>VFQP010000001.1_pt1 | contig 2502510 bp, 2185 predicted proteins | sample 3512351 | NCBI WGS metagenome assembly VFQP01 (sample SAMN10412372, study PRJNA504923) | tailings metagenome | isolation source: Relicate 1 Philex TSF1 revegetated site | place: Philippines: Tuba, Benguet | collected 2017-08-29 | reverse complement strand
CTTGCACCCTCCGTATTACCGCGGCTGCTGGCACGGAGTTAGCCGGTGCTTATTCCTTGGGTACCGTCGGATATAGTAGAAACCATACTTTTCTTCCCCAATAAAAGAAGTTTACAACCCGGAGGGCCTTCATCCTTCACGCGGCATGGCTGGTTCAGACTTGCGTCCATTGACCAATATTCCTCACTGCTGCCTCCCGTAGGAGTCGGGCCCGTGTCTCAGTGCCCGTGTGGCTGGTCGTGCTCTCACACCAGCTACCCATCGTCGCCTTGGTAGGCCGTTACCCTACCAACTAGCTAATGGGACGCACGCTCATCTTTATCCACCGGAGTTTTAATAGTTGAAAAATGCTTTTCTGCTATTTTATGGGGGATTAATCCGGATTTCTCCGGGCTATACCCCAGATAAAGGTAAATTGCGTACGTGTTCCGCACCCGTTTGCCGGTCGCCAACAGGTATTGCTACCCTTGCTGCCCCTCGACTTGCATGTGTTAAGCCTGCCGCTAGCGTTCATCCTGAGCCAGGATCAAACTCTCCATTGTAAAGATTGTTCGAACACTGACTAATTACGTACTCTAACGTTTAAATTAAATGTTATTCGGAAATTAGACGTGTAACTTAATTTGTTACGCTTTATTATTTGTGATGACCGATTATCAAATCGATCTCTTACCTGTGTAGAGAATTCTCTCTACTGCTGTTGTTTCCCAATCTTTCAAAGAACTTGCAAGCCTTCGCTCGCTTCTGTCAGTGTCCCGGTTATGAACCGTAGGCCTTGCGCCACACCATCGATGCACCCGGCATCATTTTTTAAAGAACATCATTGTTAGCTTTTCGTTACCGCCTCGTTATCTTTTCGCTACCCTTTTTCGCTAACGGAGTGCAAAGGTAGTAAAGCTTTTCGTTTCTCCAAAAATTATTTTCAAAAACTTGAAAATTTATTTTCGCTATCCGTGCAGCTACCAATCTCCTCAAACCCGCTACCACACCACCTTTCAACCTATTAAAGAACTCCTTTCAATCACCCCTCATTCGCTAAGGGAGTGCAAAGATAGGCACAGTTTTCTTCCCTCCAAATCTATTTCCGAATATTTTAAATCACCATTCGAAAATCAACCATCCAAAACCGATTGCCAAAGGACTGTAAAGGTACGCCGGTAAAGCATTTCGGCGAACAATATGCATGTTAAAAAGCCGTACAAATTATGCACAACGCATCGTACTGAATATGAACATATTACAGTACGAATGCAGAATCGGCTTTCACAATTGTGGATTATATTACCCTTTCAAAGCCGCGGCCTGCATGCGTTTGATGCGGTCTTCGAGCTTTTCGCTGGACAGTTCTTCACGCAAACTGTCCACTTTTATGGGAAAACAGAAAGGAGTAAGATTGGTAGGGCGCGAAACAATAATATTGCTCGTATGTAGTCGCTCCAAAGCATTATATAGCCTTGTCGCCTCCACTTCGTAAGCCAGCACCTCGTTATAAGCCTGCTGCAGCAACAGGTGATTGGGCTCATGATCGGCCAGTACGTTATATATAAGGGCGGTGGAGTTCTGCAAATGCCTTTGCTTCTTATACTCACCGGGATAGCCTTGGAATATCAGCCCCGCTATCACGGCTATATCTCTAAACTTCCGCTTACCCAATTCCGCGGCATTAATACTACCCTGTAGGTCTGCATACCAATTGTCGGGAGAGAAAAGGGATTTCACGTTATCCTCGTTTAAAGGAATAGGCATATCGCTTAGCAACTCAAATCCGTAATCGGTCATGGCTATGGAGAAGGTAATAGGCGTGATGCGCGACAAACGATAAGCCAGCAGCGAGGCCATGGATTGGTGTACCAGTCGCCCCTCAAAAGGATATACGAACAAATGGTGCCCGTCTCGCGTATCTATCAATTCCACCAGCAACTCCGTTTCTTTGGGGATATAAGACAACTCCTTCTGCTTATCCAACAGGGGCGTTAGGAAAGACAGTAAGGCATCTGCCTCGGGGTTGGAGCCTGCAAGATGAAAGGTGCGCCGCAAAACTTCCCCAAGATTGGCCGATAGCGGCAAGCGGCCGCCCTGCCACGAAGGCACTATGGCGGATTTTGCGTCGGACTTACGTACATAGGCAACCATATCCTTAACGGCGACCAATGCCAACTTACGGCCGGCGAGTATAAAAGAATCGCCGGGCAACAGGCGCGATATAAAGCTCTCTTCTATCGTACCTACAAAGCCGCCACCCATAAACTTCACCCGCATCAGTGCATCGCCCACTATTGTACCTATATGCATACGGTGCCGCATGGCCACTCTTCTGCCGGTTACACGATAATACCCGTCGGATGCCAACACTACTTTGTGATACTCATCATAACTATTAAGCGTTGTGCCTCCGTTGGTAACAAAAGCCAACATCTGTTGCCACTCCTCCGGGGTCACATCGGCATAGCAATGCGTGGCCATCACTTCTTCATACAGTTCGTCGCTCAGGAAGCCTTCACCCACCGCCCGGGTAACCATGTACTGTATTAATACATCGTAAGCCATCAATACCGGTGTGCGGCTTTCTATATACTGCTGCTCATACGCATCCTTTAGCGCCGCAGCTTCCATTATCTCAAGCGAGTGTGTGGGCACAAAGTATACGTTGCTCACCGCATTGGGCTCATGACCGCTTCGGCCCGCACGTTGCACAAAGCGCGCAATGCCTTTAGGGCTGCCTATTTGTATCACCGTATCCACGGGCCTGAAGTCCACACCCAAATCCAAACTGGCGGTGCATACCACCACCTGTAAGGTGCCCGCATGCAATTGTTCTTCCACCCACTCGCGCAAACCCGCATCTATGGCACTATGGTGCAGGGCCATTGCCCCCGCCAGTTCCGGCGCGGCGTCCAGCAATGCCTGGTACCATATCTCGGCTTGTGAGCGCACATTCGTAAACAACAATGTAGACCGGCTGCGCAGTATAACCGGCAACACATGCTTTATCATCTTTATTCCCAAATGGCCCGCCCAAGGGAAGCGCTCCACGGTTTCGGGCAATATGGTGTGTATCGCTATATCCTTTCTTAACTGCGCCCGCACTATAACGCCGTTTTCCCTATCCTCTCCCAGTAATACACTCATCGCTTCTTCCAAGTTGCCAATCGTGGCCGATATGCCCCATATACGTAACAGCCCTTCCGTATTGGCAGCACGGCGCAGGCGTTTTACATAGGATAAGCCCAACTCTACCTGCACCCCGCGCTTGGAGCCGAGCAATTCATGCCACTCGTCTACCGCTATACAGTTAAGTGTGGCAAATACTTGCTTATGATTTTTGGAAGCGATGAACAAATGCAGGCTCTCCGGCGTAATGACCAATATCTCGGGCATGTTGCGTTTTTGCTTCTGCCGCTCCGATACCGGAGTGTCTCCGTTGCGCACCGCTACCTGCCAAGGTATACCCAATTCGTCCAAAGCTATTTCCATGGCGCGCGATATATCCTTTGCCAATGCACGCAGCGGCGTTATCCAAAGCAGTTGCAACCCGTTCTTGGTTTTGGTTTGATATGCTGTGGGGTTTCGATTTATCCAATCTATCACCACACCCAGAAAAACGGAAAATGTTTTACCGAAGCCCGTCGGGGCGTTCACAATACCACTGAGACCTTCGGCATAGTGCTGCCACGCCTCTTCTTGGAAAGCAAAAGGCTGCAGTCCTTTCTCCGCAAGCCAGGCGCGAATAACATCAAAGCCGTTCGGAGGCATGTTCTTTCTGCTTTTTGCCATCAGGTCTTCCCGTACAGATTCAGTAATTGTTTCAGTTCTTCCAGCGTGTTGATTTCGTCGGGGCCTTTATCGCGCCGCCAACGCAATATACGCGGAAAGCGCACCGCCACGCCCGACTTGTGCCTGCTCGATGCGGAAATACCTTCGAAGGCAATTTCAAAAACCAACTGTGGCTTTACGGTGCGCACGGGCCCGAATTGTTCCAGGCTGTTTTGCTTTACGAATTTATCCACCTCGGCTATCTCTTTATCTGTAAGTCCCGAGTATGCTTTTGCAAAAGACACCAATTCATTACCGTTGCGCACGGCAAAGGTATAGTCAGTATACAGGCTGCCACGCTTACCGTGGCCCTTTTGTGCATATATCATTACGGCATCCACGGTAAGGGGATCTGTTTTCCATTTCCACCAATCGCCCCTGCGCCGCCCTGCTTGGTATACAGAAGCATTACGCTTTAACATGAAGCCTTCGCAACCCCTGTCTCTCGCGGTAGTCATCAACTGCGGCAATTCCTCCCAGGCTGTTAAGGATACCAAAGGCGAAAGGATAAGCTGCGAACGATTTACGGTATGCACCAGCGCCTCCAGTTTTTGTCTTCTTTCGGCCATAGTATAGCCGCGCAGGTCTTCGCCGTTTTGTTCCAAAAGGTCGTAAGCCATAAATACCACGGGTGCTTCCTGCAAGTTCTTTTTACCCACGGTCTTTCTGCCTATACGGGTTTGTAAATATTGAAAAGAAAGCGGCATGTCATCTTTATATGCCAATACCTCACCGTCAATGGCCACGCCGTCGGGCAGGGAAGATAAGAGACTTTCCACTTCCGGGAATTTGTCGGTTATCAATTCCTCCCCTCTCGACCATAGATAAAGATTACCACCTCGTTTTATCAGCTGTCCGCGTATACCGTCCCACTTCCATTCCACTTGCCATTCTTCGAGAGTGCCCAAGTCTTTTACATCCTGTTCCAATGCATAAGCCAGGAAGAAGGGATAAGGTTTCGACTCATCTACCGACACGAGGCTTTCATGCAATAAGTCTGAAAAAGACATAGTGTAGGGATCCCAATTACCGCTGATGAGGTGTGCAACGGCCTGCACTTCTTTATTTGTAAAGGAAGCCAATGCGCGTATAACCAAAGCCTGAGACACGCCGATACGAAAGCCGCCGGTAATCAGCTTATTAAACACGAATATGCTGTTTTGCGGCAGCCTTGCCCATGCTTGTAATACAAAAGATTTCTTTGCTTCCTCATCTGCCGACTGCAGGCGCTGCAATTGCAGCATCATATCCGTCAGTGTTTCGGTGTCCGTCTCTTCTTTGACCGGTGGCAGCAATAATCCTATGGTTTCCGACAGGTCGCCCACGGCTTGGTAGCTTTCCGAAAACAACCAACCCGGCACACCAGTAAGCTCCATGCACCATTGCGATAATAAAGTGGAACTGATGATGCGGCGCGGCCTGCGGCCGGTAAACAGCGCCACCAGCCAAAGCTTATCACTATCTGAAGCATCATGAAGGTATCCCACCAACGCATTTTGCTTATCGTTGGTTTTCGTGGTATTGGTTATCTCTTCTACAAGTTGCGCAAAGCGCCGCATAAGGTTAGTTTTCTTTCTTGGCAGCCACCAAAGAATATACTATCGGCAACTTACCCTCCATGCCTTTAATCACAAATCTTCCGGGGCTTGTTTCCACCATATTCTTTAAGCAGTTGTACGGGCTGTAATCGTACTCTGCAAAGTGTTCAATTATCATACCCGCGTTTATCAGGCTTTGCAGCACCTCCCCCAAATCATGATTCCAACCTACGGATTGCAATTTCATCGGGGCAGATGTATCGGCATAAGTGCCGTCTTCTTCTTCCACAATCACCTCTTTGTTGAAGTAAGGATATTGCACATAGGTAAAGTCATTATCAAACATCCACACTGCGGGGTGAAACTCCACGAATACCAACTTGCCCCCCGGCTTTAGGAAATGTGCAATCACCTCTGCCCATTTTTTCATATCCGGTAGCCAGCCTATTACACCATAGCTGGTAAACACAATATCAAACTCGCCCTTAAGATTGCCGGGCAATTCATACACGTCCGACACCAAAAACTCCGCATCGAGCCCCATCTCGGTATTTATTGCCTTAGCCTGCGCTATGGCCACTTCCGAGAGGTCTATCCCCGTAACCTTTGCCCCCATGCGCGCCATTGATAAAGTATCTTGCCCAAAGTGGCATTGCAGGTGCAGCACTTTTTTGCCGACAATATTATCCAATAGTGGCAGTTCTATCTCCGTCAACGAGTTTTTGCCCGCCATAAACCCGGCCATGTCATAAAAGACCGATGATACGTGGTGTCGGGTTCGCTCGTCCCAAAGGGCGCGATTGATATCTATGTAATTTTCGGGAGTGGTGTTCATCATTCAAAGTACGGAAATCCCGGGCATAAAAAAAGGCGGCCCTTAGCCGCCCCTTTCACATCACAAACACCTATTTTTTGGCTTCGCCTATTCTTCATCTTCATCATCACCTTGTTCGCCGGCTGCCATCGCATCTTCGTTTACGGTTTGTGCCACTGCAGTCAGTTTTTCATCCGTAGCCGATTCCTGCTCCAATATCTCTTCAAATATTTGTGCGCAGTCTGTATAGCCTAATACTTCGGCAAAGGTGCGCAGGGAACCATAAGATGCAATCTCGTAGTGTTCCACTTTTTGCGCAGACATAATCAGGGCCGCATCGCGCGCGGGGCCTTTGTCATATTCTTCCAGCGCCTCGCTACCTTCTTCTATAAGACCGTCCATGGCGGGGCATTTTTTACCCGCGGCGCGCATACCCAGCATCTCAAATACTTGCTCCAATTTTTCAATTTGTGTAAGCGTCTCTTCGCGGTGCGTTTCAAAGCCTTGTTTCAACTCGGCATTTTCAGCGCCCTTGGCCATTTTGTTCAGCGCTTTGGCTAATTGCTTTTCGGCATAGTAAATGTCTTTAAGACCTTCCTTCATTACTTTTTCCAAATCCTCGGAAGCATTGCTGCCGCTTTTGGCTGGTCCGGAACTTGTTTTCTTGGCGGGTGTGGCACGTTTGGCGGGTGCTTTTGCAGCTACGCTGCGTTGTGTTGACGAAGATTTTTTGCTTCCGGAGTTACGTTTGGTTCCGGCAGACTTGGTTGTTGCTTTTTTCATAAATATGGGTTGATTTTTAATGTAGTGTCTTTTTACGAACGGATGCCGAAATTGCCTGCTTGCCCATGTTGCGTATCGCCTTCGGGATTAGTGCCGCTCTGCCCGGCATCGGGCTTTCCGGCATTTTCGTTATCGTCGGTGTTGGGTATTTGTTGGGGCTTCAGCGCGTCTTCGTCTCTTTCGTTGTGCATGTGCTCACGCTCTTTGTTTACTTCCTGTTGCTCTTGATCTGCGTCGTAGCCGCTGGCTCCTCCGCCCTCTTTGGCGTTGTTCTGTGTCTCGGCCGTGTCGCCCAATTTGTGGCCCTCGTGTTTGTAATCGGCACCGGCGCTTTTTTCGCTGCCTTGGCCATATGCATCACCGGCCAGTGCACCTGAACCTTGTCCGTGATTGGAGCCGCCTTGTGTGGTACTGCCGGGCGCAAAATCTGCCCTGCCTTGGTCCGGCGGAGTGTTTACGTTATGGTCATCGTTCCTTTCGGGATTGGTGTTCGGGTTGGGTTGTTCTTGCGTATTTTTCATATTCGGGTTGTTTAATAATTTAGATTGTGTTATCCTTCTTTCATTAAAAAACTATACCGGTCGTTTGCGGCTCACTTTCATGAAAAGCGTATTATTTAACTATCTTTGCCGCAACAGAGAAGACAGGAATGGAAGATATATTCATATTGATAGCCGAGGATGATGCAGATGACAGGTTTCTGTTGAAGACAGCCTTTGAGGAAAACGGGTTTACGGACACGCTCCAATTTGTGGAAAACGGCGTGGAAGTGCTCGAATATCTGCATTCTATAAAAACGCAAGCCAACGTAGTATTACCCAAGCTCATTCTTTTGGACCTTAATATGCCTAAGAAAGACGGACGCGAAGTATTGAAAGAAATAAAACAAGATCCCGGTTTTAAGAACATACCCGTGGTTATTTTTAGTACCACCAACAACGAGCATGAGATGAAGCGCTGCTACGAGTTGGGTGCCAATTCCTATATCACCAAACCAAACAGTTTTGAGAGCTTGTTAAAAACCGTTGCCGCCATACGCAGCTATTGGATGCACAGCTCGCCTATTACCGTGTAGCTATGCCTGTAATAAGGCAGTTAGCCCTTACCGGTATACTTTTTATCCCTATAAAGTACTAAAAGCAAAAAACGACCAAGTACCATATAATCCGGTGTAATGAGTAAAAAAAAGGTTTTAATCATAGATGACGAGATTGATTTGTGTTTGCTGCTGAAGAGCTACTTCCTACGAAAAGATTACGAGGTTTATTTGGCCCATACCTTGGAACAGGGTATAGACTTTTTGGACAATATAAAGCCGGATATGCTTTTCCTCGATAATAACTTGCCCGATGGCACCGGGTGGACCGAAGCTCCCGCCTTGGCAGGAAAATATCCCGATATGTATATTAATCTCATCAGCGCATTTCATCCCTCCAAGCCAATAATGCCCGACAATGCCAAGTATTCCGTTATAGAAAAGCCTATGAGTTTCGGAGATTTGGACAGGCAAATAGCGGCGATGACAGGATAGACATAACCTTACAATTAAATAAAAAAAAGACAGCTCGAATGGCTGTCTTTAATATTTTATATCTCGACGATGTTAAACGTCTCCACGCCTGATGACGCCTAATAACAGGGAAACGATTGCCAATATCAAAAGGATGTGTATCAGGCCTTTTACGCTGTATACAAACACGCCTAGCAACCAGCCTATTATCAATATTACCGCCAGGATGTATAATATGCCTCTCATAGATTAGTTTTTAAAACAGGGAATAAATTCCGTGCCAAACCGAGCCCTACATTGCCCAAAGTCACATTTCCGCCTGTTCCGCGTTGCTCGTCGGCATTTCATGTAATTTGCCGGTAATCGGGAAGGTAATGGTAAACGTAGTACCGCTGCCCACTACCGATGCCACCTCGATACCCGCTTTGTGCGCCTGTAAAATATTGAGTGTAGAGGCAAGGCCCAATCCCATGCCGTTTCTCTTTTGGGTAAAAAATGGCTCAAATAATCGGGAAATATTCTCCTCGCTTATTCCCACACCGTTATCGGCTATCTCCAAGGTGGCCATATCTTCCTGCGAGGATAAGGTAATGACCAGTTCGCCGGTGCGCTCTTCCATAGCCTCCACCGCATTGATGACGATGTTCAACAGGGCTATCTTCAGGTTGTCCTTGTCTGCAAGCACCTGTATCATTTCCTCCGGGTAGTTCACCTTTAGTTTTATACGCTTCAAGGTCAACCTGTCTATGGCCGAGCTTATCACATCGTCCAATATCATCTGCAGGGTATACTCTTTAAGGGTAATTTCCGTGGGCTTGGAGGTATTGAGCAGTTCCGATATCAAATCGCTGATGCGTTTACTGTTACGCTGAATGATATCCAAAAACAACAGCGAGGTTTCATCGGTCATTTCCTGCTGCATTTGCTCTACCGAAAGCGTAATATTATTGAGCGGGTTACGCACCTCATGGGCGAGTGTACGCACCAGCCGGCCCGCTGCCGCCAGTTTTTCGGCTTGCAAGGTGGCTTTTTCGGCTTTTTTAAGATGGGTAATATCGTGTATTATACCTTGTATAACCGTTTCGGCATCGTCTTCGGTAGTAACTGTGGCCGTAAGTATGCAGTCTTTTTTCTCCCCGGTTTTGGTGGTGACACTCACCTCCCAATCGTTAATAATACGCTTGGCGGTTAATGTTTGTTGTACAAATTTCTTGTGTTGCGCCTGGTCTATCAGGTCGCACAGGTTCATTTGTTGCAACTCCTCTTTTTCATACCCCAACAGATTGATGACGGATTCGTTCACATCCAGAAAGTTCAGCTTACTGTCTGTAAGAAATACCAGGTCTTTTGACTTTTCAAAAATGCTCCTATACTTGCGCTCATTGGCTTTCAGCGCCTTCAAAGTGGCCGTACGGTCCATGGCATAGCGTATACAACGCTCCATCTTTTCGATGCTGAGGTCCGTTTTAATCAAGTAATCCACCGCGCCTAGTTGCATGGCCTCTATATCCACCTCGTAATTACCTTTGCCGGTAAGCAAGATGATAGGCTCCTCGCAATTGCGGGCCAATGCCTCTTTAAGCAGGTCCACACCCGATTTGGCTCCCAACCTGTAGTCTACAAAATACAGGTCGTAACCCTTACTGCAAATATGCTGCAAAGCCTCATCGTACCTGTAACACCAATCAATGACAAATGTTGAACCGGGTATGTACTTTATGTATTCCGATGTGATGATGAAATCATCTTCATCATCATCCACTATCAATATTCTTACGGGGCCGGTCTTATTCTTCATTACTACTGTTTCTCCGGTAAATAAAATACGAATTTTGCACCGGCTTCGGGTTGCCCTTCTGCATATATGTGGCCGTTGTGACGCTCTACAATTTTTTTACAAATGGCCAAGCCTATGCCCGAGCCCGGATATTCGCTTTTACCATGCAGCCGCTGAAATATCTGGAAGATACGTTGCGCGTATTCGTTCTCAAAACCCATCCCGTTATCCGATATGGTGATGCGATAATATTTGCGTTGACCGTTCAGATGATGCTTCAGTACTTCCGCTTCCGTGGCGGCACCACCTTCAACTTTTATTTCGGGTACACGGTCGGCACTGCGAAACTTAATTGCATTGTTAATAATATTTGTAAACAGCTGCTTCATTTGGGTAAAAGAAGCATCTACCGTAGGCAATCCCGTACCACTCACATTGGCACCGGTTTCGGTTATCGGCAATTCCAACTCATGAATAACTTCTTTGAGTATAAACCCAAGATTTACGGGTGCAAAAGCTTGCTCATACTTGGCTATACGAGAAAACTCGAGAAGATTATTGATAAGGGTGCGCATATTTTCCGCCGAAGCGGTTATTCGGCCCATGTACATACTACCCTCTCCGTCCAGCTTATCTTTATATCGCTCCGATAAGCGGTCGCAAAAGGTCGTGATTTTCCTAAGTGGTTCCTGCAAATCATGGCTGGCCACATACGCAAACTCTTCCAACTCTTTATTGGAATGATAAAGGTCTTCCATGTTCTTTTGCAAAGCCAACTGTGCGGTTAGTTCATCCGTAATATCCTTGATACTGCCTACCAGTTTCAGTAGCCGGTTTTCGGCATGCACGGCACGGGCATTCACACGCAATATTTTTTGGTTTTGCTTTACTGTCTTTACGCGAATGTCCATCTGTAGTTCATTCGCCTTACCCTCCGCCAATTCTTTAAATTTTTCATCCACCTTCGAGTTATCTTCCGGGTGTATAAGCGATGCGGCAAGTTCTTTATCCATTTCACCCACGTTGGGCTCCATCTCGTATATTTTGTATACGCCGGCCGACCACAACAGAGTGTCGGTGTCCATATGCCACTCAAAAGTGCCAAAGCCCATACGATTAAAGTCTTCGAGGAATACTTCTCGCGAGTCTAACGACAGGAACGGCAAATTGCTGTTAGACAGCTCGGGTAACAGCATTACCTGGTAATACTCGGGTTGTATCCCTTCTTCATTACCCAAAGGCGATACGTACAGATAATAATAGCCTACTTGCCCGGCTAGCGTTTTCAGACGATATAATTGGTAACGTCGTGCCGCATTGGCCTGCGTGCTTAACAAATGAATGTTCAGCTTACCTGTAGCTTCATCCCCGCTTACGCCCCCGTCAAACAACTCATAGATGTTTTTGGGTGTGCCGAAAAGCTCGTTAAAGTAACGGTTAACGTATATCACATCGGAGGCGCCGGCCTTCATTACGGCCACAGCACCGGGGCAGGCATCCAAAACCTTTTGCATAAAGCCTGCTTCCGTATGTCGCACATCCGTGTTCACTTTTTCTTCTTCGGGCGCTTCTTTATATATAAGGGTATTGGCGTTCATCACAATTCCGCTTTAAATTCTTTAAACTGTTTCATTTTATTATAAAGAGTCTTACGGTCTATGTTCAGGAGTTTGGCCGCTTTGCTCTTATTAAAGTTAGCCTGCTTCAAGGCTTCAAGTATTACTTCGTATTCGGCATCTATGTTCGCCGTTTTTAGTTTATGCTCGTATGACACTTCCTCACCGTCATTGTCCACATCGGCCATACGAGAGACAGGTTTCAACGAAGTTGTATCATCGTCAAACTGCAACTTTCGATAATTGCTGATTTCAAAAGGCAGAGATTTTACTTCCACCTGTTCGCCATCAGTAAGCAGGGTGGCACGTTTCACCACGTTTTTCAGTTCGCGCAGGTTTCCGTACCACACGTAGTTGCAGAATATCTCCTCCACCTCTTTCGAGAAGCCGGTAACATTCTTATCCAGTTCTTCGTTGGTTTGTTCCAAAAAGTAGTTGGCAAAAAGCATAATATCCACTTTGCGCTCACGCAATGGTGGCACGTCTATGCTAAATTCGTTGAAACGATGATAAAGGTCTTCCCTAAACTTGCCTTTGCGGGCCATATCCCAAAGGCGCTCATTGCTCGCAACAATAATACGAACATCGAGGTCTATGTCTTTGGTACCGCCCACACGCCTCATCTTACGCTCCTGCACCACACGCAGCAGCGATACCTGTATATCGTATGAAAGGTTACCTATCTCGTCTAGGAATATGGTGCCTTCGTTTGCCAATTCAAAACTGCCAATCTTTTGGTTCAGAGCGCCGGTAAATGCGCCTTTTTCGTGGCCAAACAGTTCGCTGCCCGCTAATTCTTTGGATAAGGCTCCGCAGTCTATTGCCACAAAAGGCTTATTGGCCCTTTTGCTTTTTTCGTGTATCTGCTGAGCAATGGCCTCTTTACCGCTACCGCTTTCACCATATATAATCACACTATAATTGGTGGGCGCCACCAATTCTATTTGCTTCACTATGTTGGCAAATTCCGCACTGTTGCCGAAAATATATTTGCCGTGCCCCGCTGCCTTGGTACCTTGGGGTTTTCTGCTGCCGTTAGCAGGTGCGGCATTGGTAGAGGATACCGGCGCGGATGAACCCACATAAGGATTCCTGTCCGAACCGTCGTTGGCCAATGCCTTCTTTATGGTAAGCAATATCTCTTCGGGGAAAAGCGGTTTGGTCACATAATCATATGCGCCCATTTTCATCACTTCCACGGCATCTTTCACATCACTGTAGCCGGTAATAATTATAACCGGGCACTCGCGGTACTGTTCCTTGATTTTGGCCAACATTTCCGCACCTGTGGTATCGTCCAGCTTAAAATCGCAAAGCACCAGCGACGGCTCGCTTTTCTTCAGCCATTCTCCGGCGGCCTTGCCGCTGTTTACGGTTGTCACTTCATACCCGTTCCTGGTAAGGAATCTGTTTAGCAGTACGCACATGTCCCTGTCATCGTCTATTACCAGTATTTTATCCATATCTATGTTATTGTTTTTGTGTGTGTGATTAGTCAAATTTAGCCATTTATATTAAGCCCATACAGCCCTTATCTGCGCAATGGGTATACGCATTTGTTCCCTGTATTTGGCTACCGTACGGCGGGCAATATTGTACCCTTTGCCGGACAATATGTTTACCAGTTGCTGGTCGGTATAGGGGCGGCGTTTGTCTTCGCCGGCTATGGCCTCACCTATTACCGATTGTATTACCTTATTACTGATTACCTCGCCTTTCTTATCGGCAATACCCTCGCTAAACAAGTCTTTCAGGTATATCATACCAAAATGCGTATCCGCATATTTGTTACTGGTAATACGGGATATGGTAGATATATCCAATCCGGTAATGTCTGATATATTGCGCAATACCATGGGCTTCAGCAAGCGTATATCTCCTTCCTCAAAATATTCGCGCTGAACATCTACGATGCAACGCATTATTTTCATCATGGTGTCTTCACGTTGCTTCACAGCGTTTACAAACCATTGTGCGGATTGCAATTTGCTGCGGATATATTGCGTGGAAGAACGGTCGCGCTTACCGCATTGTTCTGCCAGTTGGTCAAACAAAGATTGGTTTACAAACACCGAACCCGATTTGGAGCTTTGCAGGTTCACTTGTATATCGTCTCCGTATTTGGTAATGATGTAATCGGGTAATATGGTATTCTTAGGTTCCAGGTCGGTTGCATTCTCGCAAACGGGATAGAACTTAAGACCGCCTATTACGTTCAGCACTACTTTCAGTTCCTCTTCATCAATATTAAGGCTATGGTGTATTTTCTCAAATTGGCGATGCATCAAATCATTGTAGTGATGCTCTACCAATTTCAACGCGCATTTAACATCAGGGCGTTTGGTATTTAGTTTTCTCAACTGTATCGCCAGGCATTCCTGTATGCCGGATGCACCTATGCCCACGGGGTCCAGCGTTTGTACAATGGCCAGTGCTTCCTTCAGTTCTGCCGGCTCTACTACGCGGTGCAGATAAAAGGAAAGGTCATCCGCAACCTCGTCAATAGGCTTGTCAAACAAACCTTTATCGCTCAATACGTCTATTATATATTCCGCTATTGCGGCTTTTTCTTTATCCAAATCAAGCATGCGCAGTTGCTGGCGCGCCTCGTCTTTAAAATGCACCACGCTGCCCAAAGGCATATTGGGGGTGCGCTCCGTGTCAAAATAGTTTTGATACTCCGCTTTATAATCGGGTACGTCATCGTAGCCATACTCATCCCAATCCTGGTAATCCTGCACGTCGCCTGCCTTCAGGTTTTCTTCGGGCATGCTTTCTTCTTCCTTGGCATCCAACAACGGGTTTTCCTCCAGTTCTGTCTTAATCCTTTGCTCCAGCTCCAGCGTATTCAAAAAATACAAATTCAACAATTGTATTTGCTGAGGCAATATCTTTAACTGCTGTTTCTGCGTCTGTTGTTGAGTGATCATCCTAAAAATTTTACATGGTACCTTCTATATAAATCAACCATGAAGCCAAATTTGCCGGAATTGACAATTTTTTATTTAGAAAACATAAATGACTAAAAATCAATAGCGTAATAAATAAAATCCGTGCCAATACAAAACACTTTGAAAACCGTACATTTAAAAAGCACCGTGCGTTGAGTAATATTTTCCACAATTTGAGCAACCGATAAGCGAATGAAGAAAAGACTCAGACTGATCATCTCTCTATTTACGGCATCCTTTTTGGGATTGGTGGCGCTTTCGCTTTATTCCCTGCAGCAGTTCGACTCCCTTACCGCGTATTCCAATCGCTTGGATCATACCAACGACCTCATAACACGTTTATACAAAACCCGCGATAATATAAAGGAGATAGATATTAATGAGCGCGGCTTCATGCTCTCCCGCGACAGCAACTATTTCTATCGTTTCATTAATACCGCCGGAGACTTGCAAAATACCATGAGTAATCTTAAGCAGCTAACTGCGGGGGATACGGAACAAACCAAAAACTTCATCATGCTCAAAAGTGCGCTGGCATTACGCATCGCATTTTTCAAAGACAACATTCAATACCTCGACACCGCATCTTCCCCCAATACCATCTCAACTTATTATAAACTGGGCATGGACAAACGTAACGAATGCCTCCGCCGCATCAATGATATGCTGCTAAAGGAAACCAACACGCTCAATGCCACCTTCAAGGCAAAAAAATACTATGAACAAATAACGTCGAACACACTTATATACCTTACAGTCATATTGCTCATCAGCACCATGGCACTCTTTATCATTCTTATTCGCGAACTAAGAACGCGCATGGCCTTCCAAGATGAATTGCAAAGCAAACTGGCCGACCTGAAACGTTCGCATTCCGAACTGGAACAGATAGCCTTTGCCGCCTCGCACGACCTAAAAGAGCCGCTGAGAAAAATTAAAGTATTCGGAGACCGTCTGCTACACTTGCAAAAAGACGCGCATGATGAAGAAACGAATATGATTGTGGAGCGAATCAACTATGCCACGGACCGAATGCAAGACCTTATCAGCGACATGGTAAACCTTACCGGCCTGGTGCGCGAGGAGGGCCCAAAAGAAGCCGTAGACCTGAACTTTGTGCTGATGAACGTGACGGATGAATTGGAAGAACGGATAAAACAACATAATGCGCGAATATATCGGGAGGTAATGCCGGTATTAGACGGATATCCGCGCCAGTTCCATATCCTCTTCACCTCTCTGCTGGACAATTCCATCAAGTTTCGGCGTCCCGATGTGCCTTTGCAAATAAACATACGCGCCGATATTACCGATGGTGAAGAGCTACTGCACATCAACAGGGATATTGAGAAAAGAAAGTATCACCGCATTACTATTTCCGACAACGGTATCGGCTTCGATAACAACTTTATCTCAAAAATGTTCCGCATTTTTCAACGCCTGCACAATCGTGAATCGGAGTATGAAGGCAAAGGCATAGGCTTGGCCATCTGCCAACGCATTATGGTAAATCATAACGGCCACATCATAGCCCACGGGCATCCTAACGACGGCGCCACATTTAAGTTATTTTTCCCGGTAAAAGATTAGCTGCCATATGTATCTCCGCCGTTCACATGCAACACCTGACCGGTAACATAGCTGCTATCTGCCGATGCCAGGTATACATAAGCCGTGGCCACTTCGTGCGGGTAACCTGCCCTGCCCAAGGGTGTGTCCTTGCCAAATTTATCCAAATGCTTGTTATCAAAGCTATATACTACCAACGGTGTCCATATAGGGCCGGGAGCCACGCCATTTACTCTGATCTTTTTTGCGGCCAGGTTGCCCGCCAGAGAACGAGTAAATGTAACAATGGCGCCTTTGGTAGCCGAGTAATCTATCAGGTGTTCGCTGCCGCGATACGCCGTTACCGATGTGGTATTGATAATAGTGCAGCCCTCTGTCATTAGCTCAAGTGCGGCGGCGCTCATGTAAAAAAAGGAGAACATATTCACCTCAAAAGTTCGTGTCAGTTGTTTCGAAGATATATCGCCTAATCTGTCATCTTCCTCATGTGTGCCGGCATTGTTTACCAATATGGTAATACCACCCAGCTTATCTGCGGCTTGCTGTACCGCCTTCTTACAAAATGCCTCTTTGCTTACATCACCTTTTATCAGGATACACTTACGCCCTTCCTGTTCCACCAGCGCTTGAGTGTCGTTGGCATCTTCATCGCTTTTTAGGTACACGATGGCTATATCCGCACCTTCACGTGCAAAATGAACGGCTACGGAACGGCCTATGCCGCTATCTCCTCCGGTAATCAAAGCCACTTGTCCTTGAAGCTTATCTGTACCCTTATAGTCCGCACGAATAGGTGGTACGTCCAAGTGCTTTTGGTATTTCTTTTTATCATCTCTTTTGATGTCTGTTTGCTTTGCCGGCATAAGCGCTTTTTTCTTACTGCACGTAAATTTCGTTCCGCAAAAAAGAGCAGCCCATGGGGACTGCTCTTCTCCTAAATCAAACCAACTAAATATTTTATAATTCCGTATTGCCTTCTTGTGACTTATCTGCCTTGTCTACTTTCTTGTTTATTTCTTCCACCTCACCGATAAATTTGTTTACCGCTGCATCGGCATAAGGTCCGTATGCATCAATAAGCGAGCCTTTAAGACCATCATGCGTTTCGATTACGTACAGGATGGAGTTATCTGCGGGGTCGGATTCGCCTTCGAAACGATAGAAGTTGATTACCTTAACCTGCTCGGGTGTATACAATGTATTTTTTGCGCCGGACTGTAATCCTTGCTTGGTTACTTTAAAGCTATCGGTATACCCGTCCAACACTACTTTGTTCACACAATCCGTAAGGGTATTCATCTTTGTCGTCTTGTCGTTGGCCTCGTTATAATTATCGTTCACATTGCTATAATTTTCTTGCGGGGTAAGCATAATGGTAGTTTTTAGTTACCTATTATAATGAAAATTTGAAGCCGGACAGATTATACATTTCACAACAAAATCATAATACACGCAAAACGCTCGTTATCAAAAAATTATAAAACAACAAAGCAATCACATTTACACGTACGCCTCCCGATGGTGCGGCCACATCCTACAATGTGTAGAAATAAGGCAACATAAAGCGAAGGGCCGGTACTAAAAGTACGCAGCCCTTGCTCTATTTACCAGACCCCCAATCTTAAATCAGGTTACATTTTATTTTGCATGGCTTTTGCCATATCCAAATGCTTTCTTAACGTGGGTAATGTTTTATCTATCAAGGCCTTCAGTTCGGGATCGTCCACATCATCCCTTGCATCCTCAAACATGCGCACGTCTTTCTCGTGGTCTTTCACCATTTTATCTACCCAGTCCTTATCCCAGTCGGTACCTTTGTTTCGGGTAGCCATACCGTGGTCGGTATCTGTAGTATCTGCTTCTATGGTGATGCCTTTGGCCGAAGCGTAGGCGGTTACTTCATCGGCCAATTTCTTATGGTCGGCTTCCATCTTCTGCGCCGCGCTTCTTACTTCGCTGCTTGTGCCCATTTGTTTACCCAATGCCAGCAGATATAGTTCTTTGCTGTTATTCTCCACGGCATCGTTCACAAATTCTTTGTTATCGTCACGGTCTACCATTTGGTCTACACGTGTTTCCACGTTTTCGGCCAAGGTGTCTATTTTGTCTTCCATATGCTCCGAGGTATTGTTATCGCAAGAGGCAAAGGCCAATGCCACACAAAACAGGGAGGCTCCTAGTTTAATATTCATATAGAATGAGGTTTTTAGAGGAAAGTTTTGGTTAAATGATATTGTTGTTTTCTATGGTTTAGCTCGCCGAACGTTGAGCATCGCGGTATTTCTTAATCAGATCATGAGAGTTTTTCAGGGAGCTTTGTTGCCGGGCTACCAATCCCCGCACATCGGCATCCAAATCTTCGGTGGCCAATGCGGCTTCATAGGCGCGTTGTGCGGCATCTTCACCAAACTCGCAAGATTCCAGTATGGCTTTGCGGTCGTTCCCGGTAAATTTGGCCTTCACGTCCATCCAGGCGCGGTATATCTTGCCGGATGTGGTGGTATCGTCGTTGTTATCGGATGCGGCGCCGGTAGCCGCCAGTTTACTCAACAGCTCTTCTTTATATTCTCGGCTTTCGCGAATCATGCCTTCAAATGTGGCTTTCAGGTCTACGTCCAAGTCTTTGGCTTCACTAATTGCCCTTTCATAACCGGCTATGCGATCGTTGTTGATTTTAATCAAATCTTCCAGTACTTCAGTAGTATTTTCCGAAACTTGCATACAATAATTTTTGCCCTAAGATTTTTAAAAACTATGCCGGACGCGTTCCCTTATACCCGTGTCGCAACATATGTTTATGCCCGGCTCCCTTGACCCTATTACTCGTCTTCCGCTCATTTTATACTAATTGGTTCATTACCACGGTAAAAACTCCTTATTTTGCACCTATGTTGCAAACGGTTTTGGAAATTTTAAAATATACGCTTCCCGCGCTTATCGTACTCTTAGCCACATTCCTCATTGTGAAGCGATTCCTCAACACTGAGGTAAAAAAGAAACAACTGATGTTGCTGAGGGACAACCAGGAGATTACGGTACGAATGCGCCTGCAGGCTTACGAGCGATTGGTACTATTTATAGAGCGGGTGCACTTTCGCCAATTGGTGCCGCGCATTTATCAGTCGGGCATGACCGTGGCCGACCTGCAACAGGCATTGGTATTCAATATAAAGGCCGAGTTTGAGCATAACCTCTCACAACAGATATACGTTACCAAAGGCGTGTGGGATATGGTGCGCACCGTAAAGGAGCAAAGCATCCACCTGGTAGGTACCATTGCACAACAACTGCCCGCCGACGCACCTGCCAAGGAGTTGCATGTGCGCATTATAGATTTTATTTTAACCACCGACGGTTCCATGCCATCGGATATGGCCCTGAATATGATTAACGATGAAGCCAAACGCGTACTGTCTTACGGCGCGCAAGAGTAAACCATCATCAAAACGATAACCGGATAAACTATTTAAGGTGAGCGATAAAAAATTTACCACAGATTCGGGCATTGAGATTAAGCAACTGTATACCGGGCCGGTAACGATGAACGAACAGCCCGGCGAGTTTCCGTATACCCGCGGCGTGCACGCGGCCATGTACCGAGACCGCTTGTGGACCATGCGTCAATACGCGGGTTTCAGTACTGCGGAGGAGTCTAACAAACGTTATCATTATTTGCTGAGCCAGGGCGTAATGGGACTGTCGGTAGCCTTCGACCTGCCCACGCAAATAGGCTACGATTCCGACCACGAAATGGCGGAAGGCGAAGTGGGAAAAGTAGGCGTGGCCATAGACTCGCTGGAGGATATGGAGATTTTGTTCAAGGACATTAAGTTGGAGAACATCTCCACTTCCATGACCATTAATGCCACGGGCTTTATTTTACTAGCCTTATACATAGCACTCGCAAAAAAGCAAGGTGCAGACATCCGTAAAATATCCGGCACCATACAAAACGATATTCTTAAAGAATACGCGGCGCGCGGCACTTATATCTATCCGCCAGCACCATCCATGCGTATCATTACCGATATTTTCGAGTATTGCAGCAAGGAGGTACCCAAATGGAATACCATATCCATATCGGGGTATCACATACGCGAAGCCGGTGCCAATGCCGTGCAGGAACTCGCCTTCACTTTGGCCAACGGTAAAGCTTACCTGAAAGCGGCTATAGAAAAGGGGTTGGACATTAACGTGTTTGCCCAACGCCTGTCCTTCTTCTTCAACGCCCACAACAATATTTTTGAAGAAGTGGCCAAGTTTCGCGCGGCACGCCGCATGTGGGCGCACATTACCAAAGAGCTGGGCGCTACAGACCCGAAGGCCCAAATGCTGCGTTTCCATACCCAAACCGGCGGCAGTACCCTTACCGCGCAACAGCCGCAAAATAACATCGTTCGCGTATCGTTACAGGCGCTGAGCGCAGTGCTGGGCGGCACACAATCGCTGCATACCAACGGCTTCGACGAGGCACTGTCGCTCCCTACAGAAGAAGCGGCCAAAATAGCTTTGCGTACGCAGCAGATAATAGCTTTTGAAAGCGGTGCCACACATACGGTAGATCCTCTGGCCGGCTCTTACTACGTGGAAAACCTTACCGACGAAACCGAAGCGGCTGCTTGGAAACTGATAGAACGCATAGACGCGATGGGCGGCTCGGTAAAAGCCATTGAGCAGCATTTTATACAAGACGAAATAGCCCGCTCGGCCTACGCATACAACCAAGCCATAGAAAGCGGAGAAAAGATAATCGTGGGTGTAAATAAATTCACCACGAAGGAGGAAGACAATACACCGCTGCTGAAAATAGATGATTCCATACGGGTGGTGCAAAGCGAAAAGCTTAAAGCATTACGTGCCAAACGCAATGCTGCAAAAGCTGCGGAAAGCCTGGATAAAATACGTGCGGCCGCAACCGGCACCGACAACCTGATGCCCATAGTAATAGAAGCGGTGGAAAATCTCTGCACCTTGGGTGAAATATCCGACACGCTGCGCCAAGTGTGGGGCGAGTATAAAGGGTAAAAAACAATCAAGGTATATATATGAGCCTTCCTTTCACTTTAAGGGAGGCTCTTTTGTTTTCCAAGGCCCATGCGCTTACCGAAGCGTTATTATAGCTTTCGATACCCTCGTGCTGGTTATGAAACTTAAGATAGCTGTCGTAGAGTTGCCCGCTGTATCTACTGAAACTACCCTTGTAGCGCCGCCTTATGGCGCGTAAGGTATCCACATGGCTTGCCGAGATGGGATTGAGCAGTTCGCGCAGTTCGTTGGCCTTCACCGTATCCTGCTCGCGCAGACGACCATGCACATACAGCCATAAATTAAAATAAGCCGAGTAGTTAAATGCGGGGTCCTTTACCTTGGTGCCTATGGCATAGGCCAGCAGGTTGGCATCGTCTTCCGCCGCAATGCCGGCCTGATGTGCCAACTCATGGCTCACCACAAAGGGCAGCATAAACGAAGGTAAATATTTATTGACCTGCGCCTCTCCGGTAAAAGGGTTATAATAACCCTGTATCCCGAAGTATTGCAGCATATAACCGAACATGGTGGATTTGGCATGCAGGGCATATAGTTTTCCCCCTGCACGTACATGCTCTTTGTAATATTGCACGGAGCGGCGCTCACTCTCCTTAAAATCTATGGTAATATTTTGCCGCACGCCTTTGTTTAATTTCTCAATCAGATACCGGTCAAATGCCACAAGTGTGGAATCATTGTCCCAACCTTTACTGTCGAGCTGCCAATATTTGGTGAGCTTTGGTTTATAATAGTTACCGCCCCAACCCACAACAAAGAGGATGTAAAAAACGCCGAAGATGATAACAAAATGCAACACCGACAGTGTAAGCTCATGCCCTTTTGTTCTGATTTTGAACAGGTAATATATCCACTTACCCAAGGTTATGATTATCAGCACCGCAAGCACCAGGTATAGAATATCTCCCACGCTGAACGGAATGATGTTCAATACGATGTTACGTATGGTTTGATAGCTTTGAAATATATGCCTGCTGTAGAATGCAACCACACTCGGGCCGGAAGGCAACGTGAATTGAATAAGGGTTAGAACCGCGATAACCGCAAGCAGAATTAGCAATCTCCTCTTATAGCGCATTAACTGATATCAATAATGTTTTAAGCTCAATTTAAGGGGGTATCCGGTATATTTGCCCTGCAATTTTCAGAAATCCGGATAAAATTACGATTCAATGGCTCGGCACTTAACAAAAATTTTCACAACATTTCTTTCGCTCTCCACACTCCTTGCCCTGAACGCTTGCAAAGGAAACAAAGATGAGGCCAAGAGCAAAGGGGGAAGACCCAACAACCTTTCCGCCGAAGGATATGTTGCCGTTGCCGCCACTTTTACCAACGATTATTCGGTGGGTGGTTCCCTGTTGCCCAACGAGGAAATTGAAATACATCCCGAAATTACCGGCCGTGTAACGGCCATATCTTTTAAAGAAGGCAGCCGTGTACGCAAGGGGCAAACACTGGTAGAATTATATAGCGCGGATATCGCCGCACAGGTTCGGAAACTAAAGGCACAAAGAGAATTACAGGTAAAAATACTTGAGCGTCAAAAGCAATTGCTGGAGATTGGCGGCATCAGCCGCCAGGATTATGAAACCACGCAAACCCAAATAGCCGCCATAGAGGCCGATGTGGCTTATGCCGAAGCGCAAATGCGCGCCACAAAGGTTGTAGCGCCTTTTGACGGAACCATCGGCATACGCAGCATTAGCGTAGGTGCCGTGGTATCACCCACTACTACCATTACTACCCTGCAGCAAACAAACCCCCTGAAAATGGACTTCACCGTGCCGGATATTTACTATAAAAACATAAGCACTGGCAAGGAGGTGTTCTTTACCATTACCGGCAGCAACGATACCATGACGGGTAAAATAAGCGCCATAGATCCCGGTGCCACTTCCGCAACCCGCACCGTAAAAGTACGCGCCATGGTACCCAACCCCGACGACAAACTGGTTGCCGGCTCGTTTGCACAGGTATATATACCCATGCACAGCGACGATAATGCCATACTGATACCTTCACAATCGGTTATACCCACCACGAGCGATAAGAAGGTAGGCGTTGTAAAGGGTGGCAAAGCCGATTTGGTAACCGTAAAGCTGGGCACCCGCACCGGCGATAAGGTGGAGGTACTGCAAGGCATTAATCCCGGCGATACCATTATTACCACCGGCCTGATGCAAATAAAACCCGGCATGGAGGTAAAGATTACCAAACTCAGAAGTTAGCCTAACAATAAAATCATTGAGAGGTGTGTTTAACGACACGCCTTTTTTGTTGCCCGGCAACCGGCACCGTTTTTCTATTCTTCGTACATTGTATTTAAGATATGGGCTTGGTCACCTTCACCGATAAAGGACTGTATTGCAGCCGAGGAGATTTCTACATCGACCCTTGGCACCCCGTGCATCGGGCGGTTACCACACATGCCCATTCCGACCATGCCCGCTACGGCAGCAAACTTTACTTAGCACATACCGATAGTTATTACTTGCTCAAAGCAAGATTGGGAGATGATATAGCCATACAATCTGCCGGCTACAATCAAACACTGAACGTGAACGGTGTGAAAATCACTTTTTATCCCGCAGGCCATGTTATAGGCTCCGCACAGGTAAAGCTGGAATACAAAGGCGAAGTATGGGTAGTATCCGGCGACTATAAATTGGAAGACGATGGTATCACCACACCTTTTGAACCGGTAAAATGCCACACCTTCATTACAGAGAGCACCTTCGGGCTACCCATATACCGCTGGAAGCCGCAACCGGAGTTAATGGCAGATATAGACCGCTGGGTGCGCCAAAACCAAGAGAAGGGGCGGTGCAGCGTGCTTTCCGCATACAGCTTGGGTAAGGCACAGCGGCTGATTCACGGCTTGGCAGCTTTTGGCCATAAGTTTTACGTACATGGTGCCATATACAATATGCACCAAGCCATAAGCCGTTTTATGACGCTGCCACAAGTTACCTACCTCACACCCGATGTACCCAAAGAAGAGGTGCGTAACGGAATAATCATCACTCCGTCTTCAGACACTGCCAACCCATGGCTGAAACGATGGGCACCTTACTCTTTTGGGGTCTGCAGCGGCTGGATGCAGGTGCGCGGCGCGCAACGCCGGCGTAATGCGGATTCGGGCTTCCCACTCAGCGACCATGCCGACTGGCCGGGGCTCATTACCGCCATAAAAGCCACAGAAGCAGAGTGCGTATACGTTACCCATGGCTTTAGCGATGTGCTGGCCCGCTACATACGCGAGGAAATGGGCCTGAAAGCCGGTGTGGTAAAAAACCGATTCGGAGAGGATGAAGAATAGCGGCAAATCTCCCGCCGGACCGTACCACTACCCGTAGTTTTGCAAAATTTCCGACAGCCTTGACCTTTTCTTTGGTTCTTTTTTTTTGTGTCAAGACAAAAGAAAGAACAGGCAGGAGTTTAGACACTGCCATCAATACCACTTTTGAATTTTGAATTTTGAATTAAGTTTCCCTTAACCCCCGTTTTCATAACTTCGCGTAGCATTTTCACATTAATCATGAAGTCATTCAACGTTCCCGTTCATTACCGCAGCAGCTTGGTTACCGCCATCAAGCAAAAACGCAAGGCTGCCGATAAGATGAAGAAAGACTTTACCCCCACCACGCTGGAGATAGGCTCGCTGCGGGTGATACTCGCGCGCCATTTCGGTTTTTGCTACGGTGTGGAAAATGCCATTGAAATAGCCTTTCGTGCCGTGGAGGAAAACCCCGGCAAAAGGGTGTTTTTGCTGGGGGAAATGATACATAACCCCGGCGTAAATGCAGACTTGGTAAATTTGGGCGTACGCTTCATCATGGACACCAAAGGCAATATGCTGATGGATTGGGATGAACTCACAAGCGATGACATTGTGATTATACCCGCATTTGGCACCACGTTGGAGTTGGAGCAAAAGCTGCGCGACAAAGGTATAGAACCTTCCAAATACGAAACCACCTGCCCCTTTGTAGAAAAAGTGTGGAACCGTGCCGAGAAAATAGGCAAAGACGGCTATACCATAGTGGTGCACGGTAAGCCCACTCACGAGGAAACCCGCGCCACCTTCTCGCACAGCAAGGCCAACACGCCTACGGTTGTCGTAAAAGACATGAGCGAGGCACAACATTTGGCCAAGTATATTACGGGAGAATTCCCGGCAGAACAATTTTACGTTGACTTTAAAGGTCGCTATTCCGAGGGCTTCGACATAACAAAGGACCTGGGACGCATAGGCGTGGTAAACCAAACCACGATGCTGGCAAGCGAAACACAAGGCATTGCCGATTACCTGAAACAGGTAATGGTGACCCACCACGGACTTACACCCCAAAACCTGTCGCAGCGCGTGGCCGATACCCGCGACACGCTTTGCTATGCCACTAACGACAACCAAAGCGCCGTACAGGGCATGTTGGAAGTACCGGCCGACCTCGCCATTGTGATCGGCGGCTATAACAGTTCCAATACCTCCCACCTTGTGGAGTTGTGCGAAGAAAAGCTGCCTACTTATTACATAGAGAACGAGCATTGCCTGATATCGGACATGCTCATCAGTCATTTCAATATGCATACGCATACCACGCTGACCACCGAAAACTACCTCCCCGGCAACCGCCCCCTAAGCGTAATGATTACCTCCGGAGCTTCCTGCCCCGATGCTCTGGTAGAGCGCGTGATAGAACGCCTGGCAGAATTAACCGGGAATGAAGGCGCGCTGGAGCGTGTGGGTAAGGATTGGGTGTAGCTAACGCCATAACTGCTGTTCAGGTAATCCAATTTTATCTAAAGACCTCTGTAACATATCTCGTTCAAACCAAAGCATACCCGGCAAATCAACATAAAACAAAGTATCATCTTCCAAACACACATATATACAGTAGTAGCCATAATTTATCGGTATACCCGATTCATTCCGCCCCTTTAATGCCCTTTGATATATGTTGGCTGCCTTGATGTCCTTGAAATTAATTCTGACATCACATTCCACCAACTTAACATATCTGGTAACGAGCATGAATTCGTCACTTAGAACTATTCTTTTCACATCTACAATGCTGAGATTGAAGTAGAAAACCGAGAAGATACTCATTCCCAAAAGAAGTACATCTCCGGTTAAGAACCACAACAAAAAACAAACAACGATGCTAAATACAATTCTTCCTACTAAGGACCTATAACCAAAAATTTTAGTTGATGTATGATGAGCGTTGTTCATTGCAGTGACGTCATAGTATTCAATATCCAAATAAAAGCGTGCTTCTCCGTCCGTCTATATTCTCATGGCGGCAAGCGTTTCCACCTGATGTGTGATAATAATTATTTCTCGCGTCTCAAATCAAGTCAAATAAAAGTGTCAGGTGAAAACACCTGACACCAACTTAAGTAATCTGAGGAGCGGCACCTATTTCCACCTGCCGTGGCTTAAACAGCGTTTCGTCTATCCTACTCCAACGACTTATCGTACACATACTTCTGCATGGCATAGTCATCGGGATACTCACGTATGGCTTTGGTTTTATCCGAAGACGAAGGCTGCATGCTCATATATTCTTTCGCTGAAAATTGCTTATCATAAGTATACTTTTGCATGGAGTAGTCATCGGGATATTCTCTTACGGCAAATCTTTTCACCTCCGCATCATCTACTCTGTCCATATATCTCTTTGCCGATGCATTTTTATCATAAGTATACTTCTGCATGGCATAATCTTCAGGGTATTCGCGCTCAGCAAACTCCTTTAATTCCGCATCGGCCACGCCCGACATATACCTATATGCGGCTTTTTGCTTGTCATACACATACTGCTGCATTTTAGCATCCGTGGGATATTCCTTTTTGGCTATATTCCAAAGTTGAGATTCAATATCCTGCGCACTAGCACCAAGACTAAACAAACCCGCGAACAAAATAATAAACAAACGTTTCATGTAATATATATTGGTTAATTGTTGACAATGCAATATACGGTGCAACAATTAAATATTCTTTTATAACCAAGAAGCAACACCGCGATATATAGACGCGCAAAACCAACCTCGGTTTAATCGAATTAAAAAAAAGCGAGCCTTGCGACTCGCCTATTTATTTATAACAAAGCCATTAGACTGACAATAGAACTATCATTAATAGCAGTCGAGGGGATTTAGGGATTTAGTTGCATCACCAAATCATTCGTATTCACCAATGTTCCTTCGGCAAGTTCTATTTGATCTACATTGCAATCGTAAGGCGCGGCTATCACCGTTTCCATCTTCATGGCTTCTATCACAAACAGCGGTTGGTTTTTCTTCACCTTATCGTTCTTCTTCACCAGCAGTTTGGAGAGCATGCCTTGCAGGGGTGCGGCTATATGCTTGTCGTTGCCTTTATCGGCTTTCTTATTTTCCACGCGTTCCACTTTTACCGATTTATCAAACACATCTACGTTGCGGGTTTGTCCGTTCAGCTTAAAGAACACGGTGCGCTTACCGTTATCATCTACGGGCCCTACACTCAGCAGGCGTATCAACAGGGTTTTACCTTTGGCTATTTCCACCGTGGTATCTTCGCCCATCTTCATACCGTATAAGAACAAAGGCGTTGATAGTACAGACACATCCCCATATTCGCGGAAGAATTTCAGGCCTTCTTCAAATACTTTAGGGTAGAATTTATATGACAAGAAATCTGTAAGCGTCAGGTCCGTGCCGAATTGCTCTTGAAAAGCCTTAAACTCTTTATCAAAGTCCACAGGCGAGGTATGCTTGCCGGGTCTCTCGGTAAAAGGTACTTTATCTTTCAGTATTATTTTCTGCAAATCAGCAGGAAAGCCGCCTTCCGGCTGCCCTATCTCACCCATGAAAAACTGCTGTACCGATTCGGGGAAAGATATGTTTTGCCCGCGCTCCATCACATCTTGCGGGGTAAGGTCGTTGGCCACCATAAACTGCGCCATATCGCCCACCACTTTCGAGCTGGGAGTAACCTTTACTATATCGCCAAACATATCGTTCACCGTGGCGTACATGTCTTTTATTTGTTCAAACTTATCGCCCAGTCCTAAGGAAATCGCTTGGGGCTTGAGGTTGGAATACTGCCCGCCGGGTATCTCATGACGAAACACATCCGCGGCACTCGCTTTCAATCCCGACTCGAAAGGATAATAATACTCACGTACGGCTCCCCAGTAATCGGAGAATTGGTTCAGCGAGCGTACGTCAAACTCCTGCTCACGCTCATGGAAGCGCATCATCTCCACAATGGCACTGAAGTTGGGCTGCGATGTAAGCCCCGATAATGAACCCATGGCACAATCCACCACATCCACACCGGCTTCTATCGCCATCATATACGTAGCAGGTTGCAGCGATGAGGTATCATGCGTATGCAAGTGTATGGGTATGTTCACAGTATCTTTCAGCCCCTCTACCAGCAGCTTGGCCGCATGTGGTTTCAATAGGCCCGACATGTCTTTAATACACAGGATATGCGCGCCGGCATTTTCCAAATCCTTGGCCATGCGCAGGTAATAATCCAATGAGTATTTTTTGCGCTCGGGGTTCAGTATATCGCCCGTATAGCAAAGCGCAGCTTCTGCAATACCGCCGGTACGCTTGCGCACCATCTCTATACAGGGCGCTATGTTCTCCATCCAGTTCAGCGAATCGAAGATGCGGAAAATGTCCACTCCTTTCTCCCAAGACTGCTCTACGAATTTCTCCACCAGGTTGTCGGGGTATGCGGCATAACCCACACCGTTGCAGCCGCGTATCAGCATTTGCAGCAGTATGTTGGGTATGGCTTTGCGCAAAGCTTCGAGGCGCTTCCACGGGTCTTCTTTCAAAAAACGCATACACACGTCGAAGGTGGCGCCGCCCCACACTTCCATACTAAAGGTTTGCGGGTGTGCCAGTGCATAAGCCTTGGCTACCTTCAGCATATCGTAGGTGCGCATACGCGTAGCCAGCAAAGATTGGTGCGCATCTCTGAAGGTCGTATCGGTATAATGTATTTTCTTTTCGTTCTTCAGCCATTGGGCAAAGCCTTCGGGGCCCAGTTCCGTCAACAGGTCTTTGGTGCCTTTGGGATAGCTTGCCATGGTATCGAAAACCGGCACCACCGGCTTTTCAAATTTCTTCTCGGGGTCTTTCACCTTTACATCGGGGTTGCCGTTTACGGTCACCTCCGCCAAAAACTTCAACACCTTTGTACCGCGGTCCTGTTTGGTGGAAAACTCGAACAACTCCGGATGCTCCTGTATAAATCCCACAGTGGCTGTGCCTGCGGTAAACTCATCAATCGTAACGAGGTTCTCCAAAAATGGTATATTGTTCTTCACACCGCGTATACGAAACTCTCGCAGGGCACGCAGCATTTTTTGCGACGCATCTTTAAGGCTGTTACCGTGTGTGCTCACCTTCACCAGCATCGAGTCGAAGAAGGGGCTTATTTTCATGCCGGGGTAAGTACTACCCTCATCCAACCGCACCCCAAAACCTGTGGCGTTGCGGTAAGTTATCAGCGTTCCGTAGTCGGGTTTAAAATCATTGCCCGGGTCTTCGGTGGTGATGCGGCATTGCAAAGCCACACCTATTTTAGGTATTTTATTTTGGTCGCCCAGTCCTATTTCGGGGTCGGAGAGTTTGTAGCCGGAGGCTATGTATATCTGTGTTTTAATGAGGTCCACACCGGTAATCATTTCTGTCACGGTGTGCTCCACCTGTATGCGGGGGTTCACTTCTATGAAGTAAATGTTCTGCGCCGCATCCACCAAAAACTCAACGGTACCCAGGTTATTGTAGTTAACGGACTTGGCTATGTTTATGGCATATTCGTACAGTTTGTCTTTGGTGTCTTGCCTCAGTGTTACCGATGGGGCAATTTCCACCACCTTCTGAAAACGACGCTGTACCGAGCAATCGCGCTCATACAGGTGTACGATGTTTCCATGACGGTCGGCCGCTATCTGCACTTCTATGTGCTTGGGGTTCTCCACAAATTTCTCCAAGAACACCGTATCGTCGCCAAATGCATTCTTGGCTTCGCTCCTTGCTTCGCGAAAAGATTTTTTCAGTTGCTCGTCGTCCCTCACCACGCGCATGCCGCGACCACCACCACCTGCCGCAGCTTTCAGCATCAGCGGATAACCTATGCGGTTGGCTTCTTTCAGCGCGGTGGCCTCATCAATCAGGTCTTCAACATTGCTTTCTATTATGGGTATGGCAGCCTTTTGTGCCACCTCTTTCGCACTTACCTTATCGCCCAAATAGGCCATTGCTTCGGGATCGGGGCCTACGAAGATGATGCCGTTCTTGCGGCACTTGGCCGCAAACGTGGCATTCTCCGACAAGAAGCCGTAACCGGGATGTATGGCATTTGCGCCGCTTTCTTTGGCTATGGCTATTATGGCATCCATATCCATGTAAGGTTTCAGCGGGTCGTTATCCGCACCTACCTGGTAGGCTTCGTCTGCCTTATAGCGGTGCAGCGAGTAGCGGTCTTCATAAGTAAAAATGGCAACGGTGGGTATATTCAATTCCGTGGCAGCACGTGATATACGTATGGCTATCTCGCCACGGTTGGCAACCAATATTTTTTTGATGTTCATTCGGGGTATGTCTGTTTTTCTTGGGCTCTCAATTATTATGCCAAAGGACCGCTCACTCGGGGCAGTCCTTTGGTTGATGCAAAGTTAGTTACATACTTTGCTTTATGATAGTATTATCGTACCGTCTTTACCACAATTTAACGCGGGCGCTGTCCGGCAGGTACATTTTGTTGCCGGGCTTTACGTTAAATGCCTCGTAAAACTCCGGCACATTGGGGAATGGACCGTTTACGCGGTATTTGGCCGGCGAATGCACATCGGTAAGCAGCCTGCTGGCCAGCTCTTCTTTGCGCATCTGGTACAGCCAGCCTAAGGCATAACCCATGAAGTACCTTTGCAGCGGTGTATAGCCGCTTATCTTCTCACCCTTCTTATAAGTTTCGGTTTGCTTAAAGGCATCCAGCCCTATCAGTATACCGCCAAGGTCGGCCAGGTTTTCGCCCAGGGTGGCACGGCCGTTGATGTGCTGCGTATCTACCGGTGTCATTTTGTTAAACTGTTGCACCAACACTTCCGCACGCTTTTTAAACTCTTCTTCATCTTTCGGCGTCCACCAGTTTTGCAGGTTGCCTTTGGCATCAAACTGCCTGCCTTCATCATCAAAACCGTGTGTTATCTCGTGGCCTATGGTAGATGCCGCCGCGTAACCGTATACCAGTGCATCATCCAACTCTTCATCCCTGTAACCCGGAACGGTAAAGATACCGGCCGGCAACACTATCTCATTGTTAGAGGGATTGTAGTACGCATTATAGGTTTGTGGTGTCATTTCCCATTCGTCACGATTTACGGGCTTGCCCAGTTTGTTCATGTAGTAATTGTTCCACCATTGGTTGGCGCGCAGCATATTCAGCGCCAACGGACCGCGATCTATCTTAATGCCCGACAGATCTTTCCATTTATCGGGGTAGCCTACTTTCTTGCTGATAGTAGATAGTTTATGAAATGCTTTTTGCTTGGTGCTGTCCGTCATCCAGTCCAGTTTTTCCATACGGGCGCGATAGGCGTTGCGCACGTTTTCCACCATATCCTCGTAGCGTTTCTTGGCTTTCTCGTTAAAGTATTCTTTGGCAAAGAGTTGGCCCAATGCCTCACCCATAGCGCCTTCCTCGGCATCCAACATACGCTTCCAACGCGGACGCTTTTCTTTGGCACCGCGTATTTGCTTGCTGTAAAAATCAAAAGAAGCCTGCACAAAAGCATCGCTCAGGTAGTTGGAGAAGGTACGCACCAAATGAAACGACATATAGTCTTTCAGCGTTTGCATCTGCTCCGTACTTACCACCTTGTCCAGTTGCTTGTAAAACTCAGGCTGGCCTACTATCACGCTGTCTACATGCTGCACACCCATATCTTTAAGATATTGAGGCCAGTCTATGCCGGGCGACATGGTTTTCAGTTGACTGATGGCCATCTTGTTATAGTTGGCATAAGGGTCGCGCAGGTCTTCCAACTTGCGGGATGAGCTTGCCAACTTGGTTTCCATAGCCACTATACGGGTGGCTTTGCCGGCAGCCTCCGCGCTGTCTACACCCATAAGCATAAATATCTTGGTGATATAGCCGGGATATGCCGCGCGAATCTTTGCCGTGCGCTCGTCGGTATTAAAGTAGTAATCCCTGTTGGGCAAACCCAAGCCGCCTTGGCTCATGTAATAAGCCATCACATCGCTTTGCTTGGCATCTTGAGACACACCCTCGCCGTAAAACACGCCTACACCGTAGGTATGCATTTGTGCGGCGCGTGCCATCACGTCTTGCGGTGTTTGCATGGCTGCTATCTTGTCCAGTTCCTCGCGCAGGGGCGAAATACCGGCCTTGTCTATACCGGTGGAGTCCATAGCGCTGTACCAGAAATCGCCTATCTGTTGGTCGGTACCGCTCTTGGCATTTTTCTTCAGCGCTTCTTCGTTGATATGACGCAGGCGCGAATACAGTTCTTCGCGCACCAGGTGGGCTATACCCCAACTTGTTTCGTCTCCCGGTATGGGATTGGCTTTTATCCAGCCGCCGTTGGCAAATTCAAAAAAATCGTCGGCGGGGTTTACCGCGGTGTCCACGTTTGCCGCCAAAATGTCCCGCTTGGGGGTTTCCTTTTCGCCGCCCTTGCAGGAGGCCAAAAACAAGGCGAGCGCCAAGCTGCCATATGCTATATGCTTCATTTGCGTTATGTGTGAACCCGCAAAGCTATATGATAATTCGGTAAGATTTCTACCCCTGTTTAATCCCGCCGTTTGGCAATCATAGGTTCATGCCATTTTTTTTGCGCAATTACCAAGTTTCAATAAACCTACCCCACTATCTCAGCCACCTTCTCGCGTATCAAATCCCGTACTTCCCTAAACTCCTCGGGCTCCATGTTTCGCGGGTCGGGTATTTGCCAGTCTATATGTTGCTTGGCGGGCATCCACGGGCAGGCATCGCCGCAACCCATGGTCACCACGGCATCAAAAGGCGCGTGTTGGCGCACTTCATCCAGCGATTTGCTGTCGTGGGCCGATAGGTCATAACCCAGTTCCGCCATCGCGGCTATAGCCTTGGGGTTTACCACGCCCGAGGGTTTCGAGCCGGCGCTGTATGCTTCCGCACCCTGCATTTTCGCAAAGGCTTGGGCCATCTGGCTGCGGTTGCTGTTTTCAATACATACAAACAGTATCTTCTTCATTATGCTGTGGTTGATGTTGTTCCGTAATATTTTTTCCTGAACCAAAAGGCCACGTTCACAAGGGCTATCAGTGCCGGTACTTCCACCAGCGGACCAATCACACCGGCAAAGGCTTCGCCCGAGTTTATCCCGAACACGCCTATGGCTACCGCTATGGCCAGTTCAAAATTGTTGCCCGTGGCGGTAAAGGCCAGCGATGCGTTGCGCGAATAATCAGCACCCAAAGCTTTGCCTATGTAAAGCCCGCCTACAAACATGATGGCGAAGTATATCACCAGCGGCAATGCTATGCGCAGCACATCACCCGGTATGCGCACAATAAGTTCTCCCTTAAGCGCAAACATCACCACTATGGTAAAGAGCAAGGCTATAAGCGTTATGGGCGAAATCATGGGCACATACTTTTTCCGGAACCATTCCTCTCCCCTCAAGCTTATCAATGCGTATCGGCTAATCACCCCTGCCGCAAACGGTATACCCAGGTATATACCTACGCTCTCGGCTATTTGCCCTATGGTAATGTTCACCGTTTGCCCGGTATAGCCCAGCAGCGGTGGCAGAACCGTAATAAACACATAAGCATATACTCCGTATAGCAATACCTGGAAAATACTGTTGAGCGCCACCAGCCCTGCGGCATACTCGCGGCTGCCGTCTGCCAGTTCGTTCCATACTATTACCATGGCTATACAGCGGGCAAGCCCTATCAGTATCAGCCCGGTCATGTACTCAGGGTATCCGCCCAAAAACAGCAATGCCAACACAAACATCAGTATGGGGCCAATCACCCAGTTCAGCAACAACGATGCACCCAGCACTTTCATATTACCAAACACCTTTCCCATCTCCTCATACTTTACTTTTGCCAATGGCGGATACATCATGAGTATCAGCCCTATGGCCAAGGGTACATTGGTGGTACCTACCGAGAAAGAATTGATAAAATCGGGCGCCGTAGGCACAAAATAGCCTATACCCACCCCGCCGGCCATAGCCAGGAAAATCCATAAGGTAAGGTAACGGTCTAAAAAGCCTAGTTTTTTACGCTCCGCCGCGGGCGCGCAGTTGTTTGCAGACATTATAAGTTATTTTTGTTTATCGGTTAATCGCAGCAACCGGGCGCGCAACACGCTTCGGCTTTAGGTTTTTCGGCATACACGGTAATGCTGTATATACCCGTACTTCCGCTCTTAAAAGCTTCCAGTTGCTCCTCGTTCAGGTAGCTTGCCAGTATATCGTCGGGTATAACTATACGCTTACCCTTTTGCTGATTGATATTCTTAAATCCGTTCTTTTCTATCAGTTCCAAGTACTCTTCTTTTTGTATGGCACCTGATACGCAGCCGGCATACATTTCGGCGGCCTGCCTCAATTGTTCGGGCAACTCGCCCGATAATACCACATCCGATATGCTGAAATGCCCGCCGGGTTTCAATACACGATATATCTCTTTAAACACACCGTCTTTATTCGGCACCAGGTTCAGCACACAGTTGCTCACCACCACGTCGGCCACGTTTGCGGTTATCGGCATATGCTCTATATCGCCCTGTCTGAACTCCACATTGTTATACCCGAGTTTATCTGCATTGGCACGTGCCTTTTCTATCATTTCCGGTGTAAAGTCCACACCTATCACTTTGCCTTTTTCCCCCGTTGCCGCTCGCGCCACAAAGCAATCGTTACCCGCACCGCTGCCCAGGTCTATCACCACATCTCCTTCTTTAATGCCTGCATATTCGGTAGGCAGCCCGCAACCCAAGCCTAAATCGGCATCGGGATTATATCCTTCCATTTGGGTATAATCGTCACTCATTATATTGTACACCTCGGTGCTGCACCCGCCCGAGCCGCAGCAGGAACTCATGTTCTCTTCTTTGCTCTGTAGGGCTATCTCCGCATACTTCTGTTTTACCAGTTCTTTCAGCTCTTGTTCGTTAGACATAATATTGGTTTTATTTTATCATTGCAATATTGCGATTAATCATTTCAAAAAAAATGTTAGCAGCACTTCATATTCACGGGCATCTCCTCGAAAAATCCCGTAAAGAAATCTTTATACTCGTTCCATGTTTTAGGGTTGATGCAATAGCATACACTGGTACCTTCTATGGTACCTTGTATCAATCCCGCCTGTTTCAGTTCTTTTAAATGCTGCGATATGGTGGGTTGTGCCAAGCCCAGTTCATCTACAAGGTCTCCACAAATGCAGGCGTTGCTTTTTACCAGTTTTTGCAAAATGGCAATACGCGCCGGGTGGGCTATGGCTTTCGCCATGGCTGCCAGCGCGTTTTGCTTCTTGGTAAATAATTCGGTTTTGGTGGCTCCCATCTCTTTATCTATTCATTGCAATATTACGATGAATAGAAATACCGGCCAAATTTTATTTTGCAGGTACGGCTACAGGCTTAGCCTTCTGCAACAAATAAGCGCCCAGGCACAGCATAAATAATACACTCTCCGTTTGCAGCCATTGCGAACCAAAGGCACCCAAAGGCCCTTCCACTGCTATGGTCATCAGGCGAGAAAGCGCATAGAAGCCCCAAAGTAAAATGAGGAATGCCAGTGCCTTCTTGCGGTCTTTTATAAGTAGGTATACCAGTTGTATCACCAGCACCATACCCACACCGCCATACACACCGCGTATGGAACTGAAGGAATCGGTATTGGGCAGTTTTACACCCACCAAATCCATCACCGCCTGCGGATTATAAAAGCCCATAAGGCTCACCATCAGCAAAGAGAAGGCTGAAATAACAATCAATAAAACGGAAACAATGTTTACAATCTTGGCTTTGTTCATAACATGTGATTTTTATGAAGCAAAGATGCTGTGCCGCGTCATGGCAAATCTTTGCAAATACCAAGATTTATAAAGAAGATATTACTGCCGGTTTATTTCTATCCACACCGGGGCGTGGTCACTGGTTTTTTCCCAACCGCGCACATCGCGGTCTACACCGCCGGCCTTTAATCTATTGGCCACATCGGGACTCAGCAAAAAATGGTCTATGCGCAATCCGGCATTGCGACCGTAGGCATTACGGAAGTAATCCCAAAAGGTATATACCACCTCATCGGGGTAAAGCGTGCGTATGGCATCGGTCCAACCTTGACTCATCAGCTTTTGAAAAGCCGCGCGCGTCTCGGGCCTGAACAAAGCATCATCCACCCATCGCTCGGGCTTATACACATCAAGTTCCGTGGGCATAACATTATAGTCGCCGGTAAGTATTACGGGCTTGCCCGATGCATACAACTCTTTCGCACGTTTGGTAAACCGCTCAAACCACCGCAGTTTGTAATCAAACTTTGGCCCGGGTGCAGGATTACCGTTGGGCAGATAAAGGCAGGAGATATGTATATCGTTAACAATGGCCTCAATATATCGGCTGTGCGTGTCTTCCGGGTCTCCGGACAATCCGCGACTCACCTCTTGCAGTTCCAATCCGCGGGTAAGTATGGCTACACCGTTCCAACTTTTTTGACCGTGCCATATCGCATTATAGCCGGCATCTTTTATAGCCTCTATCGGAAACTTTTCATCAGGACATTTCAACTCTTGCAAGCAGGCCACATCAGGCTTTGCTTCTGCCAACCAGCGCAGCAATACCGGCAGCCGACCGTTTACTCCGTTTACGTTATAGGTGGCTATTTTCATGCTTTAAAATTAATCAAACGTATGAACCATATTTATTAACACAGCAACACTCTATTTCTTTATTTCCGCATCCAACCCTTCCACAGCCTTACCGTTGAGCGTAAAACCCTGCGGCACGAAATACGTGTTCTTTTTAAAGCATGATTTGCAATAGCTCTCTATAAAATCCACGCTATTGATTGTATCTCTGCGGCCGTCGGGCACCAGGCTTAAAATATAACTGCGATTTTGCATGGGCGTTAGGGCGTATGCTTGTACCGAATCCTCACTCACACCGGCAAAGATGTTGCTGTCTATCGCTTGGGTAAAGCCGGAATCGCCATAATGATACACTTTCAAAGTATCCGCAGCCCCCGGGGCAAATCCCGTGTAAGTAAGATTAATATTAAATACGGGCGGATCGCACTCCCTGTTGCAGCAGCCGGCCAACAGTAATGCACCCGATAAAAGAAGTGATACGAAATATTTCATGGTTGTTTGTTTTGCGTCGTAAAGATAAGGCAGACGGATTAATCCAATATCCGCCCAATATTTCTCTACAATATCTCAGCCATCCTCAGCGTTATTAGTCCATGATTCTGTTTTGGGTATTATCGGCCTTGGCGGTAATGGTGATGTTGGGATTAACAGCTGTATTTTACAGACTGTCTCCGTATAACGGCATGAGGGTAAACTACAAAGCTACCGCCTGGGAAAAGCCGCTGATGTTGTTCATCATGGCCTATCCAGCCTTATCCCTTTGCACCATGCTCATCCCCGACGGTTTGGCACATGCCTTGGAAACCGGCCATGCGTTGCGGCGAAGCACTTTTCTCATATTCAGTGTAGCTCATGTATTTCTCAGTGCCATGTCTGCCGTTGTAAGTCACAGATTTTACAATTCGGGGCTTATGTACCAAGTGCTATTTGCGCTCTCCGTAATGGCAGGCGGCGTCTACCTCATGGGGCTGCTCATCACTTTTATGGATTAGAGTTGCATACTATCCCCAATCCGCTCCTTATCCGTCTAACCAATTAACCTTTTAACGTATTAACCCATTACCCTATTAACCTGCTCAACCAACCGCATTAATTCAGGCATCTGCTCAATGCGTTCACGGTTATCTTGGTATATTGCTTGCAGCTCCACTGCACTTTTACAAGCGCGCACCGCCCTCTTCAAGCCTTCCGCACTTAAAAATATTGAAGTGGGCACATCCGGCATTTCGGCATCTGTTGCGTGGGGCACCGCACAACGCAAGGCATGGCATAGCGGGCATTCGGCCATATCGGCCAATACCCGGATAAGGACTCTTCTTTCCATACCGCACGGTTAAGTTAATGAACAATGCCTACCGTTTTCACCAACGCCGCATAACGGTTGCGTTGCGCTTCCGCATAAGCTCCTAAATGAAACGAAGCATAAGCCAGTTCGTTGGCATTTTGCAAATGTGGCGATAGGGCAGCCAAAGCATCGGGGTAGGTTTCCGTTTCTTTATGATATTTGTCCATCAGTTCATCTAATTCCGCCTCCCGCTGTTTGGATATGCATAGAGCGGTGGCAAAAGTATCATCGCCGGCAGGTTGTGCGGTCACTAAAAAATTTGCGTTCATAATTTTTGTGATTTTTTGGGTATGCTCGTCCCCGCTGCCGCCGGAGGCCCAAGCTCCGATGCGGTAGCGATATACCATGTTGCCGGGACGAATAAGCAACACGGCTGTTTTCACAAGTGATGGTTCGGAAGAAATACGGCTGTTATGCGGCCATTTCTTCCATAGGGGCCGGCTCGTTTATCTGTATGCGGTAAAACACGCTCCCGGGTTTCAACTCCGCATCATAGCCGTTCATCTTCAATTCGGCCAGTTTACATACGGCGCTAAAGCGTGTGGTAAATACCTGCGGATGACCCTCACTATCGGCCAGGTAACAAATACCGTTGTTCATGGCAAACATCGGTCGTTGCTTTAGCCCGGCTATCTTCCGGTCAATCTCGCCGTTCAGTTTTTCTTTAATATCGACGGGCTGTGTACTGCTGTTGATAAAGGCGCGCAGCCTTTGCAATGCCTCCGCGTTACGATAGCTTTTAATCCAGCTGCTTACATGGTTATAAAATTTGTTTGCTTCCATATTTCTGTGCTTTGATTTTTTAAGTTCATTGCGCGATACAAAGGTTTCTCCGGACACATTATTACAATCTCCCGATTGTTTATACCTTCGCATCGTGTTTTTTATTTTTTGTTTTCAGAACCCGCTGTTTCCACAGCGGGTTATTTTATTTTATCGGTTGTCTAAGCCGCCTTACCGGGCTCTATAAACATCCGCGAGGCAAAGCCGTTTAAGTAAAGCCTCATTTTATGCACCACAGCATCCGATGCCGCTCCTGTTTTTAATGCCCGCGCAATGGTGGTGCGATGAATGTTTGTTTTATCCGAGCAATCTTTAATGGCACCGTAAGGCTCCAATACTTTCTTCATTTTGCGCAGTTCCGCAGGTGAAAATTTTTGTGTCATCATGGTGATTTGTTTTTGTGAAAGTTAATCTATACATTTGTGCAACATTGTCGCATTGATGTTGCATTGATTGAACAAATGTACAAATTGTGTACATCCGTACAAATTAAAATGAAACATTTTTTTAACCTTAATTCGTAACTATGAGTCAGATTCATGAAGGTGAAGCGCTGCAAAATGCGGCACGCATGAGCAAAGCGGGTGTGCATGGTCTTGCCGACCTGATGAACATCCCTCGCTCTACATTGTATTACAATTTCAAAAAAGAGCGCCTCGATCATGAGTTTAAGGCCAGGGCGGCACAAGTACTGGGCATAGGCATGGAGCAATTGTTCGGCGGCGTGTATAACAATCCCTCGGATTATTACACCCCGATGCCGGGTAGCCGCACCACCGGCGACGACCTACGCAACCGCAAGGCCTTTGGCGATGCTTTTTATCAGCCCGGCATCAGTGTGGTGCCCATAATGGCCCAGGCAGGTTATAGCAAGCATTACCTCGACCCGAAGTTTGTAGATGAACTGGAGGAAATAAAATTACCCAACCTCCCCTATCATGGTGAGCGTTATCGCGTGTTTGAGGTAAGCGGCGACAGTATGGAGCCTACCTTAAAAGAACACTTCCACGTGGTGGCAGAGCGTGTGGAACCCGAATTTTGGGACACCACCGCACAGTTCTATATATACGTAGTGGTTACAGATGACCGTATTATGGTGAAACGCCTCTATCGCAAGGATGCAGGCACATTTGTGCTCATCAGCGATAACGAAGAGTTTTACCCGCAGTTTGTAATGAAGAAGGAAGAAATAAAAGAGATATGGCTGGTAAAACGCAAAATAGATTGGGAAATGCCCCCGCCCAAGCGTTTTGAGATTACCGTATAACATACTGCCGGCATAGGCCGGCTACAACTAACGTGGTTAGTAAATACGAAAGGCCCCGCGAAGCAAAAGCGGGGCTTTTGCTTTGTCATATTTTCGTCATTATGCGTAAATACTCATACTATAATCTACTGCTATTGCATTAACTTTATATCAATACACCACTTGCTATGAAAAACCTTATATCTCTTACGCTGCTCCTGCTTACCTCTTTTATAGCCAAAGCCAATCACGCCACTCTGATACAAGGCACTAAAAACAGCAACCCTGCCGGCATAACCGCATACTACGGCACATTCCTGTTTCGCGCCGACTATCAGCAAAACCAACATGTGCTTTGGCAATATAGAGAGGATTCCGGTGCAGCTCCGCTGCTTGTCCGAGACAGGTTTCCGGTAGACGTGCGTGCAGACTATCCCGGAGTATTAGCCGTGGTTAATAAAGAAATCTTTTATCGTTCTTCCATATCTCCTGCCCCGTCCACATACTTACCGGCGCTTTTTTCCCTATTGCCCGGCCAAGAACCCAAGCTGTTAAACTTCAATACCTTTTATGGCAACAACCCGACCAATATGATGGCTCACCAAAACAAATTATACGCGGTAATGGATACCTCGGGGCTATACAGGCGGCTGTGGGCTTACGACCCCGCTACACAAGTTGGCCGCAGGGTTAACGATGTCTACTCCGACTATGTGGATTATTCCGGTCTGACGGTAATGAACGATAAGATATATTTTGCTTCGTCTACAAACGGTTATTATCCTTTAGCCATAAGAGAATACGATCCGGCAACCGACCAAGCGCGCACCGTGCCGATTGAAGATACAACACTGATACCTGTAGGGCCCTTCACCGTTGCCGATAATAAACTATACCTCATCATGGGTGTAAAAAAATCACCAAAAGAATATAAACTGTGTGTTTATGACGGTATCAATCCGATAAAGGCCTTGGTACCTTTATTTTCGGAAGATGCTCCTTGGGGCGGGCATACCGGCACAGACATTGTCGAGTTTCAAAACAAGATATACTTCCGTGGCACGGTAAACAACCTCAGAACATGGAGTTATGATCCCGCAACCGGGCAAGCCTCTGAAGTTGCAGCACTTAATTCATATGACGTTACCGATTGTAAATTCATGTTTGTGTATCATGGCAAGTTATACTTCTCGGCACCCACTACCTTTGGCCACATAGGTCTATACAATTTCGACGGAACACATCCACCCGCGTTAGTTGATTCAAACGCATCATCGCCCCAGGAAGCATTCATCTTTAACGACAAGCTATATTTCACCGCCTTTGCGCCCGGCGACGAAAAGAGAAGCCTCTATACTTATTATGAGCCCGACTCATCAGCACCGTCAAACTATACTACCAATGCCATAGCCTATCCGAATCCCGCCACTACGGAAGCCAACTTCTCTTTTATATTGAATAAAGAAGAACCACTGGCTTTTATCATAACCGATGCATCGGGGCGCACGGCATTTCGCAAGCCTTTGGCTTTGTATCCTGCAGGGAAAAACATCATCACATTCGGCACCGCCTCATTTTTTCCCGGCTATTACTATTGCAGAGTAGTGAACGAACAAAACAAGCCCGTAGCCGGAGCCAAGTTGCTAATACGATAACCCGCGTAAAACCGACTCTGCAATAATATTGCTCGCCAATCCCGACTTTATCAATGCATCATCGCACATAAGTGCGGTTCATCACTCGTAACGCACTATACGTTAACGTTGTTAATCTCGCTTTAATGTCATGCTAATTTGATATTAATGCGAGGTTTAGCTGTTTTTAATAGCCTGTTAATTGGCTTTTAACCGGCACGTTAAAGCATCTTTTCTACATTTACATTACAATATTTTGTTGTTTATATTAATGTCATTAATACAATAAAAAACTGTAAATAATTATACCTGTTATTAAATAACAACTAAATCTGAAACAGATGAAGTACATTAACCATTTAAAATGCCTATTGTTTGCCGTAGGCTTCCTTTCCTTCGGCAATAGTGCGCTGGCTGTATCGTCGGGCACTTATGTTGTGGGACCGGGCGGCTCCTTTGCCGACTTACAGGCAGTACTGGCCGACTTACAAACCTCTACCGTCACCGGCCCGTTGGTATATGAAATTGTGGGTGGAGATTATAGTGGTTCGCAATGGCAAATGAAATTGGAAGCCGTAGCCGGCGTTAGCGCAACCAATACCATCACGTTTAGGCCACAAGCATCTACCTCGGTAAAAATAACGGTGCAGGGTTCCATTGCGGATAACTATGTATTCAACCTCCACAATACCGCACATGTCATTATCCAAAATCTTGAATTGGTAAATGATGACACAGCCTCAGGCCGTGTTATATCTCTTACCGGAACCACATCAAACTGTAAAATCATCAACTGCACCTTATCTACCGCAAGCGGAGCCGCTTTTGCCAATGACAACCGCGCTATCCTGTCTCTGGGCAACGGTACAGATGCGCTTACGGGCAGCAACAATATTATACAGGACAATTTGATTACCGGCGGCTATTGCGGTATTATGGTTAGAGGCGGCTCTTCAACCACTACCGATAATAACACCATCATAGGCAATACAATAGACAAGCCTGTTGTGTATGGCGCCTACATATCGCAAGCCGGCAATATCACTTTTCGCAACAATGAAATAAGCGGCACAGACAACAGATTGACTCATGGCTTATTCATCAGCTACACCACAAACGGCGGTACCATTGCCGATAATAAAATAACCATCAATACCACAACGGGCACACACTACGGCCTTTATGCAAACTTTGTAAACTCCACCGGCAATACGGTAATGAACGTTACCGATAACGAAATACTGACAAAGGCAACAAGCGGTACGGCTTACGCGCTGTACAACAACCGTTCATCTTTTGTACACTACGACGGAAACACCATGAATGCCGAAGCTACAAGCGGTAAAGTATATATGCCTGTGATGGCCGAAGGCGGAACGGATATAGTTGCCACCAACAATACTTTTGGCAGTAAAGTAACCACAGGCGGCATCAACAACACCACCGATTACAGATTTATCAACAACACCACCACCTCTGCAGATAACAATATCACCGTTCGTCAAAACGTGTTTAACCTTACGGTAACCACAGGCACGGTGGGTACCACTTCCAGCGCGGGTTCGTTTATGTACTATCCGCGAAATTGTATTGTCAACAACAACGATTGGAATTTCACCCGCACAGGTTCTTCAGGCAATTTCTACAGCTTCGGAGGTTACTACTTTGTAAATAGGGGTACCAACAACAGCTTCGACAGTAACAGCATGACGTTCACACATTCCGCAGGAGGCACAATTTACAACCTGTCTTACTACTATGCTTATTATTATGGCACCGACAACAGCTTTAGCAATAATACCGTTACGGCGAAATCAGGTACCGCTACAACCTATGCTACAGGCCGCTATTTGGGATATCGTGAAAACAATTTTAAATGCGACAACAATAAGGTTGACATCGAGGCTACCGGTAGCGCAACTTCTTATACCTACTACTACCCCGTTTACTACGCTGCCGTTGCATCCTTCAAAAACAATGAAGGCACCGTAACCGGCAAAGGGGGCACCATCGGCAACCCCTATGCGATGAACTATTACGCAACGGGTACCGATATGTCCAACAACACATTTGTTACCGATGCGTCCACGGCCACAATCTACTCCCCTTACCACATGAACTATCAGGGTGCGGGAAGGCAGTATAATAACTCATTCACCTCTACCGCTACCGGCTCCGGCACCACCTACGCCTGTTATTACCTCAACGGGTACGGCGCTTCGGACACCGTAGAGAACAACACTTGGAATATGACGAGAACCGGCGGTACTTTCTATAATTACAACTATTATTTGAGCGGCCTGGTGCGCAACAACACATGGAACGTAAACAACGGAAGCGGCACCATATACATCGGCCCTTATGCCGGGCAGGGTGGCATATTCGAGAATAATGAGCTTAACCTCACCACTACTTCAGGCACAATCTATGGCACATACCCAAGCGGTAGCTCTTCGTCATATAAATGGACATTGCGCAACAACAGGTATAACCTGCGCAGCAATACCGGTACGGTATACGGATATTATGCCCCGGCATATGCGGGCACATACACCTATATGGGTAATGTGGTAACAACACAAACGGCAGGCATATCAAGACTATATTATACTACGTACGGCTTTTATGGTAATCAATTGTTCTTCAACAACACCTTCCATAGCAACAGTACCGGTAGTACCAATGAAATGTACAGGCAAAGCGGAGGCAGCAACTCCTACAAAGGAAAAATGTATTTGTACAACAATATATTTACATCTGCCAAAGCCTTTACCGGTAATGCCATAGACATTGCCGACACTTCATACATCAGCAGCGACCATAACCTGGTGTTTGCACCCGGCACCGTAACAAGAAAATGTGCGTCTCCGTCTATTACCACTACATCGTTTACCGCTTGGAAAAAAACAACCGGTAACGACCACAACTCACTGATGCGCGACCCCGGACTTACCGACCCCGCAAACGGAAACCTTCGTCCCAACCCGGCAAGCCCCAACTCTTGGGCCATACAAGGCCGCGGTATGCATCTGGAAGGCGACACTTTGGACTTCGATGGCAATCCCCGTGCAAAAACACGCTTCGACGGCGTACCCGATTTGGGCGCGTATGAATTTACCCCCACGTCTACGCCTCCCGATGCGGATGCATCTCCTTCCGCACCCTCTATGAACACGCGCCAGTTCTTCACCTTTGGCGGAGATACGGTTTGCACCATCGATTGGGGCAACACGGTACCTTCTACCGTAAGTGTTAAGCAATACACGGGTATCAAGGCATCACCCATTACTCCCTCCGTATTGGAGCGCACCTTCTTCTACGTGGAGGTGCAGGCTCCTACGGGCGTGTATGAATATATACCCTACATCAGCTACAAAGACGGATGGCTGGGCAATATCTCCAACGAAACCAACGCACGCATAGCCAAATCAAGCAACGGCGGCCTGTGGCAAGGATATAACAATATGGATGGCATAACCGATTCCGTGCATAACAGCTTTTACCCCGCCACTGCGTTTGACAGTCTCGGTTCTAAATTTACAGGTGTGGAAAACGGTCGCATAGGTATACGTTGCGCTTATTCCCCCACCGGCCTGCAGTCTTTCGACATTACGGCTACAAGCGCCAAACTGTCTTGGGATGAAGTATATTTCCCCATCGGCTATCAAATAGTGGTGGATACGGTAAAAAAAGTTGACCCCGCAAAAGCGCAATTCTCTTCCGTGAGCAATTTTAACATCTCATCGGGCCTTGTGGAAGATACTTGGTACTATGTATATGTGCGCACCATTTGTGGTCTTGCCGATACTTCGGGCTGGACTTTGGATTCCTTCCAAACGTTGGTAACCTGCCATGCGCCTGACCTCCAACTGTCCACACTTAAATGGAACCAGGCTGTGGTTTATTGGGATCCCGTAGTTACTGCGGTAGAGTATGAAACGGCGCTGGATAACTCACCAATGGACCCGACGCATGGCACCATGGTAAAAACCACTACCATGTTCAACAACAACCTGATGCCGGGCACCGAGTACTATGTACACGTTCGCACACATTGTAGCGGCATGTACGAAGAGTCGGACTGGGCTACACTCAAATTCATGACACCGTTCGCAACCGGAATAGACGAGGTTGGAAACAATACGGGCATAGCTGCCTACCCCAACCCGGTTAAAGATGTGTTGACGCTCCAAACAAGTTTCACCCCCTCTGCGGATGCGGTGGTCACGATAAGCGATGTAACCGGAAAAACCGTATACACCGGTAAAGTATCGGCCCGGAAAACGGAGATTAACCTCAATCGATTGCCCTCGGGAATGTACCTGCTTAAATATACCGACAACGGAAAATCCGACGTGATGAAACTCACCAAGGAATAACAAATAGTTTGAAAAATGATGAGCACAAAAAAGCTGCCCCTTTCGCGGGGCAGCTTTCGCTTTTTAAAAACCTTCACCACCTACAATCCCTTTCCGCCCAACACCACCAACGAAACTCCGGACGGCATACCGTCGAGCAAGGGCATGGCGCGCGCTATCATGGCGCGGGTATCCTCACCTTTTAACGATTCGTCGTGCGCCTCTTTGCTGTCCCATACCTCCATCACATGTATTGCATCCGCGTCTTTTACATCGCGGGTTACTATGTATACATGGCAAGCGGGAAAGTCCTTCATTGCCGCTGCGGCTTCTTGTAATATGGCAGCCAATTCATCGCCTTTACCGGCTTTGGCTTGCAGTTTGCCTACCATTCCGTATTTATTCATGCTATTTCTTTTTCAGGGTTATCCATACCGTTTTGCCGGTGGTGGTGCTCAATTGCAGGTTATTACCCGATACCTTGTCCACATGCATGGTATTACTTGCCGCGTTAATGCTGTACATCAGCAGAGGACGGGCATTGCCGTTGCCGGAGAACTTCAACTCGGTACCGTTGTTTTCCGGAGACCAACTGAACCTATCCCCCGTCGCACCAAACATATCCAAATGCGCCTCACCTGTGCCGTTGCTTTCCAAGTTAAAATAGAAGCCGAGACTTGCGGCGTTCACTTGCTCGTTTTTGTCAAGCTGCTTGTTATCGTTCTCGTCTACGGCTATTTGTGTCACCGTCCAGTTGCCTACCAGGCGTTCACCCATAGTTTGCGCATTTACCACGGTTGCGCCTACAACAGGAATGGCTAAAAGAATCAGTTTTTTCATAAAGATTAATTGATTTGTTCGTAAATGTAGCACATCGGCAATGGCCGATATCGTTAATATATCTTTATCGCTATTATCGGGCTACTTCCAGTTTCGCGTTGTACGCATAATCATGGCAGCGTAGTTGCAGCAAATAAGCCCCGTTCGTTATACCCGCAGGCAATACAACGTAGTTATGCCCTTCTTTCACGGTGAATCGGGCAACTTCTTTACCCGTCACATCGTTAACGTACAATGTCCCTTTTGAGGGAGCGTCTATGGTGAGTTTACCTGCCGACGGATTGGGATAAATTTTCAATATTGATGATGTCCCGGGGTCGGCTACGGCCATATCCATGTTCATCACCACACAATCGCTTATAGAATCGGGTCGGGCGCAAAGCGCGCTGCTACGCATCCGGACACATACCGTATCCCCGGCCATAAAATCAATCAAGCCTGTCATTTTATGAACGCTGTCTGTCGCACCTGCTATGTTCGCACCGTTCTTTGTCCACCTCCATAAAGGGTTATCTCCTGGGTTAACTACCGATGTTGCGGAGAAAAGCACTTCCACCCACGGACCTATATTCGGCCCCTTATCAGTTACCAAGGCAATACCGGGTGCTACGGCAGAATCTATATGCACATGCACGCTCGCTTCTGCGGATTCGCAATCGTCTTTTAAGGCAACCACACGATAAACGCCCGTATCGCTCAGCCCCACCGAATTTATTTTTATACCTACCGTATCCGTATAGCTAATTTTAGGGGTGGTAACTTTCCATATGGCATCCGTTGTGGCAGATGATATAGACAAATTCAAGGCATCTCCTTCGCATAAGGTTGTTAAACCCGTTAATACCGGTTTGCTCACCGGAGGCTTTACGGTCAGGTTTATCCTCATCGACGAATCCGATGCGGCTCCGTCGGTAAGCACTACCATATAGCTGCCCGACACTGCCGTTCGTAAGGTATCTCCCGTATAGGCCAATGCGGTGTCGTTACGGTACCAGGTATGTGGCAGCGCGCTGTTGCATATAATCGAGGCCGTATCATATGCACACCTCACCATATCCTCTTCCTCGTTAAAAAACGGTCTTAAATACAGTCGCGCCACATATTCGCAACGGTTGCCGTTCCAATAGCCGTTACCAAAAACATGCAGCTTGTTCTTTACAATGCGGGTATTCCAATAATTTACATGGTCGGAAGTGAGGCGGAAGGGTATGCGCCCGTTTGTTTTATACATGCTATCCACTTTGCCGTGTGGGGTAAAGCGTACCAATGTAGGCTCAAATAAGGGTCGGCTTATATCATGTGGGTTATAACGCTCCGCAGTGGCCCATATCACATCATTGCTATCCACGTCTACGCCGCCTACTTCGTCCCAAGAATTGTCAAGATCGGCCTTTACAATTCCGTCTCCCGCGGTGCCGAAGGAGGAGTCTATAACACCGTTTGCATGCAAGCGCACCAGCGCCACATCGTTGGAGTAGCCGCTGCCGGAGCTTCCGCCCAATATTATCTTACCATCCTTTTGTAGCCCGCTGCCGCGTATATATGCCCTAAAGCCGATGGGCACTATGGTAATTCCGTTAGTACCGAAACTGCTGTCGGGGGTTCCGTCATACTTAAAAGCCTGTACGCCGTATCGGTCTTCGCTAGGCATGGTGTTGGCTCCCGTACATAATATCCTACCCGACTGAAATAATATTTTTGTGACTTTAAAACCCGGTCCGGCAATGGGCTGCAGGTTTGCAAATCCATAATTCCCGAAGCTTGAATCTATCTTTCCGTTGGCCTCTACACGCAGCAACCGGGGTACGCCCCAAAAGTTGGAGGACATGATTATTTTTCCGTCCGGCTGTATGGCCAGGCATTCGGGTGTATACATCCAATAATTGGGATGTGAGAAGCCATATTTTCGTCTTCCGCCCCAACCTATGGAGCCATCCAAACTGCCATCGGGCCAAAAACGATAGAGCACGCCACTGTCGTCGGTAGCCTTGGCAAACATTAGGAAACGTCCGTCGCTAAGGCTATGCAGGCGAAATGCGGTTTCGTTTACGCCATATATCGGCGCCTGGAATCGTTGAAATGAGCTGTCAATCTGTCCGTCGGGTTTTATCCTTACAAAAAACGCCTCATAGCTGCCATCGTCACTGGTAACGGTAATGATGCTGCCATCCGGCTGCACAATGAAGTCTTTGGGTTGTATGTCCGAATATCCGGTATATGTAAATCCGTTATGCACTACGGAGCCGGTATGATTGAACGTAGTATCCAAGCCGGTGAGCTGTGCATAGCTCTTACCGCCTATAATGGTCAGCATTAAAATAATAACGGCCGATAATCCTCTCATGTATTTTATTAATTGGTAGGTGTAATGTAAAAATAGGAGGAAACGTTCGTATTATTCCTGTTGCTAATTCCTAAATCTTGACATATCCGTCATCACCACCGTTTACCCTTCAACCTTTTGCCCTTTTAACTTATTAACCTTTTAACCGCTTCGTCAATAATATTTACCTTTGCCCCGCTATGACACAGGTGCATATTGTCAACAAATCGCCTCACCCCCTTCCCGAGTATCAAACTTCGGGCTCCGCAGGTATGGACCTTCGCGCATGGCTTCCGGAGCCGGTTACCTTGCAGCCCATGGAACGAAAATTGATACCCACGGGGTTATATATGGCATTACCGCATGGCTACGAAGCGCAAATACGCCCGCGTAGCGGCTTGGCCATTAAGCGCGGACTCAGCATGGTAAACACACCCGGCACAATAGACAGTGATTACAGGGGGGAAATTATGGTCGCCATGATAAACCTGTCTGCCGAAGCTCAGACTATAGAGGATGGGGAACGAATTGCACAAATGGTCATTGCAAAGTACGAGCAGGTTGCCTGGTCTGTAGCCGAAACATTGAACGACACCGACAGAGGCTCGGGCGGCTTCGGCAGCTCCGGCATCAAATAACAAAAAACATTTAACCATAAATCCGGGCAACCGGTCCAAACAATATGAACATTATTATACCAATGGCAGGCATGGGCAAACGCATGCGCCCACACACACTCACCACGGCAAAACCTCTTTTACCCATTGCGGGTAAGCCCATCGTTCAGCGCCTGGTGGAGGATATAGTAGCCACCGGCAACGAAAAGGTGGATGAGATTGCATTCATCATTTCCCCCGCTTTCGGTAAAGAAGTGGAGCAGCATTTATTGAGCGTAGCCAAAGATTTGGGCGCAACCGGTAAAATATGCTACCAGGAAGAACCTAAAGGCACAGCTCATGCCATTCTTTGCGCCGCCGACAGCCTTAAAGGCAACGTATTTATAGCCTTTGCCGATACACTGTTCAAAGCCACTTTTAATATCGATACCGATAAGGATGCCATAGTATGGACACAAAAAGTAGAAGACCCCACGGCATTCGGCGTGGTGAAACTGAATAACAATAACGAGATTGAGGCTTTTGTGGAAAAGCCCAAAGAGTTTGTTTCAGACTTGGCCATCATCGGCGTATACTACTTCAAAGACGGTGAAAACCTGAAAAAGGAGCTGCAATACCTTATAGATAACGGCATCATGCTGAAAGGCGAATACCAAATTACCGATGCCATGGACAATATGCTGAAAAAAGGCGTGAAGTTCTATACCGACCAAGTGGAGGAATGGCTGGATTGCGGCAATAAAGATAATACGGTATTTACCAACGGTCGCATCTTGGACATTAAGAGCGGCTCGGAACAACTGGTTTCTGAAACTGCCGTCATTACAGACTCCGTTATTATCCCACCCTGCTTCATTGGCGAAAATGTGGTGATAAAGAACTCTGTTATCGGGCCTTTCGTGTCGCTGGAGCGCGGCTGTAACGTGGAAGATTCACGCATCGGAAACAGCATTGTGGGTTCCGACAGTATTGTTAAAAATGCACGTATCGAAAACGCTATGTTGGGTAAAAGCGTAAATTACAATGAAAAGCCTCGCGAGCTTAGCTTGGGAGACTTTTCCGTAACCGAATAACAGCAACATATAGATGACAATAGGGCAATCGGGTAATAAGACAACAAGTACATACATCGATAATAATGGGCTGATAAGTCGTTATAGGGCACAGGTTAAGTTCTGTGCCTTACCGCTTATAGGCTATGCCGTTCTGGCAATAGCGGCCCTATTGTTCCTTACCCCTTACGCCTCGCGGGCGCAAGCCCCGGTAGACACGTTCACTCCGCCCGCCCCAACGGTGCCTAAATATGTTGCCGAGTCGGCATATTACGATGCCGTAAAAGCCCGCCTTCGCGGGGATGATAAGGAGGCCGAGGAATTGCTCAACAAAGTACTGTCTGTCGATAAAAATGCCGCAGGGGCCTATTTCGATTTGGCGCGCCTCAGCATGAAGCAGAATAAAACAGACAAGGCCATAGGGGAAATTAAAAAAGCCATAGCGCTGGACAGCACCAACCCCTGGTACCAAAGTCAGTACGCCGAAATACTTATTGCGGCAAACAAGTACGAAGATGCCGCAAACGTATATGCAAAGCTGGCTGCCAACGAAAAGTATAATGAAGAATACCTTTTCAAATCGGCCGGGTTGTTCATACAAACAGGCAAGTACAAAGAGGCTATGGCCGCTTTGGATAAGATAATAGAGCAGGAAGGCGAAGAAGAAGAATGGATGATGCGCAAGCAGGAACTATACCTGAAAATGAACGACGTGGACGGTGCGGTTAAAACCATTCAAAAACTTATTGACCGCTACCCCAACGAGGGCCGCTACTACGCCATCATCGCGAACATATACGAGTCCAACAAGCAGCCTGAGAAGGCCATGGAGATTTACAAAAAGGCCGAAAAACTTTTTGCGGACGATGCCTTGGTGCAACTCAGTCTCTCCAATTATTATAAAAATCAAAACGATACGGCCAAGTATCACGAATATGTACGCAAAGCCATTACCAACAAGGGTCTCGACCCGCAGCAACAGTTGGCTATTTTGGTAGATTATATTCGTTCCATGGGTACCGATTCCACACACAAGGATGAAATACTCTCCATCACACGCAGCATTGCCTTACAACACCCCGGCAATGCCGAAGTACTCGGTATTTACGGAGACATATTGGTACTGAACGGCAACCGTGCGGAAGGTGCGGAGCAATACAAAAAATCGTTGGAGGCCGACCCTTCTCGCTTCCCGGTATGGCAAAATCTCTTGTATCAGTACACGGAAAAGCCCTATGCCGACTCATTGATTATGTACAGTGGCAAGGCCTTGCGCATGTTTCCCAACCAGGCACTGTTTCACTTTCTGAAAGGTGTGGGCTATTCCAATAAAGGGCAATATCCCGATGCCATTAAGGCCATCAACCGCGGCATAGACATGCAACCGGAGGATGACGAAAATGCCGGTCGCATGGCCGAGATGTATGCCACTCTTGGTGATGTGTACAACAGTGCCAAGCAATACGACAAGTCTGACGAAGCTTTTAAGAAGGCATTGACCATTGAGCCTGACAATGCCTATACGCTCAACAACTACAGCTATTTCCTGTCGTTGCGCGGGGCCAACTTGGATGAGGCCGAGCGCATGTCCAAACGCTCGTTGGAACTGCGCCCCAACACCACCACATTTATGGACACTTACGGCTGGATATTGTATAAGCAGGGCAAATACGAGAAAGCCAAAGAATACATTGAAAAAGCGGTGAACGCCGAAGGTAAAAATGCCGATGGCACGCTTTTGGAACACTTGGGCGATGTCATGTTCCGCCTTAAGGATACCGACAAAGCCGTGGAACTTTGGCAAAAAGCCAAGGAGAAAGGCGCCGATAACCCGGACATAGACAAGAAAATAAGAGACAGGAAGATTTATGAATAGGCATATGAGCCGGTTAACGCTTTTATTGATTACCCTTACCACATCATTCGCGGCCTGCAAAACAGGTAAGCAACCCGTGCGCAAGCAGCTCACCATAGAGAAGCGCTACGGCACCATAGGTGTAGACACACCCGGTGCACCCCAAAAGGCATTACCTGATACCAAAGCCCCGGTCTTAAACAATCAAAAGAAGGAGCTGATTACCTCACTCCTGCCTTTATGGAATAAAGAAATCACTTACAACACCTTCTCCGGTAAGGCTAAGCTGCATGCAGAACTACGTGCCGCCAAATACGATTTCACCGCGCATATACGCATGGTGAAGAACAAATCCGTTTGGATGAACATTACCGCCGTAGGCGGCATCGTTAATGTGGCGCGCATATTGGTTCGCCCCGACAGCGTATTTCTCGTAAACCACCTGGAGCGCAGCGTAACCGTAAAACCGGTGGCAGAGCTCAATCAACTCTTCCCCGTACCGGTAGATTTTGCCATGCTGCAAAACCTGCTCGTAGGCAATGTGATACAACGCAACGGCACGCCGGTAGATGCTACCGATTTTGGCGGCACATGGAGCCTGCAAACCGATAGCCGAGAGTTGACGCAAAATGTTACCTACAACAAGGCAGACAGCACCATACGCACCTTGCAGATGTTGCTAAAGCCCGATAACGACCCACAGGGCATGATGCAATATGGTAATTATGAATCTGCCGACGGGCGCAAGTTTGCCACAAGCAGAGTCATCGGTATTACAAGCAAGGAGGAGCCATACTATATGGACATGAACTTTTCCAACGTGGAATTTGATAAAGAAGTAGACCTCCCCTTCTCTATACCAAAGACTTATACACGCAAATAAACAGAGTACAATATTTATACAAAAGCGGCTATTTTTGTCGCTAATCTTCACCAAAAAAACAATCTATGAAAAAGAACCTTGGCTTTCATGCCATCCTCGGAATGGCCATCTTATTTTCCGCCTGTAGCAAAGACGATGACGATGACAACGGTGTAACACCGAACAAAAACAACACCGAGCTGTTAACTGCCGGCAAATGGCAGCAAACCGCCTTCAAGCAAACGCACCAAGAGAACGGTGAAACAATCACCGAAGACTATCATGCGCAACTTGAAAATTGCTCGAAAGACGATTACACCCTTTTCGCTACAAACGGTACGGTAACGTTTGATGAAGGTGCCACCAAATGTGATGCCGCCGACCCTCAATCCACTTCCGGTACTTGGAAGTTTATTGAAAACGAAACCAAACTGGTGTTCTCCGAAATGGGCTTTAGTGATACCGTAAACATCGGCACACTGAACGAAACTACCTTGAAACTGAACTATTCTTTTACCGAGGACGGCATTACCTACAACGGTGAGCGTGTGCTTACTCGCATATAAAATCTCAATGTTTAAAAAAAGGCGGCATTACCCAAGGGTAATGCCGCCTTTTTTTAGGGGAATACTTATACCACAGACTCACATTCGGTTTATGGCCCATAATGACAAAAATCATTTTACAAACTGACATTTCCGCTTAGCTTTCCGCCTATTCGGGGGCAACTTTGCTTCAGGGTATCGCACATTTCTGTATGCCCGATTCTGTTGACGTATGCCGGACAAAGAAAAATATGAACACTTAATTGCGGAGGCAAGGCAATGGACCAATAAGTTGGAACTGCTGAAGGAGGATATTATTACCCTAAAAAATCGCCTTTCCATTCGCATTTCTGCAAGTGACGATGCCGAAATCCGCGATAAGGCGGACGCCATATTGCTGCGCCTCATCAACAAAGATGTACTGGTGAGCTTTCTTGCACATGAACTGGCAGATGTAACCAACCGACCTGCGCCCCTACGCGACCTTACTTTGCGCCTCGCCGGCATCGGGGAAGATATCCGTCGTTTGGCCGCCTCCATAGGCCGCCTGCGGTTTGCCGTAGATAATTTATGATGGCGATTAATTGACCATCGTCGCCAGCTTTTTCACATCAAGTATCGTTATCTCCCCGCTTTTTATTTCTATCAGCTTTTCTTCTTTAAAATCACTAAGCGTGCGTATCAGGGTTTCCTTTGCCGTTGCGGCAATGCTCGATAAGTCTTCGCGGCTCATGTCTATCTTAAAATCCTTCGCTTCACCCGCATACTTCTCGTAGATGGATATCAAGGTCTCCGCTACACGCTTCCGTACGGAGTTATAGGCAAGGCTCAACAGTTTCTTCTCCTTTTCCGACACATCGCGCGCCAATAATTGTATCACACGCTGCATCACCTCCTTACTGCTGTTTACCAACGCTTCAAACTCGGTCTTCGGTATCAGTGCCACTTCGGTCTCTTCCATGGCCTCCGCCGTCTCGCTATAAGTATTCTTCTCCAGCAGTGCGGTGTAGCCTATAAAATCCCCGTCACTCAGCAACTCCGTCACATATTGCTTTCCGTCGTCGTTGGTTCGATAAGTTTTCACCTTGCCTTTCTGTATGTAATACAGGTATATGGGGTTCTTGCCCTCGTTAAATATAAACTGCTTCTTTTTATATACTTGCATCGTGCGCTCTTCCGTAAGCTTCAGCAGCGCATCTTTACCCCCTATCCCGGTGATGATATCGTTAAAACCGTTAATGCCCGGCGCCAAGTCCGCCTTCATCAGGTCGGCTTTCTTCAGCCGGCTTTCTATCGCACTCAGCAACTCGGCCCCGTTAAACGGCTTTGTGATATAATCGTCGGCACCCATTTCCATCCCCTTACGTATCTCGGTACGTTCGGCTTTTGCGGTAAGAAAAATGAAGGGGGTATTACGTGTGGCGGGGTTCTTCTGTAGCATATGTATTACACCATATCCGTCCAGCACGGGCATCATAATGTCGCATATAATCAGGTCGGGGTTCTTTTGTATGGCCAAGGTTACGCCTTGCTTACCGTCTTCGGCCACCAAGGGCTCATACCCCGACATCTCCAGTATCTCGGCCACATTGTCTCTTATCTTGCCGTTGTCTTCTATTACCAGGATGCGTTTCATCTTAGGCGTTTTTTGTGTGTAATGTGATAGTGAAAGTTGTGCCGGCGCCAAGTTCGCTGTCACAGGCTATGGAGCCGTTCATCAGTTCGGTATACTTGGCCACGATATGCAAGCCAAGTCCCGTACCCTCTATATTGGTAACGTTTGACCCCCTGAAAAAGCGCTCAAACAAATGCTGTCGGTCTTCTTTTGATATGCCCAATCCCTTGTCGCTTACCGTTAGTACCAGTTTATCGGCCGTGCATACGGTAGATACGTTTATCTCCGATTCCTCCGGCGAAAACTTCACCGCGTTCGATACCAGGTTCATCACAATGTGCTTAAGCAAACTCACGTCTATCACAAAGTTTTTCAGCCCTTGGTGCTTGTAAACGGGTGTCTGCCCGTTTTTAAATATGCCTTGCATCTCCGTAAGTGTCGCATTCATCAATGCCGGTATATCGGTATCGGCAAAGCGCGTTTGCAGTTTTCCCTCTTCAATCTTGCCGATTAGCAAAAAGTCGTTCAACGTGTCGGTAAGCGTGTTCACGCAGCCCACAATTATCTGGTGATGCCGCTCGCGCTTGGGTTGATCCTCCGCCGAGGTGTAGCGCGATGCTATGTAAGAAGAGGATAGTATGGTGCTTAGCGGTGTACGAAACTCGTGCGAGGCCATGGAAACAAACCGAGACTTCAACTCGTTTAAATCTTTTTCTTTGGCCAGAGCTTCGGTTAACGACTGTGTGCGTTCTTCCACTTTCTGTTCCAATTCCTCATTCAGCCGCAGTAGTGCGTTCTCCGATTCTTTCCTTATCGTAATATCGCTGATGAAGGCAATTACAAACTGCCCGCTGTCGGTTCGGTATGGACTCAGGCACACTTCCACCGGAAACTCCGCTCCGCCTTTCTTAATCCCGAATAGGTCCATTCCGCTGCCCATAGGCCTGCTATGCGCCTTTGCACCCTGGTAGTCTTTGCGGTACCCCATATGCCGCTCTTTAAACCTTTTGGGTATCAATACTTCCACGGGCTGTCCCAGCAATTCCTCTTCCTCCGCATACCCGAATTGCTTTAACGCAAAACGATTTACGGAAACTATTTGCCCGCCGGCGTCTATCGCTATAATACCGATGGCGTCGTTATTAAACAAGGCGTCGTACGCTTGAGGCTTATCGGTCATAGAAAAACGGGGCTTTTGTCAATTAGAATAAAAATACAATGTACAAATTACGAATTAAAACTCGTTTTATCAATGAATGCAACTTCGCAAAATGCAATCCGACATTATTTGGTCAAATATACCGCAGTAGCTCTCGCTTACGGCTTATATACAAGATGATATATATCATCGGAATGCGAATTGACAGTCATATATCGATGTCAAAAATGCATCTACTTTAGCCATCATGCCAAAAGCTACACCACCCGTCTTCTCTGCCGACTGTTATCGAATGTTCTTTGAGAACAGCCCCGTACCCATGTATATACTGGATGCGGAGTCTTTGTCATTCGTTGATGTAAACAATTCTGCAACCGACCTTTACGGCTACGATAAAGCACGTTTCCTAACAATGTCGCTCATGGATGTTGTATACCCCGGAGGCAACCGCGCAACTTTCCCTATATCCGAAACAGAGGCTGCCGTTTGGCACCACACAACAAAAAGCGGTAGTTCCTTCTACCTGCGTGCCTATCACCAAGTTGCCACACTCAACAACAAAAGGGTGTTTGTGGTGCAATGTGTGAACGTAGACGATGCTGTGTCTGCAGAAGAAAACAACCGTAAGTTGCATCATATTGTTAACAGTCAAAAGGAAGGACTGGAACACATCCTTTCAACGGTCAGTGAGGTAGTTTGGGCTGCAAACCCGCAGGATTGGAAGCTGCACTATATCAACGACTATTGCTACGAGGTATTCGGTTATACAAAACAAGAAATGTTGCGCAACAACCAACTTTTTTGGCAAAGTATCTTGCCCGAAGACCTACCTAAATTACATGCCTCCACTTTGCGGGCGCATACCTCGGGCACTTCGCGCGAAGAATTCAGAGTGAGGCACAGAGACGGTAACATAAAATACGTGGTTGGCACTGCGGTATTTAAGAAGGGTGATGACGGGGAGCCGGATATCATCAGTGGTGTCACGGTGGATATTACACGGTTGCGTATTGCCGAGGACAAGTTAAAAAGTACCATAGCCTGGTTGGAGGCCATTCAAAAAGAAACCTTCATCGACCGCCAAAACTTACTTGCCGTCACCAACAATACACGCAACCAAATATGGTCTATAGATAAGAATTACATACTGACGCTGGCCAACGAACCGTTCAAACAGGTGATGCAATTTAAATTTGGCTACAAGCCAACTGCCGGCGACGATATTACGAAATGGAGCGCATTTACCGACAAACCGGATTATTGGGCATTACTTTACCGCAGGGCATTTGCGGGTGAGGCATTTGCCGTGATAGACACGGAAAAAATGGATGGCGAGGATTTTTATTTCAAAGTAAACTTCCATCCTATACGTGATACCGATGGAGATGTGATAGGTGTAAGTTGTTTTGCGGAAGATGTTACCGCGCAACGCCGCGCATTGGTGCATATGCAACTGCAAAACGAGCGCCTCAAGGAAATTGCCTGGATACAATCGCACAAAGTGCGCGGGCCGGTGGCCAGTATCCTGGGCTTGGCTCAACTCTTCAACTATGATAACATCTGCGACCCCGACAACACGCAAATACTTGCGGGCATTCGCGAAGCAAGTGCACATTTGGATGCGGCCATCGGAGAAATCAATCAAAAAACCATACTGAACGATATGGGATAAAAAAGCCGTCGAACGATACGACGGCCTTTACTATTGGGTATCAAACATGCTTAAGAAGTGTATTTGGCGCGTAGTTCACGCAACTCTTTCTTACCTATGCCCAGTTCTTGTTCAAAAAACTTGTCCATAGAGCCATAGCGTTGTTCTATTGCGGCAAACATGGCACGCAACAACTCCGGCTTTAGCAAAAATGCCTGCTTTACCTGTTCTTCATTCATGCCCGATGCTTCTGCCACTTTTTTGTACATACCGGCATTCATCGGCGCCAGGTACACGTTAGAAGCTACAAAATCGGCTTCAATGGTTTGTTGGGACACGCCCAATGCATACAAAAACAAGGCGGTGGCCATACCGGTACGGTCTCTGCCGCCGGTGCAATGATACATTACCGATTCACCTTCCGGCAATGCCATCAGTTTATCAAACAGGGGTTTATATCGCGCACCAAACACTTCGGTATTGGTATAAAAGCCGATAAGAAAACTGTCATTTTTCATTTTACCCGCAAGGTCTTTTACACCCGGTAAGCTGTCGCTGCCGGCGGGGCATAAGGTATAATCGGTACCGGGCAACATGCGGTCGGGTGCCTGCTGCGCTTCCTTTACGCCTCTAAAGTCTACCACTGTGTGTATTTTCTTTTCTTCCAGCAGTTGCAAGTCACTATCGGTCAGGCGGCTTACGTCTGCCGAGCGATATACTTTGCCCCACTTCACCTCTTTACCGTCTTTTGTTTTATACCCGCCCACATCTCTGAAGTTGAGGGCGCCTTGCACGTGCACCAGTCTTTGGGCGCTGTCGGCCAGTTGCGCCTTTACGGCAAATGGTATGGCAAGGCATATTATTACAACTATACGTTTCATTGTCTTTCTTTTTTATGATTTTGGTGATAAATTGATTTACTTAATGATGTCCCAACGGATACCTACTTGTCCGCGACGACCATACCATTCTGTCATGGTTACGCGGCGCTTGTCGCCCATATAGGTTTTCAGCGGCTCGTCGGTAAGGTTGTTTAACTCCACAAAGGCACGCAGGTTTTTGTTGATGCTCACCGTGGCCGATGCGTCAACCGTAAAATTCTTGTCTGTCCATATATAGTAGTCGGGACCAAGCTGTTGGTTGATGGATTCAACCGAAGGTCCGCGATAGTTACCCGCCAGGCGCACCATTATACCTCCGCGCTCGTAAAACAGTATGGCGTTAAACAGGTCTTTCGATTGGTTGGGCAGGCTTGTCTTGTCCTTTACCGTTGTAAAACCGGTACCCGTTGCGTTGGCAACCAAGCGGTCTACTTCGGTTTCCGAGTTGATATTGGTATAGTTCAATTCTACACCAAAGCCGCTCCAAAAGCCGTTCAGGAAATCAAAGCGTTTGTTTATACCCAATTCAAAACCGTATAATGAGGCACGGCTCAGGTTATCTGCACGGCTCATGATGTAGTTGTCGCCGTCTTGGGTATAAAAGGTTCTGTTGGTAAATATCACATCGGTGATGTCTTTATAAAACACTCCACCGGAGATAAGACCCAGGTTCTTGAAATAGTACTCACCCATCAAATCAAAGTTGTTGGAGAAGGTGGGCCTCAGGTCCGGATTACCTTTCGTAATTACAATAGGGTTCTTGGTATTGTCTATGGATTCACCGGGCGTAAGGTCGGTGAAGTTGGCACGGATAAAGGTGCGTGTGAAAGCGGCGCGAATATTAAAATGCTCGTTTACGGCGTATTTCAACAAGCCCATGGGCAGCAGGGCATTATAACTATTGCTTACCGTGGTAGGCTCTATCACCGTTTTTGCGGGTGTACCCTGCGTTACGGCTCTTGAGCCGTGCAGTTCAAAAGCGGTATACTCGTTACGTACGCCGGCTATGATGCGTAATTTGCTTGTGGCATCAATCTCTGCCATGGCATACCCTGCCGTTACATCTTCGGTACCGTCATATATAGCCGTGGGGTTGGTAGCCGGGGTCAAGTCTCTAAAGCCGTTCTTTTGCAGGTTGGCGGGGTCATATAGGTCAAACAGTTGTTGTTTGCTCAGCGGGTTTACGATGTATTGGTTTAAATTACCCTCCAGGTTGTTGAAATAGCCGGCACGCACGGGAAATTCATCCCTGTTTAGCTGTGCCAATGTGAGCAATGCCGGGGCGTCTTTTATACCCAATGCCGCACCGGGCAGGTATACGTAGTTGGAGCCGTAAGAACCCTCGCGGTATTTATGGCGATACTTGGCGCCCACTTTAAAATTAACTTTTGCCGACGCGCGAATGCCAAGGTTAAACTGTCCGGTCTTGTCTTCTTCTTTGGTATCCAGTTGCGCTATCACTAGTTGTTGCAGGGTAAGCTTGTTGGCATCCATTACTTCGTTGGGGTCTTTCAGGCCGGCATCAAACCTGCCTTCCTGCACGCCTCTTCCGTCGGGCGAGTCAAAATCCCAATACATCTTCCCATCGCTCGACAGGTTGGTAAAACCGCCGGTTATCTTTTGCCTGAAGGTGGCGATTGGCAACCCTTTGTTGGGATTGGTAGGCGGCGTTTCCAAAAAGTAGCGACTGGAATAATTGCTCACCGCCCAGTCCAGTTTCAGCTTCGAGCTCAGTTGGTGTTCCGCGCCCAATTCACCACCGTTCAGCACCGTTTGGTAGTGCGAGTAGCGGTAGTTATACTGGTGACGACTGTTGGTATAGTCAACATAAGATTCATACACCGGGCGTATATCGTTAAACTTATCGGCCAATCCGCGGAAGTATACTTTATTGGACGCGTTAAATTTATATTCCAGTCCCAGGTTGGCGCCAAAAGTTTGACGCTTACCCATGTAGCGTTTCAACATCACGGTGTTGATGGATTTACGCTGCGTGGCATCGGCCAGGCCGGTGTTGTAGGTAAAGTCGTAAGAGTCCGTACCCCACTGCCTGTCCCATACGGCAGCCGCTACAATAACGCCGAGCTTGTTGTTGAAAAAGCGGTCTCCGTATACTATGGAACCGATATAGGTGGCATCTTGCGAAAAGGTATTATACCCTCCGGCAGCACTCACGTTCAGCACGCGTTTTTCGGGCGCGGTACGTGTGATGAAGTTGATGGAGCCGCCGATGGCATCACCTTCAATATCGGGGGTAATCGCCTTGGCCACTTGCACATACTGTATAATTTCCGAAGGTATCACATCCAACACCGTGGAGCGGTTGCCCAATACGTTGGCGCTGGGCATACGGCTGCCGTTCAGCAAGGTAGAAGTCCAGGCAAAGGGTGTACCGCGCACTGTGGCTTGGTCGGCTTCTCCGTGATATCGGGCCACCGCCACACCTTGCACACGTTGAACCGCTTCGGCGGCATTACGGTCGGGCAGCTTACCTATGGCATCTGCGGCCAACACGTCCATTATGGCATTCGAGTTCTTTTTTATGCTGAAGGCTTTGGCTTGCGAGGGCGCCAGCGTTCCTGTTACCACCACTTCACCCAAATGTGTTTTCTCTCCGCTCAGTTCTATGATACCGGCATCGTTCACACCGGTCTTCAAATCCAAATCCAGTTCTTTAGGGTCGTGGCCTATATAGTTCACCACTATCTTCACTTTCCCGGTGGTTTGGGCATCAAGCGTAAAGGAGCCGCTTAAGTCTGTGGTGGTACCCGTCTTACTGTCTGCGGTCTTAACTACGGCACCGGGCAACTGCCCGTCTTTTCCGGTTACCACACCTTTTATAGTTTGTGCATTTGCTATGCCTGCACCGGCCACAAGCAGCAAGGCTAGCCCTATCGGTTTGCTTCGCTTTGCGGCCATTTTTGGGGTATAAATGGATTGCATCATAAAGATTTTTTTGCAAAACTGCCGGTTTGACGCGCCCCGGGCGACCGCTCGGTGCACACAAACCCCGTACACGTTCGTTTAGGCGCAAACGAACGTCACCACTACTGAAAATCAATTGATTGCAATGTATTAAGACTGTGTTACCTCATTATTATCCGGCTGTTATTCGGTGGTATTTTGCTCGTTGGCAGCCCGGTCTTAACCTTGGGGTAACACGGCTTACCTACTTTTAACCCCGTTAATGAATTACATCATTGCCATAGGGGCCTTTCAGGCATTGGTAGCCGCGATACTGCTTTGGCGCAACCGTTTGCGCAGCAAAGCAGACGAGTTGCTTATACTGATGATAGCCTGCATTGCCACGCATCTTGCCATCAAGTTCTATATATACAACTTCGTCAGCGATGCGCATGTGCGCCTGCAAATGAACACCTTTATAGGTTTTTGCTACGGCCCGTTGCTCTACCTGTATGCCTTAAAAACCGCCAAGGAAGACATGATACCCATACGCAAATGGTACCTCTTTCTGCCTTTTTTGTTGGGTGCCGTGGGTTATCTTACCGTCACCTCCGTGCTCAGCATGGCCCCCGACGCCGGCTACCGCGTGTTGGACATGTATAACAATATCACATCAATTCTGTTTTTGGCTTTAGGCATCATATTTCCCTTGCTTGCCATAAGGGTGGTGCATCCTTTGCCCGAAGCAAAACGCAAAGAAAAGCTGCTGGTACGCGAACTGGCCGCCTGCTTCCTGTTGATGAACTTGGTATCCCTTACCAACCTGTTCACCAAAAACATGCTACATGCAGATATAGGCACGATCATCCGAAGCACCGTCTATGGCTTACTTACGCTTATCTGTATCATCATCCTTCGTTTTAAATATGTGGGCGTTTTGGGAGACCGCTCAATACTAATGCCACCGGCGATGCCCTCACCCGGGCTGTCGGTTGCCGGATACACAAAAAGTCGGGAACCGAAAAAACAGGATTCCGAGGATGACGATACCACCATTCCCCAACAGCGCCACTTGCAGCTTACCGATGAAGAAAAAGAGCACATTGCCGCACAAATGCACCGGCACTTGCAGCAAACAAAACTCTTTACCGACCCCGATATCAGCCTGGACAAACTGGCCGCGGCGCTAAAGCTGGGTAAACACCGCGTTTCTGAAACACTGAACGGCCATTTGGGAAAATCGTTCTACCAATACATTAACGAATGGCGTATAGAGCATGTAATACACAACATGCAACGGCTCACCGATAAAGACTTACCCGTAAACGTGCTTTCGCTCGCCTACGATGCGGGCTTCAAAGCCAAGTCTTCTTTCAACCAATATTTTAAAAAGATAACGGGCCTCACCCCTACCGAATATCTGAAGACATTGCAACCCGCGCCGGCAGGCTAAGCAATATGCCTGTCTATACGGCTTCCCGCACAAGCAATTGTTCAACATCAAAGGTCAGCCTTGCCGTGGTTCCTTGTCCGCCCTCTTGTACCAATACCAAGCCGCCGTAGAGTTCTTGCGCCCTGCGTTTTATTTCGCGCAGGCCGATGCCCTCGGTTATGGACACCCCGGTATTCACCTTACCGTTATCGGCTACGGTTATCATCAATTGCGGATAACACATGTCGGTGGTTACTTTTATTGAGGTGGCTCCGTTGGCATGTTTTAGCACATTCTGCAGCAGTTCTTGCACCATACGATATACCGATAGTTCGGCATCGCGGTGCAGCCTCGGTACATCTCCCTGCTCTGCCAATATCACTTGCAGCGGTGTGTTTCGGTTGGTATAGTTGCAAAGGTTGGCTATCGCTGCCGCCAAACCTCCTTCCACAAGCAAGTCCGGCATAAGGTTGACGGCCGTTTTCCGTATATCCTGCGTTACCTCCGATAGTTGTTGCTGCACGGTAGACAGGCTTTCATTACGATTGGCGTTGGCGGTTCCGTTTTGCATCAGGTGGTCCAGGTTCAGTCGTAGTGCCCACATGCGCCCCGCAATATCATCGTGCAAGTCCCTGGCCACGCGACGGCGCTCATTATCCTCGCCGCGCACTTGGGCTTTCAGTCTGCTTATTTCATCCAAATGCTTTGCCTGTTCCAGCGCGGCCTGTTGTAAAACCTGCCGGTGTCTTTGCCGGCGTATTACAATAAAGCTTACCACGCCCAGTATTGCCAACCCCGCCAAACCTCCGCTAATCCAAAAATTACGCTTCCTCAGTCGTTGCTCCGCGCGCGCTATCTGTAGCTTACTCGCCAGTAGCGCGCTGTCGGCATCTGCAAAGCGCATATTTACCCAGTCTTCCAACAGCAGGTTCTTTTCCCGGTTCAGCAACGAGTCTGTTTGACCGGTGTATTTACGCAAATAGCGATAAGCATCCTCATACTTTCCTTCCCGCATGTAGAGTTCCGCCACATCCGGCAGTAACGACAACTCCAAGGTTTTGTTTTCCGTTTCCTCGGCCTCGGCGAATGCCCGCATCAGCAGAGGTGCCGCATCTTTCAACCGTCCCAGCCCCAAGTAGGCCGAGCCTTTCATTGTTTTCAGGGTCGATGTTGTGGATAGGGGTATCGGGTGCGCTGCCATTATAGCCTCCGCCTCGGCCAGGTAGCCCAATGCCGCCTCGTATTGTTTCTGCTCGTTGGCTATGGTAGCCAATCCGCCCAAGGCGCTCACTTTATTGGCATACTGTCGTTTTGCCGTAGACAGCACCAATGCCTGCGTAAAATACTTTTTCGCAAGGGGCCAGTCATGCTTCTTTGCCGCAACCGCACCCATGTTGTGCACTACGGGTAGCAACATGCTCGTATCCTTTTTGTGCTCGGCCATTGCCATAGCCCGGTCCCAATCATGCAACGCGCGGCTGTTTTCTTCCAGCCTTGCCCATAGCGCGCCCATGTTTATCAGGCTCGTCATCGAGTCTTTATAACCGTTATTGCCGGTGTCGCGATTGGCAACAGTCAAAGCCTTGGCATAAAAATCCAACGCCAACTTATACTTACCCGTGTTGGCGTAAGAGAGCGCGATATTATTATAAGAGGCAGTAATATTCTTGGCTATTTCGGCGTGCGGCAACGCACGAAAAAAAAGCTTCAACGCGCCGTTGTAGTCTCCGTGAAAATGACGGTCCCAACCCAGGTTGTTCAACGAATGGAAAATACCCTTACTGAAACCCATTGCCGTACTTTCGCGCAGGGCTTCTTGCAACATTACCCGCGCCGAGTCCGGATTTTGCGGCTGTAAGGCCACCGCACTGCGCAACATCTTCATGATGCGGCCCGTGTCACGAGTATCGGCGCTCATACGCTCTTTGGGCTGTGCAAAGGATGCGACCCCATACAACCACATCCCCAACATACAAAGCACTACCCTAAGGGCCTTTACTACCATCCGGCAAATTTAGGGCTTTTTACAAGGTGCCATACCGGCCTTCGCCGGCTTATAGTTTCAGTCGCAAGCCTATGGTTGCGGGACAATATATCATCGAAAGGTTGGGATACCAATTATCGGGCATAAACACATAGGCAAACCTCGGAGACACTTCCGCATTCAGCCCTATACGGCCGAAGTAGTACGTATAACCCAGTTGCAAACCCAATACCACACCATACCCGGCTTCATTCAGGTATTGCTTCTCAGGCACGTAGATGCTTGAAAACGGAGCCGGAGTATACAGGTTCATATCTCCGCCGTCCCCATGGCTCCACATCACCACACCGCCCAAGTTCATCCCGAAATTTAAACTTGACGCACCAAAGTCTATCTTTCTGTCCGCTTCAAAAGACAGATTTATCGCAGGATTGCCATATATCATTTTATAGCTTGCTTCGGCTCCCGCATTGCCAAACAATGTATGCCCCACGGCCCATCGGGTAAGGCCCACATTTATACCCGCTTGCCACCGGCTGCCTCCGTTCCACAGCATTTTACCATAAAAACTACTGTTCAATAGCAGCCGTTGCTGCTTACTCTGTATCGTATAATACAGCCCGCCGGGTATACTGTTTACCGACACGCCCCCGCCTACACCTATTTCGCGCTTTTGCGCCCCGGCAAGCATGGGTAAGCACAGTAGCAAAGGCAATAATTTCCTCATAGTGAATTTCATATCGCTATTATACAACGCTTCAGGCATATAACAAATTGCCTCCTCCGGTTCAACCATAGGCGTCACACCCGCCATCCCCTTCCCCTTTCATCTTAAATCATTCCTAAATATTATATCCCGGGCATTATTGTTAGGGGTTAATGCTAATTCCGGCTATTTTTGTCGCACAACCGCTACACAACACAAATGAAAGTAGTCATATTCGCGGGCGGCAGGGGCACACGCATCTCCGAGGAGTCGTCCCTCAGGCCAAAACCCATGATAGAAATAGGCGGCAAGCCTATCCTTTGGCATATCATGAAGATATATGCCGCATACGGCCACACCGAGTTCATCATCTGCCTCGGCTATCGCGGCTGGATGATAAAGGAATACTTTGCCAACTACTTCCTGCATAATGCCGATATCACCGTAGACCTCTCGCAACCCGGCTCGCTGCAGGTGCACAACAACTTTGCAGAGCCCTTTAAAATAACCATGATAGACACCGGCCTCGATACCATGACCGCCGGCCGCCTCAAGCGCGTACTGCCCTATACCAACGGCGAGCGTTTTATGCTCACCTATGGCGACGGCGTTTGCGATGTAAACCTCAACGACCTCCTGCGCTTTCATGAGCAGAGCGGCAAAATATGCACCATGACCGCCATACAGGCCACCAGCCGCTTTGGCGTTATAAAAATGGAAGACGACGGCACCATAGACAGCTTTGAGGAAAAACCCGAAGACAGCGGCACATGGATAAACGGCGGCTTCTTTGTGATAGAACCCGGTATAGAAAAATACCTGCCCGCCGATGCCGACGACATCATGTGGGAACGCTACCCTATGGATACCCTCGCCAAAGACAAACAAATCTCCGCCTATCGCCACCACCGCTTCTGGAAGTGTATGGATACCCTCCGCGATAAGGAAGAACTCGAACACCTGTGGCAAACACAACCTCTATGGAAAAACTGGTAAACGCAGCCTACCTGCGTAGCATATATAAAGGCAAACGAGTGTTCGTTACCGGGCACACCGGCTTTAAAGGTGCATGGCTCATACAAATACTGCATTGGCTCGGTGCCGATGTTAAAGGCTATGCCCTTGCACCCGAAAAACAGAACGACCTGTACAACCAAATCCGCGGCGACCAATTCTGCTATTCAAGTGTCATGGGCGACCTCCGCGATATGAACCTCCTGCGCGGCGAGCTCGCCCGTTTCGAGCCGCATTTCGTGTTCCACCTGGCCGCGCAAAGCTTGGTGCGGCGCAGCTATGCCTACCCTGCCGATACCTTTATGGTAAACACCCAGGGCACGGTACACATGCTGGAAGCCCTGCGCCAATTGCAGCAGCCTTGCACCGCCCTTATGATAACCACCGATAAGGTATACGAAAACCCCGAGCGCGGCACCCCCTTTGCCGAAGACGATAAGCTCGGCGGCCACGACCCTTACAGCGCCAGCAAAGCCGCTGCCGAGATAGTTACCGAATCATATACCCGCTCCTTCTTTGCCCCCGCACAATACGCCACCCACCAAAAAGGTGTGGCCTCCGTACGCGCCGGCAACGTTATAGGCGGTGGCGATTATTCCGACGACCGTATTATCCCCGATATTGTCCGCGCCCTCGAGTTTGGGCAGGAAGTGGGCCTGCGCAATCCCCTTTCCGTGCGCCCCTGGCAGCACGTGCTCGAACCCCTCGGCGCCTACCTGCTGCTGGCCGCTCGCATAAGTGAAGATGCACCGCGCTTCAGCTCGGCCTACAACTTTGGCCCCGGTGCCGATGATATGCTTACCGTGGAAGAACTTACCAAAATCTTCCAGGCACGCTTCGGCACAGGTAGCTACCGCTTCAGTGAGGACGGCAATGCCCCACACGAGGCCAAGCTGCTGCTGCTCGACAGTTCCAAAGCCGCCAACCTCCTCGGCTGGAAACCCAAGCTCAACGCCCGCCAAGCCATAGAGCTGACCGCCGAATGGTATGCCGATAAAAACTTTGACGCGCACAACAAGTGCATGAAACAAATCACCGAATATTTTGAAGCCTAAGCCATGTGGGAAATTAAAGAACTGCCCCTTGCCGGCGCCAAGCTACTCACCCTCCCGAAGTTTGATGATATGCGGGGCGACTTCGTGAAGACCTTTCACGACGATACCCTGCGCCAAGCCGGTATAGACTTCCCCCTGCGCGAAAGCTATTTTTCGCATTCCTATAAAGATGTGATACGCGGCATGCACTTTCAAACACCGCCGCACCAGCATGCCAAACTCGTGTTTTGCCCCCAAGGCGCCATACTCGATGTGATTGTTGACCTTCGCCGCAGTTCGCCCACCTATGGCCACTGCCATGCACAAGAACTCACCGCCGATAACCACCTCGCCTACTACATCCCCGAAGGCTTTGCCCACGGCTTCAAATCCCTGCAAGACGGCTCCATAACTTACTACTTGGTAACCAGCCAATACAGTAAAGACCACGACACCGGCATCCTATACAATAGCTTCGGTTTCGATTGGGGGGTGGACACACCTATCATCTCTGACAGGGATTTATCATTTTCTACGCTTGCCGATTTCAGTTCCCATTTCTAATCCTTTCTGTCATTCTGAACGTAGTGAAGAATCTTGTACGAAACATGCAGCGAGGCTTTCTCGCTTCAGAAGGGAGAGATAGAGGGATGTACTTTGGTTACCAGCCTCAGTACTAATAGCAACTCCCTTGCCACGCTCGCTTGTACGCCAGTCTCATTATTTTTCTATCTTTCTGGAAACTTACACTATGCCCGAACTACACCATACTACCTGCGCCTGCTGTGGCTATAAGACCCTTGACAAAAACAACGTACGGGGCAACTACGACATCTGTAAGATTTGCTTTTGGGAAGATGAGCCCGACCAGTTTTTAGATCCCGACCTGCAAGACTCCTGCAACCACGGCTATAGCCTGAGACAAGCACAGCACAACTACCTGCGCATTGGCGCCATGTGCAAGGAAATGCTGCCGCATGTACGCAAAGCACTACCTACCGATAAAAAAGACCCTAACTGGAAATTGTTATAAGCACCACACCCGTCATTGCGAGGAACGGAGTGACGAAGCAACTTTTCTCATGTAGCGAAGCGGAATAATCTTGTCCGTAACATAAATGCACCTCGCCTGTCCGACAACTCCCTTGTACCCGCACATGCCCAAAAGTGTTCGTCATGTCGCCTGTCCCGCACACATGCGGGGAACGTAATGAGACATCCGCCGAAGTGATACTACTATGCCTTAATACTTACGACTTATGACTTACCCATGCTCCACCGTGCGGATGGTTGCATAAATCACTAAGCTCCCGGTCGGTTGCCCTTATCCTTCCTCTTTGCGTTCGATACCCCATACCAAATAACGAGCCCCACAACAAATACCAATGCCAATAACGGAATAAACATAGTGATAGTTTTAGCCCAAAGGCTGCAATACCATGCCGGCACAACACACCAAACACCGCTGTAGCAGCACTTCCCGCGTAAAAGCCTCAGGGCCTCGTAACCACATACGAGCATGCCTCACGTCATAAATGATACATCTTAAATAACTAAGCCTACCCCGCAGAAGGCGGGGAATTTTGACTTTTGACTTTTGCCTGTCCCGCACACATGCGGGGAATTCCTTCCTGTCCCCGCCAAACCACACTATTAAGCTCCGGTGGCGGTAGCACCTTTCAAATAATATTTGTAAAACGTGGCACCTACAAATAAATATCATTATGGGGCGGCACTGAGTTAACCATACTCCTCTCTGCGGATGTTCCGCGCATCGAAAATAACGTATCACAATAAATAAACTCCCGGTCGGTTGCCCTTATCTTCTTCTTTGCGTTCGACACCCATGTTGGAGTAACGCAACGACCACGGCTATAGAACTTCCAGAACGGTAAGCAGCTAAGTAAGAATCCAATACGGCTTTGTTTTTTCCATATAATAAAAGTATGTAACTCAACAGTTAGTTTCGAGAAGTAAATACACAGAATGCGGTAAAATAATAAGCATATCAGTTGACAATCAATTGAAATTTCATATTTTCAACTATAACAAATATCACAATGGGAAAGCAGGATACTATATTACACCGAATAGATGTGGCAAAAGAAACAAATGCCAAAAAATTTTTAATTAACAATGAAGAGTTAACTCAGCTACCATCGCAGCTATTTGAAATAAATAGCTTGGAGGTTTTGGAAATTAATAATACGCAATTAACAACTATAGGGGATGAAATATCAAAGCTAACTAATCTTAAAGAAGCTATATTTAATCGAAATCAACGATTAAATAATATCAGTAGCCAAATTTCACTTTTGAAGAATCTCAACAATTTTTCTATAATCGACTCAGACATTACTGAGTTTCCCACAGGGTTATTTGAATGTAAAAAAATATCTGACATAAACATATCCAGCAGCAAAATTACCAGTATCCCAAAGCAAATCAGTGAATTATCAGAATTAAAAAGTTTTTGGCTCTATGGAACTCCAGTAACTGAATTACCTCTTACAAAAAAACAGTTTGAAAATCTTTTATACCTCGGAATTGGAGACACCAAAATTTCCGACTATGAATTTCTTGAATTTCTAAAGAAAATTGAAAGTCTTCAAATAGGCAATGAAGAGTTTAGTCACCTAGAAAAACTAGGTAGTCTTTCAACCTTAAATCTATTGAGTTTATTTTACATTCGCCAACCCCTAGACCCTATCTACAAACTTAAAAATTTGGAATTTTTATACATAGCAGACTCTATTACAGACGTCACTAGTGACATTAGGAACCTCTCCAAGTTAAAAGTTTTGGATATAAGAGGTACTGAATTGCCGACTTTACCATCCGAAATATGCGAAATAACTGAATTAAATCAAATAAGACTATCCGACAATAACCTAAAATTCTTACCACCTGAACTATCTAAATTACCTAAGTTAACAGACTTGACGATTTTCGATAATGATTCGGTTATTTCGCCACCGAAGTCAGTAATACAAGAGGGAACCAAATCAATAATTGCCTATTTAGCAGAATTATTACATAGCCAAAAAGTTTGGGCTTCTAAATTGGTAGTAGTTGGCGAAGGCGGAATGGGGAAATCTTGTTTAATTGATGCATTGTTAGATAAGCCATTTAAAGCTGGAAGTAACACCACTCACGGCATATCTATAAGGCAAATGAGCTGTAATCATCCGATCGCTGGGAATAGTTGTGAAATGACACTTAACATATGGGACTTTGGGGGACAAGATATATATCACGCAACGCATCAGTTTTATCTTACCAACCATAGCCTGTTTATATTAGTGTGGAGCGCAAGACTGGGGTATGACACAGGTAAAATTTACAAATGGCTTGAAATAATAACCGCATTAGCTCCCGATTCTCCCATATTCATTGTAGCTACAAATTCGGGGCCACGAGGCGCAGATCTACCTAAAGGAGATATCGAGACGCAGTTTAAATCTAATATCCATTTTTTTGAAGTAGACAATAAGACAAAGGAAGGCATAAATGAGCTTAAAGCAGCTATAATAGATATTGCTCCGAGTTTAAAATATATGGGTGTTGAGCGGCCGCAAAGTTGGATCAATGCTAAGGAAGCTATTGCCCAACTTAAACGAAAACATGCCGCAAAAAACGAGATAGTTGTAAAATTGCATGAATGTGGTGTACTACATGATAGCACAGAATCGTTACTACGCTATCTTCACGATTTAGGGGACATATTGTATTACCCAGACGATGCAACTCTTAAAGATACAATAATCTTAAAGCCAGCTTGGGTAAGTAAGCAAATAGCCAAAATTCTAGATAGCAAACAAGTTTCGGATAATGCGGGCTTTCTTACACATGAACTTATACAGACTTTATGGAAAGATATTGACGCTAGCATGCATGAGAAGCTACTAATGCTTATGGAGAAATTTGATCTTTCCTACAAGACAAAAGATGATAAGGAAATTAGCTTAATTGTTGAAAAGCTAAAATTTGAAGAGCCGCGTGAATATGAAAAAACATGGGCTGAATTCTATGCTCAAAACACTATATCGTTTAAATATTCCTTGGACACTATCCCCCCAGGCATTCCAACTTGGTTTATTGCTCGTACACACAGATTCTCTACCAAAATTCACTGGCGTTACGGTGTATTGCTACAAAATGAGAATAAAAAAAATATGGGATTAGTACTTACCTCTCCAGAAAGAAAAGAGGTATGGTTACATGTGAAAGGTGCTATGCCTTACTATTTTTTCTCCCAATTACGAGATACACTTGAGCTAACATATAATCGATTTGAAGGATTAAAAGTAACTACAAATGTGCCGTGTCCCGGTCATAACGGAAGAAAGTGCAATCATTTTTTTGATCTACGGCAACTTGAAAAGAGGCTTTCAATTAAAAGTCCAAAAGCAACTATTGAGTGTCCTGAAAGCATGGAAGAGGTAAATGTCATGCAGATGTTATTTGGAATAAGTTTCGCACCAGAGAACAACGCTTTAGTAGAGAGAATAACGGCGGAGGTAAAAAATATCATAAGAGAAGAAAACACAATACAAAGTGATGAGTTGAAAAAGTTTATATGCCTTGAATTTATTAAGATGTATAGAAAGCAGCAGGAAATCATGGATATAACTTGCCCCAACACCTTTATCTTACTTGAAAAGAATCTCGAAGGATTAGAGGTTGACTTAATGTACAAACATTATTCGCTTCAACTTTGCTGTCAAATGCCAGGATGCAATCACATAGCTGGCGAACCCTACACGGTAAAAATGCCTAGAGAATGGTTAGAAATAATTGGACCATATTATAATAAAATGATGCGTTTTTTAAAATTGGCATTACCGGTTATTATTCCTGGCATTAAGGAACTAATAGAAAAAACAGAATATGAAAATATCAATACACCATTAGAAATCACTAAAGAGGGAGCTGGCGTTTTTGAGTTCGAAGTCTCTACAGCTTATGAGAGTTACGATGATGCACCAATACGTCTTATTCGGCAGCTTTTGGATTCTGTTGATCCAAAACAGCATTGGAGTGGTCTCCAAAGATTGGTATCACCTGAAGGACATATTTTATGGCTATGTCAGAACCATTATAATGAATATACCGATAACGATTAAAAGATACGATTTGATGCCATGTGCTACCCATGCCGTTGTTCGGGATGTTCCGCAGGGCATTCCGTACCAATAATAAAATTGGTTTCTCTGAACCTAGCGTATAACCAACAAGGGATTAGTGCCTACGGCACACAGGATATAACATAACCACGTAGCTACAAACCTTCAGCCCCTACGGGGCAAGCCATACAATACGCAGCCAAACATGCATCCTGCCAACCCTATAATCACCTAAAGTTGTTTAGCTCCCTCCCCCATGCCCCACCCGGTAGGTACGAAACAGCGTATAGCCACCCCCACCAAGGCGGGACTAACGCGGAGCATTTTAGCGACGGATTCTTTTTCCGTTGCCTCTTTCTTTTGGAGGAGCAAAAGAAAGAACGGAAAGGCACACGACAGTAACACACGCCAAGGCAGGGCGCACACCCGGCATTTCAGCGGCGGACTCTTTTTTCGTTGGTTCTTTCTTTTGGAGGAGCAAAAGAAAGAACAGAGGCTGCCCAATCCCTACGCCAATTCCCTCGTCTTATATACATGTATGCATAATATTCCGCCCCAAACGGCGTTTATAGCTATATTCGTCATGGATGTTCGGGAGAACGTTTCACTTTTATAAACTAAACAAAACAAAATCCACCTATGAAGCAACTCATCACCCTCCTCGTTGCCACCATCATGTTTACGGCCTGCAACAAGCAACAGCCACACATGCGCCCCCTCACCTGCCCTCCTTACGACCCTACATTCCTCAACACCTGGTTCCCTTATGAGCAAGGCGCCACCTACTACTATAAAGACAGCGCGGGCAATACGCATTGGCTCACCATCGACAACCGCATATATTACAACGGCGATGAAGGAATGAGCTGCACACCCGCCACACAATGCATACCCGGCGGTGTGGTATTCGCAAGTCGCGACTTGCAGAAAACCGACAAAATCAACCTCAACGCCCTTCACTCCCTCACCCCCGAAGGCGAGCACCTCGACCTCATGTGGAACAGCGGCTACATATACCTCCTCGTCAACCCCGACGGCACCCTCAGCCTCAACCCCCTCTACTACAACCGCCCCGAAGCCTACTACCAAGACATCAAGCCCGAGCTGTTTACCCGCCACGCCAAAATATCCCTGCACGAAGCAGAATACAACGATGTATATGAAATAGTGCTGAAAACCCATGACATGGGCAATACACGCCGGCTATACCTCGCCAAAGAACATGGCATCATAGGCTACACCACCACTGCCGGTATCACCTATTGGAAAGAATAACAATTAACCACTAACCTATCTCCCTCACGCCGGCGACGGAAAATTACCGAACACGCAAATAAAGAAATTCAGCGGCATATAAGTCTGCATAACCGAAAACGGCTTACCCGTACCCGCCACCGACAAGCTCGGTGCAGCATTGCCCGTATTCCACGGCACGTCCGGCGTAGCCCCGTTATACACCAGGTTCGTGCTGCCGTTAGGGTCGGTAGCCGCCGCTATGGTATTATACGTACCATCGGGCACCTCCGTCGTTCCTTCGTGGCTCGACGCCATAATCACCCCACCCGTCATGTTCACCAACCCATGCGAATGCTGCGGCAATTGCGACATACTTATCGTGGCCGTGGCGCTGCCACCCGCTTGCGCAAACACATAGTTTGTCCCCGAAGCCGCCTGCCCCATACCAACCGGTGTACGCCCCCGCAAATCCGGCAAATTAAAACTCACATTGTTCACCCCGCCGTACGTGTTGCCTATCAGCGCATATAGCATGCCATATTCACTCACCTGCAACAGCCGCCCGTCGCAAGGCAACCAATTAGGGTCGGTTAAACTCGTACCCGCAAAAATCGCAATCTCACCCAAATATGCTTCCGGACTCATAATAATTATTTTTTGTCATTAACTAAAACATGCGCCTACTCTGCGCAAATAGCAAACTTCATCTTTATGCAAGGCTGTATCGGTATCACATACCCCGAGCCCCCCGCACTACCCACACCCGCCGAAAACGCAGGCCCCGCATTCAGCGGCACCGTCGGCGTTTCACTGTTATACGCATCGTTAACCGCCGCCAGCTGCGGGTCCGCAAAAGCCCCCAACGTCGTCATCCCGCTAGAGGGATAAGGCTGCTGGCCTTCTGCCGACGATACCATCGCGCTCGCCCGCATACCCGTAAGCGCATGCGTATGCGGCGGCAAATGGTCCGCGTTCAGGTTCAGAAAAAGGTCGCCACCCATCTGGCCCAACCCATAACCCGGCCCCGTACCCACCGGTACACAGTCTATCAGCTCCGGCAGCGAAAAATTACTCGTCCCGTCGCCCCCATACGTAACACCTATCACATTAAACAACGCAGGGTACTTCGATATCTCCTGCGTACTACCGTCGCAAGCCAGCCACCCCGCAGGCAGCATCGGCCATTTTGTGTAAGGAAAAATCCGTATCACACCTACAAGTCCGCTTGGCATAAAAAAATGATTTTGAAAGAAAAGAAAAACCCTACGCTACTAATTACCCGGCTGCGGCCACACACCGTTACCGTCATCACTGCAAATACAATAATTCAGCACCAGGTAAGGCTGCATAATGCTTATCGGCTGCACACTCGCACTACCCGCATTGCCCACGTCGGGCGTACCCAGGCCCGTGTTCAGCACCACATCCGGCTGCATCGAATTGTAGAAATAATTCGTGTTCGTCAAGTCCGCATCACGCGGAGACCCCAACGTGGCCACACCTGCCGACGGTCCCGGAGCCGTACCCGCCGCTCCCGACACCATCGGCGCCTCATTCGGCGGCACCACCACACTATGACTGTGCGTCGGCATCGCCTCTCCGTCCAGCGTCACCGTTTCCGAGCCCACCACCTGCCCCACCGAAGTAGGGTTGTTGTAAAAATCAATACAATACACCGTGCGCCCCGCAAGGTTGGGCACGCAAAACGACGTTACCCCGTCGCCGCCATAACTGTTACCAATCAGGTTAAACAAAGGCTGATGCTGCGCCACCGGCAGCATACTACCATCGCAGCGCAACCAGCCCTGCGGCACAATCTCGCAGGCAAACAGCCTGATTTCCCCTACATAAGGCATCGTCGTGAAATTTAAGATGAACCTACCCACACTCGCCCGTCACACATTTCAAACCTAATAATTTATGCCCGCATTTCAAAGGCCGAGCCCGCTAAATAACAATAGCATCTTCCGCACCACACACCCACCCGGAAATACACCTTGCCCTTTCTACTTTTGCCCGCCCCGCACACATGCGGGGACTTTTGAATTTTTAATTTCTTTGTGTCCCGGCAAAATCACACTATTATGCTCCGGTGGCGTTGGCACCGTTCATCGAAATATCATTATGTGCGGCAGCGTTTATGAAAATATCTCAATTAATATTACGATTAATACAAATACTTTAATTTAAAAAAACCCCCTATTTTACAAGCTATTCCGTAAATCTACAGCCTGTCTATGACACTCAAATTGAAAGAGATAAGTCCCAAAGTTGCAACTAAGGAGCTCTTAAAATTACGCCCGTTAAGAAGCGACATAGACCGCTTTAAAGATAATTTGCTAACGCTGTTGGGTAAAGTGGATCAAATCGAACGTGAGGAGAATCAAAAGAATCATATCCGCGATTTTCTTCTGAATACATTCTATAAAGAGTCGAATGAGATAAATACCAAAAACACAGCCGACTTGGTAATACACCTTGGGAAAACAAACAAGGACAAGGTAGGTGTTATAGTGGAGACAAAGCGTCCTGGCAACAAAGGGGAAATGTTGTCCATTGAGAAACCCAATACTAAAGCACTACATGAGTTGGTTTTGTATTACATGCGCGAGCGCATTGATGAAAACAACATAGATATAAAGCATATAATAGCAACCAACATTTATGAATGGTTCATTATTGACGCACAATATTTTGAAAAGCACTTTGCGCGAAACTCCAAATTTGTAAACGAATATAAAGACTGGAGAGATAAAAAGAAAGTAACCGCAGACACGGGACTTTTTTATAACGATATTGTCAAACCCTACATAGATAACATCAAAGAAGAGATACCGGTAACTCGCTTTAATATTCGGGATTACGAAAAAGCACTTAAGAGTAATAACAAATCTGAGGATAAAAAACTCATGGCGTTGTACAAAGTTCAATCGCCATATCATCTCCTGCGTAAATCTACCGCGGATAGCAACACTTTAAATGACAAATTTTACAAGGAGTTATTACACATAATAGGTCTTGAAGAAGTCAAGGAAAACGGGAAGACCATTATACGTCGAAAAGAAAAAGACAGGAAAGAAGGCTCACTAATCGAGAATGCAATTAATTTATTACCGAAGGGCTGCATAGAGTTAAAAACATAGCGCAATACGGAAAGTCTTACGAAGAACAATTGTTTAGTATTGCCTTGGAACTGTCACTCACATGGATAAACAGAATTCTTTTCTTAAAGCTTTTGGAAGGCCAGTTGGTGGCATATCATAGAGGAGACAACAACTTCAGGTTCCTTGATTTTAAAACCATACACGATTTTGATGAACTCTATAAGTTGTTTCACCAAGTATTGGCAAGGCAGGTTGATGACCGACCTGCCAACATACGAGAGAAGTATCAACATGTACCGTATCTGAATAGCTCTCTTTTCGAGATAAGTGAGTTGGAAGAACAATCTATAAAAATTAATTCCTTGGACAATTCTGCGTTATTGGAATTGATGCCCAACAGTGTTCTTAAACCCAGAGTACGTCAAAAAGAGGCCCTGCTATCACTTGACTATATTTTTTGTTTTCTTGATGCTTACGACTTTGCAAGTGAAGGGAACGATGAAATCCAGGAAGACAACCGAACATTGATTAACGCTTCTGTTTTAGGGCGAGTATTTGAAAAAATCAATGGCTATAAAGACGGTTCCTTTTTTACACCCGGATTTATCACCATGTACATGTGTAGGGAAACTATCCGGCTTGCCGTTATCCGAAAGTTTAATGAAAGAAAGGGTTGGAAATGCGAAACGCTTACAGACATTCACAATGAAATAATTGACAGAGCAGAAGCTAATGAAATAATTAACAGCCTTAAGATATGCGATCCATCGGTAGGTAGTGGTCACTATCTCGTATCTGCGCTAAACGAAATCATAGCAATTAAGGCAGAACTTGGAATATTGCAAGATAGTGAAGGCAAACGCTTAAAAGACTACAATATCGAGATTATTAATGACGAAATTGTAATGACGGATGAGTACGGCGACCCTTTTCTATACAACTATCGCAACAACGAAAGCCAACGTATACAAAAGACGCTTTTTCACGAGAAGCAAAAAATCATCGAAAACTGCCTCTTTGGAGCGGACATAAATCCGAACTCAGTTAAAATTTGTCGCCTCAGGTTATGGATTGAACTATTAAAGAATGCCTATTACAAACAAAATGGTAATAATTGGGAACTGGAAACATTACCCAATATAGACATCAACATAAAGTGTGGAAATTCATTAATCAGCAGATTCAAGGTTGATTTTAATATTTCAAAATTTAGAGACATTAAAATCAGGCGTACCTTCCTTAACGCGTTTACAAATTATAAACTTGACATTGAGGCTTATCGGCATTGCTATGAGAAACAGGCAAAAGATAAAATTCGCGAACGCATCAGTTGGTTTAAGACCGCCATCAGCGAACTTTATCTTCTTGATCAAAAAGAATATAAAGAGATAAAAGAAGCCGAATCCAAATTAGGGGAACAATCTTTGCAGTTTGATTTTGGCAGCTTATCTAACTCATCATTTAGCGATAATGAATTGCTTGCTGAAAATATCAGGCAACGCAAGAAAGATTATTTTACCAAGTATAACGAGACCTATGGTAATGCTATAGAATGGCGGTTTGAATTTCCCGAAGTTTTAGACAATGAGGGCAATTTTATTGGCTTCGACATCTTAATTGGTAATCCGCCATACATCCAGCTGCAAAAAATGGGTAAAGATGCCGATTCCTTAAAAAGTCAGGCCTATGATACATTTACTCGTACAGGCGACATTTACAGTTTGTTCTATGAGCAAGGTGTAAATCTTCTAACACAGGGTGGACATCTCTGCTATATCACCTCCAACAAATGGATGCGAGCGGCTTATGGTGAATCGCTTAGAAACTATTTTTTAGAAAAAACTAATCCCTTACAATTAATTGACTTCGCCGGTTTGCAATTGTTTGATGCCGCCACTGTTGATACTAACATTTTACTGCTCCAAAAAGCCCGCTTGGAAGGGCCAATAAAAGCATGCATTGTAGGAAAAGATTTTGAACGTCTAAAAAATTTGAGCGTATTTGTTAGACAAAACAGTGCTGACACAGATTTTAAAGCGGGAGAAAGCTGGGTTATTTTAACTCCCATTGAACAGCGTATAAAGGCAAAAATTGAAAGGATTGGAACCCCTCTTAAAGATTGGGATATAAAAATTTATAGGGGAGTTCTCACAGGCTACAATGAAGCCTTTATAATTGATGGCAAGAAGAAAGATGAGCTAATTGCAGAAGACGCAAAATCTGCCGAAATAATACGACCGATTTTACGCGGCAGAGACATAAAGCGGTATGGGTATGAATTTGCCAACTTATGGCTGATTAACACTCACAATGGCAACAAAGAAAAGAATATGAAACCTGTCAACATAGACGATTATCCAGCAATCAAGCGGCATTTAGATTTATACCACAGTGAGATTGTAGATAGAGCTGATAAAGGCTATACAGCTTATAACTTGAGAAATTGTGCTTATATGGACGATTTTTCTAAACAAAAAATTGTTTGGGGTGAGATATCTGACAAAACGAAATTTTGTATTGATAAAGAAGGGAAATATTTTACAGAGGCTACAACTTTTTTATTAACTGGTAAGTCCCTATTATATCTACTAGGATATCTTAATTCTCGATTGTCCGAATATATTTTTTCGCAAATAGGTACAACGACTGGAGTTGGTACTATTAGATGGAAAAAGTATACCATCGAACAACTTAAGGTGCCGATTATTCCAATGTCAAGGGAACGATTATATGAAGCAATTGTTTTAAAGCTGATAGCAGAAAAGGCTGACGAGAAGAATTATGATAGCCTACGACAGGCTCTTGACAATATGATATACGAAGACTTATGCTTCCAACAAGATGAGATTGAATTTATTGAGAATCAATAAATTCAATCTCATCCATAGATAGACCTACTAGTTGGTAAATCATTAAATTCACTTGTCTCTCCAATTCATTTATACTGTTTTTCAAGATTTTCTTTTGATGTATGTCCTGAATAATCCTTTCAAGTGAATGTTCAATATCCCTATCAATAATTTGTGGAATACAGATTTGCTCAATGTAAATTTTTATCCATCGTCTCGTTCCTGCCCCGGATGTAGCTGCGATAACTGAAAAATACCATTCACATAATTTAGAATTTAGAAAGGAAACAATGTATGGAAGTCTATCGCCAACGATAAAGAAGACGGTGTTATTTAAATAATATCCTTTATCATCAAGACAAAAATTAGCATTATTCGTTAATTCAATCCAAACGATTTTTTGTTTAGAAAAATCGTCCCAATAGCTTATACTATCTTGCGTTTCAAACCACAGATTACTTGTTTTTTTACGAGCATTCTTTAAATCCCCCTCATTTACTAATATTCTATTAGTCTTGGAATGCTCTATTATTTGTTCAATTTCTGCGTTTAAAAGCTTTTCACCCGTTTGGTTCAATTTAGGCTTAAACCCTTCTAAGAATCGTTTTACAGATGGGTAATCGTCAATATTGTAATTTTTACTTGGAAATGTTGCAATTAAATAGCGATCTGAAAATTCGTAAGAGTATTTCTTTATATCACGCCCTCGAAGAATCGGTCGTATTATTTCGGCAGATTTTGCGTCTTCTGCAATTAGCTCATCTTTCTTCTTGCCATCAATTATAAAGGCTTCATTGTAGCCTGTGAGAACTCCCCTATAAATTTTTATATCCCAATCTTTAAGAGGGGTTCCAATCCTTTCAATTTTTGCCTTTATACGCTGTTCAATGGGAGTTAAAATAACCCAGCTTTCTCCCGCTTTAAAATCTGTGTCAGCACTGTTTTGTCTAACAAATACGCTGGTATAAAATGATAAAAAAATGCCGCATTATTTATTTATACTTATAGTATTAATCTAATCAAATTTCACGTTTATTTTAAGCATCGCACATGGTATATGGATACATCAGAGTAAGCACGGATAGGCAAACCGTAGAAAACCAACGTTATGAAGTAAATCGATTCTGTGAAAGCAACACCTTGGTTGTGGATAAGTGGATTGAGGAAACTATTTCTGGCTCAAAGAATCTTCAAGACCGGAAACTGGGCAAGCTACTCAAAAAAATGAAGAAAGGGGACATACTAATTTGTTCTGAATTATCAAGATTAGGCCGCAACCTGTTGATGATTATGGGCATACTTAATGAATGCATGAATCGAGAAATACAGGTTTGGACCATAAAAGATAACTATCGGCTTGGAAGCGACATCAACTCTAAAGTTCTGGCATTCGCATTTGGACTTTCTGCTGAGATTGAACGAAATCTTATCTCTCAACGTACAAAAGAAGCCTTGGCAAGAAAAAAAGCAGAAGGTGTAATTTTAGGAAGACCCAAAGGACGAAAATCATCGAAAACAAAACTCACCGGCCAAGAGAAAAAAATCAAGGAACTGTTAGACAAAAGAGTATCGTATAGTGCCATTGGGAGAATTGTTGGGGTACATAGACTAACCGTTACGGCGTTTATCAAGAACAACTCAGAAATATTAAGATAAAAAGATAAACTGATTTGTTTTTCTAAAATAGCTTCTTATCTTGAAAAGAAAATAATTAAAATGAATATGTTGATATCTATGCCTAGTGGTGGTGAAATCATTATACTTCTGGCACTTGGCATTCTTCCTCTCTTTTTCATCTTTAAGGCAGGCCAGTGGTACGGTCAGTCAAAAGAACGAAAAAAATAGCTATAGTCTCTTTTACTAAATCCCGTTGTTCGGGATGTTCCGCAGGGCATCCCGAACCCGCAATAAAAAAGGTTCTGTGAACCTTACGCAACGCAGCCCCAGCCGTGGTTCGTGTCCCAAGAGCCACCACATGGGTAGTGCCCACGGCACATGCTCGTATAACGTAAACGCGTGGCTACAAAAGTTTAGCCCCTACGCGGCATCTTCCCAATCCTCCTCGCGCATCTCAAATTAATAATACCGTTTTCATCTAACCGGGTTACGAAACAGCGCATAGCCACCCGCCGCTAACGCGGAGCATTTTAGCGGCGGACTCCTTTTCTTTGGTTCTTTCTTTTGGAGGATGCAAAAGAAAGAACAGGGAGGCACATGCCCATATAACGTAAACATGTGGCTACAAACCTTTAGCCCATACGCGGCATCCTGCCAATCCTCCTCGCGCATCTCAAATTAATAACCGTTTTCATCTAACCGGGTTACGAAACAGCGTCGAGCCACCCGCCGCTAACGCGGAGCATTTTAGCGCGGACTCCTTTTCTTTGGTTCTTTCTTTTGGAGGATGCAAAGAAAGAACAGGGAGGCACATGCCCATATAACATAAACGCGGAGCTACAAAAGTTTAGCCCTACGGGGCATCTTGCCAATCCTCCTCGCGCATCTCAAATTAATAATACCGTTTTCATCTAACCGGCTTACGAAACAGCGTCGAGCCAACCGCCGCTAACGCGGAGCATTTTAGCGGCGGATTCCTTTTCTTTGGTTCTTTCTTTTGGAGGATGCAAAAGAAAGAACAGGGAGGCACATGCCCATATAACGTAAACATGTGGCTACAAAGCTTTAGCCCCTACGGGGCATCTTGCCAAGCCTCCTCGCGCATCTCAAATTAATAATACCGTTTTCATCTAACCGGGTTACGAAACAGCGCATAGCCACCCGCCGCTAACGCGGAGCATTTTAGCGGCGGACTCCTTTTCTTTGGTTCTTTCTTTTGGAGGATGCAAAAGAAAGAACAGGGAGGCACATGCCCATATAACGTAAACATATAGCTATAAACATTAGCCCCTACGGGGCATCTTGTCAAGCCAAATTTGCCACATTGTCCCATTGCCGCATTGTCGCATTAGCCCCCCGCATCCCGCCAATCCTAAATCCCGCCAATCCAGATTAAAACCCCCTCCGCCCAAGAAAAAATATTAAATTGTAAATATTTTTTTGTATTTTTGACCTTTATTTATTTTTTAATACAAATTACAATGCAAGAAGGTACAGTAAAATTCTTTAATGAAACCAAAGGTTTCGGTTTCATCACACCTTCGGCAGGTGGTCAAGACATCTTCGTTCACGTTTCAGGTCTGGTAGACGAAATCCGTGAAGGTAGCCGCGTGTCTTACGAAGTACAGAATGGTCAAAAAGGTTTAAATGCAACCAACGTAAAAGTTGTTTAGTTTATACGGTATTTATCATTTACAAAGCCCTGCCTTCCGGCAGGGCTTTATTTTTACCCCCGTACCCGGTTGAATATGATTATCCGGCAACTACCCTATCAACCTCTTTACCTCTTAACCCCAACCTAATTGCCCCATCGTCCCATTGCCGCATTATCGCATTGTCCCATTGCCACATTGCCACATTGCCGCATTGTCAGAATTGAGCAATTGCGCCCCGCCTTGGCGGGGAGAATTGAGCAATTTAACCACCATACCGCCCCTATACCGCCCCTGTTAACGCATCATTTTGCACACCCCGGCCCTGCAATTGAGCCATTGAGCATTGAGCCATTGAGCCATTCAATTGTCGAATTGTCACATTGTCCCATTGCCGCATTGTCCTGCCACCTTCGGCGGCCCGATATTTTAACACCTGAAACCGCTATGCGGCAAACCATAAAAGACATTACCGGCGTACTCCGCGGCGCAGCAAAGCTGCTTGCCGCCAACGACCCCCTGCGCATGGCAGGCGCCACCGCCTTCTTTACCACCTTCGCCCTGCCCCCCATACTCATCATCATCGTCCGCACCCTCGGCCTCTTTATCGACCGCCGCACCATCGGTCGCCACGTCCTCAATAACCTCGGCCGCGTTATAGGCAACGAGGGCAGCATGCAAATCCTCTCCGTCATTCGCGTCATCCGCGATTATCGGTTCAATACCCTCGCCACGCTGCTCATCACCCTCTTCATGCTCTTCGTGGCCACCACCCTCTTTATGGTCGTTAAAAACTCCGTAAACCAGCTCTGGCGCATCCGCCTTGCCCCCGGGCGCAAGTTCCGCTCCATACTCAAGTCACGCCTCAAAGCCATAGGCCTCATACTCTTTACCGGCGTGCTTTTCCTCGCCGTCATGGTTATAGACCTTATGCAGGCCTACATGGGCAAATACCTATACCGCATCTCCCCCATCTTGGGCGATTATGTGTATGGCGCCGTCAACCATATCGTCTCCTTCGCCGTAGTCACCCTCTGGTTCTTCATGCTCTTTCGCTACCTGCCCGATGGTAAGCCCAAAACCAAAGTCGCGCTCCTCGGCGGCGCCGTCACCGGCCTGCTCTTTTCCGTGGGCAAATACATTCTCCAATGGATGCTCTCCGGCCGCATACAAGAGCTTTATGGCAATTCCGGCGCCCTCGTCCTCATCCTCCTGTTCGTCTTCTACTCCGCCATGATACTTTACTACGGCGCAGCTTTTACCCGCACCTGGGCGCGTTATAAAGGGTCCGGCATCACCCCCCTGCCCCACGCCGCCCGCTACCGTATCTCCCGCCCGGCAGACGAGCCCCAACCCTGACACACCCGCCCAAAACATAAGCAAACTCTTCCATGTCATTGATATTTACTATCTTGTATACGGCACACGCCTCCTGTGTACTTGGTCGTACCTCAAGGTGTGCCACACTTCCCCGGGGGCCTCCCCGGCAGGAACCAAGCGGGTGCACACCCGCTTTTTTTATTGTCCCGGTGCCCGTTCCAATGTTATCTTTTTCAAAAAAAATCGTTAATGGCAAGCTTCTTATATTATCTTAATGTTAACTTTTCGTAACTTAGGACTACATGATGGCAAGACTGTTGATATGGCTACTGGTGCTCGTTCCGGCATTATCCTCCGCCAAAGAGGGTACCCTCCGTTTCGAGTTCCTCGGCGATACTATCAGCCTCCCCGCCCCGACCGAGCTCAGCATTAACTACACCCCACCCAACACACCCCAAGCCGTAGCAGCCTTTTATAACAATCTTAATACCATCAATTATCGCCCCTTGACAGAAGGGCTGTTACGCTACAAGCAGCAACACCACCTCAACGATTGGATATACTACCAGCTCATTCGCCGCACGGCACAGGAGTTGGCCCCCAAGCAAGACAACTATTCACGTTACACCCTCTACAAATGGTTCCTGCTGGGCAAGAGCGGCTATGATGCCCGTATTTCCATCACCACCAACGGCGAGCTTATATTCTGCGTCCGTAGCGACGAGAACGTTTATGACATACCCTTTTTCATGGAAGACGGTATGCAATACGTTTGCCTCAACATTCATGACTACGTAAATCTCAACTTCGAAAAGAACCAATCATTTGCAACAGGTGTAGTAATACCCGAGGGTAAAAACGCCTTTTCTTATAAGGTAACCCAAATGCCCGAAATGGGCCCTTCCGGCTATGAAGAGCGGAACATCGCTTTTGACTACGGTAAAACCACCTACCGATTTACACTAAAAGTGCACCCCGAAGTACAAAAGATGTTTGTAAACTACCCGGTTACCGACTATGCTTCATACTTTAACATACCTATGAGCTCCGAAACCTACAACTCGCTGATACCTATGCTGCGCGAGAATGTGGCCCGGATGGACCAAAAGAAAGGGGTGGATTACCTGATGAAGTTTACCCGCAATGCTTTTCTTTATGAAGATGACCAAAAGTTTTACGGCAAGGAAAAACGTTTTTCGCCCGAGCAGACATTGCTCAGTCAATATAGCGATTGCGACGACCGTGCGGGGTTGTTCTTTTACCTGGTGAAGGAGATATACAACCTGCCGATGATTGTACTGCTGTATCCCACACACGTAACCATAGCCGTAAAGTTTGATAAGCCGGTGGGCGAACCCGTAATGTACAATGGTGAGGCCTATACCGTTTGCGAACCTACACCTCAATGGCGCGACCTGCGGGTAGGGCAACTTTCCCCCGAATTGCGCCAACAAACCTATACGGTGGCTTACGCTTATCAGCCTTAAAGAAACCCGGATTATAACCAACCTTCGGCCTGCTTTAAAGCAAGACGTGTAAGGGGCTTATGTATAATGCCTCGCACGAAAGGATATGCGGAAACCCTGATGCGATCTTCGCTGAGCACGGAGGAGGTGAGCATGACGATATAAATCAAATCCTTTACCGTATCGGGTAACTTACCATATTGCGAAAGAAAGTCGAAGCCGTTCACCTCGGGCATATTTATATCCAACAAAATAAGTTCGGGGAGCATTGAGGGATTAGCTGCGGCGATGCTTAATGCAGCCAATGCCTCGCCGGCATTGCGGTATACCTCGATATTATCGGTAACGCCGGCATTTTTCAGTTGCTTTTCGGCAATGAAGCAATCGAGGTGATTGTCATCCACCACCATTACCTTCCTGTATTTTCGTAAAACCTCCACAGACATACGCGATATACAAATTTAGCGGCAAGGGCGGTACGGTATGCATGTAACCGTCCGAATAACAAATCATTAGAAGTTTGTTAACCGGTCATTAACCGAATTTCAACGACCATGCAAGAATAGCCTTATTTAGACTTCCATAAGATGAAACAAAGAGATAATGAAGTATATTTATATTCAGCATAATGAGTTATGAGGACCCTATTTATAATACTTGTTGTTTTACTGCCCGCTATTGCCGTTGCGCATAAGCCCGATTTAAAGCACCTGCCCAAATCGCGCTCCGGGGCATTTATAGAAAATGCCGGGCAGATTGTGGATCAAGACGGCAATCGACGAACTGATATAGACTTTAAGCTGAGCACCACAGGCATAACCGTGTTTGTGGGCGACGGCAACTTGCATTACCAATGGTATAAAGTGACAAGCGCAACAAAACCGACCGACTACTTTGGTGACGCAAACCGTTTGCAGGATTTGGCGCCTGATACGATAGCTACCTACCGGATGGATGTGATACTACAAGGTGTCAATACCCACGCGGAGGTGATTAAGGAAGAACAGCAGCTCTATTACGAGAACTATTACTTGCCTCAATGCCCCGACGGAGCCAAGGCGCACTCGTTCCAAAAAATCACATATAAAAACATATACCCGAATATAGACTGGATACTGTATACAGACCACAAAGAAAATGGCAGACTAAAATATGATTTTGTGGTACACGCCGGAGGTGATATACACGACATACAACTGCGGTATGACGGCACCACGGCATTAGCCATGCACGAAGGTGCATTGACGGCAACAACACCTTTTGGCAGCATTACGGAAAAAGCGCCTTACAGCTATGAGCGGGAAACGGGAAAAACCATAACCTCGGCCTTTATGCTTAAAGGTGATGTATTATCTTTTAATGCCGCGGCGCATAAGGGTACATTGGTGATAGACCCCGAGATAGAATGGGCCACGTATTACGGAGGGAGTGAATGGGAATCGAATAGTTCGGCAAAAAGTATAGCTACCGACCTACAAGGCAACATTCACATGATCGGTTCAAGCTGGTCCACAAATAACATTGCCACGACAGGAAGCTTTCAAGACACATTGATAGGGCATCAAGATGGCTATGTTGTACGTTTTGACACCTATGGTATACGCAAGTGGGCAACATATTATGGCGGGAAAAACGGGTTGAGTAGAGCGAGTACCAATTTCATTGCAATAACAGCCAACAATGGAATATACATTGCCGGCAACACGCATGCAATGGGACTTGCGACACCCGGCACTCATAAAGAAGTGAGGAGTCCGGCACAGGGAAGTGTCTTGTATTTCGACGTTATTATCATCAAAATGGACACTTTAGGCCAACGCAATTGGGCAACATATTATGGAGGTATTGACGGTGAAAGTGCTATGGCTATTGCGGCAGATGACGATGGTAACACCTACATTACAGGAGGAACAGGAAGTGAGTACGGAATAAGCAAAGGTAATGTGCATCAAACCACGATAGGAACAAAGGGCGTACAAAATGTATATTTGGCTAAATTCTCACCTACAGGCCAACAAATTTGGGGTACATATTTAGGAACCGGTAACAGCCTTTCCAACCCATACATAGGCAATAATAATTACGGAAGTGCCATAGCAGTGCATAAAGGCAAAGAATTATACATTGCCGGAACAACAAGCCATTCTGCTCGGATTGCAACCTCCGGAGTACATAGCGAAGTACTCAATACAGATACCACCTTCCGGGCAAGCAGAATTAGAGACGATGGTTTTTTGACGAAATTCGACACCGGTGGCAAACAGATATGGGGGACTTACTTTGGGGGAACCGGAAACGATCAAATATATGGCTTAAGTATTGACAGAGATGGCTATGCATATATCGCCGGCGCTACAGACAGCAAAGAAAAAATAGCCACTGCGGGTAGTTTTATGCCGCAAATATCATACCCTGAACCTCAAATATCAGATGGCTTTATAAGCAAGTTTACTCCCCAAGGGAAACAAGTGTGGGGAACTTACTATGGCGGCGAAAACCGTGATATTTTTAACGGACTCGCACTTGACTCTCATGGCGACATTTGCCTTACAGGCCTTAGCGAGAGTACGACGGGTATAGCTACTGCAGGGGCTTGGAAACCTACATATAATAGTACCGAGAACTCCGACGGCATCTTTGTAAAATTTGACCGGAACGGAAACAGGTTGTGGGGAACTTATTATGGCAGCGATACCATTGACTATACAACGGGTATTTCAGCCGATAGTAACGGGATAGTTTTCATTTCGGGTGTAACCTATGGACAGACTTCAATAGCCACCCCCGGTGCACATCAACAAATACTCGGCGGTGCCGGCGATAACTTTTTGATCAAATCGATTTCCGATTCCGTAGTATTATACATTGAGCAAACCTTTGATGATACCGTGATTTGCTATAACAGCAAAGGGGCACATGTAAATATAGATTATATCGTATCGGGTAGCTTTAGGGCGGGCAATGTGTTTACGGCAGAATTGTCGGATGCGAACGGCAACTTTACCTCACCTACCATAATAGGTACCAAAGCCGGCACAGCGTCGGGCTATATCTATTGTACATTGCCCAATAATCTTGCGCGTACAAAAGGCTATCGCATACGTGTGTTGGCATCGGCACCCTATTATGTCAGTAATGACAACGGTATAGATATAGAACTGAGAGACGGCTCGGAGCATCCGGTAATTACGGGCGATACCGCGCTTTGCGCGGGAGAGGATCTACGCCTGAATGCCACAAGTGCCACCAACGGCGTATCATTCAAATGGGCGGGGCCAAACGGATACGCAACTGACGGAGCGGACATTACAAGAACGGGGATTGCGGTAGGAGATTCCGGCAGCTATATCGTCAGCGTATCCCCTTTTGAATGCAGAACCAATGACACGGTCAACGTAAAGGTATTGTACACACCAAAAGTCCCTACCATCAGCCATAACGCCCCGCTGTGCGAGGGAGATACCTTAGTGTTTGAGTATGAGAAAGATCAAGACACTACGGTATTTTACGCCATAGGTTGGCCCAATCCCAATGCCAATTTCGGAGACGGCATTATCACCGACAGAGCCACACAGCAACACAACGGCAAATATGTGGTGGTGGCTACCAAAGAACCTTGTAAAAGCGTGGACTCGACAGAGATAAAAATATACCCGGCACCCAGGTTTGATATAACGACAAACAGTCCGCTAAAGGCGGGGCAAGACCTAAAATTGAGTGTAAAGGAAGACAGTTCCGTTAGCAACTATACTTGGACCGGGCCGGATGATTTTTCTTCGACTGACAGAGGTAATATCATCCCCAATGTATCGGCCTTTAACGCCGGCGTATACTATATCTCCGGCACAAAAGGCGGATGCACGGGTACCGACTCCGTAGAAGTGGTGGTGAACGAAGGCGAAGATTTTCTTATCCTCTTCCCCAACCCTAACAACGGACAATTTACCCTGCGCGGCAACTTTAAGAACGAACACGAAATGCAATTGCGCGTGGTGAATGCCGCAGGACAACTCGTGTACAAAGAAAGCTTTAAAACCATACGCAGACAGGTGAACAGAAGTATCACCCTACCTGCGGTGGCCTCGGGCGTATACACCCTACATCTGCGCTACCCGGGTGCAAGCAAAAGCATACCATTTACCATAACGCGATAGGATTATCCCGGCAAAGCGGATATATGTTTTAAGTTCTTACTTTTGAGTACTTAAACGACAGGCGTTATGAAAATAGGTAAAGTGCTTGAAACACTGGGCATAGAAAAAAACAACGAAGGAGCCTCTACGGGCAGCACATGGCTGAAAGCCGGCGGGGAAAAGATACACAGCGACTCTCCGGTAGACGGCAAGCGTATTGCCACGGTAACAAGTGTAACCGACAAGACCTATGACAAAGTAGTAACCAAAGCACAAGAAGCCTTTGAAGAATGGCGCATGTGGCCCGCGCCCAAACGCGGAGAAGTGGTGCGCCAGATAGGCGAAGCACTGCGCAAATACAAAATCCCCTTGGGTCGCCTGGTATCTTACGAGATGGGTAAAAGCCTGCAAGAAGGCTATGGCGAGGTGCAGGAGATGATAGATATAGCCGACTTTGCCGTGGGCCTCTCGCGCCAGTTGTACGGGCTTACCATGCACAGCGAGCGCCCCATGCACCGCATGTATGAGCAATGGCACCCGCTGGGTGTGGTGGGCATCATCTCGGCCTTCAACTTCCCGGTAGCGGTGTGGAGTTGGAACAGCTTTATAGCTTGGGTATGCGGCAATACCTGCGTGTGGAAACCCTCCGAAAAAACGCCGCTCACAGCCATAGCCTGTCAAAATATAGTATCGGCAGTACTGAAGGCCAATAATGTGCCCGAGGGCGTATGCGGGTTGGTAGTTGGCGGACGCGAGATAGGAGAACGCATGAGCAACGATACACGCTTGCCACTCATATCGGCCACCGGCAGCACCCGCATGGGTAAGGCCGTAGGCGCAGCCGTGGGGGCAAGATTAGGACGCTCTCTGCTGGAACTGGGCGGAAACAACGCCATCATCATCAGCGAACATGCCGACCTGAACATAGCCCTGCGCGCGTGCCTGTTTGGCGCCGTGGGTACTGCGGGACAACGCTGCACCACCACACGCCGCCTGATTATACACGAGAAGGTTTATGACAATTTTAAAAAGATACTTTCCGCCGCATATAAGCAACTAAGCATAGGCGACCCGCTGGATGAAAATAACCATGTGGGCCCGCTGATAGACCAAGATGCGGTAAAAAGCTACCAACATGCCATAAGCGAGCTGAAAAAGCAAGGCGCCAAAGCAGTGGTGCCGGGCGGCGTATTGGAAGGAAAAGGCTATGAAAGCGGATGCTATGTGAAGCCCTGCATATACGAGGTAAGCAACGACATGCCCATAGTACAACACGAAACCTTTGCACCGCTGCTGTACATCATGAAATATTCTACCCTACAGGAAGCCATAGCCCTGCAAAACGGTGTACCTCAAGGCTTGTCTTCGTCCATAATGACGCTGAACATGCGTGAGGCGGAAGAGTTTTTATCGCACAGGGGTAGTGACTGCGGTATAGCCAACGTGAATATTGGCACCAGCGGAGCGGAGATAGGCGGCGCATTTGGCGGAGAGAAGGAAACGGGTGGCGGACGCGAAAGCGGATCGGACAGCTGGAAAGCATATATGCGCCGACAAACCAACACCATAAACTGGAGCGACCAACTGCCGCTGGCACAAGGCATAAAATTCCACGTATAAAAAAATGAAACAGCTACTGACCTATACCCTAATGTTACTGAGCCTGCATAGCAAAGCGCAGATATATCGCCTGTATGCCGAAGTAAGTAAGAGCTACTCGGTACCCGCAAACCCGACAAAGACATATGTCGATTCCACGTACTATCGATATGCGGGGGATGACGGGCTGAGCCCGATTAACGGCAAGTTCTTGCCGTACCATATACTTAACCACAGAGACGGACAACTGCATTCCGAGCACGTCATCACCTATACCGCCAACGATGACGAGGAAAAACGCGAGGGGTATCCGCAAGGGACTAATGTAGGCAAATACCTGGTGCAAAACACTTATGATGCGCAAAACAAGCTGCTGACCTCGGCAAGTGAAACTGATTACGGACAAGGTATATTTCAGCGCACAAACATACGGTATACCTATACACCAACGGGTAAGGCCGACAGCATGATATCTCGTACCGAAAACACGGGATCGCCCATAGTACACCTGATATACCTATATGAGTATAACAGCTTTGACAGTGTAACCAAGCTTACCATACAGCGTTGGGACAGCGGCGGCAACACCCTTACCGATGCCCGACGTTACCTGTATCAATACAACGCTCAAAATTTGTGCGCCGAAGAATTGCAACAGTTTTGGAACAACGGGCAATGGAATGATAATAGCAAATCTATATACAGCTATGACACAGCGGGTAAAAAAACAACAACAAGCTACGAGGCATATAATAACGGCGCATGGACATATTTAGGCAAGCGAACTTATGTATATGATGTGGCGGGACGTATTACCGAAGAGAACAGTTATGATAATGTAGCGGGAAATGATATGCTAACGGTAAAAAACATCTTTACCTATAATACCGAAGGCTTCAAAGCATCTTATGAACGAATATGGTATGAAGCAGACAGCACCTTTAGGAACTATGTATACTACTATTACGGAACCGAATGGCCAACGGCAGTAAACAAGGTAACAAAAAAGAACGGGTTAAGGATATACCCCAACCCCGCAAATGATATTATAAACGTACACTTTGACAACGAAACCGGTAGCGAGTTGCAAATACTGATTTACAACACGCAGGGCATGTTGGTGACGAAGCAAGAAGTTGTAAAGACAGGGCGCGACATAGCAATACCCGTAGGTACGTTATCGGCAGGAGCATATGTAATAGAGATAAACGGAAGCGGCACCGGGAGCAAAGGCACATTCATCATCGCCCGCTAAACAGGTTCACAACCTCACATTTTCAACAGCACAACTCAACACATGCGACACGAGCGTATGCCCAAGATATACGCCCGCGATTTGCATGTTTATAAATCGTTTCTAAGATTGTAAATCTTTTTGGCACCATAACCCACACCGGCCACTACCAACAGGCTGATACCCCCGTCGATAGGAACGTCTACCACGTCTTCATCTCCGCCGGGCTGCGCCAGACAAGCGAAGGGCAAAGCCAGAAAGAATGTGAAGGCAAGAACAGAAAGCAATTTTTTCATGATTCGGAAATTTTTAAATTCAGCGTTTGTATTGTGTAATAGAAGATTTTAAAATTGACTTTACAAACATGCAGTGCCTCGGATAATACACAAGCCTGCATGAGCATTAAATTTGCGGCGCCTCTTCTTTTTGATTTCTTAAAGAATGAAGTTTTTTGGCACCATAACCAATACCGGCAGCCACAAGGAAGCTTAATCCGCCATCGATGGGTACATCCACCACATCTTCGTCTCCGCCGGGCTGTGCCAGGGAAATAAGCGGCAAGGCCATAAAGCAGGCTATTGCAAGAATTGAAAAGATTCTTTTCATAAGGCTTGATTTAGTTATCTGTGTTTTTTGTTTTTGTGTGGCTGCACGGATAAAGCGTAAAAGATGCATGCCTTAAACCGTGAATAATGAACAGAATTTGTTATCATTCTTTTCACCCTCCAAAAGTACCGTGGCACACAACCGTCAACAAATAATTACAAGCGCTTAACGTGACATTAACCCCCACTTAACAAATCATTATCAAAACTTCGAAAAGACTTTATTGTTTTACCAATTGCTTTACCACGCGGTGGTCTCCCATTATTAATTCCACGTTATAAACACCCGCAGCGAAGCTCTCTACGGGGACCGTAAAGCCTGTGGCATTGGCGGCATTATGGATATTTTGATACACCACTCGTCCCATAACATCCGACATTCTCACCAACACCGGTTGGCCCTTGTCACCACCAACCGTTATGTTTACCATTGCGGTGGCAGGATTGGGAGACAATGTAACATCAAACGATTTTAATATAGAAGCATTAGCCACTTTCGAGGGCTCTTCATCTTTACGGAAACGAAGCTCGAAGCGCTTGCTGAAAGAAAGACTATCGTTATTGATGGTGAAGGGATACTTCACACCCTCGCTCAATACGGTATCTACCTTCGCATAATTATCGCGCAGAATGAGTGATGCATAAGGAGCCATGCCTAGCTTGGCCACATCGATCATAAACTTACCTTTCAGGCCGGTCCACATATCTATATGCACCACATCGGTGGTATCAAACGGACGAGCATCGATAGCGAGTGAATCTTTTTGCGCGGAGAAGCTGTAAAAGTTCATCTCGGAGTTGAAGAATTTCTTGGCATCGTACACATCTTTACCCGCAACGGTAGCACTGTCGAGTATGAGCATATACTTATCCCAAAACACATTGGCACTATCGGTGATGCGTAATTCGGCGTAAGTGCCTACGGCAGTGGTTTTGAATAAAGAGTTAGGCGCATCGGCCACCTTACAAGACTCGGGGAATGTGATGGTATTACCGCTATTTGCAGTTGTGCGCACGAAGAAGCCTGAGTATGCGGGCAACACATAGTTCAGCGGAATCATGCCGATGCTGAAAGGATTGGACTCGAATATGCCTTTGGTACCACCGTTGGGGTTCCATACCCAAAAATTGTTCTCAATATTCACGCCACGCGTGGTGGCACTCAAATCTATCTGAGAGGGAAAAGGATTACCGATGAGGTTGTAACCCGAGATAGCACCCTTTGTGGCGGTAACCACTTGCGAGCCGGTATTTACCTCTCCCGTCATGGTAAACTTGGCGGGGCTCGGCGTATAGTTTGTGGTATTCAAACCTTGGCCTTTCGTGCCGCGTACCAATACTTTGATGGCCTGATGTTGTTTCCAATCGTTGGTATCGCCGCCGTATGCGGACATGAAATAAGTCCAGCCGATATCGTTCACGGTGCTTTCATCGCCCTTAACGGGGTCGTACCACCAGGAAGAGCCCGCGTTGGTATTGGTATTGGTGAACCCGTTGGTAGCACCACCCGTACCGGTGATGTCTATTTCGCCCGCGCCGGTCATTGCAGTAAGCGGTAATGCAGTTGTAAACGGATGGCTGAAATAGCGCATGGCACGACGACCACCGGGTATGTAGCGCTCCACACTTACATTGCCCGATATATAAGAACCGGAACCCTGCGCAATGCGGGCCGTACCCGATGCGGAAGACTTGAGCAGTAACCCGTTGTTTGTGGTAAAGGTACCTGCCGTGGGAGTAAGCGTACCTGTGATATTTTGCGTATCGCCCGACAGGATGGAAACACCCGAGGCATTATTATAAGTGATATTATGTATAGTGCCCTTGCCCGAGATAACCTGTGCCGAACTGCCGCGCAGCAATACTTCTCCGTCACCTTTAATCATGCCCGCATTCAGCAATTGCTTTTTGATGGCAAATGTGCTGCCCGAGGCAATGGTGAGCGTATCATTGGTTTGAATTTGGAAGGAGCTAAACACCGTTGTGCCCGAGGGCGCCGTGGGCTCGTTTGTGGTGACGGCCTTAAACGTTACAGACTCGCTTGTATCGGGGCTGTCGTAGCCGCACCAGTTACGCGCATCGCTCCAAGATGTGTTTTGCGCACCCATCCATATACGAGAAGGGCCGCGACGAACGGCCGTAGCCAGAAAGCTGCGTGAAGTGGCTTGGTACAATACATAAGGAATACCGTTTACGATATCCATCACCACATTACAACCGGGTTCAGATTCTTCAGCAGATAAAACATCTTCCCAGCTTGTACCATTGAATTTTTGAACGATTACGTTATTGCTTCTGCCACTGTCTCCATAAGCCACATACACCTCGTTGGTTTGCCTGTTTACGGCAATATCGCCGCCTGTAATGGCACCTGTGGAGAAACCAAGACTACCTACGGTTTCCCAAGAGCTGCCGTTGTAACGGCGCACGGAAGCCTTACGGCTGTTACCATAATCTTTGAAAAGCAAATAAGGCGTGCCGGACGTATCAACAATCAACTTCAACGAATCGGCCTTGGCTGCCGTATTGGCACCGGGAGTGGCGGTCCCCAGAGAGGTCCATCCGTCGTTGGTTGTATTTACTTTGTAAACGGTGGCCTGGCCATTGCTGCTTGCCTGATAAGCCGCATAAGCCACACCGTTTTTATCGGCGGCTATAGAGTTGTAAGAAGGATTGACCGCACTATTAATTATTATCTCGTTGCTTGCGCCTTCCGGAATAGCATCCCATGTGGAGGGGCGTTTTAATTCTTTTGCTTTGGGCCTGTTGGAGTGGCGGTAAAAAGCCATTACGGTATCCTTTTTACCAATCACTATATCGATATGGGAAGCACCCACGGCTTGCAAATCGCTACCCAGTTGCATCCACATGCCACTGTTGGCAGAGGGATGATAACGCCATACCTCTGCACCGCCGCTGCGTATAATGCCTACCCATACGGTATCTTTGGAATCAACCGCTATGGCGCATTCCGTGGAGCTTTGTGTCGGGCTGGTACCGCGACGCGTGAACTCCACGATATCAATCACGCTCCAGACCGAATCGCCTGCGGCTTTCTTCATGGCCGTGGGGAAAGTGTTACCCGTGGGTATAAACACCATGTAAGCCGTACCCGTAGGGCCTACGGCAATATCCATATTGCTATTGATGGGCTGTGCGGAACTAAACGCGCGCTTACCTACTCTGCCCCAAGCGGTTTGGTTGGGAATGGCATCGTCACAATCTGCCGCGTTTTTTACATAACCCGTAGGCTTGGTGGCGGATTTTGTAGTGGTGGAGATAGTACCAAAGCCATCGCCGTCAATATCGCGATACCAAGTACTATCGGGAAACCAGGCTTGCGCCTGTGCCGAAAATGAAACCGATAAGGCAAGAATACAACCGATAAGGAATTGTATGGTCTTTTTCATATCGTAAAGGTTTTAGCTGATTTGTTTTGATGATTGATTGAGGCAAAAGTATCGGCAGACGCCTTGACGATGCCCGATACAGGAGGGCTTTAACCGGGGCTTAACGCACGATTAACAACCGATTACCGAGCGGTTAACAAACCGGTAACAACAAGCAAAGTATTACCTCGAGGGGGAACTACCACAACAGGAATCAAATGGTGGCGGGCTTCTTCAACAAATTGAAATAATTATTGGTGTATCGCACCCAAATATAGAAGATGAGCGAATACATCATTACTTTAAAACCTATTTTATGGCCGAAATCAACCCAATGCTTATAGTTGATATTAAGCCATGCAATGGCAGCACAGCGCAACACATTGAGTATAAAAATGGCTATCAGCCCCCAAAAAAGAAACCGAAACATACGCTTGCTTGCAGCAGGAAAGCAAAAGATAAATCCGGCATATAGCACCATAAGCTCAAGGCCGTTGCAATTGGGTGCCACACCAATAATTTTATGATTGCCTATTGTAATAAGCGGCTTATAATCGTCGGGGATGACGCCGGTATTATCGTAAAACAGCGACATGAAGGCGCGCGTAGCATGCACCGTGATGTGAGTAACCTGCTTATCGGGCACATTCAGCGGTTTGAGTATGGCTTTATAGACCACGTTCCATGCAATAAGCACGATAAACGCCCTCAGTAAGAAAATCTTAACCGGGCGGGGAACTTGTTTGTATTCTTGTTTGATTTGTTTGAATATCATGCCGCTGACTTACACCGGGATAGGAACATATGACAATTTTATCCGGCCCAAAGATAGCGAAACGGACAAATAAGCACGTAAACGGCGGCCCCGTTAACAAGGAAACAACATTAAAACGTTTTACCGATATATAAAATATAGATAGTGTGCAAATAAGCATTTAGTTGTGAACGGCCTGCCTATTGTTTGAGATAAACGCCTCGCTATCTGCAGATAACTCGGCGATAAAAGCTTTTTGAAGGGCAAAATCGTGGGAGAGACTTACATGGTTTTGTAATACTTCCGCAGGGATATCCGCTAAACCACGCGCATTTTTTTCGTTCCCGAAGTCTACGATATTGGCGTGCAGGCGCTGCTCCAACTTATCGAGCATGGCGGCGCAGGCATCGAGACGGACCTGCAAATCATCCAGCCCGCGCGCCACAGAAGGTTCGGGCATACGGAAAGTGTCACTTAATTTTAACCGCAAATCACGCAAACGAGTGCGGTAGGTATCCAAAGCGGCCAACCAGGCGGCATGGTCGCTGCCTATCATTTTACTATCTGCCATATAGGGATATGATATAATCGTTGCATACAAATCTACGGGAGGGGGCATCATTTTTTCGATGACGGCGGTCAACATTATACATGACCTACATTACAGCAGCATAAATCGAAAGGCAGCGGTGCAACCTATCGCGGCACGATTTACGTAAGCATTCAGATTAAGGCAAGTTTAACAAGCGGAAGGCGGCACCTTGTCTCTAGTTCGTATTTTTGTCGATTAACGGCTCAACGGCCTTACAGAACTTAACCTAATGGAGATACTAATCATTATCATCCTCATACTGCTCAACGGATTGTTTTCCATGAGCGAAATAGCCCTTGTTTCTTCCCGGAAATTCAGACTGGAAAACGCAGCCAAAAAAGGTAACGGCAATGCCAGGAAAGCCTTACAACTGTCGGAAAACCCTACGCGCTTCTTATCCACCGTGCAAATAGGTATTACCCTGATAGGGATACTTACCGGTATATATAGCGGCGAAGAAATAACCGACAGAATGGAGGCGGCAATAGCAAGAGTACCGACCTTGCAACCCTATGCGGATGAACTGGGGGTATTGGCCATAGTTATCATCATTACGTTTCTTTCCATAGTGTTTGGTGAATTAATACCCAAACGCATAGGCTTGCTTTTCCCGGAAAGTATAGCCATGGCAGTGGCCCGGCCGATGAATATATTATCGAAGATTGTGTCGCCGTTTATATGGCTGCTGACCATAACCAACGATTTTGCACTGCGCATCTTTGGTATAAAAGCCAATATGGAAGGGAAAGTAACGGAAGAAGAGATAAAAGCCATAGTGCAGCAGGGCGCAGAAGGCGGCGAGATAAGAGCGATAGAGCATGACATAGTACACCGCGTATTTGCACTGGGCGACCGAAAAGCCCATGAACTGATGACACACCGCACCGATATAGTGTGGCTGGACGTGAACGACCCCATAGATGTGATTAAGGAGAAAATAAAAGAACCACATTCCATATACCTGGTGGCCGACGGAACTCTGGACAAACTTACAGGTGCGGTGAGTGTAAAGGAGATGTTTTCCTCCACCTTTAACGGGCAAGGGTTTGTACTAAATAACCACGTAAAAAAGCCACTGGTGGTGCACGAGAATACACCGGCATACCGCCTGCTGGAGCAGTTTAGGGAAACACGCCGCCACTTTGCCGTGATAGTGGACGAGTATGGCAGCATACAAGGCATTATTACCATGGACGATGTACTGGATGCACTGGTGGGCGATGTATCGGAAGAATATGACCAAGACGAATACCAAATAGTGCAGCGTGATGAAAACAGCTGGTTGGCAGATGCCCAATATCCTTATTTTGAGTTCCTGCACTATTTTGACCTTAACGAGGACGAAAACCCCGGGGAGTTCTCAACCTTGGCGGGGCTGGTCCTGCACCTTACCGGGCGCATACCTACCGCAGGCCACAAAGTGCGCTGGAAGAATTTTGAGATAGAAGTAATAGATATGGACGGGCTGAGGATAGACAAACTGATGATAACCCGTGTGTACGAAGACGATGAGGAATAAAAAATCAAGGACCGCAATGCGGTCCTTAAAATTATTTGCCCAAGGCTATAGCCAATGCCGCTTCGTCGGTAAGGTCGAGGCGGAGGGGCGTTATGGAAACATAACCATCTTCAACGGCGCGGCGGTCGGTACCTTCTTCCGCCGCCTCCAGTGGTATTACAGTAAACCAATAGTGCTTGCGGCCCATAGGGTCGGTGCCGGGTACAATCTTACCATCGTAAAGGCGTACACTCTGGCGTGTCCACATGATACCTTTGGGATTAGGCGGGAAGTTAACGTTATACAGTCCGTTGCCGGGTAAGGCGGTAATCATTTCCAACACTTCTTTAACGAAAGGTTTCAATGCATCAAAATCAGGCTCGGTTTTGCCCACTGGCGTACTGAGCGCAATGCCCTTTTTACCAAACAACACGGCCTGCTTGGCGGCCGCCAAGGTGCCGGAATGCCACATGGCATTACCAAGGTTGGGCCCCATATTAATGCCGGACAGCACGATATCTATATCATTATACAAGTGCATACCCAAAGCAACGCAATCGGCCGGGGTGCCGTTTACCCGATAAGCTTCAATATTTTCGAACTCCACCGGAGACTTTTTGTACGATAAAGGCCGCGAGTGCGTGATGGCATGGCCCATCGAAGACTGCTCCACATCGGGGGCCACCACGTGCACATTACCGAAAGACAATGCCGTTTCGGCCAAAGCCCTTATACCGGGGCTGTATATTCCGTCGTCGTTTGTTACCAGTATTCTCATAACCAAACGTGCCAATATTATCGTGCCGGACACGGTTAAAAAAGAGCTTGGTACAGATTTGGTATACGCTTGTAAAAACAGACCCACATGATACCTGCCGCATTGATACATAACCCCAACGCAGGGGAAGGAGAACACAGCCGGGAAAACCTGCAAGAACTGCTTACCGAAGCCGGATACGAATGCCGCTATGCGTCGGCCAAAGAAAAGGGCTGGGACGATATAGCGCCCGACACGGAACTGTTGATTGTGGCGGGCGGAGACGGCACCGTACGCAAAGTGATAAAAAAACTGCTTAAACGAAAAATATCGGACAAGCAGGTGCCGCTGGGTGTATTACCTGCCGGTACCGCCAACAACATAGCCAAGACACTAAACATACCACAGGACCCTAAAAAGGCCCTGAACATTATAAAGCGCGGTAACGCACAACCCTATGACATAGGCAAGGCAGAAGGTGGCGAAGACACCGCGTTTTTTATGGAAAGCTACGGTATAGGCTTATTTCCGAGGGTGATGAAAGAGATGGAGCGCCATGACGATATAGCGCCGGAGGAACGAGACGAAAAAATAAGAATGGCACTAATTACCTTTCGGGGCTTGCTGCAAAATTATGAAGCACATGAAGTGACCATAACCGCCGACGGTGCCGATTACTCGGGCAGGTACATAATGGTGGAAATAATGAACGCGCAAAGCATAGGCCCCAACCTGGTATTGGCCCCAAAGGCAGACCCGGGAGACGGCCTGTTTGAACTTGTATTGATACCCGAAGAAGACCGCGAACGCTTCGGCAACTACCTACAGGAGCGTATAGACGGTAAGGATGTGGCCTATAAATACAAAACCATTGAAGCCAAAAACATCAGCCTAAGCACGGAGCGTACATATGCGCATACCGACGACGAATTGCTAAAGCTGAAAGAGCATTACGAGATTAACATCAGTGTGCTGAACGGCGCATTTCGCATAATACGCTAAATATAAGCCGGCTAAAATGCGGCCCTACCCTGCAACCACAAAACCCCTGAAATATGATTGCCCTTTGCCACGGTATCGGTTTGAATATTATCGAAGCTTAAAAACGCATCCACAAACAAATCATTCTCTCCGCCATTGTCGGCTATTTTAAGCGTGAGTATGTAACCGTCTATTTGCAGATTGGGATTGGCACATTTACGTACATCGGTTATCAACCCTCGGAACTGATAAAGTGAAGCGCCCGGATATTCCGGGTGCGGAATAAAGCCGGTAAAATCTTCTCTAAAGCCCTCGATATTTACCGCCTTGGTGGCATTATACAATATACCGGACAGGATGATATTTTGAGCGACATCGGTATGATAAGATTGCTTGCGCGCGAGGTAGTCGGTTGCAAAATAATCAAGCAAGTACGTATCGGCACCCTCAGCCAATATTTGAGCTTCCACATTACCGGTATGTATCCATTCTTCCACAGCTTGTGTAACCGTGGGAATAACCCGCTCGCTTATCACCAAAGGAAAGGCATTACGAAACGCACCACCTTGTAATACCACCGTTGCATAAAGGTCTTGCGCCAGGGGGATGTTATAGATATCGGAAGGAGTGTTTTCATATTGCTTTAAGGCATAAGCCACCAACTCGGTAACAATATTTTGCAAACCATCGTTGCCAAAGAAACGCTCGAAGCCGAATATGCCCGCCCAGTGGTCGCCATGGCTACCTGTATCTTTTGAGCCAATTCTAATCTTGCCTTCCATAGCCCGTTAATTAAGATAGAAGTATGCGCACAATTGCACAATAATGCCCAGCAGATAACCCACCCATATCTCCGACTGATGATGCGCACCTAGCAACATACGGGCCGTGCCTATAACACCGGCAATAATGATGGTAAAGAATAAAGGCACAATCATACTTACAGGACTGGTGACCATAAGCACGATTACCAAACCCAACACCCCACCCGCAGCCATGGTGTGCATACTTACTTTGAAGAAGATATTAACCATAAACAACACGATTACACCCCAAAAGGTGCCCAGCAACAATACGCGAAGAATAAACGGACTCTCGATATTACTGAACACATGATAAGCCCAAAAGTAAAATATCATCGTGCCCATAAGGGGTATGATGCGGTCTTTGGAATCGTGCATTTGGATGCTTTGAATAAAACCCAACGCCTTGGTAAGGCCCACAAACAACAAAGGAAAAAATGCGGTGAGCATAAAGATGATAAGCGTTTGCCTACCTATAACATCGCCGGTGAAGCCCGCGAAACTAACCGGTGCCAGAACTGATAACATCAATGCTACCAACGTAGGCATAAATACCGGATGAAAGGCATAGGATATTACGTTGGCAAACACCCGCAGTATCATGGATTGCGTTCCGGGTTTAGGCTGCCTGATTATCTTATTTGGTGTAGACATTATTCAAATTCAAAATTCAAAATTCAAAAAGTGGAGTTGTGGTGATAGGTTAAAGGGTTAAAGGGTTAATTGGGTAATAGGGTAATAGGGTAAAAGTTCTTTTTAAATTTTTATCCTTCCAGTACCGGGGAGAGCCATTTGGTCATTTCTTCCATACTCATGCCCTTACGTTTGGTGTAGTCTTCCAACTGGTCTTGCGATATTTTACCCACGCCGAAGTAAGTGCTATCCGGGTGACTGAAATACCAACCGCAAACAGATGCGGCCGGATACATGGCCAGCGACTCGGTAAGTTGTATCTCGGCCGTTTCGGTAGCCTTCAGCAAATCGAAGAGTTTATACTTTTCGGTATGGTCGGGGCAGGCCGGGTAGCCGGGTGCCGGGCGAATACCGCGGTATTGTTCCTTAATCAGGTCTTCATTTGTTAAAATCTCGGCACTATCATACCCCCAAAACTCCTTACGTGTGCGCTTGTGCAGCACTTCCGCAAACGCTTCGGCAAGGCGGTCGGCAAGGGCTTGGAGCATAATCTTATTATAATCGTCGTGCGTGGCTATGAAGCCTTGTATGTGCGGCTCGATGCCGTGGATGCTTACTGCAAAGGCTCCCATATAATCGTCTTTCACGGGGCTGATAAAATCGGCCAAAGAAAAGTTGGGTTGTCCCGCAGCCTTCTTCTGCTGCTGGCGCAGCGATTCCAAAGTGCACAGCTCTTTACCCGCTTCATCCTTCAGTACCACGGTATCGGGAGCCGTTTTATTAGCCTGCCAAAAGCCTACCACACCTTTTGCGGTGAGCCATTTCTCGGCTACAATCTTATCGAGCATGGCATTGGCATCATTATACAATCTTGTAGCCTCCGGTCCCGCATGCTCATCGGTAAGTATTTGCGGAAACTTGCCGCGCATTTCCCAAGATATGAAGAAGGGGTTCCAGTCTATATATTGCCTAATCTCGTTGAGGTCGTAATCTTCAAACACCTTTGTACCCTTTAGCGCGGGGACGGGCGGGGTATAATTAGCCCAATCTATTTTAACGGGATTGGCCTGAGCCTCGGCCAAGGATATGTATTGCTTAACCGTGCGTTTGTTGGCAAAGTCCTCGCGCAGTTTATTGTACTCGGCTTCCACATTTTGCAGAAAAGCAGGTTTTTGCTCACGACTCAGCAAACTGCCCGCGACGGTAACACTGCGGCTCGCATCCAATACATGCACCACGCCACCATCGTACTCGGGCGATATTTTCACGGCCGTGTGCGTGCGCGATGTGGTAGCGCCGCCTATGAGCAAAGGCTGCTTCATTCCGCGGCGTTTCATTTCGCGGGCCACGTGTACCATTTCATCCAATGACGGAGTAATGAGACCACTAAGTCCGATGATATCGGCCTGCTCCTGCTCCGCACGTTCCAAAATTTTATCGGCAGGCACCATTACGCCCATGTCTATAATATCGTAACCGTTGCAGGCCAATACCACGCCCACAATGTTTTTACCGATATCATGTACATCGCCCTTAACGGTAGCCATAAGTATGCGCGGCACATTCCCCTGCACTGCGTTGGGATTGTTCTTTTTTTCTTCTTCTATATAAGGGGTAAGCACTGCCACACTCTTCTTCATTACCCGGGCACTTTTCACCACCTGCGGCAAAAACATTTTACCGGAGCCGAACAAATCGCCTACCACATTCATACCCGCCATAAGCGGCCCCTCAATCACATCGAGAGGTTTGGGGTATTTTTGACGCGCTTCTTCGGTATCGGCATCTATATAATCGGTAATACCGTTTACCAACGCATGCTTCAGGCGTTCTTCCACAGGCGTGGCGCGCCATGCATCGTCTTTCTTTTCTTCCTTATCTTTTGCTTTAACGGTTTCGGCAAAAGTTACGAGGCGCTCGGTGGCATCTTCGCGGCGATTGAGGATAACATCCTCGCACAGTTCCCTCAGTTGCGGTTCTATTTCATCATATATCTGCAACTGACCGGCATTCACAATACCCATATCCATACCGGCCTTAATGGCATGCAGCAGGAACACACTGTGTATGGCCTCTCGAACGGCATCATTGCCGCGGAACGAGAAAGATACGTTGCTGACACCGCCGCTAACCTTGGTGAGCGGCATTTTTTGTTTAATAATACGCGTAGCCTCAATAAAGTCTACCGCGTAGTTGTTATGCTCTTCGATACCTGTGGCCACGGCAAAGATGTTGGGGTCGAAGATGATATCCTGAGGGGCGAAACCCACCTTTTCCGTAAGAATCTTGTAAGCACGCTCGCATATATCCACGCGTCGTTGTAACGTATCTGCCTGACCGTTTTCATCAAAAGCCATTACCACCACGGCAGCGCCGAAATCTTTACAGATAAATGCCTCTTTGATGAACTTTTCCTCGCCCTCTTTCATGGAGATAGAGTTAACGATACACTTACCCTGTACGCATTTAAGACCTGCCTCGATAATGGAAAATTTCGAAGAATCTATCATTACCGGAATCTTGGCAATATCGGGCTCGCTTTGCATGAGGTTGAGGAAGGTGGTCATGGCGCTGACCCCGTCAAGCAGCGCATCGTCCATGTTTACGTCCAATACCTGTGCGCCGTTTTCCACCTGCTGGCGGGCTACGGAAAGGGCTTCCTCATATTTACCCTCGCGGATGAGGCGGGCAAACTTTTTAGAGCCCGTAACGTTGGTACGTTCACCTACGTTGATAAAATTAGTTTCGGGCCTAACCACCAAAGGCTCCAGACCACTGAGCCTGAGATAAGGGTGAATTTTAGACATGTGTAATTAAGGCAAATGTTTAAACAGGCTGCAAAGGTAGAAAGGAATGAGGTATTTAGTATGGATATTATTTGAGTGCAGGTAATAATATAAGGAGTGGCAAAAGAGAGGGTATGGGTTTAGGTATACCGAGATAGAGAAAAAACATAAAACATGATAGGTATCCGAAGTAAAGCAATTCGGAGCAAAGCATTATGCGGTAAAGCCGTTACCTGTTTTTGAGCAATAAAGTGACGCCTTCTCCCAGCGTGGTGCTTGCCTGGATGGTATAAACCCTATCGGCTGTGGTTACCTTCATGCGGAAAGTGGCGGGAGGCTCGGCACCTTCATTGTTGGCAATAAGCGTCAGTTTATCGGTAGTGCCTTTACCCGATAGGCGCAATGTAAACCGCTCAGAGGTGCCGGTGAGCGAATGCCGCTCCAAAACGGGCTTATCATTCAGGGCAATTGTAATTATGTCCCCATCAATCTTTTCGTGGTCCCAAACTTCCACAACAGCCTCGCCCGTAAAGGTGAGTATGTCTAAGGTGCGGCCCGCATTTACATAGAGTATCTCACCCGGTTTATAATTATCAGGCTCTGCGGGCGGGGTTTTCCTTACCGGCTCGTTTTTAGCCGTTATCGGTGTATCCTTAGGACCCGTGAGACCGGGTATGGGCGTTTTGGAGGTATCTACATATTTGAGCAGTTTTTTCAGCAAATCGTCGGTAGCCAACAAAGAGACCTCACCTTTGCCACATTTGGTGCGCCCGTCTTTTTTATAGCCGGTGAAATTACCCTTAAGTAACTGCACACCTTTTTTGTGCGATACCCTGAGTTTGGTATGAATAAAACAAAAACTGTCTTTATCGAAGTTTGATTTGGTTTTGATGAGTGCGGTTTCACGGTAGGTGATTTCCTTTTTTGAAGGATTGATGGTTCCCCAAACAGAGGTTTGCGTTTCATCGGGGCCACGCAAGTCTGTAACGGAATAGCCTTTAATTATATTTCCGGAGTCTTTGAACTGCAATTTGTAAGGATAAGCCTTAGCACCTTCCACCGTAACCGTGCCCAAGAAAACCGTAGTTTCGGACTGTGCCAAAAGCGTATGCCCGAAACAAATTAAAAATGTAAATAATAAATTGAATTTCATGGAGTATCGTATGCGGAGTATTGTATAATTGTCAATTATTTGCTTACTTAGCGGCAAAACTATCGATTATTATGAGAAAACACCTCACACTGATTGCCCTTTTCGTAGTGCTGGCGATTACCGGCGGTACATTGGGTTATGCCGCTTTCCCGGTAAGTTCACAACAAGCTCAAACCACATCTGTTGCAGCCAACCAAGCGACTCAAATCGCAGACCTGCAACAGCGTATTGAACAAACCATGCAAGAGCAGGCACCCACCGCTCCCGCACCGGCAACTACCGGCAGCGGAAAAAGTCAAGTTATCGCATTGATATTGGCGATTGTACTGGGTGGTTTGGGTATTCACCGTTTTTACCTGGGCTACACCTGGCAAGGCGTGGTTCAGTTGCTTACGGCAGGCGGATGCGGTATTTGGGCATTGATTGACCTGATTCGCATCATCACCGGCGATTTGCAACCCAAAGACGGCTCTTATGACAAAACGCTATAAGCGCAACAAAAAGTTTTTAATGACTAAGGCAATTGCCTTAGTCATTTTTCCTTTGGTACTACTTATACTGCCCGCCACCTTTTTTGACACGGGCAACAGCCTTTGCCTGTTTACTTACCTATCGGGTTACTCCTGCCCGGGCTGCGGCATGACACGTGCCTGTATGCACCTGATACATCTTGAGGGCGCCAAGGCACTAACCTACAACAAGCTGAGTTTTATAGTACTGCCCATACTCAGCGGCCTGCTGCTTAAAGAGTTTATCGACACGGTAAAGCTGTATCGCATAGTTGTTACAGAAGAGCGCGGCCAAACCACAGCCTAATCGGCTTATCCATTTTATAATAAAACCATTACACTATGAAACGTATATTATACGCACTATCAATTATTTTTGTGTGCGCCACCTCCGCACCTATGGCCAAGGCGGCCTTCCCCGTAGCCACAACTTCTCAAACTGCCCTTCCGGCCGGGGTTTCGGGCACCGAATCCGGCATTTTCATCGCGCCTACGCATAGTGGCACAAACGCTCCCGTACCCACAAACGATTTCAAAAGAATCCAACGTAACAACGAAGCCATCGGTTACTCCATTGCATCCGTTGCATGCGCAGTAGTAGGGTTAATAGTCGCGGCATTACCACTGGGCATAGCTGCAGTAGTATTTGGCATTATAGGGCTGTCTAAAGGGCTGCGCGGCTTGGCAATAGCCGGTATCATATTGGGGGCAATCGACATCATTGCGGGGATTATTATTATTGCATTGGCATTATCCACACTGTAATCAAAGCGCAACAAAATAGCCGGTATAGTTTTTTAGAAGAGTTTGATTGCTAAAAAATTCATACTTATGAGAAATCTATTTGGTTTGATCGCGACGGTAATTACGCTGATGCTTGGCTCGGGCCATGCGTATGCCGCATTCCCCACACAGTCATCGGCACCCGTGGCCGTACAACAACAGGCCACAACGGCAGGCATGGAGCAACAACAAATTGCCACAGCCGATTTTAAACACATGAAACCCGCCCCCGCGCCACGCACCACCGGTATGGCCGGCGATGATGTGGGACTGGTGTTTGGTATACTGGCGTTGGTATTTGGCTTGCTGGCCCTGCTTACGGGCGCCGTGGGTGGCCTTATATTTGGTGCCGCAGCCATAGTTATGGGTCTTATGGGTATGAACCGTTCTTACCGTGCATTATCGATAGCCGGCTTGGTGCTGGGTATTGTGGGTGCCGTATTGGGACTGGTGCGCCTTGCAGACTAATGAATGAAGAAACTTCACACTAAGAGACATTAAACGGCCTCGGGTAATTCCGAGGTCGTTTGCTATTAAGGCCTTATATTTATAAAGTATGAGGTACCTGTTGTTTGCATTGCTGCTATCGGCTGCCCACGCAGGGCAAGCCCAAGATTGCGAGGAAATAGTATCGAGCCCTTACACAAACGAGTATACCCAAAAAGAACACAGCGTAGGGAGCTCCTTCAGAAAAAGCATTATGGGAGAAGTGTGGGTAAACATGACCGGCGGCTACCTGTATGCCAACCTGATGTTTAAAGACACCGCCGACAATGTGACGCTGCGCAGCGCATCAAAATCCGTAATAGCTCAATTTTCTTTTTCGGGAGGCAAGACCTATGCCGTGTACCTACCCGATGCAGGAATAAACAACATAGCCGGCATACCCATAAGCAGTGACCCCAAAAACGGCATGCGTATTTTTTACCGCAACAATACCACAGATACCACCGTAGAACAATACAGCTATGTGCGCATGCTGAGCAGTTTCATGAGAGAACGCCTCGTATTTATATCGTACGGAGCCGCAGCGGATGAACAAACCACGATAACGAGCAATACCTACGGATGCATATTAACAGAAGCCGAGGCTGCAAAACTGCAATCGGCTGTTACCTGTATTTTAAAAGCCACGCAATAATTTTGGTACGAGATGTAATATCCCTTAGGACATTGCTACAAATAATTGCAACAACTTCTGAAAAATGAAAAAATTTCTAAAAATCACGGGTATAGTATTAGGTGTGCTGATACTGCTGTTGGGCGGGCTTGTAGGGTATGTTTACTATCGCATAAACAACATTAAAGACACGCATGATCTACAAACACGTGTGGATGAACTGTGCAATAAATATGTGGCGGAAGGCAAAGCACCGGGCCTTTTTGTGGGCATAGTACAAGGTGATAAGATATATACCAAGGGCTACGGCATGACCGACAAAGAACATGGAATGGCACCCGATAGCAATACGGTTTTCGAGATAGGCTCCATAAGCAAAGTATTTACCACCGCGATAGTGCAGCGCCTGACGGAAGAAGGGCAAATGAATTGGGACGACAACATAGCGAAATACATGCCGCAAGAAGTGCGCCTGTCCAAAAACGACGGCACCACACTGAAACATCTCGCATCCCATACATCGGGCTACCCGCGCTTGCCGGAAGTGTGGTTTGGCAAATTGGAGCAAAACGAATGCGACCCATATTCCGTGCTTAGCATGACCGACCTATATACCTACATCAGTACCAATACCGATAAGAAGGCCCCTTCTCCGGACAACTACGAGTACTCGAACCTGGGCGCCGGCATACTGGGCCATATAGCCGAATGGAAAACCGGCAAGACATATGAGACCTTATTGCAGGAATATATTTGCCGCCCCTTAAGTATGAACAACACCTCTTTACAAGTAAGCGACAGTGCACGTTTTGCCACGGGCTACGATGAAACAGGTAAGAAAACCTGCCACTGGGCCTTTCCCATATTATACTCTGCAGGAGCCATACGCTCGACAGGTGCGGATATGCTACGTTTTTTGAAAGCCAACATGGGATACAACGGCGTGCTCAGCACATCTTTTGCCAAAACACACAAAGACGTTATTGAAATAACGGGCGGCGCTGTGGGGCTGGGCTGGCATATAGACAAAGCCGGCGGCATTATGCAAAAAATGGAAAGAATAGTGTGGCACAACGGCGGCACGGGGGGCTTCAGAAGCTATATCGCATTTGTACCGGGCACCAATAAGGGTATAATACTATGGGCCAACGGCATACATGAAGATTTTGACGGGCTGGCTATGCAAATCATGTTTCGCACGGGTAACATATCGCTCCAATAGCGGCGGGATAGGCGCAACAGACCGCTATATTAAGCTATTATTAAGTATGCGCCGGTGTAAGCCAAGGCTTAGGGCTTAGACATAGCTTTGCTTAAAACAAGGTGTATGTCTTTGAAGAGCATTTTTTTTCCGGAGAATAAAAAATTCTTTGTGCTGTTTGACGAGTTGGCCGCCAGCCTGGTGGCAATGAGCAAATTGTTTTTATCGGTAAGCGTAGCAGAAAACGACAGACTGACATTAACGGTGAAAGAAGCAGAGGAAGCGGAGCAGAAAAACGAAGTACTGACGCATAAATTATTCATAGAACTGGGGCGCAACTTTATTACCCCCTTTGACCGAGAAGATATACACCTGCTGGCCAAAGGCCTTAACAGCATAGCATCTCGCCACTTGGCCCTCATCCGGCAATTGCGCGCTTATAAGCTAACGCAAAGCAGCGGGCTTACGCGCACCGTGGCAGAAGAAAGCCACAGAGCAACCGAAATGCTGGCACAAATACTGCACAGCCTGCGTAATGCCAAAGCGCTGATAGGCTTAAGCGGTACCTGTGCCGACATTAAACGGATACTGTATGATTGCGACAACCTGACAGACCGTGCGGTATCTGCACTGATGGAGCAACAAAGCAATACGGTAGACGTGATTAAGAAAATGGACCATTATGAGGCCTTACAGCGCCTTTTGGAAACCTACGGCGATACCCTGAATGTGATAGAATCCATTATTATCAAATACGGTTAGACAAATTCAGAAGTAAAAATTCAAAAGTAAAAAGCGGGTTGAGGAGCGAATGAGCGGATTGTGTGAGATATTTACGGGGTAAGCGCCAAAGTTTTAGTTTTTGGGGGTGAATGTCTATCTTAGTTGCACTAAACGATACCGCTTTGAAAAAATTAGTATTCCTGATACCGGCATTATTCGTGTTCACCCATTCGGACGCACAGTTTTTTAAACGCAAAAATCCGCCTGCGGAGAAAAAAACGGAAATAAAAACCGCTGACGATAAAGCCGCCGAGCAAGAAGAAAAGAAAGCAGAGAAAGAGGCCAAGCTAGCCGAAAAAGAAGCGAATAAAGCCGAGCGCGAAGCCGAAAAAGCAGCCAAAAAGGCTGAAAAAGAGCAAAAAGAGGCTGAAAAAGCCGCCGCTCCCAAAAAATGGAGTGAAAAACAAAAAGAAAATCCGCCGTTGAAAGAAGTAAAATGGGTATTGACGGATGAAACGGGTAAATCAATGGGTGATGCGGCCTACATACAACTTCAACCGAAAGGCGATAAACTTGCGGGCAACACAAGTTGCAACAATATTGCCGGCTCCTTTAAAGAGGGTAAAGACAACGTAATAAAATTCACCGCCATAACTACCAAGATGGCTTGCAGCGATATGAAGACCGAAAACCGCATGTTATCCGCACTTAACGGAGCCAATCGCTACGATATGAACGGACAAAACCTGCTGCTGTACAGAGATAACCTGCTGTTGGCGATATTTGAAGCCAAGTTTGATTAAAAAGAAAATATTTTGACAGATATTTTAAAGGTGCGACAATGATGTCGCACCTTTAATTTTTGCACACCTCCGTCCGGAGAACGACAAAAAGAAAGCCACCACAATTGTGGCGGCTTTCTTTTATGAGAATGATTTTCTACTAATAGTATTTGTTGCGACGGATGTTATACATACCACGCAGCGCCTTGTTTTCATCGCCGTGGAAGATGAGAAACCTCAGCCCGACGGTTACGGGGAATGACACCACCGAATAGCGCAATACCTCATGGTACGGACGTTGAGGCGCTTCGGCATCATAACCCAGATTGAATGCTCTCATGGCACCTTCGATATTAAACACCACACCTTCACTGATATTTTTGCGATAGCCCAGTTGCAAGCCATATACCATGCCCTCTCCGCCATCGGGTGCTTTGTATGATTCGTTGGGGAGGTATCTTTTGGAATTGTTACGTGCAAAACCATAGCCTACTGCGGCACCTATGTAGAAAGAGGCATCGGGCCCTACCGGCATCAGCCTGTTTAACACGGCACAGAAAGAAGTAGCATACTTGGCATACACCAATTTTTTACCATCGCCGCCTACGCTGGGGATATATAACTCGTCATTATAAAAACCGCCGTACTTTTTACTTGATTTTGAAGCCAATTCAAGTATATGGCCATCAAAGCCATACTGCCAGCCTGTCCTACCGGTGAAAAGTACTTTCAACGTACCGGAATAGTTCATTAACATCTGGTCGCCTTTATATTCCATATTATCGGTAGGCGAGGAATTGGTGCTGAAGCCGCCGCCAATGCCAAACTCGGATGTTTGAGCGAATACCGTTGCAGAGCAATACAGTGACAGCGCAAGGAGTAACCCTTTTTTCATAAGTCTCAAGTGTTTTACAGGTATAAACATAATATTTATATTCCGAAATTAAAAGCATACCCCTACAAATCCTACCCTGCCAAACCGGTTTTAATCACGGTTAAGATTGGTTATAAGGTTTAGCGTAGAAAGCAAGATTGCCAAGAAACTTGTGGTGTAAGCAATGTACCTGTCTCTGCTGTAATCGGTAGTAGCTGCCTTAGCCTTCACAAAGTTTTGTTCCACATACACCAAATCGCCGGGACGCATATAGAAGTAAGGTGATTTATAGATATCTGTAGAGTTAAGATTGAGACGACCGTAAGAACGATGATTGTTTTCTTCCCTAATAACCAAAATATTTTCGCGGCGCCCGGATACAAGCATGTCTCGAGATTCCCCAAGCGCATCTAATACCGTCACTTTCTCCGTGTTAAAAGTTTTACGTCCTGCCAAAGCAACGTCGCCCAAAACGGTAACATAAAAGGTAGCGAAAGAGACGTTTACGGCAGGATTGACGTAATATTTATTAGCTACTTCTCTTATCGCTTCCTTAGCAGAAAACAGTGTAAGCCCCGCGAGTTGGATACGACCTAAAATAGGTAACTCGATAAACCCGTCTTTATCTACCAGCAGACCTAACTCTTCTACACTCCCCTCCTTACTGAGGGCCGTATTCCCGCCGCCCTCCATAGTGTGTACATCAACAATCAACCTGTCAAAAGGTTTTATACGCGGTGCTTCGAAGGGACGCGTCTCAATAACCGATGCGGCACCTCCGACACTGTCTTTGAGGTCATGGAAATATGGTACCGTACCGACGCGGCATGAGGTCATCAATAAAGAAAAAACGACCATTGCCGTTAATGCGAAGAAGGAAATAAACTTGTTCATTATATGTGCAATGATAATACTTAAAGTAACATTTATAATCTATACCGCGGCCAGTTTAAACAATCGGTTCATAACCGAAAGGATGCGTGCCATATCCTCATCAGTAAGATTAGACCCCGAAGGTAAGCAAAGCCCGTCGCGGAACAATGCCTCCGAAGTGCCGTCGCCATAAAAAGGACAATGTTCAAAAACCGGCTGGAGGTGCATGGGCTTCCATAAGGGGCGAGACTCTATGTTCTCCGCCTCCAAAGCCAAGCGCAAATCTTCACGCGATACACCCGTAATATCGGAATCGACGATGATGGTAGTGAGCCAACGATTACTGAAATATCCTTGCGGCTCAGGCAGGAAAGAAACGCCTTCTATGCCACCAAAATGTTTTAAATACGTTTCGTAAACCTTGCGGCGTTGGGCAATGCGCTCGGGCAGTACCTGCATTTGACCTCGACCGATACCCGCACAGATATTACTCATACGGTAATTGAAGCCGATATGCGAGTGCTGGTAATGAGGTGCGGCATCCCTGGCCTGTGTGGAAAGAAAACGTGCTTTATCCACATGGGCCTTATTGCGTGATACCAACGCACCGCCCGAAGAGGTGGTAATGATTTTATTACCGTTGAAAGAGAGTATGCCTATTTCGCCAAAAGTGCCGCAAGCAACGCCGTTTATAGTAGAACCTAAAGCCTCAGCCGCGTCTTCGATAACGGGAATGCCGTATTCGTTGGCTATGGCCATGATTTCCTGCATGCGGGCCGGCATACCGTAGAGATGTACGGGTATTATGGCCTTGGGCTTTTTGCCCTTTGCAATGCGGTCTACTATCGCCTTTTGCAAATGCTCGGGAGACATATTGTAAGTATCCCGCTCGCTATCCACAAACACCGGAGTGGCACCCACGTAAGTAATGGGATTGGCGCTGGCAGAGAACGTAAAGGATTGGCAAAGCACCTCGTCGCCCGCACCCACGCCCAAGAGTATAAGCGCCAAATGTATGGCGGCCGTACCCGCACTTAGCGCGGCAACATGTACGTCATTGCCCAAGAAAGTTGCCAAGTCGGCCTCAAAACCGTCTACATTGGGGCCTAAAGGCGCTACCCAATTGGCATTGAAAGCCTCATGCACAAATTCCAACTCACCTTTACCCATATGTGGGGATGACATCCATATCTTCGGTTTCATAACAAACGGTTTATTCTGTATTGAGTTTAATGACCTTACCCGGATTGCCCACCACCGTGGCAAAATCGGGAACGTCTCTTATAATAACGGCACCGGCACCGATACAGCACCACTTACCTATTTTAATACCCGGAATAGCCACGCTGCCGGCGCCCATGTGTGTGCCCTCACCTATGGTCACGTTACCACAAAGGGCCACGTTGGGAGAAATATGGACGTAATCGGCCAAGGAACAATCATGGTCTACCGAGGCATTGGTATTGATAATGCAATGCTTACCTATTGTAGTATCTATATTTATTACGACACCGGCCATTACCACCGTGCCTTCACCCATACTTACCCGCGCACCTTGTACGGATTTGGGATGTACCGCAGTACCAAAACTTACGGCCACGTTTAACTTATCGGCAATGCGCTTACGGGTATGGTTGCTACCGATAGATATAATAACGGGAGCCGTTACACCGGAATAGTCGGCAGGCGGAGGAGTAACGTCGTATACCGCGGCAAATGCCCGGTTGGGCGCATCGTCCCAGAAACGGATGTCGCTTTCGCCACATTCGTGCAATATATCCGCTATTACTTTACCGTGCCCGCTTGCACCGTATAATATCATTCTTGTAAAACGGGATTAGTTTTCAATCCACTTAAGACCGGTTTTCCAAATAAAGCGGTCATTGGTTTTACCGGCTTTAAAGGAGTTGCGGCCATGTAACACGTATTCGTCCCACCAAGCCACGCTTTCCCCGGGATTGAGATAGACGGTATCTATCATGTAGGAAAATGCTACCTGGTCTTGCAGAAAATCGAAGAAACGCTTGTTGAGGTCTTTATTAAAATCGCTTTCGTTGCGGTCTATGCAATAATAGTTGTAGTTGAACTTGGGAACGCCGTTTTTATCAAAATAGATAATGGGCAGTTTGCGAAACTCATCGGCTTTACGGAAGCAAACCTCGTTGCTCACCAAGTCGTTATACAATTGTGCATCATAGCTTTGCAGGTAGTTTACCAATTTCGGGCCGTCTACGAATGTGGTAGCGCCGCCTTCCTCGGCCTTATTCACGCAATAAAAAAACATGATATCGGCAGGGTGCGAGATATAGGACTCATCCGTGTGCAGGGGTTGCGCGTTTTTGCTGTGGCGATATGCGGCCAAATCCGGGATATCGTGGTCATAGCGAATCTCCAGCCATTTTTCGCCGGTTTGCACACCGCCCTTTGTAAAATCTTCACCTATGCTGATGAACTGACCAATATGCTCTGTAGCCGTGTCGTAAAAGCCGCGTAAATCAGGGATATGCCACCCGGGTATTGCTTTTACCACTTTGGTATCTTTAAGCACATCACGCATTTGTTGCCCGGCCAACACGGGATCCGCATGCCTAAATTCAATGGTCTTCAAATAGTTCATAATCAGAGGTTATTTAACAGATGCGAAATTAGTTATTTCCGTTGAAGTATTCAGCGGTAGTGGTTTCGGATTGGTTGACATCCGTAGGCTTTACCAGCTTTTTGAGTGTCATTAACACAATCTTAATATCGAGCAGAAAAGAGATATTGTCCACGTACCAAACATCGTATTGGAATTTTTGTGTCCAGGAAATGGTATTGCGACCGTTTACCTGTGCCCAGCCCGTAATACCGGGGCGTACCTCGTGGCGGCGTTTTTGCGTATCGTTATACACGGTAAGGTATTGGGCTATGAGCGGCCTGGGGCCTATGAGGCTCATGTCTCCCTTCATAATATTAATCAACTGGGGCAATTCATCGAGCGACAATTTGCGCACAATGCGCCCGGCCCATGTGAGGCGGATGTGATCGGGCAGTAGCTTACCTTCGGCATCGCGCTTATCGTTCATGGTTTTAAACTTAATAATGCGAAAAACCGAGCCGCCCTTGCCGCCCCTGTTTTGCAAAAAGAAGGGGTTGCCCCCATTAACAATACCCAGAACCACTGCCGTGGCAAGTAGTATGGGCAGGGTGATGACGAAGACCAGGAAGGCGCAAACGAAATCTATCAGGGGCTTAAAAAAATCAGCGTATATCTTCATTACTGTATAGCCGCGCGACATATTCGCGGGCATTTTGCGGGGTAAAATGCGCCGATGCCTTGCGGGCATTAGCTTTAAGCTCGCGCAACCTTTCGGGACGAAGGCTCATTTGTTTTAAAAATTCGACCATCCGGTCCGTTTCATCCTCACCAAATATTACACCGCAATCGTACTCGGCCACCAGGCGGCCCAGTTCGGAGGTTTTGGGGGCAATAACCAACAGCGCCACACCTGCGGCCAGCAAATTATACGTTTTACTGGGTACGGATAAATCTTCGGCACCGGAAGCCAACGTAACTATACCTATATCGGCACAAGCCACTGAACTCGGGAAAACCTCTGCCGGTTGATAAGACATGATGAGCAGATTATCCAACCTGCCTCTTTGCTTCATCTCTTCTATTTGCGCTTTTTTGGCGCCCTCGCCTATCAGCATGAAACCGTAACGAGCATCGTTTCGGAAAGCTGCCGCCAAATCTGCAATTCTTTCAACCGCATGGGTTGAGCCCATGTTACCGGAGTACATTACGGTAATCTTATCTTGCTGATTGTACTTTATGGCAAAGGGATTAGCTGCCTTATCTATGGGCTTAATGTGCGAGGTATCCGACCAGTTGTGTATCACCTCCACTTTAACCGAAGGATTATACGTTAATATCAATTCCTTCATGTTTTCGCTGAGGGTATAAATGGTGCTTGCTTTGCCAAACAGTCCTTTATTATATCGCGACCACAGTCGATTGACAAAACTGCCTTTGCGGATGAAACTAAAATTGACCAAAGCATCGGGGTAGATATCGTATATCACCAAATGATACTTTACCCCCGATAGTTTGTGCAAGAGGTAGCCGATAAACGGCACCGTGGGCGGATTGGTAACGAGCACCAATTCCACCTTGTTTTTATTTACCGGCAAAAGGCGAAAAAAGACCTCCACCGTGTACATCAGCCATGTAAAAATGCGGCGGTGTGTCTTATCTTTTTTATACCGGGTGTACGTGCGCGTTTTTACAGACGATGCGACGGGCACATGTATAGGGTCGTAATGCCCCGTGAGCAACTCGCAGGGATAGTGCTGTGCAAACGCGTTTACGATATCCACGAACAAGTAGCCCGCGTATTGATTGCTCAGTATGAATTTCTTTTTCCTTTCCACGTGTTGCTCCGGTCCTATACTATCTTTCCACCACGCAATTTTCCATCACCAACATATCCATCTGCGTGCGGAGGAAGCAATCCAGTGCCTCGGCAGGAGAGTTAACGATGGGTTCGTTTTCGTTGAAAGAAGTATTGAGCAAAATGGGTACGCCCGTTTTTTTACGGAAGGCTTCTATCAGGTTGTAATAACGCGGAGAAACGTCTTTATCCACGGACTGTAAACGCCCCGTACCATCATAGTGCGTCACTGCGGGTATTGTGGCGTGTTTCTCCTTTTTAATGGGGAATACCTTTTCCATGAACGGCACCAAATCGGTAAGCTCGAAATATTCGGGCACATACTCTTTAAGTATGGACGGTGCAAAAGGACGGAAACTTTCGCGACGTTTGATTTTAGCGTTAAGCAAATCTTTGGCATCGTTGCGGCGAGGGTCGGCCAAGATGGAACGACCACCCAAAGCACGTGGGCCAAACTCGGCACGGCCCTGAAACCAACCGATAACACCACTGTCCACTATGCGGTTGGCCACTCTTTCATACAGTTCCTCATCGCTATAGCGCGTGTAAGTAATGTTGCGGCTTTTGAGGTAGGCTTCAATCTCATCGTTGCTAAACTTGCTGCCCGTGTAAGCCGAATACACCGGCTCGGTACGCGGCATATCCAACACCTGGTTGTATACGTAATAAGCGCAACCCATGGAGATACCCGCATCGTGACCGGCAGAAGGGATGTAAAGATTATCGAAATTGCTGTTCTTAATAATTTTACCGTTGGCCACAGAGTTTTGTGCCACACCGCCCGCAATACACAGGTTTTTAAGGCCGGTACGCTTTTGCAAATGGTTTACGATATGCAGAATCAGTTCCTCGGTAAAGCGCTGTACCGATGCGGCTATATCCTTATGGTATTGCGTCAGTTCTTCGCCCTTTTTACGCGCGGGACCAAACTTCTCTTCGAGGTAAGGTGTAAAAAGCGTATCTACAAAAGGGATATTGTTTTCATAGCTTACCACCACATCTTTTGCCGACTTGAAGTATTTCTCATTCCACTCGAACAAGCCGTTGTCGGTAAACTTAATCACATCGCGGAGTTTATCCACATACTTAGCCTCTCCATAAGGAGCCAAGCCCATTACCTTATACTCGTCTCCGTAGTAAGGGAAGCCGAGAAACTGTGTAAAAGAGGTATAGAATGAGCCTACGGACATGGGGAAGTCTACAGAATCCAGCACCTCAATTTTATTACCACGACCGATACCTATCATGGTAGTGGTAAAATCGCCCGAGCCGTCTATTGACAGTAGCGCGGCTTCCTCAAACGGACTAACGAAGAATGCCGAAGCCAAGTGGCTGCGGTGGTGCTCTATATTGTGTATTTTAGGTTTGATTACCGACTCCGGCAAGCCGGACATTTTCGCAAATTCGGTTTCAAGCGAAGCAACTTTTTTGGAGTTATCGAAGCGGCGCTTTACCATTTCAAATCCCCCACCCGGATTTTTCAGCAGGTACATCATTTTTTTGTTGAACTTGGCTTTGGGGTCTCGGCCTATAGCGATATGGTCTACCTGCTCCAGCGTAATGCCCGCTTCACGCAAACAAAATTCGATGGCCTTAACCGGGAAGCCGGCCCAGTGTTTTACCCTTGTAAAGCGTTCTTCTTCGGTAGCAGCCAGCAGTTTCCCGTCTACAATAATGGCCGCACTGGAGTCGGCGTGATAAGCGTTAATTCCTAAGATGTACATTAATATCCGTTTGTAACAATTACTTTCAAAAAATCTTTAGTCGAACAAGGGCTTATATGCGGCCCAAAAATCATTTTCTTGCCAATAGGCCAAGGCCTGTTTGTGCGCCCCGTTCACCCAATTGGCATAAGCCACTTCATCTGCCATATACAATTCGTCAATCGCCGTTTTGAATGCCTGCATGTTTTGCAGGGATATATCAAAACCGGCTTTTTTTGCCTGCAGACCTTTCCACGGGGTTTCGGTAGTGATGATTACCGGGCGCCCCACGCTTAGTGCCTCATAAATGGCATGACCGAAATTTTCGCCTTTGGTGGGCAAAAATAACGCATGATAACGGGACAAAGTAGCCTGTACTTTATCTGGCGTCACATCACCTTTGTAAGCTACCCTGATATTGCTGCCCTCCATTTCCTTTATAACAGATTGGCATTGTGCCCAATAGGCCGCATCTTTTACCGGGCCGTATATATCAAACACCACCGGCAAATTTGTTTCCTTTAATATTTGCAAAGCCAGATGCAGGTTCTTTTTCTCGGATATGAGCGAGAGGTATACCAAATTTAACGCTCCCGATTGCTTGGTTATAAGTGCCGGTGTATCCAACGGTTGCTTGGGCACATTGGGCGCTATTACCACCTTACTCTCTCTGCCAAATATATTTTTAATATCCTCGGACTCCTGCGCATCGGTAGCATGCCAAGTAATATTTTTTTGTAAGCGTGCGGAACGAAGCATATTGATGAAGAGTTTCTTTTTAAAAGACTTCACCTTTAATGCCCCCTCCTGTAACATACCACGCGGAGACACAATGAACTTAACGCGACCTTGCAAACCGGCCTTCCAAACCAACCAAGGATAAATGACAAACGGCAGTGAATACATACCGTTGACATAAATATTCCTGACATCACTGTTGGCAACAAGTTTTTTGATGCTGCCATATTTAAGTTCGGCGGCAGTAAGGTAGCGCACATTGGCTTCCGGGTGCGCCACTGCCCTCCCCGTAGTAATACCTTCCAATGGCTCGGATTCGCCCAAATCGTAAGCGGTGGTAAGTACGGATATTTTCACACCGCGAGCGGACAATAACACCGCGAGGTTATATAGCGATTGTACCGGGCCGCCCGCTTTGTAGGCAGGGGCATAGTGATTATATAAAAAAAGTATGGGGCCGATGAGGAAGAAAAACTTTAGAACAGTTCGGTAACGTCTTCGCGTACGTACTTATGGTTACGTGTAACCCATATGGTGTTATCGGGACGCTTGAGCTTTAACGAATCCGTAGAGGAAAACAAGCGCTTGAGTATGCTGAGCGGCAGCAGAAATACATAGAACACTATACCCAACAATACTTTGGACATTACCCAACCCATTACGTGGGCAATCTTGTTCCAAACCCAAAGTATACCCGCCTCTATTTTAGGCGACAACAACGATAAAACCCCAACGCTTACCGCACCCCAAACCACAGCAGTGTTTTTGGCCAGCAATCCTATGATGGAGAAGCCGAGTACAATGACAAGTATGTCGGTTTTACTGTTTTTGGAGGCCATTGATGTTGTTATTATTGTGTGTGAGAATTTGTTTTAAAGCAGAGTCGATACATTGATAGCATACTTCGGTACCCTTGGGGGTGAAATGCCCGTCGTTGATATAATAGAGCTCCTTTTTATTACCGTAGCGCATCATGCATGCGGTAGGGTCTATAAAGGGTATATTGTATTTCGCCAACGCTGTAGTTATAAGTTTGTTTGGGAGTAAAGGGTCTAAATCCGCGACATTAATATTATAATACTTTGCGGAATTAATTCTGTTCTCTTCAATTAGTTGCAACTTATCGGGGAACAGGACAAACACCGACCGATATGGCTGCCGAGACTGTATGCTCATTTCATCGTCTAATGCAATCTTCAGTTTTTCGATATAGGCCGTATTGGATTTATCCATTATCCAAAACATAGGGTCAACCTGCTTTACCTCTTTATCCTTGTTCATGATGTTCATCAACTTTTGCTTGAGGTAATGAACGAAATAAAGATGGCGGAACAAGGCATTATTATTGATAAAATAATTGAGTTTCCAAGCGAGCCCCTGCCCGTTGGATGTAGCTGATTTAGCGGGCGCGGGAGAAGCGGGTTCTACACGAGCAGAGGTATCCTTAGTGCCGCCCGCGGATTGCTTGGCGCGATAATCGAGAATATCGGGGAAATCGTTTTGCAAATAGAAGCCAAACACAACCGTGGAAGGCGTAAAATCTTTCGCACGTATATTGATGATCTCACGCTGTTGCGGAAGGCCTGTGCCAGCTAAGCCCAGGTTAATGAAATTTAGTTTTAGTCCACGCTTGGCCAAAGCAACTATCGTCTGCGTATCTTCAACACCCACGCCCATTACAAAGGAATCGCCGGTGAAGGGTAGAATTGCATTGGTGTCGATATTTTCGTTGACCTCACTCATTCGTCCGCCAAGCCTGTTTACATTTACCGTATTCTCATATTCCTGATGGTAAATACTAAACGTACTGTTGGGCGTAAACGAATAAAATTTGTCGTTTTTATAGTCAATTTTCCAATTGGCATCGGAGCCAAATCCTTTCTGTTCCCCGGCATTGATAAACTTCATGCGATACTCCAACCAATCGGGAGCAAAAAGACGAAGCATCACCTCCAGTATCAGAAAGATGACAAGTACAACAATTACATTAACTGCTATAAGCGTTAATGCGGGAAATCTTTTGGAAAAAGATGCCGTTGACATGATTGAAAAATGCGAGTACCCCGAATCAGAACAGGGTGTAGATAAACGGCGCCACAGCCGAAGATCCACCGATAACTATGATAACTCCCAGCAACAGCAGGATGACAATCATAGGTACCAGCCAAAACTTTTTACGGCGCAGCAGGAAGTTCAGAATGTCTTTCATAGTCGCAAATATATTGAAAATTAATCCAGTACAAATTCTTCTTTCCAGTTTTGTTTTTCCAACCACTCCGGCTGCTCATCGCGGAGGAAAATATAATTTTCCACCACCAAGGCATCCATTGCCGTACGCATGAAGCAGCGGTAGGCGTCTTCGGGGGTTGCAACTATAGGCTCGCCACGCACGTTGAAACTGGTATTAATCACCACGCCGCAGCCGGTAAGTTTTTTAAACTCGGTGATGAGTTTGTGATAGCCAGGGTTGGTATTTTCATGAACGGTTTGGATTCGCGCAGAAAAATCGATGTGGGTGATAGCCGGCAGTGCCGAGCGCTCGTAATATAGTTTTTCGCGCACATCCAATGCATCGTAATTATCGGGCAGAGCACGACGATGTTCTTCGTTAACGGGCTTTACCAACAGCATGTAAGGAGAAATACCGTTGTGCCGGAACCACTTGTTGCAATCATCGGCCAAAACCGATGGTGCAAAAGGACGGAACGACTCTCTGAACTTAATTTTAAGGTTCAGTATTTTTTGCATTTCGGGGCTGCGCGGGTCTCCAAGAATACTGCGGCCACCTAATGCCCTGGGGCCAAACTCCATCCTACCTTGCACAAAACCCACTACCTTATCCGAAGCCAACAATTCGGCAATCTTGGCATACTGCGCACCGTTTTCGTATCGTGTGGCCACGGCGCCATATTTACGAATTGCCGCCTTTATGTCTTTTTCATAAATTTCGGGACCGAGGTAGCCGCCCTTCATGCTATCGCCACTACCGTCAACCACTCGTTCGTTTTTACTGAAAATATAGTAGCCACAGTAAGCGGCGCCCAGTGCACCGCCCGCATCTCCGGCTGCAGGTTGTATAAATATATCTTTAAATAGGCCCGTTTCCCAAAGCTTTCCGTTGGACACACAGTTTAAGGCAACGCCCCCTGCAAGACACAGGTAGTCAGCGCCCGTAAGTTGTTTGGCATGTGCAGCCATCTTGCCCACCACCTCTTCGGTAACACGCTGAATGGCCAAGCCCAAATTACAGTGGTGCTGCTCCAGAGCATCTTCCGGTTTACGCTTGGGGAAACCGAAAAGTTGCTCCCATTTTTTATCGTATACCATTTCCAAACCCGTGGCGTAATTGAACAGGTCCTGATTAAGCCACACCGAGCCATCATCGTAAATCGTTATGACCTTGTCTTTAATAATGCGCACATATTCGGCCACCTGCTCGCCTGTGGGGTTGCCATATGGGGCAAGCCCCATGAGTTTATACTCGCCGGAGTTGACACGGAAACCTAAAAAGTACGTGAAAGCAGAGTATAACAGGCCCAATGAGTGGGGAAACTGAAGTTCTTTAAGTATAGTTATATCACTACCCTCGCCCAAACATATTGATGCGGTGGCCCACTCACCCACACCATCAATGGTAAGGATTGCCGCCTTTTGGAAGGGTGAAGGATAGAAGGCGCTTGCAGCATGCGAGAGGTGATGCTCCGGGAAAAGTATGGGCACTTTATTCTTGTCCCACTCCGCTACTTTATCCAGTTCTTCTTTAATCAGTCTTTTCAGGAATAACTTTTCCTTCATCCATACCGGCATGGACGTGATGAAGGACCGCAAGCCCTTTGGCGCGAAACCATAATAAGTTTCGAGCAGCCGCTCGAATTTAAGGAGCGGCTTATCGTAGAATACTATACCATCCAGTTTATCCAGCGTGGTACCGCACTCTTCGAGACAATAGCGCACAGCATTAACCGGAAAAGAAGAATCATGTTTCTTCCTGGTGAATCTTTCCTCCTGAGCGGCGGCGATTATTTCACCGTCTTTTATAATAGCTGCGGCGGAATCGTGATAAAACGCCGAAACACCTAAAAATATCATTTGTGTGTGTGTGTGTGTGTGTGTGTGTGTGTTAGAAAGCTCTGCTGCCGCGTTTGGGCGTCAACAACTGTCTTCCCAAGCTGATAAATTTAAAAAAATATTTATCAAACCAGTAGGAAATCAACCATAATACCGCGGAGATTTTAATAAGTGACCCCAAAGCACTGTGGGTATCGGTATCTGCCCGAACAGCATAGAAGTAACAAAGTACCGATGTTAGCTTGAACAGCGGAAATCGCGTATCCCATTTTGTGTAAAACTTAACCGAATAGGAAAACAATAAGCCCCAAAGAAACAGTACCACAATGCCATACCAGGCAAAATCGATATATGCATCGCTGACTATGCCCAAAGCGATGGAAGTACCTTCACGAATGAAGTGACCGGTATATGAGTTAAACAGGTCACGATCGCCCACTATATATTTATCAGGCGCGAGTACGCGAGGCAATACCGAGGATTTAAGCATGATAGTCATATGCTGACCTTGCTGCAGTTGAAAACCGTTTTCGCGCTGAAATTCCAAAACGTTTGAGGTAACCCAACCTTGCGATACGCGGAACATTACGTCGGCCACCTTTCTATCGGTTTCTTTACCGCTGTTTTGCTCCAAGCCTCCCGAAATAATCTCATCCAAATTTTCCAATTCAATATCTTCCTGTTGCGTTACCATCATACGCAGAGGCATTTTGATAATTTGGATGAACATAATGAACAGTATGCCGGCAAAAATACCGCCCAGTTTTTGTATGGCATTGGGTTTTACCCGTATGGCAAGAACCGATGCGAGGAAGAACAACAGATTCAGCAGGTCGTTAAACATACTGGTGACCACAGAGTATGCGGCAAGCACACCATAAGTAACGGCGAAATAAATAATGTTTAAACGCTTTGCGGTAAGTATGTGCAGGAAAAGGCCGACATATCGCAGGTTACCTACGGCGGAGAGCACCAAATCTGCCTGATCGGGAATAAAACGGCTTACCAATGTTACGGCACTGCCTACCACTATTAACTGCAAGGGTAAAGCAGGGCGTTTTTTCACTATTTCCTTCAATCGCTCCACATTGAGGATGTTATCCTCTTTTGCTGCGAATAAGTGCAAACCTAACAGCATGGCGGCTATACCCGGCAGGACATACTCAAAATACCTGTTAGGATCACCTTTTAGCGTATACTGTATTTCCACATAGGGATTTAGCCATGTGTACATCAGCACCGGGGCAAACAAATAGTTAAGACTGTAAATGGTGCCGATGAGATACCTGATGTTCAGCCCCTTACCGATTTCGAAATAAAACGAAAGAAACTGATAGTTAAAAATCGCAATAGCGGCCTGATAATAAAAATCAAAGTCGAACAGGAACAGTGAAATAAACTGCGCCGCGAAGTAAACTACCCAAAAACTGTCTTTCCTTTTAAACATATTTTCTTTCTTCAATTACACCGACACACATTACATCCATATAAAAGAAGAATACGAGCCAACAAAACAGAATGCAAAATTAATTTATTTCAGGCACTGTTCCACTGCGGCTACAATTCCCTCAAACGAAAAATTGCACGTAACATGCATACGCGCATTTATACCCATTTTTTCCAGCTCGGCTTTTTGTTTTACACAGTTGGCGAGCGCGGCAGTGAGCGCATCGGTATTGCCGGCAGAAAACATATAACCATTTTGACCGGGAATTATCAAATCGATAGCTCCGCCACATTTATCGCTGGCAATAACGGGACGGCCGGATGCCATAGCCTCGTTTATAGCCAGTCCCCAAGTTTCATCGGGCCCTTTGGAGGGCAATACGAATACGTTGCCCAAGCGATAGACCACGGGCATCCGGCTTTGGTTTTGAAAACCGATAAAACGAATATTGTTATATCCAGAGGCCAATGCCTTTAATTCCGCTTCCGACTCGCCGTTACCGGCTATCACCAAAAAGGTATCGGGGGCATTCAGCGCCAAGAAAGCCTTTATCAATAATTCGGGCGCTTTTTTAGGTTCCAGCTTACCTGCGAACAGGAAAACCACATCTTCTTTCGTAATACCCAATGTTTCTCTTAAATCCGCCGCCTGCTGCTCATAATCAGCCTCCGAAGCCGAAAATCGGGAATTATCTATAGCATGTGGGGCGTATATCAACTTGCTATCCTTCACCCCGAATTTATTGTAATAAGCTTTATTGTTCGTACCCACATACAGAGCTTTATCTATATATCCGTATACTCTCTTCAATACTTGCTTGCGTAAAATCTTTTTAATGCTGAAACCCGGCGGCTCATCAAGCAATGTGGAATCTCCACGGAACAAGACCGGGATTTTACCTTTAAAATATCGTAGTACACGCAGATGTGATTTATAACTCCAACCTATCACCAATAACGCATCGGCATGCCATTTTTTGATATCCGTAATCAAACCGGGATTATCTATGCCGGCAAAATGATGTGAGCCTTTATCTGCGGCGATGTTTTGGGGAAACGAATAATCATACCCCTCCAACAGGGGAATATCCCAAGTAACCACACGTTTAAATCCGGGGTCATACTTATCCTTCAGCACATCGTCGCCCCAAGTATAAAACACTTTTACCGCCACATTACCACGCTCCGTAAGCATGCGAAACAACGGAGCGTAATACTGTATGGGATGTGTGGTGATAATCGCCAGCTTTTTCTTTGGCACCTTCTGTTAATCGAATTTATGGTTTTGAATCGCCTTTATCACCTGCTCGTCCTTGGCAGGGTCATCGTTATTCCAAATTACTTCGCGATAAGCACCCGATGGATTTTTTATGCGTGCCTGATGGTCGTATTGCCTGATAATCAAGGCATCTGACAGGAAAGCGCCCCAATAGCCGAATGTACTGTTGCGCGAGAGCACCATCATTTTACTTTTACTCATCACCAATATATCCAAGATATCCGAACGCTCCGGCGCCAATGAAACTTCGGGCATGTCCAGCAATTCTTTAATCTCTTCGGGATAAGCATCGGTAAATACCGTTACCGGCAGCATTTTACCCGTAACCTTGCGCGCAAGATTTACGGTATCGATAAAATACTCAAGTGCCGTCAGTTTGGCTTCGCCCCTGGAATTGTTTTTAAAATCGCCCCGGCGGATGTGTAGGCTGATACAAGGCGCGGCTACTTTTTCGTATTGTAATTTTATTTTGGGATTGAGTAATGCAAATAATTGCTGCTTTACAAAGTCTACATGATTCACCAAGTATCCATACAAATCTCTGTCGGGACCTATACTGTGAAACTCGTATACCGTAGCGGAGTTTCTTTGCTCATCGGTAAGTTTTACCAAATCGGGGTCTTGCACTTTTTTTGCTAAACGAGCATAGAGCTTGAACATAGCCAATCTGAAAACACTCGTCTCTTTAAAATACCCGAAGTATAATCTTTTTTTCTTTTCTCTGCGCAGCAAGGGACCCATACGAAAGCCCCACCAAGGGTCTACTATGTGCGAAATGTTGTTTTCATGCGCAAACACGACCGTGCGTGCCCAAACCAACATTAAATTGCCCAATCCTGCCCTGGGAAAATTACAGTATGCTTTAGCCATTAATCTTGTTTAATAGTTCTGCCAATTGTCTAGTAACCTCTTTCGCACTGTATTGGTCAAATACTTTTCTATCAACATTTGCAGGGTTAAATGCCGGGAGAGCTGTTTTGTATTGTTGCATCAGCGCCGGAAATTGTGTTTTGATTTTTTCCAACTCTGACTCGCCGTCAAAAGCCAACACTATACCCGCGTGAGAACGATTTAAAATATCAACGGCAGTGCTTTGGGTATGCAATACCGCAAGCACAGGCTTTTGGCTGAGTACGCCCTGATATATCTTGGATGGCGTATAATGCGGCTCGGTACTACCCAAGACGAATACCCCGTGCGCATGCTTGAGGTGGATTAACACATCGAGATAAGGAATGCGCTGCGGGTGCTCAAATACTATAGTTTGCCATAGCCCAAACTCCTCTGCCAAAGGCTTGATATTATAGCCTTGCGCATCGTTGGGCGACTTTCCCGTACCTATAAATTGAAACTCCACATTTGCAAAAATGTGCGGGTGCGCCACTATCGCCTCAAATATCTTACGCAAAGGACCATAAGCTTTGGGAAGCATGGCGCCAGCGTATACCAACCTAATCTTTTCTTTGTTTGGGGTAAACACATACGGCAAAGCATCCATGCCGGCCGTTATCTCATAGTCTTCCTGCTCTCCGCCATAGGGCATGGCGCCAAATAATGCTTTTTGGGCCAAGGCAGGGTTACGCTCGATCACCCCTTTATAATAACCTTCGGCCACACCTGTAATGAGAGCTGCATTTTTTATGGCTATCGGCTCCAACAAACCCGCCAGTTTTGAGCTGAACCAATGGCGGGAGAATATTTTGTCTTGCCCGGGAAACTCATGCACCCAAGGGTCTATATAGTCTATACCGTAAGGAACACCTGTTTTAGCGTGTACTATACGCCCTATAAGAGCTATATAAAACGACGGGATGGGGATGTAGAGGAAATCGATTTTTTCTTTACGAACAAGCTCAATGGCTTTGGCGGTAAGTTGACGAAATGCGCGCAAACCTATATCACCGATAACACGTGGTTTTGTTACCTTATAAGCCGCCACCTTTTCCAAGCGCAAACCTTTGGGCAATAGTCGCACCAAGTTCCAATCGTGCTTCTCTTCGTAGTAATCTTCATGCACCATCAAAATTGTGGGTTCCCAGCCAAATTCGGGCAAATGCATTGCGAATAAGCGGCTACGGTGCGTAGCTGCCAAATTGGAGGGCGGGAAATGCGGTGCGATTATTAAAATTTTTTTCACTAAAAGTTTTTGTGCCAGTTCCAAGGGCGGTCGTCTTCCGCCACCTTACGGAACGCTATCATGGTACAATCAAGGTGTAAATTGCTATCCGGACGGATTACTTTGGAGTTAAAGAACTCTTCCGAAATTTTCCTACCCATAAGCAATCGCGGTGTGGCCATAATGCGCGCCGCGTATTCGTATATTTTTCGGCCGGCAGTCAACTTCGTGTTTTTGACACTACCCGCAAATTCGTAACAAGGATAATTGAAAATGTAACGTGCCACTTTGCTCACTGCGGGCATGTGCACATCGTCTATAACCACAATACCGCCCACATCAAGCATGCGATTTATGTAAAAGAAATCGAGCAGTGTATGATCAAAAGTATGCCAACCGTCTATAAACCCGAAGTTTACGCGCACGCCTTTTTGTAGCAATTTCGGCAGCCCGGTTTCGGAGCCTTCTTCAATCAACTCAAAGTTGGTAAAGTCTTCTTGCCTGAGATTATTAACCCCGATGTTTTCCCATTGAGTACTTTGGTTGGGATCGAGAATATAATGCATTTGGCCGCCTGTGGCTGTCAATGCCTCGGCTATAACCAACGAAGACAAACCCATGGCACAGCCTACCTCAACCGCGGCATTGAGCTTGTTTTTTGTAATAATGTTCGAGATAAACTCTGCCTCGTCTATCCCAATGGCAGAATGTAAATCGATGACCTTACCGTTATTGAGCCGCACCTTACCGGCGGCCAATATCTCACGGACAAGTTTATTCATGAGCTAAATATTTTCCAAGACAACAGATAATTGTTTCATGATGTCGTTATAGGTAACAGACTCTCTTACCACATCCAACACATTATCTCTATCCGCAACATTTTGCTCTATATTGTTCATTCTTTCTTTTAGCTCCCGGGCCATCACATCCGGCTTATCGAAGGTAGGTATACGACGCCGACCAAAATCATAACCACGATTTCCGGGTGTGGTTGAAATAACCGGCAGACCCCAATTTAGACCTTGCGCCAGTTTGGTACTCACACCCTTTGAGTAGTAAAATACCAAGTTTAGGAAATATTTCCAAGTGGCCACTTCTTGAACCACTTCTTTATCATCCAAATACCCCAAATGTGTGATGAATGAGAATTTGGATTTTAATTCTCTCATATTGGCATTGTCTTTGCCCACCACACGCAACTCCACATTAGCGCCTTGAGCCTCCAACTCTTCACACAGGCGCAAAACTCCGTAGTAATTGGGATAGTGAGAAATATCCCCTATAAACCCTGCGCGATTCCCTGTTGGCTGCCAATCCACAAACTCATCTTCCAAAACCCTCGGCACCATAAATACGTCTTTTACACCTACCCATTTTTCAATGGCTTCTTCAATTTGGGAAACGGTAAGCACCAAATCAATGTGATTGATGCGGTAATCCAATTCTTTTTGCATCACTTTGCCCAAACGATACGGCGCGGTCAGACGCTGTATACGAGACAACTTATGAGCAAAGCGTACCGATTGGTGCAAAAAATCGCCAGACTCATTACCATGAGAACACAAGATGGTTTTGACCTGCGGACCCAAGGTTGTTTTAATAGCGCGGGCAAAATCACTAGCGTTAGACAGGTTTATGAATACTTTACCGATATTGGAAGACTCCAACACCTGCTTTAGTTGAGGCATATATGATATGGTGTCATATTCCTCATAACTGTCTACACCCAAGCGACTTTTGATACGGAACCAAAGCTTGCGGTTGAATGTGACCGGAAAAAACACGACATTATAGCTTGCCTGCAAAAGCCTGATATAATCGTAAGTGCACAAACGAACACCGCCCATAGGCTGATTTTCGTCTATGAATATTTTATTGGTGAGGAAAAGTACGTTCTCCTTTGCCATTATATTTTATCAATAATCTCTGTTATGCGCGCACTAACCGTATCGTTCCACATGGGATAATGGAAGTGGTCCCGAGCGTTAATCTTGTTGACGTGTGCAGTTATCTGCTCAAAATAATCTTCCTGCCAAATATTGAGCAGAGCATTGGTGCCCAAAGTGAGCGTTATGGGGCGCTCGGTATTTTTACGGAAGGTGATGCAAGGCACATGCAGGAAACTTGTTTCCTCTTGTATTCCGCCCGAGTCGGTAATTACCACCTTGGCCTTGTTGATAATATTGAGGAAGCTGAAATAGCTTAGCGGCTCTGTGAGCAATACCTTATGGTTATCTTCCAACGTCTGGAGCATACCGTACTGCGCCAACTTTGACTTGGTGCGCGGATGCACGGGGAAAATCACATCGTAATCTCCGGATACTTTGGTAATAATCTCAACTATACGCTTCAGAGTATCTTCCCTGTCAACGTTTTCGGGGCGGTGAAAGGTAAGCACAGCAGGATTGCCGGCCAACACCTGCTCTATATCGCCGGGCAAGGGGCTATTTTCCCACTTAGGTTTTGTTTTGAGCAACGATTCAATCATGATATTACCCACGAGATAATACTTTGATTCATCAAAACCTTCGTGTACCAGGTTGTCAATACCGCTTTGCTCGGAAACCATCAGGTAGTCGGAAATATGGTCTGTTATCACGCGGTTTATTTCCTCAGGCATGGCCCTGTCGAAACTACGCAACCCTGCCTCCACATGCACCAGCTTTATACCCGCCTGTGCCGCCACTATGGCACCGGCCACAGTAGCGTTTACATCACCAAATACTACTACCACATCAAACTTATGCTCGCGAATAACGCCATTGATACCCAAAATGGTTTTCCCTATAATATCTACAACGCCATCGCCTTTGATGTCAAGACGAAAATCGGGCTCGGGTATTTCGAGGTTTTCCCAAAACACGTCTGACATGTTGAAATCAAAATGCTGTCCCGTGTGGCAAATAAACGCCTGATGTTTCCCTTCGCTTTTGATGCGGTGATACAGCGGTGCCAACTTGATGAAGTTGGGCCGGGTACCCGCTATCAGTAATATTTTTTTCATTTAGCTGTTTTCTTGTATTGCTTTATCGATCACCTGCGCCATTTGTTCTGCGTGGTAATCTCTGGATAATGTTTTAATAAAATCGAAATTAGGTTGCAACGCAACTTTGCCTGTCATAAAATCTGCCATGGCCGCCGCGCTTTGTTCCTCATCATCGGGGTTGCAGATGAGTGCCATACCCGAGTCTTCAAGAATATCTTTTTGCGAGCTTTCGCATACGAAAGCCAGTATGGGCTTTTGTGCCTGAATGTACTCAAAGGTTTTGCCGGCCACACTATAGTCTTTACCACCTACACGCTTTGCAGAGGTAATGAGCAGCATGTCGCACTCTTTTTGAAAAGCCAAAGCGCGCGCGTGCGGCATAGGGCCTAATAACTCCACACTGCCTTCCAATCCGGCATCTGCTATCATGGCAGGCAACCAATCCGGAATTTTACCCACAAATTTCACTTTGATTCTCGCGGCAAGCTCGGGCTTCACATCCCGCAGCCTTTTTAGCGCTTTAAAGAAAAAATAAGGAGAGCGATATAACCAATCCTGTATCTGTGGCATGTACTGCAACATGCGGTGCCCTTTCTTTTTCCACCAAGGCTCCATCATTTCTTGCCTCACCTTGGGCTCATAATAAAAAGAGCCTACGTAACCAATCACCAACTCTTTATCGGAAGAAGTATAGGCTGCCCATTGCTCCAAATCCCCGGCGTATCCGTTAGGGATATAGTGAAACTTATCTTTAGGTATACGGGGATGCAGCTTTTGAAAATCTGCCAGGGTTTGCCCGGATGTTGCCACAATTTTCGCAGCCTTATTAAAGTATCTGCGTTCCAGCAACAAGTTTACCCAATAGTGCGCTATTGTGCCGAAGGGCATCATACGCCATTGCGACCACGCATCCCTAAAGTCTAATATCAAAGGTAAGCCGGCGCTTTCGGCAAAATCCGCAGCCAAAGGCAACACACTAAAAGGTGGCACCGTAGCCAGTACCGCCTTAATGTTATACTTCGCCACAGCTTCAGATGCCAACCGATTAAACTCTTCCTTCCAATAATCGGTTTCGGTGCCGTGTATGGAAAAATAAACGGACATAAACTGCCCAACGCGCGACAAGCGCGGAGGCTTACCGGACTTTGCATATATAACGGTAGCCTCCTTTATTACGTCCTTACCCAGATTTTCGTCGGTTTGGTACCCTTCCAGAAATATATCGTTGTATGAATCCGGCGATAAGGTGATGACTATCGGGTTGATGCCGAATTGCGGTAAATATTTTGCGAACGCCAGCGAGCGATGAACGCCTCCGCGGTTTACGGGAGGGAACTCGAACGCTATAAATAAAATGTTGGTCATTAATTGTCTCTTACTCTTTCCGCTGCCAAGAATTGCCGGCCCAAAACAGCCCAGTCATATCGTTGGCGCACATACTCTGCCCCGGCCGCTTCAATTTCGGCAACCTGCTCGGGACGGTTCAAAATATCGTTCAAGGTGTTTATGCAATTTTGCATTGCGGATTCTTCATCAAAATTGAAAAGAAAGCCGGTTTTGCCATGCGCCACAGCTTCCACAGCACCGCCATGCGCACCACCTATTACCACGTTGCCACAGAGGGAAGCTTCTATGAAGCTGATACCAAACCCTTCAAAATCTTTATTATTGAGGCTATAGTTAGGCAACAGAAACACATTGGACTGCCGCAGCAAATCGAATTTGGCTTCGTCATCTATCTTTCCCAAAAAGAAGATATAATCCTCCGCTTTTAGTTCTCGCACCAGATTGCCCAAGTACTCTCTTTCGGGGCCGGAGCCGCCGATAAAATATTTTACGCCCGGGCGCGTGGCATGCATGGCGTGCACTATTCTTATGGCTTTATCTATGCCTTTCCTCTTACCCAAATGCGACACTGTGGAAAACACAAGTTCATCCGCCGAATTTCGGTACACGGTTCTTACAGGACGTTGCATATGAATGCTTTCTATTGCCGTCACATCTACACCGGGATATAAGATATGTGTTGCCTTGCAAGGAATATTCCACAACGACTTTTGCAAATTTTCGGTTGCCAGGGAATTATAAATTACCAGTTCGGCACTTCGTACATTTTTCTCGAAATGCAAAAAACTGCCCTCTTTGGCCATCATCAAATCCAAGCCGTGAAACACTATCATATAGCGGATACGCAGTGTACGCGCCATATAAATAAGAATATCAAACTTATCGATATAATATTCGGTAAATATCAGTGTGGCATTCTCTTGCTTCAGGCGTTGCATAAGCCTATAACAAGTTGCGTAGTACTTTAGGTAATAAAACAGCGTGTATAGCTTACCGGCCGGCCATATCTTATCGAAAGGGGATGTACCTCTAAACAGGGGAATATCGGCTTTGCGTATTTCATAATCGCTTTCACCCAAACGCCCGTATGGTGTGATTACATACTTAAGCCGGCCTGCGGCAAGCAGGCGATTGGCCAGGTTATGCGTATAATCGGAAACACCTCCCCTGCTTTTAAACAGGTCGCAAACGAAGATGATGTATTGATGCTCCAAATCTCTTAGTGCTTTAACGTGGGAGTATTATAGGTTTTGCCGAGCATGTTTATCCATTCTTCATCTTTTACATGCACACCCTTTACCTTACCACGCAAGTGCAGTGCCTTACCGAAAGAAGATGTTGCCGCAAGCAAACCTTTGAAATGATTACGCCTGGAGAAATAAAACAACAATAAACGGTAAGGATATAGAAGGAAGAACCATAATAAAAACCCGGGCAAGCGAACGTTTTTAAGGTTCCACAATACGGTGTTTTTAAATATCATGGTTTCGAGGCGGTCTTGCTTAAATTGGTCTTTTATGGTTCCCCCCTCTCTGTGATACAATATCGACAGGGGGTCATATACCACCTTTAGCCCTTTTTGCCAGGCCACAATGCCTAAATCACTATCCTCGCAGTAAGCAGGGCGATATAAATCGTTAAAGCCGCCCACTTCGTTAAAGTATGCGGTGTTAAAGATTGCGGCACCGCCACCCGGATATAATGTATATCTTTTGTCATCTCCGTTCGTTTCCACAAAATGATGATACATCCATCCTCTGCCCTTGTGTGCCTCCCTTACGGCAGATGCGGTATACGTACCATCCCAGTCCATTACACGACAGGTAACGGCAAACAAACTATCATCCGCTTCAATTACGGGCAACAACCTGTTTAGCAATTCGGGATGCATCTTCATGTCGTCGTTCAATATCAGCACGTACTTGGTGTTGAGACGCGCAACGAAAGGATTTAACGAGAACAGGTAATCGTTGACGGGAGAATATTCATAAACATATTCCGGGAATTGTTCGGTGGAATAGTTACGCGTTTCATCATCGCAGCCGTTGTCTACAATAAGTACTTCTATCCCGAAGTTGCCTTTGTAATTTTCAATAGCCGTTCTTATGGTAGGCAGCAAAAACTCCAAATGCCGCTTACCCTTGTATGTAAGTACGAGTATGGTACAATCAGCCATTATACCACATTTTTTTTACCTCGGCCAGTTGTTCGGGCAGCGGCTTACTAACCAGCTGTGGCACCAATCTTCTATCTACCGCAGCATCTGTATTAAACTCTTCAATAGTCAATTGCAAGTCAAAAACATCGTTGAACAAACCGAGCATTTGATACTTGGTATAGTACTCTTCCGTGCCATACTGACGAATGGTAAAGGCGAAAGTTTGATGCTCCCGAAGAAACTTTTCGATTTGTACACACCACTCCAAAGTAGTGATGCCGTTCCAGTAATGATTGGAAAAGCCACGAACGGTTTTACCCTTTTGCGAAAAGGTCCAAGCCAGTAAGCCCATGCCGGTAGGACGATCATCGGGGCCAATGATGCTTACGCGAGGTATCAGCGTGTTGGCACGGCCTGCCAAAGCCACCTCTGCCAACAGTTTAGACCATCCGTAATCATCCTTTGCATCGCATATATCATCTACCGCATAGGGAGTTCCCTTATCGGCATTAAACACACAATCGGTACTGGGATGTATCAATATCACATCGGGGTGTAGTGCGGCACGCAAATCCGTAGGCAATACGGCGTTTACCAGCAGCAAGTCATAGGCTTCCGTAGTGCGTTGTTTTATTTTGCCTGTGCAATTGACAACAATGGCATTCCTGAGTTTCCTCAGTTCATCGGTATAGGCAACGCGGGTATCGGGTGTGTAGCGCATATCAAAACGGCTAACTGCAAAACCGGCAGCCGTAAAGTAGCGATACACCATTTGACCCAACATACCTTGTGAGCCCAAGATGACAATATTTTTATCTGTAACGGACACTGAAAATATTTTTAGTAAAACGGTCTGTATATATACCTATGCAACGCATTGGATACCGGCCAATACAAACGCACCGCGTTGAGTGCTTTTGCCAATGCGAGATAAATTTTTTTGTGAAGAGGTGCATGATCGGCAAAAAACGACCTGTTTGCAGACAATGTGTCGCCACCGTCATCCCAATTAAAGAGGATGGCTTCATAAGCGGCAAACAACTCATAATCCGCAACGCGCCCGGACAAGGCAGGAGCTTTTTTGCGCGCCACATCCGCAAGCAGCTTACGTTCGGCATTCATATGCCGGGTAAACAAAGGATTTACGGTAAAGTTATCGGCATGCTTACGATACTTCATCAGCGGCTGCTTTATATAATACCATTTACCCTCGGGCGCATTCGCATAATCTTCTATGGTAAACAAAAGCTCATGCTTATACTTAAACCTGTCATCGTACCGGGCATGTAAATAGTAATTGGTGCGGGCAAGGCATGAGGTAGGCATTACGGGTGCTATACGCCTAACGTGAAACCAATCGGCTTTCAACGCCCAATCCAAAGGATTACGTAACGGCAGCGTATTATCGGAATGCCTGCCGGTAATCGTGCCGCTCTCATTAATAAACAACGCATCGTGATGCACTACCACAACTTCGGGATGTTGTTGCAGCACTGCCAATTGGGTAGCCAGTTTTTCGGGCATCATTACATCGTCTCCGCTAAAGAAGGCTAAGAACTCGCCACTTACACTATCGAACAACTTATTGAAGTTGCCGCAGATACCCAAGTTACGCTCACTTGGCAGCACCTTGATACGCGCATCCCTGGCGGCATAGCTCTTTATAATTTCAAGAGACGCATCTTTGGAGCAATCATCACTTATGAGTATCTCCAAATTGGTATAGGTTTGCGCCAATACGCTTTCCAGTGCCTCGGCAATGTAGGCTTCCTGGTTGTATACGGGCATAACTACAGAAATAAGCGGATTCATTATTGCGACTTAAAGAAAGAGAGCGGTTTGGTGAGTAATGTTATCAAGCCGCCGCCTATTTTATAACCGGTACTGGAGGTAACGGCATTTAGTTTACGTACCGCCATAGCACACTGTTCTTGCCATTGCCTGTTTATTTTCAATAAAAAAGCCGTCTTGTAACGGTCATCTATACTATTGATCACCTTTTCAATGGCTTTGGCCCTGTGGGCCACCATTATTTCGTTGTTGCCTGTAGCTCCTTTGGGATTACTGCGATAAATGGCCAAGGGCCTGTTTATAAATATGTTTTTAGCCGACCGGGAGAACGTGTGTAACCACATCATCCAATCTTCCTCGGCCTTCAGGCTTTCGTCAAAAGAAAAATCTTTAAGCAGGGAAGCTTTAAACATACCGCAATGTATCGGTATGGTATATTCTATACCCCATTGCAACAATGCAGACTCATATCCGAAATCCACACCGCCTAAATCGCAGTAAGGGGGCATGCGTTTGGTATTTGTCAAATCGCATTTTTCAAAATCGGTAATAACAATATCACAGCCTTCGGCCTCGAATGCACTGAGGGATAGTGCAAACTTTTCGGGTTCGAGGAAATCGTCTCCATCCAAAAACTGAATATAATTTCCTTTGGCCTGCCTAAGACCTTCATTTCGTGCCGAACTTACGCCCCCGTTTGCTTTGACAATATACCTGATACGCGCATCGTTGGCAGCATATTTGGCCACTATGGCACGTGTATCGTCTATCGATCCGTCATCCACTATCAAAGCCTCCCATTGCTCGTAAGTTTGCCGCTGCAAAGAGGTAATCATATCGGGCAGGTAAGGCGCCTGGTTGTAGCAAGGTATAATTACCGAAATCACTTGGTTAAATATCTATGTATTTAAAGAAGCCTGCCTTCCGCAATACGCCGAACAGCCGCGAGGTTTTAAGCTTACCGACAATTTTACGGTCGTTGACCGCTTGCAGATAATCATCCACAAACATGCCGTAGGTACCTTCCAAAATCGCCGCCCTTTCGCGAGACATGTTTTCGGCCTGTTTGCTGTCGGAACTTATGCCGTCCATAGAGAATTCGGATATCACTTCCCCAACATGTTTGTAGGTGGCGTTGTGCTTGCATATCACATCCATGAAGAACTTCCAATCCGAGCAGATTTTGTATTGTTCCTCGTATGGACCGTATTTATCGAACAGCGATTTGCGAATGAATGAAGCGGGATGCGGCAAACTGCTTTGTACAAAGTGGTTGAAAGACAACTTGTCGGGCAATTGCCACACATAGTCTTTATCGGGCCAACGAAGATGTAAGTCGAAGTAGACAATGTCTTCGCCGGTGAGGTGTGGTACCGCTTTTGCCAAAGCGTCTGTCCCCAAAAGAAAATCGCCGCTGTTTATAAACAGTATATATTCGCCGGTAGCCCGAGCAATGCCCTTATTCATGGCATTATATATCCCTTTGTCTTTCTCTGATACGGAGTAGGTTATCTTATCGGCATAACGCTCAATAACATCTACACTGCCATCCGTAGAGCCGCCATCAATAACTATATACTCGAAACCCGGTAAAGATTGGCTGCACACAGAATCAAGAGTTTTGCGCAACCCCGTGGCGTTGTTATAGTTTATGGTAATAACCGAAATCAAAATATTTTCGCTTTGGGTTTTAGGCACCTTTTAATTTTGATGTAAGCACATCCAAATAATATTTGCGCCTACCTGCGTGTCCACACCATCGCCTTTTCACATAAAACTTTTCAAACTCGGGATTAAATTTCCGGGGCTTGGTATGAAGCAAAGGCAGGCTGATTGATTCGGTATCAAGTTTGCCCAAGCTGTTATTGGGATCAACGGTGTGTGTAGCCTCGCCGTTAAAACCTATATTTTTTACTAAGTTCACATTAGGAAAGATACTCTTCTTGCGATTAAGCAATTGAGCGTATATCCATTGGTAATCCCAAGTATTTATTTCGCCGGTAGCGGTCTTGTCAAACATCTTCATCCAGTATTCAATCCAACCGCCATCCAAATCAACCACTCCTTCCCGAAGACGCGAATAAAGGAAGGTTCGCCTGTTTTTCAGTTTTTTCCAGTGCAGCATCTCATAATCCACCAAGTCGTGCACACGTTTCCATGTAGCCCATCCCCACATATTCATGAAACGCGTAAAACCGTAGGATGAGCCGCTGCCCGTGTATCCGAAATTACAACCATTGATAGACCAGACACGCTCATCATGTTGATAGCGCTGTAGCAATTCTTCGCAGTAAGGGAAAAATGATAAATCGGGCAGGCAATCGTCTTCCAGAATAATACCTGCCGGCACACGACTAAAAAACCAAGATAATGCGGAACTGACCGCAGTAAAGCAGCCCAAGTTATCGTCGCGAAAAAGGGTGTGCAATTCGCATGGCCAATCAACCGCTTGCAATACGCGGCTGCGTATGCGTTCACATTTTTCCTTCTCCCCGGCAATATGTGTGCGTGCTCCGTCTGCCGCAATAAACAGCTGCCCGGGTTTTATCTCTTTTATCCGCTGCAACACCTGCAAAGTTTCTTCCTCCCGGTTAAAGATGAGAAAGAGTACAGGCGTTTGAAACATCCCGTTATCGGTTACCTCTGACATAACTCTAAAACCACAATTTATATTTATGCACCCTGTAGCGCGCGGCTATATAGTTTGCCGCTTTATGCAGCAAAGGCGTATGCGCCACTCTTCTATAAAGCCCGGTTATGCCGCTTTCACAGTCATGCAGATTAACGCCCTTGTAAGTGCCCGAAATAAATCCCGTGGCTTTGTAATATTTGAACGGAATACCGTATGAGTTCATATAGTAACCATAAATCAACGCAGCCGTTTTATCTTTGGGTACAAGCACGGTGCCTATGAGGCCGACGGCATCTTCATGACTTTTTGCAACGTAAGTGCCGCCAAGGTCTTCGTAATAAGATTTGCCCAACTGGATAGACGGCTTACCCCAATAAACGGCCTCAATGCCAACCGTAGAGCCAAAGGCAACTATCTTATCGGCATTAAAAAGCAACTCGTAGGTAGATACGGGATCGTTTGCCGAAATAACAGTCAGGTTTGGCGCGGACAGTTTTGCAATACCCTCTGTTTGGCTATTATGCACATTACGCAAATTGGGGTGTATCCTGAAATAAAAATGAATATCAGGGTATTTCATGCAATCTTTCACCAAACGCTCCACACCCTCGTTTTGCGATGTGTAAAGTTCATTCTTCCACTCGTTGCCAATGGACGCAAACTCATCTTCAGACGAGTTATAGATGATCACATTACGTTTACTTTTGTCCCAGTCGGCCGGTAACAAGCCTTTGCGCTGGTCATCCACATATGAAAACCAACTTTGCGCAACGCCTCCGGCCCTATCTATATAAAAACGCGCACCTTCTTCTTCACGGGCAACGCCATCCGCGTCGTGCCAATGCCTAATCATACGTGAAACCATATATTTACGGTCGTGTGGAGTGGTGTTTTCATACAACGAGTAGCGGTGAATGTTACTACCCCGCTCATGCACCAAGCACCGTATATTACAAGCCTGCGCCGCCCTGAGGATAGCTTTAACCTGAGCAAAACGACCGTTAAACACATACACCAAGTCCGGTTTGTATTGATCAAAATATTGCAAGGCCGAATAATAAACATCTAACGCGGATTGCAAAAAATTATTCACGATACCCTCGTATCGTTTCAAATCGGGCTCGGGCTCACGAAGTTTACTAATAACGGAAGAAGCCACCGCATATCCCAAATCAAAATTATCTATGCGCAATGCCAGCAGTTCTTCCATATTCCGATAACTCAATCCTTGTCTTTGCGCCTGCGTATTTTCCCTTATCCCATCTATGACTACAGCAAGTTCTCCGACTGCACCGGAAAGCATTTTTCGCCCACAATTACCTACATCTCTACACTTAAGACATGTGGTTATTTCATGGTGCACATTGGTGTCGCAAGAGGCAAAATGCCCTTTGCATACGATATTAAATACTTCGTCCCCCTCATCAAGATGCCGCTGAATAATTTCCAGGTCGGTTTCATGATGGCTTTGCCAAAGATTATGTGTAGAGTATACGAAAACTCGCATTTGAATTACTTGCGATTACATCATTATTTGCCTCACGATACAGAATGCCTCAGCATACGGCACACCCACGGCAACACCCCAACGCCGGGCCTGTACTTTAAGTGCCTCCGGAGAGCGAGGATGCGGATACTCCCTTCTTTCAAATTCGTAAGATTCCATCCCCTTAATCTTTGCATCCACGTCTGCTTCATTAACCGCAATGAACATATTGGGAATAAAGTGATTAGGATCCGCAGATGCACGCCATTCGGTACCCGACGGCGTTTCAAAAGTTATTATTGTCTTTACCTTTTCATGCGTCATTGGCCGGCAGGCGGTGACAACGGCCTGAAAAGTTCTTTGATGGTCTACATTCACATCTCCGCCATGATGGGTAAATATCACATCGGGCATGAAGTTTTGCTTTTCCCTCTCCACAACTTTAATTATATCAAGTAATGCAACAGTGTCAAAGCGATTGTCAGGAAAATCGTAAATACCCACGCTACCATATCCTATCGCCTGTTGTGCGTTAACTATATTCTGCCTATGCGTTTTTAGTTGCTCCTCCCACAAGGTTACATCACGTGTATCGCTGCGGGATGTAATACCCTCTCCCAAGATTACCACACGTGTTTCAACCTTATGCTCACGAATAAGGCGATGCATGGATGCGCCTAACCCCAGAAGTTCATCGTCGGGGTGGGCAACAACCACCAGAATTTTTTTACCTTCAAAAGCACTCAACTGCATATCAAAGCATTTTTCGGGGTTTGACTCTAATAATATTTGGACAAGTGTCTCGGGGTATATCAGCAAGCCTTGCATGACGGCCATGAGAATCGACAAAAGTTTCTTCATCGGTACAAAATGCCGTCAATGCCGCAGATTCCAAAAAACAAGCTCCGGTATCCACGCCAATTTTATAGTCATCGACATACGGCGTATAAAATGCGGTATGCCCGAACACTACGCGGTATTTATCCAGATACAAAGAGTCGGCGTTCAGGAAATCGTAGCGATTAAACAGATAGTCGCGAAGAGAAATACTACTCGGCAAGGTAGCAAACAATGAAGCCGGCAAGCCGCTGTGACAAACAAAATAATTGCCACAAAAGGCATAGGGCACCAGCAAATTAAAGAAGCCCGCATATTGTGACAGCATTTCGCTTCGGGTATCGTTTAAACTTTCACTACCAAAAGACGCGCAAGTGTTATTGCCTCCGTATTTCAGCAGATAGGCCTTGTGCGCTGCGCCTTCATTCTCATCATCCAAATGTTGCCAAATGTACTCATGGTTACCTGTTAAGAAGGTGCAGGCATATGATTGGGACAACTGCCATAAAAACTGCAGCACAGCACGTGGATTGTCGCCTTTATCGACATAATCACCGATAAAAACGAATGTGGGCGCGGAGTCTTTTTTTACAATCGTATTCAAAAGAGCCTCCAGCTTTTTTATTTCCCCGTGTATATCTCCAATTACGTAATTCACCCGGTAAAGCGAACAATATATTTATCTAATGATTTTTTGAACGACGGAATATCTACAACATATCCGCGCAACTTGCTGTTGTCGAGGTAAAATTCCGGAAGGGCATCTCCGATATCCGTTGTCACGGCGTTAGCGGAGCCTATCTTCTCTTTTATATAATAGACGGTGTCTACAGAATTTGTGGGTTCACCGTAAGACACATTGATGACCTCACAGGGCTCCTGCCAAGGATAATTTCCAAGCAGACCGTATATATTTTGCACCAAATCGTTAATCTCTATGGTCTCCCAATAACCCATGCCCGCCAAGGATAGTGTAATATCTTCACTTGCGATACACTTACTGATAACATTGTAAATAAGCCCTCCGTTTCTATCACCGCCATAGATGCCGGGAATGCGCAATATCAACCCCTTTATCGATGAATTACGGCATACGAACTCCGTAAGTTGCTCAGCCAAATGCTTGCTTAACCCATAAGAATGAAACGGCGCGCAGAGACCGGCTTCTTTTACCGGTATTTCGTTGTCTATGCCGTATACCGTCATAGAGGACACGTAAACCAAGCGCTCAGTTAAGCACTCTGCCTGCAAATAATCCAAGAAATCCGCATATGCCATAACATTATTTTTCACATCTGCATGTGCAGGCGACCGAGAGCCGATGCCCGTTATGGTAGAGGCCAATACCAAAACCATATCGAAAGACCGGCCGGACAGTACACCGAAAGTAGTTTTATCATTAAAGTTGAGGCGCAGGTAGTGCTCATCCGCAATATCTCGCGTACCGGTGATAACGACCTCATTATCGCGCCGGAAAACGGGCGCCAAGTGCCTACCTAAGTAGCCGCTGCCCCCCACTATAAGTATCCGCTTACCTTTCATAAAAGTAGCTTTCCCAACGGCGATGCAGCACCACTCCCTCCTTCGGTCTTACCAAAGAAAAGCCTGTGGCGTCATCATTATCGATGCAAAGCGAAACTTCATCAACACCGCCGGCATAACTCATGATTACAGTTGTGGAAAATCGAGGATTAATTTCAAAAACTTTTGCCTCTCCTGCGGGCGTAATATACAGTTGTATATTAAAGGGGCCACAAGGCTTATATGTATCCACTATTTGCTCAGCAAGGCGTTCGATGATTTCATTGTTTTCATTTATGGCCAATTGAGTTATTCCTCTCTTCCGAATTATGCGGCGATTGGCCACTGACAATATCTTGTTTTTTCTGTTGACAGATACCCCGACGGTATATTCCTCACCCGAAATAAACTCTTGGATAATCGTATCATCCTTACCATATTTTTCCAAGATGTAGTAGGCATTATATTCATCGGAGTTCATGACCTTTTGAATACCTCTGCTGCCACGGCCGGCATTGGGCTTGATAAAAGCCGGAAAGAACATGTCATTATGAAAATCAGAACCGGTAACCGTTTTTATGGAAGACAAACCGTTTTCGGCAAGGCTGTTCATAAGCCGATGTTTATCCATGCAAAGAGCTGAAAAATCTGCGACGGGCGTGATGACGCGGACGCCGTTTTTTTCATCGAAAGCCGCTTTTGCACCAATTATTTCCTCATCTATCAGCGGTATGTAGTATTCTATTTGACAGGTCCTTATTATATCTGCAACGAAAGAAAAATAATTATCGTCGGCGACCGAAGGCGCCGGGAAAAAATTATAGTCCGAATACAGGAATTTTAATTCGGGGTCCGAGTCTACATAATACAAATCATACTTCGCTGCAAGTGAGCGATGTAAAGACGGGAATGGTGAACCACCCAAGCCGGAAAATAAAATGCGCTTTTTCATTATATCGCGTCCCAAGTAATAGGCTCATCAATTTCAATATCTTTTAAAGCACGGCGTCCTACCACTTGTGCTATCATAGAGGGGTGGATGCCCGACCCCGGTCGCTTAACCACCAGGTCATCTTCGGTAATGACTTTTCCTTCGGGTATATTTTTGTTGGCTATAATGCTTCTGCGCGCTAATTTGTACATCTCCGACTCCTCTTGCGAAGGTCCGGTTTTCATACCCGTACCCAAAGCACTTTCAATATCACGTATTTTACTCACCATATCCTTAAGTTCGGCAGGCTCTATGGCAAATATGTGGTCCGGCCCTTGCATACCTCTGTTTAGCGTATAGTGCTTCTCTATAACCTTTGCCCCCATAGCCACTGCCGCACAAGCCACATGGTCGCCCATGGTATGATCGGAATAGCCGGTGATTACCCCAAACGCTTTGGCGATGGTATCCATAGCGCGCAGGTTAGAGAGATATGCCGGTGCGGGGTAAATGGAGGTGCATTGCAACACCACAATATTTTCATTACCGTTTTTTCGGCAGATATTCACGGCCGTTTCAATCTCGCCCATGGTTGCCATACCGGCAGAAAACATTACGGCCTTACCTGTTTTACTTATTTCATCAATAAGGCGCACATCCACCATATCGAAAGAGGCTACCTTTAGTAAAGGCATATTTACCGACAGCGCAATCTGTATGGCTTCCGTATCACAGGGAGAATCAAGGAAATCAACGTTCCTGCCCGTACATACCTCGGCCAGTTTTGTGTGCCAGGTACGGTCTATCTCCAGCTTCTCTATGAGGTCGTAAATATTCTCGTTGTACAGACTGATACGCGGCGTTTTTTTCGAATAGTGATGTTTGGCCTGAAAGGTTTGAAACTTTACGGCATCCACACCGGCATCGGCAGCCTTCTCTATAAGTTCGCAAGCGAGGTCGAAACTGCCGTTGTGATTACTACCTATCTCTGCTATCACATAGCATTTATCTTCGGGGCCACCTATTTTGGAAAAACGGGTTTCTATAGCCTTATTGTTAAGTATCATCCTGTATTATGCTTTGTATACTTTCAGAATATATTTCTCGCCTTTCCACATAAAAAAGGCCGGATATCTTTCATTGTCACTTATTCTCAACAAATCAAACTGCTCTGCAATGGATTTTTGAACATCCAAAGCTCCGTCTTCGGGTTTTCTCTTTTTATAAAAAGTAGTTTCCCCCTGCTGTGGCTTTCCTTCAACCGCGGGATATGCGGACACAAAATTGCGAATGAGACTAAAAGTGGCAGCGGCTTGTTTGGCGCGCAATTCATCCACCAGTTCCGTACCGTTCAGCTTTATTAATTCTTGCCCGTATATAACACCCGAATCCACTTCTTCCGTTGCTTCAAACAAGGTGACCGGGATTTCGGCTGCCCCTTCCAACACCTGCCAAGTGAGCGGCGACCAACCCTTACCTTGCGGGAGCGCGCTTTCGTGTACCACGAGATTGTGCTTGTTAAGGTTTAAGTTTTTGAATATTTTTTCGCAGGAAAGCATTATCAGGATATCGCCCGCGACCACTTCGGAAGCCGCTTCGCGAATAATGGCATCTGCTCCCAAACCCGTTATAATTTCCCGTAGTTCGGGCAGGTAAGGTATCATCCAAGAGCGGGGATTATCACAAAGTATCTGTACCTGCATTTAATATGGCTTTCTTAATGTTCTCGGAATAGTTGGCTTTCACAAAATCTACCCTCCCTGGTTTGGAGAGGTATTCCCCGAACACATCTTGGCGGGGTTGATTAAAATCTCCCAAACCTTCGGCAACGCCCTCTTGTAAACAACCCTTATAAATTAACTCCTGATTTGGGGTGCAGTAACCTATGAGCGGGCGAATACCTCGCGCAATGGCTTCCAAAGCCACAGTACTGGCCGTTACCACCGCATGCGAAGAAGCATCCAAAATATCGACAACCTCACGGGGGGAGAGATTTTCGTGCACCTGTAGCTTATCGCGATGTCGGGATTGTAAATCGTATAAAGCCTGTTTCAGTTCGGCCGTATAAAGGCTTGTAATAATTACATTTACTTTATCGGCCAAGGGCAAAACCTCTGCCAGTACGGTAAGCGTGAAGCCATATATATCCGAACCGCCCAAAGAAACATAAACGGATTTGAGGGTACCGGGTGAAGATGTTTTTTTAGGCGCTTTATAAAACTCCGGACGTAAAATAAGGTATGAAGTGCCCAAGCACAGTCTTGTGTATGGCTCAGTCTTATACAATTCGGAGCTGATGCCGGGAGCATGGTTGATTACCACATCCGCGGCAAAATGCCATTGTGCTAAATCGTCTATACACACCAATTTACAACCGTGCTGCCTGATGGCTTGCTGGTAGCGGGTACCGAACCAATAACCATCAGTTACGACAACATCGCCCGGACTAATGAGCCCCTCCATATCAAATGGCATCTCCGCATCGGGCGCCTTTTGTGCGGTAGGACAGTAATCAAACTCCGGAACGGTAATTATCTCATCGCAAACGGCATTCAATTGCGTACGGATAAAATCGTCGGTATTTGACGTAACAAATACAAGCGGACGGCTACCCTTCAAGATATTGGCCAAAGCCTGAAGCCTGAATATATGACCCAGCCCTATGGTATTATTACCATCGGCCCTAAATATTATCCCGGGTTGCTGCCTCAAATGTTCTGCCTTTATTTTTCGGTTTCTTGCTTAATCAGGGTATATTTCAGTTCAGCCAATTTCCAGTCTGTTTCGTTATCTATATCCTGTACTTGTAAATCATCCACTTCTACTATGGCGCTGTTTTTAGAAACAAGCGATTTTGTTTGCAGCAGAAGTTGAGGTCTGAACCAATAGAACTGTCCTGCATCGTGGTAGGTTTTGGGTAAATCCTGAGACCTGGTTCGCTCATGCTCGGGCCATATATAACTAATAACACCACTCTCATCTTTACGCATGCCCCTGTAAATGGGAAAACCAAAAGCTACCGCGGGAAAGATGCTATCCCTGTTTTCGGAGGTAAGCTTCTCAAACGCCATTTGTAGCAAAGAAGCGCTTATAAACGGGGCGGTAGGATATATGCAACACCCATAATCAAACCGAATACCGGCCTCGGCGTAACGGTTTACCACTTCCACCAACACATCAGGGGTCGTGGAAAAATCATCGGCATTTGCCGCAGAACGCATAAAAGGTACAACGGCTCCGTATTTAATTGCCACATCGGCTATTTCCTCACTATCGGTAGATACCATTACCTCTTGAAACAAACCGCTTTGCAAGGCGGCTTCAATACTATAAGCTATAATAGGTTTACCTAAGAAGTTCCGGATGTTTTTACCCGGAATGCGTTTGCTCCCTCCACGAGCTGTAATTATAGCTACGGCCGACTTCATTTATCTATTGTAATAACCGTTAACACAATCTATGACGTAGCGCTGCTCATCGTCGGTAAGCGTGGGATACATGGGCAAGCTCAGGCAACGGCTGTAGTATTTTTCGGCATGAGGCATATCACCTTCTTTCCAACCCAAACTACGATAATAAGGCATCAGATGCGTGGGTACGTAATGTACTTGAGCGTATATACCTTTTGTGCGCAAATAATTATATAAGCCCAATCGGTCGTCCACTTCCACCACATATAGATGATAGGCATGACCCTCAACCACACCGGATTGACCGTAAATGTAATTTTTACCGGTAAAGGCTTGGGCATAGTTTGCGGCAATTGCCCTGCGGCGCTCCAGCCCGGCATCTGCTTTTTGCAATTGAGTAATGCCTAGTGCTGCCTGAAAATCGGTAAGCCTATAGTTATAGCCCAAATCCTGCATTTCCATATACCAACCCGGATAATCTGTGGCAGGAACGGTGGCGTTGCCCGCTGCCCAATTTATATCGTTTACAAAGGCGGAGGCATCTTTGGTGATACCATGCGTTCTTAAACGTAAGAGTTTCTCATAAAGCTCTTTGTCATTGGTGGTTATCATTCCACCCTCTCCGCAGGCTATATGCTTTACGGGATGGAAAGAGAATATAGCCAAATCGGCATATTCACCGCTTCCGCAAAACACCTTTTTACCTGCATTATCGGTAAAATATCCACCCGGTGCATGGCAAGCGTCTTCAATAATCCACAACTCATATTTTTCCGCGAGTGTGGCAAAATCCTCCATATTTACCGCTCTGCCTGTAAAGTCAACCGGCACAATTCCGGAGAAGAACCCTTTACCTTTCGCTTTGAGCATATCTTCCACACGGTTGGCATCCAGCAAATATGTATCGGGCGCAACATCTGCGAAGTGTACGTTACCGTTGCAATACCTGATGCAGTTAGATGATGCGGCAAAAGTTATGGGGGTGGCTATTACGTTGGTATCGCCGTTTACGCCAAGCGCCAAAGCGCAGAGGTGTAAAGCCGCAGTGCCGTTGGCATTGGCCACGGCATATTTGGCACCTACGTAGTTTGCAAACGCTTTTTCAAACTCGGCTATGCGGGGGCCTTGGGTAAGATAGTCTGCCTTCAGCGCTTCGGTAACCGCGGCAATATCACTTTCATCGATATTTTGTTTGCCGTATGGTATGTTATACATCGAGAAACTTGGTTGTTAGCTGCTTTTAGGTAATTAAGCCAAGGTAAAGCCGGGCTCCACATGTTTGCCGATAAGCTCACGAATTTGCTCCACTGTGAGGAAGTCGGTATTGGTGCCCGAATTATAATTAAATCCCAAAGGCACTTTTGCCGCTTTGAAATGGTCTATGAAGTCGCTCATTTTCCAATGTGTTACCTGCGGCAAAATGGCATAATAAGTATCTATGTCGTAGGTGCAAAAAGAGTCGGACACGGTAATCATCTCTTCGTGTATTTTTTCGCCTGGGCGTATGCCTATTACCCTGTGCTCGCAATCGGGACCTATGGCTTGGGCCACATCCATAATGCGATACGAGGGTATTTTGGGAACAAATATCTCGCCTCCCCAAGCGTTGCCCAACGCATACAATACCATATCGACACCTTCTTCCAACGATATGTTGAAGCGGGTCATATCGGGACTGGTAATAGGCAAAATACCCTCTTGCTTCTTTTTAAGGAAGAATGGAATTACCGAACCGTTGGAACCCATTACATTTCCGTAGCGCACTACAGAGAAATCTATTTTTTTGCTGCCTTTTATATTGTTTGCGGCGATAAACAACTTATCGGAAGCCAACTTTGTGGCACCATACAGATTGATGGGTGCGGCAGCCTTGTCTGTAGACAGTGCAACGACTTTTTCAACATCAGATTCGAGGCAGGCACGAATAAGATTCTCCGCGCCCATGATATTGGTTTTTATGCATTCCATGGGATTATACTCCGCTATATGCACATGTTTCATGGCAGCGGCATGTATAACTATATCAATGCCTTTGAGTGCCATTTTAAGGCGTTCATAATCGCGCACATCGCCAATAAAATAGCGCACCATCGGATATTGTGCATCGGGGATTTCCTGCGCCATTTGAAACTGCTTTTGCTCGTCTCTTGAAAAAATCACCAATCGCTTGACATCGGGGTATTTTTCCAATACACGCTTTACAAAAGCTTTGCCGAAGGAACCGGTTCCTCCCGTAATAAGTATTGATTTACCGTTTAACATTACTTAGTATATTAAATGAATATTTTTCAGAATTTCCGAAATCCCATTCGTAGGGAACTACGGGCCCTGCGGCCATATCGCCGATAAGGGTATCGGCCATGTCTCCATAGAGACCCAAATCTTTAAGACGGGAGTTTACCGTAAAAAACGCAACCTGCTTGCTTTGGGTAAGCAGGGTTTGGCCGCCGGCATCTCGAATACCCGCAGTTATAGTATACTCTTGGGGTAGCAAGGGCAGATTTTTAAATGTACATCTTACCGTGTTGATGCCTTCGGAAAAACGTTGCATTCTATGCCCGTCGAGCAGGGAACTTGCTACGGTTACGGCACCGTGTGGGTTGGATATAGCCAACCAGACATACGGCTGTGGCACTTCTTGCTTGCACTCCATTGTCAGTTCCACACAAAGGTCATCTCCTACCGAAAACACTTCGGTAACAGCATTATGTTGGTTGGTAAGTACCGATTTTGTGATAACCACTGCCTCACTTTTATCATGCCTTCCCACCACAAATTCGCCATCCATAACGTTACCTCTTTTAAAGTACGTTTGAATAGTGTTTTCGATATTGTCGAAGCACTTCATCATACCGTTTTCCAGCAGAACCCCCTTTTTACAGAGCCCCCGTATCGAGCCCATGTTGTGACTTACAAACAGCACGGTTCTGCCTTCTTTATCGCCCACTTCCTTCATTTTTCCGAGGCATTTTTTTTGGAAGTCGAGATCGCCAACGGCAAGTACCTCATCCACAATAAGAATTTCGGGTTCGAGGTGAGCGGCCACGGCAAAGGCCAAGCGCACATACATACCGCTGCTATATCGTTTCACCGGGGTATCTATATACCGCTCTACGCCGGAAAAATCGACAATCTCATCAAACTTGGCTCTTATCTCGGCCTTGGTCATGCCGAGGATGGCACCATTAAGGAAAATATTCTCGCGACCGGTAAGCTCGGGGTGAAAGCCCGTACCTACTTCCAACAGCGATGCAATACGCCCCTTATATCTAACATTACCTTTGGTAGGTGTAGTTACTTTTGAAAGTATTTTAAGGAGCGTACTCTTACCCGCACCATTGCGTCCGATGATACCTAACACCTCGCCTTGCTTTACTTCAAAATCAATATCCTTTAGCGCCCATACATAGTCGCCGGAAGCTTTGACCGTTCTGTCGTTTACTTCTCCCAGTTTCAGATAGGGGTCTTCTTTACCTCGCATCTTATACCAAAACCTGTTGAGATCGTGAGAGAGCGTACCCGTACCCACGGTACCAAGCCTATATTGCTTTGACAGCGCTTCCACTTTTATTGCCACATCGCTCATTATCGGAAGTCGGTTTGTTTTTTTTAATTTATAATGCCACAAAATTTCGGAACATGGTCATGCCGAATTTGTGGCTTTTTTCGGGGTGAAATTGAACCCCTGTTATATTACCCTTGCCTATGGCTGAAACGAACGGTATACCATAAACGGTACTAAGTAATTCATCTTCCGGATTGGCGCACACCACGTGGTAGGAATGCACAAAATAAAACCTGGCATCGTTTTCCAAGCCTTGGGTTAAAGGGTGAGGCTTTAAAGAGGCTACCGTGTTCCACCCCATATGAGGCACTTTTACGGATTCGTCATCAAACCTAAACCTGACCGTATGTGCATCTATCCAGCCAAGGCCGGGCAAACTACCCTCTTCGCTACCGTTCGTGAGCAATTGCATGCCTAAGCAAACGCCCAAAAGGGGCTTTTGAGCAGACATTACTTCTTCGTTCAGCAATTGTGGCAAACCGTGTTTGCTCATCATTTTTACTGCGTAATCGAAGGCACCTACGCCGGGCAATATATATTTATCCGCAGCTTTAAGCTCCGTTTCTTTATTGGTAACAACCGCATTGGTGCAACCTACTTTTTTAAGCATATTCAACAGGGCACCGGTATTCCCCAATCCGTAGTCTACTATCGCAATCATCTTTTAAACCGTATCCATAAACACGCGTTCCACCTTACTAAATATAAGCAGGCCCACAAAAAGGGTAACTACCATAAACACAACGCTGTACGCCAGGTAAGCCAAATCAATCGTTCCCTGCCCGAAGATGGCAAAACGGAACGCCTCTACCACGGGAGACAGCGGGTTATATTTTATGACATTTGCAAAGCTTTTGCCGGAGATGAAAGACAAGGGATAAGCCACAGGGGTGGCATACATCAACAGTTGCACACCAAAGCCTATGAGTACGTTCATATCGCGATACTTGGTGGTGAGCGAGGAAATGATAATACCCGACCCCAAGCCTATGCCTGCCATCAACAACACTATGAAAGGTATCAGTAACCATGACCACCCGAAATGGATATGTACTCCTTTCAGTGCATAGTAACCCATGACAGCCAAAAGAAGCAAAAACTGTATGCCCAGCTTCACAATATTTGAGATAACAACCGATAGCGGAATAATGAGCCGGGGGAAATATACTTTCCCAAATATACTTGCATTGGCAACAAACGTATTGGAAGTTTGGCCCAAGCAGGAGGCAAAATAGTTCCAAATGGTTATGCCGCTCATATAAAACAATACCGGTTCTATACCATCGGTAGGTATACGGGCAATATTACCGAACAACATCAGAAATATGATGGTTGTAAAAATAGGCTGAATGAAATGCCATAGCGGCCCGAGTATGGTTTGCTTATATTGAGCTATAAAATCGCGCTTGACAAAAAGCACAAGCAAATCGCGATAGCGCCATACATCTTTTAACCTGAGATCGAACAGGCGAGTCTGCGGCCGAAGGGTTTCCGTCCATGTATTTTCCGTGAGGTGTGCTTGCGACATGCTTTTAGAATATGTTTTTTGCCAGTACGTCGGCATACACGTTTCTGATACCTGCTTCCAAGTCGGTTTTAGCCGTCCAGCCCATTTTGTTTATCAGAGAAACATCCATCAATTTCTTGGGCGTACCGTCGGGCTTTGTAGTGTCCCATATCAACTCACCTTCAAAGCCGGTAATTTGCTTTACCATATTGGCCAATTCGGCTATGGTAACATCACTGCCCAAGCCTACGTTTACGTGCCCCGCTTCATCATAATTATTCATGAGGAAGAGACAGGCTTCGGCCAAATCGTCAACGTGCAAAAACTCGCGCATGGGCGTGCCTGTGCCCCATAGTGTGACATTGGCATCACCGTTTACCTTGGCCGTGTGAAACTTGCGCAGCAATGCCGGAAGCACGTGCGATTTTTCGAGGTCGTAGTTATCATTAGGACCATACAAATTGGTAGGCATGGCCGAAATGAAATTACAACCGTATTGACTGCGATAAGCATCGCACATTTTTATACCTGCAATCTTGGCTATGGCATAAGGCTCGTTCGTGGGCTCCAGCAAACCGGTGAGCAGGTATTCTTCCTTCAAGGGCTGGGGCGCCATTTTGGGATAGATGCACGACGAGCCCAAGAACAACAGCTTTTTTACATTATGCGTGTACGCCTGATGGATAACGTTGTTTTGTATCATCAGGTTATCGTACAAAAACTCGGCGCGGTAGGTATTGTTGGCCATGATGCCGCCCACCTTTGCTGCGGCTAGAAACACATAATCGGGCTGCTCGCTATCGAAAAACTCTTTTACGGCGGCTTGGTCTTTCAAGTCCAGTTCCGAAGAGGTGCGGGTAACAATGTTAGTGTACCCTTCTGCCGTAAGGCGGCGGTGTATGGCGCTGCCCACCATCCCCCTATGACCGGCTACATATATTTTGGCGCTTTTTTCCATTAGTTACTATTCGTATTGTCTCAGTACGTTAAAGCCTGCTTCTTTCAGCATTTTTTCGCGGCTAAACAATTGCATGTCGTGCTCTACCATTTCCTTCACCAGTTCGGGCAAAGTATACTTGGGTTCCCAACCCAGCTTTTCTTTTGCTTTGGTGGGGTCTCCTATCAGCAGTTCTACCTCTGTGGGGCGGAAATATTTTTCATCTATGCACACCAACTCACGACCTGCGGGAAACAACTCGGGATTGTTGCTTGATTTAACGACACCAATTTCGTTTACACCCTCTCCTTTAAACTCCACTTCCACACCTACCACCTCAAAAGCCATGCGGATAAACTCTCGCACGGTAGTAGTAACGCCTGTGGCAATAACAAAATCTTCGGGCTCATCGAGCTGCAAGATGCGCCACATAGCCTCCACATAATCTTTGGCGTGGCCCCAATCGCGCTCGGCGTTGAGGTTACCCATGTATAATTTATCGGTAAGTCCGTTGGCCATTTGTGCCACGGCACGTGTGATTTTACGTGTTACAAACGTTTCTCCGCGCAAGGGGCTTTCGTGGTTAAAGAGGATACCGTTGCAAGCGAACATACCATAAGCCTCGCGGTAGTTTACGGTAATCCAGTAGCCGTAAAGCTTAGCCACGCCGTACGGCGAACGCGGATAGAACGGTGTTTTTTCGGACTGCGGAATTTCCTGCACCAAACCATATAACTCTGATGTGGATGCCTGATAGATTTTTGTTTTCTTGGTAAGGTTAAGCAAACGTACCGCTTCGAGTATGCGCAACGTACCTATACCATCTGCATTGGCAGTATATTCGGGCGTATCAAAACTCACCTTTACGTGGCTCATTGCGCCCAAGTTGTATATCTCATCCGGTTGTACATCCTGTATAATGCGGATGAGATTGGTGCTGTCGGTAAGATCACCATAGTGCAGTATAAAGTGACGATTGTTGACATGGGGGTCTTCATACAAATGATCGATACGATCTGTATTAAACAAGGAGCTTCTGCGCTTGATACCGTGAACGATATATCCTTTGCTCAGCAGCAGTTCTGCCAAATAAGCACCGTCTTGCCCGGTGACACCTGTTAATAGTGCAACTTTTGCCATTGCAGTTTTAATTTTTTAGTTGCTTTGAAATAAAATGTCTTTAAGTCTTTCTTTGAACTTCGGAAAGCCGAAGGCTGCAAGCGATTGTTGTTGCAAGCCTAATGCGTATTCCGTATCATCGGCCTTACGGCTGTCTATGTTCTTCATTATGGCGGCAGTTACATCTTCCACACTTTCCGGATTAACCAGCATGCCCAATTCACCGTTCTTCAATGCGTCCACGCTTCCATCGGCATTGCCGGCTATTACGGGCGTGCCGCAAGCCATTGCTTCTATAAACACGATACCGAAACCCTCTTTTTGACTGGGCATCACAAACAGGTCGCACATACGATAGTGTGGTACAACTTCATCTTCCTCTATAAAACCTACCAACTTAACCACGTCGTTAAGATTAAGTTGGGTGATGAGGTCATCTATTCTGCGCTTCTCTTCTTCATCGTACTTGCCGGCCACTATGTACTTTATCTTTCCATATTGCTTACGCAACTCCGGCAAGCAACGTATCACCACATCATAACCTTTATACTTTTCGCGAGCAGAGAGGCGCGTTAAGGTATACAGTACAAAATCGTTTTTGGTAAAGCCATACTTGGCACGGATGGCGTTGTTTTTATCAAAGTTGTCCGATACGGGAAAATACGGGTCTATGGTATTAGGGAATATTTTTACCTGCGCCCCTTTCACATCCGTCAACTCAAGCAACCTGTCGCGAGTATAAGTACTGACGGATAAAATTTTGTGCGTGTTGCGCAAAAGATATTTTTTCAGCGGCGTTAATCCCTCCCACACTTCTATACCATGAACCACCAGCACCAGTTTTTTACTCGGCAGCAGTAAACGTATAAGGCAACCGATAATGGCGAGATTGATATGCCCGAGTATTATGTAATCGAACCTCTTGGCTTTTAAGAAACTGTCCAGTACAAATTTTATACGGTTTTGATGATAACCGGTATATTTTTCCTCGGGGTAATAATTATCGTCGGAATTACCGTCGTAAAGCGAGTGAGCATTGGTATACACATTTCGGCTTCCGGTTTCCAAATCAAAGAGCGCCTTCAAAAAGCTACGATTGAACTTTTCGATACCGCCCGTTTGGGAGAAGGTGGTGAGGTTGAGAAAAAGCGCTTTCGTTTTCACTAATTCAGTTTTCCTTCGGTAAAAATGTCGGACACCACATATGTCCAGTAACGGCTCCAATCGAGCTTACCGGTACCAAAGTTGGTATTTACCACGGCATTTTTACACGTGAAGGCATTATGCGTTTGGCTTGTTATCCAGTTTCTGAACGGGAATACGAAACCTTGCTTTTTACGATTCCATATCTCCTCGGGCAGTATATCTTTAAATGCCTCTATAAGCAGATATTTACCTTGTGCGTTACCGAATTTCAGGTTATGATTTACCGAGTGTACCGCGCGAATAAAATCTATATCCAAGAAAGGCACGCGGACTTCGAGGCTGTGCCACATGCTCATTGTATCGGTATCACGCAGCAATTGCCCTTTCATGTATAAATCAGACTCGAAGGAAGAAACCTTGTTACCTGCGGGCAGTACAGAGCGGGCATCGGGAAAATCCACCCTATCCAAAAGTTTGTTGACCTCGGTAACGTCAATATCCAGCAGTTTGGATGTTTCCCCGGGGCTAAAGTAGCCGCGATTGAACAGATATTCCCCCACTGCATCTTTCCGCTGCAGAAAGGATATTTTCTTGTATTTATATACCGGCATATACTCCGCGGCCTTGTATACGAAACCCGGAACGTTTCTGCTTTTGCCTACGAGCGATGTATTGCGGAAGGAGGCATAACCGCCCAGCAACTCATCGGCGCCCAAGCCCGACAGAACTGCTTTAAGGCCACTCTTGCGCGCATACATGCTGATGAAATAAGTATTTATTCCATCGGCGCTGGGCTGATCCATGGCATTGATATAATCGGGTAATGCCTCAAGAAACAAATCGCGCGTGAGGGTAAAATATTGGTGCTGCGATTTGCTTTTTTTCACCACTATATCCTGGTACTGCTTTTCTGAAAAAGCCACATCATCAAACACAATAGACAGTGTATGCAAATCATTGGGCTTATACTTGCTTGCCAATAAAGTAAGCAGGCTGCTATCAATACCTCCGCTTAAAAACAAGCCGATGGGCGCATCGGCTATAAGGTGGCGCTCCATAGCTTTATCCAGCGATGTGCTTATGATATGCTTGGCCTCCTCCATATCCGTTATCCTCTCGGTAAAATCATGACGATAATATTCATGCAGGGTATGACTCAGGTTTTTGATATTTACTTTTAGGTAAGAAGCCCGTGGCAGCGGGGCAACACCTTTGAGTGTAGTAACCGGCTCGGGCAAATATCCATACGTGAGGAAAAAGACTTTCCATGCATGATTTTCGGGCCAAGCCGGGTTAAGTGCTTTAAAGGCTTTTATCTCGGAGGCGAAATGCAGCGTGCCGTTACCGAAATGATAATAAAGCGGTTTGATGCCTATTTGGTCGCGAACCAAAAGCAACGTATCCGTGCGCTTATCGAGCAGGGCAAAGGCAAACATACCTTTAAGGCGGGCAAAGCTTTGTTCTCCCCATTGCCTGTAAGCTTTTACTATTACTTCGGTATCGGACTGTGTGCGAAAATGATGACCGTGTGCAAGTAGTTCCTGTCTCAGCTCAAGAAAGTTATATATCTCCCCGTTGAAAACGATGACCAATTGCCTGTCATCATCAATCATAGGTTGGTCTGCGCCCGAGCTTAAATCAATTAGTGAAAGACGGCGATGACCCAATGCCAAGCCGTTGGCCTCATCCAAGTATATACCCTCGGCATCGGGGCCGCCACGTCTCATAGCATCGCGCATGGCGATGATACCCTCTTTGATGTCGGAATTTTGCTTATCAATTATTCCCGCTATCCTGCACATGACCTAATGATGGGAAATTTTAAATACGGCTTCGCCACTGTCACTCCCGGTAACTTAAAAAATTCAATGGGTTATTTAACAATATGGGCCTGCTATTAAAGCAGATAAGGATAATTTACACTATCCTTATGCCAATTAGTTGAGAGAATACAATTAAACCGTAAATGCCATGGCAAATCAGCTTTTGCTTCTCTTTTTCTTTATTTTCTTGATGAAATTAATCTTCTCTTTATCGGTATAACCGTTTCCGTAGCCATAACCGTAACCATAGCCATAACCGTATTTGTAACCATACTTATAGCCATATTTACTGCCATAACCCGCTTCGTACCCGTAACCGTAGCCATAAGAGTATCCGCGACGATATACCACATCATTTATCACCAAGCCCAGTTTAGGCATTTTCCCGCTGTTCTTGAGCTCGTTTGGTATTTGTATTTGTTGCTTGAAGGTATAACCTTGACGTACAACATAAAGAGAAGTATCTACGTAATGACTTAACAATTGAGCATCGGTAACCAAGCCTATAGGCGCGGTATCCATCACGATATAGTCGAAGCGCTCACGCAGTGTACGGAAGAGTTCTTCCATACGGGGAAGCATGATAAGCTCGGCAGGGTTTGGCGGAATAGGACCTGAAGGTATGATATACAGGTTATCCTCAAAACCGGAACGCTGGATGATGGCATCGATTTCCACCTGGCCTATGGCGTAATTGGAGAGGCCTATGCCGTTGTCAAGCCCCAAGTTTTTCGAGATTTTTGGACGACGAAGGTCAAGCTCCATCAATACTACCTTTTTACCTGATATGGCAAAGGTGCTGGCAAGGTTTATAGCAATAAAAGATTTACCCTCGCCGCTCATGCTGGAGGTAAGCAATAGCGATTTATCCAATTTATTGGTTAGCAGAAACTGTAAATTGGTGCGTAATGACCTAAATTGTTCCGCCAATATAGAGTTACTGTTCTTTTTAACGGCCACTGCAATTTCATCGTTGCTATGCCCGATTTCACCCACAATCGGAATATCGGTTTGCTTGAGAATATCCGACTTGGTAATAATTTTGGTATTGAACGTACGACGAAGCGCAAGACCCAAAATGGGCGCGAGAAAACCTAGTAATAAAGATGATGTTATCAGCTTATTCCTGTTGGGTTTTACCAAGCCTTTACCTTCCGCACTATCTACTACCGTTACGTTTGCAATGGTTGCAGATTTGGCGATGGCTGCCTCTTCGCGTCTTTTAAGGAGATACAAATACAGGTCTTCACGAATGTTTTGTTGCCTGGAGTATTCGAGATAAGTACGCTGTTTGCCCGGAACTTTACGAATCTGGTTGGTGAACAAATCATTACGACGCGCCAATTCATCGATGCTTATCTTGTATGACTGTTTCAGCGCGGCAACTCCACTCAATATTTTTTGCTTCAAGATATCCAACTGCTTATCCAGGCTTACCACATAAGGGTTATCCGCCGTGTTACCAATGGACATTTCATCCCGTTTGGTTTGCAGTTGATTATACTGGCTAATAAGAAAGCTAAGCGACTCGTCTCTAAGCAAATTGAAAGGAATGGCACTCCTTTTATTGATATTGTTGCGAATATAACCTTCCAAATCCTCCAATATCCTCAAATTGACCTCGGTTTCAATCTGTTTATCGGAATACGTGTTGGTACGAGCCATTAGCTGTGTAGCCTGGTCGCTAATATCGGCAATGCTGTTGGACACTTTAAACCCTTCGATGGTACCCTCAATACTATCCAAACCTATTTCCACGAAACGCAAACGAGAGTCGATAAAATCAATGGTGTTATTCGCGATTTTATTACGCTCTTCTATATTATGGCGTACGTATACCTCTATCAGGGTGTTAATTACATCTTTACCACGTTCCACTATCTCGTCTTGTGTGGATATCTCCACCGAATTGGAATACTTATCGAATTTGGTAATGTTTAAAGCTGCCGAATAAGCCGCAGCGGCAGATGCAATCTTCTCTACGGTAACATGATATTCGTTATCATAACGCAGTTTTTGAGAAACTGCCTGTATTAAGACAGGACCACCGGGCAATTGTAGCGGCCGGCCCAATTTACCGTTCCAATTATTGCTGCCTGTAACCAGTTTATAGGAACCGTTCTTGGCAAATGTGATTTTATATGTGCCAAAACCTGTCCAAGAAGCTGTATCCAGTATAATAAATGTAAATGGATTGTTTTTGTAAAACTCAAACATCTTAACCCGACCGGGCTCGTAGTATCTAATGTTTAGCTTCAGTTCTTCCACCACTTTAACCATCAACACACGACTTTTCAGTACACGCATCAGGTTGTTCACCTCATTTTTACCCCCACCGTTTAATCCTACGCTTTCCAATAGTGCAGCCTCACCGCCTGCTGTACTTTTATCTGCCAGTAATACCTCTGCGCCTACACGATATACGGGAGTAGTATAGCGCAAATACAAGTTACATAGCAGGTAAGCAACCAACATACTGCCCAAAAACCAGGGCCAAATGGCTAATAATGTGGTAATAACCCATTTAATATTAAAGACATTACCTTCACTTTCCTGATTGTCCGTAACACTGCCGGCCAGATTATCATCCATTATTATTCGGGAATTAAGAGAATTTGTCAAAAGTAGTTCAAAAAACGAGAAGTATCAATTAATAACATTAAAATAAGAAACATTTCAAACTGCGGGAACCATACAAAAAGTGCTGCCGGAAGAGGTTTCCGGCAGCACTGAAAAACAGATGTTAATTATTAACTGATAATCAATGAATTACCAGTAGTTTTAGACTTTTCCTAAAGTCTGAACCGTGGAAGTTAACCGAGTAAGTACCCGTCGGAAGATTATATGTGGGAATTTCCCAGTTTGTTTCTTTAAAAGGAGTTACATGTAATTTATTTTTTACTATTGTTTTGCCTGTAATATCTGTCAGCATCCAATTTACATCCTGCTCCTTATCCGCAACAATTACCGCTTTGGCAAATGATGAGGCGGGATTGGGATAAATCTTAATATCCGGCTCGGTACGAGCTATTTTATCCGTATTGAGGTAAAAGAGCATTTTATTGCTGTTGAGTACTGTGCTGTCGTCGTAGCGAACGAGGAGGATAATCATACGCAGGCGTTCTTTGTTCCAAGCGGCGTTCACGGGGATTTTTAAGGTTTGGGTATAATCTGTATTGTGCAGCAGATTTTTCGGCAGTTTACCGGGGCCTCCCTGCGGGGAGGGTGCCGCCGCACGAGCCACAAAGTTGTACTTCATATCCGACGCAGGAACCGTATCCGCCTTTTGCTCAAAGCCGCCCATCGGACCATAAGCTCCCCCGGCAAATTTATTTCCTTGGGCCCACTCGCTACCTGTACCGGACACGTCATCTTCGGTAAGCACCAAGGTCAGTCGGAAATCTCCCGACATATCTATTGCAGGTTTTACATGTGCATTAACAATAATGTCGCCTCCGCCAAAAGAATAATCAAAATCGAGGCTTGCAAAACCGAAGCATTCTTTTTGATAGTTGAGATAATATTCAAAGCTATCGCCCGAGGTTTTATGCCTGCGGTCGAAAAGGATATAGGGAATATAATTCCAATCCAAATCAAAGAGGAAATCATTATAAGCGTCAAATTCCATAGGGTCCCATTCGCCGCCATGTACCGAAATAAGTGATGCATCAGGGTGATTCTTAGCCGCCTCGTTCATTCTCACCCACCCTTCGGGACAGTTATTGTTCCATGTTGCCGTACCCTCTTCCACTGTGACGCGCTTAACGGGCATGAAGTATGCACCTCGAATATCGGTTTTCATGGTATCATTGCCATGGTGTCCGTCTCCGGTCAACTCCACCCAAAAACTTACCGGGACATTGGCCGTCTGCATTACAGTATCGGGCACAGAATGGGTAAATGCCATTTTTGTGAAGCGCGGCAGGCTAATGCCGGAAACCGTATCGGATTTTACGGTGCCACCGTTTTGTTTATAATTTAATATGAAAGCGGTAACGGTGTCGAGTCCCGCATTATACACTTCGCCGCTATATGTCAATCCTTTCCCTACCTCGGCATATCGCTGTAGAGAATCTTTGGGCAATAACAGGCGCATGGCCATATCCTTGTTTGCGGGCTTGAACACCGATACGTTATCTATGGCCCAGCCGCCGATGTTCAGCCCGTCATCATTGAAACGAAACCCTATTCGTACATCAGCCTTATTATCATATGCGGAGAGGTCTACATGAAACGGCTCACCTATTTTCATATTGGCATTCGCCGTTACATCCAATACCACAGTCCAAGTACTACCGCCATCCGCGGATACCTCTACTGTTGCTTTTTCGGCTTTGCTGCCTTGGGTTTTCTTTTGAAAATAGGAATCGAAGGAAAGCCAGGCACCCGTGATACCCGTAAGATTAATAGCCGGCGTAAATAAAAGCACGTTGCCATTGGGACCGCCGCCGCCGTGCGTGGTGGCGCAATCGCAAATGCCCGCAATGCGCTCATACTCGGGGCCCGGGAAACAGGTACTGTTTATATCGTATAACAGGCCGGCACGCCAGGGAACGGCACCGCTAAACAGGGTGTTATTCCAGCCCGGAATGATGTAACTATTAAACTTGTCAAAGTTTTCGCTGAAGATAACGGTTTGGGCATGCAGACCAAACGAAAGGCAAATGAGCGCAAAAAGGGAGTAAAAAGGCTTCATAGACGGAAAATTGGAATTTTGCCCGAAACACAGCCCGCATATCACATCGTAAAGTTCCGTATTATCTGCCGCAAAACATAGGGTATATTATAATAGGATTGTAAAAAAAGAGCCGCCCCTAAAGGCGGCTCCGTATTATAACTCATGCAAACGACTATTTAAAATCACCGGCTTTTACGAAGGTTATCTTCGAAGGCTCGATATATTTTTTCATGGCGCTGTTCAAATCGGCAACGGTAAGTTTTTCCAGTTGCTCATCCATAGCCTTATCCCAAGCCAGTGTACGGTTCAGGTCGAGATAAGAACTAAGCTTACTGGCAAGGCCCGCATCGTTGGCGCGGCCGGTTTGGCGATACTGTATAATACCGCTCTTAGCCTGCTTCAACTCATCTTCGGTAAAGCCTTCTTTCACCATTTTCTCTACTTCTTCTTTCCATACCGCTTCCAGCTTGGCTTTGTTATCGGGGTTATAAATGGCATATGAGCCAAAGCCGCCCGACTTATCACGAGAATCGGCACTTAACCAAGAACCTACGCCATAGCTAATACCTTCCTTTTGACGGATACGTGTAGCCAAACGAGAGTTGAGGAAACCACCACCGAAGATGAAGTTGCCCATGGTAAGCGCGGCATAATCGGGGTTATCATCGCGAAGCGGGATGTTCATACCGCAAACAAACATGGCATTTTTCTTATCGGGTGTTATAAACTCTTTGTTTTGGGCTTTAATATCCTCGCAGCTTTCGGGTATACGCGTGTAGGCTACCGAAGAGTTCCAATTGCCTAATGTCTTGCCCAATTTGTCTTTTACCGTATTGGGGTCAAAATCGCCCACGAAGGCAGCAGTGGCATTTTTACCGTTGTAGAAATCTTTGTAGAACTTCTTAATGTCGGCCAAAGAAGCGGCATTGATGTCTGCAATCTCTTCATCGATGCTGCGATTATACTTCACGTGTCCTTTGGGATAAGGATTCATGATACCGTCGAATTGGCGGAAGGCTATGCTTTGGGGTTCGGAACGCTCTTGCTCCAAGCCGCTGATGCTTTCTTCTTTCAATGTTTTCAGTTCGGCCTCGGGGAAGGCGGGCTCGCGCAGTATTTCATAAACCAGGTCCATTGCTTTTGGCAGATTTTCTTTGGTGGACTGTACGGCAATGGTAATCCCCTGACCACCACCGTATACGTTTACGGAGGAAGACAGCTTATCCAGCTCTTCGTTTATCTGCGCCTGGGTTTTGTTTTTGGTACCTTTCTTCAGCATGCCGGCCGTAAGGCTTGCCAGACTTGCTTTGTTTTCCAGGCTTTTTTCATCGCCGATACGCAGGTTTATGCGCCCTTCAACGGTATTACCGCGAGTGGATTTTTGCAGCAGCGCATATTTGGCACCACCGGGTATTTCGCCACGCACGGTGCGCTTCTCGATATTATCGGGAGAGGGGTCGAATGCTTCGCCCATAGACAGTGCTTCCTGACCTTTATAATCCTTAACCATAGCCATCACATCGGGGTTGGCCGGTATCTCCGCACGTTTGGGATTGGCCGTAGGATGGAAAGTACCCACAGTACGGTTAGACTTCAGCAAATATGCTTTGGCTACGCGGTTTACATCGTCCACGCTTACTTTCTTCAGGTTATCCCTATAGAGGAAAGCCAAGCGCCAATCGCCTTGCCCTATAAACTCGCTCATCACCAAACCTATGCGTTGGCTGTTGCGGTATAGTTGCTCAAAATCTTTCATGAGCTTGGCCTTGCCTTTCTCTACCTCCTCGGCAGTTACGGGATTTTTCTTGATGTCTCCGATGGTTTCGAACATGATGTCCTTAACCGAATCGAGCGATTTGTCTTTCAACACATCGGCATTGATGTACAGAAAACCCGGGTCTTTAAGACCTGCGGCCCAGCTCCACACGGAAGAAGCCTTACCGTTTTTAACCAGGTTTTGATACAGCCGGCCGTTGGGCTCGTTGGTTAGCACCTCATTCAATATATCCACTGCGGGATAATCGGCGTGTGCACCTGCGGGGATGTGATATGCACAGGCAACCACCTGCACATCGCCCGTACGCCTGAGTTCTACCATACGTTCGCCGTCTTGTGTAGGTTCTACCGTATAGGTGGGTTGCAATACACGCGACGGACGCGGTATAGGTCCAAAATATTTGTTCACCAAAGCCAAGGTTTTGGCTTCATCTATTTTACCCGCTACCAACAACACCGCATTATCGGGCTGGTAGTATTTTCTGTAAAATGCCTGCAGATTTTCGATGGGCACTTTTTCTATGTCCTCTTTGGAGCCTATGGTAGATTTACCATAGTTGTGCCAGAGATAAGCCGTAGACAAGATGCGCTCCATAAGCACGCCCGAGGGGCTGTTCTCCCCCGACTCAAACTCGTTGCGCACCACGCTGAATTCGCTTTTCAAGTCTTTATCGGCGATGAAGGAATTCACCATACGGTCAGATTCCAAGTCAAGCGCCCAGTTCAGGTTCTCATCGGTGGCATTGAAAGTTTCGTAGTAGTTGGTACGGTCGTACCAGGTGGTACCGTTGGGGCTGGCACCATGTGCGGTAAGTTCCGCAGGTATATCGGTATGTTTGGTAGATCCCTTAAACACCATGTGCTCCAACAAGTGCGCCATACCCGTTTCTCCATACCCTTCCATACGCGAACCTACGAGGTAAGTAATGTTTACCGTGATGGTAGGCTTTGTGGGGTCGGGGAAAAGCAACACGCGGAGGCCGTTATTCAGGCGGTATTCGGTAATACCCTCCACAGAGGTAACCTTCACGGGGTCTTTAAGCGCCGGGGCGGCGGCAGCAGGTTTTGCAGCCTGCTTTTTTTGCGCCATAGCCGGCATTTGTGCCAATAGCGCACAGGCCAAGACACAAGAGATCTTAATCATTCGCATATAAGTAAGTTTCAGTAGAAATTAAAAGTACAAATGCACTATAAGAAATCATAGCGTTTAACCATATTTAACTTATCTGAAATATTCTACAGGTTTGCATGTATACACACCAATATTTTGCTCCGTAATTTCACACCGTGCACATGCAACAGTACCATATCATACCCGAGTTGCAACCCTATATCAGGGAGATATGCACCATGGAGCATACCGGCGTGGCCAATGCTTTGACGCGCGTGCTCCCCGACACCTCCACCGAATTGTTTATTAATTACGGAGTCGTGCCCACAGGTACCATGCATTGCGGTGAGCGGCATGAGGGTGTGCGCAGCTTCATCAATGCCCGCCTAAACCGATATACAGATGTGGAGATGCATCCGTTTTCCAAATGCATGGGGGTTTGGTTTTATCCCGGGATGGCCTATACCTTCTTCGGCCTACCCATGCACCTGCTGAACACCGGCGTCATAAGCCTTGGCGATATTTGGAAAAATATCGGGGCCGAACTTGAAGAACGATTGGTAGAGGCTACCGACAACCATAGCAGGGTTGCAATGGTGCAAAGCTACCTGCTGAGGATACTGCAAAACAACTGCGGTAAAGCGCAGCCCATATCCTTCCTGCTACATGATATTCGTAAACTGAAGGGAAATATCACGGTAAAAGAAATAGCGGCAAGGGCCAATCTGAGCGATAGGCAACTAAGCCGGAAATTCAATATCCAAGTGGGTTTATCCCCGAAAGAATATACCGCCATGATTCGATTTCTATATACGCTGCGGATAATGAAACAGAACACCGGCACACTTACGGAAATTGCCTATGAAAGCGGTTATTACGACCAAGCGCATTTTATACACGACTGTAAGCGATACACGGGATATACACCCGGCCTGTTTCTCAAAACCGATAATATATTGAGCTGCGAATTATGAGAAAAAAGAATGTCTGATTTTTACAATTGCGGGAAACTAAACTCAAGCAATTTTGCCAAAAAAAAAGACAAACCATGCGCAATATAATACTGGGGCTGGCGGTGAGTCTGGACAGCTTTATAGAAGGACCAAACGGCGAATATGATTGGTGCTTTACAGACCAAGATTACGGAATGAATGAGTTTTTAAGCCGGGTAGACAGTGTGTTTTTCGGACGTAAAAGCTACGAGTTGGCCAGAGCCGAAGCCGAGGCAATGAGTTGGATGCCACCGATGAAAGAGTACATATTCTCCAACACCCTGAGCGAAGTGAAAGAAGGTGCCATATTGGTATCGGGAGACATAGAAACACAAGTACGGGCAATAAAGAACGAACCCGGTAAAGACATTTGGCTGTTTGGCGGGGCCATGCTAAGCACAGCATTGCTGAAAGCCGGACTGATAGACGAACTGTGGTTGAGCATACACCCGATATTGCTGGGTAGCGGCAAAAGCCTGTTTGCCACCTTGGAAGACCGTGTAAAACTCACCCTGCTCAACAGTAAAACTTACGATACGGGGTTGGTATCGGTAAGGTACAAGGTGGGTTAAATAGGGCAATAGGTTAACAGGGCAAAAGAGTAACAGGAAAGATCGATATCATATTTCCTATTACCCTTTGGCTAATTAACTTTTAACTAAAGGACTACCTTTGCACCATGAACGGCTTCGACTTTTCGCAGGTGGTTACCATATCGTTTACTTTGTTTGCGGTAATAGACATTTTGGGCTCGGTACCCATACTGCTATCGCTGCGCGAAAAGATGGGCGGCATCAGTTCCTTACTTGCCACTTTTGTGTCGGGGGTATTGATGCTTACCTTCTTCATCATGGGCGAGCAGGTGTTAAATTTTATGGGGTTGGATATTCACTCCTTTGCCATTGCGGGTTCTATAGTAATTTTTATTGTGGCGCTGGAAATGGTGCTGGGCATGGAGATATTTCGTCACAACGACAACCAGGGAAAATCAGGCAATATTGTACCCATAGCATTTCCGCTGATTGCCGGTTCGGGCACTTTAACCACCATCATGTCTTTAAAAGCCACCTATCATGCGTATAATATACTGGTAGCCATCCTCATCAACCTGTTGGTTGTATATGTTACCATGCGATCCCTAAATCTTGTGGAACGTATATTGGGCCCTTCGGGCATATTGGTGGTGCGCAAGTTTTTCGGAGTGATACTGCTGGCGATTGCCGTTAAAATTTTCCGGGGAAATCTTGGGGTATAGGTATATAATTACCAAACGGGTTAATTTAGCGATATGAGATCGGGAATATTTACTACCATACTTTTTGTGGCGGCAACAACCATGGCTAACGCACAGATAGCCAATGATAATGCCATACCCAAATACCGTACACCCGCAGCCAGCACCGAAACACGTGATATTGTGGCCCAACGCACCGCCCTTAGCGTAGGCATACCCAAAATACTAAATCGCATACCCTCCAAAAGCTACGAAGTACTGATAGAGGTGTATGAACAAGATCCCGAATCGCTAAACCTGCGCGAGAATATAAAGCATTACCTCCGCGACAAAGGGTATACGAATGTAAAATCGAATGTGCATACCTTTTTTGGAGAAGACTTCAAGTACAGACCTTGCGATGTAGCCATACTTGATGACAGTCTGGCATTTATCCTTTTTGTACCGCCTTGCGAAAAAGCCTATAAAAATCCTTAGTGCTTACCGCCCGGAGCACCTTTGGGCCGGAACATCATCACATCACGGTCGAACAGGTAGATACCACCCTTATCATCGCCCACCAGTTCCAGTTTGTCGTTGAGCGTACGCGCCAGGTGTTCTTCCTCTATTTGCTCGGAAACATACCATTGCAGGAAATTGTGCGTGGCAAAATCACGCTCCTGAAGCGATAAGCCTACCAACTCATTGATGCTCTCAGACACCTTTATTTCATGCTTCAGAAACTCTTCGAAAACACGATTAAGCGATTGGAACGTGATAATGGGTTGAGATAAAGCCGGTACCACCGCAAAACCTCCGCGCTCGTTGATGTACCGAATAAGTTTGAGCATATGCATACGCTCCTCGGCAGACTGCTGATAGAAAAATTCGGTTACACCGTCCAACCCCGGCTGAATTTCGGCCCAGGAAGCCATAGCCAAATAGGCTTGAGAAGACTCGGCCTCCATGGCCACCTGGGCGTTAAGCGCCTCTTGTAATGTTTTCGATAACATAGCGATTATTTACTTTACCAAGATACGAAACGGCGCGGTAATTGCCGAAAGCTCATCTCACATATATTTATCCACCCTAAAAATAGTTCTGTACCTTTGCGGTGTTTTACAGGGTACCAATGAAGGAATCGATAAAAAAACTGCTGAAGCAACTTAATATAGCCATCACCAAAAACCAGCGTTATGATAAGCAAACCGACCAAATCATAAAAAAGGTATGTGACCGCAACAGCAATTGTATTGACATTGGCGCCCATACGGGGGATATGCTGAACCTGATGCTGTATTACTCCCCCGACGGCACGCATTATGCATTTGAACCCGTACCGTTTTTGTATGAAGTATTGTGGCGCAAATACCAATACTTCGAAAACTGTAAAATACTGGACGTGGCACTGGCCGACTATTCGGGCACTTCCACCTTCAACTATGTAATGTCTAACCCGTCTTACAGCGGACTACTGAAACGGAAATACGACAAGAAAGAGGAGGAAGAAGTAACGCTGATGGTAAAGGTGGAAACCTTGGACAGCATCATACCCCAAGACCACCCCATAACACTGATAAAGATAGACGTGGAAGGCGCGGAATACCAAGTGTTGCTGGGGGCCGCAAAAACCATTGAACGTACCAAGCCTTACGTGATATTCGAGCACGGACTAGGTGCATCAGACTATTACGGTACCAAACCCGAGCAGGTGTACGATTACTTTGACAATTTCGGGATGAAAATATCGCGCTTAGGCGATTGGTTAAGAGGTAATAAACCTCTTAGCAGGGATAACTTCCTGAATATATACGCCAAAAACAGCGACTATTACTTTATCGCACACGTTTAAAGCTTAAACATCCTTAAAACCGGCTGTTTACACATTCAATAATATCCGCATACTGCCAAAAGGGGCTAAATTTATCCTATAAAATCTCCCCTTATGGAAAAAAACGTAAATGCACTCAACTGGTTTGAAATTGCCGCGGAAGACATCAACCGCGCCAAGAGCTTCTATGAGCAAATCTTTGGCATACAAATGGAACCCGTAACCGAAATGATGGGCATGCACATGTCTTTCTTTCCCGGTGATGCCACGGATGGCAAGGTATCGGGCGGGCTGGTGCAAAGCCCCATGCATCAACCCTCGCAAACCGGCACGATTGTATACCTTAATGCCAACCCTGCCGGCATGGAAACGGTGCTATCGCGAATAGAGGCTGCCGGCGGACAGGTGATTATGCCCAAAACGGCTATCAGTCCCGAGATAGGCTACATGGCTTTTTTCATAGACAGCGAGGGTAATAAAATGGCCTTGCACTCCGGCAACTAGGGGTTGTGAAATGAAATTATTACAAAGAGGATGTTAAAACGGCATCCTCTTTTTATTTAGAGCAAACCTCCGGGGCGCATTTGGTGTCTTTCCGCGTATATTTACGTATACGTTTATCCACAGCAGATGAAAGCAATATTTACCATAACGCTGGTTTTACTTAGCGCCGGCATATATGCACAAGACATGGCCAAGGCCAAAGCAAACCTGAAACAGGCGGCATTGGGCTTTGGAGATGCGCTGATGCGCAAAGATTTCAGAACATTTGTATTGGCCAACACCTACCCCGCCGCCGTGGAACAGGCCGGCGGTGCGGAAAAGATGATAGCTGCGGTGGAAAAACAAGTTACGCAGATAGAAAACAGCGGAAACCAACTGGTGAGTGCATGGCCGGGAGACCCTTCGGAAATGATAGACACTGCGGGGGAACTGCAATGCACCATGCCGCAATTTGTAAAACTTAGGCTGCCCGCCGGCGATATTACCTCCCAAACCACATTGGTATGCATATCCATGAACCATGGTGCCAGCTGGTATTTTATAGATGCAGGTGAACAAAATTTACCCGCCTTAAGGCAGAAGTTTCCCAACATTAGCAGCAAACTGGTGATACCAAGGTCCGCCCCCCCGGTGTTTGAGGCAAAAAAATAAGCTATCGACCATAGCCAAGCATAATACCAGCATATATCGTAGCTCCTGCCGCAGTGTTATAGAAGCGGCCACCAAATGCATTAATATCGTTTCCGAGGCTATATACGCGGTTAAGCAGGTTATCGCCACCGATAAACATATCGGCATTTAGGCGTTTACACAACATATTGCGATAACCTAAGCGCGCTGTGAGTATGCCATACGCATCGGCATAGGCTGTAGCCGCATCATTCAGCGGTATCCTGTCCGTATATTGGAATGTAGTGTTGATATAAACACCTAGGCGCGTATCCACATCCAAACCTGCCACCAAGGTATGCGGTGCCACACCCGGAAGTGAATTACCCGAGAAATCGGTTGTTTCCCGTATGAAATCGGTATAGCGAAAACGGTAGTAGGTATAGCTGACAAATATCTCGAACGGAAGCAAGAAATTTCCCGGCATGACCAAGGGTTTGTACGACAGGTAGGCTTCAGTGCCCGGCTGTGTTGCCCCACCGGAGTTTATAAAATAATTTCCACCACCGGCATCTCTACGCACCACAATGGCATCTTGTAGGGCAAAATAAAAAACCGACACATCATACCTCAGGCGTTTCCACAGCAATCCCTTGGCACCTAATTCATAGTTGCTGCCCTGCTCATCCTTAAGCGAGCGATTGAAGCTGAGCCCCGTAGGCAGCAACTCTGCCGTGGTAGGTGGCGAAAAGCCCTTTGCTATATTGATGTAAAGCGCATTAGCTTTTGCCGGATGAAACAGTAATGCCAAACGCGGCGCAGTATTATAGAATGTGCGTGTGAGGGCTGCGGAGGGATAAGCGTTTAATCTTGTGTAGCGCAACTGCCTGTCGGTAATACTAAACCCCGCCGTAGCCGACCATTTGCGATACTGCCAACCCAACTGCCCGAAAAGAAAATATTGCCGATTGGTTACCTCATCATCCGACAGTAAAGTATCGGGGTTGCCGTTCAGGTTTTTATAGGTTTTGAACGATGAAGTGCCTTGCTGCCATTCGATACCTGCCAAGGCATGCAGGCGATGTTCACTTATGCTCGGCTTATAACCGAACACGGAGCGCAAACCGTAATGCGGCTCAATGTTACGTCCATAGTTTTGAATAGTGGGGTTGCGCAAATCGGTATTGGCCATGTAAACGGTGGTGGTATTGTGGATACCACCGGCAATTGACAAACGATTAGTAAGCCCCGCCAACAGCCCCTTGGCATATATGGCGGCTTTTGCAGCCTCCGCACTTGGGAAGCCCCCCGCAGCAGGGCGTGCCGCATAAGGATTTTGCTCAAACTCGGTGCGCGTAAGGCCACCGGGTGTTTGGTAATACAGGTCTGAATAAAGCATGTGGGCCGAAAGGTTGTTATGCGCGGATGTTTTTACCCGTGCATCCCATGAGAGCACATCGCGGCTCATGGCCGTATGCATGCGATAGCCCGAGCTTTGCAAATGCTGATAGCGTAGCGTATGCCTTACCACCTCTTTACCAATATTTAATTCGGCATTGTAGTGCGATAAACCTCTACTCCCGAAAATATAGCCTGCCTTAACGGTAGGCACGGTGTCATCATCCGGTGTGGTATGCAATAGCAATGTGCCGCCGGTGCCTGCGCCATAGATGCTACCCGCAGGCCCTTTAATCACCTCGATAGCGGAGATATTGTAGAACCCGATTTGATTAAGGTAAGTACCGCCCCCGGGGTCGGTAAAAGGGATATCATTGTAGTATACCTTAACATTACGCACCCCAAAAGGCGAACGTAATGCACTACCCCTGACAGCCAAACGATAGCTACCGGGAGAGCGCTCTTCCATACGCACACCCGGTGTGGCATTTACGACCTGCAACAAACCGGTATTACCAAAGCGGTTTAATTGTTTATTGTCAATATAATTTAATGCGGCCGGCAGTTCTTCGGTACCACCTTCCGTGGCATAGGCCTTTATGCGTACTTCGGGCAATGGTAAAGGTTTGGCGGTATCGCTAAACTGTGCCTTGACGCAAAGCGGAGCCAATAAAACGATAAGCAGATATGTAATTTTCATGGACCACTGCATTTATTGCATAGCCGCCTCATACACGCTCATTACATCGGCAGCGGCTTTTTGCGGTGTGAAGTTTTGTGCATGACGGATACCTTTCTCCACCATTGATTGCCGCAACATGCTATCCGTAGCCACGCGCAACATGCCGTTTGCCATATCTTCGGCATCAAAGGGATTAATATAGAAAGCCGCATCTCCACCCGTTTCGGGCATGCAGGATATGTTGGATGTTATAACCGGTACTTGGCTAAAAAGCCCCTCCAGCACCGGTATGCCGAAACCTTCGAATATAGACGGATATACGAGTGCCAAAGCATTTTGATATATGGCCGGAAAATCGGCGAAAGCCACCCTACCCGCATGCTCCGAAAGAAAGATGACGCGCTTCGTCAACCCGTTGGTCCGCACATATTCTTTTACCTTGGCCAAATAGGCTCCGCCTTTGCCTATCACCACCAAGGGTATGTCGCATTTATCTTTAAATATTTTCATGGCTTCGCATAAGCGCAACAGGTTTTTACGCTCTATTACGGAACCTACGTACAAAAAGTATTCCGCCGGGAGCACATATTTTGCTGCAACCTCAGCTTTTTCTTGCGGGGAGACCCGATGCATGAACGCTTCATCGCAGCTTTGGTAGCATACGGTAATTTTATCCGCAGGCACGTTATAGTATGCCGTCAAATCATCGGCGGTTTGCTTACTAATGGCTATAACCTTGTTGGCATGTGTACAGGCATTTTTAAACTTTGTGCGATAGATACGTACATCGGCAGGTTTATATTGCTCGGGGTAGCGCTCAAATATCAAATCGTGCATGGTAACCACACTACGCACACGGGTATTTTGTATACCCCAAGGTATTTCGTGGCTTAACCCGTGATACAGGTCAATACCTTTTGCCGTCAAGTCATCCTTAACACGGCTGCTGCGCCATAAGGAGGAGAACAGCCTATTAATGCCGGAGGGCGTTTGGATATGTACGTTCCCCGATTGCGGAGGCGTGTACATATCCGTTATTTTGGGGGTGAAGAGGTAATAGTCGTGCTCCGGAAAACCAAGAAACAGCGCATCAAGCAACATACGGCTGTAGTTACCCAGCCCGGTATCATTGGTAAATGCCCTTTTGGCGTCGAAGGCAATGCGCATAGGCAACGAAAATACAACGATGCGGGGACTTAAGGGCAGATTTGCCTTATACGGACTTAAAAAACAAAGAGCGAAGCTTTCGCCTCGCTCTTATATTGTATACAATATTGAATATTAGAAATCCGTACCCACGGAAAGGTGCCAAAGCGGCGTTTTACGCCCTTCTATATTCCAAGCCGCATCCACGCGGAAGAAATAACCGAAGAGCATGGTGCGCATACCGGCACCATAACCCACACCCAAACCTGCAGTTTCATCGGTAATAACCATGCTTACGGGCGGGTTAGGCAAACTGTTGTTGGGGTCGGGCAGGAAACGGTTATTTGTTAACCTGTCGGCATTGGGCCAAATACCTTCCCAAGCCGCGCCCGCATCGGCAAACACCACGGCCTGTAAGTTCTTCAGCAAAGAAGATTGTACGGGACGCTTGATGAATGTAGTAACCAGCGGCAGGCGGAACTCGGTATTGATAACGCCGTAGCTGTTACCGTTGCGCGAGTTAAGCTCGTAGCCGCGGAGGTTGGTAGCTATGGTTTCCAAACCATAGTTTTCGTAAGGACGAACGGGCACATAATCGCTGTACTTACGTGTAAGGAACCAGTTGTCTACCCCACCCAAGTGATAAAGTATACGATACTTACCATCGGAAGTGGCACCTGCCAGGCGTATGGCCCAAATAAAGTTGCGGTATATTTTGGCATAGTAGCGGAAATCGGCACCGAGGTTGAACATGCCACCGCCGGGACCGTTAACGCGTGAAAAATACTCGGCAAAGAATTTGTATCGGAACCCGTTGTAGATATTGATGATGGGGCGCTTGGTGTTATCAAACACATACTCGGCGCGCGCCATACCCCAGTTTTGCACATTATCCTCGGGGTCGTAAGTGAGGCTGAGAATATCTTGCGACTTGTATACCAATTTATCGGAACGCAAAGCTAACTGCATGCGAATGCTGCGGATGTTATCCAAAGGATAATTTGCCGAGCCCTGTATGATGTTCATTGTTGTTTTGGCCAATTGCTCGTTGATGAGCGAGAGATTGGTAGACGGGTCAACATAGTTGATAACATGCGTGGTGTAATTGGTGGAGCGCAGGTACATAATACCCCAATCGAGACGACGCTTGAAATTTTCGTACTGCAGGAAGTAGGTAAGCCCCGAAAAATCGAGCGGCAAACGCACACCACCGGTGAGGCGGTAGTCTTCCATCAAATCGCCTAAACTTGCCGTAAGCATGCCTCCGATGGGGGGATTTTCAAAACGGGCGCCGTTTAGCGATGCCGGCTGATAGCGGTTAAACAGTAGTGTATTATCCAGCTTAATGGTAAAGAAGTCGAGCTTGAAGGCCTTACGATAAGGCATGGCGCGCATCTTCAGATAAGTACTGTCGGCTTCGTTTACAGGTACAGCAACGGGGGCAGCTTCCGCAACCGCTCCGGGGGCCGCTTCGATACCTGCACCTTCGGCATTACCAAACTCGGATTGAAACACATCACCACCCTTAAGCAGTGACTCTCCGGGTTTTCTTTTCTTAGCCTCGCGCGCGCGCTCCGTTTGCGACAATGTCGTAGGTTGAGGATGTTTTTCGGTTACATTAACCCCGGGCAATTGCAGCGGGCGATAGTATACGATAAACTTATTGCCCACTTGCATTACATCGGCAGCTTGCTTGCTTGCAGGATTGTATTGATGACTTACAATATTGCGCGAGTAGTTGGTTACGGCTGCCGAAGATGCCGAATCCATATTATTACGGTTGCGCTTAAGGGTGATGATGTATTGGTTTTGTACCCCGTTTACATCATACAGGTATGCAAAGTTTTCACTACCGTATTGTATGGGCTGTGATATGGTACCTTGGCCTTCTTTGGCAAAGGTCATCTGCAATAATTCTTTACGCTTGGTTTTGGTATCGTAAAAGAAAACGTTCATGGGACCGGTAGGCAGTTCGTTAACGGCTACGGGAACGTTAAGATTTGCTTTAGGCCTGTTGGACAGGAACAGTATACCACGCTTGGAGCCACCACTTACAAACCAAGGCTGCACATCATCCCATTCATCGTTGGTAATATTGGTCATGCGTGAGCCGCGGATGGTGAACTCGTATAAATCGGTTTGGCTTTTCTTGATGGCTGAGAACACCAGTTTATCATCGTCCTCGTTAAAGGTCATGCCCAAGGCACGGTCGAAACGGTTTGCGGGTATCACGTAGTTATCTACCCGAGCCTTCAGCGAGTTGTATATCCGCAGCATGGTTTTGGTGCCCTTCTTATACAGGATGGCCAGTTTATAGCCCGAGTTAGACCAAGCCATAAGCGGATAGTTGGGGTCGGGTTGGGCCGCAAAATCAGACCTGCCTTCTTCCAGTATGGCGTAGCGCGCCTGAGAGCCGCGTGTGTTTTGCATGTACACTTTATACTCTCCGTTCTTCCAAGATACGTAAGCCACATCGTTACCCTTCGGTGCCACCTTGAAACTTTGTATTATAGAACCGTCATCGGGTATCTCTACTTCCAAAGTTGTTTTTGTGGTATCGGGTTGCTCGCGCAACAGTTCATCCTTTTGATACATTGCCGTATAGTAGGATAAAACCGAATCGCTTACCACTTTGGGCTTTTGTCCCATCGTCATCTTTACCGCCTGGTTGTAATTGCCCTTTGTTTGCATGTTAAAGAGCAAGGTGCGCATGTTGTTATCGCCATACTTATCGGCAATATATTTCCAAAAGGCGCGGCCGGCTATTTCGTAGTTGTCCTGTGCCAATGTGTAAAAGCTCGCATCCGGGTTGGCTTCCAGTATATTCTTCCAATCGGTATTGGTTTTGGAATCCCATCCTTCTATGAGGTAAGAGGTGTAACCGTACAGTACCCAATTGGGCAGGTTAAGCAGCAAGGCATTCTTTACCACCTCACGAAAGTTCTCCCCAAACAACATACGCTCCATGATGACTTTTGCCATGCCTTCGCGGGTTTGGCGGCGTAGGTCGGTGTGCTCACCGGTGAAGTATACCACCAGTTTATCGCCCACCACATCTATGGTACCTGCGGGTATATCGCGTAATTGCGACTCGTACCTACGACCTACATTGGTTTGAAGATACTCATCAAAGTTATTGTACAATATCACGCTGAATTTGCGTGGGAACTCGCCCTCCATCTTTTGCTCTATGATGGAGATATCATTTTCTACCTGCTCGGCCACATAGCGCGCCAGCATACGTCCCGCACGGTCGTAATGGTAAATGCGGAAGTGTTTTGTTTCGTAAAATTTCCAATCGAAGCTGCGGTATTGCACACGATTCTGCCCGAATATCTCCGTATTCGTTTGAGCCGATGCCCCGCCACCAAGTGAAAGCAAAGCACATAATGAGAACAGGGCAGTCCTGTACTTAGGGTTAAACCTCATAATTAATGAATTGATGGGACTATATCCGTATACAATATACGGCGTTAAATCATAAGTTTGCAACCTAAACCGGTAAAAATTCGAGCCTGTGTTATATACGGAATCCTTTGTTTTTAATCCTTTCCAAGAAAATACCTATATCATCAGAAACGATGCCCGCGAGTGTATCATTACAGACCCCGGAATGTATGGAGCGGAGGAAACGGCACACTTAGTAGAATACATTACCACCAACGAGTTGAAACCGGTGGCTATAGTGAACACACACGCCCACATAGACCATATATTGGGCGTGAACGCGCTAAAGCAGAAATATGGTATCCCTTTTTACCTACACGAGAAGGAACTGCCCGTATTGCAAGGCGCAACGGCATCGGCCATGATGTTTGGCTTTGACTTTAGAGACATACCGGCCGTAGACGGCTACCTGAAAGAAGGTAATTCCTTTAAGTTGGGAGACGACGAACTAGAAATACGCTTTACCCCGGGACACTCCCCGGGCAGCGTGGTACTGTATTACGCCAACGGCGGTTGGGTAATAGGTGGCGACGTACTGTTTAACGGCAGCATCGGGCGCACCGACTTACCCGGCGGAAACCATGAAACCCTGCTCAACAGCATAAGCACGGCAATGTATACTTTGCCTGATAATACCACCGTGTACAGCGGACACGGGCCTGCCACCACCATAGGCAACGAGAAAAAGTACAATCCCTTTATAAGAGGCTAAGATAAGAACGGTTAGCCCTTGTATACCACTAACTCGTTGCCATGCAATATCGGCACAACGGGATGCAAATCGGGTGTGGCGCAATACTCCATGTCGCTTTCCAAGCCATAGGCGGAAAGACGCAAGTAGTGGGCACTGTCTTTCAGGAAGTCTATAACCGGTGCGCCTTTTGCACGTTGATAGAGGTGCAATGCAGCGCGAGAGCTATCGCAATTAATATCGAAATGCTCGGCCACTGCGTCTATCACCGCCCCGGCAAACAATGAATCTTCCAAGTTAAATCTGTCCTTCCACGAAGCGCAAGCCAAAAGCACATTGTGATTTTGGGCTTTAAGATATTCGCAAACGGCGGTGAGGTTTACAAAAGAACCGGTAATAATGGCCGCAGCACCCTTCACCATATGCAACAAACGAGTACCGTTGGTAGTGGTAAGCACCAAGGTTTTACCGGCGATAAACGAACGCGGATACTCCGAAGGGGAATTGCCGTATTGCAAACCCTCTGCCACCTTCCCGTCGCGCTCACCCGCGGTTATGCTATTCTTAATTTGTTCCCCCAATGCTATACACTCGGGTACGGAAGATACGGGAATAACGCACTTGGCACCGTTGTGCAATGCAGCTGCTATAGTGGACGTGGCACGAAACACATCTATGATTACCACAATGGCATTTTCTGTATCATAAAGGTCGAGTAAGAGCGGGGAGAAGCAAACTTCGAGGCGCGGAGCTTTTTGAGACGGCATTGTCAATGACTATAATTTTGAAAAACGTTGCAAGATAAAACTAAAGCACGATACAATAAAAAACGCCACCCGTAAAGGATGGCGTTTCGTTATGTTGAAATGTGCGATTAGTAAACCCACATATCGTGCTCTTTATTAAACAGCTGCTCGGCATCTTTTTGTCCTTCATACAGCGCCTCCAAATTGCTCATACCTCTTTCCCTGTAAGCCAAATCGAAAGGATTGCTGGTTTTGATGATGCGGCTGGAGAAGTAGCGACCTTCGAAATAGTCATCCCAAGTAATACGGGCCACATCGTTATCGGGGTTAAACACCTCGTACTGAGCCAACATGGGGCGAACTTCGGGGTAGTACAACCAGAACACCGCCTGAGAACCGCGGAAAGAACCATCATCGTTGTACAAATCGCGAATGGGCGCTATACCGATGATACGAGTTACCATCCTACCGAGATTACGGTCGAAAATCCAATCTTCTTTGATACGGTATTTTGTTACCACATCGGGGTTGAACTCGCGGCTTGTGATAGACATTGTCATCTGACCTGTCAAGGGGTCTTCAACCATAGTGGTATCAGGCTTACCAATCAGCATTTCTATGATTTGCTCTTTGGTAAGTGCCATGGTAAAGCGATCATCCATATTGGAGTAGGCTTTAACTTTACCGTTTTTAATGGCATCAAGGATAATTTCTATGAAATAACCGCCGCCGGTATAATCATCACCGGGATAACGGAACGCCATATTTTGCTTTTCACGCGTGTCTATTTCGCGCCATACCCTTTTCTTCCAAAGGATATCCGCTTCACGTATGGGCTGCCAACCAACAGGCCTGCTGATGTGGGGTACACGGTCGTATACACCATCCGTTACCAAGGCGGGTCTCCAGTCTTTGGTAACACCATTAGAACTGTTGAACTGAGTCTGCACCTGGTCAGATATCACCATGTTGTTTTGAGCAAAAGCCGTACTTCCCGCAAAAATTAACGCCGCAGCGGCTGCAATTCTATATGTTTTTAGGACAGTCATAATCCTTGTGCTTATTTGCTGATGTTTAAAGATACAATAAATTAGTTAAGGTTCAAATTCACGGTGCCGAGTGCACGGTTGCGCTTATCGGGGCCTACAGCCCTGATTTCTTCGAAGAACACCTTGTCACCAGGTTTACATCTTGCTATCGCGTCTACCACTTGTTTGTTCTTGGAGAATAATGCACCGTCTACTTTGAAGGGGCCTATCAACTCGCCGCGTTTGGGCAGCATGCTGAACTCGAATGATGTAACTACGAAACGAGCATCGAAATCGAAACCATCCAAAGCGGCAACTATACCTAACTGAGCCTTAAGCACGTTAGAAGGCAAAGACCCGCTACTTTTATTACCCACTTTGGCCGTAGGATCGGGGATGTACTTAACACGTACTTCCATACCGCCCACTTGCTTTACGCCTGATTCTGTTTTGGCGTTGATAGCGGCAAATACTTTACCGGGCTTATTCGTTTCTACGGTATACTGACCTTTTTGTGCCCCGGGAGTGATGGTTGCATCAGGAATGCTAACCGAAACATCCTCCAACGAATAACCGGCAGCGGAAACCGTAATGGGGTTGGGTACACCGATGTAGAACACGTTCATTTTATCCAATTGCATTGAAGCACCTGTTGAACCCACCATATACTGGAACTCATAAGGCTGAGTGATGGGGCGACCACCCATATCGATGGTAACCGTACCACGAACCGTTTGCAGACCCACACCTGAAGCGTTGGTTTCCCAGTAAGCGATACCGTTTTCAACTTTAGATACCCTACCGGTATTATTGGTAACAGTGGGGTTCACAGCCTTATTGTAGGCAGCAAGCATGATTTGAGCCTCAACTTTCTGACCTACCAGTGCATAACTTGTTTTGGGAACGGCGATGGCTTGGAAGGCATCGAAACGTACCTGCTCCTGGGCTGCTTCGTTAAACAATTCGTTTACCACAAGCGCTTCACTGTTACGTACGTCGTTTTGGAATTTGGAGAACAAAGTTACAACGGCCATAGTAGGCATGTTGTAGAAGTAAGCGGTAGACCAATCTGCCTGAGGGTTGTTCTCTGTTTTCTTCACATCCATAATGGTTGTTCTGATGGGCAGTTGTTGTTCGATAGCATCGCGAAACTTGGGGCTCACAGTGCTTAACAACATTTCATTGTAAGCTTTCAGTTTTGCTTTCAACTCATCACCACCCTTCTTATCAACCAACAGCAATGTAGAGGCATCGATATTATCTTCCCTTTTGATTTCTCCGTTCACTTCACGTCCACCGGATTCCTCAACAATTTTATCTTTCCAACTTTCGAGATATTTATACAACTCCTCGGAAGCGGCTTTAACTTGCTTGGCTTTATCGTTATAGGGCTTTACACGTTCTTTTTGACCTTCCATGTTTTCATTCTCGTCAAACGAAGTATACAGCTCTTTGTTTTTATCGTCGATAGACTTGTTTGACGAACTGATACTTTGGTTGATGGTTTTGAACGCGTGGAGGATTTCCGATGACACGTTCAACGCCAGCATCGCCGTGAGTACCAGGTACATCAGGTTAATCATCAACTGCCGTGGCTCTTTAGGTAGCGCCATTCTGTATTAGTTTTTACTTTGTTATTAAGTTTTGAATCTTTTATATCACAGCGTTGTTGACGGACAATATTAACGTCCTTGCATGGCCGTAAGCATGTTGCCGTAAATCTGGTTCAGGGTAGTCAGATTTTTGGTCAACTGAGCCATTTGCTCTTTCGCAGACATGGCATCGGCGGCGCTTGAAGCCATAGCATCGGAAGCGTTAACCAAGTTGCTGTAGAACTTGTTCATTGCTTTCAGGTGGTTGTTGGCATCTTGCAATTCCACTTCATAAATCTGGTTCAAAGAGCCCATGTTACGGGAAAGTATTTGTACTTGCTCGTGGAATTTGGCCGTATCGTCGGCTGCGCTGTTGAAAGCGGCCATGGTATTGGTGGCACCGATGAAGGTGGTTTTCATTTCACCCAAGGCGGTAGCGGCATCACGAGCGCTTGAAGAATATTCGTTGGTGGCGGAAGTAACCTCGGACAGGTCTTTCATTTGCTCAACCACATTGCTGAAGCGTTGGAAGTTATCGCCCAGCTTACGGATGTTTGCGGGAGTAACCATTGCGTCTTCCAGCATTTTATCCAAAGAAGCACCTGCGGATACTTTACCTTTTGTAGAATCGAATTTTGTACCTTTTCTGTAAGCTTCAACATGAGGATTCTCATCGATATTGGGGTAGAAACGCTCCCAATAGTAATCCTTGTGCGGAGGCAATATACCGAGCAGGGCAAACAGGAACACCTCTGTCATCATACCCACGGTAAGCATCACACCTGCGCCGGGCCAGTGCTGAATTTTAAACAGGGCACCCAAAAGCACCAACGACGCACCGCAACCTATCACGAGGTTTTTAAGATACTTACCTTGTTTGGTCTCAAAAAACAGCTCAATGGATTTCATTTCTTTCTATTGTTTTCTTAAAGAGGTTGAAAAATGATGGTTTTTAAATTATCTCCTGTTTGTCAAAGCCGGAGCAACTTGGGTATATACGCAACGGAAACCGATATAGGGTTTTGCCGTGTCGGCGTATTCATAATCACGCGTACCTGTTTGCAGGTAGTAAGCCACATCTCTCCAGCTACCACCGCGTACCACTTTACGACGCATCCATTGAGGATCGCTTTCGCTCATCTTATAATTTACATCGGGGTTCAAATCGGCAACCGAATTGTAAGCACCGCTGTAGTAAGGAGACTGAGTCCACTCGGCTACGTTACCGGACATATTGTACAGACCGTAGTCGTTGGGCCAGTAGCGATCAACAGGCACGGTATACAAACCACCATCTGCGGCATAGTTACCACGTTGAGGCTTGAAGTTAGCCAAGTAACAACCTTTCTTGTTTACGAGATAAGGACCGCCCCAAGGATAAGGAGCTTCCACGCGACCACCTCTTGCGGCCCACTCCCACTCAGACTCGCTGGGCAGGGTAAATTTGCCTTCGAAGTACATTTTAGCCCTTTCGCGCTCTGACCTCCACAATTGTGTACGCCAGTTACAAAAGGCCTGAGCCTGATGCCAGTTAACACCAACAACGGGATAGTTGTTGAACGCGGGAAACCAGTTGTACTGAAGTGCTATAGGCTCGTTATACGAATAAGAGAATTGCTTCATCCAAACCGTAGTATCGGGATAAACCTGAACATCGTATTTCTTAACGAAGTTGGTACGAGGCTGATTGGTGTTTTTCACGTTCTCATCGTAGTCGTATACTTCGTAGTGATAAACGAGTTTGGAGTTATCAAACTCTTTTCTGCCCCAACCGGAAGCTTCGGGCTGAATGTAGAAGTTGCTAAGCTGATCCTGGATATCGGCATCCTTCCAGTTTACCCTCTTTCTGAAGTCAACGCGTTGAGACCCGTCGGGGTTATCAATCATATCGCCAAGCTGGTAGTGAGCCATAGAGTCGCGAACCCAGTTGGTAAACTGACGATATTCCGCATTGGATATCTCGGTAGCGTCCATGTAGAAGCCGGTCATCTGCACGGTGCGAATCATCGCGTCTTGTTTTCCGCGAACATCTTCGTCACTTGCTCCCATTTTCAATACACCGGAAGGTACATACACCATGCCGAGGGGAATGGGTGCCTTGTAGTTCATCATAGTAGGCTCTCCGACTAACTGACCACCGGAACCCGATTTCCCGCAACTTGCAGCCAGTGTCAACAATGCTACAGCCGAGATCTTCAGGGAAAGTTTTTTCATACTACTTTTTGTTATTGTTTTTTTGCTATTAGGCAAATAAAGTAATTTTTTTGGTTCGTTCGTGGCTTTCGCCATAAAACCGATGCACAATATTTAAAGTTTTTTCCAAAAATGCAAGTGTCACAAAAAAAATGTTAAGTTTTTTTTTCGGCGGCACAAGCTGAAAAACGATTGAAAGTAAAACAATTACTTCGATTTTTTAATCAGGGGCAAAACCGCTTCAGGCGTGCTTACGGGAGGCAAACAGGCCGATTGCGTACACACGTGATATTTGGGTATTGCGGATGAAAACTTACCCGAAAGGGCCGGGACATCGAATATTTCTTTTTGCAAGGTGAGTGTATAAGCTTGCGGATGATACCCCGGAATTGCCGCGACACCATTGCGAGCATCGCTCCCCGATACCACAACCAACGTGCCTCCGTGTGCCGATATTTGTGCCAAACGGCACCAATAACCGTAAGAATAAGCATATCGTGCGGCGGCAGGCACCGTTTGCGCCACCATATATTCGGCCATTTCTGCCCAATCGGTGCGCTCCATACACAAGCCCAACAGGTATAGATTGTGTGCCATTACCGCATTGGAGGACGGCGTGGCACCGTCATAGGTTTCCACTTTGCGCACGGGTATATCAGCCGCACCTGCGGGTGTGTAGTAGAAAAAGTGGCCGTGCTCGTGTAGGAATAGACGTATCACGTCTTCATTAAGTTGGGCGGCATGAACAATGTGACCGTTATTGCCGCCGGAAGACGCCAGTTGCAGCAGGGCGGAAATAAGATAAGCATAATCATCCAGATTGGCGGGAATTTTAGCCTTACCGGCCTTCCAAACATGCATCAGCCCGGCATCGGAAACAAAGCATTCGGTCATGCGTTGCATATGCGCTTCGGCAAGGTGTAGATAATCTGTGCGTTGCAGTGCCACGGCGGCTTTGGAGAGGGCAATGTTCATCAGCGCATTCCAAGAAAGGAGGCTTTTATCATCGGTTATCGGCCGTATTCTTTTTGCCCGTGCCGCGAATAGTTTTTGCTTTGCAACATCAATGTCCTCTCGCAGTTGTTCGGGTGCCTTGCCCTTGCGTTCGGCAACGGCTTCAAGCCCCAAAGGAACGTTGGGAATATTGGTATGCTCCCAATTGCCTTCGGGCGATATATCGAAGTATAAAGTCACCGCTTCATCGTTACCCGTTACTTGCATCCATTCGTCCGCAGACCAAGTGTAAAACTTACCCTCTATGCCTTCGCTATCGGCATCTATGGCACTGAAATAAATGCCCGAGGGGTCTTTCAATTCTCGCTCCACAAAAGCAATCGTTTCTTCTATTACCCGGCGGTATTCGTCATCGCCGGTAAGCATATAAGCATCGCACAACACAGATACCAGGAGCGCATTGTCGTACAGCATCTTTTCGAAGTGCGGTACCAGCCATTTTTCATCGGTGGCATAGCGGGCAAAACCGCCTCCTATCTGGTCGTAAATGCCGCCAAACAGCATTTTATCGAGGCTTAGGCGAGCCTGTGCCAAAGCTGCCTCGTTACCTGTCAACGCGTAATTATCCAGCAAAAAACCTATGGCCATGGTACCGGGAAATTTGGGTGCTCCGCCAAAACCTCCGTTTACCGTATCAGCTTGTTTCAATAAGGCTTCCGCCATTTGGCCTACGGTATTAAAATCGTAAGGAACACGAGCGGTGACCATGGCCTGTTGCGATACCTGTTTCAGATAGCCCAGCATTTGCTCCGTTTGCGCGCTTACTTCGGCAGGTTGGGTGGTCCAAACCTCTTGCATACGCTGCAGCAATTGCATCCACGACAGGCGGCCGTACATGGGCCTTGGCGGATAATAGGTACCTCCGTAAAAAGGCACCCTGTCGGGCGTGGCAAACACATTAAGCGGCCATCCCCCGCTGCCGCTGATGGCCTGAATGGCATCCATATACATTTGGTCTACCCCGGGGTGTTCCTCCCTATCTACTTTTATACATACGAAATGCTCGTTCATATACGCCGCCACCTCGGCGATTTCAAAGCTTTCGCGCTCCATAACGTGGCACCAGTGACAGGCGGCATAACCTATGCTTACTATTACGGGTTTATTTTCGATTTTAGCGCGTTTAAAGGCCTCGTCGCCCCAAGGATACCAGTCTACCGGGTTATGCGCGTGTTGCAGCAAATACGGGCTTTGTTCGTCAATCAGTCTGTTTGCCATGCGATAAAATTAGGGATTAGGCACCTATGAGGCACAAAAAAGCCCGATTCGCGAGGAACCGGGCTCTTATATAAAGCGGTATTGTTATTTGGTTTTGAGTTCTTCGAGGTACTTATCCAACGCCGATACCATGGAGGGGGAATCGGGAGCGGGCGCCTTGATATCCAAACGCAGGCCCGATTCTTCGATAGCCTTGGACGTGGTGGGTCCGAAAGCACCAAACAGCGTGCCGTTTTGCTTGAATTTGGGGTCGTGGTCGAACAGGGTTTGCACGCTGAAGGGGCTGAAGAACACGATGAGGTCGTAAGCATGCTTCATTACCGGCTCGATATCGTTGGCCACCGTGCGATAAAGCGTAGCCTCGGCAAATTTGATGTTATTTGCCTCCAGGTATTGTGCTATATCGTTCTTACCGTTATCGGCAGTGGGCAATATGAAGCTTTCGTTATTTTTATGCTTACCGATTACTTCCAGCAATCCTTCGGTGCTGCCATCGGCAGAGAAAAACACTTTACGCTTGCGATACAGGATGAACTTTTGCAGGTACAGGGCCACTGCCTCCGTGATGCAAAAGTATTTCATATCCTGAGACACCTTTACCTTCAGCTCTTCGCAAATACGAAAGAAATGGTCTACCGCATTGCGGCCGGTAAAGATGATGGCGGTGTATTCACCTATGTCTATACGTTGTTTCCTGAAATCTTTTCCCGTGAGGCCCTCTACCCTGATAAAAGGATGAAATTCCAGCTTCACGTTGTGTTTCTTGGCCAGGTCGAAATAAGGTGACTTATCCGTTTCCGGTTTGGGCTGGGTGATGAGAATCGAATTGACTTTGATCTCCTTTTTTCCGTTGCTCTTTGCTTGCACGCTTTCAGCTTTTGCCATAATTGGGTTAATGTCGGAATCTTTTGGTTAAAAAATAATAGGGTCGAACTCAACAACTCATTGATTAATAAAGCAATCCGCGTACCAACAGCTTCATTAAAATTGCCATAGGCAATAATTCCGAGGCGCAAAGGTACGTAAAAAAATGGAATTTGCTGAATTGGAACAGCGAACCGAATACCCGCCACGAGCGTACGTACCTGTTTACGAACAGGGCTACCACCACCACGAGGGAGGTGATAACCGCGGGTTGAAGCAGCGTGGGGCCTGCAAAAGCCAGTATTATGACAAACGGCAATAGAAAAACTGCTAAAATCTTATTTATCAGGAATACATTAAATATATAATGGGTGGTAACCTCCTCCAAACGGAAGGCCCAACCACTAAAACGAATCATGGCATATTTGGCAAGATAAATGGCCATAACGCCGGCAATTAACAGGGTTACCATTAAAGACGGAGAAATACCCGCGGGACGTTGGGGCGTGCCTGAAACAAAGGCATAATATAAATAAGCCCCGCCTACCATCGTAAAAAACAAGTTCATCAACAGGTTGGACAACGGTGCACCCTCCAATTTTTCGCGCAACTGGCGTGTGCCTTGTGCGGGGTTGAGAAAAGCCTGCCAAACGTTTCGAAAATAGCGCGGGTCGATAAACCGAATAAGGCCCAATAGCAAGCAAAGCGTAAGCACGAGGTAAAAATCGGTAGTCTTATCGGGGAAAGGGCGCAGGCGCTCGATGGCATTGTGCACGGTACGCTCCTGCAGGAACGGGTGATTTTCCAAGAGTCGCGTCAGGCTGTCTGCAGCCGTACCGTTTATCCGCAAGCTGTCTGCAGGTATACCGTAGGTAAGCGGATTTACCTTGGCCACCGCAGGCAAAGCCATGCAGAAAATGAAAGTGAACAGAAAAATAAAACGGAACGGCTTCATGAACGTATGCAAAATTAACACTAAGCCCTTAATGAGGCGGCTAATCTTTTCCACCGTCGCGCAAATGGGGTTAACTTCGCCCCCGGATGGCCGGCATTTATTTACATATCCCATTTTGCAAGCAGGCATGCAACTACTGCGATTTTCATTTTTCCACATCAACAAAGCTGAAAGACGAAGTATTGGCAGCCATGATGCGCGAACTGGAACTACAACGCGACTACCTGCGCGGCGAAGTGCCGGAAACCATATACTTTGGCGGCGGCACTCCTTCCCTACTCTCTGCCGACGAAATCAACCGTATTACCGAGCATATTCGCAAACATTACAATACCGGGCACATTAAGGAGTTTACCCTTGAAGCCAACCCCGATGACCTTACGCCCGCGTATATAAAAGCATTACGCGGAACGGAAGTAAACCGCTTCAGCATAGGGGTGCAATCGTTTAAGGAAGAGGACCTGCGGTATATGAACCGCGCACACAACGCCCAACAGGCCGACTATGCGATAAAAGCGGCGCAAGACGCCGGATTTACCAACCTGACCATAGACCTGATATATGGCACACCGGGGCTTAGCGATGCCGACTGGAAGCGCAACCTGCAAAAAATAAAGGAGCTGCAACTACCTCATTTTTCGGCCTACGCCCTAACGGTGGAAGAAGGCACCGCACTGCACCACAGCATAGCCAAGAAGAAATCGAAGCCTGTGGATAACGAACAATCGGCAGCGCAATTTGAGCTACTTACGGAACAGGCAGCCGATATGGGCTTTGAGCACTACGAAATATCGAACCTGGCCCTGCCGGGCATGTATGCCATACACAATACCAACTACTGGCGCGGCAAAAGCTACCTGGGCATTGGCCCCTCTGCACACAGCTATGACGGGCAAAGGCGCCGCCACAATATAGCCAACAACGCACTGTACGTGAAAAGTATATCGGGAGATCACCGATTGGCCTACGAAGAGGAACAACTAACCCCCACAGAGCGATTGAACGAATACATCATGACATCGCTACGCACCATGTGGGGATGCGACCTGAAAACGATAGCCCGGCAATATGGCGACGATTACGCAAAAGCCATAAAAAAAGCAGCGGAAAAACACATGGAGCGCGGATACCTTACCGAAAGCGACGGTAAGCTCTTGCTAACACGTAGCGGGAAATTGTTTGCGGACCGTATAGCAAGCGACCTCTTCATGAGCAATTAACAGATATATAATTTGCAGATTGTCATAAAAGATGCTTTCTTTACATCCATCAAGCCCACCCATTTTTTACCTTCCCTGAACCAACGCTTTATACATTAAGAGGACGAGAGCATTTTGCGGAAAACATCCGCACGAAAACGTGTGAACAAATGCTTGATAAGGATATAAAGTTTTACAGAGAAAACAAAGAGAAACTGCGGGAGCAGTACATGGGCAAATACATAGTGATACGCAACCGAAAAGTGCTGGGTGCCTACGATACACATGCCGAAGCATATGAAAAGAGCATACAACATAACGATGTAGGCACCTTTATCATAGAGCATGTGAAGCCATCGGCGAAAAAATAAAATTTTTCTTAAGGCCAAATAAAATACGATTTCCATCGTACATAAAATTCGTGTAACCGATAAACTACCGGCCTAAATAGCCAAAGACAAACTTGCCGATACCACGCAACACGTAAAGTTGGAGTATACCAACAAAGGCATCACGATAAACGACAAGCCGCTGTCGGGTAAACAGTTGGCCAAGTACAAGAAAATGCTGCAAAAAGAAGACGTGAAGCCCGTGGCAAACAGCGATAGTTACAGTACCGACCGGAAGCCCTAAATCATCCTAAAAAGCATTAACTTAACATAGAAAATCGCCTATCATGAAAAGCCGCTTATTTGCATTAATGCTCATCTTCTGCGTTGCCGTATCGGCATACGCGCAAACCCCTGCCGAAAAACAAGCCTTGGAACAAGCCGCCAAAGAAATGCGGCGTGAGGGAGACAGTTACTTTATGGTAGCGCACCTGATGGCCGACGGCTTGATAAAAGAAAACGAGGCCTATTCGTGGCTATCAAGCGGAGATACCTTTCTAGTAAACGACAAACCTATCCCCACAGCATTTTATGACAAGTACCATACAATGGCAGAGGACTACAGTGCCAATTGCTTGCTATATAACCGCTTTGGTGTAACAAGTACCGGCTCAACGATTGCTGAGATAATTGATGCTGTGTCGAGTGTTAGAGTATCCGCTCAGCGACGTCTCGAGGCAGACACAATGAAGAAAAGAATGAAGAGATGCAGCAAACGGGTAACGGAACAATTGGCGGCTGACAACCTGATAAAAAAAGGAGACCACTTTACGATATTCTTTCGTTCCTACGGCATCTTCCTCAACTATAAGGAAATAGACAAAGCCTTGCAAAGCAAGTATTGGGAAATTGTGAAAAAAGAAGAAGGTTTTGACATTGCCACTTACGCGGGCCAACCATATATCAGTAGTTTTAGCACCACCTACTAAGGTTTCTAAAAAAAATCGAGATAGTATTTGGCGATAAAACAAATTTGTTTATACATTTGCGCCCGAAATAATGAACAACAAGAAGCAAATAAAGAACAAGAAACGCAATACCCCAAGGTAGGCGCGATTGGTCTTATGTGCTCAAAACATAATCAAGAGGCTTACCGGGTGGTGAGCCTCTTTTTTTTAAACCAAAAATATGCAGGTATACAAATTCGGGGGCGCGTCTATAGCAGCGCCGGACAGGATGGAAGCACTATTGCCCATCATTAGTGAAGCCGCACGTCCTTTCGTGCTGTGCGTGGTATCGGCATTGGGCAAAACCACCAATGCACTGGAATCGATAGTAAACGCAGCCTGTAAGGGTAAGAAAGAGGAAGCACAGGAACAGGCCAACGTACTGGAGCACCAACACCAAGAGTACGCGCGCGCCATACTGAACGACGAATATTACGAAAAAGCCAAAGCCGCGCTGAATGTGATATTTACCGAAATGCAATGGGGCATAGAAGGTGCCGACCCCGAACGCTATGACTATTCTTACGACCAAATAGTGTGCCTGGGCGAGTTGCTCTCCACACGCATATTTGCCTTTTACCTGCAACAACAAGGCTTGCCCTTCGAGTGGTTGGATATACGCGACATCGTGCGCACCGATGATACCTACCGCGATGCCAAAGTGGATTGGGACTACTCGCAAGCCCGTGCCAAAGAGGTGATAGAACCACTGATAAAAGCGGGAAAATGCATCATGACGCAGGGCTTTATAGGCGCCACGGCCGATAACAACTCGGTGACGCTGGGCCGCGAAGGGAGCGACTATACCGCAGCACTGCTGGCCGCATGGCTGAAGGCCGACGGCGTAACGATATGGAAAGACGTGGAAGGATTATCCAATGCCGACCCCAAGCTGTTTCCCAATACGGTGAAAATAGAAGCCATTACCTACCACGAGGTGATTGAAATGGCCTACTACGGCGCGCAGGTTATCCACCCCAAAACCATTAAGCCGCTACAAAACAACAATATACCCCTATATGTAAAATGCTTCCTGGATAAGGACCTGAAGGGCACGGTAATCAAAAACGAGGTAAACAGCATTTTTTACCCGCCGCTGATAGTACTGAAGAAAGACCAGATACTGCTGCAGGTCACTTCCAAAGACTTTTCTTTTATAACGGAAGACAACCTTGCGGAACTGTATGGCGCTTTTCACGACATGAATATAAAGGCCAACCTGATACAAAACGCGGCCATCAGCTTTGTGGCCTGTATTGATAATCGCCCGGATAAAATCAGCAAGCTCATTGCCCTGCTCAGCAACCACTATAATGTGCTTACCAACGAGGATGTGCAACTGCTGACGATACGCCACTACACACCCGAAATACTCTTCGACATGACGAAGAACCGCTACAAACTGCTGGAACAAAAAACAAGAGATACGGTGCAGGTGATTATGAAATAGGAGTGAGGAGTAAGTGTATTGTTGTTGATATAATCAAAACACATGAAATATTGGCTTTTCACATCGATAATATTGTTGCTATTGTCTTGTAAGGAGAAGATAGAACCCCAAGCTGACGTCAAAGAAAAGTTTTCAGGTACAGCGACATTGAATGACTCGGAATTATATAGTAAAAAATGGCGAGAGTACCTTAATAATGTTAACGAGCCTAATCTCGAACGAAGCAACATAACAACGTATCGTTATACATATTTAGGCTTTTTGGAGTCGACATACTCATTCAGAGTTAATATCGATTCAAACATTGCGACCTTAACATCGAAGTGCATAGGCTATTACCCTATTGAGCCAACGCTTGATAGTATCCGTAATAAAGAATTAGTCAAATACAGGAACAAACTGTTCGAAATAACAAAGGACACCATATTCGCTCAAACAGTACAAACTTTAACAAGCGCGCAATTGCAAAGCTTTTTACAAAAAGTCGAAGGGAGCTATTATTGGGCTATTACTGACCCCTGTCCGTCTAACTGTACAATGGACGGAGACTACATAATATTGGAAACGGCAACAGAACATTGTACTTCTAACCTTGATACATTATCATTTCACCGCGTAAGGATACATGCACCGCGTAAAGGCAGTTTTAAGGATGGATGTAGATACCTGGCGACAATATCACAGCTCACAAAAAACGAAAATGAGATGCTTGAACATCTCGCTAAATAGCATTTAGCAAAAAAGTCCGGAGACTATGCATCTCCGGACTTTTTATTTGGCACCAAATCATATTGCCATTCAAATCCTGCGGGATCCTTCACTGCGTTCAGGATGACAGAACGAGTTGATTAGCATTAAACAATTTTTTTTCCCTTCATCGCATCTTTTAGCGCGGCATCCATAACGCGCTCGGCAAAGGGGCGCGATACGTCGTTTAGCTTTTCGGTATGCTGTTGTATGGCATCTTTGTTTTTAGCATTGATGGCTTCGCGGAGGGTTTGCATTTGGCCGAGGGTGATGTTCACTTCTTCATCGCTGAGTAAGGCGCGGTGCTTCTCCATAAACTTCTCCGTGGTATCCAGCATCTGCTCCGCTTCTGTGGCGGCTTCTACCAAGGCGCGGGTTTGCATATCTTCTTTGGCGTGGGTAAGGGAATCCATCAGCATTTTCTCCACTTGGTCGTCGGTAAGGCCATACTGAGGTTTCACCTCTATGCTTTGTGCCACACCGCTGCGCAGTTCCGTGGCGCTCACTTTCAGTATACCGTCGGCATCTATCATAAAGGTCACCTCTACCTTGGGCAAGCCTGCGGGCATGGCAGGTATGTTGGTGAGGTTAAACTCGGCGAGCTTACGGTTGTCCTGTACCAAATCGCGCTCGCCCTGGTATACGGAAATGCGCATACCGCTTTGTCCGTCTTTTTGCGTGGTATATTGTCGGCCCGCTTTTACGGGTATTTTACTGTTTCGGGGGATGAGTACATCCATCAGTCCGCCCATGGTTTCAAGGCCCAGGCTAAGCGGCGTAATGTCGAGCAACAGCATATCGGTATTGTTGCCTGCAAGTATATCGGCCTGCACTGCGGCACCCAATGCCACCACCTCATCGGGGTTCAGTTCATCATACACGGGCTTACCAAAGAAGGCGCTCACGCTTTGCTTTACCAACGGTACCCTTGTGGAGCCCCCTACCATTACCACCGCATCTATATCGGCGGTTTGCAGTTTGGCATCGCTCATGGCTTGGCGGCAACTGTTTATGGTACGGTCTATAAGCGGCTGAATAAGCGTATTGAATTGCTCGCGCGTAACCGATACGGTTTTGCCGTTGAGGGTACCCGAAAAAGCATCGTTATCCGTGAGGTGTTTTTTGGCCTGCTCGGCAATAAGGCGGGCTTGTTGCGCCAGCGATTTATCGGCCTTCAGGTCATCATCGGTAAGGCCTGCCTGCCCTTGCAGGTATTGCGACAGCACGCGGTCCATATCGTCGCCGCCGAGGTAGGTATCGCCGTTGGTGGACAGCACCTCGAAAATGCCGTTGGTGATACGCAACACGGAGATATCAAACGTACCGCCGCCAAGGTCGTACACGGCAATGGTCTTTTCCTCATCGGGGCTAACGCCCATACCGTAAGCCAGGCTGGCAGCCGTAGGCTCGTTTACAATGCGCAATACATCCAAACCCGCGAGGCGACCCGCATCGCGCGTAGCCTGACGTTGGGCATCGTTAAAGTACGCGGGTACCGTAATCACCGCTTTTGACACCGTTGTTTTTAGCAAATGCTCGGCACGGTGCTTCAGTTCCTTTAATATATACGACGACAACTCAATGGGAGAATAAAACTTACCGTCTATCTCCACCTTTACCAGCGAATCGGTATCGTCATCTATCACATTGTAGGCAAAAAGGCCCGCATGGTCTTTAATATCCTTGTAAGAGCGACCCATAAGGCGCTTGGCCGAGTATATGGTACGCGCGGGCTCGGATACCAGTTTTTCTTTGGCGGCATTGCCCACCACGGGACTGCCCGTTTCATCGAAATGGATAACGGAAGGCACCAGCGTGAGGCCGTCGGTTTCACGAAGGGCAATGGGCTTGCGCTCGTCTTGGCGCACAATGGCTATAAGACTATTGGTGGTACCGAGGTCTATACCCACTATAATATCCTGCTGTTGCAGGCTGCCCGTTGCTATATTTATCGACACTTTGGCCATATTACTATTCTTATTTATGGTAAAACGAGGTGCAAAGGTAAGCCATTGGGAATTGAGGCGAATAAGGAATGATTATGAGGGGATTTGCACCCGGAAACTTCCTGCGCATTATTTTATAAAAGCCTTATGAAGCCAAATATTAACTTCGACAAAGCAAAACATAAGCTATGAGCAGAAGCGGCAGTATTATATTAGGTATATCGGTAGTGGTGGGTCTGTTCCTTTGTGCGGCGTTTTTGGGGCGCTCGTTGGAGCGTTTCCGTAAAGAAGACCGCTATATATCCGTAAAAGGCTTTGCCGAGCGCGAGGTGAAGGCCGACCTCGTAATATGGGCCATAAAGCTGCGCACCGCCAACAACGACCTGTTGGAAGGTAACCGCAGCATGGAAGCCTCCAAAGCCAAGGTGATGGAATTCCTCACCAAAAACGGTATAGGTGCAGCCGAAATCATACAGCGAGACCTTACAGTTACCGACAAACAAGCCAACGAATATGGCGGTAACAACGCCGATAAGCTACGCTATATAATAGAGGAGACCATAGAAGTACGCTCGACCAACGTGGAGAACGTGCAAAAGGTGAGCCGCATGACCAACGAACTGCTGAATGCGGGTGTGGCTTTATCTACCAAAAGCGACTGGACGGGTGCGGGCTTGCGCTTCATCTTTACCAAACTGAACGATATAAAGCCCGCTATGCTTACCGAGGCCATACAAAACGCAAAAAAAGCGGCAGAGCAGTTTACCCGCGAAAGCCATACCGACTTGGGTAAGATGCGTAAAGCCAGCCAAGGGCTGTTTTCGATTGACGACCGCGACAACTTTAGCACTCAGGGCGAGGGTGCGGGCTACGCCGCAGGCACATCAGACCTATACAAGAAGGTGCGCGTGGTGATAAATGTGGAGTATTCGATAGAATAAGGGGCGGAGGCGCGATTTTTAACTAAACGATAGCATATAGATTTATTAATTTGTCCTTGTGTTTCGTTTTATGACCCAACGTTATGTTACAATAGCCGCCGTTGCGGCAGCCTTGTCGGCAGCCTCCTGTAATTTTAACCGGCAGGAAGAAGCGCTGAGGCTGAGCAATGAACTGGGTTTTACCAACGACTCACTGTTTTACTACGGCAAGGTGTGGAACGATGAACTGCGCATAGCGGTAAAAATGGAGGACTTCAGTACCCTGCAACCGATACGTAGCGAAATGGTGGGCTATATAGACCGTAAGATAGACCATGTAAAAAGCATGGAAGACGTGGGCGGCTCCAAAGACATGCGCCAATCCGAACTGGACTTCCTGCAATTTGAGAAAGACATCATTCAACAGCATTTTGCCGCCTTTGAGCAATTTGACACCGCCACCACCACCGATGAGCTTACCGTAGCTTACGAGCGACTGCTGCGAGCCTCCGAAGCCGAAAAGGCGAAATTAGACCGCTTCCACAAGTTGCAGGAAGAATATGCCGAGAAAAACGAGATCCCCAAGCCCCTGGGTACGGATATAGAGTAGTCGAAATCCCTTATCGGATTAAAGTTATTCACCATTTGGCAGCAATTATGCACGTTTATACGCATAGCGGCTTCATATTAACTTTAAGGCAATAGCATCACTCCCTTCGTTATCACATATTCCCTATTTTTGCTTTCCCCCTAAAATTTTAATGCATTGCGTCTAAAATCATTGGAAATAAAAGGGTTCAAGTCCTTTGCGGATAAGACCCATGTGTTACTGGACCACCCGATAACGGGTATAGTAGGGCCTAACGGCTGCGGCAAGTCCAACATTGTGGACGCCATACGTTGGGTTATCGGTGAGCATAAGATAAAATCTTTGCGCTCCGACAACTTGGAAGACCTCATCTTCAACGGTTCGCGTACACGCTCGGGCTCGGGCATGGCCGAGGTATCCCTCACCTTTGAGAATACCCGCAACCTGTTACCTACCGAGTTTACCACGGTTACCATTACCCGTAAGTTTTATAAAAACGGCGAAAGCGAATATCGCCTCAACGATGTTACCTGCCGACTGAAGGATATCCACAACCTGTTTTTGGATACCGGGGTGAGCAACGACTCTTATGCCATCATAGAGTTGGGCATGGTAGATGACATCATCAAAGACAAAGAAGGCTCGCGCCGCCGCATGTTGGAGCAAGCCGCAGGTATCTCCATATACAAAACACGCAAGAAAGAAGCCAAACAAAAGCTGGATGCCACAGAGCAAGACCTGAGCCGTATAGAAGACCTGCTGTTTGAAATAGGCAACAACCTGCGCACACTGGAAAGCCAGGCAAAAAAAGCGGAGCGCTACTTCCAGATAAAGACGGAGTATAAAGAAGTGAGCATAGAGCTGGTGAAAGCATCACTAGAACACTTCAACGAACAATACAAAGAACTGAACGAGCAGAACGACCGCGAGACCGACCGCCGCACACAACTGGAAGCCATAGTGGCCACCGAAGAAGCGGATGTGGAGCAAAGCAAGGTGAAGCTGATAGAAAAAGAGCAGGAACTGAACGGCTTGCAAAAGCAGTTTAACGAGCTGATAAACCGCGTGCGCCAACTGGAAAGCGATAAAAAGCTGGCGGCGCAAAGGCTGAGCCACCTGAAGGAAAGAGAAAAAAGCCTGACTGACTTTTTGGCCGGTGCGGGACAGCAAATACAAAGCATAGAAGACAGCATAACCTTTGCCGAGCAGCAGATAGAAGACGAAAACAACATACTGCAAGACCTGCGCGAGCAACTGGAAGGACTGCGCGCCGCCGTGGATGAAAAACGCGAGGCTTTTGATGCGAAGAAGAATATAGTGGAGCAACTGCGCCGCGAATACCAACAGAAACAACACGGCCGCTTTGAGGCCGAGAAGAAGGTGGCCATTGCCGATACATCGGTGATGAACCTGCAACGCAGCATAACGCAAATACAGGACGAGCGCACACAACGCGGCAGCCAAATAGCCGCGCTGAACAACGAGCGCAACGATACGCAGGAGCAACTGGAAGAGAAAAACGACCACCTGCAAGACCTGGTAGCCAAGCATGAAGAAGTAAAAGGCAAGATACTGGAAAGCCAGGGACAACTGGAACAACTGCGCGCCCAACTGGTAGACGAGAACCGTAAACTGGATGCCCGCCGTAACGAACATGACCTGCTGAAATCGCTGGTGGAAAGCCTGGAGGGCTACCCCGACAGTATCAAGTTTTTGAAGAAGAACAAAGATTGGAACAGCGATGCTCCCCTACTCTCCGACGTGTTTGTGGTGCAAAACGAATACCGCACCGCACTGGAAAACCTGCTGGACAACTACCTGAACTATTATATAGTAGATAATGTGGCCGAAGCCGCAAAAGCGGTGCACCTGCTGGAAAGCAATAAAAAAGGTAAGGCCAACTTCTTTATACTGAACGGTGTGGCCGCAACCGACAGCACCGCGCATACCGCACCCGCAGGTATGATACCCGCGCTGAGCGTGGTAAACGTGGACGAGCAATATATGCCGCTGGCACAACAACTGCTGGGGCATGTATATATAGCCGAAAGCGAAGGCGCGCTTACCGATATGCCCATGAACAACGGCAACGTGATAGTGGAGAAAAGCGGTAAGATGGTGCGCGGCAAATACACCTTGGGCGGCGGCTCGATAGGCGCTTTTGAAGGCAATAAAATTGGTCGGGCAAAAAACTTGGAGCGACTGGCGAAGGAGATAGAAGAACTGACCAACACCACGGCAAGCCTCAAGCAGCACATATCCGAAACGCAAACGCTCATCACGGGCTTCAACCAAGAGCTGAACGACCGCAGCATAGAGCAAACAAGGCAGGAAATAAACCGCTTGCAAAACCATGTGCTGAACCTGGCCAACCGGATAGAAAACTTCGAGCACCTGAACCAAACGGGCGAACAACGCCTGCAAGACCTGCAAGACCAATTGGAAGATACGCAGGCCAACATAGGCGATACGCGCGAGCAATTGCATGCCATAAACGAGGAACTGCAAAACCTGCAACAAAACATCACCAAGGCCGAGGAAGAATTCAGTGCGGTGGAAGCGGAGTTCAACAACGCATCGCAACAATACAACAACCAGAACATACAATATACCCGCCAACAAAGTAAGCTGGACGGGCTGAAACAGGAACTGAGCTTCCGCAGCAATCAACTGAACGACCTGAAACGCCAGGTAGCCACCAACAACGAGCAGTTGCAACAAACATCGGAGCAATTGCAGGAAACGGAAGTGTCTCTACACTCGGGCGACAACGAACTGTATGAACTGCTGCAACGCAAGGAAGCCGAAGAACGCGAGCTGAACGAGAAAGACCGCCTGTATTACGAAATGCGTAACGGCATATCGGCACGCGAGGGTGAGTTGAACCAAAAGCGCCGCGAGAAAGAGCAGGCCGAAATGTTGCTGAACGGCATTAAGGATAAGCTTACTGACATGAAGCTGAAACTGGCAGGCATGAAAGAACGCCTGAGCGTGGAGTTTAAAGTGAACCTGGACGAGATATTGGACCAGGCGCGCACTACAGAAGCCACGGTAGACGAGCTTACCGCCGATGCCGACCGCATGAAAAAGCGATTGGAAAACATGGGCGAAGTGAACCCCACCGCTATAGAAGCCTATACGGAAATGAAGGCCCGTCATGACTTTATAGTGGAGCAGAAGAATGACCTGGTGAGCGCAAAAGAATCGCTGATGGCTACGATAGAAGAAGTGGAACTGACAGCAAACACCAAGTTTAAAGAGACCTTTGACAAGGTGCGTGAAAACTTTGTGGAAGTGTTTAAAGCCCTCTTTACCCCCGAGGACAGCGCCGACCTGAAACTGACCGACCCCGACAACGTGGCCGACAGCGGCATAGAGATATACGCACAACCCAAAGGCAAACGCCCGAGTACCCTAACACAACTGTCGGGTGGAGAGAAGACACTTACCTCAACGGCGTTTTTGTTTGCGATTTACCTCATCAAGCCCGCCCCCTTCTGTATACTGGATGAGGTGGATGCGCCGCTGGATGATGCCAACGTGGGCAAGTTTACCAACATGATACGCCAGTTCTCCAACAACTCGCAGTTCATCATCGTGACGCACAACAAGCAAACGATGGCCGCGGTGGACGTGATATACGGCGTTACCATGCAGGAAGCGGGTGTGAGCAAACTTGTACCCGTGGATTTCCGCAGCCTTAATTAGACTATTGATTACTCATCATAACAACGGCTCCTCAAAAGGGAGCCGTTAGTTTTTTTTGTATTAGCAATCACGCCTACAATAAGTACAACCAGAATTATAATAAGCAGCAGAATTATAATGTCTAAGCGTTTTAAAACATCATCACTGGCAAAAAAGTCACCAACATCCGAAAGTATGACTGTGTTAAATCGGCTATTCATTTTTGAAGTTAATAATGACCTAAACAATCTTCTTTCTTGTGGCGAAGTAAAATATACCTGCAGCCACACCGAGCGTAATGAGTGCAATACCAAACACACGCTGACGGCCAACGAGGTAGAGGCCATAAGCGATAAGCACAAGGGCGGATTCTCCGAGGTAGCGCCAACGGGCTTTTTTAACGGGTTTGCTTTGAGGGTTTGCAGGCATAAACTTGGTTTTGACATTGAATATACGACAATATGTGCAGAGGCTTCAACATGCACCCTCGATAATAAAACCTACCTTTGGCCCTGAAACGGTTCAATTGCAGCATTACGAAACAGACCTGACGGTCATAGCTACGGCCGCCGAAGGCAGGGATGAAGAGAATGACCACTTCTTACGCTCACTCCTCAAATATGACGACGATGCACTGGATGCACGCGTACACGAAATAAACAATCGTGTAAGCGCTGCGGTAGATTGTACCGAATGTGGCCGTTGCTGCGAGAAACTGGTGATAAACATTACGCACGAAGAGATAGACCGCCTGGCGGGTGTTTTTGGAATGCCCGTACCCGACCTGAAAGAGAAATACATAGAAGAAAGTCTTGCGGGCAATTGCTACATCAACTCCGTACCCTGCCATTTTTTTGCGGAGAAGAAATGCACCATTTACGAACATAGGTTTACCGAGTGTCGAGATTTCCCGCACCTGCATAAGCCGGGCTTTCGTAAGCGCTTCTTGGGCACATTGATGCATTACGGTAACTGCCCCATCATATACAACGTGGTGGAAGAACTGAAAGCGCAACTGGATTTTAAAGGTTAAAAAACTGCCAAATAACATTTTGTAGGATACGAGGCGTTTTGACAACGTCTAATTTAGTATTGTGCCCTGCGACATCCGTGCGACCGATAACCTTTAAAACTTTCTGCTCGTGCAAAAAACATTTATGCTCTTTGCGGCATTATCCTGCGCCACCCTCTGCGCGAGGGCCCAATCTTACCACATCAAGGGAACCGTTAAAGACCGCGAGGGCAAGCCCCTCGGAGGAACCACCGTTACATTGCTCAGCAGTGCGGACTCTTCTTGGATAAAATCGGAACTGACGGAAGACAACGGAGCGTATAACCTTACAGACGTAGCCAAGGGTAGCTACATTGTAGACTTTAACCTTGTAGGCTACAACAACGAAAAACGAGCAACGACGATACAAGATAAAGATGAAACGCTGAACATTGACCTTAGCAAAAAAAGTACGGAACTTAAAGAAATTGTGGTAACGGCAGACAAGCCGTTTATAGAACGCGAGGCGGGAAAAACCACCGTAAACGTAAATGCCGACAAAGCAGCCGGAAGCAATGTGCTGGACCTGCTGCGTAAGATGCCCGGCATTACCGTAAGCGGTAACGGCACCATAAGCATGACAGGTAAGCAAGGCGTGTTGGTAACTGTAAACGGCAAGCAAACCTACCTGTCGGGCGAGGAGTTGACCAACTACCTGCGCTCGATGCAGGCAGAGCAAGTGGCACAAGTGGAAATTATAAGCCAACCCGGCGCGAAGTATGATGCCGAGGGCAGTGCAGGTGTATTAAACATAAAAACCCGCAAAAACAAAAAAGAAGGACTGAGCGGCACGGCAAGCGCATCTTACGGCAAAACCAGATTCAGCGGAACATCGGACAACCTGCGGCTAAACTATAAGCAGAACAAAACGGCAGTAATGGTAAATGCCGGCTATTATAACCATGCGGGCTTTTTGGAGCAGGAAATAGACCGTAGTTTCAAAGACCCCGAAACTTATGCCTTAACGGCGGTGCAGCGGCAAACTTCTTACTGGAAGGAACGCTTTAAAGACTATAGCCTGAGCGCCGATATAGAACAAGAAATAAACGACAACACCACACTAAGCGCACAGGTAAAAGGCGTGTATCATCCCAACAGCGAGCAAGACCAAAGCCACACGGTGATAAACGATGTGGCCAATAACACAACCACCGTAAACGATTATTATAACCAACGCGACTTTGTGCGTACCAACTATAACGCCAACCTGCAACTCAATAAGAAATGGACGGATAAGCATGAGCTTATTGCAAGTGCGGAGTATGTAGACTATAACGTAGACAACCGCCAAGATATGACCAACCGCAACTACGACGGTAACGGCAACTTTATACCCGGAGGACTGATACTGAAAGGTGACCTACCTACCACCACAGATGTGGCCGGCGCAAAGGCGGACTACTCGGGTACCTTTGGCAAAACAAAAATAGAAGCCGGCGTAAAAACCAGCTTTGTGGCTATAGAAGCGGGTGTAAACTTTAATGTGAACGACAACGGTGTGTGGCGATATGACAGTGTGCGCAACAACAATTTTATCTATAAAGAGAACATCAATGCCGCATACGTAAGCTGCGCGCATACTTTTAGCGAAAAGCTGGATGCCAAGGCGGGACTACGGGCAGAGCATACGCTGGCAGATGGCCTGCAGGAAGTAGGTAATGTAGGTTTTAACCGCAATTACCTCTCACTGTTTCCCACGGCATACCTCAACTATAAGCCCAACGACAAGTATAACTTCGGGCTGAACTATGGCCGCCGCGTGCAGCGCCCCGAGTACAGACAACTGAATCCGTATATCGAGTTCACCTCGCAATATAGCTACCGCAGTGGCAACCCGCGGCTGATGCCCACCTTCTCGCATCATTGCGAGCTGACCGGTAGTTACAAAAACACGCTTTTCGTTACCGCCACTTACCGCAATATCAGCGATATCATCAACAATGTGGCGCGCCAAAACAACAATACATACGTGTACTACGTAATGCCCGAGAATATAGCCAAAGCATCGGAAGTGCAATTTGCACTAACATTCAACAAGGCATTGTATAAATGGTGGGAGGTATCGGCATCGGCATGGGGTTTTGAATTGTATTACGACGGATTTTACAACGGGTTACCGCTGCGCGACAAAGGCACGGGCTTTGGCTTCTACACCTCCGGCGATTTGAATTTTGCGCACAACTGGAAAGCCGGCTATTGGTTTACGGGACAGGGCCGCTCACGCGAAAGCTCCATGGTAACGGCTGATTCTAACCTGATGTACGGATTCAGTGTATCTAAAAGATTATTTAAAGACACCACTACCGTGCGCCTGAACGTAACCGACCCCTTTGGCACTTATACCTACGGCTGGGGCATAGACCTGCAAGACGTGTATATGCACGCCAACAACCGCTACAACACGCGCGATTTTACGGTATCGGTAACCTACGACTTTGGCAAGCAAATAGAGCGCATGCGTAATAACGATGCTTCATCGGATGCCTCGGGCCGCCAAAGAATGTGATACTATTTGCGATGATAAACCGAACGTACGGGAAGGGGACGGAGATAATGATAAGGCAGCAACTGCTCGCCCAACAGGCGGTAGCGTTTTGCGGAGGGCGTGTAGCTTACCGCAGGCACCGCCTTATGCACATACTCTTCAATTTTCTTACTCACACGCACAACGGTGCTCAAAAAATCACGGCTTGTAATCTTCATAATTCAAAAAACATACCCCACAGGGCCATATTATATATTAAACCTTTTGAAAACTATATCTACAAATATCGTGGTTTCGCGGCAACATACAAAGTTAATTTTGGCCTAACGTATTCTGTTTCAAAGCAAAAGACACCGTTAAACAACGGTGTCTTTCTTTTCTCGCCTTTACCGTGCCGTATGGCTACTCCGTTACTCTCTGCTATGTATAAACGCGCTTAACGCAGGTGTATCATCACCTTTCACTTTTATATACGAAAGGAAACGGGAAACGGATTTAGAAAGCAAGAAAAATTATTTTGACGGAGGAATTATACCATTGACATCCCTACTGATATGCAGTATACGGACAATGCGCAGTCTGTCTCGGAGTATTCTATAAAATACAATGTGGCTTTCTTTTACAATACTCCTTAACCCTTCTACAATCTCATCTCTCGTTCTGCCAAGTTTGGGATTGGATGCAAGGTTTTCAAAAGTATCGTCAAAAGACTCGACATAGGTGCAGGCCTTATCCGGGCCAAACGCTTGCAAAGTGTAATCAAAAATACTTTCAAGATCCGCGTCCGCTTCGGAGGAGAGTTCATAAGGCAAACGCTTATCTCTCATTCTGACGATTTAAAGCGCGTCTCTTTGCATTTACAATGTCTTTCGCGCTACGCTTGCTTGTATCACCATCCCAACCTTTTCTTATCTCAATTCTTAACTCCTCCAAAACTTTATTTCGGTATAACTCATGTAAACGTAAAGCATCGCGCACTACTTCACTGGCATTCTGATAATCTCCCGATGCCAATTGAGCTTGTATGTAGTTTTCCTGCTTCTCCGTGAAACTGATATTCATAAATCACATTTTATTTAAAATTAGTGCAAATGTCCAATTTTAGCAAATATGGACATGCTACGGCGCAATTTTTTTGCACTTTAAACCATGAGATACCTGATTGCGATAGCGCTGCTGCTGAATGTTACATGCGCAGGTGCACAAAAGAATGATTATCAATACCCCTATCCCGTGGCTTATATGCCCGTAAGGGTGCAGTATACCGACTGTCGCATAGCGTATATGGATGTTCGCCCGCAAAAGCCCAACGGAAAAAGGATACTGTTGTTTCACGGCAAGAATTTCCCCGCGGCCTACTGGCGCGAAACCATAGCTGCGTTAACGGATGCGGGCTACCGTGTGATTGCGCCCGATGCTTTAGGCTTTGGCAAATCATCAAAACCCGAAATACAGTACAGCTTCTCGCTGCTGGCGGCAATAACCAAAAAACTAACAGACAGCCTGGGCATAAATCAAATGGCCGTCATGGGGCATTCCATGGGTGGCATGTTGGCCACACGCTTTGTGCTTACCTACCCCAAAGCTGTGACTTGCTTTATATCGGAAGACGCATTGGGCCTTGAAGATTGGCGCGAAAAGGGCGTACCCTACCGACAGGTAGACGAGTGGTATGCCGATGAAATGAAGGCCACTTACGAAAGCATCAAAAAATATCACCAAGAACACTACTACCCCGTATGGCAAGCCAAGTATGACGAGTGGGTGCAATTGCAATATGCCGCCACAAAAGGGCAAGACAAAGCACGCAATGCCCGAGTAAGCGCACTAACCTATGATATGATTTATAACCAACCCGTGGTGCATGAGTTCGGCGATATCAAAGTGCCCACATTGGTGGTGGTGGGTACCGAAGACAAAACAAAACTTGCGCGCAACGCGCCGAAAGAAGTGACCGAAAAATTGGGGCATTATGAAGAACTGGGCAAACAAACGGCCAAAGCCATACCCGATGCCAAACTCATTATTTACGAAGGCGTGGGCCATGTGCCGCATTTACAAATACCGGAGCGGTTTCATAAGGATTTACTTGAGTTTTTGAAGCAAGAGTATAAATAAAAGGTGCATACTACTTGGTATGCACCTTGAAATATAAAACAGTTGTATTCCCTACATTTTCTCGGGCAGCCTGATACCCAACAATTGCATGGCATGGCGCATAATTTGGGCGGTCATAATCACCAGCATAAGGCGCAATTGCTTCTTCTCTTCGTTCTCGGCTTTGGAGATGCTGTGTGCATCATAAAAGGAGTTGAACTCCTGCGCGAGACGGAAGGTATAGTTACACAACAGCGACGGATTATGCTCTGCGGCGGCATCGGCCAGTATGGAGGGGTATTGCTCCAGGCTTACGGCCAGTTTCTTTTCGGCGGGGGCAATGGCATCGTGCACCGTAAGCGATTGAAACTTGGTACTGTCGGGCAGCAGGGGCATACCCTCTTTGCGTAGTATGGAGCATATACGCGCATGGGCATATTGTATAAAGGTGGCGGTAAAACCGTGCAGGTCTATCGACTCCTTGGGGTCGAAAATCATTTTCTTCTTCGGGTCTACACGCAGCAGGTAAAACTTGAGCGCACCCAACCCTATGGTTTCATACAGCTTGGTAAGTTCCGCATCGGTAAAGCCCTCCGTCTTACCCGCTTCTTCGGTTTGCTTGCGGGCAAGGTCTATCATCTCGGTTATCATGTCGTCGGCATCCACTACGGTGCCTTCGCGGCTTTTCATTTTACCCGTGGGCAGTTCCACCATACCGTAAGAGAGGTGGAAGATACCGTCGGCACAGGGTTCGCCCAACTTCTTCAGTATCAGTTTTAGCACCTGCATGTGGTAGTTTTGCTCGTCGGCAATAACGTATATGGATTGGTCGAGCTTATAATCGTTGTATTTGAGCCTTGCCGTGCCGAGGTCTTGCGTGATGTATACCGAAGTACCATCGCCGCGCAGCAACAGCTTTTGGTCCAACCCCTCGTCGGTAAGGTCTACCCATACCGAGCCGTCTTCTTTCCGGAACAATACACCTTTCTTCAATCCCTCTTCCACAATATTCTTACCCAGCAGGTAGGTATTGCTTTCGTAGTACATCTTATCAAAGTCTATACCCAAGCGTTTATAGCTTTGGTCGAAGCCTTGGTATACCCAACCGTTCATCATGCTCCACAGTTCGCGCACCTCCTTATCACCCGCTTCCCATTGGCGCAACATTTCCTGTGCGGCCTTCATCAGCGGCGCTTCTTTTTCGGCAGTGGCTTCGTCCATACCCTGCTCCATCAGTTCTTTTACCTCGGCTTTGTATACGTCGTTAAACTTCACATAGTAATCGCCCACAAGGTGGTCGCCTTTTATACCCGAGCTTTCGGGTGTGGCGCCGTTGCCATAGCGTTGCCAGGCAATCATTGATTTGCAGATGTGTATGCCGCGGTCGTTTACCAGGTTGGCCTTTACCACCTGGTAGCCGTTGGCCTTCAGTATACCCGACATGGCAAAACCCAAAAAATTGTTGCGCAAGTGGCCAAAGTGCAGCGGTTTATTGGTATTGGGGGATGAGTATTCCACCATCACCCTTTTATCGCGCTTGGGCTTTTCTCCAAAATGCGGGTCGTTAAAATGGTTTTGCAGGAAAGACACCCAAAACGCATCGCGTACCGTAAGGTTAAGAAACCCGCTTACTATTTCGTAGCCCGAGAAAAGATTGGTCTTCTCCACAAGGTAGGCACCCAATTGGTTGCCCAAAGCATCGGGCTTCATGCGTAATGACTTTACAAAAGTGAACAGCACAACGGTATAATCTCCGTTGAACTCGGGTTTGGTTTCGTTTACGGTGATGCCCGCAGCGGAAACTTCCACATCGGGGAAGAGATGCTTCAGCGCATCGGCCGCGGTACATTTTATTTGCTCGACAAGCGTCATTTTGTACTTCTCCTGTTTTCGACAAAAATAACAACCTGCGGGCGAAAGCGTAATTTATTTGTCAGACATTCTTTTGCATAATGCCTAAAACCTATGTAAAACTTATATTTACCATAGCAAATACCTACCCTATGCGTATTATTCTTTTCATGGTTTTGCTTTTGGCATTTTGCTGCGGCTGCTCCGAAGACTTTAAAACCGTAGCACCTTACAGGGATATAACCGTAGTAACAGGCGTATTGCGTATGGAAGATACCGCGCACTATATTGCCGTGCGTCGTGCATTTTCAAATGAAGAACAAGATGCCTTATTGAGCGCAAAAATACCCGACTCCGCATTGTACCGCAACCTCACGGTAACCTTTATAGAATCTGCAGACGGCAAGAGTATCACCTCCCAAACGCCGCTGCAGCTTGTAGACCTGAACACGGAAGGCTACCCGAAAGAAGAAGGCGTATTTGTGGCAATGCCCAATTACGTATATAAGCTGAAACTGCAACTTAACCCTGAAAGTTACTACCGCCTGGTAATTGTGAACAACGAAACAGGCCGCAGAGATTCCTCCAAGCCGATAAGGATAGTAGACGGAAAAGACGCAACAAGGAAATTGCGCAGTTACGACCACATTTATTTCAGCGACAGTACGGGCATAGGCCGATATTTTTTAGGTGCTGCCACACCCTCAAACGGCTATTTTGTAAAGGGCGGGATAAAAATACATTATACCGACAGCAACATAAACACCGGTGAAAAAGACAAACGCTCGCTGATGTTTTACTTCGGTGATACCTTGGCAGGCAAAAACTATTTTTCGATAAGCATAGCGCAAGAGGCCATATTTAATAATATAGCGGGCAATATACCTGCGGCACCCGAAGGCGTGGTGCGACTGTTGGGCAAGGCTGAGGTTTGGCATTATGTGGCATCGAAAGAGGTGGCCGACTATTGGCAGCATACCGAGAACCGCGACCAATTTATAAGAGCGGATATGATACAACCTATGTATGGTAATATGCTTACGAATGATACCTACGGCATATTGGCCTCCGCGACGTGCTCAGGCCACGACAGTTCTTACATTAATGATAAATCGCTGATAAGGCTGATAAATGACCCTTTAACAAAAAAGTTAAATTTTATAGGCAGGAGCAATGATTAAATAGCATTGTCACTCATATATCATAATTTACGGCACATTACTAACGTTTTAGCAAATACGGGGCAAAGGCATATCTTTGCCGCCTTAGTCTGTACCTCTGATAATATTATGAAGAAATTTTTATTGCCCGCCCTGTTTGCGCTGGTTATCGGCGCCACAAGTTGCTCCGACGATTTTGATGTGGTGGCACCCTATAAAGATATCACCTTTGTATATGGCATGCTAAACATGTATGATTCGGCCCACTACGTGCGCATACAAAAGGCTTACCTGCAAGAAAACGGTGACGCCATTGCATTGGCGGAGCAGTCCGATTCCAACTTCTACAAAAACCTGGAGGTATCGTTCGTGGAATCCAACCAAAACAGTGGTGCCATAACCCGTACGCTAAACCTACAACGCGTAGACCTTAATAACGAAGGCTTTCCCAAACAAGGCGGTACTTTCTTCAATACACCAAATTGGGGTTATAAAATACAAAAACCTGCAAGCGGTTACAATTTTAGTGCTTATTACAATTATCGCCTGATTATTAAAAACATTGAAACCGGCCGCTTGGATTCTTCCAAACTATTTACGTTCGTTAGCGGAGATTCAGCAAATGCCGCAGAACGATTTTACATTGCCCAGTTCGATAACGTTAATTATCAAATATCCTTCCCCAGAATGGCTTTGCCTACCTTTACTTTTGAACTGACCGGCAGAGCTCCGCGCAATTGCAAAATGGTGGAAGGCCATATTATATTTCACTACGCCGACAGTAATATCGTAACCGGCGCTTACCAAGACAAGATTGCAGATTTTACTTTTGGTACCGATGTGGTAGAAGCCGAGGGGACACAGTTTAGCCTTAAAACCGAAAACTCCGCGATATATAACTTCCTACGTTCGGAAATAGGCGACGCACCCGAAAACACCGTGCGCCTGTTAGATAGTTGTGATGTGAGAATATTTGCGGGAAGTAATGAACTCTACCAATATCAACAGGTATCGTTATCTCAAGCCAACGGGCTGACGGGAGACCAAATAAAACCCAGTTATACCAATATGACAGGCGGCAATGCTTTGGGCATTATAGCCACTAGAGCAACCCGCACATTTGTGGGCGCCGCAATAGATAATGCCACATTGGACTCGATAAAAAAGAATCCCGTATTACAAACCTTAAACATCCGCGGCCGTTCCTCACGTTGACAACTTTTCAGTCATAAATACATTTAAAATGCCTTAATGTTCGTTCATTAAGGCATTTTGCTTTCAGATTGACAGTATATCTGCCAATATTACAGCATGGGCAGTGCCGGCATGTGTATTGTTTGGTATTGTATAACGAAACAGTAAAACCTAAAACAAAAGATAATATATAATTACTATGGCAAAGATTATAGGCATTGACTTAGGAACGACCAACTCTTGCGTAGCCGTGATGGAGGGTAACGAACCCGTGGTTATAGCTAATGACGAGGGCCGTCGCACCACCCCGTCCATCGTGGCATTCCTTAAAAACGGAGAACGCAAAGTGGGCGATCCTGCAAAAAGGCAGGCCATCACCAACCCCATTAATACCATCAGCTCCATAAAACGCTTTATGGGTCGCAGGTTTGATGAGGTAACCGGTGAAATCTCTCACTTTAACTACAAACTGGTAAAAGGCGATAACAATACGCCCCGCGTAGATATCGAAGGACGTATGTATACTCCCCAGGAAATATCGGCCATGATTCTTCAGAAAATGAAGAAAACCGCCGAAGACTTTTTGGGACAGGAGGTGAAGGAAGCGGTAATTACCGTGCCCGCGTACTTTAACGATGCCCAACGCCAAGCCACAAAAGAAGCCGGCGAAATTGCGGGCCTCAATGTGCGCCGCATTATCAACGAACCCACTGCCGCAGCATTGGCTTACGGTTTGGATAAGCAACACAAGGACAGCAAAATTGCCGTTTTTGACCTCGGTGGCGGTACCTTCGACATATCCATACTGGAGTTGGGCGACGGTGTTTTTGAAGTAAAATCAACCAACGGTGACACGCACTTGGGAGGTGACGACTTTGATAAAGTAATCATGGACTGGCTGGCAGACGAGTTTAAGAGCGAAGAAGCGATAGACCTGCGCAAAGACCCCATGGCATGGCAACGTCTCAAAGAAGCTGCCGAAAAATCAAAAATCGAGCTTTCTTCTTCTCAGGAAACAGAAATAAACCTGCCTTACATTACTGCGGTAGATGGTGTGCCCAAACACTTGGTACGCAAGCTTTCCCGCGCCAAATTCGAGCAACTGGCCGATAGCCTCATCGAGCGCACATTGGAGCCCTGCCGCAAAGCGTTGAAAGACGCGGGCATGAGCACAAGCGAAATTGACGAGGTGATACTGGTGGGTGGTTCCACACGTATACCCAAGGTGCAGGAAGTAGTAGAGAAATTCTTCGGTAAAAAACCCCACAGAGGCGTTAACCCCGATGAAGTGGTGGCCATTGGTGCCGCAATACAAGGCGGTGTACTTACGGGTGATGTAAAAGATGTGTTGCTGCTGGACGTTACTCCGCTTTCCCTCGGTATCGAAACCATGGGCGGCGTAATGACCAAGCTGATAGAAGCCAACACTACTATCCCTACCAAAAAGAGTGAAACCTTCTCCACTGCCAGCGATAACCAGCCCAGCGTGGAAATCAACGTGATACAAGGTGAGCGCCCTATGGCCAAAGATAATAAGTCACTCGGTCGTTTCATCCTCGACGGTATTCCTCCCGCACCCCGCGGTGTGCCCCAGGTAGAGGTGATATTCGACATAGACGCCAACGGCATCTTGCATGTTACCGCCAAAGACAAAGGCACCGGTAAGCAGCAAAATATCCGTATCGAAGCGGGTAGCGGTTTGAGCAAAGAGGAAATAGAAAAAATGAAGAACGAAGCCAAAGCCAACGAAGAAGCGGATAAACAAGTGCGCGAGCGCGTGGAGAAGCTAAACATGGCAGATGGTCTCATCTTCAATACCGAGAAACAATTGAAAGAGTACGGCGATAAAATACCGGCAGACCAAAAAGCAACCATTGAAGCTGCAGCCAATAAGCTGAAAGAAGCACATAAAGCAGAAGACCTCGTCGGTATAGATACTGCGGCAGAAGAGCTAAACGCCGCATGGCAGGCAGCCAGCCAGCATATATACAACGCACAGCAGCAAGGTGGCGCACCGGGCGGAGAGCAGCAACAGCAGCAAACCGCAGGCAGCAACGACGGTAACGTAGCCGATGCGGAATATGAAGAAGTAAAATAACCTTACAATACAGAAGAACAGAAGAATAAAAGACAGGCTTAACGGATAAAAAGCGACCTATATAGGTCGCTTTTTTTTATTACCATGTGTAGAATCAAGGCGTTAGCTAAAAGAATATTATTTTTACCCCAAGCATATTTTCGATAATGCAAAGACTCCTGAGATTAAAACGTGGTGAAAATCTAATTAATTCCGGCACTACGGTACATGATATTATATCATCCAAAGAAGCCAACAATTTTAACTTATTGAGATTGTTAGCTTCGTTGATGGTTGTATATGGTCATTCATTTCAACTATTCTTTCCAAATGGATACCGTGATATAATACCATTGTCGTCTGGCGAGTGGGCTGTAAATGGTTTCTTTTTTATTAGCGGGATATTGATCACTCAAAGCTATTTCAAAAGTGAAACCTATCGTTTTTGGATAATGAGATCCTTCAGAATATGGCCTGCATTAATTGTTTGTATATTCTTAACTGCTTTCGTAATTGGCCCAATCGTAACGACTCATACGTTAAACGAATATTTTGCTAGTCCACTTTTAAAGCGGTATGTATTAAATATCACTTTGCTAAGGGGATACATGAATCAAATTTTACCCGGAGTATTTACGCATAATTATGAAGATAAGTTAGTAAATGGTTCTCTATGGACGCTACCATACGAAGTCCTATGCTATGCGCTACTTTTCGTTACATTGGAAATTATTCGGACCTTCAAAAGAAAACATGGATCATTCTTAAAGATCGTGATCACGTCATTAATCATCATTTTTATTGCAACACCATCAAAGTTAAATTTGATTATACAGCAAATAGCTACTGACCCACATTGTCTTAGACTATTCTACTATTTCGGATTTGGCTCAATGGTATTCTTCTTGTCGAGGAGGATTACTGTAAACACTACGATCTTTATTTCTATTGTTGCTATAATTTATGCACTAAGCCTATTGGATATGCCCTACATAATGCTTGGAGTAAACGTCGCGTTTATGTATTTCATTTTATGGTTTGCACAACAGCCTCAATTAAAAAAATTAAGGATAAATAATGACTATTCTTACGGTATATATATCTATGGCTGTTTAGTCCAACAGATTGTAGCAAACTATTGGCCTACTACATCTTATAAAAGCATGCTAATTACGTTACCTGCAACCTACCTACTAGGCGTATTATCGTGGCATTTGGTCGAAAAAAGAGCTCTTGCCTTTGCGAAAAGACTATCCAATACCATTACAACATAATTAAGATTTTTTTGACTCTAGCGCCTGAATACGGGTACCATGTAGGTTAAACCTGTCATTCATTTTTAGTTGCTCGGCTCTTATGTATTCTATATCCTTCTGCTGCTTCACTAGGTCTATCTCTATTCGGCTCTGCCCACTGATGAGCAAATCCAGTTTTGTGCCCACATACTTGAACCAATAGGCAATCAAAAAGCCACATACTGTTAGCAACACACCCAAACCTCCAGCCAAAACCCACACCTGTGTTTCAATGTTCGACATCAGCCTTATTTTTCGGTCAATACTTTTTCCTTGTTTTTACTGCCTTGCGAGCTACCCCATATATAATTCGCAATCAACATGGCCAGATTGATAAAAAAACCGATAATCAAGGAAGGTCCGTCCAAATTCTTATTATAGACAAGACATATGCCAAGTGCCGCGGCTAATACCAATAGCGAAAAGCCAATTACGCAGCCTGTAATTATATTAAACATCCGTTTCTCCATGTGTTAATCGTTTTTTAGTTACCAGTAGCTTTTCCATTCTGTACCGTTCCAAGTCTGCGTTACTCCTATTGAGGTATCGTTAGCCAAGCAGTCGGTACAAAACACGGTATGACCCGGCTTTTTAGCGCTTACCGCATCTCTTTGTGCCAAAGTCATAATAGGTACAGGCACTGCAAAAGCCGAGGAACTTTGCACCTCCAGCACAGATGATTGATGCGGAACCGTAGCAGTACCATGACTAATGGTGGTACCTTCTCGCCAAACCACTATCCGGTCTGTATACGTTTGAGCCCCGATTCCGCTTGCTACTGTATCGGCTGCCTGAATGTATGTTCTTCCAGCGCGATTATCCGTGGTTCCAATGCCACCATGACTATTACCTGTTCCACAACCACCACGTATAAACAAATCAGAGCCCGGCATGTTAGTATTTGAACCGCTGTGTTCACCAGAGGAGATAATCCCATCCACGGAAGCAGTACCTCCACCGCTTCCATCCATTCCAATTGTTAGCTTCCTGAGAACACCCATATTATATACATTGCCGAGTGACACACTATTGTCCGAGGAAAAAGTAAATCTTAAGCCAGAAATACCTGAAATAGGAGACCCTCCGCGTATCTCGTCTTGTAATACTAGCAATTGATCAACACCATAAAACCTTATACGCCATCCCTGTGCACCGTTCCTAAAACCCATTTTTGCATTCCACTCACAACCCAAACCATCGGAAGCGGAAGTACCCGTACTTTGTACCAATCCCGTACCGCGAACTGTTCCCTGCACGTCTAGCTTATAACCGTTATCGGTAGTGCCGCTGCCTATTTGTAAGTTACCGTTGGTAAACATCGTCGCCCGCCTTGTGTTGTTCACCCACCAGGCTAGCCGGTTATTATCAGTGCTGCCAAACACCTGCTCGGCCCCAAAGGCGCCACCACCCTGCTTGTGGTAATTTGCCAACAGGAAAGATTTGGTGGCCACGTTATTGGCCGTATCTGCCGCATTTAGCTTAAGCCCGTTTCGATACAGTGTGGTATAGCCGTTGGCATTAACACTATCACGTTTAAATTTCAGCAATGCCGTATCAGGGATATGCTGTCTTATAGCCCAAGCCGTATCATCCAGTATTGCAGGTGTTATCACTTTGGCCAAAAACAAGCTGCCGTTAGCGGTGGTGAATAATGCCATAGTGCCGTCTGCCGAATAGCGCAATAGCCGCACGGTACTGTCAAATACGGTAACCGCGGCACGCACATTATTGGTATCCGCACTTCGGGCACTCCCCATTATTACATGGCCGCGTTGTGCCCGGCACAAAAAAGCGACTATTAAAAAGAAAAAAGTAAATAGAGTTTTCATGGTTTATAGTTTATTAAAGTAATGCACCGCTATCCGTACACTACAGATATTATGTCTCCTTCGCTCCAACTATCGCCGCTTGTTATCTCCAAGGCGGTAGTTCGTTGTGTATGGTCATCCGTCTGTGTAATGTATTGCCTGTTAATGGTATTTCGTCCTGCTCCTACTATAATATAGTAAGCCTTAAAACCATAGAGGCGAGCGTCGGTAATCAAGGTGCCCGGAGCTATTTCCTTCCGGCCTTGTTCATCCAAATCCACACTCTGGGCACCGGTTACCACCACATAATCAAACGGTAATTTTATAGCCGATTTGTAAAAACTATCCCAAGCATCCCATATAGCCGAGGGATAATGTGCGCCGAGCACTTCGTAGGCGCGTTTAAGGTTTAAGGTAGGTGCGCCCCAGTCGGGGTTTACGTAAGGTTCGCAATGTGTAGTCATGTCTTCGTAGTGGTTTATATCTGTTACCGATGCCATAAAATCATTTTAGTCTGTGGTAATGAGCGTGCGCTGCGCAATATTGTTTATATCGTTTTTAATTGAGAGCCCCACCGATGACGGGGCAGAATTAAGTTCAAGGCGCACATAACAATGACGTAGCATCCAAGCGGTGTAAGCTTTGTAGTATATAAGAAACTGATCTATACCTATCTGGCTGATATCGTTATCCCTCAAATCAATAAAAGTGAGTTTCTGCAATATATTGGTTCCCCCACCCGTAAGGAATGTACCCGTGAACGGATGCGAGATGCCGCAAGACACCATCTGTAACGACAGCAAAGACGCACGCGCGGGTATTAAAAAATCGAGATTAAACGAGCTGTCCAAATCGGCATCAAATACATACCAATATTGTAGGTTGCTCGGTGCCAACCCCCCAATGTTAGTCACTCGCATACCGGTTTGCTGCGGGCTAATCGTGAATCTATAAAATCCGTTATCCGTTTGGTAAAACACCCTCATAACATAAGTACCGGTGGCAGCATATGTATGCGATAGATTTTGTATTGTGGTATTGGTATCGGCATAGTAATTCGCGGCACCATCATTCCAATCCACCACCATGGGGGAACCTTGTTGTGAAAACTTAAACTGCCTGTTCGAGAGGGATGCTGTTACCTCCACGGTCATTATGTTATCGTGTACCCAAGCGCGTAATGCCTTCCACCGTTCTCCCGGCGCATTGGTGTAGGTCATATTATTATCTTCATAGGTAAAAAAGCCCGACAAACCCGAATTTGCAGCATTCCATGCGGCAGCCAGATCCTCGCCCGCAACCGCATCTTCTATAATACTATACTCATTCAGTTCCTGTTCTATATGGCCATCCGTTATCGTAACATTGCTCACGGCATATGGAGCACTTACACCTTCAAATACGGTAAAAGAACGCTTAATATTGGTCATACTCTGCTCGTTCTCATAGGGCCGCACGGTAATGGTAGCACCCGTTAGCGGGTTCAGCGCATCTATAGTCGTAAATTCAAACCCCTCACCCTCGGCTTTGGATACACGCAATTCGTCAATAAACACACTGTCGCAGGCAAACACACGGCTCAGCTTCTGTATCGCATAATCGGGCTGATTACGCACGCTGAATTTAAAAGTATCGTAAGGCACCGAATACAGTATCCTCGTTTCTTCATTCTGATCATTGAATGCCGTATCTACACTGCCCGGCTCATAGCTATGTAAGTCACCCTCCACCCTCAGCCCAAAGGCTGTATTTACTTGTTCAAATATTGCCTGCCCGTCCAGGGTGTTAACGCTGTTCTTATAACGCAGCAGCATTGTCTTCGGATGGCTTTCTTTCAACTCCAGCGGCTCGCTGTGATAATAAGCAATGGCATCTTCGCCCTCATTGTTATCTACACGCAATACCAGGTAATAAATACCTTCATCCAAATTGCCGTTTATTTGCAAGGGCCTAAAGGTGTAACAGATGGTATACATAAAAATGCGGTTAGGGTCGGTACCGTTAGGATAATAATTACCGGGCACCACCACTTGCTGCACAGTTCCTACAGGCACTCCCAATCCCGTGTAACCCATCAGTTTGCCGCTACCGTCGGGGGTGCCTTTATACAGATATAACACCGGAGAAAAATAAGCGTTAAAATGCACTTGGATACATATCGTATCGCTAAGGCAAAATTTTTGCGTACAAAATGTTTGGTCACTTTCTCTACCTGTTTCGGGGGCCAATGTCTCCGCATGACTCCAGCCAGCATTAAGCAAACGTCTGTTGTATACGGGGTTTTGTGTACGTCCGCGTTGCGAAAACTGCACGGGACTGATGATGGGGAAACGCACTATCGGAGGCATGAGAAAAAGGGTTTTAGGTATATAGGCAGCTATAATGCCAATTGGTTATAGCAAAATTAAAGCGCAGGAAATACAACAAAAAAAATGCATCGGCACATCCTCATTCGTTTCATATATTTGTTCAAATCACACACATGAAACAATACATTTCTTTACTACTATGCATGCTTCTTTTATCGTGTACAAAACTATTTGCTCAAAAAAAGCTGGAAGGCATCGGCGAATTTAAAATCAACAAAACCCGTATAGAAGAGTTACCTACCATTACAGGCCTGCCTTTGCATGTGTATAGCGAATATAGGGCGCAGCAGTTAGTAAACGATTATTACGCCGCCAAAGCGCCACATGAAGATGAACCTTTCATGTTTGAAACAGTGGTACATAAGGACAGCACCGCTATCGGAAAAACGTTTGAACCAACGGAAAACCACCTACCCTACTACAGGATAGTACGTATGAACATGTTTAATATCGCCGGAATGCAAATTCAGCATATTCGCATGCTGTTTTACAAAGACGTGCTGATAGAACTTCAATGCGTACCCATCGATAACCTAAGCATACCCATGGAGGTAAACTATGGCAAAGCCAAAATTATCAATGACGAAATAAAAAAAGGCACATGTACCGAGCAAGCCACAGGCTTTGTAAACGAGGTAGAGGAGCTCACCTTTACGGAAACTTGGCAACAAAAAGACGTAGCCGCATACTTTACACGCACACGTGTATTCGATGCCGAATGTAAATCCAAGGTGATAGGAACATTCTCCATTGGTAGCGTAAAAGAAGTCAAGCGATATTTGGACACCAAAGCAAAACTGCTTAAGCAAGTAGAAAAACAGAAGTACGAAAAATTCTAATCGCCTCTTACGATTACAACAAACCCTCCAAGTCCGCATCAGCCGATAAATAGCCTTTCACTGTCTCCGCTTGTCGTTTGCCGGGCTTGGTACCTATCTCGCAGGGGTAAAGCTTATAAGCTCTTCCCTTGTAAGTAAAAGGGAGATATCCGTAAGGGTTATACCGTAATAAAGCGCCAATATCATGTGGCAACGCGCATTTTATGGTAATGTGATAAGGCAAAAACATTTTGTTACCCACACCGTTTACGGCCACGTCTTCCGTTTCCGCAACACGCCCCACACCGGAGAAGTTTGAGACCATAGCCGCATTCTTTTCTGTTTTCTGAAACTTTATTTGTTCTTGCTCCAGACCATACAGGGCCGTTGCCAACAGGTTTCCGTTGCGCAGCAGGTTATACTTTGGCGCTATAACCACGTTATATGCTTTGTTACCGTCTAACACGCCCTGCACATTTCCTGCGGGCATATAAGGCTTATACGTAAACAATGTTTTTTGTTGTGCCACTTCCATCACAAACACCTCGTTGTCTGTTTTACCGTCTTTGTCGGGGTTAAGCCTATAATTGGCCCACGTATAATATATCGTATAGGGGCTGGCATGAAAAGGTGAGGTAAGGTCCAATTCGTCATCCGCATCCGTAACGGGTATATTATATAGCTGCTCCGTATTATAGTCTTGCTTTCCATAAAGACCAATGCCCGCCAAATCGTCTGTAGAGTCAGGGTAACCTACCTTTATGGTCTTAAATTCAAACTCAGGTGCGCGCTGCACATCTTCCAACACCACCTCACCAATACTGCCGCATATCTGCGATACCGAAAAAAATTCTTTCAATGGCTTTATCGTCACGGTATTACCATCAATTGTCATCCCCAACTCATAACGGTTGCATAGGTCTTTCCATATATCCTTAAACTTCACTTTTAGTGCGGGATAGGCATAGGGGCTGGTGGACACACCTCTTATACTGTCTCCCGACAGATATACGTTATTATACGGTCTGCTGCCTTTCTGATAAGGATAGTTTGCATTACTAAGTATGGGGGCAAATATATTAACGGCCGTTTTCCCGCCCGTCATCTGCGTAAGTATATCTGTTAATACATGTATGGGCCGCAACCCCGCAGTCTGAAACGGACTGCTAAAATAATCGTAAGTAACTTCTATGATATGCCCCTTACCCCATGCCGTGTCATTAGGGTTATTAGATAGTAAATTGTGTATCGTTAAAGATAATTTATGTCCCTGAGGTATATAAGGTATAGTCTCATCTATGCTTATTGATATTACTTGGTTGTTGCTATCTCCTATATGGGTTACTATATCTGCGGTTGCGTTGTTTGCACCGTCTAGTACTTGCAATCGTATATCATAGTTATTGGCATTAATATCGGGTTCAAAAAAGAAATTGACATATGCCTTAAAACGCACATTATACAATGCTTGGTTGGCTACAAAAAACGGTTTTCTCAAATCCGTATCTTCCTCGGGCGTTATAGGATTGTTGATGCCCACATGCTCACTATCCCATAGCAGGGTATTGATGTTACCTGCCAGCAGGGTACTTGCAGATGAAGGGAAGATTGTTTGCCAGGTAGCCCCGCCTTGTAGGCGCATTTCACCCACGCTTACGGGAACACGGTTATTACCCGTAATACCCACCACATATTCCACATCTTCATTAGCCTTGATGATTTCCGCAAGCCCGCCCTGCACTAATTCCACGCCTATAAAATCGCGCTCCAACCTTGCCGACCTGAACGATATACCACAAGTGGCTATATGCTCGTATAATAATGTGGTATGGTTTTTCACCTCCATATACACGGCACATTTGGCGGCCTTTCCTTTTTTAAGAAATAAGTGCTTCAATATTTTGCCTCCGTCCCCGGTAAATCTCAGCTCTGTACCAAAAGCCTGGAAGAGCCCTTTGTATACTTGCTCTCTCGTGTATTGCAAAGTAAGGTCATCCCATCCGTCCACACCGTCTTTCAAAAAGTATATCGTATACTCTTTCTTCACCTCGCCCGCACTCGTCAGGCAATAATCCTCGCCCGTATCCGGGTGCTGCAACCGCAGCCTGTATGTTGGGTTTGTTGCCATTATGCTCCGTAATATCTTTTGCGTAAATAACTAATGTACCTATTGCCTGTGCGTTGCTCAAATGTTATCAGGCCGTTGTTCTGCACCGTTTTGCTTTGCGGCATGTTTCGTACATCCTTGCGCAAACCTTTTAACTCATCCACCATCAACGCGCTCAATGCCGATGTCTTGTCAAAGCGCACTTCGCCCGTGCTGTTTACCACATAGCCGGATGCTGCCATTACCATGTCCGACATTGGTATTACCGATGTTCCTGCGGCAAAAACGTCCAGTGTCGGGCCCGATACCCAATATCCTTTTTGCCCCGGCTCTTTCACATATTCGGGTTGTCCGCCTTCACCCACTAAGGCTAAGCCTCCGGGGTGGTAATTCGTACCATCGGCATACTCGGGTATGGGTGTGGCCAAAGCTTTTACAAGTTGTGCCGCTCCTATTATACCCGCAGCCACCGAAAGCGCAGGGTTGGGTAACGCTTCCACTATAGCCGATGCCGTATTCAGTATTATCTGCATAACAGCCAGCCCCTTTTCATATTGCGCCTGCTTTCGCCGCTCCTCACGTTCGCGCAACTTCAGCTCCATCCGTTTCGATTCCGTGTCCGCAATAAGTTGCCGCTTACGCTGCTCACGCTCTTCTTCCGTTATGGCGGCATTGTTGATGTATGCCATCTCCTGCTCATAACGCGCATCTACTTCTTCTCGCTCCACGGCTATCTGTTCTAGTTTCCTTTCCGATTCCGCTTTCGCCAACTCTGCTATTTCCGTAAGTACTTCGGCATATTTTTTCGTGAGCTTTATCTGCTCCTTCAAGTGATCCAACTTCTCCTTTTGCTGTTGCTTTTCAGTCTGGGCTTTCTTTTTTGCGTCCTCCTTATTTTTTGGATAGTTTATCAGTGATAGGTCTTGCGAGCGGTCGGGTCCACTATCAACAACGCCTGTACTACCACGTTCAAAAGGTCCTTCCGCCAATTTTTTCTTTCTGTCCGACTCCTCCAACCTTTTAGTTTGCGCTTCTATTTCATTCACGGCATCCGACATCTCTTGTTCAGTAACGGCTGTAAAACTTTTCTTTACGCCTGCTATAGTCGTCTGCAAATCCTCATTGATGCGTTTTATTTCCGCAGCTTCATCTTTATATACGGCCACATAATTTTTTGATGTCGTCTTCACATCCTTCACGCGCTGTTCCGATTTGGCTTTTTGATACTGCACCGTAGCTACGGCTATCTCGTTGGCTTTATCTGCCACTTCTTTTTCCAAATCCACGCGCTGCTTGGCATCTCCCTTCAGTACTTCTTGCCGCACTTTCAGGTTGGCCAGCTCCTTCTGCCTTATGGTTTGCTCTATATAGTATATTTGATTGGCTGTTGCCCCCTTTGCTTTTGCCAGCTCCAGTTCGCGCTTCAGGTCGTCTATACCTCCTTTTCGGGCGTTGCGTTCTTTCTCTATGGTGTTCAACCTGTCTAGCAGTTTGTTGCTGCGCTCCAATTCTGCGTTATAATCCTTTTGCTTGTCCGATGCTTTCTCGGTCTTCGATGTCATGTTCATAAGAGCGCCCGCAGCCTCCCCCAGCAATACCACCAAAGCACCCACACCCGTTGTCACCAATGCGGTTTTAAATAACTTTACTGCCGTGGTACCCGCCCCTATGGCAGTGTTCCAAAACCATTGCGCCGCAGCGGCACCTTTTGCGGCAAGCGTATTGGCCAGTGTGGCTACGGCACCCTCTTTTTGCAACAGGTTTTGCAGTTGTTGCACACTGTTCAGTATGGTTACCACTGCTTGCAGTTTCTGCATCGTGGCTTCCAGTTCTTTATTTTCTATACCAAACAGGTCTGCACCGGCTACCAGTATATTATAAGTTGCGGCAAGCGCCTCTGCACTGCCTTTCATCCCTTCCAGTATACTTTTACTGCCTTGTGCCGAGCCGGTCACACCGGCCAAACTATCTTTCAGTTCGTTTTGTTTTTGCAGCAGTGATGCATAGCTGTCCGATGATTGCAACCCCGCTTCTTTTAATGCGTCCAATGCTGCCTGCAACAAATGTGCATCTTCCGCCAGCGTCAACATTTCCTCGCCTTGCGTATGCAACAATATCGTTAGCAGTGTTAGTTCGTTGTTTAGCGTTTGAATGGTTTGCACACTTTCTTGGCCGGTTTCTTTTAGCTCGTCCGACTTCTCTTTTGCTTCTGCCAAAGCTTCTTTCAGTACTTGCAATGCGCTTGTGTAGCTTTCCACTGCGGTCTTTTGCAGTCTATACCCTTCACCCGATGCTTTCAGCGATTCCGTTTCCGCCTTTATATCCGCTATACGCTTGTCCTGTTGAGTCTTGCCTTCGCTTGTTTGTTTACGGCGTTCGCCAAACAGTTTGCGCTCCGCCTGCTCCAGTTCCGCTATCGTGTTACCATAGGCTTCGGCCGCATCTTCCAACATACGATACATCCTTGCGGCTTCTGTTGCATTACGTTGCAATGCGCTGAAGTTTTTGTCTCCGCTCCACATGTCGCGCATCTTGCCGTTCGTATCGGCTATCTGTGTCGCCAGGCTGCGCAGTTCGTCTCCGTATGCTCTTATCTCGTCAAGGGCCCCTTCACCCAGTGCCGATAGGTATTTATCATCCGCCATGTTCTTGATTTTGTTTGCTGTTCAGGTGCTTATAGTGTTCGTTGGCTTGTTTCAGGTAGGTGTTATATTGTGTCACGGTTATGGTTTGCTTGTTCAGCGCTATACCCATGTATTTGGATATATGGGCCAACTGCTCGTCAAAATGTCCGCGTTTCAGTTTTTTACCGCCTTCTTTCTGTTGCGCTTCATATTCGGCAAGGCGTGCCGCCAGGTCGTTTATTTGTATCTCATCGTCCGCAAGCGTGGTTTCTATTCGGTTCAGATCGCGCAGGTATTCTTCTATGTTGTCGTTGGCATAGTATACATAGCCTTTGCTTGCATCATACCCTATGGCTTGCAAATGTGCCACCAACTCGGGTATATAAAAATCGCGCAGCAGCGCCAGTATCTTTTGTGTGCCCGCCACACGCCCGCAAAGCTCCAAGTGCTTATACTTCATCAGTACATATTCGTTAAAGCCTTCGTTGGCCGATTGATCTGCATACTCACCTCTTATCTGCTGCCACTTGTCTTGCAGCAGGGCGTCATCGCAAGGCAGCCGCTCATCTTCTTGCAAGGCCTTCAGGTCGCCATCCGTTTCGCAGCGTTCAAAATTGGCCAGCGGCAGCGTATCGCAGCTTTCATATAACCTTACCTGTGGCTGTTCAGGTTCTTCTTTCTTCTTTCTTCCGAATATCATAATAAGCGCATACCTGTTTTTTCGGCATATGCTTCCCGTAGTTTGGGAAACAATACCGTTGTTCTGAAATCGCTGTCTGCAGTCGTCTCGGCGCCTTCCGCACGTGCATCGCTTGGTCTGCCAAAGTCACCTGATCCCTTGCTGAATTGCGGCCTTTTATATCCCCCACCATAGATTTTATTCACGGAGCTACCGGTACGCTCTTGTTTCAACATCTTCAGTATACGTTCCGCTTCCGCTACGGGGTCCACTGCGGCAAACAGTTCCGCATATTCCGCAATGGATATACGTTGCATAGTTGTACTTTATGTTGATGAAATTTTATTGAAAAGAAACCAAAAGGAGGGGTGCCCTTACTCACCCCTCTTCTTCCTTTGGCTTTTGCCCTTTACGGACTTCGCGGTCTTGGCCGCTTTATGTGGGGCTGCTGCCCCTACCTTGCCGCGACAAGGGTTGGTATCGCCCTCACAACACTTCCCCGTTGCCGCCGTGCATAGGTCATATATCCGTTCCAATTCGGCACCCGTTTCTTCGGCGGGCACATAGGTTACGGTTCCTTTGTAGTCGGTTACAAACACCGTCTTTTCCGTAGCCGCCACCACCGTACTGCACCAACTGATGCCGATATGACAATATCCATGGTTCGTTTATTAGTCTTTAGTCTGGTTCATGTACTGCATTACTGCATTACTGCATTACCACATTGTCAAATTGCCGAATTGAACGTATTACACCGCCGTTTGTTGCAGGCTGTAGCCTTCGGGGGTTTCGTAGCCTTCTATGGGCGTGCTCAGCAGGCTCAATGCACTTTGAGCTTTAAGCCTTATGGTAAACGTGCCCGATGTGGATGGATAGTTGGTGGTACTGAAGGTGAGGCTGTATGCGGGCACACCGCCTACCGTTACTGCCGATACCGCGCTACAGGCTATCACTGCACCTGTGGTACCATTCACTGCTTCCCATGCACCCGTTTGCGTAAGTGCGGTGGCCAGCGATGTGGTAGCCAGGTTGGTAGAGCCTGTTTTCGCTTTCACCACCACTACCCTGCTGCCGTTGGCCGCAGTTACCTCGCTCAACTGCACGGTATTCATACGCGGCAGGCTCGACGCCTGCGCCAAGTCTATACTTGTAGGCCAATAAGAAAGGTTGCCGTTATTAAATTCTTTGCTGTTGGCAAATACAATGCGTATACCCGGTTTGGCAGTCTCAAATCCGTCCAGCACGCGCGCATCGGTAAACACATCCGCTACCGAAAAAGCTTTGATACCCGCGCTGTCCGCGGTACCTATCAGGTTATACGATTCGTCAAACAAAAATACGTCGTAGTTTTCTTGGCTGCCGTTAAAGGCTTGCATCTGGTCGGTCACGCGCTGGTCGGTGGTAAAGGGGTGCATCGTCATTATCGTCACTCCGTACTCTACCGACAGTTCGTAGCCGTATGCCCATTGCAGGCGTTTGGTTTCCGTGTTTTGTGCGGTCATCTCCCCTATGGGGCCTATCACGTACATACGCGCTGCCGCGTTATCTGCCAGTGCTTTGGCTTTCAGGGTGGCATAAGGTGTACCCAGGCTTGCCGTGGGTATAATGTCACCCTTCGGTACAAACAGTACGGCACGCATACGTTTCAGGCGTTCGGGCACTCCCGCGAGGCCCGTGTTTTTTGCGGTCTTTACCGCGCTCAAATCTGTTGCTGATGGCATTTTGTCAAAGGTTTATAAAATTGTTGTTAACGATTATTGTTTAAAAGTCGGATACTTAGTAATCCTGCGGGTCATATACCAGTTCAAAGTTGTAGCGAAAGCAATGCCATTTACCCATATCAAAGGCATACAAACCTCGCTCTGCCTGCGTTCCGCCATATTCGCGCAACACTTGTGCAATGCCTGTTACCTGCTCGGTAAACGTAAAGCCCCTACCCGCGGTGTGCAGCACGTTGTATATTTTCCTGCGCACCTCGTCATCGGCACGATACCCGTTTTCTTCCAGCGCACAGGTATCGGCAAAAAACACCAAGTGCCCCGTGGTTTGTTTCATCCACCCCTTGCCGTTAAAGGTTCTGTCTCCCACCCCGAAAAACGATACCAACTTGGCTGCATCATCGGGCAAAGCATCTTCATATGCTCCGCCTCCTGCCGATGCCGCAGGTTTATAGCCCGTTCTTCCGTCCGCACTCCTGTACGGTATGCGTTCCGTTCGCGCAAAACATTTGTAATCCGCATCACCGCTCAGTGCGTTGCACCATATGGCGCGCAGGCGTTCGTATAATATGCCCTGCATACTTTGTATTGGTATATCTATACCGTGCGGTGCCGCTTTTATATATAATTGAGCCATTGTTTGTTAGGAATAAGGAGTAAGGAATAAGGGTTGAGCAGTAGTAAGTAGTAAGTAGTAAGTAGTAAGTAACACTACCGTTGCGGCATCATCATCACATCATCAGGGTGTCACCACCACGCCTTTGGGTTTGGGATAAAGCATCTCGCGCAGTCGTTCCGTTTCTTCGGCTATGCGCGCATATAGGCCTTGCACACCTACGGGGTTTGCCGTTGTGGCTGCGGCCCCGTGTAGTTCGGCGCTCCAATAGCCCGCCTGTTGTTCCGTTATGCGCTGCGTGGCATTCTCGCGCAGGCTGCCCAACGATATTTCAATGCATTTCGCTGCCATCTTAAGCCCCAGCAGCGTATCAAAATCCGCCGCGCGTTGCAGCACATACCCGGTTATGTCGCGATAGCTGCTCAGTTCTATGTTCATACCGTAAGTGCTGTAGGTGGCCGAGTGGTTGTGGCGTTGAAAATTGTGGTCGCCCGTGGCATCGGCTTCCATGCCTTCCGCATGTAGCAGCCTGTAGGCATGTCGCTTCTCGCTTTCAATTTCGTAGGCGCGTACGCTGCCCAAGTCGTCCTGAAAATAAAGAAGATAAAAGTAGCCGCCTTTTGCCGTGATGTCGGATGTACGTAACACTTTATCGGTGATGGGAACAATGGTCGGCTCGTTTGCCGTGGTTACCACGGGCACCGACCATAAAGGGGCTGTTTTCGTGGCAGAAAAGCAATAAAGCTCAAAGTTGGCGACACCATCAAACCAAAAGCTGACATTGTGCGGCTGCACCGCATTGTTGCCGTCGGCTACTTTTATCTTCAGGCCCACTGCTTTACCGTTGTTGGGTATCGTGCCATAGGCCACACCTTGTTGGGGTTCAAAGAGCAGGCTTGGCTTATCTGTCAACGTACTTGCCGCCGTTACGGATGTTACGGCATCCGTTATCACCGCACGCTCAAGTTCTTCCAGCCATGTGTTATATGCCGTTTCGGTTATTGTGGCATCTTCCTGCAATCGGTGCAGGCTCACGGGGTTGCAGGCTGCATGTACGTCTTGGTAATATCTGCCCGATAGACAGGTAGTATTGGCCTCGTTCAGCGTCACACTCCACGATTGCGTGGGTTGCCGCCAGCCGCGCCTTTCTTTTAGCGCCTCGTATACTTGGGTTTCGTCAATGCCGTTGGAGATAGCCATAGCCGCTCTTTTTATAGGGTTGTTATAGGTTTTATGGTTTTCTGTAGTACAGCTTACCCGTCAGGTAGCCTGTTTGTGTGCCCGATGTAATTAGGAAGGCACGTATATCTTTATAGCGCCAGGCGCTATTGCCTTGTATTATCCAATACTTGCGCACTGCCCCGCTCGATAAGGAGGCAAACACCGCGGAGTCCTCTTCGTACTGCGAGAGTATGGTGCCCGCCGCTACCGATGATAGTGTAAACCACGTGATGCCTCCGTCGTTACTGCCTTGCAGCAGTATGGTGCCGCCTGCCGTGCCTGAGGTGCGGGTATACACCACCTCCGCAAACACATCATAAGCTGCGCTCAGCCCGTTCCAGTATAGGTAAGAACTGTCCGCATCGGTTAACGTGTCGGGCATACTTCGCTTCATGCCCGCAGCGTTTTTGTAAGTGATGTTGGCTGTGGTCATCTCCCTGTTCTGCCCCCGTGCCACCGAACAAAGCAGCAAACCACACAACACCGTCGTGATGAAATGTTTCATGTCAATTTTAAGCTTATAGGTAAATGAAAAAATTATTGAAGAAGCCAGTACAAAGTATTAGGTACAAAGTATTAGGTATTAGCCATCCCTCCTTATGCCTTACGCCTTACGCCTTATGCCTTACGCCTTACGCCTTACGCCTTACACCTTACGCCTTACGCCTTACGCCTTACGCCTTACTCCTTACGCCTCACTCCTCACTCCTAATTCCCGATTCCCACCAAATGCACCGTGCTGTCGCCCGCAGCAGATATCGGAGGTAAGCCCCAGCCCAGCCATAGGGCTATCTCCCACTGGTCTTTCACATCCTGCACACCGCCGCCGTTGGCGCTTTCGTTGGCACGCTCGCTATACATCGATACGTCAAACACCAGCCCCGATCCGAAGGGATCCAGCAATGTCGTGAGCATACCCACATTGTTCTCCCCCGCATTCAGGTTCGATACGTTCAGCGGGTCGTTCCAGTTCAGCGCCTTCAATGTACCTGCGGGCATAATAAATCCGCCGCCGCTTGTATATGCCTCCGATACCGTCTCCGAAGTGGCCGCCACATTCACACCCTGCATCTGCGGATTCAGGTTCACGCCGTTCCCCGCGCCCTGCCACATCGTGTATTCTATTTCCGAGTACCAGTTCAGGTCCGCAACCAAGTCATACGCGCCGGAGAAATTTCTGCCGCGCATAAAGCTCTTGGCTATCTGCACCGAGCGGTCGGTTTTGGTTTCCGCAATCTCCAGTGCGTGGTTCGTACCGTTCCAACTGCCGCCGCCTTGCACCGCTATGCTCCCAAGCTGACAAGTATGGGCGGCGAGGTAAGCCAACCCTGCGGTTTCCGCACGATCCTTCAGGTTTTGCACCGCCTGTTCCAACTGGTGCTGAAACAGTTCTTCAAACCCAAACACATTGTTTTGTGCCATCTTGCGGCTCGTGTAAAACGTTTCGGTAAAGCAGGTATAAGCCAGGTTTAGCGTACCCGTGGCACCCTTGGCGCCGGTATGGTTGTGCGCTTTGGCCGTACCGCTGCCTGCGGCTGTGGCTTTTTTATATTTCACCTCCACCACGCGGTCTTGCGCGGTTTTCAGGTTTTGCCATTCGGGCAAAGTGTATTGTGCGTTTTTGGTTGAGAGCGTCAATACGGGTCGCTCCTTCCTGCGCAGTTCGGCCTCGTTATACTTGCCGTTCAGTTTTGTTTGCGCGTTCACCAGCAAGCTGCTGCTGTAAGTATCTGCCATTGTTAAAAAGGTTATAGGTTAAAAAAACTTAGAGAAAATCGGGCACGGCCCTTGGGTTTCATGTCGAGGCACTGCCCCGTTTATCCTTTGCAGTTTATGGCTTGCACCGCATCAACACCATCACCGCGAATTTTATAAAAGCAAAAATAGAAGGGATAAAACTCTTGAAAAAATCACTACAGGCACATGCTGCAAAGTCAAAATTCAAAAAGAAAAAAGAAAACACAACAGGATAGAGCTTCACAAACAACATTCCCGTCACTGCGCCTGTCCCGCACACATGCGGGGAGGAGGCACGACGAAGCAGTCTCACAAAATAAAAGCATCCTGCAAATCCTGTAATCCTGCAAATCCCGATTCCGACAACTGCAAAACATCATCCACACCACAGCGCCTTTTGCCGCAAGCACAGCGCAGTGGCAAACAAGCGCCTACAACACACAAACCTTGCGTAACAGCGTATAGCCATCCGTGAATCACGCGGAGCGATTGATTCACGGCCTCCTTAATCACACACGGCAATCAATCACCTACAACACTTTCCCGACACATACGTTTTTGACTTTTGAATTTTGAATTTCGACTTTAAAATCACCCGTTCAAATCAAACGCGGGATTCTCCTTCGCCAGCCTGTTCACATAAGCCTGAAACTCCGCACCCATAGCCTCGCGCCCACTGTTCTCCCTACTATAGGCCGCTTTCGCCTCCGTCATCTTCAGCGGACGAAAACCGTTTCCGTTCACATCACTATGGCCGCCTCTCCCGTTGCGCGACGGTAGTACCGTACTGTCATCCACCCAACGTTCTGCGGCAAACACGTGCGCCACAGCCTCGGCATGATCCATATCTTCCGTATCTCCTTCGCGGCGCAAGCGTTGCCCGTTATAAGCAAAGTATGCGGCACCTTCAGCGTCCGTTTGGCGTTGTAGTTTGGCATGTAGCAGCAGCAGTCGGTCCGCGTCGGGCAGCGTGTTGTGCCGCTGCTCCGGAAAAAGTTTCAGCGTAGCGGCATCATACTCCGCACGCTCTCGCTCGGCCATCAGTTCGTTATATTTGGTTTCCGCCTCCGCAAGCGCACCTTCCTTTTCGGCCAGTTGCTCCTGCAAGCGCAAGTATCTCGCTTCCGCCTCCGCCTGCCGGGTAGTGGCGTTTTGCTCGTTCGTCAAGGTTTGTTCTGCCAGCACCTGCTCCTTATACTTCTCCAGGAAAAGCCTTTCATCTTTCCCCTCAAAGTCCAGCCCTAACTCCTCCTTCATTTTCTTAATCAGCATTTCCGCACCCGCACGATGGAAACCCGCTTTGGCCTTATCCTTTATGGCAGCCTCGCTCGCCAAGTCCTCCGCCGTCAGTACCTGCACTCCTTCCGGCAGTTGCCAATCGTGTTCCGCCTCATCATCCAGCAATGCGGCTATTTCATCGTCGCCAAGTTTCAGTGCCCTCAGCAAGGCCTCCTGTGCATTTCTCGAAAGCATATAATTCTTTTGATTGTTTGTTATTCAAAGTGCGATACGTTCTTTTATCGGCCCGCCTCGCACTCATAATACCTTACCCCGCTGTTATGACTTTGCCTGTTCAGCTCCTCCGCAAAGCGCGGCTCCATAGCCACCACCTCATCGGGCTGCAAAGTCTCCTTTTCATACTGCCATGCACCGGCAGCATCAGGCACGGCATCCCCGTCCTCATCCGTCACCACATGCACGCGGTACTTTTCATACTGCTTCAAGTGTGCGGGTATTTTTTTTGATTCCCTTTTTTGTTCCTCGGCACCTATAGCGCCTTTCATTGTTTTCGACATGGTTTATTATTTTTTAAGTAATTAATATTTTAGCCTCATACCCACCACTTCCGTCACTGAAGCAGCCTCACAAAACACACGCATCCTGCAAATCCCGCAAATCCCGATTCCGACAACTGCGAAACGTAAGGCTCACACCACAAGCCTCGCACAACAGCGCAGAGCCATCCGTGAATACCATTCCGTCACTGCGAGGAGGAACGACGAAGCAGTCTCACACAACACATACGAATACAGATGGCTTCGCTCATTTCATGTCCTCGCAATCACGAAACGTAGCGCCTTTTGCCGCAAGCCACGCGCAGTGGCAAACAGCGCCGCACAGCACGGCGCAAACATCACAATCCTCGCATAACAGCGCAGAGCCATCCGTGAATCACGCGGAGCGATTGATTCACGGCCTCCTTTCTTTGCTTCTTTCGATGCTTGTCCCGCACAAATGCGGGGAGGAAAAAGAAAGAAGGTATAATAGCATAACTTTACCGCCCCAAAAAAGCCATTGAGCCATTGAGCCATTGAGCCATTGAGCCATTGAGCCATTGAGCCATTGAGCCATTGAGCCATTGAGCCATTGAGCCATTGAGCCGGTGAGCCGGTGAGCCGGTGAGCATTAAACACCCCGTTCCAACGCATACTGCTCCAGCAGCGCCCTAAGCTCCTCCACCGTAGCCGATAGCAACCTGTCCTTCGTATGCTTCAATCCCCGCCAATCGTTGTAGTGGCACTTCTTCAGGTACTCCTTAGGCGATAGCAAATCCTTGGCCACCGCCAACCCGTAAAACGGCAGCGGCTCCACATCTATCAGCTTCAGCGCCACATTCAGTTTCAGACTATCGCTTTGGTACAACGCATGATAATACTCCTCCTGCTTTTCGCGTATCACCTCATACGGAGCGTTGCGTTCCATCAGCATCAACAGGTTATCCATAATCTTATCCGCGCTCTCTATCACAAACCGCTTACCGTAGTTCACCTCCGCACCCTTATACAGTGCCCCGTAAAAATATTCGCCCATCAGGTCCGTAATGCGTTGTTCCGCACGCTCCGCACTTTCCGAGTAAGCATGCAGCGCCTCCACCTTCGGCTGTTCGTCCAGTATCGTTTCCGTGGCCGTTTTCATAGCATCGGCACTTGCGCCTTGTGTACGCACGTTTGGTGCGTTGCCCCACTTGGTTTGCCAAGCAAGGTTATAGAGGCGCTCCACCGTGGCATCCATCTTATCCCAGCTTTGCACTGCCGCCTCTATGTTACCCACGGGTGGTGCCAGCGTAGGCTGCCCCTGTTCGGGTATCGGCAGGTTTATGTCTTCGGCCACATCATACTTTGTTTTATGCCCCGTGCCGTTGCACGCGGGGCAAGTATCACCGTTCAGCGTGCCCACACCCTTGCACGTATCGCATACACCCATGTAGCGCCACTGTTGCGGAAAACCGTGTCGGTTCACATACACATTCAGTATACCGCCATAGCGCAAATATTCGTCTGCCAGTTCCACCACCGCATCATCCGCGCTGATGTACATGCCGCGCTGCGCATCATACAAGTCCGATATCACAAACGCGGGCACCTTACCAAAATGGTTCATGTAAGACTTGCCCGCCAGCACCTCTATCGCGGCACCGTCCCAAGCCACCAGGTAGTCACACATATCATCCAGCACACGGTATACCTTGCGCCCGTCGGGCTTCTGCTCATCGCCAAGTTTCACATCCGTTTCATACACCACATACTCCGGCTGCCTGCCGTTCAGTTTATAATCATATATCGTGGCCGATGTTTTGTAAGTCGGGTACGCATCGCCCTTCTCATCCACCTCTATCTGTATCAGTCCCATGGGGTCGTAATGATAGGCGGGCAGCCAAAACGTGCGTATCCATTGGCGTAGAGAGTGTCCCCACTCCACATCCTGCAAACGGCTCACCAAGTCCCGCTTCGGCCCCTCGGGCAAATCATAATACACCGAGCCTCCCGAAGCCGAAAATATCTTGTCTATCGGCCGGTGCAGCCTTGCAAAAAAATCCTTGTTGCTGCGCGCATATTTACGCCTCAGGTCAAACAGCACCTGTTTTTCATAGTAGTCAATCCTTGCCAGGTAACTATCCAAGCCTATGCCCGTCATGTGCATCGTCAGCTTTTTCGAGTAGTCCTGCGCCTGTTGCACCAACCGCCTGTTAGGTCTGCGCTTTATAATGTCCGCTATCTCCGATAATTTAAGTATCATAGTAAAATTGTTATTTTATTTATAGGGATTAAGGGATGAGGAGTAAAGAATGAACATTAAGAAATAAGCTATCATCAATTAAGAAAAAGGTGTCACCGGCGCAGTCGTCCCGCTCACCGTTCCTTGCGTCGCACCCTTCGGCGCTTGCGTCACTATCATCAACCATGCGCCGTCATAGCCACCCGCTAATCACATCCCGTCACTGCGCCTGTCCCGCACACATGCGGGGAGGAGGCACGACGAAGCAGTCTCACGAAACACGCACCAAGCAACACTATCACACATTAGCGCAAGCCACACTCCATAGCGCCTTTTGCCTCAAGCGCGGCGCAGTGGCAAACAAGCACAAACAAACCGCACAATTCACACCACAGCGTATAGCTATCCGTGAATAACGCGGAGCGATTTGATTCACGGTATCTTTTTTTTGTTACTTTCTTTTGCCTCAAAAGAAAGAAGGGAATACCAGCAAGCAATGCGCCGAGGCAAACACACAACATGAGCCTTGCACCACAGCGCAGAGCCACACAGAGCGTGCGGAGCAGTTCGCTCCGTGGCCCCTTTTCTTTGCTTCTTTCTTTTTGGGCGAAAAAGAAAGAAGGGATAAATCACGCGGAGCGATTTGATTCACGATATCTTTTTTCTTTGTTACTTTCTTTTTGGATAAGCAAAAAGAAAGTAAGGCAAGAGCAAACAAAGCAATTTCATTCACGGTATTGGCAAAAAAGAAAGTAACAATAAGCCACATCGCAAATCACGAATCACAAATAATATATCCTATACCCCCTCCCCTTCACCTCAAACCACATCCGCATCAGCAGCATATCCAGGTAATCCGGGCTGCGCCCCAGCAAATCCTTCATCACCTCCTTTTTAATGATGCGCTTCTTCGCCTCGTCTCGGTCCGCGTCCTCCGCCTTCAGCAAGCACAGTTCCTCCGTAATGCGCTCCCGCTGTTCCACGCTGCATATAATCCGCAGTTCCCGCTTGTTGATGAGTTCCGCCAATTTGTAGGCACACTCGCTTTTTATGTTCGCAAACTCCGCGTTTACCGCAGCCGCCCCTCCGCGAAATTCTTTGATGCCCTCCAGATAGCTCACCAGGTAAGCCCCAAGACCGTCACTATCCGCAATGGTTTTGCTGCGTGGCACACGGCCTTTTATCATCAGTTGCTTTAGCAACTCCTCTATATCACGGCCCGTACTCTTGGCACGGTCCACACCCGCCGTCAGGTCGCATACATAGCCATACCACAGCCCCGCCACAAAGCGGTCGCGTCCCTGCATGGCCAAGTCCGCGCTGATATACCTGTTGCCCTTTAGCTCATTTCCGGTTACATGCTCATTCGCAAACACATCCGTTATCGCATCATAATCGCACAGCACGGCGGGGTCATCCTCGTAATCAAAATTTCCGTGCAGCAGTCGCTCTTTCTGCGCTTTGCTCGTCAGTTCTTTGAGTTGTGCCTCATAGTCGCGCTCCCGATGCGGATTATCATACAGCAGCGCCTTTATAAACACGATATGCTTCGGCAGCCTGCCCTCCTTATCCCGTTTGTAGAAGTAGGTATATACAAAGTTTTTCTTCGGGTTAAAGGTGACATACACCTTTGGACGTAAGCCGTAGCGGTCATTCATCTGTCGTCCGCATCTCGATTTCAGCGTGTCATAGGCCGCCTGCGCCACCTCACCCGCTTCCTCTATCCAGCCACCCGTGTATTCTATCGAGCCATATCGTTCAAACATCGGGTCCGATGGTAGCGATTTCAATTCCAACAAATCTATCCTGCTGCCGTTACTAAAGGCTATGTAATGGTCTTGGCCGTTATACTTCCAGTCTTCATCCTTCACTATGTCGTAAGCCTTGCACACCTTATACCATGTCATCAGCGTACTCTCGCGCAGCCGTTTCAACTCGCGCCTGCCTATAAACCACCGCGTACCGGGGTACAGCAGGCACATAAACGCCAGCCACACACAGCCCGTCCAGCTTTTGGCACCGCCCGCCGCGCCGCCGTAGGCCGTTTCTTTTATATCATTGTCCGTAAGGCAGCGTAGCGCCAGTTCCTGCTTCTCATGCTTGTTGCCGTCTTTCACCGTCACAAAGTCAAAAGCACGCAGGGCAAACAGGCGCTTATACAGTTCCACTCTTCTTATGTTCAGCAATGCGTCTATCACGCGCGTTAGGGGTTTATGTTTTTGTCTTCCAGTTTGTGTTGCAATGTCAGCAGGTTATCCAGGTCTTCTTTCGTCAATGCCTGCAGGTCTATCTCTTTCGCAGGTGCCGATGCGTCTTGCTTAAACAAGCCCAGGTATTTGGCCAAGTCTTCCAATGCTTTGTACTTATCATAGGTCTTCACCTTTTGCGTATACACCGTCACCTCACCCGTGCGCTCTTTCTTCTCCGTCGTTTCCACATACGATAGCGCCGCCACCGTATCATCATCCAACTCGCCTATAGGCAGCAGTCTGCCCTCCGCATCGTAAAAGCGGCGCATATCGCAAAAGGCTATCCGCGCGTATTCTTTCAGTATCCGCTCTTGGGTTATTTCCAAATCGTTTTGTATTTGTTGTTTACGCTCGGCTATATACGCCGCCACATCGCGCTGCTTTAGCAATCGGCTCGGCCTGCTGCGGTGCGGCTTGTAACCCGCGCGCACATAAGCCTGCGCTGCGTTCATATCCGTAAGGTATTCGTCGCAAAATCGGCGCTGTTTCTCCGTCAGCATACTTAGCTCAGTTTGGTAATCGCATCGGGCGGCATCGAGTAGCTCTTCACATACTGTCCTACAGTTTTGCCATGTCCCAGGCAGGTATGGCAGGTAATCTCCGCCTCGGGGTCCGTTTCGTTGTAGCCGCGTCCCGGCAGGTCGTAATAGGCTATTATCTTACCCGTACCGCCGCATTCGCCGCAAGTCTCCACCGTGCTTACGGGTTCTGCCGCAGCAGCCTCTGCCTCCAGTGCCGCCAGTTGTGCCGCTTGATAATCCGCTACCGAGGCATGATTGGGCAACACGGCGTTTATATCCTCCGCCAGCGCGCTTTCGTTCAGCGTTATCGTGTCTATGTAACCTGCCACCGTGCTTTTCAGCGCCGTGTTGTTCACCGTTATGGTGTTGATGTAGCCTGCCACCGTACCCTGCAAAGCCACAGCATTCAGCTCTATGGTATTGATGTATCCCGCTATCGCCGCTTTTAGCGCGGTTTTATCTTCGGCGTCCAGCGTCGTGGCATCCACCGTATCGTTGCAGTTGGTTATCGCCACACTTGCCAGGCTGTCTACCCCCGCCGCCGCGGCATCAATGGCATCGTTTACATCCGCAATGGCCGATGAGCGCAACCCCGCTGTTGTTGCCGCCGTGTTATCTATCGCGGTATTACAGTTAGTCGCTGCCGCATCTGCCAGCACATTCACCGCCGATGCCTCCGTGGCAATGGCCGCCGCCACATCCGCCTCCGCAGCCGTGTTGTCATGCACTACAGAGGGGTATTGCGTCAGCAGCGCCGCCAGCTGTTGTATCTTCGGGAAAGAAAATTCGTGTCTCGGGTCGTTTAGTGCCATAGGGTGTAGATAGGTTTGGTAATTATATCATTCACAAAATTCACAAACCTATCCGTCCCCGACAAATCTCTACAGGCACATCATGGAAGCGTGAGGGTAAGGAATAAGGTGTAAGTGTTTAAAAGAAAAAGGTGTAACCACCACAGTCACTATGTTCACCGTTCCTTGCGTCGCACACTTCGGCGCTTGCGTCACTATCATCTATCAATCCCATCACTGCGCCTGTCCCGCACACATGCGGGAAGTGAAACGAAGCAGTCTCACGAAACACAAGCATCCTGCAAATCCTGTAAATCCCGATGCCGGCACGATAATATAGCCACAAGCGTACATGAAAACCTATGTATTATGAAACTACAAAACAACGACCAAACACAGCCGCAAAACCCCGTAGACCAATACCCCGCGCCCCCTTATCCCGAGCAGGAACAGCAAATGCCCGGCACCGAGCAGGAAATGAATCCCAAGCCCGATCACGGAGAAGAAACCTACAAAGGCAGCGGCAAACTCAACGGTCGTAAAGCCCTTATCACCGGCGCCGATTCAGGCATCGGAAAGGCCGTAGCCCTCGCTTTCGCGCGCGAAGGGGCAGACGTGCTCATCTCTTATCTCAACGAGGAGGAAGATGCCAAAGAAACGGCGGAGCTCGTGCGCAGTGCGGGCCGTAAAGCCATACTGATGCCCGGCGATATCAGCAACGAGGCACATTGCCAAAAGCTGGTAGACACTATGATAAACGAACTGGGCGGTATAGACATCCTCGTCAACAATGCCGCCCATCAAATGGAACACGAATCTCTGCAGGAAATCTCCGCCGAAGAATGGGATTACACTTTTAAAACCAATCTATACGCCATATTTTACCTCTGCAAGGCCGCAGAGCCTCACTTGGCACCCGGCAGCGTGGTCATCAACACCTCATCCGTAAACGCTTATACCCCAAGACCGACACTTATACCTTATACCATCACCAAGGGCGCCATACAAAACTTTACGGCCACACTGGCACAACTTTGGGGCGAAAAAGGCATAAGAGTAAATTGTGTGGCTCCGGGCCCCATCTGGACCCCGCTCATACCCGGCAGTTTCCCTGCCGATAAAGTAAAAGACTTTGGTAAGCAAACACCACTCAAGCGCGCGGGGCAACCCGCCGAAGTAGCCCCCGTATTTGTGCTGTTGGCCTCCGCAGAGGCAAGCTACATCTCGGGAGCTACCATACAGGTTACGGGAGGCATGCCCACGATATAGGATACGGTCAGGTACTCATATATGACAGCGCCGGCAAACACCCGGCGCTTAAATTATTATTTCCCACACACAGTACAAACTCCCGTCGCTGCGCCTGTCCCGCACACATGCGGGGAGGCGGCACGACGAAGCAGTCTCACGAAACACAAACATCCTGTAAATCTCAATGCAGACAACTGTATAACACAAGTACTTCACAACAGCGTAGAGCCATCCGTGAATCACGCGGAGCGATTTGATTCACGGCCTCCTTTCTTTGCTTCTTTCTTTTGAGGCAAAAGAAAGAAAGCACATCCGAAGAAGTACAATACTCCCGTCACTGCGAGGATTCCGAAAGCATTCGGAAGACGAAGCAGTCTCACGAAACACAAGATTGCTTCGGTCATTTCATTCCCTCCCCGCATGTGTGCGGGACAGGCGCAATGAAGCAATACAGCGCCTTTTGCCGCAAGCAACGCGCAGTGGCAAACAAGCGCATGCACCAATTGAATATTTCATAACAGCGCAGAGCCATCCGTGAATCACGCGGAGCGATTGATTCACGGTATCTTTTTTCTTTGTTACTTTCTTTTTGGATAAGCAAAAAGAAAGTAAGGCAATAGCACAGCCACCCGCAAATCACACTCCCGTCACTACACCTGTCCCGCACACATGCGGGGAGGAACGACGAAGCAGCCTCACAAAACACAAACATCCTGTAAATCTCAATGCAGACAACTGTACAACACAAGTACTTCATAACAGCGCAGAGCCATCCGTGAATCACGCGGCGCGATTTGATTCACGGCCTCCTTTCTTTGCTTCTTTCGATGCCTGTCCCGCACACATGCGGGGAGGAAAAAGAAAGAAGAGTGTATATAGCGCTTCAAACAAACTGCCGACAAGATTCTTCGCTTCGCTCTGAATGACAGTGTAAAGTGATATGACAATTGCGGCATTGAGCTATTGAGCCATTGCGCAATTAAACAAATTACTCCATCACAATCCTTACCACCTCCTTACCTACACGGCCAAAGTATACGCCGCTTGTGCCCGCAGGCAATTGTATTATGTTAGCACCCTTGGCCAAAGGATATTCCCCTACCGTTTGTCCCTGCACATTGGTAATCACCAGCATAGCTGCCGTTTGCGCTTCTATTGTAAAATTGCCCTTGTTGGGGTTGGGGTATATGCGCAATGCGTTGTTGGTTTTCACGGCTTTGGTTATCTCCAAGTCTACATTCATGGCCAGCGTATCGCTTTCTACCATGCGCGGCAGGGCACACAGGTGATTGCTGGTTACCACACAATGTATGCTGTCGCCCGCTTTCAGGTTCGTCATCTTCAGTATGCTGTCTTGCGCGTCGGCTATGTTGGCACCGTTGCGCAGCCATTGGTAGCCCGGGTGCGGACCCGCATTGCCTGTGTGTGCCTCAAAGGTCACCTCCACATAAGGCCACACATGCGTACCCGGCGTGGCGGTAATGTAGATGGTGGGCGGCGTGTGCGTGGGTATCGTTGTCATACGTATGGGCTTGCTGCGTATGGGCGTATTGCATGTGGTGCCCGATGTCATGCGCACATAAAACGTATCGCCCGTCATCACCTTGCTCGCGGTGTAGGTGGGCGTGGTGCCTCCCGTAAAAGTTTGATTCTTATACCACTCATATTGCGGATTGGTACCGGCGTTTTTAGGCACGGCAACAAAAGTTACGTCCCAATGTTCGCAAATCGTATCGCCGGGGTTGGGATATACCAACACTTCGGGGCCGGGCACCACATCTACAAGCACGGTATCCGTTTCCGATGTGCACCCGTTAAGCATGGCCTTTACCCAATACTTACCTTTGTGTATGATTTGTGCCCCTTGGCGCGTGGCGTTTTGCGTGCCCGCCCAATAGGCTACAGGGCCGCCCCAATCGTAAGTGGCACCGGGCGTGGATGCGGTGGCGCTCAGGTTGATATCGCCGCCCACACACACGGGCGTATTGGCACTTGCAAGCGGCTTGGCCACATCGTTCACCGCTATGGTTACGGTATCCTTTGCCGTGCATCCGTCTACCGTTACATGCACCACATAATCGCCTGCGGTGGCAGCACTCATATTGGCGCGCGAGGGCGATGCGCCGTTAGCCATATAGCCTGCCGGGCCCGTCCACGATACACTGCCGCCGTTGGCCACACCCGTTACCAATAAGGATAAGGTGCCGCCGCCACAAAGCGTAAGGCTGTTGGCAAAAGCAAAAGGTTTGCCGGGCGGATTTTTAAACCTTATTTCAATCTCGTTGTACGATGCGGTTACAGGCGCCGAGGACACCATACGTATACGATACCCGCTGCCTGCGGTTACACTCGCGGGCAACACCGTTTTCAAGGTGCCGCCTGTCAGCGTGGCCACCGAGTCTATCACCGCGGGTGTGACAAAACTACCCGACGCGTCCGACAGTTGGAGGTACATTTTATTACCGAAGTTCATGCCCATGGCATCATACTTCACAGTAAGCGTATCGTTGAGGCATTGTATGCTATCGGCTTGGGATATCCATATACCCGGGCCGGTGGCGGCTTTCACCACCACGGAGTCGAAGTAGTAATAAGCATTTCCTCCTGAGCCTGAGTAGTTGCTCGTCATTACCTGTTTCTTGATGGAAGCGGTATCGTAGAAACCGCCTATCACGATGCCGGTGTAGGCCGAGTCTGCGCGAAACAGCCCCTTCAGTCGTGTCCAGTTCACCGTATCCGTTATTACGCCATAGCTCTTAAAAAATACCTGTGGGGGTGTGGGTATCAGGTAAGTGTTCACGTTGGCGGCACCGTTCACAAAAAACAGCATACCCAAGTTATCGGTGGCAAAGGTAGTCCTCCCGCTGCGCGCTACCGACATAGATACTTCATACAACACACCCGGCTGTAAGGCATTGAAGTAGCCCCTGATATACTCTCGATAGTCGCGCGAACTCTTCTCATAAACATAGCAGCCCATATAGCAGGCGCCCGATGCAGATGTACGATTGCCGACAAAATTACCCGGAACACTTGCGCCGCTGCTAAACGGCGCACAACTGCTGAAAAAATCGCTGGTACCGGGCCCCCACTGAAACCAGTTGTTACAATTGCCAACCTGCGATGTACCTGTGGGGCAGGTGGAAAAGCTTTCGAAATTGCCGTTGATGACCATGTTTTGCGCAAGGCTTGCAAAAGAAAAGAACAGCAGCAGCGCCAAGGCGCCTAAGGGTAAAATGCGTGTCATAGGTTTCGTATTCATATTGAAGATAAGCAATACATATCGCTTTTTCAAATTAAAAGCTAATCCACACACAATCATTAAACAGCGAGACTAATCGCGCGCTCATTAACTCGTCACCTTTACCGATTTTGACTTATTGATTTCAGATTTTACATTTGATACATGAAAACTTTTTACCCCCTGTTTGTAATTGCACTATGGTTGGCCGTTGGCTGTGCAAAAACAGCACCCCTATATAACATTAATGCCACAAGCAAAGAGCCTGCGGATATGCTGGCACATAACTGGAAGATTACCGACCTATACGCATATCCCCCCGTGCAAATACTTGGTAGCGGCGGATTCAAAGAATACTCCGACATGTTTTATTACTACGACGATATAGGAGAACCATGCATGAGAGAAAGAACACTTTCGCTGAAAAAAGACAGCGAAAACGAAACAGGCGGCACTTACACCGCACCCAAAGAGGGCTCGCCCTGCAGCACACCCCGACAAATGTTTACAGGCAGGTGGTCCTACACCGCCACAGAATATTCCACCACGCTATATCTTGAGCTTGATACCGCCAACCTAAAGGGTGGCTATAAATATGGCGGCAGTTATATTGTTGACATGCTCAACGAGAAAAAGTTGCGCATCATTTATCCTTACACTTTTTCCGCAGATATCGATACCATATTTTTTATCGAAGAGTATACGCGTACGGACTAACCGCCGAACATGGTTCGGTAATCGTTGCGCCACTGCCCCCATAGCCGATAAGACAATTCTACCCCTATGGAGAAGTATCCGTTACCCATAAAATAGAAGGGTTTCACTTGTTGCGCATTGTATATCAGCGTATAATTTTCCGGAGCCATGGCCGCAAACTGATAGCTAAGATGGAACAAAATCCGCGTATGCTTGGAGGCCACTCCGTAACCCAATATTACCTTATGGCTGCTTTGCGGGTACGATGATACTTCTTGCACAAATTTTTGTTTATACTCCGAAACAACAAAAGAATCGGCACCTTTATACCCATACGCCGCTTGGTAATGCATGCCGTATATATAGCCCAGGCACACAAAGTTATCGCCGTCTACCAATCTCTTGGTGACAAAATCGGCCATGACACCCATCTCGTAGGATTTTGCTTTGTAAAACAACATGCGCCTACCCGTGGCTTCGCCCGTAATGGCACCGTAATTGGCCGTAAAGCCAAATTTGTTTTCGGCTATGCGGGGCATAAGCACCAGGCGCGTTTTACCTGCGTCGGGCTTCAGGTATATATTCATGCCCAAGGTGTAGCCAAAGCGCGTACCGCCGCCCGCTACGGGCGTATCGTTTCGGGGTAATCCGGCTTTCACCCCGTCGCCCGATGCTATTTGCAAGGCATATATGTTTACGTTGCCATTTAAGGTGGGGCCCAGGGCTATGGCATAGTCCCTGTTCTGCCTATGCCTTTTCACCACTATGCTTGTGCGGTCCCCCGCTCTATACAGGCTGTCTATACGCATCTGCTCCAGTTGGCCCAGTCTGCGTGCTTCGTCTTTGGCTCTTCTTTTTGCCTCGGCCGCCGCCTCGCGTGCTTCCCTGGCTTCTTTTTGGCATACGGTTTCGGTATAGTGTTTTTGCAGCAGGTTAAAGTACATACACTTATCGCCGGCCAAGGCTCCGGCGTCCACCAGCTTTTTATAGATGGGGTACATGTCCAGTGCTACAAAGCTCCCCGTATTGCTGTTGGCCAACGATGCTACGATGGCGGCCACATTTCCCTCTTCGTCTATCAGCGGCATACCGGGTTTCACGGTTTGCTTCCCCCGCACGGTAAACGTCACGGGTTCCGTTGTGGGGTCGTTGGCATCCTCGGCGCGGGTGGGGCGCGCATGGCGGTCTATATGCAAGTCTACCATACGCACATCCTCCGCATAGGCATTTTTATAAGTGGCATATTCCTTACCCGCTTCCGTTACGGTGAAGTGTTTTTTAGAAGCGTCGGAGCTTGTGCGTACACGGTAAAGCCCCACGTAATAATCTCCTATACGTATGCGCTCTTTCAGCAATGTGGCTTTTACTTCTTCTTGTTTGTTAAAGGCTACGTATTCCTCCTCTTCAAAGCGGTCTTTGTTTTTCACCGTCATCAGCACATGGTCTGTGCCGTCTTTATACAATACAAAACCATACAAGTCGTTGGTGCGGGTAAACCGCACCACATTGCCTATAAAGGGTGTGCCCGATTGCGCAGATGTCGCCAAATGCGCCATGCATAGCAGTAGGGCCGAGAGTATAAGTTTTTTCATAGCAATTATGTGTGTGTGTGTGTGTGTGTGTGTGTGTGTGTTGACTATTTACATGCGGGCAATATTTTTATACCCGCCGCCGAAACCGTGTTTTTAATATGCTCGACAAACAAAATGCGTGTTTTAAATTCCCTCTTATCATCACCCTCCGAAACTATACCTACAATACCGTCGCGGCTATATATCGCGTTACCCGAATCGCCCGGCTGCAAATCCGCCGTATACATCGTAAAACTGTGGTGTTGCAAATCATTCCACACGTCAAAGTAGGCGGGTTCGTCTCCTTGCGGCAGTACTGTTTTTTCCTGCGGGCGATAAAAAAACAAATCGCAGCCCGGCGTGGGTTTGGTATCGGCGCACAAAGGCATATCGGGGGCGTTGGGCCACACCGTACGCAACAGGGCCATATCATAATCATCGCTCGTATCGGTGGGTGCATATGCTATGCTTGCGGGCAATATTTGCTTATCGTTGGTTACAAGGTTTATGCTGCGCGCAACGGTTCCGTCTGCCACATCTATCACCACATGGCGCGCGGTAAGCACATAGGCGGTATCGGCATTTTTATACACCACAATACCCGCTCCCGACATGTTGTCGCAACGCAACTCCACCACATATGCGGGCACATCCGCTTGTGCATATATGGCTGCACACAGCAGGGCCAATGTTATAAAAGCACATTTCATCATCGTTTTTTCTCAAAAATTTGCGGTACCAAGGGTGCTACCAAGGTGGCTATGATGGTTAGTATGCCTATAAGGTCGGCTTTATCGCCCAGCAATGCTTCGCGATAGTCGGGCATCAGGTTAAACTCATTTGTCATTGCATCGGGGCCCGCGGCTATTTTCGATACCTTGGCCGATAAACGTACCGATAAACCCGCACTGTCCGTTCTTATATGCGCCACACCCGGTTGTGTAAGTTTCATGGTCACCGCATCGCCAAGCTCGGCTTTGCGTGTTTTCACCACACGATTATCTACGGATACTTCTATTTCTCCGCCAAGTATGGAGGGGCGGGATGCATTGTTGCCCGCGGGCTCGTTTCTGAACGATACTTGCGATACGTTGATGTGCTTCCAATCGAGTGGGCGTGGTTGGTGAAAAGACATGGTAAACTGCTCGCGGCTCAACGGGCGAGACACTGCTACGTTCAGCACCGAAGAAACGGTATCTGCCGCCTGTGTTTGCGCATTGGAGAGTAAGCCGCCGTTTATACGCATGATGCCTTTAAATGTTTTGCCCTCACTGCCCGCCACAGTCATATCCAGCAAATCGGCCTCCTTATCATACATCAGCATCACCTGCGTACCCGTTGGGAAGTAAATATCGCGCAGCATAAGCAGCGAGGCGCTGTCGGCAGATTGCCAATAGAAGGGCAGCATGGTTTGCATATACACATCGGGCTCCAGATTGGCATCCTTGAATGTAGCCATACCCGATGCCGCCACTTGCACATCTTGCGTTTTTCCGTCTTCCGCAACAAAAAACACATCGGTGGAGCGTATCGTCATACTCACTACCGCATGCGGATACTTTATACCCGACACTAAGTATAGTATGACCGAAAGCACAAAGGGTATAATTGCAATTTTATACCGGTCCAAAATTTTCTTGGAGGGGCGCATTTACGGTATCATTATTTTAAAATCAAGCAGCGCGGGCGTGCTTTTAGGTGCCGTTTCGCCCTCGGCGTTTATCATCACTTCCTCACCGTGCATGGCCGCCAGTTCGGCAGGCAGTGTAAGCACTATGGCATCCCCTTTATAGTGTACGGGTTTGCCCGCTACGGTGTAGGTTTTACTTACTTTACCCGTCTTTACGGGGGTATACGTCCAGTTTACCGCTTGCATGTTGCGGTTGGCAGCCAGTATCAGCTGCAGCTTGTTATCGGGGGTTTGCTTCAGCACGTCGGATGTTACCTGCAAGGGCAGGTATATCGCGGGGTGCTCGTTATCGCCCAGGTAGCCGTAAAGCCCAAGTTTTTGCGGCCCGATGTTTACCACCCGCAACACCTCGTCTACCGGCAGTGTACGCCTGGTGGCGGGGTTCATTTCCATATCCACGCGGTAGTATACGCCCATGCCGTAGTTGGTGCCCGATACGCCTATCAGTTTATGCTTTTTTAGGGGAGATGTTATATGCAGTTCTTCGCCCTTGCGCAATTCATAATCTATACCGCCTTGCGTGTACGATACCAAATCCAGCACGGCACCCGCATAATGCTCGGTATGCAGGCCCTCAAAGCGGTCGTCGTGCTTGCGTTTTTTATAGGCCGTGCGGCTGTCGCCCGGGTCGCTGAAGGGATGCTCCAACGCATACTTGTTGAATTTACTTTGCGCGGATGCAGACGTATACAATAAGGGCAACATCATTGCGACGACTATGATGCGGGCAGGTTTCATAACTTGATTTACCTATGTTTAAAAGATACTGATAGCAAGGTAAAAATATTAAAAAATACGACTATCACTATACTCGCTTTAATATTTTCAGCTTATGGACGCCTGCAACAATCATCCTGTTAACTCTTTAACCCATTAACCTATTACCCCTATTAACCACAATTGAGCCATTGCGTTATTGAGCCGTTAAGTCATTACTCCGTTGCATCAACTTTACACACTTTTCCGCAAAAACGCACTTTAGGGTACAAAACGGCCGTATTTACCCTTGTTTTTTGATTTTAAAAGTTTGGGGGAATTTGATGACCATGATGACCATTTCCGCTCAATCCCTTTGCTGTAAAGACTTTCAGCCTAGTCACGAAATATTTCTGTTGACCAAACTCATGCCCACGTGTCACACAATGATGCGCCTACATACACATATAAATAATCTGATGACCACAGATGACTATCTGCACCCTCATTGCGCCATTACTCCTTACTTCCCGTCGTTACAACTCTACCCCGTCATTGCGCCTGTCCCGCACAAATGCGAGGAATACACCCCACCCCGTCATTGCGAGGGAACGAAGTGACCGAAGCAATCTCACGATATACGAGCAGTCACTACCCATGTACCACAACGCCACCCCTCCCGTCATTTCGAGGGAATGAAATGACCGAAGCAATCTCACGCAACACGAGCTTCCGAGATAATCTTATGTCTTGCATGTTTATTACGTAAGATTGCTTCGTTACACTCGCAATGACGCGAAATATAAATATCATCACACCCACCCCCGTTATTACCCCCTACCCTCGTCATTGCGAGTGTAAGAATCACTACCTTCATAACATGTACAAAGGAGGAGCCATATACATCATGTCATCACCCAACAAAACAACACTATACACGGGTGTCACCTCCAACCTGCCGGGACGCGTGTATGAGCATAAAAGCAAAAAATACCCCGCAAGTTTCACCGCGAGGTATAATTGCACCGTCATTGTTTACTATAAATATTTCGACTCCATAGCGGAAGCCATAGCCGAAGAGAAACGGCTGAAAGGTGGTAGCAGGGCGCAAAAAGACCACCTGATACATGAGTTTAATCCACAGTGGGAAGACCTCTACCAACAGGTATTAAACTTCATTTAGTCGCTCGTAGCCCCTTTGTTGTCCATAGACTGTAAATATTACACGTACCTCCCGCCACCCTTCCATGCCGCGCATAATATCGTGCAGCTCTTTGGTGTTGAAGCGGTTCATATCGGCTTTGGGTTTGCCCAGGCACTCGCACCACAGCTCGGCGGCGCATACCCTTTTGCGGCGTATGGTGCCCACGGTACGCCTGTCTTCGCCCGTAACAAAAGCCCTGCGTGCCATAAGGTCCATTTGGTCCCAATGCTCGGGCAAGGGCATATCCAGGTATTGTTGTATGATGCCCTTGCGGTCGTCTTCCTCGGTATGCGCGCTTTGTATGCGCTCGGCCTCGGCGCTTAGTGCGGCATCCAAATGCAGCGGCTCACCGTGGTGGTAGTGCCGCACGGCCTCTGCCCACAGTTGGTTCACCTCATACTCGTCCAGCTCGGCAAACACGCTATACACAGGCTTTGTAGCCTCCGTAAGCACGGGCCAAAAACGACGGTTGCCCGTAAGATCGCGCAGAAAAGTATTGTTGTTGGTGGTGCCTATAAACACGCATTGCCTGGGGAAACTCTCCACCCGCCGCCCATAGGATACGCGATAGCGGTCTTCCTGCTTCGACAAGAAGCTTTTGGCCACCTCCACATCGGCCTTGGAGAAGCCCGCCAGCTCGCCTACCTCTATCAGCCATGCACCCTGCAACTGCTCGTAGCCTTCTTTGCCGTTCTTCAGCATATGGAAGTTGAAGCTATCGCTAAACCACCTGCCTCCCAGCCTGTTTATCAGCGTGCTTTTGCCTATGCCTTGGCGGCCCACAAGGGTAAGCATGTTGTCAAACTTCACCCCGGGGCAATACACCCTTGCCACCGCCGCCACCAGTGTTTTGCGGGTTACCGCACGGGTGTAGGCGCTATCGGCCGCGCCCAGGTAATCTATCAGCAACGTGTCCAATCGCGGCACCTCATCCCAAGTCTGCGCCTTCAGGTAGTCCTTTACGCTGTGTATGCGCTTGCGGTCATACAGCACCTTCAGGGCATCTTCCACCGTGGTGGTGCTCACCGTCATGCCATAAGTGGTTTTCAGGTACAGCTTCAGGTTGGCAATGTCCGAGTCTTTCACCTGCCTGCTGCCATGCTCGTTGTGCCGCCAGTGAAAGGGATTAATGACAATTTCACGCTGTTCAAACTCATCAAACACCATGCGGTCTTTCAGTTGCTCGTCTTGCAGCAGCAGCGTCACCACATTATCCAGCCCGCAGGTAATGTTGCCTTTTTTATCAAGCTCCAGTTCATTTGTGATTTGCGATGTATGATTGATGATTTGTTCATCCTCCAAGTTTTTGCTTTTCACTTTTTCCTTTTCACATTCCAAAGCCATTTTCCTGAACGAAGGCAGCTTGGCCGCAGGCACTCCCTTGGGCATATCCTTATCCAAAGCACCGTAGTGGTGCAGGCGCACCAGGTCGAAGGCATTGAGCAGCTTGGCTCTTGCGGGGTCGGTACCGTGATGACTGTAGGCAAACTTATCTTCGTAGGTTACCAGCCCGCCCTCCGTAGTGCCTTTGGTATAGGTATAACGGCCGCGTATGGCGCTCGGTACATATACATCGGGCAAAAAACGCGCTATGGCCTCATGTATGTTATACGCACGGCAAAACTCACCCACCACGCCGCTTTTCCTGCAAGGGTCTTGCAGCTTGGCCGCATTACGCCGCAGTGCCGATGCGGGCGCCTGTACCGCCGCCGCCACATCTTTAGCCGCGCTTTGCCCCTGCAGATAGTAGTAGGTAAACAGCAGTTCATCCACATCCGCCCAATCGCCCTGCTGCACGTGAAACACATAGGGCACATCTGCCGAGGTAGACGGCCAATACATCAGCCGCCACGGCTCAAAGCCCGACTCATCAAACATCTCCCTGCCCAACGTATCGGCCACATGCCTGCCCAGCGCCATGTATTCCTCCGCATCCACCGCCCTGCTCAGCGGCATCACCAGCCGCAGCCTTGGCCGCTCGGGCGTGCATTTGTGTGTGCCGTACATCACCGCCGCATTACCGTAAAGCAATGTAAAATTGTCCCACACATCGGCCCGTGCAAAGTCGAGGTCCAGCGTAAGGAGTTGCCTTTGCGGCACACTGTGTGCATTGCGCCTGCCCCCTATTACCGCACCGCCCACAAAGCCGCCCACGTCCTTTATCTCGTCTTGCCTGCTCTTGGGCATGGCCGCATATTCGGCAGCCGTTTCGGCCGTGCGTATGGTGTTGCTCAGCCGCAGCACCAGCGCCTCCCAAGTAATGCTTTCGTTCTTCCAATCTGTTTCGCGCCTGCTGCGGCCTGTGGATATGATGAGGGACATGGTATCGATAGGAGTAAGGAATAAGGGTTAAGGAGTAAGTTGTTAGTGATTAGTAGGCATAAGGCTTAAGTCGTAAGTCATAAGGCTTAAGGCTTAAGTGCCGTGTACGAGCCTACAAATTTCGGCCGATGCGGGATAACATACGGCGCAGTACTATCACATGTTGTTAAGGGGCTATTGTCCCCGCTTGGGGAATGCTATGGAGCCTCGGTGGCGTTGGCACCGTTCAGCGGGAGGAAGGGGATGGGTGTGAGGGTGCGGTGCTTCGATGTCATCGCTCGTGTATGCACATATAAAAGACTGGGTACAACATTCTCACATCTGACAATTGGCACAATATACTCGCCCATTGTTGTATATATATACCTTGTTCAAATCTTTACAATTAATACAATCTCCAAAAATAAAAAAGCAATTGGAGCTTTCAACGTTGACATAATATGGATTATCCTTACCACAACTACTGTCAGAATTCCTCACATCTATGAGGCTTTTTTTGCCATCGTACATCATCTCGTTAACAGTTCTTGGACCACGCCAAATACCATAAGAATCATAAACGTCTAATACACAGTTATCATTTGTAGGGAAAGCAATAAAACCGCTATGCCAAATTCCATATTTTGGGCTAACTCTGATTTGAGTTTTCTCTTCATTCACATACTCACAAATAAAGTTTATACTATCAGGCACATAGTCCAAATCCCGATAGTTGTTGTTAATGATAAAAGCCGTTTGTCCTCCCGATTGATTATACGACTGCACAGCTATTTGAAAACCCGTATACGGTAATCCATATTTATTGAGCAAAGCTTTCAGTTCCACAACAAATTTCGCGCTGTCTTTTGCAGACAATTTCGACTGCGCTGATGCCCTACCTCCGAAAAAGCATAGCAAAAACAACATTGAGGTAGCCTTAATGAGTAACATTAACTTCCCATCCGGTAACCCCACCTTTTTGATTAAAAGATTGAACAATTCTTTCCGCATTATTATTAACCTTTAATATTTCTCCTTTTGTAGAATCGTATCTCAAGCCACTTCTTTCCAGTGCGTTGTTGATATTTGTAATCAAGTTTATGGCACTATCAAGTTTTAAAGAAACAACACTTAAACTATCACGACTCTTATTTACCACAAGTTTTATACTATCAACACTACCTGCCAACTGTTTATTCTCTTTGTCTTGTTGCATGGAATATTTGCAGCCCGCAAATTGAATAATTGCAACAAACACTACTGCACTAACAGAAATTATATTCTTTCGCTTTGTATTTGACGTACGCGCCGAGAAATATTCAAGTATCACAACTACTATTGTTAAGGTAGCTGTAATCAATGGTAAAATAGTTGCCATTCATTAATAATATTTCACAAAAATACCATTTATTAAATAGTACTTTCTCCTTTATTTCTTCACAGTTTATACACAACGCCCGTCATTGCGAGGGAGTATTTGCGAAGCAAATAAGTACGAAGCAACTTTTCATCGAGCTTGCGAGATAATCTTGCGACATCAGAGCTACTTAAGATTGCTTCGCCTGCTACGCAGTCTCGCAATGACGCGAGCCTTAGAAAACATTACCGACAAGATTCTTCATCCCGAAACATCGGGACTCAGAATGACAGTGTGGTGTAACACGTTGCGCGAGCCTTACACACAACGCTCGTCATTGCGAGGGAATGAAATGACCGAAGCAATCTTACGCTTTGTTTATTGCGTTACTTAAGATTGCTTCGCCTGCTACGCAGCCTCGCAATGACGCGAGCATTAGATAACATTACTGACAAGATTCTTCGCTACGCTCCCCGCATGTGTGCGGGGCAGGCAGAATGACAGTGTGGTGTTTTGTTGTGTTATTGCGACATTATCTCGCTACGCTCCCCGCATATGTGCGGGACAGGCGCAATGACGGGAAAATTATCGCATTGAGCCATTGAGCCATTACGCTATTGAGTCATTGCCGAATTGAGCCATTGAGCCATTACGCCATTGCGCAATTAAGCAATTCATTCATCACATCCTCTGCCTGGTACAGCAGGTTTTCCATATCGTTGAGGAGGCCTTCGAGGCGGTGCAACTCGGCAGATGCGTCTCGGGCGTTCTCGTTGCGGTGCTGTGCGCGTTGCAAGGCATCGTTCATATCGGCCAACAGTTTCTTCATGGCCTCTTTTATATGGTCGAAGGGTTGGGCTTCGGTAGTTTTGTTTTTCATGATAAGGGTGTATTGTTGTGGTGAAAAAATAGCGGGGAGTAAAGGCTACTCCCCGCGGGTGATAGGGTGCTACCAAGCATATGGCAGCGGTTTACAGGGGCTGTTAAGGTGTTTTATGCCGCACGGGTAAGGGGCAGGCAATCGCGCAGGTCAAGCGCCTTTATGGTGTGTAGCAGGGTAAGCATATGGTCATCGGGCAGCGGGTAGCCGAAGCATCCCGAGAACATGCAAGACCATTCTTCGGCCCTGTCGTCCTCGGCCTCGCAAAGCACTTCGTAGGTAAGCAGGCTTTCGCCCTTCATGGTGAGGCGTTTGCGCCCGAGGTCGTCTACATACACCAGCAGGTTGCGCTCCTGCTTTACGGGCAGGTAGCCGCAGCGTTCCATAATGCCGTGCACCTGCAGTCCGTAGGGTATGGGCATAGTGCGGTCGAGTTGTATTTTTGACACGGTGGTTGGGTTTATAATGCTCAATAACTCAATTCTCAATGGCTCAATTTTTTGCGATTACGGCCACACTGTGGGTTTTATAGTTGCCATAATTACAATGGCTTAATTACGCGGCCATGCGTTGTTCGGCCTCATCGGTACGGGTTTGCAATTGCAGCTCTATTTGCTTTACCTGCTCACGAAAGTCGGCGTCCACACTCATGATGTCGCGGGTGCGTTTTATGTTTTTGCACACGGGCGTATGATCGGCATAGCCCAGCAGACGCATCAGCACGGTGTAATGCGCCTTGCCGTGTTGGCGGTTGAGGTAGCAAATAACCTGCTTGGCCACAGCCACATTATTACTCGGCCTGCGGCCGTTGTTTTGCGTGAGTTGTGCCATGCCTATGCCATAAGCGGCGCATACGGTTTGCACCAGGTGCAGGGTGCTTGTGCTCATGTTTTCCTTGTTCATAATCGGTGATAGGGTTTAAATTGTTTACATTGCGGTTAGGTTTTTATGCACGCTGCCCGCGTGGCGGCGGCAGGGGTATCACCACGGCAGTTGTGCCTTTGCGGTGCGTTTCGTGTGGCTGATTTGTTTTCATAATCTCATCGCTTATTTGTACAAATGTACAAATTATATAAACGAATGTGCAAATTTAGATATGCACATGCCCCTTAACCGCCATGCTTGCGGTATTAATGCCTGTAAATGATGCGGAAAAGCCGCGGATGTGTGGATAAACGCTTGCCGAATACTACCCTATCCTGCGCCACCTGATGCGCACGGCGGATATTTGCGGGGTTTCCAACCTTTCTTCGGGTAGTATAATAAAGCCTTGTACCAAGTAAAAGCCCATGGGCGAAATGTAAGGCGTACCGTCGGCACGGCGGTCGTTATGGTGGTCTACCACCCATCCGTTCAGTTCGTTTTCGTTTTGTTTTAGTGCCTGCAGCAGTTGCGCGCCCAAGCCTTGCCGCTGCCATGTGCGGGCTATGATGATGGCAAACCATCGGGCATTATCTCGGCTAAAAGTGGCAGCCCAGGCCACAATCTCGTTTTCTTCATTGCGCAGCAGGTAATGCCGCAATCGGTTAAGGGCATCAAAGTATGCCTGCAAATCGGTCACGTCTCGCTTTTGGAGTTGTGCTCCGTATTCTGCATTCCACAGTTGCAGTATGCGGTCTTTGTCTTGCGGAAGTAATATGTCGGTTGCTATCGGCTGCACGGGCGCAACATGGTATTTATCGGTTACTGCCGCACCATCCATATACTGCCACCGCCACCAAAGGGCACCGATGCAGTCGTAGGCAGCAGCTCCTTATAACGCTCGTTGGCTATACTGCAGCCGAACAGTACTTTAAATGCCGTGGAATACATGAGCAGTGCCCGCAGCAGGTATTGCTCGTTCCAAGAGCGATTTTGGTCGATAACCCAGTTGCGGGGGTATTCGTTGGGGAAAAAGATGTCGTGCACATGTATATACACGCCCTTCTTCAGTCGGGGGAAAATTTTGAAGTAAATATGATTTACATCGCTGCCCGTTTTGCAAATGTGCGAGGTATCTACAAAAAATATATCGCCCGCTTCCAGCGCGTCAAATGTTTCAAGCGGCACGTCTTGTATCTTCTTTTGTATCAGCCCTTGTATGCCCGGCACACCCGCTATCAAAAACGGCCTGGGATAAGGCTCTATACAGGTAATATGTGATTGCCCGCCCAAGGGGCGGTTATTTACATCGGCCATCAGCAACGATGAAAAGCCCGAACCCGTTTCTATAATACGCTTAGGCTGCCAATGGCGCAACAATGCATATAGCGTAAGTGCATCGCCACCCATAAACTGGCCGTTTGTGGTAAAATAGGCATTGGGGTCTGCGGGTGTTTCTGCGGGATATTGAAATTCGGGGGCATAACGGTTTATCACTTGCAGCAACTCGCGATGGCTGTCTTCGTTAAAATCAATCCCCGCATAATCGTCCTTGTCCCAAATCGCGCTTTCGTTTTCCCTCAGTTCGGCCCCGTCTGTTATGGGTGAGTAAAAATGGCCCGGCGGAAAACACAGGTAATTTTGCATACCGCTTTCCTTGTCTGAATCGGAAAGAATGCGACGGGCTATTTTTTGCAGCAAAGACATATACAAAAACGTTTAATTGCCGCTAAAGTATAAAAATACTTTGTACCCTAAATTATATCTGCAATACGCGCGGGGCAACTTACAATCGGGTTTATTGCTTGCACACCGTATGCACCAGCTTGCGTACCAGCACCATTTGCCCCAGGTGATAGTGTGTATGCTCCACAATGCCTTGCAGGTTGCGGTAATAAGTGCCGTATTTTTCGTCGGTAAAAATTTCGTCCAGTCGTTCCTCGGGTAGCTGCTCTATATGTGCCGCAAAGGTTTCCGCATCGGTCCACATTTTTTGGAGGAAGTTTTTCCAATCTTCGGCACTGGTGATAGACGGATGATTGAAGCTGAGCGTGTCTTTGGCTTCCAGCGCATGGCCTTTCAGCACCTCAAGCACGGCCGCCACATAATAATGCACATGATAGGCCAGTGTGGCAATGGTATTGAAACCATATACTTTGGTAATGGCCTCTTGCCAGGTTACGTCCGTAAGGGTATCGCGCAGGTTTACGCAGGTCCAGTTGCCGCCAAAATGCACGTCTCTGATGCTTTTGGCTATGTGTTTCGCGGTGTTCATATCAGGCAATTTATGGCTGTGGTATAAACCTAAAGTTAGCAAACTGTCTTCGGGCAAAAAATGATATTGCGCACTTTATAATCCCGAATATTGCCATCCTAAAAATAAATCTAATTGATATACGTAAAAAATATTTACATTAGTGCCATTCACCAAACCACACACGCGTATGGAAAAGACTACAATTATGCCGGGCGGCGATGATGCCGCCGCTTTGGCACAACCGGTATTAAAACTTATTGTTATCGGCAACAGACCTGCTTTGGCGCAAATAGCAGACGATTTGGCGCTAAACCCGCCTTACAAACCTCGCCTTGTTGTATGGTATCAGCAAAATCTGCCGCAAGAGATGGTTACAAAGTATGGTATAACGGCCGATGTCAAAGCTTTTTCCCTGTCCGTAAGCAACAAGTTGGGGGCCAAAATGCTACAGCACGAGCTTGAAGATTATCCCGGAGTAAATGACATTTTCGATGCCGCAGGTACCGTGCTCTGATTTTTCTCCCGACGGGCAATTACCACAAAAACACAACAAATGAAAAAACATTCCGTTATACTCATACTCCTGCTGCTGCCGCTATACATGCGGGCACAAAAAAACGCCGAGGTAGTCAATATTACCGAGGTGGGTAAAAAAAACAAACAACTGTCGTTCGACGACGGCAAAGCCATTGTAGATATCAACTCGTCTTTAGACATAGACATACAACGCACGGCCCTTACCCGATTGCTGTCTACCAACGTGGTGCAAGATGCCGAGGTAACCCGCCAAATAGACCTGATAGAGAAAATACTCAACGTACAAAAGGAAATATCAAAGCTGCTGGCCCCTGAAGTGTTGGCCGCCAACGACCCCGCCAAAGCCTTGCAATACTACAACCTGAGCAGAGAATTTTATGCGCTGATAAAAGACGAGCCGGGTATACGCAAAAGGATAAACGATTTTTACAAAGAAGCAATAGCCGCACGTGAAGTGCCGCAACGATATGTGATGGAACAAATGCCCGCCTTGGCCGACAGCCTGGTGCAAGCCATACAATCATCCGAAAAGATGAAGACAGTGAACATAAAGCTGGTGGCCACACTCAACACCAAAGGAGAACCCAACCGCCCCGTGCATATAGAGAACTTTGACAACTATACCGAGGGCGAATATTACGAAGTGCCGCGCTGGGTCACCACTTTTTCCGAAGAAAACATAAAACAGTTTGATGCCATGGCCAAAACCACCGCCGTAATCAACGAGATGGTAGATAAAGGCTTTGCAGATGCCAAAGAAGTGATTAAAGCCAAACTGAAATCGCCGCAATGTTTTGAAGAACTGCACCGCGATATAAAGACGCTTATTGACAACCCCGCGGGGGCTTTCGGTGCCGAAACCGATATAGCCAAAAGCCACCTGATAGCTTTTGAAACCAAAATAACCGAACTGCAACGCAGTATAGACGCGCTGAACAATGTGGCAGAAAGCCAAGATAAAAATGCACTGCAACTGTTCAACAACGTATCCGAGCAGTTTTTGCAACTCGGCAAAAGCTTACCCCAAGAGGTAAACGACCTTAAGGCCGCGCTTATACCCGCATTACAAGGCAATGCCACACTTACGAGCCTCTACAGCAAATACAATTCCTGCAAAGGCAAACTGGATGAAGACGTGGCAACGGTAACCAACGTGGTAACGGTGGTAAAAAGTTTCTTACTCGGCTTTAAGAAAACAACGGATGCCGTAGCGCAAATCACGGGCAACAGCCAAGCCTTTACCATAGATCAACTACCACCCTATGGCTCCATAAACCTGAAAACCACGGGCACCCGCCACAACGGCGACGAGCTTACCATAAAGCTGGTATACCAAACCAAGGCCGATGTGGAAGCGCACCGTAAAGGCACCGTCATAAAACAATACCCCATAGAGTTGCAACAAATCAGCTTCTATTCCGTAGCCAATATATCGGCCATTGCGGCACGCTCCATAGCCAAGGGCACACAACCCGCCATTGGCGATAAAATACAGTTTGCACCTTCGGGCAGCCTGCTGCTTAAATTCGGTAGCCGCAGTTGCCGCCTTTGGAACGACATAAGCCCCGGCATAGGTTTCAACATTTCCACCCCCGACTTTGACCTTGACGGCGCCCCCGACATGGCTTACGGTGGTGTGGTTTCTTTGTTTAAAGAAGTGCTGAGCACGGGCATAGCCTACAATACCAAAACCGATACGCCGTTTTGGTTCTTTGGCGTATCATTGCCCTTTGCCTCACTGGGCCTTACGGGCAAAGTAGATACCAAGTAAATTTTAACACAGATGTCAAATACCAAACCCAAGGGTAAAAAAACGGGGCTGCTACTTTCCGGCATAGGCCTTGTTTTTATGATATTGGCCATAAATTTCGTATTGGGCCTCGGCAATTATGCGCCTTATACCGAACTACGTTGGGATAGCCGCGTAGCCACATTGCGCGCCATAGACTCGGTACTGAGCAAAGGTAGTCTGCAAAAATTTGTTGCCCGCAGAGCAATCGACACATCGGGCACGGGAGCAGATACGATAACGGTGGCGGCAAATAAACTGGCACTGCTGCTGCGTAATGTGGCCGACAGCGCCATCAGTCAAAGAGATTCGTCTTGGGAGCAAACGCACGGCAAATACATTTCGGTTACAAACGACATATCGGTATATGACAAGCTGAAAGATAACGACTCGATATTGAATGTATCTGTAGTACTGCACCCGATGCGCATACCGGGCTTTACCGATACCGTAACCTATGCCGTGCCCGTAAGGCATAATGTAAATTCCGACGATTTTTTTACCCGATACCCGGCGTTGGCACTTTGGGCATTGCTCATGATTATACAGCTTGTGTTTTATGCCGCATTGCTAGGCTGGATGTACCTGAAGCTATTCACCAACGCGGGACGGGAAACCGAAGACGCGATATTGGCCACAAACCTGCAAATGCGCCGCAAAACAGTACTGCGCTCTGTTTTGGCTTTCCTGGCACTGTGCCTGGCATTACTTTGGTCAGACGGGAACAACATGATTAAACCCGCCTATTTTCACAGCGGGCTTACGTATCTGATGGCAGCCGTGAGCTTTGGAGGCTACATTGCCGCAGGTGCATGCATAGGCTACCTGCTGCTGGTATACATGAGTATGCGTATGGAGATGAACGCTTACGAAAATCAGGAAGCCGACACAACAAATACGGAAACGAACGATAAGGCAACCGAAGCCCCGGCAAACAGAAAAAAATACGTGAAGAAGTATTATGAGCTCACCTACCTGTTCAACACCAACTTTGTGCTGCTGTCGGTAACCCTTACGCTGGGCACCATGAGCATCGGCAGCCTGTTTACGGGCTTATCCACCCTGCCGCTTATAAAGGCAATCACCCGTTCGCAAGGTTACACACCTTTTCCGCAAGAGTATGTTACGCTGTTTGCCATATTGCACACGGCCATATTATTGTCGTTCTACATCATCATTCACAACCGCCTCAAGCAATGGAAAAAGCAATTGGAAATACAAGACACCGACAACCCCAATGACAACTCCTTTTTCAATATCCTTAAAGATACCATAGCCAATGGCGCACCGCTGCTGGCACCTATACTGCAACACCTGTTCTTGCAGTTTTAAAACCGCACGTTACCCTGCCGTGGAATATAGCCGCAATGCGGTGGCGCTACCCGGCAGGGTAATGTTTTCTTTATAGCGCAGCCCCAATTTTTCCAGTAGTTTTTGAGAAGGATATTATCCGAATCGGTAATGGCCAATACGGTATCAAGCCCTAAATCTTTTGCCTGTTGCAGTACGATTTGCGCAGCCTCATATCCGTAGCCCATCCTTGCATACTCGGGCAGATAGGCAAAGCCGATATCCACATGCGGCAGCGTATCGCGGCGAATGAGGCCGCAGCTGCCTATAACGGTGCCTTCATCTTTCAGCGTTACCGCATAAAGCCCGAAGCCGTTATCCGTATAGCTTTTTAGCGGCACATTGCGCAGGTAATTTTTCGCATCTTCCTGCGTATGTATGTTACGATTACCAATATACCGCAGCCAGCCTTCGGAATTAAGGAGGGCAATAATGAAGGGCGCATCTGCAAGAGTGAAATGGCGCAGTATTAATCTTTCGGTTTGTAGCATGCCGTGCATATCCTGTAAAGATAAGGCTCACTTTCACTTCTTATCTTTGCGTTATGGACACAAAGGGTATATATGTGGCATCGCCGCTGGGCTTTTCGGAAGCGGGGCGACTGTTTATGACCAAGCAAATCTTTCCGCTCATAACGGCGGCGGGCTTTGATATTATAGACCCTTGGACACTTACGCCCGCGCATCTTATAGCCGAAGTTACCGCCATGCCCTACGGTGCCGAAAAGCGTGCCGCCTGGCAACAACTCAACCCCCTGATAGGACAAAACAATATGCAAGGTATAGACCGCAGCATAGGCCTGCTGGCCGTGCTGGACGGTGTGGACGTAGACAGCGGAACGGCAGCCGAAATAGGTTATGCCGCAGCGCAGGGCAAACCCGTGTTGGGCTATCGCGGAGACTTTCGCCTGTCGGCAGATAACGAGGGCTCAATGGTGAACCTACAGGTGGAGTATTTCATCCGCAAAAACGGCGGCAATATAGTAACCGCAATAGCGGAGATGCAAGCTGAACTGACAAGAATATTCGGTAACAAGTAGTACGCCGCTATTTGGCCAATACGTTGATATTGCCCGCGGTCTCCAGCACTATGGCCTTAATGTCTTTCATGGATGTGTAGCCGCTTTCGCGCAGTTTTTCACACACTTCTTCCTTGGTAATGCGCTCGCGTTTCATCACGTCTTCCATCAGTTGGCCGTTGTAGCCAATAAGCGTGGGCGATGCTTTTACAAGGTGTTTGAACTTGGCATTGCGTACCGATAAATAAGTGATGATGTATTGCAGCAAGATGAGCAGAAGGAAGGTGAGTGCACCGTCTGCCAGCGCCACGTTTTTATCCAGCGTTACGGATGCCAGCGTGGAGCCGAGCGCAATGGTAATGACCATGTCAAAGGCGTTCATTTGCGTGAGGGTGCGCTTGCCCGATACACGCAGCATAACTATAAGGATGGCATAAGCCAATACGGTGATTATCAGTGTTCGGAAAATGCTTTCCCAACTGTCGAAAAATATCTTGTCCATGTTTTGAGCGTTGTATACAGCTCAAATGCGTAAAAAGCGTGCCCCGCCCTGTTATTTTACTTTTCGACCAATCTCCCGAAGGTATATTATTACAGTATCCTTGAAAGCCTTTACTGGCAATGCGTAGCGAAGGAATGATGCATTTATCCACAATTGTTTGGATAACTATTTTACCGTAGGCTATGTGGTATAAGTACATTTGTACAACTGCGCAATTAAAAACGCAGAACTATACACCCATGAACGCTAATAAAAAAAGAGAACCTCAAGCCATACCATGGACAGAGATTCTCAAATTTCTGACAGCGCTCGCCACCTTGGCTGGAATAATCCTTCGCAGCCGTAATTAGGGGGATAACCACCCTCACCTCCAACACAAAAATCGACAATGTCGAAAGCTGGTTAGGAAAGGTTACAAAAGAGTCGGAGTTCGCACCTCCGGCTTTTTTGTTTAACCAAAATGGTTAATCATTTTGATTTATCAAAATGATAGCACAAAGATAAGCGCTTCCGAGACAAACGTGAGATTTTCGTTACGAAAACGTAACGAAATGAAAAAGAAATTAACACCTAAATGGTTTGAATATCAATCATTTGCAAATATAAGCTGTATAAAAATTTATCTTTTTGATTATTTTGGAATCCCCAAATTATAAAAAAGATAATCGCCCTAAATCTTGCTAAAATACCTGTGGATTTGTACCATAGTAGGCACACTTTTTCGTTCTTTAAGCCTTTGGCTATTTAAGCCGTTGGCCCAGCTCGCGCACCTTTATAAGCCACTTGGCGCGCCGCAAGGGTACCGACATGCGCACGTTATCGAACGTGGTGACCCGCACGGGCTTTATACCGCAGTATTGCAGCGTGGCCGCCTTTACCGCAAATATGTTGGCGCGGTGGTACATAATACGGTTCCAAAGGCTTGGCGCATCCATGGTAATGATGATGCGTGCGGTTTTGCCCGTAAGGTATTTATCCCAAAAGGGACTATTGTCTCGATACTTAAAGGCAAAGCCCGGCACCAGCACACGGTCGAAAAAGCCTTTGAGCAATGCGGGCATGGCGCCCCACCAGCTTGGGTATACCATCACTATATGATTGGCCGCCTTTATCAGTTGTTGTGCCACTACCAGGTCGGGTTCCAACTCTTGCACCTCGCGGTAGCCTTTGTGCAATATGGGGTCGAAGCGCAGTTTGCCCAATTCCAATACCGATACGTTGGCACCCGTGCTTTCGGCACCTTGGCGGTAGGCCTCGGCCAAAGCATGGCAAAGAGATTGTGCATCGGGGTGGCCCAAAATGATGAGTACGTTCATTGCATCAAAGCTATGCATAGCCCAAGGCTTGGGTTATGAGTAGGCTCAAGCGGAAAAATGATTTTTATCAGGTGACGTTGCTCCATACTATCGTGCCGAAAACATAATTAAGCCCGCGATACAAAACGGTTTTGTTTATATTGCGGCCCCAACCTCAAAGCATGGCATTTTTAGAGAAAGACCTGTCCGTAAAAGATTCGCTGATACCGGGCAGCGGTAAAGGATTATTCACCAACGTATTTATACCGAAAGGTACCCGAGTGGTGCAGTATAAAGGCCGCATCCTTACTTGGGAGGAAGCCTCCATTACCGAAACGGAAAACCCTTACCTGTTTTTTGTAACACCTGACAATGTTATAGACGCCGCCAATTATAAGAAATCTTTGGGCAGGTATGTAAACGATGCACGCGGGTTTAAGAAAGTAAAAGGCCTGAAAAATAATTGTCAATACGTGATAGAAGAGGGAAAGGTGTATATAGATGCCATGACCGATATACCCGCAGGCAGCGAGTTGCTGGTGAGCTATGGCAAGGAGTATTGGGACATTATGAAGGAGAACAGTAAGGTATAAGGGGCGAGGAGTAAGGTTCATAGTTTTCCGTTTTATCATTGCAAACATCATTTTATCATATCCCCGGCCGGGGAATAACAGTTGCATGTACTGACCTCAATCAGCAAGGCAAAGAGGCCACGGTATAACGTATTTGCCATATTTTTACGGCGGATATGTATAGAAGGATATACCTGTTTTGCCTGCCGCTGTTGTTTTGGGCCGCCATGGCAAAGGCGCAAAATGCCGACAGCCTTTATGCCGAAGCCCGCAGGTTGGCTTTCGACGATAAGGAATACACGGAAGCCATAAAATTGGCGAAAGCCGCATTGGCGGCAAGCCCAGCTTATACGGATATTTTGGTGTTTACGGGCAGACTGTATGCCTGGAATAAAATGCCCGACAGTGCCCGCAGCTACTTTAATGCCGCCATAGCACAAAAGCCCGATATGGAAGATGCCTATGCGGCCTATGCGGATGTGGAGTTGTGGAACGATAATCGCGACACGGCGCTGGCTATATTACAACGCGGACTTGCGGGCAATCCCTCATCCGTGCAGTTGCTATTGCGCCGGGCCAAAGTATTATATGCCCAACGCAATTTTGAAGCGGCGATAAAAACCGTGGATACGGTGTTGCATGCCGACCGCAACAATACCGAAGCACGCCGATTGGCCGCACAAATACGCGACAATATTTCCAAAAACAGAATAGGCATTAAATACGACAGGGTGAGCTTTGACAAACAGTTTCCCGACCCGTGGCAACTGGTGAGCGTAGACTATACCCGGCAAACCAAGGCCGGAGCATTTACCGCGCGGATAAACTATGCCAACCGTTTTAAAACAGACGGGCTGCAATACGAACTGGAAGCTTATCCGATATTCTCTCGCACGTTTTACGGTTACGTGAATTTCGCGTATTCGGATAATGTGGGTGTGTTTCCGCATCGCAAGGCGGGTGCATCGCTGTACGCGAATTTGCCCGCTGCTTTTGAGGCGGAGGCGGGTGTGCGTTATCTGTACTTCTCCTCTGATGTAATGGCTTATACCCTATATGCGGGCAAGTATTACAAGAGTTTCCTGTTTGGTGCAAGGGCATTTATTACGCCTATAAACGGCAGCACGGCACAGGCCTACAATGTTACCGCTCGCTATTACTATGGCGGCATAGACGATTTCCTGGGGCTGAACCTGGGTACGGGCATATCGCCCGACGACAGGCGCATCAACATACAACTGGATAACGTGTATCGCCTGCGCAGTTATACCGGCGAACTGATGTTTCGCCATGCCATACGCAGGCTCAATATCATTACCGCCAACGTATCCGTATTAAACCAGGAATACCTGCCCAATACGGTGGGCAACCAATTGCAATTGGGCTTGGGGTATATCCGCAGGTTTTAAAACGATACTATTTTTTTGCGGGAGGGGTACCAAACCCTGTGCGCGTCATCTCTCCCCAACTATTCTTCTTGCGGATGATATCCACGTATCCTTTAATGGCGGCCCAGACCACAAAGGGGTGAAAGAAGAAAGGCTCGGTAAGGGCGGTGAGCAGCAACTTCATCATATCGGTGCGGCGACGATACATATTGTAAGTGCGCACTTCCATAAAGGCTGCAAAAGCAGAGTAGAGGTAGCCGAATGATATAATGAATACCAGCAGCGCAATAAACATATACCAATTGATGAGGCCGAAGGCAGCCAACAGCAAAAACACCACCATGCCGAAGAACTCTATGGGCGGTGCCAGCATCTCGAAGAAAAACCAGTAAGGATAGCTGAGCATACCCAGCAGTCCGTAGCGGGGATTGAAGAACATGACGCGGTGAAACTTCAGCGTTTCTATGGTGCCGCGTGTCCAGCGGTTGCGCTGGCGGCCAAGTATTTTGCTTGATACCGGCGCTTCCGTCCAGCATAGCGGGTCGGGTATGTAGGTTACTTTATAAGGTTCGTCGCGCTCTTCCATATAGCGGCGCATACGCACCACAAGTTCCATATCCTCGCCCACGGTTTTATGGTCGTAACCGCCGGCGGCAATGGCTACCTTCTTATCAAAGGCCCCGAAAGCGCCCGATATGAGCAGCAGCCCGTTGAGCCTTGCCCAAGCCATGCGGCCTAATATAAATGCCCGGATATATTCCAAAGACTGCATGCGCGCCCAATAGTTTTGCGGTAGGCGCACTTTTACCAGGCGGCCGTTTTCCACCACGCAGGAGTTGGCTACGCGCACCACACCGCCCGAGGCTATCACCTTGGCATCGGTCTCTTCCAAAAAGGGCTTAATCATTTTCAGCACGGCATCTTGTTCCAATATGCAATCCACGTCTATACACACTATATAGTCGTTGGAAGATACGTTGATACCCACATTCAGCGCATCGGCCTTGCCGCCGTTTACCTTATCTATCACCACCAGCTTTTTATAGGCGGGGTTGGTGCTTTTGTATATGCCCCTTACCTCTTTTGTAGGTATGGTATACTGTACGTGCTTGGGTATGCGCTCCAGTTTGTAGGCGTCGATGAGCTTTTGCAGGCAATCGTCTTTGCTGCCGTCGTTAATGATAAGTACCTCCATATTGGCATAGTAGAGCGAGAGCAGCGAGCGCGCGTTTTCCACTATGGTGGCGCCCTCGTTATAGGCGGGAGCCAATATGCTTACAGAGGGCGCATGTGGCGAAGAGGCCAGCAGTCGGTAGTCGGTAATCTCGTTCTTATGCATGTACTGCTCCGTTTCGCCAATGGAGTATAGCCCGATGAAGATATAAGACAGCAGCAGCACCACGGCGTAGAGAAATATTCCGTAGGTAAGCAGCATCAGTGCAACGTATCCTATACTCATAGTGCGTTCTCGTATTTTACCTGTTCGGCAATGGAGCGTATGGTTTCGTCGTGGTTGGCTCGCTCGGCAAGTATGCTCAAGTATTCCTCATTGATGGCCACAAGCGCGCGTGCCGCTTCTAGTTTCAGGGCATCTTCGGGCTCGGCAAGTGCGGCGGTTAAAAAGTCTACATCTTCCTCGCTGCCGTTGCGCCCCGTTTGGCGTAATATCTCTTTCTTGTTGGCGGTGTTTTCCTTCGCATATTGGCGTTTCAGCAATGCCACCGTTTCGGGGCCGGCAATGGCGCCCAGTGTTTCTATGGCACGCTGCCTTACCTTATCGTTGTGGTATTTGAGACATTCGGGCACGTCATCGGCCACTTGCAGTTGTTTGTATATTTCTGCCAGCTTGAGTGCGAAATGCACCACGTATATGTTGCGAGAGCGCAACCACATTTGCAGGTGAGGCATATCGGGGCGACCCGCGGTACGCAGTTGCTCCAGCAGTTTTATTTGTTGCCAATCGTTGAGCGGGTAGGTGAGCGTATGCAGAAACGATAATCCCGCAAAGCCCGTAAACCCTATTACGGCAGTTTGGGCTTCGGTGCGCACGTATTCGTTTTTATCGTTGGTAAAGCGCAATATACGGGGCAACGCATCTTCCTGCCGCATCATATACAACTCATAAATGCCCTTGGCTTTTTTGTGCCAGGCACGTGCAGCCAGCTTTTCTTCGGAATCGGCTTTAAGGCCCAGGCGCTCATATATGTCGGTTATGCGGCTGCGCATGCTGCCGCTGAGATTTTTGCGGGTGTTGATGAGGCTGTTGATAATAAACTGCCGTATGGCAGGTTTATGCAAATGCGCGGATGTGACCTCGGGTATGGGCAGGGGTGCATCTTCGTCCTCACGGGTAAGCTCGTCGCCTATCCAATCGTTCAGTTGGTTGGTGATTTCCGTTTGCAGGAGGTAGCGTCTTTTCTTTACGTATAGAAAAGTGTAGATAATGGCTACCATAACGCCGGTGGCGATACCGAACACGGCTGCTGCGCCATACAAATGCTCTGCCGAAATGGCACTGAGGAATCCCGATTGTTCCGTCATGAGCAATCTATTTGGATTTCAGTAGCTTTTTTATGCGTATACTGAGTTCGCTGAGGCTGAACGGCTTGGTAATGTAGTCGTCGGCACCCAGTTCAAATGCTTCTTCCACTATGTTTTCTTGCCCCATGTTGGAGAACACGATGATTCCTGCCGTGTTTCCCTCTTTGGATTTTACGGCATTTACCACCTCCAACCCCGATACATAGGGCATCATCACATCAGTGAGTATGACGTCGGGGTTTTCTTTTTCCAGCTTCTCCAATCCTTCCCTACCGTCATTGCAGCTAATTACTTCGAAGCCCTCTTTTTTCAATTTGGCGGCTACGGTTTTTTGTATCAGTAAATCGTCCTCTATAAGTAATATCTTGGCCATGCTTGTTTAAAAACAGGTGCTAAACCGTTTGGTTACAGGGCATAAAAATACTACATATCGCTTAAACAAAAGCGGTGATGCCCGTCAGCGGATAGGGAAACCACCGTCAAAGCATCATTGCTTCACCACACGTGCATACACGGTATGTGGCTCTTTTGTAAGCCATGTCGGCATGCATCTATAAAAACAACTTCTACACCAAAACTCTTTTTATTTCAATTGTATATACATAGGTATCTCGTTGGGGAACTCTTCTTGGGGAAATTCCCCAAACGGGCATGTACGGGCTCTTGTAGGGCCAAAGAAGTGCCCGTAATTAATGTGCGGAGGAGTAATATGATTAGATGTACAAATAAAAACGTATGCTTTGTTTAATGTTTGTGGCATGGAATTATTCGAATCTTTAAACACGCTTTCGCTTAGATATCATCTTAAGCATCGGTAGCCCGACAGACTTTGTTTCTGATGTTTTTTTTGTTGTGAAAAAAGTGAAGGAGGAGCAAAGGCTTTACTCCGCCTGTATAAACATGTCATCTAAAAAACCGCCATTATGATAAACACAAGAGGCAGCCCGTAGAGGGGTGAAGGTTACATATTATTTTGAAAACAAAAAATAGACATTTTTCAAACAAAACAAACAAAAAATTTATGGCACGTAATTCGAGAAGGGGATTTGCCTCTATGGACAAAGACGAACAGAGACGTATAGCCGCAAAAGGCGGGCGTTCATCACAAGGCGGCGGCAGCAGAAGCCGTGACGAAGACTATGATGATGCTTATGACGAGTATGACGAAGATTATGATGATGAGTATGATGACGTGTATGACGAGTATGATGACGACTACGATGAAGAGGATGACTATGATGAAGAGGACGACTATGATGATGAGGATGATGACGATTACGAAGACGAATATGACGACTACGATGAAGAGGACGACTATGAAGATGAGGACGACGACTATGAAGATGATGAAGATGACGACGAAGATGAAGATGACCGCGGACGTGGCCGCAGCGGTGGTCAACGAGGCAGCCGTAGAGGCTTTGCCGCAATGGACCGCGATGAGGTGCGCCGCATAGCAGCCAAGGGCGGACGTGCTTCGCATGGTGGCGGACGCAGGCGTAATGATGACGACGATGATCGTCGCGGTGGTGGCCGTTCAGGCAATCGCGGTGGCGGACGCAGTTCCTCAGGCAGTCGCAGCGGTAGTTCATCATCATCAAGAGGTGGTGGTTCTTCTTCATCTCGCGGAGGCGGTAGCTCTTCAGGCAATCGCGGAGGTTCTTCACGCGGCGGTAGTTCTTCGGGCAGCGGCCGTAGAGGCTTTGCAGCCATGAGTAAAGCAGAACGTACACGCATAGCCCGTATGGGTGGCGAAGCATCGCACGGTGGCGGTCGTGGCGGCAGTTCCTCAAGCAACCGAGGAGGTTCTTCATCGCGCGGCGGCAGTTCTTCAGGAGGTAGCGGCAGTTCATCTCGCGGCGGTAACTCTTCGGGTGGTCGCGGTAGTTCATCATCAAGAGGCGGTGGTTCTTCATCCTCTCGCGGTGGTAGTGGCTCATCCTCTCGCGGTGGTGGCAGTTCATCTTCTCGCGGTGGTAGTTCATCATCATCAAGAGGCGGCGGTTCTTCATCCTCTCGTGGTGGCAACTCATCGGGCGGCGGTAAAAGAGGCTTTGCTGCCATGAGTAAAGCAGAACGTACACGCATAGCCCGCATGGGTGGCGAAGCATCGCACGGCGGCGGCCGCGGCGGTAGCTCATCGCGCGGCGGTTCACGCGGTGGCTCCTCATCTCGCGGTGGTTCGCGAGGTGGCGGTAGTAGTCGCGGAGGTAACAGGTAAGAGTATCCGCTTACGGCCCGGCCGATGAGTATATCGGCCGGGCTTTTTTTCTTAACACCATAAAAAACAACCGTATGGCCAAAACAAGCACGGCAGCCAAATCTGCAACGGCCGCAAAAAATATGCCCCGCGACACACGCGGCGCATCGGCAAACAACAAACAACAACAACCATCTACCGATATGCAAGAACAAAACACACCCATGCTGCAAAAGCTTTTTACAGATATGTTGAAAGACATGCTGTGGGCAGAGCGGCACTTGGTTACCGCGCTAAACACCATGCGTAATGTGGCCACAACACAGGAACTGCAAGACGCGTTTGAGGACCACATATTCGTAACACAAAAGCACGAAGACCGCCTGTTGCGCGTGTTTTCCATGCTGGGTAAAGACCCCGAAGCCAAAAAGTGTGATGCCATGGAAGGGCTGACAAAAGAAGCCATGCACATGATAGAGGAAACCAAACCCGGCAGCATGACGCGTGATGCCGCATTGGTAATAGCCGCGCAAAAGGTGGAACATTATGAAATAGCATCGTACGGCAGCCTGGTGCAGATAGCCCGCACTATTGATAAGGAGCAGATAGCCCGCATATTGGAAAAAACGCTTTGGGAAGAAGAAGATACGGACCAATTGCTGACCAATATCGCGGAATCGAGCATCAACCCCCTGGCCGATGATGAAGGTACGCCCGAGGAGGAAGAAGCTACGGAAACCGCATAGCACATTAACCAATACAAAAACAACATACGCATATGACAACAAAAAGTATGGATACGATGGCGCTGGTAACCGGTGCCACAAGCGGCATAGGATATGAACTGGCCAAAACACTGGCGGAGAAAGGACATAACCTGGTGGTAGTGTCTCGCTCAAAAGAAGAACTGGAAGTGATATCGGAAAGCTTTTCGCGGCAATACGGCGTAAAGGTGTTACCTATTGTCAAAGACCTGTTTGAGCCGGGAGCCGCCGAGGAACTGTATAACGAATTGAAGGCCAAAGGGCTGGTGGTGAACATATTGATAAACGATGCGGGACAGGGCGTTTACGGCAAGTTTGCTGAAACCGATTTGCAGGAAGAACTGGATATCATACAGCTTAACGTGATATCGCTGGTGGTACTTACCAAACTGTTCCTGAAAGATATGGTGGCCCGCGGAGACGGAAAGATTTTGCAATTGGCCTCCATCGTAAGCAAAATGCCTTCGCCGCTGATGGCGGTGTATGCCGGCACCAAAGCCTTTGTATACAACTTTTCGCAATCGCTCATCAACGAGTTGAAGGATACCGGTGTTACGCTTACCGCTTTATTGCCCGGCGCCACCGATACCGACTTTTTTCATAAAGCGGGGGCCGAAGATATGCGCCTTTACCAAGACGGCGAACTGGCAGACCCTACGGATGTGGCACACGACGGCTTTGAAGCACTGATGAGCGGTGAAAGCAAAGTGATAAGCGGCATGAAAAACAAAATGCAGGCGGCAATGGCCAATGTAACGCCGGATGAGGTGCTGGCCGAACGCATGCGCAAAATGAATGAAGACAAGGATGAGGCATCCCGATAGCCCCTAAAGCCCTTTTGCCATGAAATTTTTAGGTTACAATCGGTAGCAATTTATCCCGATACCCGGAACTCTTTCCAGAGCACCGGGTTTTTTGTTTTGGCCGCCTTATTCCTGCCGTTAACGCCTCGAAAATGCCGTTTGTCAGTCCTCACATTCCGTTCATCAATAACGGCTTATATCGGGCTAACCATTTCTTTTTCTCCTCGGTCTCTCTATCAAAACCTAAAAGTTATGACAAGAGTGATTCTACCCAAAAACGTTAAAATGCGCCTGGCCGCCCTTGCCTTCGGTGCACTGTTTGCAACAGAGGCCAATGCACAGCACAACACCAACACGCCGCAGTTTGCTTACGGCGGCGCTGCCACGTTCACGCTGCGCTTACCCTTCAACTATCCCAACCAAACATGGAAAAAAGTGCAGATGATTTATCGCCCGGGTATTTTTGTGTCGCCCTCGGGTGCCCAACCCACGGCAGGCACCATCTACCGCGTATATTTCCGCAATCCGCCCGCCCCGTCGGGTGGAGATACCTATATCATGAAAAAGGTATCCATTAAGCTGAAACAAGTAACCGATACCGCTTATGTAAAACCCGCAGGCATCGACCCCAAAGCGCCTTTCATCACGGGCACCACAGAGGTGTTTAGCGAAGCCAGCTACACGGTAAGCACTCCCGGTTGGATTGAATTTGCACTGAAGACGCCCTTTGTTTACGACCCCACCAAAAGCCTGGTGGTGGAAGCCACAGGCGACAACGGCTTTAACGCATCTTATGTAGCGCGCGAAAACACCGTTATAGCAGGTGAACTTACCGCTACCGAGGGTAATGTAATATCTTTCAACAACCTCAACGAGTTTGGTTTTGATTTTACACGCTTCCCCACGGCCATACAAAACGTAAACGCCCAAACCGAGGTTACCGTATTCCCCAACCCCGCGGTAGAGGATGTACGCTTCAGCTTCTCCGACAATGTGCGCGGTATGCTGGTGGTTACCGATATGAACGGCCGCGTGGTGCTGAACGAGCAGGTAAACGGCAACACCCATGTTGCGGATATATCTGCCTTTGCCAACGGACTGTATTTGTATAAAGTGATAAACGCAGAGCAAGTGCCCGTAGCTACAGGCAAGCTCACCGTAACACACTAATCGGTGCATTGCACCGCATAAATCGTGTAAAGGGCGCGCTACCCTTTACCACACCTGTAAGCATTACAGGCATTACTTGACACGCAGGCATCTCGCAAGGGTGCCTGCTATTTTTTTGTGCTTATATGCGGCTGTAAGCGCAGTCGCCACCCGTATGAAACTTCAGGGCCTCGTATATGGCTGCGGGGCATTGGGGGAATATAAAGTAACATTTGCGACTATAAGGCAAATGCTAATTATTAAATTAAAGGCTTATGTCAGACTTAATCTTTGGCTGGTTTCTTAGGCTCACGGCGTGTTATTAATACTGCTAAAGCAAGAGCTAACCCAGTACCTCCGAAAATTGATCCCTGTATATTTTTACCTTGCTGGATAAGAAGATAGGAAACATATAAACATGCCCCCATCAAAACAAAGTAAATAATTAGAGCCATACGATTCGAATTATGTTCTCTGGAGTTATGACCATCAATTAGACTTAAACGCTTAGTATATGCATTATGCCTAAAATCTTGTTCCTTTTCTGCACGCTCCTTCAGCCAATTGAGAATATCTGGATCTAATGCATGTAGTTTTTCTATCTCTGCAGCATCTGGCAATAAGCTATCATCGTGCGTTTCGGTTTGTTCCACAGTTGCAACATCACGATTTTGACCGGCACGAAGTTGACGATGGTGTTTAGCCATGGGGGAGCAGTTCCTTTTTTTTAATTTCGAGTGCCTTATTAAAATCCCCTACCACTTTACTACGGTCTTTCTTGAAATTACTCTTATCATTCTCACAAGTTGGGATAGAAACGTCATAAAAATCTTTTTCAAATTTTTTCATTTCTTTATCAGTGTGTACAACATAATCCCCTGAAAACATTAGGCGAATAATGTTGATCTGATCCACAAATTCAATAAAAATGGTTTTCATACGCTTCATTAATCTCTCTAACATAACCTTGAATTTAAACGTTCTCTCTAGTGTAAAACTAACGTAAAAACCAAGCCAGAAATTTTTAAAGAGGCAAATTTATAATAAAAGTAACATTCAGAAAGAGAATTGTCAATAGGGGTCGATAGATATTTCTAATATAAAGAATACCTTTCCTACTACTACATAAACAGACTTCCGCAAAACTACAATAATAAATTAGACTACAATCCCTATGCCATAACATTACCGGCACACACCTTCCGCATTACCGTCAATCTTTGTACTTTCATACTTTGATGAGCCTATTTCGTTCTGCACATAATCTGTTGATGCTGTGCGTATTGCTGCTACCCTTAATGGCCGCGGCACCGCAGGGCGCGGTGTATGAGGTAAAGCGCGGCAGTGCCGAGTTTTACTCCGAAGCGCCAAAAGAGCTTATCTCCGCCCGCTCCGAGGAGTTGAAGGGCGTGTTTCAGATAGCACGGCGCACCTTCGCTTTCAAAATTCCCATACGCTCCTTTCAGGGCTTCAATACCCCCATGCAGCGCGACCATTTTAGCGAAAACTACATGGAAACCTGGAAATACCCCGATGCCATGTTTGCGGGCAAGGTGATAGAGGAAACCGACTTTACGAAAAACGGTGTGTATACCGTGCGGGCCAAGGGCAAACTTACCATACACGGCATATCGCGCGAGCGGCTCATACGCAGCACCGTTACCGTAAAAGACGGCATGATACGCATACTTGCCGAGTTTCCCGTAAAGCTGGACGAGCACGACATAAAAATACCAAAGGTGGTCTATGAGAAACTGGCCCCCGAGGTAAAAGTGATAGTGCGGGCCGATATGATACCCAAACAATAGTTCATGCGCTTGTTGATAACACACATACTGCTGCTGTTGCTGCTTGCCCATGCGGTAAGGGCGCAGCGTCCGTTTCAGAATGATGTGTGGCTTACCGAGCCGGGTGTGCCCGTGGGTGTAAACGCCATAGCCCCCGATGCGCAAGGCGGCTTTTGTATTGCCGCCAACGGCGGTATGCTCTATTTCGACGGGCGGCGCGCAAACATTTTTGATACGCTGCAGGAAGCCGCCACGGCAGCCGCATTTGGCGGAGATATATTGTACTATGGCTTGGCCGACGGTAAAGTATACCGCCGCTCCGTAGGCCGCAGGCACCTGCTGTTTACCGCGGGTGCGCCCGTGCTGTGCTTGCGCCATACCGCTTACGGAATGTTTATAGGCACCGAGGGCGACGGTCTTTACCTGCTTACACCCAACAATGCGCTGCTGCATTTTACCACCGAGCAAGGCCTCCCAGATAATTATATCTATACCGTTGACGCGCACGACGGGCAATTTCTCATCGGTAGCGATTTGGGTTTCCATCGCGGCAGCCTGCAAAACGGTAAGCTAGCATTTAAGCCCCTGTATCGTTTTCAAGACATTACCCGCGTGGTGGCACCCGCACCCGATAAAGCTGCCGTATGGATAGGCTTCCAGGAGCGCGGCGTGGCATTGGTATACGATGCTTACGGGCCCGATGCCCGCGTAGTGGCCGTTACCGATGCGGAAGATTGGAACTTTGGGCAGGTAAATGCCATTTGCCCTTTATCGGCCACGGCGGCCGCGGTAGCCACGAGCGACGGGTACCTGTTGCGCGTATCGCTCAGGGGCTACGGTTTGTATGCCGATACATTGCTACACATCGAGCGGCCTATATCTTGTCTTCGGCAAGACCATACGGGCAACCTTTGGGCGGGCACCGAGCGGGGGCTTACACAAGTAAGCACGGGGCATCTTTACGGCATAAATTTAAAAAGCGCCTTTTCGGAGAAAAAGCTCAATACCCTGGCCGTAAACAACCGCGACGAACTTTATTATAACCAAGACAACGAATTGTGGCGCTGTAACCCTTACAATGCAAGTGCCGAAAAACTGTATACCTTCTCCTTTCCCGTAAACTGTATTTACCCCGATGAGCGCGGTAACGTATGGGTGGGCACATCGGGCAACGGTCTTTGGGTATACAACGGCAAAGCCATGCGCAAAGCCACGGAATTGCCCGCCCTGCAAGACGGTTTTTTTCTGTCTCTTTCGGGTAAAGGCAACCGTATGTGGCTCTCTACCCTTGGCGGTGTGGAGGAGGTTGCGGTAACGCCCGAAGGAACCTTGCAGGCGCCCGTACACTACGGCAGGCAAAACGGCTTGGGCAGCGATATCGTATACAAGGTGTTCCCCGATAGGGAAGGCCGCCTATGGTTTGCCACCGACGGCGCGGGCATTTATATGCGCCACGGGCATAAGATAAGCCGCGTAAGCGATACGGCACTGTTTAAAAGCGGTGTGGTATACGGGCTGGCGCAAGACAGTTTTGGCCGCATATGGGCCGCCACGCTTAAAGACGGTATACTGATGCTGCAAAACGGGAAATGGTACCGCTACGGCAAAGGCTACGGCCTGGAGGGTGAAACCGTAACCGCACTTACCGCGGATAACGCGGGTCACGTATACGCCGCATCGGTAAAGGGGATAGACAAGTGGTACCCTTCCACGCAAACTTTCAGGCATGTGAATGCCCGGAGTACCAACGGCCCCGATAGTTTTTCCACCGCGCTGAATGCACTGGTAACTTTAAGCAACGGCGATGTGATGGCCCCTTATGACAAGGGTTTCCTGCTGCTGAAAAACGAGCATACCGCCAAGCGCATGCAAGCCCGTGTACGCTTCACGGGTGCCGAACTTTTTTTCGTGCGTATGGACGAGCTGCCGCGTGTGCTGCCACACAATCAAAACCATGTTACCTTTCGCTATCGCGGCATCAACTTCATACATGCGGAGCGCCTGCATTATCGCTATCGCCTGCAAGGCCTGGGCAACGATTGGATTACCACTTCCGACGAATCGGTAACTTACCCCAACCTGCCCCCCGGCGATTACGTGTTTACCATACAGGCCTCCCTCGACGACCGCTTTGCCCGCCCCTCGCAGCTCAGTTATGCCTTTACCATAAAAACCCCTTATTGGAGCACGCTTTGGTTCTGGGCATTGATATTGAGTATATCGGGCGCAGTGGTGATTTGGCTCACGAGGCGCCGCATACACGCTTTGCAAAAAATGGCACAAATGCGCCAGGAGAAAATGGCCTTTGAATATGAGCACCTCAAAAGCCAGGTAAATCCGCATTTCCTTTTCAACAGCCTTAACACGCTGGCCGCACTGATAGAAGAAGCGCCCGATGCCGCGGTAAACTATACCCACCGCCTGTCGGAACTGTACAGGGATACCCTTGCCGAGCAAAACGAAAAACTCATCACCATTGCCGATGAGTTTAAGATGTTGCAACGCTACACCTATATACAAAAAACACGCTTCGGAGATGCGCTGCAGCTGCGCGACGAGCTTACGCCCGCTTTTAAACAAAGCCGCCGCATTATGCCTTTTGCCTTGCAATTACTGGTAGAAAATGCCATAAAACACAATGTGGTATCGCGCGAGGCCCCGCTGGTGATATTTATAGAGCAAGACGGCAACAATATTGTGGTACGCAACCGCATCAATGCCAAAAAGCATAAAGAAAAGGGGGTGGGAATAGGTTTGAAAAATATACGTTTACGCTATAAATTGCTCACGGATAAAAACATTGAAACGCTTACGCGTAACGATGAGTTTATCGTAAAGCTGCCGTTGATATGAACATATTGATAATTGAGGACGAAATGCTTGCTTATCGCCGCCTGGCCAAGCTGGTGAAAGAAGCCCTGCCCGAGGCCGAAATATCGGAACCGATAGAAACGTTGGCTGCCGCCAAAAAATGGTTTGCCGAAAACCCCGCACCCTTTCTTACGTTTTGCGATATACACCTGGCCGACGGCTCGGCAATGGAACTGTTGGAGGAAGAAGTGATTACTTCTCCCGCCGTTATTACCACGGCATACAATCAATATGCGCTGGAAACGTTTAACACCGCGGCCATAGCCTACCTGCTAAAGCCCGTACAAAAAGATGAATTGGTGAAGGCCGTGCAAAAGGCCATAGACCTGGGTATAAAGTTGGCACCGCAAAAAGCCGCCGACGAACAGGCGCAAAAAACAAAACCACCCGCCTACCGCAGCCGCCTGATGGTGCGCTTTGCCGATTACCTGAAGCTGCTGATGGTGGAAGACGTGGCTTATTTCTACAGCGAGAACAAGGGCACCTATGCGCGCACCCATGCGGGTAAAACCTATCCCGTAGACCAAAACCTGGACAAACTACAGGAAACCCTCGACCCCAAAAAATTCTTCCGCCTCAATCGCCAATACCTCATCTGCTTTCAAGCCCTTGGCGATATGCGCACTTACACCAAGGGCCGCGTGATAGTGGTACTGAACCCCGCCGCAAAAGAAGCCCAAGTGGTAAGCTCGGAACGTGCGGCCGAGTTTAAGCAATGGCTGGGGGATGAGCTGTAATATAGGAGTAAGGGTGAGGAGTAAGACGTAGGGTGCATGAGATGAAGTAGCATCATTTATCACTTATCTCTTATTCCTAATTATGCAATCACTTAATCCTTACTCCTCATCCCTCACTCCTCTATAAAACACGAACCCCACACACTCTTTCGGGCATGTGGCGGTTCGGACATTCGCGCTTACGAAGTGTATGAGGTTTTAATTATTGGCGGCACCTGCCGCTATCCATTTTTCTATTTGTGTAATGTTGCAGCGGGATAATTTGGCGCCGCCTTGAGGCATTGCCGATGCACCCGGTTGATGATTGATGGCCAACAGCAGCTTGCCGTTGTTTACCACCGTGCTAACACCCGCGTAAGTATCCAATACCACACCGCCCGACGGCGCGGCGGAACTGTGGCAGCCCTTACAGTTTTTATCCAGTATGGGTTGTATGTTTGCGGCATAAGCATACGCGTTGGAATCGCAGCCCGTGGCACAGCCCGTGGTGTTGGGCGCACCGCGTTTTATCCAGTCATATATCAGTTTGGTTTGTGCGGCCGTAAGTTTGGGATAAGGCGGCGGCGGCATGATATCCGATGCCTTGTCTTCCGTTATCTTCTCATATAGTTCCGTTTTCTCGGGGTTGCCGGGTACAAACTTTTTGCTTGTTATGGATGCATAGTCGGTAAACTGATACCCGTCGGCTCGCGTGGCGGCATCGTGGCAGCCGCTTTTGGCGCAGTTGGATATGAATATGGGCAACACATCTCGCTCAAAGCAAAGCATCGTATCCGTTGTATTGCCGCCACTGTCGGTGTTGTTGCCGCCCGTATTGTTGTTAACGGTATTTGCGGGTGTTGCGGGCTGCACACTCGGGCTGTGTGTACAGGCGGCTACGGATAACAATATTGCCGATGCCGCAACAAGAAAAATTTTGTTCATGATTCGGAGCAAGAATATTTGGTGCCGTAAAACTAACGTGTGGCCTGCACGCTACCCCTATCGTAAAACTTTGAAACGGGAAAACACGGGCTTCAATCGGGATTGACCTCATAAACAATATTGCTACCCCTGCTTTATTTCATGCACCCGCATAAAAAATGCCGGGCCTCTTCCGAAGCCCGGCTCATATACTTGCCCTTTACACTAATTATTTCTTCGTGGTGCTTTTGGTAACGTTCAGTTCCGATACCACGCTTTTGGGGTTACCCGCAATATCAAACAGTTCTATCTTCGATGATTTCAACGTTATTTTGCCGTTATCGTTCACCACTTCTATGGTATTGCCTGCGTCTTTGTGTGTAGCTATGGGTCCCGTAAAGTTCACCACCACCTCATCTGCCGCCAACTTATCCGTAGCACCGAAACCGTATTGCGTAGCCACTTTGTAAGTGCCCGTTTTGGGATAGCTTTTGCCCGAGAAGATGAAGTTCATCGATTGCCCGAAGCCCGTTTGGTTCATAAACGTGATGGTAGTCTGATATTCACCGGGCCACAGTTGCGATACGTCGGCATAGCTTGCACAGGCCAGGTTACAATCAAAGCCGGGGAAACCCATATTGCTGATGAGCAGCGAGCCCGAACCTTCGTAGCAGGTTTTCTTGGCCGATGCCGTATCCGCAGGCTCCGTAGGTGTGGGGTTGGGATTATTAGTGTTGGTGGTATTGGTGGTTTTTTCGTCTTTTTTGCAAGCCGTAAACAGCACCGATAAGCAAGTGGCCAATACGATGGCACTCGTAATAATACGTTTCATTTTTTTTGGGATTTTTTTAGGCTGCAATATTAAATACGCCTAAAAGACCCCGCAATCCGTACCGGTACGGATAATTTGATAACATGAGACTACCCTATGCGCTTGCGGTTTACGGCCTTCACCCAGTGATGCCTTTGGCATTCGGTGCATTCGTACTTCGATGTGGGGGCGGAGATGTCCACCGTATTGCCGCAATTCCGGCAGGCATACATGCCTGCGTCGGGTATGTTTTGCAGCTTTTGTTTAAACTCATGGGGCAGCACGGGCAGTCCGTATTTTACTTCCTCGTCGGCATAAAAAAATACGCTCACCTCTCCCGATACTTCCAGGTAGGCACGCTCCACCTGTCCCAGGTGCGATACGCTTTTGCAGCGCAGTTCCGAGAAAAACTCGTCTTGCGCCAAATCTTCTTTATCAAAATCGGCGATGCAGAATTTGCCGTCCGCTATCAGGCATACCGTTTCTCCCTCCACCAGTTTTTCCACCCGCTTGCTTTTCACCGTAAGCCAGGTGGTCAATCGATAACCCGCTATCACCACCGCAAACACCACTATGGCCGATACGATACCCACTTCCTCGTAAAACATGGGGTCTCCCGCCGCCGAGCCCAGCCCTATAATCACCACCAACTCAAACACGCTGAGCTGCCGCACACCGCGCTTGCCCATCAGCCGCAAACCTATCAGCAGCAAGGCATACATCACCACGGTGCGCAGCACCACCTCCGCCATAAACACGAAGTCTTTATCACCAAACAGCAGCTTTTGCCACTCGGTCCCTATCTGCAACAGGCTCATCATATTACCCATGCAATAAAAATGATACCGCGGGGGAATGGGGGATTTGTGATGTATTACTATTCTTGGATTCTAGCACGTTGCCTTGCCACATGTCTTGCCATAGCCACATTAAACAACTTATTTCTATTTCTGAGTTGATTCATGATTCCGGGCTGGTTCATAATTGTTGATGCGCGTTGAGCATAAGTTATATAATTTGCTGGTTTTTTTTGAGAGTTGCTATCTTTTCGCACATATTGATAATACTGATCAGCGCCTTTTATTAATTTTTTGGATTTATATATCTTCTCCTTTTTAAGATTAGCGCTGTTATACAATCTTTTCAGTCTACCTTTGTAGACTATAATGTTTGATTCTTGTATTCTTGCAATTTTACCCGCTATCGCCGTTTTCTTTTTTATTGAGTAAATCATCCGTCTGTAGAATCGTGATAAGTTTGCCGACTTAAGATAAACACGCTCTCCATCAAATTCAAAGCCCAAATAAGTTAATTTCTTAACATGCTTACCGTCCTCATCACTCACATAAGATCTTAAACGGGAAACACCACGAGTTTTATTTCTTTCAAAAAAATATTCTTCAGTTTTCTCCTTGCTGATAGACAATTTATAATCACTAATTAGCCCATAGACAAAGTCCTTCACTATATTTACTTCTTCCACATTGCATACTATCAGAATATCATCCGAATATCTGCGATAAAATCCACCTAACTGTTTTACAACCTTATTAAAAATCTTTAGATCAAATTCTAGCAAATATAAATTTGCGAGAACTGCACTTATCGGTAACCCTTGAGGAATCCCTATAGGTTTTCCGCTATTATTTCGGTAAGGCTCCTTATAAACAGTTATACTTTTATTACGCAAAGAAGTTTTAAAATCGTCTATTGATTCAAAAAATGCTTCTTCACCTTTCAGTTTACGAATATGCGCAAGTTTGCGTTCATTAAACCCACCTCGTTTGCCCTTCTTTGCCTCATATACTCTTAAATCATCTCTTAGGATATATCTAAACTTTGTACTAGCCTTAAAGACATTATAATGGTCTCGAGGTAACACCTTGACGCCCAACAAATCGCACCAGGCGTTCTTCAGTATTTCATGATCTAATTGGCTGAAAAAACTCTTTATGTCAAACATAAGCACGGCGGATTGCCGTTCACTGTATGTACTAATCGCGTCAAAGGTTTCTTTTGCAAAATGAATAGTGCTTTTCCCTTTATCGGAACCGTCATCAATAGGAATCTTTCTATAAGCTATTATGCAATCAGCAAGACCATTTATTGATTTGATTCGTTCTTCATACACCGACAAAAGTACTTGCGCATAATAGCCGAATATCAGGGCGTCTATATGAGTGGCATAATGCAGTGGTCTCTCTTTAATCTTATGTCCTGGCAACCCGGAATTGAAGCTCTTCTTGTATTTTCTTTCAGTTATAACCGCATGCATTAAGGGAAAAAATGCATGTTTCGCAACAAAATCAGTATTCGTGACTTTAGATATTATTTCCTCTCTCCTTTTGTAAACATCTATTTTAGGAGTGATGTGCAAGTAACCTCTGTTTTTTAACCAGCCATGTTTATCGCTTTGATGATTCATAAAAAAAGTCTTGCAGCCTCACTTCAACGAGTTACTCTGATAAACATACCGTGTTATTGAGCCAGCACCCAAAAATGAGTCAAAGATTTACTTTCCAATAAAGTACCGAAACGTGTCATTAAACTAAACTCAATAATAATGAATTTGATTTATTCTACAATTATCTGTATCTTCGGAATATGTACCCTAGCTAGCAATAGCATGACCTTGGAACCGTACGACAGCGTAGTTGAGCGATTTGCCCTACTCCTGTTGCAGGTAGCCAGCGGCCTTCAAAGCTGCCTAAGATGCAATCTCCTGCCTGTTTGCCTATTTCAGCAACAGTTGGTCTCCAATCTGCAATGATTGGTTCCCTTAAGGCCCGACTAAACGTTTATCCCTCTTTTGGCTGCAAGACAGTTACAAATATAGGAAATCTTTCCTAATATTGACACTAATCATATGGAAAGTCAATCATTCGGCCTAGGAGACATTGTTTCCTTAAAGTCTCACCCCTATCTAGAGAACATAACTGATATAACCATTAGCGGCGATGCAACTCACTTACCTCCACTAATGGTAGTTATTGAGATAATACAAAATAATGAATCAAACATGTTCACATGCTTGTGGTTTTCCCACCAAAAACAACGGTTTGAATCAAATGTAATTAAAGCTAGCAGTCTTAAACTAATAGGAAAATCAACAAATTTTTTATCACATGAAGCAAATGTTCAAGGCGAAATGGCCTATTTCACTCCATCGGCATACGAAATTGAGAAGCGAAAATCTTCTTTGAGTTATAATGATGCTGAAAGCCATAATCATGACAATACAAAAATCACGGCATTACTGTCCTTTTTAGCTCCTCCACTGCATATAATTGGCGGAGTAAAACCGAACAATCAAAAAGTAAACAATGGTAACAATGTCATTCGTTGCACTCATGCCGTCAATTGTATGTGGTACAACACTATTCACGAAAAGTTTTCAGAACAGTATATTCCACTTGAAGCTTTAAATCTAATTCCTACAATAGATGATAATATCATCAAAGAACTGCATCATAGTATTAAGCAGGGAAAAACTTTAATTGCATCAATCGAAGAAGAGATTTTCCTGATAGAACCAAAATTTATTACATCCAGAGCTGGTTTGTATTTCCTTAAAGGGTATGACGCAATAAACTGCAAGCGCATTGAGCTGCCTATAAAAATAACTTGTAAGTTTGAACATTATAATAAACCTTACATCCAACGAGCACCTAAATTAAATGTCAAAGAAAATCGTGCTTCTTTCACCAGGGAAAATATCTTAAGCAGCATTATTAATTTAATCGAATCCGCATCGCTCCAAAAGTCCTATCTCCGAATCAAGTATAAAGACTTTAATGATAAGGTTACGACACGAACGATAAAGAACTATTCTTTAACGGAAGCTGCGGACGATGACACAAATACTGCCATTTATATCAGTGCATATTGTATGCTAAGAAAAGCTGAGAGAACGTTCAAACTGGAACGCATTCAATATGTGGAACAATTAATTGTGAACTTCAAGTAGCGCCCCTATCTCTCTTCCTTATACCATCATAAGCCCCTTTTATCGGTTAACGGTGTTAGCATTTCATACACACCACCCACAAAGCCTTTACCCGCCTGCCTTTCGGTAGAAGTGCATCATCGTTTCGCAGACATCCGGATACCTGCACATGTGGCCTGCCGCCTGATGCCCGTCATATTTTTCGGGAAATATTATTCGTACTTTCATTTTGTGCGGCTGCGGTCGCTCATACAAGCGCATTTACAAACACACTAAAAATATCTACGCACATGGAAGACAATGTTTCAACCGGGCCGGTAACGCACGATGAGGCGCAAGGCGAAGCCAAATGTCCCGTAACGGGCGCCACCTCCAAACGCGGCGGCGGTGTTAATCGCAACAACAGGGATTGGTGGCCCAATCAACTGCCGCTCAATATTCTGCGCCAGCACTCCGCACTGTCCAATCCCATGGAGCCGGGTTTTAATTATGCCGAGACCTTCAAAAGCCTGGACCTCTCTGCCGTAAAGAAAGATTTGTATGAACTGATGACCACCTCGCAAGACTGGTGGCCGGCAGACTTTGGGCATTACGGTCCGTTTATGATACGCATGGCCTGGCACAGCGCGGGTACTTACCGCATTGCCGACGGCCGCGGCGGCGCGGGCGCGGGCACACAGCGCTTTGCCCCCCTCAACAGTTGGCCCGATAATGCCAACCTCGATAAGGCACGCCTCTTGCTTTGGCCCATAAAAAAGAAATACGGCAACAAAATATCCTGGGCCGATTTGATGATACTCGCAGGCAACTGCGCACTGGAATCCATGGGCTTTAAAACCTTCGGCTTCGGCGGCGGACGCGAAGATGTGTGGGAACCCGAAGAAGACGTATACTGGGGCTCCGAAAGCAAATGGCTGGGAGACGACCGCCATACCGACGACCGCAACCTGGAAAACCCGCTTGCCGCCGTGCAAATGGGCCTGATATACGTAAACCCCGAGGGCCCCGACGGTGTACCCGACCCCATTGCCGCCGCCAAAGACATACGCGAAACCTTTAAGCGCATGGCCATGAACGATGAAGAAACCGTGGCGCTGATTGCAGGCGGACACACCTTTGGCAAAACACACGGCGCAGCAGACCCGGGTAAATACGTGGGTCCCGAACCCGCAGCCGCCTCCATACACGAGCAAAGCATGGGTTGGAACAATACTTACGGCACGGGCAACGCCGGCGATACCATCACCAGCGGGCTTGAAGGCACTTGGACCACCACGCCTACAAAATGGAGCAATAACTTTTTCGAGAACCTCTTCGGCTACGAATGGGAACTGACCAAAAGCCCCGCAGGCGCACACCAATGGCGGCCCAAAGGCGGCGCGGGTGCCGATACGGTGCCCGATGCGCACGACCCCGCAAAACGTCATGCGCCCACCATGCTCACCACCGACCTTTCGCTGCGCATGGACCCCGCCTACGAAAAAATATCGCGTGAGTTTTATGCCAATCCCGATAAGTTTGCAGATGCTTTTGCACGCGCATGGTTCAAGCTCACCCACCGCGATATGGGCCCTCGTGCCCGCTACCTGGGCCCCGAAGTGCCGTCCGAAGTGCTGATATGGCAAGACCCCATACCGGCAAACGGTTCCAATATCGACGAAAACGACATTATACTGCTCAAGGATAATATCCGGGCATTGGGCCTTACGGTGGGACAACTGGTTTCCACGGCTTGGGCTTCGGCTTCCACCTTCCGCGGCTCCGATAAACGCGGCGGTGCCAACGGCGCACGCATTCGCCTGGTGCCTCAACGCTTTTGGGAAGCCAACAACCCCACGCAATTGGATAAAGTGCTGAATGTGCTTGAAGGCATACAAAAAGACTTTAACGCCAAAGGTGGTAAATACGTTTCCCTGGCCGATCTTATAGTGCTTGGCGGATGCGCCGCCATAGAACAGGCTGCCAAAGCCGCAGGCCATGATGTGAAGGTACCCTTTACCCCCGGCCGTGCCGATGCCTCGCAAGACGAAACCGATGTGGATTCTTTCTCCGCATTGGAGCCGCTTGCCGACGGGTTCCGCAACTATGCCAAGCACCGCTACGCACATCTTGCCGAGCAAATGTTGGTAGACAAAGCGCAACTGCTAAACCTTACCGCACCCGAAATGACGGTGCTTGTAGGCGGCTTGCGCGTGTTGGATACCAACTACGACGGCTCGCGCCACGGTGTGTTTACAGAGCGCCCCGGTGTGCTTACCAACGACTTTTTTGTGAACCTGCTGGACCTGAGTACCAAATGGGCCGCGGCAGACGCGCATAATTATATTTTCGAAGGCCGCGACCGCAAAACGGGCGCCGTAAAAGCCACGGGTACCCGTGCCGATTTGATATTCGGCTCCAATACCGAGTTGCGCGGCATAGCCGAGGTATATGCCTGCGACGATGCCAAAAACAAATTCGTAAACGACTTTGTGGCCGCTTGGGATAAGGTGATGAACCTCGACCGCTTCGACTTGAAATAAGCGCGTACATACCACATGCGAAAAGCCTTCCGAAATATTTATCGGAAGGCTTTTCATTTATACATCGGCGTACTTGTTATAATGATGCATCGGCAAACGTATCGCCCTGTCTTATATCGCCTGTTTCGTAGCCTTTCTTAAACCATTGCATGCGCTGTGCGGATGTACCGTGCGTAAAGGCATCGGGTACCACATAGCCTTGCGATTCCTGTTGCAGGCGGTCGTCGCCAATGGCGTTTGCGGCGTTCAATGCTTCGTCTATATCGCCGCCTTCAATAATACCTTTCATCTTTTGCGTGTGGTGCGCCCACAGCCCCGCGTAAAAATCGGCCTGCAATTCCAGCTTTACCGACAGGCGATTGTATTCTTCCTCGCTCAGCCGCCCACGCATTTGCTGCACCTTGGCCGATGTGCCCAAAAGGTTTTGCACATGATGCCCCACCTCGTGCGCTATCACATAGGCCATGGCAAAATCGCCGGGCGCGTTAAAGCGCTCTTTAAGCTCGTTGTAAAAGCTGAGGTCTATATATACGCGGCTGTCAGCCGGACAATAAAACGGCCCCGATGCGCTGCTCGCACCCCCGCAGTCGGATTGTACGCCACCGTTAAACAATACCAACCTCGGCTCTGCATAAGTACTTCCCATATCGGCAAATTGCTTGTGCCACACATCTTCCGTTTCCTTCAATACCACGGATACAAAAGCACTATCCTCCGCCTGCGCCATGCGCTGCTCTTCAGATATGGGCGCACCGCCCGCATCACCCATAATTGCCGATGGGTCTCCGCCCAAAAAGTAAATGATTAGCCCTATTATGGCGGCACCTATACCGCCACCCAGCAGCTTGCCGCCACCGCCCGAGCTTCTGCGGTCTTCAATATTACCGCTGCCGCTTCTGCCTTTCCAAAGCATGATTTATATCGTGTATGGTTATTTAATATCACAATCTCCGCCAAAAGCGTTGGCGTTACGGTTCAATATGTTACAGGAATCGCGCGCCGCATCATCGTTCAGCGCCTTCAGGTCAAACTGTTTTTCATCTCCGCTTACATATTTGCAATAGCAAATGCCCGCTTCTTTCTTTTTACAGCTTGTGGCGGCAGATAGCGTAACGCATGTCAGCACTAATGTTACCAGGTTTCTCATAGCCCTTACGTTTTGGTTAACCTAAGGTCAATAATAATAATGCCGGGACGTTTGCCGTATAGAACAAACCCTTCTTAACTTACTCGCTTTTACCGCTGTAGCTGATAAAGAATGTTGAGGGGCTGTCTCCTCGGCTACTCTTCCTTACCTGTTTAAGCATCAGTTTATAGTTACGCGAAGCATGTTTGCAGCCTAATTCCGTTGCCCTCTTGTATAATGCCAAAGCCGTCTTTATATCCTTCTTACAGCCCGCACCTGTTTCATAAGCGGATGCCAAACTGTTACAAGCCTCGGCCACATTGGCCGCACAAGCTTTTGTATACCAATAGAAAGACTTTTTCGGATTGTACATCGGATTATTCATCCCCCAATACCCTATATCCTCATATTGTTGGCCGAGTTGAAACTGAGCTTCGGGATGCCCGGCATAGGCCGCTTTCTTCAGCAAAGTCAAATATCCGGCATACATTTCTCTCTTTTGCTCATCGCTCAACTGCTCGTGCCGTGCATATAGCTCCCGGTTCAACTCTCTTGCCTGCCTGAATGCTTTATCACCTTTCATGCGCCCTATCAATTCATTACCAACTTTAATGAGTTAAGGTAATCGGTATCAAATTCTATGGTTCTTATATCGCCCGGTCTGAAATTTCTCTCGCCGGTCCATCGAGCTCTTGCATCCAAATTTTTTATTTTCAGTCTGCGCTCCTCGTAAGAAACAAACTTGCCTACATAGCACTTTCGTTCCGCCTTTAACTGAAACATAACCAAGCCATATGTTTCGGTAATCTGTTGCAAGATACCGGGCACGTCCGTAAGACTTATAGCGTTCTGGGGGAGTATTTTATAATTCTTTTTGGCGATTACCTTCTCGGTAAATTTTTCGGATGTGCCACGGCTATAGCCCATCACATGTTTATTGCGCAAGATAACAAAGCCGTCCAGCAAATAGTCTATGGGATTGTAACGCAGTAATGTCCATTCTTCATTGTATTCCAAGAGTATGCCTGTTATGGGCATTGCTCTGTCTGCATATTCAAAAGAAATCAGCTTACCTATTAGTTGCCGGCTTTTCATAGTTGCGCGGTTCAGCGGCGCAATTTATAAAACTTCAGGCGTTAGTCGGCTGCATTCCTATCATTATTCAGTTGTACGGTTGTCTCTTTGCTGCGCAGTTTTATGTTGAGGAACTCTACGGCCAGCGAGAAAAACAGGCAACTATAAATGATGCTCTTACTCACCTCTTGGTGCAAGCCACCGGCTACCAGTACCACGCCTATCACTATCAGGAAGCTGAGCGCCAGCATTTGCAGCGTGGGGTGTTTGTTGATAACCCGCGATACGGGTCCCGCAAACAGCATCATCACCGATATGGATACGACTACGGCCAATATCATCACCACAACACTCTCCACAAGGCCCACGGCGGTAAGTATGGAGTCAAACGAGAACACCGCATCCACCAGTACTATTTGCAGCAATATGGTACCAAAGCTACGTATGGCCGTTTGTCCCTTATCCGCTTTGGGTTCTTCCTTCCTAAGCTTATGGTGCACCTCCAGCGTGCTTTTTACAATCAGGAAAATACCACCCGCTATCAGTATCAGGTCTTTATAACTGAGCGCCAACGGTTCTTCCACAATACTTGCAAAGGCCGGTATCGTAATCACCGGGTCTTTAAGACCTATAATCCAATTGATGCACAACAACAAACCCACCCTAAACAACATAGCCAGCATAAGACCTATGTTGCGTGCCTTGCGCTGGCGCTCGGGTGGCAGTTTACCCGCCACTATGGATATAAATATGATATTGTCTATACCCAACACTATCTCCAAAAAGCACAGGGTAAGCAGGCTTACCCACACACCGGGGTCGGAAAAATCGGGGAGTATTAATTCCATATTCTTTGTTTAAAAATCCAAGCCAAGGGCCACATATGCCGATAAGCAAATTCCCTGCCGGCACATGGCGAAATCCCGTGGTTTTCCGGGCAATAATACGTTATTCGGGTTGCTCCGTAGGAATTATTATGGTAAATATGCTCCCCAACCCCGGCGTACTTGATACGCGGAGGTTTCCGTGATTGCGTTGCATAATATCGTAGCACAATTGCAGGCCCAGCCCCGTGCCTTTTTCGCCACCCGTTCCGCGTGTACTTGCATGTTCGGTATGGTCAAACAATTTGGCAATCTGTTCAGGGGTCATGCCCACACCGTTATCTGCCACAGTCAGTTCCACCATGGCACCGTTACGTGTTGCCGATACCACCACCTCGCCGCTGCGGTGGGTAAATTTTATGGCATTGGATACCAGGTTACGTATTACTATGTTTAGTTGGTCTTTATCGGCAAAGCCCACTATGTCCGCCGCCACGGTATTATGCAGGCTGATGCTTTTTTGCTTGGCCGCATCCGCCAGTATCAAAAAAGTACTCTGCACCTTCTGCCTCAGGTTCAGCTTCATTATCTCCAGTGTAAGCTCGCCTTTCATTTGGCTCTGTGCCCAGTATAGCATGTTATCCAGCAGTATGCTTACGCTTTGCAGCTTCTCGTTCAGCTCTTGCTTATACAAGGCAAATTCCTGCGGCGTAATCAGGTTTTCATCCAGCAGCATCATGGTGCTGGTAAGCGCGTTTACGGGACTGCGGAGGTCGTGAGACAGTATGGAGAAGGTGTTGTCTTTAAATTGGTTTAGCTCGTGCAGTTTATGCGTTTGCAGTTCTATCTCTTCCTTCTGCGTCCTTATTATCTTTAGTGCTTTGCGCTCGTTCTTTAAATTGCGAAGTACCAAATACATCGCGAATACTGCCAATACCAGCCCCAACCCCAGCATCAACACCATTGCCGTTTTGCGGCTGTTTCTGCTTTGTTCCAAAGCATTCTCCTGTTGCAGCAGTTTTATTTTATCCTCTTTCTTCTGCATCTCGTAGCCAAACAGCAGTTGCGCGGCATCTCTGCGGCTTTGGTCTTTCTGCAAACTGTCTTGCAATGCCGATTCGGTTTTATAGTATTGCAAGGCAGTTTTATAATCACCCGTCTGTTCATAGCTTTTTGCCAATTTCTCGGCCACAGCCACCGCCTGCTCTTTTATACCCAATTGCGTCAGTATGCTCAGCGCCTCTTTCAGGTAGCGCTGCCCTTCGGTATGGTTACCTTTCTTTACATACAATTCTCCCAATCCCGCCTTGGCTATACCCAACCCCTCTGCGTCGTCCAGCTTTTGCGAAACTTCTACCGATTGACTGTATAGTTCCATAGCCTTTTCGGTATTGCCCATTTTCATGTAACACTCCGCAAGGTTACCGTTCAGTATGTTTTGCAGGTAAGGGTTCTGCAACTCGTTGGCCAAGGCCGATGCGCGCAGCAGGTAATGCAAAGATGAGTCATACATCTTGCGCTCGTTATAAATGATGGCATATGTGGTAAGGCAACCCAATATATGCTCGTTTACACCGGCCTCGCCATATAGTTGCAAGCCTCTGTTTACATAGGCTATGGCCTTATCATACTGCCCCAGGCGCATGTATACGTTGGCTATGTTTGATACGTCCGACGCTATGTTCAGCTTCTTGCCCAGTTCTTCCTGCACCTTCAGCCCTTGCAAATACAGGTCCAACGCTTTGGTGTAGCTGCCCATGGTATAGTACACATTGGCCCTGTTACTTAGCGACTTGGCTTTTATCTCTACATTACCCGACACTGCGGCCAGGCGTGCCGCACTGTCGTAATAGATGCTGGCCTCCGCGTACTTTGCCTTCTTAAAGTATACGTTGGCCAAATAGTTGTATTTGGAAGAAAGGATATCCCGCAAGCCCGCTTTACGGGCCACTTGCAGCGATTTTTGAAAATACGATATGGCACTGTCGTAACTCCCCTTACCGCTCAGTGCCGCGCCTATCATCTCATAGGCTCCTGCCGCTCCTTTGTCGAAACTGTTTACTATCGAAAGCCGCAACGCACGCTCCGCCATGGCACGCACCGAGTCGGGACTCACTTGTTCGTAAGCATTGGCCAGCCGCAGCATCAGCAATGCCCTGCTCGTATCCGGTAGCTTTCTTCCCGATAATATACGGTTAATACTGTCGGCCTCTTTGCTTTGAGCCTTCAGCCCTACAGCGCACGGCATTATTGACAACAGTATAAAAGCGAACCGCCAAAAACGCTTTGTAACGTTGGTAATCAATGAATTGGTTAAAATTTGCACTCAAATGCAAGATACAAACATATTTTTGGTCTTGCGACAATGCGACTTGTTTAGCCTGCTGCCGGTACGATATTTAATTGCTTAAGCAAAACCTTTTGTTATGCTTAGATGGGCAGCGATATTTTTTGTAATAGCTATAGTGGCAGCAATATTCGGATTTACCGATATAGCCGCAGGCGCGGCCGGAGTGGCCAAAGTAATTTTCTATATCTTTTTGGTATTGGTATTGCTCACGTTTATACTGGGCGCTTCCATTTTCAAAAAGTAAAGGAACCGACTTTAATGAATATTGCCCCGCCATGCGGGGCAATATAACTATGTATGTAGCCATGGTTTATTCCTCAACCAGTTTTAAAAATTCTTCTTCGGTAAGTATGGTTATTGTGCCCAGTTTTTTTGCTTTCTCCAATTTAGACCCCGCATCTGCACCCACCACCAGGTAGTTGAGCTTACTGCTTACACCGCTTAGTATACTTCCGCCTTTTTGCTCTACCAGTTCTTCCGCAGCGCTGCGCTTTAAAACGGCCAATGTACCGGTAAACAAAAACGTTTTGCCCGAAAGTTCTCCCGTTGCCTGCCTCCTGTCGGAATGGTGATTGGCCAAATTCACACCGGCTTGTTCCAATTGGTCTATTACCCTACGGTTCTCCTCATCGGCAAAAAAGCGCGATACCGATGCGGCTACCTTCGGCCCCACATCTTCCAAGGCTATCAATTGCTCGGGCGTCATGTCATACAGGTCGCGGATGTGTTGCACGGCATTAGCCAATGTCTTGGCCATGGTTTCGCCCACATGGCGTATACCCAACCCGAATATCACGCGGTTCAGCGGTTGCTTCTTTGTGTTCTCTATGGAGGTTTGCAAGTTGGTGATTGATTTGGCTCCGAAGCCCTCCAAGCCGCTTATCTTATCCCAATCTATATTGTATATGCCCGGTATGTCTTTCAATATACCCAGCTTGTGAAATTTCTCGATGTTGGCAGCCCCCAGGTTGCGTATGTCCATCGCATCTTTACTTGCGTAGTGTATGATGCGCTCCACCACCTGCGCTTCGCAATTTAGGTTGGGACAGCGCCATACCGCCTCTTCTTCGGGCTTTTCCAACTTATGCGCACATACCGGGCAATGCGTGGGAAATACTATGTCGCGCACATCGGCAGGCCGCAATTCAGGTAATGATTTTACGATATAGGGTATCACATCGCCCGCACGTTCTACCAACACGGTATCACCTATATGCAGGTCTTTTTCACGCACCACTTCTTCATTAAACAGCGATATGGAAGTAACGGTAACGCCCCCTATGGGCACAGGGTCTATTTTGGCTACAGGTGTTACCGAGCCCGTGCGCCCTACCTGGAACTCCACGGCACGCAACTTACTGGTTGCCTGCCGGGCTTTAAACTTATAGGCTACGGCCCAACGCGGATGGTGTGCGGTCATGCCCATTTTATCTTGCATGTCAAAGCTGTTCACCTTTATCACCAGCCCGTCTATTTCAAAAGGCAGTTCATCGCGCTTTTGCTCAAAGTCGGCACAATAGGCTATCACTTCGTTTATGTCGTTTGTAACACGCATTTCCTTATAAGGCGTGGGGAAGCCCGCATTGTGCATCCATTGCACCGTGCCATAGTGCGTATTAAATAATTCGGGCAACGCCTGCCCCTTGGCCAAATGGTGATAGCTGATTTGATACAGCACGGCAGAGAGTTTGCGCTTGCTTACCTCACGGGGGTCTAATATGCGCAGGGTGCCCGATGCGGCATTGCGCGGATTGGCCAAGGGTGAAAGTCCTTCTGCTGCGCGTTGCGCATTGTATGCGGCAAACACATCTTTGTGTATTACCACTTCGCCACGTATTTCCAATTGGTCTATGCCCGTGTCCTTAAATGATAGCGGCACGGAGCGTATTTGACGAATGTTTACCGTTACATCTTCTCCCATGATACCGTCTCCGCGCGTGGCACCTCGGGTAAGTACGCCATTATCGTACACCAACGATATACTGGCACCATCATATTTGGGCTCAATGCAGTATTCTATATTGTCATCCCCCGCAAACTCCTTGCATTTGCGGTCCCAATCCAAAAGATCCTCGGCATTATAAGTATTATCAAGGCTAAGCATGGGCACCAGGTGGCTTACCGCGGGGAACTTCTCACTCAAGCCCAAGGCTATACGCTGTGTGGGCGAATCGGCGGTAAGATGCTCGGGGTGCATATCTTCCAGGTGCTTCAGTTGCTTAAACAGTGTGTCATACTCCACATCTGCCAACACGGGATTGCTCTCCACGTAATATTTGCGGTCGGCGTAGTTAATTACGTCGCGCAGGTTATTAATATCTTCTTCGGGGTTATCGTGTGTTTGTTTGGCTAATAAAGATTTTGCCAGTTCGTACAGGCTTTGTTCATCCTTATCGGTATACATGCGGTGTGTGATTATTACGTTTCTGTGTTGTTATCTTCTTTAATCAAGCAAGCGTTCCCAATCGCCGGCACCTTTTCTTACCAGCTCGGGTGTGCCGGAGGTACAGTCTATTACGGTGGATGCCAGCGTATGACCCGCGCCGCCGTCTACCACTATATCCACCTGCTTACCAAAGCGTTCGTGCATTAGCTCGGGGTCGGTATAATATTCCACATCGTCATCCTGCGGTAGCGATACGCTCATTATAGGATGCCCCAATGCCTTTACTATCGAGTGGCAAATAATATTATCCGGCACACGGATGCCTACGGTGTCTTTCTTGGTTTTTAGCATTTTGGGTACTTCTTTTCCCGCCTGCAATATAAAAGTGTATGGTCCCGGCAAAGCGGCTTTCAGTATGCGAAAAACAGGTGTATCTACCGATTTGGCATAATCGCTAAGGTGGCTGAGGTCGTTGCAGATGAAAGAGAATTGAGCCTTCTTCGGGTCAATGTTTTTAATGCGGCAAATGCGCTCTATGGCATCTTTGTTATAGATATCGCAGCCCAACCCGTAAATGGTATCTGTGGGATAAATAATGATACCCCCTTTGCGCAAACAATCCGCAATGGTATTGATGTGCCTTTCCTGCGGTGTTTCGTGGTGTACTTTCAGCAGCATACGTTAGTTTTTTTTAGTGTTACCGGCGATACGCTTTCTTCGGATACCATTCGTAGAATAAAATTTTATGCCCCGAGGTAAGGCTGTCTATCGGCTTAAGCCCCTTACGGTGTACAAAATCGGCTATGGCAAAGTAAAACTTTTTCTGGGTTTCTCCTCTGGGTTGGGTGTCCGTAAGGGTAAGATAGGTTTCATGTACAGGTATAAGTATGGGCTTGTCGTTGAGCCTGTCGTACAGGAAACCATACATCTTGTCTTCGGCAAAAAGGTCTACCAGTGCTTTTACATATATGGGCGGTGTGCGGCTGAGGCGGCAAGACATCAGCGGCAGGCCCGTATAAAGACTGAGGCGGTATGTATATTGCGCCCAAGGGTCGTAATCGTCCAGTATATAATCAAACACTTCCGAGCCGGCGGTGTAATAAGGCACGGGCAGGATAGCCTGGTATTTGCCGAAGTCCAAATTCAGCTTATTAAGTTCTTCTTCCGGCTTTTGCGCCAATACATTGGATTTGCGGGCGCTGGCACGTATTTCATTCACATAGTCTTTCAACTCCACGTAGCCTATCAAAAGAAAAAGCACCACAATAATGCGCTTCACCTTAATGCAGTAAAGCAAATACACATGGTAGATGGTATAAATACACCACACATTGAACACAAAATAGAACGGCCAGTTGAAACGAGCCAAAGAGCGAAACTGTTCCACCGCATCCGTAATTTGGTGCAGGTAAAAAAACGGGTTGAGGATGTTGTATATCTGGTAACCCTCCGTTCCTGTCCAATAACTTTCGCCCATGGATACCGAAAGCATGAGCAGCGCACCCAATACCAAGGCAAACTTGAACTTATCGGCAAAAAACGCCTTTTGTATGGCCTTTAAATTGCCCCTGAACTCCTTGTTAAAGATGGCAATTATACCCATTGTGGCGCAGCCGTACAAGCCGATATTACCTAAGTAACCCGCATGCTCGTGGTTGCCATCCAGTACGCTGCGTATGGGAAAGTAAAAACGATGAAAGTAATAGGGTGTAAAAAAAGAATACACCCTTGTCTTCATTTCATGGTAATCGTAGCCCATTGCCCCCGCTTTACGCAATGCCAGGTAAGGGTCGGTAGCATACATCAGCAATAAAGCGGTGCCTACCGTTAGCGCAGGTATCATTACCGCTGCGGCTACCGAAGTTTTGCCAAACGATTCTTTACGATTGAGCAAACCATAAAACAGCAACGTGCCGGATATAAACATCGTGATGATGGCAATGTAATACCCGTGAAACATAAAGGCCATGAAGCACAGCACAAACATGCCCAAGCCAAGCCCCGACAGCCGCCTGTTGCTATGCCTGCTTTTGTGCCATGCTATAAGCAAGCAGATGGCGCCCAACGAAAGTGAAGTAAGCGAAAGGTTGTAATGCCCGTTCCAGATACGTGGTATTTGCATGTTTACCCAAGGCAACATAATGGCCGCAGCCACCGAAAAGAAGTTTTTACCTAAAAGATTACAGAAGATATAATACAGCAGCAGACTTGCGATAACAATATTGAGTATGATGAACACATTGAACCATACCAAAACATCATCGGATACGTCGTGAATGTTTTGACTGAACCACTTGAAAGGTATGGAGAAGCCGGGCGTATTATCGGTGGAATATACATAGTCACCAAAGGGATAATTAAAGCGATTGTATTTGAAAAATTCTCCCGGGGCGGTGCTGTCGTTTACATAAGTGTATAGCGTAAAGTAATTTTTAACCCCATCGCCGCGGTCATCGAAAAAGGTACCATGCGGGCGCACCGCAAAACCTTTAAACGCATATACGGATACGATGCATTGGAAAATAAACAGCGAGAGATATATGTAGGTGTTCTTAATCTTCATAGTTGTCTGCGTCAAATTAACTGTTTATTGCCAAATACGGTATATATCGCATCAAGAGCCCGTTCTTCTCTTTCGGCAATGTTGCCGCCTATATTGGCCCAAGGTACGCCGCTGTTCATTACTATGTCGTGATATTGGCGATAAAAATAGGCACGTTCTTCGGGCAGGGGATGCTCCCGCAGCGGGTCGTCTTGCCAAGGGATGTCAATATCCGTAAGCAGGTACATATCGCAGCGGTAAGTGGCAATGCGCTTCAGAATGGCCGGGTCGCAATGCCCGTACTTCGCTTCACTCCACACCTTTATCACGTATAGGTCGGTATCGCAAATCAAACAGTTGTTAGCAAGGTGCATAGCCTCCGCTTCAGCTTGCAACTGTCCCTCTGCCATGCGCAGCAAATCCGCCTCCTCATAAGGTCTGCCCAAATCCTCCAAATATTCCCGGGCATACTCGGGCACCCACACGGTGTTCAGCCGTTTGGCCAGCCCTTCGCTCAGCGTGCTTTTACCCGTACTCTCGGGGCCTATCACCACTATTTTTTTAATACTCAATGTGTTAACGTTTGCTTACGGTGTGCATCACGATACAGCCTTGCCCACCTGAAATATCCGAACACGGCCACCACAAACAGGAATACGGTAAGCAGCGCCGTAAACGGTATTTGCTTATATACCAGCAGCGGTATGGCTATGGCGTTGGATATGTTCAGCAGTATCCAGTTTTCTACCTTATGCCGGGCAAGCAGCCACATACCTGCCCAAGCCGTAGAGGCCACCACGGCATCCCAAAAGGGCACAGTGGAATCGGTATATCGACTGAGCACGGTATACAGTAGCACAAAAGCCACTGCTACAATACTCACGGTAATCAGCCAATCTTTGCCGCTGTTGCGGGATATGGCCATACCGCTTTCACTTTCCTGCCTCTGCCCCCAGCGTATCCATCCGTACACGCTCATTACCAGGTAGTAAGCATTAAGCAGCGCTTCGGCATACAGCCCCACGCCCGGGCGTGTCATAATGTATATATATATGCCGGTGCTTACGATGCCCGTAGGATACAGCGCCACATGATTGCGATTGGCCAACAATACACTTGCCACGCCAAATAATACGGCTATCATTTCCAAAATGCTTGTTTGCCGTAGTTGGTCCAATATTTGAGACGCTAAGTCGGTAGTCATTGCAAGCGTAAAAGTAACGTCAAAAATCGGCAATCATTGCGCAGGCATTACCGGATATACTAACTTTAGAGATAAGCATAATGTAAAATGCAGCCTATGAAAAAAGTATTACTCTCCTTCGTTGTTTCCCTGTTCTGTATTCAAGCTCAAACGCAGGCACAAATGACCACGCGTGAAGTGGCCACGGGTTTATTTATACCTTGGGAACTCGTATACGGCCCCGATAATCATATTTGGTTCACGCAAAAGAACGGCTATGTGTGCCGGCTGAACCCCGCAAACGGAACGGTGGACACCATACTGCACGAAACGGAGGTGGCCGTTCAGGGCGAGGGCGGAATGCTGGGCTTGGCCCTGCACCCCGATTTTGTAAACACTCCGGATGTGTTTGTGGCCTATAACTATTTAAGCGGCAGCACCTATAAAGAGAAGGTGGTAAAATACAACTACACGAGCGGAGCCTTGCAGCATCCCGTAGTGTTGTTGGACGATATACCTGCTGCGAACATTCATAACGGTTGCCGCTTGCACATTGTGACAGATAAACTTTTTATCACCACAGGCGATGCGGCCAACCAACCTTCGGCACAAGACATAACTTCCCTTAGCGGCAAGGTACTCCGCATTAACCTCGACGGAAGCATACCTTCAGACAATCCTATATCGGGCAGTCCGCTGTGGAGTTGGGGGCACCGCAACGCACAAGGATTGGTTTGGGCAAACAATCACCTATACATATCGGAGCACGGGCCTAATAACGACGATGAAATAAACATTGTGGAAAAGGCGCGCAACTATGGTTGGCCCAACGTACAAGGCATTTGCGACCAACCTGCGGAGGTAACCTTTTGCGCAGACTCCAATGTGGTGGAACCCATAAAAGCCTGGACGCCCACGCTGGCAGTATCGGGTATGGAATATTACAACCACGCCATGTTTCCGCAATTAAAAAACGCGCTGCTGATGGCCACACTTAAAAACAGCCGCCTCCACCGCCTGAAACTCAACGGCACCTATGACGAAATAGACAGTGCGGATATAGTGGGCATAAGCAGCTTTGGCCGCCTGCGCGATGTATGCATAGGGCCCAACGGAAACATCTTTATTTCCACCAGCAATTCCAATAGCAGCGGCACCAATGCCATTGACAAGATTATAGAGATATACGACCCGAGCTTTGTATCCGTAAACAATGTGCTGCACGATGCAGATATTACGCTATACCCCAACCCCGTTGAGCATATTCTGATAGCCGATATGCCCGGTTTAAAAGCGGGTGAAGGTGCCACATACCGCCTAATGACTACCGCCGGTAAAACCGTTGCCGAAGGAGATTTACGACCCGGCCGCAATACGATAAGCACCGCCGACCTTGCAAAAGGATTATACTTGGTACATATTTTGCAAAACGGCCAACCGATTACAATAAAGAAAATATCGAAGCTGTAGGCAAAACTTTTGGAAAATCGGGGATTGTTTCTATTTTTGCAGTCCTTTCGAGGATGGTGCGGTAGCTCAGTCGGTAGAGCAAAGGACTGAAAATCCTTGTGTCGCCGGTTCGATCCCGGCCCACACCACTAGAAAAACCTTTCGATGAATATCGAAAGGTTTTTTCTTTTTACGCATTTATTAAAGTGCATTACCCCAAAGGAAAAGAAACCAAGGCACGTATCTCTACGGAGCTATGCGGGTATTTAAGTATGGGGCAGGTCTTGCTCCAGGCTTGCACTTCTTCGGGATTGTCGCTCTTGCATATCAGGTAGCCCGATACCAATACGCCGTGTTCGGTTTTGTGCGGGCCCGGCTCAACCGAATCGGAGGACACCAAAAGGGATTGATATTCTATAGGCGCCGTGGACACCAACTTGCCCTGCATGGCTATGTCGCCTATCCAGCTTTGCCACAAAGGCATATCGTTGGCCATGTCTTGCGGGGTAGCCATGTAGCCGTCGGGGTTGGAGGCATTGCGAAATAACAGAAGGTACTCTTTCATTGTTTTTGTTTTTGAGGTGAACAATTATGCAAACCTCCGAAGCCCGGCAAACAAAAAAGATGATAAAAGTCGATAATTCACACCCGGGAGCGCAGCCGGCTGAAAACATCCTTGTTGATGCCCAAATAAGAGGCAATCAGTTTGGCGGGCAGCCTCGTCATCAGTGCGGGGCGATAGGTCATCAGCCATTTGATACGCTCTAACGACGAAAGCGTCATAAAGGTATTGATGCGGTATACCGAGTTGGCGTAAGACTGTTCCAGTATTTGCTTATACACTTTATCAAACTGCGGCACGTCTTTCATCAGTATCTGAAAGTTTTGGAAATCAATCGTCAACAACTCACTATGCTCTACCGTTCTTATATTTTCGGTAGCGGGCTTTTGCGTACCAAAACTGATTAACTCGGCACACCAGTTGTTTTCCACCACCAAGTCGCGCGTGTTTTCATCACCCGCATCATCTTGCACAAATACCTGCAGGCAGCCCGATACAACGAAATAAACATAACGACAGACGCTGCCTTCGATCAGCAGCAATTCGTTTCTTTTTACCGATAAAGGCTTGAAATGCGCCAACACTTTATCCATGTTGGCCGTATCTGTACCCAACCTTTGTATCAAATGGTTTTTAAGCGCGTCGTGCATGTGTGCGATATACCTACAAAATACAAAGCCAATCCGAGTAAAAAAGGGAGCTTGAAAAACTTAAAATACAAAGCAGACGCCGAGCGATTATTAGGCTTTGCTCGCCAGGCGCTTCTTTATGCGCATCATCAACTTGTCGGGCAATACACGGGGCAGATTGGATATGAACCAGTTATTGAAGCCCACAATCTTTTTGCCCTTACCGTGCAGCAGTAATTCTATCCCCGCACGGGCCACCTTGCCCGCATCCATAGGTTTGTTGGCCTTGTAACCGTTGGTGCTCAGCATTTCATTAGTGGTAAAAGCCGTATCCACCGGGCCGGGGCAAAGCGCAGTCACCGTTACACCCGTGCCTTCCAACTCTGCCGCAATGGTTTCGGAAAAGGCCAGCACAAAGGCCTTCGTGGCGGCATATACCGAATAGTAAGGAAAAGGCAAAAACGACAATAGCGATGCCACATTCATAATCTTACCGCTGCCGCGCGCCTTCATATCGCGGGCAAAAAGATGGGTGAGCAATACCAAGCTGTTTACATTCAGGCGTATCATGGCTTGCTGTTCTTCGGCAGATAATTCGGTAAAATTGCCGTATAGGCCTACACCTGCATTGTTCACCAATGCATCTATCATAAGCCCGTCTGCCTTTACGGCATCATACAGATTTTGCGCTTGAGCTGTGTCGCTAAGGTCGGCAATATACCGGCGTATATCAATGTTGTGGTTGGCTTTAATATCGTTGACTACCGCCGTTGTTTTTTGTTCGTTACGGCCGGTGAGTACCAGGTTATATCCCTTTGCTGCCAGTTGTTTGGCCATTTCCAGTCCTATGCCCGATGTGGCACCTGTTATCAGTATGTACGTCTTCATTGTTGTGTTGTTTATGTTGTGGTTCAGTATGCCACAAAAGGTTTGCCGCTCAATGCCCGTACCAATGTGTACGATGCCAGCAGCAGGTAGAATATGGCCAATGCCGTTACGCCGGTTTTGTTTTTTATAAGGTAATATGCCGCAAGCGGCAGCACCTGCAACGCATGCATGCCTATAAAGTGCGCCACGCGCAGATCTCCGTAATTGGTGCTCCAATTGAGCAGCGGTATTTTTCCCGGTCCGTCGGGGGCGCCCACGGTGTGGGCCATTCTCGCACCCATTAAATAACCTTCAAACGAGAAGATGACGAAAATGAATATTCCCCAGCGTATGGCGTGGAGATAATGCGCGGGTAATGAAGGAATATCGGCCCGAAGAAACAGCAGGCCGATATATGCAGTATACAGTGTAACCAATGTGGCGGCCATGCCCATAAGGGCGTACATGGCATTATAAAACAAGGTGGTGGTGTTAAAATGTGATTGCTGCCCCCTTGCCGCCTGTAAGGTGATATACACGATTTCGAAACCAAGCAGCGCAACCGTTGTAATGGCAAACGCGTTAAAATTGAAATCGGGGAGATAGCTACACAACAAGGCCATGGTGTGGCAGTATATAGCTATAGACAAAGCAAACTTTATAGGCTTGTGCCAAGCATTAACGCCGCTCACCACGGTGCCTGAAAAAATGCTTATCACGCCCAAAACCATGGCCAATACAAAGCAAAACAACCCGAAGAAGAACAGCAGTTCGTTCTTGCCCCTAATCTCGTAAAACAGTTGCATCATAACCGGCGCTTGTGGTGGCAAATGTAAAGCCGCGCGCGCTTGGTATACGATAACAAATGTTTATATTTTCATTGCAGCCTTTTTCAGGCGGCTGAGATGCACGGGTGTAATACCTAAGTAAGACGCAATCATACGTTGCGGGGCCCGGTTATGTATGTCGGGAAAAGTGTCCGTAAGGCTATCGTATCTTTCCTTTGGAGAAAGCTCGTATAGGTTGGCTATCCGCGCATCCTTGTACAAGAAATAGTATTCCGCAATCAGTCTGCCCAATTTATTACCCTCTTTCATTTCTGCATATCCCCACTCTATGGAGGCACGCGGCAATATTACCACCTCCGTTTCTTGTATGGTACGCAGCAGATATTTGGCCGGCATTCTGGTGATGAACGACGAATAATCGGCAATAAATTGATTCTCGTAGCCAAAATGTACCGTATGCTCTACACCGTTCCTGTCGCATATCAGCACCTGAAGCAAGCCCTTGTTGATAAAATACACCTCGTCGGGTATCCTGTCGGGTTTGTTAAGCAAGGTTTTACGCGGGAACAGCTGTGTTTGCGCCTGCGCTAGCAGCGTATCCAGTTCTTCATCGCATGTGGCAATCATCGAGCCTATGGCCGTTCTAATCTGTTGCATACCCTTGGGCAACATTGTTTAGCCCATACTCTAAAGTTAACCTTACGCTCCCTAAACCGCGAATTTTCTTTTTTACGAGGCATGGTTTTGTAGCGTTGTCCTCATTATTCAAAACAAACAGTATATGCAAGACGAGTACAACAACGAACTACGGGGCGTAAGCAGGCGTAAAGCATTGGCGGGCCTTGGTGCCACCGTGGCCATGATGGCTGCAGGGCCGCTTGTAGGCTTTGCGGGCAAAAAAGACGCTAAGGGAAATGCAGTGCCCGATATGAGCGACCCGCGTACCAAGTATCCGCAGCCGCCTTTTCAGGTGCAATCGCAGCCATGGCCCGGCTTGGCAAGCAAAATGAATCCACGGCCCGACCACGGAGAAACAAGCTACAAAGGCTCGGGGCGCCTAACGGGCCGTAAAGCACTTATTACGGGCGGCGACTCCGGCATGGGAAGGGCTGCGGCCATAGCCTTTGCACGTGAAGGTGCGGATGTATGCATCAACTATTATCCCACGGAAGAACCCGATGCGCAAGAGGTAGTGGAACTCATCAGGGCGGCGGGCCGTAAAGCCGTAGCTATCCCGGGCGACTTGCGCGACGAAGCTTTCTGCAAACGCCTTGTACAAGAAGCGGCGGAAGGCTTGGGCGGATTGGATATACTGGTAAACAATGCCGGAAGGCAGCAAACCCACGAGGCACTTACCGACATTACCACCGAGCAGTTTGATTGGACAATGAAGACCAACATATATGCACCGTTTTGGATAACCAAGGCCGCGCTACCTCACGTGGTTCCGGGTTCTGCCATTATCATCACCGCGTCCGAGCAGGCTTACGACCCGTCTTACGAATTGTTTGACTATGCTCAAACCAAAGCCGCAAATGCCAATTATGTGAAATCATTGGCAAAGGGTTTAGGTCCAAAAGGTATACGTGTGAACGGCGTGGCACCGGGCCCTATCTGGACACCGCTGCAAGTAAGCGGTGGCGCCACCCCCGAGAAGTTGAAGAAGTTTGGCGGAGATACGCCTTTGGGCCGCCCGGGACAACCCGCGGAACTAGCTTCCATTTATGTGCAGTTGGCGGCCAACGATGGCAGTTTTGCCACGGGGCAGATATATGGCGCATCCGGCGGGGCAGGAAACCCCTAAAATGCAAGACACCCATCCGCACAGCAGATGGGTGCTTTATCGTTCATATCGTGTCCTATGGCCAACGTCGAGGCTACTTACCGCCGCCGCGGCCGTTGTTGTTGCGGTTCGTATCAGAGTTACTTTGACTGCCGGGCTTACGCGTGCGATTTGCGTTCACCTCTTCGGCCATTTTATCGTACTCTTCCACGGTAAGGTTACCTTTGTTTTCTTCCGGAGAAGTTGTCTTTCTTTCTTGTTCTTGTTGTTTCTTGCTCATGGTGTTATTTTTCCCTTATCGGTTAAAAATTTGTGCCGCGAGCCTTATGCTGTACACCTCGCCGCACACCGACAAGAGCTCTTCGTATATTCCTAAAAATTTCATATCTTTATTTTATACCTAACACTATCGTTATGCAAAAAATCCTATCTGCCCTTTTAGTAGCCTTTCTTCCCGTGGTTGCGTTTGCCCAGGCACAGGTTGCATGCGATTTGGATATTAATACGGAAGCCAAACCGGGATACAAAACCGTATTTAAAAACAAGCTTGTATTTTTTGCCAATACGTCTTTGGAAGGCGTAGAAATGTGGACTTTCGATGGCACTACCCCTACCATCGCCAACCCGTTGAAAGACTTTAGCACGGGCTATGGCAACCATGATTATATGATTGAGTACAAGGGTTTTTTGTATTACGGAGGCAATACCAAGTACAACGGACGAGAACTCATGCGTTGGGACGGAATAGGTATACCGGAAATCGTTGCAGACATCAGTCCCGGCAAACCCAACTCGTCCCCTCGCAACTTTATCCTTCATGACGGTAAAGTCTATTTTTTGGCTACCACTATAACCGAAGGCGAAGAACTTTGGATGTATGATCCGATACCGGATACAGCCGTCAGGGTTACGGATATCTCCCAAAATAGCGGCAGCGATATTCGCTACATTACCGTTTACGCTAACAAATTATACTTCTCCGCAGCCAATTTTAATACCAGCGGTCAGGAATTATATGCTTACGATCCCGCAACAAAACAAGCATCGCTCGTTGCTGATATATATTCCGGTGCATCATGGAGCAGCTACCCAAAACACCTTACCACATACAATGGCAAGTTGTATTTTGCCGCGGGCACCGCATCTTACGGCAACGAGTTGTATGAGTTCGACGGCACCTACCCGCCCGTACGTGTGTCGGATATTACCACAGGTGAGGGTTCATCTCTGCCGGATATGCCTACCGGACAACTGCGTTCACAATACATTATCGGCTACAAAAACAAAATATACTTCGTGGCCAACAAGGGTCTTTCGGGGCATCAACTATATTGCTACGACCCCACACTTCCGGCAGATACAGCCAACCCACGTTTTGTTTTCAATATCAATCCGCCTGCTCGTCAAAACCCAACCAATTTCTTTGTGTTTGAGGACGTCCTATACTTCAGCGGAGATGATGGTGTTCATGGCCGTGAGCTATGGATGTACGATGGCACAAACGATCCTAAGATGGTGACCGACCTCTGTCGCGGCAATTGTCACGGAGACCCGGACGAATATGCCATCTATAACGGCAAACTATATTTTACCGCACGAGACAGCCAAATGGGGCGAGAATTGTTCAGGTTGGAGTTTACGGCAGGTGTACCTTCGGTATTCCGTGCGCTTAGTGTTACAGCGTACCCCGTGCCCTCCTCCGGTATCGTAAATTTCAATATCAATGCTTCAGAACCTGGCAAATACTCCTTGGTTATTGCAGATATCCAAGGCCGACAAGTATGGTTTGAAAAACCGCAAGCATACGTTTCAGGCAATATCATTCTTACGGCAGACTTATCCGGCTTGGTATCGGGCACTTACTTATATGGCGTATATAATCATTCGGGCGAGATGCTTGCCGGAGGCAAACTTATAAAACAGTAGGCAACTCGCGTCCCGCATATTTTATTGCTTTACTCCCACGCCGCACGTAACTTTGTTTTTTGCAAGGGATACCATGGCATCAAAAAACATCAAAAGCACATCGCTTGAAGAATTTTACCGTGAGGCATCCGGCTTTACCGGTAAGGAGATAACCGCTCTGCTGCCGCCGGGCATCAATAAAGAAATCGGCCACTTCAATATATTCGACATCGCGGAAACCATTAAGGAGGTGAAGCGCAAGTCGGCAATGCCGTACAACCGCCGCGCTTACTACAAAATAAGTCTCATTTGTGGCAAAAGCACAGCCGAATATGCCGATAAAACAATAGATATAACCCACAACGCCCTACTCTTCGCCACACCCAAAGTGCCTTATAACTGGGTACCCAAAACCCCTGACATGCATGGTGTTTTTTGCATCTTTACCGAAGAATTTCTGGCACAAGGAAACCGAAAACCGAATGAACTTCCCATTTTCAGCACGGGGAGCATTCCTGTTTTTATGCTTAATGACAATGAAGCCGATGAAATAGCCGCTTTATTCAACAAAATGAAAGCAGAAATCGCCTCGGATTATACCTACAAATACGAGCTATTGCGTACATATGTATGGGAGTTGATACATTACGGGCAAAAATTGCAACCTGCGTCTGCAACACCGGCCGGCAATGCAGGTGCAAGAGTGGCAGCTTTGTTTCTTGAACTGCTCGAGCGACAATTTCCTATCGAGTTTCCAAGACAAACATTGGCGTTACGCACCGCCAAAGATTTTGCAGACCGGCTCTCCATACATGTAAACTACTTAAACAAAGTACTTAAAGATGCCACAGGCAAAACTACCATGCAGCTTATTGCTGCCCGCTTGGTGATAGAAGCCAAAATATTGCTAAAGCAAACAAACCTTAACATTTCCGAAATAGCTTACGGCCTCGGATTTGAAGACCCTGCACATTTTTCCAACTTCTTTAAAAAACATACCGAGCTCACCCCTGCCGCATTTCGTTCTTAGCCCTGCAGATTTGATTTTTGCAATTATCCGATTGATCTGCGCAACAATGCCAAACCTACGATGACTGAACTTTGTGTTCAAAATAAAAGCAATAACATGAACACAAAAAAGAAGATAGCGTTGGTGACGGGCGGAAGCCGCGGCTTGGGTAAAAACATGGCTATCAGCCTCGCAAAAAAAGGTATCGACGTAGTCCTCACTTATCACAGCAATAGCGCTGAAGCCGAGGATACGGTAAATACCATTAAAGCCTTGGGACAAGACGCTACCGCCTTCAGGCTGGACACTGCGGATGTAACACAATTTGATACGTTTTTTACACAAATGTCGGCCTACCTAAATACAAAATACGGCAGCCCCCATTTCGACTTCCTTATTAACAATGCGGGAACTGCTTTACACGCTTCATTTGCCGAAACAACCGAGCAGCAGTTTGACCAAGCCGTAAACATCCATTACAAGGGTGTATTCTTCCTTACACAAAAAGCGCTAAAGTATATAAATGACGGAGGACGAATCATAAACATATCATCCGGCTTGGTTCGCTTCGCCATCCCCGGCTCATCGGCTTACGGCTCTATGAAAGGAGCTATCGAGGTATTGACACGCTATTTGGCCAAAGAACTCGGCTCACGCGGTATTGCCGCAAATGTGGTGGCTCCGGGCGCAATTGAAACAGACTTTGGCGGCGGCAGGGTAAGGGACGACAAAGCAATGAATGCACATATTGCAGGACTTACGGCCTTGGGGCGGGTGGGCTTGCCCGATGATATAGGTGGTGTTGTGGCCTTCTTTTGTACCGAAGAAGCCGGATGGATAAATGCCCAACGTATAGAGGTTTCAGGTGGGATGAATCTGTAACCGCACTTTCACTTACAAGAAATAGCGGCACTTGGTGCTGCTATTTTTTTGTGGTTATAATTCAGATAAAAAAATACTGCCCCGGCGAAACGGGGCAGTCTAACAGTTCAACATTAGTCAAACATTACTTGACTAATAAGCTTAGTATTGTTTATTCCTTTGTGAGTTTCACCACACCGGAACTTTGTTCATCGTTATATTTCAACAGATACATACCTGCAGGTACATTACCGATGGCAAGCGTTGATTTCGCTTCGTTAACTTCTACACTCAATACCACCTTTCCGGTTATATCCGTGATCGTCACCACACCTTTACCAACGGGATTGTGAGACAAATTCAATGTCACTACATCTTTGGCAGGGTTGGGATAAGCGGCTATGCCTACGTTACCGTTAACATCATCTACACCTACGTTAAACGGAGTGATGAAATGAAGAGTCGTCCAATCAGACTCTTCATATATCGTACCACAATGTGTACGAATATGGAAATAATATTCCGTACCCGATGTCAGCGCATTATAGTGTGTACCTGTCAGTACCACATTTGTACCGGCTACCGGATCTAAGGGAGATTGATTTAGTTCATATTCGTAAGATACTGCGGTGGCTACGGGAAGCCAGCTTATTACTGCACTTTTGGCGGTAAGCTGATTAATAGTGGGTACGGGAGGATGACAAGTCACCATTGTGCGGAATGTGTCTAAAGACCAATCGGAAGTATCTCCGGCTCCGCATATGGTACGCACCCATGCGTAATAAAGAGTATTTTCTTTAAGTCCTGTGGGGTTCCAATTAGCTACAGAGCTAAAATTAGCTTTTGAGGGTGTCAAAGCACTAGCAGTATCTACAATCACTTGGTAGCCTAAAGGATAGTACTCTTCATCCCATTGCATTTTGGCATCAAAGGCTGTAATATCAAAATGGCTGATATTACGAGGTGCGTTGAAGCAACGGATACCTGTACGACCGTTTTGCACACCGGTAAACTTGGCGCTAAGCGTGTCAAAAGGATTTTTGGGCATCATTACATTCATGATAGAATCCGTGATACCGTTGCCGTTATTATAACCTACCCATACTCCGTTCACAATCGATTTGGCAATGCGTGCCACGGTTTCACTAGCTATATTACCTAACCAAGGATTTTTATACCTGATATTGGGAATATACTCATAAGTACCGTCGGGTGCTGTAACATCTACATAAAAGAATGTACGCTCTACTACGGCAGGTGTTATCGGGCTAGCCTTTATACCTGTATATTGCTTTACCGCAACAGAAGAAGGCACTGAAGTACCCCAGTCTATAGAGGCTACCGTATCACCGCCAAAGGTGAATATCTGACGAGTATTTACCATGGGGTTGGCAGGATACGCCACCGCATTGGGGGGTACGGATGTAGGTGTAAATTCATAAGCACCGATATCGGGTACGCCGTCAAAGCGGGTTTTGGGCCTTTGTTGTCCTATAATATCCAGCGTATCGCCGGGCATGTGCACACCGCGGCCTTGCAGCGCCCATGAATTGGGACTTGAGGCATTAGGCGCAAAATTACCGTTTGCCGGATCTGTTAATCCCGGATCATAGCTTAATGAGTTCATATCATTGCCCGTGCCTGCTCTCCATGTTTGCAAAGATGTTGTGCTAACGGCAGGTATGCCGGAGCGCAACGTAAGCGTAGACGGAGAATATACCAGGTTATAATCGCTGCTTACATAAGCAGTATCGGATATATCCACTGCGTTTCCGGTAGCGGCGCTTGCACGTACGAAAATATTGTTGCGCAAAATAAATTTACCCGGATATGATGTTGACCCGTTAGAGTACAACAATTGGTTGGTGGTACCGGTAGAACCGCTATAGAAAGTATTATTCAACAATTGGAAAGCCGAATAAGTACCACTGCTGCGGTATACCATGTAGGTGGTACCCGTAGTTTTAAGGTCGAAAACGTTGTTCATATAAATAGCCGCCGCCGGTGTGCTGCTGATATATAAACCATATATGGTACCGGTAGTGCGCGCTTTAAACGTATTACCTATAAAGCTGTTGCTTTCGGTAGTGCTGTTGTAATAAGAAGTGGGGTGCTGAGCGCTATAAATAGCTCCGGAAGTACTATTAAAATTATGCTTATTGTTTATAAAGGTACCACCTGTTTGTAAGTAGTTATACGCATTGGTAATGGAACCGGTTGTAGTGGTTACATTCCAAGTATTGTCCTTTATTAATGCCGAGCAATAATAGTTGGGCATGTTGACGCTACCTGACGTGGTAGTAACATTCCAAGTGTTGCCTTGGCAAGTATCACCGCTACCAAAGTATGCCGGTGTATAAGGGCAATAAATAGTGGCTGTGGTGGCTGTAATATTATACGTATTACCAATATTTTTGGAGCCGGAAGCGTAATAGTTGGTATAATTAGGAGAATATACCGTACCGCTTTGCGTATTGGTATTAAACACGTTATTATTCATATTTGCCTTTCCCTGTCCGTAATAGTCAAGAGTATATGGGTTGTAGATGGTACCCGAAGTGGCATTTACCGTAAAGTTATTGTTGGCAACGTTTGCACCGGTGCAATAATACCCTACCAAGTAAGGCAACGTATAGATACCCGAGCTTGAAGTTGTGGTTATATTGGCTACGTTATTGGTAATATCGTATAATGTATTGTAATAACCGTAATAGTAAGGGAATAAATAAAATGTACCCATACCATTGGGTGCATTTACTGTAAATACGTTTTTATCCACTTTTAGTTTGGTGTACTGTGAACCATACCAGCCATAGTATCCCAGCAAATAGGTCGTGTTTGATGCATTCATATTTACTATAAACGTATCACTTGACATGCTGAAATCACTTGCTGCCGAGGTTATGTAGCCTGAATAGTAACCGAATAATCCATAGCTTGTAGCCGTGTATGACGTATTTATGGTAAACTTATTGTTATCCATTGAACTGGCAACGGCATTGGTCCATCCGCCAACGCCACTGCTCGTTGTGGCCCCCGTGTTGGTATGGCCTATAACACCGGTAGTAGATGTAAAATTAAACTTGTTGCTATCCACATCCGATGATGCTGCGGCACTCATAAAATTACCGACTGTGCTTGGGTTGAAGATGCTACCTGTGGTGGTTGTATAGTTAAAAGTGTTGTTATTACATTTTGAGCCCGTCATGTTGTTAAACAGGCCATATGTGGCGTTAAGGATATTACCTGTTGTGGCCGTATGGTTAAATGTGTTACCGCGCACATAACAGTTGTTGGCATAAGACATAAAGTAATAGTTGCCTGTGGCAGCTATACCCGCACTTGTGCCCGAGCAAGTAAACGTGTTACCTTGCGCCCAAGAGTTTACGCAGTAATACATCAACGTAGGAGGGTATAATTGTCCGGCTCCGGATGCGGTTGCCGTAAACGTATTATTCATCAAATACACATCGGTAGAGTAATTGTTGAAAAACATATGTGCCGTACCGGTACTAACGTTTACACCTACGTTATTGCCGCTCATAACAAAATTTGCCGTTGCGGTGTTGTTTATGTAGTTGTTATAAATGCCATAGTGGGTACCTGTTGTGGTGTTTATGTTTATGGTATTACCTACTACATCTCCGCCCTTTTGCAAATAATTGAAATACATGCCGTAGGCCAAAGAAGTAGCGGTACCGTTTATGGTGTTGCCATTAACCTTGAGGGCTCCCGCATGCTGCGCATATATACCGTTTACCAACGGATCGGCAATGGTATTGCCCGCTATAATATTTCCGTCGGTAGTGGCCGTTGTTGAAGCACCGTACATATAAACTCCGGAGTAACCTTTGTTTAACACATTACCATACACCACATTCCCGGTTCCCGTTAAAGTGTTTCCGGAAACGCCCATTAATATCACCGATGATGTGGCAGCGCTTGTAGATGTGCTTAACGATGTAAGTGTACAGCCCGATATACTGTCGTTTGACGATGAGCCTGCGACACTTATTACGCAACCATATGCCGAGCTTGTGTTGGTAATATTCAAACCTTTAATTCTCACGAAATCCAAATCTGTTATTCGTATCACGTAATTATCGGTAGCAGTACCTTCAAAACTTATGTCAACGGCAGTAGGGGCTTCTTTTTGAATAGTCAGTGTATTGGTTGCACTGGTACCGCTAATGCCGGTCAGGTTCACTTGCCAACCCGTGCCCGAATAAGTACCCGGGATAATGTTGAGCGTAAGGGGACCCACCAAAGGACTACCGATGTCCGAAACTGCGGCAGCCAATGTGGGATAGTCGCCGCCAGGCCCTACTCTGTAGGTTCCCGAGCTAATGGCAAAGGCCGGTATCACTCCCAATGTGGCTAGCATTGCAAGTAATGTTTTTTTAACTAGGTTAAACTGTTTCATTATTTATTTATTATGGTTATCAAGACTTTTTAATGACAAAAAAATCACGTTACGCTATTTTTTTAATTCAGCTTTAATCCCCTATTAACCCTATTTTAATCTTATTTTAATCAAGGTAGGGATTTTTTCGATTATTTTAACAAATGACGTAAATATATTTATTTTAATAATGCAAACAATGAAAAGCGCGGTGATTTAACCATCAAAATTAAATTGGCGTTAAAATGGAATTAAAGCTCACAAAAAAACGGCAGCCGTAAAAGGCTGCCGTCAGAGTTATCGGACTTGTACTAAATTAAAGCTATTCTTTTGTGAGTTTGATCACACCTGAGCTTTGCTCGTCCACATATTTCAATAAGTACATACCTGAAGGAACATTACCGATTTCCAAACTGCTTTTAACGTCGGTGATCTCGGTAGTAAACACGGTCTTTCCGGTTACGTCTGTAATGGTAACCACACCCTTTCCTACAGGCTTATGAGACAGGTTAAGTGTAACGGTCTGTTTAACAGGATTAGGATAAGCCGCAATACCAATATTTCCGTTTACGTCATCAACACCCGTAGTAAACGGAGTAATGAAGCGCAACGTCGTCCATTCAGACTCCTCATATATGCTGCTGCAATGCGTACGTATATGGAAATAGTATTCCGTACCTGAAGTAAGCGCATTATAATGCGTACCGGTCAACACAACATTGGTACCGGCTACAGGATCAAGCGGCGACTGATTCAACTCATACTCGTAAGACACCGCAGTAGGCACGGGAGGCCAGCTTATTACCGCACTTCTGGACGTAAGCTGGTTAATAGAAGGCACCGGAGGATGACAAGTAATCATGGTACGGAATGTATCCATCGTCCAAGCCGAGGTGTCCCTTAGCCCGCAAATAGTACGCACCCATACATTATAGAGCGTATTCTCCGTAAGCCCCGTGGGGTTCCAATTGGCAACCGAACTAAATTGAATCTTACTCGGATCAAGAGTAGACGAGGTATCCACCACCACTTGGTATCCCAGCGGGTAATACTCTTCTTCCCATTGCAGTTTGGCATCAAAAGCAGTTACATCGTAATGCTGCAACCCTTTGGGCGAATTGAAGCAACGTATACCTATACGACCGTTCTGCACACCGGTGAACCTAGAGCTAAGGCTATCCAAGGGGTTCGTAGGCATCATGCTGTTGTTTATCGAATCGGTAATAGCATCGGTATTGTTGTAACCCACCCATGCACCCCCGTTGCTGGAGCGAGCTATTTTCGTGATAGTCTCACTTCCGATATTGCCCAGCCAAGGATTTTTGTATTTCACGTTGGGTATATATTCATATACGCCTGTGGGCGCAGCCACATCTATATAAAAGAACGTGCGTTCTACGGCTGCGGGCGTCATTCCGGGGGCTTTTACTCCCGTGTATTGTTTCACTGATGCGGTGGACGGCACTGTGGAACCCCAATCGATATATCCTACCGTATCGCCCCCAAAAGTAAATACTTGACGCGTATTCATTGAAGGTGTAGAAGGATAAGCGGTTGCATTAGGCGGTGTAGATGTAGGCGTAAATTCATAGGCACCTATATCGGGCACACCATCAAAACGGGTTTTGGCACGGGGCTGACCTAAAATATCCAGCGTATCGCCGGGCATGTGCACACCGCGACCTTGTAATGCCCAAGAATTGGGATTAGCGGCATTAGGCACAAAGTTGCTGTTTGCGGGATCGGTAAAACCGGGGTCGTAGCTCAGCGTGTTCATATCATTTCCGGTACCTATACGCCATGCGTGCAAGGAAGTGGTAGAAACCGAGGGGACGCCCGTGCGCATTGTAATATTGCCCGGAGAATACACCAGGTTGTAATCGCTGCTTATATAAGCCGTGTCCGAAACGTCTATACCGTTACCGGTAGCCGTAGCATTGTCACGCACTATAACGTTGTTGCGCATTATGAATTTACCCTTCAATGTAGAGGATCCGCTGGTATATAACAGTTGGTTGGTGCTACCGGTAGATGCACTATAGAAGGTGTTATTATAAAGCAGGAAATTGGAATAGCTACCCGAACTGCGATATATCATATAAGTGGAACCCGCAGTCTTTAGGTCGAATACGTTATTCATATACATGGCACCCGCAGGTGTACTGTTGATATACAAACCGTAGATGGTACCACCCGTACGCGCCTTAAAGGTATTGCCTATTACATTAAACGATTCTGTGGTGCTGTTATAATATGAAGTATTGTGCTGAGAGCAATTGATTGTTCCCGAAGTGCTGTTCAGGTTCAATTTATTACCGATAAAATTACCACTGCTTTGAGGATAATAGTACAAATTGGTAATAGTGCCGGATGTAGTGGTAACGTTCCATGTATTGTTCTTGGCCAATCCGTTCAGATAGTAGTTCTGCATGTTTACACTACCCGTGGTTGTGTTAATGTTCCAGGTATTGTTAATACAAGTATCACCGCTTCCGAAGTATGCGGGACTCATCGGGCAATGCACCGTTGCCGTGGTGGCATTAACATTAAAGGTGTTGCCCGACTCGGTAGACCCTGAAGAGTAATACGATGAGTAGTAAGGCGAATAAATCGTACCGCTACCGCTGGTGGTATTAAACACGTTGTTTTCGGATTTAAAACCGGCTGCACAGTAAGAGCTCACCGTGTAAGGATTATAAATGGTTCCCGAGGTGGCCACTACCGTACTGGTATTATTGCTAAAGGAACCGGCCTTACACATATACATGTTGTAGTTGCATAAAGTATATAGGCTGGATGCACTGGTGGTGTTTACGTTTATCTTATTGCCGTTCATTTCAGCATAAGCATTATAATATTGGAAATAAGATACACCTAACAAATATAACGTACCGATTCCGTTCGGAGCCTGTACATCAAATACGTTATTGTTCCAACGCAACGTGGTGTTTTGTGCCGCATACCAAGGATAATAACCCATGAAATACGTGGTGTTCGAGGCATTCATGTTAACCAGGAAAGTATCGTTCGAAACTTCGAAGTTTGACGTGGTTTGGGTATTGTATCCGGAATAATAACCAAAGATACCATAGCTGGTGGCCGTGTATGCGGTATTGAAGGTAAACTTGTTGTTTCTCAACGTACTTCCTACCACATTGGCCCATCCGCCTATCCCGCTGGTAGAAGTATTACCCGAGCCGGTATGGCCTATTACACCGGTGGTGGACGTAAAGTTGAACCTGTTACTATCCACGTTGGAATTGGTAGAGGCACTCATAAAGTTACCGGTACCGCTGGGGCTGAATATTGCACCTGTTGTAGCCGTGTAATTAAATGTATTGTTATTACACTTGGAACCAACCATATTATTCATCAGGTTATATGTTGAGCCCAATATCCTACCCGTTGTGGCCGTATGGTTAAATGTGTTGGCACGTACCGTACAGTTATTGGCATAAGACATAAAGTTGTAAGTGCCTGTATTGGCAATGCCCGCACCTGTACCGGTACAGGTAAACGTATTGCCTTGTGCCCAAGAGTTAGTACAATAATACATCAGAGTAGGCGGAAACAACTGACCTGATCCTGTTGCCGTGGCTGTAAACGTATTGTTATTTACAACAATATCAGTGCAATAATTGTTATACAACATGTGGGCCGTACCTGAGCTAACGGTTACCCCCACGGTATTACCTGTCATCACAAACGCTGTGGATGTGGTATTATTGATATAGTTATTGTAAATGCCATAGTGCGTACCTGTGGTGGTATTTATATTAACGGTGTTATTAACAATGTCACCACCCTTTTGCAGATAATTAAAATACATACCATACTCCAAGGTAGTTGCAGTACCGTTTATGGAGTTGGCGTTTACTTTCAAAGCGCCGGCATGATGCGCATAGATACCATATACCAACGGGTCTGCAATGGTGTTACCGGTTACGATATTTCCGTCTGTCGGAGCCGATGCGGACGTACCATACATATAAACGCCGGCATAACCCTTGTTTAATACGTTACCGGCGATTACATTGTTTGCACCGGAAAAAAGGTTGCCGGTAGCGCCCATAAGAATTACAGGTGACGTTGCCGCCGAGGTACCGGTGCCCATGGATGTCAGCGTACAATTGGCAATACTATCGTAAGATGATGACCCTGCAAGCTCGATAACGCAGCCGTAATCGGTGGCCGTATTGGTAATGGTCAATCCTTTGATTCTTACATAATCTACGCTTGATACGCGTATCACGTAGTTGGCTCCTACCGTACCTTGGAAACTGATGTCGGCTCCTGTAGATGCTTCTGCTTTAATGGTGAGCGGATTGGATGCACTTGTTCCGGTAATACCTGTGAGATCCACTTGCCAGCCGGCTCCTGAATAACTCCCGGGCATTATATTGAAGGTAAGAGGTCCGACGATAGGGTTCCCGATGTCGGAAACCGCCGCGGCCAGTGTGGGATAATCGCCCCCGGGACCTACCCTGTAGGTGCCCGAGCTAATGGCGAAAGCAGGTGCATAACCTGCAATAGCCACAACTGTGGCTACTAGTAGCTGTTTGAGAATGTTGAACTGTTTCATATTTATAACTCTGTTTACTTATTGACTTTTATTCTACCATCTTTTAACTATTTTTTAATGAAGTAATGTTTTTTAATCACGCTTTAATTGTTCTTTAAGAACTTTTTAACGAAACTAATTTATGGAAAAAACTTAATAACACCTTAAAACCATCACATAAAATATAAAATAATTTATGTTTATTTATTAGCCGAAAGTATACGCGGACATAAAAAAAGCCGGCTACCATGTAGCCGGCTTCAACCATTGAGCGGTTTATTACTGCTTGTTGAGCTTTACGATTCCGGAACTCTTATCGTCGTTATACTTCAATAGGTACATCCCCCCGGGTAGGTTTCCTATATTAAGCGTCGACCGTACATCGCTTACTTCTGTAGTATACACCACCTTACCGGTTACATCGGCTACCACTACTTTCCCTTTTCCTACAGGCAGGTGCGAAAGGTTCAGCGTCAGCACATCGGTTACGGGATTGGGATAAACCGCGATACCTATGTTTCCGTTTACATCCTCCACGTCGGTAAAGAAGGGGGTAATGAACCGTAAGGTTGCCCAATCCGACTCTTCATAGATAGTATTACAATGCGTCCGTACGTGGAAGTAATACTCCGTACCTGCTTTAAGCGCATTGGCAAAACGTGTGGTTTGCATAATATTGGTCCCGGCAACTGGATCCGAAGGAGATTGATCCAACACATACTCATAAGATACTGCGGTACGAACCGCGTCCCAATATATTGTTGCCTCCGTGGGTTTCAGTGAAGAAATTTTGGGCTCGGGCGCGTGACAGGTAATCATCGTGCGGAACGTGTCCAATGTCCAAGCGGATGTATCCGTGAGCCCACAAATGGTACGTACCCATACGTGATACAATGTATTTTCTGTCAAACCCGTTGGGTTCCAATTGGCTACGGAGCTAAACTGCGCCTTAGACGCGTCAAGGATACTTGCGGAATCTACAACTATTTGGTAGCCTATGGGTGAATACACCTCCTCCCACTGTATTTTGGCATCAAATGCGGTAACATCATAATGCTGTACGCCGCGCGGCGCGCTGAAACAACGTATACCGATACGGCCGTTTTGTACACCTGTAAATTTGGAGCTCAAACTGTCGAATGCTTTGGCAGACATCATACTGTTCATAATCGTGTCGGTAATACCGTCGGTATAGTTATAACCCATCCACGCACCACCATTGCTGGATTTTGCAATGCGAACAATGGTCTCACTTTCAACATTTCCCAACCAAGGGTCTTTATATCTTACATTCGGGATGTACTCATATACGCCTGTCGGTGCGGCAACATCCAAATAAAAGAACGTACGCTCTACCGATGCGGGCGTCATAGACGGTGCTTTCATACCGGTATACTGCTTAACGCTAACGGTAGCTGGCACCGAGGCTCCCCAATCGATTGAACCTACGGTATCTTGACCGAACACGAAAAACTGACGAGTGTTTTGCGACGGTACCGAGGGATAAGCCATGGCATTGGGAGGCGTGGATGTGGGCGTAAACTCATAGGCACCCAAATCCGGCACACCTTCAAATCTGTCGCGGGCACGCGGCACACCGTTCATATCTGCGGTATCACCTGCAACATGCACCCCGCGGCCTTGCAAAGCCCAAGAATTGGGGCTGGCAGCATTAGGACGCAAATCTCCGTTGGCGGCATTCACAAATCCGGGGTCATATATCAACGAATTCACATCATGCCCCGTGGCAACCCGCCAAGACCTTAACGAAGTGGTATTTACCGCAGGGGCACCTGCCCTCATGGTAAAATTACCGGGCGCATAAAACAAATTGTAATCGCTGCGCACGTACGCGGTATCCGAAAAATCCACGGCATTTGAAGTACCCGCCTTATCCAGTGAAAACACGTTGTTGTGCAATATCATCTTACCGGAGTTGGAAGTGGATGTGGTATTGCTAAACACCATGAAATTGGTATTGTTTTGCGAAGTACTGTGAAACGTATTATTCAGTAAAAGAAAATCGGCTCGGCTGCCACTGGTACGGTAAACTTGGTAACTGGGCCCTCCTGTTTGCAGGAAGAAGGAATTGTTGTACAACTTTACACCGGCAGGTATAGTGCTGCTGCTGAACAAACCATATACCGAACCCGTAGTACTACGTGCTTTAAATCTGTTACCCCAAAATGTAGGTGCATCCGTGGTACCTGATGTGGTAGGATTTATACAGTATATAATTCCGGATGTAGTGGTGAAGTTATAATCGTTGTTTTCGAACAACGCTGTGCTTTGCGTATAGTTACACAAGTTTTGAATAGTTCCGGATGTAGTGGTGAAATTACAGGTGTTATTTTTGAAAGTGCCGGAAGAATAGTAGTTCGGCATGGTGATTTGACCGGTGGTGGTAGTGGCATTCAACGTATTACCTTCAAATACGTTAGCGTTACCTTGATATATGGCGGAGTAAAAGTTAATGGTACCCGATGTGGTGTTGATATTATACAGGTTGTTACTGCCTGTGCAGTTTGCGGCGGAGTAAAGCGGTGCATAGTAAGGATATACGGTTGCAGTGGTGGCAGTTACGTTAATTTTATTATTGGAATATGAACCGGGATTTGTCGACACATTGGCGTAAATATTATAATATCCGGTAGCATAAACCGTACCCGAAGTAGTGTTTATGTTTACTATGTTGCCGTCTACCTTAGGCGAGTTAGACTGGTAAGAAATGAACATTGGCCAGTTGTAATAACTACCTGCGCCCCCGGGCATATTTACGTTAAACACATTCCTACTGAAGTCAACTGTTTTTGAAGCAGTAGGACCTCCGGTATATGACAAATAGTAACCCATGTGATAGCGAGTGGCGCTTGCCGTATAGGTCATATCAAAGGTATCATTGGTCATCGTAAGTTTTGCAGGAGAATAATATCCCGCATAGTAACCGAAGATGCCGTAGCTGGTACCTGTGGATTGGGAGTATATCGTATACTTGTTATGGCTGTACGAAATTTCACCTGCATAGTTAAAGCTGTTGAAATTAGCCGTAGTACCCGTTGTACCATGTCCTATAACTCCCGTAGTGGTGGTAATGTTTACTTTATTGGAATCGAATGTGGTGTTATTGGCATAACACATCAGGTTAAAAGGGTTAGCCGTACTTGTGGGGTTAAATATACCGCCCGAGGTGGCCGTATAATTAAACGTATTGGAGTTACAGGCAGTGTTGGTGGCATAAAACAGGAAGTTATAACCGCCGCTGCATATTTTACCCGAGGTGGCTTTCATTTCAAACACGTTATTGCGCACCACACAGTTATCGGCGTAGGACATGAAATTATATACACCCGTTGAGGAATTGGTGATACTGCCCGAACCGGTAGCGGTGGCATTAAACGTATTGCCCGATGCGGTAGAGCCTTTACAATAGAACATAAGCGTTGGCGGATTGGCTACACCGGTACTTGCCTTTACGTCGGTAACGTTGCGCAACACATGTATATCATTGCAGTAGGTGTTATAAAAATCCTGCGCAGTGCCGCTGGTCACTATTACGTTAACAATATTATCGGCAATAGTGGCCGGGGTTGCCAAATCACTGTTGTGGTAGTTGTCATAAATACCAAAGTGTGTACCCGTAGTGGTATTTATGGTTACGGTATTACCGGAGATATTTCCGCCCGATTGCAGGTAATTTAGGAATATGCCGTGCGTCAACGAGGTTGCCGTGCCGCTTACGGTATTGCCGGTTATCTTAAGGTTCCCGGCAAAATGGGCATATATACCATAAACCAACGGATTGGCAACGGTATTGTTTGCCAATGTGTTATTATCGGTAGTGGAGGAAACCGAAGCCCCGTACATAAAAATGCCGGTATAACCCTTGTTGATGACATTGTCTTTAATCACGTTATTTTTACCGGTAAGCGAGCCGGCCCCTTGGCTACCTAACACAAGGGTTGCGGCATTACTGTTATTGGTGGTACCTGCCGACGTAAGTACGCAGTTCAATATACTGTCACCTTCCGCGGCACCTTTCAGTTCTATTACTCGTCCAAAGTCTGTCGCGGTATTTTCAAACGTAATGTTCTTTATGGTTACAAAACTCGCCCCGTCTAAAGATAACAGGTAGTTTTCCGTAGCCGTACCCGCCATTTTTATCACGATATCTCCGGGTGCTCCCAAGCCTTGTATTACTAATCTGTTGCCTGCCCCTGTACCGGGTATTGCAGGTATTTGCACACGCCAATCGGCACTAGTATACGTGCCCGGCAAGATGTTTAGCGTTAGCGGGCCGGTTATGTTAGGTATGTCTGTTATCGCTTCAGACAATGATTGAAAAAAACCACCGGGGCCTACGGTGTACACTCCCGATGTAACGGCCGAAGCCTGTTGGAAACCTGCAAGTACAAAGACCGCGGCCAAGGCTTTTTTTAGTAGGTTAAATTTTTTCATGAAAATGCTGTTTTTAAAAAGATTTATTACTCTGTTCAGGTATAATTTGTTACCGGTTAGTAATTTCATTATATCTTTTTGTATTAAACAGCCTTTCATCGGAGTTTAATTTCCGTTTAATTACCTTTTAATCGTTCATTAATTTGTCTTTAATCCGTTTTTAATATTTAGAGGAATTTTAACTTATCCCCGTACTTCGGGGTATGTAAAACGCTAATTATCAGACGATATAGACTATAACAAAAACACAATACAAAAATTGAATAAAATTGACATTAATCTACAATGAAAAAGCGCAGTAGAGCAGCGTTAAACATCAATTAAAAAGCGGTGAAGTATTAGTTAATGATATCAGTTAACCGCAACAAAAAAGCCGCCATAAAGGCGGCTTTTTGCTATTCTTAAATTTTATTAAGCTATCGTGATGCTGTTATCCAGATACACGTCTTGAATGGTGTTCAACAGTTCCACTCCTTCGTTCATCGGCTTTTGGAATGCTTTACGACCACTGATGAGTCCCATACCGCCCGCACGTTTATTCACTACGGCGGTCATTACGGCCTCAGCCATATCCGATGCACCTTTCGATTCGCCTCCGGAGTTGATAAGACCTACACGGCCCATGTAGCAGTTGGCCACTTGGTAACGGCACAGGTCAATCGGGTGCTCGCTGCTCAGTTCCTCGTACACTTTCTTGTGGGTTTTACCGTAGTTCATGACATTGTAACCGCCGTTGTTGGTAGGCAGTTTCTGCTTAATGATGTCAGCCTGAATGGTAACGCCCAAGTGGTTGGCTTGCGCCGTAAGGTCGGCAGCGGTATGATAGTCTACGCCGTCTTTCTTAAAGGCACTGTTACGCAGGTAGCACCACAATACCGTAGCCATACCCAACTCGTGTGCATACTCGAATGCCTTGGCCACTTCCACAATTTGGCGGGCGCTTTCGTCACTACCAAAGTAAATGGTGGCGCCTACCGCTACGGCACCCATGTTCCATGCATCGCGGATGGAGCCGAACATGATTTGGTCGAAACGGTTGGGGTAAGATATAAACTCGTTGTGGTTAATTTTTACGATAAAGGGTATTTTATGGGCATATTTGCGCGCCACGGCACCCAACACGCCATAAGTTGAAGCTACGGCATTACAACCGCCTTCCACCGCCAGTTTTACGATGTTTTCGGGCTCAAAATATATGGGATTGGGCGCAAAAGATGCACCTGCGCTATGCTCAATACCTTGGTCTACAGGCAGGATAGACACATAACCGCTACCGCCTAGGCGACCGCTATCCAAAATGGTTTGGATACTGCGGAGGGTTTGAATGTTGCGGTTGGAGGCCGACCAAACATCGTCTACCGTAGTGGCGGAGGGTACGAATATTGAAGATTTATCAATCGTTGTGCTTTTGTGTTCCAGGTAATAAGAGGCCTTATCACCCAACAGCTCCTGAATTTTTGTAGATGCCATGTATTACGTAATGTTTAAAGTGGTGCAAAGATAAGGCGTAGCTTCCATAATTAAGACGTACACAGCCGAAATATTAAAAACGAACATCTTTGTATGCGAACCCTAGCGCAGCCTATATACGATAAGGCCGCTTACGGAATCCTGCAAAGCCACAGGCAAAACTTGGCCTTCCGAGTCCCGCAAAACGGGGGGCTCATTACCTACCCCCTCCTTACCATAGTAGAAGTAGTAATCGAGACCATACCGACGCATGTCACTAAGTAACGCTCCGAAGGGCACATCTGCACGCGGCATGTTAAAATATGGATTTCCCGAGAAATAGGCCAAACGGCTCACGCGCTCCAAATCATTGCCCTCGCCAAATATCACATTTGCCGTAAACGTTCCTTTTATGCCGGCTTTGTCAAGGCGGTGTGCCAAATCATACTCTGCCTGCCCTTCACGAAACAGTTGCTTCATATCCCAAAGGGGCCAAACCAACAGGGCTGCGGTAAATACAAACATAATGAGGGTGTACGTATGCCGCTCCACATGGGGCAAAATCTTTTGCAGAGCAACGGCCCCCATCAGCACCCCGGGGAAAAACATATACCATATATAACGGGCCTCGTAATTAATCAGGATAAAACCGGTGGGAAACAACAGGAAGGATAGCGAAATAATGGCATATTTATCACCAAACAACCCGCGCACCTTGCGCGAAAATATCACTACAAAGCCTAAGGCATATGTAGGTAACAGGAATGCCGACATCTCGTTGAGGCATTTTACAAAAAGGGCAATGTTATAAACCACCCTTGCCATTTGCCTTACAAACAGTGCACGGGAGTTCCAAAAATGGGGGGTGGCTCCGTTCACCAACCACGGATCTTCCCAGTAAGACGGAGAATCGGGGTAGATAGGTGGCAACAAATGCCGGATACCCTCTTTGTAAAACGGATGCCCGACCGGGTACCAGGAAAGGTTGAGCGTGCCCGCGGTAGAGGTCATCCAAATACCGTATTTATGATACAAAGCATATATCCAAGGCAGGGCTATGGCCACCATGGCCAATATAGCCACACCGGCCGCCTTTAAAAACCGCAAGCGTTTTTCCTTCTTATACCCCTCTGCCAAATAGTAGGTGCAGCATACGGTATTAAGAATAAAAAAGGGAAAGGCATAGGCTTTGGCATAGTAGGCAAACCCGCCGGTGATGCCCAGCCATACCCATAAATCTGCCCGGCGTACAAAATCGGGCAACAGCAATATGCGCAAGCCCGCCAGCAGGAAAAAGCACTCCCACAAATCGTCGAAGGACTGCTTAAATACCGCATAGCTTAGGAATAAGGCTATGGTTCCGCTCAGCACATATTGCCAACCGTTCACGACACCTAAAAGCCGCATAAACGACTGCATCAGCCAAAGCAGGCCCACGGCAGCCATGCCATTTACCACCAATGCCGATACAAAAGGAGACATGCCCTTGGCAATACCTATGGCCGTAAGCCAACATGCCCACGGGCTCCAATAGCCGTTTATGGCCTTAAAATAATCGCCTGCGGCATATCGCTTGGCAATGGTCAGGTAGGCCGTCGCATCGGTATCCACATAATATTGATAGTAAGGGAAAATGTCCCACACCACCACCACAAACAACAGGGCGGAAAAGAAAAACGGGATATGTGTACGTAAGCTTTGCAAACTATCAGATTATATCCGGCACCTCATCGTCCGGTTGTTCTTTTCTTTTAAACAGTGTTTCGATAAAGCCGATTACGGCAAACCCTATGGCAATAAGCGATACCGGTATAAAGTAACGTGTATTGGCAATGGGCCCGGCAGTAAAGATAAAATAGCTTATAAACAAGACACCAAACAACCGCACCTGCCATTTTATACGCCTACAAAATACAAACAATATCATCCCGAGTAGGCGCAAAAAATTAAAAACCAGTACCACTGCCGCTATGGGGAATGTGGGGTTGGCATATACATAACGTTGCAGCCCTTTGGCTCCGTCATTCATTACACTGTAAAAAAGTCCAGGCGGCTGTTTGGCGTTATACAACCTGCCCAACGTAAGCCGCCCCAGGAACAGGTCCAAATCGCCCTTGCCCGGGGCGAGTGGTATCCACAGAGCAAAGCGCGTATGAAATACCGTATAGGGCCAAAAATTCTCTTTCATCAGTTCCATACCCCTCTTATTGGCATAATCATAGCGGTCTTTAAACACGGGTATCTTGGCGATTTCGGCACGCTCATGTTCCAAAAAGCGCGTAGCGCTGTCCAGCCCTTGGGTATGCGTATAATATTTATAATGGTAAAAAATAGCGTTGAACGATTGGGTGCTGGTGTAATGCAGTTTGCCTGTGCGCTCATAGTTCCACGCGCCGTATGCCATTACCACCACTATGGCAAACACGGCAGCCACAAACGGCCGAAACAGCTCTCGCTGCCGGTAGGCCATTATCAGTATCAGCAGGCAATGCAAGTAAGCATAGGGATACATAACGGGCTTTACCAAAATACCGGCCGTTAAGGCAGCGGTGGCCCATAAGGCATGTCGCCATCCTTTGGCCTCCATCTGCAATATAAAATGCCGGAAGTACACCAATACACAGGTTTGCAACACAATATCGGGGGCTATGGTATCGGCGTTTATAAATTGTGGGGGGTAAAGCAATGTAAAAGCCAGCAGCAGCCAGTCATATCGCTTACGGTAGCCCATCAGGTTCAATGTGGCGCGCAGGTAGCAAATGTTGTATATGGAAAGTATATTCTGCAACACCAATACCACCCAATTATTAACAGCGAACAGGTAAATGCCTGCCAAGAGCATCGGGTACCCAAACGGGCGTAGCGTCAAGTATTCTGGATTAACGGGCAAAACGGGATTACCGCAGTAAAACCAAAACTTGTCCCTGATATTCAGCGCCATGTAGATATATTCGGCAGAGTCACCGTTATAAATCCGCTTATAGTGCAGGGCCATCATAAAGAACACCGCATGCACCACCAACAGGGCTACGAGGAAACGGAGGTCGGTGCCGGATATTTTCTTCTTCATGACGCCGGCAAAATACAAAAACTAAATCATCACGCTTTGCACCCGCGGGTGCATTCGTCAAATGATTAAATTGCAGTAATGATTATAGGAGTTGCCGGGCCATATTCCGCGCCCACAGAAGTAGAAAAGGCAGCCAACCTGGAAAGGATGACGGAGGCCGCGGCTCGACTGCTGGAGAAAGGACACATACCGCTTATAGGCATACATGCTGCGGTACCCATAGTTAATGCCGCAAATGTGCCCGACCCATACAAGGCCATTATGGATATTTCGCTTACCGTTATTGATAAATGCGATGCGTTACTACTATTGGCCGAAAGCCGTGGGGCCAATATGGAGCGCGACTGGGTATTATCCAAGGGCCTGCCGGTATATTATTCGTTAGACGAAGTTCCCGCTGCCGATAATAATTCAGCCAGGTAACCGGGTGCCTTAAGCATACGGCTGCCATACCAGCTGAACATCTCCCCGTCTACCAATTGCACATCGGCGCCGGGCAACACGGCCTTAATTTCAGCTATGTGTTTTTCCTTAAAGGGGTACGGCTCCGAAGAAAGCAAGACTAGGTCAGGGTTATAAGCTTTTAACTCTTCCAAACTTATTTCGGGGTACCGTGTTTTATCCGCAAGTACGTTTTGCCAGCCGGCCATGGCTATCATGTGATGTATAAAGGTATCGCTACCCACGCTCATCCATGGCCTATACCATATAAAATAGGCAACCCGCTTGGGTTGTTCGGCGCGCTTCAGGTTTGTAAAGCCGGCCACTATGTTATCCACTATTTCATTAGCCTTGGCTACCCTGTCCGTTATCTGCCCTACCACTTGTATCATTTGCAGGGCTTGGGGCAGGTTTTGTATATCGCTAATCCACACGGGGAACTCGGCTGCCAAGGCTTCAATCTGCTCTTTCTCGTTTTCTTCCTTATTGGCAATAATGAGGTCGGGGGCCAACTCGCGTATCTTATCCAAGTTCAGTTGCTTGGTGCCGCCTACTCTCGTTTTGCTCCTAAACCACTCCTCGGGATGGATGCAGAATTTGGTAATACCCACCACCTCGGCGTTCAATCCCAAATCATACAGGAGTTCCGTTTGCGACGGTACTACCGATACAATTCGCTTCGGCGGAAAATTAAATTCCACCCTTCTTCCCGTCATATCTGTAAAGCGCTGCATCAATCAAACCTCCTAAAATAGAACATTACAAAAAAGGTAAACAACACATCTGCGGGAAATAGGGCATCCGTAAAGTCATTCAGCCATATCGTGTCTTTCACCACAAAGCGCAGTATAAGGTTCAGCGTGGTAAGGGCGATGTACACCAACGCCGCCCACCGCTTCATATCGCATACAAATATCCAACTCACCGTATACGCCAGCCACCACAGCGGCTGTACCCATATGGCAGACGGGAACGGCTCACCGGTAAACTGCACAACGGTATACACCAGCATACCCACATGAAACAAAGCCACCAACGGAAATACCATGGGTGGCTTTTTATATAATCGCGTAATAAAGTTATCGCTCATCCGGTTATCCCTTACTAAAGGCGTTTAAGATGTCGTATTTGGTAAGTATATGGTATTGGCCACTGTCATCTTTGGTCAGCACGGCGCCGTTGTCTTTATTAATATAATGGTTCAGGCGCTCAAGTGGTGTTTCCATATCCACAACGGGGAGTGCGTTTTCTTTTACATCTCCTATGCTAAAGTCCTTCACGTTTGTGTCTTCAATCAGCTTTTTAAACAAACCGCCTTGGGTTACACAGCCGGTTATTTCGCCGTCTTTCAGCACCGGTATTTGTTCTATATCATACTTCTTCATCAGTTCCAGCGCATCGCTTACTTTGGCATCTTCATCTATGGTTACCAACCTGCGACGGCCCAATCCGCCTATCAGGTCTTTCACGGTGTCTACATCCAAAAAGCCGCGGTCCAGCATCCATTCGTCATTATATATTTTGCCTACATAGCGGCTGCCGTGGTCGTGAAAAATCACCACCACAAGGTCTGTGGGTTTTAATTGGCTTTTCAACTGCCTAAGCCCTGCAATTACCGAACCTGCCGAATAACCCACAAACAGCCCTTCTTCTTTAGCTATGCGGCGAGCCATTACGGCGCCGTCTTTATCGGTTACTTTCTCAAAATGGTCTATCACATCTTTTATATAATTCTGGGGCAAAAAGTCTTCTCCAAATCCTTCGGAGATATAAGGATGTACCTCTCCCATGTCCAGTTCGCCCGTATCAAACCACTTTTTAAGCAGGGAGCCATAAGAATCTATCGCCCACATTTTTACAGCCGGGTTCTTTTCTTTCATGTACATACCGATACCGGTAATGGTACCACCTGTGCCGGATGCTACCACCACATGCGTCACTTTACCCTCTGTCTGCTCCCATATTTCGGGCGCCGTACTTTCATAATGTGCTTGGCGATTAGCCAGGTTATCATATTGGTTTACATACCAGCTGTTGGGTATCTCTGTAGCCAACCTGCGCGATACCTGGTAGTAAGAGCGTGGATCTTCGGGCTCCACGTTGGTGGGGCACACTATTACCTCGGCCCCCACGGCTTTCAGTATATCTATTTTCTCTTTCGATTGTTTGTCGGTAGTGGCAAATATGCACTTGTAACCTTTGATGATGGCAGCAAGCGCCAGCCCCATACCCGTATTCCCGGATGTTCCTTCTATAATGGTGCCTCCGGGTTTTATTTTCCCTTCCTGCTCCGCTACTTCCAGCATCTTTACAGCCATACGATCTTTAATGGAGTTGCCGGGGTTGAAGAAGTCTACCTTGGCATACACAGGGCATGGCAGGTCTGCGGTAACTTTGTTCAGCCTGATGAGCGGGGTATCGCCAATTGTCTGTAATACGTTGTCGTAAACGCGCTTTGATGCATTCATAATAAAAGTATCTGGCCGCGAAAATAACCAAAATGTTCGGGATGGGCAGGATTAAACAAACGCCCTGTTGCCACGCATGGCCAAATATATACCCACCACGGTAGGCACAATGAGGTAGAAAAGTATACGCAGGATGTTACCCAAAAGGTCTTCGCTATATCTTACGTTATATTCTTTTATCAAACGGTAGGTGCGATTAGGCGTATAAATAAAATACACTATTAGAATAAGAATGGCGATTACCAACCAATACACATCGCGCAGCACGCCCAAATCGTTGTAATTGGTACGCACCACCTTCCGCAGAAAGGTGTTCCTGATGATTTCGCTAAAAAACAGCATATGCATCAGCAAGGCAAACGTAACATGCACGGCCCCTATTATGCGGCCATTACCTATTAAATTACCCCAAAATCTACAGAAAAATGCGTATATATAATTATAAACGTTCATATATTAGATTTGCGTAGCAAATCCTCATGGGCAGCTTTAGGGTGTAAATATAATTAAAACAAGGATGGTTAGCGCTACCATAAGGCGCGCGGGGATGAGCTTGTTTGCGCAAATGCTTCCAAACCGCTTACCATCACAGGATTAAACGGAATTGTTAAAGATTTGTTTTTGTAAGCATAAAGCTTAAAACCCGGCATTACCACCCTTTTTTATCGCCTTTGCCCTAAAGGCAAAAAGCACCGCTCCCGTACCGATAATACCTAAGGCAAATAATATATAATTAAGCTCACTGCTCAATAATATAAACAGCCATATCACGATACTGATTACCGCAGGTATGGGAAACAGCGGCATGCGATAGGGCATCTCGGGTTTATTACGTCTCAAATGCAGGGCTATGATGCCTACCGCTTGCGATACAAACTGAATAAGTATGCGCATGGTAATAATAGCAGTAATAACTTCCTTCATCTTAAAGAGCAGGCTAAACACAAAGGCCAAGCCGCCCAATGCGAGCAATGATATATGAGGAAAACGGTGCCTGGGATGCACCTTGGCAAATACTTTAAAAAAATCTCCGTTTTGTGCCGCAGCGTAGGGAATGCGCGAATAACCCAATATCACCGAAAACAACGATGCCAAGGCAATGCACAGCACCAACACTGTAGCCACCTGCGCCACCGTATGGTTATAAATATGCTCAAAGTAGGTACTAACTATAAAGTCGGATGCGGCAATATCCTGCCAAGGCAGTACGCCCAACAATATGGTTTGCATACCCAGATAAAGCAGTGCTATACCGGTAACCGATATAAATATGCTACGCGGGATGTTTTTTGCCGGGTTACTGATTTCGGCACCCAAATGGCATACGTTGTAATAGCCCAGGTAGGAGTATACCGCTTTTAAAGATGATTGGCCCAATGCCACAAAAAACAAAGAAGACCATACTCCGCCCTCAAATCGAAAATCGAAAGCCCTGCCCGCATCAAACCTGCCTATACCCGATAATATGAGCCACAGAATGGTACCACCCGTTATCACCCACAAAACCACCGATAGCTTGCCTATGCTTTTTATGTTTCGATAAAGCAATATTACCAGCAGCACCACTAAGCCGCCGCTTACCAACTTTCGCTGCAACTCATCAAGCGGAACCAAAAAGGTAAGGTACTGCGCAAAGCCTATTGCTCCGCTGGCCACCACCAAAGGTGCCTGTATGGATGTTTGCCATATAAAGAGGAAGGCCATGAGCTTGCCCCAATTGCCTTTAAACAGTTTCTGCAGAAAAACATAGCTCCCTCCCGCCTCCGGCCATTTGGCGCCTAACTCCGCCCATACAAAACCATCCATATAAGCAAGCAATGCTCCAAGCAGCCAAGCCAACAGGCACATGGGGCCTTGTAACAGCCCCACAATAAACGGTATGGTTACAAACGGACCTATACCCACCATATCTATCATATTTATGGCGGTAGCCTCCGTTAGCGACAGCGCCCGTTCCAAGCGAGGCGTAGCAATATTATCTTCCAAAAATCCGGGTATAAATGTGTTGCAAAATTATCATTTAGTCACACATGGCCTATGCTTACAATTGATAGTGCCATAAGCAAGTTTTTTAGGGGACAAAAAAAACGCCTGTTGCGATGTATAGGTAACAAAACACTATATCCTTTGTTGAAATGTATACTATCTTCGTATTGCATGAACAAGCCACTCTCTTTTTTAAACCTGTCTTTCCGCCGCGCGTTGGATTCTCTGCCCGACAGTTTCATCAGGGCAAGAGTTCGCATTATTTTTACCATTGTCATTTTTGCCTTAATTAAAGCCTTGGTGGTGCTGGCATATACGGCAAACACCCAACCCCGCCAATTACAACGGGCCGTATTTGCGGTGGTAATGTATGGCTTGCTGATGAAGATTATGCTTTGGCGGCCGGAAAAGTTCAAAGCCATGGCACATGGTTTGCTGAACTTGGGGCTGGTCTTGGTTTGGACCAATATCTTTTTTTACATACATACCGTCAACCTGGTTACGGTGCAGTTTGTATTCATGATACTGCTATCCGGATTTTATACATTGGGATTAAGGTGGGGCATGTTTTATTCTATGGTAGCATGCCTTCCGGTGGTGGCATCAATGATATTTCAACGTACCCCTGCCGCTAGTTTTCAAAATGCGGAAGAACTGCTTTCTCCCGCTTATGAAATATTGGTAACGCTCAACTTTATTTCCATAGCGGTATCTCATTACCTGTTTTACAAAGCCTTTAACGACAATGCGAGGGAAAAAGAGGCCTTAAACGCACAACTGCAATTATCTATTGCCGAAGCCAATAAACTGGCAGCCTCAAAATCCGATTTTCTGTCCACCATGTCCCACGAGCTGCGTACGCCGCTTAATTCGGTTATCGGCATTGCCGACCTGCTGCTGGCCGACAATCCGCAAGAACGCCAAAAGGAAAACCTCCATATCCTCCGTTATTCATCGCTGGATTTGTTGGCACTTATCAACAACATTCTTGACTACAATAAAATGGAAACTTCCAAACAGCAAATGGAACGCATACCGTTTGCCTTTGCGGAATTTCTTGAAAGCCGTTGCGCCGGTTTGAGGTTGAGGGCGATTGATAAAAGTTTGGACTTTAATCTGCAGATAGATGAGCGCCTTGCCCATGTATCGCTTGAAAGCGATCCCACAAAGCTGTCGCAGCTTATATATAATTTGGTAGGCAATGCCATTAAGTTTACGGAGAAAGGCAGCATTACCGTATCGGCAAACTGCACCGCACAAACAGCACACTCTGTAGACATCATGTTTTCTGTTGCAGATACCGGCATAGGCATACACCCGGATAAGCACCACCTGATTTTTGAATCATTTACACAGGCCGAATCTCATATTGAAAGGCAATACGGCGGCACAGGATTGGGGCTGGCCATTGTTAAGCAAATAGTAACCTTGTTTGGCAGCAGTATATACCTGCACAGCAAACCCGGTGAAGGAACCAAATTCTACTTTACCATATCCTTTCCGTTGGCACAACACCGGCCGGAGGAAACCCGGCAGGCAGTTACAATAGCGGAAGAGCCCGGCAACTATGGAAGTCTTAAAATTCTTATAGCGGAAGACAACGAGCTTAACCGGCTGATTATGAAAAAGCAGATGGCCACGCTAAACTTGGCACCCACAATAGTTTCCAACGGACAGGAAGCTTACGAAGCTCATTTGTCGGGAGATTATGATGTGATATTTATGGACTTGCATATGCCCGTGGCAGACGGTTACCTGGCCACCAAAATGATACGTGCCCACGCCGACCCCGTAAAGGCAAAAGCACGGATTGTAGCCTTTACCGCCACGGTAAACGAACAGGAGCAAATTACCGAAGCGGGCTTCGATGATTTTTTATACAAGCCGGTGAATATGACAGACCTAAAAGACAAGCTGAATAAAATAGCCGCCTTACGCGATACGGTTTAGTTACCGCGCATCGCATGAAAATAATAATGCCCGCAATTGCGGGCATTATACTTAGTACCAATCGATGCTATTGCTTCATAAACGTACCGCCAAGCACCATATTTCCCGGCATTAACCGATAGAAATAGTTGCCTGCCGGAAACTGCCGCATCGGAACCGTGGTATGGCCGTTTGTCATACTTCCGGTATACACAGTTTTGCCTAAGGCATCGGTAATAAGTACAAGGGTATTATCGGGGCTGTGTTTGCATGTGATATGTAGCACGTCTGACGTTGGGTTCGGATAAACCGAAACCGAGGGCAAAAGTTTAGGCGCATCTACATGAGTGGCATTTTTGAAGCCTATCTCGTCTATCATCAGGATGCTACCGGGCACGGGGTCTATCGGTCCCCAAATACCAAATTCCGCAGAAGACGTTACCAATACGGCCATACTTTCCGCCATTGGCGGGTGGCTTGACGGGTCTAATTCCAATTCAAACTTTGTGTAACTCGCCACAGGTTGCAGATACATCACGACAGAAAAATTCAGCGCCATGCCGTCGGCATCGTAATACATCACACGCACCATTGCCGTATCATTACCGGGCGTGGAATATTTATAGTAGCCGGTAAGCACGTCGGGCATAGTGTTCACCGGCACCTGTCCTGTGGTAAGCGTGCCAATCTCCACGTAATAGTTATTAATGGTATCATACAGCGTATTGAGCTGCGCAGCATAACTGCCTTTGTAAGCATCGGTACTGCGTTTTACCGCACCCGTCATATTACGAAACCATGCTTCGGGGTCTCCGTCGGTCCAATCTGTAGGATATTCATGCTGCTTGGCTGTCCATCGTTCAAAACCACCGTCGGGTATAGGGGTCACTCCCGTACCCGTAAACGCCAGTTCGTCCCACTCTATCCAACTGCCCGGTGTCATCCCTTTCCATTCGGGTGCGGAAAAATCCCCCGGATTACCCGAAGTCATCGCCAAGATAACGGTATCTGGCACTGTAGTCAAAGACAGGGGAAAATTAAATGCCTTAAACGTAGCCTGACTGCCGCCCACTTTAAACACATCCGTAGCTATTACCGCAGTATTCTTCTTAAATATCACAATTAGGCAGGCACTATCGCCCACAGCCATGTTGTACCTGAAACTACCTTTGACACCCGTAGCCATAACCGAGTAAGGTTGCCCACCTTCACCTACACCTATATCGCCTATGGTATTGGCCACATAGGCGGGCAGCGTGTCACCCTGCACCACCGTTTCCAACCTTATGGCATGCGCACCAGCGCTACCCGCCACACGCGAGGCATTGTCCACACCGTATGCCGGCACAAACTGATAGTTGGACGTTATCCAATAATCGGTGGGTACGTTAAAAGGTTTTAGGGTCCATTGCTCCAAGCCGGCATTAGGAACCTGTGCACCTGTGGGAAAAATAAACAACAAAAAAACAACAAAAAATGAAAAAACTCTCATAACAGTTATATTTAGGGGTTAAAGAACAGTATTAAAACAGTTTGAAATAGACCGTTATACCCACAAAGCGCGCACTGTTGCTCATATACCTTTGCCCTATCGTTCGGCCAAAGAAATACAAATCGGGCATTACGGTAATGGCGCGAGACAGGCTGTATTTGGCAAAGAGCCTGTAGCCCGGCCCCTGAAACAGCACATAAAAATCTCCCCCCATGATGGTATAGGCGAAGTCGTTGCTCACCTTTATTCCAAAGCCTATGGATGTTTTATACATGGGCACCAGGCTGTTCTTCTTACTGAACAAAGTCCCTGTCTCCATGTTCATAAACAACACGTTGGAGGCTTGCAGTCCGAAAAGGTTGTCCAAGTCAAAAAAAGAAATGTTGGAGAAAGACAATTCGGCAAAAGAATAGTTCTTGTTTTTCTTCAGCCATTTGTACGACAGCCCGATATCTCCGTTTGGCGCCAGCGAATTTCGGAACAGGCTCATGCCCAAATCCGCGCTGATATCAAACCGTTTCAGCAAACCTTTACTTGCCTGTGCTTGCACTCTTGGTTCCGCGCCGTTCATATCGTACACGGCGTCCATCGAGTGATGCCATACATCTTGCCTTCCCCACGCTTTTCTTTTCGTTGCCACTTGTGCATCAAACACCCCCTGCACGCTGTCTATCACATAGCGGCTGTTCAATGTATTTACTTGCTCCAGGTCTTTAAGGATGAAGGTGTATTGTATACGGGCGGGTATGGTATGTTTCATCCCTGTGGTATCCGTGTATACCTTCATGATACGGATGGTATCCATACCTATCTTCAGCGGAGTGTTTCCGCCCCCTTTCATCAGCACCAGGTTACCGTTATCGGGATGCTCGGTATAGCGCACCAAGGTGGGTTCGTTATTATAGGGCACATAAATATCAATGCGCTTCGAGGTGCCGGGTTTTGCAAACGAATCGCGCAGGCCCGAAACGGTGCTTACCGCTGTGGAGAACACTTGCCCGATACCGTTTGCCGGCCAGTAGCTGAGTTTCTCAAACTCCATGGTAAGAAAGTTGTTCTCCGGCAGGTTGGCGCGGAAGTAGTAACGTATATCCAGGGTATCCAACTGAAACAGGTCGTGCTTTACCACCTGTTCGTCCGCAACGGGTCGTTTGGAAATGCCTCTGCCCCATGATAGAGCAGGCAGGACTAACAACAGCAATCCTATAATAGGCTTATTCGTCATCTCAGGGTTTAATTTTTTAAAAGGGAACGTAAACCGGCAGGCTTGTTATCTTCCTTATCCGGCAATTCTTCGCCGTATATAAAGTAGCCTACCTTTTCCCCAAAGCTTTGCGGTGCGGGCTGCTTTATCACCATGCTTTTGGCCTCGCGCCCCACATCCGTCAGGTGCACCGCCCTTGCTCTCCGGCGGGGTAATCCGGGTAAGGTATCATACTTGGTATCGGTTAACACGGCCACCTCGGCGGTGCTCGATGGGGTGTCACTTACTTCCGGTTCGTTTACACCTGCTAACGTCACCGTTGCCGGAATGTTGCTCACCGCATGCCGTCTTGCTCTCGCGGGCTTTTCCTTCGCCACCATATTGCTGATTATCGGTTGCGGTACAACGCTATCTTTCGGCATTGTTATAGGTGGCGCTACGGGCGCAACATTTTGCTTCACTACCGTCACCCTATCGTCCTCTCCGGCTTGCCATACACCTATCGACACTAATATCAACAACAGCGCAGCCACTGCGGCATACCGCATATAAAATAACGGCGCCGATTTTTTACGTGGCAGACCGGGCTCAAGCTCACCCCAAACCGCATTCTTATCAAACTCGGGCAGCACATCGTGCAGCGATGCATTGTGCAAAATGTCCGCCATCTCCTTGTATCTGTCCTTACCGCCGCTCATCATCTGCTTTAATTTTCTTTTGCAACAATGCCTTTGCTTTATACAATTGTGTTTTTGACGTGCTTTCGGATATGCCCAAGTGCCTTGCTATTTCCTTGTGCGAAAAATCTTCAAAAACATAAAGGTTAAAAACCGTTCTATAACCTGGCGGCAAGGCGTGTATCAGCGCCATAATCTCTTTGGCATTCAATCGCCCGCCTATGTCTTCGTCGTCGGGTAATGTCTCTTCCACGCCATCGGTCTCCTCCCACACCGGCTGCGCCTTCCTCAAATGCATCAGGCATCGGTTTATCACTATCTTGCTTATCCATGCATGTAGGCTTCCTCCGTCTCGCGGTGCATACCGGCCAATATTTTTAAACACATCGTAAAAGGCCTCCATCAATACGTCCTTCGCCATGCTCTTGTCCGCCACATACCGATAACACATCATCATCATCCGCTCCGCGTATTGGTCATAAAGTGCCTTCTGCGCCCTTCGGTCTCCGCGGGCACAGCCTTTTACCAGTTCTATATCACCGGGTTTATCGGCCACTTATTTACTGCTTTATCTCCTTTAGCGGACGATGCTTTTATATATAAATGCATCACTGCGGCAAAAGGTTGCCTCAATTTGCAAATAAATTTCAGAAACAATTTGGCGGTTTTAAAAACAATGCATAGATTTACAATGTATTAATTAACGATGCAACAAGAAGCTAACAATTACAAAGAACTGTTGAAGGGCACTTTGGGGCCCATCATACTACGCCTGCTCAACGAGCAGGGTAAGATGTACGGATACGAAATCACCCAAAAGGTAAAAGAGATGTCGGAAGGGCGCATACTTATAAAAGAAGGCTCCCTTTATCCCGCACTGCATAAGCTGGAAGCCGAGGGACTTATTGTGGCGGAAGAAGTGTTTATAGGCAAGCGTGTGCGCCGCTACTATAAGCTCACCACACCGGGTAAAAAAGCCGCCAAAGCTTCTGTAGACGAATTGGTAGGTTTCCTGAAAATAATTTACGGATTGATAACCGCAGAACCTTTGACACCGCATGTTGCTTCTTGATGAACATATAGACATTATAACGGAGCGCCTGCGTGCCGATGGCATTAAAGATGAAAAACTGCTGGCCGATCTGCTGGACCATATCTGCTGCCATGTAGAAGCACATACCGGCAATGAGGACTTTGACAAACTGCTGCGCGAAGCCATGCTTACGGTGGCGCCGGGCGGCATGCACGAGATAGAAGAAGAACGATACTTTTTATTTCACTTTCAAAAACAGATAACAATGAAAAGACTACTGTTTTTCGGCGGATTCGCCACCACTTTCCTGTTTACTACGGGTATTACGTTTAAACTGATGCACTGGCCGGGCGCCTCCGCCATGTTGGTACTGGGCAACCTGGGCTTAATATTCACGGGGATTCTCATTGCCGGCAACGCCTTAAAAAACCTCAAAGCACATTCCTCTGCATTCAGGGTTCGCATTTTTGTGGGTGTATTATCGGCCATGCTCATAAGTACGGGCAGCATATTTAAAATACAGCACTGGCCATCGGCAAGCATTTTGTTTGTATTGGGTATGCTGCTACTCAATTTCATATTCCTGCCCATGTTCTTTTACCAGTTATATCGGCAGTCTGTTGCCAAAATATAACTCTACCGCAAACATCATCAATCAAAGGAGGCCTATAAGGTCTCCTTTGGTCGTTAATGCATGTTAACCTTTTATTCATACTCATTTCAGGTAAGCTTAACACCGAGCCGATACACACGCTTGCCCTTAATGAGATTACCGATGATTATACAGATACGGATTGTAGCGGTACCTTTCCCCCTGAATACAAAACCGGTATCGTAGGTGTTAATAACCAAGACAACATAAGCCTTTACCCAACCCTCCTTTCTGCAGGCCATAATACGGTAACAATAGAAACAAACCATCTGAACCTGACAGATCTGACACTTAATTTATATGGTATTGACGGTCGCCTTTTGGCAAATAAGGTTATTAATACACTGCAATCCGGCAATAACATCCAAATCGAATTACCGATTGACATTTCCGGCAGCTATATTATAAAGCTTACTTCAGGAGAAGGAAACATTAACGAGGTTTTCAAAATCACGAAACAATAAACACATGTCACGCCAGTCAACCCCCTTGCACTTTACAAGGGGGTTTTTCTTTTAAATATTCCCCTCCTTGCAAATCGAATTAAACAAACTTCCCTATATTCGGCTTGTTAAAAGGCTTTTATGGTTGGGAAAAATTCAAACATTACGTTTGAACAACAAAGTTTTGCAGAGCGTTCGGGGGTGCGTGTGATGAATATCATTTGCATTATCAGTGCTTCACTATCGGCAATATCCGGTTTGGTGGGTGCCGATTCCACGCCTTACATGATTAGCCTTTTCATCCTCTCGGGCTTTTTTTGCTTCACGCTTTTTCTCAACAATATTGTAAGGCACCGCGCATTAACCAATTATTTTATCACGTTTGGTACTACCGCATGGATTATTGCCACCTGCATCCTGTTTCCGGCCACACTGGGCCATCAAAACTATCTGATTATAGCATTGGTAGGGCTGGCCATCTTTTCAAAACAGAAACTGTATCGCAATGTAAGCATGTGCGTGTTGGTTGGTGCCGCATTGGCGCTGGATATTTATCACAGGCATTACCCGCCGATATTCGATGCGCCGCAAGCTGTGGAATTATTACATGCGGTTAACATAGTTACCCCCTTGGTTATTATAGCCATCATGTGCCTTATTGCCATTAAGGATGCCACCATGGCAGAGACCGTGATAGATTTGCAACGCAGGCAGTTGGAAGAATCCAACCAATTTAAAGACAAAGTATTCTCCATCATCGGGCACGATATGCGTTCGCCCTTCAACAGCACATTGGGATTGTTGGATATGCTGGAAGCGGATTTACTTACACCCGAAGAACGTGCGGAGGCTTTGGGCGAGTTAAGACAGAGCATCAATACCTCACTACAAACCTTGGATAATATTTTGGGCTGGGCCTCACAGGGATATTACGGCTCCATAGTGCAGGCCAAAACAAAAGTGGAACCTTTGAATGCCCACCAACTGGCGGCCAATACCATAGCCTTCTTCAGCCAAACGGCCGCACAAAAAAACGTACGATTTATTAACAATACCGCTCCCGATATAATGATGCAAGGCGATGCGGAACAAATACTGTTTGTATACCGCAACATTACAGGCAACGCCATCAAGTTTAGTCATGCCGGACAAAACATTACATTGGAAGCCAAGGCCGACACCAAAGAAGTAACCATATCCATAAAAGACGAAGGCGTGGGCATGACCGAAGATATGATAGCACGATTGTTTAAAATCAATACCCGTTTCACACGCGAGGGCACCACCAGGGAAAAAGGCACCGGACTTGGGCTTATCTTTTGCAAAGAATTTGTGGAAAACAACAAGGGCCGTATATGGATTGAAAGCCTACCCGGCAGCGGCACCACGGTATACTTTGCATTGCCCACCGCTTAAAATCCTACGCTTCCATATGGTTCATGCCTAAGCACGCAAAAAGCACCCGTTGGATATCTATATCATTAAAAATGCCGAGAGCATATCCGCCATCATACAGGACGACGGCGAGGGTTATCTAAGGGAATCTGTACTACTTCCACTCCACAACCCGGCAAGGGCACTTTGGTAGAGATTTATGTGCCGTGTTAGTATGTAATCACCTAGCAACTGACAAAAAATATCACCCTTTAATTGCAGTATTACAATAAGGATGAACTAAATCGCAATTTTCCTTAGTGGCATCACCACCTTCGCGTTTAGCAATTCTATGATCATAAGAGACAGATTTATTAGGATCCAACATCCCTCTACAAATTGGGCATTTAAGTGCATTTTCAAGCGCTTTTTCGATGAAACTCATAGATTTAACATCATCTGAAAATGCCGTAGTTTTTTTTGCGGAAGTAACATCAATGATCCGTGCGGTTAAACCGATATGGGTTAAAGCCTCAATTACTTTTACATCCTTCGCATTGGATATTTCATTTACTAAATACGACAGCAAATCTTTAATATTCTGAACCCTAACATTCTTACCCATATTTTGAAGAGCAAAACCTAAAAGTGTCTTGTTCTCTAAAAGAAAAACTTCCAACTTTTCTCTTGCAGATGAAAATCTTTTGAAAAAATTTTGATCATTATTTCGCAATTTTTCAGTAAAAAGGTGAACTACACCTAAAAACATAAATCTACTGTGCTTACCACGGTCATTATAAAAGTAAACGGCAGGATGAAGTCCTAAACTACCAGAACTATTTCCAGTAACTTTATTTAACACTATGAGTGCTTTTTGCAATGTTGTAATTGTACTGTTACCATCAAGATCATCGTCATAATCACTCATGATTTTCATCTTTGGCTTATGTGGGTCAGTTTTATACTCAAATCTACAAATTGTCAACAATTCTATAAGCACTGACAATGCGTCTAACGGCGATACGTTCCCGCCAAGTGGTAGATCTAAAGTTTTTATAGGTCTATTAACCTCGGGTTCAAACAGTACGTTATAAAGGCCCTTTGAAAGCTGTTCTATTTCCTTTTGATTTTTATCCTCAAAAGAAGACCAATACTTGTTACCTGTGCCCGCCCTCAAGATGGACCGTGCCGCAATAGCGATTGGCTTCCGCCTATTTCTAATCAACATTTCTTCGGTTTCATCCAAAGGCGTCCCCTGAGAGTTTATTTTATAGAAAGAAGATTCCGCAACTCCAGCATCTCCTTGAACCCATTGGACAACAAGATTTCTGATAAATAAATTTTTTGCCCTTCTAGTTGGAATATCTGAATCCTTACTATCTACTAAAGACTTTAACGATGTAAAGCGTCCTACTCGCGATTCAACTAATTTCCTAGTTTTCCTAGCATTTTTTTTCTGCTCATCAGATATTTCACCTTTATAAAATGCCCCTGATAATGCCCCATCACCATAGTCATCCTCTAACCATGCTTTTAAGGCACTTAACCTATGTCCACCATCTATTACAAAAATATGATTTGGCGATTTCCAAAGGATTAAGGCTGGAATAACTTCATTATCTAAAAAGCTCTCTATAAATACAGCAATTTGCTCGGGAGACCAATGCATTGTTTCTCGTTGGAAATTCGGTTTCCGTAACAACTTAAATATTGGTGAATCTGATTCGAGATGTTGTATTGGAAATTTTTCAAATTTATCTAAAGTGTAGTCTTCACCTGCAATGGCAAAATCTTCCCTAGGCACCATTGCGTCTAAATTTACTCTTTGCGCCATACCAAAACTATTTTCTACAATAATAAAATAAAAATAGATGTATGCACAAATAAAAAAGTCTCAAACTTTCGTTTGAGACTTTTACTCTGTGGAAGCACACGGATTCGAACCGCGGACCCTCTGCTTGTAAGGCAGATGCTCTGAACCGGCTGAGCTATGCTTCCTTATCCCCGCTAAGGGACTGCAAAGATAATGCGGTTTTCTTTTCCTGCAAATCTTTTTCAAAAATTTTTCATCGCAATATGACTGAACCTCAGCGCATAGCAAAGAAAGCTGCCTTACGGGGCAGCTTTCGCAATAGAATGTTTGGTTTGATTACTTAATGTTCTTCTTATAGTCGTTGTCCTTTTCTATTTCAAACCGATTTATATAGAGAGTATCCACTCGATAAACCATATTTAAAAAAGCGTGCCAAGGTTAGGCGTAAGGCATAAGTTGCGAGTTGTTAATTGCTAAGGAAATACCCCACACGCTCCGACTTACCCATTATGCCCGGCGACTTATGCCTTACGACCTATTACTTACTACTAATGCTTATTTTCGCGGCAGAAATTAATGCTATGCAACAACTGAAAGAACTGATAGAAGCGGCCTACCAAAACCGTGAACTGCTGAAAGACAATACCTATGCCGATGCCGTGCGCACCCTTATAGAAGAAGTGGATAAGGGAAGGCTCCGCGTATCCGAACCTACGGATAACGGCTGGCAGGTAAATCAGTGGGTAAAACAAGGTATACTGCTCTATTTTGGCATACAACCCATGCAAACATGGACGGTGGAGCCCTTCGAGTTTTACGATAAAATGCTGCTGAAGAAAGATTACGCCGGTCTGGGTGTGCGTGCGGTGCCCCATGCGGTGGCCCGCTATGGTGCCTACATAGCCAAAAACGTGGTGCTGATGCCTTCTTACGTAAACATAGGCGCCTTTGTGGACGAAGGTACCATGGTGGATACGTGGGCTACCGTGGGCTCTTGCGCACAAATAGGCAAAGGTGTGCACCTGAGCGGCGGCGTGGGTATAGGCGGTGTGCTGGAGCCGCTACAGGCTTCGCCCGTTATCATTGAAGACGGTTGCTTCATTGGCTCCCGCTGCATTGTGGTGGAAGGTGTGATTGTGGAGAAAGAAGCGGTATTGGGCGCCAATGTTGTGCTTACACAATCCACAAAAATCATTGACGTAAGCGGCAACGAGCCCGTGGAATATAAAGGCCGCGTACCGGCACGCAGCGTGGTAATACCCGGCAGCTATACCAAAAAATTCCCCGCGGGCGAGTACCAGGTAAGTTGCGCCCTCATCATCGGTCAGCGCAAAGCCTCTACCGACCTTAAAACCAGCCTTAACGATGCGCTCCGCGAGTTCAACGTATCGGTATAATTTTTAAACGCCGCACCGCAATGACATTTCTTTTGCTGCAAATAGGTTGGCAAAACATAGAGGCCCGTATCGGTGGCGAGCGGGTCTCTAACCTGGCATGGTGCTTGGGCATCATCGTAGCCACGCTGTTGCTAAAAAAGCCTGCGGCGCACCTCATCAGCCGGGTTACGGGCAGCATTGTAAACAGGTTTACCACGGGCGAAGACAGTAAGCTGTTTCGTAAGCTTACCCAGCGCCCTATGGAAATGTTGCTGCAAACCATCTTCTTTTATGTGGCTGCGAATCAGCTCAATATCCTGCTCAACACGTTTGTCATCCACCGCTATAAAGAAACGATTGACAAGTTTACCAAAATAAGGAAAGACACGCTGGCGATAAGCTTTGGCGATGTGGTAGACCATCTCTTTGTTTTTTTCGCCATTTTCTTTTCCATACAGTTCCTCTCCCGAATTGTCGATTTCACTTATACGCTCAGCAACAACAAGGCAATAAGAGAGGGCAATAAGGAACGCCAGCAGTTGCTGCCCCTGCTCAAAGATGTGGCCAAGCTGCTACTGTGGACCATAGGCTTGTTTTGGGTGTTGGGCTCGGTGTTTCATGTAAATATACCCGCGCTTATTACCGGCTTGGGTATAGGTGGTGTGGCCATAGCATTGGCGGCTAAAACCAGCGTGGAAAACCTCTTTGCCGCATTCACCATCCTTACCGATAAGCCTTTTCAAACGGGTGATGTCATTAAAATTGCGGGGCAGGAAGGTACCGTGGAACGTATCGGCTTTCGCAGCACCAGGCTTCGCGGTGTGGATGGTTCGCAATTCGTCATACCCAATCAAAAGGTGGTGACAGAAAACCTTGAAAATCTTTCTCAAAGAGACATGCGCCGTATACGCATGAAAGTGCTTATAAAGCATGGCTTAAGCTATGACCAACTTAGGCTGATGAATGATGAACTAAAACAGGGTATCGCACAAATGCCCCAAGTAAACGAACCTGTAGAGATTTTGTTGGAAGGCTTTGAGGAGAATGTATTTCAACTTACGCTTAGCTACCATTTGGCACATCCCTTACCCGCCGGCCAAAGCCTCAATACGATAAAAAACGACATCAGCCTCAAGGCATACGAAATTATCAGTAAGTACACACAGGTAAAAATCGAACAATAAATATTTGCTAAAAATAAAAAGGGTCCGAAACTATGTTTCGGACCCTTTTTATAGAACAAACTCAATTAAGCTTATTCACTTATAGTGAATTTTATACTCACCGGCTTACCGTCAGCGGTTGTCCGCAGCAGGTACATACCGCGTGGCATAATGCCCAAGTCTATGTCCGCTTTGGTACTGCCTTTGACGGCAATACCGCGATACACTTCTTGCCCCAACGAGTTGGTAACAATCACTTCCTCGCCTTTAAACGCCACACCCGATTGCAAAGTAAATCTGCCGTTATTGGGGTTGGGGAACAGCTGATACCTGTTTGCCAATGCCGGGTCATCCACACCCAAATCTATCTCTATACCCACACAGCTTCTTACGACGGTAGGTTTGGAGCATTGCGCGTTGCCGGTCATGCGCAGGCATATTGTGTCGCCGGTTTGCAGGTCTATGCCCGTAGTACCTACAAACGTGGTACCGTTGGCGCCGGGTATATCCGTACCGTTTCGCATCCACTGATAAACGGGCGCGGTACCGGTGTTTGACGAACCGGTAATATTAAAGGTTACAGATTGCCAAGGGCCAATGAAATTACCCGGACTGGCATTGATTTGTACCGTAGGGATTACTGTGGGATTAACAACAACTTTTGTTGTTTCAGGATCAGAAGGACAGTCATTCATTAACGAAGTGACCACGTATCTGCCCGTATCGCTTAGCGCGGCCGCAACTATTGTAGTATCACCGCCGGAGGGATTGAAAAACCAAACGGGTATAGTACTGCTGCCCCTGTAAAATGCAAAGATGAAAGAACTTATTCCCGGAGATGAAGCCTTTATGCGCAAGGTATCACCTTCGCAAACGGGGCTGTTAGTAGTAAATACAGGTTTGGCAGGTTTAGGTATAATGGTGGCATGTGCCGAATCTATATCGATACAGCCGTAGTTATCTCCTGTCAGCACATACCATCCGGAATCCGTTATTTGCACATTAGGGCGAGGATAAGAATTCGTACCGATTGAAAATCCGCCGGGTCCGGTAAAGGTAAAGACTGTTGTTGACGGGCTTGAGCCGGTATCACCTAATGTTAATTGACCGTTTGCACATACCGGATCTTGAACGGTGGGTTTCACATTAGGATAGTGCGATACCCTTATCTCATAGATATTATCATACGATGTATCTATCGGCGTTGTACCCACGAGTCTCAATTTATATCCTTTACCCTCTGTAATTGTATTGGGGATAATGTATTTAAACATACCGCCCGTATCTGTTGTAAGAGAGGTCAGTATGGTACTGTTGGAAAAGTTTCCGCCCACATCAGACATTTGCAACCTAAACACGTTACCGCTATTAAATTTATTGGATACATCATAGGGCACCTTTAAAGTATCCCCTACGCAAAAAGTACTATCACCAAAGGGTTGTTTTATAAAGACTACCGTATCTACACTAAAACGCACCACAAAAGCATCGGATGGTCCTACCAGGTTTGTTGTAAGCGTGGCACTGTCCGGAGAAAACATGGTGCCCGCGAAATAAAGCTTTCCGTCTCCGTATGCCAGTTGGGCTGAAGGATAATTCGTTACATGGTCGTACTGCCAAGTGGCAAGGCCTTTGTCACTAAACCTGGCTACATACGTATAGGGAGGCGGAGGACTTGATACATTCAAATCCCTGAAGCCGGTAACAAACACACGCCCGCCGGGCATTACCGTCAAATCGGTAAGATAATCGGTCCAACCGCTGTTAATATAACTACCCCATTGACGAACACCGCTTTCACTAAACTTAGCCAAAAAACCACTTTGCTGATCCGGACCGGAAGGAGAATAAGAACTTTGATATGTTCCGGAGGTTGCTATGGTAGTTCCGTTGGTACTCCAAGTAATACCACCAATGTATATGCTACCGTTATCATCACAATCAACGGAAGTCACTTCATCCAGATTGTTACCACCATAATACGTGGCCCAAACGCGGCCTCCGTTGGTGTTATATTTGGCAAGGAAGCCGTCTTGAGTATGCAACGGACCTACCGTACCACCGCCATTGGCCGTTTGGTGGCTTCCGGGTGTGGCAATGTTTTGATAACTGTTGGTATATCCCACGCAGTATACATTTCCTTTAATATCACAAGCTATCGCCCTAATGGCGCCTTGTCCGGTATCTGCCGCATAGGTGCCCCATTGCCTGCTACCTGCCGCATTAAACTTAGCCAAAAATCCTTTGGCCGGCGTGGTACGTGTGGCATTTGAGCTTGCTATTCCGGTGGTGCTTTGTGTACTACCCGCAATGAATATATTACCCGTGGCATCGCAGGCTACGGCATATGCATTATCCTCTCCGCTACCGCCGTAGTATGATGCCCAAGAACGTGTACCCGTTGAAGTAAATTTAGCCAAAAAGCCGTCTTGTGCTCCGCCAAAAGTAAACTGGTGCGCACCGGAAGGTGCTATCGCACCCGTGCTGTTCGTTTGCCCTACCACTATCACATTGCCACTGTTATCCACAGCTACGTTATTCAACATATCGCTGCCGCTACCACCATAAAAGGTTGCCCAATCTGTTACGCCTTCCGGATTGAATTTTATGAGATAACCGTCTTGACTGCCGCCGCCAAAAGTATATTGGTGTGAGCCAAAGGTGGCCAACGTAGTACTTATTGTCCATCCTACCACATAACCGTTACTCACGGCATCCGCAGCTATACCCATAACATGGTCGGTACCTGTACCGCCCATATATGTTTTCCATTGCACTTCGGGGTCTATAACCAACGTACCGGAATGCGCTGCAACATCAAAACTCAAAATGTTATCATTCAAAACAAAGCCGGAGGTCACCTCCGCTTTACTTACGGCATCATATGTATATGGCTTATTCTCGGTGATGCTGCCCATTGGGGTCATTGCGGTCAGTGCCCCGTTATCCACGCTTAGTGATGTTGCACCCGAATAACGAAGTTTTATGTTTGCCGGATTACCACCGGGTTTTACCACAAAATCGTACTTCAACATTTTCGCGCCATCCTTATCGGCGGTGTAAAGCACCCAATCGATATTCGGATAAACATTGGTATAAACTATCTTCTTAAATGAGTTTACCGATAAACCGCCCGGAAAGCGTTCGGTGTAATAATTTTCATGATATGCGCCCTGTTCAGTTGTTGTATACGGAGCATTAACGTTGGCTCCTATCAACTCCACATCCATGCGATATGTATTTATTTTACCGTCTGCTTCAGACTTCATCCATTGATAATGCATGGTGGCATCCCCCACAAACACATCTACATTCGCAGCTTTGTACTTAAAGTCAATATCGCTTCTGTAAGTGTTGTTTTGGTCCACTACCTGCCCTTTGTTCTCAACAAAAACACCGGGCCCGGAAGTGGCTTTTTTTACAATTGCATCATCAATGTTTTTCGCAAACATTGTAAAGGGCATACAGGCTAACAGTGCGCCTGCAAACACCCTATAGGATTTCAGATTCTTCATAAGGTATGCGTATAAGTCAATAAAAATAGCTAAAAAACATGATTTTTGTATCGGATATGTTCTATAAAAAATGTGGCAGGAATCTGCATCCCGCCACATTTTTAAATCCTTTAAATTCGTATTGTTACTCGGTTAATATAAAGCGCATATTTATATACTTGCCCTTCAACATGGTATGCAGTGTATACACTCCGCCGGGCATCTTGCCTAAGTTTATTTTTTGCAATTTACTTCCTCGCATGGTGGCGGTTCCAAATACTTCCTGACCCACGGCATTTCTTATAATAACCGTTTCGCCGTTAAATATGTCGGACGAGCTCAGAACAAATTCACCTTTATTCGGGTTAGGATAAAGTTGCAATGATGCATCGGTATTTATCTCTTTTATACCCAAGTCTATCTCTACCCCCACACAACTGCGTGCGGTTTGCGGAGTGGCGCAGGCTTCGCTACTTTTCATTTCCACGCATATGGTATCGCCCGTTTGCAAATCGATACCCGTAATGCCTATAAAGGTGCTGCCCGTGGCTCCGGGTATACTCGTTCCGTTCTTCTTCCATTGGTATGTTGGCGTGGTTCCGGAATTTGAAAAACCGGTTACAGAAAATGTCATGGCCTGCCAAGGGCCAAGATATGCACTAGGACTTGCACCCACTTGCACGGTTGGTGCCGACTTGTTACCCACCACAATATTTACGCTTGCCTCGTCCGAAGGACAGCCTCCCGCAAAAGCCACCACTCTGTGTTTACCGGTGTCGGTAAGTTTGGCCGACACAATAACCGTATCGCCACCGGTGCCTTGTTTATACCAAACAGGCGCAGTTGCGCTTCCCTGGTAAAAACCCCAATTGTACGCAGACACGCCCAATGAGGGGGAAAACGCTTTTATCCGCAACGTGTCGCCTTCACACACGGGACTGTTGGTGGTGAAAGTGGGCTTAGCAGGTTTGGGATAGATTTGTACAAATACCGAATCTCGATTGATGCATCCGTAATTATCGCCTTCAAGCACATACCATCCGGAATCCGAAGACTGCACGTTTGGACGATTATACTGCTTGGTGGCGATATTAAACCCACCGGGTCCTGTCCACATATAATTTGTGGTTGCGGGGCTAGTACCCGTATCCGTCATTTGCAGTGTACCATTGGCGCAAATAGGAAATATGGCCACCGGGCCCACATCCGGATAATCCGATATGCGGATGGGGTAAATGTTATCGAACGATGTATCAATCGGTGTAGACCCTATTACCCTTAAAAGATAGCCTTTACCCGCAGTTACGGTATCGGGTATCACATATTTAAACATGCCGCCGGTATCTGTGGCTAATGTGGTTAGTGTATATCCGTTGGCAAAATTGCCGGTGACATCGGATATCTGTAAGGAAATTACATTCCCTCCGTTAAATTTATTGGTAACGTCAAACGGTATCTTCATGGTATCACCCACACAGTATATGCTGTCGGTATATGGTTGCGGGATAAACACCGCGGTATCTGCCAAATAGCGTATCACAAATGCATCCGAGGGACCTTGCAGCTTGTTCATAAGCGTAGAACGGTCATTTGTATCAAAGGTAGTACCGACAAAATATAGCTTTCCGTCTCCATAGCCTATATCCGAATGCGAATAGTCGCATATACTGTCCGCATACCACAAACGTCCACCCTTTCCATCTAATTTCACGATAAATGCTTGCAGCCCGCCGGGTGGTAACGGCGCAGGCCCGGTATAAACGCGTGTACCACTCGCATAAATATTCCCGTTGGGCAATACTTGTATGGAACTTAATTCCTCGTACCAAGGAAAGCCTCTGCCATAATAAGTGCCCCACTGCCGCACGCCGTTGCCGCTAAACTTGGCCAAAAAAGCATCCCCTGCGGGTCCGCTGTTTGTAGGTTGATAAGTACTCGATGTGGCAATAGACGCGCCGTTGGCGCTTAGCGTAGTGCCTGATATATATACACCATCCCTGTCATCGCAAGCCACCCCCATCACGTCATCCAAATGGTTACCACCGTAATAGGTAGCCCACTGCTGCTGCCCGTTGGCATTAAACTTCATTAGAAAACCGTCTTGCAAACTCAATACACCCGTAACTCCTCCACCGTTGTTGGGTTGATGACTGTTGCTCGTGGCTATATTCCGATAGCTGGTAGTTGCGCCTACACAGTACACGTTATTTTTTATATCGCAGGCAATTCCGGCCACATAGTTCCAACCCGTATCTCCGCAATACGTTCCCCAAAGGCGTGTACCCGAGGGATTAAATTTGGCAAGAAATCCGCCGCTTGGGGTAGTATTAAACGCGCCGGTGCTGGCAATCTTATCATCACTCTTGGTATGGCCTCCGATGTATATATTACCTGCGGCATCGCAAGTCACCGCGTATGCGATATCTGCCCAATCATGCCCGTAATAGGTTCCCCATACCCTTCCCCCTGCGGCATTCATTTTAACCAGAAAAGCATCTTCGGACTCATACCCTGCCTGGTTGCCTCCATGCGCAAATTGATGCACACCCGATGTACTTATACCGGAAGTACTGTTGGTAAAGCCCGTAAAATAGATATTGCCCGATTTATCACAAACTATATCGTTAATCTGATCAAAGCCGCTGCCGCCGTAATATGTAATCCAATCGGTCAGCCCGTCCTCTCGCACTTTTGCCACGTACCCGTCTTGCGGTCCGCCGCCGTATGAATACTGGTGCGAACCGAACGAAGCAAACGAAGAGGTAGACAAGGTCATCCCTGCAACATACGCTTCACCCTTATTATCGGCGGCCACACATAAGCCATATTCTGTTCCAACGCTACCCACATAGGAACTCCAATGCAATTGGGGGTCTATAACCACATCACCTTCGTGCGCTGCCACGGTAAAAGCGAGTACGTTATCCTTAAGATTAAACTCGGAAGCCACTTCGTTGCCCGTTGCAGACTCGTAAGTGTACGGCTTGTCTTCCGCTACCTGCCCCATGGGCGTTTGTGCCAGTACACCGCCGTCTTCCGTTTTTTGCAAAACTGCCCCCGAATATTTCAATTTTATTTGAGCAGCATCACCACCCGCATGTACTATAAAATCATACTTCAAAACACTTTTTTCCGCATCAGTGTATAGCACCCAATCAATGTCGGGATATACGTTTCGGTAGACAATTTTTTGGTATGAAGATGCGGTGACACCATCGGGGCACTGTGGCAGATAGTAATTCTCATGGTAGCCGAGTTTTTCCTCCGCAACAAACGGAGCACGAATGTCTGCACCCAAAAGCTCCACATCCATACGATAGGTGTTCACTTCGGCCTTTGCCACTGATTGCATTATACTGTTCTTAGCCAGCCTGCCTTCGGCGGCTAAAGACATGCCGTTCACTTCCGTCCATTGGTAGTGCATGGCTCCATCGCCAATAAAGATATTTACACCTCCTGCATTTACACGAAAGTCTATGTCTCGTCTCGGACTTTTGTTTTGGTCAATTATCTGACCTTTGTTTTCAACAAAAGCCAAGGGTATTTCCGGTTTCGCCGCATCGGCTGCCCCGGGTGCGTGTTTTGCCAGGCCAAAAAACGGAAGAAGGATAAACGTAAGGGCTGTAACAGCCCGATAGGATAAGGATTTCATAAGGTTGAGTTCTCCTTTAAAGATAACAAATAATCAAATAAAATATCCGCCGAAAGAAAAAATGTTAACCGCCGGTTAAGCGAATGCAAAACCAAGGTTAACCCTTCCCCAAAACTTTGTAAGACAATATCATTTGCACAATTTTGCCCTATCAAACAAACCAACCGACGTAAACCCGCCGGAATCAAACAAAACAAACAAATGAAACAAATATTCTTCACCGCAGCGGCCACTTTCCTTTTATCGAGGTTCGAGGCACATGCACAAACCGCCCCCGTAGCAAGTACCGGTACCCAACGGGTTACGATGGCGATAGACGACATATTGGACCTGAGTTGGACCACCGGGTCGGGAACCGCGCAAATTTTCTCTTTCTCCAATATCAACGATTACACCAACGGTAAAGAATCGCCCGAGCAGGAATTTATCATCCGCTCCAATAAAAAATTTAAAATCGAGGTAAAGACCACCAACCCCAACCTATCCGATGGTTCAACCAACCAAATGCCCGTGGCTAACCACTTAAAGATGATGGTGACTTCCAACACTACGGGCGCCATAGCCGGCAGTTGGGGAACCAGCTATAACAACCTGAGCCACGTGCCGCAGCAGATTGTGAGCGGCGGGCAACCGGGTTCGGAAAACAATCCCGAGCAAAAATTCAGGATACGCTACCGCGCGGTGCCCGGCACCACCTACCCCAAGGGCAACTATATGGTGGATGTCCTATTTACAGCCACGCATCAATAAGCACAAATCAAACAGTATACAGGGCTAGCCATATACGGTGGCTATTGCAAAGCTTTTGCATTATTTTCACCACCGGTATCCGCCAATACTTAAACACACAACATACATCTGCCAACACAGGTTGTCTCATCAACAATGCATGAAAAGGGTACATATCCTAAGGCGCTGACCGGCTTAATTGCCTGCTGCATGCTGTTGCTTGCCACGGCGCACAATGCCGGGGCGCAACTCAGCAAATTTGTATACACCACACAGTTGCTTGCGGATACGCTGGTAGCCGGTAGTAACAAGGATTTTCTCTACAACAACATCACCATCACTAACCTCTCTACCGATAAGATAACAGTACTGGTAAACATTAATGTACCCACAGGCTGGCAAAGCATTACGCAAAAGCTCATTACCGTAAGCCTCAACGCCAACGAAAACACCAACATACCCATACGCCTGGCACCACGCAATACCAAAACCGCCAACTGGCATACGGTAAAAATAGAGTACCGTCTCAACAGCGGTATAGAAACCCTGCAAGACAGCTTCAGGGTGAAGGTAAAGGAGTTTACCAAATTCAAGGCACTGCTGCCCAACTCCAACTATGTACTTACGGGCTATCAAAAAACCATCACATTCCCGCTGTACATCATGAACTCGGGAAACGTGCCCAACAATTATTCGGTAAAATTTAGCAACAGAATGCTGCAACTGGATTATACCCAAAAGTTGCATTTGGAGGCGGGTGAAGACACTGTGTATCAAATACCCCTGCGCCTTAGCGATGCACAATGGGCATTGCTACGCAAAGAAGAAATAAAAATAGAGGTAGACGGCGGCAACGGTGAAACGGTAAACATAGAACAAACTATCTCCAAAATAGGATCTACACTTAAAGAGAATACTTCCGCATACCTGGATATGCCTTTGCAGGTAGAAACAGGAGTTTCCTACCAAGGCAACTCCAACATACAGTATTACGGCGGTGTGCATGGCAGCCTTGACCTCTCACCCGAAGACCGTGTGGCTTTCGATTTTCGTACCAATACTTACTCCGTGGGTCAGGTGGTAAACAACCATATAGTACGTGCGGAATACACAGGTAAAAAATGGTACGGTGTTGCCGGTAATATCAACGAACTTACGGATTTCCTGCTAGACGGCTATGGTGGTAAACTGGGCCGTAATATTGGCCTTAAAAGCAAAGCCGAGGTGTATGGCATAGCAAAAAGCAGGACCGGCAATTCGCGCCTGGCCGGTAGTAACGTTATTCTGGATTTAAACGAAAACACCCGCATTACCGAAGCCTTCACCGCAAACTTCGATACCACGCTAAACAGTTATGTGTTTAAGCAGGGAGCAGATTTTAAATGGGCCGGAGATGATGCCAAATTATCCTTAAAAGCCGGCGCAGGCATGGAACAGCCGCATACCAAAATCGGCAATCAAGACTACCTCTTGGGCAGTACCTTGGGTTATGCACTGGTATGGAATAACAAACGTTTCAACATCAACTCCAACGCCCTGTATAACAGTAACTCCTTCCCTGGATTCTTGAAAGGGCAACGCCAACAGGTACACGATGTACGGGCGCTATTCAAAAACATATTTGTGGGAGGCTTTTACGAATACAGTTTCCGTAAGCAAAACTATTACACCGATACCGCTTTGTTCTCCGATGTATTCAACCTTAAAACCGACAATTTCGGCGGACGTTTCGGCTTTAGCTCCCGCGGTGGCAACATCACCCTTTCTGCCGGCCGCCAATCGCAGGTGCAAATAGACAGTATCAACAAGGTATACCTTTTCTCTTACCTCAACCCCAACGTATCTCTTGTATTGTTTAAAGAACTTTCTTTCTCGGTAAACATGTATATGGGACGCGGCACTTTGGCGGGATACGAGAAAGATTCAAGCGTGTTTGTTACCAGCACCCAAGGCAATGTGCAATACAAATTTGTGGGCCTCAGCGGCCGCTACGACCGTGGACCTTATTACTACAACGAATACATCAACTACCTGAAGAATCCTACACAATACTCTAACTTGATTCTGAGCCCATTTGCGGATTTTAAACTGCTGCATAATACGCTTAACCTGCGCACGCAGTTCAACTACGCACGCAGCCTGCCCGATGATGTGGAAAACTCCACCGTATTGGCCAACTTCTCTTATTCAAACTATAATCGTGGTTTCGATATTAACTTAAACAGCGTAGTGCCGCTAAACAATCCTGCTGTCAGGCCTTTTATAAACATGGCTTTTCGTATGCGCCTACATGCCCCTTTTGTGGCCGTGCGCAAATATCATACGCTCGGTATAATGCTGTATAAAGACATAAACGGCAATGGAAAGCAAGACCCGGGAGAAGAACCCATACCGGGCCAAACCATTTCGGTGAAATTAGAAAATGCCCAAAGCGATGTAATCTTCGTAACCAACGAGCATGGCGAAGCATCGTACAAAAATATTTCCGAAGGTAATTTTCGTGCCAATTTTGGCATGACAGGCAAAATGAAAGGCTGGATACCCGCCAACGGTGCCATACAGCACTTTGTATTAAAGGGCAACAAAACATTTGCCATACCATACAAGATGAGTAAGGTGCTGGAAGGTCGCCTGCGCGTGATTGTCGATTCCCTTTCCAACACGGTATTTAACCCCGCCAATATACGTGTGGAAGCCATCAGCGACGATTCCACGGCTGCAGTATACACCACCCTTACCGAAGAGAACGGAGAGTTTTACTTTAACCTGCCCGCAGGCAACTATACCATTAAATTGGGTGAGGCCGCATTCGACGACAACTTTCAACCTGTGGAATATTCCCAACGTGCCGACATGCTGCATAATGATACGAAGATGATATACTTCGACATCAAACAGAAAAAGAGGGCCATCAACATCCGCCGTAAGTAGACGCTATTTTATTACCGTATAACTCGTTACCGTATCGGTAAGGTTGAAGTATTTTTCGGGCAATTCCTGATATTGATATACACCCCAAGTGGTAATCAATGATTTGGTTGAGCCTACGGCAGCCTCATGCTCGGGCGGGCGTTCTGAGATGATTATCGATGCGGTTTTACCCTGCTCCGACGTGGAGAGCAGCCAAAATTCAAACGGTGTACTCCATATCATCAGCAAAATGTCCATCGGTACTTTGTCGGGATATACCAACAGTTTCTTGTCCATATTGGCACGCAAAAAATTTCGCTCCCAATTAAGTCTGCGGGTGTAAATATCATGGGTTAAATACATGCGCACGCAACCTGTGAGGATAATGGCCCATACCGTGGCTGCCACCAGGTTCTTCTTTTCCAACACCGGCATCAAATCAAATACAAAAGGGAAAGCCAGAATTACGCTTAGCGGCAGATAAAGATTCTCCATGTAGAACTCCGTTTCCATCCCATTAGGATAAGATACGTTTACCAAGAACAGATAGCCAAAGAATGCGCCTATAAATAAAAGTAACTTCTGCCAATTACGTCGGTACACGTATATCCAAACAATGGCCACAAAACTCAGCGGTATCCAGTAATACGTATTCAGGCAGAGCCGGAGGAATTTGCCATTAGATGCGATGAAGAAATAATCGGGGAACAGCGTTTTAAAATTCCGCAAGTGGCCCAAAGCCTGATGATCATAGGCGTTCACGAAAATGAAGCGCTTTAAAACATATATCACCACAAACGCTACAGCCGAAACGACTATAAGCCTTTTTGCGTTCGCGTTATTCAGATACATGAAGGCGAAAACAAACAGGGCGGGTATCACCAATGTGGGATGGAAAAAATTGGTAGCAGTCAGCAATATTATTAACAATACCGCGGCAGATACCGTTAGCCGACGCTCCTCCAAATTATTTAGGCAGGCAAACAATACCATCATAAAGGCCATGCCTTGCGGCAATTCCGATTGTATCCAGTAGAACGAATGAGCTGCAAACAACGTTTGGGAAAGCAATAATGCCAGCGCCACTTTATAGTTCTTTAGCACACCGCCGCATATGGTATAGCACAAGGCATAATATACCACAAAGCAGCCGGAATAAATCATCATAATGATATCTAAAGGCAGCGAGAGCCGACCTGCCATCAAAGGAAAGACCTGCGTAACCGCTGCACCATAGCGGAAGTTTTGTATGGTGAAATCATTATTTACCAGTATGGCAAACAGGTGCAAGGCGATATCCACAAATACCGTACGCTCCTTGTAAAACATCAAGGCCAATACAAACATTACGGCATAGGCTGCAAAACCTTGGCGATATAATTTGCGGTACATAGTGCTTTTCAGTGTTAAGGTTAGGGGCTTAAAGATAATTAACAACAGGGAAGCCCGGTGCAAAAAAGAAAGCGCCTCGTTGGAGGCGCTTTCTGTAATATCGACAATAATTGCTTAAGCTATTTTTTCTACTTGCATGTAGTTCAGTTCCACCGGTGTAGCGCGACCGAAGATTTTCACCACCACCTTCAGTTTCTTTTTCTCCTCGTTTACCTCTTCGATAGTACCGTTAAAGTCGTTGAAAGGCCCGTCTATTATTTTCACGGTTTCGCCCACTATGTAAGGCTCTGCGTAACCTATTCCCTGCTCGCTCACCTCGTCCATCTTACCGAACATCTTGTTCACTTCGGATTTGCGCAGCGCCGTGGGATTATCTTTACCCAAGAAGTGAATAACACCCGATACGTTCTTTATGGTTTGTATCATATCGTCATTCAGCTTTCCGTCTACGGCTTCCAGCATCAGGTAGCCGGGAAACAATATTTTTTCACGGAGTACTTTTTTACCACTCTGCACTTTGTATACCTTCTCCACGGGGCAAAGCACTTGCATAATGTGTTTGCTCCAACCGTTTATTTTCACTTCTTTATCCAGGTATTCCTTAACCTTCTTCTCCTTACCGCTGATAACGCGTAATACGTACCATTTGGTATCCTGTGTGGCTGTAGTCTCAGTCATTTATGATACTGTTTACTTACCTAAAATATTATATAGCGTTGTCATCAAACGCTCAGATATAAAGTCCATACCGAAGATGGCCAACGTAACAATCACCAATGCCACAAGCACGATGATGGTTGTTTGTTGCAATTCTTCCCATGAGGGCCAGCTTACCTTGTGTACCAGCTCATCATAGGCTTCCTGCATGTAGTTTCCGAACTTGCTCATAAAACAAATTGTTTACACCGCCGAGGCGGCAATTTTGGCACGGGCACGCGGATTCGAACCACGATCAAAGGTTTTGGAGACCTCTATTCTACCGTTGAACTATGCCCGTATTTAGTCAGTTAGTATTTAGTATCAGGGTAGTTAGTACCGTTTCAACCAAATTAAAAAGCCAAAAGTTTCCTTTTGACTTTCCTCAACAGAGGAGCAAAACTAAAGGAAATATTCGGAATTTCAAATTAACCAACCTTAAGAAAAATATACATTCTTTATTACAATGTGTTTTGTGCTTTTACAAAGGCTTGCAAGCGATTAATGGCGTACACCACCTGTTCCTCGGTATTATAATAGTGCAGCCCGAAGCGCAAAAACCCGCCACGGTGCGTTACTATAATTTTCTCTTGCTCCAAGAAATTGCCCAATCCGTTCTCGTCTTTCAATACCACTATGCCGCTACGGTGTTTCGTACTACCGTCACCTACCAATGTCAAGGGTAAATCCTTTATTCCGTCAAGCAATTGCGCGGTCAGTTTCCTGTTATGGGCTTCTATATGATTAAGACCCATAGCCATTTTCTGCTTCATAGCCACTTCCAGCATTATGATATTGGCCATGCTTAAATGGCCCGGCTCATAATTGCGAATAGATGGCTCATAAGTCGGCGGCCCATCGGGGTGGAAGGTATAACTGCCCATCCCTTTGATTTTGGCCGGGTATCGCTTTAAGAATGCATCCGACATATACATTACACCGGAACCAAAGCCCGCGTTCATCCATTTATAGTTGCTGGCAATCACTACATCGGCATCCAAATCTTTTACACTCAGGCTTATTGCTCCCAGACTTTGAGTGGCATCGGCAATCAGTATAATACCGTGTTCTTTGCAAAACCGGGCAAGCACTTTCATATCAAGCCTGTAACCCGATGTCCATTGAACTTCGCTTATGCACACCACCTCTATTTGTTTGGCTATACACAAATCCTTTATCTCCTCCAACGATACCGTAAACCCGTCTGCCGTATCTACCCAAGTAATATCAAACTCGTTTATCCTGAACGCATCAAGCAGGGAGGGGTAATCATGCTTGTAAAGCAATACCCGCTCGGTGCCTTGCAAAGAATGCACAATGGTGGTAAGCGCATAAGAGAAATTGGGGACGAAGGCCACGTTATTAAGCGGTGCATCCATAAACGCTGCCAATACTTCGCGTGTTTGCGCCCATTCGGTAAAGCGCCAATACTCCGAGCGGCTGCTGGGGTTTTGTGTCAAGGCCGTATTAAACGCTTCGGCGGCCACAATGGCTTCATGGCTCACCAAGCCTGCGGCGGCGGTATTCAGGTAGGTAATTGCTGCACTGCTCATAACACCAAATATAAAGGAACTTGTCAAAAACAAAACAGTCCCGACATAAAGTCGGGACTGCTATATAAATTAACGATTGCTCGTTCTTATTTCAGGATTTCGGTAACCTGACCGGCACCTACGGTACGTCCACCTTCACGGATAGCGAATTTCAGACCTTTCTCCATCGCGATGGGAGCGATCAGCTTCACGTGCAGATTTACGTTATCGCCGGGCATAACCATTTCCACACCTGCAGGCAGTTCGCACTCACCTGTTACGTCGGTTGTACGGAAATAGAATTGAGGACGATATTTGTTGAAGAACGGAGTGTGACGTCCACCTTCTTCTTTGCTCAGTACGTATACTTCGCCTTTGAACTCGGTGTGGGGAGTGATGCTCTTAGGAGCGCAGATAACCATACCACGACGGATATCTTTTTTCTCGATACCGCGGAGCAGCAGACCTGCGTTGTCACCTGCCTGACCTTCGTCCAACAGTTTTTTGAACATTTCAACACCTGTACAGGTTGAAGTCATGGGAGACTCGTTGAAACCTACGATTTCCACGTTCTCACCAACTTTGATTTTACCACGCTCGATACGACCTGTGGCAACAGTACCACGACCGGTGATGGTAAACACGTCCTCTACAGACATCAGGAACGCCTGATCGATGGGACGGGGAGGCAGGGGAATATACTCATCCACAGCAGCCATCAGTTCATCAACGGCAGCAACCCATTTGTCTTCGCCGGCCAGCGCACCTGTCGCAGAACCTTTGATGATGGGGGTGTTGTCTCCGTCATATTCGTATTTGCTCAGCAGCTCGCGAATTTCCATTTCTACCAGTTCCAGGATCTCTGCATCATCAACCAGGTCTACCTTGTTCATGAATACAACGATACGGGGAACACCTACCTGGCGAGCCAAAAGGATGTGTTCTTTAGTTTGGGGCATCGGACCATCTGTTGCGGCCACAACCAGTATCGCACCATCCATTTGCGCGGCACCGGTAATCATGTTTTTCACATAGTCGGCGTGACCGGGACAGTCAACGTGCGCGTAGTGACGATTCGCGGTTTGGTACTCCACGTGTGCAGTGTTGATGGTGATACCACGCTCTTTTTCTTCAGGAGCAGCATCGATTTCGTCATAACCTCTTTTCTCTGCCAAACCTTTGTTTGCAAGTATGGTTGTGATAGCTGCAGTCAATGTAGTCTTACCATGGTCAACGTGGCCAATGGTGCCAATGTTTACGTGGGGTTTCTCCCGCTTAAAGGTCTCTTTTGCCATTGTTATTGTTTTTAATAATTATGTTACGCTTTTTCTAAAAAGTGTGCAAATATAAGATATTTTCGGTTCAAATAAATTTATTTTTCAAAGATGCATCCTTTTTTTGAAAAATTCCTTTAAAAGCACCCTACAACAACCCTCTTGCACTTGTTTCGGACTGCAAAAATGAGCTTTATTATGCACAAATCACATTTTAAGCACACTTTCTTTTACTTTTTTTATAATTGGTATAACATGCTTTCTTACGAGGTGCCAAAACGCACTTCAAAAAAGCATGAACATTAGTGTACAACTCTCTACATAACTATACTCTTATCGCACTAACACCTCATTATAACGCTTTATCCATTCCTCTGCCGATAATGCTATAAACAGGCATATTATAGGCATAGCTATGTACATGTGGCGCTCATACGCACCAAACAGCATATGTAGCACCACCATGGCCAAAAAGGGCAAGGTATATTTCGGAAGTCGGTTTCTTACACCTGCAAAAAATTTCGGGAGATACATCATCCCCAATACGGGAATGAGCAGCCATAACCCGAAGTTGGAAACTACTTTATACAAACCTTTTGGCGTAAACAAACCCGCCCAATACCGCTTAAAGTAATTTACCTGTCCCATATCGGCATGATTACCGCTGTTTGCCGGTAAGCCCGCATAGTGTTCATACCCGTACCTGTAACCGAAAATAAAAATACCGGATAAAAGGATAAGCAACAGCACCTTGGACTTTGACAAATGGCTGTATATGAAAATCACCGGTAGAAAAAACGCAAAAGACTCTTTGGCCAACGGGCCTATGAATATAACAAAGACGAGCAAACCGGTATTCTTTACTCTTATTGCCCATAACATCAACGCTATCACCAAACAATATAAGGAATCAATCATGGGCATTGCTGCCCAGAAGGAAGTCCAGCGGCAGGTAAGCATGGTTGATAAGCCTATTAATGCCGCGCCCGTACTTACGCCAAAGGAAACCAAGAACCGGTATATCACCATCCCATAAAGACACATCAGGGTGATATTCACCAGGAAGAAACTTACGGGCAACGAGAAGTCGCCATGGAAATATTCGGGTCTTCCCTTCTCTAATATGTTACCCGCCAATCTATCGATACCGCCGGCTATAAACGGAACTACAATACGGTACCTGCGTACCGCGCTTTGTTCAAAATCGCCTTGCGCCACGCCGGTATAGGTATAACAATCGGTACAGCGCACATGCAATTCATAATTTAGCAACGTGGATATGGCCGGCCCTATAATCACCGCCAGGCAAAACAGGAAGATAAGTGTATTGGGATGTAAAAGAAACTTTTTCAATGCTTCCGTTTTTAAGTTATCTGCCAACACAAGCTGTGATGAAACGATAGCGGTGGTACACGAGATTAAAGGTGTATACCGACAAACATATAAAAAATGAAAAAATAAACCGAGAAAATGAAAAAGAGAAGAAAAATGAGCTGTTGAGCAGGATTGAACTGCCGACCTCTTCCTTACCAAGGAAGTGCTCTACCGCTGAGCTACAACAGCTTCCTAATTGTCTTGCAAAAGAGCGGGAGACGAGGCTCGAACCCGCGACCTACAGCTTGGAAGGCTGTCGCTCTACCAACTGAGCTACTCCCGCATTGAAATTAGTCTTCAAAGAACTGTGGGCAGAGAAGGATTCGAACCTCCGAAGTCGAAAGACAGCAGATTTACAGTCTGCCCTCGTTGGCCACTTGAGTATCTGCCCATATTCACGATTGCTCGCAAATAAAAGAGCCACTTGCCGGAATCGAACCAGCGACCTACTGATTACAAATCAGTTGCTCTACCAGCTGAGCTAAAGTGGCGATTTAAAAGAACTTACCTCGTTTCCGAAGGGATTGCAAAAGTAGACAACAAATTGATTTTTGCAAATTTTTCTAACAACATTTTTCCGCCTTCGTGAAAATATTTCTCGACGCCTGTTCCCACATGGTTTCTACTGCTTCAAAGTTGCTCTAAACGCAACGGTATCAATAACTATTTGCGCATTCACCAACCCCGTTCTATGATATTCTCCTGTCATGAAATTACCGTTGTCGTTCACCGTTCCGCTGCCCATTGTTATGGAATAATTGCTACCCGCCACCGCTTGCGCGGGTGTAAAGATGAATTTGGTAGGCGGCTCGTACGCGCGCTTATTATTTAGGCCAATCTCACACGATATGCCATTATAGTTGCCGTTGTCCATAAAACCGTTAATAAAAAAACGCAAAGCATTGTCTTTCTCGTCGCTCAACATGGCAACATATTCTGTCGTACTGTCTACTCTCAGCGGTTCACTACTGGCTATTATCTTTTCCTCAAATTCCCAACTGCCTACGTATCTGCGCGTCCATTTGTCGGCGCATGTGGTTCCCTCGTAACCTCTGGGGCAGGCACAAGTCCCGTCTTGGCATAATCCGCCGTTTTCACAGTTCACACCGGTGCATTTATCGGGCGTCGGTGCCGACTCTTTGTCTTTACATGCCGTAAACAAAAAAATACCTGCACAAAATACTACCGACACTATCGATAAAAAGGATTTACTCATAACGATTCGCTTTACCTGGTCAGGGTAAATTTACTCGTTATTATCGTGTCTCTCGCGGTAGTATCGTTAATTATCGTTCTCTGCAAAAAAGAATACACTCCCGTGACGCTGTTATCGTCATTCAAGGCACCTGTCCCTGTTTTTATGGTAAGAAAAGTATCGATTACCTGCTCTGCCGGCAGGTTAAATTTTTTACTGGCGCTTTTTGTAAACACAACATTTGCCCTACTCACCAATCCATAAACCACAAAGCTATCGGGCACCGTTCCCACAATCTCCACATAATAGCTTTTGGCACTTGTATCGCCGGTGTATTTTTCACTCATTAGCCACCTACCCGAAAACTTCTCGTACCATCGCTCTTCACAATTCACGCCCTCATACCCGCCGGCACATGCGCACGTACCATCTACGCAAATGCCGCCGTTTTGGCAAACCACATCGGTACACTTATCTTTTATGCAGGCGGAATACACCGCACAGGTAAAAATACCCGTGACGGCAACAATTATACCCGTTCTTATTTTCCGGTTCATAATGCTATAACTACCGGCAAGCTACAAAATATCACGCTTCGTCGTCCTGCAAGCCTTTATATCACCTTTTATCGCTATCTTTAAAACAAACGCTTACCGTTTGCGGATTACTCATTACATAGTAACCTTCATCTTCTTGTGTACCTTCGGCACTGCCGCCGGGCAGTCTTTGTATGTCAAAGTCACACAACCCTTTACCGATACCATGCTGTGTAAAGGCAGCTCGTTTTATGTCAATTTCATTTGCGATACGGATAATTATTTTCAGGAAGGAAATATATTTAAAATACAGTTGTCTGATGCCAACGGTAACTTTTCCAATCCTACGGAGATAGGACAAACGGGAGGTATAGATGACGGATATGTCTTTTGTACCATTCCGTCCGGTATCGCATCCGGCACCGGCTACCGCGTGCGCGTTCTTTCCACATTACCGGCACAAACATCTTCAAACAACGGTAAGAATATACGCATATCGCCATACCCCGTAGTTACCGCAAGCAACAACTCCCCCACCTGCCCCACAGGCACGGTTACCTTTTCGGGTACATCCAATTTGCCAAACGGCACCTATGCATGGACGGGGCCTCAAGGTTTTTCATCAACTACCGCAAACCCGGTAATCGTAGCGCCGGGCTTAGCCAAAGCCGGCGTGTACACGCTGTCGGTTACTGTTTATGGCTGCACTTCCCACGACACGACGCTTATGACCATTGCAGAACCTCCCCAACCGTGGATACGGCCCCGACCACCCGGAGGACTGAAGGTGTGCGAGGGCAGCAGTTTTGCTTTTGATGCGCAGGACACCACCAAAACACCGGGAGTAAAGTATAAGTGGACGGGGCCGAACAACTTCGCTCAAAACACAACTAATTTCGACCTACATAACGTGAATACATCCCACATGGGCTATTATACGATAAATATTATTGTAGGCACCTGTGTACGTAAAGATAGTGTATTGGTTACCATGATAGCTCGCCCGGATACTGCCGTTATTACCACCAACAGCCCCGTATGCATTGGCGACACTTTAAAACTGCATGGGCAAAGTGCCACACCAAATGTGATATATGCTTGGGCCGGACCCGCAAATTTTGTCGACACAACGCAAGATGCCCAACTGCCAAACATTGGCGCAGCCGGTGCGGGTGTTTATACGGCCACGGCTATCCATAAAACCACAGGCTGCGTCTCTTTGGAATCTACCACAAATGTTATCTTGGGCAGCCCCTTGTTTAAACCGCTGATATTTGGCGATACCATTCTCTGCGGCGGAGATATGATGTCCCTGTTGGCTATATCTTCCAATAGCGGGGGTATTTTTAATTGGACAGGCCCCACAAAGTCCGACACCGGGAAAAACTTCAACCTGTACAATGCTCAACCGGCCGATGCAGGCACATACCAAGTAGTGCAAAAACGTAACGGCTGCACCTCTCCGCCCGCTACTACCACGGTGAGCGTAACCATGGTACCTAAACCCACGGTAAGCAACAGCGGCAAGGCTTGTGCGGGGCAATCGGTGCAATTATCCGGCTTTGCTGCCGCGGATGCAACGTACCGCTGGAGCGGCCCTGCCGGTTTTACATCTACCGATAAAGACCCGGTACTAAACAACAGCAAACCGGAACAAAAAGGGCGTTACAAGTTTTATCTCACAATAAACAATTGCAGCGACAGCGCTTTTACGGATGTGGTAATAAACCCCATCCCTTATATAGACAGCATAACGGGCACCCTATCCGTTTGTAACGGAGATAGTGCCGTGCTTTATGCACGCAGCAGTGAAGACAGTTCATCCTACGCTTGGCGCGGGCCCGATAACTACACCGGCAACGGACCGATACAAAACCTGCGTGTGCTTACCGCAAGCGAAGGCACTTATTATGTAAAAGCGGAAGCAAAAGGCTGCGTTTCGGAAGAAGATTCTGCCACCATTGGCATAAAACCGCCGCCCGCACCGCCGCAGGCATGGGCCAACAGCCCTGTTGCCGAGGGTGAAACACTGATGCTAAAGGGCACCTGCCCCACACCCGGTGTCACTTATCGCTGGACAGGCCCGCAGAACTTTGATGTATACGAACAAAACACCGAAATCAAAGAAATAACTGCTTTAAATGCGGGTACTTATATCGTCACCGCTACCAACGCTTACGGCTGTGGTTCTTCGGTCTCGGTAATTGTAGTGGTGACCAAGGCTAAAAAATCGGCCTTTAAAATCGGCCCCAATCCTTCCGCAGGCACCTTGTTGCTTACCGGACTCGTGCAAACGGAAAGAAACATAGAGCTACGCGTGGTAAACACCGGCGGACAAACCGTTTACGAAGGCAGCACATTGCCGCAAAACAAGAAGATAGCCACTAACCTTAACCTGCACCACTTGGCAGCCGGCACTTATACTTTACATATCCTTACCGAAAATGAAACCGAATCACTTCGTTTCGTTTTGGCCAAATAGAAATCGGTTCAACGTTAGTAAAAAGCCCTCGTTAGACAACGAGGGCTTCATTTTTTTACTCACTAACATTATGTTATACCTGTTTCAATTCGGCTACCAAGTCTTGCAATACTTTCTTGGCGTCACCAAACAACATGGATGATTTCGGTTTGAAGAACAAATCGTTTTCTATACCCGCATAACCCGGTTTCATACTGCGCTTGTTAATGATAACATGCTCTGCCTTCTCCACTTCCAATATCGGCATGCCGTATATGGGGCTCGATGGGTCTTCTTTAGCTGCGGGATTCACCACATCGTTGGCCCCTATGATTAGAACCACGTTGGTGCCGCCCATTTGGTCGTTGGCATCTTCCATCTCCAGTAGTTTCTCGTAAGGCACATCCGCTTCTGCCAGCAACACGTTCATATGCCCCGGCATACGGCCGGCTACGGGATGTATGCCGTAGTACATTTCCACACCTTTATCTTGCAATACTTTCTCCAGTTCATGACAGGCATGCTGCGCTTGTGCCACTGCCAGCCCATAGCCGGGTATTACTATTACTTTTTGCGCATAGGCCATAAGTGTAGCCGTATCGTTCAGCGATATTTCTTTATAGTTGCCTTGCTCTTTGCTTGCACCGCCGGGCCCGGCTTTTGCACCGCCAAACGAGCCTATCAACACATTCTTCAACGAGCGGTTCATGGCCTTGCACATCAGTATGGTAAGTATGGTACCTGCAGAGCCTACCAGTATACCGCCGGTAAGCATTACCGGGTTATCATACAAAAATCCGCCAAAGGCTGCGGCCACACCCGTAAAAGAGTTGAGCAACGATATTACCACGGGCATATCCGCGCCGCCTATCGGGAAAACAAACATCACACCGTATGCCAGCGAAATACCCAGTACGGCATAAAACAATCCGGCCGTGGATGCGGGACGTCCCATCATAATGTAGAGTATTATGGCGGTAATCACGCCAAGCAGCAACAAGTTTACAATATGCTGCCCGTTAAAGGAGAAGTCTTTTATTTTACCGTTGAGCTTTCCCCAAGCTATAATACTGCCTGCAAAAGATACGCTGCCTATAACCATGCCCAACATAATGGTAAGCAACAGCGTACCGGGTATTTGAGTAAATGCCGCCCCTGCGGATTGCTCCACAATGTCGGGCGGAAGGCTTGCCGTAAGGTGCTGAAATTCGATAACGGATATAAGCATGGCGCATGCCCCTCCCATACCGTTAAACAGGCTCACCATCTCGGGCATCGCAGTCATTTGCACTTTTTTGGCGGCAAGTGTACCCACCACGGTGCCCACTACCAACCCCGCAAATATCCATCCGTAGTTGCCCAGCGGGTTGCCTCCCGCATCGCGATAAAGGAATATGGTGGTAAATATGGCAATGGCCATACCTGCAGCGGCTATAAGGTTGCCCTTGCGCGCACTTTCGGGGTGCGACAGCATCTTAAGCCCCACTATAAACGTAATGGAACCGAGCAGGTAACTGAACAGCAATATGGACTGTTGCGTCATTTTCTTTAATATTTTACTTAACAGAGATGATTTTCGGAGGAAGATTTAAGCGCTTACTTCTTTTTCTTCTTTTTGTCGAACATTTCCAGCATACGGTCGGTAACCACAAAGCCACCCACCACATTCAGCGTGCCCAGCACCACTGCGAGGAAACCCAGCGTCAGCGCCACATAATCATCGGCATGCACCTGGCCCATCACTATTATGGCACCTATGATCACCACACCGTGTATGGCATTGGCTCCGCTCATCAGCGGCGTATGCAGTACCGAGGGTACACGGGATATTACCTCTATGCCCAAAAACACCGAAAGCACCACTATCGTAAGCAAACGGTAAGTGGCGGGGTCTGTAAAAAGTTGGTTGATGAATTCCATGAGTATTATACGTTGGCTTTTTGAGGAGTTATAAAAGAAAGTACGCGCTCGTTTACAATGGCCCCGTCTTTGGTGATGCAGGTGCCTTTTACAAGGTCATCTTCAAAATTCATATTCAGGTTACCGTCTTTGTCTATCACCAGCTTCAGGAAGTTGAGCACGTTTTTGGAATATACTTTACTGGCATCCGATGGCATGGCTGCCGGCAATGCGGAGTTACCTATAATGGCCACGCCGTTGTGCATTACGGTCTCGTTGTCCTTTGTCAGTTCGGTATTACCGCCCGTTACCGATGCTATGTCTATTATTACCGACCCGGGGCGCATATCCTCTATCATCTGTTTGGTAATGAGTATAGGGGCTTTGCGTCCCGGTATCTGCGCCGTGGTGATGATGATATCAGACTTACGTGCATGTTCATGTATTTTTTCTCTTTGCCTGCGCTGAAAATCTTCGCTTTGCTCCACCGCGTATCCTCCTGCCTTGGATGCGTCTGCGGCACCTTCCACTTCCACAAATTTGGCACCGAGGCTCATTACCTCTTCTTTCACGGCGGGACGCGTATCAAATACTTCCACCACAGCACCCAGCCTACGACCTGTGGCAATGGCCTGCAAACCGGCCACACCGGCCCCCAGTATCAGCATTTTTGCGGGTGGTATACTCCCCGCAGCGGTCATAAACATGGGGAAATACCGGCTATACTGCATGGCGGCCAGCAATACGGCCTTGTACCCCGATATATTGGCTTGCGAACTCAATACGTCCATAGCCTGCGCGCGGGTGGTACGCGGTATCGTATCCAAGCTGAAAGTGGTATAGTTTTTATCCGCCCAGGCTTCCATAACCGATATATTAAACAGAGGTTGGTACACACCCAATATCATTCCGCCGGCCTTTACGTTATCGGGTACATTATCGGGTTGTATGGTCAGCAATATATCCGCGCCTGTGGCTATTGCGTTTCGGTCTTTGATTACCCCTCCGGCATCGGTATATGTTTTATCGTTAAAAAAGGCTTTATCGCCCGCGCCCTGTTCTATCCATACTTCCGCTTTTAGTTTTACCAAAGCGGCTACCACCTCCGGCACAAGGGATACTCTTGTTTCGGGGGCCGCTTCTTTCAGTACGCCTATTACCATAAAATATCAGGAATTCGGTTAAGTGTCCTTGAAAATAGACATTAAAAATTACAAGTCAAAGTAGCACCGGCTAAAAAATATGTAAAATAACATGGTACAACCGGATAGACAGGAAACCGACGACACCTTACACGCCCCATATACCGTAAAGCGGGTGTATCTTTGCGCGATGCACTATTTGTCGGCCGAGAACATCAGCAAATCCTACGGAGTAAAGCCTCTTTTTCACCATATATCTTTCCACATCAGCGAGGGCGATAAAATAGCGCTCGTAGCCAAAAACGGCAGCGGTAAATCCACCCTGCTCAAAATGCTTTCGGGCAGAGAACAACCCGATGAGGGTACCATTCGCATTCATAAAGACGTGACGGTGGCTTTATTCGAGCAGGAACCCGTGTTCAACGAAGACCTTTCGGTGGTAGATAATATCTTCCACTACAAGCATCCCGTAGCCGAAGCGCTGCGCGACTATGAACGCATACTGGACTCTGCCGACCGCGACCCCGTGGCGCTTTCGGAAGCATTGGGCCGTATAGATGAACTGGGCGCTTGGGATTTTGAAGCCAAAGTGAAGCAAATACTGGGCAAATTAAACATTCATCACTTGCAGCAGCCGGTAAAAACCCTTTCGGGCGGACAAAGAAAGCGTGTGGCACTGGCACAAACGCTGATAGACATAGGTTTTGAGCATAAGCATGTACTGCTGATAATGGACGAACCTACCAACCATTTGGATGTGGAAATGGTGGAGTGGCTGGAACATTACCTGAACCAGGAAAACGTTACCCTCCTCATGGTAACCCACGACCGGTATTTTTTGGATGCTGTATGTGAGGAAATATGGGAACTGGATGGAGAAAACCTATACGAGTATAAAGGCGATTACGAAAACTACATAGAGAAAAAAGCGGCGCGTATAGAAAGCTCCCTTGCCAGTATAGACAAAGCCAAGAACGAATACCGCAAGGAGTTGGAATGGATGCGTAAGCAACCCAAAGCCCGCAGTACAAAAGCCCGTAGCCGCATAGATGCTTTTTACGACCTTGAAGGGCGCGCCAAGCAAAAGATAGAAGACACGCAACTGAAGCTGGAAATGAAGATGAACCGCTTGGGCGGAAAAATCATCGAGCTGAAAAAGGTATATAAAAGCTATGGCGAAAAGGTTATCCTCAAAGGCTTCGATTACACGTTTAAAAAAGGTGAACGCATCGGCGTAATCGGGAAAAACGGTGCAGGAAAATCCACCTTTCTTAATATACTGTTGGGCAGCGAAGATGCTGACAGCGGAAAAATAAATGTGGGCGATACCGTGGTGTTCGGAAACTTCTCGCAACAGGGCTTAATTATTAAGGAAGACATGCGCGTGATTGAATTTGTGAAAAGTATCGCCGAAAACTTTCCTTTGGCCGGCGGGGGCTCGCTAAGCGCAGCACAATTTCTTACCCTGTTTCTCTTCCCGCCCGAGCAACAATATACTTATCTGTCCAAACTGAGCGGAGGGGAAAAGAAACGCCTGCAACTGTTGGCAGTACTGTTTCGCAACCCCAACTTCCTGGTGCTGGACGAACCCACCAACGACCTTGACCTGCCAACACTCTCAGTGCTGGAGAACTTTTTGAGCGAATACCAAGGGTGCCTGCTCATCGTATCGCACGACCGCTACTTTATGGACCGTCTTGTAGACCACCTGTTTGTTTTTGAAGGAGACGGTGTGGTAAAAGATTTTCCCGGCAACTATACCGACTTCCGTATTGCGCAAAAAGCAAGCGAGAAAAACGCAGCCACAACGGCTGCCGAGCAAAAAGCGGAAGCCAAATCCACAACGACACAGGTATCGCAAAAAGACAAAAAGAAACTCTCCTTCAACGAAAAACGCGAGTTTGAGCAATTAGGAAAAGACATACCTGCATTGGAAGCCGAGAAAGCTGAAATAACAGCTAAGATGTCGGCACCCGAATTACCCTACGAAGAGCTTCAAAAACTTAGCGCACGCATCACCGAAATCACCGACCTGCTGGATGAAAAAGAACTGCGCTGGCTGGAACTAAGCGAATATGCATCTTAAATTATTTTTTTACACAAAAACAAAAAGCGCTCGCAAATGCGAGCGCTTTTCAATTTATTTATTTCGAAACGGCTTATTGACCCATATCCTGAGTGCTGATGGTGCTGCCTCCGCCGGTGGCAGGCTGACCGTCAAATTCAAACATTAACGTGAAACGGAAAGTGTTTGAAAGCGGGTTACGCGTAATACCGCTACCTGAAGGTATCAGGTAAGCGAAGTTGAGGTTAAATACGTTGTAACGCACACCCAAACCTGCGGTAAAATATCTTCTGTCGCCTTTCAGCTTGTTTTCGTAGAAGTAACCGGCACGTACCGCAAATTGGTCTTGGTACCAATATTCCGCACCTAAAGACACTTGGAACTCTTTCAGCTCTTCACTGAAACCACCTTGAGCATCGCCAAAGGAACCCAGCATACCGGATATTACGGTTTTATTGGGAATGGTATCGGCGAAGCCGTCTCCGTTCAAATCCTGAGGCGTGGGCACCAACAGCTTGTTGACATCCAAAGCAAAAGTCACTTTGTTATACTCATCGGCCTGGTAAGTATAGGCACCACCTAAACCTAAGTTGATGGGAATGAAATCACGATGTGTGGAAGAATACGAGATTTTTGTACCCACGTTGCTCAATACGGCACCAAGGCTAAGGTTAGAGCTACGGCCTTCATCCAGTTCTTTGGTCTTTGTATAGTATACACCCAAATCGGCACTAAAGGCATTACCGGGCTTATAATCGATACCGGGAGCGGCTGCCAAACCGGTGGCAATGGCAGAGTGAATATAACGGAAACCCAAACCTGTTGACAGATTCTCGGACAGGCGACGCGAGTAACCGAGGTCTACGGAAAATTCGTTGGGCTTACCTGTACCCAAGGGTTGAGCGTTAACATCCGTATAGTTGATTTCGCCTAAAGAGAAATAACGGAGCGAACCGCTGATGGCTTGGTTATCTTCATTACCAAACTTGGCATAGCCGGAAATGTAACCCAAGAAGATATCGGGCACCAAATCTTTAAGCCAAGGCGTATATGTAGCAGATATACCATACTTTTTAGAAGCAAAAGGAAGCTTGGAAATGTTCCAATATTGCGCGTTCGCATCGGGGGATATGGCAATACCGACATCTCCCATGGCGCCTGAACGGGCATCGGGAGAAATACGAAGGAAGGGAACGGCGGTGGTAACGGTATTAACATTACTGCCGTTGATGTTTGTTGATTGTGCTAGGGCTGTGCTGCCGGCAAGCATTAGTCCGATAAAGGCAAGACGTTTCGACATTCTTTTAACGATTTATTTTAAATCTATATAAAGGTATACTATTATAACCTGTTAATCAAACAGGATGTCACATATTTTTTAATAGAACACGGTGCAATATACTCAATCACAGGAAATATTAACGCACAATCACCAGTTTTTGGTATGCCAGCTCATGTATACCCTTATCGGTAGCCAATTTCATCCGGTAAACATATACCCCGGAAGGCAATAAAACACCGTTATTATCGGTACCGTCCCATGTTATTTCGTTACTCCTGCTGCCCTGCGGCCTAAACACTTGCTTCAAATTTCGCACATGTACCCCTTGTGTGTTATAAACGTTTATCTCCACTTCTAAGGCCTCATCGGGATGATTATGCTCAAAAACGAAGTTGGTGCGGTCTTTAAACGGATTGGGATAGTTCATGAGGTTGCGCACGCTTACCACTGCTCCGTTTACCACCTCAAAATCCACGTATCCCTCGCCCGAATTGTTATTTACATCCCAAGCCTTAACCGTAAGCCGATGACGTCCTTCCGCAAGATTATTTAAAGGGAAGTTCACATATCCTTTCTTATAGGTATTGAGTTCGGTTTCGTAATAATCGTTAAGAATGTAAGGGTTGGCTACGTCTCCGTCTAAAATACCCACAAGGTCGTGCCCCACGCTGTTTCCGGACACGTTGATACCCGTTTGGTCTTCCAATATCACATACAGCAAAGTGTTGGGTCCCGTTATACCGCCGTTGCGGAATAAGGTATCTCCTATATAAGGCCTTACTATCGGTGCGTCGTTTTCTATTACGGGGTTATCGGAATATCCGCCAACGGTAGTTTCAAAATCGGAGCCTGCCGCATCGGTGCTGCCATTCTCCGCATAATAACTCAGTTTGCCTTCGCCATACTCATAATTAATATCTTTTGGCGCTATAAAGGTGAAAGAAAATTTACCATCGATAACCGTGGCCTTACCCTTGTATATAACGTTGTTTCTGGTTTTAAAGGTTTTTTCTATACCGGTAAGCGTGTTTACTATGCGCAGCTTATCGAAAAAGCTTACCGAAAGATTACCGTTAAAATTATTGAGTACATTCCCGTTAACATCTGTTACGCTGCCTTTTATCACGTAAGCGCCCAAAGCACCCACGGTATCTGTCGGCTGTAATGTCGCGGCATCCAATACCTCATCGGTACGAATGAAATACTCCGGAAAATCAGGCTCTAACGCAGGGTCGCCAAGCAGGGCAAACTTGCGGAAGTTGATGATAATGCCTTCATCGGGGGCTTGGCTATAGGTTTTGTTCTTACCTATGCGAAACGCGTCGCCAAAGGTATTCCACTGGCTTCCGGTGTGGCGAAATTGCGCATCCAGGAAGTCGCGATTTATCATGCGGTTGCCGCTTTGATATACCAGTTGTGTGGTGGTGAGCGAAGCGATGGCGCCTCCGTCGGGTTTCAATACAATGCGCTCACCTGCAGATACATATTCCGGGTGGTCGAAGCGGCCGAAGTCGCAGGTAGCCGTTATCATAAAAGGCAGACGATGAATATTGCTCCACTTGGAATAATCGTCTTGCGTAATAATACGTTCATGAGCCAGTACGTCTATATTTCCGTGTCCGTTATAGTTAATCAGGAAAGTACCCTGATACACACGGTCGTTAATCATTTTATTGGCATCGGGCGCACGTTGCCCCCCTGGAGTAGATACCATGGGTACGGCGTCCAGATATACTTTGGTGGCATTGTAGATGGTGCTGTTTATCTGCACCGTGGTATCCATTATTTCACCATCCTCCATATGCGGCCCTGCATTGTCTTCGTTATCGGCCACGTAGGTAGTAGATAGGCGCCAAGGGCCAAGCGAGGCGGGACTTTTGTATTCTATAATCTTGTTCACCACAGCCTCGGCTTCGGCAAGTGTTTTAACGGGTAAACGCCCTACACCGATATCCATGGCATTAACAACGTTCGCATTCTCTATATCCTCGCTATCATCGAGGAAACCGAAGAAATCATCCGCGCAAAAGCTGTAGATCATGCTTATAGACTGTGCCGACTCAAAGGTGGGTACATAGTTGGTGTTATTGGCTACCCTTCCTTTATAATCATACGAAGCGTCGCCCAGCAGGAGTAAGTACTTGGGCATATCGGCTTCCGAAGTTCCGGCGCGTTGGTAAAACATTTTGGCCAAGTCTCTTATGGCCGAAATATCTTGTGAGCCTGATGAAAACTCATTGTAAATCTGCCCCGGAGTAACTACCAATACACGCAGCCCGCGAGCGCGGTGAAAATCCGCAAGCTTATTGGCGGCCGGTATAAAATCGGGATACGCCACTATGATATAATCTACGAAATCATGCCCGTGCAGGTTTTGATTATTCACCGGCCCTACCAATTCCGGAACGGGAAGTTGGTCTCCGTTGAAAGCCGCAAATTCGTGCAGTGTAGAAGCGTCTTGTATAAATTCATAGGTGTTGCCGTTCAGCGTACCTTGCATACGTTTAGGGTTTTGGGCATCTGTTACGTCCCATACTTGGGTACCGGCCGTGGCATTGCCCAAACGATAGGCTACGACGTTACCCGCCCCTACGCTTTGTATATCCCGAAAAAGCAGCGAAGAACCGTTCAACGCCAATTGCGCGCGATAATTCGCTTCTATATAATTAAGATAACCTACCGCATTGCTCGCACCCGATGAGTATTTGATATTGAAATTAGCTACGGCAACGGCAGCTTCGTCCCAGCCTCCGTCAGCAACACGTATGGGGCTGTCCTCATAGCTTGCACCCAATTCGTAATTGCCCACTTTCCTACCGTTCATGCTAACCGTAAATGTGTTACCCGATATCGAAGACGAGGAGCCAAACATTACTCTGTATCTGGCCATATCGGTTGCACCGGGCATGTTCAATTGAATGTCTCGTGTATCGGAACGGCCCAAGTCGCGGCCAAAATCCTCTCCCCACCAAAGCTTACCCGTGCGGCTGGGATTAAACAAATCTTCTTCGTGAACGGCGTATGCATCAAAGCTTGCCAACGTGATATTGGCGCCGGTTACCGGGGCGTGATCGGCCACACGTTTACCCCCGCCGCCAAAATTGATAAAGTAATAGGCCTTATCGTCATAAAGGTTCTTCTTATGCGTGAAACGCTTGCCGGTGAAGTCAGGCACCCATTCTGACGGCCCTTCCGCATAAAACACCACATAATCTCCCTGCCCAAAACTGCCGTCTCCGCCATCGTTCACCCAAATTGCATTCTCTTGTATATCGCCTTTGGAGGGTATTGCGTTGTTTTCGGATATCATATGGCCGCCATTACCAAACACCCGGATATCGGCCGGTGAAATCTTGGATACATCCACACCCAAAGCACCGGTTATAAATCCATAATCCAACTTATAAAAACCTGTGGCCGGTACCGACACTTTATACCAAGTACCCGCAGCCAAAGGACTAATTGTGGCAGTGGTTTTAGCCGCGCTACCTGCAGCTTTTGCAGGCGTTTCGGCTTCCTTAACCGTTAGCGTGAAAGCAGTAACACGCTTTATCGTATTACCCTCCCCTACCGCATAGGCGGGGATGCGCAATACGGCAAAGGGGCGCTTTTTTTCCATACCCAGCAATATATCGGGCTTTGTGGCGGCCCCGGGCATAGCCCCTTCCGGCAATGTGGCACCGGGTGCATATTGCAAACCTTCCACCTGCACCGTGGGCAAGGCATAATTATCCAACCATATTTTCTTCATCACAAACCCGCCATGCACATCGGCCGGCGACACGCGGTACGATTCCGTATGATCGGCTTTTACATTGGGGCTCAATAGCAGTCCCGCAACAATAAGCGGAAGTATGTATCTCTTCATAATAATCTTTTGTATCGGGCAGACCCCTTCAAAATTACGGCATAATGGTTACGCACGGGCCGACGAATGAAGGTCATTTATCATAAAAACGTAAAATGCGTATTATTATTATCAACTTGTTAACACTGAGGCAGATGCTTTTTTTTATTTTTCCAAACCGCTAATGCTTGACATTTTGAAAAGAATGCTCTATCATTGTAACACTTTTAACAATTATTCAACCAATTCGTAGCAAATATTTTCTAGGATTATGAAAAGATCTCTCATTGGATTGAGCATGCTTTGCATCGGAACAGCTACTTTTATGTCGGCTTGCTCAAATAAGAACGTGGGTGTGTCAACCGCTACCGGTTGGGATTATAACGATCCCCGCCTCGGTGGTTTTGATGTAGCCGACTATCCCGGACAGCAAACAGGTCCCGGCCTTACCTTCGTAGAGGGCGGACGTTTTACAATGGGACAGACTGAAGAAGACCTGAACTTCGAGCGCAATAACAGGCCTCGTACCGTTTCCGTTTCCTCTTTTTATATGGATGAAACAGAGGTAACCAACCTGCACTACCGCGAATATCTTTATTGGCTGAGCCGCACTTACGGGGCCGACTATCCGGATATCGTAGCGAAAGCCAAACCCGATAGTACCACTTGGCGCAAAGCTATGTCTTATAACGAGCCTCTGGTGCAATATTATTTCCGCCACGCCGCTTACGACCACTACCCCGTAGTTGGTGTAAACTGGTACCAGGCAAACGAATATGCCAAATGGCGTAGCGATCGTGTAAACGAGTATATCCTTGTTAAAAACGGTTTCCTGAAAAGGAACCCCAACCAAGTGAACGAGGACGTATTTACTACCGAAGCTTATGTAGCCGGTCAATACGACGGTACTCCGGGTAAAGGTCGCAAACGCGATTACGATCCTCAAGGTTCCGGCAAACGTAACATTAAATACTCCGACGGTTATTTGCTGCCCAACTACCGTCTCCCGACAGAAGCAGAGTGGGAATATGCCGCTTTGGGTCTGATAGGTAATAACCCCGAGCCTGAAACAGGCCGTCGTCGCGGTGAAGAGGTTATCACTGATCGCAACGTATATCCTTGGGGTGTTCAGGAAAACGTACGATACGGATTGCGCAACTCTTACCAAGGTGAATTCCTCGGCAACTTCAAACGCGGTAAAGGTGACCAAATGGGTGTTGCCGGCGGCTTGAACGATAACTCCGACATTCCCGCTCCCGTATACTCTTACAGGCCCAACGCCTACGGTCTTTACAACATGGCCGGTAACGTGAGTGAGTGGGTATTGGATACTTATCGCCCCTACGCTTCCAACGATGTAAATGATTTCCGTCCGTTCCGCGGTAACGTTTACGAGACTTACAAGCGTCTTGAAGAAGATAACACGCTGGATGAAAAAGACAGCACCGGTAACATACCCGTTAGGATGATGACTGCCGAAGAAATGGCCGCAAAAGAGCAATTCGACGGTAACGTTCCCGACCTGAGGGATTATGAAGACGGTGACAGCACATCTCTGTACACTTATAACTATGGCACCAACACGTTGATTAACAACAACGCCAAAGTTTATAAAGGTGCATCTTGGGCCGACCGCGCTTACTGGATGTCTCCCGGTACACGTCGTTTCATGCAGGCTTACCAAGCCAGCTCTACGGTAGGTTTCCGTTGCGTGGTTGATCGCCTCGGTAGCCCCAACGGACGTAACGAAGAAAAACCCGGTAACTACTTCGGCAAAAAAGGCGGAAGGAAACCCGGCAAATAAAACATAAGGTTCTTACCATAGAAAAACCTCTTTCAATCGAAAGAGGTTTTTTATTTTTAGCCCATAATACATTAACAAGTGACCATCGCAGCGCTTTACGACATATACAAGCAATACCCGAACGTGCAAACAGACACCCGCAAACTAAAAAAAGGTGACCTGTTTTTTGCGCTTAAGGGACCCAACTTCAACGGCAATATGTTTGCTTCCAAGGCCTTGGAAGCAGGCGCCGCATATGCGGTGGTAGATGAGCCGCAATATGCCACAGGCGAGCGTTGCATACTTGTACCCGATGTGCTTACAGCGCTTACGGAATTGGCCAATTTCCACCGCCGCGGGCTGAATATACCCTTTATAGCCATCACGGGCTCAAATGGCAAAACAACCACGAAAGAATTGGTTACGGCAGTGCTGCGCAAGAAGTACATTACCTACGCCACGGCGGGCAACCTCAACAATCATATAGGCGTGCCACTTACGCTGCTGGCCATCCGTCCGGATGCGCAAATGGCCATCATTGAAATGGGTGCCAATCATCAGCGCGAAATAGCAGGTTACTGCCTTACCGCCATGCCCACACACGGTATCATCAACAATGCAGGCAAGGCACATATAGAAGGATTTGGCGGGCTTGAAGGCGTTAAAAAAGGCAAAGGTGAGTTATACGACTACTTGCGCGAAAACGATGGTATTATCTTCCGCAATGCAGACCTGCCTTACTTGGAAGAAATGGCTAAGAATGCTGCCAAACAAATAACCTATGGCAGCCAAGAGGCGCAATACAAGGGCAAGCCGGTCATGAACGGTATATTCCTGGGTGTGGAATTGGAACAACCGGAAAAAGGTACTATCAATACGCAGCTTGTAGGAGATTATAATTTTCCCAACGTGATGGCGGCCGTAACGGTAGGATTGTATTTCGATGTGCCTCTGTCGGATATAATAGCCGCCATAAGCGCATACGCACCCGATAACAGCCGTTCTCAGTGGATGCAGATGGGCAGCAACAGAATAATTCTGGATGCCTACAATGCCAACCCCACCAGCATGAAAGCCGCCATAGAGAACTTCGCCCAAACAGCCTTGGAAAATAAAATATTGTGGATAGGCGCAATGAAGGAAATGGGTACCGAAGAACTTAAGGAGCATACCGATTTGATAACCCTTATCAATCAATACAAATGGCAGGACGTGGTATTGGTGGGCAAAGAATTCGGAGGTATCTCCACGGCATTCAGGAGGTTTGACACATCTGCCGAAGCTGCGGAATATGTTAAGGCCAATCTTCCCGAAAACGCCTCGATATTGATAAAAGGCTCCCGGGGCAGCAAAATGGAGGTATTGAAAGACGCACTGGAGAGCTGACGGAAACTATTGCTCCAGCGCCTTGTCAATTTTTTTTATCATTTCCGTGAGCTCCTGTTGCGCCATTATATCACCCGCGCCCGATTGCACACCCACCGAATGGGTAGCATACATCAGCAAGCCCATAGCTATAAAATCCTGGTCATCTTTGCCGGCGTAGCTGCCACGCAATTCCCTTATTTTATCGTCGGCTATTTTCACTGCCTTTCGCACTTCTTGCTCTTCATCGGGCTTAACACGAATGCGATAGCTACGACCTGCGAGCCATACGTTTAGCGATATATATTGTTCCTGCTCCATTACGAATTGGCCAATGCTTTTTGAGTGGGCACGGCGCCACGTTTAAACAATGCTTTTTGAAAGAACAACAGCGTCATTACACCTACCGATATGGCGGCATCCGCCACGTTAAAGATATACTCGAAGAAGGTGAATTTTTGTCCGCCTATAACAGGGACGGCTTCCGGGATATTGATATCGGCAATGGGAAAGTAAAACATATCTACCACCCGGCCGTGCAAAAACGGCGCATAGCCCTGTCCAAAAGGCACAAAACTTGCCGTGCGCACCGCTGTACTGTCGGTAAAAATGAGCCCGTAAAAAAGGCAATCTATAAGATTACCCATGGCGCCTGCCAATATCAAAGCGCCGCAAATAATAACCGCCTTATGATAGTTTTTTTGCACCAGTCCCTTTAAAAAAACGAAACCGATAACTACGGCCACCAGGCGAAACAGGCTGAGAATCAGCTTGCCTATACTTGCTTCGCTTAGCTTCATGCCATAAGCCATACCCTCGTTCTCAATGAAATGGAAACGAAACCAGTTGCCGAGGACCTTTACATCCTCACCGTAAAAGAAATTGGTTTTCACATATATCTTCGTCACTTGGTCTATCAGTACCACCAACAATATGATGAGCAGGGCATGTTTATACTTCACGTAGCTTACTTTATGCCCAAAGATAGATAAAAGGGTATTATACGGCAGTATTATCCTCCGGGGCTGCTGTGCCTGTCGGTGCGCCGTGGTGGTGTATCAGCCTTTTTTGAAAGAAAATAAGCACTAATACGCCTATGGAAATAGCGGCATCTGCCACGTTAAAGACCGGTTCGAAAAATGTAAATATATCACCTCCGACAAAAGGTACCCAATCAGGGAGGCGGGTTTCCACAATGGGGAAATAAAACATGTCCACCACACGGCCGTGCAGGAATTGACCATACCCTTGCCCGAAGGGTACCGGTTTGGCAATGTGGAAACTACTTTCGGTGAATATCATGCCGTAGAACATGCTGTCTATAAGGTTGCCCAAGGCGCCCGCCAGTATCAGCGCGCCGCATAATATAGCGCCTCTGCTATAGCGCTTGTTCACCAGGCGCTTTAACAGGAAGAACCCAAACACTACCGCTACCAACCTAAAGAGCGTAAGGATAACCTTGCCTATGCCCGCGTCGCTCAGCTTCATACCGTAGGCCATCCCTTCATTTTCTATAAAGTGTAAACGAAACCAATTACCTATCACCCGAACCTCTTCTCCGTAATAGAAATTCGTCTTCACATATATTTTGCTGAACTGGTCGGCAACGATAATGAGCAGTATAATGAGTAGCGCGTGTCTGTATTTCACTTAAGCCAAATTGTGCCGTGCGAAGATAAGAAAAGAGGGCTTGTGGCCCTCTTTTTAACAAATATCCCGGATGACATCTACAGATGACCTCTGAGTGTAAGCACAAAATTGCGGCCGGGAGCACTGATGCCCGAGGCAAACATGCGGTAATTGTAGTCCATAATATTCTCCAAAGCCACCTGCACGCTCATCTGCGGCAGAAAACGATATCCCATACGCAGGTTTAGCGTATACCAAGAGGGCATGCCTTTGGGCGTGGCATATACCAGGTTATCCTCTCCCGAAGGGCTGTAATCTTGCAGTCTTTTCCAACCGTTATACATGGCATATACCTCGCCCGTAAAACGCTTTTGCTCGTACAGTAGGCTTGTCTTACCAAATACGGGGGGTATATGGTCCAGCGGTACTTCCACCCCCGCCGCATTGTTATAACGTCCGTATGTAAAGTTAACCGTACTATAAAACGTTACTCCCGGTGTTAAGCGGGCGGTAATGGCCGCATTAAAACCATAGATGTAAGCCTTTGCCTTATTTTGATTGGCTACCACCGCCGTCATCTTACCATCGTATAGCACACTATCGGCACCGTTAAGGGTAAATTTATCCTGCACTATCGCATCGCGAAACCAAGTATAAAAACCGTTGGCTTCCACTTTCAGCGTTTTGTTTACGTGATAGGCGATACCCAAATCGGCATTGTAAGTATACTCCGGCTTCAAATCCGGATTGGGCACCACAAGGTTTACGCCGCCCGCCGATTCGAATACTTTGGCCAAATCATCCACATTGGGCGCACGGAAACCTGTAGAGCCGTTAAGGGATAAACGCCAGCGGGTACCGGGCATATAAGCTAAACCCAAGTTTCCGCTCCAAGCCATATTCTGTGATGAAGCAGTAGAAAACGGGAAAGGATAAAACGTTTTATCGTTGAATGTGGCATCAAGGTTCACATAATTCAGTCTCAAGCCGTCATTTAATACCAACTTGTTTCTTACAATCTTCCAAATATGCTGTGCATATACGGCACCATAGTACATTTTGCTGCCGCCATCGGGATAGCGGGTGTCCAAAGGTGTTTGTTCGCCGGTTACAATGTCTTTGTTGTAAGCCGTGGAAGCCACATCGTTAAACTGCCCGTCGGTACCTACGTTCAATTCATGACTGCCCATTATTTTACGCAGGTCTATATTATAACCTATTACGTTCAGGTTCTCTATACGGTTTTGCAGGCGATTATCACCACGATTGCGCTGATAGCGGCTCTCTTCAATGGCCTGGTAGTTTATGCCCGCCGTTATTTCGTCTATAAACCCGTTGAGCTTTATGGCATTTAATTGGTATGCTGCCATAAACCTGTCTTGCGGACCATAATACCATTCTGCAAAGCGCAAAGCGCCGTTACGTACATCGGTAAGACGGTCGTAGCGGGGGATGTCGCTACTTGTGGAGTATTGTAGGTTAAGCGAATGTGATACTTTTTCGCTTGCTTGGTACAATATCTTCTCCATAAGGTCTACCTGCTCATAACCGCTGTTTTTTTGCACATTGGCATCGGCATTGGGCACAATGCTGTCGGCGCCGTTAATGCGGGTTACGTATTGCGGGCGCAGCCAATAGTTATCATAAAAAGGGTTGCGAAAACTGCCTTGGCGCATATCACCAAACTTACTGTAGGTAACCGAAGATAATGAAGCCCATTTGCGGAACCCGAGGTTAAAATCCACATGGCCCGTGCCTTCATTGTTGGCAGAACTGAATCGACTCATGAAATTGGCGCCCACTTCTCCGTTCCTGTATTCCGCCAATTTTGGCTTCTTGGACTGAAAGACGATAACACCACCCAAGGCATCACTGCCATACAGCGTGGATGCCGGACCTTGTATTACCTCTACGCGCTCCAGTATATTGTTGTCTACGGTAATAATGTTTTGAAGATGGCCGGTGCGATATATGGCGTTATTCATCCGCACACCGTCTACCACCATTTGCACACGGCTGGCTTCAAAGCCGCGAATAACCGCACTCCCTCCGCCCGCCTGGCTGCGTTGCACAAACACGTTTCCGGTCTGCTCCACCATGGAGGCGCTTGTTTGGGGCATACCCCACTCTATTTGTTTTTTATTGATGGTTTGTATGGGCTGAACGATATTGGTTTTGTTCTCGCCGAATTTATTGGCCGAGTATACAAATTCGTTGAGCTGCACGGGCAGTATGGCCGTTGTATCTTCCGCATCCTGCGCATACAGCAATGATGATGCACACAGGGTGCATGTAAGCATAAATATTTTGCGTTGCATATTGTGTTGTTGAAATAAATAAATACTGCGTTCTCGGTGGGAGAACGGCAGAAAATCAAATAACGAGCAACAACACATCCGGCGGAAGGTAAGGAGGTGCAAGTGTACGTGTAGGTGCCGCTTCGCGCAGACAACCGTAAAAGCGAACCACCGCCGGAGGTGGCAAAAAGGTCAGTTTTTCAATGTAGGTCAACACGGCTTCGACCAACCAGGTTAGCGGACTGTGTGAACCTTGGGCATCATCATTATCATCACCCAGATAACGGAACAACAGTTTAAACAATTTACTCTCAAAACCATCATAATGCCCTATCAGCAATACTTCTTTACCGCAACGCAACACCTGCTTCACATCAAACATCTTATCCTTATAACGCACTTCATCTTTCTTCATCCAAATCATGTCCCGGCTGTTCCCGGCATATGTTTCCACCGATACCCCCCTAATGGTATCGCGCAGGGCTATATGCTGCCTGTGCGCGCGTACATAATGATAAGAAACGGTACGAATACCGCTAAAAAACACATAACCGAAATGAGAAAAAAGAAGCAGCAGCACAGCAAGGCTCATGGCCCGGCTACCTAAATAAGATGCCCTATGGGATTTCCTTTGTCGCAAATAAAAATGTCCCGCCTAATGACGGGACAAATAAAATAAAAATTAAGGAAGAGTTGAAGATTATTCCCCCAAATGTGCTTCTGCTGCCTGCAGTACCTCACGCTTATCTCCGTCTTCATAATGCACGAAGGCTATGAGCTTCAGGTTTTTGATTTTCCACTCCTCTTTCAACTCAAAATTACTGATGGTGCGAACCAAGGTACGCCCGGCTTCTTTTTGAGCGACGTTCTCCAATATCGGGTCTCCGTTAACTGCGGTAATATAATCGCGGAAGGTGTGCATGAAATTGTAATCCCAAACGATTTCCGCTCTTTCAAATTCTTGGGCATCCACAATACTATCTTCGATTATAACCAATGAAAGTTTGTGACTTCCTGCAATTGCCTCGGTATATGTAATTTTCACTTCCACTGTACCTTTGCGCGTACTTTCGTCCACAGAGGATTTTAATTCAATATTCACCGGTGACGGTTCGGCCAAACGGTTATTAATGGCATCTGCCCATTTTAGTTTCAGCAATGCGGAAACACCATTAACCTTAACTCTATCAAAGCCTGCTGCCGGGATACCTTGTATATCGCTGTAATAGGCATTCATTATCGATGTACCCTTTTCCGTGCGCATGTCATATTTGCTGTCGTGTACCGGATTTGCCTGTCCTATCCCAAAGGGATGAATACCCATAACAATCAGCCGATTGTCGTTATTCTTAGATATATCGGACAAAAAATCTCTTGCGGCGGGGCAATTGGTACATGTGGCGCCGGTAAATTCTTCCACCAGCACATTGTGTTTTTGAGGCGTAGGTATATCCGTAACCACATAAGTAGTATCTGCAGACACGCCGCCTTTACCCATTTCTATTATGGGGCCTTTCTCTTCGCAAGAAGTCAATCCTATAATGGCTAAAGCACCCGTTAACAGAAAAAATCTGTTCATATTTTCAATTAGTTTAATCTCACGAAATTACGGAAAGAAAATCATTTTGAGGATATAAAACCCGTTAGTTTAACTTTACATGACAATTGAAGTACTATGGAAGAGAGTAAAAGGCAAAAGCAGGTAGGTAAACAAATACTGGAGGAAATGAGTGACATATTTCAGCGCGAGGGGTTGAATATGGTGGACGGCGGCATGATATCCATATCGAAAGTGATGGTGACCCCTGACCTTTTGGAAGCACGCATATATCTGAGCCTGTTCCAGGTGAAAGACCCTGCCAAGGTGATGCACGACGTTAAAGACCGAACCTGGGAACTAAGGAAATTACTGGGTCAACGCCTGCGCAACCAATTGCGCCGCGTACCCGAATTGGTTTTCTTTACCGACGATACGCTGGATTACGTGTTTAAGATGGAGGAAATCTTTAAAAAGATAAACGACGAGCGCAAAGACAATGGAGGCGCCGCGGAATAATTCCACACATGAGCAGCTTGATGGTATGGCAGCCGGCATTGAGATACCTGCGCGGTAAGCGCGGGGCCAATGTTGTGCCCATACTTTCGCGCATCAGCATGGTAGCCATTGCCTTTAGCGGATGCGCCATGATTATACTACTGTCGGTTTTCAACGGTATGGAGGCCTTGGTGCGCGACATGTATACCGCCTTTTACCCCGAACTGAAAATCACTCCCCTGCGTGGAAAATTCTTCACCCTTACAGATGCACAATTGACCGCCATACAAAACACAAAGGGAATAAAAGACTTTACGTTTGTAATAGAGGACAATGTGCTGGCCAACAGCAATGCAGAACAACGCGTGGCCGTGCTTAAAGGTATAGACAAGCGCTATTTTGCAGTAAACGACATTAAGCCGCATATAGACAAGGGCAGCGACTCCGTAAGCGTATACCCGGTACCCACGGCCATAGTGGGTCGCCAACTGGCCGACCTTATGGGCATAGAGGTAAACAATGCCTTTAGCGATATCACTACTTATTACCCCAACGCATCTGCCACGGCAGGTTCACTGTCACCCACAGATGCCTTCCAATCGCTGCGCATGAAGCCCACAGGCTCTTTTATCGTAGAAAAGGAATTTGACAGCAAGTACATACTGGCTTCCCTGCCCTTGGTGCAAGAATTGCTGCAGGCCAAAGGCAAATATTCTTCGGTGGAAATAAAGACTATTGAGGATGCGGATATAGAGGCCGTTCGTGAGCACCTTAAATCAGCCTTGGGCGATACTTACCGTGTAGAAACGCGCTTTGAGCAAAACCGCACCCTATACATGGTGATGAGCGGTGAAAAATGGGCGCTGTATGCCATATTGGTATTGGTGCTGTTCATTGCCTCGTTCAACATGGTAGGCGCCTTATCACTGCTGGCGCTTGAAAAGCAAAAAGACATGGCCGTGCTGCGCACCTTGGGAGCCACGCCCGGCACCATTCGCAACATATTTGTGGCCGAGGGTATGCTATGGTCGGTAGGTGGCGGCATGGTAGGCATTATAGCCGGCGTTATCATTTGCTTCGCTCAAATGCAATACGGACTGATTAAAATACAGGGCTCTTACGTTATTGATGCTTATCCCGTAAAACTCAATCCCTCAGATTTTTTATTGATACTGCTCACCATTGCCGTAGTAGGTATATCCGCTTCTTGGTTCCCGGCTGTTAAGGCCTCCAAGGTAGAGGCTATTTCCCTGAAAACGGATTAGCGACAATAGTGGTTAGTAGATAGTAGATAGTAGGTAGTAGGTAGTAGGTAGTAGTCAGTAGGGTAATAACTTACTCCTTACTCCTTACTCCTTACTCCTTACTCCTTATGCCTTATGCCTCACTCCTTACCCCTCATTCCTTAAATAAACTTATTGTCTTTGGCCGTTTTTATCGCATCGGCTTTGGAGTGGACGTTCAGTTTGTGGTAAATGTTTTTGATGTGCGATTTCACCGTTTCAAGGTCTATAAACAGTTCTTCCGCTATACGCTTGCGACTTTTACCGGTGGCAATTTGTTCCAGTATTTCCGTTTCGCGCTTGGTAAGCGGTGTAGCCTCGTTGCGCTTAAAGGAACCGATAACCATACGGGCCACATGTGCGCTCATAGGTCCGCCGCCTTCCATCACATCTTTAATGGCAGCCAATATTTTTTCGGGAGGAGTGTTTTTGGTGAGATAACCTGCGGCACCGTTGCCCAGCGCACGAAATACAAGCATATCCTGTTCATACACCGTAAGTATCAGTATATAGGCCTCGGGTACCAGTTTGGTGAGCTTGGGTATGGCATCCACACCGTTAATGCCGGGCAGCTCCACATCCAGCAACACCACATCGGGGTCGTCTGTGGCAATACGTTTAGCCGCTTCTTCAAACGAGGGATATTTGCCCACGGTTTTATAACCGTCGGTATTGTCTATCAGGTAAGCATAACCCTCCCTGATGGTGGCATCGTCCTCTATCAGGCATACGCGAATATCCAAGTCCCGAGTCATAAGTTGAAGTATTTAGGTAAAGTTCCGCAATAGGCGGCAATTCGTCTTCCCCCCAACGGCGTTATTTTGATAATTATAACAAACTCGCTAAAAGCTGCCGTGTTTTTGCTTTATTGCATTGTATACAAGATATGCCACAATACCTAACAGTATTAGTGTGGGTGCCGCGGCTGCTATAAGATTTGTCTTGGTCATAGTAGCATGTTTGAGGAAGTAAAAGTTACAACTTGCTTTATCTATGCCTGTCATGGAAGTTTCATTATTCTAAACCGGTTTCATTATTTCATCGCTAAGCTCTGTCGCAAACAGCCCCGTTATTGACGCGGCAACACCCCCGAAAAAATATTTCCCCTCAATATTTTTGTACAACCAAAAGGTTACATATACATTTGCAACCAAAAGGTTTCATTTTAAGACATGAGAAGAGATGTATTTCAAGGCATAGCAGACCCCACGCGGAGGGAAATACTAAATATGGTAGCCCATCAATCGCTCAACATCAATTCCGTGGCCGGGAATTTTGATGTAAGCCGTACCGCCATTTACAAACACATTAAGATTTTGGCGGAATGCGGATTGCTGGAAGTAAAACAGCAGGGGCGCGAACGCTTTTGCGAAGCTCGCCTGGAAGCGCTTGAAGAAGTTCACGATTGGGTGGAACAATACAGGCGGATATGGGAAATGCGTCTCGACTCGCTTGAAAATTACCTGAAGGAACTGCAAACAAAAAACGTATCACAACCTAAAAAGAAACAGAATGCAAAACGAAAACGCAACGACTAACGATATCACAAAACGCCAAATAATCACCACACGCCTTATAAATGCACCTAGGGAGTTGGTATATAAAATGTGGACCGATGTAAGCCACGTGGACAAATGGTGGGGGCCAAACGGTTTTAGCAACGAAACATCAAAAATGGACGTACGCCCCGGCGGAGAATGGGTATATGTGATGCACGGCCCCAACGGTGTTGATTATCCCAACCACGTGGCTTATAACGTAGTAATACCCAACGAACGCCTGGAATATATACATGGCGGCTTTGCCGGTGATCCCGATGCGTTTGACATGCTGGTCATCTTTGAAGCTCAAGGCAAGCAAACCAAAATATTCATGCGCCACACTTTTAAAACCGTGGAACAATGTAAACTGGTGGTGGAACAATACGGAGCCAACGAAGGCGCGCAACAAACGCTGAATAAGTTGGAAGCATACCTTGCTGCCGAAGACAGGCGCGAGTTCTCCATAAGCCGTGAGTTTGATGCACCGATTGAATTGGTTTTTGATGCATTAACGCAACCCGAACACCTGATGCATTGGTGGGGACCCGTAGGACTAAAAATGAAAACGGCAACCGTAGACTTGCGTCCCGTAGGCGTTTATCATTACAGCATGGAAGCGCCCGATGGCAGCCTGATGTGGGGCAAATTCTTGTACCGCGAAATATCGCGCCCCGACAGACTCGTATTCATCAACTCATTTTCCGACGAAGCGGGCAACACCACACGGCACCCCATGGCCCCCGAATGGCCGCTGGAAATGCTGAACGTGCTAACGATGACCGAAAGCAACGGCAAGACCATCCTGAAACTGAGTGGACGCCCCGTGAACGCCACGAAAGAAGAAACGGACGTTTATCACAACAACCATGAAAGCATGCGCGGAGGTTTTGGCGGCACATTCAACCAATTGGATACTTACCTCGGAACAATAATAAACAACAACACTCCAAAACAATAAACAATGAAAAAAACGAACATCATCTATTGGATATCCACCATATTATTTGGCGGGTTCATGCTTATGTCGGGCGTACAAAACGCCATGTCCACACCCGACTCCATGGCATTGATGAGAGATGCCATGGGCTATCCCGACTATATTATTCCGTTTATCGGCGTGGCTAAAATACTCGGCTCTCTGGCAATTATCGTTCCCGGGTTTCCGCGGCTTAAAGAATGGGCTTATGCCGGCCTTGCTTTCGATTTGGCAGGTGCTACCTATTCCATGTTCTTCATACCCGGGCCTAAAGCTGGCATTGCCTTTATGGCTATTTTCTTTATCCTGTTCATCGTTTCTTACACCTATCACATAAAAAGACAAAACGCAAAAGTGCGATTACAACTTAACACCGCGATATAGCAATGGTAGAAGTTTTTAAAACCAATGTGTCGGAAGAGGTTGAAGCCGCAGGGCTTATCAACCTTCTTCTGGCGCATTTCCCCGACAGTGAAATCAACTTTGACCTCGAAGACTGCGATAAAATATTACGCATAAAAAATCACCGGGTAATGCCCGGTGACGTAATACCGCTCTTGCGCGGCAAAGGCTATTATTGCGAGGTACTCCCCGATTAACCCGACTGCTTAAACCGCTATTCCCATACTGTCGCGGTTATACTTATTGCGATATTCTACCGGCGAAAGACCGGTTATCTTCTTAAAGGTGGTTCTGAACGCTTTGGTATCGGAATAACCCACTTCATACATCACCTCGTTAATATTCTTACGCGACACCTCCAACTCTTTTTTGGCCGCCTCTATCTTTACTCGTTGTATATACTCGTTCACGGTATTGGCAGTAGCCTTCTTAAACCTCCGCTCAAAACTCCTGCGCCCTACGGCCAGCATATCGGCCAATTGCTCCACCGTGGTGCGCTCAGTATAATTTGCTTCTATAAACTCCTGAGCTTTGCGTATCGCCTCATCTTCGTGGTCTTTCTGCCCTTGGAATATCATAAAGGAAGATTGGTTCTGCCGCTCTATTTCTATGGCAAACACTTTGGCGCATAATATGGCCATATCCTTACCTGCATATTTTTCTATCAGGTGCAATATCAGGTTGAGGTAAGAGAATGCGCCACCGCTGGAATAAATACCCTTCTCTTCTGTAATTACTTTCTCGGCTACAAGATTCACCTGCGGAAACATCTTTCGAAACTCGTTGGCGGCAACCCAATGTGTGGCACATTTACGTCCGTCGAGCAAGCCCGTGGCAGCCAGCAAAAAAGCACCTAAGCATAGGCTTGCCACTTCCGCACCGTTCTTATAATGCTCCGTTATCCACGGTATAAAATCCTTATTGTTTTCTATGGCTTGCGTCAGGTCACCGTCTATGGCCGGTATAATGATGAGGTTTGTTTTTTTGACATCCTTTATCGTGGCATCGGCATTAACGGTAAATAACCCGCCGCTCACTTTGGTTTCCTTTTCAAGCCCCACCAATTGCACCTGAAACAACGGAGGTAACCCACGCATCTTGCAGAATTGGTTTACCTGTGTAAACAATTGCCTGGAGCCTTCGAGACTCGCGAGTATGGCCCCTTTGGGCACAAGAACGGATAAGTGTACCATAAATTCAAAATTAACGAAACGGCCTGTCGCAACCAACCCCGACAATTGCCGTTTTTACACCCTCCCGAAGATATCATCAGACGTTAGTTTTGCCTATACAAAAACCTCAAACACAATGGCTAAGCTTAATCCTTACATACACTTCGACGGCAAAGCGGAAGAAGCCTTCAACTTTTACAAATCAATATTCGGCGGTGAGTTTGATATGCTCATGCGCTTTAAAGATATGCCTTCGGAAGTGGCATCGCCCACCACGGCATCCGAGCGCATCATGCATATGTCCCTCCCGATAGGCCATGGCAGCATACTTATGGGCAGCGACCGCCCGGAGATGTTCGGCCCCGCCATAATCGGAGAAAACGCATCCATATCCATAACCGCAGACAGCGAAGAAGAAGCACACAAAATTTTCAACGGGCTGTCGGCAGGAGGCAAGATTACCATGCCATTGGAAAAGGCTTTTTGGGGCGCGCTTTTCGCCATGCTTACCGACAAATACGGGGTGCAATGGATGATTAGTTATAACAACGAGCAGCCTGACAACAAATAACATCAAAGCAAAAGCCCCTTGCCTTACCACAATGAAAAACGAAGTTTAGACGATAGTTACTTATCCCGTTGGGGCAGCCTGAAGGTAAGCGTGGTAATGGTACCCTTACCGGGTTTGGTATCAATGTATAATATACCGTTGATGCGCTTGGCGCGCACGTTCATGTTATCTATACCATGACCTTTTTGCGTATGCTCCAAATCAAAGCCGATACCGTTATCCGTTAGCTTGATGCGCAATGCATTACGGTCCCTGATTTCTATTTCCATAGTTACGTTGGTAGCCTTGGCATACTTTAAAATATTGTTCAGTGCCTCCTTAAATATCATGATGAGGTTGCGGCTTACGTCCATCGGCAAACGATACTTGCGCCATGTATCATCATCTCCGCGGAAATAGAAATCAATATCGGTATCTTGGAACAAGTCACCACCAAAATCACGAATGCGGAACAGTATTTCCGCCAGGTTATCGCTGGTGGGTTTTAATGACCAAAGTATATCCCGCGTACCGCCATACAGCTCATTTGTATTATCCTGTATCTGCCCTATAATGCGCTTCACATCCGGCCCTACATCTCCTACCTTCTTTTGCAATACGTTTGTAAGTACATTAATGCGGGTGAGTTTGTTGCCCACCTCGTCATGAAAGTCTTCGGCGGTACGCAATCTTACCTTGGCCTGTTCCTCGCGGCGCAAGCGATCAAGCAAGGCTTGGCGGTTTTGCTTTCTGCGGTTCACTATGTACTGAATGGTTACACCCAGCAGTATACATCCACCCAATATTATCAACCTGAACCAGCCCGTTTTATGGAAAGGCGTTACAATCTCGAAAGGATATTTCAACTCCTGCACTTCGGTACCGCTTTCGGTAACACAATCTACCTGCAATACATACTTGCCGGGTGGTAGCGCCGAATAGGTAACCGTGTTTACAGAAGACCAGTCCGACCATTGGGCATCCAATCCTTCTATACGGTAGCGGTATTGCACCTGCTCTGTCCCGCTAAGGGATATGGCATGAAAGGTAAACGTGATGTTATTCTTTTTATAAGGTAAATGCAAATGATAGGGCACATTGTACCATGTATCCGTACTGTCAAAAAAAGAAGAATCGGTTATGGCCTCGCCAAACACCTTTACCGACTGCAGCACTATGCTTATGGGTTGCGAGGCTACCGTGCCCGACTGTGGATGATAATGGAGTGCACCGTTCGTGGTACCAAACCATATACTGCCGTCCTTCATTTTGTATACGGCATTATGGTTGCTCTCCATACCCTCTATCCCTTGCCCTTTTCCGTAAAAGGATATATGCGGTTCATCTCGCTCAAGCACTATTTTATGAATACCGTAACCCGTGCCTACCCATGTGTTACCATCATTGTCTATAATGATGTTGTAAATAAAATCGGAATGCAGGCCGTTATTCTTGTTTATAACACGGGAGGTTTTCTTTTTCAGGTCATAGATGATTACCCCGTTATCGCTGGTACCAATCCACAAGCTGTTTCCCTTTAATGCAAAGCATTGTGCGGATGAACTGTCGGGCGCAGCCCCTGTAACAAAATCCGCTACCACATCGCCGTGATACAATTTGATTCCGTCATCGGTAGCCAGCAATACACTGTCTGTACCTATCAATACAAAATCCTGCACGGCGGCATTCTTCATTTTCACCCGGCGAAAACTGTCGCCCTCATATATCATTGCTCCGTTAATGAAGCCCAGCCACAGCCGCCCACTTGTATCCGTGTACATGCTTGTGGCATAATTGGATACCAATGTAGGCATGGTGTACGATTTAAACGAAGAACCGTTATACCGCAACAACCCTGCACCGCGGGTGCCCAACCACAATTCGTTACGTCGCACACGCATCGTCATAATTGCCGGTGCCGGTTTTATAGGTAAGGGCACGTTGTATGCCTTGCCCTGTTCGTAGGTATACAGACCGGCATCGTAAGTTCCCAAAAACAATTTGCCGTAATAACCCATAATACTCATTACCTGCGCGCTGGGTAGGTCTACGCTCTCATCAACTACGGTAAACTGTGCGCCGGAGAACCGAAACAATCCCTGCCCGTCCGAAGCCATCCAGATATTGCCCTCCGCATCTGCCAATACTTCGTTGATGATGTTATCGGTAAGGCCGTTGCTTTTGCGGTAATAATACAGGCTGCTGTCTTTAATACGCAAGGCTCCGCTGCTTGTCCCCAACCATAGAGAGCCGTCCGTCGTTTCGTCGCCGGAGTTAATCGTGGGTAAGTCATACAATTCCCTTCCCTTGAGCGTTACCACTTTTATGGCTGCCCCGGCTATAGTATATAAACCTCGGTTGGTGCACAAATAAACGGTACCATTGGCACGTTTAAACATCGCTGTTACGAACGGCGCTCCGTTAAATCGAGGCTCGTTAAATACCACGCTGTCCCATTTATTATTGTGATGACGATACACTACTCCTCCCGTAGTCGCTGCCCACAGTCCGCCACCGTCAGGCAAAATTGCCGTAACGATGCCGCTGCCGGGTACCGGCAAAGGTTTGCTTTTACCCTGCGTCACCGAATATATTTTACCACCCGCCCTGCACCATACGGCGCCGTTATCGGCCACCGCAACATCAGCCACGGAATTGCCACCGGGGTTGTCAGCTGTTTCAAACACATAAGTCTTAAACCTTCTACCGTTGTATACGGACAAACCTTTACCGCTGCCTATCCATAAATTGTTTTGCTTATCTACGGCAAGCGCCTGCACTATATTATCGGGCATACCGTCGCGCACGGTGTAGTTGATAAACTGCCTGCCGTCGTACCGGGAAAGACCACCCAATGTACCCACCCACAAATGCCCGAAACGGTCTTGTGCTATGGCACCTGCCTGCGATTGAATCAGCCCGTCTTCCACATCAAGGTTAAAAAACGGGTAGCGCTGTGCCTTTGCGGATAACATGAAAACCATGCAGCAAAACAGGCACAACAGGTAACGGGATATTTCCTTTTCAGACTTCATTTGTTAGTGCCGAAATTAAGGCTTTTACAGCATCCCGACACGGAGATTACACACGTACCTCAAAGCGATTTCATCATTCGCGGTAATAAATCACCCGTTACGGGTGATGCCCAAAAATGCAAATCACCCCTTGCGGGGTAAAGCCCGGCGAAAGAGGTCCGATACATTTGAACTTATAAAGCGGCACTATGGCACAAAGACTATTTTTCTCGGTTTTTCTCCTTTCATTCCTATCCTGCAGCGTGGCTTTTGCCACAGGAAGTATCAACGGTAAAATAACCGACAAAGAGGGGCAACCTGTTGAAACGGCCAACGTGGTGTTACTGGCTGCCACAGACCATACACTTATCAAAGCCGCACTAAGCGATGCGGAAGGTCTTTTCACTTTCGAGGATATTGCCGAGGGTACCTACGTGGTTAAAGCAACGATGATAGGCTATGATGCAGACAGTTCTCAACACTTTGCACTCACAAGCAAGAACATTGATTTGGGTGCGATAGCCCTGAATAAGAAAAACACAACGCTGAACGAAGTATCTGTACGTGCGCAAAAACCATTTGTAGAAGTACATGCCGATAAACTGGTGGTAAACGTAGAAAACAGCATCACAAGTGCCGGCGCATCGGTAATGGATGTACTGCAAAAATCGCCGGGTGTAAACATAGACCAAAACGACAACATAAGCCTTAAAGGCAAACCGGGCGTATTCATCTTAATTGACGGCAAACAAACACCGATGTCCGGCACCGACCTCGCCAATGTGCTCAAGAGCATGCCCTCTTCTTCCATAGAGCAAATAGAACTGATTAGCAACCCGGGTGCCAAGTACGATGCGGCAGGAAACGCCGGCATCATTAATATCCGCACAAAAAAAGACCGACGCACGGGCATGAACGGCAGCGTAAACGTTGCCTATGCACAGGGTGTATACCCTAAGCTCAATACAGGTTTGAGCCTAAACTACCGCAACAAAAAGTTCAACGTTTACCTGAACTATAGCTATGCTTACCGCTATTGGTTCAACCACTTGATGCTGTACCGCAGTTTCTACGACACTTCGGCCACCGATAACAGCAAAAAGCTGTTTACTTACGACCAAGACAACTATGCCGTTTACGATTTTCGTAACCATATAGCCACAGGCGGTGTTGATTACAGTATATCGCGCAATACAATCATCGGTACTACCTTTGGCATCACCACAAACAATTTCAACCCCAAAGCCGACAATGCCTCTCGCGCACTGGGGCAAAATGACGAACTGATATACAACTTCAACACCCGAGGACGCCACGACAACAGCTATTACAACTATTCGGGCAACCTCAACCTGCGACATAATTTTGACAGCTCAGGCAAGGAACTTAGTGCGGACATAGACTATGCCGCATTTGGCAATCAAAGCTATCAGAACTTCGTAACTACTTACACTACCGCAACCGGTGCGCAATACCTGCCGGATTATTACCTCAAAAGTGACCTGAAAGGGCTGACGCAAATACGCTCCGTTAAGGCCGATTACACCAATCCCCTTGCAGGCAACGCAAAAATCAGCGGTGGGTTCAAACTAAGCTATGTAACTGCGGATAACGAACCGTTATTCTTTGAACAGGTGAACGGCAATTATCAATTGGATGCATCAAGGAGTAATCACTTTATTTACCGGGAGAATATCAATGCAGGCTACATTAATTTTAATAAGGACTGGAACAAATGGAGCACCCAACTGGGCCTGCGTGCCGAAAACACCAATGTGGAAGCCGAACAGGTAACGCTAAATACCACCTATATCCGTAACTACACACAGTTATTCCCAAGTATTGCCTTACAAAGAAACCTCGATACAAAAAACGACATCGGCGTATCATTAAGCCGCCGTATTGAACGTCCCAATTACCAACAACTCAACCCTTTTAAATACTTTATAGATAAGACCACCTATCGTGCGGGCTATCCTTACCTGAACCCGGCATTATCTTATAACATAGAGCTGTCGCACACCTTCAAACAAAGATTCATTACCACCTTTACGTACAACATCACCAATGATGTGATTACGGAAGTTATTCAACCCGGCGATGAAGAAGATTCCGTAACGGTGCAAATACACAAGAACCTCAAACGCATGACCTTCTATGGCATCAGCGGCGCTTATCCTTTCCAAATCACCAAATGGTGGACCAACAACACCAACTACAACGTATATCTCGCCATATATGAAGGTAATATTGCCAACACCAACCTTAGCGCAGGCTACCCCACTTTCGATATCAATACCGTAAACAGCTTTATACTGCCCAAAGATTTTTCGGCTGAGTTGGGCCTATGGCACCAAGCCAAACAACTATATGGCTATATGGAATTGGAACCGATGTGGATGCTAAACGCCGGTTTGCAAAAAAACTTCTTTCAGAAGACTGCAACATTGCGCCTAAACGTGCAAGACGCATTCTGGACCGGCTATCCCCGTGCCACATCCGTATACACCGGTTACCGTGAAGATTTTGTAGCGGAACGCGACACTAGGCAGGTGACCTTATCATTCACTTACCGCTTTGGCAAGAAAACCGTATCGCCGATAAGAAAACACGGAGGAGGAGCGGAAGACGAAAAGCGCCGCGCTACAAGCAACGGCTAACAGAGTTACCAAATCCTGTGCCTATATATAATTAACCAAATGAAAATTACTGTAGTCCTACAGTGAGTTGAAGTAAGAAGCCCCCGCAACGTGTCTACGCTACGGGGGCAATTTTTTATCTAAACCGCTCTGCACTCAGATTCATCCAGTCCAGCGCATTTTTAAACAAGAGGTTTTCTTTTGTGGCTGCCGAAAACTCACTCATACTTTCTATCAGTTTTCCCGGGTGATGCTCACCCAACGGGAAAGGATAATCGCTACCCATACATACCTTGTGCTCACCCATCACATCCACCACGTAGTTCAATGCTTTCGGGTCGTGCACCAGTGCGTCTATCCAAAATTTGCCGAGATACTCGCGCGGATTATGCTTATTGTCTATAGCACACAGGTCGGGGCGCACGTTAAAGCCATGCTCTATACGCCCGATGGTAAACGGAAAACTGCCGCCGCCATGCGCAAAGGCCACACGCAATTTCGGATAACGTTCCAACACGCCTCCGAATATCATGGAACTTATGGCTCGCGCGGTTTCTGCCGGCATACCCACCAGCCAGGGCAGCCAGTACTTGGTCATATCATCTTCGCCCATCATCTCCCAGGGGTGCACAAAAATGCAACAGCCCAATTCTTCGGCAGCCTGCCAAAATGGGTCGAAGTAAGGATCACTCAGGTTTTTCTTATTGATGTTGGAACCTATCTCCAATCCCGGCATTTTCAACTCTTTCACACAGCGCTCCATCTCCTTTATAGACAGGTCTATATCCTGCAAAGGCACCGTACCTATACCCACAAAGCGTTTGGGATAAAGGTCTACACACTGCGCAATATGGTCGTTGAAGAACCGGGCGGTTTCATACCCGTGTTCCGGCTTTGCCCAGTAGTTAAACAATACCGGTATGGTAGACAGCACTTGTACACCTACTTCCGTCATATCCATTTCCTTCAGGCGCGCGGAAGCATCCCAACAATTTTGCTCCACCTCTCTAAATACCTTATCACCCTTTATCATCCTTGCACAGCAAGGCTTATGATGGTCTAAATGTATAAATTCCCCATACCCGAACTTTTGAAACCAGTTGGGTATATGCTCGGGCATGATGTGTGTATGGATATCTATCTTCAAAGTCAAAAGTTAAAAGTAAAAAAAATCAATTCATTGCCTTATATCGTTCAAAAATTGCCAGTGCGTCATGCCAACTCTCCGCTATGGCTCCGTCAAAAGGACCAAACTTCGACTCAATAGTTCTAAAATATTCTTCAGCCTTAGCGTCACCCGACACATAAGCCCACAAAAGCATATCCGCAACCTCAATATTTCTTTCAAAATTGCCTTTCGTAAGCATTGAATACTCTTTGTAAACATGCTCTATTTGCGCGCGGGTATATTTTCGATACGAATTGCTTAAAGTCTTTATCACCTTTGCGCCCTCTTTGCCACAATAATACTTGTTTACAAAAAGAGTTACATATTCATACTTAAAGTCTTTCCCTACCGGCAACCAGTCTAAATCTTCTACAATTAACGTATCTCTTAGCTGCCGAATACGGCTCGGATCAAGCGCGCTCCATTCTCCCAAGTTACGTTCGCTACCGCACTCAAACAGAACAAATTCCGAATACACCGTATCGTTCTTATCAACTTCACACCATCCGTTTACTACCAAGCGGTCTTTACCACCTATATTAAAAACCCGGTTAACCGAACCATCGGTAGCTTTTTGATCAAGCTTTAGCCACGAAGAATCGCAGTTTTGCGCCCAAGTTTGAACACAACTACAAATAAAAAACAGCGTAGCAATTAAATAGCGCATAACATAAATCTACACCATTTCATAAACGATGGCCGCACCTTGACCCACGCCTATGCACATGGTGGCCAACCCATACTTACCGCCTCTGCGCTTAAGCTCATGCAACAGTGTTCCCGATATACGCGCTCCGCTACAACCCAAAGGATGGCCTATTGCTATGGCGCCGCCGTTTACGTTTACTTTTTCTTTATCAAGGCCAAGCTCCGTCATACAAGGTATACCCTGTGCGGCAAAAGCTTCGTTCAATTCTATAAGGTCTAAGTCTTTTGCTTCGATACCTGCGCGTTTCATTGCTTTTTGCGATGCGGGCACCGGCCCCATACCCATAATTGCAGGGTCTACACCGGCTATGCCCATGCCCACCACTTTGGCTATAGGTTTCAGGTTGTACTTTTTTACCGCCTCTTCCGATGCCAGCAACAAAGCGGCGGCACCATCATTAATACCACTGGAATTACCTGCCGTTACCGTTCCGTCTTTTTTAAAGGCGGGTTTCAGTTTCGCCAGTTGTTCCATGGATGTTTCACGCGGGTGCTCATCCGTATCCACTATGGCGGTTTTGCCCTTGCCGAGGTCTACCGTTACGGGCACTATCTCGTCATTAAACTTACCGGCCTTATGCGCTGCGGCGTATTTGGCTTGGCTACCTAATGCAAACTCATCCTGCATTTCGCGGGTAATGCCATATTTTGCCGCTACGTTCTCTGCGGTTTCGCCCATGGTGTAAGGGTGGTATAGTTCGCTCAGCTTTTTATTGATGAAGCGCCATCCCATTGTGGTATCATGTATCTCGGCATTGCGTCCGTATGCGGTTTCGGTTTTACCCATAACAAACGGTGCGCGCGTCATGCTTTCCACACCACCGGCTATGTAAATATCGCCGTCTCCGCACATGATGGCACGCGAGGCATCCATGATGGCTTGCAATCCCGATGCACAAAGACGGTTTACCGTATTGCCGCCCACCGTAGTAGGCAATCCCGCCAACAATGCGGCCATACGCGCCACATTACGGTTGTCTTCACCCGCTTGATTTGCGGCACCGGCTATTACGTCTTCTATATCGTTAACGTCTACCGAAGGGTTACGCGCTATCAATGCTTTTATTACATGCGCCAACATATCATCCGGGCGAACGCTAGATAATGCGCCTCCGTATTTTCCTATCGGAGTACGTACGGCGTCTATTACATATACTGTCTTCATACTTTTTTAATTAGCTGATTAGCTAATGTGATAATTAGCTAATTTTTGTGTTACGATTTAATTTTTGATGTCCCGATAATTTTGTTCAACACCCTGCATACGCTTTGTATGTTTTCCAAAAGTTGTCCGCTATCGGGCAAACTAGGTGAAGCATTACATACTTCGAAATAATATTCCAATTCATCCGCTTCCTTAGCTGCAATTTTCATTTTATGCACAAAATCTGCTCTACTCTCCGCGTTTTGTGCCTCTTTAACGTTAGCTCCAACCGATAAAGCTGCCCTCATAATTTGATTAGCCAAAGACCACTTCTTCATCCCTTCCAAGATATTGCAAAACTCAATAGTGTCAACAGCCAAACTAAAAGTAAGGCCAACTATCAAATTCTGTTTCTTAAGATTCTCTTCCATAACTAATCATTAAGTATCCCTACCATCAGCTAATCAGCTAATCATCACATCAGCTAATCGCTTGCGACAAGTCCGCAATAATATCTTCCACGGTTTCGATACCCACGCTCATGCGTATAAGACCGTCGGTAATACCAAATTCCAAACGCTTATCCCTCGGCACACCTACATGTGTGGTAGATGCAGGATGAGATATAAGCGTATCACAGGTGCCTAAAGACACCGCACTGATGCAAAACTTCAACGCATTGATGAATTTTACGCCGGCATCAAAACCGCCTTTCAGCTCAAAACTCAACATCGCCCCGGGATGCTTCATTTGTTTTTTGCAGGTTTCATGGTCGGGGTGCGATGCCAACCCCAGGTAATTAACGCGCTCCACTTGCGGGTGTGCCGCCAAAAAGTCGGCTACAGCCGCCGCATTGGCACAGTGGCGCTCCATACGCAGGGCAAAAGTACGCAAGCCGTTATTCAGCAAAAAAGCCTCGAAGGCATTACTGTTGCCGCCCAGCAAACGATGCGCCTTGGTAACCGGCCCGTTCATTTGCTCCAAATCACGACCAATGAGCACGCCACCCACGGCAGTACCGTGTCCGTTTAGGAATTTGGTGGTGGAATGCATCACAAAGTCCACATCGTACTTAAAGGGCTGCTGCAAATAAGGTGTGGCAAAAGTATTGTCCGCCGTCACGGTTAAACCATGCTTTTTACCCAAGGCCGATAAACGCGCCATATCCACACATTGCAATGTGGGATTGGCCGGCGTTTCTATATGCATCAGCTTTATCGCAGGGTCGGCCTTTATAGCGGCATCTACAGCCGCTTCATCATGAAAATCGACAATCACCGCTTCTATACCCAACTGCGGCAATATCTTGTCCAGCATTTCCTGCGTGCCGCCATATAGAGATTTATGGGTGATGATTTTATCGCCGGCCTTGAGGTTGGCCAACAGCATCGTGGTAATGGCCGCCATGCCGGACGCATGTAAAATAGCCTTCAGCTTAAGCGGGTTACCTTCACCGCCTTTCAAGCCGTAAGCTTCCAACAGGGCTATCTTATCTTCCGCCTCGTTGGTGGTGGGGTTACCAAACCGGCCATAGATATATCCCTGCTCTTCTCCCTTAAATATGGCAATACCCTGCTCCGCACTGTCAAATGTATAGGTGCTGGTGGCGTATATAGGTGTCAGGTGCGCACGATTGCTCTCGGGCACATGCCCGCCATGTATACATAAGGTCTCAAACCCGGGATTCTTTTCGGCCATTTATGTGTTTTTAGAACGTGCGCAAAGTTACATAAATAAAAAACCACAGGGCTAACCTGTGGTTGATACATATTAAATAAAACTACAATTATTTGCGTTTAAATTTTATCTCCATCGACTTGTATTCTTTCCCCTTATGGGTCATAAACATCTCCATCCGCTGCGTATTATCGTCTATGTAATACATTATTTGGCGGAAGGGTATCTGTTTTTTACTCACCGGGTCGGTTACCAAGCCCTTATATTCGATGCTCTTCGTTTTCTCGTTCCAGGTTCCGTCACTGTTCATGATGCCCGTGGCAAAATTATCCACCCACGAGTTTACGAATACTTTACGTGCGTTATCATACCCGGTAATGCTTAAACCTTCAAACGGCATACCCATCATACTGCCCGAGTGTTTGGATTGCTGGTAGTGATTGCCCATAATCATCTCGTTGGTAACGGTAGCGGTGTATTTCATCGGCTCGGTGCCTGGTGCCATCCACATCGTAATTTCCTCATCCCAAACACCGTTGTCTTTGGCCAGCATTTGGTGCATGGCGCCGGGCGTGCCATAGTCGGTATAGGCCTGCATATCTTCGGCACTTTGTGCATAGGTGCCGTATGATGCCAATAAAAATGCCGAAGCAATAAGTAGCTTTCTCATAAAGGTGGTTTTATAACCACGAAGATAGAGGACACTATTTTTACCGAAACGGTTCTACCCCAATTTATTTTGCAGACCTGTCCACCCTCCCCCGTTGTATACTTCTATCCCGGCAGCTTGCAGCATCCCTTTGGCGGAGGCACTGCGCATACCCGAGGCACAACAAACGATAACGGGTTTATCTTTTTTAATCTTGGGTATATATGCCTTCAGGTTATCCAAAGGCACGTTTATGGAACCTTTGATGTGCCCGCCGGCAAATTCACCTTTACTGCGCACATCTATAATGACTGCACCGTCTTTTACCATTTGTGCGTAATCTACGGGCGGTGCCGAGGAGAATAATTTTTTAAGCAGTCCCAACATGTTTTTAATTGCTTTGATGGTTACGATATACCTCGGTCCAGCTTCCGCCGTTTTCGCAGGCAATGCCGTTGTTTTTTAAAAAAACGGTGGCTTGCCCGCTTCTTCCCCCGCTTGCGCAGCATAATACTATGGGACCGCCAAAGGCCTTAAACTCGGCGATACGTTGCGGCACCTCGGATAAGGGAATATTAATGCTGCCGGGCACATTGCCCATCATAAACTCTTCGGGTGTTCTTACATCCACCACGGTTGTTTTCGTATTCATACTTGTTATTTTTTATCGCTTTGAAAGATATTGAGCAACAAGCCTCCCATCATGGCACCATACAAAGTACTGTTCAGCGGCTTGGAAGTTATGGGGCAGGTTCCCGAAGCGCAACCTATAAAATGATAGTACAGGTAACCGCCTATTGCACCCAATACAATACCCAATATGGTGAACCGGTATTTCATGATAAATGACATCTCTGATAAGATTGTGGCCTTCCAAGGCTATGTACCTCAACAGACCACAAATTTCCGTACATGGTTTTTACCCTACGGTTACTTTTGTTACAAAAGCGATATTTTGTTTCGGCCCGAAGATACCAACCCGTCTTCCTCCATTTGTTTAAGCAGGCGCGAAACCACAACCCGTGCCGTCCCCAATTCGTTGGCCAATTGTTCATGCGTTACATGTAGGGTCTTTGAGCCTGTGAGTTGGCTTTTCTTTTTCAGCAAATCCAGCAGGCGCTCATCGGTTTTCTTAAAAGCCACCGCATTTACCATTTCAAGCAACTCCTCAAAGCGCTTGTGATACAGCCTGAAGATATAATCCTGCCATTCCGGGAATACCTTTATCAGCTCGGTAGCCTTATCTATGGGGATGAAGAGTATCTCCACGTCTTCCTCCGCCACACCTTTTATCCTTCCCGGACTATGATGCATACCGCCTAAAAAAGACATGATACATGTTTCCCCCGAGGTGATATAATACAACAATATTTCGCGGCCTTCATCATCGGTGCGCAACACGCGGATAGAACCCTTGATTACAATAGGTATGGTGCGTATATAGGCGTCTTCCCTAATGATGCTGTCACCTTCTTTAAAACTTTTGATGGTGCCAAATTGCAACAGCGTTTCATTTACCTGTGGCGAGAATTTGAGAAAGCCTACTTCGCTGTTCTGTCCCATTATTTATTCTTTATCTTCCGTAGCAAGCAACTCACCGTTTTCTTTATAGTAATACCATGTGCCGCTTGGCCGGGCGTGCGGTATTTCCCCTTTCGATTCCAGCACGGTTCCTTTTTTTGTCTTAGGGTCTACTACATAAATAGCGTCTTTCATGTTGGTGTCTAACGACATTTTGTAAAATCCCTCAAGTTTCACGTTTCCGCTCTCAAAATATTCCCTGTACGTTCCGGCTTGGTCGTAATATTTTTTCCCCTTCACCTCGGTAAGCGTATAACTTACCATGGCTTTTATCTTTCCGGAGGGATAGTAGTTCTCCCAAACCCCTACAAATTTTCCATCTTCGTAATATCCTTTTGAACGCAGCTTCTGCCCCGGCCCTTCATGATATACTTTCCACAACCCGTGACGAGCATTCTTTTTCTCTTGTGTTAGTTTGTATGTCCCTTCTTCCAACACATTATTTGTGCGATCCAACAGGCGGTAAAGTTTTTTTTCCCGGTTTATATATACAATCTTGTCTTCTATATTAGGTATGGCCAAATACACGCCCAAAGAATCTTTACGTATCATTTCCCAATCAAATACGTCGTCGGCCGCATAGAAAGGATATTCCATTTGCGCTTTTACGGCAAGTGACGTGGTCAACAGTAAGGCTGTTAAAATAATTGTGTATACGGTTTTCATACCCCTAAATATAGGAATTTGAACCCTAACACGCCAATTATAAAAAAAGCTTAACCCCCTATTGGCTCCGCCCGTCATTTACCCCTTACTTTTGTGCCTCCCCCACATTTACGTATGAAATTATTACTACAATATCTCTCCCGCTATAAAGGTTTAATTGTCTTAGCCCTCTTTTTGGCGGCTATCAATCAGGTGTTCTCCCTGCTCGACCCCTATATCATGGGGCATATGATTATTGACCCGTTTGCCAGCAATCCCGATAAATGGACCAAACGAGAATTTATCTTGGGCATCACCAAAGGATTGGCCCTGCTTATAGGTGTGGCCATGGTGTCGCGGATAGCCAAAGCCTTTCAAGATTACGCGGTTAACGTGGTGATTCAAAAATTCGGTGCGCGCCTGTATACAGACGGGTTACGTCATGCACTGCGCCTGCCTTATCGGGAGTTTGAAGACCAGCGCAGCGGAGAAACCTTATCGGTACTGCAAAAAGTGCGTGCCGATTGCGAGAAGTTCATTACCGTATTCGTAAACATACTGTTCACTACCATTGTCGGTATCGTATTCGTGGTGGTGTATGCGCTTACGCTTAATTTTTGGCTGGTGGTTATTTACTTGGCCGGCTCGGTATTATTGGGGATGCTCATCAGTTTCCTGAGCAGGAAAGTGAAGGTGATACAAAAGAGCATTGTTGCGGAAACCACCGCATTGGCCGGCTCTACCACCGAATCTTTAAGGAACATAGAACTGGTAAAAAGCTTGGGGCTTACCCAGCAGGAAATTCGTCGCCTTAATGCCACCACCATTAAAATATTGACCTTGGAATTGAAGAAGGTGCGCAGCCTGCGGACGCTGTCTTTCATACAGGGCACCTTCGTGAATTTCCTGCGCCAGTGCATTATGTTCTCGCTGCTTTATTTCATTTTTGAAGGGCAACTCACCCTGGGACAAATGATTACCATGCAGTTTTATTCGTTCTTCATCTTCGGCCCCTTGCAGGAATTGGGTAACGTTATTATTGCCTACCGCGAAGCGGAAGCCTCATTGGCCAATATGGAAGCGTTGCTTAACAAACCTGTGGAACATAAACCCGAAAGCCCCGAGGCACTGGGCAAGATTGAACACCTGCGCTTTAAAAACGTCAGCTTTCAACATTCTTCCGCAACAAAACCCGCATTGGAGGATATTTCCTTTGATGTAAAAATCGGAGAAACGGTAGCCTTTGTAGGCCCTTCCGGCTCGGGCAAAACCACCTTGGTAAAACTATTGGTAGGTCTTTATCATCCCAATACCGGCGATATATTTTACAACAACCACAATGGCAATGCCATTGACTTTGACGAGTTCCGTCATCAATTGGGTTTTGTAACACAGGATACCCAACTGTTCTCCGGTACCATAAAAGAGAACCTGCTGTTTGTAAACCCCGGTGCCACCGATGAAGAAGTAAACGATGTACTTGCCAAAGCATCCTGCCAAAACCTGCTGGCACGTGCCGAAAACGGTATCAACACCATGATAGGCGAAGGCGGCTTAAAACTTTCCGGCGGTGAACGCCAGCGTTTATCCATAGCCCGTGCCTTGCTGCGCCACCCGCGCCTCATGATATTTGACGAAGCCACATCGGCGCTCGATTCGCTTACGGAAGAAGACATATCGCAAACCATACGCAGCGTTACGGAGCAAAGGCAACACATCACCATTATGATTGCGCACCGTCTGTCTACCATCATGCATGCCGACCGTATTTATGTGCTGGAAAAAGGCAACATTATAGAAACCGGCACGCACGAGTCGCTATTGGCAGAAAAAGGATTGTACTATGCCATGTGGCGCCAACAAATCGGCGAGCGTAAAGACACGCGCCTTGCGGCAGGCCCGGCGAAGGGAGTTATGCGCTAAGCTATTCTATCAACAGCTTACCGTAGCTTACTTCCGTTCCGGCTATTAACTTATACAGGTATACGCCCGCACCAAGAGCCGAAACATCAATATTTAAAACCTGCCTTCCTTTGGGCAGGTTTGTTTTTTGTTGGTTGACTGCCACCCTTCCGGCCATATCGGTAAGAAGTACATTAACATCCGCCCGGCTCGGCATATCTATACTAAATCTTACCACACCGTGTGCGGGATTAGGATATACGGACACTCCGGATAATAATGGATCATCCTCAACAGACATGCTTAGCACATGTATCGTAACGCAGCTATCGTTATTTATGCTGTTTATACCCGTGTCCGACAAGTTTTGCTTGGCGGGATACCACATTTCATTAATACTGTCTCTATAAGGCATGGCACGTACGCAATACCTTACCGACCCAATAGCCGATGCGCTTATAGGTAAGCGCGGGCCTTCCAAGTGCATGGTATCGCCCGGTGCCAGCCGGCGCGCGGGAAATCCGTAATAATATTGTTTCGAAACACCGCCGTCCGCATAAATTACCACGTTTGCCGAGGCATCAAACATCAATAAGGCGACGGAATCCGTTGCGTACAAAGTATCGGGGCCTTGGTTGGTAAGTACGGTTTTAATGGCAATGGAGTTTCCCGGCATAACGAGGTCGTTATTTCTCGGACTATCCAAACTTAGCTTAATGTCTACATAACGCTTTTGAGCTTGTGCAGACAAACAACCGATAATTACGAATGCGAGTAGAAGTAAAACCTTTCTCATAACAGGTATATTTAGGTAATACAAAGGTATCTCCTACTATAACCCGTTGAGATATTTACATAAAACTTTACGCCTATATGACTATATTAACCGTAGGCTTATAATACTATATTCTGTAACATCCCACTCTTGTAAGGGTAATCGGTATTATAGTGCAGCCCGCGGCTTTCTTTACGAAACTGTGCGCTTTTTACAATGAGATAGGCTACCGTTATCAGGTTGCGCAACTCGCAAAGCTGTGGCGACACGGTAGATGTTTTGTACAACTCCTCGGTTTCGGCATGTAGCAAATCAAGGCGGCTCAATGCACGATGCAAACGCACATCATTGCGCACGATACCCACATAATCGCTCATCACCTGCTGCAACTCTTTCAGGCTTTGTGTTATTAATATCATTTCCTTAGGCTCTGTGGTGCCGGATGCGTTCCAATCCGGTATTGCATCGTTAAACGCTATGCTTTCTATATGTAAAGACGCATCCTCCGCACAGCGATGTGCAAATACCAATGCCTCCAACAATGAGTTTGAGGCCAACCGGTTAGCCCCATGCAAACCTGTGCTTGCACATTCACCGGCGGCGTATAGATTCTTTATGGAAGTTTGTCCCGCGTTGTTGGTTTTGATACCTCCGCAACAATAATGCGCAGCCGGTGCCACCGGTATCATTTGCTCAAACACGTCTATACCCATGCTTTTACATTTGGCATAGATGTTGGGGAAATGGTTGATAAATTTTTCGCGGTCCATTTGCCTGCAGTCGAGATAAACATGCTCCGTACCTGCGCGTTTCATTTCGTTATCTATGGCCCGGGCAACAATATCCCGCGGCGCCAAATCGGCGCGCGCATCATACTTGGTCATAAAAGCTTCTCCCTCCTTATTACGCAGTATGCCGCCGTCTCCGCGTACGGCTTCCGTTATCAGGAAGTTGGGACTTACGCCTGTTTCATATAATGCTGTGGGGTGAAACTGGATGAACTCCATATTTTCAATTCGCCCTTTTGCGCGGTACACCATAGCCATGCCGTCACCTGTCGCTATCTTAGGATTGGTGGTGGTACGGTATACCTGTCCCACGCCACCCGATGCCAGCAACGTAACTTTTGAAATAATCTTCTCTATATCGTTGGTGTGCAGGTTAAGCGCATACACACCATAGCATTCTGTATCGGGCGTACCTTTGGTTACAAGCCTGCCCATGTGGTGTTGTGTAATAATATCTATCACAAACCAATGGTTGTGTATTTGTATATTGGCATATCGTTTTACTTCCTCCACCAATGCACGCTCTATTTCAAACCCCGTAATATCCTTGTAATGCAGTATGCGATATTCCGAGTGTCCCCCTTCCTTACCGCGCATATACTCGCCTTCATCGTTCTTGTCAAACCTCGCACCCCAATCTATAATCTCATCTACCCGCTGCGGACCTTCCGTAACCACAGCTTCCACCACATCGCGGTTGCATAGTCCGTCTCCCGCAATCAACGTGTCTTCTATGTGCTTGGCAAAACTGTCGCGTTCCGCATCGTTCACCACCGCTATGCCGCCTTGGGCATATTTGGTATTGGTTTCATCGGTATTGGCTTTGGTGAGTATGATAATGCTTTTATTCGGGAAACGCCTTGCGGTTTTTACGGCAAAAGTAAGCCCCGCAATACCCGAGCCTATGATTAGAAAGTCTGTCTGCAACATAAAAAAACGGCTCCCTTTAGGGAACCGTTTACAAATGTAAATGCTTTTGCTTAGAAGCTGGAAGTCATACCGAAACGCACCCCGCTAAACGCAGGCTCGTAACGACATACACCACCGGTACAGTTAATACCTTCCACCTGCTTTACATAGGCCAAAGTAAAGCGGTTGGGGCCTTGTGTATGTGCCGCAAAAATGTTGTAGTAGTGATGCCCGCCGGTTAGCGCCGAGGGTCCGGGGTCGATATTATACATATCGGAAAGGGCTATAGACCATTTGGGGGCTATGTTGTATTCCACCAGCCCATATAGCCAGGAACCGTAATCTTGCTCAGTGTGCTGATACTCCCATTGCGTACGTATGGAGTGTTTATTGTTGATGCGGTAAGTAATTTCGAAGAACGGAATCATGGATTCAACGATGGGCACTTTCGGCTTGGTTTGATAAATCTCTTGGTTGTAGCGCATAAACTGAAACCCGCCTACAAATATCCAGTTATCTAAGCCGCGGTACTCACCGTCTATATATGCCTCTCTATACAGCTCCACTTCTTCCAGTGTATTGATGTGGGTATAGTTCAGCGTAATGCTTATATCGTCATTGGGCGACAGCAATACATCGCCACCTAAAGCCAATTCCGAAAGGTCTTGCGATTGGGGCGTGTAGCGAGCCATCAACCTGTTGGGGCGCAAGCGAGCCACAATAGGCTGCCAGTTGAGCAGGCCGCGTATCAGGGCCTCGTTGGGAGAGGTGCGCATGAGGTAGTTTTCGGTGCGCTTTGCGGTGAGGTTTACCGCTATACCCTTACGGGCATATCCCAACGTCGAAAACACTACGTTCCCGGCCAAATCTTGCAGTATATTATCTTTTACAATGGCTTCATGCGTTTTCATCGAGCCTTCCACAAACCAGGTAAAGTCTCCCGCGGTAAGTGTGTTGTAAAATGTAAATGCATACATGTTATACATGGGTACAAACCGGTCTGTCACCGGCTGTGCGTTGATGGTAGATACCACGGCGCGCATATTGTCTTGGTCCAGCGTGCGGTTCATTACACCTATACCCGGTTGTATATGTACTTTGTCACCCAAACTGAAATCCCCTTCGGCATTAAAGGCTTTAACGATTGGCTTATATCGGTCAAACACAAACTTTTGTTGCCCGGTAAAGCCTTTGACGTAAATATTGTCGGTGATGTTGTACTTCAATCTCAAACCCACCAGTGCGTTATCTATCAGCAAGCCGCGGTCTTCATAAGCCCGAAACATTACACCGCTGCCTATCTGGTCATATATATAGCCCGCGGTAATTTCCAGGTTATTTACGGTGCGCGACAGGCTCCATGCTCCTATGCCAAAACCATTGAGGGCTTGCGTGGGATTATACAAGTTGGAGTTATGAAAGGCATCCACACGCAGTGTGGCGGTAAATTCCTTGTGGTTGTAGCGCAAGCCCAGCCAACCTTCGCCGCCGCTTAACAGGTTGTCATACAGCTCATTGTTGGCTGCATTGATGGCGGAATCCCGCTGGAAGAAATTCGCATTGAGCATAAGATCTCCCGACAGGGTGCCTTGTGCCAACAACTTCACGGATAAAAACGTGAGTGTTAATAAAAACCCGGTTTTTTTCATTATGACTTGTTAATTCCTAAAATTTTCCGAAATTGGAAGCCCGCTCCAAAAGTTTGGCAAAGTTTTGGATTATTTATGTCATAAACAAGATAGTATGAAGAAATTATTAACGGTCGCCGTTGCCGTGTTTGCATCTTTCGCCCTGCACGCACAAACCGCCGAATTACCCGATACACAAATAAAAGACCTTTCCAACAGTAAAAAGGTGGCCTTTAACAGCACCGTGGAAAAAGGAAAAGTTACGCTCATCAGCTTTTGGGCCACTTGGTGCGTACCTTGTAAAAAAGAGATAAAGAACGTGCGTGAGAAAATGGCCGACTGGAAAACACAGGCCGATTTCAATTTCATGACGGTTTCCATCGACGAATCGCGTTCCGAAGGCTTGGTACGCAGCTATGCAAAATCTCAAGGCTGGGATTTCCCCTACCTGATAGATGCCAACTCCGACCTCAAACGTTCGCTTAACTTCCAAACCGTACCCTTTACCATGATAGTGGATAAAGAAGGTAAGGTGGCCTACACACACGCAGGCTACGAAGAAGGTAGCGAGAATGAGGTGTTCGAGAAAATAAAAGAACTGAGCAAAATGTAATACACGCCAAAGTATTTACATCATAACACTAATCCCTGCCCAAACGGCGGGGATTGTTGTTTGCGCAACAGATGTGCGGGTCTTGCTCACAATATGAGCAAAGGCCTCCATCAAAAAAGCCTCGCGACGAATCGCGAGGCTTTTTATTAATGTTTATCTTATACACTTTACTGCGGTACTTGCTCGTTAAAGCCCGTAACCGAAGGATAGTATGTTTTACTGAGGTCATACAACACGGGAGAGGTTTCTATCAACCCGTCCATATCACGTTTCCAACGCAGCGCACCACTGGTGTCAAATGAGTAAAGCTTTTTGTCGTAGCTGCCCACATATACCGTTCCTTGGTGCACCAAGGGCGATGATTGAATTAGGGCATCTGTTTTGTATTTCCATTTCACCACACCGTCAATAATGTCTACCGCGTAGAAATAATAATCGTAGCTGCCGAAATATACTACTTGGTCTTTGGCAAAAGGAGAAGAGTTGATGCGTTGGTCTGTAGTAATTACCCAACGAGGCTGTTTGGCCACGCTATCAATGCAATACACCTTGTAATCACTGCATCCGAATATCACGTTACCGCCATATACTATGGGAGAACTCATGATGGTGGAAGGGTCGGGTGTGGGGTCAAAAGTCCAAGACACGTTACCGGTTGTGATATCCAATGCATATAGCGTGCCATCTGCACCACCTATATACACATAAGGAGCAGATACCACCGCACCCGCCGTAGTTACCGGAATGCCGGGAGGAGGATCCCAAACGCGCGTACCATTGGTTACGTTTATGCAGTGAACTTGGTTATTACATACAATCAGCTGGCCGTTATACAATGTCGGGGCAGCGTTGATGGGGGCGCCCGCATCATATCTCCATACCCTTTGGTCATTCCTCGTGTTTATTGCCAATACTTTACCACCTGTAGTGGCTACGTATATCGTACCTCCGTTGGCATAAGGCGTGGCGGTGCAGATAATTTGCGGATCCTCGGGAGCAAAAGTATATGTGGTCAGTATTTTACCGGTATTGATATCCAATTTATGAAGGCCGTTCATGGCCGCCACTATCAAATATTTGTTTTCCACTACCACAGGTGTGGCCACCATATTGGCCCCGATGTTGGTTTCCCATTTCTTATCCCCCGACTCCGGTTTCAACGCATATAGGTATTGGTTTTGACTACCAATAAAAAGAGAAGGAGTATATACGGGTTCCAAAGGCTCATCTGTACTGTACTCTGTTTTTTGGCAAGCCGTAAACAGCATTGCGGAGACGGAAAGGATAGCCAAGGTCTTCAACCAGCGTTGCACCATGATCGTAAAAATTGTATATTAAGTAATGCAAAATAGGCGATTTCGTTCGGTATTGCAAGATACCGCAAAAAAAATCCGGCCCCCGGTGATACCGGGGGCCGACTGTTATTTAAATATCAGTTTCAAGCGATTAAGCCATGGCTTTCTCTTTCTGTCTCTTTATCCTGTTTACCATTGAGCTAAAGGCCGTGTCAAAGGATTCTTCGAAATTTTTCGACTGGTGCTTCACGAAAAAGGAGTGCTTGGGTACGTATACCTTTATTTCGGCAATCTTGTCCTTTATATTATGCGCCACATTGTCTAGAACGAGATACACGTCCACCCCTATGATACGGTCGTGAAAAGTGCGGAGTTTCTCCAGTTTCTTGTTCACATGTTCGATCAGTTTGCTGTCGGCATCGAAGTGTACGGTCTGAATTTGGACGTTCATATTCTACTCTTTTATGGTTAATAAATCATGGGCCTACCCTCGCGGATGGCTCATTTTATGAATCTCTTTAAGTTTATCGATGTTATTATGGGTATACACTTGGGTAGCCGCAAGGCTGCTATGTCCAAGTAGGTCTTTTATGGCTTGTATATTGGCGCCGTTGTTCAGTAAATGTGTGGCAAAGGTATGCCGCAGCACGTGCGGGCTTTTTTTTGCCAAGGTGGTTACCCCGGCAAGTTTTGCCTTCACCAATCTATATACATAGCCGGCATACAGGGGTTCCCCGCTCTCCAATACCAACAAATGTTCGTCGGTAAAGCCGGCCACTCGTTTATCTGCAATGTAATGCTTAATTATTTGTAGTAAGGATGGGTCCACAGGTATCAGCCGCTCCTTGTTACCCTTGCCCAATACGCGTATCTGCCCCAGGCTCCATTCTATATTCGATTCTTTTAGTTCCAGCAATTCGGCACGGCGCAGTCCCCCCTGATATAACAATTCGCATATCAGCCGGTCTGTAGCCCCCTTGAAGCCGGCACCAAACTCGGTTTCTTCCAAAAGGCGTTCTGCTTCGGTTTCTTTCAAAAACACGGGCAAGCGGTCTGCAAGTCGCATGGCATGGAGTTGTTTTACCGGGTTCTTGGCCACATTTCCGCCTTTAAGCAGGTATTTATATAAGGAGTTGAGGCTTGATATTTTGCGATTGATGGTTTTGGGCTCCATTCCCTCGTCTTTGAGCGAGGCCAACCACGACCTTAAATGAAAGTGAGTAACAATTGAAAGGTCTGTAATATCAAATTGCTGCTGTAGGTATTTCAGGAATCCTTCAATATCGGTACCGTAAGCCGTAAGTGTGTGACGGGAGTATCTTTTCTCGAACTTCAGGTAACGGTAGTAATCGTGCAGCGTTTGTTCAGTCATAGAAAAACCTGATACCGTAAATTTAGTCATTTACGATATCAGGTACAAGATATTGCTGAGATAACTTTTGTTAAAGTTATCCTTCGATTTTGCCGGAGGCTAATTGTTGACGGTATACCGCCTTCAAAACTTCCGTACGACGACGAACGGAGGGTTTTGTGAAAGACTGACGATCGCGCAGTTGATTCAGAATGCGTGACTTTTCGTACTTCTTCTTGTACTTCTTCAGCGCCTTATCAATGTTTTCGCAGTCTTTTGAATCTATTATAAGCATATTAATACCCCCTTTTGCTGTTTTGGGATGGCAAAGGTAGCCGGTTTTTCCGGTTTTACAAACTTTTTCATGCATTAACGCCAAAACGATAATTTTGAGGGGATATTCACGTTTTAGTAATCATGAAACACATCGGACGGGCTTTATTATTAATGGCGATTGCGGGAGGCATTTTTTACGGCTGCAAAAAGGAAGAACCTTCCAAAACCACCGATGAACGCCTGAGCCGACCCTATTGCAACGACCCCGAAGCCGTGAACTACAACTGGGATTTCCCGGGCACACCCGATAATAGCATTTGTTTTTATCCGGACGAGATGTTTGAGGGTACATATCTGGTTTTCGATACCACTTTTGACGGCGAGTTTGTGATGGATTCTTCTTCGGCCCGCTCTTTTACGGCTACATTGGTGGCCAACACACACAGCAAAATGCTTTTATCCGGCTATGTGCTTACCCCCACATGTACGGTAAACAATCTTTCCATAACAGCCACACGTTTCTATAAAGCTACCGTCGATTCTACATTTTTACCGCCACCTGATTCTATGTATCTAAACGGCGCAATAATCTGCAATAACGATACGCTTAGCGGCACCATCTCTAAAAAAGACAAGACAAACGATACCATTATGATAGATTTTACAATCGCGGCAGACAGCGGTTTGTTGTATCATAGAGGCAAAGCCATCCGGCAATAATCAACACACATGTTTACAGGCATAATAGAAACCATTGGCACCGTAACGGCGGTCGACCGTTCCGGTTCAAACATCAATTTCCGCGTAAAAAGCGCCTTCACGCAAGAACTTAAAATAGACCAGTCTGTGGCGCACAATGGTGTATGCCTTACGGTGGTGGAAATATCCGGAGATGAATATACCGTAACGGCGGTGGACGAAACTTTACAAAAAACAAATTTGGGAGACTGGCGACCCGGCAGTTTGGTAAACCTGGAGCGTGCTTTGCTGGCAGGCGCTCGGCTCGACGGGCATTTCGTGCAAGGACATGTGGATACCACCGGTACTTGCGAAGAAGTAACGGTACTCGACGGAAGCCACCTGTATCGCTTCCGCTTTCCCAAACAGTTTGCCGGTTTGGTCATCGAAAAGGGTTCGATTTGTATTAATGGTGTGAGCCTTACCTTATTTAATATCACAGATACCGAATTCAGTGTCACCATTATCCCCTACACTTACGAGCACACCTCGTTTAAAACCCTCCGGGCGGGAGACCGGGTAAACCTTGAGTTTGACATCTTGGGTAAATACCTGTTGCGCAACCTGCAAATATCTCGCGCCGGTCAACCGGCCTGATGCGGGCAAACCGGCGCACGGCATGGTTTTTAGTATCTACAAGAAAAGGCATACCCAAAACGTATTGCAGGTTTCATTACTTTTGCTAACAAATTGCACAGCCCCGGATTATGAGATTTTCTAAAGAAGCTCGGATAGGATTATTGGTTTCCATAGCATTACTGACATTTTTTGCCGGATTTTACTTTTTAAAGGGAGCCAACCTGTTCTCCGGGGAGAATGAATACTATGCTTACTACGATGATGTATTAGGCCTGCAACCATCTTCCGCGGTGCAAATTAAAGGCCTTTCCGTGGGCCGGGTATCCGCCATCGAGCTTACCGATTCCGGAAGAGTAAAAGTAACCATGGCCGTGAGCAAAAAGGTATTACTACCTCAAGGCTCTTCTGCCAACTTGGCTTCGGCAGACCTATTGGGCACAAAGGTAATAGCATTGACATTGGGCACCGGCACCCAAGCCTTGCCCGATGAAAGTACTTTACCCGGCGGCATAGAAGGTGGTTTACTCGATAATCTGTCCTCCGAAATATCTCCGCTGATACAAGACGTACGCAAGGTAGTATCCACATTAGATACCGTTTTGATGGGCGTACACGAAATGATGGGGCCGGATACGCGCGCCAAACTATCCTCAAGTGTTGCCTCTTTGGATGCTACGATGAGTAACCTATCGGCCTTATCGGGTAAGCTGAACAGGGAAAGCGAAAACATGGCATCCATCATTCGCAATACCAACAGCATCACCGAAAACCTCGCCAACAACAATGCACAAATCAGTAACATTATTCGCAATACGGACAGTATATCCAACCAACTGGCAAGTGCGCCCATACAACAGGCTTTTCAAGACCTGCAAAGCACCACACACGAGATACAGGGCATCATCAACAAAATCAACAGCAACCAAGGCTCCTTGGGTATGTTGGTTAACGATAAGGAACTGTATAACAACCTCAGCACATCGCTCAAAACGCTGGATGCTTTGATGGCAGATATCAATAAGCACCCCTCACGCTATATAAACGTTACTATCTTCGGGCGTAAAAACAAAGACACTCATTAATGCCTAATTCCGTACTGCGGAACAATACACCGATATTTTATACCATAGCCTTAACGGCTATGGTGTTTTTACATGTGGCCACGGCTAAGGCACAAAAGAGTGCAGACACCGCAAAGAAAGTACCCATTGAGCTAATGCCCGGTATACAACTTCTGCGCTTTGAGCAAACAGATTCCGGGGGGATTAACAAACTAATCGGCAACGTATCGCTAAAGCAAGGCGAAACGATGATGTATTGCGACAGTGCTTATTTTTTCCTTGACCGCAACAGCGTGGAAGCGTTTGGTAATGTCCGCATTATACAACCCGGCTCTCAGGGCTACAGCAATTACATGCGCTATCAAGGTAACAGCAAGCAGGCGTATATGAGCGGTGAAGTGATGCTTACCGACGGAAAAAGCTCCCTGTGGTCGGAAGTGGTGGAGTATAACATGGGCACCAAAGTGGGTACCTACAACAATGGCGGCCGCTTGCAAGACAGCCTTACCACCGTAACCAGCAACTCCGGTGTATACGATATGAACTCGAAGGATGCCCGCTTCACGGGCAATGTGGTGGTAACCGACCCGCAATACCATATCGAATCCGAGGATATGGGTTATAATACCGAATCCAAACTCACGCGATTTTTTGCCAAGTCCGTGGTCACCGGCGACTCTTCGGTACTCACCACAGCTTGCGGTATTTACGACCCAATCACTCGCACAGCCAATTTTACCTGCCGCTCCTCCGTGCTCAACAAAGAGCAATACATAGAAGCCGACTCACTGTACAACGACCGCAAAACCGGCAAAGGACAAGCAAAAGGCAACGTAATAGCCATAAACACCGCACAAAAAACCACGCTTTACTGTGGCCGTGCCTTCTTCAACGAGCGCCGCAAGACGGTATTGGCCGTTGAAAAACCCGTAATGAAACAAATGAACGGCAACGACAGCCTGTTCATACGTGCAGACACCTTGTATTCCGCACCCATTCCCATACCGGAAGACACCATGCGAATAGTAAAAACGGTTGGTAAGGGCAAAAACAAAAAACAGGTGGTAATAGTGCCGGCAGATACAGCCGAAGTGGATTCCGAAAGACCACGCTATTTTATCGGCTACCATCATGTGCTCATATTTTCCGACTCCATGCAAGGCAAGTGCGACAGCATCAGCTATACCGAAACCGACTCTGTAATGCGCATGATGTACGACCCTATTCTTTGGTCGCGCAAAAGCCAGATAACCGGCGATACCATACTGCTATATTTGGATAGCGGCAAGGCCAAGAAAGTATTCGTACCCAATAACTCGTTTGTCATATCACAATCGGGGCCGGATAAAGCAGGCTTTTTTGACCAGATACAGGGAAAGACACTTACGGCCAATTTTGAGAATAACGCCATACATGACATGCTTGTAGTGCCCGACGCCCAGGTAATACAATACTCAAAAGATGAGCATGAAGCTTACTTAGGCGTAAACGAGGTGAGCGGCGAGCGGCTAAAGGTGCGCTTTAAGAATGAGGAAATTGACGAAATTGTTTTTGAGCGCAACGTAAAACAAAAAATGACACCGCTGAATAAAGCCGACCTGCCCAACATGAAACTAAGCCGCTACCAATGGCACGAGGACAAGCGGCCGAAAACACTTGGAGAATTATTTAAATAAACACGCTCACATCCCCAACTTCGTTTTTTGGCATAAAAGCTTAACTTTATAGGTTGTTAATATTTAACTAAGCGCAACCCGATGAGAAAAGCTTTATTCTTTTTTACCGCCTTAACCCTAATGGCTTTTTACAGTTATGCTCAAGCGTATAATCCGATTCCGAACGGCAACACTGTTATCTCAGCCAGCCCGACAGGTACGGACAGAGACCAATTATGTAACAGTTGCAATCAAGTATACTCGTTTCATATCGGGGCAAACGGTGTACCGGGTAGCTTTGCTTACCAATTCACCCAACCTGTAAACCGAATAAGGATATTGCTCTGTGATGTGGGGCCTAACGAAAGAATAAACCTTTATCTGAATCCTACAGGGCCAAATTATCCGCTCACAAACAGTCAAATAACCGGGGTTATATGCGGCACCGAGAAAATACAGGCAGACGGATCAGGCACCATTGTAGGCACTTCAAATGATCAAAACGGCGTTATTGAAATCGCCGGCAGCTTTAGCTACATCCGCGTACAACATGAGAATGGCGTATTAGGTGGCGCCAAGTATCAAATACTTACACGAACAGATACACCTGTGGTTTTCGTTCATCCTTTCACTGACGATACTTTATGCGCAGGAGATTCCGTAATGGTACCGTATATAGTAAATAATACTACGTTTCCCGCAACAAACCGCTTTAACGTGGAATTATCTGAGCCTAGCGGCGTTTTCGGGCCGGGCAGTACCACTATCGGCACTGTACAAAGCAACGCAACCGGTACCATACGCTGTCGCATCCCCACCACACAACCCGGAGGCACCAATTACAGATTGCGCATCCGTGCCACATCCAACAATTTCACCGTCATCAATAACCTGCCTATCGTAATAAATCGTTTCGCCGTACGTCCGTTTGCCGCAGTGGCAAACGATTCCGTGTGTGAGGGTACTGCAATAGAACTGGAAACAAAATACTACACTCCCGATATATTCAACTCTTGGATAGATCCCAAAGGTGCCAGCTTTGGCGCGCCCGCCGGAGCAAAATATCCTACGGCCCCGTCAACATTGGACATGGCCGGTGATTACATCCTCATAGCAAGACTCGGTGCCTGCCAAGTTCGTGATACCGTAAATGTAAAAGTTTTCATTAATCCGCCTATAAAAAGCATATCGCACAACGCGCCTCTTTGCGAGCGCGACACATTGTATGTAACGCTTGAGGATACGGTAGGTTTGCCCATAAAATACCAATGGAGCAAACCGAGCGGCGCGGTTGATACGGCCAAAAACCCGATTGTATATGGCATCACCAAAGCCGATTCAGGTATATTTTATCTGAAATCAACTTTGGGCATTTGCTCTTCTTACGACACCACATCCGTGGAAATAAACACCAAACCCGCGGATGTGTCTATCACCACCAACAGTCCCGTTTTTCCGGGCAACGAGCTTACCTTTCAAGCCAATACAAGCACGCCCGGCGTAACATTGGCTTGGACCGGCCCGGATAGTTTTTACGACACCATACCCAATCCTAAGATTCCTCAGGCATCCATACTGGCCAATGGCACTTACACGCTCACCGTCACAATTGGCAATTGCTCTACTTTGGCCTCGGCAATAGTCGTGGTGCAACAAATGAACGGGCGTAGCATGAACATCTACCCTTCGCCCACTACGGGTACGCTTAATTTGAGAGGTGTAACCGTTACCGATCAAATTATACCGCTCATCATTTCCGACATTTCCGGAAATATTATTTGGGAAGACAGCATTGACGTTAAAAAACGCCTGGTGCAAAAAGTAATTACGCTACCGGGTGCGCTCACCAACGGCACTTACATTCTTAAAATGAAGGTAGACGGCGAATACGAATCCTACAAAATCATCTTGAACAAGTAACGGCATACCATACACGTTATTCGATTAATTACGTATATTTATTAACGGCCGGCCCTACGGCCGTTATAACATTTACCCCTATGAAAAAACTTATTACCTGTACGCTCATCGTATTGGCATTACTGCATAATGCCCCATTCTCTCAAGCTAAGATTGCTTCGGGTCCGCAACACACGGCAAAGCCTTTCGTATTCATTGAAAACAAAGGACAAATTACCGGCCATGCCGATTTTAAACTGGAATCCCCTGCTGCCACCGTATTTGTAACGGCCGCAGGCCTGCACTATCAATGGAGCAAACTGCTCCCGGCGGGACAAGCCGAAACCTACCGCATGGATATGCTGCTTGAAGGCGCTAATCTTAACAGCAAACCGGTTGCCGAAGAAGCCCGACCCTATTTCGAAAACACATTTGCCAAAGGCGGACAAATAAAAGCCGGCAGCTATGAGCGTATAACTTACAAGAATGTATACCCCGGTATTGATTGGGTGCTTTATGTAAAAGGCGCAGAACTGGAATATGACTTCGTGGTACATGCCGGTGCCAAAAGCACCGATATACGTTTGAAGTACGAAGGAGCCACATCTTTGGCACTGCAACACGGCAGCATCGTTGCGTCTAGTCCCGCAGGTACGGTAACGGCAAAAGCGCCTTATTCTTACACAGCCAACGATAAGCGGACCTTATCATCATTCTATGTGCTTAAGAATAACGTCTTGAGCTTCAACGTCGCCCCCTGTACCGAAACCTATGTTATAGACCCCGTGTTGAGTTGGGGTACATATTTCGGGGGTACTGCCGCGGAAAATTTATACGACGTAAAAACCGATGCGGCGGGAAACATCTACATGGCGGGCTCTTCGCAAAGCAATAACATGGCCACCACCGGCGCGTTTAGAACCGCACGCTTGGGAACAACAGACGCCGTGCTGGTAAAATTTGCACCCGATGGCCAAAGGTTATGGAGCACATACTACGGCGGTTACGGTGCCAATGATTATTTCGGCGCACTGGCCATCGATGCCGCGGGCTATGTATATGCCGGCGGTTCTACAAATTCAACCACCGATATACATACCTCAGGGGCATACGACACATCTTATACAGGGGCCGGAAATAATTTCATGCTGGTAAAATTTGATAATCAGGGTAATAGGATATGGGGTACTTACTACGGTGCCGGTAATATGACCTTTGGTGATATAGCTGCCGACAAAAACGCCAACATATACATATGCGGCGCCACCTATGCCAATAACAACACGGTAACCGGCGGAACAAATGTTCACCAGGCCACATTTAAAGCCGGTGCGCCTACCGCCACTAATGGCCTCTTGGCAAAGTTTGACAGTTCCGGCGCCATGAAATGGGGCACTTTCTATTGCGACAGCAATACGGTACTCAGTTCTCTTACCTGCGACAATGACAATAACGTTTACGCGGCGGGTAATACCTACACAAGCAAGGGCATACATACGACAGGTGCGCACGACACCACCTACGGAAGAAACAATGCTGCCGACGGATTTATCGTAAAATTTAATCCGGACGGTATACGCCAATGGGGCACTTATTACGGTGGCTCAAAAAACGACAACCTGAACGAGATCACCTTCGACGCGGCCGGCGACTTATACTTTACCGGTCTTACGGCCAGCCCCGAAGGCATAGCTGCCTTGGCCATACACAAGGATACCATTGATGGTACCGGCGATGCTTATATAGCGCGCATGACCCCTGCGGGCAAACTTGTTTGGGGTAGCTACTTTGGCGGTAAGTTTACCGACGCAGGCTACCGTATAGCTACCGACAATTCCGGCAAAATATTTTGTACCGGCAACACCATCAGTTACAACGGTATAGCCACACCCAATGCATTTGTAGATACCATACCTTCTTTTGCGGGCAGCACTTATCTTGCATCATTCGACACGGGAGGCCGTCAGATTTACGGCACCTTCTTCCGTGGTGAGCCGGGTAAACCCGCTCCCATAACCTCCAATGCCACAGGAGACATATACTTGACAGGCACTACTAGCTCTTTCTATACTATAGCCACCCCGGGTAGCCACCAAGAAATCTTGGCAGGTGGTACGGATATGTTCCTGGCAAAATTTATGCGCGACCGCATAGATATTGGGCGCTCCATTCCCGTATCCTATTGCCCCTTGGATACCGTAAAAATACCCATAACCGTCCACGAAGCTTTTGACCCCGGTAATGTTTACACGGTGGAACTATCGGACTCGGCAGGCAAATTTCTTAACCCGATGATAATAGGCACGGCCACCGGTACGGGCGATGCCGTAATTACCTGCGTTATACCCGCCAAGTTGAAAGGCAGCAAAACATACCGCATCCGCATTAAGGCGTCCGCCCCTGTTTATGTGTCTACCGATGTGATGGAAGTAGAGATAAGAGTGGGTCCTCAAAAACCGGTTATCATCAGCAACTCGCCCGTTTGCGAAGGCTGGAATCTGTCGGTATACCTTACCGATACGCGCCCCGGCATTACTTATCAATGGACCGGGCCCGATAACCTGTCCAGCACATATTCAAGCGTACTTTTTACCAACTCCAAAGTAAGCAACGGAGGTACTTACATGGTTACCGTTATGCTCAACGGCTGCATAGCCAAAGATACCGGGGAGGCTATTGTGTTTGCGCGTAACATGATACTGAACCCTAAAAACAACGGTCCCCTTTGCTCCGGTAGCGAAATGTCGCTTTCCGCAGCCGATACCGTTTTGGCGGGTGTTAGTTATGAATGGACCGGCCCCAACGGCTTCATAGACACATCGCGTATCGCTGTGAGGAGCAACGTACAAACCAATTTGGCGGGTGTGTACACCGTAAGCACCAACATCAACGGTTGCAGTTCCGACTCCACTACCTTAGTGGTGACAGACCCGCCTACCATAAAGGCCTCTGCAAATACCCCGGTGGATTCGGGTGATGTGCTGACGCTAACCGCATCGTCCGATGTAGAATTTGCGGAATATTCGTGGACGGGGCCCGACAGCTTTGTATCGCTCGATCAAACTGCGGTCATCAAAGACATCAGGGTGAAACACGCCGGTGTTTATACGGTAATAATGACCGATGGCGGTTGTACCGCTTCCGACAGTGTTATAGTATCGGTCAACAGCTTGGCCGTAGCTTCGTTCACACTGCTGCCCAACCCCTCCGCAGGAAACGTTACCCTACGTGGTATGGCCCTTCGCGAGCAAACCATACCGGTGATGGTGACCAATGCTATGGGGCAAACGGTATATTCCGGGGATATGGCAACCTCACTGCTTAGGTTTGATAAAACTTTTGACTTGTCTGCCTTGCCCGCCGGGCGTTACTTGGTTAAAATAAGAACGGATAACGAAATAAAATCACTGCCACTGATACTTACGCAATAAATAAAAACCCGGGCAATGCCCGGGTTTTTATTTAAACATATCGTCTTGCATTTATTGACTGCGCACCATCAGGTAATAATATTCCGAATCGGGAAACAAAGCCAACAACGTATCCGATGTTTCCGTTTTATAAACGCCTCCGTCTGCGGCGGGCAATTCTCCGCCAATAAGCGAGCCCGCACTTTCACCATAATCGTTCATAAGTTCTATATAGGCATCTTTGGTATTGTGCACCATAAAGCCCAAATCATCCGTAGTGGTGGCACCTGCCGAATTCTTATAGGTGTAGTTTACCGTAAAATCCTTGTTCACCGTAATATCACGATAGCGCTCATCAGGGGTAATGCTTTGCCATATGGGCACATAGCCGTTGGTGGCGCTGTTGGTATAGGCATTTATCGCAGTCCAGCGGCTGGATGTACCGGTACGCAGAAAAACGGAGCGGGCTCTACCCGAGTTGTCGTGGCTGAAATAATAGGTGTTACTGCCCGGCTGCGGCTTAAACGCAATACGTGCCTTACCTACGGGGTACTTATCATTAAACCAGTTGTTGTAAAAATAATCGTCGGTATACCAATCCATATAATAGGTTGTGCCGTCGTTAAGGGTGCCTCCGGGCAATACGGTATTTCCGCCGGCCTCCAAGGTTTTGCGCATCACGGGGCTTTTATTGCCGGCGTAATCTTCAAAAGAAGCGTACACGTCCATGGTTACCTTCTCATTGAGGTTATTGGTAAGTGTTATCTCCGATAGGTCTTTTTCCTCTTTTTTGCATCCGCCGATGGCTATCGCAGATAGCAAAAGTGCAGACAACAGTATACGCGAGCGGTACATAGGTTGCTATTAAATTTAGATTCTCCCGAATTTAGTAAATATTGCCGACAATATGGCCTGTGCGGGTTTCTATAAGGTTTTTATAAAGTCTTGAAGTGTATTGTCTATTATGGTCTTGAAGCGCCCTGTTAACTCTTCAGCCCGGCTGCCGCCCTGCTTCTTTTCAATTTCAATGATTTTTACCGCACGGTCAATCAGCTCTTTTTCCATCTCCAATACTTTATCTCGCAATTCGTCAAAAGATGGTCTTCCGCCTTTTTCCGCAACCATTGTTTTAATTCGGTCGGCATAACGTGCGGTGATATCAGTCACCATTTCAAGGAAAAGATCTTCGTGTTGTTGCTCGGTTTTCATTGTTGTATCGCGCACAATAAATTTATGAAAAATCTATTAAATCGGGTCAAAATAAGTTTTCCCTTATTTGATACCGCCTCTACTCACTGTAAACCCGCCCGGCAAAGCATAATTTCAGTATCTTTATTACCGTTCTAAAACTTATCTATGAAGCGTATTTTTTACTTGTTATTACTCATTTACCCTGTCTGCACTCAAGCCCAATCCGGCATTTTCAAATACGATGTGTCGCCGTCCGTTACCGGCTCTTATCCGCAATATCTTACCGTGTTTGGTAACAGGCTGTTCTTTTATGCCAATAACGGTACCAACATAGGTTGGGAACCGTTTATTATGGACAGCGCCAAAGCGCCCATGCTTATACAGAACCTGAATACCACACCCGGTGCCGATGCCATTCCCCCTTCATACTTTGTAAGTCCGGCCTGCACACACGATGGCAAGCTATACTTTAACGGGAATAACGGTGCTGCCGGCGCCGAAATTTATGCATGGGACGGTACGGGAGCGCCTTCACTGGCGGCAGATGTGGAGAACGGGGCCGGCGGTAGTGACCCCGACAATCTGGTATCCTTAGGCAACAGGGTATATTTTAAGGCTAAAACCGCCGCCGAAGGCATGGAACTATGGGGTTTAGACCCTTCCTCTTTTGCGCTGAATATGCTTACCGAGCTTAACCCCGGTGCCGATAGTACGGTAACGGGCAACTTGGTTGCCTTTAAAAGCAACCTGTATTTTACGGCTACATCTCCGGCAACGGGCAATGAAGTATGGATGTACGACCCGGTAAACGATACCGTTACACCTGTGGCAGATATCAACCCAGGCCCTGCCGATTCCGACCCGCGCGATTTTGTGGAGATGAACGGCCAACTCTATTTCAGTGCCAACGACGGAGCCTATGGCCGAGAACTGTTTGCCTTTGACGGTACCAATGCGCCACAACGTGTTACGGATATTAATACCGGCATCAGTGGCAGTATAGCTTCGTATGGTGTTCCGCATATTGCCGCTTATAAAAACAAGCTATATTTTTCCGCCACAAGCAATGGTACGCAATACCACATGTATTGCTACGACCCGCTCAGCGGCAACGCCACACTTGCGGCACAAACCAATGCCGTGGGCAATAGTGATACGCGTTGGCTCACCGTATACGCGGGTAAACTATATTTCAATGCTTATGACACCACTCATGGCTTTGAGCTTTGGAGTTATGATGCCGTAAGCTCTCCCAAACTGGTTGCCGATATATGTCCCGGCAAAGCAAACGGGCAACCGTCTCAACTCCGCGCCATAGGCAACGACCTTTATTTCAGAGCAAACGATTGCGACAGTATAGGAGAGGAAATATTCAGGTACAATCCCGTAGCCTATTCGGTACAAAGCATTGCATTCGACGGCACGGTACGGTTATACCCCAACCCGGCGCATGATGCCGGCACGCTGGAAATCAAAGCGAATAAAACCGAGTTTGCCCACGTCTTACTTACCGATATTACCGGTAAAACGCTTTGGCAATCCGCTACAATGCAAATACGCTCCACAACCACCTTTGTGCAGTTACCGGTAAGCGGCTTGACATCGGGTACCTACTTTTATCAATTACGCAGTGAAACCGGTCGCTATTTGGCCGGCGGGAAAATATTAAAGAACTAAATACCAACACGGTAAAAACAAAAAGCACCGCCTGCAGGCGGTGCTTTTTGTTTTTTTAGAAAAAGTGTAAATATTTTTTAGTCTACGGAGCAGGAATAAGTATAACCGTTGGCGTACAATACATCTTGATATTCTTCACAACCGCGTTTTGCGTCGCTCTTTCTCGTGGCGCTGATGCTGTAAAATTCGTCTTGCCTGTCTACAACCCTGCTATCCACACATTTGCACTCATATACTTTGGTACAGGAACCCAAACTGATACACGCTACGGCTATAAAGAGTAATTTTTTCATTTTATGGTTTTGTTATTGCCCTGCAAAATAATAAATAACATCAAAACCGAAAACATAGAATTGTTTTTTTATTGTCTGTTTTTACGGCGGTAACAAAAAAAGCTCCCGTATAAGGAGCTTTTTCAAAATATGATAATTTATACGTCGATTAATAATCACCCAAAGTTTCGGGTATTTGTGCCAAAGCCAGGTCAAGCTGTTTGTCGCTGGGGGCTATACCATGCCATTCGTGTGTACCTTCCATAAAGTCTACGCCTTTACCCATTTCCGTACGCATCAGTATACATACGGGCTTGCCTTTACCCGAAGCCGCTTTGGCATTATCCAAGGTATGCAGCAGTTCTTCCATGTTGTTGCCATCCGTCTCCAGCACATGCCAGCCAAAGGCGGTAAACTTGTCACGCAGTGAGCCCAGGTTCATCACATTGTCGGTAGAGCCGTCAATTTGCTGGCCGTTTACGTCAATGGCAGATATCAGGTTGTCTATTTTATGGTGAGCGGCAAACATGATGGCCTCCCAGTTTTGTCCCTCTTGCAATTCACCATCACCATGCAGAGAGTATACGATATGATGGTCGTTATTCAGTTTTTTGGTAAGCGCCGCTCCGGCTGCCACGCTCATGCCCTGCCCCAACGAGCCGCTGGCAATACGCACACCGGGCAAATGCTCATGTGTGGCGGGGTGGCCTTGCAGCCGAGAATCCAACTGGCGAAACGTGGCCAATTCGCTAACCGGGAAATATCCCGAGCGAGCCAATACACTGTAAAATACGGGAGAAATATGCCCGTTAGACAGGAAAAACACATCTTCTTCCACGGCATCCATGTTAAATGCAGGATTATGCTTCATGGTATTGAAGTACAACGCCACCAAATAGTCCGCGCAACCCAAAGAGCCTCCGGGGTGACCGCTTTGTGCCGCATGCACCATTCTTACTATATCCCTACGCACCTGCGATGCGGTTTCTTTCAAATGATGTAAATCCATTTTATATTGAAATTCTGCCGCAAAAGTAGGTTTTCGCAACGAATTTTTCCCGGAAAAAATGATACCTGTAGCACGCGCTTCCGTAATTTGCGGCGGATGGATATCAATAAGGCGCGTAAGGAATATTTCACGGCAAAACTTATGGATTGGCACCAAAACACCAATCAAAGAAGCCTGCCTTGGAAAGCGGAGAAAGACCCTTATAAAATCTGGCTCTCTGAAATAATACTGCAGCAAACCCGGGCCGAGCAAGGTTTACCCTATTATCTCGCCTTTACGCGGGCTTATCCCACAGTGAGCGACTTGGCTGTAGCCAAGGACGAGGACGTGTTCAGACTTTGGCAGGGCCTTGGCTACTACAATCGCTGTAAAAACATGCTGGCGACCGCCCGTCTCATCACTGCGCGGCCTAATGGCAATTTTCCCCAAACCTACGATACTATACTCGCCCTCAAAGGCATTGGCCCTTACACCGCAGCCGCCATAGCCTCTTTTGCCTATGGTTTGCCCCATGCCGTGGTAGACGGAAACGTATACCGCGTATTGGCGCGCTACTTTGGCATAGAAACACCCATAGACGGCACCGAAGGCAAAAAACAGTTCTCTGACCTCGCGCAAGATTTGCTATACCAAGCCGACAGTGCCGCTTATAACCAAGCCATTATGGATTTGGGCGCCACCGTATGCACACCCAAAGCCCCGGCTTGCGCCTCCTGTCCGCTCAACAAAAAGTGTACGGCTTATCATTTGGGATTAGTGGGGCTGTTACCGGTAAAGGCTAAGAAAACAGCCGTGAAAACCCGCTACTTCCACTATGTGCTATTAACGAAGGAAAACCGCATGCTGATTCGCAAGCGCACTGAGGATGATATTTGGCAAAACCTGTATGAACCTTATATGCTTATCGAGTCGCCCGCGCCGCTAAATACCGGCGATATTGTGGCACGGCCCGAATATCGGGCTTTGGTACAACCTGCCACCAAGCCCGAATATGAGGGAATGCTTAGCCAACGGCTTACCCACCGTATTATCGAAACCCGCTTTTTTTCGGTTGCCGACATGCCGAAAACGCCTACACCCGAGGGCGGTATTTGGGTAGATTTTGCCGACCTGAAAAATTACGGTTTCCCCAAAACGATAGTTTCTTTTTTAGAAAAAAAACTTTACTTTTAGTTCTATAAAAGGTTAGAACTTTCGCTAATTTGACAAAATAGTATCTCATGAGAGGCGTTAACAGAGTCGTATTGATAGGAAATTTGGGAAGAGAACCGGACATTCAGCATATAGAAGGCAATATTGCGGTGGCAAAATTCCCCCTCGCCACCACCGAAACATACAAAGACAAAAACGGCACCCTGGTATCGCAAACAGAATGGCATACGGTGGTACTTTGGCGCGGACTGGCAGAACTGGCTCAGAAATACCTGCATAAAGGCAGCCTTGTGTTTATAGAAGGTCGCCTGCGCAACCGCAGTTGGGAAGACCAGGGCAAAGTGCGCCGTTTCAGTACCGAAATAGTGGCCGATAACATGGTGATGTTGGATAAGCGCAAAGACAACGGCGAATTTTCCAACGGCTCCGACAATTCGGGCGATTCGATGAACTCGTTCCCACAGCCCGATTCAAATTTTGGCTCAGGCTCCGGAAACGGCGATAAAGATAACCTGCCGTTTTAATCCGGTTATTTTATGGGTGCCATCAATTAAAATCGCAAACATTTCTCCCCTTTTTATAATTTTGACACATCACCAAAAGTTCGACACTTGGAAAGCGCATCGGAAGGAGACACGCAACTGACCACTATATTGCTACAGGCTACGGCAGAAGCCACATCGGCCACACAAGTCACCATCCTCATTATCGTTATTTTGCTTTTACTGTTAATGACCGCCATTACCGCCGGTGCGGAAACGGCATATTTTTCATTAACGGCCAAGGATGTAAACTACCTTAAAACCAAGGACGACGCCGGCGCGCGCCAGGTTATTCGCCTGCTCGACCAACCCAAACTACTGCTGGCCAATATTTTGGTGGCCAACAACTTCATTAACATTGCGGTGGTTATCAGCACAAATATGCTGATGAAACTGTTACTACCCCCCACGCTCAGCACACTGGCCTTTTTCCTGATACAGGTAATTGCCGTAACGTTCTTGCTCGTACTGTTTGGCGAGGTGTTGCCTAAGGTATACGCCACCCAAAACAATATGCGCATGGCACTTTTTGCAGCCCCGGTGCTCAATACCATATCGGGTATATTTAAGCCCGTTAGCCGTATGTTGGTATCCTCTACCAATTACATTGAAGAAAAAATAGGCAGCAAGCCCGCATCAGCCATCAGCAACGAGGATTTTGAACATGCCATTGAGCTTACGGTAGGCCACACCGCCACCCGCGAGGAGGTAAACATCTTTAAGGGCATCCTGAAGTTTGGGCAAATAACCGTGCGTCAAATCATGCGCACGCGCCTTGATGTAAGCGGTATACCCTATGAAATCACTTTTCCCCAGGTGCAAAAGCTGGCTATTGAAGTTGGTTACAGCCGCATGCCCGTATATAAGGAAAACTTGGATAAGGTTGTGGGTATGATACATACCAAAGACTTTTTACCCCATACTGATGATGATAATTTTGAATGGCACAGCCTGATACGCCCGGCCTATTTTGTGCACGAGGCTAAATTGATTGAAGACCTTTTGAAAGAGTTTCAGCAAAAGCGCATACACTTTGCCGTGGTGGTAGACGAGTTCGGCGGCACATCCGGTATCGTTACGCTGGAAGATATTATGGAAGAAATCATCGGCGACATCAAAGACGAGTTTGACGAGGAAGACCTCCATTTCCGGAAGATAGACAACCACAACTTCATTTTCGAGGGCAAAACCCTTATCAACGACGTATGCCGCCTCATTGGCGAACAATCGGATACATTTGATGCCGTGCGCGGAGAAAGCGATTCGTTGGCCGGTCTCATTCTGGAAATATCCGGTAAGTTTCCTGCGGTAAATGAAACCATCAGTTGGGAACAATATGACTTCACCGTGCTGAACATAGACAAGATGCGTATTCAGCGGGTAAAGCTCACCATTAACGAAATAGACGAAGAAAAAGACTAAGGGCTAATCTCCCGTGGGCTGTATGTCTGCGGTTTCCACCATCAGCATAACGGTGCGCTGCGGCGCACGCGGCCGGTGCATTATACCTTTGGTGATGGTGGCGCCCTGCCCTGGGCCCAAATCCAATGTTTTATCCTCAAGGTCTATTAGCAGCCTTCCGGACACCACGTAGAAAAACTCGTCGTCGTTGTCGTGCTTATGCCAATGGAACTCACCTTCCACCACACCTATGCGCACCACGCTGTCGTTCACCTTGGTAAGGGTGAAATTTTGCCATTGCTCTTTACAAGCTTCCGCAAGGGCGGGTATATCCATCACCTCGAGGTGCGGATATTTTACATCAAGGTTGATGTTGTAATCTTCGGGCTTATTCATAGCACTGCTATTTTACGATGATGTTGGAAACCACCTTGTCGCCAAAGTGTTGGTTAATATTGGCCATCAGTTGCTCCTTGCCAAAAATCAGTTCTTGTTTCAATGCCGCCACATCGGAATATATGGTCAGCGTTTCGCCGGTAAGGTGCAGGTTGCGGGTATATTTTGCTATTGTTTTACCTGCTATGGCCTCCCACTCTTCACGTATGCGCAACTCGTTCACCTTGGGCTTCCAGCCCGATTTTTCCATCAGTAGCTTTATGGCATCGCCTACGCTGTATTGTCCCATTCCTTTTATCCGTAAGCGGTAAAAGTACGTAAAACAATTAGCGTTTGGCCGGTTGTGGTACCGTGCTTACCTGTAAGCGTAACGGATCGGGCAGGGGCACTTGCAGTTCCGTGTTTTTTCCCAGTTTCTTTAATACCGATTTAGGCACCAACGCCAAATTTCCGGTGGAGGGATGCACCACCGCAATTCGGAATCCCAATTGATTTAAAAGGCTGTCTACCGGCGCAAGCACATTGGCATTCCTCATGATTTTGCCCACCAAAGCGCGGTCGTACGTCACTGTTCCCCCGGCACTCAAATCTTTGTGGTGCGTGTATTTTTGCCATTCTTCCGATGTGGCAAAGGCATCAATTTGCCGGGCAACCAAATCATCGTAATCACCCATGCTTATGTTGAAAGTGCACATGTCAATTATCATAAATACCCGTGCCGAATCGAACATATGCAAAATCGCAGGGGCATCTTCCGAAAAATTGAGTGGCTTTCTTTTTATCTTCTTCTTTCCGCTACAGGAATAAAACGGAGTGTAATACACCAAAGGGCGGTTACATTCCCTGCTTTGGCGTTGGATGAACAGGTATTTGCAATATTTGCCGTCCTGCCAAGTCACCGAAACACCGTTTTTCTCCTCCGAGGGTGTTATTTTTTGTGCCTCAACCCCAAAAGATAATACAATAGCTGCCAATAAAAATATTAATCTCATATATCTATGCTAAGTCAACCCGATTTCATTGCAATTCTGCTACTAAGACGGCTGAAAAACAAAAATGGCCGGTAATTTTCAAATCAAAGATTAAAAATCCGCAAATGACAAATAATTTCCTATCTTTGCAAACTGAAAAAGTGTAGTATTTCAAAAATTTGAAGCAAATGTCTCATTTAACTGCTGAAAAAAAGGCAAACATTTTTAAAACTTTCGGTGGCAGCGAAACCAACACCGGTTCTATAGAAGCGCAAATAGCCATGCTTACCGAGCGCATGAACCACATATCTGCTCACCTCAAAGCAAATAAAAAAGATTTCTCGACTCACCGTGGTCTGATGCAATTGGTAGGCCGTCGTAAACGCCTGTTGCAATACCTCAGCCGCACGAATCTTCAATCTTACCGTGCGCTTATCGAAAAACTCGGTATCCGCAAATAAGGTTTTACCTCATTGCTATTCCCAACTATCGTGGTTGGGAATAGTTTTTTTTGAACGTATTTAAATTATTTTTATGATTCCCAATCCCATCTCCGTATCCTTCAAATTGCAGGATGGACGTGAGGTAAGCATTGAGACCGGGAGACTGGCCCGCCAAGCCGACGGTGCAGCCGTTGTGCGCTTGGGCAACTGTATGCTTTTGGCTACCGTTGTTGCCAATTCCGAACCCAAACCCGGCCAATCCTTCTTTCCGCTGACCGTTGATTACCAAGAAAAATTCGCTTCCGCAGGTCGCATACCCGGTTCCTTTTTCAAACGCGAAGGCCGTCTTAGCGATTACGAAGTTTTGATATCCAGGCTGATAGACCGCGCTTTGCGCCCCCTTTTCCCCGATGATTATTTCTGCGAAGTACAGGTATTGGTAACCCTGATATCTTCAGACCCCGAAGTAATGCCCGATGCGCTGGCTTGCTTGGCCGCATCCGCCGCACTTGCAGTGTCTGACGTTCCCATACAGGAAATCATCTCCGAAGTGCGCGTAGCCCGCATCAACGGCGAATACAAAGTGAACCCCAACCGCAGCGAGTTGGCCAATGCCGATATGGACTTCATCATCGCCGCCACCGAAAAGAACATCATGATGGTGGAAGGCGAGTCGAAAGAGTGCCAGGAAGCCGATGTGGTAAAAGCTATCGAAGTGGCTCACGAAGCCGTACGCGTGCAAATAAAAGCACAAGCAGAACTGCGCGATAAAAAAGGTGTTACCGGTAAACGCGAGTACACCAAGCCTTATAGCAACGAAGCACTCAATGAGCGTATCGCAGCCTTCGCATCCGAAAGGATAGCACAGGTGGCCAGAGGCGCCATGAGCAAACATGACCGTAAAGATGCACTGAAAGCCATCCAAACCGATTTTGAAGCAACGATTACCGAAGGTGAATTGACGGATGATGACATGAAGTTAGTAGGCAACTATTTCCATGATCTTGAAAAGAAGATTATCCGCGAAATGATGCTGAACGACCGCATTCGTTTGGACGGACGTGCCTTGGATGTGGTGCGCCCGCTTACCATCGAAACAGACTTCCTGCCCTCTCCTCACGGCTCTGCCTTGTTTACGCGCGGCGAAACACAATCGCTCACCACAGCCACACTCGGTACTTCCGAAGATGAGCTGCTGATAGAGAATGCCGCAACTTCCAACTACGTAAAATTCATTCTGCACTATAACTTCCCTCCCTTCTCCACAGGCGAGGTGAAGCCCATGCGCGGCCCCGGCCGTCGTGAGGTAGGTCATGGTAATCTTGCCATGCGCTCTCTGAAGCAAATGATACCGTCTACCGAATCTTTCCCTTACACCATACGTGTGGTGTCTGATATTTTGGAATCAAACGGTTCGTCTTCAATGGCCACGGTTTGCGCCGGCTCATTGGCCCTGATGGATGCGGGTGTACCCATACCCAAACACGTAAGCGGTGTGGCGATGGGCCTCATCAGCGAGGGCGACAGGTTTGCCATACTTACGGACATACTGGGCGATGAAGACCACCTGGGTGATATGGACTTTAAAGTAACCGGTACACGCGATGGTATCTGCGGTATCCAAATGGATATTAAAGTAGACGGTTTGAGCATGGATATCATGATGCAGGCATTGGAGCAAGCCCGCGCAGGCCGCCTGCACATACTCGATGCCATGTATAATACCATAGGCGAAGCAAGGGCTGAACTGAAACCCCATGCACCGCGTATCGAGCAAATCAACATCGACCGCGAGTTTATCGGTGCCGTGATAGGCCCCGGCGGTAAAATCATACAGGAAATTCAACGTGAAACCGGCACTACCATCAATATCGAGGAAGTGAACGACCGTGGAGAAATAAAGATATTCTCTACCAACAAAGAAGGTATCGATAAAGCCCGTGCCTGGATTAAAGGTATAGTGGCCGTGCCGGAGATAGGCGAAGAGTACGAAGGTACCGTTAAGTCTATCATGCCTTTTGGTGCGTTTATCGAGTTCCTCCCCGGCAAGCAAGGCTTGCTGCACATATCCGAAGTAAGCTGGAAACGCCTGGACAGCCTGGAAGGTGTGCTGAAAGAAGGCGATACCGTGAAGATAAAACTGGTAGGTACCGACCCCAAAACCGGCAAACTGCGCCTGAGCCGCAAAGTGCTGATGCCCAAACCCGAAGGTTACGTGGAACCCGAAAAACGCGAGCGCGGAGACAGACCCGAACGCGGAGAACGCCGTGACGGTGACCGTCGCGACCGTGGTGGCGACCGCCGTGACCGCGGAGACCGTCGTGAAGGCGGTGAGCGCCGCGACCGCGGAGACCGCCAGCCTCGCGAGCCGCGCAACGAAAACCAAAACGGTAACGAGCAAGCCACGCAGCAAGACGTAACCTCAAATAACAATACCAACGATAGTTCAGATGCCGATTTGGCATTCTAAGCACTAACGTAACCTTTATACCACAAAGGGCTTTGCATCTGCAAAGCCCTTTGTGGTTATATGCATAAACCAACCATATCTGCCCATCGGCTGTCTTTTTACACTATGTACCGTATTTCTATCATCCTTTGGGTTACACTGTTACTTTGCTCTTGCAGTAAACAGTCCCCTATAGGAGAAACGGTTACGGATAAACGCTACAGTTTTACAAGAACGCTTGTTAACGGGTATAATGTTCCCTTACACATTGGTATATACAGAACGCCCGAAGAATACAATTACGATCTCAATCCTATATTGCGTATTACGATCGCACCGAGAGACAGCTTTGTTTGGCATGCTGACGAACCTAAGTTTGAATTTTATGTCGACTGGTATACCGAAAACTATGAAAGAACCAATTGGGCTGTCCGTCCGGCAATAATGACTCATGGCCTCGACCCGAAATTGGAATTTCTCGATTTCGCCGACATGAAAGAATTATTTGCGTACGAAACTGTAGTATTCAGAGACAACGGAGACCCTCATAGTTCATATGCACTAACACTGCCGCGTAAAATATTCCTTAATAATACGGCATCCGAAACCCGGTGGACCGCAGTTGATTTGGTAGGCAACACCGGCTCCGAAACCTGGGCCACACTACCCGATAGCATCCGTCAAAAAAAGCTAACCTTCCGGAAAGACATGAGATATATCTACACGCGGGCCGACTATTATGGCACCATGGTAACAGACTCAGGATACTATGATATTGCCAATGAAGACAACTCCGACATTAACACCCGTCTTTACTACATGCCCTTGGGCGAAAGCGGTGAAATAATGCACAATAATCCCGAGACGGGAACAATTTCCACCGACACCATATACCTGCGCCTAACAACCAATACCTACATAGCCATGAAAAAGGAGGATTAATCAATCGCTATGCCAAAGCATAGCGCTCACCTTTAGCTATTGCCTCGGCAGACCTTTTGCGCTTTACCCTCCCGTAGAAGAAATATGATATACCGGTCAGCACCAAAAACACCAACGGTGCCATAAACGGCGTTCCGGTAGCGATATGTGTCCAAACGGCGCCTATAAGCGTAAACGTATAGCCGGCGTAAGCCCATTCTTTGATCTTGGCCGACCAAGGATTGACTATGGCCAATGCACCCAGCAGTTTGGCAGTACCTAATATACCCACAAAATAAGCCGGTATACCCAAGGTGGTAAACCCGGCCATTAACTCGGGATTCTTGCTTAAATACATAAAGGCGCTCATCAGGAAGCCGAATGATATCAACCCTGTAAAAATCCAATAAATGATTTTGTCTCTTTTCATAACTGTCTTTTTTTTGAAACACAAACTTCCGTACATTTGCTATATAAAATATATCGGTATACTCAGGTATATCGGTATACACAACGAAAGCAGGAATACTATGGCTACTACCGAAAAGCACGATGCAAGACAATGCCCTTCACACCCTTCGGAGGCTGAGTGCGGCAAACACATAATGGCCGTGAGAGACGCTTTGGACATACTAAGCGGTAAGTGGAAACTTCAAATCATCATATCGCTGCTATACGGCAAAAAACGCTTTAAGCAAATGGAGCGCGAGATAAGCGGTATCACCGCCAAAATGCTATCCAAGGAACTTAAAGATTTGGAAATAAACCACTTGGTGCAGCGCACCGTATACGACACCATGCCCGTAACGGTGGAATACGCCCTTACCGACTATGGCAAAACGCTGAGGAACGTGATTGAAGAACTGAACAAATGGGGAACAAATCACAGGAAAAAAATACTGGGCAAATAGCCATTTGCTCATTTGGAGCTTATACACGTTGTTAAAACAAATTTGAATATCGGGCGCTCATAGTTGACTTTTACCCGATAAATACATAACTTGTACATACCTGCAGGTAGAGGGGCAGGTATTTTTCCGTTTATCTTTTAAACATATAGCATGAGAGAGTATGTAATGGCTATATTGTGCTCACCCGTGTCCGCAAACGATTTGCAGGCCGCCGAGCGCGATAACAGCGTTTTTATCATCCGCAAGCTGGATTACAGTGAGCGCACTTCCGGTTATCTTACCCGCCAACGTTTCTTCGATTATTTAGACGAGTTACCCTTTAGGCTGATGTTTGTATTTGGCAGCAGGGATACCGTAATTGTACGCAATGCCTCCGACAAGCAGGTGGTGGAGCAAAAACTGGGCTATGCGATATAGTTTATTCCGTAGCGGTGGGATAGTTGTTTACCGCGTTTGCTCCGCTTGAGGCGGGTGTTTTCGTGTTTATCGGCTTACCGGGCGCTTTTTCCTGTACCTTCTCGGCATTAACGGTCGCGTTGCCGCTTCCCGATGTCTCCGCCGATTTACTTGTGGCACAGCCCGCAACCGTTATGGCGGTTGCCATTAGCAAGAAGAATACATGTTTCATCGTGGGTAAAGATAATGGTTTCGGGCAATTCCGTTCGTCGCGCATTTTTCCTGCCTCGTAGCCAGTTATTCCCTATCGGTAGTCATGCGTCTTACCCCCACAAACGGTATGTATATCCGGTGCGGCATATTCAATATTTTTTGTTAATTTCACTAGCATCCGAAGAACTCTTAAAGAACATTCAGCAATGAGAAAGACATTGACCCAAGCATTTTGCCTTTTAACCCTGCTATCCCTATCCGCCATATCCGTTTTCGCAAAAGAAAACGAAACAACGACACCGCAACAGTTTCAAAAAAAACCCTTGGTTTTTCTTGAAAACAAAGGTCAGGTTACCGACCAAAACGGCAAAGTTCGTAATGACATATCATTTCGCATTCCGGCCCAAGGCTTAAACATATTCGTTGCTTCAGGTGCGGTGCATTACCAGTGGACCCGCACTTTGGAATATAACGCCAAAGACCCGGAAGCCACCATACCCACCGAGGTTTATCGCTTGGATATGGAACTGGAAGGCGCAAATAAGAATGTTATCCCGGTTACTGCCGATGCCAACGAATACTTTGAAAATTATTATCTGCCCAACAAGGCGGATGCCGTTACCGCTCATGCGTTTGAAAAAGTAATTTATAAAAACATCTACCCGTCTATCGACTGGGTACTATACAGTAAAAACGGGCATTTGAAATATGATTTCATCGTACACCCCGGCGGCAATCCTAACGACATTAAAATAAAATACGCCGGCAATACCGGCCGTGAAATGCTACCCGACGGCGATGTAAAAATCACCACGCCTTACGGCAGCATTACCGAGCAAAAGTTGCTTTGCTTCGACAGCAAGGGAAATACCATTCCTTCGCACATTACTTCTACGGATATACACCACATGCAATTCAGCGTTGCCGATTACACCGGCACGCTTACCATAGACCCTCAAGTGGAATGGAGTACCTATTATGGAGGCACTACCGACGAGTACGGCTTTACCGTGGCTACCGACACATCGGGCGGTGCATATATAGCAGGTTGGACCACCAGTACGGGCAATATTGCAACTGCAGGTACACACCAAACATCTATTAGCGGCTCACGCGATGCCTTCGTAGCCAGGTTTAGCAAAACCTGCGCGCGCCTATGGGGCACCTATTATGGTGGCACCGGCAATGATGATTTCTTTTCCTGCACTTTGGATACCGCAGGCTTCCTTTATGCGGCAGGTATTACCACAAGTTCAGGCTTGGCAAGCGGTTCCGCACACCAGTCTACAATTGGCGGTGGTAAAGACTGTATACTCGCTAAATTCCATCCTGCTAACGGTACAAGGGTGTGGGCCACTTACTACGGCGGCACTCAAAACGAAGGCTTGGGCGCCATAGAATATCAGGTTTCTGTGGGATGCGATTCTAAAAACAGGATATACCTATGTGGTAATACGCAAAGTGTAGGTGCCAATGTGATAGCCACTTCAGGAGCTGCTCAAATTAACCTTACACTTACACCTTCTGCGCCCACCAGTCCTCGTGCGGACGGGTTTTTAGCTCGGTTTGACGAAAACGGTACTCGTGTATGGGGCACTTACTATGGCGATACTGCGGAAGACCGCATCATCAAAATAATATTCGACAAGGCAGACAACGTATATGTAGCCGGCGAAACCAAATCTCCCGGAACATACTTTGGCACACCCAACAGGCACAAAGCAACCTACGCGGGCGGATCAAGCGATGTTTTCTTTTCAAAATTTGCACCCGACGGCAAAAAAATATGGAGCACTTACTTTGGAGGTATGGGTAACGAAAGTCCCGAAGGATTGGCCGTAGACGCTTTTGGCTTTATTTACATGTCGGGGTCTACAGCCAGTAACAACGGAATTTCCACATTGGGCAGTTATATGCCCTCCAAAGCCAATCCCAGTTCACCGGAGCAAGACTGCTTCCTTACTAAATTTGACACTGCCGGAACACAGATATGGGGAACCTACTATGGTGGCACCAACGTAGACCACTGTGGCGATATGGCTATGGATGCATTCGGTAACATCTGCTTTACCGGCTATACTGCCAGCGAAAACGGAATATCAACTCCCGGCGTACCGCAACCTCAAATTGCCGGTAGCAACTACGATGCGTTTCTTGCCATATTTACATTGAACGGTATACGCTATTGGGCCTCCTATATCGGCGGCACAGGTGCAGACTTCGGATATGGTTTGAAATACAGCAAATATGGCGACCTATACCTGGTAGGTAATACACAAAGCAGTGGGGGCATTGCCACTTCTACCACCAATACTTACCAAACCTCTTTAAGCGGCACCAACGACGCCTTCCTCACCAAATACCAGGCAGACACCTCAACATTCATCATCTATCCCTTCAACGTTACCAACGTATGTGCGGGAGATACGTTTTATGTGAACTATGGTATTACCAACCCCTTCAGAAATGGCAATACGTTTTACGTACAAATGTCTGACGACAATGGAAACTTCAGCAACCCCGATACCATAGGCAGCCTGATTTCAACCAATACGGGCACAATTCGTTGCATCGTCACAAAATCAACACCCGACGGTAATAATTACAAAATACGCATAGTCTCTTCACGCCCCGGCTCTACTTCACTGGAAAGCATTACCGGCTTTAGGGTCCGCGCATTGCCCGCAAAACCTGTTGCAGGCAGTAATACACCCGTATGCGACGGTGGTGCCCCGTTAAATCTTACCTCAAATAGTACTACCCCGCTAGTATCTTACTCATGGATAGGGCCCAACGGCTTTATATCGGGGCTTAAAAATCCGTCCATAACCAATCCGCCTATTGCCGCTTCCGGTAACTATGTGGTAACTGCAACATTAAACGGTTGCGCCACAAAAGACACTACGGCGGTGGTGGTAAATATAACACCTGCCAAACCCACGGTGGGTAGCAACAGTCCCGTTTGTGATGGTGGTACACTTAACCTTACGGCTACCACCACAACCACCGGCTGTACTTTCTCGTGGAGAGGCCCGGACAATTTTACGTCAAATGATCAAAATCCCACCAGACCCGGAGTTAATACATTAAGCGCAGGTTATTATGTGGTTACCGCCGCAAGAATATCCTGCACCTCTACCGACTCGGTGAATGTGGTGATTGCACCTACGTTTACACCGGTTGTTAACGTATCGGTGAATCCTTCCGACACAATTTGTATGGGCGACACGCTTACGTTTATAAGCACGGCAACGGGTGGCGGCCCCACTCCCACGTACAAATGGCGCCAAAACGGTACCGTGATTCCCGGTGCAACAGGCAATACATATACATCGGCCAACTTTACCAACAATGATATTATAGACGTGATATACACCGGTAGCGGGCCTTGCCTTACAATTCCGGCCGATACTACCGACCCGGTTAACATTACTGTAGTTTCCTCTGCCGTGCCTGCAGTAGGCATTTCCATAAATCCCGGTGTCATAGCTCCGCACGGAACATTTGTGCTCTTTACGGCTTTGGATACCAACGGCGGAGGCTTCCCCACATTTAAATGGTTTAAAAACGGCACTGCCATACCCGGGGCCTTATCCCAAGTGCTGCCTCAATATATGGGCGACGATTTGAAAACCGGCGACCAAATATGTGTAACCATGACAAGCAGTTTATCCTGTGCCGAACCGGATACTGCTACCACCTGCGCACCGCTTATTGAGGTAACAACCGATGTACGTGGCATAACGAAAAACACGGAATTGAACCTATATCCTAATCCTAACGGAGGCATATTTACACTTGAAGGCTATGTGGGCACAAGCAAAGACATAAGCTTGGAGATATTAAACGTCTTGGGTCAATCCGTATATAAAGGTCTTATAAAACCTACAGATCGCCGTATACGCGCCACAATAGACCTTGGTGCAAGTGCTGCCAACGGTATATACCTGTTGCATATGAAAACCGATACCGAATTGAAACAACTAAAATTTACACTTCGTCGATAGCGGATAATTAAGCATTACCCGAATACCCGTGAGTGTAGACAAACAATAGATATAACATCGATCAAAATCACATTAGTGAAGCTATGATTCGATACAATTTGTCCATACCGGTCACGGGTATTTTTGTATGCCTGCTACTCGCCTTGCCCACATTGGCTCAGCGAAACGATAACATTTTACCGCTTGATAATCCAAATGAAACCTACTCTTTTATCGAGAACAAGGGGCAGATAACCGATCAATACGGCAATTCGAGAAAAGACATAGATTTCCGCATCGGCGTACCGGGCATCAATATTTTTGTGGGTGCAGGCGCAATACACTACCAATGGACAAGGCCCGCCCAAATATCCTATGCCTTACCGGTGGGTGATAATCAACCGATGTTGGAAGGTTACCGTATGGATGTTACCCTTGATAATTGCAACCCCGATGCCGAAGTGGTTACGGAAATGCCGGCAGCCGGCCTGAATAATTTTTATTTACCCCAATGCCCGGAAGGCGTTACCGCAAAATCTTTTGGAAAAATCACTTATCGTAATATATACCCCGGTATAGATTGGGTATTGTATTGCTACAATAATAAACTGAAGTATGATTTCCTTGTACATAAGGGTGCCGATATCTCTGCCATTAAACTAACCTATAACGGCGCAACCAAGCTATCTTCCGAAAATGGCAGCTATATAATTGAAACGCCTTTAGGCAGCATAGCGGAGCATGCCCCTTACTCCTACCGAAAAAACGATAATCAAGCCATCCCGACGTCATTTATACAATCCGGTAATTCATTATCATTCAATCTTCCTGAAGGCATGGATGAAGATATGGTAATAGACCCCGAACTTTCTTGGGTGACGTATTATGGCGGCGAAAATGATGACCGCGGGCTAGGCGTTACGGCAGACGAAGACGGAAACGTATTTTTCTGTGGTGATACTTACAGCGTAACCAACATTGCCACAATCGGCAAAAATCAATTTGTTATAGCAGGCCTCAGGGATGCTTTCTTAGTTAAGCTGGACAATAACGGTTATTACAAATGGTCTACCTATTTTGGTAGCAACGAGGACGATGCGGCTGTATCACTGGCATGCGATGCAAGAGGCGACCTGTATGCGGCAGGGGGAACAAACGGCACCGGCATGGCCACACCGGGTGCACACCAAACAAACTACGGCGGGCATTTAAATACCGTTATCTTCGGCGATGGCTTGCTGGCTAAATTCAACGGCTACAACGGAACCAGGATTTGGAGTACCTACTACGGAGGAACCAAGAATGACCAAATTACATCCTTAAGCCTCAGGGGCTCCGCTCTATACATTTCCGGCAGAACGGAAAGTAGTAACGGCATAGGCACAACGGGAACTTTTAAGCCGGCAATAACAGAGGGTTCAGGCGCCATAATCGACGCCTTTGTTGCGAGGTTTGATACAAGTGGCGCCCGTGCATGGGGAAGTTACTTTGGCAGCAATGGTATTGACGAAGCTTACGGCATTACTACCGACAACTTTGGCAACATTTACTTTACAGGCAAAACCAACAGCTATACCGGCATAACAACAAACATCACCCATCAGCAATTTTATGGTGGCGGAAATACCGATGCATTTATAGCCAAATGTACCGGCAACGGGGCTACGCTCACTTGGAGTACCTACTACGGCGGTTCAAGCGAAGATGTGGGCATAGGCATAGCTTTCGATGCCTTCGGAAACATATACACCACAGGATATACGCTTTCTGACAATAACATATCAACAACGGGAACCCACCAGTTTTATCGTGGCGGGTATATCGACGGCTTCCTCACAAAATTTGATTTAAACGGCAACAGGCTTTGGGGCACCTACTACGGAGGACCCGATTACGATGTGGTACGTGGCCTTGCGGTAAACAATTATGGCAAACCGTATATCTGCGGTGCTACCGCAAGCACTACGGATATGGTAACCCCGGGCAGCTATAAGTCGCAGAAAAATCCGAGCGAACAAGATTTCTTCTTTGTTCGTATCAACACGTCGGGGCTTAGAGAATGGGGTAGCTACTACGGTGGTAACGGTTGGGATGAAGCCGGCAATGCCGGTTTGAGCGGAAGCCCTATTTTTTGCAAAAACGATAACACTTACATAGCCGGCACAACGCTGAGCAGCACGGGCATCAGTGCCAAGAACAGTTCAAATTACAATATATACCAACCCAATTACGGTAGCACACAGGTAAACTGGGGAGACGGTTTTGTGGGTGTATTCAGAGACGATGCGCCGAAACCCATCGACTTGATAGCCCCCTTTACCGATACCGCACTGTGCCCGGGAGACTCGGTAAGGGTGCGCTACGCGATTAACACACCTATTTTTCAAAACGGGAATCGCTTTCACCTTGAATTATCGGATGCCGCCGGCAACTTTTCCAACGCAATAATTATCGGCACACGTCCGGGCACTTCGGGCGGTATTATTGGTGGCGTGATACCTGCCAATATGCCTCCCGGCAATTACTATATGGTTCGTGTTGTTTCCACATCCCCTTACTACGTATCCAACAACGAGGGCCTGATCGTGAAAATAAAACCCACGCCCGAGTTGCTGCAAATAGAGACCAACAGCCCCGTTTGCCAAGGAGACACGCTTACCCTTAAAGCACAAAATATCAACTTCGTAGGCACCGTTTTTACTTGGCAGGGGCCCGACAGTGTATATACCGGCCAAAACATAACGCTACGCAAAGCGGCCATGCGCGATAGCGGTGTCTACACCATAGAAGCCAATCTTAACGGCTGCCTGGCACATGATACGGACACGGTTATTGTAAACCCCGCGCCGCAAATTTTAGGTATCAACAATAATTCACCGCTTTGCGAAGGATACACGTTGTCATTATCCGTAATCGATTCCGCAAAAGGGGCAACTTATTTATGGACAGGCCCGGGCAATTTTACCAAATCAGGCAAAAACGCACAGTTAGTGAAAGCCACCACAGCAGCGCAAGGTACTTACAAGGTTTCAATCAATATAGGCAGTTGCTCCACGCAGGCTTATGTACCTGTATTCGTAAAGGAAAAACCCGGTCTAACCGGTATCATGGCCTCATCGCCCGCATGTGTAGGCGCTACGCTAATCCTTGCTCCCATAGACACTAACAACGTTGGCACCTACCAATGGAGCGGGCCAAACAAGTTCTTCTCCAAACAGGAGGAACCGGGTATACCCGATATCACCTCCGCAAATTCGGGTACATATAAACTGGTAATGGAACACGACGGATGTTTTGCGGAAGACTCGGTAGAAGTTACCGTGACACCGGTACCAAAAATCAACATCATAACCCGACCCGAAGTGGAAGCGGGAGATAGTATTGTTTTACAGTTGGAAACTGATACCCCGGCGGTGTACAGGTGGGTAGGGCCAAACAATTTCCGCTCGGATAAGCAAAGCCCGGTGATACCTAATGCCGGGCCGGCAATGGAGGGCACCTATACCGTGGCAGCCGACCTGAACGGTTGCGTTGCCACTGCCACCACCATCATTTCATTCCTCGTGCCGGGAGAGAACCTGTTTGTACTCTATCCCAACCCCAATAACGGCATCTTTACCATAAAAGGTACCGTAAAGCAAAACCAAGTAATCAATTACGATGTATATGATGTCATTGGCAGCCGGATATATGGCTCTTCGCTCACCACGCGCAGTTATAAGGTAAACGAAACCATAACCCTGCCTGCATACCTCTCAAGCGGTGTATATCGTATTCACCTTCGGCTTGCCGGTATCGACAAAACCATAGGTTTTACTATCAATAAATAAATGACCATACGCTGTTGTTATATCCGTTATTATACGGCTAACGAGTGTTAACTTAGTACGCATTTTTACTTTTAATGATGAAGCATATTCGATTCTACTTTACCCTTATTCTGTTTACCCTGCCCTTATCGCTGCTTGCGGTAAAAAAAGACGCTCCCGCAAACGGCCCGGTATTTATAAAAAACGTTGGCCAAATTACCCTGCCCGACGGCACACCACGCCACGATATTGATTTTAAACTGAAAGCGCCGGGAATAGACATCTTCATCGCTGCCGAAGGTTTGCATTATCAATGGACAAAGCCTACTGCCGAAGGTAAAACCGAAGTGTACCGCCTGGATATGACCTTGGAAGGTGCAAACCCCGATGCGGAAATAGTAACGGAAGAGCACATATCCTATAGCGAACGCTATTACACCACAACAATTAAAGGCGCAAATGCACCGGCATGTAAAAAAATAACCTACCGCAATATATATCCCGGCATAGACAGGGTTATCTACATTAAGGGCAATCAGACGGAATATGACTTCATACTGCATGGGGGGGCCAATCCTGCCAACATAAAAATGCGCTACCACGGTGCCGATTCCATACTGTTAAACGCGGGCGGCCTCAACGTATACACACCGTTTGGTAAAGTGAACGAATCCGCTCCGCATAGCTTTGATGCCGGAACGGGTGCAATGATAGTTTCCGAGTTTACGTTAAAAGATAATCTGGTAAGCTTTGATATCAACACCGACGGAAACGCTGTGGTGATAGACCCGGCGATAAATTGGGGCAGCTATTTCGGCGGTAGCGGTAACGATGCGGCCTATGCCGTAAAAACCGACCGCAATAGTAACATATACGTAGTAGGTGGCACATCCAGCACCAACAACATTGCCACCTTTGGGGCACACCAAACCACTTTGCAAAACACGCGTGATGCATACGTGCTGAAGATGCTGCCCGACGGCAGCAGGGCATGGGCCACTTACTTTGGTGGTAATGGTACCGATGAATTTCTTGCTTTGGACATAGACAATGCCGGCAATATATATCCCGTAGGCGTTACCAAAAGCACCAATGTGGCTTATCCGCCTACAGTGGAACAATCGGTATATGGTGGTAACGGCGACGGACTGGTTACAAAGTTTAATTCTTCGGGCGTGCTGCAATGGTCTCGCTACTATGGCGGTGCCGATTATGATTCGCTGATATCCGTAGCTGTGGAGAACAATGCCGGGATGTTGTATGTAGGCGGTCGCTCTGCCAGTACTTATGATGTAGCCACCTTTGGCAACCCATTGGTGGATAACGAAGATGCCATTATTGCCAAGCTGCGTACCGGAAACGGGAATCGAATTTGGGGTTTCTATCATAAAGCATTCAACGTAGCCGCCATTTGCTGCGACAGCAAAAACTTTTACATAGCCGGCACCTGTTACAGTTCAATAGGTATAGCCACTCCGGGCGCGCACCAGCCGCAAATAGGCGGTGGTGGCCGCGTGGATGCCTACTTGGCCAAATATGACTCCAGCGGTAAAGCCGCTCCCGGAGATTTGATACCCGGCCCCCTCTGGGGCACTTACTACGGTGCCGCGGAAGACGACGGCTGCAATGCAATGATTATGGACGATACCGGCAACCTATACATTGCGGGGAGCGCCATAAGCACCACAACCATCAGCACACCCGGAGTTTACCAAACGGCTCCTAATGGCGGTGAAGATGCCTTCATAGCCAAATTTAGAAACAACGGACAGCGAGTATGGGGCACATACTACGGCGGAGAAGCGCAAGACGGTGTTTACGGCATGGCCTTCGATGGCTCGGGCAATATTTACATTACGGGTGAAACGGTAAGCAAAACGGGCATATCCACCCCCATATCGCACCAACACAATTTCGGCGGTGGTGCCAACGATGCTTTTATTGCTCAGTTTACCAATGACGGCACACAACTTAAATGGGGCACTTATTACGGCGGCAATAGTGATGATGACGGGCGCTCACTCACTTATAATATTGCAGAGAAAGCAGCCTACCTCTGTGGCATCACCAAAAGTGCATCGGGCATTTCCACAACCGACGGCCTACAACCTGCATATGGACTTAACGGCGACGGATATATTGCAAGCTTTACGGCCGATTCACCCTATGTATATGTAGACAGGCCTTTTAACGATACGGTGTTTTGTGTAGGCGATAGTTTCGACTTAGCCTATACCGCCGTGGAAATGCAATTGAACAATCTCATCACCGTGCAACTATCCGATGCCAACGGAAGCTTTGCCGCACCCACAACAATAGGCAGTGCCGCCACGCTTACAAGCGGTACCATAAGATGTCGGATACCTATTACTGTTGCAGGAGGCGGTAAGTATCGCGTGCGCATACGCAGTAGCAATCCCTCGCTGATTTCGGAGGACAACGGCACAGATATACGCATTGATAAGTTTGCCACCAAACCCGAGGCAAGCAACAACAGCCCTATTTGCGAAGGACAAAAGCTACAATTTAATCTTAAAGACCACACCCCTGAAATGACTGTACAATGGTCGGGGCCCGGGGCTATCAACACCGCTATACCTGACCCTTCCATTGCAACGGCCCAACGCAGCAGTGACACAGGGACCTATATTGTAAATATTAACCTTGGCGCCTGCGAGCACAGCGATACCACTCACGTGGACATCCGCATGAACCCGCCCGTGCTTACCTTGGACAACAACAGTCCCGTGTGCGAAGAAGACACCTTGCGCCTGTATGTAACCGATGCCCCCGCAGGAATGCCGCTCACCTATAAATGGACAGGGCCGGCAAGCTTTAACGACACGGCTAAAGAACCTACAAAAGGTAAGATAACACTTGCGCATACGGGTATTTATAAACTAGAAACCACATTAGGTATTTGCTCCACAGAGTCAGAAACGGAAGTATTCATTAACGAAGCGCCTGATACACCCGTAGTAAAAAACTCCGGACCACTCATAGCGGGTGAAAAACTCGAGTTGACTGCAAATAGTAATACGGCAGGCGTCACTTATTCATGGATAGGGCCGGACAATTTTACGTCAAACGAACAAAACCCCGTGATAGACCCGGCATATCTTGATGGCGCAGGTACGTATACGGTTACCGTGGTACTGGGCGTTTGCAGCGCCACAAAATCTACCGACGTAATCATTGAAGGCGATGGAAATATACAAGCCTATCCCAATCCTTCTTCAGGTAGACTTACCATACTCGGCAGCGTCAACTCCGGTCCCGAGTTGGCTTACCGCGTGGCAAACATGTCGGGCAATGTAGTGCAAGAGGGTAAGTTAAAAGTCGTAAAGCGCTTACTCAACGATACTATTATACTCCCGGCCTATCTGCCGGCCGGTAACTACACATTGCAGATAGAATTGAGTCCGAAAGAGCGGAAAAGCTATCCTTTCGTGCTGATAAAATAAGTGCTACGGTAGATGTTTGTATACTTTAATGAAGGCTGAATCGCCGAAGTAATGAAATTCGTTTACTTCCAAAAACGAATCCGACAGGTATTCGATGTATAGCGGCTGCGTATAAACTTGGCTCTCCATCCACATTACGTCTTCGTCGTTATCCAATCGCCAAGTAAAACTACTGTCGATGCGTCTCGCGGCGGCATTACATTTCAGTAAGCCTTGGTCGTAGTATACCTTCTTCTTGCCAAACTTCATTTGATTGTCTTTAAAGCAGGTATCCAACGTGTGCCATTTACTGTGGCGCTGCTCTTTGCCTTTCACCGTATAGCGCACATAATTATCTGTCAGTTTCCACCTGCCGGCGGTAAGTATCGCTTCCCTACGGACAGGGTCGGTAACGCCCTTGTTTCGGCCGGTAAAACCAAACAGTACGGGAAGCGCCAATAGTAAGGATGAAGAAATGGCATTTATTTTCATAGCAGTATGAATTTAATAAATAACGTGTAGTGCCCCACCATTATTTTTAATTCCTATTTTAGCGCTTCGAAAGATGAATACCAACGGCTGCAGAATATTGAGTGTGGTACCCTACCGTTTTTTACCCGTAACCAACGGGGGACACGCGGCCATTTCGGGCCTGCATCATCATTTGGCAAAAATATGCCCCGACCATGTGGCCGGTACGCGCAACAACGATGACAATACTTCGTTTGCCTTTCGCCTGCACAAAATTTTGGGTACAACCGCAAAACGATACCTTCCCCTAAGCGGTTTGCAAGACTTGCGTGGTTTGGTAAAGGCTTACGACATCAACAACATCATATGTGAGCATCCTTACATGGCATTGACGGTAATGGCATTATCGCGGCTTATGCGCATCCCTTGGTACTTACGCAGCCATAATATAGAATCGGAACGCTTCAGGGTACTGCAAAAAAAATGGTGGCCGGCATTACGTCAATATGAGCGCTTCGCCATGCGCGCTTCCTCGGGAGTATTCTTCATCACCCCGGAAGATGCGGATTGGGCTATAAAAAATTATGGCCTGCCTGCAAGCAAATGCCACGTAATACCCTACGGCACGTCGCTGAAAGCACCTCCCGCTAAAGATGCAGCCATTAAGCGCAAACTGGCCGGTGAGATAGGAATATCGCCCGATAAGCCTTGGCTATATTTTTTGGGGGCGTTGGATTATTATCCCAACGCACACGCCGTAGCCTATATTTTACACAAACTGGTACCCGCGCTAAACGCCCGAGGTGCAGACTATCATATCCTTATTGCGGGCAAGGGCTTGCCGGGTGATTTAAAACAAGAAACATCGCAAACACCCAACATCAGCTATACAGGTTTTGTGCCCGACCTGTCGGACATGATACGCTCTTGCGATGTGATGCTGAACCCCGTAAACCTGGGCGGCGGAATTAAAACCAAAGCCGTGGAAGCCTTAGCCTATGGCAAGATGGTGGTAAGTACCCATAGCGGTGCCGCGGGACTGATACGCGCCGCTTGTGGCGCTAATTTGGCAGTGGTGCCCGATGACGATGTAGATGCTTTTTGTACGGAAACAATCCGTGCGATACAAAACCCGCAAACTATTTCGGAAGAATTTTACAAAGTGTACAACAACGATAACATAGCCAAGAAGGTTATTGAAATCATGCGTGGCAATACTAACGCGGCGCTCCGTTAAAAACATATTGCACCAGGTTAGCGCCCATCTGCAGGGCTTTTATTCTCCTGTCCGCATTGTCTCTATGCACATCCGGGTCTTCCCAGCCGTCCCCCAAATCGGTTTCGGTACTGTAAAAGCACACCAGTCGGCCGTTGTATATCAACCCGTAACCGCGAGGCTGTTTATTGTCGTGCTCATGTATTTTCGGTAAGCCGTTGGCAAAGTCAAAGTTTTGATGGTAGATGGGATGAGAAAATGGTAACTCCACCAAATCAAGCTCGGGAAATACCTGCTTTAGTGCGGGGCGCACATATTGGTCCATACCGTAGTTATCGTCTATATGCAAAAAGCCGCCCGCTTCCAAGTATTTGCGCAGGTTTTGTGCTTCGTCGGGAGTAAGGGCCCATCGGCCGTGCCCTGTCATATGTACGAAGGGGTAATTAAACAAATCCGGGCTACCCACTTCCACCTGCGCCTCTTTGGGGTCTATACGGGTTTGTAGTTGTTGGTTGCAAAACATGGCCAGGTTCTTCAGCGCGGTGGGGTTGGCATACCAATCGCCCCCGCCGCCATACACCAGTAATCCCAGTTTCAGGTTCTGCGCTTTTACGGGCACCATACCTGCAAAAACCAATAATACCAACAACACTAACCTAATCCTTCTCATAATTCAGCATATTAAAATAGGCGCAAACGGCCATAGCTGCCGTTTCGGTACGCAGCCGGTTTAGCCCCAAAGATGCAGATACACAACCCTCGTTCAGGCATTCCTGCACCTCCATGGGGGTAAAATCTCCCTCCGGGCCTATGAGCATCAGCGTATCTTTTGCGGGTTTCAACACTTCTTGCAGCGGATGGCGGCGAATATTAAGCATACAGTGAGCCACCAGCTTTTGTTGTGCGGAATAGGCCTCCAGCACTTGGGATAAACCCATGGGCTCTTTCAGTATGGGCAGGTGTACTTGTCGCGATTGTAACAGTGCCGAGGTAATGATATTGTTCCAGCGGTCGTAACGCATACGCTCTCTTTCGGAGCGTTCCACACTCAGCGGTATTATGGTACGCACGCCCAATTCTGTGGCTTTTTCCAGCAGCCACTCGTTTCGGGCGCTGTTTTTGGTAAATGCCACAGCCAAATGCAAGGCCGGCGTAGGGGCATCGTGCACCGCGGCATGCTCCACAAACACACTGCAGTTTTTCTTTTCTATGGCGGCAATAAAAGCTGTGGCCATCGCCCCTCTGCCATTGGTCAGCAACAAAGTATCCCCCGTTCTCATCCTCAATACCTGCAACACATGTTTGGCGGTATCTTCGTCCAGCCAAACTTCGTGATTAGGGGTAAGCGGCGCATCAAGAAAAAACATTGAATCGGATGCCATATATGCGGCAATATAGCAAAAAGGCCCCGTTTAACGTAACACCATACGGTTCTCCTCTATCATTTTCCGCAGATTTAACAACCCGTAACGCATACGTCCCAAAGCGGTATTAATGCTTACAGATGTGATGTCCGCTATCTCTTTGAAACTCAAATCGCCATACATGCGCAGTACAATTACCTCGCGTTGCTCTTCGGGCAGGCGCTCTATAAGGTGGCGCACGCTATCGTTAACCTGTCTTTGCTCCAGGCTGTTAGGGTTGCCGGTATCGGCTATGGGCAGTATGTCCATGATGTCTCTGCCGTCGGGCAGGGTCACGGGCAATTGTTTTTTTACCTTGCGGAAGTGGTCCATGCAAATGTTATGTACCAGGCGCATTGCCCAGGGCAGAAACTTGCCTTGCTCGGCATACTTCCCCTTGCGCATGTTGCATATCATTTTCACAAACGCATCCTGAAACAGGTCTTCGGCCACGTACTTATCCTTCACCAGCATGAATATAGAGGTGTAAATTTTGTCTTTATACCGGTATATCAGCGTTTCCAAGCCCGTTTCATCGCCCTGCAAAAAGGCATGTACCAACTCGGCATCAGAGATTTGATGAGTTAATTGCATATTTTCTACCATTGTTTAACGTATAGGTCTACGCCATGCAGTATCGAAATTTAGGTAGAAGTATGCCTTATAGATTTGAGTTTTTGAAGTTTACTTAACGCAGCACCTTAAAATTTATTATGGAATGTTGCAAAAAAGTTAAAACAAATTCCTTGCCAATTTTCAGGTACCAAACCGGGCCATTTGCCGTTACCGGCCGCCACGGGGTTGCGAATGTCTAAAAAAGACGAGATAAAACAAAGAAACGTTGGGCGAAAGTTAAAAAATGACCTGAAAACCACTCCTTTAAGATAATGTTAACAGTTGTGACAATCTCAGACTATACGCCGTTAAAAATGATAACAGGAACAAGTATATTTATTTTCTTCAAACCTCTTTTCGAAAGATACCGTCTCATAATATAATGAAACCATACCTTATCATAACACTTCTCCTGCTCACAAACTATTACAGCCAAGCGCAAAGCTTACTATGGGCGAATAGAATCGGGAACAAATACGAAGATAACGTAAGTGCGTTAACTGTTGATAACACCACTAATGTAATAACTACCGGCATCTTTGGCGGGAAAATGGATTTCAACTCCGACCAAGGCATTCATGAAATGACATCACGAAGTGCTGCCGATATATTCATTTTAAAAACAGATACCAAGGGCGCATTCGTTTGGACCAAACAAATAGAGTTGCATGGCAAAGCTGATAAGTACATAAATAAGGCTACGGCCATAACCACGGATGCGGAAGACAATCTATATATCACGGGCTTTTTTAGGGACTCTGCCGACTTTGACCCCGGACCGGAGATTTACATGCTAAAAAGCAATGGAATCAGTTCCGGGTTTATTTTGAAACTAAACAAAAACGGAGATTTTATTTGGGCTAAAAGTATTGTTGGAACGGGCACCTTGCTAAACACCAAAATGAAAATTGACGGGTCCAACCTCTATATCGGCGGGGCTTTTGATAGCACTGCCGACTTTGATCCCGGACCTTCGGTAACTACCCTCACCTGTGTCAATTCATATTCTTACGATGCCTTTTTGCTCAAATTAGATACGGCAGGCAACTTTGTTTGGGTTAAACAAATCGAAGGTGATGGCTACCAAACGATAGCAGATATGGCTATAGACCTTGACCATAACATTGTGCTGACGGGTAAGTTTTCAAATGCAACCGATTTCGACCCGGGTCCCGGAACATATACGCTTACATCGGCAAACGATGCCAATTTTATAACCAAACTTGACTCTGCCGGCAATTTCATATGGGCACTGCCTACCGGTGGACCATGGATAGTAACAGATGCGGTAGGCGATATATACACAACAGGAGCATGCATTGAATCAACGGTTGATTTCGACCCCGGGCAAGGAACATATAACCTCACGTCAAAAGGCAGTTGCGACGTAGTAGTTCAAAAGTTGGATAAGGACGGTAAGTTTATTTGGGCAAAGCAAATAGGCGGAACCGATTACGACGAGGCAACCGCTATAGCTAACAATGCGAATAAGGAATTATATATCATTTGTGGGTTTAAAGGCACTTTCTTGCCCGGGGGTACTTTACCCTCTTTCGGTTCAAGAGGCGACTATGATATTGCAATTGTAAAAATGGACAAAAACGGAGCATCTCTATGGGCCGGGCAGATGGGTGGTAAAGGCATAGAATTTGGCGTTGCCGCCAATACCGATGCATTAGGCAACATCTATCTCACCGGCTTTTTTACAGACACTTGCGATGTTGATCCGGGCATTTCTAACCATTATCTGGCCAGTTCATATTTCACCGATGTAGACATTTTCACCTTGAAACTGCATTACAATGTAGGCATTACAGATAAAGCACAAAAATCTTTCACCATCACTCCCAATCCCGCATCTTCGCTACTACACATATCAGATATCACCGGCATCACGGCCTTAAAGCTTACAGATATACAGGGCAGAATTATTCGCGATTACTTAAAACCTGTTGCAAATATTGACGTGTCCATGTTGGCAAGCGGTATATACCTGTTGCAACTGCAAACGTCCGAAGGCGTATGTACCCATAAGTTTGTAAAAGAATAATGAAAACCCATCTTATCATAACTATCATACTACTTACAAGCTATTGCAGCCATGCACAAGGTCGCCTTTGGGCCAAAGCGGTTCATATTTTGCTCCTTCTTTCCATAGCATTCTACCATAAAGGTTATGCACAGCCTTATAAGTCTATGTTTGGTTCCCAATTTTCTGAATGGCATGTATTGGTTGGTAATTTTGAAAACCCTGAATGGAAGTATGAGGTGAGCAAATATGAGAAAGACACGCAAGTAAATTCGGTGACCTATAAAAAGATAAGTTATGGAAAGGCGGGAAGCGGGTTGTTTCGCGAGGTACTTGATTCGGGAAAAGTATGGTATATCCCTCCGTGTGAAAGCAAGGAGCATTTATATATGGATTATTCTTTGAAGAAGGGAGACATATTTGACTTCAATATTTACAATGGCACTATTCAACAAAAAACAGTAGATTCTGTATTTTATGTTGACGGACGTAAATATATCAGGTGCTTATATACACGTGCCGGTGAGCAAATCATTTTTATCGAGGGTATAGGCTGTATATGGGGTATTGCGTCGCACTACAACAACTATTGCGCGTCACCATTGTGGGAGCAAAAAATACGATGCGTTTACCAAGACGGTGCACTATTATATAGCGGGGCAAACGAATCTTGCAATCCGTTTACAACATCTATAGCCGGTAACGTACACGATACGAAATTCACCATCACTCCCAACCCCGCATCTTCCATACTCCGCATATCAAACGTTAAAGGCATCACTGCCATAAAGCTTACCGATATACAGGGCAGAACCATTCGCAGCTATACCAAACCTATCGAGAACATTGACGTGTCTATGTTGGCAAGCGGTATGTACTTATTGCAACTGCAAACCTCCGAAGGCGTATATACCCATAAGTTTGTAAAAGAATAAGCCTAAAAAAACTCCCCGCCTTATCGGCGGGGAGCCCACAAACTAAAAATCAAACCTAAAACCACTTATACTAAACCCTATATTTTAATACCTGTTCCTTCCGTTGTGTTTCTTATAATAAATGTTTCGGTTGGCCTGTTTCTGCGTATGGCGTATCATTTGGCGCTCACGCGGTGTAACGCGTCCGTCGGCCATGGCCATTTGTTTATAATGCCGCACCTTGGCCTGTTGCATATGTAGGCGGCGTGCTTCATGCTTCGTCAGCTGTCCGTTGCGTACGCCTTGCTTAATGCGTTGGTGCTGGTTATATTGAGTTCTGTTGATGCGGGTTTGCGCATCTGCATTTATACCTAAAAACATGGCCACACCCAAAAAAGCCGCAAAAATCACCTGTTTCATAATCTTCGTTTTTAATTGTTTTATACTGTATAGACCTTGTACCGGCAAAATGGTTTAACCTTCGTCTGTTAAAAAAGCCTAAATGCAAAAGCTCCCGTAAAAACGGGAGCCGTACGCAATATGAAATATAACAAAAGAGACTGTTGATTAGTCGGGCTTCTTACCGTCAAGAAAGGTATTGATGGTTTGTATGGAACCCCGGTTGTTTTGCTGCTGCTCTACGCCCACGCTGTATCCGCTATAAAAAGTGTCGGAAGAAGCAACGGAATTATTATCGATGTTAACATTACGTCTTACATAAGCGGGCACGTTTTCCATATCATCACTACCATCTTGCCCCTTCACGTTAAAACTCATGCGGCGCAGGCGCTCGGCACGCTCTTCCAAGGCACGCTTCTGCTCTTCAAAGCGCCTCCTCTCTTCTATCTCATCGGCAGACAGTACACGCTCGCCTATCTTCGTCGGTACTTCTTGACGGGGCTGCTCGCTTACTTCGCTTTTTATCACCAGTTGTATCTCCGGCTCGGGCTGAGCTTCTTGTCGGGCTGCTACAGGCTGTATAGGCTCCGGTTGGTGCTTCATCTCGGGTTGCACATCCAGTGAAAACAGTTCTTTGGCAGATGCGCTTTCGTCTACGGGAAAGTGGGGCTTGGCATCTATTACCACGCCACCGCTTATCACGCTCACGCTTTTTTGCACGGGCACCTCTACCAATACGGGGGCCATTGCGTCAACAGGCGCTGTTGCCTGAGGCTGCTCGGGAGTGGCCGTCGCCGTTACGGTTTCGGGAGCCGCAGGAGCGCTCGCTTCGGGGGCAGTATTATTATCACCCAATTTCACCACAATCTTTTCCGCATCGCTGTTCTTTGCGGGGAACTCGGTGTTTATTTCTTTATGATTAAATCCTGTGGCTATAACGGTAACGGATATTTTATCGCCCAGGTTCGGGTCATGACCCATACCCAAGATAACATCACAATTATCGCCGGCTTGTTGTTGCACATAAGCTTGTATTACTTCAGCCTCGTCCATGGTATGCTCAAACTCACCTGCCGATGAGTTGATGTTCAGCAGTATCCATTTCGCACCGCGTATATCGCTGTCGTTCAGCAGGGGTGAATTCAAGGCTTGCTCCACCGCATGCAGCGAGCGGTTTTCACCGGCCACTGCGGCACTACCCAATATGGCTACACCACCGTTCTTCATTACGGTACAAACGTCCGCAAAGTCAACGTTGATTTGGCCGGTGGTATTTATTACATCCGTGATACATTTTGCAGCCGTGGCCAACACGTCATCGGCTTTGGCAAAGGCTTGTGTAAAAGGCAGGTTACCAAACTGCTGGCGCAGCTTATCGTTTGATATGATAAGAATGGTATCCACATGCTCGCGCATACGCTCTATACCTTCCTGTGCTTGTTTCAGGCGTTTACGTCCTTCGTATGTAAAAGGAGTGGTAACGATACCTACAGTAAGCACACCCAGATCTTTACATATTTGCGACACTACGGGAGCCGCACCTGTACCGGTACCACCGCCCATACCTGCGGTAATAAACGCCATGCGCGTATTTACCTTCAGTATCTTCGAAATATCTTCAATGCTCTCCTCACCGGCCTGTTTACCGATTTCGGGATTGGCACCCGCACCCAAACCTTGTGTAAGATGGGGGCCGAGTTGTATTTTATTGGGAACGGGGCTAAGCGTAAGCGCCTGCGAATCGGTATTACATACTATAAAATCCACACCCTCTATACCTATGCTGTGCATGTAGTTAACGGCATTGCTGCCGCCGCCGCCCACGCCTATCACTTTGATAATGGACGATTGATTCTTGGGAATTTCGAAATGTATCATATTGCTTTACGTTTTGTTGGGTTAGTATTACAAGTTGTGATTTGTTCGTTTACTATTGATTGGTGTTTTTTATCCTTCCAGTTCTTTGTCTTCCACATCTTCAAACAGCTCTATAAACTTGCCTTTCAGCCTGTCGAAGAGTTTTTTGAAGTTTTCGCTGCGCCTCATGCTTTTGTGATTCATTGCTTCTTGTTCCTCTTCATCAAACACATGCTCTTCTACCGGCGCTTCTGCCACGGCTTTCAGTTCTTCCTCGCTGATGTATATCATATTTCCGCCCTCACCTACAAACTGCATCTTGCCGCTTTCAAAATCATGATAGCCGCGCAGTATCAAACCTATACAGGTAGAGTATGCGGGGTTGTTCAGCACTTCGCTGTGTCCGCCGGCCAAATGCTCGTTGGGATAGCCTATACGTGCGCCTAATGCGGTAACGTATTCGGTAAGTTGTATGATGTGCTTCAATTGCGCACCGCCGCCGGTAAGGATGATACCGCCGTGTAGGTGTTTGTCCAAGCCGATTTGTTTCAGGTTATACACCACATAGTCCAATATCTCTTGCATGCGTGCCTGGATGATGTGCGCCAGGTTTTTTACCGATATCTCTTTTGCCGGTAGGCCACGCAGCCCGGGTATGGTAATGTAGGCATTGCTGTTGGCCTCGTCTGCCAATGCGGTACCAAACTGCACTTTCATTTGCTCGGCTTGGGCACGCAACACGCCCAATCCGTTGCGAATGTCGTTGGTGATGTTTACACCTGCGTAAGGTATCACTGCCGTATGTTTTAATATGCCGTCGTAGAACACGGCCATATCGGTGGTACCGCCGCCTATGTCTACTATTGCCACACCGGCTTCCAGGTCTTCATCGTTCATTACCGCAGCCGCCGAAGCCAAGGGCTGCAGCACTAGGTCGCGTGTTATCAACGATGCCTTATCCACGCAACGCTTGATATTGCGTATGGCATGCCTGTCGCCTGTGATGATATGGAAATTGGCACCGATTTTCACGCCGCTCATACCTATGGGGTCCAACACGTTTGGCGTATTATCCACGGTAAACTCCTGCGGTACGATATCGATAATTTGGTCGCCTGCGGGTATATATGTTTTATACTGGTCGCGTATGAGCAGCTCTATATCTTCTTTGCATATCTCTTCTTCCGTACTCACACGTACGCGTTCTCCTTTCGTCTGCAGGCTCTTGATGTGTTGCCCGGCAATACCCACATACACTTCCTTTACGGAAAGATTGGGATTGGAGGACAAACATTTTTCAATAGCTTGTTCAATGGATTTGATACACTGCTCGATGTTCATCACCACACCGTGACTTACACCTGCCGATTCCGTTTTACCGAAACCCAGCACTTCCAGTTTACCAAACTCATTTTTGCGACCGGCAATGGCCACCACTTTGGTGGTCCCGATGTCTAAGCCGACAATAATAGGTTTTTCTTTCTTACTCATATTGCGTTGCGTTTTGCAGTTTAATGAATATTGCTATTCTCCTTTGTATATATATTTTGGTTTGGGTTGTTCTTCCTTATTGCTTTCTTTTTGCTCTTCACGTTTAACCGGTTGCGTCACTGTCTTCTTTAACTGCTTTTTTTCTTCCTTCGCTTTTGGCTTGGCTTGCACCACGGGCCGCTCGGGTTTAGGGCTTACGGGCTTCACCGGTTTGCGTTCTTCCGGCTTGGGTGCGGGCTTAACGGGTTCGGGTAGCTTAGGCTCTGCCTTTACAGGTTCTGCGGTTTGCTCTTTTTTTGCAGATGCCATGCCACCGTTGATGATGGTAACATTGTTGGTCGGCACAGCTGCCATGTCCGGTTCCGATATCGGACCCGGGTCGCTGTCCATGATACTTTTCACCCAATTCATATTAGCCGCCGCTTTGTCTACGGGCGCTTTCCAAGGCAAAGCGGGCGATGCCACCACTTGGTTTTTAAAGCGTAAATCAAGCACTTCATATTTATCCCACCCTACTCGGTTTAATACTTTCCCGTAAAAAGCAAACAGGTTATTAAACTTGTTGCACATATCCGTTGTATCACCGAATACTATTTTTTGATTACCCAACACCGGTAGCAGCTCAAACTCGTTGCGCTCGTTCACCATTATCTGTGATACTTGTGCGTTCCAAAAACTATCCTTGTCCACAAAACGCACCAGCGCCACCAGTTGGCCTTTTAAATCACTGCTTACACTGTCGTTTTTCAATACGGGCACATTTGTTACCACAGTGGTATAATGCGAGTATCGGTCAGATAAGGGCAGCGAGTCCAACATGTTATCTATATAATAACTGTTACCGGCCCTATCAAAGATGCGCGCCACAGGCACACGCTGCGTGATTTGCACATGCAGTGTACGCATATTATCCACGTATACCTGCGCTTTGGCCACCCAGGGTATTGCAGTTATCTTCTGTTCTATTTTGTAGGTGCTCAGTGTTTTTAAATCTTTCGCCGAGAGGTTGATGTCGCTTTCAAACAACAGTTTCTTTACCTCTTTTTTGTCTATAAAACCGTACCGTTCGTTTACTATCGATATTTTCACACCGTGTACCTTACGCTTCTGCTGAATACCGGATGCGCTCATTATGGCAAAGCCACACGCGGTCACCACCACCACGGTTACCACCGTTTGCAGTATTCTTCTCCACGATATTTTGCGCTTGGTACTCACTTGCTTTCCAATATTTCTTTTATCGGTTTTACCAACTTATCTATATCTCCCGCACCGGCGGTCACAAACAAATCCAAGGGTGCCGCCTCTACGTATTTCAACACACCCTCTTTGGAAAGAATAGTGTGGTTGGGATTGCCCATTCTGTCTGCAATCATTTGCGTAGTCACACCGGGCATGGGCAATTCTCTTGCGGGATATATATCCAACAACAGCACTTCGTCGGCAAGATCTAAGCTATGTGCAAAGCCCTCCGCCAAATCCCTTGTACGACTGAATAAATGCGGCTGAAAAGCCACCACACACCGGCGCTCGGGAAACAAACGCTTGGCACTGCTTATCAAAGCTGCCAACTCTTCGGGGTGATGCGCATAATCGTCTATATACACCACTTTATCATTCTTCACCACATATTCAAACCTACGCCTGATACCTTTAAAGCCCTTCAATGCTTCGCGTACTTTCTCGGGGTTTATTTCCAACATTTGCGTCACCGCTATGGCTGCCACCGCGTTCTCCACGTTGTGCATACCGCCTATCGGCAAATGCAGGTCGGTGATGATACCGGAGGAGGTATACACATCAAAATAATATCCGCCGTCTTTCTGCATGATATTGGCCGCATATACATCCGCCGCATCGTTTTGCAGACTGTAGTTAACAATGTTATCCGCTTTCAGGTCTTTACCTCGGCGCAACCCATGTTTCACCAGCAATGTTCCGCCGGGTTTGATGTTATGCGTGTATTGTATAAACGCACTTTCCAATTCCTGCACGGTGCCGTATATATCCAGATGGTCGGCGTCCATTGAAGTGAGTACCGCCACATCCGGCTTCAGTTTCAAAAAGCTGCGGTCATATTCATCGGCTTCTATCACGGCGGTTTCATTGGCACTGCTCCAGTAGTTGCTGTTATAGTTTACCGACACTCCGCCCAAGAAGGCGTTGCAGCCATATTCCGTTTCGCGCAACAAGTAGGCTATCATGGTAGATATCGTTGTTTTACCATGAGTACCCGCTACAGTAACCGAAAACAATGCTTCCGTTATCCATTGCAACACATCGCTGCGTTTGTACACGGGATACCCGTTATCACGATACCAATTCAGCACTCCATGCTCTTTGGGTATGGCCGGGGTATATACTACAAGTTCGGCGGCTTTGTCTGCAAGATTTATATCATCTGTATAATGAATGTCTATACCTTCGGCAACGAGCTTTTGAGTGAGCTCGGTTTCGGTACGGTCATAACCCGACACTGCCACACCCTGCTCCTTGAAGAAGCGGGCCAGCGCGCTCATACCTATGCCGCCGATACCTACAAAATAAACTCGTTTCAGTGCTCTTACATTCATTACTTACGCTTTGCTATTTCAAATACTTTGTTTGCGATACGCTCGTCCGCATCTTTAATGGCCAGCATTTTCAGGCTCTTCCGCATGATCTCCTGCATGGGCGCATCGTGCAGCAATCCTTTTATCTTTTTTACCAATTCGTTCTTCGCGTCACTGTCTCTTACCATCATCGCGGCGTTATGTTCCACCAGTGCCAGTGCATTGCTTGTTTGGTGGTCTTCCGCGGCATAAGGATAGGGCACAAATATTACGGGCTTGCCCACTATACACAGCTCGGATATGGCCAAGGCACCGGCACGCGACACAACCATATCGGCCGCTGCATATGCATAATCCATTTCCCTGATGAAATCGAATACCTTTATCCTGTCGGCATATTTACCTACGCTTAGTTTGGCTTGCTCGTAATACGGTTTGCCCGTTTGCCACACCAGTTGCACATCTTCCTTCATCAGCTCATCCAAACCAAGGTCTATGGCTTGGTTTACGGAGCGAGCACCCAAACTGCCGCCCACTACCAATATGGTTTTTCGCTCGGGATTAAGCCCCAGCCATGTTTGTCCTTCTTGCCGAGACACTTCAGAACCCGAGATACTTTTGCGCACCGGGTTGCCCGTTAGCACCAGTTTCGACTTCGGGAAAAAACGCTCCATGTGCTCGTAGGCCACACATACCGCTGCCGCCCTTTTACCCAAAGATTTATTCGCCTTACCGGCATAAGAATTTTGCTCCTGTACCAAACTGGGTACACCGGCTTGCTGCGCCGCATTGAGTATGGGGAAGCTCGCAAAGCCGCCCACGCCTATTACTACATCCGGCCTGAAGCTTTTCAAGATGCTCCTTGCCTGCATCCAACTTTTTATCACTTTATAGGGTAGCGACAGGTTCTTCAACATATTACTGCGGTTAAAACCGGCTATATCCAAACCCACTATTTCAAATCCTTCCTGCGGCACTTTCTCCATTTCCATCTTGCCCTTGGCGCCTACAAACAGCAGTTGCGTGCCGGGCATCAGCCTTTGTAAGGCATGCCCGATTGCCACGGCAGGGAAGATATGTCCTCCCGTACCGCCTCCTGCTATTATCACGCGCAATTGCTCCATTATCCTATTGCCGGTTTTACGTTTATATCACTTTCCCCGGCCTCATCTTCGGCCGGCTTTTCTTTTACTTTCTTCTTTTTACCTTCCATTTCATCCACATACCTGCTCACACTCAGTATCACGCCTATGGCTATACTGGTAAACCATATGGATGACCCACCCATACTCACAAGTGGCAAGGTCAAACCCGTTACGGGTACCAAATGCACATTTACTGCCATGTTCAGCATCGCCTGAAACACCAATGTCATACTCAAGCCCACCGCAAGGAACGCTCCAAACGCGTAAGGACAACGTTTGAATATTTGTATACTTCGCCACAGGAAAAGCAGGTACAGTATAACCAGCGCCGTGGCTCCCACCAGTCCGTATTCCTCTATAATGCTGGAGAATATAAAATCGGAATAAGCTTCCGGCAGATAATTCTTTTGAAGGCTCTTGCCCGGGCCGCGACCCAGTATACCTCCGTTGGCTATGGCTATCTTGGCTTGCAATACTTGGTATACTTCTTCTTTCTCTTTTCCGTTTTCGTCTTTGCTGCCCATAAAATCCTCTATACGTTTCTCCCAGGTATCTGCCCTACCAAAACCGGTGGCTTTGGATATGGCAAACAACAGCACTATACCTATAACACCTGCCAGCGCCAGTAACATGATATGCTTTACCTGCACGCGGCCTATAAAAAACAGGATGCAGCAGGTAAACCCGAGCATCATTGCTGTTGACAAGTTGGCCGGGGCAATCAGTGCGCAGGTAAGACCTACAGGTATCAGCACGGGTATAAAACCTTTTCGCCAATCCTTTATTACCGCCTGCTTAATGCTGAGCAATCGTGCCAGGAACATAAACAGCGACAACTTGGCAAGATCAGAGGTTTGGAAGGTGATATTCACCACGGGTAGCTTTATCCAGCGTGCCCCGTCGTTTATGGTGGCACCAAATGCCAGCGTATACAGCAACAGCGGCAAACTGGCCATATACAGTACCACGGCCCATTTCGCAAACTTGTTATAATTTATTCGATGCACCCAATATATAATCAGCAATCCCAAACCCAACACCAGCAATTGTTTCACCAGGTAGTGGAATGAGTTTTTATCCATGCGATAGGCCAACGTACGCGTGGAACTGTACACGGCAAGCACGCTGATGCAAGACAGTAGTATCACTACCGCCCATATCACCTTGTCGCCTTTGGTTCTGCTCAACAATTGGTTTATCGCGTTCATACGGATATTTTATTATAGTGCGCGCACGGCTTCTTTAAACTGACGACCGCGGTCTTCATAATTTTTAAACAAATCAAAGCTGGCACAAGCGGGCGACAACAGTACGGTATCACCTGCATTGGCAAGCGTGTAGGCTGCCTTCACGGCTTCCGTTGCACTTTGCGTATCTATTATGTCATCTATCACTCCGTCAAATGCGGCGTGTATCGGCGCATTGTCCAATCCCATGCACACAATGGCCTTCACTTTATCCTGCACCAGTTCCATAATCTCGTTATAGTCGTTACCCTTATCTTGGCCGCCCAATATCAGCACCACGGGTGTTTTCATGCTCTCTAAGGCAAACCATACCGAGTTTACGTTGGTGGCTTTACTATCGTTGATGAACTCCACGCCGCGCACGGTGGCCACATACTCCAGTCGATGCTCCAATCCTTCAAAGCTGCTGAAGCTTTCCCTGATCTTCTCCTTACGAATGCCTGCTATACGAGCGGATATGCCTGCTGCCATGCTGTTGAATTGATTGTGCTTGCCTTTTATGGATAGGTCGTGAATAGACATGTTCATGTCTTCTCCGCCAAATTGTATATGAATGTTTTCTCCTTCAATATAGCCGCCGTCGTTAGTCATGTTTGATTCGTTCATCGTAAAAAAGATTGTATTTGAGTGAATAGAATGGTTAGCAATGTGGTTAGTAATGGTTGTGTCGTCTTGATTTATAATGAAGTAATCTTCTTTTGTTTGGTTTTCCGCAATACGGAATTTGGCATTTACATAATTCTCGAACTTGTATTCGTAGCGGTCCAGGTGGTCGGGCGTAATATTCAGCAACACCGCCACATCGGGCCTGAAGCTGTGTATATCGTCCAGTTGAAAGCTGCTCACTTCAATCACATACCAGGCACAGGGCTTCTTTACAATTTGCCAGGCAAAGCTGAAGCCTATATTACCCACCATGGCCACGTCATAACCTGCCGTTTTAAGTATATGGTAGGTAAGCTTGGTTGTGGTACTCTTACCGTTGCTGCCGGTTATGGCAATAATTTTTGAATCGCCTTTATATCTGAACCCGAACTCTATCTCGCTGCACACCTCTATGCCTGCGGCACGCACTTTCTTCATCAGTTCGTTCTTCTCTCCTATGCCGGGGCTTTTCACTATACAGTCGGCACTCAATATGCGTTCAAAGCTATGCGTACCTTCTTCATAGGCTATCGCTGCTTCGTCCAGTTCTTTCTTATACGTTTCTTTTATTGTTCCGCCATCGCTCACAAACACGTCAAAGCCTTGTTGCCTGCCCAGCAACGCCGCACCTATGCCGCTTTCGCCGGCACCCAGTATCACAAGCTTTTGTTTGTTGTTCGTGGTCAATCTATTGCATTTTCAGGGTTACTATACTAAACACGGCAAGCAATATGCCCACTATCCAAAACCTCGTCACTATTTTACTTTCGTGGTAGCCCAATTTTTGATAATGGTGGTGCAAGGGAGACATCAGGAAGATGCGCCGGCCTTCACCGTACTTGTTGCGGGTATATTTGAAATAGTATACCTGTAGTATTACCGAAAGATTTTCTACCAGGAAAATGCCGCAGATAATGGGCACCAAGAGTTCTTTCCTTACTATAATGGCCAGCGATGCTATCACCCCACCTATCGCAAGGCTGCCGGTATCTCCCATAAACACTTGTGCGGGGTATGCGTTATACCAAAGAAAACCCACACAGGCACCTATGAAAGCGCCCACAAAAATGGATAACTCACCCAAGTTGGGGATGTACATAATATTGAGGTAGTTGGCAAACACATAGTTACCCGACACGTAGGCAAACACACCGAGACAGGCACCTGCTATTGCCGATACACCCGTCGCAAGTCCGTCTACCCCGTCGGTCATATTGGCGCCGTTGGATACGGCCACAATGATGAATATTACAAAGAGGATATAAATGATTGGCGTTACCACGTCCACATTCTTCTCACCAAAAAACAGCGCTATGCGCGAGTAGCTCATCTCGTGGCTCTTTACAAAAGGTATTGTCGTAGTGGTGGTTTTCACGTTTACATATTGGCGGGTACGGCCTTGGTCGTCTTTACGCGCAAAGGGTGCCGACACTACCTTTTCGGCAGGGTTACGCACTTCGTTATTTCCTACTTCCCTCGTGGTTACCACATGTTGGTTATAGTACATGGTGGTACCTATTATAATACCCAATCCTATTTGTCCCAATATCTTAAACCTGCCGGCAAGGCCCTCCTTGTTCTTCCTGAATACTTTTATATAATCATCCACAAAACCTACCAGTCCGCACCATACGGTAGATACCAGCATCAGCAGTATATACACGTTCGCAACGCGGGCAAACAACAGTGTGGGTATCAGTATGGCCGAAAGGATAATCAGTCCGCCCATTGTAGGCGTACCTTTCTTTTGATTTTCTCCTTGCAGGCCTAGTTCGCGCACTATCTCACCTATCTGCTTGCGTTGCAAAAAGCGGATAAGCCCTTTACCCATAAGCATGGTTATCGCCAGCGAAAGTATAATGGCCATTGCCGCGCGGAAGGTGATATAATAGAATATCCCTGCCCCGAAGAGACCAAAATTTTCGCGTAGGTATGTAAACAAATAGTACAGCATTCAGCCTTATTTATTCAATGTTTTAAATGCTTCGGTCAACACTTCTCTATCGTCAAAGGGATATTTCACTCCTTTTATCTCTTGGTATGTTTCATGGCCCTTACCGGCCACTAAAATGATATCCTCGGGTCCCGCCAATATGCAAGCTGTTTTTATCGCTTCTTTCCGGTCGGTAATACGCAATGCTTTACGCCTTTGCGCGGCATTAAGGCCGGCTTCCATTTCATTCAATATAGCCTCGGGATCTTCACTACGCGGATTGTCTGCGGTAAGTATGGTTTTATCGCTATGCTCGCAGGCGGCTTGGGCCATCAGCGGTCGCTTGCTCGTATCCCTGTCTCCGCCGCATCCTATTACGGTAATCAATTGCTGTCCCGCTATACGCAGTTGATTGATGGTAGCCAACACATTTATCAATGCATCCGGGGTGTGCGCATAGTCAACTATCCCCAACACCCTTTCCTCGGGCGACATATATGTTTCAAAACGCCCCGGCGCGCCTTGCAGGTTGCTCAAGTGCGACAGTACACGGGTTTTATCCTCCCCCGATAATATTGCGGCACCATATACGGCCAGCAGGTTGTACGCATTAAAGGTGCCTATCAGCCTGAAATGTGCTTCCTGCCCATCCACATTCATCACCAACCCGGTCAGGTTATTTTCCAGCACTTTGCCCTTAACGGTTGCAGGCATGCGCAGGCTGTAGGTATGCTTTTGTGCCGATGTGTTTTGCAACATCACCATACCGCGTTTATCATCCGCATTGCTGAGTGCGAAAGCGTCTTTGGGCAAATCGTCGAAGAATTTCTTCTTCACGCGTATGTATTCGTCAAATGTTTTATGATAATCCAAATGGTCATGCGTGATATTGGTAAATATGCCACCGGCAAAGCGTATGCCTGCTATGCGTTGTTGATGCACCGCATGAGAACTTACTTCCATAAAGGCATATTCGCAACCGGCATCTGCCATGCGGCCCAACAAGGCCTGTACCGATATGGCATCGGGCGTGGTATGCGTGGCCGATTCCGCTTTATCGTGAATATGATTTTGAACCGTAGAGATAAGGCCGCAGGTATAACCCAACGATTCAAACAGGCGAAACAATAGTGTAGCTACCGTTGTTTTACCGTTGGTACCCGTAACGCCTATCACTTTCATCTTTGCGGAAGGATTACCGTAAAAGGCGTCTGCCATTATGCCGGCAGCAAGGGCGCTGTCTTTCACCACCACATATGCCACATCCTCACTTAGGTTTGCGGGCAGTTGCTCACACACTACCGCCACCGCGCCGGCAGCCACGGCTTTTTCTATATAGTCATGCCCGTTAACCTGCGTGCCGGTCACCGCAATGAATATGGAGCCTGCGGCTACTTTGCGCGAGTCTATGCACAAGCCCGCCACCTCAACCGAGGTATCGCCTTTCGTTTGCAGCGACTTCACACCTATCAATATGTCTTTTAACGCAAGCATTCCTTTTATTAACTAAGCTGTAGTATGATTGTTTCTCCTTTTATCGCTTTGGTACCGGGCGCTATCGATTGCAGTTGCACCTTACCTCTACCTTGCACTTTCACTTGCAATCCCGCTTTCTCCAAAAGGTATATGGCGTCTTTCAATCCCATACCGTTCACATCGGGCACGTATCCCTTAAAAGCATTCACGGGCGGCAACACCGACACGTTTTTATTGCTGTCGCTCACCAGGCGGGCCATGTACGGACTACCCTCTACCGGCGCTTTTATATTCAATGAATTCAGCAATACATTATAGCTGTAAGCCATCGCCTGCTGGGCCGGCAGAGACTTTTTCACCACTTTCGATATACTGTCCAGCGGACCGTCCCAGCCTTTGCCATAAGCAAATACTCTGTCTGCCACCATCCTGAATACCGGCGCGGCTATGGTACCTCCGTAATAAGCGCCGGAGTGCGGCTTGGTACGTATTACCACGGCTATGGTATACTTCGGCTTATCCGCCGGGAAATAACCCACAAAAGAACCTTGATAAACCCCGTCGGTATACTTAATGCCTTTATCTGCCACTTGCGCGGTACCGGTTTTCCCGGCCATGCTGTAAAACGGACTTTGTATGGTTTTAGCGGTACCGCTCAGCACCACTTCTTTTACACAGGCCTGCAGTTGCGCCACGGTAGATGAATCGCCGATGTTTTTTATCACCTGCGGCTTGGTCACTTTCACGTTTTTGCCGTACTCGCGTACCGCACTTATCAGGTAGGGGCGCATCAGCTTACCGTTATTGGCCACGGCGTTATATACCATACAGGTATGCATGGGCGATACCAACACTTCGTAGCCCGTAGCCATCCAAGGCAATGTTGTGGCGCTCCAGCTTTTGTTCTCGGGAGTCTTCACCAATGGGCGACGTTCACCGGCCAAGTCAATACCGGTACGTTCATGCAGGTGCAAATCTTTCAGGTGATTGATAAATTTTTCCGGCCTTGATGCATAGTGCTGATAAGCAAGTTTGGCCATTGCCGCGTTCGATGAGTGCGCAAAAGCATCACGAATACTTAGTACACCCAATCCCAAATGCGAATCGCGCATCGTGCGCCTGCCAAAACGTATAGCACCGCCTTCCGCATTCACCTTGTCTTCCACCGTTATCAGTTTATCGCTCAGTAAAGAATATAGCGTTACCAGCTTGAATGTGGAGCCCGGCTCGGTGGGTATCAGCGCATAATTGAAATCTTCCCAATAGCTGCCGTCTTTTTGACGACCGAGGTTCACCAGCGCTTTTATCTTACCGGTCTCTACCTCCATCACTATACAGGTACCATACAGACATTCATATTGCTTTAGCACACTCAGCATGGCATGCTCTGCCACATCCTGTATGCTCATATCCAGTGTGGTAACAATGTCCTTACCGTTCTGCGCCTCTATTTCTGAACCTTGCACGGGCATCCATACGCCACCTGTTTCTTTTTGTTCTATGCGGCTTCCGTTGTCTCCGTCCAGCTCATCGTCATAGGTCGCCTCTATACCTATGGTCTGACTGTTTTCACGCCATAAGCCTATGGTACGGTAAGCAAGCATTCCGTAAGGATTGATACGCTTAACTTTCGATTCGGCTATCAACCCGCCGCGGCGTTGCCCCTTATCAAAAATGGGGAAAGTGCGCAGTGCTTGATACTGGAAGTATTGCAGGTTTTTCTTCAGCAGCCAGTAGCGTTGCTTTTTGCCATACCCTTCCTGCAGGCGAGATTTATACTTTACATATGACGCATCCTTAAACAAGTCCGCCAGGCATTTCGACAAGCTGTCCACGTTCTCGTCAAATGTCTTTTGGTCTATTACCGTAAAGTCTACGTGAATATCAAACTGGGGGATTGTGGAGCAAATCAGGGTGCCGTTCTCGGTATAAATATTACCTCGTTCTGCGGGCAACTTTATGGTACGCGTATGCATGTCGTGCGACATTTCGCGCAGGCGGCCACCCTCTTTTGTTTGTATGTAGATGACCTTTAAAATAACGGCCAACCCCATCAAACAAATACAGGTAAAGGCAACATATACCCTGAATCGTATGTCCTGCTTCGCGTTCAAAACGGTTATTAATAATTATCCCTGACAAAAAAATATTTCGATACTACCTGGCTGTGTCATTGGTCGCCTTCACCGAATACGCCGGCAGCGTCATGGGCTTCAACCCTATACGCGCCGCACTTTTTATAACCTCCGTTTCCATCTGCGTATTCATCAACCTCGACTTCACATCCATATATTTCCAACGTAGCTCTTTCAATATTTTATTCTGCCTGTTCAGTTCGCCCTGTATTTCTATCGCCCTTTGCGAGTTGTTGATATACAATATCAACAGCAGGGATACGAACGCCAGGTAAGGGATATTATTAACGATAGCTTTGTAAGACAACCTGTCCACAACACTCTTCCAGTCGTTGCGCACATGCTGCACCGGTGTCACATGCTCCTCACTTATGTTCTGCTCCTTACTCATGCTATCTTTTCCGCTATGCGTAGCCGCGCACTGCGTGCGCGGGAATTATTTTTCATTTCTTCTTCCGTAGGCTCTATGGGCTTCGCCGTCAGCGGCTTCAGCGCGGGCTCATGCAATGCTCTGCCAAACATATCTTTCTCTTCCTCACCCCAACTGCCGCGCTTCATAAACTGCTTCACCAAACGATCTTCCAACGAGTGGAAGGTAATTATCGAGAGGCGCCCCCCGGGCTTCAAACATTGCACCGATTGCTCTAACAAATCGCGCAGTGCCCCCATCTCATCGTTCACTTCTATCCGCAACGCCTGGAACAACTGCGCCAGGTAGCGATGCTTCTCTCCGCGCATCACGGGCGCTATTAGCGCCTTCAAAGCCTCGGTCGTATCCAATCGGGCATTGTTTCTGCCGGCTACGATTTGTTTCGAAAGCTCACGCGCGTTGCGCACTTCGCCATACATGCTAAACATGTTTTGCAACTGCTGCTCGGTATAGGTTTGCAATACGTCTGCGGCCGTAATTTCTATGCGCTTATCCATGCGCATATCCAATGGCCCGTCAAACCGTATCGAAAACCCGCGCTCTGCGGTATCAAACTGAAAAGAACTTACACCCAAATCGGCCAATATGCCGTCTACCAAAGGATACCCGTGCAACTTTAAAAACCGGCGCAGGTATCTGAAGTTTTCCGTCACGGCCAGCAACCTGTCATCTTCCGGCTTATTGCGCCATGCGTCTGCGTCATGGTCAAAGGCAATCAGCTTTCCTTCCGCACCCAGCCGGCTCAATATTTCGCGACTGTGCCCTCCTCCTCCAAATGTTCCATCCACATACACCCCGTCGCTTTTAATAGCCAATCCGTCCACCGCTTCCTTCAAAAGAACTGTTGTGTGGTAAAAAGTGGAACCCATTGCTACAGATTGTCAAATGGGTTCATAAAATCACCTCCCGCCACCTCCGCAGCCAAGTCACTGAAGCCCGCCGCGTTTTTATTGATGTATGCGTAATACGTATCTTTATCCCATAGCTCGGCCTTGTTGCCTTGCGCCAGTATAATGACGTCCTTGTCCATACCCGCATATTCCTGCAAAGACTTCGACAGCAGCATTCTTCCTGCGCTGTCCAACTCCACTATTGTGGCGCCGTTCATGAACAGCCTTTTGAATTCGCGCACCTTGGGATTGAAGTCGTTCAACTTGTTCACCTTGGCCGCCAATTCGTTCCAAGACTCCATGGGATACAGGGTAAGGCATTTTTCAAATCCGCGATTAACCACGAAACGATGCTCGCCGTTGCCTTCCGGCAACTGCTTACGAAAGCCTGCAGGCAGCAAAAAGCGGCCTTTGCTATCGAGCGAAACATCATATTCTCCTATCAGGTTAATCATTTGGGAAAAAGGACCTTAAATTGTCATTCTTTGACACAAAATAACACAAATTCCCACGGACAAACACAATTCCGTGCGGACATATTTTTCCACACCTACATATAAGGCAAAAAGCTTTACAGGCTTGCCTTTGAGAGCCACAAGACAAGCAATCGGGCACTAACGCCGTTAATAAGATGTGGACAACTGTGGATAACCTGTTATTATCCTAATAACAAATAACTTATGGACATGAAAAAGCCCCGCTACGCGGGGCTTAACTTATGAAAGAATATCTCGGGATATCACCAGTTTTTGTATTTCTGAGGTTCCTTCCCCTATAGTGCAGAGCTTGCTGTCGCGGTAATATTTCTCTACCGGGAAGTCTTTGGTATAACCGTAACCGCCGAATATCTGTACGGCGTCGGTTGAAATTTGCACGCATATTTCAGATGCGTAGTACTTCGCCATGGCCGATTCTTTGGTCATTTTCAGGCCTTTGTTTTTCATATCGGCGGCCTGGTATATCAATGCTTCGGCAGCTTCTATCTTCACCTTCATATCGGCCAGTTTAAAGGCTATGGCTTGGAAGTTGGCTATCGGTTGATCAAATTGTTGACGCTCTTTGGAATATTTCAAAGAGGCCTCGTAAGCGCCTTTGGCTATACCCAGCGAAAGTGCTGCTATCGAGATACGACCACCGTCCAACACTTTCATGGCTTGGCGGAAACCATCGCCCACTTCACCCATGCGTTGCGCATCGGATATGCGGCAATTGTCAAATACCAGTTCTGCGGTTTCGGAAGCACGCATACCCAGCTTGTTTTCTTTCTTACCCGATGTAAAACCCGGTGTGCCTTTTTCTACAATAAAGGCGGTAACGTTTGATTTGGCACGAGGCTCACCCGTACGGGCCAGCACTACGGCCACATCGCCGCTTATGGCATGTGTTATCCAGTTCTTGGTACCGTTCAGTATCCAATCGTCGCCATCGCGCACCGCGGTGCAACGCATGTTACCCGCATCGCTGCCGGTATTGGCTTCGGTAAGGCCCCATGCGCCTATCCATTGGCCCGAAGCCAATTTGGGTAAATACTTTTTCTTTTGTTCTTCGGTACCGAAGTATAATATGTGGCCGGTACACAGTGAGTTGTGCGCAGCCGTGGAAAGACCTATGGAACCGCATACTTTGGCAATCTCGCTCACCACCGTAACGTACTCGAAATAGCCCAGTCCCGTACCGCCATACTCCGAAGGCACCAGCACACCCATCAGTCCCAGTTCACCCATTTGGCGAAACAGGTCCACGGGAAACTTTTGAGCTTCATCCCATTCCATAACATTGGGGCGAATATGCTTATTGGCAAAATCGCGCACCATTTCCGCTATTTGTACCTGTGTTTCGGTGTAGTTAAATTCCATGTTGCGTGTATATGTTTAGCAGGCCCACAAATTGCATCCGGCCCGTTTCAAGCCGCAATTTTACGATAAATTTCCCGATTTTACGGTGTCAAAAGGGTAAAGCTTTATCAAGGTTGATCACCTATAACTATATAAGGCTCTAACCTTAAATATTCTTCCTCGGTAAGAGTATATACTTTTCTTAATTCTTCCTTCCTGCGAAACACCTTCCCCTTGGCTCGCCAGTGCAGAAATATGGATGTGGTCTTCTCTCGCAGTCCAAAGCGCCTCAGCGTTGCACTATCCACCGTATTGGGGTCAAACGCAAACAACACCGGTTTTGCGGCTACATGGCTTTTAGGTACTGTCGTGTCTTTTGTTGCCGCATTTTGGGGGCTTTGCTTAGCCGCATCGGCCTCCGCTACCTGTTTCGTTTTAAAAACTTGCCATGCAGTCCGCATCGCTTGTTCTTTTGCTTCGTTCTTTTCGGGTTTCAGCCAAAGGTGCATCGTGGCCTTCACGCCCACCAGCACTAATAGTAATATCACCAAAGCCATCACACCCCACCTCTCGGTTCGGTTAAATGTGAAATATGCTTTGATCCCGGGTTTCATAGGCGCTATTTATCACTAACTCATAAAAACGTAAAAATAACGGCAGGTATCGATACTTGAAAAGATGTTTTTATAAATTAGACGGCAACCTGTAAATATGACTCGTATCACATTTCTGTTCTTATTACTTATCTCATCGACAACAACCCGCGCATCAGTTGATAGTTCCGCTTTTCACGATGCGGAAGCACTCGTGTCATTAGCACCTGTATTACCGCAAATTCGCGTTGCCAACAAAATAATACAAAGTACATCAAAACCGGGCTATAGGCTGGCCTTCGGTACCGTTTTCAATAACAATAAAAAAAACAAGCATATCTACTTATCCATTGGCGCGCAAATAACCTACACGCACTTCACTACTATAGAAGAGGCCTATAGATATTATTTTATCAATAGCGCGACAAAGTTAAAATTGCAAAAATACAGATTTGAAAACGGGATAGTAACGGCAGGTATACCTATAAAAATAAACTACCGACATAACATACGAAGTAAACCAAAGCTATTATTGGGAATGGGCATTTTCCCATGTGTGCAGTCTAATCCCTATCCTCTAAACATTTATACCGAAGCCTATATTGGTTGGCAGTGTACAAAAAGGGCAATATTGACGCTCGATATAAGTACTAATATGTTCAGCTATCCCTATAACGAACCGATACGGGCACAATATACCTTATGGAGTTTAGGAATTGGAATCAGATATAATATACAAAACCTTAAAATCTACTAAACACATCCGTACTATAATTAACCCCTTTTACACGATATTTGCCGCTCGCTTCAAACCTATCATTATGCGATTTTTATTATCTCTTCTATTTTTGTCATTTTGTGGCCAAACATTGGCGCAAGCACCCAACACCGAGATTACTGCCGGTGTGGGTATTACCACAGCAGAGCTGACAGGATATACCGGCTACAACAACTTTCTTGAGCAGATGGTTTGGGCGCATCCCAAACCGGGAAGCAGGTTTTCTTTGGGAATGAACTTCAACCTCAACCAAAAGCCAAGGCACATTTATTTATCTGTCGGCTTCCGCTTTACACATGCCACATTCGCCACCGAAGAACGCATATTGCGCTACAGGCATGACCATCATTCACTGCCGTCCTATTATAAAGAGGAAGACTACTCTTTTAAGTATACTTTTTTCTCGGTAGGAGTTCCTATTCGCCTTAATTATATCACCGCAATCGGGAAACAGCAAAAATTTATGGCCGGCATCGGGATGCTCCCCTCTTTGCAAAGCGGACTTGAGAAGCCATTCATGCCCTGTGCCGAAGCGTATGCCGGTTGCCTGATAAGCGCCAGGATAGCACTGACACTGGATGCCCATAGGAGTTTTTTGACTTATCCCAAATCGGAGACGCTCGGCATTAAAGGCACCTATATTGTGTGGGGCACCATGCTTGAAATGCGCTACCGCTTCAACATTCACTAATCGCTCGCAAGCAACAACAAACTTTCTTGTAGTAGCTTTTCTTTGTCAATGGGCACCACGCCCGACTCTTCGCACACCAACCCGCCGGCTATGTTTGATATTTCCGCCATGAGGTGCACGTCTTTGGTAAGCGCATATACCATCGAGGCCGTGGCTATAACCGTATCACCCGCGCCGGACACGTCGGCTATATTGCGCAAATGAGACGGAATAATGGCGGAACTTCCATTGCTGTAAAACACGCCTTTTTCGGAAAGGGTAATGAAGCTTATCTCGTGCCCCAATGCCTCCTTTAGAGAGGCATGCACTTTGTCCAGGTTTTCTTTATCCGGAACCACGGAGATGTTCAGCGCTTCACGCACTTCTTTAAGATTGGGCTTAAACAGCGTTACGTTTTTGTAGGAAAGGAAGTTTTTCTTCTTGGGGTCTACCGTAGTTACTATGCCCACTTCCTTGCAATGTGCTATTACACGTTGTATCACGTTCTCCTTCAGCACGCCTTTGTCATAATCCTCAAATATCAGCACGTCGGGCTTTTGTATTTGCAGGAATTTAAGCAGGGCATCAATAAACGGATGCTCTTCTTCTGTATACAGGTCTTCGGCAAGTTCTTCATCCAGGCGCAACATATGCTGGCTGCGGCTGATGACCCTTGTTTTGTTGGTAGTGGCTCTGCGGCGGCTGCGTTGAACCAAATCCGTGTTTATGCCTGCCGCCTCGGCCTCTTTCAAAACCAAATCACCTGCGGCATCATTGCCTATCACGCCCGCCAAAGTTACTTTTGCACCCAATGCTTTGCAATTCACGGCAACATTGGCGGCTCCGCCCAAACGGCTTTCACGCTTGTGTATGGTAACTACCGGCACAGGAGCTTCGGGCGATATGCGCTCCACATCACCAAAAAGATAATTGTCCAAGATAATGTCGCCCACCACCACCACATGCAGTTGCGACATTTTATCAAACAGGGAAGCGATAACCGATTTATCCGTTAGCGGCATTGCCTTTCTTTTGTAAGTAATAATATATGGGTATCCCTATCAGCACTATGATAAGCCCGGGCCAGGTATATGTGGGCTTGTAACGCAGCAAAACCACGCATATAAATGCGGCCATAAGAATATACAACGCAGGTATTACCGGATATCCGAAGGCCTTGTAAGGGCGGGGCATATCGGGCTTGGTTTTACGCAATTTAAATATGCCTGCAATGGTAAGGATGTAAAACAACAGTACCGTAAAAATGATAAAATCCAGCAGGTTACCATATTGGCCGCTCAGGCAAAGCAGCGAAGCCCAAATACACTGCATCCACAATGCTTTTGAAGGCACTCCTTTTGCGTTTAGCGTTCCTGCCGCAGGCAGGAAGAGACCGTCTTTGGCCATGGCATAATATACACGCGCACCGGAGAGTATCAGGCCGTTATTACACCCAAAGGTGGATATCATCACAAGTCCCGCAATAAAGCCGGTGCCTACCGAACCGAATATCTTTAGTGCCGCTGCCAGTGCCACCCTGTCGGCCGGTGCATTTGCTATTTCCGTTACCGTAAGCACGTTCAGGTACATGAAGTTCATGCTCACATAAAGCAGTGTTACCACCACCGTGCCAATAAACAGGCTGAGTCCAATGTTACGCTCGGGCTTTTTTATCTCCCCGGCTATAAAGGTTACATTATTCCATGCATCGCTGGAAAATAAGGCACCCACCATGGCCACACATATCGCTACAACCAAAGCGCCGGCGTCAAGACTCGTGTGGGAGATTACATTGGGGTTAAAATCTATCTTCTTGGCAAACCAGGCTTCGCTCCAGTTGGCCGTCCATATGCCACCGTCTTTCACCATCGTAAACCCGAAGAATATCAGCGCCGCCATGGCGGCTATCTTGGCAAAGGTGAAGATGAATTGTATCCACTTCCCGTTTTCCACCCCTCGCGAATTGATATAGGTGAGCAGTACGATAACGGCTATGCCCAGCAACTGTGCTGCGGATATATGGAAGCCCTCTGCCGTCCCTATAAGTATGTTACTATCGCCAAGCGCGGGCACAAAGTAGCCGGTAAATTTGGCAAAAGCCACTCCCACTGCTGCAATGGTGCCGGTTTGTATCACCGCAAAAAATGCCCACCCGTATAAAAAGCCGTACATCTTCCCGAAGGCCTCGCGCAGGTATACATATTGTCCGCCGGCCTGAGGGTACATGCCGCTTAACTCTCCGTAGCTCAACGCGGCGGAAAGTGTAATAAACCCGGAGATAAGCCATACCACCACCAACCAGCCGGCGCTCCCCACGTTACGGGCTATATCGGCACTTACTATAAAGATACCGGAACCGATCATTGACCCTATCACCAGCAGGGCACCGTCCAGCAAACTAAGCGAGCGATGAAATGAACCTTGTTTCTCCAAAGAATATGCTTTTAAAATGAATTATTTCGACGTATCTGCTTTCGTACGTTTGTTCATGCCGTCTATCACATCCTTGGTGATATCGAGCGCGGGGTCTGCATACATAATGGAGCCCGTGCGCGAGTATGAAAGTATATAAGCGTAGCGCTTGTCTTTGTTGTATTCGGAGAGATATTCGTCCAGCCTTTTGTGCAGGTCGTTGTTAAAGTCCTCCTGCTCTTTCAGCAATTGCTCGGTAAGTGCAGCCTCGCGTGTTTTCAGGCTTTGTTGCATTTGCACTATACGTTTTTCGGCTGCTTCACCCTCGGCTTGCGTCAGCGTACCGGCTTGGGCTTTGCGTTGCAGGGCTATATAATCGTTCTGCATTTGTTGCTCCGAGCGTTGTAACTCGGCACGCATACTTTCCTGCTTTTTCTGAAATTCATCGCGTTTTGTTTTCAGGTACTCGTAGTTGGCTTCAAATGTATCTATGTTTACATAAGCTATGCGGGCTCCTGCGGCAGAGCCGCTTGTTGCGGCACCTGAAGGCATTTTGGCTCCCGAGCCGGAAAACTTCATGATAAAAAGTACTATTACTCCCAATAGGGCCAGTGAACTAAGCACTACCGACGCATTCTTCATTTATAATGGATTTTTACTTTTGATTAATGATATCGTCAATTATAACGCAATACCGTGCAAAAGTAATATCTTAAAAACAAAGCCCTAAAATAATATCATCGTTTCCCGGCCTAAATGTCAACCGAATGTCATGAAAAAAACAGTCCGGATACCATTGCTGCCGCTAAATCTCATATCATGTATTATATTTACCCGTCTATTTACTTACAATCCTCTATTACCGTTTGCTACTCATGCCGGCCCCTGAAAAGAAAAAAGCCATTATTATAGGAGCAGGTCCCGCCGGGCTTACAGCCGCGTTTGAGTTGCTGATGAGAACCGACATTATCCCCATAATCTTGGAACGCTCCGAATATATCGGCGGTATATCCAAAACGGTGAATTATAAAGGCAACCGTATAGATATCGGCGGGCATCGCTTTTTTTCCAAATCAGACCGCGTGATGGATTGGTGGATGAACATATTGCCCGTTGCCGGCGCCCCCGATAACGGCTTCCTCATCAGTTACCAAAACAAAACAAAAGAAGTGCACGCCGGCGAACAACGCCCCCCGGCAGATGCAGACAAAGTAATGCTGATACGCGAACGCCTGTCCCGCATTTACTACCTCAAACAATTTTTCGATTACCCGGTCAGTCTATCCGTGGGCACTATCTGCAAATTAGGTGTGCTAAAAATGATGCGAATAGGTACTTCCTACATTTGGTCTCGCCTGTTTCCCATAAAAAACGAAACCACGCTGGAGCAGTTCTTCATTAATCGTTTCGGCAAAGAGTTATACCACACTTTCTTTAAGGATTATACCGAAAAGGTTTGGGGTATGTCTTGTAAAGACATTTCAAGCGAATGGGGGGCCCAACGCATAAAAAAACTCACTATCGGTAAAGCTATACTGCACGCCTTAAAGTCTCGATTCAAACCGGCAAAAAAACAAGACCTCGCACAAAAGGGTACCGAAACGAGTCTCATCGAGCAGTTTCTTTATCCCAAACTTGGTCCCGGGCAACTTTGGGAAGAGGTAGCCCGCATGGTACAAGCATTGGGCGGCGAAATACACCTGCACGAATCTGCGGAAGCAGTTGCTCACAACAACGGGAAGATTGTTTCCGTCACCACAAAAAACCGGCGCACGGGTAATACTTCCACGCACAAAGGCGATTACGTTTTCTCTACCATGCCCGTAAAGGATTTGGTAGCGGGAATGATGCCTGCCGCCCCCCAAGCGGTGCGGCATATTGCCGACGGGTTGCTGTACCGCGACTTTATTACCGTGGGGCTGTTGCTTACCGAGCTAAAGGTGAAGGATGAAACCCAAGCCAACAAACTCATTAAGGACAACTGGATATACATACAGGAGCGCGAGGTTAAAATCGGGCGCTTGCAGATATTCAACAATTGGAGCCCATACATGGTAGCTAACCCCGACCGGGTATGGATTGGCCTGGAATATTTTTGCAATGTGGGCGATGTCTTATGGAGCAAACCCGATGAAGAATTTAAAGCTTTTGCCATAAACGAACTGGCACAAATCGGCATAATCGAAAAAAGTAAAGTTATAGACAGTACCATACTGCGCGAGGAAAAAACTTACCCGGCTTACTTTGGTACCTATAACCGTTTCGATGAAATAAAGCACTACATGAACAGCTTTGAAAACCTGTTTCTAATAGGCCGCAACGGCATGCACAAATACAATAATTCCGACCACTCCATGCTTACCGCCATGGTTGCTGTAGACAATATTATTGCCGGCCGAACGGATAAAACCAACATTTGGGAAATAAATACCGAGCAGGAATACCACGAGAAAAAATAATAAAGGCCACTCTAAGGCAGCCTTCATTATTGTTATGGTCGCTTCTCTCTTAACGACGCAACGAGAACACGGATGACATCCTCGTTTCTTTGCCGGTAATCCTCAGTATATAAAGTCCTTCGACAATATTTTTATCCAAGTTCAATTTCGCATGTAACGTGCCCCCCACAGCCTCATGGGTCTCTTCATACACTCGTTGGCCCATGGCATTGAGTACTTCCAATTTTATCGGCGCATGTTCCTTTACACCCACGTTCAATTCAAAACTTCCTGCATTGGGGTTGGGGTATAATTGTATACTGCTGTTTTTATCGACATCTGCCACACTCGCGGTAAAATGTATTGTGGCGCAAGTGGTTACCAAAGAGGGTTTGGCACATGTGGCATCACTCAACAGATGGACGCAAACTACGTCTCCGTTGTTCAGCACACCGGCACTATAGGTCGCACCGGTAACACTGCTCAATTTATTTCCGTTTTTATACCACTCATACACCGGGCTTCCTCCGCCGTTGGTGATATTTGCGGTAAACGTAACCGGCACATTTGCTGCCGGAAGGTTGGTATCCGGTGATGCGGTTAGTGCTACCGTAGGTACTAATACGGGATTCACTTCTATGGTTACGTTGCCACAGGGCGCGGGGTTGGTAACACAGCTACCTTCCGCACGGGCATAATAAGTTGTTTTGGCCGAAGGTGTAACCGCAAGCGTGGTGTTTGTGCTCAATGTGGTACCACCACAACTTCCGCTATACCACTGCCAATGTGTGGCATCATTCAATTGTCCGCCGTTTATGCTTAATACCGTTGGATCTCCGCTGCATACCGTATCTGCGGCAGCAAATGTAGGTGCGGTAGGTGCTTTGGGCGTTAAGGCTATACCCGCTACGGATAACTTATTACTATTACCGGTACCTACATAGGCCACGTACGGCAGCCCGTCTTTACCGATGGTCATACTCACCTCACCCGCCGCAACATTCGCTACTCCCCCGGTGCCTATATTTACCCATCCGCCAACAGTGTGCTTCATCACCACCACCTTGCTATTGCTTTGCTCCATATAAGCCACATACAAATTGCCCGATAAGTCGGTAGCTATTTTTACGTAAGAGGCTGCCGCTGCGGAGAAACCGGCCGCACCCACCGTGCTCCAAGATGTGCCGTTGTAGCGCATAACTGTGGCTTTGCCGCTGTTGGCCCCGTCGGCAAAAGCCACAACCGGACTACCCTGCGGGTCTATAATCAGGGAGTGATGCGTAATGCTGCCCGCAGAAAAACCGGCCGTACCCAATATACTCCAGGTATTATCGTACCGCATTACCGTTGCCTTGCCGCTGTTGGCCCCATCGGCAAACAAGACATAGGGCCTACCCGTTCCGTCTACCGCTATATCGGGGTTGGTGGCCGCACCGGCAGAGAAATCGGCGCTACCCAACTGCGACCAAGAGCCGCCCGCATATCGCATAACATTTGCCTTACCGCTGCCTACTGCGCTGTAAGACACCATGGGCGTGCCTTTGGGATCAATTAAAATTTTTGTGGCATTGGCTGCCGTTGCGGAAAACCCTGCCGTGCCCAACACGCCCCAGTTCAATCCGTCAAATTTCATTACAGATGCTTTGCCCGAGTTGCCGGCATCCGAATACACCACATAGGGCAGGTTAAAGGCATCATAGGCTATATCCGGCGTACTTGCCGCACCTGCCGAAAATGCCTCTTTGCCAATGGCCGACCAATACCCCACAGCGTCTCCGTACACACTCACCTTATCGTTGGCGTTACCATCCCTAAACACTACCACGCGGTTACCGTTGTTATCGGTAGTAATAGTGCTTTGTAATGCCGCCCCCTTGGTAAACCCACTTGTACCTAAGCCGGTCCATTGCATGGCGTTGCCGGAACTGTCGTTACAATCAAGCATATTCTCTACATATCCCGTAAGGTTCGATAAGCCGAATACTTCCGTGCCTTTACCAAAACCGTCTCCGTCATTGTCTTTATACCTTTTTGCGGTGGCCAGTCTTATTCGGTGATTTTGATTATCCGCTATGTATAATGCCCCGTTGGCTGTTGCCACTACATCCGTGGGGTTGTATAGCGATGCCCAAAGGGGGTGTTCTCCGTCCGCATTATATACGGTATTGCCGTTCCCGGCTACAGGACTGATAATACCTCCCGAAAGTTTGCGAATAATATTATTGCCGGCATCGGCTATGTATATGGCACTACCATCTGTGCCCAATCCCGTGGGGCCGTTTAGTTGCGCAGATGTCGCAGTTCCATAGTCTCCGGAATAACCCGGTAATCCCGTGCCGGCCACGGTGTTGATATTACCGTTACCAAGTACCATGCGCACCCTGTGGTTGCCATTGTCTGCTATGTATATATTACCCGAACCGTCAATCGTCACATCCGTAGGATTGTTCAGTTGTGCGGAGGTGGCAACGCCACCATCTCCCGAGAAGCCCGAAGTGCCTGTGCCCGCTACTGTAGTTATAACCCCCGAGCCATTTATCATCCTTACACGATGGTTGCCTTTATCTGCTACAAACACGCTGCCACTGCCGTTTACAAACAAACCCACCGGCCCGTTCAACTGCGCCGATGTGGCCGCCCCGCCGTCGCCGGCAAACCCACCGGTAGCTGTACCGGCTATGGTAGTTATATTGCCTGCTATATTTATCCTACGTATACGGTTGTTTCCGTTATCGGCTATATAAATGTTACCCGCAGCATCTACCGCTACACCCATAGGTGTATTCAGTTGTGCCGACGTGGCAGCACTGCCGTCACCGCCGAAGCCTGCGGTACCCGTACCTGCCACAGTGGTTATAGTGCCCGTGGCGCTAATCTTCCGCACCCGATGATTTTGCGCATCTGCAACATATAGGTTGCCGGCTGCATCGTAAGCCACAGATGCCGGCGCATTCAATCGAGACGAAGTGGCTGCAATACCGTCGGCAGTGTAGCCTGAAGTGCCGTTACCACCCACGGTGGTAATATACTGTGCATTGGCCGCTGCCGATGTTAGTAACAGTGAGGTTATTATCAGTCTTAGGGAAGGAGTGTATAGTTTGACCATAAGTAATAGATTCTCATTTAAAAATTTCACGAATAATAAATTTAGTTAAAAAACACCAAAAAAATTCGCCTTCGGGTTAAAACTATAAAGCCCCGCAAATGCGGGGCTTTATAGTATAGCGCACGCTGCTATTGTAATTTAAACGACACGGGCAGGGTAAAATAAACTTTCACGGCACGGCCGTTTTGCTTACCGGGATTCCACTTCGGCATGCCGCTTACCACGCGTATGGCCTCTTCCTCCAGTCCTCCGCCTACCCGCCTACTGCCTACGGCACTTACCTGAGATATGGTGCCGCCCTCACTTACCACAAAGCGTATGTTCACTTTACCTTCTATATGGTTCTCCCTTGCCGCCGCAGGATAGTTGATGTGCTTTCCTAGGTATTGGTTTACATTATAAGGTGCCGTGGGCATTTCTTCCACATACACGGGTATTTCCGGTTTCGGCGTAACCACCGGTTCGCCACCCGGTTTGCCTATCTTGCCTATCGGCGCCTCACCGGCTGAGCTGTCTCCGTCTGCGGTGGTCAGGCCGGCTACGGCATTCTTTAAATCCAAAGTGGTAGGTGCGGGCTCGGGTTTAAGCACTGCTTTATCCGGCACCACTTTAGGTGTGGTATATTTCAATGTGGGCTTTGCGGCTGCGGGCTTGGGCTGCTCCGGAGCAGGAGGCCTGCGCTGTGTAATTATTGGCGGTTCCACTATGGTCAGGGTACATTCCCTCATATTAACCGGCACAGGCGGTACCGCACCATTATTGCCGGCAAACACCGCATAGCCACAGGCACAGGCAATGCCGCCCAACAAAAGAGACAACGCACGTTTCATGCGGCGTGGATAGTTCATTCTTAATTCATAGCTTCCGTAGCTTTTGTTGCGGCCCTCAAACAAAACGTCGAGGTAATTTTTGGTCATTGTGTTTTGCGTATCCATAATTCAGGCTTTTAATTACAGATACCGTAACGCATCACATCCACAACCGGGCAAACAATATTTCATTGCCGTGACAAACAAAAAAGGCTACCGAATCGGTAGCCTTAAATATAATCTTGCAGTTTACTGTTACTCGAGTTTGAAGGACACGGGAAGTGTAAAGTATACCTTTACGGGACGACCGTTTTGTTTACCGGGTTTCCATTTGGGCATGCTTTTCACCACACGCAAAGCCTCTTCTTCCAAACCTCCGCCTATACGGCGGCTGCCTACTACTTTGGCATCCGAGATACTTCCGTCTTCGCCAACGATAAATTGCACGTTAACCCTTCCTTCAATATTGTTTTCTCTTGCGGCTGCGGGATAATTAATATTCTTTTGAAGATATTGATTGAAATTATATCCCGCCTCCGGCATTTGCTCCACATACCTGAAGATTTCAGGCGGAGGAGGTGCTTCCACTACACCGGTTCCGGGTTCGTCTATCAGGCCGGCATCTATACCGTTGGGGTCACCTTCCTGGGTTTTCAAACCCGCGCTCACGTCTTTCAGTTCTTCTTGTTCCGGTGGTTTCTCCTCTTCTCTTACCTCTTCGTCTTTCTTAATTACGGGAGGGGTAAATTTCACCGTCGGTTTTACGGGCGGTGGGGGAGGAGGAGGTGGTGGTGGTGGTGGTTTGTTGGGGTCAATTGGTGGCGGCTCGGCCAGTGTAACCTCTTTCATTATGGCTACCTCTTTCTTTTCGGTAGATTTCAATGCTTTGGCTACCAAAGAACCGCCGATAATCAGCGCCACGACACCCAACACGGTAAAGCCCGCGTTGCGCATGCGCTTGGGATATTTTTTCCGCAACTCATAACCGCCGTAATTCTTGTTACGGCCCTCGAACAGAATGTCGAGGTAGTCGCTTTTGAGTATTTTATTGATATCCATTTTCTTCAGTTAATGTTTTAAATGACTCGTAAATATTCATATTCCACAAGTCCGTGCAGGGAATTTTATTGCTGTATGCCGTTTGCTTGTTCGGTAGCCGTGATAAATTCCCTGTCTACATCCGTAATATCCAATATGGCATATACCCTTACATCGTTGATGCTCATTTCATCCAGTATATTCACCAGGTCCGAGTAAGTGCTGGTGGTATCCGGCTTGATGAGGATGGCCGCCTGGTCTTTGGGACCTAACACACCTTGTTGTTTCAGCGCCTCAACATCCTTTTTCTTTTTGATGATGGCATCGCGTATGCCGTCCTGAGGTTTAAAATAAGTAACCTTCAGTTCGGGCGGGTTGGTGGGATCGTCGCCGATTCCCTCGTAATAATATACCCTATGGTTCTTGCTCAGCAGCACGGTCATAGACTGGCTTGCTTTCAGCTTGGTTTGTTCATCCACTTTCACATTCTCATCCTTATAAGGCATGTTTATCTGCATCGTCTTTGGTTTCGACAATGTGGTGGTAAACATGAAGAACGTTATCAGAAGAAAACCTAAGTCCACCATCGGTGTCAGGTCTACCCGGGTAGAAAGCTTCTTACCTTTTTTGACCCCCGGGCCTTTCTTATGCCCCCCCGAGGAGGAGGTATCCATTTCAGCCATGGAACTTTTTCTTTAAATGTTATCAATAATTGACGGCAACTGTCCCTCCGGGACCAATATGCCGTTAATTGGCGGCTGCTTCTCCCCCGCCTTGCTTCATTTCGTAAGCGGCGGTACCGGGAGGCACACCTTTAAGACCCGTAATCAGGTTGAACTTGAATATCTTCCAACCTTCCAACGTAGAGATTACTTTCTTAATCTCGGGGTAGGAGGCCGCGCCATCCGCCTTGATGCAGATACGCAGTTTGGGGTTGGTGTTGCGGGCTGTTCTTATCCAGGCCGCCAATTCGTTGTTCTCGTTTGTTACGGACGTATCTGCGGGTATACCGGGAGTAGTGTTGTTAAACTCCTTCTGCTGCTCGGGATCCGCATTCAGGTACGACTTCAGTTGTTTCAACGGAACACCGATGGAAGAACCGATGGCAAAAGCCGTCTTCTCTTGGTCGGTAAGGCCGAGGTTTTTATACTCGTCCATGTTCTGTATCAAGTCCATACGATTGTTCTTGTTATCGATGGAAAAGAAGATGCGTCCTTTGGGGTCTACCGTTATCAGCATGATATCGGCATCAGGCAGCGGTATTTCCGATATGGAGGATGGTGTGGTTACCATCACCGGCTCCTCGGGTTTGAACTTTGTAGCCAACATGAAGAAGGTAAGCAGCAGAAACGCTACGTCACACATCGCGGTCATATCCACGTTGGTGCTCTTCCTTGGCATTTTTACTTTAGGCATCTCTATGTTTTTTCTTCAAACGATTAAGTAATAAGATTCGAATTTGCCAACTTTCCACAATGCAATCTCACATATTTTCCTGCGGCATATTATCTACTACTTGTAGTTTGCGGCAAAGCTCTGCGTCAAAGTAAATCCGCTTTCGTCGATGCTGAACGTAACACCGTCGATAAGTGTGGTGAAGAAGTTATAGAATACGATAGCCAGGAACGATGTACCGATACCCAGGGCCGTGTTAATAAGGGCCTCGGAGATACCTGCGGCAAGGGCGGCGGCGTCAGGCGCACCGGCATTGGCCATGGCGGCAAACGAACGTATCATACCCAATACCGTACCAAACAGACCCAACAGGGTGGCTACCGATGCGATGGTGGAGAGGAACACCAGGTTTTTCTCCAGCATGGGCAGTTCCAATGCGGTGGCTTCTTCTATTTCTTTTTGGATGCTCAACAGCTTTTGGTCTGTGGCCAGCTCGTTGTTGTTAATCATCTCGCGATATTTTACAAGACCGGCACGCATTACGTTACCTACCGAACCTGCTTGTTTATCGCACTCTGCCAAAGCAGCATCTATATTTTTGTTGGCCAGGTGATATTGCACTTTACGTACAAACTCTGCACCGTTTACTTTACCTTTTGCTTTTACAATTGTCATTGCACGCTCTACGCAGAAGCTGATGAGTGTAAGCGTGGTCGCCATCAGGATAGGTACAACCCATCCGCCGGAGTACATGGTACCCATAAAGTTGGCAGGAACGTGCTTCTCGGCATCTTTAAAGTTGCCCGCACTTCCGAAAAGGAGATGAAATACCGCTTCAGCAGCCGCGATACAGGCTACCACCACCAAGAGGTTAATCATGAAATTATTCGAATTCTTGGGTGCACCCGCATGTCCTTGTGATTTTCCGGCTGTTTTTACGTCTGCCATAATCGTTTTTTTTATTGGTTTTTTGTGTTTAAGTTTAAACTTCTTTTTAATACAATATCAGTAGGTTGCAAAGATAGAAGTAGCCATTAAAAAAACAACTTGCCCTTTTAATTTTTATCACAAACTTAATAGACCTTACAAAGTCGTGACTTTTTAGCGTTTCGGACAACAACGGACTGACGCCGAAACTTATTTGGCCTATCCCTGCAAACCTTTCCCAACGCGGGATTTCCGAAATTATTGTCTTTTTTCCGAACTAAGGCAGAGTGGAGCCTTTTTAACATTTACCTTTGCCGGCAAAATAAGCTTACAGAACAATTAATTATGATACTAAATCCGTGGCACTCCGTTAGTTATGGCGATAACGTACCCGACCGTGTAAATGCAATCATCGAAATCCCGAAGAATTCCAGGGCCAAATACGAACTGGACAAGGAAACCGGCATGCTGAAGCTCGACCGCGTACTCTACTCTTCGGTATATTATCCCGCCAACTACGGCTTTGTACCCCGCACCTATTGCGATGACAAAGACCCCTTGGATATATTGGTGCTCTCGCAGATAGAAATGCAGCCGTTATGCATTGTTGAGGCCAAAATCATCGGCGTGATGCGCATGCTGGACCAAGGCGAGGCCGATGACAAACTTATTGCCGTTTGCGCCACAGATATGAGCGTTGCCCACATCAACGACATCAGCGAACTGCCTTCACATTTCATCGAAGAGATGAGGCACTTTTTTGAGGAATACAAGAAACTGGAGAATAAAGTGGTGAAGATTGAAGAATTTCAGGGCGAGCGACTGGCCAAAAAAATCCTGCAACACAGCATAAACGATTATCGCGTAAAATTTGGCGATTCCGCACAGTAACTTTAGGCTTTCACCAAAATACATTTTATGAGCGCCACATACATACTGGGACTTTTACTCATCGGCCTTGCCGCAGGTTTCCTATCCAGCCTTGTAGGCATAGGCGGAGGCATAATCATTGTCCCGGCCTTGGTATTGGTATATGGCATGAACCAGAAAATGGCCCAAGGCACCTCCCTTACCATGCTGGCCTTGCCTGTAGCGGCGGTAGGCGCTTATAATTATTATAAAGCCGGCCATGTGGATTGGCGTGTATCCGTAATACTGGCCATAGCCTTTGTTTTTGGTGGTTACTTTGGCAGCAAACTGGTGGTAAATGTTTTACCCATGGACACCGTTAAAAAAATATTCGCGGCTATAATGATTATCATGGGCATAAAATATCTTTTCTTTGACAAGCCCGCCAAAAAAGATAGCACTAAGACAGAACAAACCGCCGGCAACTAACCGTTTTTTTGATTTTTGAATTTTGAATTAACCATGCGTACAAAGATTAAAGACATCTTACAAAGCGACAAGACAGACTACAAGGTTAACATCAAAGGATGGGTACGTTCCTTCCGCAATAATCAGTTTATAGCCATGAACGACGGCTCCTGCATGAATAACGTACAGGCAGTCATAAATTTTGAAAATACGGACGAGCAGTTGCTGAAGAGCATCACCGCCGGTGCATCGCTCAGCATCAACGGTACGGTGGTGGCCTCACAGGGCAAGGGCCAAAAAGTGGAAATAAAAGCAGAGGAAGTGATACTGCTGGGCGCCTGCGACCCCGAAAAATATCCCCTGCAACTTAAAAACCGCCCAAGCCTCGAATACCTGCGTGAAATAGCGCACCTGCGCTTCCGTACCAACACATTTGGCGCGGTATTCCGCGTTAGGCATTCTTTGGCCTATGCCATCCACAAGTTCTTTAACGAGCGTGGTTTCGTATACCTGCACACACCCATCATCACGGCTTCCGATGCCGAAGGCGCCGGCGAAATGTTCCACGTAACCACCCTGCCTTTTGACGGCACTCCGCGTAAAGAAGACGGCACCGTTGATTTTAGCGAAGACTTCTTCGGTAAATCCACAAACCTCACCGTAAGCGGCCAATTGGAAGGCGAACTTGCGGCCACTGCCTTGGGAGAGATATATACTTTCGGTCCCACCTTCCGTGCGGAAAATTCCAACACGGCAAGACACTTGGCCGAGTTCTGGATGATAGAACCCGAAGTGGCCTTTAACGACCTTACGGACAACATGGACCTCGCCGAGGACTTCATCAAATACATCATAGCCTATGCACTGGAGCATAATCGCGAAGATCTCGACTTCCTGGCTACACGCCTTGCCGAAGAGGAAAAGCAAAAGCCACAAAACGAGCGCAGTGAAATGGGCTTGGTGGAGAAACTGGAATTTGTACTCAACAACAAATTCGAGCGTATCACTTATACCGAGGCAATAGACATATTGCTCAACTCCCCTGCTTATAAAAAGAAGAAGTTTCAGTACGAAGTAAAATGGGGGATAGACATGCAAAGCGAGCATGAGCGCTACCTGGTGGAAAAACACTTTAAAAAACCGGTTATCGTTACCGATTACCCCAAAGACATCAAGGCCTTTTACATGCGCATGAACGATGACGGCAAAACCGTTGCCGCCATGGATATATTGGCGCCCGGCATCGGCGAGATAGTGGGCGGCTCGCAAAGGGAAGAGCGCCTCGATGTGCTGATAAGCCGAATGGAAGAGATGCACGTACCCGTGGAAGAAATGCAATGGTTCTTGGATACGCGCCGCTTCGGTACCGTACCGCATGCCGGCTTCGGCTTGGGTTTTGAGCGTATCGTGCTCTTTGTTACGGGCATGACGAACATCCGCGACGTAATACCCTTCCCACGCACACCGAAGAACGCCGAATTTTAATTACATCCCCGATATTTATATAGCGGCCTGTATCTCTGGATACGGGCCGCTCCTTTTTTATGGTACGCCATAGTTATTTCAAAAACAAATCCGGTGTACAAAATTTACATAAAGTTTCCTTTCCCGTAACATTCCCCTTACCATTCCATAACCTGCCCGTAACTATGCCGTAACACCCTAAGGATAGTTTTGCCTCCAAATTAAAATCCGATTTATGAACAAAAAAGTACTAACGGCGCTTGGCTGTTTGTCCTTATTGGCGTTGGCAAACGAGGGTAAGGCACAAATTGCTCTGATCAAAGATTATGAAAACAAGACGTCGGCTGCCATCGGTACCAAAATGGGTGTAAACTTCCGCGAAGGTGGTTTCTCCGCTTTGTACCCGATACCGGGCACCGACGGTAAAGAATTCTGGACATGCTCCGACAGGGGCGTGAACGTAGACTGCGGCAGTGCCAACCCCACAGGTTGCACCCCCACTTACGACAAGATGTACCTGTTCCCCACTTATGCGCCCAAAATACACCGCATAAGACTGCAGGGAGATTCCGTACAAATACTGCGTACCATCAGCATCAAACGCCCCAACGGCAGCGGCGCCACGGGTATCATTAATCCAACAGGTCTGGGTAGCACAGCCAACGAAACGGCTTCTACCGACACCGTGCAAAACTGCGCCAACTTTGCAGCAAAAACTGCAGCGAAAGATACGTTTGGTATAGACCCCGAAGGTATAATCGTAGACAAAGACGGTAACTTTTGGCTGAGCGAAGAAGGCGGCCCCACCGTATGGAAACTGGACCAAAACGGCCGTGTAACAAAAAGGTATACGCCCTACGCCAACCTGGGCGGCGCACAAGCCATAGACGTGGCTATCGACACGGTATTTAAATACCGCAAGAACAACCGCGGTTTGGAAAGTATCGCCATTACACCCAACGGCAAGATATACACCCTGATACAAAGCCCGTTGCTGTACCCCAACAGCACTGCAGGCGAAAACACACGCGTACATCGCCTGTTGGAAATAGACCCCGCCACCAACGCATACCGCATGTTTGCCTACCTGAACGAAGGCCCCATCGGCAGCGGCTCCAACCAAATACGTTTTAGGGATTGGAAAACCGGCGACATGGCTGCCATTAACGACAGCACTTTCCTGGTAATTGAAGCCGGCGCAAGAGGCACAAGCGATGTGAAAAAAATCTTCACCATCAATATCAACGGTGCAACCGTAATCACTTCCGGTCTTTACGGTGGTAAAACCGTAGAGGAACTGGTTGACTCCGCAGGCCTTGCCGCTCAAAACATCAAAGCCGTAAAGAAAAACTTGTTCATGGATTTGTTGGCTAACTCGTGGCCTGCCATCTATGATAAGTCCGAAGGCTTGGCTATCATCAACGACAGCACCATTGCAGTGGGTAACGATAACGACTATGGTCAAACATCACCCACCGCAAACGGTATACCCACTGCTACAAACGTAGCCTGCCACGTGGTTACCTACAGCCTTAAAGGGAATAACAAACTGAAAAATTACGGCGCACAGCAAGCCAATCTTTCTTTGGGAAGAACAGGTATAAGCTCTTCTCAGGCACCTTACCTGGTACCCACCGTACAAGATGGCGTGTTTACATCCATCCTCACTGCAGGTGATATGGTAGGTTCTTACGTCACACCCGGTTTGCCCGATGGTGCAGGCGCTTTCGATAACGGAGACGGTACCTTTACACTCGTGGTAAACCACGAATTCGGAAATACTTCAGGCGCGGTACACGCTCACGGTTCTACCGGTGCTTTCAACAGCAAATGGGTTATTAAAAAATCAGACCTCAGCGTAGTAAGCGGCGAAGACCTGATGAAGAACACTTACCTGTACAATACCGGCACTTCAAGCTACGATATGTACAATGCTGCCAATCCTTCTTCTTCAGCTCGTTTTGCACGTTTCTGCTCCGGCGATCTTCCTGCCATTACTGCTTTCTACAACAGCAAAACAGGAAAAGGTACACAAGCTCGCTTTATGATGAACGGTGAGGAAAACGGTACCGAAGGTCGTGCCATGGCACACATCATCACAGGTACCGAAGCCGGTAATTCTTACGAGTTGCCCTACCTTGGTAAATGTTCTTGGGAAAATATCGTTGCCAATCCTTTCGAAAGTGATTCCACTATCGTTGTAGGTACGGACGATGCCACTCCCGGTCAAGTATATGTTTACGTGGGTGCCAAAAAAACATCCGGTACCGAAATCGAAAAAGCCGGTCTTACAGGTGGGACTTTATATGGTATAGCCGTTACGGGTATGGTTACGGAAACAAGCGCAAGCGTTCCCGCTGCCAACAGCCCCTTTACACTGCAAAGCCTGGGTCAGGTACAAAACCTTACCGGTTCCACCATCAACACCAACAGTAACAACAAAGGTATCACTCAGTTCCTGCGCCCCGAAGATGCCGCTTGGGATCCTTCTTACCCCAACGACTTGTACTTTGTAACCACAAACGCTTTTGGTAAAGCCAGCAACCCCAGCCGCATGTGGCGTGTACGTTTCACAGACATTTCCAAACCTTCTTTGGGTGGTACCATTACCGCCGTATTAGACGGTACGGAAGGTCAGGAAATGATGGATAACATCGGTATAGACAAACATGGTCATATCATGATTGTTGAGGACGTAGGAGGTAACGCTCACATTGGTAAGATATGGCAGTATGATATCGCCAACGACCAACTGAAACAAGTGGGCGCACACGATACCACACGTTTCATCAGCGGTAGCTCTAACTATCTTACGCAAGACGAAGAAGCTTCGGGCATCTTCGATGCCGAAGAAATCCTCGGCCCGGGTATGTGGTTAACAACAGATCAAGCTCACTATGGCTTGCCCTCTCCCTTGGTTGAAGGCGGACAAATATTGGCTTTCTACAACCCCGACAACTCTGCCAATGCTCCCGAAATCAATGTTACGGGTAAAGGTGTTACCATCGTTGACGGTGACAACACACCTTCTACTGCAGATAATACAGACTATGGCAACGTAAACAAAACCGTTGCGGTAAATAAAACCTTCGTGGTGAGAAACTCAGGTAACGTTCCTCTGACTATCAGCGCCATCAATGTATCAGGTGCCCAGTCTGCCGAGTTCACGGTTACTGCTCCCACCGTGTTCCCGGTTAATATCAACGCCAACGACTCTGCCAATATCACGGTACGCTTTATGCCTATGGCAAACGGTGTGCGTAATGCCAAAGTGGAAATTGTAAACAACGATTACAACGAGCGCAACTACGATTTTGCGGTAACAGGTAACTCCGTATCGCCCAAAATCGATGTACAGGGTAACAACAACGCCATTAACAATGGTGATATTACGCCCGGTAGTGCCAACAATACCGATTTTGGCAGCGTACAGGTTAACAGCAGCGTAAACAAAACCTTTGACATCAAAAATACAGGTACGGGTACACTTACTATTACCAACGTTACATTCGGTGGCAGCAACGCTGCGGATTTTGCATGGGTAACGCCTCCCACATATCCCGTTGTTCTGGCTCCCAATGCCGGTCAAACGCTTACGGCCAGGTTCACACCTTCTGTGGTAGGTACACGCAATGCCACCGTTAACATTGCCAACGACGACATCGACAACACATCGTTCAGCTTTGCGGTGGAAGGCATGGGTATCGACAACACAAGCATCAACGGCGTGTCTCTGTCTTCCTTTGCCAAACTGTACCCCAACCCCACCGGCGATATGGCAACCGTTGCCATGAGCCTCTCCAAACAAGAGCGCATCACCATTTCCGTGGTTGACGTTAAGGGTAAAGAAGTACTGCCTACGGTAGAAGGTAACTACAGCGCGGGTGAGCAACGCATAACGCTCAACACGTCAAGCCTCTCCAACGGTGTATACTTCGTACAAATAGCTTCCGAAAAGGAAACTTCAAAAATTAAAATGGTAGTGATGCACTAATGCCTCACCATCAATAATAATCCTATTCACAGGGGTGCGCTTTCAACGGCGCCCCCTGTGAAATTTTAAAAAATCGTGCATCTGAAACGTGAAACGCTTATGAAAAAGACTTTTACAATAGTAATACTGGCCACGATTACAGCGGCATTGGCCTTCTCTTTCAAAACCAACAATACCGCCGAAGCCTATACCGCCGCTTATTATTCGGGCATCAACACGCTGGAGGCGGACATTGCTCGTCTATCCGGTGAAATCGCCAAAACAGATTTAAGTACCGAAGCAGGTAAAGAGCACCTGAGAACACAAATACACCTTACCCGCAAGGCTTTGAAGAGAGCCGATTTCTGGATGCGCTACCTTGACCCTTTGGCGCATAAAAAAGTAAACGGTCCCCTACCCGTGGAATGGGAAACAGAGGTATTCGAGAAATTTGAAAAACCTTATAAACGCGAGGGTGCGGGCCTTACATTGGCCGAGCTGTACCTGGACGAAGACAACCTTGACAAAAATACATTGGCAGCCCTTGTACAACAGGCCACCGATGCCATGCCCACATATCATGCAGACTCCGTAACGGGGCACCTGCAAAGCTATCATCACTTTTACCTCTGCAACAGGTTATACCTGCTTAACCTTGCAGCCATATACACCACTGGTTTCGAATGCCCCGCCCCGGAACAAGTCATTTCCGAACTGCGTGCCATGATGGCCGACGTGGCCGGCATATACAGTGCTTTCAACACAAGCTACCCCGAGCAAGCCTTACCGGCCGAGTATATGAGCCTTTATGCCGATGCTGTGGCTTTTGTAAATGCACAGCCCGATGACAACAGCAAGTTCGACCATTTCACATTCATCAGGAATTATGCAAACCCTTTGTTTACACAAAACCAGGAACTGATAATGCGCTACAGGGTAAGCAGCAAAAGCATGATAGATTACTCCCTCAGCAAAACGGCTACTTCCATCTTCAACAAAAAATTGTACAACGGCCAAAATCCCAAAGGCATCTTCCTTAGGGTGCAAGACGAAAAAGATTTGGCCCTGCTGGATAACCTGGGTAAGATGTTGTTTTATGACCCGCTTGTTTCGGGCAACAACAAGCGCAGTTGTGCTTCCTGCCACAATCCCACGCAGTTTTTTACCGATACCACGCGTGCCACGGCCCTGCATTTCGACGGTAAGCAATCCTTGCCCCGCAATGCGCCCACCCTGCTCAATGCGCAATACAATCACCTCGTAATGGCCGACGGAAAACACATCACGCTGCAAGAGCAAACCAAAGCCGTGATATGCAACGCCACCGAAATGGCTTGCGACGAAAAAGAAATGATGCGCAAACTGTTGAGCTGTAAGGAGTATAAAGATGGCTTTAAGCAACTGCTGAAGTATACGCCGCAGGAGCCTGAAATATCCTTTGAGCATGTGGTCTCGGCAATCACGTTTTACTACGGCAAATACGGCAAGTTCTATTCGCCCTTCGATGAGGCTATGAACAACAACAGGCCTTTGGCCGTTAATGCCCGAAACGGCTTCAATATCTTCATGAGTAAAGCACAATGTGCCACATGCCACTTCGTGCCCCAGTTCAACGGTGTTAAACCACCCTACATCGGTTCGGAATTCGAAGTGATAGGCGTACCCCGCGATACGGCATTTAAAGCCCTTAGCGCCGATAAGGGCCGCTACGAGGTAAACCCTGCCGAAGAAACACTGAACGCCTTTAGAACAGGCACCGTGCGCAACGCGGCACACACCGCACCCTACATGCACAACGGGGTATTTACCACGCTGGAGCAGGTGATAGACTTTTACGATGCCGGCGGCGGTGCGGGCCGCGGTCTTAATGTGCCCAACCAAACCCTCTCGGCCGACTCGCTGAAACTCACCAAAAGCGAAAAGGCAGACCTGATGGCTTTCATCCGCTCGCTGAACGAAGACGTGATTTTTGAAACGCCGCCCGCAAAACTGCCCAAATCCAAAATAAAAGAATTGAATGCCCGCAAAATAGGGGGCGAATACTAAAACGATAATAAAAAAATGAAACCGAGCGTCATTACTTGCATAGTGGCCATGTGTATGGCAGGCTTTACTTCCTTTGCCCAAAAAAAGGTTGAATATGCTTTCCCGGCCGAAATGGCCCCTGAAATACGGGAGCAATACGAGAAGATGTGCGATAAAGGCCTGATACTATACCGCCTGAACTGCGCCAAATGCCACACCACTTATCACCGCAAAAAAGAAATCATCCCCGATTTCAATTACGAGCAGATGGACGGCTATGCTGTGCGCATATCGAATCCGCAGCACGAGATGGCTTTGCCCGAAGAGCAGGTAACCCCCGAAGAACTGGCGCTTATTGCCACCTTTCTCAATTATAAAAAACGGAACGAAGAGAAGAAAAAATAGCATCGCTTTAACGGCAAACCGGAATACGCATAAGCAAGGGTATTTTTAAATGCGTAATTTTGCAGCCTTTATCGGCTTATGAAGATTCTAATGGTTTGTATAGGCAATATATGCCGCTCCCCTATGGCAGAGGGCATTATGCGCCATAAAATAAAGCAACACGGCCTCGATTGGACGGTGGCTTCGGCAGGCATCATTGCCAACCCCGGGCAGTCGCCCCATAAATTCTCGCAGAAAACCTGTTTCATGAAGGGCATCAATCTTGCCGGCCAAGGGGCTCGCAGGTTCAAGCCGGAGATGCTGGAGGAGTATGATTTGATTTACCCGATGTCGGAAGACGTGCTGAGCGAAATAAAGCGCATAGGCGGCCCCGATGCCGATTATAGCAAGGTAAAGCTGATATTGGACGAAGAGGAGCCGGGTGGCAATAACTCCGTACCCGACCCGCTGAACGGGCCCGAACAGTGGTTTGAAATAGTATATGGCATGTTGAACCCTGCCTGCGATTTTATCATAGAAAAATACAAGAACAAGCAATAGATGTCCAAACCATCCATTCCACAAGGTACACGCGATTTTTCACCCGCAGAGGTGAGGAAGCGTCAGTATATATTCAACACGCTGCGCACTATTTTCGAGCGCTACGGTTTCCAGCCTTTGGAAACGCCCGCCATGGAAAACCTTACCACGCTTATGGGTAAATATGGTGAAGAAGGCGACAGGCTTATTTTTAAAATATTGAACAACGGCCTGCATGAAAAGAAAGATACCGACAAAGAAAAGCTGAATGCGGAATGGAGCCGGATATTGGATAAACCTTACTCTTCATCCGTAGTTACGGAACGTGCCCTGCGTTACGACCTTACCATACCTTTTGCCCGCTACGTGGTGATGCACCAAAACGAATTGGCATTCCCCTTCCGCCGCTACCAGATGCAGCCCGTTTGGCGTGCCGACAGGCCGCAACGCGGCCGCTATCGCGAGTTTTGGCAATGCGATTGCGATGTGGTGGGCAGCACTTCGCTGATAAACGAAGCAGAGTTGCTTTGCATTTACCGCGAAGCTTTTCATCAGTTAAAAGTGCCCGGCGTTACAATAAAGGTAAACAGCCGCAAACTGCTGGCCGCTATCGCCGAGTTGTGCAACGCACCGGAAAAGATGATTGATATTACCGTGGCGTTGGATAAGCTGGACAAAATAGGATGGGACGGTGTGGTAACCGAGCTTACCCAACGCGGTATTGATACCGAGGGCATCAATACTATTGAAAAAGTAATCAACGTTACGGGCAGTAACCAAGAGAAACTTGCCGCACTGGAAAACATCATGGCCGGCAGCGAAACCGGCAAAGCCGGTATAGAAGAGTTAAAGCAAACATTGGCTTATCACGATACGCTGAGAAACGATGCATGGCAATCTGCAGTATTGGTAGACATCAGCTTGGCTCGCGGTCTTAACTATTACACGGGCGTTATTGTGGAAGTGATAACCGATGCAGTAAAGATGGGCAGCATTGGCGGCGGCGGTCGCTACGACGACCTTACCGGTCTCTTTGGCCTCAAGAACCTATCGGGCGTGGGTGTATCCTTCGGTATCGACCGCATCTATGATGTAATCGAAGAACTGAACCTCTTCCCGCAAGAATTGGCTACCGGCAGCAAGGTAATGATACTAAACTTCGGAGGCGAAAACGAAACATATGCGTTAATTATATTGAGTGCTTTGAGAAATAGCGGAATCGCGGCCGAAATATACCCCGAAGCAGCCAAGTTTGATAAACAAATGAAGTATGCCAACAAGCGCGGCATGTCTTATGTAATATTGCCCGGCGATGATGAGCGCAAGCAAAACATGCTGGCACTGAAAAACTTTGAAACCGGCGAACAGCGCACAATCACCCTCGAAGAGTGTATTAACATACTCGCCTAATCCTGTTCATCCTTTAATCTTGTGCATCCCGGTTAAGACAATAAAGAAGCGGCCACGAGCCGCTTTTATTTTATATACTTACGTTGCCGAAGAAATATGAGCAAAGTCCCCTTTAGGGGATTTAGGGGGCACAAAAAAAGCGGCTCATGAGCCGCTTTTTTATTAAATGTTTTTCGTTCTTAGAAGTTTTTGAACGCGGGGCATTTAGACTGCCAGTATTCGCGCAGGTTACCAAATGCCTTAAAGTATATTGTTACGGTAATGTTTGTAAAGTAGTACCAATCGTTGGCCTTACTGTCTCCGCGTTGGTATTTGTAATCGGGATAGTTGCGGTCCCATTGGGCGTTAGGCAATTCATCCGTACGGAAAGAAAGCTCTGCCGCTTGCGCTCCGCGATAAGCTTTCAGCGTATCGAGGTTAACATAGGATTTGCTCACGTCATCCAAGTAATCGGTATTCGTGTAGCGGAAACCTACTTCCGTAGTCAGGAATATGGTTTTACCGATGAAGAATTTAAGACCACCACCAAAGGGGAAGGCCATATTCACCAGTTTATATTCTTTACGGTCGGGGTAGCCGGGTATATTTTGGCCCTCGGTACCCAATGAACGCAGGTAAACTCTTTCGCCCCTCATACCGTCGGTATAAGGATTGTAATGGAATGCCGCGATACCGGCCCAGATATAAGGCGTAATCTTCATCCTGTCGGCCTCAATGGGCAGGAAGTTTAACTCCAGACCACCATGCATTTCAAACAGGTTGCTGGCAAAGCGCAGGTTACGCTCGCGCTTCACTTGCACGTCAGACAGGCTGTCGGCAGCCGTCATGGCGGTGTAAGACGCACCCAAACGCACACCCAGGTTGGGATTGAAGAAGTGCTTATACACCACGCCACCCATCGGTCGTCCTCCGTAATTGGGATACATTTTATCCTGCAGGTCGCCATAATAAAAGTTCACACCGGCAGACAAGCCCACCTCGTGGTGCGCCTGGCCGAAAGAAGACACAAATGGCGTCAGCAGTGCTAAAGAAAGTATAAAACGTTTCAAGGCCTATTATTTTTTATATCCGTTGATAGCGAAAGATAGAAACAATTTTTGAAAAACAAAACATACCGTTAAAGCTTTAATTCGTGGCGGTGTTTTTCAATGCACACGTTGGGGGCGGCAGGCCTCATGGCATCGCCCCGGGCTCGCCCCTGTACCGCCCCTGCAAAACCGGCCTACCATACTACCGCCTAAAGGCTTATTTTTGCCCCCGTTCAATTAAAAATATTGAGAATGAATCTCGTTGCCGAACTTAAAGAAAGAGGGCTGATACAGGACATTATGCCCGGTACCGAAGAACAACTACAAAAAGAGATGACTTCGGGCTACGTGGGTTTTGACCCCACCGCCGACAGCCTGCACGTGGGCAACCTGGTGCCCATCACCCTGCTTATGCGCCTGCAAAGGGCCGGCCACAAGCCATATGCGTTGGTAGGCGGCGCCACCGGTATGATAGGCGACCCATCGGGCAAATCGACAGAACGTAACCTGCTGGATATGAACGTAATATCCAAAAATTGCAATGCCATCCGCAAGCAATTGGAGAAGTTTCTGGACTTTGATACCTCCAAGCCCAATGCCGCGCAAATGGTGAATAACTATGATTGGTTCAAAGACATTTCTTTTCTTGACTTCATACGTGATGCGGGTAAGCACATTACCGTGAACTATATGATGTCCAAGGATTCCGTGCAAAAGCGCCTGGAAACCGGTCTTTCTTTCACGGAGTTTACCTACCAACTGATTCAGGGATATGATTACTATCACCTGCATGTTTCGAACAATATAAAGCTGCAAATGGGTGGTGCCGACCAGTGGGGCAATATTGTAACCGGTACCGAACTGATACGGCGTAAGGGTGGCGGAGAGGCTTTTGCCTTTACCTGCCCGCTTATCACAAAAGCCGACGGAAGCAAATTCGGTAAATCGGAGAGCGGCAATGTGTGGCTGGATCCCGAAAAGACATCCCCCTACCGTTTCTACCAGTTTTGGCTGAAACAGGCCGATGAAGACTCGGAGCGTATGGCCATGACCTTCTCCTTCCGCCCGTATGAAGAGCTGAAAGCCCTTATAGAAGAACACCGCACGGCACCCCACCTGCGCAAGCTGCAAAAGGCACTGGCAGAAGAGTTAACCGTCTTGGTACACAGTGCCGAAGATTTGGCACTGGCACAAAAAGCCTCCGATATATTATTCGGGCAAGGCACGGTAGACGCTTTGCGCACATTAAACGAGAAACAATTACTGGAAGTGATGGACGGCGTGCCCCAAGTAACCGTTGCCAAAGAAGTGCTGACCAACGGCACCGATTTGGTTACCTTCCTGGCTGAGGCGGGTGTTTTTGCCTCCAAAGGCGAGGCGCGCAAAATGATACAGAACGGCGGCTTCAGCATCAACAAAGAAAAAGTTCCGGGTATCGAATTTGCACTTACCCCCGACTTGCTGCTCAATGAGCGTTACCTCTTACTGCAAAAAGGAAAATCAAATTATACGCTGGCATTATTCAATTAAACTTATCTCATACCATACACGAAAACGGGCACCTTTTAGGTGCCCGTTTTTATTCTTGCCAAAATCAAAAAATCAATATCCCAATATCAAATCCCCCGAAGGGTCAAAACAAATACAAACATGCCCGCTACCGGGATGAAAGGCACAGCCCGGGCAATCGGAAGGCAGGTACCCGTGGTTGGTATAGCAACTGGTTCCGGGTATAGGATTGGGTTCTATAATACCGCAGGTATTAAACGCAGGAGGAGGAGTACCGGGCGGGAAACCGCCATCCATTTGGCACCACGGTATCACCTTATTATCGTTGCATATCATGTAGGCTTGTACCAAACCCGGACCACAAGGTGGTTGTGGCGGAAAAAACGTCATTGAATGGGCGGGTATTGTTGCGGTTATCTGTACCGTATAAGTGTGAGCCGGCCCGGGAGGATCCGCAAACGTAACCATGGAATTGCCGGGAGTGGTAACCGCCGCGGGGCATGGCCCGGAATTAGGATCATAGCAAATTATAGAAACCGTCATGGGGCAATCGGTGTTGTTAAAGATGTTTTGCGCTTTTGCAACGTTGCCCCAACTACATAGCATTATCAGTCCCAATAAGTACTTCATAAAGTAAAGTTTAGGAATGCCTACTCTTTGATCCGCTTTTCGGCTTTCGCGGGAGCAGTAATTTTCAGTGAAGCGCTTCGATATGTGATTATTGCTTATCTCAAATATAACACACCGATATCAATAAATGAAAAAATAATGTGTATTTTAAAATATGCATTGAAACTCAACAAGTTGAATGATTAATTTAAATAATAAAGCCGCTCTCGGTAAGAGAACGGCCTAAAAAAAATGAGGTTATACATATTAACTGCCCCTGGTTCCACCCGTTTTCACAGGCTTCTTGGCGAAGCCCACTGCCTTGCCGGGCTTTACTTGTGCTTTTGCGCCGGCTGCATTGGTGCCTTTTGCAGCGCCTTTTGCGCCTTTCTTATCTTTGTTATTTCCCGATAGTATAGACATGGTTAATATTTTTGAGGTTATGCCAAATCTACACAAAAGCTCGATTGGCAGCTCATAAAATTCTATTAAAAATATGAACGCGACAAATTATCAACAGACGTTCGTAGGTTTGCGATGATGGAATACAAGCCTTTTAAAAGGGAAGAAGCCGAGGAAATAGCCGAAGACTTTGAGGACCTGCCCGGCACACCGCTAAACGGGAGCCAGGATGCCCCCGATATCAGTTACGTGTTGGTTACACCTTTTGCACCGGCAAAAAGAGATGCCTATATCATGGCCTATCATAGCGGCGTGGAGACAGTAGTGCCCGAAGACGAAACCGAGTATGATGTGGCCATAGTGGTGATGGATGAGAACGGCGATATAGGGCTGTGCGAAACGGCGCGTGAGTATGTAAACACTCGAGGTATCAATTATCATTTCCCGGCTTGACGTACATTTACAAAACGTTATGGCTCCCCGATTGGTCCGCAACATATTACTACTGACTGCGCTGATGGCGCTTACGCTGCCGGCCTTCTATTGCAATCCGCCGGAGCAGGCCATGGCAAGCGAGCAATCTTCTCCGTGGAAAAACATATACGATACCACGGTGCAATATGTAGGTATGGAAACCTGCCGAACCTGCCACGAGAGCGTATACCAAACTTATATCCAAACCGGTATGGGACAATCTTTTGACCATGCCACCTTACAAAAATCCGCTGCGGAGTTTACCCATGCACCCGTATACGATAAAGACCTTGACTTTTATTATAAGCCCGCCTGGAAGAACGATTCGCTATACATCACCGAATATAGGCTGGAAGGCAAAGACACGGTACACAAGCGAGTGCAGAAGGTGGATTACATCGTAGGCTCGGGACAACATACCAACTCGCACATCTTCAGTTCGGGCGGCTACCTGTACCAGGCACCTATAACTTTTTATACGCAAAAGAAACGTTGGGACCTGGCGCCGGGCTTTGAAAACGGTGCCAACAGTCGCTTTAACCGGCTGATAGAAATAGAGTGTATGAGCTGTCACAACGGCTTCCCCGAATTTGTACAAAACAGTCAAAACAAATACGTAAGCCTGAAAACAGGTATAGATTGCGAACGCTGTCACGGCCCCGGCGGATTGCACGTGCAAGAAAAACGGGCCGGCAATATAGTAGACACCTCCAAAGGACCGGACTATACGATTGTAAACCCGCGCCGCCTGCCTACGGAACTACAAAACAACGTATGCCAACGCTGCCATCTGCAAGGCATAGCCGTACTGAATGACGGAAAAACCTTCTTCGACTTCAGGCCGGGTATGCATCTCTCTGAAGTGATGAACGTGTTTATGCCACAATACGAAGGCGCGCGCGACAAGATGATAATGGCATCGCATGTGGAGCGCATGAAGAAAAGCCTCTGTTATGTCAACTCCGGGCAAATGAGTTGTATTACCTGCCACGACCCGCATGTAAGTGTAAAATTCACCCCAAACAGCCAATACATTAATGCCTGCATGAAATGCCACGGCAATAAGGATAAGATACAATGCACGGAAGCACCCGCGGTACGCGCCACCAAAAACGATAACTGCGTGGCCTGCCATATGCCCAAACAAGGTAGTATAGACATACCGCACGTAGCCGTTACAGACCACTACATCCGTCGCCGCCCGATGGATGACACACTGGAGAAAAAAATTACCGCTTTCCTGGGCCTGCAATGCTTTAATAACGAGAAGCCCGATGCCATAACCACCGCACGCGCCTATATGGAATTTTATGAGCGCTATAATCCCAATAAAGGGCTATTGGATTCGGCGATAGGATACCTTAACCGCCAAAAGGAAACCGAGACAAAAGAAAAGCAAGGAAGAGATTATATACGTGCCTATTACCTGTTGCAAGATTTTCCGCAACTGCTGCAATATGCCGACTTGCTGCAACCACAAAATATTAACGATGCATGGACAGCCTACCGCATAGGCGAAGGATATATGCGTACCGGAAGCCCCGATAAAGCCCTGCCTTGGTATGCGCGTGCCGTGGCCATTTGGCCCCATGCGCTCGATTTCCAAAACAAATACGGCACCTGCCTGCTGGCACTCAACAAACCGGGCGAGGCCGAAAAAGTATTTTCATTCATCATCTCCGAAAACCCAAATTACCAACAGGCGCATACCAATATCGGTTTCATATACCTGAGGCAAGGCAATGCCACCATGGCTTATAATCATCTGATAAAAGCCAACAGGCTGGACCCTGACCATGAGCAAACGCTCATTAACCTGGCAGTGTGGTACCATGCCGACAGACAAGACGACAAAGCCAAAAAAGTATTGCTACACCTGCTGAAAAAACATCCGGAAAACGAGCAGGCCAAAGCCATGCTGGCCGACTTATAACGCATAATTAAGGAAAAGCCTCGCACTAAGGTTGCCTAAAGTCATATCGAAATCCGCGAAATTATTGCTGATGGAGACAGTGACCATACCCGGCCAAGCTTCCGCGCCCAGGTTCACGCGCTTAAATTGCGCCTTGATACCCAAAGTAGGTACAAACCCGGCATAAAACAGGCTGCCGTAGTCAACGGTGCTTTTATAGGTATCAAACTCGGTTATCAGGCCACGATGATATTTTACCACCGAAGATTCCAGCTCTCTTTTACCATACCCTGCTCGCGCCTCCAGCGCGGCAAAGAGATAAATATTTCTGTAAAAATTGCGTTGTGCCTGCACTGCGGCTCCCAACATCGGCATACGGCTGCGAAATATATAGCGCACTTCCGCAACGGTATCGTATGCAATAGGCCATAGTTCTTTACGCTCGCCGGTACGCAAGTGGCCATAAGCCAGGAAAAACCTATAGCTTTTATACTCGTTGCGACGAACTATATATTGCAATCCGGAAAGGTTAACGCCCGCAGTAAAAGGGCCTTTAGCCTGCTCCACAAACAGTCCCAGTTCGGGTCTGTAAGAACGCTTCTCAGCTATATGCCCGGTGGTTTGTGCCAACGCATATTGACAGAAAAAGAAAAATATCATCAATAAAGGCACTCGCATACAAGAGATTATTCGTTGCGACGAAAAATACATCAAAGTATTTGAAGAATGAAGCATAGGCCCTTAGCACAGATTTTTTAGCGGAGTGATGCAAATAACATTTCGCCGCAATGAACGAAATATTATCGTTAAAAGCAGAGGCTATATTCCCCCTATCACCGGACGTAAACATAATCTTAACACATACTACCCTCTTTAGCCCTAAAGCCCTAAGCTCGTTTTAGTATATTTGTAATAGTGAGATTTCATATTCGTGCATATGGCTTTTTCATTGTATTGTTTGCAATGCTACTCTGTTATGTACCGGGCATCGCAAAATCATACGATACGAAGCCGGGCCGGACACATAGCGTAGGAACAAGATTGAGTGCCAGCCTCTCTCACAAAAATCATTGTAAGCATTTAAGTCCCACAGGCAAGCATAATCCGGCCGATGTAGTACAGCAAAATAACGGCTACCGCAGCAACGCAAGCCATGCCAAAGACAAACTCGGTGAGCTGCTTGCCGAAACCGGCCATATCTATATCAACCTATTTATATCAAATCGCACACCCTTCTTACAATCGGGCCGTACGGATGTATTTATATCGGCAACAAAAAAGCTGATATATCCCAAGCATTGGTTTTGGTAATCTCCGGGTATCATTTATAAATAATACCGACACACATGTGCCCTATACACAGGTATGGGCTATGTACATTTTCGCTTTGGCGACATTACCAAAACATACAGAACTATATGGTTCATTTACCACAGTTAATTACCGACTTGGGATTGATAATGGGTGCGGCGGCCGTTGTTACCTTTTTGTTTAAAAGACTGAAACAACCAACCGTATTGGGTTACATTATAGCGGGACTCTTGGTTGGCCCTCATTTCTCGTTTTTGCCCAGCGTAGCCGAAAAAGAGAGTATAGAGGTATGGGCGGAGTTAGGCGTGATATTCCTGCTGTTTAGCTTGGGGCTGGAATTTAGTTTTAAGAAACTGATGAAAGTCGGAGGCTCCGCATCCGTTACGGCGGTGGTGGAAGTAGCCGTAATGTTGCTGGCGGGTTACATTGCCGGTAAGGCTATGGGTTGGTCGCTAATGGACAGCATATTTCTCGGCGGGGTACTCTCGATATCATCCACTACCATCATCATACGGGCTTTTGACGAATTGGGTCTTAAAGGAAAAAAATTTGTAAGCCTTGTATTTGGCATACTGGTGGTAGAAGACCTCGTGGCCATCGTATTGATGGTGCTGCTATCTACCTTGGCGGTGAGCAAACAATTCAACGGAACGGACATGCTTTTATCCATAGCAAAATTGGTGTTCTTTCTTACACTTTGGTTTATTTCCGGCATCTTCTTCCTGCCCTCGTTACTGCGCAAGGCACGTAATTTCATGAATGATGAAATGTTGCTCATCAGCTCGGTGGCGCTGTGTATACTGATGGTAATACTGGCAACACAGGTAGGGTTTTCCCCAGCCCTGGGCGCCTTCATCATGGGCTCGATATTGGCGGAAACTACTTTGGGCGAGAAAATAGAGCACCTCACAAAATCGGTTAAAGATGTATTCGGCGCTGTATTCTTCGTATCGGTAGGTATGCTGATAGATCCCAAAATGCTGGTGACTTATGCCGGTCCCATACTTATCATAACCGTTATTACCATCGTAGGCAAGATGTTTAGCACAACATTGGGCGCCATCGTATCCGGACAGCCCCTTAAGCCCTCGGTACAAGCAGGTATGAGTTTGGCGCAAATAGGCGAATTCTCCTTTATCATCGCCACGCTGGGTCTTACACTAAAAGTAACAAGCGGTTTTCTCTACCCTATTGCAGTGGCGGTTTCGGCCATCACCACGTTCACCACACCATACCTCATCAAATTTTCGGTGCCCTTCTACAACCTGTTGGATAAGCACTTGCCGAAAAGGCTAAAAAATGCGATAGAGCGTTACAGCTCAGACACACAGCACATAAAGATGGAAAGCGACTGGAAGGTGGTCATTCGCTCCTACCTGGTACAGATAACCATATATACTATCATCATACTCGGTATCATCGTTTTCACCTCCCGATATATATTAGTCGACAAGCCTACAGATTCACTTGCCAATATACTGGTAGCAGTTGTTGTGCTCCTTGTCATATCACCTTTTCTATGGGCGCTGGCCATACGTAAGATAAAACCGGAAGCAACGCACCGACTTTGGCATAACGGCAAATATAAAGGCCCGTTGATATTGCTTCAGGCATTGCGTCTTGTACTAGCCATACTACTTATAGGCGCTCTCATCAACAGCTTGCTTTCACTTTACTACGCATTGGGGGCGCTGATACTGTTTATCATATTTGCTTCACTAAACTACAGAAAGCTGCAGCGCGTATACGAGCGTATCGAGCGTATGTTCATCTCCAACTTCCTGGATAGGGAAGAGCAGGAGCGCAAACGTAATCGTTATGACCTTGCGCCATGGGATGCCCACATCACCAGTTTCGTTATTTCGGCAGACTTTACCGGCATAGGTAAAACACTTATGGAGTTGCAACTGCGAGAATCATTGGGTGTGAATATTGCGATGATACGTCGCGGAGCGTATGCCATACATGTACCCCACAGGCTGGAAAAAATATATCCCGGCGATACGTTGCACATTATAGGTACCGACGAGCAAGTGGAAGCCTTTAAAAAATATATGACCGCAAATATGCTCACCGCTCCTAATTACGAGCTTGGTGAGCAAGATATATCTCTGCAGCATGTAGAAATATCGGAGGGATCAGAGCTTAGTGGCAAAACGATAAAGGAGTCCGCCATACGCGAGCAAACCAAGGGCCTGATAGTAGGTATAGAACGTAACGGCGAACGTCTGCTGAACCCTGAGTCTTCCGTTACCCTGCAAGCCCGCGATATGCTTTGGATAGTGGGTAATAAAAAAAGAATAATGCTCTTGTGGAAAAGAGGCACCGTTAGTTAACCTCCTTAAACATTATTTACAATGAAGAAAATTCTTGTTCCCACGGATATGACCAACAGGTCTAAAGCCGCAATAAAATTTGCCATACAATTGGCCAAAGGCTTGCATGCCGAAGTTACATTTCTGCATGTAAACAAACACGGATATGAAACGGAATGGACCGAACCCGAGCAAAGGGCAACCATAAAAATGCGGAAAGAGCATTTGCAAGAACAACTGGAAAACCTTGTGCTTGAAGAATACGAATTGCAGAATATTATACCAATCAGTTACCAAACTACAATCTTCTACCACTTTGGCATTGTGAACAGCATTGTGGAATATGCAAAGGCCCACGGCTGTGATTATATATGTGCCACAACACATGCCTCAGACGGCTGGGAGCGATTATTGGGATCAGACATAGACAACCTCGTACGCGAGGCATCGGTGCCCGTATTTTGTGTACCTTATAATTACGAACCGCAACCTATAACCCGGGTGCTATACGCATCAGATATGGAAGACTATGAAAACGAACTGGCTACGATAACAAATCTTGCCCAGGCTAAAAACGCAAAAATAGAATCGGTACACTTTACGGAAGATGAACAACAGGTGCCGTTAACCAACCGGGAGTTACAACATTTAAATTTGAACATCGTGAAGAAGGACTCGACGCTTGCTCTTGCCGAGCAGATAGCCAACACGGTAGCAGATCGCCGGCCATCCTTGGTTGTGATGTTCACCAAAAGAGACCGTTCGCTATACGAAATGCTTTTTAAAGTATCGCTAACAAGAAAGCTGATGTTTGGATTGCATGCGCCACTATTGATATGCTACAAGACATAAAAATAGCCGGGTAATCCCGGCTTTTTTAGCAATTAAAAATATTACCTCCCAGCTTTATAGCGCTTGTCTACCTCGTTCCAGTTTATCACGTTCCAAATGTTGGTGAGATATTCGGGACGACGGTTTTGGTACTTCAGGTAGTAGGCATGCTCCCACACATCGATACCCAATATGGGTGTACCCTTTACGTCGGCTACGTCCATCAGCGGGTTATCTTGATTGGGTGTGGAAGTTACTTCGAGTTTACCGTCTTTTACGATAAGCCAAGCCCATCCGCTACCAAAGCGAGTGGCACCTGCCGTGTTCATTTTTTCTTTCAGCGCGTCCAAAGAGCCGAATGTCTCGTTGATGGCATTGGCCAAATCACCTTCGGGCTGTGTGCCTGCGGGGCCTAAAACCTCCCAAAACAGGGTGTGGTTATAGTGACCTCCGCCGTTGTTGCGTACTGCGGCCGGATATGCGGAAATATTTGCCATAAGTTCTTCAAGCGTTTTGTTTTCCGCATCGGTACCGGCAATGGCTTTGTTCAGGTTGTCCACATAAGCCTGGTGATGCTTATCGTGGTGTATTTGCATGGTTTGCGCATCTATATGCGGCTCCAAAGCATCAAACGCATAAGGTAATGCGGGAAGAGAATGTGCCATAGTATTTAAATTGTTTTGGTTGTTTAAGACACCAAAGGTAAAAGACCATGCCCTAACGCCAAAGCAGGATCGCGTTATTTATAGGTAATTTTAATAGCGCTATAAGCAGGATGGCATTATTGAGATAATAAAACCTTTGTTAGTTCCTATGCTTCAATGGCTTAGCACCTTAAGCTATTCTTTATTTTTCTTAAACCTTTAAAAATGAGCAACATAGGCATTATTGCCATACTTGTAAAACTCATAAAGGTGCGTAAGTGCGTATATTTGAGCGCTTTTTAAATCCGGCTAATGAGTCTTCCTTCGATATCACTGAGGCGCCCCGTACTTGCCATAGTTTTAAATATTATCATTATCATCTTCGGAGTTATCGGCTTCGATTTTTTAGGTATACGCGATTACCCGTCCATCGACCCACCCATTATCAATGTACGTACATCGTATGCGGGAGCGAATCCGGATATTGTGGAGTCGCAGATTACCGAGCCGCTGGAGAAATCCATCAACGGTATAGCGGGCATCAAAACCATTTCTTCTACCAGTGCACAGGGCAACAGTAACATTACAGTAGAATTTGACTTGGGTGTGGACTTGGAAGCAGCGGCCAACGATGTGCGCGACAAAGTATCGCAAGCGGTGCGCAATCTACCACAAGATATAGATGCCCCTCCCGTGGTAAGCAAAGCCGATGCCAGTGCACAGCCTATCATATCCATGACGGTGCAGAGCGACACCAAAAACCAGTTGGAGCTTACGGAATATGCGGAGAACGTGCTGGTAGAAAGGCTGCAAACCATACCCGGGGTAAGCAGTATACGTATATGGGGCGAAAAACGCTATGCCATGCGCCTGTGGCTTGACCCGCTGCGTATGGCAGGCTACGGCATCACCTTTGCTGATGTGGAAGCGGCACTTAACCGCCAAAATATAGAGTTACCCGCGGGTAAGCTTTCGGGCAGTAATACCGAGCTTTCGGTGCGCACGTTCGGCCGACTGTATAGCGAGGAGGACTTCAACAACCTGATTGTAAAGAATGTAAACGGTACAGACATACACCTGAGGGAAATAGGCGAAGCCGTATTGGGACCGGAAAACGAAGAAAGCGTATTGAAGGAAAGCGGCATACCCATGATTGCCTTAGCCCTTACCCCCCAGCCCGGCTCCAACTACGTGGCCATTGCCGATGAATTTTACAAACGCTACGAAGAGATAAAGAAAGACATCCCTGCCGACTTTAAAGTGCAAATAGCCATGGATACCACGGCGTATATCAAAAAGTCGATATCGGAAGTGGAAGAAACCCTGTTCATAGCCTTTGCACTCGTAATCATCATTATCTACCTCTTCTTCAGGGATTGGCTGATTGCCATAAGGCCGCTGATAGATATACCCGTGAGCCTTATAGGCGCATTCTTCATCATGTATGCCATGGGCTTCACCATCAACATACTTACGCTGCTGGCCATAGTACTGGCTACCGGCCTTGTGGTGGATGACGGTATAGTGGTAACGGAAAATATATTTAAAAAGATAGAGAAAGGCATGGAAAAACACCGTGCCGCACGCGAGGGCAGCGAGGAAATATACTTTGCCGTAATCTCAACGTCCATAACCCTTGCCGTGGTGTTTTTGCCCATCGTGTTTCTACAAGGCTTTACGGGTGCGTTGTTTAGAGAGTTTGGTATAGTGGTGGCCGGTGCGGTATTGATTTCCGCATTTGTATCCCTTACACTTACCCCTGTACTTAACGTATACCTCACCCGCAAGGTGCACAAGCCCTCCAAGTTCTACATCCGCTCCGAGCCTTTCTTTTTGGGTATGGAACGCGGCTATAAACGCGCCCTGATATGGATTATGCGTCGCAAATGGGTAGCCATAGCGGGCGTGGCGGTGTGCTTTGTGCTCATATTTGTTATAGGCGGCGGATTGCAGAGCGAGCTGGCACCACTGGAAGATAAAGGTCGTTTTCGTGCGCAGATATCGGCACCCGAGGGTACCTCTTACGATGCCATGGACGATTATATGAATGAATTGGTGGGCATGGTGGTGGATTCGGTACCGGAGAGAGAAGTGATACTTTCCGTAACGGCCCCCGGTTTTACCGGCTCGGGCGCGGTAAATACCGGCTTCATGAACGTGCGACTGACCGAACCGCAAGACCGCGAGCACACGCAGGATGAGATAGTGCAAATGGTGAACAAAAACTTTCAGAAATATAATTTCGGAAAGGCCTTTGCGGTGCAGGAGCAAACCATATCCGTGCAACGCGGCGGTAGTGCCTACCCAATCGTCTTCATCCTACAAAACATCAATTTTGAAAAGCTGACCAAAGTACTCCCCCGCTTTATGGATGAGGTGAGCCAAAACCCCATCTTTCAAGGCGTGGATGCCGACCTGAAATTCAATAAGCCGGAAGTAACGATATCCATAGACCGTAACAAGGCATCGCAATTGGGCGTTTCCATACAGGACGTGTCTCAAACATTGCAGCTGGCGCTGAGTAACCGCCGTTTCGGATATTTTACCAAGAACGGTAAGCAGTACCAAGTATTGGGACAAGTGTTTCGTAAAGACCGCGACGCACCGGCAGACCTGAAGACCTTTTACGTGCGCACCGCTTCCGGCGACCTGGTATCAATAGACAATCTGATAACCGTGGAAGAAACAACCAGCCCCTCGCAGATATACCACTACAACCGTTACAAATCGGCTACCATATCGGCAGGTCTTGCACCCGGCAAAACCATTGGCGACGGTATCGCGGAAATGGAGAAGATATACCAACAACTAAAACAAGAAAAAGTAATTGACGATACCTTCAGCAGCTCTTTGGGCGGTGCATCGCAAGACTATAAAGAAAGTTCATCGAACACGATGTTTGCCTTTGTGCTGGCGCTGATACTGATATACCTGATATTGGCCGCACAGTTCGAAAGCTTTATCGACCCGTTCATCATCATGCTTACGGTACCACTGGCATTGGCCGGCGCCTTGCTCTCGCTGTGGATGTTCGGGCATACGCTCAACATATTCTCGCAGATTGGTATGATTATGCTTATAGGGCTGGTAACCAAAAACGGTATCCTTATAGTGGAATTTGCCAACCATATACGCGATAAGGGCAAATCGAAAGTGGAATCCGCGGTTTATGCCGCCTCCATGCGTTTACGCCCCATTCTTATGACCAGTATGGCCATGATATTCGGTGCATTGCCGCTGGCGCTGTCGCTGGGCGCGGCATCTACCAGCCGCATACCGCTGGGTATTGTGATAGTGGGCGGTGTATTATTTTCGCTGCTGTTGTCCTTATTAATCATACCCGTTATGTACACCTTGCTGTCGCGCAAGAAAAACATTAACCCTTCGGCCATATCCAAATTAGACGAATAGAAGCATGCTGAAACAATCTCTCATACTGTTGTTCTTATCCTGCGGCACATCGGCTTGGGCGCAGGAGCGCCTTACGCTGGAAGATGCCGTGGAACGCGCATTGAAACACAACTTTGACATACGCATTACCCGCCTGGGTGCGGAACAGGCCGCGGCCAACAATACCGCCGGCAACGCGGGTATGTTGCCCAACATCAATGTAACGGGCGGTGTGACCGCAGGTAGCGCAAACACGAATATAGAATTTGCAGACGGCCGAGTGCAGGAAGTGAACAATGCGGCATCCTTAAGCTATAATGCCAATGCCGGCCTCAGCTGGACACTGTTTGACGGCGGGCGTATGTTCATCATAAAAAAGCAACTGAACGAGCTGGAGGCATTGGAGCAATCCAGGCTGAAAGAACAAGTACAATATATAGTATCGCAAACCATACAGGCTTATGCGCAAGTGGTATTGCAGCATCAGCAAGGCATTGCCATAGATACCGGCCTTGCCCTTGCACAGACCCGCATGACACTTACACAACTGCAATACGAAACCGGTGCATCGGCCAAGGTAGATTATTTACAGGCACGCGTGGATTATAACAGCCGTCGGTCGGACTCGCTAAACCAACAGGCCGCGCTTAACGCGGCATTTGCCAATCTTAACGTGCTTATGGGCGAGGAGGCTTTGGAAGAATATAACGTAGATGACAGCTTGGAACTGAATACCAACTTAGAGCCCACGGATAAAGACCGCCTAAAGGAGGTAAACCCGTCTTTGGATATAGCCCGCCGCAACGCCTATATATCGGAGTTGAACGCACGCGTGGCCCGCACCTTTCATTGGCCCACATTGGCACTGAACGGCGGCTACAACTACAGCCGCACACAAAGCCAGGCAGGTTTTGCCCTGTTCAACCAAAGCACGGGACCACAAGGCGGCCTTACACTGAACCTGCCCATCTTCAACGGAGGTAACATTAACCGCCAAGCCAAAGTAGCCTCGCTGCAGGCCATGCGCGACGACCTGTTATACTCGAAACAGACCACGGAACTGAGCCGTCGCTACCGTGTGGCTTGGCGCAATTACGAAGTATCTGTGGCAGCTTATCGTCTGGAACTGGATAACCTGAAAGATGCCAAAGAGAATGCGGATATACAGCGTGCACGCTTTAAAGTAGGTATAGCCACCACGCTGGAAACACGGGAAGCCGAGAACGGCTATGTACAAGCACTGGTGAGATTATATACCGCGGCTTATAACGTAAAAGTAAACGAAACCGTGGTATTGGAATTGGAGAACGAACTGGTGAAATAAATAGTCTGAATCGGGATTTTCGGGATTTACAGGATTTTACAAAATGACTCAATCACGCCGTTGCGATGCCGCGAAGCGCAGAAGCAATTTTACGAAATATTTGACGCGCGATTTTCATAACCCGGCGCATCGCGAGATTGCTTCGTCATCCTACGGATTCCACGCAATGACGTACCGCAGTATAATACAAAAGCCCCTTAACGGGGCTTTTGCTTTTTACGATAAAGGTCTCTATATGTGTTGCTTGAAATATTCCAGTGTTCTTTTCAATCCCTCGGCACGGTCTACCTTGGGTTCCCATCCCAGTATGGATTGGGCTTTGGTAATATCCGGCTGACGTTGTTTGGGATCGTCTTGCGGCAGCGGCTCGTATACAATCTTCGATTTTGATTCGGGAATCAACTTTAAAATCTCTTCCGCAAATTGCAGCAGGGTTATCTCCGAGGGGTTGCCTATGTTTACCGGCAGGTGATAGTCTGACAACAACAGGCGATAAATACCATCCACGAGGTCGTCTACATAACAGAACGAACGTGTTTGGGAACCGTCACCAAACACCGTGAGGTCTTCTCCCCTCAAAGCCTGGCTCATGAAGGTAGGCAGCGCACGGCCGTCATCGAGTCGCATACGAGGACCATAAGTATTGAAGATGCGTATTATACGCGTTTCAACACCGTGGAAATTGTGATAAGCCATTGTAATGCTTTCCATGAAGCGCTTGGCCTCGTCATATACCCCGCGCGGACCGATGGGGTTTACATTACCCCAGTATTCTTCCTGCTGAGGATGCACCAACGGGTCGCCGTATACTTCGGAAGTAGAGGCTACCAATATTCTTGCACCTTTAGCTTTAGCGAGTCCCAACAGGTTATGCGTACCCAAAGAGCTCACCTTCAATGTTTGGATAGGCATTTTCAGGTAGTCTATAGGACTGGCGGGTGATGCGAAATGCAGTATGTAATCGATTTTACCGGGGACGTGTACAAACTTTGAAACATCGTGGTGATAGAATTGGAATTCCTTTAGGGGGAAAAGGTGTTCGATGTTTTTAATGTTGCCCGTAAGCAGGTTGTCCATCCCGATAACTTCATAACCCTCGGCCAGGAAACGGTCGCAAAGATGCGACCCCAAAAAACCTGCGGCGCCGGTTATAAGTATGCGTTTATTATTGCTCATGTAATGTGTAATGTCGTTGATGATTGTTGATTAGTCGAGTACGCCCCTTTCCCTAACGGGTTCTTCATGCGATACCTCAATTCTTTCGCGCAGATGTTGATGTACCGTTGTACGGCCTATGCTCTCGTAATAGAAACCCAGTTCCTGCATTTTTTCCAGTGAGAATACGTTGCGACCGTCAAATATCACGGGATTTTTCAGCGCTTCGTTAATGCGGTCGAAATCAGGGTTACGGAACTCGCTCCACTCGGTAACAATTACCAATGCATCAACATCGGTAGTAGCATCGTACTGGTCTTTGGCAAAGTATACCTTATCGCCGGTGATGCGTTTTACGTTCTCCATGGCTTCGGGGTCGAAAGCGCGAACCTGCGCACCTGCTGCCAGCAATTCGTTAATCAGTTCAAGAGCCGGAGCCTCGCGTATATCATCCGTTTCGGGCTTAAAGGCCAAGCCCCATATGGCAAAAGTGCGACCTGTGAGGTCGTTGCCGAATGCTTCTTTTATCTTTTTACCCAAGATGGTTTTCTGCCGGTCGTTTACGGTCATAACCGTATTTACCAGCTTAAAGTCATAATCCAACTCGCGAGCGGTTTGCGCCAGTGCCTGCACATCTTTGGGGAAGCAGCTTCCGCCATAACCCACACCGGGGAACAGGAAGCGTTTGCCTATGCGGCTGTCGCTACCCATACCTATGCGCACCATATCCACATTGGCACCGGCCTTTTCGCAAAGGTTGGCCATCTCGTTCATAAAGGATATACGCATGGCCAAATAAGAGTTTGCGGCGTATTTGGTCATTTCCGAAGAACGCTCATCCATAAAATAGATGGGGTTGCCTTGGCGAACGAAGGGTTGATACAACTCATCCATCAGTTTGCGCGCCTTATCGGATGAAGTACCTATCACTACGCGGTCGGGCTTCAGGAAGTCGTCTACCGCAACGCCCTCACGCAAAAACTCGGGGTTGGACACCACATCAAAAAGTTCCCTGTCCAGTTTTTGCAGCATTACAGCCGTAACCTTTTCGGCAGTACCTACGGGTACGGTGCTTTTGTTTACTATTACGGTGTATGTGTCAATTATTTCGCTGAGTTTACCCGCAACATCCAACACGTATTGCAAGTCCGCAGACCCGTCTTTACCCGGAGGTGTGGGCAGTGCCAAAAAGATGATTTGCGCATCTTTTATGCCCTCTTTAAGGTTTGTGGTAAAGGTGATACGGTTTTCTTTGATATTGCGCTCCAGCAGCACATCCAAACCAGGCTCGTAAATGGGCGATTTACCCGCCTTTAATTGCGCTACTTTTTCCTCGTTGATGTCTATGCACACCACATTGTTGCCCGTTTCGGCAAAACAAGTACCGGTAACCAACCCGACATATCCCGTTCCTATTATCGCTAATCGCATTATAATATTTTAAAAAATTTTCGCAAATCTAACATATTTTAGGCATGTGTGGTAGCACGCCGGTATTTAACTATCATTAAATCGGCAACCTTCTTCTCTATTGCTTAATCGTTTTATACACAAGATTGCCCTTAGGCGTAACTACCTTAACGATATACATACCGGCTTGTAAATTACCGGTGGCAAAACGATGCTGGTTAATGCCGATTTGTGTTTGCCATTCGTAAAACGCAACTTGTTGACCCGTAATACCATACACCGCCACATTCAGCTTGTCGGCCTTATCGGTGCGATAATCCAGCATAAAACCTTCGGTGTACGGATTGGGAAACAAAACACAATCGATATTATTACCCGTAAAATTATTCTTGTTCCGTTCTTCGGCCATTTTCACCGCACCATAGGCGTTTATTTTTCCAAAACCCCATGCGTTTGAGCCGGTATCGGGTATGTTGAGCGTATAACTATCCTCTATTGCGGTGGCTATAATAATCTCGCGAGCTTCATCGGGTGTGAGGTAAGGATTTGACTGAAGCATCAGTGCCACAATACCCGATGCCGCCGGTGCGGCTGCGGAAGTACCCGTAAACTCATTGTAATAGTATTTCCTGCCGTCGATAGGACTTACCACTTCCCCCACCAGACCACCGCTTTGCGTACCGCCGGGTAAGTATGCAGTATCCCGCGAGTTTACCGATGTGGCAATAGTCAATCCCGGGGCGGTAATATCGGGCTTAACGCGGCCATCCGTCATGGGTCCACGACTGGAAAACAGGGATAATCCTCCCGCAACATATCCGTTCAGCCCATAGTTGGCCGTTTGGCCGGCAAGATTGGTAAAGCGTACTTTGGAATTGTAGGCACCTATCAGCAACACCGACTTTGCACTACCCATATCGCTAACAGTAGACACGTTATTGCCACCTACGGCACCGGGCACGCCGGCATTGGCAAAGCTACTTGTGTAGCGATAAGGGTATCCGTAATAGTAATACTCATTCCACATATGTATGCTGCCCTCTTTGGCGGTGAGCGTTACGGCAAACACATCGCTTGTTTTGTTAAACACATCAATAATCATTCGCGGCTTACCGTTGTATTCGGCCGTAGAATTAATAAACCGAACATAACAAGTATCGGCGCCGCTCAACAGGTAGGTGTCGTGTATATCGTTATCCAAACAAATGGTTTGCGTGGTATTACCCGCCATGCTGCCTTTGTACAACGTTACCTTGGCACAAAAAGTTTTGCCTTTTTCGCCCCAAACATCCACCCATGTACGCTTGTAATTATCGGGGGAAAATGTCACCGCCGTTCTCAGCATGGTATCCGTAGCCGTAAAAGTTTTGGAAAGATGTATCTGCTCCATGCCGTCGTTACCGGCGCTCATCACTATAATCTTGCCTTTGCCACTCAGGTTATCGCAGGCTTGATTAAACAACGAGGTACCGTTGTGTGCGCCCGATTGAGAACCCCAACTGATATTTACCACCGCAGGACGACGCACAGACTCCGCATATTTAAATATGTACGCAATGCCATCTATAAAATCGGAAAAACCTCCCGACATCCATTGCTGCCCTATGGAATCTCTGCGTACCCCTACAAACACCATATCCGCATCATAAGCCATACCTCTGAACCGTTTGGCCGTAAGTTCATCGCCATAGCCCGAGCCGGCAGCCATACCCGCCACGCAGGAGCCGTGTATCTGCTGCCTGTTATCCGTTTCTTGGGCACGGATAATCATTTCATCAGTCATTTCATGGCCGTAGCTATAGCCTTGCGGCGGTGTACCCGGGGTATTTAGTTCCCACACTTTTTTAATGCGGTATTGTTTACCCGCCGTGTCCCACATATCGGGATGGTTGTAGTCAAACCCAAAATCTATAACTCCCACCACCACATTCTTTCCGCTATAAGGTATCTTCAAATTATACCCCGCATGTACCGAATCGACACGAGTGGTTTTGCGCGCAGAATCGAGATTGGGATGTACGGGCTCATCTACCTGTATATAGCTTATGCCTTTCAGCTGAATAAACTCGGAAACTTTATTCACCGGCACTTGTACCGTCCATATATCGCCCGCCTTTGTGCCGACATGCGCCCCTATCGTGGCCAACTGAGCATCGGCTTGCAATTTGTTGTCCACTTTTATCAGCGTACTGACGCATAATTCTCCACCGGGTAAAAGTTTATGTATATAGCCTTTAGGCACCATATCGCTTTTGCGCGCTTCTTCGAGTTCACGCAAATACAATTTGGTATGCGGCGACAAGGAAGACTGCGCCGAAGCGGATAATAAGGTGAACGAAAAAAGGAAAAAAGTGTACAGTTTCTTCATCAGCTTAGTTTGATTGTAATTCATAAAACTAAGTCTTTTGAGACAAAGAAACCTTTCAGCCGCGAGGATTAGCGAGGCTAATCGCGCTCTTCGCCGGGCAACGGCTTATGGGTTTTGTACCGCTCGCGAAAAGCCTTGCCGCGCACCGGATAGCCAAACAAACCGGCCAAAAGCATAATATCAAATAAAGCCAAAAGCGTAATCAACAGACCTACCGCAATTAACCACAAATTGTCAGGAAATTCATAATAGGAATAGCCCCATGCCATGAAGCCAAACCCTATAAGCCCCCTCAGCCATCGGCCCGTGCCACTCATGCAAAAACCTACAAAATGCTTCATGCAATCAATCGCTATAAAACTATGCCTTGTGCCCTATTACCGATGTCGCAGATGTTTGGGAATGATTTTTTAGCCCTTCACGGTAAAAAAATCAAATACGATGAAAGACCTTTCAACAAAAAAAGTAGCCATATTGGCCACCAACGGATTTGAACACTCGGAGTTGCACGAACCCTTGCAAGCACTGAAGCAAGCGGGTGCACAAGTAGACATAATATCGCTTGAAAGCGGTAAAATAAAAAGCTGGAAAGAGAAAAACTGGGGTGAAGAAATTGAAGTGACCAAAACGGTAGGTGAAGTGGATGCAAGGGATTATGATGCACTGGTACTACCCGGCGGAGTGATGAACCCCGACCAATTGCGTGCGGATGAAAAAGCCGTAACTTTTGTGGGCGGATTCTTTGATAACGGCAAACCCATTGCGGCTATATGCCATGCGCCTTGGTTGCTGATAGAAACCGGAGAAGTAAAAGGACGCATGCTTACTTCATACCCCTCACTGAAAACCGACCTGATAAACGCCGGCGCACATTGGGTGGACAAAGAAGTGGTGGTAGACAACGGACTGGTAACCAGCCGCAACCCCGGAGATTTACCCGCATTCTGTAAAAAAATGTTGGAAGAAATAGCCGAAGGCGAACATGCCACACAGGCTTAGATGCCTAACTATAAAACGATTATAAAGAAAAGGACGGACTTGAGGCCTGTCCTTTCTTGTTTGCGAGGCCGCTAATCGGCTTATATTTGTTGCCGCTATGGATATTGCCTGCACCAAAGAAGAATCGGACCTGTTTGACAAAGTGGCCGCCGCATCTGCGGCCATAGGCGTGGAGAGCTATGTAATAGGCGGATTTGTACGGGATAAAAAACTGAACCGCCCCACCAAAGATGTGGATATAGTATGCACCGGCGACGGTATAGCCTTAGCGCAAGCCACGGCCTCTTATTTTTCGCCCAAACCCACGGTTAACTTTTTTAAGAATTTTGGTACGGCGCAGTTTAAGTTGAAAAACGGGTTTGAGGTGGAATTTGTAGGTGCAAGAAAGGAATCTTACCGGCACAATTCGCGCAAGCCGGACGTAGAGCCCGGCACAGTGGCCGACGACCAAAACCGCCGAGACTTTACCATCAATGCCATGGCCATCAGCCTAAACAAGGGCAACTACGGGAAACTTGTAGACCCTTTTAACGGCATGGCCGATTTGGAAAGCAAAATATTGCGCACACCCCTCGATCCGGACATCACCTTTTCCGACGACCCGTTGCGAATGATGCGCGGTATCAGGTTTGCCACGCAACTGGGCTTTACCATACACTACACTACCTACGATGCCATTAAGCGCAATAAAGAGCGCATACGCATTATATCTCAAGAGCGCATTACCGATGAGCTGAATAAAATAATGTCGGCACCTAAACCTTCGGTGGGATTTGACTTACTTTTCCGCACGGGCCTGCTGCAAGAATTTTTCCCACAGATGGCAGATTTATCCGGAGCCGAATTTATAGACGGGAAGGGGCATAAAGACAATTTTTACCACACACTGCAAGTGATAGACAATGTGGCTGCCCGCAGCAACGACCTGTGGCTGCGTTGGGCCGCACTGCTGCACGATATAGGCAAACCGGCCACCAAACGGTTTGAACAAGGGCACGGCTGGACCTTTCACGGACACGAAGTGGTGGGCGAACGCATGACGCCAAAGATATTCAGGCAACTGCGCCTGCCACAAAACGAAAAAATGAAGTATGTGGCCAAACTTGTGGCCTTGCACCTACGCCCCATCAGCCTTACCAAGGAAGAAGTGACAGACTCGGCCATGCGTCGATTGCTGTTTGATGCCGGTGAAGATCTGGAAGACCTGATGGTGCTTTGCGAAAGTGATATCACATCGAAGAACATGCAAAAGGTAAAACGCTACCTGGAAAACTTCGAGTATGTGAAGCAACGCCTTAAAGAAGTAGAAGAAAGCGACCGCATACGCAACTGGCAACCGCCGATAGACGGTGCTGAAATCATGCGCATTTTTAACCTCAGCCCATCGCGCGAAGTAGGTATATTGAAAACCGCGGTACGCGAAGCCATACTGGACGGCGAAATACCCAACGACCACGAAGCTGCTTACCAATACCTGCTGAAACAGGCGGCGGAACTGGGCTTAACACCCGTAGCGTGACAACCCAACTTATAGTTACCCAAGGAGACATAACCAAGCTATATGTAGATGCCATAGTGAACGCGGCAAACAACTCCCTATTGGGTGGAGGAGGCGTTGACGGCGCCATACACCGTGCGGCAGGCCCCGCCCTGTTGCAAGAATGCAAAACACTAAACGGGTGCGCCACCGGCGAAGCCAAGTTGACCAAAGGCTATAACCTGCCGGCAAAATATGTGATACATACCGTGGGGCCCGTATGGCACGGAGGCCGAAACGGTGAAAAAGAACTGTTGCGCAATGCTTATCTTAACAGTTTACAGGTGGCTTTGGGCAACAATATCAGAACGGTTGCCTTTCCCAATATAAGCACCGGCGTTTACCATTTCCCAAAAGAGCTTGCCGCAAAAATTGCCGTGCAAACGGTGCGCGGCTTTGTAACGGACCATCCCGACGGTTTTGACGAAATTACGTTTGTATGTTTTGACGAAGCCAATCACGCGCTTTACAAAGCACTGCTTTAGGCAAAAAGTAAGCGCCCCCTTGACAGGAGGCGCTTTTGTATGATAAATCTATGAAAATTGATTATTTCTAGTAATCTGTGTCGTTGGGAGTCCAGTTGGTCCAACCTGCAGTCCAGTCTGTACCTGTAATGGCACCTATACCTCTTGTTGCGGCTTCAGAGCCTGCGGCGGGAGCGAAGTTGGGTGCTTTCAAGTCAAAAGGCTTAGCCAATTGTGCATCTTCGGCTTTGGCCAATTCCACACAACCGTCAGCCAGCGCTTTGGCTTTAATTTCATCGGAAGTCATGGTACCTGTACTGCCTTTGAAAGGAGCGGCAACCGCATGTACCAGGTTATTGGTGAACTTGGAGATTCCGTTCTTATAAGCATCGGAAGTTTCGGCAGACTCTATAGAAAAACCACCTTTTTGGAAACCTATCATTATAGAGTTCATCAGTTCGAACTGAGAAGCCCTGCGCCAGCGGTTGGCAAAGTTGTGGTTGGCACCTGTGTTGGCAGCACCGTTGGGACCTACGAAAGTGATGTGGTTAAGCACGGGGTGTGTGAAAGGTGTGGCGCCTGTACCTGTACCGTCGTTATCGCACTCGATACCGTTACCGGCGTCGCCTGCATCAACGAACTGGGGGTGTCTCAGAACGATACCACGGTCTATACCGCCGGTGAAACCGTAATCAAAGTCAAAATCGTCATCGGAAGTGGCGAAAGCAATCAGGTTTTTACATTTTACGGTACCACCGAAAAATTCGAAAGCATCGTCATTACCGTAAGAAACCATTACGTTTTCGATAGTGGTTCCGGCACCGACACCACCAAGCGTCAGACCGTTGATTTCAGAACCGGGAGCAGCTGCAATACCTGCAAATTCTATACGCACATATTTCAACACACCCGAGTTATCATTGGGATCGGTACCACCGTAGTTACGGTCAACACCACCTTCTATCTTAGGCTCTGTGGAACGGTTGGTAGGCGCTTTACCCAACAGGATAATACCACCCCAATCGCCCGGGCGACGCTGGCCCTTGGGTAAACCGGAAGTAAATACGATAGGCTTATCGGCCGTACCTTCGGCTACGATTTTTCCGCCTCTTTCCACGATGATGGCACCTTTATCAATTACATCACTTTTTATTATAGTACCGGCAGGTATGGTGAGCGTGGCGCCTGACTGCACATACACGTATCCTTTCAGTGTCCATACTTTATCAGCGGACAATGATTTATTTGAGGATATGTTACCTGTCAATTCATAACTTGTCTCTGTGGGAACAACATCTTCTTCGTCATCTTTTTTGCAAGAAGTAATGTTGAGCGCCAAAGCGGCAATCAACACGGCCGGTAAAAGTTTCTTAATCTGCATGAGTTTCATTTTGACGCAAAAGTATAGGGCCAACATTACGGCTGTTTTAAGCGAATGTTAACTGTATATTAAGTATGTTAACCGCATATTACCGCAATGTTATGCGCAATAAAAATGCACGTCATCAGACGTGCATTTAAAAAAGTAAAACAGGTATGATTACTTTCCTATCTTATAATTAAATCCTACGGTAACATTTGTTCCGAGGGTGTATTGTTGAAATATCTGATCGTATCCGGCACCTATTTTTTGCGTGCCTTTCTGATAAGAATCGGCATCGTTGGTATTCCAGTAAAGCGTGGTGGGTTGGTTCAACAAATCAGAAATCATCAGTTTCACTTCACCCCTTCTTTTCAATACGGCTTTGCTTATGCTAAAGTCTACTATGTCACGACCGTTTTCCCAAGTTGTGGGTATAGAGGAGCTGCCCACGATAGCCACACGATGACCGATGCGGTTGTACAATGCGCTGATGGCCCAGCCGCTTTTTGCATCGTTATATAACAATGACAAGTTAACCAAGTAAGGCGACTGTCCTTGCAAGGGCCTTTCGGCTTTCGTACCTATGGTATTGGACGTACCTATAATATTGGACACGCGAGAATAAATATAAGACACGTTACCACCTATGAATAAGTTTTCCAACCAAGATGCATCACTGAGGAAAGAAAGGCTTTTGCGAATCTCTATTTCCGCACCTACGGCACTTGCAGATTTTGCATTCTGATAAGTAAAAATCAATAGGTCGAGGTTGGATTGGTCATCCATCTTTGCTTCAATCGGATTTTCAAATTGCTTTACGAATACGCCCGCCGTAATGGTTTCACCGGGATTTGGATAATACTCGTAACGGAAATCCAGGTTATTGATATTACCCCTTTTCAGATTGGGATTACCGGAGATGGTCCACAGGTTTTCAAAGTCAACAAATTGAAACGGTGCTATTTCTCTGAACTCGGGACGATTAACCGTGCGCGAAGCAGCCAGCCTCAGTTTACTGTTATCATTAACGCCGTAAGACAGGCTTAATGACGGTAAAACATCGTTAAACACGTCTGTTTTATCTATTTTTTGCGTACGGTCGGCACCGTTGAGGTTCTGCGTATACGACTCGAAACGCACACCCCATGTCAGGCGCCATTTGCTGCTAAAAGAATTGTCAAACATCAGGAAGGCGGCATTTTGCAATGCTGTAGCCTCATATTTATCGGTTTGGTTGGTAATCTCGTTGATGGTAAAACCGTTTGTTGCAATGTTTGACGGTGCAAAAATTTGATTTACCGGCAAGAACCTTTCGGGGTCGTTGGCATTACCCCTGTAATCATACTGCAGTACCCTCATGCCAAAATCCCTTTGTTTGTACAAACCCAGATAGCCGGCTTTCATGGTTTGCTTTTGTCCGAACATTTGGAAAGGATAGCTCACATTGAAGTTGCCGCCGAAATTGTTATCTGTTTGCTTACCAAAAAAGCGACGGCTGTTACGGTCTACCAGTTCGTAAGGCAATGATTCTTCCACAGGCTCGTCGTTGGCATCAAACGTGGCGCTGCGGCCGTAGAATGCGGTACGCAAATCTTCTTGTTTTGCGGTAAAGCCGGCGTAGTTCAGGTTCCAGTTCAGTTTCACGCTACGCTCTCCAAATGCATGCTCGCCTTCCAACTGCGAGTTAACCACTTGACGCTCGGACGGTATGGTGGAGTATAATTTAAACTGCTGGTTATTGCTGGTGGAATATCCCAAACGCTCGTAGTAGTTATTGTCGTACATCTTATTGTAAAGGTTCTTCCAAGATATTTTGGACCTGCCTTTTACATAAGAAAGATTGGCCAAACCGGCGAGATTTGCGGAAAACCTATTTTGAGTTTCTGTGCTGTAACGGCTAACACGCGCCGTTTCAAATAAGCCCCTTTTGTAATCGGGCACCAACGTTTGTCCCGTACGATAAGACAACCCGCCAATAACGCCGAATTTACCGCCGTCTTTCATGTGCAAAGCCTTACCGCCCGATAATTGTAAGGAAGTGTTGGGCAGCGCGGCAGTTGTAACCGTTTGGTAGCTGTTTGGTAGCTGTTTGGCCGCGGCCACTTGGTCTTCCAAGGATTTGGCCGCGTACTTTGTATAATTACTGCCGAAACCTCCGGGCAATGATTTATCCTTGGGGAAACCCAGGTAATCGCCGGCAGAACGTTCTTCGGACGTAAAATCTTTAAAGGTGGTTTGTGTATTGTATGTTGCGGCAACACCCACATTCAGGAAATCGGATTCCGGAACGTCTTTGGTGAGCACCTGTACGATACCACCGGCAAAATCGCCGGGCATATCGGGAGATGCCGTTTTATTGATAATGATGTTATCTATTACATTGGAAGGAATCACATCGAAAGAGAATGCTTTTTTATCGGGCTCGGTACTGGGCATCAGTGCGTTATTTACCATAGCCACGTTATAGCGGTCATTAAGGCCGCGTATAATCACATATTTATTATCTTTTACACTGGCACCGCTCACACGTTTCAACACCTCGCCCGTGTTACGGTCGGGCGTACGCTGTATGATATCTGCGGATATACCGCTGGATACTGCAATACTGTTACGTTGCATCATGTAAAGCGAGGCTATGTTTTCTTTCTTCATGGAAGTTCTTACCACCACTTCTTCCAATTGAGTAGATTTGGATTCTGCGATAACGATGTTCACACTTGTAGCCGCCCCTTCCGTCACCACCACGTCGGCCACCTCTTTGGTTTGATAGCCTATATAGTTTACCGTCACCGTAAAAGTACCCGGTTGCACTTGCAGGAGGTAATTACCGTCCACATCCGTAGCGGTTCCCAAACTTGTGTTCTTTAGCGACACCGTGGCACCGATAATAGGGTCACCCGTCTTTTCATCCGTCACCATACCTGTAATCTTACCTGTGGCCATCGCACCTATTGTGCCAAGCATTGCTAATAGAAATAAAACAAAACGCATATATCTTGATTGATTCGGATGCAAAAGTCACATTTGAATGTTACCGGCATTTTAAGCCAATGTTACGCGAAGGTGAACTGTATGTTAAGTCAATATTAATTCCGGAAAACAATTGGTCGTTGTGTTGTTTTTTGATTAATAAATCGTTAACTGAAGCGCCCACCGTTGCGCCCCATAAACTTTACCTTTGTAGCCTCATGAGTATCAATCGTATGTTTCGCCAATACGTGGCACAGACCTCCGATGCGCCGGTAGGATTGCATATTACCGCTGCGGAAGGCAATTACCTGTACGATGCCGAAGGTAAAAAATACCTGGACCTTATAGGCGGCATCAGTGTTTGCAATATAGGCCACAGGCATCCCAAGGTAGTGGAAGCCATTAAGCAACAGGCAGACGAATATCTTCATGTAATGGTGTATGGCGAACTGATACAATCGCCACAAGTACAATACGCCGAATTGCTGACGAAACATTTGCCGACGGAGCTCGATTGCGTATACTTTACCAACTCGGGCGCGGAGGCTGTTGAGGGGGCCATAAAGCTTGCCAAACGGGTAACCGGGAAAACAAACATTATCGCCTGCAACAACAGCTATCACGGGAGCACCACGGGCGCGTTGAGCCTTATCGGAGACGAATATTGGCGCAATGCCTTCAGGCCGCTGATGCCCGGCGTACACCACTATGACTACAACAGCGAAACACTGATTGCGGCAATAGACGAGCATACCGCCTGCGTAGTGATAGAAACCATTCAGGCCGAAGCGGGTATAATTGCACCAAACAAGGCCTGGTTGCAAAAACTACGCGACACCTGCACCAACCGTGGCGCATTGCTCATCTTCGACGAAATACAGTGTGGCTTTGGGCGCACGGGCAAGTTGTGGGGTTTTGAGCATTACGACGTAACACCGGATGTATTATTGCTGGGCAAGGCATTGGGCGGCGGTATGCCACTCGGAGCCTTTATTTCCGACCATAAAAACATGTGGACGCTTACCAATAATCCCGTGTTGGGACATATTACGACCTTTGGCGGGCACCCGGTATGCTGTGCGGCAGGCAAGGCAGGATTTGAAGCCTTGCTTGAGGAGCAAATGATAAAGGAAGTAGCCGACAAGGAAGCGCTTTTCTTATCCTTACTGCAACACGAAAAAATAAAAGCCGTGCGCAGCACCGGTTTGCTGATGGCCATAGAACTTGAAAGTGCCGAAGCCGTACTCACCTCCATAAAAAAATGTATCGAAAAAGGTTTGTTCAGCGATTGGTTCCTGTTTGCGCCGCATTGCATACGTATAGCGCCGCCACTAACCATAACCCACGAGGAAATACGCACGGCCTGCCGCATCATTATCGAAAGCCTGCAATAAAAAAAGGTCCGTACGAAACGGACCTTCGATAATAAAAAATGAAAACTAGAGTATAGGTAAAATCTTGAAAAAGCCGCCCAAAAGAGGACGGCTTTTTTCATAATCAAAGTGTGCGCTTATTAATTGATAACTTTCAATTTTACGGTTTGTACGTGATCATCTGAAGCGATGGTTACGAAATACAGGCCGTTGTTTACACCGTTCAGGTTAACGTTAAGGGCTTGTTTGCCGGCAAACAGTTTACCGTTGCTTATTTCTTTTACCACTTTACCGGTGATATCGTGCAGGGTAATTTTCACATCGGCATTTTTATACAACTCAAAGCTTACGGTTGCATTTGCGGAAGCGGGGTTGGGATAAACGACGGCACCGGCAAGCGTGCGATTAATTTTAGTAACACCGGTGGGTACATAGTAAGTTTCGTTGGGTGCGAAGTTGGTCCAACCTTTAGTCCAATCGTCGGTAGAAGTTTGTGTACCGGCGAAGGCACCCACGTAGTTTACTTTCTCAAAGAAAGCATCTTTTGCTTTGCTATTGGTAAAGTCGGGAACCACATCGGGGGCATTGTAGTTGGCAAAGTTGTTGGTGGTATCGGTATTGATAGCCTTAGTGGGGTTGAAGGGGTATTTATTGCCGGGGAAAGTACCCGTGGGGATATAAGAAGGCAGGTTTTTACTGTTGTAAACTATAGGCGATTGAGACTGGGGAACCAGGTTCAAATCGTTGGGTTTACCGGCAAGTACCGCCCAGGGATTCCACAACCTTGAACCCGAACCTTCGTTGGCATAGATAAAGTTGCCGTTAACACTTGCCCTTAACCAAGACCAAGGACCGGCGTAGGGAGCAAAGGGATTGCCTGTATTACTATCTGCCTGAGTAGTGGTAACGGTCAAGTCGCGAGCGCCGTTTTTAACGTATACCACATCTTTGGGGCTGGGGGTACCGGCGCTAAACGTACCGGCAATGATGTTGTTTTTAAACTCCAATTGTCCGTTACCGATGTTGGCAGTGGTGGGGCCGTAAGAAGAAGAAGACTCATCCAGCAACACACCGCAGGGCCAGCCGGCAAATACGCTGTTCAGGATGCTTAATGCGCTACCGCGACGCAGGTGTACTGCGGCAATATAGTTGGAGCTGAAAGCGGGCAAAGCGGGGTTAGAACCAACCGGGCCGATAATGGTACAGTTAGAGAAGATACCCGAAGTAGTGTGTGTAGTATCTGTAGGACCGCCTGTGCCGGGATAAGAACCGGTAAGGTAGCTATCGCTCTCGAAAGCTTTGGAACCGCTCGCATCGGCATAACCTTGCTCACGTACCACAACACAGAATTGGTTTTTACCACGATATTGGGCGTCGGTATCAAAGTCATCATCCAACATACCGAAAGACACGAGGTATTTTGCATTTACCGTACCGCCAAACCACTCGATGCCGTCATCACCACCATAAGTAACCTGGATGTGGTCTATTTTTGTACCGTTACCTACACCGCAAAGCGTAAGGCTGTTGGTTTCGGCACCGGGCTGCAAGGGAATACCACCAAACTCGATACGTACATAAGACAATTGACCGCTGTTATCGGCATCGTTGGTACCACCGTAGTAAGAACGAGGACCACCTTCCACTTGCGCTTCACCTGCGGTGAAGTTGGTGCTTGCACGTCCGCAAATGATAAGACCACCCCAGTCGCCCGCGTTACGGTCGCCTTGAGGCTCGTTAGATGTAAACACGATAGGCGCAGCTTTGGTACCTACAGCCATAATTTTGGCACCGCGCTCCACTATCAAAGTTCCCTTGGTATTTTTATCACCTACTATCACGGTTCCCGGGTCTATGGTAAGCGTATTGCCGCTTGTTACATACACATAGCCCGACAAAATGTAAACGTTATTATTGGTCCAAGTGGTGTTCGAAGACACACTGTCCTTTATCACAACCACATTGGCATCACCGGGAACGAAGGGTGTACCCTTCGATACATCGGCATAGTTTACCTTGGCAAAGGCAAACAATAAGAAAAGTACTGCGGAGAGTTTTTTCATAAACTGAGAATTTAAAATTTTTGCGAAGCTACCCGCCCAATGTTAAGCCGGTGTTGACGGAATATTATTGAAATATGGTCTTAATGTTAACAGAAATGTCACGTGTTAAAACCTGATTTTCACTCCTATAGAATAATACCTGCCCGGACGGTAAATTCTGAACGGCTTATCAATGTCGAGGTCAAATTTGCTGTTGCGGTCCACATCTACCACCAGTTGAGACTTGCTGTCCAATAGGTTTTGCACACCGAAGTTGATGCTATAATGTTTGGCGAATGTTTTCTGCAATGTGATATCCAAAGAAGCAAAAGGGAGTTCGCCTATGCTTTCCAGGTTATTAAGGTTAGAGCCCAACGCATACAGGCGCGGCCCGAACACGTTGTATAATGCGGAGCCTTGAAACCCGTTATCCTCGCCTTGGTAAAACAGCCCGGCATTGAACATATAAGGCGATTGACCTACCAAGGGCGTATTGGTAAGCAGTAGTCTTTTGTTAGCGTTCACATCGGGGTTATTGGTATCCAAGCTCAATTCACTTTTGATAAAAGCGGCATTACCCACCAAAGTGAAGTCACGGAAAATTTTGGTATTGAGCCATTCATCGGCAAAGGCAAGGTTCTTACGCACATCTATTTCCACCCCTGCGCTATATGCTTTGGTAAGATTGGAATAGGTAAGGTATTTGGTTTCTCCACCCGGGTTGGTGCTTACCGTTTGTATAGGATTCTTAAAGCTTTTATAAAAGCCGCCAATGTGTATCATTTCTCCCTGCGAAGGATACCATTCCCAACGCACATCGAAGTTTTGTATTTCACACACTTCAAGTGTATCACCATTCTGCCCGTTTACCAACGACGAACCCAATGCCCCGTTGATGGCTATGCGCTCCTCGAAGTCGTAATATTGGAACGGCGCCTGTTCTCTAAACTCCGGTCTGTTCAGCGTTTTACCGTAGGCTGCGCGTACCAGACTTTTCTCTGTAATGTTGTAGGATGCATTCACAGAAGGCAACCAAAACTTGGTAACCAGTTCCACGCTGTATGCGGTATCTACCTTCAGGTACTGCGAGTTTTCCTCGTAGCGCACACCACCCAACAGACTTAACTTATCCGTGATCGGTGCCTTAACCGATACAAACGAAGCCACCATACGGTTATCGGCTTTATACCTGTCCGTTATGTTGGTTGTTTCATCCAACAAGAAGCTCTTACGGTCTCCGACGTTTTCCGGCGCAAATATCTCGTTGATGGGTAGATGTTTCAGGCTGTCGGCACGCAAGAAGTTGCCACCGCCGGAGTTGATGGTATAACCGAGTAGACGGGTGTTAAAGAACCTGCTTTTGTATTCTATGAAATTGCCCACGTTGATATCGAACACACGCTTAAGTATGGTAGGGCTGTAGGTAAACTGATGGTTGAAGCTGTAAGAGTTTTCATACAACTCAAAGAACAGACGACCACCACCGTTATAAGGGTTTACCAACGAAACCACTTGCGCGGCAAATGCAGAATCGCTTTGCTCAAATTGCTTGGTATATCGTATACGTCTTTGGTCGGGTGTGTTTTTAAATAAATCGGAATAACCCAAGGTCCAGTTGTATTTCCATTTATCGTTGCCGGCCTTGTGTGAGCCCGACAGTTGCGAGGCATAATTGGCGCGACTTTCGTAACCTATGAAGTAGGCCTTTTCATCGGGCATGGCCATAGCAGTATCGTATACCGCACGGCGTATGGTAATGGTAGATTTGCCAAACTGATTGTAGAGATTTTTGAATTCAATCTTGTTGTTACCGAAGGCTACAGCGGTGTTGCTCAACAGGCTTATGTTACGCTTATTTTCCGATTGCAAATCGACATATTTATAGTTAAGGTCTGTGGAATCCCAACTCTGCCTGTCGTAAGTGTAGTTGGTAGACACATTGGAATATGTAGCACCCAAGGTACTACCTATCTTCACATTCTTTATTTTCATTACGCCGGTGGCAGCAAAGTTGAATCTGCCGTCGGGGCCCAAGTTTTTTTGTTTTACTATCCAGTTGTTTTGCAATTGACGGGAAAAGGCCCAAGTTGTGGTATCGCTTTTCTTGATGTAAGGCGGCGTATTCTCGGGCAAGGCACGTTTGCCATCGTCATAACCCAACCAGTCGGTAGCGGAAGGTTCTTCATAATTGAAGGTGGTGCCTGTGGAATTTTGGCGAGATGAAGCCTGGTAACCCACGCTGATACTATTTTTATCGGGCATGGAGTTGGTGTATATTTTCACCATTCCCCCTGCAAAGTCGCCCGGCAATTCGGGTGCGGGTGTTTTATATATCAGTATACGGTCTATAAGGCCGCTGGGTACCAAGTCAAAAGAAAAGGACTTTTTGTCTACCTCGCTGCTTGGCGCGGTAGCATCATTCAGCCAAACGGTATTGTACCTGTCGGCCAGGCCGCGCACTACTATAAAGCGGTCGTCGGACACGGTTACACCCGGTACGCGGCGCACCACATCGGCGGCGTTGCGGTCCATTGTTTTACCTATTTGCGCGGCGCTTATACCACTTACTATGGTGCTGCTTTTCCTAATCTCCATCATCACCGCATTTTCGGTGCGGGTAATGCGCGTGCCGGATACGTTTACGTTTTGCAGTGTCTTGTTTTCGGATTCCAGTTTTAGGTCTAACACCACATCGCCGTTTACCTTCACTTTCTTCGTTGCTTTTTTATAGGTAAGCATGGAGAATACCAACTCGTAGTCCCCGTTATCCAAATCGGTAAATTCGTAGTTACCGTCTCCGTCGGTTACGGTGTTTTGATTTGTATTTTTGATATTGATAACCACACCCGCCAGCGGCGAGTTATCTGCCCCGTCGGTTATCACTCCTTTAATGCTGCCGGCAAAGGCACCAACCGACAAAAGCGTGAAAATCAGCAGTGTAAAATATAATCGCATGTTCAATGTTTTACAGAACCGCAAAATTATATCGGCTAACCGCGTGTGTATTTAAGGGCAGATTATCAAAATATTACCGCGAGGTAAACATATTGTGAACGCAATGTTACCAACGCCAAAAAGCCATAACTTTATTGCAACCCACCCAAGCATGCTACACTTTAATTTCAACCCCTTCCCCACCCTTACTACCGAGCGACTTATTTTACGCGCCCCTAAGCCCGAAGACGCCGCCGAAATGTTTGCACACCGTACCGATAAAGAAGTGAATAAATACATACAAAGGCGCAGCGTGGAAAAAGACGTGAACGAAACAAGGGCATTTCTCGAACGTATCATTGCACAAATAGAAAAGAACGAAGCCACTTTTTGGATAATTACCATAAAGGATACCGGAGCATTTGTGGGCAGTATCTCTTTATGGAACTTGGATAAGGAACTGCACAAAGGAGAATTGGGCTATTCCATCAATACCGCGTTTTATAACAAAGGCATCATGACCGAGGCCACCGAGGCCGTGTTGGACTACGGTTTTAACGTGATGAAGTTGGAATACCTGGAAGCATTTACACACAGGGATAACGTGGCTTCACGCAAAGTATTGGAACGAAAAGGCTTTGTGCGCGATGCGGAGCTTGAAGCAAAGCATGTAGGCATCACCGACCCGGAAACAGCCGTTATATATAAACTGAACAGCCCCGTACAATATCTTTAGTCTGTAAATCCTGCTATAATGCGCGCCAAAGCCGCAGGGTTTTCCAGTTGTGGAAAGTGACCCGAATCATCAATCTGATGTACCGGTACACCGGGTAATTCGTTTTGCCATCTGCGGAGAAATGCTTCGTTAAAAAACTTGTCCTTCATGCTCCACACTATTTGCTTGGGAAGACTTTGCGTTTTCAATTTGGCCAATGTATCGTCGAAGTAATTGCCGGAACGCAGCATTTCCAGCATCAATTGATAATTGGCATAACGCTCCTCCTTAGTTTGGTGCGGGTATAAAAAGAGGTGTTTATAGGCGTTATACTTTGCCTTATCGGCAAAACTACTCTTTGCCATAACCTTAACGGAGAAACCGTAGTTCAGGTATAACCATTTGCCTATACCGCCCGACATCATCTTTAATACACCTGCGCCCGGTGAGCCGCTTAAATCCCAAAGCCAAGTATTGCCTATGGTTAAGCTTTTAAATAACCCGGGGCGCAACGCTAAAGCGCCTGTACCTATGGGGCCTCCGTAATCATGCACCACCAGGTGTATGTCCTTCAAACCCAAAGCGTCTATAAAAGCAGCCAAACGCTCGGCATGTGCCGCCGGCGTGAGGTTTGCCTTTGCATCTTTATCGGAAAGGCCGAAACCCAGATGGTCGGGCACCACGCAGCGGTATTTACCCGATAGCAGGCTTACCAAATCGGCATACAGCATGCTCCATTCGGGTATACCGTGTACTATAAGTACCGTTGGCCCCGTGCCTTCGTCTATATAGTGCAGCCTATGTCCGTTGACATTAACGAAGTGTGAGGCGCAGGGCAAGTTTGTCCTAGCGATAGTCATGATTGGCAATTTTTTCTTTTAAGAATTGTTCGGTTTGATCCAAGGGGTAAACCTCGGGGTGTGAGAGGAAAAGGCTCATCATACCGTCAATGAGGGTGAATATGAGCCAGGCATGCATTTCCGGGTTTGATTGCCCGGCATCCCCCAATTTTCGCGCTATGGGTTGTATTACCAATTGGTCTATTTGGCGCTTGGCGTCTTCGGGCGCTCCCGCGTCTTGCAAGCGCGAGGCATGAAATACCTTCCACAAATCGCGATGGCTGCGCATATAGGCACAAGACCTTTTGATGTGCTCATTAAAGGCATCCTCGAAAGAAAGCACCTCATCCGCATAAGGTGCCAACGTATCCAGCACCTGCACCAGGCAAGTTTCGCGTATGTGGCGCAGCAGGTCTTGCTTGTTTTTAAAGTGGCGGTAAAGCAGGCCTTGTGCCACGCCCGCCTCGTCTGCCAACTGCTGTATACCCGTGGCATCAAAGCCTTGGGTGGCAAACAGCCGCACGGCGGTATCTATTATTTGTTCTTTTTTATTCATTGTGAATGAACATTCACTCACAAAATTAAGTATTGTAGCCGTAATTCCAAATTTCCCTGACAAGAGTCATATTAAGGCCGCCTATACATTAAGCCGGAAACCGTACCTTTGCACCTCATCACCGGAAGTCGGGAATTATAAAAAAATCTGTTTGATGCTGGCCATTATTATATTTTTTGTAGCGCATTGGTATTTGTCGTTGTTCTTCCAAACCTTTTTTCATCACCGTTATGCCGCCCACGCCTCGCTTACAATGAGCAAAGGTTGGGAACGCGTGTTTTATATCTTGTCTTTCATAGCGCAAGGCTCATCGTACCTCAGCGTGCGTGCTTATGCGGTTATGCACCGTATGCACCATGCCTATGCCGATACGGATAAAGACCCACATTCGCCCTCTTACTCCAAGAACATATTTGATATGATGTGGCGTACCTACATCATTTACAGGAATATTTTCTATAAAACCGCGGACATAGACCCGAAATTCACCAAGAACGTACCCGATTGGCCCGCGTTTGAAAAATTTGCCGGCTCGCTGCCCGTACGTTTGGTTTGGGTGGCCGCTTATGTGGCTTTCTATGTGCATTTCGCACCCTCGCCCTGGTTCTACCTATTGCTGCCCATACATATTCTGTCTGGGCCCGTACACGGTGCGGTAATCAACTGGTTTGCGCATAAATACGGTTATCGCAACTTCAACCAAAACGACACTTCCGAAAACCTGTTTAAAGTGGATTGGCTGATGCTGGGCGAATCTTACCACAACAACCACCATAAGAACCCCTCCAGCGTAAACTTCGGCTACCGTTGGCACGAGATTGACCCCGTATACGGCGCCATACGCCTGATGAACAAACTGGGTATCGTGAAAATAGTGAAGCAACCCAAACCCGTAATGGCTACCAACCGCCTTACGGTAACGGAAGAAAGCAAAGAAACGGTAGGATAAAACGCCACACCGATTTTGATAAATATTTAAATCCCGAACTTTATGACTCGGGATTTTTTTTGGTAGAAAGCGCTTACAGGATAACATAAAACATTTACTGTAAATCAAGCTTCTGATGTAACTGAGAAAGTCCTGAGGTATTGAAGTTGTTTACCTAAAGAATCGGCAAAAATGCTTTATGATTATATATTTTATAAGGGTTATCAATTAGCAAAAAAATCGAAGAATTGGAATGATACTCCTGTCCTGTTTGCGACTATCATACTCGCTTGGTGTATTATTCTGAATACGGCAGCTCTATTATTTTTTTTAATGGGTCTGGCAGGAAGAAATGCCGAGATAGAAAGCATTTTCCCTTTTTTGAATACGTATAGATATCCCTTTGCAGTTGTCATGCTACTTTCTTTATGGTTTTATTATTCTTATGGGGGACGATGGAAAAGAATTATAGACAATCATGAAATGAAGAAAAATAAAAGTGGAATAAGAATTCATCCTGCGATTGTAATCATATCAGCCTATGTCGGCAGTTTTTTGTTAGTCTTGATAGCGGGAATGTATAAAAACCAAGACGGAATATTCAAATAATAACAGCCCGCGAAACATTGTAACTTGGTTTTCAGATGCACACTACCAAGAAGCATTTTATACTTTCGAATTGCCGTTCGGAGAACGGCATTATTAACTGTTCGGGAGCCCTACGGAACATCCCGAACAACGAGATTGTACCGTATGTGTTGCGCTGATTAAATCCGCGGGGCGGGTAAAATATAGTCTATGAGATTTGTAGTATTATCGTTGTTGTTGCTCCACTCGCATACCAACACATATGCGCAAAATACGTTTGAAGATATCTTCAACACCCGCCAACCGGGTAAGGGTATTGATTACAATAGAAAGTTGCTCAAGGACTATGCATTCTGCGAATGCATGATGCATTTATATCCGAATACAAATTTTAAGAAAGACGCCAGCACCTCTTTACTTTTAGAGCTGGGGAACTATGACTACGAAGCATACCGAACGATAGACAGCCTCACGAAGGATTTTGTTCAAAGTATGCCGACTGTACAGTTAACGGAACAAAAAGGAATGATACTTTTTTGCATTGACTACTATAATAGTGAAGTCTTGACCGGTACTATTTTACAGTTAGACAAATACTTGCCGAAACATCAATCCAAAAGAAAATCTCTTAAATAATAAGAATGGCACTTGACGATTTGAACAGGCTGAAAATATTAATAGCAGAAAATACATGTCTTGAAGTAGACGAAATACATGCGGAACTGCAATTGGAGCGGGATCTTTATCTGAGTGGCGACGAGGCGGTGGAATTTTTGCTCCTTTATAGCGATGAGTTCAATGTAGACCTTAGCGGATTGAACATTAGGGAATATATCACAGATGAAGGACTACAGATTTTAGTGTGGCTGTTAAAACTATTGCGGATTAAGAAGGTCAGACCCATAGAATTGAAAGTTGCACATTTGGAATTAGGCGTAAAAGAGAGGCGCCTCAACAACGAAATGATAAATTCATCGTCATAAGGAAAAAAGTCCTGAGTTGCATACTCAGGACAGCAAGCGTGTCACATCATAAATCCTCCGGTCAAGCCTACCTATGCACAATCCGCAGCATTGTTATTTTACCATCATCACCCATAAACTTTCCCATGTAAATACCGGCGCTTAGTTGCGGCAATGCGATATTGTTGCTCCCGCGTAGTATGGCGTATTCACCTATGGTAGCACCGCGTGTATCATAAATAACCAAGTTGCCTTTTTGCGGTGCTTCCAACACAAAAGTGCCGGCGGTGGGGTTGGGATATAATTTTATATCCTCCTTATTCAAATAATCCACGCCCAAGTCCACGTTCATCACCATGCAGGCGGCCACGTCTCGCGGGTCGGCACATAAAAAGTTGCTGCTTACTATGCAGCAAATGGTATCACCCGTTTTCAGGAGCGTGGTTTTTAGTATACTGTCTTTGGAATCGGGTATATCTACCCCGTTTCTGCGCCACTGATAACCGGGGTGGGCGCCGGCATTACCGGTATGTGCTCTGAAGGTCACTTCCACATCGGGCCATACATGGCTGCCGGGGTCGGCGGTGATATTGATGGTGGGTGGCGGTTCTTTCTCCAACACCGTCATACGGATGGCTTTACTTGTTATAGGCGTGTTGCAACCCGTGGCCGCCGTCATGCGCACGTATACCGAATCGCCGTTTTGTATTTGCGGGGCATGGTAGGTGCTTGTGGTAACGCCTACGGGGGTGCCGTTTCTGTACCAGGCAAACGTGGCACCGGCACCGGCGTTTTTGGGTACGGCTACAAAACTCACCGTCCACCACGAGCAAATGGTATCCCCGGGATTGGGATAAGCCAATACCGAGGGACCCTGTATCACCGATACCGTTTCCGTATCGGGCTCGGAAAAGCAGCCGTTTAATTTGGCGGTAACGGAATATACGCCTCCGTCTTTAAGAGCGGCATTGGGCTTAACCACGGTAGATGTGGCAGCGGTAAACCCGTTGGGTCCCGACCATTCGAAAGCAGACCCAGACGCGCCGGTTACCGCCAGTTGTATATCTCCACCTACGCAAACGGGATTGTTAACGGTTGCAGTAGGCTTGGGCGTAGGCGGATAAATGAGAACATTGATGGTATCTCTGTCGGAGCAGCCGTTATAGGTAGCTTTAAGCACATAATCGCCCGACATGGCAGTGCTTACATTGCTACGAGTAGGATAAATGACCGTGCTTGTGTACCCGCCCGGACCGCTCCATACATATGTGGCACCGGTCATAAACGTAGCCGTAAACAGGTTCAGGTTCTGCCCGGGGCAAAGCGGTGCGTTTGAACTAAGGGCGGGCTTGGTGGGTAGCGGACGCGTGGAAATCGTTACGGTTTCGTATATCGAACATCCGTTGTAAGTGGCCTTCAATATATAATCTCCGGCCGATGCGGTAGTTACCGGCGCCACTTTGGCATCTTTGGTAAAAGCAGAGAAACCGTTAGGTCCCGTCCATTGGTAGGTAACGGGGGAAGATGCGGAATTACCATACAGCCTAATGGTATCCGCAATGCAAACCGATGAAGTATCGCTTGTAGCCGTAAAACCGGCAGGTGAAGGTTTTATGCGCAGCGGCAAAACGTAGGGTTCGGATATGGCATTGGGCGCATTGGCCTTTATCCTGATTTTATAGCCGTAACCGGCCGGCACACCATATGGTATTAAGCCCTTTATAGTATCGCCGGCGGTATCGGTAAGCGTACCTAAAACAATAGGAGCCGCAAAGCTGCCGCTTGCATCAGACATTTGCAGCGTAAACGTGTTACCCGAGTTGAAATACTTTCCTTGCAGGGTGTAAGGCACGCTGATGGTGTCGTCGGGACAGAAAATAGTGTCCACATAGCCGATGTTTATCTTACGGTTCAGGCGCACGGCCACGGAGTCTACATAATAATAAGTACCGGAGCCCCCACCGCCCGGCGCAGTCGCCGTAGTTTGATTGCCCATGGTTTTAAAGCCGCCCACCACTATTTGTTTGTAGGCAGAATCCGCAGTAAACACAGCTTTAAGTGTAACCCAATTCACTTTATCTGTTATGGGGCCATAGCCGGAATAGGACACTTTCGGTATCACAGGTACTGTGGTGGTAATACCTATCGTGGCGGGACCCTTATCAATGAAGTGTACGCCCAAATCATTGGTCCCCAAACCCATTAACTCCGACAGCGATACCATTATGGACACCTCATATTCTTCCCCTATGGCAAGTGGCGGTATATTGGTGGAGATATATTCTTTCACGTCGCCCACATTCGTCCGGGTAAACAGCCCCATATACGCATTGCCACCGGCCGCAGTTTGCGTAGAACCGTTCATATTATTGGGCACGCTGTACAGCGGATTACCGCTACAGGCATTAAAATAATCGGGCGTACCTATGGTATATGGGAACCAGCCGGTGCAGTAAGCGGCTTGCGAATGGTCTGTGGGGCAAGTGGTATATTGCTCCATGCTCGGGTTGGGAACAAGATTGGGCGCGGGCTGCAATGTTTGCGCATAAGCACCGATGCTTGCAAAAAGCAGCGAAGAAAAAAGGAGTTGTCGCATACAACAAGGGTTTCAATCAATTAACGGGTAAATGAAATTATAAACTTCCTATTAATGTATAGACGCATGATTCCGGTAAATGTTAGTAATCCTTATTTTGACGATACGCGGTATTTGCATTACTTAGCGGCCTGTCATTCATACAGTTCAACAGATGAAGAGTTTTGCCAGTGATAACTATGCCGGTGTACTGCCGGAAATAATGGAAGCCCTGCACAATACCAACGCGGGGCATGCCCGCTCTTACGGGGCAGACGATATTACGGCGGAAACGCTGCACCTGTTTCGTGATGTGTTTAATGCCGATGCGGATGTGCATTTCGTATTCAACGGAACGGGGGCAAATGTGCTGAGCATCAGCAGTGCCACGCATTCTTACAACGCAATACTTTGCGCGGACACGTCACATATTTATAACGACGAATCGAGCGCGCCGGAAACCTTTACCGGCTGCCGCTTCTTCCCCATCCCCACCAACAATGAAGGTAAGATGGAGATAAGCGCCGTTAAAGAACGCCTGATACGCAAAGGAGATATACACTATGCCCAAGCCAAGCTGCTCTCCATCACCCAGTCTACCGAATACGGAACAATATACACCCCCGAAGAAATACAAGCCTTGGCAGACTTGGCGCATGCGCACGGCCTATACCTGCATGTGGACGGGTCGCGCTTTTTTAACGCCGCCGCAAGCCTGGGTTGTGAACTGAAGCAAATAAGTACGGAGGTAGGTGTGGATATATTATCATTAGGAGGCACCAAGGCCGGGATGATGTTTGGCGAGGCCGTTGTGGTGTTTAATAAGGAATTGAGCAAACACATGGCTTACAAGCACAAACAAGTGATGCAACTGGCCTCCAAAACACGGTTTATCGCAGCACAGTTCCAAGCCATGCTATCGGGCGACCTCTGGCGCCGCTATGCCTTACATGCCAACGAAATGGCACAATTACTCGCAGAAAAACTAGCGGCCTATGAGCGGATACGCATTACCAAACCGGTGCAGGCCAATGCCGTTTTTGCCGAGCTGCCAGTAGAATGGATTGAGCCCTTGCAGGCCAAGTATCCTTTTTACGTATGGAAAGAAGCCACCAACGAAGTAAGGCTGATGTGCAGTTTTGATACCACGGCTATGGACATACGCGTATTCATCAGCGTATTGGACCAACTCGCCAAACAGTAAACTGTAGAGAAATGACAAAATATATACGGCCTCAATATTGATATTGAGGCCGTACTATTTACAAGAGAAAGCGATGGTTAGTCTTTATATTCTTTTAGGGCCGCTTCCAGGCAATCCATAGCGGCATTGATATCTTCCCTGTTCAGCACATAAGCCAAGCGCACCTCATTGCGGCCTTTGCCGGGTGTGGCATAGAAACCCGCGGCGGGTGCCATCATTACCGTAGCTCCGTTGTGCGAAAAGCTTTCGAGCAACCATTGGCAGAATTTTTCGCTATCCTGAACCGGCAGTTTGGCCATGGCGTAAAACGCACCGCCCGGCATGGGGCAGGTAACACCGGGCATGGCTTGCAAGCGGCTCACCAGCAAATCGCGGCGCGCGTTATACTCGGCATGTACCCCGTCAAAATAATTTGCAGGGAGGTCTACCGCCGCTTCTCCCAATATCTGGGCAAAGGAAGGAGGACTCAGGCGGGCCTGTGCCAACTTCATGGCGGCGGCCAACACCTCCTTGTTACGCGTAACAAAGGCGCCTATACGGCCACCGCAGGCGCTATACCTTTTAGATATGGTATCCATAAGTATGGCGTGCTGCTCCAAACCTTCCAACGAAAGTGCGGAGATGTGCTTTTGTCCGTCGTAGCAAAATTCGCGGTAAGCCTCGTCGCTAAACAGGAACAAGTCGTGCTTCAGGCATATTTGCTTGAGTATCTCCAATTCCTCGCGGCTGTACAAATAGCCGGTGGGGTTATTGGGGTTGCATATCATGATGGCCTTTGTTTTGGGCGTGATAGCCTTTTCAAAAGCCTCGATGGAAGGCAGCGCAAAACCCTCCTCTATGTAAGAAGGAATGGGTACTATTTTAACACCCGCGCTCGTGGAAAATCCGTTATAATTGGCATAAAACGGCTCGGGGATAATGATTTCGTCTTCGGGGTCGAGACAGGCCATTACCGCAAACAGTATAGCTTCGGAACCGCCTGTGGTTACGATGATGTCATCTATCGTAACGTTAATATTATTGCGACCGTAGTACTCGGTAAGCTTTTTACGATAGCTTTCAAAACCCGCGCTGTGGCTGTATTCCAACACTTTCATGTCGGTATTTTTTACCGCGTCGAGTATTTGTTTGGGCGTTTCTATATCGGGCTGGCCGATGTTGAGGTGATACACTTTTACACCCTTCTTCTTTGCGGCTTCCGCATAGGGTACCAATTTACGTATGGGCGACGGTGGCATCAGCGAGCCACGATGCGATATTACAGGCATGGCGCAAAATTAGAAAAGGGAAGTATAGTAACAAAAAAATGACCGGCTTGTAAAAGCCGGCCACCTTATTTAAAGTCTGAAAATTGCCTTAGTTATTGGCGGGTTTGGCATCGTTGGCCACCACGGTACCTTTAATGGTAAGCACGTAGCGCTCCGCACCGTTGGGCACCACCGCGTTCGATTGGATGAAAATCTCCTTATTGAACGGGCTTACGCGACCCTGAGTATTATAGCGAACAGTGATTTTACCGTTTTTACCGGGCAAAATGGGTTCTTTGGGCCATTCGGGAGTGGTGCAACCGCAAGACGCAGTGGCATTTTGGATAATCAGGGGTTCTTTGCCCACGTTGGTAAATTCAAAAACGTGCTCGGCCTGGGGACCTTCTTTCAGCGTACCGAAATCGTGAGAATCTCCGCCTTTAAATTTGAATTGAGGGGCGTTTTTGTTTATTTCTTTAGCGTTGTTCTGCGCCTGCACACCGAATACGCTTACTGCCACTACGAACAGCGATAAAAGCAAATGTTTCATAATCTTCTGTTATTGGAGTTTGTTCTTGTTATTAGTTGGTTTTTATCAGCGAACTGTTTTGAGGAACGGAACCTTCGGGTGTTTTTTCCACGTTACCTTTGATGGTCAGCACTTTGGTACCGGCATTGGACGTAACGGTGATGGTTTTATTGAAGGGTTGTCCGCCACGGCCTGCGGTGGAGAAAGAAGCCTTAACACTACCTGTTTTACCGGGCAGCACCGGCTCTTTAGACCATGAGGGAGTGGTGCAACCGCAAGAGGCGCTTACGTTTTGCAGTATCAGCGGCTCTTTACCGGTATTGGTGAAGGTAAACTCATAATCGGCAGTAGGGCCTTCGGGCACCGTACCAAAATCGTGCATCTCGGCTTTAAAATCCATATTCTCGGGCTTCAGCGAGGAAGCCGGTGTGCCGGGAGAAGTTTGGGCACCTGCCACGGGAGTAGTGGATGCCGTTGCGGTTTCATGAGCGTGGCCCGCGTGAGATTTCTTATCTTGAGCTACTGCGGCGCCGGCAAGGGTAAACAAAATCCCGAAGGACAATATGAACTTCTTCATGAGTAACAATTTAATTATGGTTTTGACAAATTTACTACTAAGACACCTAACAGGGGGTGGTGGTTTGTTAATCCGCTGTTAAACGGGCTTATTTTTGCGTGAATTTAAGACTTAGCTTCCACATAGACAATTTAGTCACATGCATAATTTTGAACAAGACATAAAAAAAGCCGTAGAAATACTAAACACAGGCGGTACATTGCTGTATCCCACAGATACGGTATGGGGGTTGGGCTGCGATGCCACGGATGCCTCAGCCGTGGAAAAAATATTTGAACTGAAACGCCGGCCCAAAGAAAAAAGCATGATTGTGCTGCTGGCAGAGGCCCGCGATATATTAAAATATGTGGCAGCCCCCCACCCCGACATTATAGATATTGTAGAAAACTTTGACCGACCCACCACTGTAATATATGACGGAGCCCTCGGCCTCGCCGAAAACCTGGTGGCCGAAGACGGGAGCATAGGCATACGCGTGGTAAACGAGCCCTTTTGCAAGGCCCTCATTAAGCGCTTGCAGAAACCGTTGGTATCCACATCGGCCAATATAAGCGGGGAGCCAACCCCGGCCACCTTTGCCTTGGTAAGCGAAGAAATAAAAACAGGGGCCGGCTATGTGGTGCAATACGGACAAGACGAAACAGTTCCTCGTCAATCATCCAGAATAGTAAGGATAAATGACGACGGTAGTTTGGAAATACTGAGACCTTAAATACCATAGATATGGACATAAAAGCCCGAAAAAAAGAACTACGCGCTGCTTTACTTGCCCAAAGAGATGCACTTTCGGAAACAGAAAAAGTCAAACGCGACAGCGAACTGTGCCGCAAGCTATATGATATTATCGTAGCCCGAAAGGCAAAGGTGATACACAGTTACCTACCATTTGGCAGCGAGCCGGATATACGACCTCTGCTGCACGACCTGTTGGCCACAGGGCGCACCATCGTTTGCCCCAAATCTTTACCTAAACGCGAATTGCGCAACCTGGTGCTCAGCTCATTAAACGAAACGGAGGAGGGCCGCTTCGGCACGCGGCACCCGGCGGGAGACTTGGAACATTCCGGGGACATAGACCTGTTTATAGTGCCCGGGGTGGCATTTGACCACCAACATTACCGCTTAGGATATGGCGCCGGCTATTATGATACTTTTTTCGGTGCAAACCCCGGCGGCTACAAAGCGGGCATATGTTATGATTTCCAAATACTATCGGATTTTCCCGTAGAAGCTCACGATGTGCCACTGGACGAGGTTGTTTATGCATGACCATGGTATTTGCCCGATTAACCCTTTACCCTTTTAACCTGTTAACCTATTGCCCGATTAACGCCCCCCGCCCCCTCTTTACCCTTTTAACTTAATAAATTACCTTAGCAGCCAAATTCGTTACCTAAAATGAAATTACTGGAAAATAAAACGGCACTGGTTACCGGTGCCAGCAGAGGTATAGGAGAAGCTATTGCCATCAAATTTGCGGAGCATGGCGCAAATGTTGCTTTCACCTACCTGTCGTCGGACGAGCGTGCCAAGGCATTGGAAGACAAACTGACCGCAATGGGCGTGAAAGCCAAAGCCTACAAATCGGACGCGGGTGATTACGCTGCCGCAGAGCAACTGGGTAACGATGTGATTAAGGAGTTTGGCACCATAGATATATGTGTAAACAACGCGGGCATTTCCCGGGATAACCTGCTGCTGCGCCTTACGCCCGAGCAGTGGGACGAAGTGATGCAAGCTAACCTGAAATCGGTATACAACCTCACCCGCCAGGTAATAAAACCCATGATGAAAGCCCGCAAAGGCAGCATCATCAACCTGAGCTCGGTAGTGGGCGTGAAAGGAAACGCGGGTCAAAGCTCTTATGCGGCGTCCAAAGCCGGCATCATAGGCTTCACCAAATCCATAGCCGCCGAGATTGGCAGCCGCAATATACGCGTGAATGCCATTGCACCCGGCTTTATAGAAACAGACATGACGCACTACCTGCAAGACGGCGGTGCCGAAAAATGGTTCAGCCAAATACCCTTGGGCCGTTTCGGTAAACCCGAAGAGATTGCGGACGTGGCCCTGTTTTTGGCCAGCGATATGAGCGGCTATGTTACGGGGCAGGTCATCAGCGCCTGCGGCGGCATGAGTATGTAAGCTAAAATGTTAAAATTCAATCAAGTAACACAATAAATCATCGGGTAGAAGTACATTCTTCCCACGCCGTAATTCTTTATAACCTAATTTTGCTCCTTTAAAAAACCTCTAATGCAGAAGATACATGCTGCCATTACCGCCGTGGGCGGTTACGTTCCCGAATACGTGATGACGAATGCCGAGTTGGAGACCCTGATGGACACCACGGACGAATGGATAACCAGCCGTACGGGCATCAAAGAGCGCCGGGTACTGAAGGGCGAAGGTAAAGGTACTTCGGACATGGCAGTAGAGGCGGTAAAGCAACTTTTGGAAAAACGTGGTATCAGTCCGTTGGAAATTGAACTGGTAATTTGCGCCACCACCACTCCGGATTTTCAATTCCCCGCCACTTCCAATATAATATGCGACAAAACCGGCATGAGTAACGCCTTCGGGTATGATGTGCAGGCCGCCTGTAGCGGTTTCCTTTTTGCCCTGACTACAGGCGCCCAGTTTATTGAAACGGGCCGCCACAAAAAAGTGATTGTAATAGGCGCAGATAAAATGACCAGCATCATCAACTATGAAGACCGCACCACTTCCATCATTTTTGGGGACGGTTGCGGGGCGGTGCTGCTGGAACCTAACGAAGAAGGCAACGGTATAATAGATTCGGTATTGCGCAGCGACGGCAGCGGCCGTGTACACCTGCACCAAAAAGCGGGGGGCTCGGTAAAACCGGCTACCGTGGAAACCGTGATGAACAAGGAGCACTATGTGTACCAGGAAGGCCAAACGGTATTTAAGTTTGCAGTGAAAAACATGGCCGATGCGGCAGCTACCATCATGGAACGCAACAACCTCACCGCCGACGATGTGGCTTGGCTGGTACCCCACCAGGCTAACAAACGCATTATAGATGCCACACGCGAACGTATGGGCCTTTCGGAAGAAAAGGTGATGGTGAACATACAACGCTACGGCAATACCACCAACGGTACTCTTCCGCTTTGCCTGTGGGAATGGGAAAAGAAACTGCACAAAGGCGATAATGTTGTACTGGCAGCTTTCGGCGGCGGTTTCACTTGGGGCTCTACGCTTATTAAATGGGCTTACGATAGCGAATAGTATTCCTGAAAACAATATTTAATATCGGATAGCACGTATAGATAACCATACGGTGCCACATATTACAAGGCTCAATTACAATAACGGTATCCTTATTGTGATTGAGCCTTGTCGTTTATTTTTCTTATTACATCATCAAGGTCACTTGCAGAAGTTTCAATCATCTCAAGTACCTCATATAGGTCCGGAGCCGTATTAAGCTTAAGTGTATTGATGAGGCTTACAAGTCCCAATATTCTCGCAACCGGTGCACGCACTTCGTGGGATTGCGACCAGGCTATCTCCTTCAGGGTTTGGTTATTCTGTTCTATCGTGCCAATGTAGTTTTTGAGCTCGGTTATATCCCTGAAAAAGATGGATAAGCCGGTATCGGAAGGAAATACACTGACGTCGAACCAAGACTTAACTCCTTCATAATATGCTTGAAAATTTCTTGATTCTCCTGTTGCAAGCGCTTCATGATAATGGATATAAAACGGCGTATCTACAGCATCGGGAAACTCCTCCCACACGTTACATCCCATTACTTCCTCTCGTCTGCGGCCAAGAACGCGTTCGGCAGTATTATTCCAATAAGTTATCGTCCAATCTCTGTCAACCGCAAAAAATGCTTCACCTATGCGTTCAAGAACAATTTCTTTTTCTTTAAGTGCTTCCAGTGCAATTATTTCCGACCTCTTAATGTGATCTATATCCTGAAAACTGCCTACTATCCTGATACACTTACCATTAAAATACTCAGGTTCTCCAACCGACCGCACCCATTTAATTTCATTTTGACGGGTAACGATTTGGGATTCAATATCCCACTTCATACCGGTTTGAATCGCCTCTGTTACCTTTTGCACAATTTCATCGCGGTACGTACCTTCTTTGTAAAATGCTATCGCCTCATCAAAACTCGGGTTGTATGCGTTATCATTAATTCCATGTATTTGCCGCGTCATGGCCGACCAATGTATTGTATTGTCCACAAGGTTAATTTCCCATGCGCCTATTTTGGCAAGACTTGTGGCTTTGGTAAGTAATAATTCAAGTTCTTTCTCATCGGTAACATCTTTACCCACACTAAAAACCAATCCTTCTTTCGACGGTACCGAGGATGTCCAGGCAATCCACTTTATGGCCCCGGATTTGGCTACGTACCTGTTTTCAAAATAAATCGTTTGCTTCCCGTTTTTCAAATCGCCGATTTGCATTGCCGTTCGCTCCACATCATCGGGGTGGACAAATTCCGTAACGGCTTTTGACAGAAGTTCCTGCTCCGTATAACCTAAAATTTTTGAAGCGGCAGGATTTACTTTTTTGAAAAAACCGTCTACCCCGGCAATACTCACAATATCAGGCACAAACAAAAAAAGCTGATTGAGTTCCTGCTCCGTTTGCTTTCTGCGAATCTCGGCAGCAAGTTCGGAATGTACATTATCCAGTAGCATTGAAAATATTTTTGCATCAATGCTGTCTTGAGCCAAACCCAAAATAATCACACCTATCGGCTCGGCATTATGCATGAGCGGGATGGCATACATACATGTAATGCCTGCTTTTCGCGCCGCTCCGGATCGTTTGAATCTTCTATCGGTATAAATATCGTCCCAATGAAGCATACCTGCGACTTCCCAACACACTCCCGGCATACCTTCGCCTTTTTTAAAACTAAAAGGTATATCGGTATCAGAATAAAATGACTGAATAATATGCTCATGTGCGCTGTAAGCAATAAGATTTATGAGCTTTTTCTCCTTACCTACAATCCACCCTTCGGTTAATTCAAAATTTCCGGTTTTACGTATATAGGAAAGGACCGAAGTAAAAGCATCTTCCAGGTTTGTATCACTGCCGAAAGCCCTGTTTATTTCGTGTGTAAGCTCATGGTATAAGGCCTTCCTCTTGGCTTCGGTTATTTCCGTGATAGCTCCTATTACCCTGATGGCAATATTCTTGTTATTTCTTAAAATGTAGCCGTTGCTTCTTACAAAAATGTACGCGCCGTGTGCCCCCATACACCTGTATTCGTCACTCCAATATTGTTCCGAAGATTCTGTCGCTCTTTTTAGCCCGGTTAGTACCCGCTGCCTGTCTTGTGGTATTATATGGTCTTCCCATAAACCACCGGATACCTGCTCGGCCGGTATTTGTGGTAAGAGTTTACCACCTGCATCGCTCCAAACAACGGAATTGTTTAACAGGTCCAAGTCCCAAACCACATCCGAGATGGCTTTTACCACACAATCGTATCGTTGCAGGTTTTCTTCAAGAGAGATAGAAATAAGCTTTTGTGCGGTGATGTCCCTCACGGTACCCTCTAAGTATAAGGGAATGCCCTCGCCATCTGTTTTACACGAACCTATCCCGTGAATCCATTTAACGCTCCCATCAGGCAAAACAATACGGTGTTCGATATCATACCCGGCAAATTCTTCAAATGAAGTTGGTACGGATTCGGGAAAAAAGTGTTTATCATCCGGGTGGATGGAGTTGAAAAACACTTGATAGTTCAAAGGGAAAACAGTTTTCTCTATACCAAAGATTTCATAGACCTCATCTGACCAAAACATGCTGCCGTCTGCAATCATGTATTGCCAATAGCCGATATGGGCAATTTTCTGGGCTGCCAACAGTTTCTGCTGCATGTCATTAAGCCGGCCAAGCGACTCTTCGCGCGTTGTCACATCGTTGCAAGACAGTAATATGCAATCTTTACCTTTGAACCGGAACGAAAAATCGGAGACTTCAATCTTTACGATACTGCCATCCTTACGCTGATGAGACACTATAGCCGTGATGTCGACGCCCTTTGCCTCCTCTATGAACTGTTTGCCCGCAAGTATATCAGAAATATTCCAGCCTATAATTTGCTCCTGTGAATAACCTAAAATAACAGCCGCTTTATCATTCGCTTCCAATACCATCCCTGTTTTTGCATCTATAATAAACTTAGCTAGCGGACTTCCTTTGAATAACAGCAGGTAACGGTTTTCCGACTCTCGGATTGTATGCTCTTTGGTTCTTAACTCATACGTTTTTTTTAGCTGTACCTCATAGAAACGCCTTAAAAGAATATATAATAACAATGCAGTTGATACAACATATAGCAAACCCTTTATTGTTTGGTAAAACTGCTGCTGTTTTTCGGAAGGGAAAAAAATATTAACGATGGCATCGCTAAAATAAATCCATACTACGCCTGCTAACAGATATGCCAAGCTTAGCTTTAAAGCGTTTGTATTTTTCATAGGCGTTATATTTACGCTCCGACCCTATGAATATACTCTAATAAAAACGAAAATTAAAGCGATTCCGCAATTATGACGCAGAAGCTTGGTTAGCGCTGCCAACCCGGCAATTTTGATTTATATGCGCGCAACCATATTGCCCCACATTTACATTTGGTTAAATCCGGTTACGATACGCCTTCCCCGGCTAAAGATTTTAGCCGTTCAAATCCGGATGGTCTACATTGGCTAATTGGCCGCATGCGGCATCAATATCTTTACCCCGGCTGCGGCGCAGGCGGGCATTTACCCGCTTCGATTCCAAGTAGCGCATAAAGCTGTCTACGACATCATCATCAGGCTTGCTGAATTCGGCCTTCTCGATGCTGTTGTATTCTATAATATTCACCAAATCGGCCGGTACACGACGGTAGAGTTTTACCAGTTCGTCCGCATCGCGGGCACTATCGTTCAGTCCCTTAAACAAGATATACTCAAAAGTTATCTCGTTTTTAGTCATCTTATAAAAATGGTTCAGTGCATCCACCAACTCATCCAGGTTATTGGTTTCGTTGATGGGCATAATAGCGTCGCGCTTGATATCGTTGGCTGCGTGTAAGGATAAAGCCAGCTTAAAGCGCACCTTATCGTCGCCCAGTTTACGTATCATTTTGGCTATACCGGCGGTGGAAACCGTAATACGGCGAGGGCTCATGCCCAAACTTTCGGGCGAGCTTATTTTGTCTATGGCCTTTAGTACGTTGGCGTAATTGAGGAGCGGCTCGCCCATACCCATAAATACGATATTGGTAATACCCTTGCCGTAATGTTTTAAAGCCTGCTCGTTGGCCAGTACCACTTCATCCACTATCTCATCAAAATCAAGGTTGCGCTTGCGCGGCAAAAAGCCCGTAGCGCAAAACTTACAGGATAACGAGCAGCCCACCTGGGAGGATACGCAAACTGTCAGGCGCTTATCGGTGGGTATCAGTACGCTTTCCACATAATGCCCGTCATGCAACACCAACCTGTTTTTTATGGTGCCGTCGCTACTGTACTGGCTGTGGTGTACTTCTACCTTAGGTATGTAATATTCCGCGGCCAGTTTTTCCCTCAGGCCTTTAGAGAGGTTGCTCATTTCGGATATACTCCCGGCAAATTTGCTCCATATCCACTCATACACCTGCTTGGCCCTGAATTTTGGTTCTCCGAGGTCTTGCATGATGCGCTCCAGTTCCGGCAAACTACTATGCCTGATATTCTTCATACCACAAAGGTACGTCAAACATCATGCATTAAAGATTCATGAAAAGTTATAACCCTATTGTGAAATTAAGAAAATGTTTATATTTTGTTCGCAAATCTCAAACGCATGAAAGTATTACGTTTTTTACTGATTCTTATTTTGATACTGGTAGTGGGCTACCTCGTACTTTGCGCGGTATCCGCCAAAGAAATAAACGTGGAAAAAAGCACTACGATAAACGCACCCGCATCGGTGGTGTGGGACCAAATGGTACATTTCAAAAACTGGGAAAACTGGAATCCATGGGAAGAAATGGACTCGACCATTACCAACACCTATACCGGTAACGACGGCGAACCCGGAAGCACCTCTCATTACGTAGGCAAAACATCCGGAGAAGGCATAATGACCAATACCGGTGTTAACGGCATGACCATGACTTACGATATGCACTTCCTGAAGCCCTTTGAAGCCATGACCAAAGGTACGGTAAGCGTAAGCGAAGAAAACGGCGTGACCCGTGCCACACAAACTTTTCATCAAGACGTGCCCTTTATGATGCGTGGCGCATCGGCCATTATGGGCGGAGAAAAAATGATAGATTCCGCTTTTGGCAGAGGATTGCAACTGCTGAAAACCTATGCCGAGGCACATGCTTCCACCACCACTTTCGATATTAAAGAAACCCAATTCCCCGCAACCACCTATGCCACCATACGCCAAATGGTAAAATGGAGTGACATGAAGCAATTCTTCGGGGATGCTTACGGCAAACTGGCAAGCAATGCCGGCAACCGCATCAGCGGCGTGGCTACGGCCATGTATTATAAATGGGATACGGAAAACCAACAGGCCGACTTGGCCGCAGCCTTCCCCGTATCCGGCACGGAGGATGTGAAGGGAGCCATTATGGAAAAAGTGGCCGCATCTCCCGCTTATATGATAGAATATAAAGGCGGATACACCGGTTCGGGTGCCGCGCATGACGCCTTGGGCAACCATGTGATCAAATCGGGCAAAACACAGGGTTTGGTGATTGAAGAATATTTGGCAGGACCGCCCACAGAAACGGATTCTACCAAATTCCTGACGAAAATATACTACCTGGTAAAGTAAGCGCAAACAGCATATTTACAAGCCGGCCGCAACATGCGGCCGGCTTTTTCGTTAATATTGCGCTGCAACACCCGAGGCAGAATTTAATGAAGGTATCGGTTATCATCGTCAATTATAATGTGAAGTACTTTTTGGAGGTATGCCTCCACTCGGTACTGCGCGCCTGCGAGCGACTTGACGCGGAGGTGATTGTGGTGGACAATAATTCGGCAGACGGCAGCGTGGAGCTGGTAGCGGCCAATTTCCCTACCGTAAAACTGATTGCCAATACCGACAATAAGGGCTTTTCAAAAGCCAATAACCAAGCGGTGGAAATAGCGCAAGGGGAATATGTCCTTTTCCTTAACCCCGACACCGTAATGCCCGAAGATTTTCTGCGTACGCTTACCGACTATATGGACCGCCACCCCGAAGCGGGGGCAGTTGGTCCGCGGCTGATAGACGGCAAAGGCGTGTTTGCCCCGGACGGTAAAAAGTCATTTCCCTCTCTATCGGTGGCCATATTCAAAACCATGGGCATCAACAAGCTGTTTCCAAAGTCGCCCTACTTCAACAAATATTATGCGGTGCATGTGGGCGAACGCGAGACCGCGGAAGTGGACGTGCTCTCGGGCTGCTGCATGATGGTGCGTAAAACGGCCATGGAAGAAGCCGGCGGTGCTTTTGACGAAGACTACTTTATGTATTGCGAAGATGTGGACTTATCCTACCGCATACAAAAGGCCGGCTATAAAAACATTTATTACCCCGAAACCACACTGATACATTACAAGGGAGAGAGCACAAAGAAAGCCACACTTTCTTACGTGCGCATATTTAACGAGGCGCTCATCACCTTTGTAAAAAAGCATTACAGCAAGCAAAACGCCACACTGTTTATCCTGTTCATAAACATAGGCATCATGCTGCGTGCGGTAATGGGCGCGGTAAAGCAACTGCTGAAGGTACTGCGCATGCCCTTGTTTGATGCGCTGGTAATGCTGGCCACCCTATGGTTTATGAAGGAGTTTTGGGTGGTGGAAGTGAAAAACATAGCCCCCATACCGCTCTCCTCGGTTGTGGCCACCTTCCCCGTATACATAGGGCTTTGGGTGCTGAGCCTTTACATCAACGGCGTATACGACCGCTCCTACCGCGCATCGCGGGTGATACGCGGTATGATAATAGGCACCGTAATCATACTGGCCTACTACGGTATGCTACAGCCGGGCTTGCGTTATTCGCGGGCCATCATCATACTCAGCGGTTTTGTGGGCACGGTGCTGTTGCTGGGCTTGCACGAGGTGCTGTATCGCCTGGGTATACTCAAATTTATCCCTTACGATAAGTTGCCGCGCAACGCCGTAATATTGGGCGATGAAAAAAACTACCGCGACACGGCCGAGATATTGCAACGCGTGCATTACGCGCCGGCCATCTTCGGGCGAATAGCCACTCATGCGGCAGATAAGAACGCACTTACCGATGTACACCAAATGAAGGGCTTGCTGTATACCGCCGGTATAAATGAGGTAATATTTTGCGTAAACGGATTGAGCTACGGGCAAATACTGGAGCAAATGCAGCGCTGCGGCAAAAACCACGATTATAAGATACACATACCCGGTAGCCAAAGCTTTGTGGGCAGCAACTCCAGCCACACCGCGGGCGACCTGTATGTAACCGATAAACGCTTTAACCTGGCAGACTTTGCACAGATACGCAACAAGCGCATACTGGACATATTTTCCGCCTTGCTGTTTATAGTGTTGTCTCCCGTAATGATGTTGGTGGTAAAGAACCCGGGCAGGTTTTTAAGCAATTGCTTTGCGGTGCTTACAGGTGCCAAAACCTGGGTGGGCTATGCGGGCCAACCTGCGGCTTACCTGCCCGCTATAAAGCCGGGCATACTGCCGCCCTACAACATCTCCGCCGACATTGCCGATGCCGAAATACCGGCGACACAACTGAATATGCTGTATGCCGAAAAGTACACTCCGGCTACCGACATGAACCTCTTACTTAAGAATTATAAATATTTGGGAAAATAGGCGTAAAAGATTTTGCGCTTTTGAGAGTTTGATTATTTTTGCAATCCCAAAAGGGGAAAAACACTCCTCCTTAGCTCAGTTGGTTAGAGCACCTGACTGTTAATCAGGGGGTCTCAGGTTCAAGTCCTGAAGGGGGAGCAGATAACGAAGGGTTCAACGAAAGTTGAACCCTTAATTTTATGTTTTACATCTACATTCTGCACAGTGCGACTTCCAACCTCTACTATGTAGGGCATAGCGAAGACCCTTGGACAAGATTGGAGCATCATAATAATGACGACAAAGATACCTTCACCGCGAAACACCGGCCTTGGGTATTAGCGTCCGTATTTCAATATGGTTCCACCAGGGCAGAAGCATTGATAATGGAACGTTGGATAAAAAAGCAAAAATCGAAAAAGCTGATAGAGAAATTAATCCAACCTGATTTCCTCCCCGATGGATACTTAGCTCAGTTGGTTAGAGTCCCGCATGTGCGGGATTAATCAAGGGGTCTCAGGTTCAAGTCCTGAAGGGGGAGCAAACAAAAAGCGTTGTACTTTAGTACGACGCTTTTTTGTTTTCACTGCTTTCGATTGTTTTTCCTGATTATACACCCCTGAGAAAGGCAGTTATAAAGTAAATAAGGCTACCTGATTAACAGTCAGGGGGTTTAGGATCCAAGTCCTGAACAAGAGCAAACAAAAAGCGTCGGGATACGACGCTTTTATAAAAACTTTGGCCGGTTAGCCTATGCTTCCATTGCCCTGCTCACCTTACGATATACGAAAGAATGGTAAATATGACGTCTGCAAAACCTTGCAGGCACATCAGAGGCAGTGAGCTTTATGTACGTAGCTTTGGGCACATCAAAATACTCGTAACTGCTGCCATCTACAAAGTTCAGCAACAGGGTGGATTTTTCGTAGGAGTAGTTGAGTATGGTGCAGGCGGTGATGGTTTGCGTATATTCCGGCAGGGCTTTTTCTATTGTTTCCGGCGCTATGCTCAGTAAAAAGTTATACGCCTCAATCAGCTCACGGCTTTTTAGTTCGGCTTCATTCTTACCGTCTTCATTGTCCTGAAACTTATCCGGGTGCCAAGCTTTCATCAGGTTTCTGTATACCGTTTTCAATTCCTGAACACCGGTATCCTTGGTAACGCCCAAAAGCTTTCTGTACTCTATAATCTTCTTCATAATAGAAGGCGCGAAGGTATGATAAATTGTGGGGGTAGTTTGCGCGCACAGGATTAATCCATAGGGATTACAGTTTAAATCCTAAAGATGCAGCAAAAGCTCAGCCATTATACTAAGCGTTTTTCACTAAGCTCGCACTCTTCTCCATACCCTACATATGCCCCACTATCCCAAATATCATCGTCTCGCAAAACACCAATACCGCAAAATAAAAGAGGATACCTGTAATCTTGATGACAAAGTTTTGTCTTGCCAAGCAATAGTCTATCGCTACAACGGAAGCAAAGGCACCAAAAATTGCAGCCGCTAAAGACACTCGTAGCATATTGCCGGTTATGGCGATGTAGCCTATATAGGCCGCAACAAGCGCCAGAACCGCGAGTATAGGAGATAAGTTGCCCAACATAAGGCTTAACCGGGCCTTACGTACCGCCCAAACGATAAGCAGGTTGGGTAGCAGGCTTATTACTAATACAAGCAAAGGTATAACGATATCGAGGCCCATGTGCGTGTATAAAAATACCGTTTATAATGCTAACGTGGCATAACAAAGAAGCCGCTCTTACGTAGAACGGCTTTAAGTATATTGGCAACCAAGCTAAGGGATTAGCTAACGTTTTGCAAGCGTGGGTTAATGATTTCCTTGGCGAGGAAATTAAGTTTGGTATCGGCATCCTGCTCTTCGGCCAAGGTGAGGCGCAGGCGTTGGGCAATACCTTCGTAGCCCAGCATCTCCGCATAATAGGCTGCGGAGCCGTAGCCCGATATTTCGTAGTGCTCCACTTTTTGCGCGCCGGCAATAAGCGCCGCGTCCATGGCCTCATCGGTGGCATCTTTGGCCATTACTTTTTCACCTTCTTCCAGTATGCCCTTCATACCGGGGTTAAAATCGCCCTCGGGATTGATGCCCAGTTGCTTGCAAATACCTTCCAGCGCCACCTTGTGTTGGTCGGTTTCGGCCAAGTGCATGGCCAGGTTTTTCTTCAGTCCCAAGTTCTTTGCGCGCTCTATCATTTTGGGCATGGCCTCGGTGAGCATTTTTTCGGCGCTCCACAACACTTGTATCTCGTGGTAAAAGAGTTGCTCCAATGTTTTTATCTCTGTCATGGTTATTGGTTTTAAAAGGTTAACGGTCCAATTCGGGCTTCAATACCACTTTAACGCAATCGTCGGTTTTCTTCTTAAACATGTCATAAGCTTCCGCGGCTTTGGATAAGGGCATGCGGTGGGTAATGATATCTTCCAGCGTTACCTTACCGCTGCGCACCATCTCAAAACACTGGTCGATATACATGATGGTTTGCGCTTGGCCAAACTGCATAATCAGCCCCTTGTCAAATATCCGGTGTATGGGGAAGTTATCGTAAGGGCTGGCGTAAACCCCGACTACCGATACGGTACCGTTGCGGCGTACGGCCTCGGTACACATCTCTATTACTTTGGAGGTACCCTTTTCTACGTTTATTACCGCGCCTACTTTCTCCATAAAGCTGCGGCTCGCTTCCATACCTACGGCATCAATGGCCACATCTGCACCACGGCCACCGGTCATGGCTCTTATCTTTTCCATCAGGTCGTCGTCGTTGGCATTTATCGTTTCCACCTTGTTTACCTTGCGGGCTTTGTCCAGCCGGTAGTCCAGTACATCTACCGCTATCACGCGCTCGGCGCCGTGCAACCACGCGGCCTTCTGCGCCATTAGCCCCACCGGGCCGCTACCGAAAATCACAACTGTATCCCCCGGTTTTACTTTACCCCACTTCACCGCACTCCACCCCGTTGGGAATATATCGGTAAGGAAAACCACCTGATCGTCGGTAAGCCCGTCGGGGATGATTTTGGGACCTACGTTACCGTAAGGTACGCGTACATACTCGGCTTGTCCGCCGTTGTAGCCGCCATATAGGTCGGTATAGCCAAACATACCGCCGCCTTTGCCTTTCATCAAATCGCCCTCCGGCCCGTAAAACTCCGGGTTACTGTGCATGCAACTGGCGTGGTAGCCCTGCTGACAAAAGAAACAGGAGCCGCAGGCAATGGTAAAGGGTACCACTACACGGTCGCCTTTTTTAACCCTTGTTACGTCGGGGCCCACTTCTTCCACTATGCCCATAAATTCGTGGCCCAGCACCTCGTCGCGCAACTGTGGCACAAAGCCGTCGTAGATGTGTAAATCGGAGCCACAAATGGCCGTGGTAGTGATCTTGAGGATGATATCCTCGGAATGTTCTATGCGGGGGTCATCCACGTTGTCTACGCTAATGTCGCCCGGCTTGTGAAATACTGCTGCTTTCATAATTCTGTTGTTAAGGTTAAGTTTTATTTATCATCGTTTTGTATAAAATGCTTACTCCTGCGGCACGTGGCGTACAGATTGCCGCTGAAGTAAGAGCGTACAGGCCTCGTTTAGATCTTTACAGGTTTTATAGCCTTGCATAATCAGCCCTCGGCCGGCATCCCCGGAAATTTCCAACGTAGGGAATACGCTTATGTGTTTGTAGCGTCGCTCCATCAAATCTGCAGTAAATGCCGCAAAGCCGTTGCCATCCGTCAGGTCCGATGCAAAACGCTGCAGGTCAAAATCCGGGACATGCGCCTGCAATTGGTTCGCCTCTTCAAGCAGGGCACTTTGTCGGTCAATATTTTCACCCCGCAGCATTATTGCCTCTTGCAATTGGCGAAACATGGCGGCACCTGCATCCTGCGATTGCAGTGAAGCCGCTTTTACTGCGGTGCAAGCCAGGTAAGAAGATTTAGGCGGATCGGTTACCCAAATGGTATTGTTCACCGGCACGCTGGTGATATATTTCACCTCCATACACAGCGGCCCCATTTGTATAGGCTGAGTTATGGAATGTACGGGGTCGTGATAGTTTGCCCAACTCTCTATCAGGCCGCCCATACAGTACCGCAGACTCACCTTGCCGGCATAAGTGCGGATAAACTCATCCAGTTGCGGCCGCAAGGCCCAACTCCAGCAACAAAGCGGGTCGGTATAATATACGATATGTAAATCAGGCATGCTGTTTTCCAAGTGCGATTATTTATTTGTGGTTCTTCCGTCTTCCGGGTATTTTTCGTTCCATTGCGCCTTACCTATAGGTACTGCCATGTTCACCTCCTCGCTCAGTTCTTTACTGCGTGCGGCATCTATATCGCTTACACCTTCAAGCGTACGGGCGGTGCCGGTAGGCTCGCAGTCCAGCAGGCCGTTGGTTTCCACAACATACTTAACAGGGTCTTGAATGTATTGCCATTGCTCGCCCATCTGCGTGCTCTCGCCTTGGTTCCAAGGTCCGCGTACGGCACTACCGTCAGACATGTTGAAGTAAAGGTTGCTGTATCGGGGGTCTGTTTGTAACGCCCCGGGCGGGAAGTTGGGCTGAATGGATTCCAAAGCGGCTTCAAACATCTGGAAGTGTGCCACTTCGCGTGTCATCAGGAAGCTAAGCGTTTCCTTTACATAAGGGTCGTCCGTAAACTGCATCAGGTATTCGTACACCATCTTGGCGCGAGATTCCGCAGCTATATCCGAACGCAGGTCGGAAGTAATTTCACCGGTGGCGTCTCCGTTTATGTAAGCCGCAGTCCACGGCACGCCTTGGCTGTTGGTGATAGCGGGCCCGCCTGCGCTGCCTACCAGAAATTCAGGCGCCACTATGGCTTTATGTATAAACTCCTCGCGCTTAGCCTTACCGTCGAGCAACTGCATAATTTCAGACTGCTCGGCAGCATTTTTCAAATCGCCGTTAATACCCTGAAGCAGCATTTGAATTGTAGCGCCCACTATCTCCAAATGACTGAACTCTTCCGTGGCAATGTCCATCAGCAAATCGTATTTGTCGGGATGCGGTTTCTTACAGGCGAAGGCTTGTGTAAAGTACCGCATGGCGGCCGCCAGTTCTCCGTTGGCACCGCCAAACTGCTCCAGCAACAAAGTGGCAAAAGCAGGGTCGGGCTTGGAAACCCGGGCGTTGAATTGTAGTTCTTTTACATGGTAAAACATAAGTGTAGTTTTAAGGTCGACCATACATGCATAAATCACGTACCGGCAAAGGCAAGCCAACACATCATAAAACCGCCACCGGCTTGCATTCCATCCGTTTAGCAAACTCATTCTTCGGCTATTCGGATGTAATCATGTACTTTGCAACGAGTATTAAAACGGACACGACGACAAATGGATAATTCGGAAACATCGCTCGACAGCGAGTATTGGAACTCGCGTTGGGAGAACCAACAAACGGGATGGGATGTGGGCTACGCCTCGCCTGCGATAGCAGACTACATGGCCGTATACCCCGATAAGAATGCCGGTATACTGATACCCGGTTGCGGCAATGCCTACGAAGCAGAGCAACTTGTTGCCGCAGGTTTTACCGATATCACACTCATCGACATTGCTCCGAAAGCATGTGCATTGCTGGAAGAGAAATTTGCCGAGGTGCCCACGATTAAAATACTATGTGCGGATTTTTTCTCCCATACGGGGCATTACGATGTAATGATTGAGCAAACCTTTTTTTGTGCCATACCTACAAACAGGCGAAAAGATTACGTACAACAGGCAGCCGCACTACTCAACAAGAACGGACGCATCATAGGACTGCTGTTCAATCGCATGTTTGAACACCAAGGCCCGCCGTTCGGCGGTTCGGCAGAGGAATATGAGCAAATATTCACTCCCTACTTTGATATAAAAACGATGGAGCCTTGCCGTAACAGCATACCGCCACGCGCCGGTACAGAATTGTTTATTGACTTGATTAAAAAATCAACATAAAAAAAGCGGGCTTACGATAAGCCCGCTTCGCCTTTACCAAAGTCTTTATCTCGACTGTTTTGCCGCATCAATTTCCTGTTGCTTTTTCTTTTTTTCTTCTTCGGCTTTGCGCAACTCCTCTTTTTGCTTTTCCAATTCCTTGTTCATCTTGGCTACTTCTTTTTCTTTGGCCCTAATCTCCTCCATCTTGGCAATGGCTTCGTCTAAGCCCCCCAAGTATTTGTTTATATTGGCCGTAACCACGGGGTCGGTTGCAGACGTAACGTAATTATCGTACCCGCGCGACACGATGAAATAAACGGTTGAGCGCTTCCTGCTTTTCTCCACCTTATAGCGCAGGTCAATTTTATTATCGTTATTTATCGCAGGGAATACAATTCCCGTATAAGTATAGTATCGTTTTATCTTCTTGTGTTTGGTTATGCCTCCCTTGTCCAAATCGGCCTGAATCAATTCCTTCACTTGGTCCGCCTTATTATTGCTCGTGGCCACAAAAGCCGGTATTCGTTCTTTTCCAATCTCCACCGTTTGCTCGGTTACCTGTTGAGCATAAAGCGGTGCGGTAAACAGCGTAGTACACAATAAAATCACCGGTAATTTTTTAATCATCATAATATCTTATTTATCGCAAAAATAGCCAATACGGCGAACCGGGCCATATGTTATACGAATACTCCATCGTGTTCGGATTATTTCCCGATTATTGAAATGACTGTTTTGTGACAGAACTACCTTTGTGTCATAAAATTGTCATGAAAGAAATGAGTAAGAATTTTGTTGCCATCAACTACATCAACTGTACACCCGAATACAGGGAGCGCTTTGAAGAGCTGTTTGCCACCCGCGCAAAGGCTATAGATACCATGCCCGGATTTGTGGATATGCAAGTGCTGAAACCCACTGCCGACAATGATGCTTACCTGATTGTAAGCCATTGGGAAAGCAAAGAGGCTTTTTCGGCATGGACAAAATCCGATGCGTTTATAGAAGGGCACAAGCGCGGCTTTGCCGACATAGCCAAGGCCAAGCAGGAAGGGAAACCCGCACCCATGAGCAGCGACTTTAAAACCTATGATGTAATAGCCCAATAATGCGAGAAGTATTTGCAAAAAGCGGAAAAGGAAGCCAACTACTCCGAAAAATAGGGATATGGGGCTTCCTTTTCTTTTTGGTGAAGGGATTAATTTGGCTGGTAGTGGCTATTTATGGGGTTGTGATGTTGGGATGATTGTGGCCCTCTGAACTAATGAGGCTCAATACCGCATTTATTCAAAAATGCATTCACATGCTCTTTATAATCGTAGTAGCTCATTCGATTTGCATCTTGATCCAACAGCAAAGTTTCCCCTGTGAAATTTTCGAATTTCTCACGACTTTCCTGATGGACGCGCAACCCATATCGAGTCAATTCATCATTGTAAGAATGAAGATAAAAATAGTTGTGTAGCCGCGTCCTTTCGTTCAACGCACGGTCATCTGGTTTCGTTGATTTCATTCCTTTACATTTTTGTTTGCGGATAGTGCGAATTAATTGCTTTGGCGTGCCGAAACAGACCTCATCATTTATATACAACAAAAAGTACCGTTCTCCACGAAAATATCCGATACTATCACCCGACTTATGAAGTGTATCGTATTGAATGGCAGGATACTTTAACGGAGAAAGGTACTCCACTATATAGCCGCTGTCGTACTTGAGTACATAAATGCTTCCGGAGTTTACTACAACCGGCATTTCGTAGCTCTGTGCCTTTGCAGCCCCCGCAAATAACACTAATGAGAGTAAGTAAATAGCTTTAAGTCGTACCATGCCAATATATAAATCGTACAGTTCTTAGTTTACAGCTAAGGACACTTAAAAATACATCGGAAGCTTGACATACTAACTGTATATATTTGTCGGTACAACAGCACTATATGCAACTTAACCCAACCGATTTATCGCATGGCGACGTGTTAAAACACTTTAAGGGCAACCTCTACCGTTTCTTATACCTGGCGAAGCGTTCCGAAGATGCGGCGGATGTGGTAGTATACCAAGCCCTATATGGCGAGCGGGGAATTTGGGTGCGGCCCGCAGAGGAATTCTTTGGTACGGTAACGATAAATTCGGAAACGATACCCCGCTTTGCATTGGTTAAGGAATAAATAAGGGTGGTTGTTTACGTGGTTCGGATAGTAAAAAAATGACTACTTTCAGTCTGCTCACATCATTCCGAATGAAAAGATTATTGTTGCTTGCCGTATTAATACCCGTGTGTGTTTCCGCACAAAACAGCAAAGACCATACGTACCTGGTAGACAACTTTGTGAAGTATTACAATAACCGGCAGACGGATTTAATCTGTACTCTTTTTCCCGATGAACATCTTACCGGTATAAAATGTTTTTGGAAGAACGCCTCTACCGACGGAACTTATGACCGTTACGGGAAGATTATCTCGTACAAATACATAGGTGTGGACAGCTCGGCAACGAGACACCTGACGCAATACAAAATAGCGTTTAGCAAACAAGGCGCTCAGCAATTAAGCTTCACTATGAATGCAGACAAAAAATTTACAGTCTTTCTCCTCAAGCGCTTTGAATGATGTGAGGAGATAACATTGCGGGGCAAACCGGAGCGTCTATTCCTGACCCGGATTTTATAACGATGATAAACCTAAGGACAGCGTGGAAATTTGTTAATGGTTAAGACCGAATTGTTAAAACACCTCAGCAATAGGGTACAGTCTTCTTTTTCAAACTTAACGATAATTATTTCATTGCAATCTGAGTACCTTGAATTCGGGTTGGAAATTTCGGCCCCATAAAGTTGTTCCAGCCAAATAGCATACTCATCAGGCGGCACATAAGAAATCAACTTACTTATAGTATCTCTTTCCCAATGCCAGTTTTCATGGCTACACCGCTTTGACACCGTTTTTTCAATTCGCATCCCTTCCGAAACAGCCCGATTATACGAATTTTCAACGCTTTTCCATGGCTTTGTATTGTTTATTTTCGTTAGTTGTTCATCCAAACCAATGGCACCAAATACTATTTCTTTATCGGTATTTGGGTAATGTAGAAAAAGCTTAGTACTACCCTCACCTCGACTTCTTTTGTAATTATTTTCCCGGTAATAATAAAAATGACAACTATATTTCATTAAAGGTTGCATGGCAGAGTCGAATATGGTTGCAATGACATGTGTGTTATAGGAAGCATCTGCCGGCATAGGGTCAGTCGTCTTGTACATAATGGATGAGTGCAATTTTGCACGCTCGGGTTTAATAAGTTTTTTTAGGCCCGGAGTGAATAGCCAATAGGTGTACGGAGATAGAACGTTCCCGGCAATTTGTTTCGTTATGCTGCTGTCATCGTATACGTAAGAATACGATAGATTACAGGTGTCGTTTAAATAATGCTTAAACTCCAGCACACGTCCCTTTTTATCATAGGTGCGGAATCTTGAGTGCCTACCGTCTTCAAGATTTTCATGTACATACGATAGGATATTATAGTTGGTATCTAACGTTATGTGATAAGTGGCATTGGTAGGTTTCTGCAGCGAAGTGACAATAAAATCCAAATAATGAAATCTGCCATTTGAGTCCGAATGATTTATTATGTATTTGTAAAGGCAAATATTTTCTTTGCTTACCGTTAAATCAGACAGCCACCCTGAACTATCATATCTGAAATCAACCACAATTTGCGGACTACTCAGTTTACGGTTTACACTGTCGTATGCACTCGCATATTCGGCTGCCGGGGTCGCAAGTTTGCATAAGTACTGAAGGTTAACCTTGTTAAATACCTTAACGGTAACTACGCTGTCTTGAGCATTATAGAGGATATTTTTTATCCATCCGGTAAATACCTGCCTTTCTTCATCCCAAACTTGAGGCAATGTATATTCCGGATCATCTGCAAACACCCCCAGAAAATTTAAAAAAATATTCCTAACATCATAATCAATAAACTTGATGTAATATTCTGTATTACCCTCGTTAAAGGTTTGCGCCCGCACTGTGTTGCGCAAGACACCGGGTAATAACAAAAAAATAAAAGCCACCATGTATTTAGCCCACAAAGTGGTCAAAATACCTGAGAGGATACTTCGAAACGATATTGCAAGTTTTTCGGTGATATGGGTCATAAATAGCATTCACTGCTTAAGGCAAATTACTTCAATTTATGCAACACACCTTGTGTTGAAATTTCATTTACACATTCATGACAGCAAACTCAGGGCAATTATTCGTTTGACGCTATGGAGGGTGCCCCTCCCCAACAAGTAATCCCGCTCTCCGAACGGCAAATCTAAAATATGAGATTCGGCGCATCGCTAAAAGCTGTCAAACATTTTTGTGGCTTTATCTACCAGCTTTTTGCCCAACAGCTGTTCGCTAAGCCCTATCAATACCCCGAAGAGCAGGGCCGTAAACGCATTCGTCTCTATTTTGCTTGTATCAATACTGCCAAACTTCAACATAACGGCATCGGTATAAAACAGCAGTGCGAAGACCATTGACACAAAACCGATAAACAACAACCTGATTGTAGGGCCCAATGTATCCTCTTCCACATTCACCAGTTCATCGTAAGTTAGCGCAGCCTTTCGACCGCCGAAAGACAGCCATGCGCCTACCATGCAGCCACACCACATGTACATGTAATTGGCAAAAACATTCAGATCCTCCAAGTGCCTGGTTTCGGGTGCGTACAAATTATGCCATTTAATGCTCAAGGCAATAATCAGTGGTACCGCACCTACAATTATTGCTTTCAATCCCAGTCTTTTATAATAGCTGTTCTTTATTTCGGGGCCCTTAGCGGTTACCAGGTCCTTTTTCATTTGCTCCAATGCGGCCATGGCCGTTTTCGGATGGGCGTTCTCTCCCGACAATCCGGTTACGGCAAGGTGCAGCAGTTCGTTGTAATAAATCTTTATGTCTTGCCGACGCTTTCTAAACATTCTCTTTATATCGCTCAAGGTGCTTTCTATAGCCGTGTACAACTTAGCCTGCTCCTCCGGTATCTCATCCTGATTTATGGGTGTAAAGTTGATATCGCATTCCTCGATGCGCTCGCTATCAGCCGTTGTCAATACTCTAAGCAGGGCAGATCTGTTGGTACCGCTTGGCTTTACTCTAAAGACTCCTTCTATTTTATAAGCTCCTTTTGGCATGTCGGCGTAATTATTGAATTATACGTGCGAGTAAAATACTTGAAATTCCAATATGTAATACCACGAATTATTTATGTCATGGTTTTAAAGCGCACCTTACTCCCCTGTGGAAATACCACCCCGGCCGTACGGCACTGACCGCTGCCTCAAGCCAAAAAACCGCGCGCCACACGCGCTGAAAAGCCTCCGCTCCGCGACAGGCGCGGCAAGCGCAAATTTCGTTGCATACAATCCGCTACGGGTATGGAATTTATACCATGTCTACCCGTTCAATCAAAACTAAAGGAAACATTAAGCGAATGACCGGCATTAACGGAAAAAGCAGGGTGATCATTACCAACGTGTGCCCCGTTATCAACGGTGGCGCTTACACGGCAAAAGCCACCATAAACGAGGAATTGCCCATCATCGCCGACGCGTTTTGCGACGGCCACGACGAGATTTTTTGCAGCGTTTTTATCAAGCACGGCAAAGACAGGCAATGGAAGGAATACCCGATGACGTTTAAAAACAACGACCGATGGGAATACCTGTTGCTGCCCGATAAACTTGGCATATACCGTTTCAGGGTGCAGGCGGGCGTGGATGCTTTTGCCACCTGGAAAAACGGCCTGCTGAAGAAGCATGGTGCGGGGCAGGATGTATCGGTAGAACTGCTGATAGGCGCCGAACTGCTGACTGCGGCTGTGGAACGGGCCAATGCAAAGGATAAAAGCCTTTTGCGCAAATGGAGTAAGGAAATAACCAATACGGAAGAGTCTGCCCTGCTTATCCCCTTCATTACAAGCGATGAAGTGAGCGCCGTAATGCGGCGAAACGCTTCCAAAGAAAATATAACCGAATACCCGGGTGTATACGAGATTGAGGCCGAGCGCAAGCGGGCCGGGTTCAGCACTTGGTACGAGCTGTTTCCGCGCTCTGCGGCGAGCGAGGCGGGCCGCCACGGCACTTTTGCCGATGTGCAACGGTTGCTGCCGCATATTGCCGATATGGGTTTTGATGTGCTGTACCTACCGCCCATACACCCCATTGGCGAGCTGAAACGCAAAGGAAAAAACAACTCGCTCACCGCCGGCCCTGATGAGCCCGGCTCTCCCTGGGCCGTGGGCAGCCGTTTTGGCGGTCATAAAGCCATACACCCGGAGCTAGGCAGTTTGAATGATTTTAAGCGCATGTGTACCGAAGCCAAAAAACATGGTATAGAGGTAGCGCTGGATATAGCCTTTCAATGCGCGCCCGACCATCCTTATGTAAAGGAGCACCCGCAATGGTTTAAATGGCGGCCCGACGGCACGGTGCAATACGCCGAAAATCCGCCCAAGAAATATGAGGACATCCTACCCCTGAATTTTGAAACGGAGGACTGGGAAAACCTGTGGGCCGAACTGCAAAGCGTGGTGGAATATTGGATAAAAGCGGGGGTAACCATATTTAGGGTAGATAACCCGCATACCAAATCGTTATACTTCTGGGAGCACATGATAGGCAACGTGCGCAAGAAATACCCCGAAACCATCTTTTTGGCGGAAGCGTTTACAAGGCCGCGCATTATGGAACAACTGGCTAAAGCGGGCTTCAACCAATCTTACACCTACTTTACCTGGCGCAATACCAAGGCCGAGTTGGAGGAATATCTGACCGAACTCACCAAAACGGATATGCGCTATTACTACAGGCCCAATTTTTGGCCCAATACGCCCGATATACTACCGCCCATACTTACACATGGCGGAGAAAACGCACACATCATGCGGCTGATACTGGCAGGCACCTTATCCGCCAACTATGGTTTGTACGGACCGGTGTACGAATACGGACTGAACGTTCCCGTATCGGGCAAGGAAGAATACGTGGACAATGAAAAATATGAAATCAGGCATTGGGATTGGACAGAGTATACCCGCATTAAGGAGTTTATAGCACGCCTTAACCGTATACGCAAAACGCACCCCGCACTGCAAAGCACTTATAACATATCTTTTGCTACCACCACCAACGATCAGGTAATATGCTACGTGAAACGCGACCGTGAATCAGGCGACACGCTCATCATAGCCGTAAACCTTGACCCACATCATACCCAAAGCGCATGGGTGGATATACCCGGAGCATTGTTGGGTATACCCGAATCAGGCAGCTACCGCGTAACCGACCTGCTCTCCGGCGATAGCTATACTTGGCAAGACGTCAACAACTACGTGGAACTTAACCCATTCGACATACCCGCACACATTTTGAAAGTAGAACAAGCATAATAAAGATGGCAGCCGGCAAAATTACATTAGACGACAAACTACATTGGTACAAAGATGCCATAATATATGAGTTGCACATCAAAGCATTCTGCGATGGCAATAACGACGGTATAGGCGATTTCGATGGGCTGATGCAAAAGCTGGATTACCTGGAAGACTTGGGTGTAACGGCCATTTGGGTGCTGCCTTTCTACCCCTCTCCCCTGCAAGACGATGGCTATGATATATCCGATTACTACAGCATCAATCCCGCTTACGGAGATATAAAACAATTCAAGCGATTTTTAAAGGAAGCACACCGCCGCAACCTGAAGGTGATTACGGAATTGGTCATCAACCATACCTCAGACCAGCACCCTTGGTTTCAACGTGCCAGGAGGGCGCCCAAAGGTTCCGTACACCGAGACTATTATGTGTGGACCGATAACCCCAACCAATACAAGGATGTACGCATCATCTTTCAAGATTTTGAAGCATCCAACTGGACGTGGGACCCCGTGGCTCAGCAATACTATTGGCACCGCTTTTTCCACCACCAGCCCGACCTTAACTACGACAACCCCCAGGTGCAGCGTGAGGTGTTCAAGATAATAGATTACTGGTGCGCCATGGGTGTGGACGGGTTTCGCCTGGATGCCGTGCCCTACCTTTTTGAGCGAGAAAATACCAACTGCGAAAACCTGCCCGAAACGCATGCCTTCCTGAAAAAACTACGCAAACACGTAGACGAGCAATTCCCCGGTACGTTGCTGTTGGCAGAGGCCAACATGTGGCCGGAGGATTCGGCATCTTACTTTGGAAATGGTGACGAGTGCCATATGAACTACCACTTCCCCGTAATGCCCCGCATGTTTATGGCCTTGCAGATGGAAGATCGCTACCCCATTACCGATATATTTGAACAAACCCCGGATATACCCGAAACCTGTCAATGGGCCATCTTCCTGCGCAACCATGATGAACTGACACTGGAAATGGTTACCGATGAGGAACGTGACTACATGTATAAGGTTTATGTAAAAGACCCCAAAGCACGCATCAACCTCGGCATACGCCATCGCTTGGCCCCGCTTATGGGCAACGACAGAAAGAAGATAGAACTGCTGAACTACCTGCTTTTTTCCCTACCCGGCACACCGGTAATTTATTACGGCGATGAGATAGGCATGGGCGACAACGTATACCTTGGCGACCGCAACGGTGTGCGCACACCCATGCAATGGACGGCAGAGCGCAACGCGGGCTTTTCATCCACCAATCCGCAGAAACTGTATCTTCCCCTGATTATAGACCCGCTTTACCACTACGAGGCGGTAAACGTGGAGATACAATCGCGCAACACATCCTCACTGCTGTGGTGGACCCGGCGTATGATAAACATTCGCAAGAAGTATAAAGCCTTTAGCCGCGGTACCATGCGGTTTATAAATGTGGAGAACCCAAAAGTGCTGGCTTTTATCCGCAGCTACGAGCACGAAGATGTGCTGGTATTGGCCAATCTTTCGCACTTTGCCCAGCCTGTCGAAGCAGACCTTGAAGAATATAAAGGATACGTGCCGGTGGAAATGTTCAGTAAGAATAAATTCCCGGCGATAAAGGGAGACACACCTTACACATTTACGCTTGGAGCTTACGATTGCCAATGGTATATCCTTCAAAAAGCGCGACAAGACAGCGCGCACGACATTGCCAACCTACAACCGGTGCGTTTGAAGCGCTGGAAAGACCTGTTTAACGAAGACACGCTGGAACTGCTGGAAAACGAGATACTGCCGGGATATTTCATGAATATGCGGTGGTTTGGTAGTAAAGCGCGGATAATGGAAAGCATGAAGGTGATAGACCTAAGCGCGATAAAGTTGGAAAACGGTGAAGCCTGCCTTATGCTGGTGGAAGTGATTTATAAAAGCGGCTTGCCTGATATCTACCAGTTGCCCGTTACCTTTTCGTCTCATCTTGCCATGCACAAGATAAAAGACAATTGCCCGCAAGCGGTGATTGCGGATATGGAACTGGGTGACGAAAAAGGTATACTTTATGATGCCCTGTTTTGTACCGAATACCAACTCACCCTGTTTCGGAACATGGCGGCACATCGGCGCATTATATTACCGGACAGTGCCATAGTGTTTACAGGCAATAAGGCATTGAAAGCCCATCGCTCTGAGAATGAAAAAATCAAGGCGCGCATTTTATCGGCCGAGCAAAGCAATACATCGTTAACCTTCGACAACAAATTTTTCCTGAAAATCTACCGCAAGGTAGACCGCGCCGTAAATCCCGACTTGGAGATAACACACTTCCTTACGGAGGACGCAGGCTTTGCGCATATACCCGCATACGTCGGAGCCATAGAATGGAAGTATGAAACGGGCGCTTCGATAGTACTCGGTATGATGCAGGAGATGGTGGAAAATCATGGCGACGCGTGGACCTATATGACCGACAGGCTGCAACTGTTTAACGAAAAAGTACTGTCGGCAGATAAGGAAGCCGTGAAATTACCGCCGGCTCCGAACGCGCCCGTAACAACAGCCATCTCTTACGATATGGTGCCCGAACCTATGAAGAGCCTTATTGAAGGGGCAGTAGCCGAGCAGATAAAACTATTGGGTGTGCGCACGGGAGAGATGCATATCGCGTTGGCGTCCGGCACGCATGTAACGGATTTTGCACCGGAAGTTTTTTCGCTACACTACCAGCGTTCTTTATTCTCATCCTTTCAATCATTGGTAAGAAGCACGTTTCAAAACCTGGCTCGCAACATAAAGAAACTGAAAAACGGAACCAAGCGCGAAGCCGAAGAAGTATTGGCACTTAAAGATGAGATACTCAACTATTTTAAGAACATATACGCCAAAAAAATAGACACGGTAAAAATAAGAATACACGGAGATTACCACTTAGGACAGGTATTGTTTACCGGCAAAGACTTTGTGATACTTGACTTTGAAGGTGAACCCGCGCGCAGCTACAGTGAAAGAAGACTGAAGCGGTCCCCTCTACGGGATGTAGCCGGCATGATACGCTCCTTTCATTATGCCGCCTACGGCGACCTGTTGGTAAACGGACACTTACGAAAGGAGGATGTGCACCGGCTTACACCTTTCGCAGAGCAATGGTATCAATACATAACGGGCTTCTTTATGCGCGCTTACCTGCAAACGGTTAAGGGCAGCAACTTTGTACCGGCCGATGAAGCCGATTTGGAAACACTGCTGCGTATATACCTGTTGGAAAAAGCCATTTATGAGCTGAACTATGAGCTAAATAACAGGCCCGACAAGATTATCATACCGCTGAAAGGAATAAAATCGCTTATAAACACCAAGGCTTAATAAACACCACGAAGAAACCAGAATCATGGCCGAGACACAGGAAACGAATACAACCGATAATAACACATATCAACAATACTCCCTAATCACAGAGGAGGATATTTACCTGTTTAAGGAAGGAAGGCATTACCACATGCACCGGATACTGGGTGCGCACCGCCAACAGGTAAACGGTGTAACCGGCACCTACTTTGCAGTATGGGCACCCAATGCTCGTCAGGTTTCGGTAATCGGTGATTTCAACAGTTGGAATAGAGACGCAGACGTAATGCATGCCAGGTGGGACTCATCAGGCATTTGGGAACTGTTTGTGGCGCATGCCGAAGAACAGCATGCTTATAAATACTATATAGAGTCGCACAACGGCTATACTGTGGAAAAGGGAGACCCCTACGGATATCAATGGGAAGAAGCACCACGAACAGCCACCAAAATATGCGGTATAGATTATGAGTGGAACGACCAAGACTGGCTGAACGAACGCAGCCGCGTGCATCCGCTTTCCAAGCCCATATCGGTGTACGAATTGCACATCGGTTCATGGAGAAGGGCAACCGATAACGAAGGTGAACGCTTTATGACCTATCGCGAACTGGCCGCAGAGCTTCCCGGTTATTGCAAATACATGAATTATACGCACGTAGAATTCCTTCCGGTAATGGAGCACCCCTTTTACGGCTCTTGGGGCTACCAAATTACCGGTTACTTTGCGCCCACAAGCCGCTATGGTACGCCACAGGATTTTATGTACCTGGTGGATGAACTGCACAAAGCAGGTATAGGTGTCATCTTGGATTGGGTGCCATCGCATTTCCCTACCGACCAACATGGCTTAGGCTATTTTGACGGTACACACCTGTATGAACATGAAGACCCTCGTAAGGGTTTCCATAACGATTGGCAGAGCTTCATCTTTAATTATGGCAGAAGAGAAGTGCGGTCCTTTCTTATTTCCAACGCCATGTTTTGGTTGGAGCAATATCATATAGACGGTCTGCGTGTGGATGCCGTGGCATCAATGCTGTACTTAGACTATTCGCGGCAAGCGGGTGAATGGATACCTAACGAACATGGCGGAAGAGAGAACTTGGATGCCATCGTTTTTTTGAAAGACCTTAACGATGCCGTACACACTCATCACCACAATGTTATTACCATTGCGGAAGAGTCTACGGCTTGGCCGGGTGTAACACACGCCACAAATGCGGGTGGCTTGGGCTTTGATTTGAAATGGATGATGGGATGGATGAATGATACGCTCACTTATTTCTCCAAAGACCCCGTGTACCGCAGCTATCACCAAAGCATGCTCAGTTTCAATATTTATTATGCCTTTTCCGAACGCTTTTTGTTGCCACTGTCACACGATGAAGTGGTGCATGGCAAACGTTCTCTTATTAACAAAATGCCGGGCGATGAATGGCAGAAATTTGCCAATCTAAGGCTACTGTATGCGTATATGTACGGGCATCCCGGGGCCAAAATGATATTCATGGGGGGCGAATTTGCACAACGGCACGAGTGGCGTCATGATAACAGTTTGGATTGGCACGAAAACGATTATGCGCTACACAACGGAATACAAAAACTACTGCACGACCTGAATGAGCTATACGTAAAGTATCCGTCATTGTATGAGCTTAATTTTTCGCCACAAGGCTTTGAATGGATTGACTTTAACGATACCACCAACTGTGTAATAGCATGGGTAAGGAAAGGTACCGATGCAGCGGAAAGGCTGCTGTTCGTTGCCAACTTTACCCCCGAGGTAAGGCACAACTACCGTATAGGAGTGCCCGAGCGTGGCTATTACGAAGAAGTGCTTAACTCGGACAACGAAAGGTATGAAGGCAGCGGAGTAATGAATAACAGCCGCATGGAAACCACGCCTATAGCCCGGCACGGTCGCCAACACTCTTTGTCATTATCCTTACCGCCCCTTGGCATAACCATACTAAAGCGCACAGGCAATAACCTGAATTTTTAAATTAACCACGGTTATACAGACGTACCCAATCGCTCAGACCACGGATTGATTTTGCGGCTTGCTCGCGGGAGGATATGCGCCACTGCCAGTTCCCCGCTGCAGTACCGGGTTTATTCATCCGGCTATCTTCGCCTGTGCCCAATATATCTTGCATCGGCAATATGGCTAGGTTGGCTACCGAAGCATAGGCCATACGTATCATAGCCTCGTTAATGTTGCTTTCCTTCACCTTGTGACCAAGGTAAAGGCTGAGTTGCTCGCGAGCATCTTTACTCAGTTCGGTTTTAAACCAACCCGATGTTGTATTGTTGTCGTGCGTACCGGTATATACCACCGCGTTACTTTGGTAATTATGCGGTATATCCACACTTGCGGGCATGTGCGTACCAAAGGCAAATTGCAGCACCTTCATTCCGGGCAAGCCTATCTCATCCCTAAGTTTGTATACATCATCCATATTGTCCCCCAAGTCTTCGGCAACAAAGGGCAGTCCGCCCAACTCTTTCTTTATCTCGTTAAAAAACGCTTTACCGGGGCCATCTATCCACGCGCCGTTGATGGCTGTAGACTCACCCGCCGGCACCTGCCAATAAGACGCAAAGGCTCTAAAATGGTCTAGCCGTACCAAGTCGAACAGTTGCAGGTTCTTTTTTAGTCGCATCTTCCACCATGCATAGTTATCCGAGGCATGCGCGTTCCAGTTGTAAGTAGGCATACCCCACAGTTGCCCGTCTGCCGAAAAGTAATCAGGGGGCACACCCGCAACGCCGGTCATATTGCCGGCATCGCCCAGGCAAAACAATTGCCTGTTCGCCCATACATCGGCAGAGTTATAGCTCACGTAAAAAGGCATATCTCCAAACAGGGTTATACCTTTACGTTCACAATAAATTTTCAACCTGCGCCATTGTCTCGCAAAAATATATTGCAGCCATTTTGTCTTTTTCAGTTCATCGGAATGCTCCGTTTCAAATTGTGCCAAAGCCTCTTGGTTATGCATCCTGTATTGTTCGGGCCATTCGTACCACTGCCTGTTGTCATGCTCGGCGCTTAGTGCAATGAACAAAGCAAAGTCGTCCAGCCAATAACTTTCATTTTTACAAAACTTGGTAAATGAGGCATCATCCTCATTCCGCTGCACAAATCTGTTATAGGCAGCTGAAAACAAACGCTCTTTCAGCTTTTCTACCTGTTCATATGCTGCCTTACGTGTGTTCTCGATTTCACATCGGCCAAGTTCTTCCCGGGTAATCAGTCCTTCTTGCAACATCAGTTCCGGGCTGATAAGTAATGTATTGCCTGCCATGGCAGAGACCGAACTATACGGCGAGTAAGCACCGGCGGAAGATATAGGGGTTAAGGGTAAAATCTGCCAATATTTTTGTTGCGCATCGTGCAGCGTATCGGCAAACCTGTAAGCTTCCGGGCCCAAGTCTCCGACACCATACTCAGATGGTAATGACGTAATGTGTAACAATACGCCCGCCGCTCGTTTGTTCTCCGCATGCCTGATGTGAATGAGGGCTAACGGCAAAGCAAGCAATACTTCGGAAACCTTAACCGTTTCCCCGGCCTGCGATACCCCACCGCCCAGTATATATTGCCGCTTACCGTTCAATTCGCAGGGCAGCACCACATACGTGTCTTTGAAATCCACTTCGTTTAACGACTTGCCCTGCTCCGCAGATATACTTGCCAAGTGTAACGGTGCGATTACAACAATACTGCCTTGCCCATGCTTGCGCGCATAGGCAATAACATTGTTCTTATAGGCGCCTTTAACTTCAAGCGGTATATACTCACCCTTTTCAAACACTTCCGGGTACTTTGCACGCAGTTGTACCAAAGTGGAAATCAAGTGTAGCTTTATGGAACCGTCACGTCGTTGTTGCCATAACTCCTCCCAATCAATTTTACCACTTTCATAGGTCTCGGCGAATAGGCTACGGGTGGTATAGTCCACAGGTCGCCTGTTGTCCGGGTCTACAAGGCTAAAGTCCCACAACTCGGTACCGCGGTATACATCCGGCACACCGGGGCAGGTAAATTTAATTGTTGTCTGAACAAGCGAATTAATAAAGCCATAATCGATTATGCGCGTCACAAATTCTTTAAGGCTTGCTTTGAAATTTCCTTTCTCGGCAAATAAATCTTCTATAAACCCGGCTACACCTTCCTCGTACCGAGCATTAGGATTACCCCAATCAGAATTTTCCTTACCCTCGCGCACTGCTTTCAACATGTACTCTTTCAACCGCCGGACCGTTGCCACTTCATCCTCTTCCGGCATATAGAAACCCACCAAAGTTTGGTAAATAAAATACTCGTGATTATCGGTTATACCTGTAGATTTTCGTATAGCCTTATTCATCTTTTGCCAGTCGCGCACTTGGTGCAACCAAGCTTCATCCATATCCGTAAGCACGTTGAGTCGAGCACGTACGTCTTCCCCGCGCTTTGTATCATGCGTGGAGGTGGTATTGAGTGTTAACGGCCATTTCTGTTGAAGTGCGACCATATCTTGATGAAACTTGTGTACCGAAATACCAAAGGCTTCCGGGATGTCGCCCACTTCGTTGTGTCCTATGTAGCGCGCGTAAGTATACATCAGCGTATCCTCAAAACCTTTAGCCATTAACGGACCTGTAAACTGCATGCAGCGCATATAAAAATGCAGTGCCTTTTCGCAAGTCTCCTCATCTTGAGCCGACTTATCACCAAGTAACACCTGCCTGATATGCACCACTGTATCTTTAAGTGATTTATCCTCTTCCGCAATCTCAGACAATATATCATCCACCTTTTTTGCTTCTGCCTCTGCAAGCGGCAACGCATTGCCATAAAACCGGTAAACGGGGCATTTTATCAAAAACAGACCTATGGCTCTTCTCAAATCTTCTTTCTGTAAATCCGAAGCGCCAAAGGACTTTATAAATAAGCTACACAGGTTGTCTAATTCCCCCGCCATATGTCCGTAAAGTATATGGCTCTTTTTATCGTGCAATTGTTCTTGAGGCTTGGCTTTATGGTGTACCAACTTCTCATAAAAAGCCGTAAACTTTTTCTCTGCCCTTATATTAGTGAATAAATTATTGACAGTGGCCAGGAAATCATATCCTGTAGTACCCTCTATAGGCCAATCTTGCGGCAGAGCTTCATGGCGCTCCAAAATTTTCTCCACCACTATATATACATCATCGCCTACAAGGTTTCGCAAACGCCGCAAATACCGTGTGGGGTCGTACAACCCGTCTATATGGTCTATACGTAAACCGTTGAATATACCCTCATCGGTAAACTCTTTTATTTTACCGTGAAAAAAGTCGAAAACCGACTTGTCGTGTATATTAAGACAAATCAATCCGTTGATGGTAAAGAAACGACGATAATTGATTTTAGTATCGGTATCCTTCCAGCAACACAACTTATACGACTGCTTTTGTGCTATGTCCTTAAGCGTGGTTTTATTACTATTTACGTTCTTTATACTGTCGGCCATATAAGCGGCCACCGGTTCATTCTTAGCCAAGGACGATAATTGCAACAAAAACTCCCTCCATCTTTGTTGGTATATCTCCTTGTTTTCGTCTTTGGGTATTTCCGCCAAAAGCTGCACCAATGCTTGCGGCATTTGCCCGCCGGATAGTACGGCGCCATAGCTCAACGGCTGTAGCGGAAAGCTATTGTCGTAGTATTTAAACATCAGTCTGTTACCTTCATAAGCTATCTTCAAGGTCCCTGTTTCTATTTCTTCGTCCAAACCTGCACCTAAGAACGGCGCCATAACTCTACCCGCATACGATTCGGCGTTCCAAGCAATATCAAAGAAGCGGGCATAGACCGATTGCGGACCTTTCTCCAACACATCTGCCAACAATTCGTTGCGACTGTCGTAGGCCATGTGATTCGGTACAATATCCTGTATCCAACCCATGCCCAATGCTTCAAGCTTTTGGCTTAATGCACGTAGCTGTTCCTCGCTACCTATTTCGGGATTTATGCGGTGCGGATGTAGGGCATCATAACCATGCATACTGCCGGGCACCGCCTCAAATATGGGGGACGCGTAGATTGTCTTTACTCCCATCCGAGACAGGTAAGGAAGAATCCGGTCCAGATGGTTAAAAGTGAAGTCCTTATTGAACTGTACGCGGTAGGCCGATACGGGGTTATACATGTTTCGTTGTAAATATTAAGAGTGATTCACCGGGTTGTGTTATATCATTGCCGCCAAAAAATTTTTCTTCGTGCAATGCGGGTGTACCGCCGTAAGTGGCGGAGTCGAATAACAAAAACCACTGTTCCTTATTTGCGGGCAGCGTCATTACTAATTCCTGCCCGGAGAAATTCAGAAAGCATACTACGTCTTCATCATCCTGCCAACGTGTAAGGGTAAGCGTATTGTTGTTTACATCTGCAACTGCTTCAAGGTTTTGCCGGTCAGGCGTGGAGAGGACAGGGTTATTTTTTCGTAGCGCTATCAAGTCTCGATAATAGGTCAACATGACGTCATGCGGCTTTTCTGTGTGTAGTTGCCATTGCAACTTAGAGTGCATAAAGGTGGCTTCGTCTTGCGGATCGGGGGCCTCGCCCTGCCAACGAAATGCCGCGAACTCGGCCTTTCGTCCTTCTCGCACGGCTTTTATCAGTTCGGGACTGCCATGGCTTACAAAATACAGGAACGGGTTTGTTTCGCCCCACTCCTCTCCCATAAACAGCAGCGGTATGTAGGGGCTTATCATTACCGCACCCGCAAGCAACTTCTGCATTTCAAAACTCACCAAACCGGAGGTACGCTCTCCTAACATGCGGTTGCCTACCTGGTCGTGATTTTGCGAAAACACGATGAACTGCTTGCCGGGATTTTCCGCGGCCTTTACCCCAAAGTGTTTTTGCCGGTGTTCGGAATATTGCCCGTCATATACATAAGCATCTTTGTAGGCCTTTGCCAGATGAGCCACGCCGTCAAAATCGGCATAGTAACCAATTCGGTCGTTGCCGGCACTTACCCGCAGTGCATGGTGAAACTCATCGATCCACTGCGCATCCATACCGTAGCCGTTTTGCTGTATCGGGTTAATGTATATCGTATCGTTGAGGTCGCACTCTGCCAGCAAATAATATTTACGCCCGGTATTTGCCGCAAGACTGTCTACCGTTTCGCGCATCTCGCGCAGTAAATGTTTGGGGCTTAAATCTTTAATGGCATGTACCGCATCCAACCGCAACGCATCTATGTGAAAATCGCGAAACCACATCAACATGTTCTCAATAAAATATCGCCTTACTTCGTCGCTGTGCGCATCGTCAAAATTTATGGCACTGCCCCAAGGTGTTTGATATTTATCGGTAAAATAGGGCGCATACTTGGAGAAGTAATTTCCCTCGGGCCCCATATGGTTGTACACCACATCCAGTATCACGGCCAAGCCCTTGGCATGGCAGGCATCTACCAGTTTTTGTAATCCCGCCGCACCGCCGTAAGCGGTATGCACGGCAAAAGGGTATACCCCGTCGTAACCCCAATTTCTGCTTCCGGGGAAAGCCGCCACGGGCATTATCTCAATAGCCGTTATGCCCAGTGCCACCAAGTAATCAAGTTTACTTTCCACGCCGGCAAATGTCTCCTCTTCCGAAAAAGTACCTACGTGCAATTCGTAAATAATATACTTATCCAAGGCAGGGGTTTGCCAACCTTCGTCCGACCAATTAAAATGGCCGAGATGCACAACGGCGGATGCTTCGTGCACCCCGTTGGGTTGCGCCAAAGAAGCCGGGTCTGGCAGTTGCTCGGAGCCATTCAAAACAAATTTATATCGGTCACCGGGCATAATATCGCCCGTCATGGTATACCAATATCCATGCTCACCTTTTTGTAGCGGAATGCGTATTTTCTTTTCGGTAAGTACCAGTTCCAAATTATCGACCAAAGGCGCCCAAACGCTTACTTCAGCTTTGTCCTCATCGATAAAATTTATTCCTATCGTTCGCCTGTTTATTTCGCTCATTTTGCCGCACTGCTTTTAAAAACCACCACAGATCTGCCGTTTACCGTAAAGGTTTCCCCGGACATACAATCTTTTGTGTGGCAGGTTTCATCCATAAATCCGTCTGAAGTATCCATTATTTTATACCAAGCCTGCCCATATTTTTTTGCCGGCAGTTTAAATTCCAACTCATCATGGTGCGCGTTGAATATCACGTAAAAGCTATCATCGATGATGTGCTCGCCACGGTCGGTCATATGTAAGGAAGCGCCGTTTAAAAACACTCCCATAGATTTTGCAAAATCTTCGTTCCAATGCTCCTCTTCCATCTCGGTACCGTCATGCAAAAACCAAGCTATGTCTTCCACGCCTTTTATCTTACTGCCTTGAAACCACCTTTGCCGGCTAAACACCGCATGGTTGTGCCTGAAGGCAATCAGCTTTCGGGTAAATGCCAGTAGTTCCTCATCGGCAGCGGCCCAGTCTATCCAGGATATTTCGTTGTCTTGGCAATAAGCATTGTTGTTGCCGCCTTGGGTTCTGCTTATTTCATCGCCCGCGGTAAGCATGGGCACGCCCTGCGATAAAAAGAGCGTGGCGAGCAGGTTACGTTTTTGTTTATTGCGCAGGCGTAGTACTTCTTCATCATCGGTGGGTCCTTCCGCCCCGCAGTTCCAAGACCTATTATGGCTTTCACCGTCTTCGTTATCCTCCATATTGGCTTCATTATGCTTATCGTTATAAGACACCAAGTCGTGCAGGGTAAACCCGTCGTGTGCGGTAATAAAGTTGATGCTGGCCGTGGGGCTGCGATAGTCGGACTTGTACAGGTCGGAGCTGCCGGTAAAGCGCTGTGCAAACTCTGCCAACATGCTGTCCGCACCACGCCAAAAGTCCCTTATACAGTCACGATACCTTCCGTTCCATTCCGACCAGCCGTGTGGGAAGTTGCCCACCTGGTAGCCGCCTTCTCCCAAATCCCAAGGCTCGGCTATCAGCTTCACCTGCGATATAATGGGGTCTTGATAAATAATATCGAAAAACGCACTCAGCCGGTTTACCTCGTGCAGTTCACGGGCCAAGGTGGCAGCCAAGTCAAAACGAAAACCATCTACGTGCATGTCTATAATCCAATACCGCAGGCTGTCCATAATGATGCGAAGCACATTTGGTATATTGGTATTGAGCGTATTGCCCGTGCCGGTATAGTCCATGTAATAACGCCTGTCCTCCGCCGTACGATAGTACACCGTATTATCTATACCCCGAAACGACAGCGTAGGCCCCATTTGGTTACCCTCACCGGTATGGTTATACACTACATCCAGTATAACCTCTATGCCTGCCTTGTGCAGTTCCTTCACCATACTTTTAAATTCCGTTACTTGCTCACCTAACATGCCGGATGCCGCATAGCGTACGTCGGGGGCAAAGTACCCTATGGTGTTATACCCCCAATAGTTGGTAAGGCCTCTTTCATATAAGTGACGATCGTTGATGAAGTGATGCACCGGCATCAGTTCCACGGCCGTTATTCCAAGTTTTTTAAAGTGTTCTATCATTACCGGGTGGGCAATGGCACTGTAAGTACCTCTTATTTCTTCGGGTATGCCGGGGTGCAACTTGGTGAGCCCCTTAACATGCGCCTCATATATTATGCTTTTATGATAGGGTATGCGAGGCGGTGTGTCATCACCCCAATCAAAAGCGGGGTCTATCACCACACATTTGGGTAAATATGGCGCACTATCGCTTTGGCTGTAGCTCAGATCTTCATCCGGGTGGCCTATTTCGTAGCCAAAAAGCGAGTCGTGCCAGTTGATGGTACCGGCCACCGCTTTGGTATTCGGGTCTATAAGCAACTTGTTGGGGTTAAACCTATGACCGTCTCTCGGCTCGTAAGGCCCTTCCACACGATAACCGTATAATTGCCCCGGTTTTATACCGGGCAAATAGCCGTGCCACACGTGCCCCGAGCGTTCCGGCAACATAATTTTCGCGGATTCGGGCGCCTCCGGCGCGTCAAAGAGGCAAAGTACCACGCCGGTAGCGTTCTCCGTATAAATGGCAAAGTTTACTCCCGCACCGTCCCAAGTGGCACCCAAGGGAAAGGGCGACCCGGCATATATTTTCGTTTGCATGTATTCTTGCTTGTGACCTGATGCGTCTAAATAGTATGCCGGAACGGGTTACCACCGGTGATATCGGTGGTACAATTATTTAGTAGGTACTTCAAAGACCCCTTTTGTATGCGCCCCATGAATTTCATCGAAGCAAAAAATCTCTGCAAAAAGTATAAATCAATCATCGGTATGCCTTATGATGAACATATCGAAGGTACCACGCCCGTGCTGGATGTGCTGGTGGCGCCCGCGGGTGAAGATGCACAGGCCATGTTTATGGATGAGTATGACTACGATCGTAGCGCCAATCCCGTGCCGTACGCAAACGAGGGCGGCTATAAGGTAATTGTAGTGGCACGTTACACTCCCGATTTGGGGATAAACCTTTGGACCGACCTGCACACATTTTTAAGCAACCACAACTTAGCTTTGGAAGAAGCACCGTTTACATTATCCACGGGAGAATATTCTTGGGTGGCGTAAGGAAATTGATCCAAGACAGTATTACCTGAAATTTCAACTAATGCCACTGGGGTCTCCTACTGAGGACTCTAGCGGGACGGCATGTAAAAAGTAAATCTTGGGTTACAAACTCAGGACAGCTTATCCTTCTACACTACGGAAAGCGGGGCAGAATACAAAACCCTGTTTTTTTTTCGAAATTATCCATTTTAAAGTAACGCTTTCATTATCGCTGACTGAATAGCTTTAATACGAAGGAAGTGAGCCCTATCAAAAAGCATACTATTACAAATGCCATATTTCTTTTTGCCCAGCGATAATTTAATACAAGGATGAATATGGCTATGATATGAAACTTGATAAGGTATTCAATACCTCTCACTATAAATTCCACATCTTCACCACCTGATTGTTGCTGCGTTGCCATTAAAAAAATTATCACAATGGCTATTATCTCAAATAATAGCAGATACAAAAAAGGTCGAAATTTCATTTTTAGTTAGAATTATTATTTGATTTAGGAACGGTTGTATTACCGCGCTATCCTGATTTTGCAACTCAGGACTTATCTAAATTACACCGGAAGCTCAATATAAAAGTAAATCCTGAGTTACAAACTCAGATAGCTTATAGACTACTACGGAGAGCGGGGGCATAGCTGGTTAACAATTACTCTTTGCGGTTCGTGCGGACACGAACCACCACATGGCTTATTTTTATATCGGATTCGAAAACTGGTGATGTTTATATCTCTACAGAACCACCTAAAAATAACACTCTTGACCCATCTACATCAACAAATATGAAAAGCATTCTTTTAATTCTATTAGTAAACATATTAGCACACAATATCTATGGACAAGATACAATTGTTGAAAAAAAGTTGAAAATTAGGTCAATAGACACGAGCGCTCTGCCTGGGTATTTGATTATTGAAGCGTGTATTCATAGGAAGAAAATACAAATCATAAATTCGCAAAGGGAATATGCATATCCTACTCAAAATACCTTGCGTAATATTGTATTGTATAAATTAAGCGGCATTCCTGTTGGTGAGGTGTCATTATCAAATGCAAGCGAAAAAATTCATTTAAGTGAGGGGGCTAAAATCAAGTATACCATAAAGTTGAAAGGGCTATATACTATAGGAAATATTGTAAGATAGTGTTCCATGCTCAGCATTCCGCCGTTGTTGGTGTCCTCCGCTCGTCGTAGTCCCTCGCTCGTCCTCGTTTGTAACGAGGATGGTGTGTTATCTCTCCGTCCCGCAAGGGTCTCCGAAGGGACCCTTGCGGTAATGCTAAAAATATAATAAAACTGTATTCGCTCCTCGCTGTACTGAGTTTGCAACTCAGTACAGCTTTTTTTATAGAGTGCTACGGAGAGCGGGGGGGTAGCACCATAGTTAGTTAACAGTTACTCCTTGCGGTTCGTGCGGACACGAACCACGGCATGTAGTGCCCTTTACAATTTCTACCGAAAAATATTCTTGGGTGGCTTAGTACATATGACGAGGGGTATAAGACATATTCACCTGACCGGAGAGTCTTACCTTTCTCTTAACTTTAAATAGACTACATTTACAATGTTACAAACAGTAACAGTCAAGAGCTAGAGTCTAATTCTTTTGAAGTGCGTGCTATACCTCAATCACGCCCACAATAAAAATACAGCGCCGTTTCTTGAATTTTTTTAATCTTCTTAAACAGGAGCTATATGTTTATTTTCATCCTTTTTACAGCGGTGTGGTACCTTTCGCTATTTTCTCAAACGTTTTTTCACCATAGGTATGCATCCCACTCCGCGTTTACCATGTCAAAATTTTGGGAGCGTTTCTTCTTTATGTTTAGTTACATAACTCAGGGCGCACACTATATGAGTCCGCGATCTTATGCTATAATGCACAGATTGCATCATGCATATACCGATACCGCAAAAGACCCGCACTCACCCGCTTTCTCGCCAAACATTATCCATATGATGCTGCGTACACGTCGTTTCTATAAAGACATTGTGAAAGAGCGCATGGATGTTGAAGAACGCTTCACTAAAAACCTTCCCGAATGGAGTAGTTTTGATAAGTGGGCCAATTCTACTTTTTCACGCTTATTATGGGTTGCTATCTACATTATTATATTCATCTTGTTTGCTACAACGCCTTGGGTATATTTGCTTTTACCGGTTATTTTGGCAATGGGGGCATTCCACGGCGCACTTATCAATTGGTTTGCTCACAAGTACGGATATATCAATTTCAAACTAAAGAACACATCGAAAAATCTATTGTTTATTGATGTGTTTATGCTTGGAGAATCTTATCATAACAACCACCACAAACGTCCTTCGTCAGTTAATTTCGGTAAACGTTGGCATGAGATTGATCCGGTTTACCCCATTATCAGGCTTATGGCTTGGATGCGCATAATAAAGCTGCCTAAGCTTTCTGCCGTAGCTGCCGCGGGCACACCATAGAACCTTATAAGTACCGTTAACCATCGACCACCGTACTTGACCCGGCTGCCCTGAGTTTGCTACTCAGGAAACGCTACTTGCTTACAATAGCTTTCCGTTCCTTCAGCAGATAAACATCTACCAACTGTAGTGTATCAGATACGTTTAAATCAAGCTTTTTTTTGTCAAACTCTTTGCGATGTAACGGTCCAAATTTGTGGTTATTTCTTTTATCTATTATCCAGTAATGATAATGCCTGTTCTCATTTATCCGCCTTTCACTTTCGGTGTAGTTATATCTTCTTTCTTGGCTTTCTACAATAGAATCTATCGGATTTTGTTCGGCAATTACAAATTCGGCATCAAAGTTAGCTCTCAGTACCGCTCGTTCAACAGTTATTACGTTGTTGGAACTAAAAATGTAAATATCCCCTTCAAACCCCTCTATCTTATATCCGTTCCCCACATCCAAAGGGAGGGAGGAGTCGCAAGAAACCAACGAGAACATTAACACAATCAATAAAAAGATTTTCATAGCATTTGGGCGTAGATAAAATTTATGGTGTTAACTACCTTTAAATATTCAGTTGCCACTCCTCAAACAACGGTTAACAATGTCCCCGGAACGATAATCGAAAATAAGAAATTACTACCGTCGTTGGTTTGGCAAACCCGGCCGTCTTGAGTTACGATCTCATAAGCAGCACCTGTTCGATATCGCTGAGGCTTGTATTTTTTGTCCTCAAGAGTACCAACAGGTGATATAGTAAATCGGCCGCTTCATTTTTAAATAATTCATCGTTATTATCTTTCGCCTCTATAATCAATTCAACCGCTTCCTCACCCACTTTTTGTGCAATTTTGTTAATGCCTTGATCGTATAACCGTTTGGTGTAAGAGCCCGGTAAACCGGTATCTATTCTTTCATGAATGGCACTTTCTAGTTTATAGATAAAACCCTTAATACTCTTTAAGTCAAAACAAGAAATAGTGCCCGTATGGCACACGGGCCCTTTGGCTGCTGCCATTATCAGGAGGGTATCATTATCACAGTCCAAACAAATTTCATCCACAAAAAGAAAGTTACCGGAGGTTTCTCCCTTTCTCCATAGCCGTTGTTTGCTCCTGCTATAAAAGGTTACTGCCTTATCTTCCAGTGTTTTGTTATAGGCTTCCTCATTCATATAGCCAAGCATTAAAACCTGCAGGCTTACTTTGTCTTGCACAATTACCGGAATAAGTCCATTGCCTTTATTAAAATCGGGAATCATAATCGGATTGGTATGTTTTTATCTTGTAGATACTGTTTTAGATTGCGAATAGAAATATCACCGAAGTGAAAGACACCTGCAGCCAACGCAGCCGTGGCACCCGTATCGGAAAAAACATCCGAAAAGTGCTTTTGCGAACCGGCACCACCGGAGGCGATAACCGGTACGGTAACGGCCTTTGATACCGAAGCTGTAATATCCAAAGCAAAGCCGCCTCTCATTCCGTCATTTGAGATGGAAGTAAGCAGTATTTCTCCCGCCCCGAGTCTTACGCCGGTCTTGGCCCAATGCAAGGTGTCAAGTCCGGTGGGCACTTGCCCTCCGGTACTAAATACCATCCATTGATTTCCTACAGGTTTTGTATCTATCGCCAGTACGGCACACTGGTTGCCAAACAGTTCTGCAATCTCGGCTATAAGCTTTGGCCGTCTGATAGCTGCGGAATTTATACTCAGCTTATCGGCACCGGCCTCAATAATTGCCTTTGCATCATCTAAGCTTCCAATGCCTCCACCTACGGTGAATGGTATATTTATTGCAGAAGCAACGCTGCTTACCAGTTTTGCGAGTGTTTTTCTTTTTTCAGCCGTAGCGGTAATATCCAAAAATACCAACTCGTCTGCCCCTTCTTCCACATAACGTTTAGCCAACTCCACGGGGTCGCCGGCGTTAATCATATCCCGAAAATTAACGCCTTTCACAGTTGTCCCGTCTTTTATGTCCAAGCAAGGTATTATTCGTTTTTTAAGCATAATCCGGCCAATTGACTCATTGTTATATTTCCTTCATAAATCGCTTTGCCCACTATGGCACCTTCGCAGCCTATCTCTTTTAATTCCTCCAAATCGGCTACGGTAGCTATACCACCGCTTGCAACAAGCGCTATTTTTGATACTGCCACAATCTCTCTATAGAGGTGCACAGAGGGCCCAACCAGCATGCCGTCTTTTTCTATATCGGTAACAATGCTATACTTAGCCCCCCATTCCTCATATTTTTTTATAAACGGAATAACCTCTTCATCACTACTGTCCAACCATCCGTTTACTGCAATGCTACCGTTCCGGCAGTCGGCTCCCAAGACGATTTTGTCTGCTCCGTACTTTTGCAACCATAGTTGCATCAGCTCCGGATATCGTGCTGCTATGCTACCAACCGTAACTTGTTGTGCCCCGCAACCAAAAGCAATATCCACATCGGCGGCGGACCTTATACCACCTCCAAAATCAATCTGCATTTTTGTTTTGCCGGCGAGGACTTCGAGTATTTTATGATTGATAATTTTCCCTGCCTTGGCGCCGTCTAAGTCTACCAGGTGTAGATAGCGTACGCCAATATCCTCAAACATTTTTGCAACCTGTAACGGTGCTTCATTGTATATCTTCTTTGATGCATATTCGCCTTGAGTAAGGCGCACACATTTGCCATCTATAATATCGATAGCCGGTATAATTCTCATAAGCTCAGGAAATTTTCAAGTATTTGCTCACCCTTTTTGCCCGACTTTTCCGGGTGAAACTGAGTAGCATAAAAGTTGTGTTTTTGAAGCGCTGCGCTTATGGGTAACGTATAATTGGCCGTGGCCACAGTGTATTCACAAACAGGCGCGTAATAACTATGTACAAAATAGCAATCGTCTTCCGCCTTTATGCCGGCAAACAGTGGTCCTTTCAAGTCTGCAAGGCCATTCCAGCCGGTATGAGGCACCGGTAGCCCGCCGGGTAGCTTTGCCACACCTATATCAAAAATGCCCAAACCGGGGGTATCTCCCTCTTCGGAATGACGACACATAAGCTGCATACCCAAGCATATACCCAACACAGGCTGCGTAAGCGAAGTAATAACAAGGTCGAGACCCTTTTGCCTTAAATATGCCATAGCTTGAGCTGCCGAGCCTACGCCCGGAAAAATTACTTTTTCGGCAGCAAGAAGCACCGCGGGATCATCCGTAACGATTAACTCCCGCTGCAGCCGCATGAGCGCATTTTCTACCGACTTTATGTTACCGGCGTTATACTTGATTATAGCTATCATAAAATTCCTTTTGTGCTGGGTATGCCGTAGGTATCGGTTTTACGCACCGCTTGCCGCAAGGCTTTGGCAAAGCCTTTGAAAATTGACTCTGCTTTGTGGTGTTCGTTGTCGCCTTCTGCCTGTATGTTCAGGTTGCAACGGGCAGCGTCACTAAACGATTTGAAAAAGTGAAAAAACATTTCGGTAGGCACATCACCGATTTTTTCGCGTTTAAATTCTGCTTTCCACACCAACCACGGACGGCCTCCAAAGTCTACGGCCACCTGCGCCAGGCAATCATCCATAGGTAAAAGAAACCCATACCGCTCTATACTTGTTTTGTTGCCCAATGCGCCGCGAAAAGCCTCACCTAAAGCAATTGCGGTGTCTTCTATGGTATGATGCTCATCAACTTGGAGGTCACCTTTCGCGGTTATATGTAAATCCATATTCGCATGCCTGCATATTTGTTGCAGCATGTGATCAAAAAACGGTAGTCCCGTATCAATTTCAGCTATACCGTTACCGTCCAGGTTAAGCAACACGCTTATATCTGTCTCCAGAGTTTTTCTATGCACGCGAGCCGTTCTTGGTTGGCACTTCAAGAACTTGTATATCTCATTCCAATCATTGGTAACAAGCGCTGCATCGGGCTGCAAATCATCACCGATGAAGATAGCCTTCGCCCTAATATTTTTAGCCAGTTGAATGTCTGTCTTTCGGTCTCCTATTACATAAGAATTTGCCAAATCATAATTTCCGAACACATATTTTCCTAACATGGCTGTGCCCGGCTTTCGCGTAGGTTTATTCTCATGTTCAAACGAAGAGTCAATAAAAACATCTGCGAAAATTATCCCTTCGCTTTTAAGTGTATCTATTATGAACCGATGAACGGGATAAAACGTATGATAGGGAAACGATGCCGTACCAAGACCGTCTTGATTGCTCACCATCACCAGTTCATACTCCAACTCATTGGCTATACGGGATAGACTGCCGATTACATTGGGAAGGAATGCAAGCTTCTCAAAACTGTCGATTTGAAAATCTGCAGGCTCCCTTATTATGGTTCCGTCTCTATCGATGAAAAGTATTTTCCTGCTCATGAAATTTTTTTTAAAGCCGTGATTAATCTTTCGTTTTCCGCCGGTGTGCCCACGGTGATGCGCAAACAGTTGTTTACAACCGAATGACGGTTACGCACAATAATCTTTTTCTCTATCAGTTTTTGATACAGGCCGTTTGCATCGCTTACTTCCACAAGAAAAAAATTAGCATCTGAAGGATATACTTTACGGATGGACCTTAGTGATTTCAGCCGGTAAGCCAGTTTGTCCTTTTCTTTCAGGATGGCATTCAAATTTTCCCGATAGTTATCTATATCTGCCAAGTGCGTCAGTGCCGCCTGCTGATTGGGCTCACTAATGTTATATGGCGCTTTTACCTTGTTGTAGTAAGAAAGAATTTCTTCGCTCATATAAGCTATACCCATGCGTACACCTGCCAATCCCCAAGCTTTGCTTAATGTTTGACTGATGATGAGGCGCGGATATGTATCCAATATTGGCAATAAGGATGCCTTGGGGCTAAAGTCTATGTATGCTTCATCCAGTATTACGATTCCTCCAAAGTTTGCGAGTATACACTCGATATCTGCTTTGCTCAGCAGGTTTCCCGTGGGATTATTTGGTGAGCATATAAAAATCAATTTGAGCTTTGGATCTGCAAAATATTGTTGCAGCCCGGACGTATCAATCTGAAAATGCTCGTTAAGCTCGGCTTTCACCAGTTCTACATTATTGATGGCGGCCAACACCTCATACATACCATATGTGGGTATGAAAGTCAAAGCTTTATCTTTTCCCGGCTCACAAAATATGCGATAGGCCAAATCGATTATTTCGTCACTTCCGTTACCGAGAAATATCCGGTTCGGAGGAGTATCCTTTAAAAAAGCCAATCTTTTTTTAAGTTCGAGCTGATATGGATCGGGATACCGATTATGGTTGCCGAATGGGTTTTCATTGGCATCCAAAAAAACACCTTCATTCATGGCACATTCCTCTCTTGCGCCCGAGTAAGGAACTAGCGACCTGATATTATGCCTTACCAATTGTGCTATATTATTCTCCATTCTCTATCTTCTTTAATCGTATGGAAACTGCGTTTTTATGTCCTGTTAATTGTTCTGATTCAGCCATTATCTCTATTGTACGGCCAATGTTTTGCAAGCCCGCTTTACTTATTTTTTGGTAAGTAATCGTTTTTTGAAAGCTGCTTACGGAAACACCGCTATAAGCGCGTGCATATCCGTTGGTAGGCAAGGTGTGGTTTGTTCCGCTGGCATAATCACCCGCACTTTCGCAAGAATACTTTCCGAGAAATACCGAACCTGCATTAGCAATCCTGTCCGTGAATTCATCTGCATTTTCAACCGCCAGTATTAAATGCTCCGGTGCATACGTATTGCTAAAGTCAAAGCAATCATCTATAGTGTTAAAAACAATAGACAAGCTGCAGCGTAAAGCTTCTGTTGCTATTTCTTTCCTTGGCAGTGTTTGTAGTTGTGCCTCCAAGGCTTCGGCTACACGACTTCGTATTGTCTCACTATTAGTGAGCAGCACTACTTGGCTGTCGGCTCCATGCTCTGCCTGAGAGAGCAAGTCTGCCGCAACAAAATCAGGATCTGCGTGTTCATCTGCAATAACAAGTACTTCACTGGGGCCGGCAGGCAAATCAATGGCCGTTCCATGTCTTTGAATAATCTCTTTGGCCTTTGTTACATATTGATTGCCCGGGCCAAATATTTTGTCCACCTTAGGTATCGTTTCCGTACCGTAGGCCATAGCCGCAATAGCTTGCGCCCCGCCAATTTTAAATATTTCCTTTACACCCGTTAATGAAGCGGCATACAGTATTGCCGGATTCACCGTTCCATCCTTGGTTGCAGGCGTGCATAAAACTATGCGCACGCAGCCTGCCAAACAGGCCGGTATGGAGAGCATTAATACCGTAGAAAATAACGGAGCCGAGCCTCCCGGTATATATATGCCTACCGTTTCTATGGGCACAGTCCTTTGCCAACACGTAACGCCGGGCATCGTTTCTACCATAATATCTTCCCGGCGCTGTGCCAAATGGAACTTTTTGATATTATCGGCGGCTACTGAAATGGCTTCGTGGAGGGATGCAGGAACCTGTTTCAATGCGAGGCTCATCTCTTCGCTACTCATGATGAATGTATCGGGTACAACTTTGTCAAAGCGTAACGCCAAATCCTTCAGCGCTTTGTCTCCTTCCAACTGCACATAGCGTAGAATTTGCTCCACTTTTTCATCCAAGTCTTCGGTAGGAAAAGTAGGCCGTTTGCAAAGTGATGCCCAATCAGTCTTCGGCGGATTCGTAAAATTCTTCATGATGCTATATTTAATCAATCATCTTTTCAATGGGGATTATCAATATTCCCTCGGCACCTGCTTGTTTCAGTTCGTCTATAACGCTCCAAAATCGGTCGTCGCCGATAACCGAGTGCAGGCTGCTCCAGCCCTCCTTCAACAGGGGCAGTACCGTCGGGCTGTTCATGCCCGGGAGTAGTTTAGCTATTTTAGGCAATGTTTCGTTAGGTGCGTTCAAGAGTATATACTTGTTCTCTTTACCCTTTCGCACCGCACGAATACGAAAGAGGAGTTTGGCCAACGCTTCCGCTTTGTCTTCCTCCAAGTACTTAGCTGCAACCAGTACTGCCTGGCTATCAAAAACCTTTTCAACTTCCTTAAGGCCGTTTGACAGCAGTGTACTGCCACTGCTCACAATATCGCAGACGCCATCCGCCAATCCTATACCGGGCGCAATTTCCACACTACCGGATATAACCTCTATCGTAGCATTGATTCCGTGCTCGCGGAAGTAGTCTGAAAGGATGAGCGGGTAAGAGGTGGCTACTTTTTTATGCTCAAAGAAGCTTAAGCCGGTGTAGCTACTTTCTTTAGGAATGGCAAGGCTTAGCCTACAGGCAGAGAAACCTAATTTTTCAACGATACGGATGTTTTTCCTGCTTTCTGCAAATACATTCTCGCCCACTATGCCTATATCCGCAACACCGTCTTCCACATATTGAGGGATGTCATCGTCCCGCAGAAAAAGTATCTGTAAAGGGAAATTTGTGGCTTCCGCAATGAGCTTACCACCGCCATTGGGGAACTTTATGCCGCATTCTTCCAGTAATTTGGCAGACTTTTCGCTAAGCCTACCGCTTTTTTGTATTGCAATTCTCAGTTTACTCATTCTTGTTGTTTTCTGTCTGAGTAAATCGGTACCGAGAATCGCCAAAAAAGAAAAATCCCGTTTGATTTACTCAAACGGGATCAGATATTTTGATTTTAGCATATCATTATCACCTCGCCTGAGTGCAAGTATGGCAATGATGATGATGCAATTGATTAAACATGTTGTTACTTATTGTGCGGCAAAAATAGTATGCTTTTTTATTTGGAAACAAATTTTTTTTAGGGTGGGGTTAAATATTGTTACGTCAAAGCAATCGAAGCAGTATGTTGAAACTCCAAACAACTATCATGACACCTATCGCAATAAGCCCCGTTTTACGTGGTAGTTTTCCGCTGAGCCTTGCAGCCACCGGCGCACCTATAACACCGCCCATTATCAGGCCGGTAATTACCTGCCAGTGCGACACGCCAATCATAACAAAGAAGGTAACCGCGCTAACCAGCGTTACGAAGAACTCCGTAAGGCTTACCGTACCCACAACGTACTTTGGCGACTTACCTTTTGATATCAACGTACTTGTTACAAGTGGCCCCCACCCGCCGCCGCCTATAGAGTCTAAGAAACCGCCGAAAAAGCCCAACCATCCGGCCCTGGTTATCTTTTTCCTAGCCTGCTCTTTCCTAAAGGCTATGGACAAAATGCGTATGCCTAATAAGAGCGTATAAATGGCAAGCAAAGGCCTGAAGTATTGCGTATATGCAAGGCCCCATTTCGACAGAACAAATGCACCTATAAAAGAGCCTGTAATAGCAGGAACAAGAATAATCTTGAAAAGTTTCTTGTTTACGTTGCCAAACTTGTAATGACTAAGGCCCGAAGCTCCGCTTGAGAACATTTCAGCCGTATGTATCCCACCGCTTATGGCAGGCAGCGGTATACCTGCTGCCAATAACACCGATGTGCAAATAACACCATACCCCATGCCTAAAGCACCATCTGCTATCTGAGCCAGAAACCCGGTGAGCAACATGAGGTATATTTCTTTTGGTACATGCTCATATAAAAACGCAATGCCCAAACCCAAGTCTTTAATGGTTACATAGCTTGCCAGTGCATTGCCTATAAACAGACAAGCCAATGCTCCAATGCAGCTATAGGCAATTGTCCTCCAATACCGCTCATTTTTAAAAGTGCCTTTATCGCTCTTCTCCAACAGGCTTTGTGTCAATGCATTCAATGCTCGTACTTTATACGAAAAATCACCATTCAAACGAGCCCTCAATTGACTGACCGAGATGAGCAAATCATCAAATTCATCAGGAATACCTTCTGCTAAAATTTCTTTGACGCGCTTAGCCAAAGTGGGTGATTTACCGTTTGTGGAAACGGCTATTTTCAGGTTTCCTTTTTGCACAATTGCCCCCAGGTAAAAGTCGCACAGTTCGGGTACATCCGCCACGTTAACCAACAGGCCGCGAAGATTGGCTTCCCGCTTAACGGAAGCGGCAAGTTTTTTATCATTAACCGCTACGATAAGTATATCCGCATCATCCAAATCACTGCTGCGAAACACATCGTTTCGCAGCAGGATATTGGAATGAAGCAATGCGATATCCCGTATTTCGCGGCGAATGTCCGGCGCTACCAACCGCACAAGAGTGGCCGGGGCATTATTCATTACGGCCTTTAGCTTCTCTATGGCCACATTGCCTCCGCCCACAATAAGCAAGCGTTTATCTTCCAATTTCAGAAAAACGGGAAAGAGTGTATTTACATCTGTAGGTTGGGCCGCCGTGCCCGTAGACATGTTCATGATTTCGTTTAAGTTGGTAGTTAATTGCCGAGCGATGCCCCGGTTATCGAAGATTATACAAAACGGTTACTCCATATGTTCGCGGGTCTCCGAGTACGCCGACATATAAACCCGAGCCACCGCTTGCGGGCAGTAGTTGTTCAAAGTAATTGCGATTGAGAATATTGCGTCCCCAAATTGAAAATGAAATTCCGTTGTTGGCGGCAAAAGTGGCTCGCGCATTCAGCAGTTCGTATCCGTCTATATTCAGGTACTTTGAGGGGGATGGACTTGAAGAAAAGCCGGAGCGGTAAAAACCGTCTACACCTAAAGAAAATCTGCCTTCAAGATTAATCAATGAACCCGCAGTAGATAATTCCACGCCTAAAGAGGCGGCATATTTGGAGATGCCCGGAAGTTCCCCTCCCGATACATCTTTGTAAGCAATGCTACTTCCCGTCTCCTCAAGCGGTACGGGAGCATTGGTAAAGGAAACGTACTTTCCGTCGGTGTAAGCAAAAGATCCGCGCAATAGTATATGTTCGTTAAAGCGAATACCTCCGTCCAACTCGGCGCCTGATACGCGTACCTTTTCGGCATTGGAGAGGTAGCCACGGTTAATGGCGGGATCGGGCGTTTGTACCAATGTTTGGTAGTCTTTAATATCCGTATTGTAAAGAGTAACATTCAGTGTTGCTCCGGCTATCGGGGAGGATTTGATACCCAACTCAACATGGTTAACATACTCCGGCTTAACTTCGGCCAGGTTCACCAATACCTCTCCGCTCGCTACAGGCAGTCCGCCGATGTTTACCCCTACAGGCTTATAAGCTGTGGAATAGGTAAGATAGGCATTGGCTTTATGGTGTAAACGATAGTTGAGCGTGGCCAGCCAAGACCAATTTGTATTGTCAACTTGTGCATCAAACGATTGAGAAGTATATACCGACCGCTTAAGCGCATTAAGTGCAGAGTCGTTTGTTTGCAAGCCCCCGTATGCTTCTCTTCTATAGGTTGCATCTTTGGTATCTCTGTTATATCGCAAGCCGGCCAGCAGATGCAGCTGTTCTGTCAATTTCAGGTCGAGCTGTGTAAACGCCGCGGCGCTAAGTGCGTCCAGTGCAAATGCGGTACGTGTGCCAAATCCGTCAAACAACCCCGGCGTAGCCCATAAGTTGCTGCGCGAACTTTGCGCAAAACGCCACTGCGCCGACCCCGCTTCTTCGGTCTGCACAGGATTTGATTTCAGTTCTTGACCAAGTAAATAAAGACCTACAACTCCGCTTAGGTTACGAAAAACTTCTCCGCCGTACCGCACTTCCTGAGACCATTGGTTGTGAACAGACGGTGCCTGCGAACGTGTAAGTACCGGCAAACCCGTAAAATCTCTGTCGTTGGATGGATCCCACCGCCAATATCTCCATGCTGTGGTAGATGTCAAACTTCCGTTACCGATTTTGGCATCCACGTTTAAAGCGGCGCCACCCAAGTCGTTATCGGAGCGCCAAGATGTATTATTGTCTACTTTACGTTCAAACGGATCACGTGAAGGTAGTCGATAATTCAAATCGGCAATGATACTGTCGAACTGGCGGTAACCTGCCCGTTGTGTTTTAACAACACCTGCCACCACCTGCGCATATCCCTCCGGCCGTTGGCGTGTAAAGTCTCCCGCAAGTGTCACCGAAACATGCTTTCCTGCCAAGAACAAAAGCTGTCCGCGTACACCCAGGTTATTTAGGTCGTTTATATACTTTTGAGTGGCGGTGTTATACACCGTACCGTTTCGTTGGGTTCCGGAAAAAGAAAAACGCGCTGCCAACGTATTTTTTATCAGCGGACCGGTAACGGAAGCTTTTGCCTGCACAAGCCCATAATTGCCAAAACTGCTTTCGAAAGTAGCACCCGGTTCGAAGGATGCTTTTTTGGTGGTAATGTTGAAAGCACCCGCGGTAGTATTTTTTCCGAAGAGTGTACCCTGCGGACCTCGCAATACTTCAATACGTTCAACATCAATAAAGTCTGCGGCCGTAGCGGCGGGGCGCGAATGGTATACGCCATCTATATAAAAACCTACACCGGGCTCTATGCCGTCGTTCGTCAACCCGTAAGTGCTTCCTAATCCACGGATGTTAAGTGTGGTATTGCGCCCGTTTGAAGCATATAACTGCACAGACGGTATGTACTCTTTCAAAAGATTGACGTTGAACGAGCCCGTTTTTTGTATCTGTGCGCCACTGATGACTGATATGGGAATGGGTATATCTTGAGCTACCTCGCTACGTCTGCGTGCCGTGACTACAACTTCTTGCGTATAGTATTCTAATGGCTGTAAGTCTACAACAATGTGCTCTAATTGCTCTTTTTCCGTAATCCGTATTTCCTTGGCAGAGTAGCCAATGGCAGTAAGCGTTAAATAAAACGGGAGAATATCCTCTTTAATTTTTAGTTCAAAGCGCCCGAATGAGTCGGTGCTTGTGCTCACATTTTGTTCTTTTAAAACAACGGTGGCGCCAACAATAGGGCGGCCGCCCGGCGCATCGTGTACTTCACCTTTAACGGAAAAGATTTGCTGCGCGGAGGCTCCATAAGCCCAAAGGAAAGAAAGTATGGTAAATGTAAATGACTTCATTTTTTGTTTTTTAATCAGGTATGAATTTTTTTTCGGTAAAAATGTATTGTAGTGTGGAGTCCCGCCAAGGGACAGTATTTACAATAATTCATACGGGTGGCTATCTTTTTCATATTGTCGCTTTTAAAAAATTACAAAGTGTTTATCTCAGATTTCACTTAATACAAGCTACCCTCCTGCAACCATTCGTGTGCATGCCTTGCCGCATAGGATATAATTATGTCCGCCCCGGCTCGTTTTATACTCGTCCAAGCTTCAAGATGCAGCGCAGACCTTGGTATACCTGAAAATTGGGCCAGCAACTCCACAGACTGGTACTCACCGCTTACATGGTAGGCCGCAATCGGCTTATACTTCAGTTCCGCTCTTAGCTGCGCGATAACATCCAAATACAGCACCGAAGGTTTTACCATTACCATATCGGCCCCCTCTTCGGCATCGCGTATGGTGCTAAGAACCGCATCATTAGGATTGTAGGGCGATATCTGATAACTCCTTCTATCTTGTAGCGAGATATTGCCGGCGGGAGATGAGCGGCATACGTCTCTAAACGGTGCATAGTATTGCGAAGCGAACTTTGCGGAATAGCTGAGTATAGATACATGCTCATAGCCGTTATCATCCAGCGCATTGCGAATCGCGGATATACGTCCGTCCGACATATCACTCGGGGCAATGCAATCTGCACCCGCATCGGCAAGTTGTAGCGCATATCTTACCAACTCTGCCACTGTATCATTGTTAACCAATACACTGTTGGCATCGTTTAAGATACCGCAGTGCCCGTGCGTGGTATACGAACAGAGGCATAAATCCGCTGCCAACCAAACATCGGAGCCAAACTTTTGTTTTATGGAACGTACTGTCGCCGTTGCGAATCCGTAATCAAAATCGTACGTTGACTTTGTAACAGGAACGGGGAACAGGAGAAATTTGGTTATTCCGTTTTCCACATCGCTTGCCACTTGCCGTAAAACTGACTGACTGCTATCTGTGCTCACCATAGTAAGCGTAGGAATAGCGGTTCTTTCACTTATCGCGGCATCCAGAAACAAGGGTTGTATAAATTGCTTGTGAGACAAATGCACGGTAGCGGAAAGCGCTCTGACGTGCGCGTTCAGTCGGCTACGTCGTTGATTTATGTGAAATTTCATTATTGTTCGATTTTGCATAAAATTGTTGCTGCCATTGTTTAAAGGCCTTTATGGTGGGGAATATGGCCGGCTGCAACCCGATTGCTTCCAGCATTTCGGACGTTCGGCCCGGAAGCGAACAGTGTATTACTTCCCGCTTCAGTTCTTGCCGGAGCAGCAGATATTGTTGGTAGCTTGTCCAAAACACCATGTCGGCATTTCCGGCTGCCGCTTTCACCTCCTCTTTAACGGCCGGCCTTAGCTTATAAAGGGCAACCGCATGCCAACCCTTATCTTTCCATAGTTTCGCGCTCTGTTCCGACGTGGTGATTTGCACATCGTTCCGAGAGTGACGAAACAGCGGTGTTCGCCATATATGCTCCAAGTGTTCCAAACCCAAAGAGTCTGCACAACCGTCTACCCAAAAGCCCTCTTTGGCGAGTGCACGCCAGGTTTTGGTTCCGGCGGCCCAAATATTTTTACCTGCCGCCACCTTACGAAACGCCGGGGTTATTGCTCTTTGGCTTGAGACAAATAATACAGGGTGTGCAGCGGATACGTCATTATCCGGAAACTCGTACTCAAAGAAAGAGCGCATATAGTCTGCACAGGAGAACACCGACTTACCCGGCGATATATCCGGGGCATCAAAACTCCATTCGGTAAACTCGCGGCCCGATTGGCCGGTTCCGGACGCATAACTGAAAGCGCCGGCCGGGTGCAACATATGAAATGCGCCAAACTGCTGCGAGCAGCCATAACCGTAACGCTCGGCAAATTGCCGCTCCATAACTATTGCTTTGGTTAACTCGTTATTACGTACTGTTTCCAATACGGCCACAGCATCGGCATTTCCGGCATCGGCTTCCACAACAATGGCACCTTGCCCTATGGCGGGCGGACACTCGAATAAGGGCAGCAGCATCAACTTCTTATCCGCCAACAGTGTATGTATTGTTTCTGCCGCCGGGCCGTAGGCCAATAAACGGTTCAGTCCCGCACCGGCGAGAATAAGCCCATCATACAATCCCTCCTCCAGCTTTTGCAACCGGCTGTCAACATTCCCACGCACCGGCACGGCATTTACTAAAGCCGGCGCACCAAACCGGGGTAAATGTTGCGACAGAAATTCTACAGCCATTCGGCTGCGACGTGGGGATGATGTACCAATCGTAACAGAAGCGCCCTGTTTCAACCTGTCTACAATATCTGCTCGAAAAACAGCCACATCGTGCATAATATCACGGTCAATAATGGCATACGCACTATTAGCAAAGAAATCAATACTGCTTACGTCTTTCATCGAGTGTACGGCGAAGTCCGCATTCTGCTCTCGTAGCAATCGCTGCACGTCCACGGTGAAGAAGTTTTGTCCTTCTACCAGGTGCAGCGGTTTCGTTTGATCTTTGTCACCCGCCGTTTGTTGTATGGCCACATGCACCTGCAAGTCCGGATAAATAGCAAGTAACTTACTCTTAAATAATTCTATCTGCGCCAGCGAAAGCCATGAGCCACGCCCGGCGATTACATATTTGTTTTTCATACGGCACTTTTAACGGCTGATTGGCCTACTTCATATTTTGAAAGAACAACCCGCAGGCTTCTTGCCAAGTGGTCTATATCTTTTTTGGTATGCTTTACGGTTACTATTATGCGTAAGCATTCTTCACCCCGTGGCACGGTGGGGTAATTAATGGGTTGCAGGTACACACCATGGCTATGCAGCAGTTCATCTGCTATTGTCCTACACTTTTTACTATCACCGATGGGTACAGGGGTAATGTGCGAATTGTTGACGGCATAGGCTATGCCATACGCATTCAATTGTTCTCTTAGCAGTTTTACATTATCGAAAAAGCGAGCACGCAGTTCATCTTTGCCCTGCAGGAAACGAATGCTGCTCTCCGCTGCGGCGCAAATGGCAGGCGGCAGCGAAGTGGTGAAAATAAAGCCCTTTCCAAAGCTGCGTATCGCATCGGTAATACTGCCCGATGCGGCTATATAACCGCCCAGCATACCTACACCCTTCGCAAGCGTGCCGTTTATGATATCTATCCTGTCGGCTATTCCTTCAGCGGCACATAGACCCGCACCGGTGGCCCCATACAGCCCTATAGCATGCACTTCATCCACATAAGTAAGCGCATTGTAACGTGCGGCCAGGTTGGCTATCTCACGAAGCGGCGCTATGGTTCCGGAAATGGAGTACACGGATTCAAACACAATCATTTTCGGCGTGTCGCGCGACAGGCTTTGTAGCAATTCCTGCAAATGGCTAACGTCGTTATGTCTAAAAATTATTTTTCTTGCCCTGCTGTTTCGAATGCCTTCTACGATGGAAGCATGATTGCGCTCGTCTGATAAAAAGACCATATCGGGTATCAGTTCGCCCAGCGTTTGTAGTGTGGTGGTATTAGCCAGGTAAGCACTGCCAAACAACAAGGCTGTTTCTTTACCATGCCATCCTGCCAGCAAGTATTCCAGTTCTTTATGGTTACTTGTGGTGCCCGATATATTACGCGTGCCGCCACTGCCGGTGCCGCTGCTATGCGCGGCAAAGGTCAGCTTGCTTATAGCTCCTTCGTCTATGCTCATGCCCAAGTAATCGTTAGAACAATAGTTGATTGCCTTGTGCAGGTTGCCGGCTACATCCTTGTAGTAAAACTTTGGAAAGTGCCGGGCACTCTTATTTATGTCGAGAAAATAGCGGTACGTACCTTCCTGCTTCAATTTTTGCAGTCTATCTTCCAATATGCGTCTATAATCTACCATAAAGCTTTTTTTGTTTATGCCCTGTAAGGCATGTGCCATGTAATGTGCAAACCAATTTGAACGTATGCGCCTGCTTATGTTACAAGCTGTGCCCTCAGCGCAAAATCACCCAAGGTTTCGCCTTGCTCACGACCGTTTTTATAGGCTGCAAAAAGGCTGTCCAATTCCGACAGAATACTTGCTTCGTCTATATCGGCGCTATATAATTTGTTCAAACGTAGTCCCTGCCGGTCGCCGCCTATCTGCAGGTTATACCTGCCCGGTGCCGTGCCTATAAGTCCGATTTCCGCGGCATAGGGCCTGCCGCATCCGTTGGGGCAACCGGTCATTCTTATGGTAATTTCCTCTTTGTCGAGGCCATACTTATTCAATATCGGGTCAAGCTTGTCAATGAGCTCCGGCAAGTAGCGCTGACCCTCCGCAAGTGCCAAGGGACAAGTAGGCAATGCGACACATGCCATGGAGTTTTTGCGTAGACCTGAGGCAGATGCCAAAGCTTGTGCTATGCCATACTTGGCCAGTATTTCTTCGATGCCGGGCTTGTCTGCCTCACTGATATTGGCCAGCATGAGGTTCTGATTCCCGGTAAAATGAAAGGCGGCCTTGCCGGTGTGGGCAATCTCTAACAGGCCCGTTTTCAGCAGATAGTCCCCTTCATCTAACACACGGCCGTTCTCTATAAAAAGTGTATAGTGCCAAAGTTTGTTATGATCGCAACGCCAACCATAGTAGTCTTTACGCTCCTCAAACGTAAAGGGGCGCGCCTCTTCCAATTTAAAGCCGGTACGCTGCTCTACCTGTTCACGAAACCAATCAACACCATAAGTGTCTACGGTATATTTAAGGCGCGCTCGCTTACGGTCGCTCCGATTACCGTAATCTCTTTGTACCGTAAGTATTTCATAAACGGTGCGCAGCACTTTATCTTCCGTATCAGCAAAGCCTATAACAGTGGCAAGCCGCGCATAGGTTTCAGGGTTGCCGTGCGTGGTGGAAAGTCCGCCGCCCACGGCGATATTAAATCCGGCAAGCCGGTCGTTTTCAATAATGGCTATAAGGCCTATATCGTTGGTAAATACATCTATATCATTGTTAGGAGGTATAGCTATACCTATTTTGAACTTTCGAGGTAAGTACCGTTCTTGATATAATGCATCTTCCTCACTACGTTCGGCAATTTTCTCTTCATCCAGCCATATTTCATAGTAAGCCCTTGTCTTGGGTTTCAGGAGCTCGCTTATTTTGTCGGCATAGGCAAAAACCGCCGCATGCGCTTTCGATTGCGCGGGATTTGCCGTGCAGGTCACGTTCCTGTTTATATCACCGCATGTGGCTATAGAATCCAGCGCCACATTGTTAAAGGCCTGTATCGTAGGTTTGATTTTTGATTTAACCAACCCATGAAGCTGTACCGTTTGCCTTGTGGTAATTTTAATGATGCCCGTTGAATACTCGCCGGCTATATGGTTAAGTGCTATCCATTGCTCGGGTGACAAATCCCCTCCGGGCAGCCTGAGCCTTATCATAAATGTGTACAGGCGCTCCAGCATTTTTTCTGCTCGTTCTTCACGTCTGTCCCTGTCGTCTTGCCGGTACATGCCATGAAATTTTATCACAGCCTGGTCATCGTCACTGATGCTGCCCGTTATCTCGTTTTGTATACTATCGGCCAAGGTGCCTCTAAGTCCCCGGCTGTTTATTTTAATTTTTTCAACCGGCGACGGTTTTTGATTGGTACTCATAAAAATGCTTGTGATGATGATTTAGTAAACGTCTTGTAAGTATCGGTCTGCCTGCTTCAAGCCATCCAGGTATGCCTGTGCTTCTTCGGCAGATTGCCGGCCATGCGTGGCTATAACCTGTAGAAGCGCCTCTTCAACATCCATACTCATCGGCCTTCGCGAGCCGCACACATAGATACATGCACCGCTTTGCAACCATTCATACACCGTTGCGCCCTCCTTTACCAACTTATGCTGCACGTATACTTTTTCTTTTTGGTCGCGAGAGAAAGCCGTATTTATTTTGGTGAGTACACCGGCATCAAAATGTGCTTGCCACTCGGTTTGGTAAAGAAAATCCGTTGCAAATCGTTGCTCACCGAAAAACAGCCAGTTACGTCCCGGGGCACCTTGCGCGGCACGCTCGGCTACGAAAGCGCGGAAGGGTGCGATTCCGGTACCGGCGCCTATCATTATCACATCGGTATCGGGTGCAGGCAAGCGAAATTTTTTATTGGGATGGATGTAGAAGTTTATCTCGGTACCTTCCGTAAGTGTGGTGAGAAAATCGGAGCAAAGCCCAAAACGTTTCTCGTCACCCAGTAGAAATTCATCGCGTTTCACCAAAATATGTACCTCGTTTTCGGTTGTGGCCGGTGCCGAGGATATAGAATAAAGACGCGGCGTAATAGGTTCCAGTATCTCTAACACTTCATAAATATGGGCGTTGTCGCGCAAGGGATAACTTGCAAGTAAATCGCTCAGTGCAATTGCCATTTCAGGTATGTCGTGTCCCGCTATGATTGCATAACGCTTCACAAGTCTTACCGGCAGATGCGTGATATTCACCTTGTAGGTAAATAATTGCCTTGCGGTAGAAGTTTCGCCACGATATACTAAAGCATCATCCGGCCCGATTGCTGCCAATTGCAGTACTCTTTCCACAACATGCGCCGGGTTTTGAGGTACCACACCCAATGCGTCTCCGGGTTCGTAGCTAACGCCGTCGGCCAATATTTCCATATGATAGGTTTGCTTCTCTGAGCCCCTGTCATTCAGGTTTATGCTTCGGCCGATGACGCCCGAATACTGCCTTTTATGTGTGGCGCCCGGCGTCTTGCTTACCTGCTGCACATTTGCCACAGAAACACCGCTTTGTAAACTGTTTAGCGCCTTCGAGAACCACGCCGTGGCTACATCCTCATAGTCTGTGTCGCATAACTGAACGGGACTGATGCGAGATGCGCCGAGTTGATAGAGTCGTTCGTCCACCTCCTTCCCGGTTTGGCAAAACTGCGGATATGAGCTGTCGCCCAATGCGATAACACCATATTGCAGTTGGGGCAATTTGTCGCCCGTTCCCATCAGGTAGTCATAAAACTTTCGTGCTGCGGCAGGTGGTTCACCGTCTCCCTGCGTGCTAATCACAACAAAAAGAAACTGCTCCTTGCCCAGGTTTGCCGGCTTATATTGCTCCAGCGATACTGCCTTTACGATAAATCCCAATTTCTTCGCCAACGTACTTAATTTTCCTGTCAGTGCTTTGGCATTACCTGTCTCCGTACCAAACACAATCGTGATTTTAACGGCGGTATGCTTTGACGAAGCAATAGATACGGGCACGATGCTTTCTGCCGCCCCGTTCTTACGCCATGCGAGTGTTCCGGAAAGAAAACCGTTCATCCAAATGAGTTCTTCGGTAGAGGCCCCTGCAATAAGTTCAGTAAACGATTGCTGCCGTAATTTTTCAAACATATTGTTACTCTTTATTGGGTTAATAACTATGCGGGGCTGAAGTATTGCCCCGATGCCGTATCGGGCTGCCATTGAAACTGCCTATGTAGTGCCACTACATTTCCCACAACCAATAGCGACGGCGAAACAAACGGCTCATGCTTTTCGGGTACATCTTGCAGTGTAAATGTGTAGGAGCGCTGAACCGGTGTCGTGGCCTGTTCTATAACAAGCAACGGCTTGTCCGGAGATGCTCCGTGCCGCAACAACCGTTGCACAATTGTCTGCAACTGCCCCGACGACATGTAAAACACCAGTGTGTCTTCTGTCAATGCGAGTTGCTGCCAGTATGCATCAGTCCATTCCTCTTGCCTATAATAGGTAAGGAAACGCACGCCACGTGAATAACCCCTTGCCGTGAGTGGCATACCGGTGTAAGCAGAAGCGCCCGACGCTGCGGTAATTCCGGGCACTATTTCAAACGGGATGCCATGAGTTACCAGCGTTTGTAGTTCATCAAGAACATTGGAAAAGAAGGCAACATCCCCACCCTTCAGCCTTACAACCAATCTATCCGGCGCATAATTGTCAACAATCAGTTGATTAATGTCGGCTTGTAACACGGAATGCCCCGAGAAGCCTTCCTTTCCCGCATATATCACCTTGGCATGACGAGAAGCATAGGCCTCTAGCAGTGCAGGACTTGCAAGGCGGTCTGTTATTATAACATTGGCCTGCTGCAAAAAACGTGCTGCCTTCACCGTAATAAGTTCCGGGTCACCGGGACCGGCGCCCGCCAATATAACTTTCCCTTTTTTCATTGCGGCGCTTTAGTAGAGACCTTCAACAGAGAGATAACGCTCCCCGGTGTCGTAGTTAAACGTTAGTATTGTAGCCCCTTCGGGGATATCCGGTAATTGTTTGGCCACTGCGGCCAATGCGGCACCGGTAGACACACCGACAAAAATTCCATGCTCTTTTGCAATACGCTTGGCATAATCAAAGGCTTCATCTTTGCCTATCTGTACCACGCCATCCAGCACTTGGGTATTGAGTATAGAGGGTATAAAGCCGGCACCTAAACCCTGCAAGGGATGCGGCGACGGGCTGCCGCCGCTAAGCACGGGAGACAGTTCCGGCTCTACAGCCAAAACTTTAAGCTTAGGGAAATGCTCTTTAAGAATTTCTCCCACGGCAGTTATATGGCCACCTGTGCCTACGCCGGTAATCACAAAGTCCAATCCGCGGGGGAAGTCTGCAAGTATTTCTTTAGCCGTCGTCTTCCTATGAATTTCTGCGTTGGCCTTGTTGTCAAACTGCTGCGGTATCCAAGAACCCGGTGTTTCTGCCGCAAGGGCAAGTGCTTGCTCTATCGCTCCTTTCATACCTTTTTCCCTTGGCGTCAAAACGAACTCGGCACCATAGGCGTTCATAATCTTGCGGCGCTCTATACTCATCGACTCCGGCATTACCAGGATAAGACGATAGCCCTTCACTGCCGCGACGAGCGCCAAACCGATGCCGGTATTGCCGGATGTAGGCTCAATGATGACGCTGTCTTTCGTGAGTAGACCTCTTTGCTCGGCGTCTTCTATCATTGCCAGTGCAATACGGTCTTTGATGCTCGCCCCGGGATTGGCACGTTCCAGTTTAATCCAAACATGGTGTTTGCTGCCAAAAAGCCCGCTGATGTTAACGTGCGGCGTGTTGCCGATTGTTTCAAGAATGTTATTTGCTTTCATCTTTTATTTTTGGTTGAGTGTTATATAACAAAGTTTAGTGGTTCGGGTAAGGGCCTGCGGCCCTTTACCAATACATTGCTCTGATGATATACTATCGAGTCGGGCGCCACGCTGTTAGTCAGCCATACATTGCCGCCAATGATGCTGTTATCACCAATTGTGGTTTCTCCGCCCAGTATCGTAGACCCGGCATAGATGATTACATTGTTGCCGATGTTCGGATGCCTTTTTTTATTGGCTAACTCCTTGGCGGTATGCAATGCGCCCAACGTTACGCCCTGATACAGTTTTACGTTGTTTCCCAATACTGCCGACTGCCCTATTACTATTCCGGTACCATGATCTATAAAGAAGGATTCGCCAATCCGGGCGCCGGGGTGTATATCAATACCTGTTTTGCTATGGGCATATTCCGAAAGGAAACGCGGCAGTACCGGCACACCCGTATTGTAGAATCGGTGCGCAAAGCGATAAATCGCCGTTGCATAAAATCCCGGATAGGTAGCCAATACTTCTTCCAAGGATACCGCTGCGGGGTCGAACGCCACAATTGCCTCGGCATCTTTAAGCAACTGCTCATAAATACCGGGGACTGCGTCGAAAAAGGCATCCGTAAGATGTTCCGCTTGACCTTCATCGTTGAGTATATCAAACAACAGCGATGAGCAGGTGTTACGAAGATTATCGAAATGCGTGCTGATTTTATCCGCCGAATCGAATTCATCTTTCGTGGGTGTAAACAGCAAATGAAAAAGGCTATCTATAAATGTAATGGCAAGACTGCGATCGTATATCAGTGGCTTCCTATAGTCGCGATTGAGCAAGGTTGCTATGAAAGGTTGTAAAGACATTGCGATGTATAAAATTGGTTATCGGAATAGCCCCGCACCTACGGTGGCATGGCTTGTTTCGTCAATAAGTATAAATCCGCCGTTGGAGCGCAAGCCCGCATAACTGTCGTAGGCCAAAGGCGTTGCTGTTTTTATGCTCACCTGCACTATCTCGTTCAATGCGGCATTGTCGGCGGTAGTATGCTCCAGCGTGTTTACGTCCACCTTATGCGCTATATCCTTTACCACGGCCAATACGCGCCTGCTGTGCAGTTGCAACAAGTAGCGTCCGTTCACCTTCAGTGGTTTTTCATCCATCCAGCATACAAGTGCTTCCTGCTCTTGCGATAGCTTGGGCGCGGCTCCCGAAGCCACTATCAAATCTCCTCTGCTCACGTCTACGTCATCTTCCGGGTGCAGAATAATGCTTTGGCCGCGAGTGGCGGTTGAAATGTCGGTGCCATCCGACTCTATGCGACTTATACGAGTTTTTACGCCTGAAGGCAGTACCGTAATCTCGTCGCCCACACGGTATGTGCCGCTGATGACCCTGCCCGCATAACCGCGATAATCGTGCAACTCCGTGGTTTGTGGCCTTATTACATATTGCACCGAAAAGCGGGTGCGTTCATCCGTTTCGGGGTAGACAGTCTTCACGGTTTCCAAGTGCTCCAACAATGATGGACCTTGGTACCAGTTTATGGCATCGGAACGTTCCACAATGTTTTCTCCGTATAGCGCACTAATGGGTATATATGTTACGTTTTTCAATCCCAGCCGCCGGGCCAAATCGGAATATTTTGCAACTATGGTGTCGTAATTTTGCTTGGAATAGTCCAGCAAGTCGAGCTTATTAACAGCAACCACAACCTGCGGAATACGCAGCATTGATGCAATGATGGAATGCCGTCTTGTCTGCTCTGCCACGCCTGTCCTGGCGTCAATCAGTATAATTATCAAGTCGGCATTAGAGGCACCTGTTATCATGTTGCGTGTGTATTGGGTATGCCCGGGAGCATCGGCAACTATAAACTTTCGTGCAGGCGTTGAAAAATACTTGTAGGCAACATCTATGGTGATACCTTGCTCACGTTCTGCACGCAACCCGTCGGTAAGCAATGTCAGGTCAGGTGTATCGGCAGCGGTGGTTTTACCTGCACGTCCTATAGCTTCCAACTGATCTTTAAGAATGCTTTTGCTGTCATATAGCAGGCGGCCTATCAAGGTACTTTTGCCGTCGTCTACACTGCCCGCGGTTATAAATCTTAGTATGTCCATTGTTCTTGTTTTATGAATGTTTTAGAAATAACCTTTGATTTTGCGGTCTTCCATAGCCGCTTCGGATACGCGATCGTCAATGCGTGTTTCACCGCGCTCGCTGGTGCGCGTCAATGCGATTTCCGCGAGAACTTCGTCAACGGTTTCCGCGGTGGAAGGCACCGCCGCCGTGCAGGTCATATCTCCTACGGTCCTGTATCTCACACGCTTTGTTAATACCACATCACCCTGCTCGGGAATTGTGTAAGGCGATACGGCAATCCATTGATCTCCGTGGGCCATTACCTCGCGCTCGTGAGAAAAATAAATGGAAGGCAATGCGATTTTTTCTCTGCGGATATAGTTCCAAACATCGGATTCCGTCCAATTACTAATGGGGAAGACCCTTACGTTTTCGCCTTTGTTGATTCTTCCGTTATAGATATTCCAAAGCTCGGGGCGTTGCAATTTGGGGTTCCATTGCCCAAATTCATCCCTTACCGAAAACACGCGCTCCTTGGCCCGGGCTTTTTCCTCATCGCGCCTTGCACCGCCTATACAGGCATCAAAGCCAAACTCCTGTATCGCATCAAGCAGGGTAAAGGTCTGCAGGGCATTGCGGCTCGGAAATCTCCCTTTCGGATCGGTCAAACCTCTTTCCTTTATCGTATCCTCAACTTTGCGCACTATAAGGCGCTCATCAATTTGCTGTACGTAAGCATCGCGAAACTCAAGCGCCTCCGGAAAGTTGTGCCCCGTATCAATGTGCACCAGCGGAAACGGGAACTTACCCGGCCTGAATGCTTTTAGTGCCAGGTGCACCAGCGTAATGGAATCTTTGCCACCGCTAAATAGTAAAGCGGGTTTTTCAAACTGGCCGGCCACCTCTCTCAGTATGTGAATAGCCTCCGACTCCAGTTCATCTAAATAGTTTCTTTCTGATAAGCTCATAGTTGCATTTATTTACCGTCGTTATTAATGATGTTTATTTGCCGCACATGTAATCCGCATTCTTTTTTTTCGGCAGGCTCCCACCACCACCGCCCTGCACGAAAATCTTCGCCCGGTGCTACGGCGCGGGTACACGGCTCGCAGCCTATACTTACAAAGCCTTTATCCGTAAGTGTGTTATAAGGCAGATTATATCTTTTGATGTATGCCGTTACCTGTTCCGTTGTCCAGTGCAAAAGGGGATGGTACTTTATCACCCGGTTCACCTCGTCCCATTCAAATTGTGGCGTTGCACTGCGATAAATCGAGTGTTCGGCGCGCAGTCCCGTTATCCAAACCAAATGGTTTTTCAGCGCCTCTTGCAGTAATGCCGTTTTGCGAATGGCGCAGCATTGTTTACGGAGTTCCTGCGAATTGTAGAAAGCGTTTGGACCATAGGTGGCCGTAAATTCCGACACGGCTTCAGGGTTGGGATAGTAGGCACGAATAGGCAGCTTGAAAAAATCAAGGCTTTTATTCCAAACATCATACGTGGCCTCAAACAGGCGGCCTGTATCAAGTGTGAACACCGTGATGGCAGACCGGCTTTGCGCTATATAGTCCGTTATCACTTGGTCTTCATTACTGAAGCTGGTGGAGAATGTAACGGCATCGGGGTACGATGAAACAAGCAATCGCAATACTTGTATAATGGTTAAGCCCGAAGCCTGTGCTTCCAATGTTTCAACCTCATTTTTTAAATCGAGTTTCATATATATGGCTGTTTTCTTTCCGTTTTTCTAATCGGCCGAAATGCACGCGGCATGTGGTTTCCTTGAGGTAAGGCCGACAGACGCCGTGCATTTTCTTATGCTCGGAATTCGAATAGTTTGTTTGATACACGCACGACCATGCAACGACCGGGCGGCGACGTTTTAAGAAATAAATTACCTGATGCGCTCCCCGACGAGAGCGGACAAGACATAGCCTATGCGTTGTTACGCGTCAGCTTTTATACGGTATGTTAACGAGAGTTTGGGCAGTAACTGCCGGAGACTATTTACAACAACAACAACAGCAACAACAATGCATGGAACCGCGGCCGAGCATATGGCCGGTAGTAGCGTTGAATAATTGTCCGTCTTGCATTACAGCTTGTTTGCGTGCTGTCTGTTTCATTGCTTTTTAGTTTTTGGCAAATTGAATAACTTGATTTCAATCAACCACTTTTCAAGGTTTACCAGAAGCGCTTTCTTGATTGCACAAAAAAAGCGCCTCTGATAAATCAGAGGCGCTTTCATTATTTTTACTGCTTTTGCAGTTGCTATAATAATTGCATCTGACTTATCTATCCCTTTCGGGATGGAAGTAGCACCATAACCTACTTTGTAACGGTAAGCCGGTTGCTAAGGTATCGTAGGGCCATTCCCCTCCACCTTTCTTGATAAGCGATATTCTGTAAGAACTGATGCAATATTAGTACAGGTTTTTCAACCGGCAAAATTTTTATTATTTTTTGTTGTAAAAAATTCCGTGTACCGATGTCGTTTGCATTACCATGAGCGGAATGCCTTGCTTATGGCTTCGGCTTCTACCAAAAAACCATCATGCCCAAAATCCGAATGTATGATGGCAAGCGATGCGCGCGGCATATCGGCCGCAAGCCTATGCTGCTCTTCCACAGGGCAGAGTATATCACTGTCTATACCGATAATAAGTGTAGGTTGCGAAATAAGCGCGAGTGCCTGCTGAATTGTGGCTGTGCGTCCGCGTGCTATATTATGCGAGTCTAACGCTTTGGTGAGCGTCCAATAACTTTTTGCGTTGAAACGTTTGGTCAGTTTATCACCCTGATAACGTTGGTAAGCGGCAGCTTTGAAATCATCTACCTTCTGCATATCGGTGTCTTGTTGTTGTGTGCCAAACAAGGTATAGTTACGGTAAGTGAGCATACCTATGGCGCGCGCCGCTTTTAGGCCGTTGCTGCCCGCATCCGGGTTATTGTGCGTCCATGTGATATCCGCTTCAATAGCCATCCGCTGTGCTTCATGTATGGCTATACCCCACGGGCTTTCGGATGCCGATGTGGCTAACAAAAACAATCGTTGTGGCACCTCGGGTTCCATCAGCGCCCACTCCAGCACCTGGTACCCCCCCATGCTTCCACCCATCAACAAAGCTATTTGCCCGATGCCCAAATGCCGGCGTAGCAGCATGTGCGCCGCCACCATATCGCGTATCGTTATCATCGGAAAACCCGAAGGCAGCATAGCGTCGTCACCGCTATATCCTACAGGACCGGTGGTGCCATAGCAACTGCCCAATATATTGGCGCAAACGATAAAATGCTCTTCGGGATTGATAATACAACCGTCTCCTACCACACCTGGCCACCATTCGGCAACCTGTGCGTTGGCAGTAAGCGCATGGCATACCCACACTACGTTGCTTCTGTCATCGTTGAGGCGGCCATAGGTGGCGTATGCTATGGTAAGCGGCATGGCGGCTCCGCCTTCGGTAACAAATAATTCCGGGTGATGATAATATTTGAGCATTGCTTATCAGGTATGTGCGCAGAATTACGGTCAGCAGGCATCAATTGCCTGTAGTATATCATTGAGTATGTCGTCACGGTGCTCCAGCCCTACGGAAATCCGTATAAGGCCCGCAGTAATACCCACTGCCTGCCTTTCATCGTCCGTAAGTTTGGCATGTGTGGTGCTGGCCGGGTGCGATGCTATGCTGCGTGTATCACCCAAATTGGCCGTTATGGACAGCATCTTTAAACTGTCCAAAAATGTCCGCCCGGCTTGTGCCCCGCCCTGTAGTTCGAAGCAGAGGATCCCGCCTCCGTTGCTCATTTGCTTCTTTGCGATATCGTGCTGCGGGTGCGATGGCAGGTGTGGATATCTTAACCGAATTATCCCGGTATGACTTTCCAGCGCCTCGGCGATGTACAATGCATTCGAAGCGTGTCGCTCCATTCGCACATCCAATGTCTCAAGACTTTTGCTCAATATCCATGCATTGAAGGGCGACAGCGCGGGACCCGTACTTCTGCAAAACAAGTATATATCGTTAATAAGGTCGGCACGGCCCACCACTGCACCACCCAGCACGCGCCCTTGTCCGTCTATCCACTTGGTGGCAGAGTGTGTAACAAGGTGTGCCCCGTAGGCAATCGGGTTTTGGCATATAGGTGTGGCAAAGCAATTGTCTACATTCAGCAGGAGGCTATGTTTTGCACATAACGCGCCTGCAAATTCAAGGTCTATAATATCCAGACCGGGATTGGTGGGCGTTTCCAGAAAAAGCATTTTGGTATTGGCGCGGATAGCGGTCTCCCATGTGTCGGGCCTATCGGCGTCTACATAGGTATACTCGATGCCATACCTCGGCAAGAATTTGGAGATTACCGTGTGCGTACTACCAAAAATGGAGCGGCAGCAAAGCAAGTGATCGCCGGCCTTCAGCAACGCGAGAAAAGATGCGCTCACCGCACTCATGCCCGATGCTGTGGCATATCCCGCCTCAGCACCTTCAAGAGCTACAAGTTTGTCGGTAAACTCCTGTACATTGGGATTGCTGAACCTACTATAAATATAAGCATCCGTCTCATCGGCAAACGCCGCCCGCATGGCCTCCGCATCCTCAAAACAGAAAGAGCTGGTCGGGAAAATGGGTGTCGAATGTTCACCTTCCGCAGTACGCGGTGTTTGCAAGCGTATGGCTTTGGTAATATGATGCATAAGCAACCGGTGGTTATTTATTAAGTCGAAGAAAAAGTGTTCTTAGCTATCTATATGAGATGTATCTCCCAGGTTATGGTGCAACCTGCACGCCGCAGGGTTTCCGCCACGGAGCAGTATTTTTCTACGGAAAGTTTAGCCGCATGTTCGGCCTTCTCGGGTAATATATTGCCCTCCATAACAAACCGCATGTGCACGGATTTCCAAAGCGCGGGAACCATATCCTGCTCCCGCTCGCCATGCACCTCTATGGTAAGATTGGTTAATTGCTGTCTCTGCTTTTTTAGTATGCTCACAATGTCTATGCCGCTACACCCGCCCAACGATATAAGCAAACCTTGCATGGGCCTGATGCCATAACTCGGGCTGCCCTCTGCCGTGGCTGCATCCATCCTTATGGTATTACCGGCATCATCGGTTGCCGTAAATCCGTATTCCGCATTCGTGCGTTTGATAACTACTGTCGCCACTTTGTTTGTTGATTTTTTAATACAATTTCAGTCCATGCCTGTTCAAGAAAACTTCCATACCAGCACGCATAAAAAAACGCCTCTGAATCAGAGGCGTTTGGAAATATATTATGCAATATAGTTTTACACACATACACTGACTCATCTACCCCGCATGCGCAGGATGGATTTAGCACCACTTTTACGTATTTGCAAAAAGGTTGCTAAGGCATCTTTGGGCCATAACCCTCCACCTTTCTTGATAAGTGATTTTAAAGAACCGCGGCAAAGATATGCACGAGCCACTATATTTTCAAACTACAACCCTATACTTAAAACCGGGACCACCTGATTATGAGTCGACCGGCGCACCTTGTTTTTTGTGTCAAAATTGACACTTTTCCTTAGCCAAAACCCTTGCCTACACTGCATCGGAAGCAAATCGTTTGCAAAACTTATCTTTTTTGCACGAAGAAGCACGATAAACGATTTGTAGTAGCACGAAAGCAATTCAATGCAAATTTTAGTGCAAGATTTTAACCATTGTAAGCAAGTCCTGAGTTACAAACTCAGGACAGCTTATTCTTTATACTACGGAGATCTTGGGTAATAACTTTAAAACAACAAGGCAATTGACGGTCATCAAATAATATAGTAGCCAAACTTACCGGGAAGAAATTTTAAACAGATTCCTTCCCGGTATACGAATATACCTTTTCAGCCGGCTCAATTGGTCTGAGCACCCTGTTCGTCCTTCTGCAAGTCCTATAGGCGTCAATATTGACACTAAGAAATTACTTCATATAACCGTCAAAAGAAGTTCACTGCGAAAGTCACTGCACGGGAGAATTGACCCAAAAATAAAAAGCGTCATGCCATGCACAACGCTTTGTTTTTCAATACTTTAAGAAGTGGGCCCACTAGGACTTGAACCTAGGACCACCTGATTATGAGTCAGGTGCTCTAACCAACTGAGCTATAGGCCCGGGCTTTTACGCCTTTTCCCCATCGGGGAGTGCAAATGTAGATACTTTTTTCAAAAAAAGAAATAGATTTTTTTCGGCTGCGGGCTATTGGCTACTTTTATCTTTCATGCAGGCACACACCGCTTCCCCCTCCGATAAACGAGACACCGATAACATCCCTTTTCAAAAGGCAGTGGCCTTTGTGCGCGATACCGTAGAGAATATTTTCATCACAGGTAAGGCCGGCACGGGCAAAACCACCTTCCTGAAGTATATACGCGAGCATATTAACAAACAGGCCGTAGTGTTGGCCCCTACGGGAGTGGCTGCCATCAATGCCGGTGGCGAAACCATACACTCTTTTTTGCAACTGCCCTTCAGTCCCTTTGTGCCGGGCAATGCGGGGGGCTTTCGCCCCGCAGGCAATGCCACGGAAGACAAGCATTCATTACTGGCGGGGCTAAAGCTGCGCGAGTCTAAGCTCAAGCTCATCCGCAAGCTCGACCTTATTATTATAGACGAGGTAAGTATGGTGCGCTGCGACATGCTGGATGCCATAGACCTGGTATTGCGCCACGTGCGCAAAAACATGTCGCAACCCTTTGGCGGCATACAAATGGTATTTATCGGCGACCTCTTTCAGTTGCCGCCCGTGGTGCCCGATAACGATTGGCAAATCTTGCGTGATTTTTACGCCGGCCCCTATTTCTTCGATTCGCAAGTGCTAAAGCTAAACCCCTTGGTATACTTGGAACTGAAAAAGATATATCGCCAAAAAGAGCAGGCTTTTATAGATATACTGAACAATGTGCGCATGGGCCGCATTACCGCCCAAGACCTCGCCCGGCTTAATGAGCGATACCGCCCCGACTTTCGCCCCGAAAAAGATGCGGGATATATCACCTTATCTACGCACAACCGTGTGGTGGATGAAATAAACCGTACCGCACTGGAGGAACTGAATACACCTTTGCATACTTTCCCGGGTGTTATCAAAAACGATTTCAACCCAAAGAACCTGCCTACCGAGCAGGAACTGCAACTTAAAGTGGGCGCACAGGTAATGTTTGTTAAAAACGATGTACAAACCCCGCGCAGATATTTCAACGGTAAAATAGGCACGGTAAGCGCCATCACCACAGAGGGTATCAAAGTATCTTTTGAAGATGAGCTTAAGCCCATACTGCTGGAAAAAGAAACTTGGAAAAACATGCGCTACCGGCTTAACGCGCAGAAGGGCGCCGTGGAAGAAGAAGAGGTAGGCTCTTTTACCCAATACCCCGTAAGGTTGGCTTGGGCCGTTACGGTACACAAAAGCCAGGGCCTTACATTTGACAAAGTGATTGTAGACCTGAACCGGTCTTTTGCGCCGGGGCAGGTATACGTGGCCCTCAGCCGCTGCACAAGCTTGGGCGGCATAGTGTTGCGCAGTATGTTGTCACCTCAAAACATCATTACCGATGAGCATGTACTTTCTTTCACGAGCAACGAGGCGGATACGGATACTTTGGATTCCATACTGGCTGCAGGCAAGCGCGCCACACATTACCACAACCTGCGCAAGCTGTTTTCCTTTGCCGAAGAAATAGCTTTGGTGGAAGAACTGCGCAAGGAAAATGCCGGCAAAAAAACAGGGCCTGTCGATGAGACCAATGCCTTGTGCGATGCATTACTATCCGTGTTAAGGCAGGCCAATGCACACGCCGACAGTTTTGGCCGGGAGTTAAGACAACTTATAGATGCAGAAGACAACGAAAAATTGCGACAACGCAAACAGGCGGCAGCCGGCTATTTTACCGTACAAGTGCTGGAGCCTTGTACACAACGAATAGCACAGCACCTTGTACTATTATCATCTTATAAAAGAGTATTAAAACAAACACAGGCCTGGAAGGAAGCCAATGACATGTTTAAAAAGAAGATTGGCTTTATAAAAGAAGGCATTTAATACAAAAGCGGGCACAAGGCCCGCTTTTGATATTTTAGTATCACTTGCTCGTTATATCATGCTCACACTCCTGTTCAGGAATTCGGTAAGGTCGGCACCTTTAAGCATACCCTGAGACAACAGTGCTATATCAAAAGCCTGTTTGGCCAGTTGCGCCTGTGCCTGTTCGTCAGCCGTTTCCAGTATGCGGCTTATCAGTTTATGGTTGCCGTTGATGGCCACGTTATAGCGCTCGGGCATGGCACCATAAAAGCTCATGCCGCCACCCATTGCCGCCATGTCTTTCATACGGCGCATAAACTCGTCTATAGTTACCGTTACGGGTAGTTCTTCGGCGCTGAGGCTCTCTACCGATACCTGCATGGTAGCCTTGTTAATAGCCTTTTCAAATATCTCTTTCACCTTGGTGGTTTGCTCCTCGGTAAGCACATGCGGCGGTTGCTCGTCTTTGGCTATCAGTTTATCTATTACATCGGCGTCCACACGTTTCAACGACAGCTTTTCACCTTTTTGCTCCATGTGGTTGATGAAGTGATTGTCCAAAGGCCCGTCCATAAGCAGCACGTCATAACCTTTGTTGTTGGCTGTTTGTATATACCTGTCTTGCGCGGCGGCATTATTGGTATACAGGTATATCAAAGTACCGTCTTTATCGGTTTGCAGGTCTTTTACTTTGTTTTTATATTCCTCGAATGTGGCGTATTGTTTTTTGGTATTGGTGAGCAATGCAAAGTCTTTGGCCTTATCATAAAACTTCTCTTCCGATATCATTCCGTACTTTACAAACAAACCTATATCTCCCCATTTCTCTTCGTACTCCTTACGGTCTTTTTTATAAAGTTCACTCAGCTTATCGGCTACTTTTTTGGTGATGTAGGTGTTTATTTTTTTCACGTTACCATCGGCCTGCAAAAAGCTACGCGATACGTTAAGCGGTATATCCGGCGAATCTATCACACCATGCAACAGCATCAAAAACTCGGGCACAATATCCTTTACTTCATCGGTGATGAACACTTGGCGAGAGAATAGCTTTATCTTATTACGCTGCAACTCCAATTCGTTCTTTACTTTGGGGAAGTAGAGCACGCCTGTGAGATTGAAGGGATAATCCACATTCAGATGTATCCAAAACAGCGGTTCATCGGAGAACGGATAAAGCTCGCGATAGAAATTAAGGTAGTCTTCGTCATTCAGTTCCGAAGGCGGTTTTGTCCATATCGGCTTTGTGGTGTTGATGATGTCGTCTACCTCTACCGATTTGTATTTGGGCTTGCCTTCTTCGTCTTCTCCGTCGGGCTCCTGTTCCGTGCGGGTACCAAATTTTATGGGCACGGGCAAAAAACGGCAGTATTTGTTCAGTATCTCACGCAGTTTGTCTTCTTCCAAAAATTCTTCGGAATCTTTGTTTACATGCAGGATAATATCGGTACCGCGCTGCGTGCGTGTGCCCGCGCTTATTTCAAATTCCGTGCTTCCGTCGCAATCCCAACGCACAGGCTCCGCACCCTCTTGATAAGACAGGGTTTGTATTTCCACACGATCGGCCACCATAAAGGCAGAATAGAAGCCCAAGCCGAACTTACCTATAATTTCGTTCGCGTCTTTTGCCTCCTTATATTTTTCCATAAACTCGGTAGCCCCCGAAAAGGCTATTTGGTTGATGTACTTTTTAATTTCCTCGGCCGTCATGCCGATACCGTTGTCGGATATGGTAATGGTCTTAGCCTCTTTATCGTAAGAAACTTCCACACGCAGCTCCCCCGTTTCTCCGGCAAATTGGCCGAGAGCCGACAACCTTTTCAATTTCTGCGTGGCATCCACCGCGTTGGATACCAACTCCCTCAAAAATATCTCGTGGTCGGAGTAAAGGAATTTTTTAATGATGGGGAATATGTTCTCGGTGTGTATGGATATGGTTCCTTTTTCTTGCATAGTATCTGCTGTTTTTTTAATACACTTATGCGGAACAATAGCTATTCCAAAATGTGTCGATTTGACAAATTGACAGTTGAAACGTTCAAAATTTCAGATAGAACCCTTAGGCATGGGGTATTTGTACGATCACCACGGTGCCTTTGCCGGGTGCAGTGTCCCATTCCACCGTACCACGCAGGTATGCAATACGACCAATAATGTTTTTCAGTCCTATACCATCAAACTTACTTTTATCACGCGCATCAAAACCTATCCCGTTATCTTCTATCGTGACAGATATACCTTCCTCATCCTTTATAAGCGATATATCCAACCTTCCCGCTTTGGCGTGTTTTATTACGTTATGCACACATTCCTGTATCACTCGATACAGCACTATTTCCCGTTCCTGTTCCAACCGCTCTCCCAAGCCTTCCATATACAGGCTTATCTCTATTATACGGCTGTCTATCTGGTTAACAAAAGCACGCATGGCGCCGGCCAGCCCCGTGCGCAACAGCGCATTGGGCATCATACTGTGCGATACGGCACGCACCTCGCGACAGCTTTCGTCCACAAGCGCCAACACTTTTTGGTAAATCATTCTCTGCTCTTCATTCGCAAAGGGTATCTCTCTTTCTATGTTGGAGAGGTTTATTTTGGCGGCGCTCATCATCTGACCTACTCCGTCGTGCAGATCGGCGGCTATGCGTTCGCGCTCATTCTCTTCCGCATCTATTACGGCTTTGTATTTCAGTTGTTCCTGCCTTGCCACTTCGCGGTCCAGTTCTACCTGCTTCTTCAACTTATACCTGCTATAGGTAACACCAAACACCGCCAACAGGCCCAATATACCCACTACAAAAATACCGGTTACCAGGCGGCGGCGTGTCACCTCATTTGCCACCTGTAATTGCTTCAACTTCAGGTTTTTCGAAAGTTGCCTGTTCTCATTTTCCTTTTTCTCCGTTTCGTACCGGGTTTTGAACATTGCCAAAGAACGGGCAGTCTTTTCCCTGAATATTGAGTCTTTCAGGTTCAGCAATATATTCATGGTTTCGAACGACTCATCGGCCTTGTTGCATTGTGCCAATACCCGGCCCAAGTGTGTAAGAGCGTACATTTCTCCCTCCACCATACCCATTTCCCTATATAGCTTAAGCGCATTGTTGAAGTACACTTGCGCACCGGCGCAGTTATTACGCTCCATGGCATATTCGCCCTGTTTCATATAGGCGAAAGCCAAGCTGTTTTTATTTCCCGATGCCAAAGCATAACGAACCGCCTTATTGTGATAATCCACAGCTTTCATGTTGTTCTTATGCCCGTGTAAAAACACATCGCCCATCGTGGTATATATGGATGACAATTCGCCGGTATCCCCCGCGGCCAATGCCTCCCGTTCCGCTTCGCGCAAGTATATAAGCGCCGTATCGTACTTCGCATATTCAAAGTATATGGCACCTGCCTGGCGGGCGGTTTTATACCTTAGACTGTCTTCATTGCAACCAATAGCCATTTCCCGGGCGCGCAGCATGTACTCCAAAGCCGGACCCTTTTGCTGCAAATGGTAATAAGCGCGCGCCACACGCATGGTAGCATGTCCCTTCTCTTTACAACTGCCGGATGCGTCCGATAACCGCAACGCTTCCAATGCATCTTCAAGCATCACATCATATTCGCCCACCAAAAAATGCCGCTCCGCACTTGCATAAAGGCTGTCTGTTTGAGGATTTCCCAAGCACGCAAGCGACAGCAATAGCAGGCAAACTATGTAAATCGGTTTTTGCAAGATGTATAAAGATTTCGGGCCCCGACAAAATAACGGTAACCGGCCAATTTTACGCACACTAAGCGCTTAATATTTTTACAGATCTGTTGGCTTGGAAACTATCGGGCATAAAAAAGCGGGCTCCGAAGAGCCCGCCACTAAGCACAGTACACGACTAATGCTGAACTACAAAACGCTTGGTGATACGTTCCTCGGCCGTTATCACATGGAGGAAGTATACACCGTCGGCCACATTGCTTAAGGTTATTTCTTTTTTCAGCGAGGTGCCACTCACGTCGCAAGATTCGCGGTATACCGCTTGTCCCACGCTGTTGGCCACTTCTATCCATACATTACCGGCCGGCACATCCGCTTCCACGGTGAACATTGCACGGTTAGGATTGGGATAAAGCTTCACATCGCGTAGCATATGGTTAACCGAGCGCACACTTGCCGGTATCACCATCATATTTATCGTGTTACTTACCGCACTATCGGGATTGGTGCAGGACATGGTACTGTATACAACCGCAGATATCGCATCATTGGCCTCCAGATTCCATACTGTGTAAGTATCAGAGCTGTCTCCCGTTGGCACGCCGTTGCGCATCCATACATATACGGGCATATAGCCACCGTTTAACGCGGCCGCCTTAAAGGTTACCGTATCTCCTTCCACCACCACGTTACCTTTGTCAGAGGTAACCGTAAGTTGGGGAACCAGAGCTGCCGTTACCGTCATTTGTACCGGTGCCGACATTGTGGTTGCGGGAATCGCACAACGTGCGGTGCTGTTCAGCTCACACGTAATCACATCTCCCGAACTGAGTGAACTAACCGAGTAAATATTTGCCACGGCTCCGTTCATTTTTACACCGTTAATATACCACTGATAACCCGGCACGGAACCACCGTTTATTGATGCCGCATTAAAGGTTACGTTGGTACCCGCACACACCACGGTATCCGGCGTAGCCGATACCGATACCGAAGGCGTAAGCACGGGCAATACGGTAATGCCAATGTTATTGCTTGGCACGGTACGCGTTGTAACGCAGGTTACGCCGCTGGTAAGGCTACACGATACCACATCTCCGTTTTGCAAACCCACGCCTGTAAACGATGAACCGTATGCCGTTTGCGGTACACCGTTCACACTCCAAACATAGGTGGCATTTGTGCCGCCGTTTACCGGCGTAGCGGTAAATACGGGCGTTTCGGCAGGGCATATGGAATTGGTGGGTGTGGATATGGTTACCGAGGGGGTTACGTTTTGCGTAACACTCATGGTAACCGCATTGCTTGTAGCCGATGAAGACGGTGTTGTACACAAGGCATTGCTCGTCATTACACAGGTAATAACATCGCCTTGTGCCAAGGTCGACGACACATAAGTGTTGCTGCTGCCCGCCTGGTTGTTTCCGTTTTTCTTCCAAAGGTAGGTGGGCGCCGTGCCTCCGTTGGCAGGTGTGGCCGTAAACGTTACCTGTGTACCCGCACATATTGCATTACCCTTATCCGAAGCTATACTTACGGACGGTGTAACATAAGGATAGACAACCATGGTAATACTATTGCTGCTCACTTGAGACGGATATGCACAAGTTACGTTACTGGTGAGGCTGCATATCACCACATCTCCGTTGTTAAGCGTTGTGGGGGAATAAGTACTGCCCGTACCAACCAAGGAACCATTCCTGCGCCATTGATAAACCGGGTTGGCTCCGCCATTGTTGATGGAAGCGGTAAAAGTTACCGGTGTACCTGCACAGATGTTATTGCCGGAAGCCGAAATATTGATGGACGGCAATGTCGCGTTCACCGTTAACGTGGCGGGAGTACTTACCGCCGCGGGGGAACAGGTGCCGGAGATTACGCAACGGTAGCGGAAACCGTTCAGTCCGGGTACGGCATTCGTTATTTTCAGTGTATCGGTACCTGTACCGCTGTACACGCCTCCGTCGGCAAGGTCATCAAATGTGCCTGTGGCGCTTATACTGCGTTGCCAGCGATAGCTGATGGAGCCTAAGCCCGCAGTACCGGCCACTACAAAGGATGTGTTGGTACCCGCACAAATTGTTTTATTGACGGGATTAAGCGTTACCGAAGGCAATGTGGTAAAGGGTGCATTGTTGATGGTAACAACAGCGGTATCCGTACAGTTTTTACTATCGGTAACCGTACAGATATAAGTACCCGCAGTTAAATTGCTTGCCGTGGCAGTTTGCTGCACGGGGCTTGTGTTCCAGCTATAAGAGAAAGTTGACGTACCGCCGGTAACCGTTGTGGTTGCCACACCCGTGTTTCCGTTATAGCATATCAAATCCGTTTTACTTGTCACTGTAGCCACCGGTACGGGATTTACCGTAACACTCACGGCTACACGCTCGCTCTCATAGCCCTCCTGCACCTCCGATACATAAAACACGGTGTTTGTGGTTACGGGGTAGGCAGAGAGGGAGGTACCGGTTTGCCCTGCAATGGGCGATCCACCTATAGGGGTAAGGTACCAGCGCATGGATGGCGATGAAACACCGGTATTGGAAGTAACACTGCAATTGGCATTTCCGGGGCCGCACAACTGGCCATTATTGGCCGTAGGAGTTTGTGGCACTATGGTTACGAGATAATCTTCCGTCTCACCCCAAGTATCTGCGTAGCAGGCCTCTGTGGATGCATAAGCCACATTCCAATTGATGCGTACACGCATCATGGTGGTCCCCAGTTTGGCTGCATTGGTAATACCGAATATCGAATTGGATAAAACCGTAAGCGAACCGAAACCTATATACTTATATTCGTTGGCATCGAAAGTGCCGTTATGGTTGGTATCGATCCATACGGAGGCATAATCATCTCCTCCATTGCCCACCTGCACCGCAATGCTTGGCGTAGTACCACGGCTTATGCGTGCCGGCGCTACGCTTGATGCATAATTGGTATAACCCGAAGCACCCGAACAACCGGAAGAATTATTAATTGTTCCCATCGTTACGTTGTAGATAATATCGTCCCAACTACCACAGTTGGTAGCCGCGGGCGTGCAATAGCAACGTGTGGAAAGCATTAGGGGGTTGGATGTACCCGTATTGCCGCTACAAGTTACCCGGCAACGATAATAACGGGTAGCGGTTTGCGAACCGGTATATGTGGCGGATGTAGCTCCGGATATTGCGGTCCATGATGTGCCGCTTGCAGAAGAATCCCATTGATAGGTAAGGCCTGCTATACCGAAGAAATTATTTTGCAACGAAAGTGTGAAGTTGGTAGCACTACACACAAACGGAGAGGGTGCTATGGTGTTGCCGGGAGCAGGTGTACCCGTACAAGGAACCAAACCATAAACCTGCACATTGTCCACTATCCACCACCAGCTATAATTACCTGTCCAACGGAAACGCACTTTAACACCCGTACGATTGCCTGCCTGGGCAGATATATCCAGGTCGGGTGAGTTCACAGCCTGAGTAGTGGTGCTATATACCTGCACCCATGAAGTGCCGTTATATACTTCCACGGCTGCTCCGCCTCCCCATCCCGCTTCAAAATGCTGGTCCCATTTCAGGCGCACTACCGAAGTGCCCGTGGTATTGAATGCCGGAGTTTCCAAAGCCACATTTTCTGCAACCGACCCCGTGGAATATTTATCACTGTCGAAAATGGCGAAGGGAGACGATATCGGTGAAGCCGGGCTTCGGGAGCCGGGATTATCGAATCGCCAAACATCCGTGGCCACACCTGCCAGCAATACACTGTTCCAACCTGTAGGCGGTGTAGAGCCGGAGGCTGAACTGAAATTCTGATTGATGAAATAGGTTTGCGCCCGAGTTTTGCCCACTACAGCCAACAGTGCTAAAACCATAAGCATTTTGACGGCCTTTGCTTTAACGGGGCCGTGTTTTCGTCTAGATTTCTGCATAAAAGAGTTTTTGGGTAACAAATAAGGAACCGCAACCTTTTAACAGATTGTCACAACCATGTCTCAAAATCATAACAATAGGTTAAAAAACTGTTAAAGCAATCTAAAGAAAAAAGCTAAATATTCCTAATAAAAACAAATTATCAGAACTGAAAAATTCTTGAAAATGTCTATTTTAATCTGTTTTTAATGTGATTAAGTATCTCGCAGAAAAAGCCAAGGTGCCGAACTAAAAATCTGAGTTTCAAATTCTTAGCCGGCACCCTTATAAATAGTTTACAATGCGGGGTGCAAAATCCGTTTTGGTAAAAATTAATTCACCATGTGTTCCAGTTTTTGCTCGTTGCGTATGGTAATAATTCCATTATTTATGTCGATAATCTTTTCATCCTTGAAATCGCCCAAAGTGCGGATAAGCGATTCTTTGGCAGTACCTGCTATTGTAGCCAGATTCTCGCGGCTGATGTCGATGGTATAGCCCGGGTCTTCGTTTTTATATTTGCGGTAGATGGTAAGCAACGCATCGGCTACTTTTTTACGTAGCGAATTGTAGGCAATATTCAGCAATTGCTGTTCGCGCTCGGTAATGTTATTGGCCAAAAGGCGAATGAACTTTTGCATTACTTCCCTGTTGTTGCACACCAGGCGTTCAAATTCATCCTTCGGTATAAGGGCCACTTCGGCATCTTCAATAGCTTCGGTATTTTCCTTATACCCGGTATTTTCCAACAGCGCCATATAACCGAAGAAATCGCCTTCTTTATACAGGTTTATCACCAGTTCCTTACCGTCGTCATTGGTTTTATAGGCCTTCACTTTCCCTTTTTCCAGGTAAAACAACCTGGAAGGATGCATACCCTCGGTATAAATAGCCTGTTTCTTTTTGTATCGCAGCACATCCCTATCCTTTGCCAAATCGCCCAACAGTTCTTTACTTCCCGAGTTGGACAGCAGGAAATTAAAACCGGTAAGCCCCGGCTGCACCTCTTGGGCCAACAGTTCCACTTTACGCAAGCGACTTTCAATAGCGTTGAGCAACTCTGTGCCGCTAAAGGGTTTGGTTATATAATCGTCCGCGCCCATCTCCATACCCTTCCGTATCTCGGCGCGCTCTGCCTTTGCCGTGAGAAAGATAAAAGGCGTGTTTTGCGTATCGGCATTTTTTTGCAGCATATGCAATACGCCGTAACCATCCAGTACAGGCATCATGATATCGCATACAATCAGGTCGGGCTTGTGTGCTACAGCCATAGCCACGCCTTCCTTTCCGTCTGCCGCAGAGATAACTTTATAGTTGGCCATCTCTATTATTTCGGCCATGTTCTCGCGTATATCCGGGTTGTCTTCAATGAGTAATATCGTTTTCATTTATATCCGGGGGGTTTTAAATGATACCGTAAATTCGGAGCCTTTACCCAAGGTGCCGCTATATGCCACAGTGGCCTGCATGCGCTCGGCATACTTACCCACAATATGCAATCCCAGTCCCGCACCTTTGATATTCAGGGCATTAGACCCTCTGAAAAAACGCTGAAACAAATACTTTTGATCTTCGGGCGGTATACCTATACCATAGTCCTTTACGCGAAGTATATATCCTTCGTCGTGTACTTCCGTAAACACCTCGATTATCGAGGATTCGTCGGAAAATTTTATGGCATTGGACAGTAGGTTAGTGAGTATATGCTTGTACAACGATTCGTCGGTCAGCACATTTTTTCGGCCGGTATGGTAATACTTCAGCTCTTGATTGGCCTTTAATGCCGTACCCTTTTCCGACGTGATAATGCTTGTAATTTCGTGGAGGTTCAGTTCGGCATATTTTACTTCCAAACTATCTTCCTCTATTTTGGCCACCGACATAAAATCGTTGAGCATGGCACTTAATGCCTGTGCCGATGATACGATACGGTCTATATGTCGATCTCTTTTGGGCTGATCTTCGGCTGACGTATAGCGAGACATGAGGAATGCGGATGACAAAATAGTGCTAAGCGGTGTACGAAATTCATGCGCAGCCACGGAAAGGAACCTCGATTTCAGTTCGTTTAATTCTCGCTCCTTCTCTATAGATGCCGTAGGATGGGTCACCACCGACTTGGGTTCGCCGTCGGGTATCGGCAATACATCAGACTCTTCGCCCGCATCGCTGATAAACAAGGCGGTAAAACGCCCGTCTGCATTGCTGTAAGCAACCGTACTTACATTAGCCCAAAATCCCGAACCGTCTTTGCGGCGCACATATTTCTTTACCTGCGCCAGCGGCGACTTGCCGTTCTTTCGCTCTTTATCCGCCCCAAGGTTTATACCTGCCGTCAGCAGTAGTTCCGAGCGGTTGCCTTTCAATTCTTCGGCAGTATAGCCGGTATCGCTCAGCAGGGTATCATTGGCCAACAAAATCTCCCCGGCCTCGGTTACTATAACCACGCCGGTGGTGGCTTTGTTTACCAAAGCCCATGGGAGATGATGCTTATTTTCCAAAATACTTACTATCCTCGGGTATAAACCTAATAAATTTTACGCTTATTACATCTGTTTAATGCGTGGGGTCCTGAGATAAATTTATTCCTAAAATAAAAGAGGCTCTTACGAGCCTCCAAACGCATTCTTTATTTTATCAAAAAAGCTTCTGTCTTCCTTCATGCTATTCGCATCCGCCGAGGGAGCAAAATTGGGTGAATTTTTCAGCCGCTCCATCATATCCTTCTCTTCATTGGTGAGGTTTTGGGGCGACCATACATTTACTTCCACCAGTTGGTCTCCCTTCTCGTAAGATTGGAATGCCGGGAAACCTTTACCCTTGAGCCTGAATATTTTACCGCTTTGCGTACCCGCGGGTATTTTTATTTTGGCTTTACCGTCAATGGTGGGCACCTCTGCCTGGGTACCCAGCACCGCATCGGGGAAGGATATGTGCAGCTGATATACCACGTCAAGGTCGGCACGCCTTAGGTGCGGGTGCTTTTCCTCTTCTATAAGTATAAGCAAATCACCGGCGGGTCCGCCTCTTTCACCTGCATTACCGTTGCCCTGCATGCTCAGTTGCATACCCTCCTGCACGCCTGCAGGTATATCTATGCTTATGGTTTCTTCTCCGTATACGCGTCCCTCTCCTTTACAAGCCCCGCATTTCGCGGTGATTTGCGTACCCTCACCGTTACAGGTAGGACAAGTGGTTACCGTCTGCATCTGGCCCAAAAAGGTATTGGTTACACGACGCACCTGGCCGCTGCCTCCGCAGGTGCCACAGGTTTGCACACTGCCGCTGTCCTTGGCACCGCTACCTCCGCAGGTATTACAGCCTACGTATTTCTTAACCTTTATCTTTTTATTGGCACCGTTGGCTATCTCGGCATAGCTCATTTTCAGTTTCACACGCAGGTTGGCTCCCCTACTGCCGCGATGTCTTCCGCCGCCACGCTGTCCGCCACCGCCAAAAAAGCTGCCGAACATATCATCGCCGAATATATCCCCGAAGTTTTGGAAAATATCTTCCATGCGCATGCCGCCGCCACCAAAACCGCCGCTTGCGGCTCCGCCCATGCCCGCATGTCCAAACCTGTCGTACTGCGCTTTTTTATCCGGGTTGCTCAATACGTCGTAGGCTTCGGCCGCTTCCTTAAATTTTTCCTCGGCCGCTTTGTCCCCGGGGTTTCTGTCCGGGTGATATTGCATGGCAATTTTGCGATACGATTTTTTTATTTCATCGGCATTCGCAGTTTTGCTTACCCCCAATACCTCGTAATAATCTCTTTTTGACATAAATATCTTTTATGCTTCCGCAGAAGCTTTTCGTCTTTTATTTTCCTACCACCACCTTGGCGTGACGAATGATTTTATCGTTCAGGTAATAGCCCTGCTCCACTACGTCTATCACCTTGCCTTTCATTTGCTCATTGGGCGCGGGTATTTCGGTTATCGCCTCATGTACGTCCGCGTCAAAATCCTCGTTCACCGCATTCATGGCTTTCAGTCCCCTGCTTTGCAAAGTGGCGCGCAATTTATTAAATACCAATCTTATCCCTTCTTTTATCATCGCCACATCTTCGGTTTTATCCATCTGCTTTTCGGCACGCTCGCTGTCGTCCAGCACTTCCAGAAGAGGTTGTATCACATCCCTGCCTGCCAATGCGGCGTTTTCCAGGCGTTCTTTGGCATTACGCTTCCTGAAATTTTCAAACTCCGCCACCAGCCTCAGGTATTTATCCTTCATTTCCGCCAGCTCGGCCTGCAACTTTGTAGCCTCTCCGTCTTCACCCGGTTCCTCATCCAAATGCTGCATGCCATTTACGCTATCGTCGGTATTCAATTCGTTGGCCAGGGCTTCTTCGCTCTGTGCCATATTGTCGGTTTGTTCGTTTTGTAATTTGTCGTTTTCCGCTGTGTTATCGTTCATGGCCTTTCTTTTTTTAAAAAACATCTGTAAAAGTACTGCGCAATTTTTTTGCCATCCCACCGTTTTGGGACAAAATGGCGGATTTTACGCCCTTGATTTGTCAAAAAAACATTCGCAGGAATATAACCAAAAATGAGCGCTACACGAACAGCAAATGCGAAACGGATATAAGGGCGGAATTTGATGTGGATTAATCGCTTTATCCCAACACGGCTTTTTTCAATCTCCACAAAGCGGAATCGTTTCGGGTGCAACTGAGGTAAGTGGTGCGTGTACCGCCAAAACTGCGAAAGAATACCTCTATGCCTTTATCCATACTTCCTTCAAAGTCAAATACCTTTAGTCCCATATCTTTTGCGCGCTTTATTGCTTCCCATATCAGTAAAGACACGGCGCCGTTGTGGAGGGCTGTTTTATCGGTAGCGGAAAGCAGGAGATACATGGTATCGGCATCGTACACGGCAAACAATATGGCTGCGGTTGCAGCATTTGTATGTGCGGCTTGCAGCAACAATCCCGCATTCTTTGTCCTACAGGTCTTTATCAGTTTGGTGAAGTATGATTTTGTATATGGGTATTTGCCGCCTTTGCCGGTTATCGTTTCTTTATGCAAATTGTAAAAAGCATCAATATCCGCGTTCCCCTCGTTAATCGTCAACTCCTCTGCCGCATTTTTTATATGCTTTTTTTTGGCAGCATCTATGCCGTTCCAAATTTCGTCTGTAGGTAGCGTAAGGTTTATACGGTAAGTAATCCTTTGCGTATGTGTAAACCCACGGTGATGAAAAGGCAGGAAATTATTATACCCCGGCAGGCATTGCACTTCAAAAAAATCCCATCGGGGCAGTTGCTCCCAAAACGCTTTATATATCTTGTCTTCCTTATTCAGCCTTTTGGCTTCACTGCCATATTCCGGCAATAAAAAGTACGGGCCCAAATAAGGTGTAAGCAAAGGATTACGCAGCAGTGTAAGGCCCGCCTTTCTCTCTGCACAGTAAGGCCAAACTGCCAATATATTACCCTTATCTGCTACAAGGGCCACATCCCACTCGGTACAGGTCATATCCAACCACCAAGGTTGTAAAAAAAGCGGCAACGCGTGGTTTTGGCATAATTGGCGATATGTTTCCTTTGCAGTCAATTTATTTGAATTGAAGCACCTTTGCGGGGCGTATGCCACGAATATACAACGTGGGCAACCACATGCAAAGTATACACAGCAACAAGGTAGCCACATCTATCGCCAGTACATGCCACCACACTATGTTTACCGGCGCATACTTTACATAGTAGGTATCCTCCGGCAGTTGTATAAAGCCCGTTTTTAGTTGTAAGTAGCAAAGCCCGGTACCTAACAATGTGCCAAGCGATATACCCGCACCTGCGATAAGCACCGAGTGGTAGAGAAATATTTGTCGCATCTGCCTTAACTGCATACCCAGCGTTTTCAGTATGCCTACCATTCTTGCATGCTCCACTATCAATATGAGCAACATTACCAAAAGATTAATAATGGCTACGGCCGACATGATGATGATGATGACAGTGGTGTTCACATCCTGTAGTTGCAGCCAGTCTATGATATTGGGAAACAGTTCGGCAATGGTGTAGGTGGTAAGGGGCGGTTGTATGTATGCGCCGTATATTTCGTTGCTTACCGTATCCGAATATTTGGAATCGTCCAGCGTTATCTGGTAGCCGTTTATATCGTCTGCCGACCAATTGTTTATACGTTGTAGCATCCGCATGTCACATATGGCATAGCCTCGGTCTACCTCATCCATCCCTGTATGAAATATACCCGAAACCTGCACCTTTCGTATGCGCGGCAACGTGGCACCGGGTTCCAGGAAGTAAAGCTTTATATCATCGCCGGCTTTTAGGTCAAGTCTTTCTGCCGTTGTTTGCGACAATAGCACCTGTTTTGCATAATCGGTATCGGAATAATCAATGTGCTTACCGGTTAGCGATATGGAGGCAGGGAAACGGTAATCGACATCAACGCCTTTCAGTTGTATACCTTCCATCAGCCTGTTACCGTGTATGATTACCGGCCGCACCACAAAAGGTGCCAGTTGCACCACATGCTTTACCTGCGCTATGGCTCGTTCGGGCACTGCGGAGCGCTGAATAGGCTCGGGTGTAATGATGCTGCCGGAATTGGGTGTAAACGGCGAAATATGCACGTGCCCCCAAAAACTATACAGCTTTTCCTTCACCTCCTTCTTAAAACCCGAAACCATGGCCATGGCCACTATCATGGTAGCCACACTAAGTGCGGTGGCCACAACCGCAAGCCTTATAATAAACCCCGAAAACGCCCCTTTGCGCGGAACGAGATAACGATTGGCTATGAAAAGGGAGAGATTCAATATAATACGGTTGCGTGTCCCAAATATAAACGAAATAGCCGGGTTGATTAAAACCCGGCTATCAATCATATACCTGTGTCGTTTAGTCCAACGCCGTGGCGCTTTCTATAAGCACGCTGGCTTTGTTATTCAACACTTCCACAAAACCACCCGATATTTCGTACAATTCGGTAGTGTTTTTGTCTTTAATAATCTTCATTTTACCCTTACCCAGCGTAGCTATGATGGGGGCGTGGTTCTCGAGTATTTCAAAAGAACCTTCTATGCCCGGCAATTGCACACCATAAACGGTACCGCTGTATATTTTATGCTCGGGTGTTAATATATCTAATTGCATATCAATTTGACAATTTGACAATTTGGCAATCCGACAATGAGCTCGCTATCGTTTACAGCAGGCCTATTATCGAACCATCAAATTAATTTTTAGCCTGCTCCATCAGTTTTTTACCTTTCGCAATGGCATCATCAATGGTACCTACCAGGTTGAATGCCGCTTCGGGATACTCATCCACTTCACCGTCCATAATCATGTTAAAGCCACGGATGGTTTCGTCGATGGGTACCAGTACGCCTTTAAGACCGGTAAACGCTTCCGCAACGTGGAAAGGTTGAGAAAGGAAACGCTGCACTTTACGTGCACGTTGTACGGTCATTTTATCTTCTTCGCTCAACTCGTCCATACCAAGGATGGCGATGATATCCTGAAGCTCTTTATAGCGTTGCAATATACCTTTTACGCGGTCGGCAGTGGCGTAGTGTGCGTCACCAACGATTTGGGGCGTAAGGATACGGCTGGTGGAATCCAAGGGGTCAACCGCGGGATAGATACCAAGGTCGGCAATTTTACGGCTCAATACCGTTGTGGCATCAAGGTGGGCAAAGGTTGTGGCCGGGGCGGGGTCGGTCAAGTCATCCGCAGGTACATATACCGCCTGTACAGAGGTAATTGAACCGTTTTTGGTTGAAGTGATACGCTCCTGCATCAGACCCATTTCCGTAGCCAATGTAGGCTGATAACCCACCGCGGAGGGCATACGTCCCAAAAGGGCCGATACCTCAGAACCTGCCTGGGTGAAACGGAAGATGTTATCTACGAAGAAAAGGATATCCTTACCCTTCCCTGTACCGTCTCCGTCGCGGAAATACTCGGCGATGGTAAGACCCGAAAGGGCCACACGGGCACGGGCTCCGGGAGGCTCGTTCATTTGGCCGAATACGAAAGTGGCTTTTGAATCTTTCAGTTCGTTTTTATCAACAACGGACAGGTCCCATCCGCCTTCTTCCATGCTGTGCTTGAATTTGTCGCCATATTTAACGATGCCGGCTTCAATCATCTCACGCATCAGGTCATTACCCTCACGTGTACGCTCGCCCACACCCGCAAACACCGACAAACCGCTATATGCTTTCGCAATGTTGTTAATCAGCTCTTGAATCAATACCGTTTTACCCACACCGGCACCACCAAACAAACCGATTTTACCACCTTTTGCATAAGGCTCAATCAGGTCGATAACTTTGATACCCGTAAACAGGATTTCCGAAGCGGTACTCAGGTTTTCAAATTTCGGGGGTTTGGCATGTATGGGGCGTCCGTTGGTTTTGTCGGGCTGAGACAGACCGTCAATCGCATCGCCGGTAACGTTGAAGAGGCGTCCGTTGATTTGCTCGCCGATAGGCATCGCAATCGCTTTGCCGGTATCCACCACATCCGTACCGCGCACCAAACCTTCGGTACCGTCCATGGCTACGCAGCGCACGCTGTCTTCTCCAAGGTGTTGCTGAACTTCCAAAACCAGTTTTTCACCGTTAGCTTTGGTCAATTCCAAGGCATTGTAGATCTCGGGAAGCTTGTTCTCGGCGCTGAAATACACGTCCACAACCGGACCGATGATTTGCTTTATTTTACCAACGTTTGGCATAAGTAGTAATTATGTAAAAAAATAGTACTTTCTAAATTTTGCGCAAAGGTACGGGCATGCGGCTAAAATTCAAAAGTAAAAATCAAAAATAAACCGACTTTTTCCGGCATCTGCAATTACCGCACCTTCATTTATAAAAATGACAATATTTTTTGCTGTATTACTTGCAGTTCTTCCGGCGCAAGCTTTAGTTTGGGCCGGGTAAAATTAAGGTCATCCGATGAGTTGATAGGCACCAGGTGCATATGTGCATGCGGCACTTCCAGCCCCACCACGCTCAATCCGCAACGGTTACAATCAAAAGCCCGCTCTATGGCCTGGGCTATAGGTTTGGCAAACAGCAGCCATTCGGCCAAATAGGTATCCGCCACATCAAAAAACCTATCCGTCTCTGTTTTAGGTATCACCAGCACATGACCCTCCGCCAAAGGAAATATATCCAAAAAAGCGAAGAACTTATCGTTCTCCGCAATCTTGTAAGAAGGTATTTCACCCGCAATAATCTTTGTAAAAATACTGCTCATAAGGCTATATTGAAATGTCTTCCACCTTAAACTTAAGCACGCCTCCGGGGGCAACAACTTCTGCCACTTCCCCTATTTTCTTACCCAACAGCCCCTTGCCTATGGGCGAGGTGACTGATATTTTGCCTGTCTTAAGGTCTGCTTCGGTTTCCGATACTATTTGGTATTGAAAGCTTTTCTTATTTCCCAGGTTGGTCACCTTTACTTTGCTGAGTATGGAAACTTTACTGGTATCCACATCTTTGGCTTCTATTATGCGCGCGCTAGCTATCGCGGCCTCTAACTGCGCCACCTTGGCTTCATGCATTCCCTGAGCTTCTTTGGCTGCGTCATACTCGGCATTCTCCTTTAAGTCGCCCTTTTCCCTTGCTTCTGCTATCTGCCGCGCTATTTCCGCACGCCCGGTAGTCTTCAGTTGGGTCAGCTCATCTCTCATTTGCTGCAGAGTTTCTTTACTCACGTAATTTACTCCTGACATATCGAATAATATTTATTTAATAACTAAGAAAAAACGCAACGCTCCCGGTTGTTACGGAAGCGTTGCATTATTACAAAGGTAAGATTTATTTTTTAGCGCATAAAGCGGAGCGAGAATACATGCACGCCGCTTGCGGGGTTTTGCGTAGGCCTGTAAGAATAATCTATAGCCACACGAGGGCCGGCCTCACCGATTCTCTGCTGTACGCTTGCACCGGCACTAAGACCGGTATAGAATGTACCGGTTACATTGTTGTCGGTACCGCGGTTTTCATAACGATATCCTGCACGTACCATAAACATTTCTTTAAAGGAATATTCCGCACCGGCACCCAAAAAGTCGCTGAAGAACGAGTTGGAAGTAAAGTTGGCCATAACGGTCAACCTGTGCTTCGGCAAATCATCTTCGTTTTGCAACCTGTTCTCATCCAAGAAAAAGTCATAAGCACCACCAAAAGAAAGGTAAGTAGGCATCTCAAACTTTTCTGTAGGAGTTTGACGATTGATTTCGTAACCGGTATTTTGAGGCGCTTCGCTGTTGATGCTGAAACCGCTACCCGTGAAACGCATGTTGGTACCTATATTCCTCAAGGTTACACCGAAGTGGAAATTATCACGCTTACCGCTTACGTACTGTATGCCTGCTTCAAAGGCCATACCATTGGCCTTAACGCTGTTAATTTGCTCCGATACCATAGTTACACCAACACCTGCCTGAATGGCATTTGAGAAATCTTTGGCGAAACCTATGTTCACGTTGAAGAACTGGGGATTGTATGTACCGATTTGGCCTTCGGGATTATTGAAGTCTGTAACCGGAATATCACCAAAACTCATCGCCATGATGTTGGCTCCCAAGGTTCCGAAATCGCCCATTCTTTGTGCAAAGCCCAAGTTGGAAATACTGATGCCCGAACCGGATAAATAATTGGTATATCCCAAACCTATTTCGGTCTTCTCCACATCCGCAAGACCCGCAATATTCGTTTTAAAGGCATCAATGCCTTTTACCTGGGCAACGTTCATACCGAACACCCCGGTGCTTTGACCCCAAGGATTGATTAACAATTCCGTGGCGCCGGCCTGACCTGTACGGTCGCGGTTACCCGCAAAAGCCTGAAGAGAAAAACCCAGAACACAGATCGAAAGGCACGCTTTGATATAAACTTTTCTCATATCGTATTAAATATATCTTTTTATAATTCCCGAGTGCTGTTACACACTCGGGATATTTATTAGTTATTAGTTGGTCGTTACATCAATGGGACGCATTGCACCAAACCAGCGAAGTACGGTTTCACCGATACCTTCCGCATTAACATGCATCAGGTACATACCGCTGGCAATGGGCAAATCTTTCATATTTCTCACATTCCAATCTATGTACGAAACATTGGGATTATCCTTAGTTAGCTTGGTAACAAGGGCACCGTCAAGCGAATAAATGCTTACGGTTGCTTTTGCAGGCAGATTGATGATGCGCACCCGGGTATCCAACCTGTTCAGCTCGTAGCTGGAGTAAGCGTAGTAGGGATTGGGTACCGCAAGTATTCTGTCTAGCAACGCTTGCTTATCCGAGTTCCCGTTATCAGCCAGCTTGGTAGGTGCCTGACCATCGGTGCTGAACGTATAATAGGGTAAACCATCATTAACATTGCTGTTTGTGCGATACCTGGAATACGGACGAGTTACGCGAATCTTAATTCTTGCATCTGTGGGAATAAGACCTTCCTTCAAAGATTTCAAGGGGAAGTTGGCGTTCACCAAGGGGAATCCGGTATACATGAAAGGATCAAATGCCCTGTTTTGTACAATACCTCCTTGCCTTGACTTATTGACAAATGAATCGCAGCCGTCATATTTGGTGTTAAGTATGTAAATAACATGCTTACCACCATATATTTGATATAAAGCACCGCCGGTAAAGGGATCGGGCACCAACGATTCCGATGTGGGATTCCACAACATATCGGCTCCGTTATATCCTTTCAACCATGAATCTTCACCAAATACTATGTTCAGTCTTTCACCTGTTTCATGATTGATAGCATAACCCGGGAACAGAGAGAAACCTTTGTCTTCAGGATTGTCGGAATATATGGGACGACCATTATCATCTAAATCACCGTTCCAACCCGCATGTTCTCTTAAATCAAACTTCTTGGCACCTCCTTCGGCCAAAGTAGTGTTCTCTTGCATCTCCAATACGGCAACCTTAGACCATTTAGTCATATCTGAGGTAAATACGACATCCACACTCTGTAAGTTAAACAGATCGCCGGAAGTAGCCCTTTTGGTACCAAAGCCGCAACCCGAACGTACCTCATTTGATCCCATTACATAAGCAGTCCATGTACCCTTTGTAAAGGCATAGTTAGACAAGAAGTTCTCGTAGAACTGCCCCACCGTATCCAATTTGTTATCCTGATAATCACAAACAGGTGTTTCACCGGGGTCAAGCGTAGGTGCCTGATTACCGCTGCGTATCCAGTTCAGCAAGCTTTTTTGCTCACCATCAACCACACCTGCCAACCACGGTTTACCCGGGTCTTGGAAGGTAATGGATGTAGATTGATCATAGGGGTAAATCAAACCGTTACCTCCTTCCTGATCTTCACCGGGCCTTAACGCTTGCTTAATACTTACAGACAGACCGTAGTTCTCCAATATTTGCTCATTAGCTGTTGTAAGACCACCATCGTATTCGGAATAAATTTCTTCACCTGTCGTAGTATTCACCAGTTTCCATTCACTTTGAGCAGCAATCAATCCTTTGCTCGCAGCTAAGTCCATAGGGCCGTTAATATATACTTCCCAATTGGCAGGTTTTAATTTCACCGGATCAATGATTTTGATATCAACGGGACCCAGTCCGGATTTGTAAGTAGGGTTAATGGCTTGGCCACTATTCAAAGCTTCTGCCTCGGATGCTTCATCCATTTCTATGGCGCGTCCACCGTTACCCATACCTTCCATCCTCTTTATGATAACACCGTCACCATAGTCAGAGTTAAGCACGGTACCCATATCACCATTTGCGGGGTTGGGCATACCGAGTACTACGGGTATTGCAGTACCGTTTGCACCATGTTGACTTTCCAAATAAGCTTGCTCTTGGCTAATCTCGGCATTACGAGAATTAAAACCGTTAGAGAAGTCATTATAAGCATAAGCGATGGCCACAAAATAATAGTTGCGATAGTTTACGAGTCTCTTATCGGCACCTGTGGCAAATTGATCGATATTAATTTCGAAACTATGACGAATACCGCTGTCTTTACCGGCAACTTTTATTACGCCGCTCCAGGCAGAGTCGTTCAATTCCGTATTACGCTCATAGTTTACTATACGAGTAATACCATTCTTAATGTCGCATTGGAATACTTCTGCGGCAACCTCTGTATTGATTTTACCTGACTCATCAAAAATATTGGCAGGAGTAATCGAGCTATTTTTCAACTGGAATACACGATACCCTTCAAATTTATACAGAGAATCGGCATCGCCCAACCTTTTAGCCTTAACAGATGCTACACGATATTTTGCTGCGGTATCATAGCCAAATTTCTCACGATAATTGGTGCTGGAGGGATCATTTACCAAATAGAATACAAGCTTCCTATCCATTTCCCTAACCACCATACGCGGTGCCTCGGGACCTTCTATCGTTCTAAAATCGTTGTCGAATAAGGCTTGTGCATTGTCGTCCGCGGTTTTAATTTTTCTGAAAGACGTGTTGGGACATCCGCCTGCATCGGCTACCCAAACCGCACCGATAGTAATGTCATTTTCTATCCCGGGCTCCAGTCTGAAGGGGCCGGAAGAGTGTACAAAACGTCTGTCCGCGGGTGGGTTATTACACACGCATTCTGACCAGTCAGTGGGGTTACCGGGGTCTCCGGTATATACAAACTTGGTAGTAGGGAAACCGGCTCCATAAGCCTTGGAGTTTACGCCGGGACCACTAAAATCTCTACTAAAAGACTCACCGTTACGAATAGTACCGGTCATATAGGCATATATCTGCACACCATTGCTGGGGTTACCAATAATAGTCGCATCATTATTATAATAGGTAAACGCCTCCATCTTCAGCTGCTGATATTCAATGCCGTTGGGAGTTGTAACGGGCTTACGCGGACCTTTAAAGAAGTCTATACCTACCATTGGAACCTGGTTACCATAGTGGTTGGTACCACCTGTACCGTCTACGCTCCTACCGTTATACAATATACCCAAACCGCGAGCGGTATCACAACCGATATAGTCATCCAAATGATAGCCCAAATCCGCATCTGTCCATGTGGCTATATAGGTACTATCAAGCGTAAGCGTACCTCTGTTTATTAATCTGTAATTGTAGAAAGTAGCATCGTTCAAAAAGTCTTTGGTAGAGTAAGCAAACGCACTGGCTTGCACTTCTATACCTATACCTTCGGTCTGCGATTGCTGCTTGGTATTACCCATATCGTTAAATACCCACCAAATGTATTGGTCACCGGTAATGTCCGGATAATCGCCGCCGTCAAGCGGATTATATTTGCCGTTATTATCTACATCAATGAACGGGGCGTAGTCCTTATCACCAACAGCCAAGTTCAGGTTGTTGTTATTACGACCTACAGCTTTATCATTACCTTTTGCGGGCCATGTAAAGATTACATCGTAATCGGGATCGCCGGCTGCAGCACTTTTGTCGCCCAACTCACGGAATTTGTTAACGATGGCGCGATCTATTTTCCAGAACTTGTCCCACTCGGAGCAGTTTCCTTCCGTGATGGAAGCCTGAGCATCCAAAGGACCGGGCCAATAGTCGTTACCGTCTTGACGATACGTTTGAGCGGCAACTTTCAGTTGACCATCATTTGTATATCCGCCAATCCATACCGAACCTGCAAACAGCGAGTTCTTCCTGGAGCCTTTAGGAACCTCATACTGCGCCACACTGGTACCTATATCCCACCACATGTCTCCACCGGTCATCAACTGTGCACGCACGTTGTTAATGTCCAGATCAATCTCACCTTCCGCCGGCTTACAGTTGGAAGCAGTGGTCTTTAACTGCCCTTTCTGTCCGCTGCCATCGGGTCGTTGGCTGCTGTTGACATTCGGGCGTGCCTTTGCCTCACCAAAACCAAAGAAGGCAATGAGGGAAAGAACGATCGCGATTTTATTATTCTTAAACACCATAACTTAATCAAGTTATTTTATCAATTATTAGAAATTAGAAGTTAAGTTGAAGACCTATATTTATTCTCCTGGGTAAGTTCAGGTTCAACGGATTTTGCTGATACAAGTAGTACAGATCTATGAAAGACTGAGGATCAACTTGCTTTTGGGTATCTTGTATACCTTGAGCCGATGAAAGTACCGCATCATCATCAGGGCGTCCCGTGAAAGGATCTACACTTAACACATCGCGCCTGTTCAACAGATTTTGTACGTATACGAATGCGTTAAGGTATAATGGCCTTTTTGCAGCTTCACCTTCTTTCTTTTTACCGAAATCAAGTTTAAAGTCTTTATCCACGCGCAAGTCCAAATTATAGTGCCAAGGCAGGCGTGCACCGTTCAATTCACCTTGGATTATGCTTTGGTATGCATCTTGATGTCTTGTATAGGGCTCTCCACTCCTACCTCTGAATATCAGGTTTGCGCCTGTATTTTGGAAAATATGTTTGCCACCAACTACGGGACCTTCATTCTCGAGATACCTGTAATCCAACGTAGCTACAACCATGTGGCGTGAGTCGATGTTCAACGCCGTGGCATAACGCAGGTTGGGCACTTGGGCTTGGATAAATTGCGACAATAAGCTTCCGTTTGATACAAAGTTGGAGTTACCGCCGTTAGCAGAAGACGAGCTGGAACCTGTACCATCCGCAAATTGCAAGGTATAGGCGATGTCCATGCGGATATTACCTGTACGACGCAAATCATAGCGCAGTGTCATACCCTTAACGGTAGAGAAGTCTCTGTTACCGAAAGTGTAATAAGTTTGAGGCCATGCAAACAGATACGGACGCACCTGAACCATGTCTTTACGCTCTTTATAGAAACCACTGATGTTGATGGCGGAGCGTTGACTAAGCTGTTGTTTAAAGCCTACTTCGTAGTCAAACATTTTTTGAGGCTTCAATCCGGGGTTGTCTATTATCTGGTTTGCACGAGATTGCAGGAAGAAGTAATCTGCAGGTGTAGCAAATATATTATCGGGGCGCTGAACGATTACGTCATAGTGCGCATAGAACAATGCCACATCAGATACGGGGAATGAGAATGACAAACGAGGCATCACATTCACTTGAGGTTTGTAATCGGTAAACGAAGAATTGGGATTGAAAGATGAATCCTGCATTCTTACATTACTATTAACCAACAAAGGCTGAGGGTCACGACCACCGCTGTAGTTTCTCAATACGGTAGGGTCTTCTATCCTTCTACCACTGAAATCATACCAATCATCACCGTTACGATAACCGATAACTTTGGGAGTAGAGGCTTCGTTGTTGTTTACATATACCACATAATCATCACCGATATTGGAAGGAACACCGGCATCACCTTCATAAAGCAAATTACTGTTTTTTGCAGAAGCTACGTCACGTACCTCATACAAAGAATAAGGATCTTTTAAAGTCTTGGTGTTTGCGTCAAAACGATCTATACGCACACCCACGTTAAACAAGATATCTTTGAATTGGAATTTATCCAATACATAACCTGCGATATAGTTGGGCCTAAGGGCACCGATGTCACGCGTATAATTACCGTTTGCATCTTTTTTGGTAAAGAAGTCATTGAAGTTAACTTGGCCTTTTTGTTTGGCACCGGTATAATCGAAACCGGCATAACCTACCACCTGCTGACCGTTACCAAGCAGTTCGTCGGCCGAGAACATATCCAAAGAGAAGGTGGAGGGATCCAAACCGTCTACATTAATATAATCGGTAGCACCGGCACCCAATTTGGCCCGCAGGTTTTTATCAAATGTAGATTGAGTTGCGGCATTGGCTACGCGATCGTATACGATTGTATCATAAGGAGAGGGAGATATAACACCATTGTTCACATCTTGCCTTGTGTAACGTTTGCCGTTAACTATAAATATAGGTTCACCACTGAGCGATATATGGCTATTGGTCAACTGGCGCATATATTGCCACAGGTTGGCACCACCAAGTGTAGAAGCGCCTGTTGCATTGAAATAACGGTTAACACGTTGTTGATAATACAAACCAAACTCGATGGAGTGTTTTGTTTTACCGGGCTGAAAATCGAACGAGGCATCAGCACTGATGGCCACTTGGTCTAAGGTGCTAAAAGAATAGCCCGTTAACCCGTAACCCACACTCACCAATTGAGGGCTGGGGCTGAAGGTAAAGTTTGGCATTTGACCGTTTAACAAACCTCCCTGACCCTGAATGTTTTGCAGTGTCTGAGTGGGGCCTACTATGCTACCGAAATTTGTCGCATTAAAGTATTGAGAAGTATAATTGGCCAGAATAGGGTTCTTTTCGGAACGCTCGAAGGTAATTGTAGACGGCAATTGCTCCGTAAGCAATCGAATACCTACTCTACCTGTACTATCATCCAAGCTTGCGCCGTACACGGGAACTTCGGTGATATTATACTTACCTATATACCCGTAATCAAAGATGCTCCTTTTATGATCTTCATGTTCACGGCGAACGAAGTCGCGTTGATAGTCTACCTGCAAGGTATAGAAGGCATTAGAAATCAAAGGAGTTTTGGGTGCTTCGCCTTCAACGGGCGCAGTAACGCCGGATTTACCGAAACGCTGAGTCAAACGCACATAACCCCTACCTGTAAAGTTGTGGTCTATAGGCAGCGTCTCGGGATTCAAAGTAGCCCATTGACGGCTCCAAGCCGTAGATTTTCTGTAGGTACCGTTGGCACCTGCCGAAATGTTCAGGTTGTCGGAAAGCTGGAAGTCCAAACGTCCGTTCAAACGAGCCTCTTGCTCATTGGCATTAACACGCTTCTTGGAAATTTCGAAATCTTCCATTCTCAAATATTCACTCGCAACGCGGAAAGATGGCACACCGGTTTGAGTGGGTACCTGGCGCAGCGGAGTTTGCTCTATTTCTTTCCTCTTTTCTTCTTTCAATACATATTGACCACCATACAAAGGCCTTCTATCATCATCATAATACACCTCACCACCTACGAAGAAGCCGATAATGGGCTTTTTACCGTTCTCGGTCTTTTTACTCAACAGCGGACCGGACAAGTTGAAGTTGGCCAAATTGTGGTTGTAACCGTCTATGGAACGCTCTAACATCACGTTACCCCTGTATACGTCAGAGATACCCTTTGTGGTAATGTTAACCACACCACCCAAGGCATCACCATATTTTGCGGGAAGACCGGAAGTCAATACCTGCATCTGATCGATAGAACCCTGCGTAAGGTTAACACCGCGGCCGTTAAGCACCTGAACACCGTCAATAATATACAATGTACCTTCACCACGGGCACCGGTAAGTTGCAATGTACTGTTTTCCGTTTGCTGGTAAACACCGGGCGCGGTAGATACCATAGAGTTGGTATTACGCGTAGGAAGTTTCTCGATTTCTTCGGAAGTCATGGATTTTGAACCACCCGCTTCGTATTTATCTATAAGAGGTATCTTATAGGAGGTAATTACCACCTCATCCAGCTTGCTGGGGTTTAACTCCAGTCCCACATTGTGGCCTGTTGTTTTGTCGGGTTGTACTAGCACACCCGTAGTAAGACTCGTCTTATAAGAAGAGTAACTTACTTTAACATCATACTTACCGGGAGAAAGAGGCTTAATGGTGTAGTTTCCGTCCACATCGGTAGGCATACCCCCCTTAACAATACCACCCTGCGACACCTCAACAATAGCGCCGATCACGGGCTCCTTATTTTCATCCACCACGGTACCTGTGATGGAGCCACTTTGGCCCTGTCCGTAAACCGAACCGGCGATACTTGCAAATAGCAAAATGAATAAATAACGTAGCGTACGTGTCATATCCTGCATTAAAATATTATTAACCAAATGAACGGTAAAGATAAAAACTTCTGTTAAAAGTACTACGGCCCTCGAGATTTTTTGTCAGATTATTGTTTGTTTTACTTATATTATCACTATTTGCCTCGTATCTTACCATGTTATGACAATTTATCAAGTAATACCTTACTCATCTTGTATAAGGCCTCAAAACTATAGCCTGCTATATGCGGCGTAACTATAACATTGGGCATTTCCATCACCTCTTCCAAAGCTTTTTTCACCTCCGGTCTCATTTTTTCAAGGGGTTCCTCCTCCCATACATCCAGGCAGGCCCCGGCTATTTTTCCGCTCAAAAGGCCGCCTAATAAGGCTTGTGGTTTTACAACCTTTCCGCGAGAGGTATTTATTAACACAAAAGGTTTTCTCATACGCGCCACAAACGCCTCATCGAAATAGTAAACCGTATCATTTTGTAGCGGCACGTGAAAACTCACCACGTCAGCCTCATCAAATATTCGCTCCAACGATTCACAATAAATCACCGGCTCGCAAAAGTTCACTTTATCATATTTATCATATGCCAGTATACGCACATTAAAACCTGCTAATTTCTCGGCAAATGCGCGTCCGGTATTTCCAAAACCAATGATGCCTACGGTTTTCCCTTCCAATTCCACTCCCCTGTTTTCATCTCTCAGCCATTTCCCTTCCTTCACCTCCAAGAAGCTACGCACAATGTGCTTATTCAGGCTCAATAACATGCCTAGCGCATGTTCTGCCACAGCATTGCGGTTACCCTCGGGGCTGGAAAAACAGGCTATACCTCTGCTTTGGGCATAGGTAAGGTCTATTACCTCCATTCCGGAACCCATACGCCCTATCCATTTTAACATTGGGGCCGCATCCAATAAGTCTCTATCCAGTTGCAAACGGGTGGAGGTGACGACGCCCACGCAATCTCCTATTATATTATAGGCCTCCTGCTGCACTATGCGCTCCATATGCACACATTCATAGCCCAAACCGGCCAAACCCTCGGTGAGTACGGGATGCACTGGGGCGGCTATCAACACTTTGCCCTTACTCATGGCATATATTGTTTGTACAGGTTTACAAAATCGGCTACGGAAAGCTGTTCGGCACGTTTATCAAACACCTTATCTGTCAAAGCCTCCGGCGGCAAAAGGCCTTTCAGTCCGTTTCTCAGGGTTTTACGCCTTTGGTTAAAAGCTGTTTTCACGAAGTTGATAAACTTTCGCTTATGAGTAATGCCGTGGGGGTTATTGAGATTGGTGAAGCGTACCACGCCGCTTTTCACCTTTGGCGGCGGCGTGAAGCAGTTTTCGTGCACGTCAAACAGGTAATCCACCTTGAAAAAAGCTTGCATCAATACGCTCAATATGCCGTATTGCTTGGAATTGGGACCCGAGGCTATGCGTTGCGCCACCTCTTTCTGAAACATGCCTATCACTTCCTCCACCTGTTCTTCCCACTCCAGCACCTTAAACATGATGGGCGAAGAAATATTGTAGGGGAAATTACCTACCACATTGAACTTCCCTTCAAAAGGGACATCTGCCTTCAATATATCTTGATTGATGATTTTGCCTTGCAATGCGGGATAGGTATTGTGTAGATAGTCCACCTTCTCGGTGTCTATTTCAATGGCCTTATAACTTACATCGGGCCATGCGGCCAGGTATTGGGTTAAGGCACCGCCGCCGGGGCCTACTTCCACCAGTTGTATGCCCGGCTCATGCTTTACCTCCGACACTATCTTTTCACACATGTTTTTATCATGCAAAAAATGCTGTCCGAGGCTCTTTTTAAGTGTATACGGTTGTGTCAATATAATAAGGAATGAGGCTGAATGAGGGGCAAAGTTAGGGGTAAACCTATCAACCTATTGCCCGGAGGTATAACTTTGCCCCATTAAAAATTCAAAAAGAAAGGCATGGAATTTAAAATAGTTCAGAAAGCACCGAATAAAGACCAGTTATACATTGCGGACAATATTGCCGGCCTCGAGCGCATGCCCGAGTTGGACGAACAAGACCACGCTTTTATAAAAAAAGCCTTCGATAACGACCAAAACTACATATCGGTAAACAAACAAAACCGGCTGGTGATTGTTTACTTTTTAAAGAGCAAGAAGACGGACTGGCAAACAAGCGAAGGTATTCGCAAAGCCGGAGCCGACCTCCAATCCCTTCTTAACAAGCAAAAAATAGCCGAGTTGGTGGTTACCAACCTTTCCGAGCAAGCCAATGCGGCTTACCTGTTGGGCGAAGGCATGGCTTTGGCCAATTACCAATTCCTGAAATACCGCAGCGATGCCAAAAAACTCACCAACCCGCTAAAAACAATATCCTTTACCAAAAGTTCCATTACCCTTAAAGAAGCGAATCAACTGGGCATCATCACACAAGCCGCTTATCGTGCCCGTACGCTGGTAAACGAACCGCTGAACTACCTCAGCGCAGTGCAACTGTCGAAAGAAATTACCGCTTTGGGTAAAGAGGCCGGCTTTAAAGTGACGGTGCTCAACAAAGCACAAATAATAAAGGAAAAAATGGGCGGCATTTTGGCCGTAAACCGCGGTAGTATACAACCGCCCACTTTTACCATAATGGAATACAAGCCCAAAAAAGCGTTGAATAAAGCACCTATAGTGCTGGTGGGCAAAGGCATTGTATATGATACCGGCGGCTTGTCCCTGAAACCCACACCCGCATCTATGGACCGCATGAAGAGCGACATGAGTGGTGCCGCATTGGTGAGCGGTGCAATGTATGCCATTGCAAAAATGCAATTGCCCCTCCATGTAATAGCCCTTGTACCCGCCACGGACAACCGCCCGGGTGAAGATGCCTATGTACCCGGAGACATCATTACCATGTATAGCGGAACCACTGTGGAAGTGCTAAACACCGATGCCGAAGGCCGCCTGATACTGGCCGATGCGCTGCAATGGGCCAAACGCTACAAGCCCGAATTGGTGATGGATTTCGCTACGCTTACGGGCGCGGCATCCGTAGCGGTGGGCAATGTAGGTGTGGTGTGTATGGGCACTGCGGGCGAGGATGTGAAAAAATCATTGCACGAGAGCGGCTTCCGCCAGTATGAAAGATTGGTGGAATACCCCCTGTGGGACGAATACGGAGAAATGATAAAATCGGACTTTGCCGACCTTAAAAACGTGGGCGGGCCTTCAGGCGGCGCAATAACGGCAGGTAAATTCCTGGAACACTTTACCGACTACCCTTGGATGCACTTCGACATTGCGGGTGTTTCTTTTGGCCTCGCGCGCAACGGATATATGCCTGCTGGTGGTACGGCTTACGGAATGCGGGCAATCCTTGATTTCCTTATGCACTATGGAAAAGCTTAATTAATTTCGTTTCAACTACCGTAAATGCAACAAGAAAAACCAATAATAGGCATTACCACCGGCGACCTGAACGGAATAGGTCCCGAAGTAATCATAAAGACTTTTTCCGATAACAGGCTGTTGGAACTGTGTACGCCCGTAATATTCGCTTCCAACAAGGTGATAAACTTTTACAGGCGACTTGCGACAGGAGAACACCCCTTTAACTTTACAAGCACCAAAGACCTTACCAAGCTCAATCCCAAACAAGTAAATGTTTTCAACTGCTGGGAAGAAGAAGTACCCTTACAGGCCGGCCAGCTTACGGAAATAAGCGGCAAATATGCCGTGCGCTCGCTGATGGTAGCAACGCAATGCCTTAAAGACGGGCAATTGGACGCCATAGTTACAGCCCCCATACACAAGGCCAACACCAATATCCCCGATTTCCCATACACCGGCCACACACCGTTTTTTAAGGAAAAATTCGGAGCGAAGGATGCCTTGATGCTCCTGTATCATGAAAATCTGCGTGTGGCGTTGGCTACAGAACATATGCCTTTGGCCAAAGTGGCGCAATCTATCACCAAAGAATTGCTGATGTCTAAACTACACTTGCTGCGCGATTGCCTGGTTAAGGATTTTGGCATCAGCAAACCTAAAATAGCGGTAATGGGACTCAACCCCCACGCCGGCGACAATGGTGAAATAGGTAATGAAGACCTTAACGTGATTAAGCCGGCGATAGATGCCATGCAACAGCAAAAGCACTTGGTATATGGTCCCTTCGGCGCCGATGCCTTTTTTGCATTCGGCAACTACCAACATTTTGATGCGGTTTTGGCCATGTATCATGACCAAGGCCTTATACCGCTGAAAACTATCGCCCAAGGCCAAGGAGTAAATTACACGGCAGGCTTGCCGGTGGTACGTACCTCACCCGACCACGGTACCGCGTTTGATATTGCAGGTAAAAATATTGCCGACCCCGCATCTTTCCGCGAAGCGGTGTTCCAATGCCTGGAAATATTGCGTAAAAGGGGCGACTATGCCACATATACCTCTAATCCGCTGCGCCGCGGCCGTATAGAAAAAGAGAAAGACGGTAGTGGAGAGAAAATAGCCGAATAGACATACGACTAAATAAAAAAAGAGGCGAACACTATGGTTTCGCCTCTTTTTTATTGTCTTGCAACAATTACATTGCGGAACCTGCGTCGGTACCACGAGTAGTTTCTTCATTCAGTTCTTCACCGGATTGCTGACGCTCGTTTTGTCTGCCGGTGCCCGATTGCTGTTGCGTTTGTTCGTTTTCTTGTCTGCCTGCAGTGCCGCCTTGTTGCGGTGTTTGCGTTCCTTTGTTAGTTTCCATGATAGTTTGTTTTTAAAAGTTATTTACTGCCCTACAAGAAGTAAAAACTATGCCGGCCGGTTCGTTGCCCGGTCCGCTTCCGCACAGCCGTTCCGGCGGGGTTTTTATGCCATGGCAGTAAAAAAGAGCATGAACAGGGACGGCGCAAATACAAGCATTTGGCAAGACAACATCGACAATTATACACCCGGAAACAATTGGGATAAGAACAAAGTGTATGATGTGCTTATAGTGGGCGGCGGTATCACCGGCCTCACCACCGCATTACTGCTACAGGCGGCAGGCAGGCAATGCGTGCTGGCCGAAGCGATGAACATAGGCTTCGGCACCACCGGCGGCACCACCGCACACCTCAATACATTTCTCGATACATCTTACAAAGACATAGCAAAAGACTTTGGCAAAAAACAAGCCTCACTTGTGGCCCAAAGCGCCAAAGACGCCATAGCATTGATAGATACATTGCGCACACGCCATAATATTGATTGCGATTTTGCCTACGAACCGGGCTACCTTGTAGCCGAAACCGACAAAGAAACAGAAGAACTTGATGCCATTATGAACGCATCGGCAGATGCGGGCGTGGCCGTGACGGAGGACAATAATGTATCCACACCCTTACCTTGGCAAAAAGCGGCAAGATTTGACGGGCAGGCGAAAATACACGGTACCAAATACATTACCGGCTTGGCCAAGGCGTATGAAGGTGCCGGTGGGGTACTGTTGCAGCAATGCTTGGTGAACAGCACCGACGAAGGCGAATATATCACCGCCGATACATCATTGGGAGAAATAAAAGCCCGACGCGTGGTTTATGCCACACACATTCCGCCGGGCATTAATGTACTGCACTTTCGCAACGCACCATGGCGCAGTTATGCCATGGCTTTCACCTTGCGCTCGGGAGATTATCCCAAGGGTTTGGTATACGATATGAAAGACCCCTATCATTACTTCCGCACGCAGCAACACAACGGTAAAGAATACATCATTGCCGGCGGCTTCGATCACAAGACAGGCGACGATAAAAATACCGATGCCGTGTTTAGGGAATTGGAAGCTTTTTTACGGGGGCTGTACGACATTGAAGAAATAGCCTTCCGCTGGTCTTCGCAATATTTTGTACCCGCAGACGGGCTGCCTTATATAGGCGTATTACCGGGTAACGACAATATTTATACCGCAACGGGTTTCAACGGCAACGGCATGATATTAGGCTCAATAGCGGGTCAAATCATCTCGGACTTGATAATAAAGGGCCAAAGCCCTTACGAGGAACTATACTCGCCCAACCGCATAAAGCCCATAGCCGGTTTTAGGGAGTTTGTGACGCATAATGCCCATGTGGTAAGTAAGTTTATAGGGTTACGCTTTGCCTACGAGCAGGTGAGTACACTGGCCGAACTGGCACCCGGTGAAGGCATATTGGCCGATTGGGAAGATAAAAAAGTGGCGCTGTACAAAGATGAACAAGGGAAGGTGTACGCCGTAGATCCCGTGTGCCCGCATGCCGCTTGCCTTGTAGCTTGGAACGGCACCGAAAAAAGCTGGGATTGCCCCTGTCACGGCTCGCGTTTTGCCTGCAACGGGGCACTGCTCACCGGGCCGGCCACAAAAGGCTTAACGCCTGTGATTACCGATGATATCGAAGGCGATTAAATGTCCTTATCGCGCTAAAGGCACAAGTTATTCCTTATCCGTTAACTTTGCTGCCCTATGCTTCAGTTTGAAAGATTTACACTCGATAACGGGTTAAAGGTTTTGATACATAAAGACACCACTACCCCCATGGTGGCGGTAAACGTATTGTACGATGTGGGCGCCCGCGACGAAGACGAATCGCGCACGGGTTTTGCCCACCTTTTTGAGCACCTGATGTTCGGAGGCTCCGAAAACATACCTTCTTACGACGAACCTCTGCAAATGGCCGGCGGCGAAAACAATGCCTATACTACCAACGATATTACCAACTACTATATACAACTGCCGCTACAGAATATAGAAACGGCCTTTTGGCTGGAAAGTGACCGGATGAAGTCTTTGGCATTCAGCGAAAAAAGCCTCGATGTGCAACGCAAAGTTGTATCCGAAGAGTTTAAGGAACACTACATCAACAAACCCTACGGCGATGCATGGGAGCATTTACGCGCCCTCGCCTACACCACCCATCCGTATAAGTGGATGACCATAGGTAAAGAGCTGAAACACATTGAAGAAGCACAATTGAGCGATGTAAAGGCCTTCTTCTTCAAACATTACAACCCCACAAACGCGATACTGTGCGTAGCCGGCAACGTAACCACGGAGCAAGTGAAACAACTGGCGGAAAAATGGTTCGGCGACATTGCGCCCGGCGATAAATACCTGCGCAATCTGCCCGTGGAGCCCAAACAGGATGCCTCGCGCACGCTTACCGTTACGGGAGATGTGCCACTGGATGCTTTGTACAAAGCCTGGCATATGCCGGGTCGTTTGTCTACACCTTATTACGCGGCAGACCTCATTACCGAAATTATGGGTAACGGATATGCCTCGCGCCTGTATCAACGCCTGGTGAAGGAAGAACAATTGTTCAGCAATATCAGTTGCTACCACACGGGCAGTATAGACCCCGGCATGTTGGTGGTGGAAGGCAAGATTGTGGAAGGCAAAAGCATTGAAGACGCCAATGCCGCCGTAGAAGCGGAGATTGCCAAACTGCTGGCAGAGGGTGTGACCGACGAAGAACTGACCAAAGCCAAAAACAAAATAGAGGCCATGATTGTGTTTGAGGATATGAGCTTGCTATCTCGCGCCAACAATCTGGCCTTTTACGAGTTACTGGGCGGTGCCGAAATGATAAATATGGAATGGCAAAAATACAGTGGTGTAACCGCGGAATACCTGAAAGAAGTGGCCCAAACCATATTCGACCCCGGCAACTGCAACACGCTGTTTTATAAAAAGAAACAAGACGTAACCGCTTAGTCTTTTTACCTTATTAACCCTTTAACCAATTAACATTTCAACCACACAACGCCGAACATGCTTTTTGAAGGCACACTGCAAAACGACAAATTCGATAACCGCATCACGCGTTTATTTGGCATACAATACCCCATTATACAGGCGGGCATGATATGGGCTTCCGGTTGGAAGTTGGCATCGGCCGTGAGCAACGCGGGCGGGTTGGGACTTATCGGGGCCGGCAGTATGTACCCCGATGTGTTACGCGAGCACATACAAAAATGCAAGCAGGCCACGAATAAGCCTTTCGGGGTAAACCTGCCTTTACTGTACCCCGATATAGACAAGCATATAGCCGTAATACTGGAAGAAAAAGTACCGATTGTATTCACTTCTGCCGGCAACCCCAAAACATGGACAGCCAAGCTGAAAGAAGCCGGTATTATAGTGGCGCACGTGGTATCCAGTGCAAAATTCGCCAAGAAATGCGAAGACGCCGGCGTAGATGCCGTAGTAGCGGAAGGGTTTGAAGCCGGCGGACATAACGGGCGCGAAGAAACCACCACTCTTTGCCTGATACCACACGTGAGGCAAACCATAAACATACCGCTGATAGCCGCAGGGGGCATAGCCACCGGCCGTGCCATGTATGCCATGATGGCTTTGGGTGCCGAAGGCGTGCAGGTGGGCAGCCGCTTTGTGTGCAGCCCCGAGGCATCGAGCCACCAAGCCTTTAAAGAAGCCGTGGTAGCGGCGGGTGAGGGTGATACATCGCTCACGCTGAAAAAACTTACACCCGTACGTCTCATCAAAAACCAATTTTACAAACAGGTGCAAGAGGCCGAAGAAAATTGCGCTACGGTGGACGAACTTACCGACCTGCTGGGCCGTGCGCGCGCCAAACGCGGCATGTTTGAAGGCGATATGAATGAAGGCGAACTGGAAATAGGCCAAGTTAGCGGCTTTATCAACGAAATAAAGCCCGCGGCCGATATTGTTGCCGAATTGTGGAATGAGTTCAAGACCACCGCGGCCAATCCGTTTGCTTATTAGCAGAAATCAAAAATGCTTCAACAAGAAGGCCGGCTTAACGCCGGCCTTTATATTTTTTAATCGAGCAGATAGTTATCGTTTTCCCCGGTCAGGTTTAAGTCAACGTTCTCCATACCCGCGATACCTTCTATGGAACCTTTGATATGCGCCGCATTCAGCAATACTTTTTCCAGTTGCTTCTCCCTGGCTTTCCACAGCTTTTCCATTTGGTCGCGCTCACGCTGTATAGATAAGCGCATGGTCATAAAGCCTTCGCGTATGGCTTTCCATTGCTCGGAAAATTCTCCGCTTGTGAGGTAGTTGTAGAGCAAGGTCATTTTATCGCCCTTGTTTTCTTGGCTTTTGGCGGCACTGTACACTTTCATAATCAGGTCGCGCAGCACGGCCGATAACGCCTTTACCTCGCTAAACGAGCATATCCACACACCGTCCTTCTCCCCAAAGCAGTCCATATCCGCAGGCATGGCCTGTGTCACCAATACGGCCACATCCGCACCCTGGCTGCGCATATCGGCCTTTAGCTTCTCTATCCAATCTTTCCCAAAGTCTTTGGTGCGCTTGCTCTCGTAAATAATTCGTCCGCATTCTTGGCCAAAGTTGTTGCGCACCGTTTGTATGCAATCGGCACCGCGCACACCTTTACCCACTTCGCTCACCATATCAAAAGGAAAAGCATTGCGCAACAATCCTTCCAAAGCCAGTTCCTGCACTTCACCCTGTAGCTGCATCGAGCCTTGCTCTGCCTTGCGCCTCATTTCCTCCACCAATTTGTTCTGGTCTTCTATCTTCTTCTCATATTCTTTAATCCGCATGGAGTGTTCCTGCTCTTTCAGTTTGTTGCGTTCTTCTTCCTCTCTCCGTATCACTTCGGTAAGGCGATTGCGCTCATCCAGCAACATCTGTTGCAGCTTCAGGTCCAGTTCTTTTTCCTTGCTGATGATTTCCTGCTCCTTGCGTATAAATTCCAGTTCCTTTTCTCGCGCCTGCTTTAGTTTGGCTTCCTTCTCGGCATCGGCCTGTTGCAGCATTTTCAGTTGCACTTCAAAATCGCCGGCCACTTGGCGGCGTATGTGCTGTTCTATTTGCGCGGAGGTTTCCGCTTCTTTCTTCCGGTATTCGTCTTCCTTTCTGCGCTGCCACTCCATCATTTGCGTACGCAATTTGCGCTCCACCTCGTCCCTAACCGCATCCGTGGGCTCAAATTGATTGCCGCAACTCGGGCATTGTATCACTGTGCTCATAGCTATATATCTCCGTGTATGAAAGATACAAAGTTCGCATAAAATGCGACTTAACCGGGCAAACGCCCCCTCAAGACACGCCACACCGAACAAAATCCCCGGTTTTATGTATTTTTCGCACTCATGTACCGCCTCCGTCATATTATCTGTTGCATATTAGGACTGTTTGCGAGTGCGCATTTGGCCGCACAACCTACCGAGCGCGCCCAAAAGCATTATATACGTGCCATGGCCTACATGGCGGAAAAAAGCCCTGCCGATGCATACGAGTACATGCAAAAGGCGATAAAAGAATATGGCGGTTATACCGAGGCCTACAGCATGCTAGGCAAGTGGTATTATGATGCGGGGCGATATAAAGATGCCGCAGAGGTTTTCTCCAAAGCATCCTCATCCTGCAAAAACGGGCAAAAAGACTTTGCCAAGCCTTTGGTGAAAAGCCTACTCAACAGCTACAACCCCACAGCCGCATTACCGGTAATAAACACTTATGGCAGCAACGCGGGCGACTGGCCGCAACTACGCGCACAGGCCACGTTCATGCAACAGGCAATGGCGCAACCTTCGGTAAATGCCGTGTCGCATCTTAACGGCCGCATCAATTCCCCCGAATCGGAAATGTTTCCCTGGATATCGGCAGATACGCAGGTGCTGTACTTCACGCGCCGTGTAAAAGGCACCGATGAAGATTTTTATCGCGCCCTGATTGACACTTGCGGCGGATGGCTCTACGCGCGCAATATGGGTACGCCGGCCAACACATTGGCACAGGAAGCGGCGCAAATGATATCGGCAGATAACCACTACCTGTTTTTTATGCGCTGCGACAACCGCAGCGAAACCGGTTGGGACCGCGGCGGCTGCGATTTGTATATGGCTTATACGGGAGACAGCACATGGTCGATACCACAAAGTTTCGGGGCCACCATCAATACCCCCGATTACGAGGGTATGCCCTGCCTTTCCGCAGACAACCGCCAATTGTATTTTGTAAGCGACCGACCCGGGGGGTACGGCGGGTTCGACATTTGGATGTCGGAGTTCAAAAGCGGGCTATGGCAATTGCCCGTAAACCTCGGGCCTAATATCAACACCCCCGGCAACGAAACCGCTCCTTTTCTGCATCTCGATAACAATACGCTCTATTTTTCCAGCGACGGGCATCAAGGCATGGGCGGGGCCGACTTGTTTTACTGTCGCCGTACGGGTGATACTACCTGGACCACACCGCAAAACATGGGTTATCCCGTCAACTCGCCTGCCGATGAGGCAAGCATCTGCATAACGGTAGACGGCAAGAAAGCCTATTTCGCCTCCGACCGCGACAGCATTGCCGGCAAGTTTGATATTTATGAAACTTATCTCTCGGAGGCTTTGCGCCCTATACCTGTCGTAACGCTCAAGGGCTTTGCCTACGACAGCCTGAGTAATGAACGCCTCAACTACACAAGCGTATACATCAACGATGCGGCCACATACAAGCAACTTTATCACTTCACTTCCAATCGTGGGGACGGAAGCTATATGATTACCCTGCCCGCAGGTCGCTCCTTTACCTTTAGTGCCGACCGTGTGGGCTATTCAGAAACCACGGGAGCCATAAACCTCCCGGACACCCTTGCGGGGCATACGATAGATTACAACATCCACCTGCTGCCCGCAGGCTATCAACGCCCTATAAAAGACAGCCTGGTGCTCACCATCAACTTTGTGAAAAACAGCCTGAAACTTACCGACGAGAATAAAAGATTAGTGTCTGAAGCGATTGACCCTTGGCTGCTCGAAAAAGGCATAGTGGTGATGATAAACGGCTATACCGACATTAGCGGCACACCCCTCATCAACGAGCAATTCTCTTACATGCGCGCCCAACTGGTGGCCGATGAGATTACGGCCATGGGCATAGACCCTTCCGCCATATCGGTAAAGGGATGGGGTGATGCCGACCCGGTTATGCCCAACGATACCGAAGAACACATGGACATGAACCGCCGCGTGGAGGTAATTATTCGCCGGTAGGGATAAAAAAAGCAGGTGCGTTTACACCTGCTCCATATATATTTTCACCTGAACTACTGCACAATCACGCGGCATTCCGTAGTGCCCTTCTTACCCGTCAGGCGCAGTTTATAAATGCCTTTGGGCTGATTGCTCATATCAAATTCCGTTTTGCCTTTGGCTTTCTTTTCGGTAACCAAAGCGCCGCTGCGGCTCAGTAATTCTATTTTCTTGGTGCCTTTGGGGGCATCCACCGCAAACGATTCGCGCGCGGGATTGGGACTGATGGCAACGGGCTTTTCATTACCACGGTTACTCACCGATTCCGGCACTTTGGTAACACGTATACTGTCCATACGCACATCTTCCACCGGGCGATTGGCACCACCCGTTTTTACCTTGCCTATTTTCTGTACCACATCAAAGCCCGTGGTTACTTTCCCGAAAACGCTGTGGCGGTTGTCGAGGTAGTTATTGTCTACCAGGTTGATGAAGAACTGGCTGCCGTTGGTATTGGGGCCTGCATTAGCCATAGAGAGCGTGCCCGCATTGTTCTTCAGGCTCGGGTGAAACTCGTCGGGGAAAGAATAACCCGGGCCACCCATCCCTGTGCCCTGCGGGTCGCCGCCCTGTATCATAAAGCCGTCTATCACGCGGTGGAACACGATACCGTCGTAAAACTTCTCCGATACACGCTGTACAAAACTGTCTACCGTTCGCGGGGTAAGCGAGTCTGTCAGCTCTATGGTGAAGTTGCCCAATGTGGTGTAATACGTTACTTCGGTTTGTGCGCTTGCCGCACCAAAAGTCATGATGCCTATTGCCGAAAGGCTCAGTGTTTTAAGGATGTTCATTGTAAAAATTGTGTGTTGCAAATATAAAGGTTGATACCACATGCCGCTTACCGCACCAACACCTTCTGTTCGGCTACGCCTTGTGCATTGCTCATGCGTACCAGGTATAGCCCGGCGGGACGGTCATGAATGTCTATATTCAGCCTACCCTTGCCTTCGGCGGTATATATCAATTGCCCGCGCATATTCAGCACTTCCACTTTTGTGGTCATGTCGGGCAAGTTAATATCGAAAACACCGTTGTTGGGGTTGGGATATAATTTCACATTCATTGCGCTGCCGGCCTTGGTAACCGACAGGGGATAAGAGAAGTATTTGGTAATGCGCACGCTGTCCATCACTATATCGGTGGTGGGGCGCCAGGTAGTGGCATCTTTTGGGGCGTGCGCTATGCTGTCTACCACATCCAAGCCGCTCAGCGTCATCCCGAATACGGTATGCTTGTTATTGAGGTGTGTATTGTTAACCAGGTTGATAAAGAACTGGCAGCCGTTGGTATTGGGTCCGGCATTGGCCATAGCCAAAGCACCGGGCACGTTTTTAAGCGTGGGATGAAACTCATCGGGGATGGTATAGCCCGGGCCGCCGGTACCGGTACCCGTCGGGTCTCCGCCCTGTATCATAAAGCCCTCTTTTACCCGATGAAATAGCACTCCGTCATAAAACTTTTCCGCAACACGCTCTATAAAGCTATCTACCGTTCTAGGCGTCAACGTATCGGTAAGGGCCACGGTAATGGTACCCATGCTCGTATCGGCCGAGGATACGTAAAACGTCACTTCGGTTTGCGCATGTGCTGCGGCAAACATAAACGTGCAGGAGAGGAGCAGAAAAATATGTGTCAGTTTCTTCATCGGTAGTGTATTGTAACCGGTAATATACAAAAAAGAGTGTTGTCTGAAACAAGCCTTTACGGGTATCCCGGCCGGTAATTCTCAACTGCTAACCACTATTTACTTATTTTTACCTCGTTAAATAATCATACATAAATGGCCAATCAACTGTTACAAGGAAAAAAAGGTATTATTTTCGGCGCACTGGACGAGCGCTCCATAGCTTGGAAAACCGCGTTGCGCGTGGTGGAAGAAGGCGGTCAAATTATACTGTCCAATGCCCCCATTGCTTTGCGCATGGGTAAAATAAACGAGCTGGCAAAGCTTTGCGGCGATGCCCCCGTTATAGCCGCAGATGCCACTTCCGTAGCCGATATCGAAGCGCTGATGCAACAAAGCACCGAGCACTTCGGCGGTAAAATGGATTTTATCCTGCACTCCATAGGCATGTCGCCCAACGTGCGCAAGGCCATACCCTATACCGGCACCAATTACGATAACTTCCTGAAAACGTTGGACATATCGGCGCTTTCACTGCATAAGGTATTGCAAACCGCCATGAAGCTCGACAGCCTGAACGAATGGTCTTCGGTTGTGGCACTGTCTTACATTGCCGCTCAACGCACTTTCCCCGGCTATAATGATATGGCCGAGGCCAAGGCGCTGATGGAAAGCATTGCCCGCAGCTTCGGTTATCATTACGGCTTTGCCAAGAAGGTACGTGTAAACACAGTATCGCAATCGCCCACAATCACTACTGCCGGCTCCGGCGTTAGCGGTTTCGACGCGTTTTATACCTATGCCGATAAAATGTCGCCTTTGGGTAACGCAAGCGCCGACGATTGCGCCAACTTCTGCGTAAGCCTGTTTAGCGACTATACCCGCATGATTACCATGCAAAACCTCTTTCACGACGGCGGCTTCTCCAACACCGGTGTAAGCCAGCCCATCATCGAGGAAATGCAAAAAGCCGCCGGCGTTCAATAATTCGATACATTTACCCTAGGTAAACCGCAATATTTGAGAAGAGCACCGCGTTTTATGAGTATGATTCGGACCGGAAGGATAGGCTTGTTGTTATGTAGTTTGTTATTGGGAACCGCGGCCAATGCGCAGGTTACCGGCGGGCGTTCCGCAATGGAGTTCCTGCGGCTGCCCAATTCGCCGCGCATATCGGCATTGGGCGGTATAAACGTGGTAAACCCCGAGCGTGATATCAGCATGGCTTTTCAAAATCCCGCGCTGATGCGTCCCGGGCTGCACAACAACATCGGCCTCAATCATAACTTCTATTATTCCGGCATAGGCGCTTCAAACCTGCAATACGGCTATCATGTCGAGCAGATTGAAACATCGTTTATGCTGGGCGTGCAATACCTCAATTACGGAGATTTTACGCAAACAGACCTTATAGGCAATCAACTGGGCAGCTTTAAAGCCAACGAATACGCAGTTACCTTGGGTGCATCTCGTCAATATGGCGAAAAATGGCGCTACGGTGCTTCCGTTAAAATGGCGCGCTCTGTGCTGTACGACAAATCCGCACTGGCCTTCCTGGCCGATGTAGGCGTGGTGTATAACGACACCGCATCGTTGTGGACATTTGCCGGGGTGGCCAAAAACATGGGCTTTATGGCTACAAAGTTCAATCCCGGTGCACCTGCCGAACCTTTGCCCTTCGATCTGCAATTGGGTATATCCAAACGCTTTGCCCACTTACCGTTGCGGTTAATGGCAACCATACATCACCTTTATGAGTGGGATATTCGTTATAATAATCCTGCCGATGTGGAAACCAACAACCTGTTTGGTACGCAAGAAGAAGAGCAAAACAAAACCTATTTTGCAGATAAGCTGTTTCGTCACTTCATCTTCGGGGCGGAGCTTACGCTGGCACGCCGCCTTACCGTGGTGGCCGCATACAACCACTTACGCCGCAGCGAGCTGATGATACGCGACAGGACGGCCTCTGCGGGCTTTTCGTTCGGAGCAGCTTTGAACCTCAATAATTTCCAAGTCAATTATGCCCGCTCTTATTACCATGTAGCGGGTGCGTATAACGAAATAGGCCTCAACATTGCCCTGAATAAGTTAACGGGCATCGGTAAGTTCGGCGATAAAATAGGTTGGTCGGATACTTACCCGGATTGGGCGGTAAATCCGCAATAAAAAATTAAAGGCACCGTGAATACGGTGCCTTTTCGTTTATAACCAAATGTGCTTACCTCTGCACCACATCCGCGCGCGTAGTATTCACCACCGCGCCCACGCGGGCTATCAGGTAATCGGGTAGTTTATTTTGTTTGGCGCCTATCACCAGGTCGTTCACAAAGGCGTCAAAAGCGGCGTTATCGGCCTTACCGTCCATGCGCGGATTTTTTGCGGGGTCGTGCGCGTCCTTCATGTTCAGTCCGGTGTAGGTGAAATTTTTCGCACCCGTAGCCACGCAAAAGAAATCCGTAAGGCTTTTCTCCAGCTTTTGGAAGCCGCTCGTGTTTCCGCTTGTCACCTCTGCCAGCAATACGGTAAAATAACCGTTTATGGCCGGGTCGCCCGCTATTACAAAAATGGTACTGTCTACCACCGAGCGTATGCCCAGCCTACCCTTTTCTATCATTTGCGAAGGATTGGCCGGGTCTGCCACCATCTGTGTGCCGCCCAGCGAATCGTACAGCGTCATGGTTACCGGTTCGGGAGTCGGCGTTGTCGTTTCTTTATCCTTCTTGCAGGATAGTGCGCCTATGGTCATAACTGCCATACCGGCGATTGCGATAATCGTAGATTTTTTCATCTTATACTCTGTATTTTGGTTAAAAAAGCTCTTTAAAATAGTCGGTGGCTTTGAACGCCGTTGTGGTATTCACCGGGCATCCTTTTTTCATTTCCTCTTCCGTAGGCTTGTATTGTTCCGCGGTATAATTGAAATTGCTGCGAAACTCCTTCATCAGGATATCGGTGCTCAGTATGGCCGGGCGATAGGTAAATACCAGAATTTGACTAGCGGCGTTATACACGGCACGCTGTACACCTTGCTGCTCATAAAACCAGGCAACCATCTCATCGGCTGTGGCGGCATCTATCTCGTCTTTAATGTCTATCCGGCCCATGGCCACGGTAGTCGCATCGGCCTTGCCCGGGCGTGTAACCATATAAATATGCACACCCAACACCAAAGCTGCCAATACGGTGATACTGACGGTAACACCCAATATTTTTTTCAGTAAGTTTCTTTTCATCTTATTATCGTTTAGCTGTAAAGACCTTTAAATGGCCTTATCGTAAGCATATACGACAATACTGTGACAATGGTTTTCGAGAAATAAAAAAATTCGTCCTCATAGGGACGAATTCAATTTCCAACTTTGAAATAAACTACTTAAACAAGTTTGCGGCTGCAGCCAGGCTATCGGGCTTACCAACATCTATAAACAAGCCGCCTGTATGGTCGTAGCCTTTTATGCCGTGCTCTTTGGCATAATAGAGATAAGAATCGATAATCGAAAATTTACCGGAGAACGGGGCGTTAATAATAGCCGGCGATACCACTTGTATGCCGCTAAAGGCAAACGGTTGCATCCAAATCACCTCGCGCGATATGCGCTGTTCGCCCGTTGTATTATTAGCCCAACCGCATAGTAGCATATGCTCGTCAAATAATAATTGGCGCGAGGAGTTTCTTTTCATTACGGCCAAGGTAGCTATCACATCATTGGCCCTATGTGCCTCTATAAGGTCAGTCAAATCCAAATCCGTAAGCACATCCACATTCATCACCAATATGGGCTGTGCCCATTCAAAATGCTGAACTGCTTTTTTCAGTCCGCCGCCGGTATCCAGCAGCATATCCCGCTCGTCGGAGATAACCACATTGCTGCCAAAACCGTTGTTACGCTGCAAAACGTCTTCCACCTGCTCGGCAAAGTGATGCACGTTTACCACCACATCATAAATGCCATGGCGCTGCAGGTATTTAATGTTATGCTCCAGCAAAGTAATACCGTTCACCTCGGCAAGTGCTTTGGGGTGATTATCGGTAAACGGCTTAAGACGGGTACCCAAACCCGCCGCAAAAAGCATGGCTTTCATCTTATTATCGGGTGTGCGACTTATACGGCTTTCATCCAAGATAGGTTTTACCATCGAATACAAATCGGTTTTGTGCAATATTAACGAACTGTTTACGAAACGTCGGTTTATGGCATTTATGCATATTCCGATTACCTTTGCCGCAAAATTTATAGTTATATATGTCTTTAATGGTAGTAGGCTCCATGGCCTTCGATGCACTCGAAACCCCCTTTGGTAAGGTGGACAGAATAATTGGCGGCTCTGCCGTATATGCGGCTTGGGCGGCTTCCAACTTTACAAAAAAGATAAACCAGGTTTCCATTATCGGCGGCGATTTTCCGCAGGAAGAATTGGATAAACTGTCTGCTCGCGGTGTAAACTTCGATGGCGTGGAAGTGGTAAAAGACGGTAAAAGCTTCTTTTGGAGCGGCCGCTATCATATGGACATGAACACGCGCGATACGTTGGTTACAGACCTGAACGTATTGGCACAATTCAACCCCCAACTACCCGACAGCTACCAAGATTGTGAATTCCTGATGCTGGGTAACCTGGCACCTGCGGTACAGAAAAGCGTTATCAACCAATTGAAAACCCGTCCCAAACTCATTGTTATGGATACGATGAACTTTTGGATGGAAATTGCGTTGGACGAACTGAAAGAAGTGCTGGGTATGGTAGATGTGTTGATGGTAAACGACAGCGAAGCTCGCCAACTGAGCGGTGAATATTCACTGGTAAAGGCAGCTATGAAGATACAGGCCATGGGTCCAAAATACCTCATCATTAAGAAAGGCGAACACGGCGCTTTGCTGTTTCATGAGAAGGATGTGTTTTTTGCGCCCGCGTTGCCTTTGGAAGATGTGTTTGACCCCACAGGCGCGGGCGATACTTTTGCCGGCGGCTTCATAGGTCACATTGCCCGTACCAAAGATATTTCTTTCGAAAACATGAAAACGGCCATCATCGTAGGTTCCGCCATGGCTTCTTTCTGCGTAGAAAAATTTGGCCCTTCGCGCCTGCAAGAACTCACCAAAGATGAGATTGACACGCGTATGGAGCAGTTTGTGGAATTGGTGAATTTCGATATCAGCCTCGTATAACGGCCGACATATTTTAGAGCGACGGCCTCACGTCAATGACTTTAACTTGTAACCGCGTGTTACCGTTAAAGTCATTTTCGTCTATGGTATATACCATATCGAAGGGACCTTTGTTCACATATGGGAATTTATGGGCTAACCCAAAGCCTATACCATCTATTACCACGCCGTTGTTTTGATGCACCACAAATTTTATGTGCTGCTCTTTTACCACGCGGCTGTTACCGCGATAATCGTACACGCCGCGCGATATAAACACCGGCTTGAGATTGGTGGGCCCGAAAGGCTCAAACTGCTGAATAATATTATAGAATGGTTGCCGGATATCCGCCAACTTTATTTCCGCATCTATCTCTATCTCCGGTATCAACATGCGCGGTGCTATAGAGCCGGATACCACTTCTTCAAATCGGCTGATAAAGGCATCCAGACGCTCGGGGCTTAGCGTAAGGCCTGCCGCGTAAAAGTGTCCTCCGTAATTATCCAGCAGGTCGCGGCACTCGTATATGGCCTCGTAAATATTAAAACCGCTTACCGACCGCGCCGAGCCCGTCACCTTCTCGTTAGATAATGTAAGCACTATTGTAGGCCGGTAATAATGGTCTATAAGACGAGAAGCCACAATGCCTACCACGCCCTTATGCCAGTGCGGCTTGTACAATACGGTAGACTTTCGCTGCACCATTATGGCATCGCCCTGTATCAGCGCAAGGGCTTCTTCCGTGGTCGTTTTATCTATTTCCTTACGGTCAAAGTTATCGGAGTGCAATGCCTCTGCAAGTTCTATCACCTTTTCGGGCGCGGGTTCTATAAACAGGTCCACAGCCTTACGCGCATCATCCATACGTCCTGCGGCATTTACCCGCGGGCCTATCACAAACACAATGTCGGATATGGTGAGCGGCTTGGTTGTGGCACCGCCCAGTTCCTTTAATACACGTATACCCGGCGAAGGATTTTCATTGAGCTTCTTCAAACCGTAAAATGCCAATACACGGTTTTCGCCGTCTATCGGCACTATGTCTGCGGCTATGCTGGTGGCTACAAGGTCCAGGTACTCGTATGCCGCTTCCGCAGGCAGCCCGAGTTTTATGGCCAATGCGCTTATCAGCTTAAAGCCTATGCCGCAGCCGCTCAGTTCTTTATAAGGGTATTTACAATCTTGCTGTTTGGGATTGAGTATGGCCAATGCCGGCGGCAACACCGCATCGGGGGTGTGGTGGTCGCATACTATCACATCTATGTTCAGCGAGCGTGCATAGTCTATCAGTTCCACCGATTTGATACCACAGTCCAGCGTTATCATAAGGGTATAGCCGTTGGCATGTGCATAATCTATACCCGCCTTCGATACTCCGTAACCCTCGCGATAGCGATGTGGGATATAATACGCAATATCGCCGCCCGGATATTGTTTGCGCAGGAAAGAGAATACCGTAGCCACCGCCGTGGTGCCGTCCACATCATAATCTCCGTATACCAGTATGCGCTCATGCCATTCTATGGCTTCGCATATACGGTCCACTGCTTTTTGCATGCCCTTCATTAGGAAGGGGTCATGCAGGTGACTCAACTCGGGACGGAAAAATGTTTTGGCATCTTCGTAGCCGGTAATGCCTCGCACAGCCAGTAACCGGCACAATGCCGGGTGTATCTGCAGGGCTTCATGTATATTCCTTACAGTTGTTTCGTCAGCGGGTTTTATGGTCCAACTTTTTTCAGGCTTCATGCGCTACCGACTTGTGGTATTCGTTCATCCATTCGTCTACCTTTTCCAAGAATCCGGCCTTTTCTTTATTTTCAAAAAAGTCGCCCTCGCCCATAATGCGGTGCAGCAATTTGTCTTGCGCCTGTATGCAGCTCATGGCCGTGTGGTAAGGTATATGACTAAACGATACCATTTCGTATACCGAAATGAATTTATCCGGATAGGTTTTACCTAATTCTTTTTCAATTTTTTTACGCTCGAGAAACATCGGGTCTGCCACTTTATCGCGCATCTCCACAAAGTTCATCAGGGCCAATGCCGCCACGGCGTCGCCGTTTGGCTTGCGGGCCGTATCATATTTGCTCAATATTGTGCTCCAGTCTTCACCGTATTCGTCTATCAGGCCGGCCAATATCGTACAATCCTCAAAGCCGGCATTCATACCCTGCCCGTAAAAAGGCACAATGGCATGTGCGGCATCGCCTATCAGTGCGCTTTTGTCGGCATAATGCCATGGCTTTACGTGCGTGGTAATCAGCGATGATGTGGGATTGCTGAAGAAATCTTCCGTAAGCGTGGGCATCAGCGGCAGCGTATCGGGGAAGTGCTCCTTAAAGAAAGCGGTCACATCGGCTTCCGTTTTCAGCTTTTCAAAGGATACCTCTCCTTCAAACGGAAGGAACAAAGTACAGGTAAATGTGCCGTCCGTATTGGGCAGCGCTATCAGCATAAAGTTTTTACGCGGCCATATATGTAAGGCGTTTTTGTCCATACGCATGTTGCCCGCTTCATCGGGCGGTATGGATAATTCTTTGTAACCATGCTCCAGGTAGTGGTGCGAGGCGTTTACACGGTCCATAGTAACATACGACGAACGTAAAGCCGAGAACGCACCATCGGCCCCAAACAATAGGTCGGCATTAACTGTAAGTTCCGTATTATTGGCGCGACGCAGGTGCACCGTGTTGGTGGGTACATCCACTCCGCCGCAACGGTGTTCAAAGTTTATTGTCGCCCCCTCGCGCTCGGCAAGGCTCATCAGTTTTTTATTCAGTTCTCCGCGGCTTACGGAATATATGGCTTCGTTGTTTTTGCCATACTGTTGAAAAGCGGCCGTACCGTCGGCCTGGTGTAGATAGCGGCCGTACATCGGTATGGCTATGGGCTCCAACTCCGCTCTCAGCCCCGCCAAATCCAAAGCCTTCCATCCCCGGGCGCTCATAGCCAGGTTTATGGAGCGGCCTGCGGCTATGGTGGCGCTGCGCATATCCGGTCTACGCTCATAGACGGTTACTTCATGTCCTTTTTTCCTTAAGATTACTGCTAACAGCGAGCCCACGAGGCCCGCACCTAATATTGTTACTGAACGAGGCATTTCCGGCAAATAAATTAAGGTCTAAAATACGCCTTTTTCGGCCAAATACTTTATATGTTGACAAAACGCCTTTATATAATTCGCTGCTGCTCACTGCCACATTTGGGAAATATTCATTTCTTTTGCGCAAATTTAAATCTATGAAAAAACTCACCCCCATCGTTGCCGCCATGGTATGCGCCGGCATGCTCGCCTTTTCCTCTTGTGATAAAGATGACAAAGACGATAACAACAACACCAACCCCGGAACCACAAAAACAAAAAAAGATTACTTGCTGGAAGGCAAATGGCAAATGACTTATCAGTACGAAAAATTGACCTTAAACGGAGAAGTAGCCAGTGCAGACAGCACCATGGACGATTGCGAAAAAGACAACATCAGCATCTTCTTATCCGGCGGTAAAATAGCGGAAGACGAGGGCTCTATGAAGTGTGATGCCTCCGACCCACAAACCGACAGCACAAGTACCTGGGTATTATCCGCCGACTATAACACGCTTACGGTTACAACAGACGACAACCAAAATGGTATTGACAAAATACCTTTTAAGGTTACCGAGCTTTCCGCTTCCGACCTTAAATTGGAATGGAGTCTGGACACAAACTACATGGGTATGCCTGCATCGGTACAAATGAAGGTGAACTTCAAAAACATTAAATAAATCGACTTACAGGTGCTTGCGCGCATGTATCGATAAATTATAAAAGAGGCCGATCCTGCACGGAACGGCCTCTTTGCTTAAAATCGTTTAATATTCGTCTTCGTTAAAGAAGAAATCTTCTTGGGTGGGATAGTCGGGCCATATATCTTCTATGCCTTCGTATATCTCGCCTTCGTCATCCAACTCCTGTAAGTTTTCCACCACTTCAAGCGGCGCGCCCGAACGGATGGCGTAGTCAATAAGTTCATCTTTTGTGGCAGGCCACGGTGCGTCTTCAAGATGTGATGCCAACTCTAACGTCCAAAACATATTAAGAATGGTTTTATTTTATTACTAATTTCCGCAAATGTAAGTGTTCGGTCAAGATTTACAAATTTTCTTGAGTTATCTGTGCATAACGATTATCGTTTAATGACCAAACCCCGAACGATTTCACCAAAACAATAACCATACCGCATCCTATGTAGCTTTTGGTATTACCGTATTTTTACGACATTTTTACACACATCATGCTGGAAGCCCGCGATCTCGTCAGGAAATATGCACACCTTACCGTTGTAAACGGTGTGTCACTCAGTGTGCGCAAAGGCGAGTTTGTATCCGTTACAGGCGCCTCGGGTGCGGGCAAAAGCACTCTGCTGCATTTGTTGGGTGCGTTGGACAAACCGGATGCGGGAACGGTAATGATAGACAATACCGATGTATTTGCCCTGCCCGCAAAGAAACAGGCACGTTTCCGCAATCGTCATATGGGATTTGTATTCCAATTCCACCACTTGCTGCCCGAATTTACCGCTGCCGAAAACGTGGCCATGCCCCTATGGATAAACGGAGCAACTAAAAGTAAAGGTTTAAAAGAGGCCGGTGATATGCTGGCAAGTATAGGCTTAAGCGCACGCCTTAATAATAAACCGGCCGAGCTGTCGGGCGGTGAACAGCAACGTGTGGCCATAGCAAGAGCTTTGGTCAACAAGCCGTCTATAATTATGGCCGATGAGCCTACCGGTAACCTCGATAGCGCCAACGCCGCCGCCATCCACGAACTTTTTGTAGACCTGTGCCGCAATATGGGCCAAACGTTTATCATGATTACCCACAACGAGGAACTGGCCAAACTAACCGACAGAACATTGGTTATGAAGGACGGCCTTATTGTGCGTGAGGTGATTAACGGCGCCGCTCCAACCCGCTCTTAAGCAACTGCAAGGCAGCGTTTTATCATTTTGACGCCATGCCACCGCACGCGACCGTAAGAGCCTGCCGAAAGGCCGTTTTTTAAAGAAAATACATTTTCCTTTTCCGTTTAGCCAAAAAGTATATTTTTGCAGCATAAAATCAAATGCATTAGCCATGTCTGAAATTGCAAATCGCGTTAAAAAAATTATCGTGGACAAACTGGGTGTTGATGAGTCTGAAGTAAACCCCGAAGCTAGTTTTACTAACGACCTGGGTGCGGATTCTCTGGACACAGTGGAGTTGATCATGGAATTCGAAAAAGAATTCAACATCTCCATCCCCGATGAGCAAGCCGAGACTATCACCACGGTAGGTCAGGCTATCTCTTATCTCGAAGAGCACGTAAAGTAATTGATCATCTAATTTGAGTACTGAAAACGTTTCAATGAATTTACCGTTAAAGCGCGTAGTCGTTACCGGTATCGGTGCCCTTACACCTTTGGGCAATTCCGTACCCGAATACTGGGAAGGGTTGATTAATGGTGTATCGGGCGCCGATTTCATTAAACAATTCGACGTAACGAAGTTTAAAACCAAATTCGCTTGCGAATTGAAAAACTTCAACGTTGAAGACCATTTTGACCGCAAAGAAGGTCGTAAACTCGACCGTTTCTCGCAAATAGCCGTTGTGGCTGCCGATCAGGCGGTACAAGCGGCACGCCTTACAGAGCCGGGTATCAACCACGACCGCGTGGGTGTTATCTGGGCATCAGGTATAGGCGGTATGATTACCTTCATCGAAGAAATGAAGAACTTCCATGCCGGAGACGGCACACCGAGGTTCAACCCCTTCTTCATTCCCAAACTGATATTGGACATCGCATCAGGCCATATTTCCATGAAGTACGGTTTCCGCGGACCCAATTTCGCCACGGTAAGCGCTTGCGCTTCCTCTACCAATGCCATTATCGATGCGTTTAACTATATACGCCTCGGCAAAGCCGATGCAATAGTTACCGGCGGCTCCGAAGCCGTGGTTACCGAAGCTGGTATAGGTGGTTTTAACGCCATGAAAGCCCTTTCGGAGCGCAACGACGACCCCAAAACGGCAAGTCGCCCCTTCGACCTTGATCGTGATGGTTTTGTACTGGGCGAAGGTGCAGGTGCCGTGATTCTTGAAGAATACGAACATGCCAAACGCAGAGGCGCCACCATTTATGCCGAAGTAGCCGGCGGTGGTATGAGTGCCGATGCTTATCACCTTACCGCTCCCCACCCCGAAGGATTGGGCGTTATCAACGTAATGCGCAACGCTTTGGAAGATGCAAATATGAAGCCCGAAGACATTGACTACATCAATGTGCACGGTACATCCACTCCGCTGGGCGATATTGCCGAACTGGTAGCGATTAAAAAGGTATTTGGCGATCATGCATATAAGCTGAACATAAGCTCCACAAAATCGATGACGGGCCACTTACTGGGTGGTGCAGGTGCAATTGAGGCAGTGGCCAGCATTATGTCGGTAATGCATGATATGGTGCCCCCCACCATCAACCACTTTACAGACGATCCGCAGATTGATCCGAATTTGAACCTAACCTTCCATAAGGCACAGGCAAGAAAAGTACAGGCAGCATTAAGTAATACATTTGGCTTCGGCGGACATAATGCGACCGTAATTTTCAAAAAATTTGAAGAATAACCCTTGCGCCGATTTACGTCTCGGATACTGCATTTTTTTTCGCCTAACAAGCAACTGCTGCTGCAGTTGGAACATATCTTGGGGTATACGCCCAAGCATCTGCCTTATTACCAGTTGGCATTGATGCATCGCTCCAAAATAGAGGAACTGGCACAAAACAACGAGCGGCTGGAGTTTTTGGGCGACGCCATATTAGGCTCCATTGTGGCGGAATACCTGTTTAAAAAATATCCTTACCAATCGGAGGGCTACCTCACCGAACTGCGCTCACGTATTGTGCGTCGCGAAACACTCAATAACGTGGCCGTGCGCATGGGCTTGCAAAAGCTGGTGCAGTATAATGAAAACGACCGCGGACTGAGCCGTAGTCATATATTCGGTAATGCCCTCGAAGCCCTTATAGGGGCAGTATATCTTGACCAAGGCTTTATCCGCACCCGAAGCTTTATCATGCAACAACTGATAAAGCCGTACATAGACATTGACCTGCTGGAAAGCACCGATACCAACTATAAAAACAAGCTGCTGAGCTGGGCGCAAAAGAATAATCGCATCATTTCCTTCGATACCATAGATGAGAAAGCCGAAGGCTCGCGTAAGATATTTACCATCGGTATTATGCTGGAAGGAGAACTGGTATCTTCAGGCTCCGCTTACAACAAAAAAGAAGCCGGCCAGGTAGCCGCGCAAAAGGCCATTGAGGTGTTATCTATCTGATACATAATCTTCCTCCAAATGTAACTTATGAAACAACCTATGTGCGGAGGGTGCCAATATCAGCCCTATATTGGTAATAAATACCACACCGCTAAATAAGGCATAAAACGAGGAAAAGAGTTTTCCCGACACGGATTTAATTTCTACAACCGGCCCCATTCCGCTCAATATCATACTTGCGTTATGTAGTGCGTCTATCCATGCTATATCATCCGTATAGTGATATCCCAATACTCCTACGGCCAAGCAAATTGACAATATTATCACGGCCATAATCAGGTTACGCAATACGCGATTATAAAATACCGGTAACGGAGCCAAGGATTCGCTTTTATGCTCGTACATATGCAGGCGTCAATGACATTTAAAATGCTCGAAAGGCTCCTTACAGGAGAGGCATTTATATAATGCCTTACAACTTGTGGGGCCAAAGCCGCTCACCGGCTCCGTTTCTTTGGAGCCACAGCGCGGGCACGGTACTTCGTCCTGCTCAAAAAGCCCTAAAGCATCGGCAGACTTGCGACCCGGTGGTGCAATACCATACTCCAAAAGTTTATGCTTGCCATCCTCACTCATCCAATCGGTAGTCCATGCGGGGCTAAGCTGCTGTGTGATGGTTACCTTTTTTACACCGCGGCTCAGCAATGCCATGCGTATGTTCATGCTAATCATATCCATGGCGGGGCATCCGCTGTAGGTTGGTGTAATCACCACTTTGGCCTCACCCGTATGTTCATCAAACGATGCATCACGCACAATACCCAAATCACCGATGGTTAAGACCGGCACTTCGGGGTCTGTCACTTCGTTCAACCATTCCTTTATCCTTTCTATCGTTACACTCATCGCTTATAAAAATGATTGTTGATTAGCCCCTCGCCGTTGGCCTGCTTGGATAATACCGTTGCATTTGCGGGGCGCAACTGTAACTCGTCTAATGCTATATAGGCCGGTGAGGGATTATTTACCACCATGCACTTAACCAACTTGGTGCCTTTAGGCAATTTAATCATTTTACCCGCACGAAACCACATGCCTTTACTATCCAACGGTACAATCTCCACGGTATGCCGCACCAAGGTATCCGCATTATCGTCAAATACATCCAATATAAAATAAGGCAACACCGGGTCGTCGGTACGCACCTTTACCCAAGCGGAAAATTCGTATTGAATTTCTTCAGCCAAAGGTCTTGAATACCGACATTCCGCAATATACTTTTCCTTTCCCTTAATCACGGGCATTGATGATTTACCATATAAGGGTTCTCCTCCACCTTCCTCAAAATGGTTCACCATATAAGGTACTTCGCAACCTATACAGGTATCGCCTGTAGTCATGGCATCATAATATGGCGCGGTCGTATCTGCTATGCGTCGGTCGTTTGCCAACGCTTTACCGGGGTATAAAGCGTATACTTTAAAATAGTATGCACTGTCTATCAATTCCGCGGTTTCCAATATATATGCACTCTCTTTATCCGGCGGAATATCGTTATACGTCATTACCAAAAACGGCTTCTCGTCTGCATGCAGTAAGGGTTTATCCGTATATGGGCCACCACCTGTTTTGGCTTGTGCCAACGCCTGAGACCATGAAGAACGCGACATCATGGCATCTGCCATCGGCAACCCGGTTTGCAGCGAAGCACGCATCGCAAGCGTGATTGCCCAATCCATCTTGGTGTTTAGTGTAAATTTCTCCGTTCCAACATGGTAATAGGGTATTAGTAATATAGCTTGAAAATCTGTCGGCGTGTGTCCATGCTTATGTAAAAATTCACTCCAATCAAAATCATAAAAAAACGCCATATAGCCGTCTCTTGCCCCTTGCAACCTTTTGCGGCTATAATTCATGTAACCGTTGCATTCCAAAACCCATAATATGATAAACAAACCCAAAAACCCGAAAGCTTTTAGTTTGTTCCGTTCACGCATAACCTTAAACCAATGCACAAACAGTATCACCGCAAGTACCGTAGCGGTATAATAAAACAACCATGAGAAACGCCCCATTGAACGGAATTGCTTAAAGGCGGGCACATAGTCGAGCAGCCACTTCATACCCCATACAAACGGCACACCCATAGCCAGCAAGAGTGATGCGACACTCATAAATATCCATATCCGCGAAAAACCTTCTTCCGATATTTCCGGTCCATGAACCGGTCGCTTTTTGATTTTACGCGCCACCGCGATAACTATGGCCGTTATCAACACTATGATTACCGCCAAGCCCAAATAGGTAGAACCTTCACCGGGCTCCTTCATGATATAATCCGGGTACAATTCATTTAACCCGCTCCATATCTGCGACATTCTCGACATTAATATATCTTCGCCCGTGGTGCCGTTGCTCAATACCCCAATCGGTGTTACCGGGCGGTCTTTCACCGGGTCGGTAATCCGCATGGTAACTTGTATGGTACCAAATACGGCGGCCACAGTAACCATAAGCGGCAATACGTGCTTCACCTTTCCCCCCACCGTCCCGGGCGTCAGCAGGAAATAACCGGCGGCATAAAATACGGCCCATATCAATATCACAGCGCCAAAGTAGGGATGAATGAACGACATGAGCAGGCCCATAAACAGTATATACACGGTATACCGGAGCTTTGCCGTGTGGTGATACTTTATGCTCCAGTAAAACAACATAGGTATCACGCAATAGTAACTCAGTCCGTAGTGTCCGAATATGCGCTGCATTTGCGGTGACATCACAACAATGCAACCGGCAAATAAAACAGCCATCGCATAAGGCACCTTAAACACCCTAAGTATCTTATAGGTATAAATTACTGCGAGAAATACCCCGAATACGATAGCCGAGTATAATATACCAATCAGGTCTTCTCGGGTAAAATGAATCATATCGCGCAGATAAGCAAGGGTAACAGATAACGCAGGCTGTCCGTCCACATAAACGATATGCTCACCATACGGGTAGTTCATCCCCGTGAACCACAAGCCTTTGCCATACAATGCATGGTACAGAAACGTAAAGTAGTTTTTGCTGGCATCTCCGCCCAATTCCAAATTGAGCAATCGGGGAGATTCAACCAGCTCCGGCAGCATCAGGTAGGTAACCGCTGCGGCAAAAATCATGCAGACCAACATCCATATGGTAGCGGGCTTGCGCATGACTATTTGAACATGAGTTTTACCAGGTTAAACACTTCGGGTAACAGAATACTATAGTTTACCTTACGGAATTGCACCCCGGCCTTCAATATCACGGGGATAGGCAAAATGTCGTGCTTGGCCTTATACGCATTGCGTATAAATTCCAAATCAAACAGGTAGCGGTTTACCGTTGTGGAAAGGAATATGGGTTTGATATTTTTCCTAAAACCCTTCAGCCCGCATTGCGTATCGGCTGTGGGAATGGAAAAGAAAGCGCGTATCATACGTCGCAGCATTTTGGAAATAAATCTGCGACTCGGAGGTACATTATCATAATACACTTCGTTCTTCACCCCTATTACCACATCTGCCTTGCCGGCTTTAAGCGCGTTATATATCTCCAATATACTGTCGTTGGTATACGGAAAGTCTATATCGGTATATAGAATAATATCGGTATCGGCTCGGCTCACACCTTGCCTAATGGCATAACCCTTGCCTTTATTGCCGGGATAGGAAACGAATAATGATGTAGGTATTTGAGCCTGTATAAATGCTGCCTGCTCGGCTGTAGCGCCATGAGTGCTTCCGTCATTCACCAGTATCAGATGTACGGGTTCCGCTATCCGGCTTGCTAGCAAAGCGTATTGCTCCGCCACATTCTCATGCCAGTTTTCGGGAGGGTTATAATATGGTAGTACTATGGATACGGCCATGAAATGCGGAAAGTTAAACCCGGCTATGCATTAGGTTACCACTCCATACCGGGATATGCCCGCTGCATGAATTGTAACTCAGCAAGTATATAACCCAAGTGTTCGGTATGCGTTCCCGTTTTACCACCTCTGTGCATCCACACGTCGGCAGGGCGCGTTATTGTGGCCTCTTCCAATATGGCATTCACCTTTTCGTTCCATAAGGGTGTAATCGCTTCCACATCGGGCGCTATGCCTTTCGTAAGCATCACCTTGTCTGCCTCACTCGGCAACATGGCTTCACCCGTATACATCCATAGGTCATTTACGGCGTTTTGTATACGATTGTGACTTTCGTCCGTACCGTCGCCCAAGCGTATCATCCACTCGCTGCTCCAACGCAGGTGATACGTTACTTCTTTCAGTGATTTCTCGGCAATGGCGGCGAGCTGCGCATCCTTGCTTTTCACAAGTCCGCTATAGAAAAAATAATTGTAGGCATCATAAAAAAACGAGCGTGCCACGGTATAAGCCCAATCCTTATTGGCTTGCTCGGTAAGTTGCAAGTTCTTGAAATCCCAACCGTCTCGTAAGTAGGCCAAATCATCCTCATCTACCGCACTACCGTCTTTTATTACCGCCGCAAAAGCGGGAGAGATGAATGCTTTGCTTTTTTCTTCGTCGGGTAAGACATTAAATACCTCTGCGGCGTATTGATACAAACTACGCGCCTGGCCCAAGTGGTCCAAGGCAATGTTGGTAATGGCTATATCCTGCTCCAAGATAGGGCCGTGTCCGCACCACTCGCTCATTCGGTGGCCCAGTATCAGGGCATTATCCGCTATTTGTAAAGTATAATTCAGTAAATGACTCATTGGTTCCGTATTCGCGGGAAATATTACATGTGTTTCAACTCGTCGGGCAAGTTATAGAACGTTGGGTGACGATACACTTTATCGTTGGCCGGGTCGTACATGGACGATGATTCATCGGGATCGGAAGCATGAATGTATTTGCTTTCCACCACCCAAATGCTCACCCCTTCCATACGGCGCGTGTACACGTCACGAGCGTTTTCTATCGCCATTTGCGCATCTGCGGCATGCAGGCTGCCGGCGTGTTTATGGTCCAATCCCGCTTTACTGCGAATGAATACTTCCCACAGGGGCCATTCGGCTTTGTTTTGTGTCATTGTGTTGTTTGGTGTAATTAAAACAACATTGGCTACAAGCCTGTAGCCAATGAAAATATTATGCTGCTTTCGTATTTGCCTTTGCTGCGCGCTCTTTGCGCTTGGTTGCGTGTGCCAGCGCCGCATCCCTCACCCATGCACCTTCTTCCCAAGCTTTTTTGCGGGTTTCCAGGCGCTCTTTGTTGCAAGGGCCGTTGCCTTTCACCACGTTCCAAAATTCGTCCCAGTTAATGGCACCATAGTCGTAATGTCCGCGCTCTTCATTCCATTTCAGGTCTTTATCGGGCACTTCCAATCCAAGTATTTTTATTTGTTCCACCGTTACGTCTATAAACTTTTGGCGAAGCTCATCGTTGGTAAAACGCTTAATGCGCCACCTCATGCTTTGTGCCGTGTGCGGGCTGTTCTCGTCAGAGGGGCCAAACATCATAATGGAAGGCCACCACCAGCGGTTCAGCGCGTCTTGCGCCATTTTCTTTTGTACATAGGTACCGTTGGCCAGTGTCAACATTATTTCAAACCCTTGGCGCTGGTGAAAGCTTTCTTCCTTACATACACGCACCATGGCTCTTGCATAAGGTCCGTAAGATGTGCGGCAAAGCGGCACCTGGTTCATAATGGCGGCACCGTCTACCAACCAGCCTATGGCGCCCATGTCGGCCCAGGTAAGTGTGGGGTAGTTAAATATGGATGAATATTTGGCTTTACCGCTGTGCAGTTGTTCCAACATTTCGTCGCGGGTAATACCCATAGTTTCGGCCGCGCTGTATAGATACAGCCCGTGGCCACCTTCATCCTGCACTTTGGCCAGCAATACGGCTTTGCGGCGCAAGCTTGGGGCGCGGGTTATCCAGTTGCCCTCGGGCAGCATACCCACTATCTCGCTATGCGCGTGTTGCGATATCTGGCGAATAAGCGTTTTACGATATTCGTCGGGCATCCAATCACGCGGTTCTATTGAAACTTCGTTATCTATCTTATCCTCAAAAGCCTGTTCAAAAGAATGCACGGTCATTGCTAAACTGTTTTTTACGAATTACAAAGATAACATTTAACGGCCAAACAAGGCAAGGCCTAATGCAAGCAAAATGATAAAAAATCGCATCTGTCTATAGCCATATAACACTACCCTACTGCGCAAAGATGAACCTCAGCGTTACACCCGCCCTTGTGGTGGTGGTGGGGTATGAACTGGTGATATACGGTATACTCTTCCGCCTGTCGTAGAAGAAGCGCAAGGTGAGCTTATCGCTGATGATATAGTCTATCGAGGGCGAAACGGTTACCACTTTTTGCCCGCGTGTGGTTACGCTCACGTTTTGCGCCAGAAAGTTGTTGCTGCTTATGTCATCGCGCAGGCTTATATCCAGCTTCATGTTTAGGTCGTTCTTCAGCTTACGCACCCCGAATATCTCAAAGGGCAGTATCAACCCCCTTACGCGGTAACCCGCGCCAATCACATACTCCGTGCTGCGTGTTTCGCTCACTTGGTAATCTACAAGGCTCAGGCTCACCGTCCGGGTCTTGCGGTATTCCAAGCGTGCGGTAAGGTTGTTCTTGAAGGCCGCGTCTACACCAACCAGCGGGCTAAACTGCTCGGATATGGTAATATTGGGCACTTGGTAAAACGGTACGAAGTTGCCCGAGTTGGAATCTATAAATGAGGGGAAACTGAGGCTGTATATATCTTGGTAGTACAGCGATGATATAAAGCTGTTCATGGCTAACGTACCGCTATAGTTATGGTTAATTACCAGGTTGTTCAATATCGGTTTGAATACCGCCAACTTCGACAGACCGTTGTAGGTTACACGCCAGTTGGGCTTCGGCATAAAGTTGCGGAAAGGATTGGCACGTATACCTATGGTATTGTTATCTACCAAGCCTACCTCACGTGCATTCTTACCGCTATATGCCGCTATAAATGAGGGCACCAACACATCCTGCGAATAACCGGTATACCCTTTCTTGTAGTTGGGGTCGTTGGGGTCGTTCACATTACCGCTATAGGGGTTGGCGGCTCCCAGGCGCTCCGATAGTATCTGCCTGTTGGTCATAAACTCCTTAAACGTTCCGGAGTTCACATCCGATGATTTGAACAGGGTTTTAAGACCTATATAAGATACGGTAAACGAACCGGTTTGGTAGGGGTTGTTGTGCGTAAACTCGCCGGAGCCGGTAAGCGTTGTGTCCTTAAACAGCTCGTTATGCGATTTGGAGAAGCTCTTCGTCAGCGTCAAATCTATACGGAAGTCTTTTATAGGCTCCAGTGTCGTAAGCAGGTTCAGGTTCTGCGAATATTGTTGCTGGAACAGGCTGTTGAACAAACTGTCTCGGCTCAGTCGGTTTTGCAGTGCCTGCGCTTCCAGCCACGCACGGTCAGGTTGGTAACCGTATATAAAGTCGAACCCGGGCGCCATGCTGTAATTGTTGATACCCATAAAGCGGGTACTGTCCATATACCCGGGCAATGTGGTACCGGAGTTTTCGGAGAAGTTGATGGTAGAACGTTTTACCATCGTAAGCATACGGCCGGCAAAGCGCTCCAAGTCGTTCACTTCGGCGGGTTGTGCACGCTTTTTCTTGCGGGCTTCTTTACGCTCTTTCTTAAGTTTTTCTTTTTCCGCCTTCTTCAGTTCGGCAAGCTGCTTGGCTTGCAATTTCCTCACGGAATCAAGTTCCTTATCGCTTAGCTTGGATGCTTTACCGGCTATGCTGGTATCTATAACGGGCGGTTGTACTTTTGCGGAATCCGCTTTTTTGGCCGTATCCTCGGGCAAGGCCTTTGGCTTTGCCGCCGGGCTGTTGGGGCGCGATGCGCGCAGGTCTTTAACCTTACGTGTGTTTTCTTCCGGCTTTTGCGGCGCGCCCGGCACTTGTGGCTGATTTTTGTTGCGGGTGTTTGCCGCGGGTTTCGGTTGGTTTACCGCGCGCAGCCATTTGTTCTTGTTATATAATTGGGTAAAGTTCAGTTCACCGGCTATTTGCTTGGTTTGTGTGTTACCCAATGTATTACCCAAGTTGCGCGCCAGTTGAGATGCCGCGGTCCAACTATAAGTATTGCCATAGGTCAGGCGCAGGCTCGTCCAGTCCGTAATCGGTAGTTTTTGCAATGGCAGGTTATAGGTACCCGTAAACTCTTGCGTGTAAAAAGTATTACGCCCGAAGGTCTTTATCTTGTTCCACAAGCTGTCTTGCTTTTCGGCCGTGTTTATTCTTCCGTAAGGCTCGTCTATACGGGAGTTATTGGTAGCCTTGTATTCAAAAGACAAAGAACGTGTCAACTCCCACCTGAAATTATACGCGCGTGTCCACAAGAAATTTTTGTAGAAGGTAGGTTGTATCTCAAACGGACCATCGGATATATTGCGCACCTTGGTTTCGTTGAAGGTACGGTTCAGGTCTGTACGGAAAGTAAAGTTGGACGGCAACGGGTTGAAGTTGAAATCTTTAATCAACGCCAACCATTTGGAGCGCGATTTGATACTTTTCTTAAACGGTTCTATCGAGCGCGACTTGATGGCATAGGTATAGCCCAGGCCGGCTTTCTGGTTCACCAGTTCATCACGCTCCAGCAGCGGGTTGCGTTTAAACTGTTGGTTGTATGCCAAGCTCACGTCGAAGTTACGTACACTCCAAGGTTTGGCCGGCGCACTTTGCTTTTCGGGGTTACCCAATATGCGCACGTTGGAGAAGTTGACACTCTTGATGGCCGTATAATCCTGCGCCGCTTTACGCATAGAGTCTCTTTGCCTGCCATCACGCGCCGAAGCCAGTTTATCGTTATACTCCACATCCAAATCATAGGGGTCATATTGCGGATTGCTGATATTCTCGGAGTAACCGAGGAACACCGGCAACTGCACACCCCACTGCCGCGGCATCAGCTTACCCAGGTTCAGGTTGGTAGATGCGTTGTATTGGTAGAAATTATCGCGGAAGCGTTGGTTCAGTTTTTGGTCTATGTTGCCATAGCCTTGCGTATGCATGGTACCGCCGAGGTTCACATTACCAAGGTCTGCCAGTTGCACGCTTACTTTACCTGCAGCCGCATAGCCGGGTGTTTCGTTCAACCCAACCATACGGAATTCGTTAAACCATACTTCGCCGCATTTTGCCAATCCGTCGTCTTGAGGGGTTTGGGTGGTTTTCTTCGGGTTGGCTATACCCAGCATGATGGTTTTGGCATCGCCTATGTTGGGGTTACCTATCACCACTATGGTATTACCTTTGGAGTCTTTTGTTTCGTAACGCATAAAGGAAGGCAAACCCTGCACGTTACGGTCGTTCTTCGCCTTCACCAGTTCGTCCAGTACCAGGTCTATGCGATTGGCTTCGGGCCACACACCGTCTGCGGTATTGGTGCCGGGCTGTGTTACGGCAAGGGGTACACTATACTCGTAGTAGTTATTGATAAAGTCACTACCAATACGGATAATGGCATGCATGTCTCCGTCGCGCAGGGGTGTTTGCCCCACGCGCGATTCAGCGTGTACAAACATGCGCAATCCTTTAAACTGGCGCATATCCACGCCTACCTCTTTAAACACCGCACGGGCATCACCATCCTTAAGGCCGCACACTTGCAATGCCAAAGCCTGCTCGTTCAGTTGCACGTTTTGGCCTGTGGCAACGGCAGCCTGTTGTCTTTGCACACCCGGAGGTATTATATAAGGTACCGGTTGGCGGTCGCTGTTTTCTTCCACGCTTACCGATGTTACTGCAAACTCCACGGTACGCAAATCGTCTTCGGGGATGTTCTCACCGGGATTTTGCAAAGAAAACAGGTAACGGCGCCAGTTGTTACGCCCAAGGTCTAACCGGGCAAAACGCAGGAACACACTGTCTTGGAATCCGGCCATAAACATGCGCATAAAGCGTATGGAACGGAAGTCTGCAATGTTACCTACTTTATTGGTGTATTCGCGAATAGGTATTTTAAACTGGTACCAGGTTTCCGAAGCGTTTTGCTGGTTGGGCAGCTTCACGTTGGAAACCTGCTTGTTAATGATATAATTGGTACCCACCTGCATATTGGGTGCAAGGTCTATACGATATTGATAATAATCTTCCGCTTCGTTCAGCGTATTATCGCGGTTAATATCCTCTGCCTCCGGTATGTTGGTACCTGCGGATGAAAAAGTTTGGGTCGCATCTGCCACCGGCGAGTTGCCGTGGGGGTTATTGAATTTCTTATAACGACCTATTACCCCGGGCTCATTTTTGTCATAATCGCTGCCGCGGAAATAATGGTAGTCATCGCTTGCGGGGTCATCCCTTAATTGTTGTAATACATCCGGGTTGAATGTGGCCCTTGCGGCAAGGTCGCTGAGGAAGCGAGAAAACTTGGCGCGCTCTTCTTCATTATCCAATCCGTCATAACCTACATCTTGCACCGCACGCGCCGCTTGGTCATTATCGAAGGCACGTGTTATCTGCTGCGAGAACTGCGGTGTATACCCCCATGTGCTTTCCTGCAGTTTGCTCAAGTCTTTAGGATAAGGAATACCGTTTTCAAAAGATTTGAAACCGTCTTTCAACACATCTTCGGAGATATCACCGAGGTTGATGTATAAGGAACCACCTTGCGAATTGGGCTGATTTATGAAGGGGTCCATCAACCAAAATTCTATAAACTCTACGTTGGCTTGCTCAAAATCGCTGTTGTCGATGGGTCGCATGATACCACCCCACCTGTTTTGCGGATTCAGCAGGAAGCCGTTATCATCTACCGTCTGCGGACTCGCATCAAAGTTGTAAGGACCGCGCTCGCGGGGGTAAAATGCAAGGTCAAGGGTACTCAAGGCATTTTGCAGTACGGTTGTGTTTTTTTGCGGGAACACGTCTTGTTGCTGTATCAGCCTGATGTAGTGCTGATTGGGGTCTTTCTTTACAAAATCAGGTACACCGGTATTGGGCTCCACCAATGATGGCTCCAAAAAGTACCAAGCCAATCTCGCCCTGTTTTTTCCATACTCCAAATCATTTATACGGTTGGCTTCGGGGAAGAGTGTGGTACCCGAACGATTCATGGCCCCCAAAGGTGTACTGGCCAGTGTCCAAGTATTGGCCGGGAATTTCAAATCGTAAGAACTGCGTGTACCTTCAAAATCGTCGATGTATACGGAACCTTCGGGGTCTAAGGCATCTATTTGCGAAGGGTGGTCGGGAAACAAACCGGCTACCTCGCCCGATGCGGTAATGAATGAAGGTGCGGTAGTGGAATATATCGGTAGCTTATCCAGTGCACGGGTAATGGCCGCCACTTCGGTTTGGTAGTTTGCGTCCAAACCTATCACCGAGTTTTTAATGGGGTCTTCACCGAAAGTGGTTTTTTGCGTGAATGGCCTTTCGGTAAGGCGCATAAAGGTACCGCCCACGTTCACCCTGTCGTTAAAGTAGTAATCGAAACGTGTACCTAAGAAGTTTTGCTGTTGAAAACCGAAGGTGGCATTATCCTCATATTGCACGTTGATGGGGATACCGGAGTTCAGGATACCGGAGTTCAATATTTTTAAGCGGCCCAATCCATAATCTATTTGGTAGTCCACGTTCTCCACCAGGCGCTGACCGCCGGCAGACACCGATACGGAGCCTTGAGGAATATTGAACCCACCGAGAAATATTTCCGAAGATGAGGAAGACCTATAGGAGCCTTTGATTACGTAGCGGTTGTTTTGCTGGAACTGGCGGGCAATGGTTTTGGTGGAGTCGTATAGTATGCTATACAGGTATTTGCGCGCGTTGAACGAATCCACGTGCCTGGCCAAATCCGAACCAAAGGGTTCCAATATAGGGAAGATGATTTTGCCCTGTTGGGTATTAATGGTGATTCCTTCCACAAAGTCGAAAATACCGTCGGGAGCAGGGTCATTCTGGAAGTTTAGCTTATCAAGGTTCAGTAAGGTGATGAGCGGTATACCGGCACTGGGGCCTTCGGGCAGGTATCGTTTTTCCCCTCCTCCGGGGTCTTGGTACAGCACATTCAGCCTAAACTCGTCTTTCGATACACCTAAACCGCCCAAGGCGTAAATGTTTTTCATCATCAGGTCCCACACAGGCTTATCAGGTGTGGCACCCGTACCTTTCAACAATTTCATAAACAGCACCTTTTGGTTGGAGGTACCGGTGGTTTGCGTAGGGTTGGTAGGGTTTTGCGTATTGCCCGAAGAAGTGGGCGGCAAATCTTCCGAGAATTCACCTACTTGGTACACGCGTCCGTTGTAAGAGTAGCGGTAAGCCACGGCCAGTACATCGGTAGGGTCCAGTTGGGTATTAATGGAGATATAGCCCAGTTGAGGATTGAAGGTAAACTCGGAAGCCGATAACTTTCTTGCCGTTACCGAAATATAGTTGGGAGACGAAGCCATATCATCGCCATACAGCGCCTGCACAAGACCGGTCACACTACCTTGATTACGCAACCCGGGGTTTTGTTGCAGACCGTTATACAGTTGGTTTGCATAGTTATCGGGCAGCCCGTTGGGTACAGATTTTACCGCACCGGCAAACTGTTCTCTATAAGGGTTAGCCTCACCCAAATCCATAAAAGCAGCTACGTTACGCACGCCTTCCGTGGCGCCTGTACGGTTGGTTACCCATACTTCTATTTTAATAATACTTGCCTGCGAATTGATGATGGGGAAGTTTTCCAACGCACGGTTATAGTTATTGCGGAAGTATTGCGCCAGCAGGAAGTGGCGGTTTTCCTCATACTCGTCGGCTTTTATGGCAAACTGTTGTGTTTGCGAGCCGCCCTGTATGGTAAGGCTCTGCCGTTTGGAGCGTTGTTGCGATACCACGCCGGTTACCCAAAGCTTACCAAACTGCAATTGTGTTTTGATACCGAACAGCGATTGCACCCCGTTTATCAGGCTGCTCTTCAGCGGAAAGCTAACGTTACCCGCTTCTATTTTTTTAATGATTTCGTCTTCTTTACCGGTATACTCCAGCTTTTGTACGTTCTGATAATCAAATGTGGCTTTGGTATTGTTGCTGATGTTCAGTTTCAACTTCTCACCCACGGTGGCCAGCAAGTTGATGTTCATCTGCATGTCAAAATCAAAGATGCCGTACTTCTGTGCGCGCAACGGCAGCGTGGGGTTTTGTATGTTTTGCCAGTTGCCGCCAAAAGTTACGTCTACGTTACCTTGCGGGCGCACGGATATGGTGCTTCCTCCAAATATGCGGTCAAACAAACCCTCTTTGTACATCTGGGGTAATTCCGGCTTTTTATTAAAGAGCGTCAAGGCATCCAGGCGGCGCTTCCAGTAAGTTTCCTCATCCTTCTCGGCACGGTATTTCATGTACTCGTCAAAGGTCATGAAGTTAGGCGCGGCATAGCGCTCGTCTTCTCCCAGTTGCTGGCGAAATTCGTAGCCGTTGCTGTCCGCATTATACTCCATGCTCCTCTTGATATTGGGCGGGTCTTGCAGGTCTATGCTTGTGGGCACCTCTTCGGTGGCATTGCGGCGGTCGTATATGGGAAATTTCAGGGGGCTGTCTGCGGCAGCAGTGGAATCGGGATTATCGGGGTCTTCAAACTCAAAATCGTAATCGCGTGCGGCGGCGTTCGCTATTGCCACCACAAGCGCAATAAACAACAATAATTTATATCCGAAAAAACTCCTACGCTCCAATCTTATTCCTGATTTTTATTACAGCACTCTTAGCGCCTGTTTTATTAATTCTTCGGTGGTTAACGAAGAAGCATCCTTGATTTTTTTGATGGCGCCCTCAGCAACACTCCTGGCGATACCCAAATTTACCAAAGCAAATAACGCATCTTCCGCCGTAGTATTGTGTTTGGCCTCTGTTATGCTACCATTATTTTCGCCGAGCGTGATTTTGCCTTTTAACTCTAAAATAATGCGCTGTGCCGTTTTGGCGCCAATACCCTTCACACGCTCCAATGCACGGCTGTCTTCCGCCGCTATGGCATGCTCCAACTCGCCGGGCGTAAGCGAAGACAATATGATACGTGCGGTTGTCGCTCCGACGCCACTTATGCTCAGCAAATGGCGAAAGGTTTGCTTTTCGCGCTCATCGGCAAAACCGTAAAGCACCCGGGCATCTTCTCGTATCTGTAAATGCGTGTATAGTCGGCAACGCTCGGCTTCACGAATTTTACCATAGGTATGCAGGGTTATGTTCACTTCATAACCGATACCGTTTACCGACAAATATATTAGAGACGGTGATTTGTAGGTCAACTCACCTTCCAGATATGCAAACATTTTTTACTAACTAATCCTTATTGCGAAAAATAATGTTTTTACTTTACATTGACGGGTTAAAGTCCCAAAATTGAAGTAAAGACTTTGTCAGAAGTTCGTCAAAAAAACTTACCGTCACCCGACAAAAAAAGCGGTATGAATTTTTCATACCGCTTTGCAAAAATAACATCTCTGCGAATATATTAATACCACCAGGGTATTTTGTTGCTCTTAAGCTTGTATACCAGCATTACCGAGAAGGTGGAATAGCTGTCCAATACGTCTTTGTTACCTCTTACCGCCCAGTCCGGATGGCTTACTGTAGGCTCTATGGCCCATGATTTATCCAGTATTTCTTTCGCCAATTGTGCTTTTTCAGGCGCAAGATACCTTTCCAGGTATTCGTCACTGGGGTATTCGCTACTTACGTTGTCCAGCCTGTCGGTCATAGACAAGCGCAGCATCCACTCCACGCCAAAGGAAAGGTCGTTGGTCAAATCCCAACGAAGACCCAAGCCGAGGGGTACGGCCAACTGGTAAGGACTGGTTTCGCGGGCAAATCCGGCTTTCGCTTTCTTTGTTTCAAAACCATCGCCTTCCACACGCAGGTCGCGCACGTCTACCCATTGTTTCCTTCCGGTAACGGGGTTGATGCGAGAACTTTGGGGGCGGAAGTAAAAACCGGCTATACCTGCGGCCACATAAGGCTGCATGCGCTTTGCGGCTCCTTTACTTTCGGTATTTATACGCAGGGGCATAAACTCGGCGATGAGTGATGTTTCCCACATGTTTACGCGAATATCCTGGTTGCGCAAATAGCGTTGAAACGCATCGGCTTCAATACTCTCCGCTTCTTTTGCTTTGTCTTCGTTCCATGCATCGGTTGCATACAGCGTACCGTAGTTCAGGTTCAAACGGAAGGCCAGCATCGGGTGCGCCGTATACCTGCCGAAAATACCGCCCATAAAGCAGGGCTTATCAAAATATTTGTCGTTGGTATAATGGTCTATCGGAGACAGCGTACCCACGTCACCCCACAGGTCGGATAAGCCGAAGTTCATGCCCACGGAAAAACCGGGGTGCTCCACATATTCCCTGGGTATGGCCGGCTGTGCGTATGCCGACAAAGATGCGGCGCTCACAAACAAGGCAAGCAAGCCACGGCGAATATTTTTTCGCATTTGCTCTAAGTTTGGGTTGAAGATAAAAAAAATTATTTTCCTTTAAAAATAGCTTTTCTTTTTTCTAAAAAAGCATTTGTGCCTTCTTTTTTGTCTTCGGTATCAAAACATTCGCCAAATCGTTTCACTTCGTTGGCAAATCCGTTTACGTCGCATTTGGCCGCATCGTTTACGCAGGCTATCACTTTGGCCACTGCCAACGGAGCTTTCGTACCTACTTTTTTCAGGATATCGCGTGTTTTGGAAACCAGTTCGGCAGCAGGGAATACGTGGTTCACCAAGCCCAGGCTTTTCGCCTCGTCCGCGCCTACCATATCCCCGGTCATCATCAGTTCCATGGCTTTACCCTTGCCTATCAGTTGGGTAAGGCGCTGTGTACCGCCGTATCCGGGTATCAGGCCGAGATTCACTTCGGGCTGACCAAACTTGGCACCTTCCGATGCTACCCTGAAATGGCATGCCATAGCCAATTCGCATCCCCCACCCAAAGCAAATCCGTTTACCGCAGCCACTATGGGCTTTGCCGAGTTCTCGATTTTATTGAAAACGGAATCCTGTCCTTTTTGCGCCAGTTCCGCGCCGCCTTTGTTATCCAGAGATACGAATTCGGATATATCGGCACCGGCCACAAATGCCTTTTCGCCGGCACCGGTGATGATGGCGCTCTTTATTTCTTCGTTGCCATATACTTCATCTATGGCTGCCGACAGTTCGTTGATAACGTCCTTGTTTAGGGCGTTCATTTTGTCGGGGCGGTTAATGGTAATGGTGAAAATACCTTCTTGCAGGTCTGTCAATAATGTTTGGTACATAAAATGCTTTGCTTGTGTGTATGTTTAAAAAAGTTCGCTTCTGTGTTGTTGCACCCATTCGGTAATGTAGCCGGCAATATCCCCGGTTGAGGCCCCGGGCGCAAAAAGCTTGCCCACACCCGCTTCGTTCAGCTTGGCCATATCCTCCTCAGGTATAATGCCGCCACCCGTGAGCAGCACATTGCTTAGCCCCTTTTCCTTCATCAGTTGCATTATTTTGGGGAATACGGTCATGTGGGCGCCGCTTAATATACTTACGCCTATGGCGTCCACATCTTCTTGCAAGGCGGTGTTTACCACCATATCGGCAGTTTGTCTCAACCCGGTGTATATCACTTCCATACCCGCATCTCTCAAAGCGGTGGCAATTACTTTGGCGCCGCGGTCATGTCCGTCAAGACCCACTTTGGCTACCAATACCCTTATCGGGCGCTGTTGTTTATCTGTCATAACCTGTTATAACGGGCAATAAAAGTAGTAATTTATTGTTCTTTTGGTAGCGCGCACCGCAACTCGTCTCGTTTTAAAAATAAATTAATATTAAACCTTCGTCGCCCGGCACACTCTATGTATAGTATTTAGACCGCAGATGAAAAAGTTTTGGCCCATAATGTTATTGCTCTTTTTCTCGCTGTCATCCGCCGCACAAAACGGTTGGTTTTTGGCGGGGTCAACGGGCATTGGCGTGGCCAATATCCGCGAAAGAGCTTTATACCCTTCTTCAAGCGTGAAAACGGGCATTCTTTCCTTTGCTCCCCAAATTACCGCCGGATACAGGTTGGGGCACCTGCGCTTCTCTGCGGGCTTAGCCTATTATCGTACCGGGTACACCCGCAAAAAACACACTGTTATATATGCCCCACCCACGCTCACACCCTACGAAACCGACTTACAATGCGTTTTCCGCCATTTGGCCATACCGTTAACCATTGGCTCTGAGCTATATTTATCCGACCGGTTAACGCTTTTGCCCCATCTCGGCACGGATATTTCCTTTAACCTCGGCGAAACGCTGATATACCGCAACGCGGCCAATACGTTCAGCTACTCCATCACCAATACCGAGTTTCATAACACTTACCACAGCGTAAGCCTTATCGGCAATGCCGGCATACGGCTGGAATACAAAATAGGTCGTGTATCGCTTTTCGCCGGACCTGCGGGGCGCTATATGTTGGGCGATTTTCTACGCAAGCCTTACAACCTCAGCCTACATCCTTACGGGCTATACTTCAACACGGGGCTGATATGGTTTCCGGGTAAAAGCCGAACAGCGGCTCAACCCGTTCTCACACGTTGAGCCATTAAGAATTAAGCTTACCTTTGCTGCCTCTTAAAAATATGCTATGAGCGAAGAAAAGTCGCTGAATTTCCTAGAAGAAATTATAGAAAACGACCTTGCCGCCGGCAAGTACCAAACCATACATACCCGGTTTCCACCCGAACCCAACGGCTACCTGCACATCGGGCACGCCTCGTCCATATGCCTCAACTTTGGGCTGGCCCAAAAATATAAAGGGCAATGTAACCTGCGCTTCGATGACACCAACCCCGTAACAGAGGAAACGGAATATGTGGAAAGCATCAAGAACGATGTGCGCTGGTTGGGCTTCGAATGGGACAACCTTTATTTCACATCCGACTATTTCGACCAACTATACGCCTTCGCCGTTAAGCTGATAGAAAAAGGCTTGGCTTACGTGGATGATTCCACTTCCGAAGAGATTGCCGCACTGAAGGGCAATACCATGGAGCCGGGTAAAAACAGTCCTTACAGAGACCGCAGCCCGGAAGAAAACCTACGCCTGTTTGATGAAATGAGGCAGGGTAAATACAAAGACGGAGAAAAGGTGCTGCGTGCCAAGATAGACATGGCGCATCCCAACCTGTTGCTGCGCGACCCTATTATCTACCGCATTAAGCATGCACACCACCACCGCACGGGCGATAAATGGTGCGTATATCCCATGTACGATTTTGCCCACGGGCAAAGCGACAGCATAGAGCATATTACGCACTCTATCTGCACGTTGGAATTTATACACCATCGCCCGTTATACGATTGGTTTATTGAGCAACTGGAAATATACCCCTCCCATCAATACGAGTTTGCACGCCGCAACCTCAGTTATACGGTAATGAGCAAGCGCAAACTGTTGCAACTGGTAAACGAACATCACGTTACAGGCTGGGACGACCCGCGCATGCCCACCATCAGTGCCATGCGCCGCAGGGGCTACCCCGCCGCAGCCATACGCCAATTTTGCGACACCATAGGCGTGGCCAAGCGCGAAAACATGGTGGATGTAGGTCTGCTTGAGTTTTGTGTACGCGAGCAACTGAATAAAACCGCAAAACGCGTAATGGCAGTACTCGACCCCGTGAAACTCGTGATTACCAACTATCCTGTGGGACAAATCGAAGATGTGGAATTGGAGAACAATCCCGAAGATCCCGAAGGCGGTACACGCAAAGTGCCGTTTTCCGGTGAACTGTGGATAGAGCGCGAAGACTTTATGGAAGAACCTCCGAAAAAATTCTTCCGCCTCGGCCCCGGTCTTTCCGTACGCCTCAAAGGCGGGTATATCGTTACCTGCACCGGCTTTACCAAAGACGATAACGGCAACGTTACCGAAGTGCATTGCACATACATACCCGAAAGCAAGAGCGGCCATGACCAAACCAACCTGAAAGTAAAAGGTACCATACACTGGGTAAGTGTGGCGCAAGCCAAAACCGCGGAGGTACGCCTGTATGACCGCCTGTTTAAGGTGGAAGACCCTTCAAACGAAGAAGGCGATTTTAAAGACCACATCAACCCCGGTTCTTTGCATATACTGCCTGCCGCATATATAGAACCGGCCTTGGCCGATGCCAAAGCGGGTGAGCAGTTCCAGTTTTTACGCAAGGGCTATTTCTGTGTGGATACGGAAAGTACGACGGACAAGCTGATATTCAACCGTACGGTTGGCCTTAAAGATACCTGGGCCAAGGAGTCGGTTAAAAACTAACGATAAAACAAAAAAGGGAGTGACTTTGTCGCTCCCTTTTTTATGATTACTTACCGGCAATTACCGATATTTCTACGTTCACACCTTTGGGTAAGCCAGCCACCTGAACGGTTTCGCGGGCAGGCGCATTTTCTTTGAAATAGCTGCCATATACCTCGTTTACACGGGAAAATTGTCCCATGTCCATAAGGAAGATGGTACTCTTCAGCACATTCGAGAAGTCCATACCGGCTTCTTTCAATACGGCTTCCAAATTTTCCATCACCTTTTGAGTCTCGGCTTCTATGCTGTCTTGTACCAGATTGCCGGTGGCGGCATCCAAGGGTATTTGTCCCGATACGAACAGCAAATTGCCGAATTGCACGGCCTGATTATACGGTCCTATGGGAGCCGGTGCGTTATCTGTACGAATTATCTTTTTCTCCATAATGCCACAAAAGTAATATGCATCGTAATTTTGCACGCAATCGTGAAATATATATTACATATAGATACCTCCGGAGACAACGGCTTTATTGCATTGGGTGCAGATGGCCAAACCGTAGGATATAAAGAAATGACCGACGCCCGCAACCAGGCGGCAGAGATTAATGGCCATATAGAAACATTGCTAAAAGATGCAGGTATAACGATGCAAGACTTGGCTGCGGTAGCCGTATGCGGGGGGCCGGGCTCATATACCGGTTTACGCATAGGTTTAGCCACCGCAAAAGCACTCTGTTATGCTTTGGATATACCGCTGATGCAGCATGATAGGCTGTCTTTAATGGTATTAGGACAGTGTCATAATTTTTTATCGGAATATGAGGTTTATATGGCTATTTTGGCCGCAAGAGAGCAAGAATACTTTATTACCACATATAACAATAATTTTGAGGCAATAATAGCGCCTCAACATGTAACGGAGGACGAAATAACATTGATAATCAATGAATTAAACGTCAAAACCCTTATAATTGGCGATATTTCGGTTACTCTAAAACAAATAATAAAATCAGACATAATTGAGGACCGGCGCATTAAAACAGAAACTTGGATAATGTATGCGTTTCGTCAATTTAATTGTAATGATTTTGTCAACTTATCCACCGCGGAACCGATTTATTTAAAGCAAGTTTACACGCATAAATCTAAGAATATCAGCTAATTAAGCTAATTTTAAGGTCTATTTATCCACTTTTTAACTGTGGTTTAACAGTTTTTCCGCATATATTGTTGGCTCATATTTATTAATGCCGTATGTTTGCACTCGGAATCAACTATTTCATTCAATATAACATTACGCAGGTAATGTGTATTATTAACCTCTGTAAAATTTAGATTAAACAATGGAAACAACAACATCGGCAAACACGTTGGTTATCCGTAAGGACGAAGGATCGAACGAACAGATTAAGCTGGATTACATGGCTGTTAAAAACGCGGCTATGACCCTGAGGGCTATCAATCACAAACTGCGTCAGCAAATCATCAAATTGCTGGAAGAAAACAAACGCATGAACGTGACGGATATTTACGTGAAACTGCGCCTGGAGCAGTCGGTTGCTTCTCAGCACCTGGCTATCCTGCGTCGTGCAAACATCGTAATCACCGAGCGTGACGGTAAGTTTATCCACTACGCGCTTAACCATGCGCGTATTGCCTCTGTAGCCAAGTTTGTAAACGACTTGGTTAACTCCGACGAGGGTTAATTATTTTTCAACTATTTAAACATAAAAAACCATCCGTTAAGGATGGTTTTTTATTTATTGACCTTTTATCTTATTCCAGGTATCGTAAAGCGACTCCTGCGGCGGACGGTCTGCCGGTATTTCTCTTAGCGGCTCGCAGGCCACAAGGCTGTCGTGGCAATCTTGCGGCAGCATTTGATAAAGGCGGGTACCTTTGGTTTTCCAGGCTATCATTTCATCGCTTACCTGTTTTATTATCTTACCCGGGTTGCCCACCACCAGGCTGCGCGGCGGTATTATGGTATTGGCAGCCACAAAAGCCATGGCACCTATGATGCTTTCATCCCCCACCTCCACTTCATCCATTATTACCGAATTCATACCTACCATCACATTGCGGCCTATGGTAGCCCCGTGGATTATGGCGCCGTGCCCTATATGCGCACCTTCTTTCAATAATATCGTAACACCGGGAAACATGTGTATCGTACAGTTTTCCTGCACATTGCAGCCGTCTTCAATCACTATACCGCCCCAATCGCCCCTCAAGGCCGCACCCGGACCTATATATACGTCTTTGCCTATAATAACGTTTCCGGTTACCGCAGCCTGCGGATGCACAAATGCACTCGGGTGTACCACAGGTATAAAACCTTTGAATGAATATATCATGAACCAAAGTTAAAAGGATTGGCGCAACCGCAAAGCTCATCGGCTTGCCGCCAAAGCGGGCATCATCTCCGCCGATGCGGCGATACGGGCATTTAAAAAGCCGGTGTAGGCCGCTCGGGTAATTTCCGGCTCCGTATCGGGGAATGCTTCCGCAAGCCAGTCATGAGGCAGTAAAGCGGCAATACGTGCAATTACTTCGGGAGTAAGGTTTGCCCTAAGCTCGCTGTCTGCTTCGGCAAGGCGGGTAGCCTTAGGCAGCAACACATGGTCTTTAAGCGGCAGAAAAGGTTTACGTGCCTGTTCTTCGGTAGGCAGCCCCGAATGATGATGATACAAGGCTGCGCCGTGGTCTATCAGCCATAGTTCTTCGTGCCACATCAGCATATTGGTATTGCGTGCGGTGCGGTCCACATTCACCAGCAGGTTATCCAGCCATACTATTTTGGAAGCAAGTTCGCTATCGGGGGCTATAACCGCCGGGTCGTAGGTAATGGCGCCGGAAAGATAATGTAATCCCAGGTTTAGCCCGCGACTGGCTTTCAGCAGGTCTTGTATTTCCTCATCGGGCTCGGTGCGGCCAAAAGCTTCGTCCAACTCGGCAAATACCAACTCGGGAACCTTTAAACCTGCGGCTCGGGCTATTTCGCCACCCAGCAACTCGGCAATCAGTGTTTTCACACCCTGCCCCGAACCTCTAAACTTTAACACGTACAGGAAATCGTCATCGGCCTCGGCAATGGCGGGCAAGGAACCGCCCTCGCGCAGGGGCGTTACGTATCGCGTTACATGTACGGTTCTCAGGCTGTTCGTATTCTCGGCCATAGCAAAAGCAAGATAGACCAAATTTAGTTAGTGGTGTAAAGAAGAAAAGTTGTGAAAAGCTTATCTAAAGTCCCCTGCGAATGATACCACCGGCTATTACATCGTCGCCTTCATAAAACACGGCGCTTTGGCCCGGTGCTATGCTGTTTACCGCATGTGCAAAGTCGGCCTGTATCATACCGCCTTCATGATTAAACAAGCGGCTCTCCGTACCGGGGTCGCGGTAGCGTATCTTGGTGATGGCTTCCATCCCGTTGGGTATGCTGTCGTATTTTATCATATTTATACCGCCTACCAGCATGGCGCTTTCCTGCAGTTCGTGCGCTTCGCCCAATACCACGGTATTCGTTTCCGGTACTATCTTGGTTACAAACACGGGCTTGCCCAAAGCTATATCCAAACCCTTGCGTTGGCCTATGGTATAAAACGGATAACCGCGATGTTTACCTACCACGGTACCGTCGGCCATTACAAAGTCTCCGCCTTCCACACGTTCTTCCAAGCCGGGTATTTGGCGCTTCAGGAAACCGCGATAATCGTTATCGGGCACAAAGCATATTTCATAGCTCTCCGCTTTTTTAGACAGTTCCACATAGCCCATCTCGGCAGCCAGTTGACGCACTTCGGTTTTCAACATATCTCCCAAGGGATATATGCTGCGGCTCAGGCAATCCTGCCCCAAGCCCCAAAGCACATAGCTTTGGTCCTTGGTAAGGTCTTTGGCGCGAGACAGTACAAAACGGCTGTTTTCTTCCCGCACCTTTACATAGTGACCGGTAGCTATAAAATTGCAATTCAGCGCATCCGCACGCTTTAGCAATGCCGCCCATTTGATATGTGTATTGCACAGCACGCAGGGGTTGGGCGTGCGGCCGGCCATGTACTCGTCTACAAAATTGTTGATTACCGAATCGCCGAACTCTTCACGTATATCCAACACATAATGCGGGAAACCATGTTCCACCGCCGCGGCGCGTGCATCGTTAAAAGAATCGAGGTTGCAGCAGCCGGTTTCCTTTTTCCCGCTCCCGCCGGAATGGGCATAATCCCATGTCTTCATGGTAATACCCACCACCTCATAGCCCTGATTGTGCAACATAAGCGCGCTTACGGTACTGTCTATACCGCCACTCATCGCCACCAATACTTTACCGTTCCTGCTCATCTGTTCGGAAAATTGAAGCTGCAAAGGTACGGTTAATAGCGCAATGGCTCAATCGGCAATGGCTCAATTGAAAAAAACAATAAGTTTAAGCGCATGGCTTCAAACGGCCGGAGCAATCATACAAGTATTGAGAAATAGAGCAATTGCACCCTTCAGCAATTAACTTTGCCTTATGCAATACTCCGTATCCTTTCCGGGTGGCGAGGTCACTTACGCTTTCGACGGCTCTTTTGCCCGTTTACGGGAGTTTGCGGGCACCGATGCCGTAATTATTACCGACAGCAATGTGGCTGCTCTGTATGGCGCAAACCTTACGGGTTTTAAAACGGTGGTAATACCGGCGGGGGAAGAACAAAAAAGTTGGCAGATGGTGGAGCGCATAGCCGCACAACTCTTAGAACATGAGGCGCACCGCAAAACCACTTTGGTGGGGTTGGGCGGGGGGGTGATTACCGATATTACCGGCTTCATAGCTTCGGTATATATGCGCGGTGTACGCTTCGGGTTTATACCTACCACCCTGCTGGGTATGGTTGACGCTTCCGTGGGCGGTAAAAACGGCGTGAACCTTGGGCGACAGAAAAACTTTCTCGGTGCCATTCGTCAGCCGCATTTTATATTGTATGATACCGGCCTCCTGAAAACATTACCCACCCAAGAATGGAGCAACGGATTTGCCGAAGTGATAAAATATGCCTGCCTTTTTGATGCCGAAATGTTTGAAGAATTGGCGCAACAAAACATCGCATTTTTTACCGAGCATCCCGATGCGCTTTCTGCCATCATACAGAAATGCACCACATTGAAAAACAAAGTGGTATTGGAAGACGAACAGGAAACGGGGGTACGCAAACTACTGAACCTGGGACATACTGCGGGCCACGCATTTGAAACGCTGTACCGCCTGCCGCACGGCTTTGCGGTAGGTTTGGGCCTGCTTGTAGCCTGTATCATATCCGAGGAAACAAACGGACTGGATAAAGATGTTAAGACCAAAATTGCGGCCATACTCTCGCGCTATGGCTTACCCACCGATTTATTGTTTGATGTGCCGGGGGTAATGCAGGTATTAAAAATGGACAAAAAACGCAACGGAGCCGAAATGGATTATATAGTGCTGAACGCAATAGGCAACCCCGAAATAAAAAAAGTTTCTTTCGAAACCATTCATAACGCTTTAACCCGGTTTGCACATGGCGGCCATCATTAGTCCCGGTCGCATAACGGGCACGATAACGGCCCCGGCTTCCAAAAGTATGATGCAGCGGGCATGCGCCGCGGCTTTACTGCATGGCGGAACTACCACCATCATCAACCCGGGCATTTCAGATGATGATAATGCCGCGCTGCACATCATAGAAACTTTGGGTGCCAAGGTAACGCGCGATGCCGATAGAATAGTGGTAAAAGGCGCCGATATATCCTCTGCCAAAGGCAATGTACATTGTGGCGAAAGCGGGCTGTCCGCAAGGTTATTCATTCCCATAGCGGCGCTATCCCAAAATGAGATAACCATAACCGGCAGCGGCACACTGTCGGGCCGCGCCATGAACACCATAGGCGAACTGTTGCCCGAGTTGGGTGTTACCGTTTCTTACACCCACGGCAAACTGCCACTCACGTTGCAAGGACCGCTACAACCCAAGGATATCTTCATCGACGGCTCCGAAAGTTCGCAGTTCCTCACGGGGCTGCTTTATGCCTATGCCTTTACCGCAAAGCAAAAACTAACCATTACGGCAAGCAACCTTAAAAGCAAACCCTATATCGACCTTACACTGGATGTGCTGGCGCGTTTCGGCAAAATCATCCATCACGAAGCTTACGAGCGGTTTATAATTGACCCGGAACTTTTTGAACATAAAGATGAGGTCACGATAACCATAGAAGGAGATTGGAGCGCAGCCGCAAACTGGTTGGTAGGCGGCGCCATTGCGGGAGCCGTTACCATAGATGGGCTAAATATGGCGTCTACCCAGGCGGACAGAGCTATATTAACGGTATTAGAAAGTGCCGGTGTCGATTTCACAGTGTCCTCCCATGCCGTTTCCGTAAAGCCCGCACATAAAATATTGCCATTTGGTTTTGATGCCACAGACTGCCCCGATTTGTTTCCCCCGCTGGCCATACTAGCGGCCTGTTGCCGCGGAGAATGCTCTATAACGGGCGTACATCGCCTGTTTGGTAAAGAAAGTAACCGACTGGTAAGCATAGGCGATATGCTATACGGGTTTGGTGTTTTCTTTTCCATAGAAGACGATACGTTGGTAATAGAAAGCTCGGGCGTTCCGGATTTTGCCACCATCGAATCTTACAACGACCATCGCATAGTAATGGCATCGGCCATTGGTGCATTGCGGGCCAAAAAGCCGGTGGTAATTTTGGATGAGTATGTGGTAAGCAAATCTTACCCGCAATTTTTTGCAGACTTTGTTTCCTTGGGTGGCAATTGTACTTTACAACAAGATTAGTATGAACAGTTTCGGACGCATATTTCGTATTTCCGTTTTCGGAGAATCGCACGGACCAATGGTGGGAGTGGTGATAGACGGCTGTGCCGCCGGCATAGACCTCAACGAAGCCGATTTTCTGCCCGATTTGCAACGCCGCAAGCCCGGTGCGGCAGGTACCACACCACGTGTGGAAGAAGATGCACCCAAGATTGTTAGCGGGGTGTTCAACGGCAAAACCACCGGCGCACCGCTGACCGTAGTGTTTGAAAACAACAATACGCGCTCCGGCGATTATAAAGCGCTGAAGCATACGCCCCGTCCGGGCCATGCCGATTTTGTTTTGCAACAAAAATTTAGTGGATTCAACGATTATCGCGGAGGCGGTCATTCATCCGGCAGGCTTACTTTATGTCTTGTGGCCGCCGGTGTGGTGGCAAAAAAAATGCTGCATGGCGTACGGATAAATGCCACGCTTACCGAAGCAGGAGGAAATAGCGATATAGAAGCCGCCATACAAAAAGCGGTGGAAGAACAAGATAGCATCGGAGGTATAGTTACTTGCCGCGTAACGGGCTTACCGGTAGGCTTGGGTGAGCCTTTTTTCGATTCCGCGGAATCGCTCATCAGCCATATTGCCTTTGCCATACCCGCCGTAAAAGGCATAGAGTTTGGCGCGGGCTTTGCCGCCACGCGCATGAAGGGCAGCGAACATAACGATGCCTTTATAAATGCCGAAGGCACCACGCAAACCAATCATGCCGGGGGCATTAACGGGGGCATTACCAACGGGAACGAACTATATTTTCGCATAGCGGTAAAGCCCACCAGCAGCACCCCCAAAGAGCAACATACCTGGAACAAGGCCACCGAAAAAGTGGAAGCGTTTACCGTAAAGGGGCGCCATGACTTATGCATAGCACTACGCGTGCCTGTGGTGGCCGAAGCCGCAGCGGCAATAGCCTTGGCCGATATGCTTTTGCTGTATAAAAGAAATTAAATATCGTCGGCACTTTCTGCCAGTATTTGCATCAACTGGGCTATTTCCTCTGCCTTTTGTTCTTCGCGTTTGTATTTGTAGCAAAGGTTTAGTTCTTCCAGCATTTTATAAATCACCCGTTTCGATAGCAAAGGAGTGAAGTAAGCCTCGCGGTCGTTGGCGCTTATCTTACGCAGGTACACGTCTATGTCCTTTTGCGTATACACCATGCCGTTCAGCGGGTCTATATAAAATTGTATTTGCTGCACCGGCTCATCGGGGCTGTAAAAAGGTTGTAGCGTATCTATAAAAGCAAACACAAACTGTCGGGGTATATCCACCGCAAATATGGGTATATCCAACAATTCGCACAGCGCCAGGTATAATACGCCTATTGAATAGGAATTGCCTTGCTTACTCTCCAGCACCTGGTTAATGAAAAAATACTTCGGGTCGCGCTCCGTAAGCTCGTGGCCCTGTAGCTTGTAGTAATTATACAATATGCTGTTGAACACATTTATCTGCTCCAGCGGAGTAAGATAATTATTCAGTTCCAGCCATATATTACGTCTTATCTGGTCGAACTGGGAGAGTATGGAGGGTATATTCAGGTCGGGGAACTGGTACTTGGCCACCAATATGGCGCCGCGCAGCAGCTCGGGATGTTTGGAACGGCTCCAATCGTATACCTCCTGTTGCAAATCCTGGAAATGCACACGATGTATCAGGAATTCTATGCGCTCCTGTATCGATTCGTCTGCGGTTACTTCCCATAATTGCTCCAAGTTGGGAATTATTTCGCGCCCATAGTTTACCAGCTTCTCCGCCACGGTATCAAACACCTCGTCATCCGGGTCGTCTATCAACCGCAGCAGCGCTTTTATTTCCTTGTTCGACTGCATAACTCCCTCTTTATCTTTCACTCTTAAGTTACGCAAAATTTAGGATTTCTTCTTTCCCCTTGCCGCTTTTTTGGGGGGATTGGCTTTCACGTCTTCTATTATGGCCTTTACTTCCTCAATGGTCAGTTCCGCAGCCTGTTCTATCCTTTCCTTGGGTATTTTATAATTGCGCAACCCTTGCTTGATATAAGGTCCGTAAGGGCCTTTCAGTATTTTTATTTTCTCTTTCTCGAATATTTTTATGGTATTCTCCTCTGCGGCTTTCCTTTTCTCTTCTATCAGTGGCGCCAACTCTTCCAACTCCACGGTGTATGGGTCCATTTCCTTTTTCAGGGAATAGAACTTGCCTGCGTGTTGCGCATATGGCCCGAAGCGGCCTATGTTCACCACCACTTCTTCGCCTTCAAACAAACCGGCTTTACGCGGTAGTTTAAAGAGCTCCATGGCTTCTTCCAGTGTTATGGTTTCTATACTTTGGTTGGGGCGCAACTTGGCAAATCGAGGTTTTTCTTCGTCTTCCGTGCTGCCAATTTGCACCATAGGCCCGAAACGGCCCAACTTGGCTACCACAGGCTTACCCGTTGCGGGGTCGGCACCCAGTTCATGCTCGCCTTTTACGCGGCCCGCGTGCTCCATGGTGTATGCCACTTTCTCATGGAAGGGGTGGTAGAACTTGTCTATCATCTTGTTCCATACCTGCTTGCCTTGGGCTATTTCGTCAAACTCCTCCTCAATTTTGGCCGTAAAACTGTAGTCCATTATTTTGTCGAAGTACTCGCTCAGAAAGTCCGTAACCACCATGCCCAAATCCGTCGGGAAAAGCTTGTTACGCTCTGCACCTACGTTTTCGGTCGCCGTTTGGTCTGTTATTTTGTCGTCCTTCAGCAATAATATTTTATACTCGCGCTTTACACCCTCCTTATCCTTCTTCTCCACATACCCCCGGTTTTGTATAGTACTGATGGTAGGCGCGTAGGTAGATGGACGGCCTATGCCGAGTTCTTCCAGCTTTTTTACCAGCGAGGCCTCCGTATAGCGGGGTTGAGGGCGTGTAAATTTCTCCGTGGCTTGCATTTGTTGCAGGTCCAGCACCTGGCCTGGGGCCAAAGGTGGCAGAAGGCCTTCATTCTCCTCTTCTCCGTCTTCGTCATCCTTACCCTCGGTATATACTTTCAAAAAGCCGTCGAAACGCAGTACTTCGCCGGTGGCGGTAAGCGGGTCGGGGTGGCTCGATACGTTTATTTTGGCAATGGTACGCTCCAGTTGGGCATCAGCCATCTGACCGGCCATGGTACGCTTCCATATCAGGTCGTACAGGCGTTGCGTATCGGCATCGCCTACAGATGTGGTAACCATATCCGTGGGGCGTATGGCTTCGTGCGCTTCCTGTGCCGATTCGTTTTTATTTTGAAATTTGCGAGGTTGAAAATATTGCTCACCATATTGAGATAATATGGTGTTACGGATATTCTCCCTTGCAGTGTCCGACAGGTTTACCGAGTCGGTACGCATATAAGTGATATGCCCGTTCTCGTACAGTTTTTGAGCCAGCAACATGGTTTTGGATACCGAATAGCCGAGTTTACGGCCGGCTTCCTGCTGCAAAGTGGATGTGGTAAACGGTGCCGCCGGCGATTTTTTGGCGGGCTTCACCTGCACATCATTCACCGTGTACTTCGCGTTCACACATTTTTCCAGGTAGCCCTGTGCCGCGCGGGCATCCTGCATTTTATCCGGCCCTTCGGCCTTAAAGTTTACAAGCTTGTTATTCAGGTCGGGCGCTTTAAATATGGCTTCTACCTTAAAGCTGTTTTGTGCGGTAAAATGCGTGATAGAACGTTCACGCTCTACTATCAGGCGCACCGCCACCGATTGTACGCGACCTGCCGAAAGCGCATTGCGCATACTCATCTTGCGCCACAGTATGGGCGATATTTCAAAACCCACAATCCTATCCAGTACGCGGCGGGCCTGTTGTGCATTTACCAAGTCCATATTTACGGTACGTGGCTTTTCAACAGCCTTCTTAATAGCGGGCTTGGTAATTTCGTGGAATACTATTCTTTTGGTTTTGTAGGGGTCGAGGCCCAGCACCTCGCACAAATGCCATGATATGGCTTCTCCTTCGCGGTCCTCATCCGTTGCCAACCAAACGTCTTCCGCTTTCTTGGCCAACGATTTAAGTTCCTTCACCACCTTCTGCTTGTCTTCCGATACGGTGTATTTGGGTTGGTAATTATTATTAACGTCTATACCCATGTCCTCTTTCACAAGGTCGCGGATATGGCCGTAGCACGATTTCACTTCAAAATCGCTGCCCAGTATCTTCTCTATGGTTTTGGCTTTTGCCGGCGACTCAACTATCAATAGGTTCTTAGCCATTATTTTATTTTTCTTCGGGTTTTTGGGACAAATGTATCACCCGCCCTTATCGGAACGTGTGCAATAATAACGGATTGTTTCGAAAAACAAAAAAGGGCGACACATGTCACCCTTTTCTATATTTCAATGAATTGTAAGCTTAGTGCGCTACCACAACACGACCGGTGCTGCGCTCTCCGTTGGCTTCAACAACGTAGAAATACAGACCGTTGGCCAAGTCGGCAACGTTAAATTCGGGCTGACCTTTATCCACGTTACCCATATTCACGGATTTTACCACCTGACCCAAAGCATTGGTAATAGATACCGTTACATTGGCAGATTGGTTCAACTTAAAGGGAACATACACGTGAGTAACTGCGGGGTTGGGGTAAGCCGAGCTATTGGTAATATTACCTGCGGCATTGGCTACAGACAAAGTAACGCAAGTGGGGCAGGTAATACGTGTTTCAATTTGATGGTACTCATAACGGAAATTGGATGTGGGGTTCCAACCTTCGATAGCTACTGAAGGCACGTACCTGCTGGAATCTGAAGAGAACATCAAACCGGATGCGTTACGATCTCCGTACTCATACCATTTGTAAATCATATTGGCATTCTCAGCAACGTAAGCAGAACCTACGCGGAAGTTGTGCATAGAGTTAAAGCTGTCTACATTGGGAGTCCAGGTATCACCGGATTTGAAGGTTACCGTTACTGCATAAGCACCGCCGGCGGCAACGGCTACACCACCGTTGGGTACTTGCAAATTCCAAGTGGTGACACCGCCTGTATCATTACGATCTGCATCAGTCAGGGGAATTTTCCACAATTGACGTGTACCGGTGCTGGCAAACGCCGCCCTGTTTACACTGTCACAGTTATAAGGGAAAGAAGCAAACAAAGTATCCTTATCTGCAGGCATGTAAGCCGCAGCCCAAGCATTATTGGGGTTGGTGCTGTTTTTATTGAAGTAGTAATATCCGCCGGTAGGTGCTACAGATACAATCAGGGTATCCACTATGCTTGTTGGGCGGTTATTGTTTTTCAGGTATGCTCCCGTTATGCGAACCGAATCCACGGTGTAGGGGTTACCGTTAACCACAATGGGGTTATCTTGGTATACGTTGGCATCGGCCCACAGTCTGTAACCGCTATTTGACCAACCGGTGGGTTGAAAATATTGGTAAACGGATAAATAGTTGATTTTTTCCAGTCCGCTTGTAAAACGTTGTTTAACGGTGGAATCGAACCAAATCGGAGCATAAATACCGTTCAGTTGTGAGCCGTTAAGCGCGGTTATAGTTTCCAAGTGGCTGAACCAACGAGAGCCGCCTGCCGTACCTTTTTGTGAACTACCCGCCTGTGCAGCACGGATGGGAGCCACGGGGCCGTACATTTCTTCTGCCGGCTCACCGATTTTAAAATTATTTACGGGAGATACGGCATATTGTGCGGAGGCACCCAACGCAAACGCACAACCGATAGTAAGTAAAAATAGTTTCTTCATCATTTTGTGTTTAAGGCGCTAAAGATAAGCATTTGTTTAAATATGGCGCTAATCTTTTTTACATAAAACATACGCAAAACGGCAATTGGCCACAAAAAAATAAAGGGTAGCAATTGCTACCCTTTATTAAATAGTATGTATCTACAAAGATTAATGTGCAACAACTATGCGACCTGTGCTGCGAGCGCCGTTGGCCTCAACAACATAAAAGTACAGACCGTTTGCCAAATCTGCTATATTAAACTCAGGTTGTCCCTTGTCTACATTGTTCATTGTCACGGATTTAACGGTTTGACCCAATGCATTGGTAACAGATACGGTAACATCTGAAGCATTGTTCAACTTAAACGGAACATATACGTGCGTAACCGCAGGGTTGGGGTAAGCCGATGTATTTACAATATTACCTACTGCCTTATCAACAGAAAGCGTTACGCAAGTGGCGCAAGTAATACGCGCTTCCATTTGGTGCTGCTCGTAACGGAAGTTAGCAGTGGGATTCGTACCTTCTATACCTACAGAAGGCAAGTAAGTGCTCGAATCAACAGAGAACATCAGGCTGGAACCGTTACGATCGCCGTACTCATACCATTTGTAAATCATGTTTGCGTTATCCGCAACATATGTGGAACCAAGGAAGAAGTGGTGGAAAGAACCAAAGCTATCCACATTGGGAGTCCAAGTATCACCGGATTTAAAAGTTACCGACATAGAGAAAGCTCCGCCTGCGGGAACGCTCAACCCACCGTTGGGTACTTGCAATGCCCACTCTTTTCCTTGAGCCGCTGCGCTGTCACGATCTGCATCAGTCAGAGGAATTTTCCACATAATCCTGCCTGTACCACCTATAGTACGGTTGATGCTATCTACCTCCAAAGGAGCGGGACCCCACAGTGTATCCTTATCGCTGGGTATATATGCCGCAGCCCAAGCGGTATTGGCTGCAGATTTACGCCAGTAATAGGCACCTTGCGTTTGCGCTACGGTCACAATCAGCGTATCTACAACTGAAGTAGGCCTGTTGTCGTTTTTAACGTAAGCACCTACGAAACGTATCGAATCCACAGTGTAGGGGTTACCCGACACTACAACAGGATTATCTTGGAATACGTTGGCATCCGCCCAAAGACGATATCCACTGTTAGACCAACCGTTGGGGTTAAGTGTTTGTGCAAAAGAAGAGAAGTTTATGGTACCTAAACCCGTATTGAAACGTTGTTTAACCGTAGAGTCAAACCAAACGGGACAATAAATACCGTTCATAGGAGAACCGTTCAAAGCTGTAATGGTTTCCAAATGACTAAACCACCTGGAGCCGCCGGCAGTTCCTTTTTGTGTGGAACCTACAGTCTCTGCACGTGTAGGCAACACGGGCCCGAAGAATTCGTCTGCAGGCTGATTGAATTTAACAGAACCACCGCTGATTTGTTGCGCTCCCGCGCCCCACGATATCATCCCCGCGATAGTGAGTAAAAATAATTTTTTCATCCGTTTTAAAATTTAAAATTCTGCGTTAAAGATACTTGTTTTATACCTTACCCCGAACAAAATCCGTTCCGGACCATCTAAAAATCACCTTAACGAAGGGAGATTATACATTTGCGTGACAAATTTCGTTCCCTCGCCCGGTACCGTTATTTTTGCTTCCGTTTCCAATATCAGACATGCTTCCACAATTCGATAATACAGAGATTGCGTTCAAGTATCGCAGCAATAAAGACTTAAAAAGAGCAAAATTTCTTTTCTCGTCTATGGGTTCTCCCACACTTACCAAAGTGGGTCTTGCGCTTACCAAGTGGGCCATGTCTTGGCACCTGCCGGTTAAGGGCATTATTCGTCGTACGATATTCGAGCAGTTCTGTGGTGGGGAAACAATTGGGGAAGCCGCGGGCACCGCGGCCATTTTGGGGCAATACAATGTAGGCGTAATATTGGATTATGGCGTGGAAGGCAAAGAAGGCGAAACCGAATTCGACAAGGCGGTGCCCGAATTTGTAAAAGCCATAGAGTATGCCGCATCTCAAAAAAACATTCCTTTCATCAGCATTAAAATAACCGGCTTCGCAAGGTTTGCGCTGCTGGAAAAAGTACATGACGGAAAACAACTTAGCGATGCGGAGAAAGCAGAGTGGGACCGTGTGTACAGCCGCATCAACACCATCTGCGAAGCCGGTGCCAAGCATAATATAATGGTGCTGGTGGATGCGGAAGAGACCTGGATACAAAAGCCCGTGAATATATTGGCCAACGCCATGATGCAGAAATATAACAGGGGCAAAGCCATTGTGTTCAATACCTTCCAGATGTACACCACGGCCGCGTTGCCTTATCTTAAAGAAAGCGCCTCCGTGGCCGAAGCCGAGGGATATATACTGGGCGCCAAACTGGTGCGTGGTGCCTACATGGAAAAAGAACGCCTACGCGCCTTTGAGCATGATTATCCTTCGCCCATACAGCCCGATAAGCAAAGTACCGATTGGGACTATAACCTTGCCCTCAACTTTTGCCTGGAACGTTTGGATAAGATTGCCGTTTTCATTGGCACCCACAATGAAAACAGCTGCATGATAGCGGCTAAGTACATGGATGAACACCAAATACCGCACAATCATCCGCATGTCTATTTTTCACAGCTCTTCGGTATGAGCGATAACATCTCATTCAACCTTGCTCACCACAATTATAACGTAGCTAAGTATTTACCCTATGGTCCTGTTAAAGATGTAATACCTTACCTCATGCGCCGCGCTCAAGAAAACACTTCTGTTGCGGGACAAACAGGCAGAGAGCTAACGCTTATCAACAGGGAAATAAAAAGAAGGAAATTATAAAAGCAAACGCCCCGCAATGCGGGGCGTTTTAGTATCGGTTATTTCTCTATAACGTAAAGGTCTTCGTTATCGCGCTTCATGTAATAATGCTCTCGGGCATATTCTTCCAGCTTGGCATTATCGGTTACCATATCCACGCGCTCCTTGTCCATTTTCGTTATCTCTCTTTCCAGGTAACTTATGTTGTGCTTCAGATTGTTCAGTTGTTGTTTTTTCTCCTTCATCATAAAATAGTCATACTGGTCAAAGTACAACATCCACACGCCGAACAACGCCAGGGTTATGACATATTTGTTGGCAATGATGCGCAATGCTTTTTTCATAACAAGGTATTACTTCAACTAAATTAAACCTTTTGTTCGCTTCCTATTTGCCGAATTTCAGCGCACGTTGCGGATAGTAGGCATTGGCACCCAACTCTTCTTCTATACGCAGCAGTTGGTTGTATTTGGCCATACGGTCGCTACGACTTGCGGAACCTGTTTTTATTTGTCCGCAGTTAAGGGCCACTGCAAGGTCTGCAATGGTATAATCTTCTGTTTCGCCGCTGCGGTGACTCATAATGGTGTTATAGCGGTTGTGTTGCGCCATGGTTACCGCATCTATCGTTTCGCTAAGCGTACCTATTTGGTTTACTTTCACCAACAGGCCGTTTGCGGTATTTTCTTTTATACCTCTTTCCAGGCGGGTAACGTTGGTTACAAACAGGTCATCACCTACCAGTTGCACTTTGTTGCCCAACGCATCTGTCAGCATTTTCCATCCTTTCCAATCGTCCTCTGCCATACCGTCCTCAATGCTAACGATGGGATATTTCTTGCACCATTTCACCCAGTGCTCCACCATTTGCTCACTGCTCAGCTTGGCACCGCTCGATTTATGGAAAATGTATTTTTTGCTTTTCTCGTCGTACAACTCGCTGTTGGCCGCATCCATAGCTATGGCTATTTGGTCTCCGGGTTTGTAACCCGCCTTTTCAATCGCCTTCAGTACGGTTTCGATGGCTTCTTCATTGCTTTGAATGTTAGGAGCAAATCCGCCTTCGTCGCCCACGTTGGTGCTATAGCCTTTATCTTTCAATACTGCCTTAAGACTGTGGAATATTTCAACACCCCAGCGCAATCCTTCCCCAAATGTGGCAGCGCCTATGGGCATTACCATAAATTCCTGGAAATCTATTTTATTATCCGCATGTGCACCCCCGTTCAGGATGTTCATCATGGGCACGGGTAATGTTCGCGCATTGGAACCGCCTATGTAACGATACAGGCTTAAGCCTGACGACTGCGCGGCAGCCTTAGCTGCGGCCATGCTTACGGCCAATATCGCGTTGGCGCCCAGTTTGGCTTTATTTTCTGTACCGTCCATATCCAGCATGGCTTGGTCTATACCGCGCTGGTCGGTCACGTCCCATCCGTACAGTTCTTCGGCTATCTTTTCGTTCACGTTGTTTACGGCTTTCAATACACTCTTGCCGAGGTATTGCTTCTTGTTACCGTCGCGCATTTCCACCGCTTCGTGTTTGCCGGTGCTTGCGCCTGAGGGTACCGCCGCACGGCCCATAATGCCGTCGCTGGTGTGTACGTCTACTTCTACCGTGGGGTTGCCGCGACTATCGAGTATTTGTCGGGCAGTGATGCCTGATATAAAGCTCATGTATCTGTGATTTTTATTACGGCGCAAAGATAACACATGAACATGTGATTTGTTAATGTATGTTTAAACAGATGGCGGCGTGCCGGTGTGGGCACGGCTTTTTATTATTCAACCTTGCCCGACCACCTCGTTATGAATTTTATAACTTAAACCGATATACCATGAAACATATAATAGTCGTGCTGAGCCTGCTACTGATAAGCACTGCGGCAGATGCACAAAAAGGAAACCGCAGATTGGACAAAGACACCATGATGCAAAAAGACAACCCGGCGACACAACCCGTGGATACAACGCATCCATATCGCAATTTCGGACGAGAATACGACACTACGGGCCCCGACAATAATATCCGGCACAATCCCGGAATAGATACCACAAGGCAAGATAAACTGCCCCGCAGAAACTAATTGCCTATCACGATGAAAGCAGAAAGGCAACCCGTAACAGGTTGCCTTTATTTATGTTTCTTTTTGGTGAATTTGTAGTGCGATTGTTCAAAGCCGTTTTGCAGGTAAAAAGCATGAGCGCGCGCTCTTTTGAGGTTTGATGCCACTTCCAACGTATCATACTCCTCCTTGCCCAAAACCGCCTCCAATTGCTTTACCAACACTTTGCCAAGGCCTTTCCCGCGGTAGGCGGCATCCACATATAGTTCCTGTATCTCGTATACCCAATTCATGTGGTGCAGCAGTATTTGCCCATGACAGGCAATGTAGCCTATCACCTCCTCATTAGCCTCTGCCACCAGGTACACGTTGTAAGAATTGCCGATATTATGCAGGTAGTATTTATAAAAAAGATTGGGGTCGAATATCATTTCTTCCAACTCGCACACAAAGCGGTATATGGTTTCCGCATCTTGTTCTCCGGCTCTCCTGATGGTGATATTCATGATGGCAAATTTAAAACAAAACCTGCGCTAACATTCACCCAAACGGGGAATTGTATTACAACTCTAAGGATTGCATTTCAGGCTTGCCAACCTCGTGAGAAAATTTCCTTCAGGGGATTTAGGGGGTAAACAAAAACCCCTGCCGTTGAGCAGGGGTCTTCTATATATGTATTATAGGTGTACTTAGTTCTTAAACTGGGGAATCAGGTCTTGAGCCAGTTTCACCATTTTGGCGATGCCGTCTTCGGGCAGGTTACCTTTTTTAAACTCCTTCAGCACATCGGGAAGTTTCAGTTCCATATCACGGATGAATGCTTCTTCGAATGCCTTGGTGTTTTTAACCGGCACTTCGCGCAGCAGGTTGTTTGTACCCAGGTAGATGATGGCAACTTGCTTCTCTACACTGTAGGGGTTAAACTGTGCCTGTTTCAGCACTTCCACGTTGCGGCTACCTTTATCCAGTACGATTTTCGTAGCGGCATCCAAGTCACCACCGAATTTGGAGAACGCTTCCATCTCACGATAAAGGGCTTGGTCCAGTTTCAGTGTACCGGCCACTTTCTTCATCGATTTGATTTGCGCGTTACCACCCACACGGCTTACCGAGATACCCACGTTGATGGCGGGACGTATACCGGAGTTGAACAGGTTCGACTCCAAGAATATCTGTCCGTCGGTAATGGAGATAACGTTGGTGGGGATGTATGCGGATACGTCACCGGCCTGTGTTTCGATGATGGGCAGCGCCGTAAGCGAACCTCCGCCTTTCACCAAGTGCTTAATGCTCTCGGGCAGGTCGTTCATGTTCTTGGCAATGTCATCGTTGTTTATCACCTTGGCGGCACGCTCCAGCAGGCGGCTGTGCAGGTAGAATACGTCACCGGGATAAGCCTCGCGGCCGGGAGGACGACGCAACAGCAGAGACACCTCGCGGTAGGCCACGGCTTGTTTGGAAAGGTCATCATAAACCACCAATGCAGGGCGTCCCGTATCGCGGAAGAACTCGCCTATCGCCGCACCGGCAAAGGGAGCGAAGAACTGCAACGGAGCGGGCTCCGATGCGGATGCTGCCACGATAGTGGTGTATTGCATCGCGCCGTTCTCTTCCAAGGTCTTCATCACACCGGCAACGGTAGATGCTTTTTGACCGATGGCTACGTATATACAGTAAACGGGGTTGCCCGCTTCAAAAAACTCTTTCTGATTGATGATGGTATCGATACAGATGGCAGTCTTACCGGTTTGACGGTCACCGATAACCAACTCACGTTGTCCACGGCCGATGGGAATCATCGCATCGATGGCTTTGATACCTGTTTGCAGGGGCTCTTTTACGGGCTCGCGGAAGATAACGCCGGGGGCTTTACGCTCCAGGGGCATGTCATACAGTTCGCCGGTGATGGGGCCTTTACCGTCTATGGCTTCACCCAGGGTGTTTACCACGCGGCCTACCATGCCTTCGCCCACTTTAATAGACGCGATACGGCCGGTACGGCGCACTTGGGCACCTTCTTTAATGTCGGTATATTCACCCATCATTACCACACCCACGTTATCCTCTTCAAGGTTCAGGGCGATGGCTTTTACACCGCTTTCAAATTCTACCAGTTCACCTTGGCTTACACCGTTAAGGCCGTATACGCGGGCAATACCGTCACCCACTTGCAATACGGTACCTACTTCCTCAAGATTGGCGGAAGCGTCAAAGTTGGTCAACTGTTGGCGAAGTATCGCCGATATTTCATCCGGTTTAATCTCAACCATGATTGTTTATTTAAAACGTTTATATTTTATCTTAATTGACTTACGTAAATATTTTTCAGGAACTGGGCCTTCACGTCGTTCAGGTCGCGTCGTATGCTGGCATCCACCAGTTTATCGTCGTACTGTAAAACGAAACCACCTATCAGTTCGGGGTTTATTTCTTCGGTCAGTTCTATCTCCACGCCGGGCATGGAAGCGATAACCTTGTTACGGATGGCTTCTTTCAGCGTATCGTTGAAAGGTACCGCAGTAGTCAGTTTTACCGTTTTGATGCGCTGCATTTCTTTATAGCGGGCTATAAACGCCGTGGCTATTTCGGGCAGGTTGGCTTCGCGGCCTTTGTTGGTCAACAGGTTCACGAAAGCTTTTGTCAACGTGCTTAGCTTATCGCTTACAACAGCCGTGATTATTTTTTGCTTTTTATCACCCTTAATGATGGGGCTGCGCAGCATATTTACAAACTCCGGGCTTTGCGCCGATATACCGTCCAACAGTTGCATATCCTGCAAAGTGGCCGCCACCGCATTTTGTTCTACGGCGAGGTCCAGCAGGGATTTGGCATAACGGCCGGCGAGACGTGGATTACGCATGATTGGTAAAGCTCTTTTAGTTCATTTTAATTTCGTCAACCAGCAATTTGGCATAGTCGTTTTGGCTTTCTGCGGTAGCCAGTTGCTTGCGCAATACTTTTTCCGCTACTTCCACGGCCAAGTTGCCTATTTCGTTCTTCACCTCGGTAAGCGCCGCCATTTTCTGCTGCTGTATTTGCAGTTGTGCGTCGGCTACCATTTTGTCGGTCACCACTTTGGTTTTTTCTTTCGCGTCGTTAATGATGCGCTCATACTCTTCTTTGGCTTCCTTCAGCATGGCACCACGCTCTTCGCGGGCCTGTTGCATGATGATTTCGTTCTCGGCCTGTATGCGGCTCATCTCCTGCTTCATGCGCTCTGCGGAGGCAATGGATTCGGCAATACCCGTTTCACGCTCTTGCAGCGTGCTCAATATGGGCTTCCAGGCAAATTTGCGCAGGATAAAGAAAACGGCGAGAAACGCTATCAGCGTCCAGAAAAATAACCCGAGTTCCGGTGTTAACAGATCCATCTGTATGTTTATTTAAAGTTTAGTCTTTTGTATTTTCTTTTGATTCAAGAAAGCGCTTCGCAATCAAAAATCATCAATCAAACATGTTAAATGAACCGCACCCTCGGCCCTGTGCGTCGGATGCGGTTGATTTCTTGTCGGTTGCAACTAGAGTACAACGGCGAGCAGACCGGCGATAACCCCGAACAGCGCAACACCCTCTACGAAGGCTGCAGTCAGGATCATGCTCGCACGGATGTCGCCCATAGCTTCAGGTTGACGAGCGATAGATTCTACCGCACCTTTACCGATTTGACCGATACCAAGACCGGCACCCAATACGGCGATACCTGCACCTATGGCACCACCCGCAGCGGCTGTACCATCAATTGCTAACATTACTGTGTTTAACACTGACATTGTATATGGATTTTAATTAAAAAACTTAATTCGCTTAGGGTATATATTAATGGTGTCCTTCGGCATGGCCGTGTGCATGCTCTTCGTCATGATGACCTTCTTCCACCGCCTGGCCTATAAACACCGCCGTAAGGTTGGTGAAGATAAAGGCCTGGATGGCTGCCACCAGCAACTCCAGCATGAACATGAAGATGGTGAACGCCAGCGATACGGGAGCAAACGCCCAACCTACCACTTGGCTTAAAGCACCAAATATAAATATCATTGATATTACACTCAAAATTACGATGTGGCCGGCCATAATGTTGGCAAACAGACGTATCGTGAGGGCTACGGGTTTGATAAAGATAGACAGGAACTCGATGGGTACCAATATCAGCTTCACGCCGAAGGGTACGCCCGGAGGGTTAAAGATGTGTCCCCAGTAGTGCTTGTTGCCGGATATGGTGATAACGATAAACGATATCAGCGCCAGGCAGGCCGTTACGGCTATGTTACCGGTGAAGTTGGCACCGCCGGGCAGCAGGCCCAACAGGTTGTTTATCCAGATGAAGAAAAATATTGTAAGCAGCAGGGGCAGGAAGCGGGCATATTTATGTCCCAGGTTGGGCTTGGCCACTTCGTCGCGGATGAAAGTGATTACCGGCTCCAGCGCGTTCTGCATACCTGTGGGCGCTTTCATGGCGCCGTTCTTCTTATACTTGCCGGCCACGCTCATCATTATCCACAGTAACAATACTACGGATATAAGCATGGACAATACGTTTTTGGTAATGGAAAAGTCGATAATCTTGGCGCCGTCTTCGGAAACTATTTTTTCCTTCATGCCGTGGGTAAGGCTGTAGCCCTCATAGCTTTCGTGCCCGTGGTGGAACTTGGAAGCCGAAAATACCGACAATCCTTTTTCGGGATGCCAGATGATAACGGGCAGCGGCATGCTTACGGGAGTACCGTTCACATCAAACAAGTGCCAGTAGTGAGAATCGCCGATGTGGCTGAAGATTACTTCCGATGCGTTGAATTTTTTTTCTCCGCCCTCGGCCTCATGGCCTTCTTCGTGGCCTGCGGCCTCGTGATGAGCGGGGGTTTCTTCATGTTGCGCAAACGCGTTATTGCCGGCTATTAAAAGCGCGAAAGTCAATACCAGTAAGGAAAAGAGACGTCTAAAACTCATTACTCAGCCCTGAAATTTTGCGCAAAGATAAGGGTTATAAATTCAAAATAAAGAAGAATTATGCTCCGATGCCTTTTTATGACAATTTTTGACCCCGAAGGGCTCGTTTTGCTCAAATTCATTAAAATATGTATGCTTCACCGCCTCTGCCGGCCGGTGGCGCAAAATGCTTAGTTTAGCCCCATGCGCAGGATAGCACTATACCTTATAATACTGTTACTGGCCGGCTGTAATTTTAAAGACGACGGCTACCGCACCGTGGTAAAGGTGATAGACGGGGATACTTTTACGCTGGAGAACGGCGAAAAGGTGCGCCTGATAGGCATAGATGCCCCCGAAAGCCGCAATACGGGCCGAAAAAAGATTGGCTACTACGGCCGCGAGGCCAAAGAACACCTGAAAACCTACCTCACCGGCAAACGGGTGCGCCTGGAGCTTGACGTAGCCCCCAAAGACCGCTACCAACGCACCCTGGCCTACGTATACCTTGAAGACGGCACTTTTATGAATGCCGAATTGCTGCGCCAAGGCTATGCCATGGTATATACCGTACCTCCCAACGTGCGCCATGCCGACGAGTTTGTAGACCTGCAACGCGAAGCCCGCGAAAACAACCGCGGATTATGGGCCGGCCACCAATACGACGACTACCAAGACCCCGGCAAAAAGCCCAAAAAGAAAAAACGCAAAAAGAAAAAAGAGCCGGAGGAAGATTTGGCGTTTTAATTATACTGCCGTCATTGCGAGGAGGCCGTGGGCCGACGAAGCCATCTCGCGAAATACAAACAACAAGCCTTAATTCCCTGCTCGCCACTAAAAATTCATATCCTTCTCTTCCGATGCCTTCATGGTATCGCGGAAGGCACGCTCCACCACTTGCGACAGGTTGGCCCCCGTACAAAAATGACTGTTGCCGGTGTAGTTGTTGGTGATAATCAGTTCAAACCGCCCCTCGTTCAGCGAGAAGGTGGCTGTGTTATACTCCAATATTTTTTTCAGCTTGGTAGAGGTGCGCATGCATCTTAAAGGTAAGATGTTTGAGCGTTGTTAGCCGACTTGTCAATAACCCAAGCCCAAAAGCGGCGTCATGTCGACCGAATATCGCAACGCGAAACGAGCGGAGATATCGGCCTCTCATTGTTCGGAAGGATATGCCATTTCCAAAAAATCTAATTGCGTAAAGAGTATCGTAATATTTAATACATTTGAAGTAATTATAAATGTAGATTACTCAAAATGATTTTTCTATGATAAAATATTTTGAAGACAAATTATTCGAAAAAACGAAAGACACATCAAGTGATATACTTTTCGCGCAGTGGAACTATGATAAAAAAGTGATTCCTCTCGCCCTTCAGGCCGTTTCGCACTTATTTCCTCATTATAGCTTACACGATGAGTCACACTCAATTACGATTCTGAACAATATTGTTAGAGTATTAGGGAAGGAAAATATTGAGAAATTATCTGCCATAGATATTTGGCTTTTGTTGGAGGCTGCATATAGCCATGATTTGGGGATGGTAGTTTCAAGCGACAAATTAGTAGAAGCAATCAATTCCGCCAGATTTATCGATTTCTTTAAAGAGATATCCAATGATGACAAAAACGGATTACATGAATTTACGAAGGCATTTCAAATAGCCGACAATAAAATTATTTATAAAGACAACTTTTTCAGCCTCAACATATCAGATGGAATAAAGTTTCTCCTAGCCGAATTTTTCCGCCGAGTTCATGCCGAACGTTCAAAAGAAATCATCTTAAACCCGACCAAAGAACTTTCACTATTATCTCCTCGGGGAGTTATACCCAACCGCATATTCGGAATACTGGCTAATATCTGCGAATGCCACACTAAAGATTTCTCCGATGTTATGAAATTACCTTTCAGCGAGGTAGGAATTGACACAGAAGATGCGCATCCGCGATTTATTGCTTGCCTGTTACGGATTGGTGATTTGCTAGACCTTGACAACAATCGGTTTTCCGAGGTAATACTTAGAACACTTACAAAAATCCCGTTAGACACTATAAATCACAAGGCCAAACATCTGGCCATTCAGTCATTTCGCGTAGACAGAGAGGTAATTGAAATATTCGCCAAATGTTCTGATTATGATACTGCAAGTATCACTCAGCACTGGTTTAACTATATAAATTCTGAAGTCAGTGCTCAACTCATCAACTGGAATAATATAGTCCCGGATAAAAATTTAGGATACTTACCAACAATCGGGACGTTGCGCGTAGAACTTGAAGGCTACGATTACATTGACGGAAAAACGAAACCTAAATTTACCGTTGATACAGATAAGGCCCTAAGTTTATTGCAAGGGGCAGGACTTTATGATGGCCCTCATCAGGCGATGCGCGAAGTATTACAAAATGCTATTGATGCTACGTTAATAAGAATTTGGCTGGAACATAAAGAAGATAAAGATTTTAGTTCGCCGCAAAGCCAAGACTTTATTTATATCACAGAAAACTATCCAATTGACGTACTAATTACTGAGATAGATAAAAATCAGGATTGGAAAACTTGGGAGATAAAAATTACAGATAAAGGAACGGGTATATCAAGTATTGATTTGAAGTATCTCACAAACACTGGTAGTTCGTCTAAAAACGAAAAGAAAACTCGAATTATTGACGAAATGCCTCCGTGGCTTAAGCCATCGGGAATATTTGGCATTGGATTCCAGAGCATATTTATGCTAACGGATTTAGTGCTAATAGAAACCAAAAGTTTTATGGACGAAGAATACCAAATTATAGAATTCAATAGCCCGACATCTAAAAAAGACGGAAACATTTTAATTCAGAAGAAAAAAACATCTCATAGTGTCAAACCGGGCACTACGTTAACCTTTCAATACAAAACAAAAACGTTACCAAATACATATGAACTATCAGGCGGCAAAAATGTAGAAAAGATCACTAGCGATTTCGATCCTTTTAAACATGAATCTTTAGATTACGACATTGCGTTACTAATTGATACCATTAGCGATTTCACAACAGCAAGCACTATCCCTATCAATTTGATTCTAAACAACAAACCGGTTGAGCCTGCAAAATCGAAATCACATTTATTCAATTTTTACGATCATGACAGTATGCTTGAAATGAATATATCTAAAACGTCTTCACTTTTTGTGGCGAATGGTTTATATTATAAAAGTCAAAAAATACAATCCCGAATTTCGCCCGGCTTTTTAGCATTTGATGTTAATGTTCACACATATCCCGCGTCAGATATATTAACAATTAATCGCAATAAAATTAAAGATGAGTATTGGGACACATTCAATAGAAGTTTTTATAAAACCGCATACAAGTTACTTACAGAAAAGTTTGACGATTTATTTACTACCGATGAAGCAAAAATTTCTGCAAGCCAATTTTTGCATTTCTACAATGACCAAAACATTGATGGCGTAGACATAAGTCGCCTCAACCACTGGGAAAATTTTTCTGTTTTCATTAACAAGAAAAAGGAAATATTATACCCATTGCTCCAAAAAATGGAAATTTTGAAAGTAGAAACTAGTAGCAATTTCGAGCTTGGAAACCGTATTCCAGTGTATAGACTGAAAAACAATATATTAGAAGTTGTTACTGGAATATATTCATATGGAGACGAGATAAAATTCGTTAAATTTTTAATAAATTCAATGTACAAAAGTATTATATCAGTCGTTATAAATCAAGATACAACAGAAGTACTATATAGCAAAGAGGAGAAATTGGTTCAAATACCGAACTTCAACGCCACATACATACTGAAAGAATACCTAAAAAGCACTGATTTTATTTGGAATGGCTCAAGAACTTTTATAACGTGCTTTGATGAATATAGAAACCTACGAATTAAAAATAATGTTTCGTTGCCCTACGTCCACTTTTATAACCCATATAATATAATCATACAAGTGCCCATGATGCTATCGCCATTTACACGGGATGTAATTGACGGATACACTTGCTTGCGCAAATTCATCAACGATAAATTATTGCAATGGGTGTATGAAAACAGATATTATCCTGAAGTCACTCTGCAGGACATAACGGAGACTTATGACACTTTTTGTGACAGCATAAATATCGATAGCTTAAATAGCTTCACAGCCTAAATTTCGGGGTTTCTGACATTATTCTACACTCACACTTTATGACTTTTATCACGTTCTGCATGCGGGGTATTTCGTAACTTTAAGCATATCATGAACAGGATGAAGACCACCGCAATGCTTGCCGCAGTACTGGCAGTACTAACGGTATATACCTCTTGTAAAAAAGACCCGCCCGCCGGCGGCGGCAACGGGGGAGGTACCGACACCGGTATGGTAGCCATGACCGCCTATACCATACCTACACCCGTGCGCTTTCCCGAGCCGGAACCTATACCCGAAGACAATAAAATGTATGTGGAGCGCATATACCTGGGCCGCATGCTGTTCTACGATAATCGCCTGAGCAACAACGGCGAGTCTTGCAACACCTGCCACGCGCAAAGCCAGGGCTTTGCCATAGACGGCGTATCTCAGTTTGACAAAGGCCTTACCGCCCTGCCGCTCGTAAACCTGGCCTGGTACAAAAACTTTATGTGGTCGGGCCGCATACAAGGCTCGCTGGAAGATGTGATGCTGGCAGAAATCACGAAGCGCTTCAATACCGATTTGGATAAGATAAACGCCATTGGCGAGTACCGCAAAATGTTTAAAGACTATTACGGCGTACAAACCATCACCTCCGAAGACCTGGCACGCGCCTTGGCGCAATTCATGCGCAGCATCGTATCGCGCAATACCAAGTTCGACAGGTATATACTGGGCTCCGCACAGCTCACTCCACTGGAGCAGGCCGGCGAGCGCCTCTTCTTTTCTGAAAGCGGCGACTGTTTCCACTGCCACGTGATGCTCATCACTACAGACAATTCATTGCGCGTAAACGGCTTAGACAGTGTGTATAAAAACGAGATTGACAACGGCTATTATAACGTTTCCAAAAACCCGGCAGACTATGGCAAGTTCCGCACACCCAACCTGCGCAACATTGCACTGAAGCACAACTTCATGCACGACGGCCGTTTTAAAACCCTGCGCGAGGTGGTGGAGTTCTATAATTCAGACGTACATAGGGGCGTACCCAATATAGACCCCGTAATGGTAAAACCTATCCACATGAACGGCCTCCAACTTGATTCCATGCAGATAGAATCCATCGTGGCTTTCCTGGGCACCTTTACCGATGAGGACATGATAAAAGACACCGCCTACTCCGATCCTTGGAAGCGGTAAGCATCGCACTGTTGTTGTTTACAAATTTGCATCGTGCAGCAGGCTGCTGTCGGTAAGCGTGTGCAGGAAGAGGATAATATCCGCACGTTCTTGCGCGGATAAAGGTATGCCCGGTTTACCATGTTTCTTCAGTTCGGCATCCAATGCGGGATGCGCTTGCACACCCTCGGCATAATGCAGCAATACGCCTTCAAGTGTGGCTATGCTCCCGTCGTGCATATAGGGGTAAGTAAGCGCCACATTGCGCAGTGTGGGCACTTTAAAGCTGCCTATGTCTTCGGGCTTTTGCGATACGCGGTAGCGGCCCGAATCGGGGTATTGCAGGTACAGCCCCATGTTGCGGAAACTGTAATCGGTAAACAGCGGTTCTTTATGGCAGGCGGCGCAGTTGTCGCGAAACAATTGCAGCCCGTGCAGCTCTTGGGGTGTTAGTTGCTCCTTGCCGGCCATATACCGGTCGTAGCGGCTGTTGGCCGATACGATTTGCGACATGTATTGCGCCAAAGCCCAAAACATCTGCCGGTCGTCAACGGTATCTCCGCCAAAAGCGGCCTTAAACATTTGGCTATATTCGGCATCCGCATTCAGCTTTTGCACTATCCCCGCTATGGTCTCGCCCATCTCCGCATGATTGGTAAGCGGCGCCAGCGGCATCACTTCTATATGGTTCACTCCGCCGTCCCACATAAAGCTTTTGTTCCAGGCCATATTGAAGATGGCGGGCGAATTACGGTTGGCTTTTCGACCTTCAATGCCGGCGCTTAATATTTGGCCGGCATCCGCAAAGGCAAATTCCTGCTTATGGCAACTTGCGCAGGATATGGTATTGTTTATCGAGAGCCGCGTATCATAAAACAATTTGCGCCCCACCTTAAAGCCCGCCTCCGAGAAGGTATTGCCCGAGGGCTTATATACCGGCTCGGGGAAGCCCGAAGGCCTCGGTATGGCCGTATAAGCATCCGGCACGGGGTTATCCCCGTGCCGGCAAGCCATATAACTTACCGACAAGCCTATGGCAACTACTGCCGCTATGTGTCGGTACTTCTTCATGTTCTTCTATTCTCCTATACTCTTAAACGCTATGGCGGCATAAAAGTCGCCTGCCATTTGCTTGGCTGCGGCACCGGGCATATGCACCGTGCTGCGGTCCTTAACGCTTGGGGCCGTATGCCACAGGCGTGCGGGATTGGCAGTCATGGTTACCACCGGGTTTTTGCCCTCGGCTACCACCAGTTTGCCACCGTTAAAGTTCGTGGTTTTGGTGGTCACTATGTTATATTCCCCCGAAAAGCCCCCGGGATGTATGGCAAAGGTTTTGGTGGGCGATTGCGGTGAATTACCCTCTGCCTTCAGCATGATATAACCCGAGTTCCAATCCCAATACATGGCGTTGCTTAAGGACAAGGCACCCGTTTGCGCACCCGATACGTTGCGGGCGCTGTCTACACCCATCACATACTCCATCTCGGTATAGGTGCCTGCGGGTATGTCGGTAATCTTCATGATGGATTTATCCGCCGATGAGGCATCTACCAGGTAATAGCTCTCGGGTTGTGTCCACCAGGTATTGTCTTCTTTCTTCAGCCTGATGTTGGATACATAAAACTTGAAGGTGCTAAACGTAAGCGTATCGCCGGTTTTGGGATGCACCACGGTTTTACCCAGTTCCCAAGGCTCGTTGTTGCTACCAAACACGTAATCGAACTTCACGTTCATATTACTCTTCACTTCGGGTGTCGGCTCAGGGTCTTTTTCCTTTTTGCAGGATGATATTGATGTCGCAAATAGGGCAAGAGTTGCGGCCGAAGCCAATAATAACCTTTTCATATCTAGGTGTTTTGCTTACTCATAAAGTTACGAAGTAACAACGGGCCATATTGTGACAAAAGTCACACTCCGGTCTTTTTGCAGCCCCTTTTCTGAAATTTTTCTGAAAAATTGCGGCTTGCACAATTCGTTGATTTTCAATGAAGATCATTAAATTATAGTTTACTTTTAGTAAAGTTTTCTGTACAAAAAGTAAAGTATACTTGTACTTTTGAAAAATACGCTTTACATTTGTGTTATTATTCGGCTTATCAAATAAAAAACTACCGTTATGAAAGGTATCAACGTTATGTACGGCTATAAGGGTAAGGTTATCGGCATGTTTATCGCCGGTATTACATTAGTTATCCTGCTTATCCAAAAATTTACGGGGTTCACCGTTATCGATTCCCTCAGCCCCGACAGGCATTTTAATATTTTGTTGTGGATTACGCTCTTCGGTTTGGTAATGGTCATGTTCAGTAAAGAGAAAAACGAAGACGAGCGGGTACAATACATCCGCTATCGCTCGGTTATGACGGTGTTCCTCATGATGATATCGGCCACCTTGGGTTTCGCGTTTACCGTCAGTATCCTTCCCGACGAAGCTTTTATGGAGCCCGGCACATCCGTTACCGGGGAAGATATGGTATTTGTGGGCCGCTTGCTGATGTATTACCCTGCGGTAGCCATAGTGCTTTACTTGGTTATGTTTCATATCGGGCTATACTTTGATGAGGCATGGGACTATGAAGACAAGGCATGGTCTTGGCGGCAACTTTGGAAAAACAAACGCTATCGCCTGCTATTCCTCGTCGTTTCACTATTGATTATAGAACTTATATTTAGGCTCATAGAATAACGACGAATCGATGAGAAATACGATAAAAGTAGAACGAGCACGGATAGGCATCTCGCAAACGCAGCTTGCGGAAAGCGTGGGCGTATCCAAGCAAACGATTCACTCCGTAGAAACGGGTCGCTTCGTTCCCTCCACCGTTTTGGCCTTAAAGATTGCGCGCTTCTTTAACCTGAAAGTGGAAGAAATTTTCGAGCTCGAAAGCACGGATTAGATTCCCCTATACACTTAGCGAAACCCGAACTGCCTGTGGCATACTATACTCGTACCGCAGCAAGCCATACCTATGTCCCTACACCATCCGAAAAACAACAACAAAAAACATTCAAAAACATTAATACAATGAAAAAGCTAACCACCATTTTAATTGCCTTATCCGGCTTTGTCGGTGTGGCACAGGCACAATTACCGGCCAATCGCATGTTGGTCACCTTCAAACCCACGCTTGCGGAACACATATCCGTTGCACGCGAATTGCAGATACTCGATTCCATAAGTCAACCGCATCAACCCCTTTCCATACATCCTTTACATAAAGGCAGTAAGGGCGGGCATGTATACGCGTTGCAATTTGCCGAGGGTAAAAACATCTCCGAGAAGATATGTGCTTATCAACAAACCGGCTACTTTAAGTATATATCCGCGGATGCTGCCGGAAGCATACAAGGCGTAACCGCTGCGGCACCAAATGATACGTTGTTTCATCGCCAATGGGCCTTACACAACGATGGCAGCTTCGACAGCGGCCGCGCCAAAGCCGGAGCCGATATTAATTTGCTGAAAGCCTGGGATGTGGAAGAAGGAGACACCGGTGTATTGGTGGCCGTAATAGATGCGGGCTTACGGCTGAACCATGCCGATTTTGAAGGACGCCTGTGGCGCAACCCGGCAGATCAAACCGTAGACAGTGCAGACGACGACAATAACGGGTATATAGACGATACCTTGGGCTGGAATTTTATTACCAATAGCCAAAACGATACCGACGACCACGGGCACGGCACCCTTGTGGCCGGCATTATAGGTGCCAATGTAAACAATACTACGGGCTACGCAGGTGTGGATAAGCACTGCCGCCTGATGATATGCAAGGCCGCAAACGAGCAAGGCCTGTTTTACTATTCTTGGCTGATAGAGGCCCTTTACTATGCGGTGGATAACGGAGCACAAATACTCAACCTCTCGCTGGGCGGGTATATAGACTTGCCCGAGTTGCATGATGCCATAAAATATGCCGCAGATAATAAGGTGTTTATCGTGGCAGGTATGGGTAATATACCAAGCACGGCAAAAATGTATCCCGCCGCATACCCCGAGGCTTTTGCCGTTGGCGCCACCGGCTGCACCGATACCACTTGGAGCCAAAGCTCTTTTGGCGACCATATAGCCGTGGTGGCGCCGGGTGAAAATATCTACGGACCGTCGCACCTCAACGATACCGGCTCCGTAATGTGGAGCGGTACTTCCTTTGCCACGCCGCACGTTACCGGCATAGCAGCGCTCCTGCTGGCACAGGACGGCACCCGCACTCCGGCACAACTGCGCAGCCTCATACAAAGCAATGCCGATGATATGGTAGGCAGCGCCAAGGACGTACCGGGGTGGGACAAATATTACGGCTACGGACGGGTTAACGCGCATCGCGCCCTTATCAACGCCGCCGTATCCATACCGCACACCATAGTTGAAACCGATTTCACCCTTTACCCCGTACCGGCAAACGATATGCTGCACATCAACGCCCTCGATATGGCATCCGCTACCGTCACCATCACCAACATTACGGGCACAATGGTATACACCGGTAACCTCTCCGCAGGGGGAAACTTATCGGTATCGGTAAAGCACCTCGTGCCCGGCAATTATATACTTACCCTTACCAAGGATAATATGCATATCTCCCATAAGTGGGTGAAACAATAAAATAACGTGTCTGTATCCCCTGCATCAAAGGCACCGCAATCGCGGTGCCTTTAATTGTCATTCACACGTCACAAATTTCAGCTCGCCAAGGTTTTTCGTTTGTGCTCCGTCTTTCAATATGTAGCCGCCCCGGCATTCACCTTCTTAAAACATTCTTTATGAAAAAACGTACCGTATTTGTTACCGCAACGCTTACCTTGGCCCTATTTGGCGCCACCGCCATCACAAGCTGCAAAAAGCAACCCCACAGTTGTTATAGCGAAGAATTGAAACGCCAATATGCAGAGCGGATGTGTACTGCCGACTGCCCCGGTGTAACCGGCTGCGACGGCAAAACCTACTGCAATGCCTGCGAGGCTGCGCGCCAAGGCATAAGGGTGAAGTAGGATAGCGTTAAGGGTACTTGTAAAAAAATCATCGGGGAAAACAATCACAATCAAGTACCCTTAATGTTTTAACCAAGCATAAGCCATTGACCTTGAATTAAAAACGATTAGTCTCAAATATTTGAACAAGAACACTGTAATGTTGCATTTGTTATAAAAGGCGGAGTTCGGCTCCGCCTTTCCGTTTTATAGGCTTTGCCGGCCTAATTTTAACGCTTATACGCAAGGCGCATAAGCATGTCGGTACAGGCTTCAAAAAAATATGGCAAAATACTTTCGGGCAAAATCATCATTGCCCTATTGCTGGCTTGCACAGCCATTCTGCTTTCCTTCTTCATCTCGCGTCATACCTTCAGGCAAGTACTGCACAGTGTTAATACATTGGTACAACCCAACCCGCGACTGCGGTTGGTAAACAGGCTGTTTAAAAGTGTGGTGTCGCTAGACCAGCTGCAACGCATGCAAACCCTGCAACCTACCGGCCAATCCTACAATCCTTTCTTTAAAGAGTCCAAAGATATCATGCTCATGCTGGACTCACTGCGCGAAATGAGCCGTGGGGATACGGCACAACTATTGTTGGTAGACTCCATGAAGAACATCCTGCGCAAGCGCGATAAGATATTCCTTAACTACCTCGACCTCCGTAGCGAGTTCATCTCCAACGATACGCTTACTTCCCAAATACATGCCCTGACTGAAACCATTCGCCAAAGTGCCTTTGCGGACAGCAGCATCATTACCACGGAGAAAAAAATAGTAACCACCACCGTGGAAGATATGGACTCTGTGGAAAACAGCCGTCCTTCATTTTGGAACCGCCTATTAGGCCGAAAGAAAACACCGGAATACACCCAACGCAAGCGCCTGATACAGGAAGAATTAAACATCACTATAGATACGCTGGCCATGGCCCGCGAAGACAGCATCATACGACAGCTTACCGCCGCCATCACCTCTGCCGAGTCGGATCGTCGCCAATCGAGAAACACACTTATCAACCGACAGTTACAACTAAACCGCGCCGGCAACCTGTTGGTAAGCCGGCTGCTGAGTATATCGCACAAGTTTGAAACCGAAGAGTTGCAAAAGGCACAGAGCAACAACAGCCGGGTAACCGAAACCATAGACACCGGCATACGCCGGATGAACGCCATTATCATCGGGTTTATTTGCGGCGTGACCATACTCACCTTCATGATATTTACCGATATCATACGCAGCAACCGATACCGCAAAGAGTTGGTACTGGCCAAAGAAGAAGCAGAGCAATCGGGCTTGGTAAAACAACGCTTCCTGGCAAATATGAGCCATGAACTCCGCACGCCGCTGCAATCCATTGTAGGCATATCCGAGCAGTTGCATACCAACGGCAATGCCACTGCCAAAGACCTGAACATCATCTACCAATCATCGCGCCACTTACTACAGGTGGTTAACCAGGTATTGGATTACAGCCATATCGTGTCAGATAAATTTAAGTTCGAAGAGCAACCGTTCTCGGTTGCGGCTTTGGTAAAAGAGGTAAAGGAATCTTTGGAAATATCCGCAGCCAAAAAGCAACTGGCCTTTGTTTATGAAAATGATTTGGATGAAACGGCACAACACATCGGCGATGCATTTCGCCTGCGGCAGATACTATATAACCTTTTGGCCAATGCCATTAAGTTTACCACAACGGGCGGTGTAACCTTATCCGTAAAGCATAAAGACTATACGAATAACACCGTGTTTACGGTTTCGGTGACCGACACCGGGATAGGAATTGCGGAACAAGACGTGGCGCGCATCTTCAACATGTTTGAACAGGGGCAAAACGTGAGTGAGCATGCTTACAAAGGCACAGGGCTGGGGTTGGGTATAGTAAAGTCGTTGGTAGAACACCAAAACGGCAACATAACGGTACATAGCACACCTGGTAAAGGAGCCACGTTTACTGTGAAGCTTACTTACCCACGCACATCGCCCTCGGGCGAGCAAACACCGGGGGCGGTCATCGCCCCGCTACCGCCCGGCATTACCGTTTGGGTGGTAGACGACGATTTGTTTATACTGGACGTATGCAGACAAATACTTACCAAGCACGGATTGGCACATCGATGCTTTTCATCTCCTACCCAAGTGTTGCAGGAAAATCAATCTTCGCCCCCCGATGTGATGTTTATCGATATACGCATGCCGGACATGGACGGCTTTACCTTACTTCGCCGCCTTAAAACAATACAGCGCATCGGTATTCGTTATTATGCGCTTACCGCACAAGCCTTGCCGGATGATAAAGAGGCCATTATGCAACAAGGTTTCGACGGATTGCTCATGAAGCCCTTTATGGAAAACGAATTACTGCGCATATTGCAAACGGTGGAAGTGCCACCGCATCCGGCACAAATTGCCAATGAATTAGCTAAGCTGCGCACCATGATAGGTGACGACCCTGCCACGCTAAAGCGTATATGCGAACGCTTTATTACCGAGACACAAGAAGACCTGCAACGCTATGAACAGGGGTTGAGTAATACCGATGGCGAAATGCTTGCCGATAGCCTACACAAACTATCAGGGCGTTTCGGGCAAACGGGTTTTTATAAAGAAGCCACCACCCTGCGTAGCGCCGAACAAGCCATACGTGCCGGTAAAGACGTTATCCCGATGATGCCCGAACTAAAAACTCTCGCACGTATGGCAGCCGACAAAATCGACGCGCTGCAAGACTATATCAATATACTGTAACCGTTGAAGCCGTTCCCACAACCTGTTGTATTTTTCAACGCTTTCATCATTCATTAGCAATCTTGCACCTGCATAATAACCTATGCTTTAACCATGTTTATAATGGCACATCAGCCGGCACAGGGTTTGGTTTAAACATATCGAACCATAAAAATTACAGAAGAGATGAAAAAGATGATTTTATCGGTGTTTGCACTAACAATTATGAGCACTGCGGCTTTCGCACAAACATCGGCAACAGAGCAATCCGGAGCACAAAGCACTACTGAGGCAACCAAAGAAGATAAACAACAAATAGAGGAGAGCGCGTTGCCGCCGGCGGTAAAGCAAACGTTGAGCACCGACCAATACAAAGATTGGAAATTCGTTTCGGGCTGGAACGTAAAAGGCGCCAACGACTATTACATACTTGAGATGCAAAACGGAGAGGAAAGAACGACACTCAAGATGGATAAAGAGGGAAAACTTATATAATAGTACAGGTCTGTTGTGTAAGTGGGGGAACCGGTTTTAACCGTTCCCTTTTTTTATTTTCCCTTAACTTTAGAATATTCATATGGCCCGAGTATTAATCATCGAAGACGACGTTACTTTCTCCCAAATACTGGAAGCCTTCCTGAAAAGAAACGATTACGAGGTATCTGTAGCACATACCGTAAAAGACGGACTTAACGCCTTGGAACAACAGTATGTGGACTTGGTGCTACTGGACTTTCGTCTACCGGACGGCACGGGTATGGACGTACTCACACACATTAATCAAAGAGAAGCGCAACTGTCCGTCATCATCATGACGAGCTTTAACGACATAAGAACCGCCGTAAAAGCCATACGCTCCGGGGCCTATGAATACATTACCAAACCCGTGAACCCGGATGAGCTTTTATTGATATTGAAAGAATCTCTTTCGATACAAAAGAAGGATGACAATCCCGCGCAACCCGATTTTATCATAGGGAACAGCCCCGATGCCGAAGAACTGGCAAAACACATCAGGCTGGTGGCACCAACGGATATGTCGGTAATTATACAGGGAGAGAGCGGCACAGGTAAAGAAGTGGCCGCACGAAACATACACCTGCTAAGCAAGCGGGCAGATAAGCCTTTTGTAGCCATAGATTGCGGCGCCCTCACTGCCGACTTGGCGGCAAGCGAACTATTCGGACACATTAAAGGTGCCTTTACCGGCGCACTTACCGATAAAAAAGGACAGTTTGAAGCCGCGGACGGCGGCACCCTCTTCTTGGATGAGGTGGGCAACCTGAGCTACGAAGTGCAGGTAAAATTGCTGCGCGCCATCCAAGAGCGTATCATACAACCTGTAGGCAGCAACCGCAACATAAAAGTAAATGTGCGCATTATTACCGCCACCAACGATGACTTACCTACCATTGTACGCGAAGGTAAATTTAGAGAAGACCTGTATCACCGGCTCAACGAGTTTAAAATACGCGTGCCGTCGCTAAAAGAAAGAACGGAAGACTTAGACTTATTCGTCCATCACTTCATAGCACGCGCCAATAAAGAATTAGGTAAACAGGTGAAGGGATTATCAGCCGAAGTGGCGCAACTCTTTCGCCGCTACGATTGGCCGGGCAACATCAGGGAGTTGAAAAACATATTGCGTCGGGCCGTACTCCTCTCGCCATCGCCATACATAGAGCGCGATGCACTGCCCGACGAAATGATACCTGCAGTAGAGCAGCATGATATAGGCAGCGACCTTAAAGCCATACAGGCGCTTACCGAAAAAGAGCAGATAGAAAAGGTACTGCGAGAAGTGAAGTATAACAAATCAAAAGCCGCCAAGCTATTGAATATCGACCGTACTACGCTGTACTATAAAATGTCGAAATACAATATTGACGGCTGATGATTTTAAAGCCGGAATATATTAAGGCACTATAAAAGGCATTTCTTCTTCAGAATACACACTAAAATAACCCAATGCCCCATTATTGAAATTAGATAACGGGTTGGCGGGCGTGGCACCGGGGTCTCCACCGCCGTCGGCGTTAGACATTGTTCTGAAATAATCGTAAGAACCTTTATCTATGTTACGCAAACTTACCAATACCGAATCACCCGTGCGTAAAGAATCTTCATCGGGTATAAACATTGTGGCGTCTATTTGCTTGCCGTCGCGCAACAAATCTTCGGTAATGTACAAATTGGTGCTTGTCTTGTTATTTTTAAGATATACTAAGCGATAGTAGTTCTCGATATTAACCGGGTCCGTGAAGTATACCAATAAATTTCGGCGTTCTCTAAAAAACCCCTGCTGAACGTTTACACTGTCAATGGCTACAGGCATTGGCATTGTTTCGGTAGCGGTATATGTTACTCCGTCCACGGTTACTTTCAGCACATAAGTTCTGCCGGCCACACCCATCAGCGTTTGCGAAAGATACAAACCGGGGATGCTTGCCGATTCCGTGAGTGTTTCGGTATTACCCGCATTATCGCTCAACTCCACCACGGCATTACGTACGGGAGGGAACTCGTTTTTCTCGTCAAAGTTCACGGTGCGGGTAACCCCTACGATGCATCCGTAACCGTTCTTTATCTCTGCATCTATCACAATCTTAGGTTCCGCACTATTCAGGTCTATATCCACCACCTTTTGGCAAGAAGTGAAATAAACACCACAAAAAAACAACGATAATATATAAAAAAGCTTTTTCATTTTTGCTTAGAATTTAAAGTTATAAGTAACGGAAGGTATCCAACGGAAGAGTGTGGTTTGCACGGCCTGTGTACGCGTGGGGTCGCTCTCATTTTGCTCAAACGTAATGGTGTAGGCATTTTCGCGTCCGTAAGCGTTGTATACCGAGAAGTTCCAGCTGGACTCATGCTTTGCGGTACGCTTGCGATACCAGGTTACGCCAATATCCATACGGTGATAAGCGGGCATGCGATAGCCGTTGCGCTCGGTATACAGGTTAAGCACCTGCCCCGCCGCTATGTATTTGCCCGAAGGAAAGGTAACGGCATTGCCTGTGTAATATACCCATGAAGCGGAAGCGGTGAGCTTTTTAGAGAACTCATAGATACCCACCACAGATACATCATGCGTGCGGTCTTGCTTGGCAACATAATACGCACCGTTGTTGATACCGTCTATTTTACGCTCGGTGCGAGAAAGTGTGTAACCTATCCAGCCGGTAAGCTTGCCATATTTCTTCTTCACAAACAACTCTATACCATAAGCGCGACCAAGGCCATATAATAATTGCGATTCCACGTTTTCGTTAAAGTTAAGTTCCGCACCGTCTTTATAGTCTACCTGGTTCTGCATGTATTTATAATATACCTCTGCAGAGAACTCATAATTATCATCTTTGAAATTGCGGAAGTAGCCCAGCGACAATTGGTCTGCCAACTCGGGCTTCACGTTATTGCTACTGGGTATCCATAAATCCGTTGGGTTGCCGGACGTGGAGTTGGATAGCAAATGCATGTTTTGTGTATTACGCGCATAAGATGCCTTTACGGAGCTTTTATCATCCAAAAGATAATTGAGCGATAAACGAGGCTCCACGTTGAAGTAAGTCTTTACCAACTCGCCGTTGCGGGCCGATAGTGTGTCGATGGTATTACCTTGGGCATCGTAAGTGTAGTAACTACCGGGGCCAATTGCGCTAAACGATGAAAGTCGTACGCCGTATTCCATACTTAAGGCATCCGTAGCTTTCCATTCGTGTGAACCATATACGGCATTTTCCCAAGCGTATTTCTCGGTAAGCTCCAAATTGCTCGATTGATTATTGGATGTAAAGGAAAGCGCGCCGGGTATAATCTTGTGGTAGATGGAGTTAAAGCCATACTTCACCGTATTCTTTGAATTGGCAAAATATTGGAAATCCTGTTTCAGGTTATAGTCGCGTATGCGCGAGCGTATATCGCCGCTCGTAGTGCCAAACTGAATATTAATATTGTAATCGTAATTACTGAAGATAAGTGATGTGTTAGAGAACAACCTGTCGCTGAAGAGGTGGTTCCAGCGCAGTGTACCGGTATAATTGCCCCAGTTGATTCCGAAGTTATCGGCAAAGCCCAGCACATCTTTACCAAAGTAGCCGGAGAGGAATATACGGTTCTTATCGTCTATACGGTAATTGGCTTTGGCGTTGAGGTCGTAGAAGTACAAACGGGCGCGGTTAATCATCGAATCGGGAGAGAGCTTCAGGAACAAATCCGCATAGGTGCGGCGACCCGATACCGTAAACGAACCTTTGTCTTTAACTATCGGCCCGTCAATTTTCAGGCGTGAGGCAATAAGTCCTATACCGCCTTCGGCGCCAAAATTTTTATCGTTACCATCCTGCATGCGTATATCCAACACCGAGGCGAGACGACCGCCATATTGTGCGGGTTGGCTGCCCTTATAGAGCGTAACATCTTTTAATGCATCGGAGTTAAACACCGAGAAAAAACCCAACAAGTGAGAGGCATTGTATACCGTGGCTTCATCCAGCAATATCAGGTTTTGGTCGGCACCGCCGCCACGCACATAAAAGCCACTGTTACCTTCTCCCGCCGACTTAACGCCCGGACGCAATTGCAATGTCTTCAACACGTCTTTTTCGCCCAATAGTACCGGTATGGTTTCGATGGCCTTTATATCCAGCTTATCGGTACCCATCTGCACATTGGTAATGTTGTCGTTCCTTTTGGTGGTGGTCACTACCACTTCCTGCAACTGACGGCTACCCTCTGCCAACTCAAAATCGAGCTTGGCGCTTTGTATAAGATTTACCTTTTGTGCTTTGGAGGCATAGCCCAAGTATTGTGTCGTGACGGTATAGCTACCGGCCGGTATGGTGATGGAATAAAAACCGTAGGCATTGGTGGCTGCGCCGGCAGTAGGCAATTCGGCTATTTTGACTGTAACGCCAATCAATTCTTCGCCTGTAAGCGAATCGCGCACATAGCCGCTAACCGTATATTTTTCCGACTGTGCAAATACCGCGGATGATAATCCGCAAAGCAGGATTATCCATAAGAGTTTCAGTTTCATGTTTAAGTATGATGCCGTGTTGAGACCGGTTTAATAAACAATGGTTTAAACGGGCGGAGCAAATGTATGGATACACTCAAACGGATGTGATAGGGTTACATAAGATTAACAGATATTTATCAACCGTTCTTTTAACACCGGTTGATAAATCAAGTCAAAATTCAAAAGTCAAAACCTATCAGAGAGAAACGAACTTGATTATGGCACCGGGTCGTAGCCGCTACCGCCCCACGGGTGGCAGGAAAGAAAACGCTTAAAAGCCATGCGGCCGCCCTTCCAAGGACCATATTTTTTTATGGCTTCGAGGCCGTAGGCCGAGCAGGAAGGCGTATATCTGCATTTCACGCCAAACAGCGGGGATATAAACGCCTGGTAAAAGCGGATGAGCCAAACGAATATATGCCTGAATATTGCCGCCATTATACTTCTTTCGGGGTAGTGATTTCTTTTTTCAGGCGTTCTATGCCTTTTACCATGCTCGCCGTTACGGTATCGTAATCGGGCAGCGTGGCATCGGTAAAAATAAGAAAGATGTGCCACTGCTTATCGGCAGGTACCAACGCGGTAATGGTGGCTTTGTTCAGTCGCCAAGCCTCCCGCATCAGCCGCTTCACCCGGTTGCGGGCCACCGCTTTACGAAACTTTTTCTTGGGTACGGAAAAGCCGGCCCTTATAGAAGCCGGCTCCCCTGTCGCGCGAGGAGCTTCGAGATAAACGAACCGAAGCGGAAAAACAGAAAACGCTTTCCCTTTACGGAAAAGCGTATCAATATGCTGCTCGCGCTTAAGCCGCTCGTATGCTTTGAAAGTATTACGAATGGCGCAAAAGTTTTAAAAAATTATTTAAGACGACGCTCGTCAGACACTGTCAGTTTATGACGTCCCTTGGCACGACGTGATGCCAAAACTTTGCGGCCGTTTGCCGATTCCATACGCTTGCGGAAACCATGAACTGACTTACGGCGGCGGCGTGAAGGTTGATACGTACGTTTCATATTATATTAATTTTTACCGCGCGAGGCGGTGGTAATTCATTTAAAGGAGTGCAAAGGTAGGTAAAAAATTAAAAGTAAAAAATCAAAACCCAAAAATATTGCGGTTTTTCCGGGTATTTCGGGGGTTAGGGCACCAAACTATTCACCTCTTTGGATGCTTGGGCCAAATCGCGAATGAGCAGCGGATCTTTTTCAATGGCATTACCCACCACCACCACCGTGGCACCCGCTTTGCAGGCCGCATAAACCTTTTCAGGCGTTCTGATGCCGCCACCCACCACCAAGGGTATAGCTATATTGGCGCTTACCTTGTGTATCATTTCTTCCGTAATCGGGGTTTTGGCGCCGCTGCCGGCATCCATGTATATAATATGCTTGCCTTGCAGCTCTCCCGCCCATGCGGTGCATAACGCAATATCGGCTTTATTGGCCGGTATGGGTGCCGAGTTGCTTACATACGAAACCGTAGTAGGTGCGCCACCGTCTATCACCATATAACCGGTAGAAATCACTTCCAAACCGCTGGATTTTACCGCAGGAGCCGATATAACATGCTGACCTATAAGCAGTTCCGGATTACGTCCCGAGATGAGCGACAAGTACAGCAAGGCATCGGCGTAGGGCGTTACTTGCGCCGGGCTGCCCGGGAAGAGCACTATGGGAATATTACTCTCCGCTTTAAATTGTTGTATGCAGCCATCGAGGCGATGGTCTACAAGCAGGCTGCCCCCCATAAAAACGTAATCTACGCCTGCATCGTTGCACAAACGGGCCAAATATGGCATGTCAGCCGGTGCCACCTTATCGGGGTCTACCAATACGGCAAAAGCACTTTTGCGCTCATTCTTAAGCTGTTGCAGCTGTTTATAAATTCTTCCTGCGGCCATTATTGTTCTCTCGCGGGTACAAAAATGCGTAATTAATCGGGTTTAAACCAACATTATGTCGGTTTAGACCTCTAAAACCCGGCTTATTTTTTTAGCAGGTCGCGTATTTCGGTCAGTAATTTTTCGGTAGGAGTGGGGCTGGGGGGCGGCGCCGTCTTTACCTCTTCTTCCTTCTTCAAACGGTTGATAACCCTTATAGCCACGAATATACATAAGGCTATAATAAGGAAGTCTACAATGGTTTGTATGAAATGCCCGTAAGCCAGGATATTGGCACCGGCCGTTTTTGCCTTTTCCAGCGAATCGTAAGTTTCGCCGGGATTGGCAGGTTTCAGCACAATGAACTTATCGTCAAATTTCTTGCCTTCGCCGGTTACCAAGCCGATGGCCGGCATAATCACATCGGCCACAAGGGCGGTAACAATTTTGCCAAACGCCCCGCCGATGATAACACCGACAGCCAAATCTATCACATTGCCCTTCATGGCGAAAGTCTTAAAATCTTTCCAAAATCCCATATATGCAACTTTTGTTCGGGTTACAAAATAGGCATTAAGGCAGAGAAAACCAACCTTAAAGCGGCAGGTGGGCACATCGGCGGGTTTCCAAATAAAATATTTATGAACGCTATAGATAAATAATATACTGTGGAAACGATTTTAATTGCAAAACGTTTCCATAGTTTTGCGGGCGAATTATGGACATATTGACAAAAATACTATCGGCAGCCGTCGAATTGTTTCGCCAATACGGTTTTAAGGCGATAACAATGGACGACATAGCGCGTAGGGCAGGCATATCGAAGAAGACGCTGTATCAGCATTTTGCCAATAAAAACGAAGTGGTGGCCGAATCGGTGGTGTGGTACAAAACCCGCCTTTGCGACAGTTGCGTCAGCGTGATGAAGGAAGCCGCAAATGCCGTGGAGGCATTGGTGCGCACACAGGTGATAATGGACCGCATGTACAAAGAGACCAATCCCATAGCCATTTACGAACTACAAAAATACTTTCCCGAGGCTTATGAGATATTTCGCAATAAGCTGATGCAGGAGGATATGGAAATCATCAAGCAATCCATACTGCAAGGTATAGCCGAGGGACTGTATCGCGAGGATGTGAACGCGGAACTGATGGCGCGCTACCGGTTGGAAAGCTCGATGATGATGTTTCAGCCCAACCTGCTGGTAAACGAGCGCCACGACCTGCTGTTTGTGACGCACGAGATATGTGAGCACTTCCTTTACGGCATCATGACCCCCAAAGGAGAAAAATTATACCGCAAATACAAACAAGATTACTTAAAGCAAGTTTCAAAAATATGAGACGCATACTACACGGTTTATCACTAATCATCACACTGCTGCCCTTTTCGTTAAAAGCGCAGGACGCCACGCCGCTGAGCCTGGACGATGCCATCAACTATGGCCTCAAAAACAATGTTAATGTAAAGAATGCCCAATTAGACGTTCTGATACAAAGAGCGAAAAATGCGGAGGTTACGGCATTGGCCTTACCGAGGGTCAATGCAGAGGGTCAATACATGGACTACTTTAACCCCATGAAATCCTTTGTACCCGGTGAATTTATAGGAATGCCGGGCACATTCGTTCCCGTTCAATTCACTCCGAAATATAATGTTACCGCTAGCGGCACGGCATCGCAAGTCCTCTTTGACGGAAGTGTATTAGTAGCTCTTCAAGCTAAAAGGACAGTAATAAGCCTTTTTGAACAAAGTGAACAACTGAGCAAGCGCGATTTGAAATACAATATTCAAAAAGCCTACTACAATATCGTTATTGCGCATCGCCAATTTGATAACCTAAAAAGAGGCCTGTCGGTAATACGCAGTATGGCCGCCGATTTGGAAGTGATGAAGGACAACGGCTTTGTTGAAAAAATAGAACTTGACCGAACAAACGTTCAGGTAAATAACTTCATGACGGACAGTATTCGCATTGCGAGCATATTGGAAATCAGCGAGCAAGCTTTGAAGTATCAAATGGGAATGGACATCGACCGCCCCATCGTACTTACAGACACTTCGCTTGATGCAACCTTGACCGAGGCAATGCAACTTATTAATGAGGAAGCGGAATATGAAAAGGTTCCCGAATTCGGCTTGTTAAGGACGCAACTGAAACTTAACGAGTATGATTTAAGACGATATAAACTGAACGCAATACCAACTTTGGCTGCGTTTACCAGCGCCGGTTACAACTTTTCAACCAACGAATTTGATGATGTCTTCAAGTTCCGTAAGCTCTACCAGTTTAACTCTTTTTGGGGTGTGAAACTTACTGTCCCCATATTCAACGGATTGCAGCGTGTAAACCAGGTAAAACAGGCTAAGTTCAACGTACAAAAAGCAAAAAACAACTTGGAAAATATGAAGCTGGCCTTAGATTTTCAAACAAAATCTGCCAAAACAACACTGAAAAATTCATCGCTAACCATGAAGAGCCAAGAAAGGAATTTGGAACTGGCCGAATCTGTAGTTGACCTCGCACAGAAAAAATATAAGGCAGGCGTAGGAAGCAACCTTGAAGTTAATTCCGCACAAACAGAATTGCTAGATGCACAAAGCAATTATTATCAATCGCTGCTTGAGGTAATTAACGCGCAAGCAGACTTACAAAAAGCCTTAGGCGAATTATAAAATAACAAAACCACACTCATACAAAATACAATAGCATGAAACGCTCGATTTATTTACTATTAGCAGTACTGATACTGGCTTCTTGCGGCGGCGAAGAAAAAGGCGGCAACAAAGAAGCCGAACTGAACAAACTGAAGAAAGAACGCGCCACGCTCGACGACAAAATCAGCAAGCTGGAAGCGGAGGTGAACAAAAACAGGCCGGGCAAAGCCGAGGCCGTATCCGTTACCGAAGTGCAGCCCATAGACTTTAGCGCTTATATAGAAGTGCAGGCCGTGGTAAACGGTGACCAAAACATCAACGCCACACCACAGGCACCCGGTACCGTGGAACGCGTATTGGTACAAGCCGGTCAGCGTGTAAGCAAAGGTCAAACATTGGCTACGCTGGATGCGGCTGCCATCGAGCAACAAATACAGGCGGCAGATGTACAGGCGGGTTTAACCAAAACCTTGTATGAAAAGCAACAAAAACTTTGGGCACAAAACATAGGTACCGAAGTGCAATTGCTTTCCGCAAAAGCGCAATACGAAGCAGCTTCAAAACAAAAAGCGGCTTTGGTGGCACAACGCAATATGTACACCATCAAATCGCCCATCAACGGTACTGTAGACCAGGTAAACATTAAAGCCGGCGATGTGGCTTCTCCGGGCATGGGTGGTATACGCGTGGTAAGCTTCGACCAACTGAAGGTAACAGCAGACCTGGGCGAAAATTACCTGGGTAAGGTAAAAACGGGAGACCGCGTAAACCTCATCTTCCCCGAAATAGGCGATACCATAAAAAGCAAATTGAGCTATGTGGCGAAAGCGGTAGACCCGGTATCCAGGGCTTTCCAAGTGGAAATACGCCTGGGTAACAGCGCCAAGCTGCACCCCAACATGAGCGGTAAAATGCAAATAGCCAACTACGAAAGCGCCAATGCATTGGTAGTACCCATATCGGTAGTACAAAAAACCGCCGAAGGAGAGATGATATACATAGCCGACGGTAACAAAGCCAAAGCAGTGCCCGTGAAAACAGGCCGTATAGCCAACGGTATGGTGGAAGTGTTGGAAGGACTTAATGCCGGTGATAAAGTGGTGACCGAAGGGTACGAAGAACTGGACAACGGTGAGCTCATCACCATCAAATAATCAACCCTTTACGTTAAGCAGAATTAATAACATTCAAGATGCTCGAAAAATTTAAAGAGTTTAAACCGTCGAGTTGGTCGATAGACAACCGTACGGCCATATATATACTCACGGTCATCATCACCCTTGCCGGTATGATGGCCTACATCAGCCTGCCTAAAGAGCAGTTCCCGGAGATTAAGCTGCCGCAGATATACGTGCAGACATTCTACCCCGGTACATCTCCCGAAAACATGGAGAACCTGGTGACCAAGCCCATAGAAAAAGAGGTAAAAAACCTTACGGGCGTAAAAAAGGTAACCAGCAACTCCTTCCAGGATTTCTCGGTGGTGATTGTGGAGTTTAACACGGATGTGGAGATAGACAAGGCCAAGCAGGACGTAAAAGATGCGGTAGACAAAGCCCGTACCGACCTGCCACAAAACCTGCCCAACGAGCCCGAGGTAAACGATATCGATCTCTCCGAGATGCCGATATTGTATGTAAACATATCGGGCAACTACGACCTGAACCGACTGAAGAAATATGCCGACCGCGTACAGGATGAAATTGAGGAACTGAAAGAAGTGAAGCGTGTGGATATGGTGGGTGCCTTGGACCGCGAAATACAAATCAACGTAGACATGTACCGTATGTCTGCCGCGGGTTTCACCTTTGGTGATATAGAGCAGGCGGTGGCATACGAGAATATCTCGAGTACGCCGGGTTTGGTATCCATGAACAACCAAAAGCGTATCCTCAGTGTGCGCAACGAGTTCAAGACCGCTACGGAAATAGGCAATATAGTGGTGAAAAACCAACAGGGCAAAGCATTATACCTGCACGACATAGCGGATGTGACAGACGATTTTGAAGAGCAAGAAAGCTATGCACGCCTTGACGGTAAAAACGTTATCACGCTGAACATCATCAAAGCCAAAGGTGAAAACCTTATCGATGCATCCGATAAAATCATGAAACTGGTGGAAACCATGCAGGCCGAGGAATTGCCCAAAGACCTGAGCATCGTTATCACCGGCGACCAATCGGAGCAAACCCGCACCACGCTGCACGATTTGATTAATACCATCATCATCGGCTTTATACTCGTTACGGTTATCCTCATGTTCTTCATGGGTGTTACCAACGCCTTGTTCGTAGCCATGTCTGTACCCTTGTCTTGCGCCATCGCCTTCCTGGTGATGCCATCCATAGGCTTCTCGCTGAACATGATTGTATTGTTCTCGTTCCTGCTGGCGCTGGGTATAGTGGTGGATGATGCGATTGTGGTGATAGAAAATACGCACCGGATATTTGACAACGGTAAGATGCCCATTGCAAAGGCGGCGAAGTACGCCACCGGCGAGGTATTCCTGCCCGTATTGTCGGGTACCGTAACCACGCTGATACCCTTTATTCCCCTGGCATTTTGGGACGGTGTTATCGGTGAGTTCATGTTCTTCATGCCGGTAACGCTCATCATTACCCTTATGGCTTCACTGGCAGTGGCATATATCATCAACCCCGTGTTTGCCGTGAGCTTCATGAAGCCACACGACCCACACGATACGGGCAAACGCCGCTGGACAAGGCGCGATAAAATTACACTCATCATCTTCCTGGCAGTGGCCGCAATAGGCTACCTGACCGGCTCTGTAGGTTTCGGAAACTTTACCCTCTTCATATACGGCTTCATATTACTGGAGAAGTTTGTACTGGAGAAATGGATACACACTTTCCAAAACAAAACATGGCCGGCTTTCCAAGAATGGTATGTAAAATGGCTGAAACGCTCGTTGGCGCACCCCGGCAAAACGCTCGGTATCAGCACTTTGATTTTCATCTTTGCCATTGTACTTATGGCGGTGCGCAGTCCCAAAGTAGTATTCTTCCCCGATGCGGAACCCAACTTTACTTACGTATACCTGAACATGCCCGTTGGTACAGACCAAGCTTATACCAACGAGGTATTGATGAAGATAGAAAAGCAAGTGAACCAGGCTTTGGGTATAGACCCTGCCAAGGGTAAAACCAACCCGATTGTAAAATCGGTAATTGCCAACGTAACCATAGGTGCGGTAGACCCCACCAGCGGCGAGGTGGGCAACTTCCCCAACAAGGGTAAGGTGACGGTAGCCTTTGTGGAATATGCCAAACGCAACGGTGCATCCACAACCGAAGCCATGTCCAAAATTCGCGCGGCGGTACAAGACATACCCGGTGCGGAAGTGAGCGTGGATAAAGAGCAAGGCGGACCACCATTGCCCAAACCAGTGGTAATTGAAATAACCGGTGACAACCTCGACTCACTGATAAAAACATCGGAAGCGTTGAAGAAGTACTTGGAGAAAAAACAAATTGCCGGTGTGGAAGAATTGCGTAGCGACTTCCAGGCGAACAAGCCCGAAATCGTGTTTGATCTTGACCGCGCCCGGATGAACAGTGAAGGTGTATCAACAGGCCAAGTGGTAGCCGGCTTGCGTACCGCGGTATTCGGTAAAGAAATATCCCGCTTCCGCGATGCCAACGACGATTACCCCATCACTCTGCGCCTGAATAAACAACAGCGTGAGAACATTGATGCGGTACGCAATATGCCCCTGATATTCCGTGATATGGGGATGGGCGGTATGATACGCGAAGTACCCGTGAGTGCCTTTGCCGATATCAAATACGACAATACTTACGGCGGTATCAAGCGTAAAGACCTGAAACGTATCATATCCCTGTCATCGAACGTGCTTACCGGCTATAACGAAAACGAAGTGGTGGAAGCGGTGCGCCGCGAGATTACCAACTTCAACGTTCCCGCAGGCATCAATATAGTGATGGGCGGTCAACAGGAAGAGCAGGCAGAAACCATGTCGTTCCTGGGTAATGCAATGATGATTGCAATGGGACTGATATTCCTGATATTGATATTCCAGTTCAACTCTTTAAGCAGAACGGTTATCATCATGACGGAGATATTGTTTAGCGTATTCGGTGTGTTCTTGGGTATCGGTATCTTCAAAACAGACTTCTCCATAGTAATGAGCGGTATCGGTATCGTGGCCCTTGCGGGTATCGTGGTGCGAAACGGTATACTACTGGTAGAGTTTATGGATATTATGATTAAGGAAGGCGCCACGCCTTACGACGCGATAGTGGAAGCGGGCCGTACACGTATGACGCCCGTATTGCTTACCGCAACGGCTGCCATATTGGGTCTTATACCGCTGGGTGTGGGTCTTAACATGGACTTTGCCACACTGTTCAGCGAGTTTAACCCGCACATATACTTTGGCGGAGACAACGGAGCCTTCTGGGGACCGCTGGCATGGGCCATGATATACGGATTGAGCTTTGCTACCTTCCTTACCTTGATATTGGTGCCCGTACTGATGCTGTTGAGCTTCCGCTTCAAAGCATGGGTGGCCAAACAAAGACAAAGAATTGCCGCGTCTATGAAAGATGAACCAACGGCTTAAAGACGAAATTCAGTCAGACAGGCAAATGAAGACGAAGGTGTCCCCGGTGGGCACCTTCTCTTTTTGAACACAACTAAGGGGCATCATCACGGTGCCCCTTTGTTGTTTATAGATGTGATCTAATTTTTCGCATCAGGCTTTTCGGCATCGGCACGGCTTAAGAACAGCTTTTGCGTGGGGTAGGCGAATTCTATGCCTGCTGCGGTAAACGCGGCGAATATATCAAGGTATATGGATTGCTGAATATCCATGTACAGGTTATAATCCGCTGCGGTAACATAGTATACAAACTCGAAATCAAGGCTAAAGTCGCCATAGCCGGAGAAGTGCCCACGGTCGAAGCGGATGTTTTCCTTAGCCGTAATAATTCCCTTAACCATAGCGGGTATCTGCTTCAATTGCTCATGCGTGGTTTCGTATATCACGCCCAGCTTAAACACCACGCGGCGGCTCTCCATGCGCTTATAGTTGTGCACGCGAGAATTGGTAAGGTCGGTATTGGAGCAAACCAGTTGGTCTCCGCCCAAGGTGCGAATGCGCGTGGTTTTGATACCTATATATTCCACCGTACCCATCTTATCATCAACGATAATAAAATCCCCGATTTCAAAAGGACGGTCGAAGAAGATAACGAAGTAGCTGAACAAATCGCCCAATATGGTTTGCGCCGCCAAGGCAATGGCAATACCACCTATACCAAGACCGGCAATCAGCGTAGTGACATTGTATCCCAAATTATCTATCAGGAAGACGATGCCCAATATCCAAACCACCACATTTATAATAATAAGCAAGCCACGCGCCTGCTTTTCCTTCACCTCGCTATTGTTTTGCCGCTTGATGAAGGAGAATATAACCTGGCGAATAAGCCCGGTAACAATACGCAAGGCGAAAAACGTAACGGAGAAAAGCACCGCTATATAAAACACACGATAAATACCCGGCCTTATGTTCAGCGATTTGATGGCCAAAAAAATACCGGCGATGTATAGGATGGGTATCACCGATTTATCCACCACTTCTACCAGGTAATCGTCGAAAGCAGTATCGGTGCGTTGTGTCAGTTTGGAGAGTTGCTTAATAATAATCGACTTAAACAGCCGCACCGCCATAAGGCATAGCAAAGCTATACCCGCAGCCATAGCCCATTCTCTTACGGTGTTGTTCCAAAAAACGGTGTCCATAAAATGTTCCATACTCATAAGTAGTTCCTTTCTTTTTATTTACAATAAATCTTTAACCTTAAGCCATTGGCATGCAAGCCATAAGACAACACAAAGCCCTGATACTCGTCTTGATTGGAATAAATGCGACGAGCTAAACACGCTTCAAAGTTAGGACATCGAAAATAAACGCTTTTCACACGCTATTTTATCATAGCAATAATACACAACTATACAAATAATTACGAAAAAAAATCCCATCCTTCAGGATGGGATTCTACTATAAACTAATTATGGTTAAGCCACGCTTTCTTTAATAACGCCCAATTCTTTGCCCACTTTCGTAAAGGCTTCTATAGCCTTATCCAAATGATGACGCTCATGCGCGGCGGATATCTGCACACGTATACGCGCCTGACCTTTGCCCACAACGGGGTAGAAGAAGCCTACCACATAAATACCTTCCTCCAGCATACGGGCGGCAAATTTTTGAGCCAGCACGGCATCATAAAGCATTACGGGGCATATCGGGTGCGTACCCGGCTTTATATCAAAACCCGCTTCCGTCATTCTGCTGCGGAAGTAGGTGGTGTTATCTTCCAATTTATCGCGCAGCTCGGTGGTTTCGCTGAGCATATCCAGCACCGCTATGGAAGCACCTACTACCGAAGGTGCCACCGTATTGGAAAACAGGTAGGGACGGCTGCGTTGGCGCAGCATCTCCACTATCTCTTTTTTACCGCTGGTAAATCCGCCTGATGCGCCACCCAAGGCTTTACCCAAAGTACCGGTAATAATATCTATACGGTCCATAACACCGCAAAGCTCATGCACACCGCGGCCTGTTTTACCCATAAAGCCCGATGAGTGGCTTTCGTCTATCATCACCACGGCATCGTATTTATCGGCCAAGTCGCAGATTTTATCCAGTTGCGCAATGGTACCGTCCATTGAGAATACGGAGTCGGTAACGATGAAACGCGTGCGTGCATCGGCATGAGCCTGAAGCTGCGCTTCGAGGTCGGCCATATCGTTGTGTTTATAGCGGGCGCGACGCGATTTACACAGACGCACACCGTCTATGATTGAGGCGTGGTTCAACTCATCGGAAATAATTACGTCATCTTCTCCCAACAGGGGCTCAAACACACCGCCGTTGGCATCAAAGCAAGCCACGTATAATATCGTGTCTTCGGCACCCAAAAAGGTAGATAACTTTGCTTCCAACTCTTTATGAATATCCTGCGTACCGCAGATGAAGCGTACGGAACTCATTCCGTAACCGCGATTATCGATTGTTTTATGCGCCGCCTCTATCACCTTGGGATGAGAAGACAAACCCAAATAATTGTTGGCGCAAAAATTAAGCACTTTACGGCCGTTTACCAGTATTTCGGCACCTTGCTCCGATTCTATGATTCGCTCCGATTTATAAAGACCGGCATCTTTTATTTCCTGTAGCTCCTTTTGCAGGCGGCTGTAAAATGATGAACTAGACATATTTCCGTGATTTTATTAGCGGACACAAAATAACGGCAATCGCGCTATTTTTCAATACGGCACACATCGGTTAGTATTTTTCTTAAAGTATTGCCAAAACAGCACGGTATGCTTTTATTAACAACGCGGGCAGATATATCTTTACTTTTAACGAATGCGGCAGGTTTATAAACTCATATTATTCATAGTCTTATCGGCAGGGATGCCCCAATACCTGTTGGCACAAAACACGGGTGGCGCCGTGTTTGATGCCGATACCAAAAATCCCGTATCATATGTAACGGTGAGCAATAAACGCACCAAAGCCTCTGCGTTTACCGATGTGCGCGGACAATTTAACATGGACATGCGCGCCGGTGACACACTGCTGTTTGCACACCCGGGCTACACCTTCAGCCAAAAAGTGGTGACCGGTACGAGCATGCGCACCTGGCATTATATAGAGCAAAAGAAGATTGCGCTGGACGAAGTGGAAATACTATCGGATATGGCGAAATTCCAAAGAGACTCCGCAGAGCGGCGCGTGGTATACCGCAAGGTGTTGAACGATGCGGGCCATGCACCCGGGGCCAACTTCAACGGAGGCGTAGGTGTGGACGGGCTTTTTACCTCACTTGCCTACTGGATATCGGGAAAGGGAAAGCGCAACAAGAACTTTGTAAAAACCATGCTGCGCAACGAGGAAAATAAGTTCGTCACCATACGCTACAGCGTGTTACTGGTGCGCCAGCAAACCGGGCTTAGCGAAGAAAACGCCATAACTTTTATCCAACAAAACCCCATGCCCTATGATTATGCCCGCACGGCCACAGACCTTGAAATGAAAATGTGGATACGCGAAAAATATAGGGAATGGAGTAAAAGCACGGGCATTACAGGCACGCCAGCAGATACCACCGGCAGTAAGCAATAAGTTTGTACCTTTATCATACCCAAAAAGTCCTTCCGATATGTCTATTCCACAATGGCAACAGGGTGTAGTGCAACAAATAGAACAGGCAACGCCTAATACCCGCCGTTTTTGGATAGCACTTCCCGAAACTCCCTCTTTCCATTTTAAACCCGGCCAGTTTGTAACGTTGGATTTACCGATACACGAGAATCGCAACAAACGTTGGCGCAGCTATAGCATAGCCTCCGCTCCTGATGGCGGCAACGTAATAGAACTGGTGGTGGTGCGGCTGGATGGAGGCTTGGGTTCCTGCTATTTATGCGATGAGATAAAACCCGGCGATACGCTCACTTTGCGCGGCCCGCAGGGTATATTTACCATGCCCGAGGTAATAGACCGCGATCTGGTGCTTATTTGCACCGGCACGGGCATTGCGCCTTTCCGCAGCATGGTGCAACACATACGCAATGCCAAAATTTCGCACGGCAACATACACCTGGTGTTTGGCACACGCACACGCGAAGACTTGTTGTATGCCGAAGAAATGTGGGCGTTGGAACAGGAATTGTCAGGCTTCAAGTTTTACCCCACTCTGTCGCGGGAAGACTGGAACCATGAAAAAGGCGAGGGCTACAGGGGCTATGTGCATGAGGTATACGAGCGTATTTGCAGCGACATGCAACCCGCCAATTTCATGCTCTGCGGCTGGAAGGTGATGATTGACGAAGCCAAGGAAAGAATATTGAAAATGGGCTACGATAAAAAAGACATCCACCTGGAGCTGTACGGCTAACCTATTACCGCATGACAATTACTTACCAAGATTTTGACAAAGTGGATATTCGCGTGGGGCGTATCCTTACGGCCGAAGATTTCCCACAGGCACGCAAGCCGGCTTATAAGCTAACCATAGATTTCGGTTCGGAGATTGGTATCAAACGCTCATCGGCACAAATAGTAAAACATTACACAAAAGAAGAACTGACCAGCAGCCCGGTACTTGCGGTGGTAAACTTTCCGCCTAAGCAAATAGGCCCCTTCATGTCCGAAGTACTGACGCTTGGCGTAGCCGATGAAAACGGAGACGTGGTGCTGATAAGGCCCGGTGCCGATGTGCCTTTGGGCAGCCGTATGTTTTAATCGGCCTTTTTCGCCACTTCCATCAGGCGGTTTACACTCCATGCCTGAGGCTTATCCGCAAACAGGGCTTTTGTTTTGGCCCATGTGTCTTTAAACAGTTCGGAGAAGCGGTATTTATCCAAGTGTTGTTGACTGTCCCAAATGCTATAGGTGAAAAATATATGCTCCGCACCCTCTCCTTGCCACAATTCCAGGTGATTACATCCTTCAAAGCCGCGTATCAGCGCTTTGCGTTCTTCAAACAAAGCCAGGAAGTCTTGCACCTTTGCAGGCTCGAAGGTCATCTGTACGATGCGTATAATCATGAGAAGGATATTTTAACGGTATTGTAAATAAGATGCTTCTCGCGCGCCAGTTTTAAGCCCAAAAGGCGCGCCGCATTACCGCGATTGATGGAAATCTCCAAATAGCCCGCATTGTTGAAACGGCACAGCTTTTCGCCTTCGCGCACATCGTTATAACTCTTGCTCAACTCGTTAATCACTTCGTTCCGCGCAAACTCTATACTAAACGGGCGGTTGCGACCTATCCGCTCAAAATCTTCGCGTGTAAGGTTCAACACCACGTTTTCAAAGCGGTCTATATGTATCACGTGGCACTCTACCGTGTTGCCTTCTATACGCGGGCGAAGGTTGGACGGAGCGTGCGCCGGTGTAACCGTTTCCAGGCCAAGGGCTTCGGGCGCATTATTTTGCAATCGCCCCGCAATTTCCGCCGCCATGCTCACCCATTCTTTAAGGCCCGTATCGGCTGCCAAATCCATACACTTCCATACCTGTTCTATACCGCGCCCAAAAGCCAACGCCGGCACCCCGTTATCGGGGGCAATAAAATAATGGCCGTCTTTGGCGCAAAGTAACATAGGTGCCCTATTGGCAAAAATATCGCAGAGCACTATGTGGCAGCTGCCTTTGGGAAAATGAGCGTATGAAGCCGCAAGCAAATAAGCCGCCTGCTGCAAGTGGTAAGGCTCCACATAATGAGAAATATCCACTATGGGGGCACCCGGCACATATTGCAGCAATATGCCCTTTGCCGAGGCTACGGAAGCATCGTGCAGCCCCAGGTCGGATAACAGTGTGATACAGCCCATCTGAGCGGCAAAAGTAAAATGACATAAGCGCACCGCAAAACGTCAGGCCCCCGTTTGGTAAAAAGATTGAAATATTTTTGCCAAATAAACGTTATCAGCTATAGATGGCTAACTTTAGCCCCGCAAATATGAATGTAAAGAGTACCATATATATCGTTTTGTGCGCCATATTGCTCTCCTTTGCCGGCACCTCCTGCAAAAAAAGCAATGATGTGATATTAACGGGAGACAACGCTATCGGCTTTTCGGCAGATACGGTAACCTTTGATACAGTATTTACATCTTTGGGCAGTTTCACCACTTGGATTAAGGTTTACAACCACCAAAACTCCGCCGTTACGCTTAATTCCGTAAGGCTGGAAAAAGGTGCCAATTCCTATTTTCACCTGAATGTGGACGGGCGCGAGGGCAACGAGGTGAAAAGCGTGGAAATAGCCGCACACGACAGCATTTACGTATTTGCCACGGTGAACATAGACCCTCGTGACGAGCTTACTCCCTTTATAGTGGAAGATCGACTGATTGCCACCTTAAACGGCAGGGAATATGCCGTGCCTTTTGTAGCATACGGACAAGACGCCAACTATGTGGTGGACAGTGTGCTGCAAACACAAACCTGGAGCGATAAGAAGCCTTATGTTATCATACACGATGCGTTGGTGGAAAACGGCCACACGCTTACCATAGCGCCCGGCACAAGAGTGTATGTGCATGCAGACTCTCGCCTGTATGTACAGGGTACGCTGAAAGCCATAGGTACAAAAACAGACAGCATCATCTTTCAAGGCGACCGCCTGGACCGTAAATACTTTGGTAACGTGGGCTACCCCGGCGAGTGGGGCGGTTTGTACTTTTTCGGTACAAGTAGCAATAACGAGTTGCGCCACGTGATACTCCGCAACTGCGGCAACACATCTCGCCGGTTTGGCGGGCAGCCCGCAGCCATACAGGTAGATTATGACACTGCGGCTAAACCGGGCTATACCCTCAGCATGTATAACTCGCGCATCGAAAACTCGATAGGCTACGGCATACTCAGCTTTACCGGTAAAGTGTATGCCGAAAATTGCCTGATACACACTACCGGCGCACAGGCCGTGGGCGTATTTCAGGGCGGGGCATACGACTTTGTTAACTGCACTTTTGCCAACTATGGCAGCAAGGCCGTAAGCCATATCAACAACCCCACGGTGGGCATACTGAACTACCTGGAGATTTCGGAAAACAACTATGTGGTGGGACCTTTAATATGCAACATGACCAACTGCGTGGCCTATGGCTCGCTGGAAACGGAATTTGTGATTGATACCGTGTATACCACCGCACAATATGAATGTAACCTGACCAATTGCCTGGTAAGAGCGAAAGACGGCCTGCCGGCGCATGTTAAAGCCAATGCCTGCATCGTAAATCCCACAAACACAAATGTGTTTGCCAATTACGGAGATTTCGATTTCAGCCCGGCCGCCGGCTCTCCGCTAATAGATAAAGGCTTAGCCAACGGCATTGTTACAGATATCGATAACAATCCGCGCACGGGCATACCCGACATAGGCTGCTACGAGTATAAATAACCACATAGCTTTTAATAATACGGCGGCACGAGCCAAAGTTCTTAACTTCGGGTAACACGGAGATTAGGATAATGAAAGGCGTATTATTTACCAAGTACAGAGAAGAAGAAAAGAAAACCCCGTTTCAAAGGCTGTTCGATATTTTTATGGAACTGCTGAGCTATACCTCGGGCGATGCCACCGAAGCGCTGGATTGGCTTACCCAGCTCGACCGTAAAATGGGCCTCACCAACGATGATTACGGCATAGGGGATTTTATAGAAGACCTGAAAGAACAAGGCTACCTGAAGGAAAACGAAAACGACGGAGCCTTTAAAATAACCGAGAAAAGCGAGCAAACCATTCGCCAACGTTCGTTGGAAGAAATATTCGGCAAGCTGAAAAAGGGTAAACGCGGCGATCACCACAGCTTTAAAAGCGGTCAAGGCGATGAGCTAAATCCCGAAACAAGACCTTATGAGTTTGGCGATGCACTGGAGTCCATAGATTTTACCGGCAGCCTGCGCAATTCCTATATCAATCGCGGCATAGAGCAACTAGACCTGCACCAGGATGATTTGGAGATACATGAAACCGATTTCAAGACCCAAACGTCCACGGTGCTGATGATAGACATTTCGCACTCCATGATACTGTATGGCGAAGACCGCATTACACCCGCCAAAAAGGTTGCCATGGCGCTGAGCGAGCTTATCACCACACGATACCCCAAAGACACGCTGGACATTGTGGTATTTGGTAACGATGCCTGGCAAATAGAAATGAAAGACCTGCCCTATTTACAAGTCGGGCCTTACCATACCAATACGGTAGCGGGGCTGGAACTGGCCATGGATTTGCTGCGCCGCCGCAAAAACCCCAACAAGCAAATATTCATGATTACGGACGGGAAACCTACCTGTCTTAAAGTGGGTAACAAGTATTATAAAAACAGCTTTGGTATAGACAGTAAAATACTGAACCGCACCCTGAACCTTGCCGGGCAACTGCGCCGTATAAAAATACCGGTCATTACTTTTATGATAGCCGACGACCCGTATTTACAGGCATTCGTACGCAACTTTACCGAAGTAAATAACGGCAAAGCCTTCTACTCGTCATTAGACGGTTTGGGGAGCTTTATTTTTGAAGATTACGAGCGCAACAAGCGCAAGCGGATGCGTTAGCTCACCAGCGTACCTACGGCTTTACCTATCACCACATTCATAAGGTTACCTACGGCATTCATGTCAAACACGATGATGGGCAGGTTATTCTCCTGGCACAGTGTAAAGGCCGTCATGTCCATTACTTTAAGCTCCTTGCCTATTACCTCGCTAAAACTGAGCTTATCGTAGCGCGTGGCCGTTTTGTCTTTTTCGGGGTCGGCGGTATATATGCCGTCTACGCGTGTACCTTTCAGTATCACATCGGCATTTATTTCAATGGCACGCAGCGAGCCTGCCGTATCTGTGGTAAAATAGGGATTACCCGTACCCGCGCCGAAAATCACCACGCGGCCTTTCTCCAAGTGGCGGATAGCCCTGCGGCGGATATAAGGCTCGGCAATCTGTTCCATTTTTATGGCGCTTTGCAGGCGCGTTTTTACGCCTACTTTTTCCAGTGCGGCTTGCAAGGCCATACCGTTGATAACGGTAGCCAGCATGCCCATGTAGTCGCCATGCGCCCTTTCTATACCCGTTTCGGCCTCGTTCATGCCGCGGTATATGTTACCGCCGCCTATCACCACGGCCACTTGCACGCCCAAATCGGTAACCGTTTTTATGTCTTTGGCATATTGCTCCAGCATTTGCGGGTCAAGACCATAGCTGCGGTCGCCCATCAACGATTCTCCAGAGAGTTTCAACAGTATACGATTGTATTTGGGAAGCATGTGTAGTACGGGGATTTTCTGCTTGCAAAGAAATAAAAAAATGAGGGATAAACGAACTTACCGCCGCATGGAAAGAAGTATAAAATCCGGGATTATATCTACATCACTCCGCACAAAAACAAAAGCACCCGTTTTCGGGTGCTTTATAAAGTGTTTTTTAAGCGAAGACTAAGCGAAAGGTATTTTTACCACTTGTGCCTTCAGTGCCTTGTCGCGCACCATTACAAACACATCGCTGCCTTCGGCAGATGCATCTTTGCGTACATAAGCCATACCTATGGCTTTACCCAGGCTGGGCGATTGCGTACCCGAGGTTACATAGCCTATTTCCTCGCCTGCGGCGTTTTGTATTTTATAACCGTGGCGGGGTATGCCTTTGTCTATCATTTCCAAACCTACCAGTTTGCGGGTAAGGCCTTCGGCTTTTTGCAGCTCCAGTATGGGGCGGGCGGTAAAATCTTTGGTGAATTTGGTAATCCAACCCAAGCCGGCTTCCAGCGGAGAAGTGGTATCGTCGATATCGTTACCGTAGAGGCAGAAGCCCATTTCCAGGCGCAGCGTATCGCGCGCGGCTAAACCAATGGGCTTCAGGCCCTTGGGTTCGCCTACCCTGAATATTTCACTCCAAATTTTATCGGCATTACCGTCTTTATCTTCAAAATATATTTCCACACCACCTGCACCGGTATAACCTGTGGCACTCACTATCACATTCTCCACACCCGCAAAAGTTCCTTTTACAAACGTGTAGTATTTCAGGTTCTCCAAATCCATTTCTGTAAGCTGCTGCATATACTCCACGGCTTTGGGGCCTTGCACGGCCAGCAAACCTGTTTTGTCGGAGATATTGTGCATTTCCACACCCTTGGTGTTGTGCTTGCTTATCCAGTTCCAATCTTTTTCGATGTTCGATGCATTTACCACCAACATATACACACTGTTGGGCTCGATGCAATACACCAGCAAATCATCCACGATGCCGCCATTCTCGTTGGGCAGGCAAGAGTATTGGGCTTTGCCCGCAGTAAGCTTGCTTGCATCGTTGCTGGTTACGCGCTGTATCAAGTCCAGTGCATCGGCGCCTTTCAGCATAAACTCGCCCATGTGACTCACGTCAAAAACACCGGCATTTTTACGAACCGTATGATGTTCTTCATTGATGCCGCTGTAAGAGATGGGCATGTTGTAACCGGCGAACTCGGCCATTTTGGCTCCGAGGTCGATATGCTTTTGCGTAAAGGGAGTATTTTTCATTTTTAAAATAAATATGCGGGGGCAAAGATAACAGTTTGATTCAGTAACTTATTATTGTTTCGGCTACTTATCGCTGTAAATAAATCTGTACGTTTGTACAAATACAACTTAACAAACTACGCACCCGGTTTATGGAAACGAACTACATGACCCATTTGCAGAAGGATAAAAAACTGGCTGTGATACTTAAAGGTCAAGAACCGCTGAAACTGAAACCCCGCAAAAACTTCTGTATAGACCTCATGTCCTCCATCATGAGCCAGCAATTGTCGGTAAAAGTGGCGCGGGTTATTTACCAACGTTTCCTTGACCTGTATGGCGGCACCGAACCTACACCGCAACAAGTGGCAGATACGCCTTTTGAGCAATTACGCGCCATAGGCCTTTCCAACGCCAAAACGCATTATATACACAACATAGCCCGCTACGCCCTTGAGCATGGTATGGATGATAAAAAGCTGCGGAAGATGAGCAATGAGGAGGTGATGGAGTTTCTATTGCCTATAAAAGGCGTGGGCAAATGGACGGTGGAAATGCAGCTGATGTTCAGCCTGGGGCGAGAAGATATATTTGCCGTGGACGACTTGGGTATACAACAAGGTATGGCAAAGCTCTATAAGCTGGACATGACCGATAAGAAGGGGCTGAAAGAAAAGATGCTGAAAATATCGGCCAGATGGGCACCTTACCGCACATATGCCTGCATGCACATATGGCGCCATAAAGATGCCTGACCGGGCACTTAATTTGCACGCATCAAATTAATATCTTGCAGTCATGACTGCGGAAGAGCAATTATACAAGAGACTATATCGCATCGGGTTTGTGGCCTATGGTGTACTCATGGCCTTTGCCATGGTGTTTTTTAAAGAGCGCACCGTGTTTGTGGATATAGCTTTCCACCTGTTTCATATCATCAAGAACAACGACTTTGCCATACAGGCTTATCGCTATGGTGCTGTAGTAACACAGGTATTCCCTATGCTGGCGCGCAAAATGTCGGCCTCGTTAACCACTATAATGTTGGTATACTCTGCGGGCGTAATGCTGTACTATATTGCCTGCTACTGGCTTTGTGGCAGCGTACTCAAAAACTATCGGCTGGCATTGGTGCTGCTGTTCTCGCAATTCCTGTTTACCACCAATGCTTTTTTTTGGATGCAGGCAGAGTTGCAACAGGGTTTGGCGTTTATGATAGTGGTCTTTGGCTTCGTAGGCAAGTTGGGCGAAAAGCCATCTGCCTCGTTGTGGCTGCTTACCGGGGCCTCCATAATCTTTGCCAACTTTTTTCACCCACTGCTGTTTGTCCCGTTTTTCTTTGTCGCCATTTTTTTCCTCGCCAACAAGCACGACAACTATAATAAACTTGGCCTTTTACTAACCATGGGCATATGTATTGCCATGTATTTTGTAAAGAAGCAATACTTCTCTAATCCTTACGATGAGCAAACCTCTAAGGGCGTAAATAATTTCCTTTGGACCTTCCCCCACTACTGGGGCATAGCATCCAATCGTAAGTTTTTGGCCGATTGCCTCAACAAGTTTTATTGGATACCCGTTACCGCCGCGGCCATTTGCATCTATTATACCATCAGGAGAAAATGGCTGTTCCTGGCTTTGTTCCTGCCCTCGTTTATCGGGTTCCTGTTGTTGGTAAACGTTTCTTTCCCGCATAATGCCGAAGTGGATTTTTATATGGAGAACCTGTACCTGCCGTTGGGGATAATCATTGCTTTGCCCTTGGTATACCACCTGATGCCCTACCTGTATAACCGCCGCTTGGCCTATCCCATAACCATAGCCATATTGCTTACGGGCTTGGTACGCATCTATATGGCCGGCACCTTTCAAACCGACCGCATCAAATGGCAACGCGCCTTCTTACAACAAAATGGTGATAAAAAAATGCTGATATCATCCAAGATAATGCCCATGGAAAAGCTAAAGATAACCTGGGGTACCGCTTATGAATTTTGGCTGCTCTCCACCTCGGAGCAAGGTAAAAGCGCCTCTATAGTGATTGACGACCATGTGGAAAATTTACTCACCTTTAAATGGGAGAATAAAGAGTTCTTGGGTTCCTTCGAGCATATCCCTTACGAACAACTTACTCCCGAATATTTCAAATTTACCGATACGGTAACCCATTACGAGGTTTACGGCCATCCGTAGGGACGGTAACCGGGCTTTTCTTTGAAAAGCCTTATTTTTACCCATATCCCATATGAACCACTTACCACATCTTATACAAGACTTAGGGCTGATACTGATACTGGCGGGTGTTACCAGCCTGCTGTTCAAACGTCTGAAGCAACCTGTAGTATTAGGTTACATTTTGGCGGGCTTTTTGGTGAGCCCCAATTTTAAATTACTACCTACGATTTCTGACATCGAAAACATTAGGATTTGGGGGGAGATAGGTGTAATATTCCTGCTGTTTACACTGGGGTTGGAGTTTAGCTTTAAAAAATTGCTGCGCGTGGGCGGGGCCGCATCCATCACCGCCATCATAGAAGTAACGGCAATGTTGGGTATCGGTTTTTTGTTGGGTTTATTATTGAAGTGGCCGCTTATGGATTGTATATTCCTCGGCGGCATATTATCCATAGCTTCCACCACCATTATCCTGCGGTCGTTTGATGAGTTGGGCGTGAAGAACAAACGCTTTGCACAACTGGTTTTCGGTGTGCTTATTATCGAGGATTTGGTGGCCGTGGTGTTGATGGTATTACTGTCTACCATCGCCGTCAGTATGCAGTTCAACGGCACGGATATGTTGTTCTCGGTGCTGAAGCTGGCCTTCTTCCTGGCACTGTGGTTTATGGCCGGCATATTGCTGATACCGTCACTCCTCAGTCGCATACAAAAGCACCTGAACGATGAAACCATGCTCATCGTATCCATAGGCTTCTGCCTCATGATGGTGATACTTTCTTCCTACGCCGGTTTTTCACCTGCACTGGGGGCCTTTATCATGGGCTCCATACTGGCCGAAACCGTACAGGCCGAGCGCATAGAGCATATCGTGAAACCGGTAAAGGACCTTTTCGGTGCCGTGTTTTTTGTATCGGTGGGTATGCTTATAGAGCCTTTGATAGTGGTGGAATATGCCGGTCCTATAGCACTTATCACCATAGTGTTTATGTTCTTTAAAACCCTGCATGTTACTATAGGCGCTTTGGTATCGGGGCAGCCGCTTAAAACATCGCTGTACGCAGGCATGAGCATGGCGCAAATCGGGGAGTTTTCTTTCATTATCGCCACCTTGGGCTTGTCATTGGGGGTTATCAGCACGTTCCTGTATCCCATTGCGGTTGCGGTATCTGCGGTTACTACTTTTGCCACACCTTACATGATAAAAATGGCCGAACCGGCTTTTCATAAATTAAACAATGCGCTGCCCACAAAATGGAGAAAAGCATTGGAGCGTTACAGCACGGGTGCACAAACCATTACCACCGCTAGCGACTGGCAACAGGTGCTGCGCTCTTTCTTCTTACACATTATCCTGTTCTCCATAATCATTATAGGCATACTGGTACTTTTTGCACGCTTTGCGGAACCTGCCATTGCGGATATTATCACCGGTGAGTTGGCCGCATCGCTGGTAGCCGTGTTCTTATGTCTGCTTACGTTATCACCGTTTTTATGGGCCTTAACCGTTCGTAAAATAAAACCGCAATCTTTTGCCAAATTGTGGACCAACAAACGCTACCGCGGACCGCTGGTATTGCTGCGGCTTATTCGTGTGCTGCTTGGCCTGCTGTATGTGGGTGCTGTGCTCATCAGCTTTTTTAATTTCTACATTTCGCTATCGATATTGGCGGGCATAGCCCTGCTTTCCGTCATTTTTGCAAAAAGGATACATGCCTTTTATATCGCCTTGGAAAACAGGTTTTTCAGCAACTTTAATAATCGTGAGATAGAGGAAGCACGGGTAAGCCGCAGAGAGTTGGCGCCTTGGGATGCCCACATCGGGCATTTTATAATTCCCCCAAAATCACGTTGTGCAGGTATGACACTGGAGCAGATGGCCGTACGCGAGCAGTTTGGGGTGAATATAGCCATGATTAAACGCGGCGAGTCCTTTACCATACCGGCACCGGGCAGGTTTGAAAAAGTGTACCCGGACGATAAGTTGCTGGTTATCGGAACCGATGAACAGTTGGAACAGTTTCGCAGCTATATTGCGCCGCCGGAGGGTATAATACCCGATGTGGAACCGGTAGCCGATGTGGTGTTGAAAAAGATTGAGGTTTCGGAACGCTCGTTCATGGCAGAGAAAACCATACGGGAAAGCGGCATCAGAGAAAAAACCAACGGACTTGTTGTTGGTATAGAACGTGGCGGCCGCCGTATACTTAACCCCGAATCGAACACAACAATAAATGCAGGTGACAGACTATGGATTGTGGGTCATCCCAAACTGATTGAGGGCTTGCCAAGTTAACAAAAATGACAATTGAACGTCATATTTTATGCGTTCGTTGCCATAACTTCGCGTTTCACTTTTAGTTAATGAAACGAATTTTACTGTCTTTGGCTTTGCTTGGCTCATTGTCGGCAACAGCTGGTGAAGCGAACAAATACCATCGTTCCGTTTTCACCCACACACCGGAGGTCGCGACACCCACAAACGAGCACCAATTACAACAACTACAAAAGCAATTCCCCGGTTGGCAGTTTGGCACCGACAAGGTGAGCGGAAGCATCAACAACTTGTATGGTAAAGCCTTGACCATACCGGGTAGCACACCGCTTGCACGCGCGCAATATTGCCTGCAAAACAAGCTGGGCGCATTGGGCATAGATGCCGCAGACTGGCAGGTATACAGAGATGCCGGTACCGGCAAAGCACATTATGTGGATATGCGCCAAACCGTAAACGGCCGCGTGGTTATGTTCTCCCGCATGGGTTTTCATTTCACGACGGAGGGCAAACTACTGCGCATCACCGCTCGCCAATATGGTAACAACACAAGCGCCAACGGCGCAAGTATAACCAAAGAAGCCGCTATGGAAGCCATGCTTGCGGATATGCCGGGCATGATACCCACAGTGAAAACAACTTCCAAAGATTGGCTGTGGTTCCCCGTGCCTACAGGTAACACCTACGTATTACATCCCGTATGGGAAGTGAAGGTTGAGGGTATTGCCAACCGCAGCGATGTGGTGAAACTGCGCGGGTATGTGGACGCAACTAACGGAACACTGCTCTACCGTACCAATGATGTGAAGGAAGCGTTTGACGTGACCGTAAAAGGCAATGTGCTACATAAGGGCAACCTTACACCGGCGGTGTTGGAACCCCTGTCGAGCATGGAAGTGATTATAAACAGCAGCGCAAATTACACCGATGCCACAGGCATGCATTCGGACGCGTTCCTGACCGGTGCCAATGCATCGTTTTCGCTGCAAGGCCCTTGGGTGCTGGTAAAAGACTATCAAAGCAGCAGTACGCCATCCTTTGCGCAATCGTTTTCGGGAACGGGTAATACCTTTAGCTTCCCCACAAACTCGGCGCAGTTGAGCACCATGGTAAGCTTGTTTTACCATACCAATCGCGTGCACGACTTTATGAACCAATATCTTCCGTCGTTCAGCCTGCTGGACGCACAGATGGAAGCAATTGCCGATAACAATACCGGAGCATGTAATGCTTATTTCGACGGGTCGTCCATCAACTTTTTTACCGCAGGCTCGGGCTGTAATTCTTTTGCGGAAGTGGGTGATATAGTATATCACGAATACGGTCATGGTATCAATGCCTATTTCTACTACGACCTTCAATCATCGCCCATGGAAAACGGCGCCATGAACGAAGGTTATGCCGATATATGGGCCATGAGCATTAACCAAGACGGCGTATTGGGCGAAGGTGCGTATCAAATACCCGGTGGCGGATTTACCCGCCGATACGATGCCTTACCGAAAGTATACCCCGAAGACCTGGTGGGAGAAGTACATGCCGACGGAGAGATTATTGCCGGTGCATGGTGGGATGTGGGCCAAAATATAGGCAGCATACCCGGTATGACCACCTTGTTTGCCAATACCTACTACGACTTGAACGACGGCCCCGACGGTGCCGAAGGACAGCTATACCTTGATGTGCTGATATCGGCACTGATACATGATGACAACGATAACAACATCAACAACGGCACACCCAATGCCGCCGCAATCATCAAGGCATTCGCCCGCCACGGCATCTACCTCAGCGGCGAAAACAAACTGACACATACCGAGATTAAAAACGCCGCGGCAGGCGTGGTTATTCCCGTATTCGCAGCATTACAGGTGCAAAACACCAACCTCACACCCGATGTTAACCTCGTGTACCGCAAGCGTGGCGGCAGTTGGACCTCCGTGGCGCTTACACGGAACGGCGTTAACTACACAGGACAAATACCCGCACAACCCGTAGGCACTATTATCGATTATTATTTTGCCGCTTCCGCGGTATTTGGCGTACCCGATGCCACATTCCCCCAATACTTTGATGCCGGTGCTCATGGCACATTAGTAACACTCCCTTACCAGTTTGGCGTGGGTTTAACAACCAAAGACAGTAATACTTTTGAACAGCCCACAACGGCATGGACCATCGGTAACGCACCGGGAGATAACGCGGTAGCCGGCATTTGGATAAACGCAGCTTCCACTCCCACTTACGTGGATGTATCCAACGCCATATGCCAACCCGCAGGTAACCATACACAGGTACCCGGCGGCAAATGCCTGGTAACAGGCAATGCCACATCCGGCAGCCCGGTGGGCACCAACGATGTGGACAATGGTATTACTACCGCCATTACCCCCTCTTTCGATTTATCCGCTTATCAAAACCCCATCATAGAATATTATCGCTGGTACACCAACTCGCGCGGTAGCAACCCCGGTAGCGATGCGTGGACGGTGAAAATAGGCAACGCAAATGCCAACAACTGGCGCGTAGTAGATTCCACTTACCAATCGGACCACAATTGGCGTAAGCGCATTTTTGCGGTTAAGGAATACTTGGCCTCCAATAAAGATGTGCAATTAAGATTTATAGCTTCTGACGTTACCCGCAACGATGAGCCCAACCAAGGCGGCAGCATTGTAGAAGCCGCAGTAGATGATTTTTACATCTACGATGCCATAAGCGGTGTGAACGTAACGGAGATAATGAGTACCCTGCATACCGAGCTTTATCCCAACCCCGCAAACGATGAAGTATACATCAAAGTTAGCGGAGCGGAAGGCACACTTACCATCTACAACCAATCGGGCATGGCGGTGTATAGCCTTGCATTAGACGGCCGTACCGATAAATATACCATAAGCACCAAAGCATTAGCCTCGGGGCAATATACCGTGGTTATAAATACCGTGGGTGTTATAAAAGGGACAAAACTGCTGATACAACACAAATAATCAACCTGTACACAGGTATAAAAAACTAAGGGGTACCGATTGGTGCCCCTTAGTTTTTTATAGTGACGTTCAAAAAAATTACTGCTTTACGATACGCATCATCTTCAGGAAGTTTCCATCCTCGTACCGCAGGAAATAAACACCGGGAGCATAACCCGATAGATCTACCTCGGTATGTGTGCCGGTAACCGGGCTGCGACGTATAACGCTACCCATAGCATTGATAATGCTCAATTTCGCATTTGCCGAACCGCGTGGTACAGCTATATGCAACATGTTGGTTACGGGATTGGGATATACATTTATATTATCCGCCGATACCTCGTTTATACCCAACGAAAATTTGGTAACAAACTTTTGCGTAGTCCAGTTGGAATAATTACTCCCGCCACAATCGGTACGTAGGTGCATATAATATTCGGTGCCCTCCACAAGATTACTTGCCGCGTAAGAAAACCCCGATACGGGGGTTCCGTTGCCCGGAGGTATGGTAGAGAATTGGTTTAACACGTATTCGTAAGTCTGCACATCAGCCACGGGACTCCAGGTAATATCCGCAGTGTTTTGCGTGATATTGGCCACAGTAACCGTAGCGGGATTACCACAAACTATGGTAAAAGATATGGATGTCCAGTTGGAATAATTGCCTCCGCCACAATCGCTGCGTATCCAAGCCTTGTGCGCCGCATAAGGCAGGTTGCCCACACCCACCTGTGTGCCGGATAGGGGTGTGCCCGATGTAGGCTGCGGCAGGGTGGCCAACTGCACCACGTACTCGTAACCGGTGGCACCGGTTACCGCAGGCCAGCTTAAGGTAACACTGTCATTAATAACATTGAGTACGGAAGCCGTGGGCATATTGCATTGCGCCAATGCTTCGCCGCCCGTAGCCGACAGTACCGCCGCTACAGCCAAGGTATATAGAAAATTTCGCATAACCGCTTATTGTTTAACTACTTTGATAAAGCCCGTGTTGGTGCCGTCCGTAAACTTAACATAGTATAAACCGGGAGGCATGGCTTTCATATCCACGGCAGCCGCTCCGTTTTTGGCTTGGGCCGAGGCCACTACGGTGCCGATAACATTCACCACCGTAATATTTCCGGATTGTATATCGTTGAGCAATTCAACGTTGAGTGTGCTGACAACGGGATTGGGTGACACTTTGAGGTTCACCTTATTGTCGCGGATAATGCCCGATTGCGCCCATGAAGCCAAGGACAGGAGCATTCCCGCAGAAAGAACAACTAATTTTTTAAAGAGTATACGTTTGAAGGTCATAGGCCTTTCCGATTACCGGATTGAAGATAAAACATTTAGTTGATATAACCTATATCAAAAACCGGGCCCCGGAAATTCCGGGGCCCGGCGGCATTCATATTATCGTGTACTATGCGTTTTCCAATACTTTGGGTGCCGCAGAACGAATCTCGTCGTTGGCTTGTGCCGCATATTTTTCAAAGTTGTTGATAAAGAGTTGGGCCAGTTCATTGGCTTTTTTATCGTAAGCTTCTTTATCGCTCCAGGTATCGCGGGGGTTCAATATTTCCGCAGGTACGTTGGGGCAGGATTGCGGTACCAATACACCAAACACCGAGTGTGCTTTATACTCTACGTTGTTCAGTTCGCCGTTCATGGCAGCGGTAATCATGGCACGGGTGTATTTCAGGCTCATACGCTGACCTACGCCGTAGCTTCCGCCGCTCCAACCGGTGTTTATCAGCCATACGTTTACATCGCTGTGCTCTTCTAGCTTTTTACCCAGCAACTCCGCATATTTTGTGGGGTGCAGGGGCAGGAACACGCGACCGAAACAGGCCGAGAAAGTGGTTTGAGGCTCGGTAACACCTACCTCTGTACCGGCCACCTTGGCGGTATAACCGCTGATGAAGTGGTACATGGCTTGAGCCTTCGTCAGTTTGCTGATGGGAGGCAGAATACCGAACGCATCGCAAGTGAGGAAGAATATGTTTTTGGGATCGCCGCCGTAAGAGGGGTCTTTGGCGTTCTCGATATGATATATGGGATAAGCCGCACGCGTGTTTTCGGTGATGCTTCCGTCCGCGTAGTTAACGGTTTTGGTACCGGGCAGGAACGTGATGTTTTCCAACAGTGCGTTCGGCTTGATGGCGCGGAAGATTTGGGGTTCTTTTTCTTCGCTCAGGTCTATACATTTTGCATAGCAACCACCTTCGAAGTTAAATACCGAACCATCAGCCCATCCGTGCTCGTCATCGCCTATCAATGCGCGATTGGGGTCTGCCGAAAGGGTGGTTTTACCCGTACCGGAAAGACCGAAGAACAGGGCAACATCACCTTCTTTACCTTCGTTTGCGGAGCAGTGCATGCTCAGCACCTTATGGTCGTGGGGCAACACAAAGTTCAGTACGCCGAAGATACCTTTCTTCATTTCGCCGGTGTAACCGGAACCGCCTATCAATATTACTTTACGAGTAAAGTTTACGATGGTAAAGTTGGCTTGACGTGTGCCGTCTACCGTGGGGTCGGCCTGGAACCCGGGTGCCTGCAGTATCAGCCAATCGGGGTTTTGTGTTTCAATTTCGTGAGCCTCGGGGCGCAGGAACAAGTCGTTGCAAAACAGGTTGGCCCAAGGTGTTTCGTTCACCACACGAATGTTGAGGCGATATTTGGGGTCGGCACAGGCATAAGCATCGCGCACCCAAACTTCTTTGCCGTTCAGGTAAGCACATACTTTGTTATACAGTGCGTCAAAAGTTTCGGGAGCTATGGGAATGTTTACATCACCCCAGTCCACACTATGTTCGGTGATGGCATCTTTTACGGTAAATTTATCCTTGGGAGAGCGGCCGGTGAATTTCCCGGTGCTTACACACAGGGCACCTGTGTCGTTCAATTCGCCCTGACCCAATTCAATCGTCTTCTGCACCAACTCCTCGGGGGAAAGATTCCAGTGTGCCACGGCTACGTTAAGTCCCAGTTGACCTAAGTCGGCCGACGGGTTCTTCTTACCAAATTCCTGCATAAATATCTGTTTAGAGAAAAATTTAGACGGCAAAAATAGTACATAAAACGTTAAGCTATATTAATTTTCGAGGGATTATTTAAGGGTTTTGCGATAAATAACAAAGCTAAATAAGCAGAATTGATAATTTGTTAATGATAAGGGCCGAAACATGCGTATGCGATGATAATTGAGGCTTCTTTAAATAACCTTCGTTCGCCAACTATTAACAACATCCGCTATATGTCATGTGTCGCAGCCAATTCTTCGTCCGTAAATATTCGCGAACGTATTATAAACCGATAACCCAAAGGTATTTCCAATGAAAAGCTCGAGCCTCTACCCTTTACCACATCCAAGGTAAGGTGTGTATGCTTCCAATACTCAAATTGGTCCCGGCTCATCCAAAAATTACAGCCATGCACCGCACCCAGGCATATATCGCTGTCACCCGTGCGAAATTCTCCTTCCGCAAAGCACATAGGTTGAGAGCCGTCGCAACAGCCTCCGCTTTGGTGAAACATAAGCGGACCGGTCACCTCCCTAAGCCGGTCTATCAGCTCTTTTGCCGCATCCGTTGCCGATACTCTTTCGGTAATTTTCATAATATTCATAGTTAAGGGCCACCCTTGCGGATGGCCCTGCCGTTCATATCAAATCAACCCTAAAAGAAACCCAGTTTGCTTTTATTGTAAGACACCAGCATGTTTTTGGTATGCCTGTAATGGTTCAACATCATTTTATGTGTTTCCCGCCCAAAGCCGGATTTCTTATATCCGCCAAAGGGGGCATGCGCCGGGTAGGCATGATAGCAGTTTACCCAAACGCGACCGGCCTGTATGGCACGCGGCACTTGGTACAGTTCATGCGCATCGCGCGTCCATACGCCGGCACCCAACCCGTATAGTGTATCGTTGGCTATGGCTATGGCCTCTTCCGTGGTTTTAAAGGTAGTTACCGATACCACGGGACCGAATATTTCTTCTTGGAAAATGCGCATTTTGTTATGCCCTTTGAAGATGGTAGGCTGTATGTAATAACCGTTCTCCAAACCGCTGTTCTGATTGAGCGCCGCACCCCCGGTAAGCAGTTCGGCCCCCTCTTGTTTACCAATGTCTATATAAGACAATATCTTCTCAAACTGGTCGGACGAAGCCTGAGCACCCAACATGGTATCGGGGTCCAGCGGGTTACCCGTTTTTATGGCCTTGGTACGTTCCACCACGCGCTCCATAAACTTATCGTAAATACTTTCGTGCACCAAAATACGCGAGGGACAAGTACATACCTCACCTTGGTTCAGCGCAAACAGCACGGCGCCTTCCACCGCTTTGTCAAAGAATTCATCATCGGCATCTGCTACCGAAGGAAAAAATATATTGGGTGATTTACCCCCAAGCTCCATGGTAACCGGTATCAGGTTTTCGGAAGCGTATTGCATAATAAGGCGGCCGGTGGTGGTTTCTCCGGTAAATGCCACTTTGGCTATGCGGTTGGAGGTTGCCAAAGGCTTGCCCGCTTCGGGGCCGAAGCCCGTAACAATATTCAACACACCTGCGGGCAGCAGGTGACCAATCAGTTCCATCAGCACCATAATACCGGTGGGCGTTTGCTCGGCAGGTTTTACGATGACGCAACAACCCGCAGCCAATGCGGGGGCAATTTTCCAAGCGGCCATCAGCAGTGGAAAATTCCAAGGAATGATCTGCCCCACGATACCTATCGGCTCATGCAGGTTAATGCTCACCGTATGCTCATCGTGCTCGGATATGCTGCCCTCTTCGCTACGCAGCACGCCGGCAAAATAGCGGAAATGATCTACCACCAACGGCAAGTCGGCCGCCAGTGTTTCGCGTACGGGCTTACCGTTATCTATGGTTTCCACCACGGCCAGATATTCCAGGTTGTCTTCTATCACTTGTGCTATCTTCAGCAATATGTTACTGCGTGTGGCGGCAGCCGTTTTGCTCCATTGGGGAAATGCCTTTTCGGCTGCGGTTATGGCCAAGTCTATATCCTCCTTGCCCGATCGTGCGGCTTGCGTAAACACTTTGCCGTTTACGGGCGAGGTGTTATCGAAGTATGCTCCGGAAACGGGTGCCACCCATGTTCCGCCGATATAATTGTCGTAACGAGTTTTAAACTCGGGCCATTTGTAGGCCTTGTCGCTCTTCTCCACAGAAGGAGCGCTTTTTGTCAGCGTACTCATAACTATGATGTTTTTGTTGTTACCAAAGCTATTTTCACCGCCGGCAAATCAATAGGCAAATAATATCATTTTATCGTGCTAAAGTACCGGTCTTGTATATACATCATAAATATTCGGTAACTTGTTATCGGTGAAAAATACGCCTATGGGACTTGTTACACACATACCGCTAACGGCACCGAAAAACCTGCTTACCGATGTGGAAAACAGGAGCGTGTACAATTTGCAAAACTGCGAACTGAACGTGTTTGAAACCTACCGACGCTCGGAGCAGGTACATTTGGCTTTTCATGACTTGGTTATCACCAGCATGGTACGCGGCAAAAAGGTGATGCACCTGCCGGGACTGCAGCAGTTTGACTATTGGCCCGGCGAAACCGTATTGGCACCTGCGGGTACGCATATGTATATAGACTTTCCCGAAGCCAGGGAGCAATCGCCCACGCAATGCATTGCGCTTACACTGGACAACGATGCGGTACGCAGAACCATAGACCAACTGAACGAGCTTTATCCCAAAAGCAACGAAGAACGCTGGGGCATCAACTTCCACCTCACGCACCTGAAAAACAGTGCCGCGCTGGCCGATGTCATCAATAAGATGATTGCCGTGTGCCGTGAAAAAACGGTAACCAAAGACATATTGGCCGACCTGACGATGAAAGAGCTGATAGTGCGGCTGATGCAACTACAGAATTTGGAATTGCTACACGCCCCTACTTCCTCGACATCTGCCGCGGGACCTTTTCAATATATTACCGCTTACATGCGCGAACATATAGCGGAGAAACAAGACATAGACCGCCTGAGCAAAAAAGCCTGCATGAGCCGTACACAATTCTTCCGCACGTTTAAAAGAGAATTCGGCATCACGCCCATTCAGTTTATCATCAAAGAGCGCCTGAAAAAAGCAAAGCAACTGCTTACCGAACCCACATACAGTATACAACAGGTAAGTATGGAAACCGGCTTCGACGATGTGAACAATTTCATCAAAACCTTTAAGAAAAGCGAGGGCGTAACGCCCGGCAGCTTTCGCAAAAATATTATGCGCGCATAGCTTATTGCAAGCAAACACAAACGAAAAAGCCTCCGCCCGAAAACGGAGGCTTTTTATTAATATGAAACATACCGTTATAATTTATAAGTTTCGATTAAAACAGCCGGTATAGCCGGCACAAAATAGCTTTTCGGGGAAAATATCGCCTTGAACCACTTGGCAATAAGGAAATTAGTCCTATATTTGCAGCCCGTTTCGGGACGTAGCGCAGCCCGGTAGCGCACTTGCATGGGGTGCAAGGGGTCGCTAGTTCGAATCTAGTCGTCCCGACCGAAACAAAAATAGCCTTCGCATTAGCGAGGGCTATTTGATTTTTACGCCTCGAAGGAGGATTATTCTTACCGCGCAATTCCCAAGAAAAAAGCCCCGACTTTCGTCGAGGCTGCACAAATATTTTCCGAATAACCGGTTAGTTCAATTTGGCGGAAATCAGCCTTAAAAACTCCGAGCGGGTCTCATTGGCTTGGAACTGCCCGCTGAAGGCCGATGTGGTGGTCACGCTGTTTTGCTTGGATATACCGCGCATCATCATGCACAGGTGTTGCGCCTCTATCACCACGGCTACGCCTTGGGGGTTTAAGGTTTCCTGTATCACGTCCAGTATCTGGTGGGTCATGCGCTCCTGCACCTGTAGGCGGCGGGCAAAGCAATCCACCACGCGGGCTATCTTGCTCAGGCCCGTAATGACCCCGTTGGGTATATAAGCGATATGCGCCTTACCGAAGAAGGGCAGCATATGGTGCTCGCAAAGCGAATACAGTTCTATGTCCTTCACAATCACCATCTCGTTATACGATTCGTGAAACTTTGCCGAATTCAGTATTTCGCGCGCATCCATTTGGTAACCCTGCGTCATATACTGCATGGCTTTGGCCACACGTTCGGGGGTTTTCAGCAAACCTTCGCGGTCGGCATCTTCGCCCAGTTGTTCTATCACGCTCCTATAGCTGTGTACCAGTTTCGCGGTTACCTCTTCGGAGTAGTGTTCTGTTTTTTTATAAGCCACTTTCTGCCTTTAAAATGATAAATAGCGCGTATACTTACCCGAAATATTCCACATATATGCGTGGTGTTTCCTGCAGCTTTATCGCATGCAGTTGTACTCCCTGCGATTCTATGTGCGGTTTCAGTTCGTTCCATATACCCATCGCAAAGTTTTCCGCGCTGGTAAATTTTCCTTTCATAAAGTCCACATCAAGGTTCAGGTTGCGATGGTCCACACGCTCCACTATTACTTCTTTAATCAAATCGCCCAGTGTTTTGGCATTGAAGATAAAGCCCGTTTCGGGATGCGGCTCACCCTTTATCGTTACGTGCAACTCATAGTTATGCCCGTGCCAGTTGGCATTGGCGCATTTGCCAAACACCTCTACGTTTTTCTCGTCTGTCCAGTCGGGGTTAAACAATCTGTGGGCGGCATTAAAGTGCTCCACCCTCGTCAGGTATACCATTTTTATAAATTATGCTGCAAAATTAGCTTTACGGAACGGATTGGACAAAAAACCCGTAATTGCGGTATGAATATATTGCTGGTAGCCGCCACAGAGGCCGAAATAGCCCTATCGACGGAATATATGGACGCGAACGGCAAACGCATTTCCGATCGGGCTTTTGAGCTACATGGCCATACCGTCACGCTATGTATTACCGGGGTAGGTATGACGGCCACTGCTTATGCGGTGACCCGTGCATTGCTTACCGGCAAGTACGATTTGGCCTTGCAGGCAGGGGTGGGTGGCAGTTTCGACCGTGCGATCCCGCTCGGCAGTGTGGTATTTATAACTACCGACCGCTTTGGCGACTTAGGTGCAGAGGATAAGGGTAATTATATAGATATCTTCGATCTTGGCCTGACAGATCAAGACAAGTTTCCCTTCTCAGGAGGCATTCTGGCGACACCGTCACACCCTGTTCATGAAAAGATAACATTGCCCCGTGTTAGCGCCCTTACGGTGAATACGGTAACCGGGTATGCACCCACCATTGACAGACTACGAGCATTATACGGCTGCCAAACCGAGAGCATGGAAGGCGCGGCGTTTCACTATGTATGCCTTTGCGAAGGGGTGCCTTTTGTGCAGTTGCGCGCCATATCCAACTACGTGGAGCCGCGTAACCGTGAAAACTGGCAGATGAAAAAAGCAATCGTTGCACTGAACGACTACCTGACGCAACTCCTTAAAAATCTGTGATAAAACATATATCAAACCGAAATATTCCCTATATTTATCACGGTTAATTAAATTAGACTTTATGCTCAATTAATTTGGATACTTCACTATCTTAATTAATTTTGCTTCACTCAATTCATAAATTTCTTAAAAAACCAGAACTGTGGCGTACGAGAACAAAAACTTTGGCGACAACAATCGTAGCAATGAAAGTCTTTTCAGCAAGCGTATAAAAGCCGGAAAGAGAAGGACCTATTTTTTTGATGTTCGTTCTACAAGGGGCAACGATTACTTTATCACCATCACCGAAAGCAAAAAACGCTTTGATGACAACGGGTATGACAGGCATAAAATGTTCCTTTACAAAGAAGACTTCAACAAATTCATCGCCGCATTGTCTGAAACCGTGAACTACGTGAAAACCGACCTGATGCCCGATTTTGATTTCGACGCATACAACCACGACCAAGATGAAGAGAACGGCGCGCCTGTAGTGGAATCTGCCATCTCTGCCACGGAAGACGGCGGTGTTGACGATTGGAAAATGTAAAAAAGAATAAACCAAACATAGTTTAGAGAGCCACCCGAAAAGGTGGCTTTTTTCATTCCTATCGGGCAAGTTCTTTCATGAACTCGTCCGACACGGGGAAGCCGCCCTGTTTGGCCATTTGCGCATACTTAAGCGCATCGGCTTTGTTACCCGCTTTGTTGTAGGCAGAGGCCATGTTATAGAAATACAACGGCGACGGATTTATTAGAGCCGCCTGTTCCAAATCCTTTATACCCGCCTCATAATTACCGATAGATATAGACGATACCGCTTTACAAAACCACAAATTCGCATTGCGAGGGAAGCGTTGCAGGGCCTCCGCACATTGCTTTATGTTTTCTTCGAAACGCTCGGCGCCCAGCATGGCCCTTGCGCGCATTACGTAAGCTTCTTCATTACCGGGTATCAGTGCTATGGCTTTATCCAGGTCGGCAATCGCTTCGGTATGTTTACCGTTTTTTGAATACATCAGCCCGCGCTTCATATAGGTTTCCCCGTTTGCGGAATCCAGCATCACCGCTTTGGAGAATGCCTGCAAAGCATTGGGCATATCGCCCCGCAAAGCATATACGTTACCTATGTTGCTGTATACTTCGGCATCGTTGGTGCCGGCTATGGCCAATACGTTGTAGTAGACAAATGCACTATCAAACATTTTTTGTGCGGCATAATAGCCGCCCATGTTTTTGTAAGCCGTTTTCACGCCCGTCTTTACCACGCGGTTGCCTTCGGTTTCATAGGGATATTTGTCTATCACATCACTCCACAGGGTTTTGCTGCTTTGCCATACGCCGGCTTGTCTGTAGGTAAGCCCCACGCATAGCAGCGCAAACACACCTACAATACCCAAAACCATATTATGATATTTGGGTCGGTCCAAATAGTCCTGCAATACTACCCCAAGCATAAACAAAGGACCGATATAGGCCACATAGCTATACCTATCGGCCATCAGCGCCCTACCCACGGATACGAACTGTAACACCAACGCTATCATCAATACATAAAAGCCGGTGCCCCAAAGCAGTTCTTTAAAGCGCAATTCGTTTCTTCTAAACAAAAACGGCACGGCCAATATACCCAAAGCCAAGAGGGGCATAATATAATAGTAGCCGGGTAGGGCATCGGGATAAGGATAAAACGCCGATAGTTTTATGGGTACAAACAGCTTTACGATGTACATCACAAAACCATAGGAGGCAAACAGTACTCGGTCAAAGAAATTATAAACGCCTATATCGCCGATGGCGCGCGACTGCACATTTATGGTATTATAACCCACCAACAGAGCCACGGCAATAAACGGGAGCTTTTCAACAATAGCCTTGGTATCGAGTTTGCGCTTGTATAACACATCGGTAAGTAATAACACCAAAGGCAGCGGCACGGCCATGGCCTTGCTGAGTGAAGATGCTATAAAAAACAAGAACGAAAGCCCGAGGAAGGATATCTTCTTTTTTTTCAAATATTCGACATACGAAATACAGGAAAGCAAAAAGAAGAAGCAATACAGCAGGTCTTTTCGCTCCGATATCCATGCCACACTTTCCACATGCATGGGGTGTATACCAAACAGCAAAGCGGCGATAGCCGCTACCCATAGCCTTTTGCGCCCTAGCTTGTACAGGAATAAAAATACCAGTGCCGTATTAAGCAGGTGCAACAAAATATTTGTACGTACAAAAGGTGTTATGCTCAAGCTGTTATCGGTATCGTCATAAGCCATGCCGTAATCGATGGCTAAGGAGAGCATGGTAAGGGGATGATAGTTAAGCACCACTGCGGTACTTGGCTCAAACAGTTTGCTTATGTTTTTCCCGTTAAGCTCTTTGATTAAAGGCTGGTCTACCACATACAGGTCATCATCCCAATTGGTAAATTCTTTCTCACCCGAAAATACCGGAAGGTATGCCACCAACGTCACCAGCAATATACCGATGAGCCAATAGAGAATATTAGGCTTCTTCTCCTGTATTTCTGCCGGGGTTACTGTGGGCGCCTTGCTCATGATTATTAAAACAAGCAGAAATTATTGAGATTACAAAATGGTGCTTACCCCAAATCTATCTCTGTATTATCCCCTATGTTCAGGCTTTGGCTTAATCCGCGCACAAAGGCATCGCTGCCTATAATGGAAGAATGTAACACAACTTCTTCCAATACGGCGTAGGAACCGATAATGGTGTCTTTGATGATGGAAGAATCTATGGTGGTGTTTTCGCCTATGGTTGCATTGGGCCCTATAATGGAATTGGTAATCTTGCAGCCGTCGGCAATGCTTACCGGCGGAATGATAACGCTGGTACCGTCGTTGTAAGGCTGCTGCGTTCCGCCGTTGTCGTCATTGGCCTGCTTCAGCAGCAGCGCATTGGTAGACAATAAGGTTTCTTTTTTACCGCAATCAAACCAGTTGTTTACCCGGAAGGCCTTGAACCTGATACCCTGCTCTATCATGTATTGCAGTGCGTTGGTAAGGTGATATTCGCTCTCCTCTTCCAAGCGAGTACCCAAGTGTTTTTCCAGCGCATCGTATAGTGCTATGGTTTCTTTTATATAGTACACACCCACCATCGCCATGTTCGATTTCGGAATTACGGGCTTCTCCACCACCTTAAGCACCATATCCTTATCATCAAGCTCTGCAACACCAAAGCTGCGCGGGTCGTCTACCTTACGTACACCTATTTCGGAGGAGCTGCTCCGCAGCACGTCTTTTATGTTGTAATCGCAAATGGTATCTCCCAGTACTATCAGCACTTCTTCGTTTTGCACGGCTTCTTTGGTAAGCCATATGGCGTGCCCCAGCCCGCGCCTGTCCGACTGTGTGACTAAGGTATACGTAAGATTGGGGTATTGTTTGGCAATGTATCGCTGAATTTTTTCACCCAGGTAGCCTATCACAAAGACGAATTCCGTAACCCCGGCTTCCAGCAGTTGGTCTACTATAACACTAAGAATGGTTTTACCCGCAATGGGTATCAATGCTTTGGGTTGCGTATATGTAAGCGGGCGCAGCTTGGTACCTGCTCCGGCTACGGGGATAATTGCTTTCACTTTTCAAGATTTCCGGGGTGAAAATACTATAAAACGCCCGTACACATGGGGTACGGGCGCAAAAGTTTTCTTAAGTTAACGATAAAAGGGGGCAACCACACCTTTACAGTGTTTGCAAAAACAGGTCGAGCCGAGACTTGATGGCGTCTGCGTTTTGCGAGGGCTTGTCCGACAGGGCCTTGATTTCCCCGAAATAACGTTCGCGGTCGTCGATTTTGGCTTGCAACGCTTTTTTCGCATCACCGCTCAATTTCGCCGCCTCCGTTTTGTTGCCGGCAATTTCCTTTTGCATCATATCGGTAAGGTTGGCAAAAGCGGATTGGTATAATTCCGGACGGTTGCGCGATACATTGGCCTCAAACCTGCCTATTTCGGAGGCAAAAACCAATTTATCGGTTTGCCCGAAACCCACATTCGCCAAAATCATAAATATGCCGCAGAGCAATAGGATGCGCTTCATTGTATCTGTTTTTTTTAAAGTTAGTCAAAAATAACCGGGGTTACTCATTATCTAAGACAGCCGCTTCCTGCCCATATAGTTGGGTCATATACTTTAAAGATGGCGAAATAATGAGGTTACCCAACCCCAATTCGGGCCATTTTTTATCCACGGCCGCTATCGTAGGTTCATCTGCGGCTATGATATTGGGCCAAGGGCGCTCAAATCCGTCCAAAGCTTTTGTCTTCCGTGTACCGTCCAACCCCAGTATGTTGCGTTGCTTGCCGCCATAAAAATTGTCGCGGCGCGGGTCCAGGTTGTTGCAGAAGCGCCAAAGCACATCTGCCACATCACCGGTTCCCACGGTATGCTCTACGTACAGTATCATTTTAAAGCCGGCCAGTTCGGGCAAAGTGCACAATTGCTCATGCAACTCTCGCACGTGGTTCACCCTAGCCTTCTCCACAGATACAAACAGCACGGGTATTTGCCATTTCGCGGCAAGGCGCTCGTTCAGGTCTTTTATCTCGGGGAATTGTGTTTTCAGTTTATCGGCGGAGAAGGAGGCGTCCAATTTAAAAGGCACCAAGGGTTCGGTCATCTCTTCTTCCCATTTTTTTGTGCCGTCTATACACATCTTGCCGCCAAAACCCAATTTGGAGCAACTGTGGTCCAACACATCCATAGGCCCTTGGCTAAAGTATACGTCGGTAGCCGGGTTCAGGTTGTTGAAAACCTGTTGCGTGGTTTTCAGGTAATCGCTAATGTCCACGTCACCATCGGCCATCACCAGTATTTTGTTAAACATCATTTGGCCCGCGCCCCACATGGCGTTCATCACTTTTTGTCCCTGTCCCGCGTATTCTTTGTTGATGCTGGTGATAACCAGGTTGTGAAACACGCCTTCAACCGGCATGTTCATGTCCTTAATTTCCGGCACCATGGTCATTTTTATGGGTGCCAAAAATATGCGCTCGGTAGCCTTGCCTATCCACGCATCTTCCTGCGGAGGTATGCCCACTATGGTGGCGGGATATACCGCATCTTTACGGTGTGTAATGGCCGTAACGTGAAAACGGGGATACCAATCGGGCAGGGAATAATAACCGGTATGGTCGCCAAAGGGGCCTTCCCATATCATTTCCTCGTTGGGGTCTACATATCCTTCAATAATTATATCCGCATCAGCCGGCACTTCTATATCCGGTTGCGTAACGCACTTCACCAGTTCCACCCGCTTTTTGCGCAGGAAGCCGGCCAGCATGTACTCATCCACATTTTCGGGCAGGGGTGCGGTTGCGGAATAAGTATACACCGGGTCTCCACCCAAGGCCACGGCCACGGGCATACGTTTGTTCAGTTTCTTATATTCGTTGTAATGGCGAGCCGATACCTTGTGCTTGTGCCAGTGCATACCCGTAAGTGTGGGGCCAAATACCTGCATACGATACATGCCTATGTTGCGCGTACCGTTATTGGGGTCTTTGGTGTGTATGGCGGGCAGAGTAATAAAAGGGCCGCCATCTTTGGGCCAGCACTTTAATACCGGGAGTGTGGATAGGTCAGGTTTATCGGTAATCACCACTTCTTGGCAGGCACCGCGGCCGCTTACCACCTTCGGCATCCAAGAGGCAAACTTGCCCAGTTGCGGCAGCATGGCCAGCTTGGCCAATATACCTTCCTTGGGCGTAGAGAATTTCTTTAGCAAGTCTTCTATATCTCTTGCCACGTCATCCAAGTTGTCTACTCCCAAAGCCAGGCACATGCGTTTTTCGTTGCCCATGCTGTTGATGAGCAAGGGAAAACCCGTTCCTGTGTTTTCAAACAACAATGCCTTGTTCCTATCGGGAGTTTTAGATACGCGGTCTGTGATTTCCGCTATCTCCAACACGGGGTCAACAAAGGTTTTTATTCTTACCAGTTCACCCGCTTTGTCCAGTGTCTCAATGTAATCCCTTAACGATCTGTATGCCATTTGCTCAAAAGAATATGTACAAAGTTAAGTGATGTAAACACTTAAATTTGCAGGCAAATGAAAGAAGGCGGCAAACCGAAAGAATATGGGCGAAACATACCCCAATGGGTAAAGGCGCTGGTATTTGCCTTGGTGGCCACATTGCTCATCATTGGGCTGAAACAATGTATGACCGGCACCAAAAGCCGGGCAGGTACAGCCACAGACGCCCGACTGAAGGCAGCCAACGATGCCCTGAACAGGGCTGCCATAGATTCCTGTATAGGCTTGCTTCGCCAAGGCGATATGGTGGTACGCAGCGGCAGAGACGTAACCAGCCAAATGTTCATGCGCTTCAACCAAAAAGACAAGACTTATTCGCACTGTGGCATAGTAATGATAGAAAACGGCTACCCCTTTGTATACCATGCCATAGGCGGAGAGGATAACCCCGATGCCAGGTTGCGACGCGATTCGGCTTCGTTTTGGTTTTCCACGGTTTATAATATGGGCTTGGGTATTGTGCGCTTTGATTTACCTGCCGCCGCACAGGACAGCCTTAAAAAGATTGTGCGCCAATATTATAAAGAGCGCAGAATGTTTGATATGAACTTTGACCTGGATAGCGACGACCGCCTTTATTGTGCCGAGTTTGTATATAAGGCCATCACCCGTGCCGCCGCAGACAGCGCCTACCTGAAACCCGTAACTTTTTTCGGGTACAGTTTTATTGCGGTAGATAACCTGTACCAAAACGAGCATGCCAAACTCGTTTGCCAAGTTAGATATAAATAATACCTTTGCCGCATCGAAAAAACATAACATGATGAAAAAATTGTTATCTTCCGTAGCCATAGTATTGCTTTGCGTACTGATGCTTGCGAGCTGTAATTCCAACTCGCCCAAGAACGTGGCCGAGAAATGGCTGACCGATTTCTATCACATGGACTACAAGGCTGCCAAAGAAACTTCTACCGAGAAAACCAAAAGCGTACTGGATATGCTGGAGCAACTCGGCGCCATGGTACCCGATTCTCAAAAGCAAAATGCCAAGAAAGTGCAGGTAACCGTTAAAGACGTGAAAGAAGAAGGTGACAAAGCCACTGCCACATATACCGTATCTGACGACACGCAGGAAAAAACCATCAACCTGGTGAAAGAAAACGGCAAATGGCTGGTAAACTATACCAAACAAGACGAGATTGACGAAAACAACATGGAAGAACCCGAAATGACGGAAGAGCCCGCGATGAGCGATACCACGGCTCCCCCGGCAGATGGTACGGTAGGCACACCAAATGCCGCCGATACGGCCATGCAAAAAACAATGCAATAACCAAACAAACAATAGTAAAAAAGACCGCTCGAGAGCGGTCTTTTTTTTTGGATTTATTATTCCAGCACCCCTTCCTTAATCTCGTTCCACAGCGCGCGGTAGCAGGTGGCGGCATAGCTTGAGGGTGCAAAGGCCTCAACCGGCGCTTCGCGCACGCCCATCTTCTCGATATCGGAGAGGTAGGGGATGTAATATTCGAAAAAGCGCTTGTCTTTATGTAGTTGCGCCATCACGTCTTTGTGCATGTTCTTGCGTATATCCACCATAGAAAAGAAGCACATCAGCTTTTCCAGTTCCGATTTATCGGCAAAATGCGCCTTTACAATTTCATAGGTACGTACCGAAAGCGTGGTAGGTATTACGGGCATAAACACCACATCGGAAGCGTGAAATATATTATCGGCCAGCACCGAAAAACCCGGCGGGCAATCTATAAACACAAAATCATAGTCTTTGGAAACGGATTTAAGGAGGCTTTTCAGTTGCTTTTTGGCCGCGTGCTGCTCGCCCAATATCAGGTCCAGCTTGCGTGCCGAAAGGTCTGAAGGAATAACGTCCAAACCCTCGTATTCGGTATGGTGTATGGCATCGGCCAGTTCCATGCTGTGGTCCATTATTTTTTTGGCGGTAGCCTTTTCATCGGACTGCACTTTATAATAAAACCCCGCAGCCGCCTGCGGGTCTAGGTCCCAAAGCAAGGTTCTGTAGCCGTCTTTGGCTGCCATGTAAGCAAAGTTGACACAAGATGCGGTTTTGCCCACACCGCCCTTAAGATTGAACAACGAAGCGACAAACATATTGGTTCACGATTTATGCCTTACCTAAATTAAGCAATCGTGACAAGCCTACATATTATTTTTATGATTTATTCTCCTTCCAAATCGCGGGAGGAGGTTTTACCACCGATATCAAACAGGCGATAGGCCAGTTGCACCCCGGCTTTTTCCGGGTTTTCTATCTTGAGGCTTTGGCGCTCCACGCCACGGCCGTTACCTGCCGTAACGTAATAATCCACGCGCTTGCCGTCGGGGCTGAAATCGAGATATACATTGGCAACGGAGGCGGTAGCGTTCCAATTGATATTGCAGTCCTTAAGTCTCGCCATTACCGCCTCTTGGGGCTTCCCGGTCACATGTAGGCGCATGTTCATGGTAAGGCCGGCATCGGGTAGCAGTTGGGGGAAGGTTTGGTACATGCGGTATACCCATTCCGCATAGGCTTTGCCGTCTTTACGTTTGTCGGCACATTCGGCCTTGGCCTGATATATACGGGCGAGGAACAATTGCTCGTATTCGGCATCTATATTGGGGTCGCGCAGTATCTTGTCCAGCATTGCATCGGCCTCTTTATAATCGCCGGTTTCCATCTTCAGCCGGGCAATAAAAAAGCTGAAATATTTGCGCACGTACTTGCGCTCGTCTTTTTGCAGTTCCTTGGTAAAACGCTCCACAAAAAACCGAGTACTGAAATCACGAATGAGATACCATACCTCATCCCAGCTTACCGTGCTTTCGGTAGAGAATAGTTTATATATCACGCGGTCGCGCTCGGGGTTTTGGGCAAACTGGTTGATGATGAGAAACTGCTGCATGTACTGCTCACCCAATATACGGGCCATATTGCCCAGCACCTTGGGATTATACCACCAGTTACGATGTTCAAACATTTGCCGGCGCAGTTGCGACTGCTTATTGGTGAGTTTGATGAGTTGTACGCTGAAATCGTAATGTGCCTGGCTGAGCGTGGTACCTATATGAAGTTCCTTAAATTCCGCCGCTTTGTTCGCATACCTGTCGGCCTCGGCTATTTGCCCGTCGTAATGCATCGCGCGTGCCAAAGCTATATTATACCAACCGAATGCGGGTGTAGAACCGTTGGCCTTTATCATCTCCTTCATCAGCGCAATACCGCTCTTGGGCCTTGCCTTGTAAATATCAATAATGGAGGTATAATAGGCCCATTCCTTCAGGCGCTTATCCGCAGCATCCTGCTCTATGGCTGCCTTATATTCTTTCTCCGCTTCGCGGAAATTGCCGCAAATGGCCATGAAGGTGCCAAAGTTATTGTGGGGGAATATGGGACTCTTGCGCAGCAAGCCATAGTAGTGCGCTGCGGAATCTATGTTTAAGGCATAGCTATACAGTATAGACTTGTAATGATATACCGAATAGCGCTCCATCTGCTCATAGCCCGGCTGAAAAATATTGGCATTGATGCGCTTATTGATGTTGATGCGGCGCAGCCCCGAGTCAAGGTATTTATTGGCCAGTTTCTCGTTCTCGTCTATGGAGTTTTTCAGGAAAGGGTACTTGGCGCTTGTGTAGAAGCGGTTTCGGTGTACCGTCCAGCCCAGGTAGTTATAGGCATCAAGGTAATAATCCCGCTGGAAATTCCACTTCAGGAACCGACGCAATACATTATACACGTTTTGCGCTTCTTCCATGTTACTGTAACAGGTCATCAGGTAGTAGGCTACCTGGCTGTAATCCAACTGAAAGCGATAAGCCGGGTAGTATAAGGCAATGTCCGGCGAACGTGTACTTAATTCTTTACGATAGTCGCGCTCCATCAGGCGCAGGGCTCGCTCCAGCGGTACGGATGCATTCTTATAACCCAGGTAATCGGCGGCATGGTTGTATTTATATACCCCCTCATACATCCAGCCCACATAGTAAGTGCTGTCTATGCGCTTAAACTCGCGCGAGCGGGGCAGGGCATCTTCACTGTTCATGTCCGTACCTATACGCTTGGCGTCTATCTCGTAGCGCTGCACTGCCTTGGCAGCGGCTTTAGATTGTGCTTTTACTTCCGTATTTCCAAATACGGAAACACAGAGGCAAACCCAAACGAGGATGATATTTTGCCGCAGGGATAATGCCATTGGCCTAAGCGTGCAGTTTCAATTTTGCCAGGCGCTGCGCCTCTTTGTTCACAATACTTTCCAAGGCTTTCATACGGCCTTCTTTGTTGCGGTATACCAGGCGGTGGTCCAGCACGGCGTGGGCTATATCTTTTATATCGTCTTCTATCACAAATGTGCGGCCTTTCACCAAAGCATATGCACGCAGGCATTTGAGGAAAGATATACCGCTACGCGTGGAGGCACCCAACACTATATCGGCATGGGCGCGGGTTTCGCGTACTATGTTGCTTACACCGCGTATAATTTCATCGTGCAGAAACACCTGTGCGGCCTGCTCTTGCAGTTCCAGTATATCGGCGAGGCTCAATTGTTGCTCCAGCGTCACCAGGTTTTTGGCTATCTGCGCATACTCGCGGTATATATTCAATTCCGTCGCCTCATCCACATACCCGAAGTTTATCTTCATATAAAAACGGTCGAGCTGTGCCGCAGGCAGTGGGTAGGTACCTTCCATTTCTATGGGGTTTTGCGTAGCTATGGTAAAAAACATCTTTTCCAGCTTCAGCGTCGCATCGCCAATGGTTACCTGGTGTTCGGCCATGGCCTCCAGCAGGGCGCTTTGCACTTTGGGTGAGGCTCGGTTTATTTCATCGGCCAGCAGCACATTACAGAAAAGCGGCCCTTTCTTAAAAATAAATTCCTTGGTACGGTCGTCGAATATGTGTGTACCGATAAGGTCCATCGGCAACAAATCGGGCGTAAACTGTATGCGCTTAAACACCACATGGTCTTCGCCGCGCTCCCCGCTGATGCATTGCGCCAGGGTGCGCGCCAGCACGGTTTTACCCGTACCGGGGTTATCCTCCATCAGTATATGGCCGCCGGCCAGCAGGCAGGTCACAACTTTTTCTATTTGTGGGCGCTTACCGCGTATTACTTGCTCTATTTGTGTTATCAGGTCGCGAACGGGTTCCGCGGACCGCTGTGTAACGGGCTCCGAAAGAGATTCCATTTTGTCGGTTTGTGTTGATACAAGTTTACAGATTTAAATGCCATGCCGGCACGGCACAGCCTATAAATTTTTGTGAAAAGCCAAGGGAGCCGCTAATTCTCCATCACAAATTTGAATGGCATGGTAAATTTCACCTTTACGGGACGGTTGTATTCACGCGCGGGAATTTGGGCGGGCACCCGGGAAAAAGCATAAAGCACCTCGCGGTCAAACTCGGGGTGAAATTTTTGCACGAGCTTTACATCGGTAATTTTGCCATCAACGTCTATCGCCACCTCAGCCACTACCAACGCGGTATTACCCCCTCTGAACCTAAAATTGTCCGGGAAGTTGAAATATTTGTTGAGCACGGCTTGGAAGCCCCGCCTACCCTCCTGAAATATCGGCATGGCATCGGGACAATCTTCACCCATTAGCTTACCGTTATCGTAACATTCGCGTTTCAGCAAGTTTCCTTCCTCATAGTATTCCTTACAGCATATTTGGCCGCTTTGGTTGTAGTAGGTCCAAACACTGTCTTTAAAATGCCCTTCCGAGCGCTTGCCATAGTCCGATAAGGTACCGTCATCAAAATAAAGCCATTCGTAACCGGCACCGGTGGCTTCGCGGTCATACTCGCCTTTAAATACCACTTTCTTTGCATCGTTCCATTTATAGTGTGCTATTACGGGTAGGCCTTGTCGGTAGATGCAAGAGTCGGTGAGCACACCGACGTCGTTGTATGTTTTTACAATACCGTCCTGCCGGCCGTTTACATATCGGACCTTATGCCTTAGTTTACCGTTGGGGTGATAAAATGTATGTGAACCCATAGGCTCGCTCAGGCTGCTGTCGCGATACAGACCACTGAATGCCAGGGTGCGCTCTGCCACATAAAAATCCTTTACACGCCACAGGCCATCCTCGTTATAGGCAAGGCGGTAATAGTAAGCACCCATCGGTACCGACCGTTCTTGTTTATACGACATATAGTATTCCACGGTGTCGCCTTTTGAGGCAAACGCAGTATTTACAATGCACAGAAACAGAAGTGATAAAAAGAAACGCATAAAATTGATAAGGGAAATGTAACGCCGCTATTTCAATACAAAATTTACCGGTAAGGTAAAGTATACCTTCACGATACGGTTATGGTCGCGCCCGGGCTTCCATTTGGTCATTTTTGACACTACTCTTATTGCCTCCTCGTCCAGTCCACCCCCCAATTTCCCGTTGTTCACCGATTTCACTTCGGTTATGTCGCCCTCTTCATCCACTACAAATTGTACCAAGGCTTTACCTTGTAAGTTTCGCTCCAAAGCTTCAACAGGATATGTTATTGAACGGCCGAGATACTGATTGACATTATAAGGCGCTTCCGGCAACGCTCTTCCATACGACTCATCGTAGTCAAAATTGTAAATCGAGCAAGGTTCCGGCACACAAAGTTTGTTGATGAAACTATCCAGTCCGTCCCACCGAGGCATCGGGTTTCCCGCCTCATCAAAACAATCCACGTTCAGCAATATGCCTTTATCAAAGGTTTCCACACTGGCAGGTTTCCCGTTTTTGTGGTTATACACCCAAACACTATCTTTAAGATAGCCGCTTGCATACTTTCCGCTGTAGTCAACGGTCCCGTCGGCATAATAACTTATCTCTGTGCCTGAGGTATCCTCATTATACAAACCCACAAATCTTGTGGCGCCGTCATCATACCATTTATATGAAAATTTTTGTGGCATACCGTTATCATACCAGCTCGAATCCGTCAGCTTTCCCTTTTCGCCATAGCTACGCCAAAGGCCTGAAGGCTTCCCGTCAATGAAACGACCTTTACGCAACAAATGCTTATTGGGATGATAAAAGAAGAAGCTACCTATTGGTATGGTAAGACTGTCGTCCACAAAACGGCCTTCCATACTTAAAGATTTCTCTTTGATATGATAGTCTTTTACCAACCACATACCTTCTTCTTTATACACACGTCTGTAGTATCGGCCTTCTTCTATCGAACATTCCTTGTTGCTACCGTCAATAAAATATTCACGCTCCTGCGCCTGTACCTTAATTAAGGCAGATGATAAAAATGCCGTGAAGCATAACAAAAAAACAAAACACCGTTTCATAAAAAAATAGGATAGGGCGCGAAAATAATAAAAAATGCGCCTCGTACTTATGCCTGTTAATGTTAGCCTAACCTTTTCATAACCTTCTATCAATGTAAGGGTAATACTATCGGTAGAATTTTACACCACAACATTTTTATTGACATGAAAAAGATTTCGCTGTTCTTATGCAGCCTCGTCACGTCATCTTGTTTGTATGCCCAAACCAACGTAACGGTGCAGATAAACAACATCAACGATGACATGGAAGAATGGATTGCCGGTACCGGCCAAACACAAACGGTAGGCGCCCTCGACGGCGGCAGTTCCGATCTGGAATTAGGCACGGAAGCCTCCGGGGCAGACCCGCTGTTGGTCGGCCTGCGTTTCACCGGCATCAACGTACCAAAAGGTGCGCTGATAACAAGGGCCTATCTGCGTTTTACGGTAGACGCCACAGCCAAAAACACAGACCCCTGCAACGTATGGATAAGGGTGCAGAATGCGGATAATCCCGCTACTTTTAACCCTTCTACCAACTTCGACATTTCGTCGCGAGGCATGGTAGCGGATAGTGTGAATTGGATAATACCAAACGGCAGTTGGAACACCGTAGGCGCAATTGAAAACTCGGCGGATATCTCCAAACTTATACAACACATTGTAGACCGTAACGGATGGGCACCCGGCAATGCAATGGTATTTACCATTAAAGGTACCGGTACCCGCGAAGCGGAATCTTATGACGGCTCCGCACCCGATGCGCCCCGCCTGGTTATAGATTACATCATGCCGCAAACAAGCACCTTCCCCATTACCGCGGCAGATGATGATATCGAAGAATGGATAGCAGGTGCCGGCCAAACACAAACCGTTGGCGTATTGGACGGCGGCAGTTCCGACCTCGAATTCGGTACGGAAGCCTCCGGTGCCGACCCGCAAATGGTAGGTATGCGCTTCACCAACGTTACCATTCCCAAAAAAGCCTACATCAAACGCGCTTATATACAGTTCACAAACGATGCCACCACAAAAAACACCGACCCTTGCAACATATGGATAAAGGTGCAGGATGCGGATAACCCCGGCACGTTTATACCCTCTACCAACTTTAACGTAAGCTCACGCGCCAAGCTGGCCGACTCCGTACAATGGAACGTACCCACAGGCTCTTGGACTACCGTGGGTCAGGCGGGTGCAGACCAACGTACGTCAAACATCGCACGCCTGTTACAAAACATTGTTGACCGTAACGGTTGGAATGCCGGTAACGCGGTAGCCTTCTTTATGTATGGCACGGGTACACGCGAAGCCGAGTCTTACGACGGCTCCGCACCCGATGCACCCAAGCTGGTGGTGGAATATGTACCCACCACATCGATAACCATACCCATAAGCGCGGGAGACGACGACCAAGAAGAATGGTTGCCCGGTGCCACATCCGTAGGCGTATTAGATGCCGGTAGTTCCGATTTGGAACTGGGCACCGAAAGCAGCGGTTCCGAACCTCAGATAGTAGGTATGCGTTTTGCCAACGTAACGCTGCCCCAAGGTACTATTATACGCGATGCTCGCATACGCTTTACCGTAGATGCCACCGCCAAAAACACAGACCCTTGCAACCTACGCATTAAGGCACAGGATGCGGACAACCCCGTTACCTTCAACCCCTCGGCTAACTTCAACATCTCATCGCGCGCCAAGCTCAACGATTCCGTAAGCTGGTCTATACCCGCGGGTTCATGGAATACGGTAGGCGCTTCCGGCCCCGACCAAACCACACCCAATATTGCCCGCCTGGCACAGGCATTGGTAAACCGACCCGGATGGGCCTCCGGTAATGCCATGGCCTTCTTCATGCACGGCACCGGCACACGCGAAGCCGAATCTTATGATGGTTCGGCACCCGATGCACCCAAGCTGATTATAGATTATTTATCCTCAGGTGGTCCCGTAACACCCCCCGCCATACCCAACCCGGCGGTAAACTACCCTCTGCCTAAAAAAACGGAATGGTCGTTCCTGGATACAGGCAATGCACCCTCCGATTGGAAAGACCTGAACTTTAACGATACCGTATGGGCATTTGCCAAAGGCACCTTGGGCTACAATGCCAAGTCGCTGACCAAAACCATTTCTTACGGTGCCGACAGCGCCAACAAACATATTACCACCTACTACCGCAAGCGCCTGAACATTGCAGACGTAGCCACGCTGCCCAATAACCTGGAGTTGCAATTGCGTGCCGATGACGGTGCCATAGTATATGTAAACGGCAATGAACTGCTGCGCGTAAACATGCCTACAGGTACGGTAAGCAATACCACCACTGCCGTTGCGGACGTACAAGCGCCAAACGAGGAGATATACTTTACTTATGAAGTATCCAAAACCAACTTCGTAACCGGCGTGAATATATTGGCCGTAGAAGTACACCAATTCTCTAAAACCAGCGCCGACCATGCTTTTGATATGGCCTTGTTAAATCCCACGGGCATCACCAATCCCACCGATATGGGTTGTACCGCCGGCACCGATACCCACATCGGTTGCTTTACCTCGCTGGTACCTCGCGAACAGAACGACACCTTCCAAATACCTAACGCCACACACGTATACCAATTCCTGGCACAAACCGGAGATGCATATATGTCGGGCAGCGGCAGTGTACCGAGCAACTTCGACTTTACGGGTTATGTACCCATAAACGATAGCAGCAAGTATGGGTATATAGACCTGAACCACGAGAGAAGTGTGGGTGGCGTATCCGTATTTGATGTACATTTTAACGATACCACAGGCCTGTGGAAAATAGATAATTCCGGTCCGGTTGATTTCGGCACGGTTGTAGGCACGAGGTCTAACTGCTCCGGCGGTGTTACACCCTGGGGTACATCTATCACCTGCGAGGAAACCCTGCCCGGAAGCGGCGATCTTAATAACGACGGCTATATAGACTATGGCTGGCACGTGGAAGTAGACCCGAAAACAAGGCAGGTGAAAGACTACGGTAACGGACCCGAGAAACTTTGGGCACTGGGACGTATCAGCCATGAAGACATTGTGGTGGCAAACGACAGTGTTACCGCTTACTTTGGCGAAGACGACGGATTGGGTAACGTATACAAATTTGTAGCCGATAAGCCCGGCAATTTGTCCGCAGGTAAGCTGTATGTGCTGAAACTTGATGCGCCCATGAGTGCCGGCGAACCTACGGGCAGCACAGGTACCTGGGTGCAAGTACCCAACACCACCATAGCCGAAAGGAATGATGTAAAGGTTTTCGGTACGGCAATGGGCACAACTTTCTCCGGCGTGGAAGATGTGGAAATAGGCACCATAGACACAATGGTATACTTCACGGCAAAAGGCCTCAACCGTATCTATCGCTTTAAAGACGACGGAACTTCCGTTAGCAACTTCATCACGTATGCGGGTGGTAAATCTTACCGCGTGAGCAGCGGTAACTACGTGATTACCGAAGACTGGGGCTCGGGCAACGACAACCTCACCTTTGACGACCGCGGTAACCTTTGGGTGTTGCAAGACGGTGGCCGCAACCACGTATGGGTAATACGTCCGGGCCACACACAAAGCAATCCCAAGATAGAAGTGTTTATGCACACCCCTCGCGAATCAGAGCCTACCGGCATGACCTTTACGCCCGACTATAAGTACATGTTCATCTCCATACAGGAACCCGCCACAAGCATCACCGCCAATCAAAGAGACGTGGCCGGCATTTATAAAACGATGAACAAAAGCACCATGATGGTAATAGCACGTAAAGAACGTCTTGGCGTTTCACAACTGACACCGCCTCCTACCGATATATTCGGCACAAATGCTTCCGACAATAAAGTAAGCATCTACCCCAACCCCTTCAACGATATGGCAGTGGTAGACCTTACCATAACCAAAGCACAAAGCTATGTGATTATGGAAGTGGTGGATGTAACGGGTAAAACCATACAACAAATACACCCCGGCACGTTGGCCGCAGGCAATTACAAATACACCATATCCGCACCCGTGGCGGGCTTCTACTTCTGCAATGTTATCATTGATAACGTACGCACAACGTATAAACTGGTGAAACAATAATCCCCGGTTAGTATTTCGATTTTAAAGAGCTCCCTTACGGGGGCTCTTTTTTATTGCCGTTTGCGCAACACTTGTTTTGCCCTGGCCCTAAAGGCAGGGGTAGACTCATGTTCCAATTCGTTTTGTATAATGGTTATCAGTTCCCCGCGTATGTCGGGGTATTGTTGGGATAACCCGTGAAGCACGGTCATGGCGCAGCACCTTACCGCCACCGCTTCCGCGGGATTGGCCAGCATATCAAAACACACGTTCATTACCATGCCGTGCAAGTCTTCGGGTATAGTGATAAATTGCAGCAGGCGTATCACGTGCCGTTTAACGCCTTCGTGTACACCCGGTTCGCTCATTCGGTTGATGATGGGGGCAAGATGCGGCAGAATTGGTTCGGGGTAACGCTCGCCCGCACTGCTCAATACCCAGGCCGCACGTTGCACCGGTCTACGCTCACCCGTAAGGAATATGTGAATAAGCTCGGCATACAACTTATCGTCTGCGCAAACGGCCTCCGCTATTTTTTCGGTCTGCGCTTTTGAATGTTCTTTCAGCAATTCGGCAAGAAGGTTCATGCCTGCAATTTAAAATACCGAAACCTATTTATACCTTTCGGGCCTGATAACTACCTTATGAATTGGAACCTGATTGTAAAACTATCGCTTCCGGCACTTATTATCGGCGTTGTAAGCGCTTATGTAAACATTGCCGGAATAGAAACATGGATATGGTTGGCGTTATATGTTGTATGGGCCTATTTCATTGCCAAACAAACCACATCTCGCCGGTTTGCACACGGCTTTCTTACAGGTGTGTCGGCTACCATACTTGTCACCATAGCGCACTTGCTGATGTTCGACACCTACATTGCTACAAATACGGAGAGTTACAAAGATGTGCATTTACCCAAAGAAATTTCCGTAAAAACATTCATCATCATGATGTCTGTGGTAATAGCCATAGGCGCCGGCTTATTAAGTGGCCTTTTGGCTTTCCTGGCCGGCTTCATCATCAAACCCAACAAGGAGTAAAAAATTGCATTAGCGCATGTAATTACATACAATATTATTCTTTTATAGTTGTGTAACAAGACAATACATAGCATTTACCATACCGGATCAAATCTGCAAACCCGCTCAACTTATTAGCCTTTTACCTTATTAAGCTATTAGCCGATTGCCATTTTTAAACTAATTTTGCCCCGTCTATGCAAACAGAAGCAACACTCGAACAAGCGGTAAAGCTTGGTCTTCGCGAAGAAGAATATCATCAGATAAAGGAAATACTGGGTCGTACGCCCAATTTTAACGAGGTGGCCATGTATTCCGTTATGTGGAGCGAACACTGTAGTTATAAAAACTCCATCAAATGGCTTAAAACCCTTCCTCGAGACGGAGAGCGCCTGTTGGTAAAGGCCGGTGAGGAAAATGCCGGTTTGGTAGACATAGGTGACGGTTTGGGCTGCGTGTTTAAAATAGAATCACATAACCATCCCTCCGCCATCGAGCCCTTCCAGGGTGCGGCCACGGGTGTGGGCGGTATACACCGCGATATCTTTACTATGGGCGCCCGTCCCATTGCCTCGCTCAATTCGCTGCGCTTCGGTAAGCTGGACAATGCGAAAACCAAATGGCTGCTGAAAGGCGTGGTAAAAGGTATCGGCCACTACGGTAACTGCTTCGGCGTGCCTACGGTGGGCGGTGAAATATATTTTGAAAGCTGTTATCAAACCAACCCCCTGGTAAATGCCATGAGCGTGGGTGTGGTAAAAGCCGGCCAAACGGTATCGGCCACCTCGCACGGTGCGGGTAATCCCGTATTTATAGTAGGTGCGGCCACCGGTAAAGACGGTATAGGCGGTGCCTCTTTCGCCTCTGCGGATATTACCGCGGATAGTGCGGAGCAACTGCCGGCAGTGCAGGTAGGCGACCCCTTTGAAGAAAAGAAACTGTTGGAAGCCTGCCTGGAGATGATACCCACAGGGGCATTGATAGGTATGCAGGATATGGGTGCGGCAGGTATCACCTGCTCTACCAGCGAGATGAGTGCCAAAGGCGAACACGGTATGATTATCCACTTGGATAAAGTGCCCACGCGCCAAGCCAACATGAAACCTTGGGAAATGCTGCTGAGCGAGAGCCAGGAGCGCATGCTGATAGTGGTGAAGAAAGGCCGTGAAGAAGAAATCAAGAAGATATTTGACAAGTGGGACATCCACTGTGCGCAGATAGGTGAGGTAACAACCGACCAAAACCTGAAGTATTACATGAACGGCGAGTTGATAGCCGATGTGCCCGCGCACAGCCTGGTTCTGGGCGGTGGTGCACCGGTATATGAGCGTGAATACACCGAGCCCAAATACTTTGCGGAAATAGCCAAGTTTGATGCGGCTACGGTACCCGTGCCCGCCGACCTGACGGAAGTAGCTTTCCGCCTGGTGCAATTGCCCACCATTGCCTCCAAACGCTGGGTATATGAGCAATACGACTCCATGGTAATGACGGGTAATACCAATACCAACGAGCCGAGCGACGCATCGGTAATACGTGTACACGACTCGCCCAAAGCCATTGCCGCCACTACCGACTGTAACAGTCGCTACGTGTTTGCCGACCCTTATAAAGGCGGTATGATAGCCGTGAGCGAAGCCGCACGTAACATTGTGTGCAGCGGCGGTTTGCCCGTTGCCATTACCAACTGCCTCAACTTCGGTAATCCGTACAATCCCGAGGTATACTACCAGTTTGTACATGCCATTAAGGGTATGGGTGCGGCTTGTAGCAAATTAGGCACACCGGTTACAGGTGGTAACGTAAGTTTCTACAACCAATCCGAAGACGGCCCCGTATATCCCACCCCTACCATAGGTATGGTAGGTATATTGGATAACATAGACCAGAAGATGACTATGTTCTTCAAAAACGAAGGTGATGCGATATACGTAATAGGTAAGAACACCAACGACATCAACTGCTCCGAATACCTGCACCATATTTGCGGTGTTACGCACAGTCCCGCACCCCGTTTTGATTTGGAAGAAGAATTTACCCTACAGGAAAAACTGCTGACCATAGTAAGGGAAAAGCTGGTAAACTCTGCCCACGACATATCCGAAGGCGGACTGTTTGTAACCTTGGTGGAAAGCGCCATGACACGCAATATGGGCTTTAGCATCGATACCGATAAAGACCTGCGTAAAGATGCCTTCCTGTTTGGCGAAGGGCAAAGCCGTGTGGTGGTGAGTGTAAGCGCCGATAAGCAACAAGCGTTTGAAGCCGCCTTGCAAGGTCACACCTTCGGTAAAATTGGTACCGTAACCGGAGAAGGCCATATAACCATAGACGGCAGTCAATGGGGTAACATTAAGGATTGGAAAGAAGCCTATGATACCGCTATCGAAAAACTGCTGAACAACTAAGGCGTACAGACTTAATCTTCATACTGCACCCGCGCGTAATGCACATTTCCTTGCATGGGCGGGTGCAATTTTTTTACCGCAACCCTAACTTTTACCGCCTCGGGAAAACGAGCTTTGATGGCGGCATGTATGGCCTGCGTAAAGGTTTCCAACAGCTCGCCTTGCGTGAGGAAAATTTCGTTTATTATTTGGTGCAGCACCGTATAGTCTATATACGGCCACTCTTCCCCGGCGGTAGTGGGTGCAAACACATCCACATCCACTTCAAAATTATTACCCAGCACATGCTCCTGCGGATATAAACCGTGCGGTGCGTGCAACTTTATGCCATGTAAAGAAACTGTAAGCATGGCTCAAAAGTAAAACACTTAATTCTTAAAGCGCACATCGCAGCCATAAGGGTCGGGTGTGGTTTCATGTTTTACACTCACCGGTTGCAGCGTGTTGATGTCGTAAGCCTGGAAGAACCCGTTGCGCCCCGTGCCGCAGTCGGATACGTGGTGCGGTGCCGGACCCGAGGGGTTGGCATTGCGGCTCCCCACATAAATGCGCCCGTTGCGGTCGTCTATGGCTATGCCGTGCGGTTGTGCAAACTTGCCGGAGATTTGGCCTACAACGGCCAGCGTATTGTAATTGATAATCCAAACACTGCCTTTATACTTGGGATTGATGTAAGATTCGGCCTCCATGCAGGTTACATACACATAAGGATATTTGGAAGACACGCTCATCTCCTGCGGAAAAGCGCCCACATTAATGGTGCGAATAACCTTGAAGGTGGCCGCATCTATCACCTTTACCTCGTGTGTGCCCTGGCAGGTCACAAACAGCTTGGAATCGTCCGGGGTCATCAGTATTTCATGTGGGTCGGGGGCAATGGCTTGCGATGTGCTTGTATCTCTTTGGAAAGGCGGGTTGCCATCTAAGGTTAAGGTATCTATGTTGGCACCTTCATTATATATTTTCAATACCACATTGCCATATTGCAATGTCGCATAAAAAGCGTCGAAAGCCTTATTGCTTGTAATACCGTGCGGAATAGCCAATCCCTCTTTTACCGGAATATACTGGAACGGAGGTATTGTGGTAACAATGGCCAAACTGCCGTTTGACATTGAGTTGGACAGTATCACCTTGCTGCCGTCCTGCGATACATGAAAAGCATTCCAGCCCGTACCCGCCAACAGGGGTATACGTGCTTCTATTTGGTCTGTGGTGGTATTTACCTTCAACAGGTTTTTGCCGTTTTGCGAAAAGCATACAAAAGCATATTGCCCGTCGGGCGAGGTACGCACGGCATGTGGGGCATAGTCGTCTATACTTCCCGTTATCTTCAAATAACGCATTATCACGTTCCGCTCGGCGTCAATCACACCCAACAGGCCGCAGCCTTGCATGGTCATGTATACTTTTTGGCGTGTGGCCGCGTTTGAGCTGAAGGGTATATTACCAAATTTGTCGGGCGCGCCTTTGGCTATCCAGCTTTTAATGGTGTTGTATTCTTCATCGCTCAATGGCGGACGGTCATAAGGCGGATTAAGGTTGTAAGGCATGGTGGGTTGCAGGGCAATGCCACGATTGGGGTCGGTATTGATGAAATACATCAGCGAACTGTAATCGGGGCTATAGGGCACCACCACGGCGCCGTTGTTACCCCCATCGAACAGATGATCCCAAGTATCCATCAGGAGACCCGCGTTTGCGGTATAGTTTGCAGGGTCATGGCAGCCTTCCGCACATTTTTTAATGATGATACGCCCCACTTCCGGCGGAAAATTGCCGAAAGAGTCCACCTCGGGCGGAGCCGGCACCGGAAAAGGTTTATGCTCGCAGGAGCCGAGGCTTATTGCGGTAAAGACTGATAGGATTAGCGCCGAATAAACAGAACGAATTGTCATTTTCGAAAGGGTTATCATTTAAAGTTAAGATATTTACGGCTACAGAAGCATATCTGCACTTAATACGGACGGTATTTTAACGTTAAAGAGTTGGCAGAGTATTTATAAGTCTATGATTTCAATGCGATTCATAAAAAAGGATTACCCGGTTATATATTGCGGGGAGATTGCATGAGGTATTTTTTTTCCTGCATACTCGTTTGTTTATCCGGATTGCTGCACGCGCAACAATCCGAAAGCGGCATTACCGTTACCAACAATACGGATACGGTGCGGCGCGTGGCCGAGCGTGTGACCATACGCCACATATTGGTGGAAGGTAACCGTGTAACCAAGCGAAACATTGTGCTGCGCGAACTGAGTGTGCGCGAAGGAGGGGAAGTGGCGGGAGACTCGCTAAAGGCATTGGCCGAGCTGAATTGGAAGCGCATATTTAACCTGGGCCTGTTTGCCGACATACACATAGAAACCGACACCGTGGCACCGGACATGGTAGACTGGCATATAAAGCTGAAAGAGCAGTGGTATATATGGCCCGAATTATCGTTTAAGCTGGCCGACCGCAACTTTAACGTATGGTGGACGGAACAGAACCGCGATATACGCCGCGCCAACCTGGGCGTAACCCTCAAGCACCGAAACTTTAGGGGTAATATGGAGCAACTGGGCGTAACCGCCCAAGTGGGCTATACCCAGCGCTTTGGCATAGACTATTACAAACCCTACATAGACCGCGAACAAAAGCACGGCATAGGCGCTTCGTTTTTTGCGGAGAAGAACGAAGAGACTTTTTACATTACCGACAGCAATAAACTGCGCTTTGTAAAAACACAAGGCAGCTATGTTATCCGCCGGTTTGAGGCGGCGGTTTTATATGCTTACCGCCCCGCTTATGCCGACCGGCATTTGTTTGAACTGCGCTTTCGCGACTATATGGTAGCTGATACCATACTGAAACTGAACCCCGTGTATTTTGACGCCGGTAGTAACGAAATGACCCAAATCGAATTGCTCTACCGCTTTGAACGAAATAAGGTGGACAACTGGAACTATCCCATGTCGGGCCACAAGGTGGTGGGCTACCTGGTTAACCGGTTCGGATTCAAAGGGTTTGACTACCAGGCTTACGCAATGGCCGAGGTAGGCAAGTTTTACCGCATACACAAGCGCTGGTACGGGTCACAGATATTTCGCGGCCGGGTATCGGTGCCGCAATACCAACCTTACGCCTTCAGGTATGCCATGGGCAACGGCAGCGAATACCTGCGCGGCTATGAATACTATGTGATAGACGGTTCACACTACGGGTTTTTGCGCAATAATCTTAAATATGAGTTGCTGAATGTGCGCATTAAAAACATCCCCATACCTTATCTGCCGGTGATACCCCTGCGCCTGTACCCCAAAATATATACCGACTTCGGCTACGGCGTGAACCAATTTGCCGGGAACAGTTTTCTTAACAATCGCTTTCTGTACAGTGCCGGTGCGGGTATAGACATCATTACCTTTTACGACATGAAGATACGCGTGGAGTACAGTTGGAACCACTTGGGGGAAAAAGGACTATTTTTACACCTGATTAGCGAATAGTAATTTTTACAAATCTTATGCTGGTAGCATTATACAATCGCACGTTTGAAGAGAGCGACATACCCACCTTGTTGCACATCGTAAAAATGCTGGAGGAGCATAAGTTACAACTGATTTTCTACAAAGAATTTTACGAGCGGCTGTCGCCCCACCTGGATTATAAGCAGGCACCCAAGGTATTTACGGGTAAGTTCGATTTGCCGTTACATACCGATATGCTCTTTAGCCTGGGCGGAGACGGTACCTTACTGGATACCGTATCATTCGTGGGTAACAGCAATATACCCCTGATAGGCGTGAACCTGGGTAGACTGGGCTTTTTGGCCGCCATATCCGAAGATGAGGTGGAGGCTGCCATCTTATCGCTGGTGCGGGGCTCCTATACCTTGGAAAAGCGTACCCTGCTGCATTTGGATTCCAGCGTACCCTTGTTTGACGGGGCCCCATATGCGTTGAACGAGTTTACCATCCATCGTAAGGACTCCTCCTCGATGATTAAAATACACACCTACCTGAACGGCGAATTTCTGAACACCTATTGGGCCGACGGGCTGATAGTGGCCACGCCCACCGGTTCTACCGGTTACTCGCTCAGTTGTGCCGGCCCGGTTGTATTTCCGCAAACTTCCAGCTTTGTGATAACGCCCGTGGCACCTCACAACCTCAACACGCGCTCGATAGTGGTGCCCGACGATAACGTGATTTCATTTGAAGTGGAAGGCCGTACCGAACAGTTCCTTTGCACGCTGGACGCCCGTACGGAAACCATTACCAGCTCCGTGCAACTGGCCGTGAAGCGGGAGGCCTTCACCATATCGCTGGTACGCCCCGATGAACACAACTTCCTCAAAACCATTCGTCAAAAGCTGTATTGGGGTATAGACCGGAGAAATTAACAGGATGCGCGCAATAAATAATTAGATTTGTAGTTATGTCATTAGGTTCTATGCGGAAATACGTGTTCATGATGATGCTGGTGGCCATTGCCGCGGTTAAGGCAAAGGCTCAGAGTTTTTATATCGGTACCGAATATGGTATTGCCTTGGGCGGTACCCAATACTTCGGCGACCTGAATGAGAATTACGGATTCAAATATGTGCGCCCGGCTTTCGGTGCGTTTACCCGCTTTCACGTAAACCCCTATATAGCGGTACGTTTGGCTGCCAACTATACTTATGTGGGCTACGACGATAAATTTTCGAGCAACGTGTTTAACCGCGCGCGCAACCTGAGTTTCCGCAGCGATGTGATTGAAGCTATTTTTCAAACGGAGTTCAACTTTTTCCGCTTTGCCACCGGAGAGCTCAACAGTAGATTTACGCCCTACCTTACGGGTGGCATCGGCGCCTTTTATTTCGATCCTTACACTTACTATAACGGCTCAAAATACTACCTGCGCCCTTTGGGTACGGAGGGGCAATATGCGAGCAACAGCGAGCGCTATTACAATAAGGTAAACATTTGTTTTCCCATAGGTGCCGGTTTTAAGTATTGGATAGCACCGGGTATCAACTTCGGTATGGAGCTGGCTAATCGCCTGACACTTACCGATTACCTGGATGATGTGAGCAACACTTATGTGGGCGCCGATAAATTTCCCACAGACCCGCAAAACCCCACGCCCGCAAGCATATTGCAAGACCGCTCGCTTGAAGTGAGCAACGTGGCACTGGGCCGGGAGGGCAAACAGCGTGGCAACAGCAGTACCAAAGACCAATACATGATGCTGCTCATTAACTTCTCCTTTCAGCTGAAGACCTATCGTTGCCCGTCTTGGCTTAAGGAAGGGTACTACCTGTATTAAACATCAATTCTTACATTCAGCCATTCGCCGTCGAAAGCGGCGTTGTATTTTTCGTAGAATTTGATGGCGGGTTCGTTCCATTCCAGCACTTGCCAGCTTATGCCGTGAAAGTTTTTTTCTTTTGCCTCTTGCACCAGGCGGTTCATTAAAAGAGAACCTATGCCGTTGCGGCGATAGGCCTCGGTCACCAATATATCTTCCAGGTACATGCGGCAGCCTTTCCAGGTGGAGTAACGTATATAGTACAAGGCAAAGCCCACAACCTTGCCTTCGGCCTCAGCCACAAAGGCCCACCATACGGGAGCGGGGCCAAAGCCGCTTTCCGCAAAGTGTTCCGGTGTAACGGTAACCTCATCCGGCGCACGCTCATAAACTGCCAATTCGTGCACCAGTTCCATCATTCGCGGGCAATCTTCTTTCACCGCCGGTCTTACGGTTATATCTTTCAGGGGCATAATTTTATTGCTATGGAAGCGCAATACTACCCCGTTATCGGCGTTATTGCAAATGTTAAAGATGCAAAACTTGCGTTAAGGGAATAGGTATTAAGCGCGTGACAATGTACTTTTAGCTTAATAGGTACTATATTTTTTATTTGAAACGACAACGATAAATATTATGAGCACACAAGGCGAAATATTATGGGTAGATGATGAGATAGAATCATTGAAATCGCAAATACTCTTTCTGAAAAATAAAGGTTACGAAGTAACGCCGCTTACCAACGGTTATGATGCTTTGGAACACTTGAAAGAGAAAATGCCCGACGTGGTGTTGCTCGATGAAAGTATGCCCGGTATTACCGGTATAGAAACACTGGCCCGCATTAAAGAGGTGGCCCCTAACCTGCCCGTGGTGATGGTGACCAAGAACGAAGCCGAGAACATTATGGAAGAAGCCATAGGCGGCCAGATAACGGACTACCTCATTAAGCCGGTAAATCCCAACCAAGTGCTGTTGTCGCTAAAAAAAATAATGGATACCAAAAGGCTGGTGTCGGAGAAAACAACCGTAGCCTACCAGCAGGATTTCCGTAACCTGTTTATGGCCCTCAGTTCCAACCCCAACCACGAGGAGTGGAAAGACCTGTATCGTAAGCTGATATATTGGGAACTGGAAATGGCACGCAGCGACAGTGCGGAAATGATGGAAGTGCTGCAAAGCCAGAAGGCGGAAGCCAACACGGAGTTCTTCAAATACGTGTCAAAGAACTATAAAAACTGGATGAAGAAGGGCGAGGCGGATACCCCGCTGTTCTCTCACGACGTAATCAAGCGCAAAATAGCCCCACATTTTGAGCAGGGTAAGCCCACGTTTTTGGTGGTGATAGACAATTTGCGCTTTGACCAATGGAAAGCCATACAGCCTATTGTGGGCGAGTCTTTCCGTACCGTGGAGGAAGATATGTTTTACAGCATACTGCCCACAGCAACGCAGTATAGCCGCAATGCCTTGTTTGCCGGCATGACGCCGGCAGAGATTGCCGTAAAGTTCCCCAACGAATGGAAGAACGATGATGATGAGGGCGGAAAGAACCTGTATGAAGAAACCTTCTTCAGGCACCAGCTGAAACAATTGAAGCTGGACCACCTGAAAATGCAGTACATGAAAATAACCAATAACGATGACGGCAAGAGTATGGAAGATAACATACACAACTGCCTCAATAACGACATCACCGTTATCGTTTACAATTTCGTGGATATGCTGTCGCACGCGCGTACGGAAATGGAAGTGCTTAAGGAGTTGGCGGGTGATGAAGTGTCCTATCGCTCACTTACCGTTAGTTGGTTTGAACACTCGCCCCTGCATCGCGCACTTAAGAAGATTGCCGATAAAGACATCAGGGTGTTCATCACCACAGACCATGGCACCGTGCGTGTAAAAACGCCCAGTAAATGCGTGGGCGACCGCCACACCACCACCAACCTACGCTACAAACACGGCCGCAACCTACAGTATGAAAACAAGGATGTGTTGGCCTTTAGAGAACCTAAAGAAGCAGGTTTACCTACGCCGAATATCAGCTCCACCTTCATCTTTGCCAAAGAAGATGTGTTTTTATGCTATCCCAATAATTACAACCATTACGTGAATTATTACCGCAACACGTTTCAGCACGGCGGCATATCGCTGGAAGAAATGCTGGTGCCAGTCATCAGGCTGCAAAGCAAATAAATGACCCCACTCCGTTATTCTGAGCAAAGCGAAGAATCAAACTCGTGATGTTATCCGATTAGCATTATCGACAGGATTCTTCGCTTTGCTCAGAATAACAATCGAATAATATGGCAGTAATGTGTTTAGTTTACTTCCGCAAAACGGGTGTCTTTTACAAACTCTTCATCGTTAAGGGTATTAAGGAAGGCCAGTAAGTCTTGTTTTTCCTTATCGGTAAGTGATATGCTTCCGCTCTTTAATAACGGGTCGAGCGTAGGGCTTTGCACAATACCGCCGTCGGCATAGTGTTCCAGTACCTCGTCAAGCGTATTAAAGCGGCCGTCGTGCATGTATGGCGCGGTATACTTAAGGTTGCGTAAGCTAGGCACCTTGAATTTGTAGAGGTCTTCTTCCTTGCGGGTGATATGTGCCTTGCCGCTATCGTTATGCTCGCCAACCTTAAGGCCGTTATTGCGCAGGGTGAAATCGGAAAACAGCGGCTCTTTATGACAGGTTTCGCATTTGGCGCGGAATATGGCCAAGCCGTTCAATTCTTGCGCAGACATATTGCCACCCGCTTCGCCCCTTACATATTTATCGTACTTGGCATTGTCAGAAACCATCATGCCCATAAATTGCGTGATTGTCTTGAAAATGCGCTGAGAGTTTACGGTTTCGTCGCCATAGGCGGCCTTAAACATTTCGCGGTATTTGGCATCGGCCTTAACCTTGGCAATAACGTTCTCCAAGGTTTCGTTCATTTCCACGGGGTTTTGTATGGGCGCTATGGGTTGGCTTTCTATGTGGTTTACGCCCCCGTCCCAAAAAAACGATGTATGCCAGTTGAGATTGAATATGGGCGGCGAATTGCGCGTACCCAGCTTATCTTCCACGCCGTGACTTACAGGGTGGTCCAGTTGGGCGAAGGCCGAAAACTGCTGGTGACAACTGCCGCAGGAAACGGTGTTATCACTTGAGAGGCGAGTATCGTAAAACAATCGACGTCCCAATTCAAAACGTTCACGCGTTACTTCGTTATTCTCAAAATTGTAAAAAGGTGTGGGCCAGCCTTGAGGTATTTTAAACCCGAAGGTTTCTGTTTTGGTGGGTGTAAAACTCGGGTCGGGTTTGCAACCTTGCAAACTCCCCATAAAAGCGGCAGCAACACTTATGCCTATAATTACAATTTTTTTCATGTTCATATTATGTGGCCTTTCTGTCGGCAATGTCACTCATTATTTCCCGTAATCGGTTTTTGCTCACCGGTTTCACGACGTAATCCCTCACATTGTCATACTCTTTTGCCCTTGCAATGTCCGCAGGGTCAATCGAGGAACTGACGATATATATAATAGGTTTTGGCGTAACCTGCAATTGGGTGTATTCTTCCAAAAACTGCCAACCGTCCATCACCGGCATATTCAGGTCCAAAAAAATAACATCGGCAGATGCCCCGGCCTTAAATGCCTCCAATGCTTCGGAACCGTTGCCATATACCTTGATATTATGGCTGAAGTTAAGTACCGACATCAGCCTTTTGATGCCAAAAACAAAAATAGTATCATCATCAATAACTACTGCCGTGTTAACGCTCATTGCTTTAAAAATATTTTGAACGTAGTGCCGATACCCGGTTCGCTTTCAGCCTCTATCTTTCCTCCCATTGCCTCTATTTGGTTCTTGGTGATAAACAGCCCTATTCCGCGAGCATCTTTATTACCATGAAACGTTTTGTACATGCCAAATAACTTGCTTCCGTGTTTTTTCAAGTCTATACCCATACCGTTATCCGTTATGCTGAGCATAATAAAATGGTTTGGTGCGGGGATTGCGGTAATTGTTATTGCGGGGTTCCGGTCCGGCGAACGGTATTTAACGGAGTTAGTTACGAAATTAAGCAAAATACTGTCTAAATAAGCCGGCACCGCCTGTACATGCGTGTTTTCCGGGATGTTAATGACACAAGTGGCATTGTTTGCTTTTAACAATGCCTGTATACTGCCAACCGCACTTTCTGCCGCTTTGTTTAATGAAACTTGCCTAAGGTTATCTTCTGTCGAAGAATTCATTTGTACCACTTCGTTCAGATGCGCAATGGTCTCTTTCAGGTTATCCGATGCTTCCCGTAGCAAATCCATCATTTCCTTCTGTGCTTCGGGATTGGTTTCTTTGTCCAACAGCTCCAACAGCATACTGAAGTTCCCCGAGTGAGACCGTAAGTTATGAGAAACGATATGTGCGAAGTTAAGCAGGCGCCTGTTTTGGTCAGCCGTTACATCCAACAGCGATTTTATTTCGTTTTCCGCTTCTTTTATTTTGCTGATATCTATTGCCACGCCCAAGAAACCCCTTATTTCTCCCGTTGCATTTTTATTGGCCGTCACCACAAGTTGCACGGGGAATGTGCTACCGTCTTTGCGAACGTAAGTCCACTGCCTTGATTCGTAGAGGCCTCTTTTGGCATAGGCCACAAAAGTATCAAAGCCGCTTATAGACTCGCCCAATATTTCGGTAAGTTCATGAGCGCGTGCTTCAACTTCGCTTCGTACGTGTATTATTTCCGGTGTTTGTTTAAAGAGTACTTCCTCGGCAGTATAGCCCAGCATGTTTTCCGCTCCCTTGTTAAAGGTGGTGATAACACCGTTTATATCTGCTCCGATTATAGATACTTGTGAACTTGCCTTCAATATACCTTTAAGTTCTGCCAATACTTCCTGCACCTTTTGGTCGGCAAGCTTTTGTTCGGTAATGTCAGTAACCTGTGATACAAAATGCTGTGGTTTCCCTTCATTGTCTTTAACCAAGGCCACGGCAAGCAGTACCCAAACCCAATCTCCGTTTTTTGCAAAGTACCTTTTTTCCATTCGATACGAATCCCTCTTGCCCGCCAACAGTTCCGCCAATAGCTCAAGGTCTTTGTCCAAGTCTTCGGGATGGGTGATATGTTGGAAGGTTTTCTCCATCAGTTCCGTGGCGGTATAGCCTACAATGTCGCAAAGGCTTTTATTTACCTTTACCCACCTCCCGTTCAAATCTACTATGGCCATGCCTATGGCGGAGTGCTCGAAGGTTTGCCTGAATTGTTGTTCGCTGCGGCTTAGTTCCAACTCCACCAGTTTACGTTTCGTAATATCTTCGGTATACATCAGTATCCCTCCGATGTTGCCGTCTTCTTCAAACCAAGGTCTTACGTCCCAGCTTATCCATTGCCGGGAACCATCCAGTCTTTGAAATATTGCTTCAGGATTTGTGTTAATTGCGCCTTTAAGGCAATCTTGGTGTATCTGTTTCCAGTCATCACCTATTTCGGGGAAAATTTCATAATGCGATTTGCCTATCACATCGGTTTTGATATGGTAGTCATTTAACCATTTTTCAGAAACCGCAACATACCGCATATCACAATCAAACATGGCAATGGCTTGCGGCGCTTGTCGTATGTAAATAGTGTTGAGGTAGTTATTCATCTTGTCTTCTATATATTCATCCCTATCGTAAAAGTAAAAAAATATTATAGAACTCTTTTGCCGGTAACACAAAGCCCGCCTAAACAGGCGGGCTTTTCACTTGGTTTGTGATATGACTATGAAATTTTTATTTCTTTTTGCCGAAGAAGTCGCGCAGTTCGCGGCTCATTTGTTCGCCGCGTTGTTTCAGGTCTTGTAACTCTTCACCCATGTTTTGTTTCATGGTATGAAAATCCATAGGGCGGCCGCCCGACATGTAACGCATATCCTCTTGCGTTTTGGCTACGGGTATGATAATCCACGCCAGGATATAAGCCACCAGGCCGATACCTGCTGTGAGGAACAACACCGCAAAAGTAAGACGCACGATAACCGGGTCTATATCAAAATAATTGGCCACGCCGCTGCATACACCGCCAAATACTTTGTCGTAAGGATTGCGGAACAGGCGACGAGAGGAGTACTGCTCTCCGTAATATTGGCGTCCCGACTTGCCGCGGCTCTCCTTATACGAATAAGGCACGGGGAAGTGTGCGGCCGGATTGCCCGTGGCATCGCGCCCCTCGTTCAATGCGCTGGCAGGGCCAAGCGTATCTATCAGTTTAAGCACGTCAGACTTTTCAATGGCATGCGCGCCCGAGCGCAGCCTTATTTCAAAGAGCTCGGCAATGCGTGCCTCTATATCGTCTATGATTTCGTCTCGGCCTTCTTCGCCGGCAAAGTGCCGCTCCAGCGAGGCCAGGTAGTCCTTAAGTATCAGGTAGGCGTCCTCCTCTATAGGCAGTATGCGACCCACAATGTTTATTTGTATGATCCTTTGCATAAGGTGTGTTTTATAATGTAGTGGTTAAATGATTAACGGCCGCGCTCAATTCGTCCCAGGTATTGCGCAACTGTCCGTAAAACTTTAGTCCGTTGCGCGTTAGCGAATAATATTTTCGCGGTGGGCCCGAGGGAGATTCCTCCCAACGGTAGGTAAGCATATCCGCATTCTTCAGCCGGGTGAGTAGGGGATAAAGTGTTCCTTCCAGCACTACCAGTTTGGCCGCTTTCAATTGTTCCAGTATATCGCTGGGGTAGGCTTCCTTCTCTTTGTGGATGATACCCAGTATACATAGTTCCAGCAAGCCTTTCCGCATTTGCGATTCAGTGTTGTCTATCGTCATCTTCTCTTCCTTTGCCTTTGTACAATGCAAATTTAAAGTACTATGCAATACAAAGTACTGTTTAATGTAAAATATTTTGTTAAAGCAGGTAGCGGGCATAGCTAAGACCGCTAGTCGTTATCTTTGCAAGCATGAAATACGCAATAGCTTTTTTGCTGTGCTGCCTTGGCTTTTCGGCCATGGCGGGTAAGAAAAAAATAAATGTCGGGAAGGATATAGACATTATACCCGTTACCCCTAATGTGCTGGTGCATGTTTCCTACCTGCAAACGGAAAGTTTCGGGAAAGTGGCTTGTAACGGTATCATATACATCAACGGTAACGAAGCGGTTTTTGCGGATACGCCGCCCGACGATTCGGCGAGCGCCACATTGCTTGATTGGTTTGCGGCAACCTATCCCGGTGTAAAGATTGTAGCCGTGATACCGGAGCATTTTCATAACGACTGCCTCGGAGGATTAAACGAGTTTCACCGAAGGGGCATTCCTTCCTTTGCACACAACGAGACCCGCGAACGCGCCGAACAAAACAAATTTCCCGTTCCGCAAAACGGCTTTGGCAAAAGTCTGGAACTGAACGTGGGCAATGCCACCGTACAATGTTACTACCCCGGGCCCGCACATACGCAGGATAATGTGGTGGTATGGATACCGGCAGAGCGCGTACTGTTTGGCGGATGCATGGTAAAGGCAATAGGAGCGGATAAAGGCTACCTGGGCGATGCGAACGAAGCCGAGTGGAGCAATACCGTGCGACGGGTGAAGCAAGCCTTTGGAACGGCAAAGACGGTAGTGCCGGGGCATGGCGAAACCGGGGGCAAAAAACTGTTGACGTATACCATACAATTATTCGAGAAACGATGAGCATGGAGTTTAAAAAAATAACCGCCGCAGATGTAGCTTACTTTAAAAGCATAACCGGTATACGCGATGTGTATACCGATGAGGAGCAATTGAAAATATGCGCCTCAGACCATACCGAAGACCTATGCCATATACCGGAAGTGGTACTTTGTCCCGAAACCACGGAAGCGGTAAGCGCCATAATGGCTTACTGCAACGAGCATAATATACCCGTAACGCCACGCGGTGCGGGCACCGGCCTTAGCGGAGGCGCATTGCCCACACATGCCGGTGTGGTGCTGGATATGAAACGCTTTGACAAGATTTTGAACATAGACAAACGCAACTTCCAGGTAACTGTGGAGCCCGGCGTGATAACGCAGGTATTACAAGAGCAATTGAAAGGGGAAGGGTTGTTTTATCCACCCGACCCGGCCAGTAAGGGTTCCTGTTTTATAGGCGGTAACGTATCCGAAAACTCAGGCGGACCGCGCGCGGTGAAATATGGTGTGGTAAAAGATTATGTGCTGAACCTGGAGGTGGTGTTGCCCAACGGCGATGTAATGTGGACGGGCGCCAACGTGCTGAAAAATGCCACCGGTTACAACCTTACGCAACTGGTGGTGGGCAGCGAAGGTACATTGGCCGTCATTACCAAGATAGTATTACGCCTGATACCGGCAGTAAGGCACGATTTGTTGATGCTCGTACCTTTTCGCTCGGCAATAGAAGCGTGTGCCGCGGTAAATGCCATTTTTCTTGCGGGTTATACCCCCTCGGCATTGGAGTTTATGGAGCGTGACGCATTGGAATGGTCTATGAAATACGTGGCTGCGACGGGTATTGCTTTGCCGGAAGATATTCAGGCGCATTTGCTGATAGAGGTGGACGGCAACGACTTGGACTTGTTGTACAAAGATATGGAAGCCATAGCCGGCGTATTGCAGGCATTTGATACCGACGAGGTATTGTTTGCAGACAGCCACGAGCAAAAACAAATGCTTTGGACACTGCGCCGCAAGGTGGGCGAGGCTGTAAAAAGCAATTCCGTGTATAAGGAAGAAGATACCGTAGTGCCGCGCGCGGAACTGCCCGAGTTACTGACCACAGTAAAAAGGATAGGTAAGGAGTACGGCTTTCACTCGGTATGCTATGGCCATGCCGGCGACGGTAACCTGCACGTAAACATAGTAAAGGCGGGCATGAGCGACGAAGATTGGAAGCACAAATTACCGCAGGGCATACGTGAATTGTTTAAGGAAGTGGTGCGTATGGGTGGAACCATATCCGGCGAGCATGGTATAGGTACCGTGCAACGCAATTATATGGATATTGCCTTCGGAAGCGGACAACTACAACTGATGAGGCAGATAAAAAACGTGTTTGACCCTAAGGGGATATTGAATCCGGGGAAGATATTTCCGGACGAATTTTTGGCTTAATTTTTACAATACGATAGGGATTGGCCGGTAATAAGGTGTGTACACATAACGTTTAACACATAACTTTGTAGCTATGAGGTATTTAATATTAACTGTATTACTGTGCATCGGTCTGTCGGCGTCTGCACAGGAGATATATAATAGCTCCGGGAAAACCAATGCGCAACTGAAGCGAGAAAACGCACGTAAAAAGGCCGCGCAAAAAGGTAAGTTTGACCCCTCACGTCTTGTATTTGGCGGCGGGTTTATATTCGGTCTTTCCGATGGTGTTACCGACTTAGGCATATCACCCGTAGTAGGTTATCGCTTCACCGACGGGTTTACGGCGGGGGTAGGCTTGAGTTATGAATATTTGCGCATTAAGAATGCTTACGTGGTTCTTGACCCCGTTACCAGTGTTGAAATATTAAAGCCACTGAATGCGCATATTTATGCACCTAATGTTTGGGCAAGGCACATGATATTCCGGAACATTTTTGCGCATGTGGAGTACCAGCACAACTTTGTTTCTATGAACGACTTCTATAACGAATATGATTATAATCAAGGTAAATATGTCATCACCGAAAAACGTGTTACGGTAAACCAACCCTCTTTATGGCCGGGCTTGGGCATACGCCAGCCTATATCCGACAGGGTATCCATTGTAGCCTTGGGTTTATACAATGTGCTGGAAGATAAGTATGGTCTTTTCGGGCAAAGAATAGTATTCCGTTTTGGCATTAACGCAGGGTTCTAAACCCAAGAAGCAAGCTCATTTATAAAAGCATCACACCAACGTGTGATGCTTTTTGTTTTAACGTTTTTTAACTTTATTGACATGTTCTTTCACAAATGTTTAGGCTTTTCATGACAATTATTGTTATGTCTCCGCGTTACTTTGCTTTGACTTAATTCAATAACAATTTTAACCCTTAATGTTTATGAGAAAAACACTACTCGCTTCTCTTATGCTTTTGTCATTAGGCGCCAAAGCACAATCACTTTCCAATACCGATTTCGAGGATTGGACTATCAGTACTTACGACGACCCGGCCAGCTATTGGCTTACAGGGAACGCCGACGACGCACCCGATGTTACCGTAAGCAAAGTGGCGGGCTATCAAAGCACCAATGCCATAAGGCTGCAAACCATTGATAACGGTATTGATACCATACCCGCTTTTATCATCAACGGTGAGGGAGATCCTATTTCCGGAGACGGAGGTATGCCCTTTGCCGGGCAACCCACGGCCATTAACGGCTACTACCGCTCGTCCATAGGTGCCGGAGATACCGCCCTGCTGTTGGTAGTGCTTAAGGCCAACGGTAATATACTGAGCCAAGACATCTTTAAATTCACCGGCAGTCACTCTTCATTCACGGCCTTCAATTTCCCCATTAACATCTCTTCCGCTGCGGATTCTGTGATTATAGCCGCCACATCAAGCAATGCGGTTGATTGGGTGGGCGTGCAACCCGGCAGTTGGATAGAATTCGATTCGTTGGAGTTTACAGGGGCCACCACGCAGCCCGTAATTACCAATGGCAACTTCGAAGATTGGATGCAGGTAGAAATGCATGAGCCTGATGACTGGCAATATGACGGAGATGTAAAACGCAGCACCGATAAGTACTCCGGTACATACGCCGCACAACTCAATACAACCGATGACGGTTCGGGGCCCAATCAAGCCCAATTAATAGGCGGCATGGTATACTCCGGTACCATAGATACGCTTAGTGGTTGGTATAAATATGCCACACCCGGCACTGCGGATTCAGGAATGGTAATGATAATGTATGCCGATGGCAGCGGTATGCCCGTACACATGGAATTTAATTCCTTACCGCCGGCGGCCAACTATACCAACTTTTCCTTCCCCTTGGATGATCAAGGCAACGGCGCAAGCTTTGTGGCACTGATATTCTCTTCCTCATCTTTCTTTGGTATGCCGGAAGACGGAAGCACCTTCCTGTTGGATAAACTGGAGGTAAAACAGCAAAACGTGGGCATTAAAAATGCCACAGCCAAGTTGAGCGGTATAAAGGCTTACCCCAATCCCGCAACGGATGTTTTGCATGTTTCTTTAACCAACCCCGGTAAAGATGAAGTAACGGTAAGCGTGTTTGACCTGAAAGGCGCGGTACAATATCATACTACGGTTAAGGCTACGGCAGCCGGTGATATTGCGGTGCCTGTATCTACACTGAGCAAAGGCATGTATTTCTACAGCGTTAAAACAAGCGCGGGAATATATGCGGACAAATTCTTTAAAAATTAAGATAGGGCGTATAAATGGAAATATGGGGGCGGGTTTTTACCCGCTCCTTTTTTATTGTCGTCAAGTTATCACGTTATGATTCTCTATACACTCAATAAACTCTCAGGTATAATATGCATTAAAAAGAAAAGGGCCGGCTTGTACCGACCCTTCAAAAAACATAATTGTCCGATATATTATCCCAACAGGCTCAAAGCCCCCGTAATTCTCTTCTTGGTTTCTTCAAGTCCTATAAGTTCACATATATTAAATACGCCCGGGCCGTATTTACCGCCTACCAACATGATGCGCAGCGGCAGCATGGCGTCGCCTTTTTTAAGGCCATGTTGTGCTATGTGCTCGTTGAAGTGTTGCTCCAAGGCTTCGTGATGCCATGTTGCCGAGTTCAGGCCTGCCGTCCAAGATTCGAAGAAGGCCTTTTTAGCCTCGTTCCATTTGTCTTTTACCGCCTGCAATTCGGTTATTTGCGGGGTAACAAAGAAGAAATGTCCTTGTTCCCAAAAATCGGGCAACAGCGTACAGCGCTCCTTTATGAGGTCTATCACCTGCACCAGGTAAGCATCATCAACCGTTACGCCTTGCTTCTCGATAAATGGTTTCACCAGGGGCACCAGTTCGGGGCCGTTTTTAGCCTGTATATGCTGATGATTAAACCATTTGGCTTTTTCAAAATCGAATTTAGCCCCGCCTTTATGTACACGGCTCATAGAGAACGTCTTCACCAGTTCGTCCAGCGAAAATATTTCCTGCTCGGTACCGCTGTTCCAGCCCAGCATGGCCAGCATATTGATGAATGCCTCCGGCAAAAAGCCTCTTTCGCGGAAGCCCTCCGTTGTTTCGCCCGTTTTCGGGTCGGTCCAGTTCATGGCAAACACCGGGAAACCGAGACGGTCTCCGTCGCGCTTGCTCAATTTGCCATGGCCGTCGGGTTTCAATATCAGCGGCAGGTGTGCCCATTGGGGCATATCGGCTTCCCAACCCAGGTATTTCCACAGCAGCAGATGCACCGGAGCGCTGGGCAACCATTCTTCGCCGCGCAAGGCATGGGTTATCTTCATGCGATAATCGTCCACCACCACCGCAAGGTGATAAGTGGGCATCCCGTCGGCCTTAAGTAATACTTTATCATCTACAAGACTAGTATCAAAACTTATCTCACCGCGTATCATATCGGTGAATTTTACCGTCTCGTTAAACGGCATTTTTATGCGTATCACATAAGGGGTACCCTTCTCCAGCAGTCGTGTTACCTCCTCTCGCGATAAAGACAGGGAATTGCGCATCTGCATACGATTGCTGCTGTCATATTGTAAGCCGCCACCTTCCACTTCTTTCAGGCGGTTACGCATTTCTTCCAGTTCTTCCGGGGTATCAAAAGCATAATAGGCATAACCCGCATCTACCAGGCGTTGCGCATGCTCGTAATACAGGTATTTGCGCTCGCTTTGGCGGTAAGGCGCATAAGGTCCCCCCTTTACGGTGCTTTCATCGGGCTCCAAGCCACACCATTCCAAGCATTGATAGATATATTCTTCGGCCCCCGGTACGAAACGAGATTGGTCGGTATCCTCGATACGCAGTATGAAATCGCCTCCGTTTTGACGGGCGAACAAATAGTTATATAATACGGTACGTACTCCGCCCAAGTGCAATCCCCCTGTGGGACTGGGGGCAAATCTTACACGAACTTTGTTGCTCATAAAGCTGCAAAGGTAGCAGAAAGAGGCAAAAACCTCTGCAACATTAGGCCCGGCTTCACTTAAAAAGCGTAGGCGGACAATGATATTGCCCGCCTACTATGCAAAATTGAGACTCAGAATATTTATTTACCAAACATATAACCTACGGAAAATCCTACGCCGTAGTTACGCATGTAATTGTCATCGTTACCGTCTGGCATAACGTTGGCCAAGCCCAAGCCTATATTGGCACGCAGGTATAATCCGTTGTTAAATTCGTAACCTCCGGTAAAGTTCAAACCCGCATCCATGGGTGTTATGTGGTCGCGAGGTGCATCTGTACCCACTTCCAAGTCATCGGTCCAAGTTTCGGTAATGGTGCGTCCGTCGTTGCCGTTGGCAAAAGTGCGTACTCTTTCCACTTCCACTTCTCCGCCTATGGCTGCAGCTACGTAAGGTCCGCCACCAAGGAACACGGTACCGTTGGTCCAATGAGCTTTATACAGAAAATTGATGGGCACTTCCAAGTAGTTTACACGCATACGCATGTCCACACTTTCGTTATAGCGTACACCGGCTATGGTTACCGATTGTGTATAATCGTTTTGGAAACCCTTCATGCTGTAAAACAGCCCCGGCTGTATGGAAAAACTCGGCGTAACGCCTATATCCAATACGGCACCCACTTTCAGCCCGGCCATCATGTCGGTGCTCATTTTGTTACCGTTGCTACGGTATGCCATGTTTGTGAGATTTACGCCCAATTCGGGGCCGCCCATCACTTTTTGCGCGTTTGCGGCAGTAGCGCCTGCAAGTGCCAATCCTATAGTCAACATGTACTTTTTCATAAGACCTATTTTTTACCGAAGGCAAATAATAATTGTGCCAACCGCATCAAAAAGGCCCGTACGTGCTCATGTATCTTATTATATTTCAGCGAAATAGGCGCAAATTTTTGCCGTAATGTCGAGGCTATATTCCCTGTCTGCGATTAGTGACACCCACTTGATGCCGCGTATGGCATTGGTGAGGAAAATTTCCTCGGCTTGGGTAAGTTCGTCCACCGTTAGCGGAGCCTGCTTAACGGTAAACCCCTGTGCCGGCAAATCGGCTAACAGCTTGCGGCGCATTACCCCTGCCACACAACCCTCGGACAGCGGCGGCGTGTGGACAATCCCTTCTTTTATCCAAAAGATATTGGCTATACAACTCTCTATGATGTTACCCGATGTGTTCACAATCAGCGCATCGTTCCAACGGTTGGCCTTGGCCTGCATTGCCGCTTGGGCATATATCAGCGCATTGGCCGTTTTAAGGTTGGCAAGGCTGTCGGGGGATTTTTGTAAGCCTTTGGCAATACCCAAGATTAACCCGTTCTCGTTCAGCCGGGTAATTTGCTCATCCACAGGGAAACATTCTATCAGGTACTCAACCGGGGCATCCAAAGATTCAAACAGCCCACCCGCACCGGGGTACACCTGGAACCGCCCCCGGCATCGCCCCTGCAATTGATTCTTTTTTGCCGTACGCAGCACCTCTTCTTCCATTTTTTCGGGGGTAAAATGTGCCGGTACCCGGAAACCCAACTGCCGCATCCCGGCAAATAATCGCTCGGCGTGATAAGGGAATAAGGCTATGCGGTTATCGCTCACCAGCATGGTTTCAAACAGCCCCGCTCCGTAGCGAAACGCCTTGTTATCCGTTGCCGGCGAAGCTTCCCCGGCAGGTAAGAGCTTCCCGTTGATGTTTACGTATCGGGCAGTCATGCGGCAATAAAGTTCAAAAACTTTGGCAAGGAATGAAAATAGTTTATCCGGGTCGTACTTTTGCGCAAACTTATTTAAGGATATGAAGTTTGAGCAGGGCATACCCGTACAATGGCTGGCAGAGTTTACCGGGGCAAAATTGGTTGGTGATACCGAACAAATAGCCACCGGCATAAACGAGATACATAAAGTAACTCCGGGGGACATCTCCTTTGTAGACTTTGAAAAGTACTATAACAAATGCCTGAACTCGGCAGCTACGGTTATTATCATCAATAAGGAAGTAGCCTGCCCCGAGGGGAAAACCCTGCTCGTAACCGATGACCCTTTTACGGCCTATGTAAAAATCGTGAAGCGCTTTCGCCCGTTTGAACCGGCCAATAAGATGGTGAGCGATAGTGCCATAATAGGCGAAGGCACTTTACTACAACCCGGGGTGTTTGTGGGCAACCACGTACGTATCGGCAAAAACTGCCTGATACATCCCAATGTAACGATATATGACCATACCATAATCGGCGATAACGTAATCATACATGCGGGTACCGTATTGGGTGCGGATGCCTTTTACTTCAAACGCCGTAAAGACCGCGAAAGCCAGTATGACAAGCTGGAAAGCTGCGGCCGCGTGATAATAGAGGATGATGTGGAAATAGGCGCGGGTTGCACCATTGATAAAGGTGTGAGCGGCGATACCATTATAGGTTTGGGTACCAAACTGGATAATCATATACACATAGGCCACGGGGCAGTAATAGGTAAAAACTGCCTGTTTGCCGCACAGGTGGGTGTTGGCGGAAAAGCCATTATTGAAGATGAAGTTATACTCTGGGGGCAAGTGGGCGTAAGTAAAGACCTGACCATAGGCAAAGGTGCCATAGTGTATGCGCAAAGCGGTGTGCCGCAGAGCATAGAGGGTGGCAAGGTATATTTTGGCAGCCCGGTGGAAGAAGCCAAGAGCAAAATGAGGGAACTGAACTGGATAAAGCGTATACCCGAAATGTGGGATAAGCTGACGAATCCGAAGAATTCATAACCAAGCTTCTGTAACACACCCCGGCAGATGTCTCCGCTCACTTCATTCGGTCGACATGACGATGTTTGCTTGAGCTAATATTACAAGGAGCTTCGTCCGGTCGACATAACGAGTGCTATTAAGAACTCTTGAAACCCATAACCGGCGCGGGAGGCAGCGGTGTCCACTCGTTGCGCAGCAAACCGGTAATGACCAAATCTTCGAACCGGCCATTCATAAAATAGCTTTGGCGGAGCATCCCTTCCACTTTGAAGCCTAAGCGTTGCGCCAAGGCTCCGCTGCGTGTATTGCCGGGCATAAAGCGTATTTCCACCTTGTTGAGTTTCACCTTATCGAAAAGAAAATCGAGGAAATGTATGAGGCAGCGGTGTACGATACCCTTGCCTTCGTACTCCTTCTTTATCCAATAGCCTACCTGTGCTTTTTTTAGCGCATGGTCCCAATCGTGCATGCCCATGGCGCCTATCAATTCACGGTTGTATACTATGCCCACCTCCAAGGCCTCTTGGTTGTTAAGCTGTTGTAAAGTGCGCTGTATAAACTGCATGATATGCTCCTGCTTTGTGGTGGCATCTACCCAACGTAGCCATGGGCGCAAATGAGCGCGTGACTCGTCAACCGCCTTATACAAGGTAGGGGCATCCTCCGCCGTAAACGAGCGCAGCAGCAAATTATCGTCTATGAGTATGGAAACCACAGACCGTGAAAATAAGAATTAGTGCTTAAAATGGCGTGTTTGCGTCATTACCAATACCATATTATTGTCTTTGCAGTATTGTATGGTATCGTTATCTCTTACCGATCCCCCGGGCTGTATGATGGCGTTGATACCTGCTTCATGCGCCATCTTGGCGCAATCATCGAAGGGGAAAAACGCATCGGAAGCCAGCACGGCACCTTCCAAAGAAAAACCGAACTGCTTGGATTTTTCCAAAGCCTGGCGCAACGCATCCACGCGGCTGGTTTGTCCGCAGCCTTTACCTACCAGTTGCCTTTCTTTAACCAAGGCAATGGCGTTAGATTTCAGGTGCTTGCATACCAGGTTGGCAAAGGCCAAATCCTGCTTTTGTGCATCATTGCTTTCTATGGCACCGGCCTCTATCCATTCGGCATAGTTGCCTTTATCGGCTTCCTGCACCAATACACCGTTCAGTATGCGTTTGAATTCCTTTTCGGGACGGAAAGATTTCTTCTGTTGCAGCAGTATACGGTTCTTCTTGCTTTTGAGCAAAGCCAAAGCATCTTCGTTAAAAGCAGGTGCTATCAGCACTTCGAAAAACAACTCGTTTATTTTCTCCGCCACCGCCATATCTATTGTTTGGTTGGTAACCAAAACTCCGCCAAAGGCACTTTCCGGATCGCCTGCCAAGGCGGCTGTCCATGCATCGGACACGTTGGTACGCTCGGCCACACCGCATACATTGGTATGCTTGATGATGGCGAATACGGGATTTGCGAACTCGGCAATAAGTTGTGCCGCAGCATCCACATCCACCAGGTTGTTATAAGACAGTTCCTTACCGTTCAGCTTTTCAAAAATCTCGTTTATATCACCATAGAAAGCCGCGGGTTGATGCGGGTTTTCTCCATAGCGCAAAGACTGCTTGCCGCTAACGGAAAGTTGGTATGCATCCGCATCGGTTGTGCGGTTGAAGTATGCCGCAATGGCCACATCATAATGCGCACATTCGGTAAAAGCCAAAGAAGCAAAATGCCTGCGTTGCTCCAAAGTAGTTTCGCCGCTTTGTGCGTTCAGCACTTCCAGCAATTCGCCATACTGATTGCGAGAAGCCACTATGCACACATCTTTATAGTTTTTACCGGCAGCACGTATCAGGGATACACCGCCAATGTCTATTTTTTCAATAATTGCTTTCTCGTCGTCGGTATTACGCAGGGTTTCCTCAAAGGGATACAGGTCTACAATCACCAAATCGAGCATAGGAATCTCATATTCCGCCACATGTTTTTGGTCGTCCTCAAAATCGCGGCGTGCCAAAATACCGCCGAACACCTTGGGGTGAAGGGTTTTTACACGGCCGCCCAAAATAGAAGGATACGCCGTAACGCTTTCTACCGATATGCAGGGGATCCCCAGCGCTTCTATAAACGTTTGGGTACCGCCCGTGGTATAAATGGTTACACCAAGTTCGTTGAGCTTACGCACTATGGGCTCCAGCCCGTCTTTATAGAAAACCGATATTAAAGCGGATTGCATGCGGCGATTCATATACGAGAAATATTAAAATTTGAGCCGCGAAGATACTAAGCTTCCGGGAAACAACCCCTTTATCTCCCTAAAGGGAGGACCGAAAGGGGATTCAGATTTCTGACACCGTGAAGGCACCTGCACCGATAACGCTATGTGCGGGAAGATTTGCTTCTTTCGCTGCTTCAAGCAATCGGGCTTCGCTGCGCCTCGTGCCCACCGGCACCAAAATAATGATGCGTGGTGTAAAGGTTTTGTGCATCATCGATATTTCCTCCGGTCTTGCGCTGTAATTCACCACCAGGTAATCCACGGGAAAAGTACCCGACCATCTGCCCGGCTTGTTCAACAGCAAATTGGTTTTGTCGCCAATCACAAACAACTCGCTTGTATCTCTTTCGGCCGAATTGCGCCACGCATGCCAACCTGTATGTGCGGCCTTTAACATGTATTCCTTTTTTGCTTCCGGCACAAGGGTATCGGTAGAGATAACCTTATGAAATTTCCCTTCAATCAACTCTATATGTTTAGCCTTAGGAATATTATACACCACCAGGCGGCGTTGACGCAGTACATTATACTCGTCTACACAGAGCAAGAAAGCAAACAGGCAGGCTGCACCAAGAGCAGAAAACAGCGCCGTCTTGTTTTTAAAGCGCATCGCCAAGGCTGCACCTGCAATGACCATATAAAGCAATAACAGCTCAGTAAAATTGATGTGCAGAAAATGAAAAGATGCGGGGTTTAAGCCACGAAGACCATATACAATTCGATTAAAAATATCCGCCAAAAAACCGGCAAGGAACGCAAGGAAAGAAGCTGCAGCCGGAATAAACGAAGTAGCCACAATGAGCATGCCCATTATCAATACCAAACCCATAAACATATAGGCGGCAAGATTTGCAACCACAAACATAAGCGGGAACAAGTGAAAGTAATACACCACCACCGGAGCCACCAATATTTCCGCCGCAATGCTCATAGCCACCGGAGACCATAGCCATTGAACCACAAGGCTACCGGGTGTAAATAATTTATATACCGGCCGATAAAACAACAGTATAGACAACACCGCGACAAACGACAATTGAAAGCCTACCGAGAACAACCACATAGGTTGCGCGCAAAGCAAAAGGAAAGCCGTAGCCAATAACTGGTTGATGCCCGACCCTTCCTTATTCATGGCGAAGCCAACGGCAAGTATGGAAAACATGAGTGCGGCCCTTACCGCCGAAGGCGGCGCACCCGACATGAGGACATAGAACCACACCAAAGGCAAGGCTATTATATACTTAAGCCAAGCGTATTTTTTATGCCGAATAAAGCCCAACAGAAAAGCCACCAGCACAAAAAAGACGGTGATGTGCGAACCGGATATCGCCACTACATGTATGATACCCGTATCGGTATAGGCCGTGCGCATGTCCTCGTCAAAACCCGACTCGTCGCCAATAAGCATAGCCTGCATCAGCCCGAGTGTAGGCTGGTGTTTGATGTATTTGGCCAATTGTGCAGCAGACCACAGATGTACACGTCTTGTCCAAGAAAGACTTTGTACACTACCCTTGCCATATAGGCTTATATCTTTGCTCGCCAAAAACTGACGATACCGGATGTTATTGCGTGCGCAGTAGCCTGCATAATCAAACTCAAAAGGGTTGCCGGAATTACTGATGGCTTGCCATTGATGTGGTAATAGTATGGTATCGCCTTCGGCAAATTTCAACGCTTGTTTATCGTCTTTATACACGTAAACAAAGGCCTCATCCTTTACCGCATATGCACCGGTGCCGTGTAAGGCCCGCAACAATTTTACTTTCAGCTTCCAACTGCGTTCTTTTTCTGCCGGCCGGTCTGTTATTATCGCCGCATATGCACCGGCCTTTAGGTGCCGTTCCAAACGGTGGGGGTTGTTACGTATATCGTAATGGAAAGAAAGCAACCAACCCACGGAAAGCAGGGACAGATGCAGCGCGATGGCAAAAACCATTTTCACCCAATCGTGCTTATAGCCGCGCCCACCCGTTACCAACGTAGCCACGGTGCAAATACACAATACTATAAGCGCCGGCCCGGCATTTACACTGAGACCGGAGGCATAAAGCAATATACCCGCAACAAGCGGCAGCAGCAAGCGAAAGAAAGGAGCCCTTTCCCAAAAACCGGCTTTATTTAAAGGCCAACGCTTCATGCGATGAGGTGATGAAGCATCAAGATACTATTTATCAGGGAACAACTTTGTTTGCGGGGTCCATATCGTAGAGGCGATTTCGGGCAAACTGGATGTATGTGCTGCCCGGATAAGTGAGCACCAGTTTTTCATAAAACTCTTTGGCTTTATCCGGTTGGTTCAGGTATTTATCATACAACTCGGCGGTTTTGAATACGGCATCGTCGCCCAGTACATCATCGCCGTGCTTTTCATAAATCTCCTTTAAAAAGCCTAAGGCTTTTTCATATTCTCCATGCTTCTGTTCCAAACGGGCATGCTGCATCAGTATATCATCTTTAAGCGGATGCTCGGGAAAAGCTTTGGCTATACTGTCTAACAAGGCTGCCGCTTCGGCATCTTTGTTTTGAAACATGAGCAAATCGGCAAAGGCAAACCGGCGCAGCGGGACATAGTTACTGTCCGGCGGTATGTTCTCCATTATCAGTACCGAAAGATAAAGCGCATCATTGGCAATCAACTCCGATGTGGATGCCTTAAGTATGGTAAGCTGCGACTGCGCCCAATCAAAATCTCCGCGATAGTAAGAGAGCTTGGCGTTACGAAAGCGTGCATCCTCGCCCAGCATGTCCTCACGAAATGTTTTATCTACTTGGCTATATATGAGTGAGGCATCCCAAACCTTATTGAGCAGCACATAGTAATCGCCCATTTGCAATTTGGCCGAGCCGATAAAATCGCGTCTCGAATTAGGTATGGCTATGGCTTTCTCCAACAGGTCTATACCCTTTTGTGGTTTACCGGCATACTGTGCCTCCAGCGTGGCAAAATCACGCACGGTCTGCGTGCTGTAATGCTGCGGGAATTCCGCCAGGAACTTTTCATACTCCTGCTCCAGTTGTGCTATCTCTTCCGGCGCATGCTTTGGCTTAGCCTGGAAAGCTTTGAATTTCACATCCAGTTTTTCGCCCATCGCTATGCCATAGTTAGGCTGCGTGTTGCCTAATCCTATAACCAAATCGTATACCGTAACCGCAAAATCATACTTTCCTTCCTTCACCGCATATCGGGCAAACTCCAACAAACGGGCACCCTGTTCACGATTGCGGGCATCCAATGCCTCAATCTGTATCAGCGCGCCATCCCAATCGTCTTTTTGCGTATAAATCCATGTCAGCAATTCAGGGTAAAGGCCGTTTTCGGGGTTGGCATTTATTTTCTTAACCAATGTTTTTTGCGCTATCTGCAATTTCTTGGTATCATCGCCCAACAGTTCCAACATTGTGGCTTTTATATCTTCCACGTTGTGGTTGAAACTCAATCCGCCTTCCACCAGCGTAAGCACCGCATTCTCCACATCTCCGGCCTTTGCATATAATCGCGCCAAGGGAGCGCTGTAGATATATGTGTTGCGTAACATTTCGGAGGCGCGCAGGTATGTTTTTATGGCATAATCGTTGCGTCCCGCCACTACAAAGGCATTGGCCATTTGTTGTGTCATCATTTCATCGCCGGTCATCAACTGTATGGCCTTATCAAACTCTTCTTCGGCTTTTTTCTTTTTATCGTTGGCAAGATACACACGGCCCATATCCACATAAGGCATTGGGTGCCCCCTGCGGATGCTTTGCTGCTCTTCAACCAACTTTTGGGCTTGTTTAAAATCCTTTGTCTCCAGTAACAGGTTCAGGTATTCTCCATACACATCCGCATCCACACGGTTTTTAGCGTACAAGGCTTTATATGCCTCGATAGCTTTATCGTACTGCTTCATATCGACATAGAGCCGCGCCTGTTGCCGTTCATCCTTTTGTTCGCCAAACTCGGTTTGTACCTGTGCGTTCACCGAAGTGTGGGTGATGCAGAGGCCGAGGGCTATCAGTATGGTAAATAAGTTTCTTTTGTTCACTTTATATCTGTTACTCCTTTACAAACACTCCCCCGTTCATGCGGTATACGTTCCACTTACCGGTAATTTTATCGCCTTCGGTAACGGGCACATACAGCTTTCCTTTCTCCATGTGTATCACATGGGTTTCCTTCATTTTCTTATAGTCGTAGTTGGAGTAGTAATCGTAGGTAATTCCCACTTCATCGGCACCGCCCGGAAATATTTTTGCGGGGGTAAGTCCGTTATTATCCAAGCTGTAGGCGTGTATGCCTTTCTTGGCGTCTTTGGAAGAAATAATGGCGCTTGATATGGCGAGGTAGTATTTCTTACCACCGTCGGTTACGGTAATTATTTCGGGGTATAAGGCCCCGCTTTCGTTATTGTCGCCGGCAATATCATTCAGTACCAAGGCCTTGGGGCCGCCGGCATCATAATGCATCACCGCATTGTACACATGCTTCTCATCACCCGTTTCGGTATCCCAACTGTATATGCGCATGCGCTTATCGTCTGATGTGGCAACCGTTATTTCCGCTTCACCCTCTTGCTTAAAATTAGAGCGTAGCATGGCGGGGGTTTGCTTTAAATAACCCACCAGCATCTTATTGGCATACAATACGGAATCCGCAGCGTTGGCATTGGGGTCTACGCCCGAGTCTTCAGGTGAATATTGATACCGCCAATATTGCACTTGCTCAAGGTATGTTTTCACCTGTTCTGCCGGCGACTGGGCATTTGCCGCAAAGGCCGAAAGTAAAAGGCTACCCGCCGAAATATATGTACGCATGCGATTGAGCATAATGTAGGTTTTAGTTACGCAAAGGTTTACCGGTTTGCAATATACTCTGTAAACGCTCCAAAGTTTTTCTTTGTCCGCAAAGACTGAGGAAGGTTTCTCGCTCTAAGTCCAAGAGATACTGCTCGGTTACTATGCTTGCAGCGGTAAGGTCGCCGCCACATATTACATAAGCCAATTTCTCGGCCAAAAATTTATCATAATCGCTAACGTAATTGCCGCGCCACATACCGTGTACACCGGCCAACAATCCGCCCATGCCTCCGCGACCCTGCACTTTTATGTCGGTACGCATCATGGGTTGGGTATAGCCCTGCTCATACATGGCCAACACTTTGCGCTTGGCATCCGCAATGCGCCTGTCGGGATTTACGGATATGCTGTCCGTACCCTTGCGCAAAACAAAGTTTTCAAAAGCCTCGTGTGCAGATGTAGACACTTTAGCCGTACCCACATTGATGAACAACTGCTGCAGGTAGTTGACTTCGATATCTTCCTTTATGTTACGGTCGCTTGCACGTAGTGCAAGCTCTTTGGTACCGCCACCGCCGGGTATCAGCCCCACGCCCAATTCCACCAAGCCTATATAGCTTTCCGCCGCAGCTTGTACGGCATCGGCATGAAGGCACATTTCGCAACCACCACCCAGTGTAAGCCCATGCGGTGCCACCACTACCGGCACACTACTGTAGCGCAGGCGCATGGTGGTGTTTTGAAATTGGCGAATAGCCATATCCAACTCATCATACTCCTGCTCTGCCGCAAACATAAAGATGAGCCCCACATTGGCACCGGCGCTGAAGTTGGCACCGCTGTTGGCTATCACCAATCCTTTATATTGTTCCTCGGCTATTTTAACGGCAGCCTGCACACCTTGCAACACCTCGCCGCCTATGCTGTTCATCTTGGTTTCCCAACGCAGGGCCACCACATCATCGCCTATATCATAAAGTTTGCAAGCACTGTTTTGCCACACCACTTTTTCGCCCAGGTGCTCCAGTATAATAAAGGAACCGGCACCGGGTATGGGCTTGTAAGCGCCGGAAGGTATGTCGTAATATTTGCGCTGACCGTTCTCGGTTTTATAGAAAGATGTAAAGCCCTTTGCCAGCATTTCCTCCACCCAAAGGGCTGCGGTAAAGCCGCCGGCTTTCATTTGCTCCAAAACTTTGGCAACGCCCAGTACATCCCAGCTCTCAAACGCGCCTATTTCCCAGCCAAAGCCGGCTTTTAGGGCATCGTCTATTTTATACAGTTCATCGGAAATCTCGGGTATGCGATTGCTTGCATAGGCAAACAACATGTGGTGGAACAGGCGATAGAACTCTCCTGCCTTGTCCTGACCTTTATACAGTATTTTCAACCGTTGCGCCAAATCGTCTATAGGTTTGGCCGCTTCGAGCGTGGCAAATTTTGATTTCTTTTTAGGGCCATATTCCATGGTGGCCAAGTCCAGTGTCAATATCTCAGGCTTGGGTACCTCTACCTTCTTCTCATCTCCGCGCGCTTCCGGCGAAGCCGTGAAAGGCGCTTTTACCTTCTTGTAGAACCCTTGCCCTGTTTTATCGCCCAGCCATTTGTTTTCAACCATTTTTTCGAGGAAGGCCGGCAGGAGAAAATAATCCTTCATCTCATCCTGAGGCACGTTTTGCGGCAATGCTTTGGCCACATGCACCAAGGTATCCAACCCTACTACATCACCTGTGCGGAAGGTGGCCGATTTGGGCCGGCCCATCACGGTGCCCGTAAGCGTATCCACCTCGTCTACGGTAAGCCCCAGTTGCTCCATGGCTTTGAATACGGCCATGAAACCGAAAACGCCTACACGATTGGCGATAAAGGCCGGTGTATCCTTGCACAATACGGTTGTTTTACCCAAAAACTTATCGCCGTACATCATCAGGAAGTCTACCACGTCCTGGTCGGTATCGGGTGCCGGGATAATCTCCAGCAGGCGCAGGTAGCGGGGCGGATTAAAGAAATGCGAACCGCAGAAGTGCTTGCGAAAATCTTCGCTTCGGCCTTCGGCCATCAGGTGTATGGGTATGCCCGATGTGTTGCTGGTGATGAGCGTACCCGGTTTGCGGTATTGCTCTATTTGTTCAAAGATTTTCTGTTTGATGTCTAAGCGCTCTATCACCACCTCTATCACCCAATCACAATCGGCAATGGCGGAGAGGTTGTCTTCGATATTGCCGGTGGTAATCAGGTTTACCACGTCTTTGGTATATACGGGCGAAGGCTTGCTTTTCAGTGTAGCCTTTAGCGCATCGTTCACTATACGGTTACGCACCGCTTTGCTTTCGAGCGCAAGGCCGCTCGCCGCTTCCGCCGGCGTAAGTTCCTTCGGTACTATATCCAGCAATAAAACCTGTACTCCTATGCCTGCGAAATGGCAGGCTATCCGGCTACCCATCACACCACTCCCAATCACAGCCACTTTTCTTATGTGCCGCTTCATCCTAATATCTTTTAAACACACACAATTTAGCCAAAAAAGAGGCAATAAGCATGGTGCCTACACAAATATTAACAAAGGCGACACAACAGATGAATGATTAGAATTTGAAATTTATTTTCAAAGTATCCTTGGGTACGTTGATGCTGTAATAATAGCCGTTCATTTCGTGCACGTTAGGTACATTCAGGCCCCAATAATCGTCTTCGTAGCCTATAAGTGCCGTTTTAAGGCCGCTGTCCAACGCCCGGTTTATTTTCAAGGTATACTCGGGGTAGCGACCCGGCATTTCTATTTCGCGGCAAAGCACCTGCTCATCCGAATAAAAAACGGTTTCCCAACACAGGAAGGGGTCGTGGCTGAAGGTGTAGCGAATATCGTTGTCAATCGCCCATTGCAATGTGGCGCGGAAAGGTTTATCGCGCACTTGGGTAAATTCAAAATCTTTAAAAGCCACCAAGGCGGGAATGCCCAATAATATCAATACTACCAATATACCGTTTACTACACGCATATAGCGCATTTGCTGCAACAGCAGCAATAATGCAATGATGGCAAAACCCAGTACAGGCAACAGGTAACGCGCCTGTATCTCAATGGAATAAAGCGTATAGCCCAACATGGGCGGAATGAACAATACCGATACGATAAACAGTGCCGAGCCTTTGCGGTTGGTAAGAAACTTATACAGCCCGATGAAGGGAAGCACAATAATCACCACAGTAAACAAAGACGCCAATATGGCCGCAGCCGTATAGGGCTCCTGTATCATGAAGAAGAAGTACTTGCCGTGCAGGGTGCTGTATAAGTATTTAGGGATGCGTAGTACAAAATCGAGCACATGCCCCTCGGGGAAGGGGAAAGGCGGATTATAGAATACGGTGATGCTTTGCTTATATACATAAAAGGCAGCAAACAAAGCCCCGGCGGGGCAGAGAAAAGACAGTACGTGGTCGATTTTACCTTTAATTATCCACCTGTATATCAAAAACGGAGTAATGCCGAGCAACCAAAAGAAACTACTTTGCATGATGAGTACGAACAGCAGACCCAGCGATGCATATTTCAATATTGTGTCTCTTGCCGCAAACAGCATATACAGAAATACCGATGACAGCATGAACGCGGTGAGATATCCGCCCCTTGCCTTCATAGACCATACCGCCCAACCCGGCGACCATATAAAAAGCAATACCAGCAAAAAGGGCAAAACCCTGTTTTTACCCGAATGCAGGCTTAGCAGCGTTTGATACAGGAATACCACTCCTATAGTCCACATGGTGAGCATAGCCAACTTAACGGCCACCGTAGTGTATCCGAGCAATGCATAAAAAGGCAAGATAAACAGGCACTCTACCAAAGAAAAGCCGTAAGCCTGTCCGTAAAAGAATATGGGAAATTCCTTACCGATGTACAGGTGTTTGGCCATCAGGCCCACCACGCACTCATCTCCGTCCAGTATCAGCTTTTCGCTCATAAGCTGCGGCAGCCGCGATACGATGCAAAGCAGGATAATGACGTATATGACGTTTTTCCCGGACAGGAATTTCATAGGGCTAATTTATAATAATTCGCTTTTGTACTTTCTTTCTTTTTGCTCCTCCAAAAAGAAAGAAACAAAGAAAAAGGAGTCCGTCGCCAAAATGCTCCGCGTTGGCGACGTTTAGCCATACGCTGTGAACTAGCTCCAACCGAAAATACATACGCCACGCAATACATTCATATTAACAACCTCTCGGCTTTCCTCAACATCAGACACGCCGCAGGCATGGGGACCTCTTATGCGCGAACAGACATTTACATTATCTTTGCGCCTTATGCAATCCTTACAGGAGAAATTACAGGCTTACGAACAGGAGATAAAAGCGGTCAGCCCGGCCAATGCGGGTGAATTGGAAGAATACCGCATCAAGTTTTTAGGTACCAAGGGTATAGTGAAAGAGATATTCGGAGAGATGAAAAACGTGCCCCCGGAACAAAAGAAAGAAGCGGGACAGTTACTGAATGCCTTTAAACAATTGGCAGAAGCCAAATACGAAGCGTTTAAGCACCTGCAAAACGCCAAAGGAAAGAAAGACAATCTTACCGATATTACCTTGCCGGGCACTCCATTGCCCGAAGGCTCGCGCCACCCGTTGCGTATGGTGGAGAACGAAATGATTTCCATCTTTGAGAAAATAGGCTTTAGCGTAGCCACAGGCCCGGAGATAGAAGACGACTGGCACAACTTTACCTCGCTCAACATGCCCGAGCATCACCCTGCGCGCGATATGCAGGACACCTTTTACGTGTCTCAAAACCCCGATATGGTATTGCGTACGCATACCTCATCAGTTCAGGCGCGTATCATGGAGCAAGGCAATTTGCCGGTGCGCGTGGTATGCCCCGGCCGCGTATATCGCAACGAAACCATATCTGCACGCGCACACTGCTTCTTTCACCAGGTGGAAGGCTTGTATATAGATAAGAACGTATCGTTTGCCGATTTGAAGCAAACGCTGTACTATTTCGTTACCGAAATGTTCGGGCCCGATACTAAGGTTCGTTTCCGTCCGTCCTACTTCCCCTTTACCGAGCCCAGCGCCGAAATGGATATTTCCTGCACGGTATGTGGCGGCAGTGGTTGCAGCCTGTGTAAGCACACCGGTTGGGTGGAGATATTGGGCTGTGGCATGGTACATCCGAACATGCTGCGCAACTTTGATATCGACCCCGAAGTTTATACCGGTTTTGCCTTTGGCATGGGTGTGGAGCGCATTACGCAAATAAAATACCGGGTAAATGACCTGCGCCTTTATTCGCAAAACGATGTGCGTTTCCTCAAGCAGTTTCAATCCATAACCTAAGCGATAACATTACCCCGGCCCATGCAATTAGTAACCGGCGCGAGCGGATTTATAGGCAGGCATCTGGTAAGATACTTGTCGGGCAAGGGCTATGCGGTAAGAGCCGTGTATAACAGTACCCTACCCGGGCCTGAACTTACCTCGCTACCCGGCGTGGAATGGGTAAGAGCCGATCTGCTTGATGTGTATGATGTGGAAGCCATTTTGCAAGACATCACGGATGTATACCATTGTGCGGCAATAGTGTCCTTCAACCCCGCGGAAAAGGCACGCATACTGCATTTTAATAAAGAAAGCACAGCCAACATAGTGAACGAGAGCCTCGAACAGGACATTCGCAAATTGGTGTATGTAAGCTCGGTGGCGGCTTTAGGACGCAGCAAGACGGACAAGCCCATCAACGAAGATGAAGAGTGGGAGGAAAGCAAATTCAACTCGGTATACGCGGAAAGCAAGCACGAAGCGGAGCTTGAAGTGTGGCGCGGTATGGGAGAGGGGCTGAACGCGGCCATCGTAAACCCGGGCATTATACTGGGAGAGGGCGATTGGGATAAAGGCTCTGCCAAGCTTATTACATTGGCTTATAAAGAGTTCCCCTTCTACACACAAGGCATTAATGCATGGGTGGATGTGTCCGATGTGGTGCGTATCATGCACCTTATCATGACCTCAGAGATAGAAGCGGAGCGATTTGTGGTGAGCGCCGGCAATTTTGCCTACCGCGATATATTTACCATGATGGCAAAAGCCCTGAACAAAAAGCCACCCCATATAAAAACCAACAACCTGATGACGGGGCTTATATGGCGTTGGAACCTGCTGAAGCATTGGGTGACCGGCCAAGAAGTGACCATAACCCGCGAAACGGCCGCCACCGCGCAAAGAAAAACGCTGTATGACAACGGCAAACTGCTGAGGTTTTTGCCGGAATTTACCTATACACCCATGCGCGATACCATACAAAGAATGGCCTCAGCCTATCTAAAAACCGCGCCGGGGCGGGAATAATTTTTTTGGTTTTTTAAAAAAAACATTTGTAATCTTGCATTATAGGGAAACGCAATTGTTTCCATCCTTTCATTCAACCTGACATCTCCCAAGTTTTAACGGTAATTCCTACAAACAAGAAGTTAATCGTTAACGGATTTCAGAAGTTAGTTTTTAAACAGCATTCGGAAGAAAAGAACTTTACATGCCTTACGACATTGCACAATTGAGCGAAATGCTCCTGCCGGAACTGGTAGATGTTGCCGACAGCATGAAGATCGGCAACGCCGGCTCTTTAGACAAACAAACGCTTATCTACAAAATACTGGATGCGCAAGCATCCGGGCCTGCCGCCAAAGACGCCGCCGGCAACGGTGCCGACGATTCTAAAAAACGTCGGGGACGAAAGCCCAAAACGGAAGAAACCACCGAAACTAAAGCCGAGGCGACGGAAGCACCTGAAGCCAAAGAAGAAGCTCACAGTGACGAGGATGGTAAAAAGCGCCGTGCCCGTAAACCGCGTGGCGAAGAAAGACCCGCAGAAGCACCCCGCACCGAAAGAAGTAAAGCACCGGAAGTGAAACCCGAACCCGTTGCAGCGGCTACTGCCGAAGAATCGGACATTATAATGCCGAGCAACGAAGAAGAAGCACCGACGCAGCAGCAACCTGCGGCACCGGAGCAAAACGAACGTCCGCAACAGCACCAACATAACAACCGCGACGGACATCGCCAGCACAACAGGCAACAGCAGCAAACCAACTTTAATGTAGAGTTTGACGGCATAGTGTTCAGCGAAGGTGTGTTGGAAATGATGCCTGACGGATATGGGTTCCTGCGCAGCAGCGATTATAATTACTTGAGTTCTCCGGACGATGTATATGTATCGCCCTCTCAAATAAAACTATTCGGCCTGAAAACGGGTGATACCGTAAGAGGTACCGTTCGTCCGCCGAAGGAAGGCGAAAAGTATTTTGCCCTGCTTAAAGTAGAGACCATCAACGGCCGCCTGCCCGATGAAATTCGCGACCGCGTACCTTTTGATTATCTCACTCCCCTGTTTCCATTTGAAAAACTGAACCTTGCTTACGGCAACAGCTACAGTACCCGCATTATGGATATGTTTACCCCGATAGGTAAAGGCCAACGCGGACTGATAGTGGCGCAACCAAAAACGGGTAAAACCATGCTGCTGAAAGAAGTGGCCAACGCCATAGCGGCCAACCATCCCGAATGCTACCTTATGATCGTATTGGTGGATGAGCGACCCGAAGAGGTAACGGATATGCAACGCAGCGTACGTGCCGAGGTAATAGCCTCTACGTTTGACGAACCTGCCGAGAAGCACGTGAAAGTTTCTACCATTGCCTTGCAAAAGGCCAAACGCCTGGTGGAAGTAGGCCACGATGTGGTAATACTGCTTGACTCCATTACCCGCCTGGCACGGGCGCACAACACCGTTGCTCCCGCTTCTGGCAAAGTATTGAGCGGTGGTGTGGAAGCCAACGCCATGCAAAAGCCCAAACAATTCTTCGGTGCGGCCCGTAAAATAGAGAACGGAGGTTCGCTTACCATATTGGCTACCGCGCTGATAGATACGGGTTCCAAAATGGATGAGGTAATCTTCGAAGAGTTTAAGGGTACCGGTAACATGGAGTTGCAATTGGACCGCAAGCTGGCCAACAAACGCGTATTCCCCGCTATCGATATCACATCTTCCTCCACCCGTCGCGATGACTTGCTGTTGGATAAAGACGTGCTGAACAAGATGTGGATACTCCGGAATCATATTGCCGACATGCACACCGACGAAGCCATGAACTTCCTGCTCAAGCAAATGAAAGGAACCCGCAATAATGAAGAGTTCCTTGCCACAATGAATAAGTAATTCACCTTTATTGATATGCAAAGCCCGCGGACTTTCCGCGGGCTTTTTTAATGTCCACTTCAATAGCACAGACATAAAAAAAACGGGTACTCGTTGGAGTACCCGTTTTCTATGCTCAACCTTACGGTTGTTGTTATTCTTGGATAGTAACCTTGGCTTTGTACACGTCGCCGCCGTTGGCTATTTGTACCATGTACACGCCTTTCGGTACATAGCTCAGGTCGAAGCTCAGCTTGGTATCCGGCATAAAGTGCTTACGCTCTATTACCTTTCCGTTCATATCCATGATTACCGCTTCGCCGCCTTTCACCGCTTCCGGTAATTGTACGTAGAACACGCCTTGCGTCGGGTTCGGGTACAGTACCAGTTCTCTCATGGTTACCACTTCTTCTTCGCTTATACCCTTGTTGCCACAGTCTCTGTCGCACTCACCCAGTGTGTAGCCGCTGTTCAGGTAAGATGATACCTGGTTGGAGTTAATCTTCCGGGTGTCACCGTTCTTACATACCAGTATCTTGTTACCGTCTCTTACGTCTATCACCGTAATGGTTACGCTTGATGACTTCGTACAACCGTTCGCATCAGTTACCGTTACCGTGTAGGTGCGGGTGCTTGTGGGAGTAGCCACAGGCGATGCGCTGTTGGCATTGGACAAGCCCGTGGTGGGCCACCAACTGTAGCTGTATCCGCCACCGCCGTTGCTTACCGATGCGTTCAGTGTTACGCTTTGGGCGCCGTAACCCAAGTAGATGGTCCTCGGTTGCTGACCGCTGACCGTGGGGCTGGGGTTCACGTTGATGCTCACGTTCATGTTGCTCTGAGACTGACCTACCGTGAAGTTCGCGCTCTTCGTACAGCCGTTCGCATCCGTTACCACCACACTGTAGCTGCCCGTACACAGGTTGCTCCTGTCTTTAACCGTAGAGTTGTTGTTCCATTTGTAGGTGTAGGGTGCCGTACCGCCGCTCACGCTCAGCGTGATGCCGCCGTTGCAGTTGTTACCGCAGCTTACGTTACTTACCGTACCGCTCACGCTCAATGCGCTTGCAGGCTCGGTAATGGTGTAGCTTGCCGTCTTCGTACAACCGTTCGCATCCGTTACCGTTACCGTGTAGGTACCCGCTTCCAGGCCGCTCAGGTTTTGCGTGGTGGCATAGGTGCTGCCGCTGTTGTTGTTGCACCAGCCGCTCCACCAGTTCCACCAGTTGCTGTTGTTATTGTTGCTTGTATTGGTACCGTTGCTCCAGCTATAGCTGTACGGAGCCGTACCGCCGATTACGCTGATGTCTATCTTACCGCTCTCGTCACCTTTACATTTCACGTTGGTTTTGTTGCCCGTGATGGCGATGGCAGTTGTGGGGGCTGTAATCACAAACGTATCTTTCTTGCTGCAGCCGTTCGCATCCGTTACGGTTACCACATAGGTACCCGCACCCAGGTTGCTCCTGTTTTGGCTCGTTGAGCCGTCGCTCCAGCTGTAGCTGTAGGGTGAGCTGCCGTTGCATACGTTCAGCGTGATGCTGCCATTGCTTTCGCCATAGCATTTTACGTTCGTTTTGGAACCGCTGATGCTAATGGCCGAAGGCTGGCTGATCGTAAAGCTTGTGCTCTTCACGCAACCGTTCGCATCCGTTACTTCCACGCTGTAGTTGCCTGCCGAAAGGTTGCTGCGGTTTTGGGTGGTTACGTTATCGTTCCATTTGTAGCTGTAGGGAGATATGCCGCCGCTTACGCTCACGCTTATCGCGCCATTGTTACCGCCGTTGCAGGCCACATGGCTGCGGTTGCCGCTTACGCTCAGTGCGCTCGCAGGCTCGGTGATGGTGTAGCTCGCAGTCTTCGTACAACCGTTCGCATCCGTTACCGTTACCGTGTAGGTACCCGCTTCCAGGCCGCTCAGGTTTTGCGTGGTGGCATAGGTGCTGCCGCTGTTGTTGTTGCACCAGCCGCTCCACCAGTTCCACCAATTGCTGTTGTTATTATTGCTTGTATTGGTACCGTTGCTCCAACTGTACGTGTAAGGACCTGTTCCGCCGCTTACGCTCAGGTCTATCTTACCATTCTCGTCACCTTTACACTTCACATTGGTTTTGTTACCCGTAATGGCGATGGCCGTCGCGGGGGCAGTGATGACAAACGTGTCTTTCTTTACTGCGTTGTTTGCGTCGGTTACGGTTACGATGTAAGTACCGGCCGCCAGATTGTTGAGGTCTTGCGTAGTGGCACCGTTACTCCAAGAGTAAGTATAAGGAGCCTTACCACCTGTTACCGACAAGTCTATCGCACCGCTGTTCTCTCCGTAACATTTAACATTGGTTTTAGTTCCGGCTACAGAGAATGCACATCCGAAACCCGGGAAGCATACCGTTCCGCAACCGGTTCTGTTACCGCTCTTATAGTAAGCGGTGGCTTGCATATCCACAGGCAGGTTTTGCGTAGTTACCAGTTTGTAGTAAGTCTTCGCGGCGCCGCTTGTGCCTACATTGAATTTAACCACGTTACCTGTATTGATACCACAGGTATTGGCAATAGAAGGATCAGATTGACATGTGGGCGTAAATGCGCTCCAGTTTGTACCGTTGCTGCTTGTTGCGGCAGACACGATGCCGGAGAATGAAGCACAGTTACCCAGTTTGATGGCCCAGTGGCTCAAATCCTGAACAGTGCCGTTATTACCGTTACCCGGATTCGGGTTGCGTACGCTCCATACCCACTCATACTTGCCGTTTACCAGGGTTACACTTTCCAAGGTAACCACGTAGGGGTAAGTACATGTAGATACTATCGGGTATATGGATGCCGCGGGTTGTGTTACCGTATAGGTAGCAGTCTTAGTGGCACCTTTAGAATCCGTTACCGTTACGGTATAAGTACCGGCAGGTATACCCGTAAGGTCTTCCGTAGTAGCGCCGTTGCTCCAAGCATAAGTATAAGGACCAACACCGCCCGTTACCGTGATGTTTACGGCTCCGTTGCTGCCACCGTTGGTGGTAACGTTGGTTACCGTACCTGTAATGGCCAATGCAGCGGGTTGATTTACAATGAATGTATCTTTTGCTATCGCACCGTTAGCGTCTGTCACGGTGATTACATAAGTACCGGCAGGTACGTTTGCAATATCTTCCGTAGTCGCGCCGTTGCTCCAACTATAAGTGTAAGGACCTACACCGCCGGTTACGGTTGCGTTAACCGCACCCGTGCTTTGGCCGAAGATGCCCACATGTGTTACCACACCCGATACCACCAAAGCGGCAGGTTGGTTAACTACGTAAGTGTTGGTGTATGTGGCGCCGTTGGCATCGGTTACCGTTACAGTGTAAGAACCGGCAGGTACACCGCTCAGGTCTTCCGTAGTGGCTCCGTTGCTCCAAGCATAAGTATAAGGACCAACTCCACCCGTTACCGTGATGTTTACACCACCGGTGCTTTGACCGTTAATAGTTACGTGCGTAACATTGGCGGTAGCCAACAGTTGAGCAGGTTGGTTAACTATAAAGGTATCTTTTGCGATAGCACCGTTGGCGTCTGTTACGGTGATTACATAAGTACCGGCAGGTACGTTTGCAATGTCTTCCGTAGTCGCGCCGTTGCTCCAGCTATAAGTATAAGGACCTACACCACCGGTTACGGTTGCATTAACAGTTCCCGTGCTTTGACCGAAGATGCCTACATGTGTAACTACACCCGATACGGCAAGTACCGCAGGTTGGTTAACAACAAATGTATCAGTAGCGGTAGCACCGTTGGCATCGGTAACCACTATCACATATGTACCTGCGGGTACACCGTTGATGTCTTCCGTAGTAGCGCCGTTGCTCCAAGCATAAGTATAAGGACCAACACCACCGGTAATGGTAGCGTTAACAGCACCCGTGCTTTGACCAAATATACCTACATGTGTAACTACACCCGATACCACCAAGGCGGCAGGTTGGTTAACCACGTAAGTATTGGTGTATGTGGCGCCATTGGCGTCGGTGATGGTTACGGTATAAGAACCGGCAGGCACGCTGCTGATATCTTCCGTAGTGGCACCGTTGCTCCATGCATATGTGTAAGGACCTACGCCACCTGTGGGCGTGATATTTACCGCACCGTTGCTACCACCGTTGATGCTTACATCGGTGATGTTAGCAGTGGCCAGCAGTTGTGCGGGTTGATTTACCACGTAGGTGTCTGTTACAGTTGCACCGTTGGCATCGGTAACCGTTACGGTATAAGAACCGGCGGGTACACTTGTCAAATCTTGCGTAGTAGCGCCGTTGCTCCACAAATAAGTGTAAGGACCAACACCACCCGCGGGCGTAATGTTTACGGCACCTGTGTTTTGACCAAAGATGGTAACATCCGTAGTTACACCCGATACTGTAAGAAGAGCAGGTTGGTTAACCACAAACATTGCGTAGGTGTGTGCACCATACACATCAATAACATCGATATAATAAGTACCTGCGGGTACGCCGCTCAGATCTTCCGTAGTGGCTCCGTTGCTCCAAACGTAAGTATAAGGACCAACACCACCGGTTACGGTAGCGTTAATGGCGCCTGTGCTTTGACCGAAGATAGCCACATCGGTAACTACACCTGTAACCGCCAGGGGAGCAGGTTGGTTAACCGTATAAGTATCGACAACCGTAGCACCGTTGGCATCGGTAATGGTAACCGTATAAGTACCGGCAGGTACGCTTGTCAAATCCTGGCTAGTGGCACCGTTGCTCCATACATAAGTATAAGGGCCAACACCACCGGCAGGGTGAATATCCACAACACCCCAGCTTTGACCATAAACCGTTACGTCGGTAACGTTGCCGGTTACTGTGAGCGGATCGGGTTGATATACAACAAAAGTATTGTTAGCAGTAGCGCCGTACACATCGGTAACTATTACGCCGTAAGTACCTGCGGGAACACCGCTAATATCTTGCGTAGTTGCACCGTTGCTCCACAAATAAGTGTAAGGACCAACACCACCGGCGGGTGTTGCATCTACAGCACCCGTGCTTTGACCATAAATACCTACGTTAGTAACCACACCGGCTATTGTAAGCAGTGCAGGTTGACCCACAACATAAGTATCGGTGAAAGTGGCACCATTGGCATCGGTGATGGTTACGGTGTAAGAACCGGCGGGAACACCGCTAATATCTTCACTAGTAGAACCGTTGCTCCAAACATAAGTATAAGGACCAACACCACCATTGGGGGTAATGTTTACGGAACCGTTGCTGCCACCGTTGATGGTTACATCGGTAGTGTTACCTGAAGCCACCAAAGGAGCAGGCTGATTAACCACGAATGTATCTGTAGCTATAGCGCCGTTGGCATCCGCTACTGTAATTACATAAGTACCGGCAGGTACGTTTGTAATATATTCGGTGATTGCGGAATTGCTCCAGCTATAAGTGTAAGGACCAACCCCACCGTTAACGGTAGCATTTACCGCACCCGTGCTTTGACCATAGATGGTAACGTGCGTAACAACGCCGGAAACCATAAGCGGTGCGGGTTGATTAACTACGAAAGTATCTGTCGCCGTAGCACCATTGGCATCGGTTACTACTATTACATACGTACCGGCAAGTACATTAGTAATATCTTCCGTAGTAGCGGAATTATTCCAGCTGTAAGTATAAGGGCCAACACCGCCGGTAGGCGTTGCGTCTACCGCACCGGTGCTTTGACCATAAATACCAACATGCGTAATCGTACCTGAAACAGTAAGTACATCAGGTTGATTAACAACAAAGGAATCCGTAACCGTAGCTCCGTTGGCATCGGTAACGGTTACCGCATAAGTACCCGCAGGAACAGAGGTGATATCTTGCGTCGTTGCACCATTGCTCCATACATAAGTATAAGGACCAACACCACCCGCAGGGGTAATGTCTACCGCGCCCGTGCTCTGGCCGTTAATAGTTACGTGCGTAACGTTACCGGAAACGGTAAGCACATCGGGTTGGTTAACAACGAAGGTATCACTAACCGTTTTACCAAGAGAATCGGTAACGGTAACAAAATAAGTACCGGCTACCAAGGCCATAATATCCTGAGTAGTGGCGCCATTGCTCCATAAATAAGTGTAAGGGCCTTTACCACCCGTAGGCGTAATATCGATAGCACCGTTGTTGCCACCATTAATAGTTACATGCGTAGGGGTGCCTGCAATGTCGAGCGCAGCCAAAACTATCAAATCATAGTTCTGCATGGCATATCCTACGTGGGTACCGCCAAAGTGGTTAAACGAATCTGAAACTTCAATGGCTATCGGATGCGTTCCGATGTCCGTATTGGTAGGAATACCTGCAATGTTAAAAGTAGCGTTGTTGTTATCCGTTACAGACAGGAAGCCGGGCTTGGAAATATTCTCAACTTTCAAAACGTCACCATTGGGTATATCCAAATCGGTTGCTGTCAACAGATAATTATACAAGTCGCCAACATAGACATAAATTGTAGGCGTGGAAGTAATTACGGGCGGATTGTCTACGATATAATAAATAGTATCATAAGCTTTTTCCAAGTAAAAGGTATCCTGTGCCTGATAAACTACCCTATGCAAGCCCCACTGACTTTGCAGCGGCGTCCATGAAAAGCCGGTTTGCACCGGATTGGCCACAGGAATCGGAAAAGAAGGCGTAAATGTCATTCCGGGGGATGCGCCGGTTTGAGTGAGTATAACACCGTCGGTTACGGTAGGATGATATGCTTTTATGGGGTGCGTGAAAGTATCACCAGGTTTAATTACAAACACACTGTTATTACCCGGCATTGTGGGTATATCAAAACGAGGCTTATAAGAAACATCCAAAGAGAAAGAAGTACTGGTTTGAACACCTGTGGTATCTTCGGCAGTTACAGTAATCACATAAGTACCTTGTTGCGTATCCGCAGGCACCCATTTAAAAGCGCTGTCGAAAGTAGAACCTATGGGTATGCCCGCAGCAGTAACCTTGATGGAGTCACCCGGATCGGTGGCTTTGAAAGGTATATTGATAGAATCACCGGGCTGAACCTCAACTACGGTTCCGGGAGGAATAGTGCCGGGATCAAAAACCGGGGGAGCTGACTGACCCACAATTTTTATCATGAAGTCGGTAGTGGTATATGCACCTTTAGCATCGGTAATACGCACGCTAGCGTAATAGAATTTACCCTTGGTGATACCAGTGGTACTCCAAGTGATAAGACCTGAGGAAGATATTGAAAATCCGGCAGGCTGTTGAGAGTTAGTACCGAATGTGCCATTGGCAGAAAGCGAAAATGTGAGTGCATCGCCATTAGGATCCACTGCGGGAAACTGATATGTAACGGTGTTTGTTAGCTCAGGGAAATTAATAATGGCAGGAATAGAAGATACAGGCGCATCATTATTATTATTAAAACCGGGGCCAACTTGTACAAGCGTAGGGAAAATGTGAGATAAGGTAGCTAAATTTCCGGGATTATTTACTAGTGGCGGGCTAACTATGCGACAACAAAATGTGGGTGTGCGCGCCACATAGTTACCCGGCGTACTATAAGTAACAACGTTCGTCCATTCGGCCTGTATAATGTCATTAGCCAAATCAACAGAGGTAACCACCGCCGTGATGGGAGCATTTGCACCAACTCCGGTGTTGAATTGGGTAAGCGTAAATTGAGAACCGATTTGAAACGGATAACCGACCGTTGTACTAAAAAACGAGTGCCGCAACACCACAGAGGCCTTTAGCCTGATTTTATTGTTGGTGCCGGGTACACGAGACCATGTTAGGTTTCCGTACCTGAAGTGGGTTGCCGAGCTGCTTAGCGGCACAGCAAAAAGCGCTATGAGCAGATAAACCCATAGCTGCTTTAAAACCCGTTGGTAAAACTGGAGTTTCATAAAAAAATTTGGTTTGATTTAATTTGAAGCGTGAAAGTATGATGGTGTCAAAAGCGGGGCAAAGTTTAAGGGGCCTTTAACTACTCATTAACGTGGCTTTAACGGGCAATTTGCAAAATATCTACCCTTTGTAAACGCAATAAAAACAAGGATTTGGCACGAGATATAAAACAAAAATGCCGATTGAAAGTTCAATCGGCATTTCCAATAAATACTTAAAATTTAAATTAATATTTTGCCCGTCATCTGCTCGGGAACAGGGATATTCATGTATGTTAATATAGATGGTGCAATGTCGCCCAATTTGCCCGACAATACGCTTTTAACCGACTCGTCGGGTGTTATTACAAATAACGGAACAGGATTAAGTGTATGGGCCGTATTGGGGCTGCCGTCTTCGTTTACGAGGTAATCGGAGTTTCCGTGGTCGGCAGTGAGGAAAATGGCATAACCGTTTTTCAAAGCTACCGGCACTATACGCGCCACACATTTATCTACGGTTTCAGCCGCCTTTATAGCTGCTTCCCACACACCGGTATGCCCCACCATATCGGCATTGGCAAAGTTCAGGCAAATGAAATCGGCCGTTTGGCCGGATATTTCGGGCAATATGGCATCGGTAATCTCATTGGCACTCATTTCAGGCTTTAAATCATACGTCGGCACATCTTTGGGTGAGGATACCATTATCCTTTGTTCTCCATCAAAAGGCTGCTCGCGCCCACCCGAAAAGAAAAAGGTAACATGCGGATATTTTTCGGTTTCCGCTATGCGTATTTGCCTTTTGCCGTTGGCGGCCAACACCTCACCCAAGGTATTATTAAGATTGTCGTTATTGAACAGCACCGCCACATTACGATATGTTTTATCATATTCCGTCATGGTTGCATAAGTCAGGGTCAGCGGGTGCATACCCTGCTCGGGAAAAGCCTGCTGTGTGAGCGCCACAGTAATTTCGCGACAGCGGTCGGTACGGAAGTTGAAACAAACTACCACATCACCGTCTTTTATAGTAGCAACCGGTTGATTTGCGGTATCGCATAATACTATAGGCTTAATAAACTCATCTGTAATACCGGCTTCATAAGAATCCGTGATTGCTTGTAGGGCTTTTCCCGCAGGATAGTGCATGCCTATGCCTGCGGTGAGCGCATCGTAGGCTATTTTTACCCTTTCCCAGCGCTTATCGCGGTCCATGGCATAGTAGCGCCCGCAGACAGAAGCTAATTTACCTCCCGTTGCTTGGAGGCATTGCTCCAGTTGCGCTATGTATCCGTGTCCGCCTTTGGGGTCGGTATCGCGTCCGTCTGTAAAAGCATGAACCGCAAAATTCGGCACGTTATGCTTTTGCGCCAGCATACAGAGCGCTTCCAAGTGGTTGATATGCGAATGTACGCCTCCGTCACTCACCAATCCTATAAAATGCAGTGTTTTGTTTTGACTTATAGCCGTATCAAAAGCCCGAAGCAATACTTCATTTTGCGCCAGCTCGCCATCGCGCACGGCTACATTTATGCGCTGCAGTTCTTGATACACAATGCGGCCGGCACCTATATTAAGGTGTCCGACCTCGGAATTACCCATTTGTCCGTCCGGCAGACCCACGCTTTCGCCGCACGTGACCAGCTCCGAATGAGGATATTTATTATATAATGACTTGACAAACGGTACATTGGCATGTGCTATGGCATCGGAAGCGGGCACTTTTCCATGTCCCCAACCGTCCATTATTATGAGCATTACTTTTTTCGACATCGGTGGCAAATTTACGATTTCGTCGGCCAAATGGGAACCATCTGACTGCCAAGACTAAATTAACAGAGCTAAATATTCATTAATCTTTGGCTTAATGCGTAACGGTTTATTCATAAAATGGTGTAAATTGTCAAGCTTTAGTTAAAATAAACTGACTTTGGCAGGTTTTTTGATGATATGTAATTGATTGTTTTGGATTTGAAGGAAGCCGATGAAAAAATTTTACAAGAACGTACTTTTAATATCCATATTGCTCGTTACCACACTGCTTTCGGCGAAGGCCCAAGAGCCATTGGAAGAAGTAACCAACAGTGTGCGCAGCGGTAATGTACCCGCCATTGCCAAGTATTTCGATAAATTCGTTACCATTACCATTAACAGTAACCAGTCGGTATACAGCAAAACACAGGGCGAGATGGTGCTGAAGGATTTCTTCGCAAAAAATCCCATCAAAGAACTGGTGGTGATGCAGCAAGGAGCTACTTCGGGCGGCAATGATGCCAAATACGTAATTGGCAATTTGGTCACCAATAATGGCAGTTATCGCCTGTATGTGGTACTAAAGCATAAGGAAAATATTTACATCCTGCAGGAAATGAGATTTGAAAAATAGAAGAGCCCCGATGTCGGGGCTCTTTCTTTATTTGCACTATATATTTATACGCTTGCCTTTGGGATACTTTACCGTGTATCCGAATTTTATTTCCCTTGTTTCGCCGGGTTTTAGTGTTACCTGCCATTTTACTTCGCCGGTCACTTCGTTGCGCATCCCGTTATTCAATTCCACATCTTCTATTACAAGGTCTTTATCCGTGCTCAGAGGCAGTTGGTCATACACATCTATGGTTATGGCTTCGCTGCGGGTATTGCGCAAACCAATGGTGTAAGCAAAACTTTCTCGCACATTACTGCCTATTGTTTTCGCGCTTTTCATTCTTTTATCCTCTTCTCGCTTCACAATGATTTTCTTATCTCGGCCAAGGGATATTTTCATGGTATCATCAATGCCACGCATATCTATATATCCCTGCCCTACATAGGTGCCTTCATAAAAAATATTGGTGGCTCCGGGCAATAAATCCAAACCGGCCCAATCCGTAATCTTGCCTTGCAAAAATGCATCCCTATCCAATTTGGGAATTGCGGTGTAGGCAAACGTAGCCGGTAAGCGATGCTCTTTAATGGCAACGTGGTGCTGTTTGCCGTCGGCCGGTATGGTGTACGGAATATCAATATCGAATACGGTATTGATGCCGGAATTATCTACACGTACGTGATTACCCAGGCTCGCTTGGGGAGCAGCATCCTCCACGGCCGGCACTTTGGCATTCATTTCATAGGCTATATTTTTCCTTACACGTTGCGTCACTTCGGCAATAGCATAAGGTTCGTAAAACGCCAAACGCCAAGGACTGAGCACGGGCAATTGCGCTCCCTCGCCGGGATTACCTGTAGACAGGCTGAGGTTCACTTTATCCCAGCTTATACCGCTGTTCTGGTACACTTCCGCCTTGTATAGAAGATTGACGGGTGTGTTTACCTTATCTGCACGTATATCGTAAGAGGGTGTCCACCCGGCATTGGGTGTAACATAAGTAATGTTTACGGACGCGTTAGCCGGCTTGGGTGCATAAAAGGTTACGAGTAATTGCCCACCGGGTTGGTAATACTTGCGCTTTTCTTCCTCCAGTTGCCGGCGTAACAAGTTGAGTCGCTCATCTGTTTTTGTCAAGTCTGCCGCCAGTTTGTCTTTATCGTCCAGCAAATCGCCCATGCGGGCTTTAACCAAATCCAGCATTTTTTGCAGCTCCGCAACCGACAGGCCCGTATTGGCGCCCGACACCTGTTGGTTGCGCGACAAAATGGCGATTTGCTCGTTGACTACCGAAAGACGATTGTTTATTCTGCCACGATTGATGGTAATGTTTTCAATGCTGTCTTTTAAAATATTGGCTTGTGGTGATAACACCTCCTCGGCAAGGTAATCGTTACGAAAAACCACGGACTGTACCAGCACTCCGTTATTGATACCGACGGAAAGGCTTTGCAGGTTGATATTGCCCGCTATGTTGGTGAACAGCACTTCGTTCTCTCCGGCAGATAAATTTACTTTGGATGTACTTGTAAGTTCGGCACCGTTCAGGAAAACGGTAACGTGCCGAAGGTCGGCTTTATATTTTGTGGGTGCGGCAAGAGCAGACATGCCCGACAGAAAAACCGCGAAGGTGATGAAAAATGAAAATCGCATAAAGATGTTTTAGGAATATGGTGCAACAGGGCACCATATTCCATACACCTTTAGCTTTTTTTAACAATACGCAGCTTGGCGTAGTTCAGCATTATCTTCTTTTGGCCGTGCCCGTCGCCGAATTCTATGGTAGCAATACGGTTATTGGCGCCACCTTCCAGAGCTTTGATGATACCGAACCCGAATTTGATATGTTCTATTTCCATACCCACCTCCATGCTCATGGGGTCATCGGCTTTAAAGTCGGCAGCGGGTACATGTGCCACCGGTGCGGGCTTCTGCAACTTATCTGCCAGTTTTTTTAGCGACGGTACTTTATCAAACGAGTTTTGTCCCAACTGCTTGCCAAAGGCATTCATGGAGCCTTGCGCACGATTACCCGGGCCGGTAAATTTACGGTCGAGGTAGGTTTCCGGTATTTCGTCTATAAAGCGGCTGGGCTCATTTTGCACCAAATTGCCAAAACGATAGCGGCTGTTGGCCAAAGTTACCCACAGGCGCTCTTTGGCACGCGTTACGGCCACGTAAAACAGGCGGCGCTCCTCTTCCAAATCAGCACGATCGTACATGCTCATTTGGCTGGGAAACAGGTTCTCTTCCAAACCAACGGAAAATACGCAGGGAAATTCCAAGCCTTTGGCGGCATGTATGGTCATCAGCTTCACCACATCCTGATCTTCCTCGTTTCCGGTATCGGCATCTGTAAGTAATGTAATCTGTTGCAAATAACTACCCAAGCTTTTATCTCTCAGCTCGCCTTCTTCATCAGGCGTTTCCGTAAACTCTTTTATAGAGTTGAGCAACTCTTGTATGTTTTCGTAGCGTGCAAGTCCTTCAACCGACTTATCGTTATATAATTCCTGCACCAAGCCGGTATGTTTACCCACATTAAAGGCCACTTCGTAAGCATTTTGCTTCTCCAACATTACTTGGAAGCTTTGCATCATGGTTACAAACTTCTCAATGGCCGCAGCTCCCGCACCTTTAAGGCCAAGCGCCCCGGGGTGATGCAGCATTTGCCAAAAAGTGGTATTGTGTTGATTGGCCGCAACGATGATACGCTCTATGCTGGTTTTGCCTATGCCGCGCACCGGATAGTTGATGATGCGCTTTAGGTTTTCCTCATCATTAGGGTTGACGATTACGCGCAAGTATGCCAGCAGGTCTTTAATCTCTTTACGCTGATAAAACGATACGCCTCCGTATAATTTATATGGTATGCTCATCCGGCGCAGGCTTTCCTCAAAGGCACGGCTCTGCGCGTTGGTGCGATAGAGTATCGCAAAATCTTTATTGTAATAGTGGTTGCGCAGTTTCATTTCGGTAATGGCATCGGCCACAAAACGGCCTTCGTCATTATCGGTAAGGGTGCGTACCAATACTATTTTCTCTCCCAACACATTATCTGTCCATAATGACTTTGGTATCTGGTTACTGTTGTTGGAAATAATATTGTTGGCAACATTGAGTATAGACTGCGTGCTGCGGTAGTTTTGCTCCAGCTTCACCACTTTGGCATCTTCATAATCATCCTGAAACTGCAAGATGTTTTGCACGGTGGCCCCGCGGAAAGAATAGATACTTTGCGCATCATCGCCCACCACGCAAATGTTTTCGTGCACGGCACCCAGCATTTTTATGATTTGATACTGTGCCACGTTGGTATCCTGGTACTCGTCTATCAACACATAACGGAAGCGATGCTGATACTTGGCCAATACCTCCGGGAATTGACTGAGCAGTATATACATTTTAAACAGCAGATCGTCAAAATCCATAGCCCCGTTGCGGAAACAACGAACCGCGTAGTATTCATATATCTCCCCCATCATCGGGCGATTGCTGCGCGCGTCTTCCTGCTGGATAAAAGAATCCTGGCGATAAGCGCGCGGGTCTATCAGCGCATTTTTAGCGGCGGATATCCGGTTATATACATAAGCCGGCTTATAATGTTTATCATCCAAGTTGAGGTCGGATATGATGCCCTTCAATACGCTTTTGGCATCGTCGGTATCATATATGGTAAAGTTATTGGGATATCCCAGTTTATTGGCTTCGGCGCGTAAGATGCGCGCAAATACCGAGTGAAAAGTGCCTATATATAAATTACGTGCTTCACTGCTGCCCAATATTTTTTCCACCCGTTCCTTCATCTCGGCGGCTGCCTTGTTGGTAAACGTAAGCGCCAATATATTAAACGCATCCACACCGTTGTTCATCAGGTGGGCAATGCGTGTGGTAAGTACTTTGGTTTTGCCGCTGCCGGCGCCGGCCACAATCATCAACGGACCGTCAACATGTTCCACAGCTACTCGCTGTTGTTCGTTTAGTCCACTCAGGTAATCTTGCATGTATGCAAAGCTACATGTTGACAATCAAAAAAATGAAGACGGGAAAGGCTCTGTTAAAGAAAATTAAAATCACAATTTACGTTCATAAATAAAATACGAGGGCGATTAAATTTGCGATTGCGTAATTTACAGGCATGCTACGTTTTCAGCATATATCACACTTATTCGCGCTGGGGTTGATACCCCTGCTGGTTGTTTTATTTGTAGGACTTGTCTACTGGAGAAAAAACAAATTAAAAAAGGTGGGAGAAGAACGCCTTATCAACGAGCAGATACGCGGCTATATTCCCGGAAGGGGGGCATTAAAGTTTATACTTGCCACGCTGGGGCTTTCCTGCATTGTGGTAGGCTGGGCCAACTTGCAAAAGGGCGCCAAAACCGATAAAGCCGTACGCAAAGGTGTGGATGTGGTGATAGCCTTGGACGTGAGTAAAAGCATGCTGGCACAAGACATAAAGCCCGACAGGCTTACACGCGCCAAACAATTGGTGTTGCGCATGACAGACAAAATGGAGAACGACCGTGTGGCCCTGGTGGTGTTTGCCGGCCGCGCATACTTGCAAGTACCGCTTACCATAGACTATAGCGCCATGAAGATGATGCTACAGAACGTAAACCCCGGACTTGTGCCCACGCAGGGCACCGTTATCAGCGAAGCCATAGACCTGGCCATGAAATCATTCTCACAAAAAGAAAGAAAATACAAATCGCTGGTGCTGATATCGGACGGGGAAGACCATGACGAAAAAGCTGCCGCAAAAGCAAAGGAAGCCGCGGAAACGGGCGTTATCATCCATACCGTAGGCATAGGGTCGCCGCAAGGTACCACCATATATGACCCCGCAACCAAAGCGGCAAAGTTGGATGAAAAAGGTAATCCCGTAATCAGCAAACTGAACGAAAACGAACTGAAATCCATAGCGGCGGCAGGACGCGGCACCTACTCGCTGCTTACCAATACCGATGATGTGGCCGACAACCTGGTAGCCGAGCTGAACGGTATGGAGCAAAAAAGTCTGGGTGCCGTAATATTCACCGACTATAAAAGCTATTTCCAATACTTCTTGCTGGCGGGGCTTATCATTCTGCTTATCGAATGGTTTATACCCGCATCGGCACCGAAAGCAAAAACAACATGAGCGGGATAAGGAAAATATTGACCCTGATATTATGCTTGGGATGTGTAGGAGCGATGGCACAACCCAAAAAGATGGTGCGCAAAGGCAACGAGCTGTACGAATCTAAAAACTATAAGGAAGCATCCGCCGCATACCAAGAAGCACTGAAGAAGAACCCCACTTACACCCCCGGCCTTTATAACTTGGGCAACGCATTATATCAACAGAAACAATACGATAACGCACGCAAGGCCATGGACGCCGCAAGCAAAACATCAAAAGACAAGCAGCTGACAGGCGGGGCACAGTACAATATAGGCAACACCTATATGGAGGAACAAAAATGGCAGGAAGCAGTAGATGCTTATAAGCAGGCGTTGAGAAACAATCCGCAAGACGCCGATGCAAAATACAACCTTTCTTACGCCTTGCAGATGATGAAGAAAGACGGCGGCGTCGGAAAGAACGATAAAGACAAGCAAGACGATAAGAAGAACCAAGATAAGCAAGACCAAAACAAACAGAACCAAGACCAAAAAGACGAGCAGAAAAAAGACGAAAAACAGAAAGACCAACAACAGAAGCAAGACCAAAACAAAGAAGAAAAACAAGAACAACAAAAGCCGCAACCACAGCCCAGCAAGCTATCGGAAAAACAAGCGGAGCAACTATTAAACGCATTGCAGCAGGAAGAGAAAAAGCTGCACGATAAAAAACAAGAAGGAGTTGCCGTACCTATAAAAGTGGAGAAAGACTGGTAGCGAATCAAGGAATACTTACAGCCTATCACTACACTTATTTTTGAAAAAATAAACGCTGCACATCATAGGTTGTCAACAGTTTTTCAACATTGAAAAATGTTTTTCAAAAAATATTTGCAAGATTTTTTTTTAGTACTTGAATTTCTTATTAATATTGTGAAAGGATTGTACTTACTAACCCATCCTTATAAGGTCCGGCGATTAAAAAATCGACCGGACTTTTTTCTTTTTATACCTTTGAAAACCTTTAGGGCAGCGCGTTTCAGCCATGTACAAATATTACCTGCTACACAAACCGTTTCATGTGCTTACACAATTTTCACCTGAAGGTGATAAGCAAACGCTTGCCGATATACTACCCGATATTGCCAAAGACATATACCCGGTGGGAAGATTGGATTATGACAGCGAAGGCTTGTTGTTACTCACCAACGATAAGTCGTTGACACATCGTTTACTTAATCCCAAGTTTGCGCACCAACGCACTTACCATATACAAGTGGAAGGAACAATAACCGATGAAGCAATAGCACAATTACAAAAAGGTGTAACGATAAACGTGAACGGTAAAACACATCATACACTACCGGCTATCGCAAAAAAATTACCGAACGATATGGATGTATCCGAAAGAAACCCGCCTATAAGATTTAGAAAAAACATTCCCACATCATGGTTGTCGCTTACACTTACCGAAGGCAAAAACCGGCAGGTAAGAAAGATGACTGCGGCGGTAGGTTTTCCTACACTCAGGCTGATAAGATATGCCATGGGAAAAGTGACATTGGATAACCTGCAACCCGGGCAATATGTTGAACTACCATATAGTCGCATAAAAGCAATGTTTTAATCCCCCAAGGTTAAAATTTGATTGTTTAACAGGTTATTTTAGAAACATTAACGGCGGATACCTATTTTTGTGCCGTTAATATTACACAAAGCATATGTTTAATTTGATTTTGTTCGGTCCTCCGGGCAGCGGTAAGGGTACCCAATCGGCTAACATAACCTCCGCATTCCGGTTAGAACATATTTCTACGGGAGATTTATTGCGCGACGAAGTAAGCCGCCAAACTCCCCTCGGCGTAGAAGCCAAGAAATATATGGACCAAGGCTTGCTGGTGCCGGATGAGGTGGTGATAGGTATGATAAGCGGCAAGATAGACGAGCAAGCCGACGCGAGAGGTTTTATATTCGACGGTTTCCCCCGCACCAAGGCACAGGCCGAAGCGCTGGACAAACTACTGGAATTCAAGAATACCGAAATACACCTGGTGCTGGCACTTGAAGTGCCCGAACAAGAACTGGTTAAGCGCTTGGTAGGCCGCGGCGCCACATCGGGCCGCAGCGACGATAACGAAGAAGTTATTGCCAAACGTATAAAAGAATACTACGCAAAAACCGAAGCAGTAGCCGGCCATTATAACGCCCAAGGCAAATTGGAGCGCATACAAGGCAGCGGCACCATCGACGGTATCTTCTCATCCCTGTCTAAAGAGATAGAAAAATATTTGTTACCCGCATAGTGGAGAAAGGAAACTTTGTAGATTATATCAGGATATTCTGTCGTTCGGGCAAGGGAGGTGCGGGAAACTCACACTTTGCCCGAACTAAGTTTAATGCCAAAGCCGGACCCGACGGGGGTGACGGCGGCAGAGGTGCGCACATCATTCTGCGCGGCAACAGCCAATTGTGGACACTGCTGCACCTACGCTATTACAAAAACGTATTGGCCGAAGACGGCGAAAAGGGCGGTAAAAACAACTGCACCGGACGCGACGGTAAGGACGTAATTATAGAAGTGCCCCTTGGTACCGTAGCCAAAGATGAAGAAACCGGCGAGGTGGAAGCGGAAATAATGGAAGACGGCCAAGAAATAGTTTGGATACCCGGCGGACGTGGCGGATTGGGTAACAGCAACTTTGCCACACCTACCAACCAGGCTCCAGAATACGCACAACCCGGCGAGCCGGGCATAGAGGGCTGGAAGTATCTTGAACTGAAGATACTGGCCGATGTGGGTCTTGTAGGCTTTCCCAATGCGGGCAAATCCACACTGCTATCTGCCGTGAGCGCAGCAAAACCCAAAATAGCCGACTACGCGTTTACCACGCTTACACCTCAATTGGGTATCGTGCAGTACCGCGATAACAAATCCTTCTGCATGGCCGATTTACCGGGTATTATAGAAGGCGCTGCCGAAGGACGCGGACTTGGACATCGTTTCTTGCGCCATATCGAGCGTAACTCTGTGCTGTTGTTCCTGATACCCGCAGACAGTGCAGACCACGCCAAGGAGTTTAGCATATTGTACAACGAACTGGAGCAGTATAACGAGGAACTGCTGCACAAGAAAATGATTATAGCCGTCAGCAAAAGCGACATGCTGGATGCCGAGTTGAAAGAAGAGATAGCCAAAACATTGCCTGAAGGCATACCGTATACATTCATCTCATCGGTATCCAATACGGGTATAACGGAGCTTAAAGATTTGCTCTGGAAAGCATTAACGGAAGAAAGCAGGTAGTGATACCTGCTTTCTTTTTCAAATGACGTTTTACCTGCTATTTATTGGCTACCAGGTGTAGTTTCAGGTTCACCTCGTGGTGAATGAACTTGTTTTGCACACTTTTATCGCTTTGATAGTTGAGGCCCCATTGCGTGCGGTCGATATTAAAATCGGCATCGGCCACCACGGAGTCTGCACCCGCCATTACAATGGCAGGGAAGGTAATGCTCTTGGTAATACCCTTCATGGTAAGGTTACCGGTGATTTGGTGCGTGGCATCTTTCATTTTCAGGTCTTGCGCATCGGGCGATGCGGCAGCCACAGAAGTGATTTCAAACTTCGCTTCGGGATATTTGTCTACTTCAAAAAAGTCGGCACTCTTCAGGTGCCCGCCCAGTTTTGTGTTACCTTCTTCATCCTGGTCGTGCGGAGATATGGTGTTGAGGTCCATCACAAAATTGCCGGCGGTAACGTTACCGTTGTCTACCGTAAGGCTTCCCGATTTCAGCATAACGGTACCTTCGTGGCGACCTGTGGGTTTGGTGCCGGTCCATATTATTTTGCTTTGGTTTACGTCTACGTTATAGGCATTACCCGTAGCGGCTGTGGTTACTTCTTGTGCGGCTCCGGCCTCGGCCTTATCCGCCTCGGGGGCATCTTTGCAAGAGGTAAGGGCCAATAGGGCTACGCCAATGCTTAATACTGTGTACTTCATACAATAAGCTTTTAAGTTCTTTAAAAAATCGGTTTGTAATTTTGCTTATAACTATAATGAAAAAAATCACGCCACAAGAGTTGAGACTGCTTATCGAGGAAAATAAACCCTTCATCCTCATTGATGTACGCGAAGACTGGGAAAAAGCGGCTTACGATATCGGCGGCCTGCACATACCCATGGACGAACTATGGCAACGCCGCAACGAAATACCCAAAGACAAGGATGTTATACTGTATTGTGAGAAGGGCATCCGCAGCACTATAGCCATACAGCGGTTGGAAAGTGTGGGCTATCACAACCTCTATAACCTTACCGGTGGCATGAAGGCCTGGAAAGACGAACAATAAATTAGCGTAGCAACTCTAATATCGCTCCTTCACCGGTTACCGACAGGGTATGCGGCATACCCATGGTAAGTGTGTAGTTTACATCTATATGCCCGCAAGGAAAGTTGAAACAAACGGGATAATCATATTCTTTTACCTTATCCCAAATAAGTTGCTCCACCGTTTGCCCGAAGGGGCGCTCCGTATCCTGCATATCGCTAAAGCCACCCACGATAAGGCCTTTCAGGTTATCAAACTTACCCGCGCGTTTTAGGTTCAGCATCAGGCGGTCTATGTTATACAGATACTCACCCACATCCTCTATAAACAGTATTTTGCCGTCTGTATCCACTTCCGATACCGAACCCGTAAGGTGCGCCAATATGGCCAGGTTGCCACCGGTAAGTACACCCTCGGCATTGCCTACACGGTTAAACGGAGCGGCAGGCACCAGGTAAGCCAACGGCTTGCCCGTAAGGGCATCAAAGAAATTTTGCAGGTGCGCGCTGCCTATAAATTGTGGTTGAAAAGCATTGCACATGGGGCTATGCAGCGCTGGTATACCGTATTTCGCCTGCACATGGTTCAGCAACACCACTATATCGCTAAAGCCGCATATCCATTTGGGGCGGTCACAAAAGCTTGTAAAATCAAGGCGGTCAATAATGCGCGTCATCCCATAGCCGCCGCGCCCCATCAGTATGGCGTCCACGTTGGCATCATCCAGCATCGCTTGCAGGTCTTCCAAACGCTCTTCATCGGTACCCGAAAAATAATGATGCATGGTGCCACAGGTTTTGCCGAGCTTCACTTTAAAACCCCAATTTTCCAAAGCCCTCACCGCATAAGCTATACGCTCCATGGGTATATGGCTTGAAGGGCAGGTAATACCTATTACCGAACCCGGTTTCAAATAAGGAGGATGATTGGTTGTCATTTGTTGTGTGGTTTGCTTAATGTTCTTTTCTTCTCCTCGTTCTCCAATATTGCTGCTACCTCACTGTTATAGAAGTAGTTTTTAAATGTCGGCTTGACGGAAGAATCCGGAAGATACCATACAAATTTGGAGAAGAAGTTTTTCAACTCGGCATCTTTAAAATCATATCCCGCTCTTGCATATGGCAAGTTCCGCAATAATCTCAATTGCCAATCCGTAAGCTTTCCTACATTGGCGTTGGCATAGTCTTTCCAAAAGAAACGCGTCAATTCCGAAAACTCATTCTCTACTCCTCTTTCAGTCCATACATCAACTCCATCACCACCATATGCCGTGAAAATAGCCATGTATAAGTCCGCCTTAGGTTTAAAGTGATTGGTTTTAAACCTAATGCCTCCGGCCCGTATGTACGCCATTTGAATTTTGTAAACATCTTCGCGCCCGCTAATGTATGGATCCGCATGCCATTTTTCAGCTAGTTTTCCGACACCCCTTATTTCCCATTTAACGGCACTCGTATCGAAAGTGTATGGGAGCGAAAAATAGACATCATCGCCCATATCGATGTTTAGCTCAAAGTCTTCGATTTCCCCGTTAGCCCACGTAGTGCCTGTCTGCAAAATATAGGCATAGGTATGAGATGCCATTACGTTGTTACCCCCTCTGTATAGATAGGTATGCTTAATCTTGGTAATACCCTTCTTAAATCCGACATTACAATGATAGATATGGTCAAACCCGTTTGTATACATTTCGCCACCCGGTATAGGCTGTTTTGTAACTTTATACGGCAAAGATTCACCTTCCACATTTACCGTAAACTCTTTTATTTGCGGGTGTTCAGCCACTTCATATGCCATGTCTCCGCTTGCGGGTGGTGTAACAAAGCCCAGCAATATTTCCTTTTCAGGTCCGGGATTATAAAATTCAAAGTTTACATCCACTTCCATCCATTCGCCTCTCCTCGTTAGGTTAAGTACTTCCTTTTTTAACTGTATTACCGTCTCCTTAAGCGGAAACAATGTATTGCCTTGTGCATAGAAAGAGCCATCGTTGGCCTTTACTTCAACTGCAATCAGCAATAAGAATATGAATAGTAGCTTTTGCATCCTAAGCCGGTATTAACCCGATATAAATTTCATTGTTTCTTATTTCCAAGGGATACGTCTTCAGTTTATATCCTTCGCCCGTTACGTTACGCCCGTTGGCCGGGTCGAAACGGTATTTGTGCAGCGGACATACCACATGGCCCTTGGCATCCAACCATCCGTCGCATAGCTTGGCGCTTGCGTGCGGACAAGTAGCCGCAAAAGCATGTATCATGTCTCCTCGTTTCAGTAAAGCAACTCGCTTATCCCCCGCATGCACTTCCGTAATGGTGTGCTCTGCAAGTGTAGCTAATGCTATTTCTGCCTTGTGCCAATTATATATCATGCCTTATCTCCTTGCCGCGAAAAAATCTTTCATCAGTTGTGCGCACTCCTCAGCCAATATGCCGTTTGTCAACAAAGCCTTTTGATGAAAGGGCCAGTTATCACCCGTTATACGTTTATACCCGTTCTTCACATCCTCCGCACCATATACAATACGCCCCAGCTTAGACCAATACAGCGCCCCGCAGCACATGAGGCAAGGCTCTACGGTAACATACAGCGTAGCTTCGGGCAGATACTTGGTGCCTAAAGTATTGAATGCCGCCGTAAGTGCTATCATCTCCGCATGTGCGGTGCTGTCGTTCAATTGCTCTACCTGGTTGTGTCCGCGCGATATGATTTTGGTATCCCAAACAACCACCGCACCTATGGGTATTTCACCGGCATCATAAGCGAGACGCGCTTGGCGCAGTGCCTCGCGCATAAAATATTCGTCGTTAAAAAAAGAGTTTTCGTTGCTCATTTGCTGCAAAGCTATTCTTTGTTTTGCGTATCCATAATGATGGTTACCGGCCCGTCGTTCACCAATGACACTTTCATATCTGCACCAAACGTGCCTGTAGCCACCGGCTTACCGGTGAGTGTGGCTAGTTGGCTTATAAAATATTCGTACAAAGGTATCGCCAGCTCCGGCCTTGCCGCTTTGATGAAAGAGGGACGATTGCCCTTTTTATAAGAAGCGTGCAGCGTAAACTGGCTCACGACCAATAGTGCTCCGTCTACCTCTTTCAGTTCTTTGTTCATCATGCCCGCCTCATCGGCAAACACGCGCAGGCCCGTTATTTTTTTGGCCAGCCAATCGGCATCTTCTTCCTTATCCGCCGCTTCTATACCCAGCAGCACCATAAAACCCTCGCCTATAGCCGCCGTAACACTACCGTTGATGGTAACGCTTGCCTCAGAAACTCGTTGTATGACAACACGCATAGGGCAAAGATAGAGCATCATGCTTTCGATGGGATACCCACCATGCTCCGCATTCCTCATTTCCTGTCGCAACAATCCTGCAAATCTGTTAATCAAAACAATCGTGGTCTATCTTTGCAACCGGATGTACCAGATAAACGAAACGATAGTGGCCTTGGCCACACCACCGGGAGAAGGGGCCATAGGCATCATACGCCTCAGCGGCAGCAATGCCATAACCATTGCCGACAGCATTTTTGCGGGGAAGAAACTTTCGCAGCAAGCTACGCACACCCTGCACTTTGGCAAGATAAAAGACGGCGAGCGCATTATAGACGAAGTGGTGGCAAGCATCTATCGCGCACCCAAAAGCTACACCGGCGAGGATGTGGTGGAACTGAGTTGCCACGGCTCGCAATACGTGCTGGAACAAGTGCTGAACCTGTGCCTGAAAAACGGCGCACATCCCGCAAAGGCGGGCGAGTTTACTCAACGCGCCTTCCTGAACGGCAAACTGGATTTGGCCCAGGCCGAGGCCGTTGCCGACCTGATAGCAAGTCGCAGCGGCGCGGCGCATAAGGCCGCCATACACAACCTGCGCGGCGGATTTAGTCATAACCTGAAGGAGATGCGCGAGGAATTGATAAAGTTTAGTGCGCTTATAGAACTGGAGCTGGACTTTAGCCAAGAAGATGTGGAGTTTGCCGACCGCACACAGTTTTACGAACTGATAAACCGCCTGCACCTCATGGCCGACAGGCTGGTGCAATCCTTTGCCTTGGGCAATGTGATAAAAAACGGTGTGAGCATAGCCATTGTGGGCCGGCCCAATGCGGGCAAGAGCACTTTGCTGAATGCCTTACTGAACGAGGAGCGCGCCATAGTGAGCGATATTGCCGGCACCACCCGCGATACCATAGAAGAAACGCTGAACATCAACGGCATCCTCTTTCGCCTGACGGACACGGCCGGCATACGCGAGCATACCGCCGACCTGATAGAGAACATGGGCATACAACGCAGCCGCGATATGATGAAACGAGCCGATGTGGTGGTATACCTCTTCGATATCAATACCACGAGCCCCGAAGAAATTGAAACACAACGTACCCTCTTTACCGGTGAGGGCATCAAACACCTGCTTGTAGGCAATAAAACGGATAAGGGCAACAAAGAAGAAGCCGTGAAACTGTTTGGCACGGATGTGCTGTATATCTCTGCCAAGGAGCAAACCGATACCGATGCCTTGAAACAAAGACTCTACCACCTGGTGGTAGGCGGCGAGGTACAAACCGAGGAAACCATCATCACCAACGCGCGCCATCTGGCCTCTTTACAGGAAATGCTGAAATCTTTACAAGACATAAAAGCCGGTATGGACCTCAACATCCCCGCCGACCTCATAGCCCTCGATATACGCCGCTGTCTTTACTACCTCGGCGAAATTACCGGCGAGGTTACCACCGAGGACAAACTGGATTATATCTTCAGTAAGTTTTGTATCGGAAAGTAACCCCTTAAAAAATTACACTCATAATAGCATAAATCGCTGGTTTTCTGCAAGTCTCATTTGCCGGTAGTATGGCTTTCCTTGCCATTATTAGCTGTTTTTTAGTTACTGCGTTGGTTACTACTTAAAAAGTTAGGGACTTTATGGTTACGAGACGAAATAACCACGCGAAGATGATGGATAATGATGCTAAATGATGGCAAATAACCAATGTTCGACTTCTCGTAGTAACCAATTTGAAAGTACCCATGAGTAGTAATATGCGTATTCCTAAAGTATGCCAGTACTGTAATAGCGAGTTTACGGCTCAAAAGCTGACAACTAAATTCTGCTCCCTAAAATGTGCTCAAAGGAGCTATAAAAAGGTGAAAAGGGAGGAAACGATTGACTCTGCGCACAAGGAATATATAGAAGCGAAGAAAAACCTTCAAAGACAGCCCTTAGAGACAAATCTGGTACAGAAGCCTTACTTAGGCATAAAAGAAGCCTGTAAGCTTCTAAATGCCTCAGATACTACTATCCGTAAGGCAATTAAAGACGGAGTCTTAAATACGATTAGAATAGGCAAAAAACACATCATCCGAAGGGAGGATATTGAAAAGTTGTTCCGAATTAGCTAATTGGCAAATGGCAAGTTGGCAAAGCGATGCTTTTCTGAATGCTCTTAAAGGATCAATAAGAATGTCAGCCTAAATTAATCATCTTTTGACAGCGTTTCTACATACAAATACAACCCTCAAATCTAAAAGAATGATGGAATATACAATTGAGTGTCTAAATCGTGTATTAAAGCGTAAATCAGTTCATTTTAGGGTACTTGTCATTGTAGGAAGTATTTCTTAAAGAAAACCGTAGTTACTGTTGCCCATTCGTAAAATCAGGCTGAAGGTTACATCAGAATTAGTAACCAAACGGTCTAAAATATGAGAATCTATCTTTTAAAGCGCAGAGGAGAACTATCCAAAGAAAGTATAGCTAAAGGGAAACAAACAATGATTAGTCTGTACTTCTGCTACAACTATGGCCCCAACACTAAAAGAGAGTATGAGTGGTTAAGCCTATATCTCTATGAAAAACCTAAGAATCAGCTCCAAAAAGACCACAACAAAGAGACTTTGCACTTAGCGGAATCTATTAGAGCTAAACGCATACTGGAAGCACAATCGTCCAGATTTGGTTTTAGAAGTAGTGCAATGAGTAAAACAAGCTTTTTGGATTACTTTAAGAAACTCGCAAACATCCGAAGGGAAGACTCAAATAGCAACTATGAGAAATGGATGGCGGTTCATAAGATACTTGTTAGGTTTAGTGGTGGCAGAGATATTACAATAGACGCTTTAAATGAAGATTTCCTGGAGAGATTGAAGGAATATCTATTGTCGGATCAAGCATCGGTCAGAACACCAGGAAGGAAATTAGGAAGAAATTCAGCTTCATCGTACTTCAATATCGTAAAGACAGCACTTAATGAAGCTTATAGGGCTAAGTTGCTTAGAGAGAATCCTTCTCTTAGAGTAAAATGCATCACTGGGGTAGACACGCATAGACAGTACCTAACTTTTGAGGAATTACAGACATTAACTAAAACTGCTTGTGATAATCCTAAATTGAAAAAAGCTTTTCTTTTTAGTGCCTTAACCGGACTACGATGGTCTGATGTAAGCAATATTACTTGGGGTCAACTTAAGTATAGCGAATCAGAAGGATGGGTGATACATTATGTGCAAAAGAAGACCAAGAAAACTGAAATCCTTCCGGTATCAGATCAAGCAATAAAGTTTTTAGGAGAAAAAAAGAATGATGACAAGAAGTTATTCTCTGATCTGTATTACAATTCCCATAACAACGAAAAACTACAAGATTGGGTAAAGAAGGCAGGAATAGCCAAGAAAATAACCTTCCATTGTGCCAGACACAGCTTTGCCACATTACAACTTACAATGGATACTGACATCTATACTGTATCAAAGCTTTTAGGACACAGACATCTTCGAACTACCGAGATATACGCTAAAGTGACAGATAAAAAGAAGATAGAGGCAGCAAGGAAAATACCGCAAATCCAACTCTAAGGTATCTTTGCCCTATTAATATGGGCAAGCTACTTTTGTATAATGACATAAAAATGCTGGTTGATGATCTATCTAACCAGCCGCACGCAGCAGCGATATCAGATTTTATATCTTATTGGGCAAGAGAATTCCACCCTGTACTCGGGGAAGGATTTATTTTTATTTTGTATGACTTGATCTGTAAGGTTGACAAGGACGAAGTAACAGAGCAACAACTTCACGCAATAGATTTATGGAACCTAGAGGATTACTCAAATGCCAAGCAGCCCCAATTACATTTTGCAAAAGCATTTACACAACGAATTATTAAAGATGAGAATTTCTTTTTTTATGGATGTAGCCTACACAACGAATCGGTTAACATAGAATCCGACAGTACTAAACGGGCATATTCCAAAAGAAGAATAAGTTTTCATAGCAATGTCAAATACAAATCGGCTCTACATAAACTGATACGGGAAATTAGCAACATAACGAATGGCTACTACCAGTTCCTATCTTCCGACACTGACGTTGACGCATTTATTGACGTGTTTACAAAATATGATCTTGAAGAAGAGAGTTTAGCTAATTTAAAATTCACATTTGGGTGTAAAACTCATATTGCTAGCTACATCTTGTACAAATTGTGTGAGAACTTTACAACCATTAATCGTCCTTACGGCGAAGTATTTAAGAGGTGCAAGATTTTCTATACACAAAATGGCGTATTACTAAAATCCGGAAACCTTAGTGCTGGTTATGCAAGGGCACGGGACGTGGATTGGAGCCATAAAAGCAAAATTGACTTACTATTTAAAAACTCTAACCCGTTTCATAAGCTAGATAAACAGTAAAAATTTTATTGTCAAGTACTGTTTATTAGGCGGTTTCTCTGTTCGCGAACAACTTTGTGCATTATTAATTTATTATGCATCAGGTTGTTATATTACTTCAAGAGATTAGATTCCTGTTAGGCATTAACAAAGAGGTCTTAACTCTTTCCGAATTTGCCACATATGCAGGTATAAGCAAAAATACCGCATACAAATATACTCATGAGAGACGCTTGCCATGTTACAGGCAAGGGAAACATCTTTACTTTAAAAAGGATGACGTTATTGCATTCTTGTTGTCTAATTCCCTTAAAACAAGGGCCGAAATTGAGCAAACTGCTTCAATTCTTTCTATCAATCGATAAAATACGGGCATTCAACAAAGTACACTGCTTCCCCTTAGAATCGACAGGCAACACTATAAGCTTTTTTTTAACAAAATGCGATAGACCTATCGCTAAAAAACAATTGTAATGGAACGTAAGAAATGGTACGATGCTACTCAAGTCAGCACAGTTAGGAATTTTAATAAAATAGAAAAGTCGATAAGTATAAAAACGATTTACACATTCATAAAAACAGGGACATACAAAATCACTATAGATAAGATACGAGAGTTATATAAGGCGGGCTTAACGCAAGAGGCTGACAACCTCAAAAAAAGGTTACCAGCCTTCACATCATCTGGTATATTTAATAGTACACGACGAAACGACGCACTTGAAAAATACTACGGTTTGGTTATGTTGGATATTGATGATATCCCCTTAGAAAATATCAATGACGTCAAGCAAAAGGCTATATCGATTCCGTTTACACTATTGTGTTTCATTAGCCCAAGTGGAGCAGGATTAAAAATACTTGTCAATGTTGATTCCAGTCAGGAATTTCATAAGGAGGCATATAAACATGTCGCTGAATATTATCATAGCGTGCTTAAAACTGTAATTGATAAGAGCACAAGTGATATTGCGAGACAACATTACTTTTCTTATGATAAAGGAGTATTTCTAAATGAGACGCACACCTTTTTCCATGTTAGTCTTAATACCAAGACAGATCATATCGTTTCTATAGGAGACGAAACGAAAGGTTATTCCCATATTTTTGAACGAGCAGTTCGAAGTATTGAAAAGAATATAACATTTAGAAAAGGGCAACGCAATATTTTTATTCACCGCCTTGCGTGCAATTGCAATCGATTCGGTATTCCAAAAAACATTCTCATTGCTCTTTGCTTAAAACAGTACGAAGAAAGTGGGTTTACAAAAGATGAAATACATCTGACAATAGCAAATGTCTACGAAAAGCAAATAGAGGAATTTGCCCGAATTGATAACCCTTTTCAAGAAAAGACTATACCCTTCTCCCAAAATTATGACAATCCATTTTTGCCAGATTCTGCAATTAAACATCTACCTAAGGTTATCATGACTATCGCCTCAAAATACTCAGACAAAAGAGAAAGAGATGTTTTCATAACGGGGATGCTTGTTTCGTTTAGCGGTAGTTTACGTGAAGTAATTGGAACCTACAATAAAAAGGTCTGTAGACCGAATCTCTTCGGATTTATAGTTGCTCCTGCAGCAAGCGGCAAAGGAGTTATGAACGATGCCAGAGATTGTTTTGTCGCTTTAGGGGAGAAAATAGAGAATGTGTCTAGGCAGACTCTAAAGGAATACAAGAGGAAGATCGCAATGATTAAGAAGGAAAAAAGAGACACTAGTGATATTCCTGACAAACCACCTTTTAAAACACTTTTTATACCCGCGAATGCGACAACATCCGCAATATATCAATCTTTGGAAGACTCTGATGGAATGGGATTAATAGTTGATACAGAAGCCGACATACTAGGGAAAATGATGATGGACAAGATTGGTGATACGCCGTCATTGCTGAGATGCGCCTTTCACAATGAACATGTCAGTTATAAAAGAGTAACAAACGACAAGCATGTTATAATTAAGAACCCAAGGCTAGCAGTGCTTTTGTCGGGCACACCAAAGCAAGTGTCAGGAATAGTAAATACCGTAGAAAATGGGCTGTTCAGCAGATTCATATTTTACGCATTTTATAAAGAGCCAAAATGGAATGATGTATCACCTTATGGGGCTAATAAGAATTTTCCACAGATAATCAGCGAGACCGCAGAGCAGATTCTTCAAATGTATGAACACGTGTTCAATCAAAAACTGATAGTTACGTTATCCCAAGAACAGTGGCAAGAACTAAACACACATTTTAAAGAAAAACTGAAGAAGATGGTATTCTTTTATTCAGAGGAAACATCTTCCATGGTTTTCAGATTTGGTTTAATAACGTTCAAGATAATAATGATTTTAACAGCCTTGCGGAAGTATGAGCATAATAAAACGGAAAATAAGCTACAATGCCATTCCGACGATTTTAGTACAGCTGTACAACTTACCGATACCTACCTAAATCATTCTCTTTCGATCTTTCAATCTTTGCCCGCCAAGTCACCAATAAACATGAGCAATAAAAAGATGGAATCTATGTATGATTTTCTGCCTGAGGACATAGAGTTTGGAAGAGCTGATGCTATTGAATTCGCGCAAGAAGAGGGATTGAAAGTATCTGAAAAGACTATCTGGAATTATTTAGATCGGTTAGTAAGATCGGGGTATCTTGATAAGTGCAGTCACAATCGCTATATAAAAAGAAAGAAATAGCTATTTGCCATATTGCCATATTGCAATTTGAAAGAAAACCCGTGTGTACGTTCCCATTTGTAAGTTAGCTACTTTTTTTATTCATTACTCTCTATTTCAATTTTAGACCTTATAGACAAAGGCAGACTATCATATGGAATTTGATGAATTTCTTTAGTTGCAAGTCCCGTACTACTCAAAAATAGAGTTACGTAACTATTGTAACCTCTTTCAAAATAGTAGTTATCTATTCTACGATATTCCTCAGCACATTGCTGTTTTAAAATTGCTAGTGACACATTATAGTACTCAATTAAAATCCTAGAACAAACATTTCCCTTCATGATATATCTGGTTTTAAACGACTGATTGTGTATTTCACCCGTTTTGCTAACATGAGGCACATTTTTCCGCTCAATTATCACTTCCTTGATTTTTCCATTGCTCCATAAAACGTTACTCCACATTTTCATCTGACCTATATTGGAATGGCTGTTATAATCTTTAATCAATCGCTCAACCTTCCCTTTGACATTGTTAGCTTGATCTCCAACTCTTATTTGTTGCGCATTAATTGTTAGTCCTATTAGCAACAATATAGCTGTTAGTGTTATTTTTTTCATAGACGGTATATTTAGGTATGTAATTACTAATCGATAATGCTCGAGTATCATTTAATTCTACAAATGCTGTAAGCGTTGTAGGATGTACTGATTACTGTTTCTTTACATGACCTAAAAATCTTAGTTATAACTAAGATTTCCAAATTTTCATTTGTTTTTCTTGGGTGGGGAAATGGAACGGAATAGAAAAACGAAATTTGAGATGGCCGTGATCGAGAGAGTCATGGAGATACGTCACAAAAAAGGTTTTTCACAAGAATATATAGCTGCCGTATTAAACCTCACTAAAGGATTTATAGGTCAAATCGAAAGCCCTAACAATCCTAGCAAGTATAACTTGAATCACCTCAATAGACTTGCCAATGAAATGAATTGCTCTCCACAAGATTTTATTCCAAAAGAACCTATTCAGGAAGAAAGCTGGGAAGAAGAATAAACGACTATTGATAATTTAATTAGTCCTTGCTATACTGACAATTATTGGTGGGCTTTACTCTGCCATTCAAGGCAGGAGGTTATGCTGCATTTTGTTTCCAGCTTTATTTTGAGACGGTTTCTCCTCCTCTAACAACCGAAAACCCCTGAAAACTAAAGTTGGGTTTATAAAAACAATACTCTTTTTTGTTGACCTTAAGATTCTCTGCGTTAGCATCTTTAAGGCCGCCTAATACCTTTTATACATTGTATAGCCGACGCTAGAGTACAACGAACGCTAACAATATTAAGCCTCTATAAATACCTTTAATATAACGTACTAAAGATATGTGCACTATTGTTCATCCAGGGAGAGTACGTTCTTGGCAGACTTACTCTAGTTAATACGTATTTTCACAACGCCTTTTTCATACGAATACAAACCGAATAAAGACGATCTCGGTAAATACATCAAAGGCAACAAAAATTATCAGACATGGCTATACATTCTAAGCCTTATGGAGATCTATAGTTTACGTAGTTTTAGGAATATATTTGACTGATAATAGCCAGCAAAAACATTTACTATTAATATTATATTTATCTTTCGCTACAAAGAATTGTAATTCCTATTTTTATAGCATCGTTATTTACCTTGGGTACAGAAAAACACACTCGCAAGCATATTATTGACAATCGGCTAAAAAAAGCCGGTTGGAACGTTGCTGATCGTACGCAAGTAATAGAAGAGTATGATATCCAGATCGGACTACCCGCGGGGGTAACTGAACCTGAAACGGTATATCAAGGCCATCAATTTAGTGATTACGTTCTATTAGGAAAAGACGGGAAAGCGCTTGCAGTGGTTGAGGCCAAGAAAACTTCTGCTGATGCTGCCATAGGACGAGAGCAGGCTAAGCAGTATTGTTATCATATTCAACGAACCCGCGGCGGAGAAATACCCTTTTGCTTCTATACCAATGGCAACGATATCTATTTTTGGGATCTCGATAACTACCCGCCTAAAAAAGTTCATGGTTTCCCTACCCGCGATGACTTGGAGCGTTTCTTGTATATACGCAAAGCCCGAAAAGCTCTGGCAGGGGAACTTATCAATACTAAAATAGCAGGGCGTGATTTTCAGATTGCCGGTATCAGGAAAGTGCTGGAAGCTATTGAAAAGAAAAAGAAGAAATTCTTGCTGGTAATGGCTACCGGCACCGGTAAAACAAGGACTTGTATTGCTCTGGTAGATGCGCTTATGCGCGGAGGATGGGCGGAGCGGGTACTATTTCTCGTGGATAGGATAGCTTTACGTACGCAAACCATCAACGCTTTTAAGGAACACTTGCCTAATGAGCCGTTTTGGCCTAAAGAAGGTGAAACTAATATAGCTACTGATAGGCGCATCTACATTTCTACCTATCCTACAATGCTCAATATTATCAGAGATGTGGCCAACCCACTATCACCACACTTTTTTGATATAGTGGTGGTAGACGAAAGCCATAGAAGCATTTACAACACATACGGCGAAATATTGGAGTATTTCAACACCATTACCTTGGGGCTGACTGCTACGCCTACGGATATTATAGACCACAACACTTTTGAGTTGTTTGAATGCGAAGCCGGTGTACCAACCTTTTCATATTCATATGAAGAAGCGATAAATCATCTACCGCCTTACCTCTGCAATTTTCAAGTGATGAAAATCAAAACGAAATTTCAGCAGGAAGGTATCAATAAACGCAGCATAGCTCTTGAAGACCAGAAACGCCTGATACATGAGGGTAAAGATGTAGAGGAGATTAACTATGAAGGCACAGAAATAGAGAAAACGGTTGTAAACCGAGGTACCAACTCGCTGATAGTACGCGAGTTTATGGAGGAGTGCATTAAAGACGCTAACGGTGTATTACCCGGAAAAACAATTTTCTTCTGTATCAGTAAAGCCCATGCAAGACGCATAGAAGAGATATTTGACGCACTGTACCCGGAATATAAAGGTGAGCTTGCAAAGGTTATTGTTAGCGAAGATCCGAGAGTACACGGTAAGGGTGGCTTATTGGACCAATTCACCAATAATGATATGCCACGTGTAGCTATTAGTGTAGATATGCTGGATACAGGGGTAGACATACGTGAGATACAAAACCTGGTTTTTGCCAAACCGGTATTCTCCTACACCAAATTCTGGCAAATGATAGGCCGCGGCACACGCCTTTTGGAGAAGGATAAAATAAAGCCCTGGTGCACTCAGAAAGACGAATTTCTAATACTGGACTGTTGGGATAATTTCGAATACTTCAAACTGCAACCAAAAGGAAAAGAAGTAAAGCCTCAAATACCACTGCCGGTCAGACTGTTTGGGCTGAGGCTGGATAAAATAGCCAAAGCGCTGGAGTTGGGTGAAACTCTCATTGTACAAAAAGAGACTGAAAAACTAAAAGCACAGGTAGCATCATTACCACCCAATTCTGTAGTGGTAACGGATGCGAGGTCTGAACTGCAGAAAACAGAGGATGAAAATTTTTGGGTATCACTCAACGACAATAAAATTACTTTCCTGAGAGATGTGATACGGCCACTGATGCGTACTATATCAGCCGCGGATTTTAAAGCCATGCGCTTTGAAAAAGACATAGTAGAGGTATCGCTGGCACACCTGGCCAATGAAAAAGACAAGTTTGAACGACTGAAAGAAAGCATCATAGAGGAAATAGGCTCTTTACCGCTTACCGTAAATATAGTGGCTAAAGAAGAAGTGCTGATAAGACAAAGCCAAGCCAACCAATACTGGGCAACCATAACAGAAGATAAAATGGATGAACTGACGGAGAAGCTGGCACCACTGATGAAATACAGTGACTCATTCTCCGTGCCTGTAGGGCCGGCCAAATTCAACCTGAGAGATGAAGTATTTGCGAAGGAGTATGTAGAGTTCGGTCCTGAACATGAAGCCCTGAGTGTAGCACGCTACCGCGAACTGGTAGAAGAAAAAATAAAAGAGCTGCTCCTGTTTAGCCCGGTGCTGCAAAAAATAAAAGAAGGACAGGAGATTACTGAAGAAGAAGCGAACAAACTGGCTGAAGAGCTGCATGACGAGCACCCTCATATTACGCTGGAGCTTTTGCAGAAAGTGTATGACAACCGTAAGGCAAAGCTGATACAATTCATAAAGCATGTACTGGGCATAGAAGTGCTAACCACATTTGCAGAACAAATATCTGCAGCGTTTGACGAATTCATAGCTGCACACAGCTACATGTCGTCAAGGCAACTGGATTTTCTTAACCTGCTGCGCAGTTTCCTTTTAGAAAAAGGACAAGCAGAACGCAGAGACCTTATCAATGCGCCATTTACCCGCATACACCCCGATGGTGTGATGGGTGTGTTTTCGCAGAAAGAAATAGAAGAGATTATCAATTTTATAGAACATATAGCCGCGTAAAAAACTATGCTTACAGCATCATTAAAAAGTAAAGTAAACAGCCTGTGGGATAAATTCTGGAGCGGGGGCATCAGCAACCCGCTGAATGCCATTGAGCAGATAACCTACCTGCTGTTTATGAAACAACTGGACGAGAATGACAAGCGGATGGAGAGCCATGCCAATTTTTTGAAAGAATCATACAATTCGCTCTTCTCCGGCACATACCTGCCACCGGGAGCCAAAGAAGGCGACGAAATAGACAAGCAAACACTACGCTGGAGCTATTTTATGCGCATGCCGGGGGAAGAGATGCTGGTGCATGTGCAGACCAAAGTGTTCCCATTCATCAGGACACTGGATGGTACGAACTCCAACTTCTCCAAACACATGGCGAACGCGGTGTTCCTGATACCGAAGCCGAGCCTGCTGGTAGAGGCAGTGAAAGCCATAGACGAGATATACGAAGAACTGAAAGCAGCAAACAGGTTCATTGATGCGCAGGGAGATTTTTACGAATACCTGCTGAGCCAACTCAGCCAGGCGGGTAAAAACGGACAGTTCCGCACACCTACGCATATTATAGAACTGATAGTAGAGCTGGTGCAACCCAAGCTGGGCGATAAGATAGCCGACCCTGCCTGCGGTACGGCAGGCTTTTTGCTGGCAGCTTACAAATACATCATTACCCTGTATACCGGCGAGCAGTACCGGGAGCGTGATGAGAGTGGCTTTGTAAGGGGAACAATGGCAGACAAACTGGTGAGCGATGATGCCCGGAAGATGCTGAACGAAGAAACCTTTTTTGGTTTTGATATAGACCCTACCATGATAAGGATAGGGCTGATGAACCTGATGATGCACGGCATTACCAAACCAAGGATAGACTATACAGATACGCTGAGCAAAAGCTATAACGAAGATAACCACTACAATATAGTAATAGCCAACCCGCCCTTTACCGGCAGTATAGACAAGGGCGACCTGAACGATAGCTTTACCGTGAGCAGTACCAAGAGCGAACTGCTGTTTGTAGAGCGCATTTATAAAATGCTGCGCATAGGCGGCACTGCGGGCGTGATAGTACCACAGGGCGTACTGTTTGGCAGCGGTAAGGCGTTTGTAGATGTGCGGAAAATACTGGTGGAGCAATGCGAACTAAAGGCGGTTATCAATATGCCGAGCGGGGTGTTTAAACCCTACGCCGGGGTGGCAACCGCCATACTGATATTTACCAAAGGTGGCGAAACAAGGAGTGTATGGTACTACGATATGCAGAGCGACGGACGCAGCCTGGATGATAAAAGAACAGAACTAAAACTACCAACCGGCGAGCGTGACTATGGCGACCTGCATACGATAGTTAAAGAATACCATGAGCGTAACCCCGAGCTTGGAAGCGACAGAAAACTGCAACATTTTTTTGTACCTAAACAGGAGATAGTGGATAATGACTACGACCTGAGTATAAATAAATATAAAGAAGAGGAGTACGAAGAAATAGTGTATGATGCCCCTGAAGTGATACTGGAAAAACTGATAGGAGCAGACGGGAACGCCGGTATAGAAAAAGAGATAACCGATGGGTTGAAGGCGCTAAAAGAAATGATAAAATGAAAGAAGTTAAATTAACTGACATCGCTGCTAATGAAAAAAATGCAATAGTAGATGGCCCGTTTGGTTCATCCCTTAAGTTGAGTGATTATGTGGATAGGGGTATACCTGTACTCCAGGGTAAAAATATAACTGGTGACAAATTTATTTTTTCAGACGTAAGATATATTTCGGAAAAGAAAGCAATAGAATTATCTAGAAGTAAGGTTGTTGAAAGAGATTTCCTTTTAGTAAAGATAGGTTCAATTGGGTATTTAGCTCGCATTGATGACCTACACGGATACGATTATGCAATAATACCAGCCAACTTAGCAAAAATAAAAATAGACGAAACCCAAATTTATCCTGAATATTTCATTCAAGTCTTTAAGCAAGATTTCATAAAACAGAAACTATTAAGCATATGTTCTAAAACTGCACAACCAGCATTAAGCCTTAGTAAAATCAAGTCTTTTAAAATCCCTATACCAGATACCATTGATGACCAAAAACGCATAGCTAAAGTACTTAGTAAGGCAGAGGGACTGATAGCTAAGCGAAAAGAAAGTATAGCACTGCTAGATGAATATGTGAAGAGTACGTTTTTGGCAATGTTTGGAGACCCTGTGAAGAATGAGAAGGGGTGGGAGAAAGACTTTTTAGAAAATTTGGTTAGTTCTGATTGCCCACTAACATATGGCATAGTTCAACCTGGTGATGAAGTATCTAATGGGGTTCCCATAGTTAGACCGGTTGATTTAATTGACACATACGTTCATAAAAAATATTTAAAACGAATAGAGCCAAGAATATCACAACAATTTAGTAGAACAATTTTAAAAGGTGGTGAACTATTGATGTGTGTACGAGGTACTACTGGAGTTATTTCGATAGCCGCTCAAGAATTACGGAATTGTAATGTTAGTCGTGGACTTACACCAATATGGTTTGATAACTCTTATAATAAATATTTTGCGTTTAATTTATTTAAATCAAAAAGCGTTCAAAACGAAATTGCTAAAAAAACTTATGGTATTGCTCTTAAACAGATTAATCTGTCTGATTTAAGAAAATTATTTCTAATAAACCCACCAATAGAGCTCCAAAACCAGTTTGCTGAGATAGTAGAAAAAAGCGAAGCCCTTAAAGAAAAATACCAGGAAAGTTTGCAGGAACTGGAGAACCTCTATGGTTCGCTCAGCCAAAGGGCCTTCAAAGGTGAGCTGAGCCTGGAAAATGTAAGCATAGATGATGAGGATGGTGGTAGTGGTGAAACGGAAGATAAGCCGATAATGGATGAGAAAAAAGAAGGTGAGGAACCGCCATCTACGGACGCCCCACCGGAAGCAGAAGAAGCTCCGAAGGGGAGCTTTGATGATGGGAAGGGGGACAAGGATAATTCTAAGAGTCCATACGATTCAAAGGATTTTGATACTTATGAGCCTTTTGATGATGATGGGGAAAACTGGGATACGTCTGATAAAGACTGGAATGACGAGGAGGAAGAAAAAGAGAGAATCAGAACAGTACGGATCAATAACCTAATAGTCGACAATTATTATGCAGGGGAAATCGCAAATATGATCAAACGACAATTTACCGGGTTCGACTTCAGGTTTAAAGAACTGGTAGAGATGTTTGAAAACATGGGTGGTAGCATAATATATTATTCCACACAGGAACTAAAAAGAACAAAAGCAACAAAAGATGTGCGCACGTTGCTATTTGATTATTTACAGGGAACCAATCCTGAGCTAAAGTTAACACAGCATTTCTACGACGCCAAAGCTGACATAAAACTGGAGCATATCAATTTAAGAGACGGTAACGACGAAGTCTTAAGGGCCATTGATGCGCGCGAAATTTCCTATGACGACCTTTGTGGTATTTATTTCAAGATAATTAAATGAAGCTGCTAAGAATAAAACTTCCCGACGATCTTGAAGAACCGTTCAGGAGCCTGCAGCCAGGCTTCGAAATAAATTTCTACCCTAATCTGAAAAGTGAAGTTATAGAGCCCATAGGATTGGCGGGACTTAATGGTAGCGGTAAGTCGAACTTGTTGGAGCTTATTTCGGAAATATTCTATTACCTTGACAGCCTTAATCTGGACTTTCCCTCACAGTCGGTAAAGGAAGAAAAAAAATTTGGTTTCGAAATAGATTATGCCCTGCCAGTGTCCCCTTCAAGTCCTCCTGTTCAGGATAATGACCTCGAGTATTCCTTAAATGACAGATATGTGGTAATACGTGTGATAAAAACTGTGGACGGTGAGTTAATGTACATGGTAACTATACTACCGGATTACAATAAAGAGAGATTATCGCGAGGTAACAGGGAACTGCAAGGTGATGAGGATGATGAATATATAGCCAATTGGGTACATGTGGTAAAAGAGCATGAAAACATCCGGCACTATCTGCCTGACAAAATACTGGCATACACATCGGGTCATAACGAGCAACTTAGTAACTGTTACTACAAAATGCGGTTTCATTATTTCAATGACTACTGCAATCGAATAAGTGACGGCCAAACAGCTTTTTACATAGATAGCAGCCGCCTTTTCTTTTGTGACAACAATACCCACGCTTCCATCTTTATTGCCAACAACTTGCTAGCCGATAAGGAAGCACTGAAGAAACTTAACACCGTTGTGGGTATAACGGAATTACACTCATTCCGTATTACCATCCGTTTCACAGATATATCAGGCGAACCAATAAAATTCAACCAGGACCTGCAGAAAAAGATAAGACTATTGAAAAATTGCGCCACTACCTGGTATGAAAAAGGTGAAGGGCCTGATAAATCGCTCACGTTGGATTACCTAGTTGACGACGCTACACGTACTGCTTTTAATACACTATTGAGTGATTCGCCGTTTGGACTTTACAAAATTTTCTATGAGTTGGAAATGCAGAATTTTTACACTTTGCCTGACGACGTGCTGCAAATGGCTATTGATGGCCCTAAATGGCTTAATGTTGGCGATGAACTACCCCGGCAAAATCCCAATGATCTTATTTTCAGGATAGAAAATGTGAACGTAAAAAAGCATGACATAAAAAAACCAGTGAAATATAAGGGACTGTCCGATGGCGAGCACCAGTTTCTGCAAGTCGTGGGTATGATATTGATGATGGAAGAAGACGCCTGTTTGTTTTTATTGGATGAACCTGATACACATTATAACCCTATCTGGCGTTCAAAGTTGATACAAACCATAAATAGCATCGTAGGCAACGACAAGGAAATAAGTAAAGACCATATACGAAGATTACAAGAAATAGTCATTACCACCCACTCTCCTTTTGTTTTATCCGACCTCAAAAAACGAAACGTTTATGTTTTTGAAAAGCTAAACAATATTGTTCTCTTTAAACAAAGTCCTATAGAAACATATGGAGCAGCGGCATCCATAATATTAGATATTATCTTCGGAAAGGAAAATAGCATATCTGAAATGGCAAAATCCGAATTATCTAAAATGGCCGAAGGTATAGACACAGAGGATAAACTTATGGATGCAGTCCAGAGGCTCAATACCGAATTTGGAGAATCCGTAGAAAAGTTTGACATGTTTAATAAGTTACGTAATATCAAAGAAGAACTCAAAAAGAAGTCTACGCGATGATCTATTTCTATAGTTCCATATCGCCCTTTGCAATTGACCGATTGAATGAATACATAAATCACTTTTTCGAAGAATTATTCAAATTGCCGTCTCCAACATATACTCATGCAGCATACATCCATCCAGACTTTCTGCCGATAGTGACAGCTTATAGGCCGCAAATAGACAATAAACTTGAAGCAATATTTGGAGCGTATGTGGCGTTGTCAACAACGCATAGACAGGTTGTCCAGAATGCCTATAGTAACAATAATGACATCGAAGGGATTTGCAATAATAGGGTGGCTCCTTTTAAGTACGTTGACCTTCCAGCCAGCATACAGGTCCCATTAAAAAGTCTTTATGATTCTCTTTGGGACCCTATACTTACAAAATATACCCAAGTTGCCAAGATATGCGGAACCGTAAAAAGTCACTTCGATCATTTTAGAAAAATAAACAAATATACCGTGTGCCCGTTCTGTGGACTAAATCCCCTTTTGTCTGAGCATGATAGTGGCAAGGATGCATATGATCATTTTATACCTTTAGCAAAATATCCCTTCTGCTCGGTAAACTTTAAAAATTTAGTACCCGCTTGTCATAACTGTAATTCAAAATATAAAAATCAAACAGATACCCCCTTTAGCAAGTTAGGAGCTGCACTTACACGACGTAGATTATATTATCCTTACGATACATTAGATGACCACAATATTACCATACGCATATATTCAGGCAATACAGATTTAGGTAATCCCAAACGCTGGAAACTAGGTGTATACTGTACGCCCAATATTCACAACAGGGAGAAAAACGCATGGTTGACGATTTATAAGATACAGGAGCGATATAAGGCTAGAATAGCAAAAGACTCATATAAGTGGAAAGAACGCATAATAAAAGAGTACGACAAACAATGTCGTATGCGCGGTCGAGATTTCTCGGAAGTAAAGGAAGACTTGCTAACAACGTTTGCCGACTGCTTAAATATTCCCGAGGGAATAATAAGGAAGTGTTTTGATGAGTTTATTCTCAATGATGTGAATTGCGAAAATAATTTGCGGGGAATCATATAATTAGCAACTATGAACAACAGAATTTGGATGGTACGTGCCGGTGAAGGTGGCTACCTGATAGAAGAGTTTCTGGAGAACCGCATTGCAGCCATAGGATGGAACGAAACAGGAGCCATACCTGAGACAATGAAATACAATGAACTGAAAAACAGGTTCAGAGCGGTTTATCCTGATGATGCCGATGGAAGAGTGAACCAATGCGTGGCACAATTGTGGAGGTTTGTCAGAGAATTTAATGTGGGCGATAAAATTGTCACATACGATTCCGGTGCAAGAGAATATTACCTGGGAGAAATTATTTCCGGTTATGAGTTTGATGATGATTACGAATTTCATCATACCAGGAAAGTTGACTGGCAGGATGCTCCTACAGAAAGAGACAGTCTTTCTGCTGATACTAAGAATACTCTTGGCTCTATTATGACGCTATTCGAGCTTTCAGAGGATGTATGGAAAGAGCTGGAAGAAAAGAATGTGGCCTATATGTCTGAAGAAGATTTAGAGGAAATAGAGGAAATGCAGGCTTCTATTGAGAAAAGCGAATTAGAACGCTTAAAGGCTGATACTATCTCCCGTTCCCAAGAGTTCATAAAAGATATCATTGCCAATCTTTCGTGGCAGGATACCGAATTGCTGGTTGCAGGTGTATTGAAAAGTCTTGGTTATAAAACAAGGCTCACAAAACGGGGTGGAGACTTGGGCAGCGATATTATAGCATCTCCCGATGAATTGGCACTGGAAGAGCCACGTATAAAAGTAGAAGTCAAGAATAAATCAAAATCGAAAGAAAAGATTGGTGCCCCGGATATAAGAAACTTTCTCGGCGGGCTCAGAGGCCACCATAAAGGTATCTATGTATCCATAAGTGGTTTTACGAAAGAAGCACAGTATGAAGCAGAAAGAGCAAATTTTGCTGTGACATTGGTTGATTCTGATTGGCTAGTGGAATTACTGGTTTCAAATTATGACCAACTGGAGCCGGAAATAAAGGCGTTAGTTCCACTGAGAAAAATTTATTGGCCTGTTTAACCGGTTGGTAAATTAGCCATATACTATTATACGCAAATTTAACTTTGAACTACGAGACAATAAGGAGGATAAACGACTTTTTGGGTATTGAAGATAATATTACTTAAATGAATTTTTTTTTAGAGAATGGGACAACCATTCAAGAATTAATTGATAGCGAGTAACGCCAGACATTAAATATTCACGCACTACAGCTAAAAGATTTAGGCTAAAAACAATATGCAACTCGGTAAACTGGAAAAAGTCCCGTTAAGAACGGTATGGACGGGTGAGGCGTCACACTTTACGCCTTGGCTTGCAAAAGAGGAAAATATCGCACTCCTCAGCGAAGAGATAAGCCTTGACTTGGAAGTACAGGCCCAAGAAGAACGCGTAGGGCCTTTTAGAGCTGATATACTATGTAAGGACACAACGTCTGAAGATCATTATGTGCTTATAGAAAATCAGTTTGAAAATACCGACCATAAACACTTAGGGCAACTGATGACTTATGCTGCGGGATTGAATGCCGTAACCATAATTTGGATTGCTGAAAAATTTACGGAAGAACATCGTGCCGCATTAGATTGGTTGAACCGTATCACTGATGATACTGTAGATTTTTTCGGGATAGAGATAGAATTATATAGGATCGGAGACTCGCAGCCCGCACCTAAATTCAATATGGTTTCCAAGCCCAACAATTGGTCGAAGAATATCAAACGTACCGCCGAAAGTACGCAGGTTACCGACACCAAGTTAAAGCAGTTGGAGTATTGGCAAGCCTTTAAGGAGTATTCGGAAACGAATAAAGCTTTATACCGCACCCAAAAGCCCTTACCCCAGCATTGGACAAATATATCGATTGGTCGAAGCCATTTTTTAATTCAGGCATATGCCAATACGCGAGACCATCGTATAGCAGTGGCATTGGTGATATATGGCCCAAATGCACTAGAAAACTTTCGCAAAATGAGGGAATTGTACGAACAGGGGTCGTTCCATGCCATTGGTACAGAATTGCAATGGGAGGAAAAAGAAGGAGGAAAGGAACATCATATTGTGATAAGGAAAGGTGATGAAGACCCGTTAAATAAACTGAATTGGCCTCAACAACATGAATGGCTTAAGGATAAGGTAGAAAAGTTTGTCAGGTATTTCCAAGAGAAGATTCGTTCATTATAACTTACCTCTTCCAAAGGCATTCTACTTATGAAGGCATTGTTTTGTTTAAGCTTAGAATCCTATCTATAAATCTTTTTCAACTCCTCGTCAACCTTAAAATCATAATCAAAGAGTGCTTGTGAAAACCCCATTTGACCTTCAAACATTGCCCTGTGCACTAGCATTTCTCTGTAATAATTTACAAAGCCTCCCTTTAGCCATATACTTATTACAGTTTCATCATTGCCAATGACATGACTTACATGGCTAACCCAGAACTGGTCTGTACCTAGTTTTGCCTTTAAAAACCGAAATTCACACGCTTCATGAAGTCTTGGTGTAACCGGAAGCCAAATAGTAAAGTTTACATTATCATCATAGTTACAAGCGTAAAACTCATGTTTAATTCCTTCTTCCTTAAATAGGTCCGGGCTGTCGCAATTCAGTTTGAGAATGTCATCATAGATTTCCCGCAACCACTTAGTTACTTTTGGGTAATTAAAGCCACTTGAATCAGATAAAGTTTTGACCTTTGTATTATTAGGCTGGCTTTTTAGAAAATCATTTGCCAAGAGCCATTCAAGGAACGCTTTATAAGGCTTATCGTTATTTTGTAGCAGTATGGCTGACCACTTCGGCATAGAAGATAGTCCTAAAATCAGTTCTCTGTTGTCGGGTTTGTAATGTATCTCCTTTTTTGCTTTTGTACGTGTCACACTGATAGCTTATATTCTAATTTACTATAAAATTATCGATATACGGTTAGCATTGATCCTAATAGTTTACGAACAATTGCTCTCAACACATAATACGGAGGTAGTCACTTTTTGTATCGGCAAATAGTTGCATCAAACTCAACCATTGAGGTAAACGGTTCCGGCAAGGTTTTGTTGCAATAAGTCTAAAAGTGCCCGACATGGAGGAATTGCAACATTCCCTTGAACTTGAAGACGATATATCCCTGCATAAAAAAGGGTGGATAGCCCAATATATAGGATGGGCTCTCTTTTCAATAATGCTGCTATTGGCCCTGCTGGGCCTGTTCGGCAACGGGCCGTTTAGTTACGTAACAAAATCGGTAGGAACAGGAACAGCGAAATATGAACGCTTTCTGCGTTTTGAATCGGAGTCTGAGGTCATCTTTCGACTTAACGATGCTGCCGACACCACTTATCTTATTATTCCCCAAACTTACTTTGATTATATCGATGTCTTAAGGATAAGTCCGCTACCCTTGAAAAGCGAAGCCCGGGGAGGGTATTTCGTTTACTCTTTCGTCACCAACGGAGGCGTAAATATCTATATAACGGTCATGGCTAAAAAGGCCGGCTACTACAACGGCAACATTATGGCCGGCAATAAAACATTCCCAATATCTCATTTAATATATCCATAGCATGAACCCGGTGATCAGAGGCGTTATAGTTTATTTGTTTCTCATGCTCATATTCAGGCTGAGCGGCAAACGCACGCTTGCCGAAACGACACCTTTCGAATTTGTGCTGCTGCTGATCATCAGTGAAGTGACGCAGCAGGCCTTGGTAGGAGAAGACTATTCCATCACCGCTTCTTTGATACTCATTCTCACGCTCGTAGGAACCGACCTCTTATTCTCATACATCAAGACCAAGTTTAAAAAATTTGAAAAGGTGACCGAGGGCGTTCCGCTGATCATTGTGGCCGAAGGAAAACCATTGAAAGATCGAATGGCCAAGAGCAGAGTAAGCGAAGAAGACATACTGGAAGCGGCAAGAAACCTACACGGTCTTGAACGCATGGAGCAGATAAAATATGCCGTATTGGAAATTGACGGGACAATATCGGTCATTTCAAAGGACGATCAATAATAACTATGATTAGCGCCGGTTACCGCGCTATTTATGGTTGTGTGAACTGTGATAGATGCACACCTCCGCCTTAGTTCATGTCCCCACGAACGGCCATCACAACTTATAACGCCAGCAATATCCAATAACAATAGTCCATCTTCATGAAGATGTAGAACAGCACGCAGGCCATGATGAACCGGCCTATGGAAATGCCTATTCCCTTAAGGGTGGTTAAAACGCTATGTTGCGGTGTGCTCATTGATGTGCATTGTGCGACGGGGCGACGCATTATAAAGTTACGGAAAACCACAATACGTTGCGCATTGCGCTATATCTGCCTACCTTAGCATAAATACATTACTTTGGATTTCATAGATTTTGACTTTGACGATGATTTGCTGGATGGTATAGAGGCCATGGGCTACACACACCCCACACCCATACAGGAGCAGGTGATACCCATCATCATAGACGGGAAGGATATAGTGGCCTGCGCACAAACGGGCACGGGCAAGACGGGTGCTTTCCTGCTCCCCATCATTCACAACCTGCTGATAAAAGACCATGACGCGCATGCCATCAACGCACTCATCATAGTGCCCACGCGCGAGCTAGCCATACAAATCACCCAGGCGTTGGAAGGGCTTACTTATTATACCGATATCAGCAGCATAGCCATTTACGGCGGCAGCGGCGGCGATGTGTTTGCCACGGAGAAAAAGGCGCTCAACACCGGTGCCGATATAGTGGTATGTACCCCCGGCCGCATGATATCGCACCTCAACATGGGCTACGTAAAGCTGGGCGGCCTAAAATACCTGGTGCTGGACGAGGCTGACCGTATGTTGGACATGGGTTTCTACGACGATATCATCAAAATAATATCGCACCTGCCCAAGCAGCGACAAAACCTGTTGTTCTCCGCCACCATGCCGCAGGGCATTCGCAAGCTGGCCAACCAGATATTGGTAAACCCGGAGGAGGTAAACATCGCCATATCCAAACCGGCGGAGAAAATCACCCAAGGTGCCTACCTGGTATATGAGCCGCAAAAGATAAAGCTGGCCAAGCATATACTTAAAGACGGCGGCTTTGAAAGCGTGTTGGTATTTTGCTCCAGCAAGCAAAGCGTAAAACAACTGACCGAAGAACTGAAGCGCGCCAAATTTTCTGTAGACCAGATACACAGCGATTTGGACCAAGACAAGCGCGAGCAGGTGCTGATAGACTTTAAAACCAAGAAGCTGAAAATACTGGTGGCTACCGATATCTTAAGCCGCGGTATACATATAGACGATATAGACCTCGTCATCAACTACAACGTGCCCAACGATGGTGAGGATTATGTGCACCGCATAGGCCGCACCGCGCGCGCCGCAAGCACCGGCACAGCCTATACGCTCATTAGCGAGGCCGAACAATTCAAGTTTCAGAAAATAGAAAAGTTGATAGGCAACACCGTACCCAAGCTAAAGGTACCCGATGAACTGGGCCCCGCACCCGAAGAAAAAGTATTTACAGACCGTCCTAAAAAGAAACGGAGATTTAAACCCGGTAATAACAACAGGAAGAAATAAAATGCACCGTGGCGGATAGCACCATCCTATCGTGCTATCCACTGCATGGGGTCTACCGCGCTGGATGAGTTGTTGGCAGATACCTTCCACAATTCAAAGTGCGTCATCGGCACATCATCATCGTTAAGCGTAGCCACGCCCAAAGGTTGTTTGGTCTTCACCTTATCGCCCTTCTTCACTCGCACATTCGCCAGCCTGGCATATACGGTAAAGTATTTACCGTGGTTCACGATAACGGTTTGCCCCATACCCGCTATATATATCACGGAGGTAACCTCTCCGTCGAAAACTGCACGCACCGCAGCATTGGGCGAGGTGTGTATCTCAATACCCTTATTATCCATCATCACCTTTTCTTCCAGCGCGTGCGGGTGCATACCAAACTGCTCGGCAAGAGAACCTTTCTCCACCGGCCAAGGCAGCTTACCGCGGTTCAGCTCAAAGTTGTTGGATAATGCGGCCACCTCGGGCGTAAGCGATAAGGCGTATGAAGGTGTTTCGGCTTTTGGCTTCGCCGGTTCCGCACGTGTAGGCCCAATGGCCGTGGGCGGAGGCTCACTTTTCACCACCACGCCCGATGACCCGGGCTTTGTGGCAGTTGCGCCGCCGGGGCCTTTGTTTGCATTGGCTGCGTTATATGCTTTGCGGGCTTCTTCTTCTCTTTTCTTCCTTTCTTCCTCTTCCGCTTTTTTACGGGCTATTTCTATCTCGCGGCGTATTACTTCGCGTATGGTGTTCTCCAGTTTTTTGGCCGCCTTGCGCTCTTTATCTATTTGGGCCATCAGTTGCTTTTCCTTACCCTTAAGTTCCTTCACCACACTGTTGGTCTCATTGGTTTCGCTTTGCAGCACGTTTTTCTGCTGCTCTTCGGTAGAGAGTAGTACGTCCTTCTCCGATTTCTGCTTGTTCAACACATCTATCTTCTTCACTATCTCTCCCTGTGTAATGCGTATACGGTCGGCCTGTTCCTTGCGATATTCGCGGTATTTTTTCAGGTAGCGTATGCGGCGCAGGGCATCGTTAAAGTCGTTGGCCGAAAAAAGAAACGCCAGCATGTCGTAAGAACTGCGGCTGCGGTAGGCATATCGTACCGATTGCGCGTAGCGCAACTTCAATGTTTCCAGGTTGCCGCGCAGGCGGTTCACTTCCCCTGCCGAGGTTTGGATGTTATTGTTGATTTGCGCTATCTCCTGGTTAATGTTGTTAATCAGCCTTTGCCTTTGGCGCAGTTTGTTTTGCAGCGCCTGCAATTGGCTCAGTGTGGCATTCTTATCTTTTTTGATATTGGCCAGCTGCTCTTCGGTTTCACGAATGGATGCCAAAATAGATTGGCGTCTTTTTTCAAGCTCCACACTGTTCTGCGCGTCTTGCGCAAACACCGGCAGCGATAAAAGGATACATATAAGGATTGCGAAAAGACGCATCAAGAAAGTCTGTTTTTTTGGCCGGAACAAAAATAACCAAATATCGCCCCCTACCTATACCCGTGCTTAGTTTTATGAGGATTTTAGAGTTTTTGCGGCAAAATGCACGGTAGTTTTTCTTATTGCCGCCTTATTATCCTTTCTTTGTTTAAAACAAGTACTTTTTATGCTGTATTCTATGACAGGTTTCGGTCGGGCGGAAGCGACCGTTAACGGGCGACAGGTAGTGGTGGAACTAAAATCGCTGAACGGAAAACAGTTTGAAGTGGTAACAAAACTTCCGCCCATACTTCGCCTTTACGAATTGGATATTCGTAACCTGCTGAACGGAATACTTATGCGCGGCACCATCGACCTCAACATATCCGTAAAGCACGACGGTGCCTCCAAGCCCATGACGGTAAATACGGATTTGGCAGTGTTCTATTACCAAAGCATGAAACAGATTTCCACCAAGCTGGGTATAGCCGAGGATAATATCCTGTCTACACTGATGCGTATGCCCGAAGTAGTGGCCGCCGAAACGGATGCCCTGCCCGAGCAAGATTGGGAAGAAGTAAAGAAACTGCTGGAAACGGCGGCCAACAACCTGATGCGGCACCGCAAAAACGAAGGCAGCGCCCTACACAAAGACCTGCACGAACGTATCAGCAGCATAGAAAGCCTGCACGAAAAAATATTGCCGATGGAGGCAGAGCGTACGGAGAAGATACGCACCAAGCTCATGCAATCGCTGAACGATTGGGCCGGTAAGGATATGAACGTGGATACCAACCGTTTTGAACAGGAGCTTATATATTATATAGAGCGCATGGATTTTTCGGAAGAAAAAACCCGCCTCACGCAACACTGTCAATATTTTCACACAACGGTGGAGCAGGAAGGAGTTTCCAAAGGAAAAGTACTGGGTTTTATATTACAGGAGATAGGGCGCGAGATTAATACGCTTGGCTCCAAAGCCAATCACGCGGGCATCCAACAAATCGTCATCAATATGAAAGACCAACTGGAAAAAGCCAAAGAACAAGTGCTTAATATTCTTTAATCGTATTTGGGGCGATGATGTAATTTTGCCCTTTAGTATATTCATGTTTAAACATTTCATCCTCGGTTCTCTGGTTGCCTGCACTCTTGTGGTTGCGGGTTGTATGTCTTCACCCTATTATCAGAAGGAATATCCCGTACCAAAAAACGAGTGGCAATACAATTATGTTCCCTCCTTCAAGTTCGAGGTAACAGACACCACGGCATTGTACAACATGTATTTTCTCATCCGCCATACGGATGCCTACCCTTACTCCAACATTTGGGTATGGGCCTACACCAAAAAACCGGGTGATACGGCTTTTCAAAAAACACGCATAGAAATACCCTTGGCCGAGGCTTCGGGCAAGTGGCTGGGGCGAGGCATGGGCGGTATATGGGAGCATCGTATGCCCATCACTCACGAAGGGGACAGTACCATACTGAACCGTAAAGGCAAATGGGAAATACGCCTGGAGCAAAACATGCGTGTAAACCCGCTGCCGGAGGTATTACAAGTGGGGCTGAGGGTAGAAAAGATTCAAAAGCAATAAGCCATGCGCCTTTTTACTTCCGTATACTTGTTATTGCTGGTGTATATCATAGCCGCACTGGTGTTTTGGGGTCTTAGCCTGCACAAGCAAAGCGGTAAGATATATGAGCAAGAACTACAATTGCTGGCCGCGGAAGTAGACAGCGCAGCGCAACCCGAGGCTTACCGCGCAAAGCTGTTGGAACTTGACGACAAAAAAGACCGCCGCAAAAGCCAGTATATAGGAGAGGGTTCCACGTTCCTGCTTATCATACTCATAGGTGCATCGGTGGTATATTCTTCCTTTCGCCGCAGCATACGCCTCAGCAAGCAGCAAAACAACTTTATGCTGGCGGTAACTCACGAGCTTAAATCGCCAATAGCCGGTATAAAGCTAAACTTGCAAACACTGGAGCGGCACCAACTGGATGAGGATAAAAAAGATCTGTTGGTAAAGCGCTGCATATCCGAATCGAACCGTTTGAACGAGCTATGCAACAACATGCTGATAGCCTCGCAAATGGAAGGACGGCAATATGTGGCCCTGAAGGAGAAAACCGATTTCACCGCGCTGGTGGAGGGTTCTTTAAAAGATTATACCCATCGCTACCCCGGCCGCATTATAGCAGGTGAAATAGCCGATACCACACTAAATGGCGATAAACTATTGTTGCAATTGGCTATAAACAATCTATTGGAAAATGCCATAAAATATACACCTGCCGATAAGCCCGTAACGGTAAGTGTAACGGTAAAAGGCAATATGGCCGTTTTGCAAGTGGCGGATAACGGTCCCGGTATACCCGACAATGAAAAAGGTAAAATATTCAATAAGTTTTACCGCATAGGTAGTGAGGCCACACGCAAAACCAAAGGTACCGGCTTGGGTCTTTACCTTACCTCAAAAATAGTGCGTCAGCACAAAGGCAAAATAACGGTGAAAGACAATGAGCCTTCGGGAGCGATATTTGAGATATGCCTGCCGTTAGGCGCTTAACCTACGGCCTCTTCCTCCACAAGTCCTTTATCCCAACGGAAAGTTTTACGATGATACGGTGATAAGCCGTGTTGCTTTATGCGCTCGCGGTGCGCCAATGTGGCATAGCCCTTATTGGTATGCCAGTCGTAATGCGGAAACTCGTTGTGCAGGCCAAGCATATACTCGTCGCGATGCGTTTTGGCCAATACGCTTGCCGCGGCAATGGATGCATAAAGGCCGTCGCCGCCGATAATGCATTGATGCAATACGCCAAAGTATGGGGAGAAGCGATTGCCGTCTATCAGCAGCAGACCCGGTTTGGTATGCAATTGGTCTACCGCAAGGTGCATGGCCTTGAACGATGCTTTAAGTATGTTGATGCGGTCAATCTCTTCGTGGTCTACCATAGCCACTGCCCAAGCCAGGGCTTTGCGCTCTATGATGGGGCGCAACTGTTCGCGCTCTTCTTTTGTAAGCTGCTTACTGTCATTGAGCAAAGGGTGGCGAAAACGTTCCGGCAAGATGACTGCGGCCGCAAATACCGGGCCTGCAAGACATCCCCTTCCGGCTTCATCGCAGCCGGCTTCCAGCAATTCTTTTTGGAACCTCAGTTTCAGCACTACTCCTTCGCTCTTAAAGTTTCTTAAAGGTAAAAACTTATTCGCCTGCCAGCAACACTTGCCATGCCTTTTCGGTTTCGCCGTGTTCCAGCAATTCTTTGGCATAAGCATGCAGCGCGTTGGTGCGCAGGGTCTCATCATCGCCCACTTCCTTCATGATTTGTGTAAGGCGATCGTCATACAGCATTTCGCCTACCACGGGTACCGATGTGCTGTTGCCCAAAATGCCCAGGTTATTGCCGGTAAGTATGGCGCTGTTCCTTATCCTTTCGGGCAGGGCATCGATACCTATACCTAGTTGTGTGTTGGGCTTTGGCACTTCGAATATGGCGCTGCCCGATGCGCGACAATAATAGTCGCCACCCATACGGGCTACGAGGTCAATTTTATTGGGGTCTATTTTTCCTTCTTCGTTCAGCACGCGGTCATCTATATGCATACACAGCACCTCGCATATCACCAGGTTGCCGGCACCGCCTTCCTGCCCTGTTTCTATCACCTGTGTTACTTTGCACTCTATGCTCACCGGCGATTCCTTTACGCGAAAGGGTTTCACCATATCCGAAGCCACGGGGGTGAAGCCCGATTTTTCAAATTCGTTTACACCCTTGGGGTATTCGCAACTGGCCAGGCTGGCCTGCTGCACCATATCATAGCTCACCACGTTTATCACCACCTCTTTATTGGCATACACGTTTTCCAGCGTGTGTTTCACGGTATTATCTCGCACACGGCGTGCGGGAGAAAATATCAATACCGGCGGCTTGCTGCCAAAAACGTTGAAAAAGCTGAAAGGAGAAAGATTAGGCACTCCGGCCTCATCTATGGTACTGGCAAAGCAAATGGGCCTTGGCGATACCGAGCCTAAGAGGTAAGCATGTAATTGCGCGGTCTTTATCTCCCCGGGTATAATCTTCATGTGTGCAAAATAATGGCGAAAACGGCTAAGAAGTTCAATTTATGAATAATGCCATATAAAAGCCTTTCGGAAGTAATCTAAAAAAAAGAGCAGCGTGTCAAAACACGCTGCGATTGCCGTTTACCTATGTTTACTCCTATGCTTCGAAATAGTTTTTATTAAGAAGCTGATGTAAAACTACATCACCGTTTTACACTTTAAAACTGCATCCGGACGAAACGGGAAGATTAATAACCGAAACGGGTGACCTACCGTTTACCCTTATCCATACGCCATATGTTAACAACTTGTGTATTTTATATTCCCATAATATCGGCATAACCTTGGCGTAATAATATAATGGGTAACTTTAGTATAACTAAAATATTTGGTCATGCTATGGAGAACCTTTAGCGGCGACCCGCTAAAAAAACCGGTGAAAAAATCGGTGGAAGAGGCGATAGTTAGAGAAACGGGGGCAGGCTACAAACTAAAGGTCTGTATCGGTACCGACTCACAGGTACGGGGTGCGGAAACAGAATTTGCCACCGTTATCGTCTTCCTCCGTGAAAAACACGGCGGTTTCATGTACATCTGCAACGAAAAAACACGTCAGAAATTTACCATCAAAGAGCGCATGCTTGTGGAAGTGGCCAAAAGCATTGAAATTGCTTACGAACTGTGCGACCTCTTTAACAAGTATGATGTGGATATGGAAGTGCATGCGGACATCAACACCAACCCGCAGTTCAAGAGCAATGAGGCCCTGCGGGAGGCCATGGGCTACATTCTGGGTATGGGTTTCGCCTTTAAAGCCAAGCCCGATGCCTTTGCCAGCAGCAGCTGTGCCGATAAAATTGTGAACTGAGGCACATATCTTTCTCTTTCTTTTTAAAAAGGCAACCGCTGCCTTAGTGCCTTTGTCACCCTAATACATACCCTCGTCAACGTTTGGCTATACACGGCATACCTTTTAAGGTCGCTTCCTGTCTGTTATATCGGTAAAATCGTTAAATTTACTATACCAAAGACCGCTTTAAAATAAACGCTGATGAGGCATTGCTACGCATTTTTTTTATTTCTCCTTTTATTGCCTGCCGTGGCGAGTGCACATTCCGAATATGGCTCAATAGAATTCATAGAAAACCGAGGTCAGTGGAAAGAAGGCTTTTTGTATAAGGCCCCAACCAATAACGGGGACGTGTACCTGGAGCGTAACGGTTTCACCTTTGTAATGGCTGCCGCCGAAAACGTTTCTAAGATAGATGCGGTGAAATTCGAGCGTCATGCGCAAGAGATACTACACTTCCACGCTTATAAAGTAATTTTTGAAGGTGCAAAAACAGATGCCAAAGTCACCGGCAGCAAGCCCCAACAGCATTATTACAACTACTTCCTCGGCAACGACCCCACACGCTGGAAATCGGAAATACACCCCAACCTGGTGGTAGACTATGAAAATATCTATAATAATATAGATCTGCACATAGCCACGGAAAACGGCAGAATAAAGTACGACTTCATTGTGAAGCCGGGTGCCAACCCCAACACCATCGTACTGAAATACGAAGGTGCCGACGGCCTCAAAATCCGCAATAAAAACCTACAGGTACTTACCTCGGTAGGCCCCGTGGAAGAGATGGAGCCTTATTGCTACCAATATATCAACGGTGAGCGCAAAGAAGTGCGCTGTAAATACCGCATAGACGGTAATAAGGTAAGCTATGACTTCCCCGACGGGTATGACAAAACACAAACACTGGTAATAGACCCCACCATCATTTTTGCCACTTATACCAAATCCACCGCCGATAACTTCGGCTTCACCGCCACTTACGACGCGCAAGGCAACATGTATGTGGGCGGTACGGTAAACGGCACGGGATATCCCAATGTAAACGGACATTTTCAAACCACCTTCAGGGGTGGCGGCAATACGGATGGCAACAACTATCCTACGGATATGGGTATCAGCAAGTTCAACCCCGCGGGAAATACCATGCTGTACTCTACCTACATTGGCGGCACCGAAAACGATCAGCCGCACAGTATGGTGGCCGATGCCAACGGCAACCTGGTGATAGCCGGCCGCACATACTCTACCAATTTCCCGCTTCAAAACTCCTACCAAGGCGCCAACGGTGGCAGTGCGGATATAGTGGTGGTAAAACTAAATGCCGCGGGTACGGGCTTAATCGGCTCCACCTACGTAGGCGGCAGCGGAGACGACGGTGTAAACATTTCCGCGGACTTCAGTGTGTTCAATTCCACGCTGAAACACAGTTATGCCGATGACGCGCGCAGCGAGGTGATACTAGACAATGCCGGCAACGTATACGTGGCTGCCAGTACCACATCTTCAAACTTCCCTAAGGTAAACGCCACACAAAACGCCATAGCCGGCGCACAGGATGCCGTTGTATTTAAGCTCAACCCATCCCTTAGCAATATGCTTTGGAGCACCTACTTGGGTGGCACCGGCGATGATGCGGCATACGTGTTGTCGCTCAACCTGTCTCAATCGCACCTTTACGTGGCGGGGGGTACGGAAAGCAGCAATTTCCCGTTGGGCAGTGCCGGACTTTGGGGCACCTACCGCGGTGGTATCACCGACGGCTTTATCGTAAAGTTTGAGAACGGAGGAAGCTATTCCAAAGTGCGCGGCACATTCATAGGCGCCGGCGATTACGACCAGTGCTTTGGGGTGCAGGTAGATTTGGATAATGCCGTTTACGCTATGGGTAATACGTTGGGCGGTACCTTCCCGGTAAGCGCGGGTGTGTACTCCAATGCCAATTCCAGCCAGTTCATCATTAAGCTCGACAGTAACCTGTCAAGTTCCGTATACTCTACCGTATTTGGCTCCGGAACTTCAAGCAGCATTAACATATCCCCCGTGGCCTTCCTGGTAGATACCTGTCAAAACGTATACATATCGGGCTGGGGCGGCAATCTTACGGGTAGTGGCGGTTCCACCAACGGTATGCCCGTTAAACTGGGCAACCCGCCACCGCCAAGCATACTCACCGGCAGTACCGATGGTAGTGACTTTTACTTCTTTGTACTGTCTAAAAACGGAACGGGACAACTGTTTGGCGGCTTTTACGGAGGCAGCGGCGTGCGCGAACACGTAGACGGGGGCACCAGCCGTTTTGACCGCAACGGCGTGATATACCAAGCCATCTGCGGCGGATGCCCGGGCAACTCCAACACACCTACTACAGCCGGCGCTTACAGCCAAACCAACGGCAGCACCAACTGCAACCTAGTAGCCCTGAAGGTAGCTTTCAATCTTGGCGCCGTACAGGCACAGGCCAAAGCCAACCCTGATACCACGGTATGTGTAGGTCAACCGGTGCAATTTGGCAATGGCTCGGCCAACGCGGTTACCTATAGCTGGACATTTGGCGATGGCGGTACCAGCAACCAGTTTCAGCCAACGCACGTGTATAACACACCGGGTACATACAAAGTGCTGATGGTGGCCTACAACCCCGATGCCTGCATAGTGCGCGACAGCGTGGAACTGACGATAATAGTAGACACCAACAATATCGAAAGCTTGTTTGACCTTGTGGTAACCGATAGTTGCGACCCCTATAAAATAACGCTCACCAACCAATCGAAATACGGCAAAACACCTGCCAACGCCACCTTTCAATGGGATTTTGGCGATGGTACCAACTCCACTGCTACATCACCCGCAGGCCACACTTACACCGTTGGCGGCACGTATGATGTGCGGCTTATCATGACAGACCCTTCCGCCTGTAACTCCCCCGATACTGCAATTAAAACGGTGAGCTTCAACAGCGTGAACGTAAAAGCGGCGTTCCAAACGGGAGATGTGTGCCAAGGCGATACCGTTTTCCTCAGCAACAACTCCACCGATGCACAAAGCTATCTGTGGACGCTGAACGATACGATAACAAGTAACGATATAACTCCGCGATATGTGTTTGACAGCGTGGGCACTTATAAAGTGAAACTTGTGGCCACAAACCCGGCATCTTGTAACAAGGCCGATTCGGTAGAGAAAACCTTTAATGTAAACCCCGCACCGGTGGCCAATTTTACACATGCGCCCATTATCCCGGAAACAAACGTTCCCATCACCTTTACCAACCGCTCTACCGGGGCCGATTTGTATAACTGGAATTTCGGGGACAACACCGGCTCATCGGAAATGAACCCCGTGCATTTTTATAAGCGTACGGGCGACTATAACGTATGCCTTATATCCTCCAACAAATATGGCTGCTCAGATACCATTTGCCGACCCGTATCGGCGGACGTGTTGCCACTGGCCGATATTCCAACAGGTTTCAGCCCCAACGGAGACGGCGTAAATGATGTGCTATACGTGCGCGGCGCAGCCATAGAAAGCGTGGACCTGAAAATATTTAACCGCTGGGGAGAGTTGGTTTTCCAAACCACCGATATGGCCATAGGCTGGGACGGAAGCTATAAGGGTAAACAGCAGGAAATGGAAGCTTACGCCTTTGTATTAAACGTTATCTTTATCGACGGCAGTACCCTGCACAAAAAAGGAAACGTAACACTACTGAGATAACCTATGAAGAAACTAACAGCCATATTAACCTTAGCCTGCCTGTTTTGCTGCAAGGGTGTTTCGTTCGCACAGGGGTTGCACTTTTCGCAATTTTATAACGCGCCCATGTTGCTGAACCCCGCAAACACGGCCCTGATGAGTGAAAACGATTATCGCATCGGCATCAACTACCGCGACCAGTGGGCCAGCATTCCGGTTCCATATAAAACCATATCGGGCTTTGCCGATTTTCAGCTTTTTCACCAAGACGAGTTGTCCAATAACTGGTTGGGCCTTGGTGTGGCATTTTTTAACGATAAAGCGGGTGACGGGCAACTGGCACTCACAAAAGCACAATTGGCTTTGGCCTATCATATACAGATGGGTGAAGTAAGCATGCTGTCGGCCGGGCTGTATGGCGGCTATGCGCAGCGCAGCATAGATTTCAATAAACTTACTTTCGATGCTCAGTGGGACGGTTTTACGTTTAACACCTCAATGGCCAATGGCGAGAAAGACAACATAGCCAAAACCAACTTCTTGGATGTGGGCGCGGGCATCAATTATGCCTATTTCCCCAATGAGGCCGTGTATGTGAAAATAGGTGCGGGAGTGGCACATGTAAACTCTCCCAAAGAATCTTTTTACGACTTGGAAAACACTATAGGAATGCGCCCGATAGCCACCGCAGACGGGCTTTTTGTAATGACAGAAACGTTTACGCTTAATCCCTCCGCATACTTTACCATGCAAAAAGGTGCCTACGAATTACTTTATGGCACGCAATTATTATTCTACCTGGCAGGCAAAGACCAAAACACCACGCAACTCATCCTCGGCGGTTATCACCGATGGAACGAGGCGGTGGTGGGTGCCTTCGGTATACGTTTTGGGGGCTTTAAGGTGATGACCAGCTACGACTTTACAATGTCGAAACTCAGCCCCGATAACAACGGCAACGGAGCATTGGAGTTTTCGCTGATTTACATGGGCAATTATGGCCAAATGAGCAGAAACTATCGCTCGGCAAATTGTCCGCGCTTTTAACAAAAGATTGCATATAAAATCAAGTAATAGGTTATTACATTTGACCCGTTATATCTGAGTTATGGAAAAAGAAAAATTCAAAGTACTATTAGTAGAAGACGATACCAACTTCGGACAGGTGCTTAAAAACTACCTGGAACTGAACGATTTTGTTGTGGAACTGGCCCGCGACGGCATACTTGGCCTCGCAGCCTTCCGCAGAGAAAAGTTTGATATATGCCTGTTGGATGTGATGATGCCCAACATGGACGGCTTTCAACTGGCAGAAGAGATACGCAACGTAGACCCCGAAATACCCCTGTTCTTCCTCTCCGCAAAAAGCATGAAGGAAGATATCCTCTCGGGCTACAAACTGGGTGCCGACGACTATATCACCAAACCTTTTGACAGTGAAGTGTTGCTGCACAAAATAAAGGCGATACTGAAACGCAACCAGGAATTGCAGGAAAAGCAACACGCCCAAGTAGAGTTTACCATAGGCGGATACCACTTCAACAGTAAGCTGCGTACACTGGCGCACGACGGGCAAACGGTTACGCTTTCTCCCAAAGAGAACGAATTGCTGCTGATGCTTTGCGAGTATAAAAACGACCTGTTGCCGCGCGATGCCGCATTGAAACGTATATGGGGCAGCGACACTTACTTTAACGGCCGCAGTATGGACGTATACATAGCCAAGCTGCGTAAATACCTTAAAGAAGACAGCAGCGTGGAAATCGTGAATATTCACGGTAACGGGTTCCGCCTTGTGGCTCCGGAATAACTTAATAACGCATTTATATTTTAAGCGCCGGGTGTTCATCCGGCGTTTTTTTGTGCTAATTATCGTTGTTCTACGGCTTTAAAGCCTGAGTACGGCTAACCTGGCAATCAATCTTATTAAAATCCCGTATCGGTCATGCGCACGGCTTCGGAGTTTATCTGCTTGCCAAAGAAAGTGGTGGCATGCGCGTCAAAATCTCCGGTATCGCCCGTGGTATAAAAGCGCGCGGTACCGTTTCGGGTAATTTGTGCGGCCATCTCGGGGTGGCGCTGCAAGTAATCTTTAAGGCTTAGCGATACAATATCTCCCTGCGACACGATGTTTACTCCCGCGGGCAGGTATTTTCTAATCTTATCTATCAGCAGCGGGTAATGCGTACAGGCCAGTAATACGGTGTCAATGTCGGTTGATTGGGCGTTAAGCTCGTCTATGTATTTTTTTACCAACGCATCTGCCGCCTCAGTATGATGCTCATTGTTTTCTATCATACGCACCCAATTGGGGCAGGCCTGCTGATAAACCGTTACTTCGGGGTATATCTTATGTATCTCTATCGGGTAAGAACCGGATGTTACCGTGCCTATGGTACCCAACACGCCCACATGGTTGCTGTGGGTATAGTTGCCTATCACCTCTGCCGTGGGGCGTATCACGCCCAATACGCGCTTATCTGCGCCCAATCGGGGCAAATCATTATGCTGTATGGTACGCAGTGCCTTTGCCGATGCCGTGTTACAGGCCAATATCACCAAGGGGCAACCCATGGAGAAAAACCACTCCACACATTCCAGCGTATATCGGTACACGGTTTCGAAAGAGCGGTCGCCATAGGGCGCACGGGCATTGTCGCCCAGGTATATATAGTCATACTCCGGCAGCTCGGCAATAATGGATTTGAATACCGTAAGTCCGCCGTAGCCTGAGTCGAATATACCTATGGGGTGCGCAGGTTGCATCAATACAAAGATAGTTGAGACCGATTGCTTTATCGAACTATAATATTATTTTGAGACAAACAATCCCTATGAATAAAAATATTATCGTACGCATAACAAATATGGTGGGTATGGCGTCCATCATCTTGTTGATCTATTGGGTTTTTACTTTCATCTCTATCGAGGTTTTTGGGTTTAAGGTTTTCAAAGAAAATCTAACCGAATCATTTTACATGAGCATTCTGGGCATTCTTGCACTAATGGCAGGGGCGTTAATGATGAATGTTATGATGAATCTTACACGCATAGCGGAGAAGTTCAATACAGAAAGTGCTCCACGGACAACCAAAACTTCAAAAAGACAGTTGTTGCTGTTTCTATTAAGTTTTCCTTTACTTTTTCTTTTGCTCTATGTAGGCGATGTACTCTCGGCAAAAAAGAAAGAGGCTTATTTAACTGCCGCTGCAGGCAAAGTCATAGCCGACTATAAGGTACAAGTGACTGAACTTACCGAATATAAGTTCAATAAGCAATATCTAAAGAAAGCAAGTGAGATATTGGAACTATTGTCCGCAACGGAAGAAAAATTCCCTGAAATATTAGTAATAGTTCCCGACACGGTAAGTAGTGCCAAAGTATTTCTAGGCATAACGCAACGCTACTATGTCGCGAACGACACCACAACGCCCGATAAAAAGGATTTTATATTTGCATCCTCTAAAGAAGAAAAAGAATACCTCTCAGAAGTTTTCAGAAGCAACGTCAGCAAGCCCAGATTCTCTAAACACAACAGCAAGATAGAGCTATACTACCCTTACGCTTACAACGGACGAATGATTGTTCTGTATTTTACCGACTATCAACGTTATGGCAAATTCGGAAGTTAATTGATCTTCCGACATTACGCTTCCAACACATTTGCATGCAGTGAATAGCGCCATCACAACCTCTCCACCTTTGAAGGAACTTTTTTGGGTACGGTCTTGCCTTTCTTTGCGGGGGGTACCGTGCTCTTTTTCGCGGGTTTGGGTTCCACGGCCACAATGTTGTAAGAATAGTATACGGATGTGGTATCCCAAGGGGCTGATTGGGCAAACAACTTCAGCCGCATATCACTGTTATCACCCGCTTTTACGGGTACTTTGGTAATAACACTACGCTTATGTGCCCTATAATTTATTGCTACCACATATAAGCCGGTGTCAACCTTCGGCGTGGTGAATTTTCCTTGTGCATCGGTAATGGTAAAGGCTTTTATCTCTTCGCCGAGTAATACGGACACTTCCACACCCTTCAGCGGCAGTTCCTCGTTGTTAATGACCACACCCGAAACCGTTCCCGTAGTGTCTTGTCCGTAAGCCGCGCCTGCAAACAGCAGGCAAATCGTCCATAAAGCCTTCATATCGTCGTTATATTATTTATTTATTATAAACGGCAAAAAGATGATGCCGGTATTTTTCGCGGTGCGATATTATGTTAAAGTGGGCGATATTCAGTCATATTCCTGACATTTTAGGTGTAAAACCGGTTAACTTTGCATCAATTATGAGTGAAGTTGTGACGCCCCCGGCCCCTCTTACGGCCAAAGATTTTGCAACCGACCAGGAAGTACGCTGGTGTCCCGGTTGTGGCGACTATTCGATATTAAAACAAGTACAAACTATATTGCCGCAAACCGGCATTCCCCGAGAGAATATCGTTATTATCTCGGGCATAGGATGCAGTTCGCGGTTTCCGTACTATATGAACACCTTCGGGATGCACTCCATACACGGGCGCGCCACGGCCATAGCCTCGGGGCTGAAGGCCACACGCCCCGAGTTGAGCGTATGGATAGTGACCGGAGACGGCGATAGCCTGAGCATAGGCGGCAATCATACCATACACTTGCTGCGCCGCAATTTTGATGTGAACATACTGTTGTTCAACAACCAGATATATGGCCTTACCAAGGGGCAGTATTCGCCCACATCGGAGCAGCATAAAATAACCAAGAGCACGCCGGTAGGCAGCCTCGACCATCCGTTTAATCCTCTTGCGTTGGCCTTGGGTGCCGATGCCACCTTTATAGCCCGCAGCATGGACCGCGACCCCAAGCACCTGCAACAAATGTTGCTGCGCTCCAACGGACACCACGGCGCATCGCTGCTGGAGATATACCAAAACTGTAACATCTTTAACGATGGCGCTTTCGAGATATTTACCGAAAAAGCCAGCAAGCCCGAGGAGGCCTTATTCCTGGAACAAGGGCAACCGCTGCTGTTTGGTGCCGATAAAGGTAAAGGTGTGCGCCTTGACGGACTGAAACCCGTAGTGGTGAACCTTGCCGACGGTTACAGTGCCGACGACCTTTGGATACACGACGAAAAAGACTTCTTTAAAGCCCAGATACTTACCCGCTTCTTCGACAACCCGGCCATACCCGGCCATATGCCGCGCCCCTTCGGTGTGTTCTTTAGCATGGAACGCCCCACTTACGAGGAGCAAATGAGCTTGCAGATAGAGGAAGTGCTGGCCTCCAAAGGCAGGGGTAACCTCGATGCACTGTTGGAAGGAAAAGAAACCTGGGTTATAGAATAATTATAATGCGCAATTGCTCAATGGCGCAATTACTCAATTGAGCAACGTTTTGTAATATTAAGTTTTGAATAACTGATATGGCAACTATGGCATTGAGCCGTTGAGCTATTTCGCAATTGAGCAATTAGATTGGGGTCTTTAAAAAAACTTGCGGGACAAACCATGTGGTACGGTGTAAGCAACATCGCCGCCCGCCTGCTTACCTCCCTGCTCACCCCATACTTTACCTACACGCTTACAAGCGCACAGGGCCAAGTTGCCTTCGGACAAAACGGTTTCCTCTACGCCATCTTCCCCATTATGAATGTGCTGTATACCTACGGCATGGAAACGGCGTTTTTCAGGTACAGCACAAGCGAGGATAACAAGAAGTTGTATAACACACAGGTTACCTCCATGCTGGTGACCACACTGTTTTTTACCACCCTGCTGCTGGTGTTTCGCAAACCCTTGGCTGCCTTTGCCGTATTGGGAGAGCATACCGAGTATGTGGGTTGGTGCGCGGCCATTATAGCTTTGGACGCCCTATCTGCCCTGCCTTATGCCCGCCTGCGCAAAGAGAACCGCCCGCGCAAATATGCGCTTACCAAAGTGGCGGGCATTGTGGTGTATGTGGGAAGCATCGTATTCTTCTTCAGCTTTGGCGACAATGTGGCCGCAGCCAACCCCGGCAGTGCCTTTGCCAATTGGTATAATTACCATTGGGGCATAGGCCTGATGCTGTTTGCCAACATACTGCAATCGGCGGTAACCTTGCTGCTGCTGTTTAAAGAACTGGCCGACTTCCGCCCCCGGGTTGATAAGCAACTGCTCACCAAAGTATTGGCCTACGGTTTCCCCATACTTATTACGGGTTTTGCCGGCACCATAAACGATACGCTGAACCGCGTGATGTTTCAGAAACTATATCCCGGTACGGATACGGAATCGCTGCGGCAACTGGGCTTTTATAATGCCGCGGTAAAGCTGGCCGTGATGATAAACCTGGCGATACAGGCTTTTAAAATGGCTGCGGAGCCTTTCTTCTTTTCCATTTCCAAAGAGCAGGGCGCGCAAGCCACCTATGCCCGGGTAATGAAGTGGTTTGTGATATTGCTGGCGCTGATGTTCCTAAACGTGACGCTGTATATGGATGTATGGAAGCTTTTTGTGGGCGAGTATACCCAAGCCTTGGACGTGGTGCCCGTACTGTTGCTGTCTTATGTATTCCTCGGCATTTATTACAACCTTACGGTATGGTATAAGCTCACCGATAAAACGCGCTATGGCATGTATATCATGCTCATAGGCTCGGTCATCACCATAGTGTTCAATTGGGCGCTGATACCCGTATGGGGCTACCATGCCTGTGCCTGGGGCACGCTGCTGTGCTATACCGTAATGATGTGGCTGTCTTACGCATGGGGCCAAAAGCATTATCCCATCCCCTACGCTACGGGCAAGCTCCTTTCTTATTTGGGCGTGATGCTGTTGTTCTACTTCCTGCAGTATGGCATTAGCATGGTGGTTGATTCGGTTGTTATACGCATAGCCACCGGCACCGTGCTGTTTGTGGCTTATCTCGCTTTCGTATTCCTGCGCGAGAAAGGAGAATTAAAGTCTTTCCCCGTTATAGGGAAGTACATTAAAACCCCTAACCCCTAAAGGGGAAATACCATAGAGAAGTAAACAACTTACTCCTCATTCCTTACTCCTTGTTACTAATGATTATGCCAATAACTCACAAGGCTTCATGCCTGTGGCCTTTTTAAAGGCGGTACTGAAGTGGGAAATGCTGCTGTAGCCCAAGGTGTTGGCTACATCCGACACGGAATGGCCGGGCATTTTAAGCAGGTCTTTGGCTTTTGCGATACGCAGTTCCTGTTGGTACTCATGTATGGTTTTACCTATTAACGCCTTAAAGCCTTTTTTCAGGTAACACTCGTTCATGGCCACTTTGCGCGACAGTTCTTTGATGGTATAGGAGCGGTCTATGTTATCCTCTATAATGCGGCGGGCATCCAGCACCTTTTCGCGTTCGCTGTCGTGTGCCAAAAACCTACACGCCGGTACGGGGCAGGCGGTAAACGGCATTTTTACACATTCCAAAGCACGACGCAGGAGGTGCAGCACCAGTTCGGTAATATGCAGCGCCGGTGTAAGGGCATCGGGCGTTTTCATGCCGCGGAATTGCTCCAGCAAAGCATTGCTTTGCGCACAAACGGTAAACTGCTGTTCCGTTACCTTGTCGAAACGGAAAGGTATATCCTTCTGTATCAGCGCAAGGGGGTATTGCTCAAAAAAGTCGGGGTGAAAATCCACGCGGAAGATTAACGCGCGTCCCGGCTCCTCGGTATACTGCAAGTAAAGCAGTTGCAGGTAAAATTGTCCGTCGGCAATGGGGAAAAGGTTAAGTCTTGCATGCTCTTCCTGCCAAGGCTCGTCTTCAAAATCTATCTCCGTCCACTCGGCCCTCACCAGGCTGTTTACCGGTATGGGCATAGTGCTCATCACCCGGGCTTTGCGGCCCAGTACCCGCTCTATGGAGAGATCGGTTTGGATGTTCTTTATGTCCGTAACGGCTGCCATCGGATTTTTAAGATAGCAAATGTACGTAAAACCGGCTGCTCCGGCCATGTTTTAACGGTTTGGTAACCCGGTATAGAAAAGTATAGCGGGTTATGTCATTAGAATGTCATGCCGAGCACCAAATTAACCGTAGTAGCCATGCCGCGAAACACTTCACGACTTTGTACCAAGTCGATATGATTATAATATTTTACTTCAAAATAGTTCTGCGACATTGATTCAACTTTACGCTGTATTTGCAGCCCAATGTTATACCGTTTTATTTTTTTACTCTTCGATGAGATGCCTGTACCTAGGTATATATATGTCAGTAGTGTTCGCCCTGATACTTTGGGGTCAAGATTACCGAAAAAACCATATCGCTCCATATTCATGCTCATATACCCTATATAGCTTTTCTCGATTGAGGCTTGAACGTCATACTGTTTTGAAGACAGATACACATGATATAACCCCCCCAAACGCAATTCCGGGGTAAATAAACCTTTAGGTTTCAACCGGTAACCTACATTAGCCTCTAAATCGGCATAGGTTATCACGGCATAGAAACGATATTGCTCGCCTAAGATTTTTGGAGGGAAAAAGCCGTATTCATTAAAAGGATAATTGACGTTAGCCTCGTACCATTCGTATCCCAAATTGATACCGCCGGACAATAAAAATCCTTTCTTGGTTACTCTGGTATAATTGCCGCCTACCGATTGGTGTAGCGTATTCTTTATATCAACAAAATTAGCGCCGCCCTCCCTATGTATATCATCCTTATTAAATAATAAACCGGTTTTTAGATTAGCATTGAACTCGTTGGCTGATTGCCCAAAAACCGAACAGGGTGCCAAACACAACAACAGCACCAAAAAACTTTTGAGGGTTTGCATAGATTTCAAAAATATAAAAAATAATAATCACAGCGCCGTTCCGATTTGCGGTGCTTGGGATTCCACAGGTTCGGAAATTCTCACGAATTGAGCCACCGACAAATTAAGTATTGCGTTATTATACAATTATCTTTGCACCCTATGTTGAAAGCAAGCGAAATAAGACAACAATTTCTCGACTTTTTTAAAAGTAAAGGCCATATCATAGTTGCTTCCGCACCCATAGTGGTAAAGAACGACCCAACACTGCTGTTTACCAACGCGGGTATGAACCAGTTTAAGGATTACTTTTTGGGCAACAAGCAAACCACCGATACCCGCGTGGCCGATACCCAAAAATGCCTGCGCGTAAGCGGTAAGCACAACGACTTGGAAGAAGTGGGCGTAGATACCTACCACCATACCATGTTTGAAATGCTGGGCAACTGGAGCTTTGGCGACTATTTTAAGAAAGAGGCCATAGAATGGAGTTGGGAGCTTTTGACAGATGTATACAAAATACCCAAGGACCAATTATACGTAACCGTTTTTGGCGGAGATGCCGCCGAGAACCTGCCCATGGACCAAGAGGCTTACGACTTCTGGAAGCAATACATAGCCGAAGACCGCATACTTATGGGCAACAAGAAGGATAACTTCTGGGAGATGGGTGATACCGGACCCTGTGGCCCTTGTAGCGAAATACACGTAGACTGCCGCACGCCCGAAGAGCGCCAAGCCACCGACGGCAAGGCGCTGGTAAATGCCGACCACCCGCAGGTGATAGAAATATGGAACAACGTGTTTATGCAATTTAACCGCCTGAAAGACGGCAGCCTGCAACCGCTGCCCGCCATGCATGTGGATACCGGTATGGGGCTGGAGCGCCTGGTGCGCGTGCTGCAAGGCAAACAAAGCAATTACGATACCGACCTGTTTAGCGGTACCATTGCCGAGATAGCCCGCATTACGCACAAAACTTACGGCGGTACAGACAGCAAGCAGGATATAGCTTTCCGCGTACTGTCTGACCATATACGCGCCATAGGCTTCACCATTGCCGACGGCCAATTGCCCTCTAACACGGGTGCCGGTTATGTGATACGCCGCATCCTGCGCCGCGCCGCACGTTACTATTATTCTTACCTCGATTATAAGCACCCGCTGCTCACGCAACTGATGCCCGTACTGGCCGAACAGTTTAAAGACGTGTTCCCCGAGTTGCACAAGCAAATAGACCTGGTATGCAAAGTGGTGAAAGAAGAAGAAGAAGCTTTCTTGCGCACGCTGGATAAGGGGCTGAAAAAGATAGACGATATCATTACCGAAACCAAAACGCAAAGCACCTCCGTTATCAACGGTCGCTCGGCTTTTGAGTTGTACGATACCTACGGCTTCCCCATAGACCTTACCCGACTTATAGGCCACGAAAACGGCCTTGAAATAGACGAAGCGGCTTTTGAAGCAGAGATGAAGCAGCAGAAAGAGCGCAGCCGTGCGGCCACCGCTTTGGATACCGAAGACTGGGTGGTACTTAAAGAATCGGGAACCAAATTCATAGGTTACGACAGTGTGGAGGCTCAGGCCAATGTAACCCGCTACCGTAAGGTAAAAGCCAAGGGCAAAGAATCTTACCAACTGGTATTGGATACCACGCCTTTTTATGCCGAAAGCGGCGGACAGGTGGGCGATACGGGCGAATTGATATTCCCCAACGAAACCATACAAATCGTAGATACCAAAAAGGAGAACGACCTGATTATACACTTCTCCGAGGTGTTGCCCGCCAACCCCGAAGCACCCGTGCTGGCGAAAATAGACTTGGCCAAACGCGCCGATACCACCATACACCACAGCGCCACGCACCTGCTGCACGCGGCTTTGCGCAACGTGCTGGGTACACATGTGGCTCAAAAAGGTTCATTGGTAAACGAGGAGCACCTGCGTTTCGACTTTTCGCATTTTGCCAAGGTTACCGATGAAGAGATAGCGCGCATAGAAGCATTGGTAAACGAGAAGATACGCGAGAACGTACCGGTGGTGATAAAGGAAATGCCGAAGGAAGAGGCGATAGCAATGGGTGCCATGGCCCTGTTCGGCGAAAAATATGCCGATACGGTACGTGTGGTGGTGATGGACCCCGCTTACTCCATAGAGTTGTGCGGCGGTACGCACGTAGGCAGCACAGGTCAACTGGGCTATTTTAAGATAAAGCACGAAACGGCCGTGGCCGCAGGTGTGCGCCGTATAGAAGCCATAAGCGGCAAAGCCGCCGAAGCCTATGTAAACGAGCACCTGAACCTGCTGCACCAAATAGGCGCCGCGCTTAAAAACGCCAAAGACCCGCTGAAAGCCATAGAAAAGCTGCAAGACGAGAAGGCCCAACTGGAAAAGCATGTTGAAGCATTGGAAGCCCGCCAACTGGTGGCTGTGCGCAACGAGTTAATGCAGAAAGACCAAATCATCAACCAAATCAGCTTTATAGGCGAAACGGTGCAGGTAAGTTCTGCCGACGCGCTTAAAAAGCTGTGCATGGATGTGAAACACCACCTGAACGACCATGTGATTATCTTGGGCAGCAATATAGACGGCAAGGCTTTTGTGGCCGTGGGCGTGGCCGATACCGTGGTGGCGGCCAAAGGCCTTGACGCAGGCAAAATCATAAAAGAGCACATTGCCCCGCTGATAAAAGGCGGAGGCGGAGGTCAAAAGACACTGGCCACCGCAGGCGGGCAAGACGTAAGCGGACTGGCCAAAGCCATAGAGGCCGTGAAAGGGCTGCTCTAAATAAATGTTTCAGTCATTTTCATCCCGAAACTTTGGGGATAATCGTCTGCCCGAGTTTCGGGATTTATTTTTCGGCTTGGTGCCGCATCCATACTGCAAAGGTTATCCTTTAAATATCCACAGGCAGTATAGAATTTCGGTAAACAACTATCTTTGTTTGTCAAACACACATAGTAAAAAATGCGTTTCATTGTATCCTCCACCGCTCTGCTGAAAAACCTCCAACAAATAGGGGGCGTTATCAGCGCAAACACCGTATTATCCGTATTGGAAGATTTCCTGTTTGAACTGAAAGGCAATACGCTGACCCTTACGGCCACAGACTTGGAAACGATGATGCGCGTGCAACTGGACGTGAACGACGCACAGGGCGACGGACGCATCTGTATTCCTTCAAAAATATTGCTGGAATACCTGAAAAATCTGCCCGAGCAACCTATTACCTTCAGCATCAACGAGCAAGACCTTTCCATAGAAATGTCGAGCGACGTGGGTAAGTATAAAATAGGCGGCGAAAAAGCCGATGATTTCCCCAAAGAGCCGGCACCCGGAGATACCACTTCTTTTACCATGCCTTCCATCGCCATGATAGAAAGCATTAACAACACGCTGTTTGCGGTAAGTAACGACACGCTGCGCCCCGCCATGACGGGTGTGTACTTCGAGCTGTCCAAAACCGGGCTTACTTTCGTATCTACCGATGCGCACCGCCTGGTACGCTTTACCCGCAACGATATAGAATGCCCCACGCAGGAAGGCTTTGTGGTACCTAAAAAACCGCTGCAACAATTGCGCGGCACATTGCCCGCAGACGAAACCATACTGCGCCTGTCTTATAACAGCAGTCACCTGTTTGTAACCACAGACCGCCTGAGCATGAGCTGTCGCCTGATTGACGCGCGTTTCCCGCCTTATAAGGATGTGATACCCGCAAACAATCCGTACAAACTCACCATCAGCCGTACCGACTTTATGAGCGCACTGCGCCGTGTAAGCATATTTGCCAACAAAACCACCAACCAGGTAGTGCTGGAAATTAACGGCAACGCATTGCAACTGAGCGCACAGGATATAGATTTCTCTTACGAAGGAAAGGAAACGCTGAGCTGCCAGTACAACGGCGAGGACATGAAGATAGCCTTCAACGCCAAGCTGATGATTGAAATGCTGAACAACCTGGACGGCGACGAGATACAACTGGAACTGAGCACACCCACACGCGCGGGCATCTTCAAACCCACTACCAATGCGGAAAACGAAGATGTGCTGATGCTGCTGATGCCTTTGATGGTAGGCGTATAGTCTTTGCTAAATTATATAACAGAAGCGCCCTGCAAATGCGGGGCGTTTTTTATTGCCAATTTTTACGGCCTGTCATTCTGAGCGAAGCGAAGAATCCTATAAAGAATGAAGGCCTCTGTATCGCACAAGATTCTTCGCTTCGCTCAGAATGACAGGAGTGTTTTGATGTACAGATTGCTTCGTTGTCCACAGGCCAACTCGCAATGACGGTATCCTTCGGTAATTGTATAAAAACCGGAGAAATGGCAGGTTACTTCATCAATATAAAGCTCTCCACATCTTTTTTCGTAATCATCTTATCGCTAAGGATGATGAGGCGCTCCACCACGTTGCGTAGTTCGCGGATGTTGCCCGTCCAGTTGTACTGTTTCAGTGCCTCCACTGCATCGGGTTCCATATCCTTTACGGGCTGCTTATAATCCTCGCTTATCTCCCGCATAAAATGCTCTATCAGCGAGGGTATATCATCGCGGCGATTATTAAGTGAGGGCACGTTGATGAGTATCACGCTGAGGCGGTGATACAAATCCAATCGGAATTTCTTTTCCTCTACCTCTTTCAGCAAATCTTTATTGGTGGCTGCTATTACGCGCACATCCACTTTTATCTCTTTGTCGCCACCCACGCGGGTTATTTTTCCTTCTTGCAAGGCACGCAGCATTTTGGCCTGTGCATCGTGGCTCATGTCTCCTATCTCATCCAGGAACAATGTGCCGCCACTTGCCTGTTCAAACTTGCCTATGCGCTGCTTTATGGCCGACGTAAACGAACCCTTCTCATGCCCGAACAATTCGCTCTCTATCAATTCCGAGGGTATGGCCGCACAGTTCACTTCTATCAGCGGTGCATCGGCACGGCTGCTCAGCGCATGTATTTGCCGGGCTACCAGTTCCTTACCCACACCGTTTTCTCCCGTCACCAATACACGCGCATCCGTAGGCGCCACTTTGGCTATGGTGGCTCTTATTTTTTGCATTTCGGCGGATTCGCCCACCATTTCTCCGCTGCGGGTAATACGCTTGCGCAATTGTTTGGTTTCCGCAACAAGGGATTTTTTATCCATGGCATTGCGTATGGTAATGAGCAAACGGTTAAGGTCGGGTGGCTTTGAAATGAAATCAAAAGCGCCTTTCTTCACCGCTTCCACGGCGGTTTCTATATTGCCGTGTCCCGATATCACGATGAAGGGAATGTCAGGCTTTAATTCCTTGGTTTGCTCCAACACTTCCATACCGTCGGTCTTGGGCATTTTTATATCGCAAAGTATGCAGTCGTAATTGTTCTCCTTAATCTTCCGGATGGCCTCGGCACCGTCTGCCGCTTCGTCTATGGTAAAGCCTTCAAAACTCAATATCTCCGACAGCGTGCTGCGGATAGCCCTTTCATCGTCTACTACTAAAATTGTTTGCGACATAAATTATTTCTTTACTTCTCCTTTACTATACTTTATTGTGCCTGCTGCTTTTCCGTCTTCGGTATATTGTTTCCAAACACCTTCTTTCAAATCGTTCTCATACTTGCCCTCGGCCTTCACCTTACCGTTGTCATAATATTCCTTCCATTCCCCGGTTTTGTTGTTGTTTTTATACATGCCCTTTTCGCTCACCTTGCCGTTGAGGTGATAAGCTATCGCTTCTCCCTCCAGGCTGCCCTTTACATAGTTGTATTCGGTGGCGGGTTTGTTGCCGTCTTCATAATACCATATGGTTTTGCCATGGCGTTCATCATCCAGGTAGGCACCTTCTTCCTGTTTCAGCGCCGCCTTGCTCCACTTAATATATTGCCCCGATTTTTTACCGTCCGTATACATCACCTCCTCTGCCAGCGGCCCGCGGTAGTTATAAATGCGTTTGGTACCGTTTAGCTTATCGTTTTTGTAATGCTCAACGTATTCAAATCCGCCATCGGCCTTCAGCACCATGTGTATACCATCTTTTTTTCCTTTATGGTATTCGGTTATTTCCGAAGGGTATTTGGACGAATGATATGCGGTCCAAGTGCCCTCGGCAAGTCCGTTTTCAAAATAACCTTCGCTTTCCAAGTGCGTGCCGTTCATCACTTGGATATATTCGCGATTACCGTCTTTGCTGCGCAACGTGTCTTTTTGCGCTAAAGCCGGCAATGCAGCAACGCCCGAAAAGACTAAAAAAAACAGAGTGGTTTTTTTCATTGTGTGTATGGTTGTAGTGTATGGTTTATAGCCCTAAAATAAGCAATGCGTGGGTAACGGGGAATTTATTGTGTTAAAAACCACACAAAAAAAAGCGGCAACCTTAGGTTGCCGCGCTGAATATAATGGCTGAGATTTACTGCTCCGCTATTGTTTTTTCATACACTTGCTGACCGCGGCCGTTGCGTTTTTCTTGTGCTTCTTTTGCGGCTTTTACAAAGGCTACAAACAAAGGGTGCGGATTTTCCACGGTGCTCTTATACTCGGGGTGGAATTGTACACCCACATAAAAAGGATGTTCGGCCAGTTCCACCACTTCTACCAGCCCCGTTTTGGGATTGATACCCGCGGGGGACATGCCGGCGTTCTCAAATGCCTCCAAAAATTCGTTGTTGAATTCGTAACGATGACGATGACGCTCGGATATATTGGTGGAGTTATAAATACCGGCTGTTTTGGAACCGCTGCGCAGCTCGCACTCGTAAGCCCCGAGGCGCATGGTACCGCCCATGTGGGTGATGCTTTTTTGCTCTTCCATGATGCTGATAACCGCTTGGTGCGTATCGGGATTCATTTCGGTAGAGTGTGCGTGAGAGAGGCCCAATACGTTGCGTGCAAACTCAACACAGGCCATTTGCATACCCAGGCATATCCCGAAGAAGGGGATATGATTCTCGCGCGCATAGCGTATGGCATCTATTTTTCCTTCTATGCCGCGGCTCCCGAAACCGGGCGCTACCAGTATGGCATCCAGGTTTTTCAGTTTTTCAACGGCATTTTCTTTGGTGAGGTATTCGGAATGTACGTTGCGTATCTCTACCTTACACTCATTCATGGCGCCTGCGTGTATCAATGCCTCCAAAATGGATTTGTAGGCATCTTGCAGTTCCACGTATTTGCCTATGAGGCCAATGCTTACTTTTGATTTGGGGTAGCGCAGCTTGTTTAGGAACTCCTTCCATTTGGTAAGGTCGGGCTCGGTGCCCATGTTCATGCCCAATTTTTTCAGGCATATTTCGTCCAACTTTTCGCGCATCATTTCCAGAGGTACGCTATATATGGAGTCTGCATCCATAGCCTCGATAACCGCGTCCTGAGTTACGTTGCAAAACAGGGCTATCTTGCGTTTCAGGTCTTTATACAGGGGTTCTTCCGTACGGCAAACCAGCACATCGGGCAATAAGCCGTGCTCGCTCATCATTTTTACGGAGTGCTGTGTGGGCTTGGTCTTCAGCTCTTTTGCGGCTTTAAGGTAAGGGATGAGGGTAAGATGCACCACGAGGCAGTTTTCATCGCCCATTTCCCATTTAAGCTGGCGTACCGCCTCTATATAAGGCAGCGATTCAATATCGCCTACGGTGCCACCCAACTCGGTAATTACTATATCGTAAGCGTTACCTTGACCCAAAAGGGTAATGCGGCGCTTGATTTCATCGGTAATGTGCGGTATTACCTGTACGGTTTTACCGAGGTAAGCGCCTTCGCGCTCTTTATTAATAACGTATTGATATATACGGCCCGTAGTTACGTTGTTGGATTGGGATGTGGGCGTGTTGAGGTAGCGCTCGTAGTGTCCCAAGTCCAAATCCGTTTCGGCTCCGTCGTCGGTCACGTAACACTCTCCGTGCTCATAGGGGTTAAGTGTTCCCGGATCAACATTGATATACGGGTCGAATTTTTGGATGGTGGTGCGGAAACCGCGTGCCTGCAAAAGTTTGGCTAATGATGCAGCTATAATTCCTTTTCCTAACGATGATGTAACGCCCCCGGTTACAAAAATATATTTAGTCATAACGTTCAGTTTTTGCAGACCGGTTATGCGCAGCTCTGGTATTACAATAAATTTTTTTGGATTGCTGTTGCGGTCACACAAAGATAGGAAATAATGCCGCAATTGAAAAAACGGCCTTTATAAGATTTCTTTTACGCGTTCGGGCGGACGCGCTATCAATGCCTTATCACCGTTCACTACAATAGGGCGCTCGATAAGCACAGGCGCGGCCGTCAATATATCGGGCCATTCTTCCTCCGTCACCTCCCTACCTTCATATTTTTCGCGGTACAGAGGTTCTGATTTTCGTACAATGTCAAAAGCTTTGAGCCCGAGTTTTTGCAGCAGGGATTTGATTTCGCCGGCAGTGAGCGGCTCCGCGAGATAATTCCTTACCTCGTGGGGCACGCCCGCTTCCCTTAATATTTCCAAAGCGGCGTTGCTTTTGCTGCATTCGCCGTTGTGCAGGATGGTAATCATTATGCGAATACCATTTCCTTTACATCATCGGCAATCACCAGGCGGCCCGCCGTTTTGGCTTTTATTTCTTCTATGGTTACGCCGGGTGCATACTCTATGCAACGGAAACCTTCTTCCGTCACATCAAACACCCCCAAATCGGTTACAATCTTTTTTACGCAACGCACACCGGTAAGCGGCAGCGTGCATTTGGGTAGCAGCTTGCTTTCGCCTTTGGGGTTGGTATGCTGCATGGCCACGATAATATTTTTGGCCGCCGCCACAAGATCCATAGCCCCACCCATACCTTTCACCATTTTGCCTGGTATTTTCCAGTTGGCAATATCACCGTTATCGGCTACTTCCATGGCGCCCAGCACGGTGAGGTCTACCTTGCCGCTACGTATCATACCAAAGCTCATGGCACTATCAAAGAATACCGAACCCGGAACGGTGGTAATGGTTTGTTTGCCGGCATTAATCAAATCGGGGTTTTCTTCTCCTTCAAAAGGGAAAGGCCCCATGCCCAGCAATCCGTTTTCGCTTTGCAGCACTACGTTTACCCCTTCGGGTATATAATTGGCCACCAGTGTGGGTATACCGATACCGAGGTTCACATAAAAACCGTCTTGCAGTTCTTGTGCTATGCGTTGCGCTATTTGTGTTTTATCAAGTGCCATGTTACTTATTTTAATGCGGCAATGCGATAATATGGCAATGCGGCAATTGTGTTATTGTTTAGTGTTTTTAATTATTGCGTTCAATAAACGCATTACTTCGTCAAGTTTATCTCGCACCGCAGGGTCATAAAAATAATCATCCGATTGTTGACACAAGTAAAGCCAATACCATGTTTCATGTGCCTCTTTGTCTGCTATCTTCAGCTTATGAATAAAATCAGCTCTGCTTTCTGCACTTTGCGCTTCAATTATAGAGGCCCCGACACTTGTCCCGCTTCTTAGGATTTGCTTGGCTATGGTGTACTTTTTATCATCTTCCAACCGCTTGACAAACTTTATAACTATTAATGCTAATTCTACAGAATGTCTTACTACCGGATTATCCTGATACTCCTTACGCATAAGCTAATTAATTCCGTAATTGTCGCATTATCGCATTGTCATATTGCCGCATTCTCTTATTTCCTTGCTCTTACAGTTCGCTGCTCAATTCTTTTCTCATAATCGGTACCCTTAAAGATTTTGTTTACATAAATACCCGGAGTATGTATATGGTCGGGATTAAGCTCGCCTGCAGGCACCAGTTCCTCCACTTCGGCAATGGTTATTTTACCGGCCATGGCCATCATTGGGTTAAAGTTGCGCGCCGTTTCCTTAAATATCAGGTTGCCCTGCGTATCGCCTTTCCAAGCTTTCACTATGGCATAATCGGCATCGAAGGCATATTCCATCAGGTAATCTTTACCGTTGAAATTGCGCACCTCCTTACCCTCTGCCACTTCGGTACCCACACCGGCCAAAAGATATACGGCAGGCATGCCGTAACCGGCAGCCATGCAGCGTGTGGCCAAAGTACCTTGCGGTATCAGTTCCACCTCCAATTCTCCGCTCAGCAGTTGCCTTTCAAACTCGGCATTCTCGCCCACGTAAGACGATATCATTTTCTTCACCTGCTTTTGTTGCAGCATCAGCCCTATGCCAAAATCATCCACGCCTGCGTTGTTGGAGATGCAGGTGAGGTTATTGACACCCTTGCGTACCAATGCGGCAATGCAGTTTTCGGGGATACCGCACAGCCCAAAGCCGCCCAGCATCAGTGTCATACCCGATTCTATATCTTTTATGGCCTCGTCGGCGTTTGCAACCACTTTATTCATTACCGGAAAAATTTTGCGCTAAATTAAATAATAGCCCCCTAATACAGGTCTTCATTTTTTTTGTTCCAATCTACGATTCGCCAGTCTTTACCTATGGTGTAGAGCAGCAAGTACTTATCCGCCGGCAGCTTAAGTGTGAGCTCGTATACATGCCCCGGGTCCGTAACGTTTACCTTATAGCTGTCATTCTCATAATTGCTCAGTCCAAAGGCACCGTACCACCACCAGGTGCCCCATTGGTTCAGTGTTACCCTCACCATGCTGTCGTTCATTACGGTAACGTGTGCACCGTCTGTCGGTGTAAGCATGTTAAAAGCCGCCACATCATGCGCTTCGGCCATCATGGGTGTACCGCGCAGCAAATTGTGCATCAACTTTACCTCGCTACCCGGCGCGGTACCTATCATGGCCACACCGTTAAGGTTATGCGGCACATTAAGGAAGAGGATGATTTTATCGTTGCGCAGGGGTACGGTATCTATAAGATTGTTTATTACCGCTGCGGAATGATTCCAATACAATACCAATTTACGGGTGAAGTAAACATTGACCAAGGCGTAGGTCCCTATCAATACCGAAAACATCACGCGAACGGAAAGATATGCAATGCCTACACAAAGCAGCATATATAGAAAGGCGGCGGGCAGATAAGTATACCTGTCATAACCGCTGAGTTTCATCTCCTCAAACCACAGGGGCGTAAAAATAGCGAAGGATATTACCGTCCAAAACAGCAATAAGGCCGCCACTTTGCTTTTGGCTTGCATTTGGCCAAAGCGACTTACGATGTACAAAGCCGTAAGCAACAGCAGTCCGTAAAACGCCCAAAGAAATTTCACCTCGGAGATAAAACCATAAACTTTGGACTTGGTTTCGTCAGGGAAAAAGCGTCCCATAAACAGGATGTGAAACAAGTACTTTGGTATTTTCACCAAGTAGCCGGCCAAAGATTGATTTAGCGTTTCTGTACCAACATGCGCCACCCAGTTATTAAACACCAGCTTTACCGCCGGCACATGCAAGGCTATTACCACCACTTGCGGCAGTACAAAATAATAAAGCACCTTGCGGTAAGCGGCCTTATCATAGTTCAGCCCCTTGCGGTAGAAATAAGCCAAGGATAAAACAAACAACGGCGTCAGGTAAAATATCTCCAGTGCGAAGGCGCTGCATAAAAACAACAGTCCGGCAATAACGGCATGTTTGGCTTTAGGTTGATGTATGTACTGTTGCGCCTGTAACAGTATGAGGAGTATTAATATAACACCTTGCAAAAAATGATAGGATGGCTCCCATACTATCACCTCTGCCAAATGCGGGTTAACACAAAACAGCAGGCAGCCGCCCAAAGCAATGACAGTCCCGCCCTTTATACCCGCATCGCCAAACAGGCGATTGCACAGGCAAAACAGCAACACCACATTAATAGCCTGCAAGGTAACATGCAGCAAATGCCAAAAAGGGGCGTATGTGCCGAACAACAGGTAAAACAAATATGTGGTAAGGTGTGTAAACTGGTAGAAGCTGCGCTCTGTGGCATGAGTGCGATTGAGATAATCGGCAAATGATTCATATTTCACTTGCTCCAGCCAGCCGGTAAAATCCCACACAAACCCGGCCTGCCGTGCCGGCCAATACAGCACCATAAGCAATGCCCATACGCCGGCAAACAGCAGCAGGTCACGTTTGGTATTTGCCGATTGGTGTTGCATGCGTCAAAGATAGTGCTGCGGAAATTCAAAAGGCAAAATTCCAAAACCAAAAAGCCCATGGACCGGTTATACGATTTCGTGGAAAGACAGCCTTTCCAAGTCCTCGAAGTTCGTGACGAGAGATATGCTATAGTCAACCCGGGCAGATATCTCCACTCACTTCGCTCGGTCGATATGACGATCTTATATTTGGCTAACACGACTTTATCTGAATCCTATATCTCATACGCCATACCCTCAAGCGTGGTAAACACGTTGGGGAATATCTCCGCCGCTTCTTCGCGGAAGGGTTCCAATTCACGGTATTTTGAGGAATAGTGTCCCAAAAGCAATTGCTTCGCTCCCGCGGCTTTGGCTATCATAGCCGCCTGTTTTGCCGTGCTGTGAAACCGCGCCGTGGCTTTGGCCGCATCGGCTTCCAGATAGGTGCATTCGTGATATATGGTGTCCACGCCTTGTATATGGGGCAGGAACGATTCGGTATATAACGTATCCGCACAATAGGCATAGCGCTTGGGCGAGGGGCCGTCGATGGTTACATCGGAATTTTTTATGATGGTGCCGTCTTTGCGCTCATAATCTTCGCCCTGTTTCAGGCGATCGTAGAAATAAGCGGGTATTTCATACTCACGGCATTTGTCTATTAATAACTTGCGGCCTTTGGTTTTGCGCTCAATCACAAAACCGTGGCAGGCTATGCGATGCTCCGTAGGAAAACAACGTACGCTGAAATCTTCATTATCCACCAACACCGCCGCGCCTTCGGGCAGGGGATGAAAATGAAAAGGGTAGCTTAGTACCGTATCGGCCAAGTCCTGTATTTGTTGTATGATAGGCATTAGGGCGGCCGGGGCGTAGAGATGCAAAGGCTGCGTACGGCCCAAAAGACTCATACTGTTAATTAGCCCCGGCAACCCGAAATAATGGTCGCCGTGCATATGGCTGATGAAGATATGCTGCACCTTACGCCATTTTTGCCCAAAGCGGTGCATTTGTATTTGTGTACCTTCTCCGCAGTCCAGTAATATCAACTCTCCGTATATGGATACCACCTGCGCGGTAGGATGCCGACCGAAGGCCGGCAGTGCCGAGTTGTTGCCCAATATCGTTACTTTCATTCCTTTTACTCTTTTATCCCTATCTTCTTTTTTTATCCTATCAATGATAAGAAAAAGCGCTTAAATCGCCTTATTCCTCATTAAAAAGGTCACGTTCCAATATTTCCATGCTGATGATGTCAATAGCCTCGGCAGTGCTGGGGGTTATATTTATGGTCAGGTCCAGTTCTTCCTCTTTCACTTTTTTCATCACTTCTTCCTGCAAACCGGTAAATACCAGGGAGCGTTCTTGCTCGTAACAGGTCTCATGCAGTTGCACCAATCCGCCGAATGCCGTTTTGTCGGCATCGAGACAATTGTGGAGGTCTACCAGGTAGTTGGTACTGCCGTTTTCGGCAAGTTCGTTACATTTTTGGCCGAGGGCGTCTGTCAACTCGGCATCTAAAACGTTAGTAACCGGCGTAATTTCGGTATACGAAGACTTGGTATCAATTTTGAACTCCATTGTATAAATCGTTTGAGAGTGAGGTAAAAACCGGCTTTAAAATTAACAATCTGCGCTGTTTTTTCTTTCGTATATTTATTTGGGAGAAATGGTAAAGAAGGCTAAAACGCAATACCGGCATAACGAAGACTGATACGGCACGACGACTATAATGTATAACTTTATTAAAAATTTTGAGGACTCACCAAATGGATTCTAATTTCTCACCAAAAGTAAAAGAAATCATATCCTACAGCCGCGAAGAAGCGCTGCGCCTGGGTAATGATTTCATAGGCACCGAGCACCTGTTGCTGGGCCTTATCAGAGAGGGAGACGGGCTTGCGGTAAGGGTTTTACAAACCATGCACGTAGACCTGTTTGACCTGCGCAAAGAACTGGAAATGGCAATTAAAGATAAGAGCAACAAACCCTTATCTAACATCAACAGCCTGCCCCTTACCAAACAGGCCGAAAAGGTGATTCGCATTACCGTACTTGAGGCTAAAGCATTGAAAAGCAGCACGGTAGAGACAGAGCACCTGATGCTTTCCATCCTGAAAAACAAAGAAAACGTAGCCACCCGCATACTGAACCAGTATGACGTGGACTATGAGCGCTTCCGCAGCGAACTGAGCATATTAATGGGCGAAAGCCCCCGCGCGGATTATAACGACCCCGGCGGACCCGAAGATTTCGAGGACGATGACGAACGTCGCCAGTTTCAGCAGCAACGCCGCCAGGCCGGTAATGCCAAATCCAAAACTCCCGTATTGGACAATTTTGGACGCGACATCACCAAAATGGCCGAAATGGGGACTTTAGACCCCATAGTGGGTCGCGAGGAAGAAATCGAGCGTGTATCGCAAATACTTTCCCGGCGTAAAAAGAACAACCCCATATTGATAGGCGAACCCGGCGTGGGTAAAACAGCCATCGTTGAGGGCTTGGCACTACGTATCGTTCAGCGTAAGGTATCACGCGTGCTATTTGATAAGCGCGTTATCAGCCTGGATCTTGCGGCACTGGTTGCAGGTACCAAATATCGCGGCCAGTTTGAGGAACGTATGAAAGCCATCATGAACGAGCTGGAGAAAAACCGCGACGTTATCCTGTTCATAGATGAGATACATACGATTGTAGGTGCCGGCGGAGCTTCCGGATCACTGGATGCCTCCAATATATTTAAGCCCGCACTCGCCCGCGGAGACCTCCAATGCATCGGAGCCTCCACACTCGACGAGTACCGCATGTACATCGAGAAAGACGGCGCTTTGGACCGTCGTTTCCAAAAGGTATTGGTAGAGCCGCCCAGCGTGGACGAAACCATTATCATACTGAACAACATCAGAAACAAATACGAAGATTTCCATAACGTAACATATGACCAACAAGCCATAGAGGCTTGCGTAAAGCTCAGCGACAGGTATATGACCGATCGCCTGCTGCCCGACAAAGCCATAGACGTGATGGATGAAGTAGGCGCACGCGTACACCTCAAAAACATCAACGTACCCGAGAACATACTGGAACTGGAAAAGAAGATTGAAGACATAAAGCAGGAGAAAAACAAGGTGGTGAAAAGCCAACGCTTTGAAGAGGCCGCCGCCCTGCGCGATAAGGAAAAACGCCTGGGTGAAGAATTGGAACGCGCGAAAGTGGAATGGGAAGAAGAATCCAAACACAAGCGCTTCCCCATACACGAAGAGCATATTGCAGAGGTAATCAGCATGATGACGGGCATACCCGTAATGCGCATGGTGGAAGCCGAAAGCGAGAAACTGCGTCGTATGGGCGATGATTTGCAAGGCGCGGTTGTGGGTCAGGATGAGGCTATAGTAAAAGTGGTGAAAGCCATACAACGTAACCGCGTAGGTCTTAAAGACCCCCGCAAACCTATAGGTTCATTCATATTCCTCGGCCCCACCGGTGTAGGTAAAACCGAACTGGCCCGCTCACTGGCCCGTTATATGTTCGACAGTGACGATGCGCTGATACGCGTGGATATGAGTGAGTATATGGAGAAATTCTCTCTGAGCCGCCTGATAGGTGCGCCTCCGGGCTACGTAGGCTACGAAGAGGGCGGACAACTCACCGAAAAAGTGCGTCGCAAGCCATATAGCGTGATACTGCTCGACGAAATTGAGAAAGCACACCCCGACATATTCAACATACTGTTGCAGGTACTGGATGACGGGCAGCTTACCGACGGCTTGGGCCGCAAGGTAGACTTCAAGAACACGCTCATCATCATGACCTCTAATATAGGTGTGCGCCAACTTAAAGATTTCGGTGCGGGTGTGGGCTTTGCCACATCGGCCAAATCCGAAGCTACGGAAGAGCATAGCCGCGGTGTGATTGAGAAAGCGCTCAAGCGCACTTTCGCCCCCGAGTTCCTCAACCGTATTGACGATGTAATCATCTTCAACTCACTTACGGAAGAGCATATCGGCAAAATCATAGACATCGTGATGAAGGATGTGTTGAAACGCCTGAGCACGCTTGGCTTTACGTTGGAACTTACCCCGGGAGCTAAGAAGTTCATTGCCGAGAAAGGTTACGATCAGGCATTCGGTGCGCGTCCGCTGCACAGGGCCATCCAAAAATACCTGGAAGATCCCTTGGCAGAGGAAATACTGAACCGCCGAATAAAAGAAGGCGATACGGTAACGGCCGATTACAACGAAGAAGAGCAGAAGATTGAATTCAAAATCAGCCAGGCACCGGCTAAAAAAGAAGAACCGACAAGCTAAGTTTGTAAACGGATATTTTAAAAACGCCCCGCAATTGCGGGGCGTTTTTGTTTTAGACCAGATACTTAACATTGCATCAAATAAACATCTATTTATTATCTTTAGTTACCCGAATCCGAGTTTATGAAACATTATACCCTGTCCTTGCTTTTTATTTCCATCTCCCTGTTGGTGCAGGGCCAAAATATGGTACCAAACGGAAATTTTGAGCAGTATACGAGTTGCCCTACCTCTCCCAATGGGGGACAGCTTAATAATTGCGTTTCATGGACAAATGTTCCGTGGACAAATGGTATAGTAGATTATTTCAATAGCTGTGCCACACATTTAGCCGCAAGCGTACCTAACAATAACCATATGTACTTGCCGGCTGCCTCGGGAAACGCTTATATTGGCATAACTACTTATAATTCATCCAATCCTCAAAAGGATTACGGCGCTATTGAGATAGTGCCTATGACGCCAAACATGTTATATGAAGTTTCCGCATCAGTATGTCTCTCCGGAGCAACACGATATGCCAGTGATAATTTGGGGATTTTCTTCCATAAGGCGCCTATATCTTATACCGCTACATCAACTGCGCCAGCTTACGTTCCACAACTTTCTTTCGGATACATTGCAGACACACAATGGGTAAGAATGTCTAAAGTCTTTCGTGCAGACTCGGCATATAGTCATATGATAATCGGGGGCTTTGTCAATAATCCCGGACCGTTATTCTCACAAGTCGTGAATGGTAGGCCGGGAGTCTACGTACTTGCATACTATTTCATTGACTCATTGGTAATAAAACCGATGAAGGTCATCACATCTTCCGATACTGTAACATGCCAAGGGGATTCTTTGGAATTAACTTATAATGTAAATGCCTTTGTCACAGGTACCAAACTGCTTTTAGAGCTATCAAACAGCATGGGGAATTTTGCAAGCCCTGTAATTCTTGACACTATTATATCCTCCTCCTCAGGATCGTTTAAGACTTTTATACCGCCGAATATCCTGCCAGGCGCAGCTTATAGGCTACGGTTGGTTAAACAAAACCCTCTAACTGTATCCTTCGATAATGGATATGATATCCGCATTAAACCCCTGCCACAAGCCTTCACTGCAACAAGTAATAATCCTGTATGCGAACAGGATACAATTAAGTTATTCGGCTCTAGTGTCTCGACAGGTGTAAGCTACGTATGGAGCGGGCCCGGCGGCTTTTCAGCCGTCACAGGAAATGCCGTTAAAAGCAGCGCCTCAATAAACAATACCGGAGATTACATACTCACCGCCACACTGAACGGCTGCTTTATCTCCGACACATTAGCCATTGACGTGCAACCACTACCCAACAAGCCCACCGCATCCGCAGGAACATCCGCGCTTTGCGAGGGGGCCACACTGAGCCTCTTGGCATCAAGCAGCACCACAGGCGTAACCTATAGCTGGAGCGGACCGGGCGGGTTTACCAGCAACATTGCCGCCCCCACACGCACAGGCACCATAGCCCAATGGAGCGGAGACTATATAGTGCATACCACGCTGAACGGATGCACATCGAGAGATACGGTAAACGTACTGATACAACCAAGCCCCGATAAGCCAACAGCCGGCAGCAACAGCCCGATATGTGTGGGCGGTATATTGAACCTGACCGCAAGCACGGTAGCCGGCGCCACTTACGAGTGGAGCGGACCTGCCGGGTTCGGTACCACACAACAAAACCCCACAAGGCAAAACGTAGCGCTTACGTATGGCGGTAAATATGCGGTTGTAACCAAAATGAACGGTTGTACTTCGGCTGCCGACACCGCCACCGTTGTGGTGAATGCCGGTCCACAAGTGGGTATGTACCCCAACCCCGGAGATACGATATGTACCGGTTGGGACGTGACCTTTACCGCCACACCCCAAAACGCGGGTGCCAACCCTACCTTCGAGTGGTACCGCAACGGGGCCTTCACCGGTAACAGCGGATTGACTTATAAGACCAATGCGGTAAGCCACGGCGATACCTTTACCGTACGCATGAACTCATCGGCCTGCAACACGGCCATTACGAGCAAGCCCGTACGCATGAACATACTCCCAACACAAGACCCACCTACGATAAGCATAGCCGCCACACCGGGCACGCACGTATGGCCTTGGGTGGAAGTGACTTTTAAAGCTTCTACCACTAAAGCCGGCGCCAAACCCGGCTACCAATGGAAACGCAACGGTGCGGATATACCGAACGGTAAAGACAGCATCCTGAAAATGACCGACCTGAAAGCGGGAGACACCGTATGCTGCGTGGTAACCAGCAATTTTCTTTGCGCGGAACCCAGAGAAGTATTGAGCAATTGCCTCGTGATGAATGTGGACTTATCGATAGGTAATCAAGCCAAATCGACCACAGGCATCCGCCTGTACCCCAACCCCACTACGGGTAGCTTCACTTTGGAAAGCCAAGCGGCGGGTACGCTTGTCATCGGCAACCTTCAGGGGCAAGAGGTGGCAGAATATGAAATAAAGTCCGGTAAAAATACTTTGGTAATGCCTGCGGCATTAGGCACGGGCGTTTATTTCGGAAAAATATTCCCTGATAGTCAAACAAATGACTTACAAGGAATTGAGGTATTGAAAATTGTTCTGGAACGATAATTGCCTTACCCGAAACAGGATAAAAGCGTTTTTTAACCAACACTTTAACATTTTACGCTGTCTTTTAAAGGAGAAACACATTTATCGTCCCGTTTTAACACATGAGAATCCCGTGCCTATACACCGGATACCTGTTGCTTTTACTGTTGCCCTTTTGCGCGGTGGGGCAGAATCTTGTGCCCAACCCGAGTTTTGAGGATTATAAAGCTTGTCCTACAGCCATATCGGCCATCGATTATTCTCCCGGCTATACATCGTTTCCATGGGTACAAGGTTGGGTAAGCCCGCTTCAAAAATCCAGCCCCGATTATTTTAATGCCTGTGCCGCTGCCAATACCGGCGCGCAAACCCCGCTTACGGCTTTCGGCTATCAACAGCCCCGAACGGGTGATGCCTATGCCGGCATTGTGGCATGGGAAGGATATTATTCCGGCGCATCGCTCACGAGTGAGTTTAGGGAGTACATACAATGCAAGCTCTTGCAACCATTACAAGCCGGTACGCGCTATTGTGTCTCTTTCTATGTTAGCCCTTCTTACAACCTCAACGGCAATTTCAATTACCAGTCCATCAATGAGGTGGGCATCAACTTTGGCAAAGCGCAAACCTCTTATGCCACAGGGTACACATTGTCTTTACCGTATCATGTGGTAAGCCCTAAAAATCAATTTTTATCCGATACCGGTAAATGGATAAAAGTAAGCGGCGAATATATAGCACAAGGCGGTGAAGAATGGCTTACACTAGGCTGCTTCACCAACGGCAGCGGCGCGTTGCCGGGCAAAACACAGGCTTATCCCATACCCGCAAGTTCCACACTAAGTACACAACGGGCCTATCTCTTCATAGATGATGTGCATGTGTTCCCGGTATCGAAAAACGATACCACTTATACCGTAATCGATTCGCCCTACTGCACCTTATCCGCCTTCCCCATGAAGCTGACAAGCACAGGTGTAGACGGCACTTATTGGTGGAGCATAGGAGAAATAACGCCTTCTATTGTCGTAACTACACCCGGCACCTATTGGTGCGTATGCTCTACCGATTGCCAGGTGTTTGTAGACACATTCAAAGTGGCCTTTAAGCCCGATAGCAAGCTGAAGTTCAATAAAAGCTTTGTAAACTGCGAAAACCAACCCGTGGAAGTAAAGGCCGACAAGCCGTTTGATACCTATGCCTGGAGTACCGGCGAAAGCACGCAGGCCATTACCGTAAGTAAATCGGGCAAATATGTGCTTACGGGCACCAACCGCTGCGGCACGCAAACCGATACCGCACATGTATACATACAACCGCCCACACCCGCACCAAAGGTAGCCGACACGTTTATTTGCCAATTGGTGAAAGACCCGGTGCTACATGCCGAAGGTGAAAACCTGAACTGGTATACGCACCCCGCGGGGCTGGTAGGCACCCCGGTACAACCCACAGTAGTTACCCGCGATGTAACCAAATATACCTTTTACCTAACACAAACTGTTGGCGCCTGCGAAAGCCCGAAGGCACCTATGAATATCGAAATAAAATACCAACCACGCCATATATTGGATGATAAGGCCATTATGTGTATTGACAATATTCAAGTGATAGGCAAGGAGGCTTCGGACGAAATAAAGTACAAATGGAGCACCGGCCAAACCGAATGTTGCATCAGGCCCACTACCGAGGGGCTGCACCGCGTTGGTATCAGTTCTGCCTTTTGCGGCACTTATATAGACTCCACAAGGGTAGTATTCTCGCTATGCGATACATGCATCACCATGCCCAATGCCTTTTCCCCCAATCATGACGGGCGTAACGACAAATTCAAACCCATAATCATCTGCCCGCTCAATACCTTCCACATGTCCATATTTGACCGTTGGGGCAAAAAAGTGTTCGAGTCGTTTGATGCCAATGCCGATTGGGACGGCTATGATGCCAATCGAGTACCATCGGATAACGGGGTATATGTATACACCATAGAGTATCGTTCTACGGCTACCAATATTCCCCGGTTTGCCAACGGCAACATTACGCTTTTACGATAAGCACATTTTCACATTCGGGAAAAAAGCGGCCAAAAGGTAACCAAATAGTAATCAGCCGGTTCTAAATCGGTACCTTTGCACACTTGTTCATGCAGTCCCGCTTACATACCATAGCGCTTGTGGGCAACCCCAACATCGGGAAAAGTTCACTCTTCAACGCGCTTACCGGCCTCAACCAAAAGGTGGGCAATTTCCCCGGCGTAACCGTGGACAAGAAAACGGGAGTGTCTAAGCTTACCGCAGATATGTCGGCAAGTATCTTGGACCTCCCGGGAACTTACAGCCTATATCCCAAAAGTGCCGACGAGCAAGTTACTTACGAAGTATTGCTGAACGGCAACAACCCTGACCGCCCCGACCTTATTGTTGTTATTGCGGATGCATCCAATCTCAAACGCAACCTACTCTTCTGTTCACAGATAATGGACCTGAACATGCCCGTGGTGATAGCGCTGACAATGAACGACATTGCACGCAAAAAAGGCATAGCGGTAGATGTAGCCGGGTTGGAGCGTATGATGGGCGTACCTGTGGTGGCCATCAACCCTCGTCGCAACAAAGGCATTCCGCAATTACGTAAAACCATTGCGGATATATTGGCAGCAGAACATCATGTCCCGCAACAGGAGTTTATCAATATAACCGAGCTTACGGGGCCTTGGCTGGAAGAAGTAAAAAACATATCGGGCATCCGCAGTAATTACGGGGCCTTGCATATTGCCTGCAATTACCTGGAATTGCCGCACCTGAACGCCGCTCAGCGCATACAACTTGGCGCCATACTGGACGAGGCCGGTTTCCATAAAAGCAAAATACAGGCAGAAGAAATTATGTGGCGCTATAAGCGCATCGCCCAAATCATCAGGCAAACGGTGGTTGAAGAAAACCCCCTTAAGAAAACCCTGATGAGCGAGCGCGTGGATAAGATATTGCTGCACCCGCTTTGGGGCAATATTATTTTGCTCTGCGTATTGTTCCTGCTGTTCCAAAGTATATTTTGGCTGGCCCAATATCCTATGGATATGGTGGAAACGGGTTTCGGCGCGCTTAGCGGATGGCTGGGTGACGTGCTCCCCGCGGGCTTTGCCAAAGACCTGCTCATAAACGGCATTATCGCGGGTATTGGCGGTATAGCCATTTTCATCCCGCAAATCATGATACTGTTCGGCTTCATCACCCTGCTGGAAGATACCGGTTACATGGCCCGCATCAGTTTTCTTACAGACAGGCTCATGCGTGGCTCCGGCCTTAACGGTCGCTCGGTGATGCCGCTTATCAGCGGTATGGCCTGTGCCGTACCGGCAATAATGGCCGCCCGCACCATACAAAATACCAAAGAACGGCTCATTACTATAATGGTTACCCCACTTATGAGTTGCTCGGCACGCTTGCCGGTATATACCATACTTATTGCGCTGGTAATACCGGAACGTAAACTGTGGATATTCAACCTCCAAGGTCTGGTATTGATGGGGCTTTACCTGTTGGGCTTTTTCATGGCCATGATAGTGGCCAAGGTGATGAGCTACATCATAAAAAACAAAGACAAGACTTTCTTCCTGATGGAACTGCCGGTATACCGCGCTCCCCGTTGGAAAAATATAGGCATCACCATGGTGGAAAAAGCCAAGATATTTGTTACCGATGCGGGTAAAATTATCATGGTCATATCACTGGTACTCTGGGTGCTATCCACATTCGGGCCACCCGCAAGCATGAAGGCGGTGGAAGACAAATATGCCCTGCTCATTAACCAAAACCCTGCAGCAAAAGCCGAATATGAAAGAGAGATGCAAACCGAGAAACTGGAGCAGTCGTTCGCGGGTATAATGGGGCATGCCATCGAACCGGCCATCCGGCCTTTGGGATACGATTGGAAGATAGGTATAGCCCTCATCACTTCCTTTGCAGCTCGCGAGGTATTTGTGGGCACCATGGCTACATTATACAGCGTAGGCGATGCGGAAAACGCCGATGCTCCCCTGCGGGAGAAGATGCGTGCCGCCCGGTTTAAAGACGGAAGCCCCGTTTATACATTGGGTACGGGCCTGTCCCTTATGATTTTCTATGTGTTTGCCATGCAATGCATGAGCACCTTGGCCATAGTAAAGCGCGAAACGAGGAGCCTGAAATACCCGCTCATCCAGTTTGCCTATATGTTTGCTTTGGCGTACTTGGGCGGCTTGGTGGTCTATCAAATCTTTAGCTAAGGCATCCGCACACCACGCGCAACTTCTTTATGATTTAATACAATTTGTAAAAAACTCGTTAACGAGGCCGTTTAATTAGGCAGTAGTGGGGAGGGTTTATACTTTTACCCTACACATTATCGTGCCCTGCCCTGTCATATTTATGCCAAGACAAGCCCGGTAGAAGACAAAAAACAAAAAACACACCTGATTGGTGTTTGTGCCAACAAACATGCGGCTATGATGACTTTAATAAGAAAAATCTTCGGGGAGCCGGAGCAGACGTCACCGGGCAGACAGGTTCCCTTACCTCCCGAAAAGAGTAGGAGCGTGCTCTCCTGCACTTTACGGTGGAGCATTGCCGAAGAAAAAATAGAACTTTCCGATGACGCCTTGGCACTGTTGGGCTTTCACCCAGATAGCAGGCCCGGCTATACAGACCTGAAGAAGATTTGTTATCCCGAAGACATAGAACATATTCGCCAAGTACTGGACAGTGTTTTCTTTAAAAAGAGTTTCCCTGATTTTTACACAAGAATAGTGACGCCCCAAGGCGAGATAAAGCACCTCTTCATTCGCGGAGAATTGGTACAGGGTCAGGATATGAGCCTTTCTTGCGTACAGGCGGTATTACAGGATGTCACCGAGCAACGCCTGCACATACAAAAGATACAGCAACAAAACCGCAAACTGCAGGATATAGCTTGGCTGCAATCGCACAAAATGCGCAGCCCGGTGGCTACCATTATGGGGCTGATTCAGCTCTTTAATGCCGAAGACCCCAACGACCCCATAAACGCCAAAATATTGGAAGGTGTAAAAGAGGCGGCGAATAACCTGGATGAAGTAATTAAAGAGATAAATGCGAAAACGGAAACGGTGCGTATGGTATCTTAAACCGTTTGGAATTTTATAAAATTGAAAGGCCGCCTTATGGCGGCTTTTGTTTTTACGGCAGGCCGGTTACATGGGCTTGTAAAACACCCTCCGCAAAATGGCCAGTACCAGTTTCATCATCGTGTTTTTCAGTTTCTTGTACATGGGCTTCGTTATAAATTGCACTGTAAGATTAGACATAATTTCGGGTTAGGGTATCCGTATTTCTACGCATTTTTTGGCGCGTATGTACGCAATTTTATCACGGGTTTGCCACAAGTATCACATAAACAGGGGCGGGTGAACAAAAAACAAACCCCTCCCGTATGGGGAGGGGTACTTATAAATTATATATATTTAGCTATTAACCTACAGCTACACGCTTAAAGGTGGTAACGGTAAGGTCGGCTTCTACGGACTTCAGATAATCGGCAACGGTTTTACCGTTGTCTTTTACGAAAGCCTGGGGCAACAAAGTGTTTTCTTTGAAGAATTTGTTCAATTTACCTGCAGCAATTTTTTCTGCCATGTCGGCTGCTTTACCTTCTGCCATAACTTGTTCTACGGCAATGGCTTTTTCACGCTCCAATGTCTCGGCAGAGATACCGGCTTCGTTTACTGCCAGCGGATTCATGGCTGCGATTTGCATAGCCACGTCTTTACCCGCGGTAATGATACCATCGTTCGCGGGTTTGTTCATACCTACCAATACACCTATGCGGTATCCGGCGTGGATGTAAGGAACAACCGCATCGGCTGTAACCGTTTCAAAACGTACCACATCGATTTTCTCACCTATTTTGGCTACCATTTCCAAGAGGCGGTCTGCAACTGTGGCGCCGTCCATTTGTGCGGCTTTCAATTGCTCCACATCTGTGGCCTTGGTTTCCAGAGCGATGTCTGCTATTTTTTGAGCGAAATCGATGAACTCTTGGTTTTTGGATACGAAATCCGTCTCGGAGCTCAGGTTTACGATAACACCGTAAGTGTTTTCGGCGTTGGCTTTAGCCAATACCACACCTTCTTTGGCTTCGCGGTCGCTACGATTGGCGGCAACTTTTTGGCCTTTTTTACGCAGGTAATCGATTGCTTTTTCAAAATCGCCGTCGCTTTCCATCAGCGCTTTGCGACAATCCATCATTCCCGCACCGGTTTGCTGGCGAAGCTTGTTTACATCGGCAGCGGATATAGTAACGTTACTCATTTTTAATGCCTTTTATTATTGTTGTAAAATCGTTGTCGAAATTCGGTTTTTATATTAAAGCCCCAAAACGATGGGGCTTTAAGAATATGTTATATCGCGTAAGGATTAGCGACGGTTGCCCGCACCACCACCGGGACGACCGGCACCTTGGCGACCCGCGCCCTGACGGCCGGCACCTTGGCGATTACCGCCGGGACCACCCGCACCTTGACGGCCGGCACCTTGGCGTCCGCGACGCTCTCCGCCTTTTTCATCCTCTTCGTTAATATCCAAACCGCGCGTTTTCTCGGTAACTTCTTCGGTTTCATCCTCTTCTTTGTTTTGAGAACGCTCCTGAAGACCTTCCATGATAGCCGCGGTGAGGTATTGTGTAACGATAGCTATGGATTTTGTTGCATCATCGTTCGCGGGGATGGCGAAGTCAACCTTTGTGGGGTCGCTGTTCGTATCTACCATTGCAAACGTGGTGATACCCAGACGTTTTGCCTCTGCCAATGCAATATGCTCATGGCTGATATCCACTATAAGCAAAGCTGCAGGAGTACGGCCCATTTGAGAGATACCGCCCAGTACTTTTTCCATTTTGTCTTTGCTGCGAGTCAATGTCAGGCGCTCTTTTTTGGTAACGCTGTCCATTGTACCGTCTTGCAGCATTTTTTCGATGCTCTGCATCTTCTTTACGCTCTTGCGTATGGTGCTGAAGTTGGTAAGCATACCACCCAACCAACGCTCGGTAACGAAGGGCATGTTTACTTTTGCGGCAGCCTCGGCAACGATTTCTTTCGCTTGCTTTTTGGTAGCCACAAACATTATTTTCTTACCGCTCTTGGCTATGGATTTAAGCGCCGCGGCGGCTTCGTCCATACCCTCGATGGTTTTGTTCAAATCAATGATATGGATACCGTTCTTTTCGGCAAAGATGTAAGGCAACATCTTCGGGTTCCATTTTTTCTTAAGGTGGCCAAAGTGTACACCGGCTTCAAGTAATTGCTGGTGCAGGCTTTTATTATCTTCCATTTGGATATTTTCTTGTCGGTTAAAAATATAAGAATACAACAGCGATTAACGTTTGGAGAACTGGAAGCTGCGACGTGCTTTTGCTTTACCGAATTTCTTACGTTCAACCATACGGTTGTCGCGGGTCATCAGGCCTTCTTTCTTCAGTGCCGGACGATATTCGGGATTGATTTCGCAAAGTGTACGTGCGATAGCCATTTTGGTGGCTTCTGCCTGGCCTTTGGGACCACCGCCTTGTACGGTAACCACTACGTCAAACGCGTTCAGCGCATCGATGGTTTTAAGCGGTAACTCCACCTGGTTTTGCAGGTACATTATCGTAAAGTAGTTCTTATACTCTTTGCCGTTAATCGTAATGTTGCCGGTTCCTTTGCTCATGTAAACACGGGCAACTGCTTCTTTACGGCGACCAACGGCGTTTTTTTGTTTTTCCATTTAACTAATGGTTTTTAATTATAGCCCTGCGGCGGATTAAAATTTTAATTCTTTAGGTTGTTGAGCTTTATGAGGATGCTCTGCTCCTTCGTACACAAACAGTTTTTTGTACATGGCACGGCCCAGGCGATTTTTAGGCAGCATACCTTTTACGGCGCGCTCTATCATTACGTTGGGACGACGGTTAATCAGGTCTTGTGCCATCTCTATTTTCTGACCACCGGGATGGCCGGAATATGTTTGGTATTCTTTATCCGCCAGTTTGTTACCGGTCAGCTTCACTTTGCCTGAATTGATTACGATTACGTAATCTCCACAGTCGAAGTGGGGAGTAAAGTAAGGTTTGTTCTTACCGCGCAGAATCGAAGCGATTTTAGTCGTCATACGACCCAGCGTTTGATTGGTGGCATCGGCCAAATACCAATCGCGTTTTACGATTTTCTCGTTGGCTGATTCCGTTCTAAAACTAAGGTGTCTCATTTCCTTTTTATTATTTTCTGTGTTATGCGCCGTCCGCTATGGTGTTGACGCAGTTTTTTTTGGGAATGCAAAGGTAGACCGGACTATCGAACACGCCAAAAAATTCATTAAGTTTTTTTGTCCTCTTTTTGTAACTAATTGATTATCAGTTAATTTTTTCTCCAAAAATTATCAACATCGCATAACAGGCGCACCAACGGGCAGCTAATATCGTGCAAAACGGGGCACGGCATATACCGAACTCGTTCATATGCATAAAAACCTTAAGGCACGATTTTTAACATATTCTTAAATGTCACCCCAAAAGGGGGAAAAGTGAAATCAACTAACAAACCGGCTTATAAAGGGTAAGCCGAACCATTTCCGTCAAAGCGAAGGCTCTCTGTTCTACCTGCTCCCCCAAACAAAATTTGTAGAACAAAAAGTCTTGACTATGAAAAGAACGCTCTTCTTATGCATGATACTCTGTATCATAGCCACCCCCATATGGGCACAACGAACCGTTACCGGCCGCGTGCTGGACGATGAAGGCTACGGCATCCCCAGTGCCGGGGTATCCGTAAAAGGTGCTACACAAATAGGCACCGTTACCGATGTGGAAGGAAACTTCACCCTATCCGTACCCGAAGACTATAACTCCCTCACCATTAAAGCCATAGGTTTTAACGACTTGGATGTAAACATCACTGCCGGGCTGATGACCGTACGTATGGCACGCGAAGCCACACAACTTACCGAAACGGTGGTTACCGCCTTGGCTGTTCGCCGCGAGCGGCGCGAAATAGGTTATTCCGCCACAACGCTTAACGATGATGAGCTAAACTCGGGCAACAATGCCAGCGCCCTGTCGGCCATACAGGGTAAAACCGCCGGTGTAAATATCACCAGCACCACGGGCGGGCCGGGTGGTTCCACACGTGTGGTGATGCGTGGGGAAAAATCCATAACCGGGAATAATAATGCTCTTATTGTAGTAGACGGTATCATTACCAACAACAGCGCGCGCCTCGGCGATGCATCGGATATCCGCAGCCAGGTAGACTTTGGTAACCGCGGTAACGATATACCCCCCGAAGATATAGAATCGATAACGGTGCTGAAAGGACCTGCCGCTGCGGCCCTTTATGGCGCGGCAGGTGCCAACGGCGCCATCATGATTACCACCAAACGCGGCCGCAGCCGCAAAGATGGCCCGTCTAAAACAGAGATAAGCTATCAAACCAACTATACCATGCACAGCGTACTGCGCCTGCCCGAGTTTCAAAACACTTACGGCCAGGGTAACGTAAACGATGTGGTGGACGACCGCCGTGAAAACTTCAGTTGGGGCCTGCCCTTCGACGGGCAGAACCGCGCTTGGGGGCAGGAGATAAACGGTCGGCAAAAGGTGAAGCCATATTCGGCACAAGAAGACAACGTCCGTAATTTCTTCGATCTCGGCCGCACTTGGGAAAACAATCTTTCCATAAGTGGCGGCAGCGAAAAATCGGGCTACTTTCTTTCCGTAAACACCATGAACAACAAGGGTGTGATACCCAACACCTACTATGATAAATACAGCGTACGTTTCAACGGTACCACGGAACTGTCCAACAAATTCTACTCGTCGGTAAACCTCAACTATATGAACATAGGCACAAGAGTAGAGGCACAGGGACAGGCAGACGGAAGCGTGTTTGACAATGTGCTGCAAACCCCACGCGATATTCCCATACACGAGTTGAAGGATTATAAAAACGATGTATTCTCAAGTATGGTTTATACCGATGAGGACGGCGTGGACCGTTATGGCTATTACGGTGCCTACACACTCAATCCCTATTGGGTGGCCGACAGCTTTGACAACCGCAGTTATACCGACCGTGTATTGGGCGCCTTGACACTCGGCTTCAAACCCAATGAAAAATGGAACATCTTCAACCGCTTTGGTGGCGATGTGGCTGCCGACCGCTACACCTTCAAATCTCCCAAGTACGATGTGCAACCCTTCGACCCGTTTTATGCCGGCCTTGCGCATTCTTTGCTAGGCGGCTACCGCGAGAGCAATAACAACACCTTATTTTTCTATAACGACCTTATTGCGCAACACGATCGCCGGCTGAGCGAGGATGTGGGGATGAATATATTACTGGGGCACAACGTAACCCTGTCTCGCAACATGTCTAACGATGCCGAAATAGACCCGGCTACCAACGGCTTGGTTGTGCCCGGCTTTTACAACCTTGCCAACTCCAACGGACCTATCACGGCATCCAACGATTTGACTCAACGCCGGCTGGTAGGTGTTTACTCCAGCGTAAGGCTTGACTATCGCCGCGCCTTGTTTTTTGAGCTTACCGCAAGAAACGACTGGACTTCAACGCTGATAAGAGGTAATAATTCTTATTTCTATCCCAGTGCCAACCTGTCTTGGGTGTTTACCGAAACTTTTAAGGATAAAGGCTTTACCAAAAACACGCTTACCTATGGTAAGCTTCGCGCCAGCTTCGCCTCTGTGGGTAACGATGCCCCCGTGTATCAAAACAACGAGCCGGGCTATGTGCGCAATATTGTGGAAACCAATTTCGGCTCCGTACAGTTTCCCCTGCAATATCCTTCGGGCGGCGTGCCGGGCTACACGTTTGAAAACGTGCTGGGCCAGGCAAGACTGCGCCCCGAGCGTACCAACTCTTGGGAAGTGGGTGCCGAGTTCTCCTTCTTCGGTGGCAGGCTTACCTTGGATGCCGCATACTACAGCCAATCCACCATCGACCAGATTATAGCCGTTCCGTTGCCGCCCAGCACGGGCTTCACCGCCATCCCCGTAAACTTGGGAGATGTGTCCAACAAAGGGGTGGAACTATCCGCAAGAGGTACGCCCATCCGCGGCGCCAACGGTTTCCGTTGGGAACTGTTTGGCACCTACACCAAAAACGTAAACGAGGTAACCCGCCTTACGCAGGGTGTATCGCAAGTGGTATTGGGTGGGCTTAGTGGCATGGCTATCACCGCCACCGTGGGCAAACCTTACGGCGCATTCTTTGCCACGGACTTGGCTACCGACCCGCAGGGACGTGTAATAGTGGACAGTTCCACCGGCCTGCCACAGCTTACAACCAATACCGTATATAAAGGCACTTATCAGCCGCGCTTTATAGCATCTTGGGGTACCACACTGCGCTACAAGGGCTTTTCGCTCAATGTATTGTTTGATACCAAACAGGGCGGCGTATTCTTCTCCCGCACCAAAGACATCATGGACTTTACCGGTATAGCCAAGGAAACGGAAAATCGCCAAGACCGGGTATTTGCCAACTCGGTATACCAAAGCGCAAACGGAAACTATGTGGCCAATACCAATCGCGAGTATAGCCCTTACGAATACTTTACCAGCGTAATACCCTCCGGCCGCCACGTGATAGATGCCGGCTATGTGAAACTGCGCGAAGCATCGCTCAATTATAATCTGCCACAAAAATGGTTCGACCGCAGCTTTATAGGCATGCTTACGGTAGGTGTATATGGTAGTAACCTGTTTATCTGGACACCGGCCGAAAACGCATTTGTAGACCCCGAGATGAACTCCGGCGGCTCTACCAACATACAGGGTATAGATTTTACGGCGAGGCCTTCTTTACGCAACTACGGATTCAGCCTGAGAGCCACATTCTAAAACAACAATACTACTACGATTATGAGAACGATAAAAGTTATACTATTAGCGATGGGCACATTGGCCATACTGCCGGGTTGTCGCAAATACCTCGACGTAAACCAAGACCCTAATATAGCCCGAGAGGTGACACCTTCTTTGTTGTTGCCAAGCGGGCAAATAGCCATGGCCTCGGCATTGGGTGTAGACTTGCAAGTAAACGGTGCCATATGGGCGCAGCATTGGACACAATCGCCGAATGCCAGCCAATATAAAATATACGAGCAGTATCTGCCCAACGCATCGGACTACGACCGGGAATGGGGCTTACTTTATAACGGCGCATTGGCCGATTTTAAAGAAGCGGAACGCATTGCCGCTGCCAATAACCAAGCGCAGTATGTGGCCATCTCCAAACTGATGCAGGCCTATACTTTTCAAATCATTACCGACGCATGGGGAGACGTTCCGTTTAGTGAAGCGCTGAAGGGCAAAACCGAGGACGGTGCCATCACCGCTCCGCGTTTCGACCGGCAGGAGCAAGTATATGATGGCATTATACAAATGATAAACGATGCCAAAGGGATGATAGACCCATCAGACCCCGCACACCCCGGCTCTGACGACCTCATATACAGCGGCGATATGACCGCTTGGGAAAAGTTTGCCAATACGCTGTTGCTCAAAGTATACTTGCGCCTGTCGGAAGTGGCTCCGGGCAAGGCACAGACAGGTATTAATGCATTGTATGCCTCGGGAGCCACTTTTATAGATGCCGGTTCCGAAGCCACAATCAGTTTTATTTCCACAGCGGGTAATCAAAACCCTCTGTACTCCGAAATAGTGGGACTGAGCTATACACAAAACCTGGTGGCCAGCGCCACTGTTACCGACTCCATGGCCGCAAACGAGGACGAACGACGTTTCGAACTTTTTACCACAATCGGCTCCAATGTGGTTGGTCTTCGCCAAGGAAATTATAATGCCTCGGCCTCCACACAGGTTTCCATACCATCCGCAATAACGGGCGCACAGGCACGCAACACGGCTTCCGCCGAAGCCCCGGTGAGACTCATAACCGCTCACGAAAGTTACTTTCTGCAAGCAGAGGCCGCAGCAAGGGGATGGAGTAGTTCGGGCGATGATGCCACATTATACCGGGCGGGTATAGGTGCAAGTTTTGCGGCGTTGGACATTACCGAGGACAGTGTAATATCCTATTATACCGACAGTACTTATTGGGGCATATACCCGGCAGGCGGTTCGGTACAGGATAGGGTAAGGCACATCATTACACAAAAGTGGTTCTCAATGACGGGTACACAGGGCTTTGAGGCTTGGACCGAATGGCGACGCACCGGCTACCCCGATTTCTTTGTTATATCCGCCAACTCCATTATCGGCAACGTCTTCCCGCAAAGCTTCCTCTACCCCAATACGGAGCTTACGCGCAATGCCAATTTCCCGGGTCAAAAAACGGTAACTACCAAAGTGTGGTGGGATGTTAATTAACCAAACAAAAGAAACAAATCATGAAGCAGATATTTTTATTGATAATGACGGCGATTTTGCTGTTGCAGGTTTCCTGCAGAAAAGACCCCGATATGATATCCACCGTAGTGGATGTAACCTATCCCAAAATAGAATTGAAAGGTGAAAAGTTTGTAACACTGAATGTGGGCCAGGCCTATGAAGACCCCGGCGCTACGGCAACCGATGATATATCGGGGGCCAAAACGGAGATAATGGCTTATGCCAACACCTTGGATGTAAACACCCCCGGCCTGTATTATATGGGCTACACGGCAAAAAACAGTAACGGCTACGTGCGCAAAGTAGCCCGCTATATAGCCGTTACCAATTACCAAGATGACATAGACCTGACCGGCACCTACTATAGGGCAGCTACGGATGTGGAGGTTGAAATTACCAAGGTATCCCGTGCGCTGTATCGGAATAGCGATATGGGCGGTGCGGGCTTGGAAGATGCCGCCTATTTTGTAATGATTGACGATGCCACCTTTGATGTGGGCCTGCAACTCTCCGAGTCGATAGGCGAAGAGATAGACGGCTTCGATGAGTTGTTGGAAATAACAGACTCAAGCACCGTTATACAATACTCGCTGGACGCGCCGGGGTATGGTACCGCTCCACGCATTTTCACTAAAGTTCAATAGGTCGTTAAACACATTCTTATGAAAAAGCTGATTTTATTATTCATTATACTTTGCACGGCAACAAGCATGCACGCGCAAAAAAGGCAAGGCGTTGGCTTGCACTTCGGGGCATATGATTTTTATGGTCCGCAAAGCGGCGATTATCTCTTGGGAGAGCAATATCGCTATTCATATAGCGATACGAGAGACGCCTATGACACATCAATACGCAACACGCTGTTTTGGCGACCTATGGTTAAGCTGTCTTACTGGTGGGAGCTGAATCGTTGGTTCGATTTCAGCGCCACGCTATCGCTGGCGCAGTTGGAATACCCGCGTGCCAATCCCGACTCCGATTATATTAACAAGTATTATTACAATAGCGGAGGAGACCGGCAGGACAAATTCCTGGGTGAACTGGACGCACGCGCACATTTCAACTTTCTGCAGCGCGACAGTTATTTTGTGTCGCCCTATGTGCTGGCCGGCGCCTCTTTATCCTACCACGATATTTATTGGGGCGTAAGCATACCTGTGGGTATCGGCGCCAACTTCAAGATAAGCAAAGACCTGTTCCTAAACTTGGAATCGGCCTATAAGGTGGCGGTAACAGATAACGAACAACATCATTTGCAGCATTCCGTAGGTTTTGTATACTTCTTCAAGCCGGGGTATAAGGCACCGGCAGACCTGGCTGATATACCACCCCCGCCCGATATGGATAAAGACGGAGTAACAGACAGCTTGGATGCCTGCCCCACAGTACCGGGTGCGGCAGACATGAACGGTTGCCCGGACAGTGATAACGACGGTATAGCCGATAATGAAGACGAATGTCCGTTGGTGGCCGGTACGGCAGCATTGCAAGGCTGCCCCGATAGCGATAACGACGGTATAGCCGATAACGTGGACGAATGCCCCTATGTGGCCGGCACGGCCGACCGTAAAGGTTGCCCCCTGCCCGATAAAGACAACGACGGATTTACGGATGACCAAGACCGCTGCCCGGACTTATATTCCACCACCAATAACGGCTGCCCCGAAATACAAAAAGAAGTATTGGCTTTGGTAGAAAAAGCCGGCAGGTCGGTATATTTTGAAACCGGCAAATCCGCACTTAAAAAAGCCTCTTATGCCAGCCTTAACCAAATAGTATCGGTACTGAAGAAGGACCCGAGCCTGTATGTGGATATAGAAGGCCACACCGACAACGTGGGTGATGATGATTATAACATGACTTTATCGCAAGAGCGTGCGGATGCCTGCAGGACCTACATAATAGGGCAGGGTATATCCGAAGAACGCATAACTGCCAAAGGCTATGGCGAAACCATGCCCATAACGGATAACGAATCTGCCACGGGACGCGCGCAAAACAGGCGTACCGAATTTAAACTGCGCAACTATAAGCTTTAGGTTTTCCTCTTTTTGTAGAGCGCCGCAGGCAATGCCTGCGGCGCTTTTTATTCCGAAAAGCCCGCACAACGTAAAAGTTCGACTTCCTGCGGCTTCCGGATATTTCTTAACGGCTCGTTATCCGCTTGCAAAACACGGGTTAACATGCCCGGAAAATTTTGCAAGCGTGTTTCCCCGGCCAATCTTTGCATCATCAAACGAAACAACAACCTCAAACAAAATCATAACAAACAAAAACAAACAACAATGAAAAAAGTATTCGCCATCGCAGCCGCAGTTATAGCCTTCGCTTCTCAAGCCAATGCTCAAAACGCAACTTCTTCCGCCAGCCAAACCGCAAAGCTCTCTTTGGCTAATGCCGTTGAGATTACCTTCACCGGTAGCGGCACAACAACGGGCGGAACGGTAACACTGCCTTTTACCACGGTTGACGATTATGCAGACGGTGTAAACTCCACCGAACAAACTTTGAAAGTACGTTCCAACAAAGCCTTTAGCGTGGCTGTAAAAACCAACGCAGCCAACTTTACTTATACCGGTACCACTTCGCCCGCTCCCACTATGCCCGTAGCCAACGTGCTGAAGCTGAAAGTGAGCGACAATAATACGGGCGGTACGATAGGTACTGGCTTTGGCTCATACAAATCATTAAGCAGCAGCAGCCAAAGCCTCATCAGCGGCGGTACTTACGGCGGTAACCAAACCTTCGATGTACAATACCAAGCCACTCCCGGCTTCGCATACCCCGCAGGCGATTACACCGTAAACGTGGTGTATACCGTTACGCAGCAATAAGATATTTGCCCATCAGGCATACCTCTCATTATAAGAATAGTTAAGGACGGCTCGATGCCGTCCTTTTTTACGTTTATAACCGGGTTTTGGTAACACTTCGTGCCGTAAATTATTCCAAATTAACAAATTACGCTATATTTACGATTGGTATCGCAAGAAACCGATTATCAAAGCCGGGTAATTTTACGACATGTGGTAAACGGTACCACAAATCGTAAAAATATATGTGTAAGCACAAAGGGAATTATTATCTTGCATCGTGGTTTGAAGTTTTTTCAAAAACATATAAAATCGGCATATTGCTATTGAAAACGGATATGGTCGTAAAATATCCGCAGCATTTTAAAACCTGGTGTTACGTATATGGCTCAGTTTAAAGCAAAGATCCTATTGGTAGAAGATGACCCGACGTTGAGTTATGTGGTGAAGGACAAGTTACAGAGCAACGGATATGATGTGGTACATTGCCCCGACGGAGAAACGGGGTGGCAACAATTTCTGAAACACAACTTTGACATATGCCTGCTGGATGTGGTGCTTCCCAAGAAAGACGGTATGGCACTGGCGCACCAAATACGCCAAAAAAACGAGGCGATACCCATATTAATGCTCACGTCAAAATCAATGGATGATGACAAAATAGCCGGGTTTAAGAGCGGGGCGGATGACTATATCACCAAGCCCTTCAACATGCAGGAACTGTTGCTGCGTCTTGAAGTATTCCTGAAACGCACCAAAAAGCGCGAAGATGACGGTCCCACCGAGTTTAAAATCGGTGCCATGGTATTCGATTTCAACAACCTGTCTCTAAAAAGTCCCACAAAAGACCACCAATTGACGCAGCGCGAGGCCGACCTGATACGTTACCTCTGCCTCAATGCCAATAAAGTGCTGAAACGCGACGAAATACTGCTGAACGTTTGGGGCAAGGAAGATTACTTTTTGGGGCGCAGTATGGATGTGTTCATCACCAAAGTGCGTAAATACCTGAAAGACGAACCGGGAGTGGAATTGCAAACCATCCACGGTATCGGTTTCAAATTCGTGTACGAGCAATAATAGTGCTTAACTGTATAAAAGCTTCATCCCGCCTCCCGAACGGCGGGATTTTTTTTAGCTCCTGGCTATTGTTTGGCGGGTAAAAAGCAGCAGATACACCAACACAAATAACATGGAGGTAATGGTGGATGCAAATATCTTAAGCAGCAGGTAGCCGATGTTTACAAAGTTCCACAGCTCTATACTGAAGAACACCGCATGATGTATAAGAATGAGAAAACCACTGTACACAAGGAACGGCCCCCAACCCATGTTTTTTACCGAAGGTGTTTGATTGCCATACTCCAAGGGGTTGCGCGGCATCAGGGTGTTCAGCACGTTGGTACGCAGATAGGCTATAAGCACGGTGGCAAAAGCATGCATACCTGCAGTATTCATAAAAGAATCTATCGTAAGCCCTGCAAAAAATCCCGTAATCAATAGTACGGGTACCGAAGCTTCAAAGGGCAGTAGTAAAATGAACAAGGGATATACATAAGGAATAAACACGGGGAAGCCCGCAGGTTGCGACCACCACCTCAACGTGATTTTATTGAGGATGAGCACTTGCAACATCGCTACCAGCAAAAACCGTAAAAAATTCCTTACATAAACATTCATCGCTTACTGTTTTTTACAGAGTCTTCAAGTAGTGTACGCTCGGGCAACATCTTATCCTCCACCACATATACATACTGCAGGTTGCGGAAGTTGGTGGTGGGGCGTATGTATAGCAATTGTTGTGTGCTTTTTTTGATAGCCGCAACTTTTTGCACGATGCCAATAGGTATATCGGGCGGAAAGAAGGAATAGCCCGAAGTATACACGGTATCACCCTTCTTTACTTTTATCTGTTGCGGCACGTCTTTCATCACCATGATGTCGGGCCTGTCGCCTTCCCAAGCCACGTGCCCTACGGTACCGTCGCTCAATTTGGCACTTACCTGCTGTTTTACACTAAGCACAGACAGGATACCTGCATAGGACCCGGAAACATGTATTACACGACCCACTATGCCCGTGCCGGATATTACGGCCATGTTGGCTGCTATACCGTGCTTGCTGCCTCGGTTGATGGTGATATAGTTATTGGCCGCGCTTACGGAATTATTGATGACTCTTGCAGTACGATACTCGTAATCCGCATACTTCACCGTTTCGGTGGAATCTGCGGGCTTAATAGCCAAATGCACTGCACTGTCTTTCAGGGTATCTATACTTGTGTATTGCGCCAACTTAAGCCTTAGCATGGCGTTTTCACTGATGAGGCTGTCGTTCATGCGCTTAAGGCCGAAGTAATACACCACATCGTTTTGCTTTTTGTACATCAGGCCCAGCACCGTGTTTGCCGAGCTCATAATACTGTTGCCCTGTAGCATGTTGGTGCGCGCAATAAGTATAACGCATATCACCTCAAGTCCTATAAACAATATAAGATTAAAGAAACGGCGTATGAACAGTATAAAATTGCGCACGCTTGGTTATGCTTCGACATTTATTTCATCAGGAAAGGCATTTTCGCGATGTTCTTCAGCGCCATACCCGTACCACGCACCACTGCGCGCAGGGGGTCTTGTGCCACATGCACTGGCAGCTTTATTTTATGAGATATACGCTTATCCAATCCGCGCAGCAAGGCTCCACCACCTGTGAGGTATAAACCGCGGCGATAAATGTCGGCAGCCAATTCGGGAGGCGTGCTTTCCAATGCCTTTAATATGGCCTCTTCTATTTTAAAGATGGATTTATCCAATGCTTCCGCAACCTCCTGATACGATACCATGATTTGTTTGGGTATACCTGTCACCAAGTCACGACCGTTCACGGCAATATCATCCGGCGGAGTATCCAAATCTTTAAGTGCGGAGCCTACATGTATTTTAATTTGTTCAGCCGTGCGCTCACCTATCATAAGGCTGTGGTAACGGCGCATGGCCTCCATAATATCGCCTGTAAACTCGTCCCCGGCTATGCGTATGGACTGGTCGCAAACGATACCCGCCAAAGCTATAACCGAGATGCCCGTGGTACCGCCCCCGATATCTATAATCATATTACCCGTAGGCTCTTCCACATCTATACCTATACCCAGTGCGGCAGCCATAGGCTCATGTATCATGTACACTTCTTTGGCACCGGCTTGCTCTGCGGAGTCGCGCACGGCGCGCTTCTCCACCTCCGTAATGCTGGAGGGGATGCAGATTACCATTCTCCAGCTGGGCGGGAAAATTGGCTTTTTGGGATAAACCAGTTTTATCATTTCACGCAGCATACCTTCTGCGGCGTTAAAGTCTGCAATCACACCGTCCTTCAGCGGACGAATGGTTTTAAGATTTTCATGGGTTTTTTCGTGCATCATCATGGCCTTTTTACCTACGGCCACAATTTTATTGGTGGTGCGGTCTATGGCAACGATTGAAGGCTCGTCCACCACCACTTGATCGTTATGTATAATTAAAGTATTGGCAGTGCCAAGATCTATTGCGATTTCTTGTGTCAGAAAATTGAATAATCCCATAAATAATCGTTACGGCTGCAAGTTTTGGAAAAAATAATGGCAAAATTGAGAAAAACCGGCCGCTTTTCACGTCAAAATCGACGATTTCCCCTCTATAATGTAAAGATAGCGGAATTGTTACGGAAACTTAAAACGGACAGATTGACCACCGTTACATATTTAATTCAGTAATAAATTAATTAGTGAAGAGGTTAAAAGAAAATAATCTCCACAACATAAAAAATTAGCATGGTATTTGCTTTGATATCAAATACCTAAGCTCAAAAAAAGGATATGAAAATACCTGTATTTCAGGCTGCCGCCCTGCTGGTTGGCGCATCGATTCTTTTTGCGTCCTGCCTTAAACCGCGGCAGATGGAACCCCGTGAGACCTTCCCTGCACAGGCCGAAGGTTGGGTGCCGATATATTATAACGACGGTTTACCCACCGATATAAAGGCAGGAAAGCCCGTACCCATAGAAAAAGGCGGTAAAATTTATGTAAAGGGGGATATTCTTTACCAAGTAGAAACAGGTAGGGGTATACATGTAACCGACGTGTCGAATCCCGCCAACCCGGTGAGAACGGCCTTCATAAACGTGGCCGGGGCCCAAGAAATAGCCATTAAAGATAATATGCTGTATACCAACAACCTCAACGACTTCGTGGTGTTAGATATTAGCAACATATCCGCCGTAAAGGCCGTAACAAGGCTCAAAAACGCGTTCCATCTCTTTAATCCGTCCTATCCGCCGGGGGGAGGCTATTTCGAGTGTGTGGACCCGGCCAAGGGGGAAGTGATAGGCTGGGAACCCCAAACCATTGATTCACCCAAATGCGTACGATAACCACTAAAAATCTTGTCATGAGATACCTTATTACCGCAACGGTAGCCGCACTATTGTTTTTAGCCTCTTGTGAGAAAAGCGATGTAATGAACACCGACGGCAGCTCGGGGCAAGGCGGCTCGCTGGCACGGTTCACCATAGCCATGAACCACCTGTATATAGTGGACGACCGCACGCTTTATGCCTATTCTCTGGAAGCAGGCTCGGAACCCGAGTTAGTGGGACAATCTTCCGTAGGTGTGGATGTGGAAACCATATACCCTTTTCAAGACAAATTATTTATCGGCTCACAAGATGCCATGTACATCTATTCCATAACAAACCCGGCAAGGCCCCAAAAACTGGGCGTGGCCGGTCATACAAGGGCTTGCGACCCCGTAATAGCCAACGACAGCCTGGCGTATGTAACCGTAAGAAGCTCCGCCACATGTGGCGGAGACGTCAATGCCATGTTTGTTTACGATATAAAAGACCTTACACGGCCAAAGGAACTTAACCGCATTGACCTAAAAGGCCCTTGGGGCTTGGGTATGAAGGATAATCGCCTGTTTGTATGCGATGGTGCATCCGGACTCAATATTTTCGACATTTCCGATCCTGTGCATCCGAAATTGCTGCTGGTAAATAAAGATGCCACTTTTTATGATGTTATAGCCACCGACAACCTCTTGGTATGTATGGTACAAGGCGGAACCGCGCTGTATGAATACGGCGGAGCAGACGAAATAACCTTCAAGGCCAAAATCACCAACTAATAATATTCACACAGCTTCCTGTTTTACGTATTGCCTGTTTTAAATTTTCACGCCGGTAAGAGCATTTCGTTGTGCCGACATAACCGTTTTTTTACTACTTTTGCGCCTCGGGCGTTGAGCCCGTTCTTTGTATCGGCTCATCTCCCAAGCTTTTGGCTTTTTACTTTTTACTTTTGAATTTATAAAGATGCCTCGCGACAATTCCATCAAAAGTGTACTTATCATCGGTTCGGGACCCATTATTATCGGTCAGGCCTGCGAATTTGATTACTCCGGTTCCCAGGCGGCACGCTCGCTGCGTGAGGAAGGGATAAAGGTGATACTCATCAACTCCAACCCTGCCACCATTATGACCGACCCCTTAGTGGCAGACAAGGTATACCTGCTGCCTCTTACAGTGGAAAGCATAGAGCAGATACTCAAAGAAAACGAGATAGATGCGGTGCTGCCTACCATGGGCGGACAAACCGCGCTGAACCTTGCCAAAGAGGTGGACGAACTGGGTATATGGAAGGAATACAATGTGCGCCTGATAGGTGTGGACATTAAAGCCATAGACAAAGCCGAGGACCGCGAGCTGTTTCGCCAATGGATGATAAGACTGGGCGTGCCCGTGGCTACAGCCAAAACAGCCAACTCGCTCTTGGAAGGTAAAGAATTTGCCCAGGAAATAGGACTGCCCATAGTAATACGCCCCTCCTTTACACTGGGTGGCACGGGCGGTGGTTTCGTGATGCACAAAGAAGAGTTGGATGCCGCACTGGACCGCGGCCTTACCGCATCTCCCATACACGAGGTGTTGGTAGAGCAAGCCGTGTTGGGTTGGAAAGAATTTGAGTTGGAACTGCTACGTGATGCCGCCGATAACGTGGTTATCATCTGTACCGTGGAGAACTTTGACCCCATGGGCGTGCATACCGGCGACAGTATAACCGTAGCTCCCGCAATGACGTTGAGCGATACCGCATTCCAACTGATGCGCAACACTGCCATCATGATGATGCGCGACCTCGGCAACTTTGCCGGTGGCTGTAACGTACAGTTTGCCCTCAACCCCGAAACCGAAGAAATCATCGCCATCGAGATTAACCCCCGCGTTAGCCGCTCTTCGGCACTGGCTTCCAAAGCCACGGGTTATCCCATAGCCAAGATAGCTGCCAAGCTGGCGATAGGCTATAATCTCGACGAGCTGAAAAATCAAATCACACAAACCACTTCCGCATACTTTGAGCCCGCGCTCGACTATGTTATCGTTAAAATGCCCCGATGGAACTTTGATAAGTTTAAAGGTGCGGACGATACTTTGGGCCTGCAAATGAAATCGGTAGGTGAGGTAATGGCCATAGGCCGCACCTTCCCCGAGGCATTGCAAAAAGCTTGTCAAAGCTTGGAGAATAACGCCATAGGCCTTAGTTCCATCAGCCGCAGCCAAATGCGCCCCGAAGAGCTGATGGAATTCCTAAAGCGCCCCACTTGGGACCGCATCTTCCGCATTAAGGAAGCCTTAACTGCCGGGATATCCATTAAAACCATTCGCGAGCTTACTTATATCGACCGTTGGTTCCTGTACCAAATACAAGACATCGTGAACCTGGAAAACCGTATTCGCGAAGTGAAGCATTTGGATAAGCTGCCCGTTGAACTGTTGCGTGAGGCCAAGCAAATGGGCTTCAGTGATGAGCAAATAGCGGAGTTGGTAAAAGACTGTACGGCCGATGAAGTATATGAGCACCGCAAAAAACTGGGCATTAAGCGCGTATACAAAATGGTGGATACCTGCAGTGCCGAGTTTGAAGCCAAGACACCCTACTTCTACAGCACATTTATTTAATCAAACACATTATACTGCTTACACAGGCCCGACAATGTCGGGCCTTTTTTTATCCTATAGCTCATTAATCCCGGTAAGGAATTGAGGCGTAGAACCCGCGCCGGTAAAGCATTTCATCAATCAAAGCAATTATCAAAACAAATCAAGCCCTGGTTAACCGTTCGTTATCCGCTTGCAAAACACGGGTTAACATGCCCGGAAAATTTTGCAAGCGTGTTTCCCCGGCCAATCTTTGCATCATCAAACGAAACAACAACCTCAAACAAAATCATAACAAACAAAAACAAACAACAATGAAAAAAGTATTCGCCATCGCAGCCGCAGTTATAGCCTTCGCTTCTCAAGCCAACGCTCAAAACGCAACTTCTTCCGCCAGCCAAACCGCAAAGCTTTCTTTGTCTAACGCCGTTGAGATTACCTTCACCGGTTCGGGTACCACCACAGGTGGAACTGTAACATTGCCTTTTACAACCGTTGACGATTATGCAGACGGTGTAAACTCCACAGCACAAACTTTGAAGGTGCGTTCCAACAAAGCCTTCAGCGTAGCGGTAAAAACCAACGCTGCCAACTTTACTTACAGCGGTACCACTACTCCCGCTCCCAGCATGCCCGTAGCCAACGTGCTGAAGCTGAAAGTGGCAGACAACAAAACAGGCGGTAGCATCGGTACAGGTTTCAGCGGTTACAAATCACTGGGTAACAGCGACCAAAACCTCATCAGCGGCGGTACTTACGGCGGTAACCAAACCTTCGATGTGCAATACCAAGCCACACCCGGTTTTGCTTACCCCGCGGGTGACTATACCGTAAACGTGGTATATACCGTTACACAGCAATAAAATAGTTTAACCTCAATATTGGTAGTTCATAATCAAGCCAAGGCATCCTTCTCGGGTGCCTTTTTTATTTTGTTTCCGGCAAAGGTTTTAGCTTTGTCGCTGCATGAGCACAGGCAGAGGTAAAAAGATATGGGGTAACATCGTAGCCACAGGCTTCGGTATATTGGTGTCGTTGGTTTTGGTGGAAGTTATCCTGCGCATATTTCATCCTTTCCCTTTTCGTGTAAAGCACGGTAAGATTATACTGCCCGCAAATCAAAAGATTGTCCGCAAGAACGAAGTCTCCTCAAAACTTGAACCCGTTATTTACTATTCGCGCAACTCACTAGGTTTGCGTGGCGAAGAGCTGCCAAGGGACAGCGGTAACTACATTAAAATCATAGCCATCGGCGGCAGCACTACCGAGTGCTCCTACAACTCCGACAGCCTTACATGGCCCGAGGTAATGAAGCGTCAACTGCGCAGCCACATACGGCCCAAGATATGGGTAAACAATGCGGGGTTGGACGGCACCACCACTTACGGTCATCGCATATTGCTGCAAGACCATATTGTGAAATTACATCCCGACTATGTATTGTTTCTTGTAGGCATCAACGATACCGAGAAGGATGATGACCACGGCTTCGACCTCTATCACTCCGATACCTTCAATAAAAAGAACATCAAGGAAATCTTCCGCTCCCTGCTAAAGAAAACCGAAACGGGCGCACTGATAGAAAACCTGTACCGCTATCGTGTGGCTTATAATAAGGGATTGGTGCATCGCCAGCTCGATTATGCAAAACAAGGCGAATTGTACATAGGCTTCGATACTATGATGAAGCACATTACTATGCAAGGCCCATACCTTACCGCATATAAACAACGCATACTGGCTTTGGATTCGGTGTGCAAGGCCAATAACATCACTCCTATCTTTCTTACCCAACCCTCGCTGTTTGGCAGTTTTAAAGACCCTGCTACAGGTTTGGACTTTACCCGTATAAAAGTAACCGAGGGTCGTAACAGCCTGATGGAAAAAGAAATACTGGAACAGTATAATGATGTGTTGCGCAATCTGGAAAAAGAGGGTAGGCTGATTACCATAGATATGGCACGCGCCATGCCCAAAAACTCCGACTTCTATTACGACTTCACGCATTATACCTCCCTTGGTACCGACACCTTTGGCAAGATGCTAAGCGATAGCCTCATACGTTACATACATAAATAACGACCCTTCTGTTCCGGGGCTTGCGTCATATTGGCATTTCATTAATTTTATTAGCCAATCTCGGGGTCATGAAATATTTACTATTGCTACTTGTGCCTATGCTATGGACAGCAGGCATTGCCGTTGCACAACCCGCATATCTTGCCGGTAACAAGCAGGATATGCGTGCGGAAAATTTTAACCTGCCAACAAGCTCTTTTAGGTTAATGGGCTTCGGTGCGTTGCATGGTAGTGTAAAAACCGAAGATGCGGAGTACATTCTCTTATCTCGGTTGGCGAAAAACAAAACACTTGATTATTATCTGCCGGAAACCGACTTCAGCACGGCATATTATTTTCAACAGTACATAAAATCCGGCGATGATGCCTTGCTTAAAGAATTGGTACAGGCTTACGGTACACGAGTACCACAGGAAGGAAGTATAGCCACATTCGAAAAATGGAAACAATTGCGCCCACTGTTTCAAGCCGGGAATGTTGAAGTGGTGGGCATAGACCAAATAGCTTCCTACACCTTTCCCGTAAAACATTTGCTGGCCTTACTAAGCAATGCCACGGAGCTACCATATATCGACTCGCTAAAGGCTTTGACAGCAGACGAGAAAGCAGACTTAAGCGCATACTATCCCACTCCCGCACAGGCGCTATTGAAAAATTTTGTAAAGTATTACCAACAAAATCCGTCTCTTTTCGATATAAATGCAAGCGACACGGCGACACTTCATCACCTGATTAAAAATCTTGTGTTTACGTTCGAGCGCAGCCATAGGGAGCAGTGCATGTACCGCAATTTTATGACGCTGAACAATACTTACGGCTTTACCCAAAAACATTCGTTTTTGCGCATGGGTGTATTTCACATCATGAAGCAAAAAATAAACGGTGGCACTACGTTGTTTTCAAAATTATCGGCTACGGATTTTAAACCCGGTGAAGTGGTTACCATACAAGGTTTCCTTACCGATAGCAAAGTGCTGTGGGATATCAACCACAACAAAGAGGGTGTGTACACCGGCTATACCACCAAAGGAGGTGATGCGATTGCAGACAGCCGTACGGAATATTATAAAGGCATCAAGCAACTGAAGGATGAAAAGATGTCTGACCTCACTTTGTTTCGGCTAAATGCCGAAGGCAGCCCTTATGCCCGGCCTGACGATTATGAACTTGTAGTGGTGAAAAAACTGGTGGGCAAATCGGGTTGGGAGCCCGAGAAAGGTAAAAGCACTACCGACTATTTGGACTATGCCATACTTATTAGCGACTCCGAAGGCGCACGCCCGATAGAGGAAATGAACAAATAAAGAAACTACAGGTTCCTAAACACGATAGCCGTGTCCTTACCATAATTGTTCACGATAGTCGTGGCAGAGTCGCCGGCTATGACAATGTGTAAGATTTCACCCTTCAGTTTAAAATCATCTTCGTTGGCATGTATGTCACCCAAACGCTTTTCGGCCACGGCATTGCTTTGGTACAGCACGTATCGCGGCGGCCAGGCAAACGAAGGTTGCAGGCGTATTTCATAGCCTTTACCGCTTACCTTTACGGGCGCACCAAAATCAAACACCAGCACCACAAATACAAAAAGGGCCGATATACACACCACCAGCAGTTCTACCAACAATATGGCCGATACGGCTACCACATAGCCTATGCCCCGTCCCCAACGCTCCGTCAAAATGCGGTTAAACGACTTTACGTAGGCAAAAGATGCGGCCAGTGTAATAAAATAGCCTACACAAGCTGCCAGCATAATGCCGCTTTTAAGGCTGTAGCCGGAGGCCAATGCCAATATTATATTGGCAAAAAACAATAAAAGCATTGCAATATGTGCGTACAACACCGGCTTACGACCCATAATCGGCTATAAATTTGCGGCAAAGGTAACCCAACAACGTTTCAAGTATTTTAATATACCTGACAATTTGCCCCGTTTGATTATTTTTTCCTCATCTCGCATTAACTTTGCGGCTCATGAGTTCGTCTTCCATTCTCTTCAATGAATCAATCCCCGGTAAAAAGAAAAAAATCATTGTACTGGGTTCAGGCCCCAACCGCATAGGTCAGGGTATCGAGTTCGATTATTGTTGTACGCACGGGTTAATGGCTATAAAAGAATGTGGCTATGAAGCCATTATGGTCAACTGCAACCCCGAAACCGTTTCTACCGATTTCGATATTGCGGACAAGCTTTATTTCGAGCCCGTTTATTGGGAACACCTTTGGGAAATCATCGAGCATGAGCAGCCCGATGGCGTGATTGTTCAGCTCGGTGGCCAAACAGCCCTGAAACTGGCCAAGCGACTGCACGAAAAAGGCATAAAAATCATCGGCACTTCCTTCGATAACATGGACATTGCCGAAGACCGCGGTCGCTTCAGCGATTTGCTTAAGGAAATGAATATTCCTTACCCCCGCTACGGTACCGCCTACACCACAGATGAAGCCATAGAAGTGGCCAACCAAGTGGGTTACCCGGTACTGGTACGCCCATCCTACGTATTGGGTGGTCAGCGCATGCGTATCGTTATCAACGATGAGGAACTGGAAAAATCGGTGGTAAGCCTGTTGAAACACCTGCCAGGCAACAAAATATTGATTGACCACTTCCTGGATCGTTGCCAAGAGGCCGAAGTAGATGCCATTTGCGATGGCGAGGATGTACACATCATGGGCATCATGGAGCATATAGAGCCGGCCGGTATCCACAGTGGCGACAGCCATGCGGTATTGCCTTCATTCAACCTCGGTACACTGGTGCTCGAAGAGATGAAGGACTATGCACGGAAAATAGCGCTGCGTCTTAACGTAAAAGGCCTCATCAACATACAGTTCGCCATTAAAGACGGGCATGTATACATCATAGAGGCCAATCCCCGCGCCAGCCGCACCACGCCCTTCATAGCCAAAGCCTACGGCATACCTTATCTCAACATTGCTACCAAAGTAATGCTGGGCGAGAAAAAGCTGAAAGACTTTAAAATGGAGAACAAATTGGATGGATACGCAGTAAAAGAGCCCGTGTTTAGCTTCAACAAGTTCCCCAATGTAAACAAAGAGTTGGGCCCCGAAATGAAGAGCACGGGTGAGGCCATACGCTTTATCAAAGACCTGCGCGACCCTTGGTTCCGCCAGTTGTACAAAGAGCGCAGCATGCACCTCAGCAAATAATACTCGCAAAACCTTTATACTTTAGCGGCTGCCTTGTGCGGCCGCTTTTTTTATCGCAATGAATAACAGGTTAACCATATCGGGGAAGTCCTATAACATCATAGTGGTGCTATTGTCCTGCCTGTTCGTGGCTTTTAATATAGTGCGCATATTGCAAGTACCGCTTACACAGGATGAGGGTTGGACCTATGTACTCTATGTAAAAGGCAAATACGCAGATATTATCAATTGCATCCCTCGCTCCACCAACAATCATTTTCTTAATACCCTGCTCAGTAAGCTATGTTTCGATATGTTTGGCCCTCATCAATTCGCATTGCGATTGCCCAACCTCTTGGGGCAGGTGATGTACTTGTTTTACGGGGCCTTGCTCTCATCAAAACTAATGGCCGACAAGCGTTGGGCATTGGGTTGTTTCCTTGTTCTCAACCTTAATCCCTTTCTACTGGAGTTTTGGGGCATGACCCGCGGCTATGGCTTGTCTTTGGCATTTATGATGGCAAGCCTTTACTATGTCTTTCTTTATTGGCAGCATAAAAAATCAGTGTCGCTATGGCTATCTGTAGCCATGGCCGCACTTGCGGTATATACACAGGTAATACTCCTCTACTACCTCGCGGCGCTTAGCGGTGTACTGTTCATGCGCCACTTGCTTACCCCCGAAAAAACACTGCGTGTTTTCTTTCTTCGGGAATTACCCGCATTGCTGGTTCACTATGTCATACTATACCTGCTACTCGCCGCACCCTTAAAAGAGTTTCAAAACACCGACAGCTTTTTATGCGGCGGGTATAACGGCTTTATACCCGATACCGTTGCCACGCTGATAAAGGAGAGCATGTTTCTCACCGGGGGTGAAGTGTTGGTAACCGCACTTTCTTATACCGTAGTAGCCGTGGTTATGGCATCGGGCATTTATTGGATATGGAGTTACCTGAGAGGTAAAGGTGCGCAGGGATTGCTGCTATGGTTAATGGTGCTGATACCTTATGCATGTATAGAACTGCAACACCTGCTGCTGGGTACACGCTATATTACCGACCGGGCAGGATTGTTTCTTTTTGTGCTGTTCACCATCCATACTTTCTACCTGCTACATCAACTATCAATAAGTAAAAAAGCATGGCAGGCTGTGGGATTACTGTTGATACTGTTTTCCGCAGGCAATTTTATCCGCTGCCTCAACTTCAACCGCAACCATTACTGGTACCTCGACCGCGACAATGTTGCGGCATTGGAACGCATATACCAACAAGCCGAAGGGCATAAGGGTAAGGTAAGCGTACGACCTCATTGGCTCTATTACCCCTCTTTTGCCTTTTACATTGATACACGCTATGCCGACCGTATAGCTCAAGTGAGCTTTGACCAAAACATGCTTATCCCCACAGATACGGCTTGGGACTACGGTTATGTATCTGACGATGATGTGACCAATATGGCACCCATATATTTTGTCGATACCGTATTAGCCGACGGTAAGGCCTTCCTTATTCGTAAGAAATAGATAATTAATACGCCATTCCTTAATTTTGAACTATGAATACCAAACAACAGTTGGAGCAAACCTTATCCGAGCGGATAATGATAATAGACGGGGCAATGGGTACCATGATACAACGGTACAAACTCTCGGAGGAAGATTACCGCGGTGAGCGCTTTAAAGATTGGCATATCGATCTTAAAGGCAATAACGAACTGTTGTCCCTGGTAAGGCCGGATATCATTAAGGCCATTCATACCGAATACCTTGAAGCGGGTGCCGATATAGTGGAGACCAATACCTTTAACGCACAGGCTGTGTCTATGGGCGACTATGACATGCAAGAGTTAGCTTACGAGATGAACGTGGCATCGGCACGCGTGGCCAAAGAAGCCGTAAACGAGTATATGGCCAAGCATCCCGGCACACAGAAATATGTGGCAGGTGCCATAGGTCCGCTCAACAAAACATTATCACTCTCGCCCGACGTAAACAACCCCGGTTATCGTGCCCTTACTTTTGATGAGGCTTCCGATGCATACTACACGCAAATAAAGGGCCTTATAGATGGTGGTGCCGACATCCTTATCGTGGAAACGATATTCGACACCCTGAATGCAAAGGCAGCCTTATATACCATCAACAAATACTTCCGCGATACGAATAAGCAACGCGTGCCGGTGATGATATCGGGCACCATTACCGATGCTTCGGGCCGTACCCTCAGCGGGCAAACGCTGGAGGCCTTCTGCGTATCGGTGATGCACGCAGAACCGTTGAGCATAGGTCTTAACTGCGCCCTCGGTGCCCGCGAAATGCGCCCGCACGTAGAGGAGTTGTCCGAAATCGCATCTTGCTATGTAAGCGCTTATCCCAACGCCGGCTTGCCCAATGCCATGGGTGAATATGACGAGTCGCCAAAACAAACGGCTGCCATCATATCCGAATTTGCCGCCGAAGGCTGGGTAAACATAGTGGGCGGATGTTGTGGCACCACGCCGGCACACATCAAGGCCATTGCCGATGCCATGAAGAACTTTGCACCGCGCAAGCTGCCCGAAATTCTTACCGCTTAGCACAATTTAATAACCCCGTTTCCGGTTATTAATTCATAAGTTTATCTTATGAAGCGCTACTATTTACTCACTGCCATCGCGCTATGCGGTGCTTTATCTGCCTTTGCCAAAGGCAAGGATGTACACATAAAAGGTAAAATCACCAATCCCTTATCCGACAGTGTGGTGCTGAGCTACCTCGAAGGGCGACTGGAGTATAAGCCGGTTGTCTTAGTAAAAGTATTGGACAAGGCCGGCAATTTTGATTTCACGTTTACCCCGCCCGAGCCGGTTACCAACATAGCGATACAAAACGGAGAGCAGGCCACGGAGCTGTTGGTAGAGCCGGGCTACGACCTCACCATGACCATTGATGCATCGGACTTCGACAAAACCGTTCATTATGAAGGAAAAGGTAAGGAAGCAGCCAACTTTATGGCCAAGCACGTGCTGGATATGAGCATGATGCAAAACATCTATAACGAGTTTCGGCCCATGTATGCCCAAGAGCCGGCAGATTTTACCAAATCTCTGAACGAGCGGCTGAAAAAAGAACAAGACTTTCTTGCAGCCAACAAAGCCGGCCTGTCAAAACCTATCGTTCACTATTGGGAGAACCATTACAAATACTTGGGCTATGGTATTGCTTTGTCTTACCCGCGTACGCACGAAATGATAAAAAAGCAGAGCTATGACATTGGCGAAATACCTGCGGAAAGCTATGCCGTCGCGGATGCCGTACCGGTTGCGCTTGATGACAAATTGGTGCATATATCTTCTTATCGCAATTACACCGATGATATATATGCCATGAAGGTGCACCTTGTGGGCGCCAAAGACCCTGCCCGCAAGCAAAAGCTGGACTCCATGACCATGTTGGCAGAAAAGAACTTTCCGCCGGCCACATTGGAAGTATACAAAGCCGCTAACATATACCGCAACGTGAAATACCGCACTGTGGCAGAATCCGAAGCCGACTTTGCGGCATTCAAATCCAAATTCCCGAAAAGCGAGTATACGGCCGTAGTGGAAAAGACCATAGCCAAAAAGAAAAAACTAAGTGCGGGACAACCGGCCATAGACTTTGATGTGGTAACACCCGAAGGCAAGCGCATGAAACTATCGGACTATAAAGGCAAGGTGGTATTCCTCGATTTTTGGGCCAGTTGGTGCGGACCTTGCATTGCGGAAATGCCGCACGCCAAAAAAGTAAAGGAGCATTTCAAAGACAATAAGAACGTGGTGTTCGTGTACATTTCCATAGACGATGAAGAAGAAAACTGGAAGAAAGCCATGGAAAAACATGGTATAGAAGGTGTCCACGGCTGGCAGGGCAGCGGTTGGCAAGGTCCTGTATCTACCGAATATGGCGTAAACAGTATACCCGCCTATTTCCTTATCGACCGTAAAGGCAATTTTGCATTGGACAATACACCGCGCCCCAGCCAAACGGAGTCTGTGATTGCCGAGATAGAAAAGCTCCTTTAATAATAAAAAGTTAATTAATATTAAATTAACCCCCGCATAATCGGGGGTTAATTTTTGTTTCGTCATTTTGCTAAACCAAATATTCCATCCCGGAATAAAAAAGTAAATGTCGAAACGAGAACCGGATATTGTAGTGCTTTCCGATATACACCTCGGAACCTACGGCTGCCACGCAAAAGAACTGCTGCAATACCTCAAAAGCATCAAACCCAAGGCCGTGGTACTCAACGGCGACATCATTGACATTTGGCAATTCAGCAAGCGCTATTGGCCAAGCACTCACATGATGGTGATTAAACACCTTGTGGGCCTTATAGCCAAAGATGTACCCGTGTACTACATACCCGGCAACCACGACGAGATGCTGCGCCGATTTAAGGACTTCCAACTCGGCTCGCTCAAAATCACCAATAAACTTTCGCTGAAGATAGACGGGGCCAACGTATGGATATTTCACGGCGATGTGTTTGATGTGGTGATGCAACACAGTAAATGGTTGGCCAAGCTGGGCGCCATAGGTTATGACACGCTGATACTCATCAACCGATTGGTAAACTTCATTTCCAAGAAGATGGGCAGAGGTAAAGTTTCCCTGTCTAAAAAAATAAAGAACAGTGTAAAAAGTGCCGTTAAGTTCATCAACAAATTTGAGGACACGGTTTGCGAAATAGCCACGGAGAATAATTACAACTACGTGGTATGCGGGCACATACACCACCCCGAAATAAAAACGGTGGTAACAGCCTCGGGCACCGTGGTATACATGAACTCCGGAGACTGGATAGAGAACCTTACCGCGCTGGAATACAACGATAATAAATGGAGCGTATATCGCTATGCCGATGATCCCGTGGCACAAGCAATAGACATCAACAAAAAGAAGCAGCCCAAAGAAGGCCCCAAAGAAATGATGGCCGGCTTGCTGCAAGAGTTAAACGTGAAGACCGGCAATAACCCGGGCTTCGGAAATTTCCCCAACTCAATAGAAGCAGCATAACAGTGAAGATATTATTTGCGATACAGGGTACCGGAAACGGCCATCTGAGCCGCGCCCGGGATGTATACCCCGAGCTGGCCAAATACGGAGATGTGGATGTCCTCATCAGCGGCATACAGGCCGATGTGAAGGTACCTTTCCCGGTAAAGTACCAACTATACGGCATGAGTTTCATCTTCGGTAAAAAAGGCGGTGTGGATATTTGGGCCACAACAAAAAAACTGAAGCCGCTGCAATTGCTGCGCGATATAAAGCAACTGCCCGTTAAGGATTACGACCTTGTAATAAATGATTTCGAACCGGTATCCGCATGGGCATGCAGAAGGCAAAAAGTACCTTGCATATCGTTAAGCCACCAGGCTGCCGTATTGCACCCTTCTACACCCAAACCGCCGCATGGAGATTTGAAGGGCGAATTGGTATTGAAATATTATGCACCGGTCACTGCGGCGTACGGCTTCCATTTCAAAGCCTATCCGCCCAATATTTTTACACCGGTTATTCGCCGGCAGGTGCGCGATATTACGCCCGTAAACAACGGCCATTACACCGTGTATCTCCCGGCTTATCATGATGATGCCATTGTGAAACACCTGTCCGTGTTTGCAGATGCCCGTTGGGAAGTGTTTTCCAAACACAATAAAGAGCCTTTTGTATTTAAGAACGTATCGGTACGCCCGATAGAAAACGATGCCTTTATAGAAAGCATGGCTACGAGCGCCGGCCTGTTATGTGGCGCCGGTTTTGAAGGCCCTGCCGAAGCTTTGTTCCTCGGCAAAAAAGTATTGGCTATACCCATGCAAGACCAGTACGAGCAGCATTGCAATGCCGCAGGCCTTATAGATTTGGGTGTGCCGGTTATCAACAAACTGGATAAATCGGCTTACGACACCATAAAGAAATGGTTGGCCGCCGAGCCCAACATCATCGTTCATTACCTCGATGAAACGGAGAGCATTGTCGCACGCATCATTCGCGAGCACGCAAGTCATGCCTATCCCAAGCGCGTACACCATGCCGAGCACCATACCTAAACAATAAGCGGCGCACCTTAACGGTGCGCCGCTCTGCTATTAATCTGCTCAAGATTTATTTTCCTTTAAACACCGGCTTCCTTTTTTCCAAAAAGGCATTTACACCCTCTTTAAAATCTTCTGTGGCTCCGGCTTCTACCTGCAATTGTTTTTCCATTTCCAGTTGTGTGGCCAAATCGTTGCCGTAAGACATGTTCATCAGCTTCTTGGTCAGCCCCAAACCTTTTGTGGGCATTTGCGCCAGTGTTTGTGCCATCTTCAGCGTTTCGGCTTCAAAGGTTTCGTCTTCGTAGCTCTTGTATATCATACCCATGGCCACAGCTTCGTCAGCCGATACTTTATCGCCCGTCATGGTGAGCGCCAGGGCACGTTGCATACCCACCAGGCGCGGTAGGAAGAAGGTGCCTGCACTGTCGGGTATCAGGGCTATTTTACTGAAGGCTTGTATAAAGGAGGCGCTCTTTGCGGCCAGCACTATATCGCAAGCCAAGGCAATGTTGGCACCCGCGCCGGCAGCCACTCCGTTTACCGCGGCTATTATAGGCTTCTCTATGGCGCGCAGTTTTAGTATAATGGGGTTATAATGCTCTCTCACTATTTTCTCCAGTTCGGGGCCTTGGGGGTCTGTGGCCTCTGCCAGGTCTTGTCCCGCACAAAAGCCTTTGCCGGCTCCCGACAGGTATATGCAGCGCACCGTTTCGTCGTTGTTACACTCGTCCAGCGCGGCTTGCAACGCCAAAGCCATTTCTCGGTTAAAGCTGTTATATTTCTCGGGGCGGTTCAGCGTTATGCGGCCCACGCCGTTTTCTTTTGTAAAGAGTATGGTATTGCTCATAGGGCAAAAGTAACAACACCATACGATATTGCATGAATTCATAACACGATGATTCTTAAGGAAATTTTTAACTCGCGTTTCTTACACACTTACTATTTTACAACTACACACGCAAGTTGAACCATGTTGTATTTAGACCTGTTTTTGTTGACGATAGTATTGCCTGTAGTAGCCTATCAGATAAGTACCTTTTATTGGAAGCGCTCACTCTTGGGTTGGCTCACACAATTGGCAGTCAAATACCGCTTCAGTCCCGGTCACAGAGATTTCTTTTACAAGAAGCTGATGGCTTATGACAGCCGAAAGGGCGTATTGGTATACTTGGACATGGAAGGCCGCGAAAAAGGTCATGTTTTTGGCATTAACGAAATTGCCGATTGCGAGCTGTTGGTAAACGAAAAGAACGACAGCGATACGCACACGAGCAACATATCCGCCATCACCTTGCGCCTTACTTTAAAAACGGACGATAAAACGGTATTGCTGCCCTTATATGAATCCGGCTTCATAGCCGGCCTCGCGGGCAAACGCATTCGGGCAAACGCATTGCGTTGGTACGAATTGGTGGCCTCGCTCATCACCACCGAAACCGAAGCGGCGCTGCAAACGGCCTAATCTATCTTCTTGAAAATTTTGGCATCCACATAAAACGTACCGAAGGGTAGCAAAGATGCCACAACGGCCCATACGGCCTGCATGGTGGTAATTTTACCGGCACCACGTGCCCATATCACACTGTAAGCATACCATATCACCAAGGCGCCGTGTAGCATGCCGGTATAGCGCACAAACTCGGGCATTCCCGCCATATATTTTAGTGGCATGGCCACAAACAGCAGCAGCAAAAACGAAATACCTTCCGTTATGGCCGAAAAGCGTAAATGAAATTTTACCGACATCAGGCTTTGTAACATATGTAATGGCTTAGTGCTTGTGATGGAACACGCGCAAGTTACGCCGGCCTGCTTTGCGAGGCAAAATTATCATACCTTCTTTGGCCCTATTTTAACGAAGCCTTTTTATTTTTGAGCCCGATGCGCTTTTACTCTTACTTCTTCCTTTGTCTTTTATTGGCTCTTCAATCTTTTGCCCGTGCACCCAAACGCGAGTTTCGCGCCGCATGGATAGCCACGGTTTCCAATATAGATTGGCCCTCCAAACCGGGCTTGCCCGCCGTGCAGCAGCAAAAAGAGTTTATCGAGCGGCTGGATATGTTGCAGCGCTTGGGTTGTAACGCCGTAATAGTGCAGGTGCGTCCCGCAAGCGATGCCTTCTACAAATCGGATATAGAGCCTTGGAGCCGTTTCCTCACCGGCAGGCAAGGGCAGCCGCCTTTCCCCGCTTACGACCCGTTGGAGTTTATGGTGGAAGAAGCGCATAAACGCAATATGGAATTGCATGCCTGGTTTAATCCTTTTCGTGCGCTTACCGATGCAAAGAAAAACCCCAATCCCGCCAATCACTACACCAAAAAACACCCCGACTGGCTGGTAACGCACGGTGGTAAAGGCTACCTCAATCCCGGCCTGCCCGAAGCCCGCGAATACGTTATCAAGGTCATCATGGATGTGGTGAAACGGTATGATATTGACGGGGTGCATATAGACGATTATTTCTATCCCTATACTATACCCGGTGTGGAATTCAACGATGCCGCGGCTTATCAAAAGTATAAGCAGCATTTCACCAATCGCGGAGATTGGCGCCGCAATAATGTAAACCTCTTCGTATCTACATTAAGTGCCAATATACGCACCACAAAACCACATATCAAATTCGGTATCAGCCCGTTTGGTGTATGGCGCAATGCCTCGCAAGACCCCGCCGGCTCTGCCACCCGCGCGGGCCAAACCTGTTACGACGACCTTTGCTCCGATGTGACCCTTTGGGCCGAAAAAGGCTGGATAGATTACCTGGCACCGCAACTGTATTGGGAGCACAAGCATAAAGCCGCAGCATTTGAAGTATTGCTACCCTGGTGGGAAGCCAACCGCCACAATCGCCACGTATACTATGGGCTTGGCGTATACCGCATGGTGGACGCCACACGTCCGCCTTGGAACAATACCCGCGAATTGCTCTGGCAAATAGAGGACATCCGCGAAACGGCAGCCACGCCGGGCTATGTACTATACAGCACCTCCAACTTTGACAAGATACGCATACCCATTGCCGACAGCCTCGCGAAACACACGGCCACCTTTGCCTTTCCGCCAATTATGAAGTGGAAAGAACAAACTCCGCCCCCGCCGCCCACACTTAAAGCCATACCATCTTCCGAAGGCACATTGCTGAAATGGAGCGGCACCAATCCGGGTGGCGGTATCATACGTTTTGCGGTATACAGGTTTGTAAACGGTGAAAAGCCCGATTTGGAAAATGCGGAAAACATCATTGCCTTAACACAAGAGCCGCAATTCCTTGATAAAAACGCGAATAATTACGAGCGCTGCACCTATGTGGTTACCGCTTTGGATAGGTTGTGGAACGAGAGTAAGCCCAGCAACCCGACGGAAACAAGCACTACACGTTAAAAAAATAGATGAGGTATAGGTATTTATGCCGGTTTTTGTATCTTCAACGTCCGTAAAATTATTCATACATGAAGTCTGCATGGTTTGGTACGATACTATTGGCTGCCGTTAGTTCCCTGGCATTTATCGGTTGTGAAAAAAACGATGACGATGTTAACGGCTCCCGCACGGCTTCCGGCGCGGGCAAAGGCAGTGGCGGCAACAATACTATTAATGTTTACCCCATACAGAAAGGTATATACATAGACAGTTGCAAGGTATATGTAAAATACAATACGGAATTTGCACCCCTTGAGCGTTCGCAATATGACGATTCGGTAGTATGTGTGCTGAACGAGGACATGAAACCCGTAGCCACTTTCTACGAGCTGCGCAAGGGTACTTACACCTTTTATGCCTACGGCTGGGATCGCGTACGCTCACAAACCGTGGTAGGCAGCCGCGTGTATAAGTCTACAACCGAGCGCACCACCACTAATTTAGAGCTTGAGGTTTACCCTAAGTAACAGTTTACTAAGGTTTTACAACTATCTTATTTGGCAATGTTTATAACCTGTGTATTTTTTACACGTCCTTAACATTGCTACTTGCATGACGGCACTTTATTTAATTATCTTTGGATAAAGGTGTTGCTTATGTTTGATGATGATGATTTTTTAGATGATGATTTTGACTCACTTGAACATTTGTTGGAAAGATATGAGGCAGTAAAGAAAGGAGATTCGGTGAGTATAATGGCTGAGGAGGAATTTGAACGTGTTATCGAATATTACTTCCAAAACAGCAATGAAGAGCAGGCAATGCTGGCTTGCGATATAGCCCGCACCTACTACCCCTTCTCATCCTCCATACTGTTGCTGAAGGCCGAGATACTGACACAGGCACAGAAATACGGACAAGCACTTAACATACTGGACGAAGTAGACCAATACGACCAAAACAATTTGGATGCGGTTTTATTGCGCTCCGATATACTGTTGAGCCAATTTAAGTACGACCAGGCCGCACTTTGGCTGGAAGAGAAATCCAACGAATTTCAAGGTAAGGACAAAATAGAAATACTGCTGGAACTGTCGGACGTATATGACGAATCCGAGGAGTTTGATGCGGTATTCGATACCCTGCTGCGTGTCATTAAAATTGACCGCCGCAATGAAGAAGCGCTGCAAAAAATATGCTTCTGGGCCGATTTTACCGACCGCCAGGAAGAAAGCATAGCCATACATACCAACCTTACAGACGAGGACCCGTATAATGCCTTGGCTTGGTTCAATATGGGTGCGGCATACCAAAGCCTGAAGCTCTACGAAAAATCGATAGACGCTTACGAATTTTGCGTAGCCATAGACGATAAGTTTGAGTTTGCCTACCGCAACATGGCCGATGCCTATATGCGCCTGAAATGGTACGATAAGGCCTTGGAAGTATTGGAGAAACATTTGGAAATAGCCAAAGCCGAGGATGTGATATTTGAAGCCATGGGCTATTGCTGGGAAAAGCAAAAGAACTACAAACGCGCCCGCGATTACTATCGCCAAGCATCGCAGCTTAGCCCGCAAGACGATACCATCTTCTACAAAATAGGAGAAACCTATGTGCGCGAGCGCCAGTGGGAAAAGGCCATAAAAGCCTACTCCGTGGCTTTGCACCTGGATAAAGAAAATGCGTCCTACTGCATGGCCATAGGCAATTGCCTCATGGAAATGGACGTAAAGAACGAAGCGCTGGTATGCTTCCTCAACGCTGTAAGGCTGAAACCGGGTAATAAAAGCACTTGGGTAGCGCTGATAAAAGGCCTGTACACCGCCGGATATTATGATGAAGCGCTTACACAACTGGAAGTGGCGCACGAGCACTGTGGCGAAAAAGCCGATTTCATTTATTTCCGTTCGGCCATTTTATTTGAAATGGGCAAAACCAAGGAAGCGCTCATACAACTGGAAAAGGCGCTGAAATTGGCTCCCAACAAGTCAAAAACCTTTACCAATCTCAACAACGAGTACCTGCGCCGCACGTCCGTTGCCGATTTGATAGCCAAATACAAAAAGAAGTAACACCACAAATCATTTATAGTCACTCAAGCCGTAAGCAATTACGGCTTTAATTTTACCCGCTTCAGTTCCAATATGTTCATAGGTGTGGCGGAGAAGCCGGTCACGCGGTTATTCAAGGAATGCAGTATTTGGTCGTAAAACAAGGGGATAAGGGGCGCTTGGCTCATCACCAGGCTATCCATTTGGCGGTATATCTGCCAACGTGCGCTGTCGGGCATATCCAAGCTCCGTTCATATAATCTGTCAAAAGCCGCATTGGAGAAACGGGTATAATTCGGCGGCGCGGGAAATTTGCTGTAGAAAAATGCCATATAGCTTTCGGCATCCGGGTAATCGGCCAGCCATTGCCCACGAAAGCATAGCGCGTTTCCACGACTCATTTCCTGTTTCAGCACATTGGGCTGTATGGTTTCTACCTGCACCGGTATACCCACATCTTGCAACTGCGTGGCCACAAAATTCACTATGTCGGCCCATATATCGGGCACCAGTACTTTCAAAGGCTTCAATCCTTTACCGCCTGGGTACCCGGCCTGCCGCAATAGCTCTGCTGCTTTTGCGGGGTTATAATTATATCCGTAAGTGCCGCTACTGTCATACCCCGGCAAGCCTGCCGGTATAAAACCGGAGTGGGCCGGCAGCCCTACACCGTTACGGAAGTAGGTAACTATCTTTTGTCGGTCTATGGCATAATTCATGGCCTGCCGCACCAACAGATTTTTAGTTGGTGCATCTCGGAGCAAGACATTGGTGGTATCCTGCAAAAAGCCCAAATATTCGGTGTTCAGGTAGGTTTGTTTGCGCAGGCTGAATTTCTGTTTGTATTCGGGCTTAAGCGTACCGTCTTTGCGCAACACCAAGTCTTTAAACGAGCCGTCCACACCGTTCACAAAGTCGAGCTTACCTTGCAAAAAAAGTAGAAACTCGGTCGCCTTACTGTCGGTAAATGTGATTTGTACGGCATCGAGATAGGGTAGCCTTTTGCCTGTCCCGTCTTTTTCCCAGTAGTGCTTATTGGCATGTAATACCAGCACATTGGTCTCATCCCAGTAATGAAACCGAAAAGGCCCCGTACCGCAGGGATGCGCGCGAAAAGCTTTACCCCAATGCGCCACAGCTTCATGCGGCACTATGCTGCAATATTGCATGGTGAGGATACCCGTCAGCGGCCTGAATGGGCTGCGCAGATGTAGTTGAAAGGTGGTGTCATCCGGTGCCGTAAACGGTTCTGTTGCCCTTACCCTTTCGTTAAATATCCAAGCACCGTAAGATGCCACCTCCGGGTCTATGATGCGGTTAAAGCTGTATACCACATCTGCGGCTGTCATCTTTCGCCCCTTACCGCCGGCAAATACAGGGTCATCATGAAAATACACATCACCCCTCAGGTGGAAAGTGTAAGTAAGTCCGTCGGGTGACACTTCCCAAGTCTTGGCCAGCGAGGGCACAATGTTCAGGTGCTCGTCGGTTTCCACCAGCGTATTGTATACGAGGTGGTCCACACGCATCATGTCCAGGCTTTTGGCATAGGCAGGGTCTATGGATTCCAAATAACCGTTAGACACGTTATAACGAAAGGTATTGTCTGCCTGTTGTGCCGCCCGTTCGCCACATCCCGCCATTATCATGCATATGGGCAACAGGTACCGAAACCATGACTTACGTATTTCAACGGCCTTGCGCAACATTATCGCAATTTAATTGAAATGCTCTTTAATTTTGTTGAAAAGAAAAGGTATGTCTGCAAAGCTCTCGGTAAACATCAACAAGATAGCCACGTTAAGAAACAGCAGGGGAGGAGATAACCCCAATGTGGTGCAGGCAGCCATAGATTGTCAAAGGTTTGGTGCCGATGGCATTACCGTACATCCCCGCCCCGATGAGCGCCATATCCGTTACAGCGATGTGCGAGAAATCAAACCGACCATCACCACCGAATTCAATATCGAGGGCAACTCGCTGGAAGATAAATTCGTACAACTGGTATTGGATGTAATGCCCGACCAGGTAACACTGGTGCCTGATGAACCCGCGCAGTTGACTTCCAACCACGGTTGGGATACCATACGCAAAGGCGATTACCTGCGAAGCATTATTCCCGTCTTTCAAAAGGTAGGTATTCGCGTATCTATATTTGTAGACCCCGTGGAAGATTTGGTGCGGGCGGCAAAGGATACGGGCACCGACAGGATAGAATTATACACCGAGGCCTATGCCAAAGGATATAAAAAAGATCGTAACGCGGCAATAGCCGCTTATGTTTCTGCGGCTGAGGTCGCCAAACAATGCGGGCTGGGCCTTAATGCCGGGCACGACCTTGATTTAAACAATCTTGCTTTCTTCTCGCACTCCATTCCTCACCTTGCCGAAGTGTCTATAGGACACGCACTTATCAGCGATGCTTTATATTTCGGCCTTGAGAATACCATACAGTTATACAAGCGCCAACTCATGTTGAATAATTAGAAAGTTTGGGTTATATTTATTTGTAGATTTCCGGTATGAAATCATCATGAATATTGATTATAGTCAGTATAACAATACTCCTGAACCCTTAATTTTGTAGTTACCCAACACCCCACCTGAAACAGGTTTGATTGCAAACCTTCCTATATCCTTATCTGTTAGCATATAGAGTAATAAGTTAAAAACAATTTGATGGAGAGAATTATACGTATCTGCTTATGGTGCGTGGGGATGCTTTGTCCCTACTTGTTGGCGGCTCAGCCTACGGCCAACTTCACTTCCGATATTATATCCGGCTGTTCTCCCATTGTGGTACGCTTCACCGACATGAGTTCGGGTAGCCCTACATCATGGAGTTGGGACTTGGGTAACGGCACCACATCCACCCTTCAAAATCCTTCCACCACCTACATCACCCCGGGCACTTATACGGTTAAACTCACGGCTGCCAATGCATCCGGCAGTAACATGAAATCCGTAACGAGTTACATCACCGTGTATGCTTTACCTACGGTAAATTTTACGGGAGACTCTGCCCCTTCCTGTCCGCCCAAAGCGGTGCAGTTCAACAATTTAACCGTACCCGGCAGCTCAGGCACTACCACTTACCTGTGGGATTTTGGCGACGGGTTCACCTCTTCGGCAGTAAACCCCTCGCATACCTATATGGCATTGGGCACTTACAGTGTAACACTTATAGCAAAGAACGGACAAGGCTGTACCAAATCATTCACGAAGACAAACTATATTCCCATTGTTCAAAAGCCGATTGCCAACTTCATTTCTTCCAATAATAACGGATGTGCGGCGCCTTATACGGTCAATTTTACCAATACTTCTGCAGGTGCGGTATCATACGAGTGGAACTTTGGGGACGGCGGAACATCAACGACTGCCAACCCCGGGCATGTTTACACCACTAATGGCAATTATAACGTAAGGCTGATTGCTACCAATGCTGCGGGCTGTAAGGATACTATCATTAGAACGGCTTTTGTGTCGGTAGGTACGTTGGATGCACAATTTACGCCAAGCCAATCAACCGTATGCTTAGGCACTCCCGTCACCTTCTCCAACAATACCACACCCGGAACCACATCCAACAGTTGGAACTTTGGCAACAGCGCCACATCCAATGCCACCTCGCCCACATATACTTACCCTGCACCGGGCAATTATACGGTGCGGCTCATTGCCAACAGAAACGGTTGTTTGGATACCGCCTTTCGTAACATAACGGTAAACGCCAAGCCTACCGCTTCGTTTACGGCGGCAAATACCTATAGCTGTAGCACACCCTTCAGCGTACCGTTTACCAATAACTCAACGGGAGCATCTTCCTATGCTTGGGCCTTTGGCCCTGCGGGTGCAACATCCACACAAACATCGCCGTCTTATACGTACACCGGTTTCGGACTATATACCGTACGCTTAATAGCCACCGGTAGCAATGGCTGCGCCGATACGCAAACAAGACCCAACTATATAACGGTGGCGCAACCTACCGCTACCATTACCACCACAATGTCGTCGGGCTGTGCACCTGTAAACGTTAACTTCTATGCCAATATATTCACCTACAACCCCGTAGTAAGCTATAGCTGGAACTTTGGCGACGGAAGCAGCCCGCTGGTATGTGGCTCTTGTTCCACGCCATCGCACACGTATACTTCACCGGGCACTTACACGGTAACACTCAACTACAGCTTGGGGCTCGGCTGTAATTTTAGCGCCCAAAGAAATGTGGTAATCAGTACAAAGCCCACGGCTTCTTTTAACCTTACTCCGCTCACCTATTGCCCCAATACGCCGGTATCACCCGTAAACGTTTCTACAGGTGCCACCTCCTATATTTGGAATGGAGGCGGAGGACAGGCAAGTACGATGACCAACCCGACCTTTGGCTACAAAAGCGGCAATTATACCATCAGGCTTATCGCTTCCAACAACGGTTGTGCCGATACGTTCACGCGAAACATTACCGTTCAGCTTCCGCGTGCGGGCTTCCGCCCGTCGTATACCTGCACCAACAGGCTTGCCATCTCCTTCACCGACCAGTCTGCAGGTGCCAATACATATTTTTGGGATTTTGGGGACGGTAATACGTCTACCACTGCGGGTAATACCTCGCACACCTATGCCGCCTATGGTACGTACAATGTAAAGCAAGGCGTACGCAACACATCTACCGGCTGCACCGATACCGCATACCTCACTTTGGTATTGGCTCCGCTCAATAAGGAATTTGTCGCTTCGGATACTACAATTTGTCGAGGCAGCGCGGTAACCTTTACCGCTGCCGGCCTAAACTACCAAACCTATCGCTGGGATTTTGGGAATAGCGTAATCGTAAACGGTACACGCCAATTGTCTTACACTTATCCCGCAGCCGGCACCTACAACATAAAGCTTGTGGTTACCGATACTATGGGTTGTAAAGACAGTCTTACCAAAACGGGCTACATGCGTATAGGCGGCCCTACGGTTGACTTTGTGGGCACCCCGCAAGGCGGTTGCTTGCCGCTCACGGTTAACTTTCAGGATTTGAGCACACCTAACGGAGGCTTTGCCTTGGTTTCCCGCAACTGGAATCTCGGCAACGGTAATTCCACGCAAACCAACCCTACGAGAACTTACACTGTTGTAGGTCTGTACAATGTCTCTCTGTTTGTAACGGATGCCAACGGATGCACATCCTCGCTTACGCGGAATCAATATATCAATGCAAGCCATCCGCAACCGGCATTCTCCGCATCGGTAACAACTACCTGTATCGGCAATACGGTAACTTTCAACAATACATCTTCAGGCAACAGTCTTACTTATGTGTGGCATTACGGTGATGGTGCAACATCTGTGGGCGCCACGGGTAGCCATGCATACGGAGCCCCTGGGCAATACACCGTTAAGTTGGTAGCCACCGATGCATTCGGTTGCAAAGATTCCGTGGTGCGCACCAACTATATTACAATCAAAGCGCCCGTACTGTCCTTCACGGCAAGCGATACCTTTGCGTCTTGCCCGCCGCTCCTGATCACCTTCACGAATACGTCACCTGCCGCTTCCGGCGTTACTTATACTTGGAACTTTGGTAACGGCAGCGGGTCCTCGGTTGCGGCACCTTCGGCTACTTACACTTACCCGGGCGTATACGCGGCAAAGTTATATGGTACAACGATAGAAGGCTGTATAGATTCTGCAGTTAAAAACATCACCATCAACGGGCCTTCGGGTAGTTTTGCTTACACGCCGCAAGTAGGCTGCGGACCGCTTACCGTTACCTTTACCGCAAATACAACCAATGCATCATCCCTTATTTGGGATATGAACAACGGCAGCACGCAAACAACCACGGCGGGCTCGTTGGTATATACTTACACACAAAGCGGTAAGTTCTTGCCCAAGCTTATCCTCAGCGATAATGCCTCTTGCCTTACACCCCTACTGGGCATGGACACTATACGTGTGGATTCCCTCAATAGCGGATTTACTTTTACACCGACAACTTTATGCGATACCGGTACGGTATACTTTACCGATACCGTATATAATTCATTGACACCTGTTATATCTCGCAGTTGGAATTTTGGTGATGGCGGCACAAGCACTGCGCACAATCCCACGCATAAGTATACCTCACCGGGCACTTATATCATTCGCCTGGTAATGACCAACACTTCGTGCACCGATACCACCACCGATACCATTGTGGTGCATCCTTTGCCCAACGTTACCGCTACCGGCGGGCAAACCGTTTGCCAAGGCTCCACCGCGTCTATCAGCCTGCAAGCAACAGGCGCGTTAAACTATAGCTGGGCACCTGCCACAGGGCTTTCCTGCACGGGTTGTGCCAATCCTACACTTACACCACCCTCTGTAACCACTACCTATGTGGTAACGGGCACCAATACTTTGGGCTGTACCGATACGGCCCGGGTATTGATAACGGTAAATCCCAAACCGGTGATAAGCGCGGGTAATAATGTGGCCATTTGCGTAGGTGGCTTCACTACACTGCAAGGCACAGGCGGGGTAAGCTACAATTGGTCTCCCGCCGCAGGGCTTTCTTGTACTTCCTGTGCAAGCCCCATAGCCACGCCTACTGCCACTACCACATACAAAGTTATCGGTACCAATGCCAACGGTTGCTCCGACAGTGCTTTCGTAACCGTAACCGTAAATCCGCTGCCGGTAATAAATGCGGGAACCGCGCAAACTATTTGTTTGGGCAATACCGTACAACTACAGGCATCCGGCGCGGCAACCTATACATGGTCGCCCACGGCAGGTTTAAGCTGCATTGCTTGTGCCAATCCCACGGCTTCACCCGTTACCACCACCACCTATACCGTTACAGGTGTAAGCATTGCGGGATGTGTAGGGTCTTCGCAGGTAACGGTAAACGTCAATCCTTTACCTAACGTCAGTGCAGGCCCGGGTGTTTCCATGTGTCAAGGCTTCCCGGTTTCCTTACAAGCCACAGGTGCAACAAGCTATGTATGGACACCTGCAGCAGGTCTTTCCTGTACGGCTTGCGCCAATCCCACGGCCAACCCCGCAACTACCGCAACGTATACGGTAACGGGCACCGATGCCAACGGTTGCAAACAAAACGCCAATGTTACGGTAACGGTTAATCCCGTGCCGGTAATTGTTGTTAGGGGCAGAGATACGATATGTGCCGGCGATACGGCGCAATTACTCGCTTCGGGCGCAAGCACTTATGTATGGAGCCCGGCAACCGGTTTATCATGCACCGTATGCCCCTCTCCCGTGGCAAGCCCGGCAACTAGTACCACTTACAAAGTGATAGGAACGGCCAACGGGTGCTCCGATTCCGCCACAATAAGCATCTTTACTTTCCCCAAACCGAGTGTTACCGCCGGACCCGATAAAAATATCTGTATCGGCAATTTTGCAAACATCGAAGCCAAAGGGGCCAAAACATATACATGGACACCCGCTACAGGCTTGGCTTGCACCAACTGCGCATCAAACACGGCCACGCCCACATCCACCACCACTTATACGGTTATCGGTACGGATAGCTTGGGTTGTATAGATAGTGCGCGGGTACGCGTTACCGTACATGCCACACCTGATGTGGATGCGGGTGAAGACAAGATACTGTGTGAAGGAAGCACTGTGACACTGAATGTTACCGGCGCAAAAGACTATACCTGGACACCGGGAAGCAACCTTTCCTGTACCGATTGCGACAAACCCGATGCCGATCCTAAAAGCACCATCACGTACAAAGTGCGTGGTGTAGACGTTTTCGGTTGCAGCGATTCCGATGAGGTGGTTGTTAATGTCATCAACAAACAGCCCACAACCTTTGGTAAGAATGACACGCTTTGTCGCGGCGAAAGTACTGCCTTGTTTGCCACGGGTGGCTCTTCTTACGAATGGGCGCCCGCAGCAGGCTTAAGCAGTGCATCCAGCTCTACGCCTACCGCCACGCCCGACAGGACAACCGAATACAGCGTAATTATAAAACAAGGCGATTGCTTTACCGATACCGGCCGCGTTACCATAGTGGTGTATGAGCCACCCTTTGTGGATGCCGGACCGGATATATCCACTTCAGCGGGCAGCGAGATAAAGCTGAACGCACGAGGAGGTGCCGATATAGTATCCTACCAATGGTCGCCCGCCACCGGACTGAGCTGCACGGACTGTGCATCGCCCACCGCCACACCCAAGAAGAACGAAAAATATGTGGTAACGGTGGCCAACGCTCTCGGATGTACGGCTAGCGATGAAGTAAACATCAATGTGTCTTGCGATGCAAGCCAACTTTTTGTTGCCAATACGTTTACGCCAAACGCCGATGGAGTTAACGATTGGTTCTATCCTCAGGGCAAAGGTATTGATGTGGTTACGCGCTTCAGCGTGTATAACCGCTGGGGGCAGCTGATATTCGATGCACAAAATATACCCGTAAACGACCCGTTGGCGGGTTGGGACGGCACCTATAAGTTCGAGCGATTGAAACCCGATGTGTTCGTATACATATTGAGGGCGTCCTGTGCGTCGGGGCAGCCCTTGGAGTTGAAAGGAGACGTCTCGTTAATACGATAAGAGAGAGAACAAAACAAAACAAAAAAGCATGAAGAAGTATATACAATTACTTGTAGCGGGAGGTTTGTTGATGGCAGGTGCACAAAAAGCGCAGGCACAGGATATACACTTCTCACAATTTTACGAAAACGCCATTTTACGCAATCCCGCACTCACGGGCATTTTCAGCGGAGATTATAAGTTCGGTGCCAACTACCGCACGCAGTGGAGCAATATATCCGTGCCTTTTCAAACCATGCTTGTTTCTGCGGAAACACGCGTGGCCACCAATAGAGAAGTGGGTGATTACCTGAGCTTTGGCGTATCCGCCACTTACGACAAAGCGGGCACCATCAACTTTAACAGCCTTAAGGTATACCCCGCCATCAATTACAATAAGGCCATGGAAGACCAACACAATTCCTACTTGTCGGTGGGCTTTGCGGGTGGTTTCATTCAGCGCTCTTTCGATATGAGCAAGGCTACTTTCGCTTCGCAATTTTCCACTTCGGCCGGTTACGACCCCCTAACGGCTTCCGGCGAAAACATTACCAACACCGTAATGCAAGCGTACGACTTGGGTGCGGGTATAAGTTTAAACAGCTCCATAGGGCCGGCTAATAACGTGAACTACTACTTGGGCCTCGCGGGCTATCATTTAAACAAACCCAAACAATCTTTTCAAAACTACGGTGAGTTGGTAAACCTGTCTACCAAGGTGATTGCCAACATGGGACTTAAGGCCAACTTTACCGACCAGTATGCGCTTACCATGCACTTTAACTACACCGTGCAGGGGCAGTATAGAGAGTTGATGGCCGGCGGCTTGGCAAGCTGGCGCACCAATCCCGAAATGAATACATCTTTTGCGGTATATGGTGGCGTGTTCATACGCTATAAAGATGCGATTATACCAACGTTCAAGTTAGACTATAATCAGTATTCGCTTACCCTTTCTTACGATGTCAATACATCTTCCCTACGCCCGGCATCCAATGGGCTGGGAGGATTCGAGTTGTCATTGTTTGTCCGTGGTAACTACGCACATGCTTCGCAATACGGCGCGCAAATGAGCTGCCCGCGATTCGAGCAAATGCTGCAGTCTACTTTACAATCTTTTTAATGAGGAAATAATTATCCCAAACCAAACAAACAACCGATGGCGTGCTACTTCAGGCACGCCATCATGCTTTCCCAAAGTTTCTCTGCCGATTTATCCCAACTGAACTTTTTCTTTTGTTCACGTGCGGCGGCTATAAGCTTTGCACGCAGGTGCTCGTCTTTGTATATCAGTTGCATCTTTTCGGCAATGTCCTGCACATTGGTAGGGTCTACCAACAGTGCCGCATCACCCGCCACTTCGGGCATAGACGATGTATTGCTTACCACACCCGGCACATCACATTCCAAAGCTTCCAGTATGGGTATGCCGAAGCCTTCAAACAACGAGGGGTAAACCAGCGCATAAGCCCCACCCGTAACCTGCGACAGTTCTTCCACATTCATATAGCCTACCCATTTCACGTCTTCTTTAAAAGGCATTTCTTCCTTCATGTCCATCACCTCGTCATACTTCCAGGCAAAGCGGCCCACTATCACCAGCTTCATGTTGCTGCGTTGCCGTTTTTTAAAGGCGATGAATGCTTTAAGCAGGTTCACGATGTTTTTACGCGGGTGCAGTGCGCCCGCAAAGAAGAAGTACTCGCAGCCGTCGGCATATTTCGCTTTCACTGCTTCACGCTCTTCCCACGACAGTGGGCGGTATTCGTCGTGCGCTCCGTTATACACCACGTCTACTTTCTCGGGCGCTATACCGTAGCGTTGCACAATATCGTTTTTGGAGAAGGTGGATACCGTGGCTATACGTGCCGCCTTTTTTGCAAACTTGGGGCAGTAATGCCGCCAATAAAGTTTATGGCTGCGTATAAAATGTTCGGGGTAATGCTCAAAGGCCAAATCATGTATCACCAGGCAGGTGGGCACTTTTGTACTCAGAGACATAAAGCCGTCGGCAGACAAAAACAGGTCGGCTTTGTATTTGCGCAGTAACGCCGGCAGGCGCCATTCAAACCATATGTAGAATAATATCGGATGCCTGGCCTGCGGCCCTACTACCACGGGGGTAATATTAGGCGCAAATACAAACGACTCGTCGTAAGGACGATCGAAGAAAAAAATGAACTCGTGTTCGGGATGATTTTTAACGATACGCTCCAGCGTACGATAAGTAAACCATCCTATTCCTTCCAGTTTGCCTTTCAGCAAAAGCCGTGCATTAACCGCTATCCGCATAATTGTTACGGGCGCAAAAATATACTTTTGGCACTTACCGGGCTAAAATAAACCGCCTGAGGGCGGTTTTTAAACTCTTGGGGGTGGCGGAGGGGCGGTAGGCGGCAATTCCTTTGCTTCTCTTTTTATGATAAATACCGCATTATCGTAAGGTACTATGCCACCTCCTTTGGTCAAGGCATATACTTTGGTAAACTCCGCGCCAAAATATAATATGGTGGCCGTGTAATATACCCAGGATAAGATAACCACTACCGATGCTGCGGCTCCGTACGTTACGCCCATGTCCGAATTACCTAAGTAATAGCCTATGGCAAACTTGCCTATCAGGAAAAGCATGCCCGTAAACCATGCGCCCACAAAAGCGTCTTTCCAGCGTATGCGGGCATCGGGCAATACTTTGTAAATAACGGCAAACAGACAAGAAATAATTAAAAACAGGATCAGCAGGTTTACCGCCTTAAAAAGCAGCACGGCCTCTGTCACAAACAACTGCTCCAGCCGGGCGGTAAGCAAATCCGCAAGAGTATTGACAAATAGCGATACGATTAGCAAAAAGCCCATGCCTACTATAATGGAGAAAGACAGCAGCCGGTTGGTGATATATTTCAACCAGCCCTTTTTGGGCTTGGCGCGTATAGACCATATATAGTTTATAGAATCTTGTATATCGGTGAATACGGTGGTGGCACCAAATATCAATATCGCCGCGCCTATCATACCGAATTTGGCGGCGCTTTGCTGTTCGCGCATGCTTTGAATGATTTTCAACACCTGCTCCGCCCCCGAAACGCCTATCAGCCCGCTGATTTGTCCGTATAATTTTCCCGTAACGGCCTCGCGCTCGAAAAACAGCCCGGTGAGCGATATAATAACCAACAGCAGCGGGCCTATGGAAAAAACGGTATAATAGGCCAGCGAGGCACTGAGCTTCATGACGTTGTCTTCCGAAAATTCGGTAAAGGTGGATTTCAACAAATTGAACCCGTTTTTGACTTTTGCGCGCATGGCAATGTGATATTTGCTAACATGCTTAAACCATTATGCCGGATGCCACGGACAACGTCCCGGCGGCTATGTGCCGGCCCACGGATGCAACTTGTGTAAATATTTCCTCAAGCTTTTATCATATCCGGTTGATTATCAAACAACCCGGTAAGGCTTGATTTTTACGCCGATACGGCAACTTATTAACAACCCAAAAAACAACAACGATATGGCACGTAAATATTCGCCAAAGGCACAAGAAAAGGTGGAAGATGTAATGCATGAATTTAAAGAGGGTAAGCTAAAAAGCGGCGGTTCCGGCAAAAAGGTGAAGAGCCGTAAGCAGGCCATCGCAATAGGCTTATCCGAAGCGCGAGAAGAAGGCGCAAAGGTGCCCGAGAAAAAATCTTCGAGCAAAAAGGCCGCAAGCAAAAAAAGTACTTCCACAAAAAAATCGGCAGCCAAAAAGACACCCGCAAAAAAGAAGGCCGTAAGTAAAAAGACCGCAACAAAAAAAGCCCCAGCCAAAAAGAAAACGGCAGCCAAGAAAAGCAGCGGTACCAAAAAAACCGCCGCAAAAAAAGCACCGGTTAAAAAGAAGACCGCAAGCAAAAAGGCTCCTGCCAAAAAGAAGGCGGCAACCAAAAAAACGGCAAGTAAGAAGAAGAGTTAAAACGAAGCCCCGCACTGCGGGGCTTATGTTTTAGAATGCAGGCAGCGTGGGTTTTGTGCCTACTATATCATCAATACGGTTCATTACGTCATCGGTAAGCTTGGGCAACACGTCCATTGCTTTAAGATTCTCGATAAGCTGTTCGGGCCTTGTGGCTCCGAGTATGGCGGTGGTTACATTGGGATTGCGTATGCACCAGGCTATGGATAAGGTGGCCAATGTGGTATCCAATTCCTTGGCTACGGTATCCAGGTTGCGCACGCGCGCTATTCGGTCATCGCTCAGCATCTTATCCTTCAGCCATCCCAAGTCTTCCAACCCCAAGCGGGAGTCTGCGGGTATGCCGTTGTTGTATTTACCCGTAAGCAAGCCCGAGGCAAGTGGACTCCAAATGGTAGTACCCATGCCTATGTTGCGGAATATGGTATAATATTCTGCTTCCACCTTTTGGCGCTCAAAAAGGTTATACTGCGGTTGCTCCATGGCCGGGCCTATCAGGCGAAGGTCTTTGGCCACCATGTGCGCTTCCATTATCTCTGCGGCGCTCCATTCGCTGGTGCCCCAGTACAGTATCTTGCCCTGTTGTATCAAGGTGTTCATCGTCCATACCACTTCCTCTATGGGTACGGATTTATCTGGCCGATGGCAAAAGAATAAATCCAGGTAATCCAACTGCAAACGCTCCAATGCCTCGTGGCAGGCTTCCACTATATGTTTGCGGCTCAAGCCTTTTTGATTGGGTTTGTTGTTAGCGCCTCTCCACCCGAAAAACACTTTACTGGATACCACGTAAGAAGAGCGTTCCCACCCTTTGCTTTTCAGCACGCGGCCCATCATTTTTTCCGATTCGCCCAGTGCGTAGGATTCCGCATTGTCGAAAAAGTTGATACCCGCATCGTAAGCTACACCCATCAGCTTGTCCGATACGCTGTCATCTATCTGCTTTGAAAATGTAACCCAAGAACCGAAGGACAACGCGCTGAGTTGCAAACCGGTTTTACCCATTAATCTGTATTCCATTCCTATAGTTTTATTCGTTAAAATTGAACGGCCGGCTATTTGCCGGCCGCGTATTTTTTACTATACTTATATCATATACACCACCAGTCCGTCGCGCAGCTTAGGCTCAAACCAGGTGCTTTTGGGCGGCATTACGTTTCCGCTGTCCGCAATGTCAAACAGTTGTTGTATGCTTACGGGATAGCAGGAGAAGGCCGCTGCCATATCCTTACCGTTCACGCGTTTTTCCAGCTCGCCCAATCCGCGTATACCGCCCACAAAATCTACACGCTTATCTGTGCGTGGGTCGTTTATGTTCAGCAGTTTCGACAGTATCCTGTTTTGCAGGATGGTTACGTCAAGTATACCTATGGGGTCTTCCGTAAAGCTGCCGGGTTTGGCGGTGAGTTTATACCAGTTACCGTCTATATACATCCCGAATTCGTGGGGTTGCGCGGGTCGCACTTGCTCTTTGCCGGTATGCTCCACCGTAAAATCTTCGTTCAGTGCCTGCACAAAATCTTTTACGCTCATGCCGTTCAGGTCTTTCACCACGCGGTTGTAGTCCATTATTTTCAGTTGGCTTGCCGGGAAGATGCAGGTAACGAAATAGTTGAACGATTCGTCGCCCGTGATAGACATACCCGCATCCGATAATTCTTTGCACACTTTGGCCGCCGATGCCGCCCGGTGGTGCCCGTCGGCTATATAGGTAGCTTCCACTTGCTCGTTAAACACGCGCGTAAGCATGGCAACCTTTGCATAATCATCCATCACCCAAAGTGTATGGCGTATACCGTCTTCTGCGGTAAAATCGTAAGTAGGTTCGTTTGTGGCTTTCCAGTTTTCTATGATTTCCTGCGCGTCATCGTTGTCGTTGTAAGCCAGGAACACAATGCCGGTTTGCGCACGCGTGGTTTTAATGTGGTTGATACGATCCAACTCTTTTTCCGGACGTGTAAACTCGTGCTTCTTAATGATGCCTTTGTTATAATCGTCGATGGAAGAACCACAAATAAAGCCGGTTTGCTCGCGGCCGTCCATAACCAGTTTATATATATAGTAGCACGGCTCGTTGTCTTGTATCAATACCTTGTCTGCGATGAATTTATCCAGGTTTTCTTTGGCGCGGTCATATACCTGTTGCGAGTGTACATCCGTACCTTCGGGCAGGTCTATTTCAGAGCGGGTTACATGATAAAAATGATAAGGCTCGTCTTTATAAGCCTTGGCTTCTGCCACGCTCACCACATCGTAAGGCAATGTGGCCACTTTGGCGGCAATGTCTTTTTTCGGTCTTAGTCCTTTAAAAGGAACGATTCTGGCCATTTATACTATGTGATTTATGTTTTTTACGATTGATATTGTTCTTCAAATTCGCGCATTAGTGCCACCAGTTGTTGCACGGCGCTTAAAGGTATGGCATTATACAGTGAAACACGAAATGCACCCGCCGAGCGATGCCCTTCTATACCGGTAATATTATTGTTGGCGCACAGCTGCACAAATTCCGTTTCCGTTTCTTTGTCTTTTGCCGTAAAGCATACGTTCATCAGGCTGCGATGCGGGGGATGCACCGTCCCCGCAAAAAGCGAGTTACGGTCAATTTCTTCATATAGCAGCCGGGCTTTTTCACGGTTCTCGTGCTCTATATGCTCCATACCCTTGGCTTTGGTCCACCGCAGCATCAGCAACGTATGGTATATGGCCGAAACAGCGGGAGTATTGAGTACGGAGTTCTTTTTTACATGCGCGGCATAATCCAGCATAGGGGGCAATCCTTTGTTAATGCGCCCGAGCATGTCTTTATGCAGCACTACCAAAGTATTGCCTGCCGCCCCTATGTTTTTTTGCGCCACGGCATAAAACACGGCACATTTCCCGTAATCGCGTTTCATGCTCAATATGTCGCTGCCCATATCCGCTATGAGCGGTACATCGGTGTGATGCAGTTCGCTCCATTGTGTGCCGTATATGGTATTATTGGTGGTAATGTGGAGGTATGACAGTTCTGCGGGAATTTGTTGCGGCCATTCGGGCAAATGTTTATAGCCGTCTTCTTTAGACGAGGCCAATACCTTTACTTCGCCATAATGCCGGGCGTAGTCTATTGCCTCCGCTGCCCATGCCCCGCTTTCTATATATCCCGAGGCGCGGTTCATAAAGTTCATGGGTATCATGCAAAACTGGAGCCGGCCTCCGCCTTGCAGAAATATGGGTTCGTAATCGTTACCTATCCCGCATAACTCGCGTACCAACGCTTTGCTTTCCTCCAGTATCTCGTCCATAAACCTGCTGCGGTGTGGTATTTCCAGTATCGACAGGCCGGTGTTGTTGTAATCGATAACAGCCTCGGATGCCTGTTGCAGTACTTCGGCCGGCAAAGCCGCCGGCCCCGCGCCAAAGTATGTTTTACGGTTGCTTCCTGTTGTCATGTCCTTCTTCTTCTATGCTGGTGATACCGCCGCTCACGGCAAACTTCATGGCTTCGGCCGCGGTCATTTTGGTAACCGGTTTTACGTTCTTGGCTTCCGTTACTATCACATAGCCCGATACCGCGTAAGAGTGTGGCAGGTATACGGCTATTTTGCCCACCATACCCAAAAAGGCAAGGTCTTTCTGCGTCATAAATCCTATGCGCCATACCTCGGGGTTATTGTTGATACATACCCACACCGGCTTGTTGAATCGCTTTTTATCGCCCACGAAGGACACCATCACGTCTTTAATGGACGAATAGATGTACTTAATGCCGGGTATGTGCTGCAGCAGGTAGTCAAACACATCGAAAAACATGCGCCCGAGGAAAAAGCGGGTACCTACATAGCCTATAAAGGTTACCGCGGCTATAATCAATACAAAGCCCAAACCGCGAGGCACCCAAGGCACCAACCGGTCCACGCTGTCAAATACGGTATACAGTACATAACCGGTGATAACTATGGGGCTGAGGAAAAGTAGCCCTTGAAGGAACGAGCGTACCAATATGGAGGCTAAGCGGCGCATATAAAAATGACGAGGCAAAGGTACAGGTAAAAGCTAATTTCAAGGTTAAGAGTTTTGACTTTGCCGGTTTTCGTATAGGTTTGTCGTTATCTTAACCGCCCAAAATCCCATACTGCTTATGAAGCGGTCGTTATTATTGCTTTTACATATCTGCACTTATGCCGCCACCGGATGGGGGCAAACGGATAAGCTTGCCGGATGGGGGGTGGAAGCCAATATTATGGCCGACCGTATGCTGAAGCACACGCCAAAAATAAGGGTGGTACCGGAGCAGGCTTTTGCCTACGAGCTCAATTTCATCCGGCAAACTTCGGGAGCCAAAGAATGGGAGCAGCGCCGCAATTACCCGGTTTTCGGTTTCGGCATCACGCTTACGGATTATGGTGTGGATTCCGTTTACGGCAAATGCATCTCTTTATATCCCAACTTGCAAATACCTTTAGTCCGCGGCAAGCACCTGGAATGGACCATTCGCGCCGGCTTTGGCTTGGGCTATATTACCAAACGCTTTGAGCGCCTACCCGATTGGGATACGCTGAACACCGCCATCGGAAGCCGGTTTAACAACTACACAGTATTTGCCACAGATTTGCGTTATCGCATCAACGAGCACTTGGATGTGCAATTGGGTGGTAATTTTTCGCACGTTTCCAATGCGGCATTTCGCACGCCCAATCTCGGCATCAACCTTTATGGCGCGCATTTGGGGCTGCGCTACTTCCCCGTCACATCTCGCCCGGAGCGTATAAAAACAAGCTTGCAACCGCTGAAAAACCGTTGGCTCGTACAAGCCCGCCTAGGCATATCGGGTAATGAAATGGGCCCCGGTAACGGACCATTATACCCCGTTTACCTGGCCACGGCTTATGTAAGCAAAAGGTATTTGGGCAAAAACAAAGCAATAGCCGGTATAGATTACTCTTACCACAACAGCCTGTACGCTTATCAGCGCAATAACGAGATAAACCCGGGAAATGAAAGGGCTAATGCATGGAAAGGCAGCGTATACCTTGGCCACGAATTTTTATTCGGGCGTATGGGCGTTTGGCTGCAAATGGGTGTCTATATCAATAATCCTTATCCACAGGAATACAACACTTACCAAAAACTGGGTGGAAACGTATACATCGTGCAGCGGGAGCAGGGCTTCCTGAAAGAGCTATATGCCTGTGCCCTGCTCAAAACACACAAAACGGAAGCCGAGTTGGTGGAAATGGGCTTGGGTTTCGGATTTTGACCCCTAAATCCCCTAAAGGGGACTTCTCGCGAATGGGTAATGTGGTTATTATATCAATCCTTCCCTCAGCAAATCATGCAGGTGTATCATCCCTGCATAGATACCGCCTTGTGTTACCACCAGCTGGGTAATATCGTGCGCCCGCATCAGCTCCATTGCGGCTACCGCAAGCTCGTCTTCGTCTATGCTTTTGGCTCCGGGGGTTAGTATGTCTTTGGCTTTAAGACTGCCGGGATGCTCGTTCTTTTCCAGCATACGGCGTATGTCGCCGTCCGTAATAATGCCTTGCAGCACACCGGCTTCATCGGCTACCGCTGTGGCACCCAATCGCTTGCTCGATATTTCGTAGATGACTTCCTTCAAAGAACCATCGGAGCGTACCAAAGGCTGCGGATTGTTGCGGCTTACATCGCCCACACGCAGGTACAGGCGTTTACCCAATGCACCGCCGGGGTGGTATTTGGCAAAGTCCGAAGAGGTGAAACCGCGGAGGCTGAGCAGGCATACCGCCATGGCATCGCCCATTACCATTTGTGCCGTGGTGCTGGTGGTGGGCGCCAGGTTATTGGGGCATGCTTCTTTACTTACGGTGGTGTTCACAAAACAATCGGCACGGGTAGCCAGGTACGATTGCTCGTTGCCACACAGGGCTATCACGGGGTTACCAAAGTTCTTAATCAACGGCACCAGCACCTTTACCTCGGGGCTTTCCCCGCTTTTGGATATAATGATGACCGTATCGTCTGGCTGTATCATACCCAAATCTCCGTGTATGGCATCTGCGGCGTGCATAAACAGCGCGGGCGTGCCGGTGGAGTTGAAGGTGGCCACTATTTTTTGGGCTATTACGGCACTCTTGCCTATGCCGCTAATCACCACCCTGCCTTTGGAATGATATATGGCCTCCACGGCGCGGGCAAAGTCTTCATTTACATAAGCTTTCAGACCGGCAACCGATTGTGCTTCCATTTCTATGGTGTCCAGTGCGTTACGGAACACTTTTTCTTTCGAAAACATAAGAATAGTTAAGATGACATGCTTAGGCATATAGCCTTTGCGAACCGTGCAAAATTACGTACAGATTACCGGAACATAAGTTTATAATTATTGTGGAGTATGTCAAGACTTTTTGGCTCTTAAAGTGTCTTAACTATAATATCAACCACGTTTATCAATTATGCACACCGCTACCCTTTATCTTTTTCTGCTGCTGTTTGGCGCCGGCGAAGCCGATAACCTACATACCGTAAATACCCTGCGCAACCAAGGCGATGACTATATTGCGGCCAAGGCCTTTGACAGTGCACGTGTATGCTTTGCAAAGGTGATAAACGATACCATGTATGCCAACGCGGTAGATTACTTGCAACTGGCTTCCTGCAACTTACAACTAAAGGATACCGCGGCTTTTAAAAAGAACCTGACGCACGCAATAGCCAAGGGGGGTGCCGATAGTAATTTGGTACGCATCTACTTCAGGCCGAACACGGAGGAAGATAAAGTTTACTTAAAACAGTTTACAGATACTGCACTGCCTAAATACAGGGCAGTATTTTTGACAAGTGTAGATACCGCGCTGATGCGAGAGATAGACGATATTGTGGCTTTTGACCAACTGGTGCGCACACCCGAAATGATTCAATCTACCAACAGGCCGTATATAGCCGCTTTGGGGCGAATAATAGATTCCATTAATTACCAAAGGGTATCGGCACTGATACGCCAAGGCAGGTTTCCGGGCTATCATAATTTTGGCATAGGCGCTTCCAAATACGACCAGGTGCTGATGCACATAGGCGACCATAACGAAGCCGAATGGCAATTCATCTTCAACTTCCTGAAAAGCGAAGTGCGTAAGGGCAATATCATGTCGAAACAGGTGGCGGCAATAGCCACAAGGCATTACGGCAACAATAAAAACTGCAGTTACTACGGCTCAAAATGGCGAGACGTGAAAGACCTCTGCGATTGCAAAGCGGTGGATAAATATCGAAAAGAGATCGGCTTAGGAACACTGGCCGAAGAAAGCAAACGGCGAAAACCGGTGATGCCGGACTGCTACATAGCCGAATAGCCGGCTATTTTACCACCCTGTCGGGGTTTTGGGAAACAAAGGATGCCCAACTGCTTGCCGACTTTGATGCTTTGGGCAGTTTCAGTGTAGCGGAGCTTTCCGCTTTTGGTATACGGCTTTGGTAATGATGGCAAAGCGCCACGGCCACGGCATCCGTGGCATCCATAAAGCGCACGTCTTCTTCAAACTTCAGCGTGTGCTGCAGCATTTCCCACACCTGCTCCTTGGTGGCGTTTCCGCGACCGGTAATGGATTGCTTTATTTTTCTCGGAGCATATTCCGTGGCTTGCAGCCCGTGCATCATGGCGGCGGCAATGGCCACGCCCTGCGCCCGCCCCAGTTTCAGCATACTTTGCACGTTTTTGCCAAAAAAAGGCGCCTCGATGGCCACGGCTACGGGCTTGTGAAATTTTATGAGCGTTTCCATCTTGCGAAAGATATGCTCAAGCCTTTCGGCATGGTCTTTATTTTTGGATAATTGCAATACCCCCATTTCCACAAGTGAAATCTTACTTTTGTCCACGGAGATAAGGCCATAACCCATGACAAGTGTACCGGGGTCTATACCAAGAATTATATCGCGACTATGCTGCAAAGACTGAATTTGAACAAAAGTACAAAAATCCGGCTCAATTACTTGTTTGGCGGCATCATCGGCAGTTTACTGTTGTGGGGTATATACTTACAGATACAAAAACAATTGGCCAAGGTAGACCCTGCGGCTATTTGGCAAACGGGCCCCATATACCTGCTTATCATTGCCGTATGCCTGATGCCCATAAACCTCTCTCTTGAAGCAAAAAAGTGGCAACTGCTGGCCGGCTCAGCACAAAAACTCAGCTACAAACATGCTTTCTTGAGTTACCTGGCGGGTATTGCGTTTTCCATAGTCACACCAAACAACCTTGGGGAGTACCCCGGCCGCGTATTATACCTGAAACGGAAGAATACTTTCAGGCTCATCAGTGTTTCCATACTCGGTGCGGTATCACAATTCCTCACGCTGTTCATGTATGGCGTGGTGGGTCTTACATACTACAATATCGCTTACCCGGGGATTCCGCAACTGGTTATACTTATTTGTTGCCTTATTATCACGGCGGGTGTATGGATGGCTTATTGGCGCTTTGAGCGATGGGCACCTTTGATAGAGCGCATTAAATGGATGCGCAAATATCGTGTGTACGGAAAGTTGCTGAAAAGATTTACCCGCAAACAGCAAATAACCATTCTTAGCATTTCTTTAATAAGATATTCCATTTACACGGCACAGTATTTGATTTTGTTACATTGGATGAATGTTTCTATGCCGATAGTTCAAGGTTTTTTTATGTGTGTTCTGTTTTTTTGGGTCACCGCCATCGTTCCGTCCATAACCTTGGTAGAGCTTGGCGAGCGCGGATATATCAGCCTGTACCTGTTCAATCATTTTTCGGACAATACCATAGGCATTCTCACATCCACCGTTGCCATTTGGTGTGTCAACCTCATTATACCTGCCGTAGCGGGCAGTTTTTTATTGTTTCGTATGAGGTTGCTGCGCTGATGTTTATTTTTTACCTTAAACTAACGGATAGGTTAGCATATGAACAGACTACGCGAGATTTTTACGGTAATAGCATTATTTACGGCATTGGGTGCCCAAGCGCAAAACGACTTCTGCGGCATCAAAAACATCAGCTTTAAAGATGGCGAAAAACTTTCCTTCAAAGTTTATTACAACATGGGTGCCATATGGGTGGGCGCCGGCTTGGCCGAGTTTAATACCAAAATGGAAGATTATAACGGGCACAAGGTGTTTCACATCACGGGCGACGGAAAAACACTGAAATCTTACGAATGGTTTTACAAAGTGCGCGACCGTTATGAAACGTATATAGACGCGGAAACGATGTTGCCCCATAAGTTTATACGCAACGTAAACGAGGGTGGATTTAAAATACACAACAACGTAACCTTCAATCAATCGTTGGGGCGAGCGGTATCTACCAATGGCAGCTTTACGGTCCCAAAGTGTATACAGGATGTGCTGTCGGCCATATATTACGCCCGCAACATAGATTATAACAAGTACAAACCGGGAGATAAAATACCCTTCTCCATGTTTTTGGATGATGAAGTGTTTAACCTGTACATACGCTATGTGGGAAAAGAGCAGATAACCACAAAATACGGTACGTTCAATGCCATAAAAATATCACCCCTGCTGATAGACGGTACCATATTTAAAGGCGGAGAGAAAATGATGGTTTGGGTGAGCGACGATAACAACCATATACCACTGCGCGTAGATAGCCCCATACTGGTGGGCAGCATAAAGGTAGACCTGATGGGATACGAAAATCTGCGCAACCCTTTCACCAGCCTGCTCAGCAAAAAGAAATAATAAGTTTTGTGTAGGTTTGAGGCCGTAAAAATCAAGACCTACATGAAAGGAAAAGCCTCCGTTTTGCTTGGGTTGCTGTTATCGGCAGCCGTTACTTCATCGGCACAAATAGAGAAATCTTGGATAAAGTCGCGTATCACCGAGCTTTCGGGCCAAGCGATGCAAGGCCGTGGTTATGTGGGCAAGGGCGACCGCAAGGCCGCCAATTACATCCGCAAGCAATTTAAAGAATTTGGTCTTAAGCCTTTGGATAAAGACAGTTCTTTTTTCCAGGAGCATTCCTTTCCCATCAATATATTCCCCGGTGCGGTAGCATTGAAGCTGAATGATAAGGAGATGCAGCCGGGTACCGACTTCATAGTACATGCCGCAAGTACGCCCTACGATACCAAGGGCAGCGTTAAGTTGCAAACGATAGACCTGACCAAAGTAAAAGACTCGGCAGCCTGGCAAAAAGTGAAAAAGCAATTTAAGCCCGGCGAAGTATATTTCCTTACCGGTACCGATACCTTCGACAAATACCTGAAATTCGGCTTACGCTCTTTCTCCAAAGAACTACCCGACAACCTGTTTATCGTAAGCAAGCACGGAAAGCTTACCTGGCTGGCGTGTACAGACACCGTTACCTCAACCATAATATATGTGGAAGATACCGTACTGCCTAAAAACGTAACCACGGCAAGCGTATCGGTAGACAGCAAATATTTACCCGTATACCAATCGCAAAACGTATGCGGCTATGTAAAAGGCACCGAAAAGCCCGACAGTTTTATTGTCTTTACCGCGCATTACGATCACTTGGGCCGCATGGGCAAAACCGTTTTTCCGGGTGCGCATGATAACGCTAGCGGCACATCGCTGGTGCTGTACCTGGCGCGCTACTTCGCCATGCATCCTCAGAAATATTCCGTTGCTTTTATGCTGTTTAGCGGAGAGGAGGCCGGGTTGTTGGGGTCAAAGTATTATGCGAATAATCCGCTGTTCCCCTTGGGTCAAATTCGTTTTGTGGTGAACCTGGATATGACCGGCGATGCCACCAACGGCATAACGGTGGTAAACGGCGCAACGCGGGAAAGGGAGTTTGAAATGCTTGAAAATATAAACAAGCGGAAAAACTACTTACCTAAGCTTAATAAAAGAGAACAAACACAAAACAGCGACCATTACAGCTTCAGCGAAAAGAATGTACCCGCTGTTTTTATTTACGGCAACGGTACCAAGCCTTTTTACCACGATGTGTTTGATGTGGCCGAAGAAATATCGCTGGAAAACATAGACAACCTTTATAAACTGCTGGTAGATTTTACTGGAGAAATAACGGGAAGCAAATAAACTACTCTGCCTTAAGCACGGCAATTTTACCCTTAGCCCCGGCCATTATTACCGTATTGCCTTTGCGACTTTTCTTTATTACATGGTACTGCTTTTCGTCGTTAAAGGGCTGCCATGTTTCACCGGCATTGTAAGATATATCTGTACCTGTCGGTCCTGTAGCCAAGAGCGTGTGTTTATCGATATAATTCACACATTCCCTATAGCCGCGAGTAGGCTGCATGGGCCTTAGCCAGGTATTACCTCCGTCGGTAGTATAAAAAGCGTTGTCGGTAGTCAGGGTATCATTCTTATAATCTCCGCCTACAATCACACCGTGCTTACTGTTTCTAAACAGGAAGGAAAAAATGCCCGTACTGCTTTTACCTTGCAATATAGGCGTGGCGAGATATTGCCAAGTCTTACCCTTGTCTTCAGACATCCACATCCGCGATAGGGTACCGCCCGTAGCTATCATCACGGTGTTTTTACCGGTGCATCTTATATTGGTGCCGCTTGCGGCAAAAGAAGCTTCGCCCTCTTGCAGTGCGGGGCATTCATCTGCCTTACGCGGCTCCCATGTTTTGCCACCGTCGTTTGTATACAACAACAGCATGCGGCCGTTTATCGGGTCGCCATAAATGATACCTTCTTTATCGTTCCAAAAATCGATACCGTCGAAGAAGGCGGTCTCGGCTTCATTTTTATATACCGTTGTCCAGCTTTCGCCGGCATCCTTGGTATACAGTATATATGCCGGTGAGCCGGCATTGGCGATTATCGCTGTTGACGCATCAAAAGCATACAGTGTTCGAAAATCACTTTTCTCAAAACCCTTTACTTGCTTAAAATTCCAAATTTTCCCTCCATCGGTACTGCTACCTACATACCCTTTGCTGCCGCTTACCCACGCCACATCATCGCTCACCACGGATAAGCCTCTGAATGAAGCATCGGTTTGAGCAGCCACAGGTATAAACGATTGAGCATGGGCGAATTGTGCGTAGAGCAACAGTATCAACAGGAATCGTATCATGCGTGCAAGATTACCCGACAAGTTAAGAAGAAGACATTAAACGAGCGTACCGGATATTATCCCTCTGTTGGCGGGATAGGAACTTACTCGGGCATTTGCGTAAATTGTGCAGGTCTTAATCCGGTAATCTCATTAAAAAAACATACACGCTTATGAAACGTTCCGTTCTGGCCTTATGCGTTGCGGCCACCATTTTCGCCTCTTGCGGCGGTGGCGACAAGCAAAGCGCAATGCAAAAGGAAGCGCAGCAATTTATTGACACGTATACCGAGCAATACGTGAAACTCTACGCCAATTCAAGCGAGGCACAATGGAAATCGAACACCGAAATAGTGGAGGGTGATTCCACCAACACCGTGAATGCACGCAAGGCTGACGAAGCTATGGCGGCATTTACCGGTAGTAAAGAAAATATAGACAATGCCCGCAAATACCTTGACCATAAAGACGAGCTTACAGACATACAGGTGAAGCAGTTGGAAGTGATACTGTATGCCGCAGCCAACAATCCGCAAACGGTGGAAGATGTGGTGAAAGCCCGCATCAAGGCCGAGAACGACCAGACACGCCAACTGTACGGATACCAATACATGCTTAACGGCAAAAAAATATCCACCAATTATATAGACAGCGTATTAAAAAAAGAAAACGATATAAACAATCGCCTTGCCGCATGGGAAGCAAGCAAGGAAGTGGGCAAAACCCTGAAAACGGGATTGGTAACCCTACGTGGACTGCGCAACAATACAGTGCAGGCACTGGGTTACGACGATTACTTTACCTACCAGGTAAGCGATTATAAAATGACAACCGATGAAATGATGCAGACTATGGAGCGCCTGTTGGGTGAGTTGTATCCGCTGTATCGCGAGCTGCATACCTGGATGCGTTATGAACTGGCACAAAAATACGGCGCCTCCGAGGTACCCGACTATCTGCCCGCACATTGGTTGCCCAACCGTTGGGGACAAGACTGGAGCTCTGTGGTAGATGTAAAAGGCATAAACCTCGACAGCGTGCTGGGTAAAAAATCGCCGGAATGGATAGTAAAAGAAGGTGAGAAACTGTACACAAGCATAGGCTTTCCCGAACTACCTGCCGTTTTTTGGCAGAAATCAAGCCTTTATCCTTATCCCCCGGATTCCAACGTAAAAAAGAACAACCACGCCTCTGCCTGGCATATGGACCTGAACAAAGACGTGCGTAGCCTGATGAGCGTGGAGCCCAATGCCGAGTGGTTTGAAACTGCTAATCACGAACTGGGGCATATCTATTATTACATGACCTATACCAATAACGATGTGCCGCCACTGCTGCGCGGAGGTGCCAACCGTGCTTATCATGAAGCGATAGGCACCATGATGGGCTTGGCCGCCATGCAAAAGCCCTACCTTGTGGGCAGGGAACTGATACCCGCAACTACGCAAACCGACAGCGTGCAGGCACTGCTTAAAGAAGCCCTGAACTCGGTAGTGTTCATGTTCTTCTCTTCGGGTACCATGAGCCATTTTGAAAAGGCGCTGTATGTCGACAGCTTATCGCCCGATAAATTCAACACTGCGTGGTGGGATTATGCCAAGAAATACCAAGGCATTGTACCCCCGTCACCGCGCGGCGAGGAATATTGCGATGCCGCTACAAAAACACACATCAACGACGATGCGGCGCAGTACTATGACTATGCTTTGTCTTACGTGATACTGTACCAACTGCACAACCACATAGCCAAGAATATACTGAAACAAGATCCCAGGGCTACCAATTATTATGGCAAAAAAGAGATAGGCGAGTTTATGACCAAAATAATGCGCCCCGGCGCATCAAAAGATTGGCGCACGGTACTGAAAGAAAGCACCGGTGAAGAACTGAATGCCAAAGCCATGCTGGAATATTTTGACCCGCTGGTGAGTTGGCTTAAAGAGCAAAACAAGGGCCGTAAATACACCATGCCCGAAAAGCTGTAAGAACACATTCAAACAAAAAGCCATCGCAAATGCGATGGCTTTTTAAATTTGTTTACACTCCCTGTTTATAAAGGCTTCGTATTCTTCCCGCCAACCTTCCCACTCTGCCGCCTTGCCCAAAGAGAAATTGTGCAATATCGTAATCAATGTACTGCCTGTCTGTTTTAGCAGGTCTGTCATCTTATTCAATCGCTCAAACGCCGCATTGGCCGATAGTTTCATTTCGTACTTTGCCGTGGTATCCATAAAGCAAAACGGATGTACACGCAATGTCGTAATCTGTTCGTTGCGCAGGTTATACCAAAGGAAAGAGCGGCCCGTGCCGGCACGAAACCCGAAATGTGTGCCGTAACCCATACTGTAATCATCCGTAATGCCTTTGGCCAACAGGCTTTCGTAAGTGTGTGGCAAGTGCAATTTTATATAGTGCTGCCGAGATATGTTGATGCTTTGCCCGGATATATCCTGCAATGTTTGGCGTTCCTCTTCCCACATTCCTTGCCGCACATCGCTGTAGTAAGAAGGATGCAATCCTATTGTGGCCACCTCGGCAATGTCTTTTATCACCTGCCGCATAGCCGACCGAGAGGGAGGGATATTTTTATCGTACGCGGTGGTGCGCAATGCGGCCAAGATGAAATAGAGCGGCCGAGTTTGCTTTGTGGCATGTAATGCACGCATATCCGCAAAAGCATTGTAAGGGTCGGGCTTTGTTCCGAGCAATACCTGCAGGCGTTCTGTTACATTGGCAAACCTTGCTCCCGCCATATCTTTCAACAGTGCGCCTGCGGTACGGCCAAGTCCTTTATGTTTATAGGAATATGCGATATCAATATCGTAAGTGGGCAGGTAGGTAAAGCTTGTAGCGTTTAGCTCCACTTGAGACGCAAGCATTTTGCGGAACTCATGTATCCATTCATCTAAAAGGGGACGCTCTAGCCAACCGCTTTTAAACAGGATGCTTTCCGCAGCCGGGTAGCGGTCATACTTATCGGGCTTAAAAGCGTAGTATTCTTCGTAGCGAGAGAGCAGGAAAAACGTTGCGGAAAAAATATCGAAAGGCAGAGTATAACCTTCTGCGGCAAATAAAACGGGGATATTGTTCCAATTGCCAACCTGTGGCCGAAATTCTTTTACACCTTTTTCCCAAAGTAATCCCGCATCGGGTATGTTGATGGCTCCGGGCATAATTTGTCCGTACGAAATAAAGAATCCCGTAGAAGGCAATTCATGTACTATTTGAAAGCTTCGGCCAAAACGCTCCGTAAAAATATGATGCAGCACATACCGTAAACGCTCGCTATCATTGGCGGTATATATAACAATAGCGTTCTGCATCTGTAACGGTTATGCGGATTTATTTGCCGGAGCTTCGTTCCTTCCACAGTTGGTTAAACGTCTTGGGTGCGAATTTTATTTCGCTGCGACTGTCTACCCAGCTTTTCTTAAACAGTTTGTTTACCACCTTTGCCTTAATGCCGGCAGGTGCGGCATTTATCAGTGTTCGGCTCAGCATGGCTTGTCGCCACACCTTCCATGTAGTGTTTTCCGTAAACGTGTTCAGCCCTTCTTCTACCGCTATATGGCGGTTCTCCAGGAGCATTTCGTGTATGTTTATTTTCAGCGGGCACACCTCCGTGCAGTTGCCGCAAAGGCTGGATGCATAGCTCAGGTGTTTAAACTCGCTCATGCCTTTAAGATGCGGTGTAATTACCGAGCCTATCGGGCCGCTATAGGTTGCCCCATAAGCGTGACCGCCAATATTTTTATACACCGGGCAGGCATTGAGGCAAGAACCGCAGCGGATACAATACATGCTTTCGCGTACTTCTTTGCGCAGCAGGTTGGTTCGGCCGTTATCCAGCAGTACCACATACATTTCTTCCGGGCCGTCGTTTTCGCCTTGTTGGCGGCCGCCCGTAAAAATGGTATTATATACCGTAACGTTTTGCCCTGTGCCGTATGTGGCCAGCAGCGGCCAAAACAGGGGGAGGTCATTTATTGAGGGCAACATCTTTTCGATGCCCACTATGGCTATTTGTGTTTTGGGAAAAGAAGTGCTGAGCCTTCCGTTACCCTCGTTTTCGCTCACGCATACCGCACCCACGTCTGCCAGCAAAAAGTTGCCTCCCGTAATGCCTACTTCCGATGTGGTGTACTTCTCCCTGAGGTTGCGGCGGGCAATTTGTGTCAGTTCGGTAGGGGTAAGGTTGGGAGCCACACCCAACTTTTCATGAAAAAGCTTGGCCACATCTTCCTTACTCTTGTGCATGGCCGGCGTTACAATATGGTAAGGCGCTTCGCCGTCCAGTTGTTGTATGTATTCGCCCAAATCGGTTTCCACAGAGTCTATGCCATGCTTCGCCAAAAATGCGTTCAGATGAATTTCTTCCGTCACCATGGACTTGGCCTTCACCACCTGCCTGGTATTCTTCTCCTTGCATATTTGCAATACCGCCTCCAAAGCATCTTCGGCGGTTTCCGCCCAAATCACCTTGCCGCCACGTGCGGTAAAGTTCTTTTCGAATTGCTCCAAGTATTTATCCAGGTTCTCCATCACCTTCCACTTCACGTTCTTGGCTTTGCGGCGGGCCAAGTCAAGGTCGTTAAACTGTTGCTTACCTTTTACCACCGTTTCGGCATACTTCCTGATATTGAAGGCAAGCTTGCGCTTGTGCTCCAAATCGTGGGCTTTCACTTCGCTTTTCGCAAGAAATACGGACAGATTATCGTTCACGGGTTCAAAAATAAACAATTATACATTGAGGTGTCGGGTAAGGGTATTTTATATGATTTCGGTTTACGTCTAATCAATCTCAATGGCTTATCTTCATGCCTTAATATATTTATAAGTCAGCATGTTAGTTAAAGCTTTCGGGAGTGCGGTGTATGGTGTGGATGCCCTTACCATAACAATAGAGGTAGATACGCCCGGCGGCAAGCCCGATTATGTGATTGTGGGCTTGCCCGATAATGCCGTAAAAGAAAGCATTGAGCGCATCGTTTCCGCCATGAAGAATGTGAACATGGAGCGCCCACGTATGCGATTGGTAGTGAACATGTCGCCGGCCGACATACGCAAAACCGGCGCGGCTTACGATTTACCCATAGCGTTGGGCATGCTGGCCGCTTCGGGTCAAATACCGGCCGACGAGTTAAAGGATTACATCATCATGGGCGAACTGTCGCTCGATGGCTCCCTGCAACCCATAAAAGGCGCCTTGCCCATAGCCATACAGGCGCGCGCCGAGAAGTTTAAAGGCTTCATACTGCCGCAACAAAATGCTCGTGAGGCCGCGTTGGTCAATAACCTTGAAGTATACGGGGTGGAGCACCTGAACGATGTTATCGGCTTCTTCAACAAAAGCCAAACACTGAAACCGGTTACGGTAAATACCCGAGAGGAATTCTTCGATTCGCAGTCGCACTTTGATATAGACTTCAGTGATGTAAAAGGGCAGGAAAATGTGAAGCGTGCCTTGGAGATTGCCGCCGCAGGCGGACACAATGCCATACTGATAGGACCGCCCGGCGCGGGTAAAACCATGCTGGCCAAGCGCATACCCTCCATATTGCCGCCGCTGAACCTGCACGAGGCTTTGGAAACCACCAAAATACATTCGGTTGCGGGCAAATTGCCCGGCAACACTTCTTTGGTGGCACACCGCCCCTTCCGTTCTCCGCACCACACTATCAGCGATGTGGCCTTGGTGGGCGGCGGGGGCATTCCGCAGCCGGGTGAAATATCACTGGCACACAACGGGGTACTTTTTCTGGACGAACTGCCCGAGTTTAAACGCACGGTGCTGGAGGTGATGCGCCAACCCATGGAAGAGCGCCGGGTATCCATATCTCGCGCCAAGGTAAGTATAGATTTCCCCGCCAGTTTTATGCTGATTGCCTCCATGAACCCCTGCCCCTGCGGCTACTTCAACCATCCCGAGAAAGAATGTACCTGCTCCACCGTAATGGTGCAGCGCTACCTCAATAAAATATCCGGCCCCTTACTCGACCGTATAGACCTGCATGTGGAAGTAACCCCCGTGGCCTTCAACGAGCTTTCTTCCACCAAAAAATCGGAAGGCAGCGATGTGATACGCGAACGTGTGATACGCGCCAGGGAACTGCAACTGAAACGCTTTGAAGAACAGAAGGGCATTTACAGCAATGCGCAAATGGGCAGCAAGCTTTTGAAGGAAGTATGCGAGATAAACAATGTGGGCCAAACCCTGCTTAAAACCGCCATGGATAAGCTCAACCTTTCTGCACGCGCTTACGACCGCATCCTTAAAGTTTCCCGCACCATTGCCGACCTCGACGGTAGCGAAAATATACGCCCCGAACACCTTGCCGAAGCCATACAATACCGAAGCTTGGACAGAGAAGGATGGGGCGGATAATCATAGAGCCGGTTTGCCGGCTACAAGCTCTTTTACAAACCTTGAAGCCAAGGTATCGTAATGATAAGCCGTGGGGTGCCCGTCCCCGGGTACCGTTCCTTTTTGGGCATCTATCACCATTGCCGAGTAATCCAGGTATTTGATATGCAACTTACGTAGGTACCCGCGCATTATCGTATCGCTACCCGGCCTGAGCAACACGTAAAAATTATCGTTTTGAAATTGCTTTTTATACAGCACGTAGGCGCGTTCTATAAGTTTTGCGGTCAGGTAATAGTGCCGGTCCGATAAGCGAGTCGGTAAGTTCAATTTGTAGTAATTCACCACATAACTTTTTCGCAGCAGTTTGAACAAACGGGCCACCCATAGCCGCCCTGTGGTAAAGTTGCCTTTACGGCGCGGCGTATCGTTATCCAAATAATAATAGGGCATCTCGCTTCCCCACTTGTTGAAGGTATACATATCGCCTATCACACGGTTTACATGCGGAGTAATATAGCCATATATGGCAAAACCGTCTTTCTGCGGTATTTCCCCGCGTAAGTGGCCGTTTTCCAGCATCGCCGTCATTTGTTGCGTACCGTAGCCGCTCATACCGTAGTTATAACCCACCAACGCAGTATCGTACTTACACACGTAGGCAGGAAATGTTTCACTGTCGCTTACATAAGAACCATAGGTAACCGAACACCCGAAAAACAATGCATACCGCTTTGCCGCGGTGTCCTTCCCGTAAAATGGGGTTATCCGCCTCGACAAGCTGTCGGTGGAATAGACAGAAACCTTTTTGTAATCACCGTAAGTATAAACCTCCTTCACTATTTGCCCCGGTATGCGCTTATAGCCGATTATGGTATCGGGCATATTCACGTCTTCGCCCTCCACACTACCCTGCAATACGCTCAGTTTTACACTTTGTGCAATACCGCCGTGGCGAGCATTAAAATATGTTTGCTTTATAAAGAAGAAAAGCTCCACCATCATCCACATGGCCACGGTTATCAGTACGGGTACCACAAAGCCGGACAACTTGCGGTTACGATATTTTGCCACGATAAGACTTACCAAGCCACATAGGGCGAAAAACAGGGCAAACCTCTGCCACGAGGTGGCATGATTAGCGGAGAGAATTAGCATGATCGGGTGCTTTGACCTGACATCAAAGGTATAATAATTGCATATTAATTATATACAGAGGCCGGCAGTTTCGTCCCGCAAGGTGTCCGAAGGGACCTGCGGATAACATACTACGCTCCTTTCAATGCTTCTTTATATACTTCCAGGCACCGCTTACGAGCGACATCATGCTCCACCACGGGCGTGGGGTAAGCTGCGGTATTCAGCTCCGGTACCCATTGCTTTATGTATTCCAGTTTGGGGTCAAATTTTTCGGTTTGCAAGTAGGGGTTAAACACCCTGAAGTAGGGCGCCGCATCGCAGCCGCTGCCCGCAGCCCATTGCCAGCCGCCGTTGTTGGCCGCAAGGTCATAATCCAGCAGCTTTTCGGCAAAGTAGGCTTCGCCTTTTCGCCAGTCTATAAGCAGGTGCTTGGTAAGGAAGCTGGCCACAATCATGCGCACACGGTTGTGCATGTAGCCTGTTTCGTTCATTTGCCGCATACCGGCGTCCACTATGGGATAGCCGGTGGTACCGGTACACCAACGCTCAAATTCTTCTTCGTTATTCCGCCACTTTATCTTGTCATACTCTTTTTTAAACGAGTAGTTCACCACATGCGGAAAATGCCAAAGGATGCACTGGTAAAAGTCGCGCCATATCAGCTCGTTCAGCAGGGTGTCGTTCAGTTCCTTGGCTTTTGCTGTCAGCTTGCGTATGCTTATGGTACCAAAGCGCAAGTGCAGGCTTAGGCGGGTGGTGCCATGCATGGCAGGATAGTCGCGGGTTTTATCATAACTTTTCGCCAACTCGTGGTTCAGTCGCTTGCTTGGATAGTCTGCCTCCGCTTCTTCAAAGCCCATATCCTTTAAAGTGGGCACGGCTAATGCCTTATGCTTGGCCAATGCATCGAAGTACTTGCCGGTGGGGTAGGGCTTCAGGTAAAAATCGTTGAGCTTGGCCTTCCACTTTTTACTGTAGGGGGTAAATACGGTATAGGGTGTGTTATCGTCTTTCACCACTTCGTTCTTCTCAAATATCACTTGGTCTTTGTAGGTGTACAGGGGTATGTTCTTCGCCAGCAACAGTTCGGCAATCTCTTCGTCTCGCTTTTTGGCATAAGGCTCATAGTCGTGGTTGGTATACACGGCGGCCACATCATATTCGCTCAGCAGTTTTTTATAGCAATCTGCCGGCATGCCATAGTACACATACAATGTACTGCCTTGCTCTTGCAGCGCTTCTGCCAGTTCGGTTATCGCCTGATGTATAAAGGTTACGCGCTTGTCTTGCTTGTCCTTCAATTCGTCCAATATATTGGTATCAAAAACAAATACGGGCAGTACTTTGTGCCCCGAGCGCAGGGCATGATAAAGCCCGGCATTATCATCGAGGCGCAAATCGCGGCGAAACCAAAATAGGACTGTTGTTGCTGACATGTTTTTTATAGCTGTGGAATGACAAAAGTATGCCCGGCGCTGCTATTTTTACAATCCTGTTTAAGCTTATGCAACTGAAAACCTGGCAAGGAGCCTTGATTGTGGCCATAGTGGTGTGCTTCCCCATATTCGGGAACTTGGGCGCACTGCCGATAGTGTTGTGGGATGAATCGAGACTGGCCATAAATGCCCTCGAAATGATGCATACGGATAACCCGCTTATTCCTACTTATAAAGGTGTACCTGATTTCTGGAGCGCAAAGCCTCCCATGATGATTTGGCTACAGACATTAAGTCTGCACCTGTTCGGCTATAAAGAATGGGTTATACGATTACCCGCTGCCATGGCAGCGTTTCTCAATTGTATTTTCCTTTACTGGGTATTCGGCCATCGCTACAAACGCCCGTTGTTGGGGATATTCACTGCCACCGTGTTAGGTACCTGTGCGGGGTTGGTGCGCATACACGGCAGCCGCACGGGAGATTACGATGCGTTGCTTGTACTATTCGGCAGCATGTTTGCATTTTTCTATTTCATTTGGATGGAGGAACGAGAAGCACGATACCTCTACTATGCGGTGATTGCCTTGGTGGCAGCCACACTAACCAAGGGGATAGCCGCGCTGATACTGCTACCGGCCATGTTGCTCTATACTATTATTAAGTGGCATCTATCTGCACTGCTTCGCACACGCCATACATATATCTGCATCGGGATCTATTGCCTGTTGGGCATTGGTTATTACTTGCTGCGCGAACATTACAATCCCGGCTATATACGCAATGTATATGACAATGAAATTGGCGGGCGCTTTATGTATGGCGAAGGCCATAATCGCTATGACAACCTGTTCTACTACTACGACTTCTTCTTCGCGAAGACCTTTAGAGATTGGTATAAAATTCTGTTTGGGGGATGGATTGCGGTGCTGCTGTGCAAAGACAAGTTTCTGAAACGCACGGTATTGTATGCCACTCTTTTGGGGCTTTTTTACTTCGCGGTGGTGTCAAAATCGCGCGCCAAAGCCGAATGGTATGATATGATGTCTTACCCGTTTTTTGCCGTTATTACCGGCGTGGGCATTTACCTGGTTGTTGATTTTCTACATAAAAAACTGCCAATAAGGTTCGGCGTCAATAAGGCAATACCGGTCTTGCTTATCTTGGCTATATATGCGCAACCGCTAAGCAATGCCATTGCTGCAACAACCGCCGAGGATGCATTTAAGCAATGGCAGGGGGAAGATTATGAAATCACATTCTACCTGCAAAAAAAATTACATGGCAACTGCGATACTTCGGGGTTAAGTATTGCCTACGGCGGCTATCATGCCGATGTGGATTGGTACCTGCGTGTACGGGAAAAGCAGGGTTGCGAAATTCCGGTTGTGTCGGTTCACGATTTGCCACCGGGCCAAAAGGTAATAGCCTTCCGAGAGCCGGAAAGAACCCACATCGAAAACTTTTATAACTTCACGGTTTCGGATACTTACGGCAATACCGTCAGAGTATATACTATAAATGGAAAAAAATAAGGTAGCCTTGTCTATTGTGGTACCGGTCTATAATGAAGAAATGATTATAGAAACGCTGGTACAGAGAATGTCGGATGCGGCCAAAAGCATTACCGACAGCTATGAGATTATTTTTGTGAACGACGGCAGCCGCGACAGCTCCCTGCAAAAACTCAAATTTGCCTGCGATAAAGACAGTAAGCTCCACTATATCACTTTCTCCCGCAACTTCGGCCACCAAATAGCCATCAGTGCCGGTATGGATTATGCCTCCGGCGATGCCATTGTAACCATCGACGGCGATTTGCAAGACCCCCCCGAGCTGATACCCGAAATGTATCAACAATACCAAGCCGGTTTTAAAGTAGTATATGCCAAGCGCTCCAAGCGCAAGGGCGAAACTTTTTTCAAGCTCTTTACGGCCAAGATGTTTTACCGACTGATGGCCCGCCTCGTGTCTTTTGAAATACCGCTGGATGTGGGTGATTTTCGCCTCATCAGCCGCGATGTGCTGGAGTATCTCAAGCGCATGAAGGAATACGATAAGTACATACGCGGGCAAATAGCCTGGTTGGGTTTTAAAAGTACTTATGTGATGTTTGAGCGCGACGAGCGCAAATTCGGCACTACCAACTATCCTTTCCGTAAAATGCTGCGCCTTGCTTTCAACGGTATTACGGCCTTTTCCGATTCTCCGCTGAAGCTGGCTACGCAACTGGGTTTCTTCGTTTGTCTTATATCCTTCTTTATAGGCATCTACGCCCTGTATGGCTATTTCGTGGAAAATGATACCACACCGGGCTGGGCATCCACCATCATCAGTGTCACTTTTTTAGGTGGCGTGCAGTTGCTCTCCTTAGGTATCATTGGCGAGTATATAAGCCGCATCATCAACAATGTGCGCGATAGGCCGCTGTATGTGATAGACGACACTTCCCTAAAAACAAAAACCGGCAACGGGGATGCCGATGCCGGTAATTAGATAGTTTACTGTCGCGGTTTTTATACCAACTCGTTGATGGCCTTTACCAGTTCGGTACGGGTAATGGGCACACCTTTTATTTTGTTGTAGCCTATGGCGTCTACCAGGTATTTGTCACGAATGATTTTTATAAGTTGCCCGTTGTTTATTTCGGGTATCAGCACTTTTTTATAGCTGCGCAGCATATCACCAAGGTTACGGGGGAAAGGCCTCACATAACGCAGATGCGCATGTGCCACCGCCTTGCCTTGACCCTGCAATTCGGCCACGGCGCTTTTTATGGCTCCGTAGGTGGAGCCCCAGCCCAACACCAAAACGTCTCCGGTTTCGGGGCCGCTGTCCAATGTTTGCAACGGTATGTATTCGGCTATGCGTTCTACTTTGGCTTCGCGGGTCTTCACCATGTGCTGGTGGTTCTCCGCGTCGTAAGATACGTTGCCCGTTACGTCTTCTTTCTCCAGTCCGCCTATGCGGTGTTCCAAGCCCGCCGTGCCGGGTACGGCCCAAGGGCGCACCAGCTTTTCATCGCGCATATAAGGCAGGAATCGGGCTTCGCCCTCATCCAATCCTTTCTTAAAGCTTACTTCTATCGGTTTCAGGTCTTTGCTCTGCGGAAACTTCCAAGGCTCGGAGCCATTGGCAATATATCCGTCGCTCAGGAGTATTACCGGCGTCATATGTTGCACGGAAATGCGTGCCGCTTCGTATGCCGCATCAAAGCAGTCTCCGGGTGTGGAGGCCGAAATGATAGGCATGGGACATTCGCCATTGCGGCCATAATAAGCTTGCAGTAGGTCGCTTTGCTCGGTTTTGGTGGGCAAGCCGGTAGAGGGGCCGCCGCGTTGTATATTTATGATGAGCAGGGGTATTTCCAGCATTACGGCAAGGCCCATGGCCTCGCCCTTCAAGGCCATACCGGGGCCTGATGTGGAGGTAACACCCAGGCTGCCGCCGTAAGAGGCACCTATGGCCGATGTGATGCCCGCAATCTCATCCTCCGCCTGGAAGGTGCGTATACCGAAGTTCTTATACCGGGAAAGTTCGTGAAGAATGTCGGATGCGGGGGTAATGGGGTAAGTACCCAAAAACAGGGGCAGGCCCGATTTATCGCTCGCTGCCACCAGTCCGTATGCCAGTGCCGTATTACCGGTAATGTTGCGGTATTTACCCGCCGGCAATTTGGCCTTCTCCACTTTATAGCGGGTGGTAAAGGCTTCCACCGTATCACCAAAATGGTAACCCGCTGTCAGTGCCCGCACGTTGCTCTCCAGTATCTCCGGCTTCTTCCCGAATTTGTCTTGCAGGAAGTTCAACGTCATTTGCAGGTCGCGGTTATACAGCCAATACAAAAAGCCCAGTACAAACATGTTTTTTGCACGGTCTTTCTCTTTTACGCCCATCTGTATATCCTTCAGTGCTTCGCGGGTAAGCTTGGTCACATCTATTTTGTGTACCGAATAGTTGGCCAGCGAATCGTTTTCCAGCGGGTTTACACCCTCGGGGTAGTTGGCTAATCTCAGGTTTTTGGTATCAAAGCCGTCGGTATTGGCAATAATGATACCTCCGGGTTTCAGCGAAGAAAGGTTCACCTTCAGCGCGGCGGCGTTCATGGCCACCAGCACATCGCAATTATCACCGGGTGTGTATATTCTATTACTTGAAAAATGCAGTTGGAAACCGCTCACCCCGGGCACGGTACCTTGCGGGGCACGTATCTCGGCGGGGAAATCGGGGAACGTAGACAGGTCATTCCCGATGAGCGCGGTATTGTTGGTAAACTGGCTTCCCGTCAGTTGCATCCCGTCACCGCTGTCGCCGGCAAATTTTATCACCACATCCTCAATCACTTGCGTTGGAACAGACATAAATATAAAATTGGCGCAAAGTTAGTCATTTTTTACCCTTGCCGATGTGCATTTAAGCGTTCCAGACGCAAGGTCACATAAAAGAGAATGTTAAATCATTAACCGTTGACACGGTTTATGTCAAAAAATGAAAAATCCCCCGTTATATGTATGTTGCTCATGGGTAATCTTCGGGCAATTTGGTGTAGGTTTGTCGCAAGTCAGTATTAATGCGTTTTTTAAGATATCTATTCATACCGCTTTTTGTTTTAATCGGTTGGGGCCTTCATGCACAACCCGCACAACAGGAAAAGCAACCCCGTATACTCATCCTGCTCGACGGTTCATCCAGCATGTTGCAAGATTGGGAAAAGGGGGAAAACCGTTTTAAGGCCGCCGCCAAAATAATAGAAACGCTGATGGACAGCGTGTATAAGGTGAATGATAAGGTAGAGTTTGCCTTGCGTGTATATGGCCACCAATACCCCTCGCAGGAAAATAATTGCTTTGATACCCAACTGGAGGTAATGTTCAGTAAGGATAACCTTACCCAAATGTCGCTGCGCCTGGCGGCACTGCATCCTTACGGTGTAACGCCCATTGCCTACTCTTTAAAGGAAGCCGCGGAAAAAGACATGTTGGACACCAGGCGTAACGTATATAGCCTCATCCTGATTACCGATGGCGGTGAAAGCTGCGGCGGCAACCTATGCGATGTGGTGCGCACCCTGCTCGAAAAGAAGATAGACTTCAAACCTTACATCCTTAGCCTGGTAGATTATGCGCCGCTGCGCCAAGAGTATGATTGCCTGGGTAATTACCTGCTCGTTACCGGCGAAAAAAGTATTAAGCCCACGGTGGGTACCATAGTGGAGGCATATCGCCCGCTGATTACCATGCAACCCGCGGTAGACAAGAAAATAATACAAACCATTGCGGCCAACCCGCCCAGCATATTAAAAGTGGATATACCCACGGTAAAGGTGACCAAAGAGGAACCCGCTCCCGCCCCGGTAACCGCCCCTCCTCCGCCCCCGCCCGCGCCTAAAGAAACACCCAAACCCCCGGTATCCGAAAAGCCGGCAACGGTAACTCCGCCGGTAAAAGAGGCGGCACCCACCAAAGACCTGACGAACAGAACAGTAGAGCCTCGACCCAAAGAAAATACCGAGAAACTGAAGCTGTCCAAACCTTTCCGCACGTTGCCGGTACGCTATGTTACGCGCTCCTTCAATACCATGGTGGCACAATACACACCGCCGCCAACTCCCGAAGCGCCACCTCCTCCGCCTCCACCACCACCTGCTCCCAAACAGGTAGTAACACAATCACCCAAAATAGAACCGGCCAAATCTAAAGACATACCCTCCAAACCCATAGCCGCCAAGGTGGATATAATCAGGGAAGAAGCCCCCGAAACCACATTAGAGATATACTTTTGGGATGGTAAGGGCAAGTTTTATCGTACCTCGCCGCAATTGATATTGAGCAATGTAAAGACCAAAGAAGTGGTGCAAAAATTCTACCGCACGGTAGACCCCAACGGTAACCCCGACCCCAAGAAAGGTATAGCTCCCGGCGTGTATGAACTCACCATCGCCAAGAGCAAAGTATTTGTGCCCAACCTGGAGGTAAAGCCTAATCAAAAGAACGTGTACCGCATATTGGCCGGCAAAGCCTCTCTGCGCTTTGAATATGAAGATAACCCCGACCAACCGGTAAAAGAATATGTGGCCCAAGTAAAAAGAAATTTTGAACCCGGACCGGTGATAGACCAGTATTGCACACAGGAACTGGAATACGAACCCGGCAACTACCACATCATCATCAACACTTTACCCAAGAGCCATAAGAGTGTGGACCTTGACTTTGATGCGGTGACCACCATACGCATAGAGAAACCGGGCTACCTGCAAGTAACCAATACCAATGCCATAAGCGGGAAAATAAGCATGTACTATGAGCTGGGCGACCAGTTTGTACCCTTCACGCATCCTTTGTTGATAAACGGCAACCCGGAATCGCAAAAGCTGGAATTGCAAAGAGGCCGATACCGCATAGGCTACCCCATGGGGGGCGGAGCAGGGATGAAAGACTTCGTTATCAAAAGCAAACAAACCACAGAAATAGAACTGAACTAATGGCCGGCATTACCATCACCACCGTTTCGCTTAACGATGCTTTGTACCAACAGGTGTATAACCTGCGCGAAGAAGTGCTGCGCAAACCCATAGGCCTTTCTTTAAAGAACGAAGACCTGAGCGGAGATGCGCTTGATACTATACTTGCGGCTTTGGAAAACGAAAGCGTGATAGGTTGCGTAATGCTGCATCCGCACGAAAATTCGGAAATCATAAAGCTGCGCCAAATGGCCGTGGCCGATATGCACCAAGGCAAAGGCATAGGCAGGATGTTGGTACTTGCCGCAGAAGCCCATGCACGCGAATCGGGTATAAAAAAAACAGTGCTGCACGCAAGAATAACGGCAGCACCGTTTTATAAGAAGTTGAACTATATCGCTACAAGCGGTGAGTTTACCGAGGTAGGCATACCGCACGTGGTGATGGAGAAAATGCTTTAGTGCGCTTCCAACCAGTTGCCACCCACGCCTGCCTCGGCCATTACGGGTACGTTGTTGGGCAGTTTCATGGCGCCTTCCATGTTTTCCCTTACCAGTTGTTTCACGGTTTCCACTTCATCATCAGGCACGTCAAACACCAATTCATCATGCACCTGTAGTATCATGCGCGTGCGCAGGTTGTTACTTTGAAGCGCGTTATGCACTTTTACCATGGCCAGCTTTATCATCTCCGCGGCGGTACCCTGTATCGGCGAGTTGATGGCGTTTCGCTCCGCATATCCGCGCACGGTATGGTTGGCCGAATGTATATCGCGCAGGTAGCGCTTGCGGCCCAGCAACGTTTCCACATAACTGTGCTCCTTGGCATAATTCACGGTATCGTCCATATACTTTTTGATACCGGGGTATTGCGTGAAATAGTTATCGATAATCGTTTTGGCTTCGGTACGGCTGATACCCAAAGATTCCGACAAACCAAAGGCCGACTGCCCGTATATGATGCCGAAGTTTACGGCCTTTGCCGCACGGCGCATATCAAAGGTCACTTCATTCTCTGCCACACCGTATACCCTTGCCGCGGTGGCGGTGTGTATATCTTTATTCTCCACAAATGCTTTTACCATTTCGGTATCGCCGCTTATGGCCGCCACGATGCGCAGTTCTATTTGCGAATAATCTGCCGAAATGAGCGACCAACCCTCACCCCGTGGTATAAAGGCCTTACGTATTTCCCGCCCGCGGTCGGTGCGTATGGGTATGTTTTGCAAGTTGGGATTAATGCTGCTTAAACGGCCTGTAACCGCCACCGCCTGGTTAAAGTTGGTATGCACGCGGCCCGTGCGGGGATTAATCAGCGTGGGCAAAGCATCCACATAAGTGCTCTTCAGTTTACACAACTCCCGATACGCCAGTATATCGTCTATAATGGCGTGCTTGCTGCGCAGCTTTTGCAATACATCCTCTCCCGTTGCATACTGTCCCGTTTTGGTTTTCTTGCCTCCGCCTTCCAGTTTCAGGTGGTCAAACAATATTTCACCCAGTTGCTTGGGCGAGCCAATATTAAAGTTTACGCCGGCCAGTTTGTACACATTCTCCTCTGCCACTCGTATGTCTCTTTCCAGTTCTTTGGAATAGTCTTGCAAAAAGTTCACATCAATACCCACACCTTCATACTCCATGTCAACCAACACCGGTACCAAAGGCTGCTCCGCTTCGTCAAATACTTTGCGTACCTCCTGTTTATCCAGCATGGGTGCAAACACCTGTTTCAGTTGTAGCGTTACATCGGCATCTTCGGCAGCATATTCTTTCACTTGCTCCACCGGCACATCGCGCATACTCAGCTGACCTTTGCCTTTTTTACCTATCAAGGTTTCTATGGATACCGGCTCATAACCCAAGTACTTTATACTCATGGCATCCATATTGCGCTTACCCTCGGGCTCTATTACATAGTGCGCCAGCATGGTATCGAAACGCTTACCCTTCAGCGTAAAACCATACCATTTCAGCATGGTTAGGTCGTACTTTATGTTCTGCCCTATCCACAACACATCTTCGCGTTCAAACAAGGGCCTGAATTTTTCCAATATGCGCAGCGCCTCATTTCTTAACTCCGGCAGCGGAACATAAAACCCTTCCGCTTTTTTTACGGCAAAGCTTAGGCCCAACAAATCTGCCTGGTGCGCGTCTATACCCGTGGTTTCCGTGTCAAAAGATATTTCGGGCTCGGTCATCAGTGCGGCTATCAGTTCATCAATGGCGGCATCGCCTTCCACCAACCGGTAATCGTGCGCTACGGTATTGATGTTCTCCACGTTAAGTGGCACCATATCTTCTGCTTCTTCCGCCAAAACCGATGCATCTGCGGGGGTTTTTGTGGCCGGGCTTTTTTGCCTGATGGTATTGCCAAACAAATCGGTAGCCACATTTTGTTCTGCTATCGCGCCCTCACCCAATATGCGTTTGCCCAAAGTCTTAAATTCAAGCTCGGTAAACACTTCCATGAGTGCTTCCTTATTCCATTCCTTTACGCGAAAATCTTCTTCGTGGAAGGCCACCGGTACGTTGGTAATGATGGTGGCCAGTTTTTTAGACATTATGGCCAAATCCTTCCCGTTGCGCACCTTCTCGCCTAATGCTCCCTTTATGTTGTCGGCATTGGCCAGTATGTTTTCCAAAGTATCGTACTCAGCCAATAACTTTGCTGCGGTTTTTTCGCCCACACCGGGTATGCCCGGTATATTATCCACCGCATCGCCCATCAGGCCCAGTATGTCTATCACCTGGTCTACTCGCCTGATGTTCCATTTGGCGCATACTTCCGTGGGTCCTAATATTTCCACTCCTCCGCCTTGGTAGGCCGGTTTGTAAATAAATATATTGTCTCGCACGAGTTGTCCGTAATCTTTATCGGGGGTAACCATATATACGGTATAACCCATATCGGCCGCCTCGTAGGCCAGTGCGCCAATCACATCGTCGGCTTCGTAACCGTCTTTCTCCACACAGGGCAGGTTGAACCCTTTTATTATTCTTTTTATGTCGGGTATGGCAGACAGTATATCCTCGGGTGCCTCTTGGCGGTTGGCCTTGTAATCCGCAAAATCGGTATGGCGCTCGGTGGGCGCGTGCGTATCAAACACCACCGCGAGGTGTGTGGGCTTTTCTTTATTTATTAAGTCGGTAAGCGTATTGGTAAAGCCAAATTGCGCGTTGGTATTTCGGCCCGTGCTTGTAATGCGCGGACTACGTATTAGCGCATAATAAGCCCTATATATCAGGGCATAAGCATCCAATAAAAAAAGTTTCTTTTCGGACATGGGGCTAAGTTAGCTTAATGCCGGCAATTGGACATATGATAATTTAACCGGAATTTACCACTCGTAGTCGCGCTCTATGCGCTTGGCCAGTTTGCTTACCAGCGTAAAAGTGGCGGGGCAACGGTGCAGGTTTTGTTTGAAGGTATCGTTGTACGCATCAAACGGTTTTTTGTGGTGGTGCGGAAACTCGGCACAATCTTTTGGACGCACCTCGTATATGGAGCATTTATTATCCACCAAAAACCGGCAGGGTTGCAGTTGGTTCACCCAATCCTTGTTATCCTCGTCTTTTTTGAGCCAATGCGTTATGAAAGCCTTTGGCTCCATATTAAGATGCGCGGATATGCGAATGATGTCCTTTTTGGAGAAAGTGGGGGTCATGGTTTTGCAGCAATTGGCACAAGCCATACAATTTACCTCTTGCCAGGTTTGGCTGTCGGCTTCGGCTACCAATTTTGGCATATCTTCGGGCACAATCTCATCCAGCTTATCCAGAAAAGCGGAGAGCTTTGTTTTTTTGCGGTATGCCTTATTTCTGAATGCTTGCAAATCCATAAAAACGTGTAAAAATAGTCGTTAAACGCAAGCTATTATAATTTTGTTTACTTTTCTCGAAGAAGAATGAGTCATATACCCGGCATACAGTGTTTGGCAGGAAGCAGTAGAAAAATACTTTACATCCTTATCCTTTTTTTATTATCGGGATGGTGTGCATCGGCACAAACCACAGATACCCTTACAGGTACCGGCGACAGCATTGTCGTTGATACTGCGGCCATCACACCCGACACCACACGCATACCCGGCCGAGACACATCGGCACCCGCTACCCCTGCCGATACCGTAACCAAAAGCTTTACCCGGAAATCTTCCGTTAAGAATATTATCAGCGGTGTGGTTAAAGATGCGGAAACCGGCGAGCCCATCCCTTTTGCCACCGTATTTTTTCCCGGCTCGGCCATCGGCACCACGAGCGATACGGACGGCAACTTTATATTGGAATTCGATGCTTTCCCCACCGATAGCCTTAAAGTGAAGGTGCTGGGCTATGATGAATACGTCACACCCGTATTTAAAAACCTTAAGGAACAAAGCATTATTGCCACGCTTGGCTCATCGGCCAAGCAACTGAACGAAGTGGTGATACGAGCGGGAGAAGACCCCGCAATAGCACTGATAAAGAAAGTGGCTTCCCGCAAGCCGTATAACAACCCGAGCCGTTTTGAAACATACGCTTACGAGAGTTATAACAAGGTACAGGTAGATATATTGAACCTTACGCGAGAAGAGTTTCGAAAACTGCCACTGCCTTATATACGCAACTTCGAGTTTGTATATGACAACCTTGACACGCTGAACGGCAAGCCTTTTCTGCCGTTCTATTTTACCGAAACGCTATCGGACTATTATTATCAAAGTAAGCCCAAAAGAACCAAAGAGTTCATCAAGGCTACTAAAATCATGGGCATCAATAATCCCAATTTTACCCGCACCATGAGCCGGTACTTGGGCAACATGTTCCTGATTATAAATCCGTATGATAACTACGTAATGTTCTTTGACAAGAAGTATGTAAGCCCTATCAACAACAACGGCCCCGCATTTTATAAATATACCTTGTTGGATACCCAAATAGTGGAAGGTTATAAAGTGATTAACGTATACTTTAAACCGCAAAGGCAGGGTGAAAACTGTTTTGAAGGTTTGATAGGCATCGTGGATTCGGTATTTGCCTTGCAATATATTACTGCGGATGTGCCCAAAGAAGCCAACCTGAACTTCGTAAAGAATGCCAAATTCTATAAAACTTATTCCTCGATAGGCGATTCGCTTTGGTTTTGCGTGAAGGAAAGCACCACGGCGGAACTGCAGGCCATGGCCGATTTTCCGTTCCTGCCCTCGCTGCGCGTTACCCGTACCAATTCTTATGATGATATCCGACTGAATGAAGACACCATCAGCCAAATAGTAAGCAGCGATAAGTTTAAACTGGATGTGGTGGTGGCCGATACGGCTAATAATGTAAGCGACGAATTTTGGGCGGAGGCGCGCCACGACACGCTCAGCAAGAACGAGCGCGGCATTTATGAAATGGTGGACACCATACAAAACAGCCCGTCTTACAATCGGCTGAAGATATTTATGCGCCTGGTGGCAACGGGCGTATACCGCATAGGCCCCATAGAACTAGGCCCTTATTGGAACGCTTACAGCTACAACAGTATTGAGGGCAACCGTTTCCAGTTTTCCATGGGTACCACCCGTAAATTTTCCAACAGGCTATACCTCAACGGCTACCTGGCATACGGCACACTGGACAAACGTTTTAAGGGACGTGCCGAAGCCCTGTATTTGCTGCACAAAGAGTTTCCGCGCAGCTTTTTATTTGCCACCTATACCCGCGATATAGACCGCACGGTAAACTATTACGACTATGTGAACTTTAACAACCTGCTGGCTATACGCAAGCCGGATATACCGCTGAAATTCATGTTCACACAAAACATGCGGTTGGAGTATATGAAGGAGTTTTACAGCGGCTTCAGTTTTATGCTTAGTGCCCTGCACAAAGATTACGACCCTTATCCGCCCCTGCCCGACTTTGGTATATTCAACGATGCCGGCGGAAGCGGCACCACGGTGCTGAAACAAACCGAGGTAAACCTGCTCTTGCGTTATGCCTATAAAGAGCAATTCTTAAACGGAGACTTTTACCGCGCCAGCCTGGGCAGCAAATATCCCATACCCGAGTTGCGTATAGCACGTGGTTTAAAGGGTGCTTTGGATGGCGCTTATGATTACACCCGCATCAACTTCAGCATATCCGATAACATACGCATACCACCACTGGGCTCGTTGTATATGAATGTGTTTGCCGGCAAATATTGGGGCACGCTGCCTTACCCGCTGCTGCAAGTGCATCCGGGCAACGAGTCGTACATATACAACAAGCTGGCTTTTAGCATGATGAACCAGTACGAGTTTTTGAGCGACCAATATGTGGGCGTGGTGCTGGAGCACTCCATTGGCGGTGGTATCTTCAATTATATACCCGGCGTTAAGCGATTGAAATTTCGCCAGTTTTGGACGGCAAAAGGCGTAATCGGCAGCCTGAACGATGAGAACCGTGCCTTGAATTTCAACAAAGGTTTCACCTTCCGCACATTGGAAAACAGCCCGTACATAGAATTAGGTACGGGCGTTGAGAATATTTTCCGGCTGTTCCGGGTAGACTTTGTTTGGCGCGTGGCACCCAAGCGTCTCCCCAGTGAGGCCTATGATAAATACTTTGGTGTGTTTGGCAGCCTTAAGGTTAGTTTTTAGCGGCCGCTGCCCATGCTTTCAGTATTTGTTGGCTGTGCTGCTTGGATAACACACGGCGTATTACGTGTACTATTTTTCCTTTTTCGTCTATAATATACGTAGTGCGTTTTATACCCATAAACTTGCGGCCATATAGTTGCTTCTCACCCCATACGTTGTACTTATTGGCTATTTTAAGGTCGGGGTCGGCCAACAGGGTAAAGGGCAAAGAGAATTTCTCTTCAAACTTTTTATGCTTGGCTTCATCATCCGGGCTTACACCCAGCAGCGTAAAGCCTTCTTTCTTTAGTTCCGCATAATTATCCCTTAGGTTGCAAGCCTCCACGGTGCAAGTGGGCGTATCATCTTCGGGGTAGAAGAACAATACCACCTTTTGGCCTTTGTAATCTTTCAGCGATACCGTGTTGCCGTTTTGGTCTTTCGTCTTAAAATCGGGTGCTTTATCGCCCGCTTGTAGTTCCGTCATCGTGTAAAATTATAAACTAAAGTGCTTTTGTTTCCGTTCTCGTCGGTAGCCGTTATGTTCAGCTTATGTTTGCCCTTAGGGCAATATTCGTCGAAGGTGTAAATAAACTTATCGCCGGGGCGTGCCTCAAAGCACAGCCACTTGCCGTTAAGCTCGGCCCGAAAGCTTGCCACACTTGTTCCGGTTTCACTTACATTCATCACCATTGCAGACGCCTTACCGTAATTGCTCCCGTCGGGCTGGGTCGGCTTTATTGCCGGGGCTGTGGTATCGGGCACCAGGCGGTATTCGCCAAACTTGCGCACCTTGGCTTTGTACCACCCGTCGTTATACTCCGCGGCTATGGCTGTCTCGTCTTTACCGTCGTTACACACCAAAGTCATTTTGTGTTGCAGGTGTTCAGGCACCGGCTTGGTAGGGTTAATGTACAACCCGAAATATTTGTGTACCGGTACGTAAGGCTTGTGTATTTGCAAACGGTTGGAGTAAGCGGCCGCATCCGGCGTACTTTTAAAATCGAAACACAGCGGCTCGTAAATGCTGTTCTCATCCATTACCAAAGCCACCTCCTGCGTGGCGAACGAGTTCTTGCCCAACTTGAAAGTTTTGGCACATTCGGGCTCGGCTTTTTCCGGCTTGGGTACGTGCTTCATCTGCAGGTATACGTTAGCCGTATTGCCTGCACCGTCAATAAATTCCAGTTTTATTTGCCGTGGACTGTTGGGTCCGAGTTCCACTTTGCCTTTTTGCGATAATCGTTTGTAATTGCTCGTGTATTCGTATATCGTCTCCAAGAGGTTACCCTCGGTTTGAAACAGGCATTGTATCCATTCGCCGGTCAGGTATTTTTGCTTGTAGTCTACATAGGCATTCATGTAGCGCGTTTCGTTAAAATCAATATTGTTGAGTCGTACGGTAATGTTCAACGCATCGCTCAGGTACATGTTCATCAGGCCGTAGGTTAGCGTGTTGGTGCTACCGTTCATGTAGTCTTCCGTCACCACACCTATACCGCTGTATGTACTGTGCACAATGATCGTATCTTTTACATAGTAGTTGCCCTCATGCAATTCAACATTGTAGAGTGCGGGTGTTTGCTCATACATGCGCTCCGTCATGTCATAAATGGCAATTTTCCTGATTTTCGGCGGTATCTTATCATTAATCTCAAACCCGAAGAGTTGTGGGTTAAGCGCGTGCTCGTTTTCCGTCTTTCTTATTTCAAAATGCAGGTGCGGTGCCGTGGAGCCACCCGTATTGCCCGACAGGGCTATTTGGTCGCCTTTTTTTACGGGAAATTCGCCGGGTTTAAAGCTCAGGTCTAGTTCGGCCTTCTCATTTTCATATTGCTTTTTGTGTACGTGTTGGGCCAAAGGCTTCATAAAATCGTTGAGGTGTGCATATGCGGTGGTGTAGCCGTTGGGGTGATTGATGTATAGCACATGGCCGTAGCCGGCTTTTTCAATCTTTACGCGCGCCACATAACCATCCGCCGCCGCATAAACCGGCATATTTTCACGGCCTTCGGTTTTTATGTCCAGTCCGCCGTGGAAGTGATTGGGCCTGCACTCGGCAAAATTACCCGCCAACACTATGGGAATATCCAGCGGATTGCGAAAATAACCTTTGGGGTAAACCGGGGGGACGGGGCTTTGTGCCGAGGAGATGCCTTGTTGTAACAGCACCGCGGCCAATAGGAAATATTTTTTAATACCCATACCGCAAAATAACATAAATAGGGCTAAGCCGCCTACCCGTATGATAAACACAAAATGTAATATTTTCTTAAACCGCACGGTTTTTCCGCTTATTGAAAATTAACCACGGCAAATAACCCTTACCTTTGCGGCACTACTGATGAAAAGCTGCTGTAAAGAAGCCATGAGTGAGAACCTGACAGACAACGGGGCCAACAAAAAGAGCTTCACCAAATGGCTGAAAAGGCTGGGTTGGGCAGGCTTTCTTTTCTTTTTAATCAAAGGCCTGATATGGATAGCCGTTTTCTATGGCGGGCTGCGCCTGGTGGGTTGCGAGGGTTAGTGCAACACCGCCTGTAATACTTCCAAAGATTTGATATTGCCGAGATGGCGGGCATGGTAGCCTAGAAAAGCGATATACCATTCCAACAGATGATAGCGTGTTTTTGCCGTCATGGCAGGGGTTGGCTGGCTTTCATTTTCGGTATGTGCCAATAATGATGACATGGTGCGTGCTTCTTCATCGGTCACGAAAGGCGATACTACGGGCGGGTGTGCGGTGTATGCACCCTCCGCGAGGTTGAGGTAAGGCGTATCCGCGTCGTAGCTGCCTAAAATATCGTAACCCAACAAACGTCCGCAGCGAATAACAAACAGCAAAGGATAATTGGCCACGGCGGCCGTCGTGCAGACATCAAGGCGTGTAAAATGCTCATAAGACAAGGCAAACAGCTCAGGCATGGGTGCATGTTCGGGCAGCAGGCGTAAGAGAAATTCCACCGAAAACAGCGTCACGCAGTTCTTCACCACATCTTCCTGCAAGGTTTGGTAAATGTAGGCAGGCTGTACTTCTTTTATGCGTTGCAGGTTTTGCTGCGGTTTGTTATATACCACCAAATCCAGCAAGGTGCCCGGCTGAAAAAGACCGGCTTTATTGCTTCGTGCCTTGGCACTGCGCACACCTTGCATGATGTATGATTGCAAGCCATGCTCTTCGGTAAATACGGAGCAGATAACGCTTGTTTCGCCATACTTCACCACACGCAGCACTATTCCTTTTACATTTTGCAGCATGGCTTACTCCATAAATACCAGTTTACCTACGTTGGTTTGCGAACCGTCGCGATTGGTTACAAAAACCATGTATACGCCCGATTGCGGACGGCGACCGGTATAGTCCATGCCGTTCCATACGGCTTGCCCGCCAAAGGCCCGGGTACGGTATACCAACTGGCCGGATACGTCGGTGATGCGCACATCCGCATTTTCCACCAGGCCTTTTATGGCTATGGGGCCTTGATAGCCGGATACCACGGGATTGGGAAATACGGTGATATCCGAATTTTGGGCATCACCTTCCACGGCGGTGCCGCGATAGCTGACCAAGCCCTGCTCTGTACCTATGTACACATCGCCGGTAACTTCGTCTATGGTTATTTTTTGAATGAGGTTGGAAGGCAGCGGACTGTTTTCGGCCGTAAAGCGGGAAACGATGCTGTTACCATCGGCCGAAATCAGCCAAACACCATTGTTGGTGCCCACCCATTTGCGGTTGGCACCGTCTACGGCCAATGCACGCACGTTCTCGTTTTGGAATAGGTAACCGGCAAAATTATCATATTGCACCACACGCAACTCGCCTTCGCATTGGCGCTCTATAACGTCGGCGGGGCAGTTAATGATACCGATACCGTTGCCGGTACCAAACCATATGGCGCCGTTCTTGTCTTCCGCTATGCAATACACTTCATTATCGGGCAGGTTACCGGTGCCTTGGCCGGTGAGCAATTGGCGGTAGCGGTCGTCTGATGGGTTGTCCAATGTGCCATTATCGTCATACACAATCAGGCCACCTCCGCCCGGCGCCGAGTACCATTTCAGGTTGTTGCGGTCTATTATAATGTTGGCGGAACCGTTGGGTATGGGGCTGCGCGGAAAAGGCACATTATATTCATACCATATCCCTTCTTTTGTTCTTACGGCCAGCTCATTGCGCCCCGTAAATACGTTTACCCACAGGTTGCCCTGCTCATCAAAAGCAATACCGTGTATCCGCACCTTGCCGGCCGCACTTATGGCCTCGTCCAAAGGCGAATTATCGGCTTTCAGGTGCTCATAGCTACCGTCGGGGTGTAAAATAAACAGGCCGCTTTGCGTGGAGCCGGCATAGATACTACCGTCAGGCCCTTCGGTAACGCGTATGAAATCGTAACTGTTTGTACCTAGTGGCGGATAATCGTACAGGCGATAACTTACCCATTTTTCATCTTTAAAGCGCGCAAAGCCATCGCCGCTGTTTTGGAAGGTATAGAACTGATCGTAGGCCCCATGTGCCACCAGCACTTCTTTATTTCTTGCCCATACGTCGTAGTTGGAGTAAGATTGCGGACCCTCGGGGCGCGGCATATATACCTTAGGCCTGTTTGGTTCTTTTGTGGCCATGCCGTAGTAAGCATCGGCAAACCATATAGAGCCCGCTTCGGTGCCTATCACTATTTTCGGAACGCCCGTAACCGAAACCGAATCGATTAGTTGACCGTTTGCATCTATTTGCTCCACCGCACCGCTAAACGTGGCGGGGAAACTCTCTCTCACCCATATACCACCCGTGGCAGAATCCAAGCCTATAAACGAACTGTCGGCATCGGTATAAATACCGGTGAGCAAATTGTTGTTCACCGCAAACACGGTATCGGGCGTGGAAACGAATATCTTGTTATCAAAACGGGTAATGCCGTTGAAATAACGATTGGTATCCATTATCTGCCAACGGGAAAAATCCTGAAGGTTTACACCGTTTTTGGGGGCTTTATACAGTCCTTTGTTGGTAACCGCGTAAAGCGTATCCGTGGCCATAGCCAGACGAAGGATGGGTATATTCACCCCGTTTCTGCTGAAAGAATAGGTTTCTTTCACTTCCTGCTTATCCAAGTCTATCACCACAATACCCACATCGGTGCTTAAATATGCCAACCCGTCGTGCGTATAGATATGATTGATGTTCTTAGTACTTGAGGTGGTCTTTAGTTTAAGGTCGGGCATGTTATAAAAGCTACCGTCCTTAAAGAGGTCTATATTGCTGTTTTTATAGGCCAATATGGCAGTGCGCGTAAGCGCATCGTAGCCCACATAGCTCATACCCACATCGGCCATACCTTCCACCTTACTGTAAGGCGCCAACTCGCCGGTAGCAATATTGTAGGTATAAAATGCCTGTTCCGATGCCACATACATGGTAATGCCGTCGAAAGCGGCACTTACGGCGGTATTATAAGGTAAGTGCGACCGCCAATACCCTATGGGGCGGTCTTGCGCGTTGGCTTGCAGTCCTATGATTGATAATAAGCTTATTAATAGTTTTCTACCTGTCTTCATATAATGATACAACCTGTCAAATGTACAGATTAAAACGTAGACGGGGCAGGGCTTATTGTTTGGGCTTACTTACAGGTTTTGCAGTACAAACTCTATGGTACGGGGGAAAAAATAGTGCTCCAGGCGATGAATTTTTTCGGCCAGGCTGTCTGCCGTATCACCCGGCAATACGGGTGTGCGGGCCTGCACTATAACTGCTCCGCTGTCGTACACCTCATTTACATAATGTATGCTGATGCCCGCCTCCGTATCGGCGGCAGCAATTACGGCATTATGTACATGGTGCCCGTACATGCCTTTGCCGCCATATTTGGGCAACAGGGCGGGGTGGATGTTGATGATGCGATTGGGGAAGGCTGCAATCACCTCATCGGGCACCTTCCACAAAAAACCGGCAAGAATGATGAGCGCAGGCGCTTGCGCTTGCAGTTTACTTACAAAATCTTCGCCGCGGAAAGCTTCCCTATCCACCACAACGGCGGGGATATTTTCCTTTGCGGCAATATCCAAAACGCCTGCACCGGGATTGTTGCTCACTATAAGCGTTACCTTAACATTGCCATTATTGCGGAAATAATCTATTATGGCCTGTGCGTTGGAGCCGCGGCCCGAAGCGAATATGATAAGTGACTGCATGAGCGGCAAAAATACTAAAGTGCTTTATATAAAACTTTTAACAGCGCCATTTCCTATCCGTATGCTGTTGTTTCTTAATTTAGTAGCATGCACGAGAAGGTAAGACTGGATAAATATTTATGGTCCATCCGGATATTTAAAACCCGCACTTTGGCCACTGCCGCCTGCGACGACGGCCGTGTGAAGCTGGGCGGAAATTCCGTAAAACCTTCCAGAACCGTGGCCATTGGCGATACTTACGACGTGAAAACACCCGACCGTAAATGGACCATACAGGTAACGGGCCTTATTTATAACCGTGTAGGCTACGAAGAGGCCATAAAAAATTATGTAGATCTGACATCGGAAGAGGATCGTGCGGCAAACACCCGCCTGGCCACCAGCTTCTTCACCGGAAAGCGCCTTAGCAAAACAGGCCGCCCGACCAAAAAAGACCGGCGCGACCTGAATGAGTTTTGGAATCCCGAAGAGGAGGCTTAGTAGATAGCCGCGAGATTTTTTGTTTGTCCTATTATCTGCGCTTCTACCCAGTTCCTTCCCAAATCTTCACTTTTGTACAATCCTTTATCGGTAGTGATGAACACATATTGTTTCACCGCATTATTCTTATAAACGTTTGATTTTGCGGCTATACCGGTAACCTTTACGTTGGAAGCCAAGCCCTCGTTCACGGGAACAAAGGTATTATCCAGTAAGGGTACAACACGGTATGCACCCAAACCTTCGGTACCTACCAACACCGCCTGGTCGAAGAGGGTATTGATAGATAAGATGGGTATACCCGCGGGCAAACCGCTGAACTGTGCCCAGGTAACACCTTTATCTCGGCTAAACCAAACACCGCCTGCACCGCTTCTGTCGGCAGCCAATATCATGTTGCCGAAATGCGATACGTAAAACTGACCCGTGGAACCTATAGGCGCAGTTGTATTTACGCTGCGCCAATGCTGGTCTACCCCTTGCAAAGTAAATACTGCATTATTACCCATGGCAAAACCAATCACCGTACCGTCTGCCAATTGTGTAAACGAGGTTATCTGTGCGGTAAGGCTGTCATCATTATCGGCTTTCCAACTGTATATCCTTCCGTTTGAATCGCTGTAAGATACTCCTTTGGTACCTGTGCCCGCCAGATATACCCTGTTGAAACTCGGCACGTCCAAGAGCATAGACTGTCCTACCGCACCGGGATTGGGCGATACGCTGTTGGGATTAATCGGATTAAAATTTCTTCCGTTATCGTCGCTTACAAAGGCATCGTTACGTACCGATATAATATTGGTATCTGAGGTTGTAATGGCCCTTGTCAAGATGCCGGGACCGGAGCCCATACCGCCTACCTGCACAAAGCGTTCACCGTCATTGGTATGCCATACGCTACCAATACTGTCTACTACGTACAAAGTATAGGGTCTTTGCACAATCTGGTTATTATCTATGGACAGGGGCGACTTCTTTTTACAGCCTGCAACAGCCGCACCAAGCAAAGCAACCAAAGCCATTTTATAGAAAACGGACGAGCGCATTCGGATAATTTTTAATCAAGTTTATAAAAAAAAGTTAACAATGCAAAGGATTTGGTATTAATAGAGACACCAAAAACCCCCAAGCGGGTTTGTAAATATATACCTTAAAAGTACTTTTTATAACTCCGCCTGTCTCTTTTCTCTATTAAAACGGCAAATCGTCGGCACTTTCGGGCGCGGGATTATAGAAGCCTTGGTTATTGGAAGGCGCCTGACCCATATTGCCACCTGTGTTCATGTTATTGCCATAAGAAGGTGCCTGCTGGTATTGGTTGTTGCCACCGGCGGGAGGCGCACCTGCCGCGGCGCTTTCCACACGCCATGCATCCAGGTTGGTAATGTAGTTGGTACGACCGTCTTTCTCCCACTTATTACCTTTTATATTGAAGCTTACTTTCACGGTATCGCCTTCGTTAAACCTGTCTATTATCTCGCATTTGTTCTGTACCAACTGCATTTTGGCGTAGTTGGTGTATACATTTCCGTTGATTTCGTCTGCCAGCTCCAGCACAAACTCGCGCTTTTTAAAACGGTCGTTTACGTTTTGCGTGTCATACTTCACCAGCAATTTACCTGTTACTTCTAAGCTCATTTTACTTAAATTTTATTATGATTTTTCGAGTTGCAAAGATACTAATATACGGGGGTTACGGCACAAAAAAAAGTGCCTTATGCAAGGCACTTTTAAAACGGGAGGGAGATAAATGGGGCTCGAACCCACGACCCTCAGAACCACAATCTGATGCTCTAACCAACTGAGCTACTACCTCCGTATTAGATTTGGAAGGCAAAAGTAGTAAATTTTTCAATTGCCATACGCTCTTCTTGCAAAGTTTTTAACAAATTATCCGTAATGCAACCGCTATATTTGCGCTTCTAATTAAGCATTATGGTACAACGCTTGGCGTTACTTACGTTATTGGCGCTCGCGCCCTTCATTGCTACGGCCCAGGAAGTGGAAAAAGGCAGCACCGCAAAAAATATTTCCCGCAAACCCTCCCGCGATTTTGTGATGGTGCAATTGGGCTATGAAGGTTGGAACAAGCCCGACAGTATTAAAACCACCGGAATAGGCCGTGCGTTTAACGCCTACCTATGCTACGATTTTCCCATTAAAAAAACCAAACTCAGCTTTGCCGCGGGTATCGGTATCGGTACTTCCAACGTGTACTTCGATAACCAAGAGCTGTTTTACCGTGACACATCGAGCCGCGTGGAGTTCATCAACGAAACCCGCGACTATAAAAAATACAAGTTCACCACCGCTTATATAGAAGCACCCTTTGAACTGCGTTATTTCTCCAACGTGGAGAACCGTAACCGCGGATTTAAGGCCGCCATCGGCCTGCGCGCGGGTACATTGGTAAGCGCACACACCAAAAGCCGGGTAAACGGCACCAAAACCAACGAAAAAGTAATACGTAAAGATTATCTGGAGAGCTGGCGCTTTGCCGGCACAGTACGAGTGGGCTGGGGTAATTTCTCGGTATTCGGTGCCTACGGACTCACGCCCTTGTTTAAGGAAGGCCAAGGCCCCGAGATTACGTCTTACACCGTCGGCCTATGCCTTACCGGCTTGTAATTGCTCCATAGCTTAATGACTCAATGGCGCAATGTTGCCATTTTGTTGCAGATACTCAACCGCACGCCATGTGCGGTTTTTTTATGCCGGCATTTCCATGTGGTACAGGTGCATCCCCGGTCCCCAATAGTTATCGGTGGTACTTATGAGCCGGAAACCAAACTTTTCATAGAAGGGGTAGACCAATTGCGAGGTGCGCACGACAAGTTTGCCGATTTGCGGTAAGGCGCGCAATTCTTCCAAACTCCGCCGCACTATTTGCCCGCCCAAGCCTTTGCCTTGGTGCTCCGGATGAACAATGTACCAACAGAGCCATCCCTCATTACCCTCTATGGCATAGCCTCCGCAGGCCAATAGGACGCCTTCTTCCTCCACCACATAATAGGCATCGGCTTCCTCCTCATCTAAAAACGCCTCCAAGTCCTCCCGCTCGGGCGGACAAAAGTATTGCGGGGTGTTCTTGTCAAATAAGTGAAGTATTTGCGGTTTATCGGCGGGAGTGTATGGGCGGAGCATGATGGTAAAAATTCTTTTTTAGACTTAGACGAAATTTAGTGCGTTATGTCGACCGAGCGAAGCGAGCGGAGAACTTCTCTCACCGAAGTTTCAGAACTCCGAAATGACGGCTTTTCTATACAGAAAATCGTTAACGAGCATTACCCCACCACCGCCTTCGGCTCTTGCTTAATGGGAAAGTTGCAGGAGTTGGCAATGAAGCATTTTTTATGCGCCGCTTCGTGTAGTTCGTTGGCCCTGGCTATCATAGACGCATCGGTAACGGTAACTAAAGGATGCAGTACCACTTCTTCAAAACGTCCTCCACCGTCAGCATCCTGTACCAACGTACCCACGGGGTTATCCACGTAAGCCGTAACGATAACACCCGCCTCGGCGCACATATGCAAATACCACAACATGTGGCAGGACGATATGGAGGCCACCAGCATATCTTCGGGGTTATACTTACTCACGTCTCCGCGAAAAGGTTTGTCTGAAGAGCATAATAAATCTGGCTTACCCTGTATGGACAGTGTATGACTGCGCTCATAAGCATCGTAACGGGTAGTCCCCTGACCGTTGTTGCCGGTCCAGGTAACGGTGGATGTGTAAGAATGTTTTCGGCTCATGACATGTGTATTATAATTTCGTGAGGTGTGCTTCAATCCAAGCTTCAATTTGCGCCACATCCAAAGTGCCACTCGCCACAGACATTACAAATTCATACTTGGCATCCTGTGTGGCATTGATATCGAACTTATGCTCCAAAAGCAAAAGGCGCATCAAAGTATACCCGGTTCTTTTGTTTCCGTCAATAAACGGATGATTCTTTAAAATGCTTTCAAACAAAGAGGATGCTTTGGAAACCACCGTGGGGTACAGTTCCTTTCCGTCGAAAGTGGCATAAGGGCGCTCCAATGCGGAGCGCAAGAGCTCATTATCACGAATACCTGAGCTGCCACCGAATTTTTCGATTAGAATATTATGTATGGCAATGGCAGAATTCAGGTCAATCATTGAGCCAATTTTTTTAATAGCTCAGCATCTTCTCTAATTATCTTACCCAGATTATGAGACAGGGTTACGGTATCTCCCGTCTTGCCCTGCAACTGTTTAACATAGGTAAGTATGTCTTCCAGAAAAGATTCCGGAACAGTATCCAAAACCTTTTGAATTTCTGCCTTTAGTTCGGTACCCGTCATAGCAATCCCTTTACTCAAAAATACGATTTTTTTGCCCGGTTTAAACCGAATTTGGGTTGTATTGCAATGCCTTTAACGCTTCGTTGGCGCGGTACATGATTTCATCAAAGGCGCGGGTACCTCTTATACCGTCGGGCGTTACCGGTGCTTCGGGTTCGGTACCATGCTCCCCCAAGTGCAATTGAAACCAACGGTTGTCGTGCCATTGCCCCAGCTTATAGCCCACCTTATTGAATATGCCAATTTCTTGGAAACCCATGGAAAAATGCAGTTTGTTACTACGCTCGTTGGAAGTGAGTACACTGGCGTACACGTTTTTAAAACCTTGCAGACGCAATATATCAAACAGCGCCTCGTACAAAATACGGGCAATGCCCAGCCCGTGAAAATCTTCACTTATATACACCGTACTCTCCGGCGACCAGCGGTAAGCAATACGTGCCCGATGCGTGCTGCCGTAGGCATAGCCCACTATCTTACCGTTGTATTCGCAAACCAGCCAAGGGTATTGTGCCGTTATGGTTTTAATCTTGTCGGCAAATTCTTCGATTGAGGGTACGGTATACTCAAAAGTGTATGCGGTGCGCTCCACATAAGGGGCATATACGGCCAAAGCTTCCCCGCAATCGGAAAGTGTGATTTCTCTGATTGTAAACATGACTTTAAAGATTAGGCATTAAAGAAAAAAGCCACCCCGAAAACGGGGCGGCTACCTCTGTAATTTATATTAACGCAAGAATAAAAGTTCGCGATACTTGGGCAGGGGCCACAACTTATCGTCTACTATCAGCTCCAGTTTATCAATATGGTAGCGGATGGTATCGAAGTGTGCCTTTACCTCGTTACAATACATGGCTGCACGTTTGTGTGTATCCTCCGTATTGTTGGCACGCTTACGGGCTTCTATCATGGCCTCCACATTGTCGTTTATCTTTTGGATATGACCACTCATCACCTGCACCAGGTTCAGTTGCGCCTTGTAGCTGCTTTCGTTCAGGCCAATTTCTTTAAGACCTTTTACATTGTCCACCAGCGTGTTTTGATAAGCTATGGCGGCAGGCAATATGTGGTTGGTGGCTATATAGCCCAATATACGCGCCTCTATCTGTACCTTTTTCACATAGTCTTCCAACAGTATTTCGTGGCGGGCTTCCAATTCGCGCTCGGTATATATGCCGTTGTTGTAGAATACTTTCTTGGAAGTTTCGGTAACATAAGCATCCAAAGCCTCGGGCGTGGTTTTGAAGTTACTCAATCCGCGCTTGGCAGCTTCTTCCGCCCATTCGTTGCTGTAGTTATCACCTTCGAAACGTATCTTCTTGGATTTTGCGATGCTGTCGCGCAGCACATGCATGATGGCTATTTCCTTCTTCTCACCTTTTTCTATCAGCACATCCACCTCTGCCTTGAACTTCTTGAGCGTTTCGGCCATAATGGTGTTCAGCACTATCATGGGGGAGGCACAGTTGGCTGTGGAGCCCACGGCACGGAACTCGAATTTGTTACCCGTGAATGCGAAGGGACTGGTACGGTTACGGTCCGTATTGTCCATCAGCAGTTCTGGTATTTGCTTATGTATATCCAGTTTCAGGATTACCTCGTCTTGCTCGCTGAATTTATCTTTTACGCGGCTTTCAATCTCATCCAATACCTCGGTAAGATATTTACCGATGTATACCGACATGATGGCCGGGGGTGCTTCATTGGCACCCAGGCGGTGGTCGTTATTGGCAGAAGCTATGGAAGCACGCAGCAAATCGGCGTAATCATGTACCGCCCTTATGGCATTGGTAAAGAAGGTGAGGAACATGAGGTTGGTACGGGGCGTTTTGCCGGGGGCAAGCAGATTTACACCCGTATCGGTAGCCAGGCTCCAGTTATTGTGCTTACCACTACCGTTTACGCCGGCAAAGGGTTTTTCGTGCAGCAACACCTTCAACTTATGACGTTTGGCCACTTTGGTCATCACATCCATCAGGAGTGAGTTGTGGTCTACCGCTATGTTACACTCTTCAAATATGGGTGCACACTCGAATTGGCCGGGGGCCACCTCGTTATGGCGCGTACGCAGGGGAATACCCAGCTTGTAAGATTCTTGCTCAAAATCTTGCATGAAGGCAAACACTCGCTCGGGTATGGTACCGAAGTAGTGGTCTTCCAGTTGCTGACCTTTTGCAGGTGCGTGACCTATCAGCGTGCGGCCGCACATTACCAGGTCGGGGCGGGCATTGGCCAGTGTTTCGTCCACCACAAAGTACTCTTGCTCCCAACCGAGGGTGGCAGTTACTTTAGTTACGTTTTTATCAAACAGGTGGCACACTTCAACCGCTGCTTTATCCAGCGCGGCTATAGATTTAAGCAGGGGCGCTTTGTAATCCAGCGATTCGCCGTTGTAAGCGATAAATATGGTGGGGATGCACAGCGTTTTACCCAAGCCGCTCTCCATGATGAAGGCGGGAGAGGAGGGATCCCATGCGGTATAACCACGTGCCTCGAAGGTGGCACGGATACCGCCGTTGGGGAAGCTGGATGCATCGGGTTCTTGTTGTATCAGGGCATCACCGTCAAAAAGTTCGATGGCGGTGCCGTCGCTTTTAATGGTGAAGAAAGAATCGTGTTTTTCGGCAGTGGTGCCTGTAAGGGGCTGAAACCAGTGCGTGAAGTGGGTTACTCCGCGCTCTTCGGCCCATGCCTTCATGCCCGCGCCTATCTGGTCTGCCATCCTGCGTTCGATTTTGGCACCGGATTTGGCCGAGTTCATCAGGCTTTTGTAAGCCTCATCGCTCAGATATTCGCGCATGACACGTCCGGTAAAAACGTGGCTGCCGAACATGGCAGAAATTTTCTTGCCATTGTAGCCGGATATTTTCTTCTCTTCGGAAGCAATTTCCTGCAAGGCGAGATAGCGTAATGACGACATAGATATTAAATTTTGAGCAAATTTAAAGAAAATGACTTCAAAACACCAAATTTTTCTACCAAAAACTATAAAAGTATAACATTACGAAATTAAACAAACTGTTTAGAACGGATGGAATATTGCCTCATGGCACACATAAGCACAATCAAAATCGGCTGTGGACAGGCATTTCACGGGAACAGAACGCTTAGGCTGTGTCAATTGCGTAAATATCGTAATGTTTTTATCGGCAGCCGTTTGGATGAAATTTTGGATGAGCAGGTGGTCTTTAAACTCCACACCCCGGCGACCCTGCCATTTGTATACGGCCTCTTTGGCGCACCAAGCCAAAGTAATCAGCCGCTCATCATTGCCAAACAATCGTTTTTCCTCCCCGTTAAGAAACTTATCCTGCAAGCGCAGCATACGCGGATGGGGGGTTTGTATATCTATACCGGCTTCCACATACGGACTAACAATGGCAGCCACATAAGGCCAAGAATGAGAAATGGAGAAATAGTAGTGATTCCCGTCTAACCGGGGCTTATCATGCTCGTCTCGACGGATGTTGAGCAGCGGGAAATCTTCCTTTAGGTGTTTGAGCAGGAAACGACCGGCCAAAAACTCCTGCCGGCGCTTATCATTGCGTATATCGGAGCCAAAGCCGATACGCTCGATGAAAAAACTTTCCGGCTCTTCTATCTTCCATATCGCGGCCAGGCTGTAAGGGTCGCTGCTCCATTCTCGAAAAAGTGGCATTTGTCAAAACTAGCTGATTTCGATGTGATAATTGGCTGATTTGATGATTAGCTGATGCCTGACGAGAGTAAGTATAGTGACACAATGCTTATTATCCGGGTTCTTTACTTGATTACTCGCGCCCAACATCAGCTAATGAGCTAATTATCAAATCAGCTAATTAAAAGTATATTTGCCGGCATGATACTCTCAGACAAGCGCATACTCGAAGAAATGGAAAAAGGAACGATTAAAATCAGTCCTTACAACAGAGAATCGCTGGGCAGCAACAGCTACGATGTACACTTGGGTTCTACCTTGGCCACTTACAACGAGCATATATTGGATGCCAAAAAGCATAACCTCATCAATTGCTTCGAAATACCCGATGAGGGCTTTGTGCTGTATCCGCACGTGTTTTACTTGGGGGTAACGCTGGAATATACCGAAACACACGCGCATGTACCTTTCCTGGAAGGTAAATCCAGCACGGGACGCTTGGGCATAGACATACATGCCACCGCTGGTAAAGGCGATGTGGGCTTCTGCGGCAACTGGACTTTGGAGATATCCGTAAAGCAACCAGTAAAAATATACAAGGGCATGCCCATAGGCCAGCTCATCTACTTCCCCGTGGATGGCGAGATAGAAGTAAAATACAACCAAAAGAAAAACGCCAAATACGGCAACCAACCCGACAAGCCCATCGAAAGCATGATGTGGAAGAATAAGTTTTAACGGGGGGAAATAAGTCCTTGCAATTAGAAAGGCATCGGTGTTCCGATGCCTTTCTAAAATAATCTGTCTATACTGCCAGCCATAGCTTTAAATGACTGTGCTTTTTCAAAATGTTGGGCCACAGCTGTGCTAAGATTTACGCGATTAATTTTCTGACTTTTTTCTAAAGCTTCCACCAATTCCTCAACTTTTCCCGAGGTAAACAGGAAACCATATTTACCATTACCGGTAAGTGTACGAAAAGAAGGTATATCCGTGACTATCGGTATACAACCACATGCCATTGCTTCCATTAACGCATAACCCGCAGCTTCTTTATGGCTTCCCAAAACAAAAAAATCACAAACGGAATACCAGTATTGTAAGTCCTGATGATTTACCTTACCCACTAAAGTCACGATATTGTTAAGATTGTATTCGTGTATCAATCGTTTTACTGCATTTAACAACTCATCTGTTTGGTATATAATCCACAATCTGGCATCAGGATGATTTCGCGAAAACATCTTGAATGCACCGACAATTGTTAAGGGATCTTTATTTTCATTTAGCCGACCCACCCACAAAAAATTGTTAAGGCCAACAACACCTGTTTTTCGTTGGCTTTGTACTCTATCTGTCTTCCTTAGTGCTGTAGAGCCACAAATTGTTTCATGCCTTTTACTCCCGGTAATTAATGAATTATCTACCCAATCGTTTAATGTGTCTCCGGACGTGCATAAATACTTATACACAAAATTATCGGCTATCTTCAAAAATAATCGCTTAACATAAACAGGTTCTACAGATTCACCATGTGGTACTACGAGTAACTTAACGTTCGGAACAAGTAACTTTAATAAAAAAATCTGGAAAGGATAAATTAATCCGTGTATCAACACTGCATCAGGGTTAAAAGCTCTAACACAAGCAATGGTCTTTTTGAACGGATAAAAAAATGTATTCTTTCCTTTAAAGCTCCTGTATGTTATATTCTTTTTTTTATAGAACTCCTCTTTATTCGAATGACATACCACCATTAGCTCGACTTGATCGGGCATATACTCCGCATAACCATACCAAGAGTGTAGCCGCTCTATGATTTGATGAAGTGAGCTAAGGTGAGCATAGTGGTGAAAGTTTAAATCTACCAGGCGCTTCATTTTCCTATTTTACATACACAAACAAAGTATACTCTCCATACTGCCATAACGGTGTTCTGTTTATCTTGTTGTCTACCTTATGTAAGATACGGCAGAGGCGAGGAAATCGCTTTAACCAATGCGCCTGAAACCATGCGGGGTAAAATATCGAATAACCTCTCTTTTTATTCAACGTTAAACCGGAAAATGCTTTGGTAATTTGAGCGGGGGTATAGGTATTACTTTCTAGCATTACTTCGGGCGAATATCCCGGCCATTTTTTGCCCCATCTTGATGTGGCTTTTTTTATTCTGCCCTTTGCCATATTGATGAAGAATTCGGCCATGTAGTATTTGTTAACAAAGGTCAACATGGCTTGCCCTCCGGGAGCCAACAGTCGCTCTATTACTTTGGCACTTTCTTCTAATGATGCGACTGTATTTAACGCCCCAAAAAATACGGATATGACATCAAATTTAAGGTCACCGTTTAAATGCCGCTCCAAATCTTCTACACCCGTGTTAATGAACGACACGTTGAGCAGCCCGTCTGCTTTTGTAAGCGCTTCTCCACAAGCTATCATTCCTGCCGATACATCCACACCATACACATGCGCCTCGGGGTATCTGTGTGCAAAATAGGCTACATCTTGTCCCGGGCCGCAACCGATATCCAGTATGTTTTTAGGATGGGGATGTGTTATGTGACTACGAAAGGAATTTCGCATGTCGGTAAGGATAGGATTGGCCACACCTTTATCCAAATGTCTCTTAGAAAAAAGGTCAAAATACCTGCCTACCTTTTCCTGATACGTTGTGGCCTGTAAGCTTTGTTTTGTTTCGACGAGCAGAGTTCCTAAATAGTTGGGCAAATCACCATGTATGGGTTGGTACGATGCCATCAATTGTTCGTTACCGGTTGTCAACACCACTTCGCAGCAAATGGCATCCGACGCCGTGGAATCAAACATTTTACGGCATTCCGCTTCGCTGTACTGCCTTACGGGCAAGTCACCGAGCAAAGCCGATATCTCCCGGGTAAAGCTGCGGTAAGGTACGCTTGCAAATGTGTAAATATTATAGATACCGGGAGCGGCGTTTTGCGCGTAATGCCATGCCATGCCCGCGCAATCTTCTACGCTTATTATAGACATACTCCTGTCGGCATTGCCATAAATCGGCACCTCCCCGTGCCTTAATATATGAGATAAATACAACTGACGGAACCATGATTCGCCGCCAAGAATCCAAGGCGCACGCAACATGATAACATTCGCTGTTTTATTCTGCAAGGCTTCCAAAAAAGGCTGCTCCGCCGCAAAATAAAATTTGGCAAAACCTGCGGGGCGCGGCGGGGCATCTTCACCAACCTCCCGACCCGGATTATGACCATATACCAATGAGCCGGACATGTATATTATCTTAGGTTGCTTGGCCAGCTTCGCTATATTGTTCAATAAACGCTTATTGGCAGCATAGCCTTGTCTACCGGCCGCGTACCGGCCCCAGTTTCCGAACCTTTTGCCCGGTATCCGCGCAAAATGAAAAATATAATCGAAGTCTCCCGCCTTTAGAAACGCCAAATCTATCTCTTGCAAACCCTTTTGAACATAAGTAAGGGATTTATGCGTTGCCGTTGGCCCCGTGCGATGTATAGTGGCGGTGATACTAACATCCTCCCTTTTTAATAAAATGTCAAGTAAATGTTTACCGGTAAATCCGGTTGCTCCTAATAACAATATGTTCATTAAATACTCTTTAAAATAGAATAGACCTTTTGCACACTATCTGACATTTCATTCACTTTAACCCTAGAATAATTATGTTTCTGTCCAAGTAGTTTTTGAGCGCTTTCTATCATCTCATCCATATCCCGGCACAAGTAAAAATTATCTACGGGCGTAGATGCAACGGGAATAAAGGAAAGAATTTTGCATCCCGAATAGAGCGCCTCCAACATTACTGTACTATGCCCCTCGTAATTTGATGTATGTATAAATAATTTGCTGTTATTCATCCATCGCAATACCTCGTCATGAGGTGTTTTCCCTAAAAATTCTAAATTTTTTTCAAGGCCTAAGTCTTTAACTTTTTGCTTTAGTTCATCCTCCAGACTACCAATTCCGGAAAGCTTTGCATTTATATTGGGATGCCCGTTTTCCTTTAAGAACTTAACCAGCTCAATAAATAGATGATATTGCTTTAACGGAATCAGATACCCTGCCGCATATAAATCGACTTCCCGGTGTCCCTCATTAATTTTTGGAAACGCTTCGCCGTTTATCCCGTTATGTATAATGTAGTTCGCCCTTTCACCATAGGATTTGAATAGTACATCATCCTGAAATTCTGATATCGCCGCTAAGTTTGGCGCTTTGGAGCGAGAGAGTTTATAGTATTTGTTACCGGGTTTGGCATCCTGGCCGTGCATCCATATAAGTTGTGGTTTATTTAAAAGTCTAGAGATGATTTTTCCTCCAAAAGCACTGTCGGTTATCCAAAAACTTAAAATAGCATCAACTTTCCTCCTCTTATTTATCAACAAACCTTTTGCTATGGAATTTAATATCGTAAATCCCCTCCTAAATCCCGGAATAGCCCTGCCGCCAATAGAATAGACCGACACATTATGCCATTCATAAGAGGCTTGGTAATAAGGATAATGTAAACTTACCACGCTGATTTTAGTCTCAGGATAAATCCGCTGAAAACATAAAATAAATTGCTGCACGGCAGGCATGAATGTGGTATCCGCTTCATCTTTTGGGAATCCGGGGGTCGTTATTAATAGGTGTTTAATATGCTTTGACATTCTTATAATATTCGTCTGGATAGTTAATTCGTCTATTCGCCTATAATCCGCTCCGTTATAATTTCCTCAAGATTTAATGGTGAATGTCCCGCCACAGATTCATATATCCGTTCATAGCCTTCCATAACCCGTTCCGGAAAATTTATGGGATAGTTTACCGGGGTGTTTACATGCCTGTCTATACTCTTAAGGCATTGGGCCACATCAAAATTTTTGCGTTCCCATTTTTTTATCCAACTGCTGCGCGTAAACCGGAAGAGGAAGTTATTGAGCGGGTTACCGAAAATATTCAGCAGACGTTCAAAAAAGCGGGCTGGCAGCCATTTTTCGTGCAGGTAGCTCCGCTGTAAATCCCGGCAATCATCGTTGGGCAGGTATACGTTTATCCACTCCTTGTTAGCGGCATACATTTGCGATACTCCCCCACGCACAAAAACAGGCTTCAGCGTAGCCACTTCTATAGCGGTAAAGTAGGTGCGCGGCCATATGGCGGGGCATGCGGCATCCAAGTAATAATTCATGCAGAAGGAATGTTGTGCGCCGACCAAAAAAGTGAATTTTTTAAACAGATGCATCAGCGTGCGTGCAATCCACAACCTGTCGGGCGCGGTTACGATGAAGAAGTCCATATCTCCGTCGGCAGTCGAAAAATCTTTGGATAAGGAGCCGGATATACATACAGCCTCCACAAAAGGAAACTGCGCCAGGAAAAACGCAATATTCCTTGCCTTGCGTATGCGCTTGCTTGCATAAGCATTCCCCGCAATGCGCCTCTTTACGAGGTCGGGCTCATTTACCGGGCTAAAATACTTGTCGATACCAAACACCGTACCCTTAGCCACCAGCTCGGTTAAAGCTCGATTAATGGCGGTTTCCGAGCATTTTACCCCGGCGTAACGGTGCACCTCGGCAGCGGTTATCGGGTATTTAAAATAATGAAAGTAGCTGAGCACCCTCAACACTACATCTTGTAAATTTCTCTCCATCCCTTTACATTTTATATGATGCACAGGTAGGAAACAAGGTCGCGGCTTGTGTAGGGTGTTACATATGGTGAATTATAAAAGTAATAAAAGATTTTTAGAGCCTACTAAAAATTTAGAAAATGACGCCGGTATGATAATAGATTTGAACGGGTCTGAATAAGCATCTATCTTTACAGTTGCATTTTTCATCCGTTTGTATGAACTTTTACGAACAAGTCATTAAATATGGTCATCGCTTCGTATTTGGTATTACCAAATATAAAGCCGTATTTCTTTTATCATTGATTATCGGTTTTACACCTTTTGTTTACCGCTATATTAAAGCGGGTAATACGTACGAGGCCGCCTTCACGGTGGCTTACGAAGAATTGGTGCGAAAGATATACGGAGATCGCCTAAATAAATTAAACGCATTGGTGCAACAGCACGATTATACCAAAACTGCATCGTATTTGGGTGTCAGCAAGGCCGAAGCCGCTACAATCGTGTCTATCGAGGGCAAAAACATATTGGGTGAGGATCTGTCCAAAGACATGAACACCGATAAAATACCCTTTGTGGTAAAGATTGAGGTTAAAGACAGTGCGAAGATAAATTTGGTGCAACGTGGTGTATTAAATTTCTTGGAAACAGGCAACGAGTTTTTAGCCAATAAAAGCAAGGTAAAGAACAAGGAGATTGATGAAGAGATTGCCTATATAGATGCGCAGCTGCGCGTTATGGATAGCCTGAAAAGAAAACACTTGAGTGAACGGTCGGAAAACAGCGCATCGGGCAACAGTGCCGCACCTTCTTCCAATACGCTCTTCCAATTTTCCTACGAGTTATATAAAAAGAAGCAGGAATTATTGAGAAAAAAAGAAATGCCCGGAATGATACAGGTAGTTGATGATGCCATAGTGTCGCGGAGCGATTCGGGCTCTTTGCTGATGACGCTAATATTAGGTACCATAGTGAGCTTCTTTATTTATTTGGTAGCCATACTGTTAATCATACCCATAATCAATTATAAGGAATACGAACCTATTCGGTAATCTCTTGGCATAGCTCCACCAATACGCCGTTGCTGCTTTTTGGATGCAAAAAGCAAACCAATTTATTGTCGGCGCCTCGCTTAGGTTGCTCGTTCAGCAGTATAAAACCCTCGTTTTGAAGCCTTAGCATTTCGGCATGTATATCAGCCACATCAAAAGCTATATGATGTATGCCCTCGCCTTTTTTCTCAATAAACTTGGCTATCGGGCTGTCGGGCTTACTCGCTTCCAGCAGTTCTATCTTGGATTCGCCCACCTTAAAAAACGCAGTTTCCACGCCTTCGCTCTCTACAGCCTCGGTTTTGTAACACGTGGTGTTCAGTAGTTTTTCAAACAAAGGAAGAGACTGCTTCAAATCTTTTACAGCGATGCCCAAATGCTCTATTTTCAACATGACTGAGAATAAGTTTTATAAATACCCGGATATAAAAAGGCATTATATCGGCTGCTCGAAAGTAGCACAATTGACGTAACTTTGTACGCTCGTTGCCCCTATTGTAAGGGCTTATGAAGAAATAACTTTTATGATGAAACTACCGATATATTTAGATAATAATGCCACTACGCCTTGCGACCCCCGCGTGGTGGATGCCATGCTGCCCTATTTTACCGAAAATTTCGGTAATGCGGCCAGCCGCAGCCACTCTTTTGGCTGGGTAGCCGAGGAGGCAGTGGATTATGCCCGCGAGCAAGTGGCCAAACTGATAAATGCCGATCCCAAGGAGATAATATTTACATCCGGAGCCACAGAGGCCGATAATTTGGCCCTGAAAGGTGTGTTTGAAATGTACCAGTCCAAGGGTAATCATATCATCACCTGCACCACAGAGCATAAAGCCGTGCTGGATGCCTGCAAACACATAGAGAAAATGGGTGGCGAGGTTACTTACCTGCCCGTAGCCGCAAATGGCCTGATTGACTTGCAGGAACTGGAAAAAGCCATTACCGCCAAGACTATCCTTATTGCCATTATGTATGGTAATAACGAAATAGGCGTAATACAACCCGTGCGCGAAATCAGCGCCATTGCCCGTAAGCACGGTGTACTGTTCTTTACAGATGGTACACAGGCAGTAGGTAAAATACCCGTAGACGTAAATGCCGACGGTATAGACCTGATGGCCTTCAGCGCACACAAAATGTATGGCCCCAAAGGTGTTGGTGCCTTATATGTGCGTCGTAAAAACCCCCGCGTAAAGGTAACCGCCCAAATGGATGGTGGCGGCCACGAGCGCGGTATGCGCAGCGGCACCATGAACGTACCCGGCATTGTGGGCTTTGGTAAAGCCTGCGAAATATGCATGAACGAAATGGAAGCCGAAGGCAAACGCCTGAGCATTATGCGCGACAGGCTTGAAAAAGGCTTATTGGAACTGGAAGAAGCCTATGTAAACGGTAGTGTGGAACACCGCCTGCCCCATGTAGCCAATATTTCGTTTAAATATGTGGAAGGCGAAGGCCTGATGATGGGCTTTAACAAAGATATAGCCCTATCCAGCGGTTCGGCTTGTACCTCTGCCTCCCTCGAGCCTTCTTACGTACTGAAAGCTTTGGGCTTGGGCGATGATTTGGCACATAGTTCATTGCGCTTTGGCCTCGGTCGTTTCACTACCGACGAGCAAATAGATTATACAATCAACGCCATTAAAAATACCGTACTGAAACTGAGGGAAATGAGCCCCCTTTGGGAAATGTATAAAGAAGGTATTGATTTGGATACCATAGAGTGGGCTCACCATTAATAACCAACATTAAAAATAGATATCATGGCATATTCGGAAAAAGTTATTGACCATTACCAAAATCCCAAAAACGTAGGTACGCTCGATAAATCAAAAAATAACGTGGGTACCGGCCTTGTGGGTGCGCCCGAGTGCGGCGACGTTATGCGCCTGCAAATTGAGGTGGACGAAGAGTCGGGCCTCATCAGGGATGCAAAATTCAAAACTTTCGGCTGCGGTTCGGCCATAGCCTCTTCATCTTTGGCCACGGAATGGCTTAAAGGCAAAACCGTAGACCAGGCATTAGCCATCGACAATATGGATATCGTGGAAGAGCTTAACCTGCCTCCCGTAAAAATCCACTGCTCCGTATTGGCAGAGGATGCCATTAAAGCTGCCATAAACGATTACCGTGTGAAGAACGGCTTGCCCGAATTGGTAACCGAAGGAAACAAACATTAAGAGAAGAGTAAAACGCGGGTATGATATACATTAGTGAAAAGGCAAAGGAGAAAATCATGCAGCTCAGGAAAGAATCTGAGTTGAGCGACGATTATTTTCTGCGTGTGGGCGTAGTGGGCGGGGGTTGTTCCGGCTTATCCTATAAGCTGGATTTTGACAACGAAACCCAACCCAACGACCAGGTTTTTGAAGATAATGATGTGAAATTGGTTACAGACCTTAAAAGTTTTCTGTATCTCTGCGATACCACACTAGAGTTTTCCGATGGGCTGAATGGTAAAGGGTTCCATTTTAGTAACCCTAATGCCAGCCGTACCTGCGGATGCGGGGAAAGCTTTGCCGTGTAAGTACCTCAAAAATTAATCATAACAAAAAGGGACGCAAATGCGTCCCTTTTCTTTTTACTGTCTATGTACCTTCTCATTAATTACCACCGTCTACGGGGGGCAGCGTAACACTGTTATCCAAATAATTTACGTTGCGCAATTTATTGGCCTGCACACCGTCGTTTATCATGGTTTCTTCACCTTTATAAGCTCCGTTAGGCTCGTCGTAACTTACCACAATACGCGGATTACGTTTGTTGCTCCATGCGTTTCGTTGCGGGTAACCTAAGTGAACATAGGTATCCATTCTTCTCAAAGAAGCTTCCACCTTTGTTTTATCATCTTTGGCTTTACCCTTGGTTACCATTACCGCAGGGTCTTCTTCATTACATACATGGTACTTATCGTCTATACGGCAAACTTTATAGTTTTGGTCGTACTGACTTGATTGCGCGTTTGCGCCGAAATGCATTATAGCTATTAAAACCGGCGCGATCAATATCTTCTTCATAACATTTGGTTTTAATTCAGAAATCTTGTTTCGAGTATATGATTTTAAAAACTGTGCCAAGGCGTGTTAAAATGCTTTAATGATTGAATAACAACCATTTATATAATTCCCACATTACAAATTGCCTACTTTCGTCTTACCACAGCAATCAAGGGTTTTGTTATCCTGCCATTGATGTAATCAATCCCTTTGATAATCATTAATTAAGTAATTTTGTAAAAAATACGAATCAACATGTTGAAGACCGGAAACACCATTGTGAGTATATATACGGAGATGACGCCCAACCCCGAGACCATGAAGTTTGTGGCCAACAAACTGCTGTACCCGGGCAAAAGCATAGATTTTGCAGACGAGACAATGGCTGAACCTTCACCTTTGGCAAAAGAATTGTTTGCGTTTCCCTTTATCCGCAGCGTGTTCATAGCCAGCAATTTTGTAACACTCACCAAAACCCCCGATACGCAGTGGGAAGAAGTTATTCCTTCCATTCGCGAGTTTTTGAAACAATACCTGGAAGAAGGCAAACCTGTAATAAATGAGGAAAAGATTGTTGTAAAGGCCGACGACAATGCCATTAATGCCGACGACAGCGATGTAGTGAAGCGCATTAAAGAGTTGTTGGAAAACTATGTGAAACCTGCCGTGGAAATGGATGGTGGCGCCATCAGTTTTAAAGGCTACGACGATGGTATAGTAAAGCTGATGTTGCAAGGTTCCTGTTCGGGCTGCCCCTCATCCATGATTACCCTTAAATCGGGGATTGAAGGTATGATGAAGCGCATGATACCCGAAGTAAAGGAAGTAGTGGCCGAAGCCGAATAATTATTCGTTAAATCTCATATTTTGCGGCAGCTTTTCTCTCAGGAAGCTGCCGCTTTTTTATGATTACCCCACATTTGTATTATTTTTAGCCTCTATTACACACAATGAGCAATCAACATAGCTATGTGGCCATTATGGCCGGCGGTATAGGTAGTCGTTTTTGGCCGGAGAGTCGCACCAAACATCCCAAACAGTTCTTAGACCTTTTGGGTACGGGTAAATCGCTGATACAGTGGACTTATCAACGCTTCAAAAATATCTGCCCCAAGGAGAACATATACTTCATCACCAACCAACAGTATATTAACACCTTAAAGGAACAGATACCCGAGGTTGATGATGCCAATATCATCAGCGAACCGTCGAGAAAAAATACTGCCCCTTGTGCAGCTTATTTTGCGCATAAAATAATGGCGCGGGACCCTAAGGCCAATATTATTATGTCACCGGCTGACCATATTATAATGGACGAGCGCGCATTTGAAAGTACCGCAAAAGATGCGCTCGAATTTGTCGCCGCACACAATAGCTTGCTTACATTAGGTATAAAACCCACACGCCCCGATACGGGTTACGGGTACATACAGTACGAAACCGAAGGTTTTACCGATAAGGTACACCGTGTAAAAACATTTACCGAAAAGCCTAACTTGGAAATGGCCCGCGACTTCCTGAAAAGCGGAGATTTTCTATGGAATGCGGGCATATTCGTGTGGAATGTACGCACCGTAATGGAAGCCTTGGAGAAATACCTGCCCGAACTTAACGAAGTGTTCTTACAGGCCACCGATGCTTACAATACGCCTGCCGAGGTAGATGCCATCAACAACCTCTATCCGCAGTGTACCAATATATCCATAGACTATGGCTTTATGGAAAAAGCCCAAAACGTGTACGTAATACCGGCCAATTTCGGTTGGTGCGATTTGGGTACTTGGGAATCGGCCTACGAAAACTTTGATAAAGACCGCCTGGGCAATGCCGTACATGGCGACAATATCATGGTTATAGATGCCTCGCAATGTATGTTGAAAGCACCGGATGATAAACTGGTGGTGGTGCAAGGCTTGGAAAACTTTATTGTGATAGACACGGAGGATGTATTGCTGATTTGCGAGCGCAACCGCGAGCAGCAGATAAAAGACTACGTGGCCGAAGTAAAAAGAAACAAAGGAGAAAAATACCTGTAACCCATGCAACTGCCCCAAAAACATTCCGCTACGGGAACCACCATATTTACGGTGATGTCGGCAATGGCGCAGCGCCATGATGCCATTAACCTGTCTCAGGGCTTCCCCGATTTTGATGTAGATGAAAAATTGGGGCAATTCCTGCATGAGGCTGTGGCTAGGGGTTACAACCAATATGCGCCGATGGCCGGCCTGCCCGAATTGCGCCAAGCCATTGCCGCAGATTTTCGCAAACGCCACGGCGTGGTTATTGATGCCGATAGCGAAATAACCGTAACACCCGGCGCCACTTATGCCATCTATGCCGCATTTACCGCCATCTTGCAACCGGGCGACGAAGTCATCATCTTGGAGCCCGCTTATGACAGCTATCTCCCCAATATAGAAATGAACGGTGCCCGCGTGGTACCCGTACAACTTACCGCGCCCGACTTTAGTGTGGATTGGAACAAAGTAAAGGATGCTATAACGGAAAAAACCAAGGCTATCATCGTTAATACACCGCATAATCCCGGTGGGGCGGTATGGGCTAAAGCAGATTGGGACCAACTGGCGGCAATCATTCGGAATACCAATATCATAGTACTGTCGGACGAGGTGTATGAGCAACTGGTATACGACGGTAAACAACATCACAGCGTATTGCAGCATCCCGAACTGAGGCAGCGTAGCTTTGCATTATATTCCTTCGGCAAGGTATTTAACAATACCGGCTGGAAAGTGGGATATTGTATAGCACCGCCCGAATTTACCACAGCCTTCCGTCGCATACACCAGTTCCTGTGCTTTACGGTAAACACACCTGCTCAATATGCCATAGCACAATATCTGTCTCAAAAAACATTGCCCGATATTACCGGCCTGATGCAACGCAAGCGCGATTATTTCTTGGAGCTTTTGAAGACCACCGGCTTTACGGTACATAAACCTGCGGCGGGCAGTTATTTCCAAGCGGTATCTTACGAGCGCATACATGATATGCCGGATACCGATTTTGCCGAATGGCTTACTAAAGAATACGGCGTGGCTACCATACCTTTTAGCGCATTTTACAGCGACAAGAAAGATGATAAACTGATTCGCTTTTGTTTCGCAAAACAAGAGGAAACTTTGGAGAGGGCCATCAGGAGACTGGAAAAACTGGAAGCGTTGCCCTACTTGGCTACATAGTCATACCCCAACTTTATTATCAGTGCGGCAACAATCAGGATAAAGAAAATACGTACAAACGCACTGCCTTTCTTTATGGCGACGTGTGAGCCTGTATAGTTCCCCGCCATATTGGCTAAGCCCACCGGTAAGGCTATTTGCCACTGCACATTGCCTTGCGTAATGAACAAGCACAGCGCACCTATACTTGCTACCGTATTGATGACTTTGGCATTGGCTGAAGCATGAAGGAAGTTGTACCCGAATAACATCACAAAGGCAAATATCAGGAAGCTACCCGTGCCCGGCCCTATAAGGCCTTCATAAAACCCTAGCCCCAAGCCTATGCCTACGGCATATACATAATAACGGCTGCCGCCAAGTTTATGCTCGGTATGGTGCAAACCCAATTCCTTTTTAAACAGTGTATACACAAACACAAGGCTCAACGCACCGATGATAAACGGCATGAAATCTTCCTTATGAATATGGCTTACCAATAACGCACCGCAAAAAGATGCTATGAAGGCGGTAATAATTATAGGTAACAAATGCTTCCAATCGAGCTTTACTTTTTTTATGTATTGCACAGCTGCCACAATGGTACCCATAACCGAAGCGGTTTTATTGGTAGCCAAGGTTTGCACCAGTGTAAGCTGCGGCTGAAGAATAAACATAGCCGGCAATTGCACCAAACCACCGCCACCCACCATGGCATCTACAAAGCCGGCAACAAAAGCAAAACAACAAAGCAATACCAGGGTGAGCATGTTGCAAGGTAATAATTAGTGGTTAGTAGATAGTAGTTGGTAGATAGTAGTTAGATAGTAATTAGTATGTGATAAAAAAGAAAAACCGAGTCCTTCAGGACTCGGCTATAAATTTAAGTTGTACACTGGAAGAAATATTTACTCTCTCTCCAACCACTAACTACTAACAACTAACTACTAACAACTAACTACTGACCTTCATACTAACTACCTACAACTAATAAGTAATCACCTGCTCCACCATGTGCTCCGGCATGGCGCGGAACTCATATTGCTGGTTACGCAATTGCGGCTCAAAGCCCGCTTCGCGGATGGCTTCCTGTATACCGTTTGCGGTGAAGCGGTGCGGCGCTCCTGCGGCACTTACCACATTCTCTTCTATCATGATGGAACCAAAGTCGTTGGCACCGGCCTGTAGGCATATTTGTGCCACTTGCTTGCCTACCGTAAGCCAAGAGGCCTGTATATTTTTTACATTGGGCAGCATAATGCGGCTCATTGCTATCATGCGTATATACTCTTCCGGAGTGGTGAGATTTTTGGTACCGCGGATGCGTTTCAGTAAGGTATCCACATCTTGGAATGTCCAAGGGATGAAGGCGATAAAGCCTTTGGCACCTTCGGGCTTCCTGGCTTGCACCTCGCGTATCTTCACCAGGTGTTCAAAGCGCTCTTCCAGTGTTTCCACATGGCCAAACATCATGGTAGCCGAGGTGGTAAGCCCTACTTTATGCGCCTCGTGCATAATGTCCAACCATTCCTGCGCTCCGCATTTACCTTTGGATATCAAACGTCTCACACGGTCGTTGAGTATTTCCGCACCGGGTCCGGGCATACTGTCCATACCGGCCTCTTTCAGTGCCATCAGCGCCTCGCGATGTGTTACGCCCGATACCTTGCAGATATGTGCCACCTCGGGCGGACCGAGCGCGTGTAATTTAAGGTTGGGATATAATTCTTTAAGTTGGCGAAACAGGTCGGTATAGTAATCCAAGCCCAAACCGGGATGGTGGCCGCCTTGTAACAGCAGTTGCTCACCACCGTACTTAAACGTTTCTTCAATTTTTACCTTGTAGGTTTCTATATCGGTGATATACGCTTCGGGGTGGCCCGGTATGCGATAGAAATTACAGAACTTACAATTGGCCACACATACGTTGGTGGTGTTCATGTTACGGTCTATAATCCAGGTAACTTTGCCGTGCGGCACCTGCTTCTTACGCAGTTCGTTGGCCACATACATCAATTCCGCAAGCGGAGCTTTCTCAAACAGGAAAATGCCTTCTTCTATACTCAAAAACTCAAACGCCAGGGCACGCTCATACAACGCTGCTAATTCCATCCTTGTAAATCTGTTGTTAGGACTGTAAAATTAGGCTAAAACGCCCGAAAGCCCCAATGTTTGGGATAAGGCTTTATTATGGCATTATTGGCGTTCACCATCCAAGCCCAAGCGCGTTTCTATGAGGTATGCGTTGCGGTCTGCCGCGCTGCGCGATATCAACTCACCCAAGAAACCCGCCAAGAAAAACTGCGTACCTATTACCATGGCCGTAAGCGCCACATAGAAGCCTACTTTTTGGGTAAGACCAAAGTCTGCACCGCCGCCGATGCGCTCTATGATGAGCCAAAGCACAGCTAAGAAGCCGAGCATGGAAGTGAGTATACCCAACGTACCGAAGAAGTGCATGGGTTTTTTACCAAAGCGGCTTACAAACTGTATAGACAATAAATCGAGGAAACCGTTTACAAAACGCTCCCAACCGAATTTGGAAACGCCGTACTTACGTGCACGATGCACCACTACCTTTTCGCCTATCTTGCGGAAACCGGCAGCTTTGGCCAGTACGGGTATAAAGCGGTGCATTTCGCCGTATACCTCAATGCTTTTCACTACTTTTTTCTTGTAGGCTTTAAGGCCGCAGTTCATATCATGTAGCTTTATACCCGATATACGGCGGTTTACCGCGTTATATAGTTTTGAAGGCAGGTTTTTGGTGATGGCATTATCATAACGCTTCTTCTTCCAGCCGCTTACCAAATCAAACCCCTCTGCGGTAACCATGCGGTACAACTCGGGTATCTCGTCGGGACTGTCTTGCAGGTCGGCATCCATGGTAATCACCACATTCCCGGTAGCCGCTTTGAAGCCCTCGTTCAGTGCGGCGCTCTTGCCATAGTTGCGCTGAAACTTGATACCTTTTATCAGTGGGTTCTGCTCTGCCAGTTCCGTCACCACTTTCCAGCTGTCGTCGGTACTTCCGTCATCCACCATAATCACCTCGTAAGAATAGCCGTGCTCCGAGCATACTTTCTCTATCCAGTCCGCAAGCTCGGGCAGGGATTCTTCTTCATTGAATAAGGGTACTACGATGGATATGTCTTTATGCATTGGAGGTGCTAAAATAAAGGAAATAATTATTCCATAATCATGGGCCTCTCTCCCTTTTTAGGGGCAATCGCAGCACCTATCAAAGAGAATATCGCGCCGAAGAACATATAACCAAATAATACGCCGCCTATTGCAAAGGGTATATAAAACTTCTTGGTCATCTCAATACCCTGTTCTATTTGCTCTTCTGTCATGCCACCGCGCTCTTCCATGCTTTGCCTCGCCATTTCCAGTCCTTTTTCCTTCATCTCAGGGAATATCACCATAGAAAGCAAAACCCAGGCTATGGTAATGAGGGTAATGATGGCGGAAGATTTAAACCCGCTGCTGAATACGTTACCGAAGGTTACGAATCCGTCGTTGGCTTTGGAAAAAGCAAATGCGTTTATCAGCACGCCTATTAGGAATATACCATACATGGCCCATTGCACCCACGATTGCAAGGATAAACCCGCCACATGCAAAATGAGGCCGAAGATTACAAGTGCCAAACCCGTGAGGGCACCGTACATAAGGTGTGTTTGTTTCCTTTCCATGATATTATGCGTTTATGTGAATATGATTGTTGTTGATTACGGCGATAACCTTGCCGGTAAGTTCTCTTCCTATAAAGGGGTTGTTGCGCGATTTTGATTTCATGCTTACCGCAGAGGTAAGTGTTTTACCGGAGAGCGAAAATACGGTCATACCGGCTTTCGCACCTTTTTCAAAACCTGTGGGTTGAAGACCGAAAATGGCGCGGGGCCTTGTGGTCAACGCATCTACCAGGCGTTCTATCCCTACTTTTTTGCCCACATGGTGCCACAATATGGCAAAGGCATTTTCCTGTACGTTCATGCCGTAAGATGCGTATTCAAACTCTTTGGCCTTGGCATCCCATTCTTGCGGATTGTGGTGTGTGGCAATGCAATCTATCGTACCGTCTTTCAGGCCCGCTATCAATGCCTGCCTGTCGGCCTCGGTACGCAGCGGGGGGTTTACTTTATATACGCTGTCGTAACTTTTTAAGGCCTCGTCGGTAAGTGCCAAATGATACGGTGTTACCGAGCAGGTTACGCTCAATCCTTCTTTCTTGGCCTTTTTTATCATGTCAACACCCTCGGCCGAAGATATGCCGCTGATGTGCAACTTGGAGCCGGTATAACGCAGCAACTCTATATCACGGTGTATCATCAGCGTTTCGGCCAATGTGGGTATACCGGCCATACCGTATGCGGTAGATACTTCACCTTCATGCATCAGGCCACCTGCACTAAGCGCGGCGTCTGTCGGTATCTGCATTACGGTACCGGCAAAGGCTTTTACGTACTCCAGCGCTTTAAGCATCAGCGCCGTGTTTTGTATGGCATGTCTCCCGTCGGTAAAGGCTATGGCGCCGTGGCGGTACATATCCAGCATTTCCGACAGGTTTTTGCCTTCTATATTTTGTGTTACCGCACCGTATGGGTGCAAGTTGGTCAGTTTATCTTTTGCCTTTTGCAGTATGGCTTCCACCATGGGTTTGTTGCTCACGGTGGGGTTGGTTTCGGGTGAAAGCAACACATCGGTAAAGCCCCCTGCCGCCGCTGCCGCAAGACCGGTGGCAATGGTTTCCTTATGCTCATAACCGGGCTCTGCATAGTTGGCATACACATCGGCAAAACCCGGGCTTACGTGCAAATCTTCTCCTTCTATCACGTTATCACACTTGGCATTTATCTTGGTTGCGATATCCTTTACCATACCGTCTTCCACCAAAATATCCGCTACACTACCGTTAAACGACGATGATTTGTCTATGATTTTTGCCTGTCGGATGAGCGCCTGCATATATGCTATTAAGTAGCTGCGGTTTGTTTGCGGAAGTTGCCCGCCAGTAAAGCGGTTTCCACACCCAGCATTAACAGGGCTAAAATAACACAAACTTTCCAAAGCGGAAAACCGGCGAAGCCCGCACGACCACCGCCGGCAGCCGCTTCCGTAGTATCCAGCCAGGTAATGCCCGCTCCTTTGGCTGCGGATTTAAGCTCGGCCATATCCCAAACATCGGTTTGCGATTCGGTGCGGTCGGCATTCAGGGCCAGCGATGTGGTATCGATACCCGGGGCCGCCAAGGTGTAAAACCCGGGTTGATTTGCCGCAGCATCCGCAAACACATCAAGACCGCTGCCGTTGGGCCGTTGAGGCGGTATGGCATCCATGCCGTTTCCGTAGAGGTGTATCATATTGCGGTCGCCGCTACCCGTCATGGGCAAAAATGCGGCCTGCCCCCGACCCGCGGTAAGGGCGTATACCGCCCCGCCACCCGACTGTATAGCCATGCGGTAGAGAAAAGGCACAAAAAAATAGCTGCCCGCAAAATTACCCGATTGCAAATCGGCCGGGGCGGCGCAGAGGTAAAGCTGCCCGCGCGAAGGGGTATATCTTGCCAGGAAGGGGTCTCCGTTGCGGAAACTCATCACGGCCTGTTGATTGGCCGAGAGGCCCGATTCAATGATATAGTGGCGATTAACCGTAGGCAATTGCACATTGTCCGGTATGCGCTCAAAAAGGTCTTTCACCAATACGCTGCCTTCTTGCAGGCTGCTCACCGTTTGTGCAGCCGTGTCCAAACTCGAAATACGTATATCTCCGGCCCGCTGCAAGCCCTCATTCAGCGCGGCAAAGTTTGGCGTTATGCCGGGGAATATGCATACCGTTTGCCCCTGTTCCATGGCATCGGCCAGCTTTTGGCCTGTGGCGGCATCTATGCGGGTAATATCGTTAAGGATAACCAGATTATACTTCTTCCAATCTTCGGCGGAGCCGATATTGGTTTGGTTGATGCGGAAACCGTTATACGCGCGAAAAGCCGCCTGTATATAGGGATTGGATTGGCCTTCGTTAAGTACTAATACCGACAGGCCGGGCGCGCTGCGCGCCGCAATGCGGAAGGTATCATCGAAACGCATGGCCGCATCGTTAACCGTTAGTGTTATGTTTTGCCATGTGGGTTCGTTAACTCTAAACTCCAGCGTATCCGTGCGCTCGTTGCCCTTGGAAAAATCAAGCGTCGCGGCGCTTTTTACCTGCCCGTTTACGGTAAGTTGCAGCACGGGCATGTCTTCCGGCAGTTTGCCGGCGGCCCGTGTACGCACCAGCAGACGATTGTTTTCACCCGTTTGCAATACCGGCATATCCAGGTAGGCGGTGTCTACATAGACGTTGCTCAAACCATCTGCCCGGAGGGGAATGCCGTAAAAGGCAACATTTTGACGCAATGCGGTATCGGGGATGGAGAAGCTTGCTTTCTGAAAGTCGGAGTAATAATAAAGGTCCGCGCCGATACCGGGTTCATTTTGCATCATGCCGCGCAGCAGCGCGAGCACCTGTTCCGAACTTTTGGTGGCGGGTGATATATCCAGGTTATTGAGCTCGGCCAGCACCTTATCTGCCGGGGCGGGGCGGTAGCTAAAAGGCTTATCGTTGGAAAGCAGGATAAAGCGACTGCCGGCCGGCGCATTCCGTACCTGCTTTCTTGCCGCATCGCGGGCTATATCCAAGAGGCGAAGCGCACCCTTCTTGGCGCTCATGCTGCCCGAATTGTCTACATATATCACCTGAAGGCGATTAAGGTCGGTTTTTTTATTGCCTGTGCTGAAAAACGGCTGTGCAAATGCCAAAATCAAAAACAGCAGGAACAGCAACCTTGCCGCAAGCAGCCATTTGTAGCGCACCTGCGATTGCCGGCGAGAGTGCAATTGAATATTTTGCAGGAAGCGGGTGTGCGGAAAGTATACGGTCTTATACCTGCGCAGGTTGAACAGGTGTATGAGGACAGGGATGGCCAACGCGGCCCCCGCCAACAAAAAAAGCGGATATAAGAAACTCACCTAACAAACCTACACGAAAAAGCGCATTTACAAAGGGGGTAGATATAAGGGATTAGTTAAAACTTTACATAGAGGTTGGGCCTGCCCACCCATAAAATTCCTGCCATGCTTTTCTCTTAAGCATAAAACCGAGGCATGACGCGTGTCGTATATACCGTTAAAAGGATAATATCATGACACTAAAACTACTTTCTATGACAGCCCTGCTTTGTGCAGGCATTACTTATACCCTGGCGCAACCTGTGGTATGTATCACACAAGACGAAAAAGTCTTCACCATTGCCAATGCCTCGGCACCCGGCACTACATCCATGCCCGTAAGTATTACCGGGATAGCCACAGGCCAAACCATAGTAGGCGCAGACTACAGACCGTTGACGGGAGAACTGTACCTGTTGGGGTACGACGGTATGACCAACGATGCGCAATTATATACGCTGAACACCACATCGGGCATGGCTACCGCCGTTAACAGTATGCCCGTACAACTGATGTTGGGCAATATGGGTAATGTGGGTTTCGACTTTAACCCCACGGTAGACCGTATACGCGTGATAGGCGAAAACAAAAAGAATTATCGCCTGCACCCCGTTACCGGCGCCCTTGTGGCCACCGACGGAGACCTTGCCTTTGCCGGTACCGATGTAAACGCGGCCGTATCGGCAGCGGTAGGCGCGTGTGCCTATACCAACAGCTATGTGGGCGCCACCGTAACCACATTATACAACTACGAACAAAACCTGAATGTCCTCACCACGCAGGTGCCGCCCAATAACGGCACACTCAATACCGTGGGCAGTACGGGCATCATCGTAAATCTTACCGACCCTTCGATGGACATGGATATTTATACCGACCCCATGACATTGGGTAGCATGGCCTACCTGAGTGCGAATACGGGAGTATCGAATAACGACAATCTTTATTCGATAAACCTGACCACGGGTATGGTAACCAGCATAGGCACAATAGGCGGCGGTATGGCCATTAAAAATATTGCCGTACCCATCAATCGTACGTTACCCGCAATCACCGGCCGTATGGCATACGGCATACAAACCAATACCAACACGCTGCTGGCGTTTGACACGGACAACCCGAGATTTATACGCGGCTATATGGGCATTACGGGTATTGCCTCCGGGCAATCAATAGTAGGTATTGATTTCAGGCCGGCAGATTTTATGCTGTACGCCTTGGGTTATAACCCCAACAATATGGAATACCAACTGTACACCATAAATACCATGACCGCAGCGGCAACGGCTGTGAACACCATGCCCGGGATGATAGATTTAGGCAATACTACCAACATTGCATTTGACTTTAACCCCGTAGCAGACCGCATACGCGTGATAGGCGGTAAAAACGGCAATAATTACAGGCTGAACCCGGCCAACGGCAACATAGCGGTAACGGATACCGCAATGGCTTACCTCGGCACAGATGCCAATGCCGGCGTTATGCCCAAAATAGGCTCCTGCGCTTATACGAACAGCTATCCCAACACCACCGGCACACAACTGTTTGCCTTGGACGATTCATTGGGATTATTTGTAAACGTAACCTCGCCCAATGGCGGAACCATAAGCACGGTAAGCAGCCTGACCATGACGGTGAACCCTGCGGACATGAGCACCGACATAGATTACTTCTACGATTCGGTAAGCCAAACCAACATAGGCTATATGTGCACCAACAGTCTTACGGGATTGAATGACAAGCTATATACCATAAACGCCATGGGCACCGTCATGCTGATTAACGATATAGGATTTGGCATACCTATGTCTGACATAGCGGTACAACCCCAATATAAAAACGCACCCACATCGGTAGCGAGTGTTGCCACCAAACAAGCAAGCTTTAGCTTTTGGCCTAATCCCGCCATTGCGGAAATTAATATAGCCATAGCGGGTAAGCCCGTTGTGGATGCACAGGTAACCATATATGATATGACCGGCAAGAAAGCATTACAAACCAATGCGAATAACGGCACCGTGAATATATCCTCTTTGAGCAAGGGTATTTATTTTCTGCAGCTTTCGACAGGTGGCGAACCTTATGCCATTCAAAAACTTGTAATTGAGTAACGCTTCATAGATTGGGTTTTGGTATAAAGAGCCGCGGTTTCGCGGCTCTTTTTTATTTTTATCTCTATGCAACAACCCACTATCCATACCGAGCACCTTATTTTACGCGAAATGCTGGCTGAAGACGAAGACGCTATGTTTGAACTGGATGCCAACCCTGAGGTGATGAAATATTTGGGCGGTAGGGTGAATACCGACCGACAGAAAATAAGGGATATTATAGCCTACGTACGCCAACAGTATGTCGATAACGGGATAGGAAGGTGGACGGTGGTGGAAAAGGCCTCGGGCAACGTTATAGGCTGGAGCGGGCTGAAACTGATGCGCGAAACCCTGAACGGGCATACCGACTTTTATGATGTGGGCTACCGGCTGCTGCCGCAATATTGGGGCAAGGGTTATGCAACCGAAAGTACGTTGGCGGCTTTGCGCCACGGCTTTGAGGAAATGAGCATAGCCGAAATAATAGGTATTACCAACGTAGGCAATATGGCATCGAGGCGGGTACTGACCAAAGCGGGGCTAAGGCACGTGGAAGATTTTACTTACGAAGGCGGTCCGTTTGACGGTACGCGCTGCACCTGGTTCAGCATATTGAAAAGCGAATATGAGCAAGGCTAAAAACCGATTGTAAAGGCACGTTTTTACACGAGGGCGACAATTAGCCCGAAACGCCTGAAATTACCGCAATGCCATGCCTGAAACCCTTGCCGGTACGGGTTTTCACATTATTCATAAAATATGTTGATAACTTGTATTTTTCTTGTGAAACAGGCAGTTATTTGTTATCTTTGTAGTCTATCCCCGACGGATATATTTAATTTTTCACTAACGGAACATTTTGTATGTTTCGCCAACCTGCAAAAAGGTTTTTCTAAAACGATTTATGAGCACGGAAAACGAGGTTTTACAGGCCGCAACCGCCACCAACGGCTATGATGCCGGAAGTATACAGGTACTGGAAGGACTGGAAGCGGTGCGTAAGCGCCCCGCCATGTACATTGGCGACATTGGCACCAAAGGATTGCACCACCTGGTATACGAGGTAGTGGACAACTCCATAGATGAGGCGCTGGCCGGTTATTGCAAAAACATATTTGTTACCATACACCCCGATAACTCCATAAGCGTGCGGGACGACGGGCGCGGTATACCCACAGGTATTCACCCCAAAGAAGGCCGCTCCGCATTGGAAGTGGTAATGACCGTGCTGCACGCAGGTGGTAAGTTCGATAAGGACTCCTACAAGGTATCGGGCGGATTGCACGGTGTGGGTGTGAGTTGCGTAAACGCACTGAGTAAACACATGCATACCACCGTTTTCCGCGAGGGTAAAATATTTGAGCAGGAATACAAAATGGGTATTCCGCAATATGCGGTGCGCGAAATAGGTACATCAGAGCAACGCGGTACCATGCAACACTTTTGGCCCGACGACACCATTTTTAAGGATACGATTTACAACCGCGAAATACTGGCGGCACGCCTGCGCGAGCTGTCTTACCTGAACAAAGGCATACGCATAGTACTTACCGACGAGCGCGAGCAAGTAGAAGGCGAACCGGAAAAAGTGGTAAGCGAAGAATTTTACAGCGAAGGCGGTATTATAGAATTTGTGCAACTGCTGGACAGAAGCGGTAAACGCGACCCGCTGCTGCCCATACCCATATACGTGGAGGCGCACGACAGCGATACCAATGTGGCGGTGGATGTGGCCCTTTCGTACAACACTTCTTACAGCGAGCATATTTTCTCTTACGTAAACAACATCAACACCATAGAGGGCGGTACACACGTAGCGGGTTTCCGCAGGGCCATTACCCGCGTGTTTAAAGCCTATGGCGATAAGAACAAGCTGTTTGAAAAGGCCAAGGTGGAAATTACGGGTGACGACTTCCGCGAGGGCTTGAGCGCCATCATATCGGTAAAAGTACCCGAGCCGCAGTTTGAAGGACAAACCAAAACCAAGCTGGGCAACAACGAGGTGATGGGCGTGGTGGACGTATGCGTAAGCCGCGTATTGGAAGCCTACCTGGAAGAGAACCCCAAACAGGCCAAGCTCATTATAGACAAAGTAATACTGGCCGCACAGGCACGCGCCGCCGCACGTAAGGCACGCGAGTTGGTGCAACGTAAAAGCGTACTTACCGGCGGCGGTATGCCGGGTAAACTGGCCGACTGCTCGGACCGCGACCCCGAACGCTGCGAGCTGTACCTGGTGGAGGGTGATTCGGCCGGCGGAACCGCCAAACAAGGCCGCGACCGCAGCTACCAAGCCATACTGCCCCTCCGCGGTAAAATACTGAACGTAGAAAAAGCACAGGAGTATAAGATATACGAGAACGAAGAGATTAAGAACATGTTTACCGCGCTAGGTGTATCGGTGGGTACGCCCGACGATGCCAAGGCGCTGAACATCACCAAACTTCGCTATCATAAAATCATCATCATGACCGATGCCGACGTGGACGGTTCACATATTGCCACGTTGATACTTACTTTCTTCTTCCGCTATATGAAGGAGCTGGTAGAGCAGGGTTATGTATACCTGGCGCAGCCGCCCCTCTACCTGGTGAAGAAAGGTAAAGACCAGGAATATGCCTGGAACGAAGAGGAGCGCAAAGCAGCCGTAGAGCGCATGGCCAACGGCAAGGAAGACAGCGTGAACATACAGCGCTATAAAGGGCTTGGTGAGATGAACGCGGAACAACTCTGGGAAACCACCATGAACCCCGATACACGTATACTGAAGCAGGTAACTATTGAAAGCGCCGCCGAAGCGGACCGCGTATTCTCCATGCTGATGGGTGATGAGGTGGCTCCGCGCCGCGAGTTTATCGAGTCGCACGCCAAATATGCCAAATTGGACGTTTAATCTTTTGCATTGTTATATGGAAAGCGGGTGTAGCAATACACTCGCTTTTTTTTCGCACAACCGGCTAAAGCCACTCCCGGCAGATATCTCCACTCGCTTCGCTCGGTCGATATGACGAACTATCCTCAACTTTTGCAATGCGTGGCTGCACGCAATGACGGGAGTGTTTGTAGTTTGATTAAGTGATGAATGAATTTGAGAGCCAGCAACGTCATTGCGAGCAAAGCGAAGCAATCTCGCGGAATAGCCATTAGGTAAAACTATACCTTCATTTCTCGAGATTGCTTCGTCGGTCGGAAAAGACCTCCTCGCAATGACGGGAGTGTTTGTAGTTTGATTAAGTGATGAATGAATTTGAGAGCCAGCAACGTCATTGCGAGCAAAGCGAAGCAATCTCGCGGAATAGCCATTAGGTAAAACTATACCTTCATTTCTCGAGATTGCTTCGTCCGTCCCGCCGGGACTACCTCGCAATGACGTAACGTGGAATTGTCTCACAATATTTTCCGTAACAAAAAAGCGGATGTGTGATACACATCCGCTTTTGATATTTTAAGGAAGAGGCTTACTATTTCTTACGAGGTTGTTTGGCTCTTTCCATTTGTGCTTTTTGCATTTCTTCCAGGCGTGCGGTCCATTTTGAGGGGGTTGCGGGTTTGTTCCTGTTCTCCTGAATTTTGGCGTGGATGGCCTTTTCGTTGATGATGAACTTCTGTATGATGTATTGCTGCGCAATGCTTATCATGTTGGAGAAGAAGTAGTAGAACGTAAGGGCTGCGGCCATTTTATTGAACACACCTATCAGCAGGAAGGGAAACACATAGGGCATCCACTTCAGCATGGGGTTGTTGGGGTCTTGCACGGTCATGTTGCGGTTATACAGTGCCAAGAAAAGGCTTGATGCCGTCATCAGGAGTGTAAACAGACTCACGTGGTCGCCATAAAACGGAATATTGAAGGGCAGTTGTGCAATGCTGTCGTAGGTAGACAAGTCGTTGGCCCAAAGGAAACTTTCCTGCCTCAACTCAATGGAAGAGGGGAAGAAATAATACATGGCAAACAGAATGGGCAATTGGAACAGCGTGGGTAAGCATCCGCCCAAGGGATTAACGCCCGCGGAGCGATAGAGCTTCATTTGTTCCATTCCGAATTTCTGCTGGTCGTCTCCCAACTTCTCGCGTAATTCATCCAACTCGGGTTTCAGTACACGCATCTTGGCCGCAGACAGGTAGCTCTTATAAGTAAAGAACGAAAGTATGAGGCGGATAATGAGCGTCATGAGGATTATAATAACGCCATAATTGGAGATAAAACCGCTGAGTACGTTAAAGATGGGTATGATGAGCCATTTGTTCACATACTTTACAAAGGCCATTACACCATAGCCCAAGGGTACCATATCATCAAGGCCAATTTTGTAGGAGCGCAGTGTTTTATAATGGTTGGGACCTATGTACCAATGCAGGTTTACAGAGCCGTCGTTTTTCACGGGCACTACCATCAGATTCTTATTCAGCGCAACTATGTTGGTATCGGGAAACTTGGTTGTACCGCCGATGTCCACTTTATTAAACCCGTCGTCGTTGATAAGCGCGGTAGAGAAATAATGTAACCTAAGGCCCAGCCAGTGTGTGGATTGGTCGAGTGTTTCCTTATCCTTATTGTTGATGGTGAAATAGTCTCCGTCATCGTTCTTAAAGCGATAATATATCTGGCTGTTCAGGCGCTCGGTTTCTATATCCTTTTCGGTATGCAGGGCTTGGGTTTGCCAGTTTAGGGTAATAGTGTTGCTTTGAATGCCTTTGAGCTTCATGCCGTATTGCACCATGTAACCGGTGGCGGGCAGCACATAAGTGATGTCTACCTGTTGGCCGTTGCCCATATCGGCGGAAAAGACAACCGCCTTATCACCGTTAGGTTCGCTGCGCTCCACGGCGGTAAAGTTCAGGTCGGCGGTAGATACGGCCTCCTTCAAAGGCAGCATAGCCGCCAGTTGGTTGCTTTCACCATTAAACAGGTACAGCGGTTTACCGTCGTAGGTTTTATATTCCTTAAGGCGTGCGCTTACCGGGTGAGCTCCTTTTGTATTAAACTCTAATGCCAACACATCGTTCTCTATGGCAATTTTTTCGCCGGCACCTGCACGGAAGGCAGGCGGCAATGTATTACGCAGAGAATCGTTGAGGCTGTCGGAAGCTTGGGCTATTTCTTTGGCCAGTTTAGAACTGTCTATTACGGGCTTTGGGTGGGCTTTGGCATAAGCCACCGAATCGGCCTGCTTCTGTTTGGTATACTCGCCAGATTGGTATTGGTTGTACCCAACATAACCGGCAACCAATAATACCAATAGGGCAAACCCTATGACTGAATTACGATCCATGAATGCAGAAAAATTGGCTGCAAAGGTAGGGAAATGAAGGAGACTAAGGCAATTATATCCGCGTTATATCATATATGCCGACCCTTTTAGACCTATTATTCGGTAAAATACGTCAATTCGTCGGTGAGATTGATGCCCGGGTATTGGCGTATCAGCGCATTTACCTTCTCGAGATATGCCTGCTTAAATTTTTGATGCGCCTCCGTTTCGGGGAAGCGCGGACGATGGTTGCGTGCCGTAACCAGTTCCTGCAAGTCTTTCATCAGGCCCAGGCTGCCGGGGTCTATACATGCGTGCACAAACTGCTCCCATATATATGATGTGGCCAGGTAATTAGGATGCACAAAGTCGATATCATAATAGCGATAATCCCTTAATATATCTATCACTATTTCGTAGGCAGGGAAATAATAAGACGGCGCATAGCGTTCTCTCAATGTATGCACAGCTTCTAAAAGCCGCGCCTTACTGCGGTTGTTGTCCACCACGCCGTCGCGGATGTGGCGCACGGGGCTGATGGTGAATATCACCCGCACATCGGGGTTTAGGGCAAATAACTTATCCAGTGTACGGGATAGTTCCGCCACTATTATATCTATAGGCAGCAGGCGCTTTTCAAACCATTGCGCCGGTGCGCGGTGGTTATTGGCTACCGGTTTGCCGTTGTCTTTGAGATGATATTGGAATGCGGAGCCGAGGGTAATAATAACATAACCGGCGCTTTTGATAAACGCATGGGCCTCGTTTTGGCTTTGGTTAATACCCGCCAAGGTCGCATCGGCATCTATATGTGAGAAACGTGTATGATGGTCCCAACTGTTCCAAAGCTCGTTGAGGTAGAATAAGTCGTCGCGCGTGTACTGCCTGTTGTCCATATAGCCGTCAAGCGACCAGGCCACACTAAGCGGATTAAAGAGAATACCGTTAGGGTTGGACATCACCCGGAACTTGGCATGCTTCAATCGCTCGTACATGTTTTCACTGAAGCAGGAGCCTACCAGTAAAAGGGAATCGTTATATGTAACCGGTTTTTGTAGTTTCGGTATGTTGGGCTCCAGTGTCAGTTGCATGTTTGGCAAGTGTTATAACTGCAAATACGGCTATCTGCCCAACCAAGAAGTGACTTTTTGCCACACAAAAATACCGGAATCGATAGTTTTGATGATATATGTGCCGATATGGCACTATATTTATTCATGGTTTGGAAATTGATTTACCATACGCATCATTAAGACTTCAAAATTACGATTTATGAATTCAAACGAATTTCAAAAATATGCCGTGAAACACCACGGCATCAGCAGTGCAACACTGCACAACTATACGTCTTCCCTGATAAAAGTACCCCAAGGCCTTACCCCGTACATCATTGAAGAGCGCCCCATGAACGTAGCATCCATGGACGTGTTCTCCCGACTGATGATGGACCGCATCATCTTCCTGGGTGAAGCCATCAACGATTATGTGGCCAACATCGTTACCGCGCAATTGTTGTTCTTGGAAAGCACAGACCGCAACCGCGACGTGCAGATGTACATCAACAGCCCCGGTGGAAGCGTATATGCCGGCTTGGGTATTTATGATACCATGCAAATCATCAACCCCGACGTATCCACTATTTGTACGGGTATTGCCGCATCAATGGCCGCGGTGCTGATGTGTGCCGGTACCAAAAACAAACGTACCGCGCTGAAACACAGCCGCGTGATGATACACCAACCTTTGGGCGGTGCGGAAGGACAAGCCAGCGATATAGAAATCACCGCTCGCGAAATAGGTAAGCTGAAGAAAGAACTTTACGAAATCATAGCTTACCACTCCGGCCAAAAGTTTGCCAAAGTGGAGAAAGACAGCGACCGTGACTACTGGATGACCGCACAGGAAGCCAAAGATTACGGTATGGTAGACGAGGTGCTGGACCGCAACCCGCGCAAAGCACAGGAAAACGAGAATAAATAGTTTTCTTACTTCGAAACTTAATAAAAACACCGCATTATGCGGTGTTTTTCTTTTATGCGTTAAGTAAAAAGATACTGCTATGCCGAGGCTTCGGGCGTAAGCACCCAATTTGCCTCGTTAAGATGCGTTACCGTAACGGGGATATCGTAACGGTTGCGCAGGTACGCGGCCAAAGCCTCCGCAGCATATACCGAGCGATGCTGACCGCCGGTGCAGCCAAAAGACACCGACAGGTTTTCAAAACCGCGGGCCAGGTAATCGTCCACGTTTATGGATACCAGTCCATATACATGTTCTAAAAACTCGGGCATACTTGTTTCGGTTTCCAAAAAGCGGCGTACCGAGTTGTCCAAACCTGTAATATGCTTATAGGCAGCATATCGGCCGGGATTCAACAGGCCACGACAGTCGAACACGTAGCCGCCACCATGCCCGCTTTTATCTTTGGGAATACCGTTTTTATAAGAGAAGCTGCTTATTTGCACTTTCAGCTTGACATTTTCCTGGCGTTTGGCCTTCGCGAAACGCTCTTGCATGGCAGGAGTGCAGAGTTTTTCCAATAGTCCGCGCAGCTCGGGGTAGGCCGGCGACTTGGGATTATTCGACAAGAATACTTCCAAGTTTTTTAATGCGGGCGCAATGCTGGTAACAAAGTGTGGCTTGTGCTGCAACAATCCACGGAAGCCGTAAGCACCCAATACCTGCAACAGGCGCAGCAACACAAACTGTACGTAACCCCTGCGGAAGTAAATATCTTCCACGCGAGATACGTGCAAATTATCGAGGCTGGTCATGTAATCGTTCAGCAGGCTTTCCTTCCATTGATCGGGCAACTGCGCCTTGGCTTGCCATAGCAGCGAAGCTATGTCGTACTGGGGGGGGCCCTGCATGGCACCCTGATAATCTATAAACCAAACCTTGCCCTCATGCAGCATAATGTTGCGGCTCTGAAAGTCGCGATACATAAGCATTTGCGGCTGTATGCGGCCCAACTCCTTGCTGAGTTGTTCCATCTCGTCAATCAGCGCGGATTTATCGTAACGTACATCCTGCAAATCGGCAAAGTAATATTTGAAGTAGAGCAAATCGGCCATGATTGCCTTTTCGTCAAACTGGCGCGTGGAAAAGCATTGATTGAAATCCACTTCGCGGCCGGCCAGCCAATGTACTTTTGCCAGTTGGTCCAGTGCCTTTTGGTAATTCTTCTTCACTTCCTCGGTAAGCCCTTCTTTGGTAAGCATGTCAAACAAGGATGTATTACCCAAATCTTGCTGCAAATAGCTGTGGCGGTCTTTGCCTATGGCGTATACTTCGGGCACGTTGATACCGTGCTTGCGAAACAGGTCGGTAAAGTAGAAGTAAGTGTTGTTTTCTGCGGTGTTCTTATTATAAGTGCCTATAGCGCTGTGCTTATCGCTGCTCAGGCGATAATATCGCCTGTCCGAGCCCGATACGGGCAGGGCTTCCGTTTTGGTAGGTAGTACACCAAAATGTTGTTCGAACAGTTTTTCGAGATTGCCTATCGTTTGTACCGGTATCTTTCCTGATGTCATATTTTTTTCTTAGGGTATTCGAACAAAAAAACTTCTTTGTTAACGTTATTGAATTCATTCCACTCTCTTACTTCCAACTTGGCCCCAACCATACCGCAAGTGGGCATATTGTCTATTTTAAAAGCAGGCGACAATTGATTCACGAACTCGGTGATGCCGGGGTTATGTGCCACTATAAACACATTCTTATACTTGTCGTCTATCTCGTAAATCACTTCTTCAAACACCTGCGGTATGCAGTGGTAAAGCTTATCGTACCAAACGATGCTTGCTTCATCGTAACCCAGCTCTTTGGCGATTTTCTTAGCCGTTTGCTTGGCGCGCCTGGCCATGCTGGATATGATAAGGTCGGGCTGTATACCCAGTGTTTTCAATCGCTGTCCCATCATGGGGGCATCCTGCTCGCCGCGCTCATTCAGCGGTCTTTCAAAATCACTTTGTAACGGATTAGACCAGCTGGATTTGGCGTGCCTTATCATTACCAAGGTGCGTTGCATATGCTCTGTTACTTTGTTTTATAAAATTGTAGTTTCAAATCGCGCCCGTCAAACACCGCATAGCTGTCGTAACGTATCCAGTCGCCCAAGTTCACGTATAGGCTGTTGTCGGGTAAAGGATACTCTATGGCAATATGCCTATGGCCGAAAATGAAATAATCCACGTGTTGTTTTTTGAGTGTGTCCAATGCAAATTGCACCAGCCACTCCTTTTCCGGTCCCAAAAATTTCTCTTCTTCTCCCGAGGTATGCTTGGGGCCACGACCGCTGAACCACTCGGCAATGCGTACGCCCGTATCGGGGTGCAGGCGACGGTATAGCCATTGTGCAAAAGGGTTGCGCAAAATGCTTTTCAGGAATTTGTACTTCAGGTCTCCGGGGCCCAAGCCGTCTCCATGCGCTATGATAAACTTTTTTCCGTTGAAAGTGCGCTCAATAGGCTCGTGGTGCACTTTAATGTTTAATTCATCCTCAAAGTAGCCGCGCATCCACAAATCATGGTTGCCGCTAAAGGCTTCTATTTGTATGCCCGAATCGGTAAGCTCCGCAAGCTTGCCCAAAAAGCGCGTGTAGCCTTTGGGCACCACCTTACGGTATTCAAACCAGGCATCAAACAAATCTCCAACCAAGTATATGATATGTGCATCCCCACGCGCCTCTTCCAGCCAACGGCAGATGCGTTTTTCGCGCGCCAGGCTCGACTCCCTGTCAGGGATGCCAAAGTGGAAATCGGAAGCGAAGTAAATCTTTTTACCTTCGGGTATGTCCATGAAGAAATAGCTATGGAATGGGGATGCAATTTACTCTAAATAACCCGAAAAGCTATGCGTAAGCCGGCGATTAACAAGGCATTTACCCAAAGCCAAGTATTGTCATAAAAAAATAAAACCCTTTACCGGCAAGGCTTTGGGCGTAATGAAAAGATTTTTAAAAAGATTTTTTTGGCGAATTGAAATTTACGCTTCTATCTTTGCGTCAGTTCTTTTAATACATCACTTATCAAGAAAGGCAGAGGGATATGGCCCGATGAAGCCTTAGCAACCACCGAACGCAAGTTCAGGGAATGGTGCTACTTCCATCCCGCGAAAGCGGGGAAGATGAGTCAGGTGCAAACAGTAATTTTGAAATAGCAGGTAATTGCCGTTATCAACATACTTAAGCTCTTCTGATTTATCGGAAGAGCTTTTTTTATTGCATTAACCGTGCAATGAGAAAAGCTCCTCCGGTAAGTTCTTTGGTAAGCGAATGTGTTTAGGATTAAAACAAAAAAATCATAAAGCATTTAAAAACCAAAGTATATGAGCAACGCTACCCAACTAATCCACAGTATTCCCGTAGATCCGCTGACCGGTTCCATATCGGTACCCATCTATCAAACATCCACCTTTGTGCAAGACGAGCCGGGCGTTAATAAAGGCTATGACTATGCCCGATCCAACAACCCTACGCGCGAAACCTTGGAGAAAATAACGGCCCAACTGGAAGGCGGTGCAAAAGGTTATGCTTTTGCCAGCGGCCTGGCTGCCATCGATGCGGTAGTGAAACTGCTGCAAAGCGGCGACGAGATATTGGCCGTAGACGATATTTACGGCGGAGCCTTTCGCCTGTTTACACACATCTACGCCAAGTTTGGCATTACGGTAAACTATACCGATACCACCAACATCAACAACGTGGTAGATGCCGTAACACCCAAAACAAAACTGATATGGCTGGAAACACCTACCAACCCTACGCTTAAAATAAGCGACATTGCCACCATTGCCGAAGTAGCCAAACAAAACAACATACTGCTGTGCGTGGACAATACCTTTGCCTCACCTGCTTTGCAAAGACCCTTGGAACTGGGCGCCGATATTGTGATACACAGCGCCACCAAATACCTGGGCGGGCATAGCGACCTGATTGCCGGACTCGTGGTAACCAAAACCGCAGAATTGGGCGACCAAATCAAATTCATACAAAACGCCAGTGGTGCCATCCTTTCTCCGCACGACAGTTGGCTGGTAATACGCGGTGTGGAAACACTGCACCTGCGTGTGCAAAAGCATTCCGAAAACGCGCTTATTGTTGCACAATACCTCGAAACGCATCCCGCTATAGAAAACGTATACTATCCGGGCTTGGCTACACATCACAACCATGACATTGCGGCAAAACAACAATCGGCATTTGGCGGCGTGGTATCTTTTACGCTAAAGAACGACACGGAAGAAGCAGCGAAGAGCGTTGTCTGTAGTACCAAACTGTTTAAACTCGCGGAAAGCCTCGGCGGTGTGAAAAGCCTGTTGTGCCATCCTTCCACCATGACGCATAAATCCATACCTGCGGAAAAACGCAGAAGCGCCGGTGTGGCCGACAGCCTGATACGCCTAAGCGTGGGACTGGAAGACGCGGCAGACCTCATAAAAGACATAGAACAAGCACTGGCAAAAGCAGAACAATCCGTTGCCCCAGCAACCTTTCAATAAACCACATCAACATACTGTATAAACAATAAAAAAATCAACAACATGTCTATTCAACAAAAGCAACTGAACATCGGCCTGTTTGGCTTCGGCGTAGTGGGCGGCGGCCTTTACAAAGTATTGCAACAAACGCCTTCACTCAACGCTACCATAAAAAAAGTGTGCATCAAGCACCCCGATAAAAAGCGCGAAGCTCCCGCAGAGCTGTTTACCACAGATGCCGCATTGCTGCTGCAAGACGACAGCATCAACGTGATAGTGGAACTGACCGACGATGCGGATGCGGCATTTGAAATAACCCGTACCGCATTATCGGCCGGCAAGGCAGTGGTAAGCGCCAATAAAAAAATGATAGCGGAGCATCTGCCCGAACTGCTGGAACTGCAACGTAAGCACAATACACCTTTCCTTTACGAATCGGCCTGCTGTGCCAGTATACCCGTGATACGTAACTTGGAAGAATACTATGATAACGACCTGTTGCAAGGCATAAGCGGTATTGTAAACGGCTCTACCAACTATATACTTACACGCATAGCCGAAGACAAGCTGAGTTTTGAAGAGGCGCTGACGCAGGCACAAATAGAGGGCTTTGCCGAGAGCAATCCCGAGCTGGATATATCCGGCGCAGATGCGGTAAACAAACTATCGATACTGCTGGCACATGCCTACGGCATTGTTACCGCACCCGGTGAAATAGTGTACAACGGTATTACCAACCTGCATGTATACGATTCCGTATTTGCACGCGAAAAAGGCTATGACATAAAACTGGTGGCACAAGCCAAGAAACTGGAAGACGGAACCATAGCCGCATTTGTACTGCCGCAGTTTATACAAAAAGACAGCCAACTGTATAACGTAAAGAACGAGTATAACGGCGTGGTATTGGAAAGCAGCCTAGCCGACAAACAATTCTTTTACGGCAAAGGTGCGGGCAGTTTCCCCACGGCTTCGGCGGTACTTAGCGACCTGTCTGCACTGCGTTACGATTACAAATACGAATACAAAAAACTGAACAGCGGTTTGCGCAACACCCTGGGTAATGATTTTTACCTGCGTGTTTATGTAAGCTTTGAAGGCTTGTTCCAAGTGCCGCACGAGCGTTTTGAGCGTATTGAAGAATGGAGCAGCAACGATAAGCGTTGCTATGTGATAGGCGTGGTACGCTTCTCGCGACTGCGTGAAAGCGACTGGTGGAAGAAAAAGAACACTTCGCTGATAGTGTTACCCGATGCCTTTACCGAAATAGTGCCATTTGCGGAAAAAGTAACGGCCGAAGCATTGGCAGCGTTTTAAAAACGTTCCGCCATTCCCAAACCAAACAAAGCAAAGTCGTACGCGGCAGGGTCATCGGGGTTAAGCTCGCGCAGGTGATACGTTAGTCTTAATGCGTTGCTCCAATTCGACTTTTCGTTATCGAGCAGGCCGAGACGATATCCCACCCTTGCCACGTGCACATCAAGCGGACAAACCAGGCGGCGCGGACTTATCTTTTTCCAAAGACCAAAGTCCACGCCGTTTTTGTCTTTACGCACCATCCAACGCAGGTACATATTAATACGCTTGCAGGCAGAATTGCGCAGAGGTGTGGAGATATGCTTACGTGTACGCTCCGGATGCTCTATGGAGAAAAAGTAGTTGTGAAAGTATATGAGGGCCTCTTCCACCGTATCATACTCATAGCGCTTTTCGGCCACAAAAGCATCTTCCAGAGAATTGTGACCGGTATAATGGTATTGCAGAAAATGAATAAAGTATAAAAGGTCGGTAGCATTAAAGGTACGGTGCGCAAAGCCTATCATTTTCTTCAGGTCGGTATCCTTATGGTTCAGGATAAAATCGTGCGGCGCATTATCCATCCACAACATCAGCTTACGGCAATTGTTGATGATGGTGGTACGGTTGCCCCAAGCCAACACCGCGGCAAACAAACCTGCTATTTCCACATCCTGCTTTTTGGTGAAGGCATGTGGTATGCAAATGGGGTCGCCCGAAATAAAAGAAGGCCGGTTATACAGCCTTACTTTATCGTCCAGTAAATTTTTCAGTCGCTTCAGTTCTTCTTCCGTCAACATAGCTTGCTAAAACAGCAAAAATTTCTTGTGCTTTTTAAGGCGCACCTTTATCATGGATATATTTTTATCAGGCCTGTCGTTGGCATTTCGTGCCTCGGCCGATATACGGTCTACCACATCCATACCTTCTTCCACCATGCCAAATACGGTGTAGTTGCCATCGAGGTGCGGTGTACCACCCATTCTTTTATAAATGTTCTTTTGCTTGGGCGTGAATTTGCGGCCTGTACGTTCGGCAATTTTATCCAGTTCCTCATCGGTATATTTTTTACCTGTAACAATATAAAATTGACAACCAGATGAAGCTTTTTCGGGATTGTTATCGCGCGCCATGCCCAATGCACCACGTTGGTGAAAATTAATATTATTGATTTCGGCCGGTATGCGATAACCCACATCACCCTCACCCAAAGCATCGCCGGGTTTCGCGTTTTTTGATTGCGGGTCTCCGCCCTGTATCACAAAATTGGGTATCACACGGTGAAAAAGCGTACTGTCGTAGAATTTCTCTTTTACCAGTTTAAAAAGATTATCGCGGTGCTTGGGCGTATTGTCGTACAGTGCCAACACTATTTTACCATATTCCGTTTCAATAACCACTTTTGTCTTGTTAAGGGTTTGAGCCATTGACACCGACAGCACAAGAACACCTGCCAGGGTCAGGATTAATTTTTTCATATATATGCAGTGTGTAATTAGGTAGCATAATTACGAAAAATAGACCGGCTTGCCAATACAAAGGGCATATAACCGGTAAAACTATATAGCCTATCTTTGGTAACTACCTATATCGATAAGTAAAGTGCGCACCTATTCTCTATTCATATTATTCAGCCTGTTAACGATTGCTGGAAGGGCACAGCAAATAACCGTTACCGACGTAAGAAACGTGGTGTGCCCCGGCAATATGTTTAAAGTAGACTATACCGTATCCGGTAGCTTTAACAGCGGCAACACTTTCCGGGTAGAGTTATCCGGCGCAAACGGAGCTTTTGGTACTACACCTAACTATATAGGGCAAGTGCAGCGTACGACCTCGGGCAGTATCACCTGCACTTTACCCATAGGCACTGCTGCGGCCACACTTTACCGCGTGCGCGTGGTGAGTACCTCGCCCAACGTGATAGGGCAGGAAAATCCCGGAGACATTAGCGTAAAAAATTACCCGCTGCCCAAACTGGTGAGTGATGATACGGCTTGTGAAGGAGGGTCTTTTGAAATGGCAGTACTTAATGCTTTAAATCAAAATCCCGAAGTCTCATATCTGTGGCGCTGGCCTAACGGAGCCGTACTAAACGGTAATGCCCAATCCGTAAAACAAATCTCCGCTAATGTAGGTATGGCCGGCAGATATGTATTGGAGGCAACGTATTACGGCTGCTATTTTACCGATACCACCGGCTTTATAGTAATAAAGCCGCGCGCCGAAAAGCCTACGGTTACGGCAGAGGATACCTTATGCCCCGGCAATACATTACATCTGTCCGCGAGCAGCACAACGCCCGGAGCAACTTATAAATGGAACGGACCAAACGGATTTACTTCTTCGGCGAAGGATACGGCGGTGGCGGGACTAAGCGCGCAAGCCAGCGGCTATTATAAGGTGGAAGCCTATCTCGACGGTTGCCCTTCGCTGCCCGACAGTGCACTTGTGGTATTAAAGAATGCACCCGCCGTGAATGCCAATAATAACGGACCGATGTGCGCGGGCGGTACGCTGATATTAAGAGGTAATGACAATACGCCTAATGCCACCTATACTTGGACAGGGCCCGGCGGCTTCAGCTCATCTGCGGAAGATACCGGCATAATAAACGTGCAAGTAGCCAACAGCGGCGCTTATATTTTTACGGTAAACGACGGGAGTTGTGCCGCCTACGATACCGTAAACGTAACCATAAAGCCCAACCCCGAAAAGCCCGATGCCCAAAGCAACACGCCCGTATGCTCAGACACCACATTGATGCTGCGCCCGGGCAATAAAGAAGCCGGTGTACAATATCTGTGGCAAGGCCCCGATGCTTACACATCTACAGATGCGGAACCGGATATAACCAAAGTAAGTCTTGCCGCAGCGGGTACTTATATAGTAACGGCAGATAAAGACGGATGTAAAAGAGCGGATACCATTGAGGTGGTTATAAAGCCTACACCGCTGCTGCCCATAATCACAAGCAACAGCCCCCTGCGCGAAGGTGAGACACTGCGCCTAAACATATCCAACCCGGAAAGCGATGTGCGCTACAACTGGACCGGCCCCGATAATTTTACCGATAGCAGCACCGCACCTGAGATTCCTGATGCCGAGGAAAGCGCCTCGGGCGTGTACGTAGTTACGGCAGAGCGAAACGGATGCATCAATGCCGCGCAAACCATAGTTGTAGTGTCCACACCGAAAGATACCGGCGTGTATGTGCTGTTTCCCAACCCCAATAACGGATATTTCTCCATCAGGGGTTATGCCAAAACCAACCAACAAATAACCTTGGAAATACACAACAGCGTAGGGCAATCGGTATTTACCCATACCGTATTAATAAGTAACAACCTGCTCGACGAAAAAATAGCCATACCTCATGTGGCTAACGGAGTATACAGCCTGCAATTCAGGGCCGATGCCAAAAGGCAGGTGATACCCTTTGTGATAACGCGTTAGGCACGAGCGGCTTTTGATTTTACCAGGTATAAATTAATGAACAGCGCCATGAGCAACAGCATGGCTACTATTTGGTGTAGTTGGGCCAGCCATTCAAATTGCCCGAATTTGCCAAAAACCATCTTAGGTGCACTTACTACCGTAACTATGCCCAAAACCACTTGCAACATGACCAGTACCAAGGGCCACCAACGATAGCGCCCCAACAGGCTTATGACGTTTTGCCCGGCAGCCTTACCTGCGGCCGTAAACCACCATATAATTACCACGAACAGCAAATAGGCCAAGCCCCGGTGCATGAAATGTATGTTGATGGGATGATTGATGAAGCTTTGCGCCCAAAGATTATCGGGTACCCACATACCGTTGATGGTAGGCCAAGTGGCGGCCACCATGGCGGCCTTAAGCCCGGCCATAAAAGCACCATATATTAATTGTATAGCCAGTAGTATAATAACGCCTACGGTGAAGTTGTGCAACTTCGTATCTACCACAGTTTTATTTGAGGGTATGAGCAATTGCAGCGCAAACCATAACGTGTAGCACAGCAGCAGCAATGCAGCCATAAAGTGTAAGGCCAGTTTTATATGGTTCACATACAAGTCGGTATCGTTAAGGCCACTGGCCACCATTATCCACCCGATAAGCCCCTGTGCGCCACCCAGTACAAACAGGATGATAAAGGGCACAATCATTTCCTTATCAAAGTACTTACGCACCAGAAAGTAGACAAAACCTATGGCAAACACCACCCCCAGCAATCTTGCCCACAGCCGATGAAACCATTCCCAAAAGAAGATGAATTTAAAATCATCCAGTTCGAAATGACTGTTGAGGTATTTGAATTGGGCAATTTGTTGGTATTTTTCGAATGCGGCCTGCCACTGCTCGTCACCCATCGGCGGCAGTGCGCCCATTATGGGTTTCCACTCGGTAATGGATAATCCCGAACCCGTGAGACGGGTGATACCGCCCAACACCACTTGGACGATAATCATGAATACACCGGCGAGCAACCAATATGCCACCGCCTTTCTCTTTCTATTATCGGACACGCCCAGAAATTTGCGGCAAAATTACGCTGCAATCGGGGAACCTTGATTAAACCAGCCGTATAGTTTGAGAAAAAAAGTCAACAACATGTAGGAAATTGCGACAATATAGTTGGATATATTAAGAGTACATTACATGTTGTGGATACAAAATTTATATGAAAACTATCTGCCTATATACGGAAAACAGTGGATTTTAAGCTAATTTTTATCTAAATAGCTGTTTTTTAATGCAGTTTCAGTGCTTTTTTGACCTACATTTGATATCAGTATAGTTTAGCAACTTATACCATAAGTTTTTCCGGTATAGTTTTTAAGCAATAACATATAGAGAGAACACATTTACGTAAACCATTTTAATCATTTTTTAAAAAATCGCCATTATGAGAAAAGCCGATGTAGTTGGCAGCATTGCCGAAAAAACCGGAATACCCAAAGTAGACATACTGGTAGCGCTGGAAGCCTTCTTTAAAGAAGTGAAAAGCTCGCTGGTAGAAGGCGAACCTGTGTACGTGAGAGGATTCGGCAGCTTTATCCTTAAAAAGCGTGCGGCCAAAATAGGTCGTAACATTAAAAAGAACGTTGCGGTAGAGATACCCGAGCATTTTATCCCGGCGTTTAAGCCCGCCAAAGAATTTGTTCAGGCAGTGAAAGAATCAAAACACGAACTGGTAGAACACAAAGAAAGTGACTTGGTAGAGCAATAGTTTACTACCCATACGATAAATTTTAAACGGGCCCCCGAGGCCCGTTTTTTCGTACCTTCGCCGCCGAAACTTTACTACTCTTGCGACCGATACATTATATCTCCGTGGCGGCAGCCATAGGTTTGGGAGCGTTGCTGTATTGGGGTGGTAATACCATACCGCCCAAAAAAGCAACCACCGCAGATACACATCAACATACCGAAGGCGAGGTGCCACATATGGGGCAACCGGGGCAAATGCCCGAAGCGGCATCGCCGGATTCTTTACTGGCAGCCGCACGTAAGGAACTGCCCGAGCACGCGGCCACCGAAATAGCCGCAGTGGAAAAAGAAATAGCGGCTAAACGGGATTCCGCAGCCATGAGCGCGGATTTTGTGCGCCTGGCTAAGCTATGGCAAGAGCATAAGAACCTGCCGATTGCGGCATATTATCATGCAAAAGCGGCAAAATTGGAGAATTCGGAAAAAAACCTCAATTTTGCAGGCCAATTCTTTTTGAACCTGATGCATGAGGCCCAATCGCCGGAAATGCAGATATGGGAAGCAAGGGAAGCTGCCGCCTGTTTTCAACGCTCTTTGGAGCTTAATCCCGAAAACGATACCGTGAAAATGGCACTTGCCGCAACCTATATAGAAGGTACGGGAGAAACGATGCAGGGTGTTCAGTTGCTGTTGGGCGTAACCCGTGAAAAACCCGATAACGTACCGGCCAATCTTATGCTGGGAAGGTTATCGATACAATCCGGACAATTCGACAAAGCGATCGGCAGGTTTGAAACGGTATTGAAGACCGAACCAAAAAACACCGAAGCACTTTACTTTTTGGCAGAAGCCTATAAAGGGAAGGGAGATAAAGAAAAGGCCATTGAGCTGTTTGAAAAATGTAAGCAGATAGTGAACCGGCCGGAGTTTAGTAAAGACATAGACGAGTACATAAATTCATTCAAATAACTAAAATTTTTTGTTATGCCTTGCGGAAAGAAAAGAAAACGTCATAAGATAGCCACTCACAAACGTAAAAAGCGTTTGAGAAAAAACCGTCATAAGAAGAAATAAGGAAAACAGGTTTTAACCTCCGTTTACTCCGGCTCCTTCTTCTTAATCGACATCCTTTGGCACTAAAAAAGCACATGCCGCATATTGCCCCGCAATATGCGGTGTGTCGCTATTTGTAAGGATGCGCTTCTTCCTACAGAAGTACCTGCACATTTGATCTCTTGATTATCGGCGGAGTGGGGAAAGGATAAATTGACGGGAATGAACAAAGAACTGATCATCAATGCTTCGGGCGAGGGTGTGGAAATTGCCTTGCTTGAAGATAAGAAATTGGTTGAGCTCCATTATGAGCGCGGCCAAAACGAATTTGCCGTAGGCGACTTGTACCTCGGCAAAGTAAAAAAATTAATGCCCGGACTTAACGCGGCATTTGTGGATGTGGGCTATGAGAAGGATGCGTTTTTGCACTACACCGACCTCAGCCCCTACTTTCGCTCCCTTTTGAAATTCTGTAAGCAATCTTTGAACGGAGACACGCCTTGGGGTGATGATTTTGGCAAGTTTCAAAACGAAACCGATATCATTAAAACCGGGAAGATAACCGATGTGCTGAACCAGAAACCCGAAATACTGGTACAGATACTCAAAGAACCCATATCGGCCAAAGGCCCGCGCCTGAGCTGCGAAATATCGTTGCCCGGCCGCTTTGTGGTAATGACACCGTTTAACAATGTGGTGGCCATATCCCGCAAAATACACTCGGCAGACGAGCGCAAGCGCCTCCAACGCATCGTGGAATCCATCAAGCCTAAAAACTTCGGGGTGATTGTACGTACGGCAGCGGAGGGCAAAAACACGGCGGAACTGCATGCGGACCTGCTGAGCCTTGCGGATATGTGGAAGAACATACAGAAAAACCTGAAAGGCGCAAAGGCTCCGCAAATCATCCTCAGCGAACAAGATAAAACCACTTCCATACTGAGAGACCTGCTGAACGAGAGTTTTCAGAAAATAGTGGTGAACGATAAAAAGCTGCTGGGCGAAACCAAAGACTACATTGCGCGTATTGCCCCGGAAAAAGAGGAGATTGTCAGCTTCCACAACGGCAGCAGCCCCATCTTCGACCAATTCGGTATCACCAAACAGGTAAAAGCATCTTTCGGGAAAACGGTTAATCTTTCCAGCGGTGCCTACCTGATAATAGAACATACCGAAGCCCTGCACGTAATAGACGTGAACAGCGGAACCCGTAGCGGCGACTCCGGTCAGGAGCAAAACGCACTGGCCACCAACTTGGAAGCGGCGGCCGAAATAGCAAGACAAATGCGCCTGCGCGATTTGGGCGGTATCATCATAGTGGACTTTATAGACATGAAGCTGCCCGAAAACAAGCGGCAGGTTTATGAGGCTATGGAGCAACTGATGCAGCAAGACCGTGCGCGCCATACGATATTGCCCATCTCCAAATTCGGGCTGATGCAGATAACGCGGCAACGCCTGCGCCCCGAACTAAACATATCCACGGCGGAAGTATGCCCCACTTGTAAGGGTACGGGTAAAATAGGCCCGTCCATGCTGTTGACGGATGATATTGAAAAAGACCTGAAGTATTTGGTAGACCAAGGACATCGTAACCTGGTATTGCACGTGCATCCCATTATGGAGGCATATCTTACCAAAGGCAATATTTTCAAGAAATCCATACTCGCCAAATGGAACACCGCCTATAAGCTGAAGATGAAAGTGGTGACAGACAATAACGCACCCATCACACAGTATAAGTTTTACGACAGTAAAACAGACGACCTGATAAAATTATAATCAACCCCACGGTAAAATATTGAGCGCCGCAACAAATATGTTGCGGCGCTTGTTTTTCGGAATGAGTTAGCGAGGTCTCGAAGACCCCGCTGTGGGATAAATCCACCTCTGCATGAGAAAACCGGAGTGAGGATTATAATCCCGGATGAGTTGATTCGGAAGTATCGGCTTAGTTGATGTTGATGCCCGTAACCACGGCTTGCTCCTTAATAAAGAAATAATTTTTACCGTTGCGCACTACCTCGGTATATTTAAAAGGGCATACTTCGAGGAAAGCGGTATTATCCGTTACGGTGGGCAGATTTTGCAAATCGCCGGCACTGATGGTTACCTTACCTGCGGTAGCCTTAAAGCTCTTCAACACACTTTTATCGCCTGCAGCAACCAGTACATATACGGAGTCGGCACCGGTGAGTGTGCTTGAATTAAAGGTAAGTTCAAGGCCGGAGGATTTGGTAAGGCTTGAGGGCAAAGTACCTTTGTAATCGGGGAAGTCAATATTATGGTCGTAAGTAAATGCCTGCACATCCGCTCCTCCGGTGATGTTCCAATCCGAGCCGTCGTCAAATTTCAGGTCGGAAGGAGTGCCGCCTACATAAGCCCATTTAAAGTAAGAAGCGTCGTTTTGTTTTTCCAAGTCTATGGCGTTTACCGATACGGTACCTGCATCCGCCTTGGTGGTACCGCCTGCAGTGGAGTAAAATACGGCCAGTGCCATTTCGGAATTGATGTCTACGGGCATGGGCGAGCCTACGGGCTGCATGCTATACTTCATACGCAGGCTTACAAGCGCACCGCTGATGTTATTGCCTGAAGGAGAAGGCATAACGGGTTGCGGGCCGGCAGTGTTGGTAGGCGTAGACGGTGTGGCGGGTGTAGGTGTTTTGGTATCCTTATCGCAGGATGCCATAAACAATAAGGCGGCAAAGGCCACCAAGCCGGTAAATTTCATAGTTTTCATTTGCATAATGTTTTTACTGTTAAACAATGTGGATTATCCGCCGGTAAAATTAACAGCAGGGTATGCGGCTATAAATACACCCTAAGCGGTATATTGTAGTACGTACCTGCACGGATGCAAAGAATAGAAAAAGCTATATCAGCTTATTTTTGAGGGCATATTTCAGCAGGCCCACTATGGTTTTATTGTTGGTTTTGCGCAGCATGTTTTTGCGGTGTGTTTCCACAGTACGCTCACTGATAAAAAGCATGTCGGCTATTTGGGCATTGCTGTGTTCATTGGCAATCAGCTTCAGTATTTCCAGTTCGCGCTCCGTGAGGCGTGGCTCTTCCGGTTTCTCGGCACGGCGGCGGTTGGTCACCACCATGCTCGCTATTTTTTCCGATATTTCTGAGGAGAGATACATTTTGCCCTCCGCAGCGGCGCGCAGAGCATCCATGAGTTCTTTGTCGTTTACATTCTTCAGCAGGTAACCCGATACCCCGGCATCCATCATCTCGGTAATATACTCTGTATCGTCGAACATGGATAACGCAACAACCGCTATATCCGGATAAGTTTCTTTGATTTTGTGCGTGAGTTGCAGCCCGTTCATTCCCGGCATGCTGATGTCTACCAATGCAACATCCGGCATGGTTTCGGGCAATGCATGATATAAGTCCGTACCGTTATCGTACATACCCGCTATTTCAATATCTTTCTGCTTTTGCAGCAAAGCTTTCAATCCGTCTAAAAGAATATGATGGTCATCCGCAACCACGATTCTTATCTTACTCATACGTGCGGGATTTTATCGGTGATAAAAAACGGATACAATTATGAGGTCTGTATGAATGCTTAACGGTAATGTTGCAAAACGGGTGTGCCTTATGATGATACCATGCGATATAACTACCTAAAGGTATGTGGTATACCGGTTCAAAGACAGATACATAGCCTGCCGGTATCGCCGGAGGCAATGTGGTTTTCTCACGCAAGGTTTGCATTACGATACAAAATACTACGCTTTCCGCATTTATGGAATACGCGGGCGCGCTATAACCAAAGAATAACAAGAAAATTATTGATTAGCGGCAACTCGCGCGTTCACCGCATCAAGGAAGGCTTTTACATGGCTCATATTCTTCATCTTATCCACTATGAGCATAAAATTTTTACCTACCTGCTTCAGGCGGGCAAGATTGGTGCCTGTTTGTATATAGGCGAGGATGGTGTTGAACGTGGCAGATTCGAAATAGGGCGAATCGGGGTCGCTGACAAAATAGAGGCGCATTTGCTCATTCTTGAGTATCAGCTTTTCAAAACCCAATTCGCAAGCCAGCTTGCGGCAGCGTATGGTGGTAAATAACTCTTCCACGGCCTGCGGCAACGGACCAAAACGGTCTACCAACTGTGTGGCAAAAGCATCTATTTCCTCTTCTTCTTCCAGGTTATCGAGTTGGGTGTATAGCGATAAACGTTCGGTGATGTTCTCCACATAGGTATCGGGTATCAGTATCTCCAAATCCGTATCTATGGTACAATCGCTTACAAAATCTTTCTTCCGCTCCATTTCTTCGGAGAAGACATCTTTAAAGTCTGTGGTTTTCAGCTCGCGTATGGCCTCGTTCAATATCTTATGATACATCTCAAAACCAATCTCTGCTATAAAACCGCTTTGCTCGCCACCCAGCAGATTACCCGCACCGCGTATATCCAAATCGCGCATGGCTATCTGGAAACCGCTACCCAGTTCATTGAACTGTTCCAGCGTTTGCAAACGCTTACGACTATCGTTGGGCAAGGTGCTCAACGGCGGAGCCATGAGGTAGCAAAATGCTTTTTTATTGCTGCGCCCCACGCGGCCGCGCAGCTGGTGCAAATCGCTAAGGCCAAACTGGTGCGCATTGTTGATGATGATGGTATTGGCATTGGGAATATCCACTCCGCTTTCCACTATGTTGGTACAGCACAGTACATCGTACTTGCGTTCTATAAAGTTGAACAAAGCCTCTTCTAACTTGTGGCCTTCCATTTGCCCGTGCGCCACGCCTATCTCCAAGTCCGGACAGAGGTTGCGCAACAGGCTTGCCATTTCGGGCAGGCTTTGCACACGGTTATGGATAAAGTATACCTGTCCTCCGCGCTCGGTTTCAAAATATATGGCATCGCGTATGGTGTATTCGTCAAACGACAGCACCTCGGTATGCACCGGCTGACGGTTGGGTGGGGGGGTATTGATGATGCTGAGGTCGCGCGCGTTCATCAATGAAAACTGCAGCGTACGCGGTATAGGTGTGGCTGTGAGCGTAAGCGTATCCACATTGGCTTTCAGCTCCCGCAATTTTTCCTTGGCCGATACACCAAATTTTTGTTCCTCATCAATAACCAGCAGTCCCAAGTCCTTGAACTTTACATCTTTACCCAATATGGCATGGGTGCCTACCAAAATATCTATTTTACCTTCCTCTACGCGTTTCAAAGTTTCCTTCTTTTCCTTGGCCGATTTAAAACGATTGATATAATCTACCGTACAGGGAAAATCTTTGAGGCGTTCTTTAAATGTTTGGTAATGCTGGAAAGCCAGAATTGTGGTAGGTACCAATATGGCTGCCTGTTTGCTGTCGGCCACGGTTTTGAAGGCGGCACGTATGCCTATTTCGGTTTTGCCGAAACCCACATCGCCGCACACGAGGCGGTCCATAGGTGCGGGGGCTTCCATATCTCGCTTTACATCGGCAGTGGCTTTGCTTTGGTCGGGCGTGTCCTCATAAAAGAAGGATGCTTCCAGTTCCGTTTGCAAATAGCTGTCGGGGGTATGCGCAAAGCCTTGTGAAGCTTTACGGCGTGCGTATAGTTTTATCAGGTCGGCGGCAATATCCTTAACCTGTTTCTTTGTTTTGTTCTTTAGCTTCTCCCAAGCATCGCTACCCAGCTTGTTTACTTTTGGCTGTGTACCTTCTTTACCGGTGTATTTGCTGATTTTATGCAGGGAGTTGATATTTACATACAGCACATCGTTATCGCGATAAATGATACGAATCGCCTCCTGCATGTTACCGTTCACTTCTATTTTTTGCAGGCCGCTGTATACACCCACACCGTGGTCCATATGCGTTACATAGTCTCCCGGCTGCAACTCGCGCAGTGCGCGCAGCGTAAGCGCCTTACCCTTGGTGTATGCCTGCTTAACGTTGTATTTATGATACCGCTGAAATATCTGGTGGTCGGTATAGCAAACCATTTTCTTCTCGTGGTCTATAAAACCCTTGCTGATGGCCGTGGGTATGGGTACAAAGTTCAGTTGTGCCTCCAGGTCTTCGAATATGCTGCGGAGCCGTTCCAATTGCTTTGGGTTCTCTGCAAATATGTACGAAGTGTAGTTGTCCGATGTGCGTTTTTGCAAATCGGATATCAGCATATTAAACTGCCGGTTAAATACCGGTTGTTCTTCGGTGGCAAACTGCAGTATGGTAGGTGCGTCGCCTGTTATCTCTTCCAAAGAATGGTTGTACCATTCCAACAGGTGGCGGTGCTTCAACTGCCTGTGTACATCATCGCTATCTTCAAAATCCTCTCGCCTGAATTCTTTTAACCAATCTTCTTCACGGTCGGCGGCAACATGGCCTTTGTCTATTTTATCGGGCAGGTCGGCGTATAATTTATGTATGCGGCTTAGTGCAAAATCAAAATCTTTTGCCCATACGATGGTGTTCTCGGGCAGGTAATCGAAAAGCGAGATTTTCTCTTCCGATTCAAATTTGGTTTCGATATTGGGGATGATGGAAACCTGCAGCAGCTTACGCTCGGAGAGTTGTGTTTCGGGGTTGAAAATACGGATGCTGTCTACCTCGTTGCCGAACAACTCTATACGATAAGGATGCTCGTTGCCGAAGGAATAGATATCCAATATACCACCGCGTATGGCAAACTGTCCCGGCTCGTATACAAAGTCTTCGCGCTTGAACCCTATGCGCACAAACTTCTCTAAAAGTTCATCCACATCCAGCGATTCACCCACTTTAATGCTTATCATGTTGCCGGACAAAGCACTTGGGTTTACCACCTTTTCAAACAACGCTTCGGGATAAGTAACCAATATTTTTTTATGTACCGATGCTCCTGCAAACTTGGTGAGCGCTTCGGTACGCAGCATTACGTGGCTGCTGTTAAGCTCACTAAAATTGCCGGCTCTTTTAAATGAGTCGGGGAAGAAGCAAATATCCAAGGCACCGGTAAGATGCTCCATATCGTTATGGAAGTAGGCGGCTTCTTCTTTATCGTTGAGAATGAAAACGTGGTTGGCATCGCTCATTTGCCAAATGGCTGTGGCCACAAAGTTTACCGCAGACCCTCGGAGATTATCAAGGCAAATACGAATTTTGGGAGCAGGCAATGAAATGCCGGCCGCTATTTGTTTCAAGCGGATATCATTCTGATACAATCCCTGCAGCACCTGCAAATTCATGCGGCTGCAAAGTTAAGGGATTCTGTGCTTTACCCGCTTTATTGCGATTGCTTTTTATGTGTGGATATGGCGGCCACAAACCATAGGTATTCGTTCACGAATTTATCCAGGTTCTTACCCATAATTTCGTTTTGCGCATTACCTTCTTCATCAAGGGAAATATGCAACTCGGGCACCAACAGCTTATAAGGCATGGGGAAAGCGCCTATGGCCAATACCAAAAGCTGCAACAGGTTGGAAGCATTGATACCGCCCTGCTTGCCGTTAGACCCGCAAACGATGCCTATGGGTTTTTTGGCCCATTCTTTGGTAAAATAATCCACCGCATTTTTCAGCGCGCCGCTATAGCTGTTGTTATATTCGGGGGTTACAAACACGATACCGTCTGCCTGCTGAAGTGCGGCACTGATTTCCAACAGATTGGCCGGGGGATTTTCCATGTCTTTGAGGCGGGCTTCCATTACGGGCAGGTTATAGTCTTTTATGTCTATAAAAGTCACCTCGCCTTGGCCGCTTGCTTCCAGCGCTTTCTTCACGGCTTTTGCCGCTCTTATGCTTAATCGGCCCTCGCGAATGGCACCGTAAAGAATGGTTATTTTATACATAAAGAATGGTATCTTGAGTAAAGTTATCCAAAATAAAACAACAGGCTTTATGAAACGCCATATCCTATTTGCCTCATTATTGTTTTTATTTAGCGCCTGTGACAGCCGCTGGCCCGATGAAGAAAAAAAACTATTCCGGGAAAGCTGCCTGGAAGACGCACATGACAGGGGATTGAGCGAGTACCAGGCTCAGGACGTATGCGATTGCCGGCTGGAACGTCTGATGAAAAAATACCCCGATGTTAAGGACGCGTTGGAAAATATGCAAAGCATAGTGAACGACCCCGAAATAAAGGCTTGCGACGGAGAAATATCGGAAGAAGAATAGTCGTTTAGTTCAGCTTATATAAAGTTGAGCCGCACAGACTACGTGTATTGTGCCATGTGACCCCACTACGCGCCGCAGTCTTACTTAGCGGAAAGAAATCTGCCGCCGCTTGCCGCCGTACGGCGAAGCAATGCGCTTGCCCGGTACCTGTCTTCATGATACTCGTGGTACAACTCATCCAATATATCCAGGCATTTTTGTGCACCCCATTCGTCGCACCATTCCAGCAAACCTTTGGGGTAGTTTACACCTTTGGTCATGGCAAGTTCCAAGTCTTTGGCAGATGCTATGCCCATGTGCAGCGCTTCCACGGCTTCATTAATAAGCATGGCTAGCACGCGGTGTACTATGCGTTCACCCAAAGCATTATCTTTGGCAGGTTCGGGCTGTGCCACGCCTTCGGCATAATTATAAAACCCGCGACCGGTTTTGCGCCCGAGCCAGCCGGCTTCCATCAGGCGCTTTTGCGAAAAGGAAGGTTTGTAGCGGGGGTCGTAAAAGAAGGATTGAAAAACGGTTTCGGTAACCACATAGTTCACATCATGCCCTATGTAATCGGTAAGCGTGAACGGTCCCATACGGAAACCGCCCAACTCGGTCAATGCCCAATCTATGGTGGCTATATCCGCAATTCCTTCTTCGTATATGCGTATGGCTTCGCCATAAAAGGGACGGGCCACACGGTTTACGATAAAGCCCGGGGTATCTTTTGCAATTACAGGTACTTTGCCCCATTGGCGCATCAGTTCCTTGGCATCGGAGATAAGTGCGCTATCCGTTTGCACGGCGGGTATCACTTCTACCAGTGCCATAAGCGGTGCGGGATTAAAGAAGTGTAAGCCCATTACACGGCCGGCCTTTTTGCAGGCGGCGGCAATGGACGTTACCGAGAGCGAAGATGTATTGGTAGCCAGCACACAATCATCACTCACCAGTTGCTCTACGGCACCAAACAGCTTTTTCTTTACGTCGAGATTTTCGATTACGGCTTCTATCACCAAGCCGCAATCTTTAAACGCATCCATTGTGGTGGCAAACCCACAACGAGACATTATTTCGGGGGCGTTATGAATTTTACCTTTCTCTTCCAACTTGCGCAAGGTGGCTTCCAAGTTGCTCTTTGCCTTATCCAGGGCCGCGGTATTGGTATCGTATAATACTACCGCGTGACCGGCTACTGCCGCTACCTGTGCAATGCCGGAACCCATTGCGCCGGCACCGATTACCCCTACTACCGAGTTTTTAGAGAAAACGCCCATAACTGTCTTATTTCTTTTTAAGGTTCAGTATGCTCCAGTCCGTATTTTCGGCCACTATTGTGTTTTTCAATCGGCCCAGGCCTTCTATTTCCATTTCCACCACATCGCCGGGTTGCAGCCATTGTACTTTGTAGTTGGGGTCATTAAGTAAACCTGTCCCGTTCAACTCCAGGAAACAGCCTGTACCCACGGTTCCGCTGCCTATCACATCACCGGGCAGTATATCCGCACCATAAGCGCAACGTTCCAATATCTCGGCAAATGTCCAGTCCATATCACCCATATTACCCTCGCTCACCTGCACACCGTTTACCCAGCACTTCATGCCCAGGTTATAATTATTACCGGTGTGGTTCTCTTTTGCGGATGTTTTATATTGTTCCAACTCATCGGGTGTAACTAGCATGGGGCCAATTACGGTGCTGAAATCCTTGCCCTTGGCGGGACCCAGATTCAGCAGCATTTCCTCCATTTGCAGGGTACGCGCACTCATGTCATTCATTATCATGTAGCCGCCTATATATTGGTCCGCCTCCGATGCTTTGATATTGCGGCCTTTTTTGCATACCACTATTGCCGCTTCCAATTCAAAATCCAGCTTTTGGAAATGGTCGGGCATGCAGGGTATATTGCCGGGGCCTTGCACGGCATTATGATTGGTGAAGTAGAATATGGGATATTGGTCGAACTCGGCTATCATATCCACCTTGCGGTTGCGACGCGCCGCGGCCACGTGCTGGCGAAACGCGTATCCGTCTCTGCAAGATGTGGGCTTGGGTACGGGTGCCATTATCTCGGCGGTATCGAAGCCAACGGGATTAGTGGCTACTTTGCCGGCCTTAATATCCGCATCCGCCTGTTTCATGTTATCTATATGCTCTTCCCAATTGTTCAGCAACACGCTCATGGTGGCGGGCAACTTGGGATTCACCGCATTTACATCATACAGCATGTTATTCACCAAAAATGCAAGCTGTTCGGTGCCTTGCTTGGAATAGGTAACGAGTTTCATGTTCCTGTGTTTTGAGGGCGTAAAATTAACGGATAAAGCGCGTTTATGAAATCTTTATTTGGGCGGAGGCATTTTCCCTATCTTGTAGCAAAGAGATAAAACATGGTCGGTTACGAAGAACTCTTCGAAAACAATAAAAAATGGGCGGCTTCAAAGTTGGCCACGGATAAAGATTTCTTCAAGAAGATGGCCAAAGACCAATCTCCGGATTATCTGTATATCGGCTGCTCCGACAGTCGTGTACCGGCCAACGACATTATGGGGCTGGAACCGGGAGACGTATTTGTACATCGCAACGTAGCCAACTTGGTAAATAATGTAGACCTCAACGTAATGTCGGTTATTAACTACGCGGTACGCCATTTGCACGTGAAGCATATAATAGTATGCGGACATTATAACTGTGGCGGCGTAAAAGCAGCGATGACACCCAAAGACATGGGATTATTGAACCCCTGGCTGCGCAGCATACGCGATGTATATCGCCTGCACCAACAGGAACTGGACACCATTGCAGACGAGCATGCCCGCTACAACCGACTGGTAGAACTTAATGTTTTGGAACAGAGCACCAACATCATCAAAACCGCCGCGGTACAACAATCTTATATCAAAAACCGGTTTCCCGTGGTGCATGGTTGGGTGTTTGACCTGCAAACAGGTTTGCTCAAAGATTTGGAAATAAACTTTGAGCAAATACTTAAAGATATACAGAAGATATATAACCTCACCGGCGATACACATTAACAAAACGGGATGGCGGCGAATGATTATTTTTGTCGCCACATGTATTTCCTGCTGCTTATCGTATTATATCCTTTGGCCTTGCTGCCACTTGGGGTGCTTTACCTGCTCTCCGATGTGATATACGTACTGCTGTATCATGTGGCCGGTTACCGCAAAAAAGTGGTGACCGATAACCTCAGGCAGGCATTCCCCGAAAAAAGCGAGGCAGAAATTGTCGCCATACGTCGCAAGTTTTATAGGAGCTTTTGCGACCAATGGATAGAAACACTAAAGCTGCTTACCATATCGGAAAAAGAACTGAACCGCAGGATAACCGCCAATTGGGAACTGCTGCACCAACTATATGCCGAGGGGCATAACACGTACATTCTTTTAGGCCACACCTTTAACTGGGAATGGGGCAACGTGGCCATGCAATTTAATAATGAGCAGCAGTTTGCGGGCGTGTATATGCCTACCGAAAGTGTGGCTATGGACCGCCTCATTATGCGCATACGCACCCGGGGCGGCGGTTGGATGATATCCATGAAGGCAAAGAAAGGCATGCAGCGCCTGGAAGGCGTAAGTCATATTATGGGACTTATAGCAGACCAAAACCCCTCTAACCTGAATGCCGTTTATTGGTTGCCATTTATGCACCGCGAAACGCCTTTCTTCAAAGGCACGGAGCAGATGGCACGCCGTGGCAAGGGCGCGGTGGTGTTTTTAGGCATCAGTAAACTTAAGCGCGGCCACTACCATATGCACATGCAACTCTTTACCAAAGACGCATCTGAAACCACGGCAGGAGAAATTACCAAGGCTTATGCAAGCTTCATGGAGCAGCAACTACACACACAACCTGAAAACTGGATGTGGACCCACCGCCGTTGGAAACACAAAAGACCGACCGCCACTAAGGCACAATAACTTTTTGCAAGCCTTTTTCTATCCTGAAATGAATTTTGTTCGCGCATTCGTGCGCATCGCCGTCTGTTTGCATCAGCCTTAGCTTGGGATGCGAGATTACCACCTCGCTACCACGATAGTGTTTTACATAAGGGCTTTCGGTTATGGTGCCGCTCATGGCGCGCATAACAAGTAAGCCACCCAGCAGCTTGGGAAATTTGCGGATGATAACAATGTCAAACAGCCCGTCGGTAAAATCGGCAGCCGGCGCTATTTGGAAGTTATACCCGAACTGGCGGCCGTTGGCTACGGATATGATAAAGGCCGTTTCCTTTACATGATTGCCGTCTATGGTTATATCAAATTCCCATTCTTTATAGCGCCACATAAACTTGGTGACCAACCAGCTATACACGGCAAATCCTCGGCGGGTGCTTTTGGCAAATTTTCGCGAAATAAGCGCGTCGAATGCAACGCCCGCATTACTGATAAAAGGTATGTCGTTGGCAAAGCCGATGTCTATCATAGCCGTGTTACCACGGTTAATTACTTCCATGGCGGCTTGCTCTTCCAATGGTATTTCAATGGTGCGCGCCATACCGTTACCGGAACCTTTTGGTATAATGGCCAGTGCGGTATCCGTACCGATAAGGCCGGCCACAATGTCATTTACCGAACCGTCTCCGCCCACTGCCACCACAGCGTAAGCGCCCTTGCCCGCAGCGGCTTTGGCCAGTTCGGTACCGTGCTTGGCGTAGTCGGTATGTACTATCTCGTAAGTGTACCTGTTTTTATCCAGCTTGCCGTCTATGGCTGCCTGTATTGCTTTTTGGCGTTCTACGCCCGATTTGGGGTTGATGATAAAAACAAGGTGTTTCATGATTTTATTTGATACTCGCTTTTAAGCTAAGGTCGAGGCTTACGGCATGGTGCGTAAGTGCGCCTATGGATATGTATTGAACACCCGTTCGCGCATAGTCCGCAATATTATCCATGTTAATGCCTCCCGATGCTTCGGTTTCGTATTTGCCGTCGATAAGTTTTACGGCTTCTTCCAACAATTGCGGGTTGTAGTTATCTAGCATGATGCGGTGTATGCCGCCCACGGCCAGTATGCGCTTCACATCATCAATGCCGCGCGTTTCCACTTCTATTTTTAAATCGAGTCCTTTATCCGCCAAGTATTGCCGGGTACGCGCTATGGCTTTTTCCATGCCGCCACAAAAATCAATATGATTGTCTTTCAGCATCACCATATCATACAAACCCATGCGGTGGTTGGAGCCGCCGCCTATGTGCACGGCTTCTTTTTCCATGGCACGAAACAAGGGCGTGGTTTTTCGGGTATCCAGTATGGTGCAGCCATAGGGTTTTACTTTTTCCACATATTGCGCGGTAAGCGTGGCTATGCCGCTCATACGCTGCATACAGTTCAGCACCAGGCGCTCTGCCTGTAATATGGTATGCACGCGTGCGCTCACTTCAAAAGCTTTATCACCTTTGGCTATGCGGTCACCGTCTTTTTTATAAGTGGTTATTTGCGCATCAGGCTGCAGGTAGGCAAAGATGTCTCGGGCTATTTGCATACCCGCCAGTATGCCGTCTTCTTTGATGTGCAGTACGGCATTGCCTTCGGCTTCAGGCGATATGGAAGCCAATGTTGAGTGATCTCCGTCTCCGAGGTCTTCGGCCAAAGCGGCTATAATAAAGTTTCGTGTATCCACGCGAGTGCAATTTTAGTGTACAAAACTACTAAATACGCCGCGCATGTCCGGATATAACCGTTTCTTAACCCGGGGGTAACAAATTTTTCTTATTTCCAAAGCAGGCAGCCGTCTCCATAACTCAGGAAGCGGAAATCGTGTTGCAGGGCATAATCGTATATGCGCTTCCATTCATCGCCCACCAAGGCCGCAACCAATAATAGTAAGGTGGAGCCGGGTTGATGGAAATTGGTAACCAACCCATTGGCCACTTTAAAATCGTAACCGGGCGCTATGAGTATTTGCGTGCGTGTTACCAACTTAGGAACATGATGTTGCAGCATCCAATCGGCCAAAGCCTTCAAAGCATGTTTGGCAGACACGTCCGCTTTCATATCATAAGGGTCCCACTGCGATACGGCTATGCCGTTAAAGTCGGGCACGGTATGTTGTAATATTTTGGCACCTATCCAGTACAGGCTTTCTATGGTGCGCAGGGATGTGGTGCCTACCGCCACTACGCCGTGCTCCACTTTTTCGGAAAGTTTTTGTACCAAGTTTACATCGGCTTCTATCCACTCGGCATGCATGTCGTGCCCCTGCATGGTATCGGCCTTTACGGGTATAAAAGTACCCGCCCCCACATGTAAGGTTACAAAATCGGTATCCACACCTTTTTCGCGCAGCGATTGCAATACCGTATCGGTAAAGTGCAGACCCGCGGTGGGGGCCGCCACACTGCCGGCATCGCGGGCAAACACAGTTTGATACCTTGCTTCGTCTTCGGGCTTCACCTCCCGATGAATATAAGGAGGTAAAGGCACCTTGCCGGCATGAAACAGCATTTCTGCAAAGCTCATATCATTATTCCAACTCAGTTCTATGGTAAAGCTGCCGGGCCCACGCTCCATTACGGAAGCCGATAAAATAAAATCGTGAGCACTATGCTGCATAGTGAGTACCATGCCATGCTTCCATTTGCTTGCGCCGCCTACCAGGCAGTTCCACCATACTTTACGGGTTTGTGTCATGGCGGTTTGGACATCGGGGTATTGGCTGTGCGGCTCCAGGCAAAATACTTCTATCACCCCTCCCGTGGGCTTTTGAAACAACAGGCGCGCATGCACCACTTTGGTACGGTTAAACACCATGGTGGTGCCGGCCGGTATGTGTTGCGCAATATTGCGGTATGTGTCTTCCGTAATATTTCCACCTTCATATATCAACAACTTCGACGCATCTCTTTCCGGCAATGGCTGTGCGGCAATTTTTTCGTCGGGCAGCCGGTAAGTATAGTCTTCTATTCTTAAATTTCTCGGGTGCATGGCATCAGCTTATTTGAGGGGTGGCAATCCCGGTTATTTTACGGTACAGGTCTATGGCATAAAGGTCGGTCATACCTGAAATAAAGTCTACCACCGATTGTATATCGCTATACAGGTTTTCTCTTTGTTGCGTAATGGGAAACTGGCTCGATACCAATTCTATCAGCTTACGAGATTTGCTTTTCGTGGGATACAAAACTGCATAGATAAATTCCTTCAGCAATCCACCGATTACGTTATACCCGGCCAACTCTATCTCCACTACCGAGCGGTAATTGTAAATATGCTTTACCGAATATTCGTTGATGTTTTTTATCAGCGCATAATCTTCGGCGGAAAGACATTTCATCAGGTCTTTATTCAGGCTGCCGTTGAGTACTGCCGACTCATTATCCAAAAATGCTTTAGCCAATTTACTTGTCATAAGGCCTATCCACACGGCTCTTATATACTGCACCTTTTGGTTGGCGTCCACTATATTATCCAGCTTGCGGCGCAGGTAATCCAAATCCATCTTACCTTCTTCCTTTTGTTCAAAAAAAGGAAAGAACAGTTCGGTAATCTTGTCGTAAGAAGTAATGCCCAAGCGGTGTGCATCTTCCAAGTCTATCACGCGGTAGCAAATATCATCGGCCGCTTCGGTAAGGTATACGAAGGGATGCCGGGCGTATACATTGTTATAGCCTTCCAACACAGGTATACCCAAGGTGCCCGCTATGGATTTGTATATGTCGGTTTCACTATCAAAGAAACCCGATTTTTTGGTGGATATGGGTCCGCCGGAGCGAAAACCTTCGGCGGAGGAGCAGGGGTATTTCACGATGGAGGCCAGCGTGGTGTAAGTGAGTCGATAGCCTCCTTCCTCTTTTTCGTTAAAGCGATTAGTGAGGATGCGCAACGCATTGGAGTTACCTTCAAACTTTTCAAAATCCATCAGTTGGTTGGGTGATAGCCGCTCATTTATCATCGTTTTCATTTCTCCATCCAACGCTCGGAAGTACGTACGTATGGCATCTTCACCCGAGTGGCCGAAGGGCGGATTGCCGATGTCGTGTGCCAGGCAGGCCGCAGCTATCACCGAGGCCAAATCGTATTTGTAAAACTCGGCAAAGTCTTCCGACTCATGTTTATACTTTGCGGCTATCACATCGCCCACGCTTTTGCCCAATGAGCGACCTACGGACGCTACTTCCAAACTATGCGTAAGACGGTTGTGTACAAACACGGCACCGGGTAAAGGGAACACCTGTGTTTTATTTTGCAAACGGCGGAAGGCCGATGAAAAAATAATGCGGTCGTAATCGCGCAGGAAGGAGGTGCGTACCGTATCGGTATTGGCCTTCTTGTCTTCCTTATCACCTGTACGTCTTTCGCTGTATAAGCCTTGCCAGTTCATGCTGTAAAAATAAACGGATGCGGCGGATTGGTGACAAATAAAATAAGGCTCCCCGGTTGGGAAGCCTTATTTGCAAAGTTGAGTGCTTGGCTTGATTTAATAATATCTTATTGTTGTGTAACGGTATATACTACGTTTACGGTATAATCACCTGCGGGGTATGCAAAACCCGGAGTGGCTTGGTATTGCACATCGAAGGTTTGGTTACCGCCGTAAGTACCGCCGCTGATGAGGTTTTGGTCGCTGTTACCTAGTGATTTGTAACCGCTGAAACCCGTCCCGATGCTACCGCCTGTTTTGTTGTCTGCCACTTTCAGCTTCAGTACGTTGGCTACGGGCATGCTGGGAGCGGGGCTAGTAGTACCGCTGTAAGTGAAGTTGGCAGCGTTGGTTTTTACCGCTACGCTGAAGGCTTTGTTGGAACGCACCTTCAAAGTTTGTGCTGTGGAGTTTACACCGTCTGCATAATCGTCAACGGTTGTAAAAGGCAATGTTACAGTTCCACCTGTGGTGGTACCCGAACCGGTGAAGGTAATCTCAACGGCGTTAGACAAAGAAAGCTTTGCGGTTTGGCTGGCGGAAGAAGTTGCGTTTTGAGCGTTGGCTTGAGAAGCGAAGGCTATAACTGCGGCTGCGATGGCGAATACTTTTTTCATTGTTGTTTGTTTTTGTTTGTTATGATTTTGTTTGAGGTTGTTGTTTCGTTTGATGATGCAAAGATTGGCCGGCAAACAACGCTTGCAAAATTTTCGGGGCATGTTAACCCGTGTTTTGCAAGCGGATAACGAACCGTTAGGAAATATCACCGGAACAGACGCACCTAAATGAACGACTGAAAGGGGATTTAGCCTGCCGAATTATCGCATCTTCGCTAATCGTTGTACATTTGGGGACTTTATGAGGCATTTACCCAATTTGCTGACACTTGCCAACCTGTTTTTCGGTTGTGTTGCCATTGCATTTACGCTCCATTCGCAGCCCTTTCTTTCGGGGGTAGACGGCATGGAATACTGGGTAATAGGTACGGAGCAAGCCTATTTAGGCAGCCTGTTTATCGCCTTGGCCGCACTCTGCGATTTTCTTGACGGATTTGCCGCGCGTGCGCTTAAAGTTTTTTCTCCCATAGGTAAAGATTTGGATTCGTTGGCCGATGTGATTTCGTTTGGCGTGGCACCTTCCATGATATTGTTTAAAATGCTGTGGGCCGCCCATATGACCGACCCCAATGCCTTGGATGTAGACATGCTTGCCATGGCGCCCGCATTTCTTATAGCCTGCTTTGGCGCTTTAAGGCTGGCTCGCTACAACGTAACGACCACAGAGCAGAAAACTTCTTTTACCGGTATGCCCATACCGGCCGTGGGATTATTTATAGCCTCTTTCCCCCTCATAAACTGGTACAACCCGTTGGGCATGGGGATGACATTGCAAAACAAATGGGTCATTTATCTTATAATAGCCCTGCTGTGTTGGCTGATGATATCCAAAGTGAGGTTTTTTAAATTATTGCCTATAAAATGGCCACAAATAGTTTTGGCCGTGGTGGGCATAGCCGGCGCCTTCTTCCTGAAAATGGCGGTTGTGCCTGTGGTTTTTGCCCTGTATATCATCTTATCGTTCGTTTATCAACCTAAAGAAGCATAAAACAATACCGATGAAATATATCGCTCATATCAATGTAATGCCCCTGAAAGAACTGTTGGACCCTCAAGGCAAAGCCGTAACCGGCGGATTGCACAACTTGGGATTGCATAAGGTTCAGGATGTACGCATAGGCAAGCATATTACGCTCAGCATCGAAGCCAACAACCAAAGCGAAGCCGAAGAATTGACACAGGAAGCCTGCAAAAAGCTGTTGGCCAACCAAGTTATGGAGTCTTTCGAATTCACCGTTACGGAAGCTTAAATAATTTATCCTTGCGCCTGTACCTGATACCGTCGCCCATTGGCAACCTCGGTGATATTACTTACCGTGCCGTGGATGTTTTGCGCAATGCCGACGGTATCTTGTGCGAGGATACCCGCACCAGCTCGGTACTTCTGCGGCATTATAATATCCAAAAGCCGCTTACCCCTTATCATCAACACAATGAGCATAAAATACTGGCTCATTTGGTGGAACAGCTACAGACGGGCAAAACCTACGCTTTACTTACGGATGCCGGTACACCCGCCATATCCGACCCCGGTTTTTTATTGGTACGCGAGTGCCTACGCAACGATATACCCGTAGAATGCCTGCCCGGTGCCACGGCATTTGTGCCGGCTTTGGTACAATCGGGCATTCCGGCCAACCGTTTCGTATTCGAGGGATTTTTGCCGCTTAAGAAGGGTAGGCAAACCATGCTCAAGATTTTGGCAAAGGAGGAACGCACAGTTATTTTATACGAATCTCCCCACCGATTGGCCAAAACGCTGCGCGAATTGGCAGAATACCTGGGCAGCGAACGTCCTGCTGCGGTGTGCCGCGAGCTTACCAAAATGTTTGAGGAAACCCGCAAAGGCACCCTTGCGGAATTAGCCGCGCACTACGAAACCACCGCCCCAAAAGGAGAAATAGTGCTCGTAATAGGCGGCAAAGAGTAAATTCCGTATATTTTTCTTAGCGCACACCGTTTACACCGTCCCTTCTGGGTGCCGTATCACCATAGGTATGGGCGGGAGGCGTATTGAGTCGGGAAGTATTGGGTGGTTCGGGTACATTATTGTTTGAATTATATTGTCCCGTTTTTTTCACACCGGTTGTTACGTCAGACGTAGCCGCACCTTCTCCTTCATTTTTGTTGTCTTTATTGTCGCCATATTGGGCGGTTCCGGTTGTTCTGGTATTCCCGTCTGTGCCGGTCATGCCCAGTTCGGCGTTATCGGTGGTAGGCGCAGCCGGAGCCACCACTAACGTATCGCTTGTGTTTGCTTCATCCGTGGCATCGGTTCCACAGGCGGCAAAGGCCGTAAATGATGCCAAAATCAGTCCTAACTTAATATTTTTCATAACCTTAGGTTTAAATGTTAAACAAATTCGCCTATAGGTATACAAAAAATAAGCCACCCCTTATTCGGAGGTGGCTTAATGACTTTAAAACTAAAGCTTAGTGAGCAGCTGAATCGGTGTGCATAGTAGTGTCAGCGGGCACAGCAACCACTGTGTCAACTACGGGAGCTTCAACAGTCTCGGGAACTACTACTGTAGTATCGGTGTTTTCAGTTCCTTCGTTTTCGCTGTTACCGCAAGATGCTACGAAAAGACCCATTGCCAGAGCCAGTACGCTTAATTTTACAAATTTCATGACTTTAAATTTTGAGTTGTTTGCAGATTTATACCACAAACGAAAAAAGGTAACCCGCCTTTTGAAAAAATTTTTTGAATTTTTTTTGAGCAAGGCGTCCGGCCCTTGCTTAACTTTACGGAAACCTTCAAGTTTTCCACATTAACTTATTTTTTGCGCCCTCACCGGGTTACATTTCTTTAAAAAAGGGATTAATCATTGCGTAGTCAGTTACATACGGAACAGGAACTGCTTCAGGCAATGGCCAACGGGCAACGCGAGGCTACCGAAAATATATACCTGCAACACTATCCCACGGTTACTAAATGGATTATGGGCAGGGGCGGTTCGGGGGCAGATGCGGACGATGTGTACCAAGAGGCGATGATTGTTCTGTATGAAAAAGCACAAAACGAAGATTTCAGGCTCAGTTGCAAGGTAGGCACCTACCTTTTTGCCGTAAGCAAACACCTGTGGTACAAGAAACTTCAAAAAGCGCAACAGGCCCCCACTACCGATGCCGATGCGGTGGAAGACCTTGCTTACAGCGATGACGTGAAAGCGCATCGCGAGCGGGAAGACCACTACCGACAACTGGATATGGCCCTGGAGCAATTGGGCGAGCCCTGCAAATCGTTGATTAAGGCCTTTTATCATCACGATAAAAGCATGCAGGAGATAGCATCGGACTTTGGGTATACCAACCCGGCCAATGCCAAAACGCAGAAATACAAGTGCCTGACCCGCTTAAAGAAATTGTTTTTTGACGTGCAGATTAAATAAGGAGTAAAAGCTATGTCGGCGAATAACGCAATATGGAAGTTGGCTGAAGATTATGTAAGCGGCGCGCTAAGCGAGGCCGAGGGTCTTTCTTTGAAAGAACGCCTTGCGGCGGATGCGGCTTTTGCGGCAGAGTTCAACGAATGCGTAAACCTGTTGCGCGCCTTGGAAGGCAATGGCAACCATAAAAAGTTTTCGGCCATGGTTAGGGATATCCACGCCAAGAATATGCCTACGGCGGCCCCCGAGCAAAAGAAACCCGTGATTATGCCGCTGAAACCCAATTACTGGCGCACATCGGCTTTCGCTGCAGGTATTGCCCTGCTCGCCTCCTTCAGCACCTACTGGATTACCCGATACAACGATAAAAAAATGGCCTCGCAATACAGCCTGTTGCGTCGCGACCTGGAAACCTACAAGCATTCTCAAAACCAAATCATCAGGCACATCAAATCGGCACAGACTACCAATACACCTGTGGCCGACGCCCGCTATAGCGGTACCGGCTTTGCCGTAAGCAACGACGGCTACCTTGTTACCAATTATCACGTAACCGAAGGCGCAGATTCCGTTTATATACAAAACCATAAGGGCCAATATTTTAAAGCCTCCCTCATCAGTTTTGATGCGGCCAAAGACATAGCCTTGCTGAAGGTGGATGACAAGCATTTCCGCTTTGGCAAGGGAGAGGTACCCTATACTTTCTCCGCATCCAAAAGAAACCTCGGTACGCAGATATATACCTTAGGCTATCCCGGCGACGAGATGGTGTATAATGAAGGTTACATCAGCGCCAAGAATGGTTATGAGGGAGATTCGGCACAATACCGCCTGGAATTACCGGCAGAACAGGGCCAAAGCGGTGCACCGGTTATAGATACGCGCGGCCATGTGGTGGGTATTATTACCGGTAAAAAAACCGCCAGCGAGGGTACCACTTATGCCATCAGCTCCAAAGCCGTCTTGCAGGTGCTGAACAATTTACCCAAAGATGTGAACCTACGTATACCCAAGAGCAACAAACTACAAGCCTACAGCCGCGAGCAGCAAATAGAAAAACTGGAGCAATACACCTGTGCGGTTAAAGTATATAAATAATTAACCTGTTTTATAATATCGGGGAAGCGGCTTAAACAAGGCCGCTTCTTTTATTTGGCTACACTGCACCATAAATGGTTATTACCTACCTTTGCCACCGAAATTCTTTGATTTGAGCATTCTAAATAAGTTCCTGAATAAAAGGCAAACGAGCGCCGCCGGGGAAATGGCCTTTGTGGATCATATCGAAGAGTTACGCTGGCACATCATCCGTTCCTTACTCTCCGTAATTATATGTGCCATTTTTGTATTCTTTAATATCGAGTGGATATTCGATCATATTATTCTTGGTCCCGCACATTCCGATTTCATATCATACAGAGTGCTGTGCAAGCTGGGCAATATGATACATGTGAGCGCACTGTGCCTGGATGAGATAAAAATGGAATTTCAGAACACCCAGCTTTCGGGCCAGTTCATGATTAGCTTTTCGGTATCGTTTATGCTGGGCTTCATCGTGGCTTTTCCTTATATATTTTGGGAGTTTTGGAAATTCATTAAACCGGCCTTAAAACCAAGCGAGCTTAAGTATGCCCGAGGTATCGTGTTTTGGACCTCCTTATTATTCTTCGCAGGTGTTGCTTTTGCCTACTATGTGGTGGCCCCCTTTACCATCAACTTTTTCGCCAATTACCAACTCAGCCCTTCGTTCAAAAACATCATTACCATTTCCAGCTATTATGATTCCATGAGCGACCTGGTGCTGGGTATAGGTCTTGTGTTTGAGCTGCCGGTGATTGTATATTTCCTATCACGCGTGGGTATACTTACCCCCAAACTGATGCGCGAAAAACGCAACTTTGCCATACTCATCATATTTGTACTGGCTGCGGTAATTACTCCGCCCGACTGGTTCAGTATATGGCTGGTGGCCATACCGCTGATTATATTGTATGAAGCAAGCATCACCATCAGTGAGCGCGTGCAAAAAGAAAAAAGAAGAAAAGAATTATTAAACCGTGATTAATAATACCATTATGTCCTCTTCAGCTTTTAATATGGAATTGCCCTTGGCAATAGGCGGAGACCACGCCGGCTTCGAATACAAGGAAATGCTTAAAAAAGTATTGGCCGATGCGGGTTGGAACGTAGAAGATAAAGGCACATACAGCACAGATAGTACCGATTACCCCGACTATGCGCATCCGCTGGCCACAATGGTGGAAGAAGGTCGTGCGGCTGTAGGCATACTCATATGCGGTAGCGGCAACGGTGTATGTATGACTGCCAACAAACATAAAGGTATACGTGCGGCACTTTGCTGGAACGAAGAGTTGGCAGCATTGGCGCGTCAGCATAACAATGCCAACGTGCTTTGTATCCCCTCCAGGTTTGTAAGTGAAGAGGTAGCTAAGAAGATGGTGGAAGTATTTTTAAGCACACCCTTTGAAGGCGGCCGTCACGAGAAGCGTGTGAGTAAAATCTAAGTCCGGTCCGGGTATTAGTTACCTACCGATAATCTTAAAGAAGCGAATACGCTGCGTGGCAGGAATCCGCCTGCGGCTCCCCCGCTGTGCGCGGTACCCGTGGCCGCAACACCCGAAGTGCGCAGTTGGGTAATGTTGAAGATATTTTTTACCCCGGCTATCAGGTGCAGGCGCTTATCCCAAAATTTCTTTTCTACCGAGCCGTCGAAAATGCTGTAAGCGCGTTGAGCGCCATTGTAATAGGCACTTCCATCTATGGAAGGTTGCAGGAAGGGCTGTGTGCCCACGTATTTATAAAATAAATTGAAGGTCATGCCGGGTTTTCTCCAGGCATATTGCACATTGACCGTGGCTTCCGTTGCAGTAAAAGCTTCAAAGCTGCCCGGCTCGGCAAAAGTATAATTGTAGGAATAGCCCAACTGAAAGTGGAAGCGGCTCCATTGTCCGTCGGCTTGTGCCGTTGTTATCATGTTGCGCTGATGCGTAATGTTGCGGTAGCTATATTCTATGCTGTTGGTATCGGTAGGATTTAACGGCGCCAACACAATGCCGTCGTGCACATCATTATAAAAACCGGTAAGTATAAATTGCAGGTAATCGCCATTATTTTGATAGGCTTGCCAAGAAGATGAAAGCTGCATGTGATTGCTGTACTCCGCACGCAAGTCGACATTGCCTATTACATAGTGATTCATGTCTATAAAGCTCAGGTACATTTCCTTAAGCGAAGGTGCACGGAAACCGCGTGCATAGGAAGCACGTACCTGCACTTTATCTACAGGTTTGTATAACAGGTTGAGGCTTGGAATAACGGGTGGTGCATACACGGTATTGTAAGCGCCGCGTAAGCCCAATTGTGCGGTAAGCCTGTCTTTAAGCATAGGCAAAGAGATATTGCCGTATGCCGCATAATCATGAATTTCTTTGGTGCCTTGGCTTATGCGTGTGCTGGTGGCAAATTGCAGATTGATATCATAGCCGGCCGTATATGTGAGCTTACCAATGTTATTGGTATAACTACTACGTAATGCCGCATCTTTAAAGCTTGAAGTGTCTTGGTCGCCTTGGCCGCTTGTAGGTATTTCGGTAAGCGTTACCATGTTCTTCTTCACGCGCTCGCGGTGGCGGTCGTATATGGAGAAGCCCGCCTGTGTTTGCCAAATACCGCTCTTGCCTATTTTACCGCCCATATTCAGTCGGTTCATAGAGCGGGTGGTGCGGTAATATTCATCAAAAGCGTAGCAATCCCAAGGGGTCCATGCCTGTAACTTACCCCTGTTGGTAACGGTTTCTTTTAAAAAGTCGGAAGCAAGGTTGAGGTTAAAACCGGAATTGGCAATATAGTTGTACGCAAAATTCCCGATGAATTGCTCTTTGGGTTTAAAGAGCAAGTTGCGGCTGTAACGCAATGTATCGGCATTATAGGTTTGGGGTTCGTCCAAGTATTTCCAACCGGCAAAAAAATTGCGCCCGCCACCCAAGGTTATAGAGTGGTGCTTGTCTATCCGCATGTTTACCGTGGCATCGGCATTATACTTGCCTACCGACTCGTAATAAGTGCCTACCTGCGCCGCCAGCGATTTCGTTTCCTTACGAGTAATGATATTGATGATACCGCCCAAGGCATCTGTACCGTATACCACACTCATGGGGCCCTGTATCATTTCTATACGCTCCACATTGTTCATGTTGAGCTGGCCTATGTTGATACTGCCGCCCTCACGACCGTTTACAGGTATACCGTCTATCAATATTTTTACCTTGTCGGCAGACATGCCTTGCATGCCCACGCTTGAGCCGAGTATGTTATCGTTACCTATGCGGATATTTAACTGGTTTTTCAGCGCATCATCCAATGTAACGGCCCCCTGCGCCTGTATCATGTTGCGGTCTATAACCCGGTACAGAGACAATGCGTCTTTCATTTTTACGGGTTGGGGGGTGCCGGTCACCACCACTTCGTCCAGCTTACCGACTTTGCGGCCGAGCGTGAACTTAAGTTCGTTGTCTTTGGGGGCGGCGGTGAGCAATTTATTCACTTGCTCGTGCGCCTGCGATACCAACTGCAACGTAGCGGGGTAAAGCGTGGGATAAACCGTTGCCGTTCCCTTGTCATCGGTCTGCACCGATGATACCAAAGAATCGCCGCTGTACAGGTTGACATATACCAAAGACAAAGGGTTATTATCCTCCTTATCGGTTACAACCACTTTAACCTGTGCGGAAACCGCGGTGGTTGCAAACAAAAACAAGAATAATAACCCTGTCCTCAGCATCTTTCTTTTTTTATAAAAGTCCGGCTACCGGACTGATAGCCGAACCTTATACGATTGAATAGTGTTCTTAATTTTAGTGTTGTACCATCAGCTTATCGGCTATCCTCCAGCTACCGTTGGTGATATTTACCAGGTACATACCGGTATTCAGGTCGCCGGTGTTGATGCGATATCCGTTCATACCCGCTTTCACGTTTATGTTGGCGCGATACACGATACGTCCGCTGATATCCGACACGATCAATTGAGCATTGTTCGCCGCTTCTTGTGCATCTATCATGATGTCCGCAACATTGTTAGCGGGATTGGGCACAATGGCATGAGCTGTTACCGCGCGGCTAACATTGGCAACACTTACGGGATAATCGGCTACTTTACGTTTTGCAAAAACCGATTTACCACCGGTGCTGCTAAAACCTGTAAACACCATTTGATAATATTCTTGTGTTTTATCGGTTTTTACGAAATAAGTACGGTCGGTATCAAGCGACCATTGGAACGTGGCATTATTGAATGACTTCCAGTCTGAACCGATGGTTTGAATGTGATTGGAATAAGCATAACCGCCGTAAGTAGCCGTATCGGGGTCTACGCCGTCCACTTCTGCTACTTCAACACCCAAATTTGCCAGTACTCCGGTAACGGGATAGGGAACAAGTGAAGGTCCGCCCATATTCAGATACTCGATGTAGCGGGTAAATACCATATCCCAAGAGCTATCCACGGGTTCGCGGTTGCTAAAAGACCTTGTTGTGGCGTTATAGTATGCAAAGTTTCTCTTCTCGAAACCATCATATTTGCGATATACGGTAATGGTGGTATCCTCGCTGCCGTCGAATTTGGCAATGCGGAAGGTATAGGATATAGAGTCGGTGGGATGGCTGTGGTAGTGTGAAATGGTGAACTGGTAAGGTGTTGCACCTACATATACCAAGTACAGAGAATCACCTTCAACGTGGTGCGTCGTCATGCTGTACTTACCCCATCCGTAATCGAAAGGATTGGTAAATACGGCATTCATGTTGAAAGCGCCGAAATGCCAAGTCGAATCGGGGTTTACCAATGCCGTTTTAGTTACGGTATCGGCTGCGGTAAGCGCGCCAAATTTGGTACTTGCTTTAAAAGGCAAAGAAAACACATTAACACCTCCGCGAACATGGTTGGCCAATACACCTACGCTTCCTTGCTGTCCTTGGGGCACCATTTCGAAAGCAATGTGCCAGTTGTTGTTTGCTTCGGCCTTTACCGAGTCATTCTTCAGGCTATAGTAAACATCATTGACATAGCTTGAACCCATGTGCACTGAATCAGCAACCCAAGTTTGGGCGTTGGCTTGCAACGAAACGGCAACCAGTGCCGGGATAAGTAAAGATTTCAATTTCATCTGTTAACGTTTGTTGCACAAAGGTACTGTCACCTAATACGCTAACCCGCCGAAATTCAAGTCTTTACATTCTCATGACATTCGTTAAACCCTAAATCCAGCCTTGGCTGTGCAGGTATTTGGCTATCTGTACGGCATTGGTGGCCGCGCCCTTACGCAGGTTATCGGCCACTACCCAACAATTAAGTGTGTTGGGCTGAGAGTAGTCTCTACGTATGCGGCCCACAAACACTTCGTCTTTGCCTGCGGCATATATAGGCATGGGGTAAGCGTTCTCTGCCGGGTTATCCACCACTATAATGCCTGATGTGTTGGAGAGCAATTCTTTTACATAAGACTCGTCGAAGTCTGATTTCAGTTCTATGTTCAGGCTTTCGCTGTGCCCGCCCATTACGGGTACGCGCACGGTGGTTGCGGTAACTTTAATGTCGTCATCGCCCATTATCTTACAGGTTTCCAACACCATTTTCATTTCTTCCTTGGTGTAGCCGTTGTCTTGAAATACATCTATATGAGGGATAACATTCAGGTCTATGGGATGGGGGTATACACCTACGCCCTTACCGCCGGCGCGTTGGTCGTTCAACTCCGTAACGGCTTTTTGGCCCGTACCCGTAACGGATTGGTATGTACTTACCACCACACGCCTGATACCGTAGCGGTCGTGCAGGGGTTTCAATACCATTACCATTTGTATGGTGGAACAGTTGGGGTTGGCTATGATATAGTCGTCTTTGGTAAGCACGTCTCCGTTTACCTCGGGCACCACAAGTTTTTTTGTGGGATCCATTCTCCAGGCCGATGAATTATCCACCACATAACAACCTATCTCGGCAAAACGGGGTGCCAATTCCAGTGAAATGCTACCGCCGGCAGAAAATATGGCCAATTGTGGCTTCATGGCTATAGCTGTGTCGGCATTTACCACGGAGTAGTCCTTACCCTTATACTTTACCTTGGTACCTACCGACCTTTCGGAGGCCACAGGTATCAATTCGGTCAAAGGAAAGTTTCTTTCTTCCAGTATCTGCAACATGGTGCTGCCTACCAGCCCCGTTGCGCCTACCACTGCTACGCGCATGTTATTTAAATTTTTTAAGCTTTTAAAAGAAGCGCAAAGATAAGCGAGTATTTTATAGTGGGCAGGGCACGTACCGATTTTATGAGGTGTATATAACGCAACAATTATAATTGCCAATGATACGCACATAAAGGCACGGATTTCGGCAGACGAAAACAAATGGCGAAATTTGCATAATCAATGTAGCCACAACAATTTAAAAAAGGAGAACAATTATGGCTAAAACAATTTTTCATCCCGCCAACGAAAGAGGACATGCCGACCATGGTTGGCTCAATGCACACCACTCGTTCAGCTTTGCCGGGTATCACGACCCCACCAAAGTGCACTTTGGTGTATTGCGCGTACTTAACGACGATATAGTGGCGCCGGGTATGGGCTTTGGCAAACACCCGCACGACAATATGGAAATCATAACCATAGTGCTGCGCGGCGCCTTGGAGCATGCCGACAGTATGGGCCATACCGAGGCCATACGCGAAAACGAGGTACAGGTAATGAGTGCGGGTACCGGGGTGTTTCATAGCGAATATAACCACAACCAAGACCGCGATGTGAACCTGCTGCAGATATGGCTGTTTCCGCAGTACAAAAACGTGCAACCCCGTTACGACCAACGCCTGTTTCCGGCAGAGGAGCGTGTGAACCAATGGCAAACCTTGGTATCACCCATAGATAATGAAGAACCGGGTCTGAAAATACACCAACAGGCACGCATATACCGCAGCAGCCTGCAGAAAGGTAACACCTTGGCGCACAACATTACGGATGCCGGCAAGGGTGTGTACATCTTCCTGATAGAAGGCACCATAACCGTTGACGGTAAGCAACTGAACAAACGCGATGCCATAGGCATCAGCGATGTGGCGCAAGTAAACATATCTGCCGATGCCGATAGCGACGTGCTGATGTTGGAAGTGCCGATGATATAGACCCCCTAAATCCCCTAAAGGGGACTTGAGCGCTAAGTTTATCTGTTCTATTTTTGTTTCATTGTACAAGTCCTCTTTAGGGATTTAGGATTTTTGAGTCTTATCTTTATATACGCGCTATGACCAAGCATTATACCAACGGAACGATAACCATATTGTGGCAGCCGGAACTGTGCACGCATTCCACCAAATGTTGGAAGGGTTTGATATCGGTGTTTAATCCCAAAGAAAAACCTTGGATAAATATGGCGGGCAGCGATACCGAAAGTATTATAGCACAAGTAGCCAAATGCCCTTCGGGCGCGCTGAGTTATTTTAGAAACGAGGATAATAACCAAACATTACCCGGTACGGAACGTGAAGGATAGAGAAGAACTGATTCAAAAACTAAAAGACCGTTTACAACAACCACTGCCGGGCTTTGCCGCACAGGAAAAGATGTCTTCCCGTGCGCGGACCATTCCTTCGCAGATACCCCAAAATGCCAGGCCAAGTGCAGTATTGGCGTTGCTGTTTCCCAAAGCAGATGATTTACACCTGTTGCTGATAGAGCGTATTGCCGACGGCAAAGCACACAGCGGGCAAATCAGTTTCCCGGGCGGCAAGAAAGACCCTACCGATAGCGATCTACGTACTACCGCACTGCGTGAGGCCAACGAAGAAGTGGGCATTATGTCGGGCGATGTGGAGATACTGGGCGAATTGACACCCTTGTATATACCGGTGAGTAATTTTCACGTGTACCCCTACTTGGCTTATACCGAAGCAAGCCTTACCTACAACATCAGCGTAAACGAGGTGGCCGATGTGCTGGAAATACCCGTACGCCACTTGCTGGCTCCCGAGCGAAAGATAGTTACCGATGTGGTTTCCCCGGGTTTGAACTTCATCATAAAAAACGCACGCGCTTACCGCCTGCCCGACGAACGTGTGATATGGGGGGCTACTGCAATGATGATTGCGGAGCTTGAAGAAATATTGAAAGACGTGCTGTAATATTGTCCTGAAATAGCCGGCCAAATCATGCCCAACAGTCCCGAACATATAGCCAAACTAAAAACCATAGCCTGCTATTATTTTTTGGCTTTGGCTGTTCTTAACATAGTCGCCACCGCCATATATAAAACACCGGGCATTGCGGATATTGTCATTTTGATATTGGCACTGCTGCCGTTGCTCATCCGCAATTCTAAGTTCCATTTGTTTTTCGGGGCCTTTGCACTCACGTTATGGACTTACCTGTTTCTTGCCGTGTCTGCCGATTATATGGACTATGCCGCAGGTAAAAAATTCACCCATCCGCTGCGCTACTTTGGTATAGGATATGCCCTCACTATGATATCCGCAGGGGTATCGCTGATGATGATATATACTGCAGAGATTCCCTTATCTCATAGTGTAAAAAAATAAGCGCCTTTTCAATCATTGTTTTCGTTTCATTGAAAATATAATAATTAATATTTAGCTTTATGCTAAACTAATTTTTTTCACATGAAAAGAACACTATTTTTCGTCATTTTTACACTGACGCTGTTCGCGGCTAAAGCCCAGATTACCGTTACCAAGTGGAATAATTACACCGCATGCCCCGTACACATTACCATTACTTGCTTCGATGCCATCACATGCAACCCGGTAGCGCCTATCACTTTCGTAACACTGCCGCCCGCCACATCTCCAACCATACCCGGCAGTGCGTCAATCCCGGTGGTTACTTGCCCCGGCGGTCAGGCTCCGGTTGCATCCATCAATTTTAGCTGCCAACCGTCGGGGCCGCATTACATTAACCTTGGTTTACCTTTTGGCGCCTGCGTACCTACCGTAAACCATTTGCAACCACCGCCTATATCTTACTGCTTTCCGGCAACGTGTAGCCCACAGTGCGACTGGACGCCCAACAGCCCCATGTGCATTACTTATGATGTTATGGGCAACATAAACATAGGATTATAGTAAACCATACGCCACAAAAAATAAAAGCTCCGAGGTTTCGGAGCTTTTATTTTAAATGACTTATTTAAACGCACTATGCGCTTTGCTCTTCCTTTCGCGGTACGGTACCAAACACCACATCCCATATTACCGAACTCACACCGAAACCCTTATCGGGTGTTTTGTAGTGATGCAGGTGGTGGTTGCGCCACAGCGCTTTTAAATATTTGGGCGGCGCAAAGGCATGTATTGCATAATGCATGGAGCCATACATCAGGTATCCGAAGAGAAAACCGGGGAAAAAAGCCAAAGCGTGCCAACCCAATGCCGCATACATACCGGCAAACACCAGCGAAGCTACAATCAGGCTGGGTACCGGTGGCATAAACAACCTTTCTTTATCACGCGGAAACTCATGGTGCACACCATGCATGGTGTATATTACTTTTTTGGCGCGGTCGCTTTCCACCACCATATGAAAAACATAGCGGTGCATAATGTATTCAAACAGGCTCCAGAACAAAGCACCGGAAAAAAATAACGCAATCTCCTGCGTTATGTTTAATGTTTTGTAGGCAAACCCGTAGTAAAGCATAAAAGCGATAACGGGGATATACATACTGTAGATGACCACGGGATGTGTTTTGGTCATCGTTTCCATATAACTGCTCTTAAACAACCTCGCCTGTCCTTTATTCTGTATTTTTTCGAAGTGCATATATCCTCAAAGAGTTGGTACGCAAAAATATCATAAAATTCGCGCCCCCAAATTTATCCGATCTATCACCATTTTCTAACAAGCTATTGAGCGCCTTTATTCTTATTCACCGATTTAGCCATCCACAATAACAATGCCGGCTGAAGCGTAAGGTTGGTGACCATAGCCAAAAACAGGGTAAGCGATGTGAGATAACCCAAAGATTTCGTGCCATCAAATTCCGACAGGGCAAATACACCGAAACCGGCAATGAGTATAAGCGAAGTGTAAATGATGCTGATGCCCGTATCATGTATTGTTTTCTCCACCGTTTTGGCTATATCGTCATTATCGGCCAGTTCCTGTTTGAAATTAACCAGGAACCTGATGGTGACATCTATGGTAATACCCAAAGCCACACTGAATACCAATACCGTGGAAGGCTTGATAGGTATACCCACCCATCCCATAAGGCCCGCAGTAATCAGTAGCGGAACAATGTTTACCACCACCGATATCAGCAGTATGCGCCAAGAACGAAACAGCGCTATCATACACCCGAATATCATGATGAAGGCCAGAATCAGGCTTTCACGTAAAGAATTGATAATGAATTTACTACCCTCCAAAAACACTACTCCCGTACCGGTAAAAGAAACTTGGTAAGATGTGGTATCGAATATTTCATAGGTTTTGGGGCGAATACTGTCAAGCATTTGGGGTAGTCGCACCGAGCCTATATCGGCCATGTTGATGCTGATGCGTGTTTTTTGCTTGTTGCTGTCTACAAAAGAGTTGGTAAGACTTGCCAGGCTGTTTTTACCCCCGGTTCCGGGTTTTGCCCGCAGGTAGGGTTGTATAAATGCCGCGTCAAAAAGGTTAGGTATACCGTAGTTGGAACTATCGCCGCCATAGTAGGCTTGACGAGCGAATTTTACACCCTCAGTAATGGCCAAGGCATGCCCTATTTCAGGGAAACCTTTGAGGAAGATTATCAACTCGTCCATTTTTTGTAGCATGGGCAGCGATACCGCACCATTCTTCTTTTTGGTGTCTACCACTATTTCTAACGGCATAACACCGCCAAAATTGGCTTCGAAAAATTTCAGGTCGCGGTAAATGCGGTCTTCTTTGGGCAAGTCATCCACAATATAGCCTACCGTGTTAAGGCGAGCCATACCTATGGCAGAAGCCACGCAGGCAACAATCGTTAATCCGTATATCCATGCCCTGTGCCCGAACACCCACTTGGTAAAGGAGTTGAGCAGGCTGTGCATCCATTTGCTTTGCAGGTAGTTGGTATGCTTTGAGGATGGGGCCGGCAAAAAACTGAACAGCGCGGGTATAAATATCAGCGAAATGAAAAATACCGCCATGATATTGATACCTGCAACAAGACCGAATTCCTTCAGCAAGGCACTTTTGGTGAAGAAAAACACGCCAAAGCCTATGGCCGCCGTAAGATTGGTAAACAGCGTTACGATACCCATTTTACTTACCGTAAGTACGAGCGCTCTTATTTTATTGGCGCGGCGGTTATACTCAGCGTGGTACTTATTGAGCAGGTACACGCAGTTGGGTATACCTATCACCACAATCAGCGGGGGTATAAGCGCGGTAAGCAGTGTAATTTTATAACCCAGCAAGGCAATGGTACCCATGCTCCATATCACCCCGAAAGCCACCACCAGCATGGAACTGAACACGGCAACAACGGAACGGAAGAACAGTATCAGAATCACCGCGGTAAGCACAAAAGACATGATGAGAAATAACCTCATCTCCGATTGCACTTTATTGGCCATCATGGTGCGTATAAGCGGCAGACCGGAGTAGCGCATTTCCACATTGTGCCGCTTACCGAAATCATCGGATATGGCCACCAATTCGTTTACCACATCTTTACGATGCTTGGAGTTGAGCACTTGTTTGTCTATTCTAACCGCCATCAGGTAAGATGAGGTGGCTGCATTATAAAGCAACCCGTTATAAAACGGTAGGCTGTAAAGGGTATTCTTTATCGGGGTTACATCCGCGTAGGGCGCTTCATCGGCAATCTTTACGGTACTCAACTTGCCGCTGGCTGTATCTTTCACCAGGTTTATGGCGCCGGGTATGCTCAGCACGTTATCTACAGCCTTTACTTTTTCCAGCTTTTTAACCGTGGCCACATAGTCGTTGAAAAATTCCGGGGTGAAGAATTTTTCGGTTTGAACCCCGATAACCATCATGTTGCCGTCTTCGCCAAACTGCTTTCTGAAAGCTTGGTACTCTTGGTATTTGGGATTGTCTGTAGGTATTGCGGTGGTAAACTCGTAGCTGAGTTCCACCTTGGTGGCATAATAACCCATTACCGCGGTGGCAAGGGCAAGCACAATCAATAATACAATCCTGAACTTTATGATAAAGGCCGCTATCCTATGCCACATTTAATAACCCGGTTTTTTACGGGCGCAAAAATAGCGAAAATTAAAAGGACTACTTTTTGAGCAGGTAATATTCCCGACCTCTGCCGTCTTTCTCCTTGCTTGCTTCAAGGCCGTTATAATGCATTTGGGTTACCACAAACTCATAATTCCCTCCGCAGGGGTCATTGTTGTTATATGTATGGCCTTTGCCTTCAACCATAAGCGTATCCTCGTCTGTGGCGCTTAATTTAAGGTAAGCCGTTGTGCAGCCGCCGCGGTCCTCGTCAAATGTTATGTTTTTGATAACAAAACAACCTATGCCGTCGGCATCCTCCAAAGACGATATCCCGGCCTTAGGCGCGCAGGCAGCCAATACCTTTACCGAATCGGCCATGTATTCCGCTTCAAACACATCATCTCCCGTAGCTCTATCCACAAGCCTTAGTATGGGACTTACCGGCGCCGGCGGCAATAGGGGCGTATCGCATTCCTTTTGCTCGCGGCAAGAGGTGACCAATAGCAATACCGATAGCAGAAAGGCTGTATACTTCATGTCGGGAGATATATTTTCTTACCTCAAACCTTAGGCCTAATCCGGGATAATGAAATGGTCGGCATCTTTCAGGAACGGCAGTTGTTCGCGTGTCTGCCGCACCACATCTTGCTCCAACGTTACGGTGTGTACACAGGGCTGTGCATCGCCTTGCCAAATCTGTTCGCCCAAGGGGCCAAACACACTGCTTTCTCCCACATACTCGTGGCCGTTGGCATCATTACCCACACGGTTTACCCCTACCACATAGCTCATATTCTCTATGGCCCTTGCCTGCAACAGGGTGCGCCAAGCCAAGCTGCGCCTCGCGGGCCAGTTGGCAACGTATATCAGGGCATCGTACCCGTCTGCCTTGTTGCGCGCCCATACCGGGAAACGCAAGTCGTAACAAATCAACAGGCATATACGAAAACCCTTTACGCTCACCATCAGGCGTTTGTTTCCCGGAGTATAATGCACGTCTTCTCCCGCGTAGCCAAACAAGTGGCGCTTGTCGTAGGTGCCGATGTTGCCGTCGGGCTGCACCCAAAGCAGGCGATTATAAATATTGCCTTCTTCTTCTATAATAAGGCTACCGGTAAGTATACACCTTTGCTCCCGTGCCACACGCTTCATCCATTGCACACACATCCCGTCCATCGGCTCGGCCAAACTTTTTGCCGACATGCTGAACCCTGTGGCAAACATCTCCGGCAACACCACCACTTCCTTCTTCTCACTCATGCCCTTTATCAGCGCTTCATAGTTATCCAGGTTGGCCTGTTTGTCCTCCCAAACCATATCGGGCTGCACAATCGTAATGTTCAGTTTTGTTCCGCTCATAAGGAGTTTATTTTAACGATGTAATATTCGTTTACATTATCGGCGCGGGTGTCTTTATTCAAAAAACCCGGGGTAAGCTCACTAACTTTAAAAAATACGCCTTTGTTCACCACATCAAATGTGGCATTACGTGCGCGCAGTTTGTCCATTCCTTGCTTTTCTACCAGCACAAATTTACCGGGAGTCATTTGCGTGCTATCTCCCGATATCACGTTTTGCGCATAAAAGTGTAAGGAGTTAAGCGGGTCGTGCACATCGTAAGCCACTACTTGGTTTGCAGGCAGGTGAGCGCGAATATAACGCCCCGCTTGTGAGCCCAGTTGATATTGCAGCAGCGTGGCGTAAAAATGATGCGTAAGAAATATGTTTACGATGATGATACTCACTGCGCCGGTCCAAAACATTTTGCCGCGTAAGTTTTTATTCAGTGTAATGAGCAACCATGCCGTCAAGGCCAAAGCCCATAGTCCAATACCTAACGTACCCATGGGGAACACAATTGTCAATACCAACAATATGGCTACGAATACCAAGGCTGAAACCATATACTGTGTGGCATTCATCACACTTTTTAATTTGGGATAAACACCGGTAAAAAACAGGCGGAACAACTTTGCTACCATAATGGCTGCCAACGGAAATACTACAAAAATGTAATGGGGCAATTGGTATTTTGAGGACCCCAATGCCAGGTAGGCCAGCAAAAAACCGCCTGTAGATATCCACTCTTGTGTTTCCGTTATACTGAACTTTTGGTTTACCAACTCTGCAACGTTCACCACGAGTGCCGTCACAAACATAAATATCCAAGGCAGGAAAGACCAAAGCATATTGGTAAATAGGAAGTCTAGTTTGGCGCCGTTGTTCCAAGGGCTTTCGCCGGTAATGCGGCCAAAGCTTTGCGACCAGTAAAAAAAGCGTAGGCCCGACACACCGGTCAAACCGTTTACGGTTTTCTCCGGGTGCATATCAAACTGTGTATACAGGCCTATACTCATAGGTATCAGGCACACGGCTATAACCAATCCATACAGGATAAAAGCCGGGTCCAAGAATTTTTTCCATTGGCGCTTCAACACCCAATCGGTGCCAAAACAAAATATGGGTACCATTATGGCTATGGGGCCTTTAGTCATCATACCGAAGGCTATGGCCACACCGCCGCCAACGAGGTTGTACCAACGTCTGTGGAGGTCAAACTCTTTTATTTGCCACAGTGCCGTTACCACCCACGCCATCAGTATGGTATCGGTGCGTATGTCGTTCGTCATCAGGAACATGCCTTGGCAAGTACCCAATATCAATGCGGCCATACGGCCCGTGGCTTCATCATATAGCAATTTGGCCAGGCGGTATGTGGCATACATGGCCAAGAAAGCAAATAATATTGATGGCAGTTTGTAACCAAAATTATTGACGCCAAACACCGCCATACTTGCCGAGCTTACCCAAAACAGGAAAGGCGGCTTATCCAGGTATTCGTTCCCGCGGTCGTATATCTCCAGGTAGCTGCCCGTATGCATCATTTCACGGCTCATCTCCGCGTACTGCGAAGCATCCACATCCATAACATCGACATGAAATGCGGAAAGATGCAATATCGCAACGAGTATAAAAACCCAAAATGGAATCTTTGGCATGGACGGGAATTTTCCGGTAGCAAAAATAGTCGCAATTTTATCAAATGTTGCAGGTAAGATACGCTCCCTACGATTTGGCATTTGAATATCCCTTTACTACCGCGCACGGCACAAAAACCCATCAACCTACCTTGGTAGTGTCGTTGGGTTTGGGCAAACTGACAGGTTATGGCGAAGCGCCGGCAATCAGCTATTACAATGTTACGGTGCCGGGGATGATAGAAGTATTGGAAGCCAACAAAGCACAGATAAGCCGGTATGCACTTACCGAGCCCGAACGCTTTTGGCATTTTTTGCACCACCAAATACCGGGGCAGCATTTTCTTACCGCCGCTTTGGACATTGCCGCCTGGGACTTGGTGGCTCGTATGCGCCGCGTGCCTTTATATAAATTACTGTTTGGCCCCGGGGCACCTAATCATGCATTTACCGATTATACCGTAGGTCTCGGCACTGCCGATGAAATGATAGCCAAGTTGAAAGCAAAACCCCGAAGCTTATATAAAATAAAAATGGCCTCGCCCGACGATATCGATTTGCTGCGTAAACTTCGAAATGAAACCGATGCAAGCTTCAGGGTAGATGCCAATGAAGGTTGGAAATTTGACGATGCCAAAAAACTAATACCCGAACTACGGAAATTAGGTGTAACACTGGTAGAACAACCCCTGCACCGAGATGAACACGAGGCTATGAAGGAATTAAAAGCCTCTTCGCCTTTGCCTTTATATGCCGACGAGAGCTGTATACTGGAGCAGGACGTGGCGCGCTGTGTAGAAGCATTTCACGGTATTAATATAAAGCTCACCAAATGCGGAGGCATAACACCGGCACTGCGCATGATACAAGATGCGCGCAAAAACGGATTGCGGGTAATGATGGGCTCCATGTGCGAGAGCTCCGTGGGTAGCGCCGCGATTGCGCATCTTGCACCCGCACTAAACGAGGTGGATGCCGACGGACCCTTATTGCTGAAAGAAGATGTGGCGGAAGGGCTGCGCTACGAAGGCAATTATGTTTACGTATCGGAAGCTGCGGGGCTGGGTATACGGTTGGTTCCTCAATATTCACGATGATAAATATTATCTTTCGCAATGACGAATATATATCACACGGCATAGCCGTGAGCCGTTGAAAATCTTACATTTGCCCCCGATGCAACTGCTGCAAAACGTTTCGTTACAACCTTACAATACCTTTGGCATAGCCGCCGAAGCGGAGTACTTCACGGAAATACACACCGTAGAAGATTTGCTTACCGTTGCGCATGATAAAACATTACCGTCAGGCAAACACATTATTGGCGGAGGCAGCAATATACTGCTTACCAAAAACGTTGGGGGCATTTGCCTGCTCAATAAAATCAAGGGCATTTCCATTGAGAAAGAAGACTTGAACCATGCCTGGGTAAAAGTGTATGCGGGGGAGGTGTGGCACGAATTGGTAATGTATGCCATCGGGTTTAACCTTGGTGGTATAGAAAATCTCGCATTGATACCCGGCACCGTTGGTGCGGCTCCCATGCAAAACATAGGTGCCTACGGTATGGAAGTAAAGGATACCATTGAAAGCGTAACGTTTTGGCATTTTGAAGAGCAGGCCTTTATTACATATACCAACGAGCAATGCCGGTTCGGGTATCGCGACAGCATCTTTAAACAAGAACTGAAAGGGAAAATTTTCATCACTTCGGTTATGTTCAGGCTCAATAAAAGGCCGCGCCTCAATACCGAATACGGAGCGATAGAACAAGAACTGAAACGCATGAATGCCTCAACGCTTTCATTGCAATCGGTTGCCGCAGCCATCATCAACATAAGAACAAGCAAATTGCCTGACCCGCGCCTAATTGGCAATGCGGGCAGCTTCTTTAAAAATCCCACCATTTCCGATACCCAATACAGCGAGCTCAAAGCATCTTACCCCGATATGCCGGGATACATTGTGAACGACGAGTTGACTAAGGTGCCCGCAGGGTGGCTGATCGAACAGTGCGGTTGGAAAGGATACAGAAAGGGCAACGCCGGTGTACATGCAAACCAGGCACTGGTATTGGTAAACCACGGCGGTGTAACGGGGGAAGAAATATGGGAACTGTCGGGTGAGATAGTCAATTCCGTACAAGCACGTTTTGGCATAACGTTGGAGCGCGAAGTGCAAATTTGGTAGTGATGCTTATTGCGCCATTATGTTTACCAAGGGCAATGCGATATAGAACGTTGTGCCTTTACCTTCTTCGGTTTCAAACCATATTCTGCCCTTCCAAAATTCTATTATTTTTTTGGTCATGGCCAAGCCAAGCCCGGTGCCCGAAGAACGTGTGGTAAAATAAGGACGGAATATTTTGTCCTTCACATCATCGGCTATACCTCTTCCGTTATCAGTTACTGAGATAATAGCCTCGCGCCCTTGGCGTAATATACGCACTTCCACCATGCCGCTCACATCATCAGGTATGGCTTGCACGGCATTTTGCAACAAGTTGGAGCATACGCGCGTAAGCTGACTTTTATCCGCATGCACCACATGATTAAGACCGGGGCGCTCAAAGCGCACACTTACGTTGCCGTCTGCAGGGTATAGTTCCACGGCTCTTTCCAGCAGCTCATTCAAATCCAGCAATGCGGGGCGGGCTTCCGGCATTTTCGCAAAGTTGGAAAACTCGTTGGCAATGTAGGAAAGGTTGTCTATTTGCTCCACCAACGATTTGCTGACTTTAATTGCCAGTTCCTTTACATTGGGCTGGTCGTTCTTCAATGCCTGTTGCAGGTACTGAATATTCAGCTTCATGGGGGTGAGCGGATTTTTGATTTCATGTGCCACCTGTTTAGCCATTTCGCGCCAGGCACCTTCACGCTCACTCTGCGCCAGCATGGCCGCGCTCTCTTCTACCTTCTTCACCATCTTGTTATACTCCTTCAGCAGCAATCCTATTTCATCGTCGTATGGCCACTCAATCAGTTCGTTAGAACTACCCAACCTGAAGCTTTCAAATCTCTTTATCATCACGCTGAATGTCTTTGTTATCCAACGGGTGATAAACACGGTAAGCAACCCCGATATTAAAAAGATAAAGGCATAGATATTGATGAGCGCAACAAGTATGTTGGATATCTGGTACTTCAATTCTTTTTCCGAAGCGAAGTAGGGCACGTTGATATAACCTACCGTGTAGCCATATTGGTCGCGTATGGGCACGTAGGAAGATAAGTATGACAAGGTTCCGATTTGTTCTTGCTGTATGTGCAGCGAGGTACTCCTTCTAAACACATTGAAATAGGCATCGGGCATAATGATACGCGCCAGCAGCGATTTATCATACATGGCATCCTGCGAGGTAACCTTCAGCGTGCCACCCGCACGATATATGTTGATATCTACCTTTTGCAGGTTGGCAATATTGGCGATGAAGTAACGAAACCTCGTTGTGCCTATTTCATCGTTAAACGTTTGAGAATTGATGAGTGCCGATTCCGCATTGAGGTATTGAAGCACCGAGCGCTCCACGGCCTGTATACTGCGGCGCAACTTGCCCCTGTTGGTTTGTGTATACTGTATATTAAAGAATATAATGGTTACCGCGCCGATAAGTATAAAGGAAACAAACACGATACCCAGCATTGAAAAATGTATGCGCTTACGCAGCGTAAAGCTGATGAGCTTTTCGGAGTAAGGCTTTGATAAATAAGACAGCACCAGGCGGTAACCAACCACCAGCAGCACCATAAGCATCTGCACCCCAAACAGGTAGGAGAACAATGTGATGCTTTGTATGATTAATTTGTTATCGGCCACCACTATCACCGTCTTCTCTTTATTCGGCCGGTATTGCAATTCCGATAGCTTTCCCCATTCATAAAACGTGTACATGTTTCCGGCGGTATCGGCCGGCAGGTATAACACAAATGAGTGGTCCCCGGTTTGTGTCATCAACAGATTATTTAGGTAAACCGCGTAAGAATAGTTTGACTCGTTTATGGTACCCGTCACACTTTCGGGTTGCAGCAATTCGGGATACACCGTTTCTCCTTCGGATTCGTTTATGGCCAAGTCAATGAACACCGTTCCTAAAAGTCGAGACATATCCGTATCGGAGTAGATAGGTATACGCGCCAGGTAATAATGGCCGGCACGTGCATTCTCTCTATAGTATAGCATGCTGTCGGCCGTAGGGATGGCATGCTCCACACGGCTGTTCAGCATTTTGTAGCTTATGGTATCGTTGTTATACAAGCCCTTACCCTCGGCATCAAACAGCAGCATATCCGTGCGATATTTATTGAGGTGCCCCGTAAGGTATAGCGCATCAAAACGTTCGTTGATGTTGCGGCGTCCGTCGGGTCCGGGGGCGCTAAAAAATATCTTCAGCAGCTTGTCCCTGCCTATACCTTGTGTTATGCTTTTAAAGGTATACTCAGTTATTTCATCGCGCTGAAGGGCTACCTGTTCCGCAAATCTTTTCCGTGTTTCGCGCTCTTTCTTAAAGTTGAAGTATTGCAATATGCCGGTAGACAGCAAACAGAGAAACACACCCCAAAATATAGTTTGCGGCTCCATAATGTCTTTCACCGTTATAAGGCTGCGGCGATCGATAAGTATTAGGAACAGCACCAGCCAAACCACCAGCACATAACGGTACACTTCGTTATGACCGTATAGCAACGTTGCCGTTACGCCCACGGCCGCTATAAGCAAATACCGAGCGGGCGCGTTCCGCAGTATACTGCGCAGCCACACGTTGATGATATAAATGAGCAGACAGGATGCGGCCGCTATGGTACACACCGCCAGCAGGCCGGCTATGGTGTAGCGCGTAACAGAGTAAAAATGACTAACGTCGAAAGATATCATGGAATCGAGCACGAGGCTGCCAATGACATCCACAAACACAAAAGAGTACGCCACCATCGCACCCGATATCAGCAGCGCGAGTAGCCATTGCCAAACCGTCGATAGTTTCCGCTCTTTAAAGATGTTGAAGGGAACATGCCGGAGTGTAAACACCACCAACCACAAAAAGCAAAGCGCGTTGATGATAAGATCACCCAAAGATTTTTGTATGCTGCCCGATGCGTATAAAAACGGGGAAAACAGGTCGAGTCTATCCAAATCGAAGGGTAGACCGTATACGTAGGTGAGCCACCTTAAACCAACTATGGCTATCAAGGTGATGGACAGTCCCACCCAAAAAGAGCGCTTGCGGGTAATGCTTATAGTTATGAGTTGTATCCATGCCACCGTAACGATGAAGGCCGCAGCAATGATGCATAAAAGTAATCCGTCGGGCACGGGCTCGGGTATATCCGATTGGGAGAACAACAAATGAAACACCGGCTGCCCGTCTATACTTTTTACCGGGTGGCTGCCTATTATCTGTTGTGATAACACGCGCGTAGATACCGGGATATAATTACCGGCCACAAACCCCGAGCGCAGGTATTTGTTTTCGAATGCAAAGCGGCGCGCTATGGGGTAAAGCACCAGCAGTTTCTTGTCTTTGGAAAATCCTGCGGGGGTAAAGCAACGCTTCACATAATCGCCCCTGTCGTTGCGGAGCAGTTTTTCACCGCTATCGCCGTTACCGGTTTTGCCGCCGCATTCTTCCAGTATCTTATTGGTATTCCAAAATACCAATTCGTTTTCGTGTGTATAGGCAAATATGCGGTAGGGCAGTGCCGAAAGCCGGGCTACTTCCTTCTCGGTAAGCCGCTCCGAAAACATGCGTTGCAGCAGGTCTTGGTCGCCGGTAATTTTTTCGAAACTTCTTTCATATTCGTTGAGCCGCGCCTGTATCGCGGCGGCCATTTGCTCGGGCCGCACCTTTTGCTGCTCGGTGTAGTAGCGATAAGCCGCAAGGCCCCACAAAAGAATGCAGAGTATCAACCAACCTTTGTATGGGTATCGCCTGAACACGTTCTATTGTTCCGTTTCTTTTGCCTTGTTCCACAGTTCGTCCATCTCGGTTAGGTTCATATCATGCAATGCCTTCCCTTTTTCTTTAGCCATATCTTCCATCTGCCGAAACCGCCGAATGAATTTCTTATTCGTTTTCTGCAATGCCGCTTCCGGGTCTACGTTTATGAACCGCGCATAGTTTACCAGCGCAAACAGCACATCGCCAAACTCTTCTTCCATATCTTCCTGCACGCCGCTGTCGACCGCTTCATATAGCTCGCCTATTTCCTCATCTACTTTTTCCTTTACCTGCGCCACGTTATCCCATTCAAAACCTACCTGCTTTACCTTGCCTTGCACTATCAGCGCTTTCATAATGCCGGGCATCGAAGCGGGCACACCGCTCAGCACGGATGTTTTCCCTTCTTTCAATTTTATTTTCTCCCAGTTCTGTTTAACCTGCTCTTCATCTTCCACGCTTACGTTGCCATATATATGCGGATGCCGTGCCACAAGCTTGTTGCACACACCTTCTATCACGTCATCCAACGTAAATTCATTTTTTTCCGCACCTATTTTGCTGTAAAACACTATATGCAGCAACAGGTCGCCCAATTCTTCTTTTATGTTCTTCCAGTCGGCATCGGTAATGGCGTCTGCCAGTTCATAAGTTTCTTCTATGGTTTGCCGGCGTAGCGATTCTATGGTTTGCTTTTTATCCCAGGGGCATTGCTCCCTCAGTTCGTCCATTATCCTCCTTAATCGCTCCAACGACTTGGCGTATTCCGTCATCTGTGTCATCTTTCTTAGTTATTGTTCCTGCCACTTATAACCGTCGGCAGGTATACCCGCCAAATGCAGCACACGGTGTACAACGGTGTATACCGCTTCTTCCATGCTTTGCGGCTTGCTGTAAAATGATGGTGTTGCGGGGCAGATTATACCTCCCGCTTCGGTCACGGCTGTCATGTTACGCAGGTGTATAAGATTGTAGGGTGTTTCGCGCACCACGCATATCAGCTTGCGGCGCTCTTTCAGCATCACGTCTGCGGCACGGGTTATCAGGTCATTACTGATGCCGGCGGCAATGCGCCCCACGGTGCCCATGCTACAGGGGCATATAATCAGTACCTCGTAAGAGGAGCTACCCGAGGCAAAAGGTGCCATAAAATCATTCTTGCCCCATACCCGGAAAGGATATGTTTCGTAACGCTTGTTGCCCAATTCGTGCTCCCAAACCGTAAACGCGTTATCCGTCCATACAACACCCACATCATCGGGAGCAAAGTTTAATTCTGCCAGCTTATCCAGTAATACTTTCGCGTATATCGCGCCGCTGGCGCCGGTTACGGCGAGGGCTATTTTCATATGCTTCTTTTTGTGTAATTATAGCAAGGCCTTAACAAAGCTACATGTAAATAATCGTAAATTCGCTCTAATAAAGTACGTACGCCATGAAACAGGTTTTGCTTTTTACCATAGCCCTCATTACCCTTCATACCACCGCATCGGCACAAAAGAAAAAGAGCGCATCCGCAAGTAAAGCGCCGGCAAAAGCAACCGTTATCGACAGCACCAAAATTCATTGGCTTACATGGGACGAGGCTCAAGAGCGTATGAAAAAAGAACCCAAGAAAGTATGGGTAGATATTTATACCGACTGGTGCGGCTGGTGCAAGGTGATGGACCGCACCACATTTAGCAATAAGGAAGTAATCAAGTACATGAACGATAAGTTCTACGCCATTAAGTTCAATCCCGAAAAAGGAGAAACCATAAACTTCTTAGGCAAGGAATATAGCTCCAATGCACTGGCGGCGGAACTGATGCGCGGCAATTTTACTTATCCCACCTTTGTGTATATGGAAGAGAACTTTCAAGACCATTTCCCCATGCCCGGCTACCTGAAACTACCCGTTATGGAAGGCATATTAAAGTTCTTGGGAGAGAACAACCACAAGCAAAATATCAAATACGAAGAGTTTCTGCAAACGTTTACCCCCGTGTGGCCCGAGAATGCAGAGGAGGCAGCAGCAGATGCGGGGCATTAAGTTGTCTGCGTTTCAATAAGTTTGTTGGGGCACAGGCAAAGTAAGTGGGCAGATCTCTCCGCTCACTTCGTGATTGAGATGACACCTTGATTGAGCTTTTGCTTTTTTGAATTTTTACTTTTGAATTTCCACCACGTGCCGCATATCGGTTTGGTAAAACTTACATGCGGGCTTTAGTCCGCACAACTCGCATTTGGGCCGGCGTGCCACACATATGTATCGCCCATGCAGTATTATCCAATGGTGTGCTATATGCACCAAATCTTTGGGAATATTGGCAATCAATTGCTTTTCGGCCTGCAGGGGATTTTTGGCATTTACCGTAAGGCCTATACGTGCCGATACACGAAATACATGTGTATCCACCGCCATATTGGGCTGTTCAAAAATCACCGAGGTAATCACATTGGCCGTCTTCCTGCCCACACCGGGCAGTTTCACCAGTTCGTCCACCGTACCCGGCACTTCACCGCCGAAGTCTTCCATCAGCATTTTGCCCATGCCTATCAGGTGCTTGGTTTTATTGTTGGCAAAGGTTACGCTGCGTATATAAGGCTCCACGTCTTCAAACTCGGCCTTAGCCAAACTTTCGGGCCCGGGGAATTTTTCAAATAAAGCGGGCGTTACCATATTCACGCGCTTATCCGTGCATTGTGCGGATAATATGACTGCCACCAATAGCTGGTACGGATTTTCATAATGCAGTTCCGTTTCGGCCTCGGGATTATTTTTTTGAAACCAGTCTATAACGTATTGGTACCGTTCTTTCTTTGTCAACGGGGTAAATTTACAAGCGTAAAGATAATACCTTACTCCTGCCCGGGGGTGGGTTCAAATTCCAATACGGCAGAGTTCATGCAAAAGCGTTTGTGCGTGGGGGGCGGCCCGTCGTCGAATATATGACCCAAGTGCGAGTCGCAGCGGCCGCAGGTTACTTCCACGCGGCGCATGCCGTGAGAGTTATCTTCTTTATACGTTACACTGTTGGGGCTTATGGCCTCGTAAAAGCTGGGCCAACCGCAAGAACTGGCAAACTTGGCATCGGAGCGAAACAGGTGATTGCCACATACGGCGCAATAATAGTCGCCCTTGGTATCGGTCTTCCAATATTTACCGGTAAATGCCCATTCTGTTTCGGCCTCCCGACCAATGGCATATACTTCCTTGGGGAGTATCTTTTTCCACTCCGCATTGCTCACATTCAGCTTCTTGGTATCGGTACGCGAGTAGTAAGGATTGTTTTTATGAGCTTCGTTCATCACTTCTTTTTTTTGAGCATTGGTACAGGCCGCCGGTAAAAGGCTGCCGCATAGCAACATTAAAATTACGGTAAGTTGTCGCATAGCTGTCATTTATACTCTTTATAAACGAATAAACGATTGTGCCGGATTGCCGGTGTTTCGCAAAGTTCCGTTAAAATGAGCTAAATCATATCTTGGGCGACATAGCGGCGTAATTTTGCACTCGTTATGCAACAACCCTCTTATATCACCGCCGCAAACGCGGCCCGGTTAGTGGAAAGCGGCAATCGCGTATTTGTACACGGCAGCGCCGCCACGCCTCATACGCTGCTCAATGCTCTTTTGGAAAGAGCCGACGAACTAAAAGACGTGGAACTGGTGGCCATAAGCACGCTGGGCAATATAGATTGGAATACACCCGCCATACGCGAAAGTTTTTACCTTAATTCTCTTTTCGTATCCGCCAATGTAAGGGAATGGGTAAACAGCCCCTACGGCGATTATGTGCCGGTATTCCTGAGCGAGATTCCACAATTGTTCGAGCGGGGGTTCTTGCCCTTGGATGTGGCGCTGGTGCAGGTATCGCCGCCCGATAAACACGGCTACTGCACATTGGGCACTTCAATAGATGCGGCGGTGAGCGCCGTGCGGGTGGCCAAGAAGGTGGTGGCCCAGGTAAATCCCAAAATGCCGCGCACCCATGGCGACGGGCAGGTGCATTTTTCAACGTTCGACGCCATGGTATGGGACGACAGCCCCTTGCCTGAAGTAAACTATGCCGACAAGACCAACGATTGCGCCATGAAAATTGGCTACCATGTTGCGGAGCTTATAGAAGACGGTTCTACCCTGCAAATGGGCATAGGCGCCATTCCCGATTCGGTGCTGAAATACCTGGGAAATCACAAGGGCTTGGGCATACATACCGAAATGTTTTCGGACGGGGTGGTGCCTTTGGTAGAAAGGGGGGTGATTACCAACGAGCACAAGAAAACAAGACCGGGCAAGCTCATCACCACTTTTGTTATAGGCACCCGTAAGGTATACGATTTTGTGGATGACAACCCCAACGTGGCTTTTATGGATGTGGCTTATGTAAACGACACTTCCGTTATCCGCAAAAATCCCAAGGTGGTCGCCATCAACAGCGCCTTGGAAATAGACCTCACCGGCCAAATCTGCGCCGACTCCATCGGCACCTACCAGTTTTCGGGCATAGGCGGCCAAATGGACTTTATGAGGGGCGCGGCATTATCGGCCGGCGGTAAACCCATAATTGCGTTGCCTTCGGTTACAGCCAAAGGGGTATCTCGCATCACGCCTTTCCTCAATACCGGCGCAGGGGTGGTTACCACGCGCGGCCATGTGCAATATGTGGTTACAGAGTACGGAGTGGTAAACCTGTACGGCAAGAATATGGAACAACGCGCCAAATTACTCATAGGCATAGCCCACCCGGACCATAGGGATTCTTTGGAAAAAGCCTTTTTCGATCGCTTTGGCAAATTACCCTGATAAGCGGGGTCATCTCATATAACAATTTGCCGGCATGTTTTTGTTGCCAAGTAAAACTCCAAATCCGTTTTACTTATGTTGTTATGTTTTGAAGATGCCTCGGCGTTATGCCACGACTATCAGCATTTGGTTGGTAATCATGTACAAAAGGGAAGGAGAAATATTGCCACAATCACGGCGGTGGTCATTGCCCCTTATGACGAGCTGAGTAAATATCGCTTCCTGGAGCGGTATAAACGAAACAACCGTGTAGAAAATTCCCTAAGTTTCTACAATGGTTTGTTGTATGATATTCTTGTTATTGCCCGTCCGCTGCAGGGACATGATTTACTTGTGTACGAATTACATAAGTTTTTGGTCGAGTACACTTGCGAAAATCACCAAGCTTTCGCTTAACCGCGCCGGCTACAACATAAACCCTTAATTATATTGTATGTAAATCTCGATGTGTGTTATTTCTCCGTTTACTATGGAGCAAATCATACCGTCCTGTATACCCGTGCAACTATCGTGCGATACCGGAGGCATGTCTTTTACCGCATCAACCATGTATGCGGAACGTAGCCGGTCGATGGCACGTACTTCTTTTATCAAAAGATATTTGTACCCTTTGCTGATAAGCAATTGATGCAGCTCTGTGGTTAGACGCTGTCCCTCCATGTGATGTTGTTCTATCGGATTGGTTTGGTATACCTTTAATGGAGGGAATACAAACCTACATTCTTGGCCGAAAGGTATGGTCAAAGATAACGTTTATTTCCGATGCCGGGTTATTACTTGTTAAATAACCACCACTTCGTAAAAATCGCCCGTATAATATTTTTGAGCCAGCGCTTTTATCTCCGGCGCGGTAATCGTTTTGTAAATGTTTATGTTGCGGTTGAAGTGCTCGGCATTCATACCGTTCAATATAAGCGTCTTCCAGCGTTGCAGTATGGAGAAGGGGCCGTCGAGGTCGCCCAGCAGGTTACCCAGCAAATAGTTTTTCACCAACAGCAGTTCTTCTTCATCGGCTTCTTCGTTACACAATATTTCCATCTCGCGATATATCTCCGTTACCGCAGGTTCCACCACATCGCGGCCCACTTCGGTATGCACTATAAACGAGCCGGCTTTGCTGTAAGGAGAAAGAGAGCTGTATATACCATAAGTGTATCCCTTCTCTTCGCGAATGTTACTCATCAACCTCGACCCGAAATAACCGCCAAATAAGGTGTTCAGCACGACGGCCGGTGCAAAATCCGGGTGATGGCGGTTAGGGAATTGATTGCCTATGCGTATGGCCCCCTGCACACCTTTAGGGTCATTGATAATGCGATGTTTCAGTTCCGCCGCGGGCTGCATAACAAAGTTTTGCGCATCTGCTGCGGAAGAAGTAACCAAGGCGTTGCCGAATATCTCGTCTACATAGCCTACTTCTTTTTCGCCTATGGCACCGCCCATCAGCATTTTCATGCCGCTTAGCGCGTAGGCGTTTTTATAGAACAGCAACATGTCTTCGCGTGTAAGCGCCTCTATGTTTTCTTGCCTGGAGTAGCGCCCGTAAGGATGCTCGGGGCCAAAAATGAGCGCATCAATATGTTGATTGGCCACAAATTCGCATTGGCGTTTGTTCACCATCAGGCGCTGTATGGCGTTTTGCTTATGTATTGCCAGTTCCGCCTCAGGAAATATGGCATCCGTAAGTATCTCGTGTACTATGGGCAGCAACGCACGCAAATGTTTGGTAAGTGTGTACAGTGTTACCGCGCCGTAATCGTTGCCGGCATACACTTTCAAAGAGGCTCCGTAAAACTCCAGCGACTCGTGTATTTCCTTGGCCGCACGTTTCGATGTGCCGTTTTTCAGCAGGCCCGATACCGCATGTGCCACTGCCGGCTTTTGTTCTTGCCAAAGTCCTGCGGGAAATATCCAATCCACTTCCACCACATCCTGCACGCCGGCGTTCAGCCAATACAGCGGTATACCGTTGGATAGCTTTACCTCGTTTATTGCGGGCAATACGTAATCAAACTCAATGGCATCGTGTATGGCGGGTGCTGTCTTACGGTCTAACATAGTTTCGTTGCTTTTCCTAAAAATTTGTTTGTTTTTGCGGTGCTGCTTATTCCTTAATAAACAGGGCACGTAATTCTCCGGCTTCTTCGGGCTTCATCTTTCCGCCCAGTATCAGGCGCAATTGACGACGGCGCAAGGCTCCTTCAAACATTTTTTGTTCTTCCTCCGTTTGCGGTATCAGTTCGGGTACCTTACGGGGTTTGCCGTGGGGGTCTAAGGCCACAAAAGTAAGATAGGCTTCATTGGTGAGATATTTATACTGTGCCGACAAATCCTCTCCCCAAACCTTCAGGTACACCTCCATAGATGTATTGAAAGAGCGGGTGAGCTTGGCTTCTATGGTAAGGAGGTTACCCAATTTTATGGGATTGTTGAACGACACGTTATCTACCGATGCGGTAACCACAGGGCAATTGCAATGCTTTTGTGCGGCAATGGCCGCGGCTATATCCATCCAGTGCATCAGGCGTCCGCCCATCAGGTTACCCAATGTGTTGGTATCGTTGGGCAATACCAGTTCTGACATGATAACGTAAGTATCTTTCGGATGTTTCTGTTGCATCTGTATGCGGAGGTTTTTTTAACGCGGCAAAGTTAGTGTATTTAAACCCCTAAATCCCCTAAAGGGGACTCTTGCATTTATTTTTAAACGTTTTGGTAACAACCTGCTTTCGTCAATCATTCGAGGGCAAGTCTCCTTTAGAGGATTTAGGGATAAAAAAATCCGCTTGTCTGGTTAAGAACAAGCGGATATTTTTATGGTGAAAGAGTGAAAGCCTTATGCTTCGGCTTTCAACATTTTTTGATAACGGTTACGGTCATTTTCGTCCAGCATTATCTTACGCAAACGTATGCTCTGAGGTGTTATCTCTATACATTCGTCTTGCTGAATGTATTCCATACACTCCTCAAGGCTCATTTGTATTTTGGGAGCAATACGGTTGGCATCATCGGTACCGCTTGCACGCATGTTGGTGAGTTTTTTAGGCTCTGTTGCGTTTACAATCAGGTCTCCGGGTTTGATATGCTCGCCTATTATTTGGCCCGAGTATACTTCTTCACCCGCATCGATGAAGAAAGAACCGCGGTCTTGTAATTTATCCATTGAATAACCGGTAGTAGTGGCTGTGTTTTTAGATAACAACACTCCGTTGCTGCGTCCGGGTATGGGTCCTTTCCAAGGTTTGTATTCGCTGAAACGGTGCGCCATCACGGCTTCACCCGCGGTGGCGGTCAGCATGTTGGAGCGCAAACCTATCAAACCGCGAGAAGGTATCTCGAATTCGAGGTGCTGCATTTCGCCTTTGCTTTCCATTATCAGCATTTCGCCTTTGCGTTGCGTAACCTGGTCGATAACTTTTCCGCTATACTCCGCAGGAACGTCTACCACCAGTACTTCATAAGGCTCGCATTTCTTGCCGTCTATTTCTTTGGTAATAACCTGCGGTTGACCCACGGTTAATTCGAAACCTTCACGACGCATCGTTTCTATCAATACGCTCAAGTGCAGGATACCACGACCGTATACCAGGAATTTATCGGCATCGTCGGTGTCTTGCACACGCAACGCCAGGTTTTTTTCCAGTTCTTTATACAGGCGGTCGCGAATGTTACGGCTGGTTACGAATTTACCTTCGCGGCCAAAGAAAGGTGAGTTGTTGATGCTGAACTGCATGTTCATCGTAGGCTCATCGATGGGGATGATAGGCAGCGCTTCGGGGTTCTCCGCATCTGCAATCGTTTCACCGATTTGGAAACCTTCGATACCCACAACGGCGCAAATATCGCCGGCGCTTACTTCGGTTACCCTTTTCTTACCCATACCTTCAAACACGTACAGCTCTTTAATGCGGTTGCGCACTTGCTTGCCTTCCAGTGTGCACAGCATTACGGGTTGGTTCTCCTTTATGGTTCCGCGCATTACACGGCCTACGGCTATACGGCCCAGGAAGCTGGAATAATCCAACGAAGTGATTTGCATTTGCAGGGTACCTTCGGATACTTCGGGGGCGGGTACTTTTTCAAGAATGGTATCGAGCAAGGGCGTAATATCTTCCGTGGGGGTCAGGGAAGTGTTAAACCATCCTTGTTTTGAAGAACCGTATATAGTGGTAAAATTCAGTTGCTCTTCGGTGGCATCCAGTTGAAAGAACAGCTCAAACACCGCATCGTGTACTTCATCGGGGCGGCAGTTAGGTTTGTCCACTTTGTTAATCACCACAATGGGTTTCAAGTTAAGCTGCAATGCTTTTTGCAGCACGAAACGTGTTTGGGGCATGGGGCCTTCAAAGGCATCCACCAGCAGCAATACACCGTCTGCCATTTTCAACACACGTTCTACCTCACCGCCAAAGTCGGCGTGACCCGGCGTGTCAATAACGTTAATCTTAACGTCTTTATAGGTTACGGAAATGTTTTTGGCCAGGATGGTGATACCACGCTCACGCTCCAGGTCATTGTTATCCATGATAAGCTCACCTGTTTCCTGGTTGTCGCGGAAAACTTTGGTGGCATGCAGAATCTTGTCTACAAGTGTTGTTTTGCCATGATCTACGTGCGCGATAATGGCTATGTTACGAATATTCATTTGCCGGTTTTAATACCTCTTTGCCCATCGGCCGTCCCAACACATCGCGGAACCGCATCCATCCTCAAAAAGGCCGTTTTTTAAAAGATGCGCAAAGGTACGGAAATATTACATCCGGTTAACATGATTTGTGTGTTAATTCATGTTTTAACAAAATAACCTCGAAGAAAAGGCTATTAGTTCATTTTAAAGGGGGCAATAAGATGAAATTCGGGAATGGTTACGGTCATCATCCGCTTGTTGAAGAGGTTCTCCATACGGTAGGTACCATACATTTTGCCTATCTCCGTACGCAGATTGGCTGCGGATACGTATTGGTAGCTTTCACCGGGCTCTATTATCGGTTGCTGACCCACCACACCGTCGCCCTCTACTTCTCGCACCGAGCCGTTACTGTCTATGATATGCCAATGGCGGCGCAGCAGTTTCACAGGCATGGTACCGAGATTTTCGATGGTAATGCGGTAGGCAAACAGGTATTCGGAGCTCATTGGATTTGACTGAGCGGGCTGATAAAACGTTTCCACCGTTATGCTGACTCCTTCCGTTACCTGTTGTACCATCTTCGTCTGCTTTATGTAAATATAGTTCATTTAGGTGTCGAAAACTTCACCCCGGGTTTAATATTTCGTTAACCGCCTCGTTAATAAGGCTATATTCATATCCTTTTTGCAACAGGTAGTTGTAGGCCTTTTTCTTTTTAATGAAGATGTTTTTCTCTCCTTTTAATTCCTGCCATTTTTTATCGGCCAGCCTTAACAGGGTACTGTAGTATTCATCGGGGTCTATTTCGGTCAGTGCTTTTTTTATGCAGTATTCCGATACTTCGTTCAGCTTCAGTTGCTGCACTATTTTCACCCGGCCCCATTGCTTCATCCTGAATTTTCCCCTGGCAATGGCGCGTGCATAGCGCTCTTCGTTCAGCAGGTCAAGTTCTATAAGGTCCGATATATGGGCGTTTACCTCAACAGTTTTACAACCCAACTCATATAATTTGTTACGAACCTCTTTGTGGCAGCGTTCTTGGTACTTGCAGTAATATTGTATAGAGGTTGTGACTGTGGAATCCAAAAGTAAAAATTCAAAATTCAAAAACGCGATGTCGTAAAATGTGGCTTAACAATCATAAATCACAACCCAAACATCATACATCTACCTGCCCATGTATACCATCAGTATCTGTACATCACTGGGGTTAACCCCGCTGATACGCCCTGCCTGTCCCAAAGTGCGGGGTTTTATTTTCATCAGTTTTTGACGTGCCTCGGTAGACAGTGCGGAGAGCTTTTCGTAATTGAAACTCTCGGGTATCATCAGGTCTTCAAGGGTGGCCATCTTCTTAACCAGTTCTTTCTCCTTCTCTATATACACATCATACTTCAGTTGTATCTCTGCCTGCTCGGTCTCCAGTTGATTAAATTTTTGAAGCAAGGCACCTAATGAGGGTATCTGTTCTGCCATATCTTTCAACTGTACTCCGGGACGTAACAGCAGTTTATGTGCACGTGTTTTTTCAGTGAGTGGCGTTTGCCCTACGCTGTCCAAATAGGCATTTGCTTCTGTAGGTTCCACGGGGAACTCGGCCAAAATGTCTTTAATCGCTTGCACATGCTCTTGCTTTTGGCGCATCAGGTTCAGGCGCTCATCTGTGGCCAAACCTATTTCGTGGCCCAAACCGGTGAGGCGTAAATCCGCGTTGTCTTGCCTCAGCAGTGTACGGAATTCCGCACGACTGGTAAACATCCGGTAAGGTTCATCCGTACCCTTGTTTATAAGGTCATCTATCAGTACGCCAATATAGGCATCGCTACGTTTTAATATCACCGGTTCCAGCTCATGCACATTTCTATGCGCATTTATTCCCGCCATTAATCCTTGGCAGGCAGCCTCTTCATAACCTGTGGTACCGTTTATTTGGCCGGCAAAAAACAGGTTTTTTATAAGCTTGGTCTCTAAGGTAAAGTTGAGTTGAGTAGGGGGAAAGTAGTCATATTCTATGGCATATCCCGGGCGGAAGAATTTACACTGCTCAAAACCAGGCACCATTTGCAGGGCTTTATATTGTACTTCTTCAGGTAAAGATGTACTGAACCCGTTCACATATATTTCCACCGTGTTCCAACCTTCCGGCTCTACAAACAATTGGTGACGCTCTCTTTCGGCAAAGCGGGTTATTTTATCTTCTATACTGGGGCAGTATCTGGGTCCGCTTCCTTTTATGCGTCCCTGATACATGGGCGATTGCTCGAAACCTGTTTTTAGTATCTCATGCACCGTGGGATCGGTATAGGTTACCCAGCAATGGCGTTGCTGCTTGGGTGTAATTCGTTCCACAGGCATGTAGGAGAAGCCCACAATTTCCTCATCACCTTCCTGTATTTCCATTTTGCTATAATCCAGGCTGCGGCCGTCTATGCGGGGCGGGGTACCCGTTTTTAGCCTTTGGCTGTCAAAACCCAATTCGGTGAGTTGCTCGGTAAGCCCGGTAGCACCTTTTTCTCCCATGCGGCCTCCGCCAAACTGCTTTTCACCAATATGTATCACCCCGTTTAAGAAGGTTCCGTTGGTAAGCACTACGGCTTTACCTTTCACTTCTTGTCCCATACCGGTAACCACACCTACCACTTTGTCGTCTTTTATCAGCAGGCTTTTAACCATATCCTGCCAAAAGTCTACGTTTGGGGTAGCTTCCAGCATATCCCTCCAAGTTTGTGCAAACACCATGCGGTCGTTCTGCGTACGCGGACTCCACATACCCGGGCCTTTGGATTTATTCAGCATGCGGAATTGTATCATGCTTTTATCACTCACTATTCCGCTATATCCGCCCAGAGCATCTATCTCACGCACTATTTGTCCCTTGGCTATACCCCCCATTGCGGGGTTACAGCTCATTTGGGCTATAGTTTGCATATTCATTGTTATCAAAAGCACCTTAGAGCCCATATTGGCGGCTGCGGCTGCGGCCTCACCTCCGGCATGTCCGGCACCTACTACTATTACATCGTATTCGGGAAACATAAGAAGCGCAAAGGTACGTAACCTATGCCTTCTAACCACACTCTATCTATTACCGTTATTTGTTCCACGTGAAACATTGCTGAGTTGCATCTACGTTCCACGTGGAACATACACCGACTGCGCAACTATATGTTTCACGTGGAACATTTGTAATTAAGCACTAAGCGTTCCACGTGGAACTTGTATTTAGAATCGTCCGACTCTATCTTTGAGAAATGAAAAGAATATTATTTGGTCTGATAGCGGTATTGATAGTATCATGTACAAATAAAAAGGAGGTGGATACCATTATTTATTCCGGTAAAGTATACACCTGCACTCGAGACAGTAATAGGCATTATACCGCTATAGCCATCAAAGATGGTAAAATAGTGGAACTAGGTAGTAAAGAAGACATAGAAAGTAATTATTCCGCGAAGGAAATATTAGACTTACCAACAGCTTATGTATATCCGGGCTTTATTGATGCTCATTGTCACTTTAGCGGCTATGCTCTGGACAAGTACAAATGCGACTTGACCGGAACAACATCATTTCAACAAGTGATTGAAAAGCTAATCGCTTATGAACAGAGCAATACTTTACCGTGGATATACGGCAGAGGATGGGACCAAAACGATTGGGGAGTAAAAACCTTTCCGGATAAAAGCGTTCTGGACTCGCTATTTCCTGATAAACCGGTAATACTTAAACGTGTAGACGGACATGCCGTCCTTTGCAATCAGAAAGCACTTGAGATGGCAAAAATCAATTCGGATACAAGGATTGTAGGCGGCATGACTGAGCTTAAAAACGGGAAACCCACGGGTATACTGATAGATAACGCTACCGAGCCGGTAGAGCAACTAATTGGTAGTCTTCCTGAAAATGAAGCACAAAAATATTTGCAACAGGCTGAAAACGAATGCTTGGCACTAGGCCTGACAGGTGTTGTGGAATGTGGTGTAAAAGCAGAAACTATTGAACTGCTACAAAAACTGTATACTAATAAACTACTAAATATCGGGAATACAGTACAACTCGCAAGTGATAGCGTAACCTTGAGTAAGTATGTTGCCGCAGGTCCTATCTATTCGGGGCAACTACAGATAAGCGGCATAAAAGTATATGGCGACGGCGCCTTGGGTTCAAGGGGTGCGTGCCTGATAAAAGACTATACCGATATGCCCGGACATAAGGGTATGCTGTTGACCAGCATGGAAACCATGAAAAAAATAGCACAAGATGCCACACGATACGGTTGGCAACTCTGTACCCATGCCATCGGCGACAGCGCGAACAGAACCATACTTAAGCTGTATGCAGACTATCTAAAGGGAAAGAATGATAAGCGCTGGCGGATAGAACATGCCCAAGTGGTAAATAAAGCCGACCTACATTATTTCGCTGACTATAACATCATTCCCTCCGTACAGCCTACACATGCCACATCGGATATGCCTTGGGCAGAAGATAGATTGGGGCATGAGCGCATAAATGATGCCTATGCTTATAAAGAACTATTGCAAACAAACGGGTGGATTCCCTTGGGCACCGACTTTCCCGTAGAAGGTATAAATCCTTTGGCTACTTTTTACGCCGCAGTAGTCAGGAAAGACCGGCAGGGAAATCCTGCTAACGGTTTTATGCCGCAAAATGCACTGAGTAGGCAAGAGGCGCTAATGGGCATAACTATATGGGCCGCAAAGAGCGTATTCTTGGAAAAAACTAAAGGGAGCCTTGAAATAGGTAAAGACGCCGATATTGTAATACTGGATAAGGACATCATGACCACTCCGGAAAAAGAACTATTAAATACCAAGGTCAGGTACACGATAATAAAAGGTAAGACCAAATATCAATCCAAATAAAAAGGGCCGGAATTAATCCGGCCCTTTTAGTATCTGTAAAGCTATCGCTTATCGTACTACGGTAAATTGTTTTGAAACGGCAGATTCACCGTTAATCATAACAACATAATAATTACCTGCAGGATATGCTGCGGTAGAAAGCGACAGCTTGTTGCTCTTAACATTGGTTAGGCTCTCCATGTGTACGTTACGGCCAAAAGCATCAATCACTTTTACAAACACCTTATCGGCTGTTTTATCCAGGTTGATATTGATGTTGATGTTATCCTTTGCAGGGTTAGGGAATACCGTAAGTTCATTGTTCACCGATTTGGTTTCGGAAACACTCAAAGGATAACCGGTATAGAAAGCCACAGAGGGTACATTACCAAGTTGTCCCGTATAAGCGGCAGAATCAACGAATATAGAATTGGCAGGTGTGATATTAAAAGGCATCATACGGATGGTATCACCTGTTGAAGACCTGATTGTATTAACGTTTGTAGATACAGCAGGCGACCAGAAATCGTTTATTTTATTCGTTGCAAAGTTTTGAGCGGCGTTAGCGCGATTATAATAGCTCAACCTTGAATCGCAACCCAAACCAAATACAGAGCTAAGGTTAGCTGCAACCCAATACCAAGAATCGTCTTCGGTAGCTATTGACGCAGGTTTTCCTGTTTCGGCATCACCGCAACGCGCGTAGAAGAACATCTTGTTAGAATCTGCGTTCGTAAATGTTTTAATCGCAATCGATTTCAAGGTAAGCTCACCGCTTTGCATATATTTATCAGAGTTGGCGTCAACCCATTTAAAAACATATACATCTATAAAATCATTATTTACACCATCTAAAGAGTGTTTAGAAGTATCGCCGTCACTTAAAGACAAGCCTATGTTCTCCATTGCAAAACCGCCTTTACGGTTGTAGAACAAAGGTCCCCAAGTAAGTTCGGTACCTGCGGCGCTTAATTTGGGCCAAGTAGAAGAAACAGGTACGCCGTTGGCATCCAAATTACCTTTACAGAACATATTGGTAGTAACGTCCATGCTTGTAGTCATGGTGTTATCAAACTGATATTCATCTGTGGCATCTGACATTATTTTGTAAGTAAAATTATATTTACCCGTACCTGTGGGAGACAATTTTACAGTGTTGGCCGAAAACAAATCCACGATAGAATCGATAGTGGGGAACGATGCCACAACATTTGTCGTATCGTTAAGAATGGTAGTTGCGGAACCGCCTGTGGGCGTGAATGTACCCTCTTGTACCACTTTCACGTTTGTTTCGGTAGAGGAGCCCGTATTGGCCACAAAAGCGCCGGTGTACATACGATAAGCCGGTACATCCGTGCCGTCGAATTGATTAAAGGGCATCGCACCGTTAGGGGGCATGGCACCTGAAGCGCCCACGAAAGACAAATCATGCATCTTGTTAAAGCCCCAACGAGTAAGGGAGATGAACACACGTTGTCCGTTGGTCAGTTGGTTAACCATTGCTTGTCCGTCGGCTTTGGTAACAAAAAGAACAGGAATAACAACACCTGTACCGGCTGTTCCACCGGCCATATTCACCAATTCATGCTCGGTGTGGTTCCAAATAATAACACCCTTGGCACCGGCATTTTGTGCTCTGGCTGCCTTTTGTCCAAATTCACAGTCACCACGGTTGATCAGTATCCATTTGTTGGTAACCGAATTAATGCTTTGACATGCCTTTGGGTCCGGATCAGCCGCAACCACTTCCTCATGAATCCAAACACTGTCTATGGCACGTCCCCAAGGACCTGCACCGTCAGGATTACTCGAGTATGTAAATTTCTTTACACCGGCAATAGCCGCAGGTTCGTCAACAATCAACCTAATGTCCAATACCGAACTAAATTGGGCATTGGACTTTTCAAAACCGGCAACCAAAAGAGCTACCAAACTTAATTTAAGTAGAAGTAATTTTTTCATAGTCCTTATTTTAGAAACTCGGCGTACAAGTTAGGATAAAAATATTAACAAAACAAAAACACAGTCGTCTATGGCCGTTCTATGACATTCGGATAAAAATACTATAATCCGAATTGACGGCTCAATTCGAGCATACGATCAATGGGCTTTTTTGCTGCCAATCTTAAATCTTCATCCATCGTTATCTCCGGCAATTCATATTTCAGGCAGAGATACAATTTCTCCAAGGTGTTCAGCTTCATGTGCGGGCAATCATTACAGGCACATGCGTTATCAGGTGGTGCGGGAATAAACGTCTTATTTGGCGCATCGGCTTTCATTTGATGAAGTATACCCGTTTCGGTGGCCACTATAAAAGTCTCTGCTTCATCATTGGCTACAAATTTCAACAACTGAGATGTGGAACCTATATAATCTGCTATCCTTAGTACGGCATCCTCACATTCCGGGTGAGCTACCAATTTGGCAGCAGGATGCCTGGCTTTCAGTTTCACTATCTTCTCCAACGAAAACAGTTCATGCACCATACAGGCCCCGTTCCATAGCAGCATATTTCTTCCCGTAACTTTATTGATATATCCGCCCAGGTTTTTATCGGGTGCAAATATTATCTCCTGTTCTTTGGGCAAGCTCTCTACAATAAGCTGTGCGTTGGATGATGTGCATATAATATCACTCAGGGCTTTTATCCCTGCCGAGCAGTTAATGTAAGAAATAACAATATGATTGGGATGTTTCTCTTTAAATGCTTTGAATAATGGCGGCGGACAACTATCGCTCAGCGAGCACCCGGCTTTCAGGTCGGGCAACAGTACTTTTTTAGCGGGATTTAAAATCTTGGCCGTTTCTGCCATGAAGTGTACACCCGCAAATACAATGATATCCGCATTCGTCTTCTCCGCCTTCTGCGCCAAACCCAAGCTGTCTCCTATATAATCCGCAATGTCCTGTATATCGGGCTCTTGGTAATAGTGCGCCAATATAATGGCATTCTTCTCCTTTTTCAATTGTTCAATCTCCGCAAACAAATCCAAAGAAGGATCAATAGCCACATCCAAAAATCCTTTTCCGCTCAAATCGTCAACATTTATTCCGTTGTTCACACCCATAATTATAGAAAGAAAAAATTTTTAAAAAAGAGGTTATTATCATTAGCTCCGGGGATTTGGGGAAACAAAAATTCAATCCCTATTGCAAATGTAACGAAACCGATTAATGCCCGGGTTATTCCAAGGTTATCCACAGTTAAACTATTGATAAACAAAGGTAACCCCCGGAATAGTGAATAATGTGGATGAAAACTACCGGTGATAAAATTATGAGTGTGAATTTGGTAGAAGGCCGGGTAAAAGCACGAAAATTTTCTAATAAAATTTGGTTACCCGGGCTTAACCGAAAAATAATGGCAAGTTAATAAACGCAATCCCCGGTCAATTCCACACATACACACATGCTATACAGTTTAATAACAACTTCGGGTTAAACATTCCGCACAATCATGAAAATCAGCCGTATAATATATATAAACCGCGCCAAAAACTTCGTAATCCCGATTTTTCGTATAAATTTGCCCTCCTTATTATTATTATTATTAAACAACCTATATGGCTGTAATTCAGAAAATCAGGAATCAGTATGCAAAGTTGGCCGGCTTTGTTATAGCACTCGCTTTGGTGGGTTTTATATTAATGGACGCCGCCAGCGGAGGCTTGCGTAATTTGTTTGGTGACGACCGCAGCGTTGCAAAAGTTAACGGTACGGAAATAGACGCACAAGAATATTCTCAACGTGTAAAAGAGTACGAGATATTATATAGCTACGGTCAGCAGGGCCAACCTATAGACGATAACCTCAGAACGCAAATCAACAGCGAAGCGCTGCGCGACCTGATTAACGAAAAGCTGGTAAAAGATGCCTGTGAAAAATTAGGCATCATGTCTACTAAAGAAGAAGAGAAGGACCTTATATATGGTGCCAACCCCGATCCCATCGTTCAACAATACCAGGCTTTCAGAAATCCCCAAACCGGTCAGTTCGATCCTCAATATGTAAAAGCTTTCGAACAACAGATAGACCAGTACGACCCTAGCGGAAAAGCACGTGAACAGTGGGAAACGCTGAAGGCTTATGTATTGCGCGTAAACCTCGTAAAGAAATATAACGCCGCGGTCAGCAAAGGGCTGTATGTTCCTTCTTATATGATGAAGAACATGGAGAAAGAACAAAACATGTTCGCCAGCATCAACTATGTAAAAATACCTTACGCCTCCATCGACGAAACTCAGGTAACCGTGAGCGATGACGAGATGAAGAAGTATATGAAGGAGCACGAACAAATGTTCTCTACCAATGAAGCTTCTCGCAGCATTGAATATGTATCGTTTGATGTAACGCCAAACGGTGAGGACAGTGCACGTACACTGGATGCACTGAACAATGTAAGGGCAGATTTCGCTGCCGCCGAAAATCCGGAAAATATCGTAAACCGCAATTCCGACGAGCAATACAGGAACGAGTATGTAAACAAGAAGTCTTACATGTCTATGTACTCCGATTCTATTTTTGCCTTGCCCGTAAATACGGTTTATGGTCCTTATTACGAAAACGGTTCTTTCAAACTGACAAAAGTTGTGGAGCGTACCACAATGCCGGATTCGGTAAAATGCCGCCACATATTGGTTAAAACTTCCGACCGCGGTCAGCCCACATTATCAGACAGTGCCGCCAAACAAAAATTGGACAGTGCAATCGCCGCAATCAATTCAGGTACTCCTTTTGCCGAAGTGGTAGCCAAATATTCCGAAGATGAGGGAAGCAAATCTACCGCGGGTGAGTATACTTTCACGCTGCAGCAAAAAGCCAACTTGTCAAAAGAATTCGGTGATTTCATTTTTAACGGAGGCACGGGCGAGAAGAAAACCGTGAAAGTGGAAAACAGCGCTTACGGCGGATACCATTATATAGAGATACTGGAACAAAAAGGCCGTGAGTCTGCACTCAAAATTGCCACCATTACCAAGGCATTATATGCCGGCGACAATACCGAAAATACCGCTTATGCAAAAGCCAACGAATTTGCCGGTAAAAACGGAAATGCCAAAGCTTTTGATGAAGCGATAAAAGCCGGTAACCTCAACAAACGTCTGGGTGAAAACATTAAAGAATATGATTTCGCCATCAGCGGCTTGGGTGCTTCCAGGGAAATCATCAGGTGGATGTACGACGCTAAAGTCGGTGATGTGTCTAACGTGTTTCAGCAGGAAAACCGTTATGTTGTGGCCAAACTTACTTCTATCCAAAAACCGGGTCTTCCCGAGTTGGATGCAAGCCTGCGTCAGCAAATAGAGCCGATTTTGAGAAAAGAAAAGAAAGGCGAAATGATTGCCTCCAAATATAAAGGTCAGGGCCTGAACGCCATAGCTGCGGCAGGTACTACCGAAGTACAGCAATTGGATTCGTTTAATGCCGTTTCGCAGTTCTTGGCCGGTTTGGGTTACGAACCCAAAGTGGTGGGCTATAGTTTCTACGACGGGTTTAAACCCGGTACCGTTTCTCCCGCAATCAAAGGCAACGACGGTGTGTTCTTCGCAAGCCTGATTACACGCGGCACTTATCAAACACCGGTAGATGCCAACATGCAAATGCAGAGGAAGATGATGAGCGAAGGTAACATGAGACAAGTGGCAGCCAACGGCGCTTTGGATATCCTGCGTAAGAAAGCGGATATCAAATACAACCCCCGCAACTTCTAATTATAGAATTAGTTTAAGCTCATATTGTTAAAAACGGGCCACGCAGAGCGTGGCCCGTTCCTTTTTGGGGCAAACAGTTCGTAAATTTGTAGCGCAAAAAAGCGCGTATGGAAACAATTGTGAATAAAGTGGCCGAAAGCGGCATAATTACCCTCGATTTGGCGGAGCATTTTCCCAAGGGCGAAATTGTTGCTTTCGATTTAAAGCCGTTTCTTTTTCGTGAAATGATACTTCGCGAAAAAGATTACCGTACCGCTTTGCAAACTTTTGATTGGACCCCGTATCAAGATAAGTACGTCGCCATCTTTTGCTCGGTGGATGCCATCATACCTTTGTGGGCCTACATGTTGGCCACCTCGTATTTGGAGCCGTTTGCTTCGGGTGTATACTTCGGTACTCCCGAAGAAGTTAAAAAGCAAATAGTATTGAAAAATCTTTCGGCCATATCTGCGGAAGAGTATACCGATAAGCGTGTAGTGATAAAAGGCTGCGGAGACACGGCAGTACCCGAGTACGCATATGTGCACATCACACAGATGTTGCGCCCTGTGGTTAAATCACTCATGTATGGTGAGCCTTGCTCCACCGTACCGATTTACAAGAAGCGCTAAACCACCAGCAGGTTCACTGCAATTTTTTCGGATAATTGAAAACTCTCGCCGGTTTCGTTGGTCACGATGATGCTTTGGTCAAAAGGTAGTTCCTCTGTCACGGTAAGCACGCTTCCTATTTGTAGACCAAAACGTTCCAACTGCTTTAAAAATGCGGTAGATGTATCTTTTACCCCCACTATCTTATTTTTCCTTCCTTTTTTTGATTTGATAAGCGGTATGGCCGAAGATGAAGGTAAATCTCCGTTCGCTTTGGGGATAGGGTCTCCGTGCGGGTCAAAATCGGGGTGTCCCAAAAATTCGTCCAGCCGGTCTATAAGTTTCTGAGATTGTATGTGCTCCAGTTGCTCGGCCACTTCGTGTACCTCGGCCCACGAAAAACGCAACTTATCATGAAGAAACGTTTCCCAAAGGCGATGCTTGCGCAGTATATCCAACGCTTCTTTGGAGCCGTCACCCGTCAGGCGTATTTTTTTATACTTCTCGTAATGTATCAGCTGCTTATCCGACAGTTTCCGAAGCATATCGGTAACCGTTGCCGGTTTGGTTTGCATTCGCTCCGCTATTTCGTTTACCGATACTTCACCCACATCATTCCTGTGTTGGATGCTGTAGATGGCCTTTATATAGTTTTCCTCGGTATAGGTAAGCGAATACATGCCCTAAAATTACTAAAAATAGCGCGTGTAGCTATGCTTACCACACCTGCAAAAGGGCCAAAAATTTGCTAAACACTCGGTATCTACGGCGGAAATTACTATTTTTATAAACCTCATTACAAATCCAAAAAGCTACATCGAAGATGAAAGGAAGCAGCAGATACTGTGGCTTGAAGTTTTTTGCGGCCGGGTGTGCCATTTTACTATTCGCCGCGTGGCCTTCGCGTGCCGGCGAAGACAATGAAGAACAAAAGCGTCCGAAAAATGCCAAAATTGTGCGGGAATATGATGATGGCAAGGGGCACACTATTCGCGAAATACAATATACGCAAGGCCTCATGTTGGTCACCGAGCAAATAATCATGCCCAAAAAGCGACCCATTGGCTTTTACCGCATGCCCTTTAACCTCGACACCATGAACCGTGATTCCATTTATGTATTGGTAAACAAAAGCGGCTATTATGTAAGAGTATATTACAAAAAGCGCATCCTGAGAGACTACAAAGCCGTATTTGGGCCTAACCCTCGGGTAGACAAATGTATGGAAGGCGACAGGTGTACACCGGAAGGATGGTTTAAAATTGCCTCAAAAAATCCCAATTCAAAGTACAACAAGTTTTTGCTTATAAGCTATCCTAACGACTCGTCTTACCGTCGGTTCAACGAGTTAAAGGCAAAGGGGGTTATTCCGCAGAGTGCACGTATCGGGGGCTCGGTGGGTATACATGGCATTTGGAAAGGCGGAGACGATATGATTGAAATGGGTGTGGGGTGGACCGACGGGTGCGTAGCGCTGAAAAACAGCGATGTGGAAGAACTGTATTCCATTGTGGGCGTGGGCACCCGCGTACACATCGGCAAATAATTTACCAATGCAATGGCAATAAAAAAACCGAAGATTATTCTTCGGTTTTCTTTTTACGTGCGGTTTTTTTTGGCGCCGCTTCTTCACCTTCTTTAGGCTCGGCTGCTGCTTTTTTGGCGCGCGATTTTTTTGCCGGTTTTTCCTCAGGCGCCGCTTCTTCGGCAGCGGTTGCTGCAGGTTCGGCTTCCTCGGTAGTTTCCGCATTATCTTCAAAATGCAACAAGTCGTTTTTGCTTAGCAACTCGTACCATTTCAGTATTTTTTTCATGTCGCTCACATACACACGCTCATCGTCAAAATCGGGAAACACTTTTTCAAAGTAAGCTTTGATGGCTTTTGTATCGCCCGTGTTTACCGAAGAAGGGGCAAGTTGCTCCGCATGTTCGGTCATTTTGCGAAACACATCGTGCAGGCGCACGTTATCGCCCGTGGTATATATTTCTATACTTTCCAGAGGTGTTACGTTGTGTACCCTGGCCGAAATGAATTTCGTGGTTTTGTCGGCTATGTTCCTAACAATGGCTCCGTCGCTTTTGGTGGTCAACAATTGAAAAAGACCGCCAATGCCGGTTACCGCAACTATTTCTCTGTATTCCATATATTAAATTACAAGGGGTAGCAAATATAATTCAAAACGACCAACGCACCGCATACCCGTCACAAAAAATGACGAATAGCAGTGCGTTATTATGTTTTTATTTAACCAGTTGAATGGTGCCTTTGTATTCTTCGGCCTTATTATCGGAGTTGCCGCACACACCTTTTACATAATAGTTGTATGTGCCTATGTCCTGTATGATGCCGTTCACTTTGCCATCCCACCCGTCCGATTCTTTACCCAAAATGGTGTTGGTGGTAAATACCTGTTGGCCAAATCTGTTGTATATCATAAACACATCCAGCTTGAAATCGCCTTTAAACAGGATGCGTATTTTATCGTTCTTGCCGTCTCCGTTAGGTGTAAACGCATCGGGTATAAATATTTTACAACAGTTGTCGTATAGCACATCGGCCGTTGCCGAATCCTTACAGCCGTTGGCATCCGTAAGTTGTAACTTATATACGCCGTTGGCCATACCCTTTAATATGGGTTGCGTGCCGCCGTTGCTCCACAGGTAATTATAGGGTTGCGTGCCGCCTGTTACCTCGGCCGTTATGCTGCCGTTGTTGTCGTAGCCTTGGCAATCATTGGGCACTATGGCGAGTTTAATATCAAATTTTTCCGGACCGGGCACATATGCGGAGGTGTCCAGTTTGCAGTTCACGCTGTCCGTTATCGTTATGCTATAGCTTCCTGCATACAAGCGTAAGAAGATATTGTCATCCGTGGCTTTTTGATTGAGGATGCTGTATTTCAGCGGGGCCACACCTCCCGATGCAAGTATGGTAATAGAGCCGTCATTGTTTCCGGGGCAGTCCACAGAGTCGGTCAGTATTTCGTCAATCACTATCGGCACAAAACCGTTTAAGGTAACCGATGTATCGGCAAAACAGGAATTGGTATCTTTCACCTCTATCACATAATTGCCTTCTTTAAGATTGCCAAACACGTTTTTCGAAGAAAATGTTTCTCCGTTAATCGAATACATGTATGGGCTCACACCACCTTTGGCGCGCACCGATATGTTGCCGTCGGCAAAACCGGCACAGGTTGCTCCTTTCATTACTATGGAGTCAAGCATTAACTTTTGAGGTTGGCCAACATTGGCAAACTGGCTGAATATGCATCCGTTGGCATCTTTCACGAAAATAATATGCGAAGCAGCGGGCAACCCGGTGATAATATTGCTTGTTTGCGGTGCCGTAGTGTTGGTATAATAGGTATACGGTGTGGTACCGCCCACTCCGGTTATGGTTACAGTGCCGGTGCTGTCTCCAAAGCAAAGCGCGTCTGTTTTGGTAAAGCTCAGGCCAACGGGTGCGGGTTGCTGCATCATTATTATTGTGTCTACCACACATCCGTTGGCATCTTTTATCGAGTATTTATATTGCCCTGCCGAGATATTGGCAAACACGTTGTTAGATGTGTAAGGATTTATACCAAATGCAAAGGTATAAGGTGCAGTCCCCCCTGATGATAAGAACGTAATTTGCCCGTTGGACAAGCCGTTGCAGGTAATGTTGTTGATACTTGCATTAGGTTGTATCACCGGTGGTTCGGCCACTGCCACTGCCGAGTCCTTGATACATCCGTTGGCATCTTTAATACGCACTGTGTACCCGCCTGCTGCCAAGTTGGCAAACAGACTTGTGCTGCCAAAACTGCCCGAGGTGCCCAAAGCGTAAGTATAAGGTGCCAGGCCCGACACGGGTGTGAGGGAAACGGAACCACTGCTTTCGCCAAAACATTTGGCGTTTGTAATATTAGGGCTAAGGTTGGCAAAGGTGGAATCCGCAATTACCAGCGAAGTGTCTTTTATGCATCCCTTGGCATCTTTTATGCGGAAGGTATAACTTCCGGCTGCCAATGCCGTAAAGGTGGCGTTGGCGAAATAGGTGCCGCTACCTACCGCATAGGTATAGCCGGGTGTTGCGCCCGAGGCCAGCACGGTCACCACGCCGTTGCTTAATGTGGCGCATGTCGAGTTTTTTAATTGCACAGCCGGCACCAGCGGTGTAGGTTGTTGCAGTACCACTGCCGAATCTTTTATACATCCGTTGGCATCGGTTACCCGCAATGCGTAGTTACCCGCGGCAAGGGTGTTGAAAAAATTACTGCCCTGTGCCCCACCGCCGTTCAAACTGTAGTTGTAAGGCGTTGTGCCTCCCGCAGATGCAATCGTTATGGTACCGTTGTTATATCCGTAGCAATCGGGCCTGGCCAAAGTAACCGTATTAATGGCAAGAGGATTGGGTTGTACGATTGTAATTACGGTGTCCTTAATACAGTTATTATTATCCTTTACGCGGAAGGTATATGTACCGATGCCCAAGCCCGGAAAGTTATTGGTGGCCGTATATGTTCCCGCTCCTTGGGCAAAGGTATAAGGTGCCACACCTCCCGTGCCGTTCACCAGTACACTGCCGTTCATATCTCCGTGGCATATTACATTGCTCACCGTGGCGAGCGAATATAACGGTGTGGGTTGCGTCAGTGTAAGAACGGTATCGAGATAGCAGCGGTTTACATCTTCTATATGAAAGCTGTGCGGCCCTGCCGGCAAGGTGGTGAAGGTGTTGGTTGTACCCAACAGGCCGCTGCCCAACTGGTATTGATAAGGTGCCGTTGCGCCCGAGGCATTTAGTGTGATTACACCGGTACTGGCGCCGTTACACAAAATATTTGTAAGTACGGCGGTAGCTTGCACTTTTACCGAATCGGGCAGGATGAATACCGTATCACGAGTACAGTTCTTTGCATCTCTTATACGTAAGGTGTAGCTACCCGAATACAAACCGGAGAAAGTATTGGTGCCGGAGAAAGAACCGCTGCCTAAGGCATATTGGTAAGGTGCCGTACCCGCAGAGGCTGATACCGTTATGGAACCGCTGTTAAAAAAATTACAGGGCGGTTGCGTAAATGTAATGGACGGAACAATTTCCGCAGGCTGTGTCAGCACTACCACAGTGTCTTTCGTACAGTCATTGGAATCTATTACGTGTAATGAATAAGCATCGGCCGGCAAAGCGGTAAAAATGTTGTTGGCGGAGAAAGGAGTACTGCCTATTGCGTATCGGAAGGGTGCCAATCCGCCACCTGCGGTTACGGTAATGGTACCCGTACTGGTGCCATAACAGGTAGGCGGCACCATGGCCACCGAAGCAGTCACCGCCGGCGGCGGTGCAATGGTTATGGCAGTGTCTTTGATGCATCCGTTGGCATTGCTCAGTCTGAAAGTATAGGTACCGGGCTCCAGGCTATCTGCTTGTTGCCCCGTAATACCGGGAAAGCTATGTACCGTGGTGCTCCCTTGCAATACGGAGAATGTCCATGGAGAAGCCAAACCCGGGGTTACGTTAAACTTGGCTTTTTTAGTACAGGTTGCAGGTGCTACAGAGGTATAAGTAAGTGTCGGCTGCGGATTTATGGTGATGGTGTATGCCTGAGTTTGTCGGCTGGAGAGCGGGCAGCCGTTGTCGGCATAGGTAATAAAGAAAAGATAATTGCCCGGCGTAACATTGGTAAGATTCCATGAAAACTGTGCACTCGGTGTTGTGGTGTTATTATTGGTAACCGTGAAAGAGGCTCCTGCAGGCATGCCCGACCAAGTCATGTTTATGGTATTTAGGTCTGCATCGGTAGGATTAATGTTAAAAGTAAGACTATTGGCACCCTTACAAGCTGTAACCGAAGTGCCGCTAACCAAAGTACCGCCCGAAAGGTTGCTGATGTTGCCCCCCGGGGGTTGATTGTTACAACTGCTCAGCACCACGAAGGTCATCTCGCGCATACTGGTACCTACCAGCACGTTGCTGCTGTTGTATTCGGATACTTTGTTTACCACCAAGGCACGTTGTGCCAGGTTAGGGGTGAAGTTGAGCTGCCCCGTTGTGGTACTGAACGAATAAGAGCCGGTAGCTACCGCCAGCGGGTTGGTAGCCGTATACGGACTGATATAATTTACGAAACCCGAACTCGTGGAGGGGTCTATCCCGGGCACCAATGCATAAGCCAATGTGTTGCCGTTAGGGTCTACCGTGCCGGGGTTATAACTGGCCGGGCGGTTGATGCAGAAGAAAGGAGTAGGTATGGTGGTGTAAGACGGCGAAGAGTTAGGCCCCGGAACGTTGTTCAGCGTGGCTTCCAACTGCATCAGGCTGCTGGGCGGCGTACCCGTCATGGATATATTCGTAATGCTGTTGCTTCGTCCCGATTGATTGGTACTTGATAAATTTCCGTTGAAAAAGAAACGCCAGTTCACCGATTCGGTATCTAAGGTGTAATTGGCCGCATAAGTATACCGCTTTACTCCCGGTATGGAAAAGGAAGTATTTTTGCAGGAAGTGTTGCCCAACTGCGCCGGGCACACTGGAGTAACTTCCACCCCCGTATCTTGTGAGAAAAGCGTAATGGTGTTTTTTAACGTGGTACCGTTAAAAACATCTACCCTCGGGGTAGAGCCGGCAAGGCTCGGAAATGCGCCTCCGCTACAGTCTCCATATACCACAAGGCTAACCCTATATATACGACCGCTTACATGCGTGTAAAAGAAATCGGCCCCGTAAATATGGGTGGCTTTTACTTCGGCATGGGCAGATAGTAATATAACCAATGCCCAAAGGAAGTTCCTTAAGATAATTGACATTTTTTTCATAACAACTACTACTTCGCTGCAACGGGGGACGTACACATTCAAAGTTACGACTCCCAATGTATTAACAACAACTCAAATATAGACATGTGGTGTATGCTAAAATATTGGGGGAGTATGAATTAAATATTTTTTTTGCATTTCCATGACATATCCCCACTGCCATTTACCATCGTCTTGTAATCAATAAAACCGCTATATTTGCTGCCTATTAAACGCACTACTATGAAAAACTACCTATCTATTGTTCTTTTATTTTTCGCAAACTTTTCTTTTGCACAAATGACTAACGGCTTGGTGGCCGAATGGCGTATGAACGGGAACGCCGGTGATTCCTCCGGAAATGGCAACCATGGTACTATTAAAAATGTTACGTTCACCGCCGGCAAGTCGGGCCTGCCCAATACCGCCGCGAGGTTTTTAGGAAACGACTCATGTTTTATTAGGGTGGCAGATGCTTCAGACTTTAACATTTCAAAATATTCTATTTGCGCCTTACTGAAAGTAGATGCATTTTACGATGGCTTATGCCAAGGCAATTTCGTATTAATCAGAGGTATTCCGCAAACCAAAGGTTTTTACGGGTTGGAATTTAATGACAATAATTATGATGGTGATGATTGCAATAATAGGGATACTACCAAACATATATTTGTAAGTAGTGTGGGGCAGGGTTACCTGAATAGTCCGGCATGGAGGTATTCCCCTACTATAGCCTTAAATACATGGTATGCCGTGGTTGCAACCTATGACGGTAGTAAAATCAAAATATTTGTTGACGGTATACAAAAGTCAACAATGAACTACGGTGGCGGGATCGGTTCGGGATTGGGGGATATCATAATAGGTCGGAACCACCTTGCAACTACTCAAAGCCCTTATTGGTTCGAAGGGTTGATAGACAATATCCGACTTTATGATCGTGTATTGGCCGACTCAGAAATCGTGGAATACGGAAAGATAGCTTTGGATACTCCTACCACGTCCGTACCCGCTTTAGCTCATAATATTGATTTTAAAGTTTATCCAAACCCTTCAGATGGTGATTTCCGCCTGATAGGTAATACAAGCTATTCTGGCGATGTAAAAGTGGAACTGTTTAACGTTACAGGCAACCTCACGTATAAAGCGGTAATAACGCCAAAGGATGGAAATTTTACATCCCGAATTAAATTGGAGCAAGTGCCCGCCGGAATTTATTTGATGAAGATATCTGCGGGCGAACGATATGAGACAATTAAAGTAGTCTTTGAGGAAAGGCGTGGCTAGTATAACCTGCGATTACGTCGCACGCCGTTTAAGTAAGTCGTAATGTCGGGAGACGGTTTCCACCAAAGCAGGAGGACGATATATACTGCCGAGGTTATTAACGTACGTATCGTACAATCAATTAACGGGTGGTACATAAACGGCAATATATACCCGATACCACCTGCAGCAAAGCCCGCTACAAACACATATAGTGTGCCTTTTCTTAAGGGGTGAAGGTTCATTTTTCGCCACAGGTAAACGAGCTTGATTATATTAAATACGGATAATGCAATGGTGCTGCCCCAAGCCGCCCCATATACCCCGTATTTGGGTATAAGCATCCGGTCAAGAGTAATCACCAGTAAGATTAACATTATCGAGAGTCTAAAGTTGAATTTGTAGTATTTCGATATGCTGATCATTTCATTATTTAAACCCGTGGCTACGTCAATCAATCGTCCAAGCATTAATATCAATACTATTGGTTTCACCACTTCGTAACCTTTCGGTAATATGGCTACCGCATTATCCAAATTATTGCCTATAATAATGAGCATGCCTACTGAGGCTATCAGTATATTTACCCCTGCTCTCGAAAACAAATCCCGTAAACGCGGCAAATCATTATCTATATAGGCGCTGTTTAAAGATGCATAAGACGAGCCCGTCATTGCTCTGAAAGGCATTACCATCACTGTGGCAATAAACAGTGCTACCCTATATGCCGCTATAGACTCCATGCCGCTTTCATCCAAAGGAGCAAGCATTAGCGTATCTATATAATTCATTAAATTGATAGATACAACCAATAGCAAGTGGTACCACGCGAAATGAATGATTTCTTTATAATCGCCTTTGGTAAAAGCAGTCCATCTAAAACTAAATCCGAAATTTTGTGTTCGATATGATACCAGGAATAAAACTATGGCAGCCAGTCCGTAACCGAATATGTTTATTAATATAAAGGAGAAGAAATCAATAATTCCCCAATACAGCAACCCCAATGATAACAGGTTAATTAAACGTATTAAAATCTCTTTTACAAAGGCGGATATCGCTACCTTGGTTTGAGATAACAGGTAATGCTCAAACAATGCCATGATACCCCATAATAGCGTCAGCACAGGTATCCAGTAATAGAAGCTATCCCAAAAAACTCTGTCGTCCGGTTTATAAAGAGCCAGAAATTGCCCCTTAAAAACCAATAGCAAGATTGTAATTATGGCGGAAGCAACCAGTGTGGTGATTAATGATAAGGCAACCAATACTTTTCTTTTTTCATCTTCCGCGCCATATTTCTGTATAAATACGGCCAAAACAGATCCCGTACCCAGCAAGGCAAACATATGTATGGTTGCTCCCAAGTATATGATATTCGTGAAAAATCCAAGCTCGGCCTTACTAAGGATCAATGTACACAGGTAGGTGGTTAGCGCACCGATTATGGCACCCGTAAAAATGACAATGGTGGATTTGACAGATTGGCGAAAGACTATCCCCATGAATGGCCTGCTTAAGCTTTGGTATTGCACAAAGCTATTGAGTTAGCGGTGATATTTAATACATTTGTTCCCGAATGATCTTTTATGATGGGAATCCTTAATAAAATTCTGAAGAACTTTAATCTGGAAATAGTAAAAAACGGCGTTGACGACCCCCGATATGTCGACTTTGAAAGCTTGCATAAAGAAATATGGTCTGCCGTAAATAAAAACACGATGACTTCGAAAGAGCGCATATTTGGCCTGATAGAGGCAGTCAAATATGTGCTCAAAAACAATATTGAAGGTGATATAGTCGAATGTGGCGTTTGGAAAGGTGGCAGCATGATGGCGATTGCTAAAACGCTGATTTCCGAGAATGATACCTCAAAGCGATTATATCTATATGATACTTTTGACGGGATGAGCGAGCCAACCGAAGAGGATATGGATATGCAGAACAGAACCGCAGCCCAATTACTATCAAAAAGTGATAAAGAAACGAGCCATGTTTGGGCTTATTCCGCATTGGAACATGTTCGGAAGAGCATGGGTCAAACTAATTACCCCTCGTCTAATATCGAATATGTTAAGGGCAAGGTTGAAGATACTATTCCTAAAACTATTCCCGAGAAAATCTCATTGCTACGTCTCGACACCGACTGGTACGAATCTACCAAACATGAACTGGAACACTTGTTTCCGCGTTTACAAAAAGGTGGTGTACTAATTATAGACGATTATGGCTTCTGGAAAGGGTCGCGCAAAGCCTGCGACGAATATTTTGCAAACAATAATATTTCAATCCTTTTATGTCGCATGGATAATACCGGAAGAATTGCAATTAAGCAATAAATAAAAATATTTTTGACTACTTTTTTACTGCCAGTACCACATTGTTTAGGTATAGGTCATCTCTTTTAATGCGCTTAGGCAAAATTTTGCTTAATATGCTCGCTACAGCTATAATGGGCAGTAAAAAAAATTGGTGTAGCACAAGATACAGCAATTGTGGTTTTTTGGGTAAGTAACAATACAGCAAAAACATATTTAACTGTCCCAAAGTTTCAATGAAGTTCCCGGTTTTTAGCTGTTTGTCAACAGTAAGCCCATGCTGCTGCAAAATGTGTTTTATGCCAAAGCTTGTATAGCGAGCAAAATCGTATGGTTTCTCGTGTTCGGGCCATACAAAGGGGCACGTAATCAAAAGATATCCCCCGGGTTTTAAAACCCTTACTATTTCCGGCAGTACTTCATCAATGTTAAATACATGCTCAAATACCTCTGTGGAAAAAACATGATCAAAACTGTTGTTATTAAACGGTATTGTCTTTCCGTCATAATAAACATCAATTTGTTCATTGGTATGCTCATGCCCCGAGACTTCAATGTCCAACCCGATGTATGAATTTGCATTAACAAACAACTCCCGATATGGCTTGGCGCCACATCCGAAATCCAATACGGATCCGCTCAATAAGGGCGCGTTTTCTTTCAACGATTCATACAATCGTTTCCTTGTAAAATAAAAAGGATTATAAAACGCACTCCGCCAAGACAACTTAAAATCTTCAATGTTAAATTTCATAAGCCGATCTACCGAAGCAATTGTTTATATGCATTATCAAATCTCGTTTTTGCAAAATGGTCACCGGCATATCTATAAGCCTCACCGGATAGTCTTTCCAGCAAATTAATGTCTTTTATCAACACCTCGATTTGCTCAATTCCCTTTTTTACAACACCGTCTTCATCTTCCGGTTGCTCTATTAGCAAGGCGTTTTTCAAATGATGTAAATGGCCTTTGTTTCCTACTAATGCGGTAACCAAAGGCACACAGCCGCAGGCCATGCCTTCTTTTATCAGCATCGGAAACCCTTCGTATGCCGATGTCATAAGGATAACATGAACAGCCTCGTACAAACGGTACATCTCGTTTTGTCCGCTAATCTCTCCGTGCAAAACGGAATGGTCTTTAACTTCTGCGGATAACTCGTCTGTCATTGTACCTGCAAAGTGAAACTCAACAGGCATCTTAGCCTGTATACAATGTCGGGCAATATTATCCAAAAGGTAAATTCGTTTTTGAGGACCACCCCGGCCGGCGTATAATATTTTTATCGGCAATGAATATGTTTTTTTCATAACCGGGGGTATGTGTACTCCGGGTTCTATAAATAGCACTCTTTGTTTATATACATCAGGTACACCGCAGTTCTTATATTGACTTTCAATGTTACTTAAAGTGTAGTTATCATACACTATCCTGTTATTCAGGTACTTATGATTGGCTAGCCCGAAAAATTCCATTCCGTTTTTACCATGTGTGAAATTGTGCAACAACTCTGTTTTGATTACCGTCTTTTTCAAAAACGGCAGCATATCATAAAAAAAAGTACTGTTAGAACCGAAAACATGTGCTCTTTCATGACGATTGATATAAAATGTATAAAAGTGCACGGTAAAAAGGCGGAATAACAGATTATCGCACCAAAAATGAATATCGTTAGCCTCTGTGTTCGGGATAGTATAGAATTCTTTTTTTAAAGACGTGTTTACCGATTTGCGCGTAAAGTATAGTTGCTTATGTTGAGTATTTATCGCATTAAGTATGTCTATATGTATTCTTTGGGCACCGCCAATAACATACCTGTCGAAAAAGAAGAAGAGATGGGACTGGTTTCTGCGTTTTAACGCCGCAAATGGGTATATGAATATTAGCGACGGTAAATAGGTAATATAGAGTAATATCCTAAATAATTTAATTTTCGTGAGGTTGTGCATTATTGCTCCTTTATTGCTTTTGGGCAGGCAAAAAAACAAAAATAGCGGTAATGCTAATATACAGGCTATTTTCATTGATAGAATTACCCGACAACAGTCTTGCAATTTCACGCCAAACCGATACCTTTGTGTACCCTCTTTTAACATAGGCTTACAGTAATTATGATGAACTTTGTATTATTGGCGGCAGACCAAAATACCCCCGGCAATTATTTGCCTGTAGCCCTGCAATTAATCGTGGCGATAGGATTTGTGGTAGTAATGATGGGCGTTACGCATCTGCTCGGTCCCAAAAGGCGTACAAAGGATAAGCTGATCAACTTTGAGAGCGGTATCCCCTCTGTGGGTAACGCCCGCCAACCAATGGCCATCAAATACTTCCTAGTGGCAATCCTTTTTGTGTTGTTCGATGTGGAGGTGATATTCTTTTATCCCTACGCCATTAATTTCCGCGAGTTGGGTACCGAAGGTTTTTTGGCCGTTATCATGTTTGTGGCATTCTTCTTATGTGGTTTTATATACATCATGAAGAAGGGTGCATTAGATTGGGAAGAATAACTATTAACGAACGAAAGTCCTCGGTCCGCTTGAAATACCAAGGGCAAAAAAAGATAAGATATGTCTCGTCCGGTACAGTATAATACGAATGTGAAGATAGCCCCCATGCCGGAGGGCTATTCGGGAGAAGGCTTTATGGCTACCTCTTTGGATAAGATTGTGGGATTGGCTCGTAAAAACTCGCTGTGGCCCTTACCGTTTGCCACCTCTTGCTGCGGTATCGAGTTTATGGCCACCATGGGTGCCAACTACGATTTGGCCCGTTTCGGGTCCGAGCGTATGGGCTTTACGCCGCGCCAGTGCGATGTGTTGCTCGTGGCCGGTACCATAGCCAAAAAAATGGCGCCCATCTTGCGCCAGGTATATTTGCAAATGGCCGAGCCCCGTTGGGTAATAGCCATCGGCGCATGTGCCTCCAGCGGTGGTATATTCGATTCTTACTCCGTATTGCAGGGTATAGACCAGGTAATACCGGTGGATGTATATGTGGCCGGGTGTCCTCCGCGCCCCGAAGGTATACTGGAAGGTATACTCAAGGTGCAGGAACTGGTACATAACGAAAGCCTGAGGAGAAGAAACAGCCCGCAATACAAAGCATTGCTGGAGAGTTACGGAATACAGTAGCAATTCAAAATTCAAAATTCAAAAGTTGAAAATGCTTTTGCTTTTTGGATTTTTACTTTTGAATTATAGTAATGACTAACGACAGAGTAAAAGAAAAACTGACGGCAAAATTCGGCGAGAGCCTTAACGGTTGGGAAGAACCTTACGGTATGCTCACCCTTACCGCGCCTGCCGAAATGAACCTGAAAATCATGCAATACCTGTATGATGATGAGGAAATGCGTTTCCGTTTTCTTACAGACCTCACCGCCATCCATTACCCCGATAGGGCCGGCGAAGAGCTTTGCGTGGTGTATCATTTGCACAACATGGTAGATAACATCCGTATGCGCCTGAAGGTTTACGTACCCATAGCGCAGCCCGATGTATTTACGGCTACGCAACTGTTCTCGGGTGCCAATTGGATGGAGCGCGAAACTTATGACAACTTCGGGGTAAACTTTGTGGGCCATCCCAACCTTACACGTATCCTTAACGTAGACGAGATGGATTACTTCCCCCTGCGTAAAGAATACCAAATGGAAGACCCCACACGTATTGACAAAGACGACGAAATGTTTGGCCGCGGGGGTACCGTGGTATAACCAATATTAAACCTTCAACGGTTTATGACAGAGCTGGAAAAACAACAAAAATCACACATACAACTGGCCGAGGAATCTCTCGCCAAACAGAGCACCACACTTAACTTGGGCCCTACCCACCCCGCCACGCATGGCGTATTCCAAAACATTTTGGAAATAGACGGGGAAAAAGTGTTGGAAGCTACGCCTACAATCGGCTACATACACCGCGCATTTGAAAAAATAGCGGAACGCAGGCCGTATTATCAAATCACCCCGCTTACCGACAGGCTTAACTATTGCTCTGCCCCCATAAACAATATGGGCTGGCACATGACGATAGAAAAACTGTTGGGCATTAAAACACCCAAGCGGGTAGATTATCTCCGTGTTATCCTCATGGAGTTGGCGCGTATCGCCGATCACCTGATATGCAACTCCGTAGTGGCCGTGGATACGGGTGCGCTTACGGCATTTACCTACGTGTTCCAGTGGCGCGAGTTGATATATGAAATATACGAAGAGGTTTGCGGTTCCAGGCTCACCACCAATATCGGTCGTGTGGGCGGGTTTGAGCGTAATTTCCCCGAGGCGGCCTTCCAAAAGATAAATAAGTTCATGGAAGGCTTCCCCAAGGTGATGAAGGAATTTGAAGCGCTGCTTAACCGCAACCGTATATTCATGGAGCGTTGTATCGGTGCCGGGCCCATCAGTGCCGAGCGTGCCCTAAATTACAGTTTCACCGGGCCTAACCTGCGTGCCGCAGGGGTGGATTACGATGTGCGCGTCGCTACGCCTTACAGTTCTTACGAAGATTTCGACTTTACCATACCCGTGGGTACCACCGGCGATGTATACGACCGCTTTATGGTGCGCAACGATGAAATTTGGCAGAGCTACAATATCATCCGCCAGGCATTGGATAAAATAGCCGCGCTCGAAGCGGCAAGCCCCGCGGAAAAAAATGTGTTTTACGCCCCCGAAGCCGACCATTTTCACCTGCCGCCCAAGCAAGACGTATATACCAAAATGGAAGCGCTCATATTCCACTTTAAGATGATAATGGGTGAGATAGATGTGTTGCCGGGTGAGGTATACCACGGTGTTGAAGGCGCAAACGGTGAGGTGGGTTATTACCTCATCAGCGACGGAGGTCGCACACCTTACAGGCTGCATTTCCGCAGGCCCTGCTTTATTTATTATCAGGCTTACCCCGAGATAATTAAAGACGGCTTGTTGAGTGATGCCATCATCACACTGAGTAGCCTCAACGTAATTGCGGGAGAATTGGACGCTTAATAAGTCAAAAGTAAAAGCCAAAATTCAAAAGTTTAATATTGGCGGTTTTGACTTTTTAGTTTTGAATTTTGAATTTGAAAAAAATGAAATTTTCGGAAGAAAAATTAAATAAGGTAAAGGAAATCATGGCACGCTACCCCGAAGGGAAGCAGAAAAGTGCGTTGATTCCTTTGTTGCACATGGCACAGGAAGAAAACAACGGTTGGCTCGACACACCCGCCATGGATTACGTGGCAGAGTTGTTAAGCATCAAACCGATTGAGGTATATGAGGTGGCTACCTTCTATACCATGTTCAACCTTAAGCCCGTGGGCAAATATGTGTTTGAAGTATGTCGTACCGGGCCTTGCATGCTCAACGGCAGCGACCAAATTATCGACTACATCAAGGAAAAGCTGGGCATAGCCGAAGGAGAAACCACACCCGACGGTATGTTTACCCTTAAGCCTGCCGAATGTCTCGGGGCTTGCGGCTACGCACCCATGATGCAGTTGGGCAAACACTACAAAGAGTTTTTAACGAAGGAGAAGGTAGACAGCATAATTGATGAGTGCAGGAGAAATGCTGCAGTTAACAATTAAGGCATGCGCTACTTGTTCATCATAGCATTGTTCTTTTTTTACGGTAATACCTATGCGCAACATGGCAATTTAAAAAAAGCCATGGCTGCCTTTCATACCGCATTGGAGCAGAAAGACAGCACGGTGCTGAATAGGCTGTTACACAACGAGCTGGTTTACGGACATTCCAACGGGTGGAAAGAAACCAAGCGCGACGTCATACGCAACTTGTACGACGGCACTTTGGATTATAACGGAATAGATGCCGGTAACGAGGAAATTATAACGGAAGGGAAAACGGCCTGTGTGCGTAGTACGCAAAATATAGATGTGGTGATGAACGGAAAGCCCTTGCATATTTCATTACATACGCTTGAAGTGTGGGTGAACACAAAGCAAGGATGGCAACTGTTGAGCCGGCAAAGTGTAAAACCGGAAACTAAAAATTAAAAGAGATTAAAGCCCTGATAAATGGCGATTAAAGTATTATTAGAACACGCAGATAAGGAAGGTATTCGTTATTACGATGCTTATCGCAAGCATGGCGGCTACCGCTCTGTGGAGAAGGCATTTAAAATGACGCCCGACGAGATAGTGGAAGAGGTGAAGAAAAGCGGTCTTCGCGGCCGCGGCGGTGCGGGCTTCCCCACGGGTATGAAGTGGAGCTTCCTGGCCAAGCCCGGGGGAGTTCCTCGTCACTTGGTGTGTAATGCCGATGAATCCGAACCCGGTACGTTCAAAGACCGTTACCTTATGGAGTTCATCCCCCACCTCTTGATAGAAGGTTTGATTGTGAGCAGCTTTGCGCTGGGTAGCAATGCCACTTATATATACATACGCGGCGAGTACGCCTGGATAGTGGATATACTGGAGCAAGCCATTGCCGAAGCGCGCAACAACGGCTGGTTGGGTAAAAACATACTCGGTACCGGTTTCGATTGCGAAATATATGTGCAACGCGGAGGCGGTGCTTATATATGCGGAGAAGAAACCGCATTGATAGAAAGCCTGGAAGGTAAGCGCGGTAACCCCCGTATCAAACCTCCGTTCCCGGCCATACAGGGCGTATGGATGCGCCCAACGGTGGTAAACAATGTGGAAACATTGGCAGCCGTGGTGCCTATCATCAACATGGGTGGCGAGGAGTATGCAAAAATCGGCGTGGGTCGTTCCACGGGTACCAAGCTGTTGTCTGTTTGCGGTAATGTAAACAAGCCCGGCGTGTACGAGATAGACATGACCATATCTGTGGAAGAGTTTATCTATTCCGACGAATATTGCGGCGGCATACCCAACGGTAAAAAGCTGAAGGCCTGTATCCCCGGCGGCTCTTCGGTACCCATAGTACCGGCTAACCTTCTGTTTAAAACAGATAAGGGCGAAACACGCTACATGAACTACGAAAGCCTGGCCGATGGCGGTTTTGCCACCGGTACCATGATGGGTTCGGGTGGCTTCATCGTGTTCGATGAAGACCAGTGCATCGTGCGCCATACCATGACACTCGCGCGCTTTTACAACCATGAAAGCTGCGGCCAGTGCAGCCCCTGTCGTGAGGGTACGGGCTGGATGTATAAAATATTGAAGAACATAGAATACGGAAAAGGTAAGATGAGCGATATCGACTTGCTTTGGGACATCCAGCGCAAGATAGAGGGCAATACCATTTGCCCCCTCGGCGATGCCGCAGCATGGCCCGTTGCCGCCGCTATCCGCCACTTCCGCGACGAGTTTGAGTGGCATGTGTTGAATCCGGATGAGTCTCAGCGTAGGAACTATGGAATAGCCCACTACGCAGACCCGAGGCCTTTGGCAACGGTCTAAGTCAAAGGTTAAAATTGAAAACCTAAAAGTGGCAAACGATATAAAATACCGCTGTTATGAGTTTTCAATTAAGACCGTAAAGTATTTGAAGAATAAGAAGTGGGACGGGCTGAGTTTGATAGCGGTAAAACAAGTTATGCGCTCGGCAATGTCGATAGGAGCAAATGTGGTGGAAGCGAAAAACAGTTCTTCGCGGATAGAATTTAAAAGGTATTATGAAATCGCTCTTAAATCAAGCAATGAAACCAAATATTGGTTATGTGTTTTAAGGGACGGATTTGAAATAAAGGACAATGAAATAAAAGATTTACTGAAAGAATGTGATGAGTTATCAAAGATTTTGGCGGCATCTGTTCTTTCACTAAAGAAAGGGAAATAATTTTTGGTTTTCATTTTTAACTTTTGACTTAAATGTCAGATACTAAGTTTAAAGTAACGATAGACAACATAACGGTAGAAGTACCTGCAGGCACTACCATCTTGAACGCTGCGCGCATGATAGGTGGAGACGTGACGCCTCCGGCTATGTGTTATTATAGCAAGTTGGAAGGTAGTGGTGGTAAATGCCGCACCTGTTTGGTAGAGGTAAGCAAAGGTTCCGAAAAAGACCCGCGCCCCATGCCCAAGCTGGTAGCCAGTTGCCGCACTACGGTGATGGACGGTATGGAAGTGAAAAATATCACTTCCGAAAAGGTGATAGATGCCCGTAAAGGTGTGGTGGAGTTCCTGTTGCTGAATCACCCGCTGGATTGCCCCGTTTGCGACCAGGCCGGTGAGTGCGACTTGCAAAACCTCAGCTATGAGCATGGTTCCGCCGGAACGCGCTACGAGTTCAACCGCCGTACGTTCGAAAAAGAAGATATCGGGGAATATATACAACTACACATGACGCGCTGCATCTTGTGCTACCGTTGCGTATACACTGCCGACCAACTCACCAACAAACGCGAACACGGTGTACTGGACCGCGGCGACCATTCCGAAATAAGCACGCTCTTGGGCAAATCCCTCGATAACGAGTTTATAGGCAACGTAATAGATGTATGCCCGGTAGGTGCCCTCACGGATAAAACTTTCCGTTTCAAAAATCGTGTATGGTTCACCAAGCCGGTGGATGCGCACCGTGATTGTCCCACTTGTAGCGGTAAGGTACGCCTGTGGATGCGCGGGGATGAGGTGTATCGTGTTACCGCACGTAAAGATAAATTCGGCGAAGTGGAAGATTGGATTTGCAACGACTGCCGTTTCCACAAGAAAGAAGTAAAGGATTGGGTAATAGAAGGCCCGTCGAAAATTGAGCGCAGCAGCGTAATAGCGCAAAACCACTACGTGGATGCCGAAAAGCCGCATGTACTCATCGATAAAGTAATAGGTAAAGACCCCAAGCTTTTGATGGACATACATAAGGTAAGTGATGTAAACAGGCCCGAAATAGAGTTATCTAAAATCGAGGGCCCGGCTCACTCCGACGATTTTAAACCCGGTAAATAATGATATTAACCGCCGAGCAGATAAAAACAACCGTTGCCGCTTATTTCGATAATAAGCCGGTTAAAAAGGTATGGCTGTTCGGTTCCTATGCGCGGGGCGAAGCGGATGAAAACAGTGATATTGACATCCTGCTGGATATTGATTACTCGGTTCCGGTAGGTTATGAATACTTTTTGTGGAACGATGAGTTGTCTGATAAGTTGAATAAAAAGGTAGATATAGTAAGTGCGGGTTGGGAAAACAAACATGTAAAACCTTTTATAGATAAAGACAAGTTCGTTATTTATGAAAGGTAGTTTGGGAGACAAGGCAAGATTGGAGCATATTAAAGAATGTATCGAAGAAATCAAATCGGCAGTAGCCGGCCATACTTTCGAGACTTTTAGCAACAATCATGTGTTAAGGATAGCGGTGGTAAAATGGTTGGAAATTATCGGCGAAGCATCCAAACACATATCGCAGGAGACAAAGGGAAGAACGGAAAGCGTGGAATGGCATAAAATAGCCGGCTTGAGAAACATTGTGGTGCATGAGTATTTCGGAATAGATTACAGGGTTATATGGAATACGGCAACGATATTTCTAAAAAACTTGGAAGACGAAATAGCAGCGATAGAAACAGATTGATGATTATTTTTTTAACGAACTAATTACTTTTGCGCCGTTATGCAGGTAGACATTGCATTTATAATAGAAAAACTGTTGCTTATCTCGGTAATACTGATGGCATCCCTCGGTGTGGCTATGTACGCCACTTGGGGAGAGCGTAAGGTAGCCGCCGTAATGCAAGACCGTCTCGGTCCCAACCGTGCGGGTCCTTTGGGATTGCTGCAACCGCTGGCCGATGGTTTGAAACTGTTTTTTAAAGAAGAAATCATCCCCGACCGCTCCACAAGGTTCCTGTTTATACTCGGGCCATGTCTTGCCATGCTTACGGCACTGATGACCAGTGCGGTTATACCTTGGGGGCCCGATATCGTTACAGAAAACGGTACCATTGCTTTGCAAGTGGCCGATATCAATATCGGCGTATTGTTCATCTTCGGTGTGGTGAGCTTGGGCGTATACGGCGTTATGTTGGGTGGCTGGGCTTCCAACAACAAGTTTTCTCTGTTAAGTAGTATTCGTGCCGCATCACAGGCCATATCTTATGAGCTGGCCATGGGCCTCAGCCTTATTGCCTTGCTCATGATGACCGGCTCGCTCTCCATGCGCGACATCGTGGGCCAGCAACACGGTTTCTGGGCCGACGGGTATTTTACCTGGAATTTCTTCAAACAACCTCTGGGTTTTCTAATATTCCTCGTGTGCACCTTTGCCGAGCTTAACCGCGCACCCTTCGATCTTCCGGAGGCAGAGAGTGAGCTGAACATGGGTTACCACCAGGAGTATTCTTCGATGAAACTCGGGTTCTATCTTTTTGCCGAATATATCAACCTGTTCATCAGTTCGGCTGTTCTGTCCACATTGTTCTTTGGTGGGTACAATTTCCCCTTCATGGACCAGGTGGCCGCAGCAGTGCATCCTGTTATGTTCACCGTAATTTGTGTACTTGTACTATTAACGAAAATAATTGGCTTCATACTGTTTTTCATGTTCGTACGTTGGACGCTGCCGCGTTTCCGCTACGACCAGTTAATGAAGCTGGGTTGGAAATCGCTGATACCTTTGGCATTGTTCAATATGCTGGTAACAGGGATAGTGATATTGTGGGTTCTTAACTAGTATTTGAAAAATGGAAAAATTAACCAAAAGAGCTGCGCCGGTAAATCGCGACCCGATGACTTTCGGGGAGAAGATATATTTGCCGGCCATAGCCAAAGGTCTCAGCATAACCGTAGGACACATCTTTAAAAAGAAGGCTACGGTAAGTTATCCGGAAGAGAAGCGCCCCTTCAGCCCGGTATTTCGCGGCTTGCACATCCTCAACCGTGATGAAGAGGGCCGTGAGCGCTGCACCGCTTGCGGATTGTGCGCCCTTGCATGCCCCGCCGAAGCCATAACCATGGAAGCGGCCGAGCGCAAACCGGGGGAAGAACATCTGTATCGTGAGGAGAAATACGCCGCCAAGTATGAAATAAACATGCTGCGCTGCATCTTCTGCGGCTATTGCGAAGAAGCCTGCCCCAAAGATGCCGTATACCTTAGTGAAACCCTCATGCCCACGCATTACAGCAGGGAGAGCTTCATATACAAGAAGGAAGACCTGCTCATTCCTAATCCCAAAAACCAACAAGAAACCAAATAGTATCATGAGCATACACGAAATATTATTCTGGTTCCTTACAGTTATGGCCATAGGCTGTGGCTTGGGTGTGATACTCAGCCGCAATCCCGTAAACAGCGTATTGTTTCTTATTGCCACGTTTTTTGCCATATCCGGGCATTATATAATGATGAACGCGCAATTCCTTGCCGTGGTAAACATTATTGTATATGCCGGTGCCATTATGGTACTGTTCCTGTTCGTTATCATGCTGATGAATCTCAACGCCGATACCGAACCGCAGAAGAATCGCTTGGTGCAGCTGGCCGGTATCATATCCGGCGGCGCGTTGTTTCTCGTGGTGCTGGCCGCGCTAAAAACAACCACGGTAAACACGCTGGAGCCCGGCTCCACCGATATAGGTCTGATTAAAAATTTGGGTAAAACCTTGTTTACACAATACGTTTTGCCTTTTGAAATAAGCAGTGTTCTTTTCCTGAGTGCGATGATTGGTGCGATTGTGATTGGTAAAAAGGAAGACGCCGCATCAATTAGTTAACTACCCCTAACCCCTGAAGGGGTATGGAAAGAACTTAGAGTTGGTTATTAGTAGAATTGAAAATATAATTGTTAATCATCCGAATTACCTGAACAGGTAATAAGGAAAAAGCCCCTTTAGGGGTTTGGGGTTTATTATGCCGATACAATACTATTTGTTTTTAAGTCTTGCCTTGTTTTGCATAGGCATCATGGGTACGCTCATACGTCGTAACGCCATTATTATATTCATGTGCATCGAGATGATGCTCAACGCCGTGAATTTACTCTTGGTTGCATTTTCAAAAATGTACAACGACTCCTCCGCGCAAATAATGGTATTCTTCAACATGGTGGTAGCGGCTGCGGAAGTTTCCGTGGGCTTGGCCATTATAGTAATGATGTATCGCAAGGTGCATTCTGTAGACATTAATATTTTGAACAGATTAAAACACTAAGCCTTGACTAACCTGGTCTATTTAGTTCCCCTTTTCCCCCTAATCGGTTTCCTTATCAACGGAATCGGTTGGAGAACCATACCCAAATCCGTGGGCGGCATTATCGGCAGCCTGGCGGTTTTGGCTTCGTTTGTCGTTTCGCTCGGTATATTTTTCGAGGTAAAAGCCTCGGGTACCACCACTGTGGTGCATCTGTTCGATTTTATACAATCGGGTAAACTGTATATACCCTTTGCCTTCCAGGTAGATACTTTGTCTTCCCTGTTCCTGTTGATAATTACGGGTGTCGGTTTCCTCATACACGTATACTCCACATCGTATATGCACGATGACGAGGGCATGGTGAAATATTTCTCCTACCTCAACCTCTTCGTGTTCTCCATGTTGCTGTTGGTGCTCGGTGCCAACTACCTCATTATGTTCATCGGTTGGGAAGGCGTGGGCCTTTGCTCCTACCTCCTCATCGGTTTCTGGTTCAAAAACAGGGATTATACCAACGCTGCCAAAAAGGCTTTCGTCATGAACCGCATCGGTGACCTTGGCTTTTTGGTGGGTATGCTGCTCATACTGTTCAACTTCGGTACCCTTTCCTATCAGGATTTCTTCGGTATCCTGCAAAGCGGTCAAAATCCCATGAGTGGCGATATTTATACTTGGATAGCCGTTTGCCTGTTTATAGGTGCTATGGGTAAAAGTGCGCAGATACCCCTGTACACTTGGCTGCCCGATGCCATGGCCGGTCCCACGCCCGTATCGGCGCTCATACATGCCGCTACCATGGTTACCGCAGGTATATATATGATAGCCCGCAGCGCTGCCCTTTATGATTTGGCACCCTTGGCTCAAGAGTTGGTTACCATTATCGGGTTGGCTACCGCACTGCTGGCGGCAACCATCGCGCTCTATCAAAACGATATTAAAAAAGTATTGGCTTACTCTACCGTCAGCCAGTTGGGTTTCATGTTCATAGCCTTGGGTGTGGGTGCTTATACTACTGGTATCTTCCACGTAATGACGCACGCCTTCTTCAAAGCGCTGTTGTTCCTCGGTTCCGGTAGTGTTATACACGCTATGAGTGGCGAGCAGGATGTGAAATTCATGGGCGGCCTCCGTAAAAAGCTCCCCATCACCTACATTACTTTCCTTATTGGTGTGTTGGCTATTGCTGGTTTCCCCTTCACTTCGGGTTTTGTGTCTAAAGATGAAATATTGGTATCCGTATGGCACCACAGCCACTTGTATTTCTGGCTCACGGTTTTTGCGGCCCTGCTTACGGCTATATATATGTTCCGTTTGCTTATGCTTACCTTCCACGGTTCTTTCCGCGGCACCGAGCACCAAAAGCACCACCTGCACGAGTCGCCCCTGCCCATGACATTGCCGCTTATTATTTTGGCCATACTTTCGTTGGTGGCCGGTTTTGTGCAGTTGCCCCACCTTTTTGGCGGTCATCCCTACCTCAACGAGTTTTTGGCTAAGTCGGGCGTGCCGGCTTTGGCCCACGAGTCGGCCGATTTGGCTACTATGGAGTACGGCCTTTTGGGCGGCACCGTTGTGGTATTGCTGGCGGTGTTCCTCGTTACCAAAAAAATGTTTGCCGTGGATAGCTTCTCCGGCGAGTATGGCGGGTTCGCAAAAGTATTGGCCAACAAATGGTATGTGGATGAGATTTACGATGCCGTTATCGTGAAGCCAATTGGCAGGCTTTCCGGCATCATGGACCGCTTTGTGGAGCGTATGGGTATAGACGGCTTGGTAAACGGCGTGGGTAAAACCGTACGTTGGAGCGGCGACCGCGTACGCCTCTTGCAAACCGGCCAGGTTGGTTTCTACATATTTGCCATGGTTATAGGCATTACCATATTGTTTGCACTTAGCTATTTCTGGATACAATAACAATAAAGACATTCCACCGGAATTATGATTCTGATATTACTTATACTGGTTCCTATAGTGGCGGGCGTGCTGAGCTTTTTTTCCGGCAACGGTGCCAAAGCCGTCGCCCTCATCGGTTCGCTTGTTACGCTGGCCGTGGCTGTTTTCGTTAGTGCCACCGTTACCGCAGAGCCGCTTTACTTTGGCATGTCGTGGATACCGCGCCTCGGTGCCCGTTTCAGTCTGCAGGCCGATGGTATGAGCGCCATGCTCGCCCTCCTCACGGGCATCGTTATGCCCGTGGTGTTTATCGCCAATTGGAATAAGGAAACCGAAAAGCCCGGCGCTTTCTACGGACTCATGCTCTTGGCTCAGGCCGGTATCACCGGTGTGTTCCTCGCTTACGATGCGCTGCTGTTCTACTTCTTTTGGGAGTTTGCGCTCATCCCCGTTTACTTCCTCTGCTCGCGCTGGGGCGGCGAAAAACGCATACCCGTTACCTTCAAATTCTTTGTGTACACCTTTGTGGGCAGCCTTATGATGCTGGCCGCGCTTATATACCTTTCCCTTATGAATCCCGGCACCAATGCCTATTCTTGGGAAAGCATTGCGCGTGCGGGCGCTTCGCTGCCGGCTTGGGAGCAAAACTTTATCTTCTGGCTCATCTTCGTGGCCTTTGCCATTAAGATGCCTATTTTCCCCTTCCACACCTGGCAGCCCGATACGTACGAGCAATCGCCCACACCCGTTACCATTATACTCAGTGCGCTGATGGTGAAGATGGGCTTGTTTGGCGTGGTGCGCTGGTTGCTGCCGGTGGTGCCCGATGCGGTAAGCTATTGGTCCGATACGGTGATTACGCTTTCCGTTATCGGCATAGTATACGCTTCGCTGCTGGCCATTGTGCAAAAAGACCTTAAGCGCCTTGTGGCCTATTCGTCCATAGCGCACATGGGCCTCATGAGCGCCGCCGCCTTTGCCCAAACCAATGTGGGTATGCACGGCCTTATGGTGCAAATGTTCAACCACGGTATCAACATTACCGGTATGTGGCTCATCGTAAATATGGTGGAGCAACGCTGGGGCACCCGCGATATGACCAAACTCGGCGGCATGGCCGGCTCCGCGCCCAAAATGGCTATCGCCTTGGTGATTATCGCCTTCGCCAATATTGCCCTACCGCTTACCAACGGTTTTGTGGGTGAGTTCATGCTCTTCAACGGACTGTTTGAGAGTGCCTCGCCCTATGGTATGGTGTTCATGGTGGTGGCCGGTTTGGGTGTGATACTCGGTGCGGTATATACGCTTAACATGGTGCAGCGCACCGCTTACGGAGAATCGGGCGGCGCGGCCGTTAAAGATTTGACGATAAACGAGTGGGTGAGCCTCGCCGTTATCATAGCATTGATATTGGCGCTCGGGTTTTATCCCAAGCCCCTGCTCGATGCCACCGCAACCGTGGCCAATATGATTGTTCCGGTAAACTAACTTTTGAATTAAACAATAACTCCGGGCCGGCTTTGGCCGCGCCGCGTTAAAAAATAAATATGAAGGCAATTATTGCTGCAACGGTACTGGGTGTTGTCCTGATGTTTGTCGGGATAATCACAAAAAAGAAAACGAGCGCGGTGGCGCTTGCCACCTTTTTCCTGGCGGTATTACTGGGCGTTAATGTCGGAGACCTGATGTTCACCGACTCCGGTGTACCACAAACCTTCTTCAACGATATGCTGCGTATCGACCGCTATTCCTTGTGGTTCAACGCCATGATGACGGGCTGCACCTTTTTGTATGCCCTGCTCATCAGTAAGGAAATCATGCGCGTGGGCAAGCACGTGGCCGATTATTTTGCACTCATCTTCTTCACCCTCGTGGGTGTATACCTCCTGTCGTCCTATAACAATATGCTCATGCTGTTTTTGGGCATCGAGATATTGTCCATACCCCAGTACATATTGGCCGGTAGCGATAAGCGCAACCTCAAGAGCAGCGAGGCTTCGCTCAAATACTTTCTCATGGGCTCCTTCTCCACCGGTATATTGCTCATGGGTATCACCCTGCTTTACGGTGTTACCAGCACCTTCAACATTATAGGCTTCACCTTCTTGCAGGCCGATGCGCTTAATCCCATGGCGCTGGCCGGCATACTGTTTATCATGATAGCCTTCGCCTTTAAGGTTTCCGCTGCGCCCATGCACATGTGGACACCCGATGTGTACGACGGCTCGCCCACACCCTTTACCGCCTACATGGCTACCATAGCCAAGGCAGCGGCCTTTATGGGTTTCCTGCGTTTGTTCAGCGTGGCCTTCGGCAGCCTCGGCAGCCATTGGATGATGTTACTTGCCATCATCACCGCCGCCACCCTGCTTATCGGTAACCTTACCGCCGTGTTCCAGCAAAGCGTTAAGCGTATGTTGGCCTACTCCTCCATAGCGCAGGCCGGCTTCATGCTCTTTGCCGTTATCTCCATCAACGCCACAGCCTGGCAGGGTATGATAATCTATGCCGTGGCCTACAGCGTGGCTACCATCGGCATCTTTGCCGTGCTCATGAAGCTCAAAGACTATACCTACGACGGCTTTAACGGACTCGCCAAAAAAGAGCCCGCCTTAGCCTTCTTCACCACCATATTCGTGCTATCGCTGGCGGGTATACCCCTCACCGGCGGTTTCATGGCCAAGTACTTTGTACTCCTCGCCGCTGTGGAGCAAGGGCAGCTCTTTTGGCTCGTAATCTTCGGTTTGCTCATGGCCGCCATCAGTGCCTACTACTATTTCCGCGTTATCATAGCCATGTACTTTAAGCAAGGCAACCCCGAGCTCGAAACCGAAGTCTCCGCCTCTGACAAATGGCTCCTCGGCATCACCTGCTGCATCGTCATCCTCCTCGGCGTAGCCCCGCAGTTGTTCTTGGGTAATATTTAAGACTTACTTCTTTTAAGATATAAATGGCCCGCCCCGCGACGAAAGTTGCGGGGCGGTCACGATTTTGAATGCCACCATAATTTTTTAATATTGTTATTTGGTCATATATTGCATAGCTGATAACGATATAAATGGAAAATCAAGCATCGACAATCTCGGAGTCTTTCAATTTCATTGCTAATAGTGTCTCTATACAACAAAGTCAACAAGCATTAAAATGCTATTCGGATGGTTTGGAAAGTGCGTTGAATTTGGGGGATGAGACACCAATCTTTTTAGATACGAATGTCTTATTGGATTATTATAGGATATCTTTTTCCGAGCGGCAACAACTTCAGAAATTCTTGGAAGTAAATACAAACCGAATCTATCTAACGAAGCAGATTGAAAGTGAATTTTTAAAACACAGAATCGACCACATCAAATCCTACCTGAAATCATTAGAGGAATTTGTAAATGCTTATAGGAATATTAAATCGGAGATAGAAAAACTCAAAGGAGGTGAAATCAAAGGCTTTGATCATTATTTGAATAGTAATCCAATACTTAAGAATGATTATCAAGATTTAAGAAATGAACTTGTAAAATTCAACGAAACACTCAAAGAAAAATTGAAATCCCTTTTTCAGGATACCGATTTTGAACAGCAAATCAATGAGAAAGAGAGAAAAATTGAAGAAATAAAAAAACGTTTAGAAGGTGAAGCTGATATTGAAAGGAATGATCCTTTATTGGATCTGATTGCCAATTTTAAGGTCATAGGTAATTTATCGGAGGAGGAAAAAGATTTTGTTTTAGCCAAATATGACGAACTGAATTCCAAGTATTCGAATGTTAAAGGCGATCAGAATCACAACTGGAAGTACACATTTCCTGGTTGCGGAGAAGGGAAAGATAAAGATGAACCTCAAGGCGATTTTATTATCTATCATGAGATGATAAAATTTATGAAATCTCATGATAGCAATATTATCTTCCTAACAAACGACGTAGAAAAAAATGATTGGCTATTCCGAAACAAGGCGGAATTGCTGCCGTATACCCACTATATAGTTAATACATTTATTGCTACCAATAAGACAATGTATGTCTTTCAAGCGAAGGATAAAATACGTGTATCCTATCAACCTATTTATAAGGAAGAAAAATTAGACAGCTCTCATGCCGAACATGAAAGCACTATAGTTGGAAAAATTGTACTCCCTGGACCTAAAATAATTGGAAAAATCGAATTGCCAAATTTTGAAGATGATGACTTTGAAGATTGGGAATTTAGCGACTTTGACTTCTCCGATATAACAGAAGATGAATTCATTCGTGAATTATATCAAAGCCAAAATTGGGCTCGAGTATATGGCGACAATTTTGTTGGTATCAGAAGTTTTATCATGAAGTATTTAGGAGGGAAAGGGTTTCATTTTCGTACATCATTCGGTATAAAGAATAAGCTTAAGAACGAGGGGTTTATAGAAGAGTATATTTATAAGCCCAGAAAGGAATTCTATAATGATGTAGAAGCTTTGAAATTAACTTCTAAAGGAGTTGAGCGTGCACGCGCACTATTACCAGGTTTCATATCTCAAGAATAATGTGTTTTTCGCGTGGTGTCAGGAGTTCTTCTCTTAACACAATTACCCCCGTTATTCGGGATGTTCCGCAGGGCATCCCGTACTGGTAATAAATCCGGTTTGCAATCGACAAAACATACTGCCGCAACCCACCCGGTCATCTCGACCGAGTCCCGAACCTTCGGAACGAGCGGAGAGATCTGCCGAGTAGAGCTGAAACACAACCACACTTGGTTTCTTTACCATGCCTTTCCTATCTTTAAATCCATGTCCGCGCCCAACCGTTACGAAATATTAGAAGGACTGCCTCCTTCCGGGCCCATGTATATCTGCGTATCTAAAAGCGGAGCAACGTTTTATAATGAGGGGTATGTGATACATTTCTACCGGACCGACGGTACCAATTGGGTGGCTAATTTCAATGCCGGCGAGACAGATTTAAAAGGAGTTTATGAGCTGAAAGCGTCAGATAACCTGTTGGTTATTGCAAAAGGGGAGTGCTATATAATGCACCCCGATAATCAAATGCCTATATCCGTGTTCAGGCATAATTATTCAAAACTCCTAATGGCGGAAGACGGAAGGTATGTGTTGTTGGGCGATGTGGATATAACGATAGTGGAAACCGATGGAACTTATTGGCACAGCGAACAACTGTCGTTAGATAGGATAGAAGATGTAAAATTAGAAGGAAACGTTATTAGTGGCATTACAAACAATTTCATTGAGGATTCGGAAGAATGGAATGCGTTTACTTATAATATAGATACCAAAGAGGTTACAGGCAATACATATCTGCGGAGGGAAAACGACCGTAACAAAAAACGCTAAAAAACCTTAGTGGAAGTTTTGGCGACACCTCCCCCGCCCCACCCCAACCGTCATCTCGACCGAGTTCCGAAAATACGGAACGAGCGGAGCTGAAAAAACAAGACTCCCGCATTTCACAAAAATTGTTGACATTATCGCCCCTGCGGTAAAATCGCCCGAAGATATTTTTACCGCGTTATTCCACATTTTTTAACGGTTTACAAACAGTTTCAGAGGTCGCAAAACACCCCTGCCGGCCCTATAAATCGTAACTTTGCGTGCGTAAACACAGGCTGCGGCACACTTTAAATTGAGCAATTGCGCTATTGAGCCGTTGCGAATTAATTACCCACACCTGTGCATTACTTTTCAGGATAAAGCCGTTAAGGCTTACTATTTTCGATGTGTTACAGAAAGGAGAAGAATTATGGATATCGAACAACTCATGCCCCACGTAGAAGCACTCATCTTTGCCAGTGAGCGCCCCATTACGCTGATAGAAATGACCGAGATGATTAGCCAGGCTTTGGAAGAAATCATCGAAGGTGACCGCGTAGCCGTGTGCATCGAAGCCGTTCGTGAAAAATACGATGCGGAATACTATCCCTTCGAGCTGAAGGATATAGGCGGCGGTTTCCAGTTCCTCACCAAAAAGGCCTACCACAAAACGGTATTGCAACTCAACGGGGACAAACACATCAAAAAACTGTCTGTGGCGGCTATGGAAACTTTGGCCATCATCGCCTACAAGCAGCCCATCACCAAATCCGAAATAGAATTCATTCGCGGCGTAAGCGCCGATTACTCCATACAAAAGCTGCTGGAAAAAGACCTGATAGCCATCACCGGCCGTAACGAGAACATGGTGGGGAAACCCCTGACCTATGCCACATCCAAAAACTTCATGGATTACCTGGGCATCAACTCCGCCGGCGATTTGCCTCAGCTTAAGGACATCAGCAATATGGAAATAGTAATGCCTACCGATGCCATAGAGGCCAACCCCGAAACACTGCCCCTGGTAGTGGGTGAGGACGGCAGCCTCCAGGCAACCGAATAAAGAAGCTGGAAAATAAAAGACGCATGTTTTTCAGTCCCGGTACCACAGGTGCCGGGATTTTTTTGTGCCGTATGGACACGCGGGCTTAATTTTGCCCTCAAATCATCGAAATGCGCTTTTCTCCTTTTGTTTCCCCCTTGGTAATAGGTTTGTGTTGCACCGCTTTAACCGCCACGGCACAACCCGGTAAAAACAAAACCATAGTAAAACAACTGAAAACGGACATCACTTACCTGGCGTCCGACGAGCTGGAGGGCCGCCGCACCGGTTCGGAAGGAGAAAAAAAGGCTGCCGATTATATTGAGGCACGTTATAAAAAGCTGGGTATACCGGCCTATAAAGGCAACTACCGTTACCCCTTCACTTTTGTAAACGGCAAAGAAGTAGCCGAAGGCACGCTGATAAAAGTATGGGGCAAGCGGCTGCCGGTTGATGAGGTGTTTCCCTTGTCGTTCAGCGCTAACAAGACCGTACACAGTGAAATCATCCCCGATGTGATGGAACAGGGCAATATATGGATGATACCCCTGTATGCCGATAAGGACGAAGCCGATAACGCGCATTTCGATTGGGAGAAAGCCGCTTTCGAGAAAACAAAAGAAGCCATTACGCAAGGCGCCATGGGGGTGTTGTTTTACGATGCCTACGATGCCAAATATCCGCCGCAATACAATGCCAAGTCCGACTATGAAACGCTGGATATACCTGCGGCCTTCATGAGTTTTAAAGCATACCACCGCCTGGGCTCAGAGGTGAAGACCGAGCTGCCCCTGGATATGAACATAAAGCTGAAAAAGGTGGAAATGACCGGCACCAACCTGGCGGCATACATAGATAACGGGGCCGAGCATACGGTTGTATTGGGCGCCCACTACGACCACCTTGGCTACGGAGAAGACGGCAACAGCCTGAACGCCAAAAAAGACCGCCAAATACACAACGGTGCCGACGATAACGCCAGCGGCACGGCCGCTTTATTGCAACTGGCCGAGTGGCTGAAAACAAGCGGCCTGAAAAAATACAATTACCTCTTTGTTCACTTTTCGGGTGAGGAACTGGGCCTTTTTGGTTCCAAGGCTTTTGCCAAAGACCAAAACCTGGACAGCAACAAAATAGCCTACATGATAAACATGGATATGGTGGGCCGCCTCAACGACAGCACACATGCGCTTACCGTGGGCGGTGTGGGCACTTCACCCGCATGGGGCAAGGTAATTACCAACAACGATAAGCACTTCAAGATAGGTTTCGATACCTCGGGTGTGGGCCCTTCAGACCATACTTCGTTTTATCACCAAGGCATTCCCGTATTGTTCTTCTTCACCGGCACGCACCGCGACTATCATAAGCCAAGCGACGATGCCGATAAAATCAATTACGAAGGTGAGGCCAATGTGATGCGCTATATATACAACGTGGTGGCGCAAATGGATAAGCAACCCAAGCCCGCATTTGCCACCACCAAGCAAACCACCATGGGCAAAACCCGCTTTAAGGTAACGATGGGTATCATGCCCGATTACTCTTTTCAAGACCGCGGGGTGCGTGTAGACGGTGTTATAGACGGCCGCCCCGCAATGGCTGCGGGTATTAAAGACGGAGACATCATTACCCAATTGGGCGAGCATAAAATACAGGGCATGCAAAGCTATATGGAAGCCTTGAGCAAGTTTGAGAACGGTGCCAAAACCACCGTTACTTTCATGCGCGACGGTAAGGAGATGAAAGCACCGCTGGAGTTCAAATAACTACAATACCTAAAACGCTTTAATTGACGAAGCCCCTTTAGGGGTTTGGGGTTCCTAACCCGCAGTCTCGGTTTGGTGGCGATATAGGGCGGCATATCTGCCGTTCAGTTGCATCAGCTCTTCGTGTGTGCCTTGCTCCGCAATGCTTCCGTCGTCCAGCACCAATATCTTGTCAAACTTCCAACTTGTGAAGATGCGGTGGGTAATGACAATGGTTGTTTTATCGGCCAGGTAATCGTTGAGGTTGTTGAGGATGGTTTTTTCGGTTTGCGTATCTACGGCAGACAGCGATTCGTCCATCAGCACCACCTTACTGTTTTTGAGCAGGGCGCGGGCCAATACCATGCGCTGTTTTTGTCCGCCCGAAAGCATTACACCGCGTTCGCCGATTACGGTTTCAAAGCCGTTGGCAAAAGTGGCAATGTCTTTATTGAGGTCGGCCAAGCGGGCGGCTTCCTTTACTTCGGCTTCCGTGGCGTCATCCTTTCCAAACTTAATATTGTTAAACACCGTATCCGAAAACAGGTAGGCTTCCTGCGGTGCAAAGCCTATTTGCCGGCGCAGGCTTTGCAGGTTAAAGTTGCCAACGGCAATATCATCAAAGCATACCGCACCTTCTTGCACATCATACATGCGCAACAATATTTGCGCTATGGTGGATTTTCCCGAGCCGGTTTTACCTATGATGCATACCTTTTGCGCGGGAGCAATCTGCAGTGAAAAGTTTTTCAGCGCGGTGATGCCCGTATGCGGATAAGTAAAGGTTACGTTTTTAAACTCGATACTTCCCTTTAAAGTATGCGCCACGGCATTGGCGGGGGTTTGTATTACGGGCTTGGTATGCAGAAACTCATCTATACGCTTTTGCGAGGCGCTTGCACGCTGCACCATAGAGGCTACCCAACCTATGCTGGATATGGGGAACATGAGCAGGTTGATGTAGATGACAAACTCCGCAATGTTGCCGGCCGTGATTTGCCCTTTGATGGCCAAGTATCCGCCTATAAGCACCGTACTGAGCATACTGAGGCCGATGAACAGGTTCATGGCGGGAAAATATATGGCTTCGGTAAGCGACAGGTTGATGGCGCTTTTGCGATAGTCTTCGGAGGTTTGTTTGAAGAAGCGCAGCATATTGCTTTCCTGTACAAATGATTTGATAACCCGTATGCCCGAATAGGTTTCCTGCGATGTGGTGGTGAGGTCGGAAAGTTGGGCCTGTATCTTTTCGCTTTTTTTAAAGATGATGCGGTTAACCAAATAGATGGACAATGCCAGTAAGGGCAGTGGCGCCATTACATATAAAGTGAGCATTGCATTTACACGCAGCATACCCCATATACACATGGCCGAAAGTACCAGCAGGTTGACGCTGTACATGAGCGAAGGGCCGGTGTACATGCGAACGCGCGATACGTCTTCGGAAATACGGTTCATGAGGTCTCCCGTGAAATGCGATTTGTAAAATTGCGTATCCAGTTCCTGGTAGTGTTTATATATCTCGTTCTTCTGGTCGAACTCGATGTGGCGTGACATTACGATAATGGTTTGCCGCATGAAGAACATAAAAACCCCTCTTGCCAGCGCCAACCCCAACAAAAGCAAGCCGTATTTAAGCACGAGAGTGAATACATAAGAAGCCATGTCTTCGGATATGGCAGTATCGCCAACCAGGCGGTAAGCATTGATGTTTTGCTGCACTTGGTCGAGCACATTGCGCACCACAACGGGGGGTATTACGGCAAAGACGTTGGATATGGCAACGAACAGCAGCCCGGAAAGCAGCCGCCATTTATATTTTACAAAGTATTTGTTCAGCGAAGCGAGGTTCTTCATACGCCCCGCAAAGGTAGCCCATCTAGGCATACCGGAATTGTACTCCGCGGGCTAAGGCATTTTGGCTTCCAACTCCTTCAGCATTTTTTGCTCTTCGGGAAAAACGGGTGTATCCATGGCTTTTGCCTTGGCCAAGCGCTCGTGGGCTTTATCCGTTTTGCCGTCCGCATAATAGCCTTCGGCCAGGTATATAAATGCGCGCCTGTTTTGCGGGTTAAGGTTCACGCAGGCTTCCATGGCATCTATAAAGTCCTTGCGGTCTTCGGGGCGATTCATTTGCTTCCACATGTAATAAGAGGCGAGTGCCGAATAGAAGTATACCGTGGGGTTGCCGTTGTCCAAATCCAGCGCTTGGTTGTAATTGGCCTTGGCTTCGGTAAAATTGCTTCTCATCATGGCCACATCCGCCAGCGATATGTATACCGAAGCATTTTTATCATCCAAATCTTTTGCCACATTAAGGAATATCAGTGCGGAATCCAGTTTGTTGTTTACCTCTACCGGGTTGCCTATCCTATTGGCAAAGCCCAGGTAGGCCTTGCCTAATGTAGCGTAGGCATCCGCATTATCGGTAAGGGCGGGCATATAGGGCAGCAACAGTTTTATGGATGTGGGGTATGTTTCTATTTGGTTGTAAAACTTGGCGCCTACAACAGGCATCTTTTCTTCGCTTTCTTCTTCCTCGTAAGAGGTGGCGGGATTCAACAATCGGGTAAGCGCGTAAGCCCAGGACGGGTCTTCGGGGGACTCGGGCCAATTAAAGAGTTTCAGCAATTCGGGGTTACGGTTAATGGATTCGTTTTCGGGTGTGCTTTTGAGGTATAGCGATGATACGGGGTCTGCATACAGCAGGTTATAGCCATGACCCCAATACAAGTGCTGCTGCAGTGGCAACATTTGAGAATTGCTGAAGGCCACGTAGTTAAAATTGTATGTGCTGTCCAATGCGTTAAACATTTGCGGACGGTTGTACATCTCGAAATACTTGTCGAAAAAGTCTACGGGGAACACGTCCAAATCGCGCAGGTCTATGTACGATTTAAAATCCGGGTACAGCGCCCATAGCAGGTAAGAGGACACGAAGTAATCGGAAAATGCGGGGCCCGGAATATGGTTGCGTTTGATGAACGCGGCCAAGCCGGTGGGGTTGTGCAGCATGCTGATGTGCGCACCATAACGGTTAGGCGAATCGGTGGCTTTATAATAATTATTGTTGACCACAGAAATGTAAAAGAACAACGCAAGCACGGCAAAAATCCACACCGCCCTTTGTGCCAACATGGTGAATGCCTTATGCGTGTGCAAGTGCAGTTTCTCCCACACCCACATCAGCATATACACCACCGAAGGGAACAATACTATTTGTGCAAAAGGTATGTTACGGTTGGCATCCAAAGACAGGTAGCCGAACAAGGGTATCAGTAGCAGGTATGTAAGCACGACAGGTGTAAGCAAAACGCTGTTTGTTTTGTGTTTACGCCCGTCTACAAATCGCGCTATCCAAAACAGGATTACCAAGCCCAGCAATACAACGTGGCCTTTGGCCTGCACCGTCCAATAATCGGGGTTGGCTACGGAGTATAACTCGGTAGTGTATTTGTTAGCCCACACCTGGCGGTATATTTCAAAAGGCTGCTGCCACAGTTGCACGGTATTAGGGTTGAGCAATATGACCAACGCTGCGGCAACGAATACGATAAGTACCCTTGCGGCTTGTTGCAAATACTCTTTGTCTCTATTGATGAGGTAGGCCAAAACACGCCCGCCCAAAGCGGCGCCAATCATTACCATGCCCACGGGATAACCCTCGTGCATATTGGCCCACAGGCATTGCAGCAATATGAGTGGCCACACCCGGTTCAACTGCATTTTGGGATGGCGCCACAGGATGTAGAGATATGTGGCCGACATGAGGTGGCTCACCATTTCGGGGCGGCCGGCCATGCGATATTCTACCAGTATAAGAAATAATATGGCGGAAATACCGGTAGCAAAATCGGATACGGGTTGTTTCAGTTCCCCGGCAAAAAACTTAACTATGCGGAACAGGAGGTGTACTATCAGCACGTTTACCGTAGCCTGTATCAGTATTACCCCTTCGGGGCCGGCCAATTTCTCAAAGCCGGCAATGATAATCTCGTACAGCCATTTCACATTTACCCAAGGGCGGCCCGCCATGGTGAAAGAAAAAGGGTCGGTGCGGGTAATTTGACCGTTTTCCAGCATCCATCGTCCCGACAAAAGCTGCCACCATATATCGGGCTCGCGCAGTTGTTTGATACCAAGTGCAAAAGCGATGAGATAGCAGAGTATATAAGGCAGCCTTTTAATAAAACGCGACATGACGGATGAATCTGAATGAAGAAATGAAAATACGCCGTTCTTCGGACTTATTAAAAAGAGGCAGGGGCTGCGCTTTGAGTGCAGCCCCTGTATAAGAGAGGAAAAATAAGAGGAATAATTAGAATTGAACTATAACTGTGTCGCCTATAAGGATAAAACAACCGTGCCAAGGTCCACGGTGTTGCCATAAGTAACTTTTACATTGTTTATGGTAACATCGGTATAGGCCAATACGGCCGCATCCAATGTTACGGTATAAGTGCCTTCGGGCAAGCCTGTAAACAAATAGTAACCGCTTGAGTTGGGTATGGCGGCATAAGTATCCACACCATTGGTGGCATATACCGTGGCGAAGGCTGCGCCGGGCAATACATAACCAGTTATACGTCCGTCGGTAGCTTTTGAATATGCCCTGATTACGGGTTTGAGGTTGTATTTGCCGTTACCTGTTCTTACAATGGATTTACCTGCATCGAAGTCGAGCCATATTTCGTAGGCCATACCGGCTTCCCAAGTTTCTTTAAGGTTGAGTTTGAGGCCGCTTTCCTGTGCGGAAGGTGTGTTGAGCGGGTAAGCCTGACCATCTACCACCACGGAGTTGTTATTGCCTAAAATGAGGCGTATTTGGTTTACTTTACCTGGGTTGAGGTCGGTAGTAAGCAAGAGGGTGTCTGCACCGTTCCTGAAATCCATCAGGTTGTATATACCGGGACGGAAGGGGTATAGTGTGACCGACCCTTCGCCTTCCATTTTTACCTCTACCGCTTGGATATCCACATAAACGGCATCATATTCCCCGGGGTCGTCGGTAAGGTGCATGGATACGCTTGCCTTGCCTTGCGCGGGTGTGTTGTTATTATTGTTGTCTTCCTTTTTGCAGGAAAAAAGTGTAAGTGCTGCCATTGAACAGGCAATTAGTCCGTTTCTCAGTTTCATCTTTTTTCGTTTTAGAATAAACAGATTTTAAAATTCATGCCATGTTCTCTTTGCTTATATGTAAGTATTTGATTAAAATAAAAAAGCCTCCACAAATGAATTGTGGAGGCCGGTGAGAAATATCCTGATAACGTTATCCTTTTTCGGTGCATTGGGCCAAGAAATATTCGTTGGCACGTTTTCCCCAATACGGGTCTTTCATATCGCCGCCGGATTCTTTTTCAAACAAACCGGAAGCCTTTTCGAAATAAGGGAGCGCGGCTTTTTTACCACCGCCAAATGCGGCGGGGGTAAAAAATTTGCTTGTACCGAGCAAATAATAAATACGCGGATTATCGGGATTCAATTCTTTGGCTTGGTCCAAGTTCTCTTCAAAAACTTTTCCGTATTTCTGCCAGCGCGACTGAGGTGCAACCGCCATACGGGCATTGGCCAACATGGCAGCCAGCACGTGGGTTTCATCGTTGTGCTTGCCCAGCAACGCAACGGCCTCATCCAATTCTTTATCCGCCTCGTCCAGATAGGCATCGCGCTTCTTTTCGTCCTTTTCCATATAGGACAGTACTCCTTTGCTATAGGCATTGTAATAGTGTGTAGCCCACTCCTCATTCCATTTTTTGGCAATGAGCCCCAGTTTGTTGCTTTGCTCCAGCTTGGTTTGGAAGTCTTGGGTGGTATCAAATGCCAAAAATGTTTTGGCAAGTGTTTGGTTCAAATCCTGAGCCTTCATTTGCAGACAACCAAATGCGGCAAAGGCAATAAGCAGAATGTAGCGTGTCATGTTAAGTGGTTTTATTTTAAAGTTGATGTTTATAATTCGTCTTTGTCAAAAGCGGTGAGCGAGAAGTTGATACCTACAAATACCGAGCGGTATAATGCCGGGCGCATTTCGTAGCGATTGCCGTTGGCAAAGCGGTAACCGAATACGCTTTTATAGTTGGTGACGTTATCCACGCCGGCATAAATAACCGTGAACCATTTGCCGATGGAACGCAGGTGATTGAGAGTAAAGGACAAGTTATGGTATTCGGGAGTAACATCCCCCAAGAAAGTAGGATTGGCGGGGTTGTAATAAGGGCGGCCGCTTGCATAATTGTATGTAACGTTTACCTGTGTGGTGATGCGGTTGATAAAGTACTTGGCAATCACGTTAAGATTATGCGTGGCAATAAAATCGGGCTGCGCATCGGTAATGTAGTTTTTAAAGAGGCGACGCGTATCTATATAGCTGTAAGATATCCAGTAGTCGGCATTCTTAACGGTTTTTTTATCGCGCCAAAACAACTCGGCACCGCCGGCATAGCCATAGCCCGAATTATCCACGCTGCCGTAAGGAAAGCGGAAACTGTTGGCATCGTATACCGGCACATGTTCGCGCACCAGTTGGTCGTAGGTTTTGTAATACCCCTCCAGGCGCAGTGTGCGGTCGTTGTGCATATACTGGTAGTTGGCTATGTAGTGTATGGCCTGTTGAAAATCGGGACGGTAGCCGTTGAGCAAATACTGTTGGTCTACCGTTTGGTAGAACATGCCGCTTGCCACGGAGAACTGCCCATACAGACCGGCTTTTATCGCCAAAGCCAAGCGAGGCGATAGGGCGCTATTGCCGATTAACGCGCTGTGCTCATAGCGTAAGCCGGGTTTGAAGGCTATCCAATTTACTGGATTCCATTCGGCCTCGGCATATCCGGCAATTTGTGTTTCGGTAAAGTTGCTGTTCCAACCGCTCCATGTGCGGTCGTAGATAAAATTTTGTACCTCGGTGCCCGCCAAAAGACTGAGGCGGCTTGTGGCATAGTACTTGGCTTCGGCGCGCGTTTGTATGCGGTAATCTTTGTTCATGGAGGGAATGGTATCCCACATGATATCATCTTGGTTATAACTATAACCCGTGGCGAAGTAGAGATTCCACTTATCTTTCAACGACTGCCTATAAGATGCCGTGCTGTACAAATTTTGGTTGGTGATGCCGAAATCGAGCGTGTGCGAGGCATCGGAAGGGTCGGGCAGACGCGTACCGGTGGAGAAGCGATTATAATTAACCAGTGCTTTGAATATGCCGTCCTTATTGGGTTTCCATGCATACTTGGCAGAGCCGGCTCCGCCTTGGGGTACTTTATAATATTCCACGTTGGTTTTGGCCAATCCGTAAAACGGTGTAAGATTGTTGTAAGACGCGGAGCCTTCGATGCTTGAATTATTTATGAGCTTGGAGCCGGAAAAATAAACACCGGCCATGTTGATACCCGTGTTGATGGTGCTTTTATCGGGCAAGTCGTTGCTATTTAGTTCCAATACCGAAGACAAAGCCTGTCCGTAACGGGCACTGTATCCGCCGCTGCTAAAGGCTACCCCTTTAAATTGGAAGGCGCTGAAACGACTACGTGCGGCCACACCGGGAGGCGTGCTGAGGAAAGCGTTTTGTGCGGTAAGTCCGTCTACCACCACGGCTGCTTCACTTGCATCACCACCGCGTACAAAGAGACCCGTTTGTGTGCCCTGTTGCTGTGTGCCGGGTAGGGTTTGTATGGCCTTCACTATATCGGCCTGCGCACCGGCAGTGGTAACGATATCCAAAGTTTTGAGTACGGTTTTGTCGCGGTCGGAAGCTTCAAAGGAACCTGCGGTAACTATCAGTTCATCCAGTTTGCGCGATACGGTTTTCATTTGCACGATGAGGCCCGTGATATCGCCGCTAATGTTGAGGGGCATACCTACGGTTTCGTGGGTTACCTCGGTGGCCACCAAAGATTGGGGACCTTTTTCTTCGGTAGTAAAGGAAAAGTTGCCCACGCTGTCGGTAGTGGCACCGTCTATGGTGTTATCGAGGTAGACACTTGTGCCCGGTAACGGTGTGCCTTTGGTATCGGTAACCTTACCGCTGATTTTGAATTGGGCAAAGCCCTGTGTAGCAAAAAGTAATAATAAAGGAAGTAGAAAATTCTTCACGAGGTGTACGTATTGGGATTCGCGGACAAATGTACTTTTCCCGGAAGGAATGTTAAAAATTACAATCGGTGAGCCGAAAGGGATTGTCGGTAAACGGGCAAAACCGGTCGGCGGAGTGTAACGGCATGTTCTTTTTACATTCCGTTTAAAAACGTTATAACATGGAAAAGCGAGTATTAGGTATTATACTGTCCGTTATGGGAATAATAGGACTGATTATGGCCGGGATGAATTTCGTGAACAACGGAAACGGTGAATACAATATGAAGATGATTGCGGTATATGGCATTTTAGGCCTTATCTTTTTCTTTGCCGGCATAGGCCTCATCCGCAATACCAAGGATGTGAAAGGCCGCAACGAGGAAATCAGCTAAAGCATTGTTTTAGAAAGGATAACCTATACCCAAGTTGAGTATCAGGTTTTCCTTTCTCCATTCTGGCTCCAACGGTTTGATGCCGGAAAATACCCACCTGCTTCCTTCTTCCAGCCAAGGCTTACGCACAGGTACCCCCAAATCGAGGCGAAGTACCAGTATCTTGAAATCGAAGCGCAGACCAAAGCCGGTACTCACCGCAATCTGCTTATAAAAGTCAGTGGTGAATTCGCCGCCGGGAAATAAGGCGCTTTCTCTGTATGTCCAGATATTACCGGCGTCGGCAAACAATGCCCCATTTACAAAGCCTATAATGGGGAAACGCAGCTCACTGCTCAATTCCAATTTAATATCGCCGGAGGTTTCTATGAAACGTGAGTCGCTGTTGCGATAATAGAATGTACCGGGACCCATAAGACGCGAGGGGAAACCGCGCAAACTACTGTTACCACCGCTGAAGAATTGCTTTACGTTGGGCAGCACCGATGAGTTACCGTAGGGCATACCATAACCCAACAATAAACGATTGGCCCAAATGGCATTGGGGCTCACCCCATAGTTACGAAAGTGCCTTAAGTCCGTTTGGAACTTTAAGTATTGTGCGTAAGCCGCGCCGAATATTGTTTGGGGTGCACCGCCATCGTTTACGTTGGCCTTTTGAGCAAGCCCCAATATGTTGCCCGAGAGGTCTATCAACCCGTCGAAGTAAAAGTCATCATGATTGGGCGCACCGTTGCCGCGGGAGTTGAAGGTGTACTGGTACGTGGGGCCTATGATGATACCGTTGAAGATAAGGTTGCTGTAGTTGATTCCCAGTATGGTATCCTTATTCAGCGTATCGGTTTTTACGTAGGTGATATTGATGGGGAAGAGCTGATGCTCTTTGCGCACATCTTCTTTCCAGGCATAGCCGTAGCTGCCCCTGAAAGAATTAAGACGAAACAAGCCTTGGCGTATCAACAGGTCGTAACCGGTGCGTATGATGGTGCGGGGTACGAACATGCTGGAGGCATCGGGCGTGTAGAAGGGCACCACAAAACGCGGAAAGGTTATACTGGGCTCTATGCTAAACTGATAAGTATTGGGACGACGTACCAAGCCGCCATACTGTTTTTCAAAACCGGCAGACCCTTTGATGGCAAATAATTCCGCACCGCGGAACGTATTACGATTGCGCCAACTGAGGCTGATTTGCGAACCCACACGGCTATCGTTTTTGGTAAGGCCGCCAATCTCTGCTCGCAATGCTTTTTTTGGGAAAGGCGTGAGGTAATAAAACGCATCGAGGTAGTTGGTATCCACACGTTTAAATTCGTTCTTCACAAACTTGAACGTACCCATGTTGATGAGGCGATTGAGCGATGTGTTTTGGTCCGTGCGGTTATAGATGTCGTTTGGTTCAAACTGCATGGCCTGCGTAAAAATAAAGGGCTTGTATATTTCCTTCTCGCGGATTTTGTTACCTATAATATAGTAGCGCTTATAGAAAGTGGTATCCTCCACACGCGCGGTTCGTGCGCGTCTTGCAGTAGCGGTATCGCTACCCGTGCGGTTGCCGTTTCTACGGCGGTTTTGCCCCAAACGATACAGAGGATAGATATATACGTTACGGATGTAAAACTCTTCCGAGGCCTCTTCGGGTATGCCCTCCTTTATCTTTACATACACGTCTACCTCATTGGCACCTACCGTGCTGTCTACACGCATCAATATGTAATCCGGATTGAAATAGTAATAGCCTATTTCTTTCATGCGGCGGTCTATACGTTCGCGCTCGGCTTTTATCAAATCGAGGTTGTAGGCAACGCCGGGTTTTAACAGTGTTTCGTTGCGCTGCGCCACCATATCATTAGATGTTTTGGAGCTATCGGTAATGAACTCGATATTGCGCATTTTGTATTGCTTACCCGTAAGTACCTCAAAGGTAGCCTCGGTTTTTTTGTTCTTTGTTTCCGTAGTGCCGTTTACTATGGGGTAAAAGAAACCGCGGTTTTCCAAGATGTTGGTGAGTATTTTCCTGTTCGCATCCAAATTGAATTGGCTTGTAAGTACCGGGGGCTCGCCTACTTTATTACGTAACCAATTACGTAGGCCTTTCTCCTTTTTGGGCTCACCGGCAAAGTTGTAGATAGTGAGTTTGAGGCGCATGCCCAGTGTTTTCTTGTTGGGCGTCGGGCGTATGGCATCGCTTAAATCGGAAGCCAGTACTTTGCGTTCGCGTTTGGATACTTCCTTATCCTTGATTTCAACATTACCGCCTACGAACAGGGTTTCGCCCTGAGGCAGGTGTTTGGTATTGCTGCAAGAGGCAAATAATAATAGGCAAGCTATAAGGTATGTAATACGTGGGGTGGTCATTGAAATCAGTTGCTTGTTCCGGACGTTTTGGCCTTTGGTTCTCGATTATCGGGTCTGTTCCTGTTCCTGTTGATGAAGAGACTTCGGAAACGATTATACTCCAAGTTGAAGATGAAGCTTACACCCGTTTCCACGGCATAACCTTCTATGATGTTTTCCAACTCGTTTTGGCGGTATACGCGCACCAAATATCGCCCGTCGGTAGTAAGCTTATAGTCGGCGGCAAGGTTGCCGGGTACCAGACTGGTGTTTTGGTTGGTATTTTGGTTCTGTCCTTCCAACTCAAAGTTGTTACCTACGGTAATGGTAAGCCTGTCATCAAGCAAGCGTTTTGATGCGGATACGTTGAGGTCGGTACGGTTGCGTTTTTCGCCGGTGGTATAGTCCTCCGTACTTTCCAAATCAAGGTTCAGCTCAAAGCCGCCAATGAGGTTATCGGCAAGTTTGTTGAATTGCTCGCTGAGGAAGCGGCTGGCACTTTGCCGTGCTATAAACTCGGCATCGGTACTTGTTCCGGATTCGAAGGGGTTTTCGGAAACGAAGCGATTGAGCACCAATACGGCAAATACCTGCTTATTCAATTCGGAGGGATTGTTGCGTAACTCGGCTAATTTGCCCTGCACCAGCGTTATCACATCGGCGCTTACGCGATAACCTTTTTCATCGGGCAGGACGATATCGAAGGACACCTCAGGTTTCATTAAGGGGCCTTTCAATTTCAGTTGCACATCGAAGGGCAGGCGTTGTTTATAGTAGTTAAGCTGCGCTTCATCTACCTGTCTTTCCACCAAATCGTAGGGTGCAATATTGGCTTCGTAGGCAGCCACTATGTTTACTTCCGCATCCATGGGGTCGCCGGCAAAGGTGATGGTGCTACCCGGTTGTATATCAAAGCGGCGCTTGATGAAGTTATAATTCAACTGGTAAGTACCTTGCTGCAAATCATAAGTGCCGGTAAGGCCAATGGTACCGTCGGGGTTCATGGCGGTATTAAGGTTGGCTTCTCCGCGTACACGCAGGAAGTCTCCCGTGGCTTGGTCTATCACCACATTAAACTCCGCATTTTTTTCGATGCCCACATTCAGATTGAGGTCTGCCCCGCTGCGCATGGCCATTTTGGGCGTGGTGTCTTTAGGCATCAACAGTTTGTACCTGTCAGGGTCTGACATGTCCACGAACTCCACCACGCCTTCGCGCTCCTCTATACCGGGATCGCTTTTGGGTATGGCAACGGTAAACTTGGTGGTGTCATGTATGGTAAGGTCGCCGTCTACCTTTGGTGCCGATGGTGTGCCGCGAACATTCATATTGGTGCTTAATACCAACCTTCCGTAAAACAGGTCGTTATCGGCCCGGGTAGAATTAAGCGCCTGCCACTCTCTTGCGCGGATGCGAAGGGCCAGCTCAATGTTCTTGAGGTCTTTGGTAATAATTTGTCCGTTGATGGCTGCGTTATTACCGTTGCTGTCCACCAACTTAAAGTTTTCGAACATAATGCCTTCGGAGGTAAAGAGAATTTTTTCTTGAGGCATACTGAATTGGGTACCCAATGCGGTGGGCGTGGTAGCCAGATTATCGGTACGCAACTCGCCGGTGATGACGGGGGCATCGGGTGTACCTTTTATTTGCAAGGTACCTCGTATAAAACCACTACTGTTTTTCAGTTGGTTCATGGCCACGCCTTCCATACTCTTAAGGTTGAGGGCGCGCACATCCACGGTAAGGTCGAAATTGTTGCCGTTTACCGGTTGGGGGAAATAGCTGCCGGATATTACGATATCATTACCGCGACCGCTGAGTGTAATGTTTGCGGCGGCTTTGTTGGCGCTTGCTTCCTGCAGGTCTATGTTTAGGTCGCCAATGGTATCATCCATCACGGCCAACTGTTGTATGCTGAGGTTACCGTTGGCTGCAGGCGCGGTGGTGAGGTTCTTCACCACAATATTACTGTTTAATATACCGTTGGCCAGCAAAGTGTCTTTTTGTACTATCTCCGTAATGTTGGAGATAAGGAAATTGTTGATGGCCACCGTCATAGGTGCGCTGTAAGAAGGCGTTTCGCTGTTCAGACTGATAGACTCGCCACCGTTGCTAATTTTAAAGTTCTGCACATAGATGCCGTCTTTAGCCATTACCACTTTGTTAGGTTGCGATACCTGCCATGTTTTATAATTCAGCATCAGGCCCTCGTTCAGGGTAAGCTCCTGCCTATCGGGGAATTGACTATACAGCGCGCTGAGCGCGAAACGGTCTCTCCTTGCGGAGTCTGCAATGCTTACGTTTGCAGATATGGCGTTTCCGTCTACAGAGCCATTGGCATTGGTATACCAAAGCATGAAGCCGGGTTGGGTTACCTTGTTTATAGAGGCTTGATAGTACAGTGCAGAATCATTTTCATTGACGCGAATTTTAGCGCTGTCTATGGCCAGGCCATCCATGGCAATACGCGGAGCATCCACATTAAGGAACATGCGTTGCGGGTACACACCTGCATCTATACGGACGGTATCCAAAGCACGCAGCGAAGGAATGAGCGCATAGAGTAAAGGCCTGTCGCGCACCACGGCCTTCAGATTGAGGTTATAGTCTTGCGGTATTTTGTTTGCGGTATCGGCCGGCCTGTTTTTGGCAACGGTTCTGAGTGTATCGCGGCTACTATCCGCCATGATGGCGTAGTGGCGATTGATATGCTCGGTAATGATGTTGCCGATTTGCGACAGCGGCGTGCGGCCGGTGATGAGCGCCTGTAAGGCATCGGCATCCACCACTATATATTGGCCGCTATCGGCATTGGGCCTCGATGTTATCTGCAACGTATCCATAAAGAAACGCTGCCCTTTGGTAACCACGGTAGGACGGTCTATCACCACCATGCCCGAAGGATAATCGGCATCCAGCTTATCCACATCTGCCAGTATCAGCGCGCGTATGCGCATTTCATCCGTATATAGTTTCAGCGCCTGCAGGTCGGCACTGTCAATATTCAGTTTGGCTTTTATCTTGGGGTCTTCACCGGTAAGGTCGGCATCTGCATCCAGTTGCAGTTGCAGGTTGGGGTCGGCAGATACCAATGCGAGGTTACCTTTTTGTTTGGTAACCTTACCCTCAAAGCTTATGGCGTGGTAATCATATCCCATAAGGCCGGCGTTTTCTATATCGCCGTTTACCAAGGCTTCCATTTTCTTGAGGTCGAAAGAGCGGCCTTTTGCAGTGAGATTGGCCGTGATGCGTCCCATGGTGGAATCTTGTTTCAGTATGCGTCCCACGTTCAGCTTATCCGTACTCACGTACATATCATAACGCTCGTTGCCTTTACCGGGAGACATATATACATAGCCGCGCAATACTGCGGCCCCGTCACTGCTCATTACCGCCAGGTTGGTGCGGTAGTCCTGCATGGTACCGCTAACGGTGCCGCGAGCCATAAAGTTATCCGGCACGCGTATTTGCGCCAATGCCTGTGGGGGCACTATGGCCGTGATGTCTTTATTGGTAGAACGCAGTTCTATAATGTTGAGGTTATAATTGAGGCGTTCCGTTTCGGGCAGCCCGTTCATTTTGCCGGTGAGGTGTACTTTGGTATTGTTAAGTCCGGCGAGGTAAAAGTTGTTGATGTTTATAGCGTTGACATAACCGTTTACCGCAGCTTCAAGATTCAGGCGCTCGTTGCCATATTTGCGGAACAAATCCTGTTGCCGCAAGTCGGGTACAAAAATCAAGACATCTTTCAGTCCCACGATGCTTTTTTGCAGGTTGAGCTTAAAGCTCATCAGGTCTGCCCGTGTAGCCAATGTGTCTATGGAAGGATAATTTACTTCCAAGTAGTCTTGCAATATGGTGTTATCCGTTTCCAAATAAAAATCACGGAGGTAAGCTCCCTTGGAGTGATAAGCAAATTGCGTTTTCAGTTCCTTTAAGTCGAAGCCGCTTTTTTCGGTAACGGCCAAGTGCTTAATGTTACCTAATATAGAGTCGGAAGTATATAGTATGTCTTCGGATTCGAAAACAAGGTTCCTGATATCGAGGTGTGCATAGTCCATACCATAAGGTTGACGGGGCTTGCTTTCGTCATCCATCATGAAGTTTACACCTTTCAGTTCCACATTCTTGGCAATTACCCGCCAGTTGGCCTGAGCCAATGTGTCTGCCAGCGAATCGGCCTGTTCGGGTACGGGGGAGGTTGCTCCCATCACCATTTTTATACTACTGTTTTCCAGCGCAAGGGATTCTATGTTAACCAACTCTTTCGCCAAATCAAAGATTTTAGCTTCGGTTTGCAACCTCCCCAGCTTAATATCCATAAGCATCTTGCCCGGCTTATCGTTGTATACGAAAGATATGTTTTGCAGGTCTATATCGTCGGCGGCCAGTTTAAGCGGGGTTACCGCGGTGGAAGTATCCGGCTCCTCGGGCAGGTAAGAAGTATCTTGTATGAAAGCGGTTTGCAATCCTTTTACCGAAAGCTCTTTTACGCGAAAATCCATCTCGTCAAGGTCTATCTTCTTCATGCGGAGGAGCAGTTCATCCAAATCGAGGGCAAGGCGGGTGCCGCCGGTGTAATCATCGAAACGGGCGTGGATATCATTGAGCACCACTTTGTTTACATCAATGCTCATGCCCCCGCCGGAAGTGTCTTCGGCTTTTGGTTCTTCGGGTTTGGTTTCGCCGGTTTTATTGCCCGCAAAGGCATCTATGATATAAGTAAAGTTGAAATTGGTATCGGGCGCGTTGCGGTAGATATGGGCGTGTACACCTTCAAGCGTAAGTTGTTGCACATCCACTTTACTGCTTATGAGCTTAAGCATATTAATGTTAACGCGCAAATTGCCCACCGCCAACAGGGTATCTTGGGCCCGGTCTTTAAACAAAACATCTTTAAGGACGATATATTTGGGCAGGCCATAACCCAGTTCCCCAATGTGCACTTCGGTTTTCAGTTTATCGCCCAGAAAGGCAACAATTTTCTTGCGGACGAAGTTTTTGCCGGAGCCCGTATTGAGCCACACGACGACACCAATAAGCAGAACGAGGATTCCGCCCAGTGCATACAGGAAAATTTTAAAGACTTTGCGCATGGTATGTTTACGAGTACATAAAAACTATACCGCAGTTATATATGCGAATTGTTTTCATAAATATATGCCTATAAATATAGAAAAAGCCGGCTTTTACAACCGGCTTTGAAGTTTTGATATGTATTTTGATACCATTACATGTTTCGCCTATATTGCCCGCCCACTTCGAACAAGGCTTTGGTGATTTGGCCCAAGGAGCAATATTTAACCGCTTCCATCAGCTCCGCAAACATGTTTTTGTTTTGTATGGCGGAGTGTTGCAAGTGGCGCAAAACATCTTGTCCTTTATCACCGCTGCGTTTCCAAAGGTTTTGCACGGTGGCTATTTGGAATTCTTTCTCTTCGGTGGTGGAGCGAATTACCTCTTGCGGCACCACGGTAGGCGAACCCTTACTGCTTAGGAAGGTGTTTACACCTATGATTGGGTATTCGCCGGTATGCTTAAGCGTTTCGTAGTACAGGCTTTCTTCCTGTATTTTACCGCGTTGATACATGGTTTCCATGGCACCCAATACGCCGCCCCTTTCGGTAATGCGGTCGAACTCGGCATAGATGGCTTCTTCAACAAGGTCCGTCAATTCCTCGATGATGAAAGAACCCTGTAGGGGGTTTTCGTTTTTGGCGAGGCCCAGTTCACGGTTAATAATCAGCTGTATGGCCATTGCACGGCGTACGCTTTCTTCGGTAGGCGTGGTAATGGCCTCGTCGTAAGCGTTTGTGTGCAGGGAGTTACAGTTATCGTATATGGCATAGAGCGCCTGTAGGGTGGTGCGTATGTCGTTAAAGTCTATCTCTTGCGCGTGCAGTGAGCGGCCGGACGTTTGGATATGATACTTTAACATCTGCGAACGTTCGTTTCCGCCGTATTTCAACTTCATGGCTTTGGCCCATATGCGACGAGCCACACGGCCGATAACGCTGTATTCGGGGTCGATACCGTTGCTGAAGAAGAACGAAAGGTTAGGCGCAAAATCATCTATATGCATACCGCGGCTCAGGTAATACTCCACAAAAGTGAACCCGTTGGAAAGCGTGAATGCGAGTTGTGATATGGGGTTGGCGCCGGCTTCGGCAATGTGATAACCGCTGATGGATACGGAATAGAAGTTGCGCACCTTATTGTCGATAAAGTATTGTTGCACATCGCCCATCAGTTTCAGCGAAAACTCGGTAGAGAAGATGCAGGTATTTTGAGCCTGGTCTTCTTTAAGTATATCGGCCTGTACGGTACCACGTACTTTGGTAAGCGTATCCGCTTTTATCTTGGCATACACATCGGCGGGTAGTACTTGGTCGCCGGTAACACCTAAAAGCATCAGGCCCAAACCATCGTTGCCCTCGGGCAACTGACCTATGGAGCCACCGCCAAACACGGAGGGATTGTAGGAAGGGCGCTCGATACCTTTCTCTTTAAAAATGGCGTCTATTTTTTTGTTTACCTCATCTTCCAACCCGTTGGCTTTAATGTAAAGCTCGCACTGCTGGTCTATGGCGGCGTTCATGAAGAAGGCGGTGATGGTGGGAGCAGGCCCGTTGATGGTCATGGATACGGAAGTCTTCGGGTCGGCCAGGTTGAAACCGCTGTATAGTTTCTTGGCATCGTCGAGGCAGCAGATGCTTACGCCCGAGTTACCGATTTTACCGTAGATATCGGGGCGATGGTCAGGGTCTTGTCCGTAGAGCGTCACACTATCGAAGGCGGTACTGAGGCGCTTGGCCGGCATGCCCAGCGATACGTAGTGGAAACGCTTGTTGGTGCGCTCGGGACCACCCTCGCCGGCAAACATGCGCGTGGGGTCTTCGCCCTCGCGCTTGAAGGGGTAGATACCCGCGGCGTAGGGAAATTCCCCGGGGAAGTTTTCGCTGAGCGCCCATTGCAATATTTCGCCCCAAGCCTCGTAGCGGGGCACCGCAACTTTGGGTATTTGCGAGTGCGAAAGGGATTCGGTGTGCGTCTTTATTTTCAGTTCTTTATCGCGTACCTTAAAGGTGTAGTACTCGTCGGTAAAGAGTTTCTTTTTGGTTTCCCAATTTTCGAGCAAGTGCTTGTTTTTGGGGTCGAGGTTCATTTCGGTTTTGGCGTATACCTCTTGCAGTGTTTTCACCAAGCGGTCCTTGTCTTCAACATCACCGGTTTGCAAGGTTTCTATGGTTTTGCTTATACCGAAAAGCTTCTGCGCCACGGCAGCCTGGTCTTTTACCCACTTGTCGTATTTGCGGTTGTTCTCGGTAATCTCGCTGAGGTAGCGGGTACGAGCGGGGGGGATGATGTATATCTTCTCGCTCATTTCCTCGCTGATTTGGAAACTTGAAGCCAAATCGGCACCGGTTTTCTTCACCAGTATATCCATAAGGGATTTATACATGGTATTGGTGCCGGGATCGTTGAACTGGGAAGCGATGCTGCCAAAAACGGGCATGTCGTCCGGCGTGGCATCAAATAGTTTATGGTTGCGCTGGTATTGCTTTTTCACATCGCGCAGGGCATCCATGGCACCGCGCTTGTCGAATTTGTTGATAACGACGATATCGGCAAAATCAAGCATGTCTATCTTTTCGAGCTGTGTGGCGGCACCGTATTCGGGTGTCATCACGTACATGCTCATATCGCAATAGTCGGTGATTTGCGTATCGCTTTGGCCGATGCCCGAGGTTTCGAGTATGATCAGGTCGTAATTGGCAGCCTTGAGTATGTTTACCGCATCAAAAATGTATTTGGATACGGCCAGATTGCTTTGACGCGTAGCCATGGAACGCATATATACGCGGGGGTTGCGTATGGCATTCATACGGATACGGTCGCCCAACAAGGCACCGCCCGTTTTCTTTTTAGAGGGGTCTACGGATATGATGCCGATATGTTTGTCTTTAAAGTCGAGCAGAAAGCGACGCACGATTTCATCAACCAAAGAGCTTTTACCCGCACCGCCGGTGCCGGTGATGCCTAAGATGGGTGTTTTGGAAGCTGCGGCACGCTCACCGATTTTCTTGAGCATGGCTTGGGTTTCGGGTAACTCATGAAAGTTTTCGGCGGCAGATATGAGGCGGCCTATGGATTTGGCTTCTTTTTCCACCAGATGGCCTACTTCGCCGTTTAGCAAATTGCCGGTGGGGTAGTCGCTTTTTTGTATCAGGTCGTCAATCATGCCTTGGAGGCCCATTGCGCGCCCGTCGTCGGGTGAATAGATGCGGGTAATACCGTAGGCGTGGAGTTCGCTTATTTCTTCGGGGAGGATAACACCGCCACCCCCGCCAAAGATGCGAATGTGGCCGCAGCCGCGCTCTTTCAGCAGGTCGAACATGTATTTGAAATACTCCATGTGGCCGCCTTGGTAAGAGGTGATGGCGATGGCATTTGCATCTTCCTGGATGGCGCAATCCACAATTTCCTGTACGCTGCGGTCGTGGCCAAGGTGTATTACTTCCACACCGCTGCTTTGCATAACGCGCCTCATGATGTTGATGGCGGCATCGTGACCATCGAACAAGGATGCGGCAGTTACGATGCGCACCTTATTTTTAGGAGAATAAGACATATTTGAATTTATAATTCGACAATGAAAAAGGTGTGTAAAGGTACAAAAAGCGGCGCCAAAAACCGTATATATGGTGTTTAAGTGCAATAAAAAAGAGCGGTATTTACCGCTCTTTTCTTAAGAATATCTCAGTGAAAACTATTCATCGTCTTCGTCTGCTTCGTGTTTCTTCATTTTACGCATGTGCATACCTGCATCGCCGGTGCTCTTTTTCTTACCGCCGCAACCGAAGTTTTTGGTGATACCGAAGTTAAACTGCTGACCGAAAGTAAGGCCGAAGTTGGTTTCGGTAACAGGGGCTTTATCCCAGCTTGTGGTGCTGAAACCCAGACCGCCGAAAGAGAAGTTGAGCGCGAAACCTTTTGCTACATGAATGCCGATGGCGGGCGTGATGCCTGCACCAAAGCCGCTGTAGTTATCGGTAGTTGTAGCAATAACGGGTGAAGTGGGTGTAGAAGTAACCATGTTGATATTTTCCATGCTGGTGCTTCCGCCCAAGTAGCTGAGGTCTAACTGCGTCCAGAAAGAGAACATGTTGCTGATGTAATGAGTGTAACGCAGGAAAGCGCCGGCGCGCCAATCGGTATATTGATTGGTGAGCGTGATGTTCCTGGTAGTGTTAAGCGTGTAAGGTGCGGTATTGTCGTTGTTCCACATGCCTATGGAACCTTGGATACCTACAGTCCAGTTGTCGTTGAATTGATAACCTACGCCGGGGCTAACGTTCCAACCCAGGTCGTTGGTGGAACCTGCCGTACCGTTATCCGTGTTGGTGTTGTTGAGGCCAAGGTTACCGTATACAAGAATAGTGTTTTTTTGAGCGTCAGCAGTGGCAACCGAAGCTACCGCCATTAAAGCGAGGATAATTTTTTTCATATTAGATCGCATGTTTTGATTAAATGACAAATGTATAGTCTAATATTCTGCCAAGCAAGAGGCCAAAACAAAAGACGGGACTAAAAATATAAAAAAAGTTGAAAAAGCAATAGTGTCCTTTAATTATTTGAACCAAGAACTATACATAACATAGTTATTGGCTATACGTTCCACCTCTCCTTTGAGTAGGTCTTGGCTGATGTCTTTAACCTTTTTGGCCGGTACGCCGGCAAAAATGCTGCCCGAGGGAACAACCGTATCTTCCAACACCACGGCACCGGCGGCTATGATGGAATTACTGCCGATTTTAACACGGTCCATCACAATGGCCCCCATGCCTATCAATACATTATCCTCTACGGTGCAACCGTGAACGATGGCATTGTGGCCTATGGATACATTATTCCCGATGACCGTTTTCGTTTTTTCATAGGTACAATGGATGCAGGCACCGTCCTGTATATTCACCTTATTACCCATAACAATGCTGTTTACATCGCCGCGCACCACGGCGTTGAACCAAACACTACATTCAGAACCCATTTTTACATCTCCCACTATAGTGGCATTGGGGGCTACAAAACAATCTTCGGGTATTTGGGGCGAAACGCCTTTTACGGGCAGAATAACAGGCATATTCGATTATTTTTTAAACAGGTTATATTTAAGAATGCAGTAAATGGCGCGGAAACCGTCTCTCCAGCCTATTTTTTTACCCTCTTCGTAGGTGCGACCATAATATGAAATACCTATTTCATAGATGCGAATACCGGGTACTCGTGCTATTTTGGCCGTTACCTCCGGCTCGAAACCGAAACGTTTTTCTTCCAGCCTAATGCTTTGTATGGTTTCCCTCCTGAACAGTTTATAACATGTTTCCATGTCGGTAAGGTTCAGGTTGGTAAACATATTGGAGGCCATGGTAAGCCAGCGGTTACCAATAGAATGCCAAAAAAACAAAATACGGTGGGGTTTACCACCCATGAAACGGGAACCGTATACCACATCGGCAAAGCCGTTGAGGACGGGTTTGAGCAGCAGGTTGTATTCTTCAGGGTCGTATTCGAGGTCGGCATCTTGTATTACCACATAATCGCCGGTGGCTTTTTTGATACCGGTGTGCAATGCGGCTCCTTTGCCTTGGTTCACTTCATGTTTGTAATAGGAGATAGGTAAATCGGGATTGGCCGCTTTGTAGTTAAATATGGACTCCTCGGTATTGTCTTTGGAGCAGTCATTTACTATAATCACTTCCTTCATCCCGTTACGCAACAGTTCCACGTCTTTCACCTTGTTAAGAATGTGGTGAATAGTACGCCCCTCATTATATGCGGGTATGACTATGGATAGCGTATAACTCATCAGGTTTTATAAATATGGGCGTAAAAATACACTTCATTTGCATAATACACCGGTTTAATCCTTATGCAGTGTGTATATCTAATGGCCGCGGTTTTTGTTCGGCAAGGGCACACTGCTTAATTTTGAAGAACGATGCAGGCATATCTCAATCTTCTCAGGCACATATTGGATACCGGTGTAGCCAAAAGCGACCGTACCGGTACGGGTACCATCAGTTGTTTCGGATACCAGATGCGTTTTGATTTACAGGAAGGTTTCCCGATGGTGACCACGAAGAAACTGCATCTGAAATCCATCATCCACGAGTTACTGTGGTTTTTGAAAGGTGATACCAACATAGCCTACCTCAAAGAAAACGGTGTAAGCATTTGGGACGAATGGGCCGATGAGGAAGGCAACCTGGGGCCGGTATACGGCCACCAATGGCGAAGTTGGACCGGTGCCGACGGACAAACCTACGACCAGGTGAAAGATGTGGTACATCAATTAAAAACGAACCCTGACAGTCGTCGTATCATCATCAGTGCATGGAATGTGGGAGACCTACCGAAAATGGCTTTAAGCCCCTGCCACGCCTTGTTCCAGTTTTATGTGGCAGACGGCAAACTGAGCTGTCAATTGTATCAACGCAGTGCGGATGTGTTTTTGGGCGTGCCCTTTAATATAGCCTCTTACGCATTGTTTACCATGATGATGGCACAAGTGTGTGACCTGCGGCCGGGTGAGTTTATACACACGTTTGGTGACGTGCACCTGTACAATAACCATGTGGAGCAGGCCAAATTGCAACTGACACGTGAGCCTTACCCCTTGCCCACCATGAAAATCAACCCCGAGGTGAAGGATATCTTCGGGTTTAAGTTTGAAGATTTTACGCTTGAAAATTACCAAAGTCACCCACATATAAAGGCACCCGTGGCCATATAAAAACTAGTCAATGATTATTTCAGCAATAGTGGCGGTGGCAAAAGACAAGGCCATAGGCAAAAACAACCAACTGCCTTGGCATCTGCCCGAAGACCTTAAGTTTTTCAAACGTACCACGTTGGGCAAACCCGTACTGATGGGCCGCAAAACTTATGAATCGTTGGGCAAACCGCTGCCCGGACGCCTGAATATCGTATTGTCTCGCAGTAAGGACATACACCTGCCCGAGGGGGTATTGTTGTACGATAATATAGATAAGGCCATAAAATCTCTTGAGGCCGAGCAGGAAGAAATATTCATCATAGGCGGCGGAAAAATATTTGAAGACACGCTACAGATTACCGACAGATTATACATTACGGAAGTAGATACCACGGTGCCGGGCGCCACGGCTTTTTTTCCGCATGTGGATCATAGCCATTGGAAGCTGACATGGGAAGAGCATCACGAAGCCGATGAGCGCCATGCCTATGCTTATACCTTCAGGCGTTGGGAGCGTGTAAAGGAAATTTGATGGACCTGCATCCGGTAAAAGAATATCTTAAGTATATACTGAAGGCCAAAGGCCGACACGGTACACATTCTCCTTTCGTGTATCGATTAGTAGATAAAGGGTTAGTTGGCAGCGCACCGCTGAAACAAAAACTGGCCGATTATTTCGGGGAAGAGCTACCGGTATACATGGGTAGCAACGGAGCAGAATGGGCCGGTTTTTTGAGCGTCCGAAAAAAAGGCCAAATACTAATTGCCCAATGTATACACCGGAACAAAAAGAACAACGACTATTGGGACAAGTTGCGGCAAATGCCCGATGTAAAGCTGAGTATTGATTTCTTTTCTTTGGGGCTTTTGTTTTTCAACGAAGAATTTAAACAGGCGCAGCATTTTGTGTTAAAGACCCGAGTATAAAAATCCCGCTCGGTAGGGAGCGGGATTAAGATTATTTTTTAGTGGTTATTTCAGCGGATCGTCTTCCACCATGGGGGCTTGGCCGCCCATAAATTTTTCAATCATGGGGTGCATCATGGGCGGGAGCATGCCTTGGATGTGGTCTTTTATTACTTCCAAAGTTTTAATGGCCTGCTCCTGTGTGAGGCCTGCTTCGTTTACCAGTTTTTGAACTAAATCTTCCATAAGTTAATATCGGTTTAAGCGGCTTTAATATAATCAAGTTTGGAATGCTCCAGCATTTGGCGGGCATAATCAAGGGTGAGGTGAAATGTACCGTCATGTTCTTCCGAAGGCATATCGAACATGGCATCGGTGAGAATCATTTCGCAAATAGCCCTTAGTCCGCGACCTCCCAATTTGTATTGTATGGCTTTATCTACCATATAGTCCAAAGCGGCATCGTCAACAATCAGTTTTATGTTCTCGTATTCAAACAGCTTGGTGTATTGTTTGATGAGTGCATTTTTAGGTTCGGTAAGTATGCGCTTGAGTGAACTTGCATCCAAAGGATTGAGGTAAGTAACCACGGGCAGGCGGCCCAACAATTCGGGTATGAGGCCGAAGGTGCGCAAGTCTTGTGCATTTACATATTGCAGCAGATTGGCTCGGTCCATTTCCTTGCTTGCCTTAATGGCGTTGTAGCCGATGGACGAAGTTTGCACGCGGCGTGCAATCATCTTATCGATACCTTCGAAAGCACCGCCGCAAATAAAGAGGATATTTTGCGTGTTTACCTTCACCATTTTTTGCTCGGGGTGCTTGCGGCCGCCTTGGGGAGGTACCAATACTTCGGACCCTTCCAGCAGCTTCAGCATAGCTTGTTGCACACCCTCGCCGCTTACATCGCGCGTGATGGAGGGGTTATCGCTTTTGCGGCCTATTTTGTCTATTTCATCGATATACACTATACCCCGCTCGGCGGCGGATACATCGAAATTACAGCTTTGCAGCAGGCGTGATAAGATGCTTTCCACATCCTCGCCCACATAACCTGCCTCGGTAAATACCGTGGCATCCACGATGGCAAAAGGCACTTGGAGCAGCTTGGCAATGGTTTTGGCCAGCAAGGTTTTGCCCGTACCCGTTTCGCCCACCATTATGATATTGGATTTTTCGATTTCCACATCGTCCTGTATGGGTTGTGTAAGCCTTTTATAGTGATTGTACATGGCTACCGACAATACCTTCTTGGCATCGTCCTGGCCTATAACGTATTGGTCCAGGAATGCTTTGATTTCCCGGGGTTTATATACTTTATGTTGTTTCAGGTCGCTGCTGCCCGAACTTTTGGTTTTATTGTTATCGCCCGTTGTTTCCTGTAGCAGGTGGTGCGCATTTTCTATACACTGGTCACATATGTTGCCCTTCATGCCCGTGAACAGGATGCTCACTTCACTTTCCGCACGGTCACAAAAAGAACATTTCCTTTCCGATTGTTTAGCCATTCGTAATATTTGTGCAAAGGTAAGCAATATGTGCCAATTGCCTTTTGGGACCCGCCGGGCTATTGCGTTAATTAACTTATCTTGCACATACAATTCTTATGTCCCGGTTGTTTCCCGAAAATAGCGATGCACAACGCTTTGCCGATGTGATTGTTCCGCTGAACTTACCAAAAAAACTTACCTATGGTATACCTGCCGAAATGCAAGGCACGGTATTGCCCGGTATGCGCGTGGAAGTATCGCTGGGCAGAAACAAGTTGTATGCGGGTATAGTGGAGCGTATACACAACCACAAGCCCGAAGCTTATGACGTGAAGCCCATACGCAGTGTAATAGATGAGACCGCAATAGTGAACGAGCGACAACTGGCTTTTTGGGAATGGGTGGGACAATACTACATGGCCGCCCCGGGAGAAGTGATGCAGGCCGCATTACCATCGCACCTGAAACTGATAGGCGAAACCCGATTGCAATGGGCCCCGCAAGACGAGGATGTGGTGTATGAATGGAGCAATGAAACTTACCCGGCGGCAGAAGCGCTGGAAAACCGTAAAGAGTTGACCATAAGCGAGCTGCGCGGATTGGTAGGCTCGCGGCACCTTACCAAAGTGCTTACGGAACTGATGGAGAACGAAGTTGTTATCATCAGCGATGAGTTGGAGACCGTATACCGACCCAAAAAGGAGCGGGTGGTAACTTTGGCCGAGCGATATCATGAAGAAGAAGCTATGCACCGGCTGTTTGACGAACTGGGCCGCGCCCCGCGCCAGTTGGAATTGCTGATGGCTTACATAGAATTATCCGTAAAGAACGGCGGTGTGGTGCGCCAACAGGAGTTGCTGGACCGCACAAGCGCCAATGCCGCGCAAATAAAAGCATTGGCCGAAAAAGGCGTATTTGTGGTGGAAGAGCGGCAGATAGACCGCTTGGCATATAACGAAAGCGGCGACCTTAAAGACATCGTATTTACGCCCGCGCAGCAAGAAGCTTACGATATTTTGGAAAAAGGATTGGCGGAGAAGGATGTGGCTTTGCTGCAAGGCGTAACCGGTAGTGGTAAAACTTTGCTTTACATCCATAAAATAAAACAGTGCATTGCCGAAGGAAAGCAGGCCATATTGCTACTGCCCGAAATAGGGTTGACCACGCAACTGGTAAGCCGGCTGTATGCTTATTTCGGCGATGAGTTGGGTGTGTATCATTCGCGTTTTAGCAATAACGAGCGCGTGGAAATATGGGAAAAAGTGCAGCGGGGGACTTACAAAGTAGTAGCGGGTCCGCGTTCCGCATTATGGTTGCCGTACAATAACATAGGGCTGATTATTGCCGATGAAGAACATGACGCATCGTATAAGCAAAAAGACCCCGCACCGCGGTTTCATGCCCGCGACGCGGCCATATACCTTGCGGGTTTGCACAAAGCGAAAGTGATATTGGGTTCCGCAACACCGGCGGTGGAAAGCCTGTTTAACGTGCGCAGCGGCAAGTATGCCTTTGCCGAACTGAAAGAGCGCTACATGGGTGTGCAGATGCCGGCAATAGAGATAGTGAATGCAGCATCGTTGGAGGGTATGCGCAAAGAAGGTATCAGGATGCTGACACCCGAATTGCAGCAGGCCATGGCAGAGGCTTTGCAGAACAAGCGGCAGGTAATACTGTTTCAGAACCGGCGCGGCTATGCCCCTTTCCAGGTATGTATGGTATGTGGATGGGTGCCACAGTGTAAAAACTGCGCGGTATCGCTTACCTATCATAAAAGCACGGACAAATTGCATTGCCACTATTGCGGACAAAAGTCGGCAGTGGTGCATACCTGCATGAACTGCGGCAGCAACCGCCTGCAAAGCAAAACATTCGGCACGGAGAAGATAGAAGAAGAAGTGCGCCAGGTATTTCCGCAAGCGCGCGTGGCGCGGATGGATTTAGACAGCATGCGCGCAAAAAACAGCATGTCGCAATTGCTGGAGCAACTGGGCAAGCATAAAATAGACATATTAGTAGGCACGCAGATGGTGGTGAAGGGTTTGGATTTTGCACCGGTGGCATTGGTGGGTATATTAAGTGCCGACAGCCTGTTAAGCTACCCGGATTTCAGGGTAAACGAGCGTGCTTTTCAACTAATGGAACAGGTGAGCGGCAGAGCGGGCCGTGCCGACGGTAAGGGCCGCGTGTTGATACAAGCCTATAACACCAAACACCCGGTGTTGCAATTGGTACAGGCACATGATGTGGCCACATTTTTTGACACGGAAATAAAATACAGGGAACATTTTGCATATCCCCCTTATTCGAGGCTGATAAAAGTGATTTTCAAGCATAAGGATGAGCCCAAGGCCGTGGAAGCCGCATCGGTAATAGCCGGCGGTTTACAACAGATTGAGGGTATAGGCGTGCAAGGACCCGTGCCGGCCCTGATATCCCGAGTGCGCAACCAGTACATAAGGGAAATATGGATAAAATGCCCGCGGGATATGCGCGTAATTGAAGCGGTAAAGCAATTTTTAAAAGAACAGCGACAAATAATAACCGCACAAAAAGGCTTTACGGCCTTACAAATACTTTTTGACCCCGACCCGGTATAAAAAGCAAACGCCCCCGTTTTACGGAGCGTTTACAATTATTTTTTACACATCTTAGACGATGAATTTATCGAAAATAGCCATGGCCTTTTCTCGTGTCAGCGGCTCGTCGAAAGATTCCGTGGCGGTGCTCAGGCGTATTTTATAACCGTTGATGTTGGTGATGTCTATACCGTTTTGCAGGATATTATCTTCACCGGCATATACCTGTACCGCAAACGGATCACCTATATTACTATTGTTGCCGGTTATCCAAGGTTTGATGGAACTTGTGGGCGACTCTTTGCGCATAATACGGATAAATGCGGAATGGCGTGCCTCCACCGAATGGATGTTAACCATATTGTGCATCACACTGTTCTCGGGGATGAACGTGAGTAACAACGTTTTGTAGGCCCTTACGGACGCATCTTTAAGTATTTGAGCTATCTGTAAGAATTCGTCATAATCGCCAAACACGTTGGGAAACGGGCCGCCTTTACCTTTACCACCCGAAAAATCGTAAGTGGAGGGCATGGCGCTTATGGGTCCGCTCAGGCCGTCGAGCAGGTATTTAATCAGTCCCACATGTGCGGCATCATCTGCACCTATCTTCCCGAAATGTGTTTTAAGGTTATCTGTCATTAACCCTTCGGCAGCCAGTGCGCGTTTGTAAAATTCGGCATTGAGATACTCGATTTGGAGGGCATCGTTGAGCGCGGCCACAATGTTGCCGGTGGTTTGCGCTTTGGCTTTATTGAACAGTGAGCTTGCCAAGAGGGGGACCGTTACGGCCGCCATTTTCACACCCAGGCTTTTAAGCATACCTCGGCGTTCGGCTTTTTGTTCCAAGGCGCCGGCTTCGGTTTGCTCTATAATGTTTTTTATATGCTCGAAATTCATGAGTAGTTACTGTTTAATTTTTTGGGAAATTGGCTACGGACAAGGAGACTTTCATATAAGGCCTTACCAACGCAATTACATCTGCGGGAGCTTTTCCTGAATCTATGCCGTTACTATCGGTTGTGTCGGAAAAACTGCCGGGGGCTATATAGTTTCGCACTGCGGCCGCGTGGCGTGCTTCAACCGAAGCCAACTTACACATTATGGTGAAATACTCGGTGGTAGACAGCAAAGGCAATGCACCGTTATATGCCGAAACGCCCAAGTCTTCAAAGTTTTTTGCGGCGTTCATTACGCTATCCTTACTTGAAAAATCTATCGAACCGAAATCAAACTCGAAAGATTGAGCGGCTTTTTCGGCAAGGAAAGTTTTGAGGTATTCGCGATGTGCTATCTCGTGGTCGCGTAAGTCTTCCAACATTTTTTTATCGTCTGCAGACATCCCGGTGAACGGTTGGCTGAGGACCTTGATATAGAATGCGGCCTCCAATTGCTCCAGCACATAGGCGTAATTCAGCACTCCGGTGTCGCCTTGTCCCAAGTCGACACGATCTTCGGGCATGGGTGAGTTGTCGCTGTCTTTTTTACAGGCATTCAGCAGCAATGTGGCACCGGCCAAGCCGCCCGCATAGGTCAGGAACTTTCTCCGCGATACGCCGGGAGTGGCGGTATTTTCCCGCAGGTTTTCTTTCATAAAACGGTTTTATGCTTTCTATCGTCTGATATGCATTTGCCTGTCGATTGCCGGTTTACGGTATCGGCAGGCAAAATGTTGTAGTAAATCTAATATACGATATCTGCTTTTCATAGCGTAAGGCCATGAAATTATTTTTTCGTAATCGGACTTTAAGATAATAAATAAAGCGGACTAAAGAAAAAGTCTTTAGTTTTTGCACACCACAAATACGAAGGGCGTAAAAACGGGTTCGCGCAAAATAGACCTGATTTTGCCCGGGTGTTTAAGCACTTTGTAGCGCTGTAAGTCTATCACCTCCATTTGCTTAATGTATAGCTGGCCCGTAGCCACATGCCGCAGATAATCGGCAAGGAACACGCCGGAAGGAATATCGGCGGCAAGTATATCGCGCCTAAACTCCAGCCATACCTTATTTTTCTTGCCCCACATAATTATAAATCGAGTTTACCCTGTTAATGGAAACGCTTGGACCGATACACTTTGTTGAGGTCGGAACCGCAGCCGCAGCCCTTGGATGTACCACAACCTTGCACCATCAGCGCCACTCCCGAAAATACTAATATACAACCAAATAATTTCCAACCTTTCATTGCGCGGTCTTAAAAAATCTACTTTTGTAAAAATAAGGATAAATCAAAATCGGAGGTGCCAAAGAAATATTGATAGCCCCATTGGATTGGGGAATGGGGCATACCACGCGCTGTGTACCCCTTATAAAGCACCTGCAAGAACGCGGCCACCTGGTAACGGTGGCGGGCAACGAATGGCAGCGTACTTACCTGCAAGCCACCTTTCCCGGCATTGACAGCTTGCATTTGGAAGGCTATAACGTACACTACGGCCGCACCGGGGGCAGATTTATGCTTACACTGCTGGGCCAGCTACCACGCTTGCTGCGTACCATAAAGGCGGAACAGAGACAATTGCGGGCGCTAACCGCGCAAAAGCACTTTGACGGTATTATATCCGATAACCGGTATGGCCTATATCACTCATCCATACCTACACTGATACTGACACACCAATTGCAGCCCGTAAGCGGTATGGGTGCCGGGGCAGATAAGATTTTCAGGCCGTTGCATTATCGCTTACTAGAACGCTATGACACCTGTGCGGTGCCTGATGTGCGGGGAGCGCATAATTTGAGCGGCAGCCTGGGGCATCCTTCCGCATTGCCGAAGAATACACATTATATAGGATTATTGTCGCAAGCTGAACCTTGCGGGGCCGAAGAAGAAAAGCATTTGCTGATATTACTTTCTGGGCCGGAACCACAGCGGAGTATATTATCTCAAAAGCTGTGGAAGCAGGTGAGCGGGCATTACACGGGGAAAGTGGTGTTTGTGGAGGGAACCGACAATGCGGAAACCCCGGCGCATATACCGCCACATATAACATATCACAAAAGAATTACGGGCGAAGTGTTGCGCCCGCTGATGTGCGAGGCAAAAATGGTGATATGCAGAAGCGGCTACTCTACACTGATGGACCTGGCAGTAACCGGCAAAAAAGCCATACTGATACCCACCCCGGGGCAAACCGAACAGGAATATTTGGGCCGCCACTTACACGACAGCGGCGTATACTACTCCGCACCGCAGGAAAGCTTTGATTTGAGCCGCGCCCTTTCGGAAGCGGCGCATTTCCCTTTTAAATCTTTAGGGTTGGGCAAAGCAAACGAGCTGTATAAGACCTTTATAGACGAATGGTTGGCAGCGCTATAAGCATTACTTTTGCGCCGCAGTGAGCGATAAATTAAAAGCACATATGGCACTGCTTGGTGCCAATCTTTTTTACGGTGCGGGTTTTACCGTAGCCAAACACATTATGCCACGGCTGATAGAGCCCTTGGGTTTCATCTTTATCCGCGTGAGTGTGGTAACCGTATTGTTTTGGATAAGCTATGCAGGCGGGGAGCAATTCCGCACAAAGATTGCAAAAAAGGATTGGGGTATATTGGTGCTGTGCGGCCTGTTTGGTGTGGCGCTGAACCAAATGCTGTTTTTCATGGGGCTTAACCTTACCATGCCCATACATGCTTCGCTCATCATGATGAGTACACCCTTGCTGATTACGCTTATCTCCATAGTGATATTAAAAGACAAATTGGGTTGGGACAAATACCTGGGATTGTTTTTGGGCATAAGCGGGGCGGTGTTGCTGATGAGTGCCGGGAAAGAAATTACAACCACGGGCAGTTCGGCATTAGGCGATTTCTTTGTTTTTCTTAACGCGGCCAGCTATGCCATATACCTGGTAATCGTGAAACCGCTGATGCAACGTTACCGCCCCATCATTGTTATCAGGTGGGTATTCCTGTTCGGGTTCATATTTATACTGCCCTTTAGTTGGCAACAGTTTGCAGCCATTGATTGGTCTTTGTTCGAGGCGACGGATTATGCGGCTGTGGCTTTTATCGTTATTTGCGTTACGTTTTTTACCTACCTGTGGAATATTTATGCCCTGCGCCACTTACCACCCTCAACCGCGGGCGCTTACATATACCTGCAACCGATATTTGCCGCCGTAATATCCATGACCGTAACCGGGGAGGAGCTTACATGGGTGAAGGTGGCAGCCACGTTGCTTACCTTTGGGGGTGTATATCTTGTTAACTTTGGTTTCAGGAAGAAAGTCATATCTTAAAAATGCGCACCATGTCTAAGAAGCATCAAGGCCGCCCCGACGGGCTCGTTTATTCCACCGACAATAACTTTTATAACGACTACCCCGAGGATACCCCGCAAGATACCCTGCCCAAAGACAAGCAAAAACTGCGTGTGAAGCTGGACAGTAAGCAACGCGCAGGCAAAATTGTGACAATGGTGGAAGGTTTTGTAGGGACGGAAGATGACCTGCAAGCACTGGGTAAACAGCTAAAGACCAAATGCGGTGCCGGCGGCAGCGCAAAGGAGGGGCTGATATTGGTGCAGGGTGATTATAAAGAAAAAATAATCGGTTGGCTTAAGGATTGGGGATATTCGTTAACCAAAGGATAAAACCTTATTTTTGCGCTTCATTTTTATACCGCATGCTACAGGATATTAAAATTTTGAATGAGAAAGAGACCCGCGGAGGGTTTGGAGAGGGTATTGCAGAGGCTGCGCGCCGCAACCCCAACGTGGTGGCCCTGACGGCCGATCTTGCCGGTTCTCTTAAGCTGAATCAGTTCATCAAAGAATTTCCGGAGCGTTTTATACAATGCGGTATAGCCGAAGCCAATATGATAGGTGTGGCCGCAGGTATGACCATAGGCGGTAAAATACCTTATACCACCACTTTCGCCAACTTTTCCACTTCCCGTGTGTACGACCAAATCCGTCAATCGGTGGCGTATAGCGGAAAGAATGTGAAAATATGCGCTTCTCACGCCGGGCTTACACTGGGTGAGGACGGTGCCACGCACCAAGTACTGGAGGATATAGGCATGATGAAAATGTTGCCGGGTATGACTGTAATAGTGCCTTGCGATTTTAACCAAACCAAGGCTGCCACCATAGCGATAGCCGAGCATGAAGGCCCGGTGTATTTGCGTTTCGGTCGCCCGAAGTGGCCCAACTTTACTGCCGAAGACCAAAATTTTGAAATAGGCAAAGCACAAATGCTGGCCCAAGGTACCGATGTGAGCATCTTTGCCTGCGGACACATGGTGTGGATAGCCGTGGAAGCCGCAAAGGCTTTGGCCGAAGAAGGCATATCGGTAGAATTGGTGAACATACATACCATAAAGCCGCTAGACGAAGCTGCCATCATCAAATCTGCGAAAAAAACGGGCTGTGTGGTGACTGCCGAAGAACACCAGATAAACGGCGGACTGGGTGACAGCGTTGCCAATGTGCTTTCGCGCAACATACCCGTACCGCACGAATACGTGGCCGTTAACGATACGTTTGGCGAAAGCGGAAAGCCCGTGGATTTGCTGAATAAATACGGCCTTAACAAAGAAAGCATCATAGCGGCGGCCAAGAAGGCCATGAAGCGCAAGGCTTAAAAAAACAACCGAAGATATGAGGAGCATGAAATTTGCGGTGCGCGTTGTTTTTCTTTTTTCCCTTTTATTAATAGGCTGTGCGAGTCCTAAAGAACTCGTATACCGTGATGTGAAAAACTTCAGGGTAATGGAGATAAGCCTACAGCCCCGGGTGGGCATGGATGTGGAGTTTTACAACCCCAACAAAACCGGCATGACGCTGAAAGATGCGGATATAGACCTGTATGTGAACGACCTGTTTGTAGGCAAGGCAACACTCAATGACAAATACGAGGTGCCGGGATTAGACACTTTTTTACTGCCCGTGATAATGAAGGCCGATTTGAAGAACGTACTCCCCAACGCTTTGTCGCTGGCGCTGAATAAAGAAGTGAACGTGAAACTGAAAGGTACCGTGAAGGCGGGGAGAGGTGTATTTTTCACTATCCCCATTAACTACGAGGGTGTACAGGAGTTGAATATATTTTAGGGGTGATAGTTCTTCCTGCGGGTGTCGTACAAATTTTGAATTATAATCTTGGTGCCGACAACCTTGTAATATAGCCTGTTGTGTTTGGTGATGTGCAAGGTTCTAATATTCTTTAGCTTGGAGGAAGGACTTCCGATTTCGGGATTGGCTTCTATTTGCTCTATTTTACGGAATACGGAATTGTAAAACTCCGCGGCAACGCCGATACCCCAATGTTCTTCCAAATGCAAACAGACTTTTAATAAGCTTGCGGCAAAGCTTTTTTTGAAAACTATTTGGTACTCCAACGTTCAAACAGTTTTTTAAATTCGTCTTTGGATAAAACATCTTTATCATCAGGTTCGCCGGTAAGCCTCATTAAGTCTGCAATTTGCTCAGGCGACAAATCATCAATTACATCTTTGCCGCTTTCATAGAGCGCTATGTTTTCCTCAAGCATACGGAGTGTTTCCTCATCCGTTATATCATAAATCCTTTCGGCAAGCGCTTTTTTTCGTTCCTCAATGTTCATCACACACTTTTTATAAAAATACGATTTATTTGGCTGCAAGGCTCAGGCGGAGTAAGTAAACTTCTCCTGACAGATTTATCCGCTTGCTTCGCTCCGTCGAAATGATATTGTTTTTTAAAGGTACTTAAGGTGCGGCGAATGTCTCAAAACCAGCCCCTGCGTTTGAAAATAATCATCATTACCGCAGGTATGGCCAGCATGATGAAAACGGTAATGTAAAAGCCCTTTTCCTGGTGTGCCAACGGTATCACGTCGAAATTCATACCGAAGATGCCACCGATAACCGTAGCGGGGGCCATAAGTGTGGCCAAGAGTGTAAACACCTTCATCACCTCATTCATGCGCAGGTTTATTTGGCTCATGGAAAGGTCTTGCAAGTTCATAAGCATATCGCGGTGGTTCTCCACATAATCGTTGGCTTGAGTAATGTGGTCGTATACGTCTTTATAATACTTTTCGTGCTTTTCTTCCAACAGATCGTTTTCGCTGCGGATGAATGCCGTTACCAATTCCCGAACGGGGCCTATGTTGCGGCGCATCATCATCACCTCGCGGCGCAGTATACTTATTTTGGCCAATGCGGTTCTTTCTTTTTGCAGCAGCAGCGCATCTTCCAACCGCTCAATGCGCTCGTTTAATTTTTCAATGATGCCGAAATAGCTGTCCACTATAACATCCACAAGGCTGTAACACAAATAATCGGCACTGCTGCTGCGGAGCTTTACGTGGCCGGTGCGTATGCGGTCTCTTATAGGTTCAAATACATCGCGACCGGGGTCTTCCTGGAAAGAAATGACAAAATTTTTACCGAGTACGATACTCACCTGTTCCACCTCTACCGCTCCGGTGCCTTCGTTATAATAAAGCATGGGCAGGAGGCAAAAAATCACGTTGCCGGTTTCATCCATCTTGGCCCGCTGTCCTATACTTAATATATCCTCTATTACAAGGAAGTGTATATCATAGTAAGCACAAAGCGTTTCGATTTCCTCTTTCTTCAGGCCGTCCATATTAATCCAGGAGATACGGCCGCTTTGCAGGTAAGGCAGGCAATGCTTGGGGTCTGAGAATTTGGTTTCTTCGTAGCCGGCAGCGTCATAATCGAAAACGGAATAAACGGTTTCGGTGGCATCTTGTCGCGCCTCTTCGCGCGCAGGGTTAAAGGATGCAATGGGTTTGCGCTTTTCACGATTCCAAGCCCACTCCGGCAATAACTTCATTAACCTGCTGCTTTGTTTTTTGATGCCCATATTGCTTACTATGGCTAAGATAACTTTTTTGGCCTGATATTGGGAGGAGCATTAATAACGTGCCGGCCTTCGATAATTAACATAGGCATAGCAAGAAAGCCCGCTTATTATTTGTAAATTGATAATGATAACCGCACCCCCGCGATGAATAAAACACTGACAGCCATATTTCGTTTTCTGCCCGTGCAGTTATTTTTTCTGCACTTCAGGCGCTACCAGCTGTTGCTTGTGTTTTGGGCCATATTGGCTGCTACCGTTACGGGTAATTTTGCAGAAGCATTCGGGGCATCGTCACTTTTTCTTTCCCCCGAATATTTGGGGCAAATCAATTTCATCAGCATGTTTTTGCTGGGCGGCGGTATGGCCGTATTTGTAATGTCGTGGCATATTACCACCTTCATCATTCACAGCCACCGCATACCTTTCTTGGGTGCCACGCGGCAATCGTTCCTGAAGTACTGCGTAAACAATTCCCTGATACCATTTGTTTTTTTCGTGTTCTATTCGATAGTGAGTATAAGGTTTCAACTGAAAAACGAACACGCGGATGTGAACAGCGTTATACGTTTGCAATTGGGATTTTACCTGGGGTTGCTGCTGGTTATCATCATATCCTTCGCTTATTTTTTCAGGGTAGACCGGGATTTGCTGAAAGTATTGGTGTCGCGGATTACCAACCCTGCGCGGATAAGAGAAATCATCCCTTACGACAGCCTGGATTATGAGGTAGACATCATACGGGCGGACACATATCTCTCGGGCAGGTTGCAGGTGCGGAAATTCTCGGAATTGGAGCCGTATCATCCGCGGTTTTTACAAACCGTGTTGAGGCGGCATCACCGCAATGCCATCACCGCCACGTTTTTTGCCATAGTGCTGTTGCTGATATTCGGGATTGTTATGGATGACCCGATACTGCGAGTGCCTGCGGGCAGCAGTTTCCTGATACTCTTTGCCATCATCATGGGCTTGGTAGGTTCGGTTAAATACTTTCTGCGCAGTTGGGAAACCGTGGGTTGGATAATATTCGTAGTGATAGTGGCCGGGTTGGTAAAGCTCAATGTGTTTGACCTACGCAGCCGCGCCTACGGCTTGAATTACAACACAACGAAAGCGGAAACGCCGATATACGATTACAACAATCTTAACGCACTGTTTACCAAAGAACGATATGACAACGACAGGATGCGTGAGGAAGAAAGACTGAACCGTTGGAAAGAGAAGAAGGCAAAGGCCGGAGCGCCCAATCCTCCGTTGATAGTGATAACGGTAAGTGGCGGGGGCTCACGTTCCGCTTATTGGACATTGAGGTCTTTACAATATGCGGATAGCCTGAGCGGCGGCAAACTGTTTGACCATACGGTATTGATTACCGGCGCATCGGGCGGGATGCTGGGTGCCGCATACTGGCGCGAACTGAATAACGCTTACAGGGAAGGCAAACTGGCCACACTGTACGACAAAAAATACCAGGATAACATAGGTAAAGACCTGTTGAACGCCATCATTTTTTCCTTTGCGAGTATAGACCTGATATCGCCATTCAACAATATGTCTATCGCCGGGTATGCATATACCAAAGACCGCGGTTATGCGATGGAGCAGGAATACATCCGCAATACGGAAGGGCTGACCGACAAAAAGCTGGGCGATTATAAAGAAAAGGAAATGGCGGGCGATATACCGGCCATGGTGGTGAACGGCACGATAGTAAATGACGGCAGAAAGCTTATGATGTCTCCGTTGCCAATAAGCTATTTGTGCCGCCCTGCATATGCCTTTACGGATACCACGCATACCATGCCGATAGACGCTGTGGATTTCTCCGCATTCTTCGGTGCACAAAACCCGTATAACCTGCGACTGGCCACGGCGTTAAGAATGAATGCCACCTTCCCTGTTGTGTTGCCCGTGGTGAAGCTGCCATCGCAGCCGCAGGTAAATGTGATGGACGTGGGGCTGAGGGATAATTTCGGGATGGAACTGGGCACACGCTATTTGCATGCCATGCGCGATTGGTTGAACGATAATACACGCGACGTAATATTCCTGCAAATAAGGGATACCCGCGAATACGAGGTGTTTTCGCCTACGGGCATGAGCAGCCTGGGTAATATGCTGATGGACCCCATATTTGTGATACAGCATAAATGGGAGCCCATGCAATCGTATACGCAAGGGTATATTAAAGATTATGCGCCTTATTTTTTAGATAGCAATAAGCTGCACTTTATAACACTGGAGTATATCCCCGAAAAGAACACACATGCCGCGGCCTTAAACTTTCACCTGACCAAAAAAGAGAAGAATGATATATATCGCAGTGTGCATGATGCATCCAATAAAACGGCCCTGAACGAATTGCTACAATTGCTGAACCGCTAAGCGCCAATCGGGTATGTCAGGTGTCCATCTTTTCTTTTTTATTTTATCGAGCAGACTGCGGTTTTCGTAAAAGTTAGCCTTTTGTTGCAGGTATGCCGGAATATCTATCAGCCGGGAGTATTGTACCATTTCGTCCCATGTTGCACCGTAGAAATGGCTGAAGAAAGATTGCAATACCGGCCGTAATTCCTTCAAATTCCAATAATGCAAAATGTAGTGTGATGCCGTGCTTATGTGACGGGTATGTTTGGCCATGTATAAAGAAAAGGCAAACTGCTCCACAATGTGTTTGGGGAATTTGGGATATACCACATCCGTAAAACATAATACGTCGTCTAACGGGAAAGCCCCGTGTTTAAAACCCAGCACACCGGCATTCCACATGGCGATATCACCGGGTATGCTTACCGTTAAACCGTTTATGTCAATAGTGTTGGTTGCGAGGTGCTTATTCAGTTTGGCGAATATGGCGTTACTTTCATTTTTTACCACGCCCTCGCATATATGCATATAAAGCTTGCCGGCGTCGATACCGGCAAACAATTCATCCACCGGCTTTAGGAACAGAATGTCGGAATCGAGATAAAGTATATTGCCGTTTTCGGTATCTGTAAGGTTTTTGAGCAATTCTATTTTAACGCGGTGCACAAAGTTTATCTTGCCCTTCCATTGGCGCAGCAGATCTTCGGTTATAATATGGTACTTAACGGGAAGGGCTTCCGCCGCCATATCGAACAGATGAGGGTCATCGGTATAGATATGTATGGTAGCATGGGAGAGCGCCATGCCTGGATATACCCGCGAAAGCGTCAGCAATGCGAATAGTAATTCCTGCTTTATCGCAATGCTGCCATAAGCCTGGAATACGATATGTGTGTGTGGTGATGTCATCAGGAAATGTACCGGTACACGTCTTTATCCAAGAAACGCTCGGCAATCATCAGATCGTCGTGCAATATCCTGTCTTTATCCATAAAGCTTACTTGCTCGCGTAAAGCGGTAAACAGCTTTTCCAATGCGGGAGAAGTTTTTGCGGGGCGCCTCATGTCCATAGCCTGTGCCGCAGTAAGCAATTCTATGGCCAGTACACGCTGTACGTTCAGCATTACACGGCGCAGTTTGGTGGCGGCATTGGCACCCATGCTTACATGATCTTCCTGGCCGTTACTGCTTACTATACTGTCTACCGATGCGGGTGTGCAAAGCTGCTTGGTTTGGCTGACGATGGCAGCAGCGGTGTATTGCGCAATCATAAAGCCGCTGTTAAGGCCGGCATCAGGCGCAAGGAACGGCTGCAACCCACGCTGACCGCTGATGAGCAGGTAGGTGCGGCGCTCCGATATGTTACCCAACTCGGCCATGGCTATGGCCAAAAAATCGAGGTGCAATGCCAATGGCTGTCCGTGGAAGTTGCCCCCGCTTACAATGGCATCTTCATCATGAAACACGATGGGGTTATCGGTAACAGAGTTGATTTCCGTTTCTACCACTTGGTTTACCGTATCTATCACATCCTTGCTTGCGCCGTGTACCTGCGGTATGCAGCGGAAGGAATATGGGTCTTGTACCTGGGCTTTGGGTATACTTTGTATTTCACTGTCGGCAAGCAATTCCCTCATGCGTTGTGCCGTGGCTATTTGCCCTTTGTGCGGGCGCACACGGTGTATAGAATGACGGAAAGGCTCGGCTTTGGCCATAAATGCATCGGCAGACAAGGCACCTATGACATCGGCCCACTCCGATAAACGTTTGGCAGCCATAAGGCTCCAAGTGCCGTAGCTGCTCATGAACTGTGTACCGTTGAGCAAGGCCAGGCCTTCTTTCGCGGAAAGGGGTATGGGCGTTAACCCTACTTCTTGCAATACCGATGCCGCATCGCGTACGGCACCTTTATAGCGTACTTTGCCCTTACCGAATATGGGCATGCTTAAATGCGCCAATGGTGCCAAATCGCCGGAAGCTCCGAGTGAACCCAACTCGTATACAACGGGATGTATACCATAGTTATAAAAGTCGGCCAAGCGTTGCACGATTTCGGGGCGTACGCCGCTATAGCCTTGGCTTAGTCCGTGAATTTTCAGGAGCAACATGAGGCGCACGATATCTTCCGGCACTTCATCGCCCATACCGCAGGCATGAGAGCAAACAAGGTTTTCCTGCAGTTGCGACAATTCGCTATCCTCTATGCGCACATTACACAGGGAGCCGAAGCCGGTATTGATGCCGTAATAAGTTTCTCCTTTTTTAAGTATGTTATCGAGGTAATCTCGATTGATGCGGATACGGGTTTCTGCGGCGGCAGACAGTTCGATGTTGGCGGACAATTGACGGATGTCGTCAACGGATATATGCTCGGGTAATTCCATTATCGTGGGATTGTGCCGGCAAACCTACTTAAAAAATCGCTTATGTCTTTTGAGCGCGGCCGTCTACTTCTTTTCTTCGTATTTGGCAATAATATCTGCCAAGTGCGCTTCCACGCTTTCTTGAGGCATTTCCACAATGCGTCCTATTTCTTTGTCGCCGTTTAGCAGTATGATGGTAGGGACAAATTTCACATTGTAGGTTTTATGCTCGTTGCCGGGGGTGGTTTTTTCGCGGTCGGCACCATATAAGATGTAGTTGGCCTCCGGGTAGTTTACTTGACGCATAACTTCGAACAGCCTCGGCACCACAATGTGTGAGTCTTCGCACCAAGTGCCCAGGAAAATCACCATTTTATATTTGGGCAGGTGTGTTTTAAGATAATCTACAGAAGCCGGTGCCGGCGTATAGTTGGCTTCGGTAAACCAGGTAAAATCTCCCAAATCTTTGGCGGTAATGGCACCGCGGTATACTTTATGGCCCGTTTGTTCGTCTTTGGTAACCTCGTAGGCCGGTTGCGACCAGGTTTGTATGCTTATCATCATGGCAAGGGCAAATAATATCTTTCTCATTTCAGGCTGTTTCTTATCTGTAGCAACTTATTCCTCAATTGTAATAACGATTGTTTCAGGTCTACCGTTTCCACGGTGGTTTTTTTCTTTGATTTCAGCGTGGCTTTGGCGCCGTTTATGGTAAACCTGCGCTCTTTTACCAAATGGTAAATAGCCTTCATTTCGCGCACCTGATCGGGGTTATAGAGGCGATCGCCTTTGCGGGTGGTGCGCACCTTCATGTTAAACTCTTTGGTCCAGAAGCGAATGTTGGATGTGGCCACATTGAGCATGGCGGCCACCTCGCCTATGGAATAATATTGTTTATCGGCTTTCCAATCGTCAACCGGAGGAGCGGGTAATTCCGCTTCGGGTTCGGGCGCGTCGGCTTGTTTTTTTGCGTCGGCAGGTTTCTTTTCCTTTTTGGCTACGCTGCGGCTTTTTCCCACGGCTTTTAACTCCTCGGGCTGAGGGTCGTCTCCGAATAAACTAAGCATGTGGGAACTCATACTACAAAGTAAGAAAAAATATTCCGGAGCAATACGCAACAGACTTTATGGGATTAACAACAATTAACACTTTTTTATTTTCCTAATAGATGTCCGTCTGTTGATAATTCGGCATTTTTGCGCTTCACTTTACGATATGTTCTTCACACGATTCTCATTTTTATTGACACTGCTCGTCGGATTTACCCTTGCGGTGCAGGCCCAAAATGCCACCAAAGTATTAGGAAGGCTGACCGATAAACAAAAAAAGCCCGTTTCTTTTGCCACAGTAACACTAATGCGCCCCGACTCTTCGGTAGTGGGTGGTTTCCTTACCGAAGAGGACGGAAAATTTAGCATTGATGCCCCGGGTTACGGGAGCTACCTCCTGCGTGCCAGCGGCATCGGTATCAATACCAAAACCTTAGGCGGTATAGTAGTTACGGCGGAGCAACCGGAGAAGAACCTTGGTGACATATCTGTATCGGTAACGGCCCAAGCATTGCAAGAGGTGGAGATAACCGGCGAAAAGGCAATGATGGAAATGAACGTGGACAAAAAAGTGTTCAACGTAGAAAAGAATATTACCACCGTCGGCGGCAGCGCATCGGATGTATTGCAAAACATACCGTCAGTTTCAGTGGACGTAGACGGGGGTGTGAGCCTAAGAGGTAAGTCGGGCGCGCTGATATTGATAGACGGTAAGCCCGCCACCTTGCTGGGAGGAGATGAGGCTTCGGCCCTGCAAAGCCTACCGGCGGCATCGGTGCAAAGCGTGGAAGTGATTACCAACCCATCCTCCAAATATGATGCACAGGGAATGACCGGTATTATCAACATCGTTACCAAAAAAGACAAGAAATTCGGATTGAACGGCAGTGTATCTGCCGGTGCGGGCACCCGCGACAAATATAACGGCAGCCTAAACCTGAACCTGAAAAACAAAACCTGGAACATCTTCCTGAACAGCAGCTTCAGGCAAAACAGGAACTACAACCGCACCACCAACGAGCGCACCAACTATTACGATAATGCCAGTTTCTACTCTTATGAAGATAACATACGCAGTTTCGGAGGTTTCTTTAACTCGCTGGGTGCGGAGTATACCATAGACGAGCGGAACAGCCTGACGCTTACGCAAAACATCAACCGCATGAGCTGGGGTGGTAACGGGTATTCGCTTTATAACGTGTACTCTTCGCCCGAATCCCAAGTTTCGGCACAGCGAAGGAGTAGCTATAATTTAGGCGGGCCGTTATCCTCTTCATCGGCTATGGATTATAAGCACAAGTTTAAAAAAGAGAAGCAGGAGATTACCACCAATGCCACCTTTGCCAAAACATGGGTAACCCGCGAGCAGGAATATGAAACCAACCTATATGATGGTGTGGGCAACCTACGCAGCGGCCCCGTATATCAAAACGCGCCGGGCAGCGGCTCCAACACCAGCCTGAATGCGCAAACGGATTTTACAACCCCCTTCCTAAGCGCAAAAGGCAAGCTGGAAGCCGGGCTTAAAACACAATTGTTTTGGTTTGAAAGCTCCAATAATCCTACCATAGATTCGGGGTATGGTAAGCAGGTGGATTATATCCTGTTGAACAATTACGATTACTTGCAACAAACACATGCGGCATATACCTCTTTCAGCGACCAGAAAGGAAAATGGAGCTACCAAGGGGGGTTGCGCCTGGAGTATGCTTTGTATGAAGGAACGGCCTATTCTCTGAACGGTACTTACAGCAACGAATTTTTGAACCTTTTTCCCTCGGCCTTTGTTTCCTACGCGATGAAACACGAACAATCCATGTACCTCAACTACTCGCGTCGGGTAAACCGTCCGCGCTTTATGCAGTTGATGCCCTATGTGGATTTATCGAACCCGCAGGATACGAATATGGGTAACCCGGACCTGATACCCGAGTTTATAGATAATGTGGAGATGAGCTACAGCAAACAGTTTAAGCAGGGGCACAACCTGATAGTAAGCGTTTATTATCAGTACATGCAAAATATGATAGAGCGCTACCGCCTTTTTTATCCGGACGGTACCAGCTTTACCCAACCGCAAAACCTTACCGCAGGTACCACATACGGATTGGAAATGACCGGCAAGGCGCAAATCACCAAAATATGGGATGCGACCCTGAGTTTTAACTTTTTTCAAAACGAGATATTAGGTACCAATATAGACCCGCTGCTGAACAACAGCGGTTTTAGCTGGTTTGGTAAGGCCAATACCAATATTAAACTTCCGGCCGGTTTCTCCGTCCAACTAAACGGAAACTATGAGGCACCGAAGATAGCCGGCCAGGGACGATTGGAAGAAGTGTATTGGGTAGATGTGGCATTGCGGAAGAACCTGTTGAAGAACAAAGCGACATTGGTATTGAATGTGTCGGATATTTTTAATACCCGCAAATACACCACCCTTTACGAGTACCCGCAATACGTGCAGTCCACCTATCGTGACAGGGAAACCCGAATAGGTAATATTAACTTTACTTACAGGTTTGGCCGAAGCGAATCATCGGGACCAAAAATGCCCGGTGGCAATAGCCGCCGGGGCAAACAGCAGGCACCCGCCAACAGCGATAAGAAGCAAGACAAAGACAGGCAAAACCTGAAATCGGAAGACGGCGGCGGAGACCAAGGAAATTTTTAAGGCATAGAAATTATGCCGTAACAAAAAACGGATTACAATGGCAACAAGAAAATTATGGATTTTGGCCGTGGCCGTGCTAACTGCGGCACAGGCGGAAGCCCAAGGTTGGAAAGATATAGTGAACAAGGGCAAAACCGTGATAGAAAGCGGTAAGACAAGCACCTCGGCAACGGGCTATACCAATGCGGAAGCCGTGAACGCGCTAAAAGATGCCCTGAAGATAGGTACCAACAACGCATCGGGCAGGCTATCGGCGCTGAATGGCTATTTTGGCAACCAACTTATAAAAATAGTAATGCCGCCCGAAGCCAAGAAAGTGGAAACGGCATTGCGCTCCGCCGGTTTGGGTTCTTACGTGGACAAGGCCATTGTGTCTATGAACCGTGCGGCCGAAGATGCTGCCACCAAAGCCGTACCCATTTTTACCGACGCCATAACGGGCATGACCATAACCGACGGTATTACCATAGTGAAAGGCAGTAATAATGCCGCTACGGAATATTTGAAATCGCGGACCACGGCATCGCTAACGAGCGCCTTTCGCCCCGTAATACAAACATCGCTGAACAAAGTAAATGCCACCAAATATTGGGCAGACGTATTTAACCTGTATAACAGGCTGCCTACCACGCGCACCAAAATAAACCCCGACCTCGCGGGCTACGTTACCGAAAAGGCACTGGCCGGATTGTTTGTTACCATTGCCGCGGAGGAAACCAAAATACGCACCGATGCATCGGCCCGCGTTACCGATTTGTTACGTAAGGTATTTGGCGGAAAATAAGTGCCGAAAATGCCGGTAATTCGTTAGTTTTATCTATTCCGAACAGAAAATACTACAGCTACACGTTATATAAAAGGATATGACACAGGAAAGTACAACGCAAAACACACCCGAAGTAAACTTACAATCGTGGTGGAACGACCTAACATTTTCGGCAAAAAATCAGTACGATTTTAAAGAAAACGGAGAACTGGTGCTCAAGGCTGACGGCCCACAAAAGGAGCGTGTTATTGCCACCATTACCGCATCCAATGCGGAAGCGGCCTTTAAGGCGCTTAGCGAAAAGTTCCCCGAAGTGGAAGCCAAAATAAAGGAACTGGAAACCGAATGGGTGGCCACCGAAGATAAGCTGAAACTGGTAGGCAAAGTGGAGCGTATGAAGGAGTACCTGAGTCATACCAACGCCATAGGTGATTTTGCAGGGCTACAGGCCTTGGTTGCCGATATGGAGAAAACGGTGAAGAGCTTGCAGGATGCCAATTACGAATTGCGCCGCAAGCTGGCGGAAGAGGCAGAAAGCCTTACCGAAAGCGATAACTGGAAAGAAACTTCGCAAATACTTAAAGACCTTACCGACAAATGGAAGGCAATAGGCACTACGGATAAAGACCGCAGCGATGCCCTTTGGAACCGTATAGAAGCAGCGCGTACCAAATTTTTTGACCGCAAGCGAGCGCACCAGGAAAACCAAAGCAAGGAAATGCTCCAGAACCTGGACCTGAAAATGGAACTGGTGGAAAAAGCCGAGAAGTTGGCGGCATCGGAAAGCTGGAAGGAAACCACCGAGGTTTTTAAAAACCTGATGGAAGAGTGGAAGAAGATAGGCCGCACGATGCACGAGAAAAACGAAGAACTATGGAACCGCTTCATCTTGGCGAAAAATACCTTCTTCGATAACAAGAAAAGAAATTTTGAAAGCATACAGGTGGAGCAGGAAGCCAATTACGCCGCAAAGCTGGCATTGGTGGAGAAAGCCGAAAGCTGGAAAGAAAGCACCGACTGGAACGAAACCTCCAAAGCTTTTGCCGGCCTGATGGAAGAGTGGAAAGCCATAGGCCGCGTACCTGCCGATAAAGCCGACGAATTATGGGACAGGCTCAATGCCATCAAAGACCACTTCTTTGGCAACCGTAAACAACATTTTGAAACCGTACGCATATCTCTTGAAGATAACCTGGCACTGAAACGCTCCTTACTGAAGCGTGCCGAGGCGCTGCAAAACTCCACCAACTGGCGCGAGGCTACCGAGGAGCTGAACGAGTTGATGGACGAGTGGAAGAAAACCGGACCTGTACCGCGTGAACATTCCAAAAGTATTTGGGAGAACTTTTTGGCCGCACGTAAAAAATTCTTTGAACGTAAGGATGCCAACCGCGAACAACGCAAGCAAAGAGCCGAGCGTCATGCCGATATACGCAAGCAGCAGGCTGCCGATTTCTTAAGAACCTTGCAGGATGAACTGAAAGAGGAAGAAGAAAGGCTGGCAGACTTTAAAGAAGGTTTAAACAACATAACCCCCGGACCTAAAGCAGAGGAGTTGCGTAAGCACTTGGAAAACCTTATTGCGCAAACGGAAAAGACAATAAGGAGCAAGCAGGAAAAGATAGAGAACACCCACAAACAGGTAAAGGAGAACGAAGCAACCATCGCAGCCTCAAACGAGGCGGGCAACGGTGCAGCGGATACTGCCGGCGGTGATGAGGAGGCTACTTCGTAGCATTCACAATATCATCGATAGAGGCATCTCTGCTTAAAGCCTTTACCAATTTCTTATTCTTGTCATAAACTACCATAAAGGGTAGGTCGTAGGCATTGTAGTAATTGGGGAAGAAAAACTCATGGTCTTTACCGACCGTGATGTTTTTATACTTAGCCAGTTTCAGCACATCGTAGAAGTTTTTTATCATGGAAAGGCTCATGGGCGAGAGCATGTAAATGCGTACGTTTTTGAGGCGGTCCATGTTTTTGATGATGTTTACCGTAAGTTCTTCGCAGTGGTGACAATCGGGGCTGAACATGATAAACAGTACCGGCTTGCCTTTGGGTATGCTCGCCGTGTTAAATATGGTAGCACTATCGGTAAGCAATAACTTGAAAGCAGGGATAACCGGATTTTTGAGATAAGGGGGCGTACCTTCCGTTTGCGCATGAGCAGATACGGCACACAAAGCCAATAGCAGCGAGAACAATATTCTTTTCATATTACCGGTAAAATACAAAGATAACCAACCCCACGGTTTATAACCTTATGCGGGTTTCATAACTTCGGGTACAGATAATACCATGATAGCTAACGAAGACATTTTTTTAGAGCGATATAATAATCTTAACGAGCGCCAAAAGGAGGCGGTTGATACGATATACGGCCCCGTAATGGTAATTGCAGGGCCGGGTACGGGCAAAACCGAAGTCCTCTCCATGCGCATTGCCAACCTGCTGCGCAGCGAGGCGCAGGTGCAACCCAACGAGATACTTTGTCTCACCTATACGGACGAGGCTACCAATGCAATGCGCAAACGCCTCCTGCAAATAATAGGCACGCCGGCGCACCGCATCAATATCTGCACCTTCCATGCGTTTTGCAACAATGTCATTCAAAACAACGGAGAGTATTTCAGTATGCGCTCGCTACAGCCCATCACGGATTTGGAGCGTACCGAGTTGCTGTACGAAATGCTGGAGCAACTGCCGCCGGGTCATGTGTTGCGGAAGTTGAGCGGTAACATCTATTACGATGCGGGTAAGCTCAACAGGTTGTTCGACTTTATGAAGCGCGAGAACTACCGCCCCGAAGAGATAGTGGAAGCAGTGGAAACTTATTTGGCCGATCTGCCCAATCGCGAAGAATATGTATACAAAAGAGCGGGTAAGGGTTTTGCAAAAGGTGATTTGAAACAGGCCCAAATAGATGAAGAAATTCGCCGCATGACGCTTACCCGTGCGGCCGCGGAGTTGTTTGCCGATTATACCGAACGCATGAAAAAGATGGGGCGGTATGACTTCAACGACATGATTATATGGGTGCTTGATGCCTTTAAAAATAATCCTGCATTGCTGCTGAGCTACCAAGAGCGGCACCAGTTTATACTGGTAGACGAGTTTCAGGACACGAACGGCTCGCAAAGCGAATTGCTGAACATGCTTACCGAGTTTTGGGAAGACCCCAACATATTTGTGGTGGGCGATGATGACCAATCCATATACGAATTTCAGGGCGCGCGCATACGCAACATCATAGATTTTTACGAGCGATATAAAGAGAACATCCAAATTGTGGTGTTGCCGCATAACTACCGTTCATCTCAAGTGATATTGGATAAAGCAGGTGCCACCATAAAGAACAACCAACAGCGCCTTATATACCAACTTAAAGACCTTGGCTTGGACAAGGATATAGTTGCGGCAGCCGAGCGATTTATAAAAGGGGACAATGATGTGGCGCCGGTGATAAAGGCGTATAGCAACATCATACACGAAGAAGCGGACGTGGTGATGCAGGTGGAAGCATTGCAACAGAACGGTGTTAAGTTGAACGATATTGCCATACTGTATGCGCAGCATAAGCAAGCCGATAACCTGATAGCCCTCATGGAGCGTAAGGGTATACCCTATTCGGTAAAAAAGCCGGTAAACATACTTGAACTGCCTTTAATAGAGCAAGTAATAACAGTACTGCGCTACCTGGATGCGGAACAGCGGCAACCGTTCTCGGCAGAGGCGCTTCTGTTTGAAATGATACATGCGCCTTATTATGGTATAGCCACTACAGATATTGCCGTCCTGTCGCTGTACATGCAAACCAATAAGATTAAAGACAGAAGCGTGGGGTATTGGCGGTTGTTGCTGAATAACTTCCTTTTGATAGAATCACTAAACCTACGCTCCGGTGCCGCTTTGCGCCGCATGGGCACGAATGTGGACAACTGGCTGAACGCACAGGTTGCGCTGCCACTGCCGATGCTGTTGGAAAAAATTATTTATGAAAGCGGCATGATGCAGCACCTATTGCAGAAGACCGACCATGTGTGGCAGGTACAGGTGATTAATACTTTTTTTGAGTACGTGAAAGAAGCATATGGCCGTGATGCGACATTGAAAATAAAAGACCTGTTGCGCATGATAGACCGTATGAAGGAGGAAAACATTACCATACCGGTGCAAAAAGTGGTGCAGCAGGAAAACGGAGTACACTTCTATACCGCGCATGGTGCCAAAGGACATGAGTTTGAATATGTGTTTTTGATAGGTTGTACGAAAAACTATTGGGAGGCAAAGAAGGGCGGAGGCAACGAGTATAAGCTGCCCGACACTATCACGAAAACAAACGAAGACACCGATAAAACCTATAAGACGGAAGTAGCCCGTCGGCTGTTTTATGTGGCGCTGACCCGTGCCAAGAAATACCTGTATGTATCTTATGCCCTTACCGATAATGTGGGTAAGCCGCTGGAACATTCGGAGTTTATAGACGAGATAAGCAAAGCGGAGGAAAGAGTATATACCAATGTGGAGGCTGAAGATGTGGTGCGGCATATACAATGGGCATTAACGCCTGTGCCCGAAGTGCGTGTGGTGCTGGCCAACAACAAGGCTATAGACCGCATACTTTCGCAGTTTACCATGAGCTATACCACGTTGTGTAAATTTTTGCGCTGCCCGCTGACGTTTTATTATGAGTCGATACTGAAAGTGCCGTACCTAAAGAATGATGCGCTGGCTTTTGGTAGCGCGGTGCATAATGCACTGGAACGTATGTACCTGAACATGAAACGCGACGGAAAATTCCCGACAAGAGATGAAGTGGTGGGTTATTTCAAAGCATCTATGTTTGGAGAACGGGAATCGTTTACACAAATACAGTTTGACCGACGGATGGAACAGGGCGAAACGGTACTGGGCGAGTACTATGATAAATATATTGCGGACGCCAAACCTACAAATGTGGAGATTGAATATAAAGTGCCGCGCTACCTGCTGGATAATGTGCCGATAACGGGTAAGATAGATAAGATGGAATTTGACGGTAACAACTGCACGGTGACCGATTATAAAACCGGTGACCCGGACCGCTCCTCAAAGGATTATACCGCCCCACCCAACGACAAAGACCCTTTGGGTGGAGACTACTGGAGGCAGATGGTGTTTTACAAATTGCTGATAGAAAATTATGCGGACCGCAACTGGCGGGTAACCATGGGTATGTTTGACTACGTGGAGAAGGGACGCAAAACAGGTGACTACAAGCGTATACAAATACCCGTGTACGAACACGATGAGGAAATAGTGCGGAAACAATTGAAGGACAGCTACCTGAAAATAATGAACCACGAATTTGACAAAGGCTGCGGCGAGGATAATTGTTATTGGTGCAACTTTGCCAAGAAGTATGAGTTGGTGCGGCCGGGGGCCGGGGAAACTGTGGAGATAGACGATGTATAACCGGAACTTTATGCAGATTACATAAACGAACAAGCCCCGCAAATTGCGGGGCTTGTTTTATAAATATACCTGTTTGTTATCTGCTTAGCGCAAAACCAGGTCCATTGCAACGCGACGGTTTTTGGCGCGGCCTGCGGCAGTTTTGTTGTCGGCTACGGGTTTGGTATCACCATAGCCTGTAGATGTAAGCCTTTCTGTGGCAATACCTTTGGCTATGAAGTAGTTCTTCACGGCATCGGCACGCTCTTGAGACAGTTGCAGGTTTTTGGCGGCATTACCCGTGTTATCCGTATGGCCGTCTATGGTCATGTTATAATCGGGGTAATCGTTCAGTATCTGCACTATTTCATCCAGCATTTTGTAAGATGCTTTTTTGATGGTAGCCTTACCTGTTTCAAACTGTATGGCGGTAGCTGCAAAAGCCAAACGTTTTTTCACCTGTACGCTTACCTCGGGGCAACCGGAGTTGTCTTTGGTACCCGCAACATTGGGACATTTATCGAGGTTATCGGGTATGCCGTCGTTATCGGTGTCGGGGCAACCTTGATTGGCTACGGGACCGGCGTTGTTGGGGCATTTGTCTTCGTTATCGGCTATACCGTCGTTATCGGTATCGGGGCAACCTTTGAATTGTGCCAAGCCGGCTTGATCGGGACAAGCATCGTCTATATCGGCTATACCGTCACGGTCGCGGTCGGGGCAGCCTTGCATGGCAGGGGCGCCTGACTCTTGTGGGCAACGGTCTTCCGCATCTGCCACACCGTCCAAGTCGGCATCGGGGCAACCTTGTGCCGTTTTGGAGCCGGCCACATCGGGGCACTTATCATCTTTATCCAGTACGCCGTCGCCGTCTTTATCGGGGTCGGGACAACCTTGCATTTCGGCTACACCTTTTTCGTTGGGACATTTATCTTTCCTATCGGATATACCGTCTTTATCGCTGTCTTTTATCCTGCGTTTGCTGATGGGAATAGAAGCGCCGAAGTAAACGTTGGAACCAAATTTGGTATCGCTGAAATAAGACAACATATCATCGGAACCCAAGAAGAAGCCGCCTACACGAAGACCTGCACCCACACGCATTTTATTGGATAGAGTGGCATAAGTGATGGGCAAACCGAAGCTGAATACGCGTGTATCGTAGCGGGGTGTAACGGTAAGTTGCGAGTAATGTGAAGTGCCGGGCGTCATCCTGTCGGCGAGGTTGGCCATATAAGTGGCGTTTACGTAAAACGCTTTGGCAATATGATAATCCACACCCAACACCAGCATGCGCGGAAGGGTCATTTTCACTTCCTGGTCAAAAGTGCCGGTATCAACCGAAATGTTTTTGCTCAACAAGTAAGCCCTCAAAGAATCGTAGTTGCCGATTTTGTCGAACATTTCGGAGCCTTTGATGATGCTGTTGGAATTGGTATTGGAAGCATTGATGATGCGGTTGTCCTTCTTGTATTTGATGGAGCCGATATCCGTAAGGGCGGCAGACACGCGCACTTTGTATTTGTTTTTGCTATCGTCCCAAACGCCGGTCTTGCCGTCCAAGTCAGACTGATAGTTTTGATACTTGGGGCGGAACTCGTAAACGAAGCCGATATCGCCGCCTATACCCGTACCTGCGGTTTTACCGAAGAAATCGGTAATGGTGATGTTGTCCGAATTTTCGGCAAATACACCGCCCATGGCATAGCTGAAGTCGGAGTTGTTTACACGCAGTTGTGCATCGTTACCTGTATAGATATAAGTACCGTCGAGGTTGTTGCTGGTGATGGTCATGTAACCCGCACCCATCAGGTAGCGTACGGTAAGACCACCCTTTACCATGTGTTTTTGCTTTTCATATATCACACCCGCATAGCTCAGGCCAATTTCAGACCAGGCATGGAGCCCGTAGCTGAAATCGCGAGACTGGAAGGTATTGGCCGTGCCGCTTGTTGCGGAAAAGCTGGAATCGATAAAGTAGTGCAGCAAATCTTGGTTAAAGTTGTTGAATTGGTGCATGGCACGTACGCGTGTGGAAATGCCGATGCTGTGTTTGCGGTTGATGCTCACCATGGCACCCGGACCGCGTACTTCCAAATACGGGAATTGGAAGCTGTATTGGCCTTTATCGTTTTTATCGATATTGAGGACGTTACCTAATTTTTGCGTGGAATCGTCGGAGCCGAAATAATCTATAGCCTTACTCATGTCGAACTTAACGCCGCTGTTGTACTCGGTGCCAAGGTTGAACGAGAAAAGGTCGATGGAGAATTTTGTACGAGAGTCGGCTATGTTGGCCGGATTCAGGTACATGCCGTTCGTGGCACTCCAGTTGCCGGTAGCGATACCGAGATAGCGCTGGGCGCTTGCCAGCATCGGCAGCATTGCGAACATGAGTAGAAGTGTAGATTTTCTCATTTATATGGGAGTTTGATTACCAAGGGGGAGTAAACATTAATATTTTATTAAAAATGTTCCGCTTTTCGTCGCAAAAAAACAAAATCTTTTTAATTTATTAGAGCGTTTAGACACTTATTTTAGGCATAATCTTTATGTTAAGCGCCTTCATTTTAAGTACAAAATTAATATAGATTACGATTTGTCATATACCGTAAGCCGGGTATATTTCAGTTTAAGGCACAAGGGCTTAACTTTGTTTCATGAATCTCCAGGCTCCCGGGCAAATTGCCAATTATATAGCGGGTACGTTACAGGCACCCCTTTCCGGTAAGTACATCGATAACGTAAACCCCGCCACGGGTGAAGTTTATTCGCAAACGCCCGACAGTGACGCAAAGGATGTGGAGGAAGCAGTGGGTGCGGCCAAAGCCGCCTTTCCCAAATGGAGTACCACACCTTTGGAAGAACGTTTTAAAATACTGAACAAGATAGCGGAGCTGATAGATGCCAACTTAGATGCGCTGGCCCTTGCGGAAACCAACGACAATGGTAAGCCCCTGTGGTTGAGCAAGAAAGTGGATATACCGCGCGCATCGAGCAATTTCAGGTTTTTTGCCACAGGCATCATGCATTTTGCCTCGGAGAGCCACAGCATGGAAGACAAGGCCATCAACTACACACTGCGCCAACCTATAGGCGTGGTAGGCTGCATATCGCCTTGGAACCTGCCACTGTACCTTTTTACCTGGAAGATAGCCCCTGCCTTGGCAGCCGGGAACTGTGTGGTAGCCAAACCCAGCGAGGTAACACCTATGACAGGCTATCTGTTGAGTATTATATGTAAGGAAGCAGGCCTGCCTGACGGCGTGTTGAACATTATACATGGCACAGGTCCGGGTTGCGGCTCGGCTATTGTGGCACACCCGGAGATAAAAGCCATATCGTTTACCGGAAGTACACGCGCCGGCAAGGATATCGCGGCCACCGCCGCACCTATGTTCAAGAAAATATCTTTGGAACTGGGCGGAAAGAACCCGAATATCATTTTTGCCGACTGCGATTGGGATAAGATGATGCGCACCACCCTGCAATCATCATTTGCCAACCAAGGGCAAATATGCCTTTGCGGCAGCCGCATACTGATAGAGGAAAGCATCTACGAGAAGTTTAAAGCGGAGTTTATAGAACGCGCCCGAAAAATGATACCCGGAGACCCGCTTGAAGATAGTAGCAAACAAGGTGCCGTGGTGAGTAAACTGCATTATGATAAAGTATTGAGCTGCATAGCGCTGGCCAAAGAAGAAGGCGGAACAATACTTTTGGGTGGTAACGCCATAAAGCAAGAGGGCCGCTGCGCCAACGGTTATTTTATAGAACCTACGATAATAGAAGGTTTGGGCGCATCCTGCCGCACCAATATGGAAGAAATCTTCGGGCCGGTGGTAACGCTGCAATCTTTTAAAACCGAAGACGAAGCCCTACAACTGGCCAATACCAGTGACTATGGCCTATCGGCAACAATATGGACACAAGACGTGACCCGCGCCAACCGCGTAGCCATGAAAGTGCACAGCGGTATTATTTGGGTAAACTGCTGGTTGCTGCGCGATTTGCGTACACCCTTCGGCGGGTTCCGCAACTCGGGTGTGGGCCGCGAAGGCGGATGGGATGCGCTACGCTTCTTCACCGAGCCAAAGAACGTGTGTATAGAACTGTAAGCAATTTTTGAATTTTTACTTTTTACTTTTGAATGATTATGTCAGAACGCATTTCCACAGATAAAGCACCCAAGCCCGTAGGCCTATATCCGCACGCGCGCCGTGTGGGCAATCTTTTGTTTCTTTCCGGCATAGGACCGCGTACCACTACCGACGAGATACCGGGACTGAAATTGGACAAGAACGGCAACTTCCTGGAGTTTGATTTTGAGGCGCAATGCCGCAATGTGTTTGACAATGTGCGCATAGTGTTGGAAGAAAGCGGAAGCAGTTGGGACAAGCTGGTGGATGTTACCGTCTTCCTGGTACACATGAAGCGCGACTTCGCCACCTATAACCGCGTGTACGCTGAATATTTTAAGGATAACCAGCCCTGCCGCACCACGGTAGAAATCAACTCGTTGCCCACACCCATAGCCATAGAGTTGAAGTGTATAGCAACGATTGATTAAGATTTATCCGGCATAACAAAGAAGCCGCATCGTTTAGGTGCGGCTTCTTTGTTATAAAACATTTATTGTTGAAACTAGTAAGGAATATCTATCCGCACCTGTTTTTGGAACGGCCTGCCGTTTTCGTCTTTGCCGTCTATCTTCCACATCACGCTGCGCAGCACCACGGTCATAGGTTTTTGGTTTACCGATTTTACGTTCCTTAGTTCCTTCACCCATTTGTTTTGGTTGGTGCGGCTCATACGGGCATTTTTCACCGCGCGTGATACCGCATTACGAATACCCGCCGCTGAAGGTTTGGCATGGTCCAAATGGCGTTTGTCGAGATTGGCGATGGTGTATGTATTTCCTTTGCCGTCTATAGGCTCCCATTCGCTGAGGGTGTTGAGCGATTCCAATACCAATGTGCCCAATTCGGTTTTGGCAACGATGATGGTTTGGTGACGTTGTGATACGCGTGTTACGGTGCCCTTGGCTATTTTCAATTGATTGCCTTGCAGTTTTCCGTCCGTAAGCTCGTAGCTGGCACCGTGGGCTTTTTCGAGGTTAATGTTTTGATAGGTTCGAGTTTCTATGCCGGGGATGAAAACGGTAACTTCCTTAAATGCCACGGTAAGACCTTTACCGGTAATCACTTCCGCTTCGGGCGCGGCCGCGGGTGCGGCATTCGTAGTGGTATCTGCCCGGGGTGTACTTGTAGCGGTATCCGCAGGTGCCTCTTCGCGAGGCGTGAGTGGTTTTATGTCCGCCACAAAATCTTCCAGGTACTTGGCTTCGGTTTCGGTAACGATGGTAGAGGAGTCGCCCAAGATTATGGGCTTACCTGCCGAAGGATTTTGTTCATCGTTACAGGAAATAAACACTATGGAGGCCAATAGGACCGAACAAATTTTTTTATACATCCATCTTATATTAATGCCCCGCTCTCTTTTTTTGGAAACGTGGCGGTTTACTATAAAACTATTTAATAAGTCATCAGTTTTTGCACTACCTCATGTAGTTTTCCTTTAGCCAAAAAGTTTTGCTCCAACTCTATGGCAAAAGGCACGGGCGTATCCAAACTGGCGCAACGCATTACCGGCGCATCCAGCAGCTCAAAGCAATGCTCGGATATCCATGCGGCTATTTCACCACCGATGCCGCCAATCAGTGTGTCTTCATGCAGCAGCAATACTTTGCCCGTGCGCGTTACCGCATCCCTGATGGCATCGTAGTCTAAAGGCAGCAGTGTGCGCAAATCCAAAATATCGAAAGAAATATCGGGATGTGCCGCGGCATAATCCGTAGCCCAATGCACGCCGCTACCGTAGGTAATGATGCTGATATCGGATCCTTGACTTACGGTTTTGGCCTTACCTATCTCAATGGTATAATAATCATCGGGTACTTGACCACTGATACTGCGATACAGCGCCTTATGCTCGAAGAACATTACCGGATTGGGGTCGTTGATGGCAGCTGTCAGCAAGCCTTTGGCATCTTCGGGGGTTGAAGGGTATACCACCTTAAGGCCGGGCGTATGTACAAACCATGCCTCGTTGCTTTGCGAGTGGAACGGACCCGCCCCCACACCGCCCCCGGTGGGCATGCGTATTACCACATCGGCATTTTGCCCCCAGCGATAATGTATTTTGGCGAGGTTGTTTATGATTTGGTTGAAGCCTACGGTTACGAAGTCGGCAAACTGCATTTCCATCATGGCCTTATAGCCTTTCAAGGATAAGCCTAAGGCCGTACCCACGATGGCGCTTTCGCAAAGCGGGGTATTGCGCACCCTTTCTTTGCCAAACAGGTCGGTAAAACCTTCGGTTACTTTGAAGGCCCCGCCATACTCGGCAATGTCTTGCCCCATCAGTACGAGGTTGGGATGGCGTTCCATGCTTTGACGCAAACCGTCGCTGATGGCCTGTATGAATTTCTTTTCGGTAGCCGGGGAGCCCGAAGGTGCTATGGGCGCAGTATTTCCGGGCGCATATACGTCTGCCAATTCTTCGTTAGTATCGGGCTTAACGGGCTCGGTGGCAAAACCCACGGCCAATCCGTCTTCTATCTCTTTTTGGATATCGTTTCTTATCGCCTCTATATCGGCTTGCGAAATCAGACCTTCGGCCAACAGGTAGGCTTCGTAATTCTTTACGGGGTCTTTCTTTCCCCATTCTTCAAATAACTCCTTAGGTACATATTTTACACCGCTGGCTTCCTCGTGGCCACGCATACGGAAGGTCATACACTCCACCAACACGGGCTTTTGTTCTTCAATGCAATACTTGCGTGCTTCGGAAATGGTTTTATATACTTCAAGTATGTTATTACCGTCTATGGTAATGCCCTTCATTCCGTAGCCCAAAGCTCTGTCGGAAAGCTTTTCGCAAACAAACTGTTCGTTTATCGGCGTGCTGAGTCCGTAGCCGTTGTTCTCGATAAGAAAGATAACGGGCAATCCCCAAACGGCGGCCACATTCAGCGCCTCGTGAAAGTCGCCCTCGCTGGTGCCTCCGTCGCCGCTGAAAGCCAGAGATATTTTTTGTTCTTTTTTAAGCTTGTGCGCCAGTGCCACACCGTCGGCAATAGCCAATTGCGGGCCGAGATGCGATATCATACCGCAAATATGGTATTCGTTAGCCCCAAAGTGGAAAGAGCGTTCGCGCCCCTTGCTAAACCCTTCCTTACGGCCTTGCCATTGCAGGAACAATTTGTCGAAAGGCATTTTACGCGCGGTAAATACGCCCAGGTTCCGGTGCAGGGGCATGATATATTCATCCTCATCCAAAGCGAGGGTGGCACCCACGGCAATGGCTTCCTGTCCTATGCCGCTGAACCATTTGCTTACCCGACCTTGCCGCAACAGCACCAGCATCTTCTCCTCAATCATGCGCGGGCGCAGCATTTCTTTATACAGACGAATGAGCGTATCTTCGGAATACCCATTCCTTTCAAATTGCATAAGTGTAATTTGTGGGCAAAAATAGACTTAAAAGCGCTATTTTTCAGGGCGCTCGTTTACTAATTATGTTATTAACAATGAAGCAGTGCCGTCTGTTTTTTGCCTTTGTGGCCTGTTGTTTTTTCTTTCCGCATACCTCATCCGCACAACTCAACTCCGAAGAAGTGCTGCTGAACCGGTTGCTGGTATCCATACAAACGGCTAACGACTCTCTTTTGGTGGACATTTTCCCGCGTTTTGACAGTATGTTGAACATGGTGACCGCCTATGTGCCCGAATCGGCGGAGGAAACGGAAAGAATGAAGCATTTGCGTACCAATCCGGAAGCGCTTTGGCAATTTGACCCCGCCTACAGTCCTGCCATCACCGACGATTTTAACGCCGTGGTGCGAAAGGGCCGAGACTCGGGTATACACTGGAATGATATACTGGTGGTGCGCTACGAATTGCAAAAAATGAGATTGCCCCGCGAGCTGATAGGCTTTGAAAAAATAGCCACCACGCGTTTGGGCGGATTTATATATGTGGAAGATATACTGACCCGCCGCACCTATATGATAGCCGTGACAGATGTGCTGCAAATAAAAGGCAAATGGTATGGCGGTCACCTGATAAACATACAGCAGGCATCGTCTGAAGACGAATACAACCGTAAGCTGGCGGGTGAAGTGGCATTGGTGAAAGAAATGATGGAAAAAGGCCCGGAATATGTGGACAGCGTGAAGAAAGCGGCCGAGAAACATGCGGCAAAACTTAAAGCCGAAAGAGAGGAAGATGATGAAAAAAAGGTGAGAACCACGGAGGTATTAGAGCGTAAATATTATGTGGGCAAGTTTGATAATGAAGTGGAGGTGGAAATGTATGTGCGCTCGCTACGTGGCGACTGCCCGGACGGGATATGCGCCTGGCAGGCCATATACAAATTTGGTGATATGGAATACTTTGCCTTACTGGAGGTAAAAAGGTCTCCCGAAGGTGTATTCTCCTTTACCGAAGAAGATATGGGGGTGATGGAAGTGAAACTTGCGGGCGGGCGCTTCACCGGCACGTGGACATCCTTCCGCAATCAAACGGAATATGAAGTATACCTAAAAGAGAAACCTGAAATAAAGAATAAAAAACTCCTGGCTTTTGATACCATGCTGGAGGAAATGCTGGAGCCGGAGGATTAATTACCGACTTAGTGCAGCTTTTACCCTATCCAGGTAAGCAGGTTCTTTTACCTTTTTGCTGGTAACCAAGGCGGAGAAATGCTCGGCCAAAATTTCCTCGGGATGCAGGGCGTAATTGGTATTGGTACCTATTTGTTTTTGTATTTGGGGCAGTTCGGAAAATTGATGCAGTACGGGTTTGTTTTCCACCATTTTGGGCACCTTACGTTTGCCTTTGTTTTCCAGTTCCAACAATGCGATGTTCATGTACTCCCTGAAAGGGTCGCCACCGTTGTACTTGCGCATACTATACAAAGCAATTACCAAATCTTTATCGTTTACCGTGATGTAATGCGCCACCACGGGGCAATCGGGGTTGGTAACATTAAGCCCGTCAAAGGCCTTTTTCATATCAATATGGTCGCAACGTTTGAAACCTATGGAAAGATATAAGCTGTTTCTTTTTTCCTCATTGTAGCGCGAAAAAACGTGAAACAATTCGTGCGCCACCAGTTCCGTAGTGAGTGTTGCCTCGTTTACGTTCAGCATAATATTATTTCCGCGTGTATAGCCCATGGAGCCATATTCTTCGGCGCAGGTGCTTTTAATGATGCGTATAACCGGCAGATTCAGTACCATGTCATTTTTACGGATGAAGCGTGCTATCTCTTTGAAAGATTGCTCCAGTTTTTCCCGCTCCTCCTTCGTCCAATTGCGGGATTGACGTTCGGCAAACAACAGGTAATCTTCTTCGGAAGTTTTACCGGTATCGCGTAACCGGCTTTGCACATCGAAAAGTGAGAAAGAGCCGGTATAACTATCGTTGCGCACCATTATGGGAGCGGCCTCGGCGCTGTCTATCACTTCAATTTTCGTGGAAAGAAATTCGAACGTGTAGGTTTTGCCCCAAGCGCCGGTAGCGAAACATATTAAGAACAGCCAAAAGAACATGGCACTGGGCTTTACGGATATACGAGGCATAGTAAAATATTATAAGGCTATTAAGACGCAAAGAACGGGTGAATGGTTACAACCCTGTAACTTTATGATGTTATGCAACCAAACATAAAGACATTCGGCGAGCTAAAAAAGTCGGGCTATACATCAAAGAGCGTTAAGGAAGAGATAAGGCAAAACCTCATAAAAAGCATTCAACAAAAAGAAACACCGTTTAAAGGGATATTGGGCTATGAAGATTCGGTGATACCGGATGTGGAGCGTGCGTTGCTATCACGCCACAATATATTGTTCCTAGGGCTGCGCGGACAGGCCAAAACAAGGATGGCCCGCGATATGGTGAACCTGCTGGACGAGTGGGTACCCGTGGTGGAAGGCAGTGAAATAAATGATGACCCGTTTAACCCCATATCGCATTTCACCAAAAACCTGATAGACGAAAAGGGGGATGAAACGCCCATAAAATGGCTGCACCGCAGCGAGCGTTACGGCGAAAAACTGGCTACGCCCGATGTGTCTGTGGCAGACCTGATAGGCGATGTGGACCCTATTAAGGCAGCCAACCTGCGCCTGAGCTTTGCAGATGAGCGCGTGCTGCACTTCGGTATCATACCCCGTTCGCATCGCGGCATATTCGTAATAAACGAGTTGCCCGATTTGCAGGCGAGGATACAGGTATCGCTCTTTAACATACTGCAGGAGGGCGATATACAAATACGCGGCTTTAAGCTGCGCATGCCCTTAGACATTATGTTTGTGTTTACTGCCAACCCCGAAGATTATACCAACAGGGGCAGCATTGTAACACCGCTGAAAGACCGTATAGAAAGCCAAATCATTACCCACTACCCGCGCACCATAGAAGTATCAAAAGCCATTACCGAGCAGGAAGCCGAAATATTGGACGAGCAGGCAGAGAAAGTGATACTGCCGGACCTGTGTAAATTATTGGTGGAGCAAGTAGCGATGGAAGCACGCAAGAGCGAGTTTGTGGACCAGAAGAGCGGTGTATCGGCAAGGCTAACCATATCGGCATACGAGAACCTGGTGAGTACCGCAGAGCGCCGGGCATTGTACGACAATAAGGGCGCCACGATGGTGCGGCTCTCTGATTTTGCGGGCGTGATACCCTCCATTACCGGTAAGGTGGAACTGGTGTATGAGGGCGAGCAGGAAGGCCCGTTGAATGTAGCCTACCGCCTGATGGGTAAAGCCACGCGCAGTTTGTTTACACAGTATTTCCCCGATCCGCAATCGTTTAAAAGACCTGCACGCGAGCAGCAAAAAGGTAAAGGCAAGCCCAACCCTTATCAACCTATAATAGACTGGTTTGGCAGAGGTAATGACTTGTTGCTACTGAACGACGACAGCGATGAGGGCTACCGCAACAGCCTGTACCAGGTGGACGGTTTGTATGCCTGCGTAAAGCAATTTTACCCGGATGTAAGCACGGAACTTACAGCACTGTATATGGAGTTTGTATTGCACGGCTTATCGGAATTTTCGCTCATCAGCAAGAAAGGCGTGGAAGGCGGAGGCTATAACTTCGGCGATATATTAGGCAGCATGATGAATATAGATATGAGCGGCCTTGATGATGAGGAAGAGGAAGACGAGGGTGACGACATTTAATGACATGCGCGATTTCTCGACCGAAATATTTTACCGCACGGCACGCAGCGGCGGCAAGGGCGGGCAAAACGTGAACAAGGTGGAAACCATGGCGGAAGCCTGGTGGCATGTGGAAGGTTCGGCTTTTTTTACCGGTGAGGAGAAAGAGTTGTTGCGCGCCAAATTGCAAAACCGAATTAATAAGGATGGTTACCTGATTGTAAAGAGCAGCGAAACCCGCTCACAATTGGAGAACAAACAAATTGCCTTGGCCAAGATGCGCGAACTGGTGGAGAAAAGCCTCATCAGGCCTAAGAAACGCAAGCCTACAAAACCATCCAAAGCAGCAAAGGAGAAGCGCCTGGAAAGCAAGCGGCGCGACGCGATGAAGAAGCAATTGCGCCGCAGGGATTTTTGATAGAGAAGCACAGAATTAGGATTTAGGGTAGCCCGGCAGATTTACCTCCGGTGAGAGAAGTTCTCCGCTCACTTCGTTCGGTGGAATGAAGGAGGGGTTTTGGCTGAGCCGCGTTACTCGTCAAGTGTAGCAATAATCCTGTCTTGTTATTACTTGGTAGAATTTCGCCGCTTAATATAATAGAGTTATGAAAACCCGCCGAATAGGCGTCATTTCGACCGAGTGAAACGAGCGGAGAAATCTGCCGAGCAATGATGTTACATGTACTTCTCCAATACTTCGTCATACAAATCTTTCCAGTCTGCATTATTGAACAATTAAAGCCATCTTCTTATCCCTGTTCCATCTTTTTATTTGCTTTTCTCTTGCGATAGCTTCCTCTATCCCTTCATACTCTTCATAATAAACAAGGTGTTCGAGGTTGTAGCGGTCTGAGAAACTGTTTTTGTATGTATGGTCTTTGTGTTCGTAGACACGACCAATAATGTCGGAAGTAACTCCTACATACAAAGTCGTACGATGTGCGTTGGTCATAATATAGGTATAGCCACGTTTGTGCATGTTACTAAAGTACATGCTTTGTATAACGTTGCTGCAAACTTCAGGAGATTTCTCCGCTCGCGTTGCTCGGTCGAAATGACGGTAGAATTTCGGCTGAGTTTCTTTACTCATCAAGTGTAGCAATCGCGGCAGATTTACCTCCGTGAGAGAAGTTCTCTACTCGTTTCGCTCGGTCGAAATGACGGTGAGGTTTTGGCTGAGTCGCACTATCGCGAAACACAACATTATAATAGGTAAAGTGCTTATTGGCTTATTAACCTATTACCCGATTAACTATCGCGCATCAAAGTCTATGGTTACTCTTTCGGTTTTGGGGTGGGCTTGGCAGGTAAGTACATAGCCTTTTTCCACTTCGTCTTTTTCCAAGCCGTAGTTTATTTCCATAACCACCTCGCCTTCGGTAACCTTTGCGCGGCAAGTGGCGCATACACCACCCTTGCAGGCATAAGGCAAGTCGGCACCGTGTTTCAGCGCGGCATCCAGAATGGTATCGTTGTTATAGCCCAAATCCATCACAAAGGTCTTACCGTCCAGCGTTACGCTTACCTTGCTGGTGGCATCGTTGTCTGCCGCATGTTCCGATACCCATTTTTGGTGGGCGGCCTTGGGTTGGTCGGGAGAAGTAAACAACTCCACGTGGACATCCTGAGAAGGCATACCCAAGTCTATCAACTGTTTGCGCACGGAAAGTATCATATCCTCTGGCCCGCAAATGAAAGCTTCGTTAACAGTACTCACATCGATGAGCGTATCGCAGAAGTCGGTACATTTTTGCGCGTCTATGCGGCCGCTGAACAATGGTACATCCATCAACTCTCGGCTGAGTATATGGTATACCCTCAGGCGCTGCATGTATTTGTTCTTCAGCGCTTCGATGCTCTCCTTAAAGATGATGGTATTGCGATTGCGGTTACCATATACCAGTGTAAACGTGCTTTGGGGCTCCTCTTCCAGCACGCTCTTCATGATGCTCATCACCGGCGTGATGCCGCTACCCGCAACAAAAGCCAGGTAGTTTTTATGCGTGGCCTCCGTTTTGCGCGGAGAGAATTTACCCATCGGCGTCATTACATCCAAAACGTCTCCGGGTTTTAATGCGGTATTGGCATGGCCCGAAAACTTACCGCCTTCCACTTTTTTAATGGCTACACGCAGTTCATTGTCTTTTGGTGCGGCGCAAATGGAATAGGAGCGGCGTATCTCGGCATCATCGATATGCGTGCGAAAAGTAAGATACTGGCCGGGTGTAAAGCGGAACGTTTCCGCCAATTCTTCGGGTATATCCAAAGACACGGATACACAATCTGCCGTTTCGGGCCTTACGTCCTTAACCTTTAGCGCGTAAAATCTGGGAGCTGACATTGGCTATGCTTAATACTGTTTCAGAAGTCGCAAAAATAAGCAAAAAGCCGCGCCAATCTATGATATATATCAACCTAACATATTATCCAGTTCCTCTTTGCGTATCATGGTAAACACATGCTTTCCGTCGGGGGTATATTCCGGTTGGCGGCAGGCAAAAAGCTCGTCAATAAGCACTTGCTGCATTTCGGCCTGCAATATCGCCTGGCGATTGCGCGAGAGGCGTTTGGCCATATTGGTGAGCAAGGTTTCGGTGCGTTTGGCCACGGCATCGCCCGATTCGTGCTTCAGTTGGTCTATTACCTCGTCGAGCACGTTTTTTTCTTCGCCGGCCGGTAATTCGGTAGGTACACCCTGTACCACGAAGGTGTTTTTACCGAAAGGCGCTATATCAAAACCTATTTGCGCCAAATCGGATATGGCCTCGTTGAGCAATATGGCATCCTGCGGCGGTAGTTCATAAGACACGGGGAACAAAAGCTGTTGTGAAGCCACGTTACCGTTGTTCCAGTCTTCCAACAACCGCTCAAACCAAATGCGTTCCTGTGCACGGCGTATATGTATCAGCATCAGGCCCGACTTAACGGTTGTGAGCAGCATGGTGCCCTGAACCAACAAAATGTTTTGGCCGGTGTGGGTATTAAACAAAGCCTCGTTGCCCGAGGAAGGTACGGGAGAGGCGGAAGAGAGAGCCCCGTGCGCGGAAAAATCATGCGGAGCGGATTCCGGAGTACGATTGCCCGCCGAGGGTATGTTTTGCGCAATGGAGTACAAGTCTTTCCACTGTTTCAGGCTGTCTTTCTTCTCTATGAAATGCGCCTGGTTTTTATTGGTGAAGGTGTTGTACAAATATCCTTTCTCGGTATCGTTGCGCTGTTGATCGGTTACGGGCAACTGTACCGATGGCAATTGCTGAATATCGGCATTAAGCGTAAAGTCTAAAGACGGGGCAATATTATACCGGGCCAAAGCGTGTTTCACCGCAGCATTCACGTAGGCATACATCAGGCGGTCGTCTTCAAACTTCACCTCCTGCTTGGTGGGGTGTACGTTTACATCCACACGTGCGGGGTCTACATCCAAGAACAACACATAGAAAGGGAAAGATTCTTTTTCTATCAATCCCTCGTAAGCCTGTACCAGCGCATGGTGCAGGTAGGCATTGCGTATGAAGCGATTGTTGATGAAAAAGAACTGCATGCCGCGCGTGCGTGTGGCCGCATCGGGCTTGCCGATAAACCCGTTGATGTTGAGGAACTCCGTTTTTTCCTCTACGGGCACCAGGTTCTTTTCATAAGAATTCCCCAACAGCCCTATAATCCTGGTTTTGAGGTTGCCCGCTTCCAAGTGGAATTGCTCGGCGCCGTTGTGCCAGAGGCGAAACGCTATTTGCGGATGCGCCAAAGCCACGCGGGTAAATTCATCCACTATATGCCTAAACTCGGTAGTGTTTGTTTTGAGAAAGTGACGACGGGCCGGCACGTTGTAAAACAGGTTTTTCACCATGAGGTTAGTACCCGGCGGTGTGGCGCAGGCCTCCTGTAATTTTACTTCGGTGCCTTCTATCACCAGGCGAGTGCCTACTTCGGCAGCGTGCTTGCGTGTTTTCATTTCCACTTGCGCAACGGCAGCCACCGAGGCCAAAGCCTCTCCGCGAAAGCCCATGGTGCGGATGGAAAACAAATCGTTGATGTCGCGGATTTTGGAGGTGGCATGGCGTTCAAAACTCATGCGTGCATCGGTGGGGCTCATGCCCGAGCCGTTGTCTATCACCTGTATCAGTTCTTTACCCGCTTCCTTTACCACCAGCTGAATTTCGGTGGCGCCGGCATCTATGGCGTTTTCCAATAATTCTTTCACCGCGGACGCGGGTCGCTGAATGACCTCGCCTGCGGCAATTTGGTTCGCAATATGATCGGATAAAAGATTAATGATGTCGGACACGTACCGGAAACGATTTTGGCAAAGTTAAGATTAGTGCGGGCAATAACAGGCGGCGTAAAGACAAAATAATGATGAATATCAGCGGTGGCTTTGCCCGCGGTCATTGGCCGGCGACCGGCGCCGTTCGATATTTGTATTGTTAATATCAAACGAAACAAAAATACTCGCGCGTAAACGGGTTATTATTAGGGTCAATAAATAGAATGTGTGTGCCGCTTCTTATCGTGGAGGCGGCTTTTTTTATGTTCTATTTTATGATTTTGTAGGGTTGGGCGGGCAGGGCATTCCGGTTATCTTTGTCTATATGACGTTTCGCAGAGGTTCCCTTTTTTTATTGTTATTTTTTCTATTGTTCACCCTCATTGCCCGGGCTCAAAGAACAAAGTCCGCAATAAGTTATGAGCAGGCAAAAAAAATATGGGTAGACAGCGTATATAATCGCCTGAACGACACCGAACGCATAGGCCAGTTATTTATGGTGGCAGCCTACTCCGGAGGCAAAGACTACAATGCGGATGCTATTCGTAAACTCATCAACCAACATTATATAGGCGGGCTCATTTTTATGCAAGGCACACCCGAAGCCCAGGCCGCGTTGAATAACGAATACCAGCAAAGCGCACAAGTACCCTTGCTGATAGGTATGGATGCCGAGTGGGGATTGGGCATGCGCCTTACCGGCGCGAAGGATATGCCGAGGGCCGCCACGATAGGCGCCGCAGATGATACCTTGTTGGCCTATCGCATGGGGGCCGCGGTGGCTGAGCAATGCAAGCGATTGGGGGTGCACATCAACTTTGCACCGGTGGTAGACGTAAACAACAACCCGGACAACCCCATCATCAATGCGCGCTCCTTCGGCGAGGATAAGAAGCGAGTAGCGCGCCTGGGTGTTGCCTATATGAAGGGCATGCAGGATAACGGTATAATGGCCTGTGCCAAGCACTTCCCGGGGCATGGTGATACACGAACGGATTCGCATAAAGACATGCCGCAAATCAACAAGAGCCTTGCGGAGTTGGATACACTGGAATTATATCCCTTTAAGGAACTGATACGCAACGGGGTGAAGAGTGTGATGGTGGCACACTTGGGTATACCCGTGCTGGAAACGGAACCCAACGTACCTACCACATTGTCGAAGAACACCATAACCGGTTTGCTGAAAAAAAGAATGGGCTTTAACGGGCTGATTTTTACAGACGCCATGAATATGGAGGGGCTGACGAAATACTTTCCGCCCGGGGAGGCCGATTTACGCGCCTTTATGGCCGGCAATGATGTGATGCTGTTTTCGCAGAACGTGCCCGTGGCCATAGGCAAAATAAAAGAGGCCGTAGATTCCGGCCGTGTTACCGAAGAAGAACTGCGCATAAGGGTAAAGCGCATATTGGCAGCCAAATACGATGTGGGTCTACACCGCCGCAAACGTGTGGAACCGGAATATGCCACCTACGATGTAAACAAGAACGTATATACCATACGCAGTGAAATATCCGCGGCGGCGGCAACCTTTGTGCGCGACAGGAATGCCTTGCTGGATAAACTAAACAATAAAGACCTGCATATAGGCTATGTGGGTGTGAACGCATCCGGAACCACTACTTTATATGAGCAATTGCAAAGCGGTATTGCGGGCATTAAGGCCGATTGGTTGCCCAAGAGCAGCAGCAGTGCCGCAGCGGATAAAGTATTGGCCTCCATGTCTGTCAACGATGTAACGATAGTGGCGGTGCACAACATGGCATTTTACCCCGGATCGGGCGCCAACCACGGCTTGGACGCACAATCCGTATCCTTCGTAAAAGGATTGGAAGACCGTAAAGACGTGCTGTTTGTAATTATGGGCAACGCATATTGGGCAAGAAATATTTGCAATGCCGGTTCGCTTATTGTGGCCTATGAAGATGACAGCATCATGCAAGAAACCGTAGGCAACGTATTGCTGCGCCGTGCAGATGCGCGCGGCACCTTACCCGTAACACCCTGCCAAGGCATGACTACAGAAGCAAGTATGATAGTGGCCAAAAATCCGCTTGGGAGGGGTAACCAACTGGTAGCTACCGATTTTGTGGAAGACGCAGGTGTTATTAACCCGCAGGCTTTGGATAAACTAAGCCTGTTTATACAGCGCAGTATAGTGGACGGTGCATTTCCCGGTTGTCGCATACTGGCGGCCAAAGACGGTAAGGTTTTTTTCAACAAAGCCTATGGGCATCTTACCTATGCCAAGGAAGTACCCGTGAAACAAAACACGCTTTACGATGTGGCATCGGTAACCAAAGTGTTGAGCACCACGCTCGCCGTAATGAAACTGTATGAAGAAGGCAAAATAGATTTGGACAAAACCACGGGCGATTACCTGTATTGGGTGAAAGGTACCAACAAAGCCAACCTGAAGATAAGAGACCTGCTGCTGCACCAGGCGGGACTTAAGAGCTGGATACCCTTCTATAAAGAAACCGTGGATGAAAAAGGTAATCCGCTGAAAGAATACTATTCGGATAAAAAGACACCGCAGTTTGCGGTGGAAGTGGCGAAGAACCTGTATATGCGCAACGACTATACCGATACGATATGGAAGCGTATTTTGGAAAGCCCCATAGAAAATAACGGAAGATATGTATATAGCGATTTGGATTTTTACTTCCTCGCGGCCATAGTGGAACAAGTATCCGGCCGGTATATAGACAAGTATGTGGAAGAAGAGTTTTACAAACCGCTTAAATTAAGCCACATAGCGTATAACCCCTTGAAGAGATTTCCCGAAGCGGATATAGCCCCCACGGAATTGGACCAATACTTTCGTAAGCAACTGATAAGAGGCTATGTGCATGACCAAGGTGCGGCCATGTTTGGCGGCGTGGCCGGCCATGCAGGCATATTTGCCACGGCAGATGATGTGGCAGTAATATTCCAGATGCTGATGAACAAAGGTGTATATGGTAACAGGCGATTCTTTAAGAAAGAAACCGTTACCTACTTCACTCGCTATTGTTCCGATATCAGCCGGCGCGCATTGGGTTTTGATAAGCCTGAAGCAGATAAAGACGATGCGGGCCCCGCCGGTAACAAGTGCAGCGGGTATGCCTTCGGTCACCAAGGCTTTACCGGTACCTGTGCCTGGGCAGACCCTGAAACCGGCGTATTGTTCATCTTCTTATCCAACCGGGTGAATCCGTCCGGCGAGAACGGAAAGATAAACCGGCTGAGTGTACGCACTGTGGCGCAAGACTATATTTACGAGGCCTTGGGATTGCCGGTAAACAACAAACGACCCGAAGTGCTGCGCGAGCAAAGAAACGCTTTGAAATAAGTACCTGAAAAAATCCCCCTAAGCATTTAAGAATTTTTAACATAAAAAATTTCAGAGGGTAGGAAAATACGACAATATTTGTCACGTTAATGTAAAGTCATTAACTCCCGACCCCTTATGCGTATCTCACTCTTGCTTGCTCTTTTTATTACGGGTATCACCTTTAAGGCCGTTGCGCAGCCTTATGCCATCAAAGGTTCCGTATCGGACACCGTGAACAATTTCCCGCTGGAATATGCGTCCGTAACCCTGCTCTCCGCAAAAGATTCCGTGTTGGAAACATTTACCCGCACCGATAAAGATGGCGCTTTTACACTCCGGGCATCTGCCAAGGGAAAGTATGTACTGATGATAACCTTTCCCGGCTTTGCGGATTACATAGACAAAGTGGAAGTGAAAGACGAGCAACCCATAGATGTGGGACCGCTGCCCATGGTATCGAAAACCCACCTGCTGCAAGAATTTGTATTCACCCAACAATACGCCGCCATAAAAGTAAAAGGCGATACGCTGGAGTATGTGGCAGACAGTTTTAAGGTAAACGGCGGCGCCAACGTGGAAGCCCTACTCAAAAAACTACCCGGCATACAGGTAGATAAGGACGGAAAGATAGTGGCACAGGGTGCAACCGTACAAAAACTACTGGTAGACGGGGAAGAATTTTTCTCCGACGACCCCGCGGTGGTGAGCAAAAGCCTACAGGCCGATGCGGTGGACAAAGTGCAGGTGTTTGACAAAAAAAGCGAACAGGCGGAATTTACCGGTATAGATGACGGAGAGAAAACACGCACCATAAACCTGCAACTGAAAGAAGACCGTAAGAAGGGTTACTTTGGCAAAGTATCCGCCGCAGGCGGTGCGGGTACCGACCAGAGCTTTTTTGAGAACCAAGCCATGATAAACGGTTTTAAGGGTAAGCGAAAATTATCCGCCTTCGGTATTATGGCCAATACCGGTAAACTGGGCCTAGGTTGGGAAGACCGTGATAAGTTTAGCAGCACCGGCTCGGCAGAGATGAGCGATGACGGTATGATGTACACCTCTTGGGACGACGGCCTTGAAGGCTTCGGCGGGTGGGACGGACAATATAACGGCCAAGGTTTGCCCAAGGCTTGGACCGGCGGTGTACACTATTCCAACAAGTGGAAAGAAGATAAGCACCACCTGAGCAGCAACTATCGTTTTGCGCGGCAAAACATAGAAACGATACATAACATACTTACCGAAAACTACTTGCCCGGAAACGCGAAATATTATACGGAGCAGGAGAACAACGATTTCAATACCGGCTTCAGGAACAGAGTAGACGGACTATATGAGTGGAAACCCGATTCACTGGCCATTATCAAGCTTACCGCCAATGCCAACCACTACAATACACAAAATCGCTCGGATTACTTCTCTCAGAACTATACGGAAGACAGCGCGACCGGTGGGAAAAACCTGTTGAACGACAGTCGGCGTACCATAGATAACGATGCCACCACCAAAAGCTTTAACAGTACGGTATCGTGGAGACAAAAGCTTAAGAAGAAAGGCAGAACCTTTTCGTTAAATTTCACGGAAAAATATTCGGAAACGGACGGCATGGGTTACCTGCGCTCGCTTAACAATTATTACAATAACGGTATTGGCGCAGATACGGTAGACCAGCAGAAGGATAACACCAACCGCTCACTATCGTTGGCTAACAACGTATCTTATACGGAACCTTTATCCAAAGTGGCATTCCTGGAACTGAACTACGGACTGAAGATAGATAACAACGAAGCCGAGCGCATGACGTTTAATAAAAGGAGCAACGTGAGTGATGCATACGACTCGTTGGATGCCCGCTTTAGCAACAGCTATGCTTTTGACGTATTGACCAATACCGGCGGAACTAACCTTAGATTGGTATATGATAAAGTAAACTTCTCGGTAGGCGGCTCCATATCAGATGCCAATTTCAAGCAAAGAGATTTGCTGGCAGATACGGGTATCAATTATCGTTTTACCAACTTCTTTCCCTCGGCCAATTTCACTTATAAATTTTCTAAGCAAAGCCGTTTCAGCCTTCGGTATAACGGGTCAACAAAGCAACCCACGCTGCAGCAAATTCAGCCCCTGCGCGATAATACCGACCCGCTAAACATAGCCATAGGTAATCCCAATATAACGCAAGAGTTCAACCATAACTTCTATACCCAGTTCAACGATTACAAAGTACTAAGCGGCAGATGGATTTGGATGAATGCAAGCTTCAACGTAACGGACAATGCGATAAGCCGCGCCGAGAACGTAGATGCCACCGGCCGTAAAACGTACCAATACATCAACGTAGACGGTAACTACAACGGTTGGGCTTATGCCGGTATAGGCGGTATGATAAAGTCACTGAACCTGCAGGTGGGAGGTCATGTAAACACCAACATAAGACATGTAAACAACGTGATAAACGGTGTAAGAAACAGGAGCAATTTCAACACGTATACGGCAGGTCTCGAAGCATCGTACGACGATGAAGACGATAAATTCTCGGTGTACCTGGAGCCCGAATTTTCGTACAACGACAACACGGCCCAAATCAATACGCAAACCACCAGCTTCTGGACCATCAATACAGACTTTAACATGAGCTACAAGCTACCGCTGAAGTTCACCATCAATACGGAAGTGGAATGGTATGTACGCCAACAAACTTCGGTATTCGACCGTAACAACAACGTGTTTCGTTGGAACGCGTTTCTCAGCAAAAAGTTCCTAAAGAATGATGTATTGGAACTAAGGGCTTCGGTATTCGATATATTGAATCAAAACCTGGGCTTCAACCGTTTTGCGCAAAACAACTATATCACGGAGGATAACTACAACACCATCCGCCGCTACGGGTTGTTATCACTTACTTGGAATTTTACCAATTCGCCCATGACTGCGGCAACCGAAACAAGTAATCATCACTAAACCATCACAACAACAACACATGAAATACATTATAGCCATACTGCTGATATTATCGGGTGCGGGTGTACATGCGCAATACACCATGCAAGGCAAAATAGAATATGAGCGTAAAATGAACGTATACAGTACCATAGACAACATGGACGAGGATGACAGGCGCTGGATGGAGAAGTTTCGTTCGCAGATGCCCAAGTATAACATCAGCTATTTTGAGCTGTACTTTAACACCGCAAAAACCTACTACAAACCCGGCAAAGAAGTAGAAAAGCCAAAGTCGTGGGTAGCTAACCCACCCGCAGCGGAGAATCTGGTGTTCACGGATTTGAAGAGCAAGACCGTGAAGGCCCAAAAAATAATATACGAAGAGAAATTTTTGATAGAGGATACTATGCGCAAGATAAAATGGCGCATTACGGATGAGATAAGGACCATTGCGGATTATCAGTGCCGGAAAGCTGTGGGTATTATGATGGACTCGGTATACGTGGTGGCTTTTTATACAGAGGATATACCTGCAAGCGGCGGCCCGGAGATGTTCGGCGGATTGCCCGGTATGATAATGGAAGTGGCCATACCCAGGCTGTATACCACATGGATAGCCACGAAAGTAGATGTAAACGGTGTGAAAGAAACTGACTTTACGGCACCCGAAAAAGGAAAGAAAACCACGCAGGCAGAGCTGCACACTACAGTCAATTCGAGCTTTAAGCGCTGGGGTAAATCGGCACAGCGATATGTGTGGTGGACCATGCTATAAAAAACAATGCGTTTAATGAAGAACCCCGCCAAAAGCGGGGTTCTTCATATTTTATCCTATAGCGGTGTTTAAATCGTCAATCAAATCGTCCACATCCTCAATGCCCACGCTCAGGCGTATGAGCGAATCGGCAAGACCGTTTTTGATACGCTCCTCACGAGGTATGGAGCCATGCGTCATGGATGCGGGATGCCCTATAAGAGACTCTACGCCGCCCAAAGACTCGGCCAGGGAAAACAGTTGTGTTTTGCTCAGCACCTTTGTGGCGGTATCCATATTGTCGTCTTTCAGGGTAAAGGATATCATGCCGCCAAAGTCGCGCATTTGTTTTTTGGCCACATCGTGGTTGGGATGGTCTTCAAAACCACACCAGTATACGCGAGCCACCTTGGGATGCGCGCGCAGCCAATGCGCTATTTTGGCGCCGTTTTCGCAATGGCGTTGCATACGTACATGCAGTGTTTTGATACCGCGCAGTACCAGCCAACAATCGTGCGGACCGGGAACGGCACCGCAGCTGTTTTGTATAAAGCGTAATTTCTCTACCAGTTCCGCACTATTCATAATCAAAGCGCCATGTACCACATCGGAGTGGCCGCCCAAATATTTGGTGGCAGAGTGCAGCACTATGTCGGCACCCCAATCCAGCGGGTTTTGCAGGAAAGGAGAAGCGAAAGTGTTATCCACCACCAGCAGGAGGTTTTTCTCTTTGGTTATTTTGGCACAAGCTTCTATGTCAATGATGTTCAGCAGAGGGTTGGTAGGCGTTTCGGTCCATACCATTTTGGTATTGGCGTTGATGTATTGGCGGATATTCTCCGCATTGCTCATATCAATGAAATGGAATTTGATGCCATAGTTGGCAAAAACCTTGGTAAAGATGCGGTAGGTACCGCCATACAGGTCGTTGGAAACAATCACCTCATCACCGGGAGCCAGCAATTTGGCCACGGCATCGGTTGCGGCCATACCACTGCCAAAGCAAAGGCCGTATTTACCGTTCTCTATCGCTGCGAGCGCATTTTGCAAAGCCGTGCGTGTAGGGTTTTGCGTGCGCGCATATTCATAACCCTTATGGTCGCCGGGAGCGGCTTGCACGTAGGTGGAAGTTTGGTATATGGGAGTCATGATGGCACCGGTGGTGGGGTCGGGTTCCACGCCGGCGTGTATCAGTTTGGTAGCTAATTTGTGATTCTTGTTGTCCATACCTGAAATATTATAAGACTGCAAAGGTATCGGATTAGAATTTGAATATAAAAAGCCCGTCTAATGTGCCGCGCAGACTATTCAAATGCGGAACTTACACTAATTTTACTCAATGGAGCAATCGCATGTAAGGCCGGGGAACGATATGAGCGCACAGGAGCGGGAGTATGAGAACAGTATCCGTCCGCAGACGATAGAGGAGTTTTCGGGACAGCCACAGCTGATAGAAAACTTGCGCATTTTCATAAAAGCTGCCAACCTGCGTGGAGAGCCGTTGGACCACATCCTGTTTCACGGTCCGCCGGGTTTGGGTAAAACCACCCTGTCGCGTATTGTGGCCAATGAGCTGGGCGTATCCATAAAAGAAACCAGCGGACCTGTGATAGAAAAGCCGGCAGACCTTGCGGGCTTGCTTACGGGGCTTGAGCCGCGCGACGTGTTGTTTATCGATGAAATACACAGGTTAAGCACAGTGGTGGAAGAATACCTTTATGCCGCCATGGAGGATTATAAGATAGATATAATGATAGACAGCGGCCCGGCCGCACGCTCCATACAAATCAACCTCAGTCCTTTTACATTAGTGGGTGCCACCACACGGTCGGGGCTGCTCACCTCACCGCTGCTCAGTCGTTTCGGCATCAAATCACGCCTGGAGTATTATAACTATGAAGTACTGCAACGCATCATTTTGCGTGCGTCGGGTTTGCTAAACGTGAAGACCACATCAGACGCCGCAATGGAAATAGCCCGACGCAGCCGAGGCACGCCGCGTATAGCCAACAGCCTGCTGCGCCGTATGCGCGATTTTGCGCAGGTGCTGGGTAACGGCATAATAGATATGGCCATAGTAGAGCATGGATTGAAGGCCCTGAATGTAGACGAAAACGGGCTTGACGATATGGATAACAAGATACTCACCACCCTTATAGATAAATTTAAGGGCGGGCCTACGGGTATCAACAATATTGCCACCGCAGTGGGCGAAGAAGCCGGTACCATAGAAGAGGTATATGAGCCCTTCCTGATACAGGAGGGATATATAGTGCGCACGCCCCGCGGACGCGAAGCCACGGAGAAAGCATATAAGCACCTGGGCAGGAAATTCAGGGGAAACACAAACGAATTATTTTAAACAACAACACCGTCTTACCGATGGTGGTTTTATCATTATCATTGCAGAATGGAAAATAACTTGGCACCCATATTGATAACCGGTGGATGTGGTATGGTAGGCTCACATTTGGTAGACTATTATCACGAGCGCGGTATCAACGTTACAGCCACGTATTGCGACACACCCACCATAAGGTTGGAGGAAGTGTTGCACAAGGCAAATTACGTGCACTGCGATGTGCGTAATAAAGCAAGCGTGGCCGCCCTGTTTAAAGATGTGCTGCCCACTGTTATTTACCACTTGGCGGCACAAAGCTATCCCACCGTATCGTGGGAGCAACCGGTAGAAACCATGGACGTAAACGTAAACGGTACCATTCACCTGCTGGAAGAGATAAAGCGCATAAGAAAAGAAAAACCGGATTATGACCCCGTGGTACTCATTGCCTGCTCCAGTGCGGAGTATGGTGCCAGCCTGGTGCCCGAAAATCTGCCGGCGAAAGAAACCACCCCTTTGTTGCCGCTGCACCCTTACGGAGTGAGTAAGGTGTCGCAAGACTTGCTGGGTTACCAGTATTTTGCGAACGATGGTATTAAGTGCATACGTGTGCGCATCTTCAACACCACAGGCCCACGTAAATCCAACGATGTGGTATCGGATTTTACAAAACGTACCGTGCTTTGGGAAAAAGGGCAGATAGCCGGTATACATGTAGGCAACCTCTCCACACGCCGGGCCATAACGGATGTACGTGATTTGATTCAGGCTTTGTTCTTGTTGGCAGACAAAGGAGAAGCGGGAGAAGTATATAATGTATCGGGCCGCAATATTTACGAGATACGGGAGATTGTAGACCTCATAGGTAAGATAATAGGCAAGGAGCTACCCATAGCTACGGATAAGGCTTTACTCAGAAGCTCCGATGAAGCGGTGATATGCGGAGACTCGACGAGACTGAGTACACTTACCGGCTGGCAGCAAAGCTATAGCCTGGAAACCACCATAACGGATATGCTGGCGTATTGGCGCACGGTGCTTTAGTTGTTCAGGTAGGCGATAATATCCGCGAAAACGTTATTTACGTTCTTGAACTCATTGTTGTCCTCAACATATTTCCTAATTTGGGTATTGAAAGGAGTACCTGCGTCTTTTAGCTGTAGCAATTTCAACATGGCTTTTTCAATATCGGCGACGGTTGGCGTATCGGCCACCACACCGGTAACATTTTCGGCAACCAGGCTGCCCAATTCGCCCACGTTGGTTACGATGGCCGGTTTCAGGAAGTTGTAAGCCACATTTAGCACACCGCTTTGCGTGGCCGAGCGGTAAGGCAGCACCACGGCATCGGCTGCTTCAAAATAACGGCCCACTTCCTCATTTTGCACGAAACGGTTTTCAAGTATTACCTTATCGGCGATGTTGTGGGCAGCAATGATGTCGGTAAATTGTTTTTCCTCCACGTAAAACTCGCCCACAACCAACAGTTTAATATCCTGCCGTGTTTTGCAAATATTGGAAAAGGCTTCCAGCAACAAGTCCAGCCCTTTGTATTTGCGCACTAGGCCGAAGAATAAAAATACTGTATCGTTGGCATTAAACCCGAATGAGGTTTTTGCACCCGATGTGCCTTCTGCGGATTGGGTATAGAAGTTATATATGGGCAGTTCGGAGCGGAATATCTTTTTATCGAACATCGTTTGCAGATGATTCTTTACCGATTCCGAAAGGGCGAGGAAACATTTGGCATTGCGCAGGGCAAGTTTCGTAAGCGATTTATCCACTTTATTTGCTTCATGCGATATTACGTTCTCCGTAATGTAGAGTACCTTCTTTTTAAGTTTCGCGTTTAGGAACATGGCAATGCCTGCCTGGCAGGGACCGAAGAACGGATGCCACCAATCGAACACTACGATGTCGGGGTTTTGCTTATTGATGTAGTTGGCTGTACTTTTCCAGCTCAGCGGGTTAATGCTGTTCAGCATTCGTTTGTTATCAAAAGCCAATACGCTTTTGCTCTCGTCATATTGTGTCTTTCCCGGAAACAGGAAAGAAGGGTATAATAAGGTATAGTTGATGAGCTCGACGTCAAAATCGTTTTTAAGACTGTTGCACAAATAGGTAAGGTATATGGCGGGTCCGTTGCGATAGGGAAAACCCGGACCTACGATAATTATCTTTTGTCGTTTGCTCATGCGTTAAAACATTTGTTTGAAATCTTCCCCGGCTTGCGCGTAATCTGCGGGTATGCCGATGTCGATGAAATAAGCTTCATCAATGTAGCCGAAAAATTTTCCCTCGTTTACAAAGGCTTCAAGATAATCCTTTTCGAAAGAATACTTTTGCGGCAAGACTTTGGCTTGCAAAGCCGCTTTGTTGATGATATATACACCACCGTTAATCAACCCTTCTTCGGTTTGGCGCTTCTCTTCAAAAGCGGTAATAACACCTTGCACGCTTGTGCGTACCAAACCATAGCGGTCGAAGTTGCGCATGGCCTTTAGGGCCAAGGTGGTACCTGCATTGTGTTCTTTATGAAAAGCCATTTGGCTGCGTAAATCCACCCGAAACATGGTGTCTCCGTTCAGTACCACCACATCTTCCGTTTGCGCTTTACTCATAGCCAGGCTTATGCCGCCGCCTGTACCTAAAGGTTCGTGCTCTATTACGTAATCGGTTTCAAATGGCCACGCCTGTTTCGAGAGCCATTCCGTAATTACCTCATGTTTGAACCCGAGGGATAGTATTACCCTTGTACAGCCCTGCTCTTTCAGGTATTCGAATATATAATGCAGAAAGGGTTTGCCGTTTACGGGTGCCATGCACTTGGGGTATTGCCCTATAACGCCCTGGAGGCGTGTACCCAAACCTCCGGCCAATACGATACATTCCATAATTAAATGCTCCAGGTTGATAAGCCGTGTTCCACAAACTGATAATGGCGAAACTCGCCCCCGAATTTGGCCAGAGCCTGCTGCACCGCAAAGCGCGAATTTCCCGGACAGTAGAACATCATAAACCCTCCGCCTCCAGCACCGCTGATTTTTCCGCCCGTGGCACCGGCAGCTATTGCGGCATCATATATTTCGTCCATTTGGGTGTTGGATATACCCTTGGCGGTTTGTTTTTTAAAACGGAAGCCATGGTCCAGTATCTTACCTATGTTGTGAATGTCTCCCTTTAATAGAGCTTCTTTCATCATGAAGGCTTGCTCCTTGAGGCGGTGCATGGCCTCAATAGAGCCCTTGTCTTTGTCTTTTACGTTTTTGCTTTGCGCTTCTATAATATCGGAAGACAGGCGGCTGGTAGCAGTGAAGTAGAGCAACATATTGTTACCCAGTTCAAACAGGAATTTTTGTTTGATGCGCAGCGGGTTCACGATAACGCGATTGTTGTCGTAAAACTCCATAAAGTTTACCCCGCCGAAGGTGCCGGCGTATTGGTCTTGCTTACCGCCTGCCATAGCCAACTCGTCGCGCTCGATGATGTACGCCATGTGTGCCACATCATATTCGCCCAAGGGAAGGTGCAGCCATTCGGCAAAAGCGCCGATGATGGCCACCACCAATGTGGAGGAACTGCCTAAGCCCGAGCCTGCCGGTGCATCTACAAATGTGGTGAGTTTAAAGCCCGATGGTACGGGGCCGTATTTATTTACAATGTGGTTGTATACACCTTTTGCCAAGTTAAGCTTGCCGTTAATTTCCAGTTGGTCTTGTTTCTCCAACTCATCCGTTTCATTGCGGTCGGCCGCTTCAATAATAATGCGGTTATCGTCTGTAGGTTCAATAGACGCATAAGCATACAGGGATATGGTGGCATTAAGGATGGCGCCGCCGTAAAGGTCGCAGTAGGGGCTTACGTCTGTGCCGCCTCCGGCCAAACCTATACGCAACGGTGCCTTACTTCTGTGTATCATTTCGGGATGTCGGTTGTTGGTAATATGCCCAAAGTTAACAACCGTGGGCGATTTATTTATACGGCTTGGCATAGACCGTACCAAGGCGAAAAAGAAGGATGCCGATCAACCCGCCCCCCGCATCCATAAGCGTATCCATATTATCCTGTGTGCGGCCCGGGATAAAATGCCCTTGTATATACTCAACCAACCACCCTATAAATACGGTGATAACGAATAGTACGAAATAGTAACGCGAATTTTGGGTGGGGGTGGCGCAGAGCCACAGGAACGCGAATATGGCGAACAGCACCAGGTGTACCCATTTATCCGCCAAGGGAACGCTCACCTCCGGTAGTTCCCTGCCGGGAATAAAGCATAAAATAAAAATGAGCAAGGTCCATACTATGGCGTAAGACCTTGCCCGTTTTTTATAAGGAGAATCGTAATAAAAAAGCGATTTCATTAAAAACTATGCACCTACCAGCGCGCTATATGCGGCGGCATCCAAAAGACCTTCCACCTCGGAGGGGTTGCTGAGTGTTATTTTCACCATCCAGCCTTTTTCATAAGGGTCTTGGTTCACACTCTCGGGAGTGCCTTCCAAATCGGCATTCACCTCGGTAATGGTACCGGATACGGGCATATACAAGTCTGAAACGGTTTTAACCGCTTCAACGGTACCGAAAATATCGTTGGCATTCAGTTCTTTGCCCTGAGTGTTGATATCTACAAACACGATATCGCCCAACTCGCGTTGTGCAAAGTCAGTGATACCTACGGTTGCGGTATCGCCATCTATTTTAATCCATTCGTGGTCTTTGGTATACTTCAGTGTATCCGGGAATTGCATAGCTTAATATTTGCGGGTAAAAATAGAATTTTTTACAAGAAAAATGAACTCAGGCATTCATCGGTTGTTTCCGGTTCGTCGTATTTTTTTGCTGTGCCGTAAATAACCGGATGTTTTGTTACGAACAATTGATTTCAAATGGGTTATCCGGCAGCGATTGTAATAAATAGAACATAATTTAATTCTTATTCATCAAATAAAAATTCCGTGTACTTTATTTATCATTTATATTGCAAGTCTGAATACCATATACCATGAAGAACTCATTACTCTGTTTACTGTTGTTGGTTACGTCTTTCGTAAGAGCTCAAATTCCGCAGTACGCTACACCTTTAGGTACTACCGCATCCAACACATATCCGTTTTCAAATGTTATCAGAGTGCAGTTACTATATGCACCTAATGATTTCACGTCCCTACCGCCTACAGGTTTTCTCACGGCAATTTATTTTAGAAGTGACCGAAGCACCACGGCATCTTATACGGGGTTTGAATTAAAGATGGGGCAAACAGGGGTGACAGGTTTTGCAGCCGGTGCATGGTATCCAACCACAACGGTAATTCCATCAAGTACTTATACATTGTCGGGGATATTGGGAGGTACTGCAGGTTCAAATAACGGATGGGTGCAAATACCGCTTCCCGCGCCGTACTATTATGATAATACTCAAAGTCTTGTCATAGATATTACCGTAGGAGGCTATTCGGGAGGATTTTATCCTTGGCAATCTTCGGCTACAAACCATCGTTTATACGGAGCGACAACTGCGGGCGCCCCAAGTGGGCCTGACGCATTAAGATATGATTTTGGTGTTGACGTGTTTGCAGGGTACCCTTGCACCGATACCCCTAAAACCGCATTGGCAGGTCCGGATAAAGTATGCCCCGGTGATACCTTTACAATACAGCCTGCAGTGTATTATAACAATGCCACTTATCAATATCAATATTCCAATAATGGTATTACATGGTCTAATTTCACAGGTCCTTTGGGCTTATACGGAGATATAAAGGATGCGATTTATACACAACCCAAATGGTATCGTTGCAAAATTACGTGCAATGCCAATACAACCTTGGTTTATACCACCCCGGCAAAGCGTGTGGACATAGCGCCGTTTTATTTTTGCTATTGTAAAAATGCCGCAAAGGAGGAAAATAACGGGGCCGATGTAGGAAATTTTAAAGTTATTTCTGCTCCACAGTCGGATACTCTGCTAGACAACGGTAGTTATGTGACTCAGCTTTCGAATAATCAGGCCGTAAGGAAATATACCGCCTTTATGGATTCGGTGGCACCCGTGGTATTATACCGCCAAAAAGATTACGTGTTTGCAGTCACCCAATTTAATTTCGGCAGTTCGTTAACACCCACTACCGCTACAGTATTCTTGGATATAAACCGAGACGGTATATACGATGAAAAAACAGAGCGTGTAATGGAGAAATATACCGACGGTATTACGGGCATTGCATTTGACACGTTTAAAATACCTGCAGACGCGGCCATAGGCCTTACAGGTTTGCGTGTAGTATTGGGTGTAAACAACCCTGCCAAACCCTGCGGCGACTATAACGGAGACGGAGAGGTGGAAGATTATCTCGCCGATATTCGTTGGGACCCTTGTACGGGGCCCGTAAATGCGGGTGTAATTGCCGGCGATACTTCGGTATGCGTGGGATATGACTACGTGGTGCGCAACGAGCGTTATGAGACCATGCAATCGGGCTTTACGCGTGCATGGGAGATTTCGGGCGACAACAAAACCTGGTTTAACGTGACGGGTTCGCTTAACCAGGATGAATTGCCACGGGTATTTAACGGTCAGCCGCTATATTACCGCGTAAGGGCAGTGTGCGAACCTACAAGGGATACCACTTATACACCGGAACTGCTCGTAAACCTGAAAGCACCTTACAAATGCTATTGCTTCAGCCAAGCAGTGGGCGGAGCCGAAAAAGACAGTAGTGATATCGGAGGATTTACGTTGGCCTCCATTTCTCAGAACGACGGGGGTACGCATCTGCTCAATCCTTCTGCCGTGAAAAAGCGTTCGGATTATACGGATAATGTACCTGTTGATTTGGACGTGGACAGCCTGTATACGATGACCGTATTCCATACCATGAAAAGCGGGCTGCACGGCGATGCAAAAATTACCGTGTTTATGGACTTTAATAACAACAATCAATATGATTTGCCTGAAGATCTCGTTTATACAGGCTACACCTCCGTGGGTAACTTTACGGTAGTAGACAGTGTACGCGTGAAACAGCAGGCAATACTGAACGTACCTACGGGCTTGCGCGTAATATTGAATAATGATATTGCACCTAACAATCAGTCTGATGCCGCTTGCGGCATTTATACCTCCGGCGAAACGGAGGATTACATGATCATGTTCCGCAAGAAAGGCTATACCGGAGTGGGCGTCAAGAGTCGTGGCATACAGGCGGTATCCGTTTCGCCTAATCCCAATAAGGGAATATTTACGGTTGCTTATAGCGAACTCTTGAATGAGGAAGCCGGTATTTTAGTGAGAGATATTGCCGGCAAAGTCATTTTCGAACAAACGTATCCTGCACAAAACAAGATATTTAAGGAAGAAATAAATCTCGGCGGCATCAGTCAAGGTGTCTATTTTTTAGAATTTATTAGCGGGGAATATCGTACTACAGAAAAGATTATCGTAAATTATTAAAGTACAATCGAATCAATTTAATATCCGGGATGGTTATTTCGGATATTATATTAGTGTAATGTAAATTACGTATATGCATTAAAATTGGTGTCAGTGTTGCGTTTTTTGTAAGTAAAATGTTAATTTTAAAGGCCTCGAAATTTTTCGAACGGTTTAATACAGGGTTAACCTTTTTTAAATACAAAAACATGCGTAGAAACCTTTATTCTTTTTTAGCAGTATTTCTGGTCTTGCTATCGGTCGGGCAAGTCAATGCCCAAATGGTATCTATTATCAACCAAGGGTTAAACGGAGGTAATGCCAACCACGGTTTTGGTGGTACGGGTCCGGGTATAACTTTCGGTTTACGAAACAATAACCCCAGCCAAATTATCTTAATGGAGGTGGACCACTATCACGTTACCGCAGGTAATGGCTTCCCATACGAGCTGTATGTTTCTACTTCAAGCCTCACCGGCTTCTTTTCTTTTTCTGCTGCAAACTGGGTGTTGATTGCAACTAATACCATCAATAAGACCCAAGGTGTACAAAATATATTTGATAATCTAAATTATAATGTTCCCGGCGCAACGTCTTACAGGTTTTTGATGAGAACGTTGGCTACATCGTTTAGTGCCTGCCAAACGGCTACACCAAACATCATCAGCAATGGTGGAGTTGATTTGATGACGATGCAGAACGGTGTTGCGGACGGAGTTATCGGTTTTTGGCCGAACATCAGTTTGTATTATATGAACTGGCTGGGTAATATTCGTTTCATACCGGGTTATCCATGTGAGGGCAAGCCGGGTCCGAGTTATATAGTAGGTCCCGATCCGGTTTGTCCGAACGATACGTTTACGCAACGAGTGCAATCGGGAGTGGGATTTGTGTTGGATTTGGAATATCAGTGGCAGTACTCTGCGAACGGTACGACGTGGAACAACTATGTGGGTGCGGGCTATAATACGGACCGTATAACGGATATCATTAACAGTCCCAAATACTATAGAGCGATAGTGACGTGTAAGAACAGCGGGTTGAAGGATACCACTCCTGCGAAGTATATAACGATAGCTCCGTTTTATTATTGCTATTGTAAGAGCAGTGCCGCGGATACGAACGGTATAGACATAGGTAACGTGCAGGTGATGTATGTGCCCGGGGGCCAGGGAGCTACGATACCCGGCGGAGATACGATATTGAACAACGGTAATGCGGTACCTCTGTATCCGAACCCCGCAGCGAACCAAAAATATAATAACTATCAGTTCAGCGGTCCGAGGTTGTCTTTGTTCCGCGACTCTACGTATGAGTTTAAGGTAACCCAGATAGGAAAGGCGTCCACGGCAAGTTCGGGCTGGGTATCTGCGTATTTGGACTGGAACCGTGACGGATTGTATGATACGGTAACGGAGCGCGTGCTGAACGAGCCGGTGACCAATCCGTTGGAAGGTTCTGTGAAGAAGAACTTCAAGATACCGTCGAATGCGGGCATAGGCCTTACGGGCTTCCGCGTGGTATTGACGACGAACCCTCCTGCGGCGCCTTGCGGCGGCTTTAATGACGGAGAGGTTGAGGATTATTTGGCAGACATCAAATGGGAGCCTTGCAGCGGCCCTGTGAATGCCGGTATGATAGAGGGAGACACATCGGTGTGTGTGGGTTATGACTACCTGCTTACGGATACGACGTATGAGAAGCGCAAATCGGCATTTAGCCGCCAATGGTTGGTATCGGGCGATAACATAAGCTGGTTTAACATTTCTAACACGTCGACCAACGATACGTTGGAGCGCGTGTTCAACGGTCAGCCGTTGTTCTACAAGATGCGTTTGGTGTGCGACCCGACTCATGACACTACCTACACACCGGAGTTTAAAGTGAACCTGAAGGCGCCATATAAATGTTATTGCTTCAGCCAAGCCGATGGCGGTAAGGAGAAAGATTCGAGCGATATAGGCGGCTTTACGCTGGCCACGGTATCGCATACGGACGGGGGCACGCACCTGTTGAACCCGAATGCGGGCCGTAAGCGTACGGACTTTACGGACAACACACCCGTAGACATGGATGTGGACAGCCTGTATACGATGACGGTGTTCCACACGATGAAGACGGGGCTGCACGGTGATGCGAAGATTACGGTGTTCATGGACTTCAACAACAACAACGTGTATGACATTCCGGAAGACCTGATATACACGGGCTATACCTCTGTAGGCAACTTTACGGTAGTGGACAGCGTGCGCGTAAAACAACAGGCGATACTGAACGTACCCACGGGCTTGCGGGTGATATTGAACAACGACATAGCGCCGAATCGTCAATCGGACTCTGCCTGCGGGGTGTTTATGTCGGGGGAGACGGAGGACTACATGATTATGTTCCGCAAGAAAGGCTTTACGGGCGTTGGTACGGTGGCTGATGCACAGGTGCTGAGCGTATACCCGAACCCGACGAGCGGTAAGTTTATGATACGCTACAACAGCGCGGTAAGCATGGATAAGGTGAGTGTTGTGGTAACGAGCGTAACGGGCCAGGCGGTATACCGCGAGCAGTATGGCGTTAAAGGCAACGTGTTTACCAAGGAGTTGGACATGAGCGAGTTGTCCAAAGGCATCTACTTTGTGGAGATAACGGCAGACGGCAAGAAAACAACCGAAAAACTCGTGATTAAGTAATAGGATAACGTAATTTGTTATTCGCTTAAAAGCTCCTCGTAAAAAACGAGGAGCTTTTTTTGTTAAATATTTTTTTGGAGAATATTTTTAAATGATTAATTTTATAAGGCCTGATAGCCTGTTAATACTCACAACAACTGATAATTATGACAATATTATAGCAATCCTAAAATTTTAAACTATAAAACATGCGCAGAAACCTATACTCAGTCCTCGCGTTATTGTTGGTGTTATTCAGCACCTCTTCCCGCGCCCAACTAGTTACGATAGCTACCGGTATTACATCGCCCAACTGGTATTTTTACGGAACGCCTATCGCAACTATGTTTGGAATTAATAATACCAACACAAGCCAAATTATTCTCATGGAGGTGGATTATTACCATAACCCGGTAAATAACTCTTCTCCATATAATCTTTATGTACAAACCACCTCGCCTACAACAGGTACGGTAACAGGTTTTCCTACAGGTTGGGTGTTAATAGCAACCAAAACCATATCCGGTACCGCTACTATAACAAATATATTCCAAAATTTAAACTACGTTGTGCCGGGTGGTGCAACCATGCGCTTTGCGTTGCAAACAATGGGGTCGCAATTTGAGACCACATCCACAGCCACACCCACATTTTCAACCAACGGTGGCGTACGCTTATGTACTTACCAAAATGGTGTTGCTGACGGGTATACCGGTTTCGGTGCCAATTTGAACAATGGACCAACCAACTTCATCGGGATAATTCGTTTCATACCGGGTTATCCATGTGAGGGCAAGCCGGGTCCGAGTTATATAGTAGGTCCCGATCCGGTTTGTCCGAACGATACGTTTACGCAACGAGTGCAATCGGGAGTGGGATTTGTGTTGGATTTGGAATATCAGTGGCAGTACTCTGCGAACGGTACGACGTGGAACAACTATGTGGGTGCGGGCTATAATACGGACCGTATAACGGATATCATTAACAGTCCCAAATACTATAGAGCGATAGTGACGTGTAAGAACAGCGGGTTGAAGGATACCACTCCTGCGAAGTATATAACGATAGCTCCGTTTTATTATTGCTATTGTAAGAGCAGTGCCGCGGATACGAACGGTATAGACATAGGTAACGTGCAGGTGATGTATGTGCCCGGGGGCCAGGGAGCTACGATACCCGGCGGAGATACGATATTGAACAACGGTAATGCGGTACCTCTGTATCCGAACCCCGCAGCGAACCAAAAATATAATAACTATCAGTTCAGCGGTCCGAGGTTGTCTTTGTTCCGCGACTCTACGTATGAGTTTAAGGTAACCCAGATAGGAAAGGCGTCCACGGCAAGTTCGGGCTGGGTATCTGCGTATTTGGACTGGAACCGTGACGGATTGTATGATACGGTAACGGAGCGCGTGCTGAACGAGCCGGTGACCAATCCGTTGGAAGGTTCTGTGAAGAAGAACTTCAAGATACCGTCGAATGCGGGCATAGGCCTTACGGGCTTCCGCGTGGTATTGACGACGAACCCTCCTGCGGCGCCTTGCGGCGGCTTTAATGACGGAGAGGTTGAGGATTATTTGGCAGACATCAAATGGGAGCCTTGCAGCGGCCCTGTGAATGCCGGTATGATAGAGGGAGACACATCGGTGTGTGTGGGTTATGACTACCTGCTTACGGATACGACGTATGAGAAGCGCAAATCGGCATTTAGCCGCCAATGGTTGGTATCGGGCGATAACATAAGCTGGTTTAACATTTCTAACACGTCGACCAACGATACGTTGGAGCGCGTGTTCAACGGTCAGCCGTTGTTCTACAAGATGCGTTTGGTGTGCGACCCGACTCATGACACTACCTACACACCGGAGTTTAAAGTGAACCTGAAGGCGCCATATAAATGTTATTGCTTCAGCCAAGCCGATGGCGGTAAGGAGAAAGATTCGAGCGATATAGGCGGCTTTACGCTGGCCACGGTATCGCATACGGACGGGGGCACGCACCTGTTGAACCCGAATGCGGGCCGTAAGCGTACGGACTTTACGGACAACACACCCGTAGACATGGATGTGGACAGCCTGTATACGATGACGGTGTTCCACACGATGAAGACGGGGCTGCACGGTGATGCGAAGATTACGGTGTTCATGGACTTCAACAACAACAACGTGTATGACATTCCGGAAGACCTGATATACACGGGCTATACCTCTGTAGGCAACTTTACGGTAGTGGACAGCGTGCGCGTAAAACAACAGGCGATACTGAACGTACCCACGGGCTTGCGGGTGATATTGAACAACGACATAGCGCCGAATCGTCAATCGGACTCTGCCTGCGGGGTGTTTATGTCGGGGGAGACGGAGGACTACATGATTATGTTCCGCAAGAAAGGCTTTACGGGCGTTGGTACGGTGGCTGATGCACAGGTGCTGAGCGTATACCCGAACCCGACGAGCGGTAAGTTTATGATACGCTACAACAGCGCGGTAAGCATGGATAAGGTGAGTGTTGTGGTAACGAGCGTAACGGGCCAGGCGGTATACCGCGAGCAGTATGGCGTTAAAGGCAACGTGTTTACCAAGGAGTTGGACATGAGCGAGTTGTCCAAAGGCATCTACTTTGTGGAGATAACGGCAGACGGCAAGAAAACAACCGAAAAACTCGTGATTAAGTAAACGACATAAACGCTATATTATAGTAAGATAAAGGCTCCTCGAAAGGGAGCCTTTAATCGTTTATACAAGAGCTTTCCGGTGCGGAATTTGTGTATATAAACTATAATAAGCCATGTAAAACTGTCAAGCACAAATTGATATTTTGTTGTGCAATTGTTATGAAATTATTAAGGAAATAAGAATATATCAAAACCCGGTAGAAAAACAAATAAAAATTTGAATAATAATATGGCTTGGTTGATTCAAATGCTTGCCGGTCAATGCTTACCGAAAGCCGGGCTATGTTATCCACAGTTGTTTGGATAACTATTTTACCGGGGGTTAGCGGTTTTAGATACTTTCGTTACCTGATTCCCAAAGACATTTATTAACTACAATATTTAATACCCATGGCGGCAACTCGATCCAAAACCAAAGGTAAAGGCCTCTCCTTCTCTCGTCAGTACACGAAAGACGGTATAAGCGTCTTTGACATGTTTGAGTACGACTATCGTACCTCCGTGATTCGTAATCCCAACGGAGAGAAAGTTTTTGAAATGACCAATGTGGAAGTTCCCGCTCACTGGTCGCAAATAGCAACGGATATATTGGCTCAAAAATATTTCCGTAAAGCAGGAGTTCCTCAACCCGACGGAAGCTTGGGTCGCGAGACATCTGTAAAACAAGTGGCGCACCGCCTGGCGCATTGCTGGCGCACATGGGGCGAGCAATATGGCTATTTTGCCTCTGCCGACGATGCACAAGTATTTTATGATGAACTGGTGTACAGCATATTGTATCAAAGCTGCGCACCCAACTCTCCGCAGTGGTTTAATACCGGCCTGTACAGCAGCTACGGTATAGACGGTAAAGCACAGGGCCACTATTATGTAGACCCCGAAACCGGCAACCTGGAGCGCTCCAAAAACGCTTACGAGCGTCCTCAGCCCCATGCCTGCTTTATATTGAGCGTGAACGATGACTTGGTAAACGATGGCGGTATCATGGATTTGTGGGTACGTGAAGCGCGCATCTTCAAATATGGTTCGGGTGTGGGTACCAACTTCTCCCGCATACGTGCCGAAGGCGAAAAACTGAGCGGTGGCGGTACTTCCAGCGGGCTGATGAGCTTCCTGAAAATAGGCGATCGCGCCGCAGGAGCCATAAAAAGCGGTGGTACCACGCGCCGTGCGGCCAAAATGGTATGTCTTGACTTGGACCACCCCGAGGTGCTTGAATTTATAGACTGGAAAGTGCAGGAAGAGAAGAAAGTGGCCGCGCTTATCGCAGCCGGTTATGCTTCCGATTATGAAGGTGAAGCCTACAGAACCGTATCCGGTCAAAACTCCAACAACTCCGTACGTATACCCAACGAATTTTTCCGCAGACTGGCCAATAACGAAGATTGGGAAATGGTGGGTCGCAGCGACGGAAAAGTGATGCGTAAAGTAGCCTCTAAAGAACTGTGGGAAAAAATAGCTTATGCGGCATGGCGTTGCGCAGATCCCGGTACGCAGTATGATACAACCATCAACGAATGGCATACCTGTCCCGAAGGTGGCCGTATCAACGCATCCAACCCCTGCTCGGAATACATGTTCCTGGACAACACGGCATGTAACCTGGCCTCGCTCAACCTGCGTCGTTTCTTCAACGAAGAAAACAACACATTTGACGTACAGGGTTTTGAATACATGACTCGCCTGTGGACCGTGGTACTGGAAATATCGGTACTCATGGCGCAGTTCCCCTCTCCCGAAGTGGCTCAACTGAGCTATGATTATCGTACGCTGGGCTTAGGTTATGCCAACTTAGGCTCCATGCTTATGGTAAGCGGTATACCTTACGATAGCGAAGAAGCTCGTGCCATAGCCGGTGCCATCACCGCCATCATGAACGGCGTGGCTTATAAAACTTCGGCCGAGATGGCACAAACACTGGGTGCTTTCCCGCGTTTTGAAGAAAACCGCGAACACATGCTGCGTGTAATGCGCAACCACCGTGCCGCAGCTTATGATGCTACAGATGCATACGAAGGATTGGAAATAAAACCCATGGGTATCAATGCCAAATATTGCCCCGATTACCTGCTGACGGCTGCCACACGTGCCTGGGACGATGCGGTGAAAATGGGGGAACAATATGGCTATCGCAATGCGCAGGCTACGGTGATAGCGCCTACCGGCACCATAGGTTTGGTAATGGATTGCGACACTACGGGTATCGAGCCTGATTTTGCACTGGTGAAATTCAAAAAACTTTCCGGCGGCGGATATTTCAAAATCATAAACCAGTCTATACCCGCGGCGCTGAAGAACCTGAAATACAAGCCCGAAGAAATTGACGCGATAGTAAAATATGCCAAAGGGCACGGTACGTTTGCGGGTGCGCCTTATATCAACCACCAAAGCCTCAGCGAAAAAGGCTTTATGGGCGAAGAACTGAAGAAGCTGGATACCGCGGTGGAAAGCGCTTTCGAGATAGGCTTCGTGTTTAACGTATATACACTGGGCGAAGAATGCCTGCAACGTTTGGGCTTCAAACCCGAGCAATATTTTGCGCCCGACTTTAGCCTGCTTGAAGAACTGGGCTTTAGCGATGAGCAAATTGATGCAGCCAACGATTATGTATGCGGTACCATGATGATGGAAGGCGCACCTTACCTCAAAAACGAGCATTTGCCCGTGTTTGATTGTGCCAATAAATGCGGCAAGAAAGGTGAGCGTTATATACACGCACACGGACACATACGCATGATGGGTGCCACGCAGCCCTTTATCAGCGGTGCCATATCCAAAACCATCAACCTGCCGCACGAGGCTACCATTGAAGAAATAAAAGATTGTTACCACCTGAGCTGGCAACTGGGTATCAAAGCCTGTGCCTTGTACCGCGACGGCTCTAAATTGAGTCAGCCGCTGAGCAATAAAAGCGATAAGAAGAAAAAAGAAGACGCACCTAAAGAGGAAGAGGCAACGGCAGCGGCAGACAGCCAAATAGTGGATATGGGTAAACTGACCATAGACGAACTGCTGGAAGAAGTGAACAAACGTGTACAAGAAAGTACCGATACCGAACTGAAACGCCAGTTGAGCCGTATTGTAGAACGCAAACAACTGCCCGCAAAACGTCGTGGTTATACCTTCAAGGCCAAGGTAGGCGGCCAGCCGCTTTTTGTACGCACGGGGGAGTATTCCGACGGTACTTTGGGTGAAGTGTTTGTGGATATGGCCAAAGAAGGTGCCACCATGCGCAGCCTGATGAATAGCTTTGCAATTGCCGTATCCATCGGTTTACAATATGGTGTGCCATTAGACGAGTTTGTAGATAAATTCACCTTTACGCGTTTTGAACCTGCGGGAATGGTGGAACACCCGAATATTAAATCGGCCACTTCGGTACTGGACTTTATGTTCCGCCTGCTGGCTTACGAATATCTTGACCGCACAGACTTGGTACACGTACAAGACCCCGAGCGCATGACAGAAGAAACGGACGAGGAATCGGCAATACCGCAGGAATTATCTCAAGTACGTGTAACCCCGCCACAACAGGTTCAAAAGCAAAAAAATGTGGTACCGGCGCCCAAAGCGGTAAGTGTATCGGCACAGAATTCTGCAGATGTAAAGAAGCTGATGGGTACCAGCGCAGATGCGCCCGCCTGCCGCAATTGTGGTAACATCACTTTGCGCAACGGAACCTGCTACATGTGCCCCAACTGCGGTACCACTACCGGCTGTAGCTAATTAATTAAATAATTTGAGTGTTTTGATTCCGTGTCGTTTATTCGGCACGGAATTTTTTTATTTTGAATTATGACCGTACAGAAGATATTGTTCATCATACCGTTATTGATATGGCTTGCGGGCTGTGGTGAGGTAAAAGAGGATACCGCCGCAGGGCAAGATTTGGCAGATACGGTAAGGGCGGAACCCGCGCAGTTTTATAAGCGCTTTGAAGGGACTGTGGCCGGGCAAAAAGTGGTGGTGCATTTGCAGCGCAAAATAGCCATGGACGATGCCATGCCGGATACGACTTATGCTTTGGGCGGGGTTTATTATTATGAAAAAATGGGCCGGCCCATATCATTGGCAGGAACGAACGATACGACGGATAAAAGCCATTATATATTGGATGAGTATTCCGGTACAAGATATGCCGAAGGGAACCCAAGATGGGACATCTTTTTAAAAGACGAGCATATAACAGGTACTTGGGTAAGTGCTGACAGCACCACACAATACGAGATACGCCTAAACGAGCAATACCCCGACGGAAGTTATCCGGTAGCTGTTTGGTATAAGCGGACCACAATACCTTTCAGGCAAGGCAAAGCGCAGCCGTCTGCAGAGTTTACAACCACTTTGCTATTGCCTGATAACGGTATGGATAAAAGCCGTGCAGACTTTCTCACAGAGATAATATCACGGGCTATAACATCCGACAGTATGTTGACGGCAGATGAAGCGGTGGCACAACAAATTGATAGCTATACCGCATATTACAGAAGAATGATAGCGGAAGAATATGAAGGTGATTCGTCAGAAAATACTTTCCGTTTTAATTACTATACCAATACGGATATGCGGGTAAAGTATAATGATAAAGGAATGCTGGTGATAGATATACTGAGTAGTGATTACACGGGCGGCGCACACGGTATGTATGCAAGCAGCTACCTGAATATAGACATGCGGGAGAAAAAGCTATGGCATTTGGAAGAAGTGTTGCGCGTAGATACCCCTGCACTACGCATAGTGCTGGAAAAGGAAGCCCGGCGTATGTTTGAAATACCGGCAAACGAAAAGCTCGGTAGTCGCTTGTTGACGGAAATCGTAAACCCGACATCTAATTTTTACATCGCTCCGGCAGGATTGGTGTTTGTGTATACACCCTATGAGATAGCATCTTATGCCGACGGGCAACCCGAAATATTTATCCCATACACCGCATTAAAGGAGCTGTTAACTCCGGCGTTCAAAAGTAGGATGAGGTTATAAACTAATCAATGTACCGCGGCCAAAGAGTTAAAGAACATGACTATGGTAAGCGTAACGAATATAAATGCAAAGGATACGCTCAGTACCAGGAATTTCATCAACGTTTTAAGCCAATGCTGTCGGTAAAAACGAAGCATGGCAATAAACAGATACAGCCCCATACCGGCAAAAACCGTATAGGCGAATATTGCGTAGCTTTCATCGGTGAAAAGGAAACTAAGCTTAATGCCGATAAGTAAAAGGAAGAGGAAAATAAACGAGATGCAATAATAGTGTATGGTAAAAATGGCGTGTGCCACATAGTAATGCGTTTTGCGGCGGCGGATATTCAGCAGGTATAAAATGAAGGCGAATATGGGCAGTGTGATGAAGAATATCTTGGAGAATGATTTTAGGAAAGCGACGATTACGTTAGGTACAAAATTGTAGGGATTACTTTCATAGGTTTGATAAATCCCCACAAGCCTTCTGCGAAAAGCCCTTGCCAAAGGGTTATCTTTTAGGTCCGCGGGTAGTGTTTTCTGTACGGAGTCGTAATGTGCGTAGCCATGTTTTAGGTCGCGGTCTACGTTAAAGATGGTAGCCTTTTTATCATGCGTGGGCAAACTTTCCATCGTTATGCTCAGGCCGTCCACATCTTTTATTTTTCTTACGGAGTCTATATAATCTATAAGCGGCTTATCCTTTAAGGTAGGTGGCGCAGGTGCTTTTACTACACTGAGAAATACGATAAAGAAAACCGCCGATATAAAGATGTACATCCTCACGGGGTCCAGGTATTTGGTGCGCCTGCCTTTTACATATTCGGCAGACAGGAAGCCCGGCTTGGTGATGAGGAGTTTTAAAGTGCTAAAAAACTTGCCGTCGAAGTGCGTAATGTCGTTAAAAAAATGTGCGAGCAGATGCCACAACGTTTGTTTGGGTTCCACATTCTGTTGCCCGCAATGATGACAATAGCGGTCGTATAGTGGTGCTTCACCACAGTTAAGGCAAACTTTCTCGGTACGTTCTTTTCCGTGAGACATAGACTAGTGATTAATGGCCACCCCCCGCCACATTTAATGCCGTATTTAAAGCTCCGCCGATGGTGAGTATGCTTATAATCAATGTCCCGAACAGCCCGAACATTATGAACTTGATAAAAGTCTTGAATCCACCTTGTTTGTAAAAGCGCTTCATAGCCAAGTATAAGTATACATAGATGCTCCAAAACAATATTGATGATAGGATATTACCTACAGTTCCAAGGTATTCCAGTATAAAGCACAGGAATAACGTGATAAATACCAAAATGTAAAAATGAACGGTAAAAATGGCATGGCTTACATAAAAGAACTCCTTCCTGCGGATGTAGAGCAGCTTTAACAATAAGGCGATTAACGGCAATGACAAGAACAAGACGTAGGGCAGCGAATGAAAAAAGCCCGAGGTGAATCGTTGTCGCATTTCGGTGGGGTTTTCCATCCATGCGTTTCTTGCCACTATTATTTTTCTCTTGTAATAATGTTTCAGCCCATGGTCCCTAAGGTGCTCGGGTAAAGCCTGCTGTGCCGAATCATAATCGTGTACGGGGCGCTCGTAGTAAGATATGGAGACATCTTTGGGCCCCCCTGTATTTTCAATACCAATACCTAACTTAAGCGGATTTGACGAGTCGGGCAAACGATACTCTTCCACCTCAATACTGTCGTCGAGGCTTTGACCGAAGCTTTTCAAGCTTTTTGACATATTGGCCGCCACGGCAGAGTCTTTGGCTCGTTTCGATTTGGTCATTTTAATCACCTCGGTATCTTTACCTACCACAAAACTCATCAGGAATAAAAAAAACGCGGCCGAAACAAACAGGTACATCCTGATGGGATTAAGATGTGCGGCACGGCGTCCCCGCACATATTCCGCGGTTAAAAATCCGGGCTTTGTGGCCAGCAATTTCATGGTGCTGAAAAATTTGCCGTCGAAATGGAACAAATCGCTGAAGAAATGCGCTATTAAATGCCATGCGCTTTCTTTGGGTTCAACGTTTTCCTGTCCGCAATTATGGCAATACCGGCCGCTCAATTGGGATTTGCAATTGAGACATACCTTCTCCGCTCGTTCTTTTAGGTGCGACAAAACCGTGGGGATTTTGTGATAAAAATAGCCAAACAAAGCGTTTTTTAATATCAGTCATTATATTTTTGCGTTATTCTTTTTAATTCACTCCTTATTATGGACGACAGTCATGAACGGTTACGCTATCCCATAGGGCGCTTCGAAGCGCCGGATGAGTACCATCCCGAATTGCAGCAGGAATGGATAGCCGCCATAGAAGCATTGCCAAGCTGGTTGGATATATGCATTGAAAACCTGGATAAAGAACAACTGGAAACACCCTACCGACCCGGCGGGTGGACGGTGATACAGGTGATACACCACTTGGCCGACAGCCACATGAACGCATATGTGCGCCTTAAACTGGCTCTTACCGAAGACAGCCCCGTGATAAAACCTTACGAAGAAAAGCTGTGGGCCTCCTTGCCCGATGTGGATTTGGTGCCCGTAAACGTATCGATTACTCTGCTACACGCATTGCATATACGCTGGGGGCAAACCCTGCGCAACATGCGCCCCGAGGATTGGGAACGCACCTACTATCATCCGGAACATGAGCGCTATGTACCCCTGTGGGAAATGACCGACCTCTATGCCTGGCATGGTCGCCATCATATGGAGCAGGTACGCCAATTGCGCCAAAGGATGGAATGGTAATGCAAACTCAATTATCTTTACCCTCATAAAATAAAAACGGCTCCTTATGCAACAAGGCATGGTTCACTTACATAATTTTCTGCGCTGGGCGGTATTGTTGTTCGGTGTGCTTACCATTTTTCAATCTTTGAGCGGCATGTCATCCGGTAAAACCTTTTCCGGGGGTAATAAACGCAATGCGCTGTTCTTTATGATAAGCTGCGATATTCAGCTGTTGTTGGGTTTATACCTGTATTTTATGGGGCCTTGGGGTATTAAAAATATCCAAAACATGGGTGGTATGGGTGCGGCAATGAAAGATAGTGTAAGCCGCTTTTTCGGTGTGGAGCATATTACGGGCATGATTATAGCCATAGCTTTGGTGCACATAGGCTATGCCGGCGCGAAAAAAGCCGCAACCGATGCGGTGAAATTCAAAAAGCTATTTTGGTTCAGCCTTATTGCCATTGTCATTATGCTGGTAACCATTCCCTGGCCGTTCCGCGAGGGTCTTGGCCGCCCCTTATTCCCGGGGATGTAATTATCGGGTTATGGTTTGGCGTATACTGCAACCGTTTTACACGGCATTCGTATTGCTTACATTCTTGGTATGTTTGTTGGTCACCTTTCCCTTATTTGTACTGATAGGCCTGCGTGACAAACCTTTGGCGCGCGAAGTAATCTGGTACATCGTGCATTACTGGTCTAAAGGCTGGCTGGCCTTTATAGGTATGCCGGTGCGTGTTTCCGGATCCAAGCCACCCAAAGGAGGCAAGTACATAGTGGTAGCCAATCACATTTCTTATATGGATACCGTGGCTATTTATGCGGCCATCCCCGAATACTTTCGCACCTTGGCCAAAAAAGAAATGGCCGCCATCCCCGTGTTTGGCTTTGTTTATAAGCAATTGGCCATATTGGTAGACCGCAGTAACGCGCACGGCCGTGCCAAAAGCATGCGGCTGATGTGGCGGGTACTGAAAAATGAGGCCAATGTGGCCGTGTTTCCCGAAGGTACTTTTAACGAAACGGATGCTCCTTTGAAGAGCTTTTATGACGGGGCCTTTCGGTTGGCCATCAGCACACAGGTGGATATTATTCCCATGCTTTTTTTAGATACCGTAAACCGTTGGCACTATAGCGCATGGTGGAAGCTGAAGCCGGGTCGTAACCGGGCCGTGTTTTTGGATGCCGTGCCTGTGGAGGGACTCACCATGGCAGACCTGCCGGCGCTGAAAGAGAAAGTGTATAAGATGATGGAGACGGAGTTGGTGCGGTATAAGAAACCCTAAATCCCTAAAGGGACTTCTCATATTTTCGCAGCCTACACTGAAAGAGAAAGTGTATAAGATGATAGAAGCGGAGTTACTGAAATATAAGGAGCCCTAAATCCTATAGGGACTTTTTCGGTTGTCGCAGCCTCTTACCGATAATATGTCGTCCCGAGCAGGTACATATTGCAGGCAATCATCAAATTATCATATCATCAAATCATCACATTAACCTACCTTTGCGCAAATTTTCAATAGATAATGGCGTTACAAGTAGGTATCGTGGGGCTTCCCAACGTAGGTAAATCAACTTTGTTTAACGCGGTAAGCAACAGTGCCAAAGCCCAGGCCTCCAATTACCGTTTCTGTACCATAGAGCCCAACGTAGGGCAGGTGGATGTGCCCGACGAAAGGTTGGCCAAACTGTCGGAGTTGGTACAGCCCCAAAGGGTGGTGCCCACCACCATCGAGTTTGTGGATATTGCGGGTCTTGTAAAAGGCGCCAGCAAAGGCGAAGGTTTGGGAAACAAATTTTTGGCCAACATCCGCGAAGTGGATGCCATAGTGCATGTGATTCGTTGTTTTGAAGATGACAACATCCTGCGCGAAGAGGGAGAGATAAACCCCGTTAGCGATAAAGAAATAATAGATACCGAGCTGCAACTGAAAGACGTGGAGAGCGTGGAGAAGAAAATGCAGCGGTATGAAAAAATAGCCAAGAACGACCCCAAAGCCAAGCGCGTGTATGATGTGTTGGTACAATGTCGTGAACATTTGGCCCAAGGTAAAAATATACGCGGCCTGCAACTGGAAGGAGAAGACCGCGAGGCCATTGCAGACCTGTTCCTGCTTACGGAAAAACCTGTATTGTATGTAGCCAACGTAGATGAATCTGCCATACTTACCGGCAACAAATATTCGCAAGCACTGATAAAGGTGGCAGAGGAAGAAGGTGCGGGAGTTATCGTGATGAATAACTCCATCGAGGCGCAGATATCCGAAATGGAGAGTGAAGAAGACAAGGCATTGTTCTTGAGCGAGTATGGCCTTACCGAACCCGGTCTTAACCGCCTCATTCGCGAAGCCTACAAGCTGCTTAATCTCATTACTTACTTTACCGCAGGTGTGCAGGAAGTACGTGCATGGACCATCCACCGCGGATGGAAAGCACCGCAGGCCGCAAGCGTGATACATACCGATTTTGAAAAAGGATTTATCAAGGCCGAAACAATAGCGTATAACGATTATGTGCAGTACGGCAGCGAAGCATCGTGTCGCGAAAACGGAAAGCTGCGTATAGAAGGTAAAGAATACATAGTGCAAGACGGAGACGTAATGCACTTCAGGTTCAACGTATAATACCCCTTTTAGGGTGTCGTTCTTACCAAGTATTGTTCCGTAACTTAGTTGTCTTTTGTAAACATTAAAAAAGGATAATGAAATATTTACCCCTGCCGTCGAAATTGTTCGTACAAAACCGCGAGCGTTTTGTAAAGAAGATGAAACCCAACTCCATAGCCATATTTCCGGGCAACCCCGTTGTGCCTACCAACGGAGATGCCGTGTATACTTATCGCTCCAATGCGGATGTGATATGGCTGTCGGGCGTGGTGCAGGAAAAATCGATGGTGATACTATACCCCGATAACCCCGATAAAGATGCACGTGAGGTGTTGGTATTGCTGCGCCCCAACGAGCATTTGGAGAAATGGGAAGGACATAAACTGCGTAAAGACGAAGCAACGGCCATATCAGGTATAAAAAACATTCAGTGGCTGGACAGCATAGATGCCATGTTGCAGGTAATGATGCACCATGCGGAACATGTTTACCTCAATACCAATGAAAACGACCGCCTCGATACATCCTTGATGCGCCCCGACTTGCAATATGTGCATGAGTTGATGCAACGCTACCCCTTGCATAAATATGAGCGTGCCGCGCTGATTATGAAAGAACTGCGCGCCATAAAAACCAAGGAGGAAATAGAAGTAACCAAGGTAGCCATAGACATTACGGATAAAGCCTTCCGCCGCGTGATGCAGTTTATAAGCCCGGGTGTAATGGAGTACGAAATAGAGGCGGAGATAACACACGAATTTTTGCGGAACCGTGCTTCTCGCCATGCTTACGATTGCATCATAGCATCGGGCGACCGTGCGCGTGTGTTGCACTATGTGGAGAACAACCAAGAATGTAAAGACGGAGAATTGATACTGATGGATTTTGGTGCGAGCTATGGCAACTATTCTGCCGATATGACGCGCACCATACCCGTAAACGGCAAATTCACCAAACGCCAGAAAGAAGTGTATAACGCCGTGCTTGCCGTACATGATTATGCCAAGGGTATATTGAAACCCGGCATATCGATATTGGATTATACCGCCAAGGTAAATGCGGAAACGGAGAAGCAATGCCTTAAACTGGGCCTGATTAGCAAAGCCGATATCAAAAACCAAGACCCGGCCAACCCCGCATACCGTAAGTATTTCTATCACGGGGTATCACACCACTTGGGTATTGATGTGCATGACCTCGGCACGCGTGTATTGCCGGTGAAGGAAGGCATGTTGTTTACCGTGGAACCCGGCTTGTATATAGAAGAAGAGCAAATGGGCATTCGTATAGAGAACAATATATGGCTGACGAAGAACGGCCACATAGACTTGTTTAAAGGCATCCCCATTACCGTGGAGGAAATTGAAGCGGCAATGAAAAGAAAGAAATAACACAAGGAAAGGCACTCAAACGAGTGCCTTTTTCGTTATATTCGTTACAAACGCTCGTATCATGAAAAAGACCTTATTGGCTGCGGCCTTCTTTGCCCTTCCCGGTGTGTTGTGTGCGCAGGGGTTCTACCTAAAAGGAGGCGTAGGCTATGCGCTCCCCGTGGCCGGTCAAACGCTTGACGGGGGGGGTATGCCTTATGCCGGCTCCATCAGCCAGGTAACCAATACAAACGTATCACTGCAATACTCGGTGAAGAAAGTATCTTTTGCATCGGGCGGACAATTGTCGTTAGGTGCAGGCTACATGTTCAATGCCAATCTCGGAGTGGAACTTAATGCCTCGGTAGGTGTGGCACTGCGCAAATTTGAGAGCACGTATAATCGCGAAGACCAAACCATAAACACTTACGCAAAACACAAGTATACACAGTATGCCTCCGCACCTGTTATACTGTCTCCCTCGGCTGTGATACAGGTGCAACAAAATAGCCTGACATTATATGCCCGCGGAGGTGTGGCGTTACCGGTGTCGAACAAGCTGATATTTACGGCAGACGTACAGGAAAGCTACGACCCGAGCCAAGCCGCAAGAACGGGCCGTGTGACATCGGAAATTAAAACCCGTTTCGGTTTGGGTTTTTCGGGTGCAATGGGTGTAAGATATCCCATAGCGGATAATATAGAGCTGTGGGGAGAGGCGGCATTCCTCTCACTGTCTTTATACACCAAGGAAGAGCATGTAACCGAGTACATGGTTAACGGGCAGAATGTGCTCAGTTATCTATCGCCTACCGATCTGCATCATACATATGATATGGACGGAAATTCAAACGACATAACAACTTCTACACAGTCGCCGGCCTATTCGGTGCCGTTTAGCAATGTGGCTTTAAACTTAGGTATAGCTTTTACTTTTTAACGCAGACGGTCGAAGGAGGAGCGCACCATCTTCTCGTCTTTGGATATGCCCGCAATGGCCATTATCAAAAACACGATGGCTGCAACGGGCAATACCGCCCCAATCCAATAGTTTCCTTCGGTAGGTGCCGGTATGGATTTGCCTAATGCATTTACCCGCATCAACGTAAGCGATATAAAACTGATGCAACCCAATATGCCAATCATGGCCATGTTGCGCTGTTGCTTGCGGTTTTTGAACAGGAATATGGTAACAAAAGGCACTGCCACTATAATCAGTGCTATCAACAACGTAGGGAAGTGATCGGCCACGCGCAAACGGGCTATCGTGTCCATACCGCCAATAGGCAGGTGAGCACGGTAAAGGTCGAAAAAGAAGACGCCTACGTTAAGCAATGCGGCTATTAGCAGCCATATGGTTTGTTTGCGTTGAATCATAATTCCAAAAGTAAAAATTCAAAATTCAAAAAGTGTCGATTGTTTTCAGTACTCGTCGACCTTATTAACCTATTAACTAATTAACGCTCCCCCAAAATAAGGCTGTAAAAACTTGGGTATGTTGATGCCTTCCGGGGTTTGGTTGTTTTCCAACAGACAAGCCATGATACGCGGCAAAGCCAAAGAACTACCATTAAGCGAATGCAGCAATTGCGGTTTGCCTTGCCCGTCTTTGAAGCGTATTTTCATACGATTGGTTTGGAAAGTCTCGAAATTGGATACGGAGCTTACTTCCAGCCAACGCTCTTGCGCGGCACTATACACTTCAAAATCGTAAGTAATGGCAGAGGCAAAGCCCATATCGCCTCCGCAAAGGCGCAGGATGCGATACTGCAACCCAAGATTTTGCAGCAGTTTTTCTACGTGCCGCACCATCTCGTCAAGGGTTTCATAGCTTTTATCCGGATGTACCAACTGTACTATTTCCACTTTGTCGAACTGGTGCACACGATTGAGGCCACGTACATCTTTACCATAAGAGCCGGCCTCCCTGCGGAAACAGGGCGTGTAGGCGGTCATTTTTATGGGGAGGTCGTTCTCGCTCAGTATATTGTCGCGGTAAATATTGGTTACCGGTACTTCGGCAGTGGGTATCAGGTAAAAGTTATCGGCAGTGGCATGATACATCTGGCCCTCCTTATCGGGCAGCTGGCCGGTACCATAGGCGCTGGTTTCGTTTACCAGGTAAGGCGGGTAAAATTCCTTATATCCCGCATCAATATTATAATTCAGGAAGCAGGAAATAAGCGCACGCTGCAATTTGGCGCCCTGACCCATATATACCGGAAAACCGCTGCCCGTGAGCTTGGTACCCAATTCAAAATCTATAAGACCGTATTTTTCGGTAAGCTCCCAATGCGGCAGTTTTTGCCCGGACAGGTCCGGCGTGCTGCCGCCGGTTCGTACAACCTCATTTTCTTCGGGTGTTTTGCCTTGTGGTACGGAAGCATGGGGCAGGTTGGGTAGTTTAACCATGGCTGCATCCAACTCGGCTTCAAGCTCCGCCAGTGTTTGTACCAGTTCTTTGGCCTTGTCTTTATTTTGGGCTACCTCTGCTTTCAGTTGCTCCGCAAGGTCTTTTTCGCCCTTGGCCATGTGTTGGCCTATGCTTTTGGATGCCGCGTTTATCGATGCCGCAAGACTGTCACTTTCCACCTGCGCTTTGCGTTTGCGTTCGTCCAGCGATATGATGGTGTCAACCAGTTCAAGTTCTTTAAAGTTTTTCTTCCTTAATCCTTCCAGTACCAGTTCCTTGTCTTGCCTGAATAAATGTATGGGCAGCATATAAGTCTTTTATGCGGCAAATATAGGCTAATTGCTTTATGCCTTGGTTAAGGTTGAAAGCATAAAAAAATCCCGGCTTTATACACCCGGGATTTTTTGAAATTATACCTAATAACTTACTCCTTATTCCTTGCTCCTTTCTATGGCACCTCCACCACATTTAATATTTCGTTCAGTATTTGTTCGCTCGTGATGTTCTCGGCTTCGGCTTCGTAAGTGATACCTATACGGTGGCGCATTACATCGTGGCAAACCGCGCGTACGTCTTCGGGTATTACATAGCCGCGACGCTTGATGAAGGCATAAGCCTTGGCGGCTAAAGCCAAGTTGATACTGGCACGGGGTGAGCCGCCGTAACTGATAAGCGGTTTCAGCTTATTAAGCTTATACTCCTCGGGGAAGCGCGTGGCAAATACTATATCCAGTATATATTGTTCTATCTTCTCGTCCATATACACCTCGCGCACCAACTTACGGGCGTTTACGATATCCTTGGGGTCTACTACGGGATTAATCTTTACCGCACCCTGTGGATTAAGGTTTTGGCGTATAATGTGGCGCTCCTCTTCTTTTTTGGGATAGCTGATAACCACCTTCAGCATAAAGCGGTCTACCTGCGCCTCGGGGAGTTCATAAGTACCTTCCTGTTCAATGGGGTTTTGCGTGGCCAGAACCAGAAAAGGTTCTTCCAACGGATAAGTGCTGTCGCCAATGGTTACCTGGCGTTCCTGCATGGCTTCCAGCAAGGCGCTTTGCACCTTCGCCGGGGCACGGTTTATCTCATCCGCCAATATAAAGTTGGCGAAGATGGGCCCTTTGCGCACGGCAAATTCGTGTGCCTGGGGGTTATATACCATGGTTCCCAACACGTCGGCGGGCAGCAGGTCGGGCGTAAATTGTATACGTGCAAATTTGGCGTGTATGGCAGAGGCCAAAGATTTAATGGCCAAGGTTTTAGCCAAGCCCGGCACACCTTCCAACAGTACGTGTCCGTTAGCCAGCAAGCCTATCATCAGGCGTTCCACCATGTGCTTTTGCCCCACCACGGTTTTGTTTAGCTCCATGTTGAGCAATTCGATAAAGGCGCTCTGTTGGTGAATACGTTCGTTCAGTTCGCGAATGTCGCTTGATGTTATCGTGGGTTCCATAATCGTGATTCGTATGTTCTTTGATACCTGAAAGTATGGGCAATATATTACATCTCAAAAATATTACGAAGCCCGCTTTAAGGCTGTTAAAACTGCGTTAAACCAAAATCGGCTAAATTTGGTGTTTTTAGTATAAGATGATGGATAATTTCGAAGAGCGCTGGAAGCGCGTGGAAACACTGCTGGAGGAGCGATTTGGCAAAATACCGGACATGGAGGGGATGCTTTTCTTAATAGGCATGAACGAGCTGGGCATTGTGCGCCGCAAGTTTTCAAAAGAGCAAAAGCAAGACCTGATGCATATAGCAGTGTGTACCCTGTTGAGCAAGAGGGGTTATTACGAATTTGCAGGACGTGATGCCGACGGATGGCCGCATTATGAGTACATAAAGCCCGTGGAAGCCACGGATATGGCAGGACAAGAGCAGGTGCTTAAGGAATGCGCGGTGGAGTATTTTGAGCAGTAGCAGTTAAAGTAAAAAGCCCCGACAATCGTCGGGGCTTTTTGATACGAATAATCGTCGTTATTATTTTACAACTGCCAAGCGTTTTACGATGGTGTTGTTATTGGCATTGAGTCTTACGCTGTAAGTGCCGTTAACCAAGTTAGCGGTGTTCAATTTGATTTCGGTGAAACCGGCAGCATGATGTGTAGCGTTGGTGTATACCACACGACCTACCGCATCAACGATTTCAACCGTAACATCTGTAGACTTTTCCAAGTCAAAGCCAATGGTTGTTTGATCACCGGCAGGATTGGGGTATAAAGCCACATGAGATACACCGGCCGTTTGCTCTGCAATGCTCAAAGGCCAAGATGCGGCGATTACTTTGGATTGCAATACTTTCCTTGAAGCGTTGTCCTGAATAAACACAATTAAGTTGCTGTTTTTAGGATGCGTCCAGAAGTTAAAATTAGCATTATGTTTAACATCGCCGGATACAACTGCCGCAGAATACTTGTAATTAACAGATGTGTTATCTGTGAGAGTAGATAGAGCGTTACCACCTCCGTTGGGGAACATGCGGCGCATGGAGTGGTGGAAATGCTTTTGGGTTGTGGGGCCTTCATAATAGTAGTAGTCCTTTTCAACCAAAGCGATATATACGGTAACGTTACGGGTCATGCTGAAGTAAGGAGTTACACTTACATCAGTCCAAACAGAGTCGCCCTGAACGATATATGTTCCTGTGATATCAGCGAAAGCAGGTGAGGATTTACAATCATCTATCTCTGCTTGGCTACCTGTTCTGTCACCTTGTGTACCATTCACATAATAGTCGGGTATACCGGTAATTGTGGGATAGTAGGCACGGCGTGTGGCTGCATGTGCGTTATAGCCGGGGTCAAGTGGAGGATTGTTGGGCCAGTTCATTTGATATTTAATGATATTGAATCTTGAACCTTCCACGTTTCCGTTATTAGATTCGACAAGAGGATCGAAATAAGCGTTAAAGCTGGCGCAAGGAGGACATGTGGAGGAGGTATACTCTTCATAAAGGCAATTCCTGTCTACACTTTTGGAAGGTACTATAACATCTCCGGTTTTGCTGTTGTTTGTAGTGTTTGCATCTGCCACACCGTTAACCAAATTAGCGGTAACAACAACATTGTGGAGCGATGATGACACCGAGCCTAACGGAGTTGTAAAACCAACTTCGGAATTGGAGAAAGGTGCTATAGCTAAGCCTGTGAGCACCTCATTTACAGGGGTACCGCCATCAATGGTATAAGACATGTCCAAAGATTTGATAGTGTCTTTACCTTCATTGTAAACGGCAACTTTGATTGGTGTGGTAGCAGAACCTAATTGTACGTTATCAAACATAAAATTACCTACCAGTGATTTCAGATTGATATCGTTTGCAACCGGAGTAAATATTGCGATATCATCTATTGCCGCACCAATCAGTTGAGCGCCATCGTCATTATATTCAAAACCTAATTTTACATCCGGCTCGTTATCGTAAGCAGACAGGTCGACGAATAAGTTGGCCCATTGCTTATTGCTGCTCGGAACATTCATAACAGTATTCCAGTTGTTACCTCCGTCTGTTGACGCTTTAATGATAAAAGTTTCGGTTTTACCACTTGCGGAATATGCGCCAAAGTAATAGGCTAACTTCACGTAAGTGCCTGTTACGCCCGTAAGGTTGATTGACGAGGTGGTAAGCATATTGGGATCATTGGCTTCTCCGTTACCGTAATCGTTTAAAAGCATATACTTGGTATGGGCAGGAACGGTATAACCTGTGCTACCAAAAGTCAATCCTCCTGAAGTAGTTTCCCAACCGGTGGTCAACCCGGTTTTTTGAGACCAGTTTGCGGGTAGAGTGGCTATGGTAACGCCCTCAAAGTCTTCTTTCCAATTAGACTGAGCACTTGCATCCATGGCGAGGCCTATAATGCCCCCCACAAATAAAGTAAAGATTTTTTTCATATTTATGCTATTGTAGTAACATCAAATTTACCGATATAAATAATACGAACATGCAGCCTTTAAAAATTTTTAAGTATTACCTTTGCGGCGTTAAATCCTCAAAAAAACGAAAAGGATTTACCGGGGTGCCTAAAAACAAGGGCTGAGATTATACCCGCTGAACCTGGACCGGGTAATGCCGGTTAGGGAGAAGTATCAGCTTCATTCTCTGCTTTGCATTCCGTCTGTCGCTTACGTAACGGCCGTACGTATTGCGCCCGGCGTTATCGCATTGCCCGAAATGAAAAATTCGCATGGCGCCCCTATTTATTCATTTTATAAGATAAATGCCATGCAAAAAATCAACACGAAACTATTTACCGCAATGTGCATTGCGGGGGCGTATACCGCCCAAGCGCAAACCGAAACCGTAGATTCGGTAAAAATCAAACAGCAACGCTTGGAACCCGTGGAAGTGCGCGCGTTACGCGTAGGCTCCAACGCACCATTCGCCAAAACCGAATTGAATAAGGCCGAAATAGCCAAAGGTAATTTCGGTCAGGATATACCGTACCTCCTGCAATACACCCCTTCGGCGGTAGTTACTTCGGATGCGGGAACAGGCGTGGGTTACACAGGGCTGCGTATACGCGGTACCGACGGGGTACGTATGAACGTAACCATGAACGGTATACCGGTAAACGACGCGGAATCGCAAGGAGTTTTCTTCGTCAATTTTCCGGACATAGCTTCGTCCACCGGCTCTATACAGTTACAGCGCGGTGTAGGGACCTCCACCAACGGGCCGGCGGCTTTCGGTGCCACCATGAGCATCAGCAACCTGGAGCAACAGGATAGCGCGGGCGTGGAAATGCGCAGCGGATACGGCTCGTTCAATACGATTAGAAATACTTTAAAAGCCGGGACGGGATTGCTGAAAAGCGGGTTGCGTTTTGATGTACGCCTGTCGCAAATCAATTCCGAAGGCTATGTGCAACGCTCGGCAAGCGATTTGCGCTCTGCCCAGTTTATAGCCGGGTGGGAAGCCACGCCCAAAACTTCCATGCGCTTTATGCTGCTTACCGGCAAGGAAAAGACCGGGCAGGCATGGAACGGCTTGCCCGGAGATTCGCTGAAAACCAACCGTACATTCAACGAATTGGGTTTGAAATCGGACGGGACTTACTACGATAACCAAACCGATAACTATCAGCAGGATTATTACCAGTATTTCCTGGATCATAAGTTCTCTCGCTATCTCACCGGCCATATCGCCTTATTCCTTACCAAGGGAAGGGGTTATTACGAAGAATACAGGTTGGGCGAAGACTTTTCGGACTATGGCTTGCCTAACTTCGACACACTGACAAGTACCGACCTGGTGCGCCAACTTTGGTTGGATAATTACTATTACGGGTCGGTATTCTCGCTGATGTATGAGAAGGATAAAACGCAACTCACCTTTGGTGGCGGATGGAACCAATATCAAGGTAAGCACTACGGCTTTGTAAAATGGGCGCAATATGGTGTACCCAACGATTACAAATGGTATGATCTTGATGCACAAAAGAACGACCTGAACGCGTACGTAAAAGCACAACATACGGTAGGCGAAAAGCTCATCCTGTTCGGAGACCTGCAACTGCGCAATGTGACTTATGACATTAACGGTTTCCGTAAAAACCCCACGCTTAACCCCAAGGCAGAATATACCTTCCTTAATCCCAAGGTGGGTGTAACATACTTGTTGCGCAATGCTTGGAATCAAAAGCAGAAGGTATACGCATCACTTGCCGTGGGCAATAAAGAGCCCAACCGTGACGACTTCGAAGCATCGCCTGTGTCGCAACCTTTACCCGAGCGTCTATACGATTTGGAAGCCGGCTATGAAGTGAACAAAAAGAAATGGAGCTTCGGTGCCAACTACTACTACATGATGTACCGCGACCAGTTAGTATTTACCGGCCGCATCAACGATGTGGGTGCATATACACGTACCAATGTACCCGAGAGCTATCGTACCGGTATAGAATTACAGGCAAGTGTTGTGCCCGCATGGTGGTTGCGTGTTAATGCCAACGCCACCTTCTCGCAAAACAGGGTGCAAAACTTCTCCGAGTACATCGACAATTACGACGATCCCTCGGGTTACGCACAAATGGAAATAAAGCACAATAACACACCTTTGGCCTTATCACCCGCAGCCATAGCCGGCGGTGGTATTACCATAGCCCCGTTCCGTTATATGAATCACGGGCAGGTATTGGAAATGGATATATTGGGTAAATACGTGAGCAAGCAATATTTGGATAATTCAGGCGACGAAAGACGAACCTTGGATGCTTACGGATTGTGCGACCTGCGTTTCCGCTATTCGGTTAAGTTCCGCCCCTTCCGCGAGTTGGGTATTTCCTTGGCGCTGAACAATATATTGGACCATAACTATTCAAGCAACGGCTATGTATACTATGTGTACCAAATGGCCGGCGAGCGTATTGTAGACAATCGATATTTCCCCCAAGCCGGGTTCAACTGGCTGTTGGGTGCAACGCTCAGGTTTTAGAAGTTGATAAAGAAAATTGAAAAGGTAGCGCCGCATATGTGGCGCTACTGCCATTTTAACCTGCCATATTTGCGCCGGTCTTAAATTTGATGGTATTTAATAAAAACCAACTAATACAAGACAATGGACTATATAGGTTATTATTTGCTTACCGGTATCCTCTTTTTGGTGGGTATGGCCGTAAGCGCAAGATTGAAAAGCAAGTTTAACGAATACGGGCAAGTGCCTTTATCCGAAGGATTGAGCGGTAAAGAAGTGGCCGAGCGCATGCTGCACGAGAACGGGATTTATGATGTAACCGTTACCACGTCGCATGGTTTTCTTTCAGACCACTATAACCCGGCAGATAAAACGATAAACCTGAGCCCCGAGGTATATTCGGGCCGCAGTATTTCCGCCGCGGCGGTAGCGGCACACGAATGTGGGCACGCTGTGCAACACGCCACGGCATACAGTATGCTACAATTACGCAGCAAACTGGTGCCTGCGGTGCAAATAAGTACTACGCTCAGTCAATGGGTAATAATGGCCGGTATCGGTATTATGGGCTTCGGCCAGGGTAACCAAGTGGTATTGCTGATAGGTATAGCCTTGTTTGCCATCTCCACAGTGTTTTCGCTTATCACCCTGCCGGTGGAATATGATGCCAGTGCCCGCGCGCTGAAGTGGATGGAAGCCACACACCTCACTAACCGCTATGAGCATGATAAAGCGAAGGATGCACTGAAATGGGCCGCACGTACCTATGTGGTGGCAGCCATAGCCTCGGTGGCACAGCTGCTTTATTTTGTTATGATATTCTTGAACAGGAGAGACGATTAGTAGGTGCAGTAAAATATAGAAGGCTCGCACTTAAACTGCGGGTCTTTTTTTATGTGTGGCTTTTCCCGCTCGGGTCTTTGAAAGAAGATAGCCTACCAAGCATAATGCCGTGCCTACAACCGCCATAACCACATGTAGGTAGTAAATTATACGTAGCATCATCAACTGTACGGCGAGCCAGCCCAAAAGCAGGATGCCTTGCGCCAAAACGAGACGCGACATGTACGGATGCCTTTTAATGACGGCTCCCGCAACCACCAAAGCGAAAATGCCGTTTACAGCCAGCAAAACGATGCCCGGGGTGAGATAGTTGGTAAACGGGCTATGCGACAGATATGAGGTATTCATGCCCAAGCCGGTACCCGAAGGGTCGGTAATGAAGGAAATACCGCCATATATCGCCCCTATGCCGTTGAACAGCAGAAGAGCAAGCGCGCTGATTCTTAGAGCGTTATCCGTGTTTGGCATATTATAAAGATACTCGGAAGAAAGAAGATGCGCAATAGGCCGATAAGCGCTGCCTATCTCATAGGAATATTAATATCGTAACTTCGCAAACAATATTTTTAGCAATGACCGTAGAGCAATTATATACCAACTGTTTGAGTGAGGCGGCTTACTTCATTACAAGTGAGGGCGAGGCTGCCGTGATAGACCCGCTGCGCGATGTGGATGTGTACCTGGAGAAAGCAAAGGCAGCGGGGGTTACGATTAAATACATTTTCGAAACACATTTTCATGCCGACTTTGTGAGCGGACATTTGGAGCTTGCGGCCAAAACCGGTGCACCCATTATTTACGGTCCGCAAACGGAAGCCTCATTTAAGTTTCGCATGGCCACAGACGGCGAAGCCTTTAAGCTGGGTAATATAACCATACGCGCCATACACACGCCCGGGCATACTTTGGAGAGTACTTGTTACCTGCTGGAAGACGAAGGCGGCAAGCCTTATTGCATCTTCACCGGAGACACATTGTTTGTGGGAGATGTGGGCCGCCCCGACCTGTTTAGCGGCAACATGAGCAAAGAAGACCTTGCGGGCATGATGTACGATACCTTGCAAAACAAGATAAAACCGCTTGCGGATGATGTTATCGTATATCCCGCGCATGGGCCCGGCTCGTCCTGCGGTAAAAATCTGGGTCCTCAAACCTACAGTACCATAGGCGAACAAAAGCAAAGCAACTATGCGTTGCAAGATATGAGCAAAGAAGAGTTTATCAGCGCCGTAACCACCGGGCTGAATACACCTCCCGCATATTTCCCGGTAAATGCCCGCATCAATAAGCAAGGTTATACCCCTATGGATGAGGTGATGGATACCGCCTTGACCGCGCTTTCGCCCGCAGACTTTAAGCAGAAGGCCAAAGAGGGTGCATGGATAATAGATACGCGCCCGGCTACCGTATTTACTCAGGAATTTGTGCCCGATTCAATAAGCATAGGTTTGGAAGGCCGCTTTGCGGAATGGGCCGGCAGTTTACTGCCTTTTGACAAGCAATTTATACTGGTTACCGAAGCCGGCAAAGAGCAAGAAAGCGTTACGCGCCTGGCACGTGTGGGGTTCGATAAAGTGCAGGGCTATTTGGACGGCGGTATTGAAGCGTGGAAAAATGCCGGCGAGCGGATAGACATGATTATAGACATTGAGCCGGACGAACTGGCCATGGATATACCACACGATACCCGGCTGGAAGTACTGGATGTGCGCAAACCGGGCGAATTTGAAGCCGGGCATGTAAAAGGCGCCACCAATATGCCTTTGGATACGCTTACAGATACTTTGAATATAGCCTCCATAGACGATGAAAATAACCTGTACGTACATTGTGCCGGTGGTTATCGTTCCGTAATAGCGGCGTCTCTGTTGAAGCGTCAGGGCTATCACAACCTGCGCAACGTATTGGGCGGTTTCGGCAAGATAAAGGAAGAGAAAAACATGCCCCTCGTATTTCCCGAGAAAGCAAAAGCATAGGTAGAACCCGGCTTTAAGCGGTAGTTACTTTTAAAAAAGTAAGGCCCGGGGCATGCACTTTTACATTTATAAAGCTATATTTGAGACATCTGTAAATAACGAACATGAGATTTCTGTCCCTTATTTGTCTCTCCGCCGCTTTGTTGGCTGCCGGTAACAATGCCAAAGCGCAAGGCGAGTCTGACCCCGGATTTGGTAGCATAGGCGCGCTGCGTCCCGCATCGGCCTTGCCGTTTAACGATGGTGAAGAACATGAATACCAAAGAACACATTTGGGCTTGGGTGTGGCTTTTGCCAAAGGTGAGCGTGATGTGGCCTTGGTTTCTCCCATTGCCGAGTTGAGAGTGCCCTTCCAAGACTTCGGATATTTTGATTTCAGGCTGCCGGTAAACACAGTTTCCGGTGAGTTAGGTAAGATATATGGTTTGGGCGACGTAAGTTTTGCCTATACGCATGTGTTTGTAGACCCCTACCAAGAAGATTGGACCTTCCAAGCCACAGCGGGTGCGGTGTTTGGTATGGGTACCGCCAACCAGGAAGATGGGGCGGCAAGACCCTTGCCCATGGTATACCAAAGCAGCTTGGGCAGTACCGACATCGTATTGGGAGCCAATGTAAAGTATAAAGAGTATTTGACGGTAGCGGTGGGATATCAACAACCCGTGTTCCGCTACAACGAGAACGAGTACGACCGTTCCAATAAAGTAAACGATTTGATGTATAGCAGTGCTTACTACCAAGTGGCACGCAAGCTATATCGCCAAGGAGACCTGATGCTGCGCGTTGAGGGTTCTTACGGCAACGACCGCGTAGGTATAGCCGCAAGCCCCGTGCTGATATATCATTTGGCCAACGACCTGTACACCGACCGCAACGGTTTGCTGCGCGAATTAGACGGTTCTCAAGGCTTTACCCTAAACGGTGTGGGTAATGTGTATATGCGCCTGGGTCGTCGTGGAGAGGTGAAGCTGGATGTTACCGCAAGTGTGCCCGTGATAACCCGTGATGCCACGCCCGACGGGCTTACGCGTCAGTGGTATATTTTACCGCGGTTCACCTACTTCTTCAATCAGCGGTCATTGTTGTTCCGCAACTTCTAAAGAAACTAAAACGGCCCTTGAAAAAGGGCCGTTAATATTTTAAGTTAATCTATCCGCCTTATATCCGCACCCAGTGCGTTCAGGCGCTCGTCAATTCTTTCATACCCGCGGTCTATCTGGTCTATATTTTGAATGGTGCTTTTGCCCTGTGCCGATAAGGCGGCAATGAGCAGCGCCACACCCGCGCGTATATCGGGCGATACCATGGTAATGCCCCGCAGCGGTACTTGGCGGTCTAAGCCTATGATGACCGCCCTGTGTGGGTCGCAAAGCACTATTTGCGCACCCATTTCTATCAGTTTATCTACAAAGAACAGGCGGCTTTCAAACATTTTTTGGTGTACCAGCACGGTGCCTTTGGCCTGTGTGGCGGTAACCAATACAATGCTCAGCAAATCGGGCGTAAAGCCCGGCCAGGGATGGTCATATACCGTAAGTATGGAACCGTCTATAAACTTTTGTATGCGATAGTGTTCTTGCGCGGGTACATGTATATCATCCCCTTGTATGGAGAGCTGTATGCCCAATCTTTCAAAGGTTTCGGGGATAATGCCCAAATGGGCCACATCGGCATTCTTTATCGTCAGCTCGCTGTTGGTCATGGCCGCAAGACCGATAAAGGAGCCTACCTCAATCATATCGGCCAACATGCGGTGCGAGCAACCGTGCAGTCGCTCCACGCCTTCAATGGTAAGCATGTTGGAGCCTATACCGCTGATGCGTGCGCCCATGCTGTTGAGCATGCGGCAAAGTTGCTGCACATAGGGCTCGCATGCCGCATTGTATATGGATGTGATACCGGGTGCAAGTACTGCGGCCATCACTATGTTGGCCGTACCGGTAACGGAAGGTTCTTCCATCAATATATAAGCGCCATGTAATTCCCCGCCGTCCAGTGTAAACATGCTTTCTTCGGCATCGTACTCAAAACGCACACCCATTTTTTCAAAGCCGCGTATATGCGTGTCCAGCCTTCTGCGGCCTATTTTATCGCCGCCCGGTTGGGGTATATGTGCTTTGCGAAAGCGTGCCAACATGGGGCCGGCCAGCATTACCGCACCGCGTAGTTTACCCGATTTTTTCTTGAATGTTTTATCGGTAAAGTATTCGGTATTGATGTGGGCAGACTGCAGTACCACGGTGCCGGGTGCAGGGCGCTCTACGGTTACGTTCATATCCCCGAGCAATTCTATCAATGTATTTACGTCCAATATGTCGGGCACGTTGGTATAGGTTACCGGTTCATCGGTAAGCAAGGCCGCACACAATACCTGTAGTGCTTCGTTTTTGGCACCTTGCGCCGTAATGCTGCCGCTGAGGCTGCGGCCGCCGCGAATTTCAAATGCGCTCATACAGGTTTGCTATTTGTTCTTTTTGTATTTCCTGTTTTTATTGTAGTTGCCGTTGTTATTATTGTTGTTGTTATTGCCGTAACGTCCGCCGCCTTGGTTGCCTTTGTTATTGCCGTAACGTCCGCCGTTGCCGCCTCGTTGCTGCTGTTGTTTAAAGTTGGTGCGTGTATCAAAGTACACCCGGTATCCGCCCTGCTCATATTGCAGCACACCGTTGGTCATTGCGGCCAGTTCGGTGCGTATCATATCGTCGTGTATGGGCTCTTTATGCCAGTTGGTATAGGCAAGCTTCATATAGTAGCCTATGATTTGGGTAAAGGCTTGGCGCTTTTCGGCATCTTCTTCTTTCAGTGCTTTGGCTATAAGCGCATCCAGGTTTTTACCAAAGTGGCGGCTGTGTATATTGGTTTGAGGGTACGGTATGGGGTCTGGCTTTTTATACAATTGCTCGGGTGTGGGAGGAGGGTAGGGTGCATCAACATCCAGCTTGAAATTGGTCATGTGATGCAGGTGGTCCCACAGCTTATGCTTATAATCTTCCACCGTTTTCAGATTGGGGTTAAGGGTGCTCATCAACTCAATGATTACCTCGGCATTGCGCAGGCGTGCAGCACGGTCTTCTATCGTTAATAAAAACTCCACCATGCGCTGTACGTTACGTCCGTACTCGGGCATCATCAGTTTGCTTCTCGTGGTATTATATTCCATATCAGAATAAATATTGTTATCGGATTAAATAATGGATTGCATGATGCCGTAAAGACATCAATTGCAACGCATAGTGTCGGATTGAAAAAACATTGGCAAGTCTTACGAGAAAAGGAGGGATGTAATATTGCCGGGGCTATGCGATAAGCAAATATAGGGGAAAATTAAGTAGTTGCATAAAAGGGCATAAACCCCGACCTTTGCGGCCTAACACATAACCGCGATGAAGAAAATAATATTGGTGCTGGCTTCGGGTTTGTTGCTGGCAGCCTGCAATTCCGCCGGAAATGAAGAAACCGCAACAACCGACAGCGTGGCTACGGCCCCGGTGGAAACGGCTCCCGTGGCCGAGGGTCCCAAAGACCCCGTTTGCGAGATGACCAAAGATGCTTCTTGGACCGAGTATACCGTTTATGAAAACGATACGGTGTGGTTTTGCAGCGAAACCTGTAAGCAAGCCTTTGTAGGCAATCCCGCAAAATACGTTTCCAAACCTCAATCCTAAACCAAGATGGATACATACGTTTTTATAGCAATAGCCGCAGTGGGCGTGATGATGTATACCGCAGCCGATATGTTTCGCAATATGCGCCGCATAAGTATAGGTGCCGATAGGGAGAAGGCCGCTAAATAGTTTATAGATGACGGCTCATGGGCCGTTGTTTCGTTTATATGTTCAAACGGGCGGTTCCGCCCGTGCCAATCATCTTTTTCGTATGCTTTCAACAAACCTGAAAGGTAAAACCGCGCTTGTGGCGGGCAGTACACAAGGTATAGGACTGGCTTCCGCGCAGGCATTGGCCGCATTGGGTGCTAACTGTACATTGGTGGCGCGCAACGAAGAGCGCCTGCAGGCTGCAGTAGCCACGCTCGATGTTTCGGCGGGGCAAAAGCACTCCTATCTTGTGGCAGATTTTGCCGCCCCCGAGCAATTACAAGCCACCGTTGCGGCTTATGTGGCGGAGCATCCCGTACATATTTTGGTGAACAACAGCGGTGGCCCGGCTGCGGGCCCTGTTACGGAAGCCAAGCCGCAAGCTTTTTTGGATGCGTTCAACCAGCACCTCATCTGCAACCATCTGCTGACCACGTCTGTGGCACCCGGCATGAAGGAGGCAGGTTACGGGCGTATCATCAATATCATCTCCACATCGGTAAAAATACCCCTGAAAAACCTGGGGGTCTCCAATACCATAAGAGGCGCTGTGGCCTCGTGGGCCAAAACCATGGCAAACGAGCTGGGCCGTTTCCATATAACGGTAAACAACGTTTTGCCGGGTGCAACCGCAACCGGCCGTTTGGAAGCCATTATCAATAACAAGGTATCGAAAACGGGAATGGAACAGGCTGCCGTGGAGAAAGAGATGCTGGAGGAGATACCTGCCGGCCGTTTTGGGCAGCCGGAAGAAATTGCCGCAGTGGTTGCATTTTTGGCTTCGCCTGCGGCGGGTTATGTAAACGGAACAAGCATACCCGTGGATGGTGGTCGTACCGGTTCAATTTAAAGCCGGGGCTAAGGCCAAAAATCTTCGGTATGTCATTTTTTTGTTATTTAAAAGTAAAAAGCGAGTTAAATTAAAAGACCTTGCCATGGTGACAAAATAGTGACAAACACACATTGTCACTATTGAAATATCCCCTGAAACCCGCGCCGGTATTGAAAAACATTTTTTAACAAATGTGTATAATTTTCCGGCTTTGTGTTGTAGTTTTGCCTCGCTTTGTCAAAAAGGAACGTTAAAAATTTCAAATTTATTTCTGTGTCAGGATCAAGTAAACCAATGTTCCGAAGAATTGCCTCCGGTATAATGATATTTATACTGGCTTTAGCATGCAGTTCTTCCGTAGTTGCCGCGCCGGACGGTAAAGCGCTGTTCCAATCCAACTGTGCCAGCTGTCACAACCCCTTGAAGGATGCTACCGGTCCCGCACTGAAAGGTGTGGACGCCCGTGTGCCTAGTAAAGAGTGGTTGTATGATTGGATACACAACTCTTCCAAGGTAATCGCCAGCGGCGACAAGTACGCGAACGACATTTACAACAAATGGGGTAAAACCGCGATGACGGCTTTCCCCCAGCTGAGCAACGAGGACATCGATGCCATCATCACTTACGTTAACTCGGTAGAGCCTCCCGCCGCCGCAGGTGCCGTGGCAGCAGGCGCGCCCACCGAAACCAAAGAGTCTGCGGCCAGCAGCTGGTTGTATGCTTTGGTTACCATCATCCTTGTGGCTTTGGCCGCCATCCTGTGGCGTGTTAACAGCGGCCTTCGCCGTGTAGCCAACGAGAAAGACGGTGTGCCCAACGTAAAAGAGATACCCTTCTATCGCAATAAGGTGGTTATCGCCATGACGGTTATCGTACTGTTCATCCTCGCAGGTTACTGGATAGTAAACGGTGCCGTGGAAATGGGCCGCCAGCAAAACTACATGCCCGAGCAGCCTATCTTCTACTCGCACAAAGTACACGCCGGTGTTAACCAGGTAAACTGTTTGTATTGCCACGCCGGTGCCGAAAAGAGTAAACATGCCATGGTGCCCTCTACCAACGTGTGTATGAACTGCCACAAGCAAATCAACGAGTACACCGGTGCAGAGGAGCTGTATACTGCCGAAGGCAAGAAAGTAGATGGTACCGCCGAGATACAAAAACTGTATAAATATGCCGGTTGGGATCCCCAAACCAAGCAATATATACGCGACGAGAAAGGCAACATCAAAGCCACACCCATCGAGTGGGTTAAAATACACAACCTGCCCGATCACGTATACTTCAACCACTCACAACACGTAGCGGTTGGTAAAATACAGTGTCAGCGTTGCCACGGCCCCATACAAGATATGGATGAGGTGTACCAATTCGCACCCTTGTCTATGGGCTGGTGTATCAACTGTCACCGTCAAACAGAAGTACAATTTGCAAGCAATGACTACTACAGCATTTTCGAAAAATACCACGAAGAGCTGAAATCCGGCCAACGCACAGGCGTTACGGTTGAGGATATCGGTGGTTTGGAATGCCAACGTTGTCACTATTAATAAAAAATCCGTCTTACTCGAGACATAGAACATACGACTAAGAATATGAGTCAAAAACAATATTGGAAGGGACTGGATGAGCTGCAGGATTCCGCTGCACATAACGAGGCGGTATCTAAGGAGTTTAAAGAAGATTTGCCGCTTGATTTGGGCAGCAGCCTGCTTGACGCTACCACTCCGCGCCGCGACTTTCTGAAATTTTTGGGCTTTAGCACGGCAGCCGCCACTTTGGCCGCCAGCTGCGAAATGCCTGTAAGAAAGGTTATTCCGTATGCCATTAAGCCCGAGGAAATTGTTCCGGGTGTAGCCAATTATTATGCTTCCTCATTTGTTGACGGCGGAGATTATTGCGCCATCATCATCAAAAACAGGGACGGTCGCCCCATTAAGGTGGAGGGTAACCCCAAGTCTTCCATTACGGAAGGCGGTACCTCCGCACGTGTGCAGGCTTCCGTACTCAGCCTGTATGATAAGGCCCGTTTGCGCCAGCCTTATGCCGACGGTAAAGAGGCTACTTTCGAAGCCATCGACCGCCGCATAGCGGAAGGTATGGGTGCAGGTTCGGTTTATATCCTTACCTCTTCCATCCTCAGCCCCACCACAAAAGACGTAATAGCCAAATTCATAGCCAAATACCCCAACGCGAAGCACGTAACTTACGATGCCATCTCCTACTCGGGTATGCTGGAAGCCAACGCGGCTTCTTATGGCAAACGCACACTGCCTTCTTATCATTTTGATAAGGCGCAAACCATCGTGAGCCTGGATGCCGATTTCCTGGGTACCTGGTTGTCTCCCGTTGAGTTTCAAAGGCAATATGGCAAGGGCCGTCGCGTAAGCAAGGCCAACATGAGCATGTCCAAGCACTATCATGTTGAGCCCTTCCACACCATCACCGGTGCCGCTGCCGATAACCGTGCCACTTGCAAACCTTCAGAGTTGGCTTCCGTAGCCGTGGCACTGTATAATGCCATCAACGGTACCGCGCCCACACTGAGCAGCAAAAATCTGAACACACTGATAACCAAAGCCGCCGCCGACCTGAAAAAAGGTAACGGTTTGGTGGTTTGCGGTTCCAACGATGTAAACGTGCAAACGGTGGTTAATGCCATCAACAGCGCAATAGGTGCCAACGGCACTACCATCAACTGGGCGGTAAACAGCAACTACAAACAAGGTATCGACAGCGAAATGAATGCGCTGGTAGATGCCATGAATGCAGGGCAAGTGGGTGCCATCCTGATGCAGGATGTAAACCCCGTGTATACTTTCGGAAAGAAATTTGAAGACGGCCTGTCCAAAGTTCCCGTGTCGGTATCTTTTGCCACACACATGGACGAGACGGCTCAAAAATGTAAATACGTGGTTCCCGACCATCACTTCCTCGAAAGCTGGGGCGATGCGGAACCTAAAACAGGCTTCTATAGCCTGATGCAACCTGGTATTGCACCTTTGTTTAAAACACGCGCTTTCCAAGACAGTCTGTTACTGTGGGCCGGTGATACCACCACTTACGGTGATTACTGGAAAAACTACTGGACTACACGCCTCGGTGGTCAAGCCAACTTCGACCTTGCTTTGCAAGACGGTGTTATAGAGCCTGCAGGTGGTATGACTTGGGGCGGTGCAAGCTTCGCCGGAAACGTGGGTGGTGCGGTAGCTGCAATAGGTGCTCAAAAAGCAACCGCCGGAATGGAAGTGGTTGTATACCAAAAAGTGAGCATTGGCCACGGTGGTGTATGGAGTAACAACCCCTGGTTGCAAGAAATGCCCGACCCGCTGAGTAAAGCCACTTGGGACAACTACGCCTGCGTATCGCCCAAGTATGCCAAATCCATTGGCGAAGAGCTGACCAGCATTACGGAAGTAGAACCTAAAAAACGCCTGATTAAAGTAAAAGCCAACGGATACGAAGTGGAGCTGCCCATGGTGGTGGTGCCCGGTATGCACAACGATGTTGTGGCTATAGCTTTGGGTTACGGTCGTGATAAGCAAGTGGGCCGCGCCGCTGGCAATACAGGTAAGAACGCGTATCCCTTCATCAGCCACGGACAAAACTACGGTTACTCCGCAGCTGCTACGGTGGAGAAAATGGCCGGTACTTACGAAGTAGGTATCACTCAGTCTCACCACAGCTATGAAGGTCGCCCCATTATACATGAGTATACCCTCGAAGAGTTCTCCAAAGACCCCAACGCTTTGTTGAAATCTCGCGGTAACGAAATAGGCCACTATGCACACCTTGCATGGGTGGAAGAAGGAAAATCTCACGGTGGTGAGCATGGGGGCGGTGCCTCAGCTCACGGCGAAAATGCGGGACATGGTGGCGAGCACGCCATACTGGCCGATAAGGAAACCGAGGAAGGCTTCCGCAAAAACGGAACCCTCTACCCCGATTTCCCCTCACCAGGTATACACTGGGGTATGTCCGTAGACCTCACAAGCTGTATCGGTTGCGGTGCATGCGTTATCGGTTGCCAGGCAGAAAACAACGTATCCGTTGTGGGTAAAACACACGTTATCAAGTCGCAGGAAATGCACTGGTTGCGTATCGACCGTTATTTCAGCGGTATGCCCGACGATCCGGATACCATTCAAACGGTTTTCCAACCGATGATGTGCCAGCATTGCGACAATGCGCCTTGCGAAAACGTTTGCCCCGTATCTGCTACCAACCACAGCAGTGAGGGTATCAACCAAATGGCTTACAACCGTTGTATCGGTACGAAATATTGCGCCAACAACTGTCCGTATAAAGTACGTCACTTTAACTGGATGGACTGGAACGGTGCCGATGCCTTTGCGGATAACCTGTACGAAGACGGACGTCGTGACGATATGAACGATGACCTGACACGTATGGTACTGAACCCCGATGTTACGGTACGTAGCCGCGGTGTAATGGAAAAATGTAGCTTCTGCGTTCAGCGTTTGCAGGATGCGAAGCTCACGGCTAAGAAAGAAGGTCGTCCGATGAAGGACGGCGAAGCGAAAACCGCTTGTCAGCAGGCTTGTGCTTCCGATTGTATCGTATTTGGTGACGTTAACGACCCGAACAGCGAAATATCGAAAATACGTGCCACCAACCCCGAGCGTGTATACTACGTTCTGGAGCAAATACACACGTTGCCCAACGTAAACTACCTGTCCAAAATACGTAATACGGATATGATAGTTGCGGGCAACGAGACGACAGACGGATTTTTGAAAGACCATATTTAATTGAGGAGCGCGAAAGCCGAGAAATATTTAAAAGAACTTTTTACTAATTAGTGCTATGCATTTAAAGTACGAATCGATTGTACGGGAACCGCTGGTAAATGGTGATAAGACCTATCACCAGGTGACAGAAGACATCATCAGCCCTATAGAAAGGAAGCCGGGCCGCATGTGGTATGTAGGTTTCTTCTTTTCAGTTACGCTTTTGGCCTTCGGTGCCTTCTCGGTATTCTGGGAAGTTTACTATGGTTTGGGTGTTTGGGGTATCAACCGCACCGTGGGTTGGGGATGGGACATCACCAACTTCGTATGGTGGGTAGGTATCGGTCACGCCGGTACGCTGATTTCCGCCATCTTGCTACTCTTCCGCCAAGGCTGGCGTACGGGTGTAAACCGTGCGGCAGAGGCCATGACCATCTTCGCGGTAATGTGTGCGGGCCAGTTCCCGATATTCCACATGGGTCGTGTATGGGATGGTTTCTTCGTACTACCTTATCCCAACACACGCGGTCCGTTGTGGCCCAACTTTAACTCGGCCCTCCTTTGGGACGTATTCGCCATCTCCACGTACTTTACCGTGTCACTGCTGTTCTGGTATTCAGGTCTTGTGCCCGACTTTGCCACCATCCGCGACCGTGCCAAAACCAAATTCCGCAAACGTATGTATGGTCTTGCCTCCTTTGGCTGGACGGGTACCGCCAAAAACTGGCAGCGTATGGAAGCCTTGGCACTGGTACTGGCCGGTTTAAGTACACCGCTGGTACTTTCGGTACACACCATCGTATCTTTTGACTTTGCCACTTCGGTAATACCCGGTTGGCACACCACCATCTTCCCGCCCTACTTCGTTGCGGGTGCGATATTCTCAGGGTTCGCGATGGTGCAAACACTGCTGATTATTACACGTAAAATATTACACCTCGAAGATTACATTACCATTGGCCACATTGAGGCTATGAATAAGGTAATCGTACTTACGGGTTCCATAGTGGGTGTGGCTTATCTTACCGAGCTCTTCATGGCATGGTACAGCCAAGTGCGCTACGAGCAAGATGCGTTCTACTGGCGTATTATGGGCCCCTACTGGTGGAGCTACTGGGCGATGATGACTTGTAACGTGGTATCTCCGCAGTTCTTCTGGTTCAAGAAATTGCGTCGTAACATACCCTTTACCTTTATTATGTCCATCGTGGTGAACATAGGTATGTGGTTCGAGCGTTTCGTAATCATCGTTACCTCTCTGTATCGCGATTACATACCCGGTAGCTGGACCTACTACTCGCCCACATGGCCCGAGATGGGTTTCTACCTCGGTACCTTCGGCTTGTTCTTTACTTGCTACTTCCTGTTCGCCAAATACTTCCCGGTAATTGCCGTTTCGGAAATCAAGTTTATACTGAAGACATCAGGTGATAACTATAAGAAAGAAATGGCTACGATTGAAGAGAAGCCTTTCGAAGAATTTGTGCACGAGCAACAACATGCACACCATTAATAACCCGAATTGTTAAGTAATAAGACAACTCTTATATAAATGGCTATAAAGAAATTTGCGGTAGGCTGTTACGACGACGAGGAAGTTCTGTTCCCCGCAGTTAAGATGATTCGCAACAGCGGTTATAAGCTGCATGATGTTTATACTCCTTTTCCCGTTCACGGTCTTGACCATGCACTGGGGCTGAAGGATACCGATTTGCACGTGGCCGGTTTTATTTACGGTATTACCGGTACCAGCACTGCGGTAGGTTTCATGTCTTGGATATTTACCAGCGATTGGCCTTTGAACGTGGGTGGTAAGCCCAACTGGTCTTTACCGGCCTTCATACCCATCACTTTTGAGTTGACGGTATTGTTTGCTGCGGTAGGTATGGTACTTACATTTTGCTACCTCAACCAAATAATGCCCGGGGTTAAGAAACACGTATTCCATCCCAGGCAAACCGATGACCTGTTTGTGGCGGCTATAGAGTTGAACGACCACGTAACGGAGCAAGAGGTGATAGATTTTCTGAAATCAACCGGCGCGAAAGAAATCTCCGTGCAAACGGCAGAGTCGGAGTGGTGGTTTGGTCGTTGGGACAAAGAAGAACCCTACGAACTGACACAAGGTTAATAACAGCTTTTTTGAATTTTTGAATTTGAAACTTATTTATGAATAAAAGCAAAAGCATATTGGTAGCAGGTGTTGCGGCAGGCTTGATGCTGGCTTCATGCAACAGCGGAGATACGCGTCGTAACCCGGGTAAAATATATGCACCCGATATGACTTATTCTCAGGCTTATGATGCTTATACCTCCAACCCCAACTTTGCCGACGGCCAAACCAGTCGTTTGCCGGTTGCCGGAACCGTAGCCATGGGTCGTGAATTGCCCGATCACCTGGTGGAGGGCGATACCAACGCTTACAAGATGTTTACCACCAATTTGCGCTTTAACGAAACCGAACTGGGTGAAGGTGCTCGCTTGTACAATATATACTGCGGTATATGCCACGGTACGGCTTTGGACGGAAACGGACCCCTGTATGCCAGCGGTAAGTTTGCTGCCATGCCGGCCAACCTGAAAGACGCCAAGTACCTGCACATGCCCGTGGGCCAGATGTATGCCGCCATCAAGTTTGGTAAAAATGCGATGGGCTCTTATGCCAGCCAGTTGGATATAAAACAGCGTTGGCAAATCATCGCTTACATAAAGAAGAAGCAAGCCGAAAACGGAGGTGATGCCTTTACGATGGGCACCGCCGAAACAACGGCTCCGGCTCAGGCAACGGCCGATACGGCAACTGTAGCGGCTGTGGAAACGGCGAAACACTAAGTAAGAAAGAAAATTTTTAAAAGAACTCTAATAAAGTAATACAATGCACGATCGTTTTGAGATGCCGGCAAGAATGAAAACCACAAGTATGGCACTGATGCTTGTAGGTGTGCTGGCACTGATATTAGGCGGAGTAATGTTATTGGGCGGAGATCATTATGCAAAGACCCGCTTTTGGCTCGTACTGCTCCAAAACAGCGTATTCTTCCTGTTGGTGGTAGTAGCGAGCGTGTTCATCCAAGCTGCCGCTTCGCTGGCACAGGGCGGATGGATAGTGGCCTATAAAAGAATACCCGAAGCCATCGGTGCCAACGTATGGATATTTGGTATAATTGCCGCCATAGTACTGTTTTTTGTAGCCTTTGGTGTAAACATAGACGGGCATAACCCCATTTATCACTGGGTACATCCCGAAGGGGATAAAATATTGGAAGGCAAATCCGCATTCCTCAACCCCACCATGTTTGCCATCTTTACCATCGCTACGATTGCTTTGTGGGCATTTTTCGGTCGTAAGTTCCGCTCTTTGTCCCTCGCTCAGGAGTCTGCTCCGCGTAACAGCACCAAGATATACTGGACTACCGTAAAGTGGGCCGCCGGCTTCCTGTTGGTATACGCGCTTACGCAAATGAGCACCACGCCTTGGTTGTGGATAATGAGTATAGATGCACACTGGTATTCCACCATGTTTAGCTGGTACACCTTCGCCAGTGCGTTTGTAAGCGGTATGGCTATCATCCTGTTGTTTGTGGTATACCTGAAAAACCAAGGCAACCTGGAACTGGTAACAAAAGAGCATATACATGACTTGGGTAAGCTGATGTTTGCCTTCAGCATCTTCTGGACATACGTTTGGTTTGACCAATACATGCTGATATGGTATGCCAACATCCCCGAGGAAACCGTATACTTCAAAATACGTCAACACGGCCCCTACAGTGTTATCTGGTATTCCGTGTTCATCATCAACTTTATCATGCCTGTACTGATATTGATGGCTCGCCCCTCGAAGCGTAATTACTTCACTGTTAGCTTCATGGCTATGGTTATCATCTTCGGACACTGGCTCGACTTCTTCATCATGACAATGCCCGGCCCTCTTGGTGCACATTGGGAGTTGGGATGGTATGAGATCGGAATTTTTACAGGATTTATAGGCATGCTCATATTTAGCGTAGGTAATACCCTTACCAAATCATCTTTGATACCTCACAACCATCCGTTGTTGAAGGAAGCGGTATTACACCAAAGCTAATGTGTGCGAAAGGACGAGATTTTTAGGAAATTTGAACACCTGATTTTAAGTAACAACAGTAAATACAAGCTCAACAGACCATGTCGGGACTTTTAACTATAGTATTGATCTTACTGGTATTTGTCATCATCTACCAGATAGCTAAGGCCAGTGAATATTCCACCATACTGCGTGGAGAAGAAAAAATGCGTGCGTCTATCAACCGTATGATGGCATGGCTGCTGGTAGTATTCTTTGTGCTGGGCCTTTATGGCATATGGTTGTGCCACGAGTTGCTCATCGACAAGATGTTGCCCGTGTCTGCTTCGGAGCACGGTGTGAAGTACGATTCGATGTTCAACACAACGCTTTTGGTTACGGGTATCGTATTCCTGGCTACGCAAACCGTACTGTTCTGGTTCGCGTTTAAGTACCAGGCCAGCGAGAAACGTACCTCTTTCTTCTACCCCCACAACAACAAACTGGAGTTGGTATGGACTACCGTTCCTGCCATAGCAATGGCCGCCCTCGTAGCCATCGGTTTGAAAAACTGGATAGGTATGACTGCCGAGGCACCCAAAGATGCCGCGATAGTGGAAATAGTAGGTAAACAATTTAACTGGATTATCCGCTACCCCGGTAAAGACGGTGTATTGGGTAAAAGAGATTTCCAAAAGATAAACGATGCCAACAACGTGTTGGGTCTTGATTGGAACGATAAAGACAACATGGATGACGTTGTGGCGCAAAACGGTGAAGTACACTTGGTAGTGAACAAGCCCGTGAAACTCATCATCGGCTCCAGGGACGTAATACATGACGTAGGTTTGGCGCACTTCCGTATGAAGATGGACGCCGTACCGGGTATCATCACTACCATGTGGTTTACCCCCACCATTACCAGCGCCAAAATGAAAGAGATTACCGGTAACCCCGACTTTGTTTACGAAATCTCTTGCGACCAGATGTGCGGTAAAGGCCACTACGCCATGCGCGGTACCATTATAGTGGAAACACAGGCGGAGTATGACGCGTGGATGGCTGCTCAGCAAAGCTACTATGCGATAAACAACGCACCGGCACCGGCAGAAGCCCCTGCGGCAGAGCCTCAACAGACAACAGACAGTGTAAAAGCAATAACGATGAAGTAATCCTTCCTTAGAGAAGGTGGACTAAAAAAAGTTTATCAAAAATGAGCAATCAAGTAATAATAGACGGACCTAATGTAGCGCACACGCACGATGTGACTACCGATCATCATGGTCACGATCACGGCCATCATGAGCAGCACTTCTTCTCGAAGTACATCTTCAGCATGGACCATAAGATTATCGCACGTCAGTTCCTGATTACCGGTATCATATGGGCTATTATAGGTGCTTTGATGTCAGTATTCTTCCGTTTACAGCTGGGTTTCCCCAATGATACTTTCCCCATTATGGAGAAGTTTTTGGGTGACTGGGCTAAGGGTGGAAAGCTGTCTGCGGAGTTCTATTACGGGCTGGTTACCATGCACGGTACCATCCTCGTGTTCTTTGTATTGACTGCCGGTTTGAGCGGTACCTTTGCCAACCTGCTTATACCTCTGCAGGTAGGTGCTCGTGACATGGCCTCGCCTTTCATGAACATGCTGTCTTATTGGTTCTTCTTTATCTCCAGCATATTCATGTTTGTATCCCTGTTCGTGCAAACGGGTCCCGCATCGGGCGGATGGACAACGTATCCCCCCCTCAGTGCGCTGAAAGAAGCTTCTTTGGGTTCGGGTATAGGTATGGACTTGTGGTTGATAAGCATGGCGCTGTTCGTGGTATCATCACTGCTTGGCGGTCTTAACTACGTAGCTACCATCCTCAACATGCGTACCAAGGGTATGACGATGACTCGTTTGCCTCTTACCATATGGGCCCTGTTCTTTACTGCCGTACTTGGTATCTTATCGTTCCCCGTATTGTTGTCCGGTTTCGTACTGCTGATATTCGACCGTAATATGGGTACCAGCTTCTACCTGTCGGAGATTTTCATCGGCGGTAAAGCGTTGCCTCACATCGGTGGTTCTGCTATCCTTTATCAACACTTGTTCTGGTTCTTGGGTCACCCCGAGGTGTATATCATCATGCTGCCCGGTATGGGTATGGCTTCGGAAGTACTTTCCAACCACAGCCGCAAACCCATCTTCGGTTATTTTGCGATGATTATTTCGCTTATCGGTATCACGGTGCTGGCCTTCGTGGTATGGGCGCACCACATGTTCGTTACGGGTATGAGTCCGTTCCTCGGTTCCATCTTCGTACTGCTTACACTGCTTATTGCGGTACCCTCGGCGGTAAAAGTATTTAACTGGCTTACCACTATATGGAAAGGTAACATCCGTTTCACCGTTCCCATGATGTTTGCGCTCGGTTTCGTGTCGCTGTTCATCTCCGGTGGTCTTACGGGTATCTTCCTCGGTAACTCTGCACTGGATATTCACCTGCACGATACTTACTTCGTAATTGCCCACTTCCACATCGTAATGGGTGTATCTGCCTTCTTCGGTATGTTTGCGGGTATTTACCACTGGTATCCCAAAATGTTCGGTCGCTTTATGAACAATACGCTGGGTTACATCCACTTCTTTATAACGCTGGCAGGTGCTTACCTGATATTCTGGCCCATGCACTACGAAGGTATTGCCGGTATGCCCCGTCGCTACTACGATTACAGCGCTTGGGAATCATTCAAGCAATTTGGTGAGCTGAACGAGTTTATCAGCATCGCGGCTATATTGGTATTCTTCGCCCAGTTGATATTCGTGGTTAACTTCTTTGTGAGCATTTGGCGCGGTCGCAAAATGACCGTTAAGAATCCTTGGGGCTCTCCCACACTGGAGTGGACTACACCTATCAATACAGGTCACGGAAACTGGGAAGGTGAGATACCCGAAGTACATCGTTGGGCTTATGATTATAAGGACGACGGAAACGGCAACGACTTCATCGCCCAAACCGTTCCCCTGCGTCCCGGTGAAGAAGCACACTAAATTCTATTGTAATTCTTGTACATAGCAAAGCCCCTCATTGAGGGGCTTTGTACATTTATAGTGTACGCTATTCCGGCGTAACCCGCAAGGCAAGATACCCGAAGTCTTTGGGTTTGAAATTTTACCGTTGAAGTGTAGATACAAATGAGGGGCACGCACTCTATTTCAAAGGCTACATTTATGGCATTTGCTGGCAGTTAACAGGCCTGTACCTCAAATAGACTGGTTCTACCATAGAATGTTTGGTTTCCTACCCGATAATATGCCGGCATGTTGCCGGAGCATAAACTAAAAAAGCCTCCACATTGCTGCGGAGGCTTTCGAAATATAATTAAGTAAGGATTAGCGTGTCCAGATGGAAACTTCACCGCCGTTCAGGCCAAAATCATCGGTATAGCCTGTTTCGGTATTACGAATGGAGTAGTGCACTTCTATTTTACCGTGCTTGGCATAGAAGGCTTCCCTATCCAATACACCCCAGCCTTGCAGTTCATAACCTTCAACCACTTGTTGGGGTATAAACAGCGAGTCGGCTTTTATTTTTACCGCTACGGGCGATTTGATGTGGTTGTAGAAGTTGGTAATGTTCATATCGGTCATGGTGGCACCATACCTGAATGTCAAATCGTACTGCGCGTTTGAGGTATAGGTACCGTTTTCGATAACGGTCCAAGTACCGGCATATTTATCTCTCGTAACTATCTCGCACTGTGTGCCTTCGTAACCCGAAGGGCAGATGCAATCTCCGTCTTTACAAACACCGCCGTAGGCACATGCTATGGCTTTACACTTATCGGGCGTGCACGAGTTGTAGGTAACTGCGGAAAACACGGATATCGCACTCAGTGCAGAAAGGACAATAGTCTTAAAACGGGCTTTCATTAACGAATTAAATTTTATCGAAGCTTAAAGATAGATGAAACAATTTTAAAAAACAACATCCCGGGAAATTTATCCCGGGATGTAATGTTGACATTAAACTGCCTGTGGCGACAGGTTAATGTATATTTATTTTCGTTCCGCATCGGCTTTATAGGCCTTAATACCACGGAAAATAGCCATTGCAATATCTTTTTGCCCTTGTTCGGAGTTCATCATTACTTCCTCCTCCTCGTTATTGATGAAGCCTACTTCCACCAACACACCCGGCATGGCACAACCGGCTAATACCTCCAGGCTCATTTGCTTTACACCGTGGTCGGCACGGCCTTGGCGGCCAAACTCGCTCTGTATTTTATTGCCCAAGGATACACTGCGGCTTAAAAATGCTTGGGAATATTGGGAAATAATGATGGCGGTTTGCGGGTCTTGCTCGTTCAGCAGACCGGGCTCCTCCACCAGGTTTTCACCGTACTCGCCAATGGCGTCTTCTTTTTGATAGTTGCGTTTAAGACCCAGTACAAAAGTTTCCGTACCGTTGGCCCGGGTGGTTCTGTCGTAGGTTACTTTATAGATGGGCTGTTTTATCGACTTCTTTCCTTTTTTCACCGTTTTATGCCCCACCAAGGTGCGTGTTTTCTTTACCGCGGTGGAGTTGATGTGTATGGAAATAAGCACATCTGCATTGGCTTTGTTGGCAATTTCGTGACGCTCGGGCAGCGTGGGGTATACGTCGGTGGTGCGGGTGTATATTACCTCAACGCCCTTCATACTGTCGGCAATAAGTTTTCCCAGTTTTTTTACAATGGCAAGGGTAAGGTCTTTTTCTACGGAAAATTGTCCGCGAGCACCGATATCCTTACCTCCGTGCCCCGCATCCAGCACAATTTTTGTTACCTTTTTTGCGTTTGCATGGGTACGCGTGGGCCCGCTAAGGCACAAAAAAGACAATATGGTTAGAAATAATCCGATTCGCATAGATAAAAATACGTGTGTAATTAACGCTAAACCGCAAAGGTAAAAAAGCAATTAACTAATTTTGTCGCCGCTCATGGGCCTTTGTGGTAAAATTATTTTAAAGTTTCCCCGGAAACACTGTCTGCACTGCATTCTTGCAGTGATATTAATATTATTTACCGCAGGGGGCGCCGGTGCGCAAACCCGGGGTATAGAACCGATACCCGATACCACGGGTGCCGATAGCATTGTGGCTGCGGATACTTTGCAAAGAATTACGCCTGCCGATTCTCTTGCCCTATTGCAAGACAGCCTCTCGCTTACCGATGACAGCCTGCTCGCCGCGGATACGCTGCGCGATACGGTTTCCAATCTTAGCCTGGAACAACGCCTTGGGATACGCATATCGCCCGATGCGCTGCCTTCCGTTGTTACATCAGAGGCTTCGGATTCCGCGGTATTAAACCTAAAGAAAAACATTTTTCATCTGTACGGCAATGCCAAGGTGAATTATGAAGATATGGAGCTGAATGCCGACCGTATTATTTACGACCAAGACCAAAACCTGGTGACGGCAGCGCCTAAAACAGACTCCGCAATGAATATTAAGGAGCGGCCCACATTTGCCCAAGGGCAGGAAAAGTTCTCTTACGATTCACTGCAATACAATTTTAAAAGCAAGCGCGCCATTGTGCGCAACGCTCGCTCGCAGTATGGCGAAGGGTTTGTGCACAGTATGCAGGTGAAGCGCAACCCTGACCAGTCTATTTATGGCTATAACAACGTGTATACCACCTGTGCTTTGGATACACCCCACTTTGGTATTGCCGCAAGAAAAATAAAGGTGATACCCGGAAAGGTAGTAGCCTCCGGCCCCGCAAACGTAACCATTGAGCAAGTGCCCACACCGCTGTATTTGCCCTTTGGCTTGTTTCCCATAGCTCAGGGGCAGCGCTCGGGTATTATATTGCCCACCTATACATTGGAAGATGCTCGCGGCTTGGGCTTGGTAAACGGCGGTTACTACTTTGCGCTGAACGATTATGTGGACCTGAAGTTGATGGCCAATATTTATTCCAAAGGCAGTTGGAACACGGGCTTCGTATCGGAATATACCAATATGTACCGTTATAGGGGCAACATGAGTTTTTCTTATGCCTACAACAAAACTGGAGAAAGCTATGAGCCCAATGCACAGATACAAAAAGACTTTAAAATAGGATGGACACATGCCTCCGATGCCAAATCGAGGCCGGGTGTAAGTTTTAACGCCACGGTGAACGCCGGTACTGCCACATACAACCAAAACAATACCTATACCGTAAACCAGATATTGGAAAACCAGTTGGCCTCCAGTATCGCGTACAGCAAGGCTTGGCAAAACAAGCCTTATACGCTTACCATTGCCGCGCGGCACAGCCAAAACATCCAGTCGAGATTGGTGGATATAACCCTGCCCGAGCTTACTTTTTATGTGGCGCAATTCAACCCGTTTCAGCGCAAGAACAGTGTGGGCACCCATTGGTACGATAAGATAACCGCATCTTATACGCTTACCGGTCAAAACCGCACCTCGTTCTACGACACGGCTTTTAGCTTTAGCACCCTTGCTTTAGACCAATTTCAAAACGGCATCACCCACAGCATACCCGTAAGTGCCAGCTACAATGTGCTGCGCTTCATCAATATGTCTTTCAGCGCCAACTACCGCGAATACTGGCTTACACAACAAACCCGCCGCTTCTACAATATGGCAGCGGACAGTGTGCAAACCAATATATACCGCGGGTTTTATACGGCGCGGGATTTTAATGCCGGCGTAAATTTCAATACCCGTATCTATGGTATGAAGATGTTCAGGAAAGGTAAGCTGATGGGTATAAGGCACGTGCTTACACCCTCTACGGGATTAGTATATACGCCCGATTACGCTGCGGCTCCCTTCCGTTATGGTTATCGCACTATACTCGACCCCAACAACCCCACTCCTGTATATCTGCCCGCTTATGAAAATGCCATACCAGGGGTGCCGGGTTACGGGCAATTTGGCAAGTTTGCCGGGGTAATGACCATGGGTTTGGATAACAACCTGCAAATAAAAGTGCGGTCGGATGAGGATAGTACCGGCTTTAAAAACATACGCCTGATAGATAACTTCTCCATAAATACCGGCTACAACCTTGCTGCCGATTCGTTTAACTGGAGCAATGTAGCGATGAGGTTTGCCACCAATATCCTGAACATATTTAATATACAGGCAGGTGCCTCCTTCGACCCCTACGGCATTGATACCAACGGCGTGCGTCAGAAACAATTGCTGGTAGACAGGGGCAAGGGCCCGGCACGTTTTACCAATGCCAATGTGGGTTTGGACGCGGCCTTCCGCTCTAAGCCCAAGGATGCCGAGGATGATAACCCCGCAAGGCAAACGAGCGAATACAACCGCCTGATGCAGTATGGCGGCTATAATGATTACGTGGATTTCAACATCCCTTGGACCTTCCGTTTCAGCTATACCATGCAACTCAGCCGCAATTTCCTTACGGAAGCCAAAAAAGATACGGTGGTAATAGAACACAGTATAATGTTTGGCGGCGATTTTAACCTTACCCCGCGCTGGAAAGTGGAATTTAACAGCGGATACAACCTTACACAAAAGCAACTGCAAATCACCTCCATACGCATCCTGCGCGATTTACACTGCTGGCAGATGAGCTTGGGCGCCATACCCTTCGGGCCTAATAAAAACTATAATTTTCAGCTTAACGTGAAGGCCAGCGTGCTGCAAGACCTGAAACTGATGCGCCGGCGAGACTATAGGGATGCCACTTATTAAAGAAATGATATTTACCCCTCATTTGATTGGCGGTGACGCCCTTTTGATTATTTTTGTGCCCTCATTCGGTTAAATTAATAACAAAACATAATATATGGCTATCGTAGACCTGGTTATGCCCAAGATGGGCGAGAGCATAATGGAAGCTACAGTGCTTAAGTGGCATAAAAGCCCGGGCGACAAGGTGAAGATGGATGAAACCGTATTGGAAATAGCTACCGATAAGGTAGATAGCGAAGTGCCCTCCACTGCGGAAGGTACCATTACGGAAATCTTGTTTAAAGAGAATGATGTGGTGCCCGTAGGTACCGTAATCGCTAAGATAGATACGGTGGGTGCAGGCGCGGCGGCACCCGCTCCGCAACCTGCGGCAGCGCCTGCACAGGCTGCTCCTCAACCATCCCAGGCACCCGCATATACTGCCCCTGCCCAAGCTGCTCCCGCCGCAGTCCCCGCTTCGGGCGACGGTGCTCGTTTTTACTCCCCGCTGGTGCTGAACATAGCTTCGAAAGAAGGTATAGGCATGGCAGAGTTGGAGCGTATACCCGGTACCGGCAATGAAGGTCGTGTTACCAAGAAAGATATACTGAATTATGTGGCCAACCGTGGCAACGGTGCGGCTCCCGTTCAAGCTCAGGCTCCGGCTGCTCCTCAACAGGCACAACCCGCCCCCGCTGCCGCCCCTGCACCGCCCCAACCTGCGGCTGCCACCGCCCCTGCCGGCAACTACGGCAACAATGTGGAAGTGATAGAGATGGACCGCATGCGTAAACTGATTGCAGACCATATGGTGCGCAGCAAATCCACCTCGCCACACGTTACCAGCTTTACCGAGTGCGACGTTACCAATATTGTGAAGTGGCGCGACAGGATGAAGAAAGAATTTGAGAAGAAATACGGAGAGAAAATCACGTTTACACCCATATTCATCGAAGCGATAACCAACTGTATCCGCAAGTTCCCGATGATAAACAGCAGCGTGGACGGGGATAAGATTATCGTGAAGAAAGACATAAACATAGGTATGGCCACGGCCTTGCCCAGCGGCAACCTAATAGTACCCGTTATTAAAAACTCGGGCACCAAAAATCTGTTAGGCATTACCAAAGACGTAAACGCTTTGGCCGCCGCCGCGCGCAACAATAAACTGAAGGCAGACGATACCCAAGGCGGAACGTTTACGCTGACCAATGTGGGCACTTTCGGCAGCCTGATGGGTACGCCGATCATCAACCAGCCGCAGGTAGCCATATTGGCCGTGGGCAGCATTAAAAAACGCCCTATGGTTATCGAAACGCCTGATGGCGATGTGATAGCCATCCGCCATATGATGTACCTGTCATTGAGCTATGACCACCGTATTGTGGACGGCTCTTTGGGCGCAGGCTTTCTTACCGCAGTTGCCAACGAGCTTGAGGCATTCGACAGCAACAGGGAAATATAAAACTACTTCTTGCAGATTAAACGGGACGGCCGGCAGTTTTGCCGGTCGTCTTTTTTATGGCAAACTTCAGGTAGAAGAAGCCCAGCAAGCCCGATAGTAAAGATGCCATAATAACGGCTACCTTGGCTATGGTTTCCACTTCAGGCAAAAGGTCGTAGGCGAGTGTGGCCATAAATATGGATATGGTGAAGCCTATACCGGCTATCATGCCCATGCCCAGTATGTGCCGGCGATTGATGCCCTTTGGCATCTCGGCTATGCCGATGCGCACCGCAAACCAAGTAAAGAAAAATATACCCAAAGGTTTACCCAACACCAATCCGCTAAGTATGCCGTGGTGCACTTTGGAAGTAAGTATAAAGCCTACATCTGCCGGCAGCACTATAGCGGTATTCGCCAATGCAAATATGGGCATGATAAGGAAATTTACGGGGTCATGCAGGCTATGTATGAGGTCTTCTATTTTTTGCATGGGTATGGCAAATGCCAGCAACACGCCGGCAACGGTGGCATGTACCCCCGAGTTGAAAATGAAGTACCACATTATAGCGCCGAAAACAAAATAGGGATAATACCTCTTGACTTTCATCAGGTTCATCATGATAAGCAGGAACAGTATGGCACCACCCATAAACAGTTGCATCACGTCGATTTCTTTTGCGTAAAATATGGCTATGGTAACAATGCCACCCAAGTCGTCAATGATAGCCAAGGCAGTCAAAAATATCTTTAGCGATAAGGGTACGCGCTTGCCGAGCAATGATAAGATGCCAAGCGAAAACGCAATATCGGTAGCCATGGGTATACCCCATCCGCGATTGAGGGCCGTGCCTCCGTTCCAGGCAACAAACAATAGGGCCGGCACCACCATGCCACCTATGGCGGCAATAACAGGCAACATTGCCTTCTTAACGCCGGATAGCTCTCCCACCAGCAGTTCGCGCTTAATCTCCAGCCCTGCCAAAAGAAAAAACACGGCCATCAGCGCATCGTTAATGACATGGCCGATAGTATGAGGCAATTCCACCCCGGGTAACGGCATATGCAACTCCTTTTGCCAAAAGGCAATGTAGTCGTCACTCCATGCGCTGTTGCTGATGATGAGGCTTACGGCGGTACATACCATAAGCACTATCCCCACCGCGCGGCTGTCGCGAATGAACTCCAGCACGGGAGAAATAATTTTGCGCGTCAGTTTTCCGGGTTGTTTCGTTGAATGGCTCACTGTTCAAAAATAAGGTAACTTACGGGAACGATATTTTATGGCATACGGTCGTTGAGATGTGTACCGATTTTTAACGGCAATGTCAAAAAATTTAATACCGGATTTCAGAAAAATTTATAGCTAATTGCGAAACCTCAAACTGTGGTTCGTGGTAAACAAACAAGACGTGAATGATTTTTTTTTTCAACAAATTGTTAGCAATTTCGTCCTCCCGCTAAAGGGAAATATTGAGGATGAAATTTGTGCTTGTGCAACAGTGCTTTTCCCCGGTTTAATAAGAAATAAAAGTTACAGTAACAAACCTGACCCCGTCTTGACTTTAAAATTTATTTTTTAGAGAAAGTATTACAATCGTTACTGCAACAGGTGATTAAAATTGATTAACTTAACTCGACGAACTTGATAGTTCAATATGAATAACGGCCTTTACCATACTTCCGACAATACTAACAACGATGCCGTGGCAGCTTGGGGAAAGTGCCTTGGTATCATCAAGGATAACGTAAGCTGGCGCACTTTTCAAACATGGTTCGAGCCTGTTAAAGCGGTAACGCTTACGGGCAATATCTTAACACTCCAGGTACCCAGTCAGTTTTTTTATGAGTGGTTGGAAGAGCATTATGTGGAACTGTTGGGCAAAACCATAAAGAGAGTTTTGGGTAAAGACGGGCGACTGGAGTATCGCATCATGATGGAAGGCAGCGGTAACGGACATCGTAATCCCGCTTCCGTAAACATGCCCGGAAGTACACATAACAGACCTTCGAAAGAGAATAACTATGTGGATATGCCCCTGAAGTGGGATGATCCGCACAACATAAAAACGCCTTATGCCATACCCGGCCTGAAGCGTATGCAAATAGACCCGCAACTTAACGTAAACTATTTGTTTGAAAACTATGTGGAAGGCGATTGTAACCGCGTGGCCCGCTCGGCGGGTTTGCACGTGGCGCAAAAGCCGGGTGCCACCTCATTTAACCCGCTGGTGATCTTCGGCGGTGTGGGCTGGGGTAAAACCCACTTGGTTCAAGCCATAGGTAACGAGGTGCGTCGTTTGCATCCCAACAAGTCAGTATTGTACGTAAGCGCGGAAAAATTCATCAACCAGTTTATAGAACACTCGAAGAACAACGAGGTAAACGATTTCATACATTTTTACCAGTTGATAGATGTGTTGATATTGGATGATATTCACTTGTTTGTACCGGCCATAAAATCGCAGGACGCGTTCTTTGCCATATTTAACCACCTGCATCAAAGCGGTAAGCAAATCATACTCACGAGCGATACGCCTCCGAAAGATATGGAAGGTATGCAGGAGCGTTTATTGAGCCGCTTCCGCTGGGGATTGAATGCCGATATACAACCCCCCGATTTCGAAACACGCCAAGCCATATTGCGCATGAAGATGAAGCAAGAAGGATTGGAAATACCCGAAGAGGTGGTGAAGTATGTGGCGTACAACGTACAAAGCAACGTGCGTGAACTGGAAGGTGCATTGATAGCCTTGTTTGCACAGGCTACACTGAACAAGAAAGAGATAGACTTGGAACTGGCGAAGCGTGTGATGAAGAACTTTGTGAAGACCGCGGCACGCGAGCTGACTATAGAGAACATTCAAAAGATGGTGTGCGATTACTTCCATCTGCCTTATGACAGGTTGCTGGCCAAAACCCGCAAGCGCGAGGTGGTACAGGCACGCCAAATAACCATGTACCTGGCTAAGAAGTTTACCAAAAGTTCGCTTAAAAACATTGGTGAGCACTTCGGCGGATTTGACCACACCACGGTAATACACTCTTGCCAAACGGTGGAAAACCTGATGGACACCGATACGGAATACAAAGAACACCTGATGGAATTGCAGCAAAAAGTGCAACTGGCAGGTATCTAAATATTTATGCGGATAAAACTAAAGCCTCGATACTATATCGGGGCTTTTTTCATTTGCTATAGTACCAGCTTACGGTGCAGCTTTTCCAGCATCTCGGCAGGGTCATCACAAAAGCCGGGATGAACTTTGGATGCCTGTATTACGGTGCTGCGGTTGGCCGTAAGCCAACGAAAGCGCGAGGCAATATCAAATTGCGCAATCGGGCCGCTATCGGGAAGTCCTCGGCAGATATGTTCAAACGCGGTGAGGTAGCGGGCTATATTATCAGTATCAACTTCAGGGCAAAGCGCGTGCAGCTTTTCGGTATTCAGCGTAAAGCGTACGTCTAAAAACTTCAAGTCGCGGCAATATAGTACCACGCCCACGTTTAAAAACTCTTCGCGTTCCACACGTGGCACCAGGCGCACAACCGCATACTCAAACAGATATTTTCCCCGCATTGCTTTTGTCAGATGATGCTAAAGTAAGGTAAAGAATGCCAAAATTAACGCTCGGGTTTTAGACCTTTTACATTTCCTTCGCGAACCATAATATTTGACAATGAATATCTACCCTTCTATCCGCCTCTTATCCCTTATTGTTACTACTTTTATATATCGATGATTAACCGCGACTACCAACAACTATCTGCCTACCTAAACGCCATAAGCCCTTTGAAGCCGGCAGAGGCGGATGCCTTTTGCGCAGCATGGCAGCCTGTAACGGTAAAGCGAAAAACGATACTTACCGTAGCGGGTGAAACGGAGCGATACCTTTATTTTGTATGCGCCGGCGTACAAAGAGCCTTTTACATGGATGATAAAGGTAAAGAAGCCACCGTGGTATTTACTTATCCGTATTCTTTCGGTGGTGTGGCCGACAGTTTTCTGACCCGGTCTCCGTCGTTATATTTTTACGAATCGCTGACGGCAAGTGGTTTTTTACGTATAAGTCATGATACAGCCATGGAGTTTGCCGAGCGTTACCCTGATATTCGTCAACTTTTGTTATTGGCCACCGGGCATGCATTAAAAGGCGCACTGCATCGGCAAATAGAATTACAATGTTATACCAATGAAGAGAAATTTCTCACATTGCTGCGCCGAAGCCCGCACCTATTGCAATTAGTGCCGCATAAATACCTTGCATCTTACCTGGGCATAGATGCCACCAACTTCAGTAAACTATTAAGTACCGTCAAGATATAATCTTGGTTTTTACCAAGATTGCGTAACTGCGTTTGAGGGATTTTTGTGACATAACAAGAAGCAATCATGAACAAGATACATAGCGGTACATTGATAGAAACACTATCTGCCGATGTGCGCGCCGGCATTAGGTATGCTACCGCCTTAAAGCAGTATGGCAATGACGTATTGCAATTTAAACCCGCAGCGGACGCATGGAGCATTGCCCAAATATTGGCGCATTTGAACGTGTATGGCAAGTTTTACATTACCGAAGCCGAGCGGCAACTGCATTTGCATTATACGCAACCGGTTTTATACTATAAGCCCGGGGTATTGGGCAGCTATTTTGTTAAGACCATGGCACCCGTTACAGGCAACACGAAATCTCGGAAAATGAAAACCGTAAAAGTTGCGGAACCTGAACCAAACCCCGATGCGCTTGCCACCATAGAGCAGTTTATTTTCTATCAGCATCAGTTGCTTAACCTGTTGCAACTGGCCGCCGGTGCAGATATGGGTAAGGTAAAAGTTCCCACGTTTTTAAGCAGGTTTATTTCATTAAAACTCGGCGATATGCTGCGTTTTGTTGTGGCGCACCAGCAGCGGCATTTTGCACAAGCAGGCAATATTCTGAAGAGCACGGGCATAGACGAAAGGGCCATGCCGTGATTACATCATCGCCAGCATTGCAGCGCTCATGGCTATCATCAGGCTGTCTTCGAACAGGGTAACCTTACTCAGCGGTAATTTGATAACTGTACCCAAACATGCGCACTGAAACGGTGTTTTTTTCATCAGGCTTTTTATTACACCTATAATGCTTATGCCCATAACCGCAAGTGTGACTATGTTTGTAAGTATGGGATTGAAACCGGTAAGGAAGGCAATACCCAATGCCAGTTCTATAAACGGATATACATACCCGTAACCCGGGATACGTGCGGCCACGATATCGTAAGAGGAATAGCCTTCGGCAAAGCCTTTAAGATTCATTAATTTAAAGAAGGAAAACACAAGGAAAAACCCGGCCATGAAATTGCTCATCCACTGCATGACATCAAAGCCGCCGGTCATAAGTTGCAGTATCAGCGTTACACCGGTAATGTACCCGAAAATGAGGTAAATAGGAAAGTAAGACGGCTTGTCTTCGGCGGAGGCATGAGACATTGCAGGTGTTTGGTGTCCCGGCGCATCGGTAATGGTATACTTGCCGGCGTTGCCTATTGCCCTGGCCAGCGTTTCTGTAGGTATGTGTTTGCTCATGCTTATGGTAGCCTGTGGTGCGGATAATTGCACATCGGCGGCGGTTACATCACCCAGTTTAAGCAACTCGCTACGCACTTTTGCCACGCAGCCGTTACAGGTCATCCCTTCAATGTTATATGTATGTGTCATAGCCGATAATTTTTGTTATACAAAGCTACTGCCAAGGCTTGGCGTGCTTGTTACGTCATTCGGCGATATGTTTACATAATTCCGGTATCAGCTTTTACCTATCTCATCTATAGGCTTACGCAAGTGCACGGATTTGTTTTTGTAAAAGCTTGGTGTAAGCCCGGTAATCTTTTTGAATTGCGCCGACAAATGCGCCACACTGCTATAGCCCAGGCGGTCGGCAATTTCACTTAAGGATAGCTCATCGTATACCAGCATCTCCTTTACCTTTTCAATTTTTTGGAGAATAAGAAATTGCTCTATGGTGATGCCTTCCACTTCGGAAAAAAGCTTGCTGAGGTAAGAGTAGTCGTATTGCAGCTCGCCGGCTATGTATTCGCTGTTTTTAAGGTTGGTGCGTTCTCCGGCATGATGAACCAATTCGATAACCAAGGTTTTTATCTTTTCGATGAGGCGGCTTTTCTTATCGTCTATCAGTTCAAATCCGAGTTCTTCAAGTTTTTCCTTTAAACGGACGGTTGTGGTTTTGTTCAATTCTTTCTCGGCCAATTCCACTTCGCCCAATTCCGTACGCGTGGGGTGAAGACCCATCTTTTCGAGCTCTTGGTTAATGACCAGCTTACAACGATTGCAAACCATGTTACGGATATAAAGACGCATAAGGCAAATGTACGGAATGGCATTTTTTGCAAGCCTAAAGGCTCAAATTGCTGATTTTCAGCCGCTAATGATTTTTGAAGCGCTAAAGGTATTCCGAGCCTTGAATGTTATATTTGTAGATACCATAAATCTTACGGTGATACTTTAAAATTCCTTTATGAAAAGACCAATTTTAAGCGGATTGATAACCGCATTTCTACTAAGCCCTTGTATCGCTTTTTCAAAAGAACCTATTGCTGCCAAATATGGCTTCATCGAAAACAAAGGACAATTGGTAGACCAGGCGGGAAATGATAATCCTGAAGCGCGTTACTTGCTCCATACACCCGCGTTGAACGTGCAGTTGCGTCAAGCCGGGTTTAGTTATGATGCCTACACATTGGCCGGTTCAGGCAGTTACCAATATCATCGCGTGGATGTGCTGTTTGACGGAGCCAATCCCAATGCGCGCATTATTGCGGAAGCTGCCTATCCGGGATACCTGAACTATTATTTAAACGGTAGGGCCGTGACCGGCGTACACCATTACAACAAAGTAACTTATCAAAACCTTTATAACGGTATTGACCTTGAGTTTGTAACCGGAGGTAACGGTAAAGATGTGGAATACAATTTTATCGTTCACCCGGGTGCCGATGCTTCGGTTATAAAGATGCGTTATGTGGGTGCAAACGACTTGGCATTGCGTAACGGCAAGCTGGATATAAAATTGGCGCATGGCCTTGTTACGGAATCAATACCGGCGAGTTATATCGCGGACACGCGTGTGCCTGTTGCCGTACAATATGCGCAAGCAAGCGGCAACATTTTCGGGTATAGCATAGGCGCTTATGATAAAAGCAAGACCTTAATTATAGACCCGACGCCGGATGTGGCCTGGAGCGTGAACTATGGCGGCAGTGGCGATGATGAGGGTAAACAAATAACTACGCATGGCAATAACATCTTTATAGCGGGTAACACAAAATCTTCCACAAACATTGCCACGACCGGTGCGCATCAAACCACGATAAGCACGGGCACCGATGCTTTTATAGCGGCTATGGATAACCAACACGTAACGCAATGGGGTACCTATTACGGTGGCGCGGGCGAAGATTTTGCCTATTCCATAGTTGCGGATAAAAACGGGAACCTTATTGTTGGCGGACAAACAAGTTCGTCCACAGGCTTTACAAGCAGTACGGCACACCAAACAACACTTGGCGGCACAAGCGATGCTTTTGTATTGGTGCTAAACGGTTCGGGGCAAAGGCAATGGTGTACCTACTACGGAGATATGAATGATGAGACCGGCTATGGAGTATCGGTAGACGGCAGCAACAATATATACCTTACGGGTATTACCAATTCGCCTATAGGACTGGGTACAACGGGCGTGCAGCAAGAAATGTTTTCGGGAGGGTTAACCGATGGTTTCTTGGTCAAGTTTAACAGTACGGGAAGCTTGCAATGGGGCACGTATGTGGGTGATATGGACAACGACCATGCTTTGAGTGTTGCCGCGGACGGAGCAGGCAATGTGTATGTGGCCGGTGTTACTTATAACCCGCAAATGAACAGCCTGGTAACCACAGGCTCGCATCAAGAAGCTTATGGCGGAGATACCACCGATTATTTCATTACCAAGTACGACGGCACAGACGGTACCATTATATGGGGTACTTATTATGGCGGTATGGCCGGCGAGGTATTGGAGCATGGCAAGAAGCTGGCTGTAGATGCATCCAACAACCTATATTTTGTAGGTGCCACTTATTCAAGCGATACTATTGCCACGGCAGGGGCATTCCAAGCCACTCAAAGTGGTACATCCAAAGACGGCTTTATTGCCAAATTTAACAGCAACGGTGTGCGCCAATGGGGTACTTATTTCGGTGCGGGAAGTGACGACGGAGTTACAGGTATTACGGTAGGTGCATCCGGAAGTATTTATACCATAGGCAATACCAACGGTACATCGGGCTTGGCATCCGTAAATGCCTATCAAAATGCTTCGGGCGGTGGTGACGATGTATATGTGGCCAAGTTTGATGGTACGGGTGCAAGAGTGTGGTCTACCTACTTGGGTGGTACAGGTAAGGAAACCGGTTATGGCATTACCACAGATGCTTCGGAGCGTGTGTATGTTGCCGGCACAACAACACCTACCGGACCCACAGCTAATGCCAATGCCTTTATTACACGTTTAAAAGCCTGTATCAGCGTAACGATAACCAACACCTCTACCATTACGGATGCGGGTTGTTTTGGCGATTCCAAAGGTGTTATAGATATCAATGCCACCGGAGGGCAACCTCCATATTCATATCGCATCAATACCGGCGGCGGATTTAAGGCTACGGATACCTTTACCAACCTGCCGGCAGGCGCTTACGTTGTGGAGATAATGGACGATAACGGCTGTGTGGCCACATCGGAAGATACGGTGCGTTCGTTGCCTGAGATACAGCAACCCGTAATATCCGGCAGTACCACCGCGGGCGCCTTTACCAAACATGAGTATACGGAAACGGCCAACTCGCCTGTGGGCAGTTATACCTACGCTTGGGGAGCCACACCCGGCGTGGGCATAGCCACGCAAAAGGCGGCGCCCGATGTAAATAAAGCGGAAGTGCTGTGGGGCAATATACTGCCCGCAGAGGTTTGGGTAGTGGTAAGCTCCGGACCGGGTTGTTCCGATACGGGCAGGCTTGCCGCTAATATCATCGCATCTTCCGTAGACGATGTAACGGGCGAGACCAACATGAGCGTTTATCCCAACCCGGCAACAGAGTATGTGACAGTAAAGCTACAAGCACTGCCTGCCAATGAGCGCTACTTAATGTTATACGATAACGCCGGTAAGCTTGTGCGTAAGCAAGAAGTGCGGAAAGAGCAAAAACTGTTTGTGGGAGATTTGCCTGCCGGCGTTTATCATTTGCAGATAGGTAACGTTGCCCGACAAATCACCAAATACTAAGCGAGATTATAGTCGATAAAAAAACGGCTCCGCAACTGCGGAGCCGTTTGGATTTATTTTAAAAGCAAACGGTTCTATATTGTTACCTCCTCCCTGACATTGGCCCATTCGCGAACGCAATCGGCAATGGCTTGGGCATCGTATTCGCATTCGCGATGCAGTTGCTCGGGTTTGCCGTGCTCCACAATACGGTCGGGTATACCAAGGATTTTTACGTCGGGCTTATAGCCGTGTTGTGCCATAAACTCCAGTATTGCGCTGCCGAAGCCTCCCGTAACGGTGCCGTCTTCCACAGTAATTATTTTATTGAATTTACGGGCAATTTCGTGAAGCAAGGCTTCGTCTAACGGTTTGGCAAAACGCATATCATAATGCGCGGGATTCAAACCCTCGGTAGCCAACTCCTTACAAGCCTGCACGGCAAAATTACCGGGATGCCCAATGGTGAGTATGGCTACTTCTCCTCCGTCTTTTATCATGCGGCCCTTGCCGGTTTCAATCATTTCAAAGGGTGTACGCCATTCGGTCATCACGCCTTGCCCGCGGGGGTAGCGAATTACATAAGGCAGTTGGTTGTATTCCGATTGTGCGGTATACATCATATTGCGCAGTTCCGCTTCGTTCATGGGCGATGCCACAATCATATTGGGTATGCAGCGCATGTAGGCTATGTCATAAGCTCCGTGGTGTGTGGGGCCGTCTTCGCCCACGAGCCCTGCCCTGTCGAGGCAGAAGATAACCGGTAGCTTTTGTATGGCCACGTCATGCACCACCATATCGTATGCGCGCTGCATGAAGGAACTGTAGATGTTGCAAAAAACGCGCATGCCTTGTGTGGCCAAACCGGCACTGAGCGTAACGGCGTGTTGCTCGGCTATGCCAACATCGAAGGCACGGTCGGGCATTTTCTCCATCATAAACTTCAGCGAGCAGCCGGACGGCATGGCGGGCGTTATACCCATTACTGAGGAGTTTTGCTCGGCCAACTCTATGATGGTGTGACCAAACACATCCTGGTACTTGGGCGGCTCGGGGGCGGTTACCGTCTTTTTTACGATTTTACCGGTCACCTTGTCAAACAATCCCGGTGCATGCCACAGCGTTTGATCTTTTTCAGCCAAATCGTAGCCCTTGCCTTTCACTGTTTTTATGTGCAACAGCTTGGGGCCGTTGATATCTTTAAGGTGCTCGAGAGTTTCCACCAGTTTCAGCACGTTATGGCCGTCAACCGGGCCGAAGTAGCGCAGGTTAAGTGCTTCAAACAGATTGCTGGATTTAGACAACAATCCTTTGATGCTTGCTTCGGCTTTGGAGGCTATGTCTTGTTGCAATTCTCCGAAGGGAAGTTTGCCCAGCAATTTCCAAACATCATCGCGCAGCTTATTATAAGTGTGTGATGTGGTTATATCGGTAAGGTATTCTTTTAATGCGCCCACGTTGGGGTCTATCGACATGTTGTTGTCGTTAAGAATGATGAGCACATTTGAGTTACTAACGCCGGCATGATTCAATGCTTCAAAAGGGAGGCCTGCAGTCATGGCCCCGTCGCCGATTACGGCTACGTGCTGACGCTTTGTTTCGCCTTTGTATTTGGAGGCAATGGCCATACCCAATGCCGCGGATATGGAAGTGGAGGAGTGCCCCACGCCAAAAGTATCGTACTCGCTCTCGCTGCGTTTGGGAAAGCCGCTTAGGCCCTTGTATTTGCGATTGGTATGAAATACGGAACGGCGGCCCGTAAGTATCTTATGGCCGTACGCCTGGTGTCCCACGTCCCATACCAATTGGTCGTCGGGGGTATTAAGGGCATAATGCAAAGCCACGCTGAGTTCCACCACACCCAGGCTGGCGCCGAAGTGCCCCCCGTGTATGCTTACGCAGTCTATAATAAACTGCCTCAGTTCGTTACAAACCTGTTGTAATTGTGTTTTGTTCAGTTTCCTGAGGTCGTCAGGTGTGTTGATGCCACTAAGCAGTGGTCCTGCGGCTATTTCTTCCATTCACTGATATCGGTTGAGAACGATGTACAAAAATAATAAAAAGTGCTAAAGTTTCCCGTATTACCTCAAAAGCATGAACTCGGCTAAGCTGTTACAATTTTGCTGCCGGGAATTTTTACAATACCTAAACAGTCCGCCTTCGCCCCGATTATTTAGTTTTGCGATGAAATTTTAACAAATGTTCAATCGCTATTGGCGGGAGTACCCGTGGATGTTCCAGTTTTTGCAGTTTATCATTCTGCTGGGGGTGCTGCTCTCGTTTTTCAGCCTGGCGGTGGTACCGCTGGCCTTGCGATTGCTGGATGTGCCCTTGGAGCAGGTGGTGGGCGTAAGTGCCGGCAGCTCACAAAAGGTATTGGTGGCCGCTATGGTGATACAGATTGTGCAGGCTACCGGATTGTTCCTATTGCCTTCGCTGATGTTTGCCTACTTCACCCATCCCGATTTTACGGGCTACCTGGGATTGCGCAAGCCGGGTAAATCCGTGCAATGGCTGTGGACGATTATAGCCATATTGGGTGCCATACCGGTGCTGATGGCCATACAGGGACTGATGAGTCAAATAAAACTTCCCGATTCCGTAATGGCGCAGGAAGAAGCAAGGCAACAAACCATCGAGGCATTTATTAATGTACGCTCCGTGCCGGCCTTTTTGCTCACGCTTTTTACCTTATCCATACTGCCGGCCATATCCGAAGAATTGTTTTTTCGCGGCATTATGTTTCGGATGGCTGCGAAATCTACCCGTAGAAACGGATTCTCCATAATACTTACCGCCTTGGTTTTTGCCTTGTTTCATTTCGACTATCACGGGTTTGTTTCGATTTTCTTGGCGGGTGCATTTTTGGGGTTCATCTATTATGCAACCGGCTCCTTGTGGCTCTCCATAGTTGCACATCTGTTACACAACGGTTTACAGGTACTCGTTTTGCATGCCTTTAAAGACAATGCAGCCATGCAACAAATGATGCAAGACGAAGCTCTGCCTTGGTATTTGCCGGCGGTGGGAGCGATACTGTTTGCCGTAGGCTTTTATATGCTTTGGAAAAACAGGACACCGCTTCCCGCCAATTGGACGGAAGATTTTAGCGAAGCGGAAAAGGCGGAAAGAGAAACGGAGCCCGAACCTCCGCTGTAACACATATACCGGGATACTTTCTTAAATTAGATTTATGGCTTTACATTGGCCCACTTTTATAAAACGCAGCGGCAGCGCGGTGGTATTTGTCATCATCATGTTGGCAGGGTTGCTTTGGAACGAATATGCCTTTCTGCTGTTGGTAAGCCTGATACAGGTGCTTTGTCTGCGCGATTATTTCCGCCTGATGAAGAAAATAGACCCCGAAGTGTATTGGCCGGGCTGGCTGCCCGTAACGGTGCAAGTTGTGGGCCTTATTAGTTTGTGGCTGATGTCGCCGGTTATGGGCAGCTACCTTTTGCTTAAGGTTATTCTCTTTTTTCCCATATTGGTATTGCTCATGGCTTCGTTGTCTAAAAAAACGGCCTGGCAGGCGGCGTTGCAATCCTTTGGCGGTATAGTGTATATAGTGCTGCCCATGCTGCTGCTTACGGGTATGCGCAACCAAAGCCTACTGCTGCCTTTGGGGCTTATTGTGCTGATATGGATAAACGACACCATGGCCTATATCGTAGGTTCTTTTATAGGCAAAATGCCTTTTTCCGAAATATCGCCCAAGAAGACTTGGGAAGGAACCATAGGCGGTGTGGTGCTGACTATGGGCGTGGCTGCGGCATTTGGTTTTACTACCCACTATTTCAACCCCATCCATTGGATGATGCTGGCACTGTGTGCGGGAATAGCCGGCACCGCAGGTGATTTGTTGGAGTCGAAGTTGAAACGCATGGCCGGTGTAAAAGATTCGGGTGCTTTAATGCCGGGCCATGGTGGGGCCATGGATAGGTTTGACTCGTTGCTGGTGGCCACACCTTTTGCCTTTGTATATGCCTATATTTTCATGCCCTATGTAAGCATCACCATTTTCTGATGTGTATAATTATGCTTTGGGGGTATTACCTTTGCGTGCAATATTAATCATCATGTCTCTACATCGCGAAGGATATAAATACATACTGATAGCCACATTGCTGTGGGCCGCAATCGGCTACTTTGCCGTAAGCATATTGGGCGGTATTCCCATACTCATGTGGTTGGTGCAAATAGTCTGTTTCCTGTTATGGTTTTGGGTGATTTGGTTCTTCCGCTTGCCCGCGCGCAATCATATACACGGAGAGGATAAGATAATGGCACCGGCAGACGGTAAGGTGGTGGTGATAGAAGAAACTTTTGAGCCCGAGTATTTTAAGGATAAACGCCTGCAGGTATCCATATTCATGTCTCCGCTAAACGTGCACGTCAACCGCAATCCCATAAGCGGTATCGTAAAGTACATGAAGTATCATCCGGGTAAATACCTGGTGGCCTGGCATCCAAAATCGTCTACAGAAAATGAGCGCACCACCGTGGTTATCGGTAACGATAAGGGTGAGATATTGATGCGCCAAATTGCCGGTGCATTGGCCCGCCGTATATGCTATTATGTGAAAGAAGGCGATGTGGTGAAGCAAAACGACGAATTCGGGTTTATCCGTTTTGGTTCGCGTGTCGATGTGTTTTTACCCGTTGGCACCAAGGTAAATGTGAAGATTGGCGACGTGGTGCAAAGCGGGATGACCATTATCGCACATAAAGTTTAATTGTTAAAAATATGTAATTAAGCGGGTGTTCTCCACCCATGTATTATAAAAACGTTATCTTTAGTTATTCAAAAAATATCCGGATATGAAAAAAGTAACTCTTCTCGTTGCAGCATTGTTTATGGTTGGTGCAACTTACGCTTGCGACGGTGACAGCAAAAAAGCCTGCTGCAAGAAAGACGCCAAGAAAGAATGCTGCGCCAAAGGTGGTGACAAGAAGTGCAAGAAAGACAGCAAAGAATGCAACCACCATGCAAAGAAAGACGAAAAAGCTACTGACAAAAAAGCTTAATCATCTTAACTCATTTTATAAAAAGACCTTGTGCGGCCGCGCAAGGTCTTTTTATATTTACGTCCTTGCATGAAGTTAAACGCATTATCGTTTACCCCCACATTATTACCATACACCTCAATACTTTTTAGGTTTTGTATCGACCGATTATTATTGTGGTACGGTAAATACGTTTTCTCATATAAGGGGTGAAAAATGCCGCTTTGTAGTCCTATAAAGCGGCTCTCTTTTAAATTGAACCGGAGGTCTTTCCGCACATGAAGCATAACAAGTCGCTCGTCATATTCGTTCATATTGTTGCCTGGTTGGTGTTCCTTTCGCTGCCTACCTTGCTGAAACCCGATATGCACGGCCATGAACGAGGAACATGGCTCGGCGACCTGCTGCATATTACGCGCATTACCAACAGTCTTTTGTTTATTGCGCTGTTTTATCTTACCTATTATTGGGTGATACCAAAGCTATATTTGGCCAAACGATATTTGGCTTTCGGGGCGGTAATGCTGCTATCCTTCGCCGCTTTTTGTGCCCTGAATTTTGCCATGCGCCCCTCGCATTTTCATCGGCCGGGGCATCTCCGTTTTAAAGATGTGGTGGGGCCGCCGCACAATATTTTCATGTTCATCATTGTGTTGGTATTTGCTTTCGCCTTGTTTTTATATACACAATGGCAAAAAACGAAAGAAGCGCACCTGAATACGGAAATATCCTTTTTGAAAGCCCAGATAAATCCACACTTTTTATTCAATACGCTGAACAGCATTTATTCGCTGGCCATAATTAAGTCGGACAGGACGCCCGAGGCCGTGGTAAAGCTTTCATCATTAATGCGCTACTCCATAACCGAGGCCAATAGAGCCATGGTAGCACTGAGTAAGGAGCTTGACTATATTAATGACTACATAAGCCTACAACAACTCAGGCTCACAGCCAAGGTGAAGTTGAGTTATAATGTTACCGGCTCACCGGTAGGTAAGGAGATAGCACCCTTTTTGCTGATACCTTTTATAGAGAACGCATTTAAACACGGCGTAAACTCCGAAGAAGATTCCGATATCAATATCTCCATACACATCTCCGATGATGAGCTTTTGCTTAAAGTATCCAATAGAAAAGTGTATGTACAGACGGATAAGTATAGCGGTGTGGGATTGGGTATTACAAATACCGCGCAACGCTTAACTTTACTTTACCCCGGCAGGCATCACCTGAAAATAGAGGACGGGGACGACGATTATTTTATTTCACTGCAAATAGCATTCCGATGATTACCGCGATTGCCGTAGATGATGAGCCATTGGCACTTACCATTGTAGAAGCTTTTTGCCGTAAGTTGGACTTTATAGAACTGCAAAAGACATTTACGGAAACATCGGAAGCATTAAAGCACCTGCGCAAATACCCGGTGGATTTACTATTCTTGGATATTAATATGCCGGCTATGTCGGGGATAGATTTTTACAAGTCGGTGGCGCAAAACACAATGGTGATATTTACCACGGCCTACGGCGAATATGCCGTGGAAGGCTTTAACCTCAATGCCGTTGACTATCTGTTGAAGCCATTTGAATTTGAAAGGTTTAAACGTGCCGCCGAGAAAGCAAAAGATTATCACTCGTTTCTCAACAATAAGGATTCGGGTGTGGGGCAGTACCTGTTTATAAGGGCCGATTACAGCCTGGTTAAAATAGCCGTTTCCGACATTGTATTTATTGAAGGCCTTGATAACTATCTGAAGATACACATGGAAGGCAAAAAGCCGCTGATTGCCCGCATGAGCATGAAGAGCATGGAAGAAAAATTGTCATCGAAAGATTTTATCAGGGTACATCGCTCGTACATAGTACCCTTTGCCAAAATAGACTCCGTCCGCAATAAAATCATTTCCATAGGCAACGATGAGATACCCATCGGAACGAATTATGTGGAAAAGGTTGAAGCGCTTTTGAAAAGGCCTTAACGAAACATTTACGTATGTAAACGATATGTAAATGCCATAGCTTTAGAAAACTATACACCTTAAAGTTGTCGTACATCAGTCATCAAAAGACTTTTGTAACGACATGAATAAAAAATACCTGATTGTAACCTTGTTGCTTTGCCTGTTGCAATATCCGGGGTATGCGCATGATAGCCAACGATGCGGTACAGACGTTCTACGCTTACATTATTCGGCCATGTTGCCTGATGCGGCGAATAAAGCCGATAGCATAAGGCATGTCATGGTTTCGGAAGCAAACGATATGGCTTACAACAATCTCGGCCAAAACAAAACAACGATAACCATTCCCGTGGTATTCCACATTGTGCTGAATGCGGCTCAAATAAACCGATTGGGAGGACAGGAAGGAATTGCCGAGCGGGTAGATTCGCAAATTGCCGTAATTAACAGGGATTTTAATGCAGGGTATATAGATAGCCTACCCGGCACTTTCAATGCGTTAAGAGGTAATGCGAATATCGGGTTCGCATTGGCGCGCCGCAGTCCTTCCGGTGTGGCAACACGCGGTTTTGAAATCATTTATACGGATAAGGGCGGTTTTCGTGAAGGCAGCAATGTATGGTCGGGCAGGGCATATGCGGAAGCCAAGAATCTTAACGGGACCATCACCGCATGGGACCCGGAAAAATACTTGAACGTGTGGGTCATCAATCCCATAAATGCCAGTGGCTCCACGTCCTCCACGTTGGGTGTGTGTATTCCTCCCTCCTTTCTGCAGATGGGTATACCGGGCATGTCAAAATACGAATTGGGTATTGTATTGAACTACGGAGCATTCGGGAAAAAAAGCGGAGCAGGATTTTTTATAAAGGATGTAAACGGCGGCAGAACGCTTACACATGAATTAGGTCATTACTTTGAGTTGATGCACATATGGGGAGACGACAACGGAGCCTGTACCGCACCTTTGGGAAAAGATGACGGTATAGCCGACACACCGCCACAGGCCGGTCCTTCTTCAGGGTGTCCTACGTTCCCGTTTTACGATAACTGTTCAACTAGTGGAGACGGTATAATGTTCATGAACTTTATGGATTACACCGCAGACAACTGTATGCGCTTGTTTACCCGGCAGCAGGTAACCTTTATGCGTGTAAATCTTAGCCAAGGCACCTACACTTACGGGCTGACACAGCATCCGGAAGTATTGCAAGACCCTAGTATGATAGCCGAAACATCAACGGAGCAGATTTATATATACCCTAACCCCACCACAAGGTTGCTGCACATAGGAGGTATAGGCGAAGGCAAATATTCTTTAAGGCTTTATGATGCGTTGGGCAAAGTTGTATTTCAAGAAGATGGTGCTAAGGCAGAAACATACATTACGGCAGATGTGTCACGATTGCGGCCTGCCATATATATGTTGGTGCTTCGGCACAAAGGCGGATATTTTCGAGCCTCCTTCCTGGTGCAATAAGATTTTTTGCTCACTAACCCTTCGTTAACCTTTTTGTGGTTCAAAACACGTTAATTTTGCGGTGTGAAGCAATTTGCTGCCATAGTAATGTTACTTTGTCTTTCTTATCAGTTTACGATAAGAATGGGAATCATTGCCTGGTACCAAATCAATAAGGAATACGTGGCTACCGTACTTTGCGAAAACAAAGACAAGCCGGAATTGAAGTGTTGCGGTAAATGCTACCTGAACAAGCAACTGAAGAAAACCGAAGACAATTCGCCGGTATCGAAACAAATGCCAAAAACGGAGAAGGTGGAATTTAGCCTCTTTATCGCTACGGTAAATACTTTTGCAAGTATCCCATTCAATCCGAACGCTTCGCTTATTCATCATGAGCGATACACGCCACCTATGGGATGCGATGTGCCGGCAGCCGTTTTTCATCCCCCTTCCGCAGCCTACGCTTAGGGTTGTTCATCGGCTAAATATTTAGCCGTATTCATCATTTATATTTTCAATTACAATGAAGCATTTGATATGCTGCATGTTGCTGTGCCTGGGTTTTTCATCTACCTATGCCTGCAATACCTGCGGCTCGTCTTCCGCGGGGCAAAGCCTGGGGTTATTGCCTACATTGCGTAAGCACTTTATGGGCCTGCAATACCAATACCGCGGATTTGAAAGCGTGCACCCCGCGCTTACGGAAAACAAGGTACCCGAGTATTCCGAAGAATCATACAACACCGTGCAATTATGGGGCAGGTATAACGTTAGCGAACGCATACAGTTGTTTGCTTTTGTGCCGTACATAAGCAATATGCAAACCAAAGCGAGTAATGATGTACGCACCGCCGGTATAGGCGATGTGTCGGCATTGGTAAACGTAACCTTGCTAAGCGGTAACAATGATGATTGGACCGGTTATCTGCTGGCGGGCGGTGGTGTTAAGGCACCTACCGGCAGTTATGCAAGCGGAGCTGCGGACCGTAACGGTTTGCCCAATATGCAACCGGGCACCGGTACATGGGATTTTGTGCTTAATGCCAACTATACGCTTAGGCATGAACGATGGGGCGTAAACGCCGAAGCCGCATACACCTTTACCGGTGTGGCGCGGGATAAGTATAAATACGGCAACCGGCTCAGTTCCGGCGTCTCATTGTTCCGTAGCATGGGTAAAAACGGATTCTCGGTATTGCCTATGGCCGGCTTGCGCTACGAATTTGCCCTGCATGACTATGATAACTATTCCCGCAAATGGCTTAATGAACAAACCGGCGGCTATCACCTGTTTGGTAATTTGGGAGTGCAAGCCTATTACAAAAGGATAGGTTTACAACTGAGTTACCTAAAACCGGTGACACAAAACTTTGCGGCCGGAAATGTAAAGGCCACCTACTTCGCCAATGCGGGCCTTTTCTTTTTGCTTTAAACAATCATAGAAATGTCATTTAAAATAAACTTGAAACACATAACGATAATTGTCACGACGCTTTTGTTCGTAACTTCATGCCAGAAGAAAGAAGAGACGACGCCCGAGCCGGCCAAAGTAAGTATAACGGTAACGGCACCCCAACCGGCACAGGTGTTTAAGAAAGGTGATACCGTATATATAGCCGCCGCAGTCAGCTACATCAGCCAAATGCACGGGTATAGTATACAGATTACCGATAAGGCCACCAATGCCATAGTTGCCGAAACGGAGGGACATGTGCACTCGGATAAATTCGATATTAAAGAATACTGGGTAGATACTGTCTCTCGCTCCGCAACGTTAAAGCTGAAGATAATGGCTATTATTGACCACGACGGTAACGATGCCTCTACGGAGGTGGAGTTTTTAAGCCAACCGTAATAGGCTTAATATTGTCTTATTAATTGTTAACAACACAAATCATTCAAATAATGAAAACCATATTCAAAACCGCATTTTTGCTTTCCGCCCTGTCACTCACAGTATTTTCTTGCAGCAAGAAATCAGACCCCGAACCTACGGGAACAACGCCTCAGGACACCACTGCCAAAACCGGTGAGGTGGGCATTGAGATAGCCAACTATGTGGGAGACCAAAAGCTATCTTTCGATAGTACCTATACGCTTAACGGCGGCCAGCAAATCAAGGTAAGCAAATTCAATTACTACATCAGCAACGTAAAATTGCAACGCGCCGACGGCGCCGAATTTGTGGAGGAAGAAAGCTACCATTTTGTTACCGCAGATAAAGTAAGCTCCGGGCATTTTCATTTTGAAAAAGTGCCTGCGGGAAGCTATAAGAGTATGACCTTTATGATAGGCGTGGATAGCTTGCGAAACGTATCGGGTGCACAAACCGGCGCACTCGATCCCGCCAACGGAAACTTCTGGACATGGAACACCGGCTATATTATGGCTAAGTTGGAAGGACAATCACCCATGGCCGGCCGCATTACCTGGCATATCGGTGGCTTTAAAGGCGAATATAATTCCATAAGGACAGTAACGCTCACTTTCGATAACCCGGTAAATGTTACCGCCTCTTCCGAAACCACCATCGGCCTTAAAGCCGATATGAAAAAATGGTTTGAACCCAATAACGTAAGCTTCGGTACGGCATCGGAAATTATGACACCAAGTGACCTGTCGAAAAAGATTGCAGACAATTATGCCAATATGTTCTCCGTTATCAAATAATCCTTTTAAACTCCTTACCCGATGAAAAAACAAATAAGCCATATTCTTTTGCCTGCCATGCTGATGGTATCGGCATTTGCCTCTTGTGAACGAGAAGATCCTAAACCTAACGATGGAGGTAACACCGCCACGGCAGGCAAAGGTGGTGCCGCGGTGCTTAACATTACCCCCAAGCACCACAGCAGGAATATTGACGATTGTATGATTTACATTACGTACAATGCATCCACCCCTCCCGACCGTTACGACGACTCGGCAAAATGTGTGGATAAGAACGGCGTGCCCGTGGCTACTTTTCAGGGGTTAAAAAAAGGCAACTACTATTTGAGCGGCGTTGGCTATGACCCCGAAATAGCCGAAACGGTTAAAGGAGGCATACCCTTTACCGTGGAAGAAGAAAAAGCATACGACTTAATCATGGCGGTTTCCGAACCGCATAAATAGTTAGGTTTTGGTTTAATGACAGAGCGGCGGCCGTGTGATACGACCGCCGCTCAATCTTTTAAGCTCACCCGCTATTGCCTGATAATTATCTTCATGGTTGCCGTGCCGCTTGGCGTGTTTATGTGCAACATGTACAAGCCCGCAGGCAGGTTGTTCGTGACGATTGACTGCTCAATGGCGGTGGCGCGCTCGTTGTTCCATGTTTCGGTGTATACGGTCTGGCCCATAGCGTTGGTCATCAGTAATCCTATTTGACCCACTTCGGCATTTCCTTTCAGTATAAAGTTTCCGTTGTTGGGGTTGGGGAATACGTTGAATATCTCGCCTTTTGGTTGCTTAACGGTCGTTGGCGGAGGTGGTACTGCCGTAACATGTATCACCACCATATTGCTCACTGCCATAGGCGGTGTGGCGCAGGTATCTCCACAATCCAACACGCAGGTTACGGTGTCTTTGTCTTTTAAGCTCGATGTGGCAAAACTGCCCGAGGTGGCACCCGGTATGTTTACCCCGTTTATACGCCATTGATAACCGGGTGTGATACAGTTTACACCCAAGCTGTTGAAGTATACCGTTTTCCCTTCCGTTATAGCGGTATCGCTACCCATAATTTTGATGTTTGATTTTACCGTGGGCCAAACGCTTACGGTAACCGTATCCGTATTGTTGCCGCAAACGGCACTTGCTGCGGATACCAAGCGATACTTGGTGGTAACCGTGGGTTGTACAATCGTTGTGTCGCAGGTGTAGCAGCTTACATTGCCGGCCGTACCGCTGATGACGCTCCAAGTATAGTCACCACCGTTCTGCGCCCGCAGCGTTACAGACTGGCCTTGGCACACAGAGGTGTCTTTAAGCGCCAAGGCAGGGCCCCATACACGAATGGGGACAGTATGCCCGTAGTATAACAGGATACCCGGTGGGCGGCAGGTAGAATCCTTGATGGTAATGTTGAGCGGGAAGTTGCCGACTGTGGCAGAATCCGGTTGCCAGGAAAGACAGCCGCGTACCGAATCTGTATTGCGGTTGGTATACGTAACGGTGGCATTAGGTAGAACGCTCCTATAGTTATCGCTCACGGCAAAAATGCTACTCGGGTCCGTACCTTCCACATCCCAACAAAATTCCAGCTTTTGACCGGCGCAAAGATTGATATGCCCGTCTGCAAAATAGCCGCCGGTAAGTGTGGGTGTATCTATTGTAAGTATTGGGGAGTCTATAACATCCGTGAGCATTTGCAAGGAAACCTGCCTCATAACCGAACCCACTAATATACCGTTGCGGTATTCCTTTGTTATTGTAGTCATTGTATTTATACCGGCTGCCGTGGCCTTGAAGCTAATCTGCCCGGTACTTGGTACTACCGTAAGCGTGTTGTTTGTTTGAAAAGGATTTGCGGGTATGCTCAATGGCGGCTGTGCAGCCGTAAATGCTACGGGTGCAACGGCGGCATCGCAAAATGTATCCCGGGTAAGTGTAGCTATCACTTCTGTAACCAGAGAATCACGGTTGGGGTCTATGGCTCCGTTGTTATAGGTAATGTACCTGTTGACATAAGTGAAGGCCAAAGGCCTGATGGTCATATAAGGTGATGAATTACCTTGAAAAAGAAGGTTGTTTAATGTGGTTTCCAAATACATGGCATTGCTACCGCTAACGGCTTGTAAATTCACCGAGGGGGCGCGTTCGGACACGGATACGGAGAATTTCCATAATGAGCATCGTCCCCGGAGGGTTACAATGGCGGAGAACCAAGTTTCTTTAAATCCGATAAAGGAAGAAGCGGGACTGTCGCAGGTGTTTTTAGATTGCGGGCATATGTTGGTAATGGCAGGATTGGTACCGCCACCGGGTAACAGTCCTGCCCATTTTATCATGTCCATGTGGTAGGCCGTGTCTTTGCAACTGTTGTAGATGCATAGCTTTTGTATGGTATCCGCATCCGGACCGCCACATCGGTTATAGTGTTTAAAGAAAAATCGGTAGGTGGAGTCGCTAATCCACTCATAAATGATTTCACCGGCAGCGGCCCTGGCGGCCTTGGCTTTTTGCGGTAACGCCCCCATAAACAGGAGGCTGAGGATAGTGCAGGTAACAAGTCTTTTCATAAAAAAATAGGTCAGGTTGTTTATGGTAAGACACATAAAAAACAAAAAAGGTTGAAGACATGCTTCAACCTTCGTATAATTAAGTTACCGAAATTTTAGGCGTTGTTGGCGGGCTTTTTCATGATGGCGAATATCTCTATCACAAAACCGGCCAGTATCAGCATGGGTGCCAGCGTAATACGGGTAAAGCTGTATATCTCGTCGTAATTGAACTTGGTGGGGTCTTCGCTTTTACCGCCGGCCATCAATACAAAACCAATGAGTATTACCACCACGCCGGCAATCATCCAGGTATAGTTACTCTTATCGAACAAAAATGTCTGGTTGCCTTTGGGAACGCCGGAGTTTGTTGTTTTTACTGTAGACATAATAGCAATATTACTAAAGAATTTTAATAAAGGTCTTCAATGTGCATTTTGAGGTATTTCACCACCGAGCGGTGCGTGCTGACCAGTGATATCATGATACCGACAATCACCATGCTCACCATTAATATGGCCAGCAACATCGGCTCGTGCAATGATTTCAGCGAAGGCAATTGAGACTCGGCAAAGGAAATAACCAACCACAGGCCCACTACGGCTACAAGTCCGCCTATGGTACCGTTCCAGATGGCACGCCTATCAAATGGGCGGGTAATGAACCATCGGGTGGCGCCTACCATTTGCATGGTTTTGATGATAAAGCGATTGCTGAACATGGCCAGGCGTACGGTATTGTCTATCAGCACAATTACCACTACAAACAGTACCAGAGAAATGGCGCCGAGTATAATGCCTATCTTCCTGAAGTTGCTGTTCATTTTGTCTACCACCGTTGAGGGGTAAGACACATCTCTTACTATATTGCTTTGCAGCAAAAAGGTCTTGATTTTTTGAAGGCTGTCGGTGTTTACGTATCCCGAGCGCAGGTTGAGTACGATATGAGGATATAGCGGGTTAAAATCCAGCAATTCCATGAAATCTTCACCCGTTTCTTCGGCAAATTTTTTCGCGGCCTCGTCTTTGGTTATTATTTGGCTTTGTTTGGTGAAGGGCTGTTTATCCAAAATCGTTTTTAGGGCCTGCATTTTTTCGTCGCGGGTGTTATCATGCAGTATTACCTCCACTTGTATATCTTCCCTGAATACGCGGCTCAGGCCTCGGCCGTTGATGACCAGCCAGCCCAATGTACCCAGCAGGAATAATACCAGTGATATGCCCACGATGGCATAGATGTAAGATGGTTTTGTTTTTTTGCCTGTTGCCATTAATACCCGTTATGCCCGCACAATAGGTGCAAGGCGCTCAAAAATATAAAAAACATGCGTAACCGGTCGGGATAGATGACGCAACGGGGTATTTTTAACAATTATTGCCGACTACATACGTTTTTATGTTCCCAAACGTTTAAAAACCATTCCGCCGCACGGATAACATTTTATACTTTTAACCGCCATTTTACAGATATATGCAGGACTTAAAACCGTTTTTTGCGGACGAACATTTTATTGAATCGAAAGAAGAAGGAACTTACCAATCGCTACAGTGGGGCGCAAATATCAACTCCCTCACGGGCGACAATTTTGACTGGGAGGATGCGGATATAGTGCTGGTGGGCTGCGGAGAGAAAAGAGGAGAAGACAGCAGGGCCGGTTACGGCTCCGGCCCCGATGCCGTACGCGAAGAGTTATATAAACTTTACTCCTGGCACCCCGGCATAAAAGTGGCCGATGCCGGGAACATAAGGCAAGGTAATACCGTGGATGATACCCGTGCCGCATTACGCACCGTACTGCATGAGCTATACATGGCGGGTAAAACCGTAATAGTGCTGGGTGGCAGCCACGACCTTACCCTGCAGCAATATGAGGCGTTTAAACGCTCCGAACAAACCATAAACGCAGTGGTGGCCGATATGATGATAGACCTGGAAGAAACCGAGGGCACCACCGCCCATGGCTTTTTGATGGATATGCTTACCCTGCAGCCCAACTTTGTGAACCACTACAGCCACATAGGTTTTCAAAGCTATTTTGCGCATCCGCGCATGTTGGAAACGCTGGATAAACTGCGCTTTGATTTCTTTCGCCTGGGACGGGTGCGCGAGCACATGGAAGATATGGAGCCTGTACTACGTACCGGCAACCTGTTCAGCTTCGATATATCGGCCGTACGTTACAGCGATGCACCGGTAAATGTCAACGGCTCGCCCAACGGCTTTACGGGCGACGAGGCCTGTATGCTTACCCGGTATGCCGGCATGAGTAATACGCTTACCTCGTTTGGCATATACGGCTACGATACCAAAAATGACATTCATCGTATGACGGCAAGGCTTATTGCCCAAATGCTGTGGTATTTCATAGACGGGTTTGTGATACGCAAAACCGAAGCCAAGCTTACCGAAAAAGAGGAGTTCATCACCTTCCACGTTACTTTTACGGATAACGATACGGTATTTTTGAAGAGCAAGCGTACCAACCGCTGGTGGATGAAACTGCCCAACGGTGCCTTTGTGCCCTGTTCTTACAAAGATTACCTCACGGCAAGCAACGACGAGATACCCGAGCGCTGGCTGCGTGAGCAGGAAAGGCTGATTTGATGCGCTTTTCTTCCCCGGAATAACATATTTTTGCATATCGAAAACCATCCTTCTTTCGCGGGATGGTTTTTTTATCACTTGATTTAATGCTCGACAAGAAAAATATAATACAGGAAGAGGAAACCGCAGTTTTGGTGGGTCTGGTACATAGGAACCAAAACGAGACGCAGGTGGAAGAGTATTTGACGGAACTGGCCTTTCTTGCCGAAACGGCAGGGGCCACTACCGTAAAAACATTTATACAAAAACTGCCCAAACCCGATAGCAGAACCTTTGTGGGCAAGGGTAAGCTGGAAGAGATAGCCGAATATGTGCGTGCAAGGGGAGCCAACCTCGTTATTTTCGATGATGAGCTTACGGGCTCGCAAATCGGTAATATAGAAGAGGTGGTGAAGGTGAAAGTGATAGATAGGAGCGACCTGATATTGGACATATTTGCACGCCGCGCCAAAACCGCTCAAGCCAAAACACAGGTGGAACTGGCGCAATACCAATACATACTGCCGCGTCTTAAAGGTATGTGGAAGCACTTGGAGCGACTGGGTGGCGGTATCGGTACGCGCGGCCCGGGTGAAACCGAGATAGAAACCGACCGTCGTATCATTAAAGACAAAGTGGGTTTGCTGCGTAAGCGCCTAAAAGAGATAGACAAACAATCGGCCACACAACGGCAGGAGCGCGGCACCTATATACGCATTGCACTTGTGGGATACACCAACGTGGGTAAGAGCACCATTATGAATCTGCTCACCAAATCGGAAGTGTTTGCGGAGAACAAACTGTTTGCCACACTGGATACCACCACACGCAAAGTGGTGTATGAGCAAACACCCTTCTTGCTGAGCGATACGGTGGGCTTTATACGTAAGCTGCCGCACCACTTGGTAGAAAGCTTTAAAAGCACGCTGGATGAGGTACGTGAAGCCGATTGCCTTTTGCATGTTGTGGATATATCTCATCCCAATTATGAAGACCAGATGGGTGTGGTTAACAAAACACTCCAAGATCTGAAAGCCTTTGACAAGCCTATGCTTACCATCTTCAACAAGATGGACCTGTATGAAGAAAAGGTGTTTGACGAGTGGCTGGAAGACGAGGTGAAACAGGAGTTATTGGCCCAGTTAAAAAAGCGTTGGGAGCATGAATTGAAGGGCGCATGCGTATTTATTTCCGCTACGGAGCGGCGTAATATTGACACGCTCAGAGACGTGATACTGGAAAAAGTAAAAATCCTCTACCAGCAGCGTTACCCTTACCTCACACGCTTTTATTAGCTTGTCGCATATTGTTTTATCTTAACCTGAAGCTTTTTCGGGGTTAAAAAACCATTATTTCGGGGCCGAACGACCCCGGAAAGGCCTACATATTTATTATCGCTATTCCATTTGGCCCAAAAATGGCTTAACTTACTGAAACAAATCACCAAACAACAGGGCTATGAAACAAAGAACCCGTGAGCTGTTGCTCACAACAAAAGCCGCCGGCCGATGGCAGGAAGACTTCGACCAGAAGGTGGATGAGCTGATGCTGATAGTGGGCAAGGTGGATAGCGAGCAGAATATGCAGCGTGTATCCGAAACCATGGACATCTACCGCAGCAACCGCCGTGCGTCCAAATCAAGGAAAGGTAAATTGGCCGTAAGCGACAAACCGTTTGAATTCCTCGTATTTCGTAACTAATTAATCCAGCGTTCTATTCAAAAAATCTACCAAAGGCTTCATTAAGGCAAACGTTTTTACCGCTTTCGATACCGCGCTTTTCGAAGTAAGATCGGCATCGGAGATATGCGTACTCACAATAAAGCTCTTCATCTTCAGGTATTCTATCGCGGGGTTGTCTGCGGTATACCCTTGTGGTAACGTTTTAAGTTGTTCGCCCTCCAATCCTTTAAATGTTTTTTTAAATGCCGAGGCGTTAATAATGCCCGAGAATTCTTTAAAGTTGTAGTCTACCTCTTGGCGCACGGCTTTCAGCAATTTGCTTTCGGGCATCCACATGCCGCCGGCCAAGAAGCTTTTACCGGGTTGTATATGCATGTAGTAGCCCGCATCGGGGGCTTTTTTGCCGGCGCGGCTCAGGTATACCCCAAAGTGGTCTTTATAAGGTACTTTGTCTTTGGAAAAGCGCACATCGCGGTATATGCGAAACATCATGTCTTTGGCTTTTTGTTCTCCCAAAGCCGGCTCGATATCGCTCATGGCATTTTTCAGGTCGGTGACAAAAGCCTCCGTGTTTTCTTTTGCCGCCTCAAACTCTGCGCGGTGTGCGTCAAACCAAGGCTTGTTGTTGTTTTCGCCCAATTGCGAGAGGAATTCAAGAGTGGAACGTTGTATCATAATCTTGTTCTGTTAACATTTTCAGAAAAACAAAAGACGGCACGAATATAAGGGATATGTAATTTAGCTTTGACACATACGTGCAAAGCCATACCGTTTGTCTACCTTTGCCGCAGTATTTTCAACCATTAGAAGTAAAAATTATTGAATGAAGCGTTTGGCGATATTGGGTTCCACGGGTTCCATAGGCACCCAGGCACTCGAAGTGGTGGCTGCTCACCCCGATATATTTGAAGTGGAAGTGTTGAGCGCCCACAGCAATGCCGACCTGCTGATAAAGCAGGCCATAGAGTTTAAACCCAACGCCGTGGTGGTAACCGACGGTACCAAATACGCACAAGTAAAAGAAGCGTTGAGTTCCATGCCGGTAAAAGTATTTTCGGGCCACGAATCGCTTACCGAAATAGTGCAGTGGGACAGTGTGGATATGGTACTGGCAGCCATTGTGGGTTTTGCCGGGCTTTCATCTACTTTGGCGGCTGCACAAGCCGGCAAGAGCATAGCATTGGCCAATAAGGAAACCCTTGTGGTAGCCGGCGACCTGGTGATGAAAGCCGTGACCGAGAAAGGCGCACGTATCATACCGGTAGACAGTGAGCACTCCGCCATATTTCAATGCTTGGTGGGCGAAGATTTGGAGCAAATAGAGAAAGTGATACTTACCGCGTCCGGCGGACCGTTTTTGGGCAAGAAAACCAACTTCCTCATCAATGTGAAGGCCAGTCATGCCTTGCAGCATCCCAACTGGACCATGGGCGCAAAGATTACCATTGACAGCGCCACGCTGATGAACAAAGGTCTGGAGATGATAGAAGCCAAATGGCTCTTCGGTCTGAAAAACGAAGAAATAGACGTGGTGATACATCCGCAGTCCATCATACATTCCATGGTGCAGTTTCGAGATAGTTCCATAAAAGCGCAAATGGGCCTGCCCGATATGAAGCTGCCCATACAGTATGCCTTGGCTTTCCCCAAGCGCATAGAAAACAACTTTAAGCGCTTCAGCTTCAAAGATTTCTCGAAAATGACTTTCGAGGAACCCGATTATAAAACTTTTCGTAATCTTGCATTAGCCAAAGATGCCATGTATAAAGGCGGTAACATGCCTTGCATATTAAACGCCGCAAACGAAGTGGTGGTTCATGCCTTTTTAAACAACAAAGTGGGCTTTACGGAGATGAGCGATATGGTGGAAAAAACTATGGAACATGTAAGTTTTGTGGAACAACCTTCTCTCGACGATTATAGCCATACGGATAAAGAAGCCAGGGAATACGCCAACGAGCTCATTAAAAAAGGTCAACTCTCTTACTAATTTTTTTCTTTTATCATGCAATTCAATACTGTTTTACTGATGTCGGGAGGCCTTACGCAGGCACTACAATTGCTGGCTGCCCTGTCATTGCTGATACTTCTGCACGAATTCGGGCACTTCTTTTTTGCCCGCCTCTTTAAAACAAGGGTAGAAAAGTTTTACCTGTTTTTTGATTTCTTGTTTCCTTTTCCCGGTTTGCTGAATTTCTCGCTTTTTAAAAAGAAGAAAGGTGACACCGAGTACGGATTGGGATGGTTTCCGCTGGGCGGATATGTGAAGATATCGGGCATGGTGGACGAGAGCATGGACAAAGAGCAAATGAACAAGCCGCCGGAGCCTTGGGAGTACCGCTCCAAAAAGCCTTATCAGCGCCTGTTTATCATGCTTGGGGGTATAATAATGAACGTGCTTACCGCCATGGTGATTTATACCATTGTATTTGGCGCTTGGGGAGAGGAATATTTGCCCGCGAAAAATGCCAAGTACGGTATAGCCGTAGACAGCCTTGCCGAAAGCATAGGATTAAAAAGCGGGGATTACATAGTGGCTGTAGACGGCAAAGAGATAGACCGTTTTAACCGCATAGTTCCGGAGATAATATTTTCCGAAGCCAAGACTTTACAGGTGGTACGCGACGGCAACAACATGGATATAGCCATACCTCAGGGTACCATCCGCAGCATCATTAAAAAGCAAAAGAATACCTTCATAGCACCCCGTATACCCACTACCATAATAGAGGTGGCAAAGAAGGGTGAGGCGGAACGTATGGGTATTAAAGCCGATGATAAAATCGTGGCCTTTAACGGAGTGCCTACACCGTATATGGACCAATTTGAAAAGGCCAAAAGAGAAAACGCCGGTAAGCCCGTAACCATAACGGTAGAGCGTAGCGGACAACAAGTGCAGCTTAGCGGGAAAATACCGGATGATAAAATGTTGGGCATGGTTATCAGTCTTGACCCGTCTAAATACTTTGAATTGGAGACGAAGAAGTACGGTGTTCTTGAAGCCGTGGGTAAAGGCTTCAGCTTTACATTTGAAACCATAGGCAGTTATTGGAAGCAGTTGAAAATGATATTCACCTCGAAAGAAGTGAAGGCATCCGAAAGTCTGGGTGGTATAGTGAGCTTCGGTAAAATGTTCTCCCCGGTATTTGATTGGCAGGATTTCCTGATGCTTACGGCTTTTGTATCCATCATACTTGCGGTAATGAACCTGCTGCCCATCCCCGGTTTGGATGGCGGTTATGTTATCTTTCTGATTTTTGAAATGATCTCCGGCAAAAAAGTAAGCGATACCGTTATGGAGCGTGCCACCACGGTAGGGCTGGTACTGCTGCTTGGCCTTATGCTTTATGCCAACGGACTGGATATATTCCGGCTGTTTGGCAAATAGTAATCGAACATCTTGATCAAATAAAACGCCGGGCATTGCCCGGCGTTTTATTTGATCTGTAAATGCCAAAAAGCCACCCCGCGGTGGCTTCTTTACTTTATTTGGCAATTGTGAGCTTTCCGTTAAATGATGCAAACCGTATAGCTCATAGCCTAAAATGCAAAAAGCCACCCGAGGGTGACTTAAAGCTTGTGGAGAATACTCCCGAAAGTATTCGGGAAACCGGTGACCTCTTCCCCGAAAGCATTCGGGGCATGCAAGCGCTCAGCTACGCGCCGTTTATCAGCCACTGGATGTATTTCCTGCTTTTCTTTCGCTTTATTTCCGCTTCGCGCTTACGAGCTTCGGCCCGAGTGTCAAATGCTTCCGTGTATGTTAATTTCCAATCGTTCGCTGCGGACGTGAAATCCGACATACCGGCATTGTGTTGCTCCAACCGAAGCATAACATCTTCGGTATGCCCCGTTTAGTAACGGTTCAACTTTGCGGAATAAATGATGTAAACCGTATAGCTCATAGCCTAAAATGCAAAAAGCCACCCGAGGGTGACTTAAAGCTTGTGGAGAATACCGGAGTCGAACCGGTGACCTCTTGCATGCCATGCAAGCGCTCTAGCCAGCTGAGCTAATTCCCCGCACGGGGTGCAAATATAGGTTGCTTTTCGGCATTTCTCCAAATTTCTCGGTATCTTTATTATAGGAGGAAATAAATAGCCATGTGGAAGCAGATATTAACGTATTTCTACCTGCGTAAGCGCGATCCAAACGAACCGCACAACATAAACATAAGCATGATGCACGGCATGAACCGCATTTCGCTTATCGTGTTTTTTATCGCCGTTATCGTGATGATTGTGCGCCTATTTACGCGCTAGGGCAAGTATTTCATTCGCGGCCAGTTCAGAAGCATTGAGGGAGCCTAATTTATGCCACAATTCGGCATAATCTTTCGCCAGTTGCTTTCTGTGAACATCGTTGTTTAGCAGCTTATTCAGTTCCCGTTGCAGGTTATCGGCGGTGAGTTCTGCCTGTATCAACTCTTTTACCACGGGCTTATCCATAATAAGGTTTACCAGCGATATATACTTCACCTTAATGAGCTTCGTGGCCAGCCAATAGGATATGGGATTACCCTTATAGCACACCACTTCGGGCACGCCGAAGAGCGCGGTTTCAAGGGTTGCCGTACCGCTGGTTACCAGGGCGGCGGCCGATTGCTTTAGTACATTATAGGTTTGGTCTTTTACAAGCAACACAGGCATATTACCTACCACTTGTTTGTAAAACTCTTCGGGCAACGAAGGCGCCATTGCCACTGCAAATTGATAATCGGGAAAGCGTTGCACCACTTGCATCATTATAGGCAGCTTCACCATTATTTCCTGCTTGCGGCTGCCCGGCAGCAGTGCTATCAGCGGCTTATCGGATATGGGCGTTACCGGTTTGCGTTTTTCCGTCTCTACCACTTGTATCAGCGGATGCCCCACATAGGTAACCTCGTAGTTCCATGTTTTATAAAAATCGGTTTCGAAAGGCAATATTACCAGCATCTTGTCTACATCTCGCCTTATCTTCTCCACGCGCTTCTCCTTCCAGGCCCATACCTGCGGAGAAATATAGTAGGCCACCTTTATGCCCTGCTTTTTGGCCCATTCTGCTATACGCATATTAAAGCCCGGGTAATCTACCAGCACCAATACATCGGGTGCGAAAGCCGTTATGTCTTTTTTGCAGAATTCGATGTTATTGAGAATGGTGCGCAGATGTTTCAACACTTCCACGAAGCCCATAAAGGCCAAATCGCGATAGTGTTTAACCAAAGTGGCCCCGGCAGCCTGCATTTTATCTCCGCCCCAGCAGCGTATTTCGGCATCCGCATCGGCAGCGTGCAGCGCCTTGATAAGGTTACTGCCGTGCAAATCTCCGCTGGCCTCTCCGGCTATAATGTAGTAACGCATAAGGCTACCATACGTACATTAATCCTAAAATAAACACCACATATATCATGGTGACAGCAAATACGCCTTTGGCTGCCTGGTCCATCCTTTTGTTGGTATAGTATATAAATGGCGCCAAATTGGCCAGCAGGCTAAGGGTAAGTATTTTGGCCGCAATTTTACCGTCGGAAAAGAAGCTTTTCAGGAAAACCCCCATGGTAACATCACGAAACTTAAGTAAATACACCAGCAACAAGCCTATCATGGGCAGTATAAGCCCGAGGACAAACCCTATTACGGGAACGTTTTTCTTCATCATTATAACTGCAAGATACAGGTGAAAAATACAATTTTAACCACAGATTGACTAAACTGTTAACTTTGCGCTCAAAGACGAATTAAGCGCGTATGAATTTCTCCTTGAAAAACATGCCCGAGCGCACGCAACAACCTCGCAGCTACGGGCTTACAATGGTGATGGATAAGGGCCTGGGATTGGATGAGGTAAATAATTTCTTATCGGTAGCCGCACCTTATGTGGATGTGGTGAAACTGGGTTTCGGCACCGCTTTTGTAACCAATAAGTTAAGGGAGAAAATAGATATATACCGCAAAAATAACGTACCCGTATACTTTGGCGGAACATTGTTTGAGGCTTTCCTGATACGTAACCAGTTTGATGACTACGTGGCCGCACTTAAGGATTACGGCATTACACATGTGGAAGTATCGGACGGCTCCATAACCATACCGCACATTGAAAAATGCGGCTACATTGAGAAACTGGCCAAAGAGTTCACCGTATTCTCGGAAGTGGGTTCAAAAGATGTTGCGCACATCATACCCCCTTACAAATGGATAGAACTGATGCGTGCCGAGTTGGAAGCGGGTTCCACCTACGTGATAGCCGAAGCGCGCGAAGCCGGTAACGTGGGTATTTACCGCGGTTCCGGTGAAGTACGCGAGGGCCTCGTACAGGAGATACTTACCCAAATACCTTCCGAAAAAATACTGTGGGAAGCACCTCAAAAAGCACAGCAGGTATATTTCCTTGAACTATTGGGAGCCAATGTAAACCTTGGCAACCTGGCTCCGGCAGAAGTAATACCGTTGGAAGCAACGAGAAACGGCTTGAGAAGTGATACGTTTTACCTGTTCCTCGACGAGGATAAAAAATCGGCCGTAACAAAATAATAGGGAAAGCATGGCCGATAAGTACGGCATCATCGGTTACCCGTTAGGGCATTCGTTTTCACCCGGGTATTTTTCGGAAAAATTTGTCCGGGAAGGGATTGATGCCGTATATGAGCGGTATGAATTGCAGCACATTGCCGAACTGCCGAATATCGTTCGAGCCAATCCCCAATTAAGAGGGCTTAACGTAACCATACCGCATAAAAAGGCTGTAATAGGTTTGCTTGACGAAGCGGATAAAGCAGCGCGAAATTGTGGTGCTGTAAACTGTATTCGCATTAATAACGGTAAACTTGCCGGGTTTAATACCGATGTTATCGGCTTTAAAGACAGCCTGCTGCCTCTGCTGCAAGTACAGCATAAACAGGCGCTGGTACTGGGCACGGGCGGCAGCTCCAATGCTGTGGCATATACCTTGCAAAACTTGGGCATCCCCTTTGTAAAAGTATCGAGAACAAAAGCCGAGGGCGTACTGACCTATGAAGAAATAGGTAGCGAGATGGTAGCGCAATGCAAGCTAATCATAAATACCACCCCGCTGGGCATGCACCCCGATACAAACACAGCGCCCGATATCCCCTACGAGGCGGTAACACGACACCACTTACTTTACGACCTGATATATAACCCGCAAGAAACGCTGTTTCTTACCAAGGGAAGAAAACAATATGCTGTTGTAAAAAACGGGTTGGAAATGCTACATCTACAAGCCGAGGCTTCTTGGCGAATATGGAATCGGTAACCCTACTTTAAGCGCTCAAACTCAAAGGAGGGGGCACCTTTTTTACCGGTTTCATCATAGAAATCGGTAAAATGCAATTTCCAGTAATAGTCGCTCTTGGTGTGTAGTAGATAAACTTTTTTCTTATCAACAACGTACGTGTTAGAAGTAGTTCCGCTGTATATCTTCCAACCAAAGCCTATTGCATCACGGTCTTTACGAAGGGTAACTTTGCTCAAGTCGGCTTCGTTGGTAAGTGCATAGTCTGCATTACTGTCCAGCAAGGCCGCCATGGTTTTATATGGATTAAGTAATACACCACTCACCGGATAGGCAAAGCCGTTGTACTGTGGGGTATAATATATATACATGTACCGGGTAAACACAATGTCCCAAGTGGCTTTGGGCGGTTCGGGATTTACCACCCCTGAGGCGAAGGAAAAGTATACAAAATTGAAATCGTCTTCTTTTACCAACTTCACCTCATGCATATCGGGGCTGTTAAAATCTCCCCACAAAAAAGTATAGCCTTGCGGAGTGGCGGATGTCAGTATAAGTTTATAGTAAGCGGTACCTGTATCTCCCGACTCATTTTTAAGTATATATAGGTCATTTTTGCTTAGTCCCGAAGCGTTGGTCCAGTCACCCGTGGCGGTAGAGTCTGCCCATCCTGTGGGAGAATCCACTTTCCATTTTTCAAAAGCAATGCTTTCGGCTTCCGCTTGGGTATATTTTTTGTAATCTTTTTGGCCGGCGTTGTAAATGGCTAGTTTAAGGCCGTTGATAAACAGGTGTTTACCACCGGGCGACGCTTCAAATGCCAAATCCCAACTATTGCTCTCACTGGTATATACTACCTTGTTGGTTTCAATATCAAAGAACACCTGATTAAGGTAGTTTTCTCCCATATGTACCGTGGCAGGTGTAGCCGTTCCGCGCGCAGGTAAGTTTACGGGCTTCTCCACCTTTTCGCAGGAAGCAAAAAGCAGGAGCATCGGGATTACGGCAGACAGTAGAATTCGTTTCATCGCGGTACAAATATCCTCCGGAATAAAAGATATTCTGTCAAGGATTTGTCATTAAGCTATGTATATGTTAAAAAATCACCTCTAAGATAACCCTTAATGACCTAATACCAATAAATAAGGCAAATATTAATTAGGTTTGCAGCCGAAATAATCCGGGATGCTCAACAGACTTTTACTCATAACTCTTTGCCTACCCATATTCGTCTTCACCGCCTGTGACAACGGAGTGAACAAGTTCTCCATAGTGGGAGAAATACAAAATATGCCGGAGCAAACGGTGTATTTGGAAGAACTGAACGTGAATGATATTGTGATATTGGACTCGACGGAAACCGACAAGAGGGGTAAATTTGAGCTTTCGGGTAAAGCGCCCGAGCCGGCCCTGTACCGTCTGCGTTTCGAGCAGCAAAAATTCATTTTGGTATCTGTAGATAAAGGTACAGCCAAAATAACCGGTGACTGGACAGCCTTGGAAAGTCACAAAATAACTGGCTCGGCACCGTCTGCCAGCCTGCAAAGCTTTTTGCTGACCGTAAGAGAGCACCTGCGCGATTTCCAGACCATGGGTGCCATTATCGAGAAATTTCAGGCGGAGGGTAACGACAGCCTGCTGACACGCGCAAAGAATGATATGCAGCAGATGAACTTTGAATTTACCCGCTATATAGAGCAGTATGCGGACACTACCAAATACCTGCCCAATGCCTTGTTTGCAGTGCGTATGCTCAACCCCGGAACGGAGAAGGAATTCCTTACCACCTTTGTGGAAAACATTGGCGGCCGCTTCCCCAATACCAAGCTGGCAAAAGATTTTGCCGATAATTACAACCGCATGATTGCCGGAGAGAATATGCAACAAGCATCGCCCACAGGCCCCGCGCCCGGAGATGATGCCCCCGACTTTACGCTGAACGACATTTCGGGCAAAAACGTATCTCTTTCCTCCTTTAAAGGTAAGTATGTGCTGGTAGATTTTTGGGCATCATGGTGTGCGCCCTGCCGCCGGGAGAACCCCAACGTGGTAGCCGCATATAATAAATACAAGAACAAGAACTTTACCATCTTGGGCGTATCCTTGGACAACGATAAAGAAAAATGGCAGGAAGCGGTAAAAAAAGATGGCTTGGCCTGGTCGCACGTCAGCGATTTAAAAGGCTGGGAATCGGAAGTGGCAGCCACTTATGCGGTGCAGGCCATACCCGCAAACTTCCTGCTTGACCCCGAGGGTAAAGTGATAGCGCGCGACCTACGCGCCGAAGCTTTGGAAGCCAAGCTGGCCGAAGTGCTTAAATAATCCCGTTACGGTTTAATGCCGCTATATCTTCTTGACGATACCGAAGAAACATGGTTTCCGCCGGTGGAGGATGCCCTGCCCGACGGATTGCTGGCTGTAGGCGGTACGCTTACGGAGCAACGCCTGTTATCGGCCTACGCCAAAGGTATTTTCCCTTGGTATGATGATGAAACACCACTGTGGTGGTGCCCCGACCCAAGATTTGTATTGTTTCCCGAAAAATTAAAAGTGAGCAAAAGCATGCGGCAACTGTTGCGGCGTGATGCTTTTGAGTTTACCGTAAACAGGGCATTCCCCGATGTGATAGCCGCATGTGCGGCCACCGAGCGAAAAGACCAAGACGGCACATGGATAACCGGCGATGTGGCCAAAGCCTATACGGATTTACACATGTCGGGCTATGCACACAGTGCAGAGGTATGGCAAGAGGGTGCCTTGGTGGGCGGCTTGTACGGTATAAGGCTTGGTAACGTTTTTTACGGTGAAAGCATGTTCAGCCGGGTGAGTAATGCCAGCAAGTACGCATTTATCCGGTATGTGGAATTACTAAAGCATGAAGAAGCGGCGCTTATAGATTGCCAAGTATATACCGAACACTTGGAGAGCCTTGGTGCCGAAATGATACCTCGCACCGAGTTTACCGAATTGCTTCGCCGGCATTGCGGCCTTATTTAATAGCCCCATAACCCCCACTTGGCAAATATGCCTTATTTTGCGGCGTAGTTAAAGTTCTCATGTCGTCCACTGCCGCACCCACACATCGTATAGCCTCGGTAGATATACTGCGGGGTATTGTCATGATCGTAATGGCGTTGGACCATACCCGCGATTTTTTTACGGATTTTCATTACAGTCCAACCGACCTACAACATGCCACTACCGCCATGTTTCTTACCCGGTGGATTACGCATTTTTGCGCGCCCGTATTTATCTTTCTTTCGGGCACAAGCGTCATGCTTTCGTTCCGTAAGGGTAAAACAAAAAAAGAAGCCGCGAAGTTTTTATTGAGTCGCGGTTTGTGGTTGATAATACTGGAATTGACGGTTATCCGCTTCGGATGGCAGTTTAATATTGATTACAGCCTGGTATTTGTGCAGGTAATATGGGCTATAGGCTGGAGCATGATTGCCTTGGCCGCGTTGATATTTTTACCGCTGCCTGCTATAGCGGCACTAGGGTTTGCCATGGTATTTGGCCATAACCTGCTTGACGGCATTAAAGCAGACAGTTTTGGCAGCGAGGCCATATTTTGGAATATGGCGCATGAACAGGGCTTTGTAACCATAGGCAATACTTCTGTAGCCGTGCTTTACCCGCTAATACCTTGGATAGGGGTAATGGCTTTGGGGTATTGCTTTGGCAAAATATTGTTGTTGCCCATCGCCCGCCAGTACAAAATAATGCACCTGATAGGTGCCGGTGCCATAGCGCTGTTTATTGTGCTGCGCTACTTTAATATCTACGGCGAGCCGACCACTTGGAACGAACATGCGCATACGGAGTGGTGGCGCACCATACTTTCGTTTGTAAATTGTACCAAATACCCGCCATCATTGCTATACCTGCTCATGACCTTGGGACCGGCTATCTTAGTAATGCCGTTGCTGGATAATATGTTTAGCCGAACCACTACGGCTTTTAGTGTGTTTGGTCGTGTACCCATGTTCTACTACATACTGCACATCTACCTGATACATGCTATGGCATTGGTCACGGGGCTGGTATTCGGGTTCCCCCTTAGCGATTTTACCACCAACGGCAACCTGTTTAATCCCGCGTCGGGTTGGGGCTTTTCTTTAGATGTGGTATACGGTTTTTGGGTGCTTGCCGTCATGTTACTGTATTACCCCTGCAAGTGGTTTATGCACATCAAAATGCGGTACAGCAACTGGTGGCTAAGCTATATATAGCTAACGCAGTCGCGCGTCTCTATCGGTTTCTCGGTTTTCGTGGTAAGCCTTGCATACCCCCTCAATTTCCCGCCGGGAAAAATATTTTCCGCTTAACATCTTGTTTGCTTGAATTGAAGCGGGCGTATCGTACTTTTAAACAAATAATCATTTTTCAGGTTTTAATACATATACTTGGGCGTATGTCATTAGATGCGATAAGAAAAAATAATGTCACCGTTCTTGATAAAGGTGGCAAAATGGGAACAATGGTGTTTGCGCACGGCTTTGGTACCGACCAAAACGCATGGCAGCAAGTGGCGCCGGCCTTTGCGAACGATTACAAACTGGTTTTGTATGACAACGTTGGCGCGGGGCAATCTGCACCCGAGGCGTTTAGTCCCAACAAATACGATAACCTGGGTAGCTATGCCGATGACCTGCTGGATATATGCCATGAACTAAACCTCCGAGACATCATTTTTGTGGGCCACTCCGTAAGCGGTATGATAGGCCTGTTGGCTTCTGTTAAGGAACCCGCCCTGTTTCAAAAAATGATACTTGTCGGTGCATCGGCACGATATCTGAACGATACCGGCTATACCGGGGGCTTTACACAAGGCGACCTGGACAATTTGTATGAAACCATGCATACCAACTACTATGCCTGGGTAAGCGGCTTCTCGGCCATGGCTATGGCCAACCCCGACAGGCCGCAACTGGCGCAGAACTTTGCGAGCACCTTGTCTGCCATTCGCCCGGATATTGCTTTGTCGGTAGCCAAGGTTATCTTTCAATCGGACAACCGATCGGAACCGGCCAAAGTAACCGTACCCGTATTGCTGCTGCAAACAAGGGAGGATATTGCCGTACCGCGCGAAGCCGCAGAGTTTCTTCATAATAACATTGCGGGCAGCCAACTAATAATAGTGGATGCCGAGGGACACTTTCCGCATATGAGTGCCCCGGCGGAAATCATCAATGCGATTAAGACTTTCCTTTAACAGAAGAACACGTTGGAAACAGAGCATATCAACTGGAATAAAGAGGCGCTTGACTTCTTCGTAAATCTATACCCCGTAAAGCGGGAAAAGGATATTGTAACGATTCGTACCACCGGTACACAACTCTTACAAAGACACGCACATGCCGCATCGGCGGCAATAATACGGCTTGATGATATGCTCACTGCGCGCGTGCTCTATTCCTCCAACCCGGCATTGGCAAGCTTTGTAGATGCCAAATTGATTGGCCAAGTCGTGTCGCGAGATGCGGTGGTGCCGGAAAGCGGCAGCGCGCTTGGCCTGCCCGAAACCGATAAGCTGTTTTTTCTTCCCGTAAACGAGAAACATTATGCCGGGGCTTTCCTGCTTACCTACCCGAAGGAGTTTGAAGCGGGCGAAGACTTTTTGGAATTTTTGAAGAACGCGCGCATAGCCTTGCAGGACATCACCATGCTGGTGCAAACCTACTATTCCATAGAGCAGCTTACCACGCGGTTCAATGCCATCCTCACCAACATAGCCGAAGGGATAGTGTTTGTAGACGACAGGGGTAAAGAAGGCTGGGTAAACCCTACCGCCGCCGAATTGCTGGATATACAAGCCAGCAACAACAGCGCAGTGGCCATTGCAGAGGCCATGTATAAACTGCGTACCTCTGCCATAAACCATGAAGCCATAGCGCGCGAAGGAGCGGTATTGTTCAGTTCTCCCAATCAGACGATTAAGGATTGGATTTGGATATTCGGGAACCCGGTAAACAAAGTGCTGAATGTGTCTTGCGTGCCCACCCTCTCCGACAATGTAAACGGCCGGCTTTGGGTGTTTACAGACATAACGGCCATGCACCTTGCCACGGAGCAGATGAAAGAATTGAACCTGGAGTTGGAAGATAAACGCCGCATGGCCGATGAGCAAAATATGGCCAAGTCTGCCTTCCTGGCCAATATGAGCCATGAGATACGCACCCCTATGAACGGTGTGATAGGTATGACCAGCCTGCTGCATAACACCGAGCTTAACGATGAGCAGAAAGAATATGTGGACACTATAAGGATAAGCGGAGAGACGCTATTGTCCATCATTAACGATATTCTCGACTTCTCTAAAATAGAATCGGGTAAGATGGAACTGGAGAGCGAACCTTTCCGCATAGACAAACTGATAGAAGAAACCTATGACCTGCAAAGTGTGAAAGCCAACGAGAAAGGCATAGACCTGCTGTACTATACCGACCCCGGCGTGCCTACCGAAATTGTAGGCGATGTAACGCGCGTGCGGCAAATATTGAATAACCTGGTGTCCAACGGATTAAAGTTCACGGAGCAGGGAGAGATACTCATCACCGTAAATACGCTGAACGTGAGGGATGATGAATACACATTGGAATTTACCGTGAAAGATACCGGTATAGGCATACCGCGAGACAAGTTCCACCGATTGTTTGAAAGTTTTTCACAGGTAGACTCATCTACCACCCGCAAATACGGTGGTACAGGTTTGGGCCTCACCATCAGCCAGCGCCTAGTGCAAATGATGGGTGGCAGTATCAGGGTGGAAAGTGAACCGGGCAAAGGGTCATCCTTCATCTTTACCATAAAAGCCAAAGCCAACCGCAAGGCTATACGTTACAGTGCCAAGGAAAAAATATCGGCCGAAAACGTGCTCAAAGAAAAGACCGTACTGTTGCTGGATGATAATAAAACCAACCTGCGCATATTAAGCATACAGTTGGGCATATGGGGGATGAACGTGATTACCACGGATAACTATTTTGATGCGTTGGTGGTGATGAACAACAATCATTTTGACGTGGCTATATTGGATATGATGATGCCCGGCAAAAGCGGTGTGGAAGTGGCGCATATGATGCGTGAACGCGACCCCAGGCTACCGCTTGTGCTATTTAGCTCGGCAGGGTATATGCCATTGAAAGATGCCGCAAACGATAACCTTTTTGCGGCGATACTCAACAAACCCCTAAAACATTTACAAATGCGCGAAACCTTATCCAAGATATTGGGTAATGCCACGCAAGAAGTAAAAGAGGTAAAAGTGACCGAAATAGCAGGTGCGCAAGTGGCTTCGGAAATCAGCATACTGGTGGCCGAAGATGATATCATTAACCAAAAGCTTATAGGGCGCGCACTGGAAAAACTGGGCCATACCTATGATATGGTAAACAACGGCCTAAAAGCAGTGGAAAGCATGCAAACAAAAAGGTATCAGCTGATATTTATGGATATGATGATGCCCGAGATGGACGGTTTTGAAGCCTCAAAAATTATATTGGAGCAATACCACGGCAAAGAACAACCCATTATTGTGGCGCTGACGGCAAATGCACTGGCGGGCGACCGTGAACGCATACTGGCGCATGGTATGCACGACTACATTAGCAAACCATACAAAATACAGGACATACAGACGGTGATAGAAAAGTGGGAGGAGGAATTAAAACAGAAAAAATGAGTAACTACCAACATATAAGCATAGATGCCATTAACGAAATGGCCGACGGAGAAAAAGACTTTATTGCCGATATATTAAATAACTGCCTGGAAACTATGGGTCCTAATTTGCAGATGTTGCAAGATGCCGTGCGTGGTAACGATACACAAAGCGTATTGTTCCAAGCGCATAAACTCAAAGGCTCCTTTCGTTTTATAGGTGCCAATGAAATCGCATCGCTTATGGAGCAAACCGAGAATGAAACTAAGGCTGTGGGTATTAACGGTAAGGTAAAGGAACTTACCGACGGTGCGGCAGAATTATATAAGGTAATAGAGGAAGAAATTCGCCACATGGCGGCCAACCTATAGTTTTTATTTTCTTAGCTTGCGCCGGGGGTCGGGTATGCTTTTGTTTCGGTACAAATCGTACTTCACGGTAGCGATATCCACCTTGCGGTAGCCTCTGCCTACTATGGAGTCGACAAAGCCTTCGGCACACATTTCCCTGTTTACAATAAGGTTGCGTGCCACTATGGGCCACTTTACCTGCGCACCGCTGTACCGTGCGGTGTATGCCAAAAAAGGGAAATCCCAAACCATGTCGGGACACATGCCTACGGTATCTGCGGGTGGTATAACCTTGGCAATAATTGCCACATCGGTTATCAGCTCTTTTTCCCGGCCAATTTCGTCCGTCTTCTGCCACAGGTAAGGTATGCAGGCAATAGTAATTATACCCGACAGTACTGTAAAGTAGCGTGAGGCTTTGGCAGGCAAGGTATATTTGTTCGTAAGGCCAACTATAGAAGGATAAATCAATAAGGCAAGCCCTATAGCAAAGAAAGGTATGGAGGGCACCAGGTAGAACGAGCGTTGCTTTATGCTCACCATAATAGGCAGCGAAGCACATAAACCCATCAGCAGAAAAAAGAGGGCATTCTTTCCGTGAGTTTCGGTGTAATTCCCGCTTTTTGCCTTCAGCAGCTTCCCCATGCCAAACAGTAAAACGGTAAGCACTATAGCCGGCAACATTTCCGTAAGCAGGTACACCAATAACTGTAATCTACCCAAAGACGACTCCACCTGCTCGCGCTTACCGGCAAGGGAGTTAAATAGTTGGTCGTTCAGATAATTGGTGAGCAGATATCGTGGCCCGTCGAATGCAAATAGCGCCACAAAAAGGAAGGCCACACAAAGAAAGAGGAAAGCCGTTTTATCTATGGCATAGCTTATGGCATGTTTGCGGCATGCCAACCAATGCACGGCCGGCACCGCCATAGGAAATAAACCCACAGGACCCTTCACCAAAAATGCCGACACGATTGCAACGGCCCCGGCAATGATATACACGTTTGCCCGGCGTAGCTTTTGCATGGCTTGCATCAGCAACAGCACCGCAACAATATCGAATACTGTCATAGTACACTCCAGTACATTATTGGGGTAGGCCCAAAGTATGGTGGAGCTAATGCCCCACATCAGCAAAGGCAGCCAAAAGAAATGTTTACGTTCCGGTGATGATGAAGCGTTCCATAATTTACGGATAAGCCCAACCGTGAATAACCACACGATAAAGCAGTATATCTTTTCGGTGAAATACAAATTGCCAAAAACGCGAAACACCACAGATTGTAAACCAAACATCAGCGGCGGGTGTTCCCAAAAATAAGCGCCATGCCCGTAGTATGGCAGCCAAAAACTACCCAAACCCTCAGCCATATTTTTTGCCACCGTGGCATATATCACCCCGTCGAAAAACATACCCTTGGGTATCAGCCTGTCGAGAAAAGAGACGGTAACAAAAAGCAATGTGATGATGATAAACGGCAGTTGCCGTTTCATCTCGCGGTTTGTATCCACACTATTGTTTTATTACGTAATACTAATAAAAATCATAATCTCGCCGTGCGAAATTTAACCGTACTCCTGCGGAGAAGTAGGTGATTTTAGAAGCGGGCCTATTCAGGTCCACATAATCGAACACGCGATGCGTGGCGCTTAAATCAACAAAGAGATTTTCTCGCAGTTCGTAAGATGCCGTAACATTGGCCAATGCACATCTTGTTTGCACACCGTTAATCAGCGATACGCCATAGTTTTCCGCACGCAGGTTATACGATTTGAAGATATCTCCTCCGTAGCTTGCCGCGCCTGTATCTATGCCTTTCATATAATACATACCTTTTGCGGTAAGGAATAGGTTTTTTACGGGTTGATATTTTATCTGCCCTATTATCTCGGCAAAAGAGGCACCCAGCGGATGCGCCAAAGGCTGATTGTAGTGTGTGTAATTGGCAACACTGTCGCGTGCGTAAGTGTAAGGGCGCGCAAGGTTTATTTCACCTTGCAGGTCCAGGTTTTTCACGGTAAAGGCGTCAAAATATTTCATGCCCGCCTGTATGGCAAATTTATTGGCCCAATAACCGTTTCCGGCTATCAGTTCTTTGGAGGTAAATTCATCCAGTACCAACTGGCCGTAAAACTGCAGGTGTTTTGCGGCAATGGCCTTTACGTCAAAGCCGAGCAACACGTTATCGGGGCTGCCCAAGGCACGCTCCACATGACGGTACAGAATGATAGGCACCATATAACTGAACTCATAGCGGTCTTTACGGGCGAAAATAACACTTTCGAACAGCCCGAAGTTGAGCCATTTGGTAGCATTAAGGCTTAGGCGGTGCAAGGTGGCATATTTATGCGGGTAGCGTTGGTCGGGGCCTACGTAGTTTCTGTCTAATTGTGGAGTAAGCTCCATATACAGGTTTTGGTAGTTGAATTTCCAAATCTTCGTATTCAAACGCAAGAACGGCGCGGCCGCGGAAAAATCGCTGAGAAACATACTGCGCATACCATCGCCTATAAATTGCTTATCGTAACCGAAGGTAACGTTGATGTGGTCTTTGATTACGGCAAAATCCAAATAGCCGCGGGCCAACAGGTAATCATATTTACGTGTGCGGTGTGTATAAAAGTCTGCGCCCGGCACTGCCTTTCTTTCTTCTATCCAATTGGCCACAAAAGAGGGCGGGTCTTCCTGGTTATCGGTAAAGAAAGTGTAAAAGCCAAGGCGTTTTGCTATAAGGCCGCGCGCTTCCAACCCCCTGTTGCTGATAAACAAAGGATTGTTCGGGTTATTGTTTTCACTGATAACCTGCGCGGTGAGTACGGGATTGGCAGAAAAGAAGAAATCCTCGTTGTCTACACGCAAAAAATCAGGCTGCTTCTTATAGAAAGTTTTAAACCAAGGGTATTTTGAGTTTATGGCATCATCAGTCGTGGCCCACTCGGCACTTACCGATATGGCGTGGTCTATATTATAACGGTCAATGGCGGAAAGCCCTTCCGCACTGTCACGACGGTTCAGCAAGAAGCTCACCATATCCTTTCGTGGTACAGGTTTGGAAGCCAAAAACAACCGATTGGACAGTTTACCCGAACGAGTTTCCAAGCGGTCGAGCACATGGTAATCTTCACTGCCCAATTGCAGGTAAGTGGTTTGTGCGGTGGACGGTGTTAAGGCCGATGTTAAAAGAAGACCGAGAAGTACCCGTTTTAGATGCATAAAGAATATCTTTTGCGTGAATGCGCTAACTTGCCGTAAAAATAACGGTAGAATCCGGCATTTAAGCGTATGGCAGCAGTATTAATCAAAAACGCAACGGTAGTAAACGAAGGCAGCAAAGAAATAAAAGACGTATTTATAAAAGACGGCCGAATCGAAAAAATCGCAGACTCCATCAACCCGAAAGAAGGGCATAGGGAGATAGATGCTTCCGGCCTTTATCTTATACCCGGTGTTATTGACGACCAAGTGCATTTTCGAGAACCCGGGCTTACGCATAAAGCCAACATAGGCAGCGAGGCAAGAGCGGCAGTTGCCGGGGGTACCACATCGTTTATGGAGATGCCCAATACCAACCCTCCCGCACTTACACATGCACTGCTGGAAGACAAGTATGCCATTGCGGCAAACACCTCCGTAGCTAACTACTCTTTTTTCATGGGCGTATCCAACGATAACGCCGATGAGGTATTGCGCACCAACGACCGCAAGAAAGACATTTGCGGCATCAAAATATTCATGGGCTCCAGCACGGGCAATATGCTGGTGGATAACTACATCACGCTAAATAAATTGTTTTCGGAATCGGAACTACTGATAGCTACACATTGCGAAGACGAGCGCATCATTAAAGCAAACAAAGATTTATATCCCGATGCTGACAATGCTTCGTACCACCCGCTGATACGCAATACCGATGCCTGCTTTGAGAGTTCTTTCTCGGCAGTGCAACTGGCAAAGAAATACAATACCCGACTACATATACTACATATATCTACGGCAAAGGAATTACAGCTCTTTACCAATCTTTTTCCGTTGGAAGATAAACGCATCACATCCGAAGTATGTGTACATCACCTGTATTTTACCTCAGATGATTACGCCAAACAGGGCAACCTTATAAAATGTAATCCTGCCATAAAAGCGCCTGAAAACAAGGCGGCGCTTTGGGAGGCATTGTTGGATGATAGGCTGGACATTATAGCCACCGACCACGCTCCGCACACTTGGGAAGAGAAACAACAGCCCTACCAACAGGCCCCGGCGGGTGTGCCTTTGGTACAACACTCGCTGCTTATAATGCTGGAAGCCGTAAAAGAAGGTAAAATTTCACTAGAGAAGGTAGTAGATAAAATGTGCCACGCGCCCGCCGCATGTTTTCAAATAAAAGAGCGCGGGTATATACGTGAAGGCTATCATGCGGATTTGGTATTGCTTAACCTACACGAGACCACCACGGTAACCAAAGAAAATATCCTATATAAATGCGGCTGGTCGCCTTTTGAGGGCCATACCTTCCCCGCACAAGTGACGCATACCTTTGTTAACGGACAAGTAGTGTATGAAAACGGTAGAGTGAATGACGATGTAAGAGGCGAAAGGCTATCATTTGACAGGTAATGCTTAATGACAAAACCACATTAAAGGATTTATCGGTTTTCTCTTCGGAGCAAGACGCAAGCATATTTGCGCTGCTCGACCATACTACCACGCATTATGGCCGAGAGGCATTGCGCAAGCATATACTGCATCCGCCGCAAAATTATGCGGACTTGAAAGATATGCAGGCCACAGTACGCTTTTTAACCGGAAAGCTGCAAGAATGGCCCACCGTAATATCAAACGGCACGCTGGTGATGCTGGATAAGCTCTTCGAGTCGGCAGACCACGCTTCCACACCGCCCTCAGGCCTGAACACCATGTTTGGCGCCTTTTTTCAAAAGTTGCTCAATAAAAACGAATACTTCTTCACGCAGTTCTCCTTGTCGCATATCTCCGACTTCCTGAAGGGTTGCATGCAAATTGCCGAATGGCTAAACGAAGAGGACTTGCCGAAACTATTGCGCAAAGAACTGGAGGAAATTAAGGAGGAACTGGGCCATAGGCTTACCGGTGAGGTAATTGCCGTAACAAAGGATACGCCCTTTAAGCAATTGTCACATCTAAACTTCAAGGTGAGGAGGGAAATGAAAAATCCCATCCTGAGGCTGATGGCCAAATATGCGCGGTTGGATGCCTGGCAATCTATGGCGCGCGCTACGGTAAAACACTATTGGATATTTCCGGAATTATCTGAAAAGGGTATAGACCTTGAGGCAAAGGGATTGTATCACCCGTTGCTCAAGACACCCGTGTCATACGACATTGCCTTTGTGCCCGGCCGCAATTTTATGCTGCTTACCGGTGCCAACATGTCGGGCAAAACCACGTTTATGCGGGCGATAGGGGTTGCCGCTTTGCTGGCTCATTTAGGCTGTGGTGTTCCCGGGGCATCCATGCGTATCGGTTTTCTGCAAGGTATCATATCCAGCATGCAGGTAGCGGATGATATATTAAGGGGCGAAAGCTATTTTTTTGCCGAAGTACAACGTATGAAGCTTACAGCGGAGAAATTGCGACAACCCGGCACCTTCCTGGTACTGATGGATGAACTATTTAAAGGTACCAACGTGCATGATGCCTACGAATGTACCCGGGCTGTAGTAGAAGGTCTGCTGCACAGGCCGGAGCACATCATGATTCTTTCCACCCATCTGCACGAGGTGGCCCGACATTTTGAGCTACGCGGCGATATTATCTTTAATCATTTTGTTACCGAAATGCTGCAAGACGGCAGCTACCGCTTCACTTACCAACTTAAGGAAGGTATTTCCGACGACCGTATCGGGTACCGTATCTTGCAAAAAGAAGGCGTGCTCGATCTCCTGAAAAAATAAATCGAGTAGGTTATTTTTCACAGAACTTTACGATATTAAATTATTCAATATGAGGCCCGGCAATGCATTAAAGGCTAAATTTGAACGTTGAAAGCGGATATTGAAGAATAGTATCGGTAAAAGAGAAATATTTAAACATGACAGAATTTAGGCCAAGCCGTTTCCAGATTTTACCCGTAATTGTCAAAAACCTTATCATAATAAATTCCTTAATGGTGCTCGCCCAATTTGTGTTGGGCAAATTTGGCATCGACCTCGCCAATTATCTGGGTTTACACTACTGGAAATCTGACTACTTTCATTTTTGGCAATTCTTCACGCACATGTTTATGCATGGGAGCTACGATGATGTAAACCTTACCATCATGCACCTGTTCTCCAACATGTTTGCGTTGTGGATGTTTGGCAGCATACTGGAGAACGTTTGGGGGCCGAAACGCTTCCTTACCTTTTATCTGATATGCGGTGTTGGCGCAGCCATCCTGCACATGGGTGTTGTGGGTTACGAGTTTAGCATTATAGAGCGGGCTTTTCATACCTATCAGACCAATCCGGGTGCGGGCCAATTCGAACTGTTTTTACAACAAAATTTTCCCCTGCCCATATCAACTACCGGAGAGGCAAGACTATATGAGTTGGCCAACAACTGGAGCAACGACCCCTCCAATACCGATTTTGCCACGCGCTCCGTGGCATGGGTAGACCAATATCTTTACGGCTCCAATAATCCTCAAACGCAGGAGCATTATAAAGGTATTTTCGATGAGGCCACGGTAGGAGCATCCGGTGCCGTATTCGGCATATTGTTCGCATTCGGTTATCTGTTCCCGAACACTTTACTGTATATATATTTCCTGGTGCCCGTAAAGGCCAAATACGTGGTGGCATTCTATGCCTTGTTCGAGCTTTATACCGGTATACAAAACTCCGCAGGTGATAATGTGGCGCACTTTGCGCACTTGGGGGGTATGCTGGTAGGTTTTATTATTCTAAAGATTTGGGGCAGAACAAACAGAACTCATTTTTATTAATAACAGCAACGTATGAAAACCGTGTCGAGGCGCTACTCACAATCTTCCATACCCAACTACGAGAAAAATGCCGTGCTGCAGTTGATTGTGGCCTCGGCAGTGGGTTTTATATCCTATCACCTGGCTCGGGTAATATTGCTGATTGTGGACGCACAACCTACAACCTTCTCCGATTACTTTACCGTTAACGTGGCTTTACCTGAGTTGGAAATGTATGCGCGTAAGTTTTGGACCATTTTTACTTACGGCTGGGTACATAACGGTTTTTGGGAACTGTTCAGCAACATGATATGGTTATACACGTTTGGCTCGATGGTGCAAATGCTGGTGGGTTATCGCCAAGTGATACCCTTATTTGTGTACGGATTGATATTCGGTGGATTGTTTTATGAACTTAGCCAACTGATACCCGGGGCGGCATTCCAAGTACGGTATAGCTTACTGGGCGCCTCTGCCGGTGTTACGGCATTGGCAACGGCCGCGCTAACGCTGTCTCCCGACTATCGCTTTTATTTGGGCGACCGCTTCAGCATACCGATAGTGGTGGTGGCGGTTATATTTTTTGCACTGATGATTATGGGCTCCAACCTCGAAGGGCCTCGTCTTATATTATTGGCCGGCGGCGCATTGGCCGGTTTCGGATACGTTAAGCTGATAAGGTCGGGTTACAAACCGGGTACCTGGGTGTACGATGGGTTTGACGGATTAACAAACATATTTACACCTAATGAGCGAGCAGCGCAAAAAAACGCCAAAAAGCGCAGTTCGGTATTAAGCAAGATACCCGAGCACAAGCAAAACAACGACGAAAAAAGGCTGGATGAAATACTGGACAAAATCAGCCGCACAGGATACCAGTCGCTCTCCAAAGAAGAGAAAGATTTCCTAATGAAAGTAAGTAAAGACAATCAATAACCTTGAGCGATAATAAACCGGGAATCTTGGGCAACCTGTTAAGCCATGCGGCTTTTTTGCTGAATAGCGCCGCGGCATTATGGCTGGCCGGGTGTTGGTGGGCATCCGTAACCAACCCGGCCGAGGTGAAATATTTGGCACTCTTTAGTCTTACATTGCCCTTTGCCATAATTATAAATATCTGCTTCATTTTGTTCTGGTTGTTTTCTTCGCGCAAGTGGCGATTACTGTTATCGGTATTGGTTCTGGCACTATGTCATAAGCCTGCCGGCGCAGTGTTCGGATTGAATTTCGGTACGGAGCAGGATATGACGCAAGGTGTGAATCGCGTTAAGGTGATGTCATGGAACGCGCATGGTATGGGTATACATAATCGTCCGCGAGATAAACAGTTTGACGAAAACCTTGTGCAATTCATTAAGGAGGAAAATGCCGATATACTCTGCCTAATGGAATACCCCACCCCACGTAACGACTTTATGAACAAGGTTACGGAGCGCATCATTGCCAATGGTAAGTATAAAGACTTTCGGTTTAAAGATGATAATGTGTTGAGTAAAATAGTATTCTTAGGTACTGCGATATTTTCACGCTATCCGTTGAAGAACTTCGTTCCTCATCGTCTTTCCGAATACATCTATATGCTTCAGGCAGATGCCGACCTGCCGGGCGGGCAACGTGTGCGCATGTTCTTTGTTCATCTTAATACTTTCGGTCTTAGCGATAAGGATAAAGACTACATTGAAAACGTAAAAGCTTCCGGTAAAGTTTCCGACCAAGATATAGACAGCTCAAAATCGTTTATGACTAAGCTGAATAACGGATACGTGAGACGCTCAGGAGAAACCGACATCGCCGTAAAAATTATCGCGCAAAGTCCTTACCCGGTATTGGTATGCGGAGATATGAACGATTTGCCCGGTTCTTACACCTACACGCAGATGCGTGGCACACTAAACGATGTTTTCTTGGAAAAAGGCCGCGGTTGGGGACGAACATATAACCGCCTGTTTCCCACGCTGCGGATAGACCATATGTTTTATGACCCGGATGCACTGAAACCTGTGGGCTTCGTCTGTCCTTACACGTCCTTATCCGACCATAATCCGCTTATCGCCAATTTTGAAATAATCCCCAAGGCTGCCAACTAAGCCTTATTTTTGCGCTTATTTTATATTATGTCCGATTTACATCTTTATAACTCATACAACCGACAAAAAGAGAAATTTGAATCCCTGGTAAAAGGGCATGTGGGCTTATATGTGTGCGGACCTACCGTATCCGGAGAATCACATTTGGGCCATGCGCGCCCTTATATAACATTTGATATACTGAACCGCTATTTGCAACACCTGGGATACAAAGTGCGCTATGTGCGCAATATTACCGATGCGGGACATTTTGAAGAAGAAGGGCGTGAGGCAGAAGATAAAGTGGCCACAAAAGCACAACTGGAGCGATTGGAACCTATGGAACTGGTGCATAAATATACAAGCCTCTTCCATGAAGGCATGCGTCTCTTTAACAATTTGGAACCCAGCATAGAACCCACAGCCACAGGCCATATCATTGAGCAGATAAGCATGATAGAAGACATCATTGCCAAAGGATATGCCTACGAAGTAAACGGCTCCGTATACTTTGATGTAAAAAAATACGCCGAAGGCCATGCCTACGGAAAGCTTTCGGGAAGAGTAATAGATGAGTTGCTGGAAACCACGCGAGAATTGGACGGACAGGAAGAAAAAAGAAATAAAGTAGATTTTGCGCTGTGGAAAAAAGCCCCGCCAGAGCATATCATGCGCTGGAAAAGCCCTTGGGGTGAAGGTTTCCCGGGTTGGCATATCGAGTGCTCCGCAATGAGCAGTAAATACTTGGGCAAAGAGTTTGACATACATGGCGGAGGTATGGATTTACAGTTTCCGCACCATGAATCGGAAATTGCACAATCTACGGTTGCACACAATTGTTCGCCCGCACGCTATTGGGTGCACAACAATATGATAACCATCAACGGTAAAAAGATGGGTAAGAGCTATAACAACGTTATTAAGCTCTCCGAACTGTTTACCGGCAATCATCCTTTACTGGAACAGGCATATCACCCCATGGTGGTACGCTTCTATATATTGCAAACACATTATCGCAGCACGCTCGATTTCTCAAACGAAGCATTGCAAGCCGCGGAAAAAGCATTCCGCCGCCTGTGGGAGGCTTATGAAGTATTGCAAAAACTTCTGACCCCCACCAATACGGAACCCGGTGATGCAACTTTGGATAAGGACGTGGTTGCAAAATGCAATGAGTGTGCAGACTTTATGAACGATGATCTGAACACGGCAAAAGTGTTGGCCAATCTTTTTGACCTTGCACCCACCATAAACGGTATAAAAGGCGGACAAATAAAAAGCGGCGCACTTGGCTCAGGCACACATCAATTGCTGCTTGATACGTTTAAAACATACTTGGTTGACATTATGGGTATGCAGCCATTGCAGGTTGCACAAAGCAACACATTGGATACCGTGCTTTCCGTATTGATAGAGATAAGAAAAGACGCGAAGAAGAGAAAAGATTTTGCCACATCGGACCAAATACGTAACCAACTGGCCGAGGCAGGCATATTGCTGAAAGACGAGAAGGACGGCAGTGTGTCTTATACCATTGAATAAAACATAATGAAAAAAGTATCGAAGCTGCTGCGTTACCTGCGCAACTACAAAGGACAGATAGGACTCTACTTCCTTTGTAGCATGCTGGCGGTGTTGTTTTCCCTGTTCTCCCTAGGTATGCTTGCGCCCATCATGCAGGTAATATTCCAGCAGAGCGAATCCGGTGCGGCGGGAGATAACGACCTGACGGGACAAATATCCCAAATGGTGCGTGACATTATCATGCAGGACGGTAAGCTTACCGCACTGGCTTACGTATGTGTTGCCGCAGTAGTGTTCACGGTACTGAAAAACCTGTTTCTTTACTTGTCGTTATACATACTTAACCCGCTGCGCAACTCTATATTAAGGCAATTGCGCGACGAACTGTTTACCAAAACACTGTCTTTACCCATCGGCTTTTTTACGGAAGAGCGTAAAGGGGATTTGGTATCGCGTATGACGAATGATATGTCTGAAGTAGAGTATTCCATTGTCAGTGTGCTGGAAGTATTTATTCGTGAGCCGCTTACCATACTCTTTTTCCTCACGGCCATGATTATCATCAGCCCGCAGCTTACCGTGTTTCTGCTATTGTTTTTACCTGTGGCCGGGTTTATTATAGGCCGTATCAGTAAATCGCTGAAACGAACTTCTACAATGGCCCAGGAACAACAGGGACAAATAGTGGGTGTGATAGATGAAACCATAGGCGGTATGCGGGTGGTAAAAGCCTTCAATGCGGAATCTCACCTGCACCTACGTTTTATGCAGTTGAACAACCTACTGTTTCGTACGCGCAATAAAATAGCATCCAAGCGAGAATTGGCATCGCCCATGTCCGAAACGATGGGTGTGCTGGTGGTGAGTATTATTTTATGGTATGGTGGAAGGCTGATACTCACACAAACAGGTCCTTTCAGCGGTGCATGGTTCTTTACCTACATCGCGCTCTTTTCTCAAATCATTAATCCGTTTAAAAACCTGTCTTCGGCTTTTTACAATGTGCAAAAGGGTGTGGCGGCTTTAGAGCGCATAGAGCATATACTGAATGCCGATAACACCATAAAAGAAATACCTGATGCAAAAACGGTTAAAGGATTTGACCATGCCATAGAGTTCAGGAATGTACACTTTGCTTATGGCGACAAGAAAATACTCAACGGCATCAACCTTGTTATACCTAAAGGCAAAACCATAGCATTGGTGGGCGCTTCAGGCGCCGGTAAATCCACACTGGTGGATTTGATACCGCGCTTTCATGATGTAACTACCGGTGAGATATTGATAGACGGGGTAAACATTAAAACCCTAAAACTATATGACCTGAGGCGCCTGATGGGTGTGGTGAGCCAAGAGCCCATACTGTTTAATGACACTCTTTACAATAACATAACGCTGGGTACGGGTGGCGCTACGCAAGAGCGTGTGGAAGAAGCCGCGCGAATAGCACACGCACATAATTTTATCGTACAGAAAAGCGAGGGTTATCATACCGTAGTGGGTGATAGGGGAGCCAAACTGAGCGGAGGTGAGCGCCAACGTATAACCATAGCGCGTGCGGTGCTAAAAAATCCCCCTATACTTATACTTGATGAGGCAACATCATCATTGGATACGGAAAGCGAACGAATTGTGCAGGATGCGATAAACAAGCTGATGCAGAACCGCACTTGTATTGTTATTGCACACCGATTATCTACCGTGCAGCACGCGGACGAAATCATTGTGTTGGAAAAAGGCAACATCGCCGAGAGAGGTACACACACCGAGCTTATTGTCCGAAATGGTCTTTACAAAAAGTTGGTTGAGTTACAACAGGTGAAATAGTTACGGTATATTTGTCATAGTTTATAACCTGATAGGAAAATGAGTAAAATCCTTGTTACGGGCGGCTGCGGCTACATTGGCGGCCATACCATGGTAGACCTGATAGACAACGGCTTCGACGTGGTGTCGGTAGACGACCTTTCCATGGGTTCGCTGCGCATGCTGCAAGGGGTGGAAAAGATAACCGGCAGAAAAATAAAGAACTACAAGGTAGACCTGTGCAACCTGGAGGATACGGAAGCCATATTTATCGAGAATCCGGATATCGTAGGTATCATACATTTTGCCGCTTATAAATCGGTGGGCGAATCGGTAAACGAGCCCATTAAATACTTCCGTAACAACATAAATTCACTCATCAACATATTGCAATGTGCGGCGGAGAACAACGTGAAGCACTTTGTGTTTTCCTCTTCCTGCTCGGTATACGGCAACCCCAAATCGCTACCCGTGGAAGAAAATGCTCCGCTTGCTGAACCCGAATCGCCTTATGCCCGTACCAAACAAATGGGCGAAGCCATTTGCCGCGATTTTGTGGTGAAGTATAAAGACACAAACATTACCCTGTTGCGTTATTTCAATCCTGTAGGCGCGCATCCCACGGTATTAATCGGTGAACTACAGGATAAGCCTGAGAACCTTGTACCGGTTATCACACAAACGGCGATTGGCAAGCGAGGAAGCATGACGGTATTCGGTAATGATTATCCCACCCGCGACGGCTCCTGTATACGCGACTATATACACGTAATGGATATAGCCAATGCACATACCAAGGCGTTGCAATATACCCTTGAAGGTAACAACACAGCAGCATGCGAAGTGTTTAACCTCGGTACCGGTGAAGGCGTAAGTGTGTTGGAACTCATTAATGCCTTTGAACGCGTATCGGGCGAAAAGCTGAATTATGAAATCGGTCCTCGCAGGCCGGGGGATGTGATAGCGGTATATGCCAACAACAGCAAGGCACGCGCTTTGTTGGATTGGGATACGAAATTCGGCTTGGATGAAATGATGGATACGGCTTGGCGTTGGGAACAAGCGCTGAAGAAGCAGGCTGCGAGTCTATAAAGCCAATATCTTTTCAATAATCTCCGGGTCATCCGGCCGCAGCCAATTCATTTCTTCGTCTCGGCGAAACCAGGTGAGTTGCCTTTTTGCATAGTTGCGCGAATGTTGTTTAATCTTCTCAACGGCTTCTTCGTAGCTGCATTTGTTTTGCAGGTAATCAAACAATTCCGTATAGCCTACCGTTTGCAGGTTTTTGAGTGCCCGAAAGGGGAAAAGTGTAATCGCTTCTTCCAATAATCCTGCGGCCATCATGTCATCTACCCGGTGGTTGATACGATCATATAATACCTCGCGCGGCAAATCCAACCCTATCTTTATGATTCGAAACGGTCTTGTTTTTTTTGTTTGTGTGCGGAAGCGGAGCAAACTTTCGCCGGTGGAACGTTTGAATATCAAGGCACGTAACAACCTAACGGGGTTATGTACTTCGGCTTGGGTGTAGAATTGAGAGTCTTCTGTTTGCAGGGTTTGTTGCAGCCATACAATACCCTTTTGCGCGTAGGCTTCATTTACCTCCGCGGCAACTTTTTCGTCAATATCGGGCATGTCGTCCAAGCCCTCGCATAAGGCCTTAATATATAGCCCGGTGCCACCACACACCACGGCCTTATGGTTTACCGCAAATATTTCTTCCAGGTAACCCAGTGCCAACTTTTCGTAATCGGCGGCGGTAATGGCTTGCGTGACGGGAAATTCATCCAGGAAATAATGCCGCACTCCGTCTAATTCATCGGATAGCGGCTTGGCCGTACCAATCGTCATTTCGCGGTAGCACTGCCTACTATCCGCAGAAACGACCGAAGTGCCCAAACGCTTAGCCAATTGTATAGCCACAGAAGTTTTACCCACTGCGGTAGGACCCGCAACTACGTATACCGTCTTTGTCATATAACCGGTGAACTACTAATCGTCGTATCCGCCGTCGCTGCCGCCAAAGTCTTCGGCGCCGCTCTCGGTCCCTTCTTCTCCTTCGTTACCAAACCCGTCGGCCATATCTTCGCCGGTAAGGTCGTATTTCTCTTCCACCTCAATCAACTTATCGGCATTTACACCTTTCACACCGTATTGCGCCGGGCCGATGCCTTCTTTTCTAAGTACGAAGGGATAGGTGCGTTTGGCGTCTTCTTCTTTACTTACGCCTATCAACTCCACGAGGAAATTCCATTTTTTTACGGGGTCGTATTCATAAAGGAATTTATGGTCGGGTTTTACGATGAGTGCCGTTACCGGGGTGCGCATCATGGACAGGGCAGGCGCATCCTTTTTATTCACCAATACTTCCGAGCTTATTTCGCGGCCTTTTTGCCAGCGCTCGTTGCTGTCGAAAAAAGAAGCCGAATGCTTGCCATCGAACTCATAGGCCTGCATGATGGCTTTGTGAAATTCCAAAAACGTTTGTCCCGCTCGTATTTCTATATCCCTGTAAACCTGGTCGTCTTCCTCCCAATAAACTCTGAATCGTAATAAAGGCATGGTGTAAAAATAAAGTAATCCGGAGGATTTTTGCCCCCGATTGCGGAAACCTCCGGGAAGAGAAGGTAGGCAGGCTTCCCCGGAAACATTTGAAAATAGCGTGATTTTTCTTTTTTACTTCAAATAATTCTCCATACCTTTGCCATCCCAAAATTGTGAACAATGCCGAAGCTGAAGACTCACTCCCGCGCCAAAAAAACCTTTAAGGTAACCGGAACGGGCAAAATACGTAGGTACAAAGCATTTAAAAGCCACCTGCTGACTAAAAAATCAAAAACTCGTAAGCGCCACCTGCGTCAGGCCGCTTTCGTTCACCCCGCGAACGAAAATCTGGTTAAACGCATGCTTTGCCTGCGATAAGCGATTTTTCTTCCGTAAAGGAAGTAGTGAAATTGATAATTAAGTAAAATTTAGAGCCGGAAGGTTCCGATTAAAAACATAAAATATGCCACGTTCGGTAAATGCGGTAGCATCTCGCGCGAGAAGAAAGAAAATTCTGAACCAAGCCAAAGGCTTCTACGGAAAACGTAAGAATGTATATACGGTTGCGAAAAACGTATTGGAGAAAGGTTTGGGCTACAAATATGTGGGCCGCAAACTTAAGAAACGCGATTATCGCAGCTTGTGGATTGCCCGTATCAACGCGGCTTGCCGCGAAGAGGGCCTGAGCTATTCTCAATTTATGGGTAAGCTGTCCGCCAAAGGTATTGAACTGAACCGCAAAGTACTGGCCGATTTGGCTATGAACGAGCCCGCTTCTTTCAAAGCGTTGGTTGCGGAAGTAAAATAAACCATCCTCCTACGGGAGATTAAATAAATTAGCCGCTATCCCTAGGGTAGCGGCTATATCTGTTTTTTGGGTGCTTACAAATAGGATATGCTTGTAGTGAGCGGAGAAGATATGGAAGCCCTTTGCCCCTTCGGAAATATGCCGAAAATAGTGCTTCCGCTTCCGCTCATGGATGCGTATAATGCACCATGATTGTACAACTGCTTCTTAATGTCTTCCAACTCCGGATGTTGTGCAAAAACCGGCGCTTCAAAGTCGTTAACTATCACATTCCTCCATTCGGCAACGGGAGTAGTGGCCAGTGTTCTTAAATCAAATGTGGCCGGGCGAGGCTTTATCATGGCGAAGGCATCTTTTGTGGAGATATGCACTTCGGGGCATACCAACTGCAGCGAAAATGAAGACAGGTCTATGTCTATCGGCGCCATTAATTCGCCACGCCCTCGGGCATATTGCGGGCTGTTGTAGATAAAGAACGGACAATCGCTGCCCAATTGCAAGGCATATTGTGCAAGTGCCGGTTTGTCCATGCCAAGCGAAAAATAATCATTCAATAATGCCAGCATAAACGCACCGTCGGCAGAGCCGCCACCCATACCGGCACCCATCGGTATTTGCTTCAGCAAATGTATATCTACATCCTTTACCTGCTCCGGAAAATCTTGTTTAAGCAAGCCATATGCCTTCCATACCAGGTTGTCCTCTTTATTGCCCGCAATGGCTATGCCGTCAGTATGCAATGCCGAAGTGTCTGAGGTTATAATCTCCAAAGCATCGTGCAGCCCTTTAACGGGATAAAAAACGGTTTCCAGGTTGTGGTAACCGTCGGGGCGCTTTTCGGTGATGTATAGACCCAGGTTGATTTTACAGTTGGGAAAGCAAATCATAACAACAAAGGACCATAAAATTATCTGTATTTTTGAAACGTAGTTATCATACCGGCAATAAATGAAAGAGATTATCAGTCTTACGGATATCAGGAAGAGCTACTACTTGGGTAAGCAGGAGTTGCCGGTGCTTAAGGGCATCAACCTCACCATTACCGATAACGAGTATGTGGCGCTGATGGGCCCCTCGGGTTCCGGCAAGTCTACATTAATGAACATTATCGGCTGCTTAGACAGCCCCACTGCAGGTGCCTATGTGCTGAACGGCAAAGATGTGAGCCGCATGGGCGACGATGAACTGGCCGATGTGCGTAATGTGGAGATAGGTTTTGTATTCCAGCAATTTAACCTGCTGCCCCGCCTCACTGCATGGGAAAACGTGGCCCTTCCGCTGATATATGCCGGGGTGGGTAAAAAGGAAAGAGAAGAGCGCGCACGAGCCATTTTGGCCAAAGTAGGATTGGAAGAGCGCGCACACCATAAGCCAAACGAGTTGTCGGGCGGACAAAGCCAACGCGTGGCCATTGCGCGTGCGCTGGTGAATAATCCCTCGCTGATATTGGCGGACGAACCTACCGGTAACCTCGATACCAAAACCTCGATAGAAATCATGGAGCTGTTCAATACAATACATGAGCAGGGCAATACAGTGGTGCTGGTAACACATGAAGAGGATATTGCCAACTACACGCGCCGTGTGGTGCGCATACGCGACGGCGTGGTGGAAACCGATTTGAGACAGGAAAAATCCGGAACATTTGCATAAACAGGTAAAACATGTCATTTAAGATATACACCAAGACAGGAGATAAGGGCACAACGGGCCTTATTGGCGGCGCCCGGGTATCCAAAAGCCATATACGCATAGAAAGCTACGGTACGGTAGACGAACTCAACTCGTTTATAGGCATGGTAAACGATATGGCGCAAAACGAAGAGATATCGGGCTGGTTGCGCGAGATTCAGGACCGCTTGTTTACCATAGGCTCCGCATTGGCTACCAACCCGGACAAGGAAGTGAAGATGAAGCTGCCGGATATACACGATGAGGATGTGACTTGGCTGGAGCAGCATATGGACAAGATGAATGAAAGCCTGCCCGATATGCGTTCCTTTATTTTGCCGGGTGGCAACTTGGCATCGTCTACCACGCATGTGGCGCGCTGCGTGTGCCGCCGTGCCGAAAGGATATGCGTTGGTATGCAGGAGAACGGGGAATATATGCCGGAGCTGATTGTAAAGTACCTGAATCGCCTGTCCGATTTCCTGTTTGTATTGGCGCGTTATGTGGCTCATATCAACGGAGCCGAAGACCTTCCGTGGCGCGCAAGGGTGTAATCACTTATATCTTATTTTGAGAGAGGGGTATAAATACCCCCTTGCATTGGGTGTTTTTACGCTTTTGTACCGTATGGGGTAAGCGTATGTTTGCATCAGGATGAAAGAAGATAGTCCATCCTAAATCAAGCACCACCTTACCCCATGTTTGCGAAGCCTGTTTCATTACAGGCTTTCTTTTTTTATTTTGAGGGAGTAATGAAACGCATCTTTCCTTTTTTACTGTTGCTGCTTGCTGCGGCATGCGGCCCCGATGCCGAAGAACAGGCAGACGATATAAAGGCAACCAAGCTTGAGCGACTGGCCTATATGCGTGGCATGTGGCAGATGAAGACACCCGACGGTATGCTCATTGAGCATTGGCAACCCGCATCGGACACGGAATGGCAAGGCTATGGTATAATGACGAGCACGGCGGGCGATACGTTGTTTAAAGAGGCTTTGAGGTTGATACAAACAGGTGATACGCTATGGTATATACCTACGGTTGCCAATCAGAACGCAGACAAAGAGGTGCGTTTTAAAGAAAAAGAACTGAGCGAAAGAAAAGTGGTGTTTGAAAATTTGAACCACGACTTTCCGCAACGCATAGCCTATGAGCAAACATCCGACAGCACCTTATACGCCTATATAGAGGGCATGAAGGATGGCAACGTGGTGCGGAGCGATTTTAAATTTACAAGGGCCGAAAGCCGTCGGCACTAAGGATTCTCCACCTTGCTTACACTGAACATATCGGCATAGTTATTGGCCATAGCTATGGCATTGAGCCCTTCGGAGGTAATGATGGTGAGTGCTTTAATGCTAACCGTATTTGGCGTTTTAAACCATTCTGCCACATCAGAGTTAAGCGTTATGACGGGCCGCTTACCTTCCGCAACAACGGCATTGTTCGGCAAAGGCAGGCTTACCTTGCGTATCACCCCGCCGTTTTTATAGCCGCCCAAGTGGTAAGCAAATACACCCGTGGGCGATTGTGCAGACTTGCCCTCCAAACGGGCCATAATATAGCCGGTATTCCAATCCCAAAACATACCGTTCATGGGGTCTAAAGCGCCGGTTTGTGCGCCCGATGTATTGCGGGCACTGTCTACACCAATCAGGAACTCCACGCGCGTATAATTGCCGGCGGGCAGGTTTTTAAACAAAATGGTTTTGGTGCTGTCTTTATGGTGTATCACCAGGTGATAGCTTTCGGGCTCGGCATATTCTTTTCCGTCGTCGGTAAACAGTTTTATGTTGCTGATGTAGTATACGTAATCGCTAACGGTAAATTCATCACCGAATGCATTGGTATAGGTTTCGTTTTTCAGCACCAAGGGGTGTCCGTTTACCACATTGTTGAAGTTGAGGCGCAAGGCGCGCCCCGTAGCCACGGCGGTATCGGTATCGTTTGGCGGCGTTTTAACCGTAGTATCTCCGCCCTGCGGCGTGCCTGCCACGGGGTCGGGGCGCTTTTGGCAGGACATGATGGTTAGAACCACGAAAGAGAACAATATATATACCGGGCGCATGTTGCATGTTTTGCCTAAAAATAAGGATAATAACCCTTAGTCACAGCGAGTATAGTTATTGCCAATAGTTAATTAATATTCGGCTCAAAAATATACGTATTGTATTTTAAAATATTTCAATTGGTGCTACGGAATAAATGATAATTGAATAAAAAGTGTTATTTTGGTTTAACAAATTTTTAAAAACTCCGTTTATGAAAAAAACATTACTCGCTGTTGCAGTTTGTATTCCTTTAGCCGTAGGAGCACAAACAAAGAAAGTTCTTATAGAAGATTTCACAGGCATATGGTGTCAACATTGCCCTAAGGGGACTGTAATATTAGATGGGTTGGAAACACAATATCCTGCGACTGTTATACCGGTGGCAAGTCATAATGACGGTGGGTACGGACCGCAATATGATGTACTGATGATTACCGAAGGTAAAGCGGCTGCGGCCGGACTGGCTGTTTCTTCATTTCCTGCAGGAGCCATCGACAGGAAGCTGTTTGCGGGTGAAACAAAAATACCGTTAACCAGGAGTAAATGGGCAGGATATGCAGCGCAAAGAGTTGCAGAGCCTGCGATAGTATCAATAAGTTTTGCCAATACTCATGAAGTTAGTGCAGGTAATTTTGAAGCAGACGTTAAAGTTAAGTTTACCTCGGCACCTGCTGCGGGAACTCCGTTAAGGTTGCAAGTTTATCTGCTTGAAAATAAAATTAAGGCAGACCTTGCTTCATTAAAACAGAGCAATGCTTCAGATGGGCCTAATGGAGGCGCATCTCCATTGACTACAGCAGCGCATGGGTTTTACCATAACAATACCCTCCGTGCTGCATTAGGCGGTACTTGGGGTTTTAACGATGTAATTCCTTCAACGGTTGAAGTGGGCAAAGAGTATACAAAGCATATTAGTTTTGCTTTGGCAACCACAGGAACTGTTCCTGATGGAGGTTGGGTAAGAAATGAAATGAATCTTGTAGCATTTGTAGCGTATGATGGTGCTGCAACTGCGGATAAAAAGGAAATTCTGAACGCTGAAGAATTAAGCTTAAAAGCGTTCTTCCCGACTAGTATTAACAATATAAATAAGCAAGTGAATATTATTAATGCTTTCCCCAATCCGGCAGGCATAAACGATTTGGTAAAATTAGAGTATACAATGATGGAAAGCGGCTTTGTTACTTTAAGTATTTATAATGGTTTAGGTCAATTGGTAGCCAAACCATATCATAGCAACGAGGTGTCTGGCGCGCATACAATTCCTTTTAGAGCAAGCGATTATAACTTGGCATCAGGAACTTATATTTTACAATTATCGACACCGTCAGGTAATGTAAGCGAAAAGATCACAATACAGTAATCTGATTTCTGACTAAGTAGTAAAGTGGTTCGTGTTCTCGCGAACCACTTTTTTTTTATAGTTCAACGTACATAACTATGTGCGCGCGAAATTACTCCTCAATGCAAATTTTTCTTGTAAAAATATTGATATAATATTTTACTTTCTGAATATTTTTTATACTTTGTAAGTAGAAAGTATCAACGGCTATAAGGCAGGCTACATATTTAGGCGAGGCAAGTTCACCGCTTAATCCCATATCCATGTTTACCCTTTGTCTCTGCCACAGTCCTCCGTGCAGGTTATAATAACCGTTCTCATCATCAATTCATTCTAAACTTTTAAAACCAAGAAAATGAAGAAGATAATTTTATTGACAGCCATTTTTATCTCCTGTATGTTCGAGGTAGAGGCCCAAACGGCACCGAATATCACTTTGGACAATCAAACAAATTGCCCTTTTACAATAATGCGGGTGTGGGCAGATTGCGCAGGCGGATGTAATATGAATTATGATTTAAATTATTCACCTTACGTTGGGCCTAATTCAACTACCAATACAGGTTCTGTCGGTCCATCAGCATGGTCCACAATGCCATCTTGCTCTACACTGAATTGGGTGGCTATAGAGATAGAGGACTGTAACGGAAATCCTATTACTCTGGGGGAACCTTTGTGTGGTTTCAATTGGACGACAAACTTCTATTGTGCTGGGTGTGATGGAGGGAAAAATATTACAGTAGAGTTTCAGGTTACTTATACCAGTCCTGTACCGCCAATTAATCCCGGTAACTTGACCATAACGATTAAGTAGACTTTTATCTGTCCGGCAAAGCAGTATGTAACCCTGTCGGGGCCATATTTGCAAGAGCTTCCCAAGGGAGGCTCTTGCTTTTTTCCGTCCCGCAAGGGTCTTCGGTACGAGACCCGGCGGCAGAGCAAGTAAATAAGAATACTGTTGCGCAAGATTGCTTCGTTCCTCGCAATGACGTTTTGAGGGGTTTACCGCTCACATTATCAAATTATTTGGTTCAATTTGAATTTTCCCCTACCTTTGCGTTCCCAAAATTGCCGGCTGCTGCGCAGGTTCAGGCTCGGAGGTCAACTTTTTGACTTTTGACTTTTGAATTTGCAAAGTATCCTGAAGTTGCTGCCGGTATGCGGGATATTGTTAAACAACCAAATTTTTTATGGCAACAGAAAATCAAAGCTACGAGCTGATGGTCATCTTCACGCCGGTATTGGCCGAAGAGGACTTTAAGAATGCTCAGAAGAAGTTTGCGGACATCGTTACGGACAACGGTGGCAGCATCGTCCATCAAAACGCGTGGGGCCTGCGTTCACTGGCTTACCCCATCGCCAAAAAAACCACCGGTCTTTATTGGGTAGTGGAATTTACAGCGCCTAGCGACGTTAACGCGAAACTGGAACTGCAAATGAACCGCGACGAGAATGTGATGCGTCACATGATTACCCGTTTGGACAAATACGCCGTGGAGTACAATGCCAAAAAACGTGCAAAACTCTCCGAGGCCGTAACCGCTTAATCTTCTAAAACATTCCGAAAATGGCAAAAGCTAACGAAATAAAATTCCTGACTTCTACACGTGTAGAAAAGCGTCAGAAAAAATACTGCCGCTTCAAGAAAATGGGAATCAGGTACATCGATTATAAAGATGCCGAATTCCTGAAAAAATTCCTGAACGAACAAGGTAAGATGCTGCCCCGCCGTATTACCGGCAACTCGCTGAAATTCCAGCGTAAAGTGGCTCAAGCCATCAAAAAGGCACGCCAAATGTCTTTGTTACCTTATGTTACTGACCTTTTAAAGTAGAATAGTCATGCAAGTAATTCTTATAAAAGACGTAGATAATTTGGGCGCTGCCCACGAGTTGGTAGAAGTAAGACCGGGATATGCCCGCAACTACCTCATTCCGCAGAAATATGCGATAGAAGCCAGCGGCTCCAACCTTAAAATATTGGAAGAGCGCCGTAAGCAAAAACAAAAACGCGAAGACAAACTGATAGCCGAAATATCAAAAGTTACCGAAGTGCTGAAGGCATCGCCCGTAAGCATAGGCGCCAAAACAGGTACCAGCGGTAAAATATTCGGTTCCGTTACTTCCGTTCAGCTGGCACGCGCCATCCGCGAGCAAAAAGGCTACGAAATCGACCGTCGCCGCATCACATTGACAGACGATGTGAAAGAAGTGGGCACCCACAAAGCGAGCATCGATTTCGGTAAAAACAACGTATTGGAAATCGAATTTGAAGTGGTAGGCGAATAAAACCGCTACTTTCCCCACCGGGAAGATTCCACGATAGAAAAAGGAGCAACATTGTTGCTCCTTTTTTTGTCTGCAGCGGGATTTTCAGGATAAGAGGATGAGCGAGATTTAATCGGAAATCGGGGGTAATATCAATTTCTTACATAGTGCAAGTCCCTGTAGGGGATCAGACCGGTATTATAAAATCATTTATGGCGGTCGAGGGGTTTACAAAGAATCATGGTAACTTTGCCACCGCTATGATGATAGAAGTTCTGAAGTCTAAGATTCACCGGGTAAAAGTTACCGAGGCCAATCTTCATTATATAGGCAGCATTACCATAGACGAAAACCTGATGGAGGCTGCCAATATGATAGAGAACGAGAAGGTGCAGGTGGTGAATATAGACAACGGGCAAAGGCTGGAAACCTATATAATAAAAGGTACGCGCGGCTCGGGCATGATATGCCTGAACGGCCCGGCTGCCCGCCTGGTATCCGTGGGCGATACCGTTATTGTTATTTCTTACGCGCATATGGATTTTGAAGAAGCCAAGAAGTTTAAACCTACCATCATCTTCCCCAAAGAAAATAATACGCTTTAAATGAAAAGAAAGACCCTGTTCACGGCAGTACAATATGTCATCTTCCTTGGATTGGGTATAGCGCTTATCATGCACATGTCGGGCCAAATGTCTGCACAGGACAAGGCCGATATGATAAACTCCATAAAGCAAACCCGCGTATGGTACCTGGTGCCCATATTTGTGGCGGGTCTTTTGTCGCACTGGTTTCGTGCCCTGCGTTGGAAACTGTTACTGAAGCCCCTGCACATTACACCGGGCACTACCAACACCACGCTGGCCGTGCTGATAGGCTACCTGGTAAACCTCTTGGTGCCGCGCATGGGCGAGGTGGCCAAATGCACCGTTTTGGCCAAATACGAAAAAGTGCCCGCCGATAAGATGATAGGTACCATAGTGGCCGAGCGTACGTTTGATGTACTGTCGTTGGGTGTTATTACGGTGGTGGCTTTCCTGTCGCAGGCAAGTATTATAGGGCACTACGGCGCACAATTGTTTGATGCCGTTGCGGCCAAACAAAACCTGATGGTGGCGGCGGTATTTTGCCTGTTGTTGGGTGTGGTATTCCTGGTACTTGTGTATCGCAAGTATAAAACCTCCAAAGTAGGTAAGTTTATCAAAGGCCTTTCCGACGGGGTGCGCTCCATATTGATGATGCAAAACCGCGGTAAGTTTCTGCTCTATAGCTTTTTGATATGGCTGATGTATTGGGCACAGGTAGTCATCGGGTTTTGGAGCCTGCCGGCTACGGACCATCTTTCGGGTATGATAGCACTGGTGGTGCTGGTGTTTGGCAGCGTGGGTATGATAGCCACACCCGGCGGTATCGGCGCCTATCCCATATTGTTATCGCAAATATTGCTGCTCTACAATATTAAGCTGGCCGACGGTAATGCCTTCGGCTGGGTATCGTGGTCGGCACAAACGGGTATTGTTATCATACTCGGCATACTGTCTTTAATTGTTTTACCTCTTTACAACGGCAAGCGTCATGCACAAGCTACAATGGATACAAAATAAGGTAATGGCCGCAGACGATTTGGTACGTCATTGCAACATGTGGCGTTCCAAAGGGTATAAAATAGTGTTTACCAACGGCTGTTTCGATATACTGCATCATGGCCACCTCGATCTGCTGGCCAAAGCCGCGGACCAAGGCAATATGCTGGTGGTGGGTGTAAACTCCGATGCATCGGTAAAAAGGCTGAAAGGCGATGATCGCCCGGTGAATCATGAGCAAGACCGCGCCTTTCAATTGGCATCGCTTTTGTGCGTGGATGCGGTTTATATTTTTGAAGAAGATACTCCCGCAGAACTGATACGCATGGTGAAACCCGATGTATTGGTGAAGGGTGGCGACTATACGATAGACAAGATAGTGGGTGCGGACTTTGTAACCGCCGCAGGCGGAAGGGTGGAGATTGTGCCTTTTGTCCAAGGATATTCCACCAGCTCGCTGATAGACCGGATTAAGAAATTGTAAAATTTTCATTACCGGCACACCCCGGCTCGCCCGGTTGTTTTTAGGCTGTTACATTTGTAGCAGTTTACCAACACCTCTTTTAGTGAAACCGGGGAAATCAATCATAGCACGAGATATAAGCTGGCTGGCCTTTAACGCACGCGTATTGCAGGAGGCAAAAGATTCTTCCAACCATATCTACGACCGCTTACGTTTCCTGGGGATTTTTTCCAACAACTTAGACGAGTTTTTTCGTGTGCGCGTGGCTACGCTCAACAAGATGATACGCATGGGCAAAACGGCCCGCATACATCTGGAAACCAATCCGCAGCAGATACTGAACGAAATACAGCAAACCGTACTGGAGCAGCAAAGCGATTTTGACAAAACTTATGCAGGCATAATAGCGGAGCTGAAGAAGAAGCGTATTTTCATAAAAAACGAGAAACAGCTCAGCGCCAAGCAAAAAGATTTTGTATCGAATTACTTTGACGAGAAAGTGCGTACGGAAATAGTGCCGCTAATGATAGAGAGTATGCCCAACATACCCCTGCTCCGCGATAAATCTATATACCTGGCCTGCGTATTGGGCGATACCAACAACTCTATGTTGCAGCGCTTTGCACTGATAGAAATACCCAGCCGTGTGTTGCCCCGCTTTGTGATATTACCAACGGTGGGACGCCAAAAAGACATTATCCTGCTGGAAGACATTATAAGACACAACCTGCCGCATATTTTCGCACCTTTCGGTTTCAATCGCTTCTTGGGTTACATCATCAAGGTAACCCGCGATGCCGAACTGGAAATAGACAACGACGTAAATACCAACCTGATACACGAGATAGAGCAGGGGTTGAAAAACCGCAAAAAAGGGCGCACCACGCGTTTTGTATTTGACCGGCATATAGATGCGAACTTACTGGACTATCTCATAAAACGCCTGAGCCTGTCGAAAAAAGACAACCTGCTACCCGGCGGGCGTATTCACAACTTTAAGGATTTTATGGATTTCCCGCCCGTGGTGTTCAACGACCTTAAACCGCGCGCCAAACCCTTTGTGCATCCGTTGTTGAAACAGCCTTGCCGCATCATGTCGGTACTGGAGCGTACGGACGTAATGCTGCATTTGCCTTATCACTCCTTCGACCCCGTGATAGATATGTTGCGCGAGGCGGCGATTGATCCCTTTGTGCAAAGCATAAAAATCACCTGCTACCGCCTGGCCAAGAATTCGAAAATAGTGAACGCGCTGATTAATGCCGTACGCAACGGCAAAAGTGTGACTGCGGTGTTGGAACTGCGTGCCCGTTTTGATGAAGAGGCCAACCTTTTTTGGAAGGAGCGGCTGGAAGAAGAAGGGGTGAAAGTGGTGCTGGGCCTGCCCGATATGAAGGTGCACGCCAAAATATGCGTGATTAAGAAACGGGAGTTCAACAAAACCAAGCAGTACGGCTTTGTATCCACCGGCAACTTCAACGAGAGCACCGCGAAGTTTTACGGCGACCATTGCCTGATGACTACCGACCGTGCCATACTGGCCGATGTTAACCGCATCTTCAACTTCTTGGAATCGCAACGCCCGCGTGTAGACTCCCTGAAAGCGTGTAAAACACTTGTGGTGGCACCGGTAAACATGCGTAAGTTTTTCATGGACTTAATAGACAAGGAGATAAAAGCGGCAAAGAAGAAAAAGCCCGCCTCTGTCATCATTAAGCTCAACAGCCTGGTAGACCAGCTGCTGATATCCAAGCTTTACCAGGCTGCCAAAGAAGGTGTGGATGTAAAGCTCATTGTGCGTGGCAGTTGCTGCGCGTATACGCAGCAGAAAGCCTTTAAAAAGCCGATGTATGCGCTGAGCATAGTAGACGAGTACCTGGAGCATGCCCGCGTTTTTGTCTTTCATAACGAGGGTAAGCCCAAAATGTATATATCATCGGCCGACTGGATGGTGCGCAACCTGGACCACCGCGTGGAAGCGGCCTGTCCCGTAACCGACCCGCAGATACAAAAAGAAATTCAAGACATACTCAATATTCAACTTGCCGAAAATGTTAAAGGGCGTATCTTAGATAACGAGCAAAGCAACACCTACGTGCAACCGGAAGAAAACACGCCGGAGGTTCGGTCGCAGGTCGCTATTTACGGATATTTGCAACACAAACATTATAAGGCTTGATTTTAGCAGCTATAGACATAGGCTCCAACGCCGCCCGCCTTCTGATAATGGAAGCGGCACCTTACGGCAGCGGTGTGGATTATACCAAACTTAACCTCCTGCGCATACCGCTTCGTCTCGGTTTCGATGTGTTTGAAACAGGCCGAATCTCCGAAGAAAAAAAGGAAAAGCTCATCAACACCATACGCACCTACAAACTGCTGATGGAGATATACAAGGTAGAAGCCCTGAAAGCCTGTGCCACATCGGCCATGAGAGATGCCGCCAACGGAGGTGAAATACTGGAGGCCATAAAACGGGAGACGGGTATAAGCATCAGCATCATTACCGGGCAGGAAGAGGCCAATGTGATATATGAAACCCATATTGCCGAAAACCTCAACACGAACAAATCATACCTGTATATAGATGTTGGCGGCGGCAGTACGGAAGTGACACTCTTCTCCCACGACCATATTATTTTTAAAGAATCCTTCAATATTGGCACCATACGCCTGCTTAACGGTAAGGTAACCGACGAGCAATGGGAGCACATGAAGTGGTATATTAAAACCCACACCAAAGGTTTGGGCCCTATAGAAGCCATAGGCAGCGGGGGCAATATCAACAAGATATTCTCCATATCCAAGCGGAAAGAAGGAAAGCCCCTGCCGCTGGAATTGCTTAAAGATTATCACAAGGAACTGAGCTACAATACGGTGGAAGAACGCAAACACCTGTATAACCTGCGTAGCGACCGTGCAGACGTGATTGTACCCGCCTTGCAGATATACATATCCGTGATGCGCTGGGCTGCTGCCGATGAAATTTACGTGCCTAAAATAGGCTTGGCCGACGGGTTGATAAAAATCCTCTATAAAGAAAGGACTACCGGCAGGGCTTGACCGCCGCTTTAATTTGCTATTTTGTGTGCCTATGAGACGGTTTCTCCTCATATTGCTGATGTTTTGCGTAAAGGTATCCTTTGGGGGCGGAGCCGATTATCAAATAAGCAAACCTTTAAACATTACCGATGCAGGCAGTAACAAATTGCTACAGGTACGCAACGGAAACCTGCTGTTGTTCCGGTTTGAAGCGGGCAAAGGGCTACTTGTAAAAGTATTCGATGAGAATTTGGAAGAACAGGTAAGCCAATGGCATACCGGCAACGCCCTGGACCTGCGCGAACCCAAGGGCTTTTATTTCGATGGATTGCATGAAATAGGCAAGGAAGCCGTGCTTTTTGTGAGCCGAAGAACAGGCAGTGCGGAGTCTCTTTACCGCCTGCGCTTCGATACCCAAACCGGCGCGCTTATATCCGAAGAAAATATCTCGCGGATAGAAGCGCTGCCTACAGGTACCATGGCCTTTGTATTGAAGGAGCGTAAGGAAGACATATATTATGTGCCGGCATTTACAAAAACAACTGTTCAGGATGCCGCATTGGATGTGCTGGTGTATGATAATGAGCATAAACGCCTGAAACGTATACCGGTGGACATGGTAAAAAAGGGCTATGACGAAATACACCTACTCAGCCAACAAATAGACCGTACAGGTGCGCTGCTGTTGAGTGCCGAACTGACCAAACGAAATATAACATCCGACCTGCCCGAAAAATACCTGGTGCTGTATTACCTGGCTCCGGGTGCCGAAAAGTTTGTGGGGCAAATATTGAAACTACCTGCCGGTGCGCGAGATTTCACGGTAAATTTTACCGACAACGCCTATGCGGGTACCGTAAACGTGTTTTTATCCGCTATTGCCGATATGCCGGGGCAAAGCGAAAGCGGTGAGCGTTTCTTCTATCGCATGCTTATCATTACCGATCATGAGCTGAATGTGCTAAACCAAGTGCAATTGACGGCTGCGGGAGCCACGCAAAAGCTTGCGCCATACGAGGGTTCGGATGTGCGCTATGCGGGTAGCATACTTTCTGCGGCATTGGATAATAAGGGCAATACCATAGTAATATCCGAGGATTTGGTATCGGCTACCGAGCCGGGCGCCAAAAATATGTCTTATGCCGATGTGGCAGCTTATGATTACGAAGGTGTGGAGAAAAGGGTGTCAGTGTTACCGCTACCGCTGCGGGCAAAATCGATTGGGCCCGATAACATGTTTTTGCGGGAAGTGGACGAGCGCTCCAAGCTCTTGAGCATTATTACCGAAAAAAATTCCTACCTGATTTTTAACGAGCCCGAAGAAAATTTTTCACGGGGTTTGGGTGATACTTTGCTGCAGCCGGGCAACTACGGAAATACCTCCGCGGTATACTACCGGGTAGATAAAAAAGGGAAAACGGAGAAGGTATTTTTATGCGGCCGCCCCGAACCGGGGAAGCATAAAAGCGTCCATCCTTTGGCAGGAAGCTACGATGCCAAACGGAACGTATATGCTACAATAGTATCAATTCTTGATAATGACAATTTAACAATGCACGTTATGCGTTGTAAATTGAAAGAATAGCGATTATCCTTGCCGCCTGATTTCTTTTTCAATCACGTCACTTACCGCAAGCACAAGATCGTAGGGTATATCCTGCTCACTTTCGGGTGCCAAATCGTATCGGCCCAAGGCCGACCAACCCATGTAAAATCGCGGAAACTGCGGTATGTTCACTTCATAATAAGTGCCGTCTTTGCGGTGTTGCGGCAGTATCACAGCCAATAATCCGGCACCGTTATACGTTATTCTTTTCGAAAAGCTTTGTGGCATAAAGCAAAGTAAAGACATTATAAAAGTTGGCGAAGTCCGTAATCAAATTGTCAATTGGGTTAAATTTGCGGCGCACTTACAAACCTTTTGGTTAAATGCTGCGTCTATTATACTGAAACCCCGAATTGAGCACCCGCATTTTTAATCATTTTAACTATAAACTATGAACATCGGATATGCTATTAAGTCGATAAGAAGGCAATTAGGCATCACCCAGTACGACCTCGCCGACAAATGCGGTATTTCACAAACCTCCCTGTCACAAATTGAAAACGGCATCAAACGCCCCAGTAACAGAACCATTAAGAAAGTATGTGAGGTATTGGATGTGCCCGAATCAGTTATATACATCATCGGAATGCAAGATACGGATGTCCCCGTAAGCCGTAAGGATGTGTATGACATGATATTTCCTTCCATAAGGAACTTGGCGTTGCAAATAGTAAGCAACGAGCACAAGCATTTCATCGAAAGAGAATATGCCGTTGAGGCATAATCGAAAGGCTAAGGCTTTTCCAATTTCAGGTACATCAAAGCAGCGGACTGCAGGTAGCGTATATAAATCTCTTTACGCGCTATTTTAGTCGCTGCTTTGGTTTGCCCGGGAATGTGACGATAAGGGCTGCCTGCCACATCCGGATCCTTGTCGCGGGGTGTAAAAGCCATTTTTACTTCTTTCCAATCCAATATGGCCACCGTAAGCAGGTAGAAAAGCAATGACCATAAAAGTGATTTGCCGATGAAGGCCGCGCGCTGAAGCAAGAGTTGACGCATAGAAAAGGCTTTTAATACACGTACTCTAAAATTGTTTCTATTATTTCTTTTTTTCATCCCCCGGTGTGGGGGATTTTCGCGCTCGGTTTTTAGGTATCTTTATTATGATGATGTTTTACGGATTGAGGAAGCGCATTTTTTTGATGGCGGCATTGCTTTTTTGTTATGCAGCGGCATCTGCACAAAGCCTGCATGCGGAAACGTGTTTGAAGCAAAGATTGGGCTCGGCGGCAAAAGTTACCGTTGCAGACCCCGCGGAAGATTTATATGATGTGAAATACGTGCTCTTGGATATTGCATTGTCCAACCGTTCCACAGAAATATCCGGTAGCGTTACCACCACCGCGTTGTCATTGTCTGCCATTAGCAACTATACTTTTGAGCTTACGGATGTGCTCATGATTGACTCTGTAAAGCTTAACGGTTTGTCGGCCGATTTCTTAAGGGAAGGCATGGTGGTGCGTGCGTTATTCCCTGCCGGCATTCCGGTTAATACTTTATTTACCGCACAAGTTTTTTACCACGGGGTTGCAATTACGGGTACGGCTTATGCCACATCGGGGTTAAACAACGATACGGCTTGGAGCACCAGGGTTACCTTTACCTTAAGCGAGCCTTATGCCTCCCGCGAATGGTGGCCCTGTAAGCAATCACTGCAAGATAAAATAGACTCTGCCGACATACACATAACCGTGGACGCAGGGCTAAAAGCAGGTAGTAACGGTTTGCTGCAAAATGTGGTGCAACTGCCGGGTAAGAAAACACGGTACGAATGGAAGACCCGGTATCCTATAGCCTATTATCTCATCTCCGCAAGCGTGGCACCTTATCGCGAATACTCTTTTTATACCACAATACCCGGCGTAAAGGACTCGGTGCTGATACAGAACTATATTTACGATGATGCGGAGTTCTTTGCTCGTTATAAGCAGGGTATAGACTCGTTGGGTTTAATGATGCGCTTCTTCTCCGAACTGTTTGGTCCTTATCCTTTTTATAATGAGAAATACGGGCACTGCACCGCACCGTTCTTCGGCGGTATGGAACATCAAACCATGACCACGCAATTGGACTTTGGCACAGACCTTACCGTGCATGAATTGGGCCACCAATGGTTTGGCAACAATGTAACCTGCGCCACGTGGAGTGATATATGGCTGAACGAAGGCTTTGCCTCATATACCGAATACCTGTTTAAGGAGCGCTTTAGGCCGGCAAGGGAAGCGCGCGCGCATATGGATGAATTCCATCGGCGAAACTTGGAATACGAAACGCCGGCAGGTTCGGTATACGTATATGATACGGTGTCGGACAATCGTATTTTTGACGGCAGACTTTCTTATAGCAAAGGTGCGGCCATAGTGCACACGCTACGGTTTGTGATAAACGATGATGACAAATTTTTTACTTTGCTAAAGAAATACCAACAGACGTTTGCAGACGGTAATGCTACCACGGAAATGTTTGAGCAACTGGCCGAAACCGAAACAGGTTTGGAATTGACTACCTTTTTCGACCAATGGATTTATAAAGACGGCTATCCCATAATAGACGCGGAATGGAGCAACGTAAATGACAAAGTGTTTCTGAAACTAAAGCAGAGAGGAGCCGTGCCGCAATCCGTTAACGTGTTTAAAACACCGCTTGAAGTAATGTTTTTATCGCCCGAAGGCGACACCACCATACGTTACGATTTTGAAGCCGCCGAGGCAGACTATACTTTTATGACCGGTAAGCGAATTACAGGTATAGTCATAGACCCGTCAAACTATGTACTGAATGCCGTGAGTGGTGTTGTGCGTAATCCCGGGTTGCGCTTAAATGAAGTATCTTCAGGCTCGGTTGTGGTATTTCCCAATCCCGCGGTAAACAATTGGTATGCGATAGGGCTGAACGATGATTACGAATTGAGGCTGACCGATATGACCGGCCGAACACTGTGGAAGAGCAACAACACGGGTACGCGCAGTGTGGAGATACCCGCCGGGCGATATGCGGGGGGAGTTTATTTTTTGAGCCTGGTACAAGCGGGTAAGATAACCGAAACATACAAACTGATAAAACAATAAGCCGATGATTCGGAAATATGGTATAGCGCTGTTTGCATTATTATTGATAAGTACCGGTGCCATGGCACATGCCGGGGAGCTATGCAGCCACGCGCGTAAAAAGAAGCTGCCACAAAAAGTTACGGTGGCCAGCCTGCTCGAAAACGATTATGATATCAAATACGTAAAGCTCGACCTATCCTTAACCAACACTACCACGGCCCTCACCGGTAATGCCATTACCAATGCCGTTACGGTAAAGGCAATGGATACTTTTGCGTTTGAGCTAAACGATGAGTTAACGATAGATTCGGTATTAATCAACGGTGTTAACCTGCCCTTTATTACTTCCGGTTCTTTAAGAAAGGTGCCGCTTATTACTGCTATGGCGCAGGGTAGTTCTTTCAGTGCGCGGGTTTTTTATGGCGGTGAAGTTACCACAGGCTCGGGCCAACTCTTTGATAAAGGCGTGAACCATGTAAAAGTTTCGGGAACGGGTACGCATTTGGTGTATACCCTTACCGACCCTTATATGGCCGGCGATGTATGGCCCGTAAAACAATCTCTTACGGATAAGATAGACTCGATGGATATATGGCTTACTGTGGATGATACACTTAAAGCGGGTAGCAACGGTGTACTAAAAGCGATAACAACATTGCCCGCCGGCAAAGCGCGCTACGAGTGGAAAGTAAGCAACCCTATCGTATACTACTTGGTATCTTACGCCGTAGCACCTTATGTGGATTACTCTTACCACATGCATTTTACCGACGGCAGCGGCGACTCTTTGCTGGTACAAAACTATATCTACGATTCTGCGGTATACCTAAATCCTACCGCTTACAAGGTGCTGGACAGTACCGGCCTGATGATAGACCATTTCTCCAAATTATTCGGACGCTATCCGTTTGACAGTGAGAAATATGGGCACTGCCTGGCCCCGTTAAGCGGCGGTATGGAGCACCAAACCATGACCACGTTGGGCTTTATAGAAAGCACCCTGATAGCGCATGAGTTGGGACACCAATGGTGGGGTAACAATGTTACCTACACCACATGGAAAGACATTTGGCTGAGCGAAGGTTTTGCCACTTATTGTGCCCAATTGTATATAGAACATTTTTGGCCGGCATCGGCTTTGAAGCCTTACCGCACCAACATACATAATATAGCGCTCACGGCAGGCGGCGGAAGCGTGTATCTGGATGATACCACCACGTCCACACGGATATTTGATTACCCGCTTACTTATGCAAAGGGGGCCGCCGTGGCACACATGTTGCGCTACATGGCTCCGCAAGACAGCCTTTATTTTAAAGTGTTGCGCACCTACCAACAACAGTTTGCGCAAGGCCACGCCATAACTACCGACTTGCAGGCAATAGCCGAGCAAGTATATGGCAGAGATTTAGACAGTTTCTTCAACCAATGGATATACGGAGAAGGATATCCCACGTATACGGCAAAGTGGTACCAAATGGGTAATATGGTATATGTGCAGATAGCGCAGTCTACGTCTAAGCCCGGGGTTACGCCCCTGTTTGCCATGCCGCTGGAATTAAAATCGAAATCGGCAACGGGAGACACCACTATCAGGGTGTATAACGATAAGGCCTTGGCCACTTATCCCTTCCCTTGGTCTGCCACGATGACGGCTTTGGAAATAGACCCCGATAATCATGTACTAAACAAAACCGGGCTGATAAGCAAGGATATCGATGCCTTGGATGTAACCGAACCGGGAGCGGATAACGTTAAAGTATATCCTAATCCCGCAAGCGATGTGTGGCATATCAAAAACATACCGGCCGGCGCCACATTGGAACTTACGGACATCTCCGGCAAAACCGTATGGACATTTGCGGGCAGTTATAGTGAAGTGAGCATACCGGCCACACAATTGCCAAGAGGTACTTATGTACTTCAAATAACACTATCGGGTAATATATCAAGACATTACAAGTTGGTAAAATAATCCACCCAAACAGGTTTAGGCATTAAGGTCCGGTATATGCCGGGCCTTATGTTTTTGGCGGCTGTTGTGATGTGGTTTGGTGGTATATTTGCGTTTTGCCGAAGCTACCCCAAGCGTAACAGTCCGATGGAAAATTTACAAGAATTATTTGGGCAGATTATTGATAAGCCGCTGCCCGCCTTGGCAGTTATTGCCAATCTCATCATTATAGAAAGCCTTTTGTCGGTAGATAACGCCGCGGTGCTCGCCACAATGGTGCTGGACCTACCGAAGGACCAACGCAAGAAGGCTTTAAAATACGGTATAATTGGTGCATACATATTTAGGGGTATATGCCTGTTGTTTGCCTCTTACCTGATACAAATTTGGTGGTTTAAACCGGTGGGTGGTATTTACCTGTTGGTCCTGGGGTTTAAACATTTCCTGACCACAAAAAAGCCTGAGCCGGAACACACCATTGCCGAAGAGTTGGAGCATAAACACAAAAGTTGGTTATACCGCAAAACGCTGGGCTTGTTCGGTACCTTTTGGGCCACGGTAATATTGGTGGAAATAATGGATTTGGCTTTTTCCATCGACAACGTAATTGCGGCAAATGCCTATACCAATAACATTATACTCATTTGGATAGGTGTATTCATCGGTATACTGGCTATGCGTTTCGTGGCACAAGGCTTTGTGCGTCTGATGGAAAAGTATCCTTTCCTGGATACCTGTGCTTATTTGGTAATTATGCTATTGGGTGCCAAACTAACGTTGGCCATATATACACACTTTAATCCCTGTACGGCATTTACCAAATTTGTGGAAGGTCCTCAGGCCTGTATAGAATCGCAGGGTGGGCATATACCGTTTGGGGAGCACCCCACGGTATGGGGAGACATCATAACATCGGTACTCAGTATGGCTATCTTCTTTATTCCCGTGCTTACCTCAATACTCTTTAACTTTCCCAAACACGGGGCCGAAAAGAAATAAGGTGTTATGAGGTTGTGGAAGCTGCCTCTTCTCCTTGCCAGCGACTGCGCCACTCATCGGGGCTCATGGCATCGTCTACATTAAAGTCGCCTATTTTCGTACGCCTTAGTGCGTATAAGAACCCACCGCAACCCAGCGCCGCGCCAAAATCGTTGGCCAGCGAGCGGATGTAGGTACCCGTGCTGCAGGCTACGCGGAAATGCACTTCCGGCAGTTGAATCTTTGTGATTTCGAATTCGGATATGGTAATGGCTCTGGCACCCAATACCACCTCTTTACCGGCTCTGGCCAATTCATAAGCCCGTTTCCCGTCTTTTTTTATGGCTGAGTGTATCGGCGGAACTTGTAAGATATCGCCGGTGAATGGTTCGGTGGCTTGGTGTATGGCATCGTCTGTAAGATGCTCATAGGGCTGAAATTGCTCGGGCTCGCTTTCCAGGTCGTAAGTGGGTGTTACGGCCCCGAGGCGTATAATGCCCGTATATTCTTTAGGCAGTTTTTGATAGTCGGTAATGCGCTTGGTAAACTTGCCCGTGCAGCAGATGAGCAAGCCTGTAGCCAAGGGGTCTAAAGTGCCGCAATGTCCTATTTTGGCTTTTAACGGTTTGCGCAGGCGATGTATCACATCAAAAGAAGTGTAGCGATAAGGCTTGTCTACCAGCATTACGCCGCCTTCTTTCAATTCCGCAAGTGTGGGCATTTCTTTCATTGGCGCAAAGGTAATACCATAGGGTCATTATTTGTTCCGTTGCTTATGGGCATGATTGTTTAACTACCTCATTATGTCATTACCGCAGGATATATCGCCATTCTTCAAATCGTTGTATGACAACGCCCGAAGCAACAGTGTGCTACTCATGGATGCCGACGGCATTATATTGGATGCAAACCGTGCTTTCACCATAAATTTCGGTTATAGTATAGAGGATATAGAGGGCCACCATTGCAGGTTACTGTTTACCCCCGAAGACAGGGCAAGAAAAATCCCGGAATTGGAAATAATGGGTGTAAAGGCCGAGAATACTTTTATGGATAATAACTACCTGTTGCATAAAGAAGGGCAGCCCGTTTGGGTTACGGGAGAATCCATACTGGTAAAGACTGAACCGCAATCTTACATCCTTAAGATTATTCACAATATTCACACTCTTAAATTGTTGGAAACTTTCCTGATACAGTCGGATAGGTTTATCGAAACAATGTTCGAGTCATTACTGGATATAGGGTTGTTGGTAGCGGATAACCGGTTAAGGGTAATAAAGGTAAACGAAGGGTTCTTAAAGATGTTTGGGATAACGGAAGAAATCAGTGGTATGCGCTTAGCCGATTTAGAGCATCCGTTTTGGAGAAATAAGGCCGTGATTGATGCGCTTCGCGGAGATATGATAAAGAATCACTTTAATAAAACCGTGGAATTTACGATATCGGGCACAAACAATATGAGTGAACAATACAAAATATTCACCAAACAAATGGATGAAGTCGGAGAGGTAAAGAAGATTCTTTTTATAGTACAACGCATACCTCTATAACAATGTCCATAATGTGAGGCTCTGTAAAACTTTATGATATGCCGGAAGGTCCTTCCATAGTGATATTGAAAGAAGAAGTAGCCGCTTTTGCAGGTAAAAAGGTAACGGCCGTATTTGGCAATACCAAAGAAGATAAAGACCGAGCGCTAAACAAAAAGGTGACCGCATTTAAAAGTTGGGGTAAGCATTTCCTGATTTGCTTTAAGGATTTTACCATACGCATACACTTTATGCTCTTCGGTTCTTATCGCATTAACGAAGAAAAGAGCGGTACGCCGCGCCTTAGGTTGGAGTTTGGAAAACACTTCATCAATTTTTACGCTTGTTCCGTAAAAATCATCGAGGGAAGTTTGGATGAGGTATATGATTGGTCTGGGGATATTATGGCAGAAGAATGGAATGCCGCTGCGGCAAAGAAGAAGCTTCATGCACATCCCGCGATGCTTGCCTGCGATGCACTGCTGGATCAAGGTATATTTTCAGGTTCGGGCAACATCATAAAAAACGAGGTCTTGTTCCGCATCAAGGTGCATCCGGCAAGCCGTGTGGGAGATATACCCACACGCAAACTGGGAGAAATGGTGAAGGAAACACGCCAATATGCTTTCGACTTCCTGGAATGGAAAAAGGCCTATGTGCTTAAGAAGCATTGGCTGGCACATACCAAAAAAACTTGCCCGCGTTGTAATATTCCGTTGGTTAAAGAATACATGGGTAAAACCAATCGTCGCACGTTTTTTTGCAACAATTGTCAAGTGCTGTACGATAACGAATCAACTGCCGGATAGTAACCCCCTTTAATAAGGCAGTTCATGCCTTCCGCGCTCATAAGCGCCAAAGCATTCCTCCGTAAGGCTGTCGCCAATTTGTAATATCAGGAAATCGCGGCCCTGTTTTATGGAGTCTTTATCTACGGTATATTCTATAACGTTTACACCGTTGTACACCTCTACCCAACCTATATGTTGGTCTTTATCGCCGCCTAAAAAGAGCTTTCTCTTATTCTCTGTTTTCATGCCTATACTCACTTTTGCAAGGCAATAAAATTAAGGAAAGCCGGCAAGCGAAAACAGAATTTTATTATTGGCAAGTGTAATTGACAACTATGATAACTATATCATATTATCCGATTGACCGATCATGATAATTGAGTGATTAAGGAATTACCTTTGCTTCATGTCATTCTTCAAAACCGGAGCAAGGCCCTTTATAATAGCGGGCCCTTGTAGTGCGGAAACGAAAGCTTTGGTATCGGAAACGGCCGCGGCTTTAAAAAGTAAGGGTATACACCTGTTTAGAGCAGGTGTATGGAAGCCCCGTACCAGGCCGGGTAGTTTCGAAGGTAAGGGTGTGGAGGCTTTGGAGTGGCTGGCGGAGGTGAAGCGGGTATACGGACTGCAGGTGACGGTGGAGGTAGCTGAGCCGGAGCATGTGGAGGCTGCATTGAAGCATGGCATTGATGTGTTGTGGATTGGTGCACGTACTGCGGTAAATCCTTTTCAAGTGCAGCATATAGCCGATGCACTGAGAGGCGTGAATATACCGGTAATGGTGAAAAATCCCGTGAATCCGGATGCCGACTTATGGCTCGGATCTATAGAGCGTTTTGAGCGCATCGGCATTACCGATGTGGCGGCCATTCATCGTGGTTTTTCTTCTTATGGCAGTGCCTCTCAATACCGTAACCTGCCCAACTGGCCCATACCCATCGAACTTAAACGCCGCAGGCCCGACTTGCCTGTTTTTTGCGACCCCAGTCATATTACCGGCAAACGTGCCGCAGTGCCCGATATCGCGCAAAAAGCCATGGATATGGGTTTTGAGGGTCTCATGATAGAAACACATCCTAATCCCGATGCGGCAATGACCGATGCGGCACAGCAAATAACCCCCGATGCTTTGGGTGAACTGCTGCAAAAGTTGGTGATACGCGGACAGCACGCCGCTACCGGCAATATGCGGGTAGATTTGGAATATCTGCGCCAACAAATGGACAGCGTAGATGCTGAAATCATTGACCTGCTGGCTCGCCGCATGGAGCTAAGCGAAAAAATAGGGTTGGTAAAAAAGGAATGTAACATGACGGCCTATCAACCCGAGCGCTGGCGCGAAATAGTGGAAACTCGTGGTGCCAGGGCGGAAAAACACAGCCTTTCCTTGGAATTTATTGTGGCACTATACGAGCAAATACACCACCAAAGTATCCGGCGACAATTGGAAATTTTACAATCCGATGCGCAAAACCGGGTAAAAAACTAACTTTATCCCTCTTAACCTAAAATTCGGTGGCGCTTAAACAGCATAAAGACGACAGGGTACGTTTTGACCAACAAGTAGAGAATTCGCGCAGTTATGTTTTGCCGTTTATAGAGCAAACACATAAGATAGGACAAGGAACCCGAGTGTTTGAAATGGGTTGCGGTGAGGGAGGGGTATTACTACCCTTTGCGGAGCGTGGTTGTTATTGCCTGGGTGTAGACCTTAACGAGATACGTACGGACTTGGCCAAGGAGTTTTTATCCGCGGAAATTGCCGAAGGTAAAATGCAGTTTCTTTATAAAAACGTTTACGATAAAGACTTCTACGAACAATACAAGGGTAGTTTCGATATTATTATACTGAAGGATGTGGTGGAGCACTTACCCGAGCAGGAGAAATTCATACCTTACCTGGCAGAGTTTTTAAAACCGGGTGGACAAATATTTTTCGGCTTCCCGCCTTGGTATATGCCTTGGGGTGGCCATCAGCAGTTATGCGAGAGCAAATTGGGCATGATGCCTTGGTACCACATACTGCCCAAAAGCATATACAAAGGGATGCTAAAGCTTTTTGGTGAAAATGACGGTATTATAAGAGAGTTGATGGAAGTATACGACACGCGTATTTCCATAGAGCGCTTTGAACGCATTATTCGCAACAGCGGACTACAAGTAAAAAAGAAACAACATTACCTGTTTAATCCCATATATAAGTATAAGTTTGGCGTGAATGCCCGCAAACAATGGGCACCTATTACGCATATACCTTTCTTTAGGAATTTTGTAACTACCTGTGTGTATTATACGGTAGGCAAATAATAGGGGCGACAGATATTTTCCAAAACAAAAAGCAGAAGCCTTTCGACTTCTGCTTTTTTATTCATTGAGCAATTGCGCAATTGCAAATTAACTATGCTTCGGCTGCCATGTAAGATGATACCGGCTCGCAGGTGCAAATCAGGTTGCGGTCGCCTACGGTATTGTTTACGCGGGCTACGCTCGGCCAGAATTTGTTGGCTTTTACGTATTCCAAGGGGTAAGCTGCCTGCTGCCTGCTGTAAGGCTTGTTCCACTCGTCTGCGGTAATCACAAACTGCGTGTGGGGCGCATTCTTCAGCTGGTTGTCTTTGGCATCTATCTTACCATCTTCAATGGCCCTGATTTCTTCGCGGATACCCAACATGGCATCGCAGAAGCGGTCCAGTTCGGCTTTATCCTCGCTTTCCGTGGGCTCTATCATAATGGTGCCAGGTACGGGGAAGCTAAGCGTGGGCGCGTGAAAACCATAGTCCATCAGGCGCTTGGCCACATCTTCCGCCTCAATGCCTACCTTTTTAAAGGGGCGCAGGTCCACGATAAACTCGTGGGCGCAAGTGCCGCCGCTACCGGTATACAGTATTTCATACGCATCCTTCAGGCGGGCACGCATGTAGTTGGCATTAAGTATGGCATACTCGGTGGCTTGGCGTACGCCTACGGGGCCTAGCATGCGGATGTAAGCATAAGATATCAGCAGGATGCTGGCCGAGCCGTAAGGAGCCGCGGACACCGCGTTGGCGGCATCGCCGTTGCTTTCGGCAATATGGCCGGGCAGGAAGGGTGCCAAATGCGCTTTAACGCAGATGGGGCCCATACCGGGACCACCACCGCCGTGAGGTATGGCAAATGTTTTGTGCAGGTTAAGGTGACAAACGTCCGCACCGATAAGGCCGGGGGCCGTAAGACCTACCTGGGCATTCATGTTGGCGCCATCCATATATACTTGTCCGCCGTGTTGGTGAACTATTTGGGTGATGTCTTTGATGGTCTCTTCGTATACGCCGTATGTAGACGGGTAAGTCACCATGATACCCGCAAGATTGGCCGCGTGTTGCTCGGCTTTCAGCTTCAGGTCTTCCACATCAATGTAACCGTTCTCCAATGCTTTTACCACCACTACTTTGTAGCCTACCATTACTGCCGATGCGGGGTTGGTACCGTGGGCGGATATGGGTATCAGCATCACATTACGGTGTGCTTCACCGCGGCTCTCGTGGTAGCCGCGTATGCTCAACAAACCGGCATACTCGCCTTGCGCACCGCTGTTGGGCTGCAGGCTGCAGGCGTCAAAAGCGGTGATTTCGCAAAGGTATTCTGAGAGTTCTTTTACTATTTGTTGGTAACCGCCGGCTTGCTCTTTGGGTACAAAGGGGTGCATCTTGCTCCAGTGCGACCAGCTCAAAGGCATCATTTCCGATGCGGCGTTCAGTTTCATGGTGCAAGAGCCCAGCGATATCATGCTGGTGTTCAGGCTCAGGTCCTTGTTCTCCAGCATTTTTATATAACGCATCATTTGCGACTCGCTGTGGTGCGTGTTAAATACCGGGTGTGTCAGGAACGATGAAGTACGGGGTTGGGGAATGTGGTTCAATACCGCATCGTGGCTTATCTCAAAGCTAACCGCGTCTTCACTGCCGCCAAATACGTTGATGACGTTGAATAAGTCGGAAGTGGTGGTTGTTTCATCCAATGATATACCTACCAAAGTGTTATCTGCAAAATAGCGGAAGTTGATTTGCCATTCTTCGGCGCGGGCGCGTATGGCTGCGGCATCTTTCACTTTAACCACCACGGTATCGAAGAAGGAAGACGAAACCACTTCATAACCTGCTTCGGTCAGCTGGTCGGCCAATGTTTGCGTGAGCACGGCTACGCGCTTGGCTATATTGGTCAGCCCTTTAGGACCGTGATATACCGCATACATGGCAGCCATGTTGGCGAGCAATGCCTGTGCGGTACAGATGTTAGATGTGGCTTTTTCGCGTTTGATGTGTTGTTCGCGTGTTTGCAGCGCCATGCGCAATGCGCGGTTGCCTTGCGCATCTACGCTTACGCCTATGATACGGCCGGGTATGTGACGTTTGAATTCGTCTTTTGTGGCAAAGAATGCCGCGTGAGGTCCGCCATAGCCCAAGGGTACGCCAAAGCGTTGTGCCGAACCGCAAGCCACATCCGCATCCAACTCTCCGGGAGGTGTCAGCAGTGTGAGTGCCAGCAGGTCTGTGGTCATGGCCACATAAGCGCCTACGGCGTGTACTTTTTCTATAAAGCTGCGGTAATCTTCAATGGAACCTTTGTCGTTGGGATATTGCACCAATGCGCCAAAGTAAGTATCGTCAATAGTGGCGGTTTTATAATCGCCTACTACCACTTCTATACCCAAAGGCACGGCGCGTGTTATTACCACATCCAATGTTTGGGGGAAAGTCTCCGCATCTACGAAAAACTTGCCGCGCGATATATGGTCGTGGTCTTTGTTCAGGTTATTAAAGAACATGGCCATGGCTTCCGCGGCCGCAGTGGCTTCATCCAGCAACGATGCGTTGGCAATGGGCAGACCCGTAAGGTCGCTTACCATGGTTTGGAAGTTCAGCAGGCTTTCCAGGCGGCCTTGCGATATCTCTGCCTGGTAAGGCGTGTATTGCGTATACCATCCCGGGTTTTCGAAAATGTTACGCAGGATAACACTGGGTGTATGCGTATCGTAATAGCCTTGGCCTATGTATGTTTTATAGGTCTTGTTCTTCAACGATATTTCTTTGGACAATTGCAGGTATCCGGCTTCGCTCAATGCCTCGGGCAGGCGCAGCCTGTGCTGCATGCGTATGCCGGCGGGTACCGTGCGCGCTACCAGTTCGTCCATATCGGCTACTCCTATGCTGCGCAGCATATCGGCCGTGTCTTTTTCGCCGGGGCCTATATGGCGACCAACGAATTCCTGATCTTGAAGGGAAAACAAATTCATATAATCCTAAGAAGGTACTTGAAAAGTAAAAGAATATGCAAAGTTACAGTATATAGGGATAATTGTGAAACAACTTATGCTTAGGTGCAGTAGGAAAAATGACAATATATTGTCAGCGGATTAAGTTGTTTAAACAGTCTTAAAGCACATTACCAAAGAACGTATAGCACAGCACGATTGCCGTAATAACGGCAACCAAATCGGCCAGCAACATGGCCGTAATGGCATAGCGGGTGTCTTTTATGGCTACGGAGCCAAAGTACACGGCCACCACGTAGAAGGTAGTGTCCGAAGAGCCTTGCAGAATGCAGGATAAGCGCCCGGCGAAAGAGTCGGGGCCGAAGGTTTTCATGGTGTCTATCATCATACCACGGGCACCACTGCCGCTCAGCGGGCGTATCAGGGCCGTAGGCAGCCCGTCTACAAAGCGAGTATCGGCACCTATGCCGGCAAATACTGTTTTTATACCACCTATAATCACATCGAAGGTGCCGCCGGTGCGCAGCATACTTATGGCTACCAACATGCCTACCAGGTAGGGTATAATTTTCACGGCCACTTCAAAGCCTCCCTTCGCACCCTCTACAAAAGCCTCAAAGATGTTTATCTTCTTGTACAAGGCGCCCAAGATGATGAGTATGAAAATTGTCAGTATTAGTCCGTTGCTCAATATGCCCGAAAACGACTGCACGCCTGCGGCGCTAAGTGTGGATAGGTATATCACCAGCACCGCAATTACTGCCGACAGTCCGCCTATCCAAGCCAGTATCACGGGTTGAAAGATGTTTATCTTTTGCTTGAAGGATACGATGAACATAGAAGCCATTGTGGCGATAAAAGTGGCTATCATGCAGGGCACAAAAATATCGGTGGGGCTGGCCGAGTTTACCGCGGCACGCGCGGCTATAATGCTCACCGGTATCAGCGTTAGTCCGGATGCGTGCAGGCATAAGAACATGATTTGCGCATTGGACGCGCTTGTTTTGCTCGGGTTAAGCTCCTGCAGACTTTGCATGGCTTTAAGGCCAAAGGGTGTGGCCGCGTTATCCAGGTTCAGCAGGTTGGCCGAGAAGTTCATCATCATATGCCCGAATACGGGATGCCCTTTAGGCACATCCGGAAATATTTTGGAGAAGAATGGTGCAATAATGCGAGACAGCAGTTGTATGCCGCCCGCTTGCTCCGCAATGCTCAGGAAACCCATGAACAACGCAAGTATGCCTATGAATCCCAAACTGATGTTCACGGCACTTTTACAGGTTTCTATAATGCCGTCTACGTTCTTTACCAGCCGCGATTGTATGCTTCGGTAGGTATAAAGCTTCGCATCGGGGTATATGGTTTGCAGGTATCGTACGGAATCTTCTTTAACGCTGTTGGCCAATATTACGGTGGGCGCGTGTGCCGAATCGGCAGGTACATAACCATAGCCTTGCAGGTGTTGGGCAAACACTTCGGGCGATTTATAACCCGAAACTGTGGGTGAGCCTATGGTGGTGTAATAAGTGGTGGCATATACATCATCGGCTTTGCCTATCACCATCCGTCCGAATATCTGTTCATCCCCGCGCACAAAGCATTGAAACGCCGCCACCAAAATAGCGGTAATGATAAATGCCGACCATATCCTGCTTAAGGCCATTCTCTTTAGTAGTAAGTGGTTAGTCGTAAGGCATAAGTGCTATGTCTTACGAAGATTATTTTCGCACGAACTTACAACTTATTACTTACGCCTTACTACTGTTAAGTCGTCTGTTTATTAATGAGGCGATTCGTTTCGGGGGGAGTGTATTCTTCCATTTGTTGCAGCAACTCTTCCGCACTATGGCCGGTCAGCAGCATTTCGCGCGTGCACTCGTTCAGGAAGCCCTCTTGAGTCATCATGTTTACCAACACTTGAAGACTGTCGTAAAAGCCATGTACGTTAAGTAATGCTATAGGTTTTTGGTGCAGACCCAGTTGACCCCAGGTAAGCATTTCAAACATTTCATCCATGGTGCCCCATCCGCCGGGCAATACCATCACGCCGTCGCTCAACTCGTGCATTTTTATTTTGCGTTCGTGCATGGTTTCCACCAGTATCAGTTCGGTAAGGCCGGTATGCGCCACCTCTTCCGTTTGCAAAAACTTGGGTATTACACCGATGATTTGCCCGTTGTTGTTCAGCACGCCTTCGGCCACGGCGCCCATAAGGCCTACTTTTCCGCCGCCGTATACCACGCGAATATTTTTTTCGGCCAGCATGGCGCCCAATTGATATGCGGCTTCGCGGTAGGTTTCGTCATATCCCTCGCTTGCTCCGCAGAATACGGCTATACTTTTCATGTGTGCATATTATGGTTGCCTTTCAAAGATAAGGGTTATTGCCATCCCGAAAATTAAAAAGCCCCGCACTACGCGGGGCTTGCTTGTTATATCACTTCTATTTGCTTGCGCAACAGGTCTTCAAATTCGTCGCGCTCGCGTATCAAATATGTTTTGCCGTCCTTCACCAGCACTTCGGCAGGCTTAAGGCGCGAGTTGAAATTGCTGCTCATTTCAAAGCAATAGGCACCCGCATTGTAAAATACCAGGTAGTCGCCCTCGTGCACTTCGTTCAGCACGCGGTCCCAGGCAAAGGTGTCGGTTTCGCAGATATTACCTACAATGGTATACACACGCTCAGCACCCGTAGTGTCCGATATATTGGCTATGCGGTGGTAGGCATCATAAAACATGGGGCGTATCAGGTGGTTGAAGCCGGAGTTGATACCCACAAATACCGCGGAAGGGGTTTGTTTGATAACATTGGCCTTTACCACGAAGTAGCCACACTCGCTCACCAAATATTTACCGGGTTCAAACCATATTTCCACGGTGCGGTTATACTCGGCTTCAAATTCTTTTACTGCCGTCGTCAATTTGGCGCCCAAGGTCATTACGTCGGTTTCCTGGTCGCCGTCTTTGTATGGCACTTTAAATCCGCTGCCCAAGTCTATAAATTCCAGTTGCTCAAAATGGCGGGCAATGTTAAACATTACTTCCAGTCCGCGCAGAAACACTTCGATGTCCTTAATCTCGCTGCCGGTATGTATGTGCAAGCCGCGCACATTGAGTTTCGTGGTTTTTACAATGCGCTCTATATGGCGCATTTGGTGTACGGATATACCAAACTTACTGTCTACGTGCCCGGTGGATATTTTAAAGTTTCCGCCTGCTTCTATATGCGGATTAATACGGATGCACACGGGGTAGCTGTTTCCGTATTTGTTCCCGAACTGCTCCAGTATGGATATGTTATCGATATTGATATTGACACCCAATTCTTTACCGGCCACAATCTCGTTAAAATCCACGCAGTTGGGGGTGAACAATATGTTCTCGGGCGCAAAGCCGGCCTTCAGTGCAATCTTCACTTCGTGTATGCTCACACAGTCTACCGATGCACCCAGGCTCTTGACGTGCTTTAATATGTTTATGTTGGTCAGCGCCTTGCAGGCATAAAAAAAGCGGGTAGGGTGCGCCTTAAACGCCTCCTGCAGTTTTTCGTACTGCTGCGTTATTTTCTCCGCATGATACACATATACGGGGGTACCGTATTGGTTGGCAACTTCTATCAGTTGCTCGTTGGTTAATGGCTGATACATATTTTAAAAAAGTCAGCAAAAATAGGGCATAATGCATTACCAAGCCTCTCGGGGCCATTTAAGGTGCCGGAAGGTATTCTTCCCGGCTCATATTAAAATTTGCCCGCAACGTCGGTAATTCGTGTATTTAAAATAATAATATTATTATCTTTAATGGACACCCGGACATTCACTACCTGATTTACCCGTTTAAAAGCCCTTGCAATGAAGAGGATTCTATACCTGTTACTCTGCATCTGCCTACCCTTGTCGGAAGCTATGGCACAAGTGAAAGCATCGTTTACCGCCAACGTGGTAGACGGGTGTCCGCCGCTGCTCGTGCAATTTAACGGTACGTCGTCCACCGGCGGAGGACTTTCTTATAAATGGAATTTGGGCAACGGCGCCACGGTGGCCACAACCAATGCCACTCCGTCCACTACTTACCACATACCCGGTGTATACACCGTATCGCTTACGGTAACCAATGCGAACGGTACCAACACCGAGACAAAAACCAATTACATCATTGTACGCGATACGCCTAAGATTAGCTTTACCGCCACGCCTTTGGTGGGTTGCCCGGGTACGAAGGTAGATTTTACCAATTCTACCATTCCGGGTGCGGGCAGTGCAAGTTATTCCTGGTACTTCGGCGACGGAGGCTCTTCAAACGGTGGCAACCCGAGTCATGTGTACAACAACAGTGGCTTATATAAGGTGCAGCTATATGCCACCAACAGTCATGGTTGTAAAAAGCTTTTTGAGCGTCCGGCTTACATTAATATATATGAGCGTCCCTCAATAAACTTTACGGCGGATAAGCCAAACATCTGCGCTGCGGGTACCTCGGTAAACTTTACCGGCAGCGCCACAGGTGTAGGTCCGTTTACCTATTCTTGGAAGTTTGGCGACGGCGGCACGGCTTCCGGGCAAAACGTATCTCACATTTATAACGGCCCGGCACCTAAGAAATACACGGTGGAACTGACCGTTACGGACGGTAGGGGATGCGTAAACAAAATCGTAAAAACAGACTATATAAATCTGCATGCGATCGTGGCAAATTTCACTGCGCCCGATGAGGTTTGCGTGGGCTTCCCGGTTACGTTTGGCAATACAAGCACGGGAGACCCTACTTCTCAAACCTGGACTTTTGGTGATTCCCACTCTTCAACAGGCGTATCGCCTACGCATACCTATCATGTTCCGGGCAACTATACCGTAAAATTGGTGGTGGAGAAAGGTGGATGCTTAAGCGAAAAAAGCAAGGTTATCAAGGTTAACCCTCAACCCAATGCAGACTTTACCTACGATCCGCCGCAGCCTTGTCCCGCACCCATATCCATAAAGTTTACGCCCAACGGCACTTATGCGGATTATTGGTGGAATTTGGACGGCCCCGTTTATACTGTGCCAAGTCCTACACATGTGTTTACGCAGAACAAAAAATATAACATAACGTTTGTGGCTACAGATGCCAAAGGCTGTAAAGACACCGCAACAAAAGAAATGGAAATATACAGCCTAGGAGATACTTTGCTTGCCGATAAACGTCAAGGCTGTGTACCGTTAACCATAACGTTCACTGCTATTGCCATGCAACCCGAAGCCGTGCCGGTGGCACCGGCCTGGTATGTTGCTTATCCGTATGGGGTAGCCAACTATCATTGGAATTTTGGTGACGGAAATACTGCTAACACTTCGGGCCCCAACACGACTCATACCTATCTCTTGCCCGGTGTGTATAGGGTCATCAGCACCATCACTACGGTAAACGGTTGCACGGCCAGGGATACCATGTATGTACGCGCGGGTACTAAACCCACGGCTTCATTTTTGGCGCCTTCAAGGGTCTGTCATAGGGAAATTATTACGTTTATTCATAATTCTCCACCCCCGGCAAACGGCCATTACTGGAATTTTGGCGATTTCTCCCCCATAGACACGTTTCCATACCCCATACACCAATATAAGCCGGGAACGTATACCGCCAAATATGTAAGCTATTACAACGGCTGCCCGAGCGATACGGCTTACAAAACCATAATAGTGGATTCGCCGGACGCCGCATTGATTATCGCAACATCTTGTCATCCGGATTCGTTGAAAACTGTTCGCTTTACCAACCAAAGTATGGGTGCCACGTGGTGGAAATGGGATTTCGGCGACGGGAACACTTCGTTGTTGTCAGACCCCGTGCATACCTATGCCAATTTTGGAACCTACGCCGTCAGGCTGGTGGCCTTTAATGCCAACAGCAATTGCTATGATACCATAGTGAAATCTATAGACATCATTTCGCCACATGCGCGTATAACGGCTAACGACAGCTTTTCCTGTGTGGGCGATACCATAAGCTTTGGTGCATCGATTGTGGGGTCTGCGGCATTAGGCTATGCGTGGACCACAACCTTGGGTTACTCGATACCTGCCGTACCTAAGGATGCCAATGTGAGATATGTCTTTACGGACACGGGGGTGCATACCGTTACCACCACGGTTTACGACGCAAACGGGTGCCCACATGATGCATCTCGCCAGGTTTTCATATCAAAGCCCAAGCCAAGGTTTGTGGCGGAACCGCCAATCAACTGCGCACCCGCAAATGTGCTGTTTAGAGATAGCAGTACAGGGTTCAGAGGTATAATACCGATAAGTACACGCCGCTGGGATTTTGGCAACGGTATGGCTACCAATACCCCCGATACATTCTATCGTTCATACCCGGTTTCCGGCAGCTACACCGTTAAATTGGTGGTTACCGATACTGTGGGATGTACCGATTCGCTCATTCGTCCGTCATACGTTGCCATACATAGGCCCAAAGCCGTGTTCACGGCAGATGATAAGGGCTGTGTGGGCGCACAAATCGGTATCAGTAATCAGTCTACCGATGGCATTGCCTACCGGTGGGATTTTGGTAACGGTGATACTTCGGTGGCTATGCAGCCCCTGCCCGTGTATAAACAGCCCGGAACATATACTATTACCCTTGTGGTAAGAGACCAATATGGATGCAGAGACACGGCAGTGAAAACACCGGGTGTAGCCATACAACAGCCGAAAGCAGGTTTTGTTATGACCGATTCCGCCGCGGTATGCCCGCCATTGTCCGTGAAATTTACGAGTACTTCTACGGGCGCACAAAACATTAGTTGGCGTATAGAGGGGGGAGGTAAAACGGGAAACAGTATTAATTATTTGTTCACCCAGCCGGGTAATATTCCTGTCGTGCTCATTGCTACCGACGCTTTGGGCTGTGTGGATTCTATGGTTAAATACGTCAACATCTTGGGTTATACCGGGGGCTTTACCTACACACCCTTATTTGGTTGTGCACCCTTGGAAGTAGAGTTTACAAGCAATATATCCGGTGTGCCTTATGCCGTTTGGGATTTTAACGATGGTAACACCCTGAGTGTAACCGCGGGTAACACAAAGCATATTTATACCTTCCCCGGCAAGTTCACACCGAAGATGATATTTACCGACGGAAAAGGGTGTACGGGCATCAACCCGGGTAAAGACGAGATAGTGGTGGATGATGTGGTGGCCGCCTTTACTTCAGGCCCCTTGTGCGAATACCAAACCGTTGAGTTTTTGGATAGTTCTTACAGCTATTTCTCCGATATACAGGCGCGCTATTGGAAATTTCACACCGGTAATACATCTTTTCAAAAAGCCCCCAAGCAGGCTTTCGGTGCCACAGGTAAATACCCGGTGATGCTTGCCGTAATAAACAAGAACGGATGTAAAGACACCTTGTATAAAGAAGTGTTCATCAACCCGAGCCCCGTAATAGATGCGGGCGCGGATACGGTTATTTGTTTAAAAGATTCCGCCACACTTGTTCCAAGCGGGGGAGTCTCTTACACTTGGCTGCCCGCAACATACCTCAGTTGCACCGGTTGCACCAATCCCAAAGCAGGTCCGCCCAAATATTTCACCTATACCGTGGAAGGCACGGATGCAAACGGCTGCAAAAACACAGATACCGTAGCGGTGAACATTAAAACCAAGGTGACCACCATAGTGGGCAGCGGCGGGGAGATATGTCAACGGGAGACGCTGCAGTTAAATGCCTCCGGTGCAAGTGCTTATGAATGGATTCCCGCAGCCGGATTAAACAACAACAGAATTCCCGACCCCGTGGCCTCGCCGGAGCAAACCACGCATTACTACGTGATTTCCTACGAAGGTAGTTGCCTGCCCGATACCGATTTGGTGAAGGTGGTGGTGCACCCCTTACCTACCGTTACCGCAAAAGGCGAACACACCATAGTGGCCGGAGAACCTGTGGATTTACAGGCTTCAGGCTCGTTGATACGACGCTTTGAATGGACGCCTGCGGAAAGTTTAAGCTGCGCCGATTGTGCGGCACCTACCGCACGCCCCACGCAAACCACTACTTATACGGTACGCGTATATACGGATTTCGGATGCTCCGATTCGGACCGTGTTACCGTTACCGTACTATGCGACCAAAGCCAGGTATTTGTTCCCAACACGTTTACACCCAACGGAGATGGGCAAAACGACGTGTTTTATCCCCGCGGTGCCGGTTTGGGTACAGTGAGGTCTTTCCGTATTTATAACCGTTGGGGGCAGTTGGTTTTTGAGCGTCGCGGCATTGCGCTAAACGATGAAAGTAGCGCTTGGGATGGAACATTCAAGGGAGAACTGCTTTCGCCCGATGCTTTTGCCTATGTCTTGGAAGTATTTTGTGATAACGGTGAATTAATGAACATCAAAGGTGACGTTACTATAATCAGATAATTACAGTATTTAAATTTCAATATGTATTATCTTTCGGTTAATAAGCTTAGAGAAATTTTGCGATTTATCAAACCATGACGGACTTTTTTAATGTCTATATAGTACAGCTTTTTTAACTTTACCTTAAGACATTTATTTGACCTATATAACTACCGCATATGTCCTACCGTTATAAGCAAGTTGCTTACATTATAATTTGCCTCTTTTTCACAGCCGGGGTTTGGGCGCAACCCGTTGCCAATTTTACCGTGGCATCGGGCAGTAAAGCGTCGGGCTGCCCTCCGCTTGTAGTGCAATTTTCCAATACCTCTACGGGAGCAACTGCCTACGAATGGGATTTTGGTGTACCGGCGCCTAATACCAGCACGCTGAAAGACCCGCAATGGATATTTTATAAGCCCGGTACTTATACCATAAAGCTTACCGCAAAAAACGGCACGCAAAACGATGTGGAGACCAAGGTCGCCTATATTACGGTACATGATACGCCCCGGGTAGACTTTACTACCAATACTACTACAGGCTGCGCACCCCTTACGGTTAATTTTAATAACCTTACCGTGCCCAATGCTCCTTCGGCCACATATGCCTGGTATCTTGGAGCCGGCGTACCCGCAACATCACCTTTACAAACACCGCCACCGGTAGTATATAACAACGGTGGCACGGTAACCATCACTTTGGAAGCAACGAATAGTTATGGTTGCAAAACCTACAAGTCGAGACCTAACTATATCAATATTAAGTCAAAACCGCAAATTGCCTTCACCGGAGCGCCACTTACTTTTTGTAAACCACCGGGCGAGGTGACATTCGGCTCAACAATCACCGGAAACGGGCCTTATAAATATCTTTGGCGGTTCGGGGATATGACTACCGATACCGCGGCCAATCCCAAGCATATATACACAATGCCTTCGCCACAAAGCTATAACGTAAAACTTATTGCCACGGACATAAACGGCTGTAAAGACTCTTTGGAGAAGCCTGCCTATGTAAACTTTGTAAAAACAATTGCCAACTTCCAGTCACCCGCCACCGTGTGCGTGGGTGTACCCATCAATTTTGCCAATACATCCACACCATGCATTACTACCGCAAGCTGGAATTTTGATGACCCCGGCGGTAATACATCGGCAGACATACATCCCATATATAGCTATGCAAGTCCGGGTACCAAAAACATCAAAATGGCCGTAACCTGCGGCCAATGTACCGATACCGTTGTGAAATCCATTACGGTGCATCCTAACCCGGTAATTGATTTTATTGTGCATCCGGATTCGCCTTGCGCGGCTCCGCAAACAATACAGTTTGAACCCAATTCCGTAAGCTACTCAAGTTATTATTGGGAGTTTGGCTCTTTACCCAGTTCAAACTTGCCCACCAGCACCAATACAAAGCCTACGAGAACCTATGCCGATAACGGTTTTGATACCGTTAAACTCACCGTAACGGATGGAAACGGATGTTCCGGCTCGGTAAGAAAAGCTCCGGCGGTACAGATATACGACGTCGAGCTTCAGGCTGCGGCAGATACAAACGCAGGCTGTATTCCGTTGAAAGTGGATTTTTCCGGTAAGGCATGGACATCCATTGAAACCTTTGCAATACCCATAAGCAGCAGTTACCCCCCCGGCACCAATATGAAAAAGCTATTTGGGATACCTGCAGATGAATTTCCTTGGGGCGTAAAGAGTTGGGAATGGGACTTTGACGACGGAACAAAAGCCTATACCGCCAATCCTACCAAAATATATACCGACACCGGTAACTTTAAGGTTAAGGTGAAAATAATAACCAATAATGGTTGCGTAGCTTACGATACGGTGTATGTGAAGGCGGGGATTCCTCCTAATGCGTCTTTCATTACTCCCGGCAGAGTATGTAAGTCCGATTCGTTGATTTTCCCTTACACGTATACCACTCCTCCTCCTGTAGATGAGGTATGGTGGGATTTTGGAGACGGCACCAGAAAACGAATAAACGAGCACATTTACAAAATGCCGGGCTCATATATCGTATCCTTGGTTACTCTTTTCAAAGGCTGCCCTTCCGATACTTTCCGCTTACCCATTGTGGTTGATTCTCCGACGGCGGCAGGAAACCCTACTTACTTCTGCCATAAAGACTCATTGAGATATGTCAGGTTTAGAAACGGGTCGGTAGGGGCAGATAGCTGGACGTGGTTTTTTGGGGACGGTACCAGTTCGTCCAATACGGGGGTGGTGGTACATCAGTACCCCGCCAGTGGTACGTATAAACCTTTTATAGTGGCCTACAACTCTGCTGCGGGATGTACCGATACGTTTAGAATGCAAGTTACGGTGCAAGAATCCGTAATCAATTTTACCGCGAACGATACCGCTGTGTGTAAAGGTGATAAAATAACGTTCACAGCTACGTTTACGGGGCTGCAGCCGGGGAATTTCAGTTGGTTTATCAACAGTTCGTTAAAAAACTTTCCGCCAACACCGGCATTTACTTTTGATTCCACGTTTTCGGATACCGGTTCTTACAACATAGAGGTTGCCACTACTGATGAGCATGGTTGTATACATCGGTTAGAGAAGAAAAATTATGTCATAGTTTCCAAACCCTATGTCAACTTTACTAACACCAATCCCATAGGCTGTACACCACATACGGTTACGTTTACCGATGCCAGTAAAGTGCCTTGGCGTTCCGGTATAGCCAAGCGGGTTTGGGATTTGGGCACACCTCCGGTAATTGACCCCGGGGGCGCGGTGGTATCGCGTACCTATCCCAATGTAGGGCTGTATACGCCAAAGTTGGTGATAACGGATATAGTCGGTTGTAAAGACTCTTTGGAGATACCTAATTACATTAGTGCCAACAAACCCGTGGCCGCATATACGGTTAAGGAAAATGCCTGTTTGAACGAGCAATTGGGATTCACCAATACATCTGCCAACTATGTTAACTCCTATTGGACTTTTGGTGATAACGGTACTTCAAACGCCGCATCGCCCATTCATACTTACACCCAATTGGGTGCTTATGATGTTCAATTGATAGTGGAAGACCAGTACGGTTGCCGCGATACGGTAAAGAATATAGCCAAGGTTAAAATAGATAAGCCTAATCCGTCTTTCGTGATGTCTGATTCGGTGGCCGTATGTCCGCCTTTCGTGGTGAATTTTACGCACACGATGGGTACGCTCGGTACAACCACATTGGTATGGAAAACGGGGCTTAACAACATCATGGCGCCAAGCGCCACGGAAGCTTATGTAAACCCCGGGGTTTACGAGGTTACGTTGGTGGCCTCTTCTATTTACGGTTGCCAGGATTCGGTAAGAGATACGGTGACGCTATATGGCTTTGCCGGCTCGCTTACTTACGATAAGGTAAACGGTTGCGTGCCTTTGGAAGTTACTTTTTCGCCCAAAGGTATCAGTAATGTGCCTTCCATTACTTGGGACTTTACAGACGGTAATACCTTAACCACAAGTACCTTTGGGCCGGTAAAGCATACCTATACCACATCCGGTGCTTATTTGCCCAAATTGGTTCTGGAGGATGCCAAGGGATGTAAGTCGACCAGCGACGGGTTGGATACCATTAAGGTGGATGAAGCCTTTGCTGGTTTCCGCCACGGACCGGTTTGTGCATTTGGGGAGGCGCAATTCTTTGATACCTCCAAAGCATTGTATTCGGTAATCAACGGGTATATATGGACTTTTGATACAAGCGGCAACAGCAACAAAAAGAACCCTGTGCATAAGTATGGAGCCGCGGGAGAGTATAATGTAAAGCTAATCGTTAACAGCTCAAACAACTGTAAAGACACGGTGGAGAAGATGATAACCGTTAACCCGCTGCCGGATATCGATGCCGGTGCCGACACGATTATCTGTTTGCGCGATTCCGCATACCTGTGGCCTTCGGGGGGCGTGTCCTATATATGGGGCCCTAAAGAGTTCCTTTCCTGCGACTCGTGTACGCATCCGCTTGCAGGCCCTAAAACCGACCAAAAATTTGTGGTGATAGGTATTGATGCCAACGGCTGTGCCAATAAAGACACCGTATCGGTAAAGCTCAAGTATAAAGTGGTATCTGAGGTAGGGCCCGGTGGTGAGATTTGTGATAAAGACACCATAGGCCTTGCCGTGTGGGGTGCGCAAAGCTACGAATGGCGCCCTTCCGAAAGTTTAAACAACCACACGGCACCTTATCCCATAGCATCGCCGCGCAATACCACCAACTATATGGTAGTGGCCTTTGAGGGCAGGTGCATACCCGATACCAATTATGTAAAAGTAATAGTGCATCCTTTGCCCACGGTAAAGGCTGAAGGCAGTACCACCATTGTGGCCGGTAAAACGGCAGACATACGGGCCAGCGGTGAGCGCATACGCACCTTCCTTTGGGAGCCGAGCGAAACGCTTAACTGTTCGGACTGTGCCTTCCCCACGGCCAAGCCAAGCGCTACCACCACTTACACGGTGTTTGCCTATACCGATATGGGTTGCGTGGATTCGTCAAAAGTAACCATAGAGGTATTGTGCGACGAGAGCCAGCTCTTTATACCCAATACGTTTACACCCAACGGAGACGGACAGAACGATATGTTCTACCCCCGCGGAGACGGTATGGAGAAGGTGCAGTCGTTTCGCATATTTAACCGCTGGGGCGAGTTGGTGTATGAGAGAAGAGGTTTTGACCTGAACGATGCCTATGCGGGTTGGGATGGTACCTATAAAGGCAACCAACTGTCGCCCGATGTGTTTGTATGGGTGATAGAAGCACAATGCGACGACGGTAAAGTATTAACCCTGAAGGGAGACGTGACTATTTTGAGGTAGTAATGAAAACAAATTTGCAGAGCATGAAGAAATTATTGATTGCAGCCATAGCCCTAATGTCTTCCGCGACGGTAAACGCGCAAGACATCCACTTTTCGCAATTCTACGAGATGTCCATCCTGCGTAACCCTTCGCTTATCGGTATATTCCCCAAGGATTATAAGATAACTGCGGTATACCGCAACCAATGGAACAGTATCATATCAAAGCCATTTCAAACCGGGTTGGTAACCGCGGAGGCGCGCATACCTATGAGCATGGAGGTAAACGACTTTTTGTCTTTCGGGTTGTTGGGTTATTTTGATAAGGCCGGTAGTATAGACTTACAATCCATCAATCTGTACCCGGCTATTAACTATAACAAAGTACTGCGCGAGGAAACCAATACTTTTCTTTCCGTGGGCTTCACGGGTGGATATATTCAGCGCAGTTTCGACCCCGGTAAGGCCACGTTCAACAATCAGTACCTGAACAACGAGTTTAGCGCGGCAAACCCCAGTGGCGAGCAACTGCCCAACCCTACGCTCAGCTACTGGGATTTGGGCACGGGTGTTACCTACAGCAGCAGTGCGGGTGTAAACAATGCTACCAATTATACCTTTGGTGTTGCGGCTTATCACCTCACCACGCCGCGCACTTCCTTCTACAAGAACAATGCTATAAAGCTGGCTACGAGGTGGAACGTGAACGCGGGGCTTACGCATCAAATAGATGACATATTCAGTTTGCAATTCCAAGGCAACTACTCCATGCAGGGCAACTATACCGAGATAATAGGCGGCGGTATGATAGGTTGGAACAAGAAAGACGATTATACAAGCAGCATAGCCTTTGCCCTATATGGCGGCGTATTTTACCGGGTAAGCGATGCGGTGATACCTACTGTGAAATTGCGCTACAAAGACATGAATTTCACCTTCAGTTACGATGCCAACGTATCCAAACTGAAAGCGGCCACCAACATGCGCGGCGGCTACGAAATATGCATCTCCAAAATAGGCTGGATAAACGACCCCCTCTCCGAGAAATCAAGAACCATTTGCCCGGAGTAGGGTAATAAGTTAAAAGGTAAAATAGTCAACAAGGCTTGCGGATATCCGCGGGCCTTGTTGTTGAAATGATGTCGTCATCTTAATACAAGAATAGTGAGCAAATTATCTTCGCCCTTTTCGCCTTTGTTGGTGTTCTTCACCGACAAAGCACAGCTGAATCAACAGAACAGGTATATATTCTGTAAGCTGAATTGGACTTTTTTCGAACCAGATTATTGAGGGTTTAAGGGCTTTAAATTTTTAAAGGATTATGTAGGACAATACTATTAAAATTCGGGATGCCTATTTATTTTGGATATGATAAGGGCAATGTGACAAATCTTAATTAACGCGGACTTAAAAGACAATACTCTGGATATACATGACAGGAAATTTAGCACAAATAATCACATTGACGGCTTACGGAAATCAATTTCTAAAAATCGGAAAAATTCCGTCTGACTTTAATTTTGCGAATACGACTTTTCAGTTTTGCAATAAGGTTGATTTTAGAGAATTCAAAAAGCATTTTTTCGTTTCAAAACCCAGTGAAAAAATTGTAGCAGAAAACCCGGCAAAATGGTTTGAATACTTAAAGATTGAGGGTTGTAAATATTTACGTCTCTACTTTGAATACTCTAAAGATCAAAGTTTTGCTAAAGATCATAAACTTGCAGGACTTGTAGGTCTTGGTGGGACTTGGTTAATTGAAGCCATCCATGACAACTATTCAAATTATTGGGCAAATCGTTGGGAGGTAACAAATCAGAATGCAACAGACAATAAGATTTGGACTGTAAATTACGGAATGACTGTTGCAAAACAGCACACAAGCAATCTACAAATAGATAACGAACAGATAAAAAATAAATTACGACAAGCGCTGACAGAAATTGCCGATTTTGCTTTTAAACAGAACTTACAAGATTGGGGTGAACAGTTTACGAAAGCAAAAGCAATATTAGACAGTTTTTCGCCCGAAGAAAATTATTATTACAAAGACCTTATTCCGCTGGACAACTATTCCTTGACAGCAAAACAGATTTTATTCTCAGCGGGTTCATCTTGGGTTTTTGGTGGAATGGGTTCTTGGAACGATTTATGGTTTGACAGCAAAGAAGATAACGAAACATACGACAGGCTTTCAGAGCGATTATATTCTATTATTAATGAAGCAATTATTGCATCTACTAACATATATTGACAACAAGCATGCAGAATGCCTAGTCTTCACCAACAAATCCTCGCTGTCCTGAGTTTGCAACTCAGGACTTCTCGTCCCCTCATCGTATTCAAACCTCCCAAAACAGGAAACCCGCAGCTGGTGCTACGGGTTTCCCTATTAACTCATTCACCTTTTAACGGATTAGTATCCCATGTCCATTCCGGGCATGCCTGCACCGGGTGCGGCAGCCGTTTTGGGCTCGGGTTTGTCGGCAATAACACACTCTGTAGTCAGCAACATGCTGGCTATGGAGGCTGCGTTTTCCAATGCTACACGGCTCACCTTTGTGGGGTCTATTACACCGGCGCTCAGCATGTTCTCATAGGTTTCGGTACGGGCGTTGAAACCGAAATCGGCTTTGCCTTCACGCACTTTTTGAACGATGATGGAACCTTCCAAACCTGCGTTGGCAACTATTTGGCGCAGGGGCTCTTCCAGTGAGCGGCGCACGATGGCGATACCGGTGTTCTCATCGGCATTCTCACCTTTAAGCTCGGCGATAGACTCGATGGAGCGGATATAAGCCACACCACCACCGGGTACTATACCTTCTTCCACCGCTGCGCGTGTTGCGTGCAGGGCGTCGTCTACGCGGTCTTTCTTTTCTTTCATTTCCACTTCTGTAGAGGCACCAACATACAGTACGGCAACACCGCCGGCCAGTTTGGCCAAACGCTCTTGCAGTTTCTCGCGGTCGTAATCGCTGGTGGTGGTTTCCATTTGCGATTTGATTTGGTTTACGCGAGCGGTGATGTTTTCTTTTTCACCTTTACCGCCTACCACTATAGTGTTGTCTTTGTCAATGGTAATGCTTTCTGCCTGGCCCAGGTATGCCATGGAAGCGTTCTCCAATTTGTAACCTTGCTCTTCGCTGATAACGGTACCGCCGGTAAGTACGGCAATATCTTGCAGCATTTCTTTACGACGGTCGCCAAAGCCGGGTGCTTTTACCGCAGCTATTTTCAAAGAACCGCGCAGTTTGTTTACCACCAAGGTAGACAGTGCTTCACCGTCCACGTCTTCGGCAATAATCAACAGGGGGCGGCCGCTTTGTACGGTGCTTTCCAGTATGGGCAGTATATCTTTCAGCGTGCTTATTTTCTTATCGTATATCAGGATATACGGGTTTTGAAGCTCGGCCTGCATTTTCTCCGTATTGGTTACGAAGTAAGCGCTCAAATAGCCGCGGTCAAACTGCATACCTTCCACTACTTCAACTGTAGTTTCGGTGCCTTTTGCTTCTTCCACGGTGATAACGCCTTCGTTACCTACTTTTTCCATGGCTTGGGCTATCAGTTTACCAATCTCGTTATCGTTGTTGGCAGAGATGGTAGCCACTTGCTCAATCTTCTTATTGTCGTTGCCTACTTTTTCTGATTGTTTCTTCAGGTTTTCAACAACCGCCGTTACGGCTTTGTCTATACCGCGTTTCAGGTCCATGGGGTTGGCGCCTGCGGTTACGTTTTTCAAACCTTCGGTAACTATTGATTGTGCCAATACCGTGGCGGTGGTGGTACCGTCGCCGGCCACGTCTGCGGTTTTGGAAGCTACTTCCTTCACCATTTGCGCACCGAGGTTTTCGATGGCATCTTCCAGTTCTATTTCTTTGGCTACGCTCACACCGTCTTTGGTAATGCCGGGAGCGCCGAATTTTTTCTCGATAACCACGTTACGACCTTTGGGGCCCAAAGTCACTTTCACAGCATCTGCCAGTATGTCCACACCGCGCTTCATTTTGCTGCGTGCATCGGTTTTAAAGAAAAGTTGTTTTGCCATTTTTCTGATTTTTATAAAAGGGGCTTATGCCCGTTTGTTAATGAATAAAATTTCTTGGAGAAAGGTTTAGATGACTGCGAGGATATCGCTTTCGCGCATGATCAGGTAATCACTGCCCTCCAACGATATTTCGGTACCGGCATATTTGCCATACAATACCGTGTCGCCTGATTTTACGGTCATCGGCTCGTCTTTCTTGCCGGGTCCGGCGGCAACTACGGTTCCGCGTTGGGGCTTTTCTTTGGCGGTGTCGGGGATAATGATTCCGCCTGCGGTTTTTTCTTCGGCAGCGGCAGGTTTAACAATCACCCTGTCGTGCAGTGGGGTAATGTTCACGTTGTTTGCCATAGTCTATATGTTTTTTTAGTTTTTAAAGTTTTATAAGCTTGGCTGAACACATTTTGTGCCATAGGCCAAGGCGGACGAAGTTCCGCCATTTTTTCATAGCAATCTGAAATATTTGACAGTTCCCGCCTTCGCCTCACTTTACAAATTGGCAGTTTCCATTTCGTATGATTAATATTTTTATGCTTTGTGCATCTGCTACAAGCCTATTTTTGCTATAAAATATAATATATGATACAGGTAGGACAACAAGCTCCGGATTTCGCATTATACGACACACAAAAAAACAAGGTTACGCTTAGCGAGCTTAAGGGTAAGAATGTGGTATTACTGTTTTTCCCTTTGGCCTTTACCGGCGTATGTACGGCAGAACTGTGCTCGGTAAGAGACAACCTCTCGTTTTATAACAACCTGGACGCTACCGTTTTCGGAATATCGATTGATTCACTGTTCTCGCTTAAAGCATTTAAAGAGCAACAGAACCTGAATTTTGAACTTTTGGCAGATTTTAACCGCGAGGCGGCCAAAGCTTATGACTGCCTTTACTCGTCTTTTGTAAACGATATGACCAACGTGGCCAAGCGTTCCGCCTTCGTTATTGATAAAGAAGGTGTGGTACGCTATGCGGAAGTGTTGGAGAATGCCGGCGAACTGCCCAACTTCGATGCAATAAACAATACGCTGAGTGAGTTAAAATAAACAATTATGAAAAAGCTGTTTTTTACTCTTTTTGCCTGTTCGTCTTTGGCAGCCTTTGGTCAAACGATGAACGACGGGTTGGAAACCTGGAAAAATTACTCCGCCGGACTTTTCCCTCCGGTGGCATTGGAAATTCCTCAAGGGTGGCACGGCTCCGATTCTTTGGCTTGCTTCTTTGGTCCGTTTATAGATCCCACAGGTAGCTATTCCAAGCAAATCTTCAAGAGCACGGACAAGCATGGCGGCAGTTTTGCTGCCCGGCTGGTTACCACGGCGCAAGGCTCATTTGGTAATCTGCCCGCAGTGATGGCCAACGCCAATATATTGTTGGACACTGTAGGCGGTCAACTCAATGTGAAGTTTGACGGTGGTATACCCGTTACGGAGCGTTTGGACTATGCAAACGCATGGATAAAATACAACCCTGCTTCTCCGGGCGAGGAGGGTATGATAATGGTGCAGGCGGTGCTCGCGGGTGCCGCTGCCGACGGTAGCGATTCGGTAGTAGGCCAAGGTATGCAAACCATTGTGGAAGCCTCGGCTTACGAGCCCGTATCCGCACAAATAAACTACGTGACCACAACGGTAGTTCCCAATCGCATCCGCGTCATGTTTTACAGCAGCTCTCCCGATGCCATTTCATTTACCGATGGTACGGAACTGTATGTGGATGATGTAACGATTAGCCGTTTCCCGACGGCTGTAACCCGTATATTTACCAATACTGCGGTAAAGGTATATCCTACGGTTACAAGCGGTCAGGTGAGGTTGGAGCCTACTACAATGGGTCGCTTTTCATTGGAAGTATACAATGCTATGGGTCAGCGCATGGCCACGCAGTCCTTCAACGGAAATGCCACGGCTGATTTAAGTGCTCTGGCACAAGGCGTGTATTACTACCAAATCACCGGCGATAATGCCGTGATTCAAAAAGGGCAATTGAGTGTTGTAAAATAAGTTCTTGCAAAGCACCGCATCAAAAAAGGCTCCCGTGAGGGAGCCTTTTTTGATGCGGTGGTGTTATAATTTTCTCTTAGCTAAATGAATTGTATTCTTCTTGTCTATTTTTTTCATTAGCAAGGTTACATAATCGCCGGTTTCCTCGTTATAGTTTCCGGCTAATGTATAAATATGTCTATACTCTCCTTCTTCGGGCTTGCCAAACAAGTATTCTTTTTTTACTTGGTTATCCTCATCTATAATGTAGTGTACTCCGTTGGTTAGGTCGTAGCTGTAAAAAAGCGATTGATGCCGGTAAAGCGAGTCGGTATGCGCATCCATAGGCAGGTTAAAGTGTGCATCCAAATCGTTGAACAGGATATGATATTTGTTGTCTTTTGAAGTATAGGAAGCAAATGTGATAAAGTCGCTCTCGCAATTATGGTACATAATATCAGGGTAGGTGCCCTTTACGTACCGTAAGCTTGACCTCGGGAGAATAGTGGCCCAACTTTCCTTTCCGTTAATGTCATACCGCGCTACGGCTATATTGCAACGGGTAACCTTCTCTTTTTTGGCGGGCTCCACCAATAAATGCCTTTCTTGATAGGCAACGGTGGTAATACCGTTTTTATCCGTCTTCATGTCTTGTAATATCCCGTTGAAGTTATAAGACTTATTGACGTTCGATTGTAGGAATTCGTCCAGTTTGTTATTGTTTAACGGCTTTAGTTTTTGCAGGTTCATTTGGCCGTCGGCCACCACCAGCGAATAATAGTATTTGGCTGCTATGCGTTGGTCTTTTTCCGAATAATAAGTACGGGCAATATCTTTCAAGAACACGGTATGCAGTTTTGTGGCTTCGTTGTATTGTATAGTAGCACCTATTTCACGAATACCCTTTGGCAATTCTATAACTTTTGAAATAAAGGCATCTTGGCCGGGGGGCAGATAATGTAATAAAAGGAACTCATCATTAATCGCGGGGTATTGCACGATTTTGGATAAGTTAAATACTAACAGAATTCCACCGGTAGCATCTATTTCAAAATTTAAAAAACGGATATAGTCATATTTGGAATTGTCCGGCGTAACGGAATATTCGTTAGTTACCGCATGAGCCGAGTTGTACTTATATACCTTTATATCTACATCCGCTTCGGTAGCTTTATCTCTGTGATAGCCTATCATTACATAATCGTCTTTCCCTTTTTGGCGGTCTAAGAATGTATGAAATCGTTTCGTGAAGGTAGGTGACTGAAACAGTTTGTCTTCACTTATCAATTTCCCGTTTTCGGCATTAAACCTTAGTCTTACGGTAGTCTCTTTGTTATCAACATCTTGCGTAAGAAACATAACCGCTTCACCGTTAATATCGAATAACTGATCAAAATAAGTTCTATCAAACGCATTAATGTCTATTATTTTGGTAATGTGTTTTTCGCCGGCTATTTCTTTAAGTGTGCTGTCAAAAACGTTTACGCGGATGCTTTTGCGGTTTTCGAAATGGAAAACAAGGGTGTTGCCGTTGCGCATGTGCAGTACCTTATTCAATCCCCATTCGGGTAAATCTATGGCTTCGCTAATAATATAATCGTTTTGCGCCTGTAGGATAAATGGCACAAGAAAAAAGACAAACGATAGGACGTATTGTTTCATCTGTGATAGAATTTTTGCGAAAAATACTTTGTGTCTGTTGATTCTCAAAGCTATCCCAAGCAAAAAATGATTCATGAGTACGTTCAAAACATTAAAATTTTATTGTTAAACCCGCTGCTCAAGTACCCGGAAACAACAAATTGTGCCGGAAGTTGTTACTTTTGGTACCTTGTATACTTATTTGAAATAACTGATGTCCTTAATACCTCGAAAGAAAAAAGACGATACCAAAAAGAAGAAGAAATCGGTATTGCGCGAGTGGGTGGATGCCGCCCTCTTTGCCATCATCGCAGCCACTATCATCCGTACTTTTTTTATTGAAGCATATACCATTCCCACCCCTTCCATGGAAGGGAGCCTGTTGGTAAACGATTTCCTGTTCGTAAGCAAGCTGTCTTACGGCCCGCGCGTGCCCATGACGCCGCTGTCTTTCCCGCTGGTGCATAATACCATGCCTATAGTGGGCGGCAAATCCTACAGTGAGTCCGTGCAATGGAAATACAAACGCTGGCCGGGTTTCGGCGATGTGGAACGTTATGATGTGGTGGTCTTCAACTTTCCCAACGGAGATACCGTGGTGGAGGAGATGCCCGACAGAGATTATTATGATATAGTGCGCCAGGTAGGCAGCCGCGAAATGGTACATGCACAATATCACGTCATTACCCGTCCGGTAGATAAAAAGGAGAACTACATCAAACGTTGCATGGGTGTGCCCGGCGATAAACTGGAAGTAAGGGCAGGTATTGTATATGTAAACGATAAGCCGGCACAAGTTTTCCCACACGCCAAAATGACTTATGAGGTGCATACCAACGGTCAGGGCTTTTCATCGGATTTTCTGGAGGAGAACAGCATTGAAATGCGCGGCTCCACGCCCCCGTTTTATTACCTGAACATACCAAACGATAAGATAGCAACGGTAAAAGCACTGCCTAATTTTGTATCTATAAAAGTAGATCAGGTTCCCTCGGGCAGTACCATAGATTGGGCGTTCCCTCAAGATACTGCCCACTTTAAATGGAACCGCGACAACTACGGACCGCTGGTAATACCGGCAAAGGGTGCCACCGTAACCTTAACGCCGGAAAATATTGCTTTGTACCGTCGTATCATTTACAATTACGAGGGCAATACCTTAGAGCAACGTAACGGCAAATTTGTCATCAACGGTAAGGAAACAAATACCTACACGTTCAAGATGAACTATTACTGGATGATGGGGGATAATCGCCACAATTCGGCCGATTCCCGGTATTGGGGTTTTGTACCCGAAGACCATATCGTGGGTAAAGCATCTTTCGTATGGCTGAGCTACGGAGAGAACGGAATACGCTGGAGCAGGCTCTTGCGGGGTGTTGGCGCCCTTGGCGATTAGATAATTGATAAAATAACTTACCAAATATTGGAAGTGCCGGGCAAATTCCGGCACTTTTTTTATGTTGTTGATTTACACTCACATAAATTGACGAATGGCAAGACATATTTATGAGTCCGGAATTATCGGCAATTGCGGGTATCTCGCCCACGTGCAAAAAGACACAAACATCTCCTGGCTGTGCTGGCCTCGGTTCGACAGCAGCTTTGTTTTCGGCAGCATGCTGGATAAGGTAAAAGGCGGTGAATTTTCTATACTGCCCGAGGGAGCGTTCAATAGTACACAACGATATATAGAGAATACCAACGTGCTGGTAACCGAGGTGGAATGCAATGAGGGTAAATACCGCGTTACTGATTTTGCTCCGAGGTTTAAACTGTACGACCGCTATTTCCGTCCGCTGATGCTGATACGCAAAGTGGAGGCGGTATTGGGTAATCCCAAAATAAAAGTTACATGCAACCCGGTCGGGGATTATGGCGAAACACGCCTCACGCCGTTCCAAGGCAGTAACCATATAGAGTTTGGAGGCCTGCAGAAGAACCTGCGCCTTACCACCAATATCTCCACCAATTATATACTCGACCAAAAATCATTTGTACTCAACGAAACCAAATACCTCGTGATGACTTACGGTGCGCCGCTGGAGGCTCCGTTGGTTACAACGGTAGAGGACTTTTTGATGCAAACCATAGCCTATTGGCGTAAGTGGATTAAAAACACAGCCATCGGCAATATGTACCAAGAGCAGGTGATACGTTCATCACTCGCACTTAAAATACACCAATACGAAGATACGGGTGCCATAATAGCCGCAAGCACCACCAGCTTGCCGGAGTATGACGGTAGCGGGCGCACTTGGGATTACCGTTTTTGTTGGCTGCGCGATGCGTACTATATACTTAACGCCTTCAACAACATAGGCCATTTTGAGGAAGCGGAACATTACTTCCAGTTTATAGCCAATGTGGCCCTGAAAGAAGACGGTCGCTACAATCCGTTGTATACCATTACGGGTAGTGCCGATTTTGTGGAGCGTATTGTAGACCTTGACGGATATAAAGGCAACAAGCCGGTACGCATAGGTAATCAGGCCGTGGAGCATATCCAAAACGATACTTATGGCCAAGTAATGCTGTCTTTATTGCCGTTATATACCGACAGGCGTTTCATATTTAAAGAGCGGCACGATTCATCCGGGTGGATTAACGAGATACTGAACAAAATAGAGTTTACCATTAACGAACCCGATGCGGGTATATGGGAGTTCCGCAATATTGCGCAGCACCATTGCTATACCAACCTGTTTCAGTGGGCGGGCTGCAAGGCAGCCATAAAAATGGCCGAGCACATAGGCGACAATAAATTACTCACTACCGCAAAGCGCCTGTACCAAAAGGCGGTTGATAACATTGAGGCTTGTTACGATGCCGAACGCAAGGTATACACGCAGGCTATAGGAGTGCCGCACATGGATGCCAGCACACTGCAATTGATAATGATGCATTACATCGATCCTACATCGCAAAAGGCTAGAGACCACTTGGCAGCCGTGGAGGCGGAATTAAAGGCAGATAACGGTTTGTTTTACCGCTATAAGCACTTGGATGATTTCGGTAAACCGAAGACTACGTTTCTTATTACGGCATTTTGGTACGTAGAGGCGCTGGCTTGCGTCGGAAGGTTGGATGAAGCCATTACGCATTTTGAACAGTTGCTTACGTTCACCAACCATTTGGGGTTGTTAAGTGAGGATGTAGATGCAACAGACGGTAGTCAATGGGGCAATTTTCCGCAGGCTTACAGCCATGTGGGGCTGATGAATGCGGCCTACCGCATTGCCAAGAAATTAGACAGGCCGGGATTTCTTTAATCCCGGCCTATGCCTCTTTCGATAATATGCTTTCTTCTTCCGATTGACCTGCGGTATCCGTAACGCAGAGTTCTTTTAAAAACTCGCGTACCTCGATATGCGTAGGTAGGAAGTATATGGCGGCAGACATGCTGCTGCCTACTTTTATGGTTATTGCATCTTCGGGCATGGCTTTAAAAGTATCTTCGTCGGTATAATCATCGCCTATGGCCATCACAAAGTCATATTCTTCTTTATCCAGCCATCGGCGCGCCGCTTTCCCTTTGTTTACGTCAATGTTTTTTATCTCTATCACCTTATCACCCTGTAACATTTGCAAGCCGTTATCGGCTACAAAGTGGCGTATGTCTTCCATCATTTCTTGCGCGCGAGATGTGCCCAATCCTTCTTCTACGCGGCGGTAGTGCCAGGCCAGCGAATAGCTTTTTTCTTCGATAAAAGCCCCGGGTGTGCGGCGAGAGTAGGTATCCATTACTTGGTATATATCGTTTCGCCAGTCGTTGCTGAGGTCTTTGCGACTGCGCCAAGGTTTGCCATGTTCGCGATACCAGGCACCATGTTCGGCTATCATATCCAGTTTCAGGTGTCCCAGCCATGAGTTGAGTGTTTTATAGTCTCTGCCGCTGGTAATTACCACCCTGTTGTGTGGATCCTCGCAAAGTGTGGTTAGCAATTGTAGCAGTTCTTGGTCCGGCACGGCCGCATTCACCTGTTTTTGAAACGAGACCAGCGTACCGTCATAATCGAGGAACAGCAAACGCTTTACTCCGTAGTGATACCGTATGCCAACTTTTTGTTGCAGTTCGCTGTTCAGTATACGTGTGGATAGCGCCTCTTGTGCAAGTTTTATACCTTCCAGTTTATCGGTAAAGTTCTTTACCCAATTGTTGATGTCGAACTTTGATACGATGGCTTGCATGGCGCTCATCCGGCGCTTTTGCTCTTCTTCCGGCATGTTCAGCGCATAGTATATTTTATCCGCAAAATCCCAAATGTCGTTGGGGTTTACCATCAATGCTTCCGATAATTCGCGGGACGCGCCGGCCATCTCGCTGAGTATGAGCACCCCTTTCTGGTCGGTCTTTCCGGCAATGTATTCCTTGCTCACGAGGTTCATGCCGTCACGCATCGGTGTCACGAGTGCCACATCCGCGGCTTTATATAGTGCGGCCAACAGGTGTAGCGGAAACGAACGGTAAAAGTGGTGTATAGGTTGCCAACCCAGTGTGCTGAATCGGCCGTTTATTTCACTCACCATCTTGTTCATATCCTCTTTCAGTTCTTTATACTTGCGCACCGTATCGCGGGATGGTACTACCAGTTGTATCATGGTTACTTTGCCTCTGAGTTCCGGGTGGCGCTCCAACAGCATTTGGTAGGCTTGCAGGCGATGCGTAATGCCCTTGCTGTAATCCAGTCTGTCTATGGAAATAATCAGCTTACTGTGATTCACCAATTGCTTCAACTTGCGCTCGTTTCGCTTGGTGGTAATATCTTCGGAAAGTTGCCTGTATTTGTTGTAGTCGATACTCATCGGAAAGGCGTCTATCGCCACTTTTCGGTTGCGGAACATCAGTTCGTTACCTACACCCTTAATATTGAGTATACGGTTGATGGCACTGAGAAAATGGCGTACATCATCGTAAGTATGAAAACCGATTACATCCGCACCCAAAAGACCTGTGAGCAACTCTTTGCGCCAAGGCAATAAACGGAATATCTCGTAAGACGGAAAAGGTATATGCTGAAAGAAGCCGATGCTGATGTTAGGGAAAGCCTTTCGTACCATTTCGGGTACCAACATCAACTGGTAATCATGTATCCATACCACGTCCTCGTTAGTGGCGTTTGATATGATGGCGTCTGCAAATTTTTGGTTTACACTTACATATGCCTCCCAGTGCTCGGGACTATAGTTGGTATAAGTGGGGAAATAATGAAACAACGGCCAAAGCGTTTCATTGGAGAAACCTTCGTAATAGTCATTGATTTCCTGCTGTGTAAGAAATACGGGGAATAGGTTTTGAGCGGCCAAATCTATGGTTACTTTTTTCTGCAACTTTGCATCAACTTCGGCGCCCGGCCAACCTATCCATAAATTATTGTTTTGTTTGTAAATGCTACCCAATCCGGTAGCCAATCCGCCTTCGCTGGCTTTGTATGACAACTCGCTGGCATTGTCCGATATTTTGACGGGCAGCCGGTTCGACACAATCAACACTCTTTTGGAACTATTCATAACTGCGCGGCAATTAATGTGCATTATCATCCTAAAAGAACGTGCCGGTATATGTTGAAAATATTAATAAATATTGCTTGTTACTAATGTGATTGTTACGTGAAGCAAAAGCAGTTAAGTTTTTGTGTTCTGTATATAATATATCGAAAAATATTTTTAAGTTTCGGAAAATCACAAAACAAATATCATTATGCCTGCAGATTTTTCACTCCGTATAAAATCGGTTCAAAAGCAACTCGCCGTCTCCGAAACGGGAGTCATGGACATGCCCACCTGCATAAAGCTGGAAGAGCGGCTCGGTATCAAGGTAAACGCTGCCTCCGTGCCTACACATGTTAAAGCCATACAACGCACTTTGGGTGTGGGCGACGATGGTATGATAGGGCCGATTACTTTATCAAGAATAGAGGCACTGATAAGCACCAAGCTGCCTGCCATTCCCGCAGGAGCTTCTCTGGTGGTTTCCGTAAACGGCGTAAACCTGATTGTGAATTTTGAAGTGACCTCCAAAGAGGTGTATGATAAAAAATATCAGCAACCGATATGGCCCGGTGGTGAAAGCGGGGTAACGATAGGTATAGGCTACGATTGCGGCTTTGCAACGGCTACGGAGATAGCTCGTGTATGGGGACCGTATATATCGCCGGCGCACCTGGCCCTTTTGCAAGGCGTGGCCGGGAAGAAAGGAACCCAAGCGCGTGATGCCATAGCAAGCGTTAAGGCGGTGAAAATACCGTATAACGTGGCTTCGCAAGTGTTTTACCAAAGCACATTACCGGCTTATGCCGCAAGCGTAAAAAAGGCTTACCCGGGCGTTGAGAAATTGCCGCCGGATGCGCAGGCTGCGCTGCTTTCGCTGGTGTACAACAGAGGGGCAAGCACCAATGCCGCCGACGATAGGCGCAAAGAAATGGCAGCTATTGTGCCGCTGGTAAAAACAGGCGATGTAAAAGGGATTGGGGCACAAATAAGAAGTATGAAAAGGCTGTGGCCCAATGTGGGCGGGCTGATAACCCGTAGAGAAAAAGAGGCGGTGTTGGCAGAACAGGCGAGCTTTAATATACTTCCCGAAGAAATGATAGTGGTTTAATCAAATATTCCTTCAATTCCGAAGTAAGGTCTTTATGAATAAGAAAACCCGGCAAAAATGCCGGGTTAGGGTTGTTACGATATATTGTTGGTTATAAATCTATTCTGCCTTCGATGGAATCGTCCAAAGTTTGGCCTGTTACTGCGCCTACCAATTGCTTGGCAAAGGCTATCATGTTACCGTGTTTGGTATCCCAATAATAGCCCTCTTCGGTGGCCACTTTTATTACCGTTATGCGCGGATCGTCTTTACCTTCCGTGAACCATGTTTTTACTATGGGTTCCCAAAGCTCTTTAATCTTTTCTTTGTCTTTGCTGATGGTGGCCTTGCCTTTTATGGACAAGAAGTCGCTGTGCGGTGTGCCTTGAAACAACAGGCGCACAAAAGGGTTTTCTTCCAAATCATCGTTTTTATGACTGTCTTCCGCGCTTAGGAACCAAAAGTTACCTTCATCGTCTACCTGTTGCACGGCCATAGGCCTTGTGCTGAACGATCTGCCCGAACGCACATTGGTACAAAAGAAGCAGGTGGGCGATTTATCTACTATCTCTTTTATCTTATCTACGGCTTCTTTACCGGTAAGGTCTTTTCTGTTTTCTTCGGGTTGTTGCCTGTTGATGCTATCCATATTTTACAACTTTAGGCTAATCCTCCCTATAAAATCATGCCGTTGTGCCCGGTGGTTGTGCGCAAGTTTTGGTGAGGGGGCAGTAGCGGAATAATTTTTTAGCGCTTGTACCAAAATCCCGATTATGACAAACGAAATCATAGACCTCGAAAAGAAATACTGGAATGCCATGACAGAGATGGATTATGAAACCGTGAAGAGCTTAACGAATTTCCCCTGTATTGTGGCCGGTAAAAGAGGTATAAGGAGTGTAGACGAGCCAAGCTTCAAACAGATGTTTGAGCAGGGCGAGGGAAAGAAAATGAAGGTGAAAAGCATTTCCGGGGAGCAGGTACAAGCAGGTGCCGATCATGCGATGATAGCATATATCATTGAACTGGATTACGATGGCACTGCCATGAAATGCGCTTGCACGTCCACATGGATAAAGAAAGGCGAAAGTTGGGTATGCGCCATGCATACAGAAACAGACTTGGAACAACAGGCATAAAAAAAGAGCATCCGAAGATGCTCTTTAGTTTTAAGTCGGGGAGACAGGATTCGAACCTGCGACCCCCTGGTCCCAAACCAGGTGCGCTACCGGGCTGCGCTACTCCCCGTACTTACCGGTAATAAAAACCGCCAATATTAATTGGCGGTGAGGGCGGGATTCGAACCCGCGGTACGCTTTGACACGTACGACAGTTTAGCAAACTGTTGGTTTCGGCCACTCACCCACCTCACCGTATTAATTTAGCCGCCTCATATATAACCGTTTGCAGGCTTATTTGAGGACTGCAAAGATAGATTTATTAGTGAAATAACAAAAGATTTTTGAAGCAATGATATATATTGTATTTATCATTATGTTATATGGTTTGCACATCGGTAAAAGCAAAGCCGTTACCGTCAAAAAGGCCTTTGTCGCTCAACTTTAAAGCAGGTATCACCAACAGCGCCATGAATGATAAAGTCATAAACGGTGCATTCAATGGGGTGCCAAGTTCTTTGGCTTTGGCATCCAGCCGGGCATACCGGGCGGCTACATCGTATCCGTCACCGGTGGCCATAAGCCCCGCCACGGGCAAGGGCATCACGCTTACCGTTTCATCTGCCACGGCTATACCGCCTTTACTGTCTACAAGCGCATTCACCGCATCGGTGATGGCTTCATCGGTTACACCCACTGCTATAATATTATGGCAATCGTGTGCCACGGTTGAAGCTATGGCGCCGCGTTTCAGGCCAAAGTTTTTTATGAATGCAATGGCAGGTGTGGCATTTTTATCATAACGATTCACCACCACTATTTTTAGTACATCGTTTTCCGTATCGCTCACTATATACCCTGCATCAATTTTGGCATCGGCTATCAGTTCTTTCGTTATCAATTGCCCTTCTATGGCCTCTATCACTCTGATACTTACCTTATCACCCGTTGCCTTAATGGCGAAGTCTTTCGGTTGTTTATATTCCGCTTCAAAATTGTTGATGACATCGGCTTCAACATGCGGCAACAATGTTCTGCCTTTTTCGGCAACAAGCCTGCCGTTTATGTAGGTTTGCAATACGTTGAAGTGTGCGGGACTGTCTATAACGATGAAATCCGCAGGCTCGCCTACGCGTAGCAGTCCCACCGGCAGCCGATAATGTAATACGGGGTTAACACAGGCCGCGCGTAGCACATCATACATGTCGTAGCCCTTTGCCAAGGCGCGTTTCACCGGTCCGTTAATATGGTGTAATACAAGTTCGTCGGGGTGTTTGTCGTCACTGCAAAACATCACACGCTCGGGATGTGTACCTAGTAGCGGTGCCAATGCTTCAAAATTTTTGGCGGCACTGCCTTCACGTATCAATATGTGCATACACGCTGCTATCTTGTCCAATGCTTCTTCAAGGGTATAGCATTCGTGGTCTGTACTGATGCCGGCTTGCGCATATTGCAAGGCTTGTGCGCCGCGTAGGCCGGGAGCATGTCCGTCCACGGGTTTGTTTACGGCATGTGCTGCCGCTATTTTGGCCATCACTTCGGCATCTTGGTGCAGCACGCCGGGGTAGTTCATCATTTCGGAGAGGTACCAAATATCCGGGTCTTGCAGCAACGCCGCCGTGGTTTGCGCATCTATATGCGCACCTGCGGTTTCAAAAAAAGTGGCGGGCACACAAGATGGGGCGCCAAAGAAAAATTTGAACGGACTTTGTCGGGCGTTCTCAATCATGTATCGTATACCCGGTATGCCGCATACGTTGGCTATTTCGTGCGGGTCGGATACCGTGGCAACGGTACCGTGCACCACCGCCGGCCTTGCAAAGGCCGTGGGTACCAGCATAGAGCTTTCGATGTGTACATGCGCATCTACAAATCCCGGTAGCAGGTATTGCGCAGGAGCTTCTGCAATTTCGGTTACGGATGCTATCCGTCCTTCTTCCACCCTTACCTCGGCAGGGTATATTTTTCGTTGAAAAAGGTCAATGTATTGGCCCGATATGGTAAAGTCGTGCATGGCATAAAGATACGCCTACCTAAAGGATACTGTTCCGGTTTCTTGCCATCTCCACCTTCATGCGTATAAGGTCTATCATAAGGCCCGCACGTTTTTTTGCTTCTTCGGCCACGGGGCCGGCAAACAGGTCGTTCACCGTTTGGTGCCAGAGTGTCAACCAACGCTCATAATGTTCGTCATTTAACGTTACGCGTCTATCTACATCTATATGCTTACCTATAGGGTTGCCGGTGTAGCCGGGCTTTTGCAAGAGTACCGTTTCCCAAAACATGTACATCACAGGCAGGTGGTGCGACCAATCTTCTCCGATAATTTTATGAAAGATGTGCCCGATGGCATCGTCTTGCTTCACGCGATTATAAAAAGTATCAACCAAAAGCTCGATATCCTTTCTTGTTTCTACATCGGTTATTTGTTCCATGTCATTTATTAGCCTGTGATTATTTTTGGTATAACATTCGTCGGTAAAATCACCTCATTCGTCGCCCAAAATCGCTTATTCGGAAGATTATATTGGGCAGAATCGATATTGATGTCTACTTTTATATCGTTGATGTTGCAGATAACTATAACCCTCGCAACCTATACCCCGGGCATCGACAATCAATTATTGCGCCACCAGCCCTTATGTGCCCTTAATTGATACCCATTTTACGCGCTTATAGACCTGTTTGTACGGCCGGAATGTTCCATGAGCATTCCGGCTTACTTTTTAGGCGTTTACGTAAAAGCAAAATACCTCTCCCGGGCCATGTACACCCACCACCAGTGTCTTTTCTATATCTGCCGTACGGCTGGGGCCCGTGTTCAGGTTTATCATAGAAGGTATCTTTTCTCCGTATTTCTTTTTCAGCAGGTCAAAGCCCTGTTGTATGTCCGGTACCAATTGGTCGGCATAAGCCACTATTATATGTACGGGATAAAACACGGTAGACGTTCTTCCTTTATTTAGCTTGCTGCTGAGTATGGCGGAGCCGGTACGCGCCACCAGGTATTCACAACCTGTGATACAGGCATCCGCTTTATCATCTGCGGTGTCTACGGCCAAGGCTATATTCAGTTTGTTGTTTTGCATCAGGTGCAGTAGGCGTTCTTCTGCGCAAAACATTTTACTCCATTCGCGCATCTCATACAGCCCCACCAACTGTTCCATCAATTCTTGTTCGTTATCGCAATACACGAATTTGCCGCCCAGTTTTATGAAGTTGTCGGCAAACAGCTCTTCCGACGATAGTTCGGAGCCTGCATAAACTTGTGAAAATGCCTCTTTCTCCGCTTCGGGAAACGGCATGGATAATTGCTCCTCGCTCAGTGCCTTGCGGATACGGCTCAGGATGTTCTCTTTGCCCTTGGAAGTTTTGAATGTTTGCATACCGGGGCAAAATTATGGAAAGGTGCCGGTTTATTCGTTAAAAGAATATACCTGCAGATTGTCGAACAGCAGCGGCATGTCGCTGCCGGGGTTCCATAATAACACTTTTACCGAATCAAAATCCTCACGAGGTATACGGGTATCTATATACAGGTCCTTTTTCTCGTTTTCCTGTAAAAAATAAGGTATGCGTATGGCGCGAGCCTTCACTACATTTCCGGCTTTGGTATACCATACGGTAAACTGGCCGGTTTTCCATGTAGTCCATTCCTTATCGGCACAGTTAAAGGTTGCCTGCGCCCGTAACCATTCGGCTTTCCCCCGTTGATACGGAAATCCTGCTATGGTACTGTATGTAATGCCCGAAGCCACAAAGGCGGATTTTTCTCCTTCAATGGCGGGTAAAGGCATTTGCCCTATACTCGTATCCCGCTCAAAGTTGTTGGCGTATAGTAATTGCATATTCCTTGGGATGCCTGTAAACAACTCATCCGTGGTTTTTAATTTTTTGATTTCATTGGGTACGCTCCACCGCCCTGCCACGGCCCAATAGTAGCTTCGGCTCATACTTTCGGTGTCATATAATCCGTTGGCTGCGTGGGCTTGGTAGGTAAACCATAAATTGAAATAGGTGAAAAGCAATATTGCCGGCGCAATAATGTATATAAGCCTTCTGCGACGGAAGACCTCCGTGAGCAATGTGGCTAAGGGTAGCAGTATAACGGGATAGCTTTGTATCATGGCACGGCCGCCGGTGCCGCCATACCACCACACATCCCATGCACTCACTATATACAGGTTCAGCGCAAAAAAAGCGAGTACCGCCACTTTATTGCTTCCCTTTAGTAAAAAAGGAATAATGCCGATAATTACGAGGATAACCATAGGAGTATAGGTGAGCCAACCGCTGCGGTAGCTAAATATATAATTGAACGTGTGCGGCCTAAGCCAACTAAAGCCTTTATCGGTATAACTATATACCAGTGGCTGTCCGGCCACATACAGCCAATATACCACTTGTATACCTGCCACTGCCACGGTGCATGCGGCAGCGAGCAGCATGGGTTTGTACCGGGCTTTATACAGGGCCAAACGTTCTTTGATGGCTGTCGGTGAAATACTTTCCATACCCCAAAGCAGCGGGATAAGTATGGCAATGATTTCGGAGGGGCGAGTCAGTATAGCCAGGCCGCAAAGCAAGCCTATACGTATCGCATAGCTCGGTTTGAAGGTTTCGTGAAAATATATGGTGTTCAGCAGTATGAACACATATACGGTAAACAGCCAGTTATGTGTAAGCGCCCCGTCAACCGCCGTATAGTTCAGGTAATTGGTGCCAAATACCAAGATGAACAACATGGCCGCACAAACCTTATCATTATAAAAGCGAAGCAATAATTTCCTGAAATACCATAGGCCCAGTAACGCTACAATCAGGCTGCCTATTTGCAAAGCCAGTTGATAGGGTACGGAAAAGCCGTCTGCCGGGTAGCCCAATGGCTTGGCCGCCAAATGTGCAACGGTAAAAAACGGCAAGTACATAAATGCCATGCCCGACGAGTAAACCATAACACGGTTGCCGCTTTCATGCACAAAAGATTGTTCGAACGACGGAGCGGGTTGATACTTTTCAAAAATACGGTCGGCAAATTTTTGCTGCTTCAGGTCTTTATATATAATGGCGGAGGGCAGGTACCAATAATAGCCGGTCACGTCCCAACCGATTGTGGCTTCGGCCTGAACTTGTTTCCAACGCGGGTGTAGCATAAAGCTCACCATTACAATGAAAACAGCGCAAAGCAGATAGGTAACTTTGGATAGCATACGGTAGGTTTGGGGTAGGTAAAATAACTAAATTTAGTATTGCTTTGTATCCGTGATATGTTTTATAACCTCCCCTTCGCCTTTTTTATTGTCTTTTGCTGCATGGCATTTGTGGCCATTTTTTTCGGGAAACAAAAGTTTGCTTTGCTTTGCCTGCTCGTTTCCGCTTTCACGCTCAGGTGGTTTGCCGCACATTTAGACCCTTTCCTACACGATTGGGACGAGAAATTTCATGCGCTGGTGGCGCGCAATATGATAACCGACCCTTTTGTGCCGCGTTTGCGCCCCGATAATCCGTACGATACACTTGCCTGGTGCTGCACGGATATATGGCTGCATAAGCAACCGCTGTTTATGTGGCAAATGGCTTTATCCATGAAACTTTTTGGCGTGTCGGAATATGCCATACGCTACCCAAGCGTGTTGATGGGCGCAACGATGGTGCCGGTTGTATACCGTATTGCTTCGTTGCTCACGAGAGACAAGGTGATTGCGTTTTGCGCCGCATTGTTTATGTGCGTGTCGGCTTATCAGCTCGACCTTATATCCGGCTACAAAGGCATGGACCATAACGATGTGGCTTTCGGATTTTATGTACTGGCTTCTTTTTGGGCTTATGCCGAGTATATTAACGCAACAAGCGGTAGGAGGCGGTGGCATTGGGTAGTGCTTGTGGGCATTTTTGCCGGTTGCGCCATACTCAACAAATGGTTGGTGGGCCTTTTGGTATTTGCGGCATGGGGTATCAATCTTATAATAAGCCTGAGAAAACCGGAACGGCAAAACGTACTACATTTTGTTATTGCATTGTTGATATGTATCATCGTCTTCATGCCTTGGCAGTTGTATACCTTTTATCGCTTTCCCGTGCAGGCGGCTTATGAAATGGAGTATAACACGCGCCATCTGTTTGAGACCGTGGAAGCTCATGCCGGTGGTGTATGGTTTTACCTGCAACACTTTCCCCGCTATTTTGGCGGGTACATGTGTTTGCTGCTTATCCCCGGCTTTGTATTCCTATTCATAAAGCCCTACACGGTTAAGCTGAAACTGTTGGTAGTTGCAGCTATTGTGGTGCCTTTTATCTTCTTCTCCTTTATAGCGGCCACTAAGGTGGAGTCTTATTTTTTTGTCGCGGCACCCTTTGGTTTTATGCTCATGGCCATAGGTTTTGTGGAGGGCTTACGGTTGCTGCGGTTACCGGCCGCCGTTACCGCCATAGCAATTATTATCCCCGCTTTTTTTGTTTTGGATATCCGGATGTTGCAAGCGCACCATAACTCCGATGATGATTTGAGAAAGGCCAAAGTGCGGAATGCGGTCATTTACAAAAACCTCCGTACAGCGCTTCCGCCCGATGTAAAAATAGTATTGAATATTCCCAAATTTTCGGATGTGGAAGTAATGTTTTACCATCCCGATATTGTTGCTTTTAGCGGATGCCCGGCGGTAGAGATTACGGATGTGTGGGAGAATAAAAAAATACCTATAGCCACGTTTAAAGACCATCAAGATTATCCCTTGGCAGCGCATGTGCGGTTTTATCCCTATTTAACCGTTATTAACGAAGAACCCGGCTATATTTACCATGCTCCGTAAATTGCAGCCTGTATGTCTGCCCAAGCAACCGGTATCTTTTATAAACTGAAACGGCCTTATGTCATGGAAAGTTCCGTGGCAAGGCGTTGGCAGGCCTCTTTTTTCTTTGGCCTGTTCGTATTTCTGTTCCTTTTGGTGTTTCGCCCTTTCGGGCTGGCTACACTGCCGCAGGGTATTGTGCAGGTGGGCTTGGGCTATGGCTTCACCACCTTTCTTATTATGGTGTTGCTTAATGTGGTGGTATTTACACTACTGCCGCAATATTTCAATGAGCAAAAATGGACAGTAGGGAAGGAATTGTTTTGGGCCTGTGTCAATATTTCGCTGATAGGCTTGGCCAATGCAGCCTACACGGCATATATAGGTTTGGCAGGCTTTTCGCTCTACAACATCCTTTGGTACCAGGTGTACACTTTTGTTATAGGCCTGTTCCCCGTTATGGCTACGGTATTGCTGCGCGAGGCCGCACTCAAGCGCAAATATGAGGCGGCGGCCGAGGTGTTGAATACCGAAATACATGAACATGAGGCTGTGGCGGTACATATGCCAAAGGAAGACGTGCGTGTACTGCTGGCATCGGAAACGGCAAACGATGACCTGCAACTTAATCTTTCGGACTTGCTCTACATCCGTTCATCGGATAATTATGTGGAGGTGTATTACCAAACCAAGCTTGGTATCGCCAAGAAGCTGTTGCGCAACACGCTGAAGCAAATTGCGGAGGACTTAGCGGTATATCCCAACCTGTTTCGCTGCCACAAAAGCTATTTGGTAAACCTCGATAACGTGAAGCACGTTTCCGGCAATGCGCAAGGTTACAAATTGCACTTTGCCCATACGGAAGAACTTATCCCGGTTTCCCGTCAGCTAAATGCCGAGATTAAAAGCAGGCTTGCCGATGCTCCCTAAGCTTTCCCGTTGAGCGCCAAGGCTTTGCCGTTCGTCCCAAAGCTTGCCGGCAACCCCAAACCGCTTGGCAAAGGCCCTGTTGCATGGGCATATTTGCAGAAAAAACGGTCATGGAACTTTTATTAAAGCTGATGTTGGTACTGCACATCGCCTCCGGCTTTCTCTCTCTTTTAACCGGCTTGGTGGCTTTGGTGGTTAAAAAAGGAGGCCGCACACATCGCCTCTCGGGCAAGGTATTCTTTTACGGCATGTGCGGCGTCGCCTTTTCGGGTTTGGTACTCGGTTGGGCAAAAGCCAATTACTTCCTGTTCATGATAGCCATATTTTCATTTTTCATGAATTACAGCGGCTATCGCTCCACGTTAAACAAATCACTTAAACCCAATATCCCCGATTGGGCCATTCTCTGTATCGGCTTGGTCAACAGTTTGTTTATGCTTTACTCGGCCAATATCGTACTCATGGTATTTGGCGGTATAGGCGCTGCCTTGGCACTGGGTGATATCCGCATTTTTGTGCTTACGTTGCGTGGCAAGGATATCGGCCGTTTGCAATGGCTGTTCAGGCATATAGGTATGATGGTGGGTGCCTACATTGCTACGGTTACTGCCTTTGTGGTGGTAAACGTGCATGATGTGCGGCCCGTGTGGCTGCCTTGGCTCTTGCCTACGGTTTTGTTGGTGCCGGTAATCATATACTATAACATAAAGTACCGCAGAAAGGTGGTGAAATAGTGCGCCAAACAAAAAGCGATGGATCGGAATCCATCGCTTTTTTGATATTATAGTTGTTGTAATTAAGCGCTCACTACGCTACCGTTTACCGGCGGTATGCCTTCGTTGGGCGTCATATCGTCGAAAGGCCTTTTACCGATGAGGCGTTCCAAATCATCTTTATACAACACTTCTTTTCTCAGCAGTTCTTCGGCCAAGGCTTTCAGGTGGTGCACGTGTTGCTTCAGCAAGTCTATGGTGCGTTGGTATTGTCCTGCTATAAGGCCTCTTACCTCTTCGTCTATCAACTTGGCTGTTTCTTCGGAATAAGGCTTTTGGGTGGCATATTCCTGCTGGCCATCGTAGAAGGAGATGTTACCCACCTTTTCGTTCATGCCATAAATGCTTATCATGGAATAGGCCATTTTGGTAATGCGCTCCAAATCGTTTTGCGCACCGGTAGATACATTACCAAAGATGATTTCCTCCGCCGCACGTCCGCCAAACAGGGCTACCATTTGGTCGTTCATTTGCTCCATGGTATAGAGGTATTGCTCTTTGGGCAGATACTGGGCATAACCCAAAGCGGCCACACCGCGAGGCACTATCGATACCTTGATAAGCGGGTGTGCATATTCGAGGAACCAGCCGCAAATGGCGTGTCCGGCCTCGTGATAGGCTATCACCTTCTTCTCTTCGGGGGAGATGATTTTGTTTTTCTTTTCCAAACCGCCGATAACACGATCGATGGCGTCGTTAAAGTCGCTCATATCCACCTCGGTTTTTCCTTTACGGGCGGCTATCAGTGCGGCTTCGTTACAGATGTTGGCTATATCGGCACCTGCGAAGCCGGGTGTTTGTTCGGCCAGTTTATGAATATCGAGGTCTTTTGATTTTTTGATGGGCTTCAGGTGCACTTCAAATATCTTCTCACGACCTTTTACATCGGGTATGTCTATGGATATCTGCCTGTCGAAACGACCGGGACGCAGCAGCGCGGTGTCCAGTACATCGGGGCGGTTGGTTGCTGCCAGTACTATAATACCCGTATCGCCGCTAAAGCCATCCATTTCCACAAGCAGTTGGTTCAGAGTGTTCTCACGTTCGTCGTTGCTCATCACCACATTCTTGCCGCGGGCACGGCCTATGGCATCTATCTCGTCTATAAACACGATACAGGGCGCTTTTTCGCGGGCTTGTTTAAACAGGTCGCGCACGCGGCTGGCACCTACACCCACAAACAGTTCCACAAAGTCCGACCCCGACATGGAGAAGAACGGTACCTGTGCTTCACCAGCCACGGCTTTGGCCAACAATGTTTTACCGGTACCCGGAGGGCCGACCAACAGTGCGCCTTTAGGTATTTTACCACCGAGAGAGGTGTATTTCTTAGGATTCTTCAGGAAATCCACAATTTCCATTACTTCCACTTTGGCTTCATCAAGGCCGGCCACATCGTTAAACGTAATGGTTACCCTTGTGCCTTTTTCAAACAGTTGCGCTTTTGATTTACCTATGTTGAAGATGCCGCCCGCGCCGCCGGCACCGCCACCGCCTGCTCCCATCTTACGAATGAGGAAGAACCAAACGGCAACCATCAACAGTATGGGAAGCAAGAAAGTTTGCAGCAAGTCTTTCATAAGGCTGCCCCTGCGCTCATACATTACTTTTACGCGGTCTTCGGGAGCCACGTTTTGTTGTGCGTCTCTAAGGTTTTGTTCAAAAGTTTCTATGGAGCCGATGTTGAAGGTTACGGCAGGGCCTGTTTCTTTCGAAGCAAACAACTTACTGTCGGCTTCGGGCTTTGCTGCTGCTTTTACGTAAACCTCGGCCACATCGCTGCCTTTATCCACCACCACTTTTTCCACTATACCTTTATCAAGGTATTGCGCTTTAAAGTCCTGGAAACTCATTTCTTTGGCTCCTGAACTCATACCCCCGCTAAAAACCTGGGCCAATATCAGCAGCAGGAACATGATGCCATATACCCAGTATATGTTGAAACGCGGTCCTTTGCGGTTTGATTTATCATTGGGCCCAAGACCGGGTTTTTTGTTTTTCTCTTCCATTTTTCTTTATCGGACTAAAATTCCTGTTTATATTATTTTTCGTTGTGTTCTTCGCGCTCGGCATCCATCCATAAGTTCTCCAAATCATAAAAACGGCGATGCTCATGCTGAAAGATGTGTACCACCACATTTACATAGTCTACCAATGTCCATTCGTTGCCGCGCTCGGAATGGTAAACCTTTTCGTCGCATTCTTTCTCAACGGTTTCTTGTATGTGGTCGGCAATGGCTTTTACCTGTACATGCGAGCTTGCTTCACAAAGTATAAAGAAATCTGCTACCGCCTCATCTATTTTTCTCAAATCAAGCGATACGATTTGCTCTCCCTTCTTTTCCCTGATTGCTTTGAGGATAGTTTTGAAAATCTTACTGTTCCTGTTTAGGCGGGTGGGTGATTTTTTTCGACCCTGTAATGCAGTTACTATTTTCTCCAAATGCTTTGTGTCGGTTTTTATTTTCGCTAATATATCTTTACACTTTCAAAATTAAGCAATCTTTTGGCACTAAACTTGCAAACAGCCCTTGATGCTTCGATAATTGAACTTGATATTATTGACAGCACCAATAACTATGCCATGCGCCTGATAGATGCCGATTCGGCGCAGCCGGGACTGACAATAGTAGCAGGCCGACAAAGCGAAGGTAAGGGGCAAAGGGGCAAAAAATGGGAAGACATGCCCGCGCAAAGCCTGCTGATGAGCATTGTGGTAGCTCCGGGCATAGGGTTAGACCGACAATTTTCTTTTAATGCGCTGGTTTCCGTATCGATTACGCGCGTTTTGTTAAGTATTTACGAAAATTGGGACGTGCGTATCAAGTGGCCCAATGACATTATCATAAATGACAAAAAGGCAGGGGGTATATTGATAGAGAATGTGATAAGAGGCAGCAAGTGGATGTATGCTGTAGTAGGCTTGGGCCTCAACGTATTGCAAGAATATTTTCCCCGATACCTACCTTACGCCACATCTTTACGACATGCCTCAGGGCAAGAATTTGAAATAAGTAAACTTATTAAGCTCATAAGGGTAGAGATACTGACCAACCTAAACGGCGGAATGACGGGTGAGACCGCTATGGAAGCCTATAACGAATTGCTGTATCGAAAAGATTGTAATCAGGCATTTACGGACGGAGAGCGAGATTGGGAAGCTCAGGTAAAAAAGGTAAACATGCAAGGGCAATTGGAAGTAATATCGCCGGAAGGTGAGGCTGTGGCTTATACACACGGCGTGGTGCATTGGAAATGGTAACGCCATATCAGGTTTAATACATCCGCGCCCAATTATTGAGCATCGTTTGCCCGTCGGGTGTTCCTATCGATTCGGGGTGATATTGAATGCCTACACAGGGATATTTTTCATGGGCCATCGCCATAATACTACCGTCCGGTGCATGTGCCAAGGGTTGCAGGCCTGTCCCTTCCAAATCCTTAATAATTAACGAATGATAGCGCATGGCGGTAAACGGAGAAGAGATTCCGTTGTACAGCATGTGCCTGGTGTGCGTCATCTCGTCCGGTTTGCCATGCATGGGGTAGGGTGCATGAGCCAGAGTGGCGCCGAAGTGCATACCTAATGCCTGGTGCCCCAGGCATACGCCCAGTATAGGTATCTTATCATGAAACCGGGCTATCGCCGCCATGCTGATGCCCGCATTCGCAGGTGTTTCGGGGCCGGGGGAAATAATGAGCCGCGTAGGGTGCATGGCTTCCAAGGCTTCCACGGTCAATTCATCGTTGCGGTATACGGCGCATTCGTTGCCCGTTTGCAGCAGGTAATGATGCAGTATGTAAGTAAAGGAATCGTAATTATCTATCAGCACCCACATCTCAATCCTTGTTTACGTTGTCGAAGAATTGTTTCAACTCGGCAAAAATATCCTTTACCATGGGCCATACTGCACCTATTTTATCAAACACCCAAGGCGCGAGCTTGGATAGGTAGGGATAAGTTTTTGAGGCGCTTAACGTAGGTTCGTCAATCAATTGCATTTGGGTGCATATCCATAATACCGAGCTCCATACCACCGCGGCCATGAAGCCATATAAAAGGCCGCCCACCAGCCCGTTGAGCCAACCCAAAGTAGCCGCTTTGGTAACCGATGAAATGGCTTTGGCCAACAGCCGTACCAATATAAACACCAGCGCAAATAATATAACATAGCTTACCAAAGGCGCCCAGCCGGAGGTGACAATATGCCGCTCTAACAGAAAGGCCGAAACCTTTGTAGATGCCTTGAGCGATACGATGATGCTCAGCAGAATGGCGAGCACAGAAAAAACGGCTACAATGATGCCTTTCATGTAGCCGCGTATAAAAAATAAGGTGATTAGTATGAGGCCTATAATATCAAGGGCCATAATGCCATTAGCCTTGTGCCAGTAATATTTTTACGTTTTCGGATATGGCTTTACCGTCGGCCTTACCTGCCAGTTGCTTGGAGGCCACGCCCATCACTTTGCCCATATCGGCGGGAGATGTTGCACCCACTTGTGCTATAATGGCTTTAAGTTCGGCCTGCAATTCTTCGGCAGACATTTGTTGCGGCAGAAATTTCTCGATGATGGCCAGTTCTTCCTTTTCTTTCGCGGCCAGGTCTTCGCGATTTTGTTGTGTAAAGATGTCCAGCGAATCGCGGCGTTGCTTGGCCATTTTCTGCAGCATTTTTATCTCGTCGGCCTCGGTGATTTCCGTGCCGCTACCCGATGTTTTTTCCAAAAGTATAGCCGCTTTTATGGCGCGCAGGGTGCGCAATGCCGCCTCGTCTTTGGCACGCATGGCATCCTTCATTTGTTCCATTACTTTTTGTTCCAGTGACATATGCTCAGCTTTTAAAATATTACTTGTTTTTTGCCGCTTCTTCCGCTTCCAAAGCATCCATGGCTTTTTTGTGGAAGGTTTTGGCAAATTCCTTCATTTCTTTGGCTATATCGCCATTTCGAGTGGCGCGTGCATAAGTGTCAGCCATGCCGTGAAATGTTTGGTGGAAGAAATCTATCATCTCGTCTACCATCATCTTTTTGGTCCAGAGGTCTATGCGCAGGGCGGTTTTCTCTTGCCCGTCCCAAAGGCCCAGCAATAATGCCTTGGCCTTTTGCAGTTCATCAACCCCGCCACCGGGTGCGTTCCATTCTATGGTCTCTGGCATTTTGTCCTCGTCCAGTTCTATCTGTATGTTGATATTTGATTTCATTTTATCTTAATAATTCGGCTCAAAATTCAGGAATAAGTTTAACATGCCCAAACTACCTGGCGTTTCCCCATTTCTCCAATTGCTTTATACAGGCAGCCATGTCTTTTGGGAGCGGAGCTTCCGCCACCACATCGGTGCCGTCGGCCGCCTTTAGTTCCAGCCGATGCGCATGCAGCCCCAGGCGGTTCAGCAGCGGGCGTTCGGCTTCATCTTTGTTCGATAAGTTGTATTTCTTTTTGATGGCCGATAAAAAGAATGGTTTACCGTCTCCGTACAGCTCGTCGCAAACAATTGAATTGCCTATGGATTGTGTGTGTACGCGTATCTGGTGTGTGCGGCCCGTGTGTATTTGGAACTGCACCAGCGAGTAAAGCGGCCATTGGTGTACTACTTTATAATCGGTAACGGATGCTTTGCCTCTTTTGGCTATCGCCATTTTCCCTTTTACCGTGGGATGTTCGGAAATGGGTTTTTCAATCCTGCCTTCTTCGGGCACTACGCGGCCGTTTACCAATCCCAGGTAGTATTTGCCGGTTTTATGTTCTTGGAAAAGGCCCGAAAGATATTTATGTGCCTCTTCGTTTTTTGCAAAGCATATCACGCCGCTCGTGTCGCGGTCCAAGCGATGTACTACCCATATCTTTTGGCCGGTTTGCGCTTCCAGCACTTTATTTAGGGAAGGTATGCCGGTATCAAACCTGTCGGGTATCACCAACATACCCGCGGGTTTGTTCACAATCAGCATATCGCTGTCTTCGTATAATATCTCTATCTGCATGTGTTATTTCTTTTCAATCAGCACGTCTATAATGCTTTCGAAGCCATAATAGCTTCGCGGATACCTTGGTGCCGGCGCGGCGGCAAAGGTACTTATTCCGCCTTCGGGTCGCATCTCCAAAACGTTGAAACCTGCGGCTTCAATAAGTTTGCGAAAGTATGACCTTGTTACCACAATATTGCCTGTAAGGCCTTGACGCTCGTTGCGGCGCTTGTGATATATGCGGCGCAGGTATTTTTTTGTGGCGTTAATGTCTCCCTTGCGCAGGCCTTTGTCTACCAACAGGTGCACCAACCAACCCAAGGAGTCGCTACTGATATAAGCCTGCCCGCGCGGTTTCAGGACACGGTTAAACTCCGCCAATGTATTGGCGTAATCGGTATACATGATGGCACTGTAGCAAACAATGCCGTCGAAGCTTGCATCGGCAAAAGGCAATGCTTCCATACCGCTCACGCGGATGTCTGCATTCGCCAAGCCGTTCAGTTCACAAAAAGACTTGGCCGCATTTACACTTTCGTCGTTGATGTCTATGCCCGTTACCGTGTTGCCCAGCCGGCTCATCACAATGCTCCATTGTGCATTGCCACAGGCGGCATCCAAAATATGTCCTTTGTTTTCAAAGCCTATGGCCTTTACTCGTTGTGCGTAATAGGCCACCGAGCCAAAGCCGGTAAGTTCATCTCGCAAAAAGCCTTTGCCGTAATCGCTTAACGAGTTCCAAAGGTGCTCGTCAATATTCCAGCCGTTGGCTTTTATCTGTTCTATGATGCTATTATCAGCCTTCATAGAAATGTTCGTTATAGTAAGTATCGGGGTGTATGAGCAGGTATATCAGCGGACGATTGTCTTGCAGGTGCTCTGCAAAGCTGCGGGTATCGCCTTCTATTTTGATGCCCTTATCATAGCATTTCCAGCGTGTCCATTCACTATCACTGATGTAAAAGCTTGTGTTAAACAAGTTGAAGCCCGGGTGTGTATCATAAGCCTCATATAAGAGGCCCGCTTCTTCCGGGGTTTTGTCTTTCCAAAAGTCAAGATTGTTTAATCCCGTCATTCCCCCATGACTGGCAACGCCTTTTACGTTTATACCCAACATACGGTTCATGATATCTATGTCGCGCTTCAGGCATTCGCCGGCATCTTCGTTCCATATCGCCGCCTGGTCTACCACTTCGGAGTGATAGCCTAATTCGTGGCCGGCTTCTGACAATTGCTTCAATATCCGGTAATGTTCAAACGAAAAAGGATTGTATTCGGGCGCATGCAGGCGTACAAAGAAGGTGGCTTTTATGCCCAACCGGTTAAATATGTCGCCCAGTACCTTGGCCTTTTTTACCGAGAAGTCAATGTCCACCCGGTTCACCACAATTTTTTCGGGAAGATTATTTTTTTTGTGGTAGTATTCTTCGCAGGTAATAAAGGAGTATCCCGCATCTAAGGCAGCCTTATACTGACGTTCTATTTCGGCAAAAGTGAATTTAAAGGGGTGCATCAGTCGGCTTTAAATATTCTTTTAAACAGGCGTCTTCTTTGCGGCGCATCTTTTTTTGGTCTTCCTCGTTTTTGTCTTTGTAACCGCAAAGGTGCAAGGCTCCGTGGAAGATGACGCGATGTAATTCGTTATCGTAGGTGACACCGAATTTTTCAGCATTTTCCTTTACGCGGTCAACGCTGATGTATATTTCACCTACCAGTTCCTCGGATGTTTCGCTCAGGTCGAAGGTAACGATATCAGTAAGGGTTTTGTGTTTCAGAAATTCTTGGTTTATCTGCAGTAAATAATCGTCGGTACAAAAGATATAGGTAAGATTTGCTTTTTTTAGCTTTTTCAGATGCTTTGTCGTCAGACCGTCCAAATAGGTAGACAAGTTCCTTTTGTTGCGGAGTTTGGCCGACACATCATGTTCGAAAAATTTTGCAGGCATGGTGCGAATTTCCAATATTTTTCGCATGTCTTCTACTATTGTCCCGTACTTTTGTGACAATGAATGCCACGGAAGAGAAAGTAGTACGATTGTCGGACCTGCCGAAAGGAGTAAAAGCCCTGATAAAAAGCCACGAACAAACGGAACTGGAACTGACGCTCATGGAAATGGGATGCATACCCGGAGAACCCGTTTGGATAGAAATGATTGCCCCGTTGGGCGACCCTATGGCCATACAAATAGCCGGTTATTACCTCAGCATCCGCAAAAACGATGCGGAGAAGATTTGGGTTACCGTGGAAGGATGAAGTAAATATTAATTCGACAACCCGGCACCTTTTACAGGTCGGTTACTACGTACAACTAATTACCTTTGCGTCCATGCATATCGGGTTGTATTTCGGCAGTTTTAATCCCATACATATAGGTCATCTTATAGTAGCCAATCATATAGTGGAGCACGGCGGTGTGGATAAGGTTTGGTTTGTGGTATCGCCACATAACCCTTTGAAAGACGCCCATTCCCTGCTTAACGAGCACGACCGCCTCCACCTGGTGAACCTGGCGATAGAAGGTAATTCCAAATTCAGAGCGAGTAATGTGGAGTTTACCTTGCCCAAACCTTCTTATACCATTGATACGCTTACCTATCTTGCGGAGAAATTTCCGTTGGAGCAGTTTTCCGTTATCATGGGCTCCGATAGTTTTCAAAACATACATCGCTGGAAAAATTATGAGCAACTCTTGGAGCGTTATTCGCTCATAGTATATCGCCGGCCGGGGTTCGAGGTAACGGAACTCGCAGGGGCGAGGGTAAAGGTGCTGGAGGCTCCCTTGTTGGAAATATCATCTACCTATATCAGGAGCAATATTAAAACCGGTAAGTCGGTAAGATATGTGTTGCCCGATAACGTGTGGCAGTACATTACCGATAACGGCTATTACAAATAGTATCAGTTACCGTTCTTTGAGAATTCCACTCGGTATATTCTTATCAGCAGCAGCAGGTAAGAAATCAGTAGCGGGCCAAAGATGAATCCCATAAACCCAAAGAGCGGTATGCCCACAATGATACCCAAGGCAGTGATAATGGGGTGCACATCCCCCAGTTTTTTCAGCAGTGTGAATCGCAGCAAATTATCCACCATTCCGGTTATTGCCAGTGAGAAAATCGCAAGCCCTACGGCTTCGGCATTGTGTCCCGTCATCATCAGGTATATGCATAGCGGCAACCATATTACGGCTATGCCTATGATAGGTATTATGGAACACATGCCCGTAAGCACACCCCAAAATATATACGCCTCAATACCGAATATGGCATAACTGATGGCGGCTACTATAGCTTGTGCCAGTGCCAGCAGCGGTATACCAATGGCATTGGAGCGAACCATCACTTGTGTGGCCGTCCAAATATCGTCTACGTTTTTGTCTTGCAAGGGCATATACTTATGTATAGACTGCTCCATTTTGCGTCCGTCCATCAGCATGAAGTATAAGATAAAAAAGGCCAATGCGGCATTGGCCAACATGTTGAGCGTGCCCCCCAGTACCACCGGTGCGGAAGAAGTGAGGTTTTCTATCAGACCCATGATTTGTTCCTGGTCAATTTTTACCTGTGGTAGCACACGCTTGATGCGCGATGTGACAGAGTCGATGATTTGGGTAAGTTGCCCGCCGGTGATTACGGAAGTGAGTTTGGGCAGCAACACACGTACCAGGAAAACGAAGGGCAGTGCAAATATCACTATACCGGCCAGTATGAAGCCGACAGCCACCATCCATTTGGGTTTGTTGCCTATAACGGTGAGTTGAAAGAACGGTTTGCGCAATAAAATGTACAAAGTAACCGCACCCAATAAGCCCGGAAAAAAGGAATATAAATGCCGCCCCAGCGTAAGGGCCAAAGCCAGTATGCAGCCGATGAGCAGGTATTGCTTGAGGTTATCGTTGTTGAGTAAGCTCATATTAAAATATGCTAAAACTTGTAAAGGCGACTAATCCAAAATCTTGCCGGCCCGTTAACAATCGTGTGGCACGATATTTATTAACTTTATAGCGAAATTTATCAATCAAAAAGTAAAAGAGTACAACTATGGCAAACACCGGAAAAACTGTAGCTACCTTATTGATAGGTGCGGCTATCGGCGCGGCGGTAGGTTATGTTTTGGCCACCGACAAAGAAACAAGAGCAGAAAACATTGATCGCATCAAAGATCGTCTTGCAGACCTTAAGACACGCTTTGGCAAGAAAGCCGAAGATTTGGAACATGAGATATATAACGGTTAAACCGCTTTATGTTACACATGTTCGGTAAACTGAAAGATAAAATAGTTCAACTGGTGGAAGACCGCGTTGAGTTGCTAAAACTCAGCGTGATAGAGAGTGCTTCGCGCGGTATGAGCTATTTTATCTTTATTATCATCTGCATCTTCATCACATCCACCATTCTTTTGCTTTTAGGTGTGGCATTAGGCGAGCATTTTGCCGATGTTACGGACTCAAGAGCATTGGGTTTCCTTATTGCTGCGGGAATATACTTGGCATTGTTTCTATTTATGCTGCTGTTTCGCAAAACCATATTCAAAGGCTTTGCCGATATATTCATACGCACACTTACCGAGGAAGATGACGACGACGACAAAGACGATACAAACAATCCTGCACGATGAAGCTTTATCACAAACAATTAAAGGGTATAAAAGACCTGAAACGCGAGAAGCAACGCCTGCGTAATTCCATCAGGGCCGATAAGCCCTCGCTAACCGTGCCCGCAGGCGGAGAGATGGGCGGTACTCTGGGCGGCATGGATAAATTTGCTGCCCTGCTTGAGGTCCTTCCGCTTGATGTGATACAAGGCATGCTTGTACGCTTGGGCCTACCATTGCTTAAGAAAACGGGTAAAGCCGTGGGTAAAAACGCCTTTTCTATAGGTAAAGAAATTATTGGCGGCTACGCCAAATGGAAGATAATGGAACTGGCCTACCGTTGGGGCAGGCGATATATCATAAACCAAAAAGAGAAAAAGCACCGTAAAGGTGCTTAATTTTTTCTCGTCTTATTTGTGTAACGATACTATCGGTATCGTTACTTTTTTTATGATTTCCTTGGTATGGCTTTTTTGGAACAGCCGCTCGAAAAAGCTGTGTTTGTGTGGTGTAACCACCAGCCAGTCCACATTGTTTGTTTCCGTAAAGCTTTTGATGCCTTCCTCCACATCTGCGTTGTCTATATAATGATACACGGGATTGGCGGATTTAACCAACTCGTGCAGCGCTGCCGCCTCCAAGGGTGTTTCCGTACCAAAATTCCTGTTGTCGTGGTCTACATTCAACACATGCAGCGACGCACCCGTCATTTGCACCAAGTCTACCAATTGGCTACCCGGTAGGTCTTCTGCCACATGCTTCATATCGCAGGCCAGGCAAATTTTGTTTACCGTGCCAAACTTTACGCCCGGGGGAACGGCTAATACGGGGTAGCTCAGGTTGCGGAGTTCACTCAGCAGGTTGCTGCCCAGCCAAAATGCGGTATCATCGGTAGTGCTGTTGCCCACAACTATCATAGCGGGTTGCACGCCTTTGGCATACTCGTTGAGGCTTTCCGTTATCTCTCCGTAAGTGATGTGGCCGGTTATGGATAAATCGGGGTAATAGGCCTGCAGCCGGCTTATCAATTCAGCCATGCCGTCCTCCGCAATTTTTCTCCCTTCTTCAATCGGCATTACCGGCATCGGATTGTCGGTAATGGCTACGGGTATAATGTAGGAATGTACCACTGTTACCGAATGATTGTATGCCTTGGCCATATCACAGGCATAAAATACGGCGGCATTTGCGGCATCGGAAAAATCTGTGGCGGTTATGATAAGCGGCATCGGGAGGAGTTTTGTATAAAGTTAAGCCCAAAAAAATAATACCGGCCAAGAGCCGGTATTATTAAAGATATGATAATGAAAATCAGTTAGTTTTTTGATTTTCCCGTGATGCTTGCCAAACCTTTGCCTATTACTTGGGCAAACGTGGTGAAGATGATGGAGATATCCATACCTATGCTTCTGTGCTTAAGGTAGTAGATGTCCCATTGGATACGCTTACGTAATTCGCGTTCTACGCTTATCTCGCCGATGTAGCCCTTTATTTGAGCCATACCGGTCATTCCGGGCACTGCCTCGTGACGCAGGTTGTAGTAGGGGATAAACTTTGAATAGTAGTTGGTATGGTACAACATGTGCGGGCGCGGCCCCACAATGCTCATATCGCCCAGCAATACGTTGAAAAATTGTGCGGTTTCGTCCAAGTGAGTAAGGCGTAAAAATTTACCTACGGTAGTGATACGCTTATCGTCTCCCGTAGCCTGTTTGGTATCGGCCTCATCGTTTACACGCATGGTGCGGAACTTAAAGCAATCGAACTCACGACCTTTGTAACCGGTCCTTTTTTGAATAAAAAACACGGGCCCTTTTGAGCTGAGCTTGATAAGCAGCGCCACGATAGGGTATAACCAAGACATGACGGTGGTGATAAATACCATAGCCACCGCGATATCCATAGCCCTTTTTATGCGGGCATAGTACGGCGAAGGTTGGTACACCATGTACCTATGGTTGATTTCACGGAACATCTCCCGTATTTCGGCGACATCTGACTGAGGCGCAGAAACACGTGACGGTTGTGAAACCGGAAATTTTATGACAAACGGCTGATCCATTAAATAATTTCTACTATTTTCTCGGGGGCTAACGCTATTCTACAGCAAAAATCGTGTCAAATTTTGTTCCGGAATGAATTTTTTTAAGATTTTTTCAAAATTTCTTAACAAAAACGTCATTTCTCGTTAATAATCGGGTCGTAAAAGCGGATATTCCAAAATATGAGTGAAAAGAAAGAATAATATATTACCCCGGCCTGAGTTTGTAAAGCAGCCTCTTGCATTAAGAAGAACAAGGCTATTACGTGAAATATTAGGAAAACCTGCGGATAAAGGATATTTCGTAGATGAAGCAGGGGTAAAAGCGCAATCAGCAATAATGTGAGAGCACCGGGTAATCCCAGCATCACCAATGACTGCATGAACATATTATGTAAATTGGCATTATAGAAGGGCGATCGGTATATCGGTTCATTGATATTACGGATGCCAATTTGCTCCATTTTTTGATTTTGTAATGCCTGGGCGTCTCCGTTTCCGGCACCGGTAAGCCATAAGTTGTGTTCGGAGACGTTCATAATGCCGAGGCGCCAGAGAAAGACGCGTAGCGTCAGGTTATTAAAATCGCCTTCCGCCACATCATGATAGTCATTCTTAAAAGCCAGTTCTATCTTGGTATTGTAAATATCTTTATACCTGTTGCGGATGGGATTATCCGTAAGCACAATGGCCAAACCAAGTAGTGCGAGCGCAGTAATGCCTATTGCTATTCTTGCCTTTGAAAGACCACCGGATAAACGGATGAAATAAAAAGGAACTATAAAAACAAAGAAGAGGGCAATAAGCGTGCGGGAAGATAAAAGAATAAAAAAAGCCGTTTGTAATATTATCAGGGCAATTTTGAAAAATTTACGTTTAAAAAAATGCTCCCAAGGCATAAACAGCAATAAGGAGATGGAAAATATATAATACCATGCCATGTATACGGCATTAGCTTCAAGCCCTTTTACCAGCTCATGATAGAAGAAACCATCATTATTGTGCGTGGTTTGCCAAGTACTTGCCGCTTTAGCCAAACAAAACAAGGCTATCAGTGTAGTTCCTGTTACAAACGAAGCGAACACACGCTCCAAAGTGCGCTTGTTAACGGATACGCCTGCCCCGATGAGTATGGGTAGAATCAGAAAACTGAGTTTTTGTTGAGTATCAAAGGCCGATTGTTCTTTATTGTCGCTGTAATAGTAGCTCGCGGCGTGCAACAAAAAATATATCATCCACAGCCAAAGCACCTTTCTATCGGCTAAATTGCTAAAAGTGTAGCGAAAGTGCCCGCGTACTAACCAAGCCAGCGCAAGAATACCAATAGCCACAGAAGCATATATAAACGGGAACGGTATGGAAAATGCCACCAGGCACAAGGCGAATTCTACAAAGGTCTGTGTGCGGCTTTGTTGGGGCATAGCTACAAAAATAGCCGAATAATAGTAATTTTGCCTGCTTTATAATAATATAACGAGTATACGTGAAAAGTAGCCTATTCAAAAGTTTTTTCTCATCCGGTGTTCAGGCTATCGCGGTACAAGTTTTAAGTAGTTTATTTTTTCTAATATCTGCTGATTATCTGTCAAAAGATGACTTCGGCATTTTCAGTTGGGTAAATGCCACCGCGGTAATCATAACTACTATAATAGGTTTTGGGTTAGACCAAGTGGTGGTACGCCGTATGGCCGCCTCCAAAACATCCGGCTGGGCCGCGGCGGCTTATCTTTTCCATGCATTGGCAGGCTCGGTAGTGTCCTTCGTTATCCTGCTGCTTATCAGCTTACTTTTCGATGAGCAAAGTGCCTTTTTCATCAGGATAAATTACCTGCCGTGGTTTTTTGGTGCGCAGGCCTTAATATATATGGGGATGCCACTGAAGCAGTTTTTGAACGCCCGGCAAAACTTTACACCCTATGCCGTTATTGCCACAGTGACCAATATTATCAAGATACTGTTGATATATGTGTGCATTTGGTGGCAGAATCTTTCTATAGGTATGGTGGGAATTATCCTTACCATTTGTGGTCTTATAGAACTAGGTTCTCTGATGGCCTACCTCCTGCTGAAAACCGATTTCAGTTTTAAATTCAAATCTGCGGCCTACACAAAATTGCTTAAAGAATCCTTTCCGCAATATATATCCGCCGTATTTGACGTAAGCCTTTCCCGACTGGATTGGCTGCTTTTGGGGCTGCTGAGTACCACTGCCGCCACTGCGGAATATGGCATTGCCTACAAGGCTTTTGAAATTTCGCGCTTGCCTATAGCGGTAATAGCCCCTGTGATACTGAATATTTTTGCGCGCATGTTTTTGGGCGGCAACGTGCCTGATGCCGGAAAACAGGACCAAATACGCCGACTTTATGCATTGGAAGCTTTTGCGGCCGTGTTGATACCGCTGTGTATTAACATACTTTGGGCACCCGTGGCAGATTACGTATTTAAAGGTAAGTATGGGAGCGTAAATGCCGGTGAGATGATGATTTTGTCCGTTTGCATACCATTGCTGTTTATCATCAACTTATTATGGACGATGGTATTTTCCATTAAGAAGTACAAGGAGGTTAGTTTCATTACATTCGTTAGCGCCATATGCAATTTTGTGCTTAATATTATTCTTATACCTATTTACGGAGGTATCGGCGCGGCAGTATCCTTTTTGGTAACCATAGTGGTACAATTACTGCTTTACTATCGGTTGGTGCATAAGTATATCATGACCTTTTCTTTGCTCACTTTGGTATTATTGTTTGCCGGCGCAGCTGTGGCTTACCGGGCAAGTATTTATATAACAGGCAACCTTTTTATACAATTACCCTTGGCTATCATAATTTATTGTGCGATAGCCATTATTACCAAAACCATCACGAAAAATCATTTGGAAACGCTGAAACTGCTCTTCAAGAAATGAATATTCTATACCTCTGCGACGAGTACCCTCCGGGCAGGCATGGTGGTATCGGTACTGCCGTACAACTGCTTGCCCGAGAAATGGTGCTTAAAGGACATAGGGTGGTGGTGGCAGGATTTTACGATTGGGGATATGGGGGCGCCGATGAATTCGAGGATGAGGGTGTAACGATATATCGCTTTCGCAGATTTTTTGCTTCGGGTTTTTTGGAAAAGCAGGAATCTTTACCCGTGCGCATAATGCACGGCATTATGAAACGCACAGGTTTGTTTGACCGGGATATACGTAAAAGTCTTGTGCGCTATGGTGTGTTTTTGGAACAGTTGATAAAGAAGCATAACATCGATATTGTAGAAATGCCGGATTATAACGACTACATGCGGTTTGCAAAGAACTATGTATCGTTTCCCAAACTATCGGTTCCCGTGGTGGTGAAGTTGCATGGTACGCACACCTACTTTAATACAGAGGCAGGTAAAGAAACTCCCGAGTATATATACCGCATGGAACGCGATATATTGCAGCAGGCTGCCGCTGTGGCTTCCGTAAGTCGTTATACGGCAGATAAAACAGCGGAATACCTGAATTACGGAAAACCCATAACGGTATTGTATAACGGCATTCGCCCGCCTGCCCCGATGGAAACCGATAAAATACCCGGACGGGTGATATTTACCGGAAGCCTTGCGGAGAAGAAAGGAATCTATCAGCTGATGAAGGCTTGGAATATTGTAAACGCCCGATTGCCGGATGCTACGCTATGGATATACGGCAAAGGGCCGGTAGAAAAGATAAAATCTTTGCTGAATGAGCAAGCCGAGCGCACCGTATCTTTTAACGGTCATGTAGACCGAAAAGAGCTTTTCAGGCGTATTGCGGAGGCTATGGTGGCAGTGTTTCCGTCTTATGCCGAATGTTTTGCGTTGGCACCGATGGAGGCCATGGCTTGCGATACGGCAACCATATATACCACACGCACCTCGGGGCCCGAGTTGATTGATGAAGGCGTGGACGGGCTGTTGGCCGACCCTGATGATGTGGAAGGCTTGGCAGAGAAGATAATATTACTGCTTACGGATAAGGAAGCCAACAAACGATTGGCCGCAAACGGAAAGGAGAAAGTTTTAACCGAATTTAATATTGCCACCGTAGCGGAAAAGCATGTGGTCTATTATACAGCGATATGTAAGGGTAAAGCCGGCATATCCGAATCATAAACGTAACAACAGGCTTGACACCCGAGAATAAAAAAACGGATTGGAAGCTTTTACTCTTCCTACTGCTGCTTACCAACCAGGCGGTATTCAGCCTCAAGGTATTGGGGTTGGTGCTGATGTACGTGTTGCGTCCCGATTTTAACTTCGGTATACGTCAAAGAAGATTGCCGCTGTTTTATCTATACATCATCGGCTTGTCTGTTTTTACGCTAATAGTAAAGACAAGGGATTTTTCAGGTGCATATATGGCTGCATTTGCCATGGGCAACTTTTTTTGGCTGGCCGGTTTCTTAACCATCCATCAGGTTAAGCTAAGTATAGAGCGATATGGTACGCAAAGCGCCGATCGCATACTGCGTGTTTTTACCGTACTTAACCTTGTGGCATGTGTATGGCAACTGGTAAAAATCATGAACATCACCGGAACCATAAATCCCTACTCGGGTCTTGATTTTCCGTATGGTATGTCTACCGGCGATAATATATATGGCATCTTCTTGCAAAACTCATATTACAATATGATGGTGAGCGCCATGCTGGCCGTTTATTTTATTTTCCGTAAACAGTTTGGTTATGCTATCGTTGCGGGCCTTTCGCTGGTGCTGGTATTCGGTAATTACGGTACCATGATATTTATGCTGGTGCTGTGTGCCATAATGGCTACGGGTATACTCAAGTATTTAACCGCAAATGCAGGTAACGGTAAATTGGTGCATATCATAAGAAATGTGGCGCCGCGGGGTAACTATATGCTTTATATACCCACCATCATGATATTCGTGGTATTACTCTATGCTATTATCTCCCCGGAGAATACAAAATATGTGGTAACAAAACTAAAAGATAAGGTATATGCCATAAATACTGCGGGGCAAAACAATTACGTCACAATGATTGACAATCAAAAGCCTGACCCGAGGGCGTTTGTAATGTCCGGCGACGAATATGAGAAAGTAAAAAAGAGCGAGCGTGAATCGGCGCAGTACCTGTCTTATTCCGAAGCGGTTAAGGCAGTGGAAGGTAGAGACATAGTATCTGCCGAAAATGCCAAACGCGCCATGACCAAAGTGTATATAGAAAGGCTGCAAGGAAAAACATTGGCGTTGCTGGAAACATGGCAATACCTGAAAGGCAGTCCCGCAAATATGCTGTTGGGTGCAGGCACTACAAGGTTTTCCTCTCTTATGGCGCAAAAAATGGCCGGTTATGATTCCAGCCGTTTGTTCATGAATGTTTTGCCGCAATTTATCTCACCCGACTATCGCACCAATCACTTGCTTATAATAGTAGAGCGCACGGTGAGCGAAAGCAAGAATTTCAGCAACGCCAACTGGCCCGATAGTTTCTACAACCAACTTTTGGGAGAATACGGAATGGCGGGTGTAGCACTGTTTCTGTTGTTTTACGTTTGGTATTTTGTTAAGCAGGTGGATAAGTGGACTTATGGCTTTTGGATATTCTTACTGGTAATACCTTTTGCCCACCTTACTTATTTGTTTGAGGCGCTTTGCGTGATACCGTTTTTTGAATTACTTATGATGACCGATATGGCGGAAAAACAGGAAAAACGGGAGGTGCAACATGTCTGACACGACGCCTAAAATAACGGTGCTGATGCCCGCATATAATGTGGAAGCCTACATAAAAGAGGCTGTAGACAGCGTATTGACACAAACCTTTGCCGATTTTGAATTGCTCATTATCAACGATGGCTCTACCGACAACACGCTGCAATTGTTGCAGGCGTATACCGACCCGCGTATACGTATTGTAAGCCAGCCCAACAACGGCTTGGTGCGCACATTGAATACCGGCTTGCAATTGGCGAAAGCCAACCTTGTGGCTCGGTTTGATGCCGATGACGTGTGTTACCCCGAAAGGTTGGCCATACAATATGAGTTTATGCAAGCGCACCCCGATTATGTATTGGTAGCCGGCAACGCAGACTATATGGATGAGGAAGGCAACCATATTTTTACCTACCTGTGCCGGTATTACGAGGACGAAGAAATCAGGCAATCGAAGTTTGTGGAATGCCCGTTTATACATTCTACCGTTATGTACCGAAAAGATGCGGTAATAAACGCGGGTGGATATAATGAGCATGCAATAACGTTTGAAGACCACATGCTATGGCGAAAGCTATCCGCCTTTGGGAAGTTGCAGAACCTGAATACTCCGCTCATAAAAGTAAGGTTTAACCCGAGTTCGGTAACCATTGACGAGAAGTGGCGCGGTAAAGAGTTTATAGATTTGAAACAGCGTTCCATACAAAGCGGTAAAGTAAGCCCCGAAGATTTTGCGCTGCTGCAACAAATACTGAACAGTCAGAATTTCGGGTCGTATAAAAAGGCGGCCTATCATAGTATGCTGGGCAAAAAATTTCTTTGGAATCAGCATAATCCTTCTAAGGCAAGACAGCATTTGCGCGAAGCGATAGCGGCCCACCCGGGGAAGCACGAGCCATATTTGCTTTATGCATTCTCGTTCTTTCCGCAGGCGATAATAGATTTTGTATACAATAACTTTAAAAAATGAGAGTAGCTTTTATATCACGGGCCACTTTGTATTCTACTCCCGGCGGAGATACCAAACAATTGGATATGACTGCAGAATACCTCCGTAAACTGGATGTTGAAGTAGATGTTTGCCTCACCGATAAGCCTATAGATTATTCGGGTTACGACTTGCTACACTTTTTCAATATCATTCGTCCCGCAGATATACTGGGCCATGTGGAAAAATCCGGTAAGCCGTTTGTGATTTCCACCATCTTTTTGGATTACGGAGAATTTGAAAAGAAAACTCGCGGGGGAATGTTGAAGTATATGAATATGGTGTTCTCGGAAGATGGTATAGAGTACATAAAGGTTGTGGCACGCATGCTGAAGAACGGGGAGAAAATAGGCAGTACAAACTATTTGCTTTGGGGGCACCGCCGCTCGGTAAAGTATTTGGCAAAACATGCGCGTATTCTCTTACCTAATTCAGAAAACGAATACCGGCGATTCGTAAGCAAGTATGGCGTAACGCAGAAATATCACGTAATACCAAACGGAATAGACAACAATGTGGCGGCCAGGGTAAGTAAATGTAACCCAAAGTACGAAGGTGTGGTGCTTTGTGTGGCTCGTATTGAAGGCAGGAAGAATCAGCTTAATCTTATCAGGGCGCTAAATAATACCGAGTTCAAAGTATATATACACGGTAAGGCTTCGCCCAACAATATTGCTTATTACGAGCAATGCAAAGCGGAAGCTGCCGACAATATTCATTTTTCCGAATGGCTAAGCGAAACGGAGCTTTATGAAATGTACCATTCCGCCAAGGTGCATATCCTTCCCAGCTATTTTGAGACCACGGGTTTGTCTTCGCTTGAAGCCGCAGTAATGGGATGTAATATAGTGGTGACAGAGAAAGGGGATACGCGAGATTATTTCCGGAATGATGCCTGGTACTGCGAACCCGATGATTTGGCATCAATACGCAAAGCAGTGGAGGACGCATACCGGGCACCTTACAATCCCGCGTTTCGTGAGCGTATTCTTAAAGACTATACTTGGGAGCGAGCGGCAGAAGAAACATTAAAGGCGTACCGCCAAGTATTGGATTAAAACATTCACTTTTGCACAAGCAATGAGTTCTACAAAACTATCTTTGAAAATAGGCATACTGGGCACACGCGGGATACCCAACCGCTATGGCGGTTTTGAGCAATGTGCCGAATATCTTGCCCTTGGCCTGGTGCAAAAAGGCCATAGGGTATGGGTATATAATTCGCACAACCACGAATACCGACAAAGCGAATGGAACGGTGTACACATCATTCATTGCAATGACCCGGAGCACAAACTGGGTACAGCGGGGCAGTTTATATATGATCTTAACTGCATCAATGACGCACGCAAACGAAATTTCGATGTGCTTTTACAATTGGGCTATACCAGCAACAGCATTTGGTATTGGCGTTGGCCCAAGCAGCCGAAGAACATAGTAAATATGGACGGGCTGGAATGGATGCGCAGCAAGTATAGCGGCAAGGTGCAGAAGTTTCTTAAAGTGGCCGAGAAATGGGCAGCTGTACATGGTGATGTACTCATTGCAGACTCGCCCGGTATACAGCAGCACCTAAAGCAAACCTATAATAAAGATTCTCACTTTATACCCTATGGTGCAGAGGTATTTGATACACCCGATGCCGCAATACCGGAAGCTTACAAGGTGCAGCCTTATGCTTACGACATGCTGATAGCGCGCATGGAGCCGGAGAACAATGTGGAGACAATTATTCGCGGGCATATAAAAAGCGGTGTGCAACGCCCGCTGCTTGTAGTGGGTAAAACCGAGAATGATTTTGGTACCTATTTGGTCAATCAATATGGCGACCGCGCCGGTGTACGATTCTTAGGAGGTATTTATCAAACGGAAATCATCAATAACCTTCGCTACTATTCGCAACTTTATTTCCACGGGCATTCTGTCGGTGGTACCAACCCCTCGCTATTGGAGGCCATGGGTTGCCAAGCCTTAATAGTGGCACACGATAATGTGTTTAATAAAGCGGTGCTTGAAACCGAAGCTTTTTACTTTACCGATGAGGATAGTTTGGCAGCATTGATACCCAACATTGCCGATAAAAGCACCCATGCCGATAAGATACAAGGCAACGTAAAAAAAATACGCACCCGTTTTAATTGGGCGCGTATTGTAGATGATTATGAAGCCGTGATGCTAAAGTCGGTTACTTCGCCGGGCGGCTTTTAAATTTATTGATGGCATTGCGGGTAAAATCGCTGAGTACGAGGCGCCCGCTTACTGCGGCGCGTTCGGCCAGCAATACGTCCCAATGCTCGGTACCTTGCCAGAATATTTTCTTCAATTGTGCCATGGCCTCGGGGCTGCTATGTGCCAAGCGTTCCGCAAGACTGTTCACCCCTTCGTCCAATTGGTCGGTATTACCGTGCAATTCCGCATATAGCCCGTGCTTCTTGGCCCACTCGGCAGAGCGCCATTCGGTGGCATCTATAGCCAATTGAGAGAAGCAGGAAAGACCAACTTTACGCTCCACTGCCGGACCTACCACAAAGGGACCAATGCCTACAGCCAATTCGCTCAATTTTACAGATGCTTCCTCGGTGGCTATGGCATAGTCTACCGCTGCGGCCAAGCCTACTCCTCCGCCCACGGCTTTACCATGTATGCGGCCGATAATAAACTTGTGACACTTACGCATGGCGTTTATCACATTGGCAAAACCGCTGAAGAATTTTTTACCTTCTTCTTCTGTTGAAATGGATATCAGTTCGTCAAAAGAAGCGCCCGCACAAAATGCGCGGTCGCCCGCACTACGGAGGATAATTACTTTTACGCGCTCGTCTATTCCTATGTCGTTAATGGTTTTGGCCAAATCGTTGAGTATGGCGCCGGGCAAAGAATTGCTTGCGGGGTGATAAAACTCGATGGTGGCAATACCGTGGTCGATTGCGCTACTAACGTAGCCTTCGGCGTGTTGCATGTATGTTGTATTTTGAATGTAAAGGTAGGATGCCGTTTGGCAATTGACCAAACAAACACCCGGCTCTTAATAAATCTTTATGATTGATTTAGTTTTTTTACCATGGTTAATATAGTTGCAATGGCTACCGTTTCGCCGGTTTCGTCATACACATCTACCAGCCATTTCACTATGCCTTTCGCTATGTCGTCTTCCGTGCGTTTTTCCTGGTCTACTTTTTCCTTTACGGTCAGTTTCACGCCGATGGTCATGCCGGGATAAACGGGCTTTGTAAAACGGGCTTCGTCAATACCGTAGTTCAGCAGCACAGGACCTTTCTTGGGGTCTACAAACAATCCCGCTGCTTTTGACAGTACAAAGTAGCCATGCGCCACACGTCCTTCAAAAATGGTGCCTTCAAGTGATGTGGCATCCATGTGTGCATAGAAATTGTCGCCGCTTACGTTGGCAAAGTTGGTGATGTCCGTCTCGGTAACGGTATGCTTGTGTGTGATAACGGTATCGCCCACTTGCAATTCTTCAAAATGTTTGCGGAAGGGATGTACCTCCGTTTCGTTTTGCTTACCGCCTTGCTGGTATACGTTGGTAATGCGTGTGATGGTGGTGGGAGAGCCTTGTATGGCCGTGCGTTGCAAGTAATGCAGCACACCGCGTTTACCGCCCATTTCTTCTCCGCCGCCTGCGCGTCCCGGGCCGCCGTGTACCAGTAATGGCATAGGCGAACCGTGACCGGTGCTTTCTTTGGCACATTCGGTATTGAGTACCAGTATGCGCCCGTGCATGGTGGCCGAACCCAACACAAATTCTTTGGCCACATCATCATCCGCCGTTACTATGGAGCATACCAGCGAACCTTTACCCATTTTGGCCAAGGTGATGGCATCGTCAATATCGTTATAAGGCATGATGGTAGATACAGGGCCAAATGCTTCTATATTATGGCAATCGGTATTATGGAACGGATTGTTGTTCAGGAATACCAACGGCGGAAGAAATGCGCCTTTTTCTTTGTCCGCACCCAGTACTTCAAATTGCTCCAAGTCGCCTATCACTATGCTTTGAGACTTGGCCAGTTGTTGCACTTTTTCGCGTACCTCATTGCGTTGAGACAAGCCGGCCAAGGGGCCCATGCGCACGCCTTCTTTTGAAGGGTCGCCGATGGTGGTGCCTTGCAAACGTTTGCCCAGTGCTATTTGTACGTCTTCCACACGGTCGGCAGGCACCATGATGCGGCGTATAGCTGTACATTTTTGCCCCGCTTTGGTGGTTATTTCGCGTGTTACTTCCTTTATAAAAAGGTCAAACTCCGGTGAGCCGGGCATAACATCGGGACCCAAAACACAGCAGTTCAGCGAGTCGGCCTCCAAATTGAAGGGTACCGCTTCTTCCACAATGCGCGGATGCGATTTGAGTTTACGACCTGTTTCTGCCGAACCGGTAAAGGTTACCACATCCTGGTTTTGCACGGTATCCAATATGCCCCTGGCCGATCCGCAAATGAGTTGCAAAGCACCTTCGGGCAAAATGTTGGATTTAATGATTTCCTCGAACACCACTTCTGTAAGATAGGAGGTAAGTGTAGCGGGTTTTACTATGGCAGGTACGCCGGCCAGCAGGTTCACCGCAATCTTTTCCAGCATGCCCCATACGGGGAAGTTGAAGGCGTTGATATGTATGGCCACACCCTCGCGCGGTACCATGATGTGATGGCCTATGAAAGTGCCGTTTTTAGAGAGCTTGGCCACTTCTCCGTCTACATAAAAGCGCTCGTCGGGAAACTGGCGACGCAGGCTGGCATTGGCAAACAGGTTACCTATTCCACCCTCTATATCCACCCACGAGTCGGCACGGGTTGCACCGGTATATGCACTTATGGTATAGAAATATTCTTTGCGTTCCATCAGGTGCATGGCCAAAGCCTTCAGCATGCGGCCGCGTTGGTGAAAGGTAAGCTTGCGCAAGGCGGGTCCGCCTACTTTGCGTGCGTAATCCATCATTGCCCCGAAGTCCAATCCTTCGCTATTGGCCGTATATATGGCCTCGCCCGTGATGGCATTATGTAATACTTCGCCTTCTTTCTTCGCGGTTACCCATTTCCCTTCGGCGTAGTTCTTCAATTGAGGTATAGACATATTGTTCGGTATTTTTAAAAGGCCGGTAATGCCGGCCAAAAATGAGTACGCAATTTAGCTCAAAATGTGCAGGAAATGCTTACCGGGCAGTGGACTATGCGTTAAAGTTTTAATATCTTACCGACACTATGAGCGAAAAGAAATCCAAAAATATCCTTGAGGTTTATCTTGATTGGCTGCCGTATGTAATTATAGCCACAGGCATACTGTTGCGGATAGTGGTTTTCACTCATAACCGTGCGTTGGAGGTAGATGAAGCCAACGTTGCGCGCAATTTGTTTGAGCGTGATTTTGCCGGCCTGTTACAACCGCTGAGTTATTTACAGTTTGCACCGCCGGGTTTTCTTTGGGTGTCTAAAATGATGGGGTTGTTATTCGGATACGGAGAGCAGGCATTACGTTTCTTCCCGCTACTCTGTGGCATAGCCTCCTTGTGGCTGATGTATGAAGTGTTGAAGAGGTTGGTGAACAACATGGTTTTATGGTATCCGCTGGCCTTGTTGGCTACCGGTTATATCTATCTCTATTACAGTACCGAAGTGAAGCCCTACATGCCCGATGTGGCTATTGCTTTAGGCTTATTGCTGATGGCTTTAAAAACAGGTTTTGATACCGACAAACCTAAGAAATTTGTTTTGCGGTGGTTGATAGCGGGGCTGTTGGCCATGTGGTTTTCCATGCCTTCGGTGTTTGTATTGGCAGGCGTGGGTTTGTATTATCTCTACCCCGCGTTTAAAGAAAAATCGCCAAACCTTAAACCTATACTTGGCGTTATAGCCGGATGGCTGGTACTGTTTGCCGCAGATTATTTTTTATTACTCAAGGCCGGTATGGAGGTAAAAGACCTGAACATATACCACGAAGCATTTTTTGTGGAAGGGCTGCCTTTCGGGGAACATAACAAAGTTATTTTCAGGGCACTGTTTGCCGATGCCGCAGGCGGCGATATGGGTATCATCTTTCACTTTCTGTTGTTCCTTACCGGGGCCGTTTACCTGGTATATCGTCATCAAGTAAAAGCCTTTCTCTTACTTACGCCTTTGGTGGCTTTGTACATCGCATCGGCACTACATCTGTTTACGCTGGCATCCAGGGTGGCGTTGTTCAGCATGCCGCTGATACTGCTGGTGGTGGCTATGGGCTGCGCCTGGATTTTTTCCATACCCAACATGATACCAAAGGTGGTGCTATCATTGCTGGCCTTGGTAAACCTGGGCAACTTTCAAAAGCTGAACTACTTTGCCGAACCGCTGTTGTTTGAAGAATTCAGAGATGCGCTGGATGAAGTCGTGCAGGCACAAATATCCGGTGAGCGGTTTCATGTAAACCTGTTGCTGGAACCCGTATACATCTACTACACGGATATACATCCCGATAAGGAAAAATGGGCGAGCATAAAAGACGGGTACATACTGCCTTGGGCCGATGATTATGAGCCTATAGCGGCAAACTTTATGCGAGATGCCGTGCTGTACTCTTGGTTCCCCGAAGACAGGTTTGCCCGCGAAATGGCCGCTTATCAAAAATATTGCGACGTAAAGCAGATAGAAGTCTATGGCCTGAGGTTATATATCTGTACGGCTAAACGAGGGCAATAAGAAAAGTCCCGCTGGACAGCGGGACACTTAACCTCCATAGTGACATTGCTATTTATAGCCGGAAATCTTCTAAATCAAACAAAACAAAAAACTCGTTTTCAACGTGGTTATAGGTGCAAAGCTATGGCGCGCCTCATTGTCGGCGGCAGGGACGCTACTGATTTTGCAGGCGGAGATTACGCAAAAAAAATGCGTAGAACTACGCATAAAATATTGATTTACACCAATTACCTTTGGCGCTACATAAATATTTTAGGAATATGAGTAATTGTCTGGAAAACAAACCGGCCCCTACGGCTTTCAGTGATTCGCTAAACGCAATCAACCATCTTATCCCTATCAACGAGGCATTGGACATGATACAGAACTTCGCGAACAATCGCGAAGCGATGTTAGACCCTTCTATGAGGGGGAATGATACCATGCCCTTGTATGAAACGTTTAACCTGCAGGCCATTCACGACCTTATTTGCCAGCCAACTGCCATCGGGTTCCGCATTTACCCCGGCTTGGATACCAACCAAAAGGTTCGTTTCGTGTTGGTGGGTGTGGATGGTGACGGGCAAGACATCTTGCAGCGTCATGCCGTCGATCCCACGCGTGTGTACCTAAGTGAGGAGTTTAGCAACATGGTGGAAGAGTCGGGTCAGCGTTGGCCGTAATCTTATAGAATGGATAAGAGCACAATTTTCATATTAAGCCTTAGTATTTTCATCCCCTTGATAACAGGCATCGTCAGGTACGGGCAACTGCCCGTATCCTACCTGCCTCTTTTATTGTTATTGGCTATCGGCCTGGTGAACGAGTTGGTTTGCTACACGTTTTTCTACAATACCTCCAGCGCCGTACCCGGTAATATCTATTTGCTCGTTGAGTTTCTGTTGTTTTGTTGGCAGTTTAAAAGATGGCGATTTATCCTCCGGCGAAACAGCCAATATTGGGCGCTTATCATTGTGATGAGCGCCGTATGGATGGTGGAATATATATTATTCGGAAAGATAAACGAGTTCAGTCCTTATTTCCTGGTTATCTCTTCCATGGCCCTCATACTTTTGGCCGTTAATCAAATGAATTGGCTCATTGTTAACGAGCGCGGAAATATTCTTTCCAATCCCGTTTTTATTATTTGCATCGCCATCATCATGTTTTTTTCCTACAAGGTGCTCATCGAAATTTTCTACCATTTTGCACCGGAAAGAGTAATAAAAAACAAGATTTTTATCATGCAGTCCTACCTAAATGTCGCGTATAATATTATTTTGGCGATTGCAATTCTATGCATACCCCGGAAGAAAAATTTTATACGGCCGTTTATGTAGCCGGCACCTTGCTGGGCATTATCATCGCTTATTTCGTAATAACCATGATACGCCACCAGCGCCGTAACGTACGCCTGTATAAGAACCGTATCCGTGCCGAAATATCCACTTTGGAGAACGAGCGTAAACGCATGGCCGGCGATTTGCACGATGAGCTTGGGCCCTTGCTTTCGGCGGTACGTATTCAAATCAATCATTTGGAGCCCGAGAAGGAATCGGATAGGAAAGTGATTGCTTCGGCAAGCAAGTATATAGACGACGTGCTTACCAAAACCAGGGAAATCTCCTACAACCTGTTACCCAATACGCTGGTGCGTAAGGGTTTGGTAAAGGCTATAGAAGAATATGTGAGTAAACTTAGCCACGTGCATCGTCTGGAAATATCTTTTGAGGGCGACCCGGTGCAACTGGAAAAAGAACAGGAGATAAATATTTATCGCATCATACAGGAGGTGATACACAACACCATCAAGCATTCCGAGGCATCGCACCTTATCATTAAGCTAAAGAAAAACGGTAGCCTGCTTACCTTGCTTACGGCAGATAATGGCAAAGGCTTTGACTACGATAAGCAGGTGGAGTATAATAACGGATTGGGATTGATAAATTTGCAGAGCCGTACCGAGGTACTAAATGCCAAGTTCAGTTATGAATCGGAGCCGGGTATCGGTACACGCTATATTTTTGAGATACCGATAAATAATGCCGAATGACAACTGCCGAACATGTGATAACCATTGCCATAGCCGACGATCATGAGATATTTCGTGACGGGTTGAAGCTCATGTTGCAACATGCGGCCAACATACGTCTGGTGGGTGAAGCCGCAAACGGTAAAGAACTAATCGGAATTATAAAAGAAAGCAGCCCCGAAGTGGTTATCACCGATATTAAAATGCCGGAGATGGATGGGGTGGAGACCACAAAGTACATTCGCGAGCATTTCCCCGGGGTAAAGGTTATAGCACTGTCTATGTTCGACGATGAGCAACTGATATTGGAGATGCTGGAGTCGGGCGCCACCGGGTACTTACTTAAAAACTCGGATAAGGCAGAGGTAATAGAGGCCATAAATACCGTTTACGACGATATACCTTATTATTGTAAGTTCACCTCGGCCAAACTGGCCAAGCTTATTGCCTACAGCAAAAAAACGGATAAGAAGAAGCAGAAAGAATCCGAGTTCTCCGACAGGGAAAAGGAAATCATCCGGATGATGTGCGAAGAGTACTCCAATAAAGAAATAGCGGAAAAGCTGTTTATCAGCCCGCGTACCATAGAGGGTATACGCATGAAAATACTGGATAAGATGAATGTACGCAGTGTGGCAGGTGTGGTGATAGAAGCCATACGCCTGGGCATATACGTTCCCCCGCAATAGTCTATACGCTTATTGTTATTGATAATACGGTTCTTGCTAACTTGCAGGCCTTATGAAGCTTACCATAGGGTTTAGCCCCTGCCCCAACGATACATTTATTTTTGATGCCATGATAGCCGGTAAAGTAGATACCCGCGGCATCACTTTCGATTATGTGTTGGAAGATGTGGAAACGCTGAATCGTTGGGCTGCCGAGGGCCGGCTGGATATTACCAAACTCAGTTATAACAGCTTTTTGCGCGTGGTAGACAAATATGCGTTGCTGCACTCGGGCAGTGCGTTGGGCAAGGGTGTGGGCCCGTTGCTGATAGCGAAGCAACCCTTAGAACTCAATAATATCGCCGACATGCGCATAGCCATTCCGGGCACCAACACTACGGCCAATTTATTATTGACTTTGGCTTTTCCCGAGGCGAAAAATAAAACGGAGGTAATCTTCAGTGATATTGAAGCGGCAGTGTTGGACGGTAGTTACGATGCGGGGCTGATTATACACGAAAGCCGCTTTACCTATGCGCAAAAAGGCCTGAGCAAACTGATAGATTTAGGCGATTGGTGGGAGCGTGAAACAGGCGTGGCCATTCCTTTGGGCGGCATTGTGGCAAAGAGAAGTCTGGGTAAGGATGTATGCGCCGCTATAGATGCCACCATTAAAGACAGCTTGGCTTACGCATGGAAGCGTTACCCCGAACTTACACCCTTTATTACCGGCCATTCGCAGGAAATGGAAGAGGCGGTGATGCGTCAACACATAGAATTGTATGTGAACGAATACAGCGATGATTTGGGCAAGGACGGTAAAGCTGCTATCCGCATGATGTTTGATAAGGCCGTAAATGCAGGAATGATTGCCGAACCCGATACGGATATTTTCTACTAAACCGCCAAGGTGTAAATATCAGGCAGGTTGCGTCCTTCACCGTCGTAATCAAGGCCGTAGCCCACAACAAAATTATCCGGTATCACAAAGCCGGTGTAGTGTGTAGTTACATCATATTGCAAGGCATCCGGCTTGGACAACAGGCAGGCTAGTTTTAAAGAAGCGGGCTTTAGCGCGAGTAATTCAGGCAGAAAGCTATGCAGGGTTTTACCCGTATCAATAATATCTTCCAATACAATTACGTGCCTGTCCGCTATGTCTTGGCTCAGTCGGATTTGCTTGACCACGTTGCCTGTGGAATGCAGGCCATCGTAAGAGGACAGCTTCACGAAAGTAACCTCGCAAGGTATGGTGATGGCGCGTAAAAGGTCTGCGGCAAATATAAAGCTACCGGTAAGCACCGCTATAAACAAAGGATTTTTGCCAGCATATTCGCCGTTCATTTCGGCGCCAATCTCCGCAATACGTGCGGATATGGCTTCCTTACTGATATAAGGGATGAAATTTTTGTCGTGTATACGTATGTGCGACATAACGGAAATTACTGTACGCGCAGTTTTTGTCCGGGTTTGATTTCCGCAAAGTCCAGGCTGTTCCAATCGCGCAATTGACGCACACTTATCCCGTTTGCCTTGGCAATGCCAAAGGCCGTGTCTCCTCTCTTTACCACATAGTATCTAGGCGCGTTATTCACCACCTTTATCTCCTTTACTTCGGGTTGGGGTGTGGTAGTTTCGGTAACACTCGTTGGTGTTGTGGTAGCAGGAGTAGGGCGAGCATATACAACCTTGTCGAATTTGGATTTAAGTAAGTCCAGTTCGGATGTGGGTTTGGTGTTTTGCACCTCTTGCACTACGGCCTTGGGCTCTTCTTTTATCGGCTCGGGCACGGGAGCAACTTCCGCTTTTTTGGCGGGTATATCGTTTAAGGATACCGGCGGACCGACGTTTGACGCCGCTTCCGGACCGTCTTTGGGTTCAATTATCGTTTCCGGCTCCAAAGGAATATAGGCAGTCGTTTCTTTTTTATCGGCCACAGGTTCGCTTTGCGGTGCGGGTATTTCCGCAACGGCAGGCGCGGGGGTGGGTGGTACAAGTTCAGCCACCGGTTCGTTTGATACCTCGGCAACCTCGCCGTAGGTTTCAACTATGGTATTGGTTTCCGGTTTTTCTTGTACGGCTACGGGTTCCGGCTCGCCAGATACAGGTATGGCCACGGGAGTGGTATTCAATGCCACATCATTGGCGGATGCGGGATAAGACTCGGTGGCTGTTTCAGCCTGTGCCACCAAGGTTTCGGTGGCCGGTGCCGTGGGGCGTGTGGGTATGTAAGCAGGTGCCGGTTCTTTTTCTTCTTCGTCGCCGGGTTCCGTCATATTGCTTTCAGGTTCTGCCTGAGTCACGGCGGGCGCACTTGGCATTTCGTTTACCACCCGTATACCCGATTTCGGATTTTTGATGGCCGATGTATAATACACCTCGGGTTTGCTAGTTACGTTTTTCTGTAACTCCAGTACTTGGCCCGGGTGTGGCTCCTCTCCGGGTTTTAGCATATTGTAAGCTCTCAGACTTTTAATCTGTATACCCTCGGCTTGCGCTATCTTTTGCAAGTTTTCACCTGCCTTTACTATGTGCGACGCGGTGGCACCTTTGGTGTGCTTCTTTTCCAGGTATAGGAACATATCATAGGGCAGAGGACGCTCGTCTATTTCGTTTATCTCCAAAAACTTCTCGTAGCGGATGTTGTTTTTAATGGCGTATTCCAGTGGCATGTCGCCTTTTTTGGCATATACGGCTTTCAGTCCGTTTACCGTAAGCGGTTTACCATAAGCGGGAGGTGTTACCGCGGCATCAAGCGTAGTGCCTGTGGACACGGTAACGGCTTTTGTGGGTGCGGTGGTAATAACGGTTACATCGTGCTCCGGAATAATTTCTTTGGGAGCCGCTGCCACGGAAGGGCTTTTAATAGCCGCTTCTCCGTTCATGGCCAGCACTGTAAACTCCTGCAGGTTATAATCTTCAATGAGTTTGATGAGCATTTGTGCGTAGCGGGGATTGGTGGCGTAACCGCATTTTTTCAATCCCGTGGCCCAAGCTTTATAATCCGATGCATCGCATTTAAACAAAGATGCATAGCGGGCAGATTTGGACAAATAGTCGGAATGGTCCGTATAAGAATCTTCGGCACGGGTGTATTTGCGAAAGCACTCGTCGGGCGCATCATCGGTATGCGCAAAGGTTTCGCCGTTCCATTCTTTTTTACATTTTATGCCAAAGTGGTTGTTGGCTATGGTGCATAGTTCACTCTCCCCGGCAGATGTTTCGTGTATGCCCTGTGCCAGTGTGATGGAGGCCGGCACGCCGCTACGCAATTGCTCGGCCATGGCCAGTTCTTTATACCGTTCTATATAGCCGCGTACACGCTCTTCATAACTGCCCTGTGCAAGCCCCGTGGTTTGCATTCCTAATAACAACATCAAACAAGCTAATATCCGCTTCGCCATAACAATTCTCTTTGTACGTTTAATTTTCGATTTTTCTCATAATCAAAATGCCGTCGCGTACGGGTAGTAATACCTGCTCCACGCGCTTGTCATGCTTTACTTTTTCGTTGAAAGCATGAATGAATTTGGCATTTTTTCCTTGCTCTTCGGCGGGGAGTATTACTTCCCCGTCGTAAAGCACGTTGTCGGCCAAAATAAATCCGCCGACAGGCACCTTGTCGAACACCAAATCATAATAGGCCGCATACCCCTGTTTATCTGCATCGATAAAAACGAGGTCAAAGCTTTCATTAAGCGTCGGGATGATTTCCGCCGCTTTTCCTATATGCTGTGTAATCTTGTGGTCGAGACCGGCCTTGCAAAAATAGCGAAAACACATGTCTTGCAACTCCTCGTTTATATCTATGGTATGGAGGTGTCCGTCCGAGGGCAGGCCTTGGGCCAGGCAAATGGCGGAATAACCCGTGTAAGTGCCTATTTCCAATACCATGCGCGGCTTTATCATATGGCTGAACATGGCTAATGTAGCCCCTTGTATATGTCCGGATAGCATTTGCGGCAGTTCCACTTTAACATTAGTTTCACGGTTAAGCGCCGCCAGTGTCTCGTTCTCGGGCGTGGTGAAGCGCTCCGAGTATTTGTTGAGGGCTTCGGATATCAGTAACTGTGTCATTGTGCTTGCTTTAGAAGTTGGGCTGCAGCTTATTGTGGGTATAAAACTCGTGGAGGTAGGTTACCACTTCCTCGGGTGTGTCAAACAGTTTCAGCATTTCCAAATCGCCGGGACTGATGTTGGATTCCTTCTCCAGCATCACCTCATGCATCCAATTGAATAGGCCTTGCCAGTACTCTTTACCTATGCATATCAGCGGGGTTTGGGTAAACTTCCTGGTTTGTATCAATGTGCTTACTTCAAAAAATTCATCCATCGTACCCCAGCCTCCGGGCATCATGATGAAGCCTTGGGAGTACTTGGCAAACATTACCTTGCGCACAAAGAAATAATCGAAGAACAGTGATTTGTCGGCATCGATATAATCATTGGCTTTTTGCTCGAAAGGCAATTCTATATTTAATCCCACAGAGCGGCCTTTACCGAGATTGGCGCCTTTATTGGCGGCTTCCATAATGCCCGGACCGCCACCGGTGATGATGCCGAAGCCTTCCTCTGCGAGGCGGCGGGCTATCTCTACGGTCAGTTCATAATATTTGTGACCGGGCTGTGTGCGTGCCGAGCCGAAGATGGAAATACACGGGCCTATTTTAGCCAAGGTTTCAAAACCCTGAACAAATTCGGCCATTATCTTAAATACCTGCCAACTGGAGTGGGCGCGTGTTTCCGTCCAGTCTCTCAGTTTTATATTCGTAAACCTCTCGCTCATCTTTCTTTTAATTTAATGTTGTAAACTCTGCTTTCTTGTCCGAAAACAAAAATAAGAGCAAAAACGTCAAAGCCCCGTTAATAACCAAGAGCTCGGTACCTATGGTATAGCCGCCGAGCAATTGTTTATCGTTTTGCTTCAGCAGGTAGCATATAATAGGTGTAAGAATGCATATCAAAGGCACAAAGCTGTTTTTTACGTTTCGCTTGGTGAATATCCCGAAGACAAACAGGCCCAACAGCGGACCGTATGTATAGCCCGCCACAACAAGCAAGGTCTGTATCAGTGAGCCGTTGTCCGCCTCGCGGAAGAAGAACACGCAGCCCAGGAATATCAGGGCAAATATGTTATGTACGGTAAGTCGCACGCGTTTTTTCTTTTGTTCGTCCCAGTCGTTTCTGCGGTTGATGCCCAATATATCTATGCAATAAGAGGAAGTAAGCGCGGTAAGCGCCCCGTCGGCACTGGGGAATAGTGCGGATATGAGGCCTATAAGGAAACATACGGTAATGAAGAACGGTAGGCCGCTTTGCATGGCAATGGTCGGGAAGATATCATCCCCCGTTGCGGCAATGCCGTTTGCATCGGCATAGAGGTACAGGAGGCCACCCAGCAGCAGGAAGATGAAATTGGCCACCAAGAGGATGAAACAAAAGGTGACCATGTTTTTTTGGGAATCCTTCAGGTTGCTTACGCTGATGTTTTTTTGCATCATTTCCTGGTCAAGCCCGGTCATGGCTATGGTAATGAAAGCGCCACCCAACACTTGTTTCAGGAAGAAGTTACCGGCGAGCGGGTCTGTATTGATGAGCTTGGTGTAGCCTTTTGCCTGCATGGCTTGCCAAGTGCCTGCAAAGTCAAGGCCCAAATTGCTCATAATATATACCACGCAAACTATAAGCGCCAGCAGCATAAAGGTGGTTTGCAGCGTGTCTGTCCACACGATGGTTTTTACCCCGCCCCTGTAGGTGTAGAGCAATATCAGCAGCAGTATGGCTATGGCGGTCACCTCAAAAGAAAGCCCCATGTCGTGCAGCACAAATTTTTCTAACACCTTTATTACGAGATAGAGCCGCAAAGTAGCCCCCAATGTGCGTGAAAGGATGAAGAATAATGCCCCGGTTTTATATGATGCCGTTCCCAGCCGCCTATCCAGATAAGTATATATGGAGGTGACATTCATGCGGTAATAGAGCGGTAGGAGAATATAAGCCACGGCAAAATAGCCTAACCAGTAGCCTATTACCACTTGGAAGTAATCAAAACCTTTGGGGCCAACCGTTCCGGGTACGGAAATAAAGGTCATCCCCGAAAGGGAAGTGCCTATCATACCAAAAGCCACTACCCACCACTTGCTACTACGGTTGCCTATAAAAAAGGATTCGTTGTTGGAACTGCGCGAAGTGTAAAAGGCTATACCCAACAGTAAGGCAAAGTATGCCAGTACTATGGTAAGCAATATGGCCGAATTCATGGGCGTGAAAATAAGCAATTTGGCTTATTGACCCTATCGGCATGGAAATGCGCCACGCCATGGCGGCATGGGTCGGCTATCAGATGAACAAAGGAACGTCACCTGTGGGAGCAAAATTCCCTGTAGTGTTTTTGCTCTTGCCAAACAGTTTGGTGAAAAAGGTAAATAAACGTTTCATGACTCTCTACTTTTCAATGCGGTTCAATATGTGTTACAAACACAACAATGGCAAAAACGGTGCCGGTTTATGCTTTATTTTATGGTTTTAAGATTAAGATAGTGTTATACTCCTCTTAAAACTACCTTTCGGCCCGGTGAGGACAATCGGCCCGGCCCGTTTGTTGTTACTTTTGTCAAAAAAGAAGAACATGAGAAGAGTCTTAATAGCCGCTACCGCCTTTGTTTTATTCGCCACTAACGCCAACGCCCAAGTAATGCAGGCCGAAAAGCCCTATATACAGGTAAACGCATCGGCAGAAAGAGAGGTGGTGCCCGATGAAATATATGTGAACATCACCTTGGCCGAAAAGCTGGACGGCCGCGGTAAAATGAGCCTGGAAGATCAAGAGCGGAAGCTGAGAGAAAGGCTCAAAGCAAGTAACATCCCTGCCGCAGACCTTACCGTAAGCGATATGGATGCGGCGTTTACCCGAGTTCGGTGGTTTGAAAAAGATGTGGTAGCCGAGAAAACCTATACCCTGAAAGTGACGGGTGCCGAAAAATTATCCGCTGCCTTTGATGCCCTGAAGGATTTGAACGTAAAAGATGCCGGCCTGAGCAGGGTAGATTACTCCAAAAAAGAAGAATTGAAGAAGCAATTGCGCACGGAGGCCATACAAAAGGCCAAAGAACAAGCTAAGTCCATGCTGGCCGCCATAGACGAAACGATGGGTAAACCCCTCTATATTTTTGAGCATAGCAACAACATCTATCCGGTAGCCATGTATGCCAAGAGAGGGGTGATGAGCATGGAAGCCGCCGACCAAGCCGGCGCGGAAGAACCCTTGGAATTCCGTAAAATCAAGTTCACCGCCAACGTGGATGCCAAATTCGAAATAAAGTAGTACACAGCCGTTTTCAACAAACTGTGGAAACTTAAACCTTTAATCGGGTGCCATATTAACCTTTTAACGCGGCGAAGCGCTTATTTTTGCCTACATGATTTATCATATAGTAGTAGGCGATATGGCCGCCGTGCCTTTGCAAGAGGCAGTGGCCGCAGAACCGGGCATGCATGGCGAAGTGGTGGTAATGAAGGATATTTTGCACGTGGGGCCGCTGCAAAAAGAAGAAGGCCAATCGTTTAGCGCACTGCGCTCCGCCTTTTGGCAGGATGTGGTGATAAACGAAAAGCAGCCGGTAGAGGTAGACGATATGGAGCGCCTGTTGGAAATATCCGCAGCCATGCACAACAATGCCGACCGCCAAGTGTGGTTTTGGATGGCCCCGGCCCCGGCAGACGTTTGTACCTACCATTGGTTAATCAAATATTTATCCAAATACCCCGGCAGGTTTTATATACTCAATTTGTCCAACCTGCCCTTTTTGGATGAGAACGGGAAAGTGTACTACCCCAAGAATATCAGCGAAGTATTACCCAAAGAACTGGTGAAGGCGCGCAAACTGGCAAGGCCCGTTACTATGGCCGAAGTGGAGGTGGACGGTGAAGAATGGCGTAAGCTGGTGGAGGAAAACGCGCCGATACGTACGCACGAAGGCGGAAAAAAGCTGGCTTCGCGCGGTGTTGATTATTACGACAACCAATTGCTGGGCTTTTGTTCGCAACAATTTGAAAAAGCCGCTCGCATTATAGCCCAAGCCATGAAGAAATCCCCCATTCCCACGGGTGACTTGTACCTGGGCTGGCGCCTGCGCAAGATGGCCGAGGAAAGTAAACTCACACTCCGGGGCGATGTAACCAAAACACTGAAGGATTTTGAAGTGAAGCTGCCGGGCGGAGACGCGCCTACCGAAGCACTAACGGAACAAGCACCGGAAGCATCCGCATCATGAAACTGACCGCCATACCGCTGAAGGGCAACGACGAGCGCGGATATACCGCAGAATATGAGCATGAACGTGCGGGGCTACAGCTATTGCTGTTTCGCAAAACCGGCTCGATAAGCGGCCGGCATTATCACAAGGGCATCTCGGCTACCAAGAACCCGGAGATATTTATTGTGGTAAACGGCACTTGCACGCTCAATTGGCGGCATATAAATGACGCAACCATAGAGACAATGATTATTACGGGGCCTGCGCGCGTGGATATACCGCCTTTTATATGGCACGAGGTGTTGGCCGATACGGACTGCTGCTTTTTGGAGCTGAATTCGGTGGCCGAACATGTGGCTGACACGTTTTACTTGGATTAATTCTGTATAATAGCCTATTTCACAATGCTTGCGGGCATTTTCGTACCTTTGCGCCCATGATTTTTGAGCTTCCCCTTACGGAAGAGAAGGTAAAGCCCCACCAGGTAACTGCGTTGCACTTATTGGCCGCGCTTACCTTTATAGGTGCGGGAGCTTTGCTGTATCTGTTCTACCCGCCTTTGCGGGTGTGGAGCACGGCGTTGATGATTGGCGGTGCGGGTCTACTATACGCGGGTATGTTTCGCAACCGTTGGCTCACCCAAAAAAGCATCAGCCGATCTTTTCGCATGGCCGAACTGGTAATAGCCTTGGCGCTTACCGGCTTTGCCGCATGGCAAAAATGGACACCCCCGGCGGTAATGTTCGGTGTGTTAAGCGCCGCCGTTTTATTCTCTCTGTTTTGGGAGAACGATAAGGGTGGCTTGCATATCGTGGTGGGCGAAGAGGGCATAAAATTGCCCATGAACGCCAGGCGCCGCTTTATTGCCTGGTCGGAAGTAGAGCAGGTATTGCTTAAATTCGGTACGCTTACCGTTAACTGTTATGACAACCGCCTATACCAATGGACTATAGGCAAAACCGATATTGATAGAAATGTCTTTGAACAATTTTGCTCGGCAAGGGTAGAAGAGTGGAAAGACAAGAGGGATAAAAACGATTGGTAAAAACGGCAATGCCGTTTCGTGAACAAATAAAAACAAAAGCATGTCTCCATACTTATTGTATTCCGACGGGAAGGGAAACATTTTTGAGGATACCACTTTATACGTGGTCGGACGAAGCGGATGGGATGCAATGCCCATACCCGAGGAAGATTGGATAGAACTACCCGACGGAGGTTCTCTATACGAACTGCCCGACAGGCGCGGGATAGGTATTGACGTGAATACCGGTGAGATGCGTGTTTGCGAAAAAGGATGGGCCGTGGCGGCATTTATCCCGCCCGCGCATACGGGGCTGTACATGGCGGCCTACGAGTCTCTGCCCAATCCGCAAACCTTACCCTTGTTTTGCTACACGGCTACCGGTTGGCACGACGATAAGTTTTACGTCCCCGCCGTGCGCATAGAGCGTGACATACGCCAGGAATGTTCAGGCTTTGATGCCGATAAAGTACAATCGGGCGTTAAAGACTTGGTTTCCGCTTACCCGCATAACAGGTTGGTAAAGCACTTGGCAGACAATTGTGCGCTTACTTACCATTGTCCCGCCGCGCGTAACTACTTTATGGGCCGTTGGGAGTGCCCGGTGCCCACATCGCCGGCGTGCAATGCCAACTGCATAGGCTGTATTTCGTTCCAGCCTCAAGACGAAACCATAGTTTCCACGCAGGACAGGCTTACATTTAAACCCAGGGCGGAGGAGATAACAGAATTTACAGTACCGCACCTCGAAACGGCCCCTTACCCCATCATTAGTTTTGGGCAGGGTTGTGAGGGCGAGCCCTTGCTGATGTGGGAAACCATAAGAGAATCCATCATAGAGATACGTAAGCATACGTCTAAAGGCAGTATAAACATCAATACCAACGGCAGCAAGCCTGCGGCGGTGGAAGCCTTGATGCAAGCGGGGCTGAACAGCATCCGCGTGAGCCTTAACTCGGTACGACCGGATATATACACCAAATACTACCAACCCAATAATTATAAGTTTGAAGATATTATAGAAAGCCTGCGTGTAGTACGCAATCATGGGGGCTGGGCTTCCATCAACTACTTTGTTTTCCCGGGCATGACGGACAGTGTGGATGAATACGAAGCCCTGCGGGAGGTCATTAAATATACCGACCTGAGCATGATACAGTGGCGCAACTTCAACATAGACCCCGATTGGTACCTCGGCAAGATAAACGTTGCCGATACCGGTGAGTTTTTGGGTGTGAAGCAACTGATGGAACTGATACACGAAGAGTTTCCCAAAGTGAAGTTCGGTTACTACAATCCGCCGGCAGAACGCATGAAGAACTTCGACGTGGATTTTGCACATTAACTTTATTCTTACAATTGAATTATTATTTTAGAGGAATATGAGTATGGCAATTGAGGAGCGCCCCATAAAGATGAAAGCCACCATGTGGACGGTGGGCGTACACGTATTGCTGTTGCTCTTGTTAATCCTGATAAAATATTCGGTACCCGTAATTGACGATACGGTGGATATGGGTATGGAAGTGAACCTGGGTACAAGCGAAGACGGCTTTGGTACGGAGCAGCCCATGGCTGCCGATGATCCCGCGCCTACGAGCGCTTCGGTAAGCTACCGCACTTCCACCTCCGAAAGTGCCCATGCCCGCGAAATGATGAATACCGATGATGCGGATGCACCTGTGGTAAATACACCCACCAATGCACGTAACACCGGCCGCAGCAATACGCCAAACCCGGGCAGAACGCGCAATGACCAACCTTCTCGCACCAACAGTACCACACGCCAACAACGCCCACGCTATGTATACAACGGCGGCACGGGCCGCGGCGGCAACAGCGCATCTGTAGATGCATCGGGCACAAGCGAAGGCAATACTACCGGCAACGGCGACCGCGGAGTGCCCGGCGGTACCCCTGGAGCAGCCAATTATAGCGGCACGCCCGGCACCGGTAACGGTATCAGCCACAACCTTAGCGGCCGTTCCATAATCGCATTTCCTCCGCCCGAGGCCAACTTCAAAGAAGGTGGGCGCGTAACGGTGCGTGTAACCGTAAATAAGGAGGGAATTATTACCAACAAACAAATCGTATCGGCAAGCAATGCCGAGCTTAGAGCCATTGCCCTGCGCAAGGCGGATAAGATACGTTTCAACAAATCCGAAGATGCCCCCGCGGAACAGTTCGGGAATATTACCTTTGTATTCAAGACACGTTCCTGAGTAAATGGATATACAAACCGCTTATCAAGATACCATAGATTACCTGTACGAACGCCTGCCCATGTTTTCGCGTATAGGTAAGGCCGCGCTGAAGCCCGATTTAACCAACACGTTGAAGATGTGTGCGGCTTTGGGCAATCCTCAAGACCAATTCAAATCGGTGCATATAGCCGGTACCAACGGCAAGGGCAGCACCTCGCATATGTTGGCGGCTATTTTGCAGGAGGCAGGCTATAAGGTAGGTCTTTATACTTCTCCGCATCTGGTGGATTTCCGCGAGCGCATCCGCATCAACGGGCTGATGGCCGAAAAGCAAAGCGTAGTGGATTTTGTGGAGCGTAACAAAGAACTTATCGAGGAAGTGGAACCTTCTTTCTTTGAGATAACGGTGGCTATGGCGTTTAGCATATTTGCAGAGGAGAAGGTAGATATAGCCATTATAGAAACCGGTTTGGGCGGAAGGCTGGATAGTACCAATGTTATTACGCCTTTACTTTCCATCATTACAAACATCAGCTACGATCACACAGACCTATTGGGCAACACCTTGCCCGAGATAGCGACGGAGAAAGCCGGCATCATTAAGCCTAAAGTGCCTGTGATAATAGGAGAGCAGCGTATTGAAACAGAGCGTGTTTTTTTTGAACACGCGGTACACAAGCAATGCTCCATATATTACGCCGACGGGCTTTGGGACTTGGTAAAAATAAAGCAGGACGATACACACCAATACTTTAAAGCCGTGCATCGTGCCAAGCGCGAGATATACGACCTGAAGGTAGACCTGCCGGGTGCTTATCAATACAACAACATAAAGACCGCTTTGGCCGCCATAGATGTATTGTCGGGCAGCGGGTTTCATATCGGGTTCGATGTGGTGGCCCATGCCTTAAGCCGTGTGAAGCGACTTACGGGTTTGAAAGGCCGCTGGGATATTATGCAAACGGCCCCGTTGATGGTGGCCGATGTGGCGCATAATCCTGCGGGGCTTACCGAAGTGCTGAAGCAGTGGAAGAACGTGAAGGCCGGTAAAAAGCACGTGGTGCTGGGTTTTGTAAAAGATAAAGATGTGGAACAGGCTTTGGCGTTGTTCCCCACCGATGCCATATATCATTTCTGCAACGCGCAAATACCTCGGGCGCTGCCTGCGGCGGAATTACGTGCGATGGCCGAATCGTTAGGCTTGTCGGGTACCGATTATGCCACGGTGGGCGATGCCATAAAAGCGGTAAAAGCAAACATGTCCGTAAACGATGCGGTGTTGATAACAGGCAGTTTCTTTATTGTGGGGGAGGCTATGGAGTACATTAACGTTAACAACGGTATGTTGTTCTCCGCATTGGATTAGCCTGCTTTTTGAATTATTTACCCCTGCCTTGGAACAGAACGGTAAGGGTGTACAGCATTATTTTAAGGTCAAGCGCCAGCGATACGTTTTCTATATACAACAGATCGTACTTCATGCGCTCCAGCATTTCGTTCACATTCTCCGCATACCCGAATTGCACCATGCCCCAAGAGGTAATACCGGGCTTTACCTTATGCAAATATTTATAGTGCGGGTGTGTTTTGCTGATGATGTCTATAAAATGCTTCCGTTCGGGGCGAGGACCGACGAGCGACATATCTCCTTTCAGTATGTTAATGAATTGCGGCAACTCGTCTATACGCCATTTGCGCATAAAACGTCCCCATTTGGTAACGCGCGGGTCTTCCTTACTGGATAGGGAAGGGCCCTTCACTTCCGCATCCACAAACATAGAGCGGAACTTGAGTATATAAAAAGGTTTACCGTAAAGGCCTACACGTTGTTGCTTGTAAATGATGGGGCCGTTTGAGGAGAGCTTGACCCTGATGGCCGCAAAAATATATACCGGAAGTAGCAGGATGAGTGCCACCACGGCTACCAATATGTCAATCGTACGCTTGCACACCCTTTGCCAGTCGGGCATCAGGTCCGGGTGTATATGTATCAGTACGGCATCGTACACGTTACTGGTTTTTACAGAACCGGAAATAATGTCATAAAGGTCAGGCAGTATTTTGACCAATACAGGCCTGTAGCTGAGGCGGGTGAGTATATTCTCCAGCAAATGATGCTCGGATGAATCTACGGCAATGATAACCTCTTCAATACTGTGTGCATCTATTATCTCCTCCAGTTCGGACAGGTGGCCCAGTTGCGGCAGGTAATGGCTCATGCCGTTAGACATCTCTTTGTTGGAGTAAATGAAGCCTTTAAAGATGTTGCCCAGCACCTTGGGGCTGTTCGACACCTGCTTGTATATGTCTATAGCCTTTTGGTTGCCACCGATGATTAATGTATTGAAACCTACTTTGCCTTTAATGAGATTATTCTTCACACGGTTGAGCACCATAATGCGTGCAAACAATGTGATGGCCGTATGTATGAGCAGGTAACGCCCCGTCATGCGAATGAAGTAGGAGTAATCATCGGCATCATTGGCAAAAATGAACAAGGCAATAATGATGCTGCCGAGTATGCAGGAGATAAGGGTACGGTTAATTTCGTTGAGTCGTGATTTGCGATACAGGTCGAAGTAGGTGCCGGATAACAGGTAAAGCAATACCCAACCCAAGGGTATCAGCAACCCGAAAATATAGTCGCGCGGAAGCAGCAGTCGCAGCGAATCAAAGAAACTTGCCTTCCCCAGCATTTCGTGCCGATATGCCCAAAAAGCCATCCAAGCCACCGTAGCGGTAATAAAGTCCGCAACGGCCAGCTTGCGTATCGCTTTCTGTTTTACGGGGGCAAGCATATTAATCTACTCTAGTAAGAAATTACTTTGATGTTATCGACAAGTACGTATCCTTGAGACTGCCCGTCGGGCAGTTCGGCCAGTATCACCATTCTATAAGGCCCTGTACGGTATCGGCCGGTAAACTCTTGCAGGCCTATGTATAATTTGTTCCAATTGTCGCTTGGTTTTATGTTGGCTATCGGTTCAAACACCGGGGTGCCGTTATAGTTTGCCTGTAACCCTACCTGAAATGTTACCGAGCATTTATAGTCTATTTCGATGAACGATTCTCCGCTTGCAATGGAAAAACCGGTATTATTGATGTTTTGAGAATAGCTGAAAGAAGGCGTGAGGTAAATGTATCCCGAGCCGCCTTTGCCACCCCAAGTCAACGCAGGGTCTCCAATGCGGGTTAGTGTGGTATCATCCGTATAATCGGAGTTGACCGGAATAAAGGTGTTACCCACTTCAAAATCTTCCTTATAACGCTCGATGGCGGCGGAACGATAGCTGATAACAGGGTTGTAAACAACGGTTTGTCCCGGGTTGGGTTTTAAGTTAAAGGTATCCGGATTATAGAACGGGTAAATTGTTTTGTAGCTTTTCATTCCCGAGTAATCTATACCGGCACTTACGGTGATTTGCCCTTCGCGCTCCATTATTATAGGTATATCACCGGGCAGGTCATATACACCTACCAGTTGATTATCCAAGTATACCCAGGCGCCGGTAATTTTTTGTGTGGCTATATCCAATGTGCTGCTGTTCCTTACCGTAAAAGAATCTATATGCAGGTAGGTCGGTATTTTTTCGGGCGGATTCACAACATTGCACCCTCCCGATAAAAACCAAACCAATATGATTGCAGGTAAAATAAATCTGTTCATTCTATACTAAATATGCGCTTGCTTCGTTCTTAACGCAAAAATCGGGCTAAACATTGTGTGCTTCATTGTGCATACTCATTTTTCTGAGTATTTGGTGGGCCACATCCATGGCTTGGTAGCCGTCATACACGCTTACGCGCACAGGCTTATTATATATGATGGCCTCGGTAAATTCCGTTAACTCTCCCCTGATGGCATTGGAGGGTGTCACATCCGGCATATCCACCGAAATGGTTTTTTTCGTTCCGTCGGGCATTTCCAAAGGAATATCCAGTAGCCCCGTAGCTTCCGATTCTTTGATGCGTACAATCTCGGTTTTCTTCTCCAGGAAGTCGATGCTGATATACGCATCACGTTGGAACAGGCGCATTTTGCGCATGTTTTTCAATGATATGCGGCTGGAAGTAAGATTGGCTACACAGCCGTTATCAAATTCTATGCGAGCATTGGCAATATCTGCCGTCTCGCTGATTACCGATACACCGCTTGCGGATATACGTTTTACGGGAGATTTTACCAAGTGCAGCACAATGTCTATATCGTGTATCATCAGGTCGAGTATTACAGATACATCGGTGCCGCGCGGATTAAACTGTGCCAGGCGGTGCGTTTCGATAAACATGGGTTCCATCAGTTGGTCTTGCAACGACAGCAATGCGGGATTGTAACGCTCCACATGGCCTACCTGGCATTTTACATTGGCCTCTTTCACCATCTGCACCAGTTCCGCGGCTTCTTCCAGCGAGTTGGCCAGTGGCTTTTCAATAAACACGTGCTTGCCGTTAAGTAGGCAGGTGCGTGCTATATCGTAATGGGTGGTGGTGGGCGATACGATGTCCACCACATCTACGGCATGTAAAAGGCTTTCCACGTCCGAAAACCTGCGTACCCCGTATTTTTCAATGGCCAATGCTGCCTGTGCATCATTGGGGTCGTAAAAACCTACCAGCTCCGCTTGGGGAATTTCTTTCCATTGCTGTATGTGTATCTTTCCCAGATGACCTACTCCCAGAACTCCGACTTTAAGCATTTGTGCCTGCAGATAATGATGTATTGTTTAAAATAGAATGTCTTTTTAGGGACCGATGCAAGATAGCAATAAAAACAGACTATATGATTCCGTCGTCTGCCATGCTCAGGTAATTTGTGCCGGCAACTATCAGGTGGTCCAGCAGTTTAATCTCCATCCATTCCGCGGCTTCTTTCAGTTTGCGGGTAAGTTCTTTATCGGCATTGCTGGGTTGCAGGTTGCCTGATGGGTGGTTATGGGCGATAACCAGTTTATTGGCGTTTTGTAATAGGGCGTTTTTCAGGATAATCCTGATATCGGCCACGGTGCCGGTAAGTCCGCCGCTGCTTATAAGCTCATGTCTCAACACACGGTTAGCCTGGTTCAGGTATACCACGCAGAATACTTCGTTGTTTAAATCGCGCAACAGCGGTATTACAATCTCCGCCACATCGGCGCTTTTACCGATTGTAGGGCGTTGCAGCGCTTCTCCCATCTGTCGCCGCCGCCCTATTTCCAACGCGGCGGCTATGGTGATGGCACGCGCCTCCCCTATGCCTTTGGGTTTTTGTAATTCGGATACGCCGAGGCGGCCCAGTTCGTGCAGGTTGTTGCCGGCAAGTGCCAATATGTCTCTGGCGAGGTCCAACGCCGAGCGTTCGCGGGTACCGCTGGATATCAGTATCGCCAATAATTCGGCATCGGAAAGTGCCGCCGGGCCTTTTTGCAGCATTTTTTCACGCGGGCGTTCATCTTCCGCCCAGCTTTTTATGCCTTTGGGTTGGGTCATGTGCTAAATATAGGGCGGTTATTTGTCAAAATAAAAGATGCGTTTGCCTTGCTTTGTATTTTACCGGGAAAATATTAACTTTTCGGTTCTTTGATTATATTTACGCTTATAACCGAGTTTTGACGATTATGAATAAGAAACTGTTATCTTTCTTACTCCTCACCATACTGTTCTCCACAGGCTATCTTTCTTGTAAGAAGGCAGATCCCGAGCCGGCACCGCTTTCGCCGGAGAACGAGTATTTTCCGTTGGAGAAGGGGAAGTATGTGATATACGATTTGGATTCCACTATTTGGGATGATAAATTATGTATAACGCTTAAGCGTCAATACCAATTCATGTATACCATCGCAGACACTTTTACCAATGCGGAAGGTAATCTTTCTTATCGTTTGGATGTGCGCAGGCGTAAAAAGCCGGAAGATGTGTGGTCCACACATCAGGTTTATTATGTTACCAACACCGGTACCAACCTGGAAATGACCTACAACGAATTAAGGTTCATTAAACTTCAATTTCCCATACAGGCAGGTGCCACATGGCAGGGTAATACCTATATCAATACGGAAGATAAGGATCTGACTTATTTTAAAGATTGGGTATACACATATGAGAAAATAGGTGACACTTATTCTACGGGCGATGTGGAGTATTCCAACACGATTACCGTTTTGCAGCGCGATGAAACCATAAACGACCCCGAAACCATTCCCCGCCAAAACGCATCGCGCACGTACAGCCGCGAGGTGTATGCATCGGGTATAGGTATGGTGTATCGCGAATATTATCATTGGACTTATGATCCGGGTATCAGCCAAAACAACGACCCGAATAACGACAGGCGTTGTCGCAGAGGTACGGGCGTAGTGATGCGTGCGGTGGATCATAACTAAACGTTATGGTTATGAGGAGGTTGTTGACAGGTGTTGTGGGTTTTGTTTGCTTGCTGATTAGCCATCCGGGCACAGCACAGCCTCAGTACGCGTTCCGTGTTTCCTTTACAGATAAAAAAGGTGCTCCTCCGCTTGCGGACTCTGCAACATATCTTTCGGCAAGAGCCATTAACAGGCGGGCCGCACAAGCATTAGGTGTTGACAGTGTAGATAGGCCGGTATCTCGCGACTATATAGATAGTGTGTTGACGCTTACCGCCGGTAAGCTGCATCTTACTTCCAAATGGTTGAATACTGCCGTTATATTACTCAATGACTCCGCGCAAATGTTACAATTGCAGGGTAGGTCGTATATTAAAGAGACTCGCTACATCGGTTACTACACCACGCCGTTGCATAAAAGTAAAAGCACGTCCCCGGCATTGCCAAAGAAAACAACAGGCACCGAAGCTTATTACGGACAGGCCTTTCAGCAAACCACCATCGTAAACGGCGACTTTCTGCACGATAGGGGTTACAAAGGCGAAGGCATGCTGATTGCCATAATGGACGAGGGTTTCAAAAACATTGATAACGCCATTGGCTTTGACAGCATGAATGCCAACGGTCGCCTGATAGACCGATATGACTTTGTAACAGCTTCCTCTACAATAAATGTAGCCGCCAATCATGGTACCAATGCTTTATCTATAATGGCCGGCAATATACCGGGAACCTTTGTAGGCTCTGCACCTAATGCGTCTTACGCGGTTTATTGTACCGAGATTGGCCCCACGGAACAGTATTTGGAACTGGATAACATGGTAGCCGCAATAGAAAGAGCCGACAGCCTTGGGGCAGATGTGGTAACGGCATCTCTGGGCTACAATTGGTTCTCCGGGCCGGCATCTCCCAACTTTACTTATGCCGATGTAAATGGAAGTACCACCGTTGTGGCACGTGCAGCCAATATTGCCACTACAAAAGGAATTTTGTTTGTGGCATCGGCAGGCAATGAGGGCGGCAACTCTTGGAATGTAATATTAACACCCGGTGATGCCGACAGCGCCATAACTATAGGTGCGGCAGATGCGGGTAAGAATGTGATTTCTTCCAGCGGATGGGGGCCCAATTCTTCCGGTAGGCGTAAACCTGATGTATGTATGCCCGCAGGGCCGGGTAAATATTTACAGGATGGGAATGTGGTTAATTCGGGTAGTGCCACATCTTGGGCCACACCACAGCTGGCAGGTTGGGCGGCTTGCCTGTGGCAAGCCGCGGGACCGGCAACCACGCCTTTTCAACTAAAGCAGGCCATCATCAAAAGCGCGCATTTATACGATAACCCTAATAACCATGACGGATATGGCGTACCCGATTTTGCCAAGGCTTTAAATGAATTGCTAAGCGTTCCCGAGGCTCCCGGTATACCGGATAACAGGCTGCAAATCGTGCCCAACCCGGCAGATGACAGGATTACACTGAACCTGTTTTTAACGCAACCGGACAATGTCGTTTTCCGGGTAACGGATGTTGCCGGCCGTTTGGTATACGATGCTACCACACACTTGGATTCAGGCACGCAACAGGTAAATATCCCTACCGACGCATGGGCATCGGGCGTGTATTTGCTTAAGGCAAAAATCAACGATAAAACAATGGTGGGCCGTGTGGTGAAACGCTAAGCCCGTGGGCGCAGAACACTGATAAACATACTGTCGGCTTTTAACGCCAGGCCGTTTATTGCTTCTTGCTTTTCCAAAACCAATCCCGTGGTCTCGATAAGTTTAGCTACCACTTCTTCATTCTCTTTACGAAACACCGAGCAAGTGATGTAGTATAACGCTCCGCCGGGTTTTAAATACCGGGAAGCATTAACGGCTATGCGGCTTTGTAATTTGTGCATATCCTCAATCATTTCGGGCTTGAAGAAATAGAGCTGCTCCGGTGTGCGCGCCCAAGTGCCCGAACCGCTGCAGGGCACATCGCAAATGATGTTATCGAAGCGACGTTGTCCTAATTTTTCCGCCACGCTATGTTCATTGCTCATATCTACAAGCAACCGTGCAGGGGCGGGCAGGCGGTATAAAGCAAAGCGTTGACTGAGGTTGTGCAAAATACTTTCTCGCCGGTCGGATACGGTAAGTTTAATACGCGGGTTTTTATCCGTCAGCAGCAGTGATTTGCCACCCGCGCCTGAGCAACAATCCCACCAGGCTTCGCCGTTTTCGGGATGAAAATATTCCCCTGTTTTTTGAGAAGAAGCATCTTGTATGGCGTAAGCCTCGGCGGGTAATATTTTGTCGAGGGCTGTACCGTTGGGCAGGGCCAATGTTTGCGCGGAGACGGTTTGATAAGGAATATTATGCTCGTGCAACAACCCAATCACTTTTTCCCGCTGCCTTAAGCGAATAAACAGTTCGGGCTTCTTTTCCATAGATGCCAGCCAAGCATCGCGCGTAATGCCCTCGGATAATGCAATATCGAAAGGGAAAATAAGTTCCGTATTAAAAGCCGGCGTCGGGGTGTCTTCTCCCGGCAAAAAGCGTAGAATGTGTTTGTTGTCCGTATGGCTTAAGGAAAGGCAGGCACGTAGCTTTTCTTCAAAAGGCATTTCATCGGGCAAGCCTTTGGAAAAGCGATACCAGGCATAAGCCATCTCGCTTAATATCTTTCGGTCTCGACTACCCAGTTTAGGGTGTCGGGCCAAATACTGCTTCAGGAAATGAGATAATGGCAACGCGCCGTTATAATCACCTATAATGGTGCGGATATGTTGCCAAATGTATTGCATCGGCCATGCTTATACTTCCAGCAATGCGCTTACGGGGTCTTTACCGAAAAGCAGCAACTCGGGATTTTCCAACAGTTCCTTCACACGTACCAGGAAGCTTACCGACTCGCGACCGTCAATGATGCGGTGGTCGTAGCTTAGGGCCACATACATCATGGGGCGTATCTCCACCTTGCCGTTGATGGCTATGGGGCGCTCCTGTATTTTGTGCATGCCCAAGATGGCAGATTGAGGTATGTTGATGATGGGTGTAGACATGAGCGAGCCAAACACACCACCGTTGGTGATGGTGAAGGTACCGCCGGTCATTTCTTCCATCGTCAGTTTGCTATCGCGGGCTTTCGTAGCCAGTTCCACTACTTTCGCTTCTATTTCGGCCATGCTCAGGCTTTCGGCATTGCGTATCACGGGTACCACCAAGCCTTTGGGGGCCGATACGGCTATGGATATATCGCAATAGTCGTGGTAAACCAGTTCTTCGCCGTCTATATAGGCATTCACCGCGCGCCACTCGCTCAATGCATAGCAGCAGGCTTTGGTGAAGAACGACATGAAACCAAGGTTTACGCCGTGCAGTTCTTTGAATTTGTCTTTGTGTTGTTTGCGTATTTCCATGATACGCGTCATATCCACTTCGTTGAAAGTGGTGAGCATTGCGGTGGTATTTTTGGCTTCAACCAGTCTGCGCGATACGGTTTTGCGCAGGTTGCTCATTTTTTCGCGTTTCTCGTTGCGGCTAAAGGCTTCGGTGCCCGGTTTGCGGCCGGGGTTGGATAATGCGCTCAGCACATCCTGCTTCAGTATACGACCGCCCGAGCCCGAACCTTTCACATCGGAGGCTTTTACTTTATTTTCTGCCATCACCGCTTTGGCTACGGGAGTGGCCCTCACATCTTCTTGCGGGGCCGCGGTTTTGGGTGCTTCCGCAGCTTTTTCTGCTTTGGGTGCGGGTGCCGCCTCTTTGGCCGGGGCAGGTGCCGCCGCGCCTTCCGGGCGTTGTGCGGTTTCATCTATCTTACAAGCCAAGTCGCCGATATTGAGGGTGGCGCCTTCCTCTGCTACGGGGTGCAGTATGCCGGCTTGTTCGGCGTTCAGCTCAAATGTAGCCTTCTCCGATTCCAATTCGCAAATCACTTCGTCGCGCTCTACCCACTCGCCTTCTTTTTTAAGCCATTGAACAAGGGTAACTTCGCTGATGGATTCGCCTACGGCAGGAACTTTTATCTCGATCATGTAAGATGATGTTTTGCGGGGTGCTAAATTAGCAAACACACCCGGATAAATCAAAAATAGGGTTAAAGTAGGTGACGGGGTGCGATTTTTATATTTTCCGAATATGGATATAACGTTTTTCGACAGAGATGTTTTCAATATTGTGATGGCTGCCGTGCTGGGTGGCATCTTAGGTGTGGAGCGCGAATGGCGCGGCAAATCTGCGGGTTTCCGAACGCTTATGCTTGTGAGTATGGGTTCCGCACTATTTACCGAGGTGTCCATTCTTATAGCCAATCAAAACAATATGAGCGATTCCACACGCATTGCATCCAACATTGTAACCGGTATTGGCTTTTTAGGTGCGGGACTCATTTTTAAGAGCGACAAAAACGTAAAGGGCCTTACTACCGCAACCACCGTATGGGTGGCATCTGCCATAGGTATGGCTGCGGGTGCGGGAGACTACCTGTTGGCGGTAGCTACCACGGTTATAGCTTGGATAATTTTGGTGGTATTGCATTTGGTGGAGCGACGGATAGAGCGCGCAACACAAGTGAAAGAGTACAGGCTTATATGTTCTGAAATGGTGGAGGCCTCCGAAGTGTTCGACGGAAAATATACTTTGAAAGAACAGCGGCTGGAAAAAAAGGATAACCTACCCGTAATCAACTGGATGATACGCGCCTCGGCGGAAACGCACCGCAACGCCGTGAACAAAATGCTGGCAGACACGCGGATAATATGCGTGAATCAATAGCGTACCAGCGATATGCCCCATTTACACAGCAGTAGACCAATACTGATACTTAATATGAGGTAAATCACCGATAGCGTGCTTTGGCCTTCTTTCACAAGGTTCATATTTTCCAAGGCAAAGGAGGAGAAGGTGGTGAAACCGCCACAAAAGCCGGTAGCCGCAATAAGCCACCACTCGGGCGTTAGCTGTTGCTTTTGCGCGTAACCAAATAGTAAGCCGATAAGGAAGCAGCCCGTAATATTGATAAGGAATGTGGCAAAGGGATACGGATGACTAATCAGTTTCGCGGTGAGTATACCTACGCCATACCGGGCCATGCTGCCAATGGCGCCGCCCATGCCTACCAATAAAAAAGCCCGTAACATAATACGGGCTTAAAGTTACGCGCTATATAGTAAAGATTTAGTCTACCCAATCGCAAATGAACAAATTGGTATCGTGAGTACCACCGTTATTACGGTTAGAACTGAAAATGAGTTTCTTACCATCGGGGGAGAACATGGGGAAGGCATCAAAACCGCCGTCGTGCGATATTTTTTGCAATCCGGTTCCATCCATATTGATGGTGTACATATTGAACGGAAACCCTCTTTCGTACTCGTGGTTGGATGCAAAGATGATTCTTTTACCGTCGGGCATAAAGTTGGGTGCCCAGTTGGCTTTACCTAAATTGGTAATCTGTTTTACATCGCTGCCGTCGGCATTGGCCACAAACACTTCCATGTTGGTAGGCATCACCAGGCCCTGTGCCAGCAGGTCTTTATATTCCTTCACTTCCGTTTCCGTTTTGGGCCTTGAGGCACGCCAAACTATTTTGGTACCGTCGGGTGAGAACCACGCACCGCCGTCATAGCCCAAGTCGGTAGTGATTTGTTTTACGTTGCTGCCGTCCATATCCATTACATACAAGTCAAGGTCTCCGTTGCGGGTTGAGGTAAATACTATTTTATCGCCTTTGGGAGAAATAGTGGCTTCCGCATCATAACCGGGTTCGGTGGTCAGTTGCTTTACCACGTTGCCTTTCAGGTCGCCTATAAAAATATCGTAGCTGTCGTAAAGGGGCCATACATATTTCTTCACCACAGACCTGTCGGGCACGGGGGGGCAATCTTTGGAACCCAGGTGCGTGGAAGCATATAACACTTGCTTGCCACCGGGCATAAGATAAGAGCAGGTGGTGCGGCCCGTGCCGGTACTTACAAGGTTATATTCAAACTTCTTTCCTTTTTTAGGCAGTTTACCGTAAAATATCCGGTCGCAATCTATCCCTTCTTTGGGGTTGGTGCGCTGGAAAACGATTGACTTTCCGTCGAACCCGAAATAAGCCTCGGCGTTGTCTCCGCCAAAGGTGAGTTGTTGTACGTTTTTAAAATGCTTTTCATCGGAGTAAAGCAGTGTACCTGCGGATTTGCCGGCATGTGCCGAATCAGGTGTGTGTGCGGATACCGATTTGGTAAGCAGCACGGCGCCAACCGTTAAAGCGAGCAGTATTTTGTTGGTAATCATCTAAAAGTGGGATTTGCCGGCAAAGGTACGTTAGGGCGTATTCATAAAGGGTATATGTTTGTCATGGATTTGTCACGGATTGTGCCCTGTACATAGGGTAGAAAGCGGGGGATAAACATGCTACACAACGTCATGGTGAAGTCATTTTGACGTCTTAGCGCAATAAAATTGTCATATAAAAACAAAACAAACTTAAAGCATATTATCGGTATGGTTTAATACCATAATCTTGTCTTAAATCAAAAAGAATCCCGTATGAGAAACACTGCTTTACTTTTATCTTTTTTGCTGGCGAGTACCGTTGCACAGGCCGTGCCGGTACACAAATCGGCCGCGAGGCTTTATAACCAAGACAGGCCGGATGCCGATTTTTTACGAAGTATAATAGGCCGACAGGTAGCTGCGACAACAGCAAACAAAGGCACCGCTATGATGAAGCGCTTGAAGGCGCACAGCTATGTGGCGGGCGGAGTGTTGGAAGATAGCTCGCGTTATATCTATAGCCATGGCCGAGGTTCGTCTCATCCCGATGCCAACAGCTATTACCAAGGCTATTACCCCACAGCCACCAACCCCGATTTATATATCATGTGCGACACGGCATTTAGCTTCACAGACTATTCCGGTCAAGGCAACTTTATGGAAAATACAAGGATGTTCGGGTATGACGCAAACAATAATGTAGCCGAATACATCACCATGTTTGATGCTTACGCTTACGGATATAAGATGACGTATAACACAAGCAACCAACCTACCACGGTAACCATCATAGATATGAACGGCACCACGCCGATGCAAACAAGCATACAGAGCATCGTATACAACGGCGGCAAGCGCATTATGGACAGTACATACAACCTGATACTTAACCGGCCCGTTGGTAAAAGAGCTTATACTTACGATGCCGGAGGTAATCGTACGCTGTTCGTTTCCTACACTTACGATACGGTTGCCGCCACATGGGCGGAGTCTTACAAATCGGCCTATCGATACGATAATAATAACAGGATAGTTTCTACGGTAAGTGAGTATAACTTATCCGGCGGCACGCAGTATAAATACAAAGACTCCATGGCTTATACCGGTACTGCGGGGCAATGCACTTTTTACGGCACTTATAATTGGGAGGGTAGCGCTTGGATACCCAACGACAGGCAGGATTATACCTTAACCGCTTCGGGCTTAATCGGCGATTATATATACTACAATTGGAATGGCAACGCATGGGATACCATAGAGCGAGATGTATATACCTATAGCAACGATTTGCTGCAACGTGTAAACGGCTATTACTATATGGGCAACGGCACTTATAATACCACTCCTTACGACCAAACCACTTACTATTGGGAAGATTACGACCCCACAAGCATTAACAATATAGCCAAAGAAACAATTGTCAGTATCTACCCCAATCCCGCAACGGATGTTTTGACTATTGATAGTAAAGATGTTCCAACCGGCAGCGTGCGTATTCTCAACTTATCGGGGCAGTTGATGTTGTCGGCTAATGATGTGAGCTTGAACGGTTTTAAAATGAATATAGATAACCTGCCTAAAGGAAACTATGTGGCGGTGATTAATAACGCAGTAGGACAGCGCGTATATAGGATGCAATTCACAAAATTATAGGGCAAGAATGTATCCGAAAGCAAAGCGCCTCCGTATTGGAGGCGCTTTTGTTATAATGCGGGAGGAAATTTTTCGTCTATTTCGCTGAGCTTGAAGGTCTCATTGATTCGTATGCGTCCGTTCTCTTCTTTAAGCGTACAACACTCGATTTTCGGGTCGTGCTCAAAAAACAAAACCCAATTGTTTTTCGCGGCTTCGGCCAGTAAGGTGGCTTTCTCTTTAAGCGTATCCAGCGGGCGCATATCATAGGCCATTACCCAAGGCATGGATATGTGTGCCGCACTTGGCACCAGGTCGGCACAATATAATATAGTGGTATTGTTATACTTTATCTGCGGCAGCATCATGGCCTCGGTGTGCCCGTTCACCACTCTTATCTTAAAGTCTTGCAGCCATTCTTCGCCATCCATCTTATGCACAAAATTCAGTTGTCCATGCTCTTCGATAGGTAATATGTTTTCCTTAAGAAAAGACGCTTTTTCGCGCTCGTTGGGGTGGAGCGCCGATTGCCAATGTGCCTCATTGGTCCAGTAGCGGGCATTGGCAAAGGTTGGCAACAGTTTATCACCCTCGCGTTTTATGGCTCCCCCGCAATGGTCGAAGTGTAAGTGTGTGAGAAACACATCGGTAACATCATTGGTGGTATATCCGTGCTTGTTCAACGATTTTTCCAAACTGTCTTCTCCGTGCGGGTAATAATAGCTGAAAAACTTCTCGTCTTGTTTGGTGCCCATGCCGGTGTCTATAAGTATTTTATAGTTGCCGTGCTCCATCAACAAGCAGCGCATGGCCCAGGTACACATATTGTTTTCGTCTGCGGGGTTGGCGCGGTTCCACATGCTTTTGGGTACTACACCGTGCATGGCTCCGCCATCCAGTTTAAACATTCCCGTATTTATCGTAAATAATTTCATAACGCTCTATACTACCGAAGTTTTTAAATGCTCTTTTCGTGCTTTGCTTACCGCAATATACAAAATAGCCATGCCTATGGCAAAGAAGGTAACCAACGCCCCTATGGAATTGCGCATGGAACCGGTAAGCTCTTCGATAAACCCGAAGGAGAACATGCCGATTACGATAGCTATCTTTTCGGTAACATCGTAAAAGCTAAAAAATGATGCCGTGTCTTTGGTTTCCGGCATAAGTTTGGCATAGGTGGAGCGACTGAGCGACTGAATACCACCCATTACCAAACCTACCACTGTGGCTATCAGGTAGAACTGCATGGCCGTAGTGGTAAAATACGCGGCTATACAAACGCCCACCCAAATAAATAATACGCCCAGCAATACACGCAGGTTGCCAAATCGGCCGGAAAGGCGCGCCATGAGATATGCGCCGGCAATGGCTACCAATTGTATGATGAGGATGGTCATTATCAATTGGCCGGTTTCCAGTTTCAGCTCTTTGCTGCCGAAAACGGTGGCAGCCAGCATTACGGTTTGTACGCCCATGCTGTAAAAGAAGAATGCTCCGAGGTATGATTTAAGCACGGGCATTTGCCGCACCTGTGCCCATACCTTTTTTAGTTCCTTAAATCCGTTGGTTAGTATACTATATTCGGGGTGCTGCACCAAGGGTTTGCCGGCCGGTAAACGCATGAAGGGTATTTGTGCAAACCCCAACCACCAAATTCCAACCAGCAAGAACGACAAGCGAGGTGCGAAAGTGGCATCGGTAATACCAAACAATTCCGGCTTAAGCACAAAAGCAAAACATATCAGTTGCAGGATAACGCTGCCTATGTAACCATAGGCAAATCCTTTGGCACTCAGGCGGTCGCGTTCCGCTTCCACCGCTATCTCGGGAAGGTAGGCATTGTAAAATACCAGGCTGCCGCAGTAGCCTATAGCTGCCAATGCAAAACTGACGATACCTAACTCTAAGGTATGTGCCTCGAAGAAATACATCATGCAGCAGGACAGTGCGCCTAAATAGCAAAACAGTTGCATGAAGCGTTTCTTATTGCCCCGGTAATCGGCCACGGAAGACAAAATGGGGGAAATGAGGGCGATAACAAGGTAGGCGGCTGCCAAAGCATAATCAAACAGCGCAGTGTTTGTAAAGCTCCGACCAAAGAATTCCACTTTATCATTGACTACGGTATCTCCTTCCTTTACCGTGGTAATGGCCGTATAGTACACGGGAAATATGGTGGATGTAATCACCAGGTTATACGCCGAATTGGCCCAATCGTACATGGCCCATGCACGATGTGTTTTTTTAATGTCGCGAAGGTTTGGCTCCATGAGGCTAAAGTACATAATTACTTTAATGCCCGATGAGTACCGTGTTATTATCGGGTTATATCGTACCGCTAACGTATTTCTCGCTCCACAACCGCACCCACCGAAAATGTGCCATATCCGTTTCGCACATTGGAGTTCACGTTTACCGGCTCGGCAAACGGGTTACCGTCGTTTTCCCAAGCCGCACGGTAGCTTTTCATGTATCTGAAGTATGCTTCGGTTACGTGGTGCAGGCGTATCAGCGTATATAGCCGTTGTCCCGAAGCGTTTTCGTAAGGCGTAAGCCAATCGCTGTCTATAAAGAATTTAAATTCCTTCTCTTTGCCGTTAAATAAAGCGTCACCCAAATACAATTCGTCCGTACCTATGCAATCATCGGCATTGAAGGTAAAGGAACTGAGGCGTTCTATGGATGGGTCGTTGGAATTGACGCAACCTATGTAGGGATAATACCCCAACATGCCGGTAGTATCTCGTGCCGCACCATGTATCACCTCTATCATATAATAATCGCCCTCCGTTGAGGGGTCTTTAAATTTTATACTCACTTCTCCCTGCATGGGCCCCATGTTTTGTTGCCTCGCCACAAGCGTATAATTAAGCGCGGTAATAGGTACGGTCTCCGGGGCTGTGGTAGTGGCCTCGGCTTCACCAAGTCCGCCGGCTGTGGCTACTATTTTGTAGGTATTACCGGGTTGTGCCACCAAGGTAGATGTATAGCGAGTTGTGTTTACTGCATTTGGGTTATAGGTTAAGTCTGCCGCATAACTGCCGTTCACAAACAGTTTCAGCTTGGCATCTGTTACCGTTAGCGGTTGCGTGCGATTATAGCTTTTGATGTCTATGCTTTTGGATATATCGGCAGATATGGTACTGCCCGTGCCGGTATAGCTGCTTATCACCAACAGCGGTGTATATGGAGGAGTTTTTACTTCTATGGTCTTTTCGCAAGAGGCCAGTGTTATCAGCGATAATATGATTAAAAGGTTGCGCTTCATGCCGAAGAGAATTAAAATTTGAATTGATAGCTTATAGAAGGGATTATCGGGAATAGGCTGATTTGCTTGAACTGCGTATAGCCGGCATCATCCGTATCGGTATAGATATAGAAAGCATTGCGACGGTCGTATACGTTATAGGCACTGATAATCCACGAGCGTTGCCAACGCTTCTTTTGCTTGGTGAATTTGATACTCACATCACCCCTGTGGTAAGCAGGCATTCTAAATCCGTTACGGTCGCCATATACGGTAATGTCATTACCGTTGGGGCCTTGGTATATACCTATGGGCAAGGTAATGGCGTTACCGGTACCATATACCCAGTCGGCACTCAACTCTATGTTTTTATTAATGTTGAATATACCTGCCACTTTTATATCGTGCCTGCGGTCGTATCGGTAGGGATATTCTTTGCCGCCGTTCAGGTTGTCAAATTGGCGTTTGCTCCAAGATAAGGTATAGCCCAGCATACCGGTAAAGCGCCCCTTTTTCTTTTGTACAAACAGCTCTGCGCCATAGCTGCGGCCTTTACCTATTTCCACTTTGTCTTGCCAACTGTCTATGGTATTAAAGAAGCTTGCCCCTTCTTTATATTCAATCACATTGTCCATGGTTTTATAATAGCCTTCAAGGCTTACTTCCATTCCGCTGCGGTGTGTGTACGCTATGCCTGCCGCACCTTGTTGCGATTTTTGTGCGGGTACCTTTTCCGTTACGGGCACCCAAAGGTCTGTGGGCAGGCCCACCGACGAGTTGGTAAGCAAGTGGATAAACTGGTTCATCTGCACGTAAGAAGCCTTTAGACTTATGTCGTCGGAAAGCAGGTAGCGCATGGCCACGCGTGGTTGCAGGCCGGTATAAAATTGCCCGTTCACCGCAAAGCCCGTCCAGTGTATGCCTATATTGGTTTTGAATCGCGACCCTATGCGTATGTCGTCTTCTATATAGGCATCTATCTCGTTGGCATCGGTGCGCTCGTTGCCCAATGTGGTATCTATGTTTTGGTCTGTGAGGCGTGTTTGCAATGCTCCCGGCGTGTAGGTATGTGCTACAACGCCTGCACCGGCTTTTATATAATGGTTGGGACTCGGAAGGAAATCAAAATCATACTTCACCGTTTTATCGAAAATGCCTGAGGAGTATTTCAGCAGGAAATCTTCCGAGAAGCCCCCGTAGTTGTTTTTTTCTACCGATGATATCAGGAACTTATACTGGCTGTAATAAGTGGTGAGGTTGCCGAACAGTTTGCGTGAGAACTCGTGGTTCCAGCGGCCTACGGCGGTAATATTACCCCATTGCAGGCTGTTGCGAAAATCATATACTATGCCGTCTTTTTCTTTGGTGTAAAACTTATCGTTGCCAAAATAGCCGCTTACATACAGGTGGTCTTTTTTGCCGAGTTGTATATTGGCTTTTCCGTTCAGGTCATAAAAATAATAGCCTGCTTTGGTATTGCTCGTGGCCATCAGCGGTGCTGCCAACACATCCACATAAGTACGCCGCCCCGATACCATGAAGGAAGATTTGCCTTTTTGTATCGGCCCTTCCAGTGTAAGCCTTGATGCCACTATGCCGATGCCGCCCTCTCCGTGAAACTCGTTTTTATCGCCTTCTTTCATGTTGATGTCTATCACGGAAGAAAGTCTTCCTCCGTATCGTGCGGGGAATCCACCTTTGATAACCTCTACGCTTTTAACCGCATCGGCATTAAACACGCTGAAGAACCCGAACATATGGCTCGCGTTGTATACCGGTACGCCGTCCAGCAATATCAGGTTTTGGTCGGGGCCGCCACCGCGCACATATAGTCCCGATGTACCTTCATTACCACCCTGCACCCCGGGTAATAGTTGTATGGCTTTTAAAATATCTACCTCTCCCAAAAATGCCGGTAATGATTTTATTGTAGATACCGGCAAATCTATGGAACTCATTTGCGTGCGGGTTTGTAATGCGTCTTTTTGCGAGGTAATCACCACTTCATCCAGGTTTTGCGTGGCAATCATTTCAATGTTCAGCGTATGGTCTTTATTGCCGGCCAGTTTTACGGTGTAAGGCGTATAGCCGATATAGGATACGCGCAGTTCAACACTGTCATCGGAAGCCGGTAGGGTAATGGAGTAAAACCCGAAGGAGTTACTTGCCGTGCCTATGCTTTTTGAGGGAATAAAAACCGTGGCGCCTATCAGGCGCTCCGCACTCTTTTTCTCGGATATGTATCCGTTAACAGTGATGTTTTGAGCACCGGCAATGCCATAGCATAATAGGTTTATCAGGTAAAGCGCAAAGGTTTTCCTCATATTGCGGGTAAGATATTAGCTAAAAAACGATAATATACAGACTATATTGTTGTATTAAGTCAAGTAATTGTCACGTAATTGTACATAAACGAAAAAGCAACGAAATAAGTATTTCGTTGCTTTAGAATTATTAGTGCTGCTATTATTTACCGGCTATGGCAAAATTGCACATCTTGTACAGTGCACGTGCACCCACTATACTATCTATGCCGTCTAAACTGTGCTCACCGTTGGATACTTCGTTAAGGTCGAAGCCTACCAACTCGCGGCCGCTAAGGTGTACTTGTTTAAAAAGATACATCACTTGCTCCAGTTCAAAGCCGCCGGGTACGGGTGTGCCGGTATTGGGGCAAAGCTTGGGGTCAAGTCCGTCAATGTCAAAGCTGATGTATACTTTTTGCGGTAATTGGCTTACTATATCGTCGCATATCTGCTTCCATGTTCTTCCTTCATACTGCTGCTCCTTTATGTCCTTGTCAAAATAAGTGGCAATGCGGTCGGGATTTTGTTGAATATGTATCACTTCTTCGTCGCAATAGTCGCGTATACCTACTTGCACCAGTTTTTTCACTTGCGGCACTTCCTTCAGCACATTATACATAATAGAGGCGTGCGAATAGGTAAAGCCTTCATAGGCTTCGCGCAAGTCGGCATGGGCATCTATCTGTAATATGCCAAAATTATCATGCACTTCGGCCAGTGCCTTTATGAAACCTAAGGGGGTACTGTGGTCGCCGCCTATCAGGCCCACTTTTTTACCTTCTTTCAGCAGGTTGCGTGTCATTTCCTGTACCCAGTTAATGAGCTTAACGCTGGCTTCGTTTACTTCTTTCAACTTGCCGGAGAGTTGCTCGTTATCTTCCACGCGTCCGCCTTCAACAAGATGAGAGATAATGAGCTGGGCACATTGGCGCAGGTAATCGCTCTTCTTTTTGATATTCTTATCCACGGGCAGCATATAGAAGCCTTTTTTCCACCCGTCCGTTACATCGGGGTCATAAAGGTCTATTTGCATGGATGCGTTGAAAATGTTCTCGGGTCCGCGAGAGGTGCCGTCGCGGTAGGATACCGTAACCTCCCAAGGCACGGGCAGCAACACCAGCATGGCGTCCTCTTCTTTAAAGGGCAACCCGAATATATTGTTCATTTTCAGGCCTGCCGAGTTGGGGTCGAACTGTGAAAGATCCGTCATGGGACGATTTTTTTTAATTTGCCCCGCAAAATTAGTGTATACCGGGTAAAAAACCGGTGACTGTTATCACATTTACGGCCAATTGTCACAGACGTTAAAATTTGGAGATACCCGCCTTCCCGGTCATTTTTCTGTCATTTCCGGCTTAACTTTGCGTATTCTCAAGCAGTTATGAAAAGGACGCATATAGTTTTGCTCGTGTTGGTGGCTGCCGCGGTATGTGGTATCGTGAGCATGTTCGGTGATTTCAGCACTTATGAAACCTTTGCTTCGGCGGCCAAAGAGCCGGGTAAGAAGTATCACGTGATAGGTGTGCTGGCTAAAGGTAAGGATATGCAATACGATCCGGTAAAAGACCCTAATCATTTCACCTTTTATGTGGAGGACAAAGCAGGGGATGTAAGCAAGGTGATTTTTAGCGGTGCCAAGCCCGTGGATATCGAAAAGTCGGAGCAGATAGTAATGATGGGATATGTGAAGGGCGATGCTTTTTATTGCAACCGGATACAAATGAAGTGTCCTTCGAAATACAAGAACGACCAAGTGGCCGTCGGGAATGCAGGGTAAGGAATAAATTAATCACACAATCAGAATTTTATCTCATTGGACACACAATTCACAGGAGAACATTTGGGGCCGGGGCAACTCGGTCATTTTTTTGTTATCACGGCCTTTGTTAGCGCATTGTTCAGTTGCTTTGCTTATTTCCGTTCGGCACAAACCGAAAAAAACAATATCAACGGGAGCCGCTCTTGGCTACTCTTGGGTCGTAACGGTTTCGTGATACATGCCGCAGCTACATTCGGCATTTTCTTCACGCTGTATTATATTATTACCAATCACCTTTTCGAATACCATTATGCCTGGCAACACTCTTCATTGTCGTTGCCACCCAAATATTTGCTCTCCTGTTTTTGGGAAGGGCAGGAGGGTAGTTTCCTGCTTTGGTCTATCTGGCATTGTGTGTTGGGGCTTATTGTCATGTTTACTTCCAAGGAGTTGGAAAGCCGTACCATGGCCGTTATTGCCTTGGTACAAGTGGCACTGGCCAGTATGCTGTTAGGCTTCTACCTCGGGCCCGATATTCGTATAGGCAGCACCCCCTTCATGTTGCTGCGCCATCAAATGCAGGATGCACCTATCTTCTCACAGTCCAACTATCTGGACTTTATACAGGATGGTAACGGTCTTAACGTACTGCTGCAAAACTATTGGATGGTGATACATCCTCCCGTACTGTTTTTGGGCTTTGCATCTACGCTTATACCGTTTGCTTATACCATTGCCGCCTTATGGAAAGGAGAATACAAACAATGGATAAAACCCACCTGGATTTGGGCATTGATATCAGGTGCCGTACTGGGTACGGGTATTATGATGGGCGGTGCTTGGGCGTATGAATCACTCACATTTGGCGGCTATTGGGCTTGGGACCCTGTGGAAAACGCATCGTTGGTGCCTTGGCTGATACTGATTGCGGGTTTGCATACGCTTATTATATACAAAGCTACCGGCCGCTCCTTTATTACCACGGTCATCTTTTTTATCCTTACTTACCTCTTGGTGTGGTACTCCACATTCCTTACACGCACTGGCGTGCTGGGCGATACTTCGGTGCACGCTTTTACCGGTGAGGGGCAATCTTTGTATTGGCACCTGCTTATAGTAATGGGTGTACTCCTGTCGGTGGGTTTGGTTTCGATGCTTATTCGCAAGGGCAAAATGCCCGTGGTAAAAACCGAAGAAACATTGGATTCTCGCGAGTTCTGGATGTTTATCGGTTCGTTTGTGCTGTTATTATCGGCTTTGCAAATTATCATTACCACGTCCATACCGGTATGGGCACCTTTGGCAAAAGCCATTACAGGTAAAGATGTGGCCCCGCCGGTAGAGCCGGTGCAGCACTACAACAGCATACAGGTTTGGGTGGCCATAGTGGTGGCCATATTGTCTGCCGCCATATTGTACCTGCGTTTCAAAACCAGTGATACCAAAACAGTATGGAAACGCTATGCGATAACGGGTGCCATTGGTTTGGCACTTACGCTGATTATAGGGTTTACGCAACACATCAGCCTCAGCACGCCGCAATATGCCATCATGCTTTTTGCCGCTTCTTATGCCATCGTGGCTTCACTATATTACGCCATAAGCGTGCAAAAGGGTAAACTCAAAAAGCTGGGTCCTGCCGTTTCGCACCTGGGCTTTGCCTTATCGCTGTTGGGTATATTGTTATCCTCTTATAATAAGGAGGTGATTTCCTTCAACTCCTTGGGTATTGTTTACGATTATGGTAAAACCAAGGAAGAAAACATAAAGGAAAGTCGCGAGAATACCATTTTATTCCGCAATACGCCGGTAGCTATGGGCGACTACTTTGTTACCTATCAAGGCGATTCCACTTCCGAGAAAGACCCCCGCACCTTCTACAAAGTATATTACGAGCGCAGAGATTCCGCAACGCAAAAGGTGGAGGAGTCGTTCGTTTTGTACCCCGATGCGTTTGTAAACCCGAAAGGACAACAAGGCTTAGTACCCAACCCGGCCTCTCGCCACTATCTGCATAAAGATATTTTTACCTATATCACATCGGCAATTGACCCCACCAAGAAGTCGGATACGAGCACTTACAAAACGCATAAAGTACATGCGGGCGATACCATATTCCTGAATACATCGTACATGGTATTTGGCGGGTTTAACACAAAGCCCGAGAATGAAAACTATAAGCCCGTGGCCAATGATATAGCCGTAGCCGCCATGCTGCAATTGTACGACCTTAAAGGGCCTGTCGAAGCGCTGGATCCCGTATATTTTATCCGTAACGGTTTTGAGAACGAAATAGAGGATACCGCAAAAAGCATGGGCCTTAATGTGAAGATTACACGTATAATACCGGACGAGAACGCGGCTGAAATTAAAGTAAAAGAGGCGGCCGCACCCGAACAGGACTATATTGTGATGAAAGCCATTTTATTCCCCTTTATCAATGTGTTGTGGCTGGGTATCATCGTAATGGTTATCGGGTTCCTCATCAGTGCTTGGAACAGGATTACCAAGAAAGAGAAAGAAAAGATTGCCAAGGTATAGAAAATATCACTCGTCCTAAAAAACAAAAGCGGCCTTAGGCCGCTTTTGTTTTTTATTCAACTTTTGACATTCGCAACCATTGTAGTTTACCGATGTTATCCCTTATTTCTATAAAGTAAACGCCGTTCGGAAGATCGCTGACATTAATTTCATAAACTTCAGACGGTTGGATGGATACATTATCTTTGCGGATTAACTCTTTGCCCAAAGCATCTATTATCCGTACCACAGCTCCCGAAACGGTTTTCCCGTGAACTCTCAGGTTGCATTGGTCTTTAACCGGATTTGGAAATATTCGATAGGAATGCGATTGTTCACCGGTAGAAGATGATGATATTGCATTAGCCTGTTTATGCTGTGTGCTGTCAAGATCGGTAATGGTTGTATCATAGAGGTTAACTTCGAACGTACAGCTTCCGACAATTTCATTATCTTTTATCTGCCTGAAATGATATTCAATTCCCAATATTTCTTCGGTGAAATTGGCGGAATAGGACTGGAAATTTACTCCTACGGGGTATACGTCGTTAGCCTCAAGTACGATATTGTTTAAACGTAGTGATTCCAAATACAATGGTGTGTACTTCGTCTCCGTTCCCATCCGTATAAGTTGATACGCCTACTATTTGTGAGGGATCGCTAATGGTCAGGTAAAATTGGATAGCAGAGTCTTATTGGCTTTGGCTGCATTAACCGCAAGCAGCAAAAGCAATAGGGGAATTAGCTTTTTCATAATAAATATATTGGGGGATTAAAAACGAGTTGTATATTCTAATGTAGGATCATAACCTTCTTGTTTGATATTTCTCCCGTTGTAGCAATCAATCGCGCCATGTATAATCCGTTGCGCAGCTCTGTCACGTCTACTTTTTGTTTAGGCGATCGTATGGTTTGCTTTAAAACAAGTTTCCCGCTTAGGTCATAGAGTTCAAAAGAATTTATGGAGAATTCTTCCGTTTCTATTTGCAGGAAAGTATTTGCAGGCAAAGGGTATAATTTTGTGGTGTTGATATCGGGCTTTACGGATTTGACCGTAGTTGTAGGATTGCAATCGCCGTTAAAGGCTAAGTTGTTATACGAAGTTTTTGTTCCGTCCTTATAGGTGCACAATTGGTAATAATCCAAAAAGCAGGTATTCATTAACTTCATTAATACACTGTAGTTGCTACCTATACCTTCTATAAATTCCATAGGCTCAGCGGGTAAAACATGAGTATTGACTTTTTTGAACCTAATATGTTTTAATCCGTCTTTATAGTACACGCTGTCTACCTCCTTTAAAATATCATAGAATGGCGGATATTCGTTGTAGCCTGCATAATTCTGGTTACGCACATCAAACGTATCGCCTTTTTGTAAGGTGAAATCAAACAGAGGTATTTCTTCAGTGGAATCTGCCCATGATATATTCCAAACCTTGCCACTTGCAGTATCTTCTCTCATCAAACCCAGCATCAGGTAATCATGATTTTGTATTATTTTTTTGTACGTCAACCCGTTGATAACCGTATCTTTTTCAACAAGGAAGGTATCGGCTCCATTGATCATTGTACAACGGGAAAATATAATGGTCCATTGCGTAGAGTGTTTCCCGAATATGGAACGATAGGCAAATGAGTACAATGATGTGAGTATAGTAGCAAGAGTAAGTAATACAATTTTCATAGCTGTGGAGGTGATTTACATAAATTTATAGAATTATTTAATGCCATACAATATTTTTATATTAAAATTCCTGTCTTTTTGTATAATTGGTGATGCTTGGTTTTTTTCGGTTAGAAATCATCCCGTTGTTGCTATCTTCCAAAGTAGTTTCCCCGACAGATGCCTCCACTCGCTTCGCTCGGTGGGGATGACGAACTTTGTTCAGCTTAAAGTGTGAGAATATCGTGGTAGGAATCGATACAGTCATTGAAGCAAATAATGAAAATAATAAAGCCGCTCGTTGAGAGCGGCTTTATTATTATAAACAGTGCAACTATTAATGATGATGATGGTGTGCCGCGTGTGCATCGGGCAGGTTAAAGAATTCTTCTTCCGCAATTTCTTTCTCTTCGATGTTGAATGCAGTTTCCAGATGTTTGAATAGGCGATCGAACAGCATGCGGCGATAAGTTTCGTCCATGGCCTTATTGTCTTTGGCCATTTTTTGCATGTAGCCTTCCATCCAGGGCGCATCGTCTTCGCTTGTCATACCGAAGTAAGCCAATACGCGGCCTTTCATATCTTCCAACACTTCTTCGCGCGTAACGTTGATGTTGTTGTCGCCAATCAGTTTGTCGGAGATAAGTGTCCAACGCAGTTGGTGATCGAAACCGGGGAATTCTTTTTCCACCTCATCGGCAGATTTTGCTTTTTCTCCGCCTTCTTTCAGCCAACGCTTTAAGAAGTTTTCAGGCAGTTGCAACGGTGTTTGATGTACCAGCAACTCATACATCTCATTTTGCAGGCGCTCGCCGGATATGCGGTCCAATTCGCGAGAAAGTTCTTCGCGAATACGGTTTTTAAATTCGGTTTCGTCTTTTATTTCGTCATTCTGAAACACTTGTTGGAACAACTCGGGCGTAAGCTCGGCGGGTTTCAGTTTGGCCACTTTTGTAAGCGTGAATTTGAAATAACCGTCTGCGGCGGAGATATCCTGTTTCAGCGGGTCTTTCATAAAGCCGGGCAATTCTTCGGGCGTACAAACTTCCGAAGGTTTGATTACCAAAGTGTCATCGGCTTTTTTGCCCATCAGTAAGTCTTGCATTTTCGCGGGCAATTTCTCCATCAGCACGGTATCTTCTACTTCTTGGGCACCGGCGGCTACATTGCCTTCGGCATCGCAAGCCTCGTATTTACCGTAAAGGATATCGTCTTTTGAACCTACCGCTTCAATGGCATCCGCAGCGCCAAAGCGCTTTTGTATGCGGTCTACCTCTTCGTCCACCATTTTATCGCTCGGCGCTATTTTGTAGCGGGTAAGTTTGGTTTTTGAAGTAAGGGGGGTGATTTCGAAATCGGGTTTCAGGCCTATTTCAAAATGGAAATCAACGTCCGAAGGCTCGTTCATGTCCAGTTTCAGGGGCTCTTCGTTGGGCATAACCATGGGTTGTGCGAAGATGGCCACGTTTTCCTGTTTCAGGTATTCTTCCAGTTTGGTACCTGCGGTACGCAGTACCTCGTCTCCGAACAGAGACTGGCCATACATTTTGCGTATCATGCCTGCGGGTACCATTCCCTTACGAAAGCCGGGTACGTTGGCATTTTTGGCATATTGTTTCAGTGACTTTTCAAAGGAGGGCATATAGTCCTCTTTTGAGAGTTTTACGGTTATCTTGTCGTGGAGGTTGCCTATCTGCTCTCTTGTTACCGTAGCCATTTATATTGACTGTTTTAAGTTTAAAAAAAAGCCGATACTGCTATCGGCTGTTATTGTGTGCGGGTGGAGGGACTCGAACCCCCAAGCCTCGCGGCACCAGATCCTAAGTCTGGCGTGTCTACCAATTTCACCACACCCGCCAAAGGTCGGCAAAGGTAAGGATTTTTCCGGATAAACAAATCTGTCATGTTTCTTTTGTGCCATTGTCATCCATTGGTCAATTAAAATGTGTTTGCCACTGAAAAACAGTGATTTGTCACCAATAGTTTATAGGCAACAAGGGTGTAGGTAATTTAGAACAGACACCAAACATTAAAGACCAAAAAACAATCGGGTTATGAAAAGAAGCGATTTTTTAAAAGGTATCGGGATACTCGGAGCCGGCTCGGTATTGCCGGTAGATAAAATTCAAGCGGCCACCACGGGTGTAAACAAGTCTACCGCCTGCGTGCTTATTCCTTCGGAAACGGAGGGGCCTTTTCCGCTGGACCTCACCGCCAACAGTACCTACTTTAGGCAGGATGTGCGGGAAGACCGTACCGGCGTAACCTTGCACCTACAATTGCGCGTGTTTGGCTTGGATAATTGCCAACCGATGCCCAACGTACGGGTGAATATATGGAGCTGCGACAAAGACGGTATCTATTCCGGTTACAACAATAGTCAAAATCCCGGTTCTACAACTGCCACTTATCTCCGTGGCTACCAAATGACAGATGCCAACGGTGATGCTTTCTTTACCACCATATTTCCCGGATGGTACACGGGACGTATTTGCCACATTCATTTTCAAGTGTATGTAAGCTCTATTTACAAAGCGGTATCGCAACTCACATTCCCGATAGGCGATAAGAATGCGCTCTATGCGGCCAACTCGTCTTTCTACACCAAAGGTGCCGACCCTATGACCTTGGCCACCGACAATATATTTTCAGACGGGTATAACTACCAAATGGCCACACTTACACAGAATAGCGACGGCAGCTATAACGCTTACCTTGAAGTGACCATACAAGGCTCGGGTACCACTAGCCTGGAGCGTTATGAAGGAGAAACAGGCGGACAATTTAAGATGGGCCAAAACTACCCGAACCCATACATAAGCAAGGCTACCGTACCTGTGACGCTGGCAGAGGCAGGGGATGTGCAGATGGATATTTTCGATTTGGCGGCCAAGAAGGTAGCCATAATTAATAAGGGCAGATTGCAGGCGGGAGACCACAACATTGTTATAGATACGGATGACCTTGGGATACCTGCGGGCAACTATATATACCAGCTACAGGTAACGAATGATAACGGTGTGTTCAGGCAGTGTAAGATGATGACTGCCGCACGATAAGCGACTTTTTGATTACCCGGGATAAAATGAAAAATGCACGCCATAAGCGTGCATTTTCTTTCTCGGTCGTTTAAGTCAAATTGTACGCAGAGCGTAGAACTACCCTTCTAAAGGTACGACCAAGCACCCGATACCGGGTAGCCTACGTCTGCGCATATTGTGCAGCCGGTATAATCCTGGGTAATTGTAAATGGTCGTTTTATAGAACAGGAGTACAGCCAACAAGTCTTCTTTCATCAACAATGGCGTAAAACGTTAGGTTCTAAGCCTCATATTCACTGACATATGCAAAGAAATTAAAAACAGAAGTGATTTTTATCCTATTTATAATGGCCTACTTTCTATGCTCATATCGGGACGCAAATCTAAGCTAATTTTTTCTATCTCAAAACAGATTTTTTAATGGGTATCTCAGTGTCGCAATGCCTACATTTACCGCACGACCAAGCACAACGGATATTTGATTTTCTTGGGAAAATCGATTATCCGAAAGAAGGAATCCGTTACGGATTCCTTCGATTTTAGACCTGTTTTTAAAGATGTATTATACCGTTTTCCGCCAGCAGGTATATGGTGCCTAAAGCCAAGGCGCCGAACAAGAGTGCCGGCAGTAACATGGCTACTATAATAAGTAGTACCAAGCTGGTTTTATCGGTATAATCTTTACCGAAATATTGCTTGTAAAAAAAGAAGGTGTACAGCCAAGACAACACCGATGAAACCATGGCAATTATCAAACTGCTTTTACCCCAAATTTTGTATGACGCTGCCGATATTAACAAGGTAACGGTATTGATGATGATGAGGCCCGATTCGCGGTAGGTGTTCATCACCAAATGCTCGGCATAATTGTGTTTGCTTTTGCGGAACAGCAGGTAGGTAAACAATGAGTAAAACGGTATGGTGATGAGATAAAGCTGCTTAACGTATTTGGTGTAATAACCGTTGATTTTTGCCAGCGTGGAGCCCGTATCTGCTTTACTGTCAAAAGCCACCATATTTTCCAAGCCTATTTGGTTAATCATAAACACATTTACTGCCAATAAAAGAAGGAGAAACGTAACGGGGTTGAAGTAAGAAACCCGCTTACCGTCTATATACTCCCTGATGGCGTAACCGGGGCGCGTAAGTAATTGCTTGGCCGTATAAGGAAAGCCCTTATCGAGGTGGAAGACGCCGTGAATAATGTCATGCTCGAAAAAATGGCGGAGGTCGAAGCGATGCGTGGCCGCTTTTTGGCCGCAGTTGCCGCAATACTTATCTGTAACGGGGCGGCCGCAGTTAAGGCAGGTATGTACATGTTCGCTCATCAACCGCTAAGCTATAAAAAGAGTCATAATTATCATATCGGCTCGCGGGTTAAATAAAGGTGAACTGCCTTGCTATATTTGTACTGCCGTAAACCGGTACGAATGTTATACAAAATCCCAATGCAAACCGTTGTTATGAAAAACCTCTGCCTTTTACTCCTTGCACTATCGCTGGCAAGCTGCTCCAACTACTATTATGCGCCAAACGCACACAACGTGCCTTTGTTTAAGGAGAAGGACGAAGCACGGCTGGATATAAAGGGGAGCACGGGCGATGATTTTGGCGCCTTTGAAGCGCAGGGTGCATATAGCGTGGCCGAAAACCTGGGCGTAACGGGCAATTTTATATCCGCAAGCGGCGGCAGTCCAAGTAATACGCGATGGGGCAGGGGGGTGTTGGGCGAAGTGGGTATAGGGTATTACAATGAGGTGGTACCCAACCTGGTGTTTGAAACCTATGGTGGCATAGGGCTGGGCAAGATAACCAACCACTACTCTTCGGGCCCCAACGGTGCGGCATCTATATATAATGTGATACGTCCTTATGTTCAACCCTCGATAGGGTACGCTTCGGATATATTTGATGCGGCATTTTCCACGCGGCTGTGTTTGTTGCGCTATGGTTCGCCAACATTGGAAAACCCCTCGTCGTTTATGCCCGATGAGGTATATCAATTGGCTTATATCAACGATAACGCAAACTGCCTGATGGTAGAACCGGCCATAACATTGCGCGTAGGTTGGAAGTACGTGAAATTCCAGGTGCAGACCACCTACTCGGCCAACCTCAGCAACAGCATACCCATGCGGAACTTTACACTTAGCGGGGGCATCTACATGAGCCTTGCCCCGCGCTTCGGTTTTTAGGGTTTGTCATGTAAATACCATATCTCGGGCAAGGCATACAGGCAATAAAGAATTGTCATTATTTTTATGTTTAGAATTAAAACACACCTAATATGATGACCAATAAAGCCAAAAAAGCCTCCATACTGGTGGTGGAAGACGAAGAAAGCCTGCGCGAAGCCCTGAAACTGAACTTGGAACTGGAAGGGTATGAAGTGACAACCGTAGACAACGGGCCCGCAGTGATAAAAATGGTTAAGAACGAATATTTTGACCTGATTATACTGGACATTATGCTGCCCGATATGGACGGCATCACCGTTTGCGAAACCATAAGGATGCAGCACAACGATGTGCCCATACTGTTCCTTTCCGCACGCAACACGGGGGCCGACAAGGTAGAAGGACTGAAAAAAGGCGGCGACGATTACATGACCAAGCCCTTTAACCTGGAAGAGCTGCTGCTGCGCATAGACAAGCTGATACTGAAAAACAAGAAAATAAAGCAACCCCAGGCCGTGGCCGATGTGTATGAGTTTGACGGCTGCAAGATAGATTTTGCCGCGCACGAGTGTATAGACACCGAGGGCCAAACCCGCGAACTGAGCAAAAAAGAGGCCGCTTTGCTGAAACTGCTGGTGGAGCATGAGGGCGAGGTGGTGTCTCGCGAGCATATATTGCAGGTGGTATGGGGCTACAACGTTTATCCCACCACGCGCACCATCGATAACTTTATCCTGAACTTCCGCAAGCATTTTGAGCAGGACAGCCGAAATCCCAAGCATTTTCACTCGGTAAGGGGAATAGGTTATAAGTTTACGGCCTAAGGATTGCGTCTTTGAAAGTTTTTAGTATTTTCATAGCCGATTTTGATTTATCAACGTTCCGAAACATGCGTAAATACTTACTCGGTAGTGTATGCCTCATAGTACTGGCGGCCTCGTGCAATAAAGACAAGGACCTGAAGAATGCCACCGTGGTGGATACGGGAGATGTGGCTGCCGACGGTTGCGGCTATGTCCTCCGCATGGATGACGACGGCTCCCTGAAAAAGCCCAAATACCTGCCCAGCATGTATCAGCACGACGGGGACAAGGTGAAAGTGAAATTTGATGCCGATGGTGAAGGAACCATTTGCCGCACGCATCCTACCAACGAGTTTATAGAACTGATAGAAATTACGGATATCAAAAGGAACGTGGATTAATTACCAGCTCAGCTCGGGGTCATCCGCTCCTTTGTCATCTTTTTTATAAAAAGCCCGGCTTCGGGCTTTTTCCGTTTGGCGCTCGTATATAAGCCGGGCTATGGCCGGCGCGGGGTCTTGCCCGTGCAGTATCGCGTTAAGTTTACGCTCCGATATATCCAACCGATACATCAGTTGAAAAAACGCCTCGGGGCCTTTATCCAAATACACCGCCAACCTGTCGGCCAGCAGGCGTATAATTTCCTCCTCGCTTATGGTATCGGGCATCGCCAAGCCCCAATCTTTACTTAGGGCGAGCATCACTTCTTTTTGCGCATGATTAGGCATGGTGTGAAGGTATGGAAAGGTGGGGTTTGGTTCAAGTCTAATCCGATTCAACGAATGCCTATGACGTGCGGAATATATATCCTAACGAATAAAGTACTTCGCACAATTTTTTCTAATTGTTTTTGTTATCCGGTTGGCCGATTTTCCACAGTTACATAAATTCGTTTTCTGAGCAGAACATTTGGCAGGTTTGCTCAAAGAAAATTAGTGAAATTGACCCGCAAGCCATGACATCCGAACAAAAGATAATAAACTTTCTAAAACAGAGGGTAGAGGTTTCCGAAGAGGAGGCCCATGTCTTTGCCCGAGCGTTTCAGGAAAAAAAACTTCGCAGAAAACAACTCGTCGTTCAGCCCGGATTCGTGACCAAATACAGATACTATGTTGTTGATGGTGTATTGCGTTCCTTTATATCGGATGATTCGGGACAGGAAACAACTATTGCCTTAGCAGTTAAAGACTGGTGGATAACGGACTATAACAGTTTTATTTATCAACATCCGGCAACCTTGTTTGTAGAGGCCCTTACAAGTGCATGTGTGTTACAATTAAGCTATGAGGAAGAACAGAAACTTAAAGCAGCCAATCCCAAATATGAAACCTTCTTCCGCATCATTGCAGAACGCGGACTAGCCGCCCAGCAGCGCAGAATCATTACCAATCTCACACAATCTGCGGAACAGCGGTATGAGCATTTTGTGGCGCACTACCCCGAATTCTTGCATGACATACCGCAATATATCTTGGCTTCCTACCTGGGAATGTCTACAGAGTTTCTTTCCCGTATCCGCAATAACAGGGTGAGTAAGAAACGATGAACTAGGTCAATCATTTTTCTTAAGGTAGTTCATCTTCAAATTCCTGATGTCTTCACAACTTTGCTTTACAATAAAACATTAGCAATGAAGGCACTTTTTAGCAGTTTGCAATTACGGGACCTGAACTTAAAGAACCGAATTGTTGTATCGCCGATGCAGCAGTACAGCGCAACAAACGGCATTCCCGGTCATTGGCATCTGGTACATTTAGGCAGCCGTGCCGTAGGTGGCGCAGGACTGATTATAACAGAATGTACTGCGGTTGCCCCCACAGGGATGTGTACTGTAAACGATGTCGGTATCTGGAACCATGATCAGGTGGCCGCTTGGAAAATCATTACAGACTTCATACACGGCCGGAACGCAAAGGCCGGCATTCAATTGTGGCACGCCGGGGGTAAGGCTAGCAGCAAACACCCCAAAGACGGTATGTTGCCACTAAGCCCGGAGGAAGGCGGCTGGCTGCCAAAGAGTGCGTCTGCTATACCCATCAATGCGCATCGTCCCCTTGCAATGACATTGGAAGAGATACGAGAAGTGAAAGGCCGGTTTGCGGTTGCGGCACAGAACGCGGTTGCAGCCGGTTTTGATACGATAGAGTTGCATGCGGCACATGGTTATCTGCTACATCAATTCTATTCATCCCTAACCAATAAACGAACTGACGAATATGGGGGAAGCTTTGATAACAGAATTAGGTTGTTAATTGAAACGGTGATTGAAATACGAAAAGTGATTCCTGCGGGCATGCCTCTTCTTGTCAGGCTTTCCGCCACCGATTACAGCGATGATGCAAATGCCTGGACAATAGAAGAGAGTGTAAAATTAGCTGTAGTGCTTAGAGATAACGGTGTCGACCTTATCACCGCATCCGGCGGTGGCCTGGTACAAGTAAATCAATCTATTGTCAAGCCCGGGTACCAGTTGCATATGGCAACAAAAATACGGGAGGCTGCGCAATTGCCTGTGGGGGCCGTTGGCATGATAAACGATGCCCGACAGGCAAATTCGATAATAGAGCGAAAAGAAGCGGACCTTATCGTAATGGCCCGCGAACATTTGCGCGATCCTTATTTTGCATTGCACGCCGCCGTGCAGCTGGGCGAAACACCCGATATACCTTGGCAGTATGAAAGAGCTTTTTAACTAAAAAAATCAATTTAGTACTATGGAAAAAATTATTTGGGCCGTCATGGCATTTATCGCAGGTTCGTTTTTGCCCATACAAGCCGGTATGAATGGTAAACTCGCCAAAACGGGGGGTAGTTCGTTTCATGCGTCAATGATTTCCTTTGCCGTCGGAGCGTTGGCGCTGGTAACCTATATATTGCTCACGTCTCAGGCAGTTAGCTGGAAAGGGATAAAAGAAGCCCCGGCCTACGCATGGGCCGGTGGTATACTGGGCGCATTTTATGTCACGGTCATCGTGCTTGCTTTTCCCAAAATAGGTCCGGGGCTCACGTTTGGGTTAGTTGTTGCGGGGCAACTGCTGCTATCGATGTTGATGGAGCATTTTCAGATAATGGGCGCTCAAGCCCAGCCCGTAAGCATAGGGAGAGTTGTTGGCATGTTGCTGATCATCATCGGTGTGGCAGTTATGAAGAAATTTTAGCACAGGCATATATGTTTCCCCAAGCTTATTTTTAAATACCTGATTGCCGAAATGCCCTTACTTTTGAGGCCGTTTTTCTAAAGCAATACCGTAAATGGCCTGCAATCATAAATTTCAACACCAACTGGAGCTTCAAGACTTGGATTTTGAGCCGACGACGCTGATAGTAGGCAGCTTTAACCCTGCATGGCCGGCCAATAATACGGCGGATTGGTTTTACGGAAGAACGGATGAGAATTGCTTTTGGGAGGTACTGCCGCGTTTGTACGGAGAGGCTTCGCTGATAGATGCCACAACCGAAGCGCGCAAACAATTTTGCAAGGACAACAAAATAGCCTTTACCGACCTGATTAGCGCCATAGGCGATGCCGAGCCGGATAACCCCGAACATGTGAAAATGATAGGCGGCTTCTCAGATAAGGCGATAGCCTATAATTTCGAGGACTTTGATTTTGTGAACATTGTAGGCATACTGAAAAGCAACCCGGGCATCCGGAACGTATACATCACCCGCGGTGTAACCGAAGCGTTTTGGCGCCACTTGTGGAACCCTGTGGCGCATTATTGCAGCGTCAATAAACTGCATGAGCGCAAACTACTGACACCGGACGGTAGTGCCGATTATCACCACAAGGCTTATAACACCCAACACCCCGAAAATGCTATACCCCTGCTTGAAGATTATATCCTGATGAGGTGGCGGCAAGAATGGCATTTTTAGTCCGGTTCGTGAGGACATGAAATGATTAAGCCCTCAATATCTTCTCCATCTTTTTGCCCTTTGCCAGTTCGTCCACCAGTTTATCCATGTAGCGGATTTTTTGCATGAGCGGGTCTTCAATGTCTTCCACGCGGTAGCCGCAAATCAGGCCGGTAATCTTTGATACATTGGGGTTGAGTAAGGGCGCTTGCGCAAAGAAAGCTTCAAGCGTATTGCCGCCATCTATCTGTTGTTGCAGGGTCTTCTCGTTATAGCCGGTGAGCCAAAACAGTACGGTATCCAGTTCTTCCTTGGTGCGGTCTTTACGCTCCACTTTTGCCAGGTATAGCTTGTAAATACTTGCAAAGGAATAATTGTATACCCTGCTATAGTCGGTTGACGCTTTCATAGCATTTAAAGTTAGCCCAAACAATTTACCCGGAAAAACAAAAGCACCCAATACAGGTGCCTTTGAAAGTATGTGTCGATTGTGCTTTTATGCGGGTTGCATGGCTTTCAGTACCATATCCCTCACGGTGGAGAGCGGTATACGCTCCTGGGTCATGCTGTCGCGGTGGCGTACGGTTACCGTTTGGTCTTCCTTGGTTTGGTGGTCTATGGTAATGCAGAAAGGGGTGCCTATGGCATCTTGCCTGCGGTAACGCTTACCTATGGTATCCTTCTCTTCGTAAAAGCATTTAAAATATGGCTTGCATTGGTCCATCAGTTCGCGGGCTATTTCGGGCAGTCCGTCTTTTTTTACCAGCGGCAACACTGCCAGTTTTATGGGTGCCAGCATGGCGGGTAGTTTCAGTACCACGCGACTGTCTTGCTTTTCGGCGGTGCTCAGGTCTTCCTCTTTATAGGCTTCGCTGAGTACCATCATCACCGTACGGTCGAGGCCGATGGAGGTTTCGATAACATAAGGCACATAGTGTTGGTTAATTTCGGTATCGAAGTAGGTGAGCTTTTTACCGCTGAACTCCTGGTGGCGTTTCAGGTCGAAGTCGGTACGGCTGTGTATGCCTTCCACTTCTTTAAAGCCCATGGTGAAGTCATATTCTATATCGCAGGCGGCATCGGCATAGTGGGCCAACTTCACGTGGTCGTGAAAGCGATAGCGCTCTTGGGGTATGCCCAGGCTCAGGTGCCATTTCATGCGCGTTTCTTTCCAATACTCGTACCACTCTTTTTGTGTGCCGGGACGTACAAAAAACTGCATTTCCATTTGCTCGAACTCGCGCATACGGAAGATGAACTGGCGGGCTACAATCTCGTTGCGGAAAGCCTTACCCGTTTGTGCTATACCGAAAGGTATCTTCATACGACCTGTCTTTTGCACATTGAGGAAGTTAACGAATATACCTTGGGCGGTTTCGGGGCGCAGGTACACCACGTTGGCATCATCGGCTACGGAACCCATTTCGGTGGCAAACATGAGGTTGAACTGGCGCACATCCGTCCAGTTGCTTGTACCGCTGACACCGCATTTTATTTTGTTGTCTTCTATCAGTTGTTTCAGTGCGGCAAAGTCGTTATCGGCCAACAGTCGCTCCATTTTGTTCAACAGTGCCTGACCTTCGGTCGCGTCCATGGTTTCCACATGTGCCTCTATCAAGTGGTCTACACGGTAGCGTTTTTTGCTGTCCTTGTTGTCAATCATGGGGTCGCTGAAGTTATCCACGTGTCCGCTGGCTTTCCAAACGGTGGGGTGCATAAAGATGGCTGCGTCTATACCCACGATGTTTTCGTGCATGCGGGTCATGCTGTTCCACCAATAGTCGCGGATGTTCTTTTTCAGTTCGGCTCCGTATTGTCCGTAGTCGTAAACGGCGCTGAGTCCGTCATAAATTTCGCTGGATTGGAAGATGAAACCGTATTCTTTGCAGTGTGCAATTATATTTTGTAATGTATTATCTGTTGCCATAGCTGCGCAAAAATAGGTTAAATGAAACGATTAGCTTAAGAATTGTATCTTAACGAAATGAAACGCCTATTGCTTGTTTACCTGTTGTTATTCCCGCTATACGGCTTTGCGCAAAGCAAAAACGAAACGGCTATCAGGCAAGTATTGGCCCGACAGGCGGAAGCCTGGAACCGGGGCAGTATAGACGAGTACATGCAAGGCTACCTGAACAGCGACAGCCTGGTGTTTGTAGGCAAGAGCGGACCCACTTACGGTTATGCACAAACCGCCGCTCGTTATAAAAAATCCTATGCCGACACGGCGGCAATGGGAAAATTGGCTTTCGACATATTACAGGTAAAGCAACTATCACCAAAATATTACTTTGTTTTGGGTAAATGGCACCTAACGCGCACCGCCGGTGATTTGTCCGGTTCCTTCACACTTTTGTTTCAAAAAACAGGCAATCATTGGTATATCATTGCAGATCATAGTAGTTAGGTCTGTGCGCACTTTTTAGCCAAATTTTTTTGTTATCGGGTCGTTAACGTAGCTGTTATCATGCTGTTAACGGAAGCGTGTATTAATTAACAATTTCCTTAACTGTTTAATATTCGCAGTCCGGAAGTGTCTTTTGTCTAAACCAAGACATATTGGCACCAAGGAACACAAATCAAAGAACTCAAAAAATCAAACCGTTACTAATGAGCCTTTTTACGTGTAACCCGCGACCCGTGAAAAAGAACACCAATCGCCTTTTATTTGCCTTTTTGTTTGCAATGCTCGCCACATTGTCGCAAAACGTACTCGCCCAAACGCCTTATGACGTTACCGGCGGCGGTACCTATTGCATAGGCACGGGCGGTGTATCCATAGGGCTTAACTCATCTGATGTAGGAGTAAGCTACCAACTGTTGTTGGGCAATACACCTGTAGGCAGCCCCGTATCGGGCACCGGTTCCGCTATCAGTTTTGGTTCGCACACCACTCCCGGTGCTTATACCGTGGAAGGTACGGATGCGGCCAATTCCACTTCGGCATTTATGACCGGTACAGCGTATGTATCGGCAAGCCCCTTACCTGTGCTAACAGCCACATCCCAGTGTGTGGGCGGAACACTGACGTTAAGCGGTGTTAGCTATGGCGACAATATCGTTTGGAAGCGTAACGGTACCACGATATCGTCTTACAACGCCGGCTGGTCGGCCAATGCCACTTCTTACGCACAAAACCAAGTGCAGGAAGCCAATAACGTATTTATAGCTCCCAACGGAGACATGTATATCGCGGACGGAACATTGTCTGCCGTTCTTAAATTTAGTGCAGGGTTTACGCCCAACTCCGTAGGTACGGTGGTTGCGGGTAACACCATTTCCGGTCCCGGTTCGGATTCGGACCAATTAGATTATCCCACATCGGTATTTGTGGATGCTGCGGGTTATATATATGTGGCAGACCATTACAATAACCGTGTGCAAAAATTCCCTCCCAACTCTACCGAAGGTACCAAAGCGGTAACCGTGGCGGCTACCGACCTTGATGGTCCTTTTGATATAAAACTTGATGCATCGGGTAATTTGTATGTAGCCAACCTGTATAGCGGTTCGGTAATGGAGTATGCCTCCGGTTCCGACGAAAACACATCCGGTAACCCCATAGCTTATGTAGGTTATCCCCAAGGTATAGCGGTAGACGGCGCAGGTAACGTATATGTTTCGGATGCGTCGGCCGCAGAAGTGAGAAAATACCCTGCGGATGTAGTGGTTGCCGGCGGTAACGGAGACGGCGACGCTGCAGACCAATTGAACACGCCCGCATCACTTTATATAGATGCCACAGGCAGATTATACGTGGTGGACCAAGGTAACAGCCGTGTGCAAATGTTTCCTGCCAACTCTACTTCATCATCATCGGCAGTAACGGTAGCCGGTGTAGGCGGAGCAGGTAACAATGCCAACCAACTGGATTACCCTTTCAGCCTTGCTTTTGATGCCCAACAAAACCTGTATGTGGCAGACTACAGCAATGCCCGCATACAGAAGTTTGCTTTAAACAATACGTATACGCCCACACAGGCCGGTACTATTACGGCAACGGTGAGCAACTCTTACGGTTGCGTAGCTACCGACACCATTGAGATGGCCGGCTCTCCCACCATTTATGCCGTTAGCGGCGGTGGTCGGATATGTGCCGGCGAGGCAGGAGTAGCAGTAGGCTTGAGCAACTCTGAAGTAGGTGTAAACTACCAATTGAAATTAGGTAACACCAATATAGGCAGCGTGGTAGCGGGTACAGGCAGCGCCATATCCTTCGGCCTGCAAAATGTAGCCGGCAACTATACGGTAACAGGAGCTTCCGCCATTGGCGGATGTGCCAATGCAATGTCGGGCAGCGCTTCCGTAGTGGTAGGTACCGCTCCTGTCGCAGAGATAGTTACGACAGGGATTTGTGCCGGTCGTACACTTACATTGGCGGGCTTGGAGAATCAAGGCATTTCAAAAATTATATGGAAAAAAGACGGCGTATCGGTAGATACCACTTACGCCTTTATAGACACATCGGCGGTTACGATAGGTAATGCCTCGGGCCCGGTTGGTGTAATAGTAGACCGTGATACGGTTTATGCATTAGGATGGTTTGACGGCAGTGTAAAGAAATGGACGCCCGGTTCTTCTACGGCAGTGAATGTTGCCGGTAGCGGTTCTTTGCAATTTGCGGGTGGCATAGCGCGCGATGCTTCGGGTAACATTTACGTATCAGACTACTTTAATAACCGCGTTACCAAATGGGCCCCGGGTTCTCCCGTTGGCATAGTGGTAGCCGGTGATAACGGTAACGGAGGTGCAGCCGACCAACTAGCGGCACCGGGCGGTGTTTATGTTGACGGGCAAGGAAACGTATTTGTGGCCGACCGCGAAAACCACCGCATACAAAAATGGGCACCCAATGCCACTACAGGTATCACCGTAGCCGGCGGGAACGGCAGCGGTAGCGGTGCCAATCAATTGTCTTACCCTTCAGGTGTATTTGTGGATGCAACAGGTAATATATATGTGGCCGACAGTGCCAACCACCGTGTGCAAAAATGGGGTAACAATGCCACCACGGGTACAACAGTAGCCGGAGGTAACGGAGCAGGCAGTGCAGCCAATCAACTGAAAATGCCTACGGGTGTTTTTGTTGATGCTTGGGGTAATATATATGTTGCCGACTTTGGTAACCACCGTATACAAAAATGGGCGGCCAATGCAATCGCCGGTGTTACCGTTGCGGGCAAAACCACGAACGGAACATCAAGCACACAATTAAATTCGCCCATAAGCGTATGGGTAGATAAAGGCAACATTTATGTAGCCGATTTGGCCAACTCCCGCATACAGAAATTTGCTTCACAGATTGACTCGGTATACAATACCGGCGCAGGTGGTGGCGCTTATTCGGCATATTTAGAGAGCTTTGACGGTTGTTCTGCAACATCGGGCAACACCAACGTGCCGGTAATGCCTACGGCTACTGCGGCGGCTACTGCGGCAGATTGCCATGGTACGGCTACCGGTGATGTGGTGCTTACCGTAATTAACGGAGCATCACCCATAACTTACAGTTGGAGCAACGGAGCGACAACCAAAGATTTAGCCAACGTAGCAGCAGGTACCTATACCGTAGTGGCTACAGACGGTAACGGATGTACGGCCAATGCAAGTGCCACTGTTACACAACCCGCAGCCATCGCCACAACATTCGTTAACGGAAACGTATCCTGTGCCGGCGGTACAAATGGTGCGGTAACAACGACGGTAACCGGCGGTGTGGCTCCTTATACTTATAGCTGGAGCAACGGCGCCACCACTAAAGATTTAAGCGGTTTGAGCGCGGGCAGTTACACCATAACAGTTACGGATGCCAATAATTGTACAAAGGTTTCTTCGGTAACGGTAACACAGCCGCAAGTACTTACATCTTCGGCAGTAGCTTCGGATGTAACCTGCTTTGGCGGCAGCAACGGCGCACTTAATCTTACCGTGAGCAACGGTACACCTCCTTATACCTATAGCTGGAGCAACGGTATGACTACCGAAGATATCAGCAACCTTTCGGCCAACACATACAGCGTTAGCATATCCGATGCCAACGGATGTTCCACATCCGGGGCTTATGTTGTTTCACAGTCGCCCAACGCGCTCACTTATGATATTACCACGACTAATACGTCCTGTAGTAATCCCAACGGCGGAGCGATTGTTATCGGCAATGTTACGGGAGGTACGGCGCCTTATGCTTACAGCATCAATAACGGTACTTTCGGTAGCACCACTTCCTTTACGGGATTATCTACAAATGTCTATAAGATTACCGTTCGCGACAACGTGAACTGTGCGGTAAGTAAAGAAGTAGGTGTAATCAAATCTTTCTGTTCGGTAGCCAAGAACGATACATTTACATCTTGTATCAATACTCCCGTAAATTTCACTTTGGCACAGCTGATAGGTAACGATTCGATAGTTGCCGGTGAAAATGTGGCTATCGGTAACTGGGACGATCCCGCTGTAGGCTCACTTACCTATAACAGCACTACAAAAGTATTTACATATACACCTGCCACGAATTACAGCGGTCCCGTAACATTTACGTATACCATTAAGAAAGACGATAGTACGTTCTTCTGGGGTGGTACCAATCACTTCTATGAGTTCAGGCCTAATTTATCAAGTTGGTTCTTTGCCAGAGATTCTGCAAGACTGTTTGTGAAAAACGGTATGCGCGGATATTTGGCAACTGTTACTTCGGCAGCCGAGAACGAATTTATCCGTACCAGGCTGAAAGGAGACGGATGGATGGGTGCCAGCGATCGTGCGTATGAAGGTGTATGGCGTTGGGTAACCGGTCCCGAAGGATTGGAAGACGGAGGTCAGGGCAGACACTTTAGCGGGCAAAACAAAACTAATACCTGCTTGGCTATTACCGGCCCTTCTTACAACGGTAACTACCACAAATGGGATTTGAATGAGCCCAATGACTGTGGCGTAGCGGTGCCAACTCCCTACAGCCCGACCGACATTAGTCGATTTGGTGAGCACGCGGCGTACTTTATAACTACAAAGAATGGTACTTGGAACGACTATAATCCTTCCGTGCAATTGCCGGGTTATGTTATAGAATATGGAGGAATGGAAAGCGCGGCTTTGCCCGTTATAGGTTCTACCGCTACGGTGATATTAAATATAGACGCACCTACGGTATATAACGTAACGGGTGGTGGTGCCTATTGCCTTGGCGATGCCGGCGTAAGCATAGGCTTAAGCGGTTCTCAGGTTGGTGTAAATTATCAACTGAAGAACGGTGCGTTGAATGTAGGCAGCCCCGTAGCGGGTACCGGTTCGGCCATCAGCTTTGGTAATCAGCTTGCTGTAGGTAATTATACTGTTACCGCTACAAAAGTAGCTACCAGTTGTGTGTTGAATATGTCCGGCAGCGCGACAGTGGTGGTTAATCCTTTGCCTACCGTATATAATGTAAACGGAGGCGGAACAATATGCCCCGGTACAGGTGCCCCCATTACAATTACAGGTTCTGACACCGGTGTGGTTTACCAAGTGAAACTCGCCGGTTTGAATATAGGAAGCCCCATAGCAGGTACAGGTTTGAGCCTGAATTTATCGGCAATACCGCTGACGGTTACCGGTATATACAGCGTAGTGGCCACTAACGTGACTACAGGTTGTACCCAAGCCATGAGCGGTACCGCCATTATCTCTCTTAGTGCCACGCCTACCGCATATAACGTTACCGGTGGCGGGCAGTATTGCGTAGGCGGCAACGGTGTGACCGTGGGCTTAGCCAATTCCGACTTATTGGTTTCTTATCAATTAAAAAGAGGAACCACAAATGTTGGTAGTCCCATATCCGGTTTGGGCGGTTCCATCAACTTTGGTTTACAAACCGTTCCCGGAACATATACCGTGGTTGCCACAAACCTAATAGGCTGTAGCAATACTATGGCAGGCAACGCTACCGTAGCTACGGTGACACCTCCTACGGCATTTAGTGTAATAGGCGGTGGAGCATATTGCGCCGGTGGTTCGGGAGTAAGCATAGGCCTTGCGGGTTCTCAAAACGGTGTAAACTACCAACTCAAAAACTTAGGTGTTAACGTAGGTGCGCCCGTTGCCGGTACCGGTTTGCCAATTTCATTCGGTACGCATAGTGCTATAGGTAACTACACGGTGGTAGCTACCAACACCACCTACGGATGTACTGCCAATATGAGCGGTGTAGCCTTGGTTATGGTTTATCCGCTGCCTTATGCAACAGGCATACAAAACAATATTACATGCTTTGGTGCCGGTAACGGTGCTATCAATGTCACCACAACACTCGGTACTTCGCCTTACTCTTATATATGGAGTAACGGTGCCACTACCGAAGATATAAACGGCTTAAGTGCCGGAACTTACACTTTGACCGTAAGCGATGCCAACGGATGTTCCGTTAATTTGTCTAAAAACATTACCGAACCTTCGGCTATAACCGCAACTTCTACGCAGTCTATCTCCACAATGAGCAACGGTGCCATAAACATCACCGTTACCGGTGGTACGGTTCCTTACACTTACCTGTGGAGCAATGGTGCCACTACAGAAGATGTGAGCGGATTGGCACCCGGTATGTACAGCGTTGTAATTACGGATGCAAACGGTTGTACAAAGACCATAAACTTCAACCTGATTAATCCTTTGAGTGTAACAGGCGTAACAGGTAATGTTAATTGCTTCGGTGCCGGCACCGGTAATATCAATATTACGGTTAACGGAGGTATCGCGCCTTATACCTTCCTTTGGAATGATAATGTGACTACCGAAGACAGGAACGGAATTATTGCCGGTAATTATTCGGTATTGATAACCGATGCCAACGGAGATACCACTTCAGGTTCTTGGACACTCACGCAGCCTGCTACCGCAGTCAGTGTGACCGGTGTGGTGACTAATGTCACATGTGCATTTGCCAACGGTGCAGTTGACATCACCGCAACAGGAGGCACAGCACCTTATACTTATTTGTGGAACGGCGGTGCCACTACCGAAGACAGGAATAGCTTGGCTGCCGGTTATTACACCGTAACCGTAACCGATAGCAGCGGTTGTACCGCTACAGGTACTTATACCATAATATCCAATGATACAGTGGCGCCTGTAATAACCGGCCCCACAAGCGGAAGCAGCGTTACCGCTAATCCGTTATTGCCCGCTTTGGGCTTCCATGTGTTTGTAAGAAACAACATGACCGTGGGCAACAGCCAAACGCATGGCTCAATGGCTATGGGTGGTAATTTGACGCTTTCCGGCAATTACGGAGTATCTAACAACAGCGCGGGTAGCTTCACCGTAGGTGGTAAAACCGTGTCGTTGGTAGTAGGCGGTCAAGTTAATTATGGCAGCGGCGGCATGAACGTAAATCAGAACGGTTATGTGAAAATAGGTAGCTGTGGTTCATCGGTGGTTTGGTATACCGATCAGAACGGCGCTTATTCTCCCATAAGGATAACACCCGGCAGCAACTATAACGGCAGCCCACGTATTAATCTGCAGGCTAATGCGCAAAACCTGGGCGTAAGTGCAAGCAACAACCCTGTATGCCAAGCCAACGTTATTGATTTTGCCACTGCATTTACGCAATTGCAATCAAGCGCCACGTCTATGAGCGCCATGACAACCAATGCCAATCTTACCAATCCCAATGGTAATCCGATAGCGACAACCAATCTGCCTAACCAGGTGAAAATTAACCTGAGCAACGGCGTAAACGTTTTAAACATCAACGCGAGCGATTTGAATGCGGTACAGGTATTTACTTATAACCAACAGCCGTCTGCAAGCCGCATCATGGTATTCAACGTTAATGCTCCCGGAACGTTCAACTGGAATGTATGGAACTCAAGCGGTATCGGTGATGCCAATTCTCCTTATATAATCTACAACTTCTATAACACGACTACGCTGAATGTAAACAGCGGTTCGGCTGTAATGGGTACCTTGTTTGCGCCTTTCGCAGATATTAACAAGACCTCTAACTCATCTAATATTTCAGGACAAGTTGTTGGTCAGTCGTTTAACCATACTGCGGGTACCAACGTATTGGCGCATTTCAACGCCACGTTGACAACGGGTACTACAACGGTGATTGCGGCAAACAGTAATAATACCCGTTATACGGCAAGCAATACTTGTACTTATGCCGTAAACGGAAATGAGTTTACCCCCACTGCGGCAGACAACTGCGCCAATGCTTCCCTGAGTTATACATTGACCGGAGCCACAACAGGTACAGGTACCAATTTGGCCGGTGTATTGCTGAACAAAGGAACAACCAATGTGCTTTGGACGGCAACCGATGGTATCAATACAAGTACTTACGGATTTAATGTAACGGTGCTTGATACCGTGAAGCCCGTGGTTGCCACGCAAAACATTACGGTGTCTCTGAATCAGAACGGTGTTGCTACCGTTATTCCTGCTGCCATAAACAACGGTTCTACCGATAATTGCGGTATTGCAACTTACGCATTGAGCCAAACAACATTTACGACCGGCAACATCGGGAATAACAACGTAATACTGACCGTTACCGATGTGAACGGCAATGTGTCTACAGGTACGGCGGTGGTTACTGTGAATGCAGCATTGAACATAAATGGTACCGTAACACATGTGGGCATCTTCGGTCAAAGCACGGGTGCGGTTAACGCAACGGTAACCGGTGGTGTAGGTCCTTACACTTATAGCTGGAGCAACGGCGCTACTACGGAAGACCTGAGCGGCGTACCGGCAGGTACATATGTAATCACCGTAACAGACGCTAACGGCGCTACTGCAAAAGATACCTTTATCGTCAATCAACCCGCACAACTGCTGGCTACCGCCAACGTTACACACGTAACTATTAACGGTCAAAGCACCGGTGGCGTAAACATCACGGTAACGGGCGGAGTTGGTCCTTATACTTACTCTTGGAGCAACGGAGCGACTACGGAAGACCTGAGCGGTGTACCTGCCGGTTCTTACACTGTAACGGTAACCGATGCCAACGGTGCCACATATACCAATACTTACGTGGTTAACCAACCTGCCGCCTTGCTGGTATCAGGTGTGGTAACACATGTAGTTATCTTCGGCCAAAGCACGGGTGCGGTTAATGCAACCGTAGCGGGTGGTGTAGGTCCTTATACTTATGCATGGAGCAACGGCGCAACCACGGAAGATATCAACGGAGTACCCGCAGGTACATATGTAATCACCGTAACAGACGCCAACGGCGCCACTGCAAAAGATACCTTTATCGTAAATCAACCCGCACAACTGCTGGCTACCTCCAATGTTACGCACGTAACTATTAACGGTCAAAGCACCGGTGGTGTAAACATCACGGTAACGGGTGGAGTTGGTCCTTATACTTACTCTTGGAGCAACGGAGCGACTACGGAAGACCTGAGCGGTGTACCTGCCGGTTCTTACACTGTAACGGTAACCGATGCCAACGGTGCCACATATACCAATACTTACGTGGTTAACCAACCTGCCGCCTTGCTGGTATCGGGTGTGGTAACACATGTAGGCATCTTTGGTCAAAGCACGGGTGCGGTTAACGCAACCGTAACCGGTGGTGTAGGTCCTTATACTTATAGCTGGAGCAACGGCGCGACTACGGAAGATATTGCAAACGTACCTGCCGGTACTTATGTAATCACCGTGACAGACGCTAACGGTGCGATAGCAAAAGATACATTCATTGTAAATCAACCCGCTGCATTGGCCATTACAGGTACGGTAACCAACGTTACCACCAACGGTGGCAGCAACGGAGCCGTAAACATCACGGTAACGGGCGGAGTTGGTCCTTATACTTATGCTTGGAGCAACGGAGCCACTACGGAAGACCTGAGCGGTGTACCTGCCGGTTCTTACACGGTAACGGTAACGGATGCGAACGGTGCCACAAAAACGGCAAACTATACGGTAACACAACCCACGGTTCCTTTGAGTGGAACGCTGACGGTAAGCCCCGTACAGACGGTGAGCGGCCAGGCGCCTTATACCATCTACCTGGGCTATGGTGCACAAAGCGTGACACTGACTGCGGCCGGTATAGGCGGTGTACCCGGCTATACTTACAGCTGGAGCCCGAGCACGGGCTTGGCTAACCCCAATGCTGCGGTAACAACTGCGGCACCCGGTACCACTACAACATATACGGTGGTAATCACGGATGCCACCGGTGCTACGGTTACATTGAGCAGAACTATTAACGTGGTGAATGTAAAATCAGGTAATAAAATTATACTGTGCCATAACGGCAACGAATTGAAGGTTTCCGTAAATGCGGTACCGGGCCATTTGAACCACGGAGACTACTTGGGTGGTTGTTTGGATGTTGACGGTGTACGTAGTCATGTAAGCTGCAACGGCGGTAACGACGGTTCTATCAATATTACGGCTACGGGTGGTGCGGCACCTTATACATACTCTTGGAGTAACGGTGCTACTACCGAAGACCTGAACAACCTGTCAGCGGGTACTTATACGGTAACGGTTACGGATGGCGCAGGCCGTACGACAAGCGAAAGCTTTACAATTAGTCAGCCTTCGGCTATCAGCATCAGCGGTTCCAAAACGAACGTAAAATGCTATGGCGAAAGCAATGGCAGCATCACGCTGAACGTATGCAACGGCAGCTCACCCTACAGCTACAGCTGGAGCGACGGTTCAACAAGCAAGAACAGGAGCAACCTGGGTGCCGGTACCTATGTAGTAACGGTAACGGATGCCAACGGATGCAGCAAGAAAGACACGTTTGTGATCACTGCCCCCGCGACGGCGATTGCCATCACGGGCAACAAAACCAACGTGAAGTGTAAAGGTGACGAGAACGGTAAGATAGACATCAGCGTAAGCGGCGGAACAGGTCCTTATACCTACAGTTGGAGCAACGGTACCAATACAAGCAATAATAACAACAGCAACTGGTGGAACTGGTGGAGCGGCTGGTGCAACAACAACAGCGGCAGCACCTATGCCACCACGCAAAACCTGAGCGGCCTGGAAGCGGGTACCTACACGGTAACGGTAACGGATGCGAACGGTTGTACGAAGACGGCAAGCTACACCATTACCGAGCCTGCAAGCGCCCTGAGCGTGAGCGGTAACCGCAGCCATGTGGCCTGCAACGGCGGTAACAACGGCGCGATAAGCGTGAGCGTAAGCGGCGGCGTATCACCCTACAGCTACAAATGGAACGATAACATAACCACCCAAAACCGCAGCAACCTTGCGGCAGGCAACTACAGCGTGGAAGTGACGGATGCGAACGGTTGCGTGAAGAGCACAAGCTTTACGATCAGCCAGCCTTCGGCCATTAGCATCAGCGGTTCCAAAACGAACGTAAAATGCTATGGCGAAAGCAATGGCAGCATCACGCTGAACGTATGCAACGGCAGCTCACCCTACAGCTACAGCTGGAGCGACGGCTCAACGAGCAAGAACAGGAGCAACCTGGGAGCGGGTACCTATGTGGTAACGGTAACGGATGCGAACGGCTGCAGCAAGAAAGACACGTTTGTGATTACCGCCCCCGCATCGGCCATCGCCATCACGGGCAACAAAACCAACGTGAAATGTAAGGGTGAAGACGACGGAGCTATAGACATCACGGTGATAGGCGGCGTAGGTCCCTACACGTATAGCTGGAGCGATGACAACGACGGAGGCAGCCATAGCGGTCACCACCACGGACAGAGCGGCAACCATCGCGGTCACCGTTGCCACCACGGCAACACGACCAATACCCAAGACATAGATGACCTGGAAGCAGGTACCTATACGGTAACGGTAACGGATGCGAACGGTTGTACGAAGACGGCAAGCTACACCATTACCGAGCCTGCAAGCGCATTGAGCGTGAGCGGTACGGTAAGTAACGTAAGCTGCGGTAACAACTGCAACGGCGGCATCACGCTGAGCGTGAGCGGCGGTACGGCACCCTACACCTACAAATGGAACAACAACTCTACGGTTAAAGACAGGAGCAACCTGTGTACGGGCAGCTACAGTGTGGTGGTAACGGATGCGAACGGTTGTACGAAGAGCGCGAACTTCACGGTAGGTCAGTCTCAAAGCAACATGAACGTGAGCATCAACGTGAACCCCAGCCCGACGGTTAGTGGTCAGCAACCGAGGACCATTTACCTGGGTTACGGTGCCCAAAGCGTAACGCTGAACGCATCCGCAAGCAATGGCGGCGGCGGATACAGCTACAGCTGGTGGCCCACGACGGGCTTGTCGAATGCCAACAGCGCATCGCCTGTGGCGAGCCCCACAAGCACCCGCACCTACACGGTAACGGTAACGGATGCGAACGGTTGTACGAAGTCATCAAGCGTAACCATTACGGTGATAGACGTAAGAGACGGTAACAAGATACTGGTATGTAAGAACGGTGACACCCGGAAGATTAACTCCAACCAGGTATCATCTTACCTGAACAGCGGCTACACACTGGGTGAGTGCGACAGAGACTGTGGCAACAAGGGTATAAGCGAAGAAGAAGTGGTAACCATGAGAGAACTGGTACTGTACCCGAACCCGACGCAAGGCGTGTTCTACGTACAATTACCGGAAGCGGTGAAAGGCGGCGAAGCGGTAATCATGGATATGAACGGAAAGGTAATAGAGCGTAAGCACTTTATGCCGGATACCAAGCTGAGCTTCGACCTGAGCTATGTACCGAAAGGCGTGTACATGGTACAAATAGCCAACGGCGGCGACGTGTACAAAGCCAAGGTTACTATCCAGGAATAACACAACCGAAAGGTTGAGCATACAAAACGGGTACTCCAGCGAGTACCCGTTTTACTTTTTGAATAACATGGCATTAACGCATATACCTGCCCGGAATGGATAAATTTGCGGAAACTTTTGCATGAAATCGCCATTCTTGTCTGTTTGTTTATTGCTTAACGTGGTGGCTTTCGGCCAAACGGCCGGTACCGAGCAGCCTTTGGTAAAGGTGCGTATGGAGCATATGGTGGGCAGTCAACCACTGAAACTGAATACGTCTGTATATGTAAATGCCCATGCGGACACCTTCACGGTAAGCATGTATAAATACTACCTCTCCGCTTTTACATTTATGAGCGCGAACGGAACGGAAGTATCCGAGCCGGAGGGTTTCCATTTGGTGAATGAGTCAAAGCGTAAAACAAAGGAATTTGACATTGAGCATATACCTTCAGGCACATATAGCGGTATAAGCTTCACCATAGGCGTAGACAGCATTTACAATGTAACCGGCGCGCAAGGCGGGGATTTAGACCCGATCAATGCCATGTTTTGGGACTGGAATACAGGCTACATCATGGCAAAGCTGGAAGGAAATTCCCCGAAGGCGCCTGATGGCTCTTTTGTATATCATATAGGCGGGTATGCGGGTAAGTATAGTGCATTGCGGCGGGTAAATATCCGGTTTAACGAACCATTGCAAGTTAGGGCCGGTAAAACGGCAGTGATAACCCTGAGTTCGGATGTGGCGGAATGGTTTAAATCGCCAACGGTATTGGATATTGCCACAATGCCCGGTATTATGACGGAGGGTGTGGAATCGGCAATGATAGCCGATAACTATGCGGATATGTTTTCATTGCAAAGTGTGGAGTATAGATGAGAAGGAAAACATCAATAGGCATATTTTTATCGGCACTGATGCTGTTACTGGCATTTGTATACGCCTGCCCGCCGGAAAAAAACGCGAAAAACAAGCCGATTGATGTAATAGTGCCCCAAGGCTGGCCCGAGCCTGTGTATAAATTTGATAAAAACAAGCCCACACTTGCGGGGTTTGAACTGGGTAGGAAGCTGTTTTACGACGCCCGCTTATCGAGCAACAACATTGTTTCCTGCGGCAGTTGTCACCAGCCGTTTGCCGCTTTTGCACATATAGACCATGCCGTGAGCCATGGGGTAGGCAACAGGATGGGGACGCGTAATGCGCCGGGTTTATTCAACCTCAATTGGAATACCTCCTTTATGTGGGACGGGGGAGTTAATCATATTGAAGTGCAGCCGCTAAATCCGTTAGTGAATCCTGTGGAGATGTCGCAATCTTTGGATACGCTGATAGCCAAGTTGCAAAACGACTCGGAATATCCTAAACTGTTCAAAAATGTTTTCGGCAGTGATAAAATTACTTCACAATATGTTTTTAAGGCCATGGCCCAATTTATGGGTATGCTGGTTTCTTATAACTCCAAGTACGATAAATACATGCGTAAAGAGCCGGGCGGCGAGTTTACGGAGCAAGAGGTAAGGGGATTGGCCATTTTCAGAGAAAAATGCTCCGGCTGCCATACCGAGCCGCTTTTTACCGATTACTCCTTTAAAAACAACGGAATAGAGCCACGCTATGGCAGCAAGGATAGTGGCAGGATGCACATAACACGTGCGGGAGATGATTTGCGGAAATTTAAGGTGCCTTCCCTCCGCAACCTGAAATATACGTTTCCGTATATGCATGACGGACGCTTTAACGAAGTGGAAGAAGTGATTGAGTTTTATACCGGAAGAAAATTTGATGCGCCTAATGTTGATAAGGCTATAAAGTTCATGTACCTGAGTCCGGTACAGAAGGAAGACCTTATAGCTTTCTTAAATACTCTGAATGACGAAGAATTTGTGAAAGACACTCGGTTCAAAGACCCCGGCAACAAGGCGGATGTAAGTAATGAGCATCATGCCGGGATGAAAAGACCTTAAGAAAATTTTAATCCGGCAACCTAAAAACAACCCAAAAATCACGATTTAGATATTATATTTGCAGCGATGAAAGGTGTATTGACAGCGGATACGCAAATCAGCAGAAACGCCGATATATTGGCAAATTCGATTGGTAGTGAAACGGTTATGATGAGCATTGAGGCCGGTCGATATTTTGGTACGAACAAAACCGGTTCTTACATCTGGGGATTATTGGAAAGCCCCTTGACCTACGAGGCTTTGTGCGACAGAATTGTGACTGATTTTAGTATCACCAAAGAGCAGTGCGAGGCTGATGTTAAGCCTTACATCGAAAAACTTTCGGAAGAAAATATCATCATTCTAAAATAAATTTTGACCTTAATACAGCAACATTATGAATAGCATTACTACATCTACCCAAGAAAACAATCTTGTTTGGGAAGCACCCGTTTTGTATACAGAAGAGTGGATAAATACATTAGGAGGCGCCACCGAAGACGTGGAAAACGAGGATTCATACGCTTAATATAATATACCGTAAGGTTTTTTAAATAACAGGATAGGGAATTTGAATTTCCTTATCCTGTTATTTATGTTATTTTATGTATCATTTCTACACAAACGGTTTAGCCATATATTCGGAGATTTTCTTCCCTGAGTTAACACCGTACCAAGCTCAAGGACAATCTGATATTACGATATGCTATGGGAAGGCACCTGATTTGCTATCTGAGGTTAAGTATAAAAGTTTGATATGGCAAAGTTCAGGAACTGAATTTTTATTAAAAATTAATGGTATTTGTAAGTATTATGTAAAAAATGGTACCTTGACGGTAGAGCCTGTAGATGGGGCTGATGAAGGTGCCATTAGGTTATATATCCTGTCTTCGATCTTCCCTTTATTCTTGTACAGTAAAAATTTTATTTCTTTACATGGGTCATGCGTGGCAAAAGATAATAATGCCATATTGTTTTGTGGTTATTCCGGGGCGGGAAAATCTACTACAGCATTAGGGTTTAATAAAAGGGGATACGAAATATTAAATGATGACGTATCCTCGATTTTTTTAGATAATAACGCATTACCCCATGTGTCTAAAGGTTACTTGCAATTAAAATTGCTACCTAATAGTTTACAGAAATATGGGTATCGCATCGAGGAATTTAGTAGATTAACCAAAAATTGGGATAAGTTTTCATATCCGGTCAAAAGGTCATCCGAAGTCATAAATTCAGTACCAATAACAAATGTATTTTTCATTGAGGTGGAAGATAGAGTAGATATTGTTGCTGAACCTGTTGAAGGATTAACTGCTTTTGGAATGTTACGCAGGCACACGTTTAGATACTGGATGGCCAAAGAATTAAATAAATTAGGAATTCATTTCAACGTGTGTAACAATTTAATTGATAATGTCAATTTGATATTAATTAGGCGACCAATAAATGTGGAGCCGGACAGGTTGGTTGATTTTATGCAAGAGTTGATTAGAGAAAAGAGGGTATATGATCGTCTTTAACGGAGTGTTCTTAAGAAACGGGAATGATTTTAATTTTTCGAATTTTTTTGATACATCTGCTATAGATGCATTTACTGAAAACGGCTTTGGTTTTAATATATATAACTCAAACGGTGATACTGATGATGTTACCAAGAGTAGCTATATATCTGTTGACCATATAACTGTAATAGGTGACATTAATTTGCATAACAAGTCTGAATTAGCTACCCTGCTATATCTTCAGCCCGGCGACACTGATATCATTTGTGTTGCAAAAGCTTTTATAAAATGGGGGATGGCTTGTGTACAATATTTGATTGGTGAGTTTATTTTTGCTATTTGGGATGTAAGGAGTAAGGAAGTTTATTTAGTAAGAGATCCGTTGGGACAAAAAGGTTTATTTTACTATTTAGACCAAGATGTATTTATATTTAGCAATTCGATACACTTCTTATCTTCTTTTAAATTAGCCTCTGCATTAAATGATGTTTGGATTGCTAATTACCTACAAAGAAATTATAACTGTAACAGATCAGATACGATTTACAGTAATGTCAGCCGATTGGAGCCGGGATATTATGTAACGGTCTCTCCCGAAAAAAAATCTATAAACAGATATTGGGATATTCGTGACAATAAATACGCCCGAATAGCAAAATCTCCTATTGAGGCTGCCGAAGAATTGGGCTATTTGATAAACAATGCCGTAAGGGTACGCCTTAAAGGAAATGGTGAGGACGGTATAGAATTAAGCGGGGGCTTGGATTCTTCGGTGGCGGCGTTTTTTGCCCAAGGTTATTTATCCAAATTAGGGGTTCAATTAACAGCATTCTCAAATATTCTTCCTAAATCGTATCAAGGCGTTTTCCATAATTTCGGTGATGAGTGGCACAAATCATCATTAGTTGCGAAGCATTTAGGCATAAAAAGCCATATAGGTGTTGATAATATTATTACACCTATGCTACAATTGATGCAAAAAGGTGTGGATGTAATAGGATATCCTACAAGATTATTCTTGTCTCTGGTGCATGAAGGTATATTTAATGCTGCCCAGCAAAAGGGAATTACCAATCTTGTGTCAGGTTATGGTGGTGACCAGATGGTGACAACAGAGGGCTATATACGGCATGTACGGTATTTGATTTATAGAGGAAAAATAATCAGTGCAATACTTTTTTCAGCCCGACAAAGCGGCTCTTTACCCAAAGCCATAGTATTTGTAGGGAATAAAATACGTAAGATATTAGGAGCAAATAATTATAGGTTTGAAGAGAGGCGAAAAAAATCATTGTTGAATGACTATTGGCTTTTAAATGATTTACTTACGCAGTTTAATGATCAGTATATATTTAATTGTCAGAGTGTAAAAGATTACACATATGAAGCAATAAATAGTGCTATATTTCTTGAAAGGTTGGAAACCGGGAATTTAATGGCGGATGCTTATGGCATGCAATACCAATATCCCTTAATTGACACCCGCTTAATTCAATATTTTTTTCATCTCCCCGATGAATGGAAATCCAATCATATTTTCGGTAGAGCTCTAATTAGGGAAGTTATAAAAAACAGGCTTCCGAAAGAGATTGTAAATCAACGGAAGGTAGCCAACGTTGCAATTGCCACCGTACCTTTCGGTAAGGTGTTAAGGCAGCAGAATTTTGCTAATATTAAAGAATGGTGCTTATCTTTTTCTGCACAGCACGATATTTTTAATTTTATTGACAGGAATAAACTAATTGGTTTAACATATAGTAATGAGAAGGATGTGCACGATTTGTATAAGTATGACTATTTGAGATGTATGGCGTCGATGATTATGTTTATGGAGAAAACTAAAAAATGTCCCGCTAATGCTCTTTTACAATTTTAAGAGGGTAATCAATTTAGACTTTACAGAGAAGCTTTATCATATTGAAGCTATTGCGTGGTTGCTATTTGCTAAGACTATTGTGCTTGTATTTCCGGTTAGGAGAATTTATAAATATTTGGGAGAAATGAACGGCAATGTTTCACTTCAACTTTCGAATATCGATTCTTATCGAGCAGATTTGGTAAAAATATCAATATTGCGTTCAGGGCGATATGTTCCATGGAAAAGTGTTTGTTTGGATCAGGCAATTGCTGCCGGAGTGATGTTGCGATTTCGTAATATTCCATATAGATTGTGTTTAGGGATTAAAACAGATAATGCCGCAAGAAAACTGGCAGCACATGCCTGGATTGAATGCGGGAAACGCATTTTAATCGGAGGAAGGGAAAGTTTAAGTTTTAAAATTATTCTTTCCTTTGGAAATGATAAAAGAAAGACGCATTAACGGTAAGGTGGACCGGCTATCCATCCCACCAAAGATTTTCTAAGGCCACTAGTTACCGGAGTTACACGGTGATAAATATAGGATGGAAATATTATCGCAGTGCCCTTATGTCTAGGAGCATTGATTGGTGTATCATTTCCTAAAAATTGTAAATCGCCTCCCTCATACTCATCTGCCTCTGACAGTTGGACGCTAATGCTCAGTTTCCTTATGGAAGTATTAGCGTTTCCCAAATCAAGATGCCAAGCAAAAAAATCTCCAAGTCCATACCTAGAGAGTTGTAATTTTGTTTGAAATCCTCTTATGTCGAATTTATACATATTGGCATTCAACGTCATGCATATCATAGCGAGTTTTCCATATAACCACTCGTTTGACTCTACATCTAGATACACTATTTTTGATTTTCGCGTATTATAATTCACATATCCTTCACCGTCTCGCTTAACTTTGCCCTCTTTCATTTTATTTTCATTCCACAAATTGCTTATTAATTCAATTTCTTCGTTGTTGAATAAGTTGGGTATGAATATAAACGGTTTAAAATTTTTGTTTTGCTCATCGTCTTTTCGATGCAGAATATCTTTAAAAGGGAATATTAGTTCCATGTCTATTGATTTAATGTGATTTGTTTATCCTTTTTTAAATCGGTAATGAAAGTTTTGTTGAAAAGATCTGTCCCTTCTTTATTTAGATGCATAGGATCGCGAAAGTGCTTTTTTAAAAAAATTGAGGAATCTTTGGTATAGTCATACACAGGTATGCAATATTTTTTAGCGTAAAGATTGAAAAAATTAACGGCCTTTAGCCAATCGTTTTTAAGAATACTGTTTCCTTCAACGTATTGGGGAGTGTAAACAAATATCAGTTTAGTGTTGCTTTTTTTACATTCAATAATGTATTTTTCAAAAAGCAATATTTGTTGTTTGTCGAACTTTCTGTCTCGACTAACAGATAAAAAATTGACGAAAGGTTTATTGGCTTGATGTATATAATATCCTTTTCTTCTATCGGCAATTTTTCCTTTAATTCCACATAGTTTTCGAAACGCCTCTTTTATATCTCCAATTCTTCCTCTATAGCGTAAACCAGGTAAGATTAATTCGGGCTTAAATGTTTTATAGGTAGCCATAACATTATACATGTCGGTATCCTGAAAAACATATGGTAAATATTGACTTTTATTTGCTAGCGGAGCGTTTTTATAAAAAGTCATATAGTCAAGAGAGTGGATAATGATGTTGGGCTTAGGATTGTGTTTTATTAAAATCTTATGCCTTAAATATTGGAGCTTAAATGTATATCCGCTACCCCCTAAGTTATAAGCAGGTATATGAAAGGAATCTTCCAAGGCATAGGGATTGATATGTTGCCATGCACGAGAAGAACCATAGATAGCAATAGTGGCGTTAACTTTACGGGCATAAATATCATTATATACTTTTAAATCACCCCATTCCGACTTTTTCAATCCAGAAGAAATAATAAAATCAGTTAAATAAGCGCCAACCGTGACTATAAGGCAAAATAAGGCTAACCTTTTTAAGAATTTTATCATACTAAAATTGAAAATAAATGAAATCTTGTCCCGTAGTGGCGTAAAAGAACATTAGCGACAATATGGAGAGGTATATTCCCCAACGTAGTATTCTGTTAGGGATATATCGGATGTTTGCAATGCCATATTTTTCTTTACGCCCCACCCATTCAATAATCATCATTAAAGCTATGAGTAGCGAAACTGTTTTAGGAAATGCCTCCCCTTGTTTAAATAGCGGTGATGAGAAAATATTATTGATATATAACCAAGAGCTCTTCATATCCACACTCCTGAAAAAAATCAAAGCAAAGCTATATAGTGCCAAGGTGCGGAACATTTTTAGCAGTTCCCATAAAGAAGGAAGTGTTTTGTTATAAGCGGCAATCTCCATGTGTTTCCGCTCTTTATTCATAAGTATAATAGGTATGAAATAGAGCCCATGCATGGCTCCAAGCGCCACATAGCGCCACTCTGCACCGTGCCAAAACCCCATTGTCAGGAATACAATCATGATATTCCTGATTTTGACGAGCTTACCTTTTTTACTACCCCCTAAAGGAATATAAATGTAATCTCTGAACCAAGAGGACAAGGAAATATGGAAACGCCTCCAGAATTCGGCAATATCGCGGGAAAAAAAGGGGAATGCGAAATTAGCCATTAGGTTGAAGCCAAATAGTCTGGCAGTACCAATCCCTATATCCGAATAGCCAGAGAAATCACTGTATATCTGAATGGCATGGATGAACAGCGCCAAAATTAAACTGCTGCCCGACATTTCCGTGTAATTTACGAATACCTTATCTACATACGTCGCACAATTATCCGCTATCACCACTTTTTTAAACAGTCCCCAAAGTATTTGGCGCATGCCGTCGGTAGCAGTATTATAATCGAATATTCTTTTTTTATGGAACTGAGGCAGTAAATGTATTGCCCGCTCAATAGGTCCTGCAACCAATTGAGGGAAGAAGCTTACAAATGCGAGGAAGCCAATAAAATCGCGTGTGGGTTCCAGTTTTTTTCGATAGATATCTATCACATAGCTTACTTCCTGAAAGGTGTAAAAACTTATACCTACAGGCAAAATCCAATTTAGGTAATATCCCTTTATTGGATATCCTAGAAATGTAAACGTTGAAACGAAATTGGAGACGAAAAAATTATAGTATTTAAATACACCCAACAAGCCAAAGTTTAATATTAAGCTGCACCATAGCCATAGCTTTCGTTTTTGCCGTGTATCCTCTTTATCTAGACGTAGTCCTATGAAAAAGTCTAAGGCCGAACTGGCGAATAATAAAATTAAGAAACGCCAGTCCCACCAACCGTAAAAAAAATAAGACGCAATGACCAGGAAGAAATTTTGCATTCTTAAATTTTTATTGACTACAAACCAGTAGACAATAAATACGATAGGTAAAAAAATTGCGAAGTCAAACGAATTGAACAGCATACTTGTAATTGCAAGAATCTTTATTCCGAGTCCAAAATACTAATTTTGATATGCAGATGATTAGTATTAACACATTGAAAGAAAAATATGGTGCAGAGCAAGCCCTAGTTGTTTTAATGTGCAGGTTATACTTCCGAACTGCCGGCCGTGATGATGTGTTGTTATTCATTAATAATAACGGCGTTGATTACAATTTGTTTTACGAATTAATATCGCAACATGAAATTCGTCCTTTGATTTATGAGGTAATATCGAAAAGCGATATTACGTTGGGGAATATTACCGATAAACTGAGAGCTGCGGTAATAAGAATCTCTGCGGCAAATATGGATCGTTTTCGGGAATTGTTGGTGATATTGCCTTTGCTACGTAAGAACGGCATAGAAGCTGTGGCGGTGAAGGGAGTGGTATTGAGTCGCTTGCTATATGGCAATGTGATCGGTCGAGAGACTTGCGATATCGATATTTTCATCAGGGCGAGTGACCTTGGGGCGGCCAGGCAAATTTTACTCGGTGTGGGTTATGAGGATAGGTCATATTACCGTGACGATTTGTTGGCGCATATCGTTAAAACTGAACGTGAGCATAAACTTTACAATCCGCGAAATGGCATATATGTAGAATTACAATGGCAAGTTACATTGAATGTAACCGATACACCTGTAAGTAGTGGGATGTTATTGGAGTGTACACAGCGTTTTGGAGAAAAAGACAAGCAGGTGGAAACACCCAATCTGCAGAGCCACCTATTACTGTTGATGGCACACCATGGCGTCAATGATTTGTGGAGAACATTAAAACATGTGGTAGATATAGGTGTCTTTGTTGATAAGTACGGAAATCATATTAATGTACAAGCTTTTATGGATGCTACAGTACAATACCGAATACATAAGTCTTCCCTAACAGGTTTTAAATTGGTGGAAGAAATTTTCGGCATCAGAAAATTTATACTTCCCGATAATATTGTGACTCCCGTCCAAGAGGTAACGGATAATTTATTGAGTTATCCTTTGATAGAGAGAGTGAGGCCGTTTTTACAAAATATATGGCAACAATTAATCCTTCGCGATTCGGCGAGAGATAAGATAAGGGTCATCTGGCGCTACTTGTTGAAGTTATCCCATCCCGATGTCAAACAAATTGAAGCATTAAATCTCCCGACAAAATATTTTTTCATGCATTATTTATATAGGCCTATACATTTAACTTTGAAGGCAATAAGAATGGTTACCAAATGATTAAATAAGTATTTGAATGATATTAATCATTAACCGGAAGTTGATTGAGCGAAGTATATGTTTTATTTTTACCTAAAAGTAGGTGTTAAAGCCGAATTTTATATTGCAAGCTTAAGTCTCTCTATATGTTTGGTAAGTTGTTCGGGCTGAATAAAAAAAGCTCAAAGCGCAGTTCTTCGGGGCACCATCACCACCATAAATCCGCAAATTTCGGGTTTTTAGGCGCGGATATGCATTCGCACGTGCTTCCCGGTCTAGACGACGGGGCACCTAACATCGAAGTAGCAATCGAGATGATTAGAGGTTTGCAACGTATGGGTTTCAGCACTCTTATTGCAACTCCGCATATACGTAACGGACATTATGACAATACCCGGAAGGTCATAGAGCAAAGATTGGCCGAGGTGCGCAAACGGTTGGTGGAGGATGGTATAGACATGCCGATAAAAGCTGCCGCAGAGTATTTTGTAGACGAATATTTCATAGCCCTACTGGATTCCGGCGAACCACTGCTTACCATACGCGACAAAGAAGTTTTAATAGAATTTTCTTTTGTTTTTGAACCTACGGGTATTTCCAAAATATTGGCCAAGATGATAGGCTTGGGTTATGTGCCGGTGCTGGCCCATGCCGAGCGGTATACCTATTACCACGCCAATTCCGACAGTTATATCGCCTTGAAAGAAGCCGGATGCCTTTTGCAGCTAAACGTTACCTCGCTTAACGGGTATTACGGCAGTAAGGTAAAGCACGTGGCAGAAACGCTTTTGGAAAAAGGGTTGTATGACTACTGCGGTACCGATGCCCATCACGATAAGCATATGGAAAGCCTCGATAAACTCAGGCATTCCGATGCAATTTCCGACTTGCAAAAGCACCGGTTTCTCAACTCAAAATTGTAGCACTCCGCACTTTACATTCTCATTAATGATTATTATTTTTGGCTAATAACGAGTAAGAATATTACTCGTTATTGGTTAGCTTTGTAGTTGACAAGGCGAAGCTTTGCTCTTAATTATGCGGTAAAACATATTTATATGTTGGAAACACTAATTTCTTCACGTACGCGAATCAAGCTTTTGCTACGTTTTTTTCTCAATCCTCATGCCACGGCATATTTAAGAGGGTTGGCGGAAGAATTTGACGAAAGCACCAATTCCATACGGGTGGAACTAAACAGATTTGAAGAGGCCGGGATGTTGGTATCGGAAAGCAAGGGAAACAAAAAGATATATAAGGCCAACGACCGCCATCCCTTGTTTGGCGATTTGCGAAACATACTGTTGAAATACATAGGCGTAGACCGCATAATAGAAGTAATCATCGGCCGGATGGGGGAGTTGGAGCAAGTGTACCTGACTGGTGATTATGCCAAAGGAAAGGATACCGGCATCATTGACCTTGTGTTTATAGGAGATGTGAACAAAGAGTATCTCGTGAACCTGGTAGGCAAAGCCGAAAAGCTGATTAACCGCAAAGTGAGATTCCTGACTTACGGAAGCGACGAATGGAGCCCTTTGGTGCCGGGCTCGGAGCGCTACCTGTTACTTTGGGAAAAATAAAAACGCATTAATGACCTGGTACGTACTATATACAAAACCTAGAAACGAAAAAAAAGTAACCGAACTGCTACAGCGCAAGGGGATGGAAGTATACTGTCCGCAGCGAGAAGAAATAAGGCAGTGGAGCGACAGGAGGAAGAAGGTTTCCGAGCCCGTGTTTCGTTCTTACGTGTTTGTGCGCCTGGCAGATTATAAGCAGGAGTCGGTACCGGTGTTGGAAACGCCGGGCGCGGTTCGCTTTTTGTGGTGGAACGGTAGGCCGGGGGTGGTGCAGGAGCATGAAATACGCGCCATACAAGACTTTTTGAATAACTACCGCAACGCACAAATAAACGTACAGTTTAAAGCGGGTGAAGAGGTGATGATAGCCGAGGGGCCGTTAAGGGAAACCAAAGGCGTAATAATGCAGGTGAAGCGCAATATCGCAACGCTGCATCTCAAATCAATAGGACTCAACCTGATAGCTACTTTGCCGGTACAATCGCTGGTGCAGGTATAAATACACTACATGAATATAAATGGAGCCAAAATACTGGTGATTGGCGGAGCCGGCTTTATAGGTGCCTACGTGGTGCGCGAGTTGTTGAAGCATGATGTGGGCCAAGTGACGGTATACGACAACTTTACAAGGGGCAAGAAAGCCCATTTGGCAGATTGTCTTGAAGACGAGCGATGCAGTGTTTACCCCTTTGGCGGCGATATACGGGATACCGATATTTTAGACCGCGCTTTTGAAGGCGTGGATTATGTGTTTCACTTGGCGGCCATGTGGTTGCTGCATTGTAAAGAGTTTCCGCGCACGGCATTTGACGTGAACATACAAGGTACCTTCAATGTGCTGGAAGCCTGTGTGAAGCATAAGGTAAAGAAGTTGGTGTATTCTTCATCGGCATCGGTATACGGAGATGCGGTGGAAGTGCCTATGAGAGAAACGCATCCTTTCAACAACAAAAATTTTTACGGTGCCACCAAAATAGCCGGGGAAGCCATGTGTACGGCCTATAACGACAATTACGGATTGGAAATAATAGGTCTACGATATATGAATGTATACGGCCCCGGTCAAGACCAAAACGCGGTATACAACGGGGTGATACCCATAATGCTGAATAAGATAGATGCCAATGAACAGCCTGTGGTAAACGGTGACGGGTCGCAGGCCTATGACTTTATTTATGTGGAAGACGTGGCGCGCTGCAATGTGGCCGCTTTACTAAGTGATGTGGGCTTCGGTTTTTATAATGTGGGCACCGAAGTGCAGACCACCGTGCGGGAACTTTGCCAAACTATATTGAGGTTAAAGAAATCAGACTTAGAGGTGGTGTATAAACCATATAGTGAAAGTGATGTAAGAGCATTGGTGAAAAACAGGATAGGCGCCGCCGAGAAAGCCGCAGCCGAATTAGGATTTCGATATAAATACTCGTTGGAAGAAGGCCTTTTGAAGTTGATAGATTGGCGCGCATCCCAACCAACTAACGATTAACCAATAATGTGCGGTATAGCCGGCATTTATAACCTAAACGGTAAACCCGTTGCCGAAGGTATTCTGCGTAGCATGTCGGTCGCTTTGGTACACCGGGGCAACGACGGTGAAGGATTTTACCTCGATAGCAATATAGGCTTCGCACATCGCCGATTGGCGATATTAGATTTGTCGGCCTCGGGTGCGCAGCCCATGCATTCCAGATGCGGTAAGTGGGTTATTGTATTCAACGGTTGCGTGTATAATTTCAAAGCTTTAAGACAAGAACTCATCGCATGTGGACGCAGCTTTTCATCAAGCTCGGATACAGAAGTGATTGCCGAAGGTTTGGCAGCGTATGGCGTAACGTTTTTTACTCGACTAAACGGCATGTTTGCCGTAGCCGCATGGAACACGGAAGAAAAAGCTTTGTACCTGAGCCGCGACAGGTATGGCACAAAGCCTTTGTATTATTGGTTTAACGGTGCAAGTATAGTATTTGCTTCGGAAGTCAAGGCAATACTCCGCCATCCGGACTATGCCATAGACGTTGACTACAGCGCGTTGAATCAATATTTTACTTTTCAAAACGTATTTACCTACAACACCCTGTTTGCCGGCGTAAATATGTTGCCGCCTGCAAATACGGTGCGCGTTGATGCGCATACGCAAAGCATAGCGCATAACTCTTGGTGGGATTTTGATTTGACCAGGCCGGAAGACGGGATGAGCTTTGCCGATGCGAAATCACTCACTTTGCATACGTTTGAACAAGCCGTTGCCCGGCAAACAGTGTCGGACGTGTCGGTAGGGTCTTATTTGTCGGGCGGTATGGATTCCGGTTCGGTCACAGCTATTGCTTCAAAACATATTTCGGGCATGCCCACATTTACCGCAGGTTTTGATATGACCACGGTTACAGGTTTTGAAGCGAACTACGATGAACGCAGAGATGCGGAACTGATGGCCAACTATTTTGGTACCGAACATTATGAGCAGGTAATTTATGCAGGAGATCTCAGCAAATCTTTGCCTAAGCTGGTATGGCATTTGGAAGATTTACGAGTAGGCATGAGCTATCCCAATTACTACATCAGCAGGCTGGCCTCCAAATTTGTAAAAGTGTGCTTGCAAGGTACGGGTGGAGATGAACTGTATGGCGGATACCCTTGGCGGTACTATCGCATATTTCGCTCGCTGGACCGTAAAGCATTTTTTGACAACTACTATGATTTTTGGCAACGGCTGGTACCCGACGATGAAAAGCATTTGCTTTTTACCCATGCCACGCTGAAGCATATACATCCTGCAGAGCCGCGGGCTGTGTTTGAGAAGGTCTTTACCTTCAACGATGAACTGAAATACAATACTCCCGAACAGCATATACAAAACAGCCTGTATTTTGAATTGAAAACCTTTTTGCCAGGTATTTTATTGGTGGGCGATAAACTGGCTATGGCGCATGGTTTGGAAGAGCGTTTCCCGTTTTTGGATAATGATTTGGTAGACCTTGCATTGAAGATACCCGTGAAACATAAGCTGGGCGATTTGGAGAAAATGATGCGCATAGATGAGAACGAGTTTAGAGACAAGCGTCAAGTGTACCAAGAGTATAACGACGGGAAAAACGTATTGCGCCAAGCAATGGCCGATATCTTGCCCGCCCATATCATTAATCGGAAAAAGCAAGGTTTTTCGGCACCGGATGCCAGTTGGTACAGGGGCGAAAATGCACACTATGTAAAGACATTATTGTCGGATAAAAACGCGATACTTACGGAATTTATCAATCCTCTATATATACAGCGTATTATAACAGAGCATATAGACCATAAGATTAACCATCGCTTACTGATATGGTCGTTTATGTGCTTTGAGTGGTGGTGCCGCATATTTTTAAAAGGCGAGAAAGTATGAGGATATTGCTCATAGGCAAACACTCGATGGTGGCGCGCGCTTTTTATAAGTTGTATGGGCAGCTACATGATATAACCGGTGTTGGCAAAGAAGATGATATAACCGAGATGGTTTTGCCCGAGCGATTAGATGCCGTGATATTTTTGGCACAGTCGTCAGACTATAGAAGTGCCATAATAACGGAAGACCTATACCGTGTAAATGTTGACTTGCTGTTTCAATGCCTGAACCGTGTGAAGTCACTTACCGAAAAATTCATTTATTGCTCAACGGGTTCCGTATACCGTGAAACCTTAGACGGGCTATATACAGAGCAATCACCTTTGCACAATACATCAGCCACCCCTTATGTGGGCACAAAGCTTATGGGCGAACAATTGGTAGAATCGTTCGGCGCTATCAATTGCCGCGTGATATTAAGGCCGTTCTTTATTTACGGTAAAGGACAAAAGGAAAGCATGCTGTTCAGCACTTTGTATCATCGCATAAAGTCGGGAGAGACATTAAAGCTTACGGGAAAAGAAGGATTACTGTTTAACCCTGTATACGCCGATGATGTTGCGGCGTTAATGGAACAACTCTGTGTATCTGAAATGCCTCCGGGTGTGTGTAGATATAATGTGGCCGGTGCGGAGGAAACCTCCCTGCGCTCGATTATAGAACTGATGGCAACAGGCTTAGGTGAGCCGGCAATTGTTGAAGAAAGCGAAATGCCGGCTAAACGTATGGTGGCAGAAGTAAACATACCTGGTTGGCTGCCGACAACCAATATTCGTGAGGGTATCAGCAATACTTTTTTTGATGCTTAAGAATAAGTTGTTCTTCTTACTACAATCTTGCCTGCGGTATATACCCTTCAGGCTGGGCGTATTTTTGAGGCGTATAGCTTACAAGCCTTTCTTTAAGAAAATGGGCAGTAACGTGCGCATAATGGACGCCGTTGTAATAAAATATCCCGATGAAACAGAATTGGGTGACAACGTAACGATAAACCAGTTTTGTTACCTGGTAGGCAAGGCAGGGTTAAGCATAGGCGATAACTGCATGATAGGTGCCGGCACCAAAATGACTACCTCGGGACACAACTTTACAGACATAAGCCTACCTATGCTGCAGCAAGGTATCAGCTTTAAAGCCATAGAAGTAGAAGACGATGTGTGGATGGGCTTTAACGTGGTGGTATTGGGCGGTGTGCGTGTAAGAAAGGGCTGCATATTGGCGGCAGGTACCGTGGTTCATTCCGGCGCTTTCGAAGCGTATTCCATATTAGGCGGTGTGCCCGCAAAAGTTATCGGTACAAGAAACAAATTATGAAAACAAGAGGAGCGCTGTTGTTAGAAAAAAACGCCAAGTTTTGTACGCGTTGCATGTACGATGAGTATGTACCGAAAATCAGTTTTGACGAGCAAGGCGTGTGTAACTATTGCAAGATGATAGATGAAGTGGATGCCGTATATAAAGCCGGCACGCCGGAAGCCGAAGCGGAATTTGAGAGCATCGTTGCAAAAATTAAAGCGGACGGGCAAGGTAAGAAATACGACGTGGTAATTGGAGTAAGCGGCGGAACGGATTCATCTTACATGGTGTATAAAGCCGTACAAATGGGCTTAAGACCTTTGGCTGTGCATTATGATAATACCTGGAACTCGGCCATAGCCACCGAAAACATACGTAAAGTGCTGCAGGCGCTTAACGTAGACCTGTATACCTATGTGGTGGATAATAAGGAGATGGACGATATATTCAAATCATTCCTTGCTGCCGATGTGCCGGATTTAGATAGTCCCACGGATTTGGCTTTGGCTGAAGTATTGTACCGGGCGGCATCAAAATACAAGGTCAATTATATTTTTGAAGGACATTCCTACAAAACGGAAGGTATATCGCCATTGGGGTATAACTATATAGACGGGCAATACATTAAGTCCGTGCATCGCAAGTTCGGCACTCTGAAGATGAAGACATTCCCCAATATGGATTTCTTCTCCTTCATGAAGTGGATAGCCGTGAAGAAGATAAAGAAGATACGTCCGTTGTGGTATATTAATTACAACAAGGAGGAAGCAAGAGTATTGCTGGAGCGCGAGTTTGGTTGGCAATACTACGGCGGGCATCATTTGGAAAATCGAATGACAGCCTTCTACCACAGCTATTACAACCCCGTGAAGTTTGGAGTAGACCAGCGAAATAATTCGCTCTCTGCAATGGTGCGGAGCGGGCATATGGATAAGCACGCGGCGATTGAAGAGTATGTACAACCTCCGTATATGGAAGAAGAACTGTTGTCGTACTTCTTAAAACGTATGAAACTGACGCAAGAACAACTGGATACGATAATGGCAGGGCCGCGCAAAACGTACCGAGACTACAAAACCTACAAGCAACGCTTTGAACAGCTGCGGCCCTTTTTCTACGGATTGGCCAAGGCTAACCTGGTGCCAATGAGCTTTTACCTTAAATATTGTTTTCCGCAGCAGTAATGAGAAGATATCGTATCATTCCCTGTTTACAACTGTTGGACGGCAGCTTGGTGAAAACCGTGCGTTATGAGAAGCCCAAGTATGTGGGTGACCCGATTAACACCGTACGCATTTTTAACGAGCTGGAAGTGGATGAGCTATGCTTTTTGGATATAAGAGCCACGGTGAATAATCATGCTCCGGATTATGAACTGCTGAAAAAGATATCGGAAGAATGTTTTATGCCGCTTTCTTATGGCGGAGGGTTGCATGATTTTGATGCCGTGGCGAAGATTTTTGCCTTGGGATTTGAGAAAGTGGTGGTTAATTCGGCGTTAAGTTTGAACCCCGATTTGGTGCGAAAAATAGCCGAGCACTATGGCGAACAGGCACTGATAGGGGCAATTGATGTGAAGAAGACTTTGTTATCGGGCTACCGATGCCATATAAAAAGCGGGAAGGAGAAAGTAGAAGAGAATGCGGTGGCTTATGCAAAAAGAGCCGAACAACTGGGAGTGGGTGAGCTGTTGCTTACGTCTATAGACCGGGAAGGCACTTGGAGCGGTTACGACACCAAGTTGATAGGTGAGGTAGCCGAGAGCGTACGCATACCGGTAATTGCCAATGGCGGAGCGGGCAGTAAGACACATATTGAAGAGGCAATTGCGGCCGGCGCATCGGCCGTTGCCGTGGGTAGCACTGTGGTATATCAACAAAAAGATATGGGTGTGCTCATTAATTTTCCATACAACAGGTAGCAGGCCCGGGAGCAGATGGTGCGCCGCTTTTATTACCCGTGCTTTTGACCTACATTTGACGCAAATAATTATAATATCAAATCCCGCAACTTAGCTGTGGGACGAGATTACACCCAAGGCATACAACGAAAATGGAAGAAAGAACATATACCATGTTCTCAGAAGAAGACGATAGGCGCGAGAAAGTGCATATCGAAAAAATTGTGACCAAGGCCATCAGGTATTGGCCTTTATTTTTGGTGAGCATAGTGATATGTCTTTGTGCAAGCGTATTGTATTTACGCTATGTTACCCCTGTGTATAAAACCCACGCCAAAATCCTGATCAAGGATGAAAAAAAAGGAGGCAATTCGGAGGATAAGCTGTTCCAAGACTTAGGCCTGAGTACAGGTATATCCAATGTGGAGAACGAGATAGAGATACTTAAAAGCCGTGTATTGATGCAAGATGTGGTGCGTGAGTTGAACCTCCATATCCGCTATTATTCCGAAACAGGCCTTTCAAAAAAAGAGTATTACACGGATGCGCCTGTTACGTTTGTGCCCTTGTTCCCCGATTCGAATATTCGCAAGGGATACAGCTATATGGTGCAATCGGTATCCGGTAAAATAACAATAACGGAAGGGGAGAAGAGCTATGCTGCAAACGTAGGTGATACCGTGCGATTGAGTGTGGGAGATGTGGTGGTGCGGCAAAACGCAGGTGGTGACATACAAGATGTGCACGTGACGATAAGCCCCGTAGATGCGATGGGTGATGCGTATCTGTCGAAGGTGGAGATAGAGCCGGTAAACAAACAGGTGAGCATTATTAACCTAACGGAGAAGGACAATATACCCCAACGCGGCCGTGATGTGCTGAACAAGCTTATAGCGGTATATATACGCGCCGGAATCAATGATAAAAACTTGGTTTCGGAGGGCACGCTTCAGTTTATAGATGAACGTGCACAACTGGTAGAAAAAGAATTGGGCGCGATTGAAGCAGAGATAGAGCAGTTTAAACGTACAAATAATATCACCGGCATTGCAGAGCAATCGAAGATGCTGATGGAACATACCGGGGAATTCAACACCAAGCTTACCGAGCAGGAAATACAATTGAAGATAATAGAATCGCTTGAGCAGTATTTGCAAAGACAAGGCAATCGCATTGTACCCTCCACCCTGTTTGTAAAAGATATTACGCTTACCAAACTTATTGAACAATACAACAGTTTACTGGCGCAAAAACAAAGCTTGTTGGTAAGCAGCACGGAGCGTAACCCATACATCGTAAACATAGATAAAGGGCTGAGCAACCTGAAAAGTGACATACGGAATAATGTAGCCTCTATAAAGGAAGAGTTAACCGTATCGATGAACCAGATAAGGAGAAACATCGGTATGTATGACAGCCGCGTGCAGCAGGTGCCCGAGAAAGAAAGGATATACTTGGACTATGCCCGTAAGCAGGCCGTAACCCAGGAACTATACCTGTTTCTATTGAAAAAAAGAGAAGAAACGGCAATTTCCAAATCTTCGACGGTAACCAATGCGCGTATACTGGAACCATCACACAGCGAAGGTTCGCCATTTTACCCGAGCAAGTCGCGGATATACCTTATTGCATTTGTTGTTGGGCTTGTCATACCGGGCGGATGGGTTGTTGCGAGAGAGGTATTTGATTTGAAAGTAAAAACACGTGAAGATATTACCGGCCTCACTGCCATGCCTATATTGGCCGAGATAGGACATCGCAAAGAAAAGGATGTGGTAGTGGTGTACAAAAGCAGCAAATCAGTGGTGTCGGAGCAGTTCAGAGTCTTGCGGACCAACTTGCAATTTTTACTTACCGAGCGTAATAACAAGGCAATACTCATTACCTCAAGCATGGGCGGGGAGGGCAAATCATTCATCTCTATAAATCTTTCCGGTATACTATCGTTGGCCGGGAAGCGCGTGGTGCTGCTGGAGATGGACTTGCGTAAACCGAAAGTGTCGGAGCATTTGAACATCACTTATAAGCATGGCTTTTCGGATTATGCTATAGGACAGGCAAAATATGAAGACATCATAGTGCCCTCGGGAATTTCGGATACATTGTATGTGATACCTGCAGGGCCGATACCGCCTAATCCCGCCGAACTGCTGATGCTGCCGCACACCGCCGAATTGTTTGAGCGTTTGCGCAGCGAGTTTGACTACATAATTATAGACACACCGCCTTTGGGATTGGTTACCGATGCACAATTGTTGGGTAAGTTTGCCGATGCGGCACTTTACGTGGTGCGCCAAGGCTATACCTACAAACAACAGGTGAAGTTTGCCAACGAAGCATATAAAACGGGCAAGCTGCCGAAAATGAATATAGTAGTGAATGACGTAACCATGGGCAGGGGAAGCAGCTATGCGTACCGTTACGGATACGGAAACGGTTATTATGAAGAGGATAACGGAAACGGGAGCATATTAGGCAGAGTTAAGCGAAAATTTAAAGAACGTAAATAATTACATGACACCAATAAATCAATCAGGGTATAAAATTGCGGTAATTGGCTTGGGCTATGTAGGGTTACCCTTGGCCGTGGAATTCGCAAAGAAATACCCCGTGGTGGGCTTTGACATTAATTCGGCTCGTATCGCCGAACTTATGAATGGCTTAGACAGCACCTTGGAGATAGAAGAAGATGCATTGAAGGAAGTAGTGGGCAAAAGCCTGCTTTGCTCGGACAAGATGCAGGATATTGCATCTTGCAATATATACATAGTAACGGTACCCACACCGGTAGATAAGTATAATCGCCCCGACTTGACACCGTTGTATAAGGCAAGCGAAACGGTAGGTAAGGTGTTAAGCGAAGGAGATATCGTGATATATGAATCCACGGTTTATCCCGGTGTTACCGAAGATGAATGCGTGCCCGTGCTTGAGAAGCATTCGGGATTAAAATATAATGAAGGCTTTTATTGCGGATATTCACCGGAGCGAATCAATCCCGGAGATAAACAGCATACCGTTACCAAAATCATGAAGGTAACCTCGGGTTCCACGCCGGAAACGGCCGATGTGGTGGATGAACTGTATAAAAGCATAATAACCGCAGGTACGCACAAAGCCTCCGGCATCAAGGTGGCAGAGGCCGCAAAGGTTATAGAAAACGCACAGCGAGATATCAATATTGCGTTTGTGAATGAACTGGCCAAGATATTTAATCGCATGGGCATAGACACGCATGATGTGTTGGCGGCAGCGGGTACAAAGTGGAATTTTCTTTCCTTCAAACCGGGCTTGGTAGGAGGACATTGTATAGGGGTAGATCCTTATTACTTGGCACAAAAAGCACAGGAAGTGGGTTATCACCCCGAAATAATACTTGCCGGGAGAAGGCTGAACGATGGCATGGGCGGCTATATAGCCGGGGAGGTGGTGAAGTTGATGATTAAGAAGAATATTCCCGTGAAACATTCAAGTGTGTTGGTGCTCGGCATCACCTTCAAGGAAAATTGCCCGGATATACGCAACACGCGAGTTATAGATATCATAGGTGAATTGAAGTCGTATCTGATAGATGTAACCGTGTACGATCCGTGGGCGAATGTAGAAGAGGTAAAGCACGAATATGGTGTGGACACCTTGCAAAAGCTGAGTGATAACGGCACTTACGACGCAATAGTACTGGCCGTGGCGCATGATCAATTCAAAAAAGAAGATTGGAAAGCATATCTGAAGCCGGGCGGAGTAATATATGATGTGAAAGGGTGCTTGGAGCGTGAGTATGTAGATTCCAGGTTGTAATATTTAATAATGGGCGACAATTATTTCGTACACCCTTCCGCCATTGTAGACGAAGGATGCAACATAGGCGACAATACCAAGGTTTGGCATTTTTCGCACATCATGCCCGATTGCGTGATTGGTCCGGACTGTAACATCGGACAAAACGTGGTGATATCTCCGGGTGTGGTTTTGGGCCGAAACGTCAAAATTCAAAACAACGTATCTGTATACACCGGCATTACTTGCGATGATGATGTTTTCCTCGGTCCGTCCTGTGTGTTTACCAATGTTATAAACCCGCGCAGTGGTGTAAACAGGCGCGGACAATATACAAAGACACATGTGGGAAAGGGTGCCACCATAGGTGCCAATGCCACGATAGTGTGCGGTAACGACATAGGGCCGTATGCATTTATAGGTGCGGGTGCGGTGGTGACAAAAGAGGTGCCGGCTTACGCACTTGTAGTAGGCAACCCCTCAAGGCAAACCGGTTGGATGAGTGAATACGGCCATCGCCTGCAGTTTAAAGACGGTATTGCCATTTGTCCCGAAAGTAAGGAGCAGTATATCCTAAAGGACGGAAAGGTGTCCAAAGAAACGCGCTAACGAAGGGCATTCTCTTGCCCGATTTTCTTTGATGAGTATAGGTAAAAAAGCCGGGAAGGGTTTTTTGAGCTTGCTGTATCGCGGTATGCTTGAGAAAATAATGGGACTTGCCGCCATGGTAATATTGGCGCGTAAGCTTTCCCCTTATGACTTCGGACTGGTAAGCATTACCGAAGTGCTGGTAGTTTTTATATCGGTAATCGGCACCACCGGCCTTACCGAGTTTCTGTTGGCATATCGCAAAGATGATGAGCAAGAAATATTCAAAGCCGCTTTTTGGTTCAACTTGTTTATTTCGGTAGGCATACTCGTTTTGTTTTGGATAGCGCTGCCTTTTTGGGCTAACTACCAGGCCGACAATCGCATATTGCCGATAGGTATAATCACCGGCCTTATCTTTTTGAGCTCTCAATTGCAATCTCTGCCCAAAGCGCTGCTGAACAGGCAAATGAAGTTTGACTTGTTGGTAAAGGTGCAGGCACCGTTCATTATCATTATACCCATAGCCAAGATAGCCGCAGTGTACATGGGTTGGGGTGTTTATAGCCTTATTATTCCCACGTTGATATTTCAACCGATACTCACGCTATGGCTATACAAGGTTGCGAGAATGCGACCCGGGAGTAATTTTTACTTGGAGCGCTGGCGAGAAATTTATGGGTTTACCAAACACCTCATAGGGTCTACCATACTAACCCGCATAGCGGACCAAGGTGATAAGTTTATTCTCGGCAAATTTTTGGGGCTTGACAAATTGGGTGTATATAATATTGCCACGCAAATGGCAGAATTGGTATCTAACCAAGTGGTGATGTTGTCCAACAATATTCTTTCTTCGGTATTGCCCAAGTATGTGGGCGATAAGGATAAGTTCTATAGCCACTATATGAACTTTACCAAGGTGTTTTCTTTTTTCATTTTTCCCGTGCTGGCTATAATGTTTGTTGCGGCGAAGCCTGTAATTCTGTTTTTGTACGGTGCCAAGTGGGAGGCAGTCATAACACCGATGCGCATACTGCTGGTCTATGCGGCCCTGCGGGCGGTTACGAGTTCTTATGGCTCGGTGATGAATTCGCTGCATCTCAATAAAAAGAGTTTCATAGTGATCGCCATATATACACCTATACATATCGTTGGTTCTATAATAGGCTCGTTTTACGGAGTGATGGGCATAGCCATATCCGTATGTCTTATTAAGGCCGTGTTTATTAACTGGAATATAGCGCAGATGATGCAGGCGCTGCGTCGTCCGTTTGTGGCTTGGTATAAAGAGTTGATGCCTTACTTTTTAGTAAATGTGGTTATAGCAACAATATTGTATTTGGTGCCTGTTGATTGGAGTGGTTTAAGTTCCGTATATCTGTTGATTGCTTTGGTGGTGGCTGCGCTATGCTTTATGTTGCCATACTATCTTGTTTTTCGCCTTGCGCTTCATAAAGAAGTGCGTGGTGTGTCAGTGTTTATGGGCAATACTTTTCCTAAAATGCAGCGATACTTTAATTTGGTTTTCGGTATATGAAAAAGCGCATTGCCCTGGTGGGCAATATGAACAATAATTTTTTTGCGATAACCCGTTACCTGCGCGATATGGGTTATGACGCACACTTGTTCTATCGTTTGGGTATGGAACATTTTCGGCCCAAGGCAGATACTTATAAACTTGATTACGCGGACTATTGCCATGAGGTTGGCTGGCTGAAAACGGGCTTTCATAATGTGGATGAAACCGAGGTGAAGCGCGATTTGCAAGGTTTTGATTTTTACATAGGGCAAGCCGATGAGGCTGCTGTGGCCTATAGCTGCGGATTTGGTATGGATGTGTATTATCCTTATGGTACCGATGTATCCAAATATGCTTATCTGCCACAAGAATATTCGATAAAAAGTAAGCTGTTCTCTTTTATTCGTTCGGGTAAAAACGGCATTACCTATGCGCAGATGAAGAAAGGAACTTTATCCAAGTTTCAACGCGGGGTAATCGTGAACGCGAAGCACATATTGGCCGAGTATACCAATGAGGAATTTATAAAAGAGCTGGACGGCTTGCATTACAAAGGCGAGTTTGCCCCCGTGCCGATGCCTTTTTTGTATACCAAAGAATATGATGCCGTACGTGAAGGGTATATACCCGATGTACATTGGAAAAGCGAAATTGAAGCCATGCGTGCCGCTAACGATTTTGTGATACTATACCACGGTCGGCAAGAATGGAAATCTTTTTATCATAAGTTCAATTCCAAGAATACGCATCACCTCATCATCGGCTTTGCAGAATATGTAAAGCGGCATCCCGAAAAAAAAGCCTGCCTGGCTATGTTGGAATATGGCAACGATGTGGTATACTCAAAGCAACTGATTGAGGAACTGGGTATTGCGGAGAAAGTAAAATGGTTTCCGCAGATGTATCGAAAAGATATTATGTACCTCTTGAAGAACGTGGATATATGCACCGGCGAGTTTGATAAAAGCTACCTTACTTTTGGTACGGTGGTGGAAGCCATGATTATGGGCAAAACGGTTATTCATCATCGGGAAGATCGACTATACACCGGCATATATCCGGAGTTGTATCCCATGCTGCAGGCTAAGACGCCGGAGGAAATAGCGGAAGCCATTACATATGCGGCAGACCATACCGATGCCCTGCGGCAAATGGGCGAAGCCAGTAGAAAATGGATGATGAAACACTTTATTGATGCACCATTGGCATATTTGGTAAATATAATCGAAGGGCGTTAATGAAGTTCCTGAAACTAATAAGAGCCTATAGGCAAAAATGGTTTGCGCCCGCTCTAAGTATAACGCAACAAAGCATATTAGGTAGGCCGTTATTGCTATGCACGGGCACGGTGCCACCTAAAGCGGATAAGGATGATGCATGGTTTTATGCCTTGGCCAAACATCACGCTCGTATATTCGATATAGGGTGCAATGTGGGTTATAGCGCATTATTGGCATGCCTGCACGATGCGAATAAGACTATCGTATTGGCAGACCCCAATGCCGCGGCTTTGCAACATGCAAAGGGCAACTTGGACAGGAACGGCTTTTCATACAACAAGAGTTTTGTATGTGCCTTTGTAGGCGAAGCACCGGGAGGCAATGTGCGATTTTATACATTGGGCGCGGGTGCCGCAGGCAGCTATTACGGTTCTCACGCCGAATCGGCAAAGGCCGTAAATGCTTACAGCACCGTAAGTACCACAAGCATAGATAAGATTGCCGAGGAAACGGGTATTATACCCGATTTGGTAAAAATTGACGTAGAAGCCGCCGAAGCGATGACACTACGCGGAGCAACCGTCTTGGCAAGTAAGCAAAAAACAAAGTTTCTTGTGGAGATGCATGGCCCGGCCGAAATGCCGATGGAGAAAAATGCCGTGCTTGTTTTGCAATGGTGTGCCGAAGTAGAGTACGATGCTTACTATATGGCGCAACATGCTCTGATGCAAACTCCCGATACCATAGCGGATAGAGGCCGTTGTCATCTTTTGTTGTTACCTAAGGGCACGGCATATCCCGATTATCTGAAAGCCATCAAAGAAAACGACCCGCTACCCCAAAGTGCCTGATATGCACCGCAGGATAAAGATATTGTTTACCATTCCCAACTTCATAACCGCAGGCAGCGGCAGGGAGATGTGCAATATCATAGAGCGATTGGATAAAGGCGTGTTTGACGTGACCATATGTGTGGCGCAACCGGGCGGCGGTGTTTACGAAGAACTTATTGCTGCGGGATATACCATTATTGAAGGTGATTTTAAAAGGGCCGGTAGTGTATGGAACAGGATACGGTTTGCAAGACGATTGGCGAGCTTATACAAACCGTATGGCTTTGATATTTGGCAATCGTTTCACTGGTCATCCGATTATACGGAGGCATTAGTAGCGCGGTTTGCAGGGATAAGGTATGTGTATGTAAAAAAGAACATGAACTGGGATCGTATGGCCTGGCGTGTAAAAAGTTACCTGGCCGATGCCATAGTGGCAAGGAATACCACCATGAGAGATACCTATTTTTCGCACCCGGTTTTCAGGCATAAAACAGTATATATACCCGGAGCGGTTGATACCAAACGATATACGCGTACCGGTGATAACAGCTTAAGGCAAGAATCGGATATACCGAAAGACGCTTACTTGGTAAGCTGTGTGGCGCAGTTGGTAAGGGTAAAAGACCAAGCAACCGCAATAAGAGCCATATCAGGTTTGGAAAATGTATGGCTGATATTAGCCGGAGCGACCAGAGATGAAGCATATGCGGCGGAATTGAAATCTTTGGCAGATAACTTACAAGTAAGCAATCGTGTAGTGTTTACCCAAGTACATGACGCGGTACAACTATTAGACAGCTCCGATGCATTTGTATTGCCTACCTCGAGTATCGGGGGACATGAAGAAGGCTGCCCCGTGGCGCTTTTGGAAGCCATGAGTATGCAATTGCCTTGTGTGGCAAGCAATGTAGCGGGGAACAGAGACTTGGTACGCCATGAGCAAACAGGTCTGCTGTTTCAGCCCGGAGATGATAAAGCATTGGCCGAATGTTTATCGAGATATATGCGTGAGCCCGATTTTGCCAAAACGTGCGCCGAGAACGCGAGCCGCGAAGTAAAAGCACTACATACGTTAGAAACCGAAGCCAAGCGCTTTGCCGAACTATATAAAAAGTTAGCACACACATCTTGAGCGCGTTTTACGACATATGGCTAAGTAAGCGGCAGGCGCCTATGCGTCATAGGTACCACAACAAGCCTTGGGTAAAGGCAGATTATTACTATGTGAGCACGCCTGCCGAACAAAACGGCAAGCCGATGCAAGTTTATGACAACGCGCACTCGCATTTTTGTGTGTTGGGGCAGTTTTATGAACCCGTCAGTTTGGCGCAATTGAGTGAAGCTTGTTGGCAATATGTAAAAGGGCATCGTAAAGATTTTATTGAGCCGGCCGGCAGCTATTTGTTGCTCATGGCGGATAAGCAATCGGATGAGGTGTATGTGTTTACCGACAGGTTTGGCACACAGCATGCGTATTACTTGTCTGCGGAAGATAACAATGTTATCAGTACTTATTTTTTGGGATTGCTGAAATGCGGTGTACGCCAAACGTTAGATAAGCAAGCAATTGCCGCATTCATGGCTATGGGGTTTTTCCCCGGAGATAAAACTTATTCCGAGCAAATCCATATTCTAAACCCGGCATCTTGTTATGTTTTTTCATCCGATTTGAAGTTGACATCCGCAAAGCGATATTGGGATTGGCAGTATTCGGTTACCGGCGACAGCGTTAACGACTATACTGGCCGCTTGCAAGAAGCACTATTGTCTACCTTGTCTCATTCGCTTAAAGATGTACGCGTGGCATTGCCTTTATCCGGCGGATTGGACTCAAGAACGCTTGCCGGACTGATAACAAAAGAAAACATACCATATTCTTCTCTGTGGAGCTATGCCTACGGGTTTAATGAGGATTCGCCGGAGATAAATATTGCGACTAAAATAGCAGAAGCACGTACTATAGATTTTGATGCATACACCGTTCCTGATTATTTGTTCGATAGCATGCCCGCTATAATCGATTCGGTAGAGCTTTTTCAATTTGTAGACGGTACAAGGCAAACATTTATGCAGCCCTATATAGCGCGCCATGCAGACTATGTGGTGGGCGGACATTGGGGTGATGTGTGGCTGGATGATATGGGCTTGGAGGCTACACCGAAGGATGAGAAAGATATACTGATGAATGCCTTTAAGAAAAAGGTAGTGAAAAAAGGCAGCGGCAAGTTATCGGATGCTATCAGCTTTATTAATGACAAAGACAGGATAGAGTATCTTGAATCGTATTTCTCCGACTATACGGACCGGTATAAAGGACAAGGCGATGCTGATTTTAAGATGAAGATTTTTAAAACCGACCAATGGTCTTTCCGATGGACACTCGCCAGTATTCGAGCTTATCGTGCGGCGGCCATACCTGTGTTGCCGTTTTATGATAAGCGAGTGGCAGAGGTTTGCATGACTGTGCCCCGGCATCTTCTGCACAAACGTGCGCTACAGGTAGCCTATCTCAAAGAATATCATCCCGACTTGGCAAGAATACGTTGGCAGGAATACGATAGCAACCTGTATCGCTATAAATACCTGAACAACAGAAATATTGCATACAGAATATGGAAGCGGCTACAAAGAGAACTTTCACAAGAGAAAACGATTGTGCGCAATGCGGATGTATTCTATCGCAGTACCGAAGGTAGGGAACGCTTGTTGTCGGTACTAAATAACTCGGGATTGGAGGAATTAACGGAGCCTGCCAAAGTGAACAAGATAGCCGAAGACTATTATAACAATCCGGATGGTGCAAATACTTACGCCATATCCATGCTGCACACATTGGCGCAATTCTTAAAGGTTTGGAATGAGTAAGCCTAAAATCATATTGGTAATGCATGAAGTGCCACTCACTTCAACATTTTTGGCGGCAAAGTTTATCCGGCTTTCGCGCTGGGCGAATGTGCATTTGCTTACATGGGATAAGAAAAATGTATCAGGCAACTTTATCTCAAAGTATGGCCTGGAGCGTTCATTCGTGAATCGCATGCATCGTGGTGTCACTACAACGATTGACGCATTACTTATGCTGCCGCTATTCTTGTTTTGCCTGATAATAAACACGCGTGTAAGGCGACACGTTTTATCGGGAGCAGGCAGCGTACGTAGTCGTATAAAAATGATTTTGTATTACCTGCCGCTGTTCATTGTTAAGCCTGATATAGTGCATTTCGAATTCGGTACGCTTGCCAAAGATATTTGCCTGCTTAAAGAATTAACCGCGGCAAAATTTATTGTAAGTTTCAGAGGGTATGATATAAACTATGTGGGGCTAAATACCCCGGGTTATTACGATAACGTTTGGAAGTGCGCGAACGGTATACATTTTTTAGGCAACGATATCAAGGCGCGGGCAAAAACACGCGGTTACAAGGGTAGTGCGCATGAAGCATTGATTGCACCGGGAATCGACACAGCATTTTTTGTTCCTACGGGTGAGCATACACCGGGTGACAAACTTATAATTATCAGCGTGGGCCGGCTGGTATGGAAAAAAGGATACGAATATGGAATACGGGCATTGGTGCGATTAAAAGAAGCGGACATCCCGTTTGAATACAGAATAATAGGTTCGGGGCCGCATTTGCAGGCATTAATGTTTACGGCGCATGAATCCGGCATTGAAAAAAATGTAGTATTCTTGGGAGAGAAAAGCACAGAAGATGTAAGGACAGAGATGAACAATGCAGACCTGTTTTTGCACCCCGCCATATCGGAAGGATTCTGTAACGCAGTGGCGGAGGCACAGGCCATGGCATTACCTGTAGTGTGCAGCAATGCAGACGGATTGAACGAGAATATAGAGGACGGGGTTACAGGTTTTGTGGTGCCTAAATGGGATGTGGAAGCCATTGCCGCGCAACTACTGAAATGTGCCGAACGTAAGGCCATGTTGCCGGAGACGGGTAAGCAAGGCCGGCTGCGTGCGACAAGACTATTTAATATAGAAGAACGTATAAACGACTTTTTAAAGCTTTACGAACAAGTATATGCCGGGAACTAAGGTAGACTTGATTTGTTTTTCTCCCCCGGCGGGCGAATGGCCGATGGGCGATGTGGTACAGGCTTCTTATTCGGTAGCGAATATCACGGAACTGATAGGACTCTATGCATCCACGATAAAAGCCGATTGGGTATTTTTTTGCGATTCGGCGCAGTTACCTGACACGAGTTTCATACGTTCGCTGATAACCCAACCCGTGGACGCCTGGCACGCGGGTATTAAAGCAGGCTTAGCAGGGATGCCAAGTTTGCTCAATTACGTGGAGCCGTTATGGATGTATAATACGGATGCGGGAGCGGAAGTGGAACATAGTTCTTTCCGGTTGAGCATGCGTTGTGCGCTGATACGCACTTCGGTCTTGAAGGCGGTGGATAAGGACAATGTGCCTTACTCAACGCCCGACATGTTGGGTTTAGATATAGGGTATGTGTTGCTGAAAGCGGGTGCCGTAATCCGCTACCATCCGCAACTCCTCAAGCATCACATTCATTCCAACATAACATCTACAGACGAGTGGATATTTGCACGCCGGTATTTTACCGGCAAGTGGCAATTATGGACTTTGCTTAACGCTCCGGGTGGGTTGCTTAATTTGGGTAAGCTTATGAGTGCGAGCGGTGTAAAATATAAGCTTGTGAAGCCCGTATTGCATTCGTCGCGTGTAAAGGGTACGCCCGAGCATAAAACAGTATCGGTGTTGATACCAACACTGGACAGGTATAGCTACCTTTTTAGCGAGTTGGAGCAGCTCGCAAAGCAAGAACTGCTTGCGCTTGAAGTACTGATTACCGACCAAACAGAAGAGACAAAACGTGTGCCTGTTGAAGCAGGTAAATATCCCGGTCTAAACATTCGATATTTTCCGCAAAATGAGAAGGGACAGTGTATGGCCTGGAATAAACTGCTGGAAGAGGCCAAAGGGGAGTTTGTCCTTTTTTTGGGAGATGATGCCGATGATATAGCCCCGGATTTTATAAAACGACTATTGTTTACCCAAGCCAAGTTTAATGCCGATATCGTGGCTGCGCGCGTGATTGAAAACGGTGTGCATTATGGCGCGCCAAATGAACAATATTATATGTCCGACACGTTACCCATTGCTTTGGTGCGTAAGGCTTTATTGGATGATGTCGGTTATTTTGATATGTTCTTCAACCGCAACATAAGGGCAGACCAAGATTTATCCATACGTTGTCACCTGAAAGGCGCATTGATGATATACGACTCTTCAACTACGGTATTTCATCACCGGGCACCGGTTGGCGGATTACGTGCACACGGAGCAAGGGCGCATACCACCAATTCGGTGAAGCAATCCATAACCACGTTTGTAAATCCTACCGCGTCGGAGCTATACCTTGCGCATAAATACTATGATGAGGAAAGGACGATAAGTTTTGTTCGCATCAAGTACCTTAATCAACTTTTTATAAAAGGCGGCATCTTAAGAAAGCTGGCCAGGTTTGTCGTATTTATCGTAAAACTGCCGTCTTTTATAAATGCCTATAAGAAGAATAAAGCATTGGCGCTTGAAGCATTGGCAAAAGCAAATGTCCGTAGATGAGGATATTGCAGGTAATAGACAGACTGAATATCGGAGGAGCCGAGAAAGTGCTTGTTAACCTGGCTAATATGCTGCATGACAAGAAGAAGTCTGTGGCGGTACTGGTATTTGAAAGCGGGTTTCCGTTGGAAGCGCAGCTAAACGCCTCGATACCTTTTTATACCTTGGACCGGCGTAATAAATATGCTCTTTCAAAGCTGCTGAAGTTGAACCGGTACTGCCGGCGGTACGATATAGTTCATGTGCACATGCGCCATTGTCATGCATACGTAAGGCTTGCGCAGTTGCTGTTTGGCGGTAAATATAAAATTGTGTTTCAAGACCACTATGGCGATATCGAAAATGATAGGGACATACCTTGGCATTTGCGAGGCCTGTTTCGACCACAATATTATATCGGCGTAAGCCGCACACTTACCCATTGGGCAAAAACTACTTTGCGGCTACCGGATAGGCGCGTATTCCTTTTGTCCAACACAATATTGCCTGATAAGTCTGATGTTTATAGGAGCCGGCATAGCGGGAAGCGTATTTTGATTGTCTCCAACATCAGGACCACAAAAAACATATTGTTCGCGGTACGACTGTTGAAAGCATTAGGTTTATCGGGTGATGTATATGGTAATATTGGTGATAAGCTCTATTATGATGAAGTGCTAAAGGAAATAGGCGATGCGGACATCAGAATTATAGAAGGTGTTACAGCATTTAAAGGCCTCTACGGCCAATATACGATGGCATTACATTGCGCTACTTCCGAAACAGGACCCTTGGTACTGTTGGAATATATGGCTTACGGTATACCCTTTGTGGCGTATAAAACAGGTGAAGTGGCTGCACAGATAGCGGATGAATTACCCGAGTGCTTTGCAGACACATTTAATGTGAACGAATGGGCGAAGCAAATGGATGAGGCAAGTCGGGTGCAAGATTTAGCCGAGCGGTTACAATTCCTATTCAACAAATACTTTGCCCCTGAAAAGTATATACAACAATGCCTGGAGATATACAAAAGCGTAAGCTGCTGATTATTTCGGATAGCGCTATGTATGTGCGAGGCAAAGAGGTACATGCCTACGAGCCGGTGATGCGCGAAGTCGTGATATTGGCTACGATGTTTGACGAGGTAATTTGGTTGGGCTCAAGAGTAGATTGTCTGTCGTCAATACTCACCGCCCATAAACCACATAACGTGCGTCTTGTGGCTATGCCATCCGTAAGGCATACATCGTTCAATATGCTAAAAGTACTTGCCGCTTACCCGGTGTTCATTTTTACCATTTTGCGGTATTGGCGTTCGGCCACACACGTACACACACGGGGCCCTTCGCATCCGGCATTCATTGCTTTGTTGTTCTCCAAGGTGTTAGGGAGTAAGCAATACTGGCATAAATATGCCGGCAATTGGACATCGACAGCCGCTCCGTTTATGTACCGTTTGCAGCGTAATCTGCTGCGCGCGTTGAATAAACCGAATGTGCATGTTACCGTAAACGGGCGCGAGGAGCGCGACGGCAAACATATCCTCTCCTTTGAAAATCCTTGTTTATATGAAGCGGAGCGCAGCACTGCCACGCAGGTGAGGAAAGATTTTTCGGGCAAGCTGAACCTGCTATTTGTCGGGGAGTTTACCCAAGCAAAAGGATTAGATGTATTAATGCAGGTGTTAGAAAATGATTTGCCTGAGCGCATAGGTAACATATCCCTGGTGGGTACAGGACCGATGTATGAAGAGATTAAATCAAGAAGCGAGAGGATTGAACAAGTGCACTTGAGCGGTGCCATACCTCGCGCCCGGTTGGATGACTACTACTCAAAAGCTCATTTGTTAATACTTCCGAGTCGTTCTGAGGGTTTCCCGAAGGTTGTGGCGGAAAGCGCGGCTTACGGATGTATTCCGGTCGTTACCGGTATTTCGGTGATAAGCGCCTATGTTAACGACGGAGTATCGGGGATACTGATGCACGACAATACATCCGCAACCGTACGCAAGGCTTTGCAAAGCCTTTGCGACATGGATGAAGCGAAATTGATGAATATGAGCGCGGCAGTCAAAGAAGTGACTGCTCCTTTTACTTACGAACATTACTTGTATAGAATTAAAAACGAAATATTTGCCACGTAACATGCAGGAACAACCGGCCAAACCCATAAGTTGGTTACAAATGCTGCTGCTGATTGCCGCGGGTGGTGTGGCATACTTGTTCCCTCCGCTTATTACGCTTGTTTGGCTATCCGTTTTTGGTACTACGATATATGCGTACGTCTCCCGACGCATGCATTGGGTGTGGTATGGTATAGCGGCTTCGCCCGCGTTGGAGGTATGGGCAAGAATGTCGAAGGCTCCCGGGGTGCCCTACGAGGTAGGCAAGTACTACCTGATGCTTGCTTGCCTGACGTTGTTATTGTACAGGGTCCGGCACGGGGGTGAAAAAACGCTGTCGCGTGCAGGGTTGATTTTGCTCTTGATGTTGTTACCAAGCCTAATAGTGGCTTTGGAGCATTTCGACAGGGAGCAGTGGGTGTTTAATGTATTGGGCATGGCAGAACTGGGCGTATTGTTGTGGTTGGCTTCAAAAGAGCGGTGGAACATCAATCGCCATTGCGAAACGCTACGTACCGCGCTATTGCCAATTATTGCCATGGTGGTGTATGTAACATTGCGCTCGCCGGGTTTTGCCGATATGAGTTTTATGTTGGGTGCCAATGTGGATGCGGCCGGCGGGTTTGGTTCTAACCAAGTGTCCACATTACTGGGGGCGGGTATCGTTATCTCCGTGTTGTTGCTCATGTTGCGTTACCCCTTATTCCCATATACATGGGTCGGGATATTGTTTATCGGCTATTTGGGCTTCAGAGGGTTACTTACCTTTTCTCGCGGTGGTATGCTGGCAGCGCTTATAGCCATATGTGCCGCAGTGCTGCCCTTCATGTTTTCGAGCGTACGCACATTTTTACGGTATTCCCTTTATATCGTTTGTTTGTGTGTTGTGGGGTGGGGTATGTTTGGCATAGTGAACAACCTGACGGGGGATAAGCTGTTGCAACGCTACAAAGGTGAAACGCAAGGCACACTTTCCGGAAATCGTAAAAAGACTTTGAATGTGGCTACCTCCGGTCGTTCGGATTTGGCGATGGCCGATGTGGAGATTTTTAAGCGAAACATTTTTTTCGGGGTCGGACCGGGAGCGGCAAAAAGTATGCGTAGGGTTTATGGTGCGGTGGAGGACAGTGCGGCGCATACGGAGATTACCCGCCTGCTGAGTGAACACGGCTTGGGCGGATTGTTTGCCGCGTTGGTGTTTTTGTTGTTCCCGATATATTGGGTGTTAAAACAAAAATTGCGGGTATGGCAAGGCGTCATCATAGGCCTATTTACATTATCCATACTTACAAGTATGCACTCGGCCATGCGCACCAATATCACCACGGTTTTTTACGTGTTGGCGGCCATGCCTGTGGTAATGGGTGAGTATTGGCTGAAAAGATTAAAGCGATTATAGTTTGAGTTTGTCTCCACGCATATTGATTGTAGGCCTGTTCCGAAAGTCCGCAAAAGACGGACCCATAACGCAGGCACAGGAGCTTTACAAAATCTTGCACAAGCACGTTACCGTTTTGGCGGTGTCGCAGATTACAAGTCGTGTGGAACGTTTGACAGATATTGTGATGAAGATGTGGTTGTGGCGCAGGCAGTATGATGTGGCTATCGTGCAATTTTATTCGGGCAATAGTTTTATTTGGCAGTACTTCGCCTGCAAAATAGCGAAATCCTTAGGTAAAAAGTTGGTAATAACCATACACGGCGGCTCGGTACCCGAAAGGATAAAGAAATATCCGCAACGTTATTTGCCGCTAATGCGTAAAGCCGATGTAATTACTTGTCCGTCGCCCTATATGATACATCGCTTGGCGGAATATGATATTAAACCGCTACTGATAGAGAATTATACGGACCTTTCACAATACCCGCAATTACATAAAGAATTAATTACACCGCGACTATTGTGGATGCGTGCATTCTCCCCAATATATAATCCGTTGATGGCAGTAAGAGTAGTAGCCCGCCTGAAGCAGAAATTCCCGGACATAAAGTTGTACATGGCGGGCAAGGATATGGGGCAATTGAAAGAGACAAAAGCGCTTGCCGAAAAGCTAAATTTACTTGAGCATATCGAGTTTGTAGGCTTTCTTGATATTGCCGCTAAACGTAAGTATGCCGAGCTTGCCGATATTTATATCTCCACCAATAAAGTGGATAACGCGCCCGTTACCTTTTTGGAAATGTGGGCGATGGGCTTGCCTATAGTGAGCACAAATGCCGGAGGTATACCTTATGTGGTAAAGGCCGGCGAAACAGGTTTGTTGGTTGGCGATGATAATGACGAACAAATGGCCGAACGTGTGACCTCCTTGATTCAAGACCAACAACTGACTGCCGCTTTGATTCGCCAAGGTCGTGAGGCGTGTAAGAACTATGAGGAAGACGCCATTGCGGAGAAATGGATAAAACTGTTGAACGAACTGTAAATGTCGCTTAACGATACGCTATACCAAGCTTTGCCCGTGGGTTTGCAAAACATGGCTATAAGTGTTTATGGCCTGTCTTGGAGACAACGGCGTTTTGGCGGAATATTTGCCGAAGAGTATCGGCAATTTAAGGATAGGGATTCTTTTACAGTGCAGGATTGGAACCGATATGCCGAACAGGAATTGCACCGAATGGTGCTGCATGCATTTAATCATGTGCCTTATTACCGGCAACTATGGACAGAGCGGGGAATTACGGAAGAGCGGCTGAAGAAGATAACACCCGAGACCATCGACATACTGCCTGTATTGGAAAAAGATGACTTAAGAAAGTTTGGTCGAACAACATTGCTATCCTCCACGCTTGAACCGGGAGGGAGCTTTTTTGCATCCAGCGGTACCACGGGCACGCCTACGTCCATACTTTTTTCCAAGCCCATGCACCAACGCTGGAGCGCAGCGTTTGAGGCGAGAATAAGAAATTGGGCAGGGTTAGACAGAAGCTTACCGCGTGGCATGATAGGGGGTAGAAAGATTGTGGGAACCGCGGAAGCCAAGCCGCCCTACTACCGCTATAATTATTTCGAGCAGCAGGTTTATTTTTCCGCTTATCACATTGCGCAATCTACCGCCAAAGATTATTTGCAAGGCATACTCAAATACGCACCGGCTTATATGACCGGCTATGCCGTGAGTAACTATTTGCTGGCTTCGTTTTTCGAGAAAGAGGGTCTTCGCCCACCGGCACAGCAAGCGGTAATTACCTCCAGTGAAAAGCTAACCAGGGAGATGAGAGCAACATTTGCCCGCGTGTACGGCTGCAAGACTTATGATTCTTACAGCGGGTTGGAAGCCTGCGGACTTATCAGCGAGTGTGAGCAGGGTAATCTACACATCAGTCCTGATGTGGGACTATTGGAATTTATAAATGCCGAAGGCCAACCTGCAAAGCCGGATGAAAGAGCAGAGTTGATTTGCACCGGTTTTTTAAATAAAGACCAACCGCTTATTCGCTACCGTATAGGCGACCATGTAAGGCTTAAAGACGGCACCTGTACCTGTGGTCGGGCTATGCCTATGGTACATGAAATTGAGGGGCGTGACGAAGATGTGGTAATAACACCCGACGGGCGGCAAATGGTTCGCTTTCACGGTATATTTATTGATTTGCCCAACATCAGCCAAGGGCAGGTGGTGCAAAAAGACCTGCATAACTACGTAGTGAACGTAGTTGCCATGGCAGGCCTCACGCGAGAAGAGGAGCAAAGTATTACATCTCGGATGAAAGCACAGTTGGGCAGAGATATAAATGTGGTGGTGAAAGAGGTGGAGCAGTTGGCTACGGGCGCCAACGGTAAATTTAAAGCAGTAATTTCCGAGCTTAGATAACAACTGTGCCGAGTATACTCATCTTAACCCAATATTATCCGCCCGAAACCGGCGCACCTCAAAACCGGTTGAGCAGCCTGGCAGTTCATCTGAAAAATATGGGTTGGCAAGTGTCTGTACTTACCGCTATGCCTAACTATCCGCAAATGCGTGTGCATGATAGTTACAAAGGAAAGCTCTATGTAAAGGAAAATGTGGACGATATAACCGTACACCGCACATGGTTGTATGTATCGGAAAGTAAGCGTTTCGTCAGGCGGCTCATTAATTATTTCTCTTTTGTTTTTACGGCACTGTTGGCGGGCTTGTTCAAAGTAAAGAAGCATGATATTATCCTCTGTGAATCACCTCCGCTGTTCTTGGGGATAACGGCGCGTTTGCTGAAAAGCCTCAAAGGAAGTAAGTTGGTGTTTAACGTATCCGATTTGTGGCCCGAGACCGCCGTGCAATTGGGCATCATAAAAAATAAGCGCATCATAGCCATAACCGAAAGGCTGGAACGATATATATACCGGCATGCCGACATGGTAAGCGGACAAACCTTAGGTATCGTTAGCTCTATACGAGCCCGTATGCCCGATAAGCACGTGGTATTATTGCGCAACGGTATAGATTCGGCAAAATTTGGCCGTTATATCATTAACGAGCATCTGCGTGTGCAATATGGTTATTCCGAAACGGATTTTATTGTGTTGTATGGCGGTGTGTTAGGCTATGCACAAAACCTGGAAGTGATATTAAAAGCCGCGAAAAGCCTTAAAGAAGAGCGCGATATAAAATTCCTGATTGTAGGCGACGGACCAAATAAAGAAAACCTCTTGGAGTGGAAAGAAACACTGGGCTTGGATAATGTGACTTTTGCCGGTCCGCGACCCGCCGAGGAAATGCCCTCTTTTATAAATGCCTCTAACGTAGGCGTGGTGCCACTTCGTAATCTGCCATTGTTTAAAGGCGCCATCCCTTCCAAAATATTTGAATACCTGTTGCTGCGGCGGCCCATACTGCTGGGTGTTGACGGGGAGGCAAGAGATTTGTTTATAGAGGAAGCGCCGTGTGGGGTATATTTTACTCCGCAGGACGATAAAGAGCTTGTTGCTGGTATTTTAAAGTTGCGTAACGATAGGAAGTTAGCCGAAACGTTGGGCGCTACAGGGCGCGAGTATGTTCTGAATAGTTTTGAACGTAGTGCCATAGCATCGGCATTCGAAAAAGAATTACGGAAGCTGTTGAATTAATGAGTGCCGGCCTGCCGATAAAGGACATTATAGAATGGGACGTACCCAACTGGTCGCGGCTGATGGACCTATGGCAACCCTTGATAGAAACCCTGCCTAAAACCGCGCGCGTGCTGGCCATAGGCGAGCGCAACGGTGGCATGGCATTGTGGTTGGCACTGCTGGGTTTTACCGTGGAATGCAGTGACCGCATGGAAAATTTTGATGTGGCCAAAGCCTTGCATAGGCGTTATGGCGTTATAGACCGTATTACCTATAAGGCTTTGGATATAGTGCACACGGCCACGCCGGCAAACACTTACGACCTGATTATAGCGAAGTCGGTAATAGGCGGACTTAAGGCCAATCCCGCAGACCCGGCCACAAGAAACTTTGATGTGCAGTGCAAGGCTGTGCACAATATCCATACACTTTTGGCCCCGGGCGGTTACTTTTTATCGGCAGAGAACCTTACGGGCTCTTTCATTACCGGCATATTGAGACGCGTTGCCGGTAAAAACAAAGGTTGGCGTTACCTAAACGTTGCAGAGTTATCTCCCCTCTTCAAAGACTTTTCCGAAGTGAAGGTACAAGGCTTCGGTATCCTACCTACGGGCACCTCGTCCCATGCACTTAACCGGTTACATTTTCTCCTCAACCGAACCGTATTTAACATCCTCCCCACAAGTTCAAAATACATCGGGTTTACAACTGCGAGAAAGTAGATTTCTCATAACGATTTTCTATATTTAAATATTGTTGTGTTTAAATTAGATTTGTAGGCTATTTTTCAGAGTAAATGGATGATAAGGTAAAGTTTGCCGTCATCGGATACGGTCATATCGGTAGGCGCCATGCGGAGATGATCAGCAGGAATGCCGAAAGCCGATTAGTGGCCGTGGCCGATATAAACGGCGGCTTAAAAAGCGAAGCGGAAGCCACCTATAACGTGCCGTTTTATGCTTCGTTTGAAGAGCTTTTAAAAGCGGAGATTAACATTGATGTGGTATGTATAGCCACACCCAACGGTTTGCATGTGGCGCAAGGTATTGCTGCCATAAAAGCCGGTTGTCATATTGTTGTGGAAAAGCCCATGGCGCTCACTACGGCCGACGGTAATACACTGCTTAAGGCATCGGAACGATATGGTAAGCACGTGTTTTGCGTCATGCAGAATCGCTATTCGCCCCCGTCGGTATGGCTGAAACAAGCCGTGTCCGCAGGTGTGCTTGGCGATATTTATATGGTGCAAATCAACTGCTATTGGAATAGAGATTGTCGCTATTATAAACCGGGGAACTGGCATGGTACCGCGGCACTGGACGGTGGAACGCTGTTTACACAGTTTAGCCATTTTATAGACCTCATGTATTGGGTTTTTGGTGATGTGGATGATATCAGTGCCGGCTTTGCCAACCATAGTCATGAGGGAGTGATTGATTTTGAAGATTCGGGAATGGTTAATTTCAGGTTTTTATCGGGCGGAATGGGTTGTATCAACTATTCCACCTCTGTATGGGATAAAAACCTGGAAAGCAGCATGACCATTATAGGGCAGAACGGCAGTATAAAAATTGGCGGGCAGTATATGGACAAAGTACAGTATTGCCACGTAAAGGATTACGTAATGCCCGAGCTTACCGCCACAAATGCGCCCAATGACTATGGCATGTATAAAGGCAGCGCGGCCAATCACCATTTTGTGATAGAAAACGTAGTGGATGTATTGAAAGGCAGAGGCGTAATTACCACCGGTGCGGAAGAAGGATTGAAGGTGGTGAACATTATTGAAAGGATTTACTCACATAAAAAAAGATAGTTTGAATATTTCGTTTGCGCCCCCTTTTATTGATGATGATGTTGTAGCGGAAGTTGTGGCATCTTTAAAGTCGGGCTGGATAACATCCGGACCCAAGGTAAAAGAACTGGAAGAACTGTCTGCGGCATTTTGCGGTGTTAAGCGCATGGTATGTGTCAACTCTTGGAGTTCGGGTGCCGCTTTAGTGTTTAAATGGTTGGGGGTAAGTGCCGGAGACGAGGTGATAATACCTGCCTGTACCTATGCGGCCACGGCATTGGCCGTGATACATGCCGGTGCAAAACCGGTGATGGTAGATATAAAACCTGACGGAACAATAGACCCGCAGAAAGTGGCTGCGGCTATAACACGAAATACCAAAGCCATACTTAGCGTAGATATAGCGGGGTGGCCTTGCGACTACGATGCATTAAAGCAAGTGCTGCATTCCGAAGCGGTGGTTAAAAAGTTTACACCAAATAACGAAATACAAAAGCAATGGGGGCGCCCCCTACTGGTGGCAGATGCCGCCCATTCATTAGGCGCATACTATGCCGGTAAACCTGTGGCTACGGCACCTGATATCGCCATCTTCTCCCTAAATGCGGTAAAAAATATTACATCGGCGGAGGGCGGTTTGATTGCCTTGAATCTCCGTACACCGTTTGATAACGAGGCCGTATACAAATGGTTTAAGCTCAACTCGATGAACGGGCAAACCAAAGATGCTTTCTCAAAAACGCAAAAAGGAGAATGGCGCTACGATATTGTTTCCGCAGGGCTTAAGGCCAATCTGCCCGATGTCTGTGCGGCCATTGGTGTGGCGCAATTGAAAAAATATGATACCCTTATATTGCCTCGCCGCGAAAGGGTGGTCAATCATTATTTGCGGTTTTTTGCCAATAAACCTTGGGCTGTTTTGCCGCATAACGAAGAGTCCGGAAGGAAAAGTTCGTTTCACCTGTTTCGATTACGTATAGAAGGCATTACAGAGGCGCAACGAGACGCCATTATTCGGCACTTGGCAGATAAAGGCGTTGCGGCGAATGTACATTTTATACCGTTGCCTATGCTTTCCTTATTCAAAGAGATGGGGTATCGCATGGAAGATTACCCCATAGCGTATGATAATTACCGGAACGAAATATCTTTACCTTTATATCCACAGCTGACCGATGAAGAGTGTGCTTATGTGGAAGCACAAGTCGAATCGGGCTACGAGGCAGTAGTCAATGAATAGGTTATTTGATATCTTTTTTTCCGTTTTAGGTTTAGTTATCTCCACTCCTTTCTTTATCGTGGTAAGTGTGCTTATTAAGGCAGACTCACCTGGTCCCGTGTTTTTTTTGCAGGAACGTGTAGGCAAAGGTGGTAAGTCGTTTCGGCTGGTGAAATTTCGCTCCATGCGCAGAAACGGGCAAACGGGGGAGAGTCTTTTGACGGTGGGGGAGGATGCGCGTATTACGCGAATCGGGCGTTTTTTAAGAAAGTATAAGTTGGACGAACTGCCGCAATTGTACAATGTTTTGGTGGGCGATATGAGCATGGTGGGTCCTCGCCCGGAGGTGAAAAAATATGTAGATTGCTACACCGAGGAGCAAAGGAGGGTATTAAGTGTGCGTCCGGGCATTACGGATATGGCTTCAATAGCGTACAAAAACGAGAATGAAATACTTAAACTACAAGCAGACCCCGAGCGCTATTATATAGAGCACATTATGCCCGAAAAAATAAGGCTTAATCAAATATTTTTGTCCAACCCTGGGCCGGCAAATTACTTCAGGATTATTTTCCTTACCGTGAAGAGCGTGTTTATGTCTTAATCTAGCTTATTTGCGTTGAGAGATTCGTAAGTGGCGTTGTTGCTCACGTATTCGGGCACGATTTCCTTCATCAGGCCTACCGTTTCCAATGTATAGTGCTGGCGGGCGCTGGCAATCAGCGTTTCCACTTTTTCTTTTACGGCAAGAAAATCATACTCTCTTACCCGCGCTATCATTATCTTATCATGATAGGTAGGCATTACGTTTTCCGTATTATTCAGCAGTTCTTCATATAGCTTCTCACCGGGGCGCAGGCCGGTGTATACTATTTTAATATCCACATCGGGTTCTTTGCCCGAGAGTTTTATCATCTTGCGCGCAAGGTCCACAATGCGCACGGGTTCGCCCATGTCAAACACAAATATCTCGTTTCCTTGACCCATTACCCCGGCTTCGATTACCAATTGGCAAGCCTCCGGTATGGTCATAAAATAGCGGGTTATATCAGGGTGCGTTACCGTAATAGGTCCGCCACTGCTCATCTGTTTTTTAAATGTAGGTATTACCGAGCCGTTGGAGCCTAATACATTTCCGAAACGAGTAGTTACAAATTTCGTGGGATGGCGTGTGCCGGGGGCTGTAGATTTAATCAGGTAGCGGTAGTAACTCTGTGTGAATATCTCGGCAATACGTTTGGTAGCTCCCATTATATTGGTGGGGTTTACCGCTTTATCGGTAGATACCATCACAAATTTTTCAACGCCTGTGGCGGTGGAGAGTTCGGCCAGTATCTTAGTGCCCAATACGTTGTTTACCACCGCGACAGAGGGGTTGTCTTCCATGAGCGGCACGTGTTTATATGCTGCCGCATGAAACACTACATCGGGGTTATAAATTTCAAACAGGTGCTCCATGCGCACACGGTCGCAAATATCGCCTATATAAGGTTTGATATTAGCGTTCTTATGCGTTTCGGCAAGTTCCAGGCAAAGGTCGTGCATGGGCGTTTCTGCCTTATCGCAAAGTATCACCAAGGAGGGCTTGTATTTTAACAGCTGACGTACCAATTCGCTTCCTATGGAGCCTGCGGCGCCGGTTACGAGTATTTTCTTGCCCTTCAGCTCAAAATGTATGCGCTCGTTGTTTATCTTAATTACCTCGCGCTCCAACAGGTCCTCGATATTGATGTTGCGCAGTTGCTCCCTGTCGAAATGGCCATCGAGCCATTGCTTTACAGGGGGTACCTGCTGCACCCTGATACCATATTTCAGGCTGGTATCCACCAAGTAGTTCAGTTTGTCTTTGCTGATCTCGCGATTGGCAATAACCAGTATCTGCACGTCGTCTTGCTGCAACTTTCTGAAGGTAACTTCATCGGTATTGTAGATAGGGATACCTTCCATCAGTTTACCGCTGCGGCTTAGTGTATCATCCATAAATGCCACTACCTGCATATTACTGTTGGGGAAGTCGTTAATTACTTTCTTCGTTTGCAAGCCATGCTCCCCGGTATCAAATACCGCAGTTCTTACCTTTTCACTTTTTTCCAACTGCTGATGCGAGCGATAGAATTTAAAGCTATACCTCACCAAAAGGCGATAGGTAATAAGCATAAAGTTGGTAATGAAGAAGTTGATCACCACCACCGAAATGGGGAACAACAATATCCCCACGGAAGAGTGGCTGATAATGAAGTTGATTGAAAAGTAAAATACGGCCGCAATAGAGTTTACAATCAGTAGCCGGAAAGTATCTTCGATATTGGTGTAACGGATGATGCCCGAATAACTTTTTAGCAAATAGAACAGTACCGCGTTAAGCAGCAGCGATATGCCCAAAATGGCAGACAGGTCATAACGCTCGAGTGCTTTAAAGTTGAAGTTGGAGCGCAAGATGAAGGAGAAAAACAGGCAAAATTGTACGCAGAAGAGGTCAAGCATGAAAATGATCCACCGCGGTAATATTTGTATCCTGTACTGCATAATCTTCCTGTACTTTATCTGACCGTTAAAACATCCGTTTGGCGAAACGGCATATCACATTGCAAATTTTTTAAAATGTTGCATTGCGGCACAAATATAGCAAAGCTTTGTTAAAACATATAATAAGTCAATGGATTATATCAGTTGAAAACAATTCGTTAACAAACACGGGTACTTTGTAGAAAAACATGCTTGGGATATGGGCATAAATACATCCTTTGTCGTATTTTACGGCTTTTATCCGTTTACACTATGTCTTTAATCGATTTTGGCTTTCTTCAGGAAATATCAGGTAATGATCCCGGTTATATTTATGATGTTTTGGAAATATTCTTGGGAAGTGTGCCGCAAGGAATCCAAAGCCTTAATCATTTGATTATTAATACTGAAGATTGGGATGCCATACAAAAGCAAGCCCATACTTTAAAATCCAGTCTCGGAATTGTTCGCATCGGTAATTTACACGAACTGATGGCCAAAATAGAAGAACGCGCCATAAAACGTTTAGATAAAGAGGCGGTTATCGCTCTGGGTCGTGAGATCTCCGAAACGTTTAACAATGCAATGCCCATATTAGAAGCCGAGAAGGAGAAATATGCCGCAATGAAATAATGCCCTCGGTTTTGAATATTTACTTCCAATAACATAGGGCGTATACTGATTTTTTAGCACTTTTAAAATAATTGTGGTTAATCTGTGGATAACTATCAAATGGCCGTCAAATGAAAATACATTGATAATCAATGTTTTGTGTTTGAAAAAACAGGTTTTTATCAAATGGCCGTCAAATGAAATCCACATTTAGTTTTATGCCCACATAGGTATGTATTTCGGATACCTTCGAGATTTATTATTTGGATCGGCGAGTTTAATAAAGCCGTCCTCAACAGTGTCACTTATAATTCTTGATGCTGTGGCGGCATTCTGATCTTCAATACCAAATCTATCTCGCAAACTTTGGTTTGTCATGATATTGTTTGATATGTATCTCAAACAACAATGTTGGTAGCATGCTCTTATCTTATCCTGTTTATCCATATCATTCAGCTTCTTATGCGCATACATTATAACTTTTGTTTGATTGGATTTCTCTTGAAAATCAGGTGCGGGCAATTGGAACATTTCACACTGCGCAATAACTCTGTCAATGCCACTACCTTTTTCTTCACAAATACCTATTCTTCGCATTAACGAAGCAAGTTCTTCGTTTCTTGATTGATACTCATCAATAAAGCGCAAAGGTTTAATAAGGGGCAGACCCGGATTTGTTATCTCAATTCTGTCGTTAAAAATCTCTACCATCGGGCCAATACCGCGTTCAGAAAAATCCTGATGTATCAAGGAATTCGCAACAAGCTCACGAATAGAATCTTCCGGATACATTGAAACCTTTTCACGAATCACTTTGGAAATTTCTTCATTAGCGGGTAATTGGCTGCTGATGTATTGTATCATGCCTTTAAACCCTACGGCATAACCTCTGGTGCCAGTGATATCTCTTAAAGTTTTCAACTTATCTTTCCCGTCATATACTATAACGCGAGGTGCTTTCCGTGATAATTTGGGGAATTTACTTAGGTCTTTTGCAAATAGTAATGCCCCCAAGTTGGTTATATCGTAGCTACCTCGACTTTCAGCTACCAAATTATCAGAAATGAATTTTTCAATTACACCTTCTCGGGATGTTGGGTACGGAACAGCAAATAGTTCAAAGTAGGCTTGCGAATCCAATAAATCAATTATATCACCTCCACTTACGGAAGTTAGCGCCGTTTCTTTGGCAAAAGCTGCGTCAGGTTTACTCAACCAAATTTTTCTTTCCTTATCAGAAAAATCTCGCAACTTTCTAGTGATACTACCAACTCTGATGTACGATTCATTAACAAACAACACGGGCTGGCTGGTAGCAGCAGGAATTTCAAACAGGACTAAATCCTTATCCTCGTATGTGAAATTGTAAATCCTGAAATCAATTTTTGGAGATAGCCTTTGCATAAGCCAATGTTCTATGAGCTCATTGCCTTTTTTGTAGGTGGAAGGGCTGAACGTAGTTCCCAATACTTCGTGCGTATCGTTTGCTACGCCAAATACAAGATACCCGAAGGGTTGATTTAATAAGCACGCGCCATTGGCCAATGCCGATATTCTCTCTCCTATTTCTTCAGGGTTATGGTTGTTGTGTTTGAACTCTACCCATTCGCATTCTGCGGGTTGTTTTAACAGCCAATCAAGAGTTTTATCAAAATCCATAAACCGAAATTATTCGCTTTTAAAGATAGTACCCTGCTCTAGCGCCTGCAACTATGCTTTATTCTCGTTTAATCGCTCTTGCTAGGCGAAACGGATATAAGGCAGTGATTCTGTTTCGAACAGTTCCAAAAAGCTTTCCAGCCTTTTTACCCGCGCCGCTTCGGGCGTTCTGCCCCGTATCGCCATTTTGTACGGGGGAACGTAAATCCCTTAAAAGCAATAAGGACGCTACTATCAGCGTCCTTATTGCTTTTAAGGTGTTAAACCTTGCGGACCGGACGGGACTCGAACCCGCGACCTCCGCCGTGACAGGGCGGCATTCTAACCAACTGAACTACCGATCCTTGTTAGTTGGGGTTGCAAAGATAAAATCAAAAACTTGAATTCTGCAAATCTTCTTTCAAAAAATTTATTTTTGCAGTCTAAACAACGTGCTAATGCAGTTTCTGGATTTTGAAAAACCTTTGGAAGAGCTCTATTCGCAAATGGATAAGCTGAAAGAAATGTCGGCCAAGAACCAACAGGTTGACATTGCTAAAACCTTGAACGAGTTGGAAGCTACCATTGAGGAAACGCGCGCTCGCATTTACGGCAACCTTACTCCATGGCAAAGAGTGCAGTTGAGCCGGCACCCCGAGCGCCCGTATACACTGTATTACATCGAGAAGATGTTTTCCAACTTTACGGAGCTATACGGAGACCGCCAGGTAAAGGACGATAAGGCAATGGTAGGCGGCATGGCCGAACTAGACGGTATGCCGGTGATGGTAATGGGCCAGCAAAAAGGTATCAATACCAAGATGCGCCAAATGCGCAATTTCGGTATGGCCAATCCCGAAGGCTATCGCAAAGCCTTGCGCCTGATGAAAATGGCCGAGAAGTTTAACCGCCCCATCATTACCCTGATAGATACTCCGGGTGCTTATCCCGGTCTTGAAGCCGAGGAGCGTGGGCAAGGCGAGGCCATAGCGCGTAACCTTTTTGAGATGGTGAACCTTAAGGTGCCCGTAATATGTGTGATAATAGGTGAAGGTGCATCGGGCGGTGCATTGGGTATAGGCATAGGCGATAAAGTGGTGATGCTGGAAAATACTTGGTACACGGTGATTTCTCCCGAGTCTTGCTCGTCTATACTTTGGCGTAGTTGGAACTTTAAAGAGAAAGCCGCGGAGCAACTGAAGCTTACCTCGGAAGACATGAGCGGCTTCGGACTGGTGGACGGTGTGATACCCGAGCCTGTAGGCGGGGCACATGCCAAGCCCGAAGAAATGGCCGAAAGACTTAAAAAATACCTGGTAAAGACACTTACCGAGTTAACAAGCATGGATGCGGAAATGCGTATAGAACAAAGAATCGAGAAATTTTCAAGGATGGGCTTCTTTGAGGAAGTAAATGCCTGATTTAAACACAAAAATTGACCCCTTTATGACCAACAAATTTCGCGGTACCGGTGTGGCTTTGGTAACGCCTTTTGACGATAGTTTGAATGTAGATTACGATGCACTGGAAAAGCTGATAAACCATGTAATAAACAACGGTGTGAATTACCTGGTAGCCTTGGGTACCACGGCAGAAACGCCTACTCTCAACGCTGATGAAAAGAAGAAGGTACTGGCTTTTATAGTAGATAAATGCGACAAACGCGTGCCTGTGGTATGCGGCATTGGCGGTAACAATACGGCAGAGGTTATCGAACAAATAAAGGAATATGATCTGACGGGTGTAGACGGAATACTCACCGTAGTACCTTACTATAACAAGCCTACGCAGGAGGGTATATACCAACATTTTAAAGCCATAGCATCCGCTACCGATAAACCCTTGATACTGTACAACGTGCCGGGACGTACCGTTACCAATATGCTCCCCGCAACCGCATTGCGTTTGGCCGATGAGTTTAAAAACATTGTTGCTATAAAAGAAGCATCGGGTAATTTGGCACAATGCATGGAACTGGTGCAGGGCAAACCGGAACATTTTGCTATACTGTCGGGCGATGATGATTTGGTTTTACCCCAATTGGCAATAGGCATGGAGGGTGTTATATCCGTAGCAGCCAACTGCTTTACCAAAGATTTTACCGGTATCGTGAACGCCGGTTTGGCCGGCAATTATGACGAAGCCAAGCGCCTGCACTATAAATTGCTGAACGGTATACGTCTGCTTTTTGCAGAAGGAAACCCCGCAGGGGTAAAGTGTGTGCTGAAACATATGAGTATAACCGGCGATAAACTACGCCTGCCATTAGTGAATGTTACGGCAGCTACAGAGGAAAGTATTAAAGAATTTATGAAAGGCCTATAGAGCGCCTTTATATTATATTAATTGGTTAATAGTAAGAGATGCCCTAACTTCGCATCCGCAATTAAAAATTACAAAACAGTATAATAGCATGAGCACAATGACGCGTTCAGAGATTGACTTCAAATTGCCCTACAAGGTTAAGGATATGAGCCTTGCGGAATGGGGACGTAAAGAGATTAAATTGGCCGAAGCAGAAATGCCCGGTCTAATGGCTATTCGTGCAGAGTATGGTCCTCAGAAGCCTTTGAAGGGCGCGCGTATAGCAGGCTGCCTGCATATGACCATCCAAACTGCGGTTCTTATAGAAACGCTGGTAGATTTGGGTGCCGAGGTGCGCTGGAGCTCATGTAACATATTTTCTACGCAAGACCATGCCGCAGCCGCCATAGCCGCAGCAGGTATAGGTGTTTTTGCATGGAAAGGCCAAACACAGGCAGAAGCAGACTGGTGCATCGAGCAAACACTGTTTTTCGGTGGTGCCGATAAGCCTCTGAACATGATATTGGATGACGGTGGCGACCTTACCAACATGGTATTGGATAACTACACAGAGCTAATTCAACACATCAAAGGTATCAGCGAAGAAACCACAACGGGAGTACACCGCCTTTATGAAAGGATGCAGAAAGGTACATTGCCTATGCCTGCCATCAACGTAAACGACTCCGTTACCAAATCCAAATTCGACAACAAATACGGTTGTAAAGAATCTTTGGTTGACTCCATCCGTCGTGCCACAGATGTAATGATGGCCGGTAAAGTTGCCGTAGTAGGCGGATATGGTGATGTAGGTAAAGGTTCCGCAGAATCTCTGCGTGGTGCAGGTGCTCGCGTTATCGTTACCGAAATAGACCCCATATGCGCGTTGCAAGCAGCTATGGACGGTTTTGAAGTAAAGAAAATGGTTGATGCGGTTAAAGAAGCGGATATCATCGTTACGGCTTCCGGTTGCCGCGACCTGATTACCGAGCAGCATTTCCGCTTGATGAAAGATAAAGCCATCGTTTGCAATATCGGTCACTTCGATATTGAAATAGACATGGCTTGGTTGAACGAAGCTTATGGTAGCACCAAAGATACCATTAAGCCCCAAGTAGACATGTATACCATAGATGGTAAGGATATTATCGTGTTGGCTGAAGGCCGCTTGGTAAACCTTGGTTGTGCTACCGGTCACCCCTCATTTGTAATGAGTAACTCCTTCTCCAACCAAACTCTGGCTCAAATAGAACTGTGGAATAACCACAGCAACTATGAAAATAAAGTGTACGTTCTGCCCAAACATCTGGATGAGAAAGTAGCGCGTTTACACTTGGCCAAAATAGGTGTGGAACTGGAAGAACTGACCAATGAGCAAGCCTCATACCTGGGTATTGCGAAAAACGGTCCGTTCAAACCCGAACATTATCGTTACTAGTATTTAAAGCTGATAAATAAAAAAGGCCCTGTATGGGCCTTTTTTATTTTAATGTCTTCGGCAGAGTGTATTTTAGCATAAATATCTTGGAAATGGCAACAACGAAAATTACGGTTAACAGTAACGGCTCTCTGCGCGTAGAGGGTGACTTTGAGATAGTAGACAAAAACGGCAATATTTACGATTTGGGAGGTAGAGAGGTGGTATCGATATGCCGATGCGGTATGTCGCAAAACAAACCCTTTTGCGACGGCGCACATAAAGGACATTTTGAGCATGAAGCAGTAGCGTTTGCACTGCCGCCTAAAAAGACTACGTAAAGTATTAGCTTATTTTTTTTCTGCCGGCTTGGTGATGATGATGAAATCTGCCAAGTCGGCATATTTATTCCAATCCGGTGTTCCGGGGGTGTTGTCTGCAAATGCCGATATATTTGCCACCTTCACGTTTTTCCGGTAATTGGGCAGTTGTGCGGCTATGCCCAATTTGTCGTCGCTATGAAATTTACCGTTGAGGTGCAGCACTTTGGCCCCTTTGTTTTCTTTCAATGCCTTGGCTATCGACCAAGCCATGGTGGCATCCCATAGGTTTTGCGCCTGAAACATGTGCAAGCCGGGCATCATGGCATCGTGCCCGCCCATTATCTCCACAAATTTCTCGTAATACTTGCCCGTAGCCGTATCTATAGGCAGTGGCGGAAGATACTTTTTCATGTTTTTGTCTAACTGCTCCAAAGCAATCAGGCCTTTGCGGCTTACCAGGTTTGCATAGCGGCCCGGGGCATTTGCAGCCACCACTTTTATCTTGTTGGTTTTGGCATATTCTATCAGCGGTTTATAATCGCTGTAGTTTTTCCAAACCCGTGCATCTTTAGACAGATGTTTTTCCTGAATCAAGCCTGCCAGGTATTCGTTCAGTACCGACTGTACATCGGTTTCAAACATTTCCAGGCTCAGTACCAAAGATTGTCCGTACAGTTCATGGCATTTTTGAAACACTTGCAGTTCCAGTACATGGCCTATCGAATCATCGTGCTCCTCGCCAAAAAACAATACATCGGCGTCCTTCAACGCATTGACCACCTCGTGTACCGACACGTTGTTTTTTGCGGCCGTGCCATATATTTTATAGTTGTCGGTTTGTGCCGCGGCATTTAGCGACATGAACAGGAATAACGCGATGGAGGCAAACTTCATGCGGCAAAGCTATCGTAAGCAGGCTGATATTGGTTGCAATAGCGGGAACTTTTAAAAAAATAAGTCCTGCCGGTGAGGGCAGGACTTATGGAAATTTTGGTTAAACGATAGAGTGCTTTATTGCGCTACCATAGGTTCGTTGGCAGACAGGTTAAACTCGCGGGTAACCTCTGTTTCGGGGCCTTGCACTTTGTTGCCTTGTGCATCTACCAAGGTGAGCTTTATACTTGCTTTGCCCATGGGCATATTTTTAAGGAACCAAGGTTTCCAATTGGTTACGGTAATGGTGGTATCCAAGTTGTCGCCTTTTATTTCGGCCTTCACTTTATAGCCGGCTTCGCTCAGATTGGCGTTCCACACGTAGAAATCAAACAGAAGGTTTTCGGTATCCTTGCCTATATAGTCTCCTTTGGGACGGCTGTAAAATACCATGGGTGTTTTGGTGTCATCGGCTTTCACGATATTTCCTTTATCATCTACCTTAAAGTGATGTACCAAAGCAGCTCCCGCGCTCTTTATGGATTCGTGGTAAGAACGTGACAGGAATGCCATAACGTGATGCTCGCTGTTTTTGGCAACGGTTACTTCGTGCTTGGGCTCATATAGTGCCGCATAGGGTTTGTTATCGAGTATAAAGTGTATGTGCTGACCCTGTTGTGAGTTGTTGCATTGCTTGCTGTTCGCATCTGCGGTTTGGCTTTTTAATTCGTAATTCTTCACATCAAAGCTGAAGCTTAGTTTTACCGAGTCTGCCCCTTGCTCGGTGGCCGTCAGGTTTTTAAGGCTTAGCGTGGCATCGGGAAATTCGGGTGAGCCTGTAACCTCTGTCAAGCCTATTACCGGCTTAGTTGTGTTTGCAGAGTCTGCCGTGTTGTTTTCGGCGTGGTCTCCGTTTCCGCAAGAAGCCAAATACATAGAGGTGAGCAAAACTGCCGGTGTGATGTATCGCAGTGCTTTCATACGTTTAAAAATTTTCATCAAAGCTAAGGCCTCGTCAAGCAAATATCAAACATCAAAATAGCTTATGCCTTAGCGGTTAGCTATCATATGCTTCATCTTATTTTCAGAAAATTTTAAGTAATTGATACAGGCAATTAAGGTACGGAAAGGCTACATTTGTTGTCAAAATTTAACATATGCCCGGATTTGAATTATTTGGCCCCGAAGAACGTAAACAAGTGAATGATGTGCTGGACACCGGTATCTTGATGAGATACGGATTTGACGGTGCGAGAAACGGTATTTGGAAGGCCAAAGAACTGGAAGCGGAAATATGTAAGACATTTGGTAATAGCCACACGCAATTGGTGAGCAGCGGCACCGCGGCATTAACCGTAGCCATGTCGGCGCTAGGCTTGGGTGCGGGTGATGAAGTGATTATGCCCACGTTTACCTTCGTAGCCAGTTTTGAAGCGGTATTATCTGTGGGAGCCATACCCGTATTGGTAGATATTGACGAAACACTGACCTTGGACCCCGCGGCGGTGGAAGCAGCCATTACACCCCAAACAAGGGCCGTAATGCCGGTGCATATGTGCGGCAGTATGGCACAGTTGGATGAACTGAAAGCCATTTGCGACAAGCACAATCTTATTTTATTGGAAGATGCCTGCCAAGCGATAGGCGCCACATACAAGGGTAAAGCCGTAGGCACCATCGGTCATGCCGGTACATTCTCGTTCGACTTTGTGAAAATCATTACCTGCGGAGAAGGTGGAGCCATACTCACCAACGATAAAGAAGTATATGAGAAGTGTGACCAGTTTAGCGACCACGGTCACGACCATATGGGTAAAGACCGCGGTGCGGACCTGCATCCTTACCTAGGCTATAACTATCGCATATCGGAACTGCATGCCGCGGTAGGTTTGGCACAAATACGCCGATTGAGCGAATTTTTGGAAATACAACGCCGCAATCATGCCATCATAAGAGAAGCGTTGAAAGATGTGCCCGGCATCAGCTTTAGGGTAATACCCGATGCTGCGGGCGATACGGGTTCTTTCCTATCGTTCTTTTTACCTACCGAGAAGATGACACGTGCAGCGATAGCAGAGTTGCAGGCTGCGGGTATAGCCGGTAATTTTTATTGGTACGATAATAACTGGCATTATATACGCAAATGGCAGCACTTACAAAACGGCAGCTGGATGTATCGCCTGCCTGAAGAGCAAAAGAAGCAAGTGATGCACTATACCAATCTAGCGTTCCCGATAAGCGACGCCATCATGAGTCGCTGCATATCATCCTCCATAAGCTTGTTATGGAGCGAAGAACAAACTCGTGAACGCGGAGCCAAAATGGCCGAAATTCTTAAGAAAGTAATAGCGGCGGAAAATGTAGCCGCCTGATACTATAAACAATAACCTTGACCATACATGCTAACCACCGGAGAAATACTGCAGCGCGTACGGCGGATAGAGATAAAGACCAAAGGATTAAGTAACCACATATTTGCGGGAGAGTATCATTCCGCTTTTAAGGGGCGTGGTATGTCGTTTAGCGAAGTGCGAGAGTATACCCATGGCGATGACGTGCGCTCGATAGACTGGAACGTGACGGCCCGTTTGCGCCATCCTTACGTTAAGGTTTTTGAAGAAGAGCGTGAGCTAACGGTAATGCTGGTGGTGGATGTAAGCGGCAGCTCACTGTTTGGTACAAGCAAGCGCCTGAAACGCGAACTGATAACCGAAATAGCCGCGGTGCTTTCTTTTTCGGCCACTACCAATAACGATAAGGTGGGTGTTATTTTCTTTAGCGATAAGGTGGAAAAATTTATACCTCCTAAGAAAGGACGCAGCCATATACTGCGCATTATTCGTGAATTGATTGCATTGGAACCGGACGGGAAGAACGGTACCAATATAAAAGTGGCGCTGGACTACCTGAACCTGGTTTTGAAGAAACGTACGATTACCTTTTTGCTGAGCGATTTTATCAGCGGTCCTTATGAAGATGCATTGCAACTGGCCGCACGTAAACACGACCTGGTGGGTATTAGGATACATGATAAGCACGACCGTGAACTACCCGCCGCAGGTTTGGTGCAAGTAGCCGATGCCGAAACGGGACAAACCGCATGGGTGGACACGGATGACAAGAACGTTCAAAGGCACTACACCCATGCATTTGAAGAGCATAAAAAGTACTGTTTACAATCATTTCGCAAAAGCGGCGCTTCGCTTATGGATGTGCGTACCGATGCCGATTATGTGAAAGTATTGCAAGGATTTTTTAAAGGACGATAACGGGCATGAAAACGATAATGAAACACATATTCTTCCTATCGGTCTTGCTATCGGCATGCATTGAATCTTTGGCGCAGGATGTTACCGTTACCGCGAAGACGGATGCGACACAAATTGTAGTCGGAGACCGAGTGAGACTGTTTTTGGAAGCTAAGCACAACGATAAACAAAGTAAAATTGCCTGGCCCGTGTTTGCCGATGCGCTTGGTGAACTGGAAATTGTGGAGAAAGGCAAGATTGACACCATAAAGCAAGGTGATAAAGTGACCCTCAAGCAAACCGTGCAGGTTACCGGTTTTGATTCGGGCATGTTTGTGATCCCTTCCCTAAGCTTTACGGTGATACCCGGTAGCGGCAATCCGTATCAAATAGCTACCGACTCGTTTCAACTACTGGTGCAAACGGTGGCAGTGGATACTACCCAAGGCTTCAAGCCCATAAAGCAGATTATAGAGGTGAAAACCACATGGCGAGATTATATATGGTATATAGTGGGTGTTTTGGTTTTCTTGGTGTTGGCAGGCGTAGTCATCTTCTATTTCATTCGTAACAAGAAAGCACAAGCACCCGTCACAGTGCCTACAAAACCTGTGGAAAGCCTGCACGACAAGTACATGCGCTTATTGGCCGAACTAGAGCAGCGCCAATTATGGCAGCAGGATAAGGTGAAGGAATACTACATAGAGCTTACCGACATTTTACGTAACTATATAGAAAGCCGATTTAAAACTCCGGCTTTGGAACTGACTACCGACGAAATATTGCAACAGGCGCGCAGGCACAAAGAGATGGTGAAGTATATGGACCTGCTACGCGGCATTTTGGAAACTGCGGACCTGGCAAAATTTGCCAAAGCGCAACCTTTGCCGCAAGAGCATATTGATGCCATGGAGCAAACCAAACAATTTATAACCACAACCAAGCAAGTTATCACGGAAACATCGCCACAAACATGAACGCACTAACGGATTGGAAACATATAAGTTTTGCCTACCCCGCATTTTTCGGGCTGTTATTGCTCATACCGCTTTTGATATGGTGGCAAATGCGCAACAAGAACAAAACAGGTCCGACCTTCAGGCTTACCACGCTTTCGGGTTTGGCCAACGTAAAGCCTTCATGGAAAGTGCGTTTCCGGCCTATATTGTTTGTATTAAGGCTATTGGCCATCGCAGCACTGTCGGTGGCGCTTGCGCGTCCGCAATCGAGCAATACGACCGAATCAATTGATAGCGAGGGTATAGACATTGTTTTGGCCATTGACGTATCGGGCAGTATGCTGGCCGAAGACCTTAAGCCTAACCGTATTGAAGCGGCAAAGGAAGTGGCTTTAAACTTTGTGGATAAAAGACCTACGGATCGTATAGGCCTTGTTATCTTTTCAGGTGAGAGTTTCACCCAATGCCCGATAACCATAGACCATAATGTGCTTAAAGAACAACTGAGCCAGATTAAGAGTGGGGTATTGGTAGACGGTACGGCCATAGGTATGGGGTTGGCTACAAGCGTAGACCGTTTGCGCAATTCAAAGGCCAAAAGCAAGGTGGTGGTATTCCTTACCGATGGGGTGAACAACACAGGCCTGATAGACCCCAACACGGCGCTTGAAATAGCCAAGGCATATAAGATAAGGGTGTACACCATAGGGGTGGGGACCAAGGGTGATGCGCCTTATCCCGTGCAAACACCTATGGGTATGCAAAAGCAAATGATGCCGGTGCAGATAGATGAAGACCTGCTAAAACAAATATCTACCGAAACGGGGGGCAAATACTACCGCGCAACCAATAATAAATCACTCTCGTCTGTGTATGCGGATATCGATAAGCTGGAGAAAACCAAAGTGGAAATCAGCAGCTATAAAAACTATGCGGAATTGTTTTTCCCTTTTGCCGCCATTGCAATTTTTTGCATAGCGGGCGAGTTTATACTGCGTTACACCGTATTCAGGAGTATCACCTGATTACTTACTTCATTGCCTCCTTATCCTTTTGCAATGCAAATAGTTTATCCCTTAGACGGGCGGCTTCCATAAAGTCTAAGTCTTTTGCCGCCTTTTCCATACTCTTACGGGTTTGGGCTATCAGCTTTTCCAATTGCGCAATATTCTTGTATTCCGCTTCGTCTTCTGCGGCCATGGTGGTGGCAACGATATCGTCTATAGCATATTTGTCTTTCTCCGTAGTGCCCTTAATGTCCAATACGGATGTTTGTTTCATGATTTGCTCCTTCGACTTAAAGACAGTTGTCGGCGTAATACCATGCTCCGCGTTATACTTCAGTTGCTTTTCCCTGCGGCGGTTGGTTTCATCTATGGTGCGCTGCATGCTTTCGGTCATCTTATCGGCATAAAATATAACCAAGCCTTCCGCATTACGCGCTGCGCGCCCCGCCATCTGTGTCAACGACCGCTCATCTCTCAAGAAGCCTTCCTTATCCGCATCCAAAATGGCCATCAATGATACCTCCGGCAAATCCAATCCCTCACGCAGCAGGTTTACACCTACCAATACATCTATGTTACCCAACCTAAGGTCACGGAGGATCTCCACTCGTTCTAATGTATCCACTTCGGAGTGTATGTATTTGGAGCGCACGTTTATGCGCTTTAGGTATTTGTCCAGTTCCTCGGCCATCCGCTTGGTAAGCGTGGTTACCAGCACGCGGTGTTCCCGCTGTACACGCTTGTCTATTTCGTCCAGCAGGTCGTCTATTTGGTTGATGCTGGGCCTTATCTCTATGGGTGGGTCTAACAGGCCTGTGGGGCGTACAACCTGGTCTACCACCACGCCTTCGCTATGCTCCAATTCGTACTTACCGGGTGTAGCGCTTACAAACACCACTTGGCTCATTTGGTTTTCAAACTCGTGGAAATTGAGCGGACGGTTATCTAATGCCGAAGGCAAACGGAAACCAAAGTCCACCAGGTTCAATTTACGAGAGCGGTCGCCGCCATACATACCGCTGATTTGGGGGATGGTAACGTGGCTTTCGTCTATCACCAACAGGTAGTCTTCCGGAAAATAATCAAGTAGACAGAACGGACGCGTACCCGGTGCGCGGCGGTCAAGAAAGCGCGAATAGTTTTCAATGCCTTGGCAATAACCCAGTTCCTGTATCATCTCCAAGTCATAGTTCACTCTCTCTTTTATCCGTTGCGCTTCAAGCGGTTTGTTGATGTTTTTAAAGTACTCAATCTGCGCGCCCAGTTCATCCTGTATTTCGTGGATGATTTGGGCCATCATGTTTTTGGGTGCCATGTACAGGTTGGCAGGGAATATTGCAGCACTGTCCATAGTGCCTATGCGTTTGCCGGTGTCGGGCTCGAAACTCTCAATCTCCTCCACCTCATCACCAAAGAAGGTGACGCGATAGCCATAGTCTACATAAGGCAGGTTAATGTCCACAGTATCGCCCTGCACGCGAAAGGTGCCGCGTTTAAACTCCCCTTGGCTGCGGCTATACAGAGAGCTTACCAATTGGTGTAAAAAGCCGTTACGGCCTATGTTATCGCCTCTTTTAAAGCGTAATATACCGTTGGCATATTCCGTAGGGTTACCCATACCGTATATGCAGGATACCGAAGCAACCACCAGTATATCCCTGCGGCCGCTCAGCAGGCTTGTGGTGGCCCTTAAACGTAGCTTTTCCAGTTCTTCGTTAATGGACAGGTCTTTTTCTATATAAGTATCGGATGTGGGGATGTATGCCTCGGGTTGATAATAGTCGTAATAGGAAACAAAGTATTCCACGGCATTGTCCGGGAAAAATTGGCGAAACTCGCCATACAGTTGTGCCACCAGAGTTTTATTATGGGTAAGCACCAATGTGGGTTTTTGCACCTCCTGTATTACGTTAGCCATGGTAAAGGTTTTACCCGAACCCGTAACACCCAAAAGGGTTTGAAACTGCTCTCCCGCTTTTACTCCTTTCACCAACTCCGCTATAGCCTGTGGCTGGTCGCCTGCCGGCAGGTACGGACGATTTATCCTGAACATAGACTACAAATTTCGGGAAAATGAAGATTTAAACTTCGTTAAATAAGTTGATGCACGGTAAAGAAAAAGGCCTCGCGTAATGCAAGGCCTTTAAATATTTATTCGGTAATTCTATTTGGCTTTTTTGGCCGAAGATTTTGTGGCTTCTTCCACTTGCTTCAATAAACCGTCTTTGGGGTCTATTTTGCGCATCTCTTCCATATACTTGCTCATATTGGCTTTGTCTTCGGTATTGTAATAGTATATTATCATGTACTGATAAGCCTGTTTCAAATCCGGAGTTTTCTTTTCGGTGTTTAATTGCAGCCATTTGGTATAGTGCGGTACGGCAAGGCCTTCTTTGGCGTTGCTGTCTATCGCAGCCTCGGTACGTCCGCGCCAGTAAGTGGCAGAGGGTTGGTCGGGGAACTTGGTTTCCATTTGCTCGAAAGCCATACGGGCACCGGCATATTCATGGCCATAGTAGTTGCATACGCCCCAGTAGAAATAATCGATGGCTTTGGCATCTTCGGGATACTCATCCGCCAGTTTCTTATACCAGCTGGCAGCCAAAACCCACTCACGAGCTTCGCGCATGGCTTCGGCATTTTGCCTGTAAGCGTCGGCTTTGTTTGTTGATGCATCTTTGGCAATGGCCTTTTCAAGATAAGTGTTAGCCTCTGTGCCCATATCGTTTTTCAACAACATTTTGGCCAAAGTGCGGTAGTCGCCCGAAGTGACTTTAGACGGGTCTTGATTGGTGATATATTTACGATAGTTTTCCAAGCCGTACTTGTTGGCGGAATCCCCCAACTCATATTGGCTGGCGCCCAATATACCGTAAAGACCCGCTTTGGAATTACCTTGTCGCAGCAATTCTTCTACTTTTTGCGCCGCAGGGGCATATTCCTTATTCAGAAACAGTACACCGGCATATTTGATGACATCGTCTACCGATTTGTCGGATAGTTCAAGGCATTTCTCCAAATTTTGTTTGGATGAATCATAGTTACCCACGTAGCTGTAGGCATCAGCCAAGGCACAATAGGGCAACGGATTGGAGGGGTCTGACTGTTTTGCTTTTTCATAGCTTTCCAAAGCCAGTTTATAGTTTTTGGCCTCATACCATGTTTTTCCCATGCGTGAGTGTGCCAAAGAGTTTTTGGGGTCTTTTTCCACCGCTTTCTCATAGCTGGTAACAGCTACGCCGCTGTTGGTAGATACCAACAGGTTGGCATCACCCATTGCAACCAAAAGTTCGGCATTGTCGTTTACAGCCAACGCATCCTTATACCAGTTGATGGCTTGTTGTATGTCTCCGCCTTTGCCTTTGGCCACACCGTATGTAACGGCATCCGCAGCATACTTCAGGGGTTCCCATTGTTTCCGTTTGGTTTTGTCTGCAAGGTTTTTTGCCATTTGCATGGCACCCGCCGCATCTCCTTTCAAAAAGGCAACACGAATCAGCCCGCTGATATTGGCGTTATTTTCCGGGTATTTCGAGAAAAGCGCTTTTGCGGCATCCACATTACCCAATTCCAACTCGGCCAAGCCTAGGTAGTAATTGGCCATAGGATCTTTCTCGGCCATGGGAGCCAACATGTTTTTAGCTGTGGAATAGCGTTGGTAATTGTACATTTTGGCACCCTCTTCCCATGATTGTGCAGACGCATTCAGTGAAAGCGCCACTGCCGACATTACGACAAAGAATTTCTTAATGTTCATTTTTCTGTTAAATAGGTTTAAGTATCCGTTTAACCGATAGCTTATTTATTTGTTAGACAATTGATTTTGTTATTCGTTTATTTCGGCTTCCCTAAAAATTATGTTACTGCGTAAGGGGAACAGGCGTGCCTGCTTATAAATAAGTTGTCCGCGTTCCTTGCTCAGGAAGTTGGTAAGGCCCGTAGCCAAGCCGGGATAAGTTTCGCGGTGTATCACGAACAGGTTACGCGTAAGCGGGTACCTGTTGTTGGCAATAAATACTTGGTAAGGCCCATAGGATTTTTTCAGGCTATCGTTATACACCTCGGCAACCTTAACGGTATTGATAAAGGCCAATCCTTCGGGGTCATTATAGTCGCTCACATAGCTTACGCCCACAAATCCCACGGCGTTTTCGTTTTTCATTACATAGCTGATAACCGAGTCATTGCCTTTGGCTGCAAACACATTGGTGCCCAGTTTTTCACCGGGTATCAGCGAATCCAGCATGTAACGAACCGTGCTGGAACCTTGGTTGTCAAAAACCACCGTGTAATTTTTATTGTATTTGCCGGTAAGTATACCCTTAATAGTGCTAAGGCTTAATACACTATCCGGGTTACTTTTATTCAGCACTATAGCTATCGCATCTTTGGCCAAAGCCAACGATGTGGACACGACTTTTTTGCCTTCCAAGAGTTGTTTTTCGTCGGCTGACAGTTCGCGTGTCACCAAAATCAGACGTGTACTGTCATTCAGGAACTCGCGTATACAGTCTGACTCCGGTTTATAGTTCACTGTTACATGCGCATCCGGAAAGCTGCTATCAAATACCGACATTTGCTGCTGCATAATGGGGCGGTAGGTTTCATCCACAGAAATGCTGATATTACCTGAGCCCAAAGTGTCTGCGGGTTTGTTTCTTTCGCTTTCCGTGCAGCCGGACAAGAAGAAAATAACCGCGCCTATAGATAGTATGTTCCTTAATAAAGGCATGGCCGCAATGTTAGGCATAATTTTAAAATTAGTCATGATATGCAATAATCTTGTAACATTAATTTAACAGCGCTGTCAAACTATTGTCACAATTGTTTATTTTATTCTCATGTCGGTCCATCCGCGCCACACCCGGAATGCACCGTAAACAAACATCAGTACTCCCAAAGAATAAGCGAGGGGAGCGGAAAAGTCGATGGCACCAAAGTGCTTGGCATAGACCAATAAAAAGCCGGCTATGAGGTAAAACACGCCCATTGCCAAGTGCAGCGTGGCGCGCATTCTTCTGTAGCTTTTTTGTTTCCTGTCTTCTACGTCGTTGGTCATACCTTGACTGTTTTAAGAGGTGCAAAATTAAGTATTATTGAGGGCAAACCGAAAAAGCCCGCAATAAAGACCCCGGTTCTTGAGCTTTTCCATAAAAAAAGAGACCATTTTACAACGGTCTCTTTTTCGTAAGAATGCTAAAAAGGTGATATTACTTCTTAGCGGCTCTTTTTTTAGGCGCAGCATTCGCTGAAGGAGCTGCTTTTTTAGCTGCTGCTTTTTTAGGAGCCGCTGCTTTTTTGGGAGCTGCCTTCTTGGGGGCTGCTGCTTTTTTAGCTGCTGCCTTTTTGGGAGCTGCTTTTTTAGCTGCTGCTTTTTTGGGAGCCGCTGCTTTTTTAGCTGCTGCCTTTTTAGGAGCTGCTGCTTTTTTGGCTGCTGCCTTTTTGGGAGCTGCCGCTTTTTTAGCAGCTGCTTTCTTCGGAGCTGCTTTTTTGGCTGCCTTTTTGGGAGCCGCTTTTTTTGCTGTTGCCATAACCGTGTGAATTTAAGGGTTAAACAAAAAAGCTAATGGCAAACTGCCGAGGGGGTTAGGCCTCGGCAGTTGCTGAAAATTCTTTTACTGATATCAATGTCTTGGTACGAGTCTTACGAAACTCAACAATACCATCTTTAGTTGCGAATATGGTAAAGTCTTTACCCAAACCTACATTGGTACCGGGATGATAAACCGTACCACGCTGGCGAACGATAATGTTGCCGGCAATGGCGGGCTGACCACCGTATATTTTTACACCTAAACGTTTACTTTGTGAATCGCGGCCGTTCTTTACACTACCTTCACCTTTTTTATGTGCCATTTTCTATTGTTCGTTTGCTAATTTACGAAAAAAATTATTTACACTATATTTTTTTAAGCAATATCGCTGATCTTGATTTTGGTCAGATACTGGCGATGACCGTTCATTTTTTGATACCCCTTACGGCGTTTCTTTTTGAACACGATCACCTTGTCACCTTTCAGGTGATCAACTATTGATGCTTTAACTTTTACCGAATTTTTCAGTGAAAGCGAATCACCGTTACCGGTCATCAGTACTTCCGAAAATTCAACGTTATCACCTACATTACCTTCGAGGCGGTGAACAAACAATTCATCATCTTTCTTCACTTTGAATTGCTGACCTGCTATATTTACAATCGCAAACATGACGCTCCTAAAATATTTTGCGCAAAGGTAACATTGTTTTTTCGTTTTTCGCAAATAAATTTTTAAAATTTCCGAATATGTGTAGGTTTGATCGGGCAAACCGCGCAAAGTATCATCCTTTATTACGCGGTGACCAAATTGTACTCATGATAACGGCTGTATTTATTGCCGTTATCACCCAAAATATACGGTATTGCAACCGGTCAAGCACGTTGGCGAACGTGGCTGTTACAAAGGCGTTACACACGATAAATGATACCGCAAAAAGGTATATATACAATGCGGTACGGTTGATCCCCCGGTTGAAGTATACTACAGTGACCCCAAGACAGGAAATTGTCAAAAAGATTAGATGAAAGGTGCTCCAAGGGTTGGTGGTTAATATCCCGACATTTTGTCTGGAAGTACTATAAGCCTTAACTTCTTTTGGTAAATGCAATTTCATAAAACGTCCGGGGCTGCTTTCGGTCCCGAACTGCCCAAAATCTCTTGGCAATTTTATCAACAGCAACTGTTCTCTTGTATCTTTTAGTGCTGCGTGGGCAAACATTCGGGCATACTTTGGGGTAGTAAATATGCCCTTTATAATGATGTTGTTCTCCTGCTCGCTGCTATCCCAGCCTCCGGTTTTGTATAAAGGACCGCTCTCCTCCCAAAGGTATTGATAAGCCTTGTGCGGCAGAACTTCTTTATAGGCACAAAGCTTTAGCTGCATGGTGTCACAATGTTCGTCAAGGTATTTTTTCAGTATACCTGTTTCGGTCAGTTTGCCCATCATAAATATATGACTGCCCGGAGATAGCGTAAACCCGAAGCCTTTTAGATAATACAGGCTTGAAACGCCTATTATCCCAAACAAAGAGAGTGCCGATATGGCCAATGACCTTCGCAATAGGTCACGTTGCTTTGTTATCAAGAAGATAAAAGTTGTGATACCTGAAAATATTAAGGCTATTAAAAAATGAGAATTATGAACCAGCATAGCCCCGAGAATAATCACCAATAGTATTTTGGCCTTCAACTTGCTTCGCTCAAAAAAGAATAGCAAGTAGGCTATCAACAGTATCGCCGTAAAAATATCGGGCATTATGAAAGAAGTAATCCATGCCGCAGGAGTCCCCGCAATCAGAATTGTGGTATACGTTATAGTGTAAGCGGGATGCTTTAAGCCAAGCATTCGCAGAAAATCGTTTAACAAGTAGGCAAGCAAACTTGCTTGAGCCAATACGGTGAGCCACAGTGTGGTACGCCAACCGGTAATACCTACGAATATACCATAGAAAGGGCTGCGATCTGCCGGTAGCTGAAAATCAAAAGCGTGGCGGATGTAGGACCCACTATCGGAAGTGACTAAGGGATAACCATTATAAAAAGCTACTGCCATAAGCAAAATGGCCGAGCAGGTTACCCCCGTTGTTTGCTTTAGGTCAAAGCTATAATTAGAGCGGGTTGTTGACATTGATGTGCCTAAAAGTAAGAAATACTTAAATTGCGGCCTGATACCGAGGTGATGAAGATTAAATCTATTCTTGCAAGGCCCTACGCTTCCATAGTACACAACCGTATACGTAAGGGAATGTCCACAGCGGTGGATGACCAACAACGTATATTGGCACAATTACTGAAAGTGGGCGCCAAAACAACTTTTGGTGCAGACCATAAATTGCAAGAGGTGAAACGATATGACGAATATCGCCAAGCGGTGCCCGTGAGAGACTATGAAGCGTTTAAAAGCTATATAGAAAAGATAAAGGCGGGACAGGAAAATGTATTGTGGAAAGGCAAGCCGATGTATTTTGCAAAAACATCGGGCACCACCAGCGGAGTAAAGTATATACCCATCACCAAGGACTCCATACCCAATCATATAGATACCGCGAAAAATGCGCTGCTATGTTACATGGTGGAGAGCGGAAACACCTCTTTTGCCGACGGTAATATGATATTCCTCTCCGGTTCACCGGAGTTGGAGCGCGTGGGCGGTATACCCACCGGTCGCCTCAGCGGTATTGTAAACCATTTTGTACCCAAATATTTGCGCGGAAATCAACTTCCGTCTTACGAAACCAATTGTATAGAGGATTGGGAAGTGAAACTGGGGAAGATTGTGGAGGAGACCATCAACCGTAATATGACCCTCATTAGCGGTATACCGCCTTGGATGCAAATGTATTTTGACTGGTTGGCGGCACGCAGCGGCGGAAAAAAGATAAAGCAACTGTTTCCCAAGTTACAAGTGTTGGTACACGGCGGGGTGAATTTTGAACCCTATAAAGCAAAGCTTTTTGAAAGCTTAGGCGGACCTATTGATACGGTGGAGACCTTCCCGGCATCAGAAGGTTTTTTTGCTTTTCAGGATACTTTGGATAAAGAAGGACTTTTGCTTAATACCGACTCGGGTATCTTCTTTGAGTTTATACCGGCCGCTGAAATTTTTAACGATAATCCCACACGCTTGTCGTTGGCAGATGTAAAGGTGGGTGAAAATTATGCCCTGATTATAAACAGCAACGCGGGGCTTTGGGGCTATAACATAGGCGATACGGTGCGTTTCGTGAGCACCAATCCTTACCGTATTGTGGTATCGGGCCGCATTAAGCATTATATCTCTGCCTTTGGCGAGCACGTGATAGGCGAAGAGGTAGACCATGCCATGCAACTTGCGGCTAAAGAATATGACGTACATGTAACAGAATATACGGTTGCCCCCCTGATACAGACTACCGGAGAGCTACCTTATCACGAATGGTTGGTTGAGTTTGAACGTGAACCTTCAGACATGGCAGGATTTGCCAATAGTGTCGATAATCATTTGCGCAAAAAGAACATCTACTATGATGACCTGATACGCGGGGGAATATTGCAGCCCTTGAAAATAACCCGTTTACAAAAGCAGGCTTTTATAGAATACATGAAATCGCTGGGTAAACTTGGCGGACAGAACAAAGTGCCAAGACTGAGTAACGACCGCAAAATGGCAGAAGCACTAAAGCCTTGGCACTTGGTATAATGGTATATCTGTCTGCTTACTTTCCTTTAACAGGTTGTAACAGGGCCTGGTAATCGGTTGGGCGGTCTATTACGGTTAACGCTTTTTCCAAATCTATATCGTCTTTCAGGCTGTTTTCTATCCGTCCTTTTTGGTAGTAATAGCGGGCCACGATCTCGCTTTCAAGGAAGCGTTTTATTTCTTCTTTGTTCTTCACCAAGTCTTGCTTTTTATCGTGGCTTAGTTTGCCTTGCAAAGTGTTATAATCGGCCTTGATGGTCTCAAAGTATTTTTCTCTTGTCGCTACGCTTTTTAAAGAGTCCATGGCCGTTTCGGTTTCGGTTTTATAAGCATAGTCTTTCTTATCCAGCCACTGCGCAAACTTATTGAAGTCTTCATCCGAAAAAGCGAACGAGTTGGCCGGAGCTATACTCGGGTGTTGTTTTACGTATTGTGTGGCATAGTCGAAGATGTAGTTCTTCATGTAAAGCGTTACTGCCAGCTTGCTGATGGGCTTGTCCTCTACTTTCACATCAGGCTCCACACCGCCGCCGCTTAACACTTTTCGGCCACCGGCTGTTTTATATTCTTTTTTTAGCGAGTCGGGTATGTGACCAATGCTGCCATCTGCATTGCGGTGCGAATAGTCTATAGCCTGAATGCAACGGCCGCTGGGTGTATAGTACTTTTGCGTGGTGAGCTTGAGTTTGGCATTGTAGCCCAGTGAGCGCGTGGTTTGCACCAAGCCCTTTCCGTAAGAACGTTCGCCGATTACCACTCCGCGGTCCAAGTCTTGCAAGGTTCCCGCCACAATTTCGGAGGCCGAGGCCGAAGAGCCGTTAACCAACACCGTTACGGGGATTTTCGCATCCCAGGCACTGCCGGTGGTCTTGTACTCTTTATCCCACTCCTTCATTTTTCCTTTTGTGGTAACCACGGGTTGGCCCCTGTCCAAGAAGATATTGCATACGTTAATAGCCTCATCCAACAAGCCGCCGGGGTTGTTTCTTAAGTCCAGCACAACACCTTTTAAATTCAGTTGTGCGCCTTTCAAACTGTCTAATGCCGAGCGAACCAAGCGGCCGCATCCGGGTGTAAACTGTGTCAATCTTACAAATGCAACATCCTTGTTTTTACCGATGAGGCCGGCGTATGGTACGCTGGAGAGTTCTATTTCACCACGTGTGAGTAATTTGTCACTTTCCACCCCTGTAAAAATATCTTTTATCCTGATGCTTACCTGTGTGCCGGGAGAACCTTTAAGGAGTATGCTGATATCATCAATGCTTTTGCCCGTCAACTTTTGATTATCGATGGAAAGCACTTCGTCTCCGGGGTGTAAGCCTGCTTTTTGTGCGGGGCTAAATTCGTACACATCACCTACTATTATGATGTCGTCCTTTTTGCGCATGGATGCGCCAATTCCACCATATCTGCCGGTAGTTTGAAATTGATAATCCTCGATATCCGATTCCGAAATATAGTTAGTGTAAGGGTCCAATTCTTCCAACATGGCATCAATACCCGTACGTACGAGTTTACCGGGTTCTATGGGGTCAACATAATACGCATTTAATTCTCGGAAGAGGGTGGTGAATATGTCTAGGTTTTTCGATATCTCGAAATAGGAATCGGCTGTTTTTGCCTGTATAAACAATCCTATGGTTGCCGCCGTGATAACCCCTGCAAAAAAGGGATAAGTCTTCTTCAATCTTTTCATGAGGTATGTAAACCATCTATCGGTTCGTCTCCTTAACAATGTTACGAAAATAATGCCTGCAAAAGATTTTGCCTTGGCACTTATAAGGTATTTTTAACAAGCTTAGGCGTATTAAATATTTGGCCATGCCGGTGGCTTTGTATATCTTGCAATGGAGAAACGCTGTGAAATGAAAAAAATTATACTCGGTGCATTTGTTTTGGCTACTGCTCTTTTCAACAAAGAGGCTGCTGCCCAAAGTTTTACCATAGAAAAGGATACCGTTAAATATGTATTATACGGCTTTGCCGATATCCATAACAAAATTACCAACACCGGAAGTACTCCGATGACGGTTAACTGGAGGGTTATTGACCATACATTACCTATATCATGGCAAGAGGGCGCAGGTATTTGCGACAATGTTACCTGCTATACGGGTGGAGTATTGGGCCAAAGTGCTTCAACTCCTGCCGCACCACCTTACACGCCTCCCGGCAATATGTTGGAAACTGATACTTTTTCAGGAATACTTGATTTTAAATTGCAAATGGGAGTAGGTAGTGCTGTAACCGGCGGTCCTTTTTACATCACCATAGAGGTTAGCGAAGGAACCACTACCGATACGATGACTTTTGCCATGTATAAATATGCCACAAATGTAAATAAGACCGTAAAAAGTGATAATAACATCACGATATACCCCAACCCCGCGCGCAGTGAGGTTAACGTATTGTTCGATGCCAATTCCGATATTCGCAATATTGCCGTATACAACCTTATAGGCAAGCCAGTAAGCGTTTACCGCGTGTCAAACGGTAGTGCCAAGCTGGATATCGACAATATTCCCGCAGGCATATACTTTATGCGATTTGTAGACGGAACAGGTAAAATTGTAGCTACGCGTAAGTTTACGCATCAGTAAGCTTATTGTAAAATAAATCAATGCCCTGCCCGATAACGGCGGGGCTTTTCTTTTTGGGGCATTGCGGCTTGGCATAATATCGTAAATTAGAGGTAACAGATTTTGCATGATGAAATGTATCCTTAGTTTAATCTTTGCCCTTATAATCTCGCATATATACTCTACAGAATTGCGGGCGCAGACAATCTTCACGGAAGGCGTACTCACCTATAGGGTAACAATAACTCCGCCCCAAAATGCAGAGAATTTTAATCGTTATTCCGGCACGTATATCATTATGGTTAAGGGTAGGGGATTGCGTAAAGAATTGCAAATGGAGAACGGATTTGGTAATGTAATGCTATTCCTGCCTAAAAAGATATATGCTTTACGCCATGTGGGTGATAAATATATAGCCATAGAAATACCTCAGGATAAACAAAACGAAAAGAATGCCGAATACCAAGGCTTCACGTTGGAAAAAAGTAAAGGCAAGAAAAACATAGCGGGCTTTGAAGGGGAAAAAGGCAGGGTGAAGTATAAAAACGGTAATACCGCAGATATTATTTATTCGACAGATACCGAGATAGCAGATTTTGTTTTCGACCGCTTTCCCGGCATAAAAATGTTACCCTTGGATTTTGATGTCACGAATGATGACGGTTCGGTCATGCATTTTACATTAACGAAGGCGGAGCAAAAAACTTTGGAACATAGCCTCTTTGCACTACCTCCCGATTCCAGAATAATGACCCCCGAAGAGTACCAACAGCTTAAATAGCACAATCATTTGCGTATGAAAAACCTCATCCTAACGGTTATAATCGCCACATTTCTTTTTCCCGTACGGCTTATTGCGGCTTCGGGTACGTACAATAACTGGAAGAGTGCGTTGGAAGAAAAGGCTAAGGTGAAGGTTATTAAGATGACCTATAAAAACATTGATACTATTCCGGATATACTGGACAAGTTTCCGAACCTGGAAGAGATACAAATGAGCAACAATTCCATCCGTACGCTCCCTGCCTCGCTTTTTCGCTGCAAAAAGCTGAAGAAGCTCATCCTTTTTCGCAATAAAATAAAGGTGCTGCCTGAAGCCATTGGTGGTTTAAGCAATCTCGAAGAAATATCAATGGGATACAACCGCCTGACCGCTCTGCCGGATTCGCTATGTTACCTTTCCAAGCTTACATATATGAATTTCTCGGGCAACGAGATAGCCAAGTTTCCCGCCGATATAGGAAACTTGCAACAGTTACAGACCATCACTGTTCCCAATAATCAAATATCCCGTTTGCCCGCGAGCATTACCTCACTGCAAAATCTTGCTTTTCTTGACGCGGGTAACAACTACTTGGAAACATTGCCGCAGGACATCGGTAACCTTGGCAATCTACAGTTCTTATACCTCAATCGCAACAGGATAGATGCCATTCCTGCTTCGCTGGCGCAATGCGAGAAACTTCAGGAACTGGACCTGGTACAATCGGGTGTGATAAGCCTGCCGCCACAATTGGCCAACATTCGTAGGCTTGAATATGTTTATATCGACAACCGCATCATGCCTTTTTATCAAGATCCGCGCAACGTGCGGCGACAAAGAGTGATTGTAGTGGATGGTAGCGCGACGGTGTACCGTATGTCACATAACTAATAGAAAAGGCGGTGTAAACACCGCCTTTTCTATATCTGCTAAAAGTATTTCATTTATGGAAGGCGGATACCCCTGTAATTATTAATGTCTACGGTTGCGAAGGATGAACCGTATTTGTTGTTCAGGGCCATAATCACTTGGTTGGCTACCAATGCGTTTCCGCGCGGTGTAAGGTGTATGCCGTCCAAAGAGAAAGCACCACCCGAGATATACTTCGTATTTACATCCACCGCGTTAAATTTAATACCTGATTCAATGGTTTTGATGTAAGCATACATATCCACCAAAGGCAGGTCGTGTTTTGCGGCAGTCTCGGCTATGATTTGGTTGAAGGTTGCGGTTGCTTCTTTCACTTTGGCTACCTCATCCGCAGTCAGTACATACTGTGCGGGTATCGGCTTCCGGGTGCCCCATCCGGCACATTTTACCGAATCTAAAGGCAAAGACATCAGCATGTATTCACCCTCGCGTACCAGGCGCATTTTAATTCCCGGTACATTGGCGTCTTCAATCAAAAAGTAGCTGGCGCCTTCCGTAAAGCGTATATTGGTATTGTTATACGCATCGTTCAGGTCGTTGGCTTGCCTTTGCGTCAGCGTAAGGCCTTTTAGGGGGATGGTATTAAAGTAAGGTATGGAGGTAACATCCGGAATGTTCAATATTACACCCTTGGGCGATTTAAACAGCAACATGCGGCTCACGATTGTATCGTATGCGGCCCGGAAGGTATCTACATTGGATATGGGTGTGGGAGAGCTTTCTCCACCACCGGAAGCGTAGGCGAATACATCGTTGGCACCTTCCCACACGGTAAATACGGTGTGGCCGCGTCGTGTCACCTCATCAATGGGGCGAACCAATGCCGGGGAGGTAAAGAACCTACGCGCGTAGGGATTAAAGGCACCCCATCCGGTTTTAACGTAATCTATGGCGCGAATACCGGGAATACCGATATTGTTGAATGGTCCCAGATGTGCAATGCTATTGCCCGAGCCTGATGAATCCAAAGCGCCCGGAAAGGGAACGGTGGTTAAGCCATAAGAATTATCGCACAGGCCCTGCCTCATGGTGAGGATAAATTTGGGCCCGGGGTACCCATGTTGCCCGGGTAATAAGGGCTGCACAAAGTCGGTATATGCCGCTTCGGCAAACTGTTTGTTCAGGATGGCAGGGAAAGAATTTTCCTGCCCTTCCCTATACAGGCTGCCATCCATAAAGCCGGCGGTAAGGGAGTTACCTACCGCAACGTAATAGGTGACGTCTACATTTCCGTTACTTGGTGCCACGGTATCCATATTGGGCTTACAGGCCGTAAATCCCAATGCCATTGCACCTATGATATATAGCTTCTTCATGTGTCTTGTTTCTTGTGTTTTTTTAGAAGTCAAACGCTACACCCAAACCGGAAGTAAACGCCCTTGTTTGGTATTTGCCTGAAAAAGATTCGTGGTCGAAAGACGCGGTACGCCTAACCGTAGATACAAACTCGATGGTGCCCATTATGGTAAGGCGCTCCACAGGCTTGTAGGTAAGTCCTGCGGTGGCCACACCTCTGTCTGCATCGGGCAACTCTGGTGATACATATCCGTCGCGCACGGGGGAGGGATCCCAAGCTCCGCCAATCATGCCGCTCACTTTATCGCTAAACATATAGTGCATACCGGCGCGTATAGCCAAGGTGTTGGTATACCTGCGGGGGCTGCGCGTATCGGCCAAAGCCGCGGTATTGTTTTCATAATCGAAGCCCAATGTATCATAAGCGCTCCAGCCTACCAGGTTCAGGTCTGCTTGTAGTGTTACACGCTCGGATATCGTAAAGCCTGCACCCAAAGACAATGTGCTTGGCAACGGCAACTCTGCACGGAAAGGCGTATAAGGGAAAGAACCCGACACGGAAGAAGGCACCGTAAAGCTGGCATATCCCCTGTTTACCTTCATATTCACCCTTGAGCGATAGCTAAGACCCAATTGCACGGTTTCAGAAGCTTTCACGTGTATGCCGGCGTTAAAGCCCATGCCGCTGCCGTCTCCGTTCAGGCGAGCGGAACCGTCGGTGCCGTTCATGTCTTGCAGCGGAATGGCGCGACGCAAATCCACATTGCCTATTGCGTATACGAAACCCGCGCCGATTGACACGTTTTCGTGTATGCGGTAAGCCACCGTGGGTTGTATAAATACGCTTTGCAGTTTTATTTGTTGAATCATGTAGCGTCCTGCCCAGTCATCATCCCATTTTAGGCCGCTGCCAAACGGGGTATAAACGCCCAAGCCTATGCTTACGGGGCTTTTATCTACCACCGGGCCACCCAAGTAAATGTTGAAGGTGGGGAACACCTGCGATTGTGTGTTGGAAGAATAATTACCTACGGGTGTTTGTATATACTGCACCTTGGGTACTATAAACTGGGTGCTCGCATAGGCTTGCACACCGGTAAACTCGGTAAGTCCCCCGGGATTGTAAAATATGGTGGAGACATCCCAAGGAATGGCGGTACCGCTGCCACCCATGGCCAGTTGCCTCAGGCCCTGCAGGTTAAGTTGGTAACCGGCGGCAAATGTCATTGCCGAAGACAGCAACAACGGCGCGGTTACTAAAAAGAGTTTCTTCATAAACACTGTTTTGTAATGAATTGCTTTTCGTCGACTGATAAAAATTGGCTTTAAATTAATTCTAATACCGCTAAAAAGCAACTAAGGCGGGCAGGAATATGATAAAAGGGGTGTTTTAGCCGGCAATACCTATGGTGGCTATGGAGATTTTGATACTTGGGGCGGCTTTTGACAAGGCCAAGGCTGCCGATTCGAGGGTAGCGCCTGTGGTAAGTACGTCGTCTACAAGCAATACGTGTTTCGGCATATTTGCTCCCTCGTTTACCGCAAAAGCCTCCTGCATGTTTTCCAACCGCTCGGCGCGGGTCTTTTTGGTTTGGCTTTCGGTATGCCGCCGCCGCGTCAATAAGCGCTCACGCACCGGTATGCCCAGCACGTCTGTCATGCCCTCTGCTATGAGTAACGATTGGTTGTAACCCCTTTCGGCCTCTTTTTTGGGATGCAGCGGTATGGGGATTATGGCATCTATACCTTCGGTAAAATTTACTTGGGCCAAATCGTAGGCCAATTGCTTACCCAAGTAAATACCTATCGCTTTTTTGTTGTTGTACTTCAGTTCGTGCAGCAGGTGCTGTAATAATCCGTCGGGGGTGAAGTAGGCCAGGGAAGTGGCTCGTTCAAAACGTATGCGACCCGTAAAACGCATGGCCGTTTCATTTTCGGGTATGTGATGATATGCGGTGCGTGGCAAATTGTATACGTTGCAGTTGAGGCAGAGTATCTCCTCCTCGGGCAACAACGTCTTATTGCAGCCCTCGCAAAGGCTCGGGTAAAAAAGATGGCTTAGGCCTTCTCCCAAAGACTTTATGTTATCCGAAAGCGTCAATATATTTTTTCGTTTTGCAGTCCGGCCATATCTATCATTAATTTACCCAATCCATACATGAAGTTGTCTTGTATGTTGCCGGTTTCGTCAGGTCCGGGGCTTGTTCGGGTCATGAAATAATAGCCGTTGTCGGTTTGCATTTCAAACAACCACTCCGAATCACCGTTTGACTTTTTGCAGCCTTTCCGCGACAAGTGCGGAGCAGCCTGTACTTTATTCTTACGGATAAACTTTTGAAAGTCTTTATAGGCTTTGTTGCTTATGGATATGGGTTTGAGGTCGATAACGGCAGTTTTCTCGGTCACTTCACGTTCATCTATGCCAAAGCAATTTGGGCACAAGATTTTTTTATCCAACATCTTAACGTATATGATGGCACCTGCGCTCGTTTTTTGTATTCGGATGGCCACAGGGTTATCTTGAGAGCGAAACCAGGTAAATCTATATACATCCGTTTTAAGCTCATAGTTATGAAGTACGGGTTCCGACATCTTATACAGATAGTCGGAATACTGTGCCGCCGCATAAGTATTGACTTCCGAATATACGGTATCGCGGATGTACTCAAGCGGCACTTTCTCCGTTGCGGCAAAAGCCTCAAGGGTTGCATATTGACAATCTGCGTGTAGGCGCCTGCTGATGTCGTGAGGGTTGTTTACCCGCGGAGAAGCGCCTTTATACATAACAGTATGTATCGTATCTCTGTAATAGTCCAAGGGCAGGTATAGTGTTGTGGCATCTTTGGCTTTGCCCGACTTATCGGATACTTTAGGGTTGTTTGCAAAAGGTATAATATGGTTTGCCTGCCCGAAAGCGGTCAGTTTCAAAAGCATGAAAGCCAAGATGAGCATTAAATGTCGCATACCTTATACGAACAGCAATTTATAAACATCTTCCACTTTATTGGCGGTTTTGATTTCTATGTTGTAATTCTTTTTGTCCAAACCTTTGGCATTGGCCTTAGGTATTACTATTACATCCATGCCCAGTTTGTCGGCCTCGGCAATGCGTTGGTCTATGCGGTTCACGGCGCGTATTTCACCCGAAAGGCCTATTTCACCCACCAGGCAGATGTTGGATGGAAGCGCGCGGTCTTCGTAAGATGAAAGCAAAGCACAAACCACTGCCAACTCTATGGAAGGGTCTTCTATCTTCAATCCTCCCGCAATGTTTACAAATACATCTTTCGCACCAAAGTGAAAGCCGCCTCGTTTTTCCAATACGGCCAGCAGCAGTTGCAGTCGCCGCAAATCCAAGCCGCTTACCGTGCGTTGGGGTGTGCCATACACGGCTTGTGATACCAATGCCTGCACCTCTATCATCAGTGGTCGCATGCCCTCCATGGTAGAGGCTATGGCTATGCCGCTTAAGGGTTCGTCGTGTTGAGATAAAAGTATTTCCGAAGGGTTGCTCACCGGGCGCATTCCGCGGGTTACCATTTCATATATACCCAATTCGGCCGTGGAGCCGAAGCGGTTTTTGATGGTGCGCAGTATACGGTAAGCATAATGCCTGTCGCCTTCAAATTGCAGCACGGTGTCCACCATATGCTCCAGCACTTTTGGGCCGGCGATTGAGCCTTCCTTGGTGATGTGCCCGATGATGCAAACCGGTATGTTGGCCGATTTGGCAAAGCGCTGCAACTCGGCGGCACATTCCCTCACTTGGGATACGCTGCCCGCCGCAGATTCCACAAACGGTGATTCCAATGTTTGTATCGAGTCTACTATCACCAGTTTGGGTTTTACTTTCTTAACCTCAGCAAAAAGGGTAGTAGTGTCGGTAGCGGTGAGCAGAAAGAGATTATCGTTTCTGATGCCGATACGTTCCGCACGAAGTTTTATTTGTTGCGCACTTTCCTCTCCAGATACATAAAGTATGTTGATGCTTTTCCAAAGCAAAGCGCATTGTAAAAACAATGTAGACTTACCTATACCGGGTTCACCGGCTACCAGTATCACCGAGCCGGGCACCACGCCGCCGCCCAATACGCGGTTTAGTTCCGCATCGGGTGTTTGCATGCGCACTTCTTCCGTTACTTCAAGTTCGGTAATGCGCTGTGCTTTCGTTTTTTCTTTAGGTACATCATCATCCGACCATGCATCCTTCTTGTTTTTTTCGTCACGCTGCACCACTTCTTCCACAAACGAATTCCACGCGCCGCAAGACGGACACTTGCCGGTCCATTTAGGCGTTTCATAACCACATTGCTGACAGAAAAATGCACTCTTGGTCTTAGCCATACAAACTAAAGATAGCAGAAAAGAAAAAGAGCCACGGGAAGAATCCTGCAGCTCTTACTTACTAACCCATTAAATTCACAACTTGACACAAATGTAGCATTAAGGCGGGAAGGAAAAAAATGGTTTTGGTACATTAACTTATAGAATATTGTTTTATGATTTTAAATGACAATTCAATATATTGATTTAATTAACTGGTTTTCAGTCATTTGTGTTATTATTCTTGTTGCATACCTTGCCAAAGCTTACAATGTTACCTTGTCATTAAAAAATGCAGTTTTAATAATTTAATGTGTAATTATTATATGTTTTAAAATAAAACGGGCATGATTTTACAATACCTTGTAATTTGCAAATCGGAAAAACTACGCAATGGAACATACTTTCACGCCGATCGTGCCGATCGCACGCAACTTTTTACCCCAAGATTTTAAAATAACCGATTGGGATTCTTTACAACCATATTTCGAAAATCTTAAATCAAGAGCTATTAATAATGCCGAAGACCTCAACCGTTGGTTGGCAGATATCAGCGAGTTGGAAGCGGTAATAAGTGAAGATGCCAGTTGGAGGCAGATAAAAATGACCTGCGACACCACCAATCCGGCTTTTGAGGAGGCATTTACCTACTTCTGTTTGGAGATTGAGCCTAAAATGAAGCCTTATTTCTTTGAGTTGAATAAGAAATTGTTGGCAAGCCCTTATATAAACGAATTAGATAAATCTTCCTTCTTCCCTTACCTGCGCGCCGTGGAAAACGCAGTGCAGCTCTACCGCGAGGAAAACGTACCCATCCAAGCAGAATTGAGCATATTGGCGCAATCCTACGGCGTTATCTCCGGTAAGATGACCATAACCGTAAACGATAAGGAATATACCCTGCAACAAGCGGCAAAATTCTTACAGCAGTCGGACAGGGAGTTGCGCGAAACGGTTTTCCGTAAAATTGCCGCACGCCGTTTGCAGGATAAAGACCAATTGAACGACCTCTTTAACAAACTGGTAGAGCGCCGTCAGCAGGTGGCTACAAATGCCGGCTTTACCAACTACAGGGATTATAAGTTTCGCGAATTGGGTCGTTTTGATTATACCCCTGAGGATTGTTTCGCGTTTCATGATGCGGTGCGCGAGCATATACTGCCCTTGCAGAAAATGCTGGTAGAGAACCGCCGTAAAAAATTGGGGCTTGACCAACTGAAACCTTGGGATACCGATGCCGAGCCGGTGGGCAGCACACCCTTGCACCCTTTTGAAACCGGGAAGGAATTGGCAGATAAAGCCATTGAGGTGTTTGGTCGCTTGAACCCGTATTTCAGCGGTAGCCTTACAACTATGGTGCAAATGAGCCGTTTGGATTTGGAGAGCAGGATAGGTAAGGCGCCCGGCGGATATAATTGCCCGCTTGCCGAAACCGGCGTTCCTTTCATCTTTATGAACGCCGCAGGTACGGTGGGAGACCTGATTACGATGATGCACGAAGGAGGACATGCCGTGCACTCGTTCTTATCTCATCCCTTACCACTCTCATCGTTTAAGGAATACCCGATGGAGATAGCCGAACTGGCCAGCATGAGCATGGAACTCTTCTCCATGGAGCATTGGGATGTGTTCTTCAACGATACCGATAATCTACACAAAGCACAATTGGAAGAGATGGAGCGCGTTATCAGTGTATTGCCTTGGATAGCCACGATAGATAAGTTCCAGCATTGGATATATACCAACCCTACGCATACTAACGAGGAGCGCAGCCAACAATGGATAAGTATTCTCAACGAATTTTCGACGGGCTTGGTAGATTGGACCGGATTTGAAGACTATCGCGCCAATTTCTGGCAAAAGCAATTGCACCTTTATGAGGTACCGTTTTATTACATCGAGTACGGCATAGCACAGTTGGGAGCCATAGCCATGTGGCGACAATATAGGGAAAACAAGCAACAGGCGTTAAACAATTACATGAATGCCCTGAGCCTTGGCTATACAAAAACGCTTAATGAACTGTACTCGACTGCGGGCATACGTTTCGACTTTTCGCCTGCTTATGTGGCCGAATTGGGCAATTTCGTAAAAGAGAGATTGGCAGAGATGGGCGTAAGCTAAGTCTGTTATTAATATGATACGAAAACCTCCGCCATTGGCGGAGGTTTTGTTTTTAATGCATGCCGTTATCGCAACGCTTATCTTATGTTGTTATTCATATTATTCATACCGGTGTCGGTCATCATGGTATCCGTAACAGGAGCGTTGTCCATGTCTTGTGGTATCGTATTGTCTGCCGCAGGCGCCATATCGGTGGTGTCGCTTGCCGAAGTGCCGTCTCCTGAAGTATTATTACAAGCGGTGATGAAGAGCATGGCGACAAAAGCCAAGGTGAGTGTTTTAATTGTTTTCATAATGTTTTTGGTTTTACTTAATTGGTAAAAGCTTTATGCCAAACATCGCTTGCTGCCCGGTTCGTTTTTAGGCAGCTGAACATCAACAAAGTGCAAGAAAAGGTTAATTGTAGGTGCAAAGCCCGGCCCGTTCCACACTAATGCATAAATTCATTGTTATGACTGACGATATTTTTGAAAAAGCAGACCAGTATATAGCCGGGTTATTGGCGCCCGAAGACGAGGCGCTAAAGGCCACAACGCAATCTTTGCACGATGCGGGTATCGGAGACATGAGCGTATCTGCCAACCAAGGGAAACTGTTACAGGTATTGGCCATGGCCTGCAATGCGCGACAAATACTGGAAATAGGCACCTTCGCAGGTTATAGTACCATATGGTTGGCGAGGATACTGCCTGCAGGCGGTAAGGTGGTAACCCTTGAGTATGACGAAACGTACGCTGCCATGGCACAGAACAATATTAACAATGCGGGACTGGCAGACAGAGTAGACATACGCATAGGCAAAGCATCGGAATTGCTGCCACTGCTTAAGGAGGAAATAATTGCACCCTTCGATATGATATTTATTGATGCCGATAAGCCACCTTATGCGGAATACTTTGAGCACGCCATTAAAATGTCCCGACCGGGTACTATAATCGTGGCCGATAACGTGATACGCAACGGAAAGGTATTGGATGAAAATACCGAAGATGAACGTGTGCGCGGCGTACAGCGATTGAATCAATTGCTATCCGGCTACGCGGGCATTACCGCAACCATATTGCAAACCGTGGGTGTAAAGGAATATGACGGTATGGCTATAGCCGTGGTAAATTACACTTTATAGTACAACGTTTACTTGGGGTTCGCGGTCGGAGTCCAAGCCTGTGATATGAAGTATGCCCGGTTGTTTGCCCGGTTCAAAACTGCCAATAATATCCTGCATATGTAATGCTGCGGCTCCGTTGTAGGTGCCCCATTGTAACAATTGTTCCCACTGAATGGCAGGGTAGGCTTGCTTTATGGTTTGCAACTCGTGCAAGATGCTGAGCCGGTGATTGGAAGATAAACTATCGGTGCCCACGCATAAGTTTACATGTTCCTCCATAAACATAGGTACGTCCGGCAGGCGGTTTTCGATGTACAGGTTGGCATTGGGGCAGAGGCACCAAAACAGTTCGGGCAACAATGTTTGCGCCACCTGTATATCGGCTCGCTTTGTATAAGTGTTATGCACAAAAAGGAAAGTGTGTTCGCGCGAAAGCCATTGCAGGTAAGTTTGCAATGATGATTTACCTGAGGGAGTAAAAAAGGTATCGTCAATACCTATGCCATGCAGCAACGTTTGTACATCACCTTGTTTGAGCAAATAGTATTCGTCTTCCGCAGCGCTTTCCTGGTTGTGTATGGAAAGGAGTGATTGCGGCTGATGTTTATCTATCAGTGAGAACATGACATGCGATACCGAGTAAGGCGCATGGGGTGTTATAGATTGGGTAAGCCTTTTGCCGGATGGCTTTTGTGCCGCGAAGCTGTGGTATACAGCCACTGCATTGTCGAACTGCTTTTGCGGCGTTTCGTTAAAGCCTATGGCTTCTACAAACGTATGGAAGTGTAGTTTGCCCGCTTCCCGAATATCCGACGTGTCGTTCATGTTGGATATATCGCCAACTGCAACCACACCATTTTTGATTAGCTCTTCGTAAGCTTGGTATCGTGCAGCCTTTTTTTGTTGTTCGGTATGATTGCCGCGATTGCGAAATACTTGTTGCAAAAAGGGTATCAATCCCGTATGCTCGGGTATAACGCCCCGCATGTGCGAAAGCTCCAAATGGCAATGCGTATTAACAAAACCCGGGCAAAGCACACCGTTATAATGTACTATCGGTGCATCTTTGGGTGCTTGTGCATGTATCGCCGTAATGGTGCCATCATCGGCCACCTCAATCAGGCTGCCATCAGGCAGCCATTTACGGCCGTCGTGTATCTTATCTGCCGAAAGAAGCAAACCTTAGTTTTTAAAGTGTTTCAATAACACTATCTCCCTCTCGTTGAGCAGGCGCCATTTGCCGCGCGGTATGTTCTTTTTGGTAAGGCCCGCATACATTACGCGGTCCAGTTTCTCCACCTCGTAGCCCAAGGCCTCAAATATGCGCCTTACGATACGGTTACGGCCGCTGTGTATTTCCAGTCCCAGTTCGTTTTTCGTTTCCAGGAAAGAAAGTGCGTCCACCTGTATAATACCGTCTTCCAGTTCCACTCCGTTCAGTATTTGCTCAAAATGCCCTTTGGTCAGCGGTTTGTCCAGTGTTACCTGGTATATCTTTTTTACCTCGTAGCTGGGGTGCGATAGTTTTTGCGCCAAGTCTCCGTCGTTGGTAAGCAGTATCAGCCCGGTGGTGTTACGGTCCAACCGGCCTACGGGGTATAGGCGGGGTACTTCCACACCTTCCACCAAATCCATAACGGTTTTACGCTCTTCGGGGTCTTCGGTGGTTGTAATATAACCTTTGGGTTTGTTCAGTAATACATACACAAAGTCGCGCTGGGGTGTGAGTTTTTTACCGGCTATGGTTACGCGGTCTTCCGCTTTTACACGATAGCCCGGCTCCAATACCAGTTCGCCGTTTACTTTCACTTTACCTTGCTTCACCAATGCCGCGGCATCCCTACGGCTGCATTCGCCGCTGTGGGCTATGTATTTGTTCAGGGTCATCTCTTCGATAACCTCTTCTTTTTTATCTGTTTTGGGCTTTCTTGCGGGTTTTTCAGCCTTGCCTTCCTGCTCTTCTTTAAACTTTTTGCGGAAAGGGCCGCTTACTTTGCGTGTGCCCAGCGGATATGCCTTATCAAAAGGATTTTCTCCTTTTTCAGGTTGTTCTATTTTAAATTTAGGTTTCTTATCAAAATCTCCTTCTTGTCGTTCGGGGCGTTTATAATCACCACCCCTTGATTCATAAGGCTTTTTATCTCGGCTGAAGTCTCTTTTCGGCCTGTCGCCATCACGCTCGTTGCGTTTGAAGTCTCCTTTGGGCGCATAAGGTTTTTTATCTCGGCTGAAGTCTTTGGCGGGTCTGTCTCCGTTGCGATTAAATCCCTCTTTACGGTCATAATTGCCGCGCTCTTCCCTATCGTTACGTTTAAAGTCTCCTTTGGGTGCATAAGGTTTTTTGCCGCGGTTAAAGTCACGAGCGGGTTTATCGCCGTCGCGGTTAAAGCCTTCTCTGCGTTCAAATCCGTCACGATTCTTATGGCCTCGCTCTCCGCCCGACATTCTGTCGTCGTCGCGACTGCGTCCTCTCTTCTCGAATCCGCCTTCAGGCCGGTTGTATTTCTTTTCCCCCCTTTCTTCCCTATTATCGAACTTCTCTTTATTAAAAGGTTTGTCCGACCTTTTAAAAGGTTTACGTTCGCCTTTCTGCTCCCCGTTGCCCGTGCGTTTCTTCCCGGCTCCCGAATCTGAATTTGACTTGTATGGCATACTTATATTTTAAAAAACTCGCCTGCGAGCCTGCAAAGGTACAATCTTTCCCGGCAGCAGTCATTGAAAAAAAATCCTTGTGACGCTGTAACTTTTCGGCACGACAACCGATTTATTAGAGAATGGAGCTTAGGGAGTACAACTTTTGCGTAAAAGAGTGGGCGGATGCCCTCTTCCGATTTGCCTGCAAATGTACGGGTAATGAAGAAGACGCAAGAGATGTGGTACAGGGCAGCTTTGAAGTATTGTGGCAGAAAAAGGGAGATGTTTCGCCGGATAAGGCAAAAGCCTTTCTTTTTCAGGTAGCATACCGGCAATCGGTTGACAATTACCGCAAGCAAAGTCGCATAACTTATAAAGATGCACCCGAAGACGAAAGAATAGCGCCAAGCCGGCAGGCAGATTTGAAGCAAATACTGGACAGGGCCCTGTCCAGGCTGGACGAGCAGGCGAGGGGATTGGTGCTTTTAAAAGATTACGAAGGATACCGCTATGATGAGATAGCGCAAATAACCAACCTTACCGAAACACAGGTGAAAGTATACCTGCATAGGGCAAGGAAAACCCTGAAGGATTACCTCGTGAGCGTGGAGAATATAATATAAAATGCATTTTATGGTGAATTTGGAAAATTATGAGGAATACCTGCTGATGGAAGCAGACGGCGAACTGAACGAAACGGAGCGCAAGGCTTTGTATGACTTTTTGGAGCAACACCCCGAGCTTAAAAAAGAGCTGGATGCTTATATGAGCGTGAAATTGGTACCCGATACGAACCTCATATATACCGATAAGAACCAATTGCTCAAAAAAGAACAAGCCGGAGGGAGAATTATAGGCTTCAACCGCATGTTTGCATACGGTGCCGCAGCCATGCTGGTTATTGCGCTTGCCATATTCGCATTAAACAACAGACCCGAGCCGGTGCAAATAGCCAAAACCGAACCTGTAATACGAAAAACGGTAACAACACCGCAGCCGACAGTCGTTGAGGAAACGCCGGCGGAGGAAAAGATACTCCATTCACCCGTAAGCCCCGTTACCAATGAAAAAGCGGCGCAACAGGCAGCCCGGCCGGTGCTTGTGCGCGCCAAAACAAAAAAGCCGGAAACGCCGGTTGCACAACCTGCGCACCAAACGATTGCCCAAGTAGAGAACAACACGAAGGTGACGGAGAAATGCAGTACCCCTAAATCGGAAAACCTGCAGCGTATTCCCTCAGTGGCAGCAACCGAGACCTTGGCAATGGCCGAGCCCGACCAAAATCAGGAGCCGGATGCACCTAAGAAAAATCTATTGGCCTCATTACCCGTCAGGGAAGAAAAGCTGTTGGGGTTAAATGATTTTTCGGACAAGGTGACGGAAAAAGTAGAAGAAATAAAAGCCGTAAGGGCTAAGTTCAAGGATGCCGATATATCCTTTAAAATCGGTAAAAAAGAATTGTTTGTAGTTAGTCTTTAAACACATTTTAATATGAAACACAGTTGGTTAATACCTGTTTTATCATTGTTGATAGCTTATAAGGCCGAAGCGCAGGAAAAGGAAAAGAAGCCCAGAAAAACTTACAGTATCAGTATCAGTAACAAAGGATTGGCGGTAAACGACGATAAAAAGGAAAAGAAGGAAGAAAAAGATTTCGAGATGGATTATTTTCAAATCGACCTCGGCTTTAACATGCTTAGAGACAATACCGATTATACATCGGCTGCGGCGCAAAAGTTTGTGCAAATAAGTCCGTCTGCCTTAGGAGGCAATGCTCCGGATAAAAGCGTGTTCGACCTGCGCACGGGAAAGTCCATCAACGTAAACCTATGGCCCGTTATGACCAAAATACGTTTGGTTAACGGAGGCGGACAAAAGATATACATGTACTCCGGCGTAGGTTTACAAATCTATAACTTCAGATTTTTGAAGGATATCAGCTACCGCAACGACCCTGTGCCGCGTGTGGTGATGGATACCATTGATTTCAGCAAGAACAAGTTGGGGGTTTCGTACCTGAGCGTACCGTTGGGTTTTACATTTAAAACCAAACTTGCCGATAAGGCATGGCTGGTATACGGTTTCGGAGTTACGGGCGGCTACCGCATCAGCACATGGACCAAACAAAAGTCTGACGAGCGAGGCAAGGATAAAGACCACGACAAGTATAACTTCAACGACTTTAACGGCTGCCTTACGGGTGAGTTTGGCATAGACGGCTATTTTAGGTTATATGCATCATACCAGGTAACGCCCCTGCACGAAAACGCACTCGACCAGCATCCGCTGTCCATCGGGTTCCGTTTCGGGGGGATTTAGACGAGCATGGTGCAAGAATAAATAAAAGCGACTACTACAGTCGCTTTTATTGTTTGAAGCATACCTTTGTACTATAATATAGGGGAGATATCAGCGTTGTTACGCTAAAGTATATTTTATCATTTTCATGTATTTCTTCTTTTTAATGAAACTGTTGCCGAACAAGCATTCAAATAGATATTGGTGTTTTTAATCGGTTTTTAATGTGGGGATAAAGTGCTACGCCTTATCTTTTGGTCACTATTCAATCAGACGGGCATGAAACAAAATATACTATTGGTAGAAGACGAAAAAAAGATTGCCGACACGTTACAGATAGGGTTAAATGAGAATAATTACAATGTACTGATTGCGTATAACGGCATGGACGGGAAAAAACTCTTCCTGAATAATGCTTTTGACCTCATCATCCTTGATATAAACATACCGTTCATCAACGGGTATGAATTATGTAAAATCATCCGAAAGGAAAACCAGCATATTCCCATCATTATGCTTACCGCCATGAACTTTACGGAAAGCAAGGTGGAAAGCTTTGAAATGGGTGCGGATGATTATATCGTAAAGCCTTTCGAGTTCAGGGAATTATTGGCGCGTATAAAAGCATTGCTGCGCCGCTCCGATATAAAGATAGACGTGACGGATGAGAAGGTATTGCGTATTGCCGACCTTGAAATGAACCTGGACAGTAAAGATGTAAAGCGTAGCGGGCAGCGTATAGCCTTAACCGCAAAGGAGTTTCAGTTGCTGGAATACCTGCTCAAAAACAGGGAGAAAGTGGTTTCTCGCGCCGATATTGCCAAAGATGTTTGGGATATAGATTTCGACACACAAACCAACGTAATAGATGTTTACGTAAATTTCCTGCGGAAAAAGCTGGATAAGGACTTTGCTCCCAAGCTTATCCATACCCAGGTGGGTATGGGCTATATCTTAAAGGTTGAAACCGACTGATGCAATTAAAATACCGCATTACCATTGCCTACACGGTTATTGTAACCGTCATACTGTCATTGTTATGCACCTCCATTTATTTTTTCTCGTTACAAAACCGGCAAGACCAGTTTCGCCTGCGGCTTAAGGGACGTGCGTTAAGCGCCGCCAAACTGCTTAAGATGAAGGAGTTTGACATGGCCGACGTACGATTAATCAATCAGACCTCCTCCAGCGTATTTGCGCAGCGCAGTATTACAGTGGTTAACGAAGATGACAAAATCATTTATGAAGACAACTTGGATAACGCTCCGCCTATAGGCATTACCTACGATATACTCAAATACACCAGGGCATCCAAAATATACTACTTCAAGCTGGGCAAGCGCGATGCGGTTGGTATTGAGCACGGCGAAGCCGACCATAAGTATGTGATTGTGGTGGCTGCGCTGGATGTGGAAACGCTGGAGTGGCAAGAGAAACTGAAGCTGATACTGATTATTTGCCTTATATCCAGTGTGTTGTTGGTTATCCTTTCGGGATATGTGTTTTCTCTAAGCCTGGTACGTTCCATCACACGTTTGAAAAATAAGGTTGACCGGATATCCTCGGAACATTTTTCGCAAAGACTGGAAACCGGCAGCGGAAAGGACGAACTACAAAAGCTGGCCATTACCATTAATGATTTGCTGGACCGCTTACAACTGTCCTTCGATACCCAGAGGCGCTTTATAGATAATGCTTCGCATGAGTTGTCTACACCGCTTACGGCGATATATAGCCAGTTGGAAATAGCGCTGCAAAGAGAGCGTACTCCCGAAGAGTACCGTAAAGCATTGATATCGCTTAAGACAGATGTAAAACGACTGAACCTGCTTTTGCGCAGTTTGCTGGAAATAGCAAAGGCCAGCGGTTCGGAAACGGGTATCGAACTCTCCACCGTACGTATAGACGAGCTGCTGATGAAGCTGCCATCGGATTTGCGCAGGATAGGGCCGTTTTACGATGTGAAGCTGGAATATGAGTACATTCCCGACAATGAGTTTGCTTTTGATATCTACGGCAACGAACCGCTATTGTTTATTGCCTTTAAAAACATAGCGCATAATGCCTGTAAATACTCTAAAGACAAAACGGCATTTATCAACCTGAGCATTACCGAGAATTACATTATAGTCCGCATCAGCGACAACGGGCCAGGCATAGAGCCCGATGACCTGAAAAATATCTTCCAACCGTTTTATAGAGCGGGTAAGTACAACAATTTTGTACAAGGCTCCGGTTTGGGCCTGGCGCTTACGCACCATATTATAGGGCTGCACAACGGCGAAATAGAAGTGGAATCGGAAGTGGGTGTGGGTAGTGTGTTTACCGTGATATTGCCGAGGTAATAAACCTTTTTTATGCCTCCCGGCACTTTCTTTGTGGTATTGCTCCAATAACAATATTTTTGCATCATAAAACCAAAACGAATGAAAAAGCAATTCTTATTCTTAATGGCAGGCGGTTTACTCGCTTTTGCGTCTTGTAACAATGCCGCTGAAGGCGGTATGAGCGAAGCGCAGATTGACTCTGCCGTAAATGCCCGTGTGGAAGAAATCAGGGCTGAAATGATGGCGCAAAACGATTCGCTGATTAATGCCATGGCGCAAATGAAAGCCGACTCGATAATTGCTGCGATGAATACGGGTAGCAAAGGAACCTCAAAGCCTTCTGCAAGTAAGCCCGTTGCCAAGCCTGTTGAAGAACCTAAAAAACCTGCTAGCGGTATTAAAGGTTCATCTGATCAAAACCGAGAGAGCGGAGTAGATAAAATCAAAGGATCATCCGATCAAAATAAAGAGAGCGGTATAAAAAGATTAAAAGGGTCATCTGACCAAAATCGTAACAAATAGTTGCGACTGACTGCGATATTAAAAAGCCGCCATTAGGCGGCTTTTTAATATCGCTTTTTTTCACAGTAAATAAAAAAAGCTGCTCAAAAGAGCAGCTTTTTTACAGGTTATTTATATAAGCCTTATTCAGGCAACATATTTGAAAATGTGAAGATAAGCGTCAGGTTGTTGTCTTTTGCATTGAGTGTCAAAGACGCTTTAGTAGCATCAACAGTACCCGAACCTGTGTAAGTAGTTCCGTCTTCGGTTTTGGAAGTAACGGTAAAAGTTGTGGCAGTTTGCAGTGTTACGTTCAAGTCAACCAAAGGATCGTTAGTGTTATCCAAAAGTTCCATACCCATAACTTTGGCATCTGTACCTATTTTGCGGAATCTCAGACCAAAGTTGGTGTAAGTATCACCTTCGTTATCGGAACCGTTTCCTTTATAAGTTTTGTAATAGTTAGACCTAACTTCTGTTTCACAGTTGGCACCGGTGTAGGCAAAGGGACAAGCACAAGTGCCATCTGTACATGTACCGCCGTTTTGGCAAACCACATCTTTACACTCGTCTTTGTTACAAGCGGTGTAAGTGATGGCGGAGAAAGCACCCAGTGTTAAAAGTGCGGAAAAGGCAATGTTACGAATTGATTTCATAGACCGTTAAATTTTAAGTTAAAGATTTTGGTTCAAATGACGTGCCAAAAATAAGAAAGGCCGCGTCGTTTTCAAATTTTGTTTATGTTTTTTGGTAAAGTTTTTCGGTTACCTACCTGCCTTTATATTCTTGTTATAGACTGATAATTAACCGAAAGCGGGCTGTTAAAAAATGGTGCCGGGTATTTTGTAAGCCTAATCTTTTTTCAAATTGGCATGTTTTTCCCATATTACAGCGGGTATGAAAAAGGCTGTTTTTCCAATCTTATGGTTTTGCTTGGCATATTTCTCCGGCTACGGCCAAAAGTATACGTATAGCTACACGCCCGGCTGCCGTGACGCATATAAGCAATATATGTCTCTGCACCTGAACGCCGGTAATGCCGCCATTAGGGAAGAAATAATGGCCAACCCCACCAACCTCATGGCCACTTTCATTGCCGATTATGAAGACTGCTTACTGCTGCTGTTTAACGGTAATAAAACCGATTATGAGCAACGAAAAGGCCATATGGACGACCGCCTGCGGCTATTGGAGCGCGGAGATGCTAAGTCGCCTTGGCACCGGCTGTGCAAGGCAGGTATTTATATGCATTGGGCTGCGGTAAGCCTTAGGCAGGGCGATAACCTGAAGGCGGGTCTGCATTTTCGAAAATCATTTCAACTGTTAAAAGAGAACCGCAAGCTGTTTCCGTCTTTCGAGTACAATGATATTTATTGGGGTGTGGAAACGGCTGCCGTAGGCGCCATCCCCGACGATTATAAATGGATAGTGAGCATATTTGGTATGCACGGAAATGTAAAGCAGGGGCTTGATTATCTCTCTCGGTTTGTGAACACGCACACTTACGACGACTTTATGAAATACGAGGCGGCCATTTATTACGCCTATTTCGGGTTTTACCTGGGTCATCGGCAGGAAGAAGTGTGGAATTATGTCAACAGTGCCGCCTTCCCTACCAACGAAAATCTCATGAACCTCTTTGTGAAGACCAACCTTGCCTTGAACTATCGTAAAGCCGATGTAGCCATACAAACCTCCCTGCAGGCACAAAAGGACGAGAATTATAAACTCTTCCCGATACTCGATTTTGAGTATGCCTCAGCCCTGTTTCACAAGCTTAATAATAATTCACTGGTATATTTCAACCGGTTCCTGTCTCGGTATAAAGGTGGCTTTTTCGTAAAAGAAAGCTTGCAGCGCATGGCACTCATATACTATTTGCAAGGCAATATGCGCGATGCGGTGGCAACAAGAGAACGAATAAAACGAGAGGGCGGTACTGCAGTAGATGCCGACAAGCAGGCGCTTAGATTTGCCCAGGAAGAGGGATGGCCCGACAAGACATTATTGCAAGCCAGGCTGCTGATTGACGGCGGTTTTCATAAAAATGCACTTGAGCGCCTCAAGGCAAAATCAGAGAATGATTTTACGGCTATCAGCGATAAACTCGAATACAACTTCAGGCTGGGGCGGGCTTATGATGAGGCGGGCGACGATGAAAAGGCGCTTCAGTATTATAACAACGTGATTAGGGTAGGGAAAACCCGTAAAGAGCATTTTGCAGCCCGTTCTGCACTGCAGATAGGGTTCATTTATGAAAAAAGAGGCAGTAATGCCAAGGCTATAGCGGCTTATAACAACTGCCTTGCCATGCGCAACCACGATTTTCAAAACTCGATAGACCAACAGGCAAAGGCCGGCATTAACCGCCTGCAGTAGCAATAATAATTGTTTTCAGGGCCAAATTCCTTAAAATTACTTTCGTCAATAATATTTCCCGATTCGTCAGATTATGAATATTTGTGTGACGGGTAATTTTTAGCTTTAATTGACGGAAGTATGACTTTAGATAAGCAATTAGGAATTCGTTGTGAAAAATTAAAAAAAGTTAAGGTGCTGATTGTTGAATGCTTATTTTTATTATCTTTAGTCGTGTCTTTTGTTAACAAAACCTTATTTTAAGTTGTAATAACCGCTAAAATTTTGTGAAATAAATATGATTAAACGTGTACCCATGCAAGCCTATTGCAGATCTAACAACAGCAGCCCGCCTCAGAAAGCGCCCGGTTAACAATATTTTGACTATTGACCTAACATTGATTTGAACAACTATTTTATCCAAACAGAGAGTAACCATTATTCCTGTAAAATCAAAAAATCATTCTATAATGAAACACTTAAACAACTTTAGAAAAGTATTGTTGTCGGTGCTGGTGCTGCTGGGATGTTGTGCATCCGCCATGGCGCAGTCGCTCAACGGTACTTACACGGTCGGCGGTACAACGCCCGATTTCCCTACGGTTGCGGATGCCTGCGTCGCGGTAAGCGGCGGCGGTGTTTCCGGGCCTGTGGTGTTCAACATCCGTCCCGGCACATATGCCGCTGCAACCATTGGTTTAACCGGTACCGGTGTAGCCGGAACCAGTGCGACGAACACAATCACTTTCCAACCCGACCCGGCAAACCCCGGAACGGTGACGATTTCCACAACCGGTGGCTTCGCGTTCCTGATACAGGATGCGGACTATGTAACGGTTAAAAACCTGGCAATGGCCAATACGGGTACCGCAACAACGGCACGCGTGCTCAACTTTGCAGGTGCGGCCACTAATAACCGCATTGAGAATTGTACGCTTACGGGCCGTGCAATAGCTTCTACAGGTACAGGCTACTGCGTTATTTACTCGGATGCGGCAGGCGCAATAAACAACACCCTGATAGGTAACACTATAAAGAACGGTTCATATGCCGTTTATATCGCGGGTGGTAGTACTACTTCGCTTAAAAACGGATGGGTGATTAACAATAACACCATTACCGATGCTTATGGCTATGGTATATACGCCATATACATGAACAACCTGAAGATGAATGGTAACAATATTACCAAGGCGGGCGCAGGTTCTTATTATGGCTTGTATCCTTACTATACTTACGGTAAAACTGAAGCAAGAAACAACACGATAAACATCTCCGGTGTAAACAGTACGGCCGCGGGTATCTATGGTATGTATTGTGTAGGCGATGCCGCAAATTATTGCGCGTTTACGGGTAATACCATAAATGTTGCAGGTTCTTCTTCCAGCTATGGTATCTACAACAACTACGGTAACTATGATAGTATTGCCAACAACATTGTAACGGTAAATAATACCGCAGGTACCGTATACCCTCTGTACAACTACAACAGTAACGGTAACTGGTCGGCTACGGCAGGTAACTACATGATTACTACCGGTAATACCTTTAACAGTACCAGCACAGGCTCTACAGGCACTCAGTTTTACGGTGGTTATTTCTTTAAGAACACCATCATGACCAATAATAACATTAATATTAAAGGTGGTACAGGTTCAGGTAGCTTCTATACCAACATGTATTATGGTGACAGTTCCGTATTCAGCAATAACACGGTTTATGACTCTGTGGGTAGCACAATGACCATTTATAGTGCATATGGTAACTCGACTTATAAAATCAATAAAGCCGAACAAAAAAACAATATCTATCGTTTTATATCACAAAGCAGCAGTATCTCAACTGCTTATTTTGGGTATTATGCCGATAACATGGATATGTCGAACAACGATATCTACATGTGGGCCAGCGGCACCGTAGGTACCAGCATTTGGTTTGCCGGTTATTGTAACGATAATATCTTCAACAACAACAAGATTTACGCCAAATCAAACACTTCTTATGTATACTGGTATATCCACTATTATAGTTCGGGTTATTTGAACAACAATACAATGGAAGCTTCTTCCGCAGCTACTTATTGTATGTTGTATAACTCTTATTACAGTGGTACGCGCCAATACAACAATAATAAGATAACCATTAACGGAGGCGGTACTTCTTATGCCTACCATTACTCTATGTATCAGCCCTCTGTGGCAGGTTGGGAAATGATTGGCAATGAAGTGAATCTTAATATGAACTCTCCCAGCAGTACCTGTATGGGCCTTTATATGTATGACTATAACGGAACCGGACCTAACGGTATTGTTGCCAACAACAAAGTGAAAGTAGAACGTCTTGGCAGCGGTACCGGTGCCTTCTATGGCGCTTATATATACTATCCTTCAAGCCTTAAGATTTATAACAATACTTTTTGGGTTAACGGTGGCGGTACTAACTATACCGCATATATCGCATACCCCAAAGGGCCTGTAGATTTTTATAATAACGTGGTGCATACACATAGCCCCGGTAGTGCCAACAACTTTGGCCTTTATTATGTTAATGATGCAACTAACGGAGGCGGACTTTTCACTTCCAGGAACAACGTGTATTCGCGCAGCAACGCTTCAGGTACATCTTTGTATATGAACAACCTGAGTTTTTATCAGGGAGACTATAATAACATTTATGCGCCATCAGGTGGTCTTTCCAACCAAGGTGCCACTATTGCTGCGCTTCGTAACAATGGTATAGAACGCAACTCTTTGTCTTATGATCCCGGATTTATTAATCCGGCTGCGGCTGACGTAAGACCCGACCCCGCCAACCCCAATTCTTGGTCACTTCAAGGTCGTGGTGTGCAAATACCCGGCAACAATAAAGACATAGTAGGTAATACTCGTTCGATACTCACATCTACAGGTGTGCCGGATATAGGAGCGTACGAATTTACGCCTACTGTTCCCGCGCCATTGTGTACAATTCTGCCCGCGGCGCCCATAACCGCTCCCGGCACACAATATGCGCTGTTTGGCGGTGACACGGTGTTGTCTATCGATTATGCCGCAGGTTCTGCGGTTCCCGATCCGGCAAACCTGATGGTGAAGCAATATACGGGTGTTATGCCTCCGGATGCTTTCACATCTTTCAACTCTACTTTCATGTATTTCTATGACAGTGTGAATGTAGCCAATACAACAGGTACGTTTAACTACAACATCAAGAATTACTATAAAGAGCCTTGGTTGGGAACCATAGCTTCGGAGTCTTCTCTGCGTTTGGCTAAGAAAACCATCCCCGGAACCTGGGGGGCGTTTGCATCTGCCATAAGCAATGCCAACACTACGCGCAACTTTATACAAACTACGCCCACGCCTACCGGCTTGAGCAACTTCGGTTACTATACCGGTGTCGATGTTTCGAACAATGCGGGTGCGGGTCTGATAGCTTCGCCCACCGGTACATTCTGTCCGGGCGTTTACCCTGTGTCTATCTATGTAAAAAACAACGGTAACAATGTAATCAACAGTGTTAAGCTGGATTGGCAAACTATTACTCCCGTTGTAGGCCCCGTTACCACTATATCCATCACAACTCCTATACCCGTGAACAACGGTACACCCGGCAGCAACCAAATTGCAGTACCTCTGGGTAATCTTACTATAGGTAATGGTCCTACCATCAAAGCTTGGACACACACACCGAACAATGTGACTGACCCCGTACCCTTGGATGATACTATGGTAATTAAGTTACACGCCGCATTCAACGGTACTTATATCATTGACATCTCTAACGGTGCAGGTACAGACTATACCAGCTTTGTAGAGGCAATGAACGACTTGAACCAATATGGTCTTTGCGGCCCCACCACATTCCGTATCAAACCCGGTACCTATACAGGTAGGGCTGAAATATTAAATGTGCCCGGTTCCAATGTAAATAATCGTGTTACCATTATGGCAGATAACGGAAGTGCGGCTTCTGTAACCATAGTAGGTGCGGCAACAGACGGGTTTACATTGAAAATGCGTGAAGCGTCTTACTACACACTGAAGAATCTTACCATAAACGCACCCACAACTACTACTACGGCGTTGGAATGGAACGGTAAAATGATGAAGGATAGTGTGATAGGTTGTACCATAAGCAACCCGGGTAGCTTGGCTAACTCTAACTCTAGGACGTTTTGGTATACACACAGCGGAAACTTGGATGTTGCGGATGCTGCGGTGTTCCAAAACAATACATTCTCAGGTGGGTATTATACCTATTATTTCTATAACAGCAGCGTAGGCCAAACTTATCGCGGATTGGTGTTTGAAAACAATACAATCAACAATGCGTACTACATGTCTGCGTACTTAGGTACTCACACAATGTTTAAGTTCAACCGTAATACGATTAATACGTCTTCTGCCAACGCATACTATGGCTTCTACCTGTACAACTATTATGCAGGTCAAACCAACGTGGCGGAAGGTCCTTTCGAAATTATAGGAAACAAGATACTGAACCACCAAACAGGTTATGGTATGTATTTGGTGTACCCGCAAGGATACAATCAGGGAAGTACAAACAGCCCTGTACCCGGTACGGTACGTAGCAAAATCGTGAATAATGTCATTGCTCAGAAAAGTGGCCAATCGGCTATGATGATGCAGTATTTCGGAAAAACCGATATTTGGAACAATACCATATTTGCAGAAGGTTCAATGGCTTATACTTTCTATCTATACAACAGTTTGGCTTGGAATACCGGTATGGATATGCGTAATAACGTATTCCGTCATGATGGTACTGCAAGCAATGGTGTGTTTTACATGTATCTTCAAGGTTCCGATAACTTGTTTGACTACAACGCGATACATTATACTGCCACGTCAGGTACATGGGCTTACCATAACACCACTTATACCAGCTTGGCAGCATATCGTGCGGGTATGGCTAACTTAGGATTCCAAAAAAATTCCATATTTAACGATCCCGGTTTGGGTGGATTTAGCAATCCTATGCCTAACCCCACTAACCCCATGTCTTGGACCTTGAACGGTCGCGGTGTGCATATCTCCGGCAACGATAGGGATATCAACGGTAATCCTCGCGTAACACAACGCAAAGACGGTACGCCTGATATCGGTGCCGTAGAGTTTGAGCCTACCGTTCAACCCCCGCTGTGTACCGCAGTTCCTGCTACTGCAGTACCCGGTACCACACAAACATTTATGTTTGGTACGGATACGGTAGCTAAAATAACTTGGAATCCCGCACTGCTCTTTACTTCTGCTTTGGAAGTTAGGCGTTACAGCGGACGCGTGGGCAACAATTTCAAAAATCAGGTGAGCAACGACCGATTCATGTATTTCCATACGGATATCAATCCTAAGAACGGTACTACGTTTAACTATGATATTGATCTGTACTACCGCAATATTTGGAATGGTACCATACAAAAAGAACATGAACTGATTGCTGCTCAAAAAGTAAGCACATTCCCTTGGTTAGTTTACGGTTTCGGTAGCAGTACATCGGATACTACAAGTAAGTATATTCATGCAAACGGATTGGTGAGCTTCGGTTCCTTCACGGGTATTGATACGCCTTCGGTAGTTTCTGCGATTATTTATCCTGCGTCCAGTACTATTATTTGTACAGGTAACAGCGTATTGCTGCAAGCCAATTCCATACCCGGTGCTCAATACCAATGGTATCAGGTAGGTGCAGGTACAAACGGTGCGGATGCTCCCGTAGGTACTAATCAAAACACTTACTTGGCAACGGCAGGTGGTGACTATTACGTGGTAATCACTGCAGGCCCCACACAGGCTCGCTCGGTGAACATCTCCGTAAGCGTAATTCCTCCTCCTATGGCTCTGGTAACGTCAAGCGGACCGCTTACTTACTGTATCGGAAGCAACCTCAAATTGAGCACTCCCAACCAACCCGGTTTGAGGTATCAGTGGCAGGTAGACGGTGCCGATGTATTAACTGACGGTGACAAGAATGTGTTTGACGTAAAACAATCAGGTACTTATACCGTTAAGGTGAGCAACGCGGGTTGTACCACGACTTCTACAGGTACGGTAATCAATGCCGGTCCGTTGCAAGTTGATTTGGGTAACGATATCGCAGGTTGTGAACAAGCTAACATACCTTATGTGCTGGATGCGGGTAACCCCGGTGCCAAGTATACTTGGGGTATCGTTGGTCAAGGGTCTCTGAACGACACTACACAAACTTTGGCTATCTCTAACGGTACCGCCAAATACTGGGTACGTGTAGATGCGGGTCCTGGCTGCTTGGATGTGGATACAATCGATGTGAACATTAAACCTTTGCCCAGCGCAAACGGTGTAAGCGTTACATACGATGGTAGCACTAATACTTATCAACCTGAAGTAGTGGGTGGTAAAAATGTAAACAGCGTATTGTGGGTATTTGATGATGAAGGTCATATCACGACCAGCACGCAAAATCCTCCTCCTCCTCAAACGTTCAAATCCAGCATTAAGGGATACGTAGTTCTCATAAACGACTGCGGTAGAGATACCATCACTTTCGTACAATGGGCTACTTCCGTAAACAATGTTAACAAGAGCGATTTCGAGGTTACATTATATCCCAACCCTGCTAAGGAAGACGTTACAATGAGCGTAACGGGTAACGTAACCATCAGTGAGGTTACCATACTGAACGCAATAGGAGAAGTGGTATACAGGGAAAGCGTGGCAGACGTTAAACGTCATACCATTGCACTGCCCCAGTTTGCCGCCGGTCGTTACCTCGTAAGGGCAACTACTACGGCAGGTACCATTACCAAACCGCTTAACATAGTTAGGTAATAGCCTTTTAAGGTTATGAAAATACAGAGCCGCCCCGTTTATCGGGGCGGCTTTTTTGTTAGAGGTTTACAACGATATTTGTGAAGCATAACTTATGGATACGGGTATAATAAAGCAGCGAAAAATCATCCATGTGGATATGGATGCCTTCTATGCATCCGTAGAGCAAAGAGACAACCCCGAATATAGAGGCAAGCCTATAGTGGTAGGTGGCTCGCCACAGGGTAGGGGAGGTGTGGTAGCCGCAGCAAGCTATGAGGCGCGTAAGTATGGTATACGCTCGGCCATGCCGTCAAAGCGAGCCTTGGAACTCTGCCCGGAGGTAATATTCGTTTATCCGCGTTTTGCAGTGTATAAAGAAGTATCGGGGAAAATAAGAGAGATATTTCGCAGGTATACCGACTTAATAGAGCCACTATCGTTGGATGAAGCGTATTTGGATGTTACCGCAGATAAGCAAAATATAGGTTCCGCAATAGAGATAGCCAAACGTATAAAAGCAGAGATAAAAGAAGAATTGCAACTCACGGCCTCGGCAGGTGTATCGGTAAACAAGTTTGTGGCTAAGATAGCTTCGGATTTGAACAAGCCCGACGGCTTGGCTTTTATCGGCCCGTCGGCAGTGGAAGAATTTATGGAACGCTTACCGGTAGAGAAATTCTTTGGCGTAGGTAAGGTAACGGCCGAGAAGATGAAGCGAATAGGTTTGCATACCGGTGCGGATATTAAGCGCTTGCCCGAAGACGAATTGACAGAGCTTTTTGGCAAGAGCGGGAGCTTTTACTACAACATTGTAAGAGGTATAGACAGTCGGCCGGTGCAACCATTCAGAGTAGCCAAATCGTTGGGAGCAGAAGATACATTCCCTTATGATTTGATGAAGGTGGAAGAGATGCACGCGGAGTTGGATAAAATAGCCGGCACCGTAGCAGACCGTTTGCAAAAGAAGGAGTTAAAAGGCCGCACGATAACACTGAAGGTTAAATACTTCGACTTTAAACTGATTACGCGAAGCTTATCATTGGATGCAGGTACAAACGAGTCGGATGTGATTGCACGAATGGCCAAAGAGCTGCTGTCGCACACCAATCCCGGAAGCAAAGGTATAAGGTTGCTGGGTATCTCCTTATCCGGCTTTTACGATACGGAAAAGCAAGCATCTAAAGAGAACGGACAGTTAGAGTTGTTTGATTAGCGAGGGGATTAAAGCGATACCTGGTATTGTATCCACGCAGCGCCGGCGTTGGAACTATGCGTTATTTCGCCGTTGGTTTGCCTGATAAATACCGGTCTTAATTCATAGTTCAGCGATATTTTGGACATATGCTTATCTACCAACCAATTTATACCGGCGTTATATATATGCAGCGGGTCATCCAACTTTTCGTAAGCAGAACCTCTATAGGAAACGTAAGGCAAGAGTGTGCCCGCATCGCCTAACATGTTGTTGGGAAAGCGGAAACCTAATTGCGCATATACCGAATTTCCTGTGCCAAACATGGGATAGGCATTGCCTGCGCCCGAGAAAACCGAAGGGTTGGCATTGCCGTTGGCCGGATTCATAATGCCGTTGTTTCGGATATAGTTCTTGCCATAATCGGTATTGAAATAACCCAGGTATGCGGATATGGCGTACTTGTTGTTTATAATCGGCATATCCATAAATGCGGCAACAGACCACAGCATCATATCATCAAACAGCGTGTCTGTAGCGGTATTGCCCAAGCGCCATGTTGCCGATGGCTGATAGATGATGCCCGCTTCCAAGTTCAGTACTTTCCGCTCACCCAGGTAGGTGCCGGCCATGTAGGGTGTGGTGTGCGGTTCTTTATCCACGAAGTTATACATAAAGAAGCCTTGGTATTGCTTGGTATGCCCTTGCGGCGTAAAAGTCGCATCGGTTGATATAGCGGGCGGTACTTGCCCGTTGGTTTGAATGGGAAAAGGGTCGGACAGCGCAATGCGGTAATCGAGCTTGCCCACTTGGCCGCGGGCATATATGCTAAGCTTACGCGCAAATTCATCTGTTTGGTCTACCGTGGCTTGCAGAAACACGGGTACGTCTGTAGTAAGTATGGTACCGATACTTGGCTGCGTAAAGCGGCTGAGCCCCGAAGCTATGGTAAGTCCGGCACCTATTTTTAATTTATCGTTATGCTTAAATACCTTGAACTCCGAAAGTGCATCATGAAAAAAGGCTTGCAATTTCCTGTTCCCCGAATTTTGCGCCAAGAAGTTAAAGTTGTTCATTCCATACTGGGTATAAACAAACATATGGTCGGTGATTTGCCCGAAGAGTTGCGCGCGGGTGCGGCGTAAGCCTATGTCCAAGGTATTGTCTTGCCTTATACCGTTTACGGTAGTGCCGGGATTGCTCTCGTTCCACCTTAGCCAGGTTTGATTGAGGAACGTAGCCTTTACATACTTTGAGCCGTCTTGAGACAAATTGTATTTCAGCTCGTTTTTTACCTTTTGGGCCATGGCCGATGTACACACCATAAGTGCGGAGAGGAGCAGCAGGGGTTTCTTCATCGGGTTAAAAATAGACCATTTTTAAGAAACGGATTTTTTGGAAGGGTGATTGCCGAATGCGGGGGAAATGTAATTGCCGGGAAAAAATATAATTTTGCATACACAACATCTACAGCGTGATAGGACAACGCAATAAAAACGGTTTTAGCGAGGCATGTGAAAATTGCGGCTCGAGGCATAAATCCATCTTCTGCCATTTGGGTTTGGAAGAATTGACCTCGTTTAACGAGGTGAAGTCCTGTATTTCCTACAAAAAGGGTCAGTTGATTTTTAGCGAAGGCAGCAATCCTTTGGGTTTGTATTGCGTTAACGAAGGCAAAATAAAGCTGTCACACAGCGGTCATGACGGTAAGGAACAGATAGTACGCATGGCTCGAAACGGTGACGTGCTGGGCTACAGAGCACTCCTAAGCGGGGAGCGCTACAATGCCAGTGCCGTGGCTTTGGATGATACAAATGTGTGCTTCATCCCGCGGGATACGTTCTTCAGCGTGTTGAAAAGCAATGCAGGCCTTTCGCTGGAAATCATTAAAATGCTTTCGTTGGAATTGAGGAAGGCGGAACAAACCATAACAGACTTGGCGCAAAGGCCTGTGCGAGAGCGTACTGCCGAAGCTCTGCTTTTCCTGAAAGAAACTTATGGTTTTGAGGAAGACGAGGCCACTATCAACGTAGTTCTCTCTCGGGAGGATATAGCCAACCTGGTAGGCACTGCCACCGAAACAGCCATACGGTTGCTTTCCGAATTTAAGAGCGACAAAATAGTCGAGTTTATCGGTAAAAAGATAAAAATACTGGACATGAAAAAGCTCGTAAAAACAGCCAATATTTACAATTAGCATCGGTTTTTCAAAAACTGATAAAAGTCATATTCCCGAGTATATCTTCTCATATTTTACCCCTATACGTCATAATACCTTCGTATAAAGGATTATTATGACCCCGAATTTTTTCCCCGAATACGAAGAGAAAAATCTTAGCAGACTGATAGAAGATGTGAACACAAGCCATTATGACAGGTTACGTGCGATGTGTCATGATTTGGAGGATGCACTCGAGCGTCTGCGGCATCATGATTTTCCGGCGGAAGCGGCGCTATACATGAGCCTTGCGGAGAAATTAAGAGAGCAGGTAGACGGCCAACTAAATTGGCGTTCGGAAATATTTGTGCCTTATGTACACGATTTATATCGTAAAAATGAAGAACGGCACGATTGTTCACAATGCTCGGGCGGATGTAATATAGGACATACATCAAGATTGCTGAGCCTGAAGGAATCCCATCAAAAAATAAAAGAGTTGCTTTATCGTCTTCAAATGGTGGCCCTGCCTTTATATTCCGATACCAAATTTCCGAAAGAATATAAGCAGTTGCGCGATGCCATTATGTTGATGGATACGGAGCTTACGCGCCTGTTTTATTTGGAAGAATCGGTAGTGGTGCCGGGTATAAAGGAAATGCAAAAGCAAATACATGCCGACGATAAGTAGCCCGAATGTAAGCAAGCACGCAAAGCCTAAAGAAGACGTTCTCTGTTACCATTGCTCCGCGCCCTGCCTTTCCGCGGATATAGCCGTGGATGATAAAGTGTTTTGCTGCGATGGCTGTAAACTGGTTTATGAAATATTAAATCAAAACGGTCTTTGCGACTATTATAAAATACAGTCGCACCCCGGCTTATCACAAATAAAGCCAAAGTCGTCCAATAAATTCGAATACTTGGACAACAAGGATATAGCTGCCAAACTGTACACGTTTACAGACGGTAAAACATCTGTGATAACCTGGTACATACCTTCGGTGCATTGTAGTTCTTGTATGTGGTTGTTGGAGCATCTTAACCGGTTGGATGAAGGAGTGGCATCTTGCAGGCTCAATTTTTCCGCAAAGGAAGTTACTATACGGTTCGACGAAACCAAAACATCATTGCGCAGGATAGCCGAACTGATGGCTACCATAGGCTATGAACCATACATCAGCCTCAACGATGCGGATAAGAAAAAGACATTACCGGGCACGCGTCAAAAGATGTACAAGTTGGGCGTGGCAGGCTTTTGCTTCGGTAACATTATGCTCATGAGTATTCCGGAGTATCTGTCAGGCCCGGGTATGGAGCATGAGTATGCTTCACTATTTCGCGTACTGAATTTATTGCTGGCGCTGCCGGTATTTTTTTATAGCGCATCCGAATTTTTTATGGCTGCATGGGCAGGTATAAAACAGCGTATGTTGAATATTGATGCGCCGATAGCGCTTTCGGTAACCATTACTTTTTCCCGCAGCGTATACGAAGTGTTGAGTGGAACAGGTGGTGGTTATTTTGACAGTATGGCGGGTATCGTATTCTTTATGTTGGTAGGCCGGTTGGTACAAGAGCGCGCGTATAGGTCAATATCTTTTCATAGAGACTATAAATCCTATTTTCCCGTTGCGGTAACAAAAATAATCGGGGGAGGTAAAGTGTCCACGAATCTGCAGGACTTGAAAGAGCAGGATGTCATATTGCTGCATCATGGCGAAATTATACCCGCAGATGCCATAATAGTAAAGGGTATCGGCAATATTGACTACAGTTTTGTAACCGGTGAAAGCGAGCCGGTGACCAATAAGCCCGGTGATTTGGTATACGCCGGCGGTAAGCAAACGGGCAGTAGTTTGCAGGTGCAATTGATTAAACCGGTAGCAGGCAGTTATCTCACGTCATTGTGGAACCACAATAGTTTCTCAAAAAGTAAACGTACGGAAAATGAGAAGGCCAGCATAATACATACGCTAAGCAAGTATTTTACGGTTATCCTCTTTACGTTGGTTTTGGCCACGGCGGTATACTGGTGGATGAATGACGCATCAAAATTATTACCCGCCATTACGGCTATGCTTATTGTGGCTTGCCCTTGCGCCTTGTTGCTGTCTGCCAACTATACCAACGGCAACATTTTGAGGCTATTGAGCGACTATGGTCTTTTTCTGCGCGACAGCAGCGTTATAGAGCAATTGGGAAATGTTAATCATATCGTGTTTGATAAAACCGGTACGCTCACGAAAGGCAGTTCGCGTTTTGCGGTATCGGGGCATAACCTTACCGACTATGAAGAGATAATGCTTTACAATGTTGCGGTATCGGGCACGCATCCTTACAGCAAAGCCCTGGTGGCCTATTTGGGAGCCAGGCCGCAGGTGGATGTAAAGAACAGGGAGGAAATTGCGGGCATGGGTGTGTATGCGGAGGTTGATGAAAACATTGTGCGTATAGGGTCGGCGGCACATGTGGGCTTAGATAATGAGGCGGCGGATAAGGCTGCGGGAGTCTATGTACGCATTAATGACAATATCACTGCATTTTATATCACACCTGAGTTTCGTAAATCTACACCCGGAATACTTACTAAGTTGGCTAAAAGGTATAAGCTGAGCTTACTGTCGGGTGATAACGAAAGACAGAAGCGAGCTTTGAAAAAATATTTTGAGGAGTCTAGCTTGTTTTTTGAGCAAAGCCCGTCCGATAAACTCCGGTATATAGAGCGCCTGCAATACAACGGTGATAAAACATTGATGATTGGCGACGGATTGAACGATGCGGGAGCTTTGCAGCAGAGCGATGTGGGTATTTCTTTGTCCGATGATGTAAACGGATTTTCACCGGCTTGCGATGCTATTCTTGATGCCAAACGAATGAGCAATCTTCCCGCATTGTTGCGATTGGCCACCTCGGGTAAGTATATTATCCGTGCGTCTTTTGGTGTGTCTATACTGTATAATATTATAGGTCTATACTTCTCGGTGCAGGGTCGCATGAATCCTATGATTGCAGCCATATTGATGCCAATGAGCACATTGAGCATAGTGTTGGTGTCTACAGGCATATCCGCATTATTAGCCAAGTACTATGGATTGTCATCCAAAACTGACAATTATCATATTTCGGTTTGAGGCTTATCATAGCGTACCCTAAGGTGCTAAAGTAGCTTTGTGTATTGATTATCAAAAGCTGATGAGCGTATTATTCATACTGATTGTCGCAAGTATTTCCGTAGCGGCATTTTTTCTCCTCGCATTTATATGGAGTGTTCGTAACGACCAGTTTGAAGACAAACAAGGGTCGGCTATGAGAATATTACAAGACAACGATTTTACATCTTAAAGCATCCTGATACATGTTACAGACTACACAAACGGATAAATTTTTCTACGACAACAAAATCGTGAAATGGTTTGCCTACGCCACCATTTTTTGGGGGTTGGTGGGTATGCTGGCGGGCCTCTTGGCAGCGTTTCAGCTGGTGTACCCGATATTAAACTTTAACACGGCTCCCACAACTTTCGGCCGTGTACGCCCCGTGCACACCAATGCGGTGATTTTTGCTTTTGTGGGCAACGGTATTTTCATGGGCGTGTATTATTCGCTGCAACGCTTGTGTAAAGCGCGCATGTTTAGCGATAAGCTCAGTCGGCTACACTTTTGGGGTTGGCAGTCCATAATTGTATTGGCCGCAATAACGCTGTTGGCGGGCTTTACCACAGGTAAAGAATATGCGGAATTGGAGTGGCCCATTGATATTCTGATTGCCTTGGTATGGGTAACCTTCGGGGTAAACATGTTTGGCACTATCATAAAGCGTCGTGAGCGTCACCTGTATGTGGCCATATGGTTTTATATAGCCACGTTTGTAACTGTGGCCATGCTCCACATAGTAAACTCTTGGGAGATACCTTTTACGTGGCTTAAATCCTATTCCTGGTATGCCGGCGTGCAAGATGCTTTGGTGCAATGGTGGTACGGACACAACGCGGTGGCATTCTTTCTTACCACGCCTTACCTGGGTATCATGTACTACTTTTTGCCAAAGATTGCCAATAGGCCGGTATACTCTTACCGATTGTCTATTATCCACTTTTGGGCGCTGATATTTATCTACATCTGGGCAGGACCACACCACCTGTTATATACTGCTTTACCCGATTGGGCGCAGTCATTGGGTACCGTGTTTTCGCTGATGCTTATAGCGCCGTCTTGGGGTGGTATGCTCAACGGTTTGCTTACCCTGCGCGGCGCTTGGGATAAGGTGCGCGAAGATGTGGTGTTGAAGTTTTTGGTGGTAGCTGTGACTGCTTATGGTATGGCCACATTCGAAGGCCCCATGCTGAGCCTGAAAAACGTAAATGCCATCAGTCACTTTACCGATTGGACGATTGCGCACGTACACGTAGGCGCTTTGGGTTGGAACGGGTTCCTCACTTTCGGTGTGTTGTATTGGTTGATCCCACGCATTTTCAGAACCAATTTGTATTCGCCTAAGCTGGCCAACTGGCATTTTTGGATAGGCACATTGGGTATTGTATTCTACGCGGTACCAATGTATTGGGCCGGTTTTATGCAAAGCCTGGCTTGGAAAGAGTTTACTCCTGAAGGACAATTGAAATACCAGTTCTTAGAGACTGTTACACAAATGCGCCCGTATTTTATGATGCGCGGTTTAGGTGGCACATTGTACCTGATTGGTGCCGTGATGATGACGTATAACCTGGTTAAAACCATTAAAGCCGGAAGCATCCTGAATGACGAAGCAGCAGAGGCTGCCCCCTTGAGCAAAACTTACGTGGAACACGGCTCTCATCACTGGCACAGGTGGATTGAGCGTCGCCCGGTGCAAATGTTGGTGTTTAGCATTATAGCCGTAGCAATAGGCGGTATTATAGAAATGATACCCACATTCCTCATCAAATCAAACGTGCCCACCATAAGCAGTGTAAAACCATATACGCCGCTGGAGTTGCAGGGTCGCGATATATATGTGCGTGAGGGTTGTTACACATGTCACAGCCAAATGGTGCGTCCCTTCCGTAGTGAGGTGGCCCGCTATGGTGAGTATTCAAAAGCGGGAGAGTTCGTATACGACCATCCCTTCCAGTGGGGTAGTAAACGTACCGGTCCGGATTTGGCCCGTATAGGTGGTAAATACCCCGATAGCTGGCACTTCAACCACATGTACGAGCCGGGTAGTATGTCTCCGGGCTCTATTATGCCGGCTTATCCCTGGTTATTGGAAAACAGCCTGGATACCACCGTTACGGCCGCTAAAATAAGGGCCATGCAAACGTTGGGTGTGCCATACCCAGACAATTACGCAACGATTGCCAATGCAGATTTAATGGCCCAGGCAGACAAGATAAGAGACAACTTGGCCAAGGACAATATTAAAGTGAAGAGTGACAAGGAGATTGTAGCCCTGATAGCTTACCTGCAACGCGTGGGTACGGATATAAAACTGGAACAAAAAGCGGTAGCGGAAAACTAAACCATAAAACAGTAAAACATGAAATTCAGAAACTATCTCGAACACATTATAGGAGTAGAAGTATATCCCATGATTTCGCTGTTGATATTCTTCCTGTTCTTTTCGCTATTGCTGATATGGGCGTTTAAAGCCAACAAGAAGTATATAGGCGAGATGAAAAACATTCCCTTGTCCGGATCCGAAGACAATAATCTCTAAAAACTACAACATGTATAGCCGATTCAATAAAAACATAATCTTCGTTTTAGCGCTTCTGTTGTCTCCCGTTGCAGTGTTTGCTGCCGATGCGGGTGGAAAGATGACCTACAATCCCATACAGGTAGGTTTAATATCGCTTATAGTAATACTGCTGATAGCCATAATGATATTGGGTAACACGCTGTTGCAACTCTCTTTGGTATACCGGGATAAGATGCGCGCCGATAAATCTACAGGCATAAAAGCCTTGTTGCTGTTAATAGCCGCAGGCATCACTACAACCGGCGCATATGCACAGGAAGCCGCCGCGGCCACTCCTGTTGGCTCCGGTATGATAGAAGGAATGTCGAGCGTTGATTTTTATATGCTGATGGGAGTAATCGGGATGGAGTTGCTGGTAATATTATCCATGGGGTTGAGCATTCGTAATTTGGTTCGCCTCATTCGTAATGAGCCGGCAGTGCTTAAGAAGGCCGCAGCCAAAGTGCCTTTTTGGGATAAGGTGAATGCGGTGGTACCAATAGAGAAGGAAAAGGATATAATGCTGGACCATGATTACGATGGCATCCGCGAATTAGATAATAACCTGCCCCCATGGTGGAAGTACGGATTTTATTTTACCATACTGGTAGCCGTAGTGTACCTGTGGTATTACCATGCTGGCGGTAACGGCCCAAGCTCTCGCGAAGAGTATTTGGCCGAGGTGCAAAAGGGCGAGGAAGCGAAAGCCGCCTACTTGGCCAAAGCCGCGAATAATGTTGACGAGAATACGGTAACGCTTTTGGATGCCGGCGGTGTGGCGGCCGGGCAAGCCATATTTGAAATGAGTTGCGCAGCATGTCATGCCAAAGACGGTGGTGGAGGCGTAGGGCCTAATCTTACGGATGATTATTGGCTGCATGGCGGTAGTTTGAAGGATATTTTCAAATCGGTTAAATACGGGTGGCCCGATAAGGGAATGAAGAGTTGGAAAGATGACTTTTCACCCAACCAAATTGCACAACTAAGCAGCTACATCAAATCATTGAAAGGTAAAACGCCCGCCGCACCAAAGGATAAGCAGGGAGAATTATATATGGAAGAAGGCGAAAGCGCATCCCCGGCAGATACGGTAACAAAAGAGGCCACTGCGGCACTTTAAGCAGACTTTAAAAATTACAAGAGATGGCAACGGAGGAATCGTTTAGGGATAAGGTGGCCACGGTAGATAAGGAAGGTAAGCGGGTATGGTTGTTCCCGCAGAAACCCAAGGGTAAACTTTATAACGCCCGCACAATATTGAGTGTCTTCTACCTGGTGGTGTTGTTTACTTTGCCGTTCATAAAGTACAAAGGTCATCCTTTGTTCCTGGTGAATATACTGGAGCGTAAGTTCATTTTGTTCGGGCAGATATTTTGGCCGCAGGATTTCTTCATCTTCGGTTTGGGTATGGTGATATTCATCGTGTTTATTGCCTTGTTTACCGTTGTGTTTGGCCGCGTGTTTTGCGGATGGGTGTGTCCTCAAACTATTTTTATGGAAATGGTTTTCCGAAAGATAGAATATTGGATTGAGGGAGATGCCGCAGAACAGCGCATACTTAAAAAGCAACCTTGGAACAGCGATAAGATTTTTAAGAAGACAATTAAATGGGTGGTGTTTTGGGCCATCAGTTTTCTGATTGCCAATATTTTTCTCGCCTATATCATAGGTATAGACGAATTGCGCCACATTGTCTCTGACCCGATAAGCAAGCACTTGGGTGGATTTATTGCCATATTGATATTTACAACGGTATTCTTCTTTATATATACGCGCATGCGGGAGCAGGTATGTACGGTAATATGTCCTTACGGTCGTATGCAGGGTGTGTTGTTGGATAAGAATTCAATATCGGTGGCTTACGACAACGTACGTGGTGAACCACGGGCGAAATTCAAAAAGAACCAACCACGTGATACCGGTGATTGTATCGATTGCGGACAATGTGTTAAAGTATGCCCTACGGGTATTGACATTCGCAACGGCATACAACTGGAATGCGTGAACTGTACGGCCTGCATAGATGTGTGTAACCACATGATGGAAGCCGTGGGGCTGCCAACCGGTCTCATACGTTATGCTTCGGAAAACAATATTGCACAAAAGAAGCCTCTGCGTATTACCGCGCGCATTAAAGCCTATGCCGCCGTAATGCTGTTGCTTTTAAGTGCGGAAGTGTTTTTGCTGGCCACGCGTACCGATGTTGGTATTACCTTATTACGTACTCCCGGCCAACTGTATCAGGACCAAGGCAGCCGTTTGAGTAATCTTTATAATTATAAGCTGTTGAATAAAACCTACGACGATAAGGTGCTTGAGTTTAAGCCGCTGAACTTTAACGGAGAGATTAAGTTGGTGGGTGAAGAAAGATTGAAAGTGTCTAAAGAAGATGATGCATCAGGATCGCTCTTTATTTATATCGATAAGAATGAAATAAAGAAAAGAAAGACAAAGTTACAGATAGGAGTATATGAAAACGGCAAGCGAATAAAGGTTATTAATACATCATTCCTTGGCCCTTTTAGCGAAGATTAAAAACAACAAACTATGAGTGTAATGAAAATAAACTGGGGTTGGCGTATAGGATTGCTATATGGAGGCTTTGTGATAATGATGGTGTTGTTGGTCACAAAAAGTTTACGTCAGGATTTCGACTTGGTTGCGCCCGATTATTATGACAGGGAAATAAAGTATCAGCAGGTAATAGATGCCGGTAAAAACCAGGCGGCACTATCATCGGCCATCATGATTACCGACAACGGGGCAAATATTATATTGAGCTTTCCTGCGGAGTTTAAAGGCAAACCGGTAACCGGCGAGGTTGAATTTTATTCTCCCGTAAATGCCGAATGGGATAGGGCTATGGCGTTACAATTGACGGACAATAATGCCTTCATTCCCAAATCGGCCCTGAAAAACACTACCTATAAGGCGCGCATTAATTGGGAGAGCGAGGGTAAAAAGTACTACCAGGAAACGGAAGTAAAAATTAAATAGCATGTCTTGGGGATATATATCGGTTGCGTTTGTTATGGGTTTTGCCGGTAGTTTGCATTGTGCGGGCATGTGCGGCCCCATATTGTGGATGATGCCCTTTCAAGGAACAAACGGCCTCAGACGATATTTGGGCATTGCACTTTATCATTTGGCGCGTATTACGGTTTATGCGCTTATGGCCATGATGCTCTATTCTTTTAAGAGTCTCTTTCATCCGCAATGGCAGCAGTATGTATCTATAGTATTGGGCGTATTGTTACTTGTTGCGGGTTTTTCTTCCTACCTGCCCAAGTTTAAAGTGAATATCTCTTTGCCTTGGGCCGGTTTTGTCAGTCGCCATTTGGGAAAGTTTATGAAGCAGCCGGGCTTGACGGGTTTGTTTTTTGCCGGCGCTTTAAACGGTATGTTGCCCTGCGGGCTGGAGTATATGGCCATGTCTTCAACACTTGTGGCGCCTTCGCACGCTTCCGCGGCTATTATGATGTATGCCTTTGGGTTGGGTACTATGCCTATGCTGGTAGCCGTTACCATATTGAGGAATAAGATAAGCTTTGCGAGATACACCGCTTTTAAAAAAGCTATACCCTTGGTAGTTTTGGCCTTCGGAATTCTTTTTGTGGTAAGGGGTATGAATTTGGGTATACCCTACCTAAGCCCGAAAGTTGTAGTGAAGCAACAGGAGGTGAAAATGAGTTGTTGCCAAAAGAAGTAATTATACTTTCAACCTGATATCACCGTTTATAGGGTGCCCCACACAGGTAAGTATCAGTCCTTTTTGCAGCTCACTGTCTGTAAGTACTTCGTTATAACTATGCCATACCTCGCCTGATGACAGTCGGGCCACACAGCTTCCGCATTTACCCGTTTCACAACTATAGGGTAAGCTGATGCCGGCTTTTTTACCGGCGGCTAAAATGCTTTCGGGGTATTTCACTTCAAAATCAAAATGCTGCGTTCCCAAAGTAAGATGTACCACGTGAGGTTCTTTATCCGGTGGTGCCGGTAAAGGTTTACGTTCGCCCGAGGGTACGAAATGCTCGCGTTTTACATGCGCCTCGGGTATGCCGGCTTCGGTAAGACTGTATAAGCACATACGCATGTAGTTCTCGGGCCCGCAAACGTAGCAGAGTATTCGGTTGCGATTTGAAGGAGCGTATTGCTCCAATAGTTTAAATATCCTGTCGCGGTGCAGCCTCGCTTGCAACAAATCCGGATTGTTGCCATACAGAAATTCAATGCGCAGCTGCGAGGCATATGCTGCTACCAGTGCATTTAGTTCTTGGGTGAAGGCAGTTGTAGCAGGTGATTGGTTGCTGTATACAAGAACGATTTTGAGATCGGGATAGGTATTCAGTACGCTTTTTATCAGTGCATATATCGGCGTAATACCCGAGCCTGCGGCAAAAAAGAATATTTGAGCAACCGGTGCCATGTTATCGGGTAGGGTGAAGAATCCGCCTGCACCTATTGTTAGCAATTCCTCACCGGGTTTTGCCCTATCCGTCAGGTAGCGAGAGAACATACCGTTGTCTATCCTTTTAACACCAATAGCTAAATCTTTATCGGTTTCGGGTGCAGATAACAAGGAGTAGGAACGGCGAAATTCCTTATTGCCATAATACCGCACCAATGTTATATACTGTCCGGCCTTGTAGGTAAAATTATCCGGGCGTTCAAGCCGGACAACGGCAAACCCCGGTGCCGCTTCCGTGATGGAGTGTATGCGTAATTTCCTATATAAGCCTTCATTGCTGCGCATGGGGTTTAAATTAACGAATTATGCGTTAACCCCTTGCAAAGAAGTATAGCGGACTCCTATGCGCTATTTGTTCAGGTCGAAGGTGTAGCGTATCGGTGTATACAGCGCAAAATACCCGTATCCGTTAGTGACGTTGGAGGGGAGGTTTATGGGTTCTCCCGTTAGTTGATTAATCAGGTACCCGGTACGTTTATATGCATCAAGGTATTTGAAGTAGTGCTCGTCTGTTTTACCCACGGTAACAATCAACGTATCGGTATTGGCAGATTTTAGCAGGATTTCTTTTTGCAATGTGCCGTTTTGGATTTGTTCCCCGGTTATCAACTCCAGTCGTTTGGGTTCAAAACTGTTTAAAGATGACAGGTTAAGGCCGTTGGGGTTAAGTGCGGAACGTATGGCACCGGAAGTGTTGTAGGCAACAAAAAAGCGGTCTCTGGGGTTTACGTTATTCAGCCTGATGTTTAGTTTGCATACGGTGTCTTTGCCGTTTATCGTGCGTTGTGCAAATATGGTATCCACATCGGGGCGTCTGACAAACGTTGTTGAAGACGATACAACAATGCCCTTTTGGTTGTCTGTAAGTGTAAGGTGATATTTCTTCCCCTCCGTCAGGTTAAGGTCCATGCTGCCATATACGCCTTTTGCCACTTGTCTTAGGGTTACCGGGTTTTGTCCTTCCTCCGCAATGGTAACGGTGGCAGAGTCTACAAACATGGCATTAACCAAGTCGCCGGGTTCGGCATTTTCTATACTGTCTTCCAGGTTCACCAAAGAATTGGCCGAATAAGCCGCGGCCACCAGCACACCTCTGTCGGAGAAAGTAGCCGATGATAGGGTTATGGTAGGCGGCTGTTGCGGTACTTCAATATCTATGGGCGTAGGGCGACAAGAAGCAGCCAATACCACGCAAAGCAAGTAGAATGAATTGATAAGCTTTCTCATTACGGTTATTGTTTAAAAGTTGAAGTTTAAAGAAACTGTGGGTATGGCGCCAAATAGGCCGGGTTGTTGATATTTATAATTGCCATTGCTATATACGCGGCGCACGGTATAGGGTTGTGCGCGGTTAAGCAGATTGTATACACTCGCATGGGCTTCTGCCTGTAATTTCTTCCCTATGGAGAACTTATATTGTACATCCAAGTCTATCCTGAAAGAGGGTGACATTCTCAATTTGTTCCTTTCGGTGTAAGCGGGCAGTATTTCAAAGCCTGACAAGTCGGGTTTGGGCGATACGTATTGGTTCACTTGTCCCGTAAAAGGTGTGCCCGTTGCATATACCACCGTCCCGCTGAATCCCCAATGTTTGCCTAAGTCGTAAATACCCACAAATGAAAAGTCGTGTCTTCTGTCATAACGCGCGAAATACTCTTTACCCCTATTCAGCGAATCGAAAGTGCGGTGTGCATACGATAGTGAGTAACCCAACCAGCCGGTGAACTTACCCGATGTTTTCCCGGCAAACAGTTCCAAACCGTAGGAGCGTCCCTTGCCGTGCACCAGTTCTTTTTCGTAATCATTGTTCATGATGAGTAATGCACCTTCGCGGTATTCCACAAGGTTGTTCAGTTTTTTATAGTATACTTCTGCGCTCAGGTTAATGCCTGTGTTGGCTATGTTGTAATAATACCCCAGACTCACTTGGTCGGATGTACCGGGTTTGATGTTTGGTGTTACGGGGTACCACAGGTCTGTAGGTAATGCCAGTGATGCGCTGGATACGAGGTGCATATATTGTGTCATGCGTGCGTAGGATGCCTTTACCGAACTGCGGTCGTCAACTTTGTAACGTAAAGCCGTGCGTGGCTCCGCCGAAACATAGGTTCTACCGGGCATTATATCCCCGGATACACGCATGCCCATATTGAGCAACCATCGGCTGCCGATTGTAACCTCATCGTTGGCATATACACCTACTTCGGTATTGTATATCTCCTTGCCCTTGCTGTTGCCCAGTATAGCTACCAGTTCGCCTTCGTTTGCCATCACGTTGGGTTGAAAGAAATGGTTAATGACGCTAAATCCTGAGGATAGTTTGTGTTTTTGTTCCGCATAGGTTTTTATGTCGCCTCTTACTGCAATGTCTCTTATTGCGGAGTGTACCGTAAGCATGTTTGTACCCGCTTTGCCGAATATGCTATACCGGAAGCCGCTGTATGATACCGATAAATCAGACCCGTATTTATTTTCTTTAAACATATGGTTCCAGCGTAGAGTGCCCACACGATTGCCCAATTTCATTGCCGATTGTACATGGAGCACGGATGTATCTGCATTGGGATTGCTTTCGTCGAACTTCAGTACATCGTCGCCTTGGTAATAGCTGAGGTAAAGACGATTGTTGGCGTTAACCACATAGGTGATTTTACTGTTAATGTCGTAAAAATGGTAGGGCACATAGGTGTATATCTTATCGATGTAGGTTCTGCGGCCCGATAGCATTACCGAGAGTTTGTTTTTAATGATGGGCGCCTGTACCGATAAAGAAGAGGAAATTAAACCTATACTGCCTGAGGCTTTAAAATCGGTAAGGCTCGCTTCTTTTGTTTTTACATCCAATACCGACGACAAGCGTCCGCCAAACTTTGTGGGAAAAGAAGACTTGTAAAGTTGTACATCTTTAAGTGTAGCGGTATTGAATATGGAAAAGAAGCCCAAAAGGTGGCCGGCGTTGTAAACCGTGGCATCATCCAATAGTATCAGGTTTTCGTCGTTGCCGCCACCGCGTACATACATACCTATAGTGCCTTCCGCGCCACGCTTTACACCCGGCGTTAATTGCAGTGCTTTGATAATATCGGGTTCCCCGCCCAAGGCCGGCACACGTTTCATCATACTTACGGGCAATTCTATACGCCCCATTTGCGTCTCTTCAACCGCCTTGGCCGCCTTTATTACATTGGCCTTAACCGTCACCTCTTCCAGCCGGTTACTTCTGCCGCCAAGTGCCGTATCCGCGTCGTACTGTTGGGTATAAGCGGTGCCGTATAATAAGGTACATAGTGCCGAAGCGTATATTTTATAGAGTGTTCGCATGCGTATATAACGTTTGCATTAAGATGTACCCCTATTTTCATTAACATGTTTTTTGTGGTGAAAAAAATCAAGAGAAAGTTTAACGTCGGCATAGGGGTGAAAATTGTTTACGACGTTCTATCCGAAAGCAACAAACAGAATTTTATGAAGAAGTTTACTTTGGCACTGATTACATCTGCACTGATTACAGGCGCGGCAAATGCACAAATGCCTTACACGCTCACCGTTAAAAACGAATCCTACACTCCGCTCACATCCGGTGCAACAAGCATCAACGGAACTGATATTTGGCAGGAAAGCAATTATTCCGTTCCGCTTACGTTTAATATGAATATAGGAGGTAAAACCACATCCCGGCTTTTTCTTTCTTCCTCTAATTCCATAGGTTCCGATACAGCAGGCATTATCAACGGTTTCCTGGTGTTAGGAGCCGAAGTTGTAGACCGTGGATTGGGTGGTAGTGCATCCAAATCGCCAATACGCTATGCGATAGCGGGCACTGCGGGCAGCCGCATTTTTAAACTGGAAGTGTTTAATGCCGGTTTTGCCGATGAACATGCCAATTATGCCACCCTTAATGATTCATTAAGCTATCAGGTATGGTTGTACGAAGGCAGCAATGTGGTGGAATATCACTATGGCCCTTCGCGCATATCGCACGCGTCTGACTATTTTCCTTTGGGCGGCCCTTTGATGGGTTACATGAAAAACAATAATATCGAAACCTCGGATTTTGAAAAATGGTACCTTTTAAAAGGCAGTGCAACGGCACCAACCGTTGACAGCATCAGCGGCTTCACCGGCACCATACCGGCACTTAACGCATATCCGCCTTCGGGAACCGTGTACCGTTTCACACCCAAAAATCAATCTACTGCGGTTTCGGATTTACTTAAGGGTATGGTAGGAGTTTATCCCACAAGATGCACTTCCGAGTTGTATATTGATAATGTCGCCGTTTCGGAAATAGGCTACAAACTGGTTGCTTTAAATGGCGTAACCCTACAAACCGGAAAGGCCGGTAAGGGTAAGACGGCATTGGATGTGTCGGGCTTGGCACAGGGCATGTATTTTCTGCAATTGGAAAGCGTAGCCGGTAGCGATGTGCGAAAATTCGTAAAGCTCTAAATGCTTGTCAGGTACCCGTTTGATAATTAAACGGGTACCTGTTCGCTATTTTCTTTTTATTTGCATCATATTTTATTAAGGTTTTATGCATTCGCCCCCCGTAGAAGCAGCATTTAAAACACTATTCGCCAAAGAGTACGACAACCTGTGCCGGTTTGCCATGTCATACATGCAAGACCTGCACCTGGCAGAAGATGTGGTACAAGACACGTTCATCAGGATTTGGGAGCAAAAGAAAGAATTAATCACATCTCCCGATGTACGCTTTTATCTCATCACTTCGGTGAAGAACAACTGTATTTCGGCATTGAGAAAGCAAAACACACGCAAAGAGGTATTCACGGATACGGCGCCCGAAGCCGAACCGGAGCCTTTTGTTACGGAAAGGCAGCACAAAGAGCAGTTGGAAGACCAAAAGAAAAAGATTGCCAAAGCGCTGGAGCAACTGCCGCCCAAGTGTAAGGAGGTGTTTTTGCTGATAAAGCTATATGGCATGAGTTATAAACAAGCCGCGGAAACTTTGGAAATATCCATAAAAACGGTGGAAAACCAAATGGGTAAGGCCATTAAAACGCTTCGCGAATTTGCAGGCAGCGGTGCGGCTTTGGCAATTGTTTTACTGATAATTAAAAATTTGTTCGCCGGCATGGGGGTATAAACCCACCGGTGCGTTTTATAATAACGTATACTATGGACGAGCGTATATATAACATAGTGGCCAAAAAGGTAAGCGGTGAAATTTCTGCGGAAGAAAACCGTGAACTTGAGGCTTGGATTGCGGAAGATACCCGCAACAGGCAAGACTATGAGGAGATGAAAAGATTGTGGGAAGATACCGATGACGTGTTGCAACAGCCGACGGTAGATACGCATGCGGCATGGCAAAAGGTGATGGCCGCCACTATAGCAAGTGAAAAGCCGGTACAGAAGCCTAAAACGGTAGCCTTTCCGGCTTGGGGTAAATACGCCTTGTCTGCGGCAGCCATATTATTGGTGGCTTTGTTGGTATGGAAACCCTTTGCCCAAGAAATGATAACGGTAGTGGCCGATAACGGCAACAAGGAGATAGTTTTACCCGATAATTCCGTTGTTACGCTAAGGCAAGGTTCCTCACTTCACTATCCTAAAACCTTTTCAAAGACTGAACGTCACGTGGCCCTTACGGGTGAAGCATTTTTTGATGTGGAGCGTAATGAACAGAGTCCCTTTACCATAGATGCCGCCGCTGCGGTAGTAACCGTATTGGGTACCTCTTTTAACGTAGATTGCGCCAATGATGCCGCCACGGTTACTGTTACCACCGGTAAGGTACGCATGGCATCGTCCAAGCAAATAGCCAAGTCTGTAATACTTACACCGGGTGAGCAGGGCATACTGCAAAAAGACGAACTTACCGAGACTGCGGCAGACGACAATTACCTGTACTGGATGACCGGGGTGATAAATTTTGACAATAAACCATTGCACTCCATCGTTAAAGACCTCTCTTTGCGGAGTAAAACAACCGTTGAATTTGCGGGAGATGTACCGCAGGCGGTTAAAGATCAGGCAATAACCATTAACTTCGAGAAGCAACCGTTGGAGGAAATGCTTACCGAACTGTGCATGATTGCATCTTGCCGTTGGAGCAAAGAGAATAACGGTTATGTCATCAGTGTAAACAAATGAGTATAATCAGGGCGCTCGCCACTGCTTTTTTTGTTCTGTTCTCTTTTTTTGCGCATGCACAACAGGCAGATGTGTTGTCGCGTCCCTATAAACCGACATTTACCCAAGGAGCGGTTAAAGCTTTTTTAGACGATCTTGAAACCCGTACCGGCGTTAGTATTTCTTACAGCAATGCGGCTGTAGCGCCTGATGAAAAGGTAACGCTTACAGGCAATGAAGCTACCGTACACGATGTGTTAACCGCTATAGTAGGTAGCCGCGCCACGCGTATTGTAACTAAAAAAAATAAGATACTCTTGGTGCCGCAAGGCGCGGAGCGCAAGATTAAAGCGGCAACGGTAACGCTAAACGGTTATGTAAAAGAAACCGGCAGTATGGAGGCCCTGCCGGGAGCAGTGGTTTTTATACCGGCGTTAGGCGTGGGCACCGCTACAAATAGTTACGGTTATTATAGCATCAGCGTTCCGGCGGGCAACTATGACGTGGTGTGCGCGTTTGTAGGTTATAATGCCGATACCACTTCAATGGCTTTGAAGGAAGACAGCCGCATCGACAAATTTCTTTCGGTGCAAAATGCGTTGGAAGAAGTAAAAGTTACCGCAGACAAACAAAGTATAAAAGACCGGTTAAGACTTACTTACGCCAATATAAAAGAGCGCCCTTCTCTGTTGGGAGAAACCGACGTGATGCGCGCCTTGCAAAATTATGCGGGTACCACAGCGTCTATGGAAGGCAGCAACAAAATAGTAGTGCGCGGTGGAGACCCGGGTCAAAACCTGCACCTGATTGACGGTGTGCCGCTATATTATATCGACCACTTTTTCGGATTTACTTCGGTGTTTAATTCCGAAGCCATCAAGTCTGCGGATTTTTTTAAAGGCGCTTTCCCGGCCAAGTACGGTGGGCGATTGTCTTCGGTGATTGATATTAATTCCAAGGATGGCGACATGGAGCATTGGGGTGGTCAGTTTTCTTTGGGTTTGCTCAAAGGCAGCTTTAACCTAGAGGGACCCTTGGTGAAAAACAAATCCTCGGTGATGATATCTCTGCGGCGCACCTGGATAGATGCGCTATGGCGTTTTGCGAGTCCTGTTGCGGCGCAAACCAAAATCGACTTTTACGACATTAACGTAAAAGCCAATTACATTTTAGATAAGAACAACCGTTTGTATCTAAGCGTTTACAACGGCAGAGATCAAATAGATATAGACCCGGGTGGTGGCACGTTTGCCACGAAATGGGGTAATGCCCTAGTTGCACTCAAATGGAACCGCATACTCAATCCGCAAACCTTTCTTAACACCACCGTTACCTTTAGTCGGTTCAAGTTCTCCTTGTTGCAAAGGGAGGATATTTTTGTAGACGGTGTTTATGAGCCGGGGAAGGAATACAAAGGTCTTTCGGAGGTAAAAGATGCGGGGTTTACAAGCAGTATCTCTTGGTATCCCAACCCTGCACATAAGGTGGAGACGGGAATCAGGTATTCATATGCCCGGTTTGTGCCGGTTCAGGTACAGGGCGAAGTGCTGCGGGCCACCGTAGGCAATAAGGCGGTTTCCGAACAGTTTTATTCCAATGAGGTGACGCTATATGCCGAGGATGAGATAAAAGCCGGTGAGCGTTGGACCTTGAGGCCGGGCTTTCATTTTGCCAATTGGTTTAGCCGGCGGTTCAATTACTCGGGCATACAGCCGCGCATGTATGTTTCTTATAGGTTGGCTCAGAGGCACCTGTTATATGCCTCGGTAGCTCAAATGGCGCAGTTTATTCACCTGATGACCAATAACACGCTTGGACTACCCGGTGATTTCTGGATACCCAGCACCGCCAATATAAAACCCGAAGAATCATACACCGCAACATTGGGATATGGGGGCAGTGTGGGTAAGCAGTTTAATTACAATGCCGAGCTTTACTACCGCACCATTAAAAACGTTACCACTTACGGCATGGGTAAAAACTTATTTAGTACCGTGCGGAGTTGGGAGGATAATATTACGCAGGGTACGGGTAAAAGTTACGGTATAGAGTTATCGGCGAGCGAGAAAATCGGGGTATTTAAATTGACCGGGGCGTATACTTGGTCGCACACTACGAGGCGCTTTGCCGATTTGAACGATGGTAACCCTTTCCCGTACAGATACGACAGGAGGCACAACATACGGGCCGCATTGGTATATAAACCCTCTGCAAGGTTTGACGCTTCCGCCAACTGGACATATATGAGCGGTGAAGCCATTACCCTGCCCGATCAACTCTATCCCGATTTGGACAAGAACCTTATGGTATCTCCGGGTAGCGGTGTTTCAAGTGCCGGGTATACGTATAACTATGTTACCTGGAATAACTATCGCTTGCCACCCATACATCGGTTAGACCTTGCCATGAATTTTACGAAACAGGTAGGCAGACGCAAGCGAATGCAACGAATTTGGTCTTTTGGGGTGTATAATGCCTATGCGCGCCACAATGTAATGTTTGTGGAACTAACTACCGATGTCACGGGTGGTATGTCTTTACAGGCACTATCGTTTCTGAAGTTTGTCCCTTTTGTTAACTACCAACTGCTGTTTTGATATGACCGGACGAACAAAAAATATAAGCGGTAGGTTGATGTTTGCGGCAATGCTGCTTATTCCCTTTTTGCATGGCTGTAACCGGGCATTGGAGTTACCCGATGTAGGCGGCGAGCGAAAAATTGCCCTGTTGGCAGAATTGGTAGCCAACGATACCATGTATGCGCGTGCGGGACTTAGCGCCCCCCTTAAGGGCTCCACCTCGGTACAGTTTGGTACGGTAGACAACCTGGTTTTGCATGTGGAAGATGCCGCGGGGTTAAAAACAGTGCTTACGGAGTATCCCGATAACGAGTCGGCCACACTGTTTACCAATCCCTATTCGTCGCCGGAGCGCGTAAAGCCCGGCAATGCCTATAAGTTGGTGGCAACGCATCCGCAGTTGGGCACGGTAGAGGCAAATGTGGAAGTGCCGGCTCCCTTTGCTGCACAAGTAGTATCGCTGGCACATACCAAGTATTTGTCCGACTCGGTGGTAGAAGTATCCCTGGATATTTCCGACCCCGGGGATGTGCCCAACTATTATTCAATAGAAGCTGTGAAGCAGGCCATGAAGGTGGACGGCTATTTTAAATATAACGGCGCTTGGCTGAATATCATTGAAAACTACTCGTTATACAATAACCTGAAAGCAACAGGCACAGTAGAAGAGCGTTTTGATACAAGCTATTACAAACTATATACAAGGCAATTACTATACAGTACCGATGAAAATAGCGAATATGCGGGCATAAGCAGCCCCACAGAGCCCGTGCGTAGAGTATTGCTGAGAGATTCTCGATTCAACGGTACCACCTATACAACTAGGTTTATTATAAGGCGCGAACGGTTGCCCGAATTTGGCACATACGATAAAGGGCGCATATTGCTGCAAGTAAAGTCCATTCCCGAAGTGTATTTTAAATACCTGAGAGACTATGACGAGCAAACCGATAATTTCTCGGAAAACCTTACCCGCCCGGTAAAGGCCACCGGTAATGTAGTAAATGGGGTGGGTATGGTGGGCGGAGTGTATCGAAACGAGTTTGTGGTACACCACGACACTTGGACTTTCTAAAAAATTGATTAGGATATAGGGGTATTTTCATGAAGGTGCGTGTTTCATACAAACACTACCGTTTATGACCATCGGCAAGATATTCACCCTAATCCTACCTTTGTTTTTCTCTTGCTTTCCCATATCTGCACAGCAAGTTACCATAAGTGGTTATGTAACGGAGAAGAGTAGCGGCGAGCGTCTTGTGGGCGCGGTGGTTTATGTGCCCGAGCGCAAAGCCGGTACGGCAACAAATAATTTCGGCTTTTACTCGCTTACACTTCCGGCCGATAGTGTTTCCCTTGTGGTTTCTTATGTGGGCTACAAAACAAAGGTGCTCCATTTAAAACCTCAAAACGGATTAACTACCAATATAGAACTGGAGCCCGCCAAAATGCTGGAGGAGGTATTGGTAACGGCTCAAAAAGACGCACTGGAACAACGCACACAAATGAGCGCCATAGACTTGCCGATAGAAACGATAAAATCATTACCGGCTTTCTTGGGCGAAGTAGATATAATGAAGGCAATACAATTGCTACCGGGTGTACAGTCAGGCAATGAAGGGAGTTCGGGTTTATATATTCGCGGGGGCGGTCCCGATCAAAACCTGATATTGCTTGACGGTGTACCCGTTTATAATGCGGCTCACCTGTTTGGCTTCTTCAGTGTTTTTAATGCCGATGCCATTAAAAGTGTTGAGGTGATTAAAGGGGGTTTCCCTGCGCGATACGGCGGCCGCCTCTCTTCCGTCATAGACATTAATATGAAAGACGGTGACAAGAACAAGATAAGAGGCGAGGGTGGTATCGGCCTCATCGCGTCGCGCTTTACCTTGGAAGGTCCGCTGCAAAAAAACAAGTCATCGTTTATGGTTTCGGGGCGCCGCACTTATTACGACCTGTTAACCCGCCCCTTTATGCCGGCCAATATGAACGTGGGCTATTACTTCTATGATTTAAACGGTAAGCTTAATTTTAATCTTGGCAAGAAAGACCATTTGTATGTAAGCGGTTACCTGGGTAATGATAAGTTCCATGCCGATTTCGCAAACAGCAATAATGCTGCCGATTATACATCTTCTTTCAAAAGTAATCTTGGTTGGGGCAATATAACCGGCGTGGTGCGGTGGAACCATGTATTTGGTCCCAAGGTATTTGGTAACCTTACCGCTTATTACAGCCGTTACCGGTTCCTTATTTCCACACGCTCCAAAAGCAGTTTTGAAAATATAACCGATGACTACTTGCTCAAGTATACCTCGGGCATAAACGATAAGGCCGTGAAGTATGATATTGATTGGCTGCCGGGTGTTCGCCACTATATTAAAACAGGAGTAGGATTGGTACATCATACTTATAAGCCCGGCGCACAACAAACCCGTATACAAGGCACATTCTTCAACTTGGATACCTTAACTGGTGCAAAGGCGATAACCTCCTTGGAAGCCGATGCGTATATTGAAGATGACATAAAGCTCACCGACCTTCTTAAAGTAAATCTCGGCTTGCATTGGACAGGCTTCTCGGTTAATGACAGGTTTTATAATTCTTTACAGCCTCGTGTGGCTTTGCGCTATATGCTTAGCGATAAGTTGAGCGCAAAAGCATCCTTCGTGCAGATGAATCAATTCATCCATTTGCTTACGAACAGTGGTATAGGCCTGCCTACCGATTTGTGGGTTCCCGTTACTGCCAAAATCCCCGTACAACGTTCTCACCAAGGTGCTATGGGCTTGGCATACACCTATAATAGTGCGATAGAGGTAAGCGTGGAAGGCTATTATAAGACGATGGAGAACGTAATCGAATACAAAGAGGGTGCAAATTTTCTAAACAATGCCGACAATTGGGAAAGCAAGGTTGCAGTGGGCAACGGACATAGTTACGGCGCCGAGCTGTTTTTGCAAAAGAAGAAGGGTAGATTTACAGGTTTGGCCGGCTATACATGGTCGCGCACCGTACGCCAATTCCCCGAGTTGAATAACGGCAAACAATTTCCTTATCGTTACGACCGTAGGCATGATATAAAGCTGGCCGGGGTGTATAAAATAGCTAAGGATATAGAGTGTAGTGCGGAATGGGTATATGGAACAGGCAACGCACTGACAGTACCTCTAAGCTATTACAAAGATGCAACGGGTAACATCGTACAGGTATATGGGTCACGAAACGGCTATCGCATGCCCGCATATCACAGGGCCGATGTTTCCGTTAAGTTCATAAAAGAAACCAAGCGATGGGAAAGAGCGTGGGTTATAAGCGTATACAACGTATACAACCGCCGCAACCCATATTTCATTTACCCCGATTTCGGAAGTAAAGGAGTAGTGTTTAAGCAGGTAAGCCTCTTCCCGATGATCCCGACAATCAGCTATCAGTTCAAATTTTAATTCCTCAAATGCCATATATGTCACACATGTCAAAACTAAGTCTTTGCGCAGTTTTTTTGCTTATGCTGTCATCTTGTGAAAAAGAGATAAAAGTTTCACTCCCCGAACAGTCTAATGTATTGGTGTTGGATGCACAGGTAAGATGCGGCATGCCCATAACGGTATATTTGGGCCACTCGGAAAGTATTATGAAGTTTAGACCCGATAAGAACATCAGTCTGAAAGACGCGATTGTCTGTCTTTTTGAAGATGGTATGGCTGCTGACACGCTGACTTATGATGCGCTTTCGGGAATGTATGTGTCGGATATAGTTGCCGCGCCCGGACGGCAATATAAATTGCAGGCCCAATCCCCGGGCTATGGTATTGCGGAGGCAAATGCCTTGGCGCAGGTTCCGGTAAAAATTCTTTCGGCCAAAAGAAATTTTAATGTGCGTACCGATGAATATGGCAGTATGCAGGATGAGATAGTGTTGGAATTTGATGACCCGATAGGTAGAGATTTTTACCTGGCAAAAATTTGGTTGCCTGCCGATACCTACGATATGGAATTTTGCCTACCTACCACCGATCCTTCCGTGGAAGACATTTACGGAGAAGATATTTCAGGCTCGGTTTGTGTCTCATCCAAAGCCATTTTTATAAAGGATGCTTTGTTTGACGGAAGAAGAAAACAACTTCGTCTTTTTGTGCCGGGGGGTAATTTGCGAACCGATACGGTTATGGGCGTACCCGTTTATCCTGCCATCAGCCTGGCACATGTTTCGGAAGATCATTATAAGTATGAGAAGACATACCGCTTCGGCGCAGCCAATTTGGGTAACCCATTTGCGGAACCTATAAATGTACACGGAAATGTATCCGGGGGATATGGCATATTCGCCATATATGGTGCTGATAGCAGCGAGATAAAATAAAATACTTCCCGCAATGGGAATAAGGCTTGGGGCTTAGCGGTAACCCCGGGCCTTTTGTTTTTGGGAAGATGGCTGTTATTTTTCCGAACTTAACTCGGTAAGGACATTATTGTATTTAATGAGCAGCACGTCGTATTTTTCTTTTTCCTCCAGGCATTTTGTGGCCACCCAAGATTTTTCTTCCAAACAAGAGTAATATTTTTCCCTATAGTCGGTATTGTCTTGTGCCTGATATAACATACTGCCGGTGCCCGTAAATAACCAATTCAAGTTCAAATCCGGATATTCTGTCACGATATCCTCAATAATTTGGCAGCTTGGCCAAGCATTTTCGGTATTGAAAAGCCTGTACAATTTTTGTGGAGAAGAGTAGTTGAGCGCATCTGCCAACTCCAGGATGCCTATTCTCTTATGAGTTAAAAACTCTTTGAGTCTGCTTACTAAAGGAACCATGTATTTTTAGTTTATCGCCAAGAATTAAAACATGTTTTATTTTATTCTGTGGATGAATTACTAACGGTGTTCCATCAAAATTAAACGTTCATTCGATGAGAACAGCTAAAATTAAAGAAAATACTTGAATAATCGACTCATCGGCTGTTTTATTTAACATTGTAAACCAGCCTGCATCCCAAGCATTTTTTGACTTGAAATAATGATTAATAAGCTAGCGCTTCAATAAAAATCCAAGAAAATAAAGCATTGTATTTCAAAATATTATGAAAATGCACTTTAAATCAGGATGCTTGTACACCCTTATTGTTGAAGAATTACATGGGGTAGAATCGTTATCGTTAAACGATTTATTTACACCGCATAACATCATGTCAATCTTTCTCGTACGAATAACGAATAAGATTATTTTTATAACAAGTTGTTTTGAATAAAAACATGTTTTACTTTCGTAACAGATTGTTTAAAATGATTATGTTTTAATTGTTTTACACAATCATCACCAAACTAAAACATATTCTATGGCCAAAACACTTTACGCAACAGTATTATTGTTTACCGCAATTTTACTCTTGTCCGGCAGGGCCCGGGCGCAAAACGTCTATGCCTCGCAATTGGTAGGCAATAGTACGGATTTTCAAAACCCGGAACGAGTAGCCGATTCGAGTAAGGTAAATTACGCACACCTCACAAATCTTGCGGGTGTATTGAACACATCCTATTTGAGGGTTAGATTTCCTGCTCAGGGAAAATCCGGAGATGCGATTAATATCACGGTGAGAGGCACGGGGCAAACCTTGGGCCTCGGGTTGCTAACCGGCACTACGGTACGCCTGTATGATTCGGCGGGCGCGCAGGTATATATGGGCAGCGGGAGTAGCCTGTTGAACTTGTCGCTATTGGCACCGGGAGAAGACATCTATGCGATACGTTTTATAACCGATGTATCGCAAAATTTTAAGTTTAAGGAAGCGCGCATTGAGTTCAATAATTTGTTGAATGTAAATGTGCTGAACGAGTTTAGGGTCTATAATATTTTTTACACCTCAAGTTGTCCCCCGGTATATGCCGATACTTTGTACGATTATAAAACGGGAGGTTTGCTCACCAGTTATGTATCCAATCCGGGCAATGCGGCCGATGCCAATCCCAATAATGTAGCCACCATGGTGGTGCCGTTGAATCTTTTGGGACTGTTGCCCGAAGCATATCTCGATTTAAAATTCTCCAAGCATGCGCGCCCCGGAGATTATGTGGGCTTTACCATTGGTCAGGCATCCTCGTTGTTGAGTTTGTCCCTTATACAAAATCTTACTATCCGAGTGTACGACCAAAATAATGTATTGCGCGAAACCAAGAATGGTTTTTCATTGGCCGATCTGCAACTACTGGCAGGTACCGCAAACAGGTATACGCTGGGCTTTATGTCGCAAAAGGGTAATTATAAAATAGCACGCCTGCGCATCAGTTTGGGTGCAACGGTAGGTGTGTTGCAAAACCTCAATGTTTATAATGCGTTTCACTATGCCATAGACCGTCCGCCTGTTACTATAACGGTTAGCGGCTCATCTACACTATGCCAAGGGCAGAGCGTTACACTTACTGCTTTTGATTCTTTGGGGAGCACCAACTATTACTGGAGTACAGGTGCAACAACCGCATCCATAAATGTATCTCAACCCGGCACATACTCTGTACAGGTTACGGATACTTTATCGTGTACGCGTTATTCCATACCGATAGAAATAAAGGTAGCACCTGCCGTGATACCGCGTATAGTAGGCGACAGCGTATTGTGTGCGGGTAGGTCGGGTACGTTAAGCACATCTTCGGTATATGCATCTTATTTGTGGAATGGCGGCTCTACCGCAGGTTCGTTAAATATCACCGGTCCGGGTAAATATTATGTGCGTGTAACAGATGTCAACGGCTGCCAAGGAACGGACACCATAAATGTAATAACCAACAACCTCAACATTAATCCTGTGGTCACCGCAGCATCCTGTGGTAACGGAAGTAATGGTGCTATAGCCGCAACCGTAAGCGGAGGTAGCGGAAGCTATGCATATCGCTGGTCTAACGGCAATACAGGTACCTCGATAAATAGTCTTGTGCCCGGGTTGTACACATTATCCGTAACCGATAATGTATATGGGTGCGTGTACAATAAAGCGTATACCGTTACATCCGATAATACACTTACCCTGAAATCTTCTGTGGTGAATACAAGTGCATGCGGAAAATCCGATGGCAGTATTGCTCTTACGGTTATAGGTGGTAGCGGGAACTATGTATATTCTTGGACGGGAGGCGCCACCACCGCAAGCCTTACCGGGCTACCCGCGGGTGTTTATCGGATAGCGGTTGAAGATACCGCTACGGACTGTATGGCTTATGATACCATTGTGGTAAATGCCGGCAATTCGGGCCTTAATGTCGGCGTGACAACCACGCCTGCCACAGGTTGCTCCAAAACAGACGGTAGTATTGTGCTGAATGTAACCGGCGGTAGCGGAAACTATTCTTATAGCTGGAGCAACGGGTCCTCATCCTCATCCTTAAATAATATAGCCGGGGGGAATTATTATGTAACGGTAACCGATAATACTACCGGTTGTGTTGCAGTGAAGAAAGTGACCCTGTCTGCTGCAGGTGCTTTGACGGTTGCCGGTACCATTGCCCCGACACAATGCAATCGCGGTACAGGTGCCATTACAGCAAATGTTACGGGAGGCTCGGGTAGCTATACGTATCAATGGTCTACAGGTGCCACGGGCAACAATATCCAAAATCTTATGGCCGGAGCTTATATATTGGCCGTTACGGACAATAATACGGGCTGCAAAGGCAGGGGTATATTTAATGTGCAAGAAAGCGGAGGGCCGGTTGCCACGCTTGGTATTACACACCCCGATTGCGCTTCCAACAGCAATGGCGGCATAAATATTACCACCACCGGTACCACGTATAAATATTATTGGTCCAATGGTTCGGTGCTTAAAAACCAATCTAACCTGCGCCCGGGTACATATGTTGTTACCATCACCGATACGGTGGGCGGCTGTTCTGCCCTTTATACTGCAAGCATAACGCCCAAAAGCCAAGTGAGCCTGGTTGCCGCCCCCAAATCAAATACGGCGTGTCCGGCTGCGGCTAACGGCTCCGTAAATGTGTCGGTAGAAGGTGGTGTTGCGCCTTATGCATACAATTGGTCTACAGGTGCCACCTCGCAAAATATTTCAGGTCTGAGCTCAGGCAATTACACACTAACCGTTACAGATGCAAACGGTTGTTCGGCATTTGTTTCGGTACCCGTAGTTACCGATAGCACCAAACTGCTCAAAGTTATGGCGGGTGTGATAACCAATGCCACATGTAATACCGCGCTGAACGGTAGCGCCACTGTAACCGTTTCCGGTGGCGTAGCACCTTATTCCTACAGTTGGAGTAACGGTGCCATTACACAAAATTTAGCCGGTGTTATGCCGGGTACTTATACTTTAACGGTTACCGATGCCTTAGGGTGCAACGTGCAATTGCCGGTAACCATCGGCATAACCAATAACAATCCGCTTACGGTTACGTTAAACAATGTTACTCCTGCCGGCTGTTCCGCAAACACGGGTTCCGTTGACATTAATGTGTCTGGCGGCAGTGCGCCATATACATACTTGTGGTCTAACGGTGCCACCACGCAGGATTTAAATGGTGTTGGCGCGGGCACTTATTCAGTAACGGTAAGAGATAATAACGGTTGCACCGAGCAGCGTTCGGAAACGGTTCCGGTTAGCGGCCCGGGCACTATAAATGTTGCCATAAATACCATTACCGATGCCACTTGTAACGTAAGTATGGACGGCGGCATAAACATAACCGCCTCCGGCGGAGTAGCACCTTATACTTATAAGTGGTCTAACGGGTCTGCCGCAGAAGACTTGTCGGGAGTAAACCCGGGGACGTATACGATAACGGTTACGGATGCCAACGGATGCCCAGGTCAAAACAGTGCCGAGGTTAAAATTAATACCACCGCCACATTAAAAGTTATGGTAGATTCTGCGCAAGGTGCGGGCTGCAGCGGAGGTACGGGTGCGTCAATATTTATTACGGCTTCGGCAGGTACTTTACCTTACACTTACTTGTGGTCCAACGGTGCTACCTCTGCAGATTTGTTGAATATCGTTCCCGGTAACTATACGGTTACCGTAACCGATGCAAAAGGTTGTGTGGTGGTACAAGCGGCACAAGCCGGTATAGATACGGCCAAATCTGTTATGGCTACTGTGGATTCCGTACAAGGTGCGGGATGTATCGGAAGCAATTCCGGAAGTATATACATTACGCCCACAAGAGGTAAACTGCCTTATTCCTACGTATGGAGCAACGGCACCACATCACAAAATTTACTAAATGCGCCGGCCGGCAACTACACGGTTACCGTAACCGATGCGGCAGGATGCAGCCGTATGATAAATGCAGCTATCGGTGTAGACCCTGCCAAGCGTATTATGGCAGTGGCCGATTCTGCTCAAGGTGCGGGTTGTGCCACAAGTGCTTCAGGTAACATATATGTAAGCGTATCCGGCGGTAAGCCCCCGTATGCCTATGCATGGTCTAACGGTTCCGTTGCGGAAGATTTATTGAGCGTGCGCCCCGGAAGCTATACAGTTACCGTTACGGATGCTAACGGGTGTAGCATGCAGTTCACCGATACGGTAGCTGTAGATACGGCAAGGTCTGTAAAGGTGATGGCCGATGTGATTACCGGAGCGGGTTGTATAGGTAGTGCATCGGGAAGCATAACGGTGCAAGTTATGGGCGGGTTGATGCCTTATACATATTCCTGGTCCGACGGTTCATTCAATCAAAATTTGGTGAACGTTAAGCCCGGTAGTTATACATTGACGGTAACGGATGCGGGAGGTTGTACGCGACAGTTTGATGCCAACGTTGGTGTGGATACCGCCAACCGTGTAAAAGCAACCGTTACCACCGTAACCGATACGCGTTGTAAAGAAAGTTTATCGGGTAGTATAGACGTTTCCGTAAGCGGCGGACTGCCACCGTATAAATATCAATGGTCCAACGGAGCGGTGTCGCAAGATCTTACTTTTGTTGCCTCCGGTATGTACATGCTTACCGTGTCTGACGCCGCGGGTTGTTCCGCGCAGACAAGTGCAAACGTGGGCGTAAGCAATGCCAATCCGGTTGTGCTTACCCTGGATTCTACAAATACAATAGGCTGCGTAGATACAATGTCAGGTAAAATATTCGTTACTACTGCCGGGGGTGAGCCGCCATATACATACTTATGGTCGAACGGAGATATTGCCGAAGATTTGGTTAATGTCGGTATCGGTTCTTACAACCTTACGGCAACCGATAATGCCGGCTGTAAGGCCAATATAGCAGCCACAGTGGATAAGCCGGAGGCACTGGTTGTGGAGTCGGAAGTAAAGAATGTTACCTGTTTTGGTTACAACGACGGAAGTATAAGTGTTACTGTTAAAAACGGTAGTGGTCTTTATACCTATGCTTGGGATAACGGTGTAACAAGCCGCACCACCGGTGGTTTGGGTGGAGATACTTATGCGCTCATGGTTACCGATGTGCAAACCCAATGCATCCGTAGAGATTCCTTTACGGTGAAAGAATACGATTCCCTAAGGGTGAACCTTATCGTGACAAACGATTCCTGCACGTTTGGTAACGACGGTAAAATATCGGTCGACATCACAGGTGGCCTTCCGCCATACAACTTCAACTGGTCTACCGGCTCTTCCGAGCAAACCATAGCCGGTTTGGCTGCGGGTAGTTATACACTACAGGTTGCCGATAATAACAGTTGCTTCAAAACATATACGGCAAATGTGGCGCAATCCGAATGCAGTGATGAAATAGTGGTGTATGATGTGATAACACCTAACGGAGACGGCGCCAACGATTTTTGGGTAATTAAGGGGCTGGAGATGTATCCGTCCAATTCGGTAAAAGTCTTTAACAAATGGGGTGATGTGGTGTTCGAGCAAAACAATTATGCAAATAATTGGTCGGGCATCAGAGGAACAGGCGGAGATGTACTGCCGGACGGCACATACTTCTACCTCATTAAGATTAATGATAACGCTGCCGGTAAGAAAGACTTTACAGGCTCCATGCTTATTCAACGCTAATCGTTAACCACAAAAAAATTACAAAATGAAATCCATATATAAAATACTGGCACTCGCCATTTTGGCCCCGTTGGGAGCCTTGGCGCAAAGCTACCCGCACTATACCATGTTTATGTACAATAAGCTGATATATAATCCGGCTTATGCGGGTAATAAAAATCTCACGACGGTAAATGCCACTTACCGCAACCAATGGACGGGTATACAGGGCGCACCGCGAAACTTCAGCGTAAGTGTGGACGGACCTGTGGGCAGTTACATGAAACCATTCAGAAGTGTAGCCTTGGGTCTGAACGTAAACAATGAAAGCATAGGCGTTACGGACAATACCAACATCATGGCATATTATGCTTACCGCATACAAGCCGGTAATACCGTTTTGTCTATGGGCTTGCAGGCAGGTGTTGCGCTATATACTGCAAGGTACAGCGAGCTTAATGCCCTGCAACAGGATGCCAAACTGATGGGGGATATCAACAATACCATGCTTCCGAATTTTGGCCCCGGTATTTACTGGTCGGGGGAGCGCTTTTATGTGGGTGCTTCCGTGCCCAATCTGTTGGAGAACTATTATGACAAAGACAGGAAAGGCTTGACCAACCGATCCGCCAGGCAACTACGCAGCTATTACGTGAGCGGGGGTTATGTAATTCCGGTGTCAGACAACTTTAAATTGCAGCCGCAGGTGCTGGCACGTTATGCCGGCAACGGTACATATCAGTTGCCGTTTAATGCCGATTTTAATCTTTCTTTCATCTTTTATGACCGTCTTATGTTAGGTGCTACCTATCGGTCGGATAATTCTTTGGCAGGCGTGGTACACGTGCAAGCTACAAACAGTATAAATATCGGATACTCTTACGATTATACCGCGTCTGAACTTAACGGATACAACAACGGTACGCACGAAGTAACCTTGGGCTTCGATTTTGTCAGGGATAATAACAAGTATACCAATCCGAGGTTTATTAAAACATTTTGATTCACCCGCCAAACATTATTGAAATGAAATCAACATTCCTGATTATAACATCAATGCTGTTGCTGTGCGTGGGAGCCGCATCTGCAAGAAGCAACCAAGATTTGCTGAAGGCCAATTATCTGTATCGTCAATTGGCGTTCAACGAGGCCATACCTTATTATGAAAAGGTGGCTACCGATGCCAATGACCCCGAGATATATGTTCAACTGGGCGATTGTTATCGCCTTACCAAAAGAAATACCGAAGCTGCTGCAGCTTATGCGAAAGCAGTGGTGATGAACGGTTGTCCGGATATGGCCAAACTGCATTACGGACAAGTGCTGATGACTTTGGGGAAATATTCGGAAGCATCAAAATGGTTGAAGCAATATGCCGCTACCGCACCAAACGAGAAGCGAGTGGCTAACCTGATAACAAGCTGTGCTTGGGCACCGGAAATGACCGGTAAAATACCTTCAGGTGTGGTGGTGTTCCAGCCCTTCAATACCAACGGTTCCGATTTTGGACCCGCTTTGCGCAAGGAGCAGCTTGTTTTTGCATCAGACACTATGGTTAAGGGTGCCAATGTGGCAAAAACAGATGACTGGACAGGTAACCCTTATTACAACATCTTGGCGGTGTCTTGCGATCCTATGGGCCGATGCAATAGCACAATAACAAAAATAGCCTCCGATATCAATACCAAGTTCCACGACGGGCCGGCAACATTTAGCGGCGACGGAAGTACCATGTATTTTACTCGGACAAACATAAGCAAGCAATTCCTCAGCCGGAACTCTCTACCCGACCAACAAGGTGTGGTGCGGTTACAAATTATAGTAGCCAAAGATTATGACGAGGCTACCGGAAAATTTGGCAAAATCGAGCAATTCCCGTTCAATAGTAAGGATTATTCCACTGCTCACCCAACGGTTAGTCCATCGGGCAACACAATTGTGTTCGCATCGGATATGCCCGGCGGACAAGGCGGTACAGACCTGTATATCACCACAAAACAGCAGGGCGGCAATTGGTCGAAGCCCGAGAACTTGGGGGGTATAATCAATACCGAGGGCGACGAGATGTTTCCGTTCTTGCAAGACGACAATACATTGTATTTCTCGTCCGACGGACATGTGGGCTTAGGTGGCTTGGATATTTACAGCGCCACACGTTCTTCGGCCGGCACTTTCTCTCAACCGGAGCATGCCGGTATACCTGTCAACTCGCTAAATGATGACATGTCGGCAGTGGTGCACCCAGTGAGCAACGGTATATATTTTGCTTCCAACCGCCCTGCGGAAAAGGGAGGTGATAATATATTCTTCCTTAACCGGCAGCGTGTATACCTTGGGCTTAAGATAATTGACGGCGCTACAAAAAAGCCGTTGGTGGGTGCGGCCGTAACCTTGAAAAGTACAAATTCCGAAAGCAGGTATACGGCGGATATGTCGGGCGGCGTATTCACTCGCCTGGCGCCACAATCGCAATATAACGTAGCCATTACCAAAGCAGGCTATACCTCACGTAATATGAATATCTCCAGCTTCGATATGAAGGACAATGACACTTTGTGGCAGGAGGTGAGTATGGAGCCTGATTTTTCAATTACCTATTCCGCAGTGGTATTGGACGAGAAAACGGGTGCAGCGATAGAAGACCCGATAGTGGTATTTTCAAAAATAGGCAGGTCTCAATCCGATTCGCTCGTTTTGCCTCCGGGTAACGCATACACCCGCACATTGTCACCCAATACGGAGTATTATGTGTATGCCGTGAAAGATAATTATTACAGCAACGAAAAGGTTATCTCCACAATGGGGATTGATCAAAGTGTAGGTCATACCACGCTACAGGACACGATTTATATGAAGAAGCTACAGGTGGGTGAAGTGTACAAAATCGAGAATATCTACTACGATTATGATAAGGCGAATATCCGTGAGGATGCGAAGCCGTCGTTGAACCGTTTGTTGGATTTGCTGGCTCAGTATCCGCAAATGAAAATACAGGTAAACTCGCATACCGACTGCCGCGGCTCCGATTCATACAATATGAACCTGTCTAAAGCGCGGGCCAATTCGGTAATCAAATATTTACAACAAAGAGGAATAGCCAAAAACAGACTATTATATAAAGGGTACGGAGAGACCATGCCTAAAGAGTCCTGCGATAACTGTGATGCTTGTAGCGAAACGCAACATCAGGCAAATCGCAGGACCGAATTCCAAATAATAGCTATGTAATGTTTGGTTTAGGATTGGTGATCGGGACGCATTTCTTTGCGTCCCTTTTTATTGCTGTCTTAATCTTACGGTTTGTGGCGGAAGCATCAGGTTCAGTCCTCGATTTTCGACGGATGCTACTCGCCCGTTTTTGAAGTTTATCATGCTACTGCCATAGTACCAGCATTCCATACTGTCTTCGGGCTTTACTATCGATGAAGGAGTTCCCTGTATCTGCAACACATCGTTATAGGTCTGTCCGCTCTTCAAGTATATGTCTTGCACGGCGTGAGTCGTGATTTTTGTAGTTACGGTTACTGCTTCTGCCGATGTTTCACGATTTGCAAGTGTGCGTTCTTTGGTGATAATTTGAGAGGCGCGTTCATCTTTTTCAAAACTAGACTTATCAACTTGTGATGCCGAAGGCGGAGCCTTTTGGCGGGTACTGTTCGCTAACGTTTCATTTGCTTTTTTTGTTACTACGGCCACCTCTTTTTTGTTCGTTTTATTGCTTGTGGTGAGCGTCATATTTGCCCAAGCCAATATCGATATAAGCAGTATGAACAGGCTTATCGCAATATGTGTGGCGTTGGTTTTACTTATAGTACGTCCGGGCGTGGCATCTTTTTCGGTATTCGCCGCGTAAGGTTGGCCGGTGTCTGCGGCTCTGTATGCCGGGGTGGAAATGATGCAACTCAAGATGCGGTCATAGTCTTTCCGTTTATCCGGGTTAATAAGAGTATTATACGCTATGGAGATATCCATAAATCTAGAGCCGGCATATCGGTCTGCGTTGTTTTCATCGGGTTTATATCTGGCGGCCAGTTCTTTATAGGCTTGTTTAATTTGGCTGGCACAGGCATTTGGCGGAATGCCCAATACTTTGTAGTAGTTCTTCATGCGGCGGCTTGTTGTGTTTTTTTATCGTATTCAATTACAAATTTGGGGATTTTTTTTAAATGTGATAAATCCACACCTTAATATAAAAACTTTGTCCGTATTGTAAAATATTTAGCGTCAATATTTGCGGCCCTGTTCGCTTGGTATAATAAATTATCTTTAAAAGCATTTACTTCGCAGGGCGGTGAAAAAAAATCTTCAAACCATATTGATTATCTGCCTTTTATTTTGGGAGGTAGTTTCTATATATAATCCGTGTCTTGCACAAAACGCTTCCTTCAATATTTCCTATCGCAGACTTACGCAGGAACATGGTTTAACCTCCAAAGGGGTGAACACCGGCCTGCAAGACTCTCGAGGCTTTATTTGGTTGGGCACACGCGATGGTCTCAACCGTTATGACGGTAATCGCTTTCAATTGTTTACGGCCGAGAAAAACGGTTTACAGAGCAACAATGTGGTAGACTTATGTGAAGATGCCGAAAACAAACTATGGATACTCTACGGGAAACCCGGCGTAAACACGATTTCGCTGGGTAAGATGGATATTATGGATGTCGGGACACATGTCGTGGTTTCATTTAACGCATATTTTCCCGACGCGCCTTTTAAGCAAAATGAAATAGCGGGTATGGCCGTAAATAAATTTCATGAAGTGTTTGTTTACCTCCACAGTGGGTTTTTGTACGCATACCTTGGAGATAAGCGCTTTAAAAAGCTGAATGATGTACCGGCTTTAAAAAGCGCAGGAGATTATTTCGTATTTATCAACCATGCCACAGACAGCGGATTTTGGCTGCGATACGATCATTATGTAAACAAGCAAGGCAAAACGGTAAAGGCGCCTCGATTTGAAACCGGCTACAGGGCGATGTGTTTTGAAGGTGAGGAGGGAATGCTGATGATGAAATTTACTACGGGAGAATATGCCTCATATAATGAAGTAGATATTGTTCGTGTGTCACCCCGAGGCACCGAGCAGGTAAAAAGTGCTTTGCCAAAGCAAACCGCACGGTTGTTTTATGAGATTTGCCGCAAGGATTTTTATATCGTTTTGCGTGATGATAAAACTGCCACAACATTGGTACATAGCGGTGGGCAGGGTACCTATATCTATAAAGACCGGCAACTGATAAGCATATTGGATACCACGTTTCTCCGTCGCAATCCCTCGTTGGGCGTAACCGATTTCTTTACCGATGCGGAAGGGCAGTATTGGCTCTGCACCACCAACGGCGTGGTGATTGTAAGTATGAATGCCAACCGCTTCACTCATTATCTCAATTCTGCGGAGTTTAAGTTACCCGATAATCGCAAAGACCACCAAATGCGCGGGATTTGTGCGGATACCTCGGGTAATATATATGTAGGTGGCTCGGCGGGCGTATATCATATCGTAGATAGAAAGGTGGATAAGCCTTCCGTTGCTCGTATTAACGGAGATGCTTACATCGGCACTGTAGTGGGCAATAACAGTAAATATTACTATGGTCACACCTGCCTCTATGAGTATGAGGCCGTGCAAAAAAAGGAACACATATTGTTCAATACTCAGCCTAACGAGGTGATTTGGACCATGTACCCGCTTTCGGAAGGTAACTGGTGGGTAAGCACTGCGCGAGATTTTTACCTTGTGCGAGGCGGTAAATTCGGTCGTATACAAGACGGGCGTACCGGTATGCCTGTTTCGGGGGCATGGATACACCAATTTTACAGGGACAGACGAGGCAGTCTTTGGGCGGTAGGCTCTACAGGCTTGTACCTGATGAAGGATGACAGTACGGTAAAGATTCATTACGGAACTCAGGAAACCGACCCGAAGCTGCGCTTGCCGTATGATGATTTTCATTGCATGCACGAGGACGCGAATGGTAATTTTTGGTTGGCGAGCGATGGTTCGGGATTGTATAAATGGGAGCGTGGTACCGGTCTCTTCCATCACTTTACCATTGCCGACGGATTAAGCAGTAACGTGCTGTATGGTATATTGGAAGATGAAAACCATAATCTTTGGATTAGCGGCGACAACGGGCTTATGCGTTTTAATACCAAGACTAATGCGGTTAAAACCTACACGGTAAGAGACGGTATTACCAACAACGAGTTTAACCGGCTAAGCTATTTTAAAGCTGCGGACGGAAGAATGTTTTTTGGCGGAATAGACGGTGTTACGGCATTTTATCCCCGCGATTTTCAGGATGACAGGCAAAGGCTGAATGCGCAGATACAAGTCACTGCCTTTAATAGGTTTACCGAGACAAGAGATCGCTTGGAAGATCTCACTGTGGATTTGTACCGCGACAATAAAATAAGTCTTAACCCGGGAGACAATTTTTTCACACTTGAATTTGCTTTGTTGCAATATATGCCCGGTAAGCACCGGTATGCGTATAAAATTGACGGTGTTGATAAGGATTGGAATTATCAGGATGCCAATGTGATAAGGGTGAGCGGGTTGCCATATGGCGAGCACATGCTACGCATAAAGGCACAGAACAACGAAGGACAATGGTCGGCACGCGAACTGGCTATACCCGTAATAGTGGCCGTGCCGTTTTATATGCGCCCGGCATTTTTGGGCCTATGCATAGTATTGGGCTTATTGGCTATTGTATTGTACACGCGTTATCGCGTTTGGCAGTATGAGAAGCGAAACAAAGTATTGGAAGATATTGTGCACAAGCGTACGTCGGAACTGCAGGAATCTTTGGAACAAAAAGATGTGTTGCTGAAGGAAATACATCATCGGGTGAAAAACAATTTGCAGGTTGTGAGCAGCCTATTACAACTGCAATCGCAGAGCGTAACCGATGCCACGGCAAAAGATGCCCTTATGGAAGGACATAACAGGGTGTTGAGCATGGCCCTGATTCATCAAAAGCTCTATCAAAACGAAAATTTAGATAAAGTGGCTTTTGATGTATTTGCCGAAGATTTGTTTTATCATCTCAGAGGCGTGTTTATACCTGCGGGCCGCTCGGTTGCATTTGTAAATCTGTTGCCAAAGTTATATTTAAGCATAGATGCCGCAGTGCCTTTGGGATTGATATTGAACGAACTAATGACGAACGCATTTAAATATGCGGTTCCCGATACGCGTATGCCCGAAATGCGTTTGTCACTGGTTTATGAGGGTGACAGTGCTATTTTGGAATTTGCCGATAACGGACCGGGTTTTGCAGTACCACCCGTTTTTAAAGGTGCAACCTCATTGGGTTTGAGGCTTATTTCCAGGCTGTCCAAGCAACTTCGCGGCAGTGTAGACTATCAAACAGATAACGGGGCAGTATTTACATTTACTTTTCCGCTAAAGGAGTTTGCTTGACTTGTTAACGGCTCGTTAACGAAGCAAAACTCTTATCTACCTAATTTATAACTTGTTTTACTTTTGGATTAATTGGATATATTATTTTTACTAATCTTCCAATAACAATTGCATGCCAAGAACCAAAATCGCTATTGTAGAAGATGAAGTTATTATTGCCGATCACATTGCGGCCCTGCTTACCGATATGGGGTATGATGTGTGCGAACCATGCGGCAATTATGATGAGGCGATAAACATGCTGCGTGATGAAAAGCCGGATTTGGTGTTGCTTGATATTAATCTCACTCGGGGCAAAAGCGGAATAGCAGTGGCGGAGCATATACGATCTGTGGGCAATACGCCCTTCATTTTTCTTACCGCAAATAACGACAGCGCTACTTTTGACAAAGCAAAGAAATTGATGCCCGCCGGCTATTTGGTAAAGCCGTTTCAAAAGGCGGATTTGTATGCGTCCATTGAGATTGCGTTGTACAAAGCCGGATTGCAGCAATCAAAACAAACACCCGTTTCATTACCCGTCACAGACCACCTGTTTATCAAAGACGGTAACTACCGCTACAAGGTTTATTTCAACGATATAAACTACCTGAGCAGCGACCATGTATATGTTACGGTGCACACGGCGGCACGTAAATACCTGGTGCGCGGCTCACTACAAGAATATATCTCCAAGCTCGACGCACGCTTCCTGCGCATTCATCGTAGCTATGTGGTGAATACCGGCAAGATAGACAAAATCAATTCCGTATATCTTGTGGTTAATGGTGAGCAACTCCCCGTTTCCAAAAATCATAAGGACAGTTTACTCGAAGCGCTAAACATCTGTTAGTTGTCCTGTTCGCTCATTCAGAACATTCTCACTGTCATTCAGAACATTTCACTTGACAATAGTGTAAATATTATGTGATTTTATGCTCGCTTTGGGCTACGTGTGTCAAATTGTATCCCACAAGCGCATCAACAAACACTAAATGAGGCCGAACTCTTACTCTTTTCTCAAGTCTGCAAAGACTTGTTTACCCGATTTGCGTCGCATGGCGAAACATGTGTCGTTTGCGGGTTTTGCAGCTCTGCTGTTCTTTGCTTCCGGCAATGCCATCGCCGGTGATAAAAGCCCCGGCAACATCAATGCCATCTCCTTTCGCGGCGCAGAAATGTATGCCGAGAAGAAGCAACCCGGTAAAATAACGGTCATACTTAAAAAATATTTCGACTGCGGTCATGCTGACGTACCTGTTCAGGAAGCCGTTTCTCTGTTTGAAGTGGGTACCATGGTAGAAAAAGCCGGTTTGCAACTCAATAAGATTTCGGAAGACAAAGTGCGCAACACATATTTGGAGCGTGCAGGCGCAGCGGATGCGGGTTGCCTCACGGTTGTTACCTACTCCTCCGAACTGACTTTGGGACCCGGACGTGCAACTTATGACATAGCTTGGGGGTATCGCCTCAACAAAACCGATATCAAAAATCCGGCGCAAACCGATGTTGACGGATTTGTGTTGGAACTGCATGTGGAAGAGGGCGTGGGTGCCGAAGAAAACACAATGGCAAGTCTTCAATCGCTGCCTCCCTTCCTGATGGAAGCCGGCAAGGAAAAGGCCACAAGCATTACGGTAGACAATAAGGATAACGATAAGGTTACCTTTCACACATCAGCCCCGATGCTTTTTCATGCAAGGAACAGTGAGTCGGGTATACCGATGGAGAATCCCTCCGCCGCTTCGGCCGAGGGTAGTGTGCTTACCGGGCGCGGACCTCATATACCTATGTCGTATACCGCAGGATTAAATGCAGATAAGCCGATACCCGGAAGCGTATATAAGGTAGATGAGCAAACGGGAGAGGTGCGGTATAATGCGGCCGATGAACCCGGCAAATACCTTGCGGCAATCACACTGAAAGAAACAAGAGACAAAAAAATAATCGCAGAACATCAATGTGTCTACATAATAGATGTTCTGAAATAATCAACCATAACTGAGTCAAGTACCACAAAGTTTTTCTTTATGAAAAATCAACGTTTATCCCGCAGCCTGCTCATAGCAACACTAAGCGCTGCGCTATTACTGGTAAACTTCGCGGCTCGTGCTGCGGATTATTATTGGAAGGGAGGTTCCGGGGTATGGACCGACCTCACGCACTGGGCTACCTCGTCGGGCGGTTCTACCAACCACACGATAGTGCCCACTCCTTTGGATAACGTTATCTTCGACGGCAATTCGTTTCCGTCGGGTGGTACGGTTACCATCAGTTTCCAATCTTTTTGTAACAACCTTACCGTTACTTCGGGTGTAACTACCAACCCAACATTCCAGTTCAACAACGGGCTTATCATGAACGGCGCCATTAATGCCGCTCCTACGGGCACGCTGACTTGGAATCAAAATACCGCATTGCAGGCGCCTGGGGGTATTACCATGTCAAAGGTGATTTTCTCCATGGGCTCGGGCACGCTGTCGGTGGCCAACGGGGGCATTTCGCTTTCCAACGCTACACAGTTTACCTACAATGGCGGTAGCACAATCACTTTGGGCACCGGCGCCACGTTGGTGGTAGACGGTACTTCCAAGTATACACAAAATAACGGAGGGCTTACCACCAATGGCTCCATCGCCGTACCGGCCGGCGCAAACATCACCCTCAACAATGTGGGTGTAAACGTTAATGGTACAGGTAATACTGTGGCTGTTGCTACAGGAGGTGTCTTTTATCATTATGGTAGTATCAATGTAAACGGTACGGTTGCCGTACCGGCAAGTACAACGGTTACCATGGGTCACCTTACCGTAAACGGTGCCGGTAATACGGTAACTGTGGCATCCACAGGTACATTTACGCAGCCCGGTGGCTATAATTTTAACGTAAACGGTCCTGTTATTATTCCTTCCGGTGCCACGTTCAACAGTCCCGGTGGCAGTAAAAATATCTTCGATGGTAGCTTCCACATGCAGGCCGGTTCGGTAGGTAATGTTTATGGAGACATTAATATCCGCAACGGTAGCTTCAAACTTGACCCTGCCGCCACGGTGACCAATAGTGCGAGTATACGCCTGTTTTTAAACGCCACATCTGCGGCTACCCACCAATTGCAAATGGGTGGTCGTGCCATTGCTCGCATGGAGCTTAACGGTAATAACGTGAATGCGGAATATCGTCTTGTGGATAGCTTATGCGCACTTAGCGATGGTCTCTTCCCCTATGTAAACAAGTTTTACTCTGACGGTAACCCTATAAACGTATACCATTTTTATAACTGGAACGGTAATGTTTGCACCATAGATGTAACAGGCACGGACACTATACGCGTTGTGGGTCAGTTCAGGATGTATCCCAATACAAACACGAATTTTGTTATAGGTAATGCGGTTATAAAATGGCTGGGTACCGACCATCAGTATTTTATCGGTGGTAACAAAAAGTACAATGACTTGGTTTTTGTGGCTAATAACACTTCCGACCAACAAATTTCCCTTGAGCATAATAACAATATCCGCGATGTGTACATGAAGGGTATTGGTAGGCAATACCTGCGCCTGAACGGTAATGATACCATTCGCAATTTTTACTATAATCATAACAGCACTACCGCAAATAGTACCAACCTCACCCGTATGGAATTTATTGGTACAAACAGGGTGACCGGTGAATTTAAGTATACTGCGGCAACTTCAAATATGAAGCCGGCTTGGTATATCAGTGGTAACAATTTCTTTAATATACTGAACTTCTCTACGCCTATTTCCGAATTAATGATTGGTTCGGGTTCAACAGTTACCACCAACGACTTTAAGCCGCTGATAGGTAGTTGTTTTACCCCCGTATGGCTGCACTCCACAAGTATCAATAGTCAGGCCACCATTTCTCAGCCTTCAGGTAACGTTACAGGTGACTGGCTTACCATGCAGGATATGAGGGGTATAGGTGGTGCAACTTTCACCGCTACCAATACCATTGATTTAGGCAACAACGCGGGTTGGACAATATCCGCGGTTCCTCCTCAAAATTTCTATTGGGTAAGCGGTAATGGTAACTGGAACGACCCTACCCACTGGGCATTAACCTCCGGTGGTACTCCGGGTTGCGCCATACCCTCCAAGCAAGACAGTGTGTTCTTTGATGTTAATTCATTCAGCGCTTCCGGCCAGTTTTGTAATGTGAACGTAAGCGCGGAGTGTAAAAACATGGTATGGAACGGTGTAAAAGCCGGTTCCGGTATGAATAACAGTGGGCAGATAACCATCTTTGGTTCTTTGTGGTTGGATTCCTTCATGAACTATTCACATGGCGGTACTATACTGTTTTCCGGTTTGGGTAGCGGGCATACCATAAAATCCAATGGTAAAATAATAACATCTCAGCTGCAGTTTTATAATTCGCAAGGCCTGCAAACTCCTGTTTATACTTTGTTGGATGACATCAAAACTACCCGGTACATCTATCCTCAATACGGTAAATTCATCTCCGGAGGATATAATATCGAGTGCCAAGCCTTCTACATACAGGATAATAACCAAATTGTGGACCTGACAGGAACACAGTTGATAAGGTTGCAGTACGAATGGCGAGTGTCTACGGGTTGTACTCTGATTATGCCTTCCAATATAGAAATGCAATTCTTCGGAACTAACCATTTCTATTTCAGGTCTTGGGGTAGCAACTTAAATAATCGTAAAACCTATGGCCGTGTAACGATGGACAACACCAATACGGGCGGTACCGAATTAGTGTTCGAAGGTCAATATAACAGGTTCACACAATCAATGAACATTAAGTATATCGGCAACTATCGTATATACTTCAATGGCTTCCACTATGCCCGCTGGGATGATTCTCTTAATATTAACTATGCCAATACGAGCAATTCCAACCCTTACCTGTATTTCCACGGTACGCTGGATACAATCGGCACTATGACCGTGAAAAGTACTAATAATGTAAGGCCTCGTATTGAATTTGCCAACTCACACAAGATTAATGGCTTGTTTGAGCTGACGAATATATATGACCTGCGTTTGTGGACCGGTAGTAATTCTTCTTTCGGTTCCATAAACATACAAGGTGTTTGTGCGCCGCGTACTTATGTTTACAGTACTTCCGCAGGTACGCAGGTTAACCTTAACTGTACCGGTGCGGCTACTGCCTCCAACTGTATCATTAGGGATGTTAATATCTCGGGTGGAGGTACTTACACCTCTTCCAACTCCATTAACGGAGGTAACGTTACGGGGTGGTCGTTGAACGCCGGTGATAACTATTACTGGATAGGTGGTACCGGTAACTGGAATGATCCTACACACTGGTCTTTGAGCAGTGGCGGTACTTCCGCAGGTTGCTTGCCCACGTATGTAGATAACGTGTTTTTTGATGTGAACTCATTTTCGGCTCCCAACCAAACTGTGGTGGTGAACGTAAATGCACAGTTCAAAAACATGATTTGGAACAATGTAAACAACCCCAGGTGGCAGCAAAACAGCTCAATGGAATGTTGGGGTTCACTCTCCGTTGCGCCTAATGTTACCATTATAGGTAGCAACTGGTTCTATTTCCGCTCCAATCAACCCGGCAACACGGTTAAAACCGGTAGCGTAAAGATGCCTTATGTACAGTTTTTAGGAGATAACGCTTACACAGGCACATGGACGCTTTTGGATAGCCTTAACGTAATTAACGAATTATGGTTCAGGGCCGGTAAAGTTATCAGCAACGGGAATAATATCACTGCATTCTCCATACGGAACGATGTAAATACCAACCTGATTACGCTTGATTTCACCGGTACAAGCGAATTGAAGTTGAATTATTACTTTCAGATACAGCCTTCCATTAATTTGATAATGGATACTGCCAAAATTAAATGGGTATATAACGGTAACACACAATTGTTCCAGGGTGGTAACAAGGTGTACAGGGACTTGGAATTTAATGCGCCTGTTAATACCAACATTACCATGCAGTTGGAAGGTAATAACACGCTGAACAACGTTACCTTTAATGTGGGTGGTTGGTCTACCATCAATATGTACAACAACAGTACGTATAACGATATCAACTACTTCTTTACCAATTCCACCACCAACATTCCCCAGTTGTATTTCCATGGTAACAATACCATCAATACAATGAGTGTAAACTCTACGGGCAATGGTGGTCCGTATATTACATTGTACCAAAACAATACATTCAACAACCTTATTGCTTCGGGTTTCGGCACACGCCTTTACTTAGGTTCAGGTCGTACACAAACCGTAAACAGTGCCTTGGCGCTGGGTAACGGTAGCTTCCCCGTGCTGGTACAATCTACCACATCGGGTTCGCAAGGTACCTTATACAAACCTACCGGCCTGGTATGTTTGGATTATGTATTGTTGAAAGACGTGAAAGCCGATGGTTTGCCAAACGGTAGTGGCGGTATACAAACACAGTATTTCGCAGGTAACAGCAGTGCCAACCTCGGTAACAATACCAATTGGAACTTCTCTTCTTGCGATGCTTACTACTGGGTAGGTGGCTCGGGTAACTGGAGCGATGCGGCCAATCACTGGGCTACAACCTCGGGTGGTACCGTGTTTCATACCGATGCACCCGGTCCCGGCGATAACGTGTTCTTCGACGCCAACTCGTTTACGTTTACCGGCCAAACGGTGACCGTAGATGTGGCTACCGCCGAATGTAAAAACATGAAATGGGGTTCTGCCGCATTTACACCTTCTCTTGCCGGTAGCGGTAACATAGATATTTATGGCGATTTGGAACTGATTAACGGTATGAACCAGAACCATACCGGAACCTGGAACTTTAAAGCGGCCGATACTTCCGGACGCATACTGAATGCCGCCAACAAATCAATGAACAATGTGAATTTTGTGGGTGGTGCATCGGGCATAGGTAAATGGACTTTGCAAAACCCGCTTACAGTAGCCAACGACCTTAACTTTGATAACGGTACACTGATAACTGCCAATAAGGCAATCGTTACCAAAAACTTTAACAGTACCGGTTCTAACGCACGTTCTTTACAGCTGGGTGCTTCAACCGTTACTATCAACAACGGTTCTTGGAACCCTGCAACATTAACTAACGCCGCGTTGGCAGAAGGTACATCCAATATAGTGATTACCGGTACTACCGGCTCTTTCTTGGGTAACGGCCTCACTTATAACAACGTTACATTTAACGCGATTACCAACCTGAGCGCAACACTCACAGGTTCCAACACCTTCAATGTGTTGACTATCGTTAAAGGAACAGACCTTTCCGTAGCATCTACGTCTACACAAACAATGAATAATTTGGTGGCTAACGCAACATGTGCCAAACCCATCAATTTACATTCCACAACAGCCGGTTCTTCCGCTACGTTTGCGAAGTCGGGTGCAACCGTTAATACATCGTTCCTGTATATCAAAGATATGGTGGTGGGCAGCGCTACGTTTAGCGCCGCTTACAGCACCGATTTGGGTGGTAACACCGGTTGGACGTTTACTTCAACCCCCACCGTTATCGATGCCACCGTGGGTTCCACCTATGTAAGCTGTAATACAAATAATAACGGTACGGCCTTTATCACATCAATAATAGGTGGTACTGCTCCTTATACTTATCAGTGGTCTAACTCATTGACCACCGATACGATTAAAAACCTGATACCGGGTACATACACGGTTACCGTTTCTGATTCGGCAGGTTGCTATGTTACCAAATCTGTAGATGTTACCAACTTCCCGGCCAATATTACCGCAGTACCGTTTACGGCTTCCGCTACCAATATTTGCCTGGGTACGGCGGTAAACTTTACTGCAGGTTCCCCTTCGCAGGCAGTTGCATCTTATTCATGGAACTTCGGTGATTTTACTTCAAGCACACAACAAAACCCGTCAAAAACATACAGTGCTGCAGGTACTTATCCGGTTTCATTGTCTTACCTCGATACCAACGGCTGCCCGGCTATAGCAAGGGATACCGTTCGCGTATCTAATACACAACAATCTGTTGCCGTTACGCAAATCAGCTGTAACGGTGCCGCAAACGGTGCTATCGTAATAACGGCAAACTCAGGTTTCGCTCCTTACGAGTATTCCGTAAACAATGGCACTACTTACGCTTCTTCCGGTTCGTTTACCGGCCTTACCCCCGGCAACTACCAGGTTAAAACCAAAGATGCTTTCGGCTGTGTGAGCAGCACACAAAATGTTACCATTACACAACCGGCTACGGCGCTTAGCTTCAGTGTGAGCAGAGTAGGTGCGAGCTGCGCGGCTAATACCGACGGTTCGCTTACCATCAATGCCACAGGTGGTACCACGCCTTATAACTATTCCATCAATAACGGTATCTTATTCCTTACCTCCAATACATTTGCGGGTCTTGGTATAGGCAACTACAATGTGGTGGTGCGCGATGCCAACGGATGTTTGGCCAATGTTCAAGTGGTTAATTTACCGGTTCAGGATAATACACTGCCCACTATTACCTGCCCCTCCAATATTGCCGTAAACGCGGTAGGTTGCGATGCTGCGGTAACTGTGCCTTTGCCCACGGTTGGCGATGCCTGCGGCATAGCTTCTATAGTAAATAATTTCAATGGCGCAGCCAATGCAAGCGGCACCTACCAGGTAGGTGTTACCAATGTTACCTTTACCGTTACCGACGTAAACGGTAATAGCCGCGCTTGCACCATGACCGTAACAGTAAACGGCCCCGATGTTAAGGTGTTGGGTAACGGTAATAATATTGCCGCCGGCGATGCAACACCTGCCGCTACCGATCATACGGACTTTGGTTCTATAGTGGCTACCACTAACATGGTGCGTACTTTTGGCATCAAAAACAACGGTAATACCAATCTTACCGTGAGCGGTATAACAGTTGCCGGTTCATCAGACTTTACCATACCCGGTATCTCGTTTCCCTTCAATATTGCCGGCGGAGCCACTTATAATTTAAATGTGACTTACGCGCCCGGAACTGTAGGTGCCGATACCGCAACAATAACGGTTAACACCAACGATTGCGACCAACCGGCCTACAGCTTTGCAGTTGCAGGTGCGGCAACTTGTACGGCTCCTGCCTTCACAAGCTGCCCGTCTAATATGAATGTGAATACAACCGCCGCAGGTTGCACTAATACGGTTACGTATACCGCTGCCGCTTCCGGCGCTCCCGCAGCCACACTTACTTACGTGCTTTCGGGTGCCACAACAGGTTCCGGAAACGGTACCGGTAGCGGGCTCACTTTCAATAAAGGTGTTACCAACGTAACCATATATGCTACCAATCTTTGCGCTACAGACAGTTGCAAGTTCACCGTTACGATGAACGACGTAACTGCACCCAATGCACTGGCGAAGAACGATACGGTGTATTTGGATGCCAACGGTGCGGCAAGCATAACCGTGGCAGACATTAACAACGGTAGTACCGATAATTGCGGTATTGCCACAATGACCTTGAACAATGCCAATTTCGATTGTGAAGACATCGGAACGGGCGGTACGCCTATCACACCGAGCTATTTGGGTACGGTAAGCCAAGCCACAAATGCTTACGGTGCCGGCTTCAACCCCAATACCAATGAGTTCCTTTACCCTCAATGGGCAGGAAATACGGTTTATAAATACAATGCCGCAACGCATGCGTCTACAGGCTCGTTCAATATGCCCACGAACGAGATTATGCAGATTTGGATGGACAAATCCACAAATGACTATTTTACTGCAAACTGGGGTAATTATGTAATCAGGAGAACGTCTCCTGCCGGTTCCGTATTGTGGAGCTATAACATGGGTAATTATGCCGGTGGTGTAGCTACAGATAACCAGTATGTGTATGGCATAGGCTCGGGAAACAGCCAAATAGTTAAACTGAATAAGGCCACCGGTGCTTTGGTAAGTACAATTTCCTTACCCGGCAGCTTGAGCATACAGGGCGGACTGGTATATGCCAACGGCTTCTTCTATATCGGAGGCTATGCCAACGGTTGGTCCAGCAGGCCTTACGATTGGAGTTCCATCCACATAATAAATGCCACTACCGGAGCATATGTAAGTTCGGTTGCGACTGCAACTCCCACATACTACTCCATGGCCTTCGACGGGGAAAATATTTGGGTATCAGACTACTCAAGCACCATTTATGGTTATAAAATATCGAATGGCAACGCATACGCCGGTGCCGGTGGTAACAATGCCGTTGTGCTTACCGTTAAAGATACTGCCAATAACACAGATACCGCATGGGCTTATGTAACCGTATTGGATACAACTAAACCTACGGTAGCTTGTCCTTCAAATATTACGGCTTATGCTACAAGCAATAACTGCGGCGTAGCTGTAAATTACTCCGTTACTTCTTCCGATAACTGCCCCACAGGCATGGAGGTTTATTACTCCAAGCCCTCAGGCAGCGTGTTTGCAGTAGGTAACACGGTGGTTAAAGTTGCGGCTAAGGATAAATCGAACAACGTTTCCGATACCTGCAGCTTTACCGTAACCGTATTGGATACAACCAAACCCGTGATTACTTGCACAAGCATTACCGTACGTACAGACAGTAACCAATGTACGGCTACGGTTAACGTACCTGCGCCTGCCGTGGTAGACAATTGCGGTTCTTCGGGTGCGCCTTTCGCAAGCAGCAGCGCTAATCTTATGTTGTGGTTGGATGCTTCAAGGTTTAATGCATCTAACGGTGCTTCGTTAAATGGTGTGCTTACAGATGCCTCCGGCTACGGCAGGTCGGTTCTTACCGATGCTACTTTTGAAACTGCCGGTTTCAACGGTAAGCCTGCATTGCGTCATAATAATAATCGCACTTACCTTAACAGTCCTTTCCAAACCAATAATAACTCCTACATCTTCATGGCTGTAGAGGTATTGAACACACCCGTTAGCTGGTCTTCGATACTGTCTCACCATGATAGGGATATGGGCTTGTCAATAGAAGCCAATGGAGGGTCCGGTACAAACGTGTACCATTTCCAAACCGGTAACGATAATTCAAATGTGAATCAAACGGTATCATTCAATACCCCATACATTATGGTGGCTAAAATTGAGAATGGCAACCAACGTTCGTTTACATTGTATCGTAACAATGGCGGCACATTGCAGTCTTTAGGTACCACTACAAACAGCAGCTACAACGTACAAATCGGCTCTAATCACTTCTATATCGGTAAGAGCGATGCCAATGAATATGCGAATATGAGGATAGGTGAGTTGATATACTTCCAAAACAGCTTACCCGCTTCAGAAAACGATATTGTGAACTATATGTTCAATAAATGGTTTACAGGCAGCACTTCTGGTAATATTGCTTTGGTTAATAGTCGTACCGGTACAAGCAATGCTTCGGGCAATTATGCCATAGGTACGCATACCATCACTTGGACGGCAACCGATTCGTCAGGTAACAGTTCTACCTGTACACAAACCGTTACTGTTGAAGACAGGCAGAAACCTAAGGTGATAACTAAGAATGATACCTTGTACCTGAATGCAAACGGTACCGCAACATTAACGGTGGCCGATGTAAATAACGGCAGCAGCGATAATTGCGGTATTGATACCATGTACCTCGGCAAGTATACCTTCGGTTGTGCCGAAATAGGCGGAGGCACAGGCGGAAGCATAGCCGCTACTCCTTCTTATATCGGAAGCGTAAGCCAAAATACCCATTCTTTGGGTGGTGGTTACAATCCCAATACCAATGAGTACTGGTATCCTCAATGGTCGGGTAATACCGTATATAAATATAATCCGGCTACGCATACACAAACCGGGTCATTCAGTGCTCCCTACTCTGCCATGTTGCAATTGTGGATAGATAAATCGTCTACCGACTACTACATTGCAGGCTATAGCAATTCCCGAGTATACAGAGTAACAACGTCGGGTAGCACTGTTTGGTCTTATGCATTAAGTAGTGCAGCCGGTGTAACAACAGATAATCAATACGTTTATGCCCGTACCATTACTTCCAATCAGATTGTTAAGCTGAATAAGGCCACCGGGGCATTGGTGCAAACGTTTACTCTGCCCGGTAATTTGGATGGCTACAGTAATTTGACTTACGCAAATGGTAATTTATACGTGGGTGGGTATGCTTACGGTTGGTCGACAGTGCCTAACACAGGCGCGGCTGTACATATATTGAACGCTAACACCGGTGCATATATATCCTCTTTCTCTACTGCGGTTGATACACGTTCGGCGATGGTGTTTGACGGAGAAACGATGTGGATTGGCGAAAATACCATACACGGATATAAAATATCAACCGGTAATGCGTATAACAATACCGGCACCGGTAATTCTGTTGCCCTGATTGTAAAAGACATACATGGTAACATAGACACTGCCTACGCCGGCATTACGGTATTAGACACGGTTAAGCCCGTGGTTACCTGCCCCGCCAATGTGGTAGTGACTGTGGCACAAGGTGCTTGTAACGCAACGGCTACCTTCAGCGCAACGGCGAGCGACAACTGCACGTCTTCGCCCGTGCTTACGTACTCTCATGCTTCAGGCAGCGTGTTCCCCGTAGGTATCACGGCAGTGACGGTTTATGCCAAGGATTCAAGCAATAACCAATCCGCTTCTTGCACCTTTAACGTAATCGTTCAGGCTCCGGAAATCAATATCGTTGGTAACGGTAACGCGATAAGTGTAGGTGATAACACACCCTCAACTACCGACGGTACCGACTTTGGCGATACCAATCCCAATGTGCCCGTGACACACACGTTTACTATCGAGAACTCGGGAACTTCCGCCCTTAATGTTGCTTCTATCAACGTAAGCGGCACAGATGCTTCTTCCTTCTCTATTAGCGGTATTTCATTGCCCGCTTCGGTTCCGGCCAACAGCACCGCAACCTTTGATGTGGTGTTTAACCAATCGGCTTTAGGTGTAAGGAATGCGGTTGTTACGGTAAACAATGCGGATTGTAACGAAGCGGTTTACGATTTCGCCGTACGCGGTGAGATAACATGTGCCCCGGCTTCATTCACGGCATGTCCTTCCGATATTACAACAGACGCAGCCGCCGGTGCTTGTAATAAGGTGGTTACTTATACTGCCACGGCATCGGGTACGCCGGCTCCCAACTATACTTATACTTTCTCAGGTGCCACAACAGGCAGCGGCAGCGGTACGGGTAGCGGTGCCACATTTAATGTGGGTACCACTACGGTTACCATAACTGCTACCAATCCTTGTAGCGCCCCCACTTGCACCTTCAACGTCACCGTTGAAGATAACGAGGCGCCGGTGGCTAATTGTAATAACCTTACCGTGCAGTTGGATGCTGCCGGTAACGCAAGCATCACTGCCGCTCAGCTGAACAACGGTTCTTCGGACAACTGTGGTATTGCAAGCGTAACGGCAAGCCCCGTTGATTTTACGTGCGCCAATGTGGGTAATAATAATGTTACTCTTACCGTAACCGATATCCATGGGAATGTATCTACCTGCACTTCTGTGGTTACCGTGCAGGATAACGTTGCGCCGATTGCCGTCGCACAAAACCTGACAGTTCAATTAAATGCTACAGGTACAGCATCAATTACTGCCGCGCAAATCGATAACGGCAGTAGTGATGCCTGCGGTATCGCAAGCATATCGGTTAGCCCCAATACTTTCGATTGTTCGAACGTGGGTGCCAACACCGTAACGCTTACCGTAACGGATAACAATAATAATGTGAGCACTGCCAATGCCGTGGTAACCGTTCAGGATAACGTGGCACCCGTGGCGTTGTGCAAGAATATCACGGTACAACTTGATGCCAACGGCACTGCCTCCATTACTTCCGCACAGGTGGACAATGGTAGTAACGATGCCTGCGGTATAGCAAGCCTTACCGTAAGTCCGTATACGTTTGATTGTGCCAATGTAGGCGCTAACAACGTAACGCTTACGGTTACCGATAACAACGGCAACGTGTCTACTTGCAATGCTACCGTTACCATCCAAGATAACGTGGCACCCACGGCCATCTGCCAAAACCTTACGGTATACCTCAACCCCGATCCTGTGTTCATCACTCCTGCCGAAATCAACAACGGTTCCTTCGATGCTTGTGGTGTGGCTTCCATAGCCTTCCAAAGCATAGCTGCGGGCAACCTGCTGATGAACGGCGGATTTAACATGAGCGCAGGTATGTGGACCATACAGAATGTAGACGGTAACGGTGGCTACAGGGCTACCGGCGGTAACCCCGGCGGTTACTTCATACTTAACGGTAACGGAAGTAACGCAACTGATCCGTCTATAACACAAACGATTACAGGTCTTGTACCCGGTCAGCCTTATACCATCAGCGGTTCTTATCGCAACCACTACGGATGTTGTGGTGCCTTTATCGGCCAAACTGCCTTCGGTGTGGATGTAAACGGCGTACAACAAGTGGCCCTGCCCAACCCGAGCTTTGCATGGACTCCGTTCTATGTACCGTTTACGGCTACAGGTACTTCGGCTACCATACGCCTGCGTGGTGAAATCAACGGTTCTGACGCGGATATAGATGTAGACAACCTGGCTGTGGTGTACTCGGGTGCCGTAACCGCCAACAGCGCATTGTACAACTGTTCCAATATCGGTGACAACAGCATCACATTGTTGGTGACCGATATGAACGGAAATGTATCAAGCTGTACGGCTACTGTTACGGTAAGGGATACCATACCGCCTGTTGTATATACTCAGGATATCACCGTTCAACTGGATGAAACGGGTTCGGTTATGATCTCACCCATGGATGTTAACAATTGGTCTACGGACGCTTGTGATATAGAAAGCATGAGTGTATCACCCAATACGTTCAGCTGTGCCAATGTAGGTGCCAATATCGTAACGCTTACCGTAACGGATAAGAATGGTAATAGTTCTACAGGCACCGCAACCGTAACGGTTGAAGACAATGTTGCTCCGGCCGCTATTGCTCAAAACATCACGGCACAACTGGATGCTACAGGTAATGTGGCCATCACGGCAGCTCAAGTAAATAATGGTTCTAACGATGCATGCGGTATTCAAAGCATGACTGTTAGTCCCAATGCGTTTACTTGCGCCAACGTGGGTGCCAACACCGTAACGCTGACAGTTACAGACAATAATAATAATGTGAGCACCGCTACTGCTACAGTTACAGTTGAAGACAATGTAGCTCCTGTGGCTCTGTCTCAAAACATCACGGTTCAGTTAGATGCTACGGGTAATGTAGGTATTACTGCCGCACAGGTAAACAATGGTTCTAACGATGCGTGCGGTATCCAATCGCTGAGCGTTAGCCCCAATGCCTTTACTTGCGCCAATGTGGGCGACAACACCGTAACACTGACGGTAACGGATAATAATAACAATGTGAGCACAGCTACAGCTACTGTTACTGTTCAAGATAATGTAGCGCCTGTTGCTATTGCTCAAAACATCACGGCACAACTGGATGCTACAGGTAATGTGGCCATCACGGCAGCTCAAGTAAATAATGGTTCTAACGATGCATGCGGTATCCAAAGCATGACGGTTAGCCCCAATGCGTTTACTTGTGCCAATGTGGGCGATAACACCGTAACACTGACGGTAACAGACAATAATAACAATGTGAGCACAGCCAGCGCAACGGTGACCGTACAAGACAACGTTGCTCCTGTGGCTCTGGCTCAGAACATCACGGTACAGTTGGATGCTGCGGGTAATGTAGGTATCACTGCCGCACAGGTAAACAATGGTTCTAACGATGCATGCGGTATCCAAAGCATGACGGTTAGTCCCAACGCGTTTACTTGCGCTAATGTAGGTGCCAACACCGTAACACTGACAGTTACAGATGTCAACAATAACGTGAGCACAGCTACAGCTACTGTTACTGTTCAAGATAATGTAGCGCCTGTTGCTATTGCTCAAAACATCACGGTACAGTTGGATGCTACGGGTAATGTAAGTATCACTGCCGCCCAAGTAAACAATGGTTCTAACGACGCGTGCGGTATTCAAAGCATGACGGTTAGCCCCAATACGTTTACTTGTGCCAATGTGGGCGCTAACACCGTAACACTGACGGTAACAGACAATAATAACAATGTGAGCACAGCCACCGCAACGGTGACCGTACAAGACAACGTTGCTCCTGTGGCTATTGCTCAAAACATCACGGTACAGTTGGATGCTACGGGTAATGTAAGTATCACTGCCGCCCAAGTAAACAATGGTTCTAACGACGCATGTGGTATTCAAAGCATGACGGTTAGCCCCAATGCGTTTACTTGCGCCAACGTAGGTGGCAATACCGTAACCCTGACGGTAACAGACAATAATAACAATGTGAGCACAGCTACTGCTACTGTGACTATTGAAGACAACGTAGCTCCTGTTGCTATTGCTCAAAACATCACTGTTCAGTTGGATGCTACGGGTAATGTGGGTATCACTGCCGCACAGGTAAACAATGGTTCTAACGATGCGTGCGGTATCCAATCGCTGAGCGTTAGCCCCAATGCCTTTACTTGCGCCAATGTGGGTGCCAACACGGTAACGCTTACAGTTACAGACAATAATAACAATGTGAGCACGGCCACCGCAACGGTGACCGTACAAGACAACGTTGCTCCTGTGGCTCTCGCTCAAAACATCACAGTACAACTGGACGCTACGGGTAATGTAGGCATCACTGCCGCTCAAGTAAATAATGGTTCTAACGACGCATGCGGTATCCAAAGCATGACGGTTAGCCCCAACGCCTTTACTTGTGCCAATGTTGGTGCCAATACCGTAACACTGACCGTGACGGATAACAACAACAATGTGAGCACAGCCACTGCGGTGGTAACCGTGCAAGACAATGTTGCACCGGTAATCACTTGTCCCGCAAACGTAACTGCCAGCTGTAAAACAACGCCGGCTCATACCGGTACTGCTACGGCTACCGACGCATGCGGTGTGGCAAGTATCACAAGCAGCGATGCAAGCACTTACAGTGCAAATCCTGCGGATAACACGCATTACGATTATGTGATAACTCGCACATGGACTGCTACCGATGTGAACGGCAATACAAGCAGCTGTGCACAAACCATTACGGTAAGCGAGTTCCGCCCGCTGACAGCGGCTATAGGAAACGTGAGCTGTAAGGGTGGAAACAACGGCGCTGTGAACTTAGCCGTACAAGGTGGTGTTGTACCTCTGTCTTACACTTGGAGCAACGGTGCCAATACGGAAGATGTTGCAAGCCTGATAGTCGGTACATATGCCGTAACCGTTACGGATGCCACAGGTTGTAGCATAACGGATAGCTTTACGGTAACAGAGCCGCCACTTTTGGTAGCCGGTGTAATAGGAGTAAGTCCTAACCCCACGGTTAGCGGACAAACACCATACACCATCTATCGCGGATATGGTCCTCAATCGGTAACACTCAGCGCTTCTGCCACAGGCGGTACTCCGGGTTATTCATATAGCTGGAGCCCCACCACAGGCGTAGCTAACCCTGGTGCTGCGGTAACATCGGTATCACCCATAGTAACTACTACTTATACCGTAACCATTACCGATACCAAAGGTTGTGTAACTACGGCAGTAAGAACCATATATGTGGAAGATATCCGCAGCGGCAACAACAAGGTTAAGCTTTGCCACAACGGCAACACCTTGAGCGTTTCGTTGAGCGCAGTACCGTCTCACCTGAACCACGGCGATCAACTGGGTACTTGCTTCGAGGCTGAAGGAAACGTAAGCCATGTAAGCTGCAACGGTGGTAACAACGGTGCCATTAACCTGTCTGTTTCGGGTGGTTTGCCGCCTTACAGCTACCTTTGGAGCAATGGTGCCACAACTGAGGGTATAAATACACTCACCGCAGGTACTTATACGGCAACGGTTACTGCCGACAACGGTAGGACAACAACTGCCGGCTTCACCGTAAGCCAGCCGAGCAAGCTTACCGTTGCGCTGCAAGACATAGATGATGTACATTGCTATGGCGGTAATGATGGTGAGCTGAAAGTTACCGGTTCCGGCGGAACGCCCAACTATAGCTACCTGTGGAATGATGGTAATACCAACAGAAGCCGTAGCAACCTCACGGCAGGTACTTACTCCGTAACCATCACCGATAGTAAGGGATGTACGGCTATGGATACCTTCGTGATTACCCAACCCGCAACAGGTGTAACCATTACGGGCGTGGTAACCAATGTAAATTGCTATGGTGATGAAACCGGTGCGATAGACATCACGGTAACCGGTGGTACAGGCCCCTACAGGTACGATTGGAATGACAATAATAACAACAGCGGAAACGGTCGTCACGGTCACCACAGCTGCCACGGATGGTGGAGCAACTGGTGCGGTCACCATTACTACAATAACAACTGTTCTCAAAACACCCAAGACATAAGCGGCCTCGAAGCGGGTACATACACCGTGGAGGTTACCGATATGAGGGGTTGTAAGAAAGAAGTGAGCTTTACGGTAACAGAGCCTACGGAAATAGCCATTACGGGTACTACTACAAATGTGACCTGCAACGGTGCCGGCAACGGCGGAGTTACCATATCGGCTACCGGTGGTACTGCACCTTATACCTATAGCTGGAGCAACGGCAGCACAAGCCAAAACTTAGCTAACGTAGCGGCAGGTAACTATACGGTAACGGTTAAAGATGCCAAGAACTGTACGAAGACCAAGACGTTCACCATTACGCAGCCTACAGGCATGAGCCTGTCCGCTTCCAGAGGTCATGTGGATTGTCACGGTGATAGCACAGGAGACATCAATCTTAGCGTTAGCGGCGGTACCGCTCCCTACGCATATGTATGGAGTAACGGTGCTACTACGCAAGACATCGGCAACCTTATCGCAGGTACTTATAACGTAACCGTAACAGATAACAAAGGTTGTACGACGACAGGTAGCTACGCAATAACCCAACCTGCAAGCGCGTTGGCTGTTACAGGTACCAAGGTCAATGTTACTTGCAACGGAGGAAACAACGGTGAAATAGACCTCTCCGTAATAGGCGGTACTGCTCCGTACTATTATACATGGACGGGAACAGGTGGTTGCGACAGGTATAGCCAAGACCAAGATGACTTGGATGCCGGTACTTATACGGTGACGGTACGCGATGCAAACGGTTGTACCAAAACCATGAGCTTCACTATTACCGAGCCTGCGGCGCTTACCGTTACAGGTGCTAAAACCAACACAAGCTGTGGTAATATCTGTAATGGTGCCATAAATATCACTGCTGCGGGTGGTACTGCTCCTTACACCTACAAATGGAACAACAACTCCACGGTAGAAGACAGGACAGGGCTTTGTGCCGGTACTTACACGGTAATGGTGAAAGACGCTAACGGATGTACGAAGAACGAATCGTTTACCATCACGCAAGGTGCAAGCACAATCAGCGCAGCCATCCAGGTTAATCCGAGTCCCACCGTTTCAGGCCAGGCAGCTAATACCATCTACTTGGGCTATGGCGCACAAAGTGTTACGCTGAGTGCAAGTGCCACAGGTGGCGCGGGTAGCTACACCTACAACTGGTGGCCCACTACAGGGTTGTCTAACCCCAACTCTGCAACCACAACGGCATCGCCCACATCAACACGCACATACACCGTAACCATAACGGATGCAAACGGATGTGTGAAGAGCGCGAGCGTAACCATCAGGGTGTTGGATGTGCGCGACGGCAGTAAGATTAAAGTTTGCCACAATGGTAAAACTACTTCCTACAACTCGTCGGCTATATCTGCTCACTTGGCCCACGGCGATAAATTGGGTAGCTGCAACGAGGATGATGATGATTGCGGTAACAAGGGTATAGACGAGGCAGCACTGGTAATCAGGGAACTGAGGGTGTATCCCAACCCGTCTACCGGAGTGTTCTTTGTAGAACTGCCTGATGCCGTGAAAGGTGGTGAGGCACTGATACTGGATGCGACAGGTAAACTGGTAGAACGCAAAGTGTTCTTGCCCGATAGCAAGCTGAGCTTCGACCTGCATTATGTGGCTAAAGGTACCTATACGGTACAAATAGCCAACGGCAGCGACCGATATATAGCGCGCATCGTAATTCAGGAATAGTGTGACACTAAGTCGGGATTCTCATACAAAACGGCCTCTTCGGAGGCCGTTTTTTTATACTTGTCAATAATATGTTTGGTCTTATATTGTTTAAAATTTTTTAACACACCCAAAGAAGGAGGGTAGGCATAAGTAATCTACGCCTATAATCTGTATAAAAACTACTCGTAAATTATAGTTGCTATAGCGAGCTTCTATTTCTTTAAGGCATTAATTATCTTTTTGCCCATGGCCTGTATGGCCGGCACGGCCACCGAGTTACCGAATTGTTTGTAAGCCGACGCGTCTGCCACCACTATTTTGTAATTGTCGGGAAAGCCTTGCAGGCGTGCCCACTCGCGGGGTGTCATTTTTCGAATGCCTTCTCGGTTCACGGCGCCGCGTATATGTGTTTCGGGAGTAAAATCTTTAAGTCGTGTATCGTGTACCAGGTTGCGCTCGCGGCCCATACCTCCCACCACTATGGCGTTGGCTATTTCATGGTCTTTAATTATCTCAAATCCGAAGCCGTTACCCTTGGCTTTGTGCCTGTTTTTGTGTTCGCGCAGTGTTTTTAGGTACTGTGTTGAAAGGTAATATTTGGCAGAAACAGGTGTGCGCTCCTTTACATCTTTAAATGCAACGGTTGTCTCTGTGGGCTTGGGATATTTAAACTGTTCTATACCTAATTCCTTCCTGAAGCCCACAATAAATATACGTTCCCTGTTTTGTGGTACGCCAAAGTCTTTGGCATTCACTATGCGTGGGTCGGGCACGAAATATCCGAGTTCATTACGTAATACATTTAAAATGGTTTCCAACGTCTTACCCTTATCGTGGCTGAAAAGCCCCTTTACGTTCTCTAAGAATACGGCCTTGGGTTTATGTTTTTGTATAATCTCGGCAACATCAAAGAAAAGCGTTCCGCGGGTGTCTTCAAATCCGCCTCTGCGCCCCGCAATGGAAAATGCCTGGCAGGGGAATCCCGCACAGAGTACGTCAAATTTTTTAGGAATGAGTTCTTTTGTGGTTTGCAGGGTAATATCTCCGAAGGGATATTCGCCGTAATTGTTATAATAGCTGTGTTGTGCCGCTATGTCCCACTCGGAGGTGAATACGCATTTGCCGCCCAGGTTTTGCATGGCAATCCTAAACCCGCCTATTCCGGCAAACAAGTCTATAAATGTAAAATCTTCCTTTTTGTGGGTGATGAATGAGGCTTTTCTCTGTTCGGCCTTTAGTTCCTCTACTATTGCGTTTATTTGCTTATCGTCGTATGTGGGATATTGTGTTTTAAGGAACCGAATAGCCTCGGGTTTGTATGTTTTGCCGGCCTTGTCTTTGTGTAAAAACAGGTAGTGTGTTAGGGCTGCGAAGCCGGTATTATCGGTATTGTTTTTACTTCGGGATTTCCCCGGCTCCAGTTCCTTAAGACTCGCCTTGGCGGCTTTTGATTTCATTTATCGTCGATTCGATGTGCAGTATACAACTTTCCGGGTTTTTTTTGACATCCTTTTCCCAAAAACGCAGCACGGTCCATCCTTGTTCTTTTAGTGTAGTGTTAACCAATTCGTCACGCCTCATATTGCCCTCAATTTTATTTATCCAAAACTCTATGTTCGATTTATGATCGTGCTTGCGTTGTTCCCAATCCTTACCGTGCCAAAATTCTCCGTCCACAAAAATGGCCAATTTGTATTTCTTGATGGTAAAGTCCGGTTTGCCGAAAACATCTTTGGTATTTTTACGATATCGTATGCCCGATTGCCACATGGCTTTGCCCAGCAAGAGTTCTATGGAAGTGCCCTTGCCCTTGTTTGAGCGCATGTTTTTGATGATTTCCTCCCTGGTTTTTGTCCTCATTGCCCAAACTGTTTCCCGCAATTGCAAGTTACAAATTCGTTCCGGGCTGTCAGCGATACCGGTTCATACGTTCCGTAATCTGTTCGTTGCACAAATTACCTATGCTGCCCTCGTGCGTATGTTTTAAGTTGCCTGCATCATAGGTGAATGTAGCTTCGTTCACCTCATTACCCACTTGGCGATAAGCATCGCGAAAAGCAACACCTTGGTTTACAAGGTCATTTAATTTTTCTACGGTAAATATGTGTTTATAGATGTCGTTAGCAAGAATGTCTTCTTTAATAATGATGTGACGCAGCATCAATATGGTCATTTCCAAGCACGACTTCAGGGTTTCCAATGCGGGAAATAATATCTCCTTTGTAAGCTGCATATCTCTATGATACCCGGAAGGAAGATTGTTAATGAGTAGGGTAAGCTCGTTAGGCACGGCCTGTATACGGTTGCACTTGCCCCTAATGAGTTCGAACACGTCGGGATTTTTTTTATGGGGCATAATACTACTTCCCGTGGTAAGCTCTGTGGGAAAGCTTACAAATCCGAAATTTTGGCTGTTATACAGGCACACATCCATAGCAAGTCTTGATAGGGTGGCGGCTATTGCGGCTATCGCACTGGCTACAAAACGTTCCGTTTTGCCACGACTCATTTGTGCATATACACTGTTATAATGCAAGCCTCCAAAACCCAGCAGTTCTGTAGTGCGTGTTCTGTTAAGCGGGAAGGAAGACCCATACCCGGCGCCGCTGCCAAGCGGGTTTTTGTCCGTCATTCGGTAGGCTGTTTGCAATAGGTCCATGTCATCGGTAAGCGCCTCCGCATAGGCGCCAAACCACAGTCCGAAAGATGACGGCATGGCTACCTGCAAATGTGTGTAGCCGGGCATCAGCTTATCTTTATGGATATCACTAAGTGCTATAAGTTGGTCAAACAGTTCCAGCACTCGCGCTTTTATTTCTTCGGTTCCTGCTTTTAGAAACAGTTTTATATCCACCGCAACCTGGTCGTTGCGGCTGCGGCCGCTGTGTATTTTCTTTCCCGCCTCTCCTATTCGCTCCGTAAGCAGGTATTCTATTTGTGAATGAATGTCTTCGCAAGCATCATCTATCGCAAACATACCCGTGTTTATTTCTCCGAGTATTTCTTCCAATCCTTTTTTTATGTCACGGTAATCCGCTTCGCTTAATAATCCCGTTTCATAAAGCATGGTTGTATGAGCCAGTGAGCCGATCACATCATGCTTGGCCAGCATCAGGTCAAAGTCACGGTCATTGCCTACCGTAAATTTTTCAATCTCTTCGGAGATAACGGTATTTTCCTTTTGCCAGATTTTCATAGTATTTCTTTCAGTATGTTGATGTATGTATCGATACCTTCTTCTATTTCATTCAGGTAAATAAATTCGTCGGCCATATGGCTCCTTGCGGAATCGCCCGGACCTATCTTTAAGGCGGGGAAATTCATGAATACCTTATCGGATAATGTAGATGATCCGAATATCTCTTTCCCCAATTTCAATCCTGCCTGTACCAGCGGATGCTCCTTGTGTATAGAGGTCGATCTAAGCCGCATGCTTCTTGCCATTACTTTGCAGGTAACATTTTGCCTTATTTCTTCCAATAGTTCTTCATTGGTATAGCATTCGTTTATGCGTACATCCACGGTGAATTTACAAGTGGCGGGTACTACATTATGTTGTGTGCCGGCATTAATCATGGTTACCGTCATTTTAACCGGTCCCAATAGTTCCGATACCTTCGGGAATTGATGCTCGGCAAACCAATGCAGGTCTTTGAAGGCATTGTATATTGCGTTGCTGCCTTCATTTCGTGCGGCGTGGCCGGATACACCGGATGCTTCACAATCCAGTACCATCAGTCCTTTTTCTGCCACAGCCATTTGTAGCAATGTAGGCTCGCCAACTATGGCTACATCTATCTTGCCAAATTCCGGTAACAGTGCGGCGATACCGTCGGCACCGGAAATTTCTTCTTCCGCACTTGCGGCGAAAATGATGTTATACTTTAAATCTTGCTTGCCGTAGAAATATAGGAATGTGGCCAATAGAGATACCAGGCATCCGCCGGCATCATTGCTACCCAACCCGTATAGTTTACCGTCTTTTTGTATGGGGTTAAAAGGATCATTGGTATACCCCTCGTTTGGCTTCACCGTATCATGATGCGAGTTGAGCAACAGCGTAGGTTTATTGGCATCATAATGAAGGTTCTTGGCCCATACGTTATTGATAAAACGTTGCGCGGGGATACCCTGAGCTTGTAAATAAGTCTGTATCAGAGCTGCAGTGCCAAACTCTTCTTTGCTGTACGATGGTGTGGCAATCAGCCGGCTCAACATGTTTGCTGCCGTGCCATACAGCTCTTCTTTTGTGTATTCCCTCATTTTATCATTGTGCCGGATTTGCCGGAAATAAGTGCTTGTAAATATTTTGCATTACCAATTACCACTTCCGTTACGCCTGCCTTCACTGCCGATGTGGCATTGTGCAACTTGGGTATCATTCCTGCGCTCACCACACCTTCGGCTATAAGCAGGTCTAAGTCACTTTCCGTTATGGTGGGTATTACGTTTCCGTCTTTGTTAAGTACTCCGTCTTTCTCAAAGCAATAAATAAGCTTTACCTGCATGAGTTTTGCGAGTGCCTTTGCCAGTTCTCGGGCTATGGTGTCTGCATTGGTGTTCAGCATATTGCCTATGCCGTCGTGCGTAAGGGGGGCTATCACCGGTATAATGTCGTTTTGCAACAGTGTATGTAATAATGCTCCGTTTACACCGCTTTCGGTAACATCGCCCACATATCCGTAATCTACCTCCTTTACCGGGCGTTTATCGGCGTGTATAATGTTGCCATCTGCTCCCGTGAGGCCTATGGCGTTACATCCCGATGCCTGTAATTGCGCCACAATTTTTTTATTGATAAGACCGCCGTATACCATTGTTACCAGCTCCAAAGTGGCGGCATCCGTGATGCGCCTGCCGTCAACATATTGGGGGGGTATGCCCAATTTAAGGCCAATGTCGGTAGCTACTTTTCCGCCGCCATGTACCAATATTTTATCTCCTTCCACTGCCCGAAAAGCTTCAAGGAATGTGGTCAATTTCTCAGGAGCGTCAATTATGTTTCCGCCTATTTTTATAATGGTCACCATCTCAGTTGTTCTTTAATATTTCTGCCAGCACGGCTTGTGCGGCCCATATCCTGTTTTGTGCCTGTTTGGTCACAAGGCTGTTGTCGCTGTCCAATAGTTCACTGCTTAGTTCCACATTGCGGCGCACGGGTAGGCAATGCATGATTTTGGCATTGTTGGTGCCGTTCAAGTGTGCATTGGTCAACATGCGTGTATTATCGGTTGTCAATACCTGCCCGTAATCTTTCACACTGCACCAGTTCTTTACATACACAAAGTCCGCATCCTGCAGCGCTTTATCTTGGTCATATTCTATAAGCGCTCCCTTGGTGTAGGTCTCGTCCAATTCGTATCCCTCCGGATGTGTAATGGTTAGATCTACCTCCTCCCATGCGTTCATCCATTCGGCAAAGGAGTTGGCCACACATTGCGGTATGGGTTTTATATGCGGCCCCCACGCAAGTACTACTTTGGGTCGGCGACCTTGCGGTAAATATTCCTTTATGGTAATGGCATCCGTAAGGCTTTGCAAAGGGTGCAGGGTAGAGCTTTCAAGACTTACCACAGGAATACGGGTGTATTTTATCAGCGCGTTTAGCAATACCTCGGCATAGTCTTCTTCTTTGCTTTTTAGTAAAGGGAAGGTGCGTACGCCAAGTATGTCAAAATAGGAACCCAATACGGGTGCCGCATCTTTTATATGCTCCACCGTGGTGCCGTTCATGATAACGTCATCTTCCAATTCCAGTTGCCAGCCTTCTTTGTCTATATTAAAGACTATGGTATCCATACCCAGGTTCTTAGCGGCAATTTGCGTACTGATGCGTGTACGCAGGCTGGGATTTAAAAAGAGTAAGCCCATGCGTTTGCCTGCCCCGGATTCCTTATCCTTAAGCGGGTTGGCCTTATATGCCAAGGCTTTGGCAATAAGTGCATTTATATCTTGTACATCGGCAACGGAAGTAAACCTTTTCATGAACGCTTTATTGTTCGGTTAATTATTACTGAGATAACCTACTTCGGTCTTTATGGCATTGAGCAATAGGTCCGCATCGGCTTTTGTAATGTTAAGAGCGGGCAGTAAGCGTATCACATTCGGTTTGGCTTCTCCCGTAAATATCTTGTGCTTGTTCAGTAAGTGTTTACGCAGGTCTTTATATTGTTCGGGTATATCAAAACCTATCATCAATCCGCGACCGCGTACATTTTCTAATTGCGGTATGTTTTTAAGTTGCTCTGTAATATAGCCACCCGTTTCTGCGGCTTGCGCCATCAGCCGGTCTGCTGCCATCACGTCTAATACGGCTACGGCTGCCGCACAAGCCAGGTGATTGCCGCCAAAGGTGGTGCCCAACATGCCGTGTTTGGCTTTTATGTGGGGTGCTATGGCTATACCGCCTATCGGGAAGCCGTTGCCCATGCCTTTGGCCATGGTATATATATCGGCGCTTACACCCGCATAGTCGTGAGCGTAAAAAGCTCCTGTTCTTCCATACCCGCATTGCACGCTGTCGGCAATGTATACGGCCCCGTATGTGTCGCAAAGGTTGCGTATGGTTTTAAGGAATGTCTTGCTTGCGGGTATTATACCGCCTACACCTTGTATGCCTTCGGTTATTACCCCGGCAATTTCTTTACCGTGTACGGCAAAGTATTCTTCCAGTGCGACTTCGTCGTTAAAGGGCAAGAAAGTGATGTTCCCTGTTTCGTTTACGGGAGCCACGATGCTTGGGTTATCGGTAGCTGCTACGGCTAAAGACGTGCGCCCGTGAAATGCTTTCTTAAAAGCTATTATTTTCTTCCTATCTGTATGGAAGGATGCCAGTTTCAGGGCATTCTCGTTGGCTTCTGCGCCCGAATTGCACAAGAAAAGGTTGTAGTCCGTTTTTCCGCTGAGCTTACCCAGTTTATCGGCCAGCTCTTTTTGTATGGGTATATGTACGGAGTTGGAGTAGAAACCTATTTTATGCAATTGTGTTTCTATCGCTTTTACATAATAAGGATGTCCGTGTCCTATGGATATCACTGCATGGCCGCCATAGAAATCCAAATATTTTTCTCCTTTCTCATCCCATACATAGCTGCCTTCGCCTTTTACTATGGTGATGTCATTTAAGGGGTATACGTCAAATAATTGCATGGTCAATATAATTTTCTAAAATGAAATGGCTTTGAGTTTAAGCCCCGCATCTTCGGGCAATCCGAATACGAGATTCATATTCTGTACCGCTTGGCCCGAGGCGCCTTTTAATAAATTGTCTATCGCGGCATGTACTATTATTTTGTCACCCTCTTTTTCAAGATGCACAAGACATTTATTGGTATTTACGGCTTGCTTCATATCCATACCGTTACGTAACACATGAGTAAAGGGATGGCCTGCATAATATGTTTCATACAATGTATAAGCTTCGTCAAGCGCCAGGCTACAATCGGTATAAGCGGTAACATATATGCCTCGGGTAAAATCTCCGCGCCAGGGTACAAAGTTTAGCTTTGTAAATCCGGCTTGTTTGTTGCCTAGTGTCTGTATTATTTCGTTTACGTGTTGGTGAGTCAGTGTTTTGTAGGCTTGTATGTTATTGGTGCGCCAAGAGAAATGTGAGCTTGCCTGCAATTTTTGTCCTGCACCTGTGGAGCCCGTAATGCCCGTAACATGTGTCTCTCCCAACAATTGTTGTGATGCAAGCGGTAATAGGGCCAGTTGTATGGCAGTGGCAAAACAGCCCGGGTTGGCAATATTACGTGCTGTTTTTATTTCGTTTCTGTAAGCCTCCGGTAAACCGTATGTAAATACACGTTCGCCGAATTCTTTTGTTGTGTTCAGGCGAAAGTCTTGCGAAAGGTCTATGACAACCGTATTGTTACCAACTTCATTTTGCTCCAAGAAGGTTTTCGCCTCTCCATGCCCCACGCATAAAAACAGTACGTCTATAGCCGTTCCTATCTCCGAAGCAAATCCTAAATCGGTTTCTCCGGCCACATGCCCGTGCACGCTGCTTATCGGTTTGCCCGCATTGCTTTTGCTGTGCACAAAAGATATGGACACCTGCGGATGATTCAGTAGCAGAGCTATCAACTCTCCGCCCGTATAGCCTGCGCCACCTGCTATGCCTGCCTTTATAATCTTATTGTTCATGTAGCGCTTCTTTTACCGCGTTATTTACAGAATGATATATGGACACTTGGTTACCAAATATTTTGGCGAAACCCTTTACGTCTGTGCCTTCCCAAGTATTGTTCATCTCACCATACGCCCCAAATTTCGGGTTCATCAGGTCGTAGGGAGACTCAACGCCTTTAAGTACAAAGCGGTGTGGGTAAAGCGTTATAAACACTTTTCCGGTTACCGTCTTCTGGCTATCCTCCAAAAACTGCTCAATGTTGCGCATCGTGGGGTCTTGCATCATGCCTTCGTGCAGCGAGTTGCCATACCATGTGCTCAGTTGGTCTTTCCAATACATTTGCCATTTGGTAAGGGTATGCTTTTCCAGCAAATGATGCGCTTTAATAATGATAACCGGTGCCGCGGCTTCAAAACCTACGCGTCCTTTTATCCCGATGATGGTATCGCCCACATGTATATCGCGGCCAATGCCGTAAGGTTGTGCCAATGCCTGTAATTGTTGTATGGCCGTCACGGTGTTCATGCGTTCTTCGCCGTCTATGCCTATCAGTTCCCCGTCTTCAAAGTGTAACACCAGTTCCTTAGGTTCCGTTTGCGTTACCGGTGTGGGCCATGCCTCTTCGGGAAGATATTCTTTGCTGTTCAATGTTTCTTTACCGCCTACGGATGTGCCCCAAAGGCCTTTGTTAATGCTGTATTTCGCTTTCTCGAAGTTCATGTCCACGCCGTTGCTCTTTAGGAAGGCTATTTCTTCCTCACGGCTCAGCTTCATATCGCGTATAGGTGTTAGTATGCCTATGTGCGGTATGGTGCTTTGGAAGGTCATGTCAAACCGTACTTGGTCGTTACCCGCGCCGGTGCTGCCATGCGCCACATAGTCGGCACCGATTTTTTGGGCATAGTCCGCCACCGCAAGGGCTTGCATCATTCTTTCGGCACTTACGCTTAAGGGGTAGGTGCCGTTCTTAAGCACGTTACCATATACCAAGTAGCGTATGCAGGTTTCGTAATAATGCTCCGTAATGTCGGCTACTTCGAAAGAAGCCACACCCAGCGCCAAGGCACGCTCTTCAATGCTTTGCAATTCGGCATGGCTAAAGCCACCGGTTTGTACGGTGAGTGCGTGTACCTCAAAGCCTTTTTGCTTCAGGTATATCGCACAGTATGTGGTGTCCAATCCTCCGCTGTATGCTAGTACTACTTTTTTCATGTCAATATTTTAGAAAGACAGGAACACCATGGCGCTCCTTGATTTTTTAATAAATGATTTGATGAATCTCGAACGTTTGAAGCTAAGCAGGCGCTCATGCACCTTTACCTTATTGTTAAATTCCCTTGCCGTTTCTTCCGGTTCGTAATGGTCTTTGGGGTCGTACAGCATGGCGGTACACAGGCAATTCTTGCGCTCTTTGCTCATCAGTATATCATAGTTCACACAGCTTTTGCACCCGCTCCAAAACGCTTCGTCTTGCGTCAGTTCCGAGTAGGTTACGGGTTCGTATCCCAAGTCACTGTTGATTTTCATCACGGCAAGCCCTGTGGTCAGCCCGAATATTTTGGCCTCGGGATATAGTTTACGGCTCAGTTCAAATATTTTTTGCTTGATGGCTTTGGCAAGTCCGCTTTTGCGAAACAGCGGTGATACGATAAGGCCGGAGTTGGCCACGTATTCGCCGCTCCAGCTTTCTATATAGCAAAAACCTGCCCATTCGCCTTCTTCCGAAAAAGCGATAACGGCTTTGCCCTCAAGCATTTTTTGTGCGATGTACTCCGGCGTACGTTTGGCTATGCCGGTACCGCGTGCTTTGGCAGATGCGGCCATTTCTTCGCAAATGGCAGACGCATACCCGGTATGATGGCCCGTGGCCACCAATACCTTAAAGGTTTGGTTCATTATGTAACGATTAAAAAAGTAAATGATACACGTATCCCCGTGATGAACACACGTGGTTTATGCGGTACGAAAGTCTAAGGGAATGACTTCATCACCGGTCAGTCACCGGCGGAATGCAGCGTATCAACGTCGCAACCAAAGGAAGGTAAGGCGATTAGAAAAAACCGATCCCGTATTCGGTTCGGCAAAAAACCCACGCCCGAAAGCCGCAGCCTGCGCGGTTTCGTTAAAAAGCGATATTAAAAAGGTTTTTTTCATTTTTTACGTTGATGAAAAAGAGTGTAAAAAAATTTTGAGGATGCAAATGTATATTATTTCAAAGTTCACCTGCAAACTTTTTTTAAATGTTAACATCAAGGTGGCTTTAATTCCTTTCTAACAAAAAACGGCTCCGAATATTCGGAGCCGTTTTTTAACCGTTGGTTGCAGCATTACTTGCCGAATTTCTTTTTCAGCAAACTCAGTGCATCGTTCATGCTCACCGGCGCCTCGGGTTGCTTTTCTTTAGGCCTGCTATTACCTTTAAAACCGGCAGTGCTTCTTTCTCTTCTTTGCGGTGCTTCAATCGTTTGCTTGATGGACAGCGAAATGCGCTTACGAGCCACATCCACTTCAAGCACTTTCACGTTTACTTTTTGGTTTAGTTTCAATGCCTCGTTAGGGTCGGTGATGTAGTTGTGCGATATCTCCGATACGTGCACCAGCCCGTCTTGCTTTACGCCTATATCCACAAAGGCGCCAAAGCGCGTAATGTTGGTTACCACTCCGGGTACTTCCATGCCCACATGCACATCTTCGATAGAGAAGATGTTGGCAAACTCAAATTGTTGTGCTTCGGCACGCGGGTCTAATCCGGGTTTCTTCAGTTCTTTCAATATGTCCGCCAGTGTATGTTCTCCTATCTCGGGCGTAATGTATTTCTTCAGGTTTATCTCTTTCAGCAATTGCTCGTTACCGATGAACGTTTTCACATCGGTGCCTGCGTCTTGTGCCATTTTATTTACTACGGCATAAGCTTCGGGGTGTACGGCACTTTCGTCCAAGGGCTCGGTACCGCCTTTTATACGCAAAAAGCCGGCGCATTGTTCAAATGCCTTATTACCCAGTCGCGGTACGGACAGTAGTTGTTTACGAGATGTAAAGCCACCTATCTCACTGCGGTACTTCACTATATTATCTGCAATGGAAGGACCTATTCCGCTCACATAGCTCAACAGGTTTTTACTGGCGGTGTTCAGGTTTACGCCTACTGTGTTTACGCAGCTCACCACGGTTTGGTCCAAGCGCTCTTTCAGGCGCACTTGGTTTACATCGTGTTGGTACTGTCCCACACCTATACTCTTGGGGTCTATCTTCACCAGTTCGGCCAGTGGGTCCATCAGGCGGCGGCCTATGCTCACAGCGCCACGCACAGTAATGTCTTGGTCCGGGAACTCTTCCCTTGCGGTTTCTGATGCGGAGTATATGGAGGCTCCGTCTTCGTTCACCAAATATATCGGCAGTTTCAGGTCCAGCTTTTTGATGAATTGCTCCGTCTCCCGTCCTGCGGTTCCGTCGCCTACGGCTATGGTCTCAATACCATACTGTTGCACCAGTGTGCGTATTTTATGTTCGGCATCATGCAGCCTGCCGGGTTCATGTATATATATCAGGTCGGTCTTTTTAAGGTCACCTTTCTCGTCAATACACACCACCTTACAGCCGGTGCGGTAACCGGGGTCTATGGCCAGTATTTTTTTAGAACCCAAGGGAGAACTCAATAGCAATTGTCTCAGGTTTTCGGCAAAAACATTAATCGCCTCTTCGTCGGCCTTGGTTTTCAAAGCCATACGGAACTCGCTTTCAAGGCTCAGGTGCAGCAGGCGGCGATACGCGTCTTTCATGGCTTTCTTCACTTGCTCCGCCGATGCGTTGTTTCCTTTCACATAAGTACGCTCCAGTATTTCCAAGGCTTCTTCCTCATTGGGTGCTATGGTCATGCGCAATACGCCTTCCATAAATCCGCGCATGATGGCCAGTATCCGGTGCGAGGGTATCTTGGATATGGGCTCGGAAAAGTCGAAATAGTCTTTATACTTCGCACCCTCCGTTTCTTTATCGGGTACCACTTTGCTCTGCATGGTGGCCGTGTCTTCAAATAGCTTACGCATTTTGGCGCGTACTTCGGCATTTTCATTGGCTGTTTCCGCTATTATGTCGCGTGCGCCCTGTAAAGCATCCTCGGGCGATTTTACGTTTTCCGTAACGTATGCCGCAGCTTCGGCCAAGGGGTCGCCGGATGTTTGTTCCAGTATCAGTAAGGCCAAAGGCTCCAAGCCGTTTTCACGTGCGGTTTGCGCCTTGGTTTTACGCTTGGGTTTGTAAGGCAGGTATATATCTTCCAGTTCGGCAAGTGTGGTTGCTGCATCCAGTTTACCCTGCAATGCCTCTGTCATTTTGCCTTGGTCTGTTATGGTTTTCTCTATAAAGGTTTTACGCTCCGAAAACTCTTTCTGAAACTTGGCTTCGTCCTGTATACTTTGTATTTGCACTTCGTCCAGTGCGCCGGTTTTGTCTTTACGGTAGCGGGCAATAAACGGGATGGTGGCGCCCTCGTTCAGTAGTTCCAGCACGGCGGTAACCTGTTGTACGGCAATATTCAGTTTCGGGGCAACGGTTGAAGCAAATTCTATCATGTATCTTTTATTAGGCCTGCGAATGTAATAGCCCTACCGATAATTGAAAAAAGAAATCTTTGCTAATATATAATATGAGGTAGGGGCTCCGATTCTAAATGCGTTTTTGCATGTTGAAAATAAATTTATGTTTGGCGCATAGGGGTATTCTTTTCTTGGGTTGTCGTTTAATAAAAGGTACGCATTGGCAGAAGCTATTATCTTTGCGCTTCGTTATCCGAAGGCATATATGGAAAATAAAACAGTTGACATCGGCTTTATAGATGTTGACGTGGAGGCGGTTTTCGAGCGGCTTTTTAAAACACAATTTAAAGCCCTGCATGCTTATGCCTGTTCCATATTGCATGATGAAATGGTTGCCGAGGAAATGGTACAAAACGTGTTTTTTAAGATGTGGGAGAAGCGCGCCGAAATAAATATTCGCGAATCGCAAAACGCCTACCTCTACAAATCGGTGTATTATGAGTGCCTCAACTATATAAAGCACACCAAGGTGCGCAGCGCTTACAAGACCGAAACCGTACGCACATCTTCCGAATTGCAAAACGCTTCCGAAAGAACTTCGTTTAAAGAACTTGAAGCCAAGCTGGATGCGGCACTCAGAGATTTGCCGGAACAATGCCGCACCATTTTCCAAATGAGCCGATTTGAAGAATTGAAATACAGGGAGATAGCCGATAAGTTGGATATATCCGTAAAGACAGTGGAAAATCAGATGGGTAAAGCCCTGAAAATATTGCGTGGTAAGCTGGCCGATTTCTTGCCCATATTGGTAATCATATCTCTTCACCCACAAACCTTTATTGTATGAGCGAGCTGCAAAACAATATGAGCGACGAGCTGCTGGTAAAGTATTTACTGGGAGAGGCCAACATTGATGAAATGATGCGGGTGCGCGACTGGATAGCCGCGGATGCGGCAAATGCCAAGCACTTTGAGCATTTTAAACTGATATGGGATAATAGCAAAAAGTTGGAAGCCAAAAGTACGGTGGATGAGGATGCCGCATGGGAACGTTTCAAATCCCGGCGCGATGGTGCTGCAAAACCTGCCGCTAAGGTAATTGAAATGCCACGTACTGCCGGCCGTATGAATTGGATGCGTGCGGCCGTATTGGTTGTGATGGTGGGCATCGGGTTCCTCGTAACAAACATGCTGAACCGCACACCGGATATGATAGCCTTGCAATCGGGAGACAGGGTGCTGATAGACACCTTGTCCGACGGTTCAATAGTTACGTTGAATAAAAACTCTTCCATTAAATACCCCGAAGAATTTGTAGGCGATACACGCAAAGTGGAATTGCAAGGGGAGGCCTTTTTCGAAGTGGCGCCGGATAAAAAGCATCCTTTTGTTATCCATGCAAATGCTGCGGATATTACCGTTGTGGGTACTTCATTTAACGTAAAGACAACCACCGCAAAAACCGAGGTGATTGTGGCTACGGGCATAGTGGAAGTGGCTAAGAACGAATACGCGGTTAAACTCAATCCTCAAGAAAAAGCCACGGTATTCCTGAGTGAAGAAAAGCCGTTGAAGCAAGCCCATAAAGATGAGCTATACAACTACTACCATACCCGTGAATTTGTTTGTAACAGTACGCCGCTGTGGCGCCTTACCGATGTATTGAGCGAGGCTTACGGGGTAAATATCGTAATAGCCGACAACCGTCTGAAAAACCTGTTGCTTACCACCACCTTCCGCGATGAGTCACTGGATAATATTCTCGCGGTTATCGGTCAAACGTTTAATATACAAGTGGAGAAGAAGGGTGCGGAAATTATCTTAAAATGATAGTACCTATGTATGCTTTTTTTCAAAGGCTCCTTTTCTGCGCGCTTTTAATTATATGTGGCACTCATGTGGGCATCGCGCAAGGCTTACTCAATAAATCGGTATCGGTGCAGGCTACACGCAAGCCGCTAAAGTCGGTACTGGACGGTATAGGCAAGCAGGGTAATTTTTATTTTTCTTACAACAGCAATATTATTAAAGAAGACAGCCTTGTGTCGCTTAACGTGCAAGGGCGTTCGGTAAGGCAGGTGCTGGATATGTTGTTTTCGGAAAAGCTGGAGTACAAGGAAACAAAGACTCATATTATTCTGCAACGCTCGGGTGGGTATTGGTATGTAAGCGGTCATATTACCGACCAAACCACCGGCGAGGGTTTAATGAATGTAAGTGTATATGAGAAGGAACAGTTGGTAGCAGCGCTTACCGATGCACAGGGTTACTTCAAACTAAAGTTGAAAGACAAAGTACAACCCACGGTCATTAACGTAAGTAAGTCTTGGTATGAAGATACGGCCATAGTGGTAAAGCCCGGTGCAGATTATAATATCAGTGTGAGCATATTGCCCAAAGCCATAGCGTTGGATTCCGTTATCATTACACCGAATTCAGGTGTGGAGCGTACTTGGCTCGGTAGCCTGTTTCTTTCGTCGCGTCAGCGCATCCAAAGCATGAACCTGAACAAATACTTCACCGAGTTGCCCTACCAGGCATCGGTGATACCGGGTTTAAGCACACAGGGCCGCATGGCATCACAGGTAGAAAATAAAGTGTCCTTCAACGTATTTGGCGGATATACCGGTGGGGTTAACGGAGTGGAAATTGCGGGCTTGTTCAATATAGTGCAGAAAGATGTGCGCTACGTGGAGGTGGCCGGCTTATTCAATATTACCGGGGGAGATGTGGAAGGCGTACAGGTGGCCGGTTTGTACAACCAGGTGTTGGGCGGCGTATCGGGCGTACAGGTAGGGGGCTTGGCAAGCATAATAAAGAAGAGTGTGGACGGTGTGCAGGTGAACGGATTGTATAGCCATACTTCTGCCGCCATGAACGGTGTACAGGTGGCGGGTTTGGCATGTTTTGCACGCGATAGTGTGCGTGGTGTGCAGGTGGCGGGTTTGGTTAACCATGCGGGTAAGCATTCAAAAGGCTCCCAAATGGCCGGCCTAGTTAATATATTACCCGGTGAAATTGACGGTGTACAAATAGGCGGTTTGGTCAACTATACGCAAAAACTTTACGGTACCCAACTGGGGCTCATCAACCTATCCGATACATCCGCAGGCTACAGCATCGGCTTCTTCAACTTTTCACGTAAAGGAATGCACACATTGGGCATCGGCGGTAACGAGGTGATGAACCTTAATATTGCTTTTCGCAGCGGCAACGAAAAGTTGTACAGCATACTGTTGGGCAGCGTGAATGTGGGACCTCAGCGCGCCTTTGCTTTTGGTTACGGATTAGGTATGGCGGCACGTTTGGGTAAGCGGCTCACGCTGAACCCGGAGGTAAGTACACAATCTTTATACTTGGGCGATTGGGATAATATTCACCTGCTTAATAAGCTGAGCGTCAACCTTAATTTCCGTATCAATAAGTTTCTTTCCGTTTATGCGGGGCCTACATTGTCCGTATATTATTCTCCTTATAATCCCGTTAACGAGGGTTATATGTCTACACTCCCCCCCGCAGGATATAAGGTTACGGAAGTGGCCGGCGTGTCCTCTTGGCCGGGTTGGAATGCGGGAATAGCGCTGTTTTAACAGCCGAATAATTTTCAACGACCCATAGGGGTAAGCTCTTTTTCGGTTGTCATAATTCCATACAAGCAAGAATTATGATACAGAAAATAGCAGGTGCCGCTTTATTGATTTTAGGATTGACATCCGCCGCTACGGCACAACCCAAACATCGTATATCCCATGTGGGACTGGTTTATCCGCTGAGTACAAACGGAGTGGAAGCCAAAGAAATTTCCAACGATTTTTCCTTACATGCCATCGGTGGTGTTTCGGCGGGCGAAAGTGCATTTTGCGTTTCGGGTTTTTCCAATGTTATTTTCGGCAACGCCGACGGATTTGTGGCCGCGGGCTTTCTCAATCATGTAAAGGAGGATAACAACGGTGCATTGCTGGGCGGTTTTCTAAACAGTGTTGGCGGCAGTGCGTCGGGCTTTCAGGCTGCGGGCTTTCTGAATATTGCCGGCAGTATGGACGGCGCGCAAATGGCGGGCTTTGCCAATATATCCCGCAGTAATGCCTACGGACTGCAGATGGCGGGCTTTACCAATATTGCCTATAATACGGATGTGCAGCTTTCCGGCTTTATAGGTATTGCCAAAGATGTAAGCGTTACACAAATCAGCGGCTTTGCCGGTGTGGCTGCCGATGCCGAAACACAGTTTTCAGGCTTTGTAAATGTGGCTAAAAACGTGAATACTCAATTGGCAGGTTTCGTAAACATTGCCAAAGATGTGAAGAGTGTGCAAATGGCCGGCTTTATCAACATAGCCGAGCATAGCGATTATCCCATAGGCTTGGTAAACATTGTAAAGAACGGCGAAATGGCACTGGGTGTAAACGTAGACGAAAGCCTTACCACTATGCTCTCTTTACGTTCGGGCGGTAAGGTGCTGTATGGCATCATAGGGTTGGGTTACAATTACACCGGCGATGATATTTTATATGGTGTGGAAGCCGGTTTGGGAGCGCACCTTAATATATACAAAGGCTTCCGCATCAACTTCGAGGCCAACTACCAAACGCTTACCGATTTTTCTTACGACAATACATACTTCAAATCTTCGGCTCGCATGATGCCGTCCATAACCATAGCTAAGCGTATAGAATTGTTTGCAGGTCCTACCATTCAGGTTTCCGAGCGCGATATTATGGCTCCACGCCTCACCAATACAGATTTTTGGCAAACAAATCATCGCGGACGCCTCTTCGGCATGGGTATAGGCGGTGTTGCGGGCATGCAGGTTCATTTCTAAATTTTTTTCCGAACACATAGGGGTAAAGTATTTCCCGATTGTCTTCAACATACATAGCAACCAAAACATCAGATGAAAAAGTATTTCCTCGCACTCTTTGCAACAGCAGCCATAAGCGCGACATATGCACAAATCGATATGTCGGCAACAACGGGCAATAAGGCTGCGGCACAACTCACACAAACCGTAAGAGGTATCGTTACCGATGCGGAATCAAAACAGCCCCTGCCCGGTGTGGTGGTGGTTCTGGTATCCGATAATAAGAAAGCGGCCGTTACCGATGAAAACGGTTATTTCTCCATCACAGGCATCCCTGTAGGGCGTTCTTCATTCCTTTTTAGTTATATGGGCTTTGAGCCTTATACGGCATCCGAGGTACCGGTTATCAGCGGTAAAGAACTTCAGTTGAACGTATCCCTGCGCGAGAGCCTGAAACAGTTGGACGAGGTAACCATATCCGCGCACAAAGACAAAGCACGCCCCATTAATGAGTTTGCCACCGTAAGTGCACGTTCTTTCTCCGTGGAAGAAACGCGCCGCTACGCAGCCTCGTTTGCCGACCCTGCGCGTATGGTGATGAATTTTCCCGGTGTATCCAATGCGGGAGATGGCGATAACGGGATAGTGGTTCGCGGCAACTCGCCCAAAGGTGTACTATGGAGATTGGAAGGCATTGAGATTCCCAATCCCAACCACTTTACGGCACAGGGTACATCGGGCGGTGCCATCAGCATGCTCAACGCCAATACACTGGGCAACTCCGATTTTTATACGGGTGCTTTTGTTCCCGAAATAGGTAATGCACTATCCGGCGCATTCGACCTCAATTTGCGCAACGGTAACACGGAGCGATATGAACATACTGTGCAGGTTGGTACCTTGGGCGTGGAGGTAGCCACAGAGGGGCCTTTTCAAAAAGGAAAGAAAGCATCTTACCTCTTCAACTACCGCTATTCCACCTTGGCATTGCTTAAGGACTTCATTGGGCTGGGAGCACAATTGCCCGATTACCAGGATGCCTCCTTCAAATTGTTTTTTCCAACGGAAAAAGCGGGCACCTTCACCGTTTTCGGGCTTGGCGGGTATAACAAGGTTTATCAAAACGCTGAACCTGACAGTGCGAAATGGGATGCTGATAATACCAATATAAGTTTCGATAATAAGGCCATGATGGGTGTTGCGGGTGTTTCGCACCAAATATTTATAGATAAGGAAAGCTATATCAAAACTATAGTGTCCGCATCTTACGATAAGGCAACCACCTATGCCGACACCCTGAATGTAACGGATGCTTACCGTAAAGTCCCGGTGGAAAACAGCGACATCCGTAACACCGCTTATCGCGTATCGTTGATGTACAACCGTAAAATAAATGCACGTAATACTTTTCGTGCGGGAGCCATTGGTCAACAGTTGGCTTACGATATGAACTATGAGTATTTCGACGGCGCGGATAAAAGATGGAAAGATATCTTAACAGGCGATGGAAGTACCCAATACTACCAGGCATACTTGCAATTAAAATCAAGACTAAGCGAAAAACTCACCATGGTAGCCGGTGCGCATGGTTCTTATTATGCGCTTAACGGTAAGTATAGTGTTGAGCCCCGCGCTTCCTTCTCTTACCAACTTACGGGTAAAGATAAAGTCACGCTGGCCTCCGGCTTGCACAGTAAGCCCGAGCATATCTCTACCTACATGTTTCAGGATGGTGCAAAGGGCCAAAACTTCACTTATCCCAATAAAAACCTGGACCTGTTGCGCGCCTTCCACACCGTACTGGGTTACGAAACGGTATTGCCCTGGAACCTCCGCCTAAAAGTGGAAACCTATTACCAGCATTTGTATAGCATACCTGTGGCCAAAGATTCCATAGGCAGTTTCTCCATCATCAACGCCGAAAGCGCTTACTCATTGCTGGGCACCAATCCTCTGGTAAGCGAAGGTACGGGCCGCAACTATGGTATTGACGTGAGTTTTGAGCGTCCTTTTGCCAATAGCTTTTATGCCATTGTGGCCGGCTCGGTATACAAGTCTACCTATGTAGACTATATGGGTAAGGAATACAACACGCGTTTTAATCGCGGTCATCAGCTAAACATAATTGCAGGTAAAGAATTCAAACTTACGGCAAGCGGTAAAAAAGTATTGGGCCTAAACGGTAAAATATTGTACAGCGGTGGTATGCGTGAGCCGGTGATAGACGTTACAAAGTCTGTAAGCGAGAGCAAGACGGTGTATGTGCCCGGGTCCTACTTCACGGTGCAAAACCCCGCATATTTCCGTACCGATATAGGGGTGTATTATAAGTTTAACACGCGCAGGGCCACACATAGCATTCAGCTTGATGTGCAGAATGTAACCAATCGTGCCAACTATTATTTCTCCTACTTCGATGCCGGTACAGGTGCCGTAAAACAGGTCAATCAATTAGGCTTGCTGCCCAATCTTAGCTACCGCATTGATTTCCATTGGTAAGCCTACTCACACAATTTCATTAATCAACAACCATTTTTTAATCACAAACGTATAAATCATGAAAAATCCGATAATGCTCCTTTTGTTGTTATCCCTATTGTTTACCACCGCATGCCGCAAATACCGCAGTGTAAGAGGCGAAGGAAACGTGGTAACGGAAACACGCACTTTGTCCACCTTCGACCATGTGCAGGCCGATGGCGATATAGATGTTACCGTTATTCCTTCTAAGTATAACAAAGCCGTTGTTTCAGGCTATAGTAACTTGGTACCCATCTTTGAAACCTATGTACACAACGGCACTCTGCGCCTGAAGTTTACGGACGATAAGTATAACATCAAGAACAACAATATCAGCGTGATAGTATATACGACCGATATGACAGGCTATACGGTAAACGGCTCCGGTAGGGTAAGTATTGGCGACGGGCTCAACGCTTCGGACCTTAGCCTGGAAGTGAACGGTTCGGGAGATATAGTGGTAGATGAAAACTATTTCAACACCATGCGTTTAAAAATAAACGGCTCAGGCAACATCAAGGCACGCAATGCGGAAACCGATATAGCCTATGCCGAGATTTCAGGTTCGGGTAATATAGAGCTTACGGTAAACGAATTGCTGGATGTGGAAATTTCAGGCTCGGGAGAAGTGGATTATTGGGGCAATCCCGAAGAGGTAAATACGGATATTGCCGGTTCAGGTAAAGTAAGAAAACACTGATAAACGGTGGGCTTAACACAAAAAAAGGATTCCTTTTAAGGAATCCTTTTGCATTTATAGAGGCTTGCTTTTAGTAATCTATTTTACCGTTGATGTTGGTAAAGGTTACATTGCCCATACCGTCGTTGGTGGTATAGCCGGTAAATGTTCCTTTGGCATTTTTAAACCTTCCGGTTCCGCCCGCAAATTTTACGGTAACGTTACCTACACCACCCGTAGCCGTAAACATCAGATCGTAAGGTTGCACATCGCAGTTTACGATATCGCCGTTTGCGGCAACAAAGTATCCGCATTGCACACCTACATGGTAACCTACCAATGCGTTTCCGGAGAAAATGGGAGCGATGCAAGGTTTTATGTATGCTTTCGAGTTGCCTAAATGGCTAAGGTTTCCGCTTCCGGAATATGTACCGGCCGAAGCGAAATTACCGCAATCGCAGCTCAGGTCGTTCTCCATGTCTATCGTCAATGTCAGTGCACCTTTAAAGGGTTTGCCTTCGCTGTCCTTTTTTGCCGAGGCTTCTGAATTAAAATTGGCTGCAGACGGCGTTACCGTCGTGTCAACTTTGCTACACGCGGCAAACAGGATAGCTATGCTCGCGCCCAGTAATAATTTACGTCTCATAAACGGAAGATTTTGGGATGAATGATTTAGTCCGGGGCAAAGGTATTTCTCTGTATTGTATATGTTTGTAAACGAGTTGTTAACGCAGATTAAAAATAATGCTTTGTAATTGCTCTTTATCTAAACGATTGTAAATCCGCATTTAGTGCGAATGTTTTGATGCTTTATATTTTTTATATGACCAAGCGGTAACAGGTGCCGCCAGTGTAACGATTGCAATAATCTCATTGCCTGATGTGATGGAAGCGAATAAACCTGTAAGCAGCAACAAGGGGTAAACTATGGCAAGCAGTGTAAACAGTACGGAATCGTAATATGCACCGCCTCTGTTTTTATAGCGGGTACATAGCGCTTTTGCAACAGCTACCAACGGCCAATGTAGCACGTAACCGGCCAGGCCCGGTATGGCCCAACCCCACCGTGCCGCGAGACTGTCAGGTTTGGTAACGACAGGCGCTTCGGTTGCCTGCCGGCATTCTTGCAACGCCTCGGATAATTGCTCGTTAAACCTTACGGTAAATGTAGCCAATGATAATTCGGATACCTGTTGAATGCCTTCCGGTGCGCACGCATGCACCCGTACCGATTGCGGGAAACCTCCGAATGAGGAATAGCGAATATATACGGGTACCACCACAAGATTGCCCATGTCTTTGGTCGCTGCATTATGTACCAATGCCGCTACGGGCTTTTGTAGCGGCCTCACATTATCGGTATGCTTTGACGTGCCCTCCGGAAACACCAGCAGCGAACCGCCGCTTTCTAATTCGGCAAGGCATGTGGTGTAAAAACCATCGTTGGCGTTTACCCCTCCCGCATGATAAGGTATCAACCCCAACATTTTAAAAAGCCGCGACAGCAGGGAATTTTTAAAAGCATCTCCTCTGGCCATAAATTTTAATCCTCGTGGATAGTAGGCGGCTATAATAAGGGCGTCGAGAAAAGCATTGGGGTGATTTGACGCAATTATCGTGGCTGCACTATCCTGTGGAATGGCGCTCATGTCTACGCGAATTTTACCGCAGTAAAATTGCAAGGCAAGGCGTATCCATATTTTTACCGGTAAGCGCATAAATCGGCGGTTGAAGATACGAATTTGCCTAAGTGACGCATATTACGTCCACAAAGGCCAACGTTTTCCCTTGGTTCCCGGTCTTGTGTTGCGTATAATATTTTTTTTATGAAGAAATGGCTACCGTTTGTCATTGTCACCTTATTTTCGTTATCGGCCCACGCAGGCGATACCCTTCGTGTGTTGTTCATTGGCAACAGTTATACCTACTATAATAACATGCCCGATTTGGTGAAACAACTCGCACGCTCAACCGGTAACGAATTGATACATGCTTCTTCGGCGCCTGGCGGTTTTACATTTTCGCAGCATTGCACCGAGCCTGCCACGCTTTCACTCATTGCTCAAGGCAATTGGGATTATGTGTCGTTGCAGGAGCAAAGCCAGCGCCCGAGTTTCCCCGATGCGCAAGTGCAAGCTGACGTGTATCCTTATGCTAAAAAGCTGGACAGCATTATCCGTAAGCAGAATGGCTGCGCCAAAACGGTCTTCTACATGACTTGGGGAAGGAAGAACGGTGACGCAGGCAATTGCGGTTTTTTCCCGCCGTTGTGTACCTATGCGGGTATGGATAGCCTGCTGCAATTGCGTTATGCCAATATGGCCGATAGCGTCAACGGCCTCATAAGTCCGGTGGCTAAAGTATGGCGCTATTTGCGTACCAATAATCCAAGCATAGGCTTGTACGATACCGATGAAAGCCACCCTTCGCTTGCAGGCTCTTTTGCCGCAGCATGTGCCTTTTATGCGGTCATGTTTAAGAAAGACCCCGCACTTTGTACCTACAACGGTGGCCTCTCCGCTACCGATGCGGCCAATATAAAAGCCGCCGCAAAAAAAGTGGCTTTCGACAGTCTCTCAAGTTGGTACAGGTATAATGCCGCAACGGTTTCCGCATCATTCGGACATAATATATCGGGCAATATGGTCAACTTCACCAACACATCCTCAGGCGCCACATCTTACAAATGGTATTTCGGAGACGGTGATTCATCCCTCGCTCAAAACCCCACACATACTTATGCCACAAACGGTATCTATAGTGTAAAACTCATAGCTTATAAATGTACCGATTCGGACACCGAAACAAAAAGTATAAACCTGACCACTGCCGGCATAACCTCTTTTCCCACGAGCAAGCTTACCGTCTATCCCAACCCGGTAAGTGATGTGTTGCATATAAAGTCCGATATGACTATAGAAACCATAAGCGTAAAAAACATGTTTGGCACATTGCTGCAACTCAATCCGGAAATTAACGGAACGGTAGCCACGGTAAACGTTTCTACACTCTCGCCGGGCAGTTACTTTATAGAGACATCAAGTGCTACCGCTCATATAATTACCCGTTTTATTTGCATTCGCTGATATTTGCTTACCGCAATAAACTGTTTATCCCGCACTAGTTGCGGGATTTTTTTTACTAAAAATTTTGTGTAACCGGTATGTTACATATATTTGTAACCGAACAGTTACAAATATATATGAGAAGGGACGTATACCAGGCCATTGCCGACCCCACACGAAGAGAAATAATTAACCTTATCGCGCATCGCTCTATGAACCTGAACGCGGTGGCCGAAAACTTCGATATCAGCCGCCCCGCCATATCCCGCCACATTAAAATACTTACCGAGTGTGGCCTGATAGTGATTAAGCAACAAGGGAGAGAGCGGTATTGTGAAGCCCGGCCCGGCGAACTGAAGCAAGTAGCCGAATGGGTGGAATCGTTCCGCATATTTTGGACGGCTAAACTGGATGCTTTGGAAATGTTCTTGAATGAGGAGGATAACCGGGCTAAAAAGGCTCCAAAGAAAAAGACACGCGGAAAATAGCAGTTCACAATTTAAAAACCAATAACCGATATACTTTATGAACAACGAACCATTTGTTATCGAACGCATTTATAATGCTCCCCCGGCAAGAGTATGGGAGGCTATTACCGATAAAGAAAAAATGAAGGTATGGTACTTTGATATTGCCGAGTTTAAACCCGAGGTGGGTTTTGAATTTCAATTCACGGGTAAGGGTAGTAAGGGCGATTGCTATGTACACCTCTGCAAAATAACGGATGTGATACCGGGTAAAAAGCTAAGGTACAGCTGGCAATACCAAGGGCAGCCGGGTATGTCTTATGTTACTTACGAACTTTCAGATGCCGGTGAAGGTAAAACCATGCTGCGCCTTACGCACGAAGGCTTGGAAACCTTCCCGCAAGATATGGCCGACTTTGCGCGCTCTTCTTTTGCCGCAGGATGGACCGAGCTTATCGGCAGATTGCTGAAAGAATACGTCGAACAATAATTCCTCACCGTTTAAAAACATCTGTATGAAAATTTCGTTGGTAAGCATATTCGTGCCCGACCCGTTGGCAGCGCATAAGTACTACACGGAAACACTGGGTTTTGTCACCCGCATGTTTATGCCCGAGCATTATTTGGCTATAGTGGCCGCTCCGGAAGAACCGGAAGGGGTGGGCCTCATGTTGGAACCCAATCAAAACCCCATAGCCAAAAATTATCAGCAGGGTTTGCGCGATGCCGGTTTGCCCTGCATAGTATTCGGCGTGGCCGATATCGAAAAGACCTATGAAGAGCTGAAGTCGAAAGGGGTAGTGTTCAAGTCTCCCCCTACCAAGGCAGATTGGGGATATACCGCCGTGTTTGATGACACGTTTGGCAACTATATTCAATTGGCGCAAGTGTAAATGCCCATGCATCATGTCCTTATTGTTACCGTGCCCCGCAAATGCTTGCGGGGCACGGTTTTTTGGCTGCTGGGGGTAAAATATTTAAACATGGCAGATAATAAAGATTTGCAAGACAACAGAGACCGCCAACGTGTTTCGGGCGAGCAGGATTATGAAGTGAATTACTTAGCCGATGAGCTAGGTGTTTCCGGTGAGCAAGTAAAACGCGCCATTGCAGAGGTGGGCAACGACAGGACCAAGATTGAGGAGTACCTCGCCGCCAACCGTAAATAGTAACACCAAAACCTTTTGCTATGAAAAACAGTATGATAGCCGTAACGCTTGGCTTGCTCTTTTGCGCCGCATGCGGCAACGTAGGCGAGGAGCGATTTGAAGATGTAGACAGCGCCGGCCTTCAATCCGGGGGATATACCGACAGCAACACCTCATCCATAGCCGGTGACAGGGGCAACCCTGATTCGAGTACACAAGGAAACCCCGTAACCGATGACAGAATCGAGCGGGGTGCCGTCGGCAATGATACGGACCGGAACAACGCGCCCAATAGGGTTATACGATAAGGTTTACTTGAAAGCGGATATAACGGCGAGTATCACGACCAAAATCAATAGCCATATCAATACATTGATAATACCGAGAATAAAACCGGTAATTGACATCCATTGTTCGTAAGGATTGTTTAGGCTGATTGCGCCAAGTATAAGCGCCGCGATACCCAGCAACGGTGAGAAAACTGCAAGTGGACCCAGCATCAGTGCCAATATGCCGCCAATGCCAAAGATGAAAGATAGTAAGCCTAATGTATTGCCCTTTTGCGCGGCTTTTGCTGTGCCGGATGTGGGAGTATTTCTATAAAGCAGTGCCGTAAGGGCCTGAGCGGTTGTCTTTATCGTCGTCTTCTCGGCAGGTTGGCTTGCGCGGACAGGGAATGCGGCTTGAGCCGGCGAAAACCACAAGGATAAAAAGAGGATGGCTAAGAAGGCGATTATACCGTTTTTCATGAGGTAATTTGTGCTAAAGTATAACAAATCCTTTTAACCTTGGGGGCCGATAATGGCGTCATAACCCTAACTTTGCAAGCTGTATGTTACAACGCTATACCGCTTCGCTTACCTCGTACAAAAGGCTTCAAACCAAGGAAGTTCGTATCGGAGATTTGTTATTGGGCAATGGTAATCCCATCCGTGTGCAAACCATGACCACTACCGATACCATGGACACTGCCGCAACGGTGGCACAAACCATACGTTGTATAGAGGCGGGGGCAGAGTTGGTGCGCATTACGGCACCCAGTAAAAAAGAAGCCGAGAACTTGTTGGTGATTAAAGAGGAATTGCGCCGGCAAGGGTATACCATGCCCTTGGTGGCCGATATACACTTTACGCCCAACGCCGCGGAAATAGCGGCCCGGATAGTGGAAAAGGTGCGTGTGAACCCGGGTAACTACATCGATAAAAAGAAGTTTGACTTTATAGAATATACCGATGCCGAGTACTTGGCGGAGATAGACCGTATACGCGACCGATTTACACCATTGGTACGTATTTGCAAAGAGTACGGAACCGCCATGCGTATAGGTACCAACCACGGTTCCCTTAGCGACCGTATCATGAGCCGCTACGGCGATTCGCCCATAGGTATGGTGGAAAGTGCGATGGAATTTCTTCGTATTGCCCGCGATGAGAGCTATCACCAAATTATCCTGAGTATGAAATCCAGTAACCCGCAGGTAATGGTGCAAGCCTACCGACTGTTGGTGCAAAAAATGGATGAGGAATTTGGGGAATGCTATCCGTTGCACCTTGGTGTTACCGAAGCCGGTGACGGTGAAGACGGTCGCATAAAGAGCGCAATAGGTATAGGCACTTTGTTGGAAGACGGTATTGGTGATACTATTCGCGTATCCCTTACCGAAGACCCCGAATTTGAGATACCCGTATGTAAAGACATCGTGGGGCGATATGCGGGGCGTGATAACCATACACCTGTTCAATCTCTCGCAGCTACATCTCCTATAGCTTTGCCTTACGACCCCTTTAATTACAATCGTAGGAGCACCTTGCCCGATGCTCGTATCGGAAAAGGACATGTGCCGGTTGTAGTGGCCCATTACGCAGATAAAAAAATTCATCCGCAGGATTTACAGGCTATAGGCTACAGGTATGATGAACTTACCGATAAGTGGAACATCGGTGATGCTGCTGCCGATTATATCTTTACGGGTAAAGAAACTATCGACTTCGCACTGCCCGGTACGCTGCAAGTGATTTGTAACTACGATGTATGGCAAACAATATCTGCTTCCGATAAATATTTCCCCATACGCTCACTTGAGGCCTACATGTCCGCAGCCGAGCCTTTGTCCTCCAAGCACTTTATAGCAATAGATACCAACGCGGATTGGGATGTCTTGCTACGCCTGCTCGATAAATTGAAAGATGACAGTCATGCTGTACTCTGTCTCGGTAGTGCCAATGCGCACCGCATGCCTTCCATACGTAGGTTTGCCATCGAGGCTATGACCCGCGGTGTAGAAAATGCTTTCATCATTTGCTTGGAAAATAACGGTAAAACCGTAGATGAGCAATTGATTGATTTTGCCACAGATGCCGGTGGGTTGTTGCTGGATGGCTTTGGTGACGGTATATGGTTGTGGAACAATATGGCCCAAGTCGAGAATATCCAAATGAAGGGGCGCACTTATCTTGAAGTGAAGAACAACAACCAGTTCCTGAATAACACTGCTTTCTCGATACTACAGGCCACGCGTACGCGCATCAGCAAAACGGAGTACATCAGTTGTCCCAGTTGCGGGCGCACATTGTTCGATTTACAGGAGACAACAGCCAAAATACGCAACGCTACCAATCACCTCAAAGGGGTTAAAATAGCTATTATGGGCTGTATTGTAAATGGTCCCGGTGAAATGGCCGATGCCGATTTTGGTTATGTGGGCAGCGGTCCGGGCAAGATAACCCTGTACAAGGGCAAGGAAGTGGTTAAGCGCAACGTAAACAGTGATATAGCGGTTAACGAACTGATACAGTTGCTAAAGGATAACGAAGCCTGGATAGAACCGGCATAATCGTCTGTCATTCTGAACGGAGTGAAGAATCTTTAAGAGATGTCTTATAGTGCAGCGGTATATACTATAAATAAACCGTTTCTTTCACGTCCGCCTTTTCCAAATCACGGCTTTTCTTATCCATGATGATGATAATGGCAATGCTCAGGTAGAACAGTGAGCCCACCTTATGCGTTTCTATCAGGTCAGAGAAGAAGTTGTTTACCCACCCCGCGCCAAACATCATGGCTGCACCCAGTGTAACGTACTGATAAAATTTATCCCGGCCTTTCAATCGCCAATAAGTGCGCTGCGCCACCGCAAATACCGCCATTACCAATATGGCATACAGTATCATGGCCGGCCAGCCTTGCTCCACAAGTAGGTACAGGTAATAGTTGTGCGTGGTCGATTTCTCAAAGTTACGGCTCACATAAGTCTCGAAAGATGATACCGCGTAAGGTTTATAATAATAGTAAAACGAGTTAGGGCCAAAGCCTTTAATCGGCTCGTCTTGGCTCATCCTTACAGCGGCTATCCACCTGTATATGCGCTCCATGGATGACATATCCTCGCCACGCAACGTGGCAATAATATGGTCGTCAAAATCGCGGTGCATAAACGTGCGCTGGTAGTTGGGGCGCAGGTCAATGTACTTGTTGTCTTTTATCAGGTAAAACAACCCTGCCGATATGGCTATGTAAAACACCGGCATCATGAGGTTGGCCAAGCGCATTTTTATGGCAACAAACACCATGGCGGCAAATACTACGGCAAGCACTGCGGCGCGCGCGTAAGTAAGATAAATGGCGGGTACCAGGAAGAATACAATCCCCAACAGCACCCAACGAATTATGGGGTTGGAGCCGCGCGCGGTCAGTATCAGGGCTATCACCGCAAAGGGGAAAAACATCGATATCACACTGGAATAATCCACGTGATTATAGTATAGCTTACCGATGGCGGCTTCAATTTTATAAAAGGCAAAACCTAATGCGGCATGGCGTGCGAAAATGATGAGCACCGTGGCCAGCAGCGGTATCAATACCAATACGAAGGCTTTTCTAAAGTCTTTCTTATCGGTGAATATGAAAATGGGCAGTATGAAGAAGGAAACGAGGAACCATGTTTTGGCAATCAGGAATTTTACCGAGAACATAAGCTCTTTGGAAAAGAACACGGCCACTATCAACCATAAATATTGCAAGGCTATAATGAAGACTATGGGGTGCCTGAGCCACCATTGTGGCAGCATATTGGGTTGCCGTGCCAATAGCAACGGAAACAAAAGTAAAAAACTCCACATCAGCGGCTCGTCGGGTAGAGAAGTGGAAAGTGTTCCGCCGCCTAGGCTCACGTCTACGGATACGGGTATGGTAAACAGCAACACCCACCAGGCCGTTTTCCAGTTGGCGCCCAGCAGCAATATATACAGGAACATTATCGGCATCGCCGCCAACAGCAAGTTGGCAGTATAGGCCGCACCGGCCACTCCCAGCAGCAGTATGGCAATACCGGCTGTGAGTGCGTATTTGTCCTGTAATATTTTAGCGTCTTGCATTAGCGCTCAACCGATATTAGCAAACGGTAGTAGGTAATAATGAGTATGTATATGGCGCTGAAGAAGAAACCTAAGAACGCTGCTCCTATTGTAGTAAGTATAAGGCCGGGAGGTTTGGGTTTTACGGGTACACGTGCCGTATACAGCATATGCAGCAATGCCATGTTTTGCGTATCGATGGTTGTGGCATACTGATGGCGTAATGAGGTATACATGGCCCTGTCGGATACCAGTTGATCTTTTATTGCCTCAAAGTTCTGTACCACTTCTATAGCCCTGCCATAGCCAGGTCCGCCTGCGCCGGGGCGCATTACGGCGTTTTGTCTCGAGGGGCTGATGAGGTCATATATTTTGTACTCGTCACGTATGCGTGCCAGTGAGTCGGTAAGGCTGGTGATGGTGCTGTCCATTTCCACTATCTTGTTATCCAGAGCGCGTATGTTTTCCATACGTTGGCTCACATAATAGTCACGAAACAGTTCTTCAATGGCTTTCACCGTGGCATTCACTACCGCGGCAGCCCTTGCGGGGTCCACATCTACATAAGATATGTCCAGGTTGTTGTATTCCGAGCGGTCTACCTTAAGGTTGTCTTTAACGATGTTTTTCAACTTTTCGGCTTCTTTGGGTTTACTCACGTCAAGCGCATAGGCTTGCGCAAGGTTCAGGCGCTCGGCCACCAAAAAGCGTACCGTGTCCGATTCCGCAAGCGTCACCAACCTGTCCACATCGTTATCGCCCGCAAAATAGTCTACAAACTGTATCTGCCTGTCTTGGAAGATATTGTTCCGGTCGGTATACACGGGGTTGGCCATCAGGAAGCTGGCCTTGGCCTTGTATTCTTTCTTGCCAAAGAAGTACGACAGTGCGCCAAGCAATGCCGTCACTACCGTTACGATAACTATTAGTCCGAAGCGGCGGCGCAGTGTCTGCACAACATCCACAAGGTCAAAACGAGGGGTGCTCATCTCTTGAAAGTCTGTTTTAAAATTTAAACTTAAGTATTTTAAGCGGTTTGCTCCCGCCTTTAAATTATCGTTTCCCCGGCCTGCATTTTTTCGGCGTTCTCCGCAAACTGCAGCGCATCTATCATCTCGCCGATATTACCGTTCATAAAATCGTCCAGGTTATAAATGGTCATGTTGATACGGTGATCGGTAATACGGCCTTGGGGGTAGTTATAGGTCCTGATTTTGGCACTGCGGTCGCCCGTGCTCACCAGGCTTTTACGCTTACGGGCTATCTCCTCCTCATGTTTGCGCACTTCTTCTTCATACAGTTTGGTACGCATCATCTGCATGGCTTTTTCGCGGTTACCCAACTGGGTACGTTCCGTTTGGCACATTACCACGGTACCTGTGGGTATGTGGGTTAATATCACTTTGGTTTCCACTTTGTTCACGTTCTGTCCGCCCGCACCGCCGCTTCGCGCCGTTTCCATTTTCACATCGCTGTCGCGCAGTTCAAAGTCTACCTCCTCGGCTTCGGGCAGCACGGCCACCGTGGCCGCCGAAGTATGTACGCGTCCGCTGGCTTCGGTAGCAGGTACACGTTGCACGCGGTGTACGCCGCTCTCAAATTTTAGTACGCCGTATACATCGGTGCCCGTCACCTCAAGTTGCACGTCTTTATATCCGCCAACGGTTCCTTCCGTTTCAGAGAGCACGGCCACTTTCCAGCCTCTGCCTTCGCAGAAGCGTAGGTACATCCGCAGCAGGTCTCCGGCAAAGAGGCTCGCCTCGTCGCCTCCGGTTCCGGCCCTTATTTCCAGTATGGCGTTTTTCTCGTCTTGCGGGTCTTTGGGTACCAGCAATTGCTTTATTTCCGCTTCCAGTGTTTCTTTTTGCTCTTCCAGACCTTCCAAGTCGTCTTTGGCCATGCTGCGCAGGTCTTCATCGCTTTCGTTGGCCAATATCTCTTTGGCAAACTGTATGCTTTCGGTATTGTTTCTGTAGGCCTTGTAGGCATTCACTATCGGCTCCAGTTTACGATAGTCGCGGCTCACCTGGGTGAATTTTTTATTGTCGCTCACTATCTCCGGGTTGGTCAATGCCACACCCAAATCATCGAAACGCGCTTTTATTGCCTCCAGCTTTTCAAGAATCTGACTCATAAATATTAAAAATATCCTTATCAGGATATCGGTGCGCAAAATTAAGCTTTAACAACGGCAAAACAGCGCGGTTTATTGGTTGCCGTTCTTTATTTTTTGAAGACTATGTTATCCGATTCCAAGCCACTCTCCGCCAGGTATGTGTCTACATCGGCGCATGTTTCAAGGTGTCCGTCTTTTTTAATCAGGTAGCTTTTGTATTGCAGTTCTTTCAATAAACGTGCCGCTTTTTGATGTTCCGCATTGCTCCGGGCCTTATTCAGGTATTCCATTATCACATAAGGGTTGCCGTTTGTCAAAAAGTGTTTCCCGCCGCTTATTACCTTATGTTCCGCGCCTTCCACATCTATCTTGATGATATCCGGGCTAAACCCTGCAGAGGTAATATCGTCTATGCGCTTGGCCGTTACGGTTACCTTTCGCGGAGGATTCTTTTTAAACCAGTCTTCCCGCTCAAACTGTTCTATGGAAGAGGAGTTGTATTCCGAGTATAGGTTGGGAAATTCGTAAAAGCTGATGGGTTGGTTATTATCGGATACCGCTTCATGAAAAAAGCGTGTGTTGGCATTGCCGGCATTCAGGCTTAAAATACTATGAGTGATTTCCGATGCCTCATAGCTCCTTACTTTACCCGTTGCACCTACCAACTCACCGGCCAGCAGGCTAAAGTAGCCATAATGTGCGCCTATATCCAAAAAATTGTCACCCGCGTTTAGGTGGTGAATCAGGAAGCGCGCCAGTCTTATTTCGGAGTCGTGAGATTTTCCGCCGGTCAGGTAAATATCGGTGGATGCCGGTAGGGCAATGTGCATTTGCTTACCAAAGAAGAGCTTCGTGATTACCTGTTTTTCTTTACCGGAGCGAGGATATACCAACTCTTTAAACAGCTGCGCCGAGATGTATTTATAGGGATTATTAAATAGCCTGTTCCATTTGGAGGAACAGGCTATTTTTTCAACTTTATCCAGTTTGAAAAGATATTCTTGTATTGTCATTGGCTTATAAGGTACGTTTCACTTCCACTTGCTCAAATCCTTCTATGATATCACCCACGCGGATGTCGTTATAGTTTCTGATGCTCATACCGCACTCGTAGCCGGCGCTCACTTCTTTCACATCGTCTTTGTAGCGTTTCAGCGAAGCCAAATCTCCGGTGTATACCACTATACCGTCGCGTACCAGGTTAACTTTGGTGTTACGGTTAATCTTACCGTCAAGCACATAGCAACCGGCAATGGTACCTACGCCGCTGATTTTGTATACCTCGCGTACCTCCACGTTGCACACGGTTTTCTTCTCGATTTTGGGCTCCAACAGGCCTTCCATCGCGCTCTTCACTTCTTCTATCGCATCGTAAATGATGGAGTAGGTGCGGATCTCGATATTTTCCTGTGTGGCCAGGCGAGATGCTTGCAGCGAAGGCCTTACCTGGAAGCCGAGTATGATGGCATCCGATGCGGTCGCCAACAATACGTCGCTTTCCGTAATCTGACCTACGCCTTTGTGTACTACGTTCACCGCTACTTCTTCCGTGGAGAGTTTTTGCAGTGAATCGCTGAGGGCCTCTACCGAACCGTCAAAGTCACCTTTGATGATGATACCCAGTTCTTTAAAGTTACCCAATGCCAAGCGGCGTCCGATTTCATCCAGCGTAATGTGCTTGCGGGTACGTATACCTTGCTCGCGCAATATCTGTGCACGGTGTGTGGCAATATTCTTGGCTTCGTTTTCGTCTTCCAGCATCTTGAATTTCTCACCCGCTTGCGGTGCGCCGTTAAGGCCCAACACCTGTACGGGAGCCGATGGCCCTACTGTGGTTACACGTTGTCCGCGTTCGTTGAACATGGCCTTGATTTTACCATAGTACTGTCCGCACACAATCATGTCGCCTTGGTTCAGCGTACCGTTTTGTACAAGCATGGTGGCTTGATAACCGCGACCCTTATCCAGCGATGCTTCTATCACACTACCTGTGGATGCACGGTCAGGGTTGGCTTTCAGATCCAGCATTTCTGCTTCCAGTAATATCTTCTCCAACAGCAGGTCTATGTTCAACCCTTGTTTGGCAGATATTTCCTGGCTTTGGAACTTACCGCCCCAGTCTTCCACCAGTATGTTCATACCGGCCAGCTGTTCCTTTATTTTTTCGGGATTTGCACCCGCTTTATCTATTTTGTTGATGGCGAATATCATGGGTAGGTTCGCCGCCTGTGCGTGCGATATGGCCTCTTTTGTCTGGGGCATTATCGCATCGTCCGCAGCTACCACGATAACCGCAATATCCGCAACCTTGGCACCACGGGCACGCATCGCCGTAAACGCTTCGTGACCGGGAGTATCCAGGAAGGTGATTTTCTTGTTGTTGGCAGTGGTTACCTGGTAAGCACCGATGTGCTGGGTGATACCACCCGACTCACCCGCCACCACGTTGGCACTGCGTATATAATCCAGCAAAGAGGTTTTACCGTGGTCTACGTGACCCATAATTGTAACGATGGGTGCGCGCGGTATCAGGTCTTCCTCATCGTCTTGCTCTTCATCTTCGTTATCCGCTTCTTGTTCCAGGTTGATGAACTCTACTTCGTAGTTAAACTCGTTGGCTACCAGTTCTATTACCTCCGCATCCAGGCGTTGGTTGATGGACACCATGATACCCAGGCCCATACATTTGCTGATTACATCGGCAAAACTTACATCCAACAGGCTGGCCAACTCGCTTACGGAGATAAACTCGGTAACCTGTATTACGTTGTTTTGATCTGCCTGTTCGGCCGCGGCACGTTTCTCGGCCATTTCCTCCCGCTTGTTACGGCGGTATTTGGATTTCATGCTCTTTCCGCGCAGGTTGCCGGAAAGTTTGGCCTGTGTCTGGCGTATTTTATCCTGTATCGCTTTGGCATCCACTTCTTGCTGTTGCTGCGATACGGGGGCGTTGCGTTGGTTGGGTCCGCGACGATCTCCGGGGCGGTTACCGCCCTGTCCTCCGCCCGGTCCGCGACGGTCTCCGCCGGGGCGGTTACCACCCTGTCCGAAACCGGGACGATCACCTCTTTGATGTCCGCCTCCGCCTTGTCCGCCCTGTCCGGCTTGACCCGGTGTAAAGGTTTCGGGTTTCTTTTGTACGGGTATGCGTTTCCTGTTGCGTTTCTCTTTCGAATCTCCGCCTTTGGAGCCGGAGGGCTGTGCCTTCGGCAGTTCTATTTTACCTATGATTTTCGGGCCTTCCAAACGGGGGGCCTTCATTTCTATATGCTCGCGTTTTACTTCTTCCTCTTCCTCGGGCTGTGCCGGTGGGGGAGGAGGTGTGGGCTTGGGCGGCGCACTTGCTGCGGGTGCTACCGGGGTAGGCGCTTCTTTCACCGGCTCCTGCTTGGGCTCTTCCTTTACGGGAGTCGGCTCCGCCACAGGTTTTGCCGGTGTGGCTTCGGCAGCAGGCTGCTCTTCCTTTTCCTCGGCTTTTTTCTTGCCGGCCGCACCTTTTTTGGGACGGGTGGAAAGGTTAAGTTCATCCAGGTTGATTTTGCCCAGTATATTGGGTTTCTCCAGCTTGGGTGCCTTTACATCTATATGTTGCTCCTCTTCCGCGGGTTCTTCCTTGGCGGGAGCAGGTTGTGCTTCCTCTTTTGCCGCTACCACCTTGGGTGCTTCGGGTTCGGGTGCCTTTGCTTCCTCTTTTGCAGGTGCCACTTCTTTGGGCATAGCCACTTCCTTTGGCGCCTCAACCGGTACTTCTTTCACGGGTTCCTCAACGGGCGCTTCTTTCGGTGCGGGCTCCTGCACGGGCTCTTCCTTCTTCTTTTCGGGGGCAGGTGCGGGTGCGGGTTCCGGAGCCGGCTCTTCGGCCTTTTTGTCTTTGGCGTCCAGTTCCAGCTCTTCCTTCGATTTACGAAGATTGTCCAACAGCGAACCTTTGGGCAAAGCTATCTCATCGCTCTTGCGTTTGGCCAGTTTGTCTTGCGCAAACTCGCCTTGCAGAGCGTCATACATCTCTTCCGTAAGCTTTGTGTTGGGATTACTCGCGTTAACGTCAAATCCTTTATTGGTAAGGAATTCCACAAGGGTTTCCTTACCAATGTTAAACTCTTTGGCTGCCGCCAGTAATCGTGGTGTTTTCTTTGCTGCTGTTGACATTCGCTATTTTACTCGAATAATTCTCTTAAAGTATTAATATTCCGTTTTGCAGAACTCGCAAACCTACGCTTTTTTTGGCTAAAAAGCTTTGTGTAAGCCTTTTGCACCAATAAATATGCGTTAAGGTTTTATTCGTTGTCGAATTCCGCTTTCAGTATCCGCTGCACTTCTTTAATGGTCTCTTCTTCAAGATCCGTGCGGCGTACCAACTCTTCCACAGACAGTTCCATAATGCTGAGTGCGGTATCGCAGCCCACTTTCTTGAACTCGTCTATCACCCAACCGTCGATTTCGTCCGAGAATTCGTCCAAATCGATATCGTATTCCACATCTTGGTCTTGTGCATCGCGATATACGTCTATGCTGTAGCCGGTAAGTTCTTGTGCCAGTTTTATGTTGACACCCTTGCGGCCGATGGCCAGTGATACCTGGTCGGGCTCAAGGTATACGTCCGCGTGTTGTTCATCGTTGTTCACCTCCATTCGGTTTATTTTGGCCGGTGTCAGTGAGCGTTGTATCAACAGTTGCAGGTTATTGGTAAAGTTGATGATGTCTATATTTTCGTTGCGCAGTTCGCGTACGATACCGTGTATACGGCTACCTTTCATACCCACGCAGGCGCCTACCGGGTCTATGCGGTCGTCGTAGCTTTCCACGGCCACTTTGGCGCGTTCGCCCGGTTCACGTACAATCTTGCGGATAACGATAAGGCCGTCCATGATTTCGGGCACTTCTATTTCCAGCAATTTCTCCAGGAAGGACGGGTGCGTACGGCTCAGGATGATGATGGGGGTATTGTTACGCATCTCCACTTTTTTCACCACCGCGCGTACGGTTTCTCCTTTTTTAAAGAAGTCCGTAGGTATCTGCTCCGATTTGGGCAGTATCAGTTCGTTACCTTCATCGTCCAGTATCAGTATTTCTTTCTTCCATATCTGGTACACTTCTCCGCCGGTTATTTCACCTACTCGGTCGGCATATTTTTTCAACAGGTTGTTCTTTTTAAGATCGCCTATACGTGCGGCCAGTGTTTGCTTGGCGGCCAATATGGCACGGCGTCCGAAGTCGCGCACATCTACCTCTTCATATACCTCTTCACCCACATCGTAGTCCTCATCCAGCTTCAGAGCCTCGGTAATTCCTATGTGCATGTTATCATCTTCCACGCTGTCGTCCTCAACTATCTCGCGGCGACGGAATATCTCCAAGTCACCCGTTTGGTCGTTTACGATTACGTCAAAGTTTTCATCCGTACCGTACTTTTTTCTGATGAGCGTTTTAAACACGTCTTCAAGCACTTTCATCAGGGTAGGCCTGTCGATATTTTCGGCATCCTTAAACTCCTGGAACGAATCGATCAAATTGATACTTGCCATCTTATTAAAGTTTGCACCCTGCGCTATTGCCGTTTTAAGGGTGTTTGTTTATAAAAATTGTCTTGTTCTAAAATACTACCTGCACTACCGCCTTGGTAATGTCGGCCAGTGCTATTTCCACGGGTGCGGTCTCTTTCTTCTTGGGAGAGATGCGCACTTCCAGCACCAGGCGTTCCTCGTCCATTTCTTTTAATACACCGGTTTTTTCCGTTCCGTCTGCGGTGGTTACTGCCAGCGTACGTCCTATGTTTTTCTTGTATTGGCGTATACTCTTCAGCGGCTCGTCAATACCCGGGCTGGATACTTCCAGCGAAAAGTCTCCGTCGGGAAACAGTTGCTCGCTTTCCAGCAGGGCATAAAGCTTGCGATTTACCGCCGCGCTTTTGCTGATGGATAAGCCTTCATCCGCGTCCAGGTACACTTTTACGTTGTTGGTGGGCTTTATTTTTATCTGCACCACAAACATGTCCGTGTCGGCCAATAACTGCTCTGTAAGTAGTTTTATTTTTTCTAATACGTCTATCATGGGTAAAAAACAAGGGGACTATTATGTCCCCTTCAATTGTTTATTCCGTTGCAAAAGTAAGGATTTTCTTTTATCCGACAAATTTCGCCATTCGCATATGTTATTTTGGGATAAGATAATTTATCGGTTAATTATGCGTGGCGTTTAGTGCTAGCTTCATCTGCGGCATGGTAATGGTACAGGCATAATAAAAAATATTGTGGTCACATTTAACCCGAGGCAATATTATCGGTCTAAAAGTAAAAATACACCGCATGAAAAATTTTACACTACTGCTGCTAGCGTTATTGCTTTTGCGGGATGCACTAAAAAAGAAGATAATGAAACAAGACCTGCGCCGGTAAAGGACATATATTTTCCGCCGGTTGACGGCAGTGATTGGGATACTCTTTCTATTGCCGGTATGGGTTGGAACCAAAATGCGGTTCAACCTTTAAGGGACTTCCTGGTGCAGAAAAACACGAAGTCGTTTATGATTTTGGTAAACGGCAGAATAGTAATGGAGGAATATTTTGAACGGTCATAACGCAACCGCCGATTGGGAATGGAACAGTGCCGGTAAAACTCTGGTGGCAACCACAACCGGTATTGCTCAACAAGAGGCACTATTAAATATAAACAATAAGGTATATGACTATTTGGGTGTTGGCTGGACCGCAATGCCGGCAAATAAGGAGAATCTGATTACCGTAAGACATTTACTTACGATGACAAGCGGTAATGACGATACCAAGCAGTTAATGATAAAGTCTAATATTACATATGTGGCCGATGCCGGTACTAGGTGGGCATACAGCAATGTTTTTCAGAAGCTTATAGATGTTGTTGAAAAAGTCGGAAACAAACCTTTTGAGGCTTATTTTAATGAGAAGTTGAAGAGCAGGATTGGCATGGACGGATATTGGAATTTTGGAACAATTTTTACCATTTATCACAGTACCACAAGAAGTATGGCGCGTTTTGGACTCTTGGCTTTAAATAAAGGTAAGTGGAACGACGATCAAATAATCAACGAGGCATTCTTTAACGAAAGCATAAATACCGCTCAAAACATTAATCCGTCTTATGGATACTTATGGTGGCTCAACGGTAAGGCCAAGTATATGATTCCGTCGGAGCAAACCGTATTCACCGGCTCATTAATTCCCAATGCTCCCACGGATATGTATGCGGCAATGGGTGCTGCCGATCAAAGAATATACGTTATACCAAGTAGAAAAATGGTGGTAGTGAGGATGGGAGAAGCCTCCGATCCGGACAACCCCAACTTTGCGGTTTCCGGCTTCGACAACGAGCTTTGGGAAAAGATAAATGCGGTAATAAATTAAGTGTAACCACTATCATTCGATACCCGTGCCCATACTTCTTGGGCATATTGTCGCTTATTAATAAAGCATCCAATTCTCCGTCAGGCAGATAATGATTTGATAAGGAGATGAGCCAATGGTTTTTGGTAGCACCTGGCCGGTCCTGAAATCATATCGCATATCATTCTTAACGTCTCTTGTCATTTTATAAATTCATTAACTGTGGGGCGTGCGGTAATGCTTACCTTTGGTAGGTTATGATACTGAGAATAATCCTTTGGTCCATAGTGCTCACCTTTTTGTTCCGCTTTATCATGCGTATCGTATTACCCGTGATGCAGGTAACAAGCGCCACGCAAAAAAAGATGCGCGAAATGCAAAACCAAATGGAGGAGATGCAAAAGAAAGCCGCCAATCCCGAGCCCAAGGCCAAGCCGCGCCGGGTGGAAGGCGATTATATAGACTACGAAGAAGTAAAATAGCTCTCTACTTGTTCTTGGGCAAAAAGATGTTGTCTTCTATCGTCATGCCCTTTTCCAGGTAAATGGTTTGTATGCCCATACTCGCAGCCGTTTTTATATGTTGCGGACTGTCATCTATAAACAAGGTATGCTCGGGCTTTAAATCATTCTCCCTCAATACATGTTCAAATATCTCGCGGTCGGGCTTGCGCATACCTACGCGGTGCGACAGGTACACTTTGTCGAAGAATACACCCAGGTTGGGCATGCCGTGTGTGGTACTCAATAGTTTGTTGAACGCAGCTTCGTGTATTTCGTTGGTGTTGCTCAACAAAAACAGGTCGTAGTACAGCCTCAATTGTTGCAGCAATTGCAAGCGGCGTAGCGGAAAGTCTAATATCAGGTCGTTCCATCCCTCCAACACCTGCGCCTCGGTAAGGGGTTTGCCGCTGAGCTTTTGCAAGCCCTCCACAAATTCGTCCTTGCCTATAAGGCCCTTTTCCAGCTTGTCAAACAGGTCGGTTTGGGTGGCTTGTGAATATATATCCTCAAAGTTATCAATGCCATATCCCACAAACTTATTGATGGTGCGGTGGTAGTCAATATTCAGAATTACGCCGCCGAGGTCGAAGATGATATGCCTGATGCCTGTAAACATGCTGCAAAGAACGGATGCGTACGCCTAAAATGCAATTAACGTTTTAGGCATGGCATAGTTTTTACTTCCTATAGTCTTAAAATGACAGCTATGAGAAAAATTCAACATTGGTTTAAAAAAGCGGCAATAATGGCTACGGCCGGGCTCTTTTTTAGTGCGACGACAAACGCGGCAACCTTTACGGCCGTGACATCCGGTAATTTCAGCGCAAGTTCCACTTGGGGTGGCAGCGCGCCTTCCGGCAGCATCTTGGGCGATATCATTATCATCCCCACAGGTGTTAATGTAACAATGGACCAAAATGTGGAGCTAAACGGGGTTTTATCGTCGCTCACAGTAAACGGTACACTTACTTCAAGCAACAACAGCTATTTGGTGTTAACGTTGGGCAGTCTTTCCGGTCAAGGCTCGATAGTGGTAGACAGTATGTCTTCTTCACTTACTTCGGGTATCACTTTCGTCGGCTCTATTACTGCCGATAACTTCACATCAATGGGCTCTACGTTTTCTTCATCGGCAAACATCACCGTGAACAAAGGTTTGCGTTTGATGTCCGGTTTGATGAACATGACTTCCGGCAATCTTACTTTAGGTACAGGTGCCATGATTTGGGTTTCCGGCGGTACCATGAGTACTTCCGGCGGTGTAGCCAATCTTACCAACAACTATAGTGTTGTATACTTGGGTAGCTCTGCCACTACAGGTATTGAGTTGAGCGGTTCCGGCCTTTCAGGTGTGGAAGTGAACGTTCCCTCCGGTTCTTCTGTAAAACTGGGTTCGGATTTGATGCTGGACGGTATGCTTACGCTTACTTCGGGTGAGTTGGACCTTAACGGCAACGATTTGGAACTGGGAATGAACTCCGGCATTGTAGGCACCGGTACAGGTACCATCACATCCACGTCAGGTTCAAATATCAGGATACTTTCTTCAGGAAACCTTACAGGCGCTCTGCGTTTTACATCGGGTTCCAACACGGTAAACGATTTTGTGATAAACATGGGTAGCGGAAGCAGCGCCATGCTGGGTAGCGATTTGAATGTAAATGGTACGCTTAACCTCCAATCGGGTATGCTGAATATAGGCGGTAATAACCTGGTATTGGGCTCGGGCGGCACTTGGATGGGCGGCTCTTCTTCAAGCTATATAATCACAGGTGTAGGTGGTCGTTTTACCCAAACGCTTAATGCGGGTGCTTCTGCCACATATTATGTAGGTACGGCTACACGCTTCATGCCTGCTGTTATGACAGCCAACTCCGGTTCTGCCAACAGCATGTTAAGTGTAGGTGTTAATCAATCCGTACTGGCACAAGGTACCACCGGTAGCGATATGGCTAACTCCAATGCGGTGGTAAACGCCACTTGGTTTGTAACCAGCAGTGTAAACACAGGCCTTAACCTTAAAATGCAAACCATGTGGAATGCAAATTCCGAGGTTAACGGTTTCGACCGCAGCAAAGCTTATATTTCTCACTATGTAAACGGTAGTTGGGACGTGTCTGCACAAACTTCCGCAACCACGGCTTCAAACGGTATGTACACCATCAGCCGCGATAACATCACATCGCTGAGCCCCTTTGCGGTAATGCAAGCCGGTGCCACTTCTATTGAGAACATTGCAGCCGAGAATACTGTGGCTTTGTATCCCAACCCCACAACCAATGTGCTGAACATCACAATGAACGGTAAGGCTGATTACCTGACTATTTATGACGTTGCAGGCCGCCCCGTGAAATCAATGAACATCTCGGGTGGTATCTCCACTTTGTCGGTAGAAGATTTGCCCCAGGGCATGTATTATGCACATTTTGAAGGTAACAACTTCAAAGTGGTTGAGCGCTTCGTGAAACAATAAGTTAACGCTTCATGAATTTAACCGGCTGCCTAAAAGGGCAGCCGGTTTTGTTTTGGGTAATTTTGTATTTTTCGCATGCCATAACGTATTTCGGTTGAACCGTAGATTATTATATATCCTATCATCTGTTTTTTTGCTTTGGGCAAATTCTTCATTTGCCCGGGAGCAGGTTCAATATAATTTTAATAATTATAACGGTCTTCCTTCAGCTCAGGTTTATTGTATTATTTCGGATAGGAACGGTTACCTCTATATATCAACCGATAAGGGTGTGGTACAGTACAATGGATACACGTTCAAGAATTTCGATATCGTTGACCCCGATATATGGAAGCTATATGAGGACAAGAAAGGTAGGGTATGGGTATTTAGGGTAGCTGAGGAACTCGGCTACATAAAAAACGGCAAATACCGCAGAGTTTACTTCAAATTTCCGTTTTCAATGAAGTATCCGAGGCATGTGGTTGAGCATAAGGAGGGAATTGCTTTTCTACAGTTTGAAAGTAACAAATTGTATTTCTGTTTCGAAAAGAATGATACCGTATATTCTTACAACACAGGTATATCTACAGTGGAAGGCAATGTAGGATTTATGTCCTCGCAAATGAGAATTTTCAGAATTGACAAACGCGGAGGATACGAAGTAGTATTTAAAAATGGTCAAAGTAAGCTTCGTAAGGTGCTTAATAGGGACTTATCTGCAAGAAGCCTCATAATAAACAACCTTCTTTTTTTACATTCTTCGGAAAGTATACACACGTTGGATATGCGAAATCTTTCCGAAAAAAAAGTAGCATTGCACAGGGGAGAAAAGATAATAAATGCATATGATGAAGGGCCGGCTATAGCGGTAATAACCAACAAAAGAAAAATTATTACATCGGATTCCGGGACCGAAGAGATGGATTTGTCGGAATTTATGACAGCAGACCAACTTGAAAGCAAGCGTGTTATATACGTACATCAAGATAGTTTTTGGCACAACTGGGTGGGAACGGCTTCAGCGGGCGTATTTGTAAATATCCCGGCACCTCCTTTTAAGAAAATTACGGGAAGTATTGCCGCATATTCGCTTTTGGGAAAAGACAGTCTACAAAATCTTTATTGGTTCAATGCGCATACCGCAGAATTTGCAGTTGTGGATAGTTCCGACCAAATCAGATATTTTGCCGACGAAAGAATAAAATCTGCGGTGAAAATAATTCCTTATCGGAACGGTGAGGTAATAATTGTCACTCGCGGGGGGTATTACACTTTTAATATTCGAACTTGGGCAATTAAAAATCTATTCGAATGGCAAGGCGGCTTTAGGTATTATGTGCCTTTTGATACAACGACTAATAAGGTAATAAGCGGGGTTAGCGGTACCGAGCCTTATTTCAGGGAGGGGATAGACGCCATTTATCTTGACGATAAGCTATATGCAATCACTCTAAATGCAACGTATCTATGCTACGAAAAGAAAGCTGACTCATTATTGTTGACAGCCAGAGATTACGCATATGTCAAGTGGAGGGGAATTATTTACGATTCGGTACTGAATACGACTATACTGTATAATGGAAATGACCTCCTTGCAGATAAAAATGGCCTACTTCGAAATGTACGAGGTATACCGACAATTGCAGGGGTAAAAAAAATACAACATCTGATTGTGGATCAGAAATACGGCAATGTATTTGTTCATGATGATGATTGCCTGATAATGTACAATTATCGTACGGGTCAATTACGTAAATTGCTAAAGGAGTATAAGCTGGATAACCCGTCGATATACTTGGCAGACAGTGTACTTATAGTAGCGAATAAATCAGGAGTGTTGGTAAGTAAAATAATAGGTCCGGCCGCCGTTTCACCTGCTGTATACTACCCTAATGTTAAGAATTTTTTCTACCGCGAATTATATAGTGTCGTTAGCAGAAAGAATGACATTGTTATTAATACCGACTATGGCCTTTATAGTATAGCTATACCCACTTTTGATAAGCCGACCGCTATATTTCCCGGTTCAAAATACCGTCTGATAGCAAGGTATGATGATACCGAAAAAAATCTGAATCAAGGCGATACATTATCGATTAGCCAATCCACTCTAGGACTTTTATTTGACATAATAAGACCTTTGGGTGTAGGAACTCAAAAGTTTAAGGTGTTTGTTCCCGAGGTGTTTGTCAATTGGCAAACACTAAACGCCAACGAATTTTCGCTGAACGGCTTAGATGTGGATAAACACTATCGAATAAAGTTGCGTGTTGAGGATGATGTCTGGAAAAGCCCGGTAATCAACCTGGTATTGTATATACGGCCGGGTTGGTGGCAAACAAAAACGGCCCAAGGCCTGATATGGCTCGCCGCAATATCGGTTTTAGGCGGCATAGTTGCGTTGGCAATGTATTATACCCGTAAAGTAACATTGAAAGCCCAATTAAGAAAGAACTACCTGCTTTCGTTGGAGCTGAAATCTATATATGCGCAGATAAATCCGCATTTTATTTTCAATACACTCAATACCGGGCTATATTTCATTAGCGAGAATAAAAACGACGAGGCATACGCGCACATATCCTCTTTCTCATCGCTGCTGCGCTCTTATATCAAATCTTCCCGAAACAAGTATGTTACTCTGGCGGAAGAACTTGAGAATCTCGAATATTATATCAGGTTGCAACAAAACCGTTTCGAAGATAAATTTGCTTACGAAATTGCTGTTGACAGCGGTATCAATCCGGAGGATGTATTGTTCCCCGCATTGTTGCTGCAGCCATTTGTTGAGAATGCCATTCAGCACGGCCTCCTGCATAAAAAGGCATTTGGCCTGCTAACGGTGCGTATATCTGCAGGTGCCATAAGAAATGAGATAGTATGTACCATAGAGGATGATGGCGTTGGCAGAGCGGAGTCTAGAAAAATATATGAGGCCGTGCAATCCAAACCCACATCCTACGGAAATGAACTGATAGGAGATTTGGTGAAGATTATAAATGCCGATAACAGACTGAAGGTCGATATAAACGTTACCGATAAGCAACATCCCGATACGGGAACCATTGTTACTATAACCGTCAAACAAATCGCATGAACACCTTTACCTACATTATCATAGACGATGAACCCAAGGCTATACGCCTGTTGGAAAAGAAAATAACCCTGCACTACGATAATATGCACCAATTGGGTGCGTATACCTCTGCGGATGAGGCCAAGGATGTTTTGAAAGCGGGAGCTTTTGACTTGCTTTTTCTGGATATTTCCATGCCTTACAAAACGGGGTTTTCCATATTGGAGGATTTTGCGGATTTGGATGCCGAAGTAATATTTGTAACCGCGCATGAAGAATATGCGCTCAAGGCGTTTGGCTTTACACCCGCCGGTTATGTGCTGAAGCCCATAGTGGATAGTAAATTGCAAGATGCGGTTAACAATGCGCTACAAAGGGTTGCCTATAAGAAAAAAGCATCCGCGGTACTAAACGAGCCACCTAAAACGGATAAAATACAACACCCCGATAAAATCGGTATACGCAACAATAAAGGCATAGATTATGTGGCATTGGACGATATATTATTTATGGAGGCAACTTCCAGGTACACCAAAGTGGTAACAAAAGAGAAGGTATACCTCAGTTCTTATAACATTGGTAAACTAAAACAATTGGTGGAGGCAGGGCCGTTTTACCAGGTACACCGCTCTTTTTTAGTTAACCTGCGAAAGATAAGACGTTACGAAACCCATGGCGTGGTTATTATCGAAGATGGACATGAACTACCTGTTGCCAAAAACTTACGAGACGATTTTTTGCGTTTGTTTGAAAATATGTGACCTGCATCTTCCTTTCGTTACAAAAATCCGTCCTTTCGTTACAAAAATTCTACCGTTCGTTACTTTCCTTTCTATGGTTTGCTTCCGTGATGCATCTTTGTATCAACAACCCGAGCGATGTATATAGCGTAATATACCCGCCCCTTAAGGGGAGATATTGTTCGCGCAACCGGAACCTATAAACGGCTACCAATAGAAAACACCAAAGCTCCGGTTCTGCGTCCAAGAGATTTCCCCTATCACGTTAAAAACTACTAGCCGCCTCTCAAGGCGGCTTTTTACTTTCTTTTCGCACTATATAGGGAAATTGTTTACTTTATCTTTCGGTATTCGTCCATAATGCCTATTTTCAAGGCTAAAATCAATCCCCAATATGCTTTCTGACATCGAAATATCGAGGGCCACAAAACTGAAGCCCATCGCGGAAATTGCCAAAAACATCAATATCAACCCCGATGACATCATCCCCTACGGTAAGTATAAGGCGAAAGTGCCGTTGGATTACCTCAACGAGGAAAAGATAAACAACGGTAACCTGATTTTGATAACCGCGGTAACGCCCACCAAGGCAGGCGTAGGTAAAACGGTTACAAGCGTAGCCCTTTCGCTGGGCCTGAATTATATAGGCAAAAAAACCGCTGTGGCGCTGCGTGAACCCAGTTTGGGTCCCTGCTTCGGTATGAAGGGCGGTGCTGCGGGTGGCGGTTACTCGCAGGTATTACCCATGGAGGAAATCAATCTGCACTTTACGGGTGATTTTCACGCTATTACCTGCGCCAACAATATGATTGCCGCGCTGTTGGACAACTATCAATACCAAAATCGTAATACGGAAAAAGCATTGGAACGTATCGTTTGGCGGCGTGTGCTGGATGTTAACGACCGTTCGCTCCGCAATATAGTTACCGGCTTGGGCGGTACTGCCAACGGCATTCCTACGGAAGCGGGTTTTGACATTACCCCCGCGTCCGAAATTATGGCCCTGCTTTGCCTCTCGGAAGGTGTACACGACCTCAGGCAGCGTATAGAGCGTATTGTGCTGGGATACACGCGCGATAAAAAGCCTTTTACCGTGGAAGATTTGGGCGTGGCCGAGGCTATCACCGTTTTGCTGAAAGATGCGGTGATGCCCAACCTGGTACAAACAACGGAGCACACTACGGCTTTTGTGCATGGCGGTCCCTTTGCCAATATAGCCCACGGTTGTAATTCCATACTGGCTACCAAAATGGCCCTCAGCACTTGCGATTATGTGGTTACCGAGTCGGGCTTCGGCAGCGACTTGGGTGCGGAAAAATTCCTCGATATCAAATGCCGTCTCTCCGGTTTGAGGCCCAAGTGTACGGTAATAGTGGTAACAACCGGTGCCTTGAAATTGCATGGCGGCGTATCCGATAAAGATATATCGCGCCCCAACTTGGAAGCCATGAAAGACGGCTTGCCCAACCTCGAAAGGCACATCCAAAACATGAAGAACTTTGGCCAAAGCGTTGTGGTTTCCTTCAACCAATTTGCATACGACAGCAAAGAGGAAGTAGAATACCTCACCAAATGGTGCGAAGACCAAGGCGTGGTGTTTGCCATCAACAACGGGTTTACGAAAGGAGGAGAAGGTGCGGCAGCCCTGGCGCAAAAAGTGGTGGATGTTATTGAGAATAATCCTTCCAAAGACATCAACTTCACCTATACTTTGGGTGACAGCATCCAAACCAAAATAGAGAAAATTGCTACCAAGATATACCGTGCGGGTGAAGTCGTGTTTACAGGTCCCGCATTAACCAAAATAAAACAATACGAAAAAATGGGTTGGGGTAACCTGCCTGTTTGTATTGCCAAAACACAGTATTCTTTCACCGACGATCCCAAACTCATCAACGCCCCGGAAGGTTTTACCTTCAACGTACGCGATTTGGTGATAAACGCGGGTGCAGGCTTTATTGTGGCTATTGCCGGGGAAATTATGCGTATGCCGGGCTTGCCGGTAGACCCGCAGGCCAACCGCATAAAACTGGTGAACGGAGAAATTGAAGGACTAAGCTAATATCACTTACGAACGGGAGCTTCAGGCTCCCGTTGCTTTTTTACGGCATGGAGCACATAGAATTACTGTTGTTCTTTTTTATCGTTGCATTTGTGTACGCTTCCGTCGGTTTTGGGGGAGGGTCAAGTTATTTGGCCATATTGGCCATGTACGCCTTGCCCTTCGCCGAAATCCGCCTTGCGGCATTGCTGTGTAATATCATAGTGGTAACGGGTGGCACCATCATCTTTCTAAGAAACAGGCAGGTGAATTGGCAAAAGATTATCCCCCTGATAGCGACAAGTATCCCTATGGCTTACTTAGGTGCGCGCTTGCGGTTGAGTGAGCAGGTGTTTTTTATCATGTTGGGTGGTTGTCTTATAGCAGCGGGTATATTGCTTTGGTTAAAAACGCGCACGGTCGAAGAAGTGGAAACGGTTAAGAGTAACGTAACCAAAGATGCGCTGTATGGAGCCGGTATCGGTTTCCTTTCGGGTATGGTAGGTATTGGCGGCGGAATTTTTTTGTCTCCCGTACTCAACCTTTCGCGTTGGGATACGCCACGTAAAATAGCCGCGACGGCGAGCGTGTTCATTTTGGTTAATTCTGTATCGGGTGTTGCGGGGCAGTTATCGCATTTGCCGGCACAAGTTAACGCATCCCGCATTTTATTCCTTTGCATTGCCGTACTCGTGGGCGGTCAGTTAGGTTCGCGCATTAGCCTGAAGCGTTTTAACTTGCAGGTGATACGCCGCGTAACCGCCATATTGGTTTTGGTGGCGGGTGTGGAAGTATTATGGAAGCACTTATCTTTTTAAATGAGGTAGCATGACATTGGAGATATTGGCATTTGGCATAGCCAAAGAGATTTTTGGCGGTAAAACATTGAGCATTGAAACGGACGGTGAAACGGTGGGCGCCTTGAAGGAACAATTGGAAGCCGCCTATCCCCCGTTGGGTAAACTGGCGTCATACATGGTGGCCGTAAACGATGAGTATGCCGCTGATGACCGTGTGTTAATTTCTACCGACGAGGTAGCCATTATTCCTCCCGTTAGTGGCGGGTAAATTTTTCGCGCAATGACAGATATTAAGCTTACGAACAGGGTGCTTAACCTGCAATATTGTATCGATTTTGTTTCCGCACCCGCCTGCGGCGGTATAGACGTGTTTATAGGCACGGTTCGCTCGCATACCAAAGGGAAGGCCGTGTTGCGATTGGAATTTGAGGCTTATGAAAACATGGCGCTGAAAGAGATGCGCAAGATCGCCGATAAGGCAGCCGAGCTTTGGCCGGTGCATAAGATAGCCATACACCACCGCACGGGTGTGTTATCGGTTGGGGACGTGCCGGTAATTATTGCGGTGTCTTCCGCACATCGAGACGCTGCTTTCGCTGCTTGCCGCTACATTATAGATACATTGAAACAAACGGTGCCTATATGGAAGAAGGAGGTGTTTGAAGATGGGGAGGTTTGGGTAGCCGCACATCCTTAATCGGCTTTTACACCCATCAGCCCGTTTTGTAGCGAGTATATCTTCCTTCCCGGAAATTTTTCGGATAATTGTTTTGCAGCCGCGGCACTGCGCTTGCCTGATGCACAATAGGTAACTATCGACTCCTCACCCGGCAATTCCGTGAGTGAGCTTATTTCTTCTATAGGTATATGCATGCCACCGATATTAAACTCGTTTCTTTCTTCTGCGCTACGCACATCTATCAGTAAATACTTCGAGTGGTTTCTGTTCAACTCTTCATAAGTAATCTCCGATATTGCATGCGCCTGTGGCAATTTGGCTATTGCGGTTTGTGTATTATGTCCAAGCTTTATGGTTCGGCTTTGCAGGCTCAGTGTATCAAACACCCATACTTTCCCGGCCAACAGTTCGCCTACGCCCGTAAGATATTTTATGGCTTCGTTGGCCTGTATGCAGCCTATAATACCCGCCAAGGTTGGCAGCACGCCACCTGTGGCGCAATCCGGTATTTGGGTGGCATCCGCGTTGCGGAACAAATCCCTGTAATTGGGTGAAAAGCTGCCGTCGGTATGTCGCACGTTCCATAACGCTGCCTGGCCTTCATATTGGTATATGGCCCCGTACACCAAAGGCTTGTTTGCCAATACGCAGGCATCGTTGAGTAAATACCTTGTCTCAAAATTGTCGGTACAATCCAGTATGATGTCGCAATCGTCAATAAGCCTGTAAACGTTCTCCGCGGCTATGCGCTCAACTATCGGCTTTATGGTTATTCCCGGGTTTTGTTTTTGTAATGCAAGTGCGGCTATGTCTGCTTTGGGCTTACCTGCATCTGCGGGGGTATATAATATTTGCCGGTGCAAATTACTTTCCGATACCACGTCATTATCTACTATTGTTATGTTACCTACACCTGCCGCGGCAAGGTACTGCAATGCGGGACAGCCTAAGCCACCCGCCCCGGCCACCAATACTCTCGCTGCCAAGAGTTTCTCTTGTCCCGCGGCTCCAAAGCCGGGCAACTTCACTTGGCAGCCGTATCGTGCATCAAATTCACTCATTTCGCGTTCTTCGATTTGATTATGGTTTGTACGGTTTCCGCTTCCTCGGGCGTATTGGCATTTAGCAAGGTTTCCGCAAGGTCGGGCAATATTATTTTAACGCGTTCGGGGTGTCGCATCAGCGCCTTGCGGGGGCATTTAATACCTTCGCTCACCATAGTGCGCAGTACCGCCCCGCTCCCGGGTTCCCATATGGTTATCAGCGGCTCGGGTAGTCCGTCGTGTGGACTTTTAAAGGTCGTAGCCATACATAATGTATCGCGTTGGGCTACCAGTTGTTGCAGGGTTGCCTCGTCCAATAAGGGCAAGTCGCATGCCACAACCAGCCAGCCGGTATCGGATTGTGCATCCATTGCGGTAAGTATACCGGCATAGGGTCCTATGTCTGTATAGGTGTCAATAAGCGTGGGGTAATCTTTTATTTCATCTGCCTGTTCCGCATCCCTGCAAGAGATATATACTTCTTCGCATAAGGTTTTCAGCATATCGGCCACATAATATCGTTGCTCTTTGCCATGCCAGTGCAATCGGCCTTTGTCGGTGCCCATGCGCGTGCTTTTACCACCTGCCAGCACAAGCCCGTTCAGCTTGGTGTTATAGTTTGGAAAAGTCATTTTTACCGCCCGTTTTTGCTATTAGCCTCGTTTCTTTTATCACTATATCGTGGCTTAGTGCCTTGCACATATCATATACCGTAAGTGCGGCTACGGATGCACCTACAAGCGCTTCCATTTCTATACCTGTTTTTGCGGTAATGCTTGCGGTGCAGTCAATCACCAGTTCGTTTTGCTCGTTTACGCTTATGTCAATTTTACAATTATCTAAACCCAAAGGATGGCACAACGGTATTAACTCGCCTGTTTTTTTTGCTGCCATAATACCGGCTATTATGGCGGTTTGAAAAACCGACCCTTTTTTCGTGGCTATATCTCCTTCGTTAAGTTGTGCCAGTACGACTTCGGGCAAATGCACAATGCTCCTGGCTGTTGCTGTACGGTGGGTCACCGGTTTGGCACCCACATCCACCATGTTGGCTTTCCCTTGTTCGTCCAAGTGTGTCAGTTTATTCATGTCGGTAATATAACATTGTTTTAAAAGGCCAAACACGGTAAGCCTCCCCTGCCTTAAAGTTATCTTTTCCGCGCGGCAGTTCCATAAAGGCATTGGTCGTCAATAGGTTGGCAAAGTCTCCGGAGCCGTTGCCTTCCGCGGGTGTGGCTGTTATTTGGCCTTTTTCGTCGCAGCACAGGCTTACCTGCACAAAATATTGTAAATCGGGCTTAAAGATTACATTGCTGGTCAGCACCGCATAGTTTTTAGGTACGTGCTTCACACCTATGCTATTCCGCAGCCAGGGCAGCAGATAGCGATGCAAACACATGAAGGTAGACACCGGGTTGCCCGGAAAGGCAAAGACCAATGTTCCGCTTGGATGGCTGCCAAACCAAAATGGCTTGCCGGGTCTTTGCAACACACCATGGAATAATTGCTGCACCGAGAGTTGCGACAATACCCCCGGCAGGTGGTCAAATTTTCCTTTGGATACCGCACCGCTGAGCACTACCACATCATATTCATTCAGCAAGCCGCCAATTCGGGTTTGTAGTGCCGGCGCATCATCGGTTAAATGCATCAGCGTGGGTTGTATCCCGTAGGCTTCAACCGTGGCTTTTATGGCATAGCTGTTAGAGCGTCTTACTTGTTGGCCGGTAGGTTGTTCACTTACGTCTACCAGTTCGTCTCCCGTGGTAAGTATTGCCATGCGTGGCAAGCGTGTAACCTGCAACTTGGCTTTGCCTACCGATGCGGCTATGTTTATTACGGTGGCATCAATTATGGTGCCCGATGACACAAGTAGGGTATCTTGCTTTTTGTCGCTGCCTTTACGGTGTATGTTTTGTCCCTCCTTAATGTTATCTGTTATTATATGCGCGCGCCCTTCAAGTATTTCCACGTCTTCGTAGCGGATAACGGTATCAAAAGATACGGGTATGGCCGCACCGGTCATTATTTCTATGCAAGTGCCGGCTGTTGTTACTTCTATAGGTAGGTCTCCCGCAGCCTGCACTCCCACTATGCGATACTCTTTATTTCCTTTCGCATAATCATCATAGCGTATGGCAATCCCGTCCATGGTTACACGGTCATACGGAGGCAGGTCTCTGTCGGCAGTAATGTCTTCCGCCAATACGCGCCCCATACAATGGTCAAAAGCTATGTTTTCGGTGCCATAGTCTCGCGTTTGGTTTTGTATTATCTCATCTGCTTCGGCAACGGTTATCATTGTCTTGCTGTTTAGAGTTTAGCCGCCGATGGTGGTCATGGATTCATGCACGGGATTTTCTGCGGCTCGCTTGCTTTCTGCGGCTTTGCCGTCAATGGCTTTCGATGCTATGGTTGCCCGCAGGTGCGTGCTCAGTTCGGCGTCGGTCAGGCCCTCACGCAGTTTGTCTTTTATGTTTAGCCCGCCGCCGTCATACAGGCAGGTCTTAATCACTCCTTTAGGTGTAAGACGCAGCCGATTGCAGGTACCGCAAAACGATCGCGTATAGGCTGCTATAATACCCACGCTGCCCATGTGTCCCGGTATGCGATAGTTGTATGATGTGGAGTATACCGGGTCGGGTATCTTTTGGATGCTCGGGTAAGTGTCGCGTATCTCTTCCAATATGCGCACATGATCCCACGCTATCGCATGTTGTTGGCCCACACCGTTAAAGGGCATTTCTTCTATAAAGCGTACCGCAACGGGTAGGTCCTTGGTGAGTTGCACCAAGGGGATGATGTCCGCAATATTTTTATCGGCCATTACCACGGCATTTATCTTCACCTGCATACCGTGTTTCAGTGCCGTTTGCAGTGTTTCCAGCACACGGGGTAATTCGTCTCTGCGGGTAATGGCAAAAAAGCGCTCGCGGTCTATGCTGTCCAGGCTTAGGTTAATGGAGCGTATGCCCATTCGTTTCAGTTCCGGTATCAGCGGTGCGGTAAGTACGCCGTTGGTGGTAAGGGTAAGCTCCTTTAACAAAGGTTGCTTCGATAGCTCGGCAAGAAAGGGCATGATGTCTTTACGCACAAAGGGTTCTCCGCCGGTGATGCGTATTTTTTCTATACCCATGTTCACCAGCAGGGTGCAGATGCGCAGCATCTCCTCGTAACTCATCAACTCTTTACGTGCGGCCCAGTCTATGCCTTCTGCGGGCATACAATAAAAACAACGCAGGTTGCATTTATCGGTAACCGCCAGTCTTAAATAGTTTATTACACGCCCGTAGTTGTCTTTCAGCACCTTCTTCTGTTAAACGGTAAAGTTAAGCAATGGTCGTTAAAGCTTTTAAAGCGGTCTGATCATCTCTGTTTGCATACCTTCAAGCGGAATGTTGTGGTGGGCAAGAAAGGGTGTCATTGCGGTACATTTGGTGTCCACGTTGATGATTTTAACTCTGTTTGCTTCGTTATATTTTAATAGTTCCTTCAATATAGCCGAGCCTATACCTTTTCTCCTATAATCTTTATGTACGGCCAGTTGCGGAATATCGCCCGTGGCGGTTTCTATTATCCCGTAGCCTATTAATTGCGCCCCGTCGTACACACCCCAAATAAAGAAACCACCGGGCTGCCGCGTCAGCGCGTCAAAGCTGTTTTGCCATGCGGGTTGCACGTCCCACAGGGCTTCCATGTTGTGGCGGTCGTTCAGGTAGGTGAAGCGCAGGCTACAACCTTCCGGTAAGCCATGCTTGGCAAAAACTACATCGCGGCTGTTTTGGAGATAATGGGTAAAACTGCGACTTTCCTTAAAGCTGGCTTTGGTGTATACGGATATTGCAGTTTCGTTTTCTTGCAGCACTTCAAGCAGGTAGTGTGTAATATCTCTTTTCTTGAGAAAGGGTATGGAGTGGTTGAAAATTTGCGAAGCCAATCCCCGGCCCCTGAATGCCTTTATGGTGCCTGTGGCGGTGTCGTAAGCCGTTTTATGCCCGTTAAATCGGCCCACGCAGTTTAGTGTAAAGCTTATCAACTTGTCATCATCAAAGGCGCCGAAGGATAGTTCGGGTGCAAAGCCGCGGCGTTGCAGCATCCGCTCAAAGTCTTCTTTGCTCCATTTGTATTTATAGTCTGCAAAGGCTTCGGCAAACCCGGCGTAAAGTTCATCGGTGCTTAAATCGTAAAGTGGGCGTATCTCTGTCATTTGTACTGCTGATTCGGTTGCTAAAGATAATCTTACCTATGCTGCCATAATCAAAACAAATACGCATTATGTTTTTTATAACAACGACTTGTGTACTTTTGCTAACGGTGTTAGGAAAAATAGCGAAATGGGAATAGCGGAAAGAAAATTAAGACAAAAGGAAGAGGTAAGGGCTTCCATCCTTAAGGCCGCTTGGGATATGGTGCTGGCCGAGGGTTGGCAGGCGGTGTCTATCCGTAAAATAGCCGATGCCATAGAATACAGCGTACCGGTTATATACGACCATTTTGAAAACAAAGAGGCGATACAACTGGAGTTTACACGCCGGGGCTTTGCCTTGCTATCGGAGGAGATGCGAACCGTTAAAACGGAATTTGCCAACCCCGAGCAGCGGATTGAAGCCATGGCGCATGCCTATTGGAACTTTGCTTTTGCCAACCCCGAGTATTATCAACTGATGTATGGCTTGGGCATACCGGGCTGCGATGTGGTAAATAAGGTACCCGAAATATCGGCCTTTACCACAGAGGTAACCGATACGCTGAAGGAACTGATTGAAAAAAGTAAGAATCCCGATGCGGACGCCTTTTTGAAACTGCACACATATTGGTCTGCTCTTCATGGATTGGTATCCATAAACATGATGGGGCGCGACCGTAAAAGAGATGAGATGAATATGATGGTACTGAAAGATTTTACCCGTGGCTTTATTTCGGGCATAAAAGGATAGTATAAATTTTTTTGCTTAAATAGTTAACACCGTTAGGAAAAATAATAACAATCAATAACAACAATTTAAAAACAGAAAAAAGATGGCAAACACAAAATGGGCAATAGACCCCGCACACTCGGAAGTACTTTTTAAAGTAAGGCACATGATGGTATCTAAAGTTACCGGCCAATTTAAATCCTTCAACGCATCGGTTGAAACGGAAGGCGATGATTTCACTACGGCAAAAGTGCATTTTACCGCAGACATCAATTCCATTTCCACCAACAACGAGCAGAGGGACGGGCACCTGCGTACCGGCGATTTTTTTGATGCCGAAAATCACCCGCAAATCACTTTCGAAAGCAGCCGTGTGGAGAAAGTGGACGCCGAAAACTACAAAATGTATGGTACCCTTACCATGCGCGGCGTAAGCAAAGAAGAAGTGCTGAATGTAGAGTTTGGCGGTATTGCACAAAACCCTTGGGGGCAAACCATTGCGGGTTTCACCATCGACGGTAAGGTAAACCGTAAAGATTATGGCGTAAGCTTCAGCATGGTTTCCGAAACCGGCAGCATCGTAATTGGCGACGAAGTTACCCTGCATGCACAGGCAGAATTTGTAAAACAGGCCGAAGAAGTACCGGCATAACATAACCACCTACAGGCAAAACAAATTCGGCGCGGGAATTCCCGCGCCGAAACTTTTTAAGCTATTGTGCCGGTTAATTTAACAGGCCATGCCCCCGCAGCGATTTCTTGATACTGCCCATCGCGCCGCTTGCAATTTTTTTGTTCAAGAATACTTTGGCACCTATCCACAGCAGTGCCTTACCCCGAAAGTTCATATCGTCCATATTCATCAGTATGGCTTGCGCTCGCTTTTTCATCAGGGGTTCAAAGCGGTCTATATCGCGCTCGCGGCGGTAGGGCCAGTCCGTACCGTTGTCAAATTTTGCCAATGGGAAGGGATCTTTCCGCTCGCTAAATATGGGAATGATTTGGAGACCGCCGTCTGTAACGGAAGTAAACTTTTTCTTGTCTGCCACGTCTTTATACCCGTCCTCAAATATGGGGTTCCGGCTCTCCTTAGGTACGGTAAAATGGTCCAGTAGAAATTTCTCCATATTGGCGCGGCCCAACAGGTAATCGTGTATGCGAAATTCTTTGTGAAAAAATCCTCCGAAGCCGGAAAATGCGCCGCAGGCAATCGCTTTTGAGCCTTCGGCATCGCGTTTTTCTCCGTTTGGTAAGGTCATTTTACGGGTTGGAACCACCATATATTGCCCCGCACAGTCTGAGTTCATGGCATCTACCAAATCTTTGGGTTTTATACGCAGGTGGCCTATCATGGCCGATAGGGTGCTGCCTATCACTTTTACGATATGGTCGTTGCTTTCAAACGGCTCCGGCTCGCCCGGGAAGGGGTCTATCATTACCACCGTGCCTTTGAAACGGTTATAATCATGTCTTTCCTCATCATTTTGCCCGGTATGTTGCAGCAATACATCGCGCACTTTGTCAAAAGGCTCGTTGTTGATTAAGCCGCCGTCTACAAACAGCATGTTATAAGGCTCATCGGTCACTAAGGTTACGTCTATCTCTTTTTTCAGCCAATCCAGGTCGTGTATGAATTGCTTGGGGCGTTTCACCGACCGCGAACGCAGCCCTACGGGAAAGGCCCCGGTGGCCATCGCGGCATCCATTGCGGTCTCCACATTCAGGCCGGTGGCAAAATTCAGCGGTATCCAACCGTCTTTACCATAATCGTTTTCACCGTTGCACAGCGAGAAACAGGCAAAATCCGAATGGCGGGTTACCATGTATTCTTTTCCTGTTTGTGCCGATGAGTTGAACTTTACTTTCAGTGGAAAGCCGCCAAGATTGCTGAGCGTGGTGAATATTTTCAGATTGTCGGTAAAATAAGGACGCTTCACGGAATTGCCGTTCCCTTTGCCGGAAGCTTGTTTCACTTTGTCGGCTATATCGTTGATGAATTTGGAATTCAGCAGCGAGTAGATTTTCTTTTTCTCGATGTCGGCGGTGTCAAGCAGCAGGGGAAACATGTCATCCGAGGTAAGGTCTACCCAAGAATGATAAAAGATATTGTTAGGCTGCGGTTTAAATAGGTTATTCGGATCTATTTGCACTTTTTCTATCGGCTTATGCAGCCCCGATGCCGTAATAATGCCGGTCATCCCGCCGGCAGACGCGCCGCCTATCACGGGTATTTTCACGTCGTGCATGGGCGTGCCCGGTATTTTGGCGTCTTTGCGACGTTGCCATTCGTGCAGCGCTTCCACCAGGTAATCCATGGCGCCGGCGGTATACGCACCCGCCGATACGGCACCCGCCATACAAAGGCCTACGTAGAATATTTTGTTTTCTTCGCTCATGATTCGGGAATTTTAAAGTGTAAATGTATTAGCACTAAGTTAATGTATCCCTATCGGCACAGGCACAGTGCCGGTACGCGATTTTACCGCGTAGTTCTACGCAATTTTACCCTCGGCGCAGGGTGCTTATTACCGTTAATCCTTGCTTTTTCCAACAATATCAAATTGTTAGCCGCCATGCCCCGAAATAGTTTATTATGCCAAAGAATTGTACTTTAGCACAACGGAAACATCGACAGGATGAACTACGAGATAAAACACTTTGGAAAATTTAAATATGTGGAAGAGGGTGAGGGAGAGCCGCTGATACTTCTTCACGGTTTGTTTGGCGCGTTGAGCAATTTCCAGGACCTCATCGGTCATTTTAGCAAAACACACCGCGTCATCATCCCCATGCTGCCGCTTTTTGATCTTTCCCTGCTGGATACCAGCGTAAACGGACTGGCAAAACATGTGCAGAAATTTATAGACGCCAGGGGGCTCAACAATGTTCACTTGCTGGGCAATTCCCTAGGTGGGCACGTTGGGTTGGTATATACGCTTAGAGAACAGCATAAGGTAAAAACAATAACGCTCACCGGTAGTTCGGGCCTGTTTGAAAACGGCATGGGCGAAACATACCCCAAACGCGGAGATTATGAGTACATCCGCAAAAAAACGGAGCTTACTTTTTACGACGCCAACGTAGCTACAAAAGAGTTGGTGGACGAAGTGTACGATATTGTAAACAACCGCCTGAAAGTGCTGAAAATAATAGCGCTGGCCAAATCGGCCATTCGCCACAACCTGGGCGACGAATTACAGCAAATCACAGTACCTACTTGTCTCATTTGGGGTAAGAACGATACCATTACCCCCCCTATGGTTGCGGAAGAATTCAAATCGCTGATACCCAATTCGGAGTTGCATTGGATAGACAAATGCGGCCATGCACCCATGATGGAAGTGCCCGGTGAGTTCAATACCATTCTTGAAGGTTTTCTTGCCAAGCATAAAGGTTGATTTATCTTAAAACTTTGTTATGAGCGCCTTTCTTTAACGAAACGGTGCGAGATTTGTATATACAACAGTAAAGAACAGAGTACCCTACATGAACATCAGAGATATAATTTCCCCGGCTATACCGGTTCTTCTCCCCCACGATACGGGCGACAGGGCTTTGGCCCTTATGGAAGAAAACCATGTTACCGAATTGCCTTTGGCCGATGCGGAAGGTAAATATTTGGGCTTGGTGAAAGAAGATGATATGCTGAACTTGGACGACCCCGGTATGGTGCTGAAAGAATCGGCCATAACCGGCTTCAAGCCCGCCATACCTGCCGACAGTCATCCGTATGATGCGGTTAGGGTGCTTTATGCCCAAAATCTTTGCCTGCTCCCGGTGGTGGATAAGGACGATAATTACCTTGGCGTGGTTACGCAAAGTGGTCTGCTCAAATTTTTGGCGGAGCATAGCGGAATAGATAATCCCGGAGGAATCATCATTTTGGAGATAGACCCGCGCAATTACAGCCTTCCCGATATAGCCCGTATTTGCGAAAGCGAAGAGGTGATGATTATCAACTCTAACCTTTTTACCAACAAAGACACCAATCAGTTTGAGGTGACCATCAAAATAAACCGCACAAGTGTAGACGCGGTGGTAACCGCATTCGAAAGATATGGATACAAGGTAAAAGAGGCTTACGGAGAGCAAATCTCAAAAGAGTATATAGTGGACCGCTACAATATGCTCATGAATTACCTGAATATGTAACTTTGCCGCTTCGACTTAATTATTACCGATGATTGCAATTGACAATGTGCTGCTGAGCGATGAAGTGGTGGAAGAACAGTTTGTTTGCGATTTGAACAGTTGCAAAGGCGGATGCTGTGTGGACGGTGATTGCGGCGCGCCGCTAACCGAAGAAGAAACGCACCTGGTGGCCAAAGCCTATCCTACAGTTAAGCCTTACCTGGCTGCAGAATATATTGCCGAAATAGAAAAGCAAGGTACCCATACCGTTGACGATGAGTTTGGCTTCGTTACGCCTACGGTAAACGGCGGCATTTGCGTTTATGCCTATACCGATGATACGGGCATTGTAAAATGCACTTTTGAAAAAGCCTATAAAGAAGGACTTATTGATTTTTACAAACCCATTTCCTGCCATTTATATCCTATACGCATCAAGCAGATGCCCGGATACGAAGCGGTAAATTATGAACCGCGCCGCACGCTGTGCCGCCCCGCTTGCAAGTTGGGGCGTAAGCTCAAAGTGCCGGTATACAAATTCCTGAAAGCGTCTATCGTTCGTAAGTATGGCGAAGATTTTTATGACACGCTTGATGCCGTAGCGCAGAAGATAAAGGCGCAAAAAGGCTAATATCCCGAGGCGATAATTACAGCGCGCACCATTTCCGCCAATTTTTGTTCCCACTCAGGCGTAAGTTGCGTCACTTTTACATGCTTGGCATGTTTGCCTTTGCCTTCGAGTGGAGGGGTTTCCAAGTTTATTTTATCCGTAAAGTGCAGGTATAGTTTGCAATGGTCTGCGGCAGGTTGTATGCCTGCTATTATGTTATTGGGCCCGCCTATGCCATACAGTGCCACCTTTATTTTGGCGCCACCTGATATTTGCTCCTCCAAACGTGGCTCTGCCTTCAGCAGCATCCTGCGCAGTTCCCGGGCAGTGGTGCTTACTGCAGACGCTTGGCCCGTTATCATATCGTCGAAGGAGTATCCCGGCATTTTATAATTCTTTACGTAGCCTGGCCACGGGCACATTCAATTGCTCGCGGTATTTGGCTACCGTGCGGCGTGCAATGTTATAGCCCTTCTCCTGCAGTAATTCGGTAAGCTTTTCGTCGCTGTGTGGTTTGCGCTTGTTTTCGCTGCCTATTATATCGGCCAATATCGTTTTCACTTCGCGGGTAGATACCTCCTCGCCGCTTTCGGTTTGCAATGCCTCGGAGAAGAAATATTTCAGCTTGTAGGTACCGAATTCCGTTTGCACGTATTTACTGTTGGCTACGCGCGATACGGTGGATACATCCAGGTTGGTGATTTGTGCCACATCTTTCAGTATCATCGGTCTTAGGCAAGATTCGTCTCCCGTCAGGAAAAATTCTTTCTGCAGGTCTAATATGGCCTGCATGGTATGCAGCAGTGTATGTTGGCGTTGCTTTATGGCATCTATAAACCATTTGGCCGCATCCAGCTTTTGTTTGATGAACAGCAACGCCTCTTTTTGTCTTTTATTTTTTTTATCACTGCGGTCGTAAGCGCGCATCATTTCTTTGTATCCTTCGGATACGCGCAGTTCGGGCGCGTTTTTCGCATTCAGCGAAAGCTCAAGATTGCCGTTGTTATTATAGATAAAAAAGTCGGGCAAAATGTAGCTCTCGGCCTTGTTTACCACCGCAAATGCGGAGCCGGGCTTGGGGTTCAGTCTTAAAATGATATTGATGACTTCTTTAAATTTCTCATCATCCAGCCCCAGTTGACGCTGTATTTTATCGTAATGCTTTTTAATGAACTCGTTAAAGTACTTGTCCATCACCTCGGTAGCCGCACGCACGGGGGCGGTTTGGGGCACAATGCGTTTCAGTTGCAAGGTGAGGCATTCTTGCAGGGTGCGGGTGCAAATACCGGGCGGGTCAAACTGTTGTATGCGTTCTATAAGCTCGGTTACTTCCTCAGGCGTGGTGTGTATGTTTTGCCCAAAGGCAAGGTCGTCTATCAAAGGGGTTATTTCGCGGCGCAGGTAACCGTCTTCATCCATGCTGCCTATTATTTGCTCCGCTATTTTGTGTAAGCGTTCATCCAGTTCCAGCATGCCCAGTTGATCCATCACATATTCATGAAAGCCGGTTTCTACCCGCACGGGTGATGAAGTGCGCTCACTGTCGCCGTTCCCGTAATAGTCATCGCCATAATCTCCGCCGCCTTCATCGTCTTCGCGGCGCAAAAAATCGTCTAAGTCCACTTTCTCCGCCGTGTCCGAGCTCAGTTCCACATCTTCGGCTTCTCCGTCAAAATCGTCATTGTCGTTATTGTCGTCCAGTCGGTATTCGTCGGGCTCGGCTTCGCCGCCCACTTCCAGCGCGGGGTTTTCTTCCAGTTCTTCTTTTATCCGTTCTTCCAGGTTGGCCGTAGGTATTTGCAGCAACTTCATCAGCTGAATTTGCTGAGGCGATAGTTTCTGTAATAACCTCTGTTGTTGTGACTGTCTGAGCATAGGTTCGTCTTCCTTACAAAAATAAAATTTAAAGCCACAAAACCCCTGTTTTTGCAAAGCTTTGACAATCTTAGGGCAGAACGTTAAATATGTTATAAAAACTTCTTTTATCGGAACGATTTTGTATTTTTCTGCCAAATGAACTTTGCAGGAGCGGAATGAGCAAACGACCTTATATATCACCATCTTTCTCTTATGTGCCGTTGGAAGAGACCTTGGAAATTTTACCCAAGAAGAGCAGGCTTTTTATAGGTATTCCCAAAGAAAATTCTTTCTACGAAAATCGCGTGGCCCTCACGCCCGATGCCGTATCGGTATTGGTAAGTAACGGGCACGAGGTGGCGGTGGAGCACAATGCCGGCGAGGGTTCGTCCTTTTTCGACAGCGACTATAGCGATGCAGGCGCAAGGATAGTGTACGACCGGGCGGAGCTATACCGTGCCACCATCATTATTAAATCCGCACCCATATCCGAAGAGGAAGTGGCGTTGTTGCAACGCAACCAGGTGGTACTTTCGCCCATACACCTGCCTTTGCTCAAAACCGAAATGCTGGAGCAACTGATACAGAAGAAGATTATTGCCATAGCTTTCGATTCCATAAAAGATGATTCCGGTACTTACCCCATAGTGCGCTCCATGAGCGAGATTGCCGGTAGTTCGGCCATACTTACGGCGGCCAAATACCTCAGCAATGTGCATAAAGGTAAGGGCATATTGTTGGGGGGGATATCGGGTATACCGCCGGCCAACGTGCTTATTTTGGGTGCGGGTGTGGTTGGCGAGTTTGCGGCGCGCACGGCACTGGGTTTGGGGGCTTCCGTTAAAATCTTCGATAACTCCATTTACCGGCTGATGCGCCTGCAAAACAACGTGGGTAGCCGATGCTACACCTCGGTAATAGAGCCGATTACCCTTGCCGAAGAATTGACAAGTGCCGATGTGGTGGTAGGGGCACTCAAGCCCGTGAACGGTATAACGCCTGTGGTGGTTACCGATGAAATGGTGAGCAATATGAAGGCCGGCTCCGTTATAGTGGATGTGAGCATAGACCGCGGAGGCTGTTTTGAAACCTCGCGTGTAACAACTTTGGAAAACCCCGTATTTAAGAAATACGATGTCATACATTATTGTGTGCCCAATATAGCTTCCGGTGTGTCTCGCACAGCCTCTCGTGCCATCAGCAATGTGCTCATGCCCATCATGATGCAATGTGCCGATATGGGTGGCGTTGAAGGTGTGATACAGGCCAAGCGCGGCATACGCAACGGTGTATACATTTACAAGGGCTGTGTCACCAATGCGCCCATAGCCAAACGTTTTAATTTCAAGTATACAGACCTTGATTTGTTATTGACATCGCAAATTTAGAGTATGCCTAACGGTAGAATGAACAAAACAATGGCCGGCTATCATTTACTCATGATACTGTCGGCAGTGGATAACAGGGTTGGTGAGAAAGAAGATGCCGTAATACGCAAATACCTGGTGTCTGAGTTTCCCATACACATTAACCTCGATAGGGAAATGGAGGTCATCAGTAACTTGGGACCCGAGGAGTGGGAGCGCCATTTTCATAAGGCTATGGACGATTTTTATGACGACGCCACGGAAGAAGAACGTACCGGCCTGCTCGACTTTGCCATACAGCTCACCGGAGCCGACGATGTGATTACCAAAGAGGAAAATTACTACCTCAATCTCCTGTTCGAAAACTGGCGCCCCGAAGAAGCCTGATGCCGTTACTACAGCATGCGGTGCCGTACAAATTCCTTCTCTCGATCAAAGAGGTAACGCAACGTTTCCAACTGCCTGCTGCGGAAGGTGCCTAAACTCTCGGCTATATTTATCATTTTGGGGTTAAAGTCGCCAATCCACATCATTTCATAGTCTTCGTATTTGGCTTTTGCCTGTATCACCTTTGCGCCTTCTATTATCATATATGCATCCACCCCTTTGCCTTGAAACTCCGGAATTACCCCGAATACCAAACCCACGAAGCGGCTGCATTTGCCGAAGTTTTTCATCCACAGGAAGCGTAATTTCTCCAATAGCCCGAATTTACCGTTGAAGTGTTTAAAATATTGGTTTAGGTCGGGCAGGTTCACCCACATGGCTATAGGCTCCTCTTTGTAGTAGGCAAACCAGGTTATTTCCTCGTCCATGGCCGGCTTCATGGCTTTGAACATTTTCTGTACCGTGCGCTCTTCCAGCGATTTTCCGCCTCCGTGTCCCGCCCATGCTTTGTTGTAGATGTAAGTAAAGTCTTTGGCAAATTTATCCAGTTCCGCCTTGCGGATATGTTTGGCCGAATAGCCGGAGTCTTTCGATAGCTCGTCGTGGCGGATGTAAAATTTATCCATCAGGCGGTCTTTTACCTTCAGCCCGAAACACACTTGGCCAAAGTAGGTTTGGAAGCCGTAATTTTTAAACAACAGTTCGTAGTAGGGCGGATTATAGTTCATGCAATACAGCGGCGGCTGAAAGCCGGCAACCTGCAAACCCCACCAGCGCTCTCTTTCCCCGAAGTTTATGGGCCCGTCCATGGCCTCCATGCCTCTTTCCTGTAGCCATTGCTTACAATGGTCAAACATAAAATTGGCCGCTTCCTGATTATTGATGCACTCGAAAAAGCCTATGCCTCCCGTAGGTTGTGCTTCCTTATATTGTGAGTTTACGAAGGAAGCTATACGGCCCGTAACGGTACCGTTTCCGTTTTTTAGCAGCCAGCGTGTGCATTCGCCTTTCTTGAAGAATTTGTTTTTCGTGGGATCAAATACGTCTTCCACATCCTTATCCAAGGGCCGTATCCAGTTTGGGTCGTTCTTGTATATTTCCAAGGGTAGTTGCAGAAAGGCGCGCTTATCGGCCTCCGTTTTCACTTCGTGCATGTACATGCCTGCAAAATAAATCAAATAGCGCAATGAGGTTCATTTGAGCAAACAGGGCACATTTATAAATATTTTAACGGCTGCGGACTTTTATTACGCGTCGTTCATGGCAGCTTCTTATGGGAATTAGTTATTTTGCAAATCCATGCAATGGTTTTTTTGGCTCCTTGCGCTCGTCCTTTCGGCCGGTGCGGCATATTGGGTATATCGCGGCGATAAAAGAAGAGAAGTTCCCTATCCTTGGCTCACGGCTTTGCTGCGGGGTGTGGTGATATTACTTGCCTTACTGTTGATATTGGCCCCGGTTATTACCATTACCAAAAACGAAACCCGAAAGCCCGTTGTGCTCTTCCTTCGCGATAATTCCGCTTCCATAGCCCGGGCATTGGATAAGGATAGTGCGACTTTTCGTAAAGATGCGGAGGCCTTGGCCGGTAAACTTGGTGATAACTATAATGTTGTAAACCTCGGTTTCGGTAACGATTTGCGCACCGATAGCCTGTATACTTATGACAAGCCCGCTACGGATATAGCCACCGCTTTGGAACGCGCCGTAGAGTTTTACGGTGCACAAAATCTTGGTGCGGTTATCCTAGCCACCGACGGCCGTTTTAACGAAGGCATTAATCCTTTATACCAACAACTGTCTATAAGCAGCCCGGTATACACTGTGGGCATAGGCGACAGTACTGTGCAAAAAGATTTGCGCATTGCCAAAGTGTTTGCCAATAAAACTGCGACGCTGAATAACACTTTCGAAATAAGAACGGACATCATAGCGCGCTTATGTAAAGGTTATAACGGCTCCGCAACGCTTACCGAAAACGGTAATACGCTTGCCACTGCCAATATATCCGTAAATACCGACCGTTACGATAAGTCTTTGGCCTTTATTGTAAGGGCAGAGTCTGCGGGTTTGCATCACTATGTTATCAATGTGCCGGTTGCCGAAGGCGAAGAAAATACGGCAAACAACCGGAGAGATGTGTTTGTAGAGGTGGTGGACGAAAAGAAAAACATACTGTTGGTAGCCGCAGCTCCGCATCCGGATGTAAATGCCATAAGAGATGCCCTTGCCGGTACGGAAACATATAAGCTCACCGTGGCTATGGCCGGCAATGCACCTTCGGTAAAAGATTTTGATGTGGTGATTGCGCACCAGGCACCCGCCATAAACGATAACCTGTACCAAGACCTGAGAAACTATAAAAAGCCCGTTTGGTACCTGCTGGGCGGTAAATCAAATATGGGTTTGCTGAACCAACTGAACGTACCGGGAACTTTATCGGTAAACCCCATGACCTTGCGTGATGTGCTGCCGGCATACAACGCATCCTTCAACTCATTTACTTTACCTGCTACCATTGGTGCAGTGGCCGATAAAATGCCGCCCTTAGCTGCGCCCTACGGCAGCATAACCGCACCTGCCGATGCCGCTATATTGTTTAAACAGCGCGGCAACTCGGGTGAGGAAATGCCCTTGTGGGTGTTGCGGCAGGGTGCCACGCCTACGGCTATGGTTACCGGTGAGGGACTTTGGCGCTGGCGGGTGTATGAATATAGATACTTCAACAACCACGAAGTTGTTGATGACTGCATACGCCAAACGGTGGCTTTTCTTTCTGCCAACGCAGGCGAAAAGCCTTTCAGGGTAGAGCTGTCCAAATACGTATGGAGTGACCGTGAAGCAATAAGCATGGGGGCTTACCTGCTCAATGCAAATAATGAACAGGTAAATACCCCGGAGGTAAAGCTAACCGTCACAGACAGCGCCGGCTGGGAGCAGGCACTGACGTTTGAGCGTAGTGGCAATACCTATCGGCTGAATATCGGCTTGCGCGAGGCCGGCACTTATCGTTATACGGCCACTACCAACTATAACGGTAAAACTTATACCGCTTCGGGCAGCTTTGCAGTGGAGGGCATGCCTTTGGAACTGATGGAAACAGGTGCCGATTATCCCTTGCTATACGGTATGGCCCAAAAATACGGCGGCAGTTTTGTACCCGCTTCTACTATGGCCGCTCTATACGATACTATTGCGGCCAACAACCGTATCAAGCCGGTAATTGAAACCGATACCGATATGGTTCCGCTTGTAGATTGGAAATGGTATTTCTTCCTGATACTGTTGGTAGTCACTGCCGAATGGTTGTTACGCAAATATTGGCTGGCGCAGTAGTTTTAATTGCTTTCCGTTTATTGTTTCATTATTCGCAACGGTATATTTATCGTGTCGTCCGTCGTTACGTTTAGTCGGTAAATGCCCTGTGGGGCATTTACCGGCATGGTAAAATTATCTGTCTTGGTGTAAGTGTGTACGCTTATTATACGGCCTGATATATCTGTCAGCGTGGCTTTTATTGTTTCGTAATGTTTGCCTAGAGTCACTGTTACATCTCCCGTGGTGGGGTTGGGATATACGCCGGTATTGTTTTTGTTCAATTGGTCTATGCTCAGGGTAACTTCATAACAAGCCGATGTGTCGGAGCAGCCCTCGATATTGGTAATAACTACCGCATACTGCCCCGGTGTCCATGGCGTAAACTCGTGGTTTGTGGCAAAGGGAACGGGCATTTTGTCGGCACAGCTTATCCATTGATAGCTTACACCCGTGGCATTGGATTTCAGCATTTTTCCGCTTTGTACTACGGAAGTGTCTTGAAGCGCGCATTTCCCAAGCTTTAGTATAAATGCATCTTCCTGACCTAAAGCTATGAGCTTGGATGAAAAGTTGTGCAGCGGTGTAAAGTCGGCGGTGTCTCTAAAGTCTCCGCCTATATATGTTTCTTCACCGGGGCTTACGGCTATGGCAAGCCCTCTGCTTATATCTTTGCCGCCGGTATGCTCCAGCCATACCAGCATTCCGCCCGGTGCCACTTTTATAACAAACATATCGGCTCCTTTGGCAACCGGTATGTTGGGCGTGCTTCCGGCGGGGTTAAAGTCTGTGGTAGTACTTTCAAATATACCCGTCATGTAAACGTTTCCTATCGCATCGGTTGTCAAATCGTAAGGATAATTACCGCCTCCCGAGTAGATATAGGGATTAACCCATGAGAGGTTGCCGGCGGTAGTGAATTTAGCCAAAAACATGTTTAGGTTATTGGCACCGCTGGTTATGTAATGAATACCGTTTCCGGGTTCAAAGTCAACCGCGCCCGAAAATAATCCGGAGAAGAATACGTTGCCCTGCAAGTCTGTGGCAAGAGTGTTTGCCGATGTGGGGCTATTTATAACATTGCTTCCGAAAGTATGCAGCCAAGAGATATTGCCTGTGGGTTTATACTTGCCAACAAACGCCCGTTCGGAATTGGCCGTTCTAATATCGGTACCGTTTCCGGGGTCAAAATCCACATCTCCGGTAAAGGAACCGGAAATATAAAAATTACCTCCCGTGTCAACAGATAATCCCTCTGTTAACACTCCGGGGTTACTCCCCCCCGTTGTGGTGAAGGAGAACGACTGCTCCTTTTGGCCGTTTGTCGGGTTATACTTGCAAACGTTGGTGTAAGACATCTCGGCAAATCCGTACGCCATGTATATTTTTCCCGTTTTGTCTAATGCCAAAGGCGCGGCATCTGTAGTATAATCGTTGGTGGGGTTATTGCTGCTTTCTTTCACCGCCCATTGAAAATTACCGTTACCGGATAATTTCATCAGAAAAAAATTTGAATTACCCGGTTGGTCGGCTTTCAGAGAATCCCCGCCCGGAGGGTTAAATGCCGCAGCGCCGAAGAAGCTCCCCGAAACATAGATGTTGCCCGCACTGTCGGTAATTACGGCCAATGCCTTATCATCACCAAGGCCGCCTATGCTTTTGACCCATAACAGGTTACCGCCCGAATTTGTTTTGCGGATAAAAATATCGGACGCGCCATTGGATGAAAGCTTGGTTATGCCGCTACCTCCGTCAAAATCAGCAGCGTTTGAGAAAGAGCCTACGCTTATTATGTTGCCTTGTTTATCCACGCTCAAATCATAAATATTTTCGTTGCCGGGGCCTTGTATATGTTCTACTCGTTTAAAACCCTGCGCACAAAGGTGGGTAGCATAAATCAGGGTAGCGGTTAAAATCAATATGTGCTTCATCAAAAAAGGGTTAAAGTGTGTTTCGGTAAGTTTATAGGTTAAAAGTACAACAAAGGGCACCATGCAGATGGTGCCCTTTGTTAGAATATTGTCAGTATTTAATACTACTTGTTTAATGTAAACAAGAGTAGCATTATCAGCCCGGCAATAATGCGATAAATCCCGAATACGCGAAATCCGTGCTTTTGCAAGAAGCCGATAAAGGTTTTGATGGCAATCATCGCCACCACAAAAGAAACCACTGTTCCTATCCCGAAGGTTACGAGGTTATCGGTATTGGAGGTAAGTATTTCGTAACCTTTTACTTCCGCACCGTTTACGTTCCAGTCCTTAAGTATCAGGGAGTAGCCGGTAGCCGCAGCCATGGTGGGCACCGCCAAAAAGAAAGAAAATTCTGCGGCTATTCCGCGGGTTAGTTTTTGTTGCATGCCGCCAATTATGGATGCCGCACTACGGCTAACGCCCGGTATCATAGCCAGGCATTGCCAAAAGCCTATCCACAGGCCTTGTTTTACGGTAACGGCTTCTTCCGTATGTGTGGTGGGGTTTTTAAATGTCCTGTCTATAAACAGTAACACCACGCCGCCCAGTATCAGGCATACAGATACTGTGGTGGGGCTTTCCAGCAGTTCCTCAATGGCATCGTTAAACAGGAAACCCAGTAAAAGGGCAGGCACTACGGCAACTACCAGTTTTATGTAAAAGTCAAAGCTTTTAAAGTTTACAAACTTGCGCCAGTATAAAATAATTACCGAAAGTATGGCACCCAGTTGCACGCATATTTCAAACAGTTTGGTGTAACTGTCTTCTTGTATACCCATAAGGGAACTGGCCAATATCATGTGGCCGGTGGACGATACGGGAAGAAACTCGGTAATGCCTTCCACTATCCCGAGAATTACGGATTGTAACCAGGTCATTGCTTAAGGGATATTAATGTATTTATGTGTTTGTAAAGACAACTGCCAGCGCGGGTGTTGTTTTATGTAATCGATAATGAGCGGGGTAATCTGGTCTTTCTTGCTCCATTCGGGTTGCAGGTATAGGCGGCACAGGGGCGATACAAGGGCGGCATATTGCTCGGCCCAGGCAAAGTCCGATTTGTTGTATACCACCACCTTCAACTCGTGTGCATGTTGCAGGTTGTCATCAAGCGGCGCTTTGAATTTTTTCGGAGAAAGGGTTATCCAGTCCAACTTGCCGCTGTAAGAATGCGCTCCGGAGGTTTCTATATGTGTACTAAATCCCGCGGCATGCAGTGCATCGCAAAGCGCGGTAAGGTTGTGCATACAAGGCTCGCCGCCGGTAATTACGGCTATGCGACCTGGGTGTGCCGAAGCAAAACCCACTATTTCTTCGGTAGTATAGTGCGGATGCTTATCCGCATCCCAGCTTTCTTTTACATCGCACCACACGCAACCCACATCACAGCCTCCGAGGCGTATAAAATAGGCAGCCTGACCGCTATAGAAGCCTTCTCCCTGCAGGGTATAGAAATGCTCCATGACGGGATATGTCACTATGTTCTCGGTATTCGTCAAAATCGTTCCTTATGCTTGTTGAGCCTGCTTGGCCGCTTCCAGTGTGTTTTTCATCAGTCCGCAAATGGTCATGGGGCCTACGCCTTTGGGTACAGGGGTAATATAGCTGCACTTGGGCGCCACTTGGTCAAAGTCCACATCGCCTACCAGCCTGCTGCCGCTTTTGCGTGTGGCATCGTCTATGCGGTTGATACCTACGTCTATAACTATGGCCCCTTCTTTTACCATATCGGCGGTTATAAAGTTGGGTCGGCCGATTGCGGCTACCACAAGGTCGGCCTGTTGTACTATCTCTTTCAGGTTGCGTGTTTTGGAGTGGCACATGGTTACCGTGCAGTTGCCCGGGTTGCCATTGCGGCTCAGCAGCACCGTCATGGGGGTGCCCACTATATTGCTGCGGCCCACTATCACGGCGTGCATGCCGGTGGTGTTGATGTTGTAATGCTCCAGCATCAGCAGTATGCCATAAGGTGTGGCCGGCAAAAAGCTCGGTTGGCTCAAAAGCATTTTGCCTTGAGAAATGGGGTGGAAGCCGTCCACATCCTTTTCGGGGGCAATGTTGTTGATGACCACGTCGGGGGAGATATGTGCCGGCAAAGGCAATTGCACCAATATGCCGTCTATCTCCTTATTCTCGTTCAGCTTGTTTACCTCGTCCAGCAATTGCTGTTCTGTAATGCTTGTTTCAAAGCGCAGCAGTGTAGAGCCGAAGCCCAACTCTTCGCAGGTGCGCACCTTATTGCCCACGTATGCTTCGCTGGCGGGGTTGTTGCCCACCAGTATGGCTGCCAGGTGAGGGGCGCGTTTGCCTTGCGCCTTCAGTTGGTTTACCTCTTCTTTAAGTTGTGCTTTTATGTGTGCAGAAACTGCAAGACCGTCGAGAATTTGCATAATGCAAATATATAGGATTGCCCATAGAAATACTTGAGTAAGCGCAGGGGAACGAGTAACTTTCCGGTTCAAACCAAATGTATGCTTGTAAAGAACGTTATTGCCGCCATAGAGGAGTACGCACCGCCAACGTACCAGGAAAACTATGACAACAGCGGGCTACAGGTAGGCAACCCCGATGATGAGGTAACCGGGGTACTACTTACGCTGGATATCACCGAAGAAATATTGGAGGAAGCCCTTGCCCGTAACTGTAATATGGTGGTAGCCCACCATCCGCTGCTGTTCTCCGGGCTGAAGCGCATAGCCGGGCGCACATACGTGGAGCGCGTGGTGCAACAGGCCATAAAACACGATATTACCCTGTATGCCGCACATACCAACCTGGATAACGTGCGCAACGGTGTTAATGCGAAAATTGCCGAGAAGTTGGGCTTGCAAAATACCCGCGTGCTTTCCCCCATGAGGCATACCCTGCGTAAATTGTATACCTATGTACCCGAAAAAGCCGCCTACAAGGTGAGGGATGCCATGTTTGCCGCAGGCGCAGGCGATATAGGCAAATACCACGAATGCAGTTTCAATACGCCCGGTACAGGTACTTTCAAACCTGAAGAAAGCGCCAACCCTGCCATCGGTACCCCGGGGGGTGACCGCGAGTGGGTAGACGAGGTGAAAATAGAAGTACTGATACAGAAAGATAAAGAAAGCAGGGTATTGAAGGCGCTTTTTGATACTCATCCCTACGAGGAGGTGGCTTATGAGATTGTAAGTTTGGAAAACATGAACCAAGAACTGGGTGCCGGTTTGGTAGGTTCGTTGGCGCAGCCCATGGATGAGCTGGCATTTTTCGCCGTATTGCAGCAGCAAATGAAGGTAAAATGTATCCGCCATACGGCCATGAAAGGCGGATTTATAGAAAAAGTGGCCGTTTGCGGCGGTTCGGGTAGCTTTTTATTGAAAGATGCCATAGCCGCGGGAGCAGACGTATTTATTACAGGGGATTTTAAATACCACCAGTTTTTTGACGCGGAAGGACGTATTATAATTGCCGATATAGGTCATTATGAAAGCGAGCAGTTTACCGTAGAAATTTTTGACAGTATACTTAGGAAAAAATTTCCTAATTTTGCCATTCTTTTATCAAATACATCCACTAATCCGGTAAAATATTTTTGCTGATATGGCTACAGTTAAAGACTTTTCGGTTGAAGAAAAACTGACGGCGGTGCTCACACTGCAGAAGATCGACTCTAAAATAGATGAGATCAAGACGCTGAAGGGTGAACTGCCAATGGAAGTGAAAGACCTGGAAGACGAAATCGAAGGGTTGCAAACCCGCATCCAGAACATAGATTCGGAAATCAACAGCATCAACAACTTCATCGAGGCCAAGAACAATGCCAAGAAAGAAGCCCAAGCGCTGATAAAAAAATACGAAAAACAGCAGGATAACGTAAAGAACAGCCGCGAGTTCGAAGCCATCAGCAAGGAAATGGAGATGCAGGAACTTGAGGTGAAGCTGAACGAAAAGCATGTTAAGGATGCAGGTTTCGAATTGAAAGACCGCACTGCCGCGCGCCTGAAAACCGAAGATAAAATCAAAGAGGTTGAAGAGTCTCTGCGCATCAAGAAAGCCGAACTCGAAAAAATCATCGGTGAAACCGAGAAAGAAGAGCGGGTTTTGAGTGAGAAATCCGAAGCTGCCAAAGAAAAGGTTGATCCCCGTTTGCTTTCGGCTTACGAGCGTATCCGCACCAGCTACCGCAACGGTTTGGCCGTTGTGCCCATCCTGCGCGATTCCTGCGGCGGTTGCTTTAACGTAATACCTCCGCAACGCCAATCCGAAATTCGCCAACACAAGAAAATTATCGTGTGCGAGCATTGCGGCCGAATTTTGGTAGATACGGACCTGAACGACGCCATAACGGTTAAATAAACAAATTGAAAAGGAGCTTTAAGGCTCCTTTTTTTATAGTGTTATTTGCCGTGTAAATGGCCGTGTATAAAGGGCAAAGTGAATATTTTGTCGTAGTTTTGCAGACGATTTTTCAAAAATACTTTATAGTCTTTTTTAATAAACCAACTTCTGATGAAGATATTAGTTTGTATCAGCCCGGTACCCGACACGACCACCAAAATCGCGTTTGGCGATAATAATACCACCTTCAACACACAGGGAGTAACTTTTATTATCAATCCTTACGATGAGTGGTATGCACTGGTGCGCGCATTGGAACTGAAAGAAAGCGGTGCCGCAACCACCGTTAACCTGGTAACCGTAGGCAAGGCCGATGCCGAGCCCGTAATACGCAAAGCCTTGGCATTGGGCGGTGACGAAGCCATACGCATAGATACCGATAGCAACGACCCTTACGTGGTAGCCACGCAAATAGCGGAATACGCCAAATCCGAAGGCTATGACCTGGTACTTTGCGGTAAAGAATCGATAGACTACAACAACGGTGTTGTGGGCGGTATGTTGGCAGAAATGCTGGACATGAACTACATAGGCTTTGCATCCAAGCTGGATATAGCCGGAAACGTGGCTACCGTAAAGCGCGAAATAGAAGGCGGCGAAGAAACCGATACTTGTAACCTGCCCCTGGTGGTATCTTGCCAAAAAGGCATGGCCGAAGCACGTATACCCAACATGCGCGGTATCATGGCGGCACGTACCAAACCCCTTAAAGGGGTGCCTGCGGCAAACGTGGAGCAATTGAGCGCAATCGTATCTTATGAGATGCCGCCTGCCAAATCGGGAGTGAAAATGATAAGCCCCGATAATATGGACGAACTGGTGAACCTGTTGCACAGTGATGCCAAAGTAATTTGATGATGATGGAATAATCGATTTTCATTTTTTGAATTTTAAATTTTGACTTAATAATATGTCAGTAATCGTTTTAGCCGAACATACACAAGGGACTTTCAAAAAGAAGTCTTTTGAAGCCATACAATATGCCGCAGGCATAGCACAAAGCCTGGGTACCAATGTTACCGCAGTGGTATTAGGCACTGCCGGTGACGCAGCCATGCAGGAATTGGGGCAATACGGTGCACAAAAAGTGCTGCACGTAGGTGACGCCCGCCTTGAAAATCTGAACGCCCGCGCTTATACCAAAGCATTGGTAACGGCCGCCGAGAAAGAAGGCGCAAAAGTTATAGTGTGCCTGCAAGATGTTACGGGTAAAGCAGTGGCTCCCCGCGTTGCTGCCCGCCTTAAAGCCGGGATGGTTGCCGGTGCCGTTTCTCAACCCGACCTTTCCAAAGGGTTCGTTATTAAAAAAGCAGTATTCTCCGGTAAGGCTTTCGCTTTTGTAAACATCACGAGCGATGTAAAAGTAATTACCCTGATGCCCAATACCTTCCCCGTAAAGAAAGGTGAAGGCAGTGCCAACGTTGAGCAATTGAGTGTATCGTTTGACGATAAAGACTTTGGTGTAACGGTAAAAGAGGTGAACAAAGTTACCGGTGCGGTACCCCTTACCGAGGCCGAACTGGTAGTATCGGGCGGCCGTGGTTTGAAAGGCCCCGAAAACTGGGGTGTGTTGGAAAATCTGGCATCGGAACTAGGTGCTGCTTTGGCCTGCTCTCGTCCCGTGGCCGATTCGCATTGGCGCCCCCACCACGAGCACGTGGGACAAACGGGTGGTACCATTCGCCCCAACCTGTATATTGCCGTAGGTATCTCCGGCGCCATACAGCACCTTGCGGGTGTTAACGGCTCCAAAACCATTGTGGTAATCAACAAAGACCCCGAAGCGCCCTTCTTTAAAGCGGCGGATTACGGTGTGGTAGGTGATGCGTTGGAAATAGTGCCCAAGCTTACCGAAGCCGTGAAGAAGTTTAAAGAGACGCATAATTAATTTGCGAACAAGATATAGTGATAGGGCTGCCGGCAGGCGGCCCTTTTTTATTGTCATAACGCCGGTGTTGCCTAACTTTGATACATGCTATATGCGGTGGTGGATATTGAGACGACGGGAGGTTATGCTTCGGGTAACGGCATAACCGAAATAGCCATAGTGATACATGACGGGCATGAGATACTGAACTTCTACGAAACGCTCGTTAATCCGCATAAGCCCATTCCATATTTTATACAAACGCTCACCGGCATTACCAACGATATGGTGGCCACCGCGCCTTCCTTCAACGAAGTGGCGGGGCAGATACATGAGCTGCTGCAAGACAAGATATTTGTGGCACATAATGTGAACTTCGATTACTCTTTCATCAAGCACCAGTTGAAGGAAGCCGGGTATGAGTACGAGGCGCGTAAGTTGTGTACCATAAGGATGGCGCGAAAGATATTGCCCGGTATGCGCAGTTATAGTTTAGGTAAGCTTTGCGACCAATTGCAAATTACCCATACCAACCACCACCGTGCGGGAGGTGATGCGATGGCTACGGCATTTTTGCTGAAAATGCTGGTGGCCAATGATGATAAGAAAGTGATTGCGGGAATGCTTAAAGGCCGCAACCGCGAGCAATACATTCCGCCTAATGTGCCCGTAGAACAGGTAGACACATTGCCACGTACACCCGGTGTATATTACTTCTACAACTCCGTAGGCAAAATCATTTACGTGGGTAAGGCCAATAACATCAGCAAGCGGGTAAAAGGCCATTTTTCCAACAACAAAGCCGGCAAACAAAAACAAGACTTTATGCGGGAGATATACCGCATCTCTTATAAAGAAACGGCTACAGAGTTGATGGCGCATATACTGGAAAGCACGGAGATAAGGCGCCTGTGGCCGGTGCATAACCGCAGCCAGCGCGGCTACTTACCTAAGTATGGCCTTTTTGTGTATGAGGACCGGCAAGGATACAAACGCTTTGCCATAGAGAAGAACAAACATTGTTACAAACCCATTTATACATTCAACTCCATTATAGAAGGGCATAATCGCATACGCACGCTTATAGAGGAGTTTGAGCTTTGTCCGCGCCTATGCAACCTAGCCAAGGCCGATTGTGTGCCTGATGCCGTTACGCAAAGCTGCGGCTGCACGCATGAAGCGGAACATTATAACGGAAGAGTGGCGGAAGCCGTAGTATGGATGGAGCGGCATCTCCCCAGCTTTGTATATATAGACAAAGGCACACGCATGGGCGAGCAAAGCTGCATCCTGATTAAGAAGGGCAATTTTTACGGCATGGGCTATATAGAAGACGATCAAGACCTTGGAGATATAACCGCCTTGGAACAAAAACTGGAACCCTACCAGGATAACGACTACATCCGCAATCTGGTGTATAAGCACGCCGCCACCTACCCCGAGCGTTGTGTAACACTCTAACAAAAAGAGTGCACCTTTCGTCAATATCGTATCTTTCATCAATCAAACACCTGTCCGATGCGAATATTGGCTTTACTATTGATTATCGCCTCATTATGGAGTTGTGATGCTGTAAGTCGCCCTCCAAAAAAAGCGGTGACTGCCGCAGTTATACATGTTAGCCACCATCGTACCATTGAAACGTTCATGATATTGCGAGCGCTATGCGATACCGACTATTTCATGAAACGTATTGCGGATACATCTAAGGCTCGCCCGATGATATATCGTGCCAGGCAGTTTTTTGCCGCATATAAACAACACCCCGCGGTAGCGGAAACACAGGCATTATATGCCCAAATAGGTGATATAGGCGGTGTGATTTGTCAAGGACTGTTGTATGCGGAGGAACTGCCCGGTACACGCATAATTTACGAGCCCGGCGGCTATTACTGGAAAGAGCATAAGAAAGAGTTGCAGCAATATATGCGCACGTTGGCGGCATTTTACAAGGAGGCAAAAGTGGAGCGCTTTTTTGCTGAAAACAATTTGTTTTATGAAGGTGCTGCGGCAGAGGCCAAATCATTTATCAACGATAGTGCGGTAGCGGTAATGGAAGCATACTTTGGTAAGCGCAACGGGTCTTACCGCATGTATATACTGCCGCTTTCTCCTATGGGTTCGGGTTTTTCCTGCACCACGCGCGACAGTGCCGGGACTCATCAATACGCCATTATATCGCCGGTGGAAGACGTGGATTGGGATGGCGTATCGTCTTATAAGACATATGGCTTTGGCGGACCCGAAGCAAAGGCGCACTATCGCGAACTGGTAGTACATGAATTTGTGCATAGCTTCATAACGGATAAAATAGAAACCGGCAGCCTGCGAAGCGCTATTGATGCATACGACAGTTTATATACCCCCGGGCTGGACAGTATGTTGGGAGACGAAGGCTATAGCGGGTGGTGGGCATATGTCAACGAGTTGTTTGTTCGTTCGGCGCATATCCGTGTGATGGAACAAATTGAAAAGCCCGAAGCCGAGGCGCTACGTAAAACACAGAAAGAAATACCGTATATACTAATACCCGAAACGGAAGCGGTGTTGAAAGAGTATGAAGATAACAGAAGCCGATATGGAAATATCGATGCCTTCCTGCCCAACCTTATCCGGCAGTTCAAAGCCTATAATAAAGACAGCATCAATCGAAAACTGGCACAATAATCCAACGTTAAACAACCTAAAATGCAGATGATGCAATAATTTATATGCTTAGCTTTAGGGTATGACAATCAAATACCTATCCGTCATCTGCACATTTTTTTTCTCGTTGCGCTTGTATGCTCAGGCCGATGATGCGCTGTTCCGCATTATCGTAAACGGTAAGATGGGTTACATCGACAGTAACGGTGTACAAAAGATTAAGCCCGCATATTGGTATGCAGACGAGTTCTCCGAAGGCTTGGCTGCCGTGCGCGAAGATGGTCTCTATGGCTATATAAACACGGAAGGTATTTACATCATCAAGCCCGATTTTGATTACGCCATGCCTTTCCGCACCGGGCGCGCATTGGTATATAAAAACGGCAGGCCTTTTTTTATCGATAAGACGGGGAACAGGGCATTTGATTTAGATTTTAAGGAAGCAACCGATTTTGAATCCGGTCGGGCCTATATAGCCACGCATTCGGGTAAACAGGGCGTTATCAATATCGAAGAGAAATTGGTGGCAGATACAGTCTACAGTGCAATATATCCCTTTATAGACGGGTTGGCAGTCGTTGAAGGCTTGGCGCACAACCCTTATCCTTATCAAAAGATGCCGGTGAAGTTTGAGGTCGGTATTATAGATACCAACGGTAAGTTCATCGTGCCCTATGGTAAGTACAAGCAAATATTGATACAGTCGGAGGGCTATTTTACCGCAGTAATGGCGGACCCCGCTAGAATCGAATACTCCGACGGTAGCGATTACAAATATGTTTTGCTGGATAAATCGAGTAAGGAAATGTTTGCCATAGACGGCAAAACCGGTGTCAATACTGACTCTCGTGTGCACAACGGGTTACTAATGGTGCAAGTGGTAGATACTACCGGTGGTAAGTACCGCTATTCATCAAACACGCACATCGGGTTTGTAAATCTTAGCGGGAAATTGGTAATTGACGATGCCAATTATAAACGTGCGCAGGATTTTTCATGCAATCGTGCCTTTGTAACGGGTGATGACGGGATTTCATCTATGATAGACACGAAAGGCAAAGTAATTGCGCGTAATGCTTATGAACGGGTTCATGACGGTGGGTTCAGAGATAATATGGCCTTGGTGCAGGTAAATCAAAAATGGGGCATCATAGATACCAACGGAAAATTCATACTACAGCCTACATTTGAGGATGTAGATGAGGCGGGAATTGTGGATGGCTACTTGTTTTTTCGGCAATATGTAGATGTGGACAGTAATTCAAGGAGTATGCTTACAGGCATAGCCAAAACCGACGGAACTGCGGTGCTGCCTCCGGTAATGGAGCGGTTTGATAGCCGTGGTTTCAGAAACGGTATACTTCGGTGTGTTGTAGGCGATAAGCTTACCTATGTAAATAAAAAAGGGGAAATGATATGGCAAGAAAATAAGTTGCCTGCCGCATTGAAACGGTTGAACATAGATTATATGAACAGGGCTTGTTACACTGCCTCGTCGCTATATGAAGATGAGAAGTATAGCCGTGGTTACGGAGGTTGGGCAGGTTCCGCGAATATACCTGTCAAGATGGTGAAGCAAGATAAGTTTCAGACCAAGACACTTAGTATAGTAGTGGACACCACCCTGCGCGATACTTTTGCGAAAGAATTTTACGGAGTGAAATGTTATGTGGTGAATGATACCAAGGAAGCAATAGAATTCAACGCATCCGACAGCAAGTTAAGTATGTTGTTACAGGCAATGGATGCCCAAGGTCACTGGAAGGACATAGAATATGTGCCTTCGTCTTGGTGCGGCAACAGTTACCATACCGTGTTTCTCCCTCCGCAACACTATTGGAACTTCGCCATTCCGCAATATGATGGCGCTATCGGTACGCGACTGCGCGTTAGATTGGATTATATCGAGCCGGGTGCCGCAGGTAATCGTAAAACCGCGGAAAAGACGGTCTATAGCAACGAGTTCGCCGGAAAGATAAACCCGGGACAATTTTGGCGTAAAGAGGAATATAATCCCGCAGGTATTATGGACCCCTACAGAAATTAAGCTTGTGCGGGTACCAATGCTCTTCTTCTCAGTTTTTCAAACCCGTATACGTTCATCCCCATCATAAGCATCGCGTAAAATGCGTCTTCAAAAGGTATGGTAATGATGCGTATGCCCAGGTTCTCATCGTTATTGTATATCACCACGGGTTCGGGCGTGAGGGCGCCGGTAAGTACGCCATTGGAAACGAGGAATGGTATAAGGATAAGCAGGTATGAGAGATAGAAAGGCTTCCATTTATCAAACTTACTGCGGTTGAGGATGAGCAGGAACAGGGACAGCAGCATAAAGGTTACGGAAGTGTAGGCCCTGCCGGAGTTAAGAAATGCCATTACCGCAAGCGCGGTTATCAATAGATAATTAAATAGGATTATACCCTTACCCGGCGGAGTAAACGAAATAAATTTATCCATACAATAGTAGGTAAATGTGCAGGCGTACGGAATGCAGATGAAGAACAATACTTCTTCCAACGGCATGTTGTATAGAAATATACCGGTAATGTAGCGCGGATTGAACCACCATACCCCCATCATCACAAACAGTATATCCCAAACCAGGAACAGCAAGGCCGTGACAATGCAGGGTAATAAGAAGTTGCGCCATTGGTTATAGAACCTGATGCGCGGGTGAAAGCTGAACAGGAACGGGAACAACAGGCAAAGCAGGTCAACCGACAGATACAGGTATTTATCGGGCATTGGCATTGCGTGTTTTCCAGGCTTCAATAAAATACTTCAGCGGTACAAACAGCATCCCGAAACATTCTCCATGCTCTTTGCCCAAATGCTTGTGGTGCATTTTATGTGCGCGGCGTATGGCCTTGAGGTAAAAATTATCGGTGTTTCGAAACATTTTGAAGCGCTGGTGTATGAAGATATCATGCACCGTGAAATAGGCGAAGCCATATATGGTAATGCCCAGCCCTATAAAGAAAAGTAGGTGCAATGACGGTATAAAAGAACCGAGGCCCAGACAGGCTATGCCGGGTATGGCAAATATTAGGAAGAAGTAATCGTTTTTTTCAAAAAAAGCTTCGGTCTCTTTGGTGTGATGGTCGCGGTGCAGGCTCCACAGCAGGCCGTGCATCACGTACTTATGCGTGAACCAAGCCACACCTTCCATGGCAAAAAAAGCAACCAGTGTTATAAGTAGTTCTTGCATTTTATCTCGGTTATTACGGGCTCAAACAATATTTTAAACCATTCTGTAAACATATGAGGTTGAGTATGCATCTCTTTTCTTATCTCGTCTAATGTCATATACTTGTATTCCTCAACCTCATCGAAATTTATTTTCGGCACATCATCGCTGTGCCCTACAAAGATATGGTCTAACTCGTGTTCGGTCATCCCGTCGGACAGCGGTACGCGGTAAGTAATTTGGGTAACAAATTCCAACGGGCATTTTAAGCCCATCTCTTCCAAAAGCCTCCGTACCGCTGCTCTTGACGGGTCTTCCTGCCAGCGCGGATGGCTGCAGCAGGTATTGGTCCATAGCCCGGGCGAATGATATTTGGTATTTGCCCGCCGGTGCATCAGCAGCTTTTTTTCCGAATTGAAAATAAATACGGATATGGCACGATGCAAAGCCGATTGGCGATGTGCCTCCAGTTTTTCCATCGTGCCTATTTCATTGTCTTGCTCGTCTACCAGTACCACATATTCTTCGCTCATAGCCTATATCATATTAAGACTGTGCCTGAAATAAGAAGTGCACAGCAATCCCAGTTTTTTATAATTGTTTATACGTATTCTTTCCCGCATCACGTTGTCGGCCTCTACCGACTTTATCTTGTGAAACAGGTTTTTATAGTATACAAACGCCACATACACACCAAACATTGCACCTTTTGGCAATTTTTTGATGCCTTTGAGTGCCTCGTCGAAGTCATGTTCTATATCACGCTCTATCGCTTTCTTTTCTGCAGCGCCAAAACCGGTGAGATTAATGCCCGGGAAATATGTGCGCCCCAAGTCACCATAGTCGGCCTTCATATCTCTAAGGAAGTTTACCTTCTGGAAGGCGGCGCCCAGTTTCATTGCCGCGGGTTTCAGTTCTTCGTACAATGCGTTGTTTCCTTCGGTAAACACGCGCAGGCACATCAGCCCCACCACCTCTGCAGAACCTAGGATATATTGCTCGTAAGATGCCGTATCGTGCCCCGTTTGGTACAGGTCAGTGCGCATGCTGGATATAAAACAGTCTATCAACTCTTGCTCTATACCATAATGGTGCACCACCGCTTGGAAGCTGTTGAGAATGGGGTTCAGGCTGATTTTTCTCTCGATGGCTTTGTAGGTGTCGGCTACAAACTCTTCCAGCAGGTCCGATTTGGGGTAATCGTGAAAAGTATCCACTATTTCATCCGCAAAACGCACAAAGCCGTAGATGGCATATATGGGCTTATGAAACCTGCCGTCGAGGCAATGAATGCCCAACGAAAAGCTGGTGCTGTACGTTTGCGTGGTAAGCTTGCTGGCCGCGTAAGAAACTCTGTCAAACAATGCTTTCATAAGAATTAGTTTTGATGTGCCTGTGAACTTGGTCGGCAGCTATTTGTCCCGATATTACGGATGGGGGTAATCCCGGCCCCGGTACGGTAAGCTGTCCGGCATAAAAAAGATTTTTTACCTTATTGGTGCGCATTTTAGGCTTGAGCATAGCGGTTTGCAACAGCGTATTGGCCAAGCCGTATGCATTGCCTTTAAATGAGTTGTAGTCCTTTACAAAGTCGTTGATACAATAGCTTTTATTGTAGATTATATCGGGGATAATGCTTTCCCCGGTAGCGGTTTCTATCCTTTTTATCAGGGCGTGGAAGTAGTTCATGCGTTTATACTCGTCATCCTCCAAGTCGGGCGCTATGGGCACGAGTATAAACAAGTTTTCCATGCCTTCGGGTGCTACCGACTTATCTGTTTTTGATGGTGCGCATACATAAAACATGGGATCCGACGGCCATTGCGGTTGGCTATAAATCTCCTTGGCGTGGGTCTCGAAATCGGTATCGAAAAACAGGTTATGATGCTCCAGTCCTTTTATTGATTTGCGAACTCCCACATAGAAAATAAGGCAGGAGGGCGCCATCACGCGTTTGTTCCAATACTCGTCGGTATACTTCCGGTATGGTTTATCCAGTAATTTTTGCTCGGCATGGTGGTAATCGCAAGCGGCAATTACGGCACCTGACTTGTGTGTGGTGCCGTCTACTTGCAAGCCGGTAGCTTTGCCGTTTTGTACCAATATTTGCTCCACGTTTGCGGAGAAATGAAAATTAACGCCCAAGCTCTTTGCTATTTCCGTCATGGCTTCGGTAATGTGGTACATGCCGCCCATGGGGTAGTAGGTGCCCTGTGTTAGCGCCGCATGATTCATCAGGCTGTACAGGGCCGGTATATTATCGGGCATGGCCCCGAGAAACAATACGGGGAACTCCATAAGCTTTACCAATCGGTCGTCCTTAAAGAATTTACGAACATAACCGCTCATCGGTTTTAGCAGGTCTGTACGTACCAGTCCGCCCAGTATGGAGGGATGTGCAAATTCGGTCCACGAAACCGAAGGCTTATAGGCCAATTGTTTCATGCCGGTTTCATATTTCCAGGCTGCCTCCTTCAGGTAGAGCTTTAGTTTATCGGCACTGCCGGGCTCTATGGCCTCAAAAGTGGCATACAACTCTTCCAAGCCGGCAGGAACATTCATCTGTTCGGTTGCCGAAAAAAATATTTTAAAGCCGGGGTCGAGTTTCACCAAGTCGTAAAAATCGGAGGTGGTTTTTCCGAAAAGGTTGTAAAAGTCTTCAAAAACATCGGGCATCCAGTACCAACTCGGCCCCATGTCAAAGGTGAATCCCTTCTCGGAGTAGGCGCGGCACCGTCCGCCGGTATCGGCGTTTTTTTCAAACAGGTCTACGTCATAGCCGTATCGGGCAAGACCGCAAGCCGAAGCCAGTCCCGCAACACCCGCGCCTATTACCGATACCTTTTTAGACATTGTTTAGTTTTTTACAGTTTTTGTTAAACACTTAAAAATCACGCCGGCAAGCCCGTCAGTTCTTGGGGGGTATGTAGGCATTTTACGTTTTTGGGGAAGGATAATTTGCTACCGGCCAAAGAGGCACCGCTCAGCAGTATGTCAAGTTTAGGGAATTTTTTTGATAAGTCGCCTATTTGGCGCTTTATCTTATCAAGGTCTTTTTCGGCAATGTAGAAGCCGAGTATATGCGTAGGGCAATATTTTTCTATGGTTATGAGCAGGTTTTTATGCGGCACGCTTTGACCCAGGTATAACGTGGCATATCCTCTGTGCTTTAATATATAATCGGCAAACAACAGGCTTATTTCGTGCCATTCTTCTTCCGGCAGGTATAGGATGTATCGTCTTTCCGTAAGCATGGCCGGCGGCAATCCGTCTATGGCTGCCATCAGTTTTCTTTTAATAATATTGATGGCGAAATGCTCCTGCGCAGGCATTATTTCGTTGGTGCTCCACAATGTACCGGTCTTTATCATAAAGGGGTAAAAAACGCCGAGCATGGCTTGGTACATACCCAATCTGTTAATTGCCGAGGAGAATATTTTTTCAAATGCCGCTTCGTCAAATCCCATCATTGCCGTCACCAGGTTATTAATGTAGGTTTCAATGATGGCGTCTGTCGGCATGTGGTTGCGCGACTCTGCCGCTGCTATCCGTTCGTTTATTTCTTTATCGTTCAGCGCTGCTACGGTGGATATCTTTTCACCCTGCTTCAGCAGCGTGGCAACGTTCAGCAATTTGCGCAGTTGGTCGTCGTCATAATAGCGGATGTTGGTATCGGTGCGATGGGGTATGGCAATGGCGTACCGTTTTTCCCATATGCGCAACGTATGGGCCTTTATTCCCGTCAGGCGTTCTACGTCGTTTATTTGGTAGGTGCTCATTGTTCAATTTTGTTCAACCAAAGTTAAACAAAACTTATACACTTCGACAAATAATATTACAAGCTCGTCTATAGAACTTTCTTATAGGCTTAGACGAATTTTAAACAACAAGCAATCCGACATGCCGTAATGTGCTGCTTATGAGTATTATGTGAAATGACTTAGGGTGTGGGGGAGCGGCTGTATTAAATTATTGTAAATAGCCTTGTAGCGTAATGGCCTCTTTGGCTTCCTTTACATCGTGCACCCTTAATATGGACGCACCTTGGCGAAGCGCCTCCATGTGCAATGCCGTAGTGCCGTTGAGCGCCTGCTCGGGCGTTACGTTTAACGAGCGGCATACTATAGACTTGCGAGATAAGCCTACCAATATGGGTTTGCCTAACATTCGGAAGGTGTGAAGGTCTTTTAGGATTTGGAAATTATGCGCCACCGTTTTTCCGAAACCAAAGCCGGGGTCAATAACGATATCCGTAATGCCCGCATTCGCGCACTTGTCGCAAACCGTGTGTAGGTACGCTCTTATTTGTCCGGTAACATCACCATACTCCGGGTTTTGCTGCATGGTTTTAGGCGTGCCTTGCATATGCATGGCTATGTAGGGTACTTTTAATCGGGCCACGGTTTGTAGCATGAGGCCATCTATATTGCCGCCGCTCACATCGTTTACCATATGGGCGCCCGCTTGTATTGCAGCCTCGGCCACTTGGGCGTTGTAAGTGTCTGTGGAGAGCCAAGCCTCGGGAAAACGCCGGGAAACGGCCTCTATTACGGGAATAATGCGCTTCTGTTCTTCCTCAGGGTCAATAAGTTCGGACCCCGGCTTTGTGGAGGCTCCGCCTATATCCAGTATCGCAGCACCATCGGCCAGCATTTTTTCGGCATTGAGCAGTATATCGTCCACACTGCTGTCGCGCCCCTTATTGTAAAAGCTGTCGGGCGTGGCATTCAAAATACCCATCACCACCGGTGTGCTCAGGTCCAGTAGTCTTCCTTTACTTTGCAGGCAGGTTTGTACGGGTAAAACTGTATTTTTGAAACTCATCGGAAAAAGCCGCCGCGGGCGGTAAGGCAAAATAATGAAGGATACCGGCAATACGCAAATAATGACCAATACTTTGGAGCAATATCGCTCCGTGGTTGCAGTATGCAAAGATTTATATGTTAAAAAGGCGAGCGACTATGGTACTTCCTGGCGTGTTTTACGTCCCATATCTATAGTCGACCAGATTTATATCAAGGCTTGGCGCATACGCCAGATACAGGAAAACGGCTTGCAACTGATACAGGATAGTATAGAGAGCGAGTTTGTAGGCATAGTTAACTATGGTATCATAGCGCTCATACAATCGGCAATCCCGGCAGATGCACCTACCGAGTTGGATGCGGCAGAGGCTACAAGGCTATACGAGCGCAAGGCAAAAGAGATAGAAGACCTGATGTTGCAGAAAAACCATGATTACGGGGAGGCTTGGCGCGATATGTCGCAACAGTCGTTTGTAGACCTGATTTTGGTGAAATTGTTGCGCATCAGGCAGATATTGGCCAATGACGGACAAACGATAGTATCGGAAGGTATGGATGCCAATTTTTGCGATATTGTGAACTATGGCATTTTTGCCCTGATAAAAATAGGCGAACAGAAAGCGGTTTAACATTTGTTTGCCAACTTGCCGGGAGCAATCCCGGTCTTTAAACACTTAATTGACAAAACGAAGTAGCACGCATGAAATACGTTCTTTGGTTAATACGCATAGTGGTAGGTCTGTTGTTCATCTTCTCGGGCCTGGTAAAAGCCAACGACCCCTTAGGGCTCAGCTATAAGATGGACGAGTTTTTTGAAGTATGGCATATGTACTGGATGTCGCCATATGCGCTCACCCTTTCTGTGATAATGATAGCCTTTGAGATAATTGCGGGTATTGCTGTGCTTACGGGTTACGCGTATCGCATATTCTCCTTCCTGCTGCTATTGCTGATATTGTTTTTCACCTTCCTTACCGCATATGTGCTGTTCTCGGGGAAAATAAAGGAGTGCGGTTGCTTTGGCGATTGTATCAAAATATCCAACGAAGAAACCTTTTATAAAGATGTGGCACTGACGGTGCTGGCCATCGTGTTATTTATTTACCGCAACCGCATTAAGCCGGTGTTCAGCAACTACACCGGCACTGCCATTATGATACTTACCGCCTTTTTTGCTTTCGGCATTCAGTGGTGGACATTGGAGCATTTGCCATTTTATGATTGCCTGCCCTATAAGATAGGTGTAGACATCAAAAAAGACAGGCAAATACCCGAGGGCGCCATCCCCGATAAGTTTGAAACCGTTATGGTGTACAAAGATTTGAGGACGGGCCAAGATAAAGAGTACACACTCGAAAATTATCCTTGGCAAGACACGGTAAACTTCAAATATGTGGATACTAAGTCCAAGCTCGTACAAAAGGGTAATGCCGAGCCTAAAATCAAAGACTTTGTGATAACGGACGCAGACGGTAACGAGCATACCGACGAAATACTGAATGCTCCCGGTTACACCTTCCTGCTGTTTGTAAATAAGCCTGACAAGGCCCGCAAAGACAACTTGGACGAGCTGAAAAAGCTCATAAAAGAATCGCAGCAAAACGGCATGAACTTTTATGTGCTGTGCTCTGCAGACAAAGAAAAGACCGAAGCTTTTGTGCGTGATTGGGGCCTGACGGGTGTAGATGTGCTGTTGTTTGATTATACCACAAGCAAAACGGCCATGCGCAGCAACCCCGGCCTCATGTTGCTGGAACAAGGTGTGATAAAAGGCAAGTGGAGCTTCCGCGACTATCCGCAATTGAAGAACGGAAAATTGGAACTGTAGCTCATGGTGCGCTTCCTGCTACGGCGCATAAGGTATAGCCTGCTGATATTGCTGGGCGTGGTGAGCGTAGTCTTTTTCCTGTTCAATGTATTGCCCGGAGACCCGGCAAGGCTGTTGATGGGCCAGCGCAGCGATTTGGCCTCTGTGGAGAACCTACGCAAACAGCTGAACCTTGATAAAACCATAGGCGAGCGTTACCTGCTTTATATCAATGATATTTCGCCCTTAAGCATTCACGAGCGCTCCCCGCAAAACAAAGCCAAGTATGGTTATGTAGGCCTCTTGCCGTTGGGGCAAAAGATAGTTGTCCTAAAATGGCCTTACCTCGGGCAATCTTACACCTCAAAAAGAGAAGTGAGCAAAGTGCTTGCAGAAGCCTTACCCGGCACCGTAATATTGGCGCTTACGGCCATGCTTTTTGCCACTGTTGCGGGCATACTGCTTGGTGTGTTGGCAGCATTGAAGAAGGATACGTTTTTAGATACATCGGCCATAGCGGCAAGCGTAGCCGGTATTTCCATGCCCTCGTTTTTTGCGGCATTGCTTATTGCCTATGTTTTCGGGTATTTATTGCACCCGTACACGGGGCTAAACATGACAGGCAGCCTTTGGGAATACGACCCTTTTACCGGCCGGCACATCGTTTGGAAAAACCTGCTGCTGCCGGCGCTGGCACTGGGTATGCGCCCACTGGCCATCATTGCCCAGCTTACCCGTAGCGCTCTTTTGGATACTTTGGCGCAGGACTATGTGCGCACGGCATATGCCAAAGGCTTATCTACACGCCGGGTGGTGTTTCGCCATGCATTGCCCAACGCACTTAACCCCGTTATTACCGCTATCTCCGGTTGGTTGGCAGAGTTGCTGGCGGGCTCTTTCTTTATCGAGTATATTTTCGGGTGGAAAGGTGTGGGTAAACTCACGGTAGACGCACTGGACAAGCTGGATTTCCCTATGGTAATGGGCTCGGTGCTGTTTACCGCTTTTATTTTTGTGGTGGTTAACCTGCTTACCGATTTGCTTTACGGTCGTTTAGATCCACGAGTGCGACTGCGCTGATTTTATTGGTAAGTGACTGTGGCGCTACGCTTAAATTCTTTTCCTCCCGTGGTTTTTCCCTCTACCGTAAAAATGTATTCACCCTTGGCCAATTGTTCCATACTGTGCCTGTCCAATTCTATTTCCGCGCCGGTAAAGTTGGTACCGTCACTTTTTATGGTGATATTGAACGTGTTGGTTTGGTCTAACAGGTTAGTTCCGGCGTTTACAAGCATTTCGGGGTACTGCATATCGCGATTGCAGTATACCTTCAGGTCGGCTTTTTGAACCATTTCCCCGAATTTGAATACCAGGTTCTTGTTGTGGCAATTGCGGTCGCCCTCTGTTACGGTTTGTTCGGGGGCGACGCTCAAAATATTGGCAGACTTAATATTCGGCTAATGTTACCGTGGTTTCCGAAGGCACCACATTGGCTGCGTAATAGTTGTAGCTCTGGTCTACACCGGCGCATTTGGAACAAGATTGGGCAAAAACGGCAGTTATAGCAAACAAGGCAGCAGGGATAAGTTTAGTCATTTTACATGCTTTGGTAAGTATTTGGCTTAAACACGTTGGCCGGGCAGAAAATATTATGAGCCCTAAGATGACCTAAGTCATTACTATTACTCCAATGTTAAGGAATTATTACCTTTTCATTATTTCTTTACCGGCCCGTTTCCCGGGAATAACTTTGCACAAAATTAAAGGGTGTAATCATTGCGAGCGCACAAGGTAAACTCATAATGAAATATTTATTAATTTTTTAAGAGGTTCGAGGTTAAGAAATCATTAATTCTATTTAAACGTTTTTAATCGCTTTTTATGAGAAATACCTTTGCCGGCGATCGCAATAAAAAGAAGTCGATGTCATTCACATCCATCATTAAATTATTCCTTCCCAAAGACCGCGTATTCTACGGGCTGTTTGAGGAAGTATCTTCTAACCTGACCCAGATGGCTGACATTTTTGCCACCGCAGTTCAGGAAAAAGATATCAACAAGCGTACGGAGATGCTGAAGAGCCTGGAAGAGTGGGAACACAAAAACGACGAAGTAACCCATAAAATATTCGTGGAATTGGGTAGTAACTTCATCACTCCTTTCGATCGTGAAGATATTCACTACCTGGCCACATCGCTGGATGATATCGCCGATTTCCTTTGGGGCGCGGCCAAGCGCATGATGAACTATTCCATTGAAGACATGGACCCCATTACGGTGGGTTTCTCTCAAATCATCAAAAAATCCATCACGGCGCTGAACAAAGGAGTTATGGAATTGCGCGACATGAGAGACCTGCGCTCCATTACCGAAGTGTGTGTGCTCATCAACAGCCTGGAAAACGAGGGCGACGACCTGCTGGATTCGGGCATGATGCAGTTGTTTAACATGAATACCAACCCGCTGGAACTGATCAAGAAAAAAGATTTGTACCAGATGCTGGAAATAGTAACCGACAAGTGTGAAGACGCGGCCAACGTGATAGAGTCCATCATTATTAAATACGCATAAAAAACACAAGCCGGTTTATGACCGTTTTCCTCATTATTATTATTGCGCTGGCATTGGTATTCGACTATATCAACGGATTTCATGATGCGGCCAACTCCATAGCCACCGTGGTGTCCACAAAGGTGCTCACCCCCTTCCAAGCCGTGTTATGGGCCGCGGTGTTCAACTTTTTGGCGTTTTTTATATTTAAAGACCATGGTGTGGCCAATACCATAGCCAAAACGGTTAAGGAAGACTTCATTACCCTGCCCGTAATCATATCCGGATTGCTGGCTGCCATATCGTGGAACCTGCTTACCTGGTGGTTTGGTATTCCGTCCAGTTCTTCGCATACGCTTATCGGCGGTTTTGCGGGTGCAGCCATAGCGCATGCCGGCTTCGCATCTATCAACCCCGAGCCGGTAATAAAAACCGTTAGTTTCATCCTGCTGGCACCGCTCGTAGGTATGATAATGGCTTTTATCATTTCGTTATGGTTCATCAATTCCTTTCGAAAGAGTATTGGGCCCAAGCTTGTGTCCATAGGTGTCATTATCGTGGTATTCATCGTATTGTCGAACAACCTGAAGACCGATCCGGCCGAAATAAAGTCCAATTTTGATTCTTATTTACTCTCCGTAATATTCGATACCAAGAATTTTAAATGGGTGTTGTTGGCGTCAATCGCCATCATCATGAGTGTGTTCACGCTGTTTCTCAGCAGTCTTAACGTGGCTAAGTCTACGGTTTGGTTCAAGCGCTTGCAATTGGTTTCATCGGCTGCCTTCAGTATCGGCCATGGTGGTAACGATGCGCAGAAGGTAATGGGTATCATTACCGCCGCTTTGATAGCCGGAGGGCAGATTGATAATTTTGACCAAATGCCCGTGTGGGTGCCCTTGGCTTGTTATACGGCTATTGCGGCGGGTACCATGAGCGGAGGTTGGAAAATTATCAAGACCATGGGTACGCGTATTACCAAGGTTACGCCTTTTGAGGGCGTGGCCGCGGAAACGGCCGGTGCCGTTACGCTTTTCCTTACCGAGAACCTGAAGATACCCGTTAGTACCACGCATACCATCACCGGTTCCATTATAGGCGTGGGTGCCACCAAGCGCCTGTCTGCCGTGCGTTGGGGTGTTACCATCAACCTGCTTTGGGCATGGATACTTACCATACCCGTTAGCGCGCTTTTGGCCGGTTTGGTATACTTTATCTTCCGCATGTTCCTGTAAAAAGCCCTCTTAACACATATTTAATCGGTAGGCACACCGAATACATCGGTTTTTAGTTACCTTTGAAGCTTGCTTTTTTTTGAGGGGCTAATAGTTGAATGTCACTACCACCGTTACTGAAACACGTCTATAACCACGGCACCGAAGAGGTCATACGTAGGGGAAAGAAAATATTTCATACCGCCGGCGTACAAATGCTGGATGTAGACCACCTGCTGGAGCAGGTGCGGTTTCGTGTGCGCAACGACATTTACCAGAACTATTACACCGTAACGGTAAACAAATACTTTGATGAGAAGAATGTTTCCGTACGCTGCCAATGCCCCTACAACCTGGGTGACATTTGCCGGCACGAAGTGGCCGCGCTGTTTCAGCTCAACGATATCATCCAAAGCGGCTTTTTTGAGAATACGGAAATAACCTACGACCAAAAGCATACCATAGTGCGCATCAGGCAGGTAACGCACCAAATGCTGCGCGTGTTTTCGGCCCCCGAGAGTTATGAGCGTGCGGAGCAAATGGCCATGCGCAACGCGGTGATACTTACCTCCGAGAAGAACGATAAGATAGAGGCCGAGGTGGCTGATGACGATGAAACTTTTAAGGTAGCCATCCGGCAAAACGAGGAACGCTATTTTGATACCTCATGTAGTTGTAGCGAAAGCACCCATCCTTTATGTACGCACAAAACGGCGCTGTTTTTACACCTGTTGCGCAATTTTGGTCAGCAATATTTTATGGCCATGCGCAATTGGGACGAGCAGAAGAACAAGCTGCTGGGCCTGTACGGATATTCGCTGAACGATGACCTTACCGGCAAGTTTACCTTTACATACGAGAACGGCAAGCCGTTTTTGCGCGTGCTGGATCCCACGATAAAAAAAGTATCGGCGGCGGCTACCGCTATACCCAAACCCGTAGCACCGGTGGCAGAGAAAGCCGCGACGGCAGGCATGGCGGCGGCTACGGCGGATGCCAAAGACGAGCCGGAACATAAATTCGGCATTGTGCTGGATACCAATGTAAGCTGGTACCCCTTTGTGGATGTACAGTTGGTTACCGGGGCCACGGATGAAGATGAAACCCGTTTTGTGGACGGTATTCGTAAGCTGGAATTGGGGCAATATGTAAACCCCATGGCTTTTAACGAGCATAACCGCGAAATGCTGCCTACGGTGCGCAAGTTTATGCCCGAGGAAATTATGCGGTATATGAAGAAGAATCTTCCGTTTGGCGATTTGCTGGACGATTATACCCAAGTGCTGAAAGACAAACCGAGCGATGATGTACGCGAGCAGGTATGGGAATACACACTGCCCAAGTATCAGAAGTTGCTGGAGCGTTATAAAGATTACTCGCTGCTGTTCCTCAAAAACGGAAGAACGCTTAGTTCCTCTGCCTTGGAGCCGGTAGCCTTTTCGCCCAAGCCCGTGCGTGCACAGCTTAGTGTGTCCAGGCAAGGTGCGGATTATAAAGTATCGCTACACTGGAATATAGACAATGCCTTTGTGGCATTTGAAGATACACGCATGCTGAATGAGGCATTGGTACTGCACGAGTATAATGTGCATGCGGTGGCCAACTTGCAGGAACTGCAAATTGTTGCCCAACTGATGCCCGAAGGTAATATGGTGATACCCGCCGAAGAGTGGAACGATGTGTTGGTGAACAAGCTGATGAAATGGGGCCAAACCGTGCACGTGAATTTTGACGAAGAACTGATAGAGCGTGTAGACAAGACCAAGCCCGAGTTTAAAGTGTTTTTAAGAGAGCGGGAACAGGTATTGATACTGGAACCCGTGTTTGAATATAACGGATTGCCCATTCGTTTGGGTTTCTTTGGTGATGTGATAGAGCCGCACGAGGGTGTGGTGAAAATTGTGAAGCGCAGCGAAGAAGCCGAACAGCAATTTGTTGATGTGCTGCGCAACCTGCACAGCGATATACAATACAACGCCAAAGACCATTTCTTTTACCTCCCCTCAACGGCAGTGCTGGCCAACAACTGGTTTTTCCGGTTTACGGAAGTAATGCGCGAATGGAATGCGGAGATATTTGGTTTTGAGGGATTGCGCAATTTGCGTGTGAATGTGCATAAGCCCGAAACCCGCGTGCATGTAAGCAGCGGTATAGACTGGTTCGATGCTTCGGTGGATATAGTGTTCGGAGACCAAACCGTATCCATAGTAGAGGTGAAGAAAGCATTGGCGCAGAAACAAAATTTTGTGCGCCTGGGCGATGGTTCTGTAGGACTGCTGCCGGAAGAGTGGTTAAAAAAATACTCCCTGCTCATTAAAATTGGTGAGAACAAAGGCAATAAGCTGCGCCTGAAGAAATATCACTTCGGTGTGCTGGACGAATTGCTGGCCGAGACCGACGAAGAAGCATTGTTGCAGGAGTTGGAAGAGAAGAAAACACGGCTGGACAATATTATTTCAACCGATTTGGATGAAGTGCAGGCGCCCCCGCAATTGAATGCCGTGCTACGTCCCTACCAATTGGCCGGTTTCCGTTGGCTGCGTTTCCTTAACGAGGCGGGATGGGGCGGGATACTGGCCGATGACATGGGTTTGGGTAAAACCATACAGACACTTACCTATTTTCAGCATTATAAAAACGAGCACCCCGATGCCAAGTTTTTGGTGGTGTGCCCCACCACGCTGATGTATAACTGGGAAAACGAGATTAAGAAGTTTACCCCCGGTATGCGCCACTTTATACACCATGGTTCAAAGCGTACGGCAAGTATGCGTACGTTTGACGAATATGACATTATCATAACCACTTACGGCACCATGCGTAGCGATATAAAAATGCTGCGCGAGATGGAGTTGGATTATGTGGTGTTGGACGAATCGCAGTCCATAAAAAATCCGCAATCGCAGGTGGCCAAGGCCTCGCTATTGTTGAACGCCAAAAACAAACTGGCGCTTAGCGGTACGCCGGTGCAAAACAATACCTTCGACCTGTATTCGCAAATGAACTTCCTGAACCCCGGAATGCTGGGCAGCAGGGAGTTTTTTATGAACGAGTTTGCCACGCCCATAGATAAGTTTGGCGAGGACGAAGTGAAAGCACAACTCAAGAAACTTACTTACCCCTTTCTACTGCGCCGCACCAAGGAGCAGGTGGCCAAAGACCTGCCTGAAAAAACGGAAACCATACTGTATTGCGAAATGGGTACCGAGCAACGAAAGATATACGATGCGTATCGCAACATGTACCGTTCGCAAATATTGGGTATGATAGACGAGCGGGGTATGGAGCGCTCGCAAATGCACATATTGCAAGGCCTTACCAAGCTGCGCCAAATCTGCGATTCGCCCGCCATTCTTAATGAGGAAGAACGTTTCCATAACTACTCCGTAAAGTTGGATGAGCTTTCGCGTGAGATTAAAGAGAATGTGGGTAACCACAAGGCGCTTATCTTCTCGCAGTTCCTGGGTATGCTGGGGCTGATAAGACAGGAGATGGAAAAGCAGGATATACCCTACGCCTATTTCGACGGTAGTACTTCCTCCACGGAGCGAGAACGAGCCATTACTCGTTTCCAAAACAGCGAAGATTGCCGCGTGTTCCTCATATCATTGAAAGCTGGTGGTATAGGTCTTAACCTTACCGCTGCCGACTATGTGTACATTGTAGACCCCTGGTGGAACCCGGCAGTGGAACAACAAGCCATAGACCGTACACACCGTATAGGCCAAACCAAAAACATCTTTGCCTATCGCCTGATATGCAAGGAAACCATTGAGGAAAAAATGCTGCAATTGCAGGAGCGCAAACGCGCTTTGGCCGGCGACCTGGTTTCGGATGATAATGCCATCATCAAGAAGCTCACCCGCGATGATATCGCCTTCCTGTTCAGCTAAAGCATAGCTACTACTTACCACTAAAAATAAACCCCAACCTAAGGTTGGGGCTAAAAATGAATTCTTGTTTATATGGCATTGGCACATTGTCCTATTGCCGCATTGTCGCATTACCTTTTGGCCGTCTCGCCAAACAATGCTTTTAGTTCATCACATTGCTGATAATCGGGGTCAACTTTCAGGTAGAAGGAGGGCGCTTTCTCCAGTAACCACTGGTTCATGCGTTGTCCTTTCTTTTGCTGTAAGGCTACTTCCTGTATTTTGTTGTAATCGTCGTTAAGATTGGCTTTGTGCGGTACGGTGATGCTCTTCATATACACGATGCGCACAAACATTTCGCCTCTTTCGTTGGCAAATACGTGCGGTGCGGAGTAGTTGCCGGGTTTCAGCGTGTCGGTCATCAGTACCAGCGCGGGGTCCAGTTTGTCTATTTCCATTTGTGTGGCGCCGGTTTGTGGGTCTGCAATCATACCTCCGGTGCGGTTAGACATTTCGTCGGCAGAGTATTTGCCCACAGCTTCCTGAAAGGTGAGCTTGCCTGATACCAGTATCGTGCGTATGCTGTCCAGTTTTTCTATTGCGGCTTTATAATCGGCCGTGGTATAAGGCGGCTTAATAAGTATGTGGCGCAGATGCGCGTCCTCACCTTTGCGGCGCACCATTTGTATGATATGGTAGCCATATTTGGTCTTTACTATTTGCGATATTTCGCCGTTTTGCAGTTTAAAGGCGGCGGCCGCAAATTCGGGCACCACGCTTTTGCGGTTTACTGTTCCCAAATCTCCTCCGTTGTTGCGGCTGCCCGGGTCTTCGCTGTACAGGCTGGCTTTGGTTTCAAAATCGGCACCGTTCTTTAATATGTCCTCGCGTATTTCCTCCAGTTTTTGGCGCGTCAATTGGTCTACTTCGGGGTTCACGTCGGGGGCTATCACTATCTGCCCCATTTCCACCATCGCGGGGAAATAAGGTAGGCTGTCTGCCGGTATTTTGGCGTAAAAAGACTGCACCTCGGCCGGTGTTATCTTTACGTTTTGCAATATTTGGCCTTGTACGCGCTCGGCCAGCATACCTTCTTTTATAAAGTCGCGGTAGTCTTCCTTCAGTTGAAATATGGTTTTGCCGGATACCTCTTCCAGCTTTTCTTTGGAGCCATACAGGCTGGTATAGTAACGTATGCGATTTTCCAAGTTGCCTTCCACCTCTTCGGGGCTTATTACCACGCTGTCGCGCTCGGCCTGCTCTATCAGCATTTTCTGCATTACCATCTGTTGCAGTATGTTGCAACGGGCATCGCCGGCAAAATTAGGGTCGGCTTCGGCAGCCTGTGCCGCCTGTGTTTCCAAGTCCGATTTTAGGATGATGCGGTTTTTACCCACTATGGCAATAATCTTATCGGCCATTTGCTGTGCGCCGGCCGATAAAGAAGATATGAGCAATGCCGGCAAAATAAAAGCCGACAGTATGAAACGCTTATTAGTCATGTTATTGTTGAAGATGCCGTATACTATAACGGAACCGATGGCAAAAGTAGTTTATTTAAAGGCTTTTCGGGAAATGTGAAACGATTTTAACGTTTATATTAATCATTCTTTTCTTTCATGAAAATACCCTTCACCTCTTTTTTGTTGTAATTATCCGCCGCCACGGGGCTGTACGGATATCCGCGCATAAAACGCTCCAGTTCAGGCATTTCCTTGGCGTGAAAGGTATTCCATGCCTGGTATTCCTGCGGGCTTATCGCTTTACCAAACAGCCATTGGTTGTAGGTATCGAAATAGCCGTCGCGCAGCATACCGTCGTGCCGGCGAAACAGCGTAAAGGGATAGCGTTGTGCGTAATTGGCCTGCCATTCCATCATAAAGCGCGTACGCAGCATAATGAGGTTTTCCGTGCTTATGCCGTCGCTCACCACGGGTGAAAGTTTAAGGTAAGTATCATATACCGCGCCTTCGAAGCCCGTAGGCTTCGGGGTTTTGGCCCGACTGTCGTATTTGGGCATTTCGCCTATTGCAAATGAGTTGTACAGACGCTTATAAGCTGCTACGAGCATGCCTCGGGTTTCGTTGGCCCTTGCGGTTTGTTGCTCCAGGTTAATGAATATTTCCGCATATATAATGGCCCAGACCGTTTTTTCGGTGCGCATATAAGTGCGTGCGGCATCGTAATAATTCAGGTGAAATATGGGATCTTCTTCTATACCCTCCAAAAATGTCTTGAGCGCGTCTTCATCTTTTTTCAGTTCCAAGTACATTTTGCCCAATTGGTTATACAGCAATCCGGAATGCGGGTATCGCTCCAAGCCCTTCTTAATATAGTTGCGTGCTTTGCGGTCTTCCTTTTCCTCCAGATAACTTGCTGCCATTATTTGGAACGATTGTTCGTCGGCACTGCCGCTTTCGATAATGGGGTTCAGCGTGTTGCGGGCCTCCTCATAATACCCGGCCAAGTAATAAGCATTGGCCAGGTCACGGTGTATCACCATTATATCCGGCGCTATGCGCACGGCGCGGCTGTACAGCATAATGGCCTGTTGCAGGTTGCCTTGAGACAACTGTGCCTTGGCATCGTTATACATCTGCTCCACTTCGGGTGAGGGCCAGTTGATTTGTGCCGATGCGGGCAGGCGAACCGACAGCGACAAAAGGACTAACAGGAAACGTAACGCGTATTTCATCACAAGGCTGCAAAACTATTAAGAAAAGGGCATAGGCGGGCCATAACTTAACAACATCTTAAAAGCAACCCTTATATAGTTGACGGCCGCGAGACTTATTTTTACGGAAGTGCACGATTTTTTAAGGACCTTTATTTCAACCTAAGAATTAAATCTATGAGTGCTATTCGTAAGATAGGCGTTATGACATCGGGCGGAGACAGCCCCGGTATGAATGCGGCGGTGCGTGCCGTGGTGCGTACGGCAATATACCACGGTATGGAAGTATACGGTATACGCAGCGGATATAAAGGCATGATAGAAGGCGATATAGTGCGTATGGAAACAAAAGATGTGGCCAATATCATACAACGCGGCGGCACTATACTGAAAACGGCACGGAGTAAAGAGTTTATGACCGATGAAGGTATGCAAAAGGCCTACGACCAACTCAAAAAACATGGCATAGAGGCGTTAGTGCTGATAGGTGGCGACGGTACCTTTAGGGGAGCGGTTAAGTTTTTTGAGAAATTTACCATACCGGCCGTAGGCCTGCCCGGCACTATAGACAAAGATTTGGCGGGGACCGATTACACGATAGGTTTCGATACCGCCCTGAATACCGCAGTGGAGGCTATAGATAAAATAAGAGATACGGCAGAGTCCCATGACCGCTTGTTTATAGTGGAAGTAATGGGTCGAGATGCCGGCTACATCGCCCTGAACAGCGGATTGGCCTGCGGTGCCGAAGATATATTACTGCCCGAAACCGTGACGGATATAGACGCCGTATTGAAACGTATAGACAAGGATGAACGCCGCAAAAAGACGGTGCATATATTGGTGGTGGCAGAAGGTGATGATTTTGGCGGCGCAAAGGATTTACATGCCAAAATTCAGGAACGTTTTCCGTTGCTGGATATTCGCTCCTGTGTATTGGGGCACATACAGCGCGGCGGCTCACCCACCTGTGCCGACCGTGTATTGGCGGGCCGCTTGGGCTATAACGCCGTGCTGGCACTAAAAGAAGGTAAAACGCAGGTAATGGTAGGCATTGTGAATGAGCAGATAACCTTTACCCCTTTTGATGCGGCGGTGAAGAAAAACTCGGTATTGAGCCAAGATATGCTGGATATGATAAGGGTACTCTCGGCATAATGATGCGTGCGGTGCCATATTTGTTATTCTGTTTGCTGTGCATGGCGGCAAATGTGGCAAGCGGCCAAGGCTACACCATTGCGTTCTACAACGTGGAAAATTTGTTTGATACGTTGGACGACCCGGAAAAGCGGGATGAGGAATTTACCCCTACGGGTGCTTATCGCTATACCGAGGCCATATACCGCAAAAAGCTGAACAACATTGCGCGCGTAATCGCAGATATGGGCAAGGAGCGGGATACCGACGGCCCCGACATTATAGGACTTGCCGAAGTGGAAAACAATAGGGTGGCGGAAGACTTGGCGGCATGTAAGGCAATTAAAGACAAGGGCTTTAAATACGTTTGGTACAAGGGGGCTGATGCACGAGGCATAACTACTGCATTACTGTACAACCCAACGCATTTCAAGCCCTTTTACTCGGAGGCGATACCTATACCGCTCAAGGGAGATACCACACGAGACGTGCTGTTGGTATCGGGCGTTTTGGGTGAAGATACCGTACATATTTTTGTGAACCATTGGCCTTCACGCAGAGAGGGTAAAGAAATAACGGAGCCCAAGCGCCTTACCGCGGCAGGCGTGGTAGCCCGCAGGGTATCGGCGATACAAGTTGCCCGTCCGCACGCGCGCATCATAGTGATGGGAGATTTTAATGACGACCCCGATGATAAGAGTCTGAAACTGCTTACGGCTCCCGGTTCCATGCTCGTAAATCCTTGGACATCAATAACCATCAATGAACAACCGGGGACGTCTTACTACAAGCGTCGCTGGAACCGTTTTGATCAAGTATTGCTTTCAAGCGCATTTTATTCCCACGGCGGACTTCGATTTATTGAAATGAAAGTATTTGCACCCGATTATCTGTTCACCCGTACGGGTAAGTTCAAAGGCTACCCGCATCGTTCGTTTGGGGGCACGCGTTGGCTACATGGATACAGCGACCATTTGCCCGTATTTATATATGTTGATACGGCTAACAAATAGGTTGCGATTACCGTCATTATAACGGGAAGTTGTATTTTTCACTTGTTTGGCATTGATATGAGTAACCTTTGGTCCTTAATCCGTAGATTTTTGCTGCTGTTTTACTGTGTTTTTATGGCGCGGGAAAGTAGTGCGCAAATTCTGAGTATATCTTCGCCTTCTGATACTTTATTTTGTTCGGGCGATACGATACGAGTAGCGTTTTCGGCATTTGGTACCTTTAATGCCGGTAATATCTTCTCTCTGCGACTGTCTGATGCTACGGGTAGTTTTACGAATGCGGTGACAATAGATACGTTACCGGGTACAACTTCCGGTTTTCTGGAAGGAGGTATTCCGCTTACCACTGTTACGGGTGCAGGTTATAGGGTGAGAATCGAGTCTTCTTCGCCGCCTATGCAGTCAGGCACCAATAACCGTCCCCTAACCATCATACAAACACCGTTGCCTAATGCGGTGGCACCGAGCGCGTGCGTGGGAGATACCTTGCGCCTGTTCGATGGCGATACTTCGGTAACCGATGTTAGCTTTATATGGTCCGGGCCGAGTTTTACATCTTTCGATAAAAATCCGTTTATACCCAATGCGCAGCTATCTGCTTCGGGTACTTACTTGCTCACTGCCGACAGGCAGGGATGTAAGCGATCCTCTGCTGTGGTGGCAACCGTTAATCCCATCCCGGTATCGGCACCTATTATCGGCAGTCCCGTTTTATGCGAAGGGGATTCTATTAAATTAACGATGCCTACTAACCCGGCGGGGACTATTTACCAATGGTCGGGCCCCGGTTTTGGCAATAACGGCCGCAGCGTGGTAATCCCTAATGCAACCATAGCCAATTCCGGTATATACACCGGCCGGGCCACATTGGGGACCTGTTCTTCCTCCGACCTTGTAGCCATTACCGTAAACCCGACCCCGGCAAAGCCCGTGGCAGTATCGGAGTTTGCGGCGTGCAATATGCGGCCGCTCAGTGTTGATGCTACCAGCACAACTCCCGGGGTAAGCTACAGTTGGATTGACCCTACCGGATTCATTCATCCCACACAGGGCGTTTATATCTCCACGGCATCGACAACCTACTCGGGAGATTGGATTGCGTCAGTACAACTGGGTAATTGCATTAGCCGCGATACGCTGACTATTACCGTACAGCCCACACCCGGGCAGCCCACGACCTCATACACGGGTGGTTGCGTGGGCGATAGTTTGATACTTTCCGCCACATCGGACATGCCGGGCGTAAATAAATGGTATCACCTAGCATCCGGCTATTCCGATTCCGCTTTTTCAGCACCGGTAAAACGTGCCAACATTCAATTGACCGATTCGGGTATGTACAAAGTGTATGTTGTTTCGGCAGCCGGCTGCGCATCCGATACCGATTCGATACGGGTTATCATCGCAGATAAGCCTGTCCTACCTAATTTGTCCTCCAACAGTCCTGTTTGTGCAGGCGGCACTTTACGCTTAGGTGCCACAGGCAATGCCGTCACCACAACGTACTCTTGGACCGGGCCGGGCTCTTATAGCGTTGCGGGGCCTGATTTGACACGCACGCCCGCCACTACCGATATGACAGGTACTTACGTGGTGACCGTAACATCGGGCGCTTGCAGTACATTGGCACAAACCCAAGTGGAAGTAAAGCCGGCTAATACCCCGGTAGTCACGATAGCCGCAGGCCCCGACGCGGCAGTTACGCCCGGTACGCTCATTACTTTTAAGGCGGTAACACAAAATTCCGGTAGTAACCCCGCTTATCAATGGCAAAAAAACGGGGTACCCTTTCCGGGTGCGGCAGACAGTATTTTCACGGTAAGAGCAGGTATTGACGTGGCAGACAAGGATAAGGTATCGGTACTGGTGCGCAGTAATGCAGAATGCCCTTTACCCGATTCCATCACCAGTTATGTATTTACCGTTTCGGTTAAAAACGACGGAGGGATGATTGGCGGTGACAGCGTAAGTATATATCCGAATCCTGCCAAAATGCAATTTACCTTGCAGGGTGTCGTGAGTACCACGCAGTCGGTAGCCGTTGCCATTATTAATATGGCCGGGGCGCAGGTATATGAAGCTATGCTACAACCTTACGGCAATAGCCTCAATCATCCGATTACAACAGATAAACTATCGCCGGGAGTTTACCTGCTGAGGCTGAAAATAGGCGAGCGCTACCTGAATAAAAGGCTGATTATAACAGAGTAGTATAGGGAATGTTATATGTATTGTGAATAAATATCCCCCGGTCTTAACTTTTTCATTCACATATAAGTCTTATTTTTGCCCTTCGCGTGTTGCAGCAAGTCAGGCATATCATACTGAATTTCATTGATTTCTTTCACAAACCTTTCGAGAAATGGATCAATAAACAAACCTTCCGCTACCTTGCCTGTGGCGGCAGCAACACCATGTTTGATATTCTTATCTATTTCATCAGCTACAATTTTATTTTAGATAAGCAGTATGTAAACGTGGCCGGGCTGATGATAGGACCGCACATAGCAGCTTTCATTATCTCGTTTTCGTTAAGTTTCCCCAGTGGTTTTATACTATCGCGCTATATAGTGTTCCCCGAGTCTACGGTAGTGCGTAAACGGATACAATTATTCAGGTATGCGGTGCTGGTAGCCATGTGCATCGTGCTTAACTATGTGTTCCTAAAGCTGTTTGTGGAATCGTTTGGCTGGTATGCCACACCTTCAAAAATGCTCACCACCATGCTGGTGGCCGTATTCAGCTATATTTCCCAACGCAATTTTACTTTTAAGGTAAAATCTGCCACGGCACCTATACCGGCAGTGGAAGCCATTCCCGAAAATATTTGACGTATTTGCTTACCCGTTGTCAGGGGCACATCCATACGCATAGCCGGGTGAGCCATTGATACATTACCTTTGCACACAACTTATGACGCAGGAAAACCTCAAAGAACTAAGAGAACGCGTAAAACATCTGGCTCGCTTCCTTACCCTGGAAGACCGGCAGGCCAAAGTGGAGAATGACCGCCAATTAACCCTTTCCCCGGGCTTTTGGGATGATAATGCCCGCGCGACAGGTATACTGAAAGAGATAAAAATCAATAAATACTGGATAGACCTATATGAGCAGGTAAGCACTGCCGTGGAAGATTTTGCCGTGCTTTTCGACTTTTGGAAGGAAGGAGAGGCAAGCGAAGACGAAGTAAAAGCTGCCTATGAAAAGGCGCTGAAAGATGTGGATGAACTGGAATTTAAATCGACCCTGAACCAACCCGAAGACGAAATGCCGGCAGTAATGGTCATCAACTCCGGCGCGGGTGGTACCGAAAGCCAAGATTGGGCTGAGATGTTGCTGCGTATGTATCGTATGTATGGCGAAAAGCAAGGCTGGAAACTTTCGGAAATAGATGTGCAATACGGAGACGGTGCCGGTATAAAACAAGCCACGTTGGAGTTTGACGGCGCTTTTGCCTATGGCTTGCTTAAGGCAGAGAGCGGTGTGCATCGCCTGGTGCGCATATCTCCCTTCGATTCCAACGCACGCAGACATACTTCTTTTGCTTCGGTATTCGTGTATCCGTTGGTAGATGATTCAATAGAAGTGGCGGTGAACCCTTCGGATTTGGAATGGGAGTTTTATCGTGCGGGTGGTAAAGGTGGGCAAAACGTAAACAAAGTAGAAACCGCCGTTCGTTTAAAGCATATACCTTCGGGCATAATAGTGGAGTGCCAACAGGCGCGTACACAAGGAGAGAACCGTGAAAAGGCTTTGACCATGCTGAAAAGCCGCCTGTATGAAGAAGAGTTGCGCAAGCGCGAGGAACTGAAGAATGCGGCCAACTCATCGAAGAAGAAAATAGAATGGGGCTCGCAAATACGTTCGTACGTATTTCATCCCTATAAAATGATTAAAGACCATCGTACGGATTACGAGGTGGGTAATGTGCAACCGGTGATGGACGGAGAGATAGACGATTTTATTAAGGCATACCTGATGAGCGAAAAGGAGGCATAATACGGTGGCAAAAAAAGACAGTAGCAATACGATAAAGAAGATATTTGACACGGCGTTGTTGCGTCGACTGTTTTCATTTGCGGGGCCATACCGCAAGACTTTGTACCTGTCTATGGCCCTGTCTGTGGTACTTGCGGTGCTGTCGCCATTGCGCCCTTATCTTATACAGCAGTCGGTAGATAAGTACATCAACAACCAACTGTTGCAAGGGCTCATTTTTATCAGCGTTGTACAATTTGGTATACTGATAGTGGAGAGTTTTTTGCGCTTTTGGTTTGCTTACCGAACCAACTGGCTGGGCCAAACCGTTGTAAACGATATGCGTAAGGAGGTATTTAGAAAGATAGTGTACCAGCGCATCTCTTACTTCGACAATACGCCCATAGGTACGCTTACCACGCGCACCATTAACGATATTGAGGCGGTGAACGATGTGTTTTCCGAAGGTATTATTTCCATTGTGGCCGATGTGCTGGTGATAATAGCTATTATCACCGTAATGCTGATTACGGACTGGAAGCTGACGCTGATATGCCTGGTAACGTTTCCGTTGCTCATCGTTGCCACGTATTTCTTTAAAGAGAGCGTCAACAAGTCTTTTCAAAGTGTGCGTAATGCCGTGGCCAAACTCAATGCCTATGTGCAGGAGCATATCACGGGTATGTATATAGTACAGGCCTTTGCGGCGGAAGCCCGTGAGCATGATAAATTCAAAAGCATCAACAAACAGCACCGCGATGCCAATATCAGCGCCATATTCGCCTATTCGGTGTTTTTTCCGGTGGTGGAAATAATACTGGCCATGTCTATGGGTTTACTGGTATGGTGGGGCGCTGCAAGAATGATACATTATGAAGTGACACAGGGTGTGGTTATTGCATTTGTGATGTACCTGAACCTGTTGTTTCGTCCGTTGCGCATGCTTGCCGATAAATTCAACGTATTACAAATGGGGCTTGTAGCCGGTGAACGAGTGTTGGGTGTGCTGGACAGCGAAGAGTACCTGCAAGACAACGGTAGCTATGTACCAAAACACATTGACGGGGCAATAGCGTTCAAGAATGTGCGTTTCGGGTACAAGGAAGGCGTTGAAGTGTTGAAGGGCGTAACCTTTGACATACCTGCGGGGCATACCATGGCCGTGGTGGGCCATACCGGCGCGGGTAAAACATCTATCATCAGCATACTAAACAGGTTGTATGAAATACAATCGGGGCAGATACTTATTGACGGCAAAGACTTGCACGAATATGACATACATGAGTTGCGTAAGCATATAGGTATCGTATTGCAGGATGTATTCCTTTTTTCGGGTACGGTGTATGACAATATTACCTTACGCAATAGTGAAATTCCCTTGGCCAAAGTGCAAGAAGTAGCCAAAATGCTGGGCATGCATGATTTTATCATGCAGTTGCCGGGCGGTTATGACTTTAACGTAATGGAGCGTGGCGCCACGTTGTCTCAAGGGCAACGACAACTTATTTCCTTTGCGCGTGCATTATTGTATAACCCCGCCATACTGATATTGGATGAAGCCACCTCATCGGTAGACAGTGAAACGGAGCAACTGATACAACGCGCCATTGATACACTGATTAAAGGTCGCACGTCAATTGTTATAGCGCACCGTCTCTCCACCATACGCAAGGCCCACCAAATATTAGTGATGGACAAGGGGCAAGTAGCCGAGCGCGGTACACATACCGAGCTGATTGCCCTGCAAGGCGAATACTACAAATTGTATACGGCAGTGGAAAAACAAAAAGAACAGGCCGTTAAATAGCTTGTTCTTTTCTGCATGGAATATTATGTGGTTCTTACCGGATGTTCTTATTGAGCCAAGTGCTTATAGCCGTCAATGCCGTGGGTGAAATGGTTTCGGGCAGGAGTGCATACTCGCCTACGATGCAGGTATTACATTCCTGGAAAAGATGGTTCAGTCCTTTTAGCTCTTTAACCTCGTAAGCGGGGGATTTGCTTTTGGCCAAAGCATCCTGAAACCCGGCCAGGTTGGCACCTGAGGCCACTTGGATGTCCTTTTCGCCGTTAAGCGCCAAAACTTTGCAAGACAGTTTTGTAAGGTATTCCTGCGGGTTCATGCGCAGGAAGTAGTTGTACCATTTGTTGTTGAAAATATCCACGTAAGCTTGAATGTATTGCTCTTCCGAAGCGGCATCGGCCAAGCCCATGTCGGCAATGGTTTTTTGATTTACGGTTTGCTTCCAGTTAGCGATGCCGGTTTTGATATTGGCTACCACTTCCACGCTGTCTTTAGATGCGTTAATGGCATCTATGATTTTGCGGTACAACCTGCGGTAATCGTGTACAAAAACAGAGTCGGCACCGTTGCCGCGCATCACGGCTGCGGTTTGCTCTTCCATCAGCATATTGATGCGTATACCCGGCCCTGCCATGGAAACGATAAAGTTCACGTCCTTATTTTCGGCAGCCAGCATCATGGCTATTAATGCGCCCTCGCTGTGGCCCAGCAGGCCCGACCTCTTCCTGTCGGCTTCTTTACGAGACAGCAGGTAGGCAAAGCTTGTGGCGGCATCTTTTACAAAGTCGGCCGTGGTAGCATTTTGAGCATCGCCGGTGGTTTGGCCCACGCCACGGTCATCCACCCGCAGCACCACGTAACCTTTCTTGGTGAGGTAATCGGCCAACACGGCAAAAGGCTTATGTCCGAAAATCTCCTCGTCGCGGTTTTGTGGGCCTGAACCGGTAAGCAGCAATATGGCGGGGAAAGGACCTGTACCTTCGGGTATGGTAAGGGTGGCGCCGTATTTGATTGATTTATCGGCATTGGTATAAGTGACATTCTCAGACTTATAACTGAAAGGCGGTATCGGAGTTTGGGGACGTACCAGTTGCGTGGGTGTTTCGGTGCGGTTGAGGTTCATGGGGAACGTATAGCCCGCTTGCATGAAATTGCCCAACAGGGTGCGGCCTTCATACAAACGGCCGCCATATTTAATGCCTGCGGCAGCTATAACCACCGTAACACTGTCTCCGGTTACAATCACATCGCTGGCAGGGGTGCCTACAACTCCTTGGTCGGGGCTGTCCATCTTTGCGGACAGCTTTCCGTTTTCCTCATTAATGTGAAATACCAAAGTTATAGCCTTGCCCCCGGCATTTAACACGCCTTCCCATATACCGGCAAATTTGTTTTGCGCGCCGGCCGACAATGTGAGGGTTGCGAAAAGAAGGGTAAAAAGAAACTGCTTCATAAAATATTACATTGTATGATTTACAAAAATTAGCCGAGGTTCCGGGTTTTCAAAATAAATAAGGCCTACGAATGGTAAGCCTTATCAAAATATTAACTATTTTTTGTCGCTAAATTATACCGCCGCTTCTTCGCGAACATATTCAAGCGCCTTTTCCACCAGGTTTTTAGAGCCTATGTAGATGGGCGTGCGCTGGTGCAGTTCCGTAGGTTGAATATCGAGGATATTGCCGGTGCCATAGCTGGCTATGCCGCCGGCAGCTTCCACCAGGAAGGCCATGGGATTACACTCGTATTGCAGGCGCAGTTTGCCTTTGGCCGCGCTTTTATCGGCCGGGTACATAAAAATGCCACCTTTTATCAGCGTACGGTGCATATCTGCCACCATGGAGCCTATATAACGGTGAGAGTAAGGGCGGCCTTCGGCCTTATTATCTTCCATGCAATGCTCAAGGAACAGCTTGGTGCTGTCGCCATATTTGCAGGTATTACCTTGGTTGATGGAGTATATCTTTCCTTTCTCGGGGCATTTAAGGTTGGGATGCGACAGGCAGAACTCACCAATGGAAGGCTCCAGGGTAAACCCGTTTACGCCCAGCTTTGTGGCATATACCATCATGGTGCTGGAGCCGTAGATTACATAGCCGGCAGCCATCAGCCTGTTGCCCGGTTGCAGAAAATCTTCCATGGTACAGGGCTTGCCCAACTCGCTCACGCGGCGATAGATGGAAAATATGGTGCCTATGGGGGCATTTACATCTATATTGGACGAGCCGTCCAGCGGGTCGAACAGTACCACATATTTTGAATTTGCCGAATACTCGTCTTGGAAGCATACGAAATCGTCATTCTCCTCGGAAGCTATGCCGGCGCAATCCGCGCTGTTTTGCAGTACGCTGATGAGGGTTTCGTTGGCGTATATATCCAGCTTCATCTGTTCTTCGCCTTGCACATTTGTGGCGCCGTGTTTACCCAATATATCCACAAGGCCGGCTTTCAGTACTTGTTTGTTGATTAGTTTGCAGGCCAGGCCTATGTCTCTAAGCAGTGCGGAAAGTTCTCCTGTAGCTTGGGGAAATTGCCTCGTCTCCTGGATGGTGAATTCATCCATCGTTATTAGCTTACGTCCGGGATTCATGTAGTTATATTAATTGAGTTAATGCAAAAATAATAAAACCGGGGGCATTAGGATTGACCGGATATTTTATACATTGCCGCTTGTTGCAAAAATGCCTAAAACACAGGTTTATATTGTAGTTAATAGCAACTAACTTTGCAACACTTTAAACGGGCATGGTACAATATTTCAAAAATATCAACCGCCAAACATTGGAGGTGCAGGGTCCGGAGGGGGCAAACTGGATAAATGTGACGCCACCCTTCCAGGATAATGAGATAGAGAACCTGTCCGCAGCATTGAACATACCCCGCGACCTGCTCACCGATACGTTGGATATCGAGGAACGTTCGCGCTACGAGGTGGAAGACGATGTAAAACTCATCATCCTGAAAACGCCGGTGGATAACAAGTCGCTGAACGAAGGTGATGCCGATTATGTTACCATTCCCATCTCCATCATCATCACGCCCCGGAGCCAGGTAATAACCGTGAACTCTTTTGAAAATGTTGCCATACGCCGTTTTCTCAACACATTTGCCAAGCGCCACCCCGAGCGGCCCAATATGATGGTGCTGAAGATATTTGAAAAAGTGGTGATGGATTTTATGGAAGTGCTGAAGGAAATCAACCACCGCCGTAACATTTTGGAGCAAAAGCTATACGATTCCAATCGTAACGAGGAGCTGCTGTACCTGATGCGGGTACAGAAAAGCCTGGTGTATTTTGTTACCGCACTGCGTTCCAACGAGCTGTTGTTGATGAAAATGGAGCGAACCAACTTCCTGAATTTTGACGAAGAGGAACGCGAATTTCTTTCCGACCTTGTGGTGGAATTTTCTCAAGCCCTTGAGATGGCGAATACCTATACCAACATCCTGAGTAGTACGATGGATGCCTTTGCCAGTATCATTAATAATAACATGAACCTGGTGATGAAACGACTCACCAGTATTACGATACTCATTTCTTTGCCTACGCTGATAGCCAGTTTTTTTGGTATGAACGTGGAGATACCATACTCCGCAGGGCATTACAGTTTTTACCTGCCGGTATTCCTATCCATAATGGTATCGGTGTTGGTGAGCTTCTATTTTAATAAGAAACGCTGGTTTTGATGCGACTTTAATGTAATCCCCTCCTGTCATTCTGAGCGTAGCGAAGAATCTTACAGAAAATAACTTCACTATATTCATATACGCATGCCGTATTACGTATATATTACCACTAATTTTCTAAAAACGGTTCTCTACACGGGCGTAACAAATAATTTGACGCAGCGTATAATTGAGCATTATTTGAATTCCGGGAATCAATTAACTTTTGCAGGCAAATACAGTGCGTATTGGTTAGTGTATTATGAGCAATTTATTTACGTGAATGACGCAATAGCACGAGAGAAGGAGATTAAAGGGTGGGTGAGAAGGAAGAAGCATGCTTTAATAACTTCAGAAAACCCGGAATGGGTATTTTATAACGAAACTATTTTTGGAAGATGGCCACCCGATGAGAATGATTTGTTTCAGAGGAAAGACATTCTTTAAATTAGTGATATTGTGAGGGATTCTTCGCTTCGCTCAGAATGACAGTCGATGTAATTATTAGTTATATCAAACCGATATGATAGGAAAAGATAAACGCTTTAACGTAAGGGTATACGGTATATGGATACATGACAACCGCGTGTTGGTGAATGATGAGGTGATAAGAGGGCGTAACGTGATAAAATTTCCGGGAGGAGGATTGGACTGGGGAGAAGGCACCAACGCTTGCCTGAAGCGTGAATGGAAAGAAGAACTGGATATGGAAATAGATGTTTTGGACCATTTTTACACCACAGATTTTTTTCAGCATTCGGCTTTTGACGATTCCCAAGTTATCAGCATCTATTATTTTGTGAGTGGGGTAAATCCGGCCGCCGCCATTACCAACATAAATGAAACCGAGCGTACCTACTGGATGCCTTTGGAAGAAATATCGTCGGAAACATTTACCCTGCCCATAGACAAGCATGTGGGTGATATGCTGCGGATGATGTTCGGCGAGAGGAAGTAGCCTGTATTGAGTTTTCTTATTACCATATATCACAACATTGGCCGGGTGCCGTTAACTTCGTTTGGCAAAACGCAAGGTTTTGGCCTATGAAGTATACTTATTTGTCTTATAAAGAGACGGGCTATTTTTCAAAGCTCGTTACCGATTATTTGTGTGGCGCCCCCGAGCTTACACCGTTTTATAATTATGCCCCGAATGAAGAAGGATTAGACCGTGCAGTTGCCGAGCGCACCCAATACCCGGTAAACCGCGCACTGCTTACCGAAACATTGCGCAAGCAATATGAGCCACTACCGCAATATGATGCTGTCATCAAAAATATAGACCTGCTTTCGGCAGACAATACGTTTACCGTTTGCACGGCCCATCAACCCAACCTGCTTACCGGTTATTTATACTTCATTTATAAAATAGTGCATGCCATAAAACTGGCCGCGCATCTTTCCGATAAACATCCCGATAAGCATTTTGTACCGGTATACTACATGGGCAGTGAAGATAATGACTTGGACGAGTTGGGCACCTTTCGTTACGGCGGTAAAAAGTTTGTGTGGGATGCTGCCGGGCAAACCGGTGCGGTGGGCCGTATGCGTACGGATAGCCTGAAGCCGGTTTTGGATGAGATGTATGCATTACTGGGTCCTCCCGGAGCGGCTTGTGATGAACTGAAAGACCTGTTAACGAAGGCATATCTTAACCACGATACCATAGGTAAGGCTACTCAATATCTGGTGAACGAACTGTTTGGCCGTTACGGGCTGATAGTATTGGACCCGGATGAGGCTGCGTTTAAAAATGCTTTTATTCCCGTGATGGAGGATGACCTTTTTCATCATACCGCCTACTCGCTTACCACATCGCAAATAGAAAAACTGGAGGCACATTACAAATCACAGGCACATCCTCGCCCCATTAACCTGTTTTACCTGAAAGATAATGTTCGCGAACGCATAGAGCGGCGCGATAACGAGTTTCATGTGGTGAATACAGATATTGTTTTTTCGGAAGCGGAGATAAAAGAAGAACTGAGCAACCACCCTGAGCGATTCAGTCCCAACGTTATTTTACGTGGTGCCTTTCAGGAAACGATATTGCCTAATGTGGCCTTTATAGGGGGCGGGGCGGAAGTTGCCTATTGGCTACAACTAAAAACCGTGTTTGCACACTACAAAGTGTTTTTCCCGCAGATACTTTTGCGCCAATCGGCACTTTGGATAGAACCGCATAGCGCCCATCGTCTTGCGCAACTGCATCTTTCCGTTGCCGATATATTTAGGGAAGAGCATGTACTGCTACGTGAATACATGCTAAAGTATAGCCAAGCCGACTGGCAAACCGGGGAGGAAGCGAAGACCATGGAGGATGTTTTGAACGGGTTGCGTGACAAGGCTGCGTCTTTAGACCCTACCTTGCGCTCCTCGGCAGAGGCGGTACTCACCAAGATAAAATACCAGTTGCAAGTGCTGGAGAAAAAAATGCTGAAAGCCGAAAAAAGAAAAATGCACGAAACGGTAGGGAAAATCACCAAGTTGCGGGAACTGCTGTTTCCCGGGGGAGGATTGCAGGAGCGGGTAGAGAACTTTGCCGGCTATTACGTGCAATACGGCTCAGGCTTTATAGATACCCTGTATGAGGGCACCTTGCCTTTGGGTAACAAATTTTTGGTGGTGCAAAACGAGGCATAATTTTTGTCAATACCTTTACAGCACAAAGAACTTTCTATGAGAAAACTTACACTCTTATTTATTGCCATCATCATGAGCGCCCCCTTTTTGGCAACGGCGCAGCCGGTAGCAGGGGCGGTATTGCCTATCAAACTGGACTTGGGCTTGAAGGTAGCGGCTAACTTTGCCAACATGGGCGGAGCGGAATGGGAACCGGGCTACAAACCGGGCATTGCCGGCGGCGCATTTTTCGGTGTTAGCCGCAACCGTTTCGGTGGTTCGGTCGAAGTGCTGTTCAGCCAAGTGAAATACACCGGCAGCGGATTGGATTTTTACCGTACGGCCAAAGCCAACGATAACTTTGCCACAGGTAAAGACTCCACCACCAAAGGAGAGTTTGCAGTTAGCTACCTGAGCATACCCATATTGCTGAATGTAAAAATTGTAGGTCCGGTGTGGTTTCAAGTCGGTCCTCAATTTAATAACATTGTGGGCATCAGCGATAAGGATGCGTTGGTAAAGGATACCAAAGACCTGTTTAAGAACGGTGAACTTGCCGGCGTGTTGGGACTGCAAGTGAACCTGGGCGCATTGCGTCTGTCGGGCCGTTATATTATCGGTCTGTCGGATGTCAGCGTATCTACCGCAGCAGACTCCTGGAAACAAAAGAATGTACAATTGGGTTTGGGTTGGTCTTTCCTGTAACCGGTTGAAAAATATTGGTAAATAATAAAAGCGCTCCTTTAATGAGGGAGCGCTTTTATTTTGGGGCGGTGGCATTAAAAATCAAAGAGTAAGCAAAACTTACCCTTCGGATTATACCTAACCTAAATTTTTTTAGCGAATAGAGGACGAAATACCCAGTTTGTTGGGGCATCCGTATTTTCTGCTGTTACCATTGCAAGAAGCCAACACACACAAAGCCACTACAGCCAAAACCGGTAATACACGACGTAATGAGAATGATTGCATAGTAGTTTACTGATTAAAAAGAAAAAATCTCTGTTACATTTGTACGAAGTTACAAAAAATAAATGAAGCGTATACATTTTATTGCCATTGGTGGGGCGGTAATGCATCAGCTGGCCTTAGCCCTTAAAAATCAAGGGAATATGGTTACGGGAAGCGATGATGAGATTAATGATCCGGCGAAAACAAACCTTGAAAAAGCAGGAATTTTACCGAGTGCTTACGGCTGGTTTCCGGAGCGTATAACAAGTGATTTGGATGCCGTGGTTTTGGGTATGCATGCCAAGGGCGATAACCCCGAATTACTGGCGGCACAACAACTGAACATCCCCGTTTATTCTTTCCCGGAATATGTATACGAGGTAAGTAAAAACAAAAAGAGGGTGGTAGTGGCCGGCAGTCATGGTAAAACCACCACCACCTCTATGATTATGCACATCTTACGCCGCCAAGGTTTGGACTTCGATTACCTAGTGGGTGCCAAAGTAGCCGGTTTTGAGCAATCGGTGCGGTTATCGGATGCACCGATAATAGTATTGGAGGGCGACGAATATCCCGCCTCTGTAGTGGAAAAAAGGCCCAAAATATTTTTTTATCATCCGCATATATCAGTGCTTAGCGGCATAGCTTGGGACCATATTAACGTATTTCCCACTTACGAAAACTACTGCAGCCAGTTTGAGCAATACCTGCAAGGGATGGAAGTAGGGGCACCCCTTTTTTACAATAACGAGGAGCCGGAAGTGGCTCGAATTGTGGCCAAGGCGGCCACACACCTGCGCGCCGTGCCGTATAATCATCCCAAGTTTAGCTATGAAGACGGGGTGGCCGTATTAGATACCGAGTTTGGAGGCATACCCGTTTCGGTATTCGGCCGGCATAACCTGCTGAACATGCAAGCTGCAATAAACGTGTGTATGGAATTGGGCATTGGCAAAGAAGATTGTTACAAAGCCATTGCCGATTTCGGAGGTGCCGCGCGCCGGTTAGAGAAAATAAAAGAAGAAGAGGGGATGGTGGTATACCGGGATTTTGCCCATGCGCCTTCAAAGCTTAAAGCCACATTGGACGCCGTGCGCGAAGCCTATCCGCACCATACGCTGGTAGCCTGCTTTGAATTGCATACATACAGCAGTCTCAACGAACAGTTTTTATCGGAATACGCGCACAGTATGGACTCAGCCGATAAAGCAATGGTATATTTCAGTCATCATGCTTTGCAACTCAAAGGTTTGCCTGCATTAGCTACCGGCAGCGTACATCAATATTTTGAGCGGCCCGACCTACAGGTGATTGACAATAAAGAGGAAATGTACCAAACCGTAAGCCAAATCATTGCGGAAGTGCGTAAGCCCATATGCCTGCTGTTGATGAGTTCCGGCACTTTTGACGGAATTGACTGGAATAGCGTAAGTTCGCAGCGGAATTAACCCCCCTTGAGGAAATGGCACAATTAGCGCTGAAACGACCCATCATCTTTTTTGACTTGGAAACCACCGGTACAGACCATGCCAAAGACCGCATTGTGGAAATGGCATTTGTGAAACTTAAGCCGGATGGTACGCGCGATACTTTTGTGCGGAGGGTGAACCCGGGCATTCCTATTTCTGCCGAATCGGTATCCATACATGGCATTACGGATGAAGATGTGAAAGATTGTCCTCCGTTTAAGCAAATAGCTCATCAGTTGCACGACTGGATGCAGGGTTGTGATTTGGGCGGGTATAATTCCGGCAAATTTGATATACCGATGCTGGCCGAGGAGTTTTTGCGCGTGGGCGTAAATGCAGACTTCAGCAAATGCCAGATGATAGATGTGCAGCAGATATTCTTTAAAATGGAGAGCCGCACGCTTAGCGCAGCATATAATTTTTATTGCGGTAAAAAGCTGGAAAACGCGCATTCTGCCGAAGCCGATATTTTGGCTACGATAGAAGTATTGGAAGCGCAACTGGACAGGTATAGCGAAAACCTGGTGAACGATGTGAAATCACTGCATGATTTCAGTTCCGGAGACCCTTATGTGGACTATGCGCGGCGTATGGTGATGAAAGACGGGCACCCCGTATTTAACTTCGGCAAGTATAAAGGCCAGCGCGTGGAAGACGTGTTTACCCGCGAGCCGCAATATTATGATTGGATGATGCAGGCCGATTTTGCACTGCATACCAAACAAAAAATATCGGAAATACTTACCAAGATGAAATTGGGAAAGTCCGGTAGTATTAAAGTATAAAGTTTTTTAACAAATGTGTTCCATGTATATTCATTATCTTGGAGCCTTTAATTTTTGCCCGTTTGGACAAACTAGTAATCATACCCACCTACAAGGAGAAGGAAAACATTGAGAAGATAATACTGAAAGTGTTATCCCTTGAGGGTGATTTTCATATACTTATTATTGACGACGGTTCTCCCGACGGTACTGCCGACATCGTAAAATCGTTACAGGCAAAGCACGCAGGTAAAATTCACCTGATAGAGCGCGGGGGCAAACTGGGCTTGGGTACGGCATATATCACCGGTTTTAAATGGGCATTGCAGCACGGCTACAAATTCATATTTGAGATGGATGCCGATTTCTCTCATAATCCCGACGATTTGCTGCGCTTGTACGATGCCTGTGCCAACGGGGCCGACTTGGCAATAGGTTCGCGCTATGTAAAAGGCGGACAAATAGTAAACTGGCCTTGGGACCGCATATTCATCTCAAAGGGCGGCGCGCTGTATACCAAATTCATTACCTGGATGCCCGTGAACGACCCCACTGCGGGCTTTATCTGTTACCGCGCCGAAGTGCTGCGTGCCATACCGTTGGACAGAGTGCAGTTTGTGGGCTACGCCTTCCAGATAGAAATGAAGTATAGGGCATGGAAACTGGGCTTCAAAATAAAAGAAGTGCCCATACGCTTTATAGACCGCATAGAAGGCATGTCTAAAATGTCGAAAGGCATTGTGAAAGAAGCCATGTATGGTGTATGGAAGATGCGCCGCTTTGGTAGTGAGCGCGCATGATATTATTTCCCCTTAAGTATAGCCATAGCGTTAGGCCCTTCGCAAAACAGTAGGTCCAGCACACTCATGTTGGGTATAAAGCCCGTTCTGTCTGCGAACACCTGGTAATATTCCGGTGCGTTTTCGCATGCGGGGCCGTCTTTGGCGGGTATCATTTCACCCCTCAAATCTTTGGCATTAGGGTATTGAGCAATATACTCGTCGGCAAACGTTTCTTCTACATTTAGTTTCAGCTGTTTTTTTACCCAATGTATCGAGTCGAGGTTGAACCGGCAGAGGTACTCATACTCCGTTTCAAACAGGGTTTGTAACGAAGGCTCATAAAATTCGAAAAAGGGCGTACGCTTGTAAACCGATGTAAGCGTGCGCCAATGTTGTACCTGCCAGCGCTCGCGGTTGGCAATGCGTACCTCCTTCATAGCATTGCGTTGGTTGCGCCCGTCGGCCAGCGGAATGCTGAGCGTGATGACACCGTTGGAGCCGGGTATGTAATAGCGGTTGCGGTAGCTCATCTTTTGGTAATGCTCCGCATTGTCAAAGCACAATACATTATGGCGCAGCGCATATTGCCACCAACGTATGTCGGGGAAGGGAATGTAAGGAGTAATAAGTATGCCTTGCAAATTTGTCATGCTTGGGTATTTTGCGCCCGGTGCGGGTTTTAATTGCAAATCAATGAGTAATTTGCGAAAAATACTAATGATGCTACGTCGGGTCGGACTATGTTTTTTGATTTTATTGCTTGGATTTGACGCCCGTGCCATTGAGGCCGTTACCTCGTTTACCATATTTTATAAAGAAGGGGCGGACCATAAAAGAATACCCTATGCCGAGGTATATTGGCAAATAAACCCCGGTACCATACACTATACCAAAAACGATGCGGGACTTTGGTACAGCAAAGTAAAAACATCGGTACTGTTTAGAGCCGAGGACGGAGAGGTAATAGCCGAAGATATGTACATGCTGGAAACCACGCCGCAAGACAGCCTGGGTATACTTACGCAAAATATTATAGAACTGCAGCGCTACAACCTGCAGCCGGGAAAGGTGTACATAGATGTATTGCTTGCGGACCCTTTTATGGAAAGTAACCAATATGCGTATCATGATTCGGTGGAAATAATCATACCCAAGGATGAAGCCTACCTTAGCGACATACAACTGATTGACACCGCCTATGTCTCCACGGTGCCGAGCATCTTCCTGAAAAACGGACAACAACAGATACCGTTGTGCATCAACTTTTTTGACGATAACCGTAAAACTCTGCGCTACTATGGGGAAATATACAAAGCCGATGTGCTGAAAAATATGGGGGTGCTACGTACCAAAGTGTTTATATCAAAGACGGAAAGAGGGCAGACGGTGTACGGATTGCAAAATGTAGACACACTAAAAAGTATCGTATCAAAAATACCTTATTCCGGCAATTTGGATATTCGTGTGCTGCCATCGGGTAACTACTACCTCAACACGATTTTGGAAAACGAGCAGGGCAAAATGCTGTCTTCCGAAGTGCTGTTCTTCCAACGCAGCAACCTAAGCCCGCTTAAAAAAGAAGTGGCCGAAACAGTAACGGCAGATACCGGTATGCAAAAGGTGGAAATATTTGACCTGAGTTCCACCTTTGTGGGTAAGTATAAGTTGCCACAACTACGTGCCATACTTAAAATGCTGCAACCCATCGCCAACCCTACCGAAGCAAACGCCATAGCGGGCTTTATGAAAAAGCCGGAGGAAACATACATGCGCTACTTTATTTACAACTTCTTCTCCTCTCGCAACGAGCAAAACCCCAAGAAAGAATGGGATGCCTTTACCACGAAGGTAAAGGAAGTGAATAAATTATTCGGTTCGGCAGGTATACCGGGTTACGAAACGGAAAGGGGAGTGGTATGGTTGAAATATGGTAAGCCCAATGAGCGCATACAAGTGCAAAACGAGCAAGGCGCACTGCCCTATGAAATTTGGCAATACAACGCCACCGAAAGGCAAAGTTCGCCGGGTACCTTCCTGTTTTACAGTCCGGGCTTTATGATAAACGACTACCGCCTGCTGCACAGTACCGTAAACGGGGAAACGCGCAACTCCAACTGGCGGAGCATACTCTACACCAATAGCGGCAGTGGCAGCGGCAATCTTAACTCGCGTGCGGAGCAGTACATCGGGAACAGGTAGATTATCGGCCGTATGTGTGGTTTTTAAAAATATGTCCATGCGCCGGGAATGCGGTAATTTTGCCCCCTGATACAGTAACGATGAAGCTGAGTTTTTCCAAATACCACGGTGCCGGCAACGATTTTATTCTTTTGGACAACCGGATGAATGAGATAAGCCTGACAACAGAGCAGATTGCCCTGTTGTGCCACAGGCATTATGGTATCGGGGCCGACGGGCTGATGTTGCTGGAATCGGAGCCGGGCTATGATTTTCGTATGGTGTATTATAATTCCGACGGTAAGCAAAGTTCGATGTGCGGTAACGGTGGGCGCTGTATTGTGGCCTTTGCCCGTCAACTGGGTGTGGTAGACAAGCATGCTTCATTTGTGGCGATTGACGGACCTCATGCCGCCACTATAGACAACGGCATGGTGAGCCTGCAAATGCAGAACGTAGACGGTATTCGTGAAGCGGATACGCACCATATACTTAATACCGGTTCTCCGCATTATGTAACCTGGGTAGAAGACATACACATCACCGATGTGTTTAACAAAGGCAAAGCCATACGTAACAAACCCGAATTTCAGCCCGCGGGTATTAACGTAAACTTTGTGCAGTGTGTATCCGACGGCCTATGGGTACGCACCTACGAGCGCGGTGTGGAAAACGAAACACACAGTTGCGGCACGGGTGTAACCGCTGCGGCAATAGCGGCCACAGGTGCAAAAACAGGCGATTTCAATTCAACCATTTATACCACGGGGGGTACGCTGCATGTGTCTTTTACCAAAGACTCACCCACATCCGCAAAGAATGTGATATTGCGCGGACCCGCCGTACCCGTATTTGAGGGTACCATCAGCCTGTAAGCAGGTTTATTAGAGAAGTGGCGCCACGCGAAGGGATTATTGCATAGAAATAATTATATTCGTGTACTGCGTATGAAAACCCTCTCATTCTATATTCTTATTCTTTCATTCTGTTTTTCGTTTGCCGATAGCCGGGCAAACGGTAATCACGCTTTGAATTTCAGCTACTCCATCAGCGGAAAAGGCATAAACTATGTTCAGGCCTCGGGTGTAGCAGCCACACGATACTATCCTTTTTCAAGTTGGCCGGTGAATCTTAATCTCAGCGGTATTCCTCAAAATGCCCGGATAGAGAAAGCGTTTCTGTATTTTGTCGCGGGTTTTGACGTGTCGAATCCCACCGGTGTTACCGCCACATTTGTCGACCCCTTAGGTATTCCCCACTTATTGCCGGCTGCCGGTATAGGGAGGGATAGTAATAAAGGGTGGTTGCCGGATAGTGTGAATATGACATTCAGAGTAGACGTGACCAATTACATGATGGGTAACGGAACATACCAAGCTTCGTGTAGCAGGGGTAGTTTTTCAACCGATGGTTTTAGTTTGTTTGTAGTATACCGAGATGATACGGCAATTTACTATGGCAATATCTACATCAATGATGGTATTATTACCATTAAAGATCAGACATTGCAAACTACGTTGGCTATATCCACTCCTGATGTTCCTTCTAACGCCAAAGCTTTTATAATAGCATCGGATATACAGGAAAATGTTGGAGGTGCGCCGAAGCTTGAAGTGGGTATTAACTCCCTGACGTTTGCAAGGAGCTTTTGGAATTTCGAACAGATGCCCGTTGCAATAAGCAAAAATACTTCTTCCCTACTGTACAAATTGGAAAGAGGAGGAGATGCCTATGCTTGGGCAATGGCGGGTGTCTATTACCAAATGCCCGATACCGGTGTTTATATCAGGGATATGTTTACCGATACGCTGTTTTGTTACGGGGAGCAATTTTTCCTGCCTTATGAAGTATCCCCGCGTTTCAGGGGCAACAATATATTTTCGGTATTACTCTCCGATACTTTGGGCAGCTTTGCCAATCCCACGGTGCTCGGCACAAAGGCTGATAGTGTGACTGGCTACGTGAGTTGCACCATCCCCAACGGGCTAAAACCGAGCCCCAATTACAGGATGCGCATAGTAGGCAACAGCCCGGTGGATACTTTCGGTAATAAGGACAGGCGCGTAAGGGTATCTGCTTTTCCGCTACCGCCACAAGCGGCCGCACTAACGCCGGTGTGCCAAGGCTGGCCGCTCAATCTTTATGATTTCAGTGCGGATACTGCCGCAAGTTATGCATGGCTGGGCCCCACAGGTATTACCGCAACCAATCGGTATCCCACCATACCCAATATGCCTATGAGTGGCACGGGCTATTACGTGGTTACCAAGGAAAATTATTCCTGCACCTCAAAGGATTCGGTATACGTAACCGTAATTGCCAACGCCGATAAGCCAACCGTGAGCAGTAACGGTCCCTTATGCACCGGTGATACGCTAAAGCTTTGGGCCACCACCGCTACGGCAAATGCCACCTTTAACTGGCTGATGCCTAGCGGCGCCTACGCGCAGGGGGTAGACGGAGATACGATGTTTGTAAACGTGACGCAAGCCGATGCCGGCACTTACAAAGTAGTGGCCATGCTTAATAGTTGCGTATCTCCGCTCGACAGTACGGTGGTTACTATTCACCAAACACCGTATATCAATACATCGAGCAACAGCCCCGTGTGCCAAAACGGAACATTGGAATTGAAAGTAACCGACACGGTAACTACTTCTTCCTTTCTATGGAAAGGTCCCGGTGGGTATACCTCTCCATTGGCTGCGCCGATAGTTGGCAGTATTAACTTTGCGCAAGCGGGTAACTATGTGGTGGTGGCTACCAATCATCAATGCTCGGATACCGATACCGTAGCAGTGGTAGTGAAGCCCTTGCCCGAACTGCCGGCAGCCACAAGCAACAGTCCCGTATGCGAAGGCGATGCCTTGCAATTGACTGCCAAAGAAATAAGCAACGTAACTTATAAATGGTTTGGCGCGCGTAAGCCCTTGCCCGACGATATGCGCGAAACAGGCATATCGCCAATAGCCTTGGGCGATGAAGGAATGTACTATGTTACGGCCAACCTGGACGGATGTTTGGCTACAGACTCTACTTACGCGCGTGTGAAACCATTACCGAACAAGCCGCAACTCACGGCCACCACACCGCTTTATCTGAATCAACAATTGGTTTTGTGGATAACAAATGCACAAAACAACGTACGGTATTTATGGGAAGGACCTTCCGGATTTTTCTCCGAAGAAGTGCAGCCGAAAATTGACAGCATGAAGCCGGAGTATGCCGGCAGATACAAGGTTACCGCCACTTTGGACGGATGCATCACAATGTCTGATATTGAGGTAAACTACCTTGTAGACGATACGCCTACCTTCCTGAGATTATACCCGGTGCCCAACAACGGTACCTTTACGGTGGAAGGTAAGTTTACATCGGACCGGGAGATACCGATGATAGTTTTTGATATGGCGGGCAGGGAAATTTACCGAACATCGGTGACTACAATCAATCGCCGTATGAAGGAAACAATCACATTGCCCGCCGTGGCCGCGGGCGGATATATCTTACGCCTTAAATCAGAAGCGGAAACACATAAATTCCCTTTTATTGTAACACATTAGGCGTTGTATTTTAATTTTTGCTTTTTGATGTGGCCATTTTCGGCAGTAACTTTATCATTCCCTGTAAAATTTGCAGTTTTTTGGCATCCGGCATAGGTATTGACCGGTATTTAATACGCTTATTAGGCGAAACAGAGGTAATATTGTCATAATGTTAGAGATTCAATCGATGTTGGATATGTTCATGGGCCAATCTGAGCAGGAAATGGAGTTTATGCCCATTGTACCGCTTGGCGAAGATGAGATGGACGATAAGGAAAAGGGCAGCATGCCCTCAGACCTACCCATCATAGCCCTGCGCAATACGGTGCTTTTCCCCAACGTGGTGCTGCCTATTACAGTGGCGCGCGACAAGTCGGTAAAAGCCATCACCGAAGCACAAAAGAATGGTAAATGGATAGGCGTTGTGGCCCAAAAAGACGGCAACAACGACGACCCCATGCCCGAAGATATTTACCAGGTAGGTACATTAGCCAAGATAGTGAAGCAGATAAAGATGCCGGATGGAAACACCACCATCTTTATCATGGGCCGGATGCGTTTTCGTATAGAAGCGGTAACACAGGTAGACCCTTACTTTACCGCACACGTAAAGTTTTTAGACGACGATTTCCCGAAGGAAGATGCGGCGTTTGATGCACTGGTGTCGTCCATAAAAGACTATTCGGAGCGCATAGCACAACAGTCGCCCAATATGCCCAACGAAACCAGTATAGTACTGCGTAATATAGAGCAGCAATCTTTCCTGGTGCATTTTGTGGCGTCCAACATATCGGCCAAGCTGGACGATAAGCAGGGGTTGTTGGAAGAAAACGATGTAAAGAGACGTGCGGAACGCCTGTTGCAATTGTTGCAAGGTGAATTACAGTTACTTGAGCTGAAGAATGAAATAGCCAACAAGACCCGTGCGGATATAGACCGTCAGCAGCGCGAATATTTCCTGCAACAGCAGATGAAATCCATACGCGAAGAACTGGGCGGAGACCCCAACGACCGCGAAATTAAAGACCTGCAAAAGCGAGCGGAAGGGGTAAAGTGGACGGAAGGAGCCCGCGAATTGTTCCAAAAGAATATAGAGAAGCTGGAGCGTATGCACCCCAGCACGCCCGACTATTCGGTGATATACAATCACCTGGACCTTATGTTGGACCTGCCTTGGGGTACTTATACGGAAGACAGTTATGACCTGCGAAAAGCCGGTAAAATACTGGATGCCGACCATTACGGTATGGGCAAGATAAAAGACCGTATACTGGAATACCTGGCGGTGCTGAAACTGAAGGGAGATATGAAATCGCCCATATTGTGCTTTGTAGGTCCTCCCGGTATAGGTAAAACATCATTGGGCCGCAGCATTGCCAATGCCATAAACAGGAAATATGTACGCCTGAGCTTGGGCGGTCTGCACGACGAGAGCGAATTGCGCGGACACCGCAAGACGTATATAGGCGCCATGCCCGGCCGCGTGATACAATCGCTACGCAAAGTGAAATCGGCGAATCCCGTATTTATACTGGATGAGATAGATAAGATAGGTAAAGACTTTAGGGGCGACCCGAGTTCCGCATTGCTGGAGATACTGGACCCCGAGCAAAACAACTCCTTCTATGATAACTACCTGGAGTTGGAATTTGACCTGTCGAAAGTGTTGTTTATTGCTACAGCCAATACACTCAGCGATATACAGCCGGCATTGCGCGACAGGTTGGAGATTATACAGCTTACCGGCTACTCTATGGAAGAGAAAACCGAAATAGCCAAGCGCCACCTGATACCCAAACAAAAAGAATTGCATGGCCTTACCAAAGTGCCGTTGAAATTTGCCGATAAGCTCATCGGTAAAATGATACAGGAATACACCCGCGAATCGGGTGTGCGCGAGTTGGACCGCCAGATGGCGGCAGTGATGCGCTCCGTAGCACGCAAGGTGGCTATGGAAGAAAAAGTGCCGCCACAAGTAACACCTGAAGAACTGGAACGCATATTGGGTAAGCCCCGTTTCAATAATGATATCTATACCAAAGGACATCCTCCCGGTGTGGCCGTAGGCCTGGCTTGGACCTATGTGGGCGGTGATATCTTATTTATCGAAACCAGTCTTTCCAAAGGTAAAGGAGGGCTAACGCTTACCGGTAACTTGGGTAACGTGATGAAGGAAAGTGCCTCCACTGCGTTGTCCTATCTGAAAGCCCATGCGGCGGAGCACAAGATAGCCCCCGAGAAGTTTGAAGAAACAGCCGTACACATACACGTGCCGGAAGGTGCCGTGCCCAAAGACGGACCCAGTGCGGGCATTACCATGCTTACTTCGCTGGCTTCCGCATTTACGGGGCGACACATAAAGCCGTTTCTGGCCATGACGGGAGAGATAACCCTGCGCGGGCAAGTGCTGCCTGTAGGCGGTATCAAAGAAAAAGTATTGGCCGCAAAACGCGCCGGTATCAAGGATATCATCATGTGCAAGCAGAATGAGAAAGATGTGGAGGAGATAAACAAAGCCTATATCAAGGGCGTGCGTTTCCACTACGTTACCGAAATGACCGAAGTGCTGGCAGTGGCATTAAAGAAATAGACTGTACAAAACTACTTTGTAGATAGGGCCGCAAACGCGGCCCTTATTTTTTGCCGTTAACAAATATAAATTTGCTTTTTAAGTTTTGTAACGTATTTTTAAGTTATGAAGCGAAAAAACTCATTGCCTACGCTTACAAAAGCAGAGGAGGAAGTAATGCAAATCATTTGGCAATTGGAGCGCTGCCTGGTGCGCGATGTTATAGACAAGTTGGGAGACCCCGATATACCGCACAGTACCATATCATCAGTGGTGCGTATACTGGAAAAGAAAGGCTTCGTAGGCCATAAGGCCTATGGCAAAACGCATGAGTACTTTCCGCTGGTGCCCAAAGAGGATTATGCCAAACACGGTGTGATGAGCCTGATGGAAAAATACTTTGGCGGCTCGCCCAAAAAGTTGGTCAGCTTCCTGGTGCAAAGCGAAGACCTGACGCTGAAGGAACTGAACGAGTTGCTGAAGAGCATTGATAAACCCGATAAATAATAGCGCCATGAAGCTGCGAAATATGCTTTTTGTTTGGATGATGGTCGGTAGTGCAACCGTTTATGCGCAAGACCAAACGGCCTATAATACATACATCAACGAGGCAGATGCACATTACAATAACAAAGACTACCGAAAATCGGCGGAAGCTTATTCCAAGGCCTTTGCGGCATTGGGTGGTAAGGGCTATATGAACGATAGGTACAACGCTGCCTGCGTGTGGTCTTTAGCCGGCGTGCCCGATTCGGCCTTCTCGCAATTGTTTCGCATAGCCGAGAAGATGAACTTCAGTGATTTGGGTCACCTGTCAGTAGACACCGACTTAGAACCGCTGAAGAAAGATAAGCGCTGGAACGAGGTATACAAGCTGGTAAAGCAAAACAAGGAAAAGGCCGAAGCTAACTTGGATAAAGGACTGGTGGCTATACTGGACGAGATATATACCGAAGACCAAAAATATCGTGTGCAGTTGGAGAAGGTAGAACGCGAGCAAGGTCGGAAATCAAAACAAATGGAGCAACTCATTGCCGCCATGCAGCGGGCAGACTCTCTGAACCTGATTAAGGTGAAAAATATACTGGATAAACGCGGCTGGCTTGGCCCCGATGTGGTGAGCGCAAGAGGAAACAATACTTTGTTCCTGGTGATACAACATGCCGACCACGAGACGCAGTTGAAATACCTGCCTATGATGCGCGAAGCCGCGAAAAACGGTAAAGCGCAAGGCTCCGCATTGGCCCTGCTGGAAGACCGTGTGGCCTTGGGCGAGGGTAAGCGGCAGATATACGGTAGTCAAATAGGCGGCAAAGAATCCGGAGGATATTATGTGCGCCCTTTGGAAGACCCGGACAATGTAGACAAGCGAAGAGCCGAAGTAGGACTGGAGCCGCTGGCAGAGTATGTACGCTTTTGGAACATGACCTGGGATTTGGAGCGTTATAAAAAAGAATTACCCGAGTTGGAAGAAATGGAGCGTAAACTTTTCGGAAAAACAAACTAACACTTAAACTCGATACATATGCTACAGTATCTTTTTAACGCCACAGCTATATGGTTGCTTAGCCTAGTAGTTTTCGATTTGTTCCTTCGTAGAGAATCGTTTCACAACTACAACCGTGCGTACCTGGTGCTAACTTTTTTTGCGGGATTGGTAATGCCTTTGTTTACGCTGAACGGCTATGTAGCAAAAGTGTTTCTGCCCGCAGACCAACCCCTTCGGCAGGTAAACGTGGCCAAGGCAGAACTGGTTAATTCCGTAACGCCCGCCGCTACCGCAATAAATTTTGAGATGATACTAATGTTTATTTACCTCGTGGGTTTATCCGTTGGGTTGGCATTGCTATGCAAGGAACTATACACTCTGATGCGTTACTATGGCAGCGGGAAGAAATACCAAGAAGGCGAGTGGATGATTATTGAAACAGGCAGAGCGCATAGTCCTTTCTCTTTGTTTCGGTTATTGTTTGTGGCAGATAAAAGTATCTATACCAAAGAGGAATGGAACATTATATCCGCACATGAATATGAGCATTACCGTCTCCTGCATTTTGCAGACCTCCTCTTTTTTCAGTTGGCTAAATGTATTTTTTGGTTTCATCCGCCGGTATACGTGTTCACCAAGCGCCTGCAACTGGTGCATGAGTTTCAGGCAGATGATAATGCGTTGAAGTCCTCTTCGCGCTACGGAAAATTTCTGCTGGAGCAATCGATGTTGGCTACCGCACCTTCCATATCGCATTCTTTCAATCATTCACCCATCAAAAACCGGATTTTTATGCTTACACACAAGTCTCCCAAAATACGTCTTACCAAGCTGGTGTTGGTATTACCGCTTACGCTGGCCTGTATCATATTTTTTACCAAGAGCGGTTATTCTTTTAAGGAGCGCGGTAACACTGTGATGTTCAAAGGAAATGTTGTGGAATTTTCCGGCCCCCCTGCTACACCGGCCTCGGGCAAACCCGTTGATATGGGTGGCAAAGAGGCTACCCTTGGCGGTCAGCCCGGTATAACCGTAGAAATAAATTCATCTGATGCGGCTATCACAACCGGCAAGCTGCAACTTTCCGGCGATGGAGCCAAGGCCGATGAAAGCATCCGTGTGAGTTATTTTTCTTCGCCGGTAAGATTAAACGGAGAGCCGGTGTACTCGGAAGGTGACATTACCACAGACCCCGAGTATACGGGCGAAGGAACATTTGAACAATACATATTCGACGGAATGAAGAAGGAACTGGATAAGTTGGATGACGGGATGTACTTTGTAAGGTTAAGTTACCTGATAATCGACAAGAACGACAGGGTTGCCTATTACTCCAATGACGGTATAGTGCCACAGAATATCAAAAAGCCCCTGGATGAGGCAACCAAGGCTAAGCTTAAGAACATGCTTGGAGCGCTTACGGAACAATCACGCGGTTTTCGCGCGGGCACACTTAATGGTCAGGCAGTCAACGCTTATCTTGCTTGGGGCTTTAATATGCACAATAAGATAGTGGTGAGAGATCATAACGCCTCACTTCTTTAAACGCTAAAGTAATACGCTATGCTACAGTATCTTTTAAACGCCACGGCCATATGGTTGCTCAGCCTGGTGCTCTTTGATGTGTTGTTGCGTAAAGATGCAACACATACATACAACCGTATTTACCTGCTTGCCACATTGCTGATGGGTATGTTGATTCCGCTATGGTCGTGGGGGCGCGATGCGGCCATATATGCCACACCTGCGGTAGGCAAGCCTGCAGGGCAAATTGTGCAGGCAAAACAAAGCGTAGTAGTTGCCGCAGAGCAATCGCAAGTGATGCTGAGTTGGCAGCACATACTGCTAATGGTATACCTGGCAGGTGTTGTGGTAAGCTTAATGTTTATAGCCAAAGAAGCATGGACCATATACAGGTTGTATAGAAAGGGGGTCACATCGAAAGACGGTGTATGGACCATAGTGGAAACCGGGCAGGAACACAGTCCTTTCTCCGCATTTCGCCTCGTGTTCATCAGCGCAAAAACCAATTATGATGATGAACAACTGAAGATGATATTGATGCACGAAGAGCAACACGGGCATTCCCTGCACTTTATAGATTTGATGTTAATACAATTGGCACAGGTGGTGTTTTGGTTTCATCCGTTGGTGTATGTATTTAAAACACGGCTGCTGATGATACACGAGTACCAGGCAGATGCCGCAGTAGAAAAAAGCCCTAAAGAGTATGGTGCGTTTCTCATCGAGCAATCCATGCTAAGGTCGGCCCCGGCCCTATCGCATTCTTTTAATCGTTCACCCGTAAAAAACAGGATAGCTATGCTTGCACGTAAAAAAGTTTCGTCAACCGTATTGAAAAAAATAATGCTCGTCCCTTTGGCTATGTTATGTGTGTTTTGCTTTTCGGAGAACGCCTTTTCGGGTGGTAAGCAAGAGCGAAAGGGTAATAAACTGTATTACAACGGCAATGAGTTTGAGATGTGGGCACCCGGCGGTGGGGCCGATACCGTGATGGTGCAAGACCCCGTGACCGGTGAAATGACAATTGCAATAACTCGAATAGATTCTTTCCCTATAAAAATGAACGGCGAATACATCTACCGCAGCGACGAAATGTCTCGCGCAGAAACGGATATGATTAAAGAGACCACCAAAAAACAACTTACCGAAAAGCTGTATAAAGCAGTAAAGGATGATATAGCCAAGCTGCCCGACGGCAGATACCTGATATATGCAGGCAGGGTAGTGATAGACAAATCGGGTGCCATTGTTTTGGCAGACGAAGGTAATGGCTACGAAGTAGACTCGCCCTATCAAAACCAAACGGTAAAAGCACAAATAGCCAAGATTAACGGAAGGATGACCAACGCGCTAAGCGGAGGTATGAAAGTGGAACCCGTAATGCGTGCAGGGCAACCGGTAAACTTCCTGATGGATAACGTATACGGCAATTCGAACTTTATAGTGAAAGACCATGAGGTAACCATTAAAGAGTATAAATAATGATGCTAAAAGCAATAATGTTCGGCGCATTGTTTTGCTGTGTAGCCGCTACGGTTGACGGGCAGGAGCTATATACCAAGGGGCGCGTTAAAGACGGAAACAAGATAGTATTCAAAGAAAATACTTTTGAAATCTTGGATAAGGTAGTGGTGAGACACGTGCGCAACGATATAAAGCAGGAATGGCATAAAGAAGAGCATGGCGTACGCACGATTCCCGTAACCATGAACGGAAGGAGAATATACACGTGGGAGGATAGCAAGCTATGGTTACCGGTAGTAGCCGCGCCGGGAAATGTGTTACCACGCGGCAAAGATCTAAGTTTATCGAGTTATTTGTTAAAAGCGCTTGCGCCTTTGGCGGATACCGTGCAGCGGCGCGGCTTTAGTTTTGTGATTGAAAACGTGGTGATTGATGAAGCAGGCCGAATAGTTTACTACGACTATTATCCGCCGTATCGTAAATACAATAAACAACTTAAAACAACATTGACACCCACCGAACTTGAGGCTTTTAACAACAAGGTGGTGAGCGTATTGAATAATCCTAAGCTCAGGTTGCGCCCGGCAGTATCAGGTGGTAGTAAAGTACCTTATCGCATAGATAATTGCATCGGATTCCGGATGTTGTAAATAAGAACGGCAGCCATAGGCTGCCGTTCTTATTTGGTATTTTTTTACTTAGTTCTTCACGGGGAGGAAGCTGTATTTTTTGGCATACTCCATCATCTGTCCGAAGAAGCTTTCGGGGTATTCCACTTTTACATCCGTAATCTTGTCTCCGTCCATTACGGGTACCAGGCGGGGTTGTACAAAGCCTTTGTAAGGTTTGATACCTAATGTGGCATAGCGCTCCAGTACTTCTTTATGCAAAGCCTTGTCTACCTTCACGCCGTAAGTTTCCACCAAGTTTTTACCACCTTTGTAATCACCTTCGGATTTTATGCGTTGTATCTCGCGCAGCAATTGGCCAAACAGCTCACGCAGTTTTTCGTAATCGTTTACGCGCACATAAGTTTTACCGTCTTTTTTCACAAACTCCACCACGTTGTCTTTCTTACCCATTTCGTAAGCCCAGCGTGCGTTCAACTGGCGATTGCGCATGTGTGCTTCTTCCAGGTTGTCGCCAAGCTTCAGGCGGGTGAGTTGTGTCATCAGTCCGTTCATCATGTAGCTGTCATACTCGGCCTTACCAACTTCGATGCTTTCGGCAACGCCTATCTCCACCAGTTTGGGGTCTGTGGCATAATACAGAGCAACAAGGTCGGCACGGGCTTCTTCAAGTGTTGAAGCATAGTTTTTCAGCGTTTTATCCGTTGTTTGTATGCCCGGATTAATTTGACCTGACGCATGGCCGATGCACTCGTGCATATCCGTATGCAGATCCGATGCCAGGTTGCCATATTTGCGTGCACGGTCTTTTATCGTGTCGTTCAGCGCAAATTCATCCAGCATGCCGCTTTTGGCGCTTGATGTGTTGTAGGCGTGTATGATATTGCTTAATGATACGGATTTGGAACCATGATCTTTGCGTATCCAGTCGGCATTGGGCAGGTTGATGCCTATGGGCGTGCTGGGTGCCGCGTCGCCGCTTTCCACTATGGTGGTAATGGCTTTGGCGGTGATACCTTTCACGGCTTTCTTCTTATGCTCGGGCATCAGCGGTGAGTTGTCCTCAAACCATTGCGCTTGGTCGGCTATGGCTTTAATGCGCTTGGTGGCTTCCATATCCTTTAATGATACCACGCTTTCAAAGCTTCCTTTTTTGCCTATGGCATCCAGATATACCTCTATAAATCCGTTTACCACATCTATGCGAGAATCCACGTCGGCTACCCAGGCAATGCTGTAGTCGTCAAATGTTTTCAAATCGCCGGTGCGATAAAATTGTATCAGCAGTTCCAGTGCTTTCTTTTGCTTGTCGTTCTCCGCTACGGTTACCGCTTTCTCCAGCCAGCCCACTATTTTTTCTATAGCGGGGGAATACATACCGCCCACTTTCCAAACTTTCTCCACTATTTGGCCGTTCTCTTTCATGGTTTTGCTATTCAGCCCCCATGAAGGTGCATTTACGCTGCTATCGAAAGTGGCATAGAAGGCATCCACTTCCTTTTGTGTAACACCTTCGTAAAAGTTGTTCGAAGAGTTAACCACATTATCCACATTGGGGCGCAGGTCCACTACTTTAGGCTCTACCTTCGGGTCGTAGAACAGTGGTTTCACACGTGTAAGGAAACCTTCCACCGTTTCGCCCTGCTCTTTGGGCAATTGCGTTTGGTCGCTGTTTTTCACCAGTTGGGAGAAATATTCGAAGTTGCACTCCGGGATAAATTTCTCGTTGCCATAGTGATGATGGTTACCGTTGCTGAACCAGAAACGACCACAATATTCCTCAAACTTTTTCCAATCCGCGCTTGATTTGTCGCCGTTATACGTACCGTAAACGGCTTCCAGCGTTTTGCGCAGCAGCAGGCCGTTTTTGCTTTTTTGGTCGTAGATAATGTCGCGTCCGCTAAGGGCGGCTTCGTAAAGATAGTAAGCCAGTTGCTTCTGTTGCAGACTAAGCTCGTTGAAGCCGGGTATCTGGTAACGTAATGTTTGGATGTCTGCAAAGGCTTCAGCATTTACATTAATGGTGGTATCATATCCCGTTACCACCTTTACCGTATCGGTATTTGTTGCTTGGCCTTCTCCGCCGTTTTTACATGCCGTCATAAATAATTGTATGCCTGCCAGTGCAAGTACCGGCAACGTCAGCTTTTTCATAAGTATTATAATCGGTTATCGGTTAAAAATAGGGCATTGCACCCGTAAGCCGAAATTTTACCTTAAAATGCCCCTTGGTTAAAAGACAGGCTTACATTTATTTTGCCGCTATTATGTATTACCGCCCCCTTATAATAGTATGTTGCTTGTTGCTGTTGTCTTGTGGTAGCAAAACCCCGGTACGTGTTGCGCCGGCTGCGGGAACCGTGGTAGCCGCTGATAGTATACCTATTGCCGAAGATCCATTGAATGAATCTCAATTTACCGTAAAGGTAACGGCCACCGAAGCGTCGGACAGTGGCGAATATGACATAGAGGCAACATGGGGTTATAATATTGCCAACGGTACCATACGCCTGCCTAAAGATTTGGAACATGCCACCCCGGCCATACGCCGAGATACCCCGGCATATAATTATATGGTCGGCTTTTTTGTGGAAGGCGATTCCACATTCCACGATTATTACAGTGTGGCGGGGGAACGCGGTGCCATAAAAATGAAGTACGTAAAGACCTATTATTTTCAATAGGAACATGAGCTTTCCTTAATGGTAAAGATTTGATAATCTTATCCTTGCATCGGTCGCTTTGTTTGATGGCTACATTTGACAGACGAATCGTTAATAACAAATTCACTTGAAATTAATTTTGCCGGTATTGATTTTTTAGTTTTTTGCCAGTATATTTATATACCGTAACCAACTGACGGATTTCACTCCCCTTCCCACCATGTAATCAAATAGTTATTTGATTTGATAGCGCCTATGTGATTAATATCATTATAATAAAAAACAAGCATCATTGTTCTTTTTATGTGTGGTTTGCACTTTTGTGATGCCTTACGCCAATAGGGCATTACGCTAAAAGTTCCGACCGCCAAGAAGGGACACTATTTCTAAATCAAACGAAAAACAAATTTGCATGAAAAAGAACCAACTCGTACCGAGAACGGGGAAGCTTTCCCTTGCCTTAAGGAAAAGCTTCCTCTCTTTAACCTGCCTTATTTTCCTGTCTGCGGGTTTCTCCATCCGATCAAAAGCCGCCGGCCTATTGGAGTTTAAGATTGAAGACAATAACGGGGGCTACTGGGATCGATTCCTAATGTTGTTTGACGCTACGAGGTCTGACGTAAAAGAGAATTACGATGCGGCCAAAATGATGAATCCCGAGGTTAACTTCTATTCCTTTTCTTCCGACAATTACAAACTTTCCATCGATGCGCGCCCCTTTGCCCATAACAAGGTGATACGTATGGGCCTTACCACGCCCTACAAAAAGGCATACTACATAAGGGTAGTGCAATTTGGTGTACCCACAGGTATGCAATTGCAACTGAGAGACAAGTACCTGGATTCTACCGTGATATTAAGCCTGAATATGAAATATCATTTTGAGGTGAACAATGATGCCGCATCGCAGGGAGAAGGACGTTTCGAGTTTAAATGCGTAGACCCGAGCGTGCCAACCGCACCGTTGGGAGCCACACTGGCCGCAGCGCCGCAATACCCGGTAACGGGGCAGGATGCCTACACCATATATAAAGGCTATGGACCGCAGCAAATAGCACTGAATGTGGCTGCCACCGGCGGAGCCGGAAATTATACTTATTCCTGGTCGCCGGCGGCTACCGTCATCAGTCCCACCTCTGCCACAACGGCTGTGGCACCTACGGCTACCACCACCTATACCGTTACGGTAAAGGACGCGGCCAATGTAACCAAAACACTGAGCCAAACCGTATACGTAATTGATGCAACCTGCGATACGGGCAAGGTGAAAGTTTGCGATTCGGGAATAAGTCAATGTATGCTTCCGGTTGACGTGTCGGCGTATCTTGCCGCACACGCCGGTAGTTATCTTGGTGCCTGCCTTACCGTTGATGCGGTGATAACTAACGTGACTTGTAATGCACTTACCAACGGGGGAATAGATGTCACCCTATCCGGTGCGCGTGCCCCCTACACTTATACTTGGAGTAATAATGCCATTACCGAAGACATAGGTGGCTTGGCCGCAGGTAATTATACCATCAGTGTTACATCTGCCAACGGTAAAACAGTAAGTAAAACGATAACCGTCGGGGAGCCCGCCATACTGGCCGTAGCCGGCATAAGCGGCGATGCGCATTGTAAAGGAAGCAACGATGGTGGGGTAGAGTTGGCAGTAACGGGTGGTAATGCACCTTATACTTACCTGTGGAACGATTCGACCACAATAGATAACCGTACGGCATTGGCACCGGGTAATTATTCGGTAACGGTTACCGATGCTAAAGGTTGCAGTGCTTTCGCAGAGTTTGGTATTGACGAACCGGATGCGTTAACGGTTACAGGCACGGTGGATGCACACGTGAGTTGTAAAGGAGGTAGTAACGGAGCCTTACATGTGGTAAGTGCAGGCGGTACAGGCAACTACAACTATCTATGGAGCGATGGTGGCAATACCGTACAGCGCTCCGGTCTCACCGCAGGCAACTACTCGGTTACCGTAACTGACGCCAACGGCTGTACCGCGCAAACCGCACTTACCGTAAACGAACCACAAGCAATACTTGTAACAGGAAGCACTACCTCCGCCACATGTTACGGCGCCACTAACGGAGCAATATCTGCTTTAGCCACAGGCGGTGCGGGCGGATATGTCTATTTATGGAACAACGGTGCCACCACATCGAGTATCAATAATATAGCCGCAGGTAACTACACCCTTGCCGTAATTGATAATGCGGGCTGTACGGCTACGCAAAACTTCACCGTGGCTCAACCCGATAAGTTGAATGTATCGGTATCGGTAAGCCCGGAATATGCTGTGGCCGGGCAAGAGGCGAATACCATTTATCTCGGGTACGGTCCGCAAGCGCTTACCATGAGTACAATTGTAACAGGCGGTACGGGCGGATATAGTTATAGCTGGTCTCCGGGCAATAAGGTGTCTGACCGCTATGCGGCAGTTACCGATGCCACGCCAAGCATTACAACAAATTATCGCGTAGATGTTACTGATGCCAACGGCTGCACGGCAGGTGTCTATCAAAGGATATTTGTAGAGAATGTAAAATGCAGTGGTAATAAAATCAAGATTTGTCACAACGGCAGTTCGCAGTGCGTTACGCAAAGCCAGGCAAATATGCATTTGGCGCATGGAGATAAGTTGGGCAACTGCGGCGGCAATAAATCAGCCGAAACAAGTGAAGAGGGTATAGATGAAGAGTTGACAGAAGATGTGATAAAAGTCTTCCCGAATCCGTCTACCGGAGTTTTCAATATCGCCTTACCCTATGCGATTTTGGGCGGCAGCATATATGTTGGCGATATGAGCGGAAGAATAGTGGCCAAGAAAGACTTTATGCCCGATACCAAATTATCGATAGACTTGGCCGGTATGCCCAAAGGTATATATCTGTTGCGCATTGCCAACGGAAGCGAGGTGTATAACGTGCGGGTATCACTCGTAGATTAGTCAAAGCAATAATCAGACATAAAACAAGCCCCGCAATTTGCGGGGCTTGTTTTATGTCTTGCTTCTTTATTCGTTGATACCGAATTGGCGCAGGTGGTGCCAACCGTGCTTGTGAAGTAGTTGTACCCACATATCGTAATTCAAATCACCAAAAAAAGGATTGGTGACGGTGAGGTCGGGGGTTTGTTCAAATACCTTGAAGAAGTCGTTGATTTCGGCCTGCAACTCTTCAAGCGCTTCGTTCATACCGACTTTTGTTGGTGCCGGCGGTTCGTCGGGTAGCAGCTGATTCGGCGTGTTCTCCCTAAAGGGTTTGTCACTCATCAGGAAAGCCTGCATTTTGGGTACGTTTTCTTCCGGTGTAAGAACGGTATACTTATCCTTACCGTTGGCCTGGCGCAGCGAATAGCTCATGTGCTCCACCATTTGTTGCGGGTTCATCTTGCCCCACAAGCCCTTTGCATCGGGTGCTATTTGGCGCAGCTTGTTCACAAATTCGTTGCGCAGGAAGTAGGCCTTCTTGTCTATATTTTCCATTGTGTGTTTATAACAGTTGTTTAATCAGTTGTTCCTGCCCCAGTCCTTCGGCCTCAGCCTTGTAGTTGCGCACCACGCGGTGGCGCAGTACGGGTAATGCCATAGCCTGTACATCCTCTATATCCGGTGAATATTTACCTGCCAGCAGGGCATGGCATTTGGCGCCCAATACCAGGTATTGCGAGGCACGCGGGCCGGCTCCATAAGCCACGTATTGCTTAGCCACTTCGGGCGCGTTGAGGGCAGAGGGCCTTGTTTTATGCACCAGCCCCACGGCATACTCCAATACATTATCCGGCACGGGCACACGTCGTACCAGTTCCTGGAATTGCAATATATCCGCAGCGGTCAATACCTTCGGCAGTTCTTTTTGTATGGTGCCGGTGGTATTGCGCACAATATTTACTTCTTCACTAAAACTGGGGTAGTCTAGGGTTATCTGGAACATGAAGCGGTCTAGCTGTGCTTCGGGCAGGGGATAAGTACCTTCCTGCTCAATGGGGTTTTGTGTGGCCAATACAAAAAAGGGCGCCGGCAGATTGTACAACGTACCGCCCATAGTAATGCTGCGTTCCTGCATGGCTTCCAGCAGCGCAGCCTGAGTTTTTGGTGGTGTACGGTTTATCTCATCTGCCAACACTATGTTGGCAAATACCGGGCCTTTCACAAAATGAAACTGCCGTTGTTCGTTCAGTATCTCGGTGCCTATGATGTCTCCCGGCATCAGGTCGGGCGTAAACTGTATGCGTTTGAAGCTGAGGTCCAGCACATCGGCCAAGGTTTTCACCAGCAATGTTTTGGCCAAGCCCGGTACGCCTACCAGTAGGCTGTGGCCGTTGCAGAGTATGGAAATAATCAGTTTGTTCACCACATCTTCCTGCCCCACTATCACGTGGCCGATGGCTTGGCGTATGGCTTCGTATTTGTCTTTTATGGCTTTTGCCGCGTCAATATCGTTGGCGTATTGCATGTGTAGTTTTGGTGTTTATGGCAGGGCAAACCTAACCGTTTGTGAAGAAACTAAAAATATTGCAAAAGAAAAGGTAAATAAGGCATAAGGTATAAGGGGTAAGGGGTAAGGAGTAAGGAGTAAGGAGTAAGGAGTAAGGAGTAAGGAGTAAGGAGTAAGGAGTAGGGTAAGGGTATAGCCCGGCCCTACACAGTTTTTGAATTTTGAATTTTGAATTTTTACTTTTGGAAGCATGACGATAGACGAAGCACAACAACAAGTGGACGAATGGATACGCACCGTAGGCGTGCGCTATTATGGCGAGTTGACCAACTTGGGCATACTGATGGAAGAGACCGGGGAATTGGCGCGCATCATGGTGCGGCAATACGGAGAGCAATCTTACAAGGAAAGCGATAAAAAGAAAGAGCTTGCCGACGAAATGGCCGATGTGCTTTGGGTGCTGCTGTGCCTGGCCAACCAAACCGGGGTAAACCTTACAGAGGCCTTGCAAAAGAATTTTGAGAAAAAGAACATCCGCGATGCGGAAAGGCATAAGAACAATGAGAAGCTGAAATAAAAAAACGCCGCAATTAGCGGCGTTTTTTTATTTGGGATATTTTAATTACTTATTTAGCTATCAGGAATTTGCCTGTACGGATTTCTTGGCCGATTTGAATTTGATAAAGATATAAGCCGTTTTTAAAGTCATTTGTGTTTACTTTAAACGTTTTATCTCCACTCATTTTTCCTTTATCCTCAACCAAAATTGTTCTACCCGTGATATCTGTAATGCGTATTGCCACTGCTGCTATTGATTCCGTTTTAACATTAAAGTTGATTTCAGATTGTGCCGGGTTAGGGTAAAGGTTAACCTGAGCCGGAGTAATCATGCTTCCGTTAAATTGAGATATGCTTGCGGTAGGGCTGTAGTTTCCTTTCAATTTTATCGTATGGCAACTACTGTTATTGGCTGTTGAATTGTCCCTGACAGAATCAGCTGTCAAGTTTCTGGGAGCCACAACTACACAAAATTGCATCGGAGTGTCATTAGTCCAAGGCGTGGTATAATTTACCGAATAAGTAAAATCAATCAAAAGAGTATCATTTGGATTCATTACCTTACCAAGTTTACCGGCTACATAGTATAATCCCAAACCTTGACCACCCAAAGTGGGAACAAACAAAACACTGTCACCCGCTTTTAGAGGAGTGGTGCCAACGTTTTTAACGCCAAATTTCAAATTAAATGAAACTCCGCTGTCGATAGTTGCATTTGCCGCAGGGTTGAATAGCGTAACTTGGAGGTCTACTTGTCTTTGGGCATTGACACCTAAAACACAAAGAAGAGCTGTTAAAAGAGTAAATAATTTTTTCATACTTAGGTTTTTAAAATTTCGACGAATATAGCGTATTGGACGTTGTTTTGTTAATTTTTTAAGAATAATTTTATATTAGGTGTCATGATATTGCAATTTTCTAAAAAAAATTAATACTTGATTAATAAGATCAGCATAGGGAGCACACTTTTTTAACAAACTTCTTTATCTTTAACCTTCACTTTCTAAAAACATTGTATGAAGCGTATTTACTTATTAATCTTAATGTTGTTCGTCATGGGAACAACCAATTCTTTCGCGCAAGCCGATATTGAGCTAACTAAAAATGCGCCTGATACTGTAAGGTACAGTAATCCTGTGCAATTGTATTATGTTTTTCAGTATAGGTTTAAGAATAAAGGAGCCAACGCCCTTACTGTTAGTGATACAATTAAATTGAAAAGATCATACAGTGCGAATGTTTTGAGGTTGCGTCTCCCACCCGCTTCGGGAAACTGGCCCGGTGGTTTGCCTAAGGATAGTTCCGTGTACTATTTGGATACAGTAGGCTTCACAACTGCAAACACAGGTGCTAACAACATGTGTGACAGCGCTTGGGCTGTAAACTCCGGCGGTGCCGTTATTACAGATAATGACAAAAATAACAACCGCACTTGTAAATCTGTATACTTCCTCCCTGCTTCAACATCTGTAAACACACTGGTTGGCGAAGAAAGCGGGCTGACTCTGTATCCGAATCCTGTTTCAAATACATTGAACGTGAAGTACGACTTCCAAACTGCCAGTGCATCCACTTTGGCTGTAATGGACCTCTTGGGTAACGTGGTGGTTAAGCAAGACCTTGGAAATACTAATGTTGGCGAACGTCAGATACCTATAGATGTATCACAATTGCCAAACGGTCTATACATTCTGCAGCTTTCTGTGGGAGATACCAAACTTGTTAACAAGTTTTCAATTCAGCGATAAGTTGCTGTTTGAATTTCGAATAAAAAAGGACGCCGTTAAAGCGTCCTTTTTTATTTTGCTTTTATAGACTGCGGTACATTTTCGGGAGGTGCTATTATTGCCTGTGATTCACTTTGCATGCTTGTGCCATCGACCGATACCGCAGGCGACGATGTCACAGACGAACCTAAAGAATTTTCAGTATGCGGTTCTGTGTCGGGAGCTATCCTAGGAGAACATCCGATTATTCCAATGCCGGCGACCAACATTATTAATATATATTTCATGGAGCAAAGATAATGGTTTCAGGTCGGTCGACATTATCCCGTATTCTCTATTCAGTGCACTATTATACCAAACATTTTTTTATTCCATAAATAAAACTATATTTACATAGCTATTCGATTCATAATTGGTAAAGTCATTCATTTTTCACCAACTAGAACCAATTTTATGAAAAAACTTTTTCTTGCACCGCTTCTTTTCTTGTTGTTCTTATCCCCATTTCTAAGTTTAGGACAATCATGGAGCAATCCCGCCCCTAATACGTATATGCCACCAACCGCATCGAAGTATACAATATTCCCTTTACAAACTAACGGAACAACAACAAGGCCGGTTTGCTTTGGCTGCGGCTTAGGCGATACCACCTATATGTTGGGAGAAAACTTGGGGACTTGGGGGCCATCTTTACTCATAAATGGCGGCATCAGGTTCTTAAATAGAAATGTTTTAGATTCTCAGGACAGGTTAATACAAGGCTGGACGATAACAGGGAATTTAAGTTTGTATAATGCGGGTAGCTGGGAAGTTGGCAGTGGAATACGACTGTACGGACAAAATGATTATAAGACAAGAGGCTCCGTATACTTTGCTCAAAATGTATGGACATCTGAGGATGCGGACGAAGAATTTGCGTTTAATTGGGGATATTTTAATCAGACGACGTTTAATTGGACAACCCAGATGGCAATGATGAAAAACGGTAATTTAGGTATTGCCGACAGTTTACCTGAAGATAAATTAACTGTCAACGGAGATGTGGGATTTACGGCAAGTTCCGGCGTAACGCGAAGAATAAAAGGGAATACCACAAATAACTATTTGGAAATAGCCAGTAACACGTCAGAGGCAGATGGCAGCAGTATTGTTTTGCATTCGAACGACAACGTAGGTATCAGTGATGTATCTCCCTCGGAAAAGCTGACTATTAACGGGGATATGGCATTTACAGCTGGGTCGGGTCTTAGAAAAATACTTGGCCGGTCTTCGTCCAACAGTCTACAAATTTTCAGTAACACCAACGCGACGGACGGTAGTGCCATTACATTGAATAATAACGGAAATGTTGGGATAAATGATGCGGCACCGCAAGAAAGAATCACGGTTGGCGGAGATATAGGATTTACACCATCATCATCGGATGCGAGGCATTTGTATGGTAATTCTTCAATAGCACTGACCATAGCGGCTAATCGCAACACGTCGGGTAGTACGGGTTCTGTAATTCAAATGTTTGGCGAAGGACATTCTACCGATCCTAAAAGTTTAAAGTTACTTACCGACGGAGGAAGTGAAATAATACTTAACGGAAATGCGACAGGTAACGGAACTTACCAAGGCTCGGGACAATTCAATTCGGCCGGTACGGGTAGTACCGCATTCGAATTTACCAATTCAAATACTAGCTCTTCATTGTTGCAAATAAATACTGACGGGAAAGTTGGCATAGGAGATGCAAATCCTTCAGATCAATTGACTGTAAACGGAGATATATCATTTACATCATCATCGTCTGCCCGTAAACTAATGGGTCAAACATCAGGCGCTCTTGAACTGTGTTCATTTACAGACAACTCGAACGGGTCCACAATAGTATTGCAAACATCGGGATTAGTTCAACTAAACGCATTAGGTTCCGTTTGGAGCAATCTACCAGCTTTTGAATTTAATGTAGGGTCTACCCCTATGATGTCTATGAATACGAATGGGGAGGTGGCCATAGGATCCAATGCAGTATCTTTTTTAAACGGTGGCGGATTGAGCGGATGTGTGGGATGTAATTATAGATTGCTTGTAGAAGGTGGGATACTAACAGAAAGTATTGTATGGAAATCAATACACCTTTGGCCAGACTACGTTTTTTCGAATAACTACAAACTGAAAACTTTAGAAGAACTAGATAAATATATCGGCGAAAACCATCATTTGCCCGAAATACCGACCCAAGATGAGGTGAGTAAGAATGGGGTGAACCTCGGCGAGATGAGTCAGGCACTATTGAAAAAAGTTGAAGAATTGACGTTGTATGTTATACAGCAACAGAAAGAAATAGATGAATTAAAAAATAAAATAAAATAACCATGAAGACGATCTTAATTTTCTTCGCGGGAAGTATTTGCCTCTGCAATGCAAAGGCTCAGAACTTGCCTAAGTGTAATACGGAGATTTCGTTTAACGGTTATATTCCCGAAAAAATGACAGATAAAAGCTTGGTAATATTGGAAGGTGATATAGTAACCGATAATTCCGAATCTCCGATTATTCTTGCAAATGTTGTCCGGACAACCGGTTCAGGTTCTCTAAGCGGGGCGGGAAGTATAAGAACCATCACTGACTGTGCCGAGGGTAGTGCAAGAAGAGGCGGATATACGGACACGGTATCCGGAATCAATAAAGCAAGTATAAAAAGTTATTTATGTATCTCCGGCATTTACCCGAATCCTGCTGCCGATATGATCAATGTTTCGCTCAGGTTGGAAGAGGACGCTAATTGTACGTTTAGGATATTTAACATGCATGGGCAGCAAACGGGTGAAACCAGGAGTATATTTTTTAAATCGGGAGGGTATGTTCACTCCATTCCGGTGCAGGGAATGGCGCAAGGGGTATACTTTGTAGATGTAGAAACAAATAATAATCATCAGCGGTTTAAATTTGCTAAGCAATAATTAATCTCCCTTTGGTCGGTGTTATCACCGACCATTTTTATAGTCTAAACCGGGATTTGCGGGATTTCAGGATGTAAAGGATAGCTTAGTAATCCGAGTCATCAATTAATCTTGTAAATCCCGGTTATCTTTGTACTTACTACTCACTACTTTCTACCAAAGGATGATATTTTCTTCGAAACTGATTGAAGACGCGGTTAAGGAATTTTCGAAGTTGCCGGGCATAGGCAAGAAAACGGCTTTACGCATGGTGCTGCACCTGCTGAAGTCGGAGACCACGGAAGTGGAAGCTTTTGCCGATGCCATGACACAGATGAAGCATCGGGTGAAACTGTGCAAATATTGCCATAACGTAAGCGACGGCGATGTATGCACTATATGTATCAACCCCGGCCGCAACCGGGCGCAGGTATGCGTGGTGGAAAGCATCAGGGATGTGATAGCTATAGAAAGTACCCGCCAGTACAACGGACTCTACCATCTTTTGGGCGGCGTGCTATCTCCTTTGGATGGTGTGGGCCCCGATAAACTGAATATAAGCACGTTGCATAACCGTGTGCGCGATAACGGCGTGGAGGAGTTGATAATGGCCCTAAGTCCCACCATAGAGGGGGATACCACGGTGTATTATATAGCCAGGCAGGTAAAAGACCTACCGGTACGCATTACCAGCATAGCCCGGGGTATTGCCTTTGGCGGAGAGTTGGAATATGCCGATGAAATGACACTGGCCCGCTCCATAGCCAAGCGCCTGCCCATAGAAAATTATGTAAGTATCAAGTCGGCAGAATAAGCCCCCGAAAAATTTAAAAATCCCAACCATACACCCGAGAAGCCCGTCTATCATATAGCGATGTGGTGTTATGCCTCCTTGGGCATTTTTTGTTTGAAATTTTAACATTTTTTCATTATCATTGCTAATTCTGTAATAACCATAATAAACAATAGGAGTATATGTCAGTAAAATTCTACTCATTCCTAAAGCGGCTAACGCTTATCATCCCTATCTTGATACTGGCCGCATCATCGGCCAACGCGCAGTGCGAGTGGTTGCAGTATGCACCCTACTATGTGAAACCTGCGACAACTCCTTATTATGAATTTGAGTGTGGTACGGGTAATGCCGTTTGGATAACACGATGCTCTACCGATAAAGCTATAGTGAATCTTAACAGCACCTCGGGTTGTCCCCCGGTTGCCGGCGATACCAACAACTATAACTATTTCCCCGGACAATTATTGAAAGTAAACGCCGGCTCCAAAGTTGATTTTTATATCAACTGGGGTTTTGAAACAGGTGTAAGCACCAACAGTCTGCACTCCCTCAGCTTTTGGTTCGATTGGAACCATAACGGCATATTCGAATACTCGCAATTTTATAGCGAGCAGGCAAAAATTAAAGCGATTTCGCCTACCACCACCTTTATAAATCCCAGCGGCTTGGTGGCCTATAGCACCGCTACATTGCAAACCGGTAAATTTCAAATAGAAGTAGAAATACCGTCTTGGGCTAAAAACGGTCCTACGCGCCTAAGGGTTCGTTCTTCTGCCGCCGGCCTTTCTCCCAACCTGGTAGCCAGTGGCGTGGGCCCCTGCGACCACAGTAAATTCGGAGAGATAGAAGAATACGATGTAGACATTGTTAATCCTTGTCTGTCTCCCAAAGTTATATCTATATCAAATGTTACTTGCAACTCGGCAGACGTTTGTTGGTCTACACAAGATAATGCCGACTTGTATGACTACTGGGTAGACACCTGCCGCACTCCGGGCTGTAGTATTCCTTCTTTTGATCCCACCATTAAAAACTATTTCGACATCAAAACGCAAAACTGTATAACTCTTCCCAATAATAAATATCCTTTGGGCTTACCACAGTTGTTGCCCGAAACAAAATACTACGTATTGGTACGCTCTATTTGCGATACAATACGTAAACCTACATCTCAATACTGGCAAGTATCCGATTGGAACGCTATTGACTCCTTTACTACATTGCCTTGTTGCGACGCACCCCTAAATGTAAGAATGAGCGAAATAACATCTACCACTGCCACTGCCACTTGGGACCCCGTATACACATCTACCAAATATGAGTATACCGTAATGACCACACCCGGTCCTCAACCCTCAGCAGGTACCAAAACATTTAATACCTATGCGGGTTTGCAAGGTCTTACATCGGCTAAAACGTATTACTTCTGCGTTAGGGCACTGTGTACGCCCACGCCTTTGTCTAACTGGTCTTGCGTGCCGTTCTCTACCGAAAACACTTTAGGCATTGGTAACCTTGCCACGGAAGGACCCGAAGTATCTGTATATCCCAACCCGGTTAAGAATATAGTAACGGTATCCGTGGAAAAAGCCAACAAGGGTGCCTTGGTTACCATTACCGATGTTGCCGGCCGTGTGGTGTATACACAAGGTATGGATACCGAAAAAGCCGAAATAAACATGAGTGGCTGGAACGCCGGATTGTATTTTGTGAAGTATGTTTCGGAAGCCGGAAACAAAACCGTAAAAGTGATAAAAGAATAGTTAGAATAATTTCTTTCATATAGCAAATGCCTCTTCGGACGAAGAGGCATTTGTCGTTTTTATGCAAATGTGTAGCTTATGCGGCTTGCAAGGGCTTACTTCGGCAAAAACTTATTATTTCTGCGTACGGGAATGATGTAAGTATTGGCGATGTTTCACATGCTCCTCCCAACGTGTCGGTATATCCCGACCCTGTTAAGTGTATATGACCATATCCGTTGAAAAAGCCAACAAGGGTGCCATGGTTACCGTTACAGACGTAGCGGACCGCGTGGTGTATACACAAGATATGGACACGGAAAAAGCCGAAATAGACATGAGCTGCTGGAACGTCGGATTATATTTCGTGAAGTATGTTTCGGACGCGGGGAGTAAAACCCTGAAGGTGGTAAAAGAATAACTGACTACTGCTATAAGCATCAAAAAAGGGCCTCATAGGCCCTTTTTTGATGCTTATGCGTATAAAATTTATTTTTTGCGATAGTAAATCTTGTCTTCCGCAAATTCGTTAACCGATTGCAGCGCGGGATTGGCCATGCGCTCGTATATGCGAGAGATTTCTATCTGCTCTTTATTCTCGTGTATTTCTTCCAGGTTATCGGCATGAGAAGTAAACTCATCGAGCTTGCGGTGCAATTCCTCTTTCATGCTGATGGAGATTTGATTGGCCCTGCGAGACATTACGGCGATGGACTCATAAAGATTGCCGGTCCTGTTCTTGATAGCCAATACATCACGGGTTTCAACCAACGGATTTACCGAGGCAAATGCTCTTTTATTTGTGCTCATTGCGTAGCTTTTTGATGTTATTGTCTGCTAAAGTATAATATTTTTCGGCATCCGGCAGATATTTTGACTGCGGATGATTTTCTTTTAGTTCCGTGTAAACGTTTATCACGTTGGCATAGCGTTCTTCCTGCTTCTCCGGCACACTCGATTTGGCATAGTGGTACATGGCCTTCATCATCATATACCTGTAGTGGTCTCCGTTAACCGACTCGGGGTAGTTACGAAGCACGTTTTTATAAGCTATACCCGATGCCTTGTACTGTGCTATGTTGTAGTACAGTTTGGCGGCATCCGCCTCTTTCGATTCAAGTTTGTGCAGGCAATCGAGTATATATTTGCTCGCCTCATCCAAATGCTTGGTGTCGGGGTGGGTATTGATGTAGGATTGCAACGCTTCCAAAGCTTTGGCCGTATTTGTTTGGTCTACCGTGGACTTCGGAGCCATTTTATACAGGCTTACACCATACATGTATTCGCACTCCTCCGCATCCGTGCTGGAAGGGAACATGTCTGTAAAGTTCTTAAAATGGTAAGAAGCCGACAGATAGTCCCTCATGTGGTAAAAGGACCAGGCGTAACGATAATACAACGGTTCCGCGTTTTTGGTATGCGTCATGATGGGGATAAGCCCTTCATAAAGCGTATTGGCTTGTTCATACCGTTTCTTGTCGTAAAACTCATTGGCTTTGGTAAGCTTATAGTTTACGTCTTTACTCTTAAGCGCAGTTTGGTAGCTGCTGCAAGAGCCCAGTGTAATAACACAAATTAATATGTACGATAAAACTTGGAGACGACCGCGCATAAGGGGTGCAAAAATAGCGAAAATAAGGCTTATCGCCCAATTTAATATATAAAGGGCTGTTAAATGAAATCGGTATGGAAGCCCTTTTTATAATATCTCCGGGACCTGATTCAGATGATGCACTTCGTATGTGGGCTTGCCGTTGTGGGTGATTTTGTGAGGATTGTAGTAAATCTGATCCCAGCCTGCATTTTGTGCACCTAGTATATCTATTTCCAACGCATCACCTATCATAATGCAATTTTCGGGTGTGGCGCCGGTTATATTGGCAGCAAAAGAAAAAATGTCGGGATGCGGTTTCATGCTGTTGCTGCGCTCCGAAGTAATGATTTCGGAAAAATAGCCTGCTATGCCCGAGAACTGCAGTTTGAGCTTCTGCGTGGTTTCGAACCCGTTGGTGATAAGGTGCATCTGGTAGCAATTCTTTTCCTTGCAATATCCCAGCAGTTCTTTCGCAAAGGGGGTAAGCAACGATTGTGTGGGCAATATCTCCAGGTAGGCGCTGCTCATTTCGTGTGCCAGTGCGGTATCGGCTATTTTATAATCCAATAGTGTAAGCCAAAAGCGTTTCCAACGCAATTCCTCCCTGCGTATATGTCCGCTCCTGAACCGTACCCAAAGCTTGTCGTTATGCGCGTTATAGTGCATAAAGAAGTCGTCGAAATCGGTAATGCCGGTGCTTTGCAAGTCATATTCATCATATAACTTTTTCAACGTGAATTCTGAGTTCTTATCAAAATCCCACAGTGTGTGGTCAAGGTCAAAAAAGATATGTTTGTAACGAGTGCTCATTGCCCTGTAAAGGTACATAAAAAAGAAGGTGCCCGTAAGGCACCTTCCGCTATTTAGAGTGTTGTAAAACTATTTAAGTTTGAACGCTTTTTTGACTTTGCTTACATAGTCCAGTTTCTCCCAAGTAAACAGTTCAACCTTTACGTTTTTGGTTTTACCGTCTGCGGATTTAAACGTTTTGGAAACCACTTGAGGTTCGCGGCCCATGTGTCCGTAAGCGGCACATTCGCTATACATCGGTTGGCGCAGTTTCAGGCGTTGCTCAATAAAGTAGGGGCGCATATCAAATATTTCGCCTACTATTTTAGAGATTTCGCTATCCGTCATATTTACTTTGGCTGTGCCATAAGTGTTGATGTAAATACCCATGGGTTGGGCTACGCCTATGGCGTAAGATACCTGTACCAGTACCTCGTCGCATACGCCCGCGGCTACCAGGTTTTTGGCTACGTGGCGTGTGGCATAGGCTGCGGAGCGGTCTACCTTGCTGGGGTCTTTGCCCGAGAAGGCACCACCACCATGGGCACCTTTACCACCATAAGTATCTACGATAATTTTACGACCGGTAAGGCCGGTATCACCGTGCGGACCACCTATTACAAATTTACCGGTGGGGTTGATGTGATATTTGATTTTATCGTTGAACAGGTGTTTGTATTGCGGATATGCTTTAATAACGCGAGGTATCAAAATGCTCAACACATCTTTTTTAATGCGCTCTTGCATTTTTTTCTCTTCGTCAAAATCATCGTGTTGTGTAGAGATAACTACCGCATCTATACGCACGGGTTGGTTATTCTCGTTATACTCGAGTGTTACTTGGCTTTTGGCATCGGGACGGAGGTATTTCATTACCTTACCTTCGCGGCGTATGTTAGATAGTTCGCGCAGCAACAGGTGAGCCATATCCAGTGCCAAAGGCATATAGTTGGCTGTTTCGTTGGTGGCGTAACCAAACATCATACCTTGGTCGCCCGCACCTTGATCTTCTTTCTTTTTACGCTCCACACCTTGGTTGATGTCCGGAGACTGCTCGTGAATGGCAGACAATACACCGCAGGAGTGAGCTTCAAACATATACTCGCTCTTTGTATAACCAATTTTGGTGATTACCTCGCGGGCAATGGTTTGCACATCTATGTATGTGTTACATTTCACTTCTCCGGCCAGTACTACCTGACCTGTGGTTACCAGTGTTTCACAAGCAATTTTCGAATTGGGATCCCAAGCCAGGAAATTATCGACAAGGGCGTCGGAAATTTGGTCCGCTACTTTATCGGGGTGTCCTTCCGATACGGACTCGGAGGTAAATAAATAAGCCATTTCGTTTTTATGATATTGTGGTTGCGAATATAATATACTTTTATTCTACTGTTACCGATTTTGCAAGATTTCTGGGCTGGTCTACATCGCAGCCTCTTAAGATGGCAATGTGGTAAGCCAGCAACTGCAGAGGAACTATGGTAATTAATGGAGTAAGTACTTCTTCCGTTTCGGGTACCTCTATCACATGGTCGGCCAGCGCCCTTATTTGAGTATCGCCTTTGTTTACCACCGCTATTATCTTTCCTTTTCTTGCTTTTACCTCTTGTACGTTCGATACTATCTTTTCGTAGGCGCTTTGGTTGGTAGCCAAGAAAACCACCGGCATTTCTTCGTCTATCAGTGCTATGGGCCCGTGTTTCATTTCTGCCGCGGGGTAACCTTCGGCATGGATGTACGATATCTCTTTTAGTTTAAGCGCACCTTCCAGTGCTACCGGGAAGTTATAACCACGGCCCAGATACAGGAAGTTTTTCGCATCTTTATAAATCTCCGCCAAATCACGTATTTGGCTGTCCAGCTTCAATGCTTCGTCAATTTTTGATGGGATGTTCTCCAGTTCATACAATATCTCACGCAGCTTTGATGTGGTTATGGTGCCTTTTTGTTGGGCTACTTGCAGCGCAATAAGTGTAAGTATGGTTATTTGTGTGGAGAATGCCTTGGTGGATGCTACTCCTATTTCAGGGCCGGCATGCGTGTATGAGCCGGCATGAGACATACGCGCTATGGAAGAACCGATAACATTGCAAATTCCGTATATCAGTGCCTGGCGTTCTTTTGCCAGCTCAATGGCTGCCAAAGTGTCGGCAGTTTCTCCCGATTGCGATATGGCCAGCACCACGTCATTTTCGTTAATGATGGGGTTGCGGTAGCGAAATTCCGATGCATATTCTACTTCTACCTGCATACGGGCCAAATCTTCTATCAGGTATTCGCCTATCAGGCCTGAGTGCCATGATGTGCCGCATGCCGTTACAATAAAGCGTTGCGATTTTTCTATCCTGGTGATGTATTCGCTAAGCCCCCCCAGTTTTATCCAACCTTGCTTGGCATTCATTCTTCCACGCAGGCAGTCGGCTATAACTTTGGGTTGTTCGTAAATTTCTTTCAGCATAAAATGCTCAAAGCCGCCTTTTTCTATCGCTTCCAGGCTCATCTCCAGTTTTTGTATGGCAGGAGACTTGCGAATATTACCTAAGGTTTTCAGTATAAACGAGCCGTCTCTCTTAACGCAAACATACTCTTGGTCATCCAGGTACACTACGTTTTTGGTGTATTCTATTATGGGTGAAGCGTCGGAAGCTATAAAGAATTCGTTATCGCCTATGCCTATCACCATGGGGCTGCCTTTTCTGGCAGCAATAAGATAGTCGGGGTTTTCTCTGTCGAGTACCACGATGGCGTAAGCGCCTACCACTTGGTTCAGCGCCACGCGTACGGCGTCTTCAAGGTCAGAGCCGTCCTGTTTGCGCACCTCTTCTATCAGATTAATCAATACTTCGGTATCTGTATCCGATGAGAATTCATAACCCCTTTTTTGCAGTTCTTCTTTAATGGAGGCGTAGTTTTCTATTATGCCGTTATGTATAATGGCGAGGCTGCCCGATTGCGACAAATGCGGGTGGGCATTGGTGTCATTGGGTTCGCCGTGTGTGGCCCAGCGTGTATGGCCAATACCGATGTTTGCGTTTAACTCGCCACCATCGGTAATTTTTTCCAATTCGCTAACCTTACCGGCTTTTTTAAAAATGCTCAGATTACCGTTAAGTAAGGCTATACCCGCACTGTCGTAGCCGCGGTATTCCAATCTTTTCAGTCCTTTAATAAGAATGGGGAAAGCTTGTTTTTTACCAATGTAACCAACTATGCCGCACATTGCGCTATACTATTTAAGTGTGGTGTAAATAATGTTGAAATCAAATGAATACCTGTCATGCGCTCTGCCGCCGGCCGCCAGGCTGTAGGCTGCGGGAAACAGGGGCGCCCCCCTTATGCGTAAGTGCAATTCGTCCCACTGCTCGATAATGGCTTTTTGCACTTCGCGCGGCAGGTTTATCGTGTATTGCGTTACATTTATTCCTCCACCCAAATCAACGGATGAGGATGTGCCACCGACAAACGAGTAATCCTCATCTACAAGGTCGGTTATGGCTGATATGCTGTTATCCGCATTAACACGATATGGGTCTATGCGAATGGGTGAGGTATACAGCGCATTGGTGCCTAAGCTCAATTTGGTGATGACGAATTGGGCTTTGTTGATAACACCTTTGGGGAGTGTCTTAATATAGGGGATGCGAACATCTATCGTTGCTCCTGGCTCATTTTGCAGCAGAAGCATCGTGTCCGAAGCATTCGGGTTTTGCTGTCCGCGGTTAAATATTGCCTGCGCCAAGGTGCTGTAGTCGCGTTTAATGTAATTATAGTGCGCACAGTCTTCGCGAGAAAAATTGAAAAAAGCGGTTTTAACCGTTCCGGGTTCGGTAGCCTCGGTATAATAAAACGCTATAGCGGAGCGAACATAGTCCGATGCGCCATCGAGGTAAAAATAAGGCATGGCCACACCCTTTGTGGAAGAAGTGGGGGCGATATAAATACCTTTCAGCCAATTCAGGAATGCCTCTTTCGTTTCAAAATTACTACCGCCGGAGTTTTGAGCTATTTCTTGTATAAAAGCATCGGTAAGCGGTATGCGCAAGTGCGTAGGCCTGTTGATGCCTGTAACGGAAATTGAGTCACTCAGCTTTAGTTTAGTGATATCTATGGCAAACGGCTTGGATATGGGATTGGCGTCCGTTTGTCTGGTTTCGTTGCTGTAGTAGGTGGCGTCTTTGCTCAGTGCTTCGGTTACGCGGTAAGCCGTAAAGGCTTGCGTATCCGAAGTTAGCGTATCACCCCATTTAAAGCCCGTATAGGGCATGATGATAAATGCGGAGTCGATGGTAAAATTGCCTGTGGAAAAGGTGAAGCTGTTGGCTGTGGGTATTACCTGAAAGTATATACCGGCAGTCGTGCCGCCCATTACCGGGTCGTCTACCTGCCCCAAAGCATGTATGGTGGGCAGGTTACTATACGTCCGGCTGGTGTTCAGTGTATCTATATATACAGACCGCGTAATGATGGTCATGGTATCGGGTATGGATATCACGTCCACATTTTCGCCCGGGGCACTACCCTTCAAAACCGTATCTTCTTTACAGCCAATTGCGGTAAACAGATAACATGCGATAGGCAGCAATGCTACGAATCTTGGAAAAAATCGCTTCAATGTTCAGTTGTTTTCGGCTAAAGTCACAAAACTAATACTAAGACTCTGTTAAGCTTTTATACAGGTCCAGCAAAGAAGTTACGTCTTCCTTCCATGCTTCGTCGTACTTCACCACTTTTTTATAGCGGCTGGGCTTTACGTCTTCGATTATGGCATCATCCATGTCTTCGGAACCATGCACAACCACATCGGCATACTTACTCGCACCCAGTGTCAGGGCCAGGTTGGTTCCGTCCTTGTATTTTTCCAGATCTTTCTCTTTAATCTCGTTGCTTACAAGCGCTTTCTTGATAAAGTTGGGATTCAACTCCTCTTTAAACTGGCTGTTTTGTGCAGTGTAAATAACCTTTGAATAGTTGAAAACCGGCTCTTTCTTGTATGCTGTTTTCAGGTAGGCCGGCAGTAATGATGTCATCCATCCGTGGCAATGTATCACATGCGGTGGCCATCCGAATTTCTTTACCGTTTCCAAAGCGCTTTTGCAGAAGAATATCATGCGCTCGCCATTGTCATCGAAGAAATTATCTTGGTCGTCGCGGAAAACGGCTTTCCTTTTAAAGTAGTCGTCGTTATCCATGAAATAAACCTGCAGGCGCGCATTGGGTAAAGAGGCAACTTTTATTATCAGCGGGTAGTCGTCTTTATCGATAATAACGTTGATACCTGATAGGCGAACCACCTCGTGGAGGCGGTGCCTGCGCTCGTTAATCATCCCGAATCGGGGCATGATTACACGTACTTCCAAGCCGGAATCGAAAGTTTTTACGGCCAGTTTATTAAGAATTTGGGCAAAATCGGTAAACTCAATATAAGGAGAGAGCTCGTTGGCAACAATTAAAACACGTTTTTTGTCTACAGACATGTGGTAGCGTTAGATTAAAACCGGAAAAAAGTATAAACTTGCTAAGAAATTGACTGCAAAATTACGAAAATATTGTATTCAAAAGCCGTGATGGCTTAATTTCCTTCATCAAAATACATATATGGTTGTTTTTAAAACTATTTCCGATTTAAGGAAGTACTTGGATAACTGCAGGGCAGACGGCAAAGCTGTCAACTTTATCCCTACCATGGGAGCCTTACACAAAGGTCATATATCCCTGTTAACCGAGGCGCGTAAAGATGATGCGATAACGGTAACAAGCATATTTGTCAATCCTACACAATTCAATGATAAACAAGATTTTATAAAATACCCGTCCACTTATGATAAGGACATTACATTGCTGGCAGATGCCGGCTGCGATGTCGTTTTTTATCCCGGCGTTGAAGAAATGTACCCGGGGGGCAGCGATAATGTAAAGGTTTACGATTTTGGCGAATTGGAGCGTGTAATTGAAGGATACTACCGCCCGGGACATTTTAAAGGTGTAGGACAAATTGTGGGGCGATTACTTGATATTGTGGCTCCCGATAAACTGTTCTTAGGACAAAAAGATTACCAGCAGTGCCTGATAATAGCCCATCTTGTGGCGCAGCGCGGTGATAAGGCCCAAGTGGTGATATGCCCCACCGTAAGAGAGGACGACGGTTTGGCTATGAGTAGCCGTAACCTGCGCCTGACAAATGCGCAAAGGGCCGTTGCAGGCACCATTTACCAGTGTCTTGTGTCAATACAGGCCAAAGCGGGGATACCCGGAGATTTTGCCGTGGTAAAAAAGGAGTGTGAGGAAATTTTGATGCACAAAGGGCTTCGCCCCGAATATGTAATTTTGGCCGATGCCGACACACTGGAAGTGTTTGAAGATTATATGCCGGGGCGTAATACTATGATTCTCATAGCGGCATTTTTGGGAGATGTAAGGCTTATAGATAATATGAGGCTTGAGGCTGCATAATGGCATAATTTTAGAATGAATTTTGCAAAACCATAACTTATTTGGTTTTTATCAATAAATGGGGTATTTTTATACTCAACTATAGACGATAATTTTTTGCAAGGAGAGAACACGCGTTTGCCGAAAAGCGTTATAAAAAGAGTAAGCAGTCCTATTTTAAATAGCAAAAAATGAAAAAAGTATCTATTCTTGTTGCAATATTGGTAGTAGTCGTTTCCGTTGTGGCTTGTAATAAGCGCAACGATTCAGGCACAAAACAACCCATGAACGTAGGCCATTTTGCAGAGCGTAACGGCTCGGCCACACAAATATGGTGGCAGGCATGGCACCGTTGCGAAAAAGATCCTAAAAATTGCGGCCCTGAAACGGTTATAACTGCGAAAAGGTTAAGGTTGGAAGCATTGACCAATGCTATAGACAACGGACCTACGGCCATCGGCAACTTCTTTAGTAATACAAATAACTGGGATGTTTTCCCTCAAAACTATCCTTCTACCGCTCAAATGAGTAGTTTGGCCTCCGGCGACTATGAAATTTTGATTGACATTAATAATGGCATACATTACTTTCTTTGCGGTCCCGAGGGTACGGTAAGCAATGAAGGTCCGGAATTCGTTGTTCAGGTAGAATATCAAGATTAGTATAACCTTTTAACTTCAAAAATTACCCTTTACTTCTATCTTTTGGTATAAGGGCTTGCTTTCTTTGCTCCCATATGAAAACCGGCATTGCTGTAAAGATATTTTTTGCTTTTTTTTCTTTGGCTTCGTTGGTGGCATGCAGACAGGAGAAGGTAAGTCAATCTTTTTCCGGCACAGATATACTTGAGGATAGTATTGTGCTGGAAAATATTAATGCCGGGTCGCGTATCAATTTCTACCCCAACGATACAGACCTTATTATTAGTTACATTTCCGATTCAAAAGACAAGATAATATTATATAGCATAGCGTTGCGTAAGGCTATTGATTCTCTCGGATACGATACGCGCGATATGGGAGACCAATACTACGTGGATGAGTATAAGAATACTTATGTGATCAAGAGAGATCAGGCTGCAATTCTGAGGAGAGACAGTTTGGGCACCGAAAAGTATCTATATGCCAAGCGTGAAGTTGTATACTTGGATAAAGATTCAAATACCGTTCTTTATTCGCCTATATCAGTGGCCTTACAAATTATAGATAGCACTATCGTACTTAACAACAATCGCGGGTATCGCTTTTGGGACGAACGTGAACGTAGCCTATATTATCGCTCGAAAGACTTGGCCTTTTTTAAATTGGAGAATGATAGTTTGGTGAAGAAAACCGACTTTGGCGCCTTTCCCAAATTTTACCATAATAACTATATAGATGAAATGTGGCCCGTGGCCGCTCGCGTCAGCCGCGACCGTATATTCTACATCTTTAGTAATGATAACGTACTGTTTGACGAGAATATTCCGGATGGTAAAATAACATTGCGCAAAATAAAAGGGCTTGAGCGAAACAAAACCTTGCCTTTTGATGTGAATCGCATGACCGAATTAGCCTATTCCAATGATTATCAAATCCGGAATACCAGCTACATAGCCATGTTGTATGATCATATAACCGGTGAATCAGCCATATTTCAAATGTTACCGGCTACGGAGCAAAAAAGCGATGAATCATTGTACATTTATTTTGATAAGCCGATGGTGGTAAATGTGATGGATACGGCTTTCAACGTTTACAAGAAAGTCTACTTCCCCGACCTTCACAAATTTTTCATAGAGTACTCTTGCATGTATAAAAACAAGCTCTATGCTTTGGAGCGTTATGAAAATACCAACAAGTCTACAGTGAAAGTTTATGTGTACAAGATTAAGTAACGCGGCTTTTGTAGCCTTTTTTATTTCCTGTTTGGTATCCTGCACACCCGCGCCTTACAAAGAGGATACGGTAATCTTCAATAACTATCTTAAAACTGCATTGGGGCTAAGCATACCCGATGACAGCATGAAATTTATTGCCGTTTCCGAATGGGGTTGCGGCGGGTGTATCGGTAAAACCGTTACCCGGTTTAAAGATGACCCTACGGCATTATTTATCGTAAATAAAAACACTTACGATAAGTATCTTAAGCCTAAAGACGTGCCGAAAGTGAGGTATGTGATTGATACCACGGACCGCATTACGCGCCTTAAATACCATAACAGTATCATCGGCATAATACAAACTTCAGACGGGCAAATAAATAAGATTACGTATGTGGAATACATGAGTGCCGACAGCATTCTTGCCTCCATAAAATAGTACCGGCACTTAATCAAATTTGCTCACGGTAACTTTACCGTCTGCACCTGTGTACACCACATAAGGCGTATGCGTACCTGGGTGTACGGCTACGGATATATGTGTTATGGTGCCAGTGTTAATACGCTCCGCAAAATTGTTCCACTGTTTTTTGTCATAATACATGACCATGCCTTTGTCGTTTCCGTCTTTATATGTCATATACATCGTGTTTACGGAATCCGCAGATTGTACTATCTGTGGGTTGGCGGCAATGCCGGTGGTGAAGTTTTGTGCACCAATGTTTGCCCAGCCGTTATTGTAGGTAAGCACAGAGGCAACTCTGGCCGGGCTTTTGCCTTCGCAGGCTATGTATAAGTTGCCCGATGCGTTTAAACCGGCCGAAAAGCTCGTCGGGCCTATCGCCTTAGGGAAATTGAGATTACTCCAATTATTGCCGTTTCTTTTCAGCACGTCAAACTGCGTGATACCAAGCGTGGTATCCCAGATATAAGCCACATGCTCGCCCGCTGCGGATATGCTCCGTACACGTCTTTCCGGCGCCGATACAAAAAACTCGCTCCATGCACTGCCATCGTAACGCATTACTTTACCTACCGCAGGTGCGGATACAAACGCGGCATACAAATTGCCCCCCTGTACCGATAGCACCGGAGGTACGGACAATAGCGACGGGAATAAGGTTTGCCCCACGTTTTTCCATGCACTGCCATCCCAACTCATCACACGTACTTTATTTGTTTGCGTAGCCGAGTTCTCTATGTAACAGGCATACATTTTGCCTGCATTATCTGTAACCAGCGATGCGCTTGATGCACTGCCCTCGGAAAAACCGTCTGCACCAACCGTTGTCCACTGCGCGCCATCCCATCTCTTCAATACAGCTTTACCGCCGTTCTTTCCGTCGGCATACAAAACATGAAGGGCACCCGCGGCATCAAAAACCATGGTAGCATGTGCTTGAGCGTTTTGCGCATCAATCTCGGTAAGATTACGCCACTTGGGCGCGGGAGCATTGGTTGTTGTGTCTGTATTCTTAGGTTCTTCCGATGCGGGCTTTTTGCATGAGTAAGTAGACAATAAAACAGCCGCAAAGGCAAACAGGGATAAATAACGTGGCATAATGCTAAGTTATGTTATTGAAGGCATAATTACAGCCCCTGTAAATGTATTTCCTGCCAATAAAAAAAGCGGGCACGAAGCCCGCCGGGTTTGCCGAACGCTCCCTTTTTATTGTTTTACTATTCTTTTTACAAAGCCGTTGCCGTCTGCTGTTTCCAGCCGGATGAAGTAGGCTCCGTATGCTTTACTGCCCATATCAAGTACTGTAGATGCCGAGATGTTTTTATGCTCCAGCACCCTGCCGTTGGCATCATAAAGCATTAGTGTATAGTTCCTGCTGTCTTTCAGCTTTATGTTCAGTTCTCTAACCACAGGTATGGGGTAAAGCTCGATATTTGATTCTATTGCCGCAATCTCATCCACACCCAAAGAATAATGCGTGGTGGCGTTGGCGGGGACGGTTGCCTTACCGCCTGTTGGGCCGAAGTTGACATTGGCAGGCATGCCATAAAACGTAGGTCCGGTAAAATATGGATACAGAGGTTTTAAAGATGCGTCAACTGTGGTAAAGTAGGCATAAGTGCCGTTAGGATATTCCGGCGTTTTACAATAACGGCCGTTGTGCTCATCAAGGTCTCCGGAACCTGCGGTATATACCCAGTCTTCGATAAAGCAACCCATAATGTATTGACCGCCCACATTAGGACCGTTGGCACGAGTGGTAGCCGAGGTAGTATGATAGCTCGATGCCATCCTTTTGATCGGTCCGGTTCCGTTGGTGTCGGCATAGCCATAAGGTCCGTATACCGGATATCCGTCCCAGGCAAAGGCCACTATGGGCGAGTGTTTGGTGCTGTCCCAATCATGTAATTCCAAGTTATCGAAATGGTGATGATACATGTTGTCGGGAGTGCTGTGGCCGTTGCTGGCATCCATATCCATGCCTTCAAAATAGTAGGCAAGACGGTTCCATACGCCTTGATTATTATAAGATTGTGCATCGCCCGGTGTAAAGAATACCGAACCGTCCAGCATCAGTCCCGCGTGTCCGCCTTGCAAGCCCATGGGGTTGGTTGCCTTTTGCGGATTACGCGGTATCTGCCATGTGGCTTGCAAATCTTTACCATCATTGTGTGTTTGACCGTGTTTGTAGTAGTTAGGTATACCGCTCGATTTCACATAAACGTTTTGTGTGTTGTAATATACCGCTTCCACATCGGTAAGTATGCCCGCATACTTGTTGCCGGTGGTATTGAGCCACCAGTTGATAATCATCGGGTCGGTTACTTGTGCAAGAGCAAGTTTTGCGAGCAGCATAGTGCCGAGCAAGAGTGCATGTTTCTTCAGCATAAAATATAGGTTTTAACCTGTTACTTCATTTGACGCTGTACTATCCTCAATCCTTCGCAGCGTTGTAAAATTATTTTTTCGAAAACCCGAAATCGGGGTTATACAAAAAGCCTTTGTCGGTAAGCGAGGAAAGAAATGCGATAAGCTCTGCCTTTTGCAATGTGGTAAAGTACAAGCCTTTTTGTAAATGCGGACTGAGTGTGGGTGAGTGTTGTATGCCCATCATGTAGTTGTTCAGTACCATGCTCAGGTTTTTAAAACGGCCGTCGTGCATGTAAGGGTAGGATAGTGCAATATTCCGTAGCGTAGGTACTTTAAATTTCAATGAGTCATCGCGGTTGCCGGTCACCTTCATGTGGCCTATGTCATTTAAGGTTTCATCTACCGAAAGTCCGTTGTTTTCGAACCGATTGTTGGTAAACAGCGGTTCGGTATGGCAAGCGTTACAATGTTTTTTAAAGAGGGTATAGCCATTGGCCTCGGCCGTCGTAAAAGTATCTTCTCCTCTTTGCACTTTGTCGTACTTGGCGTTTGCGCTTACAAGCATGAGCATAAACCCCGATAAGGCTTGAGATACTTGCTCTTTGTGGATGGCACCCGTACCAAAGGCATTTTTGAAGAGCGGCTTGTATCGTGTGGACGCGTTGAGCCGTTTGAGTAGCCCGGGCATGTCCATATCCATTTCAAGCGGATGGGTTATGGGCGTTTCCGGTTGCGTATCAAGGTCGGTTACGGAGCCGTCCCACATAAACGCCTCGCTCCAGGCAAGGTTTATCAGCACCGGTGAATTTCGCGTGCCTATTTTCCCTTCTATACCATGGCTCAGGCTATGATCGGTATGGGTGAATGCCGTGTATTGCAGGTGGCAGCTTGCACAGGATATGGTACTGTCTCTTGATAATATGGGGTCGTAGAACAGCATACGTCCAAGTTGTACTTTGTTTGACGTAAGTGGGCGTTTCTTAAAGTCGTATTTGGTTTGTGGCCACCCTTTGGGTATTTCAAACTTTAAATGGGTCTTGCGTTTGAAGGCCATGAGCAGCATAAACGCGGCGAGTAATATTATGCTCAATTCTTGTTTCACGGCTGTGCTATTTTAAATGTCTGCGCCGCTTTTCGTGCTAATTTAACCGCGTTTTGTCCCGGTATCATTACACTGTTTTCCTCGCTGAGGTTAATGGCGCCTATAAACTCCGCCAGGTCTATCACAATATCGATCTTCTCTGTTACGCTCACAGGTAAAGTAACGGTTTGCACGGCATACCCGGGCTGCATATATCCGCCGAGGTGGAACGCGAATTCGTTTTTGCGAGTGCGGCATGCGCTACTACGTCCTTCCAGTTTAAAATTTATATAGCCGCTTTGCCACGCCCAATACATGCCTTTACCGGGATCTAAATCGCCGCCCATGGCGCCCGATACGTTTGTGGAACTGTCTACACCCAAGTTAAATACCAATGTGGTGCATGCCTCATCAGGAACTTTTAAGGTAATTGTAGTTGTGCTTTCATCGCTGTGGTCTATCAGGTGATAGCTGTCCGTCTCCTTATATATAAGTTTGTCAGCGTGGTATAAGCCTATGTTGCCGATGTAGTATTTCAGTATGTCGAAGGCAATACTATCTCCTGTTGGTAATCTATAGTAACCTTCTTCCGGCATTATAGGTTTTTTATCATAAACCTGCGTAAAATGTATGTTCAATATGCGGATGCCGGCACAGGCGGTACCGTTAAACAATAATAGTGTCAATAGTATAAGGCGCATAGAGCAGAGACTATTTTTGTAGCTCATATTTAGACGTTGTAAATAATCTCATCCTTCGCCTGAAATGAATATTATATCTTGAAATTTAATACAGTTTCCTATTTTGTGCAAAATTTCATTTTATGATTAAACCTATTCTTATCACTTTGGGGCTATTCGCATTAGGCTCCACTGTAAAAGCGCAACTCACAAACGGATTAGTTGCGCATTGGCGAATGAACGGCAATGCTTCCGATGCTTCGGGTAATGGTCTAAACGGTGTTATGTCTAATGTTACGCCGGCGGCAGGCAAATATGGTGTGGTGAACACTGCAATGCGCTTTGCGGGCGATACCGGCAGTTATATCACTATACCTTACGACAGCGACATGGATATCAGTTCTTATTCTATATGCGCGGTGATAAAGCCTGAAAAGTTTTATACTGCAGATTGCCAGGTAAATCAGGTTTTTATGCGTGCAGACAATTTTTTGCCGTCACATTATTCGCTCTTTTTTACCGATAATGCCTATGATAGCAGTTGTACCGTAACAGGAGATACGACTCGTTTTAATTTTTACGCCGGAGCTAATTCCAGTGATGTGAACGGAGGTGTAGCCTTTCAGGTATATAACAAACCTTGGCAATATACTCCTGCCATACATACGGGACAATGGTATTGCGTGGTGGCAACTTTCGCGGGAAAAACTTTTAAATTATATGTTGATGGTGTGTTGAAAGTCACAAGTGTGGCCGGTTCCAACATTCCTCTTGTACCCGGTAGCCAAGGTATTACCATTGGTAATAACGTATGGGATAAGTTAGGACATCCCTATTCTTTCAAAGGTGTGATTGATGATATGCGTTTATACAACCGTGTGCTTTCGGACACCGAGGTGACGGCCTATTACAATATCGTAGATACTCCCGTTACGCAATCTATAATAGCTGTTGATCGTATTGGGGATTTAACGATGGTGCCTAATCCCGGCAACGGAAATTTTGTTTTGAACGGATACATTAATGATGAACACGTTACAATAGAGGTATTGAATGCCGTAGGAACATCCGTATATAGAGAAAAAGTTCGCCTGAACAATAAAATTCTTAATAAGGAAATAAGGTTGAATGATGCCTTAACTAGCGGCTTATACTTGGTGCGTGTGATAGCGGATAAGGATGCTAAAGTGTTGAAGTTGAATTTACAGCGATAGTAAGTAATTAATCGCAATAAAAGCGGCCCGACGATGTTCATCGCCGGGCCGCTTTATTATTTCATATTTCCGTCATCTTAAGTCTACCACTTCCACACCGGGGTGTTTCTTTTTGTCGAAAGTAAAAAGAGTCTCGTCTAACGGAGCATTAGGTGTAAAGTTGCTTACTTCGTATTGGTATTCGTTTCCGTTTTTTTCCCATACTCGTCCGCCCAGTATGGTTTTATTGGCATCAACTGCCAGTTCTATTTTGCTGAATTGTTTGGAGGAATTCAACGGTTTAAGCTCAATGATATCGGCCTGCTTGCCGTTTACTTTGCGGGTACCGATGTATTTATAACTATATTCCTTATCGTAAAAATTGGTGAAGAGTTTTGCGGGCGATATGGTTTGCTCGTTGGGGTTATAGCTGCTCACCTGCACTTCGTTCACATCCTTAATATACGTCCACACGGTCTTGTTATCACATATTATCTCTTGGCCACCCAAGGTTACCCTGTACTTGGGTCCCTTCATGTATATCGTTCCCTTCTTTGTGTCGCTCACCTTGCCATTGCTGCCTTTCAGGTATAGGGCAAAGTTCGATTTGAGGGACTTCAGGCTGTTTACCTTCTTGCTTACGGCCTCCAAAATGCCTTTTGCCTTGGCATCGCCCTGCGCCATTGCGGGTTGTGCCATAAGCCCCGCCACCAATACTAAACTCAATAATTTTTTCATTCTGTACGTTTCGCTTTTCCGGAAATTCCCGCATATATGAAACTTCCGTTCCGTTGTTTGGTTTAAAAAAGATTATTGTTAAAAAATTGTTCCAACTCGGCTTCTGTCTTAAAAAGTACATCCCTGGGTTTACTGCCCACAGCGGGACCTACAATGCCTGAAGCCTCCAATTGGTCCATGATACGGCCCGCCCGGTTGTAACCGAGATTGAGGCGGCGCTGCAGGTTGGATGTGGAGCCGTTTTGCGTTTGCACCACTATGCGGGCACAGTCTTCAAACAGCTTATCGCGATTGGTAAGGTCTACTATTTTATCGTTTTCTCCATCTTCCCCCTCATATTCGGGCAGTTCAAATGCCGAAGGGTAACCACGTTGCTTGCCTATAAACTCCACTACGTTTTCTACCTCCGGTGTATCTACAAAGGCGCATTGCAGGCGCATCAGTTCACTGCCGTGCGATACCAACATATCTCCGCGACCTATCAACTGCTCGGCTCCGCCCGCGTCCAAAATAGTACGGGAGTCTACCTTTGCCGATACCTTAAAGGCAATACGGCCCGGGAAGTTGGCTTTGATGGTACCCGTAATCACGTTTACCGATGGGCGTTGCGTGGCAATAATCAGGTGTATACCTATCGCGCGCGCCAATTGGGCCAGTCGAGCTATGGGCATTTCCACTTCTTTGCCGGCGGTCATTATCAGGTCGGCAAATTCGTCTATCACCAGTACGATGAAGGGTAAGTATTTATGTCCTTTTTCGGGGTTAAGCCTGCGGTTGATGAATTTCTCGTTATACTCTTTTATGTTACGCGCTCCTGCCTCTTTCAGCAGTTCATAGCGGTTGTCCATTTCTATGCAAAGCGCGTTCAGCGTATAGATTACCTTTTTGGTATCGGTGATAATGGCCTCTTCCTCATTGGGTAGCTTGGCTAAGAAATGTTTTTCTATGGTACGGTATATGGATAGCTCCACCTTTTTGGGGTCTACCATCACAAACTTCAGCTGTGCGGGGTGCTTTTTATACAGCAAAGATACCAGTATGGCGTTGATACCTACGGATTTACCTTGTCCTGTGGCACCCGCTACCAGCAAGTGGGGCATAGTAGCCAAGTCCACGATATAATTCTCGTTATCTATCTTCTTCCCCAAGGCAATGGGCAAGCTCATTTTGGAGTTGACAAACTTTTCGCTGGAAAGCAGCGTGCGCATCGATACGATTTGCTTGTTGGCATTGGGTACCTCAATACCTATCGTACCCCGCCCGGGAATAGGGGCAATAATACGTATACCCAAGGCGGCAAGGCTTAAGGCTATATCGTCTTCCAAGTTGCGAATTTTGGATATGCGCACACCTTCGGCGGGCACTATTTCATACAGCGTTACCGTGGGGCCTACCGTGGCACTGATACGTTGTATCTCGATACTAAAGCTGCGCAGCGTTTGTATAATCTGGTTCTTGTTCTTTTCCAGTTCGTCTTTATCAAACGTGATGCTTTCCTGCGAGCGGTCTTCCAGCAAGTCCAGCGTGGGGAATTTATAATCGGGAAGGTCTAATTCCGGCGCATAAGGCTCGTTATCCCCGATGCTTACGTGGGCACCATGTTGTATCGTCACGCGTTCTTCTTCCCGGTGTATCACTTCTATGGAAAACTCAGGTTCGGCTGCCGCCGCGGTTTTTGCCTGTTTTGCAGGCTCGGGTATGCTCAGTTCTTGCTCCGCAAGTACAGGCCGGGGTAGCTCTTCTTCAATATTAATTTCTTCAGGTGTTTCTATTTGTTCATTGCCGGTTTCTTCGGTTTTTTCCGAAAGTGTCATATCCCATTCTTCACCGTTCTCCTCTTCCATATCGGCTAAGGGCGCAACAGTTTCGGCCGGGATATCTTCGATAATGGCGACCGGTGACATATCTTCTTCGGTAACGGGAGCCTCGGCCGATTCCTGTACCGTCACAGGTACGGGCTTTAGGTTGGCGGCTACGGCGTTGGCCGTACGTTTTGCGCGACGTAGTATCGGAGTAATATCCAATGAAAAGACCACAAACGCTACAAAGCAAACCAAGCCCAGCAATACAAAGCCTGTGCCGAAATTGCCAAAGAGCCCGTTCATATAATCCACCGATTCCACACCCAGGGTACCACCATAACGAAATTCCGTATCGGGTAACAGGTAGGCCAATACGGGTGCGGCTACCAGCAGCAGTATGGAAAACCAGCGGAGGTAGCGGTTTACGGCAATTACACGTTTACCGTATATAAGGTTCAAACCAATGCCTATTATAAGAAAGCCGATAACCAGCGAGGCTATACCGGCCCCGTCGAACACCAGCACATGCCCGATAACCGCACCCAGGCGCCCACCCAGGTTCTCAACGGTTTCTTCAGAATTAAAGGCATATTTCCACCCTTTTTGAGCTATGCTTTGGTCGTTTTGCCAAGTAAGGCAATAGCTGATGATGGAGAAACAGACGAATAACCCGGTTAACAAAAAAAACATCCCGAAGCCGAGTCTTGCCTGTCGGCGGCTGATGATGCTTTTCTTATTTGCGGGTATGGCCGGTTCGGGCTTCGAAGCGGCTTTTTGTTTGGTATTTTTCTTAGGATTTGCCATATGCGGCCGGCGAGCGGCGAAAATACGATAATAATTAAAAAGCCGGCAGGGCTAAAAAATGTTGTGGTAATATTTCGGGAAATCCTATTTTTATAAATCGTACGTGAGCACCAAACCATTAAGGCGGCTTGGCTGTCTCTTATATTGTTAAATCCTACCGTATATCGCTTTTCAGGCGTTGACGGGTATTTATATTATAGATGAGGTACTTTTTTGTTTCATTCTTAGCTTTATTTATTTGCGCGGCGACCGGCCGCGCACAAATCACTATAGCATCAGGCCAGTCGGCCAATGCATTGGCTCAAATGCTTGCCGGACCGGGTGTTACCGTCACGGGAGCTACAATCAATTGTGCTGCCGGGGCTCAGGGTCTTTTCAACGTGGTTACACCGGCTAATATAGGCCCGGGTATGGACAGTGGTATTATATTATGCACCGGGCGTGCGGCCACTGCAGGTGCTGCAATAGGCGCTAACGGTGATTCGGCATTGCTGGCCAGTTCAGACAATGCCACACCCGGAGACGCAGGATTAAATGCCTATATCAATGGCACAACACGTAATGCCTGTGCTTTGGAATTTGATTTTAAGCCGCTTGGTGATACGGTTAAGTTCGACTATATCTTTTCTTCCGAAGAATATCCGCAGTTTTCCTGTAGCCAATATAACGATGTATTCGCTTTTTTTATCAGCGGACCGGGTATCACAGGTAATAAAAATATCGCATTGGTACCCAACACAAATATCCCGGTGGCTATTAACAGTGTGGTGGATACGGACCGTGTGAACGTTGCCGGCGGAACCGTAAGATGCACCAACATGGGGCCCGGCGCGCCTTTCGCGCAATACTTTGCCGGTAAGAAGATAGGTGGCACACACGATGGTTTCACAACGGTACTTAGGGCCCAGCAGGATGTGGTACCGTGTATGGTATATCACCTTAAATTGATTATTGCCGATGTGGGCGATGCCTTCTACGACTCGGGCGTATGGTTGCGTGCGCGTAGTTTGTCTTCCAATGTTTCAAAAATCGCATCTTCTGGTTTGGGTGCCGAAACGCCCTATGCCATTCGCGGTTGCTATGACGGTAAGTTTATCTTCACTCGCCAAGATCCCTTGGCTACACCTTTGGTGGTAAGATATCAAATAGCAGGTACCGCCGTAAACGGTGTGGATTATACCCAGATAGCGGATTCGGTGGTAATACCCGCCTACGGTACACAAGCCACATTAAATATAGGTGCTTTACCCGCAGCCGTGCCTTCAGGCATGAAGACAGTGAAACTATACTTACTTTCGTTTAATTGCGACCCCTCGGCACCCCCTGTAATTGCAGATAGTGCGCTATTGGAAATTTACGACGAGCTCAAATTTAACATCCTCACGCCCGATACTACGATCTGCGAGAAGGAAACAATATGGTTGAGAGCGGAGGGTGACGATGTATATAATTATACATGGAGCGGCGGATTAGGCATACAGGCACCTAACGACATCACCACGCAGGCAAGGCCACAGCAAACAGTGACCTATACACTAACGGCCAGGTATCCCGCTTGCCCCGATGCCTCAAAAGATATAACGGTTACGGTAGAGCCGCTACCCATAGTGGATGCCGGCAAAGACACCACCATCTGCCAGTGGGATACGCTTAGGCTGCATGCTGACGTGGGGCCCCAATGGTACCAAGGCTATACTTATGAGTGGGCACCGGCAATTAACCTGAACACGGCTACCGATTCCGAAGTAATATTCAAGGCAAACGAAAAGACATTGTTTAGTGTAACGGTTAAGACGTCGGTAGGTTGTACCGGCACAGATACCATGCAGGTGGATATTTATCCCGGCAATTATGCATCTGCACCTCAGGATATCGGGGTGTGCCCGGGAGATAGTGTGGAAGTAAATATAACGGGTGGAACGACATATAACTGGACGCCGAGCTTTTACCTAAGCAGCACTACCGAGGGAACTATAAGAACGGCACCGGGTGGCCCCATACGATACACCGTGTATGTGGCAGATGCCAACGGATGTAAAGACACCGTGGAAGTACCGATAACCACATATCCTGCCGCGATATTATATTTGGGCAACGATGTATATTTACGTCCCGGTGAGCGGTACCAGATGGATGCCACCGGCAACTGTGTCGATTTTCAGTGGTTCCCGAATGTAGGGTTGTCAGCGCTTAATATACCCAATCCCATAGCTTCGCCGGAGGCCAATACCAGGTATTTTGTGGTGGGTGTTAATGCCGACGGATGTTCCGTAACGGATACGATTGATGTGTACCGCAAAGAAACGGAGATAGATATACCCAATGCATTCAGCCCCGGTAGCTTAAATCATGAATTAAAAATTGTAATGAGAGGCATTGCAACTTTAAAATATTTCCGTATTTTCAACCGTTGGGGCGAGAAGGTATTTGAAACAACCGATATAAATAGCGGTTGGGACGGCCGTTTAAACGGAGAGAACCAACCGATGGGTGTTTATATATATGAGGCGGAAGCGATAACTGTTGACGGGCGCCCGTTTAAAAAACAAGGAAACGTAACATTAATAAGATAAAAACCTTTTTAAGGACAATATAGTATGACAAGGAAAACCAAACTACGCTGTGCAAGTTTCTTAGCCGCTCTTGCGTTTACAGCGCAAACTGCCCAAGCTCAGGATATCCACTTTACGCAGTTTACGGCCTCCCCGTTGATTGTAAACCCCGCGTTTACCGGAAACTTCAATGGTCAATGGCGTGCGTCTGCGATATATCGCGACCAGTGGAGAAGCGTTACGGCTCCGTTTAAAACGTATGCGGTGTCTTTTGATGCCCCTTTGGTTACCGACCTTACCCTTGATGATTACTTGGCAGGTGGTATACAATTGTATAACGACAGGGCCGGCGACGGCAACTTGTCCAACCTTTCGGCTTTGGCATCTGTGGCCTACCATAAATTCCTTGGTGGTGGCGGTCAGGAGCCCAATATGAGCTTATCCGTTGGTTTTCAAGGTGGTTATACACAAAAAAGTATCGACCTCAGCCGTTTGTATTTCGGTAACGAATTTCAAAACGGTGATTGGAACCCGGGTATAGGTGGCGAAAATCTGAATAATAAAATAGATTACTTCACGGTTAACGCCGGTATTAGTTGGGCGCATAGCGTAGGTTCCAGATTCGGATATGCGTTGGGCTTGGGTGCCAACAATCTCAATCAGCCTCGCGAAACCTTCCAAAGAAGGGCAAATACAGAGGTTGGTTTGGGTATGCGCTACACCGCACAGGTAGGTGCAATAGCTTATCTTAGTGACAAATTCAGCCTTCGTCCCGCATTGCTATACCAATCACAGTCTACAGCAGTGGAGATAGTGGTGGGTAACGAGTTCCACTACATTATGGGTGATCCCGAGTTCCGCAACTTTACCACTGCCGTATTCTTGGGCGGATGGACCCGTCTGAACGATGCCTTTATGGTAACTGCAGGCTTGGAATTTAAAGGTATGCGCCTCGGTTTGAGCTATGATATCAACAATTCCGATCTTCAAAACGCATCCAACGGAAACGGTGGTTTTGAGATATCTCTTACTTACTTGGCACCCGATGCACTGGGTTTTGCCCGTAAGCTGATATATCCCTGCTCCCGCTTCTAAACACGTCGTTTTAACATCATAAAAAAGAAAGGGCAAAAATTTTTTTTAAAGCCCTTTCTTTTTTTTAAAGCAATTTATATATTTATACCCATTAACAACGCTCACAAACATGAGAAAAAATTGGCTGCTTTTAGTTTTGGCAACTGTTTTTGTTACTGTTTATTTTGATGCAAGCGCACAGCAGCAACGTAAAGAGAAGTACAGAAATAAGGCGAATGACCCCGTATCAAAGCTTCCTTATTATAAGAAGCTGCGTTGGGCAGATGATTTATTTAAGCAAGGTAGTTATTTTAACGCCATAGAGTATTATCAACAATTAAAAGAGGAGCAGCCACGTAATTCGTACCTGTCTTACCAACTGGCCGAGTGTTATTGGATGACACGTGACTATGTGCCTGCATCTCACTACTATGGTGAAGTATATGCCGCCTCACCGAAATTGTATCCCGAAGCCGTATACAAGCAAGCTGTTATGCTTAAAATGTCGGGTGAATATGATGATGCCATTTTTACCTTCAAGAAGTTTATTGCGGATAATCCCAAAACCTTCAAGAAGTTGAAGAAGCAAGCGCAACGTGAAATAGACGGTGCAAACATGGCTATTAACTCTATAAAAAATCCTGAAGCGGTTACTGTGAAAAATGCGGGACCAAACGTGAACAGTGCTTATACCGAGGCTGCACCTTATCCCTTAGGAGACACTGCTTTGTTATTTGCGACAATGCGTCAAAACCAACCGGTTGAGATAGATAAAAAGTCTCGTGAAAATTATCTTTCTCGCTTTATGGTATCTCGCAAACAAGAACGTGTTGAAGAAGTAGATTCTTTTCAATGGCCGCTGCCTTTTAATGACGGTGGCGGAATGTTCAATTCCAATAAAGTGCATACCGGTAACGGTTGTTATAGCCCCGGCGGAGAGCGCTTCTACTTCACGAAATGTTCTGAAGAAGATTCGATGAAGATTACTTGTAAAATCTATGTATCATCGTTTGAAGTGGAGAAAGGAAAATGGAGTGAACCGGAAATGCTGGGCGAAGGTATCAACGAAGATGGTTCCAACACCAATCCTTTTGTTGCTAAGGTGGGTAAAAAAGAAGTATTGTTTTTCGTTTCCGACCGTAAGTTGCAAAGCCGTGGTGGTACGGATATCTGGTATTCTATTATAGACACTCGTAACGGTACTTATCGTCGTCCTCAAAATGCCGGTAAACAAATTAATACCGAGTATGACGAAAGAACTCCTTACTACGATTCTCGCGTTGGTAAACTATACTTCTCATCCAACGGTTGGGCCGGTATGGGCGGTTTCGATGTGTTTTCGGCTGATGGCGGACCCTCTCGTTATTCCAACGTACAGAACATGGGGTACCCCATCAATACTTCCGCCGATGAATTCTACTTCATCAAAGATCCCTCCGGCAAACCCGATGCTTATCTCGTGTCTAACCGTATAGGTTCCATAGCGTTGAAGAATCCCACATGTTGCGATGATATTTGGCGTATACAATATGAGCCCAAGTTGGTAGTTACGGGTAAAGTGGTAGACCGCGAAAGCCAAACTCCCATGACTGATGTTGTGGTGAAAATGGTGGACCAAACCGGAGATATGAAAACATATAATTCTGCCGATGGTCAATTCGGTTTCAATATGTATCGCGGTAAGTCTTATATCCTTACCGGTGATAAAGAGGGTTATGCTTCAACACGTGCTTCAGTAAGCACCATGGATGTAAAGCGTACAGATGCCGATGACAGTGTAATCGTTACCATATACATGGATAAAGTAACTCCCGTGTATACGTTCCAGGTAAGCAATGTATTTTACGATTACGACAAAGCCGACCTTCGTGCAGAGTCCGTGTCTTCATTGGATTCATTGGCTAACTTCTTGAAAGATAACCCCTCGTTCAACGTTGAGATTTACTCTTTCACCGATGCAAAGGGTACAGATAAATACAATAAAGACCTTTCTTTAAAACGTGCTCAATCGGTAGTAGATTATCTGACTAACGTAGGTATCGAATCTTCTCGCCTGGTAGCTAAAGGGTTTGGTGAGTCTCTGCCCGCAGCACCCAACCAAATAGGCAGCAAAGACAATCCTACGGGTCGTCAGTTGAACCGCCGTACAGAGTTGCGCATTGTTACAGATGTACCTACCCGCCGCGTGCTGTATAACAGCGCCAAGCCCGGTGATATGAACGAGCAGATGAATAACCTGCAAATCAATACGGATGAAGAAACCGATGAAGCAGGAGATGCCGAAAGCGATTATGGTCGCCCGGGAAGCCGCTTGAACAAATAATTTGATTTATCCCAATAGAAAGGCCTCGCATTAGCGGGGCCTTTTTGTTCTTCTGCACTTATTAATTCACCTTTGCAATATGGAATACGTAAAGCTGAGTTTTTCAATAAAAGACGATGCAAAAGATATGCTCATAGCCAAGTTGAGCGAAATGGGTTATGAAGGATTTGAGGAGGCGGAAGAAGATCTGTATGCATATATCCCCGAGCACCTGTTTATAAGGGATGATGCGGATGCCGTAGCCTTGGCTTATGATGCACCGTATTCTACCGAAAACATTCCCCCGCAAAATTGGAACGCCACGTGGGAGTCGAATTTTCAACCTGTAGTAATAGAAGGTATTTGCACCATTCGTGCCGATTTTCATGATATTATGGTGAGTACGCCTTACGAAATAATTATTACACCCAAAATGTCCTTCGGCACAGGCCATCATGCCACTACGCGGCTTATGATGACGAGGATGAATGAATTAAACCTAAAAGGCAAACGTGTTTTTGACTTTGGTACCGGCACGGGCATATTGGCAATATTGGCAGAGCAAATGGGTGCAACCCATGTGGTGGCAACCGATAATGATGAATGGTCGTACACCAATGCTAAAGAAAATGCCGAGCGTAATAACTGTAGCAATATCGACATAAGTCTCACCGATATACATGAATTAAAGACTGATGGCTTTGATGTGATTCTTGCCAATATTAACCGACATATTTTGTTGCATTATATGGTACGTATGAAAGAGCTATGTATGAAAGGGGGGACTATACTCATGAGCGGATTATTGGTGGAAGATGAGGAGATAATAGTGGAAGCCGCCACAAAAGCCGGAATGAAATTTATGGATAAAAGAGAGCTTAACGGGTGGATATGCCTGTTGTTTGTTACCGATTAATCAGACGCACGGTAATATATACATATGGTTTTTATGAAGTTGCGTTATTAGGATTTACGAACTCTAAACTATAAATTTGTCGTTCTCACCAAATAGAAATACTTAATGGGCATTGCAATACTGATAATTCTTGCTTACCTGATCGGGTCTATTCCTTCTGCTGTTTGGGTTAGTAAAAGCGTTTATGGTATTGACATTCGGGAGCATGGCAGCGGTAATGCCGGCGCTACCAATACATTTCGTATTTTAGGTTCGAGGGCAGGCATCGGTGTTATGCTGATGGACATGCTAAAGGGTTTTATTGCGGTAAAGCTTTCCATATTGTCACCTTATCCGTGGACCAGCGAACCGTTTGTAAATCTGCAGGTGTTTTTAGGTCTTGCATCGGTTTTGGGGCATATCTTTCCCATATGGGCCGATTTTCGCGGTGGTAAGGGTATTGCCACATTATTTGGGATGATTGTGGGCATACAACCGTTGGTGGCTGTGAGTTTGGTGGGTGTGTTTGTGTTTATGTTATACCTTACCCGGTATGTATCGCTGAGTTCGATTGCCGCCGGTATTGCTTTCCCGGTACTGATATTCTTTATCTTCCACGAGCCTGAACTAAGCTACAGGGTTTTTGCCATTTCCACATCCTTACTGGTAGTACTTACGCATCATAAAAATATCAATCGCCTGCTCAATGGTAATGAGAGTAAGGTGCCGTTTTTCCGCAAACGCCGTATACGCCGCAGGGACGATTAGTCGGCACTTGTTGGTACGATACTTGTTTTGCATCCTAAAAAATGTGGAACATGAAAAAAGCAATATATACGCTAGTCGTTTTAGCAGTTACATTTTCGCTGTATTCCTGCTTTAAGAATCCCGTTACGGGTCGCAATGCGCTGAACCTGGTTTCGGAAAGCGAGATGCGGCTGATGGCCTCACAACAATATACCACCGTACTTACGGAGAACCCACCTGTGGTAGGCACGCCCGAAGCCGAAATGGTGAAACGTATAGGTAACCGTATGATTATTGCGGTAAATAAGTACTTGGAAGAGAAAGGTCAAACCGATTTGGTAGAAGGTTACGAATGGGAGTTTAACCTTGTGAACAGTGCCGAAGCCAATGCCTGGTGTATGCCCGGAGGCAAGGTGGCCGTATATACCGGTATTTTGCCTTACACGGCTACAGAGGCCGGTTTGGCAGTAGTTATGGGGCATGAGATAGCACATGCCATTGCACGCCATGCCAATGAACGTGTAAGCCAGCAACTGATAGCCGAATATGGTTCTCAAACACTTTCTGCAATAATGTCGCAAAACCCGAGTAACGCGGCTAAAATATTTAACGCTGCCATCGGTATAGGCGGTCAGTTGGGACTTTTAAGTTTCTCGCGTGCGCAAGAAAGCGAGGCCGATAAGATGGGGTTGATTTTTATGGCTCTTGCCGGCTATGACCCTAATGAAGCTGTTACTTTCTGGCAACGCATGTCGCAAAACAGTGGTACCAAACCGCCCGAAATACTCAGCACACACCCCAGCGACGATACGCGCATATCCAATATAAGGGAATGGTTGCCGGAGGCGATGAAGTATTACAACGGTGGGCAGTAAAAAAATATACTTACCTTTTACGGTAAATACACACCTTGTACAGCATATCCGCATACAAACGCATATTAAGCTATATCACACCGGTATTGCTTTGGAAAGGCTCAAGCACATATAATCCCGTGCTTGAGCTTTTTCTTTATCATGACAATTTTCAGTTGGCTACGGAGGATGCGGTATATTCCGACGGTGTTCGCTATCGCCCGTTAATACTCGCATTTGCCGTGCCCGATAAAAAGGAGATCAAGGATTTGCGCGATGTATTGGTACTGGGAACCGGTTTGGGGAGTGCCGTGCAAATATTACAGGCGAAAGGAGCGAGCCCACGGTATACATTGGTAGATAACGATGAGGTGATATTGAATTTGGCAAAACCGCTGCTGACTGGTCATAATATAGCGTACGTTTGCGCCGATGCCGGGCAATTTATGCAAAAAGACAACGGCCGCTATGATATGCTGGTTGTGGATATTTTTCGCAACAGGTTGGTACCTCCTGAATTTACCACGGTAAGTTTCTTTGGTCTTTGTTACGAGAAATTACGTCCCGGAGGGTACTTCGTGTTTAACTATATAGCAGAGCGTCAACCCGAATGGGATGACGCTCTGAATAATTTACGTCTTGTATTTGGTAACGTCCGTGTTATTAACGAAGGTATTAACCGTATTACGGTGGCTAAAGTTTAGCCGACTGTATGCGCAGTACTTTCCTGTTTTTCTTCTGTACGTGCATTTTTTCGGGAAGTATGGCAAGTATCTCCGCCTTAAGACTTTCCAACAACGACATTTTTATGAAGTAGTTATTCGTAATCAGGCTTATTTCCCGCACAGGCTCGGGGTCTTCAAAATAGCGAATACGCTCCATTTGATCTTCCCCGAATTCAAAGGTTGCCAGTTCCGGCAATATCGTCATCCCTTGGTTGTTATCGACCATTTTGCGCAGTGTTTCCACGTTGCTTGATTCGTAGCTATAAGGGCGCTCTGCCTGCAGTTTTTTGATATGGTCGCTGCACAGGTCTATTACTTGGTTGCGCATACAATGCCCTTCGTTCAGCAGCCACATGCGTTCCATGGCAATATCATCGGGGTTCACCATGCGTTTTTCCAAAGCCTTTTCACCTTTTGAGAAATAGGCCACAAAAGGCTCGTTAAACAGCGGGTATTCTTTTATGCCGTTCTCTTCAAGCGGCGTGCTTACCAGTGCTATATCCAATTCGTTGTTCCACAGGGCGGCAATAATTTGCTTTGTTTCCATTTCGCGCACATCCAGTTTCACCTCGGGGTATTTTTCCGCATAGTGGCTAAGCAATGTAGGCAATATGTAAGGTGCCACAGTGGGTATTACGGCCACGCGGAAGGTGCCTGAAACCGTATCGTGCTCGGTATTAATAAGTTCTTGTATTTTATGGCACTCGGCTAAAATTATTTTCGCCTGTTCCACAATAGCGGTTCCTATTTCCGTAACGGCTATGGGGTGTTTGTTGCGGTCAAATATTTTAATGCCCAGTTCTTCCTCCAGTTTCTGTATCTGCATGCTGAGGGTGGGCTGTGTTACAAAGCTCTTTTCGGCTGCAGCTACGAAACTTTTATATGTGGCAACGGCTACTACGTACTCCAGTTGTGTAATGGTCATAAAACGGAATGTGATTACAAACTTAGGTTATAATACCCAAAATGTATCATAAAGTAATACGCAAAGGGTGAATAACCTAATTTTGCGAAACCGGATTTACCGGCAGAACGGAAACGGAAAAACAATGAACAACGAACATACAAGCGGAAAGGTACTGGCGTACATTAAAGAACATTTTGAAGGTAAATTGGTGACCGGCTCGCGCTCGGCAGCCGGCAACTGGATGGAATTTACGCTGGAGAAAATAGAAAAGGGCTGGGCGGAGATATCGTTGACCGTGAAGAAAGAAATGACCAACCCCTACGGCAATATACACGGCGGAATGATGGCATTGGTGATGGATGAGGTGATAGGCTGGGCCGTGGTAAGCCTTGATACCGATAATCATTACACATCTCTGAACTTGAATGTAGACTTTTTGTATGCCATTAAAGAAGGTGAGCGCTTAAGGGCCGTTTCTGAAGTAATACGCTTGGGCAAGAAAATAATACACGTGGAGTGCCGGGTGTACGATGCAAAAGGCAATTTGGCCGGCAAGGCTACCAGTAACCTTATAGTTACGGGCATGAAACCCACCTCGGGAGAATATAAAGTGGCTAATTAAGCTGCTTTTGTCATGCGATTGTTAGCTTCTGTCATTTTATAGTTAAAAACAATATCTGCCCCAACAGTAGAACGGATAAATATGTCTAACTTCAAGAGAAGCTAATTCGTTCCTATTGAAAAAACATTTATTCGGCCTATTCTTATCCATTCTTATTGCGGGCGTTTCGTTCGTAACACGGGCCTCTCATATTTATGGGATGGATTTCAGCTACAAGCATTTGGCAGGCAGTACATACATAGTGACACTTGCCGTATATGGCGATTGCAGCGGTCCTACATTTCCAAGGTTAAGCTCGTCAAGGGCCACGGTAACCATTACTAAAGAAGGTAACTTTTTTAGAAACATAGAACTGAATTTACAGCCCCCGTTTAACGGAACGGACGTAACACCGGTATGTCCGAGCCAACTTAATCAAACCGTATGTTCAAGCCCTCCGGGGCCCTTACCCGGTGTAAAGAAGTTTGTTTATTCGGGAACTGTTGATTTAAGCGGAAAAGGGCAATGGAAATTTCTTTATACAGGTGAAATGCTCAATTCACAAGCTGGCAGAAGCGACAACATTACCAATATTGTTTTACCCCCGCCGCAAATAGGCGGTAGTGTGATAACGATGGAAGCTTTACTCGACAATACGGACGGCGAAAATTCGTCGCCCGAGTACACCACCATACCTACACCCTTTTATGCCATTAATCAACAGGTTACCTACAATTCGGGTACGGTGGATGAAGATAACGATAGGTTGCAATACGAACTGGTACCGGGTTTGGAAGAAACCGGAACAGTAACTTACATACCACCTTTTACGGCAGATAGTCCATTGTCTTGCCGGCAGGGCAGTTTTGAATTTGATGCCCAAACGGGACAACTGACATTTGTACCCGACATGCTGCAAAAGGCATTGGTGGTAAGTCGAGTATCGGAATATCGTAACGGTAAGCTTGTTGGTACCAGCATGCGCGAGATGACCTTTGTAGTTATTGATAACACCATCTTCAATCGCCCGCCGGTGCCCAATATCGTAAACCATACTGCAGGTATATTGCTTACGGGTAAAACACTGAGCGTGTGTAATGAGAACCGTCCCGACAGCCTTCAATTCGAAATCATACCGGGCGATGCCGATACCGACAGGATAAAGATAACCTACTCGGGCATACCAGCGGGCGCGCAACTTATAGTGGAAGACGATAGTACACCCACACCGCATATCACCTTCAAGTGGAAGGTAAAAGACATGGCCCCCGGCTTCTATAATTTCTTCATCACCTTTACCGATAACGGATGCCCCATCATCAACCGGGAAACACATGCTTACACCGTTATCATTAACGGCGAAATACCCAAGCCTGCTTTATCTGCCAACAGCCCGGTGTGTTATGGAGATACGATAAAATTATTTGGGGAACATTCTATGCCAAACCCCGCCTTCCGCTGGAGTGGGCCGGATACGTTTTATTCGGAAGATGCAAACCCGATAATTCCTGATGCACCATATACCCGTTCCGGTACTTATAGTGCGTACACCATAATAAACGCCTGTCATTCAAAGCCCGAAACGGTAGACGTGGCTGTCATTAGTCCTAAGCTGCCCAACGCAACAAGTAACAGTCCTGTGCATACGGGCGAAACATTGCGCCTGTATGCCACACACGAATTTCCCGGTGCCAAGTATTTTTGGACCGGTCCGGACAGTTTTTATTCCGAAGAGCAAAACCCGTTTATAGATACGGCAACAAAAATACACGAGGGCAGCTACCTGGTAACGGTAGTCGCCGGATGCACATCCACGGCCATAGTTCCCGTCACGATTTATAAAACGGATTTTGTATTGTACCCCAACCCCAATACGGGTAACTTCTCGGTAAAAGGGCCTGTAGACCGTGAGCAGGAAGTAAGAATGGAAGTGCTGAATGCCTTGGGTATGATAGTGCATAAAGACATGGCCATCACATCTAAGCAGTGGTTGCAGAAGTCCGTTTCGCTAAACAATATCTGTGCGGCGGGACTATATATATTCAGAATGCGTGCGGACGGTAGGGATGTAAACATTCCTTTTATCGTGGCAAAATAATGACACGTACTACTTTTCTGCAGTTATAATTGACAGGAATAAGACAATGAGACCGGTACCGAAAATTAATTTAGCAGATATGTTATTTTATGCTGAAGCCCTCATCAAAATATTACCTGCTTTGCCTGTTGGTGCTTACGACATTCCTCTCAAAAACGAGGGCATCTCATTTTTATGGTGCAGACCTTTACTACACATATGTTGCCGATAGTGGCGCTTATCTGGTTACATTAAGCGTGTATGGCGATTGTAGTGGTAGCTCATTTAAGAATCTTGCACGAAACACGCCGCGTATAAATGTGTTCGACAGCTTTGACATTTACAAACGAGACGTATTGCTGATAGCCGAGGACACTAACGGCAGTGAGGTAACGCCGGTTTGTGTAAATGAACTGAATAAAACGGCTTGTAAAAATCCCGGCTTCGATTTACCCGGGGTAAAGCGATACAATTATCGAACTTATGTAAAGCTAAATAAGCCCTCTGCCAATTGGCGATTTGTTTTTAACGGCCAAGCCTTTGGGGCAGGGCGCAGCAACAATATATCCAATATCAGTACCATGGGCGCTATAGTGTACTTGGAAGCCACGTTGGATAACACCGGGGGACCTAACAGTTCGCCGGTATATACCTCTATACCCACGCCGTTTTATTTTATAAATCAGCAATCGAATTACAATTCGGGTGCCGTGGACTCAGATAAGGATTCATTACGGTACGCGCTTGTAGCGGGACAGGTGCCTATGGGCTACTTGGAATATTTATCTCCTTTAACCCCGGAGCATCCACTGGCCGTTGCGCCGGGCAGTTTCACATTCAAGCCGTCGAACGGCCAATTGAGCTTTACACCAGATATGCAGCAGCGTGCGCTGGTAGTATACAAAACATCGGAATATCGTAAAGGGAAGTTGGTAGGTACAAGCATCCGGGAGATGACCTTCGTGGTGTTGGATAACACCTTTCTAAACCATCCGCCTGTGGCAGATATAGAGAAGCACTCGGGCGGATTTTTTCTGAATGGTAAAACCATTAGTGTATGCGACACTGCGGCTTCCAAGGTCGTTAAGTTTGAAATACATCCCACCGATGCCGATACCGATAATATAAAAATTGCCGTGGCCGGTGTGCCACCCGATGCCGTGTTTAACATCTCGGATAATAATACGCCCAATCCGCATATTTCTTTTGAGTGGGATGTAACCAATGTACCACCCGGTGAATATAACTTGTTTATTACTTACGAGGACGACGGTTGCCCCTTGGTTAACAGGGAAACGCATGCCTATACCATATTGGTAAGCCCGGTGGTGGAAAAGCCACAATTGTCGGGCAAATCGCCTATATGCCCCATGGATACTTTGCGCCTGCATGCCGAGGGCAACGTTTCTACTATATCTTACCTGTGGTGGGGGCCGGACGGTTTTGTTTCCTCTATGCCCGATCCTGTTATACCGGATATCGCTTATAAACATGCCGGTGAATACAAGGCCGTGGCCAATGTATATGGTTGTTTTTCAGACACGGCGAGGTTTATGGTTACCGTGCAAAACCCTGTACCTCCCGAGGTGAGCAGCAACAGCCCTGTAAATGCAGGTGAACAAATAAGGCTTTATGCCACTCATAAAGATTCTGCCGCCCAATACTATTGGACCGGGCCTGATAGCTTTATATCTAAAATGCAGAACCCGGTAATTGACACGGCTACCGGAGACGAAGACGGGGTGTATTTGGTAACGGTAAATGCCAACGGTTGTATCAGCAGCAGGGCAATTTCCATAAGGGTGTTAAATACCGATTTGTTTGTATTGTACCCGAATCCCAATGCCGGCAATTTTACAATAAAGGGGAATGTGGGGGATGATGCGGCAAGTCTTGAAGTAATAAACACTTTGGGAGCTGTGGTATATAGGGATGTAATGCAGCCTTCTCGTAAGTGGCTGCAACATACCGTTACGCTTCCGCCCGTTTGCGTCAGCGGGTTTTATGTTGCCGAAATAAAAACAGGCGGACACACCATTCGTCTGCCTTTCATTCTGGTAAAATAAAAGTAAAATTGTTTTTAAAGGAAAGCCCCCTTAAATAAGGGGGCTCTTTTTTGATCCTATTCGTCCTATTATTACTGCAATAACATTTTCATTGTTTGCTGCATGTTGTCTGCAGATACGGTGATGAGGTACAAGCCTTTTTGCAAATCGCTCAGGGCTATTTCCGTTACGGCGTTATTGGTGTTTACGCTACGCACCGTTTTGCCGGTAACATCTGCAATGATGATAGTGGCATTGTCACCGTTCAGGTTACCGATGTGTACCGATATTTTATCCTTTGCGGGGTTGGGGTATATAGTTGTAATGAATGAGGCATTAACGTTAGCCACTGCCAAAGATTTCGGCGTAATGGTTTTGTTGGCCAAAGACCTTTCAAAATCAATGCCTGTAACATTGGGTTTACCTGCTACTACCGATACGTTTATAGGTGTGGTGCTGAGGCCCATATGTTCGGGGTAAACCGAGTAAGTTGCCGGAGGAAGCTGGCTGAAAGAGTAGTTGCCGTTTACATCGGTTACAGCATGTGCCACAAGTGTTCCGTTTGCATCCAGTAAGAAAATATTCAAACCCTCTATGCCGTTGTTGCCCGTTCCTTTATTGGCACCTGCGCTTACGTTACCGCCTACAAAACCCGGTCCGCTTGTAGCCGTTCCGGTTTGCATGTTTATCCATTTGCCCGCAGTGGCTCCGCCGTTATGGTAAAAGGTAGTTGCGGTATTCCACATCAGGCTGTTCATGTGGTATGTGGGTGCCCAGCTTGGTCCGCTTGTGGGGCCGTTCAGCAGTTGTGCTTTTACGCGGTATGTACCTGCCGCATGTCCGTTAAACTGGTAGGGTGTAGACCAGTAATTGGTACCCCACACGGTGGTAGAGTCAACAGCAGATAAGATATTGGTAGCGGAATCAAAGACAATCAGCCATACTTTGTAATGAGGGCTGTCTATGAAAGTGCCGGTGCTGTTACTATCCAAACCTATATAGCCGGATATGGTATTGGCAACTGTTATAACATTAGCCACCGAATCATAGCATTTTACCGAGGTGCCACCAATGCTGTCTATCCAATATGTTTCAAGCAGCACCGTGTAAACTCCGGGTACGCTGTAAGCATGTGTAGGCGAGCCGTTTGTAGTGTTGAGCAGGGTGTTGCCATCGCCAAAATACCAACTGTATTTTTTAGTGGTACCGCTAATGTTGGTAGACGTACTGTTGAATGTAACGGGGTTGGTGCCGCCGGAGGTAAACGAGGCATTGGCATTGCCACAATTGATGCCGGGTGTTGCGGTAAATGTTTGTGTATTGGTGTATACGCAAGTCCCGTTTGTAGCCGTCAATGTTATGGTTTTAGAACCGGCGGTGGTATAAGTATGCGATGCGGGAGAACCGCTGGAAGCCGGAGACCCGTCGCCCCAGTTCCAGGAATAAGAAGTACCTGAAGTGCTGCCCGGTGTGGTGGCGGTTACGGTTACGGTAAGGCCGCTTGCGGTAGTGGTAAAAGCGCTGGCACATGCGCTATATTGTACATTCACGGAATCCCAGGTAGTGTCTGCACACACCCAGTTGAAACCGGTGGTGGTAGAGTCATAAACATTCATTACCAAGCCAACATTGTATTTGCCGGGTGACGCATAGTTGTGGTAGTTACTGCCGGTCCAGGCATTGGTGTAAGCCCCGTCACCCCAAAACACACCAAATTGTGTGTATTTGTTGACGCCCGCAGCCGGCGTGGAAGTATTGTTGAGTTGCAACCTCAGGAGGTTGTTGTTTTGCGCGGCAATGGCGGTATTAAACGTCGCATTGCAAATTTGCGCAAAACCCGAGTGTGCCGTCAGCAGCACAAAAAGAGCAGATAAAACGCGCTTCATAGGTTTACTGTTTTTTGTTGAATAAAAAATTGTTGATGTAAGTAGGACGCCGGCATTTCCGGTTATGTTAGCAGGCCCGGGGAAATATTTTTTTCATGGAGCGCAAAAAAGCCACCCCAAACGGGATGGCTTTTACTGTATAATATTGATTTGCGTTTACTTGTTATAGGAAATAACGACGCCATTTTTTGTTGTGTTTACTTCTTTCTTCACGGGTGTTTTGGCTGCCTCATGCGTTGATGAAGTACCGTGTATAGATGCCAATGTGGGGGCAATTACAAGAGCTACGATGGACATCAGCTTGATAAGGATATTCATAGAGGGGCCGGAAGTATCTTTAAACGGATCACCAACGGTATCACCGGTTACGGAGGCTTTGTGCGGGTCTGATTTTTTGTAGTAAATCTCACCGTTAATCTCCACGCCTTTTTCAAAAGATTTCTTGGCATTATCCCAAGCACCGCCGGCGTTGTTTTGGAACATACCCATCAGTACGCCGCTTACTGTGGCACCGGCCAGCATACCGCCCAATGCTTCGGGACCTACGATGAAACCTACCAACAGGGGGGCAATCAAAGCTATGGCTCCGGGAAGCACCATTTTCTTGATGGAAGCCTGCGTAGATATAGCCACGCATTTGTCGTACTCGGGCTTGCCGGTACCTTCCATAATGCCGGGTATGCTGCGGAACTGGCGGCGAACTTCTTCCACCATTGCCATTGCGGCCTCGCCCACGGCGCGTATGGCCAAGGAAGAAAAGATAAAAGGTATCATGCCACCCACAAACAACATGGCCAATACATCGGCTTTATAAATGTCAATACCGTTAATGCCGGCAACACCTACATACGCGGCAAAAAGCGCTAACGCGGTAAGTGCTGCGGAGGCTATCGCAAAACCTTTACCTGTGGCCGCGGTGGTGTTACCTACCGCATCCAGCACGTCGGTTTTTTCACGTACTTCTTTGGGCAGTTCGCTCATTTCGGCAATACCACCGGCATTATCTGCGATGGGTCCGAAGGCATCGATAGCCAATTGCATGGCCGTGGTAGCCATCATGCCCGCTGCGGCTATAGCAACACCGTAAAGGCCTGCCATTGCATAAGAACCCCAAATACCGCCGGCTAGTACCAGTATGGGTAAGAAGGTGCTCTCCATACCTACAGCCAAGCCGCCGATAACGTTGGTGGCATGTCCGGTAGCAGACTGGCGTATAATGCTCATCACGGGGCCTTTACCCATTGCGGTGTAATGCTCGGTAATGATGCTCATTAAGGTACCTACCGCAAGGCCAATCATAATGGCGCCAAACACTTGTATGTTGCTAAACTCGTGGCCGCGCAAAACCATGCTCGATGGCAATATGTACATTACAAGGAAGTAAGAAACCACAGCGGTGAGGATAATGGAACCCCAGTTACCCATATTCAATGCGCGTTGCACGGCAGATGTGCTTACGCCTGCGCTGTCGGATATGCGTACAAACCAAGTACCGATAATGGAGAACACGATACCCAAGCCGGCAATCAGCATCGGCAACAGTATGGGGCCAAAACCGCCAAAGTTGTCTAAAGATTCCGTTTCACGGCCCAGTACCATTGTAGCCAGTACCGTAGCCACATAAGAGCCAAACAGGTCGGCACCCATACCGGCCACATCACCCACGTTATCGCCTACGTTATCGGCAATAGTTGCGGGGTTGCGGGGATCATCCTCGGGTATACCGGCTTCAACCTTACCAACCAGGTCGGCACCCACGTCGGCGGCTTTGGTATAAATACCGCCACCCACACGGGCAAATAGCGCAATACTTTCCGCACCCAACGAGAAGCCGGTAAGCACCTCGATGGCACGCTCCATTTCTTCGGAGTTTACCGCCGCATCGGGAGCAAACATCATTTTGAATATTATAAACAGGCTACCCAGTCCTAATACGGCCAAGCCGGCAACACCCAGTCCCATAACGGCACCGCCTCCAAAAGAAACGGCCAATGCTTTGCTGAGGCTGGTGCGGGCGGCATTTGCCGTACGCACGTTGGCCTTGGTGGCTATGCGCATGCCTATAAAGCCGGCCAGCGCGCTAAATACGGCACCTATAACAAATGCCAGTGCGATAACGGGGCTTGATTTGGGGTTGCTGTAACCCATGTAAGCCAGCAGTATACCGGCTATAATCACGAAATAGGTCAATATCTTATACTCCGCTTTCAGGAAGGCCATGGCTCCCTCGGCAATGTATTTGGATATTTCTTTCATGCGGTCGTTGCCGGGGTCTTGCTTGCTTACCCACGAGCTTTTTATAACCGTGTACAGTAACGCCAGGATTCCGAATGCCGGAACGAGGTAGAACATTTCCATATTTTATTTTGCTTAAAGTGGCACCAAAGATAGCTGTTTGAATGAGAAAATCACAAGTTTTTGACAGGTTGGAATAGTTTTTGAACTATATTTCCCAAAGGCCGTTTTCGAGCAGAGGCGAGCGTATTTGAATACCCGAAAAAGTGAAATGAGACCCCGATTGGTACCGGCAGATTATAAAAAGCTATCAGACGAAGAACTTGTTTTTCGTTATGCGCACAGGCAGGAGCAAACGGCCATAAATGCCCTGTTTGAGCGTTACGGGCACCTTGTGTTTGGTGTATGCATCAAATATCTGAAAAACGAGGATGCCGCCAAAGATGCAACCCAGCAGATATTTATCAAATTATTGGAAGACTTGTTGCGCTTTAACGTAGAGCGCTTCAAGCCTTGGCTGTTTAAGGTGGCCAAAAATTATTGCTATATGCAGTTGCGCAAATCGGTGCCCGTAGTGAGTGGCGCAGAAGGTGCGGATATGGAATTTGAAGAAGATTGGCATCATAAAATAGAGCAGGAGGAGTTGCTGGATGCTTTGGACAAAGCAATAACCGAACTGAACGAAGAGCAGCGTACCTGCATAGAGCTGTTTTACCTGCAAAGAATGAACTATGCGGAAATAGCCCGGCAAAAGGGTTACACGCCGGGGCAGGTGAAGAGCGCCATACAAAACGGCAGAAGAAATTTAAAAATAAAATTGGAGGCGTTGCGGAACGTAAGGTCATGAGGAACGAACAGCAGATACATATATTCGACGATAGCAGTTGTCTCACATCGAGGCAACTGAAAGATTATGTGTCGGGCAGCCTCACCAACGAAGAGGTGCACGCCATAGAAGTGCATCTCAACAGTTGCCCTTTTTGTAACGAGGCGGCCGAAGGTATGTTTGCGGCCCGTGAGGGCAGAGCGGCGGAGGTAATGGCCGGGCTCGATACGGATTTCCTCCAAGAGCATTTTGGTAAGATAAATCCCCAAATACACCTTAACTCATTGGCACCGGCACATGCGGCCACGCATACGCACATGCCGCGCAGGCGCAAGGTAAAAGCACAACCGCTTTGGCTCACCTCCACGGTGGCGGCGGGTTTCTTATTGCTGATAGGGCTGATATGGTTTGCGCGCAACGGCTCCCGGCCCGATATGTCTAAGCAGATAGCCGCCAATACCGAAGAGCGCGTTGACCCTGAGCAGGTTGCCCTGACCCAAGCCGAGAGCAACACACCGGAACCGGCTTCCGCTCCGGCAGATAACGCGACGGGCAATGCACCCATACCACAAACTAACGGAAACAACGGACCCGTGATGCCGCCGCTTTATGCTAAGGAGGCGGAGGAGCAATCCCAAGCGAAGGAGGCTCCCCAAACCGAACTGCGCGACGCGCCTGTTCAACAACCACAAACGGTGGCAGACGCAAGCCGTGAGGATCTGATACCCGAAAACACCGTGGCCACAGCCAAAATGCCTGCTGTTGCCGCATACGACGATACTCGGGCAACCGATAACGTAAAGGCATTAAAAGAAAGCGAAGCGCCAACCGGCACCGAACGTTTGGAAGCCATAAAAGCAAGCAAGTCTGCCAAAAAAGAAAAGAACAATTTACCGCCACCCGACAAACTGAAAATGGCGGAATCGTTTTACAAGCAAGGTAAATACGATGTGGCGCTGGCAGCCTATAAGCAGGAAATGAAAAGCCCCGATGCGGAACGAAGTGCGGATGCCAAGATGGGGGCGGCGGAATGCTATATGGCCATGGGCAAAACCGAAAATGCACGCCGGCTTTTAGAGCAATTGGCCGCAGGAGAAGGTAAAAGTGCTCGCGTAGCCAAAAAAATGTTGCGCAAGCTTAAAGATTAAAATTTCCTATCTTTGCCGCATAACCGGTAACCCACCCAATTTGCATGGACGAAATCATTTTTTTCGCAGAAAAAAATGAGACGGGCAGGTATAAGGCCACACTTCCGGGCGCCAACATAACCGAAGAGGCCGATACTGTAAAAGAGCTGAAGGATGCCATAAAACGACTGTACGAAGCTCATTTTCCGCCCAAACTCATACGTTTGTATTTCGCAAAAGAGCGATATGATATTACATTTTATACCGTGACCGAGAGTTTGCGCCTTTGTGTATAAGTAGTTGAGTATAGTTTTTTGAGTATTTGGCTTCCTTGTCGTACTTTTGCGCCCGGATTAATAATTTTGATCTCTTTCAAATATGTCGGGACAGCTTAAAGAAGTTCGTAACCGTATAAAATCGGTAACCTCCACACAGCAGATCACCAAGGCCATGAAAATGGTAAGTGCTGCCAAACTGCGTCGTGCACAAGACAGCATTTTGCAAATGCGCCCTTACGCGCAAAAACTGCAGGAAATGCTCAGCAATATCGTTAGCGCATCTTCGGACGTGGCCCTGCCCCTTGCGGAAGAGCGCTCCCCCGAGCGTATATTGTTGATACCCATAACCAGCGACCGTGGATTGTGTGGTGCCTACAATGCCAACGTTATCAAGCTTACCCGCACGGTTATAAACGAAAAATACGCCGCCCAGCATGCCAAAGGCAATGTAAGCATCATGCCTATAGGTAAAAAAGGATACGAGTACTTTTTGCGTTACGGATACAAGGTGATAGATAACTACTGGACTCTGTTTGCCGACCTTACCTTCGAAAACGTGCGCCAAGCGGCGGTATACGCTCAAACGGCTTTCCTCAACAAGGAGTTTGACCGTGTGGAAATAGTATACAGCCAATTTAAAAACGCTGCCACTCAGGCCTTCGTAAGCGAGCCCTACCTGCCCATACCCAAGGTAGAAAATCAGGGAGAAAGCCAAAAGAATTCCGATTTCATATTTGAGCCTTCCAAAGAAACCTTGCTGCTGGAGCTCATGCCCAAGATATTGAATACACAGGTATATAAAGCGGTATTGGACGCCAATGCCTCGGAGCACGGCGCCCGTATGACGGCGATGGATAAAGCCAGCGAAAATGCTAACGAACTGCTTCGCTCGCTGAAAATCAGCTACAACCGCGCCCGCCAGGCAGCTATTACCACCGAACTTACAGAGATAGTAAGCGGTGCCGCAGCCTTACAAGGATAATTAACAACCATATTTTATTGATAGCCGCCACGCGTAAGTGTGGCGGTTTTATTATTTTTAGGCAAAATATAAACAAAGGATGCTCAGGAATATACTTTTGGCCGGTCTGTTGTTGGCAACTACGGCAGCTACGGCACAACATGCGCGCGTACGTAAGTATACCACACCCTTGGCGGGCGTGGTAGTGTTAAAGGAGGCGGAAGATAAGTATAACGCGCAGGTGTATAGCCTGGAAGCTCCGCCGCCCGATGCGCATACCGATAAGGCAAAACTGCGTCGTATAAAAGAAGAAAGCGCCAAGCTTTATCCGCATCGCATATCAAATGCAGCGCACAAAACCACGGCCGTAACACCTCCCGTGGTAGAAACGAGCTTCTTGGCCGATTCTTTCCCCGGCATACCTCCCGACAATGATTTGGCCGTATCCGGAGGCGGTAAGGCCGTATCTGTAATGAACAACAGTATAGCCGTGCTGGATGGTAACACCGGCCAAATGCTGAATCGTAAGGGGCTGATGCAGTTTTCATCAAAAGTGGCACTGTTTGGGCTTAATGATTATCGCTATGACCCCAAAGTGATGTACGACCCCGAAGCTGATAAGTTTATCTCCATCATGCTGAACGGCACGGATGGCAATAATTATATCGTAGTGGGCTTTTCGCAAACCAATGACCCCGCAGGCGCTTGGAATTTCTATAAGTTTTACGGTAACTATGCGGGCGATACCACTTGGTTTGATTACCCTTCCATATCAATAACCAAGGATGAATTCTTCTTTACGGGGAACATGATAAAATTCTCTACGCCATGGCAAACCGGCTTTAAGCAAACCGTGATTTACCAAGTGGACAAGAAAAGCGGGTACGACAGCGCTTCCGCACTTACTTACCAAGTTTGGGACAGTATAGGCTATAATGGCAATAATATACGCAACCTATACCCTGTAAAAGCGGGCTATAATAACTTACTTGGTCCGGAACAATACTTTTTATCAAACCGCAATTTTGATGTGCAGAACGATACCGTTTTCCTGGTGAAGATGCCCGGTACCATAGCAAGCGGTAACACCAACCTCACGGTTACGCCCCTGGTATCGCCCCTGAAATATGGCGTACCGCCCTCGGGTCGGCAGCCCGACACATCGGTAACATTGGCTACCAACGACGGACGTATATTGGGCGCTTATGCCATGGATGACGAGATACAATTTGTGAGCACTACGGTTAATACCCTAAACGGCGCCGCAGCCATATACCACGGTCGTATCGGCGATTATAAAAACAACCCTTCCATACAGTACGTAAACATCTTCTCGGTAGATACTTTGGACTTTGGTTACCCGAACATCAGCTTTGCCGGCAACCCTTGGGGGCTTAATCAATCGCTGATATCCTTTAACTATACCGGGCCCAATACCAACCCCGGGTTGGCGGCCATCATGTTCGACGGAACGGGCTATTCGGAATTGGTGAAAATAAAAGAGGGTGTGGGTAGCATTAAACGCCTGAACGGTAAAGAGCAGCGCTGGGGCGACTATTCGGGTGCGCAACCTGATTTTAACCGCTATGGCAGCATGTGGGTACTCGGGATATATGGCCGTGCAGACCAATCTTACGGCAACTGGATGGCCAAGATAAGCTCACCTTTATTGGGTGTGAAGGAAACAAAGAACGCCGCCGTACAAACTTCGCTTTATCCCAACCCCGCGCGCACGGTTGTAGCCATTCGTTTTGAACTCGCCGAGGCGAACGAAGCCGATTTTATGATAGTTGACGCACAAGGCAGGATGATAGATAAGATACTGAGCCGCAAATGCAAAAAGGGACTCAATGAAATCAGTTTTGACGTGGCATCGCTGGCCACGGGTAATTATTTTCTTAAAGTGGCAAGTGCAGACGGCAGTGTGTTGAGTACACATGCATTTGTGAAACAATAATGCCGCTCATAATGCATCATAGCTTAATTTTGATGTTGTAATGATGCAATTGTTTTTCAATCTGGGCCTGGCATTTAAAGCCATACGCAACAACCGCCTGAGGTCGTCGCTTACGGTGGCCATTATAGGGCTGGGCATCATGGCGCTGGTGGGTATACTCACTTCCATAGAAGTGATGAAAACAGCCGTATACAGCAATTTTGCCAGCATGGGTTCCAATTCGTTTCGCATCACCAACGAACTGATAAAGCGCAACCGCAGGGGCGGCGGTAACATGTCTGTTACGGCCAATAAAAATATAGGCTACCGCGAAGCCGTTGAGTTTAAAGGGCGCTATAAATTTCCCGGTGCCACGGTAGGTATATCCATGTCGGGCAGTAACATAGCCACGGTGCGCTATGGTTCGGAAAAAACGAACCCGAATATTGTGACCATAGGAGTGGATAATTCGCATTTCACCATATCGGACACCAAACCGGTGGCAGGCCGTATATTCTCGGGCTACGAGCAGCAAAACGGAAGCTATGTGTGCGTATTGGGCTACAGTGTGGCGCGCACCTTGTTCAAAACCAAGTATACCAACGCGGTGGGTAAAACGGTATCGGTAGGCGACGTGAAATATACTGTGGTAGGTGTTGCCGAAGAAAAAGGCGGAAGCATGTTTATGAATGCCGACAACCAGGTGTTTTTACCCTTGCAAACGGCACGCACCATCTACGGCAACGCAGAGCAATACATCATTAACGTAATGGTGAAAGACATTGCCCAAAAAGATATTGCTGCGGAAGAGGCCGAAGGTCTTTTTCGTGTAATCAGGAAGATACCCATTGGCTTCGATAACGATTTTGGAGTGCAGCAAAATGATGAAATGGCGCGTATGCTTATGGAAAATATCGGCACCATCAGTTGGGCGGCGCTCATTATCGGTATCATAACGTTGTTCGGTTCCGTTATCGGGTTAATGAATATCATGCTGGTATCGGTGGCGGAGCGCACGCGAGAGATTGGTGTAAACAAAGCGCTCGGGGCCAAATCTTCGGCCATACAACAGCAGTTTCTTACAGAGTCGGTACTGATAAGCCTGATGGGCGGTGCGGTGGGCATAGTGCTGGGCATATTAATCGGTAATGTGGTGGGCTTGGCGTTCGGTACAGGTTTTGTGGTGCCGTGGGTTTGGATGTTTATGGGTGTAACGCTATGTGCCGCCGTAGGAGTTATTTCAGGTATATATCCGGCCATTAAAGCCTCGAAATTAGACCCCATAGTAGCTTTAAGATATGAGTAAGGAACAGAGACATACCGCCAAGCTTAAAGTGTATACGAGCGATGAAGAAGCGGAGCGCGACCGTATGCTTGCCGCGTTGAACCGTACGGGCGAGGAACGCTTTTTTTATTTGTTGAAACTCATAAAGATTGCTTTTACACTAAACGGAGGAAAGCCTTTTAAAAAGCCTGACGGGAAACATGTAATCTACCTAAAGAAGCAACGATAATGGATTTGTTTGACGAAGAATTGCTTAAGCTGTTTATTTTAGATATACGGGAACTCGAGCGATTAAGAAATATAAACGAGCGCAAAGGAGACTTATGAGCGAAGAATTAAAGGGATTGGTATACAGGTCTACCGGAAGCTGGTACTCGGTAAAGGACGAACAAGGCAGGTTTTGGAATGCCCGTGTAAAAGGTAAACTTAAGATAGACGAAGACATATCCTCATCGAACCCCATAGCCGTAGGCGATAATGTGGTGTTTGAAATAGAGAGCGAAGATGAGTTAATAGGTATCATAAAAACTATAGATATCCGCCACAACTACATTGTGCGCGTATCGCCGCAAAACAGGCATCAAAAGCATATTGTGGCTGCCAATCTCGGCGCTGCGGTGGTTATGGCCACCATAGCAGAACCACGCACCTCACAGGGATTTATAGACCGTTTCCTGATAACGGCGGAGGCCTATCATATACCGGCTATTGTGGTAATAAACAAAATAGACCTGCTAAAAGAAAAGCACAAACGGCAGCTTGCCGAATGGACGGCCATATTTGAAGCCGCAGGGTATGAAGTGTATCCCGTGATTGCCCTGCAGCCCGATACCATAAAGGCTTTGCAAGAACGACTAAATGGTATTACCACACTGTTTAGCGGGCATTCGGGTGTGGGCAAAAGCACGCTCATCAATCAATTGATACCCGGGCGGCAATTGCGTACCCAAGAAGTATCGGATTGGAGTGGCAAAGGACAGCATACCACCACCTTTGCGGAGATGTATGACTTGCCGGGCGGCGGAGCCATCATAGATACGCCCGGCGTAAAGGAATTTGGATTGATTGATTTTGAGAAAGAAGAATTGGCACAATACTTCCCCGAGATGCGTGCGGTGATGAATGACTGCAAATTCAACAACTGCCTGCACATGAACGAGCCCGGCTGCGCGGTGAAGAAGGCAGTATCTCAAGGAGAGATATCGGAAGAGCGATACATCAGTTACCTCACCATATTGGATACCATAGAGAAAAAATGGTAGCGCATCATTTACAATAACATTACTTATGATAGCATACAACGTAACCTTGAAACTGGACACATCCATAGAAGAAGCATGGATAAAATGGATGACCGATATACACATGCCCGAGCTTATAGACACGGGCTTGTTCTTTGATTATAAATTATGCCGGCTGCTGGAGCAGGACGAAAGCGAGGGTGTAACCTATGTGGCGCAATACTTTTGCAAGGATTTGAACGCTTACAATACGTATATTTCCGAATATGCCCAACAGATGCGGGAGAAAGGTTTTAAACAATTTGGGGATAAATTCGTTGCTTTTCGTACGGTAATGGAGGTGGTTGCAGAGGCGGTAAAAAAATAACAAAAGCCTTATCGGCAGGGCATTTCGCTCATAGCAATTTTCCTGCCAATATGACAAAAGGCTTGCCGGTAAAGGGTTTGGGCCGTTTTTGCATATATCGGAAGCTGTTTGTGTTAAGGCGTTTTTCCTGAAAGTCTTTACAGTAAAGGGTTTCGCCCGGTCAAATTTTTTTTTGAAGGTGTTGCGGGTGAACTAAAGCTGAGTATATTTGCTTTATCCGCGAAAAAAAATTGTTTCACAACCAAACACGCAAAAAATGAACAAAGCTGAACTGATTGACAAGATTGCCAAAGATTCGGGTATCACCAAAACACAAGCAAACGATGCCTTGGATTCTTTCACCAACACAGTGATTACTTCACTGAAAAAAGGTGACCGCGTTACACTGGTAGGCTTCGGTACTTTCTCCGTATCAGAGCGTTCCGCACGTAACGGCCGCAATCCCCAAACGGGCGAAGTAATCAAAATCAAAGCTCGTAAAGTGCCTAAGTTCAAAGCAGGTAAAGAATTCTCCACAAAAATCGGCAGCGGCAGAAAATAGTCGCCCGTTTCAGGGAGTTGAAAAAAGCAGGGAAGATGTTTCCTGCTTTTTTTTTATGTTTGCACTCTAAAAATTTAAAACCAAATAATATGGGCAGAGGTGACAGGCGTACAAAACGCGGAAAAATAACTATCGGCAGCTTCGGCAAAGCTCGTAAAGCACGCAGAACGAAAAAGACCGCAAACGCAGCAAAAGCACAGTAAATTATAAGCCGCCATTGCGGCTTTTTTAATGTTTATGACAGCCCCGAAGTATAGTTTTCATGATATGGACATAAGCGGCAAAAGCTTCCTGGTTACGGGAGGTGCAGGATTTATAGGTTCTCACATAACCGAATACCTGCTGCTACATGGCGCGAAGAAAGTGCGTGTGCTGGATAACCTGGAAACCGGGTTTATGCATAACGTAACAGCATTTGAGGGCTATCCCGCTTTTGAGTTTATGAAAGGCGATATACGTAACCCCGAAGATTGCCGAAAGGCTTGTGTGGGTATAGACCATGTATCGCACCAGGCTGCTTTAGGCTCGGTACCACGCTCGGTATCGGACCCCATAACCAGCAACGATGTGAATGTGGGCGGCTTTGTAAACATGATTACCGCCGCAAAAGATGCAGGCGTTAAAACGTTCGTCTATGCGTCTTCATCATCCGTATACGGAGATGAACCCACGCTGCCGAAGCGTGAGGAACGGGTGGGCAATCCCTTATCGCCCTACGCGGTAACAAAAAAGACCAATGAGCTATATGCCGATGTTTTTGCCAAACTGTATGGCATGAAGGTAATAGGGTTGCGCTACTTCAATGTGTTTGGTCCGCGGCAAGACCCCGACGGACCCTATGCTGCAGTAATACCTTTGTTTGTAAAAGGTATACTTAACGGTACGCCGGTGTACATAAACGGGGACGGTGAACAAACCCGTGATTTTACTTTTGTGGCCAATGCCGTGCAAGCTAACGTAAGAGGTATGCTGGCCGATGCGCCCGAAGCATTCGGACGGGCTTACAATGTGGCTGTAGGCGAGAACTTTTCCGTAAACCTGCTGTATGGCTCCATTAAGGAAATGCTCGGCATGCCGCATGAGCCCACTTACCGTGAAGCAAGAGCGGGAGATATACGCAATTCTTTGGCCGATATATCGGCAGCACAGCAGTTATTGGGTTACAAACCCACCACGAGATTTATGGACGGGTTGGCGGAGACAGTGAACTATTTTAAAGAAATATACGGTTAGCCCGCTACTTGCGCAGCAAGTTCATCATAGGTTAGGGTATCGGTTATCTGCCCGTTTTCCAGTTTGTAAATCTTATTGCAATACTTGAGCGATGTGAAGCGGTGTGCTATGATGATGATGGTAAGTTCCTCTTTACCCAATGCTCTTATGGCATTGGTAATCTCTTCCTCCGTTTGTGCATCCAACGATGATGTGGCTTCATCGAATATCAACAGGCTTGCCCCTTTGTAGATAGCCCTTGCAATGGCAATGCGTTGCTTTTGTCCTCCTGATAGCTTGTTGCCGTTTTCACCCAAAAGTGTATGTATACCCTCGGGCCAAGACAATACAAGATCGTGCAGGCTGGCCATTTTAATGGCATGTTGCAAGCGTACGTTATCTCTTTCGGACTTAGGTACGCCCAAGGCTATGTTTTCGGCGAAGGTGCCGTTGAGTATAAACACATCCTGACGCACATAGCCCAATATCTTCCACCATGCATCGGTATTGTATTCGGTAAGCGGTTGATTATCTATAAGTATGCTGCCTTCGCCCGGGCGCAGGAAACCTAATATGTTATTGATGAGCGTGGATTTGCCCGCGCCCGATTTGCCGATGATACCAATCTTTTCACCTTTGGCTATCCTCAGGTTACATTGTTGCAAAACGGGTATTTGCGTACCGGGGTAGGTATAAGATACGTTATGGAAAACAATGTCATGGTCGAATGCCAAAGGGGTTTCTTGCTTATCCAAAGTCTTTTCGTCTTGAACAAAATCAGAATCGTTGAGGATATGGCTGTGGATGTTAAGGGTGTTTGCGGCCAGCACCAACCTGTTGATAGAAGGGATGCTGCGGTAAGCCACTATGGAAAATATGCTGACGGTGGTAATGATACGCTCATTGTCTTGCAGTACAAATACACAATAAACCAGTATAACGATGATGCATAAAAACACGGCCACCTCGAGTATGCGGCCCGGGACAAAGTTTATAAAGTTGGTCTTCTCTTGTTTTTCTCCCTGTTCCGCGGTTATTTCCAGGTATTGTTTTTTAAAGTACCCTTCGGTGCCCGCAATTTTAATATCCGTATAGCCCAAAATCATTTCCTGTGCTTTGGCGATTAGCGTGGCAATACCCCTGTTTTTTTCTTCGCCTGCATGTTTCAACATCTTTTTGGTGCGCGCATAAAATATGCCGAGGATGGGTAAGAGTATGCCTATAAGCAGGGCGAAGAGTTTGGCATTCCAAACGCAAAGCACCAGCGATGTGATAAGGAATATGATAGACTCGTTGCTAATGATAAGTATGGACATGGCAATATGGTTGGCAAGGCCCAATTGCATGCCTCCGAGCTTGTTAACCAGCTTGGCAGAGGGCGTTTTTTGAATATCGGACAGGGAGCGGCGATATATTTTTTCCAACACATTGCCGGAAGAAGAATTGTAGAGGTCACGAATGAAACGCGTGTGCAGTTTGTTTACAAAAAGACCGAACATGTTTTTGGCCACAATGACGAAAAAAAACAGCGTAACGGCTATCAGCAGTAAATTGTTTTTTTCGATGCCAGAAAGAAAAGAAAGCTTTGTAACAATAAGGCCATAATATTCTTCGGACAGTACAAGACCGATGATGGGTATGGTAAACGAAAGGCCGATAAGGTCGGTGGCGGAGCCGAGAAAAGTGAACAGCAGCAGTGTACGGAAAGCTTTTTTTTGCTTTCGCGTAAGCAGTTTGTATAATTTTTTTGCGGAAGAAACGATGCCTTCGCCGACAAATGCCATTCGGGAGTGGTTATTACTGCCGTAAAGCTATTTATTTATATGCAAAGGTTAAGGAGCCAAACGGTTCTTTAGCCAAATTCCATCACTAAACGTGAAAAGAATACGGTCGTGCATGCGACTGCTGCGGCCCTGCCAAAATTCTATTTGTCGGGGTATTACCCGGTAGCCGCCCCAATGCTCGGGGCGGGGAATATTTGCGCCGAAGGTTTCGGCATATTTGGTGTAGTTGTCGTCCAGTATTTGGCGGTCGGTAATAACACTGCTTTGGGGAGATGCCCAAGCGCCTATGCGGCTGCCCTCGGGGCGAGAAAGAAAATACGCATCGCTTTCTTCGGGAGCAATTTTCTCTATGGTGCCTTCCACGCGCACCTGCCGTTCCAACTCGCGCCAAAAGAAAACCAGCGCCACATTGGGGTTGGCAGATATTTGCGCGCCTTTGTGGCTGTCGTAATTGGTGAAGAAAACAAAACCTTTGGTATCCAAACCCTTCAGGAGCACAATGCGTGCATGCGGCCTGTTTTTGGTATCAACCGTGGCCAAGGTCATGGCGTTTACCTCATCGGCCTTGGCTATTTCGGCTTCGGCAAACCATTTGTTGAAGAAAGCCAAGGGGTCATCGCCTGTCATGGTTTCATCCAAGGAAGCCATGCGATAATCTTTTCGGATATCGGCAATATTTATTTCGGAACTGCTCAAGGTTTCCTTTTTTGCTATGCAATAAAAAAGGCGCATCAGGTGCGCCTCAAAATTATTTTTTCTCTTCTCCGCCCAAGTATTTTACCATCACATATATTACCTCTATACTCAGCAGGAACACGAATAAATAGGTAATCATGGGACCGATGTTGTACTGCACGGCGTCGTAAAAGGCGTTGAGCATTAAAGATTTCATTGTAAGAAATGTTATTTGCCCTGCAAGATACGACACAGGCGCGGTAGGTACAAGAGTTTTTCTATGCAATTCGCGTTTTTGTGACTAATTTTCCCGTCCGTAATCCGCCGTACACCTTGTTTCTTCGCCACATACCGTTTCTCAAGGCAGTGCTTACGTATGCCTTTACCGCTTTCGGTGGCCCGCAGGGTCATATCGGGATGATGGTGAAAACCTTTGTGGAAAAACGCCACGACGTTACCGAAGAAGAACTGCTGGAGTATAACTCTTTTTGCCAAATGCTACCCGGGCCTTCCTCCACACAAACGGTGATGCTGATAGGACTGAAGCGCGGAGGCATACCTTTGGCCATAGTTACATTGCTCCTTTGGCTGTTGCCGGCCACGGCCTTAATGGGCGGGCTGTCTTTCCTGATACACTATTTTAACGTAAAGGATATACAAACCACTCTGTTTACCTATGTACGGCCTATGTCCGTGGGATTTATTGGCTATGCGGCCACGCGCATGACGCAGTCGGGCATCAAGCATACGGCCACGTGGGCCATTATGATAGGCAGCCTTATTGTGGCTTTTTGGGTGCGTGCGCCCCTGATTTTTCCCGTGTTGCTGGTGTTGGGCGGTATCATCAGCAATTTTAGTAACAAGCGCATACCCGACACGCACGGCAAACGTAAACCCATAAAATGGATGAATATTTGGCTGTTTGTCCTCATCTTCATTGCGGCGGGTGTATTGAGTGAATTGGCCCGAACGGAAAATTGGCATAACCGACGGATATTCAACATTTTCGAGAACTTTTACCGTTTTGGTGCCATTGTGTTTGGTGGCGGGCAAGCACTGATGCCTATGCTGCTGTTCCAGTTTGTGAATCGGCCGATGCAATTGGGCAACCCTCCGCTTGTAACTGCTGAGGAATTACTTACAGGCTACGGGGTAGTTCAGGCAGTGCCGGGTCCGGTGTTCTCCATATGCTCTTACGTGGGCGGTATGGTAATGAGCAGCCAAGGACCGGTAATGCAACTGGTAGGTATACTGGTGGCTACGGTAGGCGTGTTTCTTCCCAGCACACTTTTGTTGTTTTTTCTCTTCCCGCTATATCAAAACCTAAAAAACCACGTGGTGATATTTAGGGCATTGGAGGGTATGACTGCCGCTATCATAGGCCTGATATGGGCTTCGGGCTTTGTATTGTTTCAGAGTATGAGCTTTAACTGGTCGAACTTAGTGGTGGTGGCCATTACGTTTTGCCTGCTGCAGTTTACCCGCATCCCTGCCCCGCTCATTGTACTCGGGTGGCTGTTGCTTGGTTGGACAATGAGCCTCTGATATTAACCGTTTCGCAAACAATTGTCATCAAATCCCTAAAAATTGTAAAAGACATGTCAAAATATTGTCATTCCAAGGAAATAAACTTGGTACATACGAGAATTAATTGTTAAATTTAGGGTAGTCATTTATGCGTAAAATAAAAATTGTTTCACCCCGTAAGCCGTATTGATATGAAAAAGCTTTACTTTCTATTGCCGGCAATACTCTTTTCGCTGTCTGTAGACGCAAGGTCTGCGATGGAAGCGGAGCGAGGTATAACGGGTGGAACCTCAGGAACGGGTTTATTCCCCCACTTCCGTACGCAAAACGATAATGCGCAAGGTGTTAGTTCTCGCCTGGTAGCGAAAACACATCTGAAATATAGGAACGGCATTTTTCTGCCGGAAGATTCCATAACATACATATACAAAACAGGAGACCGAGGAGGATATACCAAAATAGATAATCCGCATAATGACGAGAGCGTATACTTTGATGAAAGTTATACCTATGTTTTTGATGTGAGTACCGGTGATTACTATAACAGGATGCTGCGGATGCAGAATTTTTATGAGGATACCAAAGTGAAGATGCTTACCTATAGTCCTTGGTCGGCAGCGTCATCGGGTTGGGAAGATTCTGCAAGATACAATTACAGCTATTCAGGTAATATTATGACATCGTCATTGTTACAGCTTTGGTATGGCGGTAACTGGACAAAAGGTATTTATTCCAGCCTATCTTATGACGGCAATAACAATGTAACGCGGATGAGTTCCGATGTATATGTTGTGAAGTTTGGCTACGACGCCAATAATAAGTTGGTAAGCGTGGTAGATAGTCAAAAGAACGCATCCGGTATATGGGTAAATAACGAACGTAAAACCTACAGCTACTCGGGTGGCAATGTTACCGTTTATCAGGCAGATAGATGGGATGTTGTAAACGCGAGTTGGGTAAATAAAGAGCGTACGGAATATACTTACAACTCAGGTAGTAGTGTAGCTACTTCAACGTATTTATTATGGAGTAACGGCAGTTGGGTGAATAGTGTTAAGCATGTATATGCATATGACAACAACGGCAACATGATTGAAGATATTGAGCAAAAGTGGGATGTGGCTACAGGTACTTTTGTGAATTACAAGCGAATATTTGTTGTTTATAATGTTCATAATCAGCCGGAGATAATTACTACAACCACATGGACCGGCAGTTGGATGCCATCGGCCGGAGATGAGGAAGTGCATTTCTATTACGAATACTATTTCCCCACAAACGTTTCACAACTGGCAAATACAGGTGCCGGGGTCACTTTATTTCCCGTTCCGGCAACGGATAATGTAAACGTAAGTGTAAGTTTTGACGCCACTCAGGATGCTGCGTTTATGATATATGACATCAACGGCAATGTTGTGCGCCAATGGCAAGACGTGGCGGGTAGAAACTATGTGAAATCCGTACCTGTTGCCGACTTACCTGCCGGTAATTATTTACTAAAAGCCGTGGCCAACCAAGAACAATTGGTTGCCCGTTTCTTAATTAGTCGTTAAAGCTTCTCCAAGTCTACTATACTTTGTGCCCGGTATTTTCTATTTTTAGGTAAATCAACTTCCGAAAATGAGAATACTGCTTATGCTATTGGCCGTTTTTTGCTTTCGGCCTGCTTTTGCTCAAGATGAAGTAATTGAGGAAATACCGTATGTACGGATATTGGCTTTGGATAAAAGTGTGCAGGCTGCAGAGCGATTTAACAGGGAAGTGGCTGCGCGTGCCGTAGATTTTAATTTGGCGTTTGTAGATACCGAAAATAGTCCTACCATAAGATATGTTTATAAAACCACGAATAACGAGAGTTTGCGTATAGATTATAAGTATGCACTGGAAAGCGGAGGCGAAGGAAGGCCTGCGAAAAGAGTGGTTGTTTTTCAACGTATTAGCGGCCCCATTGCCGTAATATCCGAAATCTATAACTTCTTATTTAACTCAAACATCTCTCCCAAAACAATTACAACGGTGGCTACCGTGGGTGCAAGGGTGGGACACGACAAATCGGTATACATGTTTACTTTTCAGCCCGATGATTACGATCCCGGATATTGGGTAATGACCTTTGTACGATAGGGGAGAAGTTACTGTCAATAACTGTTCAATAACAATCGGATAACAAAATTTGTTTCATCGGTTATTTAGTTTCGCAATAATATTTTGATGAAGTTGACTTAATTGCACGCAATTATAAAAATTGTTTGTTTTGTTTGATAAAAGAATGCCACCCTCTCTAGGGTGGCTTCTATATTTTAAAGCAGTTCTTCTCTTCTTATCGCCAAGTCAGGCGCCTTATAATCGTAAAAAAGAATACCACGACCCATAATTTCGGCAGGCATTACGTTTTTATTAAGCCGCAGATTATTTTCGAAAGGCTTGGCCAAGTCTACCCTAAAGGTAGTGATCGGTTTTATTTTTTTGGATGATGTATCGGCAAAGTCCAAAGGGATATTCTGTGCTTTATCTGTTATTGCGGTATCTGTCACGGTATAAAATCGAACACGGTTGCCTGCCGAATCGGAAGAAAGATATAACAATCGTCCCTCGGGGCCTGCCATATCATAATCTCTGAAGTTGAAAATGCCATGCTCATGCGCCTTGGCTGCCAGTTCGATATCCGATAATGCCCCGGTATTGGTGAATACCACTGTATTGCCGTTAACCTCTTCCATCTCCACGCGCAACGTGCTGTCGATATGCTCAGGATCAAGGTTCTCTGCCTCGCTAATGGTAATAAGATTGCCTGTTGTTAGCGTTTTTTCATCAGCGCCGGGTTTTACGGCATATATTTCTCCTACGGCCAAAAAACCGTGTGGCCTTCTGCCGTATGAATGTGCAAATATTTTGCTGTCGCCGCTTTGCAATTTTAAGGCGATTTTGGGGTCAAGTTCCTGAATAATATCCTCCATCGGAACTTTCATGGAATGTTCGGCATCGCCGCCTAAGTTATAGTATTGAAAGAAAAGCCCTTGGGATTTATCGGAAATCTTTCCGTTTTTATAATAATTACCTGAAATGCGGAAAAACTCGCGTGAGGATGAGGCAGAGTTCGGGTAGAAATAATCTTCATTTTCCTTCAGCTCTTTTTCAAACATTATATCACCGGGTTCGGAAAGTACACCTACAAGTGAAAATTGAAATTTATCGCCCTGCGTTTCTCTACGCAGGAGCAAAGTTTTCTCCATTAAAGAAAAGGCTGATGTTATATCCCAATTTCCTTTTTGCGGCGTGTAGCTCTTCTTCCACATACTTTCAAACTCTCTTCCCAAATACTCTAACCGGTAACCGCGGTTTTTACCCGGTAATGAAGTTAGAATAGTAAAGCCTTCGGGCATGCCCGGGTAGATGCCGGCGTAGAAGCCGGAGCCAAAAAAATCGCCTGACAATCCTGTTTCGGTGGTATTTTTTAATACCCCGCGACCCAATTCGTATCCAATGGTGGTCAGACTTTTCTTGGCGATGTCTGCCATCAGTACCACTGCTTTATTGCCGTTTAGGCATACTGCCGCAGGCTTTCCTGTACGGCTCACAGGGATGGTTATGGTATCTCGAGTTTCAAGCTGGGTAGTGAACGTATAGATAATCAGGTTGTTGGTGTTTTTATCTGCTTTATTCTCGGCAATGTGATAGGTGTATACCACATTGGTATTAGGTATAGAATGTAGGCCACCAAAACCTTCGGTTACGTTTCCTATACCAATCAATTGAGCTTTGGCCGTTAAAAGTTCTGCCAATAAAAAAGTAGTTAATAGAATTTTCTTCATGCTTTACTTTTTGTTGCCACTAAAATAGCAATATTATGTGTTTGCGGTTTGTAACAATAACGTCGGAAGGAGAAATGAGGTAATGTCGGCACTTAAAGCTAATTATTATTTTCATAAAAAGTTGTTATTTGTAGTGACTACCGAAGCCGATAAACCGATATTTGACCTAAAGCGTATTAGTATGTATAAACGGGATGAAATTTTTGAACATCTGACATTCGACAACGACTTTACAGAACGCGCCGAAGAATATGAAAGCTGTAAGTTTACACATTGCCGCTTCACCGGTAATAGTGTAGAGAAAGTGTCGTTTACCGATTGCATCTTTGAGGACTGTGATATGAGTAACCTGCGCCTGGCCGGTACGGCACTAAACGAAGTGCGTTTTGAAAATTGTAAGCTGTTAGGGTTGCATTTCGAAGACTGCAGCCCGTTTCTTTTTTCGGTAAGCTTTGTTCGCTGCATCCTTGATTTTTCTTCGTTTTACGGGGTGAAGCTAAAGAATACGGTTTGGAAGAATTGCAGCTTGCAAGCAACGGATTTTACCGATGCGGATTTAAGTGGTGCACGGTTTTCGGAATGTGAGCTGAAGGATGCGAGGTTTGAAAATACCTTATTGCATGGGGCGGATTTCCGTACTGCGTATAATTATTCGTTAAATCCGGAGCTAAATCGTATAAAAGGTGCCAAATTTTCTTTCCCCGGTGTGTTGGGTTTGCTGCATAAGTACGATATTGAGGTGGATTAAAAGAAACACAGGTTTATTACAACCATAAATTTATGAGTAAAGCACCTATTACGGTAGAAACAACGGTGAACGTACCGGTAGACAAGGCTTGGGAAATATTTACCGGTCCCGAGCATGTGATGAAGTGGAATAACGCATCGGAGGACTGGCATACGCCGAAGGCAGAGAACGATTTGCGCGACGGTGGCAAGTTCTGTTATACTATGGCGGCCAAAGACGGCAGTATGAGTTTCGACTTTTCGGGAGTATATGACGAAGTGGTAGACCAAGCCATGATTTCATATATATTGGACGATGGAAGGACGGTGAGCATCTCTTTTATGGATGAAGGTAATAGCACAAGGATAGTGGAAAGTTTTGAACCCGAAACGGAGAACCCTTTGGAGATGCAAAGAGGAGGCTGGCAGGCAATATTGGATAACTATAAGAAATATGCGGAGTCGTTAGGCTAAAAGTATTTTAATAGAAAGCTAAAAGCACAAACCCGAAAGGTTTGTGCTTTTTTTATTGTGATGAAAAGCGGGGTTTATGTGGTTTTTACCGCGTACCAGTCTATTTTTCTCGAAAAGTACATCAGCAGCGCAAGCATCAGGAACAGCCCTATGCTGCCAAAGAGCAGTGCATAGTCTTGCAATTGAATGAGTATGAAGATGTAGGTGTACAATGCCGCGAGCGAAACGCCAAAACCAAGAGCAATAGTCGCTTTGTGAAAAATGGATTTGATATAGGCAGAAATAAGCAGTACCGTAGCCGACATGGCAATAAGGTAGGCTAGGTTAAAACCTATATACTCGGATATGGAAAGCAACAGCGCATAGAATATAACCAATGCCAAGCCCACAAGTATATATTGCAAGGGATGAATACGGTGTTTTTGCAGTGTTTCCATCAGGAAGAATACCGCGAAGGTGAGCGCAATGGTAAGTATGGCATATTTAACCGTTCTCATGGTTTTGGCATAGTTATCGGTAGGCTGTATGAGCTTTACACCGAACGCGGAGTGAGGGAGGTCGAAAGATGCCACATCCTTCCATACCTGCGGGTAGTTTCTTGATACCTGTAGCACTTTCCATTTGGCGGTGAATCCTTTGTCAGTGATTTGCGCGGGAGTTGTAGGTAGGTATTGCCCGTCGAAAGCGGGGTTTTGCCAAGGTGAGGACAAGGCCACTTCCGTGGTTTTGCCTACCGGCGTAAAGTAGAGCCTATCCGAACCCTTTAGCCTTATGCCTAGGCTGAAGTCGGTGGCATGCACGGAGTCTAAAGGCAGCTTGCCACTCAGGCCCGATTTTACCACACCGTTTTCGGGAAGACCGGCTTCCAACACGGTTTTCTCGCCGCCGAATTGCAGATGCACATCATCTTCCAAACCGCGTACGTCGTCAAGACCCAGCATTAGGCGCGTTTCGCCCCAAAGTATATTTGCCGCATCAATGCCTACCTTATCTACCGTTCGCGGGTCAAAAGTGCCGGACAATTCCAAATCCGACCGATAGAGCGTAACATCGTACAGGCTCCTGTGGCGTACTTCCGGCAGTAACCTGCCATTGATGTTTAACTTCTCCGGCAGCAGGAAAAGAATCCTTTTTATCGGGGCCTTGCCGCTGTCGGTATAAGTAAGGTAGGGTATGGCCATTACGGGGCCGTTGATGGTTTGGGATGAAGCCCATTTCTTTCCTATTTCTTTTACCACTTCGGTTTGCCTCTGTTCTCGTTCTTCCACCAGGTTCACCACCATGGATACGGGTATGAGCATGATGAGAATAAGAAAGCCGATGATGAGCGCTTTGATGAATGTCCGGTTTTTATCCCAAAAATTTGGTTGCAGATTTTGATGTGATGATTGTATGTTTTCCATGTTTTGAAATTTAAAAGTGCTTTGTTTTTAAAAGTGAATTGAGCAAAAAAATATCAGCCCAAGTTTTTAATGATTTGTTCCAAGGCATCGAGGTGCGTACGAAATGCCTTTTGCCCGGCTTGTGTAACGGAATATGTAGTATTGGTTTTGCGGCCTATAAAGCCTTTTTCAACGTTTATGTATTTGTGTTCTTCCAAAGTTTTGAGGTGGGTGGCCAGGTTGCCGTCGGTAATATTGATAAGAGCCTTAAGGTCATTAAAATTCAGGCTGTCGTTTACCATCAGCGCACTCATGATGCCTATGCGTATACGACTATCGAAAATTTTATTGAGCTGTCCTATCGGGTTCTTCATCTGTTGCTAAGCTTTGCCTGTATTTTTATCGTATTTGTTCCACATTATGAGGCCGTATATGATATGCAGCACCCCGAACCCTAATGCCCAGAGTGTGAGACCAAAGCCCGGCAAAAATAAACCAATGCAGCCGAGTGTCAACTCGCAAAAGCCCAAATACTTAATATCGGCAAGCGTATACTTGCTGCCGTTTACCAAAGCAAGACCGTAAAAAGCAAGACAGGCAGGAGCTATATAAGCAACATGACCATCGCGTAAAAATATAAGTGCAAAGATACCGCCGGCCAATAAGGGAATTGCTATGCTTATTGCCATGCGTTTAGATACCGCATTCCAAACCTTTTCGCCACGGTTTTTGGTTTTTTTCCAAGTAAAGTAATAGCCGCCCGCCAAAGCCAGTACCAATACCGTCAACGCCAGCAACACAAATTTTAGTACCGGCGCGTCCGTATCGGTAGATTGTGACAAGCCTGAGTAAGTGTAGTCGACCGATACATCATTCAGCCATGAGCGTGCCACAAGGGTACCGGCTACCGCAACACAACCGGCCCATACACCGCTTGCACCGCTAAGTGATAAAAATCGGGTGGAGCGGTCCATCATGAGGCGGATGTCTTGTAAGGCTTTTAAAGAATCGTCCCGGATTTCGGATGTCATAAAAGTACTTTGAAATACAAAGTAATGAATAGGTATCGGGATTTCAAAGTATGAGGCAAAAGGATTAACAAATATTTTCGACAGCCGATAAATAAAAAACCGAGGCAAAGAATTGCCCCGGCTCTACGTAATCAATGCAAAAGCACTACTGTTTCCAACCACCGCCCAAAGCGCGATAGATGTTCACCGTAGCATTCATTTGCCGCAACTTGGTTTCCACCAATTCAAAACGGGCTTCCAACGCGTCGCGTTGGGTCATCAACACCTCCATGTAATCTGCACGTGCCGATTTAAACAGGTCGTTTGAAATGTCTATGGATTGAGACAAGGCTTCTACCTGTTGAGATTTCAGGTTGTAGCTTTTGCCAAGGTTATCAATCATGGCCAATTGATTGGCTACTTCCATATAGCCGTTAAGTAGGGCGCGTTCATAATCGTACACGGCTTGTACCTGCGCCGCATTGGCAGAGCTGTACGCCGCTTTTATAGCATTGCGGTTAACCAGCGGTGCTGCCAAATCACCAGCCATAGTATATAGTATAGACTCCGGTGTATTGAGCAAGTAAGAAGGATTGAATGCACGATAGCCTATTCCCGCAGATATAGCCAACGAGGGGTAAAACCTTGCACGGGCAATCTTTACATCCAATTTGGCGGCAGCAAGGTTCTGCTCTGCCCGGCGAATGTCGGGACGATTGGCCAGTAACTGAGCCGGTAACCCTGACTGTATATTCTTGGGCGGCAAATCGAAGAAGCCGGAGCCGGTGCGCGGTATAGATTGCGGATAGCGAGCCAGCAAGAAGTTTATCTTGTTTTCGGTTTCCGTTATTCGTTGTTGTATATCGTACTGCAGGCTTTTTGTTTTCAGTACCTCGGCTTCAAACTTGCGTACCGGCAATTCGGTAACACGCGCCGCTATTTTTTGCAGCTTTACAATCTCCAGAGCCCTACCTTGTATCTCCACGTTTTTCTTTACAATCTCCAACCTGTTATCCAGTGCCAGCAACTCGTAATAAGAATTGGCCACTTCCGCAACCAAGTTGGTAACTACAAAGTTTTTGCCTTCCGCAGTGCCGAGATAGCGCGATACTGCAGCCTTTTTTGCATTGCGCAGTTTGCGCCAAATGTCCAGTTCCCAATTGGCAAAAGCACCGAACATATAATCGGGAACAGGTTCGGGCATTGGCCTACCGGGCTCTATGTCCGTCGTGGCTTCCATGGCGCCGATGTTGGTATAGCGCGCCACCTTATCCACACCGCCTCCCGCTTTTAAGCCCAAGAATGGCAGGTATTCTCCTTTGCGTACCCTTACCTCGTTACGAGCAATTTGTATTTCCTGTAACGTGATGTTGAGTTCTTGGTTGTTTTTAAGGGCGGTATCTATCAGCGCTTTAAGATAAGGGTCATCAAAATATTCCCTCCATTGTATAGTTGCGGAGTTAGCGGTATCTGTCGAGCCACCGTAACTTGCCGGTACCGATTTGTTTTCCGTTTTGGAAACTATTGCCGGTGCGCAAGCCGCATAGCTGAGCGACAGGCAGGCAATGCCAATATATTGATACGTTTTTCTGTTAAACATTGTGCGTAATTTCTTCGGTTAAAGGAACTTCGTCTTCGTCTTTGATAAGTTTGCGGCCTTCTGCCAAGTGTCCGAATATGAAATATAGGCCGGGCACCACGATTACGCCGAACACCGTACCCAGCAGCATACCCCCTGCGGCCGCAGTACCGATGGTACGGTTGCCCAGCGCCCCCGGACCGGTAGCCACCACCAAGGGGATAAGACCCGCGATGAAGGCGAAGGATGTCATGAGAATGGGGCGGAAGCGTACCTTGGCACCTTCTACGGCGGCGTCGAAAATGCTTGCGCCGTGTTGGTGTTTCTGTATGGCAAACTCCACGATAAGTACCGCGTTTTTACCCAACAACCCTACAAGCATCACCAAGCCCACCTGTGCGTAAATGTCATTGGCCAAGCCCATAATCTTAAGTAGGAAGAAGGCACCAAACACACCCGCGGGCAGCGAGCATATAACCGAAAGCGGGAGTATAAAGCTTTCATATTGCGCGGCCAATACAAGGTATACGAAGCCCAACACGATGAGGAAGATATACAGCGCTTCGTTACCGCGGCCCACTTCATCTTTAGACAATCCCACCCAATCAATATCATAACCGCGAGGCAATGTTTTTGCCGCCACTTCCTGAATGGCGCGAATGGCTTCGCCACTGCTATAGCCCAATGCGGGCGAACCGTTGATGGCGGAAGATGTATACATGTTATAGCGTGTTATTTCATTCAGTCCCTGGCTCTTTTTCATGCGCATGAAGGCAGAGTAGGGTACCATTTCATCGCGGTCGTTTTTTACATACAGGTTCAGCAAATCTTCGGGTAATCTTCTGTACTCGGGCGATGCCTGTACGAATACTTTGTAGAAGGTACCGAAGCGAATAAAGCCCAACTCGTAAGTACTACCTATGAGTATGGAAAGGGTATTCATGGCATTACCGATGGATACACCTTTTTGCATGGCCAGTTTATTATCAATCTCCAACTCGTATTGCGGATAGTTGGCGCTGAAGAAGGTGAACAAACCTGTAAGTTCTTTACGCTTCTTTAGTGCTTCCATAAACTCGTCGTTTACCTTGCCGAAAGACTTATAGTCACCCGTATTGGTCTTATCGAGCAGGCGCAAAGCAAAACCTCCCGCGGCACCATAACCCGGCACGGCCGGAGGCTGGAAGAACTCTATCGTGGCGCCGGGAATATCTTTTGCCTTTTCTTCCAGTTCGTGAATAATCTCTTCGGCAGAGTGCTTACGTTCCGACCAGTTTTTAAGGTTGATAAGACAAGTGCCCGCGTTGGAGCCGCGACCTTCGGTTAACACCTCATAACCCGCAAGCGCCGATACGGACTGAATACCTTCCACCGACTCGGCAATGCGTTGCAGTTGATGTGATATTTCGTTGGTACGTTCCAGCGTGGATCCCGGAGGTGTTTGTATGATGGCATATATCATACCTTGGTCTTCGGCGGGTATGAAGCCGGTGGGCAGTGTTTTACTTGTGCCCCATATGCCAATACAAAACGCGATAAGAATACCAAACGTAACCATCCTGCGGTTGACAATGCGCTTGAGTAAGCCGGCATAGCTTCCCGTAAGCTTTTCAAAACCTTGGTTAAACCTGTCGATGAAACGGTTCATTACCGTTTTCTTTTTCGGCTGCCCGTGGTTGTTTTTCAATATCATGGCACAGAGCACCGGTGTGAGCGTAAGCGCCACTATGCCGGATATAATGATGGCCGTAGCCATGGTTATGGAGAACTGGCGATAAAAGATACCCACGGGGCCGGTCATAAAGGCAACCGGTACAAACACCGCAGTCATTAACAAGGTAATGGCTATTACCGCCCCGCTGATTTCTTTCAATACTTTTTGCACCGCTTTGTAGGGTGTAAGATGTTCTTCCTCCATTTTGGCATGCACGGCCTCCACCACCACAATCGCATCATCTACCACCACACCGATGGCCAACACCAAAGCAAACAGCGTGATGAGGTTAATGGTAAGACCAAACAACTGCATGAAGATAAATGCACCGATAAGCGATACCGGCACTGCAATGGTGGGTATAAGCGTGGAACGCCAGTCGCCTAAGAAGAGGAATACCACTATGGCAACAAGTATAAAAGCCTCGCCCAGAGTGTGTACCACTTTTTCGATAGAGGCATCGAGGAAGTTGGATACATCATAGCTTATCTCGTAGTCCATACCCGCGGGAAAGGAGCTTGTTTTAATTTCCGCCAGCTTGCTCTTGATGTTTTTAATTACCTCATCGGCATTACTGCCATAGTTCTGCTTTAATACGATGGCTGCCGAAGGGCCGTGGTCGAGGCTGGAGTATATATCGTAGAACTCACTGCCAAACTCCACCTCCGCTATATCCTTCAGGTGTAGTAATTCTCCGTCGGGGTTGGCGCGTATAATCACATTCTCATATTGCTCCGGCGTGTTGAAGCGGCCTTGGTAGGTTAGTACATATTCCAAAGATTGAGAGCGCTTACCGTCACTACGACCCAGCCTGCCCGGAGAACCTATAACGCTTTGGTTGTTGAGTGCTTCCATCACCTCATCGGCCGATACGTTATAAGCACGCATACGGTCGGGCTTCAGCCAAATACGCATGGCGTATTGGCGGCTACCCAATATTCTGGCGCTTGCCACACCGCTGATACGCTGCAACTCGGGCATGATATTGACCGTGGCGTAGTTGTACAGGAATTTCTCGTCAACCGAAGAATCCTTACTATACAGGTTGACATACATCAGCATGGCGGGCTGTATCCAGTTAACGATGATACCCTCACGCTGCACCAATGTCGGAAGCCTGTTGGTTACCTGTTCTATACGATTCTTAACGTTTACCACCGCCAGGTTGGCATCTACACCAAGGTCAAAAACAATTTGTATGGTAGCCTCACCCGCACTCGTGGCATCGGAGGTCATATATCGCATACCCGGTACACCGTTAATGGCTTTTTCCATGGGTATGAGTACCGAGTTTACCAATACTTCGGCACTGGCGCCCGGGTAGGCCACACTCACCTGCACCATGGGCGGTGCAATGGACGGGAACTGCGATTTGGGGAGGCTTGTCATGGCCAATATCCCGAGGAATATGATGACAAGCGATATGGATATGGCCAATACCGGCCTATGAATGAATTTATTAAACATTGCTTTTCGTGTTTTTAGCCGGCCGATACTATTCGGTATATAGTTTCAGCTTGGAGATGACGGAATCGGGTTGTTCATATTCGTATGATATTTTTTGGTCGTCGTGAACTTTGCGTATGCCTTCGAGCAGTATTTTTTCGTCCGGGGCAAGTCCGTCGTGCAGGATATACAGGTCGGGCATTTCGGCAGCTATGTTTATTTCGCGGGCCTTTACCTTATTGTCTTTACCTACCACGTACACGTATTTTTTGTCGAGGATTTCGAAAGTTGCTTTTTGCGGAATGATGATGGCGTTGCGGAAAGGCAATACCATTTTGATGTTGCCTGTTTCTCCGTGGCGCAAAAGGCCCTCGGGATTGGGAAAAGTGGCACGAAAGGCAATGTTGCCCGTTTCATTATTAAAGTCTGCCTCGATGGTTTCAACCGCACCGGGGTGATCAAAAATCTTATTGTTGGCCATTTCCAGCGTCACTTTCATTACACTGTCTTTTTTGACATGTTCCTTATACTCCAGGTATTCTATTTCGGGCACATTGAAGTATACCCACATCTTGCTGTTGTCGGAAAGATTGGTCAGCAAGTCTCCTTCGTCTACCAGACTACCGAGCCTTACGTGGAAACGGTCGATAATACCATTGAACGGTGCTCTTATTTCGGTAAATCCCAAGTGTGCCTGTGCCAGGGACATTTCGGCTTTTGCCTTATCCAGCTTGGCTTTGGTCATGGCCAGTTCATTGGGTGCTACTACATTGCGGTCGGCCAAGGCTTTGGTATTTTGGTATTCTATTTCGGCCACTTTTACTTCGGCCCGGGTTTTTTGTAATTCGGCTTCATAGAGTTTGGGCATGATGCGAAAGAGCAATTGGCCTTCTTTTACGTATTGCCCTTCATCCACAAAAACGTTTTGCAGATAACCCCTTTCCTGCGCCCTTAGTTCGATATGGCTGATGGAGCGTATTTGGCAGACATAGTCTTTAACTACGGAGGTGTCTTTTTTTAAAGGGCTTGTGACGAGGAACTTGGTTTCGGGTTCCTTGGTCTCTTTGTGGGAGTTGCAGCTTGTGTACGCCACTGCGGCACACAAGGTCATGAGCATGAGGATTCTCTTCATGATTGTTTAGCTATTTGTTGCGATATGATTATTAGATGAAATTGTAGGGGTATGTGCGGGTAGTATTGCCGAAGCCGAGTAAGCTATGACATATACGACCTTATGCCCGCAGCAATGCTCGGGCAATGATTGCAGACGGGTGTCTGCGGGCGGTGTATCAGATCCTGATAACTCTGAGTACTATATACTTGGAAGAAGAATAGGAAAAATGCTCATCGGCGCCGGGATGCGCTTTGAGGTATTGGCAAAAGTCTGCCTCTGAAGAAGTGTAGAAAGAAGAGAAGTAATGACTGCCTTCTATATATCGGCGTTTCTTGGAGAAGAGCGACTCGTCGCACTCGTCCTCGCTTTCCGTAGCAAACATGTCCTCGCCTTCGTGCTCGGTTGCCAAAGGAGAATAGCTGATGACGGGAGGTTGTGCATATTGTAGCACCTCTGCCGATTTCTTTACGGCCTTTTGAAAATTGACCGTATGTGTGCCTGTTTGGACACCTTGAGACAAGGCGTGCGCCTGACCATACCCGTTGAGCAGGAGTATACCAAGCGACAAAACCAATCGGAACAGAAGTTTCATTTCGACAGCAAAAATATATAAACATATCCATGTGCGCCAAGTAGTAATATGTTAAATATTCTTACAGAGGGGCTGGTTTGGTTTAAGAATAGATTTTAAAGCACAAAAGGGTTCGAATTATTCGAACCCTTTTGTGGTATCATACAGACTTATATTATCGTGCGATAATAAGCGGTAGCGTAACGAGTTGCTCGGCTCCGCTAAGTTTAAGGCGATAAGTACCTGACGACAAACTGCCGGGTAATGCCATGCGCAGTGTGTTTGTTCCTGTTTCCACCAACATCGGGTGGCTATACACTTCGCGTCCCATCAAATCAAACAGGCTGATATGATACAAGCCCGGTTTCAATGTGTTTAAGCCGGATAGTGTGGCATAGTCGCGTGCGGGTTGAGGATATAGCATTACCGCAGTTTCATTCGTTGTAACATTGTTGATGTCGGCCGGCCATTGCGTAAGCGTTATGCCGGCGGAGGTAACGGTTGAGGGGTTGGCACAAGTATCGGCTCGTTTTACCTGTAAGGTAATCACATCTCCGTTGGCCGGAGTGTTTAATATGTAGTTATCGGCATTGGCCCCGGATATCGGGTTGCCGTTTCGTAGCCATTGATATTGCGGAACCACGCCTCCGTTGGTAATTGTAGCGGTAAAGGTTATGGGTTGCCCTTGAAATATTACGGTGCCGGGAGCAGCCGAAATCGTTACCGTGGGCGCCGCTGTGGTATTGACAACGGGCTTGAGCAAATTAGAATTGACACCGGCAGGTGGCAAGCCACATGCAGATATACGAGTAAACAGGCTACGCACCGAATCGCCTGGATTAAGCGTGCCGGTGTAGGCAGAATCGTTAGCGGAAGGAATAAGATTGCCGTTTACATACCAGGCATAAGTATAGGTAACACCCTTATTTGTTGCGGCCGCACGGAATGTTGCGGGTGCGCCGGCACAGGTATATGCTTTATCGGCAGTAACGGTTACCACACTAATCGGCCAAGAGGATGTGTCCACTTTCAATGCGGCGGTTTCGGATATATTAATGCCCCCGCAAGCATTGCTTAACACACAACGGAAACGAGTACCGTTAAGTGCCCTTGATACACCACTGATATTTAAAGTGTCATCCGCCGTGCCGGTGGTGCCGGTTATATTACTCACGTTTAGCCAGCCGCGGCCCGCATTGTATTGCCAAAGATAGGCTGTAGCACCGGAGGCTTTTACAATGAAGCGTGCGTCTCCGGCAGTGCATAAGGCAGTATCGCGCGGTTGTGCGGTTATGGCTGCGGGTTGTGCGCAATCATATTTATAGGCGTAGGCGGCGCCGTCATTGAACAGCAACAGCATGCTGTTGTTGAGTACGGCCAATGCCGGTGTTTCAGCCATGGACTTGGTTATCGTTCCCGAACCGACATTTTGCCATGCATTACCGCTGAGGCGTTTTACAACAGCACGTGGAATAGGGTCGGCAAAACGGTCTCCATAACATAAGTACAGTGTACCTGCCTGGTCAAACTGTATCATGGGGGCAAAGGTGTATGAGGGTATATTGCCAAGAGACACCACGTCTGTCCAATTACCGCTTATCGCATCATACTTCTGTACCTTGGCTTGGTATTGCCCTGTATTTACGTAGGAAACATAAGGAATCCCGGCACTGTCTATGGCCAAATCCGGGTCGCCTTGCCAATAAGTACCGTTTGCAGTATTGAAAGTGCCGCCCAGCGATACCCAGTTGGTGCCGTCGTATTTGAATACACCGAAAGCATAGAGATAGTTAGGGTGCGTACTGATATGGCTGCCTACCAAAATGTAGGGGTCTCCCGCAGCATTAGTGCGCAAGCGCATATATCTGAAGGAGGAACCCGAATTGAAGATTTGTGTTTTGCTCCAGGATGTGCCGTTGAATTTATGCAGTCGCGTGCCCATACTGTTGGCAGACAGTGCCGCAATAAGTATGTTACCGGAATTATCCGCAATCATGGTGATGATGGAAGCGGTATCCCTGAGACCTGCGTATACCCATACGTTACTGGTGCGACGATAAACGCTGAAGCGATTGGGTGTTGCCGAATCGCGCAATAATACCCATGGGTTTCCGTCTGCCCCTATGGCTATATCCGTTGGTAATCCTTTAAGCCCGTTAATGCCGGATTGTCCTATCAGGTTCCAGCCGTTATTGTATTGATATACTTTACCGTTGTATGCATAACCGTCAAAATAATCGCCGCCCATAATGGCGAAGGCGGTTTTACCGTCGGGTGCGGGCACCACCTTGGTTATGCTTGCCGCACCGTTTGTAATCCCCGCTGTGCTGCCTTGCTCTTGCCAACCGCCCGCGGTGAGTTTTAGCAACCTGATCTTATAATCGTACAGCATAACGTGTGGCGTGCCGGCAGTATCCAGTATCAATGCTTCGTTGCCCCAGGTTTGGCGGCGCACAATAAGACTATCGGGGCCCACCTTTTCCCAAATGCTGCCGTTAAATCGGCGGATGGCGGGACAATAGGCGTTACTGCCGCCCGATAGGCTGTCTGTTTTACAGAATAAATAAGCGACGTTATTGCTGTCAACATCCAATTGCACTTTTTCGGAAGCGGCATTGGTGGCATACGCACCGCCCACGGTTACCCAGTTTGTGCCGTTAAATTTCTTAACTACCGCTTTACGAGAGGCTGCCACTTCGGTATAGGTTACCAGTGCGGTATCATTTTTCAGCAGCGCCATATCGGTATATTCCACCGTACCGGTGCCTGCGGGTAATCCTTCGGAAATCCATGAAGCACCGTTGTATTTATATACTTCACAGTTTACGGGGTATTGCACAAGTAAACGCGGAGTACCGCTGCGGTCTATAATGAGTTTGACTTTCTTAACGCCTACGGCGGTGAAGTTGGCTGCGCCCAATGTTTGCCAATTGCTTCCATCCCATTTTTTAACGCTAACCGTCCGGTTTGCGGGACTGTCTACATAAGCCAGATATGGAACCCCTGCCGCATCGGTGGCAAGGGATGTATATTCCGAAGTGCCGGGAGACACGGCGACACCGATAGTGGTCCAACTGCTGCCGTCCCATTTTTTTACAATTGCTCTCCTGTTTACTGTGTAGTCGCTATAAGCAATAAAGGGCACAGGGCCGGGCGCGGTGGTAATACTGTGATAGCGTACATCGCCGGCGGAAATGCCGGGTGTACCGACATCTTGCCAAGAGTTGCCGTTCCACCTGCGCACACTTATCTTATACTGTGAGGCGTATGAAGGACTCCAAAGAATTTGTGAAAAGGAAATGTAACAACCTTTTCCCCTGTCGGAGGTCATGGCAATATCCGAGGTGTGCAGGTAGTGCGTAGGTTGGTCGCCATCATTGGGCCCAATGGCCGTCCAAGGCTGTGCGCCGGTTGTATAAGCAAAAAACCAGGTAAAGGTCAACAATATCAGCCGAACGTGTTGCGTATGTCGCATTATCTGTTTTAGGTTTAGTAAAAAACAAAGAAGTATGACGTGCAGGCTTTGCAAAAAGTTAGGCCCGATTATGTGATAAAATTACGTTAAACGTAAAAATGATTGTCAAAATATTGCTTTGGAGTTAAAATGACGGCTTTTGTCCTTATAGCAAAATGCCATAAACCTTTGATTGAGCTATGGTTTTAAGCCTCTTTTTTGTCGCATACAGCCTGCACATGTATTTACGGCACCGCTATTTTTGTAGCATGAGAAACGTATCGTTTGTTCTAAACATTAGTTTGGACGGTTATTGCGACCACACCTTGGGCGAGCCAAGTGAAGAATTGATGGATTATTTTACCGAAACGATGGATGATGTGGATTTGATTTTCTATGGCCGCATCATGTATCAAATGATGTTTCCGTATTGGGCCGATGTTTTTAAAAACCGCACCGGCTCTCCCGCAGAAATCCGCTTTGCCGAGAGGCTGGTATCCATAGATAAGGTAGTCGTATCTCGTACATTGGAAAGTGTAGACGAGAATATAGCCATCATCAGAAATAACCCTGTAGCAGAGTTGCAAAAGCTGAAGCTACAGCCCGGTAAAACAATTTCCATAGACAGTGTAAGTATGCTACCCGACCTGATTGCCGCAGGGCTTATAGATGAATTTAGATTGGTAATACACCCGGTTATTGCGGGTGCAGGAAGGCATTTGCTTAATGCCGGAAGCTTAGCTGAAACATTTAAGTTGGAACTTATAGATACGAGAACTTTTAAAAACGGCTGCGTGGCGCTTCGGTATCGGAAGCGGGAGAATTAGCGGTGGGTTGAGGCTCGATACCTATCGGGGAATTAGTGCCAACCAAACGCGGCAAGTAAAATGCGCTCGAGGTGTTTTTAAAACCCTTTGTAAAGCTGTCTAGTATTCCGTTTCATGCGATAGGTTCTTTTAGATTGCCGGTACTTCTTATTATAGTTCCCGCGTTTGAATTGATTTATACCCTGCATTCAACGTTTCATACCATCTAAAATACTTTCTGTACCGGTATGTAACTGCGGCATCGGTAGCAATGGTAACTTGTTAATAATTCCAATTGTTATGATAAGTACCAATGTTAAACAACCTATACCGGCATATTTCATAAATGCTCCTCCAAATGTTTTATTGGTTTGAGATGTATTCACGATTTATCATTCAAAAAAACATTTATCATGAAATATGTATTGTTTGCGTTGCTTTTGTTTAGTAGTATGTTTAAATCCACACCTTCAAAAGCAGACCATAATTTTATAGACTACAGTGCCTGTTGGTATAAGCTAGGCAACGATTATTATGTTAGAGTCGTTACAAATACACACAGTGCCGCGTATGGCTATGCACCTTGGGATGTGCATATTTATATCAGTGAATATGGCTCATCATGGACAGGCCCCATCGATGCTGAGATGGTATACGACGACCCTGCCGATCCTTATAAGGATGTGCACATTATAAATATTGGAAGTACACCACCATTCAATAGCGATAATTGTTTCTTAACTGCCGTCTCTTCTAACGGAATCCCTTATGCTCCTGTGTCGTCAGGTGCTCGATATACATGTGAATGTGATGAAATGCCGGACTTGGATGCAGATTTTTCCTGCGATGCGGAGTTTTGGTATGGGCTTAACACGGCCAACCCCGGCGTGGTAGATTTTGACGGTGCCGTGTCGGCATCAACAATATCACCTAATGCGGCTTTTCTGTATTGGCAAATGGGTGACGGGTACAGCTTCAATGATCCCAACAATTATTCTTATTTCACTCATGCGTACTCTTTGGGAGGCGTTTACCAAGTACGCCTTCAAGGTCTTAATCACATGAGCCCGAGCAGGAAATGTACGGCACTTGCCGAATTTTGTATTAATGATGCAATCAAATCAACCGGTGATTTTACCGCAGAATACCAAGGAATAGACCAGTCATGTAACGAATCATCTGATTTTTATATTCAGCGCTCCAGTAATTTCCCTCCTTATCAAATTAGCGTTTCTCCGTCAAGCAGTTCAGAACCATATTATTGGTTTACCTATGGAGACGGCACCTCTGATTTCTATACAGGACTGCCAGTAAGCACTATCAAAACGTATTCCGGCCCGGGTACCTACACGGTATGTCTGCAAACAGGTATGAATACGGATGGTTGTAAAACCTGTATGGATATTTGCATTCCCAGAGAAATGCGTGAAGATAATCCGCCTAACGGAAAACTCTCAACCGGCAATGTGCACGGGAAAGGTTCGGACTTAGACTTCATCAGCCTTATGCCTAACCCTGCAACCGATAATGTGACATTGGAATTAAACTTAGGCGGAACAGAGGACGTGAAGATTACTATTACCGATATGGCCGGCAAATTGGTCAGCAGTCAAAAAGCAGCTCTTAATAACGGTGTTAATAAAATAGTAGTACCTGTTCAGAATTTAAACGCGGGGGTTTATTTCATACAAGTAGCAAGTAAAAATAAATCTATACACTCCAGATTTGTCAAACAATAGTTTTAATCTTCCATTTAATTAGCGAGGCTACCTTTTCAGGTGGCTTCGTTAGTTTTTGGCAGGTATGTTCATCAGAGGGAGCTACGATAAATGAACGGAAGTTTATTTCGGAATTAATAATGAAAGCAAGCACGATGTTCGGAGATGGAGGTGTCGTATGCATAAAGTGGTTAAAGTTCATTATTTTGTTTGGTTATTATGATAACGTTTCGGAGCATTATAGTAGGGGTAGTTATCCTTCTTATGATGTGCGGTTTGCCCATACATGCCCCGGCACGCGAAGGTTACTATCATTTGAGTATTGCGAACGGACTCCCTTGTAATCATGTATATAGTTCGATATGTGACAGGCAGGGCTATTTGTGGATGGCCACGCCTAAAGGAGTGGTGCGATATGACGGATATACAACCCGTTTATTTGACGCTTCATCGGGCATCGGAAATGCCGATGTGTGGAATTTGTTTGAAGACAAGAAAGGGCGTATATGGCTAAGCAGTGTTTCCGACCAAATCGGTTATATCTACAGAGACAAGTATTTTAAGGTTTGGCTGGACGATTCTTCGTATGTATATCCAATAGATTTTGTCGATCATGTCAATGGTGTGGCATTCATATCGGGAGATAAGCATTCTATCACTAACATGTGTATAGAAAAGAATGACAGTATAAGAACTTTTCACCTCTCCGCTAACATCAGCAAGTATAATTTTTATTTTTTACAATCGCATGCGGGGCTGATTATTCGCAAAAATACGGGTGAAACGTATGCATGTAAGATTGAGAACTTTAGGTTGAAACTTACAAAGATGGCAACGCATGGTACGCAAAGGATAAAGGTGCGTGGCGATTATTTAATCATGGATAACGCAGGGGGAGGCCGGCCGATAGAGTGTTTAAATGTGCAGGACAGAAAAAAAGTGATTGTGCCTTTGCGAAAAGATGAATTGCTGCTTATAGCGCATTATTATAAGCAACAGTACTACTTTATCACTAACAAGGGAATCTATAAATTCGACAAAGCCATGCGGCCGGTTGAAGAATTATCGTTTGAAAACTTGCAAACCGTACAGCCCGGCGTAAAGGCCGATTATATTTCCATAGCAGATGATTCAACTTGGGGTAGAAGATTGGCTACGACAAACCATGGTTTGTTTTTGCGGTTGCCAAATAGCAATATGAATTATGAAACCAATATGCCCAAAGGTAAGTATGTGGGTAGGTCAGCCGACTTTACAATTTATTTCCGGGAAAATAATACTAAAACATTGACGTCCATTACGCAAGACGGTAAACGTAGAAAAGTAATATTTCCGTCGCTGCCGGAGTCTGTAAAAATAATACCGTATACCGCAGACACGTCACTAATGTTGAAGAACCGGATGCTATTTACGCTGGCAGACGGTGTGATAAAGCCTTTTTTTCAAAATTTGGATTGGCCCCATATCAATGATTGCCTTCCTGACAAGGATGGAAATATAAATACGATTGCAGGAGGTTATGGATATTTTGCATTTCCCAGGGAGTGCCGCGATTTCGATAATCAACGGATTGATAGCGGACGATATAATGGTATTGCCTACGATTCATTGTACAATTTTTTTATACTGTATGGCAATACTCATTTGCTGATACGGAGTGAAGGGAAAATACTTAAGTTTAATTACAAGGCATTAGGGTTTATAGGTAAGATTGAAAATGTTCAAATTAATCGAGAATCCGGTTGTGTGTTTATAAAGACTGATAAGAGGATACTTGCGTATAGTATACGCAAGCGTAAGTTCAGATACTTGTTCAGCCGTTACAATGTAAGTGACGCCACCATGTATTTACAAGGTAATAGTATTATTGCCGCAGGGAGATTTGGTATATCTTATTGTAGGATATTGTCGGACATGAAATTTTCAACGCCAATAACGCATATAAATGTTAAAGGCGAATATTACAATACCGTAACAAATTGCTTTGTAGTAGGCAATTCCGTTTACGCGGAAACCGACCGGGGAATTGTTTCGGTTAATTTAGCGAAGAAAGAGGCAGGGCAATCCGATATGCCGAAGTGCAACCTCGTGATATTGTCTCCCCTGCAATATCAGGCTATCGCATCCGGAGATACTATTTTTCTTAACCAAAGCGATAGCGCCCCAAAGTTTGATTTTATCAATCCGTATGGTTTGGGTAGGGTTAAATATGCCTACTCTGTTAATGATGCGAAAATAGAGCCTTACCTATCATCCGAAGATATTGTGTTGCCAAAGTTGGAGGTGGGGAAGTATCATGTGCTTTACATAAAAGTTAGTGACGATATTTGGAGTATACCGCCATATAAAATTTTGCTGTACGTACAACCCTATTGGTGGCAAACACAAGTCGGAAAAATAGCGATAAGTCTGTTGCTATTGTTGGGATTGGCAATAGTCTCCGGTATTGCCATTATCGGTACGCGATATGCCCTGATTCAAAAGCACAGGCGAGAAAGTAAGTTTAAAGAGCTTGAATTGAAAGCTATTTATGCTCAACTTAACCCGCATTTTATTTTCAATACCCTGAGTAATATTCTGCACTTCATAAAAAGAAACCGGAATAAAGAAGCATATCGCTACCTCACCACTTTTGCAAAGTTATTACGGACATATATACAGTCCTCAAGAGAAAAATGGATAAGTGTTGCCGATGAGGCTGAAAACCTTAATAACTATATACTGCTGCAACAATCGCGGTTTAACGGCATTTTTGACTATCGGATAATTATAGATGACGATGTTGATAGTCATAATACAAACTTACCCGTTTTGCTGTTGCAGCCTTTAGTGGAAAACGCGATACATCATGGCTTGCAATCAAATGCCCGGCCGGGCAATCTGTTGATTCATTTTACGCAGACAGAGGAGAACATGCTGACGATTGTAATTGATGACGACGGAATTGGGAGAGTGGAAGCCGGCAAACGCCGTAGCAATACGGCAAACCTTCATGCGTCCTACGGCACAGATATTGTTAGGGATTTGATATTTATATTTGAAAAGTATGAAAACCTGCAAATCGATATTAAATATGTCGATAAGACTTACCCTGAAACGGGTACTACGGTAATCGTAACAGTGAATTATAAGTATCATGAGAGCATATAGTTGTGTAATTATAGATGATGAGCAGCAGGCAATAGACTTATTGTCGGATACGCTAAGCGAATTGTATCCTGAAATAAAAGTACTTGGCACGTATACCAAATGGCAAGACGCATTGACGGGCCTGCGCAGACAGGAGTATGACATCATTTTTTTGGATATATCTATGCCCGAGAAGTCGGGATTTGACCTCTTGTCATTCCTGCCGAATATCGAAAGCGAAATAATATTTGTAACGGCTCACAGTAAATATGCACTTGACGCCTTTAACTATCCTGCCACCGGCTATTTATTAAAACCGATAGATGATATGGCGCTTTATAAAACAATAAATAAAGCGATGGCCAGAATTGACGCGAAGTTATCTGTCGCTAATTCAAACTCTCATAAAATTGCCTTACCTAATAACAGAGGGTTTGATTATGTAAATGCGAATGATATCTTTTATTTTGAAGCTATTACCAAGAATACGCGAATAAAAACCTCAAAGGGAGAATACATCAGCACGCAGCCATTTGGTGTGTTTCGTGAGACGCTTCCCTATCCGCCATTTTATCAGATACACAGGTCGTTTATCGTTAACGTGAATTGTATACAGCGGTATGAACATACGCGTGTTATAGTATTGACAAGCGGTGATTATTTACCTATTTCTAAAAATCTGCATGACGATTTTTTGAAAAAGTTCAGAAAGAAAATCTGATAACATTTATGCTAAAATGAATCGCAATTTGCGAAGCTTCATATTGTGTGATTTGTTGGGACTTCGCCACTGTCGAACACGTTTTCAGCTAATGCTTTTTCTTATCCGGCTCAGGGACGATTGCGTAATACCCAAGTAAGATGCCAAGTAGGAAAGTGGTATGCGATTGACCAATTGCGGGTATGTTTCCATAAATGCCAAATAGCGAGTGGTGGCATCTTCGGAAACCAGTGGACTGCGCCTTTCAATTTTTTGAATCAGAGATTTTTTGATGATTTTGTTTATTATACTTTCCCAACCTACTATGGTGTCGGAAATATCCTCCCAATCATGCTTGGAAAAAACAATGAGCTTACAGGTTGTAACGGCTTGCACATATCCTGAGGAAGGGATTTTGTTGTCGAAACTGTCCAGATCTACGACAAAATTATTTTCATCGATGAAGTATTTGGTGATATCGTTGCCCTTGTTATCATAGTAACAAACCCTTAGTATGCCTTCCAGAATAAACCCGACCTGTTTTGCAATCTTTCCCGCCTCCGAAAAATAATCGTCCTTAGTTAACGTTAACCCCCTTCCTTTTTTTGTTATGAAGTCAATCTGTTGCGGATTAAGGTTTCCAAACTGTAGCAGATAATTGATTACTGTTTCCATATTATTTCAGTTGGCTCATTATCAATTTGTCGAATGTTTTGTCTGATAGTACTCTTTTCAAAAATAACATCAATTTAGCGCCTGAAGCTCCCGAGTATCGCGTTCTCGGATGTTTGGCCTCAATGCCGTTTTTTATGAGCTTGGCAATCACAATCGGATCAGATGCGTTTTTTTCAGTTGCCGCGTACATTTTAGCGATCCCTTTTGCCAAATGGCCGTATACTGTTTTGCCCGAGATATTGTTTAGATATTCGGTTCCCAATCCGGTCATTTCGGATTTTGTTCCTCCGGGTTCGATTACGATGACGTCAATGCCAAACTGCTTAACTTCTTTGCGCAATGCATCACTCAATCCCTCAATGGCAAATTTACTAGCGTGGTACCACACGCCCATTGGCAATGTCACTTTTCCGCCAATTGACGAAATGTTTACAATCTTGCCGTATTTGTTTGCGCGCATGGTTGGCAAAACCAATTGCATCAGCCGGGCGGCGGAGAAAACGTTTACATCGAATTGGTATTTTGCATCAGACATTGGCATGTCTTCCAATGCTCCGTAGTAGCCCGAGCCGGCATTGTTAATCAAAATATCAATTCGGCCGGCTTCTGTCAAAATTTGTTCCACACAAGCCACAAGGCTGTCTTCTTTCGTTACGTCCAAAAACAGAGGTTTAATACCGAAGTCTTTCAACTCTTCCATTCTATCCACCCGGCGTGCGGTAGCGTACACATTATACCCGTTTTGTGCCAAAAAAATTGCGGTTGTTTTTCCAATACCGGAAGATGCTCCGGTAATCAATACTGTTTTCATTTTTTATTCTTTTATTAACCCTGCAAAGGTTACCCGTTTTAAAACCTAAACATTTGCCATATGGCAAAAAGCGATTTCAACGGTTGAATAAGTGAACGCTTGGAAATCGGATTAGAACCTATAATTGACTCACAATAAGCAACAGGCAAGAATGTATAGAATGTATCAAATAGGAAACCCGCTATAGAACGGGTTTTAACTTACTTGTAACCCGGGTGAGAATTGGCAAGTGCCTGACTTTCGCATTGATGCTACAAAGACGCCTACGGCTGCATTTCATGCAGGGTTAATTGTTTTGGCTTTGCAGCGCGGGGCTTTGTGACCCCGTTGGACTTTTTCGAACCGGGTAATAGATGATTTAAGGATTTTACGTTAGACTTATATAATTCCTAAACCTAACAGCATTGCAAAAATAAACAGCATAATTCCGACAATAATTTGGAGCGTTTTTATAGTAATTTTTTTGAGCAACTTATTACCAAGATATGCGCCTAAAAATGCTGATAGCGTAGCCAAGACTATTAAGACATAGTCAATTTTATCTCCAATCTGTAAAATGCTACGGGAATATACCGCTAAACGAGAAATATCAACAAGAACTGCTATAACGACACCGGTAGCAACAAAAACTTCTTTAGTTAAGTTCGCTCTAATCAAAAAAGCAGTGCGTAATGCTCCTTGGTTACCGGACAGACCCCCAAAGAAGCCGCTCAGAATACCTCCAATCGGCAGATATTTTTGCGGGAAGCTTAACCTTGCGAGCTTTGGGATAATATCGAAAAGAGCAAATACTGCGAGTAAAACAGCAATAGTTATTTTGACAGGCGTTACCATAAATATTTTTCCAAACGCGCCGTACTCAATTATTGGCTGCATATCAATAAGCAAGGTAAGTGCATAAGCGCCTAAAAAAGAAGACGAAATTGCAGGCACACCAAAACGTAATATCACTGATTTGTTAGCGTTCTTACCGACAAGAGTCAGCTTAAAAAGATTATTAAGAAAATGTACAATGGCCGTCAATGCTATTGCTATTTCGATAGGAAAAAATATTGCAAATGCCGGCACAAGCAGCGTTCCCAGTCCAAATCCTGAGAAGAATGTAAGTGCTGAACCTAATAAAGCAACTATGCAAATTATGAAGTAATCCATAAGGGTAAGATACTGTTTATCTCCTTTTCGGCTCGGCTACACAAAATGGGCTGTGGTTCGATATTTAATAAGGATATATACAGTAAGCGCTTGACTTGTGTAATCCCGTTGTGACTTTTGCAATCCGCTTTGCTACTGCGGGATAAACTTCTCGTCCCCCCAAAAAATAACGTAAAACAAAAAACCACGCTTGATGCGTGGTTTTCATATTCTGTGATCCCATTGGTACAAATATCGAACCGGATTGTGAAGGGATTGAAGATGCTCATTTAATTTTCAATCTCCATTAGTACGTCATTATTCAATAAAACTTCTGCATAAGAAAAATAGTCAGTAATGAGATTTTGGACTATTACACACAAAATGCGCGTTGCGCATTTTGTGTTTTTTCAAATGAAATTTGGGATTTTTAAAAAACGCCCAATATACATTAATAAATATTGCATTTTGCTTAAAAAGGCATTAGACTTGTGTCTATTTACGAGTTAGCAGCAATTAAAAGGATGCACCCAGCTACTAAGATAGAACCATGGAAGATTGACAATGTACGCTTCATTGGATTTATGGACATTATGGGTTTCAAAGACCTAGTTGCCAGAAAATCACACGAGGATGTGAAATACATGCTCAACACTATGGTCAGTTTAAATAAGAGCCTTGAATCAGTTTTCGGCAAACCAAGAGTTAAAGTTGAGGATAGAGAGAAATTAGAATCAAGAATTAGGTCAGTTACCCAAGATGATTCACTTGAAGATTTTATTCAAATATCCTTTGCTCTGAGCATTTTTCAAGAAGCTTCACTTCAAAGAGGAGCTCCGACGAAAGGCGCAATATCCTTAGGCATGTTAACAGCTGACTTTGACAATTCAATTTTTTTCGGTCAACCACTAATCGACGCATACTTACTTCAAGACCAGTTGAAATATTATGGTATTGTCGCCGACAATAAAGTTGAGGAGTACATTATTGATAAAAACAGAAAACTAATCCCTAACGAACCAAAAGTTGATAGAGCCTTCATCAAACTAAAGACACCATTTAAAAGTGGAAGTGTAATGCATTATAATCTGCATCTGGACAGCGTTTCCGCAGAACAACTTGAAGACCTTTACAAAAGTGTGTCAGGCGAACCCCGCAGGTATGTGGACAATACTATTGAAATGTTCAAATTGATGAATCCATAAATGATGCTAACATTGGCTTTGCATTACAGGTTACAATCAAACTAAAGAAATGGAAACGAAAGAAATTGATGCTTTATACGATAAGCTAAACACACTTGAAAAAATGTTTGGCATAGGTGGAGTTTTCATCGTTGTAGCTGCAGTAATAATTCTTATTCTAACCTGGAAATATCTCGTCAGAAATTCTGAGCTAATTGCTGAGGAGGCATCTGAACAATCACTTAAAAAGTTTCAATCTCAATTAGACAAAGAGCTTGTACGGTTTCAGACTAAACATCAAAAACAAGCTGACGCAATTCACGACACTTATCAAGAATTGCAAAAGTTGAAGTCGATTCTTATGTTAATTGATAGTGGCGAAAAGTTTACAGCTTACTTAGAACCAATGGAAAAAATAAACCGTCTTATGAACTATCGACACGGCTTTAAAGCCAAATATTTACAGAATAAGCTGCTATTCCCTAGAGATACTTGCTTAAAAATTGATGCACTCATCCCTAAAGTAGACTTATATATTGAGACGTATGATACAGGTGTGATGAAACTAACAGATGAAGAAATACTCGAAGAAAAAACTCAAGGTGTAAAATATCTCAAAGGTATATGGACTATACCAGCAGCTAACACATTAGACACATTGTTGTCTGAAGTAAACATCATTTGTGAAGAAATAGAAACAGAATTTAGAAAGTTATTTGGCACAAATGAATAGAAAACTGCTGCTAACATCGGTTTTGCAACATGGTGGCTGATGAATAGGTGTTGAACGATTGTACTACTATTGAACTTTAGTAATAAATTTAAACTGACGGAACACGGAATGCTACCACATCGCAAAGCCGTTTAACGTTATGCGCAATTATGAATCTTGACGAAGTCCAATGAAAAGCAAGGACAAAAAAATAGGCAAAATTACTAAGCAGACAATGGTAAATGACTTGTCTGACTCCTATTTGGCATCCGCATTACGGCTTTTGGAAGAAGTGGATTCGAACGACCAATGTCATAGACAAAATGGGAAAATAGTTCTAAGTTGTATATCTTCTTTTCTTTCTCTAGAATCCTCGATTAACAGAGCTTATTTTGAAATTTTTAAGACGGAGCAAATTTATAAAAAGCCTATCCGGTCAGGCATTCCTTCCGTCTTGTCCAACTATATAAAACAAAACTGGAATCGACTCTCAATTAAAGAAAAATATTTGCTCTTACCTCCTTTAATTAGTGACTTCGAGTTTGACGTAAATAACAAACCATTTACACTATTCAACGAATTTATTGTTTTCAGAAACAGTTTAATACATTCAAAAAGTTGGGAAACTGAACATTCTATTTTAGTTGACAATATTGATTTAGACGAAAATAACTCCGGTTCGTGGGGAGGCAGCTTATTAAACACAAGACATTTAGAGGACAAAGCCGACCCTTATCCTTTAACTGATTTTTCAATAGATATATCTAAATTGACACGTTCAGATGCAGAAAAGTCTCTTGAAATTGCTTGTTTACTGCGGCTCAAATTATTTGAGCATACGAAAACCACTTTTCCAAATTTTCATTTCGACCCACCAAGAAATGGTGAACACGTAGTGATGGGTGAAGATGTTTTAAACTATTTTACAAGACATTTTGTGGATAATGAAAATAACACCGCATAACATTGGGTTTTATGCAGGTCGGCATGATCTTATAACATCTGTCAACTTACACATCATATATTGCTGGAAACAACTACATTGGATTCGAACCACTTCCTTCCTGAAAACAAACTACTTTACAAAACAACAAAATACTCAAAAATGTAAAACCCGCTGAAACTCAGCGGCTTTTATTATTCTGTGATCCCGTTGGATTGGCAAATGCCTGACCCTTCGCATTGAGGCTACAAAGCCGCCTACGGCTGCATTTCATGCAGGCTTAATTGTTTTCATCTACTTACACAAACAAGTTTGCGCCGTTGCTAAAAACAATTAACCCCCGGCTTTGCAGCGCGGGGGCTTTGTGATCCCGTTGGGACTCGAACCCAAGACCCATACATTAAAAGTGTATTGCTCTACCAACTGAGCTACAGGATCGTTCCCGTTTCGTTTCCGATTGGGAGCGCAAAGATAAGCAAGACATGTTTTCTACAAAACGTTTTTCAATTTTTTTTTCAAATTTTATAGGAAATCCTTGCCGGTAAAGGGTTTCAAGATGTGCTTGTTTTTCATAATCCGGCTTTTGTAGCCTGATATAATTGAAAAAACAAAGATAAAGAGGGGCTTAAAACTGTCATGCTACTGTGATAATGTGGCGAAAGGCGCCAAAGCAGTGGTTTAGGCATGGTATATGTGCCTCATTTATTCGTATTTTGCGTTTATCGTAAAATTACTTTTCAAATAATAAGATGAAGCAAGCTTTATTGGCATTGGGTTTGGCCTTGGCCTTGCCCGCAGCGGCTCAGCATTCCGATCACAAGTTTAACTACACGGTATTTGAAACCTACCGGGAGTTGGGCTACGCAAATTCGAAAAAGAAGGCGGTGACGGAAGAGCAGGTTCGGAACAACTTCCCCGGGTGGAATGTCAGTACGGACAAATTAAGTGCGGCTTTCCGTAACCTGTACGGAGATGCCATTTCTGTTCCCGGCGCTACGCTCAACGATAAGGTGAGCTATTGCATGGATAACAAACTGAGCCAACTTGATGTGGCGAAAGCCGAGTGGAAGCAAACACGCCTGGATATGGCCAGACATGCTTCTTTCGTTGATTTTGAGCGTTATGTAGACGGTCATAAAGTGATATTCTCCAATCTGAGCTTCCGTTTTACCAAAGACAATCGCCTGGTGCGCATCAAAATGTCGCATTATGGCAATGCCTTTAATAAATCCGGCAATGTGGGTACAGCGCAGGATATGTTGCGTGTGGCCGCCATCAATGATGATTTGGCCAACGACGGTATAATAGCACAAACCAAAGAAGTAAAGCCCGAGTGGGTATGGTTTCCCGTGCCTACGGCCAAAGGATATGATTTGCTGCCCGCTTACGAGTTTTATATTACCGGTAAGGCCGCAGACGGCTTTCCTGTAGAGCTGCGTGGCTATGTGGCCGCGGCCGATGGAAAACTGCTGTACCGCACCAATGAGGTGAGCGAGAGCTTTGAAGTTAAAGTTGCCTATGATACCATATACAAACAAAACAGGGTAGACCCTCCCGTAGAAGACGGACTGCCTGATATAATGGTAACTATTGACGGCGTGAACTATTATGCCAACGATACAGGGCTGTTGGCCATAGCAGACACGGTAGCGCCTATTGAGGCTACCTTTCCGCTGCGCGGTCGTTGGTCGCGTGTACGTGTTGGCGGTGGCAACACTCCGCAGTTCAATGCTACCATACAAAACAACGGCAGCACATTCATTTATCCCGATACCGCCGGCTCTGCCAAGCGTTATATCAATGCTTATTACCACACAACAAGGTCTCACGATTTTATGAAGAAGTACCTGCCGGACCTGACCAGGCTGGATGTGGATTTGGCAACAAACGTGGATATGACAGGTACTTGCAACGCATATTATAGTGGTGGCGGCAGCAATAACATGTCCATCAACTTCTTCCCCGAGGGTGGCGGCTGCATGTCTTTCGCCGAGATTGGTGACATTGTGTATCACGAATACGGTCATGGCATATCTTACCAGTTCTATACGCAAAAGGGAGCTCAGTTTAGTAACGGGTCCATGGGCGAGGGCTATTCGGATGTGTGGGGTATGGCCATAACAGGCGATTCGATATTGGGTCGTTTCCGTACCGTGGGTCAACCTTCCAGCTATATTCGTCGCTACGACGGAGCGCCTATGGTATATCCCATAAATGTGAACGGTGAGGTGCACAACGACGGTGAGATAATTGCCGGAGCATGGTGGGATGTAGCCAAAAACACTGGCAGCTTGGCTACCATGACCGATTTGTTTGCCAAATCGTACTACGATTTGCCCAATGCGCCCAACGGTAACGAAGGTGAATTGTATTATGATATATTAATAGCCACCATACTGAACGATGATAACGACGGTGCGCTGAGCAACGGTACGCCGCACCTGCGCGAAATTGTGAGCGCTTTCGCCCGTCATGGAATATTCCTGATGACCGGTGCAGAGTTTACGCATACCGAGGTAGACCATCAACCGGCCGGCACACCCGTAACGGTGAATGCCACATTAGGTGTTTCCGATGCATCTTTCTTTGGCAGCATGCAACTGTTTTACCGTGTACGTGGCGGTCAATGGGATTCTACCGCTATGACAAGTACAGGCGGTATGAGCTTCACAGGTCAACTGCCCGGTTTCCAATCTTACAGCGTGGTTGATTACTACTTTAAGGTATACGATGCGCTGAACAATTCCACTTACGGTTTCCCCAACGGCTACAATACCGTATTGGCATCAAACCAGGTGACCATACCTTACCAATTTGCCGTGGGCGTTAGGCAATCTTTCAAAAATGACTTTGAAAGTGACATCACGGGCTGGACACTGGGCGATGCCGGTGACAAGGCTACGCAGGGTAAATGGGTGCATGCTCAGCCCGTAGGTACCTTTTATCAGGGTCTGGTGGCACAGCCCGGTAACGACCATACCACAGGTGGGGGTAAATGCCTGGTAACCGGCAACGGAAACAATAATTACAACTCTGCCGATGTGGATATGGGCAACACTACTGCCACATCTCCGGTGTTTGATATGAACAACTTCAGCTTCCCCGTGATAGAATATTACAGGTGGTTTTCCAACGATAGGGGTAGCAATGCCCGTAGCGATGCCTGGGTAGTACAAATACGCGACAGCACCAGTCCTTTTTGGATTCCGGTGGAGCAAACCTATCAATCAGACTATAATTGGAGGAGGAGAGTGTTCCATGTAAGGGAGTATTTGTCTACCGCTCGTTGGGTACAAATCAGGTTTGTTGCCAATGATGCCGTGATACAAACATTATCAGACCAAGGGCAAAACTGTATAGAAGCTGCGGTGGATGACTTCGCGATGTATGACTTGGCCAGTTTGAGCGTGGATGCCACGGTAGCCGAAAATAGGATAAGCGTATATCCCAACCCCGCCAACGAGCAAATTACGGTGGCTATACCTGCCGGCCTTACCGGCGTAATCAGCCTGTACGACTTAACGGGTCGCGTATTGGCAAGCGAGCCGGTAACAAGCGGTATGACACAGTTTAGGTTCAATACCTCGGGCTTTGCAACAGGCCAGTACTTGCTTAATGTGCAAACAGACAAACTTACGGAAGTGAAGAAAGTGGTAATCAGCCATTAAACTTTACCTACGATATAATGATATGCTGCGGCTGCCATTTGGCAGCCGTAGTTTTTTATAAGGGAGGCTTATAAAGCTATGGATAAAAAAAGGGGCTCCCCGCCAAAGGAACCCCATATTTGCATGAAAAAGAACACATTATTGTTGGGTGACTGTGTAAACCACGTTTACCGAATAATCACCCGCAGGATAACCAAAGCCCGGAACGCCTTTGTATTGTACCGAGAAGGTTTGGTTGTTGCCTTTGCTACCGCCGGTCACCAGGTTTTGGTTGCTGCTCGTTAGTGTACCGAAGTTTGTAAAGCCCGATGCGGTGTTGCCGCCCGTATTGTTTTCAGACACTTTTAAGAGCAGTTTGCCCGATACCGGCATTACGGGAGCGGGACTTGTGGTTCCGCTGTACGTAAAGTTGGCAGAGTTTGTTCTGGCAGTCACATTAAAGTTCTTGTTTGAACGCACCCTAAGTCGGTATTCCGAAGATTCCACCCCGTCGGTATAATGCTCCGGGCTTGTGAAGGGCATGGTAACCGAAGCACCGGAAGTGCCGCCCGTACCGGTAAACAGTATCTCTACAATATTGGTGAAACTAAGATTCACGTTTTGTGTCGCGGAATTTTGGGCATTGGCCTTTAAGCCCGCGAACATAAATATTGAGATACCGATTATCCTATTGAAAGGATACCTCTTCACTCGCTTGTTTTGTTGATACAAATTTGGGTAGGGAAGGCTGAAGCGCAAAAAAATATTCATATCTTAACTTGGCCTTTGCAAGCCGTTAACAAACGCTTAGCAAACCTAAAACGTCGGCGGGTGAGTACATTAACGATAGAGGTATAAAGTGGTTCCCCAACTTGTATTGCCGTTGAGCGAAATGCTGCGTATGAGGTTTGTGCAACTCTTTTCTTTGTCTCCGCAGCCGCCTATGTCATAGCGATGTTCTTCGTCAACTATATTTGATATATAATAATCATATTTAAGGTTGGTTACAATGAGGCGCCAATTGTTGCCGTCGTATATGGCGTCCAAATCTCCGTTGGAGGTATAATCGGAGAGCCAAAGCGTATCCTTTTTATTGGCAACAACAGGCGCATCTCCGCTATAAACCAATTGAGAAGAGTCTATGGCTTTGGCATATGTCGTATCGTTTTCGCTGTACCTTTTAAGCGTAATATTGCGCACCTCCGCACGTTTAAAACCGACAAAAGCCACCTTCAGGGCTTCGGGTTTGCAATAGAACTTTCTTTTACAGCATGCCGAGAGGCCTGTAAGCAATACCATTAGCGGAAGCAGGAATACCGGTTTGAACATAGAGAACGTAAAGCTACAAATCTATATTTAATAACGTTTTGCGGCGTTATTTTAGTGTCATTTATTATGACGAACGGGTATGTAATAAAAATTTTGCCCGAATGTTTTATAGAAATCAAAGAAATTATATCTTAGCTGTCATGCTGACATCAAGAATATTAGCGGGGGTACTCATCCTCGGTACTTTAGCCACAGGTTGCGTGAGGGAAACAGAAGTAAAACAACCCGATCCGAAACCGGATGCGGGTAAGGGTGGCCAAACCACACTTCGCATCACCCCGCAGCATCACCTTAAGAATATCGACAGCTGTGTGATATACGTGAAATACAATACACGCACTATGCCGTCTAACATGATATTTGACGACTCGATGGTTGTTGCTCAGCAAGATGGCCGACCGATAGCCAATTTCCAACTGAAAAAGGGAGACTATTATTTCTACGGTATGGGTTGGGATTACGACATTGCCGAAGTGGTAACCGGCGGAGCACCCTTCACTGTTATAGATACGTTGAAGAACGAATACGATTTTTATATTGCCGTAACGGAAGCCGGTCACTAGGCTTGTTGACGACGATTGATATAATTAAAGCCCGCATAATACTATGCGGGCTTTTTATTGCAAGATAGTAGGGAATGTAGTTTTAGTTGTCCAGTTTTATTTCAATGATTTTCGGCCAGTTTTTGCCGGTAATGAATACGCGGTTACCCGTAGCATCATAAGCTATACCGTTAAGCACTTCGGGGGCTGTTTCGTCGCCGGGTACAGGCTCAGGTACGTTTATCTTGTGCCTGAGATCATTAAGGTTGGCATTGGCCACCACTTTTCCCGTTTGCGGGTCTATCTTTAATATCAGATTGGTTTGCCATTGATTGCCATAGATAAAACCGTTGATGTACTCCAACTCGTTAACACCTACCACCGGGCCGTATTGGTCGCTTACGGTAAGGCGTTTTACTTCCTTAAGCGTATTGGCATCGAGGAAGATGAGCGAGGTTTGTCCGTCTCCGTATATCAAATGAGTACCGTCGTTGGTCATGCCCCAACCCTCTTTTGCATCAAACGCAAAAGTACCCAACGGTTTTAGCGTCTGTTTGTCGTAAATGAAGCCCGTTTTTTCTTGGTAGGTAAGCTGATATACCTTATTGCCCAGTACTGTCATGCCCTCGCCAAAGTAGCGCGCATCCATTTTTTGTTGCTTCAGTACCTTGCCCGTTTCCAAGTCGGCAATCCTAATGTCGGATTTTCCGTATTGTCCCACACTTTCGTAAAGCTTACCGTCCACATATTCCAAGCCTTCGGTAAAAGCCGTGGGGTCGTGCGGATATTCTTTAACTATGGTGTATGGTATAAGTTTGGTGGGTTGCACCGTTTCTTTAGGGGTGTTGTCGGTATTTTCGGTATTCTCGCCGGTGTTGTCGCAAGCGGCGAATAAAGAAAGCGTAAAGAGGGCGGAGAGGGGTAACCCGTACTGTTTTTTTCGGCTCATGGTTCGTTTTTTCCGATGTGCGAAGATACTGTATATCCTCAATGGTAGATAATATATCATATGGCTATAGGGGCCATACGGCTGTGAAACAAATTAATTAAGTTTGCGGCTATGAAACGCCAAGCGCATTTTTTGCTTTATATACTGTTTGCAACAATATTGGTAGCCTGTAAGGATAAAAAGACATCGGAGCAAGAAGATCCGTTCTTTCAGCAGCCGAAGCTGAAGGAGCTTACGGAAAAGATAAAAAGCAATCCCGACGATGCGGCCAATTATTATCGTCGCGGGCAGGTATTGTTTCAATTGGAGGCCGATTCGCTGGCCTTAAACGACTTTAAGAAAGCAGTTTCGTTAGACTCAAGCAAGGCGGAATACTTTAGCGCGATAGGCGATTTGCTTTTTGAAAACCAAGACCTGCAAGGCTCGGTAAAGTGGCTGGAAAAAGCATTGGCACTGAACCCGAAAGACATGAAATCGCACCTGAAGCTGGCCAAGCTGTTTCTTTATTTGAAAGAATATGCCACAGCCTTCCGCGAAATAAACACAGTGTTGCGGCAAGACGTATACAATACCGAGGCATACTTCCTGAAGGGTATGGTGTATAAGGATATGAAAGACACTGCCAAGGCTATATCCAGCTTCCAAACGGCGGTACAAATGCAGCCCGATAACTACTTCGCATTGGAACAACTGGGCCTGATGTTCAGCGCCAAGAAAGACCCTTTGGCATTGAAGTATTTTGATAACGCCTATACGCTCGACACCTCCAACCCCGCCCCCATATTTGCAAAGGGGGTGTATTATCAGAATATCGGAGATTACGAAAAGGCCAAACAAGAGTATACAAACGTTATTATGCTCGACCGCCAATACGCACCTGCCTATATCAACGCAGGATATATACTCATACAGCAGGACTCTTTCGAGAAAGCTCGCCGTCAGTATGATTTGCTGGTGAAAATGGACCCCGACAGTTATGAGGCTTACTACAACCGCGGATTGTGCAGCGAATTGTTGAAGCGGAATGAAGAGGCCATTGCAGATTACAAGCAGGCATTGGTGTTCAACGAAAATTATACCCTTGCCCAAGAAGGCTTGCAACGCCTTGGTGCCAAGTAGCGAGCATACGTCTTTTTGAAAGCTTTGCTTATCTTTAAACGATTGGCCGGCGGGTTAAAAATATGGGTAACTACTTTCGTGGTGCTGTTAAGCGCCGTGCAGTGTTTTGCGCAAAAGAAGAAGCCTGCTGACGCCACACCGGATACGGCCAAGCTGCCCGTGAAAATCATTTATAAAACCATCCCCGCCGAAAAGCCTGCCGAGACAGAAATAATCCCTTTATATGAAACAAAAACCACCGTGGTAAGGCCGCCGGGCAGCAAGCGCGATACCATATTTGCCGATAAAAAGAAAAAAGCACCGGATGTAGCCGAAATGGAGGACAAAAAGAAGCCCCGTATAGTATGGGATACCGGTGTTTGCCAATGTGTGGCCATGGAGTTAAAGACAAGAGACACGCTAAACTTCGGAGAGTATATCACCTACAGCTTTATTTTTAAGAATAATTGCAAGGATATTGTCTCCATCAACTCTTCAAGCTTTCGGTTCACGGCGCTCAATGCCTTTGGCAAACAGGTAAGGGTATTGCGGAAGGTAGCCTTTGTGAAGCGGTTTGATATTCCCGAGTTTGTAAAGCTGTCGCCGGGCGAAACCTATGAGTTTAAGTTTGCCGACGATGCTTTTTTCGAGTACGAACTGCATAAAAGTGAGCTATATAAGTTTGTATTCACGCACAGCAATTCCACCCAAAAGCATAAAGCGCCCAAAACACGTACCTACCTGTGTACCGAATGGCGAGATAAGCAGATTTTTGTCAAATAATTGTTTCAAAATTAGGATGTGACTGTTTTGGCATCATCATTGTATTACAATGCTATAGGAGGGATTTTGAGATGTTGATACCATATAGACCTTACATTTTATTTGCCGGCGCATTATTATATGCCCTGTTTTTCCTGAATTCGGACACGGCAGGGCAGGGTAAATTAACCGATATGCAACTGTGGATAGCGCCGCTGGCCTGTGTTGCCTTTTGGTCAGACCTGTTTTTTGTACGCGTGAAGCGTAAAACGCGCGCAATGGCTGCCGATGTGGTCACGACCTTCATTTCTGTGGTTATATTTTTCTGTTTCGTAATTCCCATACTGTTTGCGGGCATCTTAGGCTGATGGTTTTGATGGTTTGGTTTACCTTTGCCGCCATAAAACAAAGCACTTATGCCGCTTATTGCACCTTCGATATTGTCTGCAGACTTCCTGAACCTAGGCAGAGACATAGAAATGGTAAACAAAAGTGAAGCCGATTGGTTTCACCTGGACGTAATGGACGGGACTTATGTACCCAATATCAGTTACGGTATGTCCATCATTTCGCAAATGAAGAAGGCCGCCACCAAAACCTTTGATGTGCACCTGATGATAGTAAACCCCGATAAGTATTTCGAGGAGTTTAAAAAAGCCGGTGCCGACGTGCTTACGGTGCATTATGAGGCATCCACACACCTCCACCGCAGCGTACAGGCCATAAAAGCCTTGGGCATGAAGGCGGGTGTGGCGCTTAACCCCCATACGCCGGTGAGTGTTTTGGAAGACATCATCGCCGATTTGGACCTTGTACTTATTATGAGCGTGAACCCGGGGTTTGGCGGACAGAAATTCATTACCCGTGCCTTAGACAAGATAAGCGCGGTAAAGAATATGATTGTCAAAGCGGGTAGCAATACACTTATAGAAGTAGACGGCGGCGTAACCTTGGATAATGCGGGACAACTGGTGAGCGCAGGCGCCGATGTGCTTGTCGCAGGCAACACTGTATTCTCTGCGCCCGACCCGGTAGAGATGATAAAAAAGCTAAAGCAAGTGGGAAAATAAACCTAACTTATTCCCGTTTATACAAGGTATGTTTCTGAAGCGTTTAAGTATCACCATATTATGCCTGTTATGGGCCATAGCGGGCTACGCACAGGGCGGGCTCGTATACGGCAAGGTGACCGATGAGCGAAAACGCCCCGTAGAATTGGTGACCGTGGGCTTGGAAGGCACCACAACAGGTGTGTTTACAGACCCCCGAGGTAACTATGAAATCGCCGTTCCCGCAGGTGTGGAAAATACCATTGTGTTCACCTTTACCGGTTATGAAACCGAGCGCGCAAAGGTACGTGCGGTGCAAGCCGGTGAACGCGTGGAATTAAACGTTACGTTTCAAAAAAAGACCACGACGCTGGAAGAAATAGTGAAGCGTGCCGACCGCCGGGATGAAGCAGGGAATGTGAAGCTGGACATCAGCAAGGCCCGCCGTATACCTACAGTAGGTGTGGGTAGCGAGGTGGAAGCCTTGATAAAGACCGTGGTGGGCAGCAATAATGAGCTTACCTCTCAATACAACGTGCGCGGTGGTAACTATGATGAGAACCTCGTGTATGTAAACGATTTTGAAATATATCGTCCTTTCCTTACCCGCTCCGGTCAGCAGGAGGGGATGAGCTTCGTGAATGCGGACCTTACATCTAACGTGAACTTTTCGGTGGGCGGTTTCCAAGCCAAGTATGGCGACAAAATGTCCAGCGTGCTGGATGTGACCTACAAGCGCCCCAAGAAATTCGGAGGGAGGGCAATGGCCAGTTTGCTGGGTGCATCATTGTCTTTGGAAGGGGCTTCTAAAAACGAGAAACTTACTTACCTGGTAGGGCTTCGCCAAAAAAGCAACCAGTACCTCCTGCGTGCACAGCCGGTGAAAGGTGTGTATACCCCATCGTTTACCGATGCACAAGGATTAATCAATTACCGCTTTAACGATAAATGGGAAGTAGAGGCGATAGGCAACTATGCCCGCAACCGTTTCAACTTTATACCCGAGGAGGCCACCAGCAGTTTCGGGCTGATAAATAAAGCCTACCAAATGCGTGTGATATACGACGGTAGTGAGATAGACCAATTCGACTCGCGTTTCGGAGGGGTTTCCACCACATTTAAACCAAACGACCGGCTGCGCTTAAAGTTGTTGGCTTCGGCTTTTCAAACCAATGAAAAAGAAACGTATGACATAGTAGGTGAGTATTTGCTTGGAGAATTGGAAACGGATTTGGGTAAAGAAAGCTTCGGGCAACTGAAAACCTATTTGGGTACGGGCATCATTCATAACTATGCCCGCAACTATTTGCAAGTGAATGTGGCCAACTTCGCGCATCGTGGTTCTTACGATGCCGAAAAGCATTTCGTACAATGGGGCCTTGATGCCACTACCACTACCATTAACGATAAACTGCACGAATGGGAGCGCCGAGACTCCGCCGGGTTTACACAGCCCTATAACCCCGACAAACTGGAGATGACAAAATTCTATGCTTCCACCACAAGCTTGGATTATGCGAGATTCAGCGGCTTTATACAGGATAATTTCCGCTTTAACGACTCGCTTGGTCTTACCATATCGGCGGGTGTTCGTTTCAACTATAGCACGCTTAACAACCAACTATTGATTAGTCCGCGTGTGCAATTGGCCTACAAGCCCCGATGGACACGCGATATGGTATTTAAACTGGCGGGCGGCTCTTACCAACAACCGCCTCTGTATCGGGAAATGCGCGATTTGGATGGTAATGTAAACAAAGCGTTGCTGGCACAGAACTCCACGCACATCGTGGCCGGTACCGATTATAATTTTAAACTGGCCAACAGGCCGTTCAAGTTCACCTCGGAGCTTTATTATAAGAAACTGGATAACTTGGTGCCTTACGAGTATGATAACGTACGTATTCGCTATTTCGGGCAAAACAATGCACAGGGATATGCGTACGGTGGAGAGTTGCGCCTGTATGGCGATATAGTTAAAGATGCCACATCTTGGATAAGCGTGGGTGTAATGAAGACCATGGAGGATATTACGGATGATAAATACGTGATAAAAGATGCCGCGGGTGCGGACAGTGTTACGATATTCCCCGGTTATGTACCCCGTCCTGCCGACCAGCGATTTATGCTGGGTATGTATTTTGAGGATTATCTGCCCAGATGGAAGAATTACAAAATGCACCTTAACCTGATGTATGCATCGGGGCTGCCCTTTGGTCCGCCCGATAAGCAACGTTTTGGCGATACCCTGCGCCTGCCCGATTATAAACGTGTGGATATAGGCTTTTCGGCATTGCTGCTGGACGGTGCCAAGCATAAGCAAAACAAGGTGTGGAGCAGCATGGAAAATATTTGGTTCAGCTTGGAGGTATTTAACATGTTGGGTATACAAAATACCTTATCCTATACGTGGATACAAGACCAAAGCACCGGGAGGACTTTTGCAGTACCCAACCGCCTTACCACGCGACTCTTGAATGTAAAACTTGTGGTAGACTTTTAGAAATATAGACAACAAAAAACCGGGTATTACCCGGTTTTTTGTTACTCTCGTATGTATAAAGCGCAAGGTATGGTGTTCCCTTATCGTACCACCAAACGTTCTGTAATTACTTCATCACCGTAATTTATCAGTGCAATATATATGCCGGGTGATACATTGCCCATCCGGATGGCTTCATTGCTTTTTACATGGGCCATATATATCGTTCTGCCCAACATGTCTTTTACACTTAATTCCGCGTTCAAGGCGGGGTTTGTCAAGCGGATGGAAAAACTACCGTTGTTTGGATTCGGGTAAAGTAGCGCGGATGAGTATTGCGATATGCTTGCTATGGTAGCGGGTGAGGGATATGTTGTGGTGTCTTTCATGGCCCACAGGTCGTAGCCGTTTCCGTCGAATGCCGCGGTGAAAAACAATGTGCTGTCGTACATGAAGTATTTTGAAGTATTGCTGAGCGCCCCGAGGCTTATGGGTAATGTGGGGCCTACTTTTTTGGTATTTGCCTCTGTACCGTCGGTTTGCCATAACTCTATATTACCACCTGCTTGGGCAGCTTGGAAATACATGAATTTTTTATAGGAGACAAAATAGCCCGGGTCGGAATTACCTGCACCCGGTGTGATGTCTTTTAGCAACTTGGTGCCTGTGCCCGTACCGTCGCTTTTCCAAGGCTCGTATCCGTTGGTGCCATCGTTGGCCCTAAAGTACAACGTGTCTTTATGGGCGCTTAGTTCGGTAGGGTAGCTACCGGTGGCACCGGGGTAAATATCTTTTACCATAACGGTACCGGCAGGTGTTCCGTCGGTTTGCCATAGTTCGGGGCCGTTTACCCCGTCATCGCCGGCAAAATATACCTTGCCGTTAACACCTTTTATAATGCTGCCGTAAAACCCGTCGGCGGCACCGGGATTAATATCACTTATCATCTTGGTACCCGTATCGGTGCCGTCTGTTATCCAAAGTTCCTTGCCTGCTGCCGAGGTAGTGGCTTGGAAATATAGCTTGCCGTTGAATGGGGTGAGATTACCGGGATAAGCGCTGCCCGAACCGGGGTTGATATCTTTGAGCACTTTGGTATTGGCGCCGGTACCGTCTGTTACCCAAAGTTCTTGTCCGTCTGTTCCGTTATCTGCGGTGAAAAACACTTTGCCTGCCGCGGCCACCAACTCGCCTATGGCACTGCCCATGCTGCCCGCATATATATCCTTAAGCAGAAATGTGCCTGTGGAGGTGCCGTCGCTCACCCAAGGCTCAATGCCCGAAGTGCCGTTAGAGGCCAAGAAATATAATTTACCGTTTTGTGCCGTAAGCCAAGAAAAATTGGTGATGCCGCTTGCACTGCCCGGGAAAATATCGGCGAAGAGCTTTGTGCCCCCGGGTGTTCCGTCGGTTTCCCAAAGCTCTGTACCTGTGGTAGGTTCCGTAGCGGCAAAATACAGTTTACCGTTCATGCCGGCATGCCCCATACCCAACGGTAATGAGTTATCGGTCCCGGCATTGATATCCTTGAGTAACCGGGTTCCAGCTATCGTGCCATCGGATATCCACAGTTCGTAGCCCACGGCATGGTCACCTGCGCTAAAAACCATTTGCCCCGCCACGGTATCAAAGTTGTTGGGATTGCTATCCGGTGTACCGGGATGAACGTCGTAACCCGTAAACACCAAAGGTGGTTGTGCCTTGGCTATCACTGATAGCATAAGCGTGAAAAACAGTGCAGCTTTTTTCATAACCTGTAGTTTACAAATAAAATTAGAAATAATAAGTCTGTGTTTCTAATGTAAATCTTAAAAACAGGAAAAACTGTAAAAAAAGTTTCGCCGGGCCACTAGTGGCCCGGCGAAGTATACACATCAGGAAGATGGTGACTACCTGCTGGTTAATGTCATTTGGTCTTCGCGTTCCTTATCGCTATCAACCACGTAATATTCCTTTACCTTTTTAAATGTCTTTTTATCTACGTCTACATATAGCTTTTTAACGGGGTAGCCTGAGTCGTCGTCAGCCACAGGTATGCGGTCAATTTCTTCTTCGGCGATAAGGGCTGTCTGTTCTACCATATATCCGTCATCCGGCGTGGCACAAGAGGTACACCAAGTACAGGGTGCCTCCTCCTGATAACGGGCATATACTTTAACTTTAACCTTGCCCGTGCCGCTATAATCTTTTACCACCTTTTCCTTTACCACAACGGCAGCCGCTACGGCCTCGGTGGGTTTATTGCTGTAATGGAAGGCGTTACCGCATTCGGAAACGAAATATAAATCGCAACCGGCATTGGCGGCCGTAATATGCCATGCATCCACTTTGGTTTGGCCGGGCACGGCGAGCATGCTGTATTTATAAGTATTACCTGCGCTGCCCAACATACCCATAGCGCCGAATGGCAGTTGCTCTGCCTTAACATCATCCGGACCGAATGCAGGGTCGTTTACTCCGTTATAACCCAATGCGTTAAACAGGTTATTAACCTCCGTTCCATAATCTTTATCATTGGCCATGGCCTTTAATTGGCTGTATACCTGTGCGGAGGAGGTTAGATGGCGCAAAGGCTCGAACTGCGGTGCGGTGCCTATTTTTTCGATTACGGCAGGTGTTTTGTCTGTCGGCTCCCTAAAGATGGTATGCGGACTGCCGCAATTTTGCGCATAGGCAGAAATGCCGGCCATGAGTATTGTTCCTGTTAAGAATAGCTGTTTCATAATGTCAAAAATTTTGGTTTAACATATACGAGGAACAGCGATAAAAAAACATGCCGGTAATTAGGAGTAAGGAGTAAGGAGTAAGGAGTAAGGGCTGGTGGTACCCGTAAAATAAAAAGCGACCGGAAGATCCGGTCGCAAAATATGTATATGTGCCTGTTATTTGTCTTCCTTCAGCAATTCTTTCATGTCGCCTATCAGTTGATTCACTTCGCCTATTGCGGTGCCTTCGTATTGGCCGCGAATGCGTCCGTCACCGTCTACCAAGACAAAACGGTCGGTATGAATAAAGTCGGAAGCTATATCTGTAGAACCCGTATCATCCGAAGCGGTAACGAGGTAGCTGTAACGGGCCATGTCATACAGTTTTTTCTTATCGCCTGTAAGGAATTTCCATTGTTTGGGGTCGGCATCAAAGCGCAGGCTGTACTCCTTCATGGCGGCCACGGTATCCTTCTTAGGGTCTACCGTATGCGACAGTATCATCACATCATTATTACCCCTAAAGGTTTGGTATACCTTGGTCATGTTCTCGTTCATCTTGGGGCAGATGCCTTTACAGGTGGTGAAGAAGTATTCTACCACATACACCTTGCCTTTTACATCTGCATTGGTGATGGTATCGCCTTGTTGGTCGGCAAAGGCAAAGCTGCGCACTTTATGCCCGGGGTTTCCGTATACCGGCAATGTTTTGGGTTGCTCGCGCGTGGTGCGGTAAAAATAGGTCATGAACACGGCGGACAGGATAATGAAAAAGCCCAGGAGGAATATGGCAGTTTTATTTTTCTTCATAACGCCGCAAAGTTACGCCGTTTGCCTTTATGATAATCGTCATATTGCCCGCCAATCGAATAACCTACCTTTGCGCCGATTTACGGAAAATACCTATGAAATATTGGAAAAAGCTAAGCCATGCGGAGCAAGATAAGCGCATAACGGAGGCCTTATTGTGTAATGTGGACTATCGACAAAAAATTTCGTTGGGTATACCGGCATCCAAGCTGGACCCACAAGTGTTTTATGACCAGGCCACATTTTTAAAAGATGCGCCTTTGTTGCGTGCCTATGTGCAAAATCCGAACCATATAGGTTGCCACACGCTGGGCGATTCGGAAGAGTTTTTTAAAGGTACGCAGGAGTTGGAGAAGGAAGTGATAGAGTTGGTGAGCGTGGATATGCTAAAGGCGACACCGGAAAGTTGTGACGGCTATGTGGCGGCGGGCGGTACCGAGGCCAATATACAGGCGGTATGGGTATATCGCAACTACTTCATTAACAAGCATGATGCGAAGCCTGAAGATATAGCCTTACTGAGCTCGGATGATACACACTATTCCGTGGCCAAGGCGGCCAACCTGTTGCAGATAAAGCGCTACAGTGTATCGGTGATTGATGATACCCGTGCCATTAACGAGGCCGAACTGGATAAGGTGGTGAAGCTGGCAAGGGCAGAGGGTGCAAAGTATTTCATCGTGATATCAAACATGGCTACCACCATGTTTGGCAGTGTAGATGACCCTAATATGTATGTACAATGCTTGCAGGATAACGGCGTGGATTTTAAGCTGCACTTGGACGGGGCATTCGGCGGTTTTATTTACCCGGTGAGTGATGCGGCATCGCAAGTGAATTTTTCCAATCCGCATGTATCATCCGTTACCTTGGATGCGCATAAGATGTTGCAGGCACCTTACGGTACCGGCATTTTTGTGATAAGGAAAGGGCTGATAGAAAACGTATACACCCGCGAGGCGCAATACGTAAACGGTATGGATATTACCCTGAGTGGCAGCCGCTCGGGGGCCAATGCCGTGGCTATATGGATGATATTGATGACTTATGGCTATTACGGATGGCTGGAGAAAATAAATAAGCTGCTGTATCGCACAGACGTGGCTTGTTCCGAATTGAAAGATATGGGTGTGCCTTATTACAGGAACCCGAGAATGAACATCATTACCATGCGGGCGAGTTATGTATCTCCAGCCTTGGCGCGGCAATACGGCCTTGTACCCGATACGCACGAAGGCAGTATCGGTTGGTACAAAATAGTGGTGATGGACCACGTGGAGATGGAGCATTTGCTGGAGTTTACCAACGAGCTTAGAAAAGAGCTGAAAGCAAAAGAAGCAATGGCATAAACCATTGCTTCTTTATTTGTATCATTTTGACGAGGGGCTATATCACCACGTTTATCATCTTGCCCTTGATGTAGATAAACTTCTTCGGGTCTTTACCTTCCAACCATTTTTGCACGGTGGCATCGGCCAGCACTTCTTTTTGTACCGAAGCCTCATCCATATCCAAGGCAAACTCAAGCTCGGTGCGGGTTTTGCCGTTGATGGCTATGGGGTATTTTTTCGAATTTTCGGTGACGTATTTCTCTTCGTATTTGGGGAACACCGCATCAAGTACGCTCGTTTCGTGGCCGAAACGGTGCCATAATTCTTCTGCCAAATGTGGCGCAAATGGTGCCATCAAAACTACCAATGCCTCCAGCACATCACGTTTATGGCAATTGAGCGCCGTAAGCTCGTTTACGCAAATCATAAATTGGCTCACGCATGTGTTGAAGGAGAAGCGCTCTATGTCTTCGCCTACTTTCTTAATGGTTTTGTGAATGGTGCGCAACTCTGCTTCGGTAGGTGCGTCTTCGGTTACCACCCAGCCCACTTGCTCATCAAAGAACAGGCGCCACAGCTTTTTCAGAAAACGGTGAACACCCTCTATACCTTTGGTGTCCCAAGGTTTGCTCACCTCGATGGGGCCGAGGAACATCTCATACATGCGGAAGGTATCGGCGCCATATTGTGTAACGATATCATCGGGGTTCACCACATTGTATTTTGATTTGGACATCTTCTCCGTTTCCACACCGCATATGTATTTATCGTCTTCCAACTCAAATTCCGCATCGGCATACTCGGGACGCCATTTTTTAAACGCTTCAACATCCAGTTCCACGCCGTTCACCAGGTTTACATCCACATGTAGCGTATCGGTTTTAAACTGATTCCTCAACCTGTGCGATACAAACATGTTTGTGCCATGTACGCGATATACAAAGCGAGAGCTTCCCTGTATCATACCTTGGTTCACCAGTTTGCGGAAAGGCTCTTCAAACCCTATATGCCCCAAGTCGAACAATACTTTTGTCCACAAGCGGCTATATAACAGATGGCCTACGGCATGTTCCGTACCACCTATATACAAATCTACTTCACGCCAATAATCGGTTGCTTGCCTCGATGCAAATTCCTTATCGTTATGGGGGTCCATATAGCGCAGGAAGTACCAACTGCTGCCCGCATAGCCGGGCATGGTGTTGGTTTCACGGTTGCCGGCATGTGTCTTCACCCAATCGGTAATATTGGCCAAGGGGCCTTGTCCCTCTGGTCCCGGACCATAGTCCTGCACCAATGGTAGTTCAACAGGCAAATTGCGCAATTGAGGATGACTGTCCAGTTGCGGCTCATCAATGGCGTATGGTATGTTGCCGATGTAAATAACGGGGAACGGCTCGCCCCAATAGCGTTGGCGGCTAAAGCCCGCATCACGCAATTTATAATTCACCTTGGCATATCCTATTCCGGCATCCACAATAGCGCGTATGGCTACTTCGCCTGCCTTAGATATATTCATGCCGTTAAGAAATCCGCTGTTGTCCAGCGTGCCTGTTTTTTCGGTATAGGCTTCTTCTCCCGTATAATTCTTGCCAAAGATATTGGTAACCGGTATTTCAAAATGTTTGGCAAAAGCATGGTCGCGCTCGTCGCCCGAGGGTACTGCCATAATGGCCCCTGTGCCATAACCGGCCAATACATATTCCGATATCCAAACGGGGATTTTTCTTTTGGTGAACGGGTGAACCGCATAAGCGCCGGTAAACGCGCCGGTAACCTGTTTTACCTCGGTCATGCGCTCTCTTTCGGAGCGGCTTTGCACATATTTTTTATACTCGTCCACATCGTGCTTTTGCTCTGCCGTGGTTATGGTATCCACCATTTCGTGCTCGGGAGCGAGCACCATGAAGTCTACGCCAAAGATGGTATCGGGACGGGTGGTAAACACCCTTATCGTATTATCCGTACTACCGGCAATACTGAAGCTCACTTCGGCCCCGGTGCTTTTACCTATCCAATTGCGCTGCATTTCTTTCATGGCTTCGCTCCATTCCAGCTTATCCAAGGAGGAAAGCATCCTGTCGGCATACTCGGTAATGCGGAGGAACCATTGGTTCATTCTCTTCTTTATCACGGGATGCCCGCCACGCTCGGAAACGCCGTTTACCACCTCATCGTTGGCCAAAACGGTGCCCAACGCCTCGCACCACCATACTTCCGCATGACTAAGGTAGGCCAGGCGATAGCGCATCAGTGCCTCTCGTTTCTCTTTTTCGGAATATCCGGCCCAAGCTTTCGCATCAAAGCACAGCCTGTCGTCATCGGGACAGGGATTATTGTTATTGCCCTCTTTTTCAAAGATGGTTATGAGGTCTTTTATGGGACGAGCTTTGTTCTGCTTCCGGTCGAACCAACTGTGAAACAGTTGCAGGAATATCCATTGCGTCCACTTATAGTAGCTTGAATCGCTGGTGCGCACTTCACGGTCCCAATCGTAGCAAAAGCCTATGTTATCCAGTTGTTCGCGGTAGCGGGCGATGTTTTTCTCCGTTGTTACCGCAGGGTGCTGACCGGTTTCCAAAGCATATTGCTCTGCCGGCAGCCCAAAGGCATCATACCCCATAGGGTGCAACACATTGTAGCCTTTCAGGCGCTTATAGCGGGCATATATGTCCGACGCTATATAGCCCAGGGGATGTCCTACGTGTAAACCGGCACCGCTGGGGTAGGGAAACATGTCCAGTACGTAAAACTTAGGCTTATCGCTGTCGTTGCTTACTTTATAAGTATTATTGTCTTTCCAGTATTGCTTCCATTTTTGCTCTATGGAGCCAAAAGCATATTCCATAACGTTCCGTATATAAAAGGGATGCCAAAAATACGATGCTAAACGTAAAAGGGCGTAAAATAATGGTAGCGGTCGTTTTTGCCTGTTTGTACCGGGGTGACTGATCCCAATCGGGAAATAAACGGTTGGGATATTGCCCCGCAAGTAAAACACGGCAAATTCCCGCTAGGTACGGGGCTGTTTGAATGAATGGCAATGTATTGATAAAATAGAAAAAGCCCCGTTGAATAACGGGGCCGTCAAAGAGAGAATTTGGTTTGATTTAGTACAGGGGAATTATTGTTGTGTTACCGTGTATACCACGTTTACGGTATAGTCGCCGGCGGGGTAAGCAAAACCCGGTGTGGCTTGGTATTGTACATCAAATGTTTGGTTACCCCCGTAAGTACCGCCGCTGATGAGGTTTTGGTCGCTGTTGCCCAGTGATTTGTAAGCGCTGAAACCCGTACCGATGCTACCACCGGTCTTGTTGTCTGCCACTTTCAGTTTCAGTACGTTGGCTACGGGCATGCTGGGAGCGGGAGTAGTGGTACCGCTGTAAGTAAAGTTGGCAGCGTTGGTTTTTACCGCTACGCTGAAGGCTTTGTTGGAACGCACCTTCAAAGTTTGTGCTGTGGAGTTTACACCGTCTGCATAATCGTCAACGGTTGTAAAAGGCAATGTTACAGTTCCACCTGTGGTGGTACCCGAACCGGTGAAGGTAATCTCAACGGCGTTAGACAAAGAAAGCTTTGCGGTTTGGCTGGCGGAAGAAGTTGCGTTTTGAGCGTTGGCTTGAGAAGCGAAGGCTATAACTGCGGCTGCGATGGCGAATACTTTTTTCATTGTTGTTTGTTTTTGTTTGTTTGAGATTTGTTTCGTTTGATGATGCAAAGATTGGGCGGGGAAACACGCTTGCAAAATTTTCGGGGCATGTTAACCCGTGTTTTGCAAGCGGATAACAAGCCGTTAACCGTTGTTGTTACATCTGTGCGGTGTATTATCCTCCCGAGCGTAGGCCGTAAAATATTTCTTTCCCGCACAAGCAACCTTTTGTTCAATACATGCATATATTGATAGGTAGTAGCGAAAGCCGAGCAGATAGAAGGCTTTGCAGATACCAATAAATGAACGAAGCCGAGATAATAACAGGGTGTAAAAAAGGTGAGCGCAAAGCACAACAATTAATCTTTGAGCGATATGCCGAGGTAATGTTGTTGGTATGTATGCGATATGTGCGCAACCGTGCGGATGCGGAGGAACTGATGCTGGGCGGCTTCTATAAATTCTTTACCAAAACAGACAAATTTGTTTATGCGGGTGAGGGTAGTGTTAGGCCATGGCTGAGAAAAATAATGGTGAATGAGTGCCTGATGTTTCTGCGCAAAAAAGGACAGTTGATAATGGCCGAAGAATCGTTGGCACTAAACGTAGTGACAGACAACGGCATAGTGGACCGTCTCAATGCCGCAGAGCTTTTTAAGCTGGTATCGGAATTGCCGCCCGGATACGGAACCGTATTTAACCTGTATGTAATGGAGCAGATGACGCATAAGGAAATAGCGGGTTTGCTGAATATTACGGAGGGCACTTCCAAAAGTCAATTGAACAAAGCGCGGATAGCATTACAAAAAGCAATTTTAAAACGTGAAGAATATGATGCGGGAAGAGAACGATAAACATTTAAGAAATAAGATAAATTCCTTGGAATATATACCGGGTGAGCCTTTTGATAAAGACAAAGCTTGGCAGCGCTTGGCGGCAAAATTGCCTTCGGAAAAAAAGCGCATGTTGATATGGCGACCTTACGGCATTGCAGCCGGCTTGTTACTCTTGGTTGTAACCGGCTACTATTTGTTGCCGCGCGGCGGCGAAGCAATTCAAACGGTGCATAAGAACGTTCCGGCAAATACATCACCCTCCATACCTCCGGTTATAGGTGCGGCACCCTATACCGATGCGGTTATTGTTAGTAAGCCGGTTATTCGCCCGAAGTATCTGCACCCGGGCAAGCCGGCTACCGTTACTAATTCGGCCAAGCCTTTGCCCGAAGATATACCTGCGGTGGCAGAGGTTACGGAACCTGTGTTGCTCATACAGCCAGAGAAGGTTAAGACAGAACAAAAGCATGTGGCGGCCGTGCATATCAACGAGTTGGGCGACGAGCCTATAAAACAGCCCGAAATACCCAAAGACGGCTTCATCGCCAAAGTGTATGCCGCATCCGGCACTTCTGCCAAACCAAATAATTCAACCGAAGACAATAAAGAATACGGATTACTCAACCTTGGAATAAACAGATAAACCAAAACGAGATGAAAAGAAATATTTTAACCCTGCTGCTCTGCGGTATTACACTACCTGTGTTTTCGCAAACCGTGAACGACCCTGCCGCAAAGTGGACCAAAACCGAAACCAACTTTAATGCATTGTTTGTATCGCATCGCCACGTAGTGTTTTTGGAGCGAGGTAATAAGATGATAGTGGAAATGTTTGGCCTTGACGGATATGACGTGCTGGAGGATGTGGGAGAAATATTAAGCGACTTTCAAAAGCAAACCGTGCGGTTTCAAGATTCGTTGCAGGTGTCTCCATCTTCAAGTCTGCGTATAGATTGTGCCTACAGTTCGCCCGATTATAAAATGTTTCGCGTGATAAAGCATCCCGCAACAGGTGAGATGTTGGTCAATAAAAAGGGAGCCTTGGCACCCCTTAAAATAGAGCAGGATACGGTGCGTATACTGATACAGAAGAAAGTAACCAAGACATTGAAAAGCGGTAAACCATGGAATACTTATAATCCCGTGCAGTTGACCTTGGTACTGAACAACTATACCGATGTGGAACACCTTATTGCTCAACGTCAAACCATACAGGGATATGTAGATACCATGCGGGCCGCCATACGGCCCAAGGCCAACAAAAGCCCCTATACTTACCGCTCTACCATACTCTATCGTCCCTATGATACCGTAGCAGAGCGAAGGTTTAAAAAATATGACCGCCTTATTGACCCCGATGCTTATGTGGAACCGGATAAAAACCATGACCGACTGGTACTGAATGCCAACATAGGTGTTGGGCTTGTGCGCAACGCTTTGGCACCTGTAGCGGATTTGGGTGTGGAGTTTCGCAACCCCTGGGTGCAGGGCGAAAAGAATTATCGACTGTTTGGCATATATACTTCCTCTTACGTGGTATTTGACCGTATGGCCGCCCAGTCCTTTACATCTTACGCCAACCTGTTTTTAAACGGAGAGCTGGGTAGTTCTTATGAAGGTGATTTACTTACGGTAAAGTTTCAGCGCGTGACCTTGGGTGGAGGCTATCTGCTTAACCCCGATGGGAAGTATTTTAAGAATACCACGGCCAAACTGTTCATGAACTTTACACTCAAGAGCGGCATAACCATATCCCCCGAAATTATTGCCACGGACAATTTTCGGCAAGTTTTTCCGGGAGTGACAATAAAAATATTCTAATCATCTTCCCGACTGCTACCAAAAACAAAACCGCCACCCATTAGGTGGCGGTTCTTATTATCCGATTAACTTACTAATTAATTAACGCGCTCTAAAACAACCGCGCTGGCACCGCCACCACCGTTACAGATACCTGCGGCACCGTACTTGGCGTTGTTTTGGTTCAATACGCTGATGAGGGTACAAAGTATACGCGCACCGCTGGCGCCCAAGGGGTGACCCAATGACACCGCACCACCGTTTACGTTTACTTGTTCGGGTTTCAGGTTCATCATTTGCATGTTGGCAATACCCACCACGCTGAATGCTTCGTTCAACTCGAAGTAGTTGATGTCTTCCATTTTCAAACCGGCTTTGGCTACCGCTTTGGGTACGGCCTGTGCGGGAGAAGTGGTAAACCATTCGGGCGCTTGTTCGGCATCGGCATAACCTATCAGCTTGGCTATGGGTTTTACACCCAATGCTTCTGCTTTTTCCTTGCTCATCAGTACCAGTGCGGCGGCTCCGTCGTTCATGGTAGATGCGTTGGCTGCGGTAACGGTACCGTCTTTGGTAAAAGCGGGGCGCAGTTCCGGAATCTTTTCAAACTTCACATTCCAAGGATCTTCGTCCTTTGTGAATTTTACGGGCTCACCCTTCTTTTGGGGTATTTCAACGGGAACTATCTCATTGTCAAATTTACCTTCGTTCCAAGCGTTTTGGCTGCGCTTGTAGCTTTCTATGGCAAATGCATCTTGGTCTTCGCGAGATATGTTGCACTCTTTGGCGCAAAGCTCTGCGGCGTTACCCATTGCGTAGTTATGATATACATCTGTAAGGCCGTCTTTTGCCAGCCCGTCTATCATGGTTACGTTGCCGTATTTGCTACCCCAGCGGATGCTGTCGCTATAAAAAGGAACGTTGCTCATGCTTTCCATACCGCCGGCCACAACCACGTCGTTATCGCCCAGCATGATGGATTGCGCACCTTGCATTACGGCTTTCATACCGCTGGCGCACACTTTGTTTACCGTTGTACAAGGCACATTGTCGGGTACACCCGCAAAACGTGCGGCTTGGCGCGCGGGTGCCTGGCCCAAGTTGGCCTGCAATACGCTACCCATCAATACTTCGTTTACTTCTTCGGCTTTTACACCGGCACGCTCCAAGGCACCTTTAATGGCTATGGCACCCAACTGCGTGGCAGAAAAGCCTTTCAGCGCTCCGCCCCAGGCACCCATGGGAGTACGCACCGCGGCTACGATATAAACTTCTTTCATTGTAAATTTTTTTAAAGACCGCCAAAGCTAACAAAAAAGGCGTTACCGTTGTTATATATGATAGAGGAGCATTATAGGCGGATAGACGATATATGTTATAAAAACGTTGTAAGATGCGCCGGTGCTGTTAAATACCGTTAAATAAGCCCGCATGGTTTGGTGTTTAAAGGCTCGTTTCCTATTTTTGAAATATTCCACGATACATACTTTAAAACAAGAGGGGCAATGAAGAAAGTGATTTTGTGCGTGTCCGCATACGCTGCGGCACTTTGTTCTTACAACTATGTAAAGGCTGAAAAACCGGTGTCTGAAAGTGTGCGTATGAACAATGCGGACCATATTTCGGCTGTGTACAACGCCATTGATTTTAGCGGCTGCAATAAGTTGTCTTACGAGGTGTTTGAGAAAGCATACAAGGGTTACCTGAATTTGCGTAATGCCGGCAAACTGGGCGATACCAAAGACCTACTTACCATATGCGACTTGTCTCAATCATCCAAACAATACCGCATGTGGGTAATAAACCTCCGCGACAATAAAGTGGTGATGAACGACTATGTGGCGCATGGGCAGGGCTCGGGAGATGAGTTTGCCACAAGTTTTTCCAATCAAGCCAATTCGCACCAAACCAGCTTGGGCTTTTATGTAACGGGTGAAACCTATATAGGCCAACATGGCTTATCGCTCCGCCTGCATGGTATGGATAACGGGTTTAACAATGCTGCCTACGACCGCGCCGTGGTAATACACGGTGCACGGTATGTATCCGATGATTTTGTGGCCGGCCAAGGGAAACTGGGTCGCAGTTGGGGTTGCCCCGCCGTATCCGAGAAGATTTCGGCCAAGCTGATTAATACCATCAAAGACGGCAGTTGCCTTTTTGTATACTATCCCCAACCCAAATACTTACAAACCGCTTACTGGCTAAACAAAGCCGTAGATTTCGGAACCGATTTCAGAGAAACAATATTGGCAGGAAACGTGAAGAGAGATACACATGTTGTTTATAATTACGGCCCTATTATGCAGGAGATTGCTGCGAAAACTTCCGGCATCAAACTACCCGTTCTTTAACAGGTTGATGAGTTTTAAGTCTCGTTGGTAAATATCCCGAGAAAAGCGTATTCCGTTGTTCCCGGCATTTTCAAAAGCCGTGAAGTATACGATATGTACGGGTATGTCGTTGGTGATGTTTATAAATTTGGTTTTTTGCGTGCGTATCAGTGAGTCTATAGTTTCGCGGTTATAGCTTCTTTTTCCATCCACTTCCGATAGGATATATTCGGCAAGTTCGCGAGGCTGTTGCACACGTACACAGCCCGAGCTTTGTGCACGGTCGTAATTATCGAACAGTTCGCGATGCGGTGTGTCGTGCAGGTATATGTCGTGGTCGTTGGGGAGGTTGAATTTTACATAGCCCAAAGCATTATCATCTCCCGGTGCCTGGCGAAATACATAAGTTTTGTAGTTCGATTCATTAACCTTGGAAGGATTTACCGGGTTGCCTTTAAAATCATATACCTTCAGCCCTTTCTTATCCAGGTAGGCCTTGCCGTTTTTGGCCATGCCCGGCAATACATCTTTTTTCATGATGGTGGGCGGTACACCCCACGTAGGGTTCACCACCACATTTTTCATGGCTGCGTTTAGCGACGGTGTTTGCCTTGCGGTTTTGCCTACCACCGTGCGCATGTGCATGGTATTCTCACCTCCTTTCCTGAAATAAAGTTCCATCATAGGTATGTTAACCATCACGTGTGTATCGGTAAGCTTTCGCGGCAGCCAGCGTGTACGCTCCAGGTTGGCATCTATAACCAACAATACACTGTCGGGCGTACGGACCAGGTATTGCATGGTACGTTCATCCAAACCCCTTGCGGTATTTAGCCCATAGTATTCTTGAAACGATGTTAGCAGCTGTGCTTTTCCTGCGTCGCTTGTATCATCCGCCGAGCCCACGGCCATCGGTAGTTCGGTTTTTATGATGTAGCCAAGTAAATTTCCTGTCTTTGTGCCACCTTGTTTTAGCGTCAACTTGGCCCGCAAGAAATTGGTGTCTTGGGTTAATCCGTAATAATGTTTTCGCGCGTCCTTTAGTATTTTATAGGTTATCAGCTCACTGCGAAATGCGTTTAGTGTAGGGTATTGCTCGTCGTCGGTTAGCGATTTTACCAACACTTCATTTACATTCCAAGTGGTGTCGTTGTCGTGAAACCAAAGACTGTCGGCCTTTGCGGGACGTATCATGCCCAGCAATAAATCTCGCGAGGCCATGATGTATGCCTTGGTGCATAGCGTGTCCAGCGCGACTATGTCTTCGGTTTTCGGCTCTTTGTTTTCTTTAAAGTCCCGTATGGCCAGTTTTATCTTTTCTGTTTCGTAACGCCCGGGATTAAGCCCTTCTTCATTCAAAGCTTCCAGTTCTTTTACCAACGCTTCTGCCACATCTGCATTGCCTTCCTCAGTAAGCCATAGCGGCATATAGTCGGCAGCCCGGTAAGTGACATGCAGCATTTGTGCGATTGTTTTCGGCTTTTTGCTTAAAGGAGTATCCGCGTCTGTGCCCCTGCCGTATTTTTTTCCGAGCACCTCGGCAAAATCATCCTCATCAAACTTAGCGGAAGTAAAGAACGCATCCACGGGGTGTTGATTTTTTTGCGTTGAGCGGCAAGATGCCGTTAAAAGAAAAAGCAAGCCCAATATCGTGAGCTTGCCTTGGTTGTTAAGAAAAGTTTTTACGAAATCGTTAATCATATGGTGCGTAAACAATGCTCAATTAGTAGCCAACAAAAACCGTTCCCGTTACACTTCCATCTCTTTTAAAGGGTCCCAAAAGAGTCGGGCAAAGTCGGTTACCACATCATCCTTTACCGCTACTTTTTCTTTTTTCAATAGTTGCTCCATTTTTTCGGGCGGGTTAAAATGATGTTTGCCGGTGAGCATGCCCTTACTGTTTACCACGCGGTGCGCGGGTACTTTTGGTTTAACGTTTCCGCTAAGCAGCATGGCGTAGCCTACCAGGCGCGCACCTGATTTTAAGCCTACTGCGGCCGCAATGGCACCATAAGAGCTTACACGACCTTTGGGTATGGCACGCACCAGGTCGTAAATGGCTTTGTAGATGTCGGTTTTATCTTGTTCCGCTTTGCTCACGTTCTTTCCGTTCTTGCATTAGCGCCGTTCTTCGCGGCTCCTCCACGTTCTTATATTCGTAGGGGCAATGTCGGCATCCTTTGCCGCAGCAAAACCCCCGTTTTAGCAGAAATACATCGGTAAGCACCATCCGCCCGTCGGGCAGATAATAGTAATCAATACCCTCTTCCGGCGGCATCGGCTCTTTTTTGAAATCTTTCGGGCAATATCACGGGCTTGTCTTGCAGGCTGAAGGATATAAAGTATATTGTTCTTCCGTCGGCCAGGTGCAGACTTTCGTAATAGGTTTGTATAGCTAAGGGGCCGATGGCTTTGCCTTTGCCATATATGTCCACAATATCTTCATGCACTATGCAGCCTTGCTCGGCTATCACTTCTTTTGTAAAATCGTACAACTCTTTCGAGTCGGTCTTTAAGTTTACGGTAAAGCCGGGCTTGGCTATTTGTTGGTAAAGGTGTAGGAAACGCGGGTGCGTGAGGCGGTTCTTGGCTTTACCGTCTTTAAGAAACGGATCGGGGAATATTATCCAAATCTCGCTCACCTCGTTGGTGTCAAAGTATTCGGTGATTTGGCCTATTTGTGTGCGCAGGAAGGCTACATTGGTCAATCCTTCGCGCAAGGCTATTTTGGCACCGCGCTCTATGCGGTTGCCTTTTATATCTATGCCTATAAAGTTTCTGTCGCGGTGTTCCCGGCCTAAGCCTACACTGTATTCGCCTTTCCCGCAGGCCAGTTCCAGCGTTATCGGATTGTCGTTTTTAAAGAATTCGTTCCATTTGCCTTTCATCCCCTCGGGGTATTGCAGCACATTGGGGTAGGTTTTTATCGCTTCAAACCTTATCAGTTTCTTATGACCCATACGGGTGCAAAGGTAATGGCTTAGCCGGTTATTCGATTATACTTCACGCAGCTACGGTGGTAGAGTAAAAAAATATGACTTAATTTTTTATATTTTAAAGAGAATGAGTAAATTAGTATTGGATTTAATGCATAGATAGGCATTCGCTCTTTCAAGCCCGGGTCAAAAGAATTTTAAACCGTAAAAACAATTTTATGAAACAAAAAATTCTACTTTTTACCGGCTCTATCGTTTTTCTGTTCCTTACATTATCGGGCTATAAGAACGGGCCCGGGGCCGCACAGCAACAAGACTTCTCAGGGCGTACACCCGGTGAAACCTGCTTCAAGGCCGGCTGTCATGCCGGCGGACCGGGAACCACCTCCTGTGAACTGGAAATACGGCGTAAAGATTGGGGGCCCAACAGTGTACCCGTAAACGGGTATATTGCCGGTAAGCAATACATCGTAACTATTTGGGGGCAAAACACACTTTCCAAATTCGGGTTCCAGGTATGTGCGGTGGCAGATGGAGCCAATGCCGGTACCTTTTCGGCTCTGCCAAGTGGTACACAGCAATCCAACACATCGTCGGGTATAAAGGTAGTGGAGCATTCGGCACCGTTGGATAAGGTGAACGATACCTTTAAAGTGAGCTTTGAATGGACCGCACCGGCAACAACATCCACCATATCTTTTCACGGAATATTAAATGCCGTAAACGGAGATGATTTAAGTAGTGGTGACAAGCCCAGCGGTACGGTAAAAGTAGATTTGCTAAACTTTACATCCATAGGCAATATCGCCGGTAGCGACTTCAACATAGTGGCATATCCTAATCCATTAACCGGTAATATTCTTAATCTTGACTTGGAAAACGTGCCCGCAGGTAATTACACTTTGGATGTGTATGACGTAAAAGGCAGCAGGGTGCATACCAAAAATATAACGACAGGCGGTGGTAAAACAGCATCCTTTGTGGATGCGGAGAAATGGGATGCCGGGCTATATTTTCTGCAATTATCCTCACCCGATGTAAGAAAAGTAATAACAGTTTCCAGACAGTAATGTAAGTATTGGTAGCGATAAACGCCATCTCGTTTCGGGATGGCGTTATCATTTTAGACAATTCTAAAAAAATGACATTCTTTTCTTGATATGTCAGAGAATTGTCAGTAACTTGATTTAATATCCATGTAATTACATTGATTGATACATTTTTAACCGGTAAATACTGCTTATGAAGAGAAAACTTCTACTTTTTACCGCTTCATGCGGATTTTTTTATTTGGCACTAACCAGCAACACCATCGGACCCGCCAAGTCCGGGAACGGTGAAAGGACAGGACGCGGAGGTGCAAGTTGCGCACAAGGCGGCTGCCACACCGGTGGCGGAGGTAATACTACGGCAACAATAGAAGTGCGCCGTAAAGATTGGGGTAGCCTCAGCTCACCGGTTACCGATTTTGTGGCCGGGAAACAATATATGGTAACCCTTAAAGGCACCAATGCGAACTTGGCCAAATTCGGTTTTCAGCTCTTGGCTGTTGAGGGTACGCAAACAAGCAGCGTGGCTGCCGGAACTTTCTCGAGCCTGCCTGCCGGCACGCATCAGCAAACAGTGGCCGGCATGCCGGTAGTGGAGCATTCTTCCGCCCTGTCTAAAGACGGTAGTGGCGATTACGTGGTAACTGTAGACTGGACGGCACCGGCATCCACATCGGCATCCACCATTTCATTTGTGGGAATTATTAATGCGGTAAACGGCAACGGACAAGTGAGCGGCGATGACCCGAGTTCTACTGTGGCCGTGTCGTTGCAAAACACTTCCAATATTGCAACCGTTAACAACAAAATCAACCTGCAGGTTAGCCCTAATCCCGTTACGGATAATCTGAACCTATCGTTGAGCAATGTAGCCGTAGGTGTATACGATATGGCTGTGTATGATATGACCGGCCGTAAAATGCATGGTGAAAAAATTACGGTGAACGGTACGCAAACCGATGTAAAGGTTAATGCTGCCAATTGGGCATCCGGCAACTATGTGGTGTATATATCCAAAGAGGGTATGGACAAGATGGTAACCATCGTAAAACAATAGCGATTCATACAGGTTTATAAAAGTGTAAGCGGCATGTATATACATGCCGCTCTTTTAATGCCATAGCACCAGCAAAGCGTAGAGTAACATCATTCCGTCTATCAGACCCAGGTAGGCTTTATCCGAAGGATGTTTACGAGTGTATGCAATTACGGCTGCCGTAGCAACCGAGGTTAGCAACTCGCCTGTCAGGCGTACCGCCGAGGGGTATCTAAAATATTGAACCACGCTCAGCACGGCAAATAATATCAATGCCGCATACATCAATCTGTAGCTGTTGTTTACGCCAATTACATTCGGCAGGGTAACAATCCCCGCGTCTATATCGGTTTGCATATCGCGTATATCAAACGCTACGCAAAGCGTGAACATAAACACAAAGCGCAGCATAATCTCATAAGGATAATCGCCGATGCTTTTTTGCCAATACAATATGGGCAATACGCTTGTCACGATGGTCCACACACCTGTGAGTACCAGTATTTTTATACGGCCGAAGTCTTTTAGGCGGCGCTTGTTGCCGATAGGCAGCAGGGGCAGGGAATAAGCAAACGACAGTATACCCAATACAATACATGCCATACGGATATCACTGTTAAGGTGGAAGATGCTTATCCCGCATATTGCCGCGCCTACAGTCCAAAACAGGTAATGCCACAACTTATGGTGTTGCGACCATGCAAAGCGGTCGGAGATATTGCCATCGGATTTTTTGATAAGGTAATGTGTGTTGTATACCAATAGGGTACTGCCAAAGATGAAGGCATGCAATGTGCTACATACGGAAGGAATATCATTCAACAACAAACGCTCTGTAGCCATACAAAGCCCCGTGGCACAACAAGCCGCAAACAGGCTGGTATATAAAACCAGGTTTACCGTTTTGGTTACAATGTTCAACGCTGCAAGTTACGCCAATACATGTAGCGCCCGAACGAGCAATATATTGGTGACAAAAAAGGGTAACAAGCTCAATACCTACTACCCTTTTAATTTTATTGTCTTATTTAACACTAAAGCGGAATATTGCCATGCTTGCGTTTGGGCATGGTTACCACTTTGTTTTCCAGCATCTTAAATGCCTGTATCAGTTTACTTCTCGTTTCGCGGGGCAGTATTACCTCGTCAATAAATCCGCGAGCAGCCGCGCCGTAAGGGTTGGCAAATTTTTCGGTGTATTCCAGTTCCTTTTCTTTCCATTTCGCATCATGGTCGGCAGCCTCGGCAATCTCTTTTTTGAAGATGATTTCGGCTGCGCCTTTTGCACCCATAACGGCAATCTCTGCCGTAGGCCATGCAAAGTTCATGTCTGCGCCTATGTGTTTGGAGTTCATCACATCATAAGCTCCGCCGTAGGCCTTACGCGTAATTACGGTAACCTTGGGCACCGTGGCTTCACTGAGTGCGTACAGCAGTTTTGCTCCGTTGATGATGATACCGTTCCACTCTTGGTCCGTACCCGGAAGGAAACCGGGTACATCCACCACTACCCACAGCGGTATATTAAACGCATCGCAGAAGCGAACAAAGCGTGCGCCTTTCTTGCTGGAACTGATATCCAATACACCGGCAAGACTGGCGGGTTGGTTGGCTACGATACCTATGCTGCGGCCGGCTATGCGTGCAAAACCTACCACAATGTTTTCGGCGTAGTCTTTATGCACTTCCAAGAAAGAGTCTGCATCCACCACTTCTTCTATCACTTCTTTAATATCATAAGGCTGGTTGGGATTTTCGGGGATAACGCTGTCCAGTTTCACGCGGGTTTCATCTCCCGGCTCGTAAGGATATACCGGCGCATCTTCCTCGCAGTTTTGAGGCATGTAGCTCAGCAGCTTTTTTATCTGCTCGATACATTCCACCTCGTTGGCACAGGCAAAATGCGTAACGCCCGATTTGGAGGCGTGTGTATTGGCACCGCCCAACTCTTCGCTCGTTACGTTTTCATGGGTTACCGTTTTTACCACATTTGGACCGGTAACAAACATGTAGGACGTATGCTCCACCATCATGATGAAATCGGTGATGGCCGGGGAATATACAGCTCCGCCGGCACAGGGGCCCATGATGGCCGATATTTGAGGGATAACACCCGAAGATTTTACGTTGCGATAAAATATATCGGCATACCCGCCCAATGATACCACACCTTCCTGTATACGGGCACCGCCACTGTCGTTAAGGCCTATCACGGGTGCGCCGTTTTGTATGGCGAGGTCCATAATCTTGCATATTTTTTCGGCATGGGTTTCCGAAAGACTACCCCCGAAAACGGTAAAGTCTTGTGAGAACACATACACCAGTCTGCCGTTGATGGTGCCGTAACCCGTTACCACGCCGTCGCCGAGGTATACTTCCTTTTCCATCCCGAAGTCGCGGGAGCGATGAGCCACCAGCATGCCTATTTCTTGAAAAGAGCCCTCGTCCAGCAACAGTTGCAGGCGCTCACGTGCGGTAAGCTTGCCTTTTTTATGTTGGCTTTCTATGCGTTTTTCGCCGCCGCCCAGCAAGGCGCGGTCTTGCTTATCTTTTAGTAAGCTTAACTTGTCCATAGTCTTGAAAAATCGGAACAAACCTAATGTAAATGTGGCAAACAAACTATCTATAACATTCTTTTATGCCCTGTTATGTTGCAGGGCAGCCCGGGTATGATACTTTTGTAAGATGAAAAAAGGCTTTATGGTGAGGTTGTTAACTATATGTGCCGTTTTGGCATTAAGCGTTGGTGCAAGGGCGCAAAGCATACCGGCTTACACGGCCGACATGCTGGTGCAACGTATATCAAATCCCGATACTTTTTTTGTGGTAAACTTTTGGGCCACTTGGTGCGGCCCTTGTGTAAAGGAGTTGCCGGAGTTCGATAAGCTTGCGGCGCAATACCCCGACAAGCCGGTAAAGATATTGTTGGTGAGCCTGGACTTTAAAAACGACTACGGCAAAAAGTTGCCACGTTTTATAGATAAAAAGAAACTGCAACATGAGGTGATTTGGTTTAACGAAACCAATGCCAACGAGTTTATTCCAAAGCTTGACCCGGCTTGGCAAGGTTCCATACCGGCCACGATGATGGTATGGCGAAAAAACGAGTATCAAAGTTTTTTTGAAGGCTCTATAAAAGCGAGTCAACTGCAGTTATTGATAGATAAACAATTGGCATTGCAAAACTAATCTTGCGTTTACCCGTTCCATATAAGCAATTCGATAAGCTGGTAGAGCAGGAGACTTTCGAGTCTACCTTTACTTGGGGATTGCGCATGGCCGTATCTGCCACGGCTCCCGTGATTTGGGGACTGATGACCGGCCGGATGGCCGATGCCACCTGGATAGCACTGGCGGCCGAAGGTATTTGCTTTGTGGAGTTGAAAGGCTCTTTTACGCAGGGTGTGCGCGTGTTGATTGCCGGTGCCATACTAGCCGTATTATTTACACTGTTTGGCGCCATAACATCTTTCAATGTGTTGGTGACCACCGGTGCCATGCTGATAGTGGGCTTTATCTCCGGCTTGTTTAAGAACCTGGGCGACCGCGGCAGCAATCTTGCGGTTTCCGTATTTGTGGTTTTTATTATCTCCAATGCATTTCCCGCGCACTCTTGGGCCGATTTGTATGAGCGTTTGCTTTTGGTTTCGGCGGGTGGCCTATGGTCGTTACTTGTGGGGGCTTTTGTAATGCTGTTGATGCCCGTGCGCGAACCGTATAGGCGAACCGTGGCATTGATATGGCGCTCGATGGCGGAGCTGACTGCGGAAGTAGCCAAAGGCTGGGACGGAAAAACCCTGCGAAGCAGCCTGCGAGATATATACGTGCGGGAGAAAAACGTGCGAAATGCCATTGACAACTCATTTCATTTCTATGAGTCGATGGCGCACCAGGTAACGGAAGATAATAAAGACGAATACCAACTGGCCCAAGTGCGGAAGGCCACGGCTATTGCCGCTGCCAATATTATTGCGGTTGCCGAAGAGCTGGAAACGGTGAACATTCGCGAAACGGATGCGACACTACGTTTAAAGTTGCACGATGTATTGAAGGCACTGCAGCAGGTGGTGGAGCGCATGGCGGTATTCATCGTAACGCTAAAACCCGAGGATGAGTTGCTGTTGATTTCGCGCATTAACCTACTGAAGAAGTTATTGCCGCTACTAAAAGATTATCTGCCGCAAGATGAGCAATCTGCCTCACAATCAATAAAAAGGGTGATACAGGTAACGGAACGCTCCATGAAGCTGATAGAAAGCATCATGACCAGGCTGAGCGAAATAGGGGAGGACTTGCCGGTATTTCGTTCCTATTCGCTGTTTAAAACCTTATTTATTCTCCATCCCGGGCACTGGTTTAAAAACGTACGATTACTGTTTAATTTCGATACGTTTACCACACGTTATGCCCTACGCACGGCCATAGCCGCCGCGGTAGCCATATTTATCAGTAAGTGGTACAATATAGACCACGGGTATTGGATACCCTTTACCGTTATCATTATATCACAGCCCTATTTTGGGGCTACGTTTAAAAAAGCGATAGACCGTGTGTTAGGTACCGTTTTGGGCGGCTTGGCCGGCGGTATATTACTACGCCTGCACTTGGGTATAATACCCGAGGTGCTGGTGCTTTTTCTTTCTTTCGTGATGATGGTTTATTATTTGCGGAAGCGTTATTCGGTAGCCGCCTTCTTTATCACCATAAGTCTTATCATGCTCTTTAATATAGAGATGCCCATATCTCCGAACCTTATTTATGTTCGGGCATTTTCTACCATGGGTGGTGCGGCATTGGCCATAATAAGCGGTTTCGTTTTGCTGCCTACTTGGGATAAGCAGTGGCTGCCCGTGCATTTGGCAAAGGCCATCAGGTTTAATTACGAGTACTTTTTACGCACGTTCTTTTCCGATGCGCCCACCGAATGGACTCGTTTTAAACGCAGTGCCGAATCTAACAACAGCAATGTGTTTGATTCCTTTACGCGGTATATAGAAGAACCTCGGTCCAAAGGAAGGATATATGTATTGTACTATCGCCTCATTACACATAATGTGCGCATTACGCGAGAGTTGAACAACATACATATGGAGCGCGAAAACGCATTGCCTGAAATGAATAAGGCATTTGGCGACAAACGGCCCGAGTTATGTCTGCAATTGTTTAGGGAGAATATGCGGTTGGTGCGGCAGATTGCTCCCGATGAATCGGCGCACCATGAGCCGCCCTTGCAGCCGCAAGCACAGGCGCTCACCCAAGAGCAATTGTTGTACTTGGACCGATTGATGGTGGAGCTGAAGGCCATGCACGCGGATTTGGATTTGCTGGTTGCACGCCTGCAAGCCGAAGAGAAATCGTAGATTCGCTCACATGAATTACTTGGGACATGCTTATTTGTCGTTTGGAGATAAGGACGTGTTGGCCGGCAACATGGTGGGCGACCATGTAAAGGGTCGTCTAGTATTGGAGAAGTATCCCGAAGGCATGCGAAAAGGCATTCTTTTGCACCGGAAAATTGATGAGTACACCGATTGTCACCCGGCAACGCTTCGTGCGAAAGTATGGTTCAGGCAAGATTACGGGCTATATTCCGGTGCGATATTAGATACTGTTTTTGACCATTTTCTGGCTAATGATGCCAAAATATTTCCCTCGGAAAGCAATTTGCTGACCTTCACTCGGGATGTATATGATAAGTTGGAGCAAAACGCAGGTTTCTTTCCCGAGGCTTTTGCCGCCTACTTTCCGCATATGCGGTCGCACAATTGGCTATACGGTTATCGTAATGTGCAAGGTATCAACCGGTCGTTGGCCGGGCTTTCGCGCAGGGCCAAATATATGCCCGCACCCGATAACGCATATAAGACCTTCATTGTTAATTATTACCAGTTGGCCCAATGTTATTATGAGCTGATTGATGATGTTGTGCGATTTGTTAAAATTGAGTTAAGCTTATAGGCTGCCCTCGGCGTGTAGGTTATTTTTGTCCGATTCCGATTACTTATTATGCGCAAACTGTTTTTTCCATATACAGCCACCGTTTTTTTGGTACTCTGCATAGTGGCGTGCAACTCGCAAACCGAACAAGTGAAGGCCAACCCCGTAGACGGATTAAAGAAATCCGTTTCTGCCCCTTTGGAATACGAGGATACCACCACTCTCGAATACAAAAGACTCGTAACGCGCCTAGACTCTTTTTATAATGTGCAAAAACGTGTTGGCTTTAACGGCAGCGTGTTAATCGGTTACAAAGGCAAGGTGCTGTATGAACGCTACTACGGATTTGCCAATAGAGAGCAACAGGTGCTGTTACAACCGAACAGTGCTTCGCAATTGGCATCGGTTTCCAAAACCTTTACAGCGGCAGCCATCTTGTTTCTGAACGAAAAAAAATATCTGAGCATTGACCAAAAGGTGAAAACTTATTTGCCTACATTCCCGTATGAAAATATCACGGTAAAGATGTTGTTGAATCACCGTGCAGGGCTGCCCGATTACCTGAAGTGGGTACCTGTGTATCGTAAGGATACACGCATACCCATGACCAACGATATGGTGCTGGAAATGTTTGCGAGGCATAAACCGGCCCTTGAATTTAAATCGGACACAAGATTCAAATACAGTAACAGTAACTACGCGATATTAGCCAGCATAATTGAAGCGGTGACGGAAATGAAATACCCCGAGTTTATGCAGCAATACATTTTTTCTCCGTTGGGCATGAACAATACCTTTATCTACAATCCGAAAACGGGTTTGCCTGCAGGTAATGCCATCAGTTACAAGGCAAATTGGGTAAGGGAACCCGATATGTTTGCCGACGGCGTGTATGGCGACAAAGGCATCTACAGCACCGTGCGCGATATGTATCGTTGGGACCAGTCTTTTTATAAAAATATCCTGCTTAATAACGAAACCATCGAAATGTCTTACGGTCCTTGCTCTTTCGAGAAAAAGGGCGTTAAGAACTATGGGTTGGGCTGGCGCATGTTTTGCTACGACAACGGTAACAAAATAATCTACCATAACGGCTGGTGGCATGGCAACAATACCGTGTTCTACCGTTTTGTTCAGGATAACTTTACCATAATCATTTTGGGTAACCGTTACAACAGTTCTATTTATAGGCAGGCAAAAGTGCTATATTCCATTGTAAAGAATGTACCGGTATCAAGCGGTTTTGAGTCGGAAGATTAGTATTTTCCCGGCCTCAAACAGCTCCTCTTACATGCGCCGGTTATTTGCTATATTGTTTTTACTGTTGTCATCCGTTGTAACGGTATGGGCACAGCAGCGGTTTTGGGGTGTGGTGGCCGATGCGGAAACCCGTGACATTCTCCCTTTTGCCACCATAAAATACGGCGAACCGGTGCAGGGCATGGTCACCGATATAAACGGCCGCTTTGACTTGCAAACCTATGCCGAGCGTATTGTGGTATCTTATATCGGGTTTACACCGCTTAAGCTTACGTCTGCCCAAGGAGACACCATATTCCTTAAACCTGTGGCCAATGTGGTAGATGAAATAGTAATAAAGCCGCCTTACGAGAAAATCCGTGGTATCGTAAACCGTGCCATAGCTGCCAAAGACCGGCATAACCCCGATAAATACGATTGGTATACCTGCAACGTGTACTACAAGATGAAGGCTGATTTACAACCTTCGGAAGCATTTTATAAAAACGATGAGGATACGGCGGGTTTCAAAAAGTTTGCCGACCGCAACCATCTCTTTTTCTCCGAAACGTATAATAAGCGCATCTATCGCAAACCGCAGCAGGTGCAAGACGTGGTGATAGCCTCCCGGTTCTCGGGGTTAAAGAAAACCTATTTCACCAATCTCATCACGGGTGTCATTCCTTTTCATATCTACGAAGACCGCATCAGCCTTATCGGTAACAATTACCTGCACCCCATAGCCAAAGGCTGGCAAGGGCGTTACGAGTTTGATATTGTGGATGAATTATACCGGGATGGAGACACAACCTACATACTTAAATACCGCCCCAAGAAAGGCGCGGCATTCAACGCACTACGAGGTATGGTATACATCAATACCGACGGTTATGCCATTTCACATTTCACTGCCGGGGCCGAGGATACTTCGGCGGGACGGCATGTGCAGATAGAGCAGATATACACCAAGGTTGCCGATAGGTGGTTTCCCCGAGAGTTGAACTACGAGTTTGTATTCAGCAAATATCCCTCGCCCGATATGGGTGTGTCTGCCGTGGGGCACTCCGTAATAGATTCCGTATCGTTTGCAGAAATACCGGGTTTTAAGTTTGATAAGGGTAAGTCCGTTGTTCTTACCGATTCGGTAGACAACCACTCCGAAGAGGATTGGCAGCGCTACCGCTCGGAGGATATTACCGTTAAGGAGCGCAATACCTACCACGTGATAGACAGTTTTTCAGATAAAGCGGGTGTAAATAAGCTTATGGACCGATTGGGCAATATATCTACCGGCAGATTTCCCATAGGCAACCTCGACCTTGATTTTAAAAGATTATTGAGCGTAAATAATTATGAAAACGTACGTTTGGGCTTAGGCTTGTATACCAACGACGGTATCTCCAAATACTGGACACTGGGCGGTTGGTTTGGCTATGGTTTCAAAGATAAGGAATGGAAATACGGCGGGTCTTTCCGCTTTTATCCCAAAGCGGACAAAAATAATTGGCTGGAAGCATCTTACGAGAAGAATTATCGTAGCACCGGCAGCGTGTTTATCCATCCCTACTTAGACAGAAACTCTTTCCGCAATTTCCTATTGCAGCAGGTAGATTTTGTGGAAGATCTAAAGCTTACCTATCACGACAGGTTTGGGTACTATGAAACGGAACTGTATGCGCGCTATCAAAGTCTTACACCCCAATATGCTTATAGCTTCGATACCTTTGGCACCAATACCACTTTTGACATAAAAGAAGGTGGTTTAAGCTTGCGTTATGCTTTTGGAGAAAAGCGTACGCCCGTGTTCGGGCAATATCAGCCCCTCGGCACCAAATATCCGGTGGTGTACTTGTCCCTGTCGGTGGGTGAAGCTACCACCACAACGTACAAAGCGGGCTTTGGAAGAGCTTTGGCTGCCGTGTCTTACAATGTGCATATTAATCGTTGGGGTAAGGATAATTTCCTTTTTGTTGGTGGAATTATTGAAACCGATAACGACTTGGCCGTGCCACGACCCCTATTGCTGGCAGCAAACGGGTATAGATTTGTAAACAGGTTGCAGCTATATCAAATCGGCGGGTTCATTACTATGTTCCCTTATCAATATTTCAACGACAGGTTTGTGAGCCTGTACTATAAGCATGATTTTGACAAATGCTTTTACCAAACGGAATTTAGCAAACCTTACCTCAGCATAGCGCATAACGTAATGTATGGCACCTTGAGTGATAAAAACGCCAAGGCAAGTCCGGGTACGGTGGGCTCGGGATTGTATAACGAGTCGGGCATTGTTTTAAATCACCTCTTGCGCTTCGATTATTTGCATATCGGGTATATAGGTTTCAATGTGGGCGCCTTCTATAATTGGAATTCGGCACCCTTTGACGCCGAGAAATATGGTAGGCTGGCGCTGGGCATTTCGTTCAATTTCTAGGGGAATAAAATTTGGTTAATAAAATTAACCAAATTACATTTACTTAAAAATAATTGATATGAAACCTGCCGACTTCAATGAAAAGGATAGTCTGAACCTTATAAACGAGATGATGCACACGGCTAGGCGTGAGCAGCCGGCTCATGCTCCGTTTTACCTCGTAATGTGGGGACTTATTGTCATTGCATTTTCCTTGGTAAACTTCTTTTCCGTAAGAAATACCGGAACCATTCAACCGCTTGCCTATAATCTGTTTGCTTTGGGCGGATTGCTATCTTGGTGGTACAGTCGCAAAACCGATAAAGAAGAAAAGACCGTTTCTTGGTACAATTCATTGTACGTCTTTGTTTGGTCGGGTGTAGGCATATGTCTGGCATTAATATGGAGCTTTGTACCGGTATTGGGGATTCATAATATTATTCCCTCCATATTGATGGTTTATGCTTTGGCATCTTATATTACCGGCGGTGTTACCAAATATCGACCCTCAATTTTTGGTGCCTGTGTTTGCTTTGTTTGTGTCATATTTGCATTCGGTGTTAGTTTCGCTTATCAGTACCTGGTAATGGCCGTAGCGGTAATGGCCGCACACGTTATACCGGGCCTTATGATGAGGCGACACTACAAAGGATGAGGATATGCTCAATGAACTTGACCCGCTGTTACATTCACAATTGCGACTCGCCATCATGTCTTTGTTGGTAAGTTTGGAAGAGGCGGAGTTTGTTTACCTGAAAGAAAAAACGGGTGCTTCCGCAGGTAATCTTAGCTTACAATTAGATAAGCTTAAAGAAGCAGGATATATAACCGTTGTAAAAACTACCAAAAATAAATACCCGCTTACCAAATGCGCCGTAACTCCTTTAGGTTTGAAGGCTTTTGAGCAATATATAAAGGATATAAAAGGGTACTTGCATTTATAAATTAAAACAGCCGCTTTAAGCGGCTGTTTTAATTTATTTCAAGGCTATCTATTAGCTTCTGCGGCTATAGTTCGGTGCCTCTTTGGTAATGGCAATATCGTGAGGATGGCTTTCTGCCATACTTGCCGCCGTAATGCGTATAAACTGTGCTTCATCTTGCAGTGTTTTAATGTCTTTTGCACCGCAATAACCCATACCTGCACGCAGACCGCCCACAAACTGTTGCACCACCTCGTTGAGCGCGCCCTTAAAGGGTACGCGTCCCACGATACCTTCGGGTACCAGTTTCTTAATATCGGCTTCCATATCCTGGAAGTATCGGTCTTTAGAGCCTTCTTGCATGGCTTCCACAGAGCCCATACCGCGGTAGGATTTGAATTTCCTGCCTTCAAATATGATGGTTTCACCGGGACTCTCTTCTGTACCGGCGAAAATGGAACCGGCCATAATGCAGGATGCGCCCGCAGCGATGGCTTTCACCATATCGCCGGTATAGCGTATACCACCGTCGGCTATTACAGGTATGCCTTTCTTTTTAAGTATTTGTGCGGCTTCCATAACGGCGGTAAGCTGAGGTGCGCCTGCACCGGTAACCACGCGCGTAGTGCAAATGGAGCCGGGGCCTACACCCACTTTCACCGCATCCGCACCGGCATCTGCCAAAGCTTTTGCGCCGGAAGCGGTGGCAATGTTACCTGCAATTACGGAAACATCTTTAAAGGTCTTCTTTACCAGCCTTACCATATCTATCACCCCCTTTGAGTGCCCGTGGGCGCTGTCCAACGTAATCACGTCCACACCGGCATTTTTCAATGCCTCTATGCGTTCCAGCGTATCGGCAGTGATGCCTACCGCGGCACCGGCTACCAAACGCCCAAAAGCATCTTTGTTGGAGTGAGGAAAACTTTTCAGTTGTATTATATCGCGGAAGGTGATAAGCCCTATCAGCTTACCTTTCTTATCCACGATAGGAAGTTTTTCTATTTTGTAATTTTCCAGGATGCCCTCGGCTTTGCCCAAAGTTGTACCGGCAGGGGCGGTAATGAGGTTCTCTTTGGTCATTACCTCTTTTACCTTCTTCTTCACATTTTTTTCAAAGCGCATATCGCGATTGGTAAGTATACCTACCAACAGGCTGTTGGCATCTACTATGGGTATTCCCCCGATTTTATTATCGCGCATAAGTTTTTGCGCTTCGCCGATGGTGGCATCGGGGCTAAGCGTTATGGGGTCCAGTATCAGGCCGCTTTCGCTGCGCTTCACTTTGCGCACTTGGTCTGCCTGGCGCTCGATGCTCATGTTCTTATGTAGTATGCCTATTCCTCCCTCGCGAGCCAAGGCAATGGCCAAGGGCGCTTCGGTAACGGTATCCATTGCGGCAGACACCATAGGAATGTTCAGCTTAATGTCTTTGGTTAGTTGAGTAACTGTACTTACCTCTCTGGGTAAAACTTCGGAATAAGCGGGCACCAACAATACATCGTCAAATGTGAGCCCTTCGCCGTAGAACTTGGATTTTGCAGCCATGTGCAAAGATATGGCAAGAGTTTGAAAAATGAAAAATAGCTTTTGTAAATGGCGAAATAGTTAACACGTTTTTTTGCTATCCGTGGCTTCCGCAATATGCTCCAGGCGGTCTATCTCGGCTTTCAGTTCGTCATTGGTTTCCCTTATGGCGGCAAGTATTTCGCGAAGGGCATCCATTTTGGTTTCGGTACCCAGTAGTTCCACAAGTTCCCTCAGTGTCAGGGCCGACACGGTAAGATTCTCGTTTTGGGTTTGTGTGAAAGCTTTGCTTTCCGTCATATACTCGGGTATGAAGGTTCGCATCAAAAGTATTATTAAGTATTTTGGGCAGGGAGCGTAGTTACACCCCGACCACCCCGTGAAAAGTACGGGGGTGAGGTATATACGATAAGAAAATGTGTACGGATTTCTTTCGGAATCAGTACCCCGTCTTTTTTTCCAGTAAAGCGGTCATTTGGCGGATATGTCGGTCCAACTCGTCTGTGGATTCCTTGATGTATTTGAGTATTTGGGCCAGTTCACTGTCTTCTTCGTCCGTATCCAAAAGGTTTACGAGACCCATTATGGTGGCCACGGGTTTCCGCAATTTGTGCGACAGGTCGGATACAATGTGCCCCATCAATTGCAGGTATTGCTCGTTTTGCAATTGCAGTTGCATCTGAGCATTAATATCGTGGGCAAAAACGGTAATGCCAAATATGTCACCCGAATCGTTTTTTAGTGGAAAAACATGTAATTCGGTATGCCCCCTAAACAGGCTGTCCTGCCCAAATTCGGCAATGAAGGTAACCACCTCCCCTCTGGCCACACGGTCGAAGATATCGTTCCCCACACCCATATCGGTTTCGGAATCCACATAATGCAGCATACTCACACCCTCCATTATATCGGCGTTATACCTTTTTTTCATGGAGCGGCTGTGGGCATTGTTGAAAAACAGGTAGCGCTTTTCCAAATCAAGGGCAAAAATCATTTGGTCATTGCTGTTGATAATGGAACGAACGATGTCGCCATTATCGAAAGGGGTGTCGTATTGGTCATTTTTCATCAGGGACTTCATGTGCCGTATTTACAAAAGTATTGTTCCTTATTTTAAAATACTTCCGCTAAAACCTGCTGTTTTTTTCCGTTTAAAAACGGTTGCGCAGGTGTGAATAGAAACGTATTTTTTTAACGCTATGCTTTGATGAAAGTTGTTTAAATTTAGGTATGATAGAAAGGCTGTTTGATATAGTGGCCAATCGTGCCCAAGAAGAACCCGATGCGGTGATGTTTGCTGCCAAAGAACAAGGAGTTTGGGAAACGTATTCCTGTGGTGAGGTTTGGGATATGGCTCGAAAACTTTGCGGCGGCTTACTGTCTTTAGGCATCAGTAACATGGCCCTTGTTCCCGAAGAGCAGGAGAAGATAGCCATAATATCACCCAACAGGCCCGAATGGATGATAACCGATGTGGCCGTGCAGATGACCGGTGCGGTGCTAACGCCGGTATATCCCACCATCAGCCCCAACGAACTGGCGTATATCTTGAACGAGGCCAAGGTTAAAACTCTATTCGTATCGGGCGCCGAATTGTATGAGCGTATAAAAGAGATACTGCCCCAAGTGCCTACCATACGGCATATTTTCACATTTGATAAAGTGCCGGGTGTGGCCCACTGGAAAGAGCTTATTGATAAAAACGCTGCTCCGGACGATGCGCTGATAGGACGAATCCGGACCGAAACACTGGCAACCATCATATACACATCCGGCACCACGGGCAACCCCAAAGGGGTAATGCTGAGCCACAGTAATATCGTGAGCAACGTAAGAGATTGCATGTGTGAGTTTTGGTTTGCCAATAAGGGAGACCGCGCGCTGAGTTTCCTACCCCTTAATCACATTTTTGAGCGAATGGTGACCTATGTATATATAAATGCAGGCGTGTCGATATATTATGCCGAAAGCATGGATACCATTGGTGCCAATCTTAAAGAGGTAAAGCCCATAGTATTTACCACCGTGCCGCGACTGCTGGAGAAAGTTTATGAACGCATTATGGCCACGGGCCTGGAATTAAAAGGTATAAAGCGCGCTCTGTTTTTTTGGGCGCTGGAACTGGGTAAGAAGTACGATAACATAGAACAGGGCAGTTGGTGGTATCGCCTGCAACTGAGTATTGCCAATAAACTGGTGTTTAGTAAATGGCGAGAGGCTTTGGGCGGCAGGGTAAAAGCCATAGTAACTGGTGCCGCGGCTTGCCAGGAAAGACTGTTGCGGATTTTTTCCTCTGCCAATATAGTCATTATGGAAGGCTACGGCCTTACCGAAACCTCACCGGTGATTTGTGTGAACAAATTCAGAAGCGAAGACCGAAGAATGGGTACCGTGGGACCGGTTATACAAAACGTGGAAGTGAAACTGGCCGAAGACGGAGAGATATTGTGTAAAGGTCCTAACGTGATGATGGGCTATTATCAACGTCCGGAGCTTACGGCGGAAGTGGTGCAAGGCGGGTGGTTTCATACCGGGGATATAGGCACTTGGGTGGAAAACCGCTTTTTAAAAATTACCGATCGTAAGAAGGAGATATTTAAAACCGCCGGTGGTAAATATGTGGCTCCGCAAGTGGTAGAGAATAAGATGAAGGAAAGCATATTTATAGAGCAAATGATAGTGATAGGTAACGGGCGCAAATTTGTAAGCGCTTTGATTGTGCCCGCTTTCGCTCACATACGTAAATGGCTTTCCGACCGTAAAACCGAAGCTCCCGCAGATAATGCGGCGTTGATACGTATGCCGCAGGTGGTGGAATTAATACAGGCGCAGGTGGATAAATACAACCCATTGTTCAGTCATCCGGAGCAGGTGAAGAAATTTGCCTTGCTGCCCGAAGAGTGGACTATCGATACCGGTGAGCTTACGCCCACCATAAAAATAAAGCGTAAGGTGATTGAGGGTAAATACGCTTCGCAGATAGAGGCGTTGTACGTTTAAGGATTGCTACAATTGTGAAGTGACCGCAATTGTAGTGGCCAAAAGAAGAAACAGCCCGTAAATAAATATGAGTATAATGGTGTAAATACCCCAAAAGCGAAAAGTGTTTTTAAGGTACCGGAAAGCATCGTCAAAACCTTGTTGGTCAAAATTGTTTACGGACACTTTAAGCAGGTTGGCAAACCGCAGCAAAGTATACATGGGATAAAAGAACAAGAACATAAGCAGTAGGTAGAATAGGCTGAAGCCTACGCTAAACCCCGAATACCTTTGGCCCAACTCTTTGGCCAAAGCAGCACCTGTGAAAAGTAACCCCGATACACTCAGCGCAGCAAAACCCAATACAACAAAGCCGATTATGGCAAAGAATTTGGCCCAACGTGCCGTTTCCAGCATGTAGGATTTACTTGCTTCATCAATTATAATTTTCCTTTCTTCGGCAGGTAAGTTTTGTTCGTCCATAGCGCTATATCGTATATTAAAACAATGCTAAAAGTATTTAAATTTCAAATACTTTATAAACTTGCTGTAGCTGCTACCGTAAGCATGAAGACAATACCTATTCCATAAGCCACCAGCATGATGATAGTTAGTACGCCTATGTACTTGTACAGATTTTTTTGGAAGCGCAGCGCGAGGTTAAATGTTTCCTGGTCGGTATGCGCAATAGCCCGCCTGGTAAGGTTGCTAAACTTCATTAATGCGTACAGCGGATAGAAATAGATGCCGGCAATCACAATCATATAGAATAAAGAAAAGGCTGCGCCCAATCCTCTTCCCATACCTACACCTTCACGAAATGCCATGCCCAAAATGAACGGCATTAGCAACAATGCCAAGGCTATCATGCACAATGCCACGATAGCTAAAAACTTACCCCAACGGGCGGTTTCCTGCATATAGAATTTGCCTTGGTCGTCGATGATGAGATTGGGCGCTTGCTCTTGATAGTCGTTTATCATAATGCAGGGTATATTTATTATTACTCAATATTAAAACAAAACAACAAGTAATCAAAACTTAGTAAGCCCGTGCAAACAATACTCGCTGTGTGGAAGGTTTGCCGGTAAGTACGCATTTGCCTTCTTCTTGGGCATTGTTCAGCGGTATGCAGCGTATGGTGGCTTTTGTTTTGGTTTTGATTTCTTCTTCTGTTTCGGGCGTGCCATCCCAATGTGCCGAAATGAAACCGCCTTTTTCGTCCAGCACTTTTTCAAACTCTTCCCAACTGTCTACCTTGGTTATATGTTCCTCGCGGTAGGCCAGTGCACGGTTATAGAGGTTTTGCTGTATATCTTCCAGCAGGTTTTCGATGTGATTGGCTAATCCGTCCAAAGAAACGGTTTGTTTTTCCTTGGTGTCGCGGCGTGCCACTTCAGCCTGGTTATTTTCAAGGTCGCGTGCGCCTAATGCAATGCGCACGGGTACACCGCGCAATTCGTATTCGGCAAATTTCCATCCCGGGCGAGTGGTGTCGTCGTTGTCAAATTTTACGCTGATGCCCTTGGTGCGCAGTTCTTTCACCAACTCCTGTGCTTTGGCGTTTACTTTTTGTCCCGCTTCGGCATCTTTACCGTAAATGGGTACTATTACCACTTGCAAGGGGGCAATGCGGGGAGGCATCACCAATCCTTCATCATCGCTATGTGCCATTACGAGTGCGCCTATCAGGCGTGTGGATACGCCCCAAGACGTGGCCCATACGTATTCCATCTTATTATTCCTGTCGGCAAACTTTACGTCAAACGCTTTCGCAAAGTTTTGACCCAGGAAGTGTGAGGTGCCTGCCTGTAAGGCCTTACCGTCTTGCATCAGTGCCTCAATACAATAAGTGTCTTCGGCACCGGCAAAACGCTCGTTTGCGGTTTTCACCCCGCGTATTACGGGCATCGCCATGTATTGTTCGGCAAAAGTGGCATATATCTCCAACATGCGCTCCGTTTCTTCAACAGCTTCCTCGCGGGTGGCATGCGCCGTATGTCCTTCTTGCCATAAGAATTCTGCCGTGCGGAGGAACAGGCGTGTACGCATCTCCCAACGCACTACGTTGGCCCATTGGTTTATAAGTAGAGGGAGGTCACGGTAAGACTGTATCCAGTTTTTATAAGTATCCCAAATAATGGTTTCGGATGTGGGGCGAACAATCAGTTCTTCTTCCAGTTTGGCCTCGGGGTCAACTATCACACCGCCGCCGTTGGGGTCGTTTTTCAGGCGATAGTGCGTAACCACGGCGCATTCTTTGGCAAAGCCTTCCACGTGGGCTGCTTCTTTGCTCAAAAAGCTTTTGGGTATAAACAGCGGGAAGTAGGCATTTTGGTGGCCGGTTTCCTTAAACATGCGGTCCAGTTGGTCGCGCATATTTTCCCATAAAGAGAAACCGTAAGGTTTTATTACCATGCATCCGCGTACTGCAGAATAGTCGGCCAGGCCGCCTTTCAGTATAAGGTCGTTATACCATTGCGAATAGTCTTGTTGACGGGATGTTAAATTATTGCTCATACATTAAACCTTGCGCTGTTTTGGTAGTCTATTTCATTGGCAGGTGCCGCAAAAGTAGTAATTTCACTAAGTAAAAAAGTTAGAAAAATGAAACGTTTCCTTACAGCCGGCTTGTTTCTTTTGGGACTTGGGATGACGACCGCCCGTGCACAGAACGGTTCTTATCAGGATGATATATATTTCTCGGGTAAAGAGGCCAAGCAAGAAGCAGCCAAAGACGCAGAAGAGCAAGAGCGCCAACGCGCCTATCGCGAGCAGCAACTAAGACAGCAGCAAGAGGCCGCAGCCGAAGACGATACTTATTCCTCATCGGGTAGCGACAATTCGGGAGAATATTATTCCGATAACGGCGACTATATGGATGAAAACATAGACGACGATTACGAATATTCTCGTCGCTTGCGCTATTTCGGGTACAATAACACCTTTGCGCCATACAGCTATTGGGGGTGGTATGACCCGTTCATGTACCCGTGGTATCGTCCTTACTTTACCCCGGGTTGGTCAGTGGGTATCGGTTTTGGAGCAGGTCCTTATTGGAATTCCTATATAGGATGGTCTAATTGGTATGGCTATCCCGGTTTCGGCAGCTATTGGAACTATCCCGGCTATGCTTGGGGTTGGGGCGGTGGTTATTGGAACGGATGGGGCGGATACTACGGACCCGGTTGGGGCGGTGGTTACTGGAACGGCTATAACGATGGCCTTGCCACAGGCAGGGGCCGAGGTATAAATTATGCACCAACGCGTTCGGCATTCGGCGGTTCTTCCTATGGCAGAACCATGAGTACTCGCGGATATTCCACCAACCGTTTGCCCTCGGGCGTATCGGGTAGCGGCCTTAAAGGCGGAACCACAGAACGTGCCCGTGGCGAGCGTACCTTGTATCGTGCGGATAGACCCTCATTCGGGGGAACATCACCTCGCGGCAACAGGGGCAATAATAGCGAAATGCGCGGTTCCGACAGGCAATACTCCGCACCGGCAACTCCTCAAAATCAGGCAAGGCCGCAACGCAGCCGTGGTAATAACTTTTTCCGTGAGTTGGGCAATGCCGTAAGGCAAGAGTCCGGCGGACAAATGTCATCGCCTTCGCGCGGAGAAAGGTCTTACCAATCCCGCCCTTCTGCTCCGGTTGAGAACAGAAGTTATTCCGCACCTTCGCGCAGCTTCGGCGGCTCTTCGAGCGGCGGTTCTTCGGGTGGAGGACGTAGTTCGGGCGGTAGTTCCGGACGCAGCGGCGGTGGAAGCAGAGGACGATAATATAGCTAGTTTGAGATACTACTTATGCCACAGCGAATTTCGCTGTGGCATTTTTGTCCCCCGGCTATAGGGGCAAGCTATTGCCGGCACGTTTATTTGGAGGTGGTATATGCATATCACAGCATGTTACCATTGAAATTTGACTTTCTATTTATCTATATTTGTTAAGGGTATTAAACCTCAGTCTTAATTTACCGTCATAAAAGAAAAAAAGCATGAACAGTCGCCTTCGTTTATTCTCGGCCATATTGCTCGGTCTTTCGGGATATACACTCAACGCATCGGCGCAAAGCGAAGAAGATGCTTTGCGTTTTTCATACCTGCAACCGCAGGGTACCGCACGCTCCATGGGCTTTGGCGGAGCACTTGGCTCCATTGGTGCCGACTTCGGTACGCTGAGTGTCAACCCGGCGGGCATAGGTGTTTATCGCAGCTCCGAGTTTATGTTTACCCCTTCGTTAAAGCTGAACAATAATGATGCAACTTACTTGGGGCAATCATCGTCAGACAATATTACACGCTTCAACTTCAACAATCTCGGTTTTGTGCTCACCAGTGCCGCCGAAGGCAAACGCTATCAGCGCAGCAAATGGAAGGCTTATTCCTTCGGTTTCGGCATAAACCGTATGGCCGATTTTAGCCGCAACTATACTTTTGGCGGCCTTAATACCACGAGCACATTCTCCGAGCGCTTTGCCATGGATGCCAATGCTTCCAACGATTTGGATAATGACTTGGGCAATCCCGGTACATTGGCCGGCTTGGGTTATCAGTCTTACCTGATTGAAGAAGATGCAAACGGCAGCTTCTATTCCGTGCCTTACGATGCCACTGCCAGCATTAATCAACTGAAGACGGTAGAGCAACGCGGAGGCCTTACCGATATCAATATCTCCTTCGGTGGTAACTATGATGAAACCTTTATGATAGGCGCCACGGTGGGCATACCCTCAGTACGCTACTTCCGCGATATTACTTATACGGAGAGCGATGCCTCCGGCAACCCCGACAACGACTTTGATTATTTTACCTATAAAGAATCGATGAGCATAAAGGGTAGCGGTATCAACCTGAAATTGGGTATGATATACAAGGCTAACGATTATGTGCGTTTGGGTGCAGCCTTGCATACACCTACCTATTTCAACCTGCAGAACGTGATGAACACTTCTATTGTGTCCAATACGGAGAACTATAAAAATTATCTCGGCGAAGGTGGTGGTCCCGTTACTGCGGTTACCGCTCCCGAAAATATATATGACTACGGGCTAACCACGCCTTGGCGCGGAGTGTTGAGCGGCTCGGTAATACTGGGTAAATTCGGTTTCATTACCGCAGACTATGAGTATGTGGATTATTCCTCCGCCCGTTTCAATTTCAGTTCCATAGATAAAAGCTATGAGACCGATGTAAACCAAGCCATCCGCACAATGTACCGCGGTGCATCTAACGTGCGTGTAGGTGCCGAAGGCCGGGTAGATAACTTCATGATGCGCCTTGGTTTTGGTTATTACGGCAGTCCCTATAAGAATGCCTCTTACAATGCAGACCGCTACGATATTTCGGCAGGTGTAGGCTTGCGGTTCGATGGTTGGTTTGTTGACTTGGCTTATGTGCGCAGCATGATGGACCAAAAGGTATATGCCTATGTATTGGATTACGCCGACCAACTGATAGCACCCACGGCTATGTTGAATACAAGTCTGAACAATGTGGCATTGACCGTAGGATTTAAATTCTAAAATAGTTTTAGATAATAGCAGAGGCCGCTCCAAGGAGCGGCCTCTTTGCATGTAAGGGGTTTTGACAGATTTTACATTTTATTTTCGTTTATTGCATATCGGGTTATAGTAGAAGCCCAATATATTCAGATGCAAAGTATCCGACAGCTCGTTTTGAGTGTAATAGTATTATTAGCAGCGTATACAGGTGTTCATGCACAAAAGCAATGGCAGTATTTAGGCTCCGTATCGTTAACGGGCGTACATTATGCCTCTAATCATTCCTTGGCTATGGACACGGGCAATGTGCCGCATGTGGCCTATATAAGTGGTTTGAACGGCGTGATATTGGTGAAGTATAACGGCAGCTTTTGGACAGGTGTGGGTATAGGCAGCACCGGTTTGTCTGCAGGGGATGCCTCCTATGTTTCCCTTGCTTTCGATAAAAATAATACACCTTACGTGGCATACTGCGATCATGCGAACGGGAACAAGGCGACAGTAAGAAAGTATACCGGCTCCGGCGGTTGGGTAACGGTAGGCACCGTCGGCTTTTCGGCAGGACAGGTGCAGGATGTGTCTCTTGCCATCGACAATAATAATGTACCTCACATAGTGTATACCGACTTTGCAAACGGTAGCAAGGCTACCCTGATGAAGTATAACGGAACCAATTGGACGGCGGTAGGCGGTGCGGGATTTACCGCCTCGTCGGTGTCCCTCACCACACTCTCCATTGACAATAATAATGTGCCGTATGTGGCGTACCTCGAAGGTGGTAAGGCCGGTGTCATGAAATATAACGGTACCGCCTGGGTATCGGTAGGTAACGCGGGAGGTTTGTCCGGATTTGTGAGCGGCATATCGTTGGATATTGACGGTAACAACACACCATATATTGCTTATCGTGACTACAGCGATAACCTGAAACCCACGGTATTGAAATTTAACGGGACGAATTGGGTAATTGTCGGTAGTAAAGGTTTTGCATCTGCGGTTACGTTGAGCAACAGTTACAAAGACGTGTTCTTGAAGCTTGACAATAACGATGTGCCCTATGTGGCCTTCAATGATGAATCCAACAGTGCAAAAGCTACCGTAATGCAATACACCGGTACCGCTTGGGCGGTTGTGGAACGGATTGGTATAGCTCCCGGTATACCACCTTTCGGTGTTAATTTGTCATTGGCTTTCAGCGGTGATAATATCCCCTATGTGGCTTTCTTGCACAATAACGGCTTCCATACACCTACCGATTTTGGGGTGATGATGTATGATTGCCCGCCACAATCGAAAATTGATATTTGTGCCGTGCTTACGGATACCGCAAACGACAGTAATATCATAGTGTGGGATGGAGCTTTGATACAGCATGTTGATTCATTCAAAATATATAGGGAAGTTGGCAGTTCTTATTTGCAAATAGGTGCGGTTCCGGGTAATGTCAATCATTTCCGCGATTTAACTGCCGATGCTTATGCGGGTAGTTACAAGTATAAGCTGACGGTCTTGGACAGTTGTGGCCGAGAATCCGCAATAGCTTTCGTGCAGCATCATAAAACCATGAGGCTTGCTTTAAATTATAACATGAATGATACGGTTTCGCTGACATGGACCGCTTATGAGGGATTGACCAACGTGTCGTATAAAATTAAAAGAAGCAATAACGGCGGCACATTTACTACAGTTGACAGCTTTGGTGTGGGCGGCACGGATACCACCTACCTAGATGTAAATCCGCCCCGGGGAACCAACAGGTACCGGATAGAAATAACCCCGGCTACGATGTGCAGCGGAGGTAGTACAACGTATAGTGTCATTACTTCCAATACGGTATATACATGGGGCATTGGTGCGGTGAGTACCGAGAAGATAAGCGGGAAAAATATTGTGATGTGGGATGCCATCACTATTCCGTATGTTGATTCGTTTAGAGTGTACCGGGCAGACGGAGGTAACTATGCCTATATTGCAAGCGTAGCCCCCAACGCCAACAGCTATACGGATAATACGGCAACGCCTGCGTTGAAGAGCTACAAATACAAACTGACCGTTTTGGACATTCATGGTGGTGAAACGGGGTTAGACTCCTCTTGGGCGCATCAAACGATGAGACTCGTATATGATAATACGCAAAACAATGTGGCTACCATAAAATGGAACGCTTATAAAGGAATACGCAACCCGGCTTACGCGGTAAAAAGGAGTAATAACGGCGGAGCGTATGTAACACTTGCCAAGTTTAATATTTCCGGCAGCGATACTACCTATAACGATATAAATCCCCCCACAGGTAATAACAAGTACAGGATCGATATTGCTTTGGCCTATCCTTACACCGTAGGCAGTAATGTATATGATAGTATTAGTTCCAACATAGTTACCACCACCCATGTGGGAATTGAAGAAACGGCAGACAACCACATTTCGGTATCTCCCAATCCTACGGAACGAATATTGAAAATCAGGGCGGGTGAAACCGTTAGGAAAGTGGAGGTATATGGCCTTACCGGAAACAAAATTCATGCAGTAACCGGAACCGGAACACGGGAAGCCGTTGTGGATGTAGGAACACTACCCCCGGGCATGTACCTGCTTAAGGTAAACGATGTGTTCAATGCCTACTTTATCAGGAAGTAAATTGCCCCCGCTTTAAAAATTTCGAAATCCTCCGCAATTTGCGGGGGATAGCAGTCAATTTTTTGTACATTTGCGCAATAAAAATGAACAAATGCTTATTTCTTAAGCGGAACTGAGCGGAAGATACAAGAGCAGGAAGGGAAGATAATGACGACAAAATCCACAATCAAGGCTGCAAAACCCACACGCGGTAAAAAGAATGCCTCCGATTCCATTTCTTTGCAGAAAGGAAAAAAGGAAATGGCCGAATTGCAGAATCAATATACGGAAGACAGTATACGCTCGTTGGACTGGCGCGAACACATACGCCTGCGCCCGGGTATGTACATAGGTAAGTTGGGAGACGGAAGCAGTATGGACGATGGTATCTATATACTGCTTAAAGAAGTGGTAGACAACTGTATAGATGAATACACGATGGGCTTTGGCAAGCGTGTGGATATATTTGTGAAGGAAGGCAAAGTTACCGTGCGCGATTACGGCAGGGGTATACCATTGGGTAAAGTGGTAGATGTGGTAAGCAAGATTAACACCGGTGCCAAATACGACAGCAAAGCTTTCCAAAAATCGGTGGGATTGAACGGTGTGGGTACCAAGGCCGTGAATGCCCTGAGCAGCTACTTTAAAGTAGCCGCCTACCGCGACGGGAAAATGAAGGTGGCCGAATTTGAAAAAGGCAACCTGGTAAAAGAGCATAAAGAAACCGATACGACTGAGCCCAACGGCACCTTTGTAACCTTTACGCCCGATGATACGGTGTTCCGTAATTACCACTTTATTAACGAGTATATAGAGAACCAGATTCTCAATTACTGCTTTTTAAATGCGGGATTATTGTTGCATTTCAACGGCAGGAACTACGTATCTAAAAACGGGCTGCTTGATTTGCTGAACCGTAAAACAAATCCCGAGGCGTTGCGTTACCCCATCGTGCACCTGAAGGGTGAGGATATAGAGATAGCCTTAACGCATACCGGCGACTACGGAGAGGATATATACTCATTTGTAAACGGCCAGCATACCACACAAGGCGGTACGCACCAAGCCGCGTTCAGAGAGGCTTTCGTAAAAGTGGTGCGCGATTTCTTTAAAAAAGACTACGATGCCACAGACATCAGGCAAAGTATATGCGCAGCCATTGCGGTGCGTGTGCAAGAGCCTGTGTTTGAATCGCAAACCAAAACCAAATTGGGCTCTCAATATGTATTTGAGGGCGGCCCTTCGATGAAGGCTTTCGTGCTGGAGTTTATGGCCAAGGAATTGGATAATTATCTCCATAAAAACCCGTCTGTGGCCGAGGCGCTTAAAAAGCGTATAGAGCAGAGCGAGCGTGAGCGCAAAGAGCTTTCCGGCATACGCAAACTGGCTAATGAAAGAGCCAAGAAGGCCAATTTGCATAACCGTAAACTGCGCGATTGCCGCATACATCTGAACGCGGAACCGCCGGCCAAAAACAAAGAAGAGTTTATACAGAAGCAGTTGGAGAGTACCATATTCATAACGGAGGGAGATTCGGCCAGCGGTTCCATCACCAAATCGCGCAACGTGGAAAGCCAGGCGGTGTTCAGCCTGCGTGGTAAACCCCTAAACTGTTATGGTCTCACAAAAAAAGTGGTGTACGAAAACGAAGAATTTAACCTGCTGCAACATGCCCTGAATATAGAAGAAGGTATGGACGGCCTCCGTTATAACAACATAGTTATAGCCACCGATGCCGACGTGGACGGTATGCACATTCGCATGCTCATCATGGCCTTCTTCTTGCAGTTCTTCCCAGATTTGGTGAAGAACGGACATGTGTACATATTAGAAACGCCCTTGTTCCGGGTGCGCAACAAACAGAAGACTTTTTACTGCTATACCGATGAGGAGCGCCGTAAGGCTATTGCCGAACTGGGAGGGAAGCCCGAGATAACGCGCTTTAAAGGTTTGGGTGAAATATCACCCGAAGAGTTTGCCCAGTTTATTGGCGAGGATATGCGTAAAGAACCCGTGTTATTGAGCCACGACGGGCAGATACAAAAGCTGCTTGAATATTACATGGGTAAAAATACGCCCGACCGTCAAAAGAACATTATTGAAAACTTGCGGGTAGAGAAAGATTTGGTAGAGGAATTAGCCTGATTCATCAGGTTTTAATACCTACGCCTTATGTTTTTTCCTTATTTTTATAAGGAATTGATACCGAATGCCCAGATTCGTAATATACCTCCTTATCACATTGGGATGCCTGAATGCCCATGCACAGACGTATGTGCCTTTCACCCACATTAACGGTATTAAAACCGTTAGTGGTGTAAATATTAAGACCACGCCGATAGGAGATGCAATCTCCGCATCTGCGTATACACGCACCGAATGTCAACCTTACTTTGATGCCAAATACCAAGTTGCTGCGGTTAATTCCGGTGCATTTTTGTATTCCTTTTGGCCTAAAATTAAACGCCTCCGTTTAAATATAGATGGTATAGACATTAGCGACACTGTGCGTGTATTCATTAACGGTTCTCCATACACTTTTACATCAGCAAATATAGTTAGTCCCATATGTGGCGGATTAGCGCCATTGATACACTTAGGAAATTTAGTTTCTACAACAGGTCCGCCCAGAAGTGCTCAGGTTGTAATCAATACTACTACCGCATTCGATTTCATGCGCTTGTTTATAGCGTCATCAACCAATAGCGGCGTGTCTTACGATATCGCTTATGCTATGCCCGATTCGGGTATCAATATATATGAACCGTTTGGAGATACTGCATTTTGCGTAGGCGATACCATGACCGTAGGTTATGCATCGCCTTATCCGTTTGCCACAGGCAATACGGTAGCCATACAGATATCGGATGCCGCAGGTAGCTTTGCATCACCGCAGACCATAGCATTGCTTAATAGTTCGGATGTTTCCGGTTTCACTAAATGGGTAATACCGCCAATGGCGGCGGGTGGCAATTACCGATTGAGGGCAGTATCGTCTCAGCCGCATTTTGTTTCGTTGCCAACGGACAAAGGTATATCCATAGGTGTACGGCCGCCGTCGGTGCAGGCTACCGCCAATTCTCCGGTTTGTGAGGGGCATACATTGAATTTAAATACGGTTATACCGGCTTCAGGTTTTAGTTATAGCTGGTCTTCGCTAACATCTTTTTGGACAGCAACCGGGAAGGACGTGAGCCGTCCCGCAGCGACCACCGCCATGACGGGGCAATATATGGTAAAGGTGTCCAGCTTTGGTTGCCATAAGTACGATACGGTAGATGTAACCGTTAACCCCGGTCCGGGCCCGATAATAGCAAGAAGCAACAGCCCGGTATGTACCGGTGATACACTTAAGCTAAACGGTTCTATAAATGAAATTGCGGGAACCACTTACACATGGTCGGGCCCCGGCGGGTTACCCGCCTATACCGATACGGCGGTGAAGCATCCCAATGTATTTGTAGGGGGCAGCTATGTGATAACCGCATCATTATATAATTGTACCTCCTCAGACACGGTAGCAGTGGCCGTATTCCCCAAGCCTATCAACGGTACCCCAATCAACAACGGGCCTATTTGCGAGGGAGATACGATAAGACTAACGGGATATGGTTTGACAGGTGCCAATTTCCTTTGGCAAGGGCCGGGCGGATATTTAAATCCATCGCAGTTTGCCAAGAAGGGAAACGCAGTTGTGGCAGATTCGGGCTGGTATGTTGTTACCGTATCGGCCAACGGGTGCAGTGGTAAAGACAGTACTTTTGTTAAGATAAAGCCGATGCCCGATACGCCTGTGGCTAATGTCAATTCTCCGTTATGTGTAGGTGATCTTATTACATTATCGGTGCCCAATAATAAGGCCGGCGTTGTTTATAGCTGGAAAGGACCGGGCATCAATTGGCCCAATCAGCAAAGCGGCTCAAGGGTAGCGGGCGCCGGCTCTTCGGGCAATTATGTGGTAACGGTAGACCTCAACGGTTGCAGCCTGTCCGACACGGTGAACGCCTTGGTGCGCTCAAAGCCTAACCCCATAGCATTTTCAAACGGTGTGATATGCGAGGGTGATACGGTGGAGCTAATCGCCCACGATACTATCAAGAATGTAACCTACAGCTGGGCCGGGCCGGACGGGTTCACTTCCGCAGACCAAAGCGTGACACGTCCCAAGGCCGTGCCTACCATGTCGGGCAACTACATTGTCACCACCAAGAATTTTGACTGTACCAACAGCGATACGGTATCGGTAACCGTAAAGCCTTTGCCGCCTATCCCGGGAGCTAATAACAATTCGCCGGTTTGCGAGGGAGAAGAATTGCTGTTTACCTTAGATAGCATAGTGACGGGCAGCACCTATTCGTGGACGGGTGCGGGGGGCTTTTCCGCTCCGGAGCAATCTCCTGGTATACGTAATACGAGCCTGAATGCCATTGGCAAATACAAAGTGGTGGTAACTCTTAACGGATGCATAAGCGAAGACACAACGAGCGTTTTTGTGAAACCGAAGCCCACATTGGATGTTAGCAACAACAGCCCTATAGCCATCGGCAATCCGTTGATATTTAAAGTTGGCCCCGAACTGCCGGGCACCGCATACACTTGGACAGGTCCTAACGGCTTTTATTCCCGTGCCAAAGAGCCCATCATCACCCGTGCCACCCAAGCGGCGGCCGGGGAATATACCGTGGTAGCCACACTGGAGGGCTGCACCACGGCCAATATTATGATAGTGGTAATATCGGATGTGGAGGATACGGGCAAGTTTGTATTTTATCCCAACCCCAATAGCGGCATATTTAATATAGGTGGTATTGCAAAGGCCGAGCAGCCCGTGAGCCTGGAAGTGACCAATTCGGTAGGGCAAACCATGTATAGTACCATTCTGTACACTAAGGACAAGGTATTGAAAGAGCGCGTTGAGATGCCGTTTTGTGCTTCGGGGGTGTACACCCTGCGCTTCAGGGTAGACGGTAAAGTATATGCCTTCCCTTTTGTACTGATGCGGTGACGCAATTAATTAAGCTATAACAAGCCGATTAGGCATAAAAAGAATAGCTCCGCATTGCGGAGCTATTAATATTTTGGGAAATACACGATTAGTGAGCAGCGATGTGTTTCTTTTCGCGGATACGAGCGGATTTACCTGAACGCTCACGCAGATAGAACAATTTGGCACGACGCACACGACCTGTTTTGTTTACCTTGATAGACTCGATATTGGGAGAATACAAGGGGAACAGACGCTCAACACCTACTCCGTCGGATATTTTACGAACGGTAAAAGTTTGTGTAAATCCTTGTCCCTGGCGCTTGATAACATCGCCTTTGAACGATTGGATACGCTCTTTGTTACCTTCAACGATTCTATAGTTAACGGTTACGTTATCGCCCGCTTTGAATTTCGGAAGTTCGTTTTTACCTGACAACTGCTCGTGTACAAATGCTACTGCATCCATTTTGTAAAAGATTTTGGGACTGCAAAAGTAAACCAAAGTTTGAAATATTCAAAAACTTAATCCCGATTTCCGGCAAATTTATTGACTGCAGCAAATATTTATTTTTTTATAAAACTTAAGCTTCGTCATGGTCCAATAGGTCGGGGCGGCGTTCGGCGGTGCGTTTCAATGCCTGCTCATGGCGCCATTTGTCTACCTTTTTGGGGTCGCCGCAAAGGAGAATTTCGGGTACCTTACTTCCCCTGAAATCGGCGGGGCGTGTGTAAACCGGCGGGGCCAGCATGCCGTCCTGAAAAGAGTCGAATAGGGCGGAGGTCTCATCATTGAGTACACCCGGCAGCAGGCGGCCCACCGCATCTACCACTATGGCCGCGGCCAATTCGCCCCCGCTTAGCACATAGTCGCCCACGGATATTTCCATAGTTACATACAACTCGCGTATGCGCTCGTCAATTCCTTTATAATGCCCGCAGATAATCATCAGGTTATTTTTGAGCGACAGCCGGTTGGCGGTTTTTTGGTTAAACAGTCCCCCGTCGGGTGTCATGTATATTATTTCGTCGTAATTTCTTTCTTCCTTAAGTTTATCTATCAGTATAGCCAAGGGTTCGGGCATCATTACCATACCCGCGCCTCCACCAAACTGGTAATCGTCTACCTGTCCCTGTTTATAGGGCGTATGGTCGCGCAGATTGTGCAGGTGCACATCCAGCAGGCCTTTCGCTTGGGCTCTCTTCATTATGGAGTGGCTAAAGGGGCTCGCCAGCAGTTCGGGCAATACGGTAATGATATCTATGCGCATGATTGGTATTAAACTGTGTAAAATTAAGACTCTCGGAGGCATCAGCCCGTATAAACTTCAATGAGCCCTTCCGGCAAGTCTACTCTGATATATCGGTTGCGCGTGTTCACATCTACAATAAAGTCATCCACCAGGGGTATCAACACCTCCTTTTCATTCAGCGTGATTTTGGCCAGCCATTGGGTACCGGTTTGTAGCACATCTTCTATGGCACCCAACGAGCCTTTGGCTTTGTCTACCAGGTTGAAGCCTATCCACAGCAGCGGGGAGTTGTCCGCATGGTCTTTCAGTATGTCTTCCTGCACATACACCTGTTTACCTACCAGTTTTTTTGCGGCTTCTGCAGTGTCGGTATCTTCCAGTTTTACAATATATTCTTCATCGCCGGTGGCACGGCTTTCTGTCACAAAGAAGGGTATCATGCTGTCTTTCCTTAGTTCAAGGAACAGAATGTGGTCTTTTTGCATCCAATCACCGTTACCTACTATGTGCTTTAGTATTACGGCGCCTTGCAAACCGTGTGCGGCCACTATTTTACCAATACGTATCATCCGGTGGCAAAATTACAACTATACCGGCTCAAAAATACCCGAGGTAAAGTTGGGCATGCGTGGTGTATTCTATGCTTAGTTCATCTCCCTCGGTCAGTTGGTGATAATCGTTACCGCTTACCTCTATGCTTAATTTGTTGGGAGAATCGAGGTAGAAATAGTAGGTGTCGTTTTGCGGCATATATTGTTTGCGGGTGATGTGGGCGTGTTCCACTGTCTTGGTTTTGTGGCGTATGTCTGCCTGCACTTTAAGTAAGGTGCGCTTGGCGGCCATATATATACCCAAGGCAGAAAGGCCCAAAAGAAAAGTTACCCCGATGAAATAGATAAGGGGAGAGAAGGCTTTCTCATCCCCTTCCAAAGCCCTTACCCAAGCCACTCCAAAGGGACAAATAAAGCTGAGAAACATGCAATAGCGTGCAACTTTGTAAAACTGTGTACGTTCCTTCTCCTCTTTTTCAACCAGGAATTTTAATTCATCCGGTTCCAAGGGTTGATTGTAACGTATCAGTTTCAGAGACATGGACCGCTATATTTCATACACTCCCGCAAATTTCTTCTCCGCGTATTTCATAAAGTAATTAAAATCAAGGCCTTCCCCGGTGATGTTGCGGCATAACTCTTCGGACCGATAGCGCCTGCCGTGGCGGTGCACGTTTTCGCGGAGCCAGCCCAGTAGCGGAGCGTAATCGCCCGATTCGGTTTGTGTATGCAGCCCCGGTATGTTTTTCTCGGCATGGGCAAAGAATTGTGCGGCATAAAAGCTACCTAAAGAATAGGTGGGGAAATACCCGAACATGCCGTGCGACCAGTGTACATCCTGTAATATGCCGCGCTTATCATCGGGTACTTCCAAGCTCAAGTATTTTTTATATAGCGCATTCCAAGTATCGCGCAGGTCTTTTACATCCAAGTCGCCGGATATCAGTGCTTTCTCAATTTCATAACGTATCAGCACGTGAAAATGGTAGGTTACCTCATCGGCCTCGGTCCTGATAAAAGAAGGCTCAACCTTATTCATCCCCTTATAAAAATCAGCCAAGGGTATGCCCGCCAACTGTGAGGGAAAGTAGGATTGCAGTTTGGGATAGAAAAACTTCCATGCGTTATAGCTACGCCCTATGCAGTTTTCCCACAGGCGCGATTGTGACTCGTGTATGGAAAGCGAAGCCGCGGCGCAAAGCGGCAGGCCATATTGCTCATCGGGAAGGCCTTGCTCGTATAGTGCATGGCCACCCTCGTGTATACTGCTCCATAGCAGAGACGTGAAGTTGTTTTCATCTACACGCGTGGTTACACGCACATCATGAGATGAAAAAGAAGTAGTGAACGGATGCTCGGAAATATCCTGCCTGCCGGCCTCAAAATCATAGCCCATCGTTTTCAACACGTCTATCGAAAAATCCCATTGCTGTTGTTTGGGATAATGATGCAAAAAGAAATCATCATTAACCTGCGGCGCAGCTTTTATTTTTGCAAGCAATGCCGGCAGCTCTTGTTTAACGGTGGCAAACACATTATCCAGTAATGTGACCGTTGCGCGTTTCTCATAGTCGTCCAATAATGAATCGTAAGGGTGGGCCTCATAGCCGTATAGCAAAGTTTGTTTCTTTTTCAGCGCTATCATGTTTTGCAACTCGGCGGCATATAGGCTGTAATCGTTTTTATTGCGTGCGATGAGCCACGCATTGAAGCTGATGCCCGTTTGCCGGGTAAGTGCTTCAACAAAATCCGTAGGCAGTTTTTTATTTTTCTCGTAATCTTCAAGGCTCAGGCGCACATTGGCTTGTTCCGCCTCATTCATATCTCCGCGCCCCGCCAACTCGTGCAGCAAATTACCATAGTCTGCGGCCGTTACCATTTCGTGCGCCATAGCAGCAAGGGTAGCCATCTGTTGGCTGCGGCGGTCAAAACCTTTGGCGGGCATATATACTTCCTGGTCCCAGCCCAATACGGCACCGGCATATTGCAGGTCTGCCGCTTTTTGGGTGATGCTTTTATATTCTTCGTATAGCGCTTGTGTGCTTTTATTTACTGTCATCCGTATGCTCTTTTTGCTAATCGTTTTTGGTATCCAGTCGTTCTATTTTATTTATTCCCTCCAGTTCCGCAAGGCGTTGACAAAGACCGTCCAGTTCTTCACGGTCGTGTACAAATACCATTATAGTGCCTTCAAACACGCCGTCTTTACTATCGATGCTCATGGAGCGCATGTTCATCTTCAGTTCGCCCGATATGATGTTGGTGATTTTTTGTATCACACCCACATCGTCGAGGCCCGTAATGTGCACGCCGCTGAGGAAGGATATTTCTTTGTTTTTTGCCCATTTGGTTTTCACCACGCGGTGTCCGTAGTTGGCAAGCAATTGTGGCGCGTTGGGGCAATCGGTGCGGTGTATCTTCAGTCCCTCGCCCGATGTGATGAAGCCGAACACGTCGTCTCCGGGTATAGGTTGGCAACATTGTGCCAGCTTGTACAATATTTTGTCGGAGCTTTCGCCGAATATAATCAGTTCCGCATTTTTTGCCGGCTTGTGTTTTGCCGCTTCTTCGTGCGATACGAGGTCTTTGGTATCCAATGCCACCTCGTGTGCGGGCTGCATGAGTTTATTACCGTGTACGGTAAATTCTTTAAGGTCTTTGGCAATGTCTATATTACCCACCGCAATGGCATAAAATAAATCCAACGGCGACGGCTTCTTATAATAAGTCACCAACTCGTTGATGTTATGCTGTTGCATGGTGGCGCCGATATGGTCCAGTTTGCGCTGCAGTATTTCTTTGCCGTCTTCGGCAATTTTTCTTTTCTCTTCTTTGAGGTAGTATTTGATGCGCGACTTGGCTTTGGCCGTAAGCACAAAATTCAGCCAATCCTCATTGGGTTTTTGTTTGGCCGAGGTAATGATTTCTATCTGGTCGCCGCTTTTCAGTACATGGCTTAAGGGTACAAGCCGGTAGTTTACCTTGGCACCTATGCAACGCGCACCCAACTCGGAGTGCACGTCAAAAGCAAAGTCGAGCGCGGTGGCGCCTGCCGGTAACACGCGCATATCGCCCTTGGGTGTATACACGTATATCTCTTCGGTAAACAGGTCGAGCTTAAAGTCTTGTAAAAAGTCGAGGGTATCTGTATCGGGGTTGTTAAGTATATCGCGCAGGTGCAGCAGGAAGCTGTCCAGTTTGCTTTCTTGCGAGGTGGTCATGTCGCCTTTATATTTCCAGTGTGCGGCAAGGCCTTTTTCGGCAATCTCGTTCATACGCTCGGTGCGTATCTGCACTTCTACCCAACGTCCGCCCGGACCCATCACCGTGGTATGCAACGCTTCGTAGCCGTTACCTTTGGGTACGCTTATCCAGTCGCGCAGCCGCTCGGGACTGGGGCGGTAGAAATTAGTTATAATGGAGTATACGCGCCAACAGTCGTCTTTTTCTTTTTCGGTTGGCGAGTCTAAAATGATGCGGATGGCAAAGATGTCATACACTTCTTCAAAAGCCACATGCTTTTTACGCATCTTATCCCAAATGGAATGGATGGCTTTGGGTCGCCCGTATATATCAAACTTAAAGCCTGCGGCCAGCAGTTGCTCTTTTATCGGTTTGATGAACTCGTTGATATAGCGGGTGCGCTCACGTTTGGTTTCCTTCAGACCCTGCGATATTTCGGTATATACCTCGGGTTGGGTGTAGCGTAATGCCAAATCTTCCAATTCCGACTTCATTTCATACAAACCCAGGCGGTGTGCCAGCGGAGAATAGATATAAGTGGTTTCGGAAGATATTTTCAGTTGCTTTTCGCGGCTCATGCTGTCTAGGGTGCGCATATTGTGCAGGCGGTCTGCCAGCTTTATCAAGATCACGCGCGGGTCATCGGCCAGCGTCAGCAGTATTTTACGAAAGTTTTCGGCCTGAATGGTGGTGTCGGCTTTCAGGTCCACCACGTTGGATATCTTGGTGAGGCCGTCAATTATTTTGGCAAAGTTGGGGCCGAATTCCTTTTCCACGTCTTCCAAAGTAATTTCGGTATCCTCCACCACATCGTGCAACAGGGCGCAGATGGCGGAAGTTACGCCGAGTCCCACTTCTTCCACCACTATGCGTGCTACGGCTAAGGGGTGCAGGATATACGGCTCGCCGGATTTGCGCCGCATTTCCTTATGCGCGTCTGCCGCTGTTTCAAAAGCGCGCCTCAAAAGGGTTTTGTCACCCTTTTTCATTCGCTGTTTTAGTGCCCGAAGCAAAGCGCGGTACTCGCGCAAGATAAGTTTCTTCTCTTCTTCTTCGTCGTAATTATACTGTGTAGATGCCGTTACGGTTTGCATAAATTTTCTAACCCCGAATTTACGAAAATTTCCGCCGCCGGCTTTAATCCTGAGTTATAACACAATCATAAAAGCTTATAATTATTCAATAATTTGAAGACATCCTCCTTATACGTGTTGCCAATACCTATGGATTGCCCCTTGATGTGCAGTGCGTTACCGTCTACCTCTGATATATATTGTACGTTTGCTATGTAAGATTTGTGTACCCGAATGAAATTGGGGTAGGCAGCCAGGCTTTCCTCGAAATTTTTCATGGTGCTGTGTATCACTATCTTGCCACTACTTGTCCATAAGCGCAGATAATCTTTTAAACCTTCCACAAACCAAAGTTGCGAAAGGTCTATACGCACCAGTTTGCCTTCTGTTTTTACAAACATCAGGTTATCAATTACGGCATTGTCGGGAGCTTTGGCCGAGGAATCATTTTTTTTCGATGCCATGAGTTGCCGTACTTTGGCTATTGCTTTTGAGAACCGCTCAAAGGAAAAAGGTTTCAAAAGATAGTCCACTGCGTTTAGTTCGTAGCTTTCAATGGCATGCTCGGAATAAGCGGTGGTAAAAATTACCATCGGCGGGTCTTTCAGGTTTTTAAGGAAGTCCAGTCCGCTGATTTCAGGCATGTTGATGTCAAGCAATATAAGGTCTATATTGCCCTTGCTTATGGCAGTAAAAGCTTCAAGCGCATTACGGCATTTTCCTGCCACTATCATGTCGGGCATAAGGCCGATGAAATGCTCTGAAATGTCTTGTGCCAACGGCTCGTCGTCTACAATCAGTGTAAGTATCTTTTCCGTCATAGTTTTATTTCAACATCAATAGCGTAAAAATCAGTGTTAACGTCGGTGTTTATGGTAAACCTGCCCGGATATAATAATTCCAATCGCTTATGCAAGTTGGTGAGGCCTATGCCACCCTCCTTATCGTTGGTTGTGTTTTTGTTCTTACGGTTGTTACGCGACCGTATACGCAATACATTGTTCAGTATGGAGAAATTGTAATTGATAAAATACTTGTCGGCTATGATGCCCGTCGCATGCTTAAATATATTTTCCAGTATCGGCATCCACAGTAAAGGTGGCAACAAGTATGTCTTGTCGGTATCTATGTCGAAGGTGAAATTTCCGTCGGCAGGCAGACGCAGCAATTCAAGGTCTATATATGCCCGCATAATTTCCGTTTCTTTTTCGGATGATACCAGGTGCACATTACTGTCGTACAGCAAATAGCGCAATATGGAGGATAGCCGTAAAATGGCATCGGGGTTTTTGTCGGATTTCTTCAGGGCAAGACTATAAAGATTGTTCAGCGTATTGAAAAGGAAATGAGGATTGATTTGATTTTTAAGGAAGTGAAGTTCGGTTTCCACCTGTTTCTTTTTTATTTCTTCCAACGCTTTTTGTTGCCGTGTATAATCGTTGGCATACCAGGCCAAGGTTAAGGCCAATTGCCAAATGAATAAAGCAAAGATGAGCGTTTGTATATCGAAAAAGATATCGGCAGGCAGCCAAGAAGTGCTAACAGGTGACGTTATGAGACTGAATTGGTATACCTCTATCTGAGGGTAGCGAATAACCATCAGTTTCAGCACCGAAATATAAATGAATGAGAACACTACAAGGGAAACACCGCCCAGCAGCAAAAACATACCACGCTTTTTACGGGCAAGATACTTGGGTACAAGTATCAGGTTGTTCAGATAAGTAAATACAAAAACAACCAGTGTGGTGAAGAAGATGCCGGTGTAATACACAGTGTCTTCATATTTGCGGTCGCGCACATCATTGTTGGAGAGAATGAATACGATGCATATCCATAAATATGCGTTGCGCGCCAAGCGGCTGCCGAGAAAGCGATAAATCTTTTTGATAATCTCCATGATGCGCAAAGAAGATAACAATTTAAAACAACTAAGCCGGAAATAGACGAAAAGGTGATTTTTATCGACAAAACTTGCAATGAATGTCAAAGCACACTATGTCGAAAAGAAAGGAGCGTTGGTCTAAATAAATTGCCTGCGGCAAGGTATGCCGGTTGTTTTGTATAAAATTTCAAAAACCAACGATTATGAAAAGACTTACATCTCTGTTTATCGCGCTGATGCTTTGGACAGCCGGTGCATATGCGCAGGTAGCACCCGTATATGCCGGTATGTTTCAAAACATTCTGGACAGCGTTTGTGCCAAAAACAACATCAAAGGGGCAAGTGTTGCCATACATATTCCCGATATGGGCACTTGGATAGGCGCATATGGTGAATCGCATCAAGGTGTACCCATTACATCGGATATGTATGTTCCCATAGGCAGCAATACCAAAACATTTGTGTCGTGCATCATGCTGAAACTGCAAGAGCAAGGCGTATTGAGCTTAGACGACACCATAGGTACATGGCTGCAAGGTATACAAAACGTAAGCGGACAAATTACCATCAGGCAAATGCTGAACCATACAAGCGGCTTATATAACTATACCATGCACGATGATTTTTTCAAGGCGCTAAATGCGGACTATACCCGCATATTTACCCCCGAAGAAATGCTGCAATATATAGACACACCTTATTTCTCGCCGGGCAGCAAGTGGGATTATTCCAATACCAATTACCTGCTAGCAGGACTTATTATCAAGAAAGTCCGGAATGAAGATTTTCACACGACAGTGCGAGATATGATACTTACACCTTTAGGCTTGGGGCACACCATCACGTTTCCGGCCGAGCAGCCCAATGGTCCGGAGGCACACGGATGGTCTGATGCCGCTTCGGGCAAATTGGAAGACATGCAAGCCGATTACGGATGGACCAACAATGCATTCCTGAGCATGGCCGGCGCGGCAGGTGGTATGATGTCTACGGCGGAGGATAATGTGAAATTCTGGAATGCCTTAATGAGTGGTAAAGTCATTAACGCAAATTCTTTACAGGAAATGAAAACATTTGTTGCCATGAGTTTGGGGCCTTACCGTGGTTATGGTTTGGCTTTGGCGCAGGCTACAAGCAATTCGCGCAGGGTGTATGCGCACCGTGGTACTTGTTTCGGCTATCTTAACGAAAACCTGGTAGACTCCGCTTCCGGCGTATGTATCACCATACTTACCAATCATGACGATTATCGCGGTAATGATTGGCTGTGGTCTTCCCTCATAAGGCCGCTGCATAAAATCACCATCAATCTTCCGCCGGCAGCCGTTGCCGATGTGGCATATGACAATGCGATAAACGTTTATCCCAACCCTGCCACAAATTATGTCAATGTAGATTTGCAGGTGTTTACTCCGGGTACGCAACTATCGCTTTCGGATATTACCGGCAAGGTGTTGATGAGTCGTGAGGTAAAAGGCACACATACCACTCTTTCTACTTCCGATTTGAAAAGCGGTATGTATTTATTGGATGTGCATGATAAGGCCGGCCACCGGGCAATAAAAAGAATTTTGGTGACGAAATAGCATAAATATGGCCCGCAACGCGGGTCATATTTATAAATGGTCTTCTTCCGTTTTTTGATGAATGATGTTGCGTTCGGCTAGTGCGCGGTGATAAATGGAATGCTTGAGATACTTGCGCGTCATGAAATAAGAGATGGCCGTTACAATCATCAGCGGCACAAATAGGGCATAGCCTCCAGTAATCTCCGCCAACAGGAATATTGCTGTAAGCGGGGCATGCATTACACCTGCCAATACGCCGGCCATAGCCACTATAATAAAGTTGGCCGTGCTCAGCTCGGTTATGCCCAGCTTATTTACGGTGAAAGCAAATACAAAACCCACCAAGCCGCCTATAATGAGCGAAGGCGCAAATATACCTCCGTTGCCGCCGGCACCTGTTGTAAGCGCCGCACAAATGCCTTTGAATCCGATAAGCAACACGGCCATCAGTACTACGATGTAGGGATTATCGCCCATATGGCCCAGTAAGGAGTGGGTGGTAAGCGCCTGGTGATTGCCACGCAGTAGTTGAGTAATGAGCATGTAACCCTCGCCGTATAAACCCGGCAAAAAGAAGATGATAACACAAAGCGTGAGGCCGCCCATCAACCACTTTTGCATATTGCTTTTCTTCTTGTCCAAGTAATGCTCTATACGTTCCACCACATTGGTAGTGTATACCGATACCAACCCGCAGGCGCTGCCCAAAATGGCATAAAAAGGCAGGGCGCTCAATTCCCATCCGTGCACCACCATAAAGAAGAACTTATCCGGGTAAAGTATTTGTGAAAGCACAGTAGCGGTGGCGGTGGAAATAAGCAAGGGTATGAAAAAAGGTATATTAAAATCGATAAGTAAAACCTCAAGGGCAAAGATGATGCCCGCTATGGGGCTGTTAAAGATGGCCGCAATACCGCTGGCACTGCCGCAGGCCAAGAGCAGTGTGGTGTCTTTATAGGATAAGCGTAAGTGATATCCCGTATTGGAGCCTATGGCGGCACCGGTGGATACTATCGGGGCTTCCAAACCCACGGAGCCGCCAAAAGCCACGGTAACGGCACTGGTGGCCATGTGCCCCCAAATATGACGTTGCGGTATTCTTGCTTTTTTTGTAAAAATGCGGTCGATGATATAGCCCACACCTTTGGTAAGCCTTCCGTTGAATACCCGGGTAAGCATGAGTGCGGATAAGCCGATACCTATCATGGGGAACAGGGCCGTGAGCCAGTTGCTGTGTAATAATCCGTTGAGCTGGGCGGCACGATGCTCTACAAACTGTACGGAGATTTTGAGGACTACGGCGGCTATAGCTGAAAAAACGCCAACTAAAAAACTAATCAGCAGCAGATAATTGCGGTGCCGGATGTGCTTAGTGGTAAAGCGGTCGAACGATACCAATAGCTTACTTAAATTTCTTTCATAATGCTCCATGCTCCTCCTTTCCGGTTTTGGCGCGGGTGTTATCACCAATTCACACCCGCCAAATGTAAAATCTCCCTTATTGCTTCATAAGATTTATAGGCAATGTTGCCGATTTCTTTTTCGCTTACCCACCTTACTTCCAAAATATTTTCTTCTTCCTGTGGTACCGGTTTTTCGTTTATCGTACCGGCCATTTTATACCATGCGGTACGCTTCAGGAGGCTTTGCCCGTTTTGTGCGTATACATGGTAAGTATCACAAAGTTTTTCTTTGAGCTCCAATTGTTGTAACCCGGTTTCTTCACTCACTTCTCTAAGCGCGCAGGTGGGCATATCTTCATCATCGTCACGTTTGCCTTTGGGTAAATCCCATTTCCCGCGACGATATATCATTAAAACGGCATTTTCTTCATTAAACACTACGCCTCCCGCTGCGTCAATCGGTTCAAAAATGCGGTGCAATTCACGCTCCAGTGCTTTTTGTGATATGTCTTCGATTATTGCACCTATGCTGCGCGACTTTTCCAAATGTTGCAAAGCCAAACGAAAACTTCGGGGGAAGGCCCCTGTAAAACTCAGATATCCTTTCGCCACGGGATTTTCCGCCATATATTGCTCCGTACTGTTGGTCAATATGAGCGGTTTGTTATTAAAGTATATCTTTTGTGAGAAGTTCATTTGGTCTAATTTCTAAAATTGACGTAGGTTTGAGCGGTATGAGTACACAAAAACATTTCGCCGAAAAACTGCTGCAAATTAAAGCATTACAGGTCAACCTGCAAAAGCCCTATGTATGGGCCTCCGGGTGGAACTCTCCCGTTTATTGCGATAATCGTAAAGTGTTGTCTTACCCTTATGTGCGCGATTTTGTGAAAAGCGAGTTGGCAAATATGGTATTGGAGCATTTCCCGGATGCGGAAGTAATTGCGGGTGTGGCTACTGCAGGTATCGCACACGGTGTTATGGCTGCCGACTTGTTGAAACTTCCTTTTATATATGTGCGCAGCAAGCCCAAAGAGCATGGTATGGGTAATATGATAGAAGGCGTGCTCGAAGCCGGACAAAAGGTAGTGGTGGTGGAAGATTTGGTTTCTACCGGCAAAAGCAGCCTGCAAGTGGTGGATGCCATACGCGCTGCCGGAGGCGAGGTAATGGGTATGTGTGCTTTGTTTACCTATGGTTTCCCGGTGGCAACAAAGGCATTTGAGGATGCGGGTGTTCCCCTGCATACCATAAGTAACTACAGTGCCCTGATGGAGGTTGCGGAAGAACAAAAAATAGTGGCTGCCGACCAAAAGGAACTGTTGGAACAATGGCGCGTAGAGCCCAGTACTTGGGGTAGGTAAATTCAAAATTCAAAGTAAAAATTCGAAAGGCAGCTTGGTCAAGAGGTTAAACGGTTAATCGGTTAACTACCGCTTTGGCTCATTGCCGAATTATCAAATTGCCAAATTGTTATACATGGCTTGGCTTAAGCTGATAAGATGGCAAAACCTGCTAATCGTTTTCCTCACGCAATTGCTTGCCTGGGCCTGCGTGGTATTACCCATGCGCCTGTACTCGGTAGTGCCGCTGCTCTTAAACACGGAAAACTTTTTACTGCTATCGCTGTCTACCGTACTTATCGCGGCTGCGGGTTATATCATCAACGACTACTTCGACATTAAGATTGACATCATTAACCGGCCCGAGAAGATGGTGTTGGAAAAGCGCATACCCATGCGTGCCGCCATCATCATGCACACGGTTTTTAATGTGGCCGGGGTGTTTTTGGCCTTTATTGTTGCGCGTCGCTCGGGACATATATCGCTGATTGCCTTACAGCTTACCTGCACTTTGCTACTTTGGGTATACTCAACAAGTTATAAACGCCAATTTATTACAGGGAATGTGGTGGTGGCCCTGCTCACTGCGCTTACCATAGTCACGCTCATATTGTACGAGCCGGCAGTGCGTCATTATTTAACCTCACCCGCTTTTTTGCCGCTGGGTAACGGCTTCATTCCCAACCCCGTGTGGGTGCTGGGTATATACGCCTATTTTGCCTTTATGCTCACCTGGATGCGTGAAATAGTGAAGGATATGGAAGATTTTAAAGGAGATGCGGAGCAAGGTTGTATCACTATGCCCATCAAATGGGGTTTGCTGCGCTCCGTATGGTTTACGCGCGGGTTGGGTATCCTTTCCGTCATACCGTTGTTTATAGGTAGTGTAAAGCTGTGGTTGGCAGGGTGGCAAACGCTTGCCGTGTACTGCATCGCAGCGTTGGCATTGCCGGTGTGCGTGTGGATGGTAAACCTCTCCAAACGCGCGGATACCAAACATTACGCCGCGGCCAGCCGTTGGTTGAAGATTATTATGATAGCGGGCATTGGTTCGCTGATACTTTATTACTTTAAGGCTCATGCATAAGATTATACTCGCTTCGCAATCGCCGCGTCGCAAACAGTTGATGGAAGCTGCGGAGATAACATTTGAAATAGTTATTGCCGATGTGGACGAAACAAATCCGCCCGGTATGCCCGGAGAAGAAGTGCCGGAGTTTCTTGCCCGTAAAAAAGCCGCAGCCATAGCCCGGGATTATCAGGAGGCCATAATAGTGGCTGCAGATACGGTGGTATTGCTGGATGATGAAATACTGGGGAAGCCTAAGGATGAACAGGATGCGATAAATATCCTTACCAAGCTATCGGGCCGTGTGCATAAAGTGGTAACGGGTGTATGCATCGGTACAAAAGACACAGAGAAATGTTTTTCCGTGACTACGGAGGTACATTTCCGAAAGCTAAGCGAAGAGCAGCTTATACATTATGTGTCAAATTATCGTCCGTTTGACAAAGCCGGAGCTTATGCCATACAAGAATGGATAGGCATGATAGGCATAGAAAAAATTGACGGGGACTATTATAATGTTATGGGATTGCCTATAGGGGAGGTGGTGAAACACTTGGTGCGCGATTTTGGCTACAAGCCATGATGTCGCTAACCTTTACGGGTGCTCGTGCAAGCGGGCTAAAGTTGCCGCCACTTGGCTTCCTATAGCCACACCCATACCGCCCATGCGGAAAGCTCCGTATAGCCTATCCGAAAACTTTTGTACTATAGGTTGTTTGTTTGCGCCGAAGGCCATGATGCCCGTCCAGCGTTGTTCTATGCTGAAGTGTGTGCCCGGGATAATGATATGTGCCAGCTTTTCTTCCAAGGCCACCTGTATATCTTCGTTCAGCATAAAATCGGTGCTGCGTTCTCGTTCAAAATCCAGGTTTCTTCCACCGCCTATTAATATTCTTCCGTCAATCTCGCGGAAGTAGTAATATCCTTTATCAAAATGAAAGATGCCTTTGAATTTCAGACCCGCTATGGGTTGTGTGATGAGTACCTGCCCGCGGCCGGGTACCACATCCACATCGGGTAATAGTTGTTTGGTAAAGGCATTGGTGCAGATGCTTAGTGTTGTGGTATGTAATACTATTTCTTCTTTTCTGAAGGGGTCGTTTATAAATACGGCCACATAATTTTGCTCTTCTTCATAGCGTAATACCTCTGCGCCCGTTTTTATCTCTATGCCTTTTGCTATGGCAAGGTTGGTAAGCGCACGCAACATTTTACCCGTATGTATCTCACCCTCACAGTTGTTTTCTATTAAGGCTTTAGTGTATTGGGTATTAAACCCGAAGTCGGTAATCTTTTCGTCCGCCCGGCGAAATGCATCTTTGCCGAGTATCGGCTGTAGCATTTGGTTTATTTCGTCCAGTCTTTCCAAGTCTGGTAATTCGGCTTCGCCCATCAATTCGTAGCTGCCGTTAGCCGCGTATCCTATGCGCTCATCTCCTAATCTGTGTCTTAGTTTTTCCAGGCCTTTCTTCCGTAGTTCAAAAAGGCTTACCACTTCATCCGGGTTCATTATGGTCAGGTCATCTAGTAACTCGGTGAGACTGCCCATGCAGGCAAAGCCCGCATTACGACTGCTTGCTCCTGTGGGTAACAGGCCACGCTCCAAAACCAATATGGTTGCCGCAGGATACTTTTCCCGCAATTCTATGGCCAGGCTCAAGCCAACAATGCCCGCACCAATGATAATATGGTCATACGTCAAAAAACTTTGTTGTTCCCAATAGCTCAGCATGTTTTCAGTTTAAGTACATGGAAATATTTCACCGGTAGGTAATTACATCGCTACTTGTTTCTTTTGCCTATACTTGGCCAAAAAAGCTTCAAATTCCATAAGGGTAAAACTGCTGAGGTTGCGCTCTGCGGTTAGTCCGCCCTTTTGTGCACTCATAACGCCGTAGTACACGTCTTTATAACCGTTGGTGGAGTGTGCGTCGGGGTCTACCGATAAAAGTACACCTTGCTCCATCGCATACTCTATCCATCGCCAGTCAAGGTCTAAGCGGCGCGGGTGTGCGTTTATTTCTATCACCACGTTATGCGCGGCACAGGCATCTATTACTCGCTTATGGTCCAGCGGGTAGCCCTCGCGGGAGAGTAATAGCCTGCCTGTAGGATGCCCCAGTATAGTGGTGTAAGGGTTTTGTATCGCTTTCATCACGCGGTCCATGGCCTTATCAAGCGTCATCTTCAGGTTGCTGTGCACCGAAGCGATAACCAAATCAAAAGTGTTCAGCACACGGTCGTTATAATCTAAGCTGCCATCGCCCAGTATATCGGCTTCTATGCTTTTAAATATCTTAAACGGTGCCAGTTTTTCGTTGAGTGCATCAATCTCTATATGCTGCGCGGCAATGCGTTCGGGGCTGAGGCCATTGGCATAAAAGGCGCTTTGCGAATGGTCGCTGATGACGAGGTATTCAAAGCCTCTATCGCGTGCGGCCACGGCCATTTGTTCTATGCTTTCCAGTCCGTCGCTCCACGTGGAGTGGGAGTGTATGATGCCCCTGATGTCGGCGGCCTGTATCAACTTGTTCATTTTACCTGCGGCGGATAGTTCCAGTATAGTCGCAGTTTCACGTTGTGCGGGAGGTATATAGGTCAGGTTGTTTGCGGTAAATATTTCTTCCTCGCTTGCGGGCGTTTCGGGTAACGTGTATTGCTCCAAAAACGCCTTCATAAATTCATCGCTGCCGGTGGTGGCAAACAGCGTATGGTAGTAGGTTTCGCGGGTTGTAAAATGAAAGCGGATAACGGGCTGTTGCGGTATGCGCACCACCAGCCTGTTGTTGGGCTCCTCTTCGGTAATGGTATCGGGTATGGGTTGAAATTGAGCCGCTATTTTTTCGCGCTCGGCATCGGTTACTATTTCAATAAATTCAACCGTATCGCTTTGGCGGCGTATATCACCCGTAAGTGTAAACAGGTCATCGGGAAAGGCTTTGGATAATTGCTTTACCAGGTTGATGCCCGTTTCCTCCACATCGGCCCAAAGGTGGAAGCCAAGGTTGTGCAGGTAATATTGTATGCTTTTTAGAACACTGTCCTGTGTTTTGGCGCCGAAGCCCTTGTATGCGGTAAGGCGGTTTTCGTTGCAGGCATATTCCAGTTCGCCAAGGCTTTCTATGCCCATTTCTTTCCAAATGATGGCTATCTTCTTTGGCCCCAAGCCCTTTATCTGCAGCATTTCCAAAATGCCGGGAGGGGTGGCAGCCAATATCTGCTCCAAAGCGTCCAGCTTGCCGGTGGCTAAAATTTCCCTGATTTTTTTGCCCGTACTGTCGCCTATACCTTTGGCGGCAAACAGTTCCGCATCATCCATATCTGCGGCCTCTTTGGGTAGCTTTTCAATGTTGAACGCGGCCACTCCGTAAGATTTGGCACGGAAAGAGTTTTCTCCGTGTATATCCATCAGTTTGGAAAGCAGGGAAAAATGGTCGGCAATCTCGTAATTGGTCATTCGAGGCAAGTTAAGACCCCAAAAGTGAAACTTCCCGACGAAAAAGAAAAATTAATTGAGCACTATACCGATGCCGCTTGACCGGCGCGTTCTTGTACCCAACCCAATACTTTTTCCAATTGTTCTTCGCGGGTCATCAGGCTGTTATCCAGCACTATGGCATCTTCCGCTTGCCTAAGCGGGCTTACCTCGCGATTGCTGTCTATATAGTCGCGCAGCTCTAGGTTGTGCTTTACCTCGTCCATGGTAATATTGGGGTTGGTTTCGTACAACTCTTTAAAGCGGCGCATCACCCGTACATCAGGGTCTGCGGTCATGAATATTTTAAGTTCGGCTTCGGGAAACACCACGGTGCCTATGTCACGTCCGTCCATCACTATGCCTTTTTTCTTCCCCATCTTTTTTTGCTGTGCCACAGCAAAAGTTCGCACCTCGGCTATTGCGGCTACTTCGCTCACTTTTTCGGCCACCAGCATATCGCGTATCTGGTGTTCCACATCTTCATCGTTCAGGCATATTTCGGAGCGTTGCCGGCTTTCGTTATAGGTAAAGGAGAGGTGTATATCCTTAAGCGCATCCAAAACGGCTCCGTGGTCTTTCAGGTTTACGCTGTTGCGTAGGAAATGTAGTGTAATGGCGCGATACATGGCGCCACTGTCTATGTAATTATATCCCAACTTTGCGGCCAGTTCTCTGGCCATGGTACTTTTTCCGCAGGATGAGTATCCGTCTATCGCTATAATAATCTTGGCGCTCATGTCACCACAAATTTCCGCCATTACAGCCGTAATTCAAATATTGCGGTTGTTATAAGAATGTTGTATATTTTGGATGTTATTTTTCCGGATAACGGTAATAAAAAAGCCACGGCGTGTGCCATGGCTTAAAGTCTTGCTAATCCGATTTGACATTAACTCATTTCCGCCAAGTACTTGTGGAAATATGGTATGGTTTCGATACCCTTGTAGTAGTTAAACAGGTCGTACTTTTCGTTGGGGGAGTGGATGTTGTCATTGTCCAAGCCGAAGCCCAACAACACGGTTTTTAAACCGAGTGTTTTTTCAAACAATGCTATGATGGGAATGCTGCCGCCGCCGCGCGTGGGTATGGGCTCTTTGCCAAAAGCGGTTTGTATGGCTTTGGCCGCTGCCTTATATGCTACGGAATCGGTAGGGGTTACTACAGGTTCGCCGCCGTGGTGCGCCGTTACTTTCACCTTTACATAATCAGGTGCCATGCTTTCAAAATGCTTTTGGAAAAGCTCCGAAATCTCATGCGAGTTTTGGTCGGGCACCAGGCGCATGGATATTTTGGCAAAAGCTTTTGAAGGTAAAACCGTTTTGGCACCCTCGCCCGTGTAGCCGCCCCATATACCGTTTACATCCAGAGTGGGACGTATACCGGTGCGCTCCAGTGTGGTATAATTTTTCTCCCCCCATACGGCATTCACTTCCAAATCTTTTTTGTACTCTTCAATATCAAAAGGTGCATCGTTCAGCGCTTTGCGGTCGGCATCGCTAAGTTCCTGTACCTTATCGTAAAAGCCGGGTATGGCAATGTGGTTGTTTTCGTCGTGCAATGAGGCAATCATTTTGGCCAATATGTTTATGGGGTTGGCAACGGCACCGCCATATACACCGCTGTGCAAATCACGATTGGGGCCGGTTACTTCCACTTCCATATAGGCCAAGCCGCGTAGACCTGTCTCCAGTGAAGGATGTTCCATGCTTATCATTGAGGTATCGGATACCAGCACGATGTCGGCCTTCAGTTTTTCTTTGTTGCCTTCCAAAAATTTACCCAAGTTGGATGAGCCTACTTCTTCCTCACCCTCAATCATAAATTTTATGTTGCAAGGCAGGGTGTTGGTTTTTACCATCACTTCCAACGCCTTTACATGCATAAACATTTGGCCCTTGTCGTCGCAGGCGCCGCGGGCGTAAATCTTCTCGTCTTTTATTACCGGCTCAAAGGGGCCGCTATGCCACAAATCCAAGGGGTCGGCGGGTTGCACATCGTAATGGCCGTACACCAATACCGTAGGTTTGGCGGGGTCAATTATCTTTTCGCCATATACTATGGGGTGTCCTTCGGTGGGGCATACCTCCGCTTTGTCGCATCCTGCTTTTATCAGGCTCTCTTTCACTGCCTCGGCGCAACGCGCCACATCGGCTTTATATTTACTGTCGGCACTTACCGAGGGTATGCGCAACAGATCCAGCAATTCATCCAAAAAACGTTGTTTGTTTTGAGACAGGTAGTCGTTCCAAACTTGCATGTGTAAAAATTTAGGCCTCAAATGTAGGAAAGATTATAGACAGAGACCGAAAGGGGAGAAAAAACAAGGTCGCAGGGGCTCTGATTCTTCAGGTACGGCCAAGCACCCTAAATCTCATTGCCGGGTCTGCGACCTACGTAACAATTCATCATACCGAATGAATTTTAAAAACCGTGCCGGGTATCCGCCGGCATGGTTTTATCCGTGTTTCGATAAAAAACCAAGTTTATGAAAACAAGCTATTGGATATTTGCCGCTTTGGGTGCGGCTGCGGTATTGTTACTGACATCTGACAAGGCAAACAAAGTAAGACACCAAGTGGTGGACGGTGCCGATGAATGGACATCTCGACTGAACAAATTATTGAGCACTTCGGGCAACGAACTGGCTTCTTTAAAGAAGATTGTAAGCAACGAAGTGGAAGGCCTGAACGATGACGCCCGCGAGCGCATTGCCAAAATACTGGACGAAAGCACCGCAGGCGCCAAACGTGTAAGGAAGGCAGCCAAGCTTTCTTAATATTGTAAAGACTATTGTAGCGAAGGCCGTGCTTGATGCACGGCTTTTTTGTATTGCCGCAGTTTAACGAATGAAAAAACATGCATAAATACGGCAGTGGGCATATACACCCCTGCAATAAACAAATAGGGTAGTTGAAACAGTATGGTGCTTACCGGGGTGGAAGCAAATCCCCACATGTCGGGGCGCAATACCAAAGTGTTGAATATAAAAACGATATTGGCAAGCAGTAGCAGGCAACAGATATTCCACACCCGCAATAGCCCGGTAGCTACCTTTCCGTTGCGGAAAGCGATAATTCCGATAATCGGGGCGCTGATGCCCGCCAATATATCAAAGTTGTATCCTTCAAAAGTTACGTGAAGCGGCCCTAATCCTTTTAGATAGGCACCTAATATCAGCAACTCCACCAAAATGCGGAAACTTTGGTAGTATACCGGAAACTTTATTGAGAATGCGGAAATAATGCGGCGAAATCGATTAGCCGTGAAAAAGTAGGCGATTATGGCAAAGGCCGGTAATATAACCAACAGAGGCAGGCGTGGCGGCATGGAAACCGTATTTAAAACGCCGGTAAGGGAAAGAAGGCTCAAATATGCCGCCCATGCCATGAAAAAGAAAGCATATCCTATCATAAACCTGCGCTTTTCGGCAGATGTATATCCGGCCGATGTGGCGGCGCGGCTCAAAGCCATGCCTATCGCCACAACGCAGCCGATGAAAAGTAGATAATAAGCCGTTTCTAACATATTTGTGCGTTGAAAAGGAGAATTGCCGCAAGATTGCGCTTATATATTGAAAATGAGCGATAAAACCTTAAATTACAGAAATCGCAAAATTTAGGCTAACTTTGCACACTTTTAAATTATTCTTCCAACATGAAGTTGTCGCAATTCAAATTCGACCTGCCATTAAATCTAATAGCGCAACACCCGGCGAAATCAAGAGAGGACAGCCGCCTTATGGTTGTTCACCGCGACTCAGGAAAAATAGAACATAAAACCTTCCGCGATATCCTTACCTACTTTGATGATAAGGATGTGATGGTGGTAAACAATACCAAAGTATTTCCCGCACGTCTTTACGGTCGTAAAGAAAAGACCGGAGCCAAAATAGAGGTGTTCCTGCTTCGTGAGTTGAACAAGCCCAACCGCCTGTGGGACGTAATAGTGGACCCCGCCCGTAAAATACGTGTGGGCAACAAACTATACTTTGGCGATAACGATGAACTGGTAGCAGAAGTGATAGACAACACCACTTCTCGCGGCCGCACCATACGTTTCCTGTTCGACGGTGATGAGCAAGCCTTCAAGAAAATACTGGAAACATTGGGTGAAACACCCCTTCCCAAATACATTAAGCGTAAACCCGAAGAGGAAGACCGCGAGCGCTACCAAACCGTATACGCAAAATACGAAGGTGCCGTTGCCGCTCCCACCGCAGGTTTGCACTTCAGTCGCGAGCTGATTAAGCGCCTGGAAATTGTAGGTGTGAAGTTTGCTGAGGTAACACTGCACACGGGTTTGGGTACCTTCCGTCCCATTGAGGTGGAAGACCTGTCCAAGCATAAAATGGATGCCGAATACTTTAGGGTTGATGAGCATGCCGTAAGCATCGTTAACCGTGCCAAGACCGACGGACGTAATGTATGCTCCATAGGTACCACCACCATGCGTGCATTGGAAAGCTCGGTAACCGCACAAGGTTTGCTGAAATCCGAAGAAGGATGGACTAACCTGTTTATCCATCCCCCGCACGAGTTCAATATCGCAAACTCACTTGTTACCAATTTCCATTTGCCCAAAACCAGCCTGCTTATCATGGTTTGCGCTTTTGCCGGTTACGAACTTACCATGGAGGCTTACAATGAGGCCATTAAAGAAAAATACCGTTTCTTCAGCTACGGGGATGCCATGCTGGTGATATAATCCGTTGATATTTAAATATAGTTTTTGAGGCAGCGCACGTTTTATTATGTGCGCTGTCGTATTTTTGGAGCACTATGCAACAACAAATAAGGGATATCATACACGCCTCCATAGATACCAAAAGAAATATACTGAACGACCCTTTCTTGCTCAATACCATTGAAGAAGTAACGACTGTAATAGCCAAGGCCTTCCGAAGCGGTAACCGAGTACTTTTTTGCGGTAACGGTGGTAGTGCAGCCGATGCTCAGCATCTTGCCGCTGAATTTAGCGGACGCTTTTACAGCGATAGGGACCCCTTGCCTTCGGATGCTTTGCATTGTAATTCTTCTTATATGACTGCAGTTGCAAACGATTATGGCTACGAATACGTATATAGCAGAATGATAGCCGGTATAGGTAAGGAGGGAGATGTGTTGATTGGGCTGAGTACTTCGGGCAATTCGCTGAATATTACAAACGCGTTACAAAAGGCTAACGATATTGGTATGATTACTGTAGGTTTTACAGGTAGTACCGGTGGCAAAATGAAGGAACTGTGTAAGTATTTGGTAAATGTGCCCAGCAATGATACGCCCCGTATTCAGGAATCGCATATAATGATAGGGCATATAGTTTGCCAACTGGTTGAGGCTGAATTGTTTAACAAATAGAGTGAATTATGACGGAACTTAACTTGGAAAACGGAGTAGACAAAACCTGGACCCTTTTTTTAGACAGAGACGGAGTTGTGAACGAGGAAATAGTAGGGTCTTACGTAACGAATTGGGAGGAATTTAAGTTTTGCGAAGGTGTGCCCGAGGCATTGAAACAGTTGCAGGAAATATTTGGGCGCATAGTGGTGGTTACCAACCAACGTGGTGTGGGCAGGGGTATAATGGAGCTTTCTGCGCTGAAAGATATTAACATTAAGATGACCGATGCCATTGAGGCTGCAGGCGGCCGTTTGGATAAAATATATGCCTGTACCGCAGTGGCCGATGATGACCATAACCGCAAACCCAATACGGGTATGGCCTTGCAGGCCCGCGAAGACTTCCCCGAAATAGATTTTAAGCGTAGCGTAATGGTGGGCAACAGTATGAGTGATATGGAATTTGGCAAGCGGGTAGGCATGTACACGGTATTTCTCACCACCAAACATGACCCCTACGAACTCCCGCATGATTTTATCAACGAGCAATATGACTCCCTTTTGGCTTGGGCAAAGACGCTCAAGGCCGCAGAATTGGTGTAGTTATCCACATTCGGCAGCTCGTATATAAAAATCCTTAAAAAGGAGGGGGTTTTATTTTGTGAATAAAAAAAATCCCTTTACCTTTGCAGTCCTTTTAAATATGGCTAAACAGTCTTTAATCAAACAAGACGGGACTATCGTAGAAGCTTTGTCGAATGCTATGTTCCGCGTCCGCCTCGAAAACGGGCACGAAATACTGGCAACAATATCCGGTAAAATGCGCATGCACTACATACGCATCCTTCCCGGGGATAAGGTAGGAGTGGAAATGAGTCCCTATGATTTGAGCCGTGGCCGTATCATATATCGTTATAAATAAACAATTTAAAATAACCAGAGGTTATGAAGGTTAGAGCAGCGATCAAAAAGCGTAGCGCCGACTGCAAAATAGTACGTCGCAAGGGCAAACTGTACGTAATTAACAAAAAGAACCCCCGCTTTAAGCAACGCCAGGGATAATTCAGATTATTAAATTTTAAACTACAAATACATACATGGCTCGTATAGCTGGTATTGATCTTCCGAAAAACAAACGTGGTGAGATTGCGCTCACTTACATTTTCGGTATTGGACAAAGCACTGCCCAATATATATTGGACAAGTCCGGTATTCATTATGATAAAAAAGCGGGCGAGTGGAACGATGACGAATTGTCTTCCATCCGTAGCATTATCACCAATGAATTTAAAGTTGAAGGACAACTTCGTTCAGAAGTGCAAATGAACATTAAGCGCCTGATGGATATCGCTTGTTATCGCGGCCTGCGTCATCGTAAGGGTCTTCCCCTGCGCGGACAACGTACCCGTACCAACAGCCGTACCCGTAAAGGTAAGCGTAAGACAGTTGCCGGTAAAAAGAAAGCACCCAAAAAATAATAATCTACCGATTCGTCGCCGGATCTGCGCGGGTGTTGCGGGGAGGGGCGAAAAGGGGCCGTTTAATTGCGGCTTAATCGTTTTAAGACTACCTCATTTAAAAGAAACATGGCAAAAGCACAATCGAATGCAAAGGCCGCTGCTAAAAAGCGCGTAGTAAAAGTTGATCCGCACGGAGATGTGCATATCAGCGCCACATTCAACAACATCATCGTAAGCATTACCAACAAGCAAGGCCAGGTAATATCTTGGTCCTCTGCCGGTAAAATGGGCTTCCGCGGTTCTAAAAAGAACACTCCTTATGCCGCTCAAATGGCATCTCAGGATTGCGGTAAAGTTGCTGCCGATGCAGGTCTGAAAAAAGTAGACGTTTTCGTAAAGGGTCCCGGTTCGGGTCGCGAAGGTGCCATCCGCGCACTCTCCGCAGTAGGTATAGAAGTAGTGTCCATCCGCGACGTTACGCCTCTGCCCCACAACGGATGTCGTCCTCCCAAGAAACGTAGGGTATAATCCGATAAAAATATATAGGCTGCCGGCTAACGCCGGTAGCTTGTCTTTTAATAACAATCATTCATTAACAATACCGCTGCGGATCCGATTTTACGATTTTTAAATGAGACGGAGCGGTTAAACAAAAAAAATCGTCATGGCACGTTATACAGGACCAAAGAACAGAATCTGCCGCATTTTCGGCGAACCCATCCTCGGATCGGGTAAAAACCTTGCTAAAAACAGCAATCCTCCGGGTCAGCACGGCCCTAACCGTAAGCGTAAATCAGCGAGCGAATACGCCATTCAGCTGAAAGAAAAGCAAAAAGCAAAATACACTTACGGCTTGTTGGAGAAACAATTCCGTAACACCTATGTTGAGGCTTCTCGCCTTAAAGGTGCCTCGGGTGAGAACCTGATTAAGCTGTTGGAAGCTCGTTTGGATAACACCATCTATCGTTTGGGTGTTGCTCCCACGCGTCCCGCGGCTCGTCAGCTGGTATCTCACAAACACGTTATGGTTAACGGCCACGTGGTAAACATTCCTTCTTACTCACTGAAACCCGGTGACGTTATAGAACTGAAACCCAAAAGCAAAATTAACCCCACCATCATCGGTTTTGTTCGCGGTAAAAATCCCAAGATCAACTGGTTGGATTGGAACGAAAAAGATATGAAAGGTACGTATATTGCAAATCCCGAAAGAGATAGCGTTCCCGAGAATATCAAAGAACAACTGATTGTGGAGTTGTACTCCAAATAATTGATATTGTGTTTGTGGTAGCCCCCGGGTTACCGCAAATGCTTTTATCGAAACCATAACTAACGTAAACAACAAATAAAATATCAATATGGCCATATTGAATTTTCAAAAACCGGATAAAATTGTTCTTCAGAAAGCTACAGACTTCGAAGCCCAGTTTGAATTCCGTCCTTTGGAGCCCGGTTACGGTGTTACCATAGGTAATGCGTTGCGTCGCGTGCTTCTTTCTTCGCTCGAAGGTTACGCCATCACCGCTATCAAAATAGCCGGTGCCGACCACGAGTTTGCCACCCTTAAAGGTGTGCTGGAAGATGTTACCGAAATCATCCTGAACCTGAAACAAATCAGGTTTAAGAAAACCGTTGAAGGCGATTTTGGTACCGAAAAAATCGAATTGAACATCAAAGGCAGGGAAGTATTCACTGCCGGTATGATAGCGGAAGGTACGTCCAATTTTGAAATCATGAACCCCGAGTTGGTGATTTGCAACATGGAACCCGGTACCAACTTCCAAATCGAACTGCACATCGGTAAAGGTCGCGGTTACGTTCCCGCAGAGGAAAACCGTCCCGAAGATGCACCCCTCGGTTTTATTGCCATCGATTCTATCTTCACACCCATCAAAAACGTGAAGTACACCATCGAAAACACCCGCGTTGAACAACGTACGGATTTCGAAAAATTAATCATGGAAGTATCTACCGACGGTACCATCCACCCCGAAGAAGCGGTAAAAGAAGCGTCTCGCATTCTTATCCAACACCTGATGATTATCACGGACGAGAATATCTCTCTGGATACCAAACGTGAGGAAAAAGAATCCGTTGTAGACGAAGAAACACTGCAACTGCGTAAGATATTGAACACACCCCTGGAAGACCTTGAGCTTTCCGTGCGTGCCTTCAACTGTCTGAAAGCCGCAAAAATCAACTCTCTGAGCGAACTGGTACAGTACACACAGGAAGAGCTGATGAAGTTCCGCAACTTCGGTCAAAAATCCCTGTCGGAAATCGAGCAGGTATTGGGTGAGCGTGGTCTGCACTTCGGTATGGACATCAGCCGCATCAATCGCAGCAGCGAACTGTAATTTAGAATTTAGTCAATAACATAAGTACCCCGTAACTCCTTGACACGGTACGGGGGAATTTCAAAAACAAAATGTCATGCGTCACGGAGACAAAATCAAAAATTTAGGCCGCAAAGCCGCGCATCGCGCCGCTTTATTGTCCAACCTTACTGCTCAGCTCATCGAGCATAAACGTATCGTTACCACTTTGGCCAAAGCTAAAGCGTTGCGTGTTTATGCAGAGCCCATCATTACACGTGCAAAGCAAGACAGCATGCACAACCGTCGCGTTGTGTTTAGCTACCTGCAAGACAAAGAGGCCATCAAAGAACTCTTTGGTGTAATAGGTGATAAAGTGGCTAACCGCCCCGGTGGTTACACACGTATCATTAAGCTGCCCCGTCGTATGGGTGATGCCGCCGATATGGCCATGATTGAGTTGGTTGATTTCAACGAAATCTATAAGAAAGAAGGTAAAGACGCAGGTGCCAAGAAAACTCGTCGTAGCCGTCGTGCAGGTACAGGTGCAGCCGCTAAAAAAGAAGCTGCTCCAGTTGCCGAAACGAAAGAAGAAGTTGCAGCGCCCGCAGTTGAGGAAACTCCCGCTACGGATGCCGCTCCCGAAGCTACCGAGAACAACGAAGAGAACAACGCTTAATATTCACTGTTTAGCGATTCAAATCATAAAAGGCTGCCAATCGGCAGCCTTTGTTTTTACCCCTAATTCCCCTAAAGGGGATTTTTCAATTATTTTGCGGTATGTTTTTGAGGTTACTGTCGGCTTTATTATTGTTCAATTCCACAATTGGTTTCGCTCAATGCGATTCCAACGATTTTAAGCGCTTATTTTTCTTGGTAAACCAAGGCAAGGTTTCGGGTGGTGAGCTTAATGTGGCGCGTGATATAGTAAGTAGGCTGGAGGCGGGAAGATGCTATGAATATGAAATAAAGCAGAACGGAGAGGTGATAGGCATGGCAAGTCTTACCAAGGTGTATGCCACCATTTGCCAATTTGCCAATAGTGCACAAGGCATAGAAGCTTTTATCGCATATATGGACAAGGCAGCGGAAGATAATCAACAATTTATTCCGGAGTCTTTTGAAATGCTGTTTGAAGCCAATCCCGCATTGGTATTACAAACCGTAACCAACGGAGGCATATTGCCGGCTTATTACGCCATGGAGCAATTAGCCATAGGTTTTGTGATGAAGCATCGCACCGAGTTAACCACCGATAATTACAGAAAAGCATTCCTGTATGCTTATCCCGGCTTGTCGGAGCTTTATCCGTCCTACCAAAAGCAATTGGATTTCGCATCGGAAACGATACTAAGGCAATTGCAATAAATAAGAAAGGCTGCCAACGGGCAGCCTTTAAGTTTATCCTTTTTCTTTTTGCGGTTTATCTTCTTTCTTGTTATCCTTCTTTCTGCCGTTTTCCTTTAATGCACGATCCACTATGTATTCTATTTGCCCGTTTACACTGCGAAACTCGTCGGCAGCCCATTTTTCAATGGCCTTGAAGGTTTCTTCATCTATTCTCAATACAAAGTTTTTTTTCGTGCTCACGGCTTTAGTTTGATTATCCGTTGATTCCTTGGGTGTCAAAATCCCCTGCATACATCATAGGCAGGGATAGGTAATTACCGTTATTGATACAACGTACCTGTGTTTACAACAGGCTGTGCGCCTTTTTCACCACAAAGTACTATCATCAGGTTACTTACCATAGTTGCCTTTTTCTCTTCATCCAGTTCCACAATCTGCTTTTTGCTCAGCATCTCCAATGCCATTTCCACCATACCTACCGCGCCTTCCACTATTTTATAGCGGGCGGCTACTATGGCTGTGGCTTGTTGGCGTTGCAGCATGGCACCGGCAATCTCCTGTGCGTAAGCCAGGTGCATGATACGCGCCTCCAATACTTTGATACCTGCGGTTTGCAGGCGCTCGTTCAGCTCTTTTTCCAGCAGTTCGTTTACTTTTTGGCCACCGTCTCGCAAGGTTATGGCCGCAGTTTCGTCTTCTATATTATCGTAAGCGAAGCCCGTAGCAAGGTTACGCACGGCAGCCTCGCTTTGAGTTTTCACATACACCATGTAGTCGGTTACGTCATAAGCTGCGCGGTAGGTGTCTTGCAACTGCCATACTATCACCGCGCCAATTTCTATGGGGTTACCCATCTTATCGTTTACTTTAAGCGTGGGTGTGGCGAGGTTTTGCGCGCGTTGTGTCAGCTTTATGGTGCTATAAAGCGGGTTCACAAAAAACAGTCCGTTCTCTTTTACCGAACCTACGTATTTACCGAAGAAGTTTAGCACACGTGCGTGGTTGGGTTGTATAATCATCAGGCCTTTCCATATAAATATGCTGGCAAGCAGGCATATAATACCGGGCACCGAGGCCAAGGGATTTACCGGCGTAAGCGTTAATGCGTAGATGCCCAACCCCAGCGTAACAAATGAAAGCAAGAGTGCCAGGTAGCCGTTCATGGGTTTTACAATCTTTTCCATAATAGTTGTGTTTTGATATCGTTATGATATCACAAAGGTATAGGTATTGAATTCATATTTCCAAAAAAATCTGCCAGATATTTTCATTCGGGCTTTGTGGCTTTTACTTTTGCGCTCATGCGTGCAAAAAATATGTTGGCTATGAAAGTTCTTTTTATTGCAGGTATTATGTTATGGTCGGTATCTTGTGCCGCACAGCAATTTAACTTTACCAATGAGGGGCAGCGCGTGATAGAAGAACCCGCACAGGTGGATGTGACGGTTCCCGAGCGCTTTGCCTGGCATGCCGAGGCAACATACATCTATCAATACAAGCCCGAATTCTCGGCAACATACGGCGGCCTGAATAGCTTACGCTCAAAATCCGAAGAACAAAGCACGCTTACCGCAACATTATATGCAGGTTTGCGCCTATGGAAAGGGGCTGCGGTTTTCGTGAATGCGGAAGCGGCCGGCGGTAACAACCTTTCGGGTAGCATGGGGATGGCCGGAGCGTCCAACGGCGACGGAATGCGTGTTACGGGCGCATCTCCGAGCGGATACATAGCACGTGCTTACCTGCGACAAACATTCGCATTGCGTAACACATGGGCAAGGCGCAACGGTACGCTCAATATGGTAGAGCAATATTCCTCCCCTAACAGGCTGGCCGGCTACGAACCTAAGAATTATTTGCGCCTATACGCCGGTAAGCTGGCGCTAAACGATATGTTTGATAACAATACCTACACAAGTGCACCACGCAGGTATTTTATGAACAGGGCATTGATGAATAATGGTGCTTGGGACTTTGCCGCAGATATAAGGGGCTATACTTATGCTTTTGTTGCGGAGTTATGCTTAGGCCCTATGAATTATAAAGCGGCTATGGCAGCCATCCCGGAGTTGCCCAACGGCATGACACTAAACACCCACCCTGCCAAGGGTTATGCACTCAACGGTGAAATATCAAGACAGGTAAAGATAGGCGGGAAAGCAGGGAGCATCCGCCTATTGGGTTATCTTAACAATACACCATCCGGCTATTATAATACGGCCATTAAATCGGCACAGTTAACCGGCTATACGCCCAATGTGTTTACTGGTACTGCCAACTCCTATAAATATGGCTTCGGTCTTAACTACGAGCAGAATCTCAGCGAGGTGTTGGGTCTGTTTGCAAGAGTGGGGTGGAACAACGGTGAGACCGCCGCATGGAGTTTTTCCGATATAGACCAAACAATATCTTTAGGCCTTAATGCAAACGGGGCAAAATGGCAGCGCGTGGGCGATAACTGCGGTATAGCCTTCGTGGCTAACGGCCTGTCTTCCACACATAGTAATTACCTGGCATTAGGCGGCAGAGACATTACCATCGGCGACGGTGCGCTAAACTATGCCCCCGAAATGATTGCCGAACTGTTTTACAGCCTGAAGCTCTCCAAGAGCAAAAGCATGTGGCTATCCGGCGACTACCAGTATTGCCTTAACCCCGCATATAATGCAGACCGCGGCCCCGTGCATATTATATCCGCACGGTTGCACGTGGCATTGTAACATCCGCAGGCAACAAGTTTCATGATAAACAAAAAATAAAGACCGCAGTGAAAGCTGCGGTCTTTATCGATTACTGCGCCGGAGGTGCCGGCGGTGGTGTATTTTCCCTGCGTTCACCCTCGGGGCGCGGTGGCCTCGGCGGGCGATTGCCTTGCGGCCTTGGCGGGCGTGGCTCGCGTGGTGGTCTGTTGTCTTGACGAGGCTCCCTTTGCCCGGCTTGCTGTTGCTCTTCGGGTCTTGCCTGTTGTTGTGGGCGTGGCTCGCGTGGCGGCCTGTTATCCGGACGTGGTTCGCGGGGTTGTCCTTCGGGTCTTTCCTGTTGTGGGCGTTGTTCGCGTGGCGGACGATTATCGGGCCTTCTTTGCTCACGTGTTCTTCCTTCCGCAGTTTGCCCTTCGGGCTTTGCCTGTTGGGGTGGGCGGTTGCCTTGTGGTTTTTGTTGTTGGGGCCTTTGGTCTCGGTTTCGTCCGTCGGCATTCTGTACGGGCCTTTGCTCCCTATTCCTTTGCTCTTGGTTTTGTCCTTGCCTTTGCTCTCTGCCTCTGTTATCACCTCCGCGGCTTTGCTGCTGTCCGCCTCTGGCGTCTGCACCCGGTTTGCCGCCACGGTTATCTTTTTTCTTTTTGTTGTTGCCTTTTTCCAGCGATTTGAGGCTGATGTGTCCCACGTCGTTCACAAAGCCCATATCTACCTTCACCGCTGCTTTGGGAGCACTTATTTCCAACTCTACCGGTTGCAACTCGTCAGGCTTTATACCTTGCTTATTCAGTGTCAGTATCTCCTTTACGCGTACAATGCTCAGCGGATATTGTTTGCTGCTGTCGGGGAAGCTATACCACATCAGGTTCTTGAATATGTCGCGCTTTTGCAGGTATGCGTTTCCTTTTGCGGTTTGTATGGTATCCGCATGGTCGGGGAAAACACTCAGGGCGTCCATATACGTGTCCAGCTCATAGTTGAGGCAGCATTTCAGGCGTCCGCACTGGCCGCTCAGCTTCACTTGGTTTATCGACAGGTTTTGGTAACGCGCAGCCGTGGTGTTTACGCTCTTAAAATCGGTAAGCCAGGTACTGCAGCATAGTTCGCGTCCGCAACTGCCTATACCACCTACCTTGCCGCTTTCCTGCCGCGCCCCGATTTGACGCATTTCTACCTTCACCTTGAATTCCGAAGCGTATATTTTTATGAGCTCGCGGAAGTCTACACGATCGTCTGCGGTGTAAAAGAATGTGGCTTTTTTGCCATCGGCCTGCATCTCTACTTCCGCTATCTTCATTTGCAGGTTCAGCGTACGGGCTACGGCCCGTGCGCGTATCATCACCTCGTTTTCGCGTTCTTTGTTTTTGTAGTATACTTCAAGGTCGGCATCCGTTGCGGGGCGCAATACTTTTTTAATGTCTGCGTTGTCCTTGACGTCGTATTTTTTCATCTGCAGTTTCACCAGCTCTCCCGTAAGGCTCACTTCGCCCACGTCAAAACCGCTTACTCCTTCCACCACTATCATCTCCCCTTTGTGTATGGGATAGCTAGTGTTGTTGCGATAAAAATCTTTCCTGCTTCCTTTATTAAAAGATACTTCTATTACTTGAAAAAGTTTGCTCCCGCTTTGCAGGGGCAAGGGCAGTTCGCTGAGCCAATCAAAAACATTCATTCGGTTGCATCCGCCGGTACTACATCCGCCGTTTCCTTTGCAACCTGAGGGTTTTCCGCTCGCGCCTGTCCCACAATTACCACATCCCATTTATATATAGATTTATGTTGACGGCAGGGGGGCTATACTCCATTATGTATAAAAACCTTTAAAAGGTATCCGTTCCGCACGCGTACGCTTCCTGCCGGAATTCGGAAAAATAATAAAATAATCCGCAAAATTAGCTTTTTAACCCGGGAAACGGTTAATTGGTATAAATAGCGATATGAGTCATCCTCACTTTGGCCTTACGTCTAACTGTTTTATTTTTTGGCCTTTTGCAGAGTCTTCAATCAATGTATTAAGCCGCCGCAGCCTCGTGGCTTCCTGTTTGGCACTGATGACCCACCATGCCGCCGCTTTGCGGTACCCCGGCCCGAGGCTTTGATAATATTGCCATGCGGCTTTGTTCTTTTTAAACAGCGACTCGTATTCCTTACCCAGTTCCACATCTTTTTGCTCGTTGGCATACAGGTTCATGCGGTCGGCGCTGCGGCGCTCAAAGGCTGCGCGACCTTCAGGTTGCACACGCCCCTCGGCCATCAGTTCGGACATACGTTTTATGTTTACCGCGCTCCATATACTGTTCTTTTTCCTCGGGGTGAAACGTATGGTATAGCTATCCTCGCCCAAACTGTGCAGCACGCCGTCTATCCATCCGTAGCACAGCGCTTCATCTACACTCTCGGGCCGGGTAATGCCCGGTTTACTTACGTGCGCCTTATAGTAGCCCACATGCAATTCGGTAGCCTTATCATGGTTGGTCTGTAGCCACTTGCGCATGGCTGTGGCGTTTTTGAAGAATATGGGTGATGTATCGGGCATGCGGAACATGTTGTAGAATGCTAAATTAAGCAACGTTTCTATAGTCACATGCCTGTCATCACACTCCATTGATCATTGTAATCCGTTGATTACTTTTACACCATGAAAGCCCTGCGCTTATATATACTCTTGCTGTTGCCGCTTTGCGGTTGGGCACAGAAAAAGGAACTGATACCCGAAGCGATAAAAATAAAACGCCAGTACGACCTGCTGGGCCATGAGAAGCGTGCCGTATTGAGCCATGTGGATTATATCACGGCTTTTCCCGATAACAAAACCACCTTTCTGTGGGTGTTCTATCCTTACGAGCTGGACCAGCTTTATCCCGACCGCCACAAGTATATGCAGGCTCTGCACGATATCAGCGAGCCATACCCGCAGAAGGTAATTGCCAAGCTGGTGCCCATAGCCAAAGAACTGCAGGGTAATGAAGATGTGGTGGGCGAGTTGCAGGTATTATTGTTGGAGTTGGCCGTAAAAAACACGGATGCCTTTGCAACTGAAGCAAATAAATTAAAGAAAGCCGAGCAGGCGTCACTTATGGCGTTCCTTGTGCATACGGATAAGGAGCACGATGCATTGCCTCGCGCATTGCTGCAAAACCTGGAAAGCACAAATGCCAAGCTTGCGCGTATTTTTGCACAAGCTATAAGCGATAAAGAAAAGAACCGAGACAATGAATAAAGCATGCCTGTTGTTGGGCAGCAATGAGGGCGACCGTGTGGCAACAATGCGCCGGGCAATAAACTTGTTGGAAGCGGCGGGTGTGTATGTAGTACTGCAATCCCGTTATTATCAAACTGCGGCTTGGGGGCTTACCGAGCAGCCCGATTTTTTAAACATGGCCTTACTTGCGGAAACGGAGCTTTCCGCGACCGGTTTATTGCAAGTCATCGGCAGGGTAGAAAAAGAACTGGGTCGCCAACGCGAAGTGAAATGGGGGCAGCGTACTTTAGATATCGACATTATTTTCTTTAACGACGATATCATACATCTTCCCGCACTCACCATACCGCACCCCTATATGCAAGACCGTCGTTTTGTATTGGTGCCTATGCATGAAATAGTGCCTGGGTGGGTACATCCGTTATTGCATAAAACCGTGGCACAACTGTTGGAGGTTTGCTCCGATATATTGCAAGTAAGCGTTTATAACTACGAAATTTAATCTTTAGATAAAGTTGGTATTATATTTTGCTCTGTCGCCCCTTAGCGCTCCGGGCCCGACTGCTAAAGGATTTTAACATATTTTATGCGAACTCTTGCAATACTGCGACATTTTAATTAACTTAATAGTCGTAAATTCGCGCACCTTTCGATTAGGGTGTGTTCAATCCAAGCCCACGTATTTTAAAATTTTTGAGGATGATTTGACATTTACCCCAGGGTAAAATTTGATTTTTTATGGGTGCCGTTTCTACCAAGCTCAATCTTCGGAATTCACTCCGTGAGCATTTCGGGTTCGACTCTTTCAAGGGTGAACAGGAGAAGATTATTAAGAGCATTTTATCGGGCAAAGACACTTTTGTCATTATGCCTACAGGCGGGGGTAAATCCCTTTGCTACCAATTGCCCGCATTGCTCAGCGATGGCGTGGCTATCATTGTTTCGCCGCTCATCGCGCTGATGAAAAACCAGGTAGACCTGATACGCGGCTACAGCAGTAAAGATCATATTGCGCATTTCCTCAACTCCACGCTGAGCAAAACACAGCAAAAAAAGGTGAAGTCCGACCTGATGAGCGGACAAACCAAAATGCTGTATGTGGCGCCCGAAACGCTTACCAAACAGGAGAATATCGATTTCTTCTCCGACATGCCCATATCTTTTGTGGCGGTGGATGAGGCGCACTGTATATCCGAGTGGGGGCACGACTTCCGGCCGGAGTATCGCAAACTCAGGGAAATGATTGACGAAATCAACCCCGAATTGCCCATTATAGCGCTTACCGCCACGGCTACGCCCAAGGTGCAGGACGATATAGTGAAGAACCTGAACCTGCGCACACCCGATGTTTATATATCTTCCTTCAACAGGCCTAACTTATATTACGAGATTGCCCCCAAGCGCAGCAAAGACCAAACGCTGAAAAACATCGTGAAGTTTGTGCATTCCATGAAGGGCAAAAGCGGCATTATCTATACCCTTAACCGTAAAACCACGGAAGAACTGGCAAGCACGCTGGTGGCCAACGGTATATCTGCCGTAGCATACCACGCGGGCCTTGAAGCGCCGGTACGTGCCAAGCGTCAAGACCAGTTCCTGATGGAGGAAGTGGACGTGATAGTGGCCACAATTGCATTCGGTATGGGTATAGACAAGCCTGATGTGCGTTTTGTGATACACTACAACATACCTAAATCACTGGAAAACTATTACCAGGAAACCGGCCGAGCAGGACGTGACGGATTGGAAGGCAAATGCTTGCTCTACTATTCTCATAAGGATGTGCAAAAGCTGGAACACCTGATGCGCGACAAGCCGCTGAGCGAGCGCGAAATGGGCGCACAACTTATTTCGGAAACGGTGGCTTATGTTGAAAGTGGAGTATGCCGCAGAAGATTATTGCTCCATTACTTCGGGGAGGTGTATAAAGGTGATAATTGCGGGCATTGCGACAATTGCGTAAACCCCAAAGAAAAACTGGAAGTAAAAGACAGTTCCAAAATAGTACTGGATGCCATTCGCGAGTTGGATGAGCGTTTCAATATAGATTACGTAGTAAACGTGATATTGGGTAAAACCAATCCGCAAATCAAAACTTTCCGCCACGATAAACTGAAGTCTTTCGGCAGCGGCCTTATCATGGAAATGGATGTGAATTTTTGGACATCCCTTATACGCCAAATGATGCTGGAAGGCTTGGTGCGCAAAGATATTGAAGAGTATGGACTGCTCAAGATTACCGAGAAGGGACATAAATTTCTGAAGAAACCCTTCTCCATTATGGTGGCGCTGAATCATAACTATGATGATGCGGTGGGCGATGATGAAGAAGTAAGTGCCGGTGGCGGCGGAACCGCTGTAGCCGACCCTGTGCTGTTTGGTATGCTTAAGGAACTGCGCAAGCAGGTAGCCAAAGAGAAAGGCCTTCCACCCTTTGTTATCTTCCTCGAAAACTCGCTGGAAGATATGGCTATCAGTTATCCCACCTCTATGGAGGAACTGGAGAAAATAGCCGGGGTAAGTAAAGGCAAGGCTTTACGCTATGGTAAAAAATTCATAGAACTGATAGCCAAGTATGTGGAAGAGAACGACGTAACCAAGCCCGATGACTTCGTGATGAAGAGCGTGGTGAACAAGAGCGGCATGAAGGTATTCATCATTCAAAATATCGATAAAAAAATACCCCTCGAAACCATTGCGAAAAACAAGAGCCTCAGTTTGCAGGAACTGTTGATTGAAATGGAAACCATCGTGGCCAGTGGCACACGCCTCAACCTTAACTATTGCCTGGAGCAGGAACTGGATGAGTATGAGCAGGAAGATATATTCGACTACTTCCGCGGTAGTCAGGATGATAACTTGGAGCATGCTTATGACGAATTTAAAGACCGTAACATAAGCATAGAGCATTTGCAGATGATGCGCATCAAGTTCCTTAGCGAATACGGGAATTAATTTTTCACTACATTTTTATACAAAGCCATCCCTTGGGATGGCTTTTATTTTTTATAAGTTATCCACTGGTACCTACCGTTATTTAATCGCTATTATTTTTTATTTAAAGGAAACATATTGCATACTCTGCGGGAATTTATTTTCTTTGTATCGCGCCAATCTAATCAAACAAATTTATAAGCATGAAAAACGCATTCCGCAGTCTCTTCACTCGCACACATTTCTTCAAGAAATTAGTCCAGCCTCCCGGCAGGAGAAATATTCAATATTCCTAGATGATTCACGAAGCACTGCTTTAGCTGGCGTGCATCGTTATTTTTTGTGTGCAAATCCCATGCACTAACCATCCTGCAGGTGTGTTATTAAATTTATTGTATATAATTTATTAATTTACGTTGTATATGCAAAAGCAATACAGTTTATTCGGGAAAAGAAAGATTGGCTACATATTGCCGTTTCTTTGTGCCCTTATTTTTTTTACCGTTAATACGGCCAGTGCTCAAGTCTGGAAAAAAGCTTACGATTTTGGTACCACCTCCAGTAGCGAAAATGCCTTGGGGGTATGCTCCGATGCCGCAGGTAACTTTTACTTTGGCGGACGTTTTTGTCAAACGGTGGATTTTGACCCGGGTGCGGGTACCAACAATCTGAGTACCGAAGTCGGTGCGTCTACTGCCACGCAAAATACTTTTTTAACCAAGTACGACGCTGCGGGAAATTATGTGTGGGCAGTACAGGTGGGTAAGTCTCAGTCAAACGTAAACGTAGCCTTTAACGGTGTTGCCACAGACGGGACTTATGTTTATGTTACGGGTATCATTAACGATACGGCCACTTTCGGTGCAACCACATTATATACCAACAATGCCGATATATATGTGGCAAAATATAGTGCTGCAACGGGAGCGTTGATTTGGGTGAAAAAATTGGGAGGAACAAATGCCGATAACGCCGCAGGCCTTTGTATAGATAATTCAGGTGGTATATATGTGTCCGGTAACTACGCTACCTCCACCACAATGGGCAGTACTACCCTTACCGTTACGGGCGGGGGCTCTGCCGCAGATCTTTTTTGTGTTAAGCTAAATGCAAGTGACGGTTCCGTGGCTTGGTTAGTAGGCGGCGGCGGTACGGGTACCGATGGTAGCGGTGGTATCGGTGCCATTGCTTATGCGCCGTCGGTAGACAGGGTAGTGATGGGAGTGGTATATAACGGTGCTACCGCCACCTTTGGCTCTTATTCGATTACAAACTCGGGTCTTAACGATGTGGGTATATTGGAGTTAAATCCGTCTACAGGTGCGTTTACATCGGCTACCAATTACGGTACCGCAGGCAACGAATTTATTTTTGGAGCCGATTACGATCCGGCTACGGGAGACGTATTCTTTGCGGGAAACTATGAAAATACGGTCACTATTCCGGGTGCGGGTGCCATGAGTTCGTCGGGCACGTCTACCAGTTCACTTTTGGCTACCAGGTATTCTACTTCGGCACACACCTTCGTTTGGGGTAAAGCCGGTAATATGGTTACAGGCTCGGGCACGGGGGTAAATAACGCTTATCGCAGTGTATATGCCACAGGCACCGGCTCGGTATATTATGGAGGAAGTTTTAACGGTAACTCTTCCGTTACGCTGACGTTGAGTGGTTCTACGGTATTGACAGGTAGCGGTAACGTAGACATTGTGCTTACAAGATATGCAGTAGACGACGGTAGGCTGGAATATGCCACTACCACTCCGGGTACGGGCGGTTCGGAAGTTCCCTTCAGCCTTTCCGGAAATACCCGGGGATTATTGGCCGTAGCCGGACAAAATTCCTCCACCTTAACATTAGGTAGCTTATCAATATCAACCGCGGGTACCTTAGATATATTAATTGCTTTTCAAACAATACCGTCCGTAACTACGGCCAACCCCACGTCTATAACGGGTTCTAGTGTCGTGTTGGGAGGTGAGGCCATTGACTCCAGCGGGTTGGCGGTTACAGACAGGGGAGTTGTATATGCTACAACAGCCTTCCCCACTACTGCGTCTACCAAAGTATCCATGGGTACGGGAACCGGAGTTTTTTCGCAAACCGTAACCGGCCTGACCGCAGCGGCAACCTATTATGTGCGAGCGTTTATGACCAGCTCGGGGGGGACATTTTATGGCATGCAGGATACTTTTGTGGCTGCTGCGGCATCAAATACGCCGCCTACATTCACCAACGGCAGTCCGCAAACATTAACGGTTTGTCAAAATGCTGCCGCAACATCGCTCAATAATTTATTGAAAGTAAATGATGCGGATGCAGGGCAAACGCTCACATGGACTGTTACTTCCGCCGCGTCTCACGGTACTTTGGCCATTTCTTATAACACTACATCCACCGGTTCCACGGTAACGCCTACGGGGCTTACTTATACGCCGACAGCCGGTTATAGCGGAAGCGATGCGTTTACGGTACAGGTTTCCGACGGTACGGCCACGGCAAGCACCACGGTTAACGTAACCGTGAATGCAGCACCTACAGCCTTTACACTTACCGGCGGAGGCGCTGTTTGCCCCGGTAGCACAGGTACATCCATCGGCTTGGCGGGCTCTGCAACGGGAGTGAATTATCAACTGTATAATGGTGCATCACCGGAAGGCAGCCCTGTTGCGGGTACCGGTTCTGCCATAAGCTTTGGCAGCACATTCACCGCTGCGGGTACATATACGGTTGTGGCAACAAATGCCACCACCAACTGCACGGCCAATATGACGGGTAGTGCGGTAATAACAACGGCAACTTCTCCCACGGCTTACTCTGTTACCGGCGGCGGTTCGTTCTGCTCGGGCGGTTCGGGTGTTGCCGTAGGTTTGGCCGGCTCGCAAATAGGTAAACGCTACCAGTTATATGTGGGCGCTTCTACATCGGGTTCTCCGGTGTTTGGTACGGGTTCATCCATCACCTTTGGTAATAAAACCACAGGAGGTACGTATACCGTGGTAGCCACGGATACGGCTACGCTTTGTACGGCCAATATGACCGGCAGCGTAACGGTAACGGTTAATCCGCTGCCCACCATTACTTTGGGTACAAGTCCTTCGGTAGTTAGTGGCGCCACCTCGGCATCGCTACCTTACACGGCCACCACCAATAGTCCCACAACATATACCATCACATGGTCGGCCACGGCTTTGGGTGCCGGCTTTACGAATATTTCCACGCCTGCGGCATTACCGTCATCCCCGATCAGTATTACCGTTCCGGCTTCTGCCCCGGCCAATACCTACGTTGCGGCCATAAGGGTACAGAATGCAACATGTAACAGTAGTTCGGTAATATTTACGGTAACGGTAGGCGCGTCAAACACACCCCCTACATTCACCAACGGCAGTCCGCAAACATTAACCGTTTGTCAAAACGCTGCCGCCACGGCTATCAACGATTTGTTGAAGGTGAATGACGCAAACAGCGGTCAGACATTGACTTGGACTATCACCTCCGCAGCGTCTCACGGTACCGTGGCTGCGGCTTATAATACAACATCCACCGGCTCCACGGTAACACCCACGGGGCTTACTTATACGCCGACAGCCGGTTATAGCGGAAGCGATGCGTTTACGGTACAGGTTTCCGACGGTACGGCCACGGCAAGCACCACGGTTAACGTAACCGTGAATGCAGCACCTACAGCCTTTACACTTACCGGCGGAGGCGCTGTTTGCCCCGGTAGCACAGGTACATCCATCGGCTTGGCGGGCTCTGCAACGGGAGTGAATTATCAACTGTATAATGGTGCATCACCGGAAGGCAGCCCTGTTGCGGGTACCGGTTCGGCCATAAGCTTTGGCAGTACATTCACCGCTGCGGGTACATATACTGTGGTGGCAACAAATGCCACCACCAACTGCACGGCCACAATGACGGGTAGTGCGGTAATAACAACAGCAACTGCTCCCACGGCTTATTCTGTTACCGGCGGCGGTTCGTTCTGCTCGGGCGGTTCGGGTGTTGCCGTAGGGCTTGCGAGTTCTCAAACCGGTAAACGCTACCAGTTATATGTGGGCGCTTCCACATCGGGTTCGCCGGTGTTAGGTACGGGTTCCTCCATCACCTTTGGTAATAAAACCACAGGAGGTACGTATACCGTGGTAGCTACGGATACGGCTACGCTTTGTACGGCCAACATGACCGGCAGCGTAACGGTAACGGTTAATCCGCTACCCACCATTACTTTGGGTACAAGTCCTTCGGTAATTAGCGGCGCCACGTCGGCATCGCTACCTTACACGGCCACCACCAATAGTCCCACAACATATACCATCACATGGTCGGCCACGGCTTTGGGTGCCGGCTTTACGAATATTTCCACGCCTGCGGCATTACCGTCATCCCCGATCAGTATTACCGTTCCGGCTTCTGCCCCGGCCAATACCTACGTTGCGGCCATAAGGGTACAGAATGCAACATGTAACAGCAGTTCGGTAATATTTACGGTAACGGTAAATCCTGCTAACGTAGCACCTACATTCACGAATGGCAGCCCGCAAACATTAACCGTCTGTGCAAATGCCGCCGCAACATCGCTTAACAATTTATTGAAGGTGAATGATGCGGATGCGGGACAAACACTCACATGGACCGTTACATCTGCTGCGGCTCATGGCACCGTGGCTGCGTCTTATAATACAACATCCACCGGCTCCACCGTAACGCCCACGGGGCTTACTTATACGCCTACAGCGGGTTATAGCGGAAGCGATGCGTTTACGGTACAGGTTTCCGATGGTACGGCTACGGCAAGCACCACGGTTAACGTAACCGTAACAGCACCGGTTTCGGGCTCTACGGTAGTTACCAATGTTGCCTGTAATGGCAACAGCACGGGTGCTATAAATCTTACACCCTCGGGCGGTACACCGGGCTACACCTTCAATTGGAACGGCGGTACCACTACGGAAGACCGTACGGGTCTTGCCGCAGGCAGCTATTCCGTAATTATCACCGATGCGAATAACTGTAAAGACACCGTTGATGCCATAATTACTCAACCTTCCGCATTAAATGCAACAGCGAGTATGGTAACCAATATTGCCTGTAACGGCGGCAGCACCGGTGCAATAGATATCTCTGTTTCGGGTGGTGTTTCCGGTTACACCTATTTGTGGAACGGGGGAGCAACAACGCAAGACCGTACAGGTATACCTGCGGGCAGCTATACCGTAATAGTAACGGATGCCAACGATTGTAAGGATACGGTAACCACAGTGGTTACACAGCCTCCTGTTCTAAATGCGAGTGCAATTGCGGTAACGAATATTGCCTGTAACGGCGGTAGTACCGGTGCAATAGATATCTCTGTTTCGGGTGGTGCTTCCGGTTACACATATATGTGGAACGGTGGTGCGACCACGCAAGACCGTACGGGTATACCTGCGGGCAGCTATACCGTAATAGTAACTGATGCCAACGATTGTAAGGATACGGTAACCACAGTGGTTACACAGCCTCCGGTTCTAAACGCGAATGCAATTGCGGTAACGAATGTTGCGTGCAACGGCGGCAGCACCGGTGCGATAGACATCTCTGTTTCAGGCGGTGCTTCCGGTTACACCTATTTGTGGAACGGCGGTGCGACCACGCAAGACCGTACAGGTATACCTGCGGGCAGCTATACCGTAATAGTAACTGATGCCAACGATTGTAAAGATACGGTAACCACAGTGGTTACACAGCCTCCGGTGCTAAACGCGAATGCAATTGCGGTAACGAATGTTGCGTGCAACGGCGGCAGTACCGGTGCGATAGACATCTCTGTTTCGGGTGGTGTTTCCGGTTACACATATATATGGAACGGGGGAGCGACCACGCAAGACCGTACGGGTATACCTGCGGGCAGCTATACGGTAATTGTAACGGATGCCAACGATTGTAAGGATACTGTTATCACAACAGTTACACAGCCTCCGGCGCTAAACGCGAATGCAATTGCGGTAACGAATATTGCCTGCAACGGCGGCAGTACCGGTGCGATAGACATCTCTGTTTCGGGTGGTGTTTCCGGTTACACATATATGTGGAACGGCGGAGCGACCACGCAAGACCGTACGGGTATACCTGCGGGCAGCTATACCGTAATAGTAACGGATGCCAACGATTGTAAGGATACGGTAACCACAGTGGTTACACAGCCTCCTGTTCTAAATGCGAGTGCAATTGCGGTAACGAATATTGCCTGCAACGGTGGCAGTACCGGTGCGATAGACATCTCTGTTTCGGGCGGTGTTTCCGGTTACACATATTTGTGGAACGGTGGTGCCACTACGCAAGACCGTACGGGTATACCTGCCGGCAGCTATACTGTTATAGTAACGGATGCCAACGATTGTAAGGATACGGTTACTACTATAGTTACACAACCTTCCGCATTATCTGCATCTGCTGTAGTAACGAACCTTGGTTGCTTTGGTGACAATACCGGCGCTATAGATCTTACACCGACAGGCGGTACTCCCGGTTATACTTACGTATGGACAGGTGGTGTTACCACTCAAGACCGCACGGGTATACCTGCCGGTAGCTATACTGTAATAGTAACGGATGCCAATAGTTGTAAGGATACGGTAGATGCCATAGTAACACAACCTGCGGATATAGTGCTGCAAACGGTAACAGGTGGCGGTGCATATTGTGCCGGTGCCGGCGGAAAGGAAATAGCACTCTCGGGTAGCGAGACGGGAGTTAATTACCAATTGTACAATGGTATTAATACTGTAGGCGCACCTGTAGCGGGTACCGGCAGTATCATATCTTTTGGCAATCAAACGGTGGCAGGTACTTATACGGTAGTGGCCAAAAATGCCACCACCAATTGTGTGAAAAATATGTCCGGCTCTGTTGCCATCATCGTTAACCCCATACCTGATGTGAATGCGACAACTGACCGTGTATTGTGTAATACGGCCAACTTGTCTGCCATAGCTTTCACCGGTGCGGTAGGTGGTACCACCTATACTTGGACAAACAATACCACCTCAATAGGTTTGGCTGCAAGCGGAACCGGCAACATTGGTTCCTTTGCCGTTGCCAACAATACCAATGCTCCCGTTACTTCTACAGTGATGGTTACACCTTCCGCAAGCGGTTGTATAGGTACACCCGATACGTTTACCATCACGGTAAACCCGACACCGGGCGTATTGCCAACCGGCGATCAAACATTGTGTAACGCCGCATCTACAACATCCGTTAATTTTTCGGGTGCGGTAAGCGGCACCACATACGCTTGGGTTAATAATAATACATCTATCGGTCTTGCGGCAAGCGGCTCAGGCAACATCGGCTCTTTTGCTGCTGTCAACAGCACAAATGCTCCTGTTACTGCAACGGTGATAGTTACACCTTCGGCAAACGGTTGTGGCGGCACACACGATACGTTTACCATCAGGGTGAACCCCACACCTTCGGTTAGCGCGGTTACAGATCAAAGTCTGTGTACCGGCACCAATACGATTGCAGTAAACTTTTCCGGTTTTGTTCCGTCTTCTACCTATACTTGGACCAATAACACAACATCTATCGGTCTTGCGGCAAGCGGCACCGGTAATATTGCTTCCTTTGGCGCAATCAATAACGGTAACACGCCTGTTACTTCCACGATAATCGTTACGCCTTCCAAAGACGGTTGTATCGGTAGCACTGCCACATTTGCCATCACGGTTAAGCCCAGACCTAACGTAGTGGCTACCGCAGACCAAACCGTGTGTAACGCCGCCCCCACTTCGGAGGTCGGTTTCACAGGTGCTGTGGCAGGTACGGTATATTCTTGGTCTAATTCCAATACATCTGTGGGATTGGCGGCCGGCTCTTCCGGAAACATAGCTTCTTTTACCGCAATAAACACCGGTAACACCGCAGCTACCGCCCGAGTAATAGTAATTCCTTCGGCTAACGGATGTATCGGTACTTCGGATACATTTACCATAAACGTTAATCCCACGCCTATACTGTCTGCCACAAGCGACCAAACTTTGTGCGACAAGGCAGCCACTGCGGTCGTTAATTTTTCAAGTACTGTTGCGAGTACCGCTTTCGGTTGGTTAAACAATAATACCACGATAGGACTCGGCCCCGACGGTAACGGTAATATTGCTTCCTTCATCGCATTAAACGCAGGAGTGAACAATACAACCGCCAACATTATAGTTACGCCTACGGCTGCGGGTTGTGTGGGCGCTCGCGATACGTTTACCATCACCGTTAAGCCTACACCTACGGTATCTGCCATCGGTTCACAAGTGTTATGTAATACGCAATCCACCTCCCCGGTAACATTTGCGGGTGCGGTAAGCGGTACATCTTACGCATGGATCAACAATACCACATCGGTAGGTTTGGCTGCGAGCGGTACGGGTAATATTGGTGCATTCACTGCGGCCAATACGGGTACTACACCTGTTACGGCTACGGTAATAGTCACACCTTCTGCCAACGGTTGTACGGGAGCTTCCGATAACTTTACTTATACGGTTAACCCCACGCCAACCGTAAATACGGTAGCCGGTCAAACATTGTGTAATACCGCGTTAACCACAGCCGTTAATTTTTCGGGCGCGGTATCGGGTACTTCCTACGCATGGATTAACAACACCACGTCTGTAGGACTTGCCGCTGGCGGAAGCGGTAATGTGGCGCCGTTCGTTGCTGCCAATACAGGTACTACACCGGTTACGGCTACAGTTACCGTTACACCCTCTGCCAACGGTTGTACAGGTGCCTCAAAAACTTTTGGTTATACGGTTAATCCTACACCGGTGGTTAATGCCATTACCAATCAAACATTGTGTAATACCGTTAACACAACCCCCGTAGTATTCTCGGGTGCGGTGTCCGGCACTAGCTACGCATGGACTAACAATAACACAACCGTAGGTTTGTCTGCAAGCGGTACGGGTAATATATCTGCTTTTGCTGCGGCTAACACCGGTACCGTACCTGTTACGGCGCTTGTAACGGTTACGCCGTCTGCAAATACTTGTGTGGGTTCTTCCAAAACCTTTACGTACACGGTTAATCCCACGCCGTCTGTAAACGTGGTATCCAACCAAACTTTGTGTAATGCCGCACCTACAAGCCCTGTTGTTTTCAGCGGTTCGGTAAGCGGTACATCCTACGCCTGGACCAATAACACTACCTCTATAGGCTTGGGTGCAAGCGGTACAGGAAACATAGCTTCATTTACTGCTGCCAATTCAGGTAATATACCGGTTACGGCAAGCCTTACGGTGGTTCCGTCGGCTGCCGGTTGCATTGGCTCTTCCAAAGTGTTTAATATAACGGTTAATCCCACCCCCACGGTTGCATCTGTGGCTAATCAAACATTATGTAATACTGCGCTTACCAATGCTGTAACCTTTACGGGAGCCGTTACCGGTACTACTTATGCGTGGGTAAATACCAACCCTTCTGTGGGCTTGTCTGCAACGGGCTTAGGGAACATTGCATCGTTTGCAGCGACGAATACGGGCAATACTCCCGCAACCGGCGTGGTGACGGTAACGCCTTCGGCCAACGGTTGTAACGGTAATACGGGTGTATTCTCATATACGGTTAATCCTACCCCCACGGTTAATACCATTACGGACCAAGTGATTTGTAACTCGGCTACAGTATCTGCCGTTAATTTTACAGGTTCGGTAACCGGCACTGCTTATGCATGGAGTAATACCAATACTTCTATAGGCTTAGGTAGCGCAGGCACGGGCAATATAGCCGCGTTCACTGCTACAAACTCGGGTAACATACCGGTTGCAACGGTTGTAACGGTAACGCCTTCGGCCAACGGTTGTGTGGGTGCCCCTAAAAACTTCGGCATCACGGTTAATCCTACTCCTGTAGTTAACAGCATTGCCAATCAGGCCGTGTGTCATAGTACCTCAACTGTCGATGTTAATTTTACAGGTTCGGTAAGCGGTACCACTTATACTTGGAGTAATGATAATACTTCCATAGGTCTGGCCGCGAGCGGTGTGGGTAATATACCTGCATTTACCGGTGTCAATACAACCAATACACCGGCTACAGGGCTTATCACGGTTACGCCATCTGCTAATGCCTGCGTGGGTACGGCTCAGGCGTTCTTTATCACCGTTAATCCCATACCCACAGTAAACCCTGTGGCGAACAGCGCCTATTGCGATGGTACATCTTCGTCGCTTGTGGCTTTCTCCGGTTCCGTATCCGGTACTACTTATGCTTGGAGCAACAGCAATACCTCGATAGGTTTGCCTGCAAGCGGTGTTACGGCAATCGGGTCTTTCGGTGTTACCAATACAGGTGTTCTGCCGGTTACGGCCAATATAGATGTTGTGCCTTCGGCTAATGGTTGTGTAGGCCCGGTAAGAAGCTTTACCATTACGGCGAAGCCCATACCGGCTATGACAAGCACGGCTAATCCGGCACCGATATGCGATGATGCCACCTTTAATTATACACCCACAAGTGCTACCCCGGGTACGTCTTTTGCCTGGAGTCGCGCGGTGGTTTCCGGAATAAGCAACCCGGCCGCATCCGGTGCCAATAACCCGGGCGAAATACTCAATAACACCACAACGGCACCGGTAAATACCATATACCGATATACACTTACTGCCGACGGATGTTCCGATGTGTTTGATGTAAACTTGCGTGTTAACCCCACACCGGTGTTAAACACAGCATTGTCGGGCACAATATGTAGCGGTGCGGAATTTACGTACACGCCGGGCAGCGCGGTACAAGGTACCTCTTTCCAATGGGTGCGTGCCAATGTGAGCGGTATTACACCGGCTACTTCAAACGGTGTCGATGGTATTGCGGAAACGCTGTTCAACACCACCACGGCACCGGTTAATGCCATATATCGTTATACGCTTACCGCAAACGGGTGTACCAACGATGAAAACGTTACGGTATTGGTGAATCACTTGCCTGCACCGGTTACGGTTTCCATAAAAGCTGCCGAAGCTTTGTGTGCCAACACCAAACTGATGAACTTCGGTGCGGATGTACCGGCTCCCGCGGGTCAATATTATATATGGACCGCCACAAACGCCGAGATAGCCAACACGGGCTTGGGTAGCCAAAACATTTTGGTAAACTTCCCCACGCCCGGTGAAAGCATCATCACCCTGATTACCAAATATTCCGGTACGGGTTGCGAAAACAATTCATCAACAATCAAGGTGAATGTAGGTACCGACAGGGCGCCCGATATTAACGTAACTTATCGTTTCGACAGGTTTGTTTGCTTACGCAACGATATGGACAAGTATACTTGGGGTTATGATGACAAAACAACCTTGGATTCCGTAGTCATTCCGGGAGAACATGCGCAAGATTTCATATTGAACAACCCCGATTTGCAAAACAGGTATTACTGGGTAATTACCGAAGATGAGGGTTGTGTGCAGAAGTCTTACTTCAACGCTCCTACGGGCATTACCTCTGCCATGCAAACTCGTTATGAAATGAAGCTGTATCCCAACCCTGCTACAGAGGTGGTTATAGCGGAAATGGAGTTGCCCGATTTCAAAGACGTGCAGGCTACGATGTATGATATTACAGGAAGGTTGCTGCATACCGCCGAGGTTACTAAAGGCAAAGTGCGTTTTGATGTTGCACATCTTCCTTCGGGAGTCTACACCGTGGAATGCCGTAAAGAAGGTATACGCTTTGCAGTGGCAAAATTCATTAAAAATTAAAATTGGTTGACCTTAATAAAACTATAAATGATGAAGCAGTTTTTAAGTATGGCAACAATGGCGCTGCTCGCGGTTTCTTCTGTAGCGCAGGCTCAAAAAACGGATAATCGCTTTTATCTCGGTGTCAACCTGAAAGCAGGCGGGGTGAACGAAAGGCTGTTGATGAAATCCATAGGATTGAATTACGACAGCCCGTTGAATTTCCGCATGGGAGATAAGGACGGTAATGTGACCATCGATAACGATATGAGCTACGGTGCCGAGGTGAAGGTCGGTTACTATTTTGGGAAGCACAAACGTTGGGGCATAGGTACGGGTGTGGTGTATACCACATTCTCGGGTTCCAAAACCACCGGTGGCTTGCATGTGGAATACAGAGCAACAGACTTTAAGAAAGAAGTATATCGCCAAATTATATCGTCCGACGGACCTTTGAAGGAGGATTATACCGTCACTAATATGGCCATACCTCTTACACTGAATTACAAAACAAAGTTCAAGGGTAATTTGGGCTTCCAGGCAGATGTCGGGCTGCTCTACAATGTAGGAATGAAGACGGAATACACCTCAAAAGCCTCTTTTGATTATGAGGCAATTTACCGCTATCAAAACATAAACGGTACGGAAACCGCGGTTTACGATAATAATCCCGTACCTGCGGAGGATTCTTGGCTGATAACCGTAGAGCAGTATCGTAAAAACCGTACCGACGGCGGAGAGGCTGCGTATTTCGAAACGCTGCGCGCTCAAGGGTATAGTGTGGGGCTGGATAGAGAAGCTGCCCGTAAATCGGGTAACACCTCTTACAAAGGCGGTTCTTTGGGCTTCATTATACAACCTTCGTTGGTATGGAAGGTTGGCGATAATATGTTGTTGAATTTGGGAGGGTACGTAATGTATCAGCCTTACAAAAATGGTGAAGACAATAAAAACCTGAAGGTTGTGGATGAGAGCGGTAACTACAATCCCGTATGGCAAAACGCCATCGGTGCCGATTTTACGAGCTACGGAATAAATGTAGGCGCAACCTTCTTCCTGTTCTAAACCACATAGTTTTTTACGGCAAGTAATGCGCTGCCCTGCCACCTTATCGAAATGCTTTTTACCTTTGGGTGATATATGCAATTCGGTAAGGTAGTAGGGCAGCAGCCGTCTAAGGACGGGTTGCTTAGAATGTGGCAGAACAATCATTTTCCGCATGCTTTGATGCTGGTGGGTAAAGAGGGCACGGGCGGGCTGCCTATGGCCTTGGCATTGGCGCAATACATTTTTTGCGAAAACAAGCAGGCAACGGATTCTTGCGGCCAATGTCCCGGCTGCCGCAAAGCTTCAAAGCTGGAACATGCCGATTTGCATTTCACCTTCCCCTCCATACCGCCCAAGCCCGGTACCAAGGCCATGAGCCGGCACTATATGTCCGAGTTTCGAGAGTTCGTTGCGCAAACACCTTATGGTACGGCTTACGATTGGCTGCAGTTCATAAACGCGGAAAACAAGCAGGGGAATATTACTGCGGAAGAATGCCGGGAGATAATAGAGCAACTCAATCTTAAATCTTATGAAGGCGGCAGCAAGGTGCATGTCATTTGGCGACCGGAATATTTGGGTAAGGAAGGCAACATACTACTGAAACTGATTGAAGAGCCTCCGGCAGATACGTTTCTGATTTTTGTGGCAGAGGATATGGAGGATATATTGGCTACCATATTATCACGCACTCAGGTGGTGCGGCTGGCGCCCATACCTGCCAATGATATTGCGGATGCACTCGTTAATCGCTCGTTGGCCGAGCCTAAAAAAGCGGCACAAATAGCACATATTGCCGATGGCAGCTTTACCGAGGCCTTGCGCCTTGTGGCACATACCGAAAACGATTTGTTCCCCGATGTGCGCAATTGGTTCAATAATATCTTTACCAATAACGGCTTGGGTATCGCCAAGTTTGCCGATGATTGGAGCAAAGCTGGCCGCGAGCAGCAGAAAAACTTCCTTAACTACATTATCCGTCTTTTGGAGCAAGCAATTAGGGTGCGTTACTTGCCCACGCATCCGCCTGCTTTGCCCGATGATGAGGCGGCCTTCGTAACCAAACTGGCCGGCATGAAGCTTCCAGTGGATGCTTTTGCCAAAATGGTAGACGAACTCTCTAAAACCATTTACCATATAGAGCGCAACGCGCATGGCAAAACACAATTGCATACGCTTTCCATACGCTTGTCTTACCTGGTGCGCACCGGCAATGTACCCACAGTATAACTATTCGTGCTTGTCAAAATAGCCCGGGTTCTTACGCTCCCTGCGAAAGACGGTGTAAGAATATCCTATCGGTATTATCGTCATTATGGCCACGCAACTCAATAGCACGGCAAAACCTGTAGCCGGCGGCACAAAGAATGATACTATCACCGTTATCAATCCGCCCCCAAACCACAGCGGTGCGGCCAGTTGATGCGTTTTACGCCAGTTATATTCGCTGGCCAATGTCCAAGGTACTTTTATACCCGCATAATAATTGGGCTTAAGGTTATGCATATAGTTGCCTATAAATACAAACAACAAGCCAAGTAGAGGCAATTCCAATTTGTCAATGATTTTATTTTCGGGGTTTATGGATTTTAGCACAATCGTCATCGTCAACAGGGTAAGCAATACCGCCATGCCCACACCAAGCTTTATGAAGGTGGCATTCGAGGTTTTGATTTTTGCCCGCTTCGGGTCTATACGCTGTATATAAGCCGTGGCGAAGTAGGCCAGCAGTGTGGCGCCGGTCATCACCGCCAACAGCATAATCAGCTCGGTTTTGTTGCCGTAACGGTCCGGTTCCATAGATGCGTTAAAATGCACGGGTATGTTTTCCGGTATATGTTGCCATTGTACCGATACATAAAAGGCGGGCAACAACGAGAGCAATACGATGCCCAGGTTTTGCCAAAATTTGGGTGCTGTTGTTTGCATAGGTTTAAGCTTTTATTTCTTGAATTGTAATAACCATTTCAGTATTTCGTCTACCACCGTGGTGTTTAGCGAGTAATAAATGAACTGCCCCTGTTTGTCTGCTTCCACAAGTCCCGCCTGTTTCAGCAAATCCAAGTGATGCGAAATGCTGGGTTTGGAAATATTGAAGCGGTCTGCAATCTCCCCGGCGGTCATATCTCGCTCTTTGAGCATTTCCAATATGCTGCGTCTCGTTTCGTCGTTCAGCGCCTTAAACAAGGTATTCATCCTTACTGTTGAGATATTTAGGCAAATATCTAAATATTATACGGTTCTAACAAAAAAAGTTAAAGTGGCTTTATGTATCCGGTAAAATGCTTAAACTTGTAACATATTGATTTTCTTATGAAGAAGTTATTGTTGATACTGTTGCCGATACTGGTGGTAACGGTGGTAATTGCCGCCAGGAAGCCGGCTGCCGATGCGGGCGGAATTAACTTTTACGAGGCATCGTGGACCGATGTGGTAAAGAAGGCGGATAAAGAAAATAAATTGATTTTTGTGGATATATATGCCACATGGTGCGGTCCGTGTAAGATGCTGAAGAAATACACTTTTCCGAATAAGGAGCTGGGCGATTACTTTAATGCAAACTTCGTAAACGCTACCTTCGACGGTGAGCAAGGAGACGGTGAGGAACTGGCACGCAAATATCGCATACAGGGTTATCCCACATTGCTTATCCTCAATAAAAAGGGAGAAGTGGTGGCACAAACGGCCGGGTATATGCCTGCAGACAACCTCCTGACCTTTGGTAAGGAAGCACAAGCCAAGAAAAAATAAATACTTTATATCGAGTTGTTTTAAGAAGGACCACCCACATAGTGGTCTTTCTTATTTTAAGTAAAGCAGTGTATTGACCGGAACGCTTGGCGATTTGAGCTATTCGTTTCATTTGGCGTTTAATTCCACTAATTTTACCCCTTCAAAAAAATACAGGCATGTCTATACAAGACTATACACATACTGCAGCCGAGCGCTTCATGCGTTATGTGCAGGTTGATACCCAAAGCGACCCCGCATCTCCGGCGCAGCCTTCCACAGAAAAGCAAAAAGACCTGAGCCGCATATTGGTAGAGGAGTTGAAAGGCATGGGTATTGCCGATGCCGAGTTGGACGAATATGGTTATGTATATGCCACCATACCCGCCACTACCGATAAACAAGTCCCTGTGTTGTGCTACTGCGCACACGTAGATACGGCACCCGATTGTAGCGGCACGGGTGTGAAGCCTATACTGCACCGCAACTATACCGGTGCGGATATCGTGCTGCCCGATGACCCTACGGTTGTCATTACCACCAAAGACCATCCTTACCTGCAACAGCGTATAGGGGATGATATCATCACTGCCTCAGGCACCACTTTGCTGGGGGCCGATGATAAGGCAGGTGTTGCCATTATCATGGATTTGGCGCAATACCTTATTGCCAATCCGCAAATAAAACACGGTAAAATTCGTATACTGTTTACCCCCGATGAGGAAATAGGTCGCGGTGTGGCCAAAGTGGATATGCAAAAGTTGGGTGCGGATTTCGGTTATACGCTGGATGGAGGCGAACGTGCGCACTTGGAAGGAGAAACGTTCTCGGCCGATGCCGTTACTGTGGTATTTCACGGTATCAGTGCTCACCCGGGTTATGCCAAAGGCAAGTTGGTTAATGCCATGAAGGCGGCATCCGCATTCATGAATAAACTGCCCCGTAACGAATGGAGCCCCGAAACCACGGAAAAAATGCAGGGTTTTGTACACCCCATGCATATGGAAGGTGTCTTAGAGAAGGCATCGGTACAGTTCATCATCCGCGACTTTGATACTCCCCAACTGGCACATCATGAAGAGCGCCTTAGAAAATTGGCCATAGAAGCTGCCGCCGAATTTCCCGGCATTACCACGGAGTTCATCATAAAGGAACAGTACCGTAATATGAAGGAGATACTGGACCAAAACCCGCAGGTAATGGCCCATGCCGAAGAAGCTTACCGCCGTGCCGGCATGACGCCCGAGCGAATGAGCATTCGCGGTGGTACCGATGGGTCGCGCCTTTCTTTCATGGGCTTGCCCTGCCCCAATATTTTCACGGGCGAGATGGGAATACATTCAAAACAGGAATATGTAAGCGTACAGGATATGGAAAAAGCCGTGGAAACATTGGTGTACCTGGCACAAGTTTGGGAAGAGAAAGCCTAAGTATATATTATCATTAACTTTGCGTTACAAAACTTAACATGAACAGTCAATTTAAAACCATCTTACTTACCGTCCTTACACTTTCCGTGTTTTCCATTGCCTTGGTGGAGCTCAGCGGTATCAGCAGTACGGCTTTGTTTAACAAATACGGCATTGGCGAAGCGCATCATCACGAGGATGAAAGCGAGGTGCAAAAGCGTGAAGCAAAGGCCAAAGAAATGCCGCGTACCATTATAGCTTTCGAAAATACCAAGCACAGCTTCGGTACCATAAAAGAAGGCCAACAGGTAAGGCATGCGTATCATTTTAAAAATACGGGAGCAAACCCCTTGCTGATTACAAAAGCAGTGGCTTCCTGCGGTTGCACCGTACCCTCTTATCCCAAGGAGCCTATTCCCCCGGGCGGCGAGGGTGATATAGTGGTGGAATTCAACAGTAAAAAGCGTGAAGGTCATCAGCAAAAGAATGTATTGATATATTCCAACGCTCAGGAAGAATCCATATCCATAGGTTTTGATGCCGATGTGGTGAAGAACGATTAACTAACGGAAGGTTAACACAAAACAAAGCACATTGGGTACGCTGCAAAAAATCGGGAATTACTTTTCACTCATCAAGTTCAGCCACACGGTGTTTGCATTGCCGTTTGCGCTGATAGGTTTTACACTGGCGGTAACGCACGAAGGGCAAACCTTTGAGTGGCACCTGTTTTTGAAAATGCTCATGTGCATGGTATTTGCACGCACTGCGGCAATGGCCTTCAATCGCTACCTCGATAGGCGTTTTGACGCGGCCAATCCGCGTACGGCAAAACGTGAAATACCGGCGGGTATAATTAAGCCCGAGCATGCTTTGTGGTTTACCATCATTAATTCCACGTTGTTTATCATGACCACGCTTACCATCAACCGTACTGTATTTTACCTGTCGGTGGTGGCGCTCTTCGTTATCTTGTTTTACAGCTATACCAAGCGCTTTACGGCACTTTGTCATATAGTATTGGGTGTTGGTCTGTCACTGGCACCCATAGGTGCGTTTCTGGCGGTAACGGGTTACTTCACATGGTTACCGTTATTATTTTCTTTTGCGGTGCTTACTTGGGTGGCGGGTTTCGATATTATATATGCACTGCAAGACGAGCATTTCGACCGCAGTCAAAAACTACATTCCATACCTGCTGCATTGGGTACACGCCGTGCACTTATGGTATCCAATATGCTGCATGTGGCATCCGGTTTATTTATTATAGCGGCAGGTATCAACGGTCATTTTAATCCCCTATATTGGGTAGGTGCGGCCATCTATATCATACTGTTGGTATACCAACATACATTGGTAAAACCCGATGACCTCAGCAAGGTAAACATGGCTTTTGCCAATACCAATGGTATTGCAAGTATTATCTTCGCCGTGTTTACAATTATCTCGCTTATACTGTAATTATGAAAATAGGATTGATAGGCTATGGCAAAATGGGGCAAGCCATTGAGCAAATAGCTATTGAGAGAGGACATGAAATAGCTTTACGCATCACATCGGCCAACCGTGCGGATATGACGGCGGAGATATTGCAACAAGCCGATGTACTCATAGAGTTTACACGCCCCGATGTGGCCGAGCAAAACGTATTGGAATGTCTGGAAGCAGGTGTGCCCACGGTGTGCGGTACCACGGGCTGGGCTGAGGGTTTGGGCAAGGCGCGGTTGTTGGCCACTTCAAAAGATACCTCTTTTCTTTGGGCATCCAATTTTAGTATCGGCGTTAATATCTTCTTTGAGATAAACAAAATGCTGGCTTCGCTGATGAACGACCAGCCGGCTTATGATGTGGAAATGGAAGAGGTGCATCATACACATAAAAAAGATTCACCCAGCGGCACAGCCATTACCATAGCGGAGCAAATCATTGAAAACCTCGGGCGTAAAAAGCATTGGAAAGAAGCGGAAGAAGTACAACCCGATGAGTTGAAAATCGTAGCCAAACGTATTGATCCCTGCCCCGGAACACACAGTGTAAAATATACTTCAGATATTGACGATATTGAGATTATACACACCGCGCATAACCGTAAAGGCTTTGCCTTGGGTGCCGTATTGGCGGCGGAGTTTATAGCACACCGGAAGGGTATTTTTACCATGCAGGACGTGTTGGGGATTAATAAGGACTGATTTACTACAGATGATATTTTAAAAGCGGCTCGTAAAGCACGAGCCGCTTTTTTATGCCATATCGGGAATTTAACTAAAAATATTTCGCTTTGCTGTCATTCTGAGCAAAGCGAAGAATCTTGTCCGAATCATCAATCGATTCGATACCTTTTAGCGTACCATATATAGACTTCTCCATTATCACTGTCATTCATAACGCGGCGAAGAATCCTGTCGGTAAGACAATGCTATGCGATACCTTATAGCGTGCCATATATAGCCTTCTTCGTTACCACTGTCATTCAGAGCGCAGCAAGGAATCTTGTCTCTACCACCAATCTATTTGATACCTTTAATGCGTGCCATCTCCGGCTATACTGTCATTCTTCGCTGCGCTCTGAATGACAGTATAGCGTAACAAAGGGCGTTTATATGATGCGAGGCTTTCAATAAAAAAAAGCGCCGGGTGAAACACCAGGCGCAATGAGTTAAAAGTCTCCTTTAGGGGATTTAGGGGTTCTTAAGATGCAAATCAAAATAGTCGGTTATCTTCTGCATCAGGTGTACACGGTCTTTACCGCGCACGTTATGCTCGTAGCCGGGGTATACGAAATAGTCGAGCTGTACATTGTCGCTCACCGCTTTTTTCAGAAAGGCTATGGAGTGCTGCCATACCACCGTGTTGTCGTCCGTACCATGTATCATCAACAATTTGCCTTTCAGGTTTTGTACCTTATTCAGCAGGTTGGCGTTTTCATAACCTGTAGGGTTTTCTTCGGGCGTATCCATATAGCGTTCCGTATACATCACCTCATACATCTTCCAGTCTATTACCGGGCCGCCGGCCACACCTGCTTTAAACACATCGGGGTAGCGCAGCATCAGTGATGTGGTCATGAATCCGCCGAAGCTCCAGCCGTGTACACCCATTCTTTCGCCGTCTACATAAGGCAGAGACCTTAAGTATTGCACGCCCTTCATCTGGTCTTCCATTTCCACCGTGCCCAGTTGGCGGAAAGTGGCCTGTTCAAAAGCTAAGCCTCTGTTGGAACTGCCGCGACCGTCCATGGTAAATACCACATAGCCGTGTTGCGCCAAATATTCATACCACAGGTTGCCGCTTTCGGGGTATACGTTCTTTATCAGTTGCACATGCGGCCCGTTATATAGGTACACGATAACGGGATACTTTTTATTTGCGTTGAAGTTTACCGGTAATATCAGTTTGCCGTACAAGGGCGTACCGTCGTCGGCTTTCAGGCTCACGCTGCGTACTTCGGGGCGCTCATATGTGGCTAATGTGTTTTCGGCTTCCACCAAAGTGTTTTCGTAGCTGCCCGATGTGCTGCGCACCACGCTTCTTTTGGGTGTGGAGGCGTTGGTAAACACATCAAGCATGTATGTGCCTTCGTCGTTCACTGTGGTGGTATGCCAGCCGGCTTCGTGGTCCAGCCTTGTCATGCGTCCGTTGTTCCAGTTAAGGGCATAGGTATGTTTCTCCAAAGGCGATTCTTTGGACGTAGTGATGATGAATTCTTGTGTCTTTTTATTGGTACCTACTATCTCGTTTACTATCCATTTGCCCTTGGTTAGTCTGCGTTCAAGCGTACCGTCGGTGTTGTATACATACAGGTGCATGTAACCGTCGCGTTGGCTCCACCACACAAACCTGTCGTTGCTGCCGGGTATAAAGGTGAGTGTGTTTTGTGGCTCAACATACTTAGTGTTTTTTTCTTCCAGTATGGTGTTTACTTTTTTACCATTCTGTATGTTGTAGCTGTTGAGCACCAAATGATTTTGTGCGCGGTTCAATATCCCGGTGTAGATATAGCGCTCATCGGGGCTCCAGGTTACGCAGGTAAGGTATTGGTCCTTGGGCCCTTCGGTATTCATTCTTACCGATTTGTCGGTAACCGGGTTATAAACGTTAAGCGTTACGTGGTGCGATTTCCCACCCGCCATCGGATATTTTATCACGTCCACTGTTGCGGGGTCGTCCCAACGGATAATGGGGTAATCTTGCACCGGCGTTTGGTCCATGCGGTAATAGGCCAGGTAGTTGCCGTCGGGAGAAAAGAAGATACCGTGGTCTATACCAAACTCGTCACGGTGTACGGATGTACCGTTGAGTATATTCTTATCTGCATCTTTGGTTACTTGGCGTGTTTTCTTGTCTTTTGTTACCAGCCACAGGTTATTATCTATGGTATAAGCTATGGCCATGCTTTTGTCTATGGTAACATTCTCCGCTTTTTCGGGTAGGGTTATCCAATGTTCCCATTTAAAACCGCTAGCCGTGCGGGTACCTTTTTTCAGGTCTTGTCCATCGGTAAAGTATAACAAGCCTTCGTTCAGCCAATGAATGGCCGGTAGCGTATTTAGCTTTTGTGTGCCATACACTGCGGCGTTCAGTTCCTTAAGGCCCCAAAGCGTATCGGTTTTACCGGTAGGGAATTTGGTGGAAACCAACTTATCACCGTTGGCGGTTTTTACCACATGATAAAGCGTATTGCCACCGGGCTCCCAAGAGGGCTGTTTAATACCCTTAAAGGCCAATGTGGTGCTGAGGCCGTTGGTAGCCTCTGCCATGGTAAATTGTTTTTTTTGTGCGGTAGCCGATACGGATACCATTGCCGCAAACAATACGGGCAATGAGATTTTAGGAGATACGGACATGCGTTGTCAGAGATTAATAATTGCTGAGGACGTGAAATTATTAATAAATAGCCGGAATGTCATACCCCCGGTAGGGGTAGGTGCTATTATAGAAAAGTAAAAGGATTTCTTATTGCGTTGCTGCAAACAAGAAATCCTTTAAACACGTTTTTGAATTTTGAATTTTGGCTTTTGAATTTAAAAGCTATTCACAACCTGTTTCAGCTTAACCAACTTTTCCATCAATGGCTCCAATAACGCAAGATTCAGCATATTGGCACCGTCCGATTTTGCGTGGGCAGGATCAGGATGGGTTTCTATAAACAGTCCGTCGGCACCTACGGCTATTGCCGCGCGGCAAATAGTCTCAATCATCGCAGGGTTGCCACCTGTAACGCCTGCGGTTTGGTTGGGTTGCTGTAAAGAGTGTGTACAATCCATCACTACCGGTACACCCATTTCGCGCATGGTGGGGATGCCCCTGTAATCGACTATCAAGTCTTGATATCCGAAGCTTGTACCCCTGTCGGTAAGTATAATATTGTCGTTACCGCTTTGGCGTAATTTGTCTACGGCAAATTTCATGGCTTCGGGGCTAAGAAACTGGCCCTTCTTTACATTTACCACTTTGCCGGTTTGGGCTGCGGCTATGAGTATATCCGTTTGGCGGCAAAGGAATGCCGGTATTTGCAGCACATCCACATATTCCGCTGCCATGGCGGCCTCGTCTGCGGCATGTATATCGGTTACCACCGGTACGCCGAATGTTTGCTTCACCTTGGCCAGTAGCTTCAGTCCCGCTTCGTCACCTATCCCGGTAAAGCTATCCAACCTTGTGCGGTTGGCTTTGCGATATGATGCCTTGAATACATACGGTATGCCTAGGCGGTCTGTTATGGTAATTACCTTTTCGGCAATGCGCATCACGGTATCCTCATCCTCCACCACGCAAGGCCCTGCCATCAGGAAGAAATTGTCTTTATTGTATTTATCGCCAAACAGCGCTTTCAGAAATTCGGTATTCATCGGTAACTAAGCTTTATAAATAAACTAACACTCGCTAAGGCTCAAGGGTATGTGTATAGCCAATCCGCCTTCTGCCGTCTCCTTGTATTTATGGTTCATGTCCAGCGCGGTTTCCCACATGGTGTTTACCACATGGTCTAGTGATACGCGTGCTTTGTCGGGATTGCTTTGTAAGGCCAGTTGCGCCGCGGTAATGGCTTTTATGGCGCCCATGGTATTGCGCTCTATACAGGGTACCTGTACCAAGCCGGCCACGGGGTCGCAAGTGAGCCCCAAATGGTGTTCCATGGCTATTTCCGCTGCCATCAGGCATTGTCGCGGGTTTCCGCCCAGGCTTTCGGCCAATGCCGCGGCGGCCATCGATGAGGATACACCTATCTCTGCCTGGCATCCGCCCATGGCGGCAGACAGTGTGGCCCCTTTTTTGAATATGCTGCCTATCTCCGATGCCGTAAGCAAAAACCGGATAATTTTGTCCTCATCAAATCCGTCACAAAAAGCAATGTAATATTGCAATACCGCAGGTACCACACCGGCGGCGCCGTTGGTGGGTGCCGTTACCACGCGGCTGAAAGAGGCGTTCTCCTCGTTAACCGCAAGTGCAAAACAACTCACCCAATCCAGCGTATATTGAAAATGTTGTCCACCCGCGCGGATGGCCTCTACCCACTCTTTATGATTGTTATACGTTCTGCCTTGTAATAATTTTTTATTGAGCGGTGCCGCGCGTCGGGTTACGTTGAGCCCGCCAGGTAGTGTACCCGTAATATGAGCACCGCGATATATGCAATCGCGCATCACGTCCCAAATGGCTAATACGCCTTTGCGGGTTTCTTCCTCACTGCGCCAAGCCAGTTCGTTTTCCATTACCACTTCGGATATGCTCAACCCGGTTTTCAGGCACCAGTGTAACAATTGGCTTGATTTCTCGATGGGAAAGGGTAGTTCTACACCGTTGGGGCCGCCTGCGTTGTCTTCATTTTCTTTCACCACAAACCCTCCGCCTATCGAATAGAAGGTTTCCGCTATTTGTTCTCCGGTGTCAAAGGTGCATAAAAACGTTAGCGCGTTGGGGTGAAAAGGCAACTCTTCGGTAAAAAGAAATTCCACATCCGTGGCCGGGTCAAAAGCTATTTCGCGCTCTTGGGCATAAAGCATTTTACGCTGCTCCGATATTTGCCTGATGCGCGGGTCTATTTGGTTGACGTCGAAGGTTACGGGGTCTTCACCACAAAGACCTAATATGACAGCCACATCCGTGCCATGCCCTTTGCCGGTTTTAGCCAGTGAACCGTATAATAATACTTTTACCGCCACTACATGTTCTAAACCACGCTTCCGCACCGATTCGTTAAATCGTAATGCCGCACGCCAAGGGCCTAATGTATGTGAACTGCTGGGACCGACTCCAATCTTGAATATATCGAAAACCGAAATGTTTTCTTGTTTTGAAAAGCTCATAAAACAGCTAAGGGAAACCGAAATTTCCCCTAAAGATACTATGCGTAAAACAAATAGTAACGTTAATTGTACGTCGATTCGCCTCCCATATATACAAGGCCTATACTGCCATAAGAATATAGGTACAAAACAAATGCTCCGCCCCGAAATACGGAAGGCGGAGCATAAGGAACTCATTAAAACCACCGACCTATGGCATCAGTACATGGTCTATCACGTGTATCACGCCGTTCTTTTGATGCACATCGGCGATGGTAACTTTAGCCATGCCGCCTTTGGCATCTTTCAGCCACAGGTTTTTACCCTTTTGCATGATGGTAAGGTTCTCACCTTGTACGGTTTTTACCGTGGCGGTACCGTTACCTTTTTTTACCATGTCCATAATGCTGTTGGCATCCCAATTGCCGGCTACAACATGGTAAGTCAGCACACTTGTAAGCATGGCCTTGTTCTCCGGTTTCAAAAGATTATCCACCGTGCCTTTCGGCAGCATGTCAAATGCTTTGTTGGTGGGTGCAAACACCGTGAAGGGGCCGTCTCCCTGTAGGGTTTCCACCAGGCCTGCCGCTTTTACGGCAGCCACAAGCGTGGTATGGTCTTTTGAGTTTACGGCGTTCTCCACTATGTTTTTGGAAGGATACATGGGTGCGCCGCCTACCGTTACTGTTTTCTGTTTGTCACCGGCAAAGGTTACGTTTGTTGCGGTGCCGACAAGCAGTAAAGCAGCCATGGCTTGTACTAAAATGATGCGTTTCATAAAAGTGATTTTTTCGTTTCTGTTTTTAATTTGTTATCGAATACAGATACGGGAGGTTTTGGATTTTGGTTTTTATGAGGCAGATAATTTTTTATTGTTGCCGGCCGAAACTAAAAAAGCCCCGCCAAAAGGCGAGGCTCCTGATATTGTCTAAACGATTGGACACTAATTGATTTGGGGTATGAAGGGCATGGCCATCATGGCTTTACCGTTCATGTCTTTCAGGCGTTTTACTTGTTTTACAAATTCAAGCTCGCCTATCATTTCTTTTTGTATGGCTGCTCTTACCGCTTCTGCAGAGGCGTCTTCGTCGTTAAAACGTTTAAAGAACATCTCCAACCTGTCGGCCGGCTCGGGGTAAGTGCTGATGCTGTAATCCTTAAGTTTGGCCAGGCTTGCGGCGCTTTGTATGGCACGGTCCAATCCACCCAATCCGTCTACCAGTCCCAGTTCATAAGCATCGCTACCGGTCCATACACGGCCTTGTGCAATACTGTCTACACGATTCACGTCCATTTTGCGCCCTTTGGCCACACGGTCTTTAAATATGTTGTAGATATTATCTACCTGTGCCTGCGTACGGACTTTCTCGTCTGCCGTCATGGGGCGTGTGGCGTTGGGGAAATCCGCATAAGGCGCATTCTTCACACCGTCGAAGGTTACACCCAACTTGTTTTTCATCAGGCTGCTCGCATCAAACATCATTGTGAATACGCCTATGCTGCCGGTGATGGTGTTGGGCATGGCAAAAATGCTGTCTGCCGCCGCGGCGATATAGTAACCGCCTGATGCGGCCACGTCGCCCATCGACACTACCAAAGGCTTTTTCTCTTTCAGCAATTGTAGTTCACGCAGTATGGCTTCGGATGCAAATGCGCTACCACCGGGTGAGTTTACACGCAATACCACAGCTTTTATTTTATCGTTTTTGCGCAGTTTGCGAATGGACTTTATCATGTCATCGGAAGCAATTTCATACTCCTCGTTGTTGCTTTCGCTTGTAATGCCTCCCTCTGCAATCAGCACACCTACACGACCGTCTTTTGAACTGCGGCTCTTACGTGCATGGTCTGCATAATCGTTTATGGACACATATTTGATGTTCTCTTTTTCATCGGTGCCGTTCTGTTTGCGTATGCGGCTTTCCACTTGATCCCAATACAGCAGGCCATCTACCAGTTTACGGTCCAGTGCGTCTTTTGGGAACATGATGGCGCCTGTTACGGCCCATTGGTTTACAGTGGCGGTATCGGTTTTGGCATGCTCGGCAACTGACATGGTAAACTCCCTCCAAAAATCGCCGATGAACTCAGACACCTGTTCGCGGTTGGGTTCACTCATTTTATCTGCACGGAAAGGCTCTGTGGCGCTTTTAAATTTACCCGCATAAAATATCTCGGGCGATACTTCCAGTTTGTCCAGCGTGCCTTTAAAGAAAGCCAACACGGTGGCAAAACCTTTCAATTCAATATCACCTACCGGGTTCAGGTACACGCTGTCGGCGGCTGTGCCCACGTAATAAGCACCCTGAGATATGTTTTCGCCGTATGCATATATGTATTTACCGCTTGTTTTAAAGTCTATCAGGGTGTTGCGTAATTGCTGCAAAGTGGCCCATCCGTTGGGCGTTTGGTTCAGCTTAATGAGTATACCTTTGATGTTATTGTCATCTTTGGCGTGCTCTATGGCTTTTACGGCATCATAAAGGCCGGTGGAGTACATATCTCCGCTACCGAACGCGGCCAAGGCATTGGTACGGCTTTGCTCGTGGAAAGTTTTGCGCAGGTCAAGCACCAGTACGCTGTTATCGTCTACCTGTACTTTGGTTTCTGGCTTAACGGACTCCGATACCGCAGAAACTATTAAACCTATCATCACACCAAACACAATTACCCCCGCCACAATCATCGCCGTAAGCGATGCAAAGAACATCTTAAAAAATTGTCTCATCTTGCGTTATTTGCTATTTAACACAAAGATACGAGCCATGCCGGCAAGTATTTTATAATATTCGGTAAACATGGCATTACCGACGGTTAAAAACACCCGAAAAACGGTAAGCATGCATAATTAAACCTAATGCCGGGCTATATCCCGGTTCCGTAACTTTGTCGCGGTTTTAAGATATCATGGCAGTAAAGAAAACAACCAAGAGCAAGAAAGAAAAGGCACCCGAAGGCATCTCCGCACCGGAAGTGAAGCACAATGCACCTGCAGGGGCATACGGCGCCGATGAAGATGTTATTTTCATTAAGGGAGCACGCATGCACAACCTAAAAAACGTGGATGTGGCCATACCCCGCAATAAGCTGGTGGTGGTAACAGGCGTTTCAGGCTCGGGTAAATCCAGCCTTACGATGGATACGCTGTTTGCGGAAGGCCAACGCCGCTATGCCGAGAGCCTCAGCGCGTATGCGCGCCAGTTTCTGATGCGTATGGATAAGCCCGATGTGGACTACATACGCGGCATTTGCCCGGCCATTGCCATAGAACAAAAGGTAACCACACGCACTCCCCGCAGTACCGTGGGCAGCATGACAGAGATATACGATTTCCTTCGATTGCTGTTCGCCCGTGCCGGGCATACCTATTCGCCCATAAGCGGCAGAGAGGTAAAGAAAGACAGTGTGAGCGATGTGACCGATTATATTGCCCTGCTGGCAAAGGGCCGCAAAGTGCAAATCATAGTGCCGTTGACCACCCGCTACGGGCGCAGCGTGAAGGAAGAATTGAACATACTGATGCAGAAGGGTTTTAGCCGGGTATATGCCAAAGGCACCGATGACCGGCCCATACGCATAGAAGATATACTGAATGATACGGCAACCGTACCCGATAAGAATATCTACCTGCTGATAGACCGCATAGTGACCAAAGATTTTGAAGAGGACGACCTGCACCGCTTGGCCGACAGTATACAAACGGCGTTTTACGAAAGCGAGGGTGATTGCTTTTTGGAACTGGACGGTGACGAACTGATTCACTTCAACAACCGCTTTGAGGCCGACGGGATGACGTTTGAAGAACCCACCCCTAACATGTTCTCATTCAACAACCCTTACGGTGCATGCCCTACCTGCGAGGGCTTTGGGCAAGTGTTGGGAATAGACGAAGACTTGGTGATACCCGATAAGCGCCTAAGCGTATACGAGGGTGCCGTGGCCTGCTGGCGAGGCGATAAGATGGGTGAATGGCAAGCCGCGTTTATCCGCTCGGCGGCCAAGTTTGATTTTCCCATACATAAGCCCGTAATAGACCTTACGGAATCGGAATATCGTTTGCTTTGGGACGGAAACAGCAAGGTAAACGGCATCAGCGATTTCTTTGGTATGGTGGAGCAAAACCTGTACAAGGTGCAATACCGTGTATTGCAGGCGCGCTATCGCGGTCGCACCACTTGCCATACTTGTAAAGGCACACGCCTGCGCAAAGAGGCGCTGTACGTGAAGATTGCGGATACCACCATTGCAAACCTTATGTTCATGCCCGCTACAGACCTGTATGATTGGTTTAACGGTTTGCAACTGAACGAGCATGACGCCACCATAGCCAAAAGGATATTGATAGAGATAAATCAGCGGATGAAAACCTTGCTGGATGTAGGATTGGGATACCTTACACTCAGCCGTTTGGCCAATACGCTCAGCGGTGGAGAAAGCCAGCGCATACAGCTTACGAAGTTCTTGGGCAGCAATCTTACCGATTCATTGTACATACTGGACGAACCGAGTATAGGCTTACATTCTCGCGATACCGAGCGACTGATTAACGTATTAAAACAGCTTCGCGACCTAGGTAATACCGTAGTGGTGGTGGAGCATGACGATATGATGATGCGCGAGGCCGACTATATCATCGATATGGGGCCATTGGCGAGCCATTTGGGTGGAGAAGTGGTAGCCGCCGGTACTTATAATGAACTGATAAAAAATAAGGCCAGCCTTACGGGGCAATACTTAGGCGGAGCATTATCCATACAGCCACCTAAGATGAAACGCAAACCCAAAGGTAGCATCCGCATAGAGGGTTGCCGACAAAACAACCTTAAGGATATCAATGTTGATTTTCCGCTGAACCTGCTTTGCGTGGTAACGGGTGTGAGCGGAAGCGGAAAGACAACTTTGGTAAAGCAAACCTTGTTTCCCGCGCTGGAAAAGCATTTCGGTATAGGTACCGACAGACCGGGCTTGCACAAATACCTGGGCGGAGATTTGGACTTCATTACCCATGTGGAAATGGTAGACCAAAACCCCATCGGTAAATCATCGCGCAGCAATCCCGTAACCTATATCAAGGCTTATGACGAGATACGCAAGCTATTAGCCAAACAACCCTTGGCCAAGATGCGCGGCTTTGCCGAAAAGCATTTTTCGTTTAATACCGACGGCGGGCGTTGCGATACTTGTAAGGGCGACGGAGAAGTGATAGTGGAAATGCAGTTTTTGGCCGATGTGCACCTGGTATGTGAAAGCTGTAAGGGCAAGCGTTTTAAAGACGAAGTGCTGGAGGTGACCTATCGCACCAAAAATGTGCACGATATATTAGAGATGAGCGTGGACGAGGCCATTATGTTTTTCGAGGATGAAAAGAAGTTGGTGAAAGCCTTACAGCCGCTTACGGATGTGGGGCTGGGTTATGTGAAACTGGGGCAAAGCAGTGATACGCTGAGTGGAGGAGAAGCGCAGCGCGTAAAACTGGCTTCGTTCCTGGGCAAGGGTAGCGGCAAGGATACCATATTGTTCATTTTCGATGAACCTACCACAGGGCTGCATTTTCATGATATCAAAAAACTGTTGGCTTCTTTTGATGCACTGATTGAGCAAGGGCACAGTATAATAGTGATAGAGCACAATACCGATGTGATAAAAAGTGCCGATCATGTAATAGACCTCGGGCCGGAAGGCGGTGCAGGCGGCGGCAACCTGTTGTATGAAGGAACGCCCGAAGGCTTAAAAAAAGTGGCCGAAAGCTATACGGGGCAATATATGTAGCCGCTCCGCGGCAAACAAAAGCGCCGGGCCTGTTAAGGGCCCGGTATATTTTTACCTGAAAATATGGTTAAGCACGCTCTGCGGGCTGCACATAAGGAACCGCGGCAAACGGTTTCGGCTTACGGGGATGCTTTTGGGGTGTTTGCAATCCGTTATACGGACGGCAAGACTGCATGATAACAGAGGATGCAAGAACGACACCGGCAATAAAAAGTAATTTCTTCATGATGGTGAATTTACTACATGCACTTTAAATAAGCAATAACCCCCATGAATAGCCGATAATTTACCGGCGTTCATCAATATCTTTACCGCTTATGGTACACATCAGGCCCGCCACGGTGGCGGATGCGGAAATCATTAAACAATTGGCGGAAGCAATTTGGCACCCTACCTATACGCCCATTTTAGGCCCCGAGCAGGTTGGCTATATGCTCAACCTTTTTTACACGGAAGATAAACTCCGGGAGCAAATAGACTCGGGCGAGCAAACCTATATTATACTGCAGGAAGAAAATATGCCCATAGCCTTTGCAGCCTATGCCCCGCGCACCGAAAATCAGGATGTATACAAGCTCCACAAACTCTATTGCCTCACAAATAAGCAGGGCAAGGGTTATGGACGATTGTTGCTGCATGCCGTGGAAGATGCCGTTACCGATGCAGGTAAAAACACTTTGGAGCTGAACGTAAACCGCTACAACCCCGCACTGGATTTTTATAAACGCAACGGCTTTGAAGTGGCTTATGTGGAGGATATAGACATAGGTAACGGCTATTGGATGAATGACTATGTGATGCGTAAAACCATGCGTAAAGACTAACGGCTAAAGCACGGTATTATAAATCGTATTTTTGCATTATCAAATTACCTGTAATGAAAGAGCGGATATTAAGCGGTTGGTCGGTAAGACGTATTGTTTATTTGATAGGCGGCCTCGCCATGACGGCCTTTGCCTATACTGATAAGCAATGGGCCGTAGGTGTATTCGGTTTATACTTTATAGCCATGGGCGTTTTTGCCTTAGGCTGTGCAAGCGGCAACTGCGCCGTTCCCGTAAATACTAATAGCTCCGATAGTTTGGATAATGTGGAGTTTGAAGAGGTGAAGTAGAGCTGTTGCATGCTCCGTAGTAGGGGGATGGATGCAATATTGGGTTTAGCTATAATAATAGAGCTACAAGTAATCCCATTGATATTATTAAGCAAGTCTTTTTTGCTAAGTTTTTATGGTAAGGATCTCCTCGTCGGATCCGTAGCTATCCTTAAGGGGGGACAAATCTTTGGCTATTTATTTATTAATTTGCATTTTAAAGAAAGTAATACATATTTAACACTACAGTGACGTAGTGAATTATTCTTAATGGACAAGCTGAGGCTATTAAATTCAAAATCAATGGTGACTTTTTGGTGTATTCTCATAGGGGGTATAGTTGCCGCTATTTCTGCATACTACGATGCTGTCAACAAAGCAAAGGAAAAAGCAGATGCCTAAAAATTGAACAGCAAAGGAATCAAGAATATGCTGAAATAATTAAAAAAAGCGAAGAGATAAACAAACGCCAACAAACTGCAATTGATACAGCCAATAAGATTATTCTACTTCAAAATAAACTGGTTGAGACAACTACTCAACTAAGAGAGGCTAATCATGAAAATTTGAAATTAAGTAAGCTATTAACGGAGCAGGCTACTAATCTACAAGTACAAAATGTATCGTTACAACTTCCTTTGATAGACGATTTTTCTGTAGCTATGGAATTTGATTTGGAATTTGAGAATTTTTCACGAGAAATTGACAGTATTAATGAAGAGATTCTTAGACTTCCATCTCCAGATGGCATAAGGGATCAAATTACACAACTACCCAATTGGTATTTTCCTAAAGAGCGGTTTAACTACTATCAAGACCTTATTCTGCGTGAATTTGGAAATTTAAATTTCCTATGCTTAGAATTTATTGACAAAAAGGGAAGTGAGATACTTAAACTAGAAGGGAGTGGTATGATAGAAAACATTCCACTTAAGGAGCCTATAGCTAAAGGCAAAGTCAGAAACGATATTGGCGAAGTTATTTCCTACTTAGCTAGAGATAATAAATTTCTTTATGATCTTAAGTCTAAAAAATTTAGACTAATTCTGACAGTTCCATTAAAAATAATTTCAAAAAAACTAACTACAACCTCGATATTAGATCTAGCAGGAACAAAGTTAGAGGTTACAACAACATATGGACTATTGCATTTAAATGTTGACTCCGATAAGGAAAGATCAGATGCTATTAAAATGAATCAAATGGAAAAACGCTTGGAGCCTAATAGTATTGCTATGAAGGCTTTGATATTGAAGTCAGGCAAAAGCGTTGTGCGTTCGTCAAATAAAATTACGATTGAAAATTTCAAATTTGTTATTGACGGTGTTTAAATTGAATTGCTAGTTATTTTCTAAGTTTATTTATTATTTCATTAAAATTGATACCTATCCCGGCAATATTCGGTTTAAGCTCAAAATTATCCCAGTCAAACACCTTATTCCAAAGGTTTTCCTTTCCATTCAAGTTCATCATTCTTTCTTTTTTAAGACTCTTTTTTATTCTATCGAGTTTCGCTTTGTATTCAGGTGTATAATTCAATTTGTTAAGAAAATGAGTTTCAAAATTTTCCATGTTTTCAACAAAACGAAACGGTTCTTGACTAATTTTTTTTTTGCAAATTTCCATATGTAACCATATAGAAATGTTATGCAATCTTGACTGGTAACCTGTAAGTTTAAAATCATCATCTTCAACAATAATGTCACCTTGCATAACTACTAAATCATTTTCACCGGGCTTATCCACGTCTTTGATTAAGTAGTGAATGTCTTTATATAGAGTTTCTATAAAATTTGCGTTTTCACTTCGAAGTGGTTCAAGTACTTTCTCAATATACTCATCTAAGGATTTCGTTTCAGTATTTCTTATTTCCTCAATTAGAACCAAATAGTCATCCCGTTTAAGCATAATTTTATATTGTTTTAAACTAATAGTATAAATTCCGCCAAGCATACCCTGCGCAATACTACTAATTTATCAATTATGTACAAAGCCACCCCGGAGGGTGGCTTTGGTGTACAATATAAGTATAAGAGTTTACTTCACTTCCTGCATCATCTTCCGCACAATGGGCGATATGATGATGAGTGCCACGCCGGCTACCAGTGCATAGATGGCCAATTGACGGTAGCCGTCGGTATAAGAAATGAGTTTGTCCGTTAAGGAAGCATTGTCATCGGGCAGGGCCATACCGGCACCTAATATACCCGCCACGTATTGGCCGTAAGCACTCGCCAAAAACCACATGCCCATCATTACGCCCCACAGCTTTTTAGGGGACAATTTCGTCATTAGCGACAAGCCTATGGGCGAAAGACACAACTCACCAAAGGTGATAACCAGGTAGGCAAACGTAAACACATCCAACGATGTTTTACCGCTTGCATCGGCAAAGAATTTGGTATAGTAAAACACATAAAAGGCGCCCGCCAAAAACAGGAAGCCGAGGCCGAATTTCAATACCGAGTTCGGCTCTATTTTCTTCTTGGCCATACCCAGCCACAGCAGGCCCACAATGGGGCTGAATACGATAACAAATACCGAGTTCGCAGAGTTGTTCACCACGTTGGGGTCAATGCCGCCAACACCAAGTAAAGTATCGTTGAGGTTGTACAGGGCAAACAGGCTCAGCGAACCGCCGCTTTGCTCAAAAAAGGCCCAAAACAGTATAGAAAAGATGATGAACACGAGTGCGGCTATCAGTTTCTTGCGCTCGGCGCCGTCCAGTTTCATGGCCTCATACAGTAGGTATATCAGCGTCAATGGACCTATCGTATACATAAAGTAGTCGGTATACTCGGTATTGGTCACCATGAGCAGTATCAGCGGCATTACCAGCAGGCTGCCTATAAACACGCCTATTTCGTACTTCTTGCGCGTGCTTGCCGGCTTATCCAATATGGGCGACAGACCTATCGGCCCCAAGCTCTTTTGTGTAAACAGGAAGGTAATCAGCCCGATGGCCATTACTATACCCGCAAAAGAAAAGGCCAGGCTCCAACTGTGGTATTTACCCACGTACACACAAACCAGTCCACCCAGAAAGGCGCCTATATTAATGCCCGAATAAAACAGCCCGAAACCCGCATCGCGGCGGCTGTCACCGGGCTTATACAAATCACCCACCATGGTAGATATGTTGGGTTTGAAAAAGCCCGTACCCACTATGGTAAAGCAGGTGCCTATATAAAAGAAATCTTTGGGCGAAGCTGCAATGATGAAGCTACCCGCAATCATCAGTATACCACCCCAAAACAACGATTTACGAAAGCCCAGTATCTTATCGGCAAACAAGCCACCTATAAAGGTGAAAGCATAGATAAAAGCCTGTATGGCGCCGTATTGCAGGTTGGCATCTTTCTCGGGCACCAGCAGTTGCGTTACCATAAATATGGTGAGCATACCGCGCAGGCCATAGAAGCAAAAGCGCTCCCACATTTCCGTAAGAAACAGGTACCATATCTGCTTGGGATATTTACCCTCAAAATTCTGGATTTGCTCCAATGTTGGTGTTTGAGACATTAAATCGTTTTTAGTCTGTTACCTAATATGGCCGGAAAAATAGAATTTATTTCCCATTGCCGGTTAACCCTTTATTTACCCCATAGGTTATAAAAGCAAAAGCAGGGCATGTGCCCTGCTTTTATTGACCGTATTTTTATCGATAAGTTTATCGGAGGCCATGCATCATTTTCAACATTTTCTTCGACAGGAAGAAAAGGATAACGGCAGCAACGCCCGACAGTACTACGAATATCATAAAGAAGTCGTTGAGAGAAGCTATCTCAAACCCGAAGAAGCTGGTTGCCACGCCGTTTTCGGGATAAAGCTTACTCAGCATACCGGCAAAGTCGTTGGCCATGGCATTAGCCAAGAACCATACACCCATCAGAAGCGAGGCCAAGCGTTTGGGGGCAAGACGTGCCACCATGGAAAGACCGATGGGAGACAGGCAAAGTTCACCCCATGTGTGCAGGATGTACATGGCCAACAGCCAGAACATGGAAGCCTTCATGGTATTGTCTACACCCTCTACACCGATGGCTATCACCAAGTAGCCCAATGCCAAAAGGAAAAGACCCATGGCTTGTTTTACGGGCGATGCCGGCTCGCGGTTGCGCTTACCCAGGTTGGTCCATATACCGGCAAACAGGGGCGCGAATATGATGATGGCCAGAGCGTTTACGGATTGGAACCAACTGGCCGGTATTTCAAATCCCCCTATGGTGCGGTCCATTTGCTGGTCGGCAAACAGCGTAAGCGATGCTCCGGCCTGCTCAAATGCACTCCAGAAGAAGATAACGAAGAAGGCGGCGATATAGATCACGATAATACGCTCGCGTTCCACTTTGGTAAGATTGGGGTCGCTGATGATGAAGCCCGAGGCCGTAATGGACGTGGCAAACACCAGCGTGCTTATCCAGTTAAAATCAACCACCAGCATAAAGAAGGCCCACAGGGCGGCATATACCGCTATCCACATACCTATACGTGCGGGTGTAAACTCCGATTTTTTATCGGCCTGTTGCACTTTGGCGGCATTGGAGAGGTCGCCTTCGCGGTCAAATGGTACTACCTCATCGGTTGATTTTTCGGGTTTGCCGCCTATTTTCTGGCCGTCAGCCGTAAGTATATATCGGTCTTTCAGCAGTTGAAACACGATAACACCCAGTATCATACCCACACCCGCCGCAAAGAAACCCCATTTGAAATCTACCTTCTCGGCAAGTGCACCGCACACCAGCGGAGAGAAAAAGGCACCGAGGTTAATACCGGTATAGAATATGGAAAATGCCGCATCCACACGCTTATCGCCGGGTGCATACAGTTGGTTTACCATGGTAGAGATATTGGGTTTAAACAAACCGTTACCCAATACCAGCGCGGTAAGACCCGCAACAAACAATATCTTGGCCAAGTCTATGTTGGTGGTAACGGCAGATGCGCAAAAGAACAGGGTAAACTGTCCTATGGCCATCAGTAAGCCACCCACAAATATGGAGCGACGATTACCCCAATAGCGGTCGGCAATAAAGCCGCCGATAAGGGGGGTGAGGTATACCACCGCGGTAAAGTTTCCGTAAATACCCGATGCAAATTTTGAATCGAAAGCCAGCATTTTGGTCATGAAGAGGATAAGAATGGCCCTCATGCCGTAGTAGCTGAAACGCTCCCACATCTCGGTGAAAAATAGTACATAGAGACCCTTAGGGTGCCCCTTTTGTTGCTCGCTCATATCAGATATAGCTGTTGTTTTTAAATATAATCGTCGAAAGATAATAAAAAAAGGGTAGCATCAAAGAAGGAGGCCGCTAAAAATACCTTTATCCGGGGGAGTTAGTATATTCGTTGATAATGCGTTTAATCAATCATAACCGATTCTTTCCATTAAGAGATCATAAAAAAAGCGCCGATGTTCCCAACGGCGCCCGATGTTCATTTAAAGAATTCCCTTAATTAATATTCTTCTCTTTCATTATCCTGTTCAACCACCTGAGCACCAAGAAGGCCAAGCCCGACGATATCAATAACAGCATACAGTTAAACAGGAAAAAATTAGCCTTGTTGTCATAGCTGTACCACATGCCGGCCAGCACGCCTGACATTTTGTTGCCTATGGAGGTGGATAGGAAAAAGCCACCCATCATCAGCGCCGTAAGCCGGGGCGGACTGAGTTTTGATACCAGCGACAAGCCCATGGGCGATAGCAGCAACTCGCCTACGGTAATAACGCCATACACGCCCACCAGCCATAGCGGAGATACTTTTTCCGCACCGTTGCCGCCGGCATACACGGCGCCTACCATTACAAGTGTAGATAGTGCCGATATGAGTAACCCGAAGGCTATTTTGGTAGCTGTGGAAGGTTCTTTCTTACGTCGGTTCAGCATGGCAAAAAAGCCTACCACCACAGGTGTAAGCACCACCACCCAAAACGGGTTAACCGATTGGAACAGTTCCGTGCTGGTAAGGTACACCGGCTCGTCGTTTGGCGGTATGCGGTCTGCGGGCAGGTTGCGGAAGTACACATCGCGGCCATAAATCTTTACAGTTTTACCGTCTTGCTTTACGGCTTGGAACTGGTCATCATACAGTACCACCGAATCTTGCTTCGACGGCATGGTTTCCACTTGGTACAAAGCCCTAGCGGGGGCTTCCACCACTTCGGCCACTTCACGGTCGGTATAATACTTGGCCCAGCGGGTAAGTGCTGTTCCGTTTTGTTTAAACACGGCCCAAAACACGGCACTCAAGGCGAATATTACGAGTAAGGCGGCAATAGGACGCTTGTCGTTGGCATTTGCTTTTACCCACAGCGACACGTAGAATATTACCACCGGTATGGCGGCGAAAATAAAGGCATCGGTACTGTTGCTGCCAAAGATATTGGCCACACCAAACAAGTGCTGCGGCAATATCCAACCTATAATGCCCGATATGATAGCCGGTAAAAACACGCCGCCAAACACCTTGCCCATACTCGCATCTCCTTTTTCTACGGGTTTCAGCACATCGGCATGTTTAAAATGTTTCAGACCTATGGTAAACACCACCAAACCTATCAACATACCTACGCCCGCAGTGGCAAACGCGGCAGACCAGCTGTATTTATTACGCATAAATGCGGCCAGTATCGGGCCGAGGAAAGCCCCGATGTTAATACCCATATAAAACAGGTTGTAACCCGAGTCTTTTTTTGATTTGTATTCGGGTGCCGAATACAGGTTACCCAACAGTGTGGATATATTGGGTTTGAAAAAGCCGTTACCTATAATAATAAGCGCCACCGATATATAAAAGGTAGTAAGCCCCGGCAGTGCCAGTCCCAGGTAGCCTGCGGCCATAAGTATACCGCCGATGTATACGGATTTGATATAACCCAACTTTCTATCGGCCAAAAAACCGCCGATGAAAGGGGTGAGGTAAGTAAAAGCAATGAATGTCCCGAAAATATCATCCGCTCTTTTATCCGGGATAGACAGGCCGCGCTTCACATCTATCATATATAGCACAAAAATGCCCAGCATCAGGTAGTACCCGAAACGTTCCCACATCTCGGTGAAAAACAGGTAGGGTAGTGCTTTGGGGTGTTTACGTGCGCTCGTTTGCTCTTGCTCCATTATATAACGTTGATAAATTTTGTGAAAGATAAGTATTGCATTCAATAATTTTGCCCCTCAATAAACGGTATAATACATGTCTTCATACAATGTGCTCCTGTTAGGTTCGGGTGGCCGCGAAGCCGCACTGGCTTGGAAATTGCGCCAAAGTAAGTATTGTAAAGAACTCTATATTGCCCCCGGCAATGCCGGTACGGCGCAATTCGGCAGCAATATACCGCTGTCCGTTACCGACTTTGAGGAGATTAAGCGTGTATGTCTTGAAAATCATGTGGATATTTTGCTGCCCGGTCCCGAAGACCCTCTGGTGGCCGGTATCTACGATTTCTTTAAGAACGACCCCCAACTGAAGCATATTATAGTTGCCGGTCCTTCGCGCGAAGGTGCGCAATTGGAAGGCAGCAAGGCTTTTTCAAAGAAATTCATGGAGCGCCACAACATCCCCACAGCGGCTTATCGTGAGTTTACCGAAGAGAATTTTGATGAAGGTGTGGCTTATTTGCAAGCACAATCATTACCCATTGTTATTAAAGCCGACGGACTGGCAGCCGGTAAGGGTGTGGTAATAGCACAAAGCCATGACGAGGCCGTAAGCGCGTTCACTTCCATGATTAAAGAAGCTCAATTTGGTGATGCCGGTAAGAAAGTGGTGATTGAACAATTCCTGTCCGGTATCGAGCTTTCGGTTTTTGCGTTTACTGATGGTAAAAACTATGTGTTGTTGCCGGAGGCAAAAGATTATAAGCGCATTGGTGAGGGCGATCAGGGTCCCAATACGGGCGGTATGGGGGCGATATCGCCCGTGCCTTTTGCCGATGCCATGTTCATGAAAAAAGTGGTGGACCGGGTGGTGGAACCCACCATAAAGGGTTTGGCTACAGATAATATAGTTTACAACGGTTTTGTGTTCTTTGGCCTGATAAAGGTGGAGGGCGAACCATACGTGATAGAATACAACTGTCGCATGGGCGACCCCGAAACCGAAGTCGTAATGCCACGCTTGGAAAACGATTTGGTAGAGTTAATAATAAAAATGAATGAAGGCCGCCTGAATGAGGTGACCGTAAGTCATGATAAGCGTGCTGCCTGCACGGTAATGCTGGTGTCCGAAGGATATCCCGGCAGCTATCCAAAGGGCAAAGTAATGACGGGTTTTGAGCAAGTGAAAGACAGTATTCTTTTTCATGCCGGTACGGCCAATAAAGATGGAGAAGTGGTGACCAACGGTGGCCGTGTGATTGCCATAACATCCTATGGAGATAACATCAAGGATGCTCTGGCAAAGAGTTACGCCAATGCACCGCATGTGCAATACGAGGGCCGATACTATCGTAAGGATATCGGCTACGAGTTTTAACAGTTGAAATAAGTTTTATAAACAAGGGCCATGTTAACAAAACATGGCCCTTGTTCTATTGTAGTGCTTTCTGTTATTTGTAGTTCTTTTCGTAGAAGTTCACGTACGCGTCAAAATCTTTGTCGGCAGACAGTTTTCGGAAGTTGGGTTCGGATATCACCATTATGGAATATTCCGTAGGCTTATACTCCCTGAATATCTGGGCGGTGGCGCCCAGCGAGTTCACGTAAATTTTGGCCTGTCCCACATTTTTAAAGCTTCGGGTAATTACCACACCCTGCTGAGAGGGTAATGCGCCCATTTCCGTATTCAGGTTAAGTGCTCCGAATTTAAAGGTATTAAAGTCGGTAATGCCGGCTTTTAATGCTGTGGCACGTTGGTCGGCCACGTTAAGCCTGATGATAACGAAATGCTGGTCGGTAGGTTTATACTCGTAATTGGCAGGTACGTCGGCGGCAACGGTTTGCTTGCCGGCCATGCCGGGTGAGGTAAGCGCAGGGATGTTTGCACCGGCTTTGGAAGTATCTGTGCCGTTACTCGTTACCGTGGCCGACTTAATAACGTTGCCTGCGGAGTCTATCGCAACCGGCACTGTTTTAACATTGGTATCGGGCGGTGGAGGAGGCGGACGATTGGTACGCACATATTGTAATATGGCTTCTGCCCATGTGCGCAGCGAATCTTGCTGATGGCCCATGATGAAATTACTCAGCAGCGAATCGGCTTTATCATATTCTTGGGTGCCCGCCAGTCCTATGCCTTCCATTATGGTAAAGCGTTTAACGTACTGCGGGTTGGGGTAGCGGCGTTGTCCGTCTTTGGCACGCGTAAGCAATAAGGCATATTGCTGTTGCTGCATGATATTATACGTCTCGTCGTAATACTCGTTTACGGGCACCTTCATGTCTGCCAAGCCTTTGCCGTCTTCGGTGGGGCGTACCTGTGCGGCATATTTGCTGTTCGGGTATTTTTGGATTAACTCCTCGGTATATTGCTGTGCGAGTTTGAGGTTGCCTTGTTTTAAGGCCACCACATACCGTGTGTATGTTTCTTCTGCTTTAAACTCATGGTTGGGGAAGCGTGTGTCCAAAGTATCCAATGCACGTAGTGCGGGCGGATAATCTTCCAAGTCGTTTACATAAGCGTTGGCCAAGTCTATGTATGCACGTCGTACTTGAGAAAGTGCATTGTCTTTGTCTTCACTGCTGCGCGGAATGAAAGAGAGCAGGCTTTCCTCGGTAGGGATACCTTGTGCATCATATTCCACACGCCGGCCGTTCACGCTGGCCGTATCGAATCGCTGACTCGCATTACCGTTATCGGCAATGCTACCTGTTCCGCCGCTACCGCCCCTGCGCCAGTTATCCGCAAGCGGGCGCGTGCCCCATTTGCGCTTAAACTCGTTAAAGCCCTGCTGCATAAGGGAAGGGTTTGCAAAATACCATTTGGGTGCGCTTGAACCACCGCCTACGTCATTCACATCGGCATTTTGCAGCACAGAGTTTATACCCGCATTTTCCGCGCGATATGCGCTGTCGGCTTTTTGGTCTTCCAATGCGCGTATTTGGCGGCGTGCGGCTTGTCGTTGTTCGCGCTCGCTCATAGCTGCCAAGGCCAAAAGGCTGTCTTGTTCCGTAATGATATTAAGCGGTTTGGTTACGGTATTTAAGGCCAAAGCCCTGCGCACGGCCAAGTTTACAGAGCTGTCGTCCGTAACGGCTGCGGCGTATGTTGATGCGCTGTCATAGGCGTTTTTAGCCAAAAAGTAATCGCCGGAAGTGTAATAAATATCACCCATGGCCGCATAAGAAAGCGCCTTCTGCTTTTTGGTACTTTTTGTGGATTCTATACCTTTTTGCAAATAGGTAATCGCATTCTTTTTATCACCGCTGTTGGCGGCCAGCTTACCCATAACGTAATATACCTGCTCGTAATAGGCCAGGTATTTTCCGTCGTTCAGCACCTTCTTCAACGCGTCTACGGCTTCTTCCTGTGTTCCGCCCGCATACATGGAGTTATAGGCGATGTTTTTACGGGAGTAGAAGTCCATTTCTATTTTAGGGTGGAGTGTAAGTACGCGTTCAAAGCTTTGTTTGGAAGCCAAATAGTTGCCTTGTTCCAGCAACAGTTGTCCATTGAGATAGCCCGCGCGCATGCGCAACCAGTCGGGCAGGTGGTCGTCTTGTGATACGATGTCGAGGTTTTTCGAGGCTGCTTTATAATCGCTTTCGGCCAAGTTGATGAAAGCCCGCTCTACGGCCAGTCGCCCCTTCATTGATTCGGGGAAATTAGGGTCGGTTTCCAATAAATCCAGTACTGACTCTGCGGCGCCCACGTTGCCCGTTTGAGTATAAGTGCGCGACAGCCAAAGGATAGACTCGTTATGCACCGAGCGGTGTTTAAATACGTCTACCAATCTTTTACTTTCGGCTTGCGCAATGGAGTTGCCTTTACGGCTGCGTGCTATGGTGGTTTTTTTCTTACCCTTATCGCGCAGGCTTACCACATAGCGGAAGGTGGTGGAGGCGTTTTCATAACTGCCTTTATAATAATAGGCCTGCCCCATTAACAAGTACAGGTCGTCGCCCCATTTGGTGCGGGGGTCGTGTATCTGTATGCCCACAGAGGCTTTTTGTATGATACTGTCCATATCCGCGGATAAAGATGCCGAATCCTTATCCGGGTTAAAAGGGAACAGCGCCAACAGCGAGTCGTAATTCTCTTTCTTGGCCCGAAGCATATTTTCTATGGCTTCGTCCATCTTTCGGTCGGTATTGAAATAGTAGTTATACCGGGTAAAGGTGTTTTGTATGATTTGCCGCGGTACACCCCATTTTTTCTTCAGCATTTTCTCATTGCTCCAAGCCTCCCGTTTTTTCTTCAGTTTTAGCTCGAAGGCCAGTTTCTGTCGCTCCTCGCGGGCTTTTGTCACATTCTTCTGCTTTTGCTCCCGTTTCTCCTTGGCCTTTGCCAAACTGTCGGTTTTGCCTTTTCGGGCAGCTTGTAGGCTGTCGGTAACCTTGGTGCGCACCGCCGCAATACTGTCGGTGTATGCTTTGCGCACCTCGGCAATGCTGTCAATGCGGGCTTTTCGCTCAGCCATCCTGAATTCGTTTATTGCCTTTCGTTCGGCTTTAAGCGAGTCCAGCCGCATTTTCTTCACCACTACCACACTGTCGCGGAAGCGCTTGCTTTCGCGGTACTTCCTGATTTTGGCTAAGCTGTCGGCCCGTTTCTTTTGCACGACCTTTACACTGTCCAGTCTTTTGGTGCGTATGGCAATGATGCTGTCGGTAACGCGTTTTCGCTCGGTTTTTACCGAGTCAAAATAGGCGGTCCGTACGGCCTTGATGGAATCTAGGCGCCGATTGCGTGCATTGGCCACACTGTCGCGGTACCGGCGGCTTTCTTTGTATTTCCTGATTTTGGCCAGACTGTCCGATCGCCTTTCTCGCACGGCCTTTACACTGTCCATGTACCGCATACGCACCTCGCGTGCCGAATCGATGGCCTGACGGCGGGCGTTGGTTGCCGAATCGATGGCACGGCGGCGTGCTTCCGCCAACTCCTTGGCATCGGTTTGCCCGAAGGCCGTTTGAACGAAGCCTACGGTAAAAAATATGAGTAAAAAATATAATAGTGTTCTGAAGTTCAACGGTTCGTCTCCTTATATTACTTATATAACCCGTTTCGGGCAAAATTATTTTGCCGCTTGCGGGTTAATATGGCATTTGCCGCAAGGTTAGGGGAAATTCTATCAAAAATAGAAAAAATGACGTTATTTCCCGGGCTCATGAATGGTAAATAAAAACAATTTAACAAGGCGTAGACATTTCCCGAATATTCGTCGGGAATTATGTCCAATGCAGTATATTGCACTCCCATCAATTCGCAATGAGGACGCCAAAACGCTCCGATATTTTCAAGAAGCTGAATACACAATACAGGGTGGTATTCATAGACGATGAAAGCCTGGAGGAAGTAGGCTCCTTTCAACTTACCATGCGCAAGCTGTACATATTGCTCAGCAGTATGTTTGTGCTGGTGGCGGTGCTTACCGTTTGTATACTGTTGCTTACTCCCTTACGCTATTACATACCGGGCTACGGTAGTAACAAACATCGTATGGAAGTGATAAAACTAAAACAGAACGTAGACTCGCTGTCGGACCTGGTGAATGCGCAGCACAAGTATGAAGAAAACCTGCGAGACGTGATAACCGGCAAAACGCCTGTAACCAAGGATACCACGCCGCTGGATATGAAGAAAGTGAAAGAAGACGAGATGAAGAGTATGATACCCATGAAGGAAGTGAAAAAAGACGCATTAAAGGAAGTACGAAAAGCCAAGTAATGAGTGAGAAGGGCAAATACGGCAATACCATGCGGTATGTGGGTTTGGGTTCGCAAATGATGGCCCTGCTGCTGGTGTCGCTATGGCTGGGTAATAAGCTGGACGATGTGATAGGATGGCGCTTTCCCGTATTGTTGGTTACACTGCCGCTGCTGGCCCTTGTGGTATCGCTGTGGCAACTGATAAAAGCTTTTGACAAACCAAAGAAATGAAGAAGTATTACATACCCATGATGATGCTGGTGTTTGTTGCCCTTTCGGCAATATTCTTCGGCATGCGTACCTATGTGCCCGAATTTAATTTTCCGCTGCTGATGACCGGCAATATCATCATGTTCGGTTTGTCGGTATTGTCGTTCTTTATGGTGATGAACCAACTGAAACGCCACCCTGCCGCCTTTGTGCGCGGCGTATACGGCGCTTCTTTTCTTAAGTTGTTTGTGTGTATAGTGGGTATCATCACCTATGCCATTCTTAAAAAACCTGATATTCATAAACCATCATTGTTTGTTTTGCTGGGCATATATGCGGTATACTCCGCGGTGGAGACCGTAGTACTGTCCGGGCTGGCAAGAAAAGTATAAACACTTGTATGAGCAAGAAGGAGACCTCATTGTATATGCTTGGGCAGTTTTTGCCACCCGATACCTTTGAGATGGTGGCGCCGTATTTTCGTGACCATACCGTGCACCTTACCCTTACGAGGGAGCGCAAAAGCGTATTGGGCGATTACCGCACTCCCACCAAGGATACTCCGTACCACCGCATCAGTGTCAATATTAATCTTAACCCCTATAGCTTCCTGATAACGCTGGTGCATGAACTGGCGCACATGCTCACCTTCATCCACTTCCGCAACGCGCAGCCGCACGGCAAGGAATGGAAAACGCAGTTCAGGCACATGCTTATACCCTTTTTGGGTAAGCGCATATTTCCCAACGATGTGGAGAAAGCATTGGTAGCCTACGTGCGCAACCCCGCGGCAAGTACCTGTACCGACCCGGCTCTGTTTAAAGCATTATATCGCTACGATGAGCAAAAGCCCGGCTATAAACTGGTAGACGATATAGAAGTGGGTCAATGGTTCCAGATAGAGGACGGAACCGTGTTTGAAAAGGTGAGCCAATTGCGCACCCGCAGCCGTTGCAGAGACCTGATTACCAACAAGCATTACTTTTTTCAGGGCATAGTGGAGGTGAAGCACATCAGGCGCGACAAGCGTAAAATTGCTTGAAGGTATTTTGTTAATCCCCCGATATTTACCCCCGCAAAACCCGACCCGGCCTTGAAACCGGGATGGTTTATTTGTACATTTGACAATTCAAAATTTCAATAAGAATGAAATCTACACACAAGTTCTTGCTGGGAGCTTCCCTGCTGTTTATGGCATCGTGCCAAGAAACGGGTAAGGAGAAAACGGTTTCTCGCAAGCTTTTGGATCCCGCAAATATGGATACCACCGTTCGCCCCGGCGACAACTTCTTTTTGTATGCCAACGGCACATGGTTGAAGAACAACCCCATACCCGGTTCGGAAACACGCTGGGGCAGCTTTAACGAGTTGCAGGAAAACAACTTTGCCGCTTTGCATGCGTTGTTGGAAGAAGCCGCCAATAACAAAAATGCGGCAAAGGGCAGCGCCGAGCAAAAAGTAGGGGATTTTTACCGTACGGGTATGGATAGTGCCGCCATTGAAAAAGCCGGTATTACGCCCGCCAACGAAGTGCTGGCTCGCATAGACGCCATTACCGATGCCAACGGAGTACTGAAGGAAATAGCCACGGAGCACACGCAAGGTATAGGTCCCTTGTTTGGTTTTTATGTGGGTCCGGATGATAAAAATGTTACCAAACAGATATGCCAGTTTTGGCAAGGCGGCCTGGGTATGCCCGACCGCGATTATTATTTTAAAACCGACGAGCGCACCGCCAAAGTACGCGAGGCTTACCAAAAATACCTGGGAACCATGCACATGCTGATGGGGCAGGACAGCGCCACCGCCAAGAAGAACGCTGCCGATATATACAAGCTGGAAACCGCGTTGGCCGGTGCATCCATGACACGCGTGGAAATGCGTGACCCCTACAAACTGTATAACAAGTTTGACATGGCGGGGCTCAACAAGCTTACGCCCGGCATCAACTGGAATACCATGTTTGCCGACCTGAAAGTAAAAGGCCAAGACTCTTGCATCGTGGGTATGCCCGCTTTCTTTAAAGAAGTGTCCAAGCAGCTTAGCGCAACGCCGGTGGATGTATGGAAAACATACCTGAAATTTCATGTGGTAAACGATTTGGCGCCTTACCTGAGCAGCAATTTCGATAACGCACGCTTTGATTTTTACGGAAAAACCGTGCGCGGACAACAAGAGCAAAAGCCCCGTTGGAAACGTGTATTGTCTACCACTGACGGTTCGGTTGGCGAACTGCTGGGTAAGATGTACGTGGACAAACACTTTAAACCCGAGGCTAAAGAACGTATGCTGAACCTGGTGAACAACCTGGCCGAAACCTATGCCGCCCGCATCAAGCGCCTTGACTGGATGTCTGAAGCCACCAAGCAAAAGGCATTGGCCAAACTGGGTACCTTCATCAAAAAAATAGGCTATCCCGACAAGTGGAAAGATTACGGTTCACTCACTGTTGTGAATGACAATTATGTAAAAAACATACTGGCTTCTGCGGAGTTTGAGTATAACTACAACATTGCCAAACTGGGCCGCCCCGTAGATAAAACGGAGTGGGGTATGACACCGCCCACGGTGAATGCTTATTACAATCCCGCGTTTAACGAGATTGTATTCCCCGCCGGTATATTGCAATACCCCTTCTTTGATATGGATGCCGATGATGCCGTTAACTACGGTGGTATAGGCGGCGTGATAGGCCATGAAATGACGCACGGCTTTGACGACCAAGGTCGCCAATATGCGGCAGACGGTAACCTGCAAGATTGGTGGACGCCCGAAGACGCCGAAAAATTCAACCAAAAAGCCGGCGTGGTGATTAACCAGTTTAACGAATACACCGTGCTGGACAGCGTACACGTAAACGGCCAACTGACCTTAGGCGAAAACCTGGCCGACCTTGGCGGATTAGCTATCTCTTACGAAGCCTTTAAGAAAACCAAGCAAGGACAGAGCAACGAGAAGATTGATGGCTTTACCCCCGACCAACGCTTCTTCCTGAGCTGGGCTCAGGTATGGCGCGCCAATACCCGCGACGAGGAAATGGCTAACCGTATCATGACCGACCCGCACTCGCCCAACCTGTGGCGTTGCAACGGCCCCCTGAGCAATATGCCCGAGTTTTACCAGGCCTTCAACGTGCAGCCCGGCGATAAAATGTACCGTGCCGACAGCACTCGTGCAAAAGTATGGTAGTAGATATTTGAGTCGATTATACGAAACGCCACCCGATAGGGTGGCGTTTATTTATGTGTATTTGGAAGCGGATAAAACAAAAAAAGCCCGCAACTTTCGTTGCGAGCTACAGGTGGTTGGTGGAACCGGCGGGAGTCGAACCCGCGTCCAAACACATGCCCGATAAGCTTTCTACATGTTTATTCCCGAATTTGATTTCGGAAAGTTGCCGGAACGGGACAAACCTACAACTTCCCTACACTGCTAGGAGTTTCATCCTGCGACAGCAGCCGCCGCAAAACTATCCCGCCGAATGATGAGTTAGGCGGCAGGGACGACGACGGGCCAAGGTCCTCTGCGGCCAAAATGGTTGCGCTAAAATTAATTAGGCAGCCATGGCGTAGTTAGATTCGCCATTTAAAAGTTCGAATATTCAGATTTACGTGCTAATTATCCAACGCACGACATGCTTACTTACCCTGCCGTATGCTGTCAAAACCGGTCGGCCCCGGGTAGTAATTTATTAATGAAAGAACTATTGCAAATTTACGGATATTGCCCGACAATCAACGCACCGGGGTCATCCTTACCGATTGTTTTTATAAAATCTGTAACAAAATCGTATTTTATACGATATACGTACATCACACCTATAGTTTATGAACTTAGAAATTACCGATTTGTCGAAGACCTACCCTAACGGGGTACAGGCTTTAAAAAACGTGACACTGTCCATATCCAACGGCATGTTTGGATTGCTGGGGCCCAACGGTGCGGGTAAAAGCTCGCTGATGCGCACCATAGCCACTTTGCAGGATGCTGATAGCGGCAGCATACACTTTGACGGCATTGATGTACTGAAACAAAAGCAGGAGCTGCGCAAAGTACTGGGTTATTTGCCGCAGGAGTTTGGCGTATATCCCAAAGTGTCTGCAGAGGAAATGCTGCATTACCTGGCAAGGCTTAAAGGCATAGCCAATGCGAGTGAGCGGAAAGAAGTGGTAAAAAGCCTGCTGCAACAAGTAAACCTGTACGACCACCGTAAACGCTACCTAGGCGGCTATTCGGGCGGTATGAAACAGCGTTTCGGTATAGCTCAGGCATTGTTGGGTAATCCCAAGCTGATTATTGTGGATGAACCCACCGCAGGGTTGGACCCCGCAGAACGTTTGCGCTTTAATAACCTGCTCAGCGAAATAGGTGAGAACATCATCGTGATTCTCTCCACCCACATTGTAGACGATGTGGCAGCCTTGTGTAACGATATGGCCATCATTGCGGGCGGGCAAGTGGTACAGCGCGGCAACCCCGAGCAACTGGTGGGCGACTTTAACAACAGGATATGGGCCAAGCGCATCCGCAAAGAAGAGCTCAACGATTACAAGTCGCAATATCGCGTCATATTATCTCGCTTAAGTGCGGGCGATGTGATGATACATGTGTACAGCGAAACAGAGCCCGGCAACGGATTTATACCCGAAAAAGCGGGACTGGAAGACATCTATTTTGCCAACATCGCTTAATCTTTAAACGCTCGTTATCATGTTTCGTTCCATATTTTCTTTTGAAGTGCACCGGTGGTATCGGTCTACAGCCACGTATGTATATTTCATCTTATTGTTTACGCTCACGTTTTTGTTAGGCACGGCCATCGGTGGCACTTTCCCTAGTATTTCAATAGGGGCGGGAGCCGGCGGCGACAAGGTTTTTGTAAACAGCCCCGTTGCCATAGCCGGATTGCTGAATGGTGTGAATAGTTATCTCGGTATGGTTATCATTGTGGCCATTATCGGTAACTCGGTATTAAAGGATTTTTCAAGCAATACATATCAACTGTTGTTTACCACGCCTGTATCTAAGTTTAATTACCTGTTCGGGCGATTTTCCGGGGCATTGTTCGTGTCGCTTATATTATTAATGGCACCGGCTTTGGGTTTGATGACTGCATATGCCATGCCTTGGATAAACCAAGATATGATTGGGCTGTTCATGATGTCGCCCTATGTGCAGAGCTACCTATATACCACGCTGCCAAATGCTTTACTGGCCGGTGCGATATTCTTTGCCGTGAGTGTCATAGCTCGCGATGTGTTTTTTATCTGGGTATTCCTGATTATTTTCTTTGTGGTAATAGGCGTATCCAATTCATTTTTTTCCACCTTGGAGAAACAGGAAATAGCCGCATTGCTCGACCCGTTTGGTATGCAAGCCTCAAGGATGCTTACGCGCCATTGGAACCCTTATGAGAAAAACCACAACCCTGTAACGCTTCAGGGCATACTCTTATACAATCGGCTGCTGTGGTTAGGTATATCCATAGGTATATTGATTGTGGGTTATGTGTCTTTTTCTTTTTCCACCGCACCGCGCACTTTGTTTAGGTGGAGGAAGAAGGGCGTTGATACGGCACCGGAAAAAACCGAGTTTAAGCGCATCGGTGTGGGCAGTGTGGGTTTGTCTTTCGGCACGGGTAATGCACTAAAAAATTTATGGTCGCTGGCAGTAAACGAATGTCGCACCATCATACGCAACACCTACTTCCGTATTATTCTTTTGTTTGGCGTTGTGTTGTTGTTGCTCGTATCCACACAGTTGGGCAAAATGTATGACACCACCACGTTCCCCGTTACCTCGCAGGTAATCACTTATTTCTACGGTACGCTCACTTTATTTATCGTGGTACTCACCATCATCTTCTCCGGAGAGCTGGTGTGGAAGGCGCGCGATGTACGCATGAGCAATATACTGGATGCCACACCCGTGCCCAATTGGGTCTTCTACATCAGCAAACTGATAGGCTTGTTTTTTATGCAGGCCATATTGGTCAGCATCATCATTGTAGCGGGCGTTATCGTGCAAACGTTTAAAGGTTATACCAACTACGAGATTGGCTTGTACATACGGTACGTGTATGGCTTTATATTGCCCGACTTTTGGCTGCTGGCCATAGTAGCCCTGTTTGTGCAAACACTGGTAAAGAATCGCTACATCGGGTTCTTTATCGTAACGTTGTTCTATATCTGGAATACGTTCTTTGCCATGTTGGTGCTCAAGCACAACCTGTTTGTGTTTTCATCGGACCCCGGCATAGTGTATTCCGAGATGAACGGCTTCGGACACACGGTTTATCCCTACATCATCTATAAATTATACTGGGGCGCCTTGGCAGTATGCCTGGCAACAATATCATCTTTGCTTTGGGCCCGGGGCAGCGAAGACCGCCTCAGCCTCAGGTGGAATGATGCGCGCGCCAAAAGCAATCGCACCGCATGGGCATCGTTAATTGTTTTAGGTGTGGTGTTTTTTACTTGCGGCGGATTTATCTATTACAATACCAACACGCTGAACCACTATGAAACAAGCTATGCGATGGAAAAAGGCATGGCGGAATTCGAGAAGAAGTTTAAAAAATACGAAAACTCCCCGCAGCCTACCATTACGGATGTAAGCTTGAATGTAGACATCTTCCCGAAGGAAAGAGACATTGTGGCAAACGGCTACTATGTGTTGCAAAACAAAACCAATGTACCGATAGATTCCGTACACATTAACTACATCAACACACTACAATTGGATATCCGGTCGTTTGGCAGGCCGCATAGCTTAGTGCTCAACGATTCTGAAAACGGATTCCGGATATACAAGCTTACGCAACCGCTGCAACCCGGAGAATCGGTAAAGATGACTTTCACTTCAAAGCAAATAACAAAAGGCTTTGAGCATAATTTTAGCGGACTAAGTACGGCTTTGTACAACGGTACTTTTGTAAACAACCAACAGTTTTTGCCAAACATTGGTTACGACCCGGGTTCGGAAATGAGCAACAACAAAGACCGTAAGGAGCATGGACTGCCCTTCCGCAGAACAAGCTTACCCATTGGCGATACTACAGCCTATGTGCGCAACATCTTTACCCGTAATGCCGACTTTATCAATTTCGAAGCAACGGTAAGCACCTCGCCAGACCAAATGGCTATTGCACCGGGATACCTGCAAAAAGAATGGACACAAAACGGTCGCCGCTATTTTAGTTATAAGATGGACAGCCCCATTCTTAACTTCTATTCTTTTCTTTCGGCAGATTATAAGGTGAAGAAAGAAAAATGGCAAGGGGTGAACTTGGAGATATACTATCAGAAAGGGCACGAGTATAACCTCGACCGCATGATGAAGGGTGTAAAAAAGGCATTGACTTACTATACGGCCAACTTCAGTCCTTATCAACACAAGCAAGTGCGCATATTGGAGTTTCCCTCTTACTCTTCGTTTGCGCAATCTTTCCCCAACACCATACCTTTTTCGGAAAGCATTGGCTTTATTGCCGATGTAGCCGGTGACGAGGAAAACGTGGACTATCCCTTTTATGTAACCGCCCACGAGGTGGCGCACCAGTGGTTTGCCCACCAAGTAACAGGCGCCGATGTGGAAGGGTCTAACGTGCTGTCGGAGACACTGGCACAATATGGCGCCATAAGGGTGTTGGAACAAGAATACGGAGCGGATAAGCTGCGCAAGTTTTTGAAGTATGAGGCGGATAAGTTTTTAAGCGGTCGTGCCTTTGAGAACGAAAGAGAAAAACCCCTTGCTTATGCGGACATGGGACAAGGATATATCCTGTACCAAAAAGGCGGTATCGTGATGAATGCATTGAGCAAATACTTAGGCGAAGACAGCGTGAACAATGCGCTGAAACGTTTTCTGCAGCAATATGCCTTCAAAGCTCGCCCTTACCCCACTACATTGGCCTTGGTGAAGGAACTAAAACAAGCTGCACCCGACAGTATGAAGTATTTGGTTACTGATATGTTTGAACGCATCACGATATACGACAACAAGATAAACGAGGCCAAAACCAAGAAAACCGCCGATGGCAATTACGTTACGGAGTTTACCATAGAGGCCAATAAGTACGACATAGATACCACGGGCAAGAATAATCCCATAGCCTTTGACGACTATATAGATGTAGGCGTAATGAGCAAGGATAAATTGCTGGCCGTGCAACGCTTCAAAATAAAGAAGGGTACCACCAACCTCACCATCACTTCGAAAACGGAGCCCGACAAAGTACGTGTTGATCCCAACTACCTGTTGATAGACAAAGACCTTAAGAACAATGAGGTTAAAATTGAGAAGAAGAGCAGCTGATTTAGCCATGATGATTATAAGAAACGCCACCCGACAGGGTGGCGTTTCTGTTAGGTTCCGTCAAAAAAGTAGCGCTATTTTTAAACTACTAATTCTATTTATGGATATCCGTAACTGCTTGCGAACTTTGCAAATTTGATAGAAAGCATTAGTCATTGTCGTATTTTCGCGCACCATGAGCAAGCTGTACGATAAGATACAAGAAACCACCGCCTTTATCAGAAGCCAAACCGATATGGTACCCCAAGTGGGTATTATATTAGGCAGCGGTATAGGCTGTATACTGGATGTGTTGGAAGTATCGGCCGAGATAGAATATGCCGCCATTCCGCATTTCCCCGTAACCACGGTAAAGGGGCACGACGGCAAGCTGGTGTTTGGCACATTGGGCGGTAAGCCCGTGGTGGTCATGGCCGGCAGGTTTCATTATTACGAAGGGTACAGTATGGAAGAGGTAACCTTTCCCGTGCGCATTATGAGGGCCTTGGGTGCGGAAACGCTGATGGTATCTAATGCTGCGGGTGGTATGCGCGCGGATTTTGCCATAGGCGATATCATGTTCATTACCGACCATGTGAACCTTTTTCCCGAACACCCGCTGCGCGGCGCCAACGACGACCGCTTAGGTCTGCGTTTCCCCGATATGAGTGAACCGTATAGTTTGGATATGGTGCGTATGGCCACCGAAATAGCCAAAGAGCAAAATGTGGTGACGCATACCGGTGTGTATATAGGACTCTCCGGCCCCACTTTTGAAACACCGGCCGAGTATCATTGGCTGCGCACCATTGGCGGCGAGGCCGTGGGCATGAGCACAGTGCCCGAGGTGATAGTGGCCATACACGGGGGCATGAAGGTATTTGCCGCCAGCATTATTACCGACCTGGCACCCGAAGGGCATGTGGAGAAAATAACGTTGGAAGAAGTGCTGGACGCGGCCAACGCGGCAGCCCCCAGGCTGGCCGGCATCATTACCGCGCTTATTGAGCGGATATAATTCTGTTGAATTACCTTTGCCCACTAAAGAGAAAACGTTGCCCGGGTATAAAAGCGTCTTTAAAGTTGTCTGTATCGTATTGACGGTGTTCTTGTTTTGCGACAATGCCGCACATGCCCAGTTTACGCAGCCGCCCCCGCCCGGCACGCCCAACGCCGTACTGCGCGATACCAGCCTCAACAAAACCAACACGGCAGAGTGGGAGAGCGAGAACGCACGGGTGTTTTATAAATACCGCCAATCGGATAAACTATATACCCCGGATACTACAATACATACCTTTCACCGCCGCCCGTTTTCGCAACCCTGGTACCGCGATTTGGGCAACACGGGCACACCTACGCAAAACCTGTTGTTTACCCCCGAAAACAGAGTGGGCCCCACGCTGGGCTATCATGTGTTTGACGTGTATCGTTTTGATGTGGACAGCCTGAAATATTACAATACCAATAGGCCTTACTCGTTTTTCAGGTTCGGCTTAGGGAGTAAGCTGGAGCAAATGGCCGAAATCATGCACACGCAAAACATCCGCCCCAACTGGAACGTCTCTTTTCACTACCGCAAAATAAACTCGCCGGGATACTATCAGGTGCAGCGTGCCAATCATGATTTGGGCAACCTCACTACCTACTACCAAAGTAAAAACCTGCGCTACGAGCTGTATGGCGGATTGGTATACAATAAAGCGCAGCAGGATGAAAACGGTGGTATTACCAACGACAGCCTCCTTACAGACCCCAACTTCAGCGACCGCAGAACCATACCGGTAAACTTTGCGGCAATCACTACCGGTACCTCGGTGCCGCGCTCGTCGGTGCTGAACATGAGTCGTGATTTTTCGGTGTTCCTGCAACACGGGTATACCTTCGGGCAAACGGATACCGTGTATAACGAAGATTCCACACGTTTCAGCCTACAGCTTACGCCACGCTTCGGGTTGACGCATCGTTTTAACCTCACCTCTGCCAAGCATCGCTACAAAGACCTTGACCCCGATTCGCTGCGTTATTCGGCCTTTTTCAACAGGACATTTGCGGAAACCGATACCGTTTTTTCGCAGCAGCACTGGCTGAAGGTGGATAATGCCGTAATGCTGAACGGCTTTTTGGGCAAGCGCCAAAGCCAGACACAGTTTAGCGCCGGGGTGGGCAACCGGGTAGACCGTTTTCGCAACAAATTTGTTGTAGACAGCAACACATTTACCATAACGAGCAATTATTTGGTAGGCGAGCTGAAGAAAGAAGCCCTGAAAGAAGGTGCCTGGTCGTATAACGCCAACGCATTGTTTTATGTTACCGGCGATGCTGCGGGTAGTTCGGTATTGGGTGCATCACTGGGTAAGGAGATAAAGAAACTCGGTAGCATTGTCATCGGCGCCAAGCAGGAGATAAACGTGGCACCATACGCATATACTACTTATTATAATCAGTACGATACCATAACGGCTACCTTTAACAAGGAAAGCGTAACCCGACTGTACGGTGTCGTGGAAAGCCCGAGATTGGGCCTTTACGGAGGCGTTACGAGCTACCTCGTGAGCAACTATATATACCTGAACGCACAACAATTGCCTGACCAATATGCCACTACGTTCAACATTTCGCAGATATGGGCAAGAAAAGTATTCCGCTGGCGTTCGTTGGTATTGGATAACGAATTGGCTTACCAGCAATATACCACCGGCGCTCCCATAAATGTGCCTCAAATATTGGGCAGGCACCAATTGAGTATAGAAAGGCAAGTTTTCGGCACCGCCCTACGGATGGCCACGGGTGTAGAGGTGCGCTACCACAGTGCGTATGCCGGCGCAGGTTATTCGCCCTTTTTCAATCGTTTCTATTATCAAAATACTTACAACATCTCCAACGGCCCCGAAGGCTCCGTATTTTTCAATTTCCGCATCAAAAACTTCAGGTGCTACATCATGGGCGACCAGGTACAGCAGCTTTTTGGCGACAATACCATGATAGCGCCGGGCTATGCCGCACAAAACTTTATGATACGTTTCGGCTTTGTTTGGGTGCTGGTGAATTAATACTTCCGGATAATGCGGATATGAATAAACTTTAAGACTATTCTTAACCCCGCAATTCGTGATTTCTATTAACTTTGCTCACCCGAAAAGGATAACGATAAATTAATTTTTTTAAGCACAAGCACCCCGTTATACGATGAAAGATTTTTCATACGTGATGAACTCCGACCCGGCTTACATCGAATCGCTGTATACCGATTATGTAAAGAGCCCGGATAATGTAGACCCCGACTGGAAAAAGTTTTTTGACGGTTTTGATTTTGCCGTAGCCAAAGCTCCCGCAAACGGTAACGGAAAAGCTTCCGGCCCGGTAAGCAACGAGCAACTGGAGAAAGAAATAAGCGTTTTCAGGCTCATCAACTCTTATCGTAAACGTGCGCACCTGGCATCTACCACCAATCCCATACGCAAGCGTAAAGACCGCAAGCCTCAATTAGACTTGGCTGACTTCGGGCTGACGGATGCGGATATGAACACCGAGTTCTATGTGGGTTCTTTTATCGGGTTGGGCAAAGCCAAGTTGTCAGAGATAGTGGCGAAGCTTAAAACCATATACCTCGGCAATATCGGTATCGAATACACCTACATCAACAACCGCGAAAAGCGCCGTTGGGTAGAGCATAACTTTTCGGAACTGATGCAAAAGCAGTTTACCATAGAGCAGCGCAGGCGCATATTGGAGAAACTGAACCAGGGGGTAATTTTCGAGAAGTTTTTACACACAAAATATATAGGCCAGAAACGCTTTGGGCTTGATGGCGGAGAAAGCACCATAGCGGCGCTGGATACCATCATCAACGATTCGGCAGATGCGGGAGTACAGGAAGTGGTGATAGGCATGGCCCACCGCGGTCGCCTTAACGTACTGGCAAATACACTGGGTAAAACATACGAGCAAATATTCTCGGAATTTGAAGGCAACATGCCTCCCGATATGACCATGGGCAGCGGCGACGTGAAGTATCACCTCGGTTTCAACTCCGATATTACCACGCCCTCGGGCAAAACGGTGAACCTGCAACTGGTACCCAACCCCTCTCACCTGGAGGCGGTAAACCCCGTGGTGCTGGGCTTTGCGCGTGCCAAAGCCGATGTGCTGTATGATGACTACGATAAAATATTGCCGATACTGATACACGGTGATGCGGCGGTAGCCGGCCAAGGCATAATATACGAGTTGCTGCAAATGAGCAAGCTCAAAGGTTATGAAGCCGGCGGTACCATCCATCTCGTTATCAACAACCAGATTGGTTTCACCACCGATTTTGACGATGCTCGTTCTGCGGATTATTGCACCAGCATAGCCTCTATGCTACAGTGCCCCGTAATGCATGTAAACGGCGATGACGCCGAAGCAGTGGTAAAGGCTTGCCAATTGGCCGTGGCCTATCGCCAAAAATATAATGAAGACGTATTCATCGATATAGTTTGCTATCGCCGCCACGGACATAACGAGGGTGACGAACCCAAGTTTACCCAACCTCAACTGTATGCGTTGATAGATAAACATCCCAATCCGCGTGAGGTGTATACCCAATACCTGTTGCAACACGGCGAAGCCGATGCACAGACTATGGCGAAGGAAATGGAGAAGAAGTTTTGGGATGAATTGCAGCAACGCCTGGATGAGGTGAAGCAAAACCCGCTGCCTTACAAATACCAGAAACCCGAACTGTGGTGGAAAGAGTTGCGCAAGGCCAAAGAAGAAGATTTTGAACAATCTCCGAATACGGCTATTACAGAGGCGGAGTTTAAAGACCTTGTAGCCAAATTGATGCAGTGGCCGGCCGATTTTTCGCCTTTGCGCAAGGTGGCCAAACTGCTGCAAGACAAAACCAAACTGTTTGATGCGGAAGGCAAAGCAGATTGGGCTACCGGCGAGTTGTTGGCATATGCCAGTTTGCTTACCGCAGGCCACGATGTGCGCCTGAGCGGCGAAGATGTGAAACGTGGTACGTTCTCTCACCGTCATGCGGTGATATACGATGAAAAGACCAATGCGGAATACAACAGGCTGGCTCATTTTAAAGAAGGCCAAGGCGACTACCTGATATATAACTCCCTACTGAGCGAATTTGCGGTATTGGGCTTTGAATATGGCTATGCCATGGCCAACCCCAACAACCTGGTACTTTGGGAAGCACAGTACGGAGACTTTGCCAACGGTGCGCAAACCATCATAGACCAATACCTGAGCAGCGGTGAACAAAAATGGTCGAACATGAACGGCTTGGTGATGCTGTTGCCACACGGCTACGAAGGCGGCGGTCCCGAGCACTCCAGCGCTCGCCTTGAACGCTTCCTGCAAATGTGTGCGGAGTTGAACATGGTGATTACCAACATTACCACATCTGCCAACTTCTTCCACGCGCTGCGCAGGCAAATGGCATGGGAGTTCCGCAAACCGATGGTGAACTTCGCACCCAAAGCCAATTTGCGTCATGCTCGTTCTTACTCCGCCATGTCGGAGTTTACCACGGGCGGCTTTAAAGAAGTGCTGGACGACCCGAGCATAGAAGATAAGGCGGCAGGCAAAGTGAAGCGTGTATTGCTGTGCAGCGGTAAAATGTATTTTGACCTGAGCGAGAAACAACTGGCCGAAAACAGAACAGACGTAGCCATTGTGCGCCTGGAGCAGATATATCCCTTGCCCGTAAAACAATTGCAGGCACTGCGCGATAGGTATAAGAAAGCCGAGTGGGTTTGGGTGCAGGAAGAGCCGCGTAATATGGGCGCATTAACCTTCCTGAAGATGAACCTGGAAGACTTCCCGATGAGTTATATCTCAAGACCGGCAAGCGCATCTCCCGCCACGGGTTTTGCCAAGAAGCATGCACAGGAGCAGCAATCGCTGATAGAGCAGGCTTTTCAAATTCAAAAGTAAAAAGGCAAAATCAAAACGAGATATTGAAGGAGCAGCGCAAGTTGCTCCTTTTTTAATTCAAAATTCAAAAGTGAAAATTCAAAAAATGTTATGCAATCGGTTTAAGCCGGCGTCTATACCTCGGCTAATCATGTTGGTATAGCCGTCTTGGGGCAGGCCAATCAGGTGTTTCTTTGCCAACCGATAATGCTCTATAGCTAAAGCCTTGTCGCCCAAGTCTTCGTGGCATTTACCGATGTTGAGATGCAGTGAGGGAAGTATGTTTATTGCATCGTTGCCCGGTATTTCTTTGGCGAATTGAAGCGCTTTTTCATCCCAATGTAGTTTGCTTAATGTGTCGGGTTGATGACGAGCCACATAGTGTGCGGCAACGGCCCGTTCCATATTGCTTTGAGCCATTTGCCAAGCCCGGTTGAATAATGCGGATGCGACTTCTCTATTACCTTCATGCATCATTCCCTCCGCACAAAGCTTATATACCGCGTTGTCGGCGTCAAAATGCATAAGTCAAAAAGAAAATTAAAGTCGAATGTCTAAACAACAGAGTGTCACTACGACGGCTTACCCAGCACGTAAATATTCTCGGCAGTAGGGGTGGGGCTGCCGCCTTCTTTTTCAAGGGATATGGCAAATGCCTGTCCGTCGGTAACGCTCATGGGCAGGGGTGCCATAATATCCTTATCCACCATATCGTTGGAGATTACACCCATGCTTACGGGTTTACCCTCCTGTATTACCCACATTTGGTACTGCATGCCTTGCGGTGGCATTGGCAGCTTTTTCATGGACAGGTATGTTTCGCCCTTAGCCTTGTTCCAATAGATGGTGGCTGCCATGGTATGGCCGGGTTGTATGCTCTTCATTACAATGGTCTGCACATTGCTGTCGGCCATTATTTCGCCTTCTTTGCGGTAGTCGTTCAGCATGCCGGCCAAATGCTGTTGTTGTTGGCGCAGGGTATCCAATTGCTGCTGCATGGCCGTTTGGCTGTCTGCCATTTGGTTGCGTTGCGACATCAACACGAAATTCAGTAACACACTACCGATGAGCGCGGCCCAGACTGCGGCCCTTTGCCAAGCCGGGCGGCTTACCGGTGTTGCCGGCAAAGGAATGCTTTTGGGGGAACTTGGTGAATCCGTAGAAACGTGTTGGGCGGGAACTTCAACCGGTGCTTCGCCGGAGATAGCCGCCCAAATTTGGTTTTGCAGGTGTGCGGGTGGTTGCACGGCAGTGGCTTCGGCAAGCATCAGCATGCTTGCTTCCATAGCCTGCACTTCTGCAGCCAGCTCGGGATACAAGGCCATGTCGGCTTCTACCTGCGCACGCTCCACCTCAGGTAAAGCGCCGAAGACGTAAGCCTCCAAAATGCCCGATTCTATGTATTCCTTTATGTCCACCTCAATTTTTAAAATGTTGTCTTAACAATTGCATGGCATGGCGCATGCGTGTTTTTACCGTTCCCAACGGTATATCCAAAGTTTTCGCTATCTCATCCAGTGTAAATCCTTTGTAATAGGCCAGCTCCACAATGGTCTCATACTCCGGTTTCAACTCAGCTACGGCCTTTCTTAATCCTATCGTATCGGTCTTCTGCTCTGTCTTCAATCCGTTCTCCATACCATATACGATATCTTCGCCTGTGCGGATTTTGGCCTTCATTATTTCGCCTTTGGAGCGCAGCTTGTCTATCGCCGCGTTTCGGGCAATGTTAATCATCCACGTATAAATACGGCCTTTTTCCGCATTGAATTGCTCGATATTGTTCCAGATTTTTACGAACACCTCCTGCAAAACGTCTTGCGCGGTTTGCTCATCGAAAATCACTTTGCGGATAACGCCATATAACACACCCGAGTACTGTTGGTACAGGTAATTGAAGGCATCTCTGCTTTTCTGATTCAGCAGTAAAACCAACTCATCCTCGGTATATGTTGCTTGTGGCGCCAAAATTATCGTTAGCTAATATAGATGTTATTTTACAAATAGCATCCTATAGTCGGTTTTTACTTTTCCGCTGCTGATATCGTCCAGTTTCTTTTTAATGAGGCGCTTTTTAAGCGGTGCCAAGTAATCTATAAACAGTTTTCCTTCTATGTGGTCGTACTCGTGCTGTATAACACGGGCGGTTATACCTTGAAATTCTTTTTCGTGTTCGGTGAAATTTTCATCCATATAGCGGATGCGGATGCGCGGCTGCCTCTTAACGTCTTCGCGCACTTTGGGGATGCTGAGGCATCCTTCGTTATAAGCCCAGGGTTCGCCGGTTTCTTCCAATATACGGGCATTGATGAATACATCCTTCACCGGCTCCTCATTGGGATAGGTACGTTTGTCTTCCTCGTCAAATCCCTCCACTATTTGTATGGTATCTATCACAAATAACCTGATGGCGCGATTGATTTGCGGTGCCGCCAAGCCCACGCCGTTGCTGTTATACATGGTATCCCACATATCGGCAATAAGCTTTTGTAATTCGGGATAATCCTTGGTTATGTCCTCGCCCACCTTCCGCAATACAGGGTGTCCGTAGGCTACTATGGGTAAATTCATTTTTTACTACTAAGTGTTAAAACCTTACAAAGTTACAAATTGCCGCGGCTTTCGAGGTATTCCTGTAAAAGTAGTACCGCGCTCACGGCATCTATCAGTTCTTTTTTCTCGCGGTCTTTCTTTTTAAGCCCCATGCCGGCAATGGCACGGGATGCCATTTTCGAGCTCATGCGCTCGTCTACCTTTTCTATGGGCAGGGTGGGGAATACCTTTTCAAAGTTGCGGATGAATTTGTCTACCAACGGAGTGGCGTCGGTAGGCGAATCGTCCAGATTGAGGGGATAACCGATGATAACCACATCTACCGCCTCGCGGGCAAAGTATTGTTTCAGATACCAAATCAGTTTTTCCGAGTCTACGGTTTCCAGCGCGGTGGCTATGATACGCAAGGGGTCGGTTACGGCAATACCGGTGCGTTTTTTGCCGTAGTCGAGCGAGAGGATGCGCCCCATATCAAAAACGGTTGTTTTGCTTTACGATAACCGTGCCCATCTTTTTCAGTATTTCGGCTTCCGATTGTTTAAACTGCAGCTGCATGCGCACGAGGGCGATTACCTTGTTAGGGTCTTGCTCTGTGGTGAGGCGGTTCAGTATCTCGGTCTGTGCGGCTTTTATCTTTTTCAGTTCAAAGTAGGTAAGCGTGCTTTCCGCTTCGTTGATATAGTTGTTCTCTCCGTGCACGGATTCGATACCGTAGTTGTTGCGCCAGTTGGGGCTTATTTCCGTATTGGTTTGCAGGAGAGTGGCGATGCGGTATTGCATATCCGGGTCGGGGTAATTAATGAAGTGCTGCACATCGGGTACCGTACCGTGTTGGTGCAGGTAATGAAAATATTCATCGTAAATGCGGCGTGCCAAAGGCACTTCAAGCAGGTCGGGGTCTACACCGGCATGCATAAAAGCGGCAATATTATCATGCCCTTCATAGGCCTTGCCTCCGTGCTCTATAAGTACACGCACCAATTCCCATTCCTGCTTATCATCGGTTTTTGCCGGCTCGGGGATAACTTTATTTCCCGTTTCATCGAAGATAGGCTCGGGGTCGGGTAGTACAGATTCTTTGCGCTGCGATCGCTGCTCTTGGTCTACCTTATCACGAATGTATTTGTTTACGAGGTTGATAAAGCCGGCTTCCTCTACCTGTAGCTTGTTGGTGGCCAGTTTTATGTAATGGCCTTGCAGGGCAAAATCCTCGGCTTTGTTGATGCGCGAAATACTTTCCGCAACCTCGTTTACCAGTTTCGATTTCTTTACGGGGTCATTGCCTACCTCTTTTATACCTACTTCCATTCGGAAGCTGATAACATCCTGCTTGTGCTCTTTCACATACTCGTGAAAGCGAGCCGCACCTGATTTTTGCACAAAGCTGTCGGGGTCTTCGCCATCGGGCAGCAAAACCAATTGCACGTTAAAACTTTGGCCCAAGGCCATGTCCAACCCGCGTAGGGCGGCCTTAACACCGGCGGCATCGCCATCGTATAATATGGTGAGGTTTTTGGTGAGCTGGCCCACCACGCGCAACTGGTCTTCGGTAAGCGAAGTACCACTGCTGGCCACCACATTCTCCACGCCGCCTTGGTGTAGCGATATTACGTCGGTATAGCCCTCCACCAAAAAGCATTCGTCTTGCTTACCTATGGCTTGGCGCGACTGGTATATGCCATATAGCGTGCGACTTTTGTTGTATAGCTCGTTTTCGGGTGTGTTGATGTATTTGGGAGCGCGGTCGTTGCTTTTAAGGATGCGGGCGCCAAAGCCCAGTATCCGCCCCGTCATGCTTTGGATGGGGAATATCACCCGTCCGCGATACACATCGTGATACAGGCCGTTGCGGTTTTTAATCAGCCCGGCGCGCTCCAGCAATTCGGGGTTATAACCTTTTTTGATGGCCGTTTTGTAAAAGCTGTCGTTTTCCTCGGGGTTGTAGCCCAAACGGAAACGGTCTATTATATCTCGGCGAAATCCCCGTTGCTTAAAATAGGATAGGCCAATGGCTTGGCCTTCGTCGGTATTCAGCAGCACATCGTTAAAATACGCGGCGGCGTACTCGTTCAGTATGCGCAGGCTTTCCTCCGTGCGTTGCTGCTCTTTCTGCTCGGGTGTGCGCTCGGTTTCTACCAGTTCAATCTTATAGTAATCAGCCAGCCAGTGTATGGCTTCGGGGTAGGTAAGCTTTTCATGCTCCTGCACAAAAGTTACCACGTTCCCTCCCTTGCCGCAACCGAAGCATTTATAGATGCCTTTTGCCGGCGATACGTGGAAAGACGGAGTTTTCTCATTGTGAAACGGACAATTGGCTATGTAGCTGGCACCGCGCTTTTTCAGCCTAATAAATTGCCCGAGGACATCTATAATGTCCGCCCTGTTCATCACTTCCCGTATGGACGCCTCTGCTATCATTGCAGCGAAATTAGACTAAAAAATCAAAGGCGGAACTTGTAAGTTATACCGACTTCAATAATCCAAATCTACCGTAAAGCGTACTCTTTCCCGCTTTTTGGAGAATACATGCCAATTGCCGTTGTAGGAAATATAGCCCGGCAGGATACGGCCGTCGGACTGTGTCATATTCACGGTCATATCCACATCAAAATCGTAAACCGGCGTTTTGTATGATAGCGAATAATCCCTGCGCAAAATGGCATAATCCGCTTTGCGGAACCATGTGGTAAACTTATCGTAAACCACATCATCAGTATATTGCTTCTTGGGTATGGCGGCGAATACATAGCATTCTGTACCGTTATGTGTTTCGGAAGATAATTTGAAATCATACATCCTGGCCACATCCGGCTCAAAAATTTGCGCCTTGTCGCCCATCATGGGTACACCACCCACCTTGCTGCCGGGGTTAAACATCAGTTGCTTCAGCCGAAACTTATTTTTATCTAAGGTGCTGTTGCCTTCGGGCACCAATGCCCCGGCCACTATGTCGTTTTCTCCGCATACTTTGCCCTCCGTAAAAAAAAGCGAAGCAAACAGTTCCGCCGTATAGTAGCGATATTCTTTATTGCGTTTATAAAAGTCTCCCGAGGTTTTTTCTTCCAATACCTGCATGGTACGGCATCCGCCGGCGGCGGTTTGTTTGGTTTTGCTGTAGTAATAGGCTTTAACCTTCCCCTTATCGTTCAGTACTTTAATATCGTTGGTGGCGGTATAGGTAACCAAATGCAGGCTGCGGAAGGCTTTGTAAAACGTGGTGTCTTTTTGCACGCGGCGCATAAAGCCCTTTACATCCCAGCCGCCGCGTACGGCCTTTATCACTACTTCATCCATTTGCAGCGGCACTTGGAAAAGGCTGCTGTCTTTAAATTGGGCACCGGCTTTGCCGGTTAAGAGTATGAATAATATTAAAGGAATGAGTTTACGCATCTTGCAGGCGGTGTTTCAGCAGGGCTTCGGCTATCACCAGGTCTTCGGGGGTGGTCACCTTTATATTGCCGCGCTCACCCTCTACCAGGTAAACATTCGTGCCAAAGAGCTCGGCAACGGTGGCCTCATCGGTAAATAGTGTTTTATAAGGTTGGTCGAAGGCCGGCAGCAACACATCCGCACGAAAGGTTTGGGGCGTTTGTATGGCGCAGAGTTTATCGCGGTCTATGGCCTCACTGCTGTCGTCCGCGTCGTTTACCATACGTATGCTGTCGGACACGCGAAGGGCAGGTATGGCGGAGCCTTTATCCAAAGCCTGCGTATAGCAGCGGCGAATGAGCGCAGGCGATACTAGCGGCCGCGCACCGTCGTGCACAAAAACCACCGCATCGTCGGGCACTACCGCAAGGCCGTTTTTTACGCTGTGGAAGCGTGTTTCTCCACCCGTTACAATCGTCAGGTCAATGCCGTCGGGGAAGGCCTGAAGCACGATTTGCGCATAGCTCAGACGGTCTTCGGGCAATACCAGTATGATGTGCATATCCTCAAAAGCATCCGTAAAGGCTTTGATGGAATAGTAGAGCATGGGCTTATCTGCAAGCGGTAAAAACTGCTTGGGTATCGCGGTATTCATCCGCGTGCCTTTACCTCCCGCCACTATTACTGCATATTTTTCCAATGGGCTGATGATAATGTGATAATGTGATGATTTGATGATGTCGATGCTGATGTAAAGATAACCCGATGGCTTAATGATTGGTTAAGTCCCCTTTAGGGGATTTAGGGGTTACTCCTCATACCCGGGGTTCAGTATCTCGTTAACCTTTGGTCGTTCCACAAAGGCGATGCCTTCCACATCGGTAGAGGGGATTTCCATAAAATGGCGTTCGCCCAATACCTGTATGGCGGCTTTGCGTTGCAGGTGTTGGCTTACGAGCAACTTGATATGCTTACCCGCAAAATGCAGAATATTATTCTTGAGACGGATGTAGCGCAGGGCGCGGGCCAAGAGATAAAACAGTACCCCGATGATGCCTACCAGCGCATATACGGCGGCATTAAACCACTCCACATTCCACCCGGCACCGGTAAACGCCGGGTGGAAGCGAACTAGGGGAAGGATAGTAAACGGCGGAATTTTGGCCATGAACACCGCAAACACCACCGCACCGGCAGCCAACAAGTAGCACAATACCTCCGCCGTAATAATGGCACCCTTGCTCACCAGCCTTTGTGCGGCGGGCTTGCTCAACTCTGTACCCAAAGGGTCGAAAACTTTGAGTTGTTGCTCGATTAGGGTCTTTTGTTCTTTAAAATCGCGAAGGAGGTCGTCTTGTAAGCGGGACATGGGGTAAAAATAATTCAAAAGTCAAAAGCCAAAATTCAAAACTATCCACAAGTGGCGCACTTCACTATAGTACAGGACGCCAATGTGGAAAACTAAAACTCAATTGTCCGGTTTTAATATGAAACACATGCGAATAATACCTTGCGATGTTATATTTTATTCCGTAATCTGCCCCTTTTTTCGGAACTTCGCACGTTTTTAGCCGTAAATACTTATGCCTTACGACTAATGCCTTACGATTAACAATATGAACGAAAAAGAGATAAGCAAGCGCCGGACGTTCGCCATAATATCGCACCCCGATGCCGGTAAAACCACACTTACCGAAAAACTGCTGCTGTTTGGCGGTGCCATACAGGTGGCCGGTGCCGTAAAAAGCAACAAGATAAAAAAGCATGCGGCGAGCGACTTTATGGAGATAGAGCGTCAGCGCGGTATCTCTGTGGCTACGTCGGTCATGAGCTTTCAGTATGGAGATGTGCTGATTAACCTGCTGGATACTCCGGGTCACAAAGACTTTGCCGAAGATACCTACCGCACGCTTACCGCTGTGGACAGTGTAATATTGGTGATAGACAGCGTGAACGGGGTGGAAGAACAAACCCGCCGACTGGTGGAGGTGTGCCGCATGCGCGATACGCCCATCATCGTGTTCATCAACAAGATGGACCGCGACGGCAAGTACCCCTTCGACCTGATGGATGAGATAGAAAAGGAACTGAAATTATCGCTGCACCCGCTTTCATGGCCTATAAACATGGGTAAGGAATTTAAAGGGGTGTATAGTTTATATGATAAAAGCCTGAACCTTTTTACAGCCAACCAAAAATCAACCGAAGAAAACACGGTACCCATCCCCGGCCTTGACGACAGTCTGCTGGATGAGAAGGTAGGGGAGCGCGATGCCAACCAGTTGCGTGAGGATGTCGAATTGCTGGATGGTGTGTATGGAGAACTGGATGTGGAGGCTTACCTGAAAGGTGATGTATGCCCGGTGTTTTTTGGCAGTGCGGTGAACAACTTCGGGGTGAAGGAGTTGCTGGATACGTTTATCAAGATTGCACCCAAACCTTTGGGCCGCGCCACCGACAAACGTAAGGTGGAGCCCGAAGAGCCTAAGTTTACCGGCTTCATATTTAAGATACACGCCAACCTGGACCCGCGCCACCGCGACCGTATCGCCTTCCTGCGCATATGCTCGGGCAAGTTTGAGCGTAACAAATACTATCAGCATACCCGTATAGAAAAAGACGTACGCTTTAGCAACCCGTACTCATTTTTGGCACGAGAGAAAGATGTGATTGAAGAAGCCTATCCCGGCGATGTGGTGGGCTTGTTTGACACGGGCAACTTTAAAATAGGCGATACACTTACCGAGGGCGAAAAACTACAGTTTACCGGTATACCCACCTTCTCTCCCGAGATATTTAAGGAACTGATAAACAAAGACCCTATGAAGACCAAGCAACTGGAAAAGGGTATACGCCAGCTAACCGACGAAGGTGTGGCACAGCTCTTTACCCAGCATGGCGGTAACCGTAAGATAATAGGCTGCGTGGGCGAACTGCAATTTGAGGTGATACAATACCGCCTGCTGCAGGAATATGGTGCTTCTTGTTCTTTTCAGCCCCTGGCTTTTTACAAAGCCTGCTGGATAACCGGCGACAAAAAGAAGATAGATGATTTTGTGCGCTTTAAGCAAAGCAACATTATGGAGGATAAAGACGGTAACCTGGTGTACTTGGCACAAAGCGAATGGTTCCTGAACACGGAAAGGCAAAACAACCCCGATATCGAATTCCACTTTACCAGCGAGTTTAAAACACAGATGGCGTAACTAGTGATAGTATACCAAGGAGCCCGTTCGAGAGAACGGGCTCCTTGGTATAATCTAATTTTTGTGGGTTGTCGCGTCTTAGTTAGCCTTTTTAAAATTAACGCTTACATCGGCATTTACATCCGGTAGGCTTTGAGATAGTTCTCCCGTTATTTCCAAGGTACTTTTATCGGTGAGGTAATCGGTACAGGGCATTATGTTTACGCAGCTTTTGTTTACTGTTACGGTATTATCTCCGCCACGCGAAAAAGTGATGTACATATCATAGCCACAGGTACACAGATTATTTATGGCCTTATATCTGGATGTTTTGCCCGCTTTTATGTTGCTGAAAGTTACCGTATCGTTTTGCCCGTTCACAATGTCAATGCGCGAAACGGTTGCATTGCTTTTGTTTTCAACATTGAGCAGGGGAGCTTGAGCATTGTTTTGCTTTTTGGATGCGGCGCAAGAGGCCACCATTATCAAAAAGGCAAGCGCAAATATGTTTTTCATGCAACAAAAGTAAGGGTAGATGCGCTAAGATGCCTGAGCTTGCTCTGTAATTTCATCCATCGTGATGCCGTTATGGCTTTCGTCATATACACAATCACCGTTTTTAATGAGCAACACTTGGGGAGATTCATGATGCACATGAAACTTCTCGGCTATGTGATTGGAGATATTACGATGTGCGATCAGGTCGAGGTAATAGAACCTGATACCCTCGGGCTGAGCGGAACGCTCCAGTCTGCCCTTAGCCATAGAGCTAATGCTGCAACGCGTACTGTGCTTAAATATTACTATGGGTGATTGTTCGCTTTCCTTCACTATATCTTCCAGTTGCGACTCGTCTTTTAATTCAATCCAGTTCATAAGGCAAAGGTACGCTAGCAAGGCATAACGGATATATAGAAAACGGTTCTACGGGTATAAGTAGGAGGCTGCGGGTTTGCGGGTTGCCGATTTGGCCTTATTTTCGCCCCACAAACAGTATTATGAAGCATGCATTTGTATTCCCCGGCCAAGGGGCGCAGTTCCCGGGTATGGGTAAAGAGCTGTACGAGCAAAATACACTGGCAAAAGAGTATTTTGAGCAAGCCAACGAAATATTGGGCTTTCGCATTACCGATATTATGTTCAACGGCACTGCCGAAGACCTGAAACAAACAAGGGTTACACAGCCCGCCATTTTCCTGCATTCGGTAATATTATTTGAAACCACGGCCGATTTGATGCCCGATATGGTTGCCGGGCACTCTTTAGGCGAGTTCTCCGCATTGGTAGCCAATAAAGTGCTTTCTTTTGAAGACGGACTGAAACTGGTGGCCAAACGTGCATCTGCCATGCAACGCGCCTGCGAAATCAATCCTTCCACAATGGCTGCGGTTTTAGGATTGGATGATGCAAAGGTGGAAGAGATTTGTGCCGGCATTACAGATGAAGTGGTGGTGCCCGCCAACTATAACTGCCCCGGCCAATTGGTTATCAGCGGAAGCATAAAAGGCATAGATGTGGCCTGTGAGCAACTGAAAGCCGCCGGTGCCAAACGAGCTTTGGTGCTGCAAGTGGGTGGTGCGTTTCACTCACCGCTGATGGAGCCGGCAAAAGAAGAGTTGAGAGAGGCCATATTAGGTACTCATTTCAATAACCCCACCTGCCCGGTTTATCAAAATGTGGATGCCCATCCGTATATAGACCCCGGAATGATTAAACAAAATCTTATAGACCAGCTTACTTCTCCCGTACGCTGGACCCAAACAGTGCAAAAGATGGTGGAAAACGGAGCCACAAGGTTTACCGAAGTGGGCCCCGGTAATGTATTGCAAGGCTTGGTTAAAAAAATATCCAAAGGAGCTGCCACAGACGGTATTTCCTGATAATGATGGCAACACCGCATAAAGAAGCCGCTACTCAGGTAGCGGCTTAATCATTTATAGGAGTAAAGTGTGTTTTCTATAGCTTATATTTTATGAGTTTTAAGATTTCCACCAGCATTTCGGGGGTAAACAGCTTTTTCTTGCAGTGCAAGATGCGGCTCAAAATCTGCTGATCGGTTTTCAGATGATGCGCCAACTCTGCCTGCGTTACCTTACGTACCTCCATGTAGTTCTGCAAACCTTCGGCTATCACCTCGTAAAGGTTTTTGGGTGGCTTCTTCGATTGCAGAATTTCATTGACACTGCCGGCACGCGCATACTTCAGAAATTTCTCCAGAAAGGCTTCCGTTAAAGGAGTTTCGCCATTGATAACCTTGGAATAATAATAAGGCGTCACCTTTATTTTTTCGGCTATTTCTCCTTTAGTGGCAATGTTTCGCCTTTTCATAAGTATGGCCGCAGCCTGCTTTAGCTGAAGAGGTTTAACGTCCTTAATGTGTCTTGCTTTGGGAGGCATAATGGAATGTTGAACTGTAAATATAAAAAAGCTTTTTTACTAATGCAATATAGCCGGATGCGGGTTTTGAATGTCTACAAAATGTTAATTGTTGTATTTTAAAACTAAACGTAAAACTGTTAATAATTGATAGAGTTGAATTTGAAGACCTATTTTAGCACTATATTTAGCTTATGAAAATTTTGTTGGTTGAAGACGATGTTCAACTCTCCAACGATTTGAAACACCAGTTGGAAGCTGAAAGATTTGAGGTGGATATTGCTTTTGACGGGGTGGTGGCAGAAAAATACGTGTTCCGTAACAAGTATGACTGCGTACTGTTGGACATCAACATACCGGGTATAAACGGCTACGAATTATCTAAGATGATACGCGATAAGCAACTCAATGTACCCGTAATTATGCTCACTGCATTTGGCGAGATAGAAGATAAATTACAAGGATTTGAAAACGGTGCCGATGATTATATCACCAAGCCTTTTTATTTTAAAGAACTACTGGCCCGCATAAAAGTGTTCCTGAAACGCTCGGAGCAAATGGCCAAACCCGACGACGTGTTTGTGATAGATGACTTGGTAATAGAACCGATGAAACGGCAGGTGAAACGCAACAATACACCCATAAAGCTTACGGCCAGGGAATACGAACTATTGATGATATTGGCCGAAGCCAAAGGGAACACCGTGTCCAAAAAAGAATTGTTGAGTAAAGTATGGGGTACCTCCTTTGAGGCCAACACCAACACGATAGAGGTATTCATCAACCTACTCCGCAATAAAATAGACAAGAACTTTGGAGAAAAACTCATCAAAACCCGCACGGGCTTCGGCTACTATCTGGGAAAGGATTAACGATATGAAGCTGAGCCGCAAGCTTGCGGTAAGCTACATGGTTGCGTTTTCCGTTTTGCTGGGTATTACCTTTTCCGTTATATATATATCCGTAGAAAACTTCCGTAAAGAAGACTTTTTCATACGCCTACGTAACTCCACGCTGTTGCGGTATAATATAGTGGTAGAAGCGGAAGACTTGGATGCGGACATACTAAAAGCTATAGAAAACAATACACGCCGCATAGCCACCGACCGCCAGGTTTTGCTTTTCGATAACAAAGGCAACCTCTTGTACAACAACAATAATAATAAAGAAATTGCCTATGCGGCGCCTATACTCCAAAGACTTATATCGGGCGCCAAAGAATTGGAGATAACGGAAGGTAAAGAGCAAATCATAGGTCTGTCGTTTACCAAGAGCAACCTTAAATACTACGGTATAACAAAAGACTATGACCGCTACGGTATCAATAACATGGAATACCTGAAGGCATTGTTTTTTGTCAGCTACTTTATCGTAACCGGTATATTGGTGGTACTTTCTTTTTACCTGTCGCGGATGATTACGGGACCTGTTACCATGCTTACCAGGGATATGGGCTACATCTCCCCCAACGACCTTTCGGTGCGGGTGCGTAAGCCAAAGGCCAATGATGAAATAGGCTACCTGGCCAGTAAATTCAACGAAATGCTGGATAAGGTGGAAAACGCTTTTAAATTTCAGTACCACTTTATCCATCACCTCTCGCACGAGTTGAAAACACCCTTATCCGTAATGCTGTCTAATGCCGAGCGTTCCTTATCCGATAACACCGAGGAAGCGCTACGCAACAGCATGCATTTTCAGAAACACTCCCTGATGGAGTTGTCCAATATCATCAATGCGATGATAGACGTGTCGAAGACGGAAAACCAACTTTCCAATATCCTATCTGACTCCATACGTATAGACGAATTACTGTTTGAGTGCTTTGACGAACTTAATTACCTAAACACCGACACTTCTTTCGATTTTGAAATGGACGGAAGTATACAAAAGGACGAAAGCCTTACGGTAGAGGGCAGTGGGCGAATGCTTAAGATGGCAGTAATGAATTTGTTGAAGAATGCGATTAACTATACTTATGTGATGACACCCATGATACGGATTTTTGCATCTCCTTCTACGGTAACCATCCGCATACTTAACGATGGCGATGTGATACCCGAGGAAGAGCGTGAGCAGGTATTTCGCCACCTGTTCCGCGGGCAGAACAGCCGCGGTATTAAAGGCTTTGGGCTGGGTTTGGTACTAACGCAGCGCATAGTGGCGCTGCACCGCGGTGTTATACGCTACTCCGTTACGCCCGAGCAACTCAATTGCTTCGATTTGGAATTACCCCTGCTATTTAAGTAAATCTTTATTCTTTTTAAGCTGTTTTTAAGCCGTTCAACTATACATTAGCATAGTAAGGAGCCTTATTGTTCTCATACTGTCAGGGCTCTTTGCAGTATGAATGTTTGGGATACACCTCCCTGTTTCCCGGGGAGGTTCTTTTAAACACAAAACCTAACCCCTATAACAGTATGCTATCGTTATTGAATATTATTAAAACCTCTTTCAGAAGTAAAGACATACCGGCTTCGGTCTTCGAATTATTCTCGCACAACATACGCTACCTGCCCGACACTACTTTTGAGCGCGCCGGCAATATTGTGATGAAAAACGGTAAACTCTATGCACAATACCGTAAGCGCCTCCGAAAGAAAGAGTGCGACTTGTTTGACTTTATAGAGGTGAATATACCCCGTGAGTTTCAGAACAAGAATATATCCTTTGTGTGCTACGATGTTACAAGCATAGATATGGCCGCACTGGAAGCACTGATAAAAAACTGTGGTGAAATATACGGCGTAGCACGTGAGCGCAAGCCGGATAAAGCAGACATAAAAAGCATCAAGGCCGGCAACTGGGCCGGCAGGGCTTGGCAAGGAAACAGCAACCAACCCGATGTGAGCATACATGTGCGGGACTATAAGCTGGAAATGAACATCAAACCTTAGCTATGGTATCTGCCGCCTACTTTTAGGATTGTTGTAGAAATATAGCAGGCTTTCGCCACCGGGATAGTTCCGGTGTAATATCTCCGCAAGTTTTCTATAAACCCGTTCTTGGGGATATGGCGGCACATTCAACTCCCGCATTGCCCAGGACTGGATTTTGATCAAAGATTTATCGTCGCAAAAAGAATAAGGGTCATCCGGTTTTGCAAATGGCTTTAATGCGGGATATGCGGCCACATCCGTACAAAAGGCCATTAAAGGGAGCTTGCCGGAGTAGAGGCTAAAGGACATATAATGGTCCCATCGACCGAAAAAATTAAATACAGGCATAACTATCCAAAGTGCCAATATCGGTATCATTGGCCGGCTTATCGCCTGTGAAGATATCAATGCCTCATTATACCCGCGAAGCCCAAGCAGCAGTGCAATCATATACACATTCCAAGGCCAGATTATGATGTTGTAATTGGCGCCCAAAGGCCCCAGCCAAAGTAAGTTAAACACATGCATACCGATAAGTGCATAAATGCCCGGTCTTCTTATTGTTGTAAACAGCAGCCCCAAACCTAATAAGAACTCCGCCATCGGTATCAGGTACCCGGCATAATGTACGGCGGCGTTCACCCTTACTGCATGCGGCAGTTTTAAAAAAGGCATTAATATCATGTGCTGCCATACTTGGGTAAGGAAGCCTTCATTAAATTTCTGTATGCCGCTATACGCATATAAAGCCGCGCAAAGCAGCAGTAACGATACCTGTCGTTTTTTTATGTCGGTACACACAATGAAGAGGAAAAGTATGCAGAGGTATTGATATTCCCACGGCTGCCAACGCGTATAGTCTAAGGAAGCGGAACACACTTCTGCTAAAAGCAAAAGTATCATTGCCGACTTATGCTCAGGTTGCCACAGTAGGTAAAGCAAAGTGGCCACGGAAGCTGCAAACAAGGCGGTATGGACAATGCCGGGTATGCCGGGTGTAAAATCAAAAACGGGAACTACGGGGAAAAGCCTGTCGATAAGCCACACTTTATAACAAAGCAGCTTGGCGATGAGCCAAAACACATAAGTGATGCGCGGCAAATTTGCCGGCGAAAATATTTGGGGTATTACCAAGCGCATGAACCGTTACGGATATACAAATATATAAACCCGCAAACGTTTATTTACCCACGCTTTTAATTACCGTTGTTGGACAAAATTGCATTACAAAGGCGTTCCTCGGCTTTTTTTATAGCTTCTGCAGCCTCATTTCCTATCCGCCATGTTTCTGCCGCAATGCGGGTCATGGAAAAAGGTTCCATCTCCCTGTGATTGAGTACCGTGATGTTGTAAGTATTGCCGGCTCCGTCCAGCTCGTAGCGAAAAATATAAGGCGTGTTTTCAATACTTATCGTATCGATAAAGCTCTCTTTCATGCTGTTTTTGTTTGATTGGTTGGCGTTCCAAGCATAAAATTAAAAACAAATTATTACATAGATAACCCCTGTGGAAAAAACGGGCGCCGCTGTTGAAATCGATAAAACATGACAATGTCAAAAACAAAAGAGCAATAAGCTTTAGGTGTTTTCGTATGGTTGTTAATATGTTACCTATTAATGAATATATTCCGCCGGCATTTGTGCAATATGAAGGGATAATGCCCATAACTTGCGCCGCAAATTTTTAAAGCATGAGAAAAATGCTGTTTGCCATTGCCGCCGGCTCAACAATTGCGGCAATGACGGCCAAAGCACAAACGGTGTCGTTAGACTCCGTTATCGTGGAATCGAACCGCATACGTGAAGCGTACGGCAGGCAAAACCGTAACATACAAATACTGGATAGCAGGCAAATAAGGGCCTTGCCGGTAAAATCGGTAAACGAGTTACTGTCTTACATTGGCGGTGTAGACCTACGCCAAAGAGGCGTGGCAGGTGTACAGGCCGATGTGAGCATAGACGGCAGCACCTTTGACCAAGTTTTGGTATTGGTAAACGGTGTGAAAATGTCTGACCCGCAAACCGGGCACCATTTGCTAAACCTGCCTATACCGTTAAACGCCATTCATCATATAGAAGTACTCCGCGGCCCCGCAGCAAGAATATATGGGCTTAACGCGCTTGCCGGAGCGATTAACATCGTAACGAGGGTACCGGCACAAAATGCCGTGGTGGCACAAGCCTATGCCGGCAGCAGCTTTGAAGAAGACACCGCAAGCGGCGACCAATACTACAATACAGGCGTTCAATTATCGGGTTCATGGTCGGGTAAAAAAAGCGGGCACCTGCTCTCGGGCGCCATCGATAAGGGCAACGGTTACCGCTACAATACCGGCTACGAAACCTATCGCCTGTTCTATCAAAACCACATAGCCCTTAACGACAAAAACGCCATAGATGCCATGGGTGGCTACATGAGTAATGATTTTGGCGCCAATGCCTACTACAGCGCACCGGGCGATAAAGAATCTACCGAGAAGGTACAAACCGCGATGGGTTCCGTGGCCTATCAATACAACCCTACGGAAAACATAACGATAAGGCCGCGCATCAGCTATCGGTACAATAATGATGATTACATATACATACGCCAAAAGCCTGCCGTATACCACAACATACACGAAACGGAGGTGGTAACGGGTGAGGTGCAGAGTACTATAAAAGTGGGCAAGGGCATCATAGGTGCCGGCTTGGAATATCGTAATGAGGAGATAGTAAGTACCAATCTTGGCGAAAGGTGGCGCAACAACACCGGTATATTTGCCGAATATAAGCATTACTTCTCCGATAAGATAAATGCCGGTGCGGGCATATATGCCAACTATAACAGCGACTATGATTGGCAATTGTTTCCGGGTGTGGATGCCGGCTATCGTTTTGGCCGCGTATGGAAAGTGTATGCCAACGCGAATGTGGGACAACGCCTGCCCACTTATACCGATTTGTACTATAAAGGACCTACCAACGTAGGTAACAGCCTGCTTCAGCCCGAATATGCCTACCAGGCAGAGGGCGGCTTGCAATATGAGCATCCCGTACTGATGGCACAAGCCAATTATTTTTATCGCCGTGCCACCGATTTTATAGACTGGGTAAGAGCATTGCCAACAGACCCGTGGCAACCGCGCAACTTCCAATCCATAAACACCAATGGTGTGGCCCTGCAGGCAATGTATAACATAGGCGAACATGTGGGCATTACAGATGATTGGAAGTTAACGCTAAACCTCAATTATACTTACCTGCAACCGGTAATCGAGTCTCCTTCATCGGATGTATCGAAATATGCCATAGAGGCCCTTCGTCATCAGTTGAACGTTTCCGTAAGAAGCATGTTTAGCGAAAGGATAGAACTCAACGCAAATGCGCGCTACCTGGCCCGCATCAACGGTAATGATTACACCTTGCTGGATACACGTTTGGGATATAACTTCAAAAAGATATTGGTGTATGCCGATGTGAACAACATATTGGATATGCAATACAAGGAAATAGCGACAGTGCCTATGCCCGGCCGTTGGATAACCTTGGGCTTACGCGCCAATCTGCCGTACTAAGCCGGTATATAACTTAATGCCTGTGGGTAATGACTAAGCGTCGTTACCCACCTTTTTTATCACTTTGGTAGCCGTGGAAACCAGCCCCGCTATATCCGACAGGTCTGAAGGAATAATCATCGTGTTGTTGGTTTTGGCAAGGTTGCCAAACTCTGTAATGTATTGTTCGGCCACACGCAGGTTTACGGCATCTTTACCTCCCGGCTGTTCAATGGCAGAAGCTATTTCGCGTATGCCTTTGGCAGTGGCCATGGCAACGGCCTCAATTTCCGCAGCCGTACCTTCCGCTTCGTTAATACGCCTCATTTTCTCCCCTTCGGAGCGGGCAATAAGTTCTTTCTTCTCACCTTCGGCCCTGTTGATGCGCGCCAGCATATCCCCTTCGGAATTGGCTATATTGGCACGCTTCTCACGCTCGGCGCGCATTTGCTTTTCCATCGCATCTTTAATGCTTTGCGGCGGCGTGATGTTCTTTACTTCGTATCGGGTTACTTTTATGCCCCAAGAGTCACTGGCCTTATCTACGGCCTCCACTATTATGGTATTGATATTGTCGCGCTCTTCAAAAGTCTTATCCAATTCCATTTTACCTATGATGCTGCGCATGGTGGTTTGCGACAGTTGTATGGAGGCAAAACGATAATTGTCTATACCATAAGCGGCCTTTTGCGGATTCATTACTTGCATATATAACACGCCGTCTACCTCTACCGATATATTGTCGCGTGTGATACAGGTTTGTGCCGATACATCTATTACCTGCTCCTTCAGTGTAAGTTTATATGCTATACGGTCCACGAAAGGAATAATCACGTGAAAACCCGCCTCCAGAGTGGCTCTGTATTTACCGAAACGCTCCAGTATATACGCCGAGCGCTGTGGCACTATCTTAATTGTGGTAAGAAACAGCACAAACGCGACAAGAATAAGAATGATAAGGATAATGGTATTAGCCATGTGATGTTTTTAACGGTTCTACAAATAATTTAATGCTCTCGAATCCCGTGATAACAAGCTGTTGCCCTTTACGCACGCTTTCCTTAGAGACTGCTTCCCAAGCCACACCTTTAAAGGATACTTTGCCGGGTAAATCGGCGCCAAAATCTTCCAAAGCTGTAGCCACCTTGCCTATATACTCGTCTTCCAGCCTTGCAGACTCCCCAGTTTTGCTTTCGCTATACTTTCGGCGAATTAATCGCCTTAACGTAACCAGGAAAAAAACGGAAGACAACAGGAAAATGGCCAGTTGGGTGTTGATACCGATATCAAAAAAGAAAAGGCATATTGCCGTAACCCATGCGCCGGCACCAAAGAAAAATACAATCAGCCCGGGCAACAACAGTTCTGCCAGCATCAGTACCATACCGATGATAAACCACAACACCTTCGCCGACAGAAAATCGTTCACATGAAATATTTATCTCTGAAATTAACATAAAAACATGACATGGATATGTATGTATATCAAAAAACTCAAGGTTCCTTACGCAAACTTGTCCGAAACAAGGAATTGCGGTTTCTTTGCAGGATAATGTCTTTGTATATAGCGTCATTGAATTCGGGGAGCAACGGTAATTGCTATTACGTTGGTAATGCAACCGATGCGGTGTTGGTAGATGTGGGTATATCCTGCCGTGAGGTGGAAAGACGCATGCAACGCCTGAAACTTGATTTGGCAAAAGTGCGTGCCATATTTGTATCGCACGAGCACGGAGACCATATTAAAGGCGTACAAGGCTTATCCAAAAAACATAACATACCGGTATATGTAACCCCGGGCACCAAAAAAAATGCGCGTTTGTTTTTATTCTCGCATATGGTGCATTCCTTTGAAGCGGGCAGCCATGTTTATATTAACGACTTGTGCGTAACCCCTTTTGCCAAATATCACGATGCCATTGAGCCGCACAGTTTTACTATAGCCTATAACGGTATTACGGTGGGTGTAATCACCGACATAGGACAAGTATGTCCACAAACGGTACACCACTTTAAGCAATGCCATGCGGCCTTTCTGGAGTCCAACTATGATGAGGATATGTTGGAGCGAGGACGTTATCCCATACACCTGAAGAATCGAATTCGCGGCGGCTTTGGTCATATCTCCAATGCGCAAGCCCTACAGCTTTTTCGCACACATCGCCCCGCACATATGTCGCATCTTTTGTTGGCGCACTTATCCAAGGAAAACAATCACCCCAACATAGTGGAAGAGTTGTTCAATACTCATGCAAACGGCGTGCGCATAACGGTAGCTACGCGCTATGAGGAGACACCTGTGTTTGAAGTTTCCGGCAGCCCCATACCATCATCGTACGTTGCCACGCCTGCGCCTGTGAGGCAACAGGTGGTGCAGGTGAGTTTATTTTAGCAAGGAAAAGGATTTTTTTGCAGTGTTGAAAACCTGCGTATATTTGCCACCGATGAAAGGAATGAACATCCATACTTGCTCCTGTAAACGTAACCATAAGATGTATAAACATCTGTGGGAGGGCACGTATTGTTTTCACTCTTGATAAAGTTTCGCAAAACCAATCTGAGCAAGATATACAGCCCTCCGGACTACGGAGGGCTTTTTTTATACCACAATAAAAGGCAACATAAAATGAGACTGATCAACAAAAAGATCGTAATGGCACGGGATATCGGCATACACGGCAACCTCTTCGGCGGTATCCTAATGGCATGGATAGACGAGGCCGCGGCAGCATACGCCACAGAGTATTGCCACTCGCCCAATTTGGTAACCCTCAAGGTGGGGGAGTTATTGTTTAAAAAGCCTTTAAAATCGGGGAATCACGTGCGTATATACGGAGAAGTGGCTAACGTAGGCCATACATCCATATCGTTGCAGATAGATGTGCGTAAGTACAACCTGTATAGCGGTGAAGAAACCGTGGTATGCACCACATCCATCACTTTTGTGCGTATTGATGACGACGGTACCCCCACAGCCATAGGAGAAACCGTGCGCCGCAACCACGAAAAACTTTTGGCCGGTGCAGAACCTGTGGCTTAGCTGCCGGCACGGTTTTCATCCTCTAAAAGATAAAAACAGAGGTATTATGAAAACACCAAATCAAAATCAGGGTGCGTCTAATACACGTACTAATCCCAAAGTATCCCAATCGGGTGGTAAAAGGGTAGAGAATAAGGATAATCTTGACAGTCGCAGTGGTGAAGAGCAAGAGACAAAAGGAGATGATGTTACCCACAACCAAAGGGAAACCCAAAAAAATAAGTAAACACTTTTCGACAACAGGTCGAAGACATAGGGCATGGCTTTAAGCCATGCCCTATGTTGTTTTAAGAAAAAAGTTGCCTTGAAACCAAAGGTTGGAGTATACTCCGGCCTTTATTATTGCGAAAAAGCAATGATGAAAGAAACAACAACATTATTACCCGCCGACTATGGTATGCGTAAGCGATTGCTGGAACAACGTAAGATTTTTTTATGGGGACAGGTAGACGAGATAAGCTCTAAGCTTATTGTAGAACAGCTTACTTATTTGGAAGGGGAAGAAAGCGGAACGCCCATACACATGTATATCAATTGCCCCGGTGGTATGGTTACCGCCGGCTATGCCATGTATGACATGATGCAAACCATAGCCGCTCCGGTTTATACTTATTGCATAGGTTTTGCGGCAAGCATGGGTTCCATTATTTTATCGGGGGGAGAGCGGGGGCATCGTTACATATATCCTACCGCAGAAGTAATGATACACCAGCCGGCCATAGGCGGCTTTCAGGCCAACTCGGCGGATATAGAGATTAACGCAAGACAAATAATGCGTACCAAAGACCTTACCGCAGCCTTGCTGGCAGCCAATTGCGGACAAAGTAAAGAGCGTATACTTAAAGACTTTGATCGCGACTACTGGATGAATGCCCAAGAGGCGGTAGCGTATGGAATAGTGGATGAGATGGTGGTCGCTTAAGCGGCCATTCTCATCTCGGGCAAGGTTATCACGTGTCCCGTTTTTTTGCGCAGGAGTAAACTATGTTCCCTGTTTAAGCGGAGGCGAGCCTCATGCAGTCGCTCTAATTCCGCATCAATGCCGGTAATTTTTAGCTCTACCACTTTTATTAGTTTGGATACATCCAATACTTGTATGGATTGTAGTACCAACAGTTCCCTGATTTCTTCCAAGGTAAAACCCAAGTCTTTATACTTACGTATAGCGGCAAGTATATGCAGTGCTTCCTCGGGGTAGTTACGGTATCCGTTGGGGTTTCTCGTATTCACAGGCAATTCCAGCAAGCCTATTTTTTCATAGTAACGAATGGTATCGCGCGAGAAGCCCGAGCGTCGGGCAAGTTGACCAATGAGCATATCGGTGATTTGGCATAAAGTTACAAAACCATGGCGCACACGTGCTTATTTGATTTCAAAATTGAGCTCGGTGTCCAGTCTGTCCTTTTCCACTTCACGTACGTCTTTTATTTCAAACAGCCTGTTGATGCGGTTGGAGGCAAAGTCGTATACGGCTCCGCCCAGTATCAGCGTATACTTGCCTTTTTGCCATTGTTCCCGAGGCGTTATCAAGTAGGTATTATCATTTCCATGGGCATCAACGGTGCAGGATATTTTACGGCCTGAGGCATCATAGAGGGTAGTATTGTCCCATACCGAAGCATAATCCACACCTTCGTTAAAAGATAGTAATAAAGGCTCGGCGGTATATGCTTGCGGCAAGTTTGAGCTCACTAATTGAGGTTTGGGTGAGCGTCTGTCTTCACCGGTGATGTAGTATTTTTTTGAATAATTGCCGGCTATAGGATTCCCATGTATGTCACCGATGTTTTTATCTATGGTTAAGGTATAGTATTGCCCCGAATCGAATAGCGGCCCCATATAGTCTATGCCTTTTTTTACGCGGCCGGGGTGTACCATGAGCACCAAGAGCCGGTTGCTGTCCAGCCAAAATGATTTTTGCCGCCAAGGGTTGCTCCGCTCATTCCCTTTGTCATCATACACCTTTACGTATTCGTAAGCTTTTTTATCATCCCGCATAGGTTCGCTGAAACGAACGTGAAAGAACAAGGTGTTAAATGGTATGGAATCTGTAAGCGGGTAAGCGGTAATGGCTGCGGCCGTTTTTGCAGATTGAGGATTGCCCGGGGTTTTAAATGTTTCGGTATAGGTCTTCCCTTCGGCTATATAGCGCACTTCAAAATCCCTATCATACCCCAAACGATAAAGCGGCGTATAGCTCAGCTTATTTTCTTGCAACGCGTACTTACCCGTCACCGGTATTTCAGACGCTTTGTTACCTACCAGTATATGTACCGACAATATCTTGCCGGCTTTAAATTCAAGACTGTCAGTGATGCCGTTTGCAATCTCGGGAGACAGCGTTACCGATATTACGGGCTGTAAAGGGTTACGCTTGTCTATATTGATAAATTCACCTGCGGAGGCCCGCAGGTGAATCATCAATACGAAGCATAACGATAAAATTATTCTTATGCTCGTCATTTTACTCAACAGTCAGTTTGCCGAAGAATGTATTCCCGGATGCATCCTTCACGTTTACACTATATATACCCTTTGCCAAGTTGGCGATGTTCAATTCGGTTTTGCCGCCGGCTACTACCTGCGTCATTACCAAGGTGCCGTTCATTGAAGCAATGTTTACCACCGCATCTTTTACATCCGTGGGCAAGGCAATATTTACCATGCCGTTGGCGGGATTGGGGTACATGTTAAGGGCAGATACGTTTGCAGAAATGCTACCTATACCGGCAGGAGGATTTTCGGTGGAAACCTTTGCCAGTTTAAGCGCACCCGTGGCACCTCTTTCCAGCATCAGTATGCGATACTCATCCCACTTGGCCATAGAGATTATTTTGGCAGTGCTCATGAGTTTCATCTCGTTATCGGTAAGAGTGGCGGCAATTTTACCGGTATTGTCTCTCAGTTTCACGGCGTTCGCATTGTGTTTGTTTGCGGTAACCTGGCTGCCGTCCAAGAATTTTTTACCGATACGATAAACGTTATTGTCGTGTAAATCGAACAGCCAATCGTTGTTATCGTGGTGCATGTACAATGAATTTTCAGAGAATCCGTACTGCACGTTGAAATCTTCGGTAACCTGCATCACACCCGAACCGGTTAGTTTGGATACGTCGATGGAAAAGCCCGGTGCACATGTGGTAACTCCCATCAGGCGATTTTGACCTCCTATACTTCCGAAAGCCAAAGTTTCCAAAGGCGCGGTGGTGGAATATTGCCCGCCCCAGTTTGATTTAAACATGGTAGTGGCACGTTTGGTGAATGTCGTGTTGTGGGTAAAGGGTGGGGTGGTCCATCCCAATTCGCCGGCAAGAGAAAAACTGCCCGATGATACATACAGCGTATTGTTGCCAAAAGCCATATCGTTGGGCGCCAATGTGGTACCCCATGATATTTTGCTGAACTTTATGTTGCTGAGGTTCACTACCGAGCATTTTGTGCCGTTTTTCTCCATCTTCAGCACATACTTTACACCTGTGGCATTTACCAGGAAATAAACTGATTTGGATATGGGATTCACTTCCATATCCAGCACCGATGTAACGGTTTGGCCGGATGCGGCATCCAGTTTGTCTGACACGAAATTGGGGATGTTGGTTACGGTGTTGGCACCGGCATCGCCGGCGTTGTTGTCGGCAATGTCAATTGCATAAACACCTGTTTTATCGGCAGCCAACAACACCACGTTGCTACCGTCTGATGCCATGCCGAGGTCAATCAGGTCGGCAACGGGTACGTTACCCGTAGTGGGACTTTTTAACAGGGCATTTTGCGCGGAGGCGGATAAACTTGCCCATAACAACACCGGAAGTAATAGTTTTTTCATAAAATGGTTTTTTAAAAAATAAAATCGGACAATAGAACGCTGTAACGCTGTTTTCAACGGCGGGTGCATGAAGAGCCTCGCGATAAAGGCTCCTGATGCGCCGAATTACCCGTTTATGAGAAAGTTTTACACACGTTGTTTTTAAGCTTTGGTGTAGTAGACCGTGTATCGTTTGTTTGGGTTGGTAGAAAACACCCCGGCCTTGACGAACGGCGTTTTGGCTTGATAAACGACATTTCCCACCCCTCAGTGATGCATCAGCCGCAAAAAAAAGAACCTCTGGAAAGAGGTTCTGTTACCGTTTGCATTTGTTACCCGTTTAATGAGAAACGATTTATGTTGAACTGTTTGCCTTTGAAGACTGTACCTGCACGCTAATGGTTGGTGCATATATGCCGGTGCGTGACAAACGGATAAGAATGTTTGATGAACGACATTTTTACTTCTTATGCGGCATTTTTAGTGCAATAAAAAAAGCCGCATGGCGGCTTTTTTGTACTGAAATTGGTATTAATGTTTTATGCTTCCATAGCTTGCATGCGGTGTGTTTTTTTAACCGTGATATTATTTTGCTTTTTTGTTTTCTTCTTTCTACCCCACCATATGAGTGTACCCGTAACGGGTAGAGAGGCTATAATGAGACTCGCAAAAAAAGCCAACAGTTTTCCGGGCAAACCTAACACCGCTCCCACATGTATATCATAGTTCATGCGCATCAGCTTTTGGCTGCGTGTGGTGTTTTCAAAACGTCCCCACATATGCGATACCGGAATTTCTTCCAGGCTGTATTGGTCGTAGTATCTATAGTCGGTTTTCCAATAAGTGCTTCTGTCGGGGTTAATGGCCACTTCTATGGCCGACAGGCTGTCTTCGGGCACATGTACCTCCATGTAGCCTTGTTGCGGCATTTGATTTTTCAATTGCATCCACAATCGGTCCATTGCGGGGGCGGTGGCAGGGTCGGTAACGGTATATTTCGAGTGTGATTCTTCAAACTTAGGCATTGTTTTGCCGCCGGATATTACTCCGTAGTAGGCGTTATTGAACCACTCAAAACCCCAGACCAAACCTGTAATGGCAAATACCAATGCGAGCGCCAATACATAGAAACCAAGCACATTGTGCAAGTCGTAATTTTTACGACGCCATTTGGCATTAAGCTTAACGGTAAAGCGTTGCTTTCTGCCCGCTTTATTTCTCGGCCACCACAATATCAACCCGCTGATGACCATGATGAAGAATACGAGGGTGGCCGAGGCTACAAGCGGGTGCCCGATTTGAGGGGGCAGCCACAGGTAATAGTGGCCGTCTATAACTATGCGGAAGAAGTCTTTGTTTTCGTTCTTTACTTTTAATACCTCACCGGTGTATTGGTTTACGTATACAAAGTAGTAATACCTCGCCGTATCGCTGTAGAATATCGCTTTTGCCGAGTGTTGCTCGTCTTGGTATAGTATTGCATGTACCTGCTTATTTGGCAAGGCTTTTTCGGCTATACCTTTAATTATCGAAGGGGGAAGTGCCGGTTTGTCTTGCGCTTTCACAAAACGGTAAGGCTGTGTGAGGTTTTGTATTTCGTCCTGAAAAGCATACAGGCAGCCTGTGATGGCTATTATAAACACCAACAGCCCGGACGAAAGTCCGAGCCATAGGTGTATTTTTCCGATTAATTTTCTTGTCGTCATTAAAATTTGTATGCAACCGATAAGCGATAGTTACGGGGAGCTTCCGTTTGCCAGTAGTAGGCAGAAAGCCAGGCGTAATAAGAACCGCTATAGAGGTACTCGTCCAAAATATTAAAACAGTTGGCTGTGATTTTTATATTGTTGCTTTCCCAAAACAGACCGCCGTCCAGTTTGAAGTAGTCATCCAACCTCTTGCTCGGGTCGGGTGAAGGGTCCCAATATGTTTCCCTTTCGCCCAGCCATGTGCCACCGGCTGCTATACCAAAGCCCTTTAACGCGCCGCTTTGCACCCTATAGGTAAGCCATGCGTTTGCGGTATGTTTGGCAAAGCCGGGTACTACATCTCCTTCTTTTATTGCGGTGATGCCTGATGCCACTTTCAATACTTTGGATTCTGTGAACGCATAATTGGCGGTAAGGCTTAGACCGCGCGCTATGGTGCCGCGCAGGTCAAATTCAAAGCCTTGTGCCACTTTTTGGCCCAGCTCTATGCTGAGGCCCGATGTGGGCGCGCTGTTGGGGTCGGCTATCAACTCGTTGTTTTTAAGTATGCGGTATACGGCTGCGGTAGTGTTCCATTTGCCTTGCGCCCAATCTTTCTTCACACCCAGTTCCATATTGTTCCCGGTAATGGGCTGCACTTTGTCTCCGTTGGCCAATATACCGGTTTGCGGAACAAAGGCTTGGTCGTACAGTGCGTATATAGATGTGTATTTGTCTGCTGATACGCTGATACCCACACGCGGAGTAAAGTGTTGTGCCTTATCGGCGGGGCCCGCATAAGCCTGTTTCAGGTCGGTATAGCGGAGGGCCAGTGTAAGTCTTGCGCGGTTGTTAAAGAAGCCTAACTCATCTTGCAGATAAGCGCTGGTGTAGGACTGATTTTGGTAACCGAAGCCTGCCTGCGCTCTTTGTGCAAGAGGTGTGCTGCGGTCGAACTTGGGGTAGCCCGTTGAAGGTACACCCAAGTCAGGGTTGTTGGGGTTGAAGGGAGCCTCGGCAGAATCCAAGTCATGAGACTGGCTCCAATCGGCCAAATACTCTTTATTGGCCATGTCTATGCCGCCCAATATACGATGGCGAACGGGGCCCGTGGTTACTTCTCCGTTTACAAATACCTGTGCCATAGTCATGTTGCTTTGCGCATCCCAAATGCCTATGTTACGTATCATGGTACCATCGGGGTTTACCGTTGAAGGCCAGGAAGAAGAACCTACCTGGTTGTATATGAAACGCGAAGCTTGGGCGGTAACTTTCCACTTGTCGTTGATGTGGTGTTGCAGGTTGAGGTATACGCTATGGTCATTGATTTTGGTGCCGGGGATGCCCGCAGGCAGCATGGTAAAGTCAACCGGCAGCGTGGCGAAATCATTGGGGCCAAAGACATAGAACGAGCCCACATTGCTCATATTGGCGCGTTGGTAATTGTATTCGAGGGTAAGTTTGGTTTTGTCGTCCAATTGGTAAGAAATAACGGGAGCTATTACATAACGGTCGTTATACTCATTGGCGCGGTGCGATTTTTTGTTTTGCGCGGCGAGGTTAAGGCGATACAGCAGTTTACCGTCTTTGCTCAGTTTGCCGTCGAGGTCAAGTGTACCGCGGTATAGGTTGAAGCTACCCACAGTGAACGTGGCTTCTCCTTTTGTTTCGCCGGTAGGTTTTTTGGTTACCACATTATACAGGCCGCTGGGGTCTCCGCTCGAAAGCATAAAACCTGCGGGGCCTTTCACAAATTCTATGTTCTCCACAAAGCTCATATCCTCTGTCAAGGGTCCCCAATAGGAGTTCACAACGTTAAACCCGTTTCGGAAAGCCTGTATTTGCGAGCCGCGAGCGGTGATGTTGGTATACATATCGCCCCAGTGCTCCATGCGCACCAAGCCGCTCACGTTGCGGATAAGGCCGTCGCTCATGCTGATTACCTGTTGGTCGTTCAGCATGTCTTTGGTTACCACTTGTATGTTTTGCGGTACTTCTATCAGCGGTGTGGTAAGACGAAGGCTTTGCGAGGGATTGTTTTCTTTGTAGCGGTTGTGGTTACCGGTAATTACTACCTCATCCAATTTGCGCGACCCGCCCATGTTCATTATCACGTCAACATCGGTAGTCTCGTCTTCCGCCACTTCAATGCGGCGTTCTTCGGTTTTCAGGCCTTTAGCCGAAATAATGAGGGTATAGGGGCCGGTCTCTACGTTGCGTATAATAAAGTTGCCCTTATCATCGGCCGTAGTGCTGATGTTTTTTCCTTTTAATGTAACCGTTACGGATTGTGCGGCCCGGCCTTCGGTTGTTCTTACCGAGCCTTTAATGTTACAGCTCTGTGCATGTGCTAAAATCGAGCACAGCAGCGCCAAAATTGTTAAAATATATCTCATTGCAGACTATTGATTTGCGCCGCAAAACTATCGGCCGCAAGTCTGTAGCGCCTGCATAAACGGGAAAACCGTTTTCAAGAACGGGAATATTTATGAGCAATATATGAAGCTAAACGATTTGCATTGTCATTTATCTTTATTCGTTGGTGTTTTAGCACCGACCTTCCTGTATTTTTCGGTTAGTTTAAGTTCATAAAAATCGGTACGGCGGTCTTTAAGGTTACGAACACTACCATAACTGTGCAGTTCGTCCAATAATGAAAGGTCGACCTCGGCTATGAGAATCATCTCGGCATTGGCCGTAGCCTCGCTTTTTATGCAGTTGGACGGGAAGGCAAAATCACTGGGCGTAAATACCGCGGCTTGCGAATATTGTATGTCCATGTTTTCCACTTTGGGCAGGTTACCTACACTGCCGGTAATGGCTACAAAACATTCGTTTTCTATGGCGCGCGCCTGAGCGCACAGGCGTACACGCATATACGCGTTTTGCGTATCGGTGAGGAAGGGTACGAACAGTATCTGCATACCTTGCTGCGCCAGCAGGCGGGGTAGTTCCGGAAATTCCACATCATAGCATATCAGTATACCCACGCGCCCCGCATCGGTATCAAAAACTTTTAGCTTTTCACCTCCCATAATGCCCCAGTGTTTGGCCTCATCGGGGGTGATGTGTATTTTCTCATACATATCGGCAACACCGTTGCGATGACATAGATACCCGATGTTCTTAAGGCGGCCGTTCTCTATGCTGGGCAGGCTGCCGGTTATGATGTTCACATTATCGAACGGCAAGCTCTTGGAACTTGGTTTTGATTTCGGGTGTAAACTTTGCCAGTTCGCGCATGGCTTCCGCTTCGGAAAGGTGATTGAACTCGGCCAGCAGCGGGCCGTTAAACAATTCGGGGAATACGGCAAAATCGCTTTTGTATGCAGAAACCGAATCCACGAAGTATTCCATCTGAAGAAACATCTCGTCGATATCTTTATACAGGCGCATCTGCCATTGTATCAGCCCTATCCTTACATCGGTTTTTACCCTGAAGACATTCTTTGATTCGGAGGCATAATATACGTTAGACCATAGCAGCAAAGTGGCATATTCCTTGCTTTGCTCGTCTTCGGGCATATAATTTTTCAATACCTTGATAACGTGAAAATCATTGGAGAGTTGAAAGGATAGTACGGGGTCGTAAATCTCTTTGTTCTTTACTTTTTGTATGTATTGTTTCGGAGTCAGTTCCGAAGAATGAAGGTGATAATAGGGCAGTCTGCCGCCAAATATTATGGCACGCAAATTCAGGTTTTCGCAAAGATCTTTGCGGGCATCGTATAGGCGCCTTCCCAAGCGCAATCCTCTATATTCGGGGTGTATGAATATCTCAATGCCGTAAAGCACGTCGCCCATAGGGTCGTGTGTAATGAACGTATAGTTGCCGGTTATTTGCTTGTAGCTATGGTTGTCGCCAAACTTATCATAGTCCACAATAAGAGAAAGCGCGCAGCCTACAACAACGCCTCCCATTTTTATTACGATTTGCCCTTCGGGAAACTTTGTAATGAGATTGTCAATGGCTTTAAGGCTCCAGAACCCGCCTTGCCATCCCGGGTAAGAGGCTTTCATTGCTGCCAACAATTGTTGGTAGTCTTCAGTATGTAACGCGCCGATTTCTACTTGTTCTATCATAGGGTTTTTTTATGGTTTTTAATTTTGTGATATGCCCGGTGTCATTACACCTGCATTGGTAATAGTTTCCAACATGGAGATAACCATATAGGATGTGTGCAGGTTGTATTTTGCAAAAGAGGCATCGCTACCCACTTTAACCGTGTAAGCACGGGGATGGTCTGCCAGTATCCGAAACATGTCTTCATCCGTGCGGTCGTCTCCGAAGGAAAGTATAAAATCATAATCGCCTTTAGATAGTACCCTTTGTATTGCGGTACCCTTATCGATACCGCTGTTTCTTACTTCTATTACCTTATTGCCGTTCAGTATGTGCAGGTCATGATTATGCGTGTGTTCCGATAACTCGGCATGTAATTCCGCGGCACGTATCTTGGCCTGTTCGGGATTGGCGTTGCGGTAATGCCAAGCCATCGAGTAGTCTTTCATTTCAATGAAGGTATGAGCGCATCTCTTTACATAAGTTTCCAAAATGGGCTTTATGTATTTTTTCCAATTCGCATTTGCCGTAATGACATTTTCCCATGCTCCCCCTTTGAACTTGAACTTGGCACCGTGTTCGGATATCATGTTGATGGGCAAGTGCCCCAACCACCGCTCAAGTGTTTGGCTGTCTCTGCCGCTGATAATGTACACCGTATTTCGTTCGTCTTTAGCCAAAGCAGTAAGCAAATCTTTTAGCGCCGCAGAAGGTTCGGCCAAAGCCGGAACCGATGAAAACGGAACCAGTGTTCCGTCATAGTCCAGCAGTAGCAGGCGCTTATCTGCTGCGGCATAATCCTGTATCATTTTGTTCTTGGCTTCCGTATCAAAAAACTTCACTTCGAATTCGCTTTGTTTTTGTTCATAAAATCAGACGCAATATGATGGCTTGCGCCCATTCAGCTATGTAGGCTCTATACTCGCTCTTATACAACTATTTTTACCGAATGACACGTGTTTGAATGCTTACTTTAGTTGCCACATCTATCGGTATCACAGAGTTAATGATAATAGCAAGCACAGGTATAGATAATAAAAATCGCGCCAAAGGCCGATAATAAGATATTATTCAGGCGTATGTGCCCGTATGGGAGTCTTTGAACAAAGATACGAAATTATAAAGGAACATATTTGAACTGCCGAAAGCATCTTTATTAATAGTAGCAATTATTTAACTTTTTGTTGTTTTTTGTAACATTAGGTTCTAGCGGAATGTCCAAGGTTTTAACATGGTTTAAGTATTGATTAATGTAACTTTAGAGGAAGGAGGATTAAGCGATGAACAGATGGATAACCGCATTATGTATAGTATTGGCTACAATGGTTTCATATCCCCAAGGGGCAGCAGGCGTGCCACAGGAAACGAATAGAGCAAGCAGGAAAGCCGAACGCTCCGCCATGAAGCAGGAAATGCGCACGAAAGCGGAGTATAGAAAGATGAATAAGGAAAACCATAAGCTTCGGAAGAAGATGTATAAGGAGAGCAAACGTGCAAACAGGCGTCATTTAAACAATGTGAATTCTTTGGGTGACGTGTTTAGAGGCACGTAATGTTATGTTTGATTTATGGACTTTTTGTTTTGAATGGATATTGGTTTTGTTTTAATGATTTTAACTAATCTCACGAAGAGATGTTGGGAGCGATAATATTAGTTCCATAGCGTGCGACTGAGTCTTTGGATTTTATACCCTTTCCCGATATGATTTTTTTTTGACAACGATTAAGGCCGTAGAGGTACGTTGTTTTATTGTTAGCCGCTCAAAAATGAGAGCGAAATTTTATTGCAAATTAAGATTTGGGTAATATGGTAATGGGCTTGGAGATATAGACATAGCTACGCCTGTAGGGTATGTGTAATGAGGTATAATTTTTTATGTGCTTTGCAACGCGCCGGAGAAATATATTTGTACGGAAATTGTTTAACAATAAAGCCAACTGCATTTAATTAATGTTTATTTTTGGGAATGCATAAAGACAGGGGTATGCGTTTGTTACTGGCAGACGATGATCCGGATGATTTTGAACTTTTTCGCGATGCGTTGGCGGAGCTATCGCTGTCTGTAGACATGCATCGTTGCGAAAACGGTGTAGAGCTGATGGCGCAACTGAAAGCCGCTACAGCAACAGAACTTCCGGACCTGATATTCCTGGATTTGAATATGCCCCAAAAGAACGGTTTTGAATGTGTGGGCGAAATCAGGAAGCAAGACGTACTGAACGATGTTTCGGTCGTCATTTTTTCGACTTCGTTCGAGCCCGATGTGGTAGACCGATTATATAGCTACGGCGCGGACCGATACTTGGTGAAGCCCAATAATTTTACCACATTAAAGAACGCGATAGGGCATATATTGGCTTTGGAAACGGAAGCCAAGTTAAGAGGCCCTTCTGTTCAGGATTTTGTGATGAACCTGTAAAGAGTTATGACTGACACAACCGGCACCGCTCCTTTGAGCCGTTTTGAGCATATAGTGAAACAAGTACCGATTGGCATCACCATTCTTAAAGGTGAAGATATGGTGGTGGAAATGGCCAACGAAACTTATTTACAAATAATAGACCGCCCTGAGGAAGATGTATTGGGCCGTTCGCTGTACAGCGTGTTACCCGAAGTCGCCACTTCCGTAAAGCCTCTTTTAGATAAGGTATTTAAAACCGGTATACCCTACAATGGTTTCGAGTTCCCGGTAATGCTCAATCGTTACGGCCAAAGTGAGTTGACGTACTTTAATTTTACATACCAGCCGTCAAAAAACGACGATAATGAAATTGACGGTGTAATAGTGGTTGCAAATGAAGTAACCAATTTGGTGAAGACCCGGCAATCGATAGAGGAGAGCGAGCGCCAGTTTCGTAACCTGGTTATGGATTCCCCCATTGCCATGACCATCTTTCGCGGGCCCGAGTTTATCATTGAAAGGGCCAACCACACAATGTTCAACAATATCTGGCGTCGTAAAGAAGAAGAGGTAGTAGGCAAGAGCATAGTAGAAGCCTTCCCCGAGTTGAAGAACCAGAAGTACCCTGATTTGTTGAAGGCGGTATATGAACAAGGTCATATTCATAGGGAGAACGAATCGATGGCCATTGTGGGCGAAGAACTGTTTTACCTTGACTTTGAATATGCACCTTTGAGAGAGCCGACAGGTGAGGTGTCGGGCATAATGGTAACCGTATATGATGTTACCGAGAAGGTAATTGCACGGCAGACTTTGGAGGAAGCCAAAGAAAGACTGCAATTGGCGGTAGAGGCCACCGGGTTGGCCAATTGGGACTTGGATTTAAGAACTAACAAAGTGATTCATGCGCCTCGCATGGCCGAGATTTTCGGCCATGCGCCAGGTACTGTGCTGACACAGGGCGAATTGCATGCTCAAGTGTTACCGGAAGACTTGGAAAGAGTATTGTTTAAGGCCAGGCGCATAGCCGTTGAAACGGGGGTATATAAATACGAAGCCCGTATTAGGCTGCCCGATGGAAACATTGCATGGATAAAAACCCAGGGAAAGGTAATATTCGACGAAGAGGGCAACCCGCTGAAAATGATAGGAACACTTCGGGATATCACCGAAGAAAAAGCCTTTGAGCAGGAATTGGAGCGACAAGTGCAGGAACGTACACGAGAGCTTGCGGTAAAGAATGAGGCTTTGGAAAAAATGAATGCCGAACTGAAAAGCTTCGCTTATGTTTCGGGGCATGATTTGCAGGAGCCGCTGAGAAAAATTCGCATTTTTTCCGAGCGCATTGCCGAGTTGGAAGCCGATAATTTATCGGAAAGAGGTAAGGATTATTTCGGGCGTATCGAGAAAGCCGCATCTACCATGCAAACGCTTATTAAGGACCTGCTTGCCTATACGCGTGCCGGCAGTTCGGAGCGCGTATTTGAACAGCGCTCCATGGATGAGTTATTGGCAGATGTTACAAATCAGCTTAAAGAAGAAATTGAAGAGACAGGTGCGGAAATCATCTCCGATAAATTGGGAGAAGCCCATATTATTCCGTTTCAGTTTGTGCAATTGTTGCTTAATCTCATAGGTAACTCTCTTAAGTTTACCCGCCCGGGGGTAACGCCCGTTATCACTGTCAGGCACTTGTTGGTATCCGGTGCGGATGTACCGCAAGACCATGCAGTTGTCGATTTGCAATATCATCATCTGCGTGTTTCAGACAACGGCATAGGGTTCGATAATGAGTTTCGCGAACGTATATTTGACATATTCCAGCGCCTGAATGCGAAGGATAAGTTTAAAGGTACCGGCATAGGTTTGGCCATAGTTAAAAAGATTGTGGAAAACCATAATGGCTTTATTACTGCAAGCGGTGAGCGCGATAAGGGTGCCACATTTGATATTTACTTACCCGTATAAGTGGTAGCGGTTAGCTGCTATAGTATTTGAAACTGCGAAAGCTGTAGTTGTCCTATGTCCTTAACTTTGCGTGCTAAAAGGTGAATGTATGAGTAAGCGGACGGATATTTCTATATTAGAATTGGGACCGGTGAAGGAAGGCCAATCTACCGGCGAAGCCATCAACGATATTATAGGTAATGCCCAATATGCAGAGGCCTTGGGTTACAAAAGGATATGGGTTGCGGAACACCATAATATGCCTACCATATCCACGGCGGCCACGGCCCTTATCATCAGTCATATAGCGGCCAATACCAAGCATATAAAAGTAGGCTCGGGCGGTATTATGTTGCCCAACCATAGTCCTTTGGCAGTTGCCGAGCAGTTTGGTACTTTAGATATACTATATCCCGGGCGTATTGAATTGGGATTGGGGCGTGCACCGGGTACCGACCAACACACTGCGGCGGCATTGCGTCGTAATAACTTAGGTTCCGTATATCAATTTCAAGAAGACATAGCGGATTTACAGCGCTACTTTAGCCCGGAAAATGCCAACGGCAAAGTACGCGCCATACCGGGAGAGGGCCAAAATGTACCGATGTGGATATTAGGGTCGAGTACAGACAGTGCTTACCTGGCCGCGGAACTCGGCTTGCCTTATGCTTTTGCCTCACACTTTGCACCGCAACAGTTACTTCAGGCGGTAAAAATTTACCGCAGCAATTTTAAGCCCTCGCCCTATTTGGATAAACCCCGGCAAATGGTGGCTGCAAACGTATTTGTGGCCGATACAACCGAGGAAGCAAAATTTTTACAAACAAGTTTTATAAGATTAGTGTTTGGCATACTTACACAGCAACGCGTAAAAATGCCACCTCCCGTAAAAGAACTGCCCCCAATGTTTAATCAACCCGATGTGCAGGCAGCCATACGCTCTATGAGCTATTACAGTTTTGTGGGCGATAAGGACAAGGTTAAAGCAGAGCTGAATTCTTTCTTGGATGAAACAGGCGCAGACGAACTGATTGTTACCAATTACATCTTTGATAAGGAGGCGCGCCATAAGTCTTTCCGGCTATTGGCCGAGGCAATGGAACTAGTTTAAACCTACTCCATTGACGGCACTCTCTAAATTAGCCTTACTTTTAGGCCTAAAATAAACACAGAATCATGATTGCATTTATAGGAACCGGGCTTTTGGGTGCCAACTTCACAAAGGCATTATTGGCTAAAGGCGAAAAAGTAAACGTATGGAACCGCACAGCCGATAAGGCTAAGGCATTGGAAGCAGACGGTGCAACGGCATTTGATAATGTGGCAGATGCCGTAAAAGGTGCCGAGCGCATACACCTTACGCTAAGCGACGATGCGGTGGTAGATGCTGTGCTGGAACAAGCCGCACCGGGATTAATGCCCGGCGCTTATATTATAGACCATACCACAACCACAGCCAAAGGTGCCATAGCCCGTACCGAGCAGTGGGCCAAGCGCGGGTTTACCTATGTGCATGCACCCGTGTTTATGGGTCCGCCCAATGCGCTGGATAGTTCGGGGTATATGCTGCTGTCGAGCAATGCCGACGTAACGGCTAAAGTAACGCCTTGGCTTTCGGCAATGACCGGTAAGCTGCTCACTTTTGGCGATACGGTGGGTAAAGCCGCAGGAATAAAACTAATAGGCAACCTCTTCCTTATCAGCCTCACCGGCGGTATATCCGATATGTTGGCTTTGGGACAGGCGCTGGATATAGACAGCAGTGATATAGTGGCGTTGTTTGATGCTTGGAATCCCGGAGCAATGGCGCCCGGCCGCTTGAAGCGCGTGATAGCCGCCCAATTCGATCAACCCTCTTGGGAATTACAAATGGCCCGCAAAGATGCCCGACTGATGATGGAAGAAGCCGGCAACGGCGGTAAAGAGCTGGTAACGGTGCCCGCTGTAGCCGCGGTTATGGACAGTTTCCTTGAAAAAGGATACGCACATAAAGATTGGACGGTAATAGCGGAGGATAATTTATAACACGGAGCTCTAACTAACTACTGCTTGGCTATCAGATTGCTTATAGCCAAGCAGTTTTATTAACAGCCATACCCAAATGATGATGCAGGGTACCACCTTCAGCATATAGGGCACCATAATTTCGTGTCGTATGCTCGGCGGGAACACATCCGTTGGCGAGAGGCAGGTAAATATGAAAGCCAACCACAGCATTATCTTCTCTGCCAAGCTGTGTGCCTGCTGCGAGAAATACCATATAGCCACACCGGCAATGGCTATCACAAAGGTGGAAGACTCGGCCTTGTGGTTGAATATGATGACCCAAACCAAGGTAAACGCCAAAAACAACAGGCGATAATGTTGAGCGGCGTATTGTTTGTACCGTACCAAGGGTAGAAAGAAACCCAATATTCCAAGAGCAAGCACAGCGCCTTTACCACCGGTAACACTAAACCAGCTATAGAGCCACCCGCTTACCGAAAGGCCATAGGATATGGATTGGTCCATGCTCATCATATGCACCCAACTTTGGTATTGCATCAGCAGGTTTTGAGGGGATATCACCACCAACGGTGCTATGGTAAAGAGTATGGTCCACATGGCACTATATAATATAAACTTAGGCTTTTGCGGATAAAACAGGAAAAAGGCAAAGCCAACAGCGCCATATACTTTTATGTATGTGGCAGCCACCAGCAAGAGCGTAGCCCAAATTACTTTCTTGCGCTCCATAAAGGCCCATGCGCCTATTACCAAGGCGGCAAGCAAGGCATTGCTTTGTGTGCCTTGCACGGCGGTGAGCAACTCCAATAATACAAACCAAAGGGCGCCTGCCATAGACTTTTTATCGAATGGTAACATTTTAATGGCAAAGAATAAACCCAAGCTGTTGGCCAAGTTCCAAAATATAAGCCCGATTGCATCGGGCAGTGGGGCGAGTAAGCCCATTGCCAATGCAAAGGTGGGGCTGTATTTATATAAGTCCCACTGCTCGCTAGGGTATAGCTTGTACAAGTCTTTACCATCAATTAGATGGTAGAAAGATTGCTTGAAGATAACGTAGTTGTTATAGTGTGTATAATCCTTACGCGGTATCGATTCGCCGAATATTACGCCCTCAAACGTATGTGTATTGCCCAAGTACACCAAGTGCAAACTGGCCACCACGGTTACCAAAATATAAATCACCAATAACGTACGCTCGTTCCGAAGAAAAGATATAACCCGCTGCATGAAATATAAAACAAGACGAAATTAGAGAATATTATGAGGTAATGTAAAAATCATTGGCCAATACTCCACGTGCAATTTTTTCCTAATTATAATACTACGGAAGCACTAAAAATGTTCTTGGCAAGACTTTACAAACACAATGTTATATTCCGAAATATTTGTAATAGTAGGTTATGGTGTTGGGATTTATGAAGAAAAGCTAACGAAAGTCCTTAAACCCAACCTTCCCTGATAGACATCGCTATCAACTGGTTTACACTGCCACATTTCGATTTGTTGAGGATATTCTTTCTGTGTGTGTCTACCGTATACCTGCTTATATTCAGGATGTTTGAAATTTCCATACTTACCTTTCCTTCCACGGTATATTTTAGTATCTCCATTTCTCGTTTGGTAAAGGGATGGGAGACAGGTTGAAATTCATTGCTAAGCGCTACATTATAAAACGAAGGTTCTCCTTCAAGGCCGATGAAAGAGAGTTTAGGATAACCTTGCATTTTCAGGTAGGATATATCTGTGAAAACACATAAAGTACGTGCTCCGCCCTCCGGGAAAAAGTAAACGGGAGTAATCTGTACCAACAGCCTTTTATAATAGCCATCTTTATGCATTAACCTAAAGTCGTGGCTGAATTTGTATTTCTTAAGTTTTTCATAAGGCAGTCCGCCGAAAAACTCTGTGGCACGTTGCTCGTGAGCAATATAATAAGGTCGGTCATCCGGGTGCATGATGTCAAGAAAAACATTGATGTTAAACGCTTCTGCGGCGTAACCTAAAATTGTTTTAATATTAGGCGATACGTAATCCATAGTTGCGTTTCGGGTATTAAAAAAGTTGTAAAAGAACTCGCCGGGATGAAATAAACTCAGGAACTTGTCTATAAGTTCTTTGCGGGGCAATATGACCTCTTCTGTTTGGGACTTAGGGATATTCGTCCAAATTTCCTGTAGCAGCTCAATCTCGTTAGTTCCGGCCATTGTAATGCTTCCGTTTTGCGCTAAAATACCGAGTCTTCGGTATTTTGAAAAATAAAAAACCGCCAAACCTTTGCAGCTCATATATAAGAATAAGAAGCATGAAAAAATTACTATCAAAAGCAGCTGCATTCGCTTTACTTGCTGTTTTGTCTTTGACAATGTTCGGTTGTAAAAAATCGAAAAAAGGCGTATTGGAGCGTAGAACCTATAGTTTGACCGGTAAAGGCACGCCGGGAGCACAACAACTTTTTCCGGATCTGTTCGTATGTATCCTTGTAGATGGAGATATAGACCTGAAAGACGGAGAGAAAGTTACTTTTAATATCAATGGTACCGATTACGGAAATGCCGGCTATACAGATGCGGAGTACATCTATCATGAAAACGAAAGCCCCAAAAGCTTAGGGTATAAAGAAAACTATTCCGATTACGGTCCGTTTAAAACACATTACGGCACATTTGAGAACGGTTTTGTTGCCTCGAAAGAAGGATATAGCGGTGTGCCCGGTAAAAACAGTGGCTTTAGCAGGCTTGCGGGCGGTTGGGAACATGAACCCACGGGCTTGAGGATATGGATAGACACCGATAATGACGGGAAAGCATTGCTGATTAACGGCGGTACAAGTGCACCGAAACAAGCCGTGGGCGGCTATGCGTGGAAAGAGATTAATCATGCCGGAGGGAACAACTATAAATTCCGCAATCAAATATATTATCCCGATAGCGGTTGGACAGACGGAAGCTTTATGCAACTGGAAATGAGCGATGACGGGAAATCGTTTAATATCAACGGAGAGACATACAAAAAGCGATAAAACAGTAGCATCGTCATTAATTTTTCCGACAAAAAGAATGTAAAATGAAAGCCCCGACTAATGTCGGGGCTTTCATTTTGGTTGAAAATATCCATTTATAGGTGCATTTGACCTGTAATAATTTATTCCCAATCTTTGGTGCAATTAGTTTTAAATTCCATCAAAAAAGCAGTTACAAATAAATGTAACTGCTCGGTAACCGGTGCGCGGCAACAGTAAGTCTGATTATATTTTGGTGACTTTTTTAGTCTCCAATAAGTTATTGCCGTTAAATATCTGCATAAAGTATACGCCGGAAGGTAGATTTCTGAAATCTATTTTATGTACGCCAGCTCCGGAGAACGAGTGCTTCTTCGATATGGGTTTGCCGGTCATGTCTAAAATGAGGATTTCCGTAGTTTCGTTTTGTGCACTTTCTGCTCCTGTTTCTATGGTCAATTCATCAGTAACAGGTACAGGATAAACGTGGATACCGGAAACCTTTGCAACGCTTTGTATCTCTGTGATTCCGTTTTTGTAATAGCTGCCACCGCCTATACTACATATAGCATTAAAATAACCATCGTTAGAAATATTGCCAAGAGGAATATTGTTGTTGCAATCGAATATGTCGGTATTGAGGGGCATATCGAATTGTTGCAGTTGAGAGTTTATGTTCATCAATTGAAAACCGGCCAACTCTTGTGCGCTCATATTTTGAGTCCCGGGGCAAGTTGTAGACCCCCAAGGATCGGTATGAATTACCCTGGGTTTAAGTAAACTATTTTGATTAAATACTCCCATCATTGTAAAGTCCCCGTTAGGTGTTTGTACTGCGCTTACAGGGTGCTCGGAGATGCTATTGTATCCGGGATGGGTATTATTAAATAATGGGTATCCGCCGAAATAGGGCACATCATTTCCGGAAAGGTTAGTATGAATGAAACCTGATGCAGCAGTTCCGGTAAGTGTTCCGGCAGCCCAATTGAGATTGAAATGAGTGGAAAAAGGAACAACATACGCAGGAAGGGACGGATGTCTACTCCAAGGCTTGGTACCGTGCATAACATAAGTTCCCGAAGCTAAGCTACTTGGAGAAATAGTATGACCTGAGGGCGTTTCAGGTAAAAATTGATAAATACTATTGGCGGTTAGCGAAGGTGAAATATCTAAGTTTGCTTCGAGATGCGCTATGCCGGAAGCATGCAAATAAATGCCTTTGAATAAATTGTAATATTGGCCCGGATTATCTCTGTCCTCCGTTATGTCTGTACTGAAATGTCCGACGTGTGGATTATCGGATGAATAAAACATTGGCGCTATCGTTTCGCCATAGTATTTGCTTGAAGTTGGATTTGTTGCAGCTAAAAAAGGGTCTATTTTGGAGTTCCATGCCCAAGCAACAGGTACAGTGACGGTACCTCCCGACCAACCGGTTACGTACGACCCATATCCGTTGCCGCTGCCCATTACAATCAATTCACCATTTATTTCTTTCAGACGAATGGCAAAATCATGATCGGCGTAACCTCCGGCACTTGGTGACACTGTAGGCCATAAAGGAGTTTCCCATGTTATCGCATCCGCAGTATTATCCCCCGGCATCAAAGAAGCTACAAAAGATTTTCTGGGATCGGTCCATATTATATCCGTAGGGTTTGTTGTTTGATTGATATTTTGCAAAAAACCGCATGTATAAATTTTTCCTTGGTAGGCAATTGAATGCATGGGGAATAAATGTATACTACCGCTGCCGGCGGTTATTTCATGAGTAGAGGTTATTGTTGGTATGGTATTAAAATCCGAGCAATCTAAAAAATAGTATAAAATTTTATTCATGGAGCCGTCTTGCGTAAATGCGGTAACGCAGATTCTTGTATTGTCATATTTCGTTACACCTACCACTTTGGCAGTAGTATGCATTTGCACCGTATACATTTTAGGTACGGAATAATCTATAGTTAAAGGTGTTACGGGGTCGCCATAGCAAATAACACTAAATTGGTTTGTAGGGTTATTACTATCGTCTACCAAATTGCTTACCGCAATTTGCCCCTCGGCGCCGTTGTTATAAGTGTAATTTATTATTGAATGCCTGACGTAGTGGTTACTCATAAATGCATCATGCGCATTGATGTCATATGGTTGCGCTGAAACGCCGGAGTATAACAAACCGGAAACAAAAAAGTTTAAAAAAAATAACTTCAGCTTTCCGGATGACTTTAAGGCGCGCATTCCGGTTTTAAATAATGGATGTTTCATAATTATCTCATTTGTTTTAGATGATTGAAATCTGTGTTTTATTTATGCTTCTATCGAAACTAATTCAAATGCATCCGCCACATTTATATACGGGAACAGAAAGCTGCTTTTAGGGTATGAAACACCGTCTTGAGGCAATGAATGGGCGTAACCCCCGCTCAGACCGGCCGTGTCCGGCGGTGTGTTTAAGCAAACAAGTATGATTTCAAAGGCGTTATAGCTTTTAAAAATGACCGGGCTTCGTATAGTGAAGCTCAACCGGAGAAGCTATAAAGTTATTGCCGGTACATTGAATCGGGTGTGTGATTTCGCGCAGATATTTCAATTATGAGTAGTAGCTATAAAAAAACAGCCAACACTATGTGTCGGCTGTTTTTGTGCCCGGAACAGGAATCGAACCTGCACTACCTTGCGATAACCAGATTTTGAGTCTAGCGCGTCTACCAGTTCCGCCATCCGGGCGCTACGGGGATGCAAATGTATTTATTCTTTCTCGTATCCGCAACAAGTATTTTTTACGAAAGAAATAGTCTTTTATTTTTAATAGGATGGCCTCGTTCGGGGTGGCTTCATATTGCTGCGTCAAGGGCTGGGCTTGGGCTTCCCAATCCGCAAATTGTTCTTCCGTCATTTGCTTTATTTGTTGCAGGCCGTTTTCATCGGGCTGCATTTCATAGTCGCTCACCGCTTCGTTCAGGTCCATCATTTCCATAAGAAAGGCGGGCGGCAGGTTATACTTTTCTTCATCTTCCAGCACACCGTTCAGCTTTAAGATATAGGCCATGGTGGCATCGGCATCATTTAGGGTTTTATAGGCATCGTTGTTAAGCGCGGCCATGCGCAGTGCTTCCAACCTATCGGCATCGGCGGCTTGTGCATAGCGGTCGGGATGGTATTGGCGGCTCAGTTCATAATATTTCTTCTTCACGGCAGCCTTGTCTGGGCTGAAGCTCAAAGGCAATCCGTACAACTCAAAGTAATTAACCATGAGGCAAAGATGAGTATCTTATATTTGAGGACAAAATCGGCTTGGTATATGATAACCATCGGACTAATCAGGGAACGCAAAAATCCGCCCGATAAACGGGTGGCACTCACACCTCGGCAATGTGCGCATTTGCAGAAAAAGTTCGCGGGAATGAGGATTATCGCGGAACCTTCTCCCAATCGTTGTTTTTCCGATGACGAGTATCGTAACGAGGGTATTGAAGTGACAGAAGATTTGAGTGGTTGTGATATTCTTATGGGCATAAAAGAAGTGCCCGTGGAAGCATTGATACCCGGCAAAACATACCTGTTTTTTTCGCACACCAAAAAGAAGCAACCGTATAATCAAAAGTTGATGCAGGCGCTTATCAAGAAGCACATCAGGCTTATAGATTACGAATGCCTTACTCATGCCGATGAGCAGCGTATACTGGGCTTTGGGTTACATGCCGGTATAGTGGGGGCGCACAACGGTTTGCTTACTTACGGGCGCAAATGGGGCCTGTATGATATGCCCAAAGCCCACGAGGTAAAAAGCTATACCGACCTGTTTGCTGCTTATTCGCAAATACGCCTGCCCAATATTAAAATAGCCATGACGGGCTCGGGCAAGGTAGCGGCGGGCATATTGGAGGTGATGACTCACTTTGATGTGGAGCCTGTGGAGCCCGAAGACTATCTCACCCATGAATTTGATTACCCCGTGTATACACACCTTAAGGGGGGCAACCTGTATGCACGTAAGGATAATGATTTGTTTTCGCGCAACGATTTTCACGCCCACCCCGAATCTTATAAATGCCTTTTCTCCAAGTACATTCCGCAAACGGATATCCTGATGAACGGTATATATTGGGATGCGGGCATAGCGCGCCTTTTTGAAAAAAACGATATACGCAGGCACGATTGGCGCATCAGCGTGATAGCCGATATAACCTGTGATGTGGACGGTTCCGTACCTATCAATATAGGCGCTTCCACCATACCCGACCCCGTGTATGGCATTAACCGCAAAACCCTTGAGCGAGACGAGGCATACAGCCCCACAAAGGATATTATAGATGTGATGGCAGTGGATAACCTGCCTAATGAATTACCGAGAGATGCGGCACAATATTTCGGTGCGCATTTCGAGAAGTTTGTTTTGCGGGAATTATTGAGCGGCAACAGCGATATCATAAAGCGCGCCACCATTTGCGAAAACGGAAAGCTTACGCCCGATTATGAATACCTGGCCGATTATGCCTATGAATAACTTATTTGCCTAGAATTGCTCTGGTGGCCGATTCAATGTCGGGATAACGGAAGGTGAACCCCGATGACAGCGTTTTTTCTGCACTGACGGTGCAGCTTTTTAGTATTTCTATACTCATTTCTCCCAGTAACGTTTTTAGCACCATTTCGGGCACCGGTACAGGGATGTGTATGCCGCCTTTTACTTTGGCTATGGTGTGCATCAGTTGTTTTTGGGTAACGGGGTGGGGGGCTACGGTGTTATACACGCCGGCAACATCCGTGTTTGTAAGCGCATGCAAAATAAGTCCGGCAACATCTTCCACATGTATCCAGCTCATGGTTTGGTTACCTTTTCCGAATATTGGTATGGCGCCAAAAGAAACAGGTTTGGCCATTTGCGGAAAGGCGCCGTCTTCCTTGCCCATTATTATACCAAAGCGTAAGATAACGGTGCGCATGGTATCTTGTGCCGTAACCGACTCGGTTTCCCATTTTACACAGGTGGTGCCTAAAAAATCGTCATAGGCATGTTGCGTTTCGGTAAAGGGTTTGGCTGTTCTGTCCGGGCCGTAATAACCAATGGCAGAGGCGGCGATAAAGGTTTTGCACTTACCTGCTTCTCTCTTCAGTTGTTCCACCAAAAAGCGGGTTCCGTCTACACGGCTACTTACAATGGAGGCCTTGGTTTTCTTTGTCCATCGTTGTGCCACACTTGTGCCGGCCAGGTTTATCATGGCATCCAGTTTTTTAAGCGCGGTATGGTCGCATTTTTTTTGCGCGGGGTCCCAATAGGTATACTCCACACCGGGGGTGTCGGGGTGTTTTTCCGGGTGGCGGGTGAAGATAACCACGCGATAACCTTTTGATATCAGTAAATCGGTAACATGCCTGCCCACAAAGCCTGTGCCTCCCGTAATGCCCACTATTTCCATAAACCTAATCCGATGATTTTAATCTGCCAATCGCTATTTTATATCAAAACTATGCCATATCTTAATCCGGATAAAAAACTCCTTAAAATTAAGGTTTGATACAATAAACCGTTTTGACTGTCGTTAATCATTAAACAAAAGCAACTAATGAGAAAAACTCTACCTAAACTTTTTATTGAGGCAACCGAAAATAAGGCTACCGTGGGTGAAGATAAGGCTAACAGCGAACAACTGGTGCAATTGATGAGTGAGATGAAGGGCATTTGGAACGAAGCCGCAAACGATTTGTTGCAGCCCCGTGAAGAGGTTATTGACCAGCTGTTGAAGAAGGTCTTACACTAATTCTATAACGGTAATTTCGGGCAATATGCCTAAGCGGCCGGGATATCCCAAGAAGCCGAAACCACGGTTTACGTAAAGGTGTTGGTTTTCTTCTTCGTAATGGCCCGCCCAGTTTTTATACACGTATTTTACGGGGCTCCACTTTAGTCCGGGTATTTCTATACCAAACTGCATACCGTGGGTATGTCCGCTCAGCGTTAGGTTTACGTCTTTGTATTCGGTACGCACCTGTGCATCCCAGTGCGAGGGATCGTGAGACAACAGTATCTTAAATGGTATGTTTTTTTCGTGTAAGCCGGCATAAGCTTGTGGCATACTGCCATATTTTGGAAAGCCGGCTCTTGCTCCCCAGTTTTCAATGCCTATCAGCGCTATTTTGTCGTTGCCTTTTTCCAGTATTACGTGCTCATTCATCAACAGGCGCCAGCCCATTTCCTTATGGTGCCTTTTCAGGTTGTCGAGGTTGCGCGTTTTGGCTTCGCGAGACTCCCATTGCACATAGTCTCCGTAGTCGTGATTGCCCAGTACGGAGTATACACCCAGGGGCGCCCGTAGCGTGGAGAATATATCCATGTACGGCTCTATTTCCGTAGCCTTGTTGTTTACCAAGTCTCCGGTGAAAAAGATGATGTCCGCGCGCTCCTTCATAATCAGGTCTATACCTTTCTTTACCGCTTCATGATTATCGAAACTGCCGGAGTGTATGTCGGAAATTTGCACCAGTTTCATACCCTTGAAAGCGTCCGGCAGGTCTTTAAAGGAGAGCTTTATGCGACGTACGGTATAATTATATCTGTTGGTGATGCCATAAAGAAAGCCGGCCAATGCCGTGCCGCCGGCCATAAGGGCCAGGCGCATCAGGAATACGGAGCGTGTAATGCCTTTTTCTTCCACCACTTGCGGTGCTGCCGAGCTTTGAAACATGTTTATGACCCAAACCAACAATCGCCGCGCTTCATCGGCCAGCATTACAACCAGTATAAGCGTTTTGCCCACCAGCAGCCCCAAAGTAAAAGCCACGTAAATGTTGCGCGGCATGTGCGGGAGACTTGCCCAGTCTATACGACGGAAAAAGACGATACCTAACCATGCGGCTAACGAAAGCAGCAGGTACACGGCCATAACCGAAGTTTTGGCACCTTGAGGCAGGGTGCGCAAGGCCGAGCGCATAACGATAAAGCTATAATATTCCGCAAAGCCGAAAATTGCCAAGAATAGCAGCAGGCGAATCCACATACGCGTTTAAAATTTCAAAAATTCTTCTATTTGGTTATTGATTACAAGTTCCGTAGCGGGCTTTAATATTTTTCCTTCGGTATCTATCTCTTCGTTTATGCGGCTCAGAGGGACTTTATTGTAAAGTACGTGCATTTTCAGGTAGTGCATAATATTGGTCATGTGTTCCATACCGCGCAGGTTACCTGCACGGCCATCGGCCACCCCTACCATCATAGCCTTTTTATACCACCAACATTTTTTAATGTCCGTGTTATCCATCATGGTTTTGAGTATGCCGGGGAAACTCCCGTTATATTCCGGCATCACAAACACAAACTTTTCTGTGGGGATGAGCAAATTTGTTTCAATGCTTTTAAGGTCTGTGCTCCTTTCCCAAACATTTTTATCTTCCAGCGACAGCAGCTGCACGTTGTCTGTAAGCATTGACAGCAGGCGATGATATAGTGTTGCCACTTTAAGCGTCATACTGTCTTTCCTGTTTGTTCCCGATATTACCGTAATCATAAATAAAGCGCAAAGGTACGCGGTGGTAAACTATGCGGTAAATCAATTAGCAATATGCGGATTAGATATGATTATATACTTGTGCAAAATTTTACCTAAAATTTGGATGCATCGTATTCTTATGTATCTTTGTCTTAGGTAAATGATAGGACTATGATATTTTCTACTGAACTATTGAAAGGAACATTAAAAACGATAGTACTGAAAATGCTGTCGGATAATAAAAAGATGTATGGTTACGAGATAACTCAGAAAGTGAAAGAGTTGACCTCCGATAAAATACAGATTACCGAGGGTGCGCTATATCCCACATTGCATGCATTGGAAACGGAAGGTTTGCTGACTACCGAAGTGGAGTATATAGGCAAGCGTGTTCGTAAATATTACAGTTTGAGCGCCAGTGGCAAAACAAGGGCCGGTGAGCGCATAAGTGAACTGGCCGAGTTTATGGATACCATGCGGTTTTTGCTGGACATAAAACCCCAAACCACGTAATGTATCACATCAGTGATGAGCAAGTAGATTATATCCTCAATGACCTGGGACGCCGGGGCATTGAAACGGAGGACCTGCAGTTGAACCTCCTGGATCATATCTGCATTATCATAGAACAAGAGCTTGAAGAGAACGGTGACTTCGAGCACTTCTATGGCGCCGTTGTAAAGCGTTTTTATAAAAACGAGCTGTGCGAAATAGAAGAGGAGACTACCGCATTATTAACATTCAAAAACTATTACACAATGAAAAAGCTGATGATGGCTGCAGGAATATATTCGGTAGCCACGTTCATAACGGGTTCTTTTTTTAAGATTATGCATTGGCCGGGTTCCGGGGCGTTGTTGGTTTCTGCCATATTGGTGTTTAGCCTGGTGTTTTTGCCGGTGGTATTTCTACTGAAGACGCGAGAACGTAGTGCAATGAGGGACAAAATAATGATGGGATGTGCCACACTGATAGGCGTCATGTATTGCCTCTCATCGCTGTTCCTGTTGATGCGCTGGCAAGGCAGCCGCGAGATATGGTTAATCACTTTATCCCTTTCCTTTTTTGTGTTGATACCGCTCTACTTTATCAATGGAGTGCGCAGGGCAGAAACAAAGGTAAATACCATTGTTACCACCATCATAATGATTGGAATATTAGGTGTGGAATTTACGCTTACGGCCTTGCACAACCGTGCTCCGTTGCCGAAAAAGGCCAACACTGCCTCGGCAGTGGTTACGACTATTATATCCAAGTAGAAGTAAGACGGACGGGTGGGAGCCTCTGACCGGAATCTTGTTTACGATAAACGGAAAGCCCGTCCTTCTTCAAATATTATTTAAAGTGAGCCTTGTTAATACCCACGCTCAAAAACGTATATTAGTTGTGCGCCGGCAGCAGGAAATAAGAGGTGTCCGCTCATTGACGCGTTATATGTTTCCGAAGGCGTGTTTAATTTATACTTGTTGTTGTCGTACATGTATATGTACCGGGTTTGAATGTTAAATCCTAAGAAAAAGGGTTTGTTATCGTCTGGCCGCCATAGGTATGAAAAGCCTATTTCTGTCATCGGGTGTGTTTTATTATTGTTGACGTCTGTAAGGGTAATGTAACCGGCGGGCAGAGACGATGCGTTTGCCGAGATATTACCAATGTCGGGGGTGATGTGGCTTATGCCCAATCCCCAACGCACGCTAAACCCGTCCGGTTCTTCGCCTGCTTTGTGGTTCAGGCATATCATAGCCGTTTTGGTTACGCAGGTCAGGTTAAGGTCATTCAGGTAGCCGTTATGGATGGGTAGTTGCATTGCGCTTATGCCTATGTGTATAGAGGGATATGTATGGCGATATGCGGGGCGATAAAACCCCTGAATCTCGGCCCCGAATGTAGGCGTGGAATAATATCCCTGTTTAGCCGTGTAAAAGGGCATACCCAAAAGATTCCCAAAACCGATACCCGCCTGAGCATTCGCGAAAAGATGAGTACAAACCAAAATAACTATCAAGAAAAACCTATGCATTGCGGATAAAACGCAAAGAACCGCAAACTATTACTATTTGGTCATTTAAAATTTTGCCAACCATTTAAGGGCTTGCGGTAAATTATTAATATAAAGCCTTGGCACGACTTTACATTATGTAGATAAAAAACTGCAAAATGAATATTCGTAGCCTAAGTGCGATACTGTTGTTATCGGCGCTTTTTACACAATGTAAGGAAGCCGACAAGCCACAAACGTCAAACGAACCTAAATGGGAAGAACCCGCAAAACGCGTAAGTATAACCTATAAGGCCGTGTCACTTAAAAATGGCGGAAAAGCCTTGTATGACAGTCTGAACGAGGATCAAAAACATATAGTTTGTGCTCTGAACCGCGTGGACAAAGCCAATATCGGAAACTTGGACACGGTGATTATGCCCAACGAATATGTGGATTACATGCAGTACTCGCCATTTCCGTTTGGCGTAAAGGAGTTGAGGAACGTGCAAAAAATCATATTCTTTTCTTATCCCGCTCAAGCCTTTGGCGCTTATGAAAACGGTAAACTTGTAAAATGGGGGCCCACGAATATGGGGCGCGAGGCCGACCAAACGCCTACCGGGCTGTTTTATGCCAACTGGAAGGCAGAAGAAACCACCAGTACCTTTAACGACGAGTGGGAACTGAAATGGAACTTTAATATAGAAAATAAGCTGGGCGTGGGCTGGCACCAGTATGCCATGCCCGGTTACCCGGCATCACATTCCTGCCTGCGGCTGTATGAGGATGATGCAAAATATTTATATGACTGGGCACGCCAGTGGGTGCTGGAGGGTACAGACAACCTAAAAGCCAAGGGTACGCCTACGGTTGTATTCGGAAGCTATCCCTTCGGCAGTGCCAAGCCTTGGTGGGCATTGGCACAAAACCCTGATGCGCTAAAGATATCCGATGGCCAATTATATCAACTTGTGAGTGCTCATATGGATGAAATATTGAATGAACAGGCCAATAGGAACAAATATGATAAAGAGTAGCCTCATATTTTCCACATTTAAGTGATAATTGCCAAAAATCCGTTTGGTCGTGCTATTTTTGTAGAGTAGCGATAGTACATTTTCAAACTATTTTTTGACCATGCGTTTTACCTTTTATGGCCACTCCTGCTTTATGGTGGAGGTAGCCGGCAAAAAGCTGTTATTTGACCCTTTTATTACCGGTAATGAGTTGGCCAAAGACATTGACATTAATGCCATTGAGGCCGACTATATACTGGTTTCTCACGGCCACGGAGACCACGTGGGCGATTTGGTAAGCATTGCCAAAAGAACGGGCGCCACCATAATAGGCGCTTACGAGGTAGTGGGCTGGGCACAACAGCAGGGCTGCCCCAAAGGGCATGGCATGAACTTAGGCGCATTTAATTTTGAGTTTGGAGAGGTGCGTATGGTGCCTGCGGCACATAGCAGCGGCTTGCCTGATGGCAGCTATGGCGGAAACCCGGGCGGCTTTGTGATTAAAACCGCAGAAGGTAATTTTTACTATGCAGGTGATACCTGCCTCATCATGGATATGCAGCTAATACCCCGCTACTATGCCAAGCTTGATTTTGCCATCCTGCCAATTGGGGGTAATTTTACCATGAATCCGGGAGATGCGGTTATTGCTGCGGAGTTTATCCAATGTAAAAAAATAATAGGTGTACATTTTGATACCTTCGGGTACATCAAAATAGACCATGATAACACGCGTGCACAATTTGCCGCGGCAGGTTTGGATATTACGCTCCCCGAAATCGGAGCAACGATAAACCTGTAATAAGACAACAGTATTTACTAAGAGAGGTAATCGAAAAACAGAATGTCGAAAGTAATAGCAATAGCCAACCAAAAAGGCGGTGTGGGAAAGACAACGACGGCCATCAACCTGGCGGCCAGTCTTGCGGTGTTGGAATATAAAACGCTGCTGATCGACGGTGATCCGCAGGCGAACAGTACCACGGGTAACGGGTTTGATTTGAAGAATATTCAGTTGAGCCTTTACGACTGTATGGTAAACGAAACGCCTGTATCGCAAATAGTATTGGAAACAGAGACGCCCAATCTATACCTGTTACCATCTCACCTTGACCTGGTGGGTGCGGAGATAGAGCTCATTAATCATCCCACGCGCGAGCATGTGTTGCGCAAAGCGCTGGATGAGGTAAGAGACAAGTATGATTTCATCATCATAGACTGTTCGCCATCTCTGGGCCTGATAACGGTAAATGCACTCACCGCCGCCGATAGTGTGGCCATACCCGTGCAGTGCGAATACTTTGCCTTGGAAGGATTGGGCAAGTTGTTGAACACCATCAAAATCGTGCAAACGCGCATTAATACCAACTTGCAGATAGAGGGTATATTGATGACGATGTATGACGGTCGTTTGCGCCTTTCCAACCAGGTGGTGGAAGAAATTAAAAACCACTTCGGCGATTTGGTGTTTAACACCATAGTGCACCGCAACACGAAACTGGGTGAAGCACCCAGCTTTGGCACACCTGCCCTGATGTATGATGCCGACAGTACCGGTGCGGTAAACTATCTGAACCTGGCCAAGGAAATATTACAAAAGAACAACCTCACCAAAATAAAGAACGAAGACAGAATATTTGAAACAGGAGAGCATGTCGCAGACCAATAAGAAACAGGCACTGGGTAAAGGCATCCGTGCATTGCTGAATACCATTGACGAAGACCTGAAGACCAATGAGGAACCCGAATCGGGTGTGCCTGCGGTAAAAGGTCAGTCGGCAGGCAGTATCGTTCGCATACCGGTAAATCAAATAGAGGTAAATCCCAAACAGCCCCGTCATGACTTTGACGAGCAGGCGTTGAAAGAACTCTCCGAAAGCATTAAGCTACACGATATTATACAACCCATAACGGTTGTAAAGCTGAGTGTAAACCAATACATGCTGATATCGGGTGAGCGCCGCTGGCGGGCATCCAAAATGGCGGGACTGGAAAATATACCCGCATATATACGCACCGCAGATGACCAGCAAATGCTGGAACTGGCCCTACTGGAAAACTTACAGCGCGAAAACCTTAACGCCATTGAAGTGGCCCTGAGCTATAAGCGCCTGATGGACGAATGTGACTTTACACAAGAGCAGGTATCCGAAAGGATGAAGAAAGACCGTACAACGGTAACCAATTACCTGCGCCTGTTGAAGTTGCCCCCCGATATACAAAAGGCGGTACGCGACGGTAGCCTTTCCATGGGTCACGCCCGCGCCATAATAGGTTTGGAGCAGGTAGACCAACAACTTTATGCCTATCGCGAAGTAGTGGAGAAGGGTTTATCGGTGAGGCAGGTAGAGCAACTGGTGAAAAACATGCTAACCGGGGATAAGCAATCGGCTTCCAACAAAGCAGATGCAGCCGGTATGAAGTTACCTCCCGCGTATAAGCGTATAGAAGATAACATGGCATCGCACTTCAGCACCAAGGTGAAGCTGGACAGGAAGAAGAACGGCAAAGGCAGTGTGGTAATCGAGTTTTACAATGATGAAGACTTGGAGCGCATCATGGATAAGATGAACCTTTGATTAGCTAATTTGATGATGCTTGTGTTAACCGATAGATGTTTGATAAGAATTTTAAGTGCGCGGCTAAGGTCGCGCATTTCTTTTTTAACGCTGTACCGAAAAATGATAGCCCTTACCCTTTAGGGTTATAATCTCAATCTTTGGTTCGGAGGACAAGTACTCGCGCAGTTTGCGCATGTATACATCAAGATTGCGGGAGTTGAAGAAAGAATCGTCGCCCCATACGGTGTGCAATAACAGGCGCCTGTCGGTTATGGCATTCATGTTTTTGCACAGCATGACCAGTATTTCCGATTCCCGGTTGGATAGTTTAAGCACACCATCGCGGGTATGCAATTCGTAGCGGGCGGGGTAAAAGGTAATGGAACCCAGTTGTATTTCTTTTGTAGATGCATCGGTGCCCGACAGCGCACCTGCGATTTTTAGCTGGTTGTCTATACGCACCATCAGCTCCTCCATGCTAAAAGGCTTTTTGAGGTAATCGGTGCCGCCCGATGAAAAGCCCCGCAATACATCGTCGGTTTGCGATTTGGCGGTAAGGAAGATGATAGGTATCCGCGGGCTAAGATTGCGGATAGTACTGCCCAGCGTAAAGCCGTCTACGTTGGGTAGCATCACATCCAATATGCAGATGTCGGGCCTGAAATCGTGCAGCATTTCTATTACTTTGCCGCCATCCTTGCTGTGCATTATTTCGTAACCCTTCAGTTCCAGCGTTTCCTTTACAATGCGCGCCAGGAAAGGTTCATCCTCCACATACAGTACTTTGGTTTTCATACTCATGCTTTTGGTAGTGTTATGGTAAAGGTGCAACCCTTTTCATTGTTCTTCACCGTTATGTTTCCGCCGTGCTGCTCCGTTATTTGTTTTACATAGCTTAACCCGAGACCATACCCCTTTACATTATGCCGGTCGCCTGTAGGCACCCGAAAGAACTTATCAAATACACGGTCCGTATACTCCGTTGGTATACCGGGTCCGTTATCCGTTACCGAAAGCGTAAGCCGCGCACCATCGTGGGCTACGGTAATATCTATTACAGGAATTTCGGCATTATATTTCAGGCTGTTGTCCAGCAGGTTGATTAGTACGCCTTGCAAATGCAGGATGTCTACATCGGTGGTGGTATCCGTATTATTTACATGAAGTCTTACTTGGGCATTGGATTGTTTAAAGCGTACCTGCATGGCTTGTAATGTAGTATTAACCAATGCCGCAATATCGTGTGGTTCTTTGTGCAGTGCAATTTTACCGCTTTCTAACAGCGATGTGTTTAATACGCGGTTCACCAGCAGTTCCAGGCGTTCGGTTTCCAGTGTAGCCATGCGCAAGTAATCTCGAGTGGTTTGATTGTCGCTTATGGGGTTGAAGCCATTTATAGCTTCCAAGGCTACCTTAACGGTGGATATGGGTGTTTTAAGCTCGTGAGACATGTTGCCGATAAACTCATCTTTCATCGTGCTTAATCGTATTTGCTGCCGCAGTGTATGGTAGGTGAATAAGAACGCCGCGGCGGTAAGTCCCAAAAGAAAAACGGTAAATATTATTTCCGGTACCAGTTTGCGGATGATATAGGCGTCATATTTATCCACGGCAACATAATACCCTGTGGCAAACAAAGAGCTTTGTAGCAAAATGGGTTTGTTATTGTGTTGTGCATGATATGCTTTGGCACTGTCCCAAACAACGGTGAAATGTTGATGGCGTAAAGCCAACTGTTTTGCAAATAACTGCCTGATGATTGCAGAGTCGATACCGAAGTTTAACTCGCGGGCGATGTCTCCGTCTTTTATCACCAACTTTTTCAGGATGAATTCCAGTGCCGGTTGTATGGCTTGTTGCACCGTAGGATTACCGTTAGGGCGTATGGTAGTGGTGCGCCTGTTGCCGTTGTCGGTAATCTCTATATGCATGGAATCGTCTCCGCTGCGCCGGGTTATCTTTCTTTTTATTTCGTTTATTTTCAGAGAATCTTTTTTATCCGTCGCAATTATCATGGACACGTTTTGGTGAGAAGAGACACGTTGATGTGTGCCATGCATACTATCCGGCGTAAACCTGATAGTATTGGGGGGCAGGTCTGCCATGATACCATGTAACAGCGAATCGGTATATGCTTCTTCCGCATCCTTCAAAGCCTGCTTTAAGCTTACGGATAATTGTTGTTGCTGCTCGCGGTATTGGGCATAGAGCCAACTGATAACGATAGTTATAAGCATGAGCTGGCTGGCTATCATCAACAGCCTTATCCAAAGCAGGCGATATTTTTTGAGTCTTGCCATTGTTACAGATACAAAGAAACGCGATAGTAAGATAGTATATGATAAGTATTAACCTTAATTAACCTTATTTGTCTTTGCATTAACCCGACTGCCTTTAGCCTGCCGATAATTTTACCGGTAAATCAGCAATTCATGAAAAAAATAATCGCAGCACTTACCACCACCTGTTTATTATCGTTTGGCGCCATGGCGCAAGCCACATCGGGAGCCATAGCCTATAAAGAAACCATAAAACTGGATATACAACTGGAAGGGGAAATGGCCGCATTTGCAGCCATGCTGCCCAAAGAGCAAAGCTTTGATAAAGTATTGTACTTCTCTCCCGAAGCGTCGGTATACAAATTGGCACCCAAGAAAGAAGAGAAGCCTGCGGCACCCGGTGGTATCCGTAAGATAACCATTGGTGGTAACGGATCGGACGAGGTGGTGTACCGTGATGTGAAAGCCGGCAAGACGGTGGCCCAAAGAGATTTTATGACCCGCAAGTTTTTGGTGAGCGGAGATAATAAAAAGACAAACTGGAAGATGACCGGTAAGCAAAAGACAATTTTAGGCTACACCTGCCAAGAAGCCACATCCGTAAGTGATACCGATAAGGTGACGGCTTGGTTTACCCCTGCCATACCCGTATCTGCCGGTCCCGCAGATTTTTCGGGTTTGCCGGGGATGATATTGGAAGCATCAATAGGCGAGATGTATACCATAGTAGCCACCGAAGTGAAACCGGGTGAAGCAGACAAGAAGCAACTGAGCAAGCCCACCGAAGGCAAGAAGATGAGTCGCGAGGAATTTGAAGCAATGGTAGTGGAGAAAACGAAAGAGATGCAGGAGGAAACCGGCATGGGTGCAGGTGGTAACAAGAATGTTATTATTAAAATACAGCACTAAAAAGGGCGGATATGAGAATTTTACTATTAGCCCCAATGCTGTTGCTAACCATAGCGGCAAAGGCTCAGCACTCGCTTAAGGGGAGGGTTATGGACACATCGGCATACGCCATACCTTTTACCACCGTAGCGTTGTTGCAGCCGGCAGATTCCACACTGGAGTTTTTTGGCATCACGAATGCCGATGGCGACTTTGAAATAAAAGGTATAGCCGCAGGTAAATACCTGATGCAAGTGGCCTTTATGGGTTTTAAAACCTATTACAAACCCGTAGACATACCTTATAAGGACGGCAACTTCGGTAATGTTGTTTTGCTCGCGTTATCCAAGCAACTGGAAGAAGTGCAGATATCCGGCGAGCGTGTGCCGGTGATGATAAAAGGCGATACCGTAGAGTACAACGCCGGCGCTTTTAAAACGCGACCCGATGCCGCGGTGGCAGACCTGCTGAAGAAGATGCCGGGTATACAGGTAGACCATAACGGAAACATAAAAGCCCAAGGAGAAGGCGTGAATAAAGTATTGGTAGACGGCAAAGAGTTTTTCGGGAGCGACCCCAAGGTGGCTACGCAAAACCTGCCTGCCGACGCCATAAACAAAGTCCAAGTATTCAACAACAAATCGGAAGCGGCACAATTTACGGGTATTGATGACGGCTCTAGGGAAAAGACCATAAACCTGATGTTGAAGGACGGTAAAAAAGCCGGCTATTTTGGCGATGTGCAGGCCGGCGTAGGCACCAATGAGCGATATAAGCTTAACGGTAAACTGTACAAGTTTCGGCAAAAAAGCCAGTTTGCAGCTATAGGTATGGTGAACAATATAAATCAGGCGGGCTTTAGTTTTCAAGACTACATCAACTTTAACGGCGGGTTGCAAAGTTTTATGTCGGGGGGGCAATCGCAGTTTTCCTTCGGGGGAGATATACCTGTAGATTTCGGGCAACAGGTAACCGGCCTGATACACTCCGGCGCCGCAGGATTGAACTATAGTTACGAACCAAGAAAGAACGACCGCATAGCCCTAAGCTATTTGGCCAACGGTGCCGATAAAACCTTGGAACAACAAGTGCGCACGGAAAATTTTACCACCGATGAACCCTTTATAAGAACAGATGACAGCCGCGAGCATACGCAAAACCTTGCGCATCGGCTCAACATTAACGCACGTAAGGACGTGGATTCGGTCAATAGGTTCACTTTGGCCGGTAGTGCATCGCTTGCCGACAGTCGGGGAAACGGCAATTCGTTATCAGTCTCTACTGTTAGGGATGTGGTGCTGAACAAACTGGACCGCCGTACGGAGGATAAAGGCAACAGCATAAGAGCCAATGGCAATGCGGCTTACATACGAAGCACGGAAGGCAAATGGCCCGTGTTACAGGCCGGGGTGGATGCAAGTTTTGATAAAACCCTGAACCGTACGGAATGGAATAATATTACCAATATACTCACGGTGCCCACTATAATGAACGATAAACAATTTCAGCGCGATGAGGCTGTGAACGGTAACTATACCGCCAATGCATCTGCAATGCGCCACTTGGGAAAATCGTACTACCTGGAGCCCGAATTGAAGGCAGGTATCAACACACAAGCCATAAATCGCCGGCAGGGTGTGCCCGGTGCCGAGCAAGGAACTATTGATTCGCTCAGTCCCGATTTTACCCGTATTTATCAATGGTTGCGCCCGGGGTTGTCTTTGCGCAAATCCGCAGGTAAAAACAACCTCAATATGTCTTTGCGTGCGGAAGCCGCAACACTCACTTCGATGCTTAATGATGCAACCACACAATCGGGCAGCTATGCCTATGTGCTGCCGTCTGTAAATTGGCAGTATGAGTTCAATAGCAGCAAGCGTTTATCGTTGGGATATACTACCGCGGTAACAGCCCCTGCGGCAAGTCGTATGTTGCCGGTGTTGAACAACGCCAACCCCTTACAGCAATACAGGGGCAACGATAAGTTGGTGCCCGAGTACCGGCATACGGCCAATGCAAGCTGGTTGCATTTCGATCAATTCAACATGACCTCTCTGGTGGCAAACGCGTCTGCATCTTACATTGCAAATAATATAAGCTGGGCGCGCACCATTAATAACGACCTCACACAAAGTATAACACCTATCAACGTGGCTTACGGAGTGGATGCAAACGGAAGGGTGGAGTACGGTCGGCCCATACGCAGCCTGAAGATTAACTTCAACGCATCGCTGAATGAGCGCTATGAGCAAAGCATCAGTAAAGTAAACAAGGTGGATAATATTGCCAATACGTTCACCCATGAGTTTACTTTAACCGTAGATAATCGTAAGAAGGACAAATTGGATGTAAGCGTAGGCGGCACGGTAAGCCTCTCCAATGCCACCTATTCGGTAGACCAATCCTTAAATAACACGTTTTATAACCTCACAGGTTTTGCCGATGTAAACTACACGCCATCCGCAAGTTGGAATTTTATGGCAGGTGCCGACGTGACACAATACAATGCCCGCAGTTTTGACCAAGCGGTACTGGTGCCGATACTAAAGGCTGAGGTGGCTTATTGTTTCCTCAAATCGAAACGGGGTACGCTGTCTTTATACGGGTTCGACCTATTAGACCGAAACAAAGGTATAGAGCGCATCAGCGAGCTGAATTACCTGCGCCAAATCACTTCCAATGTAATAGGCAGATATGTTATGCTTTCCTTTAAGTATAGATTGGGCAAGATGACCAACAATCCTTTAGGTAAAATGGATATCAAAATACGCAGATAAACCCCATCCGTTTAAGTGGTGAGCCGGTGCCGTGAATACGGTGCCGGCTTTATGTTATCATGGCTTAAATAAACGTAATTTTGCAAAGCGTATGATACCGGAAAATTGGGGTAAGGAGGCCAAAGAACACCAAAAGGCATATAAGCGACTGCTGGAGAAGGGCAATAAGAACAAGATGCTTAAGGTCTTGCCGCAACTGCATGAGCAGGCCTTTGCAAAAATAGACTGCCTGCAATGCGCCAACTGTTGTAAAAACTATTCTCCCCGGTTTAAGCAGCCTGATATCAAGAGAATATCCAAAAGCCTGCGCATGAAGGAAGGTGAGTTTACGGACAAATACCTGAGATTGGATACGGACGGTGATTATGTGGTGAAACATTCGCCCTGTCCTTTTCTTGCGGAAGATAACACCTGCAATATTTATGAGGACCGACCAAGTGATTGTGCCCGCTATCCGTATACCGATGAAGACGTGTTACTAAAGCGTGTGCAGCTTACGCTGAAGAATGCCACGGTATGCCCTGCCACATTTGTGGTGCTGGAGAAATTACTCGAAATGGAGAAATAAGTCTTACCTATAGATGCGCACACCCTGAGGGTTGAATGTACGCCTCAACGAATCTAACATGCGAGCGCTGTCGGCATCTGCCATTTTTATGGGCATTACCACATGAAACGTTGAAGAGTCTTGCGCAATCATTTCCACCGTGTTGCCGAAGCTTGTGAGCTTGCTTGCGCGTCGCTCTGCCTTGGTGCGTGTATCGTAAGTGTTGAGTATAACTTTATATTGGCCCGGTGTTGTTACGGATGTTGGTGCAGGGGTGTTCATTGCGCTGTCTATGGCTACCGCATTGGTATCAATCCCGGCAGTATCAACGGCAGGTGTCACAGGTTCCTGCACGGCTACCACTTCTTCTTCCACAGGTTCGGGGTTGTTATTGCGCATGTATACCACGCCTGCGGCTATGGCGCCTACAATCAGCCCGGCCACTATACCTATGATAACGGTTTTGCTGAGGCCTCCGCTTTGCTTTTGTTTGATGTAAGTGCTGCCCGAAGAACTTGGCGTTTTTATTTCCTCCATGCTACGCGGAGCATGTGTAATAGTGGGTATGGGTGCGGGGGTAAATTTAAATGCGGGGTCGGTAATAAAGTGCAATCTGCCGCCCGCTTGCGATAGCAAACCCAAAGAGGGTATGGACACTTCTTCTCCCGAGTTTAGCTTGGCTTTGCTTGTAGTAACAAAATCGCGAATGGCGTTGGATGCGCTGGCTATACTTATCTTTTCGTTTGTGGCGATGAAGTTGGCCAGGCTGTCGTCTATGGAGCCACCGGGTGTAATGACTATCTCGTGTGCGGGCGCTTGTAGTGCGGTGCCGTCATGAGCAGCGGAAGTTTTCTTTATCTCTATATTTCCCAAGCCGGGGATATAGCAAAAACTATTCTTCAGCAAAAAAAGTCCTATGTACCTGGCGATGTCCATGATGTGTGCTTAATTGGGCTGTAAAATAAGCAATAGGTTCAAATTTTCGGGGAATGTTATCAAAATTTCAAACGCAGTCCGCCGAATACGTTCAGGCCGTATACATCGTATCCGTACCAGCGCTGATATTTGTTGTTTAATAGGTTATTAACTTGTAAGAAAGCCGATAATCGGGGTATAAAGCTATATTCCGCGCCTCCGCCCAAATCAAATATCGGGTCGAGTTTAACGGATACGTTGTTGCGGTTTACCGCATACATACCTTCCATTGCGGAGAGATAGGCCGTTACCGTAAGCTCGGGTAAGGGTTGGAACAACAAATCGCCTTTAAATACTACAGAAGGCATGTGCCAGGTGTGCCTGAAGGTTTCCGCCTCGTAACTGTAAATGCTTACGCTGAGTCCTGCGGCAAATGTGTTGGCCACACGGTAACGAACAGAGCCTTGCAGCGCAAGTGCATTAACGGCATCATACACCACGCGGAATTGCTTCATATCAGCCATCGAAGTATCGTTGATGAACATGGCCATATCCCGGAAGCTCAGGTAGCTCACCTTACCGCCAAAGCTGATGTGCTTACCTACGTTGCCTTGTATGCCGCCGTATATTTCGCTTACCTTGGTTTGCTGCACCAGGTAATTGTTATACATGAAGGGATTTTGGATGGTCAGTTCTTCAAAAGTGTTGCGTTGCAAGCGACCTTGCCAACCGGCCAGTAATCCGAATTGGCTGTTCTTTATTTGGTAAGTGGCCGTAATGTCGGGCAGTATGTAAGTGCCATTTTTTGCCACCGTGGGGCTCACGCCGGCATGTATGGCAAAGACATCTTTTTTATAATCCAATGCGGGGCGCAGTTGCAGCATGTTGTTGCCGCTTTGGTATGTTTTGGTATCGTATTGCGTTAATATGCCGGTTACGGCAAACATCAATTTAAGTGATGTATCTACGTTGTAAGAAAACGGTGCATCCAGGTTAAACGTGCGCTCCGATACGTCGCGCCTATCGGAGTAGGAGGATATGGCAAGTGTGGGGTTGTAATCGATGTTTTTGAAGCCCTCATACTCGTTTTTGAAACCTACTTTGGCGCGTATGCCCGTAAATGCCTGGCGTACCGAATCGCGCGTGTAGTTATACACGTCGTGATTGTAGCCGTAGTAATGATATTGGTTATATAAACCGCCTACAGATGCCTGCCATGCATGCCCGCCTTTATGTAATGTGCCGGAGGCGTCCAACCTTGTTAAGGACACTTTTTGATCGTCAAAAGCACCCGTTTGCGAAAGGTGATTGAGGTGTATTGCCGTTTCGTAGTTCTCACCTTTCAGGCTGCCTACGCCTGCGTCCAAGTATAAAGTACTCAGGTTTCCGCCCCCTAATTTTACATAGTTGGCAAAGCGTGCCGCGTCCGCATCTTTACCCAAAGCCAATGGGCGAATGGGCATGGAGTTGTAAGTATAATACAGGCTTTGTTTGGGCACATCGTAGCTAAACACCGGGTTTTTGGTTTGCGGTGGCGGTAATGCCGGCGAAAATTCGGGCTTGGGTGCGGTTTTTACCTCGGGGTTGTACGACTGGATGATTTCTATCGTGGTGCCCTTTATCGTAGTGTCTCCCGCGTTGGCCGTTTCTCGTTTCAGCGTTTGGGCTTTTGCGCGACGGTTAACCTGTGTTTTGCGGGCAGGTGTTTTTTTACGCTTACGTGAGCGTTGCGCATCTGCCGGCACGGCAAACATCAGCAGTATGATGAGTATGTATGAAAGCTTCAACCTCATGGCACTAATCCGATAATTTACTTTGTTTCTTTTCCAATGCTTTTACTTCTTCCAGCTTTTGCGTGGCTTCTTTCTTCAACTCTTCAATTTTCACATTCTTTACCAGGCTTTGCAATGTGGCTTTGGCATTGAAATAGTCTTTTTGTTTAACCAATATGTCGGCAATAAGCAGGTAAGAGCGTACGGTCCAATACTCGTTACCGCTGCCTTGCAAGGCTTTGTTGGCATATTCCTCAGCCTCTTTCAGTTGGTCTTGCTTAAAATAAGCCTCGGCTATATGATAGTTGGCTTCCAATATGGTTGCAGCTTTTTTTGCCCCGGTAAGTTGGCGATAAATGGCAAGCGCCGCTTCGTTTTTCCCAGCTTGTTTCATCGCTCTTGCTTTGTACAGTTGCGCTTCGCTCACCAATGTGGGGTCTACGCCGGGTAATGCTGCCAGTGTATCGGCATAGGCCGCAGCTTCTTCGTATCGGTTCAGGTTATAACTGCTCAGCATCATGCCGTTGTAAGCATTGCCAAGATTTTCGGGTCCCATGGCATGATTGCGCAGCATGCCGTAGTAATTCATTGCGGCATTGTAATCATTGTTTTGATAAGCCAGCATTGCGGCACGTCTTGCGCTGTTTTCGGAGAAATCGCTCCAAGGTGCGTTCAAAACATAATCGTAACCGGCCAGCGCTTCTTTATATTCCTTTTGCTGAAAGTGCAGTTCTGCTTTATAATAATGCGCTTTTGTGGCAAAGGCGCCGTTGGGATATTTGGTGAGGTATTGTGTTAAAGCTACCTTGGTATTGGCTTTATTACCTGCGGCCATTTGAGTTTCGGCTGCGGCATAATAGGCCGAGTCCAAAGACAATTCGTCGGGTGATATATTGTTTTCTTGCAGCAATTTGGCGTAATCGTCCGGGCGATTGTTTTCTATGTACAGATTGCGCAAAGCATCCAGTGCTGCGGGTCGCTCTTCGGATGTGGGATGTTCCAATACTATGCGGCGATATGCCTCTATTGCTTTATCATCATTGTTTAACTGTTGTTCCGCAAAGCCTATTTTCATCCATGCCTTAGGAACCATGCCACGTTTTTGATGCGCTTCCGTAAGCGGTATGAGGGTGTTTATCGCATCGCGATAGCGACTTTGTTCTATTTGCGCCAATGCCATTTCATATCGTGCGTCGGTAGCGTATGCCGATGGCGGATTTTCAGCTATAATGGAAGTAAGCAGTGATGTTTTTTCGTTGTTCTTTCCCTGCAAACCCAGCAGTATTGCCTTTTGGTATCTGGCATAATCGGATTCATTGCCGTTGGCGGCAATCACGCGGTCATACAATGCTTCCGCTGCCGTGTAATTCTTTTGCATGAATACCGCATCTGCTTCGCGTAAGATGGCGTTTACCGAAAAGGCCGACACATCGGTGCGATTACCGCGTGAGCGGCCGAAATAATCCTGCGCCGCCTTAAAATCTTTAACCGCCATAGAGGCATAGCCCATGTTCATATAAGCATGGTCGGTAGTGGCCGGTGCACTTATTTTTTGCGCTGTGTTGGCCGCGTCGGATTTCAGGAAGCGCTCGGTATAAATTATAGCTTCGGAAAATTGTCCCGAGCGGTAAGCGATATCTCCTTTCCAAAAGTTGGCAGCCGCTTCGTAGGCGTTATCAACGGGATATTTCAGCGATTCGCTGAGCATCTCGTCGGCCAAAGAAAGATTGTATTGCTGCAGCAGTTGCATGGCATAACCATAAGTGGCTTTCTGATACACGCGGCGATAGTTATCATCGCGGCGCGCCACGTCTTTCATGGTTTTGTAAGCCTCTTCGTAGCTATTGGTGCGTATCAGTAGATCCGACAATAGCGTTTTGGCTTCATCTTTATAAGGAGAAGACGGATAATTTTCAAAGAGTTCACTTATACGGGCGATGGCTTCATCGTGATAACCCATCTCGTAAGATAACTTGGCGGCCAAAAGCAGCGAAGCTTCCTGTTGTCCGCGGTTGAAGGGCATATCCGCGCAAATACCGAATGCCGCGCGAGCGCTCTTTTTGTCGTTGGTCTTCAGGTAGCAATCACCCAAAAGGTACATGGCCGTTTGTCCCAAAGAGTCGCGCGTGTCGCTCAGGGGTTTAAACTTTTCTACCGCTTCGCTCCAGTTGTTGAGGCGATAATAGCAATAGGCCATTTCGTACAAATCTTCCTTACGAATCTTATCGGTATTATCATAGTAATACTCAAAGTACGGAAGTGCTTCTTTGTACTTTTGCTTTTCAAACAGTACCTGTGCGGCCAAAAGATGCAACTCGTTGTGGTAGTACAGCTTTTCTTTGCGGCCTATAAGGCTTTGCGCATCGGCCAATGCCTTGTCTTTATCACCGGTGAAGTAGCGTATCTCCGCAATGTAATAAGGCACTATATCCTTATACTCTTTGTTGTCGGCAATACGTTCAAAGCTTTGTAACGCGGTAGGATAGTCGCCTTGGTTGTAGGTAAGTAATCCGTAATAGTAGTTGCCCGCATCGTAATACTTACCTTCCAGTTCTTTTATAGCGGCAAGCAAGGGCTCTGCACGGTCAAATTGTTTGGTATTGAAATAGCAATAAGCCAGCTCAAATTTGGAGTTGGCAATTTCACGGTTGGTGAGGTTGGCTATCCCGGCCATTTCGTAGTAGGGAATGGCCTCGGCAAACATATTGTTGCGGAAGTAGTATTGTGCCAATGTATAGGCAACACGCTGACGATAGGCAGGGTTTGCCGTGGTGTTTATGAAATGCACCGCGGTATCCACACATCCGACTTGCTCTGTTTTTAGGTATGACAGTGTAAGGTAGAATGTGGCCCGATCTTTGGCATCATAAGCCGTGTTTTCTATACTCTTATGCTCCGAGAAATATCGCTCGCCGGTTTGAGCGGCAACTTCATAGTGGTCTTGTAAATATTGTTCCTCAACAAGTGAAAGCTTATTGTTTTCGGGCAGGAAAGGTGCATGCACCTGTGCCGAAGCACGTTGCCATGCCGTAATGTTAGCTGCCGCGAGAAAAGCAAGTATACATGATATGGACCGTTTTTGTTTATCCTTCATCCTGTGCTGCGCCGGTTAAAAGTTCCATGTTACGTTCAGGCTGGGGAATAGGGGGAGTTGGTATACGCGGGTGCCGCCAATGCGGTCTACGTAAAATATGTTGTTGCGGTTGTACGCGTTGGTAACGCTGAGCGTAGTTTCGATATTGGAGTATTCGCCCAAAGTAAAGCGCTTACGTACCGAAAGATCGAGCCTGTGATACCAAGAAAGGCGACCGCCATTTATGTCTGTTGCATACAACAATCCCAATTGGCCGTTTTGTGTTAATACGTTGGTGCCTATACCGTTTGCCAATGGGCTAACCTGCTCGTAAAAGCCTTGTGTTTGGGTAAAGGGGAAAGGAGAGCCGAGGTTATAACGTGCCGAGATTTCCCAATCTTTCTTTTCGCCGGCAGTATACGCACCTACAAAGTTGAAGTTAAAACGGCGGTCGAAAGGCGGGTTGTAAGTGGCGCTGTATATTTTGCCGTCAACCGTATTGCCTTCTCTCAGCAGCGTTTCGTAAGTAACGTTTTGATAAGATACCACACCCCACAGGTATACCCTGTTTTTGGTGTATTTGGCAGAAAGGTCTAGTCCGTAAGCCTGACCGTTACCGGCTACGAAATCGCTCTCATTCGGATATGCTTTTATACGGCTGAGCTCAATATTGCGGATGAAATTCTTAACCCAAGGTTCCAGGTTCAATTCCACATTGCCGCCAAGGTCTATTTCTATACCGCCCAACAGGTGATAAGCCCTTTGCAGGTTGGTGGTTACCGCTTCCTGTTTGGTATCATATACTTGTTGGTCGGGGCTGAGGATAAAGCCGGAGAAGAAGTTTACGATATCGCGGTCGCTCTTGGTGCTGATGATGTTTTGAGAGTATATACCGGCGGCACCTTTAAGGCGAATGCGGCTTGAGATGTTATATTTAAGACCGATGCGCGGCTCGGGAGACATAGCGGCTATTGCCGAATAATACTGTAACCTGAAGCCCGGCTCGAAGATGAATTTATCTCCAAAGTTTTTACGATACATGGCATATACCGAAGCCAGCGTATTGCGTCTGTCTAAGTTGGTAGGCACCCCTATGGAGTTGGGATAAGTAAGGTTGGTATGGAAACCGCTTACTTCTATACCATATTTCAGTTGGCTGTAAGAGGGCAGGAAGTATGTGAAATCCAGACCGCCTTCAAAGCCTTCTATACCGCTGGTGCGGGGTATGTAGTTGTTTTCGTTGTAATCGATATTATACCTGGAGTATGCAAATTTACCGTTGATAAGTGCGGAACTGCTACCGGGCGTTACCACGAATGTGGCGCCTGCACCCGAGGCTTTCCAATTGAAATCGGCGGTTTGGTTATGCGTTACCGGGTTTAGTACCTTAGCTCGGTCATCAAAATTGAAACCGAACAGGTTAAGTTTACTACCGTTATCGCCATTAAAGCTCACCTTACCGTATAAGTCGGTAAAATTGAAGGGCAAACCACTGGTGAAGGGTTCGCCGAAGCCGCCAAATACTGATTTTGACGTGGTTTCAAGATAGCTGTGTTTCAGAGATAACAGGAAGGTGGTTGTAGAGCCGCCCTCTTTCTTGGCTTTTGCCAAGGGGCCTTCCAGAAGGGCGCGTGCCATGATGGGCGAAGCGGATACTTTACCGCTCAGCCTGTTTTTGTTACCGTCTTTGGTGCGCACATCCAATATGGCCGAAGTGCGGTTGCCGTATTGTGCGTTGAAGCCTGCGGTTTGTACATCTACGTTGCGTATGGCATCCGTCTCAAATACCGAGTAAAGACCTATGGAGTGGAAGGGATTATATATGGTAACGCCATCCAACAGTATGCCCGTTTGTGCGGGAGAACCACCGCGGATGTATAACTGTCCGCCTTGGTCGCCGGTGAAAACCACGCCGGGTACCACCTGAAGGTATTGTGCAATGTCGGGTTCACCACCTGCACTGGGCATCATTTTCATTTCTTTAGGGGTAACGGTAACTGTGCCGGCATTGATTTGCGTAACCTTTTCGATTTTTTTGGCGGAAATCTCAACGCCCTTCAATTCCAATTGTTTTTGGCTCATGAAGAGTTTTTTGCTCACTACCTCATTTTCTCTTAGTACCACGGTTTGTTTTATACTGTCGTAGCCTATAAGAGTGGAGAACAGCGTGTAAGTACCGGCCGGCACCTGCATGGAGAAGTAACCGTTTACATCTGTTTGCACACCATACTTGGTGCCCTGCAGCAATACGTTGATGAAAACCATCGGCTCGCCCGAAGCTTTATCATAAACGAAGCCTTTGATGGTACCGCTTTGCGCAAAAGCGGCAGAAGTAAGGGTCAAGAGTAATGCAACGCACAAAGAAAGGCGCTTGAACATACGGTACTGAGGTTTCATAAATGTTAATATACGAGCCCGAAAAGTACATCTATTAAATATACCACGGAAGCGGCAAAGATAGGAATTACACTATAGTGACCAAACGCGCCCAATGCGCCACGGAAACTTAATATGTGTTCCACGGAAATTTTATAATCCTTTTAACTTATTTTGCCGTTATGAAGATATTTACGGCTGCGCAAATAAAAGCCTGCGACGCATATACCATACATGCCGCCTCCATATCGTCTGCCGACCTGATGGAGCGTGCCGCAGCCCAATGCACGGAATGGCTGATGGAAAATTTCCCGCGCGAAACGGTGTTTATAATATTGTGCGGAACAGGCAACAACGGCGGCGACGGCTTGGCTATAACGCGTATGCTGCACCGTGCGGGTTATGGGGCCAAGGCGTTTCTGCTGCAAATATCTCCCGAAATGTCTGCAGACTGCACCACCAACCTGCAGCGCCTGCAAAGGATGGACAGTGAAATAGTGAGCATATTGCAGCCGGGAAGTTTTATTACCGACTTACCCCCCAACATAGTGATTATAGATGCCATATTGGGCACCGGGCTGAATCGTGATGCGGAAGGATGGGTAGCAGATTTTATTCGCCATATTAATCACCTGGAGAATAAAAAGGTTGCGATAGACATACCAAGCGGCATGCCGGCAGATCATATACCCGGCGAAGAGGCGCTTATCTTAAAGGTAGACGGTACGCTCAGCTTCCAATTTTACAAACGCTCTTTTTTGCACCCTGAAACGGGGCGGTATGCGGGGCGTATACATATATTGGACATCGGCCTGAACAAAACCTTTATCGCCGGTACACAAACCAATTATCACATTGTAGATGCAGATACGGTGAAAGCCTTACACCGCCGCAGAGATATATTTGCACATAAAGGAACCTTTGGGAATGCATTGATAATAGGGGGTAGTTACGGAATGATGGGGGCTGCCGTATTGGCTGCCAAGGCGGCCCTGCGGGCCGGTGCCGGCAAGGTAAAAGCATTTATACCCGAATGCGGATACTCGATATTGCAAACGGCAGTGCCCGAAGCCATGTGTGCCACCAAAGGTGAAAAGTTTGTCACCACCATATCGGGGTGGCAAGAGGCCACGGCCATAGGCATAGGCCCGGGTTTGGGCATGCAAGAATATACCGCACGGGCTTTTGCCGATTTTATACAGGCACATAAACAACCAATAGTGGTGGACGCCGATGCACTGAACCTGCTGGCCAAGCAGCCGGAGTTACTCCATAAATTGCCTAAAAACAGTATACTCACTCCTCATCCCGGGGAGTTTGAGCGATTGTTCGGGAAGACGGTAAACAGCATGATGGCTTTGGAACATGCGCGCACACAAGCCATGCGTTACAATATTTTTATTGTTTTGAAAGGTCACTATACTGCCATTGTTACTCCCGAAGGCGAATGTTATTATAACATAACCGGCAATGCAGGTATGGCTACCGGGGGGTCGGGCGATGTGCTGACGGGCGTACTTACCGGTTTGTTGTCACAAGGTTATGAGCCCGGAGATGCCGCATTAACAGGCGTATACTTGCATGGGTTGGCAGGTGATATGGCTGCGGCAAAACACTCGGAAGAGGCCATGATAGCAGGAGATATTATTGAGCACTTGGGCTCGGCCTTTAAAACTGTTGCCGGGGCTGCCGGGCATTAATTTACTTTATCCGGGTCGCCCATTTTACCGCTGCGGTAGTCGCTGATGCATTGGCGTATTTGTTGCTCGTTGTTCATTACAAAGGGGCCATAGGAGAATATCGGTTCGTTTAGCGGTTGGCCGCCCATGAGAAATATCTCGGCACCATGCTCGGTATATAAATTGATGTTTTGTTCGCCTCTTTCGTAGAGCGCCAGTTGGTGCGGTTTTAATGTTTGTTGTCCTTCCAACTCCACCTGTCCGTTTACGGAATAGATAAAGGCATTATGGCTCGCTTCCACCGGTATATCCAACCGGCATTGCTTGTTCAGCTTCAGGTAGTAATAAAATGTAGGGGTGTAGGTTTTTACTTTGGAACGGTAACCAAACAACTCGCCCAGCACCACGCGGCCCGTATAATGCTTGTTTACTATGGCCGGCATATCCTCTCCGCGAAACACTACGGTTGTAGGGTCGCTGTATTTGGCGGCGGCCGGCATGTTCAGCCATATTTGAAACCCATGCAGTTTACCTCCGTGCTTTTTCAGTTGCTCGCCGCTTTCTTCCATATGTATGGCACCGCGCCCGGAACTGAACATCATATACTCGCCCGTGTTCACTTGGAAGTCAAAATTCAGGCTGTCTTTATGGTGGCCGCTACCGGCCAACAGGTAGGTGGTGGGTATTACCCCCGCATGCGGATGCGCGTTTACCCTAAGGGCATCGGCACCGGGTACGGTGTCCACAGGACCAAACTCATCAAACAGTACAAAAGGCGATACATGGTCGGTATGGTCTCCGGCAAAAGCCCGCATCACCGGTAGCGTCCCTACCTCCGTTTTTTCGGCACCCAGTATGCGGTATACCTTGCGGTTGCGTTTGGAACTGTACATACCCGATTGTGCGGTGATGAGTGAGGGTATCACCAGCGATACACCCAATATCGCAGAGCCTTTTACAAATTCGCGCCTGTTCATGATGTATAAAGTTAAAGCATAAAAGTATGTCGCCGGTCTGCGTGTTTGCAATAGATGTATAAACATCATTTATGGTGTCGCAAGGCATCCGTTATTGTCTACCTTTGCGCCATGTCGTTTTACACCACCACCGGCAGGGTTACCGTTACTTGCAATAAGAGATTGGCTCCTTATGTGGAACAAGAAATAAAGGAACTGGGTTTTGAAACCGAAGAAACCTTCGTTACGGGGGTGCGTTTACGGGCTACGATTAACGATTGTATACGGCTAAACCTGAACCTGCGCTGCGCCAGCCAGGTATTGTACAGTCTTAAGAGCTTTGAAGCCGCAAATGCCGATGACGTGTACCGCGAAGCGTATGCTTACCCTTGGGAGGACGTATTACCGGAGGGTGGCTATTTTTCGGTAACCGGCAATGTGTTTAACGATACCATAAACAACGGCATGTTTGCCAACCTGCGGGTGAAGGATGCCATTGTGGACCGCCTGCGCGATAAGCGCGGCAAGCGCCCCTCCACGGGCTCTGACCTGAGCGGGGCCGTGATTCACCTGTTTTGGAAACAGGAAGCTGCGGAGCTTTTTATAGATACTTCGGGAGACTCGTTGGGAAGGCACGGGTACAGGAAAATACCCGGACGTGCACCTATGCTGGAGGCATTGGCGGCAAGTACCATACTTGCTACCAAATGGGATAGGAAATCGCCTTTTGTGAACCCCATGTGCGGTTCGGGCACGGTAGCGATAGAGGCGGCATTGATAGCCACCGATACCAGGCCCGGCTTATTTAGGGAAAACTACGCGTTTATGCACCTTACGGGTTATGACGAAGAAGTGTACCTGGAAGAAAGAGGACGCTTGGAAAACCTGATTAAGGAGGTGCCGGGCCTGCGTATTATAGCCACCGATTACAGCGATGTAGCCATAAAAAACGCAAAGACCAATGCACGCGCCGCCGGCGTGGACGACCTGATAGAGTTTTCGGTTTGCGATTTTGCCAAAACCGAAGTGCCGGAAGGAGAGAGCGGAGTAGTATACCTAAACCCTGAGTACGGCGAGCGCCTGGGTGATGTGCGCGAATTGGAAGAGACTTATGCACGCATAGGCGACTTTATGAAGCAACGCTGCGGCGGCTATCACGGATATATTTTTACGGGCAACCTGGAACTGGCGAAAAAAATAGGCCTTAAAGCCAAACGCCGTATTGAGTTTTACACCAGCACCATAGACTGCCGCCTGTTGGAATATGAACTATATGCCGGCACACGCCGCGTATTTGATAAAGAAGCCGGGGAATAATTTAATCCTCAAGACGGTCGTAGAGTTTTAGCCCTTGCGCCAGGCGGTTGATGGCTTTGGCCATTCGTAAGGCGCGGGTTTCCTCTTTTTTGGCGGAGTAAATGTGTTGTATGTAGTGGTTTTGTTCGCTATCGCTTAAAGACCCGAAGAACTTTAAAGCGCGGGGTTCATCTTCGAGGCACAGGCGAAACTCGGTGGGTATTTCCGGCTTGTCGTCATCTTTAAAAAGGATGACATGCACCTTTTGCCCGGCCTCTTTTTTTATCTTCTTTCTTATTTCGGCCCTAACTGGTAAGAACAGCTTTCCGTTGCCCATGGGCATGAGGTTGTACTGCTTTATCTCATGCCCGTCTATACTGCCCTTTACTTTTACCCACCCGAAATGGTTATGCCTGTCTTGCGCTATTTCAAGTATGCGTGCATAAGTCCAACCGCCTTTGCCCGGAAATTTTTCAAGCAGGTATTCTTGATCTACCAAAGGTTTCATCAAACATAAAGTTATGCCCTACATGCATTACATGTAGCGCATCTTTATTTCTACTTTTTGCTTTTGTTCGGTCACCACTATCTTGAAATCCTTAAACTGCGGATGGCTCATTTTATCGTGGTAGTAGTTGGAAAAGCCAAATCCTTCTTTGGGTATGCCTATCATGTTTTTATCCATCTTGTTGTTGGCATTCTCATCGTCCAATACGGATAAGCCGTAAGTGCCCGGCTCAAGGTCCAGCGTCACCGTCATGGTGCCGTTTACTACCTTGGCTTTGGAGAAGCGTACCAGCTTAACGGCCTTGTTTTCCATAAAGCTCTCATGGTCTTTAAACACGGCAAGGGGCAAGTTGCCTTTGTTGTTTTTAATGCCTTTTATGGTTACTTCCACATTTTGGGCATTGGCGGCAAGCGAAAGGCCGGAGAGCATAGCGGTATACAGTACTTTTTTCATAGCTGCCGGAAAACTAAGCATAAACCCGATACGGTGGTGTGAAAGAATATTTAAAAGGTTGTATCAGGCCTCTTCGTCAAAGTATATTTTATAAAAGTGCTTGCCCACGGCATCGTCATAACCCTTCTCTATCAGGTCGGTATTACCGTGTATATACACGTGGAAGTTTTTATCCAGTTTCAGTACGCTTTTAAATATACGCGCCTGTTTCTTCACCATCTCTTTGGATATCTGGAATTCGTCCGAAAAATCGGTATTGTAGTTGCGGCTGTAGGTTTCGTTGTAGTTGCGGAACGATTCAATCAACTCCGGGTGTTGCAGTACCTCGTTCTCAAACTCTTGCCGGTTAAAGTTGTCTTTGCTTTTAAAGTATTCCACCGAGCGGCTTAACAGTTCCACTTGGTCTTTACGGTTTACATCATACTCCGCAGGATATTGTTCGGTAACAAAAGTCTTGGTAAAGGTGAGGTAATCGTTGGTGGTGTTTACATCATCGTTTTTTGGCTTACAGTTGATAAAGTCGTTGTGCCAATATTCCGTTTCTCCGCTCACATTGTCTATTTCAAAAAGGGTATAAGGGTCTTCGTCGAACACTATGAAACAGGCCTTATCCATTTTTTTGCCGCCTATGCCTTTTTTAAAGCTCATATTGCCTTCGCCATCGGTCTCTATAAAGGTTTCCTTATTCTCTATTTTATAGATGCCCAAAGCCTCGTAGGTTTTGTTGTTCATGATGATGTTATCGAACTTGGCTATGAACACGTCACCATCTTTAATATTGGGGTGTTTGGATACCGATTGCAGGTGCTTGTAGATGTTTTGCGAACTCGTTACAAAATCTTCTCCCTCGCGGATGCTTTTGGCTATGGTGTAGAGCGGGTTAAGATTTAGGTTGATATCGTGGCGAAACTCCAGGCTTATCATACCCGTGGCAAAGGGCTTAAGGAAAATATGTTTCAGCGCGGCCTCTTCTTCCTCGCCGTTACAATCGAACAGCACATCGTTTACAAGACATTTGTAATTTTCGGAAGATATGCGGTGGTAAATAAGTTTGCTGATGGTTACGAGGCTCGAGTCAATCATTTCTTATAATTTGGGCAGGCAAATGTAATGGGAAACGGGCATTTCCATAACTTCATTACGAATTATATAAGGAGTGATAAAAGAAGAATTATACAGGTTTTGCGTTGTCTTCGTTGCCCAAAAAGAGGAGGAGATAAAGAAAATTATTGCTGATGCACAAGATGCCATTAACAACGAAACGAAAAGCAGTGCGGGCGACAAATACGAAACTGCCCGTGAGGTAATGCAGCAGGATATAAACATGAACTTGGCAAGACTGAACGAATTGGGCAAACTCAGAACCACGCTCGAACACATCTCACCTACACAAACCGGGACAACGGTTTTGCCCGGCTCTTTGGTGTATACCAACAACGGGATTTTTTACATGGCCGTCGGTGCAGGAAAAATAACCATCGACGGTACCACTTACTTCGGCATATCCGCAGCATCACCTATCGGTATGCAATTATTGGGCAAAGCGGCGGGGTATTCTTTTGTGCTGAACGGGAAGAAGTTTGTGGTGGAGCGTGTTGTTTAGTTTGTGTCAGGTGGAAACACCTGACAGCATCTGAAATAAGTGTATTATCCGGTTTTCGGTTGGTGACAACACCAACCGAAAGGAGAAATTTTTAAACGTATTTTTGCCGGAAATTACCTAGTTAATGTATAAGCCTGTTTCTCTTTTACTATGCTTTCTAATATTCATAGAGTGTCATGCGCAGAGAAAGTACTGTGAAAGTAAGCTTCAAAAAGTTCCAAGCTTCGCAATGAAGTATTATTTCGCTCCGGGACATCCGCAAAGTGAAGGTAAGTTAGTGTATGGCTGCCGCGACGGTAAGTGGAGGTTCTATTCCTATTCTGACTCATCATTGGTATCAACAGAACATTACAAACATGGAGTTATTGATGGGCCATACGTATACTATGATACATTGACGAAAGCTAAATTGACAGAGGGGTTTTTTAGTAAGGGTGTAAGGTCAGGGAAATGGAGCTTTTTTACTCGTAAGGGTAAAGTGCATACCGTTGAAAACTATAAACTGGGTGTATTAGAAGGCGAGGCTATATATTATGATACTATCGGAGGCCTTAAAACGTCACACGGCTATCATTTAAATAATGTTAGGACAGGAGAGTGGAGGTTCTATGGTGATGATGGTACGCTTATAGCTACCGAAAACTATAAAGAAGGGTTGCTGCAGGGAGAAATCATGTTTTTTGGCCCTGATGGGAAATTGTCTGAAAAAGGAAACTATAATAAGGGGAAGAGAGAGGGCGAATGGCGCACTTATGCTCAATCCGGTAAGGTAGCCTATATCGGCACTTATAAGGAAGACAAACAAATAGGGTATCATGCCGCATATGATACCTTATCCGGCTTTATTCTTAGTGAAGGTAATATTATGAATGATAATAAGCATGGTGAGTGGAAATTGTATTTTAATGATGATAGGCGTATGGTGAGCTTTATCGATTCATACGATAACGGAGTTCTTAAAGGAATGATGTATATGTATGATTCAGTTACAGGTCTTATGATTTCTTCGGCACCTCCTCCCAAGGATACAATTTTGGAAGGGAAGGTATTCAAATACTATGCAAACGGACAAGTTTCAAAAGAGTTTAATGTTAAAGGTGAGCAGCTTACCGGAGTCTCATTATTTTTCGATTCATTAACGGGTAAAGTAGTCGTTAAGCAACATTATGATAAAGGAAAGCTTGATGGCGACCAATTTTTTTATGACACTTCAGGGAAACTTACCGGCAGGTTGCATTATGTGAACGGGGTACAAAGTGGCCCGGGCGAAATATTTTACCCTAATGGAAGCAGGTGGATTGAATTGAATTATATAAACGACACGTTGAACGGAGCTCTGAATACTTATTATGCATCAGGCAAGGTTAAGCGAAGAGAGGTATACAAATCGGGAAAGCGCACAGATGGAGAATGTTTTAATGAACTGGGTAAACAAATAAAATTTTATCCTTTTGAGAGCACTCCTAAATTCAAAGGTGACGTAATGACTTATATTGGAGATAACCTCAAGTATCCGCAGGCAGCCAAAGACGCCAAAGCGGAGGGTAAAGTGTTAGTTCGTTTTATTGTTGATGAATCCGGGAAAGTAATTAATCCGGAGATTATTGAACGCGTAGGATACGGATGTGATGAAGAGGCTCTTCGCATTGTGTCGCATATGCCGACATGGATTCCGGCTCAAATAGACGGGGTACCATTTAAAATGTACAAAACATTACCAATAGTTTTTTGGCTCCCTGAAGATTAACTGTAGGGCTTGAACGTCTTAATTTTCCTTAGGTCTACTCGTTATGTTTACTCAAAGGGACTTTTACGTGTCAGGTGGAACACCTGATACCGGCTGCAATAGCGTGCGAGCATTATTTAATTATCAAATCATCTCATCATCAAATTGTAATTACCTTTGCGCCAAATTACCAAGATATAATATGAGGTACGTTTTCTCTTTGCTTTGCCTGTCAGTGTTGTTTTTAAGCGCTTGTCGGGAGTCGCGCCTGCATGAGCATGAGGATTGGGGCAAGTATTTTGAAGCCAAAGGCATCAAAAAAGGTTGCTTCATCCTGCGCGATAACAACCACGAGGCCATACATTATTATAACAAAGAGCGTTGCCTGGAGCGTATGTCGCCCGCGTCTACGTACAAGATATTTATATCGCTGGTAGGCTTGGAAACTGCCATAGCCCCCGATGAGCAATTGATTATAGCCCCCGATACATCGGTGAAATGGGACCGGCCCGAATGGAACAAGGCCATGAATATGCGCGAAGCGCTGAAAACCAGCTCCGAGCCTTACTACCGCGAACTGGCCCGTCGCATAGGCCCCGAGTACATGGCGCATTACCTGGATACCACGAATTATGGTAACAAAAGGGTAGGTCCCGATGTGCAATCGAGCTGGACCAACGATACCTTGCAAATATCCGCAGACGAACAATTGGGCTTTTTAAAGCGCATGTACTTTGCCGAACTGCCCTTCTCAGAGCGCAGCCAGCGCATCGTGAAAAACATGATGCTGCAGGAGGACGCACCCGAGGGTAAACTGTACTACAAGACGGGATGGAGTAGCCAAAAAGACCGTGAACTGCTGTGGATAGTAGGTTTTCAAGAGCGAATAATGCATGTGGAAGAACACGAGAAATCCATGAACAAAAGCAATGTGCGCATGTACCCCTACTTTTTTGCAATGAACTTTGATGTGCCCAAGGACGATACTTCCCAAAACTGGTCGCAAACGCGTGTGGCCTTGCTAAAAGAGTTACTAACGGCATTTAAGCCGGTGGAAAACGCCGAATAATATTAAGCCCGAAGCATTGCTTCGGGCTTTTTAAATTTTATGAACAAGGCCGTGATTAAAAAAGCCTTTTCAATACATTGTATATCATTTGCGGTTTGCCCAGCGTATAGAAGTGCAGTACGGGTACATTATTGGCCAAAAGGTCTTTACACTGTTGGTACAGCCATTCTTCGCCCACCTTTTCGCAATCGGCATCTGTTTTGGCTTTCAGCATTTCGTTTACCATGTCCACCGGTATCTCTACGTTAAAGATGCTGGGTATCATGGATATCTGGCGCTTGCTGCTCAGGGGTTTCAGGCCGGTGAGTATGGGTGCATTAATGCCGTGCTCGCGGCATTTGTCTACAAAGTTGTAGTAATGGGCATTGTTGAAGAACATTTGGGTGGTGATATAATCGGCACCCAAGTCCATTTTGCGTTTCAAATAATATATATCGGTATCGAGATTCGGCGCCTCCAAGTGCTTTTCGGGGTAGCCGGCCACACCTATGCAAAAGTCGGTTTTTACGCCGTCCATTATATCATCCTCCAGATACTGACCCTTGTTTAGGCCTATTATCTGCTTTACGAGGTCTTCCGCATAGCGGTGGCCGTTGGGGTGCGCGGTAAAGAATTTTTCGTTGGCCGCCGCATCGCCGCGCAGTGCCAATACGTTTTTAATGCCCAAGAAGTGGAGGTCTATCAAGGCATTCTCGGTTTCCTCCCGGCTAAAGCCGCCGCATATCAGGTGGGGTATGGCTTCTACCTTGTACTTGTTCATAAGTGCGGCACAGATACCCACGGTGCCGGGGCGTTTGCGTATTTCCACACGCTCAAAATGCCCGTCGCCGCGCTTCTTGTACACCTGTTCGGCACGGTGGTAAGTCACGTTAATAAAGGCCGGCTTAAACTCCATCAGGGGGTCCAAATGGCCGTATATCGATTCAATGCTTCTTCCCTTTGTAGGCGGCAATATCTCCAAAGAGATAATCGGTTTTTGGGACGAAGAGAGGTATTCTGTAAGTTTCATATAAATAAGCGGTGCAAAAATATATATTCCGCCCAGTTTTTCCGGCATTTATATTCGGCACGGGTTTGCTATTTTTGTCCAAAACAGGCAATTGTCTACCAACAAGCTTAAAATAACAACCCAAGGACTGGTGAAGAAGTATCGTAGCCGTACGGTTGTGAACAATGTTTCGTTTGAGGTGAACCAAGGCGAGATAGTGGGATTGCTAGGTCCCAACGGAGCGGGTAAAACCACGTCGTTTTACATGGTGGTAGGGCTTGTAAAGCCGGATGAAGGAAACGTGTATCTCGATGGTAAGGATATTACTAAATTGCCCATGTATAAGCGTGCGCAAATGGGCATCGGCTACCTGCCGCAGGAAGCATCCGTATTTCGTAAGCTGTCAGTAGAGGAAAACATACTGGCCGTTTTGGAGATGACAAAGCTGACCAAAGCGGAGCAACAAGCCAAATTGGAGAGCCTGTTGGAAGAATTCAGACTGACACATGTAAGAAAAAGTCCCGGAGACGTGCTGAGCGGGGGAGAACGCCGCCGTACCGAGATTGCCCGCGCCTTGGCTGTAGACCCCAAGTTTATACTGCTGGATGAGCCCTTTGCGGGCATAGACCCCATAGCCGTGGAAGATATACAAACGATAGTGGCACGACTTAAGTATAAAAACATAGGTATACTGATAACCGACCACAACGTGCAGGAAACATTATCCATTACAGACAGGGCCTATCTTTTGTTTGAAGGAAAGATACTTAAAGCCGGTGTGGCGGAAGAGCTTGCCGCAGATGAACAGGTGCGAAAAGTGTATTTGGGACAGCATTTTGAGCTGAAACGAAAGGATTATAGCCAATTGAAAGGTTAAGGCAAGGAAAATTCATATAAAGAGGATATATTTAAAAAAGGATTGAACGCATGAGTATCATCAGCCCGGCATTGAAAGGTTTTATGAAGTTGCGCCAAAACGCAATCAATAACTTCATGCTCAACCCGATAGATACCCAGCAACAGGTATTTAACGACCTTGTAGGTTCGGCACAGTTTACCGAATATGGCAAGAAATTTGGCTTTGAGAAGATTAACGGTGTGGCCGATTTCAAGAAAATGGTGCCGATAAACGATTATGACACCCTCAAGCCGTTCATCAACCGTATACTGGAAGGGGAACAAAATATATTGTGGCCATCGCCTATAAGCTGGTTTGCCAAATCCAGTGGCACCACAAGTGATAAAAGTAAGTTTATACCCATCAGCAAAGAGTCGCTGGACGAAAACCACTATAAATCGGGTAAGGATGTGTTGGCCCTGTACCTGAAGCAATACCCCGAGAGCAAAGTAATGGCCGGCAAATGCCTGGTTATAGGTGGCAGCCACCAAATCAATCAACTAAACGCGGATTCTTTTTACGGCGACCTATCGGCAGTGATGCTGCAGAACATGCCGCTGTACAGCCATATCATGAAGACGCCCGATTTATCCATCGCGCTGATGGATGAATGGGAAAAGAAGATAGAGATGATGGCGCACACCACCATAAAGGAGAATGTAACCTATATAGCGGGTGTGCCTACATGGACCATAGTGCTCATAAAACGTATTTTGGAGATTGCGGGCACGGACAATATATCGGATGTATGGCCCGACCTTGAACTGTATATACACGGTGGTGTAAGCTTTAAGCCTTACCGCAAGCAGTTTCAAAACTACATTCCATCGTCGGGTATGCACTACTTGGAGACTTATAATGCCTCCGAAGGTTTTTTTGCAGCGCAGGATACCACGGATAACGACAACGGTATGTTGCTGTTCTTGAATCACGGCATTTATTACGAGTTTATGCCGATGGAAGAATATGGCAAAGAATTTCCGCAAACACTATCGCTGAAGGAAGTGGAGCTGAATAAAAATTATGCATTGGTGATTAACAGCAACTGCGGGCTTTGGCGCTACCAGATAGGGGATACCATACAGTTTACCTCTCTGGAACCTTTCCGTATAAAAGTAACCGGAAGATTAAAGCATTTCATTAATGCTTTTGGTGAAGAGGTGATTGTAGATAACTCTGACCACGCCATATCCGAAGCCTGTAAGCAAACCGGCGCGGTGGTAAGCGATTATACCGCGGCACCCGTATATATGACCGGTGAAAGCAACGGTGCACACGAATGGATTATTGAGTTTGAACATTTGCCTTGTCCGCTTAACGTGTTTGTAGAGGCCATGGATAAGGCACTGCAAAAAGTTAATTCCGACTACGAAGCCAAGCGCCATAAAGATATAGCGCTGCGTATGCCTATAGTGCATGTAATGCCCAAAGACGGATTTAAACACTGGCTGAAAGACAAGGGTAAGTTAGGCGGACAACACAAAGTACCCCGTCTTTCCAATGAACGAAACTACCTCGAACAAATACTGCCTTATACAAAAGCCAAGTCTTAAGACTTGGCTTTTTGCTATGTGACAAATGTGTGTTTACTTTTTATTTTTCCGGTTACCCGAAGTTGTTGTGGTGTTGGCGGCTTTATGTGCTGTTTGCAGTGCAGGCTCGGGTGTAGCGGTGTCGTTTTCGAAGCGCCAAAGTGCGGCGGATATGGTGGTCATCAAACCGCTGCTACGCATGTACAAAGCCATAAGCGGCAGGAACCTGTATATGCCGCGTTTTGTGGTGTTGGTTATATCTACCCAAGGTATAAGATAACCGAGTAAGGGTAGTCCAAAGTATACAACGGCTATGCCATACAGCAATATGGCACTTTCCAAGCTGAATTTTTTACGAAAGAAAACCACGTCGGCAGCCAATACCGTAATGAAGAAATAAATATAGTAGGCGTATACAATCATATTGATACCGCCGAACAGTAATTGATTGTTCATCGCGGAGATACGCTCGAAAAACACAGAGAAGTGTTGGAACGTAAGGTTAAGCTGTGTGCTTACATCAAATTGCACCGGCATGTAATGTTTTACAAAAATGCCCATCCATATAAAGTAAAGAAAGTAAGACAGAGCCAATGTAAAACCTATACTGAATATCATTTTGGACACCTTCATCTTATTGCGCCAAAAGAGGTACACCATCAGTGGTACGGTCATGCCTATCAGTACCAATGTTTCCGAACGGATATAGGTAGAGAAGCCAAACAGGAAAGCGGAAAACAGAAAGTGGTTGTATTGATTGTCGTATGCGTATTTTACAAGGAAGTAAAATCCCGCAAAGAAGAATATCATACAACTGTAATCGTACAGTATAAGGTATGTATAGGCATAGGGGTCGGGGATGCTGATGAAGAACAACATGGTAAGCCCTACAACCACGGGATGCAGTTTTTCTTTCAATAAGGTGTAAAGCCATATCAGGAAGCTAATGGCCATCATGCTGAGCCATACTTGCCCAAACGGATGTACCAGCAATTTGTATATGATTTGCAAATCGAGCAGGTAGGGCGGTTTCAGGTGGTTATTGGTACTGGCCAAGTCTATGGTGAAGACGGAATTGATAATGCTCTTCTCCCTGATGGTATATTCCGCCATTGCTTCCGCACCCGATAATACGTCTCGCGCATATGGCGGATGATAAAAACATCGCCATACCGCAGGTATCATCAGCCCCGCAAGCACAATGAGGAACACCACCTCATAAATTGGCGGGCGCTTTATTTCGGGCATTACAAATTTGTAGTTGTACTTACGCAGGTGTGGTATGTTAAGTGCCAGTGTAAAAACTGCCACACTTGTGGCTACGCTAGTAGCGGTAATGGGTATATGGGCAAATTCCAGCAATAGCGGCAGAAACGAGACAAGCACAATGCCCGTCATCATAGACATGCAAAGTATTGCCAAGGGCTTAAGTTTTATGTTGAAGAACGCTATAAAGCCTCTTCCCAAAAGGAGTTGTGCAACAAAGAGGTATATCAGGCCGATAAAGTTCATAATCTTACTGTTTGTAGAATTTTCTTACTTCTTCGAGTTGCTCTTTATTCTCGATTTTTTTTATTGCCATTGTTTCCGCACTTAGGAACATGGCTACATTCGCCTTTTCGGCAAACTTGCTTTCCGGCCAAGTGGTTTTAACACCGGCAAAATAATAAAACACAATAGGTTCGGGTATCAGCGCTTTGGGAAAATTCTTCTTTACATATTCGGGTGGAGGCATTATGAGTAACGGGTCTTTAATACCGGAAGTATCTAAGTATTTCTTGATATTTAGCGCATCGGTATACGTGTTGGACCAACGGTTGCGTCTGCGCTCTTCGAGTTCCATAATGTCGGTTTGGTCATATATTTCGGATTTGTAGAACACCAATATACGGTCGTTAACCCAAGTCTTGTAAATCTCTACATTGAAGAAAATCAGAACAATAAAGCAGCTCAATAGCGCCAGAACAATTTTTTTATAGTTCATGTTGCAGTAAGAGGACGTTTAAAGCAAATATAGACGCCGCTATTTGTTTTTTTGTTAGAATATGATCAGTTTTTTTGACCAAACTCCACATTTAACTCGTCGATAAACTGTAACATATCCCGGCGACCAAGGAATTTGGTGGTGCTGGTAACGAATGCACGCGGTATGAATTCCCATTCTTTTTTCATCTCATCTATAAACGCGCGTACGTTTTTGGCAACATCTCTTTGGGTGCTTTTATCGGCTTTTGTAAATACCAGGTTGAACGGCACTCCCCAATCGCCCAATTTTCTTAAAAACTCTTGGTCCAGCTTTTGGGGGGTGTGTCGGCTGTCTATCAACGCAAATACCGTCATCAGGTTTTGCCTTTGGCGCAGGTAGCCTTCTATCATCTTTTCCCAAGATGCCCGTTGGCTTTGCGAGACCTTGGCAAATCCATAGCCCGGAAGGTCTACGATATACCATGCATCGTTGATGAGGAAGTGGTTGATGAGTTGTGTTTTACCCGGGCTGGCCGATGTTTTGGCCAACTTGGTTTGGTTGGTAAGCATATTGATGAGCGAAGACTTGCCCACGTTGCTTCGGCCTATAAAGGCATATTCGGGTTTGTCGGGAGCGGGGCAGCCGTCTACTTTGGGGCTGCTGATCAAATATTTTGCCGAGTGTATTTCCATTACCGTGGTTGCCGTAATTTTGTGCCGGATGCGGTCAGATAATATAAACCCGGCAGCGAAAGTGATGCCGGATGCAACATCAAAATTAAGCAAGAAAGCCCAAGTAGCCGATATGTTTAACGACATAGCGGGCAAATATGATTTTCTGAACCATTTTTTGTCGATGGGTATAGACAAGCAATGGCGCAAAAAAGCCATTGCGGAAATCGGTAAAATTGCGCCTAAGAAGATTTTGGATGTGGCCACCGGAACGGGCGATTTGGCCATAGCGGCATCGTCTCTTAAGCCCGGCGGAATAATAGGCGTGGATATAGCCGAGCAGATGCTGGAAGTCGGCCGGAAGAAGATTATCGACCTGAACTTGTCGGACACGATTACCCTACAAAGCGGCGACAGCGAGCATCTGCAATTTGATACCGATACTTTTGATGCGATAACCTGCGCCTACGGGGTACGAAATTTCGAAAATCTGGAAGCGGGCCTTACCGAGATGTGCCGTGTTTTGCGCCCCGGGGGCAAGTTGGCTATATTGGAGTTTTCTCATCCGCAAAACTTTCCCGTAAAACAGGCTTATAGTTTTTATTTCAGGTATATACTGCCCACATTGGGCAAGATGGTTTCCGGCAACGGTAGGGCTTATACTTATTTGCCGGAATCGGTTAAGGCATTTCCGGAGGGTAAAGTTTTTTGCGGCATATTGGAGAAATGTGGTTTTAAGGAGGCAAAAGCCAAGCCGCTTACATTGGGCATAACCACCTTGTATACGGCCACCAAATAATAAGTGCTTATGAGCGGCCTTCCTCCCGAGTTTTTGCAAAGTATACAACATATTACGGGGTTTAACGAATCGGCATTTGTGGAAGCGCATGGCAGTCCTCCGCCCGCATCTGTAAGACTACACCCTTTAAAAGGGACCGGCGTTTACACAATGACAGAGCAAGTGCCTTGGTGTAACGAAGGCAGATACTTGGATAAACGACCGATATTTACACTCGACCCGCTTTTTCACGCAGGGGCATATTACGTTCAGGAAGCCTCATCCATGTTTCTAGATTACCTGATACGTACAATATTGCCTGAGCGCAAAGGACTCCGCGTATTAGACTTGTGTGCGGCACCGGGAGGTAAAAGCACGCTTATAGCTTCTTTGCTCGGCCCGGAATCTTTATTGATTTCAAACGAAGTGATACGCACCCGTGCGGGGATACTGGAAGAAAATATGACGCGATGGGGATATGCGAACACGTGGGTGACGAGCAATGACGCCCGCGATTTCGGTAAACTGAGGGGATATTTTGATTTGATAGTGGTTGATGCCCCGTGCAGCGGCTCAGGACTGTTCAGGAAAGATGCCGATGCAATTAAGGAATGGAGTACTGCCAATGTACAATTATGTGCAGAGCGGCAGCAAAGGATATTGGCGGATGTGTGGCCCGCACTGAAGCAAGATGGTGTATTGATATATGCCACATGTTCATATTCGCACGAAGAAGACGAAGGCATACTTGCATGGCTGGCCGATAGTTTTGACGTGGAGCCACTTACACCTGAGGTTCGCGGGGAGTGGGGGATAGTGCCAACATCCGCACCCGGCGACCTTGGTGGTTATCGTTTCTTTCCGGATAAAGTAAAAGGTGAAGGCTTTTTTATAGCTGCAGTACGTAAAAAGACCGCCGAACAGACGGCAAAACCGGCTAAGTTCAAATCCGCGCATAATAAATCCGTTTATCAACAGTGCAAACACTTGGTGAGCCTTGAAGACGTTGCCTGTGTGGAAATCGGAGACGGCAGCTATTCGCTATTGCAGGCGGCACATGAAGCCGATATGCAATTGTTATCAAAATATGTTTACCTGCGGAAGGCAGGGTTGCAGGCCGGAAGCCCTGCCGCCAAAGAGTGGCTGCCGGCGCACGACATTGCGCCGAGTGTGGACCGTGCCAGTGAACTGCCAAGTTTAGAACTCACGAAAGAGCAGGCGCTACTATTCCTTAAAAAAGAAGAGCCTGCAGTGCCCGTACCGGCAAAAGGATGGTATGTGGCGCAATATGACGGCTTGGGTTTAGGTTGGGTAAAATCATTGGGTAACAGGTTTAACAATTACTTGCCTAAAAATTTGCGCATTCGGATGGATATTGCAGGTGCATCCGAATAAAATATTTGTATATTGGGTAATATGCGCACTGCCATACTGTCGAAGTCGTTTCTGACGATATTGTTTTGCTTTGTTCTCACGGTATCGTTTGCTCGCTCTTCCGATAGCTTGTTTGCCGTATCATTAAACAATAAATGGGCATTGGCTCATCATGTAAAGGCGGGCGAAACATTATTTTCCATAGCCGGTAAGTATCATGTGCCTCCGGCTGTGCTTGCAGATGCTAACAATGTGGCCCTGCAATCGGTACCCGCCGCGGGAAAGACATTGTATATTCCGCTGGGAGCATTTAATCATCTTACTGCGGCACCGTCGGTCGACAGGCAGGCCATCCCTTTTTATTATAAGGTTTCCGTTGGCGAAGATTTGTCTGATATAGCTCGTATGGCAGGTGTAATGCAGAAAAATATACAGGAATGGAATGGCCTTGCGGATAACGACCCCGATGTGGGAACCACGTTGAAAGTAGGGTGGGTACAATTTTCGGGGCAGGAAAAGCCCGTAGCCACCACGCCCGTGAAAACCACAAATGCCGGCAAGCGCTCGGGCGACGATACCCGAGGGTATAAGAGTAATGCTGACCGACGAAGAAGTAGCCGCATTTAAGAGAAATACGCCGGATAGTACCGTTTCTCCGGAAGAGCGCCTGTATTTGTCGCAAACCAATCACGGCATGTATACCGCCAATGATAAGGGTAGCTGTGTGTTTTTTGAGATGGCCGGTAAAATCAGGAATGGCAAATACTATGCTTTTCACAATTTGGCGAGACGCGGCACCATCATCAAAATATATAACCCGGGTAACGACAGTGTGGTGTACGCCAAGGTGCTGGGGCCTATTCCTGCAGGTAAACAATATTATAACAGCATATTGGGCCTTAGCTCAGGTGCCAAGCGTCAGTTGGGTGTCAATCAAGATAAGTTGTGGTGCGAAATATCATATGCACCATAATGTGGAAGAAATTATCTTTCTGTTTGTAAAGCTTTTTGTAGGTTTCGGTCATGAAGGTATTGGTGGTCCGGTTTTCATCCATCGGCGATATTGTACTTACAACCCCCATATTAAGATGTATCAAGGCGCAAAAGCCCGATACCGAGGTGCATTTCCTTACCAAGGCATCTTTTAGAGCAGTGCTTTCGGGTAATCCGCATATCGATAAGCTGTATTATCTCGAAGACGACTTGCAAGCAATTGCGGAAGAGCTTAAAAAGGAGCGGTATGATTGCATCATAGATTTGCATAAAAACGTGCGTAGCGCCCGGGTGCGCAAAGCGCTGAAAGTGCCGGCATACACTTATCCCAAATTAAATGTAAGAAAATGGCTGTTGGTTAATCCCCGCATCAATATAATGCCCGACGAAAGCATTGTGGAGCGCTATTTTGAGGCGGTTAAGCCACTGGGTGTTCATAACGACGGGCAAGGGTTGGACTATTATATCCCGGAGTATATCAAACTAAAGAGCACAGATATACCTATGAGTCATTGGGGTGGGTACTTGGCTTTTGTTATAGGGGGGTCTTACAACACCAAGAAATTGCCGGTGGAGCAATGGATAAAATTAATCGGAGAAGTACCGTACCCCGTTATTTTGCTGGGAGGTCCGGAGGATAGGGAAGACGGAAATAAAATTGCCGCCGCAGACCCAATAAGAGTATATAATGCCTGCGGAAAGTTCAATTTAAACGAATCGGCCTATCTGGTAAAAAACGCGCGTATGGTAGTGAGTAATGACACCGGACTCATGCATATGGCTGCGGCATTTGACAAACCGATTGTGTCATTTTGGGGGAATACATCACCGGAAATGGGCATGTTTCCATATTATGGTGGAAATAATTTGAAGTCCAGAATTTCCCCCAAGTCTATGATAATTGAAAATAAAAACTTATATTGCCATCCGTGTAGCAAGTTAGGCTATGAAAAATGTCCGCGAGGGCATTTTAGGTGCATGAAAGATTTAGATATGACACTTGCAGCCGGTTGGGTGAAAAAAAATTGGGTGCCGCCCCAACCATAATATTATAAATAACGTCTTTTGATTATTGACGGGCGTTTTGCCCTGTTTTAACATTGTTTAGTAATTATATAGCAATATGAGAATCACTTTTTTCCGTTTATCGCTGCTACTGCTGTTTGTGATAGGCCTCATGCCCAAGAAGGCTCATGCGAGCCATGGTGCGGGTGGGGAAATCATTTACGAGTGGATCAGTGATTCCACCTATCGGGTATTCTTCAAATTTTACCGCGACTGTACAGGTGCGCCGGAACCGAGCCCACAACAGCCGTTGTGTGTGACCAACCCCTGTGATCCCACATGGAACCAGAACATCAACATGGATAAATGGCAGGGAACGCTGCCCGGTGGTGGCGATAACGGTAAGCCTGTGGCTCCCGGTTGTGCACAATACCCCACAAAGTGCGAAGATCCCGCGTCTCCCATTCCGGGGTACCAAGAGTGGTGGTATTCTGCAATTGTTACCCTTACGGGGAAGTGTAACTTTTTTACCTTCTCCACTTCCATCGGTGCGCGAAACCCGAGTACCAACACGGGAGGGAACAGTGGTGGTAACCTATATGTGGAAACCACATTGAATAACGTTTTCTTTCAAGGCAACTCGTCGCCGTATTTTACTATTAAGCCAACACCATATGTGTGTGTGAATACGCCGTACGACTTTAACAACGGGGCCATTGACCCCAACCGAGATTCATTGGTTACAGAGGTCGTCCAGCCGCAGAACGGAGGGTGCGGGCAATCAGGTGCATTCGTCACCATGTCTGCGGGTATCACCTATCCTAATAACCCGATACCTGCCAATAACAACTTCCAGACCAATGCCAAAACGGGGCAGTTAAGTTTTACACCTACACAGCAAGGTGTGCATACGCTAACCACAAAAGTAAAAGAATACAGAAAAGGTATTTTGGTAGGTTATATCATGCGCGACGTGCAGATTGCGGTACTCAACTGTAGTTCCGTTAAACCCAGAATGGTGACCAGGCAGCCCACAGGTGGTGCTTTGGACCCCGTTGACGGAACCGTATATGGTTGTACCAACCAATTGCTTACTTTCTGTTATGATGTGATATCCGATTCTCCCAACTATAAATTGATAGCCGGCGATAACCATGTACAAGCGCTACCACCTGCCACCACCGCGTATTATAATCAAATAACCGATTCGGTTCGCGGCTGTTTTAGCTGGATGCCCGGTTCTAATGACACAGGTCTCAAAGGATTTATCGTTACCGTGAAAGACTCTACATGTAACCCTCCCGGTATCATGTTGTATTATACTTTCTCTGTTCCGATATATATATGGGCACCAACTCGTGCTTTAAAAGATACCAGCATTTGTCCCGGTCAAACAGCCTTTTTGGCAGCAATTGGCGGAGACAATTTTACATGGGATGTATTACCCGGAGGTGCCCCGGTAACCAGCCTGACTTGTACCAACTGCGTACAGCCTATAGCCAATCCCAAGGTTACCACCCAGTATCATGTCGTTTCAACGGTAAATCCTTATTGTGCCACTTCAAACCGCGATACGGTAACGGTTACAGTACTGCCTGCGCCTGTGTTTACACGCCATGCCGATACCATCACCTGTCCGAACAACCCGATTAAACTGGACTTGCACCCCAATCCTCCTCCCGGTATAACGTATAGTTATAAATGGTCTCCGATTACCTATTTGGACAACGATACCATCCCTGCTCCCATCAGTAATCCCACGGGTGACATCAAGTATTATGTTACTGTTAAAGCAGATAATACTATTTGTGTGACAGAGGATACAATCGACGTGAACGTATTGGATGGTTTTGATATCTTCACCGGTGATACGGCGATATGCTTGGGCCAATCTGTAGATGTTAACGGGACGGGTGATGTACGTTATGCTTTCTTGTGGGAAGCTCCGCCTGCCGCAAAAGCTAACATCTCAACCCCCGACGGTGTTATCACTACGATAACTCCGGGAGATACAGGCAAATATGTATACGTACTTAAAGGCCAGTATGCTACGTGTCTCGATAGCTTGCAATCGATAGAAATCGAGGTGCAGCCCGTACCCCAAGTAACTGTTAACGACGACACCAAGATTTGTTTTGGCGATACGATGATGCTTAACGGCATTATCAATCCTCAATCCTATACTTATGACCTTACTTGGTCGCCCGGTGAATCATTGGATGACGACAAGGTTGCCAATCCGATATTTACGGCAAATAAGGTGGGTGATGTGGAACTGATGTTGATTGCCAAGTCCTCGGCCAATTGTGCGGATACCGATAAAGTTGTTCTCACGGTATTCCCCGCAGAATTCCTTACCGTGTCTAACGATACGGCCATTTGCCCCGATGACTCGGTTAGGTTAAATCTTATAGCAGAAGGCGTATCGTCGTTTGTTTGGAGTCCTGACAGAAATATCAGCAATACCAAAGGATTGGATCCTATTGTCTGGCCGTACACCACAGAAACCTATTCTGTATACGGTTTAGATACCAACGGATGTGCCGATACAGCAATGGTAAGAATAACGGTTAAGCCTCAGGCCGTACTGGATGTACCCCGCCAGATAGAGCTTTATCCCGGTCAGTCTTATCAGGTTAATCCCGGTGGTAACTGCACATATTTTACGTGGTTCCCCATAGTGGGTCTTAACGATAGCAAAATATCGAATCCTGTAATGACGCCTGCGGTTAATACACGCTACATAGTAAATGCAATGACAGAATCGGGCTGTATGGCTACAGACTCAATAAACGTAACCGTGTTGGCCGACAGCAAAATAGATATTCCCAATGCCTTTGCTCCCGGACACGGTATGAATGCGACTTTGAAGGTATTACGGTTGGGGGATGCCAAGCTGAAAAGCTTCGCGATATACAATCGTTGGGGTGTTCAGGTCTTCCAAACGTCTAACATTAACGAAGGTTGGGATGGCACACACAAAGGAGAACCTCAACCTATGGGTGTATATATCTACTCCATAGAAGCGCAAAGTTCAAGTGGACGTAGTATCAACCAACAAGGTAATATCACGCTTATCAGATAATATTCAATAATTGATTTCAAGGCCGCATCCTACATACCAGATGCGGCCTTTTTTTATTTTATTGATTTCAGCCAACCAATTTTTAAAACCCTACGTCTCCTAATATACCGCACGCATTTGGACTACCCGATTATAAAAAAATAAAATTTATAATTATGAAGTCCGTGCTATACAAGCTCGCCTATTTATGTGCGTCGGTATTTATTTACTGTGCACTACCATCGAAGCTTTTAGCTTCACATTTTGCCGCAATAGATTTGTATGTAACTTATGTCGGAGATCAAACCGGGTGCTCCGCTACGGGCGATTTGGTTTATGAAGTAACATTGGATATCTACGGTAATTGTGGTACTAACAGTGCATCGCTTGGAGCCAATCCGGGTCCCACGGCGCGAATACGTATCCAATCCGAAAACGCAGGGTATGATGAGACAATAGAGACCGATGTTCCTGAGCGCGATACCGTAGATGAGCTGTGTCCGACGTTCAAGCCGCTTAACTCTTGTCGTGTGCCGGCGAATGCTAATTTTCAGGCTTATGCCCGTGACAGATACAAATATCTTTGGACCGCTCCCTCACAACAGGAAGACTGGAAATTTTCTTGGAACAACAGTGCGCGTAACGGCGTACTAAACCTGCAGCGAAATTTCCAATCCATATATGTGGAATGTGGTCTGAATAATTTGGTAAAGCCATATAATAGTACCCCTCGCTTTACAGTATCTCCGCTGCCGTATATATGCCAAGGGCAACCGGCTTTTTATCTGAACGGACCTATTGATCCTAATAAAGATTCAATGCGGGTATCTACGGTATATCCGTTGGCATGGAACGGTACCGCTGTAGATACGTTGTTTTATGGCAGTTGTGCTTGTACGCTTAATGATCCTATCGGTTCGGATCCGGGCAATCCCTACAACATGAATCCGATTACCGGTACCGCATCATATACACCATTAAACGTAGGGCAGTATATACTTGCATTTCGTTGCGATGAGTATGAGCCGAAGACCGGGAAGAAATTGGGCTATATAACACGTGATGTGCAGATATCGATATTTGCCTGTAATACACCACCTCCGCCAATCGATCAACAACCACAAAACATTCAAGACGGCATATTTGTTACAAAAGGTACGGGAGAAGAGGAGATAAGCGCATTGTATGTATGCCCCGGGGCTAATTTATCTTTTGTTGCTTCGGCAGCCTCAACAGATCCTAATGCCCAATTATATTTGGAGTCGAATGCAGGTGTGGTAATACCGGGTGCTAATTTTGATATCCCCGCTTCCGGTGCGGGTTCTAACGGAACGCCTGCCCCCAGAGGTACTTTTAGCTGGATACCCACCAATAACGACTTGGGAGATCATACACTAATAATAGCCGCCAAAGACTCCACATGTAGTGGAAACGGTTTTGCGCTGATATTAAAAAACTACCAAGTGGTGTTGATAAAGGTAGTGCCCGGACTGGATGCCGGGGCAGACTTGCCGATATGTGCCATTAATCCGCAGCCACGTCAGTTATTTGTAAAAGGTGCAGATGGTTTAAGCGTGATATGGACCGATATTGACGGTAGTGCGGCAAAAAATTTGAGTGCCGACAATATTACCAATCCCGTTGCTTCCCCTATTGCCACAACAGACTATGTGGTATATACGGATGATTTGGTATTTCCCTGCCGAAATCGAGATACGGTAAGTGTATTTGTAGATACTAGTAATTCTTTGCAGGTGTTTCCTAAAAATCCGTTGGTCTTGTGTCGTCCGGATTATTTGCAATTGGATGCCATAGTGAAAGGGGCAGGACCTATTACCAATATGACATGCGGTATTAATAACAAGTTTACCAATCCCGAATGTACAGAAACCGATTCGGTGGCTATATACGGGAGTGCCGTATACGGTAGGATAGCTTATGATTCGACGGGAGGTGCGCCTGTTTTGGATAACATGGTTAAAACAAGTAAAATCCAATTTCTGATTAATCGTGCCGATATGCGAGAATACGGAATGAATTCGTCTACGATAAAAAGTATCAGTTTTGAAACTGCCAAAAACGGAGATGCAAATTATCAATATGCCAATTTTAAAATAGGGATGAAATGTACTTCTTTGGAAAGTCTTGATGGAAGCAACGGTTTTCAGGGCAATGTAACAAATGTTTATTCGGCTTCCGGCTTATTGGCTTTTCCCGATGGCAAACATGAGTTTTCCCTAGATTATCCATACAATTGGGATACTACGCAAAACCTTCTTGTGGAAATATGTTATAGCAATAACCCTGCGGCGTTTGCGGGAAATTGCGTTAATCCTACAACACCACAACCTCCTGTTATCAAATATGCCGGTACTATAGGCGGCGCAACCATATCTTATGTGCCATTAGTTGTGGACTTAGATAATATCCCAAATATGAAGCCGGATACTAACGCATTGGACGTATGTGGCACATTGCAAGTAAACAAAGAAGGGGACCGTGTCAAGACGCTGCAACTAAGGCCGGTAGTTGGCTTTAAATATTGTGATGCGCCGTCTTTGCCATATACAATTTCTTGGAAGCCCGGGATGTTGTTGTCAGACTCTACAATACTGCAACCTTTGGCGTATGTGCCTCAAAGCACAAAGTATATATTGGAGCTTTATGGACGTAGCGGCTGTATTGTTCGTGATTCGGTAGATATTTATGTTCCCACACACGACTTTTCGGTATGGCCCAAAGACACGGCGATATGCCTAGGCGAAACTGCGCCCATGCAGGTGAAAAACGGCTTTGCGGCGATATGGCACGAGTATGTGGACGGCGAATACAGGAGTGCTGCCAACTCACTGAGCTGCACGGATTGCCTGTACCCCGTAGCCAATCCCAAAGTAACCACCACCTACAAAGTGGAGATAGCGGACAGCGTATGGTGCTTTGATACGTTGGAAGTAACGGTGAACGTACTGCCCTTACCTGCGGTAAGCATCATTACCCCCGATACGATAGTTAAATACGGCAAATCGGTACAACTGATGGCCAAGGGCGCGCGCATTTACAACTGGATGCCGCCCTCCACGCTGAACAACGCAAACACCTCTTACCCCGTAGCCACACCTACGGAGCCTACGGATTACATAGTAACAGGTATAGGTGCCAACGGCTGCCGCACCCGCGATACGGTGCGCGTGGGTATAGACTACCGCAACAGCCTGATGATACCGAGCGCGTTCACACCGAACAGTGACGGTAAGAACGATGTGTTCCGCATAGCGAACCTGACGTTCCAAAGAGTGATGGAGTTCAGGGTGTTCAACCGCTGGGGTCAGGAAGTGTTTACCGGCAACACCAACAATGGTTGGGACGGTAAATGGAAGGGTGTGGAGCAGGATATGGGCAACTACCAATACCTGATACGCCTGGGCTACCCCGACGGCTACGTGGAAACCTACAAAGGTGAAGTAACTCTGGTTAAATAACACATTATCAATACTTCATGAATACGGAATTGTAGCTATCCGGCTACGGTTCCGTATTTACACGTTTTTTAATTTGGAAATTTATTCTTTCCATTTTAATTTGGGCAGGTACTTTTTTTAAAAAAAGCCAACCGAATTGATGTTAACGGTGTCTTAATTTTAGAAAAAAGTATTATTTTTCGCAATATTCCCGTTTTAAACGTTTAAAATCATGAGGTTGAACTTAACCAAAACTATCCTTGCCCTGCTTTTGTTTCTGGCAGGAACAACCTGTAAAATCTACGCTTCGCACTATGCGGCTATTGATTTGTATGTTACATACATCGGTGACCAAAGCGGATGTAGTACTGCAGATGAGTTGAAGTATGAGGTTACGCTGGACGTTTATGCATCGTGCCCCGGAGGATTACCGGGAACGGCAACTTCCATCAGTTTTTGGTCTGAAAATGCAGGCGTTACCGGTACAATTCAAACCGAAATTCCTGCAGTGGACACCATCGCGGAATTATGTCCGAATATTAAGCCGTTAAACTCCTGTAGGGTTAGTTCAAACGACCAATATCCGGGATATGTGAAAAACTCGTTTAAAGCTGTTTGGACAGCACCATCCAGGCAGGAAGACTGGAAGTTTTCGTATTCAAGTTGCTGTAGAAGTAATTTTATAGTAAACGTTACCAACCCCGGCGGGTATTCCATTTATGTGGAGTGCTGTTTGAATAACCTTGTGAAAGCCAACAACAGTACGCCCAGATTTACGGTTAGCCCGTTGCCTTATATATGTGCCAATCAGCCGGCCTTCTACCTAAATGGCCCCATTGATCCTAACAAGGACTCGATGAGAACGTATACGGTGGAACCTTTGAACTTGGCTGCCGGCGATTTTGTGCCCTATGCGGCTCCGCTTTCCGTAGCAGACCCTTTTGGTTCAGACCCTTCAAATCCTTATAAAGTAGATTCAATCACCGGTACTGCCACTTACACACCGCTGAATAAAGGTGTTTATGCTTTGGCGTTCCGTTGTGACGAATACGAGCCTAAAACAGGTAAAAAATTGGGTTATATTTTGCGCGATGTGGCAGTTTCCGTATTCGATTGTAAAACACCTCCGCCGCCCATCGAGCAAAAACCATTGAACATAGACGGTGGTAGCTATCTTACCAAGGGCGAAGACGGAGCGGTATATGTGTGTCCGGGAAGCACGCTGACATTTGAGGTAGAAGCCAATTCTTCCGATCCGAACTCTCAAATATATTTGGAATCGAATATTGCAATAGCCATACCTACAGCTACGCTGGACATACCACCCAGTGGCGCAGGTTCCAACGGTACGCCTTCACCCAGAGGTACGTTCAGTTGGTCACCTACATTTAACGAACTGGGCGATCATACGCTTATCGTAACCGCAAAAGATTCCACATGTTCGGGTACCGGCTTTGACCTTATATTGAAGAACTACCAAGTATTGTTGATAAAAGTGGTGCCCGGTTTGGATGCGGGTCTTGATCTTCCCATATGTTCCATTAATCCCCAACCACGCCAACTTTTTGTGCGTGGGGCAGATGATATTAAAGTAAAGTGGATTGACATTGACGGTAGCTCTGCCAAAAATCTTACTGCAGATGATATCCCCAATCCGATAGCCAGCCCCACAACTACAACAAATTACGTTGTATTTACCGACGACTTGGTAACGCCTTGCCGTACCAGAGATACGGTAAGTGTATATGTAGATACAACTAACACGCTGGATGTGTTCCCTCAAAATCCGTTGGTATTGTGTCGCCCGGATTATGTGCAGTTGGATGCGGTTATTACCGGTACCGGCCCGCTCAGCAATATGCCCTGCGGATTAAACAACAAGTTTACCAATCCCGAATGTTTGGAGCCGGATTCGGTCGCTGTATACGGTAGTGCGGTATTTGGCCGTATTCCTTATGATTCTCTTGGCGGTGGGGCACCTACTTTCGAAAATACCGTAAAGACAAGCAAATTGCAGTTCTTGGTCAATCGTTCGGATATGCGTGAAAACGGTATGATTTCATCTACCATCAAGAGTTTAACTTTTGAAACAGCCAGAACCGGTGATGCAGGTTTCCAATATGCTAATTTCCGCATCGGTATGAAATGTACCAAAAGAGAAAGTTTGAGCGCTACCGAAGGTTTTGAAGGTAATGTAACCAATGTGTACACGTCCACAACCCCCGTCACTTTCCCTAACGGCATCCATGAGTTTTTCTTGGATTATCCTTACAACTGGGATACCACTCAAAACCTGTTGATAGAGATTTGCTATAATATTAACCCCACTGCATTTGCCGGTAGCTGTGTGAACCCCACCACTCCGCAATCTCCGATAATGAAATATGCGGGTACAACTACTACCTCTACATTGTCGTACATACCGTTGACGGAAGATTTGCAGAATATACCTGCGATGATGCCCGATACCAATACGCTGGATGTATGCGGTACTTTGCAAGTGAATAGGCCCAACAACTTTATCGTTGGTCAGCAACTGCGCCCCGTATTCGGTTTCAAATATTGTGATGCACCCTCGGTGCCCTACACCATCGGTTGGAACCCGGGCGTATTATTATCCGACTCCACGATACTGCAACCCTTGGCTTATGTACCTAAGAGCACCAAATATGTGTTGGAAACCTTTGGTCGCAGCGGTTGCTTGCTGAGGGATTCGGTAGATATTTATGTTCCCACACACGACTTTTCGGTATGGCCTAAGGATACGGCGATATGCTTGGGCGAAACTGCTCCCATGCAGGTGAAAAACGGCTTTGCGGCGATATGGCACGAGTATGTGGACGGCGAATACAGGAGTGCTGCCAACTCACTGAGCTGCACGGATTGCCTGTACCCCGTAGCCAATCCCAAAGTAACCACCACCTACAAAGTGGAGATAGCGGACAGCGTATGGTGCTTTGATACGTTGGAAGTAACGGTGAACGTACTGCCCTTACCTGCGGTAAGCATCATTACCCCCGATACGATAGTTAAATACGGCAAATCGGTACAACTGATGGCCAAGGGCGCGCGCATTTACAACTGGATGCCGCCCTCCACGCTGAACAACGCAAACACCTCTTACCCCGTAGCCACACCTACGGAGCCTACGGATTACATAGTAACAGGTATAGGTGCCAACGGCTGCCGCACCCGCGATACGGTGCGCGTGGGTATAGACTACCGCAACAGCCTGATGATACCGAGCGCGTTCACACCGAACAGTGACGGTAAGAACGATGTGTTCCGCATAGCGAACCTGACGTTCCAAAGAGTGATGGAGTTCAGGGTGTTCAACCGCTGGGGTCAGGAAGTGTTTACCGGCAACACCAACAATGGTTGGGACGGTAAATGGAAGGGTGTGGAGCAGGATATGGGTAACTACCAATACCTGATACGCCTGGGCTACCCCGACGGCTATGTGGAAACCTACAAAGGTGAGGTGACGCTTATCAAATAATATTTGTATTGTAAACAACAATAAAGCCGGCTAAACAGCCGGCTTTATTGTTGTTATAACCAACCAAAATGAAAAACGACATGTCTATGGTTTGGAAAAAGTATTATTTTTCGTCGTGTAAAAAGCCGTTTAAATACGCATTATGAAATTTAAATTTACGAGAGTCGTTTTTTTTACAATCTTCTTTCTTTTATTAGTTGGAGTATTGCCACGTGTATATGCATCTCACTATGCCGCGATTGACCTTTTCGTAACATATGTAGGTGATCAAAGCGGTTGCGCGGGTACGCCAGAGTTGAAATATGAAATTACATTGGATATTTACGCCAATTGTGGTAATGGTAGCGCATCTTTAGGACCCAATCCGGGACCAAATGCTCCGATACGTATATGGTCGGATAATGCCGGTCATAACGAAACGATACAAGCAGGACCACCCGAACGCGATACCGTCGATGAGTTGTGCCCTACATTTAAACCGCAGAATTCCTGCCGGGTAGGTAACAGCCAATGGAGCGGATATGCTCGTGACCGATATAAGTTTATATGGACAGCACCGTCTCAACAAGAGGACTGGAAGTTTTCTTGGACGTCCGGTGCACGAAATACAACTGTAAACTTGGTAGGCCAAGACCAAATTTATGTTGAATGTTGCTTGAATAACCTGGTAAAAGCCTACAACAGTACACCTCGTTTCACGGTGAGTCCTTTACCGTATATATGCCAAGGTCAGCCGGCATTTTACCTTAACGGCCCTCTTGACCCGAACAACGATTCGATGGTAGTGTCATCCGTGCAGCCTTTGCGCAACGCTACCACACCCGTGCCTTATCAGGCGGGCTACACAATAGCCGATCCGATAGGCTCCGATCCGTCTAATCCTTATGCCATGAACCCGACAACCGGTACTGCGACATATACTCCGCTAAACCAAGGTAAATATGTGTTGGCTTTCCGTTGCGATGAATATGAGCCTAAAACAGGTAAAAAATTGGGTTATATACTGCGCGATGTTCAAATATCGATATTCCCTTGTCAAACGCCTCCTCCTCCTATCGATGAGAAGCCACTTAATATTGTCGGAGGTACTTTAGTTACAGGTAAAGATGGAAGGGATGCATTGTATGTATGTCCGGGAAGTACTATTTCCTTTGATGTGTCTGCAAATTCTACAGATCCGAATTCACAAATTTATTTGGAGTCTAATATCTCTGTTGCGATTCCTACTGCCAATTTAGATGTTCCGGCGAGTGGTGCAGGTTCCAATGGTACACCTTCTCCCAAGGGTACATTTAGCTGGACGCCGACATTTAACCACTTAGGTACACATACTTTGATTATTACTGCAAAGGATTCCACGTGTACGGGTACCGGTTTTGCACTTATCCTGCGTAACTTCCAAGTTGTTACCATTAAAGTGGTTCCGGGTTTGGATGCCGGTTTGGATTTGCCGATTTGCGCCATCAATCCGCAGCCGCGCCAATTATTTGTTCGAGGTGCGGAAGGTGTTCGCGTGCAATGGAGGGATATTGACGGCAGTGCTGCCAAAAACCTGACAGCCGACGATATACCCAATCCTGTTGCCAGCCCCACCACTACCACGAACTATGTGGTTTATACGGATGATTTGAACGGTGCCTGTCGCAACCGCGATACCATCAGCGTATTTGTGGATACGAGTAATACATTGGATGTGTTTCCTCAAAACCCGTTGGTGCTGTGCCGCCCCGATTATGTGCAGTTGGATGCGGTTATTACGGGCAGAGGCCCTATCAATAATATGGCCTGCGGTTTAAACAACAAATTCCTGAATCCGGAATGCCTGGAACCCGATTCTATTGCGGTATATGGTAGTGTGGTGTTTGGTCGCATTCCCTATGATTCGGTAGGCGGCGGCGCGCCGGTATTGGAGAATACGGTAAAGTCGAGCAAGATGCAGTTTTTGGTTAATCGCCATGATATGCGAGAGAACGGACTGAACTCCTCCACCATCAAGAGTTTAACTTTTGAAACAGCCAGAACCGGTGATGCAGGTTTCCAATATGCCAATTTCCGTATCGGCATGAAATGTACACCTAAGGAGAACTTAGACGGAGCGGCCGGTTTTGAGGGTAATGTGACAAATGTGTATACGGCTCCCGGTCCCGTAACTTTCCCCGACGGTATCCACGAGTTTTTCCTGGATTATCCCTATAACTGGGATACGACTCAAAACCTGTTGATAGAGATTTGTTATAGCGTTAACCCCACTGCCTTTGCCGGTAGCTGTGTGAACCCCACCACTCCGCAGTCTCCGATAATGAAATATGCGGGTACAACTACTACCTCTACATTGTCGTACATACCGTTGACGGAAGATTTGCAGAATATACCTGCGATGATGCCCGATACCAATACGCTGGATGTATGCGGTACTTTGCAAGTGAATAGGCCCAACAACTTTATCGTTGGTCAGCAACTGCGCCCCGTATTCGGTTTCAAATATTGTGATGCACCCTCGGTGCCCTACACCATCGGTTGGAACCCGGGCGTATTATTATCCGACTCCACGATACTGCAACCCTTGGCTTATGTACCTAAGAGCACCAAATATGTGTTGGAAACCTTTGGTCGCAGCGGTTGCTTGCTGAGGGATTCGGTAGATATTTATGTTCCCACACACGACTTTTCGGTATGGCCTAAGGATACGGCGATATGCTTGGGCGAAACTGCTCCCATGCAGGTGAAAAACGGCTTTGCGGCGATATGGCACGAGTATGTGGACGGCGAATACAGGAGTGCTGCCAACTCACTGAGCTGCACGGATTGCCTGTACCCCGTAGCCAATCCCAAAGTAACCACCACCTACAAAGTGGAGATAGCGGACAGCGTATGGTGCTTTGATACGTTGGAAGTAACGGTGAACGTACTGCCCTTACCTGCGGTAAGCATCATTACCCCCGATACGATAGTTAAATACGGCAAATCGGTACAACTGATGGCCAAGGGCGCGCGCATTTACAACTGGATGCCGCCCTCCACGCTGAACAACGCAAACACCTCTTACCCCGTAGCCACACCTACGGAGCCTACGGATTACATAGTAACAGGTATAGGTGCCAACGGCTGCCGCACCCGCGATACGGTGCGCGTGGGTATAGACTACCGCAACAGCCTGATGATACCGAGCGCGTTCACACCGAACAGTGACGGTAAGAACGATGTGTTCCGCATAGCGAACCTGACGTTCCAAAGAGTGATGGAGTTCAGGGTGTTCAATCGCTGGGGCCAGGAAGTGTTCACAGGCAACACCAACAACGGTTGGGACGGTAAATGGAAAGGTGTGGAGCAGGATATGGGTAACTACCAATACCTGATACGTCTGGGCTACCCCGACGGTTATGTGGAAACCTACAAAGGAGAGGTGACCCTGATCAAATAGAACCAATAAAGAGGTTGATTTAAATACATAAAAGGAGCGCCGCATCACTGATGCGGCGCTCCTTTTATGATTAGTTTAGCAGGAAAGTAACGGTGCATTCAAATGCCGCGCCAAGTCTTTTGCGCCGCGCCGCATTACCAACGCATGGTTATAAGCAAAAAACGGGCGAAGCAAAAAGCTTAGAACATTCATCCAAAATACGGTAGTCGCCACATCCCATCTGCACTCCGCCAATGTGCCTTCGGCAGTTTCACTAAAATGCCAAGATCCCGTGCCTCTCAAATCTCCGAATACCTCACCTGCAAGTAATTGATATTCTGTGCGATTACGGAGGCGTATGCCAAATTTAAGCGTGTAGGGTAGGGCCGTCTTCATGCGGTAAATGCGAACACTCCCTATGCCGTTTTCATTGCCCGGCTCAGTTTCCGTTACTTCCGCTATATCATTCCACCAATTGGGCCATTCCTCCGATAATAATATAGCTTCCCAAACCTGCGAAAGCGGTGCTTTTAAATGCCAGCGTGTTATGAAATGATAAGTGGCCATCAGGAAAGATATTTACCCACTATAGGCACACGACGACCCACACCGAATGCCTTGGGTGAAACGCGAATGATGGGGCAAAACTGATTGCGCTTATACTCGTTGGTATTTACCAGTTTCAGTATTCGGTTTACAAGAGCGGCATCATAGCCCATAACCGTAATTTCTTTAGGCCCTTTGCGGTGCTCGATGTACTGATAAAGTATAGGGTCCAGTACATCATATTCGGGTAAACTGTCGCTGTCTTTTTGGCCGGGTCGCAATTCTGCGGACGGTGGTTTGGTAATGATATTTTCGGGTATAATCTCGCCGTTTCTGTTGATGTATTTGGCAAGGGCATACACCTGTAGTTTATATACATCTCCCAACACGCCAAGGCCTCCCGCCATATCTCCGTATAATGTACCGTAGCCCGTAGCCAACTCGCTTTTGTTGGAGGTGTTCAATAATATTAATCCAAACTTGTTGGATAGTGCCATTACCAAGGCGCCTCGGATACGTGATTGCAGATTTTCTTCGGCAACATTAAAAGGCAAATCTTTGAAAACGGGTTGCAGCGTATACTCGAAAGAATTGAAAATATCCTTGATGGGCAGAATGTCGTAAGGGTTACCTAAGTTTTTTGATAGCTGTTCGGCATCGCTTATAGAATGGCCTGTGGAATATTGTGATGGCATGAGCAAAGCGCGCACGTTTTCTGCACCCAAAGCTTTGGAAGCCAATGCCAATACCAAGGCACTGTCTATACCGCCCGAGGAAGCAACTATCGCTTTGGCAAAACCCATCTTCCCAAAATAGTCTCGAATGCCGGTGATTAGTGCTTTATGAATTACATCAATATTCAATGATGCGTCCAATATGTTTTGATGAGGCTCTGCGGCAGAAATAGTAGCGGCGGGGCGAACGGTTTGTTCTTCAAAGCCGTTTTCGTTCGTTAGCGTCACCGGTTGCAATGCTTCTTCAAAATAGGGTAGTTCCGCCACCACATCGCCCGATGCAGTCATCACCAGCGAGCCGCCGTCAAAAACTATTTCGGTTTGCGAGCCCACGGCATTGCAATATATCATGGGCAGCTTATACTTCTCCACGTTTTGGCGCACGATATTACGTCGCCCGTCGGCATGCAAATAATCAAACGGTGAGGCACTGAGGTTTATCATTACATCGGGTTGATGGGTAATGAGTGCGTCCATGGGGCAGATGCGATAGAGTGGGTTATCCCCCATATTCCAAATGTCTTCGCAAACGGTAACTGCCAGTTTCTTGCCTTTAAACTGCAATACGTTCCATTCCCAGGCAGGTTCAAAATATCTATACTCGTCAAAAATATCGTACGTGGGTAATAGCGTTTTGTTTACGATGGCTTTCACTTCTTGCTCGTACAGGAGATAGGCACTATTGAAGAGGTCTTTGCCTTCGGGTACCGCGTTGCGCGAAGGGCACCCCACCAGTACGCCTATGGTATCGGCTTCTTGTTTTATACGGTCTATGGAAGACAGGCATTGCTCTATAAAATCGTTAAACTCCAAGAAATCACGAGGAGGATACCCGCAAACTGCCAGTTCGGAAAACACAATCAGGTCTCCGCCCTGCTTTTTTGCAATGCGAATGGCATCGATAATTTTGGCCGTGTTGGCCTCGAAATTGCCGATGTGATAGTTTTGTTGTGCCAGGAATATCTTCATGATTGCCCTTGTTTATACCGATGCGCAAATTAAGAGAAAAACATCGGACCGGCGAGGCAAACCGTACCCCGTACTTACTTCTTTACCGTAACCGAAAAAGTACTGCCCCTGCCCAAGTCTGATTGTATGGTTATTTCGCCATCGTATTTATGCACCAGCCGCTTAACTGTGGATAGGCCTATGCCGTTGCCCTTGGCTCCGTCTTTATCGCGGCCCAAGGTGGTAAAAAGCTCAAATATTTTTTCGTGATGAGCCGGAGGAATACCCGGACCGTTATCCGTAACGCTAAAAGTGTATCGGTCGCCGTTGTCGGTGGCTTGCAGATGTATATTGCCCTCCGCTTTGTCGTTGTATTTTATGGCATTTACTGTCAGGTTCAACAGTATCTGGAACAATGCCGGCCTCGACGCATAAATTTGAACTTCAGGATTACTCACCGTAATGGTAAAGCTACGGGGTTTATCCACCACCTGCATCAGGTCGGCAGCCAGGCTACCAAAGATAAAGTGTTCTTTTTCCACCCCGGGCATGTTCACGGTTTTGGTGTGCAGCAAAATACCGTCTATCAGTCGGGTAAGGGTGCTTGAAGCCGTACCGAGATTATCCAACATTTCGCGCCCGCCGGCATCCAGTTGCTCCGCATACTCATCTTTCAGAAAGCCGGAAAGCATGGCAAGATTGCTGCAAGGCGATTTTAAATCGTGTGCGGCCACATATGCAAAGCGCTCCAGTTCATCGTTCAATATTTTCAATTCTTTTTGTTGTTGTTCCAGCTGCAGGTTTTTCCTGCGTAGCTCAAACTGTGCAACCACTTGGCGGGCCAAAGCCTCCAAGGTTTCTTTTTGCTCGGGAGAGAGCGATTTGGGTTTGTGGTCGATAACGCAAAGCGCTCCCAACGCATGGCCGCTTTCGTTTACCAACGGCACGCCCGCATAAAACGCGATATTGGGGTCTCCCAACACATAGGGGTTATCGTGAAACCTTTCATCTTTGGAGGAATCGTTTACCTCCATGATTTCCTTGGGATTAAGAATGGCATGACTGCAAAAAGCATGGTCGCGGGGTATATCGGTCACATCAAGTCCCAGCCTGGATTTATGGAATTGTTTATCGTTGTCGATTAACGTTATCATGGAGATAGGCGCATGGCAAATCTCCGAAGCTATCTTCGTGATGTTGTCATATTCTTTCTCCGGTAGCGTATTCAACAAATTATACTCGTACAATGCCGAGAGCCGCTCCGCCTCGTTGGCCGGCTTTTGGGGTATCCTCATAAACCCGATATTTGAACAAATAGATAAAAGATAAAATTAAGAGTTTTTGCCGCTTGGTTTGTATACTTAAATGTTAAGGATGAATAGGTTTGGTAAATAAGATGTTAAAGCTCTTTAGACATTTAAACCTTTAGTTTGTGGTTAGGTCTTAATATCAAAAAATATGAAAAAGAGCATAATTATTGCCGCAGCGGTGCTGTTAACATTGAATGTGGCCCAAGCCCAACCCCAAGGCGGCGGTCGCGACCCCAAGAAAATGACCGCCAAAGTAGCCGATAAGCTGGAGTTTACCACAGAGCAGCAGGCAAGGCTGAAAGCACTGAACGAAAAATATCCCGGTACCGATTACGATAAGATGAAGTACCGCGAGGACTTTAGGGCCATACTTACCGATAAACAAAAGGCCGAGTTGGACGAAATGAAGCAGAAGCGCCAGGCGCGGAGGCAAAATTAAGATGAGCGTTAAATATTGAGTTGTTTTACCCGGCCACTTTTGGTGGCCGGGTTCTGTATAGCTATATACATAAAAACCTCCCGATATTTCGGGAGGTTTTATTCTATTTTGATTGCGTTATTCCGTTTCGGCCGGGGCGTTATCGCCTTGGGGTATGCTGTCGTTTTCATCGGCATTTCTGCCTTGGCGGCTTGTGCCGGCTTTACCGCCGCGGCGGCCTATCTCGGCCATGTGTTCGCGATTTTTGCTCACCGATTCGCCGCCTTTGCGGCCGGCGGCGCGAGCTTCTTCAGTGGTAAATTTATGTGCCGTACCTTTTTGATGTGCCGCTTTACCTCCACGTCCTGCTATTTCTCTCTGCTTCTCGGGCGACATAGCCGCAAAGCCTCTTTTCGAGGTTTTTGCTTTTTGCTCTTGTTCCTGTCCCGTGGTATGTTCTTGTTCCTGTTGCATTTTCTTTTTGCTTGTTATATGGTCAAAAATCATCACCTCATTTTTCGGGTGATAGGATGAGTTAAAATGATTTTGCCGCGTATACGCTTGGCTTGGCCTTGATATACGAGGTGTTTTGTGCCGAGTGTTTATCGGTAAGTTTGATGAATGCAGACAGCATTACCGTTACCAATAGGAAGATGCCGGCAAGCATCAGTAAAAATTGTCTTTGTCTGTTTGTTTCCAATACCGGGCTTATATCCGTTCTCATGTTTTTTTGTTTTTTGTTTGTTGTTTATTTGATATAATTCGCTTGCGCGGTATTTAAGGCAAAAAAAATATGCCAATGTGCCCTACAGACGCGTTTTTTGGCCATCCCGTATTAAGATTGGGTTATATTGGGTTATTTTGTTGTAGATGCGCTTGGTTGTGGGTTCCAAGCGGTAGCCACTGTGTGGAAAATAACCCCCGGTACCGCAGGCAGGATAATTGCCGTTAATAGTAGATAATACCTGCGAAATGGAAGACGCACTGAAAAAAATAGAGCAATATGCCGATAAGGCGCACGGAACGCAGATGCGTAAGTATACACCCGAGCGATACATTGTGCACCCTGTACGGGTAATGCATATGTGTGCTGCGTATAACAACCGTTTGCCCATATTGGCGGCGGCCCTGCTGCACGATGTGTTGGAGGACACGCCCGTAACCGGTAAAGAACTACACGGCTTTTTGAAAACGGTAATGAGTGACGCCGAAGCGGACGAGACACTGAGATTGGTGATAGAACTTACGGATGTTTATGTAAAGGAAGAATATCCGAGGCTCAATCGCCGAACGCGGAAACAGAAGGAATTGGAGCGGATGAAGGACATAAGCACAGATGCGCAAACCATTAAGTATGCCGATGTGATAGACAACTGTAACGAGATTGTAGCGCAAGACCCCGATTTTGCAAGAGTTTTTTTACGCGAATGCGGCAATATGTTACAGGTATTGGATAAAGGGAACCCGGCCTTATATGATAAGGCCCGAACCGTTGTAAATAATGCGTTGATAGGCCTGAAACGCAAGCGCTGAGCCACTATTTGCCATGAGGGCGTATCAACACTTCCTGCTGCTGCGTGTGTTGTTCGGTGAGCAGTATAAACGATGACAGCATGACTGCCACCAATATGAAAATGCTAAAAAACAGCAACAGGAATTGGCGTTGCCGTGCTTTTGTAATCACTGTGATGGTATCTGATCTCATCTCTTCTTCCTCCGTTAAGGTTTGGCCTCAAAATTATGCCGGGGAAGACAAGTTATGATAAAGACAATATTATGTTTTTGCTAATAACCTTTGCGAAGGAGAGACAACCATCCCGCATATAGCGGGATGGGGTTGTTTTGGTTAAATGATACTGCAAATTAAAAGAATAAACCGATACGAAGCGCAACATTGTTGAGTCTGTTTGTGGCATCGTCGAATTTTCCTTTATAATCAAGGTCGTATTCTTTGGGGTTGGTTACATCGGGCGCAAAGCCGTTGTTAAAGAAGATGCCGGTATATAGGCTAAGCTTTGAAGTAAGCGCGTATTCGATACCTCCGCCAACATTCAGGTTCAGCAATACGGGGGTGATGCCCGTGCCCTGTATTTTTTCTTTTTCCGATGATACGGTGTAATCCGTGGTTACCCCGCTCGTATTTACATCCGTATAAGTAACCTCGTAATCTGCTTTTTTACCTACGTTTATGCTTACAGCCACGCCTATATCGCCAAACAGGCGAAAGCCACCCGGCAATTGGTCGCTCAGCAGCTTTATACCAAATGGCAGTTCAAGGTATTGCAACTTGTAATCAAAGTATGCCTCCTTCACCAAGTTAGTCATCACGGGTGGGGTGGCATTGGGGTTGAGGGTAGACGTGATGCGGCCGCCACAATTGTTTACCTTGAAGCCGGTGGAAATGCCATAGTTCTCGGAGAAAAAGTAATCTGCCATCAGCCCCCAGTTAAATCCGGCTTTGCTGCCTTCACTGTTCACCAGGTACAGTTTATCGTCGCTTTTGCCGGATGTGGGTTTCATCCATGTCATGGTGGGGGCTATAAACACGCCAAAGCGTAATACACCGCCGCTTTGTGTTTTTACTTCCACGGGGTCGCCATATTCGTATTTTTGAGCAAATGAGGAGAGGCCCAATGCGCAACCGATAAATGCAAGAAGAATTTTTTTCATAAGAGAGACTGTTGCAAGCGGTACGAAAGCGTTGCCCGGTGCGGGTTTACCGATAAATACCGCTCTATACATAAAAGCATGTTATTTTTGCCGACGTAAAAATAACGGCATTCGGCAATGTTAAGAAGAATTACTAAGGCTCAAAACATATGGAGCGGGAAAATAATGCGCCTGAGCATTGCAACCGCTATGGCATTGTTTGCGGTTTCTTGCGGAGAAGGGCAAAAAACGCCCGCCGCATCGGAGGTGAAAACCGAAGTACGCTCGCAGCGGTACGACAAGGATTTGGCGGCTATAGATACGAGCGATATCGCAGCGGGAGTGGCACGCTTGCAACCCCGATATCCCGAGTTTCAGTCTTTTTTCCTGGATACGCTTATGGGTTTTAACGTGGGACAAAACTTTACCAATGAAAACCCCGGTATTCAAAACGGTCTGCGCATATTTCTTACCTATAAAGATTATCGCGGTGTGCTGGACACCGTAGCCAAGCATTATCCCGATACCAAAGCAATAGACGATGATTTGGGAAAAGCTTTCGGCTATATCAAACACTATAACCCGGGCTATAAAGCGCCCCAAGTGATTTATATGGTTTCTTGGCTCAACAACTGGGGGGCATTTACCTTGGGCGATACCCTGCTGTGTATAGGTTTGGATATGTTTTTGGGCGGTTCATATCCCTATTATCGCTCGGTAGGTGTGCCCGATTATATGACCAATAAGCTTACGCCGGACTATATACCTGTGGCGGCGGTGCGTGCCATATACCAAGATACCATCCCTTTTAATCCCGAAGGCGCCACGCTGCTGGATATGATGATACAGCGCGGAAAGGAAATGTATTACCTGGAGCATGTATTGCCTTTTGTGCCCGAACATGTAAGGTTGGGGTACAGTAAAGATCAACTGGAGTGGTGCAAGGCCAACGAAGCGGTGATTTATAACTTCTTCATTCGCGAGAACCTGTTGTATAGCCACGACTGGCAAAAAATACTGCGCTATGTAAACGAGGGCCCCACATCTGCGGGCATGCCGGAGCAAAGTCCCGGTAATGTGGGCACTTGGATAGGGTTGCAAATAGTGAAACGCTATGCGGCAGAGCATGGGGATATGGCCATGGATTCTTTATTGCATCTGAGTATTGAGCCGCAAACATTTTTGCAACAGGCAAAGTATAAGCCCAAACAATAAAACATCAACACACCAATTGTATATATAAATGAAGCGTTTTTTACTTTTTGTTTTGGTGGCCGTGCAAGTTTCCGCAGCCTCCGGACAGGCTTATCTTAAAGACAGTATTTTAAAAAAAGCCACAGAAAAAGACAATAAGGATACCGTGGCCTGGATATATGGCGGCCAAGCCAATTTGGGTATCAACCAAGGATTCATTCACAACTGGGCTGCGGGTGGTGAAATTGCATCGTTAAACGTAAGCGGCTTGGCAAGCATGTACCTTACAAGGTTATACCATCGCCATACATGGAACAATAACCTGTATGCGAGTTACGGTTTGTTTTACGCATATTCCAATCGCTTCGTACCTCGCAAAACGGATGACCGTATAGATTTTACGTCCAAATACGGTATACGTTTGGATACGGCAAAAGACTTTTACCTTACAACGCTGGCCAACTTTGTAACACAGTTTACCAAGGGTTATGATTATGAGTTGCCAAGGTGGGACACCACATCCACATCAAAGTTCATGTCGCCCGCATACCTTACGCTGGGTTTGGGTATGGAATATCGTAAAGGTTCCAACTTTACCCTTTTCCTGTCTCCCATAGCCGCGCGTATGACCTTTGCAGACCGCTTTTATACCACAATGAACCCTGTGGGTGCTTTTGGTATAGACTATGGTGAGACAAGCCGACTGGAGTTGGGCGCCTATTTTGCCGGTACTTATAAGGTAGACATTAACCCCAACACCTTTTACCGTGCAAGGGTTACGCTGTACTCCAACTATTTGGCAAAAGATAAAACAGATACCTTGGGTAATGTGATAAAGAAAGACAGCCCCGGTAATATAGATGTGTTTGTGGATAACGTATTCTCTATGAAGGTGTCCAAATATTTCACATTGTTGTTTAACCTTACGGTGTTGTATGATAACGATATTCCCTACGACCCCACGTTTGTGAATGAAGCCGGTGTGGTGCAAGACAAAGACGACCCCGGTAAGGGACTGGGCTGGGCACAAGTAAGGCAAACCATGACCATAGGCCTCAGTTATAAGTTCTGACGGGGGTATGTACGCCGAAAAGCTTATTTTTACCACGAGGCGACAGCCTTAGTATAACAAAAATGTCTACATCGTACCAGATAAAACTGCCCCAGTTTGAGGGACCTTTTGACCTGTTGCTGTTCTTTATAGAGCGCGACGAACTGGATATTTATAACATACCCATCAACCAACTGATACAGGATTTCCTGTCGTATATACACGAATTGGAAAACCTGAACATAGAGTTGGCGAGTGAGTTTATCCTGTTTGTATCTACGCTGATGCGCATAAAGGCTAAAATGCTGCTGCCGCGTAAAGAGCTGGATGCGCAAGGTAACGAGATAGACCCGCGTAGAGAACTGGTGGACAAACTGCTGGAATACCGCAGGTTTAAAGAGGCCTCGGAGCAAATGGTAATGCTGGAGGCTGAGCGTCTTTTGCAACAAAAGCGCGGAAATATACGGTTGGAACTGGAGCAATTGGGTGAAGAATATTCGGAAGGTACGGAGATACAAACGGTAACGATGTATAAGCTGATGCAGTCGTTTGAGAAGGTGATGAAGCGCTATACCGACCGCAACGCCAAGCCCCAGCACGTGGTGGTGAAGTATAACTATACCATGGAAGGGCAAAGGCAATACCTGCACGATTATATGAAACAAAATACCCGTGTGGCCTTTGAAACGATATTTGCCCAATGCGAAACCCGCATACATGCCATATTCAACTTCTTGGCCTTGTTAGAACTGGTGCAGCAGAAATTTTTGTCGATACTGATAGGTACGGGCCGCAACAATTTTATACTGGAATGGCGTGATGAGGCGGAACGTGAAACTAATGTTAATCAAGACCCGGAGGCACCGATTAACGATGTGCCGGAGCCCGGTTTGGCATAGTAATTGTACTATATTTAGCGCAACCACGGTTGCGGAGGAAAGCTCCCCAAACACTGTCGGACAGAGGATTTGGGGGGACTTTTTGTTTTATGCCTTTCTCGTTTTTTCAATTCCGCCATTAATTACCGAATTTTGCAACGCAATCATTATATATGCCGGTAAACATATTGGCCATAGAATCTTCCTGCGATGAAACCAGCGCCGCCATCATACAAGACGGCCGAGTGCTGAGCAACCTCATTGCCACGCAAAAAGTACATGAGCGTTACGGCGGCGTAGTGCCCGAAATGGCCTCTCGCGCGCACATGCAGAACATTATACCTGTGGTGGATGTGGCATTTAAAGATGCCGGCGTGGATAAGAAGGATATTACCGCGGTGGCCTTTACCCAAGCACCCGGGTTGATAGGCTCGCTGCTGGTGGGCACTTGCTTTGCCAAAGGGTTTGCGCAGGCCATGAATGTGCCGTTAATAGCAGTGCATCACATGCAGGCACACGTACTGTCGCATTTTATAGAGGAGCCTCGCCCCGAGTTTCCCTTCCTTTGCCTTACGGTATCGGGGGGGCACACACAGGTGGTGTTGTGCCACAGCCATCTGAAAATGGAGGTATTGGGCGAAACCATAGACGATGCCGCAGGTGAGGCTTTTGACAAGGTAGCCAAGATGCTGGGCTTGCCTTACCCCGGCGGACCTTTGGTAGATAAATATGCACGCGAGGGTAATCCTTTGGCATTTCCCTTTCCCGTATCGGATATGAAGGGATATGATTTCAGTTTTAGCGGGCTAAAAACATCGGTGCTGTATTTTTTGCAAGCGCGCAAAAAAGAGAACGAGCATTTTGTGGAGGAAAACATAAAAGATATTTGTGCCTCCGTGCAGTATACCATCATCCGTATGCTGATGAACAAGTTAAAAAAGGCGGCCAAAGAACTCAACATAAAACATATAGGCATAGCCGGCGGCGTATCCGCAAACAGCGGCTTGCGCGCAGCACTTACCGATACGGGTGCGGAAATGGGCTGGCAGGTATATATACCCAAATTTGAGTATTGTACCGACAACGCCGCCATGATTGGGATAACGGGATATTACAAATACCTGCAAGGCGAGTTTACGGATATGAGTATAACACCCACCGCAAGGGCTGCCTGGTAATGAGCTACGATTACTTTCGCTTTAAACAGTTTGAAGTATGGCAGGATAAAACCGCCATGAAGGTGTCAACGGATGCTTGTATACAAGGAGCGTTTACCGTTGTAGAGCCGCAACTGCATCGCATTGCGGACATAGGCGCAGGCACAGGTTTGCTATCGCTGATGCTTGCACAGCGTGCTGCCGATGTGGAGATAGACGCATTTGAAATAGACGAGGATGCGGCGGCTCAAGCCCAAACAAATGTATCTGCAAGCGCGTGGGGTAATCGTATAAACGTGCTATGTGCGGATGTGACGGATTATGCTTTCATCCACAAATACGATATGGTGATTTGCAACCCGCCGTTTTTCAGGAATAGTTTACAATCTCCGCGAGAAAAGAGGAACAAAGCAAGGCATGGTGTGTCGCTATCGTACGAAGCATTGGCCCATATTTTTAAAAATATCCTATCGCCCTCGGGATATGCTTCTGTTTTATTGCCCGCAGATATGCTGCAGAATTGGGAGCGCATATGCGTTAACGAAGGATTATCCGTTTGGGGCAAATACTATATCCGCCCCACCGAGACAGCGGCGTTTAACAGGGTAGTGGCATTGTGTGACAGGGGCGAACGTTTGCCTCAACACCGCGAACTCACCGTTTACGACCCCAACCGTAACTACACGGCGCAATTTGTGGAAATGATGCGGCCTTTTTACTTAAATCTCTGATAGTCAACTGCATTCGTTGGCGTTTATCACTGCACATCAAGACTGCCGAAGTTGCTGATTCCCCGTTTTGGCATGGCGGGTACAGTTTTTTTAACCCGTATTGAAAAAACGAAAAACTATGAAGAAGATACATCTTTTGGCAGGATTGGCACTGATAGCCGGTATGAGCTTTACCTCATGTAAGAAAGATTATACATGTACTTGTACTACCACTGTAGGCGGCATCAGCAGCACTAAAACACACGAACTGAATAATCAAAACCTGAACGATGCCACAGAAGCATGCGACCGTTTTGAGAATGACGCGAATAGTACGGGAATAGGTACGACCAATTGTAACCTGTAGTATTAATATAGGCCTTTAGCACCCGGCCTTAGGTGAGGATGACATTTGTGTCATCCTCACTTTTTTTGTAAAGCGTTAATGATAAGGTGTTGTTAAAATAACGTCAATATGACATTAATAATACAATCGTATTCACCGGTGTACGTACTTTTGCGGTAGACAAAACGGATAAGAGTAACGGAAGTACTTTTCTTTTCGTTAGGATGCAGTGAGTTACCGAAAACCGCTTAAGTGATTCTCGCCTTTGCCTTTTGTCTGCAGAACACACGCAACACAACACGCTAAATACCTGTGGTTTATTCCGTCCCCGCGGAATTAAACAATCGTATACGTACTTAAGTATTATGAAACATCTGAACATTCTATCAAAACCAATTTTGGCCCTCGTCGCATTTGCGGGTATGGGCCTTACCGCAGCAGCACAGCCGCTATCGGGTACCTACACCGTGGGCGGAACAGCGCCCAATTATGCCACGCTTAGTGATGCGGTAACGGCGCTGAACACCAAGGGCGTTTCAGGCCCGGTAACCCTTAACCTGCGCAATGGTACTTACGCCGAACGCGTGGAGGTAAAGAACATTACCGGTGCGAGTGCTACCAATCGCATCACCATTAAATCGGAAAATAATAATGCAGCGAATGTTACGGTGGCAATAAATGCCACCAGTACGGCTACCAACTTTACGATTAAGCTGGCCAATGCATCATATGTTACCTTAAAGCATCTGACCATAAAGAATGATGGTACAACATACGGTCGTGCATTGGTGCTGGAAGGCACCGCATCAAATGACAGCGTGCTCAACTGTAATCTTTCAACCATAACCCGTACAGCTTCAAGCACCAATACGGTGGTGGTGTTTGCCGACCCGCTTACCGGTGCCGATAACGTGTTTATGAACAACGCCATCAGCAACGGTTCTTACGGCTTGTATTATTCGGGTACCAACACCACAACACTTACAGACCGCGGCGTGTTCATCAACAACAGGTTTGAGAACCAGTATACATACGCCACTTATTTTTATTATACCAACGATTTGAAGTTTATCGGTAATACCATTACCACCAACTCGGCATCCACGGCGTACTATGGCATACGTGTATATTATGGAGACGGGGCGCAGCAAATCATCGGTAATAAAGTGAGCGGTGCAAAAGGCGGATACGCCATGTACCTGTACTACAACGATGCCGATGCCAACAATAAAGGTATTGTTGCCAACAACGTGGTGACCATAGGTAGTGCATCGGCCACGGCGAATGGTATTCGCAGCTATTACAGCAGCAACCAAAAAATTTATAACAACAGTGTAAACATCCTCAGCGCATCGGCTACTGCCGGTTATGCGGGATATTTTTATTATAGCAACGCCACCACTTACGTAGGTAACGAGATATACAATAACGTGTTTGCCAATACGGGCGGCGGTTATTCCATGTATGTCTATAATCCTACGTTTGATAATAAATTTGACTACAACAACCTGTATACCTCGGGTGCCAAACTGGTAGACCGCGGTACACCGGCAGCGGATTTTTTGACGTTGAAGGAGTGGAGAGCGGCACACGGGTTGGATATGAATTCCATTTCCTACAACCCCGGATTTACATCGACTACCGACCTTACGCCCGACCCCGGAAATCCTGCATCTTGGTCGCTTAACGGTCGTGGTGTGCACATTGCCGGTAACGATAGAGATGTAAACGGAAACACACGTGTTACCGACCGCACTTTGGGTGTTCCCGATATAGGTGCATACGAATTTACACCTACCGCTACACCCCCTGCGGCTACCGCAAGTCCTGCCACGCCGGTGGCGGGTGGTACGCAATATTTCACCTTTGGTGAGGATAGTGTTGCGGCTATAACTTGGGATGCGGCTTCGATAGCATCATCATCCGTTACGGTAAGGCAATATACCGGTACCATGCCCGCAGGCATTGGTACGTTAAGCCCCACCTCCACATATTTTTATGTGGATATCAGTGTGCCGCCGGGTACGTATAATCATACTACCGACATTTATTATAAAGAACCTTGGGTAGGTACGGTGGCTTCCGAATCTGCATTGCGCCTGGCAAAGAAAAACGGTACAAATCCTTGGGTGGGTTCAAGTCCCGCAGTAAGTAAAGCCGATGTTACCCGTAGAATCATCAATACACCCGGCCTTACCACTTTCGGTTGGTTTACGGGTATAGATGTTGCCAATAACGCAGGCGTTAGTGCCATTACCGAGCCCGTGGGTTATAAGTGCGCAGGCACCTACGCCGTAAAAGCCAAAATAAAGAACAATGGTAGCAATACGCTCAACACACTGAAAATAGAGTGGAGTATAGACGGCGTGTTGCAGCCCGTAATTAACCTCTCTAATCCCCTGCCTATACTGGGCGAAGAAGAAATTACGCTGGGCAACATTGTACTGAACGGCAAAAGAAAAGAGATAAAAGTTTGGACATCGGAGCCCAACGGTTTTACAGACCCCGTAGAAAGCGATGATACTGCGAAAGCGAGTGTAAACTCCGGCCTTAACGGTATATATACCGTAGGCGGTACTACCCCTGATTATAATACCGTATCAGATGCGGTGAACGACCTTAATGCTTCCGGTATATGCGGCCCCGTAACGTTTAACATACGTGACGGTAACTATGCGGGGCAGGCACGCCTCAATAAAATTGACGGTATGGCCGCCGCAAACAGAATAGTGTTCCAATCGGAAAGCGGAAATAAAAATGCGGTGGTATTGAATTTTGCACCTGCCGCGGCAGCAGAAAACTATGTCTTCAGTTTGAACAATGCATCTTTTGTTACGATACGCAATCTTACACTGCGTAATACCGGTGCCGATTTCGGTCGTGTGTTGGAAATGACGGAAGGCGCATCTTTGGACAGTGTGCTGAATTGCGTGATAGAAGGACCCGTGCGTACCGTGGCCAGTTCCAATACATCACTGTTGTTTGCCGACCCGCTTACGGGTAGCAACAACGTATTTATCGGCAACGACTTTAATAACGGTTCTTACGGTTTGTACTATTCGGGCACAGGTACCACTAATCTTACGGATGGTGGTGTGTTTCTGAATAACAACTTCAGAGACCAATATACTTACGCCACTTATTTCTACTATACCAACAACCTGAAGTTTAATTACAACACCATAACCACCACTTCATCCGATAATCTCTTTTACGGTGTACGCACATATTACAGTGACGGCGCCCAGGAAATTATCGGTAACCGCATCAGCGGTGCGTTGGGCGGTTATGCCATGTACTTGTATTATAACGACGGTACTCCTACAGCAAAAGGCATAGTGGCCAATAACGTTATCAGCATAGGTAGTGCCACCAATACCGCACAGGGTATACGTAGTTACTATTCCAGCAACCAAAGGATTTATAACAACAGTGTAAATATCCTGAGTGCTTCACTCACTGCCGGCGTTGCGGGATACTTCTATTATAGTTCCACCACGTATACCGGCAATGAGATATACAATAACGTATTCGCCAATAACGGTGGCGGATATGCGATGTATGTTTATAATCCCACGTACAACAATATTTGGGATTATAACAACCTCTACACTACCGGTGCGAAGCTGATAGACCGCGGAACGCCTGCCGCAGAGTATGCCAATCTTAGCGAATGGCGCGCTGCGGGCAAGCAAGATTTAAACTCCATATCATACAATCCCGGCTTTACAAGTAATACCGATTTGGCACCCAACCCCGGCAGTCCCGCTTCATGGTCGCTCAACGGCCGCGGTATACATATCGCCGGTAACGGCAGTGATATAAACGGTAACGTACGAGTAACGGCAAAAGCCGATGGTGTACCCGATATAGGTGCCTTTGAATTTACGCCCACAAGCACTCCTCCCGATGCCACTGCCGTACCCGCAAATGCGGCACCCGGTGCCGTGCAGCACTATTTGTTTGGAGAAGATACGGTAGCTACCATAACATGGAATGCACAATTGAAAGTAACCACGCCCCTAAGCGTGAAACAATATACGGGTACCAAGCCCTTACAAATGACCACTCCTATGGCCAACGCACATCCGTACTTCTATACGGCAATCGACGAAGGCTTGGGTCGCACGTTTGATTTTAATACGGAGTTGTACTACAAAGAGCCTTGGTTGGGTACCACCGGTGCCGAAGCCAAGCTGAAGATGGCGCATAACACGGCTAATAACTGGGTAGGATATAGCGACAACAGCAATGCCGATGTAACCGGCAACATAGTGATTGCCAAAGACCTGAATCGTTTCGGATACTTTACCGTTATAGACAGTGGTGCCGTACCTTCGGCATACATCGTAGCGCTGGGTTCAACCATTATATGTAGTGGTGACAGTGTTACGCTTAGGGCTAATACCGGAGCAGGACTTACCTATCGTTGGTATAAAGATGGCGTAGCCATATCCGGAGCGTTTGGAAACACTTACAAAGCCAAGGCAAGAGGTGATTACTATGTTACCGTTTCCTCGGCTACAAGCATAGCACGTTCGGCACACATTACCGTAACGGTGGTGGCACCTCCCGCGGCTACCATATCTTACACCGGTGCTCCCAATATTTGTCCCGGCGGTGGTAGTATATCGTTCAACGGTGGTAATGCCGCCGATGTAACTTACCAATGGCAACTGAATGATGTAGACATCCCCGGGGCCGTAACGTCAAACTTTAGTTCAACGTCAGCCGGTAAGTATACGCTTAAAGTAACCAATTTGGGTTGTACCGTAACTTCCGCGCCCGTTAATATCACTGCAGGTCCGCTGGTTGTAAGCTTGGGTAGAGATACCGGGATGTGTTATGACGCCAATAAGCCTTTTATTTTGGATGCCGGTTATCCCGGTGCCAAATATAGGTGGAGCACGGGTGATACCACGCAAACGATTAAAGCAGGTCCTTCGGCAAACGAGTATTGGGTAGAGGTGATAGCCGGCCCCAACTGTATAGACAGGGATACCGTTGAAGTGCTGACCAAGCCTACACCTACGGTAACCGGTATATCTTATAAGAAAGATGGTTTCAATACCTACTACTTTACACCCGCCGGCGCACGTAATGTGAACATCTACCTTTGGATATTCGACCGTAACGGTGTTATCACCACCTTCAACGGAGAAATACCTCCGCCACAGGTGTATGAGAACAACATGATTGTGAAACTGGTAGTAGCCAACGATTGCGGCAATGATACCACTACGCTGGTAAACTGGACCACAAGCATAGAAGAAGCCGGGAGGACGATGCCCGAGGTAAATATTTACCCCAACCCCGCTACCAACTATACCACCATCGAATTAAACGGTAATGCCAACATGAATGAGGTGATAATAGTGAGCAGTGTAGGTAGTGTGGTATATAAACAAGCCATGCCCGAAGGCACCAAAACCACCCGTGTGGATGTGAGCAATTTTGCCGCAGGTAACTACATGGTGCGTATACGTGCCGGAGAAGATGTAATAACAAAAGCCATTAGTGTGGTACGATAATAGTTTTGTTTAGGTGTGATGTTTCAAAGGGGCGGGTTTATACCTGCCCCTTATGCTTTTATAGATTAATGCGATACATCATTACGGTTGTGAGTGCTATTTTTGATTATACAAATGCCTTGATGTCAAAGTTTATAAAATACGCGTTGCTTGCCGCTTCGCTTTTTGCGGGGTATGCGGGTAAAGCGCAGGTTACCAAAATCAAACAATCAAACAAAACAAAGAGAGATACTACAATGAAAATGAAGATTGATATCTGGTCGGATGTGCTTTGCCCGTTTTGCTATATAGGCAAGCGTAAATTCGAGGAAGCGCTGTCAGAATTTCCGCGCAAGGATGATATAGAGGTGGAGTGGCACAGCTTTCAACTGGACCCGGATGCAAAGCCGGTGCCCGGTGTGGATATGTATGATTACCTGGCAGAGCGTAAGGGACAAACACGCGAGTGGTCGGTACAGGCACATAGCTACGTAACCAATATGGCAAAAGAGGCGGGGCTTATTTACAATTTCGATAAGACTGTAGTGTCTAACTCTTATGACGCGCACCGCCTGATACAATATGCCAAAACAAAAGGCAAGGCCGATGAGGTAGAGGAACTGCTGTTCAAAGGTCACTTTACCGAAGGCAAAGACATAGGCAGCAAGGAGGTATTGGCCGGCATTGCTGCGGAAGCAGGACTGGATAAAGCGGAAGTAACGCAAATGCTTGCCGGTGCAGAATATGGCGATACGGTGCGTAGCGATGCCGCGGCAGGAGAAACGTTGGGCCTTACCGGTGTTCCGTTTTTTGTTATAGACGGCAAATACGGCATATCAGGCGCACAGCAAAGCGAATTGTTTTTAAAGGTTTTAAAACAAGCATACGAAGAGCGTAAGTAATAACTAATAGTATTGATTTCACAGACAGGTTAAGGAAAGGCCCGTGGCAATTGCCACGGGCTTATGCTTTTAGTTGGCTTGAGCGGCGGCAAGCTCCAATTCATCGGCACTGGGACCATAGCTGCCGGGTATGGGTATATTCAGCAGGCGCAGGTATACACCCATTTGTGCACGATGATGTACAATTTGGCAATACGTGCCACGCAGCATATCCTCTTTGGATGCACTTACGTGTATGATATCTCCGGTGCGCATGGTCCAAGGCTCTGCCAGTTGTTCCTCTCTTGCTTTTTGCAATTCGGCTTTGCCTTCGTTTAGCGAGGTTTCAAAATAATTCATTAATTCCTCGTGGCTGTTGATGTCTACAGGTTTGTACGGTGTAACGGCGAAGTCAAGTTCCGGGGTGTTCAGCGTAAGGCCTATCCACATGGGTATTTCGGCAATGTGCGTTGCCAGGCTTTTTACGGTCATGCTTTTTGCATGTGGTTTCCAGTCAAATTTGTCGGTAGGTACACGCTCAAGCATTCGGCGTGTGGTTTGGGCTTCTCTTTCCAGTTCGGCAATCAGTTTTGCAATTGTAGACATAATGTTCTTGTTTTATAATGCAAAGCAAGAACAGGGTAGTGACAACCCTATGGCAGTCACTTTTTCGGTATCAAAATATTTTTTTTGAGGCAGGTTAATAGTCTACAGGCAGTTCTTTCATGTATTCGCTCAGCTCCATATGTTCGGTTTTTTTGAACGGTACGCCCGTGTTGCGTAGTTTTTGTATGCGCGATACGCGGAAATCTCTATACTCTTCGCGTTTATGGCACCAGGCTATCAGGTGCCAATGCAGCGCATAAAAAATAAGCCCTATCGGCTCCGTTTGGCGGCTGCCGCTTTCGCCTTTGTTGTTTCGGTAGTCTATTTCTATGATGTGCTTTGCGGCTATGGCTTCCTGTAATGCGGAGAGGTATTCGAATCCGTTGTTGTAGAACGAAGGCATTTGCAATTTGGTGGCGCTTTTCAGTTGCTCCATTCGTTCTTTATCTGCACTGCGCAATACTGCTTTTATTTTGTTAAGCGCTCCCGAATAGTGTTGTTGTATGGAACGGTCGGCAAAGCCATATACCAATGTTTCCATTAGCAGGAGTGCATTGGCCTCGTCTGAGCTAAACGAAACAGGCGGCAAAAAATAGCCCTGCACCACAAAATAGCCGCGCCCGGGTTCAAAACTAATGGGGATGCCTTGCTCGCACAGGGCCTTTACATCTCTGTACACCGTGCGTACACTTATGCCGAATTTATCGGCGATTTTTTCGGCAGGAACATACTTTTTTGATTGCAATGTGGTTAGGATGCCAAACAGTCTGTCTATGCGATTCATGCGGGGGTGTTGAGTTAGCGAAGGTAAATTCTTTTTAATCGTTAAGCATACTGTTGTGTTCGTCTGAAAGGTGTAGCTACAACGGTTGTGCGGTAAAGGTTATCGTTATCATAACTATAGCCCGCGATGCCGTAGAGCTCGGCTTTAATTTGTATTTTTGAGTATCATCAAAAGAACGAGTATGAAAGTGGATGGAAAATTTGTGGACGGGGTAAAAGACCTCGTAGTATTTTACGCGGATGACGACAGGGACGACCTGGACACTTTCGTAGACGTAATGGATGACTTGCTGCGTGGCAGCGATGTATATACGCACGACGGAGGCGAAAAACTGTTACATGCTTTACGCAACCCGCCTCCCACGCCGGGCATCATATTCCTTGATTTGAATATGCCGGGTATGAGCGGGTATGACGTGCTGAAGGAAATAAAAGAATCCGAAGAATTAAAAAATTATCCGGTGGTGGTGTTGTCTACCTCTTCGGATGAGAAGACCATAGCCAACTGTCATCTTTTAGGGGCAAATTATTACATCCCCAAGGCCAACGACTACTTCCTGTTAAAGGACTCGATAGATTATGCTTTACGCATGGATTGGTCTACTTTTATCCCCGATATTAACGAGTTTGTATACAAATACAATTAGCGAATGAACGTAGACAATACGGTGAAAGAGAAAACGGCAAAGGAACTGTTTCTCGATAACCTGCGTAGCGAAACTGCCGAGGCGCATAAAAGCCTGGAGCAATTGCCGGCCTCGGCTGCCATACTGAAGCCGGGGGTGACGCGTGCGGAATACAGGCATTATCTTGAATTGATGTATCCCCAAGTATATGACTTGGAGCAAAATATTTTCCCGCTCATAGCCGGTGTTGTCCCCGACTTGGAAGAACGCCGGAAAGAACCGATGATAAAGGCCGATTTACACGCGTTGGGGAATGTGGGTACAGACGTGGGCCAACTGCCTTTTACCGGTGCGGGGAAGCCGTTTTCCACCGCATTTGCCATGGGCATCATGTATGTGATGGAAGGCTCCACACTGGGAGGACGCGTTATACTGAAACAAGTACAGCCCGCATTGGGCTTGGATGAAAATGTTGATGCCCGTTATTTTGCCGGTTATAAAAACGAAACGGGTAGTTACTGGAAGAAATTTGTGGATGTACTAACGAGCTACGCTGTGGAACACAATGCGGAACAGGAGGTTATAGAGGGCGCGAATTTTGCATTCAACGCCATATATGAATTTATGGGGCAAAAAAGCGCCAATTAAGGAAGGCATGCAGATAAGAGATATTGTTAACAGAGACATAGTAAACCTTACCAACTGCGAACAGGAACCGATACATATACCGGGCAGCATTCAGCCGCACGGTTTTTTGCTCGCCGTAACGGAAAACGACTTTACCGTAAGCTATTGCAGTGCCAACCTCGGCGATTATACCGGGGTGGATTATAAGTCGGCTTTAGGTATGAGCCTAGCACAGGTGTTAGGCGGCAAATCCGGCGACGATTTTAAGACTTATATTCAAGGCGATTTGCAAACGGCATCGCCACTATTCATATCCGTAAGCGATAAGATTTTTTGGTGTACGGTGCATAGGAGTGGCCATGTGTACATATTGGAAGCGGAGCCTTTTACCGAAGAAACCGAAACCCTCCCCGATATATATGAACAAACACGCCGCTTCCTGGCGTATATGGAGCAATCGATAAGCCTACAGGAATTGTGCGATGCCATTGCGCGCCGTACCCGGAAAATAACCGGCTACGACCGTGTGATGATTTATCGGTTTGACGAAGAATATAACGGTGAGATATTTGCCGAAAGCAAGCGCGATGATTTGGAACCCTTCCTGGGGCTGCATTATCCGCATACGGATATACCGGTGCAGGCACGTGAGCTTTATCTTAAAAACCTCCTTCGGATAATAGTAGATATCAATTATACTCCCGTACCACTCTATACCATTGAGCCGGATAAGAATACTACGCTCGACTTAAGCCTGTCGGTATTGCGCAGCACATCGCCCATACACGTGCAATACCTGCGCAATATGGGGGTGGGGGCATCGCTTACCATATCACTGATACATAAAGGCAAGTTGTGGGGGCTGATTGCCTGCCACCATTACTCTGCAAAAAACATTACCTACCAGGCCCGCATCGTTACGCGTTTGCAAGGCCATTTTATTACATCGCAAATAGATGTAAGGCAGGCCAACGAAGAATATGATGTGGCCAAGAGTACGGGTGAGGCATTGGAAAAAATGCGTGCCCTGCCGTTGGCCAATGATAATACCTCTTTTGAGGCTATTGTGCATAATCCCGCAACATTGCACCTTTGCAACGCCACAGGTGTATGCATTTTGGTAAACAATGTGCTGTATAAGGGCGGAGAAACGCCGGCAGATGAAGACATTCTTACGTTGGTAGACGACTTGTCGGCACACACGGGCAACACGCAGTTGTATTCCGCACACGCCGCTGCATTGTTCCCTTGGGCAGAGCGGATTTGCGATACCGCATCGGGGGTGCTTTATCATTCGCTCAGCATCAAAAGCAAAGATTGCATTTTGTGGTTCCGTACGGAATCGGTAAACGAAGTGCATTGGGGCGGAGACCCACAAAAAGCCATCATCAAAGATGAAAACGGCTTGCACCCGCGCAAATCCTTCGAGCTATGGAAGCAGGTGGTGAAATGCAAAAGCAAACGTTGGTTGCAGCCCGAGCTTGCAGCTGCCGCGGGCTTTGCCTACGATTTGCAAAAGCACGTAAACCTTCTGACGCTTACCGAAGAGGAAGAAAAATATCGCCGGTTGAGTGAGGTGCTGAAGGAGTATAACGATGAGTTGGAAAACCTGAACTGGATAAGCACACATGATTTGCAGGAGCCGTTGCGTAAGATACAACTGATGGTATCGCGCATCATGGCTTTTGACCAGGAAGCAATACCCGAACGCATGCGCGACCTTTTGGGCCGTATACACGAATCGGCACAACGGATGCAGATATTGCTCAAGGATATCCTGAATTATACCAAACTAAAATACTCCGAAGAGGTATTGGTGGATATAGACCTCAACGATATTGTGGCGGGCGAACTGCCTGAGCTGAATGAAGCGGTACAAGACAAAGATGCACGCATCACCGTGGAGGATTTGCCGGTGGTAAAAGGCGTTACTTTTTTGTTGAAACAACTGTTCTCCAATCTGCTGCGCAACGCCATAAAGTTTTCGGAAAAAGACCGCAGCCAGGAAATTAAAGTAACGGCAGATAAAATCTGGCGCGAAGATGTTACGGGTGAAAAGAAGCAATATCATCGCATCACCATTGCCGATACGGGTATTGGCTTTGAACAGAAGTTTGCGGAGTCTATTTTCAAAATATTTTCTCGCTTACACTCTGCTACGGAATACAGAGGATCGGGTGTGGGCTTGGCCATATGCAGAAAAATCATGCAGTTTCACGGCGGCATGATTTCCGCGGAAGGTACACCAGGAGTGGGTGCCGCGTTTTACTTATATTTTCCCGTAGTTACGGATTAGGCAGTTGCGGGGCTTTGTCCTCGCTTTCGCCCTCCTTGGCATCTTTAAATTCTTTTATTCCCTTACCCAGTCCGCGGGCCAGTTCAGGTATCTTTTTTGCGCCAAACAGTACAAAAACTATAAGTGCAATAGTGAGCCATTCTCCGCCTCCGGGCATGGCTATTAACAGGTTGCCATCTATTTTATCAAGTATCATTTTGTTGAAATTTTAAAGAATACGGGAAGGATGTTCTCCTTCCCGTATCGGTTGTGAAATACTAAACTATAAAAGGTGTAACTATGGCTACTACCGTATTTTTATCCAGTGGCTCATCAAACGATTCGCTGGCCGCATTGGCGGATACCGAGGTGCCGTTGATGCCGGTGATTTGTACGCCCGCCTGTGTGGTAAGGTCTTCGCCGTTGTAGATGGGCTGCACGGCGCTGCTGCCTATGCCGCTTTGGTTCATGGTTATCCAAGGCTTCACATTCACGCCGCGCGCTTTGCGCATCTGGCGGATATGGGCCGCATGGCGCGCTTCTACCGAGTGTATGTTCAGCGCGGCGGTAAGCACGGCATTGTCGCTCATCAGGTTGCCCGCCTGGCCTTTGTAGGCCCGTACGCCGGTATCTTCAAAGGCTTGTGCCACGGCCAACAATGTGTCGTAGTTGGTAAATACATCTGCAAACAGGCCGCCTGCCGTAAAGTCGTAAGTGGCTTTTTGCACGGGTGTGCCGCCTGCGCTCTGTATGGCATTGGTCAGGAAGTTCACGTGTGCTATCTCGTGGTCGCGGATGGTGGTAAACGCACCTAAAGCCGCGGAGCCGCCTGTTGCTGTGATGATGCCGCCCGATAACGTTACCGCCATTTTGTAAAACTCGGCTTCCAGGTGTTCCAGGGTAAGCGCAAAGTTCAGTGTATCGGTAATCAGGTCCGTGGATTTACCGTAAGCTTTTTGAAACATGGAGCCCAAAGCAAAGGGTATTGCCGCAACGGCTACTTTTTTCCCGAAGCCCTTTAAGATGTCGCGTCTTTCGGAGGTACGCTCAAAAACCTCCGGGTCTGCTTTTGCTATTTCGTTTAAGATGTTACTAAAGTTCATAACCTTGGTTTTTAAGAAGTGGGTAAATTATTGCCGCTGACTTTTGTTTTCAGGTAGTTGGCGGCTATTGTCAATACCTCTTTGGGGTCGCGGCTTTTATCTAGGCCGTTTGCGTCTATCACGGAACTGTCGGCAAAAGAACCCGGGGAGATAAGGTCGCGTATGTAAGCGGCATGGCGTGCTTCCACCGATACTATTTTACCGGCAAGTACTAGGTACTCGGGCTTAACGATAAGCTTACCCGCACCGTTGTAGGCAGATACGCCCAAATCTTCAAAAGCTTTAGCGGTGTTCAGCACACTTTCCCTGCTGGAAAAGTCTATGGAGCTGAAGTTTACCTCAAGGTTGCCAATGGCGCCCGAGCCCAAAGCATTCTTGAAAAACTCGCGGTGTGCCACCTCGTGGTCGCGAATGTCCGTAAGCAGGGCCGTTTCGTTGGCGGTGATGCCGTTGTAAGGCGTTGCGGCCACTTGCGTGTAAAATGCGGCTTCCAATTGTTCCAGCGCATAGGCATAGTTAAGTATACCTACATCGCCGCTACCGAGGTCCACGGTGCCGTCGCCGGGGTTGGTGGGTACGGGGTCGGCACCTTTATCGCGGCAGGAGTCCAATAATAGGCCTGCTGCTACCAGTCCGCCCGTAAGGCCAAGGAAACCGCGGCGGTTGAAACGGCGTCCCGTGTCGTTTTCGGCAGGGAAACCTCCTAGCAATTCTTTTTTCATAAACTTATCCGGTTTTTAGTGAAAAATCTGTCTGTTAGATGCTTTACGTATAATCTTGGTGCCCGGATGTAGCTTTTTTAAATCGTTGTTGAATGCTTGGATTGTTTTTGTAAAGCATTGTTAAACACCCTGCCGTTTTCCTGTTTTTTTGACACTGTAAAGACAAAAGTTTTTTGGTTGAAGCGCCATCGGGAGGATATGGCTTTCGGTATTGCATAGCTATTATGAGGAAAAAATATCCCGATTGGCAAAGCATTAAGACAAATACGGGCAACTTCTATTTGTGGCTGTTTAAGTAATACATCCGAATAAAACAGAGGTATTAAACAAACACATCAGCACCCGTATGGTCCTGTTTTCTAACGTCGGGCCCGGTATTAAATTTGGCGGCAGCCATATATGGGCCAATCATTTTTAGAAAACTTTTACAACTGCAAACGTTCATCGCTCGTATATGCCCTATAGCGAACGACGATATGAATTATGAGGGTATTTGCGATTAAGGATTTAGAGCGATTTTCGGGTATCAAGGCCCATACCATTCGCACATGGGAAAAACGTTATGGTATTTTTGAGCCGATGAGGAGCTCCGGCAACATCCGGGCTTATAGTATGCAGGATGTTTGTGTGCTTTTATGCATCAGTCTGCTTACCGATTACGGTTATAAAATATCCAAGCTGGCAGGTTTAAGCTATGAAGATTTGCAACTGCGCGTGTCGGCACTTAAATCGGACGAGGCGAGGCAAAGGCAATATATATACAGATTGCTCTGCGGTATGTTTGCCAACGATATAGAGGAATTTGAAGATGTGCTGGATGAGGCCTTGCTGAGCCGAGGTATAGACAATACACTGAAGGATATTGTTATGCCGTTTATGGAAAAGGTACCGTTGCTATCTTACAAAGAAACGGGTATAGAGGTGCATTTTGTGGTAACAGCCATTCGTAAGAAACTAATACTGGGCATAGAGCGTGCAAAGCCCGTGGCAAGCAATGCCAAAACGGCATTATTATTTTTGCCCAAGGGAGAGCATTATGATTTGATGCTGTTGTACCTGAATTATATGTTGAAGAATTGCGGCATCAAGGTTCTGTATCTCGGTACAAACATATCTATGGAAAACCTTGAACTGATGGCACAGCGTAAGAAGCCCGATTATCTATGTACGTATATCCATACCAAGAGAGGTTTTAATGCCGATGATTATGCGGCACTTGCAAAGAAACATTTCCCGGGTATAAACCTGTTTGTGGCCTATGCCGATGAGCAGGCGGTGAGCCGGGGAACAGGGCATGATAACTTGCGCTTTTTTAAGTATTACGGTGCAAGCAAAGTGTTTGACGACGTGGTATAGTTACCGCATCTTGCTGAGTATCTTTCGGTCTACATAAAAGGTGCCGAAGGGTATTACGCATGCCAGCAACACCTTCCAGGTGATGTCTGCAAAACGCCACTTATGCTCTACACCCACACGCAGGGTATTGATAACAAAGAGAAGGAACAGTATGCCGTGTATTTGCCCGATTATCTTTACGGGAACAGGATTGCCGTAGCCATACTTTAGCGGAACGGCAACGAACACCAATAGCAGCAATGATATACCTTCAAGCATACCCGTGAGGCGCAATCGGCCGATGTCTGTGGAGAGGTAGTATTTCATATCTATGTATTAAAACGGTCGTAAAAGCGGGCGCTGAGCAAGGGGAGAGAACGGCCAGGGAATGGCTGCCAACAATACCACAAGCGCTACCGAATACCAAAGCAGTATTGTTTTGTATTTGTCGGCATCAACGGCTTTTCTCTTGGCCGTTGCCGAGCCTATAGTGAGTATGGTGATGGCGGCAAGCATCAGCAATATATGTATCAGCCCGAAGAATAGGTTGTCCGTATTGTGCTTTGCGGTGTTGAAGTTGTTCCAAAAGTATTTGGTGACCGGGCTTTGCCCATATAGCGTGATGCCTATAATTAACTGTACATGCGCCATAGTGGCCGTCCAATGCCGTAAGGCATTGATATCTTTACCAAAAGGCAGCGCTTTTTTATAGCCTATAAATGCCCGAAAAAGGGTGGTGACCAATGCGGCTGACAACAGCCACCGAAATAGGGAATGTAATGAGAGTAGTGTGCCGATAAACCCCATACGTGTTGCTTTTCGGGCACAAAGTTCCTATTGTGTTGCGAGGCAAATTAGGACAAAAGAATTTTGTTTTAGGATATTTCAATCATCGCTTACGGTATTGTGCGGGCGTAATGCCCTCATACTTTTTAAACAGGCGACTGAAGTAAGAGGCATCGGTAATGCCTATTTCGGCTGCTATGGACCCTACAGACAGGTCGGTTTGGTACAGCAAAACTTTGGCCTCCAGCAGTAAGGCCTCGTCTATCCATTTGCTCACCGTTTTGCCCGTCAGGTGTTTTACGGTTTTGTTGAGGTGATTGGGCGATACGTGCAGCATATCGGCATAGGCGGCTGCGGTATGGGTGGTACGTATGCGTGTAAACAGCATTTCGCGAAAGCCGTTTACCAAGTGTGCGCCGGCTTCGCTTTTCGCATCCTCCGGCGTATCGGTGGCCATGTGTATGCGTGTAAGCAAAGCCAGGAAGTGGGTTTGTATCATCGGCGGCCTTTGCAGCGCATGATATTGGTATTCGGCCAGCAGCAGTTCAAACAGCAGGGTAATGTCTTGCGCATCTGTAGGGGTGAAGCGTATATGATGCTTACCCCATACTTTTAAAAAATCAAAATTCCGCAGTACGCCTGTTTTATGGTATTTGTCGGCAAACAGGTCTTCGTGAAAGGTGCAGATGAAGCCCGTATTGTATTTACGCTCGGCATAGGCTTCAAAAGAAAATACCTGACCCGCAGGCACTACCAACAGTTCGCCGGCATGGGCCGTATATTCGTCATGCCCTATTTTCATAAACCCTTCTCCCGCGGTAAAGTATATGAGTATATGCGTAGTGGAGCGGGATGCGGGCACATCGCCTTGCACGTGGGGGTACATTTCTTCCACGGGCATCAGCAGGAAGCGATTATAATCTCCCCTGAAAAAAGCCTTCAACTCTTCGGCAGGTATATACTTGTCGGTAAATGCCCGGGTATCGTAAGCGCGTATTTTGGTGTGTTCACTCATCGGCGGCGTATGTTCAAAATTAGGGTGCGGGCACAATATTTTCCATGCTTGTTTATAAAACAGTAATAAGATGGCAGCCAAGAAGAATGCGAAGCAGAAAAACAAATTAGGCGTTGAAAATTCATTGGTCAACAACATTAATGCAAGAAAGGAGAAGGGCGTATCCCGCAGTAAATCCGCAGGCACCGTAAGCCGCAAAGATTATAAGGATATGGAAGACAATTGGGGTAAGGGCGATTAGATGCCCGAAGGTTTCTTTTCCGTAAGATACTTCCAATAACGGTAGGGCATGTGGCGCAAATGTAGCTTCATGTTTTTACGAGCGGTAATGTTTACCGCGGCAAAGTATTTTTGCCACAGCAATTGGTAATGTGGTTCGCCCCCGGTAAGCGATATGGTGCGCAAATCTCCCGCACGGCTTTGCGCTTGGTCGTTTTCCGTTTGCACAAAGGTTACGGTATGCAGGTCGTAGTAAATGCCGTACTTGCGTTTCAGGTCGTATATCAGCCAGCATTGGTCGGCATAGCGTTTTTCAAAGTGGTCGGCAATCAGGGGCAGTACGTTAAAGTCGGGCTCCACGGTGGCAAAATACAAGCCGTCGTTGCTTTGTGCAAAGCGCACAAAGGCTTCCATACGGTGCTTTTCCCGATGCACTTTTTTTGCCGTGAGTGTTACATAATGTACTGCGGGATGGCTGTGGTCTTGCTCGGCACCCGGCACGCTTGCAAAAATATGGCGCATGTAGCGCAGTATCATATCCTCCATGTCGGGTTGCTCGCTTAAAAAAGTTTTATACACCTGCGTCACAGCCGCTTGCGATGCCTTTTGTTTCAGTCCTTTCCATACGCGCATGGCTTTATCCTCATCCGTATGCACGGTATGCGTATCGCCAAACATATTGCCTTGCTGCCTGTTTTCGGGCATAATGCAGGCATCGGCATACTTGTACTCATACGCATCGAAAACGGCCGTTAAAAGGCCTGCAAAGCTACCGTCATACACCAATGTCGTCATGTATGAAACAGGTTCAGTTGCGGTGAAAGATTTTTGAGGTATTTGCTGTTGCCTTCGGCAAGAATGAATTGCCGTATGCGCTCGGGTTGATAGTCGTGGTGGTGTGCGCCTTGCGGGGTGTGGCATACCACAAAATATTTGGCGCGGTTTATGGCTATACCCATTTGTTTGAGGTGGTCCCAAGTGAGGCGGGTAAATTTTCTTGCAGCCACAATTTTCAGTGCGGAGCTTACCCCTATGCCGGGTATGCGTTTAATCATGGCCAAATCCGCACGGTTAATGTCTACGGGAAACAGGTGCAGGTTGCGCAGCGCCCAAGCCAACTTGGGGTCTATATCCAAATCAAGCAGGGGAGCTTCGGGGGTAATCAGTTCCTTCACATCGAAACCGTAAAAGCGCAGCAGCCAATCGGCTTGGTACAGTCGGTTCTCGCGTATCATGGGCACGGGTGTGCCTATCGTTGGCAGGCGGTCGTCGGTACTAATGGGTACATAGCCCGAATAGTACACCCGTTTCAGGTTCAGTTGTTTGTAAAAATGGTCGGCCGTGTACAGTATATGCATATCCGTTTCGGGCGTGGCGCCTATCACCATTTGCGTGCTTTGGCCTGCGGGTGCAAACAACGGCGTGCTTTTAATCACCGCCTTTTCGTCTCTAAAGCGCGTTATCTCGTTGCGGATATACTTCATGGGGGTGAGCATATCCGCGCGGTTTTTATCCGGTGCCAACAGCTTTAGGCCCGTTTCCGTAGGTAATTCCACGTTTACACTCAGCCGGTCGGCATAGAGACCCGCTTCGCGCAGCAGCTCGTCCGATGCGCCGGGTATGGCCTTCAGGTGTATGTAGCCGTTAAAGTTTTCTTCGGTACGCAGCTTTTTGGCAATGCGCACAAGGCGCTCCATGGTGTAATCGGCATTTTTGAAAATGCCCGAACTCAGAAATAAACCCTCGATATAATTGCGGCGGTAAAACCCTATGGTCAATTCCACCACTTCTTCCACCGTAAAGGCGGCGCGTTTTATATCGTTGCTCTTTCGGCTGACACAATACGCGCAATCGAAGATGCAAAAATTGGTAAGGAGTATTTTTAGAAGAGATACGCAGCGGCCGTCTTCGGTATAGGCGTGGCATATACCCATACCCTCTGCATTTCCCAGGCCTTTGTTTTCGTTTTTACGCTTGCTGCCGCTTGATGCACAGGACACGTCATATTTGGCCGCATCGGCCAGGATTTCCAGTTTCTCCGCTATTCTGTCCCACTTCATCATCCGTTATGCAAGATAACGAAAAGGCGGTTTCAAAAAGTTTGGTATGATGTGAAATAATGCGAAAAAAGAAAGTAGAAGAAGTGGCCTCGCCAGGAATCGAACCTGGATCCGGAGCTTCGGAAACTCATATACTATCCATTGTACTACGAGGCCAAAATAACTTGTCGCTTGCGGAACGTGCAGAGGCAAAAATAAAAAAAGGCAACCGATATTCAGTTGCCTTCTTTTTGTACCACGTACGGGATTCGAACCCGTGATTCCTCCGTGAAAGGGAGGCGTCTTAACCCCTTGACCAACGCGGCATCCCTGTTGTTTTTGGGATTGCAAAGATAAGAGACGTTTTTCGTTTTTTCAAAACTTTTTGAGAAAAAATTTTTACGCGCTTATCATGGCATTTATGATGGCCAAAAATTGGTCGGCTTTCAGCGATGCGCCGCCTATAAGTCCGCCGTCCACATCGGGGCAGGCAAGCAGTTCCGCGGCATTGCCGGGGTTGCAGCTTCCGCCATATAGTATTGTCATGTTGCCGGCGGTTTCCTCACCATATTGTGCGGCTATAACCCCGCGTATATGTTTATGCATGTCTTGAGCCTGCTGCGATGAAGCGGTGCGGCCGGTGCCTATGGCCCAGATAGGCTCGTAGGCGATAACCACATTTTTAAGTTGATCCGCAGTAAAATCAAACAAGCCAGCTTTTATCTGTGCTTCCACAAATTCGTTTTGCGTATCTGCATCGCGTATCTCCAAAGGTTCGCCGCAGCAAAAAATAACTTTCAAACCGTTGGCCAATGCCAGTTCGGTTTTTTTGGCCAGCAGGGCATCGTTTTCGTTATAGTATTGGCGGCGTTCGGAGTGGCCGATGATGACATATTCCACACCCGCGCTTTTAAGCATGGTGGCGGATACTTCTCCCGTATATGCGCCTGAGGTTTCGCTTGCGCAGTTTTGTGCGCCCAGGTATATGTGCGCCGTTTGTTTGAGTTGTGCACCCGTTTGCGCCAAGTGTACGAAGGAGGGGTTAATCACCACTTCGTTATCGGCATTAAGGGTGGGTAAGCCGGCCAAAATGGCATCCGTAAGCGTTTTACCTTCTTCCAGGTTCAGGTTCATCTTCCAGTTTGCGGCTACAATTTTCTTACGCATAATGTTATCGGTATGTTGATGGTTATTGTTTAGCTGAATTGTGTTCTTTGCGCCGCCGTATTATCAAATATATGGCGGTACATATCCGCCTCGGCGGCAGTCATTTCTTTGTTGCGGCGTTTCATCATTCGGGCCGCCGTTTCCATGGCCTTTTCAAAGCTGTAGGTGGTGATGCTTTCCGCGCCGCCCCAGGCAAAAGAAGGGATAAACTTATCGGGGAAGCCGCCGCCGTATATGTTGCAGGACACGCCCGCCACGGTTCCCGTGTTGAACATGGTATTGATACCGCATTTGGAGTGGTCGCCCATGAGCAGGCCGCAAAAGGTGAGGCCTGTTTTTACCAATGCGTTTTTCTCCTCGCTCCACACTTTTACCTCGTCATAATTATTCTTCAGGTTAGAGCAGTTGGTATCTGCACCCAGGTTGCACCATTCGCCTATTACGGCATTGCCCAAATAGCCGTCGTGGCCTTTGTTGCTGTTGGCAAAAAATACCACGTTGCTTATTTCGCCGCCTACTTTGCAGCCGGGGCCTATGGTGGTGGCACCGTATATTTTGGCACCCATTTTTATCACGCCGTGGTCGCCCAGGGCAAGCGGTCCTCGTATCATGGTGCCTTCAAGTATTTCCGCATCCTTACCTATATACACGGGCCCCGTTTCGGTATTGATGATGCAGCCCGCGTTAATTTTGGCTCCTTCTTCCATAAACAGCGCATTTCCCGTTACGGTAATGCCTGCGGGCAGCATGGCGCTGCGGCGGCCTTTTGTGAGCAATGCATAATCGGCACGCAGGGCATAGTCGTTCAGCGAAAATATATCCCAGGGATTATTAAGCAGGTGTAAGTCGCCCGTGTATCGGATGGCGGTAAAATTTTCCGTTTGGCCGTAAACAAGTGTTTGGGCGGTTCTTATGGCTATGGTGGTATCGCCCTGTATCAAAGATGTTTCGGGGGCTAACCCTTTTATGGCTTTGCTCAGCGCCTCATCGGCAAAAACGGCTCCGTTGATGTACAGGTTATCGTTGCCCGCGGTATGGGGGAAAACGGCCTGCAAATAGGGCAGGGTGAGGCTGCCGGTGGCGGCATGCAGGTAATGCTCCCAACGCTCGCGCATGGTAAGTATACCGCAGCGTATATCGGCTACGGGGCGGGTATGTGTAAAGGGCAGGAGTTGGTTCCTTTTGTCGCTGTCGAACAGGATATGATTCATCCGGTCAATTTGGAACCCTTTCGTAGTACCGGAAATTATCCGGGATAAGAGCGATTATCTATAAAACAAAAAATCCCGCCAAAAGTCGGGATTTTTCGTGCTTCCTGCAATATTGTCGGCAGATTATTTCTTTTTCTCGTAGCGTTTCCTGAACTTCTCGATACGACCCGCAGTATCCACAAACATGGATTTACCGGTGTAGAAGGGGTGAGACATGTGTGAAATCTCCACTTTTATCACGGGGTATTCGTTGCCGTCTTCCCAAGTGATGGTCTCTTTGCTGGGCGCAGTGGATTTGGTCAAAAAAGCATAGTCGTTAGACATGTCTTTGAACACAACCATGCGATAACTTGAAGGATGAATATCTTTTTTCATATTGTCGTTTTTTGCGGCATGATACTAACCATGCGTGAAAATGAGTGTGCAAAGGTAATAAAAAAATGTAATCGGGCAAATTTTTTCAGCCGTTTTGCCTCGGTTACTTCTTCGGTTTTTTCTTCACCAGCAGGTCCAGGTCTTTTTGCACCATTTCGGCATGGTCATATATACCGGTAATGGTATTGTTAACCACCAAAAAAGCCTGCGGAATGTAGCCTACGCCGTAAATTTCGGCGGGTTTTGATTGCCAACCGCCAAGGTCGCTCACATGATAGGGCCAGCCGAGGCTGTCTTTGGCAATGGCGAGCACCCATTTTTCCTTATCCTGGTCAAGCGATACGCTGAGTATGGTGAAGCCCTTTTTCAGTTTTTTGTATTTGTAGCGGTGGTAATTATTATACATTTTTACCAGGCGCGGGTTGGCACGACGGCAGGGGCCACACCACGAGGCCCAAAAGTCTATAAGCACCGCACGGTTTTTCGACAGTTCGGAGAGTTTTATTTCCTTGCCCTCGGGGTTGGTAAACGCCAGCTCGGGGGCAGGGTCGCCTATTTTAAATTTTTGGTTCTTCTGCGCGTAGCTTGTACCCAATAGGCAGGTGAGCAGCAGCAGTATGGCCGTCAGTTTTTTCATTGCGTATTTGTGTGTTATGGTTTGGCGGGGATAAAGTTATGATTTCGGAAGCGCAAAATAAATCATAATTCAAGCGTAAGCCCGTCGTAGGCAAGGCGGATGTTGGGGGGGAGTTCGGCCTCCACATCGGTATGCAGGCCCAGTTGGTGGCTGATGTGGGTAAAGTAAGTGGTGCCGGCACCTATGGCGCGGGCTACGTCTACGGCCTGTTCCAGCGTGTAGTGCGATATGTGCTCCTGGCGGCGGAGGGCATTCAGCACCAGTACTTTGCTGCCTTTGGCTTTTTCCATCTCTTCTTCCGCCATGTAATTGGCATCGGTAATGTAGGTGAAGTCGCCTATGCGAAAGCCCAGCACTTCCAGCTTATAATGCAGCACGCGTATGGGGGTTATCTTCAGCCCGTTCACCGTAAAATCGGTTTGCGGGGTTATGGTGTTGAGGTTGATTTGCGGGATGCCGGGGTATTTAAAGCCCGAGAATACGTATTCAAACTCGCGTTTCAGCGATTTTTGGGTATCCTCGGTGGCAAATATTTCCATGGCCTTGCCGTCGTGAAAGTTGTAAGCGCGCACATCATCCAGCCCCGCAATGTGGTCTTTATGGCCGTGGGTAAAGAGGATGGCATCCAGTTTGCGCACTTTGGCCCGCAGCATCTGGTACCTAAAATCGGGGCCGCTGTCTATCACTATGCTTGCTTCGGGCGTTTGCACCCATACCGATGACCGCAGGCGATTGTCGCGCTTGTCGGGCGAGGTGCATATCGGGCAGTCGCAACCGATGAGCGGTACGCCCTGTGAGGTGCCTGTGCCTAAAAAAGTAATTTTCACGGGTTATTCCTCCGTTTCGGTTGGGGTGGAAGAATCGTCTTGTGTGTCCGCTTCGGCTTCGGCCTCTGTGGAAGCAGGCTTGGTGAGCACTTGTTTATACCATTTTTGCATTTCGGTGCTTAGTTCATCCTCTTTCACATCCACGCTCGGCAATATTTCTATCAGGGCATTGATGCGGCCTTCTATGCTCAGGAATTTGTTGATAACGGCCACGCGTTTGTCTTCAAGCACGCAGTACCCCGAGTTGAAGGTTCCCTTCTCGTAGCGGATGATGTATTTCGCTTCCTCGAACAGCTGTTCCAGCTTTTTAAGGGTGTTTGGCGTATATTTGAAGTTCATTTGCAATGGTGCTTTCGATGGATAAAATTAGAAAATTCGCGGTATTTGTAGTTGTTCCCCTTATTTTACTCCTTTCTCCCACGGTTTTGCGCTCGCAAAGTTATTATGTAGACAATGAAGAGATGCGCACGTTTTACGGCGGATTGCTTTTTGGTACTAATTTTTCGCAGGTAGACGGTGATTATTACGCGGGTTTCCGCAAAATAGGCCTCAATGCGGGGGCCATAGTGTATGCCAAGCTGGGCACAAAGGTAGCGGCCAGTATGGAGTTGTTGTTTTCGCAAAAAGGTGCACGCGGGCACAAGGTGCGCGAATCGCTGAGTAAAGATTATATCATAGAAAAATACAACATCAACCTCAACTATGCCGAGGTGCCGATAATGATCAATTACTTTGATAAGCGGCGGAGTCATTTCGGGGGAGGCTTGTCTTATTCGCAGCTTATATCGGCCAACGAAACCGTAACAACAAACCCCGGGTATCCCGTATCCGACCTCAACGCGCTATATCCTTTTAAAAAGTACGACCTGAATGTGGTGATAACGGGCAACCTGCACTTGGTGAAAGGCTGGTTCCTCAACTACCGCTATCAATACTCGCTGTTGCCCATACGCGATAAGGCCGATATGGAAATATCCCGCGCGGGTGAGCAATACAACAATATGCACGTGCTGCGGTTGATGTACCTGTTTTAATATTACTACTTCAGGTGGCAGTCGCGCGGGCCGTCTACCTCGGGGGCATTTTTTTCTTCGCAATATTTGCGGGCTTTGTCTCGGTTACGTGCGTGTATGGTTTCCTCGTATTGTTGATTGGTCCATGAGCTGGTGCATACACATACGTATTGGCGTGTACAGGAAGTGGCCGAGAGTGCCACGGCGAGCAGTAAGAGCATAAACCCGATGTGCTTCATAAAATGATGTTATACTTATACAGACGACAAAACTCCCCCGCACATTGGCATTGCTCAAGTTTTACAAACCCTTAATACTCAAACTTTCGGCAATTCACACAAACTCACTTATATTTACTTCACCCTAAATAATTCTCCGATAACGTATGTTTAGAATAGGACAAGGAATTGATTTTCATAAACTGGAAGAAGGGCGCGAACTATGGCTGGGCGGTGTGCTGATACCACACACCAAAGGCGCCGTAGGCCACTCGGATGCCGACGTATTGCTACACGCCATTTGCGATGCCATGCTGGGCGCCCTGGCACTGGGCGATATAGGCAAGCATTTCCCCGATACGGATATGGCGTACAAAGGCATAGACAGCAAGGTATTGCTGCGCCGCAGCTATAACCTGGTGCGCGAAAAAGGTTTTTGGCTGGTGAATATAGACAGCACACTGCTGCTGCAAGCGCCGCGCATCAGCCCCTATGTGGAGCAAATGCAGCGCACGATAGCACAAACCCTGCACATATCACCCGATGATGTATCCATTAAAGCCACCACTACCGAGCACCTGAGCTTTGTGGGCCGCGAAGAGGGTATTGTGGCCACCGCAAACGTGTTGTTGCAAAAATATTAGCCTAAATTTGAGGGTATGAGATATGCTTTGTTGCTGTGCGTGGTATTGCCCGTATTGTTTTTCGCCTCTTGCAGTAAGGATGCCCCCAATGCCACGGCCAATTTGGGCCCCACAAGCGGGGTGATAGTAGCCGATATCAACGGACTGGCATGGGCCGCGCCCGACGGATACGTAACCCGCTCGGCCAACTCTCTTTTACTCTTCGGGCAGCGCGACCAAACAAACTACATCCGCATTACCGTAAGCCCGTACACGGGTGTGCGTAATTACTCGCTCGACGGGTTGAGCAATATCGTGTATTACGAAAACAACGTGGAATATACCTCCATAAGCGGGCAAATTACCATTACCGCGGAAGACGACTACCATGTGGAGGGTAGCTTTAGCGGCGAGGTGGTAGGTACGGGCGCTCGTAGTTTACAGTTTACCAACGGACAGTTTAATATATCCAAACAATAAAAAACACGATAGCCCGAATATCTAAGGGAGATAAACGAGTATCGTGTTTTGTACACGTATGAGTGCGGTGTTTAGAGCACGCCGTTGCTTACGGTAGTTTTATTGCTGTAAGCCAGTTCGGTGGCATCGTCCAATATGGTAAGGATGCGGTGTTTCACATCTTCGCTCAGTCCGTCAATGTTTCTGTCCAATATGGCGCGCAGGTCGTCCATTGTGGCTTCCGCACGGCCTGTCAGTCGGTCTAATTTGCGTTTCAGTTGGTCGGTGGTGTCAACTATTTCATCTCGCAGTTCCGAGCCCTTTTTGGGTGCCAGCAATAAGCCTGCTGCCAAGCCGCACAATGCACCTGCGAAAAATCTTGAAGTACTCATACTTGTTTGTTTTTTAAGTGTTAGAATATATCTGTGTCGGTTAAAAAAATCGTACCCTTAGCGGCCGCCGAACAAGCGCGAGATGAGGAATACCACAACACCTATGATACCCACTACCAGCAAAACGCCGGCCCATACGCCCGCTTCAAAAATGTCGCCTACCAATTCGCAACTGCTGAGCGACACCAATAGGGCTACGAGGGAGAATAATGCTATCTTTTTCATAATTATTGTTTTATGTCTACGGTTCACTCTGTCGTATACGGATAAAATAAAACCATGCCACAGGTGGGTGTGTATAGGTTAAATTTTGCATGTTTGACGCTTGTATTACTTTTGCAAGGATGACGAAGCGCATAGTATTATATGGCGTATTGATGGCGGTGATGGTGATAGCTTTGCGGTTGGCCGAGTACAAACTGGTGATTATAGACCACTCTTTGGAACTGTATGGCATGGCGCTTGCGGTAGTGTTTACCCTGGCGGGTATATGGGCGGGGCGTAAACTTACCGGTAAGCCCCACACCCGCGTGGTGGAAGTGCAGGTGGAAAGAACGGTATACCTGCCTCAGGCGGCGGCACCCTCGGGCTCTTTTGTTTCCAATGCCGAAAGTGTGGCGCAATTGGGCATCAGCCCCCGAGAGATGGAAATATTGGAACTGATGGCCGCAGGGCTCAGTAATAAGGAAATAGCCGAGCAACTATATATATCGCTGAGTACGGTTAAAACACATTCGTCTAACCTGTTTACGAAACTGGATGTGAACCGCCGCACACTGGCGGTGAAAAAAGCCAAGGAATTGAGCCTGATACCCTAGTACTTTGGTATGATTTTGCGCAGGGCCGCCATATTTTCATACCAAAGGATGAAAGCCCCAAGCAAAAGGACTGCTTTATTTGCCCCAAAAACAAAAACACTTATGAGAAAAATCGTTTTTACCTATGGGTTGATTTCGGCGGGCGTATCTGCCGTGCTATGGACCATCATCAGTTACTTCATGAGCCGCAATATGGGCTTGGAAAACGGCATGCTCATCGGCTATACGGCCATGACCATATCTTTTCTGTTCATCTACTTTGGTATGGCGGCCTACCGCGATAATGTGGCGGGTGGTGCCGTATCCTTCGGTAAGGCTTTGCAGGTGGGGCTTTGGATAACCCTGATAGGCTGCGTGTGCTACGTGATAGCATGGACCATCATCTACAACACCATGATACCCGATTTTATGGACCGTTATGCCGAGCATATCCTGGGCAAGATGCGGGCAAGGGGAGCCACCCCCGACGAATTATTGGCCAAAACAGCGGAAATGAATGCCATGAAAGAAAATTACAACAACCCCTTATTCTTCTTCTTCATGACCTTTATGGAGCCTTTGCCCGTGGGTATCATCGTCTCGCTGATATCCGCAATTATAGTGAGCAGGAAGCGCAAAGCCGCACAAACGGCGATAAATTAGCGCAAGGTCTTGCTTTTTTGAAACGGTATAGATACTTTTACTAGTAATAAAATTTTTTTCGTGAAACGTATATTAACCTACTCTGCTTTTTTGATGTTTGTTGCGGGCGGTTTGGCTTCCTGTAAAAAGGATTATACCTGCTATTGTTATAACGAGTACAGAGACGTGTACAATAACTCGTTGAGGTATACCAGCGACAGCAGGCACACTATTGAGTCGGTAAAGAAAGAAGAAGCGGCATCGGAGTGTAAATACTACCAAACGCACGAGTTTTATTTGCAGTACGAGGTATACGTAAACCACAATTGCAGCGTTACCGAAGAAGATTAATCACCTTCGTCGGTTCTCCATAATATTCTTAAACATCGACCTGCTTTGTTTCCACAGAGCAGGTTTTTTTATGCAAAGCAATTTATGGCCGCACGGCGGACATCGTTAAATATTTTCATGTTTTTTAACCCGCAGTTGCAACATTGAATTTAAGCACTAACTTAGGTGCTTAAAAAAATACGAAAAATATGCATTTAAGAACTTTTGCCGCTGCGGCTGTGGCCTGTTTGCTCCTCTCATCACCCGAAGCGGGCGCGCAGGAATTTGCCGAAAAAAATATGACCTTCAGCTATAAAAAGCCCGTGTACGTGTATCTTGAAAGCGGAGACAGCGTGGTGGGCGTACTGAGCAAAGTAGGGTATAAAAAAGGATTGGTAGACGAGATAAAGGTGAAGAAAGACGGAGAAAAAAAGGCCGAGGAAATTGACATCAACACCATTAAAAAAGTATACTTCCCCCTGGCCAATCTGGCCATAGCCTCATCAAGAATGGGTGTGGCAGTAAACGCCACCAAATGGGATAAAACAGGCGTAAACGAGCAACTGATTAAAGACGGGTACGTGCTGTATGAGAAAACACCCACGATGGTTAAAAAGAACGAGGAGGTGCTGCTGATGCAACTGGTGAACCCCGCATTTAGCGATAAAATACGCGTGTATGCAGACCCTTACGCTGCAGAAAGTAACAAATACGGTGTGGGCGGTATTACCCTTGCGGGCGGAGACGACCTCTCTTACTACGTAAAGAAAGGCAACCAAACGGCCATTAAACTGCAGCGCAAAGATTTTGACGAGAATATAGACATGCTGTTCTCAGACTGTCCCGCACTGGCAGCCAAACTTAAAGAAAAAGCAGACTGGAAGAAACTGGCCGAATATATATACGAGCACTCGGAGTGTAACTAAACACGCTTCCGCATTTTATACAAACGAAAGAGAGCAGCAATGAGCGGCTCTCTTTTTTTATCGCTAATTTTTTACGTTGTGGTTAAAAAAGCGGCATGAAAGATGTGTATATTGGTGATACCATATCATAAACAAATGAAACACTATCTCTATCTCACACTCTTATTGGTGTTGCCTGTATTATGCCGCGGGCAACATGTGCACGAAATAGCTTTGGGCTATGGCTACGGAGCCACGCCGCGGGTATTGTATGGTAATAACGAAAGTCCGTTGCTGCATCAAAAAGGCGGCAGTCGGTTCGATTCCGTACTGGTGCTCAACACATTTGCCACGAGCAATATAGTGCGCCGCGGAACTTTGGAGCGTACGGGCTTGTTTGTGGCCGCGTATAAGAAACAAACAAAACTACCTTGGCTGGAAGTAGGTGTCGGGTTGTCTTGGGTGCGTGCACATGCTTATGCTTTGGTAAATGCCTTTTACAAACACCCGGGAGATCGGACGGGTTATTTTACCCGTAACTGTATCAGCCTGGTGCCCGAGGTAAATATCACTTATCACCCGGGCAAGTTGGTAACCATATACGGCACCTACGGGCTGGGTGTAACCTATGCCATAGAAAAGCTGACAAGCGATGCTACGGGCGGCAGCGTTACCGAAAACGACCTGTATACCAATTTCCAATTATCGCCTTTGGGTATAAGGGTGGGGCGCCGCTGGAGCGGTTTTGCCGAAGTGGGCTATGGCTACAAAGGCGTGCTTACCGCGGGTGCGGTATATGCGTTTTAGGGCTGCACCGGCGCCACTGTTCAGACACGCGTATACCCTCGTCATTGCGAGTATAACGAAGCAATCTTACATTGCCTGTGTTGTTATCGTTGTTGGTGAAGAACACCAACAATGGCGGAAACGTGGGGAATATGGAACCCCGCTTGTCATTCTGCCTGCCCCGTACACATACGGGGAGCGTAGCGAAGAATCTTGGCGGTAACATGTATCGCCCCCGTCATTGCGAGCCCGAATGTTCGGGCGAAGCAATCTTACGTAGTGTATGTTGTTATCTGCTTTATGCCCTAGGGGTTAAGACTGCCGCAACACTGTCGCATCTGTAGTATTTGTGACATATGGACATCAACTTTCTAAACTTTTACGGAATAGGGCAATATAGCCTCTTTTTACCCTTATTTTTTAGTTTTAAAAGTTTGGGGGAATTTGATGCCCATCATGACCATTTCCGCTGTAAGCCTTTCCTGTAAAGGGATACAGCCTAGTCACGAAAAGAGTTTTGATGACCAAACTCATGCCCACGTGTCACACAATGATGCACCTACTGTCACATGTAGATAATCTGATGACTTCAGTGGCAACAAAAAACGCGTGTGTGAGGTTATTCAAAATACGGCGCCATTATGGTTTCGAGCATCAGTACCAATTCTTCGTCCATATAGGCGTACTCGTCGGGTATGTCCAGCACTACCACCTCTTTTTCCGCCAGGATGTCCGCATAATCGCGCAGGAGTATTTCCTTGTGCTTGCGCTCCATTACCAATACCACATCGGCCGCCTGTAGTTGCTTGGCCGTTACCCGCACCCTTGCCGCGGGTTCCGTTCCTGCAGACCATACACGGTGTATGCCGTTGTTTTTAAACACCGTTTCGGCAGTGAGGCTCCTGCGCTTGTTGCGGCTGCAAATAAAGAGGAGGTTCATACGCTAAAGATAGGGAAACACGGTAGCCGTAGTATGTCCGTGATTGCGTCCGAGCGCAGCTGCGTAGCAATCTGCTTGTGTTATCCCGAGATTGCTTCGTTCCTCCCCGCATGTGTGCGGGACAGGCGCAATGACGCGAGGGCGTGTGCAAACAAACGCAGGGTGACTATACCACAAACCACTGACTGTTATCGTCTATGGCGTAAGAGAGGCCGTTGCTCATTACGTGTACCTCTTTTTGCAGCTTTTCGTGGAAGTGTGTGCTTTTTTCGTACACCCGTATGCCGTTGTTTTCTCGCGTCAGGTATATGATGAGCGCGTTCATTGTGGGTGCCACCTCGTGCAGCCACTGTTCCTCACTTTCTCGTACAAATGCTCCGCTCATAATCGTTTGTTTATGTTATGGCATACAAAATAGTGCCTCGGGCTTGTGGTGCTTATGCGCAGTGTCTTGTTGCGAAGATAGTATATGTGTTATCTCGAGATTGCTTCGTCGTGCCTCCTCGCAATGACGCAAGTAAGAAACGCAATGACGCGCGAGTGGGGGACTACGCAAACCGGCCTGTCATTCTGAGCGCAAGCGAAGAATCTTGGCGGTAACATGTATCACTCCCGTCATTGCGAGCCCGAAAGGGCGAAGCAATCTCGCGTAGCATGTGTTGTTATCGTTGTTGGCGGAGAACACCAACAACGGCGGAGACAACTGCGGATGTTTACCTAAACACTAGCCACCCATATAAATAGTCTTAGGAACAGATAGACCAAAAAAATGTAAAACGCTGTCTTTCTTGCTTTGTTTGTGATGATCAGAAAGTCTTTGAATCTATTCCAAAAAGTAGGTTTTTTGTGCCGATCCCAGAGAAAATCATCGAAAGCCATCCATACGCGCTTCTCTTTGCACCATTTTAGAAACATTTCGTATTCTCTGGGGTTTTGCTTAATTAGCTCAAAATATTCTTTTTTAGACTGTAAGGCATAAGCCTGCCACTCTAATTCCCTTTGTGCGCTTTCTTGTATATTATCTATTCGCTGTTGAGACCATACTGCTTGCTGATGAATTTGCCAACATTTTTCGTGGTCTTCATAACTTAAGTGCATGTATTTTATAGGGTCAAATTGACCGCTACGAGCGTCTTCGTAAGCAGAGTGCCGGTTAGGAAACATTTACATCGGAGTTTATTGCAATATACAAAATGATAATTATGCTATCCCAGTCGTTGTTGGTGAAGAACACCAACAACGGCGGAAGAATCTTGGCGGTAACACCTATCACCCCCGTCATTGCGAGCCCGAAAGGGCGAAGCAATCTTGCGTAGCGTGTGTTGTTATTGTTGTGGGGGAGGAAACGAGTAACGGGAGGCTTTTGCGGAACGGACTAATAGCTTAAGAAGCAAGGATCTAATTTTTCAATTAAGTCTTTAACTTCCTTTAGATGATTTCTACAAAAAACACGTAAAGAAAGCTTAGGGTTTTTGACGAATTTTTTGTCAATTATGCAAATGATATCATTACTTTCTTTTTTCTCAAGGTATTCCATAATAGAATTTTCATCATAGTGGGGTTCTGAGAGGAGTGGGATGTCAGAAAAAAAGGCAATTTCATTTTCAAAGAAAAACAGCCGAAGTGAATTAGGGTATTGTTCAAGTTGTCTTCGCTTATTTTTTATTTCTTTATTAAGCTTACCTATTAATGCACTGTGACTGATTTTTAAGTTTATACCCGTTTTCATCCGATAGTATTGCTCGTTTTTTTGTACAATCGGCGGCGGAATGGGTAAGAAATGCCAATGAGGCTTAGGTAGTAAGTTTTGTTGGTGCTCATATATGCCGATATTTCGTTTCTCAATTTGAAGTATACAGTCACCGTTCTTATTGTGTAAATAAAAAGGTTTATCCAAGTTGAAGTTTTTAAAGCAAGTTGATAGAGCTTTTTCAAGTAATTGCTTTTCCTCAGAAATAGAATCATCATCTTGATTTGGTGCAATTATGAATCCATGGATGTCTGGTCTGTATTTCAGCCATTGATTGAAGAATGTTTTGCTAATTGTAGTTAAGTGTTTGATTCTCCTAGTTTCTGTTGAGTATAATTTTTTGCACTCAAATACTACCCAATATTTAGTACCTATGAAAAAGTAACCTTCGACTTCTTTATCATTAATTAAAGGCTTTGCTTGTGTGGGATACCCATTGCCAGCCAACATTCTGTAAACAAATATCTCAAAAAAATAGTCCCGTAATCTACTTGGCTCCTTTATTAAGGATTTTAATTTAGCGATAATTTTCTTATCCATTTTAGCTGCTGCATAATTGATTAAGCACGCTAAGTCTAGTAAGTAGAAATAGGAATGTATATCAGTCTGCAGAAGTACTTGGAAAATATAGTTTTCATGCCAATATATAACACCGCCTCTGAGAAATTTATTTTTGGGGATTGAAAAATATGATTCACCAAAAAAGAATTTTAGTTCTGCCACTATAAATTCTATACTTGGTCTATTTATACCATCATATTGCTTCAGATTTAAATCAGAAGATTTGGCGTGAAACTCTTTGGCCCATCGATTCAATAAATTGATAGTCAACTTTCGTTATATGTATATGCGAATGTAATGATTATTAAGAAAATAATATCCAATCATTTGCCTGGGGATAACCTCCACCTCCAAACCTCCCTTTTTCGCTATCACCCCTAAATCCCCCAATAGGGAAAAAGTGCCGTCTAATACAAGCCCCCGACGTGCGTTTTAGTCAACACACTGTGGAGAAGTTATACGCTGCGGCCCCTCCCTTTTTCGTTACTTTGTAAGACGACGTTTGGCTCAGTGCTCCTATGAAGTTTTCTCATTTACACAATCATACCCAGTTCTCCCTGCTCGACGGGGCTTCCAATATTTCGCGCCTGTTTGATAAGGCCAAAAGCGACAACATGCCCGCCATGGCCATCAGCGACCACGGCAACATGTTCGGTGTTTTCGAGTTTGTGGGCGCCGCCTGGAAAAATACCAAGGTAGTGGGCAAAACTCCCGAGGGTAAAGACATTGTGGAGCCTGTGGTAAAGCCTGTTGTGGGCTGCGAATTTTACCTCGTGGAAAACCGCCACAAACGCCAGTTTTCGCGCGACGAGAAAGACCGCCGCTACCACCAGTTGCTACTGGCTAAAGATGAGACGGGTTATAAAAACCTTGTGAAGCTGTGCTCGCTGGGCTATATAGAGGGTATGTACGGTAAGTATCCGCGTATAGATAAGGAACTGATACTGCAATACCACGAGGGGCTGATAGCCACTACCTGCTGCCTGGCGGCAGAAGTGCCGCGCACCATTTTGCGCAAGGGTGAGGAAGAGGCCGAAAAGGTGTTTAAATGGTGGTTGGACCTGTTTGGCGACGACTACTATGTGGAACTGCAACGCCACGACATACCCGACCAGATAAAGGCCAACGAGGTGCTGCTGAAGTTTGCCCGCAAATACAATGTGCCTGTCATTGCCTCCAACGATTCGCACTATGTAGACCAGGCCGATTATAACGCGCACGATATTCTCCTCTGCATCAACACGGGCGAGAAGCAAAGTACGCCCAGCGCCAAAGATTACGACGATGAAGAGGGCAAACCCAAAGACACGCGCTTTGCCTTTGCCAACGACCAATTTTATTTCAAGAACACCGAGGAGATGTCGAAGCTGTTTGCCGACATCCCCGAGGCTATAGACAATACGGGCCTTATCGTAGATAAGATAAAGCCGCTGAAGCTGGAGCGCGATATATTGCTGCCCCACTTTAAGGTGCCTGCCGAGTTTAACGACGACCAGGATGCCTACTTGGAACACCTCACCTGGACGGGCGCCAAAGAACGCTATAAGGATATTACCCCCGATGCGGAAGAGCGCATAAAGTTTGAGCTGTTTACCATACGCACCATGGGTTTTGCGGGTTACTTCCTCATCGTGTCCGACTTTATACGCGCGGGCCGCGATTTGGGTGTGTTCGTCGGGCCGGGCCGCGGTTCGGCTGCGGGCTCGGTGGTGGCCTATTGCATAGGCATCACCAATATCGACCCCATAAAATACAACCTGCTGTTTGAGCGTTTCCTGAACCCCGAGCGTAAGAGCATGCCCGATATCGATACCGACTTTGACGATGCGGGCCGCCAAAAGGTGATAGACTATGTGGTGGACAAATACGGCAAAAACCAGGTGGCGCACATCATCACCTACGGTACCATGGCGGCCAAGAGTAGTATCAAAGACGTATCGCGCGTGTTGGACCTGCCCTTGCCCGATGCCAACGGTCTTGCCAAGCTGGTGCCCGAGCGCCCCGGCATATCCTTAAAGCGGCTGATAAACGCACCGCTGAAGGGTGAAGGCAGCCTTGATGCCAAAGAGGGGCTGGGTGCCGAGGAAATGGAAAACGTGAACCGCCTGCGCGAGATATATAACGGCAGCAACCTGCACGCCAATGTGCTGCGCGAGGCCGTGAAGCTCGAAGGCTCGGTACGCAATACGGGTATACACGCCGCGGGCATCATCATTGCCCCCAAAGACCTTACGGAACTGATACCCGTATGCCAAACCAAGGATGTGGAACTGCTGATAACGCAGTTTGAGGGTAACGTGATTGAGAACGCGGGTGTTATCAAGATGGACTTTTTGGGACTGAAGACCCTTACCATCATTAAAGATGCGCTGGAACTGATACGCCGCAACCACGGCATAAGCATAGACATAGACGCCATACCGCTGGACGATGAAACCACATATGCATTGTACCAGCGCGGCGAAACCAACGGTACCTTCCAGTTTGAAAGCCCGGGTATGCAAAAGTACCTGCGTGAACTGAAGCCCGATAAATTTGACGACCTGATTGCGATGAACGCCCTGTATCGCCCGGGGCCGTTGGAGTATATACCCAACTTTATACGCCGTAAGCACGGTGAGGAGGCCATAATATATGACCTGCCCGAGATGGAGGAATACCTTGAAGATACCTATGGTATCACGGTGTACCAGGAGCAGGTGATGCTGCTGTCGCAAAAGCTTGCGGGCTTTAGCAAGGGCGATGCCGACGTGCTGCGTAAGGCCATGGGTAAAAAGCAAAAGGCCGTACTGGATAAAATGAAGAGCCAGTTTGTGAACGGCGCCAAAGAAAAAGGCCACCCCGAAGACAAGCTGGAAAAAATATGGACCGATTGGGAAGCCTTTGCCCAATACGCCTTCAACAAATCGCACTCTACCTGCTACGCCTTTGTGGCCTATCAAACGGCTTACCTCAAGGCGCATTACCCGTCGGAGTTTATGGCCGCCGTGCTGAACAACCAAGGTAATATCGATAAGATAAAATTCTACATGGAAGAATGCCAGCGCATGGGCCTGTCGGTTTTGGGGCCCGATGTGAACGAGAGTTTGAAAGGCTTCTCCGTGAGTAAAGAAAGCGTCATTCGCTTTGGAATGAACGCGATAAAAGGTGTGGGCGAGGCCGCGGTGGAAGACATCATAGGCGAGCGTGAGGCCAACGGGGCCTACACATCGGTGTTTGATTTCATCAGGCGGGTAAACCAACGCACGGTAAATAAAAAATCGCTGGAAAGCCTGGTGCTTGCGGGTGCTATGGACTGCTTTACGGAGTTGCACCGCGCACAATATTTTTACGCACCACCCACAGACCCCGTTACGGGGCTGGAGCGCATCACGCGCTTTGGCAACCAGGTGCAGGCCGGTAGTTCCATGGCATCCAACAGCCTGTTTGGCGCCGAGGAAATGCCCGAGATAAAGCCCCCCGCCATACCCGATTGCGAACCGTGGACACTGCCCGAGTTCCTGGATAGGGAAAAGGAAGTAATAGGCATATACCTGAGCGCCCACCCGCTGGATGGCTTTAAGTTTGAAATGGAGCATTACGGATTTACACCCATCAGCGAGTTGGAAAACATGAAAGGCCGTACCATACGCATAGCGGGCTTTGTAACCGACGCCACCCACATGACCACCAAAAAGGGCAGCAAGTTTGGTAAAATGGTGCTGAACGATTACAGTGGCAACCAGGAGATTGTGTTTTGGGAAAACAACTATGTGCAGTATGGCAACTACCTGGTAAACGGCCAAACGCTGATGATACAGGGCGTATATGCCGAGCATAAGTATCGCCCCGGCGTTATGGAGTTCAACATCCAAAGCATCAGCCTGCTGGACCAAGTGAAGAAAACCATGACCAAGCGCATACATGTGCTGCTGCCGCTGCATAAGGTAAATGCCGATGTGGTGAGCTTTTTGGGCGAAAACCAAAAACGCTACCCGGGCAGTACGGACCTCGTGTTCCAAGTGGTAGACGAAACCACGCAGATGAGCACCAAACTGAAAACGCAGGGGCAGCGCTTTGAGATAAACGACGAGCTGATACAATTCCTGCGCAATACCGATGCCGTGCGCTACTCGCTGGAGACTGTATAAGGTTTTGTTAATATGGATAACGCTTATAACGGTATAAGTGAGCGGCTATTGCCGGTAAAATTATAGGGTGTACCTTTGACATGTAATTATTTAACTCAACAATAAAAAACAACAAAATGGCAGCTGTATATACTGATGCAAACTTTGAAACGGAAGTACTGAGCGGAGACAAACTGAGCGTGATTGACTTTTGGGCTCCCTGGTGCGGCCCTTGTTTGGCCCTCGGCCCTACCATCGAAGCTTTGTCTAAAGAGTATGAAGGTAAAGTAAACGTAGGTAAGGTAAACGTGGATGAGAATCCTCAATTGTCTATCAACTACGGCATCACCAGCATACCCGCGGTATTGTTCATCAAAGATGGCCAGGTAGTGGATAAGCAAGTGGGCGCTGCACCCAAAGGTGTTTTCGATAAGAAAATACAACAGCACCTTTAAGGAAATTCAAAATTCAAAAGTAAAACTTCAAAAGCCGGTACGCGAGTGTCGGCTTTTTGTTTTGGGAGAATTCAAAATTCAAAAGTAAAAATTCAAAAATGTGGTGACATACGGGGCATAGCCGATGAACCGGTCGTCATATCGACCGAGCGCAGCGAGCGGAGATATCTGTAGGGCTTAATGATTCATAATGTCATTGGAAGGCCGAAGCAATCTTACTTGTTTCATGTTTTGAGATTGCTTCGTCGTTGCACTCCTCCCCGCATGTGTGCGGGACAGGCAATGACGAAGTGTGTTGGTCGCTTAGCGCGGTTTATATGACGGTACATCGCGCTTTTTTACTTTTGAATTTTGGCTTTTGAATTCAAAAAAATACCGCACGAGGTGTACGGTACTTTTACTTTAGGTTAAAACGGTTGTGGTGCTTACCAAATATTGAGGTCGAATTTGTCGGCGTTTTCTTTGGCATCTTCGTAGCCGGCATCCATGTGGCGCAGCACGCCCATTGCAGGGTCGTTGTGCAGCACGCGGCGCAGGCGCTCGTCTGCGTCTTGCGTACCGTCGGCCACTATTACCATACCTGCGTGCAGCGAGTAGCCCATGCCTACGCCGCCGCCGTGGTGAAACGATACCCAGCTTGCACCGCCCGCGGTGTTTACCAAGGCGTTCAATATCGGCCAATCGGCAACGGCATCACTGCCGTCTTTCATGGCTTCGGTTTCGCGGTTGGGTGATGCCACCGAGCCGCAGTCCAGGTGGTCTCTGCCTATTACTATGGGGGCTTTCACCTTGCCCGTGCGTACCAACTCGTTAAAGAGCAAGCCCGCTTTTTCGCGCTCGCCCATACCCAGCCAGCATATACGTGCGGGCAATCCCTGAAACGCAATGCGGTCTTTGGCCATGTGCAGCCAGCGGTGCAGCCCTTTATTGTCGGGGAACAGTTCCATCAGCGCCTTGTCGGTGGTGTAAATATCTTCGGGGTCGCCGCTAAGCGCCACCCAGCGGAAGGGGCCTTTGCCCTCGCAAAACAGCGGGCGTATATAAGCGGGTACAAACCCGGGGAAATTAAAGGCATCTTTCACATCGCGCTTATCATGTGCCTGCCCGCGCAGGTTGTTACCGTAATCGAAGGTGATGGCGCCGCGTTTTTGCAGTTCCAGCATCAGGCGCACGTGATGAGCCATGGTATCCAACGAGCGGGCGCTGTATTCATCGGGGTTGCTGCCGCGCAAAGCGTTGGCCTCGGTTACGCTCATCCCTTCGGGGAAGTAGCCTATCAACTCATCGTGTGCCGATGTTTGGTCGGTAAGCGTATCGGGCGTTATGTTGCGGTCTATAAGGCGTTGCAACAGGTCTACCACGTTGCAGCACACGCCTATGGACACGGCTTCTTTATTGTTTTTGGCTTCCAGAGCACGGTCTATGGCCTCGTCTATATTGCTTGTCCACTCATCCAGGTAACGGGTTTCTATGCGCTTCTTAATGCGCCATTCTTCCACCTCTGCCGCCAGGCATACACCCTCGTTCATGGTGATGGCCAAAGGCTGAGCGCCACCCATGCCGCCTAAGCCTGCGGTTACGTTCAGCGTACCTTTAAGGCTGCCGTTGTAGTGTTGGTTGGCCAGTGAGAGGTATGTTTCGTAAGTGCCTTGCACTATGCCCTGCGAGCCTATGTAAATCCAGCTGCCAGCAGTCATTTGTCCGTACATCATCAGGCCCTTGGCTTCCAACTCGCGGAAGTGCTCCCAAGTGGCCCAGCGGCCTACCAGGTTGCTGTTGGCAATGAGTACGCGGGGTGCGTTTTTGTGCGAGCGCAGTATACCTACAGGCTTGCCCGACTGTACCATCAGCGTTTCGTCTTCTTCCAGGTTCTTCAGTGCTTCCAGTATTTTGTCAAAGCTCTTCCAGTCGCGGGCAGCTTTACCTATACCGCCATATACTACCAAGTCCTCGGGGCGTTCTGCCACTTCGGGGTCCAGGTTGTTTTGTATCATGCGGAAAGCCGCTTCCGCCACCCAGTTCTTACAGTTCAGTGTATTGCCTTTGGGGGCGCGTATGATGCGTTGTGTGGATAATGATTCGGACATGATAAAAATTTGATGCGCCGTTTATACTATCTAGTATACGGTGCCATTAGTAATAATTTACAGTGTACCTATTTGTTGGGGTAGGGGTGGCAGATGCGCCAATTCTTTTTCCAGGCGGCTTTGCATATCGGCATCGCTCACTTCCTCCCGCACAAACCTTTTGCCCGTTACCTGCTCATATAGTTCTATGTAGCGCTCGGATATGCCTGCAACCACTTCGTCGGTCATTTCGGGTACGGTTTGCCCCTCTTTACCTTGGAAGCCGTTGGCCATCAGCCATTCGCGCACAAACTCTTTCGACAGTTGTTTTTGCGCTTCGCCTTTTGCCTGGCGCTCTTCAAAACCCTCAAGGTAAAAGTAGCGCGAAGAGTCGGGCGTGTGTATCTCGTCTATCAGGTAAATGGTATCGCCTATTTTGCCAAACTCATATTTGGTATCCACCAGTATCAGTCCGCGCTCCTTAGCCAGCTCGCGCCCACGTTGAAACAGTGCGCGGGTATAGGCTTCCAGCTTTTCGTACTCGTCTTTCGATACCAGGCCTTTGGCTATAATGTCTTCGCGCGATATATCTTCATCGTGCCCCTCGTGTGCCTTGGTGGTGGGGGTGATGATGGGCTCGGGGAAAAAGTCGTTCTCCTTCATGGCCTCGGGCAGCGCCACACCGCAAAGCTCGCGCTTGCCGCTTTTGTAAGTGCGCCATGCGTGCCCGGTAAGGTTGCCGCGTATCACCATTTCCACGGGAAAGGTTTCGCATTTCAGCCCTATGGCCACATTGGGCAGTGGCACGCTTACTATCCAGTTGGGCAATATGTCTTTGGTAGCCTCCAACGATTGGGCGGCTATCTGGTTGAGCACTTGGCCCTTGAACGGAATGGGGCGGGGCAGCACCACATCGAAAGCCGATATGCGGTCGCTCACCACCATTACCAGGTATTTATCGGCAATACTGTACACATCGCGCACTTTGCCTTTGTAGAAATCGGTTTGCCCCGGTAGTTGTAGCATAGATATCGTATTGTTTGCCGTTATTGCAATAAACGTTTCGCACGAAGGAAACGGATGGCAAAGATAGCACAAGTACGGGCAAGGCACATCGTTTTTTGGGCACCAAACACCGACATTTTTCACCGGATTTTTGGCTTTTGCCGAGCCGGTTAAAAATTAAACTAAAAAAATAGTTCGGAATATTTTGAAACTAAAAAAATAGTTTTACTTTTGAACTAAAGAGATAGTTTAAGGATGAAAACATTGACGAAAGCGGAAGAACAGGTAATGATGACCTTGTGGGGGTTGGGTAACGGCTTGTTGATGGAAATAGTGGAGGCTATGCCGCATCCGCAACCGCATAAAAATACCGTAGCCACCGTGCTGAAGATATTGGCCGAAAAAGAGTTTGTACGGGTAGAAAGCATGGGCCGCATTAACAGGTATCATCCCGCTGTGTCTAAAGAGCAATATTCCGACACTACGCTTACCGGTGTGGCCAAAAGCTATTTCAACGGGTCGTTCAGCAATGTGGTGTCCTTTTTGGTGGATGAAAAAAAGCTGTCGGTACAAGACTTGGAACTGCTGTTAAAACAACTAAAAAAGAAATGATGCCTCATCTTACCGTTTTTCTATGGCAGTCTGCCCTGTGTGCGGGCATCTTGTATGGGTACTATCGGTTGTTTTTGCGCAACAACCGCCGCATGCACCGCTTTAACAGGTGGTATTTGGTATCCATTGTGCCTGCAAGCCTGTTGCTGCCGCTGCTACCCATACCCTTACCGTCCGTAAGCGCTACGCACGCGGGTGGGGCATTTCGCCTGTTGCAGATAGCGGGCAATGCCGGGGGAGAGGAAGTATTGGAGCAAGTACAGTCTTCGGTGGGCTATATGCCTACTCTGTTGTGCGCTTTGTACGCCTTGGTATCTGTTCTGTTACTCGGTCGCACCATTATGGGTATAGGGGCCGTATACCGCCTGAAACGCAGAAGCGCCGTATTGCCCATGCACGGCTATGATATGGTGTTTACCGCCATTGCGCAGGCACCTTTTTCCTTTTTCAACAATGTGTTTTGGCGGGAAGATATAGACCCCGAGAGCAAGGACGGGAAACGCATATTGCAACATGAATTGGCGCACATCAGGGGCCGGCACACTTGGGATAAACTGTTGATGCAGGTAGTAACGGCGGTGTGCTGGTTTAATCCCTTTTATTGGTTGATGCGTAAAGAACTTTGCGAAATACACGAGTTTATAGCCGACGAAACGGCTATAGCCGATAACGATACGGACGCCTTTGCCCGAATGCTGCTGCAGACGCATTACGGCAACAGGTTTGCCGGGGTGGTACACCCGTTTTTTCATTCATCAATTAAACGAAGAACAATGATGCTTAACCAAATAAGAAAAACAAAATATACCCGACTGCGTGCCTTTATGGTGCTGCCCGTAATAGCGGGCACCGCCTTGCTTTTTTCTTTCAAGCACGGGGTGCCCGGCACCGTTAACCGTGCCGATAAGCGGATAATACTTGCTTTGGATGCCGGCCACGGCGGCAGCGACAAGGGCGCCGTAACCACCGACGGACTTACTGAAAAAGACCTGAACCAGACCATCACCCGCCGTATGGCACAACTGGCCGAGGCATACAATATTACCGTGATACCCACACATGCCCCGCATGAGTCGGTAACGCTGCCGCAACGTGCCGCCATTGCCAACAAATCTGCCGCGGATATGCTGATATCCATACATGTGAACGGCGGGCAAACAAGCGGTAAGGCAGCCAAAAGCGGCTACGAGATGATATTGGACGAGCGCAGCGCCAATGCCGAGGATAGCCGGGTATTGGCATCGGCAATAGCGGCGCGCATAAAGGAAATGGATATTGAAACCACGTTGCTGCAAAAGCACCTGGCCGTATTGCGCCATGCGGAAATGCCGGCCATACTTATAGAGTGCGGCTACATCAACAACGAAAAAGAAATGGCCTTGCTGCGCGACAACAAGCGCTTAGACCTGCTTTGCCACAACATACTAAGCGGGGTGGTAGATTATCATAAGAAAAAATAGATGGCTCCTGCTAAAACAAAAGGCTGCCGAAAGGCAGCCTTTTGTTTGTTTGAAATCCCGGTGCGGATTATAACCTTGATTTTACATTGGCTATATCTGCCAGGCGCTTTTCCGCCAGCCTCATGGCTGCGGCCTGTGCGTGTATTTTCTCGCTTTCGGTAAGGGCGTATATTTCCAGTGTGCGGTCGTATATCTTTTCCACGTTGCCCATAACGCGCTCACGATTGTAGCCGTCCAACTCGGCGCTCACGTTAATGAGGCCACCCGCGTTGATGAGGAAGTCGGGCGCGTAAACGATGCCTTTTTCCACCAACATGGGGCCGTGTATGTTTTCATCGGCCAATTGGTTGTTGGCGGCTCCCGCAATAATGGGGCATTTCATTTTGGCAATGCTCTCGCTGTTTACCGTGGCACCCAATGCGCAGGGGGCGTATATGTCCATTTCCATATCAAATATGGAGGCATTGTCCACCACTTCCACACTGCGGAATTTATCTACCGTTTCTTTTATCTTTTGCTCGTTAATATCGGCAATATATACCTTGGCGCCTTCCTGTATCAGGTGGCCCACCAGGTATTGGCCAACATGGCCCACGCCCTGTACCACCACTTTTTTACCCGCAAGGCTGTCGTTGCCCCATACTTTTTTGGCAGATGCCTTCATGCCCACAAAAACGCCGTAGGCGGTAAAGGGAGAAGGGTCTCCGGAGCCGCCCATGTACTCGGGCACACCCGTTACGTGCTCGGTTTCCAGGGATATGTACTCCATATCGCGGGCCGATGTGTTTACGTCTTCGGCGGTGATGTATTTGCCGTTAAGGCTGTCTACAAACTTACCGTAGCGGCGCCACAGGCCTTCGGATTTTATCTTGGACGCATCGCCCACGATAACGGCTTTACCGCCACCGAGGTTAAGACCGCTGATGGCGGCTTTATAAGTCATGCCGCGGCTGAGGCGCAGGGCATCCACAACGGCATCTTCATGACTTGCGTAGTTCCACAAACGGGTGCCGCCCAGTGCGGGGCCCAGCGTGGTATTGTGTATGGCTATGATAGCGTTCAATCCGGAGTGGGGATCGTGGCAGAATACAAGCTGCTCGTGCCCCATTTGCTGCATATGTTCAAAAACCGAAGGCATGTGAAAATTTTAGGGTGCAAACCTAATAAAAAAGGTCTGATTTGTTGCATCGGGTGTTTGTTAACGGGAAAAGTGGGTGTTTAATGGCGTATAGCGGTTCGTGGGGATATTAATCGGGGCGGGGAGCTATAATGTATGAGCTCATGTGGTCAAAATTCGAACTGAAAGTCATTAAATATTAAACTTCTTTCGTTTCTCCCTTATATTCTTCATTGACATCCTCCGCCACTTGCTTCTTTTGTATAATCATTTCAATTAATTTTTTAGGCGTATCAACCAAGACAAATTTTTCTTTGAATATTTTTTCATAAGTCGTTTTAAATAGCTCTAATTCTCGAACTGGTTCGAACAACGGCCATATTTTGTACGATAGTTTATCTATATCGTCTCCGCTTCCCATTTTCGCCATTAATTTTGCCATTTCCGGATGGTCATCTACTAAAACTGCAACAGCAAGTTTGAATTTATCGCTTGATGCGCTCCAATCTTTGGCTTTTATAAGGTCTTCGCATTCACTTTGTTTACCCCCCAACTTATAGGATAAAGCTTTGTTTATTATGAAGACATTTTTAGTTTCTTCGTTAAAGAATTTTTTCAATGTCAGAGTTGCAAAATCTAAAAAAATGTCCGCTAAATCAAAATGCTTTTGACGGAGTAGCTCAACACATATATCATTTAGACTAGCATCAGCACTTTCAATATCAATTGGCAACAATTTTCGCCAAATAACTTGTGTCAGCTTTACAGATATCTCATATAGACATTTATAAGCTTTTTCAAAATACTCTGCAGAGACGTTTAGTCTTTGTCCAATTTTCTCGCCGTTCAGTTTAACACTATTTTGTCGGCAAATACTCAAGTATTGGTTTGAAATGTATCCATCGGAGTGCACAAAAAGATTTCGTCTTTCAGTTATTTCTAAAAAATCAGACCAAATGGGTAAATCTTTTCTTAGTGGAATATTCAACTTCTGTTCCAGCCAATTAAAATGGTCGGTGTGGCTGTTTCTTAATATTGTTTCAACTTCTTTTTCAATTATATATTCTTTTGCTTCTTCAAAAGAATTTAATTTTATTAGTTGAGCAAAGCTTAGACTCTTTTCACTTGAATTAAGTATTTCTGGTTTTACTTTGAAAATCTCCCGAATCATCTTGCCTAGAAACGAGTCAAATTGACTTATTAGCGAAACAAAAAGGCTATTGGGAATAATATCTAATGCGGCTGAAGCAACTTCTGCATTCTTCTCAAGTATGCGAAATTTATGACCATCTTCGGGCGTGAAAGAAAAATATTCCTCCCCACTTTCATCTTTTTCCTCTATGCCATTTTCTTCAACAAACTTCATTAAATCTTTATTTGCTTTTCCATCATTAGCAGATATTATTAACATAACAAAAGGTAAAGTTTCCTTTACACTATCGATTTGTCCTAAAAAATCTTTGTTGATTTTGTCGAATTGATAAGTAACGCCTTCACTCATGATTTAGGAATTGTTTGCACTAAAATCCTGTATTTTTGATTTTGTTTTTAATAATTATATGTGATTTACATTTCATTAACATTTGCGAGATGTGCTTTGGATAATTCTATAAATAGCCTCCGCAGTTCGTAGTGTTCTTCACCAACAACGATACCAACACACGCTACGCGAGATTGCTTCGTGCCTCGCAATGACGACAGTAATAAATGTTGCCGCTAAGATTCTTCGGTTACGCTCCTCGCATATGTGCGGGTCAGGCAGAACCCAAGACGGGGTTGTAAATTCTTTCAGTTGCGCGTATTTGCGAGGAGGCACGACGAAGCAATCTCGGGACACCACAAATAGCTTCACTCGGCAGATTTTTCCACTCGCTTCGTTGGTCGAAATGACGGCAATGTTCAGCAATAACACGTGCTATGGGAGATTGCTTCGTGCCTCGCAATGACGGCATTAATAAATGTTCCGCTAAGATTCCATGCATCACCGCAAAAAATTCCCCCAAGCAAACAGCACTATTGCAAGAGATGATTATGTTTTGTAATTTGATGTCTACAAACAAAACAAATGAATACCCTTGATAAAATTTTTGCTGCACAATACTCGGCCAATGCGGCCATGCCCGGCCCTTTCGGTCACCGTCTCCTCACTTATGCAGATTATATCGCATCGGGGCAGCCGTTGAGTATTATCGAAGATTATATTCGGGATAACGTATTTCCTTATTACGCCAACACGCATACGGAGGCTTCTTTCACGGGGCACCACACGGGGCACTTGAGAGAAGAAGCCCGCAGCCTGATTAAAAAATGCGTGAATGCCACCGATGAGGATGTGCTGATATTTTGTGGCACGGGTTCTACGGCGGCGGTAGATAAAATTAATCGTCTGCTGGTGCAACGCGCAAAGGATAATAACGAAAATTTCATCATTCTATACGGCCCGTACGAACACCACTCCAACGTGCTGCCTTGGCGCGAAAGCAATTTTATACCCATACAAACGGGCATTACCCAAGACGGCCTTGTGTGCCTCGAAGACCTGGAGCGCAAACTGAAAACGTACCAAGGTATGGGCACCGTTATAGGTAGTTTTTCGGCTGCTTCCAATGTTACGGGCATCATATCGCCCGTAGATGAGATAACGCATTTGCTGCACCGCTACGGCGCGTATGCCTTTTGGGATTATGCCGCAGGCGCCCCTTACATGAAAATAGATATGAACCCCGGCCCGGGTTTGCAGAAAGATGCCATATTCATATCTACCCATAAATTTATAGGCGGCCCGGGTACACCGGGCATACTGGTAGCCAAGCGACACTTGTTTAGCAATGCGAAACCGCTGGTGCCGAGCGGCGGTACGGTACATTTTGTAACACGCAACAAGCAAAGATATTTTGAGGATATAGAAACCCGCGAAGAGGGCGGCACACCGGGCATTATAGAATCGGTGCGTGCGGGGCTGTGCTTTAAGCTGAAAGCGGAGGTAGGCGTAGAGCTTATAGAGCAGCGCGAACGAGTTGCGTTGGATTATGCGTTTGCCGAATTAAAGGAGCACCCCAATATGTTTATTTTAGGCAATACCGATTGCAAGCGCTTGGCTTTCCTGTCTTTCCACATACGACTGGGTAACCGCTTTTTACACCACAACTTCGTGGTGGCCCTGCTCAATGACTTGTTTGGCATACAATCGCGCGGCGGATGCAGTTGCGCCGGCCCATACGGACACGAATTGCTGCAACTGAGTGATGAGAAATCGGACGAGTACATGCATGAACTGGCAACGGGCAATGTGGGTATAAAACCCGGTTGGGCAAGGCTGAGCCTTAATTATTTTATACCCGACTACGAGGTGAGATATATTGTTAGGGCACTGAAATGGGTGGCCGAAAAAGGCTTCCTTCTGCTAAAGGATTATCGCTTTGACGACAACAACGCTTTGTGGACGCATGTGAGCTATGAACGCCCCGCGCCGCAAAGCCTGTATAATTTCTCTACCGACTTTACAACTGCCGTCGGCGCAGCCTTTGCCGACACCACACGGCGAGCAGCACAACAGGCAGCCTATTTCGAAGTGGCGGACGCCATAGCTGCCGATGCCCGCCGACGTTGGGTAAATGTATCGCCGCAATCGTACGGACACAACCAGGTAGACAACCCGCTGCGGTGGTATGCCTTGGCACAGGATGTTTCGGAATCAATGGTGTACGGCAATGAAGCCGTACCGGCATAAGCGCCGCAAGGTTACTTCCATTGCATCACCTTATCCTCGGCTATCACATAGATATGCTCATAGTCGGGGATGTGGAGGCTATGTGTGCCGGTAAATTGCCCGAAGGCGGGGAGTATCAGGCGTCGGGCATCTTGCGCAAAGCAGCAGAGTTTTAGGCTTTGGTTGCCTTTGCCGTGCAGCCTTACCGCCGGGTGTATGTGGCCGTGTATGCAAAATTGTTCACAGGTTGCCGGGGCATCGTGCATCACCATAAAAGGCCCGAGTTGCAGGCTGTCGTGCCGGGTCATGTTCCACTCGGTATATTTTTCGGCCGGCAGTATATCGTGGTTGCCGGTTACAAGGTCTATATGCAGCGCGGCATGGCTGTTGCGCCAATGTGCAAAGCCGTCTACCTCGTTGTTTTGCCTGCTGTGAAACATATCTCCCGCCACTATAAGGCGCTCCACGTTATGTTCCCTGATGAGTGCTGCGAGTTTTAGCTCATCCTGCCGATGTGCGTTTGCGGGTATGGCTATACCGTGCTTGCGAAAATGCCCGCTTTTACCCCAGTGGAGGTCGGCCACGAGTAGGGTTTTTTGTGCGGGCCATAATAGTGCTCTTTGCGGCAGCAGTACCAGTTCTTCACCTTGCAGTATTATGTGTAGCATCGGCCGCAAATTTACCGATTTGCGGCTTTGTTATTTTATCATCCCCCCTTTCTTTTTACCTGAAAAAGAAAGGGGCAAAGAAAAGCAGGCCTCGGTCAAATCGCTCCGCGTGACCGAGGTGGCTCTACGCCGGTGTCTTATCGGAATTGTGAAACAAACGGACGCGGCAAGAACTACGTTACGCAGCTATCTTAGCACGATTACGTGCCTCTTTTTGAATTTTGAATTTTGAATTTACTTTCCCCTTTCCTCCTCCCATTGACTGCGATGCTTACGCAGGGGATGGTCTTTCGATTTGTTGAAAATCATCACGCCGTTTTCGCGGCCGGCACGGCGTTGGCGTTGCTCGTCTTCGGGGAGGTTCTTTTCTTCCACACAGGCGGTACTGCAACAGCCTTCCAGTTTTGCCGCGCAGTCGGCACACTGTATAAACAGCAGGTGGCAGCCGTCGTTTTTGCAGTTGGTATGCGTATCGCAGGGTGCGCCGCAGGTATGGCATTGCGCTATTACTTCATCGGTAATACGCTCGCCCAGGCGCTCATCAAACACAAAGTTCTTACCCCTGAATTTGAGGGGCAGCCCTTCCTCTTTGGCCTTGCGGGCATATTCTATAATGCCGCCCTCCACATGAAAGACGTTCTTAAAACCGTTATGCAGCATATAGGCGCTGGCTTTCTCGCAGCGTATGCCGCCCGTGCAATACATAATGATGTTCTTATCCTTTTTATCCTTCAGCATATCCACCGCCATGGGCAATTGGTCGCGAAAGGTATCGGAGGGTACTTCTATGGCATTTTCAAAATGTCCCACTTCATATTCGTAGTGGTTGCGCATATCCACGATGATTGTATCGGGTTGCGCGGACAGTTCGTTGTATTCTTTTGCCTTGAGGTACTTACCCGTTTTTGAGGGGTCGAAGTCGGGGTCATCGATACCGTCGGCCACTATTTTGGGGCGCACCTTCATGCGCAGTACCCAAAACGATTTGCCATCGTCGTCCACGGCTATATTCATGCGTATGCCGTTCAACTCGGGAGCCGAGGCATATAGGGCATCGCGAAAGGCTTCGTAATTGGTTTCGGGTACGCTGATTTGCCCGTTGATGCCTTCATTGGCAATATATACGCGTCCGAAAACCTTTAGCGGTTCCAACTTTTTCCAAAGCTCGTCGCGGAATGATTGAGGCTCCGCAATATTGAAGTACTTGTAAAAGGAAACCGTTTTGCGCGGCTCGGTTTCGGCAAGCATACGCGCTTTCAGTTCCTCGTTGGAGATGCGGTTGTGTAGCACTGGCATGGTGTACCTTCCTTTCTTTTTTTGAGGTGAATAATTATGTGGCGCAAAGATACGCAAAAGGCAAAAGATTGCTATTTTGGAGGGGTGAAGGTGTATATGATTCTTATCATGTTTTTGGTATCGGGCACTGCCTTTGCGCATCCGTGGACACCCGAACTGAAGCCTATGGAGCACTACTATTACGTGGGCGAAAAGGCGTTGAGTAACGGCATAAACTGCATGGTGATTACCAATCGTAAACAGATGGAGAAAATCTTTGGCCGCATCAACCGCCCCGATACGCCCCACTTTGCCAACGAAAACCTACTGGTAATGGTAATGCCGGAAACGCGGAAAGATACCAAGCTCAGCTACCGTGCAAGCTTTGTAAAAGCGGGCAACTTTTTGGCCATATACTGTAAGGTAAACCATACCAAACACACGCTTACCTATACGCATTACCCCATAGCCACGGCGGTGGTGCCTAAGTACAAGGGGGTAAATCAAGTATATTTTTACGAAGAGCGAAAGAAAACCACGCCTTTGATTGAAAAAGTGGCCTTGCCCGAGCGTTTATAACCAGCGCAGGGGGTTGCGGCGGCTCATCAGTATGTAGTTCTTCATGTTCATCCAAAAAGCCAATATCATGTATACGATAATGGGGGAGCCGAGTGTGAGGAACGATATGTAAATGAACCATAGGCGTATGCGTGAAGAGGCTACGCCCAATTTTTCGCCGATTGCGGTACACACGCCAAAGGCTTTCCACTCGATATTGTTTTTTATTTGTACCAATTGCCTGTTCATACCACTACTAATTTACAAAATTTTAAGGACAAAAATCCATGCCAAAAATAAAGCCCGTACTTTGGTACGGGCTTTAAAAAAATATTAAATCGTAGTTTGACTAGCTGGCAAACTCCTGGCGGATAACGTTGAGTGCGCCGCCCGCTTTAAACCATTCTATTTGTTGTTGGTTATAAGTGTGGTTCAGCAATATCTCTTCGCTGCTGCCGTCTTTATGGTTCAGCACCATGGTAATTTGCTTGCCGGGTGCAAAATCGGTAAGACCGATGATGTCCATAGTATCATCTTCACGCACTTTATCGTAATCGGCTTTGTCGGCAAACGTGAGCGCCAGCATACCTTGTTTCTTCAGGTTTGTCTCGTGGATACGTGCAAAGCTCTTCACCACTATGGCGCGTACACCCAGGTGACGAGGCTCCATGGCGGCATGCTCGCGAGAGCTACCTTCGCCATAGTTTTCATCGCCCACCACAACGCTGCCTATACCGGCGGCTTTGTATTGGCGCTGCACCGCGGGTACTTCACCGTATTCGCCGTTCAGTTGGTTTTTAACATTGTTGGTCTCCATGTTAAAGGCATTGATGGCGCCAATCAACATGTTGTTGGAGATATTGTCGAGATGACCGCGGAACTTCAACCAGGGACCGGCCATGGATATGTGGTCCGTAGTACATTTTCCGTAGGCTTTTATCAGCAGGTTAAGGTTGTGCAAGTCTGTACCTTCCCATGCGGCGAAGGGTTCCAGCAGTTGCAACCTTGAGCTTTCGGGGCTAACGATAACGTTTACTTTGCTACCGTCTACGGCGGGTGCCTGGTAACCGGCGTCTTCTACAGAGAAGCCTTTGGGGGGCAGCTCGAAACCTGTGGGCTCATCCAGCATCACAGCTTCGCCGTTGGCATTTATCAGAGTGTCTTTCAGGGGGTTGAAAGACAATTTACCGGCGATGGCATAAGCGGTAACGATTTCGGGTGAAGCCACAAAAGCGTGTGTGGAAGAGAACCCGTCGTTACGTTTTGCAAAGTTGCGGTTGAAGGAAGTAACGATGGTGTTTTTGCGAGTGGGGTCGTCCATATGACGTGCCCACTGACCGATACAGGGACCGCAGGCATTGGCCAATACCACGCCGCCCATTTTATCGAAGGTCTTCAGCATACCGTCGCGCTCGATGGTATAGCGTACCATTTCCGAACCCGGGGTGATGGTGAATTCGCTCTTGGCAACCAGGCCTTTCTCCATAGCGTTGTTGGCTATAAAGGCAGAGCGGGAAATATCTTCGTAAGAAGAGTTGGTGCAAGAGCCTATCAGCGCCACTTCCACCTCATCGGGCCAGCCGTGCTCTTTTACGGCTTCGGCCATTTTGCTGATGGGTGTAGCCAAGTCCGGAGTAAAGGGGCCGTTTACATAAGGCTCCAGTTCGTCCAGGTTTATTTCTATCAGTTGGTCGTAGAAAATTTCGGGGTTGTCATATACCTCTTTGTCCGAGCGCAAATCGTTAAAGATACCGTCGGCCAGTTTGGCGATGTCTGCACGGTTGGTGGAGCGCAGGTATTCGGCACTCTTTTGGTCGTAGGCAAACAGTGAGCATGTGGCACCTATCTCGGCACCCATGTTGCATATGGTGGCTTTACCTGTGGCGCTAAGGCTTTCGGCACCGTCGCCAAAATACTCCACTATGGCACCCGTACCGCCTTTTACGGTAAGTATGCCGGCCACTTTCAGTATAATGTCTTTTGCAGAGGTCCAGCCGCTCATTTTGCCGGTAAGCTTCACGCCTATAAGTTTGGGCATTTTAAGCTCCCAAGGCAAGCCGGCCATTACGTCTACCGCATCGGCACCACCCACGCCTATGGCTATCATACCCAGGCCGCCCGCGTTGGGGGTGTGGCTGTCGGTACCAATCATCATACCGCCGGGGAAAGCATAATTTTCCAATACCACCTGGTGTATGATACCCGCACCGGGTTTCCAGAAACCGATACCGTATTTGTTGGATATGGATGCAAGGAAATCATAAACTTCTTTATTTACATCGTTGGCTGTGGCCAAATCCTCTGCCGCGCCGTTCTTGGCCTGTATCAGGTGGTCGCAGTGTACCGAGCTGGGAACGGCAACCTTATCGCGTCCGCAGGTCATGAATTGCAGCAACGCCATTTGCGCAGTGGCATCTTGCATGGCCACGCGGTCGGGGGCGAAGTTCACATAATCTTTACCGCGCTCGTAAGTGCGAGTGGCGGGTTCGAAATTATGCGCGTACAATATTTTTTCTGCCTGGGTGAGGGGACGACCCAAAAGCTTGCGGGCTGCGGCTACTTTGCCGGGAAGCTCGCCGTATACTTGTTGAATTAAGTCTAAATCAAAAGCCATTGCGAGGAATTATTGATAATTTATGATTTAAAAGCGTTGCGAAATTACCAAAAATGAAAATGAAAAGGAAATAAAAAGCATACTATCCCCGCCCCAAAGGGGCGGAAATTCAAAATTCAAAGTAAAAATTCAAAAAATGTGGTAATCGTTGCATTTTATGCATTGTAAAATGAATGGCTACACTTAGATTGGGTGTTCTTGGTATTGGGAGTTGAATTGTAAGCGGGGGCAAAAGTGTCTTAACGTATAGTAGCACACGCCCGGTTTTGACTTTTGACTTTTTACTTTTGAATTTACCGAAGGGAAGAAAAAAAGAAGAGCGCCACGATAAGCGCCCCTCCTAAATCAAGCCGGGTCTCTCACCCGGGGCAAATGTATGTTGTGGGTATCATTTTTTATAATTTTTTTATTTTTTATACTTATTGGTACCATAATCAAACAAAAAGGCCCGCAATTGCGAGCCTTTTCTATCACTAACATAAAATTTGTAACTACTAGGGGAAGATACCGAGTTCTTCGTAAGCCACACCCACTTTATTGATGGATACCACGAAAGCCGCGGTACGCATATCGGGGATGTTGAGGCTCAGCATGGTTTCGCGTATCTCGTGGTAAGAACCTATCATGGTATCTTCCAAGCCGGAGTAAACCAAATCAACCTCGTCGGGGCCGTGCATGATAAGGCGACGCTCCGAATCGGTAACTTTTTTACCGGTAAGACCTTCCACCGTTTGCAGGATGTTGTTGTTTTGGTTCTCGCTGAAGCGTTTGTCCATACGGCCAAAGCGCACGTGGCTCAGGTTTTTCAACCACTCGAAGTAAGATACGGTAACACCGCCTGCGTTCAGGTACATATCGGGCACCACTATCACGCCCTTAGCGGTCAGTATTTCATCGGCTTCGGGAGTCAACGGTCCGTTGGCACCTTCACCTATGATTTTTGCTTGGATACGGTCGGCATTGGAAGCGTTGATAACGTTTTCCAAGGCTGCGGGTATCAGGATGTCGCAAGCTTGCTCCAGTACTTCGAAGCTGTTTTTGAAATCCGTTGCACCGGGGAAACCTAGGATGGAGCCTGTGGCTTTACGATGTGCCACCACTTTTTCCAGGTCTATACCGTTGGCGTTATATATACCGCCTTCGTACTCGGCCAAACCTACGATTACCGCACCGCCTTCTTCAAAGAATTTTGCGGCGTGGTAGCCCACGTTGCCCAAGCCCTGAACGATAACTTTTTTACCGTTGATGCCGGGAGTAAGACCCAGGCGTTTCATGTCTTCGGCTACATTGCACAATTCGCGCACACCGTAGAAAACGCCCAAACCTGTGGCCTCGGTACGGCCGCGTACACCGCCTTGTGTTACGGGCTTACCGGTAACACAACCCAATGCGTCTATCTCACCGGGTTTCAGTGATGCGTAAGTATCGGCAATCCAGCTCATTTCGCGAGGGCCGGTACCGTAGTCGGGAGCGGGAACGTCGATGCCGGGGCCTATGAAGTTTTTCTTCACCAGCTCGGAAGCATAACGACGAGTGATTTTTTCCAGCTCGAAGGGCGTGTAATTTTTGGGGTTGATTTTGATACCGCCTTTACCGCCGCCGAAGGGAACGTTAACGATGGCACATTTATAAGTCATGAGGGCAGCAAGGGCCATCACTTCATCCTGGTTTACGTCCATGCTGTAACGTATACCGCCTTTACAAGGCAGCTTATGATGAGAGTGTTGCACACGATAAGCCTCGATAACTTCGATTTTGTCTCCGATACGCACGGGGAACTTCATTTGCAGGATGGAGTTACAGGCTTTGATTTGCTCCAGTATACCTTTCTCGAAACGGGTATAAGTGGCGGCCTTATCAAAGTTGCGCTCCACGCCTTGGAAAAAGCTGTAGTGCTGTTGTTGTGCTTTGGCAGTTGCTGTCTCTACCATGATTTAGATTTGATTATGAATAAATAATTTGTCTTAGTCTTTTTCCATACGGGTAATCTTGCGGTCGAGCCGCACGAGGTATAGAATAATCCCGGCAAAGATAGTGGCTAATACCAAAACCACAACGTATATTTTACCGTTAGAACGCATGGCATCCGCCATTTCCGGTTGGGTTTCCTGAGCCTTTGCCGCCAGTGCGGCAAGCAATATCAAAACGGCCGAAAGAAAGTAAGATTTACGCATCCGGTGTTGTTTTTAGAAAGTGTTCTCTTTGTTGTAGTTATAAAGGCTTACGCGTATGTTTAGCGAGCTTATCCAAAAGCCCAGCAGGAACCAACCCAGCACCGCGGGATAAAATATGCCGCGCATGCGGTTATCAAGGTCGTAAGCGTTGAAGCCGGGGTTGCCGCCGTTGCCCGGGTGCAGCGAGTCTACCATGCGGGGCAGCACAAACAGCAGGGGTATCATCAGCGCAAAGGCGAAGATGTTGTACACGGCAGATATCTTCGCACGCTTTTCTTCATCCTTAATACCCCCTCTTAATATAAGATAAGCAAAGTAGGTGAGCATGCTCATGGCCGTAGCCAGTTGTTTGGGATCGTTGCTCCAAGGTGTGCCCCAGGTATAGGTGGCCCATTCCATGCCGGTAACCATGCCCAGTATGCTGAACACGATACCCGAATTGATAAACTCCAAAGAGTAGATATCGTATTTGCGGTCGCCCGTACGCAGGTATTTAATGGCATAGCCGAAAGAGCAGGAAAACAGCAGTATCATCCCAAACCACATGGGCACGTGAAAATACAGGTTTCGGATGCTTTCGTTAAGGATAAACCTTGCGGGTACCGGCAGCAGCAGCCCGCCTATAACCGTATAGGCCAGCAATACTACGCAAAGTACTTTCCACCATAATTGGCGCATGATATACCGAGAAATTTTCGCAAAGTAATGGAATAATGAGCAAACAACGCTCCTTATTAACGTATAGGCATACTTATATAATAAATGACAATGAGGTGCTTACTCCTGCCACAGTATCGGGAAAAGGATAATGCCCAATACCACCACCAGTGCATCCAGCAGCAGCAATATGGCCGCAAGGCTCCACCAGCCCTCCTGGTACACGGGCGATATGGCTTTAAGCGCCAGGTTGCTCAGCATCATCAGTAGCGGTGTTACCAGGGGAAAACCCAGCACCGCCATCAGCGCGGCGTTTTGTTGCGCCCTTGCCGCTATGGCCGATAAAAAGGTAAACATTACCGAAAGACTGATGCTGCCTACCGCGGTGATGGCCACAAACAAACCCGTTTGTATCAGCGGGCTGCCCAGCATCATGTAAAACAAACCCAGGCTCATAAGGCTCATAAGCAGCAGCAGGGTAGTGCTGTATACTATTTTGGCCAACAGAAAGTTTACCGGCTTAACGATGGTGAAATAATAGCGGAAACGATTTTGCGGCTCCTGCAAAAAACTTTTGGCTACGGAGTTTACGGCCACAAATAATTGCACCAGCCAAAACAGGGCGTTCCATGTTCTTGATTCGGGTTGGCCGCTCATCATGTACACCACAAACACGGTGGAGGCCACGTAAAGCAGTACGCCAAAGAGCGTATGCTTTTGTCTCCATTCAATCAACAGGTCTTTACGAACGAGGGAAACTATGCTTGTAAACATGCGATGCCAAAAGTACAATTATCATCAAAAAAAGAATGTGAAAGATTTTTTTGAAAATGCTTTGCAAAATCAAAAAGGCGCTCTTATCTTTGCACTCCCAAAGTTCTTAAAACACAAGCGGAAGTAGCTCAGTTGGTAGAGCATCACCTTGCCAAGGTGAGGGTCGCGGGTTCGAGTCTCGTCTTCCGCTCGAAAGAAATTCCATCCCTCGCGGATGGAATTTTTTGTTTGTGACCATATCGTTGTCACGCCCCGGTGGCGGAACAGGTAGACGCGCAGGACTTAAAATCCTGTTTGCAGCAATGCAAGTACCGGTTCGATTCCGGTCCGGGGCACATTAGGGATTTTTCCCGAGTTTTCAAAGGATTGTTCGATTTCGAGCAATCCTTTTTCCTTTAGTGGCACGGCTTTCAGGGCAAAGACAGGGAGTGTGTGTGCGGTTCGATAGACTCCGTTTCGATAGTGCAATCTGTTATCGAACCCCAGATTCTGTCCAGTAATGTCTTTGATAGGAGTTTCCGAGGAATACTAAGTCTAAACTAGCTACTAATAGGTTTTTCCACTTTGGCTTGGCAAGTCTGCAATAAAAAATGACACATTGAACCCGATAAATTAACCGCAAGTGCGGCATGTCGCTGAGATGGTTTTGCACGCCTTTGACTTATGGCGTGCGCATCACTTAATTTATTTCTCATACTGCCAAGACCATCAATAATACTTTGGCAACCCCCTAATATCTGTTTGAATATTTGTTCGGTATGCTGATCGGGAGAAAGATTTAAATTATTTGCAGTTAGCTTGTAAAGTTTAGGTAGTTCGACCGTATCGTCATATTCAATACCTAAAGTCTCTAAAATATGCTTGCAGACCGTTTCTAGTAAAGTTCTGGCAGTAGTGATGGCGGCTTCGGGGTCATCCGTCATTCTCACTAATGCTTTTTGCCATATATCGCGAATATAGACATCATCAATCTTGATAGCGACTTCAACGACAGGAATATTTTGTTCAAATCGCTCGATAAGTGACGCAAAACTTTGTCTTATGAAATTGCGCCGCGCTTGGTAAGTACCAAATTTGCCTTGTATATAAGGCCAAAAATCTTCTATAGTTCTGCATTGTTTAACGAAATCAGGTAGGCCATCTTTTATCTGCCCTTTTCGCATTAAAGATGCTCTAGCAGCCAGATATTCATCTGCATCATAATGGCCGCTGGTAGCTCTGCCGGTGAGATTGCTTTTTAGAACTTCAATTGTTCGAATTATGTTTTGGTCATGGGTGAGCCAAGCACTTTGCAGATTAGCTTCGTCTTGCGGGTTGATATTAAGAGAACGAAGATCTAAAAGTATATGCTCGATGGAAACATATCTATGTGTCCATTTAAGGTATTCTATGAATAGTTTAGAAATTATTGATGACATATGAGCTTCATCTTTTTCATAGAGTTGGTTGAGAAATGCGGCAAGTTTATCAGACCAATCACTATCCGCAGGTAACAAGGAGTAAAAGTCAGGCTCATTTTTTACGTTATACGCCTCTGTATAGATATCACCGATTTTAAGATCATTGCATAGTCGGATGAAATCTGTTGTTTGAAAAAAATCAACAAATTTTTGCTTTACAAGGCTATCATACAAAGGTCTAATTGCTGTAATTATCTTCATTATGCAGTGTTGCGATACTTGAATTTTGATTATTAAGTTAACATAATAACTCGATAAATGGAGAATCGCTAATTCCCGTCCCGAAAGGGTCTGTGGTACGAGACCCTTCGGCAATTCCCCCGTAAATTAGTGGTCCTGCATATTCCCCAGTGTCCCTTTGGAGACCCTCGCGAGATGGAATAATCTGCTAGGCGAAGCTGTGTATGTTGTCTCGAGATTGCTTCGGCTACTGCGTAGCCTCGCAATGACGCGCAAGTGAAGGACTGTGCAAGCTCATCCCCGGAATCCTTCAGAGGGCGAAGGAAGAATCTTAACGGCAATATTATTACTGCCGTCATTGCGAGGTGCGAAGCAATCTCGCGTAGCATGTGTTGTTGCTGAACGTTGCCGTCATTTCGACCGAGCGCAGCGAGCGGAGAAATCTGTCGGGTAAATAAAATAGTGTGTTTTTCGTCCCGCGAGGTCTTCGGTTCCGAGACCTTTCGGCAACAGGAATTAAAAGGTCGGGCAAGAAAAAGTGGCCCATGTATTAAGCAACTCGGGGATTGCATCAATTTACATCATTTACCGATGATTTTCTTACGATGTGTCAGGCCCCAGAAATGAAGTTCATCCAAAACTTTTTCAAGCGATAAGCCATGTGCAGTGATCGCATATTCTATAGTTGGCGGGAAGGTGTCGTAAACGGTTCTTTGGATAAGCTGATTTGCCTCCAGGCTTTTCAACTCTTTTGAAAGGGTTTTGTCGGTAATTCCGGTGACTTCTTTTGCGATCTGACTGAACCGTTTGGGCTTTTCTGCCAATGCAAACAAAATAAGCAGCTTCCATCTTCCTTCCACGGCATCAAGCGCATCTTTTATGGAAAGCATTGTTTTCGGACAACCGGCTCTTGATAACATCTTCTTCGTTTTATGTTACTTCCACTTTGGATAGCACTTTCCGAGCGGGAAGTACTATCGCTATTAAACAGCGAATGTAATTACTTTACACTTAAAGACAATTAGGGTATGAGCGCAGAACGAAACACATCAAAAGCCATGAACATCATCATTTGGGTGGCGCAAGGGTTTTTAGCCCTCACTTTTATATGGGCAGGATCAATGAAACTATTTAAACCTGAAAGCCTTCCGTTTCCCTGGATAAAAGATAATCCCAAGCTTGTTCTTATAACAGGCATTGTTGATTTATCGGCGGGACTTGGCATTGTGTTGCCGACAGTTTTGCGTATCCGGCCCCGGTTGACAATTTTTGCGGCTTATGGAATTATGGCTTTAATGGCCGGCGCCATTATATTTCATATCTCGCGAAACGAGTTAAAAGACATCGGTTTTAATATTTTCATCTTACTGCTTGCCATCTTTGTTGCATGGGGTAGGCGCAAGGGATCATGACTGAAAACCGATCAAAGAAGATGTGCTTAGTAGGGAAGTTGGTAACCGTATTTATCACGTACACGTTACTACATGTTTGCGTTATCGTAGTTAACTCATAAAAAATACAACGGCCGATTCGCGAAGAACCGACCGTTTTTATTGCACCCTATTTTGCCGCCGCCCTTATCAGTCTGTCGTTGATGGATATGCCCAAGCCTTTCTCGGGCAGTTTGCGTATGATGATCACCCTGTAACCTCGTTCATCCATATCGTGCATGGCAGCGTACAGGTTGCGCGCCGCGCCGGCCCAATCATTGTCGGTGCACAGCAGTATTTGCCGGTCTTTCGGCAATTGTTTCGCGTATCTGTTATAAGTAATCAGGCCTACTTTGTCCGTAGCATATTTGGGAAGTTCGGCCTCCGGGTCTTCGCAAAGTATCACCGGCGTGTTGGGACGGTAATGGCTGGGCAACATGCCGGGCGCTTTGGGCTTATGGCCGTCATGTTTACGCACCGGCCCTATAATATGCGCTATTTCCGGCGTGGTAATTACCCCTTCGCGATACACGGTGGCTACTCCCTCCGGAAAGCCGACGATGGTGGATTCTATACCCGCAGTGCATTCGCCGCCATCCAGTATATACTTCAATGCTTCGGGAAACATCTTCGCCACATGCTCTGCCCTTGTGGGACTGATATAGCCAAATGGATTGGCGCTGGGTGCCGCCACCGGATAACCCACCTCGCGCAGCAGCGCCAGCGTCAGCGGATGTCGTGGTATGCGTACGGCCATAGTGGGCAAGCCGGCGGTTATTTCTCCCGGCAGTAATTTGTTTTTGGGCAGCAGTATGGTTAACGGTCCCGGTGAAAAATGCTCCAGCAGTTTAAGTGCAGGTTTGGGCAAGCCGTTGGCCAAGCGGTCTATTTGCTCGATTGAGGCCATATGCAGTATAAGCGGGTTAAACAGGGGGCGTCGTTTAATGGCAAATATTTGTTGCACCGCCGTTTTTGAAAGGGCATTGGCAGCTAATCCGTATACCGTTTCGGTAGGTATGCCTACCACTTCGCCACGGTTCAACAGTTCCGCCGCATAGGCCACATCATTCCCGATTACAGTACCTGTTGTCATGTTTGGTTTTTCCAAAAGCATATCAAAATATTAAGGGTTACAATGGTCGCAGTACATGGCATCTTCCATGGTTTTTCCCTTAGGGAATTTCTTTTCCTCGGTGTGCCGGCATTTTTGGCATTTGTATACCAGTGCCAGTGTACTTTTGGTAGGTGCCATACAGGTGCCGCAAGGCAACCCCTCTACCACATGTGCCACATCAAAACCCGGTGCCGAGCATTTGGGGCAAAGGCTTCTTGCGGTGCGCAGCAATTTATTGGCCGCTTGGCTTATTACGTTCATGCGCGTTGGGTTATGCATGGCGCGCATATCCGTTTCTAAAAACGCGTGTCCGTAGGTGCCGAGGTAGTCTTTTACCCATATTTCCAAAGCCTTCCATGTGCGTATACCTTTTATCATGCGCACGGTATCGCCGCGGTCTTGCTTTACGATAAGCCCGTGTTCGGGGAAGAGTGCAGCCTCGGCAAAGGCTTTCGCTTCACTCCAAGAGTATACCGTTTTTCCCGAAAAATTGGTTTTTGTACTCAACTCCCTCGATTTTATTTCGATGTTGTTCTCGAGGTCTACCAGCACAAGTATTTCATCGTCTGCCGGTACGAAGAACATACCCGGGTGCGGCCCGAAGGAACCTTCGCTGGCCACTGCCAGCGTACAGTTGTATTGTTTACAGGCCAGCAAACATTTCTTGCGTGCGGCCTCCACCGGGTCGGTGTTGCGTTCTATTTCGCCGCTGAATGTACCAAAGCGATCGGTATCAAAGTCGCGGGGTACCACTACTTCCACTCCCAGTGATTTTAGTGCGGGAGCAATCACGCGTTCCTTTTCGTGCTTGGTGGCCACAAGCAATTTTCGGCCTTTAAATATATCGGTGCGCATAAGCTGTTTCGGTTTAAGGAGCCGGAGGAGTGTTGTACTCCTCCGGCAGTGGATATTTACGCGTTTATATAGTCGGGTACATATTCTACGGACATCTTGGCGTGCAGGGCCACATGCTTGTGGTTTTGTATAATGTTTATGGCTTTGCGCAGTGTTTCTTCCAGTTCTTTGATGCGTCTTTCGGAGTGCTTGATGTCCTCCTCGCTGTAGTTATGTTTGTCTATCTTCTCGATGTGGAAGTCTGTTTTTACACGCACCAGTTTGGTGAGTAGTTCTTCCGTTTCTTTTGCGGTGAATCTGCCGCTTACAAGTGTAAATTCCATACGGTTAAATTTTTGTGGTTTTGTTAATTTATTGGCCTTGACCGGCGCTGTAAGCGGGTTGTCCGTTCATCAGGTACAGGTTTTCGGTTTTTATGATGTTGAACCTATGGTGCAGCAGTCTTTGCAGCAGGTCTATCACAAACTGGTAACTTACGCCTTGCCCGCTCTGCACCATAAACCGGCAGCGCCAGTGGTCGGTGCAGAAGGTTTCGGGGAACCCTCCGGGCCATACTTTGGTGCCCCGGTTGGTTATCATTTGCAGTTTCAGGGCGTCGGCATTTACTTTGTTCAGCTGTTCTGCCAGTTGCTCGGCATTTCGCTCTTTGTATTCCAGGAAAACATCTACACCCACCAGTTCTTTTACCGCGGGAGGGGTAGGGGTCACTTTTATGTTGAAGCCGCCTATGGCTTTTGAGTAGTCTACCGCTTGCAGCATGGCGGGGGCCTGCCCCAGTCGGGTTATCACCGCATCTGCAAACTCTTGGGTACCCAATGCTTCTTTTGATGTGCCCTCCTTGTATATGTCATAGGTATGCACACCGTCTTCCAGTGTTTTCAGCCAGGCGTTTTGTATTCTTTCGGCCACATCGCTTTGCCCTATGTGTACCAGCATTTGTACGGCACCCAGCAACAGTCCCGAAGGGTTGGCTTTGTTTTGGCCGGCTATGCGTGGTGCCGAGCCGTGTATGGCCTCAAACATTGCAAACCCGTCGCCTATGTTGGCGCTGCCCGCCAAGCCTACCGAGCCGGTTATTTGTGCGGCTATGTCGCTCAATATATCGCCATACAGGTTAGGCATCACAATCACGTCAAACACCTCGGGCGTATCGGCCAGTTTGGCTGCGCCTATGTCTATAATCCAGTGTTCTTTTTCCAACTCCGGGTATTCGAGGCCCACCTCGTCAAACACTTTGTGAAACAAACCGTCGGTAAGTTTCATGATATTGTCTTTGGTGAAGCAGGTCACCTTTTTGCGGTTGTGTGCGCGTGCGTATTCGAAGGCATAGCGTATAATCTTTTCCGTTCCCGGCCGGGATATAAGCTTGAGGCACTGAATCACTTCGTCGGTTTGTTGGTGTTCTATGCCCGCATACAGGTCTTCCTCGTTTTCACGAATGATGACCACATCCATTTTCGGATGTTTGGTTTGCACATAAGGATGGTAGCTGATGCAGGGGCGCACATTGGCAAACAGGCCCAATACCTTGCGGGTGGTCACATTGAGGCTTTTGAAGCCGCCGCCTTGTGGGGTGGTTATCGGGGCTTTTAAAAACACCTTTGTTCTCCTTAGCGATTCCCAAGCCTCGGGGCGTATGCCGGCAGAATTACCTTGCAGGTATACTTGTTCGCCGATGTCAATCTTTTCAATGTCCAGCCGTGCACCTGCGGCTTCCAAAATGCGCAGTGTGGCGGTCATGATTTCGGGCCCGATACCGTCTCCGTAAGCCACTGTAATCGGGGTTTTTGTTGGTGCGGTCAAAGTGTTTGTTGCCGCTTGCGTTTGAAGTGTTTCTGTCATAATGGTCTGTTTAACTATCGTAAAAAAAAGCGAAGCATCTAGCCTCGCTTTTTAAAATTTGCCCTTGTTAATTCAGCATCATTCAGGTTGATGTAGGCATTTGACGGAACGAGCCGTTGATGCTTTACCTTGTTTTCATCTTGCGCGCTTTTGAGTATTTGTTTTACCATTACGGTTTTGGATAATGCATATTCACGACTGTCTTCCACTATAATTATTCTTCCTATTTCTTCCCCCGGTTTATTTGCCCTTGTACCATAGAGGTGCATATGCGTATCACTTACACAAAGCAAGGTTTTAAGGGCTTGTTCCATGCCTGCTTTACGCATGGCTGTCGGGGCAACTATGTCTATCGTTACGGCATTACGTGCGCGTGTGGTCTCTCCCAAGGGTAGTTCTAATATTGCCCTTAGCTGTTGTTCGTATTGGGAGGTGGTGCATGCTTTTAAAGTGTGGTACCCGCCGGGGTGCATGCGTGGCGCTATATCGTTTACAAGCAGCCTGTCGTCCTCGGTAAGTATCATTTGTACGGTAAGCACACCTACCAACTCGAAGGCTTCGGCTATCGATATGGCTATTCTGCATGCTTCTGCGGTTTTATCGCTGCTTATGTGTGCGGGGCTAACCATGAAGTCCGTACGCTTATGTTCTTTATCATACACCATACTTACCGGCTCATAGCATTCTATGGCACCTTCTGTATTTCGACACACGATAACGGACAATTCCTGTTTTATGTCGTGCTGCATTTCCAGTATGCAGGGTTCGTCAAATGCATTAAGCAGGTCATTAAGCGTTTCCAGGTGCAGGAGGTCGTTTTCTCCTTTGCTATTACACCGCCGCAGGTAGGCGGGCAGTTTCTCTGCATGATTATATAAGTCTTGTCTGTCTATAACCGGTATGCCCGGTACAACCGGAATGTCTTTCGATGTAAGGAATTTTCTAAGGATGAACTTGTTTTGCGTAAGTTCTATTACCGTTGTGGAGGGATATATTTTTACCCCCTTTTTCTCCAGCGCCTTAAGTGCCGCAGTGTTTACGTTTTCATTTTCAATCGTAATCACATTCATTGCCACACCAAAAGCAATCACATCATCATAAGAGGCAGGGTTTCCGCGAGTAAAGGATTTGGTGTATCGGGCTGCCGGGGCATTGGCGTCTTTATCCATTACAGACACGCTAATTCCATAGTCGATGGCGCATTTGATAAACTGTGCGCTTTCCGGTCCTCCTCCCAATATTCCGACCTTAACCTGTGATACCATTTCCTTGATTTGTTTATCAAAAGTAATAAAGCTATTCACTATGATAGTAATACTATTATTTATAGAGAGATAATTATTTTTTATAGTAGCTTTAATAGTTTTAGGAGTAGTTTGGCTAATTGTATTTTAGGCTGAAAGGGCAGTCCCGTTTACGATAACAGATAACGACCTATATTTGGTTTATAATAATGTAGTCGTTATCAGATATTGGGGGCAGTAAGAAGTAGGAGTATGCAAAACAGGTTGTATTAAATAGGATTAATTTTGAACCTAAACCCCGCGGGAATCGTATATGTATATGTCTGTGAGATTTCCTTGCATGAATTGTAAAGCCTTTGTCATTTGTGCGTTTTAGGGCTGTTACAGGTATATAAAATAGAAATACTGTGACAAATACTTTGCAATTTTTTAACGGGAATGGCTATCTTTGACAGCATTGAATGTTCATTTCATTTTTTTAACAATAATTTATAATGATTAGGAAGTTTATTTTACTCGTTTCAACTGCGCTTGGCATCACAGGGGCCGCACAAGCACAGTTTTGCGGTACAGACCAGGTAAACAACTATTACAAGCAGCTGTACCCGCAAATTGAAGCGCAAGAGCGGGCTTTGAACGAGCAGATCAAAAATTACCTGCTGAATTACGATTTGGGTAATTCTCAGTTAAAGACAACTGCTTTTGGTGAGAATGATACACTGCACATACCTGTGGTGGTACACATAGTGCATGATTACGGTGCGCAAGATTATATAAACGATAATGTGGTTTACAGTACGATAGATGAAGTGAATAGGACTTACCTTAAACTAAATACTTCTGATATAGCTCAGGTACTTCCCGCATTTCAGCCTTATGTCGGTACTGCCAATATAATGTTTCACTTGGCAACAAAAGACCCTCAAGGTAACCCCACAAACGGTGTTACGCGCCACCAGTCGTATCTCACTAAGTTCGGTAACGATCAGGCTAAAATTGGTCAGTGGGATCCCTCAAGCTATATTAATATATGGGTAATCGCAGACATCCAAGGAGATGCCGCAGCTTATGCCATCGTACCGTCTACAGCGGCTCAGTTGCCTTACAAAGACGGTATCATCAGCCAAGCAGGTGATTTCAATGGTAATAAAATTATTGCCCACGAATTGGCGCACGTATTAAATATTAACCACACTTGGGGCCAAACTAACAATCCCGGTGTATCCTGCGGTGACGATGATGTGGATGATACTCCTCCCACAGAAGGTGAATTGGGCGGCTGCTCCATATACGATACCACTTGTATCAATACCGAAGTACCTGTAGGTAAAATCATTATGGATTCGGCCCGTTATGTAACGGATAACAATACCGCAACCATAGATTTTGAAATGAATACTTCCGGTTGGTTTAAGAGCGTTAATGTGTATCCCGCCAAACCCGGTACCCCTTTTGATATCGTGTTGTTACAAAGAAACGGCAGCGGTGGATTTGATACTACCAATAAAGTAGGCAGCGAATACTATGCTCGCTTTTTCAACGTAGGTAATAAGACGGTTGACAGTGCAACCGTTACAGGCGCGGCTACAGGTCGTACTACCGGCGGTATAGGTTTTACTGCCAAGAAGGAGTTGCGTATAGAAGCGGTAACCATCCATCCTACAACAGCCGGCCTACCCTTTAAAATATATTTGGGCGTAGGTACCGATTCTTTGGTTGATTCCGTAATAGGTGTTACCACCATTGCTCCCCAAGTGGTAAATTTGGGCTTCTATGTTCCGCAAGGCTCAAACTACTGGCTCTATTTGGGTCAAAACCCGGGCTTGCTGCATGATTCGGCCAACACAGAACAAATAGGAGGCATAGATGCCAATTATATTGAGTTTACTTCCTTTACTACCAATGGCCGCTATAACTATCTGTATGATTGGAAGGTGCGCTATCAAGGCATGACACCCGTACCCAACCCTAAAACTCCCGGAGCTCCTTTCCAAGTAGCCCTGAACTATCGTCTTTTCCCCGGTGTTTATAAATTGGCATTGATAGAAAACGGAGGTTTGTCTCACGACACCATAAGTGCAAACAGCCCTTATAACGAGAAAATTCCTTGCGTTACGACATTGTCTTCAACTACCATCAATAATGTATATAAATACATGTATAATTGGGTTATCCGCTATGGTTATATTAAGCAAGTAGGTAATGATTGTATTGACTACCCCGACACTGTGAATACGCAGAATATCATGAACTATGCAAACTGTAAGCTCATGTTTAGTAAAGGCCAGGTAGGTCGTATGCGTGCAACAATGGCTAATAGCGTAGCACATAGAGACAGCCTGATAACACTGGCAAATGCGATAAAAACAGGTATATACAACCCCGCAACCGGTAAATATGGTGAAAGACCCGAGTTGGCTCCTCAAGCAGATTTCTCTGTTGAGAAAAACTTGGCCGGTGACCGTATAGTATATGTTTGTGCAGACGGTACAACTCCTTTTAAATTTAAAGACAGAAGCTGGAGAGGTGCAGTGTCCGGTATTAGCTGGGAAGTTTCTAACGGTGCCACAACAAACTCTTCCGGAGCAGCCGGCGAAACTATTGATGTAAAAGTTACACAACCGGGCTGGGTAGATGTTAAAATCACTGCCAACAACAGTCTCGGTAGCACAGAGGTTTCGGCAAAACCTGTTTATGCCGCAGACCCCAACTTCAAAATCAACCCCAATAACGGCGGTTACTTCCAAGAGTTCAATACCGATGGTGATTTGGATAAATGGCCTATTTTCAACTATTATAACAACAATCCCAAGTGGGAAGTTATAAACGGCAACGGTTTCTTTGATAAAACCTGTATCATGTACAAAGGTTTTGATGATCGTATAGGCATCAATGCGTTCATTAACTCTCCCGGTGGTGATGTGGATGATTTCTTCTCACCTGCTTTCGACTTGTCCGGCGTTGGTGCCGAAGCCAGCCTGAACTTTATGTTCTCCGGTGCTTACCGTACCACAGACCCCGATTTGCTGCGCGACACGCTGGAGATTCACTACTCTAGGGATTGCGGTCAAACGTGGAGCCTGCTGAAACGTTACCACAGGCAAGAACTGTCTACAAAAGGTACTTACAATTATTCTTATGCACCTTTGGGTTATTGGGATTGGGATCAGAAGAGCATTGATTTGCCCGAGGCTGCTCGCACAGATCGTACTTTCTTCCGTTTCCGTTATAGGCCCGGTTCCGAGAAAACCACATCTTTTGCAATGGGCACAGGTAACAACTTCTATCTTGACCGTATCAACATCAGCCCCTTCCCCGCAGGTGTGAATACGCTTATTGCCGACGATAAAGAAGTAGCGGTAGCACCGAACCCCACGCACAGTGGTTCTGCGGTTATTATCAAAAACAACATAGGTACTACCGCAAAAATTGTGGTAACCGATGTAACCGGTAAAGTGGTATACACTACCCAACAAGCGCTGACTCAGCAAGTAAACCGTGTTGAAATTCCCGCTTCGGCCATCGCCGTTAAAGGAATGTACATGGTACAAATACAAGCAGGTAGCAACAGATTCAACGAGAAACTGGTTGTTTACTAGTAGCTTAACAATTGATTTCTCAAGCGCCTCCGATTATCGGAGGCGCTTGTTTTTTATGCATTACCCCGGGAATACTTCTTTATGAAATCCTTTTCAATTTTTACGTAAGGTTTGCGACATGTTTGTTTATTTTTGTCGTAAAGAGGTACCCGGATGAACGAACAAATCATATCGCTGAGACAGGCCAATATATATCAAGGTAAAAGCCTGATATTGAGTAACGTGAACTTTGAAGTAGGTAGGAGCGAATTCGTTTACCTCATAGGGAAGACAGGTACGGGTAAATCCAGCCTGTTGAAGACCTTATATGGAGACTTGTATCTAAAGGAAGGTAGCGGTAATATTGCCGGTTTCGACCTCAAGCAACTGAAATGGCAAACCATCCCCTTGTTGCGCCGGAATCTCGGCATCGTGTTTCAGGATTTCCGCCTGCTTACAGACCGTAACGTACACGATAATCTGGAGTTTGTATTAAAGGCTACAGGCTGGACCGATAAGGCACTGATAAAGGAAAAGATAGACAGTGTGTTGACCAAAGTAGGCCTGAAGAATAAAGGCTTTAAAATGCCCTACGAGATGTCCGGAGGAGAGCAACAACGTGTGGATATTGCACGCGCATTGCTTAATAATCCCAAACTGATTATTGCGGATGAGCCCACGGGAAACCTTGACCCCGATACCACCGACGAAATCATGCAACTGCTGTTCAGCATTTGCCGCGATTACCAAACGGCATTTGTAATGGCCACTCACGATTATACCATCATACAGAAATATCCCGCACGCGTGGTGCGTATAGAGCAGGGGCAATTAAAAGAGATTAGCGCTGCAGGTGTGTAAGTAGGTTTTGCGCGTTAAGGGCATTGCTATAGTGCCTTGTCAACAAACTTCGCCGCAATTCTATATCTGCCGCCGTAAATGCACGCCCGAAGGATTGTTCTATCAACCGGCAAAAGTCTTCCGGGCTATTGGCTATTATACAGCAATCTTCCAGCCCCGTACCATGCAGCATGGCATCGTTTACCAATACATGCCTCCCGCCTGAAAGTGCATAGAGGAGTTTCAGTTTCATGCCCGTTGGCTGAAAGGTGGGCAATACGTGTATGTGCGCCTCCCCGATCAGGGTCTCCATTTCATGCGCGGAAGGATTGGTAATAAGTCGACAATGCGGCAAAGCCTTGCAAGCGGCAAATATTTCGGCGGACGGCTCTCTGCCGGCAATCACAACAGGTGCCGAGATGTAAGGGAATACTTCTCGTAAAAGAAATAACACGGCCTCAATATTTTCCGGGTGACTGAGGTTTCCGTGGTACAGGCAAAATTTTCCCTTACCTGGCATGGCGGTTATATGGTTATATGCATGAAAAGGGCCAATAAATTCGTGTGTGGCATTGGGGTAACGCTTCCGGTAAAAATCCACATCGGCCATTGACAGTGCAAAGAATGCGGTAGCGGCCTGCAACCGTTCTTCATATTTTTTCAACAGCCGCCCTTCCGCAGCATAGTAAAGCCGCTTCGATTTGTCTTGTGTTCTCGCTGCCAGTTCGTTGTAGTAAGCGTGCTCTATGTTATGAATTCTTATGGCTTTCTCGCGTTGGCTAAGCTCCGGGCGCGATAAATAATACGTTGTGTGTATCCCTTCAAACAATATGGGGGCCTCTATCTCAATAAGGCGCCGCAACAGGGCCTTATTACGACGAGAATACACAATGTATGGAATAGTGAAGGAAATGCCACCTATGCCGGTTTTACGGGGATAATACCATACTTCTTTGCAAAGCGCCTTAAGTTCCTTGCTTTCTTTTCTTCCGTAGGCAAAGCAGTGCAGGTATATCTCGGCGCCCGCCTCGGCAAGTGCTTTTATTTTATAAAACACATCTATAGCCCCTCCGTAATCGGCAGGGTAGGGTATGTCAAAGGAAATTATGTGCAGCTTATTGTTCTTCAAGACGCTTATACACGTTTAATAAAGTCTTGGCCTCTTGTTGCCAGCAATACTTCTCGCGAGCTTTTATACAGTTATCGCGCAGGCGCTTGTAATATTCCTCGTCTTGCAGCAGTTTGTTCAGTGCCTTGGCTATCTTTTCGGGTGTTGGATGGTCTATAAGCAGGGCTACTTCGTATTGTTCGTTTATCTTCTCGTATTCGGGGTATTTGATGCACAACTGCGGCACGCCAAAATGCATGTAATCGAAGAAGCGATTGGCCAAAGACAGCCTGTTGCTGAGACTTGTTTCTTCGAACAGGGTTATACCTACCGTGGCTGCAACGGTATATTGGGTAAGCTGTTCCGGTGGTACGTAGCCTTTAAAAGTTATTTTATGATCCAGCTTATATTGCCCGGTTATGGACTTTGCACGTTCAAAGAAATTGCCTTCGCCACAAACCAACAGTGGCGCCTGTACATAGCGCATGGCGGGTATCAGTTGCTCAAAACAGCGTCCCACGTTTACCGCGCCTTGGTAAAGAATAAAGCGCTCGGAGCGGCGATGCAATTGCAAATGTTTCAGCACCGTGGCATTGCGTACTACCTCATAGTCTACTCCGTATTTCTTCTTCAGTTCTTCGGCATAGCATTCGCCAATGGTATACCCCACAGGAAAGTTGGGAACGGTATGCCTGGCTATCGCTTTCCACATTTTATGTACCAGCGGGCGCGATATTACTTCTTTGAGTTCGGTAAACAGTTCATGTGCATCGTACACCCGCTTTTTACGGCGCAACAATGATGCGTAATAAACGGGTAGTATCGTATCCAGGTCTATGGCGCAGATGATATCCACGCGAGAAAACATGAGGTAGAAAAACAGGTTTATCCAATACGCAAAGTACATGAGCTTACCCTTTTCTGCGGGTATGCGCAACCTTTTTTGTTTAAAGGGTCTTTCTACAAGCGGAGGGCTTTTTTTGCGTTTAAAGCCCACCAATGTTACATCATAACCCGCATCTGCAAGCGTAGTGCAGATACGTATCATGCGCTGATCGTAGTTGAGGTCGTTGGTAACGGTGCATATAATGCGTGTGGGCTTCTTCATTTGTATTCTTTGGAAAAGTACAGCTTTTCACCGTTTATGATGCAATAGGGTGGTTCAAAACCCGGCATCATTGTGGCTCTTATATGTCGCTCTATGGTGGCTTTATCCCAATTAAGGTCTATTTGTTTCAACGCATTTATTTCATTTCTGAAGTGTAAGGCCGTTCCGTAGTCCCCTTCCAGTGCTGCTTGCGGCACCGGTTGATAATCTCCGGCAACAATCTTGCCCAAGCTATCTTTAAACAATTGCACGGAAGCCTCGAAGGTGAGTTGATACAATTCGCCGATGTAGCAGCCTTCGGGTATGGGGAACCGTTTTTGAAACAGAATATCACCATGGTCTATACGGGTGTCTATGCGGTGGATGGTGGTTCCGAATTCGGTTTTGTTTTCTATAATGGCGTAGGAAAATTGGTTGCTGCCGCGATATTCGGGCAACGGTGCCATGTGCAGGTTCACGGCAATTTGTCCGGCCTTGGCAATATGTTCGGCCTTTAAAATTTCATGGTATTGCACGGAGTAAATAATGTCGCATTCCGGCAACTCGTCCAAACTATCGAAAACGGGAATACCGTGTTCTGCGGCCAATGCTTTCAGGTCATGGTCGCCGCCAAACTCTTTCCTCGCTTGTGTCATCAACCCCGTTATAGTAACGTTCAGCACGTCTTTTTGTGCCAGCAACTCGGCAAAGCAGGCATAGCCTACGGGTTTGCTGCCCAAAAAAATCATCCGTTTTTGCATATGCCGTAAAAATAAACGTTTTAAAGTTGCATTTTATTTCTGTAATTCGCAGCCATGCCGCGCAAACGCATACTTATTGTCAATAACCGCGTTCCCTATCCGCTTAACGATGGCGGAAATATTGCCGTGCATGCCATGGTGCAAGGCTATAAAGACACGGGATGGGAGGTGTACCTGCTGGCAATGAACACGACAAGACATCACATGCCTGCGAAAGAACTCGCCGGTATCTACCCGGATATCTTTCGTTTTGATACCGTGGAGGTAAATAATGATGTTACATCTTTCGGGGTACTGCGTAATTTTTTGTTGAGCAGTAAGCCCAATCATGCCGAGCGGTTCTTTCATAAACACTTTGCGGGGCATCTGCAAAATGCGATAATTGAATTTAAGCCCGATGTGGTGCAGATAGAAAGCATATTTCTTACCGATTATCTGCCTTATATCAAAGCGGTGAGTAATGCCGCCACGGTATTGCGCTTACATAACCTGGAGTATGAAGTATGGGGGCGTTTTGCCGAAGAAAGCAAAGGGATAAAAGGTATTTATATACGCAATCTTGCCGCCCGTATTCGCAAATATGAAGAGGCCGCATGGGCCAAGTATGATTTGCTGCTACCTATAACCGGTACCGATGCGGAAGCGGTAAGAAAATTGCTGCCAACGGCTGATATCCTCACCGTGCCGGTGGGCATAGCTACGGAGCATGTTGCCGACACCGCACCTGTGGTTAATAACAAAGGCTACCATATTGGCGCTATGGACTGGTTGCCTAATGCCGAAGGCATACGTTGGTTTTTGGAGCAGGCATGGCCCGAAATACATGCGCTATACCCCGATTTTGAATTTTGGTTTGCCGGACGAAAAATGCCGGAGTCTTTTAAATTAAACTTACCTACAGGAGCGCATTGTGCCGGCGAGGTACCGGATGCCGAAGCGTTTATTGCGGATAAGTCCATATTATTCGTGCCCATAAAATCGGGAGGAGGGCTGCGGATTAAAATACTGGAGGCCATGTCAAAAGGCAAAATCGTGGTAAGTACCGATGTGGGAATGCAGGGTATTGATGCGGTATCGGGGAAAGATTTTATAGCGGCAAACACTCCCCGTGAGTTTGCAGAGGCCATACATTTTATAATGGCAAACCCCGCCTTGACCAAGGAAATAGCATTAAACGCGGCAGCTTTGGTAAAGGCAAACTATGATAAATCCGACATTATCGGCAGGCTAAACGAGCGTCTTAACGCCATTCTATAGTCCGGTTTGAAATACCCGAGGCCCGACTCATAGGTGCATTTTTCGCTTTTATCCGCCCATATTGCAATTAATAATAGGCCTATACCTCAATTAGGCGCAATTAGTAGTAAATTTGCAGCATACTTTACTTTAAGAGAGGGATTTATGCTCGATACAATCGAATCTGCGCTGGATGATCTGAGACAAGGAAAACTGCTTATTGTGGTGGATGACGAAGATCGTGAAAATGAAGGGGATTTTGTAACCGCTGCTCGCAACGTTACCCCCGAAATCATCAACTTTATGTCGAAACACGGCCGAGGGCTTATTTGTGCCCCCGTTACCGAGCAACGTTGCGAAGAGTTGAAGTTGAACCTGATGGTGGAAGATAATACGGTACTGCACCAAACACCGTTTACCGTATCGGTAGACCTGATAGGGCAGGGTTGCACTACGGGTATATCCGCGCACGACCGCGCCAAAACGGTACAGGCATTGATAGACCCGGCCACAAAGCCCGAAGATTTGGGCCGCCCCGGTCACATATTCCCTCTTCGTGCCAAAAATGAAGGCGTATTGCGCCGCACGGGGCATACCGAGGCTACGGTAGATTTGGCGCGCCTGGCGGGTTTTGAGCCTGCAGGTGTACTCGTGGAAATCATGAACGATGACGGCACCATGGCCCGCCTGCCTCAGCTGAAAGAGATAGCCAAAAAATTTGACCTCAAGATTATCTCCATAAAAGACCTTATTGCCTATCGCCTGCGCACCGAAAGCCTGGTGGAAGAAGAAGCAAGGGTACAGATGCCTACCAAACACGGCGATTTTGAGCTTATCGCCTTCCGTCAAACCAATACCGGTGAAATGCACATGGCATTGAAAAAAGGTAACTGGGATAAGGACGAGCCCGTGTTGGTGCGCGTACACAGTTCCTGCTTCACCGGGGATATATTGCACTCCCTGCGCTGCGATTGCGGAGACCAACTGCAAAAAGCGATGGAAATGGTGGAAGCGGAAGGTAAAGGTGTGGTGGTATACATGAACCAGGAAGGCCGCGGAATTGGATTGCTCAACAAGCTGAAAGCCTACAAACTGCAGGAAGAAGGAAAGGATACCGTTGAAGCAAACTTGGCTTTGGGCTTTAAAAATGACCAAAGAGATTACGGTGTGGGTGCACAAATATTGCGTCACCTAGGCGTATCAAAAATAAAGCTGATGACCAATAATCCGCGCAAGCGCGCCGGATTGCTGGGCTACGGGCTGGAGGTTGTGGAAAACGTGCCCATAGAAATTAAGCCGAACATACACAACGAGTTTTACTTGCAAACAAAAAGAGATAAGCTGGGACACGAAATTTTAAGGTAAATTGAGCCTGTAATCATTTTTTGAACAGGTAAATACTCCCCGAACAGTTGAAGCTACTCTTCTTGGCCAATCGTATACCTTATCCGCCTTATCGTGGCGATAAGCTGAAAATATATAACCTGGCCAAACGCCTGCAAGGGAAACATGAGTTGCATTTGCTCACTTTTGCGCAAACCAAGGAAGAGTTTGCGTACAAAGCCGAGTTGGAGAAAATCTTTACCAAAGTTCATCTGATATACCTCCCCAAGTGGCGCTCGGCCCTTAATTGCCTTGCCGCATTTTGGAATCCCTTGCCTTTGCAGGTGCTGTACTTCCGCTCCCGAGCGATGTGCAATAAGCTGGAGACCGTGCTGAAGGAAGATAAATTTGATGGGGTACATGTGCAGCACTTGCGCATGTCGCCCTACCTGAGTAATAAAAAGCGTCTGCCCCGAATACTGGATATGCCCGATGCGTTTTCGCTATACTGGAAGCGCCGCATAGAGGCGCAAAGCAATCCTTTGTCCACACTGTTTGCTACCATAGAGCAGCGCCGCGTATTTCGTGCGGAGCGTATCATGAAGGGTTATAACCTCTCCTTGGTATGCTCGGCGGAAGATATGGATTACCTGAAACGCGAGCATTGGATAGATGATATTGCCTTGCTTCCCAACGGGGTGGATTTGGATACGTTTCATCCGAATAACCACGATTACGCGCACAACCATACATTGCTCTTTACCGGCAATATGGACTATGCGCCCAATGTGGACGCGGTGGTATATTTTACCGAAGAAATATTACCCGCCGTTCGTGCCAAGTTTCCGAATGTTCAATTTGTAATAGCCGGGCAAAGACCGGTAAAAAAAGTATTGGCATTGGCCAATGACTATGTAAAGGTTACCGGCTTTATACAAGACTTGGCGGCCGAATATAACAAGGCCAGTGTGGTGGTGGCACCCTTACGCTTTGGTGCCGGTACACAAAATAAAGTGTTGGAAGGTATGGCGATGGGTGTGCCCGTGGTATGCTCCAATATAGGCTTTAAAGGCCTGAGTATTGCCGACGGAGAAGGCGCTTTTATGCGTGCCGATGCGGAAGGTTTTGCACAAACGGTCAACGAACTGTTGGCTTCGGCCGAAATGCGTGAGCGTACCGGTAAAATTGGAGCCGAAGTTATTGCAAGCCGCTTTGGGTGGGATGCGGTAGCGCAAATGCTTGAAGGGTACTTTGAGCAGGTGGCGGCTAATAACCGCGACTAATCCGTGCCACCGCCTGTATTGCTTTGTGTGCGGTTGTTTTGCTCCAACAATTTCTTTGCCTCAGCCTCTTCGCGCAACTTTGCCGCATAACGGTCGCCCCTGAAAAACTCCTCGAACGTGTTGAATGATTTTCGCCAGGACAAGCCTATACCTCCGCGCGATATATTGCGGTCTACCAATACATCATAGCTACCTGTGCGGAAGATGTTGAGGCGCAGGTTGCCGTCTTCCTGCAATTGATACTCGGCCCTAAAGTCACCTACCAGGTTGTTGGTATTAGATTTTGAAGACGTGGGGCGGCCCCAGTCATAGGCGCTACCCACTTGTAAGGACAGCCTGTTATTAAAATAGTTTTTGCGTACCCCCAACGAAAGCTCGTTACGGTTGCCCGTGGTGGATGTGGCGGATAGCGGGTCGCCGGCCGTATAGCTGTACTGCTTGTACCTGAAATCTATCGCCAGGTTTTTATCGCCCGTTATCTTACTTACTATATTGGTGATTTGAGAAGATGCCGTGGTGGATAAGATATCGGACACGTTGCTGATGGCACCCGTACGTCCGGTGCCGCTCTCGCCTATATTGGTTTCCGATGGTACAAAGGAGTTGATAAGCAGTATGGATGCCACTTGGTTAAAGAGCATCTCGTAGTTTTGGTTGATGAGGCGCACACGGTTGGCGGCAATGGTACCGGCTACATATTGGTCGGGCATTTCCAGGTTAAAGGTCAGTTGTGGTTTATCCAACGAGCCCTTCATGTGCAGCAGGATGTTTACATCCTGAGGACTTTTTGCGGCTATCACTTCACGGTCGTTACGATTGGATATTTGATTAATCGCCGTTTTTTCGGCAGGTTCCAGCACATCGTAAAGACGTGTGCGGGTTTTATACACGCCTTCCACATTCAGGTCGGTTTGTGCTATGGGGCCACCGAAAGAAATACGGCTTCCGCTGTTCAGTATAAAGCGGCGTTTAAAGTACAGTTGTTTCAGTGTAAAGGTGTAGTCTCCTTCGGTAATGTTGTAAATGCCATACATGCGTATATCATCGCTCAGCGGTATTTCCAGGTTCAGGTTGCCGGTACCTTTGGCATTGATGGCATCACCCGTGGAGGGGTCAAGCACCAGTGTTATTTCTGCCAAGTCGTTCATCAGCGCATCAATGCTGATGTTTAGTTTGTTGTTGCTCTTCTTTTTTACCGGCTGTTGCTCGGTACCGTATGTTTTAAACGTTACATAGTTATAGCTGCTGCCACCGGCCGTGGTGGTACCTATGGGAAGGAACAGGTGTGACGGACCTGCGGGCACCGCGCGATTGATGCGTATGTCTATATCGTTGAACGGGCCGCGCACAGATAAGGTTTGGAAGCCGGCTGTAAGGTTGCCGTAAAAGGTGCTGTTTTCGTTTTCCTTCAGGTTAATCACGTCCAGTTTGTCTGATGAGGCGCTAAGGTTGAGGCGCATATCGCTGAAGCGGTTGTGGGTGATGTTTCCGCGCAGTACGGCAGTGTTTTTATTCTCGTCAAACAGTGATATTTCACCCAGGTCTATTTGCTTGTTATCCACGCCTATATTGGCATGGTGTATGGTATATCTTGTGCCTAGGAAGTCTACCGTCATGGCGGCATTGTCCAGCAGCAGTTCTCCCTTCACGTCAGGCCTGTCGGCCCTGCCGGCAATGTACACATTGCCGTTAAGCACACCGGCTATATTGCTCACGTAGCCGTCTAAGAACGGTGTAAGCCAATGCAGGGGTGTGGCGGTAAAAGTTATCTTTCCGTCTAACGATTGCTTGCTTAAACTGTCGAATAATATGATGCGCCCCCCTGCGGTAACGGATGCATTGCCGCGGTATATACCGCTTTGGCCATCCAACACCAGTACGTTTTTCCCCGCATCGTAGCTGCCGGTAAGGTTTACGTTACCTATGGTATCGCCCATAAGCTTCACCTCGGTGGTTCTTATGGCGCCTGTTATGATAGGATGCCTGAAAACGCTGTCTATGGTTACCCTGCCGTTTACCCGGCCTTCGGGCTTATAGGGTGCAACGGCTTCTATCCCTCCAAGCAGAGATAGGTCTATATTGGCAGCATCTAGTACCAGCGATTGTACCGAGCTTTCGTTTTGAGAATAAATGTGCAGTTTTTGTGATGCGGATTGCAGGTAAAGGTCTCGTATGTACAGGTATTTGTTGCTTAGTGTTACTTGGCTGCCGGCAGGTATTTCCCAACGCGTACCACTCAGGAAAAACTCCGATGGCATCAGGGTAAAGAACAACGAGTCGCCGCGCGCCAATGCTTTACCGTTAAGTGTTGCGGTGCCGAAGTTGTCGGGAGATGTGGTTGCAATATTGAATTGCATGGAATCGTTACCCAGCGTAGTGGTAACGCTAAGCGAGGCATTTACCGCACTATCGCCTATTACCAGGTGTTCGGCTTCCGTGTTTAGGCCAAGTATATTGAAGTCGCCTTCCGCATCTATGACCACGTTTTCCATCTTTACCGAATACAGTTGCCCGTAAGGTATAGTGGCGTCCAATGTCAATTGTTGTTGCGGCATGTTGAGTGAGCCACTTATTTTGGTGTTATAAAAGCCCTTGATGTCGGAAGATACCACGGCCAGCAGGCTGTCGATATCCCGCGTCACTATACTGAAGGTCAGGTTTTGGTCGGGAGCGTATTGTGTGGGGGCTTTGATGTAATTGGGTAAGTAGCCCGATACATAATATTGTGCGGAGTAGGGCAATGAACTTAAACGATAGTCTCCCGCAATACGTGCGGAAAGTATGTTACTCTCCACGGTCAATTGCTTTTTGTCGCCGTCTTTCGACGAATTAATATACACCGAATCCAAATCCATACGGTGGCCATTGCGCAGCAGGTTGATGTTATAAAGCTTGGCATACCCAAGGAAGTTATCGATGTTGTTGCCTTCCCAGTTCATGTCAAAGTCTGCCGTGGCCTGTATGGAGTCCTTTACCAATTGCAATGCGTTCAGGTCGCTTTTCAGCAGGTTGGCCGTGGCGTTAATCTTCAACTCTTTTTGGCTGAAATCGGCATTACCGTAAAACGCAAGCGCCAAATTGGGGTCGTCTATCAATACACTGCCGTTGAAGGTCTTCTTTTCCAGTACACCTTCCGCATTAATGTTTTGATAGTTATAGCCGTTGAACCACACATGGTCAATCAGCGTATTTATTTGGATGGAAGCTATGGCAGGGTCAAAGGCATTACCGTTTATATTGGCTTTTAAGCTCACCGGGCCCAATTGCGGCAGGTTCAGTAATTTACCAAAGTCAAACTCGTTAACCGTAATCAACCCGCTGTAGCTTGAGCGGTTGCCGTTCAATTCGGGCATCTTCAGTTTTACATCGGAGCGTATGGTACCCAGGTTTGTGGTCAGCACTCCGTTAGCGGCAAAGTTTTCTATATAGCCCGTAAAATCCCCTTTGAAATAAGCGTGTTCAATGCTTGCAAGAGATATGGAGGTGTTGCCTTTCAACTCCGGTGCATACTTAAGCACGCCTTTGCCTGTGGTATAGATATCGCCTTCTCTAAATTCTATGTAGGTGGTGTATATATCAGGCAGCCCTATCATACGCAGGTTACCGCGCACTATGCTTGCCCCGTCGGTAACCATCAGGTTTTTGCCCACTATACTATCCACTGTTCCCGCAATTTTACCCTTGGCATTGATTACCGTGGGGTAGTTGCGCAGCAAGGGGGCGAAATAAGCCACGTCACGGGAGTCTATATAGGCATCATCCAGCGTGGCTACCATCACCACTTTGTTTATATAGTCCCTGAAATCGGGGAAACGTGTATAGTGCATGGCGTAGTAATTACGCAGCTTGCTGTTGTTGGTTTCCAAGTATAGGTTTTTGCAGATGGAAGCATTGGGCGATACGCTCACGTCCGCGCTGCATTTTTTTATACGTATACCCGAGCGCTCTTTTGCGGCAAGGTTGCCGATATGGCCCGTTATGGTATCTTTTCGAATGACTATATTCCGTGCATCGGCATTGATGCCGGTGATGGCGATATGCTCGGGGTCAAACTCGTTAAGAAAAGGTACGCTCCCGTCCACATCGTTTCTGAATATACATTCCTTCAATTGCAGCTTATCCACGTTCACTGCCCAGTTACCTGTGTTGAAGGCCGTACTGTCTATAACAAAGGGCTTACGCGGGCGAGGTGGGCGTCCACCCACGTAATCGCGTAGCAGTATCGATGTGTTTTTTAACGCTATCAGGTCTACATCTATAATATGTTTTTTCAGGTCTATCTTATCGGCATCCAGTTCAAACTCGCCCACGTCAAATTCCATATCACTGCCGGCCCAGGCATCGTCCATGTGAAAACGCACGTTTTTTAAGCCTACTTTTTCCAAATCGAGTTCAAACTCGGTATCACTCTTTTTCTTAGGTGTCTTTGAAGGTCCCGTATCAAAGGCATCTATGATAAACTCATAGTTCCATGCATCGTTCATAGGGGTGCGATACAGGTTGGCATAGGCATCTTCCAACACCAGGTAGCGCAGCACGGGTACTTCTTTGCGCAGGATAAACCAGTCTGTAATGCGTACCTCTGCCTTGCCCGCAAAGAGCAGTGTGTCTTGTGCGCGGTCTTCCACATACAGGTTTTCTATCAGCAGGTGATTCAGGAAATCTATGCGTATGTTTCCTATGCTTACCTTGGTCTTTAGCTTGGAGGATAGTGTTTGCGTAGCTTGCCTCACCAGGAAATTTTGTACCGGTGGCAGGGTAATCAATACCAGTGCCAGCACCATAATCCCTACAAGTATGAGTACCGTATTGCGTAATATTTTAAGGAAGCGTTTCAGACCGTTCTCGGCTTTTATAACAATATAACCGCAAAAATAATTTTATTCCTTCATGTCTTGTTGCCGATTTTGTTAATTATCGCGCATTGGAGGCCCGAGTTTTGGCCCCGTTTAGGCAAAAGGGCGTATTTTCGGGACTTACCAATAAATAATATTAGAAAATGAGTGCAAAGGTTGCATTATGTTCGATGGCATTGCTACCCTTGGCTTTTTGCGTATACGGTCAAAAAGGTAAGGATGCATCGGCTGCCGTAGGGTCGGTGGTTATCGGTTCAGGTGCCGCGGCTACGGGTATCAAAAGCTATCCGTCCACAAAAAAGGTAAACCAAACGGATGAAATATTCGGAACCCCCGTGAGCGACCCTTACCGCTGGCTGGAAGATGATATGGCTGAGGATACAAAAGACTGGGTAAAGCGCCAAAACGAAGTGACATTCGGCTACTTGTCAAAGATTCCCTTCCGCGATGCCATCAAGCAACGCTTAACGGCCTTGTGGAACTACGAAAAATATTCGGCACCCTTTAAAGAGGGAAAATATACCTACTTTTTCAAAAACGACGGTTTACAGAACCAATCGGTATTATACCGCCAAGAAGAGGGTAAAGACCCGGAAGTGTTTCTCGATCCTAACAAGTTTTCCAAAGACGGTACGACATCCTTGGCCGGTATAGAGTTTTCCAAAGACGGTTCTATGTGCGCCTATCAAATCTCCGAGGGTGGCTCCGACTGGAGAAAGGTGATAGTGCTGGATGTAAACAAGAACAAGCAGGTGGGCGATACGCTGTACGATGTAAAATTCAGCGGCCTTTCCTGGTTGGGCAATGAGGGTTTTTATTACAGCAGCTACGATAAACCAAAGGGTAGCGAGTTGTCTGCCAAAACGGAACAGCACAAGCTGTTTTTCCACGATATTAAAAAGCCTCAAAGCAAGGACGAATTTATCTTCGGCGGTGAAAAAACTCCACGTCGCTATATAGGCGGCGGTGTTACGGAAGACCAAAAATACCTGGTGATCAGTGCGGCAAATGCCACTTACGGTAACGAAATGTATATCAAAGACCTATCTAAGAAAAATGCGCCGATTGTACCCGTGGTAACCGGTTTTAATAACGAGCAAGAGGTAGTATATGCAGAAAACGGGAAACTGTACATCCTTACCAATTTTAATGCACCCAACCGTAAATTGGTGGTAACGGATGCCAACAAACCGGAACCCGAGAACTGGAAAGACCTGATTCCGGAAACATCCTTCCCCCTTTCCGTAACCACTTGTGGCCGCAAATTCTTTGCACAGTATATAGAAAAAGCTGTTTCCAAAGTATCGCAGTACGACCTGGAGGGTAAGTTGGAACGCGATATAGAACTGCCCGGAATAGGCACGGCAGGCGGCTTTTCCGGTAAAAAAGATGATAAGGAGTTTTATTACAGTTTCACCTCTTACGTATATCCGCCTACCATTTTCAAAAGCGACGTGAACTCGGGCAAATCGTCGGTGTATAAAAAATCGAACGTTAGCTTCGACCCCACGCAATACGAGAGCAAGCAGGTGGAATATCCTTCAAAAGACGGTACCATGGTGCCCATGATTATCACCTACAAAAAGGGTATAAAACTGAACGGTTACAATCCTACCATGCTCTATGGTTATGGCGGGTTTAACGTCAGCCTTACTCCATCTTTCAGCGTCAGCAACCTGGTGTTTATGGAAAACGGCGGGGTATATGCCGTAGCCAACATACGCGGTGGCGGAGAGTTTGGTGACGAGTGGCACAACAACGGTACCAAGATGAAAAAGCAGAACGTGTTTGACGATTTTATTTCCGCTGCCGACTACCTGCTGGAAAATAAGTACACCACCAAGCCTTATCTGGCTATTTCAGGCGGTTCCAACGGTGGTTTGCTGGTAGGCGCATGTATGACACAACACCCCGATTATTTTAAAGTATGCTTTCCCGCCGTGGGCGTGTTGGATATGTTGCGTTATCATAAGTTTACCGCAGGAGCGGGCTGGGCTTACGATTACGGTACCGCAGATGATAGCAAAGAGATGTTCTCTTACCTATATAAGTATTCTCCCGTGCACAATGTAAAAAGCGGAACATGCTACCCGGCAACCATGGTAATGACTGCCGACCATGATGATAGGGTGGTGCCCGCGCACTCCTTTAAATTCGCTGCAGCCTTACAGGCGGCACAGGGTTGCGAGGTAAACCCCACGCTGATACGTATAGAAACTAAAGCGGGTCACGGTGCGGGTAAGCCCACTGCCAAAATTATAGACGAGCAAGCCGATAAATGGGCCTTTATGCTCTATAATATGGGCCTTACCTATACAGGTGGTAACTAAAATAGTTTATTGTACAAACCAAAAGGACAGCTTATTGCTGTCCTTTTTTGTTACCGTTATTTTCTTTCTTTTCTTTATCTGAATCTCGTTTGCGTTCCTTCTTATTCTTTGAATCGAATATTCTGTCGAATAAACCTCGGCTGCTGTCCTTTTTGGGTGTGGCGGCAGGTTCTTTTTTACGAAAGGCGTTAATCAGGTCTTCGTTGCGCGATACGGTGGATATTACGCCTTCAAAAATATTTTTCCATATCAGGTTGAAGAAAGATTTGTATTGGTCGCGGTGTATGTAAGTGTTCGCGGTTCTCAGGTCTTGCCCGGGCATCGGGTTTTCGGGGTAAAGCAATATGTTATTGGCCAAGAACGAGAGCAGGCCGCGTCTTTTGGTTGCGCTGGAGTCGTCGTTTAGTTTATGTAACGATAGTTTCAAGTCACTATACTTCATGGAGAATTTGGAACGCGCATAACGTTCGTTTCCCTGTATGCTCACATCCATGCGCGATATGTGTACGGATTTTATTTCGGCCAAGGCAAGTGCCTTCGCTACACTGTTCAGTTGCACGGCATCCAGGTTTTTCAGTGCGGCATTTACCGAAAAGGCGCCGTTTTTACTACCTAACAGGAAGTTGAACGTGGCGGAAATATCGGAGCGACGCATGAATTTACCGCGTAGGTCCACTATGCAGTTTTTATCCTTTTCTATCGCCTCGGGTATATTGGTTACATTGGTAATGGAGCCGTTCACACCGGTAAACAGTAAAGTGCCGGCTTGTTTTGTGGCATCACTTACCTCGGTATAGCTGCCGTTGGCATTTTGCAGCGTTATTTTAGGTATGTTCAGCGGTAAGTCCAGCTTTTGTAAAATCTGGTGTGGATATTTGCCGTATTTGCTTTGAGTGTTTGGTGGTGCCAGTCGGCTGAAGTAATCTTTAACCACAGGGTTCTTCAAGGTAATCTCACCACATTTCAAGTGCCCCTTTTTCATTAGAGCATTCCAATCGAATCGAGAAAAAGTAACGAGCGGAAAATCCAAGTCAAACATATCTTTTTGCATGCCCGCCTGCCTGTAATACTCCTGCTTGGATACGGATGCCGCCAGGCGGAAGCCGAGTAGTGCCAAAGTATCGCTTTGGGAATCGAAATAAACACCTTTGGTGCGTATGCTATATAGGAATTTATCCTTTTTATGTATGAGGTCCTTTATCTCTATCAAACCCCGTTCTGCAAAAAGGAAGCGTGAAGAATCCTGAGGTTTGCCGGGCTCGTACACCCAATCGGTAAAGGATATATTAACCCCGTTGGCATATACCAGTGAGCTGCCTTTTTGTTTTTCTGTTCGGTATATCAGTGTACCGTCGGTTAGTCGTATTTCGTCAAAAAATACTTTATCTACCTGCGGCTCTTTTTTTACCGTGTCTTTCAAAGAATCTGCCAGTTCGGGTCGGTAAGTGACGATGATTTTAGGCTTGTAAAAACTCAACTCGCCGCAACCCAGGTTTTTGTCGCCAATCAGTTCCTCCCAAGCTATGCTCTTAGCCGTCGCCTTAGGTATATTCATGGCATAAAAATAGTGGGGTGCCATGCCACGCTCGTGCAGCCTACGCGCCTGTGCCGTATCATGCCATATTTTTATATTGTCTATAGCTATACGCCGTGTCAGGATATTGATGCTGATGTCTTCAAAGGAAATATAATAAAGGCTGTCGGTGGACTTGGATACCCAACCCGGCAGGCGCTCGCGTATGACCGTCTTATAGTGCTGAGATACCCAAATGGTAACGCCAAAGGCGCCCACTATTATGATGCCCACCACTATTAAGATTATTTTCAGGAATTTTCTATTGTTTCCGTTCACCTTAGGGTTGTTGTCAAAATCATGCCAATTTAAAAATACGATATTATAGTAGGTTATCATGTAACAATAATTAAACTCGGATTATTTTATCGGCAGTCGGCAATGCAGGGATTTTGCGCCGTATCTATTTATTATCTTGCAGCCGTTTACAACAATATTTATGTACAGGACACATACTTGCGGTGAGCTTAGAATAGAAAACACCGGCGCGGAGGTGACATTGGCCGGCTGGGTGCAAACGGTCAGGAAATTCGGAAGCATCACTTTCGTAGACCTTCGCGACCGCTACGGCATTACACAATTGCTGTTTAACGAGGCGCTTAACCCCCGTTTGGACGAGCAGCCTTTAGGACGCGAGTATGTACTGCAGGTGAAGGGAAAAGTGCTGGAGCGCAGCAATAAGAACCCGAAAATACCCACAGGCGACGTGGAAATAGAAGTGGCTGACTATGCCATTATGAATACGGCCAATACGCCTCCCTTTACCATAGAAGAAGATACCGACGGCGGCGACGAACTGCGTATGAGTTATCGCTACCTCGATTTGCGTCGCCCCAACCTGCGCCGCAACTTGGAGTTGAGGTATAGGGTAAGCCGTGAAGTACGTAACTACATGGACATGCAAGGCTTTTTAGACATTGAAACACCATTTCTCATCAAATCTACTCCTGAGGGTGCTCGCGATTTTGTTGTGCCTTCCAGCATGAATAAGGGCGAATTTTACGCATTGCCACAAAGCCCGCAAACGTTTAAGCAACTCCTTATGGTAAGCGGTTATGACCGTTATTACCAAATAGTGAAATGTTTTAGGGATGAGGCTTTGCGTGCCGACCGGCAGCCGGAGTTCACCCAGATAGATTGCGAGATGGCTTTTGTGGAGCAGGAAGATATACTACAAACCTTTGAGGGTATGATGAAACACCTGTTCAAAGAGATCAAGGGTATCGAGTTTAGTGATGCATTCCCACGCATGACCTATGATGACGCCATGTGGAATTATGGCATCGACAAGCCCGATATCCGCTTCGACATAAAAATTGCCAATCTGAAGGTAAAAGGAAACTATACCAATGCTTCACCGATTGCCGATAATGAATTTAAAGTTTTTCAGGATGCGGAAACCATACTTGCTATTGCGGTGCCCGGTACAAGCGAGTATACCCGCAAGCAGGTTGATGAGCTTACCGAATGGGTAAAACGCCCCCAAATAGGCATGACGGGCTTGATATACATTCGCGCCAATGCCGACGGCAGCTATAAAAGCAGCGTAGATAAATTCTTCGGCGAGGATAAGCTAAAAGAAATAGGCGGTTTTTGCAATGCCAAGCCCGGAGACCTTATTTTGGTGCTGGCGGGTAGGGAAGAGCGTACTCGGAAAGCAATGGGCGAATTGCGCTTGGAAATGGGTAACCGCTTGGGCTTGCGTAATCCTGCGGATTATAAGCCTCTTTGGGTATTGGACTTCCCCTTATTTGAATATGATGAGGAATCGAACACATGGGCCGCCAAACACCACCCCTTTACGGCCCCCAAGCCCGAACAATCGCATTTGCTTGGCAGCCCTGCAATGTATGGTGAGATAAAAGCTAACGCTTACGACCTGGTACTAAATGGTACCGAAGTAGGCGGAGGATCTATCCGTATCTACCAAAGAGACCTGCAAGAACAAATGTTTGCGGCATTGGGCATGAGTAAGGAAGAGGCGCAAGAGAAATTCGGATTCCTGCTTGGGGCTTTTGAATATGGAGCACCACCGCACGGCGGTCTTGCTTTAGGCTTCGACCGGCTTTGTGCACTGTTGGGCGGACAGGAGGGTATACGCGATTTTATTGCCTTCCCCAAGAACAACGCGGGAAGGGATATGATGCTGGACGCGCCCTCCGCATTGGACGAAAAGCAACTCCAGGAATTGAACCTCAGAATTTCAAAGAAAGCCACCAATTAATGGCTCGAAATATTTTGAATTTATAATCGGATTGTTATCTTTATGCTTTGTAATAGACTATTATGAAGAAACTTTTGGTTGCAACCCTTTTGGTAGCCGGAACGAGCATGGCCTTGTTTTCTTGTAGTAACGGAGCATATGACGCCAATCCGGGCACCGATTTGTCAACAGGAAAGAATCCTTTGGACCCTAACAGCGGTGTTACCGTTTATTTGGGTTCCATGGAGGGCTTTGTAAGCAAAGAGAAAATGATTTTCTACAATGCCAAGTATCAAAGCGATGAAAATAACATCAGGTATATCGTAGCCACGGCATTGGATGACCCTCAGCTGCAACGCAGGGTACAGATAACCGTTAACAACGACAATTTTGAGGGGCCGAAACTTTATGCCATCGGTGGTGAGGCTTTCTCTTGGACGTTTATGTATGCGGTAAGGGATACCAACCGTACAGACCGTAAAGTGGAACATCTTTATATAGCCAATACCGCATCAGGTAAAGGCAACATAGATTTTGATGTTAAAGGCGTAGAGGACGGAAATATCAGGGGAACCTTCAAGGGAACCGTTTACCGCTCCATACTTAACGAAGACGGTGTTACGCCTTCAGGTGAGTTTGATATGGAAGATTCGGTGGTATTCCAGAATGTTGAGTTCTACGTGCCTCCCGGTAAAATCTGGTAAGGAACAACTAAAAAACAGACTTGAATATAAAGCGCCTCGTAGAGGCGCTTTTCTTTTTGTAGTGAATTTATTCTATATCAAAGATGCGTTGAAGCACTGACAATTAATCAACTAACTACTAACTACTAACTACTAACTACTAACTACTATAATCATCTATACCAATAGTAATCTTCCGCCTTGGGTAGTTTGAAACTGAGACCGACAAAAGCATCGAAATTGCGTATTTGGTCTTTAGCCATAATAACCGAAGATATCAGGCTGTTGGAGCCGGCATATACGGGCCCAAGTCTGAATAGTACACCTGCCGCAACTGTCTGCCTGCCTATAAAGGTTAAGGGTAGCCCTATGCGCAGATTTTTAACCCCATAGCTCGGCGTGAGGTTAACGTAGCTGACATAACCGGGATTGTATATGGTGCCATTGTTGCCCTTCATGTTCAGCATAAGGTTTACGGCCATATTTAAACGCGGCATTACGTTCCAGTCCACATTTAGCCTAAATGCGGTAGGCAGGGCCACTTTAAAGGTTTGGAAAGATTCCGTAACCGATAGTGCCGAATCGCGTACCTGGCGGATGAAGTACATGGCCACATCTTCGTTGGGCTGTTTGTTGATGAAGTTAATATCTCGCGGAGAGGTTACTGCCCTGTAATTGGCGCTGCCCGAGTCTGCAATATATTTCACGCTTCCCAAATCGGTAAGTGAGGCCGCTATGCTAAACAGGTAATCCGTATGTTGGTCGGCATAATCACCATCGGGGTGGTATTGGTATTGTATACCTATATCCAAACCCAAACCTCCGCGGCCGGCACGGTCAAACCAGGCATTCATGTCATTGGATGCGTCCACATCCACAAACGGATTAAGATTGTAGGTATAGGCTGCGGTAAGGTCGCCGGTGAGTTGTGCCAGTGAGTCTGCATTCTTGCGCTCATAAGTAATGGAATTGGTATAAATGCTTGCCGCGGCAAACCCCGCAAGGTATTTTACCGTGGCGCCTACCTTCACGAAGTTATAATCATCCCGCACCAATGTTCTGCCATAGGTAAAGCCTAACTCTCCGAAGGCATGCACGGTAAATCCGGCATTGTTTATTTTAAGCGGTTGCTCGTAATACAGGGGATTGTTTTGGTCGCCTATAATAGCCATTTCGCCGCTGGCAATGCCGCCACCGCGCACTATTTGCCTGTATCGGCTATATACGCCTATATGATGCTCGTGCTTGTGTGTAAACGATATCGCGGGCCCAAGTACATCCATATTGGCCCAAATGTGTTTGATGTTCTTTTTACGGTCTCTGACGTAATCGCTGCCTTCATAGGCTTGGCCGCTATAGCCGCTCAATACCCAGCCTTTGTCAAAATAATAGGCATTGTTGCCGGCGAGGCCGCTCGCACCGAATATATTCACCTCGGGGCCGGTGGCCGAGTTGGCTACCCACGCAGGGTTATAAGGCACCATTTGTATGGCGGCATAATCACTCATGGTGTTACCTATAAACTGTTGCGCATAGGCACTACCGGAAAAATATAGCAGCGAGAGCGCGAGGCTCGATATCTTTTTAAGCATCAGGTGGTTCCGTACAAATACGATAGGGCAAAAGCCTGTAGCAAGTTAACAATTATTGCCTAACCATAACGTACGATACGTAAGTTAATTGTAAAATGTTTTATGAATAACAAAGGTCATTGACAAAGGGACGAAGTGTTGTTTTTTTGACGAGAATGGCCACCTACACAAAAGACACCTTAAGCGGCTTTTACGTACTCGCGGCGTGATTCCCTTTAGGGGATATGGAGGTAAAACAAAAGCCACTCTTGCGAGTGGCTTTTGTAAAGTTATGTGGAGATGAAATTAAGCGATTTCAACTTCTGCACCGGCTTCTTTCAGTTTGTTAGCCAGGTCATCGGCTTCAGCTTTGCTTACACCTTCTTTGATAGCTTTGGGAGCGCCGTCTACCAGTTCTTTAGCTTCTTTCAAGCCAAGACCTGTAAGATCTTTAACCGCTTTAACCACGTTCAGTTTGTTGGCACCTGCGCTTTTCAGGATAACGTTGAACGCTGTTTTCTCTTCGGCTGCAGCAGCTCCGCCGCCGTCGCCTGCGCTCATTACTACTGCCGCTGCTGCGGGTTCGATACCGTAATCTGCTTTCAATACATCAGCCAGTTCCTGTACTTCTTTAACTGTCAGGTTAACCAGTTGTTCGGCCAAATTTTTAACGTCTGCCATTTTATAAATTTTTAAGAATGTTTTTTAATTGATTTTTATATTGAATATTGGAAGCCAAAATTATTCTGCCGCAGGTGCTTCGGATGCGGCATCGTCTGTAGCGGGTGCCTCGGGAGCAGCAGGTGCTTCTGCGGCCGGAGCCTGAGCTTCGCCACCTTTTTCGGCGTTATGCAGCAAAGCAGCGATAACACGTTTTGCGGGAGATTGCAACAAGCCGATAACTTCGCCGATAAGCTCGTTCTTCGTCTTGATTTTTGTCAGGTTAACCAGTTGGTTGTCGCCTACAAAAACATCACCGTTGATGAAAGCCGCTTTCAGTACGGGCCTTTCTTCTTTCTTGCCTTTACGGAAATCGCTGATAATCAAAGCGGGCTCTTTGGGGCTTTCGCTGAACATCAAAGCGGTAACGTTGTGCAGAGAATCGAATACGCCGGCATATTTTTCGGCATCCAGAGATTCCAGAGCCTTTTTAATCAGCGTGTTCTTGGCCACTTTCATTTCCACTTGCTTATCAAAGCAATGGCGACGAAGCGTGCTTATTTGTTCTACCGACAGAGACTCGGTATCGGTGATGTAAAAGTTATTGTACTGAGAGAATTTCTCTTTCAGTAACTCTATTGCTTCAGATTTTTGAGCAGGTGTCATTGCTAATGTTTTTTTAAGGATTAATAACCTTAGTTACTTCTTTTCGTTTACGCTACGGATTTCGTGTCAACGGTTATACCGGGGCTCATGGTAGATGCCATGCTGATACCTTTAAGATAGGTACCTTTTGCAGTGGCGGGTTTCATGCGCACCAGGGTATTGATCAGTTCCTGAGCGTTTTCCGCGATCTTATTGGGGTCAAAAGATATACGGCCGATGGAAGCGTGTATGATACCGGCTTTGTCTATCTTGAATGCTATTTTACCACCCTTAACGTCGCTTACCGCTGCTGCAACATCGTTGGTAACGGTACCTGTTTTGGGGTTGGGCATCAGGTTACGGGGACCGAGTATTTTACCCAGACGACCGATTTTGGGCATTACCGAGGGAGTGGCAACGATAACGTCGATATCGGTCCATCCGCCTTCGATTTTGCTAACAAATTCATCCAGGCCTACATAATCGGCACCGGCTGCCTTTGCTTCCGCTTCTTTGTCGGAAGTACACAGTACCAATACGCGTTTGGTTTTACCTGTACCGTGGGGCAGGCTTACCGTACCGCGGATGGCTTGGTCTGCTTTCTTGGGGTCTACACCCAGGCGTACGTGCACGTCAACGGAGCTGTCGAATTTGGTGCAGTTCAGTTGTTTCACCAAGCTGCTGGCTTCTGCAAGCGTGTACTGTTTTGTATTATCTATTTTGGCCTCTACGGCTTTTCTTTTTTTGCTAATCTTTGCCATTGTAATGATGTTAAATAAGGTGAAACAACGGATTATTTGTTAAAAGGAGCATCGCCTTCCACTGTCAAACCCATGCTGCGCGCAGTACCGGCAACCATTGTCATGGCGCTTTCCAGGGTGAAGCAGTTGAGGTCGGGCATTTTGTCTTTTGCAATCTCCTCTACCTGAGCCCAGGTAACCTTACCAACTTTTTGGCGGTTAGATTCTTTGGAACCTTTTTGGATTTTGGAAGCCTCCATCAGCTGCACGGCAGCGGGGGGAGTTTTGATAACAAAATCGAAAGATTTGTCTGTGTACACGGTAAGCAGTACGGGAAGTACTTTACCCATTTTGTCCTGCGTGCGAGCGTTGAACTGCTTGCAGAACTCCATAATGTTGACACCTTTGGAACCGAGTGCGGGACCGATCGGGGGTGCCGGGTTGGCTTGGCCGCCTTTTACTTGCAGCTTTACATAGCCGGAAATTTCTTTAGCCATTTTCCTTTCTTTTGGTTTTAACGAATTGTTTTTTAATTACAACTCTCCCAAATACAACCTTATAATAAGAGCAATATTGAGAATTGGAGTGCAAAGGTAAGGAATTACCGTCTTATGCACCAAATTTTTCTATGTTTAATTTCTCGCGGGTTATCGGGGGGCTACCACGCTCCACGTGTTTGGGCAGTGATTACTACCTTTTGCATGGCTCGCCAAGTAGTATCGGGCAATAACGGAACGTAATTTCGGCCTTTATTCTGCATCAATATTGCTTTTGCCCTTTTACCCGGTTCCGGGTGTGTGCTCGTCCACTCGGGTATGTTTTGCTCCGCGTTTGCCAATTTCTTTAAAAACACACCCATGGGTCTTGTATCTATACTTGCGTTTTGCAGGTATCGCATCCCCGCATCATCCGCATCTTGCTCCTGTTTGCGGCTGAAGCCGTTGGATGTAAGCATGTGCACCATGTTCATGATAAAGCCCGAATCGCCGAACAATATATTTAATCCAACAGACAGGCCTATTTCGGTAGCCATGCGTTTACCTATATGGTTAAGACGGTCGTGGGCAATTTCATGCGCCATTACGCCTGCCATCATCTCGGCGTTGTCACATTCTTTTATTAGGCCTGTATGTATCACTATATGTCCCAAAGGCAGGGTTACCGCATTTACCTGCTCTTTTTCCGCCACATGCAGGTGTATCTCACCGGTATCAATATCATTGGCAAAGCATATCCTGTTGCGTATGCCGTTAAGCGTATGTAGCACCGCCGTATCGGCAATCACTTTGCTGTTCCCGATATAAGAATCCAAGAACATGTGGCTTACCTGTTCTTGTTTTTCGGCACTAAGGCGCGACAGGCTGAACCACTTACCCCATGGCAGCAGGGTTATTCCCCATATGGCCAAGCCAAATATGCAAAGAGAAACGGCAAAGAAGATTAGTATTTTTCTCACAAACAAGATTGTGTCATTGCTCCCCGGGAAGTGAGCCGAGCCCGAAGCCTATGAAGAAGTAAAGATATATTACGCGGCTCATGCGCATCAGCCACGGTTGCAATAATATGGTTACACCTATGGTGCTTGCCAAAAAATAGTAAAAGCTATTGTCTTTGTAGGAGAGCCCAAAGATGGGCCAATACCACAACAGGTTCAGGAACATCACCATAACCGTAAGGGCATAATTGATGCCGATGCCGTTGTTGGTTTCGTTTTGCAGCAGTTGGCCGCATTCGGGACAATGCTTGTGTACATCCAGGCACTTGCTTAAGGGTAGTATATGCTTCTGTGTAAAAACACCTCCTTTCCCGCATTTGGGGCATTTCATCCGAAACATACTTATGAGCAGAGGAGGTTTTTTATGAGCGGCTTGCATACCCTTATAATCGTGGTGCAAATTTACAAATAATACCGCAGGGTATTAATTAATTGAAGATGTGCATCAGTCCTATAAATACCACGATGATACCCAGAGATGTCAGTCCGTATAGAACCAATGTGGTATCAGATTCAGGCATGACCAGCGTTACTATGCATGAAATAAGGCACATTGCCGCACCAATCAGTATATACACCAAGCCTTTCGCCGTTTTGCGGGCATTGCGCAATTTGGCTATTTCTTTCATCATGGCGGGTATGCTGCCTTCCTCCATACCCAACTCGCCCAACTTTTGCTCCATTTCTTTAAGCTGAAGGCCGTTGCTTATCCATTCTTTAATGTGTTGCTCTATGGGTGCTTTGGATGGTACCATAATGCGGTATTATTTTACAATGTAGCATATAGTTTTTATTTTGGCAATTGATGTAGATACATTATTTGGGTATAGACTGTTTCGATGAGCGCACCATACGGAAAGCGTTAACTTTACGGAAACCGATGAAAAGAGCGGAATTTTTAAAACTTGCGGGGGCATCCGCATTGTTGGTGCCGTTTGGTATGACACTTCAATCTTTCAAAAATTGGGTAGACGAGCAGCCACGCACGGATGTGATGCCCGCTTTGTTTGTAGGCCACGGTAATCCCATGAATGCCATTCTGCGCAACGAGTTCAATGAAAAGTGGAATAGCCTGGGTAAGGAATTGCCTCGTCCCAAGGCCATCCTTTCCGTATCGGCCCACTGGCTTACCCGCGGCACGGCAATAACCGCAATGGAGCGTCCGCGCACCATTCACGATTTCGGTGGGTTCCCCAAGGCACTTTTTGATGCGCAATACCCGGCACCCGGGGCGCCTAAAGAGATACTGGAAGAGACGAAGAAACTGGTTACCGCCACTACGGTGCACGATGACCATCAATGGGGCTTAGACCACGGCACGTGGTCGGTACTATTACCCATGTATCCCAAGGCCGATATCCCGGTGTTCCAGTTGAGCATTGATTATTACAAACCACCGCGCTACCATTATGAGCTGGCACAAGAACTCCGTCAACTGCGGAAGAAGGGTGTGCTGATAGTGGGCAGCGGAAATATTGTACACAACTTGGGGCAGATTGATTTTGAAAACAAAACCAAGTTCGACTGGGCGGATGAGTTTGACGAGAAGATAAGCGGCTTCATAGAAAAAGGCGACCACGATTCGGTAATAAACTATGACAAGCTGGGGAGCATAGCCAAGATGGCCGTGCCCTCCAACGACCATTACCTGCCCTTGCTGTACAGCTTGGGAGTAGGGTATAAAAAAGAGGAGTTGTCTTTCTTTAACGATAAGATGGACGCAGGTTCCATCTCCATGCGTTCGGTAAAGTTGGGTTGATAAACGTTTCGTAATCCCTTTGTATCTTTAAAAGAAAACAAGGATTATGTTACTCAGCACCACAAGTCAACTGCAAGGGCAGAATATCAAAGCATATAAAGGCGTGGTATTTGGCGAAACCATTATCGGGGCCAATATTTTCAAAGACCTGTTTGCATCCATTCGTGATGTGGTGGGTGGGCGTTCAAGCACTTATGAGCGTGTACTGCAAGAGGCCCGCGAAACAGCCATCAACGAAATGGCGGACCGTGCACATATGCTGGGTGCAAACGGGGTGATAGGTATAGACGTGGATTACGAAGTGGTCGGTGCCTCCGGCAGTATGCTTATGGTCAGCGTATCGGGCACTGCGGTAGTGGTAGAATAAGGAGAGACTGTTCCACATGTGATAAACAACAAGTCCTGCGAATTATTAATCTTAAAAACTCCGGATTTGGAAATATATACAAATGCCACCGTAAAGGTGGCATTTGCTATTTTATCATTTCCAGGAACTTGTTCAGTCCTTTTTGCTTTTCGGCATCCAGCCGGTAGTGTATGCGTTTGGTGTAATAATCATGAAGGTCGTAATAGGGGAACGGGTGTGCCGCCACTATCTCGTCAATATGCTGTAAGCCTATGGCGTTTGCTTCGTTAAATGCTTTGATAAAAGCTTCAGGCAAGTCTTTATTGGCTATCCATGCGGCAAACACGAAAGGTAAACCCGTAAAATCTTTCCATGCCTCTGCCAAATCATATACATACTCAAAATTGGTAAGCTGTTTCAGCGCCCGGTCCCCGATTATTACACCGGCATTGGTGCCGTTGATGTATTCTATATAATTCTCGGTGGCGGGTTTCAGTTCTACTTGTTTATTCCAATGGTTTGAAAGGAGTAGTTGTGCCAACCGCACCGATGTACGAGATTGATAGTCGAGATATACGGTTTGTATTTCTTCCATGGGTACTTGGCTAAAAATAGCCACCGAGGCCACATTGCCGTTTGCGGCAATACCGTAATCTCCTATTATTCTTGCACCCGGTATAGCCGGCATAGCGGCCACAGGCATTAGGGCCACATCAATCAGGCCTGCTGCCAAATCCTTTGCCACATTGGCGGGGTAATCCAATAAAAGCTCAATCTCTTGGCGTATGGGGCTGCGTTCTATACCATACAGCAAAGGCTTGGTGTTAAGGTAACTTACGGCGGCTACTTTTATTTTGGCGCTCAACGCTATAATTTTGGCCGCGAAGATAAGACGATTCAAAGCATTTCATGTCGAAACAACTGATAATTTACACCGATGGTGCAGCCCGAGGAAACCCCGGCCCCGGCGGATACGGAATAGTGATGCAATGGGGCAACACTACAAAAGAGTTTGCCCAAGGCTACAGACTTACAACTAACAACCGTATGGAGTTGCTGGCGGTGGTGGTGGCGTTAAAAATGCTTACGCGCGAAGGTCTTGATGTGGTGATATATACCGATTCGTCTTATGTGGTAAACTCGGTTGAAAAAGGTTGGGTACACGGCTGGGTAAAAACCGGCTTTAAAGGAAAGAAAAATGCGGACTTATGGCAAGAATACCTGAAGCTGCATCGTAAGAACCGCATTAAGTTCGTGTGGGTAAAAGGGCACGCCAATAATGTAATGAACAACCGTTGCGATGTATTGGCTACGCAGGCTGCGGACAGCGGTAATTGGCTGGTAGATGAGGTTTATGAACGAGAGCGCGCAGCCGGATTAACCTGATCGGGGTGACCGTGTTTTTGGTCGTACCACACATTTTCAATCGTCCATTTTTCATGTCCGCGAAAGGCTTCTTGTCTTACTTGGCAGTGTTCTACCGAGCATAGTTTGCAGGAGTAGGGCATACAGGCATCTATGTGCAGGAACAGTTCCACGGCATTTCCGAACTTGGAACGTATGAGGTCTTCAACGGCATGTATCTCTCTTTCTGCATCGCGCACTTCGTAGTACCAAGGCAGGGTCATGTGGGCATCCACGTGCATCACGCTGCCATATTGTATCACGCGCAGGTTATGCAGGTCTATCCATTGGTCTTTGCGGTTTTCCTGCATCACGTTTATCACGCGCTTAATCAGTTCCTCGTCGGCTTCATCCATAATGCCGGATAAGGAGCGCCGCATGATTTTATACCCGGTGAACATAATAACAAAAGAGAATACCAGTGCCACGGCACTATCCAGCCATGCCCAACCGGTCACCAACAGCAATATCAATCCTATTACAATGGCAAAGGTGGAATAGGCATCGGAGCGCAGGTGCTTGCCGGCGGCCTCCACTATAAGCGACTTGTGCCTGCGTCCCATGTGCACGGCGTATGTGCCGGCCAGGTAGTTGATAATACCCGTGACACCTACAATGTATATACCGGCATCCAGTTTGCGCAAATGTGTGGGATGTATGAATTGCCCTATGGCCTCATAGATAATCATCAGGCCGGCAATAAATATGAGGGCACCTTCTATGGCTGCGGAAACAAACTCTATTTTACTATGGCCGTATGGATGATTTACGTCTCGCGGTTTTGCGGAAAGGATGATGCTGTATAAACCGATAAAACCGGCAATAACGTTCACCGTACTTTCCAACGCATCGGTATATACGGTTACGGAGTTGGTGAGATACCATGCCCATAGTTTGCCTAAAAACAGTACTACCGAAAGTAGTGCGATGTATCTCTGTATCCGAATGGGCATGCCTCTGATTTCATCGGCAAAGCTACAATAATTATCTGCGGAATGCCTTGGTCATCTTGGCAGCGCTCCATGCGGCCAATCCGCCGATAAGCCCGCCGACAAATACATTTAGGGCTATCAAAAGCATATGGTTGGGCAGGCTTAACACTTTGGCCATACGGCTCGAAAGTATATGTTCGTTAGGTATGTCTCGGCACAATATCCAAACCAACCAAAATAATGCAATACCCAAAAAGCCCGTGAGGAAAGCTTTTGGCGGGCGATAAAATGCCGATACCAAAAATGCGACCACGGCAATCATCCACCAAGGCATAAACCATGTGGCTATTGCGGAGAGTATCGCTACCATTAATATTCCGGCCAACATGCGCATTATTTCGGTTGTATGTTTATGGTGTACACAAGTGTTTTCTCCGTTTGCTTATTTGTATTGGGTAAGAAGGCCAGTTTATAATATTTGCCTTTTACCCAATTATCTAAAAAGTTGGCGTAGTACTTACTACCGGGGTTACCCGATTGCCCACCGGGATATACACCGTATGCGTTGATGTCTTTGGTCATTTCCACCACCATGCGCCAAGATGGGCCATGTGTGCCTTTTGCTGCGTTTACGGTATTGCCCCAGCCGCCTATTTCAAGATTGTCGTAACCAAAGGCAGGTATCTTGGTCAGGTGTTTTACCGATGTGTTCTTTACCTTAAACCATTCTTTATCGTTTATGCGGTCAAAGCTGTCCACCGCTTGCGCAAAGGCCGATTGAATATTTTGTGGCATCGATGGCCATGAAGGGATATTGTTTTTTATCAAGTTGGAATCTTCGAGCAGTATTTTGGTCATTACCAATTCCGATTTGGTAAGCACATCATTGGGTACGCTGTAAGGGCGCTCTTTTGCGTAAAACAGGTTACACACGTTGTTCCAAAAGAGTTGAAAAAGCGTAGCTGTTTTGTTGTCGGCAGCCAATTCGTAGTTCCACGCTTTAAGTTCGGTAATATGTTGTTTGGCCCCGGCAGATGGCGCTCCTTGAGCCACATATTTCATCAATACCGGCAGTATGCGTGCGGCAAGTATGGAGTACACATCGTTTTGCAAGGCAAACATGTCCTGCACCGTAGCACCGGTAGTTTTATCCAGCATTTGGTTGATGCGCCACGCACGGTATTGATAGAAATACCCGTTGTACCAATAAGGATAAGTACTATCGGTTACTGTTTGGTTGGCAGAACTGAGGTAGCCCTGTTCGGGATTGAGCGCGTGCGGATTTTCTTCCATCGGTATAAGTTCCTGCCACAGCGTAGAGCTGTCTATCCCGTTCATCACATACACCCCTTGGTCCTTCCATTTGTTCACAAATTGCCCTTGTCCCCACAGGGCTATGTTTCCTTCTTTGTCGGCATAAGCGAAGTTTTGCGCGGGGCATTGAAAGTGTTTTAGTGCCGTTTTAAAATCTTCATAGTCTTTACTACGGTTAAGCAGGTATAAAGACAATAGTTCGTTTGTGGGTCTGTGCGCCATCCAACACATGGCCAAGGGTTTTGTCAATCCGCCCGGTCCGGCAAAACGTTCTTCATACATCACAGGGCCGTGTACTGTGTAGAGAACGGTGTCGTTATAATCCGGTTTCCCTTTTATACGGATGGTTTCCACTCTTTTGGTGAAGGGTGTTTCCTTTCCGTTGAAGATATAGTGGCTTTTATCGGTAGTGGTACGGATGAGGTAAAAATCTTTTACATCGCGGTAGTTGTTGGTAAAGCCCCAAGATATGTTGTCGTTGAAGCCGATGACTACACCGGGTGCCCCGGGTAGCGATACACCGTACACGTTCATTGTTGGTGTTTGCAATTGCACCTCAAACCAAAGCGAGGGCAGGTTAAGACCCAAATGGGGGTCGTCGCACAATATTGCCGCACCCGATTGGGTGCGTTTGCCGCTCAGCACCCAATTATTGCTGCCTTTGCCTTCTTGTTCGGGCGGAAAGTCCCCGGCATTCAACGGAACCCGGATGTTTGAATCTGCGGGAGGTGTTGGTGGCGAAAGACTTGGCTGTTCAAATGCCGTGCCTGTAGGTATTACCGGTGTTATGCCTGTTACTTCGGGAAGTTTGTAATGTTGTTCCCCATCGTCGTAAATGGTACGTAAATAAGTTAGCGCTATGTCCTCGGTATAGCCGGTAAGGTCATCTGCCATATACTTCAGCAGCAGGGCACTTTTCAGATTGGTCCATGCTTCCGGTTTAAAGCCCATCAACTTGTATTCAAGGGGGTAGTCTCTGTATTGTAGCGAAGAAATGTAGGTATTAATACCCGCAGCATATGCATCCAGCATTTGCTTGGTGCGCGGGTCGGCCTCCATGGCTTTCAGCGAGTTTTCGGCTGCGTATACCATGCCTTTTCGGCGCTGCTCACGGTCAAAGTTCAGTGCTTTGTCTCCAAGTATTTCACTCACTCGACCACCTGCGGCCCTGGTTTGCAAGTCCATTTGCCACAGTCGGAAATATGCATGCATATAACCTTGTACAATGTATACATCGTTTTCGTTTTGGGCATGTATATGGGGTACCAGCCTTTCGTCCAACCATACTTGTACAGGTTCCTTTACCTGTAGTTTTAAGTCTTGGGAAAAGCTTTTGTTCGTCGACTCGGTGTTGGCCCAAAACCCGTTTACGGGGTCAAGTAATCGCCCCAAAGCGGGTAGGGAACCTAAGGGCTTGTCCAACAGGTATACGACTGCCGTGGTGAGTAGCAAAAGAAGTATGGCAATCGTTTTTTGCATGCCTGTGTTTGTTTTACTAAAGCTAACGAAAGCACGGGATATATCCTACCAATCATTACTTCTGCGGTATCTCTATCATATACGTTTTACCGCCCTTCACCGTAAGCGAATGGTCGCGCAGCCAAGGGTTCAGGGTTTTCAGCATTCTATAGTTGGTACCGTTATCTATGGCAAATTGTGCAAGATTGGGTATTGAGGCATCCACGGCTACACTACGCGTAGGTATGGGTCTATATTCATCGCTGCCGGGCACTATATATCCCAGTTGGTCGGCTCCGTTTATCAGGTATTTGAAGGTGATGATGCGAAACACATAGCGCATGGTTTCTTCGGGCAGCAGCAGATTGTAATAATCTGATGTTTGCTGGAAGGTTGAAAACTTGTTATAACCGCCCATGCCGCAATTATAAGATGCCGCAGCCGCAGTCCAAGAGCCAAATTTGTCGTGTGCGTCTTTCAGGTATTTACATGCCGCATCCGTGGCCTTGGCCACATGATAGCGCTCATCCACCTCGTCGTTTACCTCAAGTCCGTAAGTAGGAGCGGTGCCTTTCATAAACTGCCAAAAGCCCACTGCTCCGGCTGATGATACCTGGTTGCGCAGCGCACTCTCTGCCACACATAGGTACTTAAAGTCATCGGGCACGCCGTTGGCTTTAAGTCGCTCTTCTATCATGGGGAAGTAGCGGGTAGACAATCGCAGTATATATAGCGTGCTGTATTGGTTGTAATAATTATACATCAACTCTCGCTCAAACTGTTCGCGGATGTCCCAACGTTCCAGCGGTACACGCTCGCCGGCAAAGGTCATTTTTGAAGGTATCTCGGGCGCATACCATTTGTACTGCAGCTTGCCGTCTTTTTTTACCTCGACGGTGGCTTCATCGTTTACGGATTCCTTAAATGACAATCCCAAAAATGCGGCTCCGGAAATACATATCCCTGCGCAGAGGTATAATATGGGCTTCAATTGCGGTTTCATAAGCGGTACTGTTGTGTTATTCTAAATATAACGCAAGATTTCTTAAAGGAAATGTAAAAGCAGCTTGGTCATGCACAAAAAAGATACGCCGACCACAAGGCCGGCGCATCCGATTTATATAGAGTTATTATTTCTCGGTTACCATTCTGGAACCGCGTATCAGTTCCATCAGTTCATCCAGTTTGGGTTCGATGATGATTTCGGTACGACGGTTTTGCGCACGTCCTTCCGCTGTGCCATTTGAAGCTATAGGGTGGTTATCCCCGCGACCGCTGGCGGTAATGCGTGCAGGACTTACAAAGTAGTCTTTCATCAGTATACGTGCTATTGCTGTGGAACGTGCCACGCTCAATGCCCAGTTGTCGGGATATAGTTTCGTGTTGATGGGTATGGAGTCCGTATGGCCTTCAATCTCTACGTTTATATCGGGAGTGGTGTTCAGTACACCGGCCAGTTTGGCCAAGGCATCTTTACCGCGCTTGTTTACCACTGCACTGCCTGAGGGGAACAGCAGGCTTTCCTGCATACTTACATATACCTTACCGTTTTCCATGTGTACGGAAAGCTCTTTGGTATCAAAGTTCATCATGGCATCGGCAACTTTTTTGCGAATGGCTTCTATATTGTTGTATTGCATGTTGATGAGCTCTTGCAAATGTGCCAGGCGTTTTTGTTGCTCGGCTATTTGTTCCTTGCTCAGGTTTAGCTCGGCATTGGTGCTGTTGTATACATTGGCCAACACATCCACATTTCCGCGCAGGTTGTTTATGCTGTCTTCCGCACTGGTCAGTTTGTTTTCAAGCAGGTTGTTTTGGCGTTGTAAGTCGGCATTTGCGGTTTGTGCCGCTTTATATTTTTTGTTTGATACGCAGGAGGGGAATACCGCTGCCATCAAAACAAAAGCCGAAGCCGATAGTACGAGTTGTTTCATAACATCTTTATTTTCTCTTAGCCATAAAAAAGCCATGCCGGACGTGTTCGTTTCATGCCGCTATACGGCATCAATCGTCAGGTAGGGCAGACTTTGCCCATTTTTCGTTGCCGCATTTATCGCAGGCATGTAGTTTCATTTGGTGTTTCAGGTATATGGTGTTGCCGCAACTGATGCAACTGTAATAACCTTCGGCGGCTTTAGGTGGGGCTTGGTCTTCCTCTTCCGTATCGTTGTAGGTCGTTTCGTCTTTCCGCGGAATGATGCATAGGCCGGGTTTTACATGCCGCGGACTTTGGAACAGTACCGTGATGTCTCCGGATGTTTCAAAAAATGCTTTATTTATTTCACCCAGATGCATTACCTCCTTATTACGCAATGCGCGAAACAGGTCGGCAAGGGAAAGGTTCTCATCATGCAGCGCGTCAATTTTCACTTCTCCGCCATCCACCAGGCACACCGGTAATCCCTCCACAAATTTCTCAATGCGGCGGTGCCGGTTAATGAATTTCTCCATGCCCACTTGCAGCAGTGCCACTGTGGTAATGGCCACCATACCGTGCAGGATGGGCATTTCTGCGCCTATCATCGGATCGCCTACCGCGGAGCCGAAGCATATAATAATCGCCAGTTCCAAGTGCGATAATTGTCCTAAACCTCGTTTGCCTAAGAAGCGTAGCAGGATGATGGTATACGCATACATCACTACCGTACGAAATACGATTTCCAAAAGGAAAAGCCCCGGGCCGTCGCCCAGGAATATTCTGTGAAAATCAAAGACCCTTATTTCTTCCATACGGATGAGGAAAATATAAATCTCGTGCCGCGTGGTATAGGGCACAAAAAAAGAACGCCGCTCATAGGAGCGGCGTTCAGGCTTATAAACTAAGATAAAACTATTCTTCTTCGTCGAACTGAAGCACATCGCGGTTGGCCATGAGCAATTCAAATTCTTCTTTGGAACCCACAACCATGTCATCGAATTGACGCATACCGGTACCTGCGGGAATGAGGTTACCTGTAATAACGTTTTCTTTAAGACCTGACAGGAAGTCGCTCTTACCGTTGATGGCTGCGGTAGACAGTACTTTGGTAGTTTCTTGGAACGATGCGGCCGATATCCAGCTTTGTGTACCCAGTGATGCCTTGGTGATACCCAACAGCAACGGTGCCGATGTGGCAGGGTTGGCATCGCGGTATTCCACAGGTTTCTTGTCTGAGCGGCGCAGTACGCTGTTCTCCTCACGTATTTCGCGGAGCGTAGTGATTTGACCGGCATGCAGTTTTTCGGAGTCTCCGCCTTCTGTAACCACTTTCTTATCGTATATCCAGTCGTTCTCTTCCATGAAGTCGAACTTATCTGCAGTATCTTCTTCGAGGAATTTGGTATCTCCCGGATCGATGATGGTAACCTTGCGCATCATCTGACGAACGATAACCTCAATGTGCTTGTCGTTAATCTTCACACCTTGTAAGCGATATACCTCTTGAATTTCATTCACCAGGTATTCTTGTACGGCGAAAGGACCTTTAATAGCCAGGATGTCGCCGGGAGTGGTGGCACCGTCGGAGAGGGAAGTACCGGCTTTCACGAAGTCGCCGTCTTGTACCATGATGTGACGCGTCAACGGCACCAGGTATTTCTTCACCAATCCTTCGCGCGATTCCACGATGATTTCGCGGTTACCGCGTTTGATGTTACCAAACGCAACCACACCGTCTATTTCCGCAACTATCGCCGGGTTGCTGGGGTTACGGGCTTCAAACAGCTCCGTTACGCGCGGCAGACCACCCGTGATGTCTCGGCTACGACCCATGATACGCGGTATTTTCACCAGTACCTGTCCGTTGGTTACATTCTCGTCGGCCGACACGATGATGTGTGAGCCTACGGGAAGGTTATATGTTTTCTCTTCCTTACCATCTATTATGATGGCAGGTATTTTTGTTTTGTCTTTGGTTTCGATAACCACTTTCTCGCGGTGACCTGTTTGTTCGTCGGCCTCTTCGCGGAAGGTAACACCCTCGATGATGTTCTCGAAACGCACCTTACCCGGTACTTCGGATACGATAACGGCGTTGAACGGATCCCAGGTACAGATAACATCGCCTTTCTTGATTTTCTGTCCGTTCTTCACTTTCAGGTGAGAACCGTAAGGGATGTTATTGGTAATCAACAGGCGGTCGTTTTCAACGTCTACGATACGCACCTCGCCGGTACGGCCGATAACCACGTTGATATCTTCTCCTTCATTGTCTTTGGATGCCGTGGTACGCAAACCGTCGAATTGGATGGTACCGTCGAACCTTGCCACCAATTGAGATTCGATGGCCGAAGAACCGGCCACACCACCCACGTGGAAGGTACGCAGTGTAAGCTGTGTACCCGGCTCACCGATGGATTGGGCGGCAATGATACCCACAGCGTCACCCTGCTGTGCCATGTAGCCTGTTGCCAGGTTTTTACCGTAGCACTTCGAGCACACCCCGCGACGACTTTCGCAGGTAAGTACCGAACGGATTTCCACCGTATCGATGGCGCTTTCTTCAATGGCTTTGGCAACATCTTCCGTGATTTCGGAACCGGCAGTCACCAGCAGTTCGTCCGTAAGCGGGTCATATACGTCGTGGAGTGATGTACGGCCGAGGATACGATCGTACAGGGGCTCCACTATTTCTTCGTTGTCTTTCAGTGCAGATGTGGCAATACCGCGCAGTGTACCGCAGTCCTCTTCGTTGATAACAACGTCTTGTGCAACGTCCACCAAACGACGAGTGAGGTAACCCGCATCGGCCGTTTTAAGGGCCGTATCCGCCAGACCTTTACGGGCACCGTGCGTGGAGATGAAGTACTCCAATACGCTCAAGCCCACTTTAAAGTTGGAAAGGATGGGGTTTTCGATGATTTCCGAACCGGTAGAACCGCTACGACGAGGTTTGGCCATCAGACCACGGAGACCTGCAAGCTGTTTAACCTGTTGTTTGGAACCACGGGCTCCGGAATCCAGCATCATATATACGGAGTTGAAACCTTGTTTGTCTAAGGCCATCTCGCGTATCAGTGTTTCTGTAACGCGGGTATCCACGCGAGACCAGATATCGATGATTTGGTTATAACGTTCGTTATTGGTGATAAGACCCATGTTGTAGTTTTCCCAAACCTCGTCAACTTCCGATTGTGCGGATTCGATAAGTTGTTCTTTGATATCGGGTACGGTAAGGTCTTTCACGTTAAACGACAGACCACCGCGGAAGGCCGTACGGAATCCGAGGGTCTTGATATCGTCGAGGAACTTAACCGTTTCGGGTATGGTGGTATTCTTCAGGATGTCACCGATGATTTCACGGAGTGATTTCTTGGTGAGCAGCGCATTTACGAAACCGTTGCTCTTCGGTACAAACTGGTTGAATATTACACGACCTACGGTTGTTTCCAGCAGTTGATTTTTCAGGCTGCCGTCTTTTTGACGAACATCCACTTTTACTTTAATCCATGCGTGCAAATCTGCGCGGCCTTCGTTGTGGGCAATGATAACTTCCTCGGGGCTGTAGAAGGCTTTGCCCTCACCCTTAACGATTTCGTCACCCATTGTTTTCTTACCCTTGGTGATGTAGTACAGACCAAGTACCATGTCCTGAGAGGGCAGGGTGATGGGCGTACCGTTTTGGGGGTTAAGAATGTTGTGAGAAGCCAGCATCAGCAGTTGAGCCTCCAATACGGCGGCATGGCTCAACGGTACGTGCACGGCCATTTGGTCACCATCGAAGTCGGCGTTGAACGCGGAACACACGAGCGGGTGCAATTGTATGGCTTTACCTTCGATAAGTTTGGGTTGGAAGGCCTGTATAGACAGCCTGTGCAGCGTAGGGGCACGGTTCAGCAGAACGGGGTGACCTTTAAGTACGTTTTCCAGGATGTCCCAAACCACGGCTTCTTTGCGCTCAACAAGTTTCTTCGCGCTTTTCACCGTTTTTACTATACCTCTTTCTATCAGCTTGCGGATGATAAACGGTTTGAACAGCTCTGCCGCCATGTCTTTGGGCAAACCGCACTCATGCAGTTTCATTTCGGGGCCTACCACGATAACCGAACGACCGGAGTAGTCCACACGTTTACCCAATAGGTTTTGGCGGAAACGACCTTGTTTACCTTTCAGTACATCCGAAAGTGATTTCAGCGCACGTCCGCCTTCCGCTTTCACGGCGTTGGATTTACGGCTGTTATCAAACAGAGAGTCAACCGCTTCTTGCAACATACGTTTTTCGTTACGCAAGATTACCTCGGGTGCTTTAATTTCTATCAGGCGTTTCAAACGGTTGTTACGGATGATAACGCGACGATAAAGGTCGTTCAGGTCCGAAGATGCGAAACGTCCGCCGTCCAGGGGAACGAGGGGGCGAAGCTCCGGCGGAATAACCGGTATGTATTGCATAACGGTCCACTCCAGGCGGTTTTCCACGCGGGTGTTCGCATCACGGAACGCTTCCACAACGCTCAGGCGTTTAAGCGCCTCTTGCTTACGTTGCTGAGATGTTTCGTTGGCGGCTGCGTTACGCAAATCGTAAGACAGTTGGTCAAGGTCTATACGGCTCAACAGTGAGTGTACGGCCTCGGCGCCCATCTTGGCGATGAATTTGTTGGGGTCTTCGTCGGGCAGGTATTGGTTGTCCTTGGAGATAGTCTCCAGGATTTCCAAATACTCGTCCTCCGTGATAAGTTGCTGATGTGTATTTTCCGAATCCCTGAGGTTCAGTTTTTGGCGTATCAGTTCATCGGCCTCACCTGCCTGTACCACCACATAACGCTCGTAGTAAACGATGCTCTCCAGTTTCTTGGAGCTAACACCAAGCAGGTAACCTATTTTATTGGGTAAGCTTTTAAAATACCAAATGTGTACGATGGGTACCACCAATTTAATGTGGCCCATACGCTCACGACGTACTTTTTTCTCGGTTACTTCCACACCGCAACGGTCGCACACGATGCCTTTGTAGCGTATACGCTTATACTTGCCGCAATAGCATTCGTAGTCCTTTACGGGACCGAATATTTTTTCGCAGAAAAGACCATCGCGCTCCGGCTTGTACGTACGGTAGTTGATGGTTTCCGGTTTTAAAACTTCACCATAAGAACGATCCAGGATAGTATCCGGAGATGCCAGGCTGATGGTGATTTTATTGAACCCCGCTTTAGGGCGGTTATCTTTTTTTATTGCCATGTCTTTTTAGTATTGAGTAGTAAGTATTAAGTACGTTTCTTGTGTTTCCCTTTATACTCGCTTTTAACTAATAATTTTTTACAACTAATTACTAACCACTAACGACTGATTACTATCTAGTCGAACTTCAATTCCAGACCCAAACCTCTCAACTCGTTCACCAATACGTTGAACGACTCGGGGATACCGGCACGAGGTACGTTGTCGCCTTTAACGATGGACTCATAAGTCTTCGCACGGCCAACGATGTCATCCGATTTAAGGGTAAGCAACTCTTGCAGGATGTTGGCGGCACCGTATGCTTCCAATGCCCAAACCTCCATCTCACCGAAACGCTGACCACCGAACTGGGCTTTACCACCCAAAGGTTGTTGTGTGATAAGGCTGTACGGGCCGATGGAACGGGCGTGCATCTTATCGTCAACCATGTGGTGCAGTTTAATCATGTAGATGATACCAACCGTGGCTTTTTGGTGGAAACGTTCTCCCGTTTCACCGTCATACAGGTAAGTATGACCGAATTCGGGGAGACCCGCGTTGCCTATAAGCTCGGCTATCTCGTCTACCGAAGCACCGTCGAAGATGGGGGTGGCAAATCTTACGTTCAGTTTTTCGCCGGCCCATCCGAGGATGGTTTCGTAAATCTGACCCAGGTTCATACGGGAAGGTACACCAAGCGGGTTCAGTACGATGTCTACGGGCGTACCGTCTTCCAGGAAGGGCATATCCTCCGCACGAACGATTTTCGCAACGATACCTTTGTTACCGTGGCGGCCGGCCATCTTATCACCCACCTTCAGCTTACGCTTGCTGGCGAGGTATACTTTGGCCAGTTTCAGTACACCCGTGGGCAGTTCGTCACCTATGCTCAGGTTAAACTTCTCACGTTTGTAGCGGCCCAGTTCTTCGTTGTACTTGATGTTGTAGTTGTGCAGCAGTTGGTTGATGTACTCATCCACTTCGGTATCGCCGGTCCATCCCAAGGGATTTACGTTTTGATAATCGATGGCCGAAAGTGTTTTGGAGTTGAACTTACCGCCTTTGCTGATAACCAGTTCGCCGAAGTTGTTGGTAACACCTGCGGAGTTTTTATCCTTCAGCAGGGTCATCAGTTTATCCATCAACAAGCCCGAAAGGTCTTGCAGATTTTTCTCGTGAACTTTTTCTATTTTTTCCAGTTGTGCTTTTTCGCGCACTTTGGAGTTCTTGTCTTTCTTCGCACGTTGGAACAGTTGCTTGGATATTACGATACCCTCTGTACCGCTCGGCGTTTTCAGAGACGCATCTTTCGCATCACCGGCTTTGTCACCAAAGATGGCGCGCAGCAGTTTTTCTTCGGGGGTGGGGTCGGTTTCACCTTTGGGGGTGATTTTACCGATAAGGATATCACCTTCGCCCACATGCGCACCTATGCGTATGATACCGTTTTCGTCAAGGTCTTTTGTCGCCTCTTCCGATACGTTGGGGATATCCGGAGTAAGTTCTTCTTCACCCAGTTTGGTATCACGTACTTCCAGTTCGTATTCATCGATGTGGATGGATGTGAACAGGTCGTCGCGTACTATTTTCTCGTTGATAACGATGGCATCCTCAAAGTTGTAACCTTTCCAAGGCATGAATGCCACTTTCAGGTTACGGCCCAGTGCCAATTCACCGTCTTGTGTGGCATAACCTTCGGTAAGGAAGTCGCCTTCTTTCACGTGCTGGCCTTTGCGAACGCAGGGGCGCAGTGTGATGCTGGTGCTTTGGTTGGTTTTCTTGTATTTGGTAAGTGTATATACTTTCAGGTCATCTTCAAACGATACCAGGCGCTCGGTTTCGCCACGCTCGTAGCGTACATGTATTTCGTTGGCATCAACGTATTCTATTACGCCGGTACCTTCCGCATGTATCTGAATCCGTGCGTCGCGTGCAGCCTTACCTTCCAAACCTGTACCTACAATGGGCACTTGAGGACGGATAAGGGGAACGGCCTGACGTTGCATGTTTGATCCCATCAGGGCACGGTTGGCATCGTCATGCTCCAGGAAGGGGATAAGTGAGGCACTCAAACCAACGATTTGGTTGGGAGCCACATCCATGTATTCCACTTCTTCACGTTCCAATATCGGGAAGTCGCCGGTTTGGCGTGATTTGATTTTATCTTCTACGAAGAAGCCTTTATCATCCAAAGGCACGTTGGCTTGGGCGATTTTTGCTTCATCTTCTTCTTCCGCGCTCAGGTAGTGATGGTGTTTCATATCCACCTTGCCCTCTTTTACCTTGCGGTAAGGTGTTTCGATGAAGCCCATCTCGTTTATCTTGGCGTGTACGCACAAGGTGGAGATAAGACCGATGTTGGGACCCTCGGGTGTTTCGATGGTACACAGGCGACCGTAGTGGCTGTAGTGTACGTCACGTACCTCAAAGCCCGCGCGCTCACGGCTCAAACCACCCGGACCGAGAGCGGAGATACGACGTTTGTGCGTAATTTCCGACAGGGGGTTGGTTTGGTCGAGGAACTGGGAAAGCTGAGAAGTTCCGAAGAAGGAGTTGATAACCGAAGACAGTGTACGGGCGTTAATCAGGTCAATCGGGGTAAATACCTCGTTGTCACGAACGTTCATACGCTCGCGGATGGTACGCGCCATACGCGCCAGGCCTACACCAAACTGGGCAAACAGTTGCTCACCCACGGTACGCACACGGCGGTTGCTTAAGTGGTCAATATCGTCAATCTCGGCTTTACCGTTGGTAAGGCGCACCAGGTATTTGATGATGGAGATGATATCTTCTTTGCTCAGTACTTTGGTATCGAGGTTGATATCAAGACCCAGTTTGCGGTTTATTTTGTAGCGACCTACTTCACCCAAGTCATAACGCTTGTCGCTGAAGAACAGTTTTTCGATAATACCGCGGGCTGTTTCGTCATCCGGCGCATCCGAGCCACGCAATTGGCGGTAGATGTGCTGAACGGCTTCCAACTCCGAGTTCGAAGTATCCTTGTTCAGGGTATTGTATATAATGGAGAAATCTCCGCTTACTTCTTCTTTTTGCAGGAATACGGTGGGGATACCCATTTCAAGTATCATTTCCATATTTGCTTCGTCCAGCACGTTGTCGCGGTCCAATACCACTTCGTTACGTTCGATGGTTACCACCTCACCGGTGTCCTCATCCACGAAGTCTTCCGTCCAGGTACGCAACACGCGTGCGGCAAGGCGGCGACCCACCTGGCTTTCCAATGCTTTCTTTTCCACCTTTACCTCATCGGCCATACCGAAGAGTTCCAATATATCTTTATCCGTTTCGTAACCTATGGCGCGGAGCAACGTGGTTACGGGGAATTTCTTTTTACGATCGATGTACGCATACATCACGTTGTTGATGTCGGTGGCAAACTCCATCCACGCACCTTTGAACGGGATAACGCGGGCACTGTATATTTTGGTACCGTTGGGGTGTACGCTTTGGCCGAAGAATACGCCCGGTGAGCGGTGCAGTTGAGATACCACAACACGCTCTGCACCGTTGATAACGAAAGTACCGCGGGGCGTCATATAGGGTATGTTACCCAAAAACACATCCTGAACGATGGTTTCGAAATCAACGTGCTCCTCATCGTTACAGCTCAGTTTCAGTTTGGCTTTCAGAGGAACGGAGTAGGTAAGACCGCGTTCCATACACTCGTCTATGGTATAACGAGGCGGGTCTATAAAGTAATCGAGAAACTCGAGTACAAAGATGTTCCTGGTGTCGGTGATGGGGAAGTTTTCCTTGAACACACGGAAAAGACCTTCGTTGTTACGCTTGTCAGGTGTAGTCTCAAGCTGGAAAAAATCTCTGAACGATTGAAGTTGAATACCCAGCAAATCGGGAGTATCCGCAACATCATGGATTTTACCAAAGTTGATACGACCTGTCAAGGTTTTCTTTTGTGTTATAGCCATAATATCTTAAAAATCACTTTTTTACAAACAAGAAAATCCTGCCTGAAAAGTATGCCTTATCAGTACAGGTGAACTGTATTACTAAATAAATTCAGTCAATAATATTTTGCGCACGTGCTTTGTCCCTCAAAAAGGGAGTGCAAATATAGAAAAGATAGAATGAATTATCAAAAAACATTCCAAAAATATACCCTCGACCTAAAAAAAACGGCCCATGTGAGTAAAAAGATTGGCACATCATTCGCCAAATTTAAATCATTTGTAACCGTATACGTAAAAATACGCAGGTAAAATACCACGAATTGGGTATATAAACCGCATTGACGTCGTTATACTTTTGTTTTAGTCAAATTTTGATGTTTGGCTGCACGCAAACTAAATCCACTTATCAAACTAAAATTTAATTTCGTATGAAAAAAATCGCCCCGATTCTCGCAATTGCCGTAATCGCATCGTTCACGGCTTGTAAAAAAGATTATACTTGCAAATGTAAGGCAGGTACCACCACGCAGGACATTCCCCTCAACAATGTAAAGAAAAAAGATGCGGAATCATCTTGCGATGCAGCTAATACCACTTGGAAAGCAGCCGGCGGAAGCTGCAGCCTCTAATTTCGGTGCTTGAAATTAATTTAAGGGACATATTTTATGTCCCTTTTTACATACCGGGTCGTCGGAGTTTATTATTTTACTTAATACTTCTGGAATTCTACTACGTAGTTCCTGCGCCTGATCCGTTAATAAAGTTTTCAAATTCTTTTAGTAGGGACATCTATCTTTGGATGTCCTTTTTTATTTCCGTTATGAATCGCATTGCTCAATTAATATTCATCATATTGTCTGCCGCGTTGGGTGTAACGTTCTTATACTCTGCATGGACCAAACTTTTCCCTATTCAAAGTTTTGAGTACACGATGGTGGAGTTTGCGGGGTTGTCCTGGTCTTTGGCCGCAATAGGGGCCCGTGCAATAATAGGTTTGGAGGCTGCCTTGGGTGCGTTGATGTTGGCCAATATTTACGGCCGTGGTAAGTGGGTGCTGAAGTCCGCCTTGGGGCTTACGGTAATATTTAGCATATACTTGGTTTACCTATGGATAACGCGTGGGGACGATGTAAACTGCGGTTGTTTTGGAGACGACATTTGGATGAGTCCATCCGCGTCTCTCATAAAAAATGCTGCTATAATCGTTTTTTCTTCTGTACTTATATTTAAGCATAATGGATTGAAATTTAAGTATTTGAATTTATTGTCTTTAAGTGTCACTCTAATATTTTTGGTGCTTCCTTTCATTCTTTTTGCTTTACCGGACCAACAACCCACTTGGCTGAAGAAAGATAAATTTTCACCGGACTTGACTGCGCTCTACAACCCGGAAAAAGCTACACCTCCCGCTACTGCCAACCTTAGAAAAGGGAAATATATATTGTCATTTTTTAGCCTGCAATGCCCGCATTGTAGAATGGCGGCGCATAAAATGCATATCATGAAGGAGAAAAATCCTAATCTCCCTTTCTTCTTTGTGGTTGCAGGTAAAGAGAAAAATCTGCCCGCATTTTGGAAGGAAACGGGTGCCGAGGATATCCCTCATACCAAACTTAAGAGCGATGAGTTTACAGCTATCGCGGGTTATGCTTGGCCGGTTATCTGGTTCATCAACGATGGTGAGGTAGAGGCAAGTGCCAACTATATATCCCTGAATCAGGCGGAAATCGAACGTTGGCTGGCGCAATAATTCGTTTTGATTCTCCTCCGTTAATACCGCTTTTCGTCGCTGTGCATAGGCTTCCTATTGCCATAATCTTGTCATAACCCGCTCTTTGTCAAAAAAACATGCAAGATTAATTTCGGACTGTTATTTTTGGCTTAAAATTTGATATTTCTAACTTACCGTCACAAATTTTTAGCCGCCTATGTAGTGAAATTCTACTTTAGCAAAACAAGGTTATATGTCTTATAAATTACGGCTGAGGAAAACAGAAGAAAAACCCAAATGGATTACTGCGGCACTGGTGTGCATTTATGTTCTTATAGCAACAATCGTATTTCTGAACGTATAGTTTCTTTTATACGTTCAGAAATACGACCATCGGTTCTCGTCACTGTTTCTTAATTATTTGCAGCTTCGTACTGCGCGTCTCTCGATAGTATCTTTTGCATTTGCGCGGTAATCGCGTTCACGCCTTGTGGGTTTTGCATGGCGTTGTATATTTTGCCTTGCAGGTCCAGGTATACCAGGTTATCGGGGTCAGTTTTACTCGCCTGTGCCAAGGCAGCCAGTGCCTCCGGCGCTTTCCCTTCGCTTATCAGGGCTTTGGCATACCCGTAATAAAGGTCTGCGTCCGTTTTGCCTGCGGCCATGCAGCTTTCAAATTTTTGCTTTGCCGTTGCAAAATCCTGTTTGGCCAAATCAAAATGCGCATCGGCACATTCACGACCATATACGGCGCAAATGGTCACACCGTCCACTTTTACTTCATATACGGCATTTTTAGGAGGCCATAGGTCGTTTTGCAACAGGTAAGGGGATATGTATCGGGTATAGCTGATATAGTAGTCCCAAGCCAAATCGTGACGAGCATCATAGCGTTTGTAATCCGATGTGATGGTGCCCGTGTCATTGCTGAAGTAGTGCCATATACCCGACATATTAGAGTAAACCACCGTTTTCCTTCCGGGGATGGGTTTGGCATTCTTTCTTATCCAGTCTGCGGCTTGTTTACCGCTGTTTTGGTAATAGTCAAGGTCGTAATAGCCGTTTGCGCCTTCTATACCTCCGGCTAATTGATTAAAATATACCGTTTCGTTGGGGTGATTCTTTACAGACCAAGCAACCACAGGCAGTAATCCCGCCAATGCAATGGCAGCAGGTATCCATTTCAGCTTTTCGTTTTTGATGTACTCGTTCAGTGTATCCCAGCCTAAAGCCGCACCTACCACCCAAAAGGGATATACGAAAAACACGTGGCGCCAGGTGTCGTATACGGTGGAATGCTTGTAAATCATGTACAGTATGGGGAAGAGAGCGCCAAACACCACAAGAAATACAGGGAAGTTGCCATATCGTTTTTTGGCTTGCAAAATCAGTACCGCAAAGAGTAGGGTGCCTGCTAGTAAAATAAGAGGATTGGAGATGAATATCCATTTAAACTCGTAGTACCAAGGCGCATCTGTGCTGATGTGGTTCATGCCTTCAAACAGGAAGCGGATGTTTATTTCCCTGTTGGTCATGCCTTGTAGCGATTCCAGCGGGTGGCTGATAGGCGATTGCAAACCCCAAGGCCATGTGGCTATGCCTATGATGTAACCTACGGCGATTGCTCCTATAAAGTACAGGAGAAATTTATTACGGGCTTTATTGTCTGCAATGGTTTGTTTGAAATTTGCATTGAAAAAGTAGTAGGCAGCAATAAACAGCACCATATACGCGCCGAGCAATATGCCGCCCGCAGACCTGATTCCAAAGGCGATGCCCCAGCCTATGGCCAAGCCTGCGGCATTTTTAAGGAGCTTGCGGGGAAATTCTTGCAGCATGGCTACTAAAAAGTAGGTGCCCATAATGAAGCCGGTGGCAAAGGGAATGTCTTTGGGATTGTTCATGCTCTCGCCGAAAATCCTGGGAGAGAATATGATGAACAGCAAGGCAACTACGCCTACCGACCATTTGCGGGATAGGCGAAAAGCCAGCAACCCGGTAAACAGCATAAGTAGGGAGCCTAAAAACGCATTGCAAAAATGCCTGATGGTTAAGATATGTGTATTGGGAAACCAATGGTGAAATACATTGGTCAGGAAATCGAACAGGCCGCCGTAATATTCTTGATGCGAGTATTGCAGGCCTTTATTCGTGTAGTCAAGCGCCTGTTGGTCACCGTTGAAGAAGTAGTCCCAAATATGTTGGCCGTATTCCATTTGTAGCCATTCGTCGCCCGACTGGCCATAGTGGCTGCTCAGCAGCGGCATTATAATAACGATGGCGGCCCCAATGAGCATAAATGCGTATTTCCAGAAGATGTGTTCCTGTTCTTGTTTTGCCGTTAAAGCGTTCATTTTAAGGAGGTTTTCGAGAAAGTATTGTTGTGAGTTAATGAAGTTTTACTGTAGATGGTATTATTTAGTTACTATAACACAGGCACTTACGCCAAATGGCATTCTTATGTGCTTGCTTAGCGCATTTTCAATTTTCTGAAAGGTGATGAGTGATTTGTTTACAAAACCGGGAAGCATCAGTATCTGGCCGTTGGCCTCTTCTTCTTGCTTCTTTTTCTTTTTCAACAGTTTCATAGTTAGGCGTACTATTGCCGTGGGTATGAAGATGAGCGAGTAGTAATAGTTTGTTGCCAATACTTTGTATCCTACGCTTAATGTTTTGGTTTTCAGGTCTTTTATAGTGTATCTCCTAAAGTGATAGTTTATGTCATCGTGCTCCGACCAGAGGAAATTATAGGCCGGTACCAATATAAAACCCATACCGTTTTTCTTAAGTATGGTATGCCAGTTGCGCAAGGCCTTCATATCATCTTCCAAATGCTCTAGCGAGTCCGATGAGATGATGACGTCAAAGGTTTCCGGGTCAAATTTCGGGTCGTGCCCGTCCATTACAAATGCATTGTGTATGCCATTGGCTTTGGCTACTTCAATAGCCTCCGGGCTATAATCCAAGGCATAAAGGTCGGTATAGCCTTGGCGTTTCAGTTCGGTAAGAAATACCGCCCCTGCACAACCTATATCCAGTATTTTGGCATTTTTAGGTATGTTATACTTGTCCAGCAGTTTCATCAGCATATCTCTGCGAGCCACAAACCACCAATTGGTTTCTTCCTCGTTATGATATACTTCTTCGTAATTCTTGTCCATATATAGGGTGGTAAAAATAATTAATTATCCTTTCAAAACAGGGGCATTCAGACTTTCCCTGCATATGTCAAAATAAAAAAAGCAATGAGAAATACTCATTGCTTTTTTATGATAATGCTATATGTATAGAATTATGCTTCGTTGTTTTCTTCTGCGGAAGTTTCCTCAGCGGCTTCGGCGGGCGCTTCTTCGGTAGCAGTGGCTTCGGCTGCGCGAGCGGCCATTTTCTCTTCCACTTTACGTACAGACTCGCTCATTGCCGCATGACGTTTGTCCGCTTTGTGTTTACGATGGTTCTCTTCGCGTTGAGCAACCAATTGTTCGTGATCCGAATTCCATGATTCGAATTTTTCCCAAGCCGTTTTCTCGTCAAACAGGTTGAGTGTTACACCGCGCATCAGGTGTTTCAGGTACAGTACACCTTTGAAAGACAAGATACGGCGGCAAGTGTTTGTGGGCTGTGCTCCTTTCTGCAACCAGTACAAAGAACGCTCACGGTTCAGGCGAACTGTGGCGGGTACGGTCAGGGGGTTGTAAGTTCCCAGTTTCTCGATGAATTTACCATCGCGGGGAGCTTGTGAATTGGCCACTACTATAAAGTAGAAGGGGCGTTTTTTGGAGCCATGGCGTTGAAGACGAATCTTTACCGACATAATAATAGAAATTATTCTGGTTTAAAAATGAAAATTAAGGAGTGCAAAGCTAATAAAAACGTAAAATAATTAAAAGCGCTTGCAGATAATTTAATTATTCTAATATTTCTGCTGTTTCTGCTTTCCATTTATCGGTTTTAGGGTTCAGGTATATTTGAAAGCCAAAATTTACCGAGGGTTGATAATGGAATTCCACGTCGTCGACAAGCGTTGTACCGCTTACGCGGAGGATTGACTCCAAGCTCACGTTGCGTGTAAGAAAATATGAAAATCCCGCACCTACGGTGGCCGTGGCAACATAGTCGTCCACACTAAAATTGCTGCCGGAAACAGTGTAGCCATAAAAACCCAGGGCCGCCTCGCCAAACATTTTGGCACGTGACTCTGTTTTGGAAAAATATGGACGGATGTATGGGCTTAATCCGAACTGTACGCTGGTGCCACCGCCATGATTTACGGCAAACCCTACGGAGAGGGTCGCGCCCAAGGCAAGGTTATCTTTTACAAAATAGCCTACGGTGGGGTAAATATTGAAATATGAGCTGCCGCTGCTATACGGGTTTACATAGCTTCCGATGCTTGCCAAACCGGCACCAAGCATTAAGCTACGTTTTTCCGTTTGTGCTTTGGCGGCATTGCAGGTCAATCCGGCAAAGGCGGTGATAAGGATGAGGTTTTTCATGTAAGTATTATATGCGCTGTTGATGGCAACAAACATGCCGGTTATTTGCGGCCCATGGGCGGCATGCCCATGCCCATACCCGGCATCATGCCGCGCATTTTGTTCATCTGCCCCATCATTTGGCGCATCTGGTCAAACTGCTTCATGAAGGCGTTTACATCCGCTACGTCCTTACCGCAGCCTTTGGCTATGCGCTTGCGGCGGTTACCGTCTATCACATCGGGGTTGGTACGTTCATAAGGGGTCATGGAGTTGATGATGGCCTCAATGCCTTTAAACGCATCGTCGGATATATCAATGTCCTTAATGGCCTTGCCCACGCCGGGTATCATTGCCAATAGGTCTTTGATGTTACCCATCTTCTTTATCTGCTGTAGTTGCTCCTTAAAGTCTTCAAAGTCAAACTTGTTGGCGCGTATTTTCTTCTCCAGTTTTTTGGCTTGCACCTCATCATACTGCGCCTGGGCACGCTCCACCAGTGTGGTGATGTCACCCATACCCAATATACGTTGCGCCATACGCTCGGGGTAAAACACGTCCAGCGTATCCAACTTTTCGCCCATGCTTACAAACTTGATGGGCTTGTCTACCGTGTATTTGATAGACAGGGCCGCACCACCACGGGTGTCACCATCCAGTTTGGTAAGCACCACGCCGGTAAAGTTCAGGCGCTCGTTAAAGGCTTTTGCGGTATTGACCGCATCTTGGCCGGTCATGGAGTCTACAACAAACAATATTTCATGCGGTTGTATGGCGGCTTTTACATTGGCCACCTCGGTCATCATGGCCTCGTCTATAGCCAAACGGCCCGCAGTATCTATGATTACCACGCCGTGGTTGTTCTTTTTGGCCTCGGCCAAGGCATTTTGTGCAATGGATACAGCGTCCTTATTTTCGGGCTCGCTGTATACGGGCACTTTTATTTGTTCACCCAATACCTTCAACTGGTCTATGGCCGCCGGGCGATAAATATCGGCGGCTACCAGTAGGGGATTACGGTTTTTCTTGGTTTTAAGGAAGTTGGCAAGCTTTCCGCTGAAGGTGGTTTTACCCGAACCTTGCAAACCGGCTATTAATATAATGGTAGGCTTTTGCGTCAGGTCTATCTCGCTTTCGGTGCCGCCCATCAATTCGGCCAGCTCGTCCTTCACTATTTTTACCATCAACTGTCCGGGCGATACCGAGGTGATTACCTTTTCGCCCATAGCTTTGTCTTTTACCTTGTCGGTAAATTCTTTGGCTATTTTATAGTTTACGTCGGCATCTACCAATGCACGACGAATTTCTTTAACCGTGGTGGCAATATTTATCTCGTTAATGCGGCCTTCGCCCTTTAACTGTTTGAGGGCGGAGTCTAACCGCTCGCTTAAATTCTCGAACATAAGGCTGCGAAGTTAAATAATGATAACGAATAGTGAATACGCCATATAAAGAGAAATGTGGGTGACATATCGCATTTGGTGATTTATGATATGGAGAAGCGGGGTGTTGCGTAACTTGCGGGGGATGAGTACGGTGGCCTACATACCTTGCGATGCCCTTAAACCCTTTGTGAAGAATATAATGGTGACGGATGCGGCGCATGCTGCCGAGTATAAGGTGCTGCCCGATACCTCCGTGGTAATGGGTTTTCAATACAGGGGGCAATTGAGCTATGTGGATCATGGCAGGGAGGAAAGGCTCCGTATTTCGGGTGTTTCCGGGCTGCGTACCGCGTACCGCGTCTTTCGTAATCAAGCGTGTACCGGTTCGGTATTGGTGGCATTTAAGGCCGGAGCGGCAACGCATTTTTTCCGGGAACCGCTGCATGAACTGTTCGGAGAAAGCCTGTCCCTTGAATATTTTGTTCCCTCCGGCACGCTAAGCATATTGGAAGAGCGGCTCTCTGCAGCCTGTGATGATGAGAAAAGAGTAGGCTTGGTGGAAGATTTTCTCTTGTCAAGGCTTACTGATAAAGCCCAGGATAAATTGGTACAAGCGGCCATGCAACATATATATAATGCCTCGGGCGACATACGCATTACCGATTTGGCCGCGCGGTTACACACCTCCGCAAGTCCGTTGGAGAAGCGTTTTCGCAGCGTCACCGGCGCCACACCCAAGAAGTTTGCCAGCATCGTGCGTATGAAGGCATTATTACATGGGCATAAAACGGGGAAGCTTACCGACATGGCTTACCGGGCAGGCTATTTCGACCAGGCGCACTTCATCAAAGACTTCAAATCGTTTACGGGCAGTACGCCAAGCGATTATTTCAAGGATAAATAAACGTTTTTTTACAATTTGGGCCACTATGCCTTTCCCATCTTTGCGGTATAAATTATTTAATATGTTTACCGAACAAATGATTACCGAGGCACATGCCAAAATGAAAAGCGGTGCCGATTATCCCGCTTATGTGGCAGAACTGAAAGCCATGGGCATTATCCGCTACGATTTTATGGCCGATACGGGCATGAACGTATATTATGGTAACGACCAAAGGGTGGAGGTGGCCCCGAAATATGCATCCTTACCCGTAGCCGATGTGGCTTCTCCCGCCAAACTCAGGCATACCATAGAAATACATCAACAGGGGCAAACCGACTTTATGACCTTTTGCCTACAGGCCACTGCGTCGGGCGTGCAAAAGTGGGTAAGCGATTTGGAGGAAATGGCGGTGATATATATGGATAAGGGGGGAAATGAAATACTGCGCGAGCCCATTCCTACGGGGGAGTATTGATTATGTGGGCATGAAACGGAACCGTTATCCCATATAGCCCTGTTATATGCGGATAGCGAAAGCGGATAGGGCATATTCGGGTAACGGTTCTATCTTTGTACCATATTCTTATTTATGCCCGGTATTACATTAGTAGAGTGTCCGCGCGATGCCATGCAAGGCTGGAAGGAGTTCATTCCCACGGATAAAAAAGTACAATACCTCAACGCATTGCTCAAGGTAGGTTTTGACGTGTTGGATTTCGGTTCTTTCGTATCGCCTAAGGCCATACCGCAAATGGCCGATACCAAAGACGTGCTGCCTCGCCTGCAACTTGCCGGCGATACAAAACTTTTGGCCATCATTGCCAATACCCGCGGCGCCGAAGAAGCTGTCGCCTATGATGAAATAAGCTATCTGGGTTTCCCTTTTTCCATATCCGAAACCTTTCAGTTAAGGAATACCAATAAAACCATTGCCGAATCGCTGGTTCAGGTAGAGGAAATCCAAAACCTTTGCGTGAAAAACGGCAAGGAGTTGGTGGTATATATATCCATGGGTTTCGGTAATCCGTACGGCGATGAGTACAATGCGGAGATTGCCATTAATTGGGTAGGCAAACTGGCCGGTCTGGGTATCAAAACCATAGCCATGTCAGATACCGTTGGGGTAGCCGAACCCCAAACCATAGAATACATTTTCAACAACCTTGTTCCCGAGTTTAAAGGCGTAAACATCGGCTCGCATTTCCATTCCACGCCCGATAAATGGCAGGAAAAGGTACAGGCAGCATACAATGCCGGTTGCGTACGCTTCGACAGCGCCATGAAAGGTATTGGCGGTTGCCCCATGGCCAAAGATGATTTGACCGGCAATATAGCTACCGAAAACATGGTGGCTTGGGCCGAGAATAACGGTTTGGCATTGAAGATTAACAAGGATGCGTTCTTTGAGGCATTGATGATGTCATCGGAGATATTTGTTCATTAATACTACTTTTGCAGCATGTCAGTTCACGGCGATATAAAGCGCGTCACCACGCATACGCTTCAATCCATGAAGCAAAACGGAGAGAAGATTAGTATGCTTACGGCCTACGATTTCAGTATGGCCACCATATTCGATGATGCGGGGATAGATGTACTGCTCGTGGGCGACTCTGCCTCCAATGTTATGGCGGGTCATGAAACTACGCTGCCCATCACACTCGACCAAATGATATACCATGCCCAAAGCGTGGTGCGCGCCGCAGGCCGCTGCCTCATTGTGGTGGATATGCCATTTGGCTCTTACCAAGGCAACAGTAAAGAAGCACTAAACTCGGCCATTCGTATCATGAAGGAGTCGGGGGCACACGCCATAAAGCTGGAAGGCGGAAGTGAGGTGATTGATTCCGTAAAGCGCATCATCAGCGCCGGTGTTCCGGTAATGGGGCACTTGGGGCTTACACCGCAGTCCATTTATAAGTTTGGCACCTACGTGGTACGGGCGAAGGAAGAAGAAGAAGCCGAGCAACTGGTGCAAAACGCCCTCTTGCTGCAAGAGGCAGGTTGCTTTGCCTTGGTATTGGAGAAAATACCCGCTACGCTGGGTAAGCGTGTGGCCGAGGCTTTGAAGATACCCGTGATAGGCATAGGTGCCGGTGTGCATGTAGACGGCCAGGTGCTGGTGATGCACGATATGCTGGGTATTACCAAAAATTTCTCTCCTCGTTTCCTCCGTCGCTACCTTAATCTTTACGACGAGATAAAAGGAGCTACCGCCCGATACATAGAGGACGTTAAAGCAAAAGATTTCCCTAACGATAAAGAGCAATACTAGGCAGGCATGGTGAATACCGAGGCGTGGAAAGCACTGCGCGAAGAACTGGACCGGGAAAACGTTACCCTTGTGGCGGTGTCCAAAACCAAACCCGTGAGCGATATACAAGATTTGTATGACTTGGGGCAACGCGTGTTTGGCGAAAACTATGTGCAGGAACTGGTGGAAAAGCAACCCTTACTACCTCAGGATATCGAGTGGCATTACATAGGCCATCTGCAAAGCAATAAGGTAAAATACATAGCGCCTTTCGTTCATCTCATACATGCGGTGGATAGCTTTAAACTCTTGCTCGAAATAAACAAACAGGCCGCAAAGCACAACCGTGTGATACGGGTATTGTTGCAAATGCACATTGCAAGCGAGGAATCCAAATTCGGGATGGACGAAAAGGATATAGTGGAGTTTATGGATTACTATGAGGCACAAAAAGATGACCTGCAAAACGTGCGTATTTGCGGCCTCATGGGCATGGCCAGTTTCACGGATAATACAGAGGTGGTACGTGCCGAATTTAAAAAGCTACATAATACCTTCGCTCATCTCAAGCAAACCAATTTTGTGTTTCGGGATGATTTTGCCGTCTGCTCTATGGGTATGAGCGGCGATTATCGTTTGGCGGTGGAAGAGGGTAGCACCATGGTGCGCATCGGCAGTATGCTGTTTGGCGCGCGGGGCTAAGTCTTTGCTGCCTGTTGCTCACGTTTCAGCAACCATACAAATCCCAGTGTACATACCAGGCTGATGCAGCCTACCAGCCACCACAATATTTCAAAACCGTAATGGTCGGCTATTTGTGCGCCGGTACCTGGCCCCAATACCTGCGCTACCGACCATGCTATGGTAAACAACCCGGCGTATTGCCCGCGATTGGCAGCGGTGGTGCGGCCTGTCCAGTAGGTATTCATAAAGGGCATGGAAAATATCTCCCCCGCCGATACGAAAATGATGGAGGCCATAGCCAATACTTCCGCTCCCGGAAACAGGTTAAACATCACGAAAGAAAAACCCAGCAGCGCGGTACCGATGGCTATAAAGTATAGGGCTTTTTTTCTTCCTTCCAGCCTATGCACTGTTACCATTTCAAACAGGGTAATGATCAAGCCGTTTACCGTCATGGTTAATCCTATATAGGCTTCCGACAGGTGCAGCACCTTTTTGTAATACACGGGCAGTGTGCTGAACAGTTGAAAGAAGCTGTATGCAAAAAGTGTAGTCAATACGATGAACGCTATGTAGGGCTTGTCGCGGTACGGGGAGCGCACCGGGTCGGCCGATGGTGTATGCTTGTGGTGTGCCGTCGCCTTATTTTTGGAAGGCGCCAAGAACAGCCACAGGCATATACCCGCAGCAATATTGGTGGTGCCGTCAATCCAAAACAGCAATTTATAACTGTGCGATGCTATGATTCCGCCCAAGGCACCCCCGAAGGCCCAACCCAGGTTGATGGCCAGCCGATTGAGCGAGTAGGAGCGTGTACGATTGGCATCGGTACTGTAATGCGCAATGGCAGCCGCATTCGCCGGCCTGAACGACTCGTTGATGAGGCTGAGCAGGAACGTGGCTATACAAATGGCTTCATAGCTTTCCATGAGGCCCACCACGTAGAACATACAGCCTCCGCCCAGCAGGGTAAGTAGCTGGATATAGTAGAAGGTAAACTTATCCGTAAGCCTGCCACCTATAAAGCCGCCGCAAATGGCCCCGGCACCAAATAAGGCCATCACAAAGCCCGCCTTGCTCACACTTACACCCTTGCTTTGGGTCATGTACAGCGTCATGAAGGGCACCACCATAGTACCGGCGCGGTTAATGAGCATCACCAGCGACAACAGCCATGTGGAGGCCGAAAGTCCGCTGTATGCATCCTTGTATATGCCGAATACGCGCTTCATGAAGATGTGCAAAATTATTGGCAAACGGCATGATAAAGACCAATCATACCAAGTTTATTTATGAAGGCTTTTCTCTCGCCGTGGTTCGTGTCCTCACGAACCACACATGTTCACTTTGACGGTTCGTGGGGACACGAACCACTACATAATGTAGTTTCCATTGCCGGGTATATGTTCATTAACCGGAAACCATTGACTCCCGCAGAAATTTTTGACTTTTGAATTTACAACCTACTTATAATCTTCCAGCACTATTTGCTCTCGGCAAAAGTAGTATTCGCGCACATCGTTGGAAGCTACCAGAACCAGGCGGTTTTTCGCGTAGCGCTCTATCCAGTCGCGATACTGGTCCACACCCTGTTGATCCAGGTTGCTGCAAGGCTCGTCTAAAAACAGGAAAGGCGTATCGGAGAAAATGGCCTGTGCCAGTTTTACTCGTTGTTTCATGCCCGATGAATAATCGGCAATGGGCTTGTCTGCGGCGGCATTCAGGCCGGTAAGGTCTATAATGTCGTTGATGAGTAAGCCGTGCAACGGTCGCTTAAAAGTGAAGTGGAAATTCAGGAATTCACGAAAGGTAAACTCATCAATGATTTCCTGCCCCGGTGCGGAAAAGCTGATGTAGGGAAATATGGCGTTAGCCGCAATGCTTTTTCCGTCCATTTCATAATGCACCTTGCCTTTGGTGGGCGGTTGCATACCGGCTACAATACGCAGCAGGGTAGATTTGCCGCTGCCGTTGGGGCCCAGCAATGCATAGGCCCCGGGATGCGAAAACGAAAAATGAATATCCTTAAATATCCAGTGGCGTAAAAAGCGCTTGCTTATGTGATCAAGAGAGATCTTCATTGTGCCTGCGGGAGTAACCTTTCATTATGCCGCGTCCGGTATCCCTTACAAATGTAATAATCTCATCGCGCTCGTCAGACACGGGTATTTCCGTTTCAATGATGTTGAGCGCTTTGGAGATATTATAACCGCGCACAAAAAGGATACGATAAATATCCAGTATGTGGTTGATTTTCTCTATGGAATAGCCCCTGCGTTTTAAGCCTACGGAGTTTACGCCGAGGTAAGACAGCGGTTCGCGGGCGGCTTTTACATAAGGGGGTACATCTTTACGTACCAGCGAGCCGCCGGTTACAAATGCGTGAGATCCGATGCGTACAAATTGCTGCACGGCGGTGAGGCCCGCAAGCACCACGTTATCGCCCACTGTGATGTGGCCGGCGAGTGTGGTGTTGTTGGAGAAAATACAGTTGTTACCCACTACGCAATCGTGAGCTATGTGCGAATAAGCCATAATAAGGCAGTTGTTGCCTATCATGGTTTTGCTGCGGTCTGATGTGCCGCGGTTTATCGTCACACACTCGCGTATGGTGGTATTATCCCCCAATACGGTAAGTGTTTCCTCTCCCTTAAATTTCAAATCTTGGGGAATGGCGGAGATAACCGAACTTGGAAATATCCGGCAGTTCTTGCCTATGCGTGCGCCCTCCATTATGGTCACGTTGGAGCCTATCCATGTACCTTCTCCTATTTCCACGTTTTTGTGGATGGTGGTAAAGGGGTCAATCTTAACGTTGGGGCCGATTTTGGAATCGGGGTGTATATACGTAAGGGGATGAATCATTTTTTGTCTTTTCTTATGATTTGCGCTACAAGTTCCGCCTCCGTAACCAGTTTGTTACCAACATATACCGTACCCCTCATTTCGCATATACCTCTACGAATGGGATTGAGCAACTCAAGCTTCAAAATTAAGGTATCGCCGGGAAGTACACGATGTTTGAAACGTACTTTATCTATTTTGATGAAATAGGTATCGTAATTCTCGGGGTCGCTGTAGTTGTTCAGCGCCAATATGCCGCCGGTTTGTGCCAGCGCCTCTATCTGCAATACGCCGGGCATTACCGGGTTGCCGGGGAAGTGCCCTTGAAAATAATGTTCGTTGAAAGTGGCATTTTTGATACCCACCACGTGGTTATCACTCAGCTCTATTATTTTATCTACCAGCAGGAAGGGGAACTTATGTGGCAACGCCTTCTCTATCTGCGTAATATCATAAATGGCCGGTTGGTTGGGGTTGTAATGCGGAATGTCGGAAAGGTGCTTGTTCTTTTTAATGAACTGCTTGATTTTCTTGGCAAATTCCACGTTGGATGCATGGCCCGGGCGGCTGGCAATGATATGGGCTTTTATGGAGTGGCCTACCAGTGCCAGGTCTCCCACCACATCAAGCAGTTTATGCCTTGCCGGCTCGTTGGCAAAATGCAATTGTATGTTGTTGAGGATACCCTCTTGTTTTACCTCAATATTTTTCTTGTTGAAGACTTCCGCCAGCCTGTTCAACTCGTCTTGGCTTACCGGCTTGTCTACCACCACTATGGCGTTGCTCAGGTCGCCGCCTTTAATCAGGTTGTTGTCCAACAGGTACTCCAACTCATGCAGGAAGCAAAAAGTGCGGCAAGGGCCTATTTCTTCCCTAAACTCCGTAATGTGCTTCATGGTGGCATGTTGGGTGCCCAGCACAGGGGAGTTGAAGTCTATCAATGCCGTTACCTGGTATTCGTTGCTGGGCACGGCCAGCATGTCCACGTTCTTTACGGGGTCGTAATAGTGGATGTTGGTATCTATGGCGTAAATGATGCGTTTGGCTTCTTGTTCCACCACGCCCACGCTGTCTATCGCTTCTATTATTTGGCGGGCGCTTCCGTCCAGTATGGGTACTTCCGCACCATCCAGTTCTATCAGCACGTTGTCCACTTCCATACCTACCAATGCGGCCAGTGTATGTTCTATGGTACTTACGCGTGCGCCGTTGTATTCCAGTGTCGTTCCGCGAGACGTGTCCACCACATAGTCGGCATCGGCCTTTACAATGGGTTTCTCGGGCAGGTCTATACGTTGGAAACGTATGCCGTAGCCGGGGTTGGCCGGCTTGAGGGTCATGTTAACTTGTTGTCCCGTATGTAATCCTACACCTCTCAGTGTAACGGCACCGCCAAGCGTTTGCTGAAAGGGGCCCGATGTGGTTTGCTGCACGTTAGCTGATTTTTTTCTGTCTCCGGTAATTAATAATGTATCACTCACTTCTTATCGCGTCTTTTGGTTCTCGGTTAAAGCTCTCAATTCCTCTATCATCTCTTCCAATTTAAGAAGGCGTTGCTGTAGTTCGGGCAAATTTCTAAAAATTGCCTGACTTTTTAATGAACTTTTATAGTCATAGGCCGGTGACCCTGTCAAAGCCGTATTGGGCGCGGTTACCGATTTTGATAAACCGCTTTGTGCGTTTATGCGTGTACCGTCGGCTATTTGTATATGCCCTACAATGCCTACTTGTCCGCCAATGATGCAGTTTTTACCGATTTTGGTGCTGCCGGATATGCCGGTTTGCGCCGCAATTACGGTGTTTTCACCTATTTCCACGTTATGGGCTATCTGTATCAGGTTGTCCAGTTTCACGCCTTTGCGTATGATGGTGGAGCCCATGGTGGCGCGGTCTATGGTGGTATTGGCGCCCACTTCCACATCGTCTTCTATCACCACGTTGCCTATCTGGGGTACTTTTTTATAACTGCCGTCTTTTTGGGGGGCAAAACCAAAGCCGTCTCCGCCTATCACGGTGCCGGAGTGTATCACCACGCGGTTTCCGAGGCTGCATCCTTCATATACTTTTACACCGGCATATAGTTTACTGTCTGCTTTTATGGTCACATTATCACCTATGTAGCAACCGGGGTATATTTTTACGCGGTCGCCAATGGTTACGTTGTTGCCTATATAGCTAAATGCGCCTACATATACGTCTTTGCCTACCTTGGCGGTTTCCGATATATACGACGGCTGTTCTATACCGGTTTTTCCCGTTTGGGAGATAATTTCGTTATACTTCTCCAGCAGCAGGGCAAACCCGCTATACGCGTCTTTCACTCTTATCAATGTGGCGGCCACGGGTTGTTCCGGGCGCAGCGATTCGTTAACGATAATTACCGAAGCCTTGGTGGTATACAGGTACTCCTCATACTTGGGATTGGCTACAAAACTGAGTTCTCCTTCCGCAGCTTCCTCTATTTTGGCTACTTTCCCAACCTTAACCTCGGGGTTTCCCTCTATATTTCCCCCTATCAGGGTGGCTATCTGTAATGCTGTGAACTGCATCGAATCTAATTAAGTATTTACCGGATAGTAACAATAAAAGTAAGGTTTTATTGCCTTTACTTTCGGGTTTCGGCATTTTGAACGTAGCAAATGTAGTTTTTATGCACCGGTCCGGCAAGTGCGCGGTTCACTATCGGGTTGTCAATCTCGGATATATCCTTCACTTCGCCGTTTTTCATGGCAATTCTTATTTTCTCGTCGTTTATATTATAGGTGTAGCTGGATGTGGTACCCGTAGACACGAAATAATGTAGGTGTTCCTCATCAATTTGCAGCAATGCTGCGGCCTCGGCCCGTTTTTGCCGCACTATATTCTCGGCAGGTTCTTGGCTCAATATCACTTTGTACAAGCGGCGTTCGGTAAGCATCTGGCACAGCAGGGATAGCACTTTGTCTTCGTGCAACTGCCAGGCCTTTACCGAGGCCAGTATGTCGTTGTCATCCAGTTCGCAGAAATATTCCAGGTATTCTTTATTATCTGCAAAGTCTTGTGCCGACACCCTATTGTATAGAAAAAAGTGCAATGCAGGCGTGGCAAACAGGTCTACGCCCGCTCTTGCCAACTCCTTGGCGCGTTTTAATATGTTTACAAGCAGTATCTCGGAGCCCAGCACGGTTTTGTGCAGGTATACCTGCCAATACATCAGGCGGCGGGCAATGATGAATTTCTCTACCGAGTGTACTCCTTTTTCTTCCACCAACAACTCATCGTCTTGAACGGTAAGCATTTGCAGTATACGGTCGTACCCGATAACACCTTCGGATACGCCGGTGTAAAAGCTGTCGCGGTTCAGGTAGTCCATACGGTCCACGTCCAACTGGCTGGATACCAGTTGGTGCAGGAACTTCTTGGGGTAGGTATGGTTAAAAATGCCGATAGTATTATCCAATAATCCCGGAAATTCGATATTCAGGCGGTGCATGATTAATTGCGACACCGTTTCGTGGGATATGCCCTCTACCAGTGCGTGTTCCAAGGCGTGTGAAAAAGGCCCGTGTCCTATATCATGCAGCAATATGGCCATTCTCGCGGCCAGTCGCTCTTCTTTGGTTATGTCTATCCCCTTTGCGTTCAGTTCGTCCAGTGCGTTGCCCATCAGGTGGCAGGCGCCCAGCGAGTGGTGCAGGCGGGTATGTGTGGCCCCCGGGTATACGAGGTGTGCCGTACCCATTTGCTTAATATGGCGCAGGCGCTGAAACCACGGGTGGTTAATGATATCCATAAGCTCCCGTTCCGGGAAACGGAGGAAACCATATACCGGGTCATTGATAATCTTTCCCTTAATGCTCATCTGTCGTTCCGAAAAAATCCTATTGTGCCCATTCGCTTTCTTCCACGGGGTCTGTAGTGCCGGTGTTGCCGGTACCGTTGGAGAAATAGCTGGAGCGGTCTACGCTGGTGGGGTCAAATACGTTGCAGTCATCAAATCCTTCCGGCTGCTTAAATTTTGCATCCTGTGTTATGTTCAGGGATTTGTCGGCATATACGCGTTTCATAAATTCGGCCCATATGGGCAATGCCGCTGCGGCACCTTGACCCAATGCCTGGCTGCCAAAGCGTAGGTAGCGGTCGTCGCAACCAACCCAGGCACCGGCCAGTATTTGTGGAGTATAGCCTATAAACCATGCATCGGCCTGTTTGTTGGTGGTACCCGTTTTACCCGCTATTTCACCGTTAAAGCCATAACGATACCGCAGGCGCACTGCCGTACCATAATCTACCACGCCCTTCATCATACGCACCATTTTAAAGGCGGTATTGGCATTGATTACTTCTTTTTGCACGGGCACAAAGCTCTTCAGTACGGAGCCGTTCTTATCTTCTATCTTGGTGATGTACATGGGTTGCACGTTTATACCGCCGGAGGGGAACATGGTATAGGCCTGCAACATTTCGTAAAGCGATATATCGGGCACACCCAAGGCCAGTGAAGGCACTTTGTCAATAGGGGCGCTGATGGCACACTTACGCAGAAAATCTGCAAATGCGTTTACGCCCACTTGTTTTATCAAGTATAGCGCGGCATTGTTTATAGACAGGGCCAAAGCTTTTTGCATCGGTATTTCTCCGTCTTTGTGGCCGCCGGCATCGTAATGGGGTACGCCCGGAAAATCTACGGGTGAGGTGGGTACCGTGCCGCAAGGGGAGAAACCGTTATCCACTGCCAGCGTATACAGCATGGGCTTAATGGTAGAACCTACCTGCCTGCGGGTGTTTTCGTTTACGTGGTCGTATTGAAAATAAGTATGGTCTATACCGCCCACCCAGGCTTTCACTTCGCCGGTATAAGGGTCCATGGCCATAAAGCCCGCCTGCAAGAACATCTTCATGTACTTGATGGAGTCTATAGGACTCATGGTGGTATCCTTATGATGCTGTTTGTTCCAGGCAAACACGCGCATTTTCACAGGCTTCGCAAGCTCGCGCATAATGGCATCATGTCCCATGTTCTGCTCTTTTTTCAGGGTACGGTAGCGCTCCGATGATTTGATGCTCTCCATCAGGTACTTTTCGTATTCCTTCCAAATAGCGCCGCTGGCATAGCTGCGTTGTGCGGTAAACAGCTTTTGTATATCGGCTATATGTTGCTCCACGGCCTGCTCGGCATAGCGCTGCATGCGTATGTCTATAGTGGTATATATTTTAAGGCCGTCCTTATATATATTGTATTTGGTGCCGTCGGGCTTTTTCAGGTCGGCGCATATTTTTTTCAGTTCTTGTTCCAGTACTTGGCGGAAGTAGGGGGCCATGCCCTCGTGGTGGTCCAACTTGTGGTAGTCCAGCACCAGTGGCTCTTTCATGAACTTTTCGCTCTCTTCGCGGGTAATGAAACCGTTGTCGGCCATTTGGTTGATGACCACGTTGCGGCGTTCCAACGAGCGCTCGGGGTTACGGCGCGGATTGTATAAGGTATTACCCTTAAGCATACCTATCAGCACGGCCGCTTCGGGTATGGTTAGTTTGCTTGGCAGTTTGTTGAAGAAGGTGAGCGAGGCGTTGCGTATGCCATACACGTTATCGCCATAGGGCACCGTATTTACATACAGGGTTATAATCTCGTTCTTGGTCAGGTCGCGCTCCAGCTTAACGGCCATTATCCATTCCTTCAGTTTGATGAAGGGTAGGGTAAGCATGCTTTGGTTTTCGCGCGGGAAAAGGTTTTTGGCCAACTGTTGGGTAATGGTGGATGACCCCCTTTTTTTACCCGAAATGATATAAAAAGGTATGGCTATGGTGGCAATCGGGTCAATACCGGAGTGCTCGTAAAAGCGAACGTCTTCGGTAGCGAGCAGCGCGTTAAATACGTTTGGCGATATCTCCGCAAACTTTGTGGTGGAGCGGTCCTGCACATAATACCGGCCTATTACCGTACCATCAGACGCATATACATCGGAGGATAAGGCGCTGCTCGGGTTCTCCAACTCCTTCATAGAGGGCATGTAGCCCATGAAACCCGCGTTTATCAATACTACCAACAGTATGAATGCCAGTATGCCTATGGCAAATATCCTCCATAGGATACGTATGCTTCGTTTTCTTCCCGTTGCTTGCAATTTTCCTGTTTTATTCGTTGGCAAATCTAAATAATTAATACGGCCCCGTTGTATAAGATTTAAAGGTTTATGTTATGTCCTCGTCGTCGGGCTTTACAAAGAACGATAAGGCGCGTGCCGGATTCATAAAGCCGGCGAGCCTTTGTTTGAAAGGTATCTTCTTACGCGCCGTAGCCAGGAAGGGATAAAGATAGCCGGTTACTTTGTCCTGTTCTGCCGTTGTCAACTGCATATTGGCATACTTCTTCTTCAGATATATATTCATGAAATCGGCATGATTGGTGCCCAACAGCGGGTCTACCACTTCACGGGCATACTGCATAGGGGTACGGTTGCCGCGGTATATGCCGCACATGTGCAGGAAATAGTTGATGGCCGTGTATGCCCAATAGGCTTTATTGCCGGCCGCGGCCGCATTGCGGTAGCGCAGCTTATAATAAGCCATTATCAAAGAGGGCCATATAAACAGCAGCAATACCAGAGTACCGAGAGATAGGCCCGTAATCAACAACAGTTGTTTTACCGATGTTTTCTGTTCGGGTTTTTCCGTTTTGGCTTTTTCTTCGGGCTTGGCTATGTCTTTGCGCTTCAGGTATACTTCGTCAATGGGCGCCGGGTTGGGGAAGCGTTTAATAAGCGTTGCTCCGTTATCGCCGTTGCCGGCTTTCATGTTCTTGAATGCTTCGGCATACGATACGGCCGTGGCCTCATCACCTTTTTGTACTGCGGTTAGCGGCACATCCACACTATCCCGGTAAATGGCCGCTATTTTGGCATCCAGCGTAATATCGGTTTCGGTATCTGTTCCGTACTCCTTATCGTGGAAGATAAAGTGCTTCGTTTTTAGTACGATGGTCTTTTTGAGGGTGTCCACGCCTTGCACAATACCATCAATTGCCAGCCATGCGCGGGGCGGTTGCAGGGGCGGTGTACCGTCCGGTTTCGGACTCTCCTGCGCATCGGAATTGCCTACCGTGGTGTCAAAATCCAACCAGCCGTAGCCGGGAAAGTATACCTGTATCCAGGCATGCGCCTGGTCTGCATAGTACCAGTACCAGCCTTTGTTTTTATCGCTGCGGTCTACCGTAAGAAAGCCAACCGCTATGCGCGAGGGTATGCCCAAAGAGCGCAGCATAAACAGGGTGGCACCGGCATAATAGGCACAATAGCCTTTCCTGTTCTCAAACAGGAAGTACATAAGCTTCGAGGCGCTGGGTATATCGGGTATGCCGGGGTTGTCGGTATATTTATATAAAGGCTCTCCAGTAGAGTCGTTGGAGAGGAAGTAATCCCTGATGGCCAACACTTTGTCTACCGTAGTGTTTTTTCCTTTCGTTACGTTGGCCGCCAACTCCGCTATGCTCCGGAACTTTGCATCCGAAGGCATATAGGTGTAGTACTTCATAAAGTCGGCGGGAGTTTTTTCATAACCTGCCGCTTTACGCAACACCTCAAATCGTTGTTCCTGGAACTGTTTTATTTGTTTATCCGGAGAGTTGTAGATAAAATAGGCGCTGTTGAGGGCCGATACATAACCCTTGGCCCGGAAAGCGCTCTTAAATTCGTTACGAAAATCCTTCTCGATGGCTATGGGCTGCACAAAAAAGCCCACGTGCGGCGCAAAGTAGGTGTTGGGCGACAGTTGCTTGTTATATACCTCGATGCTTACGGTATTCCGCAGCTTATCGGCCATACTGTTTTTTATTACCGAAGAATCTACCTTGGTAAAGAATAACGGTAGTTTCGAGGGGTCGGGCTCAAACAGATCGTTTGCGGGGATGAGCGAGTCGCGCTCAAACGTCTCCGTCAGGGTATCGAACTTGGTATAATAGAATGCGGTAAGGTATAGCGGGTTGGGTATATCGGTGCCCGGGAAGAAATTGTCTATATGCGCGGCAAACAGCAACTCGTTACTACGACCTAAACTGCTGCGCAGGCGGGAGTAGTTCTTTAGGTCGAAGGTGCCGTCTTTGTTCTTCTTCAGCATACTGTTGTCGCCCTGTTTGCCGCCGCCGCCGTAGTTGGCCACGGTTTCGTTTATTTCGGCACGCATCAGGTATACGACGCTGCCCAGCAGCATGCCGGCCAATATGCCGAAACCGATAAGCCGGCGACTGAGGAACCACCAGAACTTTTGAGACTTATCCTTGTAATTATATATCTGCTCTGCGGTAAACACGATGTATACAGCGTAGAGCAGCGCCGGTAAAAAGGCTTGCAGCAGCATGTATACCGATGCGGTATTGGCCTTGGCAATCAGCAGGATGCAACCCGTGAGTATGGATGCAGCCACCAGTACCGACCAGTAGCGCAGCCTTATAAAACCCCAACCTATCAGCCAGCCCACCGTAAACAGTATGGCAAATACCAGGAATTGAATGGAAATAAAAAACGCATCAAATTCGCCTACGGCATACTTGTCCAGTCCTTTATATACCGTATACAGGCCCGCCATCAGCAGCACGAACGTGGGCACGAACCGGAAGCGGAAGGCGTAGAACAGCGCCCCGCCGGCCATACCGGCGGCCAAGTAAATTGTTTGCTGCCAAGCTCCCGACTGCAATATGGAAAAATACTCGTTTACGTTCCACAGCATGAAGTAGCCGATAACGGCCGTGGGCAGTAGCAGAAATATGATTTTAGCCAGCAACTCGTTTACGGGCGTGGCACGTTGTACATTCATAGTTAGATGCTACCAAATGTAGCAATTTCGTACCGGACGAGTATGTTAAACCAACAGGGGCAATTCCTAAATGTTTCTAAAAATTCAAGCTTTCATCATTCGATGAAAACAAACTTTCGATTTTAAAAAATATCAGTTGTCCACAGGTTATCCCCCGCCTATTTATTAAGAAAACGTTACCTTAGGCACGTTTTAAAAATATTTATAAAAATGTTACAAGAAAAAAGCGGCACGGTAAAGCTTGAGCATGCCGGGCTTGACGAAAACACTTTGAATATGTTACAGAAACTTAAGATTGTTACAGTTATCGGTTCCGGTACCATGGGCAACGGTATTTGCCACGTTTTTGCGCAGCAAGGTTTTCAGGTTCACATGATGGACATCAACCAAGGCGCCATGGATAAGGCTTTGGCCACCATAGGTAAAAACATGGACCGCCAGATTTCGAAAAACACGCTTACCGAAGAGGCTAAAGCGCAGGCATTGGCTTCCATATCCACTTATACCGATATGGCCGAAGCGGTAAAGGACGCGGACATCATCATTGAAGCCGCTACCGAAAACATCGACCTGAAAATCAAAATATTCCAAGAGCTGGACAGGTTGGCCCCCGCACACGCGATATTGGCTACCAATACTTCTTCCATCTCCATCACACGCATAGCCTCTTACACCAAGCGCCCCGCACAGGTAATAGGCATGCACTTTATGAACCCTGTACCGGTAATGAAACTGGTGGAAATCATCAACGGTTATGCCACGGATAAGCACGTTACCCAAACGGTGTACGACCTGTCTAAATACCTGAACAAGGTACCCTGCGTGGTAAACGATTATCCCGGTTTTATCTCCAACCGCATCCTGATGCCCCTCATCAACGAGGCTATCTTGGCATTGCAGGAAGGTGTTGCCGGTGTTGAAGAAATCGATACCATCATGAAGTTGGGTATGGCTCATCCGATGGGTCCCTTGCAACTGGCTGACTTTATCGGTTTGGATACTTGCTACTCCATCATGAATGTATTGCACATGGGCTTCGGTAACCAAAAATATGCACCCGCCACATTGCTGGCCAACATGGTGCAAGCCGGCTACCTGGGCGTTAAGAGCGGCGAAGGCTTCTACAAATACACCCCCGGCAGTAAAGAACTGGTGGTTGCTGAACGTTTCCAAAACAAACAATGGAAATTGTAAATTAACCGAGTTGTTTTATAGAACTACAAACGCCACCGAAAGGTGGCGTTTGTACTTTATAGTTAATTCTTTCGGTTAACTATCATGTTATTTTTTTCCATGAAGTTGATAATAGTATTTATTTCGTCGAACATTTTATCAACTGTAAATGCGATATTAATTTGTTCAGCCGAACCGTATTTGCCTCTTATTTTACTATCTCGAAAGTAATGCCCCTGTGTGTATGGATTATAGGAACTCCATGGAAGATTTAGAGCAAATGGCAGCCCTAAAAAGGTTAGACTTGGGAGTGTCTGAAAAATCTCATTCCGATGATTCTTTGGTAGTTCATAGAATAATGTATGGGAGGGTTCATTTTTTGCTATATGAGATAAGACTGAAGCCGAATGAACAAATTTTTGAAAATAATCATTTGGTATTTTTAAGTTTTGTCCCGACATTTTTGTTAACGCGGCTTTAAACTTATCTACACCTCCAAATGCGATAGATATTATCAGGACAACTTTCAAAAAGTCAAACCTGTTATAATCTACTGTTATTGAATCTGCCTGTATAAATTGTTCGTAGGGAATATGGGGTAGTTTTATAGGGTAGAATTTTACTGGGGTAAAAAGTGCTTCTTCTGTATAATGTGTGGTGAATATTTTTTTTAAACTTCTGATTTTTAGGAGCTGATTTTGTAGGAAGAGTTGAAGTAATAGGGATAAAATAGCTCTATTCTCTAAGTCAATATCGTACTCAAATTTTTGCGTCATACAATAGCCTATTATTGCATCGCTTATATTGAAATAAAAAGGTTCGTAGGTGTAGAATTTCTCAATATACCCTTCAAAGTCTACTCTCTCTCCATACTTATGTTTATATAGGTTCTCAATGTTATCTAAGTCACGAACCAAAATTGCTTTGTCAAAACCAAACTTATTGCTATCGAAATGGTCATTATGAGCACTGAAAATGTTGAGTATACGAAAAATATGCTCCGGGTCTAAGCGGTCTAAATCGTCGATAATTAAAACCGTGTCCTTCTTGCTTTTAAGTTTTAACAACTGAATAGATGCCCTTATTATTTGAGTAGTTAAGTCGTCTTCATAAATGGAGCCTTTTACCTGAAACGACTTTTGAATATATTCTTCGAGGTTTTGAAAGTCAGATTTCGTTTCTTCGTTGGCACCATCTTCAAATTGTTTGTAGTCATTAATTTGTTTTCTAAATAGTTTTAGAAAATCAAAGCCGGTGTACTTTTTTATAGGAGCGGCAGCTATTTCTGTCAATAAAGTTGTAAATATCGAGGCAGCATTTTGGTACAAATAAGTATTGACTAAGTTGTTCTTTGTGAACTTTGTTGCGTGTTTATTTACTTGGGCGTTGGCAACCAATTGTTTGGCTATGTCAATCTTAATCCACTCAAAAATGTCCTGATTGGCACCCACAACATAGTTAACAGGTGTTAGCCAAATGTAGTTGTACTTTGCACAATTACTATCGAAATATTGTTTCAGAAAGTAGGATTTACCGGTTCCGAATTTTCCCGAGAATATTATTCTTTCGTTTTGTGCCTGATTGAGGTGAATGCCAAATTTCTTTTCGGCATCTTCTATACTGATGACCATATGCTGATTTAATAATCATAAAGTTATCAGTAATTATAAATATTTGCTACTTAATGAGTGTACGCATGAGCATTGTCCCATTGCCGCATCACCATTGAGCCATTGCGTTATTGAGCCATTGAGCATTACCTAATCCCCCTCGCGTTCAAGGCCTGTTGGTAAGCTCGGGCATTTTTGAGGTGATCGGTAAGGTTGGTGGCAAAGCTGTGGTAGCCGCTGAAATCTTCGCGGGCGCAGAAGTATATATACTTGGTGTCGGGCGCATTCAGCACCGCATCTATACTTGCCTTTGAAGGCGTACATATGGGGCCGGGAGGCAGACCGGCGTTCGTATAGGTATTGTAAGGAGAATTGACGGAGAGGTGCGCACCGGTAACACGCTTGATGGCAAAGTCGTTCAGCGCGAATTTAATGGTGGGGTCGGCCTGCAGGCGCATACCTATGCGCAGGCGATTGAGGTACACGCTGGCTACATTCGGCTTTTCATCGTTCTTGTTGGTTTCTTCGTCTACTATGGATGCTACGATGCTTATCTTGGCGGGGCTGAGGTTTTTGGCTGCGGCTTTTTGGCGGCGTGCCTCGTTCCAAAACCGCTCATAATTGGCGGCTATTTTCTTAAAGGCTTTTTCGGCAGAAGTATTCCAAAAGAATTCGTAAGTGTCGGGTATTACCGCACACATGGCCGTGTTGGTATCCAGTCCGTAAGCGGTGAGTAGGGTGGTATCGTTGAGCACACGGCGCATATCCACGGAGTCGGCCTCCAGCTTGCCCGATACAAAACGCACAAAATCATCTTTGGTGCGCAGCTTGTTGATGACCAGTTTCACCGGCTCCTGCCTTCCCGAGCGCAGCAGGCGCACCATTTCGTAGTTGCTCATGCCGCGTGTTATTTTAAAGCGGCCGGCAAAAACATGGTCGGGATAGTTGGCACGTTGCGCCAAAAGGTCGAAGCTGCGGATATCGGCCACAAAGCCGTTTTCTTCCAGGTTCTTTTTTACATCGGCATAGGTACTGCCGGTGCGTATATACATATACTCCCCGGTGTGCAGGTCTCCCGTATTGGGCCCCAAAATTTTATAAGCGGCAAATGCACCCACCAATATTATGGCGAGCAGAATCCATAAAAATACGCGAGACTTCCTTTTTGTGGCCATAGCCTAATAAAAAATACCTGCCCAATATTACGGAGCAGGTATGTTATGATAAAGTTTTACGAAACTATTTTTGAGCGGGAGCTTGTTGTTGCTGTTGCTGACCGCCTTGTTGTTGCTGTTGTTGTTGGCCCGATTGAGCGGGTTGGTTGGGGTTCCTGATTTCCTTGGGCGTTTCAAAGAACATAACGCTCACCACGCAAAGCGCGGCCACTACGCCAATCATGGTCCAAGTACCTTTTTCCATCACATCGGTAGATTGCTTAACGCCCATCATTTGGCTGCCCAGGCTGCCGAAGGTACCCGACAAACCGCCGCCTTTGGGGTTTTGTATCAAAACGAAGAAAGCCAGTACAACACAAGCCAGTATTATCAATATGGTTATAAGCGTAAGCATGATTAATGTTTATTCTTTAAGATTTCGTCTATTTTACGGGCAAAATAAGCCTTTTTTTGCGGATTACGCAAACTTAATTTACGATACATATCCGCGGCTTTATCGTGCCGGCCCTGTTTATAATGTATCTCTGCCAACGACTCGCTCACCAACCCGTCTTCCTTGGCTATGGAGTCCACGGCCATTTTAAACACTTCTTCGGGTATTTCCTCTCCTTCCTCTTCCAGCGCGGCAGCCAGCTTTTCCTTCTGCCACATCGTTTTCAGCGCCTTGCGTTCTTCTTCTTCTTCGGTTTCCTTCTGCTTCTTGGTTTTGAAGTAGAGCAGCCATTCGCTAAAGCTCATCATCACCATCAGCGATTTGGGGTCTTTTTCTTCGGTTTCCTTTTTGCCCGCATGGTCCAGCTCTGCGGGAATATCATCGGATATCTGCACTCCTTGGTGCCTGAAGTAGTCTTCCGTATATATCGGGGCAATCAGGGGTTCTTCTTTTTCGATAAGGCTGTCGGCTACAGTGTCTTGTTCCTCGGATTTTATCTCTTCCGGTACAGGCGCGGCAACAGCCTCCGGTGTTTCTGCCGGTTCTGTTATGGCGGTCTCCGGTTCGGTTTGGGGAGCTACGGGAAGCGCTTCGGCTACGGGTTGGCCCTTTTGCATCAGTTCCTTAAACAGCAGCCAGTTGGCCACGTACAGGTCTTTGATGTGTGACGGACCGGTTTCCGCATCACGCAAAAATTCTTTCGCATATTGCAGGGGTACGAAGTAAGGATACGCCTTTATTAGTTCGTCAATGCTTTTCTTTTCCGCATCCGTAAGTCGGTGCGGTTCGTCAAGAATTTTGGATATTAAAGATGTACTGCCCATTAGACCCGCGAAGCTACTACCAATTTACAAATGCTTTATTAAAAATATCGTCGGCCAGTTGATTGCCTATGTCTTCTATAAGTTGTCCTTCCACCGTTTGCAGGGTTTGGTTGGCCGGAAAATCCGCAAAGCGGGAGAAGGTTTGCTTAAAGTCTCCTTTCTTGTTGAGGCGGTTTTTAAAGGTGACGGCCAAAGTAACGGTAAGCCTGTTTTGTGTGGCCGTTTGGGTGTTTTGCACACCCGATACGGTTATTTCGTAACCCGTAATCGTTCCCGACAAGTCATAATCGGCATCCTCGGTGGTTACAGGCGCCAGACCCGTTTGCGACAAAATGCGGGAGCGTATTTTGGAGGTGAGTGAAGGGCTGAGCGTGGGCACCACGTTGCGTGCCTTATTATCCAATGCGTGGATGTTGATATTCTTACCCTCAATATTGGCTCCTGTAAAACTATACACACCGCACCCCGTGATGCCAAACAGCAAAAACGGCAGGATGATTAAAAGATACTTGGTCATGGTAGTAAAACGTGGTTATTCGGATATATCGTATTCCTTTATTTTACGGTACAGCGTACGTTCGGATATACCCAGTTCGGCGGCGGCATCGCGGCGGCGGCCTTTATGTTTTTTCAGCGCTTTGGCAATTATTTCCTTTTCCTTATCGGCCAGTTGGTAGGTTTCCTCCACTTCCTCATGGTGGTCTACGCTATCGTTATGAGCAAAAGAGTAAGAGGCCGAGGGCAGGGCGTTATACTGCTGCGGCATCACCGGCTCCACGGGCCCCATATAGGGTGCGGGCATTATGTTATCGGGCATGGATTGCGGCGTGAAGTTGCCCCGCCCTTGCAGGAACATAGCCTTCAGGTCGTTCATGTCCTTCTTCAGGTCAAAAAACAGCTTGTATAATATATCTCTTTCCGTATTGCCGCCGAAGCCGTCATTATTATTGTAGGATGGGGCCGGTGTAGCGCCTGCCGGGGCCATAAGTGCCAGGCTGCGCTGTTGGTCGTGCTGAGGCAAAAACTTTTGCAGGCTATCTGCGGTAAGCATTTTATCTGTGCTGAGCACGGATATTTGCTCGGCTATATTCTTCAGTTCGCGCACGTTACCGGGCCAGCCGTAAGAAACCAGCAACTGTTGTGCGGCACTGTCCAACTGCACCGTTTGCGTTTTGTAGCGCTCGGCAAAATCCGATGCAAACTTGCGAAACAGCAAGGGTATATCTTCGGGCCTGTCGCGTAATGAAGGTACGCGTATGGGTACGGTGCTGAGGCGATAATACAGGTCTTCGCGAAACTTGTTTTGGCGGGTATAGTCCAACAGGTCTTTATTGGTGGCGGCTATTACGCGCACATCCGTTTTCTGCACTTTGGATGAGCCTACGCGAATAAACTCTCCGGTTTCCAAAACCCGCAGCAGCCTGGCTTGGGTGCCTAATGGCATCTCGCCTATTTCATCCAAGAAAATGGTACCGCCGTTTACGGTTTCGAAATAGCCTTTGCGGCTTTCAACGGCGCCGGTAAAGGAGCCTTTCTCATGGCCAAACAACTCACTGTCGATGGTGCCTTCGGGTATGGCCCCACAGTTAACGGCTATAAAAGGGTTATGTTTTCTGGATGACAGGGAATGTATGATGTTGGAGAATGCTTCTTTACCCACACCGCTTTCGCCCACAATCAATACCGAAAGGTCGGTATTGGCCACTTGTGCGGCCGTGTTCAGCGCATGGTTCAGCGCGGGTGCGTTCCCTATAATTCCAAACCTGTTTTTTATGCTTTGAATGTCCATAGGCGGCTAGCTTCTACGGAAGCCTCAGTTAAGTTCTAAAATTTTCTTCGTTTCTTCTTTAAGTACCGGCAGGTACTTCTTACATATCGTCCAAATTGCTTCGTCTTCTATCAGGTCGTAATCGTGAATAAGTATATGTCTTAGGCCGATTATTTTTGCTTTGTCCGAGATCTTAATCTCCCGCTCAAGTTTGACTACCTTATTTAGCGCTTCGCCAATAATTGCCAAACGTCTTTCCACGGCATCTATGGTCTTTGCATCATTTTTATACGCTGCAAAAGCGGTTATGTTTTCTAAGTGTTGCTCAATCAGCCCTATAGAATCTACAATGTCAAAAAGATATTTCTTTATGTCAGGATTCATAAAGCTTTATCTTGGTATTGTTGATACGTTCGATGAAATAGGGGTTTTTCAGCTTGTCCTCGGGTACTAAGTCTACTTTTCTATTCAATAATTTTTCCAAAGTGAACAACAGGTCAAAATAATTATCCGCGTATTCGTCTTCGCTGATTTTATCTTTCCGGAACCGATACAAAAAATCCACATCACTATTTTCAGAGAACTTCAATTCGTTTGTGGCGCTGCCGATAAGATACAGTGATTTTACATGGTGCCTGTTGCAGGCTGCCAGTATAGACTGAATGTTATTTTGAATCAGGTTTACCATTACTGTCCTATCGCCACTATTTCGCCCCTCAGGGTGGCAGATGTGGCATCTGTTATTTTCACTTGCACGTAGTCGCCCTTTTTAAGGTCATAATCGCCTTTGGGGAATACGGTCATTTTATTTTGGCTGTTGCGGCCGCACCAGTTCAGTTCGCTGCGTTTGCTATCGCCTTCTATCAATATTTCAAAGGTTTTGCCTATATCGCCTTTATAGCTTTCGCGTGAGTGGCTGTTTTGCAGGGTGATAATCTGCGTAAGGCGCCTGTTTTTCACATCTTCGGGTACATCATCGGTATAGCGGCGGGCGGCCAGCGTGCCTGGGCGCTCGCTATAAGAGAACATATAGGCCATATCAAAGCGGCACTGTTCCATAATGTCTAATGTGTCTTGGTGCTCTTCTTCGGTTTCAGTGCAAAAGCCGCTGATAACGTCGGTGCTCAAACCGCAGTCGGGCATTATTTCGCGTATACGCTTTACTTTGGCCAGGTACCATTCCCTGGTATATGTGCGGTTCATCAGCTGCAGTATGCGCGTATTACCGCTTTGCACCGGCAGGTGTATGTACTCGCAAATATTGTTGTACTTGGCCATGGTGTGCAGCACCTCGTCCGTAATGTCTTTGGGGTGCGATGTGCTGAAACGCACACGCAGCAGCGGCGATATCAATGCCACCATTTCAAGCAATTTGCCAAAGGTTATCGGCTCGCTGTCGTTCTCGGCAAAATAGTAGCTATCCACGTTTTGTCCCAATAGGGTTACTTCGCGGTAGCCGCGTTCAAACAAGTCACGACATTCGTTAACGATGCTTTGTGCATCACGACTGCGCTCGCGCCCGCGGGTAAAAGGTACCACACAAAAACTGCACATGTTGTTGCAGCCGCGCATAATGCTTACAAAAGCGGTAACGCCGTTGCTATCCAAACGCACGGGCGAGATATCCGCGTAGGTTTCCTCACGGCTCAGCAGCACATTTACGCTTTTCTGTCCGCCTTCGGCTTCCGATATCAGGCCCGGAAGGCTGCGGTAGGCATCGGGGCCAACCACTATATCCACCAGCTTCTCTTCTTCCAAAAACTTGGCTTTAAGGCGTTCGGCCATGCAGCCCAATACGCCTATCAGCATACCGGGGTTTTGGTCTTTTACCTTACGAAAAGCCTGTAGGCGATTGCGTACGGTTTGTTCTGCCTTTTCGCGTATGGAGCAAGTATTGAGCAATACGAGACTTGCTTCTTCAAAGTTTCTTGTGGCACCAAAGCCCTCCTCATGCAATATGGAGGCCACAATTTCGCTATCGCTGAAATTCATTTGGCAGCCATAGCTTTCTATATAAAACTTCTTGCTATATGCATTGGGGTCTTCGGCAAAGGGAGCGTAAGCTTCACCCTGCCTGTTTTCTTCTATCACTTTTTGCAGTATATCTGCCATAATTTCCGATTCTGTCCGTGCAAAGTTAAGCATTGCATACCGTAAATACCGATTTTAAACACCTTAATCATTGTATGCGTTTCATAAAAAAAGCCGTCCGAATTTCGGGCGGCTTTAATATCGAAAGCGATTAGGCGATTTAGTTCTCGAATTCGCTGTCGGCTATACCTTTATTAATGTCTACTGTTTGCACCTTGGCGGTGATGACCATACCGCCCGCATTTTGCGTTACGGTATAAGGCACTTTATAGCCGCCGGCTCCCGGTACTTCCTTATAATCTGCAAACTCGCTTACCACTTGCATACCTTCTTCGCTGGCTATTTGTTTTACCAACAGGCCGGTTTCTTTGCTGTAGTATTCGGTTGATTTTTTACCCTCGGCATCGGTTACTTCCACTACGTAGGCGTCCGCACCGTTTACGGTTTCAATACCTTTCAGGCTACGCTTGATGCCATATTGCTCGGGGTGCAGGTCGGCATAGATATCAGCTTCCGCTTTGGCAGCCGTTATTTCCTTTGCCTCCATATCGGCTCTTTGCCCTTGCATTTCCCTGTAGCCTTTGGTACCGTTAAATACCATTTTGTTCAAGATCATGCCCATTACTTCAACGGTAGATTTTACGGAGTAAGGGGCTTTTTTCATTTCGGTAATGGTCAGTACCATGGTTTGGCCTTGAGCATCCATTTCGGCTTTGCTTACGGTTTTAATGTCCTTCACGGCCATCAGTGCTTTCTCGCCGCCTATGGCTTTTATGTGGTTTTTCACCACTTGGTCGGCCGTAAGGTTAGCAGGTGCCGCAGCAGTTTGCGTCTCCTTCAGCGGTTGTCCGTAGTTATCGTAAAGGGCTACGGTTTTGTCGGCCGCAAATTTGGTCAGTGTTTTGGCTACTTCCTCTTTGCTACCCACCACCACTATGTTGGCTTTATCGGGGTTGATGTATTTACGTGCCGTGGTTTGAATGTCTGATGCGGTTACGGCATTCAGGTTTTTGAGGTAGTTTTTATAATAGTCGGCCGGCATTTTGTAACGCTCTATGTTTATGGCATATTGCGCCACCGTTTGCGGACTTTCCAGGCTTATGGCAAAAGCGCCCGAAAGGTAGGCCAGGTGTTCCTGCAATTCGTTTTCCTTAACCTTTTCGTTTTGCAGGCGACGCATTTCCGCAATGATTTCGGCAACGGAACTGTCGCTTACCGCGTTGCGGCATTTGGCATAAGCGGTAAATTGTCCTTTCAGGTCGTCGGCATTGATAGAAGAATACGAACCGTAAGTCCAGGCGTGTTTTTCGCGCAGGTTCAAGAACAGGCGGCCGTTGGAGCCTCCACCCAGTATGGAGTTGGCCACGCGTGTTTTAATCACGTCGGGTTCTCCGGGTTTCAGGTCTACGGGGTAGGTTACGTTAATAACGCTTTGTACGGACGCATCGCGGGGCACAAATGCCACCTGCGTTTTAGCCGGTGCGGAAGGATTGCCATAGGAGGCTGCCGGCACATCGGCTTTTTTCCAGCCGCCGAAGTATTTTTCAATCATCGGCTTTATTTCGGCCAGTGTTACATCGCCCACTATAGCCATGTAAGCCACATTGGGGCGGAAGTATGTTTGGTAATATTTGTTCACCATGTCGGGCGTGATATTGTTCACGGTGTTTTCTGTGGCTATTTCGCCGTAGGGGTGATTACTGCCGAAGTTGAGCACCGCGCTTACGTTCTCCAACATTTGGTCGGGTTCGTTTTTTGCGGCTTGTAAACCGGAGAGTGTGCGTTTTTTCACTTTCTCCAGTTCGTCTTTTTTGATATCCGCGTTCATGGCTATGTCGCTCATCAACTCCAGCAATTTGCCTTGGTGCTTTTTAAGACTGCTGCCGTACAGGCTCTCGTGAGATGCGCTGATGTTGGCGCCGATATAGTCGATGGCTGAGTTTAGCTCGTCTTTGGAGCGGGTTTTGGTGCCGCTTACCAGCAGTTCCGACATCATGTCGCGGTAGCCGGCGGCATTGCCTTCCAATTCGGGTTTGATGTCCAATTGTATGCTTACGGATATGGTGGGCAGTTTATGGTTTTCCACCACAAACACGCGCATTCCGTTGGGTAAAGTGAAGTTCTCGGTTTTGCCGAGGGTAATTTCCGGTGCGGGCCCGGGCTTGGGGCGTACGCTGCGGTCAAGCTTTTGTGCACCGACAGACATTGCCAGTGCCATTGTGCATATAGAGAGTGTTATTTTTTTCATTTCTTGGTTGTTGAAGCGTTACAGATAGCGATTTATCCTTTCTTTTCTTGGGATTTGGGTAAATAATACACCACAAGGCGGTTTTCTTTTGTGAAGTATTTGTTGGCTACGCGTTTCAAATCTTCTTTGGTGATTTTGGTGTAGCGCTGTAACTCGGTGTTGATGAGGTTGGCATCGCCAAGGAAGGTATGATACGTGGCCAAGTTTTCAACCACGCCTTGTATACGGCGGTTTTGGGTGATGAAATCGTTTTCTGCCTGGTTCATCAGTTTGGTATATTCTTCGTCGCTGATGAGGGTGGTTTTTACTTTTTCCACTTCGTCCAGCATTGATTTCTCAAGGTCGGCAGGCTCTACACCGGCATTACTGATGCCATACATAAAGGCCACACCCGGGTCTTCGTTGGGTATCATGAAGGCACCCACGGCAAGGCCTTTTTGTTGCTTGTCCACTATCTCTTTTTGGAAGCGAGAACTTTGGCCTTGCGACAGCATTTGCGTAAGCAATTGCAGTGCATACCAGTCTTCACTGCCCATTTTGGGCGTGTGGTAGGCTACAACCACTGCGGGAAGTTGCACGTTGTCGTAGAAGTTTACGCGCTTTTCGGCTGTTTGTATGGGCTCCACATCGGTGGGGCGGGGTACGGGCTTGGTGCCTTTGGGTATATCTCCGAAGTATTTTTCAATCAGTTTCTTGGTTTTTTCAATATCCAAATCGCCGCCTATGGCCAACGTTGCGTTGTTGGGCACATAGAAGGTTTTATAGAAGTTCATGAACTCTTCTATTTTGGCTTGGTCTATATATTGCTCCTTACCTATGGGCGACCAGCGGTAGGGGTGCTTGGTGTAAGCGTTTTCATACACCACGTTCAGTATTTGGCCGTAGGGTGTGTTGTCGTAACGCTGTTTCTTTTCTTCTTTCACCACTTTGCGTTGTGTTTCCACGCCCACTTCGTCAATCTTGGCGTGCAGCATCCTTTCCGATTCCATCCACATGGCCATTTCCAATTGGTTGGAAGGAAGTACTTCGTAGTAGAATGTGCGGTCTTGAGAGGTGTTGGCATTCAATTGTCCGCCATTGGCCTGCACCAATTTCATATACTCGCCGCGGCCTATGTTTTCACTGCCTTCAAAAAGCAAGTGTTCAAAAAAGTGCGCAAATCCCGTACGTTGCGGGTCTTCGTTCTTCGAGCCCACATGATACATTACGGATACGGCAACAATAGGAGTGGCATGGTCTTCGTGCAATATTACGTGTAGCCCGTTGGGCAGGTCGTACTCCACAAATTTGATGTTTCCTTCGGCACGGGCATTATAGCTGAGCAGCGAGGCTCCCAGCAGCCAAGCTAAGGCGTTAAGCTTCATAAATATTTGTATTTGATTAATGAGGTATGCTGCAAAAATATAGGTTAGCGGCCTATCTAAAAATGTTAATTCGATAATTTAGTGAAAATATCACCCGAGTTTTCACCCGTTAGCTCGGATATTTGCGCGCAAAACCACGACATAGCATGATAGATACCGTATTGTTTGATATGGATGGCCTTTTGCTGGATACCGAACCTCTTTGGGGTGTAAGCATGCTGCGTGTGGCCGAAAAGCATAAAATACCCATCACGGGCGACCGATTTAAAGAAACCACCGGGCTGAGGATATACGAGGTTACCAATTACTGGTCTTTAAAATATCCTTGGGAAGGAAAGACACCCGAAGACGTGGCCGAAGAGATATTGGATGATATCATCGCCCTATCCAAAACCGACGGACGTGTATTGCCGGGTGTGCTGCCTCTTTTGGAACTTTTGAAAAAGAACGATTATAAAATAGGGCTGGCCTCATCGTCTCCCGCAAAAATGATTGATGCGCTGGTAACCCATTTCGGCATCAAAGAATATTTTGATTGCATCACCTCCGCAGATGTGGCCGAGCTGGGTAAGCCGCATCCCGCGGTGTTCTTGCATTGTGCCGAAAGCCTCGGTTCATCGCCACTAAAATGCCTGGTGCTGGAAGATTCGGTAAATGGGATGATAGCCGGCAAAGCGGCACGCATGAAGGTGTTGGTGGTGCCCGACGCACTGCATTTTGATGACCCACGCTTTGCCCTTGCCGATGCAAAGCTTAACAGCTTGGAAGACTTGGATTTGGATATGATCAGGCGCTTATAATATTACCCTGTTGTTACCATATTATTACTATTTTTGGTAACACTAAAATCCTTTTATGAAGAAGCTTTTACTTTTTGCCCTGTCACTGTCCGCAACGATGTCAACACAGGCACAGCGTCGTGTTACCACAGACGGAAACAAAAACACCCTGTTGGAATATTCGGTATCGGTAGCTAACGGTTTCTCACCCGATGCCGATTATGTGGCCATGCGTATGCGCGATACCATACCGGGATTGATATCGGTGGCTATGCACTACGGGGCAACCGACTCCATGGCATCCGATGACGCCAGCGACTATGTTAATTACTATCTTACCGGCAGTCCCAAAGGCACGATAGACCGCGTGCCACGCACGGGCTCTTTTGCAGAAGAGTCTCGTGAAAACTGGAGTGCCTTCGCAAGTCAGCGAATGTTGGTGGCACCAACGTTTGATTTAACAATGATTCATACATATGATACCGCAACGCGCAATATCAGTGTTACCCTGTCAGGTACGGCGCTCACCGCATTAAGCGGTGCTTACCATTTTAACGTATATGTGGTAGAGGACAGTGTTATAGGTACCGGCAGCGGCTATAACCAGGCTAATAATTATAATGCGATAACGGGGCATCCCTTCTTTGGTGCGGGAAATCCGATACCGGGTTATAACCATATGCAGGTTTGCCGCGTCATGCTTGGTGGGGTAATGGGGCAATTTGCCATAACCTCTCCTTCTGCAAATTCCGTGAGTACGGGTATATTTAATTATACGTTGCCCCCAACCTACAATGAGAAGCATATAAGATTGATAGGAGTGGTGCTGAAGAGCGATAATAACGTTAACTTATGTGCCGTTCATAATAGTGTTGAAGCTCGCCTAACGGCCTGCGTTACGCCTAAAGTGCAGCTATGCGCCGTTTCTTATGATGAAACTTCCGGACGAAACATTGTTTACTGGAACAAGGCCGGTGTGGAAAATGCAATGACATACCATATACACAAAAGCAGCAACACAAGCACAGGTTTTCAAATGTTCGGATCATCTTCGCCGGATTCTGCCGCCATGTTTAAGGACATGATAACTAATCCTACGGTTGCCAATGAAACCTACAAGATTACGGTAACCGACTCTTGCAATAGAGAAACGGAGCTTGACTCTTCCATAGCACACAAAACCATGTTGCTGGCCATCACCTCGGCCACCGGCAATACGGTAAAACTGGGCTGGAATCTTTATGAAGGTGTAACGTTCACCAAGCAAAATGTACTGCGCAGTGTAGACGGCGGAGCATATCAAAGCATTGCCCAAGTAGCGGCTACCGCAACCACTTTTGATGATATGAGTGCACCCACCGGTTTTTTGAGTTATAAAATAGAACTACCGGACGTAGCCAACTGCGGCGTGTCTGCGATATACTCCAATAATGCCACCCTTAGTGTAGGCATAGCGAAAGTAAACGGTAATCCCTATGGATTGAAACTTTATCCCAACCCGGCCAACGATGTGTTTACCATTGAAGGTATGCAAACAGGCGATAAAGTGGTGCTTACCGATGTATCGGGCAGACAGTTACAGGTATGGAGTGTAAACGGAAATACATCCCCTACGTTTAACCTTAGCGGTATAAATGCGGGAATGTATTTCGTAAATGTGTTTGATGCCGCAGGCTTACCTAAAGCCAACCTTAAATTGCAGCATCACTAATCAAAGTATATCGTCGGTAAAGTGCCGCACGCCTTTATCCTTAGAGAATTTATTGCTGTTATAATCGGCAGACTTATTGCGGGGGATGGACAAAGAGGTCCATCCCTCGTTTTTTAAGAGCTTGGCTATGTATACGATTTGCCCCACATGGTAGCTATAATGCGCTATTTGCCTGTTGATGGCCTCGAGCACGGTATGGCCTTCGTTGCGAATGTATATAATGCGCTCAAGGTCTTCATCGGTAATGCCGGCTAAGGCATTAAACAGGCATTGCCAGCCTTCTTCCCATTTCTGCAGAATGGTTTCGCGGCTTTGCAAATCATTGTCAAATTCCGCATCCCTTTGTCGCCATTCCTTTTCTCCGTCGGTAGTCATAAAGTCGGTCCAGCGGCTAAGCATATTGCCGTGCATGTGTTTTACTATCATGGCTATGCTGTTACTTTCTTCATTGGGAACAAAAGACAGCCCCGCTTCGCTTGTCTGTTCCATGGCTTTTTCGCCCAAGTGTTTGTAGTAGCGAAATTGCCGGTCTGCGCTTTTCAAATACTGTATTGCCATAGTTTGCTTTTTTTATGCGGGATTGTCCGGGTCGCCATAAATAATTGGGCGGCTTATTTCCATATATCGCTCAGATATGGCCATCGGTGCAAACCCGAATTGTTTATATAATTCATGGGCATCGAGCGTAGCCAGCATCAGTTTGCGCAAGCCTTTTACCCAATCGAGGTCCATAAGTATTTCCATCATTTTCTTTGCGAGTCCCTTACCACGATGCTCTTCCTCCACGTATACATCTGCCAAGTAAGCAAAGCTGGCATAGTCCGTTATTAATCGGGCGTAACCTATCTGTTTACCTTTACTTATTACGCCAATACAATAAGAATTGTCAAACGCGCGCTTTACCAGTTCGTATGGTATTTTTTTCGACCAGTAAGATTTTTCGGATAGCCATTGGTGTATGGCTTCCGGCTGCATTTGGCTTTTGTCGGTAGTGATGATGTAGCCTTTGTAGTTTACGGTAAGGGGTTGCATATTTTAGATGATATAGTTCCAATGATGATTGTCGGGAACAATACCTTTTCTTACATCGGCCAATGCGTTTTTCAAACGGTACATGACGGCATCTTCGGCTATATGGCATTTATACTCCTTCCCGTTTATCGACAAAACCTCTATAGGTGCCACCACTGCCGCCGTTCCCGCACCAAAAGCCTCTACTTTTTTGCCGGCTTCGAGAGCATTTACCAGTTCGGTACGGCTTACTTGTCTTACTTCGGTTTTTATTCCCTTTTCTTTGGCTAAAGTTAGCAAGGAATCTCGGGTTATCCCATCCAAAATGGTGCCCGACAGCGGCGGTGTTATTAACGTATCGTCTATATAGAACATGACATTCATCGTGCCCGATTCTTCAATCAGTTCATGATTTTTACTGTCGGTCCACAGTACCTGGTCGTAGCCTGCCTGATTGGCCGCACGCGTGGGGAAGAAAGATGCGCCGTAATTGCCGCCGCATTTGGCCGAGCCGGTGCCGCCGTCGGCAGCGCGCACGTATTTGTCTTCCACCTTTACTTTTAGTGGTTTGTTATAATATTGATAAGCGGGTGTGCATACAATCATAAACAGGTATTCGTCCGATACTTTTACGCCTATACGGTTTTCGTTGGCTATCATAAACGGGCGTATGTATAGCGAACCGCTTTCGTCTTGCGGTACCCATTCCGCATCCAATTGTACCAGTTGGTGCAGCGCCTCGGTAAACAATGTTTTGGGTACAAGCGGCATACACATGCGTTCCAGCGATTTGCAAAAGCGCTCATAGTGCTTGTCGGGACGGAATATGTTGATGCGCCCGTTGGCCATGGCAAAAGCCTTCATTCCTTCAAACACCGTTTGCCCGTAGTGCAGGCATAGCGCCAAGGGGCTGATAGTAAGGTCGGTGAAAGGCACAATGCGGCTGTTGGTCCATTCGCCGTTTTTATATTCGGCAATAAACATGTGTTCGGTGGGCTGTACGCCAAAAGGAATCGACTTGGTGTCTTTCACTTCTCTTTTGGCCTGCGGTGAAATTGAAATCGGGTATTCCATAAAAAATAGATTAAACGTGTTCTTCAATGTTTTTTGTGTCCGCCTTTGCGTCGGGTACGTTCTGCGGCACTTGTTGCGTTAGCTTTTTGTGTTGTTGCTGATAGCCGTAATTAACTATATAAACGCCTGCAGCAATGGTGATAAACGCCAATGCCGTAAACCACGTAAGCTGCTCGTTGAGTATAAAATAACCCAGTACCACCGCTACCAAAGGATTTACATAAGCATACATGGTAACTATGCCTACAGGAAGTTCCTTAAGTGCATACATGTAAGCGGTATAAGCCAATACCGAACCGAGTATAACCAGGTAAAGCATGGAGCCGAATACCACCGGGCTGAACAAGCTCTCCATATTATTGTAATCATCCACCGCAGGGCTAAACAGGAACAGGAACAGTCCGCCGATGGTTACTTGTAAACCCGAATTGAAAAAGGGGTTCACGGAAGATGCTTTCTTCTTGTTGATGACACTGCCCAAAGCCCAACTGTTGGTGGCTATGAAGATCGCCACCATGCCTATGAGGTAAGACGCATTGGCTAGGTCGGCAATATTATCTTTAAATATCAACGCCACACCGCAAAAGCCGAGTACGAGACCGCTCACTATCGTGGGGTTTATCTTTTCTCGGGCAGATGAAGCCAAGCCTATAACCACGGCAGACATGGGCATAAGTGAACACAATAATGCCGCAACACCGCTAGGTACGTATTTTTCACCCCAAGTTACCAGCCCGTTACCTATAGTAATCAGCAAAAAGCCCACAAGCCCCGTATGTTTTATGTTTTTCCAAGAGAGGTCTACGTTACGGTTCATCAGGTAGGCAATGCTCATCATGATGACACCAGAAACCACTTGACGAATGGCCGCAAACAGGAAGGCGGGATAATGCTGCACCACCACCCGTATTGCCAGGTAAGTTGTTCCCCAAATTATGCAGATAAATATCAGTGCCGCGTATGCCTTTGTTTGCCTGGTCATTGCCGTTTCGTCGAATAAGTTTTACAAAAGTCCGGATATTTTTGAAAACAATACAGATACAATTTCTGTAATTTTGACCATAACAGTTTGTGTTATGCCCGGAACAAAAAGCGAATTCAAATACCTGCAGATTGCAGAGTCTATTGAGGAGCAGATATTGAACAAAGTGCTGAATATAGGCGAGAAGCTGCCATCGGTACGTATGCTCAGTAAGGAGCATGATATAAGCGTGAGTACCGTATTGGAGGCCTATTATCACTTAGAGGGTAAGGGATTGATAGAGTCTCGTCCGCAATCGGGTTATTATGTTCGATTCAACCCTTCTCGTTTTCCGCAAAAAGTAGGGAAGAGTAACCCGGTGCAAACGGTGAAAACAAAAAATGTGGAAGCCATAATATCCGAGGTTTATGATGATTTTATAATGCCGGGCGTGATGCGCTTTTCGCTAAGTGTGCCCGCGCCGGAGATATTGCCCTTAGGTAAGCTAAACAAAGCCATGATGCAAGCCCTGCGCGATTTGCCGGACAACGGAACATCCTACGAGCAGATACAGGGTAACGAGTTGCTGCGCCGTCAGGTTGCCGGCCGCACCATACAGTGGGGCGGCAGGCTGCAACCGGAAGATTTGGTCACGACTTCCGGGTGCATGAACGCCATATCCTATTGCCTGATGGCCATCACCAAGCCGGGGGATACCATTGCCGTGGAGAGCCCGGTGTATTTCGGTACGCTGCGCTTTGCCAAAAGTATAGGCTTAAAGGTATTGGAACTGCCCACGCATCCCGATACGGGCGTAGACCCCGACGATATGAAAAAGGCGCTGCAAAAGCATGACATCAAAGCCTGTTTCCTGGTAAGTAATTTCAGCAATCCGTTGGGTTATTGCATGCCCGATGAGCAAAAGGAGGCTATGGTGCGGTTGTTGTCTCGCAACGGGGTACCGTTGGTTGAAGATGATTTGTACGGGGACGTGTATTTCGGTAAAAAAAGGCCCAAGTCTTGCAAGAGTTTTGATGAAGAGGGAAATGTACTATGGTGCGGCTCTATTTCCAAAACTTTGGCTCCCGGTTACAGGGTGGGGTGGGTGGCTCCCGGGAGGTATCTTGAGCAGGTCAAGCGCCTGAAACTATACCACAGCATCACATCGGCCACCGCCCAGCAGGAAGCCGTCGCCAATTTCCTGTCGGCAGGGCGGTACGAGCACCACCTGCGTAGGCTGCGTCAAACATTACACGCCAACAGTTTACAGTATATACGTACCATTGGTGAGTATTTTCCCGAGGGTATAAAAATGAGTAATCCCAAAGGCGGCTTTATTCTTTGGATGGAGTTGGATAAAAAGATAGATACCTATCGCCTGTATCGTGAGGCCATGGCACATAAAATCAGTATTGCGCCGGGTTCTATGTTCACCTTGCAAGAGCGTTATCAAAACTGTATGCGCCTGAGCTATGGCATGCAATGGACTCCGCAGGTAGAAAAAGCTTTGCAAAAATTAGGGCGATTGGTAAAGGAAATGATGTGATGAAAGCATGACAGAAGAATTTCTTTTGATACCTATATTCGTAATCGTTTAACCCCAATAAGTATGTATGCTATGAAGTACCCGGCATATTTCACAATCGGTCTGGCCCTGTTGTTTACAGCATGTGGCAAAGATGAAAAAACAATCAACGTACCTAAAACGCCGGCCGTGCAAGCGGCGCCGCTTACCGACTTTGCCTTAATACCCGTAAAAGATGCCACTTGGGAAATACATATACAAGGCATACTTAATAATGAGAAGAAATTAGATACCGGTTTTCATTCCTACACGATAGTTAAGGCTATGAACGAGGATTCTGTAATCAACGGGCTTACCTATCACCTCTACGATGTGCGTTGGAGTTCTTATAATTCCACAGGCGGGCCAAGCATGGCAGCAAAACATATTATAGCCTATCTAAGGGAGGATACCGCTACAAAAACATTGTTTGCGGTAAAGACCTTAAACGAAGAAGCCGCAGTGGTATACCTACATGATGAAGAGCCCGGCAAAATAGTGCGCCAAAAGCCACAATGGGAAATAAAGTATGTAGACAGCCTTGTGGTGGCGGGTCAGTATATTAAGCGTTGGCAGGCTTGCAACTCTTACGATAAAAAGCTGGAGTATTTATATAAAGGTTACGGGGTGGCCACCCAAACCGGTCCTCTGCTGCGCGAAACCATACAGTATGAAGGCGGGCAGGTACTCAGTACTAAGTTTACCTACAAAAACAGCACACAGGAATTTAAGAACGATGTCATTTTCTAAGGAATGCGCGAAGTGTGGCGCCGCCTTTGAATGCAAGGCCGATGACCGGGGCTGTTGGTGCGAGCAATTTACCGTTAGTACGGATAATTTGCAATTGCTGCAACGGCAATATGCCGATTGCCTTTGTCCCGGATGCCTGAAGGCATACGCCGAGTATGAACCTACATCCTCCGGTACATAGGTTGCAGGCTGCGGTAATTCGCTTATTTTTGCCCGATGAAACCGGCACGTTCGCTGCCCTTGCTCATTGGCCGCAAGCCTTTAATGGAAGCGCTGGAGCAAGGCAAAACAATCGAAAAAATATTCTTACTGCGTACCGCAACGGGGCCGGAGATTAATACCATAAAACAGTTGGCAAGGGAACGAGACATCCCCGTGAGCCAAGTACCTGTAGAGAAGTTAAACAATCTTACCAAGGCTCAGCATCAGGGAGTTGTGGCTTGGGCCGGCCTGTTGCATTATGTAGACCTGCAATCGGCCATATCGCATGTTGTAGATCAAGGTCAAACTCCGCTCTTCGTGTTGCTGGACGGGGTTACGGATATACGCAATGTGGGGGCCATTGCCCGTACGGCGCTTTGCTGCGGCGCACAGGGTATTATACTGCCGCTTTCTTCGTCCGCATCGCTTACGGAAGAAGCCATTAAGACCTCCGCAGGCGCGTTGCATCGTATCATGCTCTGCCGCATACCATCGGTACCGCAGGCCGTTGATGTGCTGCGGTTAAACGGTATACAGGTATTGGGTACACAAATGCAGGGTAGCGTACCGGTTTACGAGGCTGATATGTCCATACCTTCCTGCATAGTGATGGGTGCCGAAGATACCGGTATCAGTAAAGATGTGATACGCCGTGCCGATAAACTTATTCGTATACCCATGACTGCGGGGTTCGATTCGCTGAACGTATCGGTAGCCACCGGGATGATATTATATGAGGCGCTTCGGCAGCGTTTATTGTCCTGATTGTTTGCGGGGAAAATTAAAATTCGTTAGTTCCGGAATTTTTATACTTTTGCTGCCTCAAAGGTTTCCATGCTCGTCTTGCGCGAGCGGAATGAAAAGGGAACCGGGTGAAAATCCCGGACATTACCCGATGCTGTGAGCTTCAACAACAGCCTTTTGTAATCTACAATGCCACTGTCTGCCGACGGGAAGGCGCAAAAGGTGAAGCGAGTCAGAAGACCTGCCTTTGAACATTACTTACGCTGCTTTCGGGAAAAAAGGCATGGTAAGACGAAGGCGTATTATATCCGTATTGTTCTGCTTTCTTCTTTCCGTTTTATATCCGTGCAGCATTTTGAAATTGTTTTAATCAATTTTTATATGCGCAAATTTACACTGTTTATGTTGGCCCTTTTTATGGGCTTTCTCTCTGCCAAGGCTCAAACCGTGGCCACATTCGAAGCCCTGCCCCTGCCCGGTTCCGATACGTTTTATGTAAACTACTCCGCCTTTGGCACCGATGTGGGCTTTGACGACGGGTTGGCTCATTTTCCCTGTGTTTATGACACTTCATGGGGCTTTACCTTCCTCAGTTCGGGTTTTGTGTACTCCAATCTTACAGATAGCGTAACGAGCGGTTTTGAAAACCAATACTCGGCTAAACCGGCTGCGGGTTTTGGCGGTTCAAATCAATACATTGTTGCCTCGGGTTCGTCTAACTACGTATTGCCCAAAGGCCCCGCAGTGGGCAAGCCTGTTGCCGGTGTATATGTGGCTAACACTACCTATGCATTTAATTCAATGAGAGACGGTGATGCTTTTGCCAAGAAATTTGGCGGCGTAAACGGTACCGATGAAGATTGGTTTAAGCTGGTGGTGAACGGTTATCTCGATGATACTTTAAGACAGTCGGTGCAGGTGTACCTGGCAGATTTTCGTCCTTTTAACAGCTTTAACGATGAGATATTGAACGATTGGAAATGGGTTAACCTCTCCGGTTTGGGCAATGTAGACAGCGTTACTTTTATATTGAGATCTTCCGATACCGGTCAATTTGGTATGAACACTCCGGCGTATTTTTGCATGGATAACTTTACCACGGCAGAAGCTTTGGCGGTCAGCGAAGCCGCTGTTGCCGATGTGATGCGCATTTATCCCAACCCTGCAATAAACGAGTTGTTTGTAGATGTGAAAGACAACAGGGTAAACCAACTGGCGGTAATAGACGTGGCCGGCCGTGTGGTAGCCGCACAGCCGGTTGTATCGGCTAAAAATGCCATAAACGTGTCGGCGTTTGTGCCCGGTGTATATCATTTACAATTAACGGGCGACGGTGTAAACGCCACCGTACGTTTTGTAAAGCAATAACCATGAAGAACTTTTTATTTATACTGTTGTGCTTCCCTGTCATTTCCGCTGTTGCGCAATATGCGCCGCAGGCGGGGGTGACGGGCAGCACCGCGGTTTCCAAAAGCGATAACCGTTTTGCGGGCTGGGCCACCAATTGCCGCCTTCGGTTAGGGTGGATGCATATTGAAGACAAATCATTGGGCATGGCAAATATTGGTGACAGCAGCTATGCCATAGGTACTCCGGACAATGCTTTGGTAAGTCTGGGCGACAGCGGAGTGGCGGTACTTACGTTTGAGGCTGCCATCTATAACGGAGAGGGTCCGGATTTTGCGGTTTTCGAGAACGGTTTTCCCAATCCCGCCAATCCGGAAGAGGCTTTTTTGGAGTTGGCATTTGTAGAGGTAAGTTCCGACGGAAGCAACTTTACACGTTTTCCCGCATCCTCGCTTACAGATACCCCGCAGGTGCCCATGGCCGGGGTGTACATGAATGCGCGAAAAATCAACAATCTCGCGGGTAAGTACATTGGCAACTATGGTACGCCCTTCGATTTGCAGGAGCTGGCCGGCACACCCGGGTTGGATATCAACAACATCACGCACATACGTTTGATAGATGTGATAGGTTCGATTACTTCTGTGGGTACCAAGGATAAGGACGGCAATTATATCAACGACCCTTACCCCTCACCCGTACCGGGCAGCGGTTTTGATTTGGATGCGGTGGGCGCTTTTTACATCAAGGGTAAATACCCGTCAGCCATTGCCTCCGTGGCAAAGGCCAATGTATCCGTATATCCCAACCCTGTAGCCGAGCGGCTGATGATACATACCGATAAGCCGGTTAAGGTAACGGTTTGCGATGTGGCAGGGCGTATATTGGCTGCTGCCGACGTAACCGAAGGCGCAAGCATAGGTTTTGATGAATATCGTGCGGGTATGTACTACATCAATTTTACAGATCACGAAGGAAACAGATGGGTAGAGAAAGTTACAAAATTGTAAGTGGTCTTGCTTTATTCCTTGCACTACTGTGCGGGTGTAAAAAAGATAAACCGACAGACCCGGTTGCCCCGCCACAGTATACCGCTGATAGAAAGGTATTTGTGGTATGCGAAGGCAGCTTGGGAAACGGTAACAGCAGCCTGAGCATGTATGAGCCTAAAACCGGGAACATTTATGAAGACGTGTTTAAGGCGGCTAATAACGAAGCCTTGGGAGACGTGTTTCAAAGCATGACGCTTATCGGGGATAAATACTTTCTCTGCATCAATAATTCCGACAAAATTGTAGCCATTAATAAAACCGACAGAAAAACGGCGGGCATCATCTCGGTACCAAAGCCTCGCTATATACTGGATATCAAGCCTACCAAAGCTTATGTGTCCTCCCTGTTTGGTAACAAAGTGTATATAGTAAACCCGCAAACCTATGAAGTGACGGGTAATATTACACTCCCTTATCAAAATCCCGAGGGTATGCTGCTGCTGAACGGAAAGGCTTATATCTCCGCTTGGGATACCGCCTGTAATAAGATTTTTGTAGTGAATATTGCCACCGATGAAATAGAGCGCGAAATAACTATAGGCGGACGCGCACCCCAAGAGATACTTGCCGATGCGGATGAGCGCTTATGGGTATTGGCGGGCAATGTTACCAGGGGCAAACAAGCTACGCTATCGTGTATAGAACCGGCTACCGGAAACGTGGTAAAGAGCTATACCTTTCCTCAAAAAGCAGACCCTTTACGCCCCGTGTTTACAGCAAGTAAAGACATGCTCTACTTTATAGAAGTAAATTACAACGGAGGTGTGGAAAATAACGGGGTGTATCGTATGCACATCAATGATGCGGCATTACCTGTAAAGCCTTTTATTCCTGCCGCACAATTTCAATACTTTTGGGCATTGGGTATAGAGCCCGATGAAGGGAGCGTATATGTGGGCGACCCTAAAGGCTTTATACAAAAAGGTACTGCGTATATTTATGATACAGCCGGCCGGCAACTTAACCAATTTGCCACGGGGGTGGGGCCGGGGCATTTTTATTTTGACAGGTAGATGGGCAAACGCATTGCAATACATTTTTCAAGAATAGCATTCCTTTCGGTAATGCTATTTTGTTATGTACCCATGCAGGCGCAGATAAAAGACACGCTGACGGAAGTACATATCAAAACCCGGCGTCGGCGCGTGATTTCGGCAGATGACCGTTTAAACTTGTTTTCGCCCGGCCAAAGAATACAAACTATAGACAGTATTACGCTGGAGCAATATAAGTTTCAGTCGGTAAGCAATTTGTTGGCCCAGCAAACTTCGGTTTTTGTAAGGTCTTACGGTTTCAACGGATTGGCTACCCTCAATTTTAGGGGGGCATCCGCAGCTCAGTCCCAAGTATATTGGAACGGTGTACCCTTACAAAACGCCGCATTGGGTATATCCGATGTTTCCTTGCTTCCCGTTTCTTTGCTGAATAAAGTGCATGTGGTGTACGGCAGTTCTTCCGCCTTGTGGGGCAGTGGTAATGTGGGCGGAGCATTGGCCGTGGAAAATGATGCGGCGGCATTTGACAGCGCCGGCAGTTTTCGCCATTCGGTATCGGCAGTGGCAGGCAGCTTCGGGCAATATCGCGCCGGTATCAAATCGGCATTGAGCACCCGCAAATGGTACCTGGCATTAAACGCATTCGGACAAACCGCGGCCAATGATTTTTCTTTCTCCGTGGGTGATTCGGTGGCCCATACGCGCAACTCAAAAATGCAATCGGGTGTAGGGCTGTTGCAGGCCGGCTACAAAATAAACAGGTACAATACCCTTAACTTCTACGGTTGGTATCAGCAATATCACAGGGAGATACCTGCAGCATTATTTGAGTCGTTTTCCGTGAAAAATCAGCGAGACGAATCTTTAAGGTTGTTGCTGGATTGGACGCGTAAAAAAGACCGTACGAAATATTATACCAAAGCCGCCTTCATCAGCGACCGCATGTTGTACAACGATACAACGGTGGCACTGAATACGGATAACGTAACGCAACAGTTTTATGCCGAAGCCGGCATAAAACATAGCTTTAATGCAGACCATGAAATATTATTGTTTGTACCCATGCAGTTATCGCGCATTATACGCAACAGCATGAACGACGAGCATACACAAAACAGGATTGCCCTTGCCGGCGCTTGGTCCATGCGCTTTTGGAACGACCACCTGCATATAAGCCTGAACGGCAGGGCAGAGCAGATAAATGATATCGACATCTTATTGCCGGGCGCTAACGCGTCCTTTAATCTTACACCATGGCTGTTGCTAAAAGCCAATGTGCAACGCAGTTATCGTGCTCCCACGCTAAACGAATTGTACTACGTGCCGGGCGGCAACGACAACCTTAAGCCCGAACAGGGTTGGAATGTGGACGGGGGCTATGTGCTGAAAACAAATGCGGAAAAGGCAGTCACATTTACGCAGGATGTATCGGTATTTAACCGTGTTATCAACGATTGGATTATCTGGTTTGGCGGAGCGATATGGACACCGCATAATATGGCTACCGTTCACAGTCGCGGAGTGGAAACCGAAAATAAACTGGAGTGGCGCATTAACAACGTGAAACTACACATGGGTATAAACACCGCTTATGTATTGGCCACTACGGTAAAAAGCTATATGCCCGGAGACGGAAGCATTGGAAAGCAAATACCGTATGCGCCACGCTATTCGGGGCAGGCCAATATAGGGTTTGCTTATCGAGGCTGGCATTTCAACTACAATCATACTTATACGGGCTACAGGTTCATTACGGTAGACGAGTCGCAGTATGTGGAGCCGTATACCACCGGCAACATGCAGTTGTTGTATAGCACATATATTTCGGGTTTTCCCTTGCAACTGAATATGCAGGCCAACAACATTTTCAATCAACATTATTATGTGGTGAATGCCAGGCCCATGCCGGGTATCAACTGGTTGGCAGGGTTGAGCGTCACCTTATCACATTGACACGCGGTTATTGATAGCCGGATAAACCGATGCCAAATAAAAAAGCACCTCAAATGAGGTGCTTTTCTTTATGATAAATTAGTGGTTATGCTTTTTGTGTTTGCAAGCTAAAGCTGCGTTGTGCCAGGAAATACAGGCCAAACAATACTACGTTGCCTAACAGGTCGCTCGCCAAAGTGTTTTTAAAGAAGGGCAGCGCCATGGTATAAGTGGTAACCAGTGCGTTGAAATCGTTGCCCCACATGCCGGTAAGGAAAGAACCGAAGTTGGAAACGATGAAAAAGATAACGGAACCTGCGATGGAGAAACCGGCAATTTTAAGTGCCTTGGGTTGTCCCATTTTTGTACCCAGCATAGTCACCAGCATCAGCGCACCATAGTTTATTACTTGTTCCATACCGTAGAAACCTTCCACGGATGTAAACAGTTGAAAATACAGGTCGGACAGGAACATAGCCAACAGCGGAACGATGTAGGAGAAGCGTTTGTCGCGCAGTATGGCACCGCTAAACAAGCCTATAGCCGCTACGGGGGCCAGGTTATACAAACCCATTTCACGATTGGCTACGCGAGCGAAAACGGCAATCAGTACCAGGCTTACTCCGATGATTATATTAAGTTGGTTACGTTTCATCTTTAAATTTTAGCAGTTGCAAAAATAGCATTTGCAAAGGCAATGTCAAAATGCAAAATTCAAAAAAAGCCGCTTCGATTTCGAAGCGGCTTAATATTATGAAGTCCAAGGCAATTTATAGTCCTCGCCCGTGGCAGCTTTTGTATTTTTTACCGCTACCGCAGGGGCATGGGTCGTTACGGCCTATTTTGGGTCCTACCTGTACCGGTTGACGTTGAGGGGCACCTTCGTTATACACATCATGCTCGTCTGCGGCATAATCCTGTCCCGCTTCATCTATCTCTTCCTTGTTCATGCGCATTTGGCTCATGTCGGTATGCTCTTGGGGCACTTGTCTTGCGGCTTGCGGCGGTTGCTCCTGCATGGGTATACCCGCACGTATCAGGAAGGATACGATGTTGCGGTTAGTTTCAAGCATCATCTGCTTAAACAGGTTAAACGCTTCAAACTTGTATATCAACAGCGGGTCTTTTTGCTCGTACGATGCCATTCTTACAGACTGGCGCAAGTCGTCCATCGCACGCAGGTGGTCTTTCCATGCCTCGTCTATCAGCGCAAGCGTCATGCTCTTTTCCAAAGTCTGTGTAACGGGTGTGGCGTTTTTCTCTACAGCTTCCTTCAGGTTTACATAAAGCTGTATGCCGCGCAGGCCGTCTGTAAAGGGTATTACTATATTGTCAACGCGCTCACCGTTTTCCTGCCAAATCTGGTTCAGCGTGGGAAGCATATGCTCGCGCAAGGCATTCATCTTGCGGGTGTACAAGTCTTTTACATCATGGTACAGTTTGTCGCCTATTTTGGTAAGGTCGCCTTTGGCAAATTCATCAGCAGTAATGTTTTGCGGCTCCACTGCCAAATGTTTCATTACTTCTATGCGGAAAGCCTCGAAATCGCGGCTTTGCTCAAACTGTGTGGCCAAGTCTACGCATACGTCATACATCGCATTGTCCAAATCTATAGATAGGCGGTCTCCGAACAGGGCGTGCTTACGACGCTTGTAAATCACATCGCGTTGCGTGTTCATTACATCATCGTACTCAAGTAGGTTTTTACGTATGCCAAAGTTGTTTTCTTCCACTTTCTTTTGAGCCCTTTCTATAGACTTGGTAATCATGCTGTGTTGCAGCACTTCACCGTCTTTGTGGCCCATTTTATCCATGAGTGAGGCTATACGCTCGGAGCCGAAAAGGCGCATCAGTTCATCCTCCAGAGATACGAAGAATTGTGAACTACCCGGGTCTCCCTGGCGGCCGGCACGCCCACGCAACTGGCGGTCTACACGACGGCTTTCGTGGCGCTCGGTACCTATGATGGCCAAGCCTCCCGCTTCTTTTACACCGGGACCCAGCTTAATGTCCGTACCACGACCGGCCATGTTGGTGGCTATGGTTACCGCACCAGGCAAGCCGGCTTCGGCCACCACTTGCGCTTCCTTGGCGTGTTGTTTGGCATTAAGTACGTTATGCGGCACTTTCTTTTGTTGCAGCATGCGGCTCAGCAATTCGGATACCTCTACCGATGTGGTACCTACCAGCACCGGGCGTCCCACGCTTCTCAGTGCTTCCACTTCATCAATTACGGCCTTGTATTTTTCGCGCTTGGTTTTGTATACCAAATCCTGTTGGTCTTTGCGTATAATGGGTACGTTGGTGGGTATGGCTACAACGTCCAGTTTATAAATCTGCCAAAGTTCGCCCGCTTCCGTTTCGGCCGTACCGGTCATACCGGCCAGCTTATGATACATGCGGAAGTAGTTTTGCAGGGTTACGGTGGCAAAAGTTTGTGTGGCAGCTTCCACCTGTACGTTTTCTTTGGCCTCTATGGCTTGGTGCAATCCGTCGCTATAGCGGCGTCCGTCCAGTATACGGCCGGTTTGCTCATCCACTATTTTTACTTTGCCGTCCATTACCACATACTCCACATCTTTGTCAAACAGGGTGTATGCCTTCAGTAATTGTTGTACGGAGTGTATGCGGTCGGCCTTGATGGCGTAATCCTGCAGCATGGCATCTTTACGCTGTGCCTTTTCTTCGGGTGATGCTGACATTTTATCTATGTCTGCAAGTTCGGTGCCTATATCGGGCAGTATAAAGAAGTTCGGGTCTTCACCGGTTTGGGTGATGAGTGCCAAGCCTTTTTCGGTAAGGTCTACGCTGTTGTTCTTTTCATCGATGGTGAAGTACAGTTCCGCGTCCACTTTGGGCATGTGGCGTTGTTGCTCGCCTATAAAGTGGTTCTCGGCTTTCAACAATATTTGGCGGTTACCTTCTTCACTCAGGAATTTGATAAGCGCATTGTTTTTGGGCAAACCGCGATGGGCGCGGTACAGGTGCAAGCCGCCGTTGTCTTTATCCGATTTGTTTTCGGAGATAAGACGTTTGGCTTCGGTAAGGCTTTGGTTGATAACACGCCTTTGTGCTTCTACCAATCTTTCTATGCGGGGCTTCAATGCATGAAATTGTTGCTCGTCTCCTTTAGGTACGGGGCCCGAGATAATGAGGGGTGTACGCGCATCATCCACCAGGACGCTATCCACCTCATCCACCATGGCGAAGTGGTGCTTGCGTTGCACCATTTCCGATGTGTGGTGTACCATGTTATCCCTCAGGTAGTCAAAACCAAACTCGTTGTTGGTACCGTATACTATATCCGCCATGTAGGCATTGCGGCGGCGCTCGGAGTTCGGTTGGTGTTTGTCAATACAATCTACCGTAATGCCAAGGAATTCAAACAAGGGACCGTTCCATTCTTGGTCACGACGGGCCAGGTAGTCGTTCACCGTTACCAGGTGTACGCCTTCGCCGGTAAGTGCATTGAGGTAGGCGGGCAGGGTAGATACCAGTGTTTTACCTTCACCCGTGGCCATCTCGGCTATCTTACCTTCGTGCAGCACTATACCGCCTATCAGCTGCACATCGTAGTGCAGCATGTTCCATGTCACGGTATTGCCTGCGGCGGTCCAACTGTTTTTATAAATCACACGGTCGCCGTCTATGCGCATATTGTCTCTTTCCAACGCCAAGTCGCGGTCCAGTGCGGTGGCCGTAGCTTCTATTTCCGTGTTCTCTTTAAAGCGGCGTGCGGCTTCTTTAACCACGGCAAAAGCTTCGGGCAGAATTTTCTCCAGAATTTCTTCTATCTGTCCGTCTCTTTTCTTAACCAGCTTATCTATTTCATTATAGATGGCTTCGCGCTCGTGGAGGTCTTCGTGTTGTTCCGCTTCGGTCTTTTTGGCGGCTATTTCCGCATCAACATCCGCGAGGTACTCTTTTATGCGTGCTCTAAATTCTTGTGTTTTACCCCTTAGTTGGTCATGTGATAAGGTGTTAAGCTCGCTATAAACACGGTTTATTTCGGTAACAATGGGTACCAGGCGCTTCACGTCCTTGTCCGACTTGCTGCCACCGAATAATTTTGAAAGAAAACCGATCATCTGAATAAGTTATGTTCTATAGTTGTTAAATAAATTGGCGAAAGTGATATAAAAATCACGTTCTACCTTCATAGCATACGATTTTTGGTATCAAAAGCCGTGCAAATCCGGAAAACTGACAAATCGGCATACGAAGGGGCTCAAAACTACGCCAATCGGGGGATTTGAACAAGGGTAATATCTTAATTATCAGGCATGAAAAAATTTTTTTCGCGCGAACACTTGCAAGGCAAAGAATTTTTTATGTATTTTGGAACACAATTCAGAAAAAGAGATCGATTATGAAAAAAACCTTCTTCCTTGTTTCAACCGTTTTGGCTTCGGTATTCGCTACTAACGTTATGGCCCAAAGCGATGAACTGGTAAAAGTATATCGTTGGTATAACCCCGTAGATCAAAACTATGTGACTGTGGCAGACGGTGAATATCAGGACGGTCAATTGCTTAATTGGAACTGGAAAGATAAGACACAATTGTTTGTTGCTTATCGCAACCCCGGTCCCGGACGTTTAGCCGTTTATAGCTGGTACAATCCCGAAACAAAAGATTTCGCTTCATTGGCCGAAGACGAGTTCAATGACGATCAAATGATTAAGATGGGTTACACCGATAAGCGCCTTCAATTTTATGCGCTTACTCGTCGCGGTGCCAACACCGTAGGCGTGTATCGTTGGTACATCGGTAAAAACCACGATTGGGTTACCGTTGCCGAAGAAGGTGACACCGATGCTTACTTCAAAAAAGGCTACCGTAAGAAACAATTCCAGTACTACGGTATCGCTCGCAGCACCGATGCTCAAATCTACAACCAACTGTAGTTTAAAAAATAGTTTTTAAAGGAAAACCACCCGAGCGGGTGGTTTTCCTTTTTATGAAAATTTGGCCAATATTTAATTAAAAAGTCAAATAAATACCCTTAACTTCGTTTTTTATAATTTTTTATTTGATTAACAATGCAAGAAGGTAAAGTAAAATTCTTCAATGAGACTAAAGGATTTGGTTTCATTACGCCTACGGCAGGTGGCCCCGACGTTTTCGTTCACGTAACCGGTTTGGTAGACCAAGTTCGTGAAAACGATAATGTTACCTACGAGGTACAAAATGGTAAAAAAGGTTTGAACGCAGTTAACGTAAAAGTTATCCGATAATAGTAGGTTTTTATCATTAAAAAGCATCTCCCCCAAGGAGATGCTTTTTTTTTTGTTGCTCCGGATGTCTGCTAATGATGCGGTTCCCATATCAATCGGGCAAAGGTGCTGAAACCTTGGCTTTCGCGCTTTACGGGTATACCGCCCACAATGCCTATCAGCACATTATCCGTTATACCCACGCGCAGTTGCGGACGTATTACCATGTCAAAATCTCCGGAGGAAAATTCTTTGTTCAGTTCTATACCTACAAAGTTTTTGGTGCCGGTTATCATGTAGTGGATGTTGGTATTCACATCATACCTTGTATGCGACCCCGGATGATGGAAGGAGCGCTCATGGCGCGGCCCCGTATATACCAGGCTGTGAAAGTTGTTGCCCCAGCGTTTGGCCACCACAAGAAACGGGTTAAATACATTGCCGGTAACCAAAGCATCGGAAGACATTTTTGCCGGGGCGGTCAATTCCAACTCGTTGATGTAGCCTAACGCTATACTTGTGTTGTATTGCGGAGATACCATTAATGTCCATTGTATTGCGGTTTTAAGGCTTTCTATTTTATGGGCCGGCACGGTACGCTTGTCTACACCTTTTAAGGGCGCGTAAAATGTAAACGGCAGCTCCACTTCAAGGCCCAGGCGGTCTGCCGGGGCAAACTCATATTCAATCAGGGCTTGGTAGGTGTCATAGTCGCGGGTGTCGGTAATGCCCATCCCAAAGTTCCATTCTCGTTCCCCCTTCCGTGCCCCAAGGTCTCTTATGAGGTCTATATACAAGGGTTCTGCATGGAGTACTTTGGCCGGCCCGGGAATCTTTTCTTCGATGTAATTGATATATAGACTGTCCGCAAGCCGGTCGTCCGTTTGCGCAAGAAGCACTTGCTTATGGCAGCACAGTACTGCCATTGCAATAAATAATTTTTTTAACATTTTTTGAGATTGATGGTAACCTAATGGTTTATCTTTTCGAATGATAAACAAGGTTGCCATCGGGAGGAGGGTCTACACTTCCGACGGATACTGCCGGGAAAACGCCGATATAGGCATCGGCAAAGGTATTGCAGGTATAATGTGTATTATGCGGCAGCTCGATAAAAAGATTCGTAACCAGCCAATCAAATGCTTTTTTGGATACTTTGGTTTCGTCTCCGTCGTCTGTTTCGGGTACAAAATCGTCCAAGTCCATCATGCATTCCGTAACGTATTCGTACACGCTTTCAATGTCATTCTTAGATAAGTTTTCTTTCCCGTTGGGTAAGGTGTAGGCCAACGGGTCAGGCGTATCCACGCTGTAGTTGAGTATCAACAGCGCTATTAGGCTTACCAGCAGTTTGCTCAGCGATATGGAAAGACGTGATTTGATAATCAATAGTTACGCGCCTCAAAAATATGTGGCTAAACTATTTTGATATGTTAAAGTTGCGGCAGGGATAATCTTATTCCTTAGGCTCTTTGGTAAATACCACTATTGCGCCTATCAACGCGGCTATTGCACCTATGAGTAACAAAAAGTAAAACACGGTGTAAAGTTAATCAAACCACGCTACAAACCCATATCATCTACCGTTAAGGCATTGCCGAAGCCGATTGTCGCACATGCGGTTTCATCCTTTGCTCCTCGATAGCCTTTTCCCATTCTTCGTAATTCAACACGGAGAATTTGGCGGTGTCATATTGCAGGTAAGTGAGCGAAAGAATGTTGTGGTCGGTTAAAATATCGCAATGTTTTACGGCATTTACCGTATCCAAATCAATTTTAATGGCGGGCTTGGGCGCGTTGTTCAACCAAAATACCAAGTGTTTTTTGGTAAGTATCAGTCGCCCGTTTTGCATTACGGTTTCGGAGTCTACCCACATTGCGGGTTCTTCTTTTACTATGGTTTCCGTTTCCAGTTTTTCTCTCAGGCTCTTTTCCATAAAACGGCGTTTGTTGTAAAGTTACAATTAATCTATGCCGCTTTTCTCCTCTATAAATCCGGGAGAGGGGGTACGTTTGGTTTTAAGCAGGCGTACCATTTGCAGCAGTACACCCGATAGTATTAAAGCCATGCCAACATAAAAACCGGCATGTAATTGCTCGTTCTCGTTAAAAAATATAAACGCGAGTATGATGCCATATACAGGTTCCAGGTTTACACTGAGTGTGGCCGTAAAGGAACTGATATGCTTAAGGGCTGAAAGTGCCAAGGATTGCGCCCATACCGTGCAGCACAGGCTCAGCACCACCAGCCAAATCCAATCGTTGGCGGTGGGTGCCAAAGCGGTTTGAGGCAGGTAGTAAAACTGGAAGGGGAGGATAAGCGTTATTAGCAGCCAGCCGGTAGACATCTCATAGAATACCATGGTGCGTGCGGGATATTTATGTGCTATTTTTTTGTTGAGTACCGTAAACCATGCGGCCAATATGGCTGCCGCTATACCGGCGGCTATGCCCCAAGCATATAATTGCTGAAAGCGATATATCATATACATACCCGTAATACCCACTATGCTCAGTAGCAGTTCCTTAAAATTAAAAGGTGTTTTGTTGATTACTTTATCGAATATGGTGGTGAATATGGGTGAGGTAGACAGGCAAACCAAGGCTATGGATGCATTGGCCAGCTTGATGGAGCCGTAAAAGGCTATCCAGTGTATACCCATGAGCAAGCCTATTGAGGCTAAGCGAAACAGGTCCGGTCTTTCTATTTTTACCCATTGTTTGCGGTAAGTAAGTATGGCTGCCATAAACAGGGCGGTGAGCAGCATACGGTACCATACCAGCATGGCCGCATTCAGGCTTATGGCACGGCCCAACACGCCGGTGAAGCCCCAAAGCAACACCGCGAGATTCATTTGTATTAGCGCTTTTTTCATTTGAGTAAAACGCTGCAAACATAAATCATGAAAACCGCGTAGCCTAACGTATTATTTTTTTTGAAAACAATATGCGGGAATTTCAAATAAATTACCTTTGTTTTTTCAAATTAACGGAACACATCATTTTACATTTTCGGCGTAACAGGAATCAATGAACAATACTTACTCTGACCTTGTGAAGCAAACCTTCGATTTTCCCCAAGAAGGTTTGGAAGTACAAAATAATTACTTGCATTTCAACGGTTTGGATATCAAGAAACTGATAGACAAATACGGTACGCCGTTCAAGCTTACCTATTTGCCCAAGATAGGTTCGCAGATAAACAAGGCCAAGAAATTGTTTACCGATGCCATAAAAAAGCATCGCTACGACGGTAAGTATTTTTATTGCTATTGTACCAAAAGTTCACACTTCTCCTTTATCGTGGAGGAAACACTGAAACACGGTGTGCATTTGGAAACGTCGTTTGCTTACGATATTGAAATCGTAAAGCAACTGTACAAGCGTCGTAAAATTACCAAGGATATACACATCATTTGTAACGGCTTTAAAACAAAAGCCTATACGCGCAATATAGCCCGGCTTATTAACGACGGCTTTAAAAACGTGATACCCATCCTTGATAACAAGAACGAGTTTGAGGACTACAAGCGACTGATACGTTCTTCAGACCCCGTGAACATTGGTATTCGTATAGCCAGTGAAGAGGAGCCCACATTCGACTTTTACACCTCGCGTCTCGGTATTCGCAGCAGGGATGTGTTGGAGTTTTACGTGGATAAAATAAAAGGCAACGATAAGTTCCAGTTGAAAATGCTCCACTTCTTCATGAATAAGGGCATAAAAGACGACATCTATTATTGGAGCGAGTTAAACAAGGTGGTAAACCTGTATTGCCAACTTAAGAAGATATGCCCCGAACTGGAGGGACTGAATATAGGTGGCGGTTTCCCCATCAAGCATTCCCTGGCGTTCGACTACGATTACAATTATATGGTAAACGAAATAGTGTCTACCATAAAAAAGGTGTGTAAGAAAAACAAAGTGGAGGTACCGGATATTTACACCGAGTTTGGTTCGTTTACGGTAGGCGAGAGCGGAGCGGTAATCTACAGCGTACTCGACGATAAGATGCAGAACGACCGTGAGATTTGGTATATGATAGACAGTTCTTTCATTACTACGTTGCCGGATACTTGGGGCATAGGAGAGAAGTTTTTGTTATTGCCGATAAATCGTTGGGATGCCGAATATCAAGAGGTGCATTTGGGCGGACTTACCTGCGACAGTCATGATTTTTATACGTCCGAAGAGCATATAAACGCGGTGTTCCTCCCCAAATTGGAAAAGAACGTAAAAGGTGCGGAACCACTCTATATCGGCTTTTTCCATACGGGAGCCTATCAAGACCAGTTGGCGGGTTATGGCGGTATCAAACACTGCATGATACCATCTCCCAAGCACGTAGTGGTAGAGTATAACAAGAACGGAGAACTGGAAGACTGGCTTTATGCAAAAGAGCAATCGGCACAAAGCATGCTAAAAATACTGGGCTACATCAGGTAGCCCTTTTATTTTCCCTTATGTTCCCCCAACGCCCGGAATGTTTTAAATTTGACATCGTCCGATTTTTTGAAATATTTACACGATGCCCAAAGTTTCCACGCGCGAGAAAATTATAGACAAAGCTATAGAGCTATACAATCAGTATGGTATAGAATACGTGGGCGTGCGCGAATTGGCCAAGGAATTGGGTATGAAAGGGGGCAATATCACTTATTATTTTCCTACAAAAGATGATTTGGTAAGCGAAATAGCGAGCAGTCTTTCCGGCGCCAACACACTGTTAATGCCCGGAACGGAGGTGAAGGGTATTTCGGGCTTGCTCCGCATTTACGAAGAGGTATACAAAAGTCAATATAAATATCGCAGCCTGTTTTTAAGCCTGCCCAATCTTTTGGCGCAGAATAAAATCTTTGCCGATGCTTATCGCAGTAACCAAGAAGAACGAAAGCTGAGTATGCAAAACCGCATACGTAACCTGTCGTCTGCAGGTTATTTACGATTGCTGACAGAGGGAGAAGAAGAACTTACGCTGAATGTAATGACATTGATAACTCGCTTTTGGATAGCGGAGGCTGCTGTTGACAACATGCTGAATGAAGAGCGTTATGTGGTGCAAATGTATATCAACAGGCTTAAGGAACTGTTGAAGCTGCTGGCTACGGATAAAGGGAAAAAGGACATTGCCGCGTACGAGGCCAAAAAAGAAAAGGCAGGGCAATAAATGCCCCGCCGTCCACTCTTATGAAAAAACCATCACTCTTTACGCTACTTTAATTTCTTGTACCGCAGTATCTGCCTGGTCTTTTTTAGGCAGTGTAAGGGTAAGTACCCCGTTGGTATAGCCGGCACTGATGCCGCTTTGGTTGATTTTATCGTTCAGGGTAAAGCTCCTTTTGAAGGAACGGAAATGATATTCGCTACGTATCCATTTGGCGCCTTCTTCTTTTTGCTCTTCTTTCTTTTCAAAAGAAACGGTGAGAATGTTCTTGTCGATATTGATTTTGAAATCCTCCTTGTTCAATCCGGGTGCTATTACGCTTAGTTCGTAAGCGCTCTCTGTTTCTTTAATGTTTACCGGAGCCGACATGTAATCTTTACGGTCATCATGGTTGATTCTGTGGTTAAAGATGTCGCCGATAAGTTCGCCAAAGGCTGTGGGCGTAAGTCCGAAATTTGATCTGTTGTAGTACATAGTTTTTATTTTTTTAGTGTTATCGTGTTTTCGATTTACACTATTACCTTTTCAAACTAAGTACCAATCGCAGAAAAGAGACATTTTGTCTTGTTTTGTAATTTCGAAATGACAAAATGGCTGACGTGGAGTGTTCTACATGTCAAAGACTGTGCTTCAACTATGTAGGAAGAATAATTTCGGCCCTCGTTCCTTGGTCTTCATGCACAATTTGGAAAGAGCCGTTCATGCGGGCCGCTCGTTTTTTTATTTCCCCGATGCCGATGCCTGGCGCGCTCTCTTTAAGCGCAGGTTGCCCATTGTCTTCAACGGTTACCACGAGTTTTGTTTCTTCCTGTAGGGCGGTGATGTTTATCTGCGTTGCCCCGCGTGCATGCTTTATTGCGTTTTGCACCAATTCTTGCACCATTGTATACACATCGTATTGCACGTTTTTATCGGTAAGATTTATTGGGCGCGGTGCGCTAAAGGTTATGGAAAGCGGTGCGTTATTATTCGCTTTTTCGCATAACTCGGCCAGTAACGCCGCCAAGTCGTGTTTTTCTATCGATTGAGCCAACAAGTTCTCTGCAGTTTTGTGAATGTCTTCGGCTGCATTGTTTATTTGTCGGTATACATGGGCAAGTCCCGTTTTGTCTCCTGTCTGCCGCATTTGCTCCACCTTCATTCTTATGGCCCATAGCTGCCCTGCAATATCGTTATGCAAATCGGTGGCAATGCGTTGCCGCTCGTTTTCCTCACCTCTGATACGGGCTTTCAGTTCGTCTATCTCTCCCGATTGGCGTAAGGAGTCCACTTCCGATAGACGCATTGCCAATTTGTTTTTCTGGTGTCGTACGGTACCTATGCTTACGGAAAGCAGTAAAAGAAAACTAAGGACCGAAGCGCCGGCCCAAAGATATTTTTTACGGATTTTTTGTTCACGTTCGGCAATTGCCAACTGCTGCTTTAAAACCGTCTCGTTTTTTTCCTCTGCCTTCATCTCTATCCATTCCTGCAATAACAAGGATTTTTCGGTTTTGTTTAAAGAATCGTATGCATCGGTGTAGCGCCTCAAAACTTTATAAGCATTGCCATGTTCCCCGCTTTTGTGGTATAATTCGGCCACTTCACGCTGTACGGATTGTATCAACTCATCATTTTCTGTAGTTATTATTTCTTTATATGCGGGTAACAACCACTTTCGTGCATTGGCTATGTCGTTTGTTTTGAGGTATAAGCTACCTCTTAATGCATTGGTATAAAATGTAGGTACCAGCTGTCCGCAGGTGTCTGCAATAGTCTTTGCATGTTGCAGTGCGGCAAAGGCTTCGGTATATTTTTTCTCTTCGATTAATACCGAGGCCCACGTGTCATATACGGTTATACGGGTGGAGTGAGAGGCTGCCTTCGAATATTGTTGGGCGAGTGCAAGGTATGTTGTGGCATCTTTCCATTTGGAATTGTAGGTACATAGGTGTGCGGTGGTTAAGTACACTTGGCAAAGTTGCTGACTATCGCCGGTGCGCCGTGCAATGTCGGTAGCTTTTTGCATGTACGTCATAGCTTGCTCGTGCTCTTCTAATTCCGACCATGCTTTGGCGATATTAACGTACGTGAGTGATGAATCTACAGAGGCTTTGGCACCTCTTGTGTTGGCTAGTGATTTGTTGAAATTGTCTAATGCCGCTCTTTTTTTACCTATGGATAAATAAGCACAACCCAGGTTATTGTAGAGTGGCGCTACCAAGGTATGCGTGGGCGTGGTATGGATAAGGGCATTTTGATAATAGACAATAGCTTTGCGGATATTACCCCTCCATTGTTCCCCAAAGCCCAAGCCGTACATTGAATTAAACATGCCCTCTTTAAAGCCCGCTTCTTTACCGGCTATATAAGCTCTTTTTAGCATTCGTTCTGCCGAGTCAATGTCTTTGTATTGTATTTTGACGGCCTGCCAAATAGTTTTTGATATGGCTGCGGTATCGTAAGATTGAATGGTGGAATAATTTTCTGCCTGTTGCCCAAAGGCACGGCTACCGGATGCAATCAGGGATATTAATAAAATTATTATTTGTAAGTGTTTGTTTACAAACATGTGGCCTGTCTGTTAAGGCTGCCGAAGGAATGAGCTTGGTCATACAATTTACAAATTATCCCCGATAATGGGCAGGGTGAGGTTTTTGTTGCGTGCCTGTTATTATTGCATTGTCATTAATACATATGTCTTTCGTAAACGTGTAAGAAAAAAATAATTTCATTATCAAAAACCTTTTTCAGATATTTGCTATGCTTACGATGGGTTAGTAAGTACAGTCCAATCCCGATGTACCACGTGCATCGGGATTCTTTTTATCTAAAATTTATAAGGCTCGGAGTAACCGAGCCTTATTTATGATTAAGCGTTTTGATGTTGTTGTAATACTTCCTTAAGGTAGCTGTCTACATTCCCGAAAAGAAAGTCCGGGTATTCGTTGCTGAATTTCATTTTTACGAAGCCGCCCAGCAATGGCCTTGCGGCAGGTTGGTTCATATCTGCGGTACTGATAGGTATCAGGTCATACTCCGCATGGGGGAAGTAAGCGAGCACACGTAATGCAAGTTCCACACGATTGATGTAATCCGTACTGCCGATGTGATAAATACCTTGTTTGCTGTCGCGCAGCAATACATACATCGCGCGCGCTATATCCCATGCATTGGCAGGAGAGGCATATTGGTCGTACGGGAGCTTAAGCGTAAGCTTTTGGCCGTTCATGCATTGCTCTATAATGCGGGCCACAAAGTTTTTGCCGCGCGCCTCGTTACCGTACACGTTGGTTACGCGTAGTACAAGTGTGCCGGGTATTTCGTTCAACGCCATTTGCTCGGCCTCCAGTTTATGCCGTGCGTATACGCTCAACGGGTTTACGGGTGCGTCTTCGCGATATGGACCTTCTTTACCGTCAAATACATAATCGGTAGAGATGTATACGAAGCGTGCACCGCATTGCTTGGCCACGTCAATCAGGTTTTTGGTACTCTGCACCGTTTTTTGGTAGCTTTCCTCCTCGTGTGTCTCGCAATAGTCCACATGCGTTAATGCGCCACAGTGTACAATCACATCCGGCTTATAGGCAAGTATGTCGTAGTTGTCGGGGTGTTGGGGTTCCAGTGTGTTGTAAAACACGGTACCCGCTACCTCGTAAGAGAAGTACGATCCTACCACATCCCATCCTTGCTGTGTGAAATGTTTTAAACAATTGCTGCCTACCAGGCCCGATGCGCCGGCTACAAATACCTTCATGATAAAAATTATGAGTTGCAAATATAAAAAGCCACCCGGAAACAGGTGGCTTTTTAATTATCGTTATTATGATTAAACCGTTACTTCCGCGGCTGTTGCATTTATTTTTGGCATTTCCTGCGGATACATTTTGTTCACCACTTTGTCGCGCAATTCTGCAAAAGCGCTCAGTGTCAGGTCTATATCCTCATCGGTATGCGCTGCCGTGGGTATCAGGCGCAAAATGATTTGGCCTTTGGGTATCACGGGGTATACCACTACCGAGCAGAAGATGTTGTAGTTCTCGCGCATGTCGTGTATCAACTGCACGGCATCAAACAATCCCCCTTTCATGTGCACCGGTGTTACGGGTGTGTTGGTGGTGCCGATATCAAAGCCTCTTTCGCGCAGGCCGTTTTGCAGGCGGTTAACGTTGTGCCAGAGTTTTTCCTTCAGTTCGGGCTTGGTGCGCAGCAGTTGCAAGCGCTTCAGGTTGCCCAATACTATAGCCATGGGCAATGATTTGGCAAATACCTGTGAGCGCATGTTGTAGCGCAGGTAGGTAAGTACTTTTTTATCTGCGGCTAAAAAGCCTCCGATGCTGGCCATGGATTTGGCAAACGTAGAGAAATAAATATCTATTTGGTCCATGCAGTTTTGCTCTTCGCCTACGCCCGCACCGGTTTTACCCATGGTGCCGAAGCCGTGTGCGTCGTCTACAAACAGGCGGAAATCGTATTTGCTTTTCAGCGCGGCAATCTCTTTTATGGCGCCTTGGTTGCCCGACATGCCGAACACACCTTCGGTAATCACCAATATGCCGCCGCCGGTGGTGGCAGCCATTTCGGTGGCGCGTTGTAATTGCTTTTCACAATCTTCCACATCGTTGTGCTTATATACATAACGGTGGCCCATGTGCATACGTAAGCCGTCAATGATGCAGGCATGACTTTCGGCATCATAAACAATTACGTCGCGGCGGTTTACAAGGCTGTCGATGGCCGAAACCATACCCTGATAACCGTAGTTAAACAACATGGCATCTTCTTTACCTACAAATTCGGCCAGTTCTTTTTCCAATTGGTCGTGATGGTTGGAGTTTCCGCTCATCATACGCGCACCCATGGGGTAGGCCAGTCCGTAAGCCTCGGCGGCTTCCTTATCGGCTTGGCGCACTTCGGGATGATTGGCGAGACCCAGGTAGTTGTTCAAACTCCAAACAATCTTCTCTTTCCCCATGAATTTCATGCGGTTACCTATTTCACCCTCCAGTTTGGGGAATGCGAAATACCCCGGAGCTTTCTCCGCATAGTCACCTATCGGTCCCAGCTTACTCTCGAATTTGGCAAATAAATCCATATTGTTCTAAACGATTGATTTTTAGTGATTCGAATAATAATCGGCAAAAATACACAAAATATAACTCTCAATCTAAGCTACTTATATGCATTTTTGCAGTTCAAACACACGCAAATGAAGCATTGGCAGGCTTTCGTGCTCGCTTTGGGCATGTCGTTTTCTGCATTTTCGCAGCCCTCCAAGGGTATCAATCGTCCCAAGCTGGTGGTGGGTATTGTGGTAGACCAAATGCGTTGGGACTATCTATATCGCTATTACGACCGCTATGCCGAAGGCGGTTTTAAAAGGATGCTGAACGGCGGATTTGGTTGCGAGAACGCCATGATAAATTACTTGCCCTCGTTTACCGGCCCGGGTCATGCCTGCATATACACGGGCAGTGTTCCGTCCATTCATGGCATAGCCTCCAACGATTGGTGGGACCGCAAGCTGAAAAAAGCCGTGTACTGTGCCGAGGATAAAACGGTAATGCCGGTAGGAGGGAGCGTGAAGGCCGGGCGTATGAGTCCGCGTAATATGCTCACCACTACGGTAACGGATGAACTGCGGTTGGCTACAAATATGAAATCGCGGGTGTATGGTATTGCGATAAAAGACAGGGGCAGCATCCTGCCGGCCGGCCATTTGGCTAATGGTGCGTTTTGGTTTGATGATAGTACGGGTAATTTCATCAGTTCCGATTATTATGGAAATACTTTACCCGATTGGCTGGTGAAGTTTAATGCCAAGCGCTATGCGGATAGTATGGTGAATAAAGGGTGGAACTTGTTATACCCTGCGGAAACCTACACGCAAAGCATTAAGGATAACAATGCTTATGAGGGAAAGTTTACGGGAGAAGACGCACCCGTGTTCCCTCATAGCATCGTAGGTATAAAGGATAAAGGCTATTTGGGTTTGCGCTACCTGCCGGCCGGTAATACGCTTGTGTTTCGCTTGGCAAAGGCCTGTGTGAAAGGCGCGGCGTTGGGGCAAGGAGATGTTACCGATTTCCTTTGCATCAGTTTCTCAAGCCCGGATTATGCCGGCCATAAGTTTACGCCCAATTCCGTGGAAATGGAAGATATGATGCTGCGGTTTGATAAAGATTTGGAGTCTTTTTTGAACTATTTGGATAAACACGTTGGTGAGGGTAACTACACGGTGTTTCTAACAGCCGACCATGGCGGGGCCCATAATCCGCAATACCTGCAAGACATAAAAGTACCGGCCGGTAATTTGTATGAACCGAAGTTAACGCCGCTGATTAACGGCCATCTCAAGTCATTGTTTGGGAAAGACAGCCTGGTAAAATATGTATATGATTACAGGGTATATACCGATGACGACAGGATTGCCGGCCATAAACTAAAAGAGTCGGAGGTGCGCAAAGCCATAATCAACTTTTTACGCGACCAAGAGGGGATAGCCTACGTGGCAGATTTGACGGACATGGCCGGTAGCGTAATACCCGAACCTATAAAAACCATGATAATAAACGGTTATCACCCCGACCGTAGCGGAACCATACAACTGGTGTACAAACCCGGCTGGTTTAGCGATGATATACCCACAGGTACCACCCATGGTACATGGAATCCGTATGATACCCATATACCGCTACTGTGGTACGGTTGGGGCATAAAGAAAGGAGCGTTGCACCGCACGGTAAACATGACCGATATCGCGCCTACGCTGGCCGCTTTGCTGCACATACAAATGCCCAACGGCAATGTGGGGCATGTTATTGATGAACTGATAGAAAAAGACAAGTAATATGGCTATTCCTCTTCCCGAAAAACTTTCCAAGCCGGCACAACGAGCTTTGGCGGCTGCAGGTATCAACCGGTTGGAAGATTTTTGTACGCTTACGGAAAAACAAGTGGCTGCCTTGCACGGCATGGGGCCAACGGGTATAGAAAAAATAAAGCAAGCCCTTGCAGTGCATGGGCTTGCTTTTGCCAAATCGTAACGTATGGTTATTGTTCCGAAAGTTTCTTTACTTTTTGTAATGCCAACGGCCACATCTTTTTGAAAGTCTCGGCATACTCTTCGGTAATGTCCGTATCAATCAACAGTTCCGTAGCGCCGTTGCTTTCTTTTAAGGTGTAGTTTTCCGTGGCGCCGGCCCATGCCTTTACTCGTTCGCTTGTGGTGTCTTCCACACCGTCTTTAATCTCACCCAAATGGCGGAAGGACATATATTCATTATCAACTCTTTGGGCCACTTCGGATACCATGCCGCAGCCTTCGCCATCCAGAAATAGTACTTTACTGCCTTGCTGCCAATCTGTTTCCGCACGCGAACCCTCGCAAAATGCGGCTGTCCATGCGGGATAAGTTTCATCTCCCCAAAGTATTTGCCATACCTTTTCGCGGGGCGCATTAATGTTGACGTTGAAATTGAGCTTTTCCATGATAATGTTTTTGATTGAGGATACAAAGATGGCACCGGGAGACCAAAAAGCCGGGGTGTTGAAAAGGCAAATTACGGGTGTGTTTGCGACATCGGTGTCTTTGTCGCTATTGACCCTTTTTTTGTCATCTTACACCTATCTCTCTCATGGCAACCCATGCTAAATTGCGGGTATAAATCACCTGTATGGAAATTATAACTTTAGACAACGATATTAAGGTGTTCTACGTTTCGGCGCTTTCCTTTCCCGAAGGCATCGCCGCAGCACACCAAACACTGCACGGCATAATACCTTTTTCGGAGCAACGCGGATATTTCGGTATATCTCGGCTCGAGCAAGGTAAGATTGTATACAAGGCCGCAGCCGCAGAATTATATCCCGGAGATTTGCAAGATAAAGGCTTGGAAAGTATGCTGCTACGAAAGGGTAGGTACGTTTCAGAAACAATAAAAAATTACATGGATAAGTTGCCGGCTATAAAGCAAACGTTTGATGCACTGTTGCAAGAGCCGGGCTTGGACCCTGAAGGGTATTGCGTGGAATGGTACCTCAACGACAAAGACTTGAAATGTATGGTAAGATTAAATGACCAAAACTAACAACATGAGAAAACTTAGTTCCTTTCTTTTCGTTTCGCTCGACGGATATTATAAAGATGCCGACGGTGGTATTGGTTGGCATACACATGGCGAAGAAGAAGCGGCATTCTCGCGTCAAAACCTGGAGGGCGATAAAGACATACTTCTGTTCGGCAGAACAACTTATGAAATGATGGCCGGTTTTTGGCCTACATCAATAGGCAAACAAACCGATGCGGTAGTGGCTGCCGGTATGACAAGAGCGGAGAAAATTGTCTTTTCAAACGCACTGAAAACTGCAGATTGGGAGAACACCAAGGTTATGAGCGGAGACATTATTAGTCAAATGCGACTACTCAAGGAAACTCCCGGCAAGGATATGACCCTCTTGGGCAGTGGCAGCATAGTAAAGCAATTTATTGAAGCCGGTTTGATAGACGAACTACAACTGATGATAGACCCGGTAGCCATAGGTGCCGGTACAAGTCCGTTTCAGGGACTGAATGAGGCCGTAAACTTTGAGTTAATGAGCAGCAGGCCTTTCTCAAGCGGAACGGTACTGCTCACTTATCAGATAGATTAGGCCGGCTTATTGTACAGTTTGCTTTTGGCAATACCCCACATGTGCAGGCGGTGAGTGACGGACACACGCAGTACGCCCAGTCCGTACTTCATGCTTCGGCTAAAGTTGATGCTGGAGGCTTCCTCAAAATACTTGGTGGGACAGGTAACTTCACCAATTTCAAAGCCGTGCATAAATATCTGCGATATCATCTCGTTGTCAAAAACAAAATCATCGCTGTTATGCGTAAAATCTATGGCGCGTATCACTTCGGCAGAGAATGCACGGTAGCCGGTATGATACTCGCTCAGTTTTTGCCCTATAAGGATATTTTCAAATAAAGTGAGGCAGCGGTTGAAGAAATATTTATAGAGGGGCATGCCGCCTTTCAGCGCGCCTTTACCCAAAATACGCGAGCCAAAAGACACAGGGTATACGTCATAAGCTATAACGGCTACCATAGCGTGTATCAGCTTGGGCGTATATTGATAGTCGGGGTGCAGCATGATTACGATGTCCGCGCCTATTTCCAATGCTTTTCTATAACAGCTTTTTTGGTTTCCGCCGTAGCCTTTGTTTACCTCGTGCTTCACTATGTGCTTTATACCCAAAGCACGGCCCACTTCCACGGTATTGTCAGGGCTGTTATCATCTACCAGCACCACGTCGTCTACAATGTCAAAAGGTATTTCGCGGTAGGTTCTCTCAATGGTAAGTGCAGCCCTATAAGCCGGTAACACCACTACTATTTTTTTGCCGTTCAGCATTGTACGAGGTAAAGTTGTTGGTTTATTATATTGAAATAATGTAATTTCAAACGGCAAAAGTAAATCAAAAATTTAAAGAGGCGTACTTAAAATGGCTTTACCTGAAAGAAAAAAGCGTGTTTTTATCCTTGTAGTGAAATAGTCATAGTAATTTCGCCGGCTTACAGCAAAATCGTTGCCCTTTAATATGAAATTTTCCGAAATTCCGCTTCCGAGCAGGTTGGCATTACTCTGTATATTTGGCTTTGTCATCAATTTTGCCACCTTCTATCCCGGTTTTTTATCACCCGATTCGCTAGACCAATACGGGCAGGCTTTGGCGGGACAATATCGAACATGGCACCCGCCGGTTATGGCATTTGTGTGGCATATCCTTAATTTTTTTTACAAGGGCCCGCAGATGATGTTGGCCCTACAGTTGTTTTTTCTTTGGATGTCCTGTTATCTTATTGCAAGCTCTTTACGCAATAAGTACTGGCGAGGCGGTATGGTATTATTGTTTCTATTCGCGCCTTTCATTCAAAATTTTGCCGGTTGGGTGCTAAAGGATACGCAAATGACTTTCTCTTGGCTGCTTGCCGCGGCCATTATATTTAAAAGCATGGTAACCGGCCGTAAACAAAGTGTGGTGGCAGCCATTGGTTGTGCAATGCTGCTGACTTACGGCACTTGGTTGCGTTATAATGCGATAGTAGCATTACCACCCTTATGCATTGCATGGGCTTGGACGGTGTTTGTAAACCAAAAAAAGGTTGTGCGGTTGGCTTATGCCGTAGGATTATTCTTGATTGTTTTCTTTGGGCAGAACTTCTTTAATGAGAAAATATTGAATGCAGCCAAGGAGAATACAGATATACAGATATATTTTCATGATATTGCGGGAGTATATGTAAAATTCGGGAAAAACTACTTTCCCCCGGAAATGTGGGCCAACCCTGATTTTGATACCGCATATATAAGGGCCCATTACAACCAGGTAGATGTTACCGCATTGCTTTGGAACCCCGATAATAAGCAGATATTGGCTTGGAATATGCCGGGTCTTAACGAAAAGCTCAGAGCCTCTTGGATGAAGATGATAAAGGAAGAACCTGGCTATTACATCAGGCATCGCAATGATATTTATGAGTACTTTCTTGCCTTAAAAAGGCAAGGTCCGCCCCAGTATTACTTTGCTTGGATGCACCCCAATGACTACGGCTTCGTTGTGGCTGAGGGTTATTTGTATAAGCTCTATAACATGTACATGGAAAGGCGGGAAGACCAACTGATTTTCAGGGTTTGGTTTTGGGTATTACTCAATGTCTTATTATTACCTATGGTATTCCTGATACGCAATACGCAGTATCGTATTTACTACTTGGCAGTGGTTTTATCGGGTTTTCTGTACACTTTGCCGCAATATGTGGTTGCAAACACGGTGAGAGACTTCAGATATATCTATTGGGCATGTTTTGCCTGTATTATCGGTGTGGTAACAATATTGGTTGAGCGATTGAAAAACAGGGAAGTTAATTTGCCATAAGTCCGGTTTTAACTTGCTCCCGGTAGCTTTCTTTTATCCGGTATACGTTAAAGGTTTCTTTTTGGTAAAGCGATAAGCCGGGAGATGCATACAGCAACTCCACAAACGGCACCTTATCGGTATTTATCTGATAATTGAATACAAAAATCATTTCGTCCATGCGGTCGGGATAAGCTCTTATCGGGTTGAATACCGAATTGGCCATTTCAAATTTTTCCTTCTGCATAAAGCAGGTGTCAAATATATAGTGGCGGAAAAATCGATTGCATTTGGGGTCGTAGAGTTGCATGTCGTCGGGCAGGTAGGGCAGTATGGCCATTGCGGCCCATGCATCATGTCCGACTATTATTGATTTTTCAAGGTTATTGTCAATGATATAATCGGCCACGCCCTTGGCATCGGAATAATTGTCTTCCGCATCCGAACGATAGGTAACCAAGGCAGGGTGTATATGTAAAGCAAACATGCCCACCATCGCCCAAGTGCCATATGCTGCCATGTCTCGAATGTTCAGGTTCAGCTTATCTGTCTTGTAATAATCGGCCAAGAGAAAAGTACCGGCCAATATCATAATTAGCACACCATAGTGGCGGGGTTGTATGTAGGAGTATCGAAATGCGTAGATATAGAATATACCGGACATGCCGCCGATAAGCAGCAAGAATACTTTGGGCCTTGAAAGCAATGAGAAGGCAAGGAAGGCAAGAAACAATATCCCTACCCACAGACTTTCGGGTTGAGGTATCAATCCGTATTTCAGCATCTGATTTATATTTCCCAAACGGTCGGTAACGGTGGTTTCAAAAAAGTTTACTATACCGTTGCCGGCAAAGAAAGGTATGAGGTATAATCCTGCACCGGCCATAAATATCCCGGCTGCCAATACGGAACCCTTAAGGTGTTTTTCCTGTATCGCATCTACAAAATACAGCCCTGCAATGCAGGCCGTGAAAGTATAGCCGAGCATGTGGGTGTTAAACAAGCCGGCCACACATAAAGCGAACAGCCACGGGCGGCTATACCTTTGAGGGTATAGCCATACTATGAGCAGAATAAATAGTGCAATAAGCGAATAGCTGCGCCCGAATATGGCGTATTGGTACAGGAAATGGTAACTAAACGGCATGGCGAGCTTCAGCCATATTTTTACCTTGGTTTTAAACAACAAGATATACACTGCGCCGGCCATGAATAGGGCGGACAAACATTTTACGGTTTCGTACGGAAAGCCGAGCTTGGCAAAGGGAAACAAAATAAGATACCACAGCGGCGGATGCCCTTCTGACGGCAATGTCTTAAAAAGCTCCGGTAGCGATAAGTCCTTGGCGAGCAGCCATGATTGTGCTTCATCGGCCCAAGACTCATGATGCAATACACCAAATATGAGTGCGGCAATATACAGGGCAAATACTGCCGGTAGCAAGCCCGATAATTTGGCGTCCCAATCTGTTAGCTTAGGCGCAACAGCGGCTTCGGGCTTTTTATGCGGTGCAGGATTGGTGATTTTAGGTTTGGTCATAGGGTATTGCAATTAGCTCTAATATAGTTATACCGTTGCAAAAAATAAAGCCCCGCGTATCTCACGCGGGGCTTCGTATGGTTGGCCGCACCGGCACTATTGTCCTTTTTTTACGTTGTCTTTATTTTTCAATATCTGGTTGGCGTTTGTCAGGAAGGCAGTAACCTCTTGGCCGGGCTGCGACTGCGGATAGCCCAAAGAACCCAAAGGCGATATACCCATTTTGTCTTTGTCCTTGTTCATGTAGAACATCCAGATGGTAGGGTACCCGCGCACTTCAAAAAACTGCTGCAGGCCTTCGTTCTGTTTCACCAGTTCGTCGGGTTGGGGCTTATTGCGCGGAAAGTCCAGTTCCAGCAATATCACGTTTTTCTCCGCCCATTCTTTAAAACCGGGTTTATCAAAAACGTTCTTTTCCAAGCGCTTGCACCAACCACACCAGTCGCTCCCGGTAAAAAAAGCAAAAATCGGTTTCTTGGTTTTGTTTGATAGCTCGTATACTTTATTGATGTCGTTATACCAGGTTAATCCGTGCTTTTGCTCTTGGGCCTGCACTTGTATGGTCATCAGCACAGGTATCATGGCCAAGAGGCATGTTCTTAAAAAGCGTGTCATTTTTTCTTTCTGTCTTTTGCTATTACTTAAAATTACGCATTATTTCTCTATTGCGGATATAAGCTCCACGTCGGCGGGTTTTACTTTGGACGGGTACATTTTTACCAGATTACCTTTTTCGTCTAGCAGGTATTTTTGAAAGTTCCACTTTACGGTCGTGTTTTCATAATTGTTGTGTTGCTTCTCCGTAAGCCAATGGTAGATGGGGGCCATGTCCTTACCGGTAACGGATATTTTTGCCGCCATAGGGAAGGTTACGCCGTAGTTTTTCTTACAGAACGCGGCAATCTCAGAATTGCTGCCCGGCTCCTGTTGGCCAAAGTCGTTGGACGGGAAGCCCACAATCACCAACTTGTCCCTGTATTTTTTATGCAGTTTTTGTAAGTCCTCATATTGGGGCGTGTAGCCGCATTCGGATGCGGTATTTACAATCAGTATCTTCTTGCCTTTAAAACGGGCAAAGTCTATGGTTTTACCGTCCAACGCTTCTACCTTAAAGTCGTAAATACTTTTGGGTACGGCGCCTTTTTGGGGGGCGAAGAAAAAGCTGAAAAAGAAAAGTAATACCGGTGTCATATGGTTTTAAAATTTGCACAAACCTACGCATTAAACGCATCCGGCGCGTTTATCCCTTCCGCTTAAGTCCCCCGAGAAGCCCCGGGCAAGGCTGCCTGAAGTAGTTGTAGCAGTGATTGTAGATTTGTCTTTTCGGCCACTTATTGCTCATTATGTAAAAAAAGTCGCCATGCGAAGAGTGTGGCATTTTTGCAAATAAGGTGATACGGCGGCTAAGTTGTATTTTTGGCCGCAAATGAAGATTACCCGGTTCCGGTATTGGTTATTATTCCTATTGGTGAGCATCGGCACAAGCTGCGCCAATATCGTTCCGCCTACGGGTGGCAAAAAAGATACCACACCGCCCAAAGTGGTGGAGGTGAAGCCGGGAGACTCGCTGCTCAATACACGTGTAAGCAAAATAGAGTTGCGCTTTAACGAATACATGCAGTTGAAGGATGCCAAAGAAGTGCAGGTATCGCCTTTGTTGCCATTTCCGCCGGTATTATCGGTTATTGGCAAAAAGGTGAAGCTGACCTATGAAGACAGCGTACTGCGCCCCAATACCACTTATCGCATATCGTTCAATAAGTCGGTGGGCGACTTGCACGAAGGAAATGCCATGGCGCCTTACACTTATGTGTTTAGCACGGGCAGTTATTTTGACAGTTTGCGCTTGGATGGCGTTGTAATAGATGCCGCAACCGGCCTGCCCGATAGCGGTATCAATATCCTGTTGTACGAAGCTTCGGAATCGGACACGGTGGTGGTGAGAAAAAAACCGCTTTATATAACCAAGAGCAATTCGGGCCGATTTACCATTGCAGGTCTACCTGATATGCCTTTCCGCATTTTTGCCCTGAGGGATGCCAACGATAACCTTACCTACGACGGAGAAGGTGAGCGCATAGGCTTTATAGACAGCATTGTGCGGCCGGTAGACAGTGTTGGTACACCTTTAACCTTTAAGGTGTTTGAAGAATTGGTTATAGATACATCGGGTGCCGATACCACCGAGGAAGGCGGATTGGGCCTTATGAAGAAGAAGCGGCGCGGTGCCTCTAAAGAAGATTTCGGTTATGTGGCCAACGTAGATACCTCTGATTTAACGAAGCGTGTGCTGGATGTTACGCAACCGCTTACGGTTACCTTCAATAAAGATGTGGACAGTCTTAACGATACCCGCATTACCTTATCTTACGACAGTACAATAACCGATACCATAATAACTGAAGTGCCGGTGACCATTAATGTTGCCAAGGATACCCTGCGCGACGACATGTTGGTCATATCTGCGCCTTGGCGGGAAAATACCGTGTACACCCTGCGCCTGTTAAAAGGTTTTGCTAAAGATACTTCGGGGGCCGAAGCCCTGCCGTCCAAGTACAGGTTCCGCACCAAGAATGATGATGATTATGCCAAGCTCACCATAAATCTGGCACCTAAGTATGCCGATTCCGGCTTTGTGCTTCTGGTAAAGAACGATAAGGATACCGTTTACCGAAAGCCGGTAACCGATACAACGGTGAAACTGATAAAGCTGCAACCGGGCAACTATAACATGTTCCTCATAGAGGATAAAAACGGCAACGGCAAATGGGATACAGGAGATTTATTTGCAAAGCGCCAACCCGAAAACGTGATACCGTTTACCCAAACCATGCAGTTGAAGGCAGGTTGGGAGCACAGCCACGATTTTGTGAGCGAAGAAAACAAACCCAAGCCCAAAATAGGTTCGTCCCCCAAAAAGCGTGAGGGCGCCTTAAGAAAGTAGCCTTATATTTATTGCTCGTTAATCAACCGACAGATATGAAAAAACTGATTGTCCCGGTATTTCTTTTAGCCGCATTTGCCGCAAACGGGCAAGAGCGCCTGACACCCGAAACACTCTGGAGCCTTAAAAGGGTAGGTGCCGAAGGTGTGAGCGAAGACGGGACGCACTTGTATTTTGCGAGCCGCCAATACGATTGGAAAACCGAAAAAGGCACTACCAAAAGATACGTGCTAAACCTGGCCACCGGCAAGCAAAAAGAGCGCGATAAAGAAGCCAAAAGCATTGTGCAGCGCGATGCGGATGCATGGTATGGCTTAGAGGAAAATATATTGTACAAAAGTACTGACAAGGGCAAGACTTGGGAACCATTCTTCAGAGGGTTGGCCGATAATCAGGGTATTCGCGTATCGCCCGATGGCAAATATGTGGCCTATGCCAAAGAGGTGTTGGTAAAGCCTATGGAAGCAACCGATATATATAAGGACTTGCCCAAAGCGCAAGCCTATGTGTATACCGACCTTAATTACCGCCATTGGGATACTTGGGAAGACGGGCGTTATGCGCATATCTTCATAGGTTCGGTGGAGGATGGCACATCGGTGGATATTATGGAAGGGCAACCTTACGACGCACCCACCAAGCCTTTTGGCGGCACCGAAGATTTTGTATGGTCTCCCGATGGCAAAGGTTTGCTATATGTGTGCAAAAAGAAGTTTGGTAAGGAATATGCCCAAAGTACGAATACCGACCTCTATTATTATAACCTGAAAGATGCCACCACCACTAATTGGACGGTGGGGATGCAGGGCTACGATATGCACCCCTCTTTTAGTCCCGACGGTAAAAAGCTGGCGTGGACAAGTATGGCGCGGGATGGTTTTGAGGCGGATAAAAACGATATCTATATTATGGATATCACATCGGGCAGCTACCTTAAAATGAACATGACCGCAGCTTGGGACGGGACGGTAAACGATTTTGAATGGGCAAAAGACGGTAGTAAAATATACTTCAACGCAGCGGTAAAAGGCACCACGCAATTGTTTGAGGTACCCATACCGGCCAAAGCGGTGAGCAAAATAAAACCGCCGGTGGTAAAGCAAATCACTAACGGCAAGTTTGATGTGAACGGCATAGTGGGGCAGAGCGGTAACACTTTGGTCGTATCTCGCGGAGATATGAACCATGCAAGCGAGCTTTACTCCGTAAACCTTACAGACGGCAGCATGAAGGCTTTAACGCATGAGAATGATGAAACCTATGCGGGCATTAAACAAAGCAATACCGAGCTGCGCATGGTAAAAACACCGGACGGCGGCAATATGGGTGTTTGGGTTATTTATCCCCCCGATTTTAATCCCAACAAAAAATACCCCACGTTGTTGTACTGTCAAGGCGGCCCACAATCGGCCCTGTCGCAATTCTACAGCTTCCGTTGGAACTTTCAACTGATGGCAGCCAACGGCTATATAGTGGTAGCACCCAACCGTACCGGTATGCCGGGGTGGGGGGTAAAATGGAATGAAGACATTAGTAAAGACTGGGGTGGCCGACCCATGCGCGATTATTTGGCAGCCATAGACGATGTGGCCAAAGAAGACTACGTGGATAAAGACCGCCTAGGTTGCGTAGGTGCCAGTTACGGAGGATATAGCGTGTATATGCTGGCCGGTATGCACAACAATCGCTTCAAAACATTTATCGCGCATGATGGTCTCTTCGACCTGAAAAGCTGGTACGGAACCACAGAAGAGTTGTGGTTTGCCAACTGGGATATCGGCGGTGCCTACTGGCAAAAGCCCGTGCCCGAAAGCTACGCCAAATTCAACCCCAGCAATTTCGTGGATAAATGGAATACACCCATCATGATAGTACAAGGTGGTATAGACTTCCGCGTGGGTATCGAGCAGGGCTTGGAGGCTTTTCAGGCAGCACAGTTAAGAGGCATTAAAAGCAAGCTGTTATACCTGCCCAACGAAAACCACTGGGTACTTCATCCGCACAACGGTATAGTTTGGCAGCGTGAATTCTTCAAGTGGTTAGATGAAACCCTGAAATAATATTTGTATTAATTTCCCGAAGCCGCAAACCAAACTTTGCGGCTTTTTTTATTTTGCGGCTAAATAGCAAATTATGGTTAAGAAAATATTGATTGCCTTGTTGGTGATACTGGTAGCCATACAGTTTATCCGTCCCAAGCGCAATGTGTCGGCAGCGCCATCGTCCAACGATATAAGTATGCATTATGAAGTGCCTGCCGATGTGCAGTTGATTTTGCAAAAGGCCTGTAACGACTGCCACAGCAACAATACCAACTACCCTTGGTATACCGATGTGCAACCTGTTGGGCTTTGGTTGCAGCACCATGTGGACGAAGGCATTGCGGAGCTTAATTTCTCCGAGTTTGCGGCTTACAAGCCCAAACGCCAGGCTCATAAGATGGAAGAAGTGGCCGAAATGATTGAAGAAAACGAAATGCCGTTGGAAAGTTATACCTTGATACATGGAAATGCCAAACTCTCCGATGCGGAGAAGGCGACGCTTATAACTTGGGCAAAGCGGTTGCAAGCGGAAATTGAAACAAAGTATAACCTGCACGAAGAGCACAAATGAGAATAATAACCTACAACGTAAACGGGATAAGGGCGGCCATAAAAAAGGGTTTTATGGATTGGCTGCAAACAGACCCCGCCGATATAGTATGCCTGCAAGAGACCAAAGCAGAGAAAGATAACGTGGACCATGCCGCCATAGAAGCCTTGGGCTACGAAACCTACTGGTTTTCGGCAGAAAAGAAAGGTTATAGCGGTGTGGCAATATTTACCAGGATAAAGCCCGACAACGTTTTTTACGGAAATGGTATTATGCAAAGCGATGCCGAAGGACGCGTAATACGTGCCGATTTTGGTGATATTACGCTCGTTAATGCCTACTTTCCCAGCGGCACCAGCGGAGACGAGCGCCAAACCTACAAATACCAATGGCTCGACGAGTTTTTTGAGTATATAGGCGAGTTGAAAAAGTCCCGTCCCAACATCATTATTTGTGGCGATTACAATATTTGCCACCGTGAAATAGACATACACAACCCCGTAAGTAATAAAAAGAGCAGCGGGTTCCTGCCCGAAGAGCGGGCTTGGATGGATAAGTTTTTTGAAAGCGGTTTTGTGGACGCCTTCCGTCATTTTAACCAAGACCCGCATCATTATACCTGGTGGAGTGCGCGTTTCCCTTCGGTAAGGGCGCAAAACAAAGGTTGGCGTATAGATTACCTGAACGTTACGGAGCCTATGCGTGGCAGGCTTAAATCGGCAGCCATATACCCCGATGTAAAACACTCGGACCATTGCCCGGCATTTTTGGAAGTAATCCGGTAGTATTATTAATAAAGAAAACGCCCTGGAAAGGGCGCTTTATACATATAGAGGATAAGAGAGAACTACTTTGATGTGGCTACAATCATCGCTCGCAAGCAGATTGCGCACTTCGCAAATATTGTTTAATAACAGTTGTTGGTAAACTTTTTTAAGGGTGTTAACAACCGATTAACATGACGAAGGCAGTCGTCATCTTGTGTCGAAATTATAAATCTCGGATTTTCAGCCTCTCGCTCTTAATACAGGAACCGTTTGTATAAGCCTCCCCGAAGGGTTAATAGGGCTACGGTCAGTCTATCGGGCTACGGCAGGACATGTTACCGAGAAAATGTTGCTTTGTCCTTAATGCGTTTTCAGGCATAATACGCTTATCGGTTAAATCTATATTTTCAATTTAATTTATTGTGGAAAGGTTAACGCTGTTTTAGTAACTTTGACACGTTTATTTTTTTTACCTACCATTTAAATACGGATCAGTCAAATTATGGGTTACGTTAAAGAGACGTTCAGGGCGAAAGCCGACGAGCAAGTAAAGGAGATTAAGAGTTTATTGGAACAACACGGTAACAAGTCGTTGGGTGAAGTAACGATTGCACAGGCATACCAAGGTATGCGCGGCATCCCGGGCCTCATTACCGAAACTTCTTTGCTGGACTCGAACGAGGGTATACGTTTTCGCGGATTTTCCATTCCCGAGCTTAGGCAAAAACTGCCGAAAGCCGAAGGCGGAAAGGAACCCCTACCCGAAGGTCTTTTTTACCTGATGCTGATAGGCGAAGTACCCACGCAGGAAGATGTGGACCACATCTCTGCCACTTGGGCCCGTCGTTCACATGTTCCCAACCATGTGTTTGATGTTATTGAGTCGCTGCCCATTAGCACACACCCCATGACGCAGTTTTGTGTTGCTGTATTGGCATTGCAAACCGAATCCAAATTCGCTAAAGCTTATACGGAAGGTATCAGTAAAAAACAACACTGGGATTATGTGTATGAAGATACCATGACCCTCATAGCACGTCTGCCCCGCATAGCCGCTTATATCTATCGTCGCAAATACAAAAACGGAGACCACATACAACCCGACGGTATGCTGGATTGGAGTGCCAACTTTGCACACATGATGGGCTTCAACAACGACAGCTTTAAAGAGCTGATGCGTTTATACCTCACCATCCATGCCGATCATGAAGGCGGTAACGTTTCCGCGCATGCCACGCACCTGGTAGGTTCGGCACTTAGCGACCCTTACCTGTCTTTTGCTGCCGGTATGACTGGTCTGGCAGGTCCCTTGCACGGCTTGGCCAACCAAGAGGTTATCCGTTGGATTGAAGAAATGTGTGCCGAGCTGAACACGCAACAACCATCAAAAGAGCAAATAGCGGAGTACATCAAAAAGACTCTGGCTGAAGGTAAAGTGGTGCCGGGTTACGGTCACGCGGTACTGCGCAAAACCGACCCTCGCTTCACCGCGCAAATGGAATTTGCGAAGACACATTGCCCCGAAGATCCCATCGTGCAAACGGTATGGAACGTATACGAAGTGGCGCCCCCAATTTTGGAAAACACCGGTAAAATCAAAAACCCATGGCCCAACGTTGATGCGCACTCCGGTGCTTTGCTGAAACACTACGGTTTGGTGGAAGAAGATTTCTATACCGTATTGTTCGGTGTATCTCGCGCATTGGGCGTATTGGCCAGCCTTTGTTGGGACCGCGCTTTGGGCTTCCCCTTGGAGCGTCCCAAATCCATGACCACAGAATGGATTAAGGAGTTCGTGGCTAAGGAAACCGTAGCTTAATAATAAAAACAAAATTATCCTGAAATAACAAAAAAAGCAGGCGGGCAACCGGTTGCTTTTTTAATTAAACAAACAACCGTCGTGTTAAGGAGACGTCACCTTACGACATAAACATACAATAATGAATAAAGGACCTGTTTCTCAATTTATCCAACATCATTATCGCCACTTTAACGCGGCAGCGCTGGTAGATGCCGCAAAAGGTTATGAGCAGCATTTGTTGGAAGGCGGTAAAATGCTTATATCATTGGCCGGCGCCATGAGTACCGCAGAACTGGGCATTTCCCTCGCGGAAATGATACGCCAAGATAAAGTGCAAATCATCAGCTGCACCGGCGCCAATCTTGAGGAAGATATCATGAACCTGGTAGCGCACACACACTATAAACGCGTACCCAACTACCGCGACCTCAGCCCCAAAGAAGAATGGGAACTGCTGGAAGGCGGGTTTAACCGTGTTACCGATACGTGCATACCCGAGGAAGAAGCTTTCCGTCGTATACAGCGCCACATCTATAAAATATGGAAAGATGCCGAAGAAGCAGGTGAGCGTTATTTCCCTCATGAGTTTATGTATAAACTCTTATTGAGCGAAGTGATGAAGCCCGATTACGAAATAGATCCCAAACATAGTTGGATGATAGCTGCGGCAGAGAAAAACCTGCCCATTATCGTTCCGGGTTGGGAAGACAGCACCATGGGTAACATCTTTGCATCCTACTGCATTAAAGGTGAGCTGAAAGCATCTACCATGAAGAGCGGTATCGAATACATGATATGGCTTAGCGATTGGTACCGCAACAACTCCGCAGGCAAAGGAGTAGGCTTCTTCCAAATAGGCGGTGGTATAGCGGGCGATTTCCCCATTTGCGTGGTACCCATGATGTATCAGGATTTGGAATGGCATGATGTACCTTTCTGGAGCTATTTCTGCCAAATCAGCGATAGTACCACTTCTTACGGTTCATACAGCGGAGCGGTACCCAATGAGAAAATTACTTGGGGTAAGCTCGACATCAATACCCCTAAATTCATCGTGGAAAGCGATGCCACCATAGTGGCTCCTTTGATATTTGCTTACCTGTTGGGATGGTAATTCGTCAATAAGGTAAAAAATGGTGCAGGCTTTGCGGATACAGCCCTTATTGCCAATGTAACCTGTTGCCTTATTAACCTTCAACTAAGCCAATAAAAGAAATACGGCCGGCGCTTTTTCCAGCGTCGGCTTATTTTTTTTCCAAGCGTCGGCGGTCAGGGTTTTTATGTACGCATTGGGCGCGGTAATGTTTTGCGCTATGCATATACGCGTATTGCCGCGACAATGTTTCAGCAGTTCATCCAGCAACACATTATTGCGGTAGGGTGTCTCTATGAAGAGTTGTGTTTGGTTTTCTTTTGCCGATAGTTGCTCCAACGTTTTTATTTTTTGGCTGCGTGCCGGCTCTTTCACCGGCAGGTAGCCGTTAAAGGCAAAGCTCTGTCCGTTCAGCCCCGATGCCATGAGCGCCAATATCAAAGAGTTGGGGCCCGTAAGCGGTATCACATTTGCGCCCGCTTGTTGCGCCACGGCCACTATTTCCGCACCGGGGTCGGCTATGCCCGGGCAGCCCGATTCACTCATGATGCCTATTTCATATCCTGCTTTCAGCCATTGTCTTAAGGTAGCCATATCCGGCCCGTTATGTTTGTCTATCTCCGAAAAGCTGATGTCGTCAATTACTATTTCAGGATGCAACGCCCGTAAAAATCGCCTTGCCGTGCGTAAATTTTCCACGAAGTAATGCCGCAGCCTTAGTGTATGCTCGCCAATTTCCGGGGATAAAGTATGCAGCGCTCCCTCTGTTATGGGTATGGGTACAAGATATATGGTTCCGGTTTTACTCATGGGCGGACTAAAAATAAGGTTTTCTTAGCGGGTAGGGAACGTATTTTTGCAGCATGAAGCTGCCGGAAAAGTTTTATGTGCGGAAGGATGTGGTGCAAATAGCCAAAGAGTTGCTAGGTAAAGTATTGGTTACCGATATAGACGGCATATATACATCGGGCATGATTGTGGAAACGGAGGCTTATGCCGGTGTTGCCGACCGGGCATCACACGTCTTTGGCAACAGGCGCACCGCACGTACTGAAGTGATGTACGCCCCCGGCGGTACCGCTTATGTGTATTTGTGCTATGGCATTCATCATCTCTTTAACGTTGTTACCAATGTAAAAGATGTACCCCATGCCATACTTATCCGCGCTATAGAGCCGTTAGATGGTGTTGAGTACATGCTCGAGCGCAGAGGGAAAGAACATGTGACTCCGGCACTCACGGCAGGCCCTGGTGCCATGAGCATGGCCTTGGGTATACACACGTCGCATACGGGCAAGTTGCTCTCCGGCAACGAAATATGGCTGGAGGATAGGGGTATAAAGGTTCCCGACAACGATGTGGTGGCCGGCACAAGGGTAGGGGTGGCCTATGCATTGGATGATGCCTATCTGCCTTATCGGTTCAGTATAAAAGGCAATAAATACGTAAGCAAAGGGAAAGGACTGTAAATGAAAACGCCCCGCATTTGCGAGGCGTTTCTATACGTTTACAAGTTTTATTAGAACTTGGGACAAGCAAAGTTGTAATTGGGGGCAGCTTCACGTTTGTTGATGCAACCGTTGAATATCAGGGATATTTCATAACCACCGTTGTTGTTAGTGGCAGGAGCAAAGCCCGACATGTTTACATCGTAGCTGATACCGAGTTTCATTTTAGACCACTCAAAGCCTACGTAGGGGCATATCGCATCACCGTAGCGATACCAGCTACCCAAGTACAGCAATGTGTTTTTTGCATACTCCATATCGTGGCCGGGGTTCAGTACGAAACCAACAGCGGCACCCAGCAATACTTCTGTGGCGCCGGCTTGAGATTGGTACAAACCGCTTGCATACAATACTATGTTTTCGTTAAGATCGAAAGAACCACCGAGGTAACCGGTATAGCGAGAATGGATGGTAAAGTTATCGTTCAGGAAAGTTTCAACCGGTTGCGTAAGGTGATAATAAGAAAAACCTATGTAAGCCGTACCGTGTTGATTGATGCGACCGGAATACATCAAACCCAAGTTAAAATCGGGGTAAGTAAGGTCACCGTTACCGATGGCTTCGGCAGTTTGATACTCGGCTATGCCGCTTCCGGGGTTATATTGGTCTTCAAATTTGATTTTTGAGAAATCGAGGTTCTTTTGAACCAATACACCTTGCACACCGAAAGATATCGTGTGCTGTTGCTCCAAGCCCAAAGCTTTGTGGTAGGCCAAAGACAAACCGAAGGTTGTGTTTTGGAGACCACCCAGGCCGGAACGGTCGAACATACCCAATACACCTATACCTATGGCGTCTCCGTTATTAAGAGAACCTTTGGCCGCAGCCATGTCGTAAGAAACGGTAGCGGTGGTATAAGGATTGGCAGATACGCTGGACCACTGGCTGCGGTAGTTCGCCGCGAGGCGAATATCGCATTGCGTGAGCCCCGTAAGTGCCGGGTTAAGTGTCAAAGGTGATGTGAAATATTGAGTGAAATGCGGGTCCTGAGCCATAGCTGAAGTTGTCATTATCATTGCCGCACTCACCCCTAGTAATATTTTCTTCATCTGGGTACGTTTATTGATTTTTAGTTAGTGTTTCTTTCGATTCTGCAAGCAAAATAAGCTAAATTCCTCTATTATGCAAGACAGTGTTAAATATTTATTAGGTTGGGTTTCAGGATTGTTTCTTGGGCCCGTAACATAAGTCCCCCGCATCTCCCAAGCCCGGTACTATGTAGCCCTTGGCCGTTAACTCGTCATCGATCGCACCGGTCCATATATATACATCCGGAAATTTTCTCTTAACGGCTTCTATGCCCACCGTGCACGCAATTACATTGGCTATATGTATCTGAGAAGGGCGGCCCATATCCGTAAGCGTTTCCAATGCCAATATCAGCGAAGCGCCGCTGGCCAGCATGGGGTCGGCAATAATCAGCGGCCTACCGGTAATATCCGCACAGGTAAAATAGCTTTGCTCAATTTCAAAACTTCCGTCTATATGATGCTTGCGAAATGCACCTATAAAAGCATTATCCGCTTTGTCAAAATAATTGAGGAGACCTTGATGCAGCGGCATGCCGGCGCGAAGGATGCATGCCAGTACCGGCTGTTGCTCCAATTGTGATATTCCGGCTTCGCCCATAGGGGTTTGCGTGTTTATATCTCTATAAACGAAATGTTTGCTGATTTCGTATGCCATGATTTCTCCCACGCGCTCAATATTGCGTCTGAATCGCATTCGGTCCTGTTGCACGTCCACGTTCCGTATTTCACCTATCCACTCCCGCACCAGGGAGTCTGCATGGCTCAAATTGGTAATCATGCTACAATATAATCATATTTTGCCGCGGTACACATGACGGTTGTCAGTTATAAGCATTTAACAATTAGATATAAAAGCAGTTAAAGTGGCGTTAAACCAATCGGCAAATTTTTGATAGGATACTCTAGCTGCTATTTTTGTACCTTTGCACACCTTTTTATAATTAGCATAAATAAGCGTATGGACCTCTTGCAGTCTTTGGACCGTAATAAATTGCCCCGTCACGTAGCCGTTATCATGGATGGCAACGGCCGTTGGGCAAAAGAGCGCAACGAAGATCGTATCTATGGTCACTCAAACGGCGTGGTAAGTGTACGCGAGGTGGTGAGCGGCTGTGGCGAGTTGGGCATATCTTATCTTACCCTGTATGCTTTCTCCACCGAAAACTGGAACAGGCCCAAAGCCGAGGTAGATGCCTTGATGGAATTATTGGTTTCAACCATTCGTAAAGAAGTGGAAGAACTGAAAAAGAACAACGTGCGCCTGCACGTTATAGGTGATTTTAAGGCACTACCCGCCATTTGCCAAACGGAACTTACCGAGGCTATGGAAATGACGGCGGAAAATACCGGGGTGAACCTGATACTGGCTTTAAGCTATAGCTCACGTTGGGAAATGATAGAGGCCGCACGCAAAATGGTGGAAGATGCCTGCAACGGTAAGCTGACACCGGAAGAAGTGAACGATGATAAGTTTCATGAATACCTGAATACGGCGCCCTTCCCCGATCCCGAACTGATGATACGCACCAGTGGCGAATACCGCATCAGTAATTTTTTATTGTACCAATTGGCTTACGCCGAGCTTTATTTCACACCCGTGCATTGGCCGGAGTTCCGTAAGCAACATTTATACGAAGCATTACTCAACTACCAGCAGCGCGAAAGGCGTTTTGGAAAAACCAGCGAACAAATTCAAACGAACACCCCCAAGCATGCATAATTCCCTTTTGCGTTTCTTTTTAATAGTACTGATATGCGTGTGCCCGGCAATGTCCGTTAACGCACAACTTTCCGGGGCCGACACCGGGATAAGCCTGAGCCAAATGAAGGTGCAGCAAAATACGCCCGTCATCTCGCCCGAGCGCCCCAAAGAATATTCCGTTGGGGGGATTACAGTTTCCGGCGCAAGCTATTTGGATGCAGATCTTTTACTGGCCGTGTCCGGCATCACCGTAGGTGATAAGATAAGGCTACCTAACGACGAAAAAATAGCCCGCGCCATTCGCAACCTTTGGAAGCAGGAACTGTTTTCGGATGTGGCGGTTAACATCGAGCGCATCGTAGGCGATAAGATATTCCTGAACATCAAAGTGGAAGAACGTCCCAAACTGGGCCGCTATAATTTCAGAGGTATTAAAAAGGGCGAGGCGCAAGATCTGAAAGAAAAGGTAGGACTTGTAAAGTCGCGCGTGGTTACCGAAGCCACAAAAAAAGAAGCGGAAATCCGCATCAAGAAGTTCTTCGCCGATAAAGGCTTCAGTGGCACAAGGGTGCGCACATTAGAGCGTATAGACAGTAACGGTTCCAATTCAGTAGTGTTGACCTTCGATGTAAACAAGGGCACCAAAAGTCGCATCAACCAGATAAACATAGTAGGCAACACTGTGGCTACCGATACGCGCCTTAAGCGCACTTTACGCGGTACGAAGGAAGCGCCCAGGCTTAGCCTTTACCCGGCAGACAGGATAAGCGTGTATGGTAACGAAGACCGCTCTTTTAATGAGTACGCGGGCAACTTCGGTTTCCTGTCGCTATCTAAAACATTAAATGCGCTAGACCCTTACTTCCGTTATAATTTTCTTACTTCCTCCAAATACAACAGCAAAAAGTTTGAAGACGATAAGCAGTCTTTGGTTGCTTATTACAATTCTATGGGCTTTAGGGATGCGGCCGTGGCAAATGATACTGTGTATATGGTTGAGAACGGTAACATCAATATCGACATAAGGGTAAAAGAAGGTCACAAGTATTATTTTGGCAACATAGAGTGGCGTGGTAACACCAAATATTCAAGCGAATACCTTACTACCGTACTCGGCATAAAGAAAGGTGACGTGTACAACCAAGAGTTGTTGGACACGCGTTTGGGTCGTCAGCTCAGTCCCGAGGGTGGGCAGGATATCAGCAGCCTGTATATGGACGACGGTTACTTGTTCTTTAGCGTGGAGCCGGTGGAAACATCGGTGGTGGGCGATACCATTAACTACGAAATGCGCGTGACGGAAGGCCCTCAGGCTACCATCCGTAATGTGACCATAGCCGGTAACGACCGTACCAACGAGCACGTTATCCGTCGTGAATTGTACACCTTACCCGGTAATAAATTCAGCCGTAGCGACCTTATACGTTCGCAGCGCCAAATTGCCAACCTCGGCTTTTTCGATGCGGAAAAAATAGGTATTCAACCCAAACCCAACCAGGAAGACGGAACCGTTGATATAGAATACACCGTTGTTGAAAAATCGAGCGATCAATTACAGTTGTCTGCCGGTTTTGGTGGTGGTGTGCGTTTTTACGGTAACGTGGGTGTTGTGTTCAACAACTTCTCCCTTCGTAATATATTTAAACCCAAGTTTTGGGACCCCTTGCCCGTGGGCGATGGTCAAAAATTTTCGGTCAACTACCAGTCCAACGGGTTCAACTACAACTCGCTCAACTTCAGTTTTACGGAACCTTGGTTAGGCGGCCGTAAGCCTAACGCCTTAACCACAAACCTCATTTATAGTAAATTCTCCAGTGATGTTCAACGCCCGATAGACTCTTTTATGCGGGTGTTTGGTGGAGGGCTTTCACTCAGTAAGCGTGTAAAATGGCCCGACGACAACTTTGTATTCACTTATGGTGTCAACTACCAAAATATCCGTCTTAAAGACTATACCTTCATCACCGACGATAACAACAATCCGTTTAACAACGGGTATAGTAACAACATGTACTTTAAATTGGTACTGGCGCGTTATTCCATAGACCAACCCTTATACCCCCGTAGTGGTTCCAACATTAGCTTTACCTTCCAGTTTACACCGCCTTACAGCCGTTTCAACGGGGAAGATTATACCACCAAAAGCACCAACGAGAAGTATAAATGGATTGAATACCATAAATATCGTTTTACTGCGGAGTGGTATCAGCGTATAGCAGGTAACTTGGTGTTGAAACTGGCTTCCAAATACGGTTTTTTGGGCTATTACAACCCCGATATCGGGTTCTCTCCGTTTGAGCGCTTCCAAGTAGGTGGTGACGGTCTCGGAGGATACAATTTCTTCGTGGGTAGGGATATCATTGCGCAAAGGGGGTATAAAGAACCTTATGCCACCAATGCCACCATCTTTAATAAATATACTGCGGAGCTACGTTATCCGTTCTCCCTCAGTCCCACGGCTACCATTTACGGGTTGGCCTTTGTGGAAGGTGCCAATGCGTGGAGCAACTTTAAACAATATAATCCGTTTAGGTTGAATAGGGATGCCGGTTTGGGCGTACGCCTGTTTCTGCCCATGTTTGGTTTGTTAGGTATAGATTACGGTGTGGGCTTCGACAAGTTTAACAGAGCCGAAGGCCGTACCAAATTCACCGATTTGGCCAGCTTTACATTTATGTTAGGATTTGAGCCCGATTGATGGATTAAACCTCCGGCGGTTGCACATGTCATAGCTTAGTATATCATTCGTTAACTTGCAAAAAATGAGAACCATGAAGAAACTGATTTTAGGATTGATACTTACCATAGCGGTTGCCGCAAGCGCAAGCGCACAACGCTATTGCATCATCGATTCCAAGTATATACTGGACAAAATAGTGGACTATAAGGATGCCCAAACCAAGCTCGACAAAATGTCGCAAATGTGGCAGACCGAAATAGATAACCAAATGGCCGAGGTAGACCGCCTGTATAAGTCTTATCAGGCCGAGCGTGCCATGCTGTCCGACGATATGCGCAAAAAGCGTGAAGAAGACATCATGAAGAAAGAGAAAGCAGTTAAAGACCTGCAGAAACAACGCTTCGGTTACGAAGGCGATTTGTTTAAAGAGCGTCAGAAACTGGTGAAACCCATACAGGATAAAGTATACAACGCGGTGCAAAAAATGGCTCAACAGAAAAATTTTGACCTTGTATTGGATAAAGCGGGTGGAATTACCATGTTTTATGCCGACCCTAAGCTGGATAACAGTGATGCGGTTTTAAAAATACTTGGAATAAACAAATAATGGCATTTACTTTGCACTTCTGAAAATTCAAAATTTATATATATCGGAAATGAAAAAATTAGTATTGTTCTTGGCGTGCGGTCTGTTCATAGGTAACTATGCAATGGCACAAAAATTCGGTTACATTGATTCTCGCGAATTGTTGAGCGCCATGCCCGAAAAAATAAAAGCCGACAGCTCTATCCAACTTTACGCCAAAACCTTCCAGGACCAATTGCAACAAATGGGCAAAGAGTATGAAAAGAAAGCCCAAGACTTTCAGGCCCAGGAAAAGACAATGACCGATGCCGTTAAAGAGGTAAAGATTAAAGAAATACAAGACCTGCAAAATCGCATTGAAACTACCAACCAAAGCGCACAGGAAAAAGTAGAAAAGAAAAGACAAGATCTCTTTACACCCATATTGGAAAAAGCGGATAAAGCCATTAAAGACGTAGCCAAAGAAAAAGGCTTCGATTATGTTTTTGATGCCAGCTCCGGTGCTTTGCTGCATGCAAAAGAAACCGATAACATCCTGCCCCTCGTTAAGGCAAAATTGGGTATTAAATAAGTTTAAACCTCATTATACGAAAAACGGAGTGACATTGTCACTCCGTTTTTATTTTATCTCTTGCGTGCGTCATCCGTTTGCTTTATGGTTGCTTTTATCCAATCGGCAAACACGGCTATTCTTGTCCAATGCATCAGCCCTCCGTAATATCCGTCTTTTACTATTGTTTGCATATTGGTGGTGGCGCCCGCACATATACCTATCAGTTCGTAAGTGCCGTTCTTTTGGCGGAATAATCCGCCTCCGCTGTCTCCGCCGGCGCATGTGTATTCCAATGGTAGTGCCTTGGCTTTGCCTGTTTGGTTAAGCTTTGTATTTGTGGGATGGTCAAAATCGCAAGTCAATACGGTATATTGTTCCCCGAGTTTATAGCCGTCTAGGGTGTCTATAATGTTATTGCCGGCTATCTTTTCCATGTATAGGTCTACTTCTTCGGGCTTGTCTGCGGCACCCGATGCGCCATAACCCACACCTGTGGTTACACTTCCCAATTCATCAAAGTAGGTATTAAGCTTTGCGGGTGCAACGTCTTTTACAGGCTCGGCCAACTCTATTAAAACAAGGTCGCATTTGCCCTTTATGGCACTGTCCGTATATGCGGGATATATTGTAGCCTTCTTTCCGGGATACCTTTTGCGGTTAAACCGGAAAGTATACTCGGTAATATCGGCAACATGCTCGTTTATGTTTCGGTATATGGTCCATAGGTTGCCATCTACCCGCATGGTATCCTTTACGGTTTCCGATTCTATAAAGCAGTGTGCGGCAGACAATACATAGCGGTCGCCTATAAGCACACAACTGCCCTTGGCCCCCTTTGAATTAAATACCACCCCCACACAATCAAACTGTTTTTCTGCGGCTAATTTTTTGTATGCTTCAGCCGCTACATCATGGCGGTATATGCCCGCATAAAGATTTGCGGAAAGGCCGGCCAATGCTGCCAGCGCCATCATTTTTTTCATTTTTGTGGTTTTTTACAAAGCTATTTCGTCCGCTTGCATGCAAATCTGTACTAAGGTTAAGGCGCGTTAATTAAGGTTAAATGAAACGTTGGTAAATTATTTTCATTATACTTTAGTAGGGTGAACCGGAACTTTAAACTTATATCGTTAACCTTCCTGCTTACGCTGCTGTTGTTGGTAGGCTTTTTCGTGCAGAACATGCGCTACCTGTATGGGTATGAAAAGCAACGCGTGGCCAATGAGGTGGATGTGGTGGTGAAGCAGGTATCGCAAGATGTGTTGCACAAAAATGTAACCTTGCTCAATCACATGGCGGCGATGCTTACGGATGAGGACTTTGACCAAAAGATGGCTTTTGCTGCGGGCTTTACGCAAAACATGGCTTCTATAGGTGTGTATTTTGATGATACGGAAGATGACACCGGTGAAACGGATGATGTGCTAAAGGTGAACAAAGAATTTATGCGGAAGCAAAATATCCGACATGATACGCATCATGTTAAAGGACTGAGTTATTTCGATTCGGCACTCAATGCCACTTTGCAGGCCAGGCATTTACCCGTAGCTTATGTTATCCGGCCCTATATCCGGCAGGATACTGCCACACCTCCCGATTCCTTAGCTTCTCGTGCATTTATGATTGATGCCATAAACCCCAAAATATACCGGGTGTTATATGCAACACCACATCTCCTCATCCGGCAACGTCTTATTCCCAATGCCGCAGGAGCATTTGCCGTAATACTTTTTGTGGTTTTAGGCTTTGTGGCTTATAGGCGCAGCTATCATATGCAAGTACAAATGTCTCGTCTCAAAGAGAGCCTGTTTGGCAACGTTACACACGAGTTGAAGACACCGATAGCTTCGCTACAGCTTATACTGGATGCCGTGGTGCCCGATGATAAGGATAGCAATGTGGTTAAAATGTCGGCACAACATATTGGTTATGCGCATACCGAGCTCAATCGCATGAAGTTTAACATCGACAGGATAATGTCGTTTAATAAGCTGAACAAAAAAGCATTTGAAACAGATAGAGTGCCGGTTGTGCTCAATGCCGTTGTTAAAGAGGCAATTGCGATAATGCGAATTTCGTTGGAGCAAAGTGCCGGGCAAGTTGATTATACACCGGCCGAAGATTTACGTGTGATGGGCGACCATGCTTTGCTGGTAAATGTAATGACGATATTGATAGACAATGCCATAAAGTATGCGCATCATCCACCCGTTATTAATATCGGTATCAGCCATGTCGGCTCTTCCGCCGTCATCGCCATATCCGATAACGGTATAGGGGTACCCGCATGGTATCAAAAGAAAATCTTTGAACCGTTTTTCCGTGTACCTACAGGCAACAGGCACGATATAAAGGGGCATGGGCTGGGGTTGAGCTTTGCCAAACAGGTTGTGGCTTTGCACAAGGGAAAAATATCCGTTAGTTCGCAAGGCAAAGACAAAGGCGCTACATTTATTATTAATATACCCTTGGCATGAGGTATCGCGTATTATATGTGGAAGATGAACCGATACTGGGCCAATTGGTTACCGAAGCCCTGCAAAAGCAAGGTTATGAGGTGCAGAGGTTAACCAATGGTGCTCGGACACTAGCTGTTTATCGCGACTTTAAACCGCATCTGTTGCTGCTGGATGTAATGCTGCCGGGCAAAGACGGTATTGAAATTGCGGAGCAAATGCGTGCCATAGATAAGAAAGTACCTGTCATTTTTCTTACCGCAAAAATACAAACCACCGACTTGGTGGCAGGCTTCAAAGCGGGGTGTAACGACTATATTCGTAAGCCCTTCAGTATGGATGAGTTGGTATTGCGTCTTAATAGTTGGCTGCACGAAAGGTATGGGATGGCTGCACCTGAAAATGAAGAGGAACAGGATATTGAGGGGTACCGATTTTATCCTAAAACTCAGATACTGCAAACTCCTGAAGGCATACACATTCAACTCACGTTTAAAGAAGCACGGGTTTTGGCATTGCTCAACAATCATCGTAACCGCATTGTAAGTCGCGAAACCATATTGCAGCATGTATGGGGCAATGAAGGCTTATACAATTCACGAACGCTTGATGTATATATCAATAAGTTGAGGAAATATTTCGGTAACGATGCCAACCGTATCATTACCTTAAAAGGTGTTGGTTATCGGTTCATTTGCCAATAAAAAACAGTGCTCCCGAATTGGGAGCACCGACTATTGGTAGATCGTCGGGGTGGTAACCCCGCACTTAACGGTTGATACCGTCGGTTCTACCAACGTTATTATCCTACCTGATTACGGGCGAACCGTAATTCGTATTGTTATTCATGTTGTTGTTATTGTTGTTCATATTGGTACCCGGTGTAAGCGGAGTATTGCGGTTGTTGTTTTGCTGATTCAGGTTATTGTTGTTCAGATTGTTGTTGGGGTCGTAAGTATTGTTGATGTTGTTATTGGTGGGATTGTTGGTATTGTTCAGGTTGTTTGGCCGGTCTAACCTGTTGTTCAGCCTGTTGTTATCCGGCACGCCGAATGTGCCTGTGGCGGGGTTGGTTTCACGCATACGGTTGTAACTGCTATTGGCGTTGGTATCGGTTTGCGGCCTGTCTGTGGTTCGGTTCGTTTGAGCATCGGCAGCCGTTGCGGTAAGGCACATGCTCAGTATAAGAAGTAATTGTTTCATGGTGGTTCGTTTGCTTTACAAGTGTAAATTTTATGCCGGCAAAAGCAAGGCTGCCTTATCATAAAGAAAGCACCCCGTTTCGGGGTGCTTTATGAAAACTACTGATTGCTTTTCTGAAAGCTAGTCTTGATTACCTTGGTTACCGCCTGAGGCTTGTCCGCCTTTACGGCCCGCTTCCCTTGCTTCTTCCGAGTCAAATTCATGCCCCGTACCTTGTTCGTGAGAGGCTTTACCACCTTTGCTCGCGATTTCGCGTTGTTGTTCCGGGTCCATGGATGCAAATCCGCGATTGGAAGTGTTTCCTTTGCCTTGGTTACCGCCTTGTCCTTGATTGTCTGCCATAGCTATTGGTTTTTATGGTTAAAGAATAAATTATTGAAACATCATGTGGATACTGTCTGCCATTTGCAAATGTTCGCGCAATTTGGGTAAGTATTTGTTCGCATATTCTTTTACGCGATTGTCTTTACCGTTGGCCGACTCGTCTTCAAACAATGTTATGGTTTTCCTATGATCGGCTACCTGCATAGCCATATATGTAGAGTCGAATGCACGGCCGGTTAATGTACTTAGTTGTTGCTTGGCTTGTTGGTGCTCTTCGTCGAGCCCTTGTGGTATGTTTACACCTTTTTCGCTCGCTACTGCCGCCAATTCGGTTTGTGCCATGTTATGGTCGGTAATCATCATTTGGCCAAACATGCGCACCTCCTCTTCATTTGCTTTTTGCATAGCCATATTTCCGGCATCGGTTTCCGCGTTGTTTCCGTAAGAGGCTTTCATCATAAAGTCTCTGTCGGTTTGGTTCATGCTGTTTGCGTTGTTCTTGATGTCGTCATTCGCATTGTCTCTGCAAGATGTGGCCGCAAAGGCCAGCAGTCCCGCCAGCATCAGGTGTTTTATTGTCATGGTCTGTTGGTGTTTGTACCGTTATTCATTTGGTTGTTGTTAAGGTTTCTGCCAGTGCTGTCACTGTTTCCGTTGCTTCGGTCGTTACCGTTTCGGTTGCGTCCGTCGTTCATGTTTCCGTTGTTTCGGTCGGTACCGTTTCGGTTGTTGTTGTCGTTGCGCATGCTTGTGTCGGAGGTATTACCGCGTTTGCTTCTGCGATTGGTTTGCGCATCCGCATCCGATACGTAAAGCAGGCTAAAACAAATTCCGAGCATTAAAAAAGTTGTTTTCATAGAGATATTGTTTGTTTGTATCATCCGCTTAAATCTCCGTGCCGGCCGAAGCCAAGGAAGAGCACGTAATGCTTTCCGGTAAAGAGTTTTATCGGTGTAACAAGTAGGTAAGCGCACAGTTTGCTGTATCGCAAAAAAATGACTTAACGGCAATTATGTGCTACTGTAAACTTTATTCGATTTTTTTTACTTCGCATGAGGTCGGGTACACCGCCGTGTCATGCGGTTTCATCATTAGATAACAAGCCGGGGAAAATCTTCCGCCTTAGAAGATAAAGTGAGGTATGGGATTAATGTTGCTTGCCAAAGTTTTGTTCGCCCGCTTCAATGGCGATGTTCAGCCTGTTTTCGGGGGGCGGTATTGGGCAATTATATCCTTCGGAATATGCGCAGTAAGGATTGTAGCATTTGTTGAAATCAAGCAGGAGTTTACCGGCCTTAATATCTGCTGTGGAAAGGTCCATGTATCGTCCTCCTCCATAGGTTTGCGCATTGCTTGTGGCATCTGTAAAAGGTATAAACAGATGGTCTTTATGCTTGGGGTCTTTCAGCAGGTTTTGGTTTTGATAAATATGCAAGGTGTGCATTTTACCTCCGAGGGTAAAGCGTGCAATGCCATATTGCCTGAATGGCTTGGTTTTGCCGCTGTGCGTAGGCATATCAAATACTTTACTGTCGGGCGTTGCCACAAAATCGGCCGGTACGCGGTACTTTTCATCGGGGGCGTAAAAGCGTAAATAGGCCGTATCGTTTCCTTTCAGCGGGCTTCGTTCTTCGCTTATAAACTCTTCTTTGTAGTGTTGACGGTGCAGCAGTATGCTGTCGTTATACGATTGGGCCAAACAAGACACTGCCTTTATCAATAACAACATTATCGACAAAGGCAGTGTTTTATAAAGCATGCTTTTCATCAGGCTTCCGTTTTTTCGGGGCGCATCTGCGGGAAGAGTAATACATCTTGTATGGATACCTGTCCGGTAAGCAACATGGCCAGGCGCTCTATACCGAAACCGATGCCTGCCGTGGGCGGCATACCGTATTCCAATGCACGTAAGAAGTCGTAATCTATATACATGGCCTCTTCGTCTCCGCGTTCCATAAGGCGCACCTGCTCTTCAAAGCGTTCGCGCTGGTCTATTGGGTCGTTAAGCTCGCTATAAGCGTTGGCTATTTCTTTCCCGTTAATGATAAGCTCAAAGCGCTCCACCAATCCCGCTTTTTCGCGGTGCTTTTTGGTAAGGGGGCTCATCTCCACCGGGTAGTCAATAATGAAGGTGGGTTGTATGTAGTGTTTTTCGCATTTGCCACCGAATATCTCATCTATCAGCTTGCCTTTGCCCATGGAGGCATCGGTTTCTATGTGCAGTTGTTTGCACACCTCACGCAACTCGTTTTCGTTCATTGCGCTGATGTCTATGCCCGTATGCTCTTTAATGGCATCGTATATGCTGATGCGCTTGTAAGGAGCTTTGAAGTTTATTTCGGTACCGTTTACATTGGTAATTGTGTTACCGTTGGTGGCAATGGCGGTTTGTTCCAGCATTTGCTCGGTTATTTCCATCATCCACAGGTAATCTTTATAGGCCACGTAAAATTCCAATATGGTAAACTCGGGGTTGTGCGTACGGTCCATACCCTCGTTGCGGAAGTTGCGGCTAAACTCATATACCCAGTCAAACCCGCCTACGATAAGGCGTTTCAGGTATAGTTCGTTGGCAATACGCATGTACAGCGGTATGTCCAGTGCATTGTGGTGTGTAACAAACGGGCGGGCAATGGCACCGCCGGGTATGCTTTGCAGTACCGGTGTGTCTACCTCCAATGCGCCGCGCTCGTTCAGGAATTGGCGGATGGCATTCTTCATCTTGGTTATTTTGATGAAGGTATCGCGCACGCCGGGGTTTACGATTAGGTCGGCATAGCGTTGACGATATTTAAATTCCAAATCGGTCACCGCATCGTATACTTCGCCGTCTTTCTCCTTTACTATGGGTAGGGGGCGCAGTGCTTTGGTAAGCAGTGTAAACTCTTCCACATGTATGGATGTTTCACCGGTTTTGGTGGTGAATACATATCCTTTTACGCCAATCACATCACCTATGTCCAGCAGTTTTTTCCAAACGGTGTTGTACATGGTTTTATCCTCGTCGGGACAAATATCATCACGCTTTACGTATATCTGCAAACGGGCGGTGCTGTCTTGCAACACGGCAAAGTTGGCCTTGCCCATATCGCGCACGCTCATAATGCGGCCGGCTATAGATACCTTTTTAAATTGCTCGGCAGTGGTTTCGTTAAAGTTGTCCTTTATCTCCTTGGCCGTATGTGTTATTTCATAAAGCGGAGCGGGGTAGGGATTTATGCCCAACGATTCCAGTTCTTTAAGTTTCTCGCGGCGAACAATCTCCTGTTCGCTTAATGTTGCCTGCATTAAATGGTATGTATTAATTGGTAAATACTAAAAAGGTGTGCAAAAATAAGCTTAATCGCGCTATTTGACGAATGACGCCTCCAAATATTAAGGGTACAGTTTATATAGGCTGCCGTTTTCTCCGGTTACCACAAGATTTCCGTCGGGCGCAATGGCAATGCTCAAAAAAGCATCATCGGTTACGGTCCTGTATTTCTTCCAGTCTTTACCCCCGTTGTCGGTATATATTACGAGCCCTTTTTCTCCCACCGCCCAGCCGGTTTGTGCATCCCTGAACACTATGTCGTTTAGTCGCCATTTTTCGGCCGTCAGCAGGTTACCGTTACGCACCCGCGCCCAACTACTGCCTGCATTGGTGGAATGGAAGATGCTTCCTTCCGCACCGCATATCCATATATCGTTGGCATCGGTACAGTGTATCGCTTTAAAATTGTCGTTCTTTACTTCGGTATATGTCCAGGTTTTCCCGGTGTCGGTTGTTTTTAGTACCGCGCCATAGCCGGCCACATAGCCCGTTGCCGCATTGGTAAAGGCCACGTCATTCAACCCGAATTGGTAAGTGGTGGTGTCTATAATGGTAAAATCCTTACGCAGGCGCACTACGGTACCGCCTTGTTGTGCAGAGGTAGCTATCAATATGCCGGTTTCATCGGTGGGGAAGGTAAGTGCCACGTAATATCGCCAATCGGGTACTTGGTTCACCGTCCAATTATCAAAGTCTGCCGAGGATAATACTTTGCCATCGAACCCGGAAAGGTATACGGTTCCGTTTGGTGAAGTACCCAAGCCATACATACCTTTTCCCGCTTCAGGATAAGATGAGTGCGTCCATGTATTACCCCCGTCTTTGGATATGAGTATTTCGGCCGATAAATATTTTTCCCCGCCCCCTATGATACCGATACCGTTTACAAAACGAATATTATTGAGGCGAGATGAGGTATGACTTTCGAGGTGTACTATCTTGTCAAAAGAAAGCGGTTCTTTTTTACAACCCGCAATAAAGGCGGCAATTAAGATGACTACTCCTGTCAGTACCCGTTTCATGGCCGTTTTAGTTTATATACGCGCACGGTGCCTTCTTCAAAAATTTTCTCATCAAGATATGGCTTTACATCCTCATTGTTGTCGACTGGGCTGTCGGTAAATAAGTATTGCGCACCTTCGGCAGTATAAGCGTTCATTTTTTCACTTGTCAGCCAATCATGGTCAAAAGTTCGGCCGCGCCGGTTTAGGTAATACAATAGTATAAAATGGGAATCATCATTGCCTACTATGCACAGTGCTTCGCGCGGCACCAATTGTCTTAATTGCTGTTTGTGTTTATAGTATACCGGGTTAAAGCCCGGGTCATCGGTACGCCACCTGTCGTTGATGCGTAGGTAGGCCGTTAGCGGTAATATGCAGAGTAATGCAAACAAAAAATACCGTAAGCCTTTTTTGGGGATGGCAAACAGCTTACCCGCACCATAAGCCACAATAAGAAATATAAGCGGCAGGAACGGAAACAGGTAATAGTCATGCACCAAGGCTATCATATTGGCTTCAAAAAAGAAGTACGCTACTATTAGTATGGAGCAGGTCAATAATATCGGGAAGTATCTATGCTTGTAAGCTTTATTGCGAAACAGGAAATAAAATCCGGCTAAAAAGAACAATACCGAACCATAGTTAATCAGCAGTTCGGGCAATATGGAGGTAAGATTACCGACGAGGATATTTAATATCTCGGAGGGCTTTTCTTTTACATCGGCCATGCCTTTTAACACGCCGTTGCCGCGCCATGTGGGTATGGCCCCGATATACCAAACCGCGGCAGGTATTTGCGCCGCACAGTATATTAGCATGGCTTTCCATGGTATGGATTCTTTACGCTTGGTGCATATATATAGCAGCCCGCCGGCTAACCCGCCATATAATATGTAAGGCAGTTTGGCTAATGTGGCCAAGCCCAATAGCAGTGCACTCCACCATATATTGCTCAAGCTGCCTTTTCGCAGGTAATTAAAGAAAAACATACTGCTCCATACTGTGCAGCATAGCGCAAAGTTGTCCGGAAGGGGGTTGATGGTGTAGTAGAAAAATACGGGCGACCAGTTAAAGGTCCACGCGCAAATGGCCGCTATACGCTTATCGTCAAATATCGCATCGGCCAATCTAAACATGCCCAACACGGTAATCAGCCCCATTATAAATGTAAGCATCCGGCTGATGATAATGTGCCGCCCAAATACCTTCACAAATTGCGCAAAAGCCCATTGCATTACCGGGAACTCCATTTTTACGCCTGCTTTATCCAAATCATTGTACACGGGGTTGGTAATCGTGCCTATGGATTCACTGAGGTTGTATACCAATGTTTGCGTTTCCGTTTGCCGCCATACGTGTATACCCACCAGGTCGCGGTTAAATACGTGTAAATGCAGCAGGAAACTTAACAGGGGTATAAGTATGGCAATAAGGTAGCTATAATTCACTCGGCGTGTATCCATAGGCGGCTTTCACCGGAAAATTAAAGAAAAAGTGGCTCCGAATGCGGTATTTTCATAGCTGAATGTGCGCTTGCCGTGATAAAAATTTTTCAAACGGCTCTTTAATTTCTTTGCAATGAAAATACTGTGCGTTACTTTCGGTATTAAATGCCTATCACGTTTTCATGCGTTACATAATTTGGCTGACGTATATTTTTTTTATTGTATTTCCGTCAATGTGCCCTGCGCAAAGCTCAATAAACATGAGCATTGTCGACGGGCTCCCTTCAAATCACATCTATTACCTTAAAGTCGATAAAAACGGGTATTTATGGTTGGCTACCGATAAGGGGGTACTTAAATACAACGGTTATCGGTTTAAAAAATTCGATTTGAGTGATGGGCTACCTGTAGAGGATATTTGGTCTTTGTTTGAAGATAAAAAAGGTCGCATCTGGTTGGGCGGAATTGCGGATGGGGTAGGATACATATATCAAGACCGGTATACCCGGGCAAAATACGGCGGTTCGCCGTTTGTTTTTTACCCAAAATATTTTAGAAGTATTGATGACGGAGTTGCGTTTATTTCGTCATTTAAACTTCAAACTCCTGACATAGGATTGGTGAGGACCGATAGTGTTAGCTTGTTCAGATTTGTTAAGCGTATCAATCAGAAATTTATCACGCCGGATGGCAGTCTTATAATGCTATCGCGCAATAAGTTATATAAATTGTCTTTCAGCCAAGGAAACTACATCCGTTTTATTTGTGACAACGTATTATCCTATCGCGGGGCCGATTCTATAAAGTACAAGTCCTCAATGCTTAACTTTTGGGTTTATACGTCGGGGCAGGACAAGCATCGCATCCAAGCCTTAAATATAAAAACCTTACAAAGGAGATATATCGATTTTGACTTGGGAGAGGAATTATTTAATCTGCATGAAATAGGTGACAAAAATGAGTTGATAACCACTAAAAAAACATATATATATGATAGTGGTATGAACCTGCTTGGAGCTACGAATTTCAAAGAGTTTTTCGATTCCGTAAAGGATGTGCAGGTCACTCATTATATCATGGATCATTTTTGGGGTAATATTTGGGCTACAACGTCCAACGGAATTTTTTTTGAAAATACACGTGCCAAATTACCTGAATTTGCGGACACCATTGGCTTAAGAGGGACGAAGTATGTGGGGCATGCTACCGGGCTCTTTTATCGTTGGCACCAACAAAACAGAGAGCTCACCGCATATGACAGTAGCGGTATATGTAGATATAGATATAAGCTAAACATCACTGACGTAACAGGTGTTGCCGCACTTAATAAAAAATTTATACTTATTGCAACGCAAAGACAAATATATGAATTTTCATTATTTAATTCGAAGTTGTCTGTTTATAGAGAATATAAAAACATCAAATTATACTTTCCTAATGAAATCCATATACGAGAGTTCAAAGGAAATTATCATATCACCGGTCACTACGGAGCTATTAAAGACCTATTTGTCGTGAATCAAGATACCATGTATTTTAATGGGTTAGGCCATGGATTTACAAGGCTTACATACAATGGCGATACAGTGGTATTGAATATTATAGATGAACAAAGAATTAAGGGTATAGCTTATGATACTCCGCATAGAAAAGCCTGGCTCTACAGTCATAATCACATCGCATTGTATGATTTTAATTTCAATAAATTATACAATCTCACGGAATTATTTACAAAGCTTTTTGGCAACATTTATATAGATGATGTGTTGATTAGCAGCAAGTATCAAACAGTATTTGTTAAGAGCTACGACAGGGTTTTTGCGTATAACTACGGTAAGCACTATATTGAATGTATATATCGAGATTTTGGCATAAGAGATGCTCGTCTTTTCGAGATGGGTAAACAAATTGTTTTAATTGGTAAGGCAGGATACATTTTCCTTTCAAGTGATAATGCACATGGTTTTATAGCAACAAAATTACCAAACACAAAATATCTTTATTACACAGAGATAGAAGACATAGGTTATTTGGGTAATGATGTTTTGGTATTAACAAACAAGGGCATTTTCTCCGCATCAGGGTGCTTGCGTAACTCGAAACAATTTGTATCGGAAAATTTGGTTCGGTTGGTGGCATCTTATTCCGATACCGTTCATCAGGTATTATACGGAGATACCCTTATCCTTCTTCAAGGCAAAAGGTTGATAAATTTTGATGTCCTAAACCCCGGTGGTAAAGGAGAGATTAAGATTAATTATCGTATTAGGCAGACAGAAGCAAGATGGCAGCCTGCAGATAATGGAGATATCTATTTATCGGATCTTGAACCTGGGATATATTATTCATTAAATGTGATGGCGCATGATGATGTTTGGCAAAGCAAAACCTATCGCATCACCCTATATGTAATACCCGATTGGTGGCAAACTTCCGCAGGTAAAAAAATATTGTTGACCGCATTCGTGCTTAGTGCATTGCTGTTGATTGCCCTTATCGTGTTTGTTACCCGCAGATTCGTTGAGCGAAACAACGCGAGCCGAAATAGGAAACTAAGCCTGGAGCTAAAGTCTATTTATGCCCAAATAAACCCACACTTTATATTCAACTCTCTGAATACGGGTCTCTTTTTTATTAAGGAGCAGAAAACCCGTGAAGCCTATGAGCATATTGCTGCCTTCTCCGACTTGCTAAGAGCCTATATAAAGTCTGCAAGAAATAAATTTATCACTGTTAACGAGGAGGTGGAAAATCTGGAGAACTATATACTTTTACAGTCTGGCCGGTTTGAAGATAAGTTTGATTATCGCGTAGTGGTATTGCCGAGTGATGCCTCGGGAGAGGCACGTATACCGGCGTTGATCGTACAGCCTTTGGTGGAAAATGCCATTGTGCACGGCTTGCTTAATAAAGATGACGGCAAAAAGGGAAAACTGCTGGTGGAGTTCTCCGTTTCCGAAAATGGTAAACGCGTTGTTTGTAAGGTAGATGACAACGGCATTGGCCGTGAAGCATCTCAGGCCATGCAACGGCAATCGGGGGTCAACTTACCACACTACGGTTCTTTTTTGGTAAAAGAACTTATTGATATCCTTAATACGTATGAGGACATGTACATAGAAATAAGTTACCACGACAAAATATATCCCGAAACCGGAACCACGGTAATGCTTACCATTCAATACAAATAGCGTGAAAAAATATAGCTGCGTAATAATTGATGATGAACCTAAAGCAATAAAACTGTTGGCGGATATGCTGAAAGAGGTGTATCCGCATATGGAGGTTGCATCCACATGCACCGATTGGCAATCGGGTTTGGCCACATTGAGACAAAGCGCACCCGATTTGGTTTTTATGGATATCAACATGCCTCAGAAAAGCGGCTTGGAGTTGTTGAGCTACCTTCCCGCGCTTAAATCCGAAATTATTTTTGTTACCGCTTATCCCGACTACGCGTTAGATGCTCTTGACTTTTCGCCAAGCGGCTATGTGTTGAAACCCGTACGAGAAGCCAAGCTTGTTAAAGCCGTAGATAAGGCGTTGGAACGGGTTGATGCGGCTCGCGGCGCCACGGCAGGGAAACCACCGACTTCCTCCAATGATAGAATTGCGATTCCCAATGATAAGGGCCTTGACTACATAGCGGTTAAAGACATACTTTATTTCGAAGCATTGTCGCGCTACACGCGTGTGGTATGTACAGATAGAAAAGTACTGAGTTCCTACAATATAGGTAAGTTTAAAGAACTGGTTTCCGATACCGCCTTTTTTAGTGCCCATCGCTCTTATATCATCAACCTGAATTATGTTAAGCGTTATGAGTCCACAGGCATTATAATAATGAGTGACGGTACCGAGGTCCCGCTGTCAAGGTCTGTGCGCGATGAATTTCTGAACCTGTTCGGTCGGCTTTCATAAAAAAGCCTGCTTGAAAGAAGCAGGCTTTTCGTCGGTTATGCACTATTGTTTTATAAAAGTTGACGATGCATTTCCGGCATCGTTGCTGTATACCGCATGATACACCCCCGAAGGCAAACTGCCGATGTCTATTTCATTTTTATTCTTTGTCGCATCTTGTCGTAGCATCAGTCTCCCCATCCCGTCGTATATGCAAATTGTGGCGTCTACACTGTTTTCATCGGGTGTTTCTATGTATATTTTATCTGTAGCCGGGTTGGGGTATATCGTGGGTTTGGCTTGCTCGCCGGCAATAGAATTTATCACTGTTCCCAATGGCCTGTAATATGCCAGGGCTGTATCGGCAACGGTTTTAAGGTCGTTTAGCTTGAAGGTACTTCCACAGGCATGGCCCGAACCCATGTCTGTTGTTACCAGCGCAAAAGCAAATTTGGTTTTAGTGCCTGCGGCAAAGCTATAGTCATCCGTGGCCAATATCATGCGCCTGTCGGCGGGAGGATTACCGCTCGCACAGTCCGACCATTGGGCGGTATCCGCAGGATTTCCGGGAAATATGTAATTGGCATTAGGTCCGGCGCCCGTGCCTGAAGACAATTGCCCATAGCCTTTAAAGTCGTTCCTTAAGTGCTGTCCCCCTCTAAATATTGACCTCAGGTAATTATCGTAATGAATATCCGTTGTCGGATTACCTTCTTGGCTTAAATCATTATTATAATACATAAAGCTGCCCAATGGTTTTAAGGTAGCGGCATCTCCCGGTGCTTCCATTACGGCTATGCCGGAGATAGGCGGATTGGCGCCATAGGCATAGGGTTGGCCTGTACCATCGCCGTTTGCCGTAGAGTAGGCATACCCCATTCTATGCGAGGAATCGAAGCCAATGTAGTCATCCAAGGGGTAGCCTAAGTCAATATCACTCCATATACCTACTCTGAAATCAGTGTAGTTTTTGTCGGACTTATTGTGGATGTTATACTCATAGAATACCACATTGTCTATCGCCGTATTTTTTTTAAACGCATACGCCATCACGTGTACTTCTACCTTTAGCGGTTGGCCATTGGTAGAGGTGTGCGTAGGTCCGTTGTCGCTAAACGCCCACCACAATGCCTGGTCACCCTTAATGTCCGGGTAATCACCGTCAAGCGGATTGTATTTTCCGTCGTTGTTTGCGTCCACAAAAGGTGCCATGTCTCCGGACACGAAGAAATATTGGCCGTTAGGTCCTTTTACATGTGGGTTATTTTTACCCGGCCATTCCAAAATTGAGGTTGGTATGTTGCTCAGCGTACGGGTCGATAATTTTTTAAAGTCATCGATATCCGTTCTGTTAACCTTCCAAATTTTTGCCCATTCGGATGATATACCGTAGGTAAGTGCACGGCTTACGTCCAGCGGTCCCGGCCAATAGTCGTAACCGTTTTGCCCGTAGGTTTGCGCGGATATATGTAGCGTATTCCCGTCTTTTGCGGACATCCACAGCGCTGATGTGGCATTAATGTGCTTTCCGGAGTTTTTGGGGAATTCGCATTCGGGCGTTAATTGCGTAAGGTCATACCACAGGTTGCCGTGTAGATAGGCAGATGCTTTAATGTTGTTGATGTCGATGTACGCTTTGGCGGTAAATGGCTGCTGGGCGAAGGATAAGTCGGAAAAAGCCAAGACGACGGGTAGTAGTTTGAGGTAAGGGTACTTTTTCATATTATTTGTTATTTAGGGTTAAATATGTGGTAAACGTACACCCTCAAAAAACGCTAAACAATGTTAAATCCCGAATATGACCGAAAACTGATACTGCCCACACATTGCGGTGACAGTATACACGATAAGATGGTGATTTGCCACGCTTCTGTCCGGCTTCGGTAGGTATAATTAAAAAGTGTACAGGGATTTCTGTACACTTTTATTGCTAAAGATGGCAGGTTATTTACCTTAATTCCAGCAAGGCTATGTTTTCTATATGGTGTGTATGCGGAAACATATCTACCGGTTGCAGTCGGGTTATCTTATAAGCTTCGTCCAGCAGTTGTAGGTCTCGGGCCTGGGTCGCGGGATTACAGCTCACATATACGATTTTTGGCGCGCGGATGGAGAGTAGTTGCTGCACCAGTTTTTGATGCATGCCTGCCCGTGGCGGGTCGGTGATAATTACATCGGGTCTGCCGTGTTCCGCAAAAAAAGCATCGGTGCAGATGTCGGCCACATCTCCGGCGTAAAAAATACAATTGTCAATACCATTGAGCGCCGCATTCTCCTTGGCATCTTTTATGGCATCTTCTATTACCTCTATACCTATTACTTTCTTTGCGTTTTTAGAGCAAAAGATGCCAATGCTTCCCGTACCGCAATAGAGGTCATAAAGCGTTTCGTCGCCTGTCAATCCCGCAAACTCGCGCGTCATGGCATATAGGCGCTCGGCTTGGTATGTATTGGTTTGGAAAAACGATTTTGGGGAAATCTTGTACCTGAATTCTTCCAGCGTTTCTTCTATATAAGGCTTACCATGGTAGCATACTACGTTCAAATCGCTGATGCTGTCGTTCACCTTGGGGTTGATGGTATAGTGCAGGCTTGTGATGCCGGGTATATTTTCCAGCATATGGTTCAGTAATGCTTCTCGTTCGGCTTTATCCTCGTTCGTTATTACAAGGTTAATAAGTACTTCGCCGGTACGTGCCACACGTATAATCACATTGCGCAGCCAACCGCTTTGCGCGCGCGGGTCGTAATAACTCAGGTTATTGGCTTGCGTGTAGTTCCTCAATACACTTAGCAAAAGGTTGGTAGGTTCGGGTTGCAGGTAACAGGTGCGTATTTCCACCACTTTATCAAACATGCCCGGCGCATGAAAACCCAACACCGGCTCTTGGGGTAGGGGTTCTCCCTCCGCTGCTCTCAGTTCTTCAAAGGTGCGATACTTATTGGTGCAAAAGGTAAATTCCAGCTTGTTGCGATAGTAGCGGTCTGCTTCGCCGCCTATTATCGGTTGCATCTCCGGTAGGGCAATATGGCCTATGCGCTGCAACTGGTCTTGCACCTGTTGCTGTTTATATTCCATTTGTTTTTCATAGGGCAGCATTTGCCATTTGCAGCCGCCGCATACACCAAAGTGTTGGCAAAAAGGCTCCACGCGCAGGGGCGATGGTTTTACCAGTTCCGTCACCCTTCCTTCGGCCCAGCTTTTTTTATCTTTGGTAATGCCCACGTTCACCACATCGCCGGGTATGGCATTCTGTACAAACAGCACCTTGCCTTCGTCAAGATGAGCAATGCTTTTTCCTTCGGCGGCATAACTGTCTATCGTAATGTTTAAAACGGGCTGTCGCTTTTTTCTGGCCAATATTGTTAGGATTACGTTAAATACCCGCAAAGGTACATCCGCAAGGGCACATTAAGCCGTCTTATCGGGGTAATTTCGGCAATTGTCCTGTCGCGGTTACACGCAGGGGTTAATTGTGTAAAAACAATTATCTTCACCAATTCTATAAATATGAAGCTATTTCTATCCGTACTGTTAATGGTACTGTCTCAGCTTGCTTTTGCCAAAGACGGCTATCGCATTGCTTTGCAAATGAAAGGCTCGGGTATTGTTGATTCCACAGTATACCTGGCCAGTTATTACGGCGAGCCGCTGCCCAAAATTTATATTGCGGACTCCGGTCGCTTTGATAAAGACGGTAAGGTGATGTTCGAGGATGATAAGCCCATAGTAGGCGGTATATATATGGTGCTGCTTTCGGATATGCGTACTTATTTTGAGGTGTTGCTGAACAACGGTGTGGACATAGGCATTACCGCCACCCGCGAAACGCTACCCATGGGTGTTGTTTACGAACGTTCTCCCGAAAACGAGCGTTTCCAAGAATATGTGATATACCTACAAAACCATTCTTCCCAGCTTCAGGTTATATCCGAGAAAATAACCAAGGCTAAAACAAAAAACGACAGTGCCAACCTTGTGGCCAAGCGCGCCGAGATAGCCAATGAGCTAAGGGTATACAGGGTAGAATATATTAAGAAATACCCGGGTACATTATTGGCCAATATATTCGGCGCTTTGTTTGCACCCGAAGTACCCGGTGGTAAGCACCTCTTACCCAACGGCAAGCCCGATTCTAATTTTGCATACAATTATTACAAGGCACATTATTGGGACGGCTTCGATTTTAAGGACGACCGCCTGATGTATACACCCATATACGACCCCAAATTGTCTGCCTATTTCAATCGTGTGGTACCGCCTTTGCCCGACAGTGTGGCTAAGGAAGGCGATGTTTTGTTGGAAAAAACACGTGGACAGAAGGAATTGTTTAAATATACTTTACACTGGGTAACCAAGTTTGCCCAAGAAAGCAAAGTAATGGGTATGGACGAGGCCTTTGTTCATTTCGTGGAAAATTATCACATGAAGGGCGATGCCTACTGGATGGATAGAGACCTCTTGGAAAAATACATAGACAAGGCTAGAAAAATTGCCCCCAACGTATTAGGCAACCTAGCACCCGAAATAAAAATGCGGGATATGGACAATAATCCCGTTAACCTGCATTCTGTTCCGGCAAAGTATACGCTCTTGGTGTTTTGGTCGCCGGATTGCGGCGGCTGTCAAAAAGAAATTCCTATACTGGACTCTTTATACAAAGCCGAGTGGAAGGCTAAGGGGGTAAAGGTTTTTGCCGTGCGTACCGAGGGCGATTTGGGTCAATGGAAAAGCTTTGTTGAAAAGCATAATATTTCTCCCGATTGGATACAGGCTTACGACCCTGAGCATAAATCGGACTACCGTGCGCAGTATGATGTTTATGGAACACCTTCTATATATTTGCTCGACGAAAAAAAGATGATTCGGGGCAAAAGGCTGGACCACACAAGCATACCCAAGGTGATAGAGATAGAAGAGCTAAAATCAAAAAAAAGTTAATAAACCATACAACTGATGCGTAAATTATTAGCAACCTGTTTATCCTGTGTACTATTTGCCAATGCAGGATTTGCCCAAAAGGACGGTTACAACATCAAGCTCACGCTAAAAGACGTGAAAGACAGCATGGCCTACCTGGCACACTACTACGGCAAACCGCTCCCCACCATTTATAAAACCGATTCCGCGCGCTTTGATAAAAACGGTACTGCCGTTTTTAAGGGTAAAGACAGCGTTTTGGGCGGTATCTACATGGTGCTTCTTTCCGATAAAAAGACCTATTTCGAATTGCTGCTGAATAACGGAGACGATATGACTATCACAGGCCCGGTTGGTGATTTACCCGAAGGACTGGTGTTTAAAAATTCTCCCGAAAACGTGCGTTTCCAAGACTACGTAAAGTTTTTGAGCAGCTATGGCAAACAGCAGCAGGCGCTGATGGATGAATTGGGTAAAGCCAAAACCGCCGCAGATACGGCCGCTGTTCGTACCAAAGGTGGCGAGTTGTCTAAAAAACTCACCGAATACCGCCGCGCCGAAGTAAAGAAAAATCCCAATACCCTTTTGGCGCACATTTTCAGCGCTTTGGAAATACCGCAGGTGCCCGAAGGCACACATTACTTGGCCGATGGTAAAACAGTGGATTCCAACTTCGCGTTTAATTATTATAAGTCACACTACTGGGATGGTTTTAATTTCAACGACGACCGCCTGATTAACACGCCCATTTACGATATGCGCCTCGACGAGTATATGAATAAACTCGTTCCGCCCATTGAGGATACCGTAACCAAAGAGGCCGATGCGCTTTTGGCACAGGCACGTCCAAGCAAAGAACTGTTTAAATACACACTTTGGTGGCTTACCCGCTGGGCCGAGTCCAGCAAGATAATGGGTATGGACGCCGTATTTGTGTACCTCGTGGAAAACTACTACATGAAAGGCGATGCATTTTGGCTGTCCACTGAGGATTTGCAGAAGTATTCCGACCGCGCCAAAGCCATTGCGCCTAATGTTATCGGTAACGTTGCCCCCAACATCAAGTTGCCTGATGCAAACGGGAAAGACCAACAACTGCATGACGTAAAGGCCAAGTACACCATCGTTATATTTTGGGAAACCGACTGCGGACACTGCCAGGCCGAGATTCCCAAATTGGATTCTTTATATGATAATGTGCTGAAGAAAAAAGGCGTGAAAGTATATGCCGTACGTACAGACGACGATGAAAAAAAATGGAAGGAAATGATTACGAAGTACGACCTTACCGATTGGGTAAACGTATACAACAACCATACTTCACGCTATCGCCAAGATTATGACGTTTATAGCACACCTACCATATATTTGCTGGACGAAAAGAAAATAATCAGGGGTAAACGGATAGACCATAGCAATGTGGGTACCCTGATAGAGATGCTGGAGAAAAAAGAGAAAGCGGAAAAACAATAAGAACTTTATAAAAATTTACACACACATGCGAAAACCGGTCTTAACGCTCCTTGCTTGCGGAATTTCATTCATTGGTTGGTCTCAAACCCTGTTCACTTACGGGCCCAACGAAGTAAGCAAGAATGAGTTTTTAAGGGTTTATCAAAAAAACAGCCTGAACAAACAACCCGATTATTCAGAGAAAGCTTTAAGAGAATATCTTGACCTCTATGCTCTTTTTCGTATGAAGGTGAAAGAGGCCGAATTGCAACATTTGGATACCTTACCCAACATACAGAACGAACTGAATAACTACCGCAAGCAGTTGGCCAAAAACTACCTTACCGATGAGGAAGTAACCAACAAGCTGGTACGCGAAGCTTACGACAGGATGAAGGAAGAGGTGCACGTACAGCACATTCTCATACTTTCTTCGCAAACCGCGGCGTCTGCAGATACCGTGGAGCCTTACCGCAAGATAGACAGCGTATACAACGCCCTTACCAAAAAGAAGGCAGATTTTGCGCAAATGGCGGCAAAGTACTCGGATGACAGAGGTAATAAAAACAACGGTGGTGATTTAGGTTATATCACCGCGCTGAAAACGGTATACCCGTTTGAAAATGCGGCTTACAATACACCCGTAGGCAAAATCTCGGCTCCTTTCCGCACTGCTTTTGGTTACCATATCGTAAAGGTGTTGGACCGTCGTGAGGCCAAAGGTGAGGTTAAAGTGGCTCAGATATTGGTAAACACGCCGCCCAGCAAAGGAGAGGAAGGTGTGCAGGCCGCTCTGAAACGTGTGGATTCCATTAAGGCCGATATGAAGAAGGGTGTTTCTTTTGAAGACCTGGTACAAAAATACTCTGATGATAAATACTCCAAAAACGAGAACGGCGTATTGCCCGCATTCGGTGTAGGTGCCATGGTACCGGCCTTCGAAAGTGCTGCCTTCGCGTTGAAAAAGCCCGGAGACATATCCGAGCCTGTTAAAACAGATTACGGTTTTCATATCATTAAGCTGATAGAAAAGAACCCGTTGAAACCATTCGACAGTTTAAAGGTGGTAATTAAGCGCAAAGTGGATAATGATTCACGTTCACAAATTGCTCGTGATATCTATTTCAATAAAGTAAAAGAAAAATTTGCTTTTAAAGAGTTTCCCGCCAACTTGGCCGAGGTTACGGCGCGTATGTCTAAACTGCCCGATACGGGTAAAAAAGCCAATGCTTTCGAAGCTTCGGACTATACGGATATGACCAAGCCGCTGTTCCAACTCAAAGGCCAAAGCTATTCTCAGATAGACTTCCTTAAGTATGCGGAAACCATCACTCGCGGACGCATGATGGGACCCAAACCTGCAGTGGTAAAAGACCTGTACAATCTTTACGTGTCTACCGTAGTGAATGATATGCAGGAGCATGCATTGGTTGAGGAAGTACCGGAGTTTAAAAACCTGATGGAAGAATACCACGATGGTATCATGCTTTTTGAACTGATGGACCGAAACGTATGGGGTAAAGCCTCTCGCGATACTACCGGTTTGCAGGCTTTCTACGAAACACGTAAAGGCAAGTATATGTGGGAGCCCGGGTTTAAAGGTTCCGTTTATCGCTTTAAAAACGAGAAGGCGATGAACGAGGGTGTAAAGCTTTTAGGCAAAAAAGGTACCACAGACGAAGACTTGGTAAAGAAACTGAATACCGAAGCCGAGCCTGATGCGGTAACCATCAAGACAGGTCGTTACGAGTTTTCCAAATTTAAAGACGCACCTCAATCCGCGATAGTAAAAGGTAAAACCACTGCTCCCCGCAAAGAGGAAGACGGTACCTATGTGGTGGTAAAGGCAGAGGAGATATACAACCAGCCTGTTGCCAAAACACTGGACGAAGCAAGAGGCTACGCCGTTGCCGAATACCAAGATTACTTGGAGAAAACATGGAACGAGCAAATGCGCCAAAAATATCCCGTTAAGGTAAACGACAGCGCATTTAAGTCAATGGTAAAATAGTGTTAAACAACACTTTAATGCATAACAAAAGCCCCGCCTACGCGGGGCTTTTGTATTATATTCGTTCACTGAAACACAACACAAAATGAAGATTTCATTTCACGGTGCGGCGCAAACCGTTACAGGCTCCAAACACATTATTCACCTGTCTTCCGGTAAAAAAATATTGCTCGATTGCGGTATGTTCCAAGGTATGGGCAAAGATACCGTGAGGCTGAATTCCGAATGGGGTTTCGAGCCCGCGGATATCAGCTGTGTCATCATCTCTCATGCGCATATAGACCATATAGGTCTATTACCCAAACTGGTTAAAGACGGGTATCGCGGTAAGATATTTTGTACCACGGCTACCGAAAACCTGATGAAGATTTTGTTGTTGGATTCTGCCCGCATACAAGAGGCGGATATCCGCTATGCCAACAGGCGCCGCGAGCGTGAGCATCGCGAATTGATAGAGCCTTTGTATACCGAGGAAGACGCTAAGGAAGTATTTCCGCTGCTGCACATGATAGAATATAATCGCCCTTACGAGATAGACGATGATATAGAGTTGTTGTATACCGATTGCGGACACATACTGGGTAGCGCGGCGGTAAACCTTACCCTGCGCGAGAAGGGAAAGGAGGTGCGCCTGACGTTTAGTGGCGATATAGGCCGTTACCGCGATTTGATACTGCGTTCTCCTGAAGTGTTTCCGCAGGCCGATTATATTATCATGGAGTCAACCTATGGCGATAAGCTTCATGAACTCGTTACACCTTCTGCGGACAGGCTCTTGAGCCATATAGTTGACACTTGCCTCAAGAAGAAAGGGAAACTCATCATCCCTGCCTTTAGTGTAGGCCGTACGCAGGAGGTATTGTACCTGCTTAATCGTTTGGAAACCGAGCATCGTCTGCCGCCAATAAATTATTATGTAGACAGCCCGATGTCTATCGAAGTAACGGAAGTTATAAAGCAACATCCGCAGTGTTTTAATCGCGACGTGCAAACCCTCTTGCGCAAAGACGAAGACGTATTTGCCTTCAAAGGGCTGAAATATGTACGGGACGTGGAAGACTCCATGGCGCTTAACGAGTCTACGGAACCTTGTGTTATCATATCCGCATCGGGCATGGCCGAGGCGGGCAGGGTAAAGCATCACATCAAGCATAATATTGAAAATCCTAAAGCCACCATTTTATTTGTAGGCTATTGCGAGCCATATTCCTTGGGCGGACGCCTGAAGAATGGTGCGGAAGAGGTCACGATTTACGGGGTGCGCTATGGTGTTAAGTCGCATATCGCCAGTATAGACAGCCTCAGCGCACACGGAGATTATGATGACATGAGCCAATGGCTGGCCTGTCAAGACCCTGCACAAGTGCGTAAACTATTCCTCGTACACGGTGAGCCCGATGTACAAGTGAAGTTTAAAGAGCGTTTACTGCGCAAAGGGTTTAAAGATGTTATTATACCTCGCCTGCACGAAACAATTGGCTTAGGCAATATGGATTGAGTTATTTTGAAGCTGTTAAATGATAAAACCCGGCTTTAAGCCGGGTTTTTGTTTATAATTATTAATTTCTAAGTCTGTAATTACATCCCCCTATTGTCTTCTATACGTCTCAGGTTTATTGATGAGATATTGGACACGATGATGGGGTATTTCTCCAGCGTTACGTCGGAGGAGTCCAGTCCGAAACCGCGCTCTTCCGACAGGCTTACTTTCTTCAGCAGGAAATAGGCGCGCATCACAATCTTCTCCAACAGGTTCAGTTCGTTGTCGCGCGACAGAAATTTTTCCATAACTATAAAGCGGAAATCGCCCATTACGTTGTTGCGGCTCAGGCTCTCGTAGCGGCTCACAACGTTCACCTCTTTATTCTGCACCATTTCTTCCACCACTTTCTTAAACATCATCTGTATACGGTGCTCCACGCGGAAACCGAGGCGGAATTCCACCCGGATAATTTCGTTGGGGATAATGGTTTGCACCGAATACTCCATGGTATAAGGCTCATCCAATACATCCACATGCACAAACCAATATATATCCGCACGTTTGGGTTTGCGGTATAGTATGGAGTAGATAACCTTGTGTTCTATTTCTTTGGGATTGTTCGCGCTGGTAAGATATACCAGGTGTGTGGCATATTTGGGTATGGATTTGTCATTACTCAACTCTTGGAGGATGGGTACATAATCTTCCAGCTTCACAAATTCCACATAGCGATTTTTGATTTTTCGGGCCTTAAACCAGGCAAACATCGTGAAGAATATACCGCCGGCAATAACCAAGGTTACATAACCACCGTGCGGGAATTTCTCCAGGTTGGCAATCAGGAATGATGTTTCAATGGTAAGGAACACCGCCAGGTAACAACCTATCCATATCAAAGGTACCCGCCTTATAAACATAAAATAGGAGAACAATATGGAGGTCATTATCATCGTAAATACGATGGCCAAACCGTATGCCGCACCCATGTTGCTCGACTTTTGGAAGTAGAATACCACCACCGTACAACCCACAAACAACAGCAGGTTTATGCCGGGTATAAACAACTGTCCGCGCTCCAATGAAGGGTAGTGCACCTTCATACGGGGCCAGAGGTTCAGTTTTATGGCTTCGTTAATCAGTGTAAACGAGGCCGATATCATGGCTTGGCTGGCTATAATCGCTGCACAGGTGGCTATAAGAATGCCCGGTATTATAAACCATTGCGGCATTACCCCGTAGAAGGGGTTGCCCGTTGTGGCATCCCATGTTTGCCCGCTAAAGTTGTGCAGTATCCACGCGGCCTGGCCCATATAGTTGAGCACCAACGCGGTTTTTACAAAAATCCATGATACGCGGATATTGGCCTTACCGCAGTGTCCCAAATCGGAGTATAGCGCCTCGGCACCCGTGGTACACAGGAAAATGGCACCTAATATCCAGAAGCCTTTCGGGTAAATGGTGAGCAGTTTGATGGCGTACCAGGGGTTGAAGGCGCGCATAACCGACCAATCGTCACTGATGTGAATAACGCCCAACACGGCCAGCATGGTAAACCAAACCGTCATTATGGGGCCGAAAGCCCGGCCTATGGATGCGGTACCAAACTGCTGAAAAAGAAACAGTATGGTAAGGATGGCCATGGTGATATGCACCAATGTCCATGTACTGATGTGACCCAACAATGGAATGTTCTGTAGCCCCTCCACTGCCGACGATACAGATATGGGTGGTGTAATCATACCATCGGCCAATATGGTGGCCCCGCCAAGCATAGCCGGGAACACGGTCCACTTACCGTGGCGCCGTACCAAAGCGAAAAGCGAGAAAATACCTCCTTCCCCTTTGTTGTCCGCCTTTAGCGTAAGGGTTACATACTTGATGGTGGTTTGCAGCGTCAGCGTCCAAATGATACAGGACAGTCCTCCGATGATGAGGAGGTCGTTGATGGGCCGCCCGTTACAAATTTCGTTGAAAACGTACAGAGGTGATGTACCTATGTCTCCGTATATAATGCCAAGGGCAATTAATATCCCGGCCGGAGTAGCCTTGTTCAAATGTTTTCCCACAGATTATAAGTGGTTATATATTATGATACAGCGCGCAAAGTTAGTCTTTTCCGCATTCGCCGAAATAAACTTATCAAAATTTGTTCCAATCGGACGATTAAAATGGAATTAAAGCACCCGCATGAGTTCATTTGTGTATATATCCTTAACTTTGCGCCTTCCAAATGGCGAAGATAGGTAACATAGACTTGGGCCCGTTCCCGCTGCTGCTGGCCCCTATGGAAGATGTGAGCGACCCTCCCTTTCGTGCGGTATGCAAAGAGCATGGTGCGGATTTGATGTATACGGAGTTTATTTCATCCGAAGGGTTGATACGCGATGCGATAAAAAGCCGGCAAAAGCTGGATATATTCGATTACGAGCGGCCCATAGGCATACAGATTTTTGGCGGCGACGAGGAGGCTATGGCCCTTTCTGCCAGGATAGTAGATGCCACCAACCCCGATTTGCTGGATATTAACTTCGGCTGCCCGGTAAAAAAGGTGGTGTGTAAAGGTGCGGGCGCAGGTGTGCTGAAGGATATCGAATTAATGGTACACCTTACCAAGGCTGTGGTAAATGCCACCAAATTACCCGTTACCGTAAAAACACGTCTCGGTTGGGATGATAATAGCCGAAATATTGAGGAGGTGGCCGAGCGCTTACAGGATGTGGGCGTGAAGGCACTTACCATACACGGCCGCACAAGGGTGCAGATGTACAAGGGTGAGGCCGATTGGACGCTGATTGCCAAAGTGAAGGAGAACCCGAGAATCACCATGCCCATATTTGGCAACGGTGATATTGACAGCCCCGAAAAAGCACTGGAATACCGTAACCGCTATGGCGTAGACGGTATCATGATAGGTCGTGCGGCTATAGGTTATCCTTGGATATTCCGCGAAATAAAGCACTACTTTGCCACCGGCGAGATAATGGCTCCGCCAACGCTAGAAGAGCGTATAGATGCGGCACGCAAACATTTACACGGCTCCGTACAATGGAAAGGCGAAACCTTGGGCATCCTTGAAATGAGGAGGCACTATGCAAACTATCTTAAGGGTCTGCCAAATATCAAAGAGTTCCGCACGCGTTTGGTAACCACTGCCGTGTTGTCTGAAATTGAAGACATCTTCGCGGAACTGCGCGAACGCTACGCCGAAACGGCTTTCGGATAGAGGTCCCGGTTTATAAAAACCATTCCGCTTGCGGCACGAAAATGGGCACTTACTCCTAAAAAACACATGGAGTACCTGATACGCGATTTTTTTACCGCTTACGAGAAGAAATTTAATGAAGGTTTGAAGGATAAGGTAGACGTACCGGCTATTGCGGCTGCGTTTGCCGATTATTTCATTGAGGCACATCCGGGCGGTGTTACCGGCGGCAAAAACGATAAGGCATTTATTGAGCAAATACCTAAAGGATATGAATTTTATAGGGCCATAGGCACACGTGCGATGACTATTCGCGACGTGGAGGTAACACGCATAGATGAACTGCACTATATGGCCAAAGTATACTGGCATTCGGTTTACGACAAAAACGAACAAGAAATAATTATAGATTTCGCAGTGGTGTACTTGTTGCAGGTGAGAGATAAGCAACCGCGCATATTTGCCTTTATAGCCGGTAACGAGCGAGAACTTTTGCGGCAACACGGACTAGTCAAATAATCGCATTACGGTAGTGGCTACCGATTATGGCGTTTTTTAGTAAATTAGTAGTTTGTTATCACCTATGTGCTCGCCCCGTAAATTGCTCTTGCCGGTTTTGTTGTTGCTTTGTTTCATGGCAATGCCCGGAACTTCGAGCGCATACGGGGGTGGAGAATTGGTATACAGATGGATGTCGGATTCCACATACCGTTTTTTCTTTAAACTATATCGCGATTGTGCGGGACCCGCAAGGCCGATATCGGTAACCTTATGCGGCACCAATAATTGCAATGCCGCAAGCAATATCAACCAAACCATGGGGCTATGGGGCGGTGCCATAAACGGTAATATGCCCAATGGTACTCGTCTTAATGCGTCTTGCGCCGGGGTACCTACCCGTTGCGAGGATGCGAGTTCTACTATCCCCAACTATGAGGAGTGGTGGTACTCTGTGGACGTAACCTTGCATACGCGTTGCAACTGGCGCTTCTCTGTGGTCACTTCAAGAGACGTGAGTGTGAATTTGGGTTCCGGCAGTTTATACGTGGAGGCCACGTTCAATAACTTCGATTTTCAGGGCAACTCTTCGCCGTTTTACTCTGCAAGGCCGGTCACCAATATCTGCTTCAACAAGCTATATGGTTATAACAATGGTGCTGTGGATGTCAATGCCGATTCACTGGTGTCCGATATCATCATGCCGATGAATGCGCCCAACTGCGGTGCTATTCCTACAGTGATGTCGTTTACTACGGCTTCCCCGCCTTACAGCCTTACTTTTAACCCGATACAGACCGGCAATACCTTTACCTTGGACCGCAATACGGGCCACATGTCTTTTATACCGTTCCAATTAGGGTCTTCGGCGATGGCGGTACGTACCAGGGAGTACCGCGGTGGCCGGCTGGTGGGTTCGGTAATGCGCGACTTCAACATCAACGTGGTTAATAATTGCAATACCGGTGCGGCAGCACCCGCAGTGGCCGTGAAAACGGTAACCGGCGGTATATACAACGGCGGCGTGGTATACACTTGTCAGGAATTTCAAGTGAATCTGTGCTTTGATGTGGTTTCGCCAAACCCCGGTTCGGTATTAAAGGTCTCCACAAATATCAACGACTTGTTTGCCAATGCGGTAAGCAATTACACCGGCCAAGGGAGTGACAGCATACGTACATGTATTCAGCATAGCGCCACCTCTGCAGATTCGGGCTTGCACACTTTGGTAGTTACGGTAATGGACTCCTCTTGCTTGTCCCCGGGTTTAGTTAACTATTATAGGTACACCATTCCCATAATGGTATGGGGCAAAACCTATGCATTAAAGTATAGCGTATTGTGTCCCGGAGATACGGCACATCTATATGCGGTCAACGGGTCTGCTTTCACATGGTCTGTGCTGCCCGGGGGAGACGGTATCTCCAGCCTTAGTTGTGTCAATTGCCAAGCACCGCAAGCCACCCCGAAAATTACCACCAGGTATAAGGTTACTGCAACCAATACGGTATGCCCGTCTCTTTATGATACCGTTACCGTCAATGTACTGGATCCACCCATTTTTACACCGCTTTCGGATACGGTTATTTGCCCCGGCGATACCATAACGCTTGATTTAAAACCGGTACCGCCTGTCGGTATGGGATATAGCTATACTTGGTCGCCGGCCGGGTCGTTAAGCGCAGGCAACTCTGCCGCTCCCGATGCGTTTCCCTCCGCCGATGTTACCTATACCGTAGTGCTCACGAACGACTATAGTTGCAAGGCTTACGATACGGTAAAGGTGGAGGTGTTGAGCGGTATCAAAATCCATAATAACGATTCCACAATATGCATGGGGCAAAGCATGCAGATGAAAGCCCAAGGAGACAGCTATTATACTTATAATTGGCAAACCGACGCACCCAATCCGCAAATCGTTACTGCCGGGCAACTTAACCCGTTGGTTACGCAGGCAGACAGTGGGACCTTTTCCTATGTGCTTACGGCATCCTATCCCGGCTGCCCCGATACCACAGACTCGGTAAGCATCACCACGCAGCCCTACCCGGTTATTACATACAACCCTTTAGTGAAGATTTGTAAAGGTGATTCTTTACAATTGTCACTCTCTGTGTCGCCCGATTTTCCTTATACCTTTAAATGGTGGCCGGCCAAGCGCATTAGTGACCCCAATATTCTAAATCCTTATTATTACGCAGACACACTGGGCAAATTGAACTACAGGTTGATAGCCACTACAAGCGCCGGCTGTTCCGATACGGCCGATATGCAGATAGAGATAACCTCGCCTACGGCGTTTCTGAAAATGCTCTCCAACGATACGGTTATTTGCCCGCCCGATACCGTACGACTTGAAGTGGGCGGCACAGGTTTAAAAAGTGTGCGTTGGGCGCCCGGTCTCAGCCTTACCGACACCGGGTCTTTCGTTACCTATGCCTTTCCCGGTGCCACCACTACGTTTTATGCTTTGGGTATAGATTCCAATAACTGTGCGGATTCCCTTGGCGTTACCATACTGGCCAAGCCTGCGGGTGTGTTGCGATTGCCACGCACGGTTAGGGTATACCCCGGGGAAACTTATCTCGTAGACCCCGAGGGCAACTGTAGCTATTTTAAATGGAACACCTACGAATACATGAGTGGTCCTGCGGCCAATCCGCTCATTGAGCCAAAATCAAATATCACTTATATAGCCGTTGCCACTACGGAGTTTGGCTGCGAAGCCACCGATACCATGAACGTAATAGTGGAGGATAACAGTGTAATGGATGTGCCCAATGCCTTTACACCCGGCTGGGGTACCCTGCACCCTAAGATTAAAGCGGAATATCGCGGCACGGTTGAGCTCAAGAAATTCCTGATTTATAACCGTTGGGGCAATAAAGTGTTTGAGACTGCCAATATAAATGAAGGCTGGGACGGTACCCTTAACGGAGCGCCACAACCCATGGGGGTATACGTCTATTATATTGTTGCGGATTTGGACAATGGCACGACTGTAAAACAGGAAGGCAACATTACCTTGGTAAGATAGATGTTGTCAATGGCCTATTAACACTTTACTTATCGTAACGTTATTTTGATCACTTATGGTTATACCATAAATACCCACAGGTAAATCACGGGTATCTATCTCTATTGTGTCTTCGGTGGCTTTCGTCTGCATCAGGCTTTGCCCCAAAGTATTGGTCAATGCTATTTGATATTCACCCTGTTCGGGCAGCTTGATGTAAATTCTGTCGTGTGCGGGGTTGGGGTAAATTTGAATTTTCGGCTTTTCGGGTGTATTCCTCTTTACAGACAATTTGGGATAGTCTCCGCAGGGGAAGCCTTTGTAAATGGCGGTTTTTGTATACTCGTCCGTTGCACCCGCACCTGAGCCATGATAATCGTAACGATATACCACACCCAAACCTTTTTTATATTTCAGTGTGGTAGTGTTCGGCTCCGCATTTGCCACTTGTACGCCTGTCCCGCCATAATGCAGCAAGTTATTTCTACTCATATACATTCCTTTGGTACAATATTGGGTGTCCGTTAGGTCTTGAAACAGGAGATGGCGAGAACCATATTCTTCGGGCAGGTAATCGGTATCATGTAGCTGTCCCGATAAATAGCGTAAAGTTCCCGTATAACCCTGTGTATAGTAGCCGGTGGGGGCAGGGGGGTAATAATTTTGCCGCCATCCTGTAACCGTATACGTTGTACTGTGGCCGCTCGTTTTCTTGTCGGTGATGTGCTCTAAAGTAAATGAAGGTGGCTGATTAATTCCCTGTATACCTACCGTATGGCGGGTTAAGAATATATTTCCCGTATCATAGTCATAAATGTCAAGGATATCGGGGTTCTCAAAATCGGTTTGCTTAAAAATGATGTTCTGTTTATCGGGGCTGTGATTGGTTGCCTCATCAAAAAAGTAGTCGGTTCCCGCTTTGTTTTGCGGAAAGAGATATAAGTCAGGCGTTTGTATAATGCCGTTGTGTTTACTGATGACAATGCGGCAGCCATGCAAAATATCCGTGGTATCGTTTGTAGTTAGCATTATTGTTTTGATACTGTCGGTACTGCCGCCTATGCTCAAGGTATCGATATCTATTACTGTTGCCTGCGCTTTGTAATTGCAGCTTTCATAAAATACCCACTTGTCGCCGGGTGTGGCTTGTGTTTTTAACTTTGCGGTATCGCCGTAATACCCGGGTATAAGTATTGTTCCGTCTGCTTTGGTAATTATTATTTTACCAAGCCAACTACCTCCCTCGGTATCTAGGGTAGCGTTCGCCATGTAATTTCCTCTGGGTGTCGCAAACAAATGATAAACGCTACCGGTGCCGTTTACTGTCACGGAATCAACTCGTGCTGCCCTTATGTAATGACGACTATTTGCATAGTATTGCAATTTGCCCGGCAAAACCAAGCCATAATTTTGCGACCCGGCCGTAGCGTAAATAAGAAGAAGCAGTAAAGACAGGATAGGTAATTTCATGTGGGGAAAATGATGATATGAAATTAGATATTTTATTTGTTGTACCATGTTTTCCGGCTCGGTTATTGTCACATAAATGCAATATTGTTTTCATTTTATTCGTTATAACCCTTTAAAACCGTTTTATGAGAAAAACGCTACTCTTGGCATCGGCCATCACCGTTGCCACAACCGGACTTTCCTTCGCACAAACGCAGGCACCGCAACCAAAACCCGGCAACCGCTTGGGAAAGGGCAATATGGCCCTCACCGCAGGTAAAGGCACGGGCATGGAGTCCCGACTTGTGGGCACCACCTATTGGTATTTCGACGGCAGTTTGGAGCCCTACGATTCCACACGTTACACTTACTCCGGCGACAGAGGTTGGGACTTTGTGCTGGATGATTGGAAATACGATTCAGGTCTGTCGTGGGAGCACGACGGAAGTTCTTATGAGCTCGCATATCGCGGCACACGCAGTTTTGATGCCGGCGACCGTATCGTAGGCGAACTCTTTGAATACTACGATGGCTCGGCATGGGGTACCGAAAGTGTAGGGAAATATATTTACGGTAGCAATGGCTTAGTGTCGGAAGATTGGGAGTCAGATTACGACGGTACTGATTGGGATACTACTAAAAACGTTTACACCTATGATGCGCAGGGACATTTGCTCACGCAGTTGATGACTGACTATTCCTATTCCATGGGGCAGTGGGCCAACAGCATACGTTTCACCAATACCTACAATGCTTCCGGTAATATCTTAAGTATGGTGGCTGAAACATGGAACTCGGCGCAGTCCTCTTGGGACTCTTCTTTTCGTACCGTATATACTTACACCGGTAACGAGCTCACACAGATGAGTTCGGGTTCCTACATGGGCGGTAGTTGGGCACAGTCTTCAAGAACAACATACACATATACCGGGGGTAAAGAAACAGGGGCCGAAATCGAAAATTGGGCCGGCAGTGCTTGGGTTAAAAGTCAACGCACCACCAAAACATACGCCGGTTCCGGAGACTTGATTACGGATGTAAGGGAAATATACGATGGAACGGCGTACAAAAACTATTACAAACAGATATACACTTACAACAGCTATCACCAAACGCTTACCGAAATCAGCCAATCATGGAACGATGCAAGCGGCAAATTCGAAATGCAGGATGGTAACAGTGAGGTACATAATTACTACGAAGAATTTAATAACGCCGTACCTGCCGTAGCTGTAGGTGCCATTAAGGCGGAAGTCTTCCCGGTTCCGGCGCGCGATATGCTTTATGTAAATATTGCACGTACAGGCAGCGGCGCGGCAACTATGGCGTTATATGATGCTACGGGTAAGCAAGTACGACAATTGACCCTGCCTGCACAGCATAATTTCACCAAGGCTGTGGATGTATCGGACTTGGCTACCGGTACCTATGTCTTGAGAATATCTGATGCGGCCGGCACCACCACAAGGCAGGTGAGCATTACGCACTAATTAATAGCACTTTTACAGGCATGAATTTTATGGCTGACGCATCATCGTCAGCCATTTTTTTTGCAATAAATTCATTAATCACAGTAAATTGTACCATGCGTTTAACCGAAATTACTCGTATACACGATATCACACCTGAAGAGTTCCGAAGTAGATATCTTTTGCCGGCAGAACCGGTAATAATCAGCAATCTTTCGCACCAATGGCCGGCGTATAAAAAATGGACTTGGGACTTTTTTAAAGACTTGGTAGGGCAGGTGGAGGTAGGGGTGTACAATAACATACGTGCCGGCGCCAAAGTGCCCGTTAACGGCTCCGACGGTAAAATGCTTTTCGGTGAGTATGTTGACCTTATCCGAAACGGCCCTGCGGAACTAAGGATTTTCCTGTTCAATATCTTTAAATACGCACCGCATATCGTGGAAGATTTTTCCTTTCCTGACCATTTGATGAAGGGTTTTCTTAAGAAGTTTCCCATGCTGTTTGTGGGTGGTGCCGGTTCCATAGCGCATATGCATTACGATTTGGACGTATCGCACATATTCCACACCCAGTTTATCGGCCGAAAAAGGGTATTGTTGCTGAACAACAACCAATCGCCACTGATATACCGTATGCCGGCCACGGTGGAGAGCGCCGCGAGCTTTGTGGATTGGCACGAACATTTGGATACCGAACAATTTCCCGCGCTTAAATATGCGAAGGGGTATACTGCCATACTGGAGCATGGTGATACGCTGTTTATGCCCGCCGGCTATTGGCACCATATGCAATATATGGATAGCGGCTTCGCCATGAGCCTCCGTGCATTGCCCGCCGGCGTCATGCCCAAGGTTAATACCATATACCATTTGTTAGGCATGCGCGGTTTCAACAATATGCTTATTAAATTAGCGCCCGAATGGTGGTATCATTATAAGCGTACTTTGGCCAAACGAAATGCGCAAAAAGCCATGAAACAATTAGGTGTAGAATCATGACGGAACTTGTAATAGCATCCAACAACAAAGGGAAAATAAAAGAAATAACGGAAATGACGGAAGGGCGCTTTGCCCTTCTTTCTTTGCGCGATATAGGCTTTGATAAGGATATTCCGGAGCCGTTCCACACCTTTGACGAAAATGCCTATACCAAGGCCGATACGATATATCGGTATTGCGGTAAAAACGTGTTTGCCGATGACAGCGGTATCTGCGCCAATGCCCTAAACGGTGCACCCGGTGTTATCAGCGCACGTTATGCCGGGGCCGATACCGATGACGAACGAAATTTGCAAAAACTGTTGCGGGAACTGGAAGGCAAGGCCGACAGAACAGGGTATTATAAAGCGGTGATTTGTTTGATATGGAACGGCAAGCCTCATTATTTTGAGGGTGTATGCCACGGAACCATTATCACCGGGCGGCGCGGGGCAGGCGGTTTCGGATATGACCCTATCTTTGTGCCGGAAGGATATGACAAAACATTTGCCGAACTATCGCCCGAGGTGAAAAATTCCATCAGTCACAGAGGCAAGGCAATGCGGCAAATGGTGGCTTTCCTGAAAGAGCAGGCAATATGAAATTTTCGGTAGGAGACAAGATAATATTAACGCGCACCGGCGAGGAAGGTGTGGTGATAGCTTATGTAAATAAGCAAATTGTGGAAGTGGAAGTAAATGGCACCACCTTCCCCGTGTATGTGGATGAAGTGGAGCATCCCTACCTTAAGTGGTTTACCGAAAAGAAAATAAAAAATACAAAGCCCGCACCGCCGGAGCAGTTGCCGGTGGAGCGCGAAAAGTTCCGTAAGCCGCGCTTGGCAAAGGGCATATACCTTTCTTTTTTGCCCGTGTTTAAGTTGGAAGAGATGGAGGATATAGTGGACGTGCTGAAGGTATACCTGGTAAACGAATTACCGCACGATATACGCTATACCTACGATGTTCGTTTCGAGGGGCGCTCCGCATTCAGGCACGAGGGGAAATTACATGCGTTTGGTCACGTATACCTGCACAGTATTGCATATGATGATATGAACGACCAGCCCAGGTTTCATTGGATGGTGGCCGATACCGCCGACGAAAAGCTTAAGGAGGAAGAAGGCGTTTTGCGCATCAAACCCGTGAAACTGTTTGAGCATGTAAACGAAGGATTGGTGAATAACCAACCCACGTTCAGCTACATGCTTGTCGAAGGTTTTGTTGTAAAGCCCAAACCTGAAAAGCCGGAGAGCTTTGAACCGCCCGTGGCCAAACCATATATTACCGTGCGCAATGCACCCACCATGACAGACCCGCCCAAATACGAATTGGATTTACACATAGAGCGGTTGGTGAAAAACCGCAGGGGATTGTCCAATGCTGATATGCTGCAAGTACAATTGGATACGTTAAAGCATTACCTGCAATTGGCCTTGCTCCATCGCCAGGATAAGATGTTCGTGATACACGGTATAGGCAAGGGAGTACTACGCGAAGAAGTACACAAATTGCTCGCGCGCACCAAGCATATTGACCGGTTTAATAATGATTATCATGGCCTATACGGCTATGGCGCCACCGAGATTTTCTTTAAGAAGTAGTGCCGCTATCGCTTTTTCATTTGCAGTGCTTCCAACATTTCATCCGTAATGCTGTCGGTGTAAATACCGGCACCGTTTACCAAAATGCCTTTAATGCCGTACTTGGGTGATGAGATGGCATATACGGTAGCTTCGTCGGCAGGGTCGCTTTCCCCCTCAAAGCGGTACACCTTATCTATTATAAACTCATCGTGAAATACCTTGAAATGCCCCTGCCGGCATTCCAGACAGGTTTCCATCATGTTAAAGTCTTCCACATAACCCTGTTGGCGCAACGCCTCCATTACTTGAGATACGGTATCCATTGCTTACGGTGTTTGTTTGCTTAAATATAAGCCATTATGCCGCAACGTTTGCCGAATAATAATGAGCCTTTGTATGGTGTTGGAGAAAATTTAATGCGTGTTGGCACAGGATTTTTAATAAGCTGGTAGAACCAAACGACAGGAAGATGAAAAAAATAGCATTATTTACGACAGGATTAATTTTCGCCATCACCACGGCAAACGCGCAGGAAATGGTGGTACAGAAAGAAAAAGCGGTTAAAACACCCGGACCCAGTTACTGGTCTATTGGCCCCACTTTGGGATTTGGCCACAGTTGGATGAGCAACATGAGCGACCAAAACTTTAAGCCCACGGCCAACATAGGTTTGGCAATTATATACTCTCGTGACGAACATTGGGGATGGGGTGCAGACCTCGCTGCCTCTGCCGAAGGTTATGATATGGATTATACCATGGGCAACCGCGTGTATAATGCCAATATCACACCCGTATATCTTCGTTTGACGCCTAAAGCTTATTATTTCTTTGGCGAATATGGAGATGTGGTACGTCCGAAAGTGTACTTAGGCCCCTCTGTGGCTTACAAAATGGGTGAAGACCAAAGCGTATCGGTGTCTACATGGCCTAACGGAGATGCCGCACCTCGTACGGTTTATCCCAACGGAGCAGATGTGTTCAATGATTTTGACTTAGGTGTAAATGTGGGTGCGGGTGCCAATGTACGCCTTGCAACGCGCACTTGGTTAAATCTTGACTTGGGTTATACGCACGGCCTGATTGACGTAACAGATATGAACAACATGAACCGCAACCTGAAATTGAATGCGGGTCTGATGTTTGGTCTTTAGCAAATGATTCTTTAAAAAGTAAAGGCGCTCATTGAGCGCCTTTTTTATATCATATCGGTTTTTAGTAAGTCATTGTGTATACCCACGGCGGCTTTGGCACCTTCGGCCGCAGCCATTATCACCAAGTGCATGTCAAAAGCCGCGTCACCTGCCACATATACGCCGGGTACATTGGTACGCTGTTGCCGGTTGATGATGGCCGCGCCCTTTTTTGAGCGCTTACAATTTAGCTGTGCCAACAGGTCATCGTTTACTTTATGGTCGTGTAATACAAACATCGAGTTACAGGGTACGGCTTCCGCATCCTTTAGTATCACGCGAGTAAGCCTGTTATCTTCATGCTCCAGCTTCTGCACTTTTTTTGACACGACGTCAATTTTTTGTAATTCCAGCACTTTTCTTTGTTTGGGGGTCAGGTATCGGGCCCCGTCGGTAAAAAGCATCACATGGTTGCACAGGTGTTTTAGTGCGAGGGCCATTCCGTATCCGTTTTTCTTTGCCGCGTATAGGCCTACGGTTCCATCACGGCATTCCCACCCGTCACAAAAGGGGCAATGAAACACGCTGTGTCCCCAAAGATCCCGCATCCCGGGTACTTCGGGTATCTCGTCTGTAACACCGGTTGCCAACAGCAGTCTGCGGCAGAGGTAGGTGTTATCCTTATTATCTTTTATCTCGAAACCCTTTTCCAGCAGTTGCCTTACACTCACCGCTCTGCTTTTCTCAATGCTTACATGGTATTTTTCCAGTTCGGCATGTGCCGCAGATAGGTATTCGGCAGGAGTAATACCGTCCCTGGTGAGGTAGTTGCGTATACCGTGAGAGCGCAGGTTGCGTTGGTTGCCCTCGTCCATAAGTAATACTTTGCGGTTACTGCGTGCCAGCACTATGGCCGCGCTACAGCCTGCCGGCCCTCCGCCCACAATTATTACGTCCCAAATCTTATTGTGCATATTCTTTCCCGTTTTATTGGTAGTCGGCTATCCTATGCAAATGATGTTCCATGTGGTGCAGGTAGTCGTCTATCAAAAATCCGAGCGTAACCGGGCTACCTTTTACAATGGCCGTGCGAGATAACTCGGCTTCGGGTATATGACTGATAATGAATAACAAATGCCGATTGTATGCTTCCCATAGTTGCACAAGATTCCCGGGTTGGGCATTTTGATAGTAGTTGTGCTTTACCCATTCGTCTTGCGTATAGCCCGGCAGCGGGTGATGCTCGTGCGGAATGCGTACAAACCTTTGGTGATTATTGGCGGCACTGTCTATCAGGTGGCCCAGTTCCTCTTTCTTACTCCATTTGCCTGGGGCGGGCTTGTGTGTAAACTCATCGTCGGGTATGGCGCGTAAGATGGGGGGGAGGGTATCCAGCACATAAGTTAAGCGCGCTATGGTTGCCTGTATCATGTTGCGGGTTAGTTTATTTTTCCAATATACGAATCTCCACACGGCGGTTTTTCTCTTCGTCTTGCATATTGCGCTCGGGTGCCACAAGTGGCCGCGAATGTCCGAAGCCTTCAAAAGACAATCGGGAAGAAGCTATGCCTTTGCCGGTAAGGTAATAATAAATATACTTTGCCCGGTTTAAAGACAGGGTGCGCAGGTAATAAGGGCTTGGGTCTGCGGCCGCATCTCTCACAGGCTGCACGTCCTCGTCCAAGGCATCTTTGCCGGGTGGTACACAACACACATGCCCTTCTATACGTATGCGCAGTTTTGGGTTTTCTTGCAACACGGATAATAATTTATCCAGTTCGGGAAGGCTCTCGTCTGTTAGGGTGTGGCGGCCCGTATGGAAGTAGAGGTTGTCTAACACGAATGTCTGCCCCGGGGTAATGTTATCTATGGTTGTGGCAATGTTATTGCGGGGCGGTGCAGGGGCGGTAGCGGGTTCCGCCGGGGGCGGTGTATTGTTGGCAGGGCGGGGGGATGTGCCCGTAAATATTTTGTTTGTCGTGCCTATTACTATATCCACCTTGCGGTCCTGTGCGTAGCCGCCGGCTTGCTCTCTTGTGCGCAAAATTTCTCCTTTACCCACCGTAGCCTTTATATGAGTAGGGTCTATGCCCATGCCCGTAATATAATCTGCGGTATGCCGGGCTCGTTTTTCCGAAAGAACGTCGTTATCGGCACTACTGCCCAAGTAATCCGTATATCCTATAACAAGCAGGTATTTACGGGCATTTATGGCATCGGTATACAGCAGCGAATCAAGTGTGTGGCGAGCGGTAGTTGTAAGGTCGGCCCGGTTTAGCGGAAAGTATATATGTACCGTATCCGCAGAGGCTTGCGCCCATGCCGATGCCGCCGAAACGCAAAGCATAATAAAGGATGCCGCAATACCTCTCATTGGCCTAAACCTACGCTTTTATTGCCATAAAACGGCTAAGGCATGATTTTATTCCTATTTTTGGCGCATATATCTCGTTGAATGATAGAAGTAAAAAACGTTAAGAAGAGCTTTGGCGAAAAGGTGGTATTGGAAGATGTAACGGTGAACATGTACCCGGGTAAAACCAATCTTATCATTGGCAGCAGCGGCAGCGGTAAAACAGTGCTGATGAAGTGTATGATAGGACTGATGAAACCCGACTCCGGTACCGTTTCTTACGAAGGCGTGGATATAGGCACCATGGATAAAAAGCAGCTGAAGGAATTGCGCACACAAATAGGTATGCTGTTTCAGGGTGGGGCTTTGTTTGATAGTATGACAGTGGAGCGCAACGTGCGTTTTCCGCTTGACATGTTTACCAATCAAACCAAAGCGGAAAAGACAAAACGGGTAAATGAAGTATTGGCCCGCGTGAATCTTGAAGGCTCCAACAAAAAATTTCCCGCGGAGCTGAGCGGTGGTATGAAGAAGCGGGTATCGCTGGCAAGAGCCATCGTAATGAACCCCAAGTACCTGTTTTGCGATGAACCCAACTCGGGCCTCGACCCCCTTACCTCACTGGTAATTGATAAGCTAATCAAAGAGATAACCGAAGAGTATAACATTACCACGGTGATAAACACGCATGACATGAATACGGTGATGGAAAGCGGGGATCATATCCTATATATGCATAAAGGCCGCAAGAAGTGGGAGGGCTCCAACAAAGACATTATTTTCAGTGACGATAAAGAGTTGGACGACTTTATTTTTGCTTCCGATTTCTTGCACAAAGCCAAAGAAATGAGCCGCATGGAGGCCGAGCAGCAGAAAAAATAGCCTATTTCTGCGTTAAATTATTAATTTGTAATTAATATAAATATTTTTCTTGTCAGGAATTTGTAAAATTCCCCGGAGCGTATTAAATTACAGTAGAATACAAAAGAAAAGACCGGTTGAAACCGGCCTTCGAAATCTAGAATTGATTACCCATTACAGTCTTTAGTAACGTCTTTAATTGTGTCGGTATTATATATCGACGCAATTTTTTTTATGTTGAGGTCACTGTTTGCGTCAGTATGCATTATTAGACGCAGCCACATATGAAAAGGTTGGTAAATGGTGAGAAAAAATTTTTTTTCCGAATTTGAAGGCTTATTCCCGCGTCATATTTCCTCGTTTAGCTATTAAAAACTATTTTTGCCCGCGTTAAATAAAAAATTGAAAAGCTCATGGCTGTTCTGGTTAATAAAAATTCCAAAGTAATCGTGCAAGGATTCACAGGTACCGAGGGTACCTTCCATGCCGGACAAATGATAGAATACGGCACCAACGTGGTAGGTGGTGTTACCCCCGGTAAAGGCGGTACACAACACCTCGACCGTCCCGTGTTCAACACCGTTAAAGATGCCGTAGACACTACGGGAGCAGACGTGTCCATCATATTTGTGCCGCCCGCATTTGCCGGCGATGCCATTATGGAAGCCGCAGATGCCGGTATCAAAGTAATCATTTGTATTACGGAGGGTATACCCGTGCAAGACATGGTGCTGGCCCGTGAGTATATCAAAGGTCGTGATTGCCGCCTGATAGGTCCCAACTGCCCCGGTGTTATCACCGCAGGCGAGGCCAAAGTGGGTATCATGCCCGGTTTCGTGTTCAAACCCGGCCGCATAGGTATCGTATCCAAATCGGGTACGCTGACTTACGAAGCCGCAGATCAAGCCGTAAAAGCGGGTATGGGTATCTCTACCGCCATAGGTATAGGCGGAGACCCCATCATCGGTACCACCACGCGCGAAGCGGTGGAACTGCTGATGAACGACCCCGAAACAGACGGTATCATCATGATTGGCGAAATAGGCGGTAACATGGAAGCCGAAGCCGCCAAGTGGTTGAAGGATAACATGCGCAAACCCGTGGTAGGCTTTATTGCCGGCCAAACCGCGCCTCCCGGCCGTCGTATGGGTCACGCAGGCGCCATCATCGGCGGTGCAGACGATACTGCCGAGGCTAAAATGAAAATCATGCGCGAGTGCGGCATCCACGTGGTAGACAGCCCCGCCAACATCGGTAAAACAATGGCAGAAGTATTGAGCGTAACCGCTTAGTCTTCTTCCCCGATATATTTAATGTCCGCTCCCCAAAAGGGAGCGGATTTTTCATTTAATGACAAACAGGTGTTTGCCATTGACGAACGAATCTATCTTTCGTGTTATTAAGCTTGTCTTAAGTAGTATGAGATACATCTTTACCTTTTTATTATTGGCCTTTGGGTGGAGCGCTTCGGCGGCGGATACCACCAAGGTTTTATTTATAGGCAATAGTTTTGTGGCCTCCAACGATTTGCCCGGCATTTTTCAGCAATTGGCCAACCAAGGCGGCCATGACGTATTGGTTGGTTCGCACGCGCCGGGTGGCATATTTGTGGGCGATACCCGGCAAGGCAATGCCGCGCATGCCTACAACCCTGCCACATACGATTTGCTGCGTTCGGAGAAATGGGATTATGTGGTGGTGCAGGATAACCAAGGCTTTTACTCCTACGCGGTAGGCGTGTTTCCTCCATATTCCAAAGTAGTGGAAGGACATTCCGAAATACGGGATTCCATGCTGGTGAACAATCCCTGTTCCAAGATGTTGCTGTTTTCGGGCTGGTGTTTTAAGAACGGCTGGCCCGGCGAGTTTCCCGACGGCGCATCCATGAACCAGCGCGTGTACGAGAACTATGTATACATCAACAAAAGTGTGAACCAGATAGTATGCCCAATAAGCATATCTTGGAACCGCATTATAAAAGCACTGCCCAATATCGACCTTTGGTCGGCAGACGAGGCGCATCCTTCTTATGAGGGTAGTTATCTTGCCGCAGCCACCATATACAGCAGTATTTTTAAAGAGAGTGCGGAGCAGGTTCAGTTCCAAGGGCCGATACCGCCGATAGAAGCACAACTGATGCGCAAAACGGCTTATGAGGCCGTGGTGGACAGTGCGGAACCTACCAACCTGGATACACTGCCTGTTGCCCAGCCCAACCGATACCTGGTACCTCAAACCACGTGTACCAATTACGATTGGTATAAGGATGGTGTGCTGGTGCGCAGTTCTCCCATCCCCCTGATGGGGCCCTTACCCGATGACGAGTGCTACGTGGTGGTGGGTACACTGCCCAACGGTTGCAAGATTCGCAGCTTTAAGAGGTGCGTAAAGTATGACCCGGGCGGAGGAGGAGGAACAAGTGTGGCAACTGTAGCTCGTAAGCAAGATCTGAGCATATTCCCCAACCCCAACACGGGTAGTTTCGGTATACGTTTGGCTTATCCCTCACCATCCGTAAAGGTGGAGGTATACAGCTATACCGGGAGCTTGGTATATGCCCGAAATTACGATGCCTCCCAAGAGCAGTATGAAGTACACCTAAGCGATGTGGCCCCCGGTATGTACCTGGTAAAGCTACAAACGCCTGAAGGTACCTTCACCCCCAAAGTGCAAGTGACACAATAAGAGGAGTTCTTTTTTTCATAGATCGCAACCCCGTTCGGCATAGCCGTTCGGGGTTTTCTCTTTGGCCCCCTAAACGTTGGCCGTACTAAATTATTGTGGTAAAAATATCTTGAAATGTCATGCGTTTGTATTGAAAACGCATAATGATGAAAACGATAAGCGCACTTTTGTTGCTCGCATGTTTTATTGTGGCGGAATCGTGCAGCCGCGATAAGAAAACAACACCCGAACCTACCACACCCAAAGAAAAAACCTACGATAACTATACGGCTTTAAAGCCGGGCAATTACTGGATATACCGGTCTTACCAATATACGCCGGCCGGTGAATTTGAAGCAACGGAAGACTATGACAGTTGCTATATAGAGAAGGACACAAGCATAGGGGGGAGCCCATACTATAAATATTGTAGCGGGCGGGTGGGCAGTGCCGGCGTATCCGTAAGATACCTGCGCGATTCGCTCAGCTATATGGTAGACCATGAAGGCATTATTATGTTTTCCTCCGAAGATATGGGACGCGTGTTTCGCACTTATGAGTGGGGACCCAATGCTGCCACGCCACTTACCTTTACCGTTACCGAGCAAATGATAGCCCGTGACGTAACCCTAGAGGTGCCCGCCGGTAAGTTTGAAACATATGTGTTTTCCCGCACTTACCACTATCCGCCAAAAGTGGCAGACGCTGATATTTCTATAGGTACCTGGTACGCCAAAGGCGTGGGTGTGGTAAAGCAGACTATGGCCGTATATTTCTCAGACCCCCAATTGCGCTTTGAGAACAGGTTGGTGCGGTATAAGGTGGAGTAGTCGATAGGATTTTACATGCTGTTATTCAAGCTACTCATCATCCACCAAGTTTTCATTGCTTTCACGGATGAGCTTTTAAAATAGTGACTCCTCAACATGCAAATATTGGCAATAGTCTTTTATCGAATAGTAATTAGAGGTGTGATCGCTCAATAACATATCGATATCGTTAGACGCTTTGTTGATTAAATTATAGAGATAGAAAAAAACATCCACTCAGTTATGGCTAAAAATAGTGTAAGCAAAAGTCCTTTTATTGATAATAATTGTTGCAGAATTAAAACTGGATTTACTGATAAATGAGGACTTGTATTTATGGGGAAAGGCAGGAAATGCAGTGGATAAACTACAAGAACCGGGAAAGACAATAATAATACAAGAGAAATTCGTTTTAATGTCTTTAGATTATTAATTTGTAATATCCAACAGGCGGTTTTATGTCCATGAAACAAATCTATTAGAGAATGGACTTGAACCTCTAATGATTCAATCTTATCTTTTTCTTGTTCTATGTTTTTCAAAACAGCAAGTGTAATTGATGCTGAGGGAAGAATTTGATAAGGGGAATGTTTCAAACGAGATTTTAGATGATTAAATGCCTCAATAATCTCCTCCGGATTATCATATAACTCTTCAAGGTCATGCAACTTTGAGATAATCTCCTGATCAGTCAAATTTTTAAACTCACCGTTTTTAATGAATTTTTCTATTGAAGACGAATTTTCAATCGTACGTTTGGTAACATAGCTAAAATTGCATTTTTCAAAGGAGATCTTTAGTGTCCTCGCTTTGTTTATCAATTTATCAAATTCGTCCGTTAAGTTGGATATACGATCTGTCAGGCCGATGATTCTAGAAATTAAAAATGCAGCAATGATACCTATGAATGCGCCGGTTGTTTGAGCAAATGTGCCAAAGAACGAATTCCAATCGTAACTCATTAACTAATGATTTTGCTTATATAAATTAGTTTGAAGTAATTGTAATTATAAAAACTAATGTTTTATAACCAACGAGCCAAAGTCTCATTTTCTCCTATCCTCCAGTTCCTTCGCTATCTCCATACTCCCATGGTCTCCGGACGCTTTTAGTCGGGTGATGATGTTTTGATAGCTTTCCGGGCTGCGGTTTTGGCTGAGCTTGAAGATGGCATCGGTTTGGGTAACCAATATTTCAAAGCCGGCAATTGCCTTTACCATGTTGTGGACATAATCCGGCGGCATGTTTTCCACCAATTCGGGTGTGTGTTGCGTGTGCTCATATTTATCGGTTAAGTCCTTAATGATTTGGTGTGTACCCTCATGGTCTAAAAAACGCATGGTGCCACGGGCATGTACGGTCATGTAGTTCCAGGTGGAGCCGATATGACGCTCGGCATACCAACTTGCGCTCACATAGCAATGCGGCCCGGTGAACAGCACCAACACTTCGGGGTTTTGCTCAAAGGCAAGGTGATGGTCGGTCTTGCGCATGATGTGCCCGCGCAGTACGATGCCTTCCGTGGTTTCTTCCACCATAACAGGTACCTGCGTGGCTACGCTGCGGCCGTTTTGATTGCCGGTAATCACGACAAACTCATGTTTATGCATGAACTCGATAATTGCGGCACGGTCTTTTTCGGTAAACTCAGGCATTTTGTACATAAAACGAAAATAAGGAATAAGGAGTAAGGAATAAGGGGTGAGGAGTAAGGAGTGAGGAGTGAGGAGTGAGCGGTATAGGATATTACGACTAATGACTTACTACTTACCACTATTGATTAATTTAGCCGCATGGAATACAAGGTAATAGGATTAATGTCGGGCAGTTCGCTGGACGGATTAGATATAGTATATACGCTGCTCGACGAAACTCGCGGGCAATGGAAATTTGATATACAAGAAGCGGAGTGTATACTGTATACCGACGAGTGGCGCAGCAAGTTGCGCAACGCCCAACAGCTTTCCGTACCCGAATTCCTGAAACTAAACACCGCATACGGGCGTTGGATAGGTGAGCAGGTGAATGAATTCATTACCAAGCACGGTATCGACCACCAAGTACATTTTATAGCCAGTCACGGGCATACCGTGTATCACGATCCGGCCAACCATACCGGTTGCCAGATAGGCGAAGGCGCCACCATTGCTGCCGTCACGGGACTGCCCGTAATCAGCGATTTGCGCAACCTGGACCTTGCCTTGGGCGGACAAGGTGCGCCCATAGTGCCTATCGGCGATAAACTACTGTTCGGGAAATTTGATTATTGGCTGAACATAGGCGGCATTGCCAATATTACCGTGCGCGACGGCGATACCATGCGCGCCTTTGACGTATGCCCCGCCAACCAGATATTGAATGCGCTGGCCGAACGTGAAGGAAAGCAATTTGACTACGAGGGCGAACTGGCACGGCAGGGTAGGATAATACCGCATGTATTGTCTCGCCTTAATGCGCAAGGGTTCTATAAGCAGGAAGCGCCCAAATCGCTCAGCAATGAGGCTGCAAGAGATTTGGTATTCCCCATACTGTTTGAAAGCAGCCATGATAATAAAGACATGCTGCGCACGATGGTGCAGCACATAGCCGACCAGGTGGCAGAGGCGGTAAAAAGATACTATACCGGCAAACCCGAAGCCGGCCTTTTGGTAACCGGCGGTGGTGCACTCAACAACTTTTTGGCCGAACAGATACGCGAAACGCTGGCACCTATGGGTATAAACGCCATAGTACCTTACGAACAGGTGGCACAATACAAAGAAGCGCTGGTGATGGCCCTAATAGGCGCATTGCGCTGGAGAGAGGAAACCAATGTGACGGGCAGTGTGACGGGGGCGCAACGCGACAGCATAGGCGGCGCACTGTGGATGGGGCATAGTTATAGTGGAGATTAGTGGCCTGATGTTCTCATTTCTTCACTAGTAAATATCCTGTTATTTTGTGGCGAAAACCAGTCTATTAAGGGTACTTTGTAGGTGATTTCTTCTGTACATATTACACCTCCTTTTTGAGGGGTCATATGTATCTTCAATAAGCCTGTTGAGGGTTTTATCGCAATAAGCTTCTGGTTATAATCAAATGCCTCAACAAACAGGATCAGAGAATCTTCGAACGCAGGAACTTTCAAATCAAAACAACCTTCTCTATTAGTAAAAGTATCGGCTATCCAGTTTGGCATTACAATAACTAAAGCATCCCTTACAGGCTTTTGTCTCTCGTTTAATACAATACCTTTTACTGTAACACTGTCTTTTGCAATTTGTGCATAAGCCTTGCTCCAAGGAATCAAACAAAACAAAGCCAATAGGAGGGCAATAGATAATATGAATTTAGGTTTTCTCAAATGAAGAAATTTCTACGGTGAAGTTAGATATTATCCCAAGAAAACTGCCATGAAAGTATCATCTTCCATGGCAGTAGTTATAGCTAATGTAATGATTTGTTAGTACTGACCCGTGCCCAGCATCACCAAGGTGCAGGCTTCCATCGTAGTGACTCCTTTCTGTATCAGTTTGCGCTCCAGTTCGTCGTTCTCCGTACCGGGGTTGAAGATAACCCTGCGTGGTTTCAGCGATAATATGTAATCGTAATAAGGTTTTTGGTTGCCGGGGTTCATGTATAGTGTTACCGTATCTATATCGCTCATTTCGGGATGCTCGGTAATGATTTCCACATCACCCACATTACCTTTCTTAAGGCCTATGGCCACAACCGGAACTTTATGGGCTCTTAAGCGTTGGATGGCCATGTTGCTGTATCGGGTGGGGTTTTCCGAGGCGCCGAGTACCAGTGTTTTTTTAGCGTTTTCCATAGTGTAAAGTTATTAAGTATTCTTGCTACCCGATACCGAGAAAAATGATGCCGGTATAGCGGCCGGTTATATTGTTTTAACGTTTGAGACACGGTTGTTTTCCCTAACTTTAAGCAACGTAAAGCAGAAGACATGCAGGAAGCATATATCATAGCGGGTTATCGCACGGCGGTAGGCAAGGCCAAGAAAGGCGGGTTTCGATTTTATCGCCCGGAAGACTTGGCGGTGGATGTAATTAAAGGTTTGTTGGCAAGCGTGCCGCAACTAGACCCCAAACTGATAGATGATGTGATAGTGGGCAATGCGGTGCCCGAGGCAGAGCAAGGGCTGCAAGTGGGGCGCATCATTGCCAACCGCGCGGTGGGCGAGTGGGCGCCGGGCGCTACCGTAAACAGATATTGTGCATCGGGCTTGGAAACCATAGCTATAGCCACTGCAAAAATCCGTACGGGTCAGGCAGACTGTATTATAGCCGGCGGCACCGAGAGCATGAGCCTGGTACCTACGGCCGGCTGGCGCACCATGCCCAATTACGAGATTGTAAAAGATAACGGAGATTACTACCTAAGTATGGGCCTTACCGCCGAGCAGGTGGCTCAAGATTATAAGGTGAGCCGTGAAGAGCAAGATGCCTTTGCACTGGCCTCTCACCAAAAAGCCGCGACGGCCATAAAAGAGGGCTATTTTAAAAAAGGCATACTGCCCGTTACGGTTAAAGAGGTATATGTAGACGAAAAAAACAAAAGACGCGAGCGCGATTATGTGGTAGATACGGATGAAGGCGTTCGTGCAGATACCTCCTTAGACGTACTGGCGAAACTGCCGGCGGTATTTGCGCAAGGTGGTTCGGTTACGGCGGGCAACTCTTCCCAAACATCCGACGGAGCGGCATTTGTAATAGTGATGGGCGAAAAAATGGTGAATAGCCTGGGACTGAAACCTTGGGCGCGCCTGGTAGCTTGTGCCAGTGCAGGCGTAGACCCGCGTATTATGGGGATTGGCCCAGTGGCCGCGGTGCCTAAAGCGCTGAAACAGGCTAATATGAATCTTGCCGATATTGACCTGATTGAGTTAAACGAGGCTTTCGCATCGCAATCGTTGGCGGTGATACGAGAGTTAGGTATGAATCCCGACATCGTGAACATCAACGGCGGCGCCATAGCATTGGGCCACCCGTTGGGTTGCTCGGGCGCCAAGCTGAGTATACAGGTACTCAACGATTTGGAAAGGCTCAATAAAAAATACGGCTTGGTGACCGCCTGTGTGGGTGGCGGACAGGGTATTGCCGGTATTTTGGAATTGATATAAGCATGACCAAAGTCATCTTTGCAATGCATTGTTAACGTGCTTTTTGTAATGATGAAACCGCTAATTTTGCCGTGCTTATCAACACGGTCATGCGCAGTTTAGTATCAAGCCTTTTGTTATTGTCTCTTTCCGTTACCACATTTGCGGGAGAACGTTCCAAGATAAAGATTACCGGTATTTACGGTCAATGGGGTTATAACCTCGACATGTATTCCAAAAGTGACATTCGCTTTCACGACGGGAATAATTACGACTTTACCATATACGGTGCAACCGCTACGGATAAGCCCGACTTTTCTGGATTAAAGAGTAACCCGCTTCAACTCACCATTCCCCAATTCAGTTACCGGGTAGGGCTTTACCTGAACGAAGCACGCACCGCGGCTATCGAAATCAACTTTGACCATACCAAATACGTGGTGCGTGATAATCAGAGCCTGCGTTTGGCCGGGCGTATACATGGCGAACCGATAGACAGGGATACCGTTATATCCCCTGATTTCATCCATTTTGAGCACACCAACGGCGCTAATTTTTACCACATTAATTATGTGCGCCGTTATGCGTTTTTATACAACAAGAAGAAAGACCGCAATTTGCTTTCGGTGGTAGGTAAAGCCGGGGCGGGTATAGTACTGCCCAAGTCGGATGTGACGCTGATGGGTGTACGCCGCGATAACCCTTTTCATGTGGCGGGCTACATCATCAGTGCGGAGGCAGGAGTACGCTATTATCCGCTTAAACACTGGTTTTTGGAAGTAACGGGTAAAAGCGGGTTTGCCCATTATACCGATGTGCTTACCATAGGCAACGGCAGGGCCAATCATCATTTCTTTTATGGCGAAGCTATAGCCACGGTAGGTTACGAGCTTTACTTCGGTAAGAAGAAAGTACAATATAAAAAACCGTAAGCCAAAATATTATGTGTTTGGCAGGCGTTATATTGTGGATTTTTAGCGCCGCATGAAATACCATATAGCTATTCTTTTTTTTGTTTTAGGTACATTGTTTGCCATGCCCGCCATTGCGGCATTCCCTACCGGTACTACTAATGTCGTAGCGCAAACCACGGTTTATGCCGAGCGCGCGGATGATGCGAAGGGCCACCAAAAAAGCGGTGTGTTTGGTATGTTGTCTCTATTTATGTCTTTAGTGCCTATACTTTCGCCATTGGCCATTGCCTTCGGTATCGTTGGCTTGGGCAGGCATAGGAAAAATAGAACATTGGCATTGATTGGACTTATCTTGGGAAGTCTTTGGCTGTTGCTAATGAGCACCATTATAGTGATGGCCTATGTGTTTGCCAAGTAGGCACACTATTTCTGCTTCTTTCCTTTATCCTCGTTGGGGCTTTTTTTGCGTACCACTATCCATTCGTCCAACTCCACGTTAAAGGGTAGGTTGCCGATTTTTACTATTGCTCTTTTATCACGTATTTCGGTAACGGTGCCTACCTGGTGGTTCACCTTATTACGCACCAAGTCGCCAAGGTTAATAGCTCCGCCCACCACTTCATAATTCTTATCGGCTTTTTTGGCTGCGGCGGCGTTGGTGGCAACTTGTTTGCGTTTAAAGAGGATGTTCTCCGCGCTTTGTATTACTTCCTGTTTGTTCTCGGTCTTCTTCCAGTCGTGGATGATTTGCTTGAACTTGCGTTCCATATCGCGCAGGTAGTCCAGTTCCTCTTTCTTAATGCGGTTTTGGAGTTTCAGCGTATCGTGGTGCTGCTTTAGTTTTTCCTTGTCAGTCAGTTCTTCGTAGTTCTTTTTGAGGCGTGTGTTTTCCTTCAGCAACTTGTCCAATTCTTTTTCCTTATCGGTAAGCCTAACCGATTGCTGCTCGGTTTGGTGCAGCATTTTATCCAATTTAAAATGCCCGCGCTCGGTAAGTTGGCGCGCCCGGTCTATAATGCCGGGCGGCAGGCCGCTACGCTGCGCAATGGCAAAAGTGTAGGAACTGCCTGGTTTGCCCACTACCAGTTGGTACAACGGCTCCAGTTTGGCTTCGTCGAAGGCCATAGCGCCGTTAAAGATACCCTGCACCTTACCGGCCATTACCTTAAGGTTGAGGTAGTGTGTGGTGATGATACCCAAGGCATGTTTACGCGCCAGTTCTTCCACAATGGCTTCGGCGAAGGCGCCGCCCAGGTTGGGGTCGGAGCCGCTACCCAGTTCGTCTATAAAAAACAGGGTTTTGCCGTTGGCGAAATCCAGGAAATACTTCATGTCGCGCAGGTGGGCGCTATAGGTACTCAACTCATGTTCTATGGATTGGGTGTCGCCTATATGTATCATCACCTGCTTAAATATGCCTACCTCCGAGCTCGGGTCGGCAGGTATCAACAGGCCCGATTGAGCCATAAGTTGCAGCAGTCCCACCGTTTTCATCGACACCGTTTTACCGCCGGCATTGGGTCCGCTGATAATGAGGATGCGCTTATCGCGGTCCAGTTGTATGTTGAGCGGGTAGGTGGGTTTGTTTTGCTCCTTATTATGCAAATACAGCAAAGGATGCAGAGCCTTTACCAAGTGTACGCCGGGGTGGGGACTGAGGCGTGGCATTTGCCCATTCATATCAGCCGCCAGCAAGGCTTTGGCGCGAATGAAATCGTACACGCCCGCCACCTCGTAATAACTATGCAGGAAAGGGTGGTAGACCGCTACCTGTTTGGTGGTTTCGGCCAATATGCGTTTTATCTCTCGCGTTTCGGCACGCTCCAAAGAGAATATCTCGTTGTTTAGTTCTATGGTTTCTTCCGGCTCTATAAACACAGTGCGTTGCGAGTCGCTCTCTCCGTGCAGTATACCTTTTACTATACGTTTATGTTCGGCGCCCACGGCTACGGTGCGTCTACCGTTGAGGAAGCCCTCCGAAATATCGGCGAGGTAACCCTGCTTGGTTAGTTTACGCAGCACATTCTCGAAAATCTTGCGCAGTTCCTGGCGTTTGGAGGCCATTTCGCCGCGTATGTGCATCAGTTCTTTCGATGCATTATCCTTAATGTTCCCCGAATCATCCAGCACGGAAGATATAATCTCCGCAATTTCTTTATGATATACTATATGTGAGGATATGGCCCGCAGTTCGTTAAACAGGTTGTCGTGCCGCTTAAACCAAAGCAGTATATTGCGCATATTTATCGCCAGTTGGCGTAAGGCGGACAAGTCGTCTTGCCCCAAGGTAGCCCCGGTTACAGAGAGCAGTTTCAGCTCCTTTTCAATGTTCAGCGTAAAGTCGTTGGGGAAATAGTCGGTACTCCCCAGCAGTGTGCGATACTCGTGCGTCTGCTTCAATGCTTTCTCCAGGTAGTCCATACGGGTATGGAAACGCAGGTTTTCCACTTGCTCGCGCGCGCTGTCCGTGCGGCATTTATGCTTCAGCAGCAGGCATACTTTATCAAATTCCAGTGCTTCCCTCGCATGTGCGGGGTATAGTTGCATCATATTCTTCTTCCTTCCTTCGGGTTGCGAAATTACGTATAAGTCTTTAGTCGTAAGGCATAAGTCGTAAGTCGTGGCAGGAACATATAAAGCTTATTACTTACGCCTTACTACTTACGCCTCTTCCTAACAAACATTTAGGTTTTGCAGCCGTCAAAAACATTTATATTGCGTAACAGGGTTATTTATGAGCAATTACGAGCGGCTGATTTCAAGCCTGGATGCGTTTATAAGGAAGTATTATGCCAATCGGCTGCTGCGTGGCACATTGGTACTGCTTATTTGTGTTTTGGCCTATGTGCTTACCGTAAGCGTGGGCGAGTATTATCTGTACCTCCCCTCTTGGCTGCGCATAGCCCTGCTGGGCATATTTATAGTGGCCGGGCTTGCGGCTTTGGTGTTGTGGGTTATAGTGCCGTTGAGCCAAATGAACCGCTTGGGTAAGGTCATCTCTCATGAGCAGGCGGCATTAATCGTGGGTCGGCATTTTCCCGAGGTAAGCGATAAATTGCTGAATATTTTACAACTGAAACGCCAAGGCGATGACAGTGCAAGCCGCGAGCTTATAGTTGCAAGTATCGACCAAAAAGCCGCACAACTGTCCGTGGTTCCGATAACCGGGGCCATAGACCTTTCAAAAAACAAAAAATACCTGCCCTACCTGTTGCCGCTGCTGCTGGTAGGCATATTTATACTGGTAGCCGCGCCCAATGTATTCAAAGATGCATCGGAGCGCCTGTTGCAGCCCACAAAATCGTTTGAAAAGCCCGCACCCTTCCGTTTTGTAGTGCAAAACGCAAACCTGCAAACGGTACGGAATGCCGATTTTGTATTGAAACTGCAAGTGGACGGCAATGCCTTGCCGAGCGAGGTGTTTATGGCTTTCGGTAACGACCGATTACCCATGCGCAGTGTGGCGGCAGATAAGTTTGAATATACTTTCCGCAATGTGACGGAGGAAACCACATTCCGTTTCTACGCCGCAGGCTACTATTCCAAAGATTATACGCTTACCGTAGTGCAAAAACCCTTGCTCAAGGCTTTCAAAGTACAGCTGGATTATCCGGCTTACACCGGGCGCAACGATGAAGTGCGCACCGCCTTGGGAGATATGACGGTACCTGCGGGTACGGAAGTAAGTTGGGGTTTTATGGCCGAGCATACCGATGATGCACTGATACGCCTGGGCGAAGGAGTACCCGTAAAATTGGTGAAACAAGGTAATACTTTTGCTTCGCAATACCGTTTTATGAGCGATACTTCGTACACGCTTATACTGCGCAACAAAAAATCGGGCGTGGCCGACAGTTTCCGCTACACGGTAAAGGTGATACCGGACCAACATCCCGTGCTGCAATTGCAAGAGTTCAGAGATACGGTATCGGGCAAGCAAATATTACTGAACGGTACTGCCGGAGACGATTACGGTATATCGAGAATACTGTTTCATTACGAGGTAACCGATGCGCGCAACACATCGCTCTATAAAAAGAACCTCCCGCTGAAAATATCGGCAGGCGCACTCACAAGCTTTCAGCACTATTTTGATGTGGGTATACTTGATTTGCAACCGGGGCAAAAGCTGAGCTATTATATAGAGGCTTGGGATAACGATGCGGTACACGGCAGCAAAGCCACGCGCAGCGAGGTAATGTCTTACCAAATGTTCAACCCCGAACAATTGGATTCGGCCATCAATGCCAATGCAGAGCAAATCAATTCGGGTCTGAGCAACAGTTCGCAGCAAACCAAAGAACTACAAAACGAGTATAAGAACCTGCAAAGCAAAATGCTGCAAAGCGAGAACATGGATTGGCAGCAGCAGCAATCGCTGGATAACCTGATGAAGTTGCAGAACAACCTGCAAAACCAAATGGAGGCGATTAAGAAACGCTTTGAAGAACAGGTGCAACAAAGCAAGCAAAAACAATACAGCCAAGACCTTAAGGACAAGCAAGATGAGCTGAAGCAGCAGATGGATAACCTGATGAACAAAGAACTGCAAGAACAAATGAAGAAGTTGCAGGAACTGATGCAAAAGCTGAACAAAGAACAGGCTTTCCAAACCATGAAGCAGTTGGAGCAGGACAATAAACTCTTTAACATGGACCTGCAACGCATGCAGGAACTGATGAAGAAGCTGGAAATGCAAATGCGCCTGGAAGATATGGCCAAAAAAATGGACGAATTGGCGCAAAAGCAAGACGCACTGAAAGAGGCTACCGATAATGATAAGAAGAGTGCCGATGCTTTGGCCAAACAGCAGGAAGAATTAAGGAAGGAACTGGATGATGCATTGGCCAAAGACATGAAGGAAATGCAGGACCTGAACAAGGAGATGAAGCAGAAGCAGGACATTGCCAAAGAACAGGATGCGGGCAAGGAAGCCGGGGGAGAAATGAAGGAAAGCCAAGAGCAGTTGGGCAAAAATCAAAAACAAAATTCAAGTAAATCTCAAAAAAAGGCTTCCGACATATTGAAGGATATGGCCAAAAGCATGCGTTCGAGTGCGGGCGGTATGAACGTGGAGCAAATTGATATAGACATCAAAGCCACCCGCCAGATACTGACGAACCTCATGCGCCTGTCGTTTGACCAGGAGCAACTGATGAAGAAAGTACCGTCTACCTCACCGGCAGGTAACGGCTACATAGCCAATCAGCACGAGCAATCGCGCCTTAAAAACAATTCGCGAATGATACGCGACAGTTTGTTTGCACTCAGCAAGCGTGTGTTCCAGGTGGCGGCTACCATAAACAAAGAAACGGCGGAACTGGAGAAGAACATGACGGCATCGGTAGACGCATTGGAGGCACGCCGCACCGGGGATGCCATAACGCGCCAGCAATATGTAATGACCCATACCAACAACCTTGCGTTGATGCTGAACGAAGTTTTGTCGAACCTGATGCAAATGCAAAGCCAGGCGCAACAAGGAGGCGAGGGCAGTTGCAGCAAGCCGGGAGGCAAGACCCCCAAACCCGGACCGGGTAAGCAATTGAGCGACATTATAACCGAGCAAAGACAACTGGGCGACGCCATGGAGCAGATGAAAGATGCCCAAAATAAAAGACAAGGGCAGGGGCAAGGACAAAACGGCCAAGCCGGTAACCAACAAGGCGGAGATAAGCAAGGCCAAGGAAACGGAGAAGGCGAATATGGCGACGCCGAACAACTGGCGCGCATGGCGCAGCAGCAGGCGGCCATACGCCGTAAGCTGCAAGAGCTAAACAGCCTGTTGAACAGCAAGGGCTTGGGCAATGCCAAAGAAATGAAAGAATTGCAAGAGCAAATGGACCGTACGGAAACCGACTTGGTAAATAAGCGTACAAGCGGAGAATTACTGTTGCGCCAAAAGGAAATACTTACACGCCTGTTAAGGGCCGAAAAATCGCTGCGGGAGCAGGAGCAGGACGATAAGCGTTCATCAAAATCGGGTGAGGAAATAAGCCGCAACATACCGCCGGAATTGCAGCGATTTATGAAGGGTAGAGAGCAGTTGCTGGAGCAATACAAAACCGTACCCCCTCAGCTAAAGCCCTATTACCGTACAATGGTTGATAACTATTATCAACTGATAGGCGCAGGAAAATAATATAATGTTTTCCATCCTAAAAATCAAGCGTTTTGTCATGCCTGTTTAAAAAATGAGCGCTAATGTGGGTTAGTGTAATAAAATTGTTAAAGCATGTATCTGCATCCTAACTTTTAGCATGGTTTTTGGTGTCTATTAATATGAAAGGAGGTCATGCATATGAAGGCGGATTAAAAATATTACCGTTAAAGTTGCATTAACAAAAAAGATTACTTAACTTTCATAGAAACAGTCAAACAGGTCTTTAACAAAAAAAACTAATGCCTATGATATTCTCAAGAACTTATCGTTACCAGTCGTCGATGCCGATAGATGATATCAAGAGTCGCCTGATAGGCAAGCACGTAACAGTGCACAATATGGACTTCGAGGTTTCCGAGAAGGACCGTATGCTTAAAATCATTCCCCATGCCGAAGACGACGGGGATTTGAAAACACTACCCATAACTCATATCGAACTAAACGGCAAGGGCGCCAATACGCAAATTACCATCAACTCCAAGATGCGTAAGATTGACTCCGGCGGGCCGATGCTGATTATCATCTTTTGTTCTTTCCTGCTTTTGGGGGCATTGGGCTTCCTGTTGCTGGGTCAGGCTGAGTATATGGCCTTTACATACGCCATGGGCGGTATAGGGCTGGCTATCTTCGCCATTTTCTGGACCAGGATGGAAAGAGGATATTTTGACTACGTTCGCAAGATTCGCGATTACGTAAAAAAGAGTGTAGCTTAAGCTACACTCTTTTTTTATGCATTAACGGCATCGCATGCCGATTACAATCATTTCTATTGTATGTAAGGTTTCAGCGTATCTATCGGCGTATCGCCGGTAAAGATTCTTGTCAGTTTCCTGTCTTTGTCATACACGTTTATTTGCGGCAACGATTCGTAAATAAACGTTTTGTTTATAAAATCCGCGCTGTCCAAACCCACATCTATCTTAGGATACTTGGATACTTTGGTTACCGCATCAAAAAAACTTTGGTAGCTTGCCATGCCCGGGGCTGCCATCATTATCAACCGAGATTTGTTGAACAAATCCAAGTGCTTGATAAACGTCACGGCTTGCTCCTGGCAATGCTCGCAGGTGGGGTTATACATCATCACCAGCAGGTTACCTTCATTGTTTATCTGGCGGCTGTTGAGGATGGTGCCGTTGTCTTTTACAAGGCGAATATTAGGCAGCGGTGCGCCTAAAACTTTATAGTTAACGGTGTCCGATGCCGATTGGGTGGTTTTCTCGGTTTCTTTTTTCTTCTTTTTACCGGCGTAGGCAAATGCGGTAACACTTACCATACAGGCGGCTATAAGTACTTTACGTAGCATAGGCGAATTTAAGGAAATGAGCGATAAAACTTTGCTAATATTGGTTGGAGGCTATTGTATGTATGGCTTAAGCGAGTCGATAGGCACGCCGCCGGTGAATACTTTAATCAGTTTTCGCTCGGCATCGTATATGTTTATTTGTGGCAAAGGTTGATAAAGAAAAACCTTGTCGCCAAAGCCGGAACGGTCTATGCCTACAACCAATTGAGGGTAGCGCGAATATTTCGTCGCGGTTTCAAACAGATTTACATAAGCCCACATTTCCGCGGTGGTGAGGTACAAGGCTTTGGTTTTCTTGAAAAGATGAATGTTTTGTATCAGCGTGGAAGTTTGTTCTTGGCAGTGCTCGCATAGGGGATTATACATCACCACCAGCAGGTTGGCCTTATTTTGTACCGATTTATTGGTGAGCACTTTGCCACCCTCTAATTCCAGTTGCAGTTGGGGCATGGGCGCGCCTATTTCCTTATAGTTTACCGAATCGGATTTTTGAGACGTACCGGCACCTTGTTTGTCCTTCTTATCGGCATAGGCAAAAAAAGTGATGCTCAGCAGCCCGGATATGATTAGTAAATTGCGGAACATAGCAAGTGAATTTAGGCAGAATTGTGAACAATAATACCGATATTATGACAGGAGCGAAGAATATTCCGTTGGCAGAGCGAATGAGACCGCGCACCCTTTCCGAGTTTATAGGGCAGGAGCACCTGGTGGGCGAGGGTAAGGTATTGGAGCAGATGATACGCAACAAAACGGTGCGCTCCATGATATTGTGGGGCCCGCCCGGTGTGGGTAAAACCACCTTGGCGCAAATACTGGCTGCATCGCTGGACATGCAATTTTTTACCCTCAGCGCCATAGACAGCGGGGTTAAGGACGTGCGTGCCGTGATAGAGCGGGCAAGGATGGCGGGCCACGCCCTATTGTTTATCGATGAAATACACCGTTTTAACAAGGCGCAGCAAGACAGCCTGCTGGGCGCGGTGGAAAAGGGTATCATCACGCTTATCGGTGCCACTACGGAAAATCCTTCTTTCGAGGTGATCAGCGCGCTGCTTAGCCGCTGCCAGGTATATGTGCTGAAGGCGCTTACGGAAGAGAACCTAAAAGCATTGGTGCGGCAAGCCATGGAGCAAGACGATTGGCTGAAAGCGCAAAACATTCATGTGGAAGAATGGGAAGCCTTGCTGCAACTGAGCGGGGGAGATGCCCGCAGACTGCTCAACCTGCTGGAATTGGTGGCCGCATCAATGCCGCCGGATAATAAAAACCTCACGAATGCCTTAGTGGTAGATGTGGTGCAGAACAAAATGGCGCTATATGATAAAACCGGTGAGCAGCACTACGATATTATTTCGGCCTTCATCAAGTCGATAAGAGGTAGCGACCCTAATGCCGCGGTATATTGGCTGGCGCGGATGATAGAGGGTGGGGAAGATCCCAAATTCATAGCCCGCCGCCTGGTAATACTCGCAAGCGAAGACATAGGAAATGCCAACCCCAATGCCTTACTAATGGCCACTACTACCTTTCAGGCGGTGGAAATGATAGGGTACCCCGAGTGTCGCATTATCCTGTCGCAATGTGTTACCTATTTGGCTTCCTCAGTAAAGAGTAACGCATCTTACATGGCAATCAATAATGCACAAAGGCTTGTGGGGCAAACGGGAGATCTGCCCGTGCCCCTGCATATCCGCAACGCGCCTACGGGGCTGATGAAAAAGCTGGATTACGGGAAGAACTACCAATACGCGCACGATTTTCCGGGAAACTTCGTAGACCAGGAATTTTTACCCGAGAAAATAGCCGGTACCAAACTCTATGATCCGGGTCACAACGCATCGGAACAGCGACTGAGGGATTATCTTAAACACTGCTGGAAAGATAAATACGGGTATTAGTCGAGCCGGAAAATCGGCGTTATTGTGCATTGAAACCCGTGGGGCCCAATGCACCTCTGATCTCCAACGTCAAGGCAGAGCGGGTATTGTCAATAAAACTAATGCCGGGAGTATCTTCATGCGCGTTTCGGTATAATACGCAGAGGGTAAAATTATCCATAAAATGATGCAACTTTGTGCCTGATTTTAAGTTTGAAACAGGCTATAGGCAAGTATTTTACCCTTGCAGGCAAAAAATATAAAAATTTCTCTCGAAATATTTTGCCGTTTCCAAAACTACTCATTACCTTTGCAGTCCCAAATTTTAGGGGTTAGAAGTTATTTACAAGTATGTCACAGCGTATCAGAATAAAGCTCAAATCTTACGACCATAGCCTCGTAGACAAATCTGCAGAGAAAATCGTTAAGACGGTGCGCAATACGGGAGCAGTGGTTACAGGCCCTATTCCCTTGCCTACTGAAAAGAAGATCTTCACGGTATTGCGTTCACCGCACGTAAACAAGAAAGCACGTGAGCAGTTCCAACTTTGCACACACAAGCGTTTGTTGGATATTTATACCTCATCTTCTCGTACGGTAGACGCATTGTCGAAACTGGATTTGCCCAGCGGCGTAGAAGTAGAGATAAAAGCTTGATGACCCGACTTTTAGGATAAAAGAAAGGTAACGTTCTTTAAAATTATAGAAATAACAGCCAATCCCGGTCCACACATTAAGCACCGGGCGCTAGGCTAAAACATAATATAATGAAAGGTATTATTGGTAAAAAAATCGGCATGACCAGCGTATTTGAGCCGAACGGCAAGCAAACTGCCTGCACTATAATCGAAGCCGGTCCTTGTGTGGTTACTCAAAAGAAGACCGTAGATACCGACGGTTACAACGCATTGCAAATCGCCTTCGGCGAAGCAAAGGAGAAAAACACTCCCAAAGCGTTACTGAATCACTTCGCCAAGGCAAATACATCGGCCAAGGCAATCGTTAAAGAGCTCCGTAATTGTTCCGTAGATAAACAAGTAGGTGAAGAGATAACCTGCGAAATTTTCGCCGAAGGTGAAAAGGTTAGCGTTATCGGTACCACCAAAGGTAAAGGTTTTCAGGGTGTTGTTAAGCGCCACGGCTTCGGCGGTGTGGGTGAAGCATCGCACGGTCAGCACGACCGTCAGCGCGCCCCGGGTTCCATCGGTGGTTCTTCTTACCCCAGCCGCGTATTTAAGGGTATGCGCATGGCCGGCCGTATGGGTGGCGATCGCGTAAAAGTTAAGGCGCTGCGCGTATTGAAAGTATTCCCCGAAAAGAACTACATATTGGTTAGCGGTTCTGTACCGGGACATAACGGATCTATTGTTTTAATTCAGAATTAATTATTGTCATGCAAGTTGACGTTTTAAATAGCAAAGGTGCAAGCACAGGTCGTAAGGTAGAACTGCCGGACGATATCTTTAATATCGAGCCCAATGATCATTGTATCTATTTGGCCGTAAAGCAATACCTTGCCGCTCAGCGCCAAGGTACGCACAAAACCAAGACACGTGCCGAAGTACACGGTGCATCCAAAAAACTTCACCGTCAGAAAGGTACGGGTGGTAGCCGTAAAGGTAACATTCGTAACCCCTTGTATAAAGGTGGTGGTGCCGTAAACGGTCCCGTTCCTCACGCATATGGTTTTAAATTGAACCGCAAGGTGAAAGATTTGGCCAAAATGTCTGCACTGACACATAAAGCCAAAGACAGCAAAATATTTGTGGTTGAAGACCTGAAAGGCGAAACGCCCAAAACCAAAGACTTCGCAGCAATGCTTATGTCTGTGGGCGGAGACAGCAAGTCGTTGTTTATTGTACCCGAGTACAACACAACCACTTATCTGAGCTCTCGTAACCTGCAAAGGAACAAAACAACCGTGCTGAGCGACATGAACACTTACGATCTGGTTAATGCCCAAGTGGTAATATTCACGGAGTCTGCAGCCAAATTGTTTACCGAGGAAACCGCAGAAGCCGAAGCGTAAGCAAGGCGCGACGGGCACACACCCGGCGATAGATAAATAAAACAATAACGATGCGTTGAAAAACCGCATCAAGCCAATAAAAAGAATTTAAAAATGAAACTCACTGACGTTTTGGTAAAGCCGGTGGTTACCGAAAAAGTAAACCTCCAGATGGAGCGTTCCGGACGCTACACTTTCGTAGTGGACAAGAAGGCCAATAAGCTGGAAATTAAGAAAGCTGTGGAAGAGTTTTACGGTGTAAAGGTAGAGGATGTAAACACTATCGTTGTACCAGGCAAACGTAAATCACGCTTCACCAAGTCGGGCTTTATATCGGGTGTAAAATCCTCTTATAAAAAAGCGACTGTAACCCTTGCCGAAGGAGATTCGATTGATTTGTTTTCAATGTAATATTTGAAGTAATAATCGGGAGCTTGTAACAAGTTTTGATTATCTGCTAAATAAAAAAGTAAAATGGCATTACGTAAATATAAACCGGTAACAGCCGGAACACGTTGGAGAATAGGTAACGCATACGCTGAGGTTACCACAAATGTGCCCGAGAAGTCGCTTCTTGAGCCCGCCAAAAACACTGCCGGTCGTAACGCACAAGGACGCCGTTCCATGCGCTACATGGGTGGCGGAAACAAAAAAATGTACCGCGTTATAGACTTCAAGCGTAACAAGAAGGATATACCCGCAACGGTTAAGAGCATCGAGTATGATCCCAACCGTACGGCATTCATCGCGCTGCTGGTTTATGCAGACGGTGAAAAGCGTTACATCATCGCTCCCCAAGGTATCGAAGTGGGTGCCAAGGTTATCAGCGGCGACAGCGTTGCTCCGGAAGTAGGTAATGCCCTGTTGTTGAAAAACATGCCTTTGGGTACCGTTATTCACAACATTGAAATGCAACCCGGCAGGGGGGGGTCCCTGGCCCGTTCCGCAGGTGCTTATGCCCAGCTGAATGCGAAGGAAGAAAAATATTGCGTATTGAAAATGCCTTCGGGTGAGTTGCGTAAAGTGCTGAGCACTTGCATGGCTACCGTAGGTACCGTATCCAACAGCGACCACGCCCTGGAATCCATGGGTAAAGCCGGTCGTAACCGTTGGAAAGGTATTCGCCCCCGTAACCGTGGTGTGGCCATGAACCCCGTAGATCACCCGATGGGTGGTGGTGAGGGTAGGTCATCAGGCGGTCACCCCCGCAGCCGTAACGGTAAATATGCCAAAGGTGAGAAGACAAGGAGCAGAACAAAAGGTTCCAACAAGCTGATCATCCAACGCAGGAACGGTAAAAAATTATAATTAATTGTTTAAGAGTATAAAAGTCAATTAAATGGCTCGTTCAATTAGTAAAGGACCTTATATAGATGCAAAGCTGGATAAAAAGGTCACAGCGGTAAACGAAGGTAAAACCAAAAGAGGTGTTATCAAAACCTGGAGCCGTCGTTCCACCATCTCTCCGGACTTCGTAGGTCATACCTTCGCGGTACACAACGGGAACAAGTTTATCCCCGTATACGTTACCGAGTTTATGGTAGGCCACAAACTGGGAGAGTTTGCACCTACCCGTAACTTCAAAGGTCACGGAGGCAAATAATACATACATAAAAGCAGATCTCGTCTTCAGGCAGATCACAAACAATAAACTAAGTAAATAAAATGGAAGCTGTAGCTCGTTTACGTAACCAACCGACTTCGCCGCGCAAAATGCGTCTTTTGGCCGATTTGATACGTGGTGTTGATGTGGAGAAAGCGTTAAATATCTTAAAATTCAGCACTAAGCACCCGTCCGTGCCTTTAGAAAAACTCCTGTTGAGCGCTGTAGCCAACTGGGGTGTGAAAAATGAAGGTGCAGATGTGAGTGCCGCAAACCTGTATGTAAAAACCATATTCGTTGACGGCGGACGCACCCTTAAGCGCATGAACCCCGCACCGCAGGGCCGTGCTTACAGGTTGCGTAAACGCAGTAACCATGTAACCATCATTGTAGACAGCCGCAACGCCGTTGCCGCAGGAAACACAGATAACGCATAAACTTTAAACATTCAACTTAATAATATAACGAATGGGTCAAAAAACTAATCCTATAGGTAACAGGTTGGGCATCATCCGCGGATGGGACTCAATGTGGTATGGCGAAAAAAAGGATTTCGGTCAGAAACTGGTTGAGGATTATAAAATCCGTAACTACCTCAATGCACGTATCAATAAAGGCGGTATCGCCCGCATCGTTATCGAGCGTACTTTGGGTAAACTGATCGTTACGATACATACATCCAAGCCCGGTATCATTATAGGTAAAGGCGGATCGGAAGTTGATCGCATCAAAGAAGAGCTGAAGAAACTGACGGGTAAAGACGATGTGCAAATCAACATCATGGAAATCCGTCGTCCGGAACTGGATGCTCAAATCGTAGGTGAGACCATTGCCCGCCAAATAGAAAGCCGCGTAAGCTACAAGCGTGCCGTTAAAATGGCAATCTCTACGGCTATGCGTATGGGCGCGGAAGGTATCAAAATAAAAGTAGGCGGTCGTCTTAACGGTGCGGAAATTGCCCGTTCCGAAGAATTTAAACAAGGACGTACCCCGCTGCATACATACCGTATGGATATCGATTACGCATCGGTATTTGCCCTGACGGTATATGGTAAAATAGGTATCAAAGTATGGATCTGTAAAGGTGAAGTACTGGGTAAACGCGACCTGAACCCCAACATCACCGGTTCTGCATCAGACCGCCAAGGCGGACGCCCCGAGGGTGGACGCGGAGGTGATCGCGGAGACCGCGGTGAACGTCGCGGACGTGGTGGTGACCGTGACCGCGGAGATCGCGGCGGACGCGGAGGAGACCGTCGTTCCTAATTAACAATTTTTAGTAAGAGCAACATTTAAAATATTGTAACCATGTTACAACCTAAAAAAACGAAACATCGTAAAGCGCACAAAGGCAGGATTAAAGGAAACGCACAGCGTGGAGCTTCGGTGTCTTTCGGTTCATTCGGGCTCAAAGCTTTGGAACCGATTTGGATTACCAACCGCCAAATTGAGGCAGCACGCCAGGCCATGACACGTCATATGAAGCGTGAAGGTAACGTTTGGATCCGTATATTCCCCGACAAACCCATTACTCGTAAGCCTCTTGAAGTGCGTATGGGTAAAGGTAAGGGTAACCTGGAGTTTTACGCTGCGGTAGTTCATCCCGGACGTATTTTGTTTGAAGCAGACGGTGTGCCCTTGCAAGTGGCAAAAGAAGCTATGGAGCTGGCCGCACAAAAGCTGCCTATTAAAACAAAATTCGTGGTTCGTCGTGATTACGCCGGAGCATAAGCCGAAACAAATAACAGTCAATAACAATAATCAATAATAAAAGAGATGGCAAAATCAAATAAAGCGAAAGTAGATGACTATCGTTCGCTGGATGACCAGGCGCTGACTCAGAAGATAGATGACGAAACTTTGCGTCTTAAAAAGATGCATTTCAGCCACGCGGTTAACCCCATGGAAAACCCGCTGAGCATCCGCCATCTGCGCCGTACCATTGCGCGTTTGAAGACAGAGCAGCGCAAAAGAGCATTAGGATTCTAATAAAATTTTTTATAGATGTCAACAGTAACGACTGAAAGAAAACGCAGAAAAACCCGTATCGGGATCGTAAGCAGCGATAAAATGACAAAGACCATCACGGTTGATGTTGAGCGTAAGGTAAAACACCCGATCTACGGTAAGTTCGTTAAAAAAACGACCAAGTTCCATGCGCATGATGAAGAAGGCACTGCCGGAGTAGGGGATACGGTTCGTATCATGGAAACCCGCCCGCTGAGCAAAACCAAGCGCTGGCGCCTGGTGGAAATCATAGAAAAAGCCAAATAGTACTTAGTACAGGGTATAAAGTGTGGAGTATTGCGGTGGTAGGTGATGGCTACCTACAAAACACCGGGTACTAGCTGCCGAATACCGATAAAAACAAAAAAATGATACAACAAGAATCCAGGCTGAATGTAGCCGATAACAGCGGTGCTAAAGAAGTACTTTGTATCCGTGTTTTGGGTAACTCCGGTCAAGACTATGCCGGCATCGGTGATAAAATCGTAGTTACGGTAAAAGATGCCATCCCCGCGGGTGGTATAAAAAAAGGTACCGTATCCAAAGCGGTTATCGTGCGCACCAAGAGCAAACTGCGTCGTAAAGACGGTTCTTACATCAGCTTTGACGATAACGCCGTGGTGTTGCTGAACAACTCAGACGATCCTCGCGGTACACGTATCTTCGGCCCCGTTGCCCGTGAGCTGCGTGATAAAGGCTACATGAAAATAGTTTCATTGGCCCCTGAAGTATTGTAATAAAAATATTGTACCTTTGCAGCCCGTTTCGAAGAACGTATAACGGGATAAAGGTTAGCATTTAATCATAGTAAACTGTGAAAAAGAGATTTCAACCTAAGTTTAGCATCAAAAAGGACGATACCGTAGTGGTTATCGCCGGCGATGATAAAGATCGCAGCAAGCCTCGTAAGGTATTGGCCGTGTACCCCCAAAAAAGCCGTGTGCTTGTTGAGGGTGTAAACATGGTGACCAAGCACCTGAAACCTAACGCACAAAACCCCCAAGGCGGTATTGTGAAGGAAGAGGGCGCGATCCACATCTCCAACGTAATGTTGTGGGATGCAAAAGCCAAAGCCCCCGTACGCATAAAGCGCGAGCGTAAGGAAAGCGGATTTGTTCGTGTATCTAAAAAATCAGGGGAGGAAATTAAATAATGGCAACGACAACATATACACCTCGCTTACAAGATAAGTATAGAAACGAAGTGGTTCCCGCGTTGATGAAGAAATTCGGGTACTCCACCGTAATGCAATGTCCCCGCCTGGTTAAGGTATGCCTTAACCAAGGTGTAAAAGGCTCTACTTCGGATAAGAAGCTGGTAGACGACGCGGTTGGTGAGATGACTATCATCTCCGGCCAAAAAGCGGTGCCCACTTTGTCTAAAAAAGACATCTCGAACTTCAAACTGCGTAAAGCAATGCCCATCGGCTGCCGCGTAACGCTGAGAAGCTCCAATATGTACGAATTCCTTGACCGTTTCATCTCCGTAACGCTGCCCCGTGTACGCGATTTCAAAGGTGTTAACGATAAATCTTTCGACGGACGCGGTAACTACACCATGGGTGTAACCGAGCAAATCATCTTCCCCGAGATAGATATAGACAAGGTTAACCGTATCAGCGGTATGGATATCACTTTTGTGACCACCGCCAGAACAAACGAAGAGGCTTACGAACTGTTGAAAGAACTGGGTATGCCTTTCAAAAACATTAAAAAAGATAAAGAATAATATAAATGGCTAGAGAATCAGTAAAAGCCCGCCAACGCAAACGCGAACGCATGGTAGCCCAGTACGCCGAAAAGCGTGCGGCCCTGAAAGCAGCAGGAGATTACGAAGCTTTGGATAAACTCCCCAAAAACTCTTCTCCCGTACGCTTGAAGAATCGTTGTCAGCTTACAGGTCGCCCCAAAGGTTATATGCGTCAGTTCGGCATTTGTCGTGTGATATTCCGCGATATGGCATTGGCAGGCAAGATACCCGGAGTACGTAAAGCTTCCTGGTAATTTCCGAAAGCCCGAAAGGGTGGGAGGATAAACGTTTCAAGGTCAGGAATTGTCCTGAAACCCGTAACAATCTTATTTACAAACAACAAAACTTAAAATGGTAACAGATCCTATAGCAGATTTTCTGACGCGCATTCGTAACGCACAAATGGCGCGTCATCGCATTGTTGAAATACCCGCATCCAACGTTAAAAAACGTATCACGGAAATCCTTTACGAAAAAGGTTATATCCTGAAATACAAATTTGAGGATGACAGCAAACAAGGCATCATCAAAATAGCCCTGAAGTACGATGCTCAAACCAAAGAGCCGGCAATCAGGAGCTTGGAGCGTGTAAGCCGTCCGGGTCTGCGCCAATATGCAAAACCTAACGAAATCAAGCGTGTAATGAGCGGCTTGGGTATCGCCATCATCTCCACTTCAAAAGGTGTGATGACCGATAAAGAAGCCCGTACGCAAAACGTGGGTGGCGAAGTAATGTGCCATATCTCCTAATAACAATACAACAAGCACGGTACATTAAGCCGGTACCTATATCAGGCTGACCGACCGGGTTTGAAACCAAAATATAAAACGACAAAAGAATTTTACAATGTCTCGTATAGGTAAGAAGGTCATCTCCATCCCCGCCGGTGTAACGGTAAACGTTACTCCCGCCAACGAAATAGTGGTAAAGGGTAAGATGGGTGAACTGAAACAAGAAATCGACCGCGATATCAAAATAAACGTGGCCGAAGGTGAAGTAACCATTACTCGCCCCACGGATCAAATCCGTCACCGTGCTTTGCATGGTTTGTATCGTGCGCTTGTAGCCAACATGGTTAAAGGTGTATCAGAAGGATGGAAGAGAGAGTTGGAACTGGTGGGTGTGGGTTATCGTGCCGCCGTTGCCGGTCAGCAAATTGATATGGCACTCGGTTTTTCACACAACATCATTTTCGATTTGCCCAAAGAAATCAAAGCTTCGGCCATTTCCGAAAAAGGTCAAAACCCCCGTATCATACTGGAGTCTATCGATAAACAACTCTTGGGCCAGGTAGCCGCGAAAATTCGCAGCCTGCGTAAACCCGAGCCTTACAAAGGAAAAGGTGTTCGCTACTCCGATGAAATCGTTCGTCGTAAAGCAGGTAAGGCAGCCGGTAAATAAGGCAGCTTAGCAGCAACGATAAATTAAATTAACAAACACCGTGCAAACGGTTAATATAATAACTCCGGTAGCTCCCGGTACATGTTACCGGGAAGCCCGTAAAAAAATAAGAAAATGTCAGTTGATCAAAAAGTAGTTCGCCGTCAAAAATTGCGCTGGCGTATACGTGCGAAAGTGTTGGGCACAGCCCAAAAGCCTCGTCTTTCCGTGTTCCGTAGTAACAAGGACATTTACGCACAGCTTATAGACGATGCCACCGGCACAACGCTGGCTTCAGCCAACTCTCGTCAAAAAGACATCGTTGCGATTAGCGGTAACAAAACCGAAAAATCCGCAGCGGTTGGTAAGGCACTGGCTGCAAAGGCAGTTGCTTTGGGACTGGAGACTTGCGTATTCGACCGCGGCGGTTATCTGTATCACGGTCGTGTTAAAGCCGTTGCCGACGGAGCTCGTGAAGGCGGTTTGAAATTCTAATATTTTTTAACAACTAATTATTCCGTGATCGTCGGACAACAGTAACCCGGTCACATTGCTAATAAAGATTAAAATGGCAAAAACACAATTAAATCGCGTTAAAGCAGGAGACTTGGAACTCCACGAAAAAGTGGTGGCCATCAACCGCGTGGTAAAAACCACAAAGGGTGGTCGTGCATTCAGCTTTTCCGCACTGGTGGTAGTAGGTAACGGCGCGGGCGTTGTAGGTCATGGTTTGGGTAAAGCCAAAGAGGTACAGGAAGCCATCACCAAAGGTATAGACGATGCCAAGAAAAACCTCATCAAAGTGCCCGTAATGAACGGTACCATACCTCACGAGCAACTTGCTAAAGAAGGCGCTGCAAAAGTATTGATTAAGCCTGCCGCGCACGGTACCGGTGTAATTGCCGGAGGTAGCATGCGTGCCGTATTGGAAGCCGCCGGTGTTACAGACGTGTTGTCCAAATCACTGGGTTCCGCAAACCCCCACAACGTGGTTAAAGCCACATTCGTGGCCTTGGGTATGCTGCGCGAGCCGGTACAAGTGGCCAAGCATCGTAACATCAACCTGAAGAAAGTATTCAACGGGTAATCATCCCGCTTGTTTAAACCGAATTTTAATTTATCGAATTATATAGCGTCATGGCTAAAATTAAAGTAACACAAACAAAAAGCGGTATTGATCGTCCCGAGCGTCAAAAACGCACACTGAAAGCGTTGGGCCTTCGTAAAATGAATGCAAGCGTTGAAGTGGAAGCAACACCGCAGGTATTGGGTATGGTGAAAACAGTTCATCACCTGGTTACCGTAGAAGAAGTAAAATAGTTTTCAATAACCTGATTTGCGAGCGGTTATACATTCCGCGCAAGTTTAAAAATTGTACATATGCAACTCCATAATTTAAAACCTGCAGAAGGTTCGGTTCACAAAAAAAAGCGTATTGGTCGTGGTGAAGGTAGCGGCCACGGTGGAACCTCCACACGCGGTAACAAAGGTCAACAAGCCCGTACCGGTTATCAATCCAAGAAAGGCCACGAGGGTGGACAGATGCCCATCCAACGTCGTATGCCCAAACGTGGATTTAAGAGCCTTAACCGTGTAGACTATAAAGTGTTTAACCTGGGTGACCTCGATTTCCTGATTGAGAAATACGAAATCGCAGAGTTTTCTCTGGACAACCTGTACATCAACGGTCTTATTTCTCGTACCGATGCCGTTAAGATTTTGGGCAACGGAGAAATGAAATCCAAAATGATATTTAAAGTAAACGCTGTCAGCGCCAAAGCCAAACAAGCGATAGAAGCTGCGGGCGGTTCGGTAGAGCTGGTTTAAGATTTACGAACGATAAAGACGCATTTGGATAAATGCGTCTTTTATCGTTTATTCGCATTTCACTCTGATTAACAATAGTTCCTGTGAAGAAATTAATTTCCACGCTTAAAAATATATGGAGCATTGAAGAGCTTCGTAAGCGTATCATTTTTACATTAACCCTTGTGGCGGTTTATCGTGTAGGCTGCTACATCACCTTGCCCGGTATCAACCCTAATATGCTGGCCTTGGAAGGCAGCCAAGATGGTTTGCTCGGCTTGTTCAACATGTTTGCGGGAGGTGCGTTTAGTCGTGCGTCCATCTTCGCATTGGGTGTAATGCCTTATATCTCTGCCTCTATCTTTATGCAGCTTGCGGGTATCGTTGTTCCTACAATAGCCAAATGGCAAAAAGAGGAGAGCGGTCGTCGTAAGGTTAACAGCTATACTCGTTATCTTACCGTATTGGTTACCGCATTCCAAGCCAGTGCTTACGTGGCTTACTTGCGCAACCAAACGGGTGGTGCCGTGGTGCCCGAGTTTAGCGGGTTCATGTTCTGGTTATCTACTGTAGTAGTGCTTACGGGCGGTACGTTGTTCGTAATGTGGATGGGTGAGAAAATCACCGATAAAGGTATCGGTAACGGTACGTCGCTTATCATCATGGTAGGTATTTTGGCCCGTTTGCCGCACTCTATAGGACAAGAGTTTGACTACCGCAACATTGGCGGCGGTGGCGGACTGCTCATATTCCTGATAGAATTGGCCGTGTTTATCGCCGTTATCATTGGTCTTATCCTGCTTACGCAAGGTGTACGTAAAATACCCCTTAACTATGCACGTCGCGTAATAGGCAGCACCAATGCCGCTCGCGAAGTAACCGGCGGAGCACGTGATTTCATACCCCTGAAGGTAAACTCCGCAGGTGTTATGCCCATTATCTTTGCACAGGCTATCATGTTTATACCCGCCACATTGGTTGGCTTTACGGCAAACGAGGCCGCACAAGGCTTTGTTCGTGCCATGTCCGATCATACTTCTTTGTGGTATAACGTAGTGTATGCGGTATTGGTAATCGCGTTTACTTATTTCTACACGGCGTTGATATTCAACCCCACGGAAATGGCCGATAACCTGAAACGTAACAATAGTTTTATACCCGGTGTTAAACCCGGTGAACCCACTGCGGATTATATCGCTACCATCATGGACCGTATCACCCTTCCGGGTGCCGTGTTCTTGGCCGTAGCGGGTATATTGCCCGGTATTGCCGCGCTGTTGGGTGTAACCAGCGGTTTCTCTTCGTTCTTCGGTGGTACTTCCATGCTGATTGGTGTGGGCGTTATCCTGGATACGTTGCAGCAAGTAGAAAGTCACCTGCTGATGCGCCAGTACGACGGTTTGATGAAAACCGGACGTATTACCGGCCGTCAAACGGCGACCACCGTTTAATCATGATTTTTGTGAGATGATACATATAAGAAGCAAAGACGAAATAGAACTCATCAGAAAAAGTGCTTTAATGGTAACTGCCACCTTAACCGAGGTGGCAAAATTTTTAAAGCCCGGTATTACCACTTTGTCTATCGATGCGATGGCAGAACAGTTCATTCGCGATAACGGAGGGGTGCCTTCATTTAAGAATTATCACGGGTATCCTTATTCACTTTGTATTTCTGTTAACGACCAAGTGGTACACGGTTTTCCCGGTGCTTACGAGCTTAAGGACGGAGATATAGTATCTGTGGATTGCGGCGTATATATGAACGGGTTTCATGGAGACCACGCTTATACCTTTGCCATAGGTAACGTGAAGCCCGAAGTATTGAAGCTGATGGCCGTAACCAAAGAGTCGCTGATGCGTGGTGTGGCCCAAGCTTATGAAAACAACAGGGTGGGCGATATATCCTACGCCATAGAGCAATACACCGCCAAGCAACACGGATACGGTGTGGTAAAGGAACTGGTGGGCCACGGCGTGGGACGTAACCTACACGAGGACCCCCAAGTGCCTAACTACGGCCGCCGTGGAGACGGTAAACGCCTGAAAGAAGGTATGGTAATAGCCATTGAGCCGATGATAAATTTGGGCAAAAGAAACGTGTATACCGAAGATGACGGATGGACCGTGGTTACGGAAGACCATCTGCCGTCCGCACACTACGAGCATACCACTGTGGTGCGTAAAAACAGGGGCGAAGCATTATCGAACTTTGCGCCGATAGAAGCGGCAGAGCAAGCCAACCCTGAACTGAATGCCACTTATTACACCTCGGAAAGTACTACTACAATATAACAACTTATACAACGGCCCCTGCTTAGGGGCCGCTTTGTTTCCCTCCATGACACCCCAAGAATACTATTCGCAAGAAACGGATAAGCGACAAGCGCAAGCTGCCGATATACAACGCCGGGTTAACAACTATTCAAGAATAAGACTTGCCGTAGGCGTATTGTTTTTATTGTCACTATATTTTGCATCCACACAAACGGAAACACTATATCAACTATTGCCACCAATACTGTGTATTGCCGCTTTTTTGTTTGTGGTACGTCGGCACCTGGAGGCAAAAGAAATGCTGAAAGAAGCCTTAACCTACATAAGCGTATTGCAGAACGAACAAGAGGCACTGCGGGGAAATTACAAGGCTTTTATACCGGGTAATGAATTTGTGAATCCCGCACATCCTTATGCCTACGATTTCGATATTTTCGGTGATGTGTCGGTGTTCAGGATGCTGTGCCGAACCGTGACGCATAACGGTTATCAGACACTGGCCAAGCTCATTAAAGAACCGTATACAGACGCAAAAGAATTGATTGAAAGGCAAGAAGCCATTGCCGAATTAGCCTTAAAGCCCGAACTTTTGCAGCGCTTTCGCGTAACCGGGATTACCGCGGGCGAAGAAGGTGCAAACGATAAGGAACTGTTGCTTTCATGGTTGGTCGAAGCCGATAAGTTCCGGGATAAAAAGCTATTGCATATTGCGGCTTGGGTGATGCCTTTGGCTGCAATATTGGCCATAATCTTATCCTTTGTTACAGGTGGCATTCACCCGTTTTTGTTATGGGTTTTGGCGGTGAATTGGCTGATTTTGGGCACCCGATCCAAGCAGATAAAAGCCACGTACAACAAAGTAGGCAGGGCGCTGAAAGCCATAGATAAATACGGGCGTTTGGCCTACGTGATTTCCGAGCATGATTTCAAGAGTGTAAAGCCGGCAAACGCCGCACGTGTAACCACGAGCGGCGTGACAGAAGTCGGAAATTTTGCCAAGCTGGTACACCTATTCGATAATCGCGCCAACGGCATGGTAGGGCCACTGCTCAATTCTTTTTTTCTTTTTGATATTTATTGCCTGCTGCGCCTGGAAGGTTGGCGGAGCAAGAACCGGGAATTATTGCCGGAATTGCTTCAAGAGGTGGAAGATTTTGATGTATATGTAAGCTTGGCTACTTATGCCTTTAACAAACCCGCCAATATATATCCTTCCGTTAATACCGGCTCGCTTGTGTTGCAAGCAACCGACTTAAAGCATCCGCTGATTTTGGAAACGGCTGCGGTAGGTAATGATTTCGGGATAGGAGCCAATGAGCAATTTTATTTGCTTACCGGTGCCAACATGACGGGCAAGAGCACCTTTATACGCACCATAGGCGTAAATATGGTGATGGCCTATATGGGCCTGCCTGTACCTGCAAAGAGCATGGATATACCTTTGGTAAAAATATTCACGGCTATACGTATCACCGACTCGGTACAGGAGGACGTGTCTTATTTTAAAGCGGAGCTGAACAGGCTGCGGCAGATAATGGACGTGATTGCCCATGATGAGCCTTATATGGTGATGCTGGACGAACCGCTACGCGGCACCAATTCCACCGACAAACAGTCGGGTACAAGAGCCTTGGTTAATCGTTTGGTAAAGCATAACGCCATAGGGATTGTGGCTACGCATGACACCGGGCTTTGCGATATGGAAGCACCCGGTAGCGGCATAGCCAATTATCATTTTGAAAGTACCGTAACCGACGGCGGTATAGCTTTTGATTACAAACTAAAACGGGGATGTTCCACATCCAATAATGCCACCATACTGATGCGTATGATGGATATTATATAAAGTGAGTAATTTCGATTATAGGTTTACTTAAAAGTTCTACAATATGGCAGATGTTGCAATAGTATTGGGCGCTACGGGTTTGGTAGGTTCGGCATTGGTAAAGCAATTGCAGGCCGATGAGCGATTTGGTGCGGTAAGGGTTATTGTGCGGCGCAGTACAGGCAGTAACCATCCCAAACTTACGGAGCATATTGTAGACTTTGATGCACCCGAAACATGGCAACATTTTGTGAAGGGAGATGTATTATTCTCTGCCTTTGGTACCACATTGGCCAAAGCCGGTAGCAAGGATGCCCAATACAAGATTGATTACACTTATCAATACGAAACAGCGGTTGCGGCGGCCAATAACGGGGTAGAGAGTTATGTATTAATATCATCTGCAGGGGCATCGCCCAAGTCTTCCATATTCTACTCGCGCATGAAAGGCGAATTGGAAGAAGCGGTGCGTAAATTACCCTTCTCTTCCATCTACATCTTACAACCGGGCATACTGGACGGAGACCGCAAGGAAAAAAGAACGGGAGAAGGAATGGGTATTAAAGTGGCACGCCTGTTGGGCCATATACCGGGCTTAAAGAAGTATCGCCCCATACATGCGGATGTGGTGGCCAAAGCCATGATTAACGCATATTTTACAACAGCCGGCGGAGTGCGTATAGCTACTTTGGAAGGTGTGTTTGACCTGGCTAACTAGCTTTTGGCAGGTTATTAAGCATTACCTTGGTGTTCTGCAATATCTTCATCAATACCTGTTCCGCGCTTGTTAGTTCCGCGCCTGTATCGCAGGTAGTATCATCCATTTTTTTCAGGTATTTGCCTAATGTGTTGTTGGCAAAATGCTCGGGTATCAGCGGATGCACATAATATTTTTTGCAAACGGTGCGCGTATTGCCCAAATGCTTAGCTACACTGTCGAGCATCAATACCGTTTTCTTTTTGGCATCGTTAAGCGAGGTGGGCGGCTCAATACTCTTAAACCACTTAAGCGCATGCAAACTTCCCGCCCAGGTACGGAAGTCCTTTGCCGTGAAATTGCCGTTGGCCACACGCTTGATATAAGCATTCACCATACCCGAATCTATGGATTTCCTTTGCCCGTTTTCATCGTAGTACTGAAACAATTCCTTACCGGGTATATCCCTGCATTGGCGCACTATTTTGGCCAGTTTTTTGCTTTTCAGCGACAGTTTGTGAAATACGCCTTTCTTCCCTTTAAAGGCAAAGTTGATGTTACTGCCTTCTATTTTTACGTGTCCGTCCTTCATGGTACTAAGGCCGTAAGAGCCGTACAATTTTTCGTACATGCTGTTGCCAATGCGCACACCGGTACATTCCATAAGAGACACCACCGTTGCCAGTACTTTGTCGCAGCACAGTTCCTTACGCGCAAGGTCCTTTGCAATTTGCGCTCTTATGCTCGGCAGTGCTTTACCGAATTGGTATAAATGAGAGAATTTGGTTTGATTGCGCAACGCACTCCAGTCCGGATGATATTTATATTGTTTGCGGCCTTTTACATCTATGCCGGTTACTTGCAAATGCCCGTCGGGGTTGGGGCTTATCCATACGTTTTGCCAAGCCGGCGGAATTACCAACCTGCGGATGCGTTGCAATACGTCTTTATCGGCAACCTTTTTTTTATTGAGGTAATAGGCAAAACTATCGCCCACTTTTTTTCGGGTGATGCCAGGTTCACTATCGTTTACGTAAATAAGATTTACTACCTCAGCGCTTTTTACCGCGTCGGCAAACAGTTGCTCTAATTTTATCTTAGCCGGTTTTATTTCTTTTGTAGCCATGGTTGCTCCGCTTGTGTACGGTATGGCTAAAAAAGAATCATGCCCCCGGATGCGGAGGTATGAAAATGAGTGAGTTATAAGCGGTAAGCCTAAGCTGCCGAAGGCGTTTTACGTTTATACAGCAACAGCGTTAAACCTATCAGGAATAATATGGTGGAAATGATTTCGGCCTGAGTGGGATGAATAAATCCCCAATCGTATTTATAGTTTACCCTTATTTTTTCTACAAAGAAACGTTCGGCTCCGTTCAGCATCAGGTAGACTCCGAACATTTGCAGCGGGTATTTAAGCTTACCGCGTAGCGCCCAAAGCACACCAAAAAGACAAATACAGACAAATGCTTCGTATAGCGGAGTGGGAAACACACCCATAGGCAACACGGCACAGTAGGTACCCACACAGCCTGCCAAAGGTATACCCTCATTGTTTACATTATGCGGATAGTTCATGGCGAACATCCAATCGGGCAGCCAAGAGGGGGCAGGCGCATAAACATGTGGCACGGTGGCCAAACTGCCGAAGTTGCGGGTGAAGTATTGTGCGGAGTTTTGCAGGTGGTGCGCGTACGCATCCTTGGCGGCGGCTACCAATGTGCCGTCGGGTTGCGTAATGTATGCACTGTTGAAGATACCCCAGTCGCCGTCTCCCGCCATTTGGCAACCTAATCTGCCGATACCGTAGGCCAGCATCAACGCCGGTGCCGCAGCATCGCAGAGATGTACAAAGGGTATTTTATGCTTGCGCGCGTAAAAGTACAAGGCCACTGTGGCCATTATCAACCCTCCGTAAAACGTAAGGCCCGATGAGGACAAAAGGTTCTCTATGGGATTGGCTAGGAAGTCTTGCCAGGTTTCGAAAGCATTGAAAATTTTAGCACCTGCAAAGCCCGCCACCGCGGCTATCATGGCCATTTCGGTAACCAGTTGATACGGGTGTATCACCAACTTTTTTGTTTCAGGCTGAGGTAACTGCTGTTTCTTTTTCTCGCTGTATTTTGAATAGGCAAGGAGCGCCGCGCCAACTATACCGCCGAGGGCACTGCCTTGTAATGAGAACAGGTAGCCCATGGGGTTGGGCGCAATAGCAGCCGTGTTGCCGAATATGCCCCCGATTTTATAGCCGAGAATAAGGCCTGCCAATGCCGCCCAAAACAAATCGGCCGTCGTGGCCGGATGACCCACTTCCACCGTGGTGTATTCGGGCTGCAACAAGCCGAGGCGCTCTTTTCTTTTGAGCTCTTGCGTAAGCGCCCATGCAGCCCCCAAGAAGGCTAAGGCAACAAGGAAGCCGAATGTTTTGATGATACTCAGCCACTCGGGCATTTCCACACCCGTAAGGCTTTGAAGGAGATACTGAAAATCGGGAAACATGGCGTAAAAGTAATAAAGAAAGGCTTACGGCAGGGTGATCGTTAAATTCTTGAAGGCCAAGTTTTTAAAATAATGTTGTAAACAGAAACAGGATTCAATTTTTTCTTGACCGGAAAAGTTTTTTTGCTACATTTGCAATCCTCAAGGTCGCGTGGCCGAGTGGCTAGGCACAGGTCTGCAAAACCTTCTACAGCGGTTCGAGTCCGCTCGCGACCTCGGAAAATTTCAAAGCTCCGTAACATTGTTGCGGAGCTTTTGTTTTAAGTTCATATCATAAACCTCTACCAATAAAATACCTTTGCAGCCAAATATCGGTTATAAAATGAACCTGCTTGGGAGAATAGTCAAAACAAAATGTCCGCGGTGTGGTAAGGGGGATATGTTTGTCAACAAAAGTGTCTTTCCTTTATCACAGTGCTTCAAAACACACCAATCCTGCGCCTCATGCAGGCAACCCATCAAGGGTATTACGGATAGTGCGCCCACCATCAACTATGCGTTGAGCGTTATAGCCTATGCAATGGGTTTTGTAATATATGCACTGATATGGGGCATCACTTATAAAGACAACAGCATTTACCATTCCCTGATATTTTCCACAGTGCTGGTGATAGTGCTGCAACCTTGGCTTATTCGTTACTCCAAAGTTATCTATCTATACCTGTACATTAAGTTCAGAGACGAGGGATAAAAAAAACGGTCTGTAAAAGACCGTTTTTTTATAACTTAAGTTTTGTTGTTAATACGGGTAAGGTCCGTAAAACTCGCGCAGCTTTCCGCTATAAATATTGGCCGTGGGGCGGTAGTAGATATCAAAGCGCGGAGACTCATATTTATACTCGGCGGCAGGCTTCTTACCGGCTCTGCGGTTCACGCTCTTGGCACCGTCGGGCAGCGGGCTTTGTACCAGTTTCATGTCTTTGGTTAATACCACCAACTTCTTTTTGCTTGAAGTGAGCACTGCCCCTGTGGAATTATAATCGTTGTCTTTTCCTGTTTGCTTTTCCGTAGCGGTGGCTATCGGATACCCGAAGTATACGATGTTATAACTATCCTCGGGCGACAATGTAATATTGTTTACGGGTTGTAATTCGCCGTTAAGTAATACTCCGGCAAATTTCCCCGCTCTCACCAGGTGCGCATTGGTATCGGCGTAAAAATAGTATGGGCAATAACGAAAGTTATCTTTAAAATCACTTACCATTTTGGCTATGGTACTGTCGGTATCGGCCTTTAGCTGTCGCAGCAGGGCTTTGTTTTCCGCAGCGTTGCGCGATAGGGCTTTCACCCTGTTTTCGTTCGTAGACAGTTGCACCAATATGGCCTTGGGCGCCGGCTCGCTTTGCCTGGCTTTTCCGCGGGCAAAAAGTTGCGCCTTTGCCTGCGTGCCGCCCAGCAGTAACAAAAATATACCTGCAATACCTTGCTTGCTAAACATCTTCATCCGGCAATACTACTCGTAAAAAATAAAAAATCCTTCCCGGAGGAAGGATTTTTCTGTTAAAGTACTGTCATAAAACATTAACCTTGGCTGTACCGCATGGATAATGCTTCCAGTTTTTTCTTGAAGGTTTCGGCTGTTGCCGCGTCTCCCGATGCCTGGGCCGTACCCATCAGCGAGTTAATGATGGAGAAGGCCTGGTTACGGTCTTCGGTAAGGCTTTCTCTTTGGTCATCATCAAGGGAGAGTATGTAGTTCAATTCGTCTTCGCAGTTGCGCACCATTTTCTCCGCCAGTGCTTTTCCTTTGTCTTTGGCACCCGCACGATAATATTCCACGGCCATGTAGTAGGTGGTCACATCGTAATAGTGTGCTTTTTCGGAGATGTTCTGCATCACTTTATCCAATATGGCAACCGCTTTATCGGTTTGTCCGCGCTCGGTGAATTCCGAAGCCAGGCGGGCCGAGTTTACACGATAAATCATGAACATGATGCGGTTCTTCTCGTCGAAGTAAACATCGTTACGGTTGGCATTGCCCCATTTATATACTTTGTTAAACAGGCTGTCGCATTTGTTGAGGTCTGTAAAGCCTACATATTGTGACCCTACGGCAGATCTCGTTTTCATCTTATAAGGCATCAGGCGGTATATGGTACCCTCAAGGCGCATATAATCGCTCAGGCCTATGTAGTTATCGGGGGGTAAACCGGCACTGAAGTATATGGGACGATTCCATCCGTTCAGTGAGTTGGCGGCAATGATATTAAGCATGGCCAAATCATCCTTCGTTGCATTGTTTTTGGGGAAGGTGAATTTGATTTCGTTGTCAATCAGCGCAGTGTCTGCGGCCGATACGAAGTTGCCGCTTACCAGTGCATCTTTCGGAACGGTGGGCATAAACATGTTCTTGGTGGGGATGTAGTTATCGCCGCCACCGTCGCGTGTGGACAATTTACTTTGTGGGTCGTCGCTGATGATGAACTTACAAATATCAACGAGGTTGAAGTATTTGTCCTGTGGTATTTGCGGTGAAGCAAAATATTGAAGGTAGTTTCTGCGGTCGCCCAAGAAGTGCTCGCGTTTCCATATCATGGGTACGGGCATGGCATCGTTTACACGGTTGTGCAGTTGGTCTATATACCAATCTATACCCAACAGGCTGGTGTTAATCACGCGCACATCGGGGCGGATGCCTTCGATTTCCTGTGCATACCATACGGGGTAAGTATCGTTATCGCCATAAGTAAAGAGTATGGCATTGGGCGCGCAAGACATCAGTACGTTATAGGCAGTATCGTGAGCCAGGCGTTTTTTGGAGCGGTCGTGGTCGTCCCAGTTTTCTTTCGCCATCAGGCCGGGTACGGCAATAAGGCTCAATACTATGCTCAGGAACATACCCGGGCTGCCTTTTACAAAGCGTTGGAAGAAATCATTCAGCATCAGCACACCCAAGCCTATCCATATGGCAAACGGGTAGGTGGATACGTAAGCGTAGTCACGCTCACGTGGCTGTACGGGCGGCATGTTTAGGTATATGGCAATGGCTATACCGGTAAAGAAGAACAAAAGCAGGTTTACTATACCGTCGCGCCTGTTGCGGTTAAACTGGTATACCAATCCCAAAATACCCAGTATAAAAGGCAGCAAATAGTATTGGTTGCGGGCACCGTTATCTTTAAATCCGTTGGGCATTTTATCCAAATCGCCCACTTTCAGTATGTTTTGGTCTATGAATTTGATACCCGTTATCCAGTTACCGTTTTTGGGGTCACCTTGTCCTTCCACATCGTTTTGGCGGCCGGAGTAGTTCCACATAAAGTAGCGCCAGTACATCCAGCCCAAATGATAGCGGAAGAAGAAGTTCATATTATCCGCGGACGAGGGGCTTTCGCCTTCGGCCAGCCCCAGGTAGCTGCGGTAAAAACGTTGGTGTCCGGGGTCTGTAAAATCGTGTATGCGGGGAAAGAAGCGCTTATCGGCAGCGTCAAACACGTAATCTACTTTTTGGCCCACCACTTCGTAATGGTCTTTACCGTCTTTTTTAGAGCGTGCATATTGGAAGCCTTGGTAATCGTAATCTATGGGGCGGGCATCAAAATCCGGGCCGTACAGCAAAGGCTGTTGCCCGAACTGTTCGCGTTTCAGGTAAGAGGTAAGGCTGATGGCATTATCGGGGTTCGTCATATCGATGGGCACATCGGCACGAGAACGGATAAGGGGTGCCAGGTAGCAGGAGAAACCGATAAGTACGAAAGCGATACATAGGATACCCGTGTGCAGCAGGTAGTAGTTTTTCTTTTTGGCATACATCAGGGCGGCTACAACCGCGGCCACCAGCAATATAATAAAGGTAAGCGCACCCGAATCGAAGGGAAGACCGAAGCTGTTTACAAATAGCAAATCGAATTTGGAAGCCAAAGTGGGTATACCTTGCAGTACACCGAATTGTACCAATGCCAGTAATACGATGCCAATCCCAAAGGCTATCACGGTGCCCCTTGTGGTGGGCTCGTAGCGTTTAAAGTAGTAAACCATGGCCAATGCGGGTATTACCAGCAAGGCCAGCAAGTGCACACCTACCGATAGGCCTACAAGGTAAGCGATGAATATAAGCCAACGGTCGGCATAGCGGTTGTCCGCTATATTCTCCCATTTAAGGATGGCCCATATAACCAACGCGGTAAAGAATGATGAAGTGGCATACACCTCTGCCTCCACCGCCGAAAACCAAAACGTATCGGAGAAGGTATAAGCAAGAGAACCTACGAGGGCAGAGCCCATGATGAGTATGGTTTGGTTGCCGTTAGGCTCGGTATTGCCGGTGCCTACCACCAGCCTTTTCGCAAAGTAGGTAATGGTCCAAAACAGGAAGAGTATGGTAAAGGCGCTGACGATGGCCGATTCGGCGTTTATCATCATGGCCACGTTCATTTTATTGCCGCCGGCCAGTAACCCGAACATGCGCTGTATCATCATGAACAGGGGGGCACCGGGTGAGTGGCCCACTTCTATCTTGTAGGCGCAGGAAAGAAACTCTCCACAATCCCAATAGCTTACGGTACGCTCCATGGTGCTGAGGTATACTACCGCTGCAATGGCGAATGTGATCCAACCCATAAGGTTGTTGACTTTGCGAAAATTCATCGGATTTTTAGTTTGACAGGCAACAAAAATAGAAAAATACACTTACGCGCCTAATACTGATTGTCGAATTAACATTTTTCTATGTGTTCGCGTAGCCAAGACGGTATGTGTTATTTGTCACACCAATAAATGCGCGGAGTTTTTAAGGCGGTCTGGAGACAGGATTTGCGCCAGTTGTATCTCGGGTATGTTGCGGAGGTTGCTCGCAATATGTTGGGCATCTTTATCGGGCGATGCGCTCTCTATGCGCCAGAGGTAATCCAGTTGCTTCACCTCGGGCAACAAGGTTTCTTTGCCGCTCTTTAGCTTATATATGAGAAAAGTGCTGCCGTGTAGCGGCATGCAAAACTGGTATATCGGAAAGCTGTGTTTTTCTTTGGCGTTTAGTTGCAGTTCGATGTCCATTTCGGGCTCGCGCACAAAATCCAAATCAAGGCGTTGGTTCAGCAACCAGCAAAAACGATAAACGGGTAGGGGACATACAATGCCGATGAGCGCCGTGTCGGCAAAAAAGCTCTCCTCCATTGCGGCCATATCCAATACCAGTTTGGCTGACATTTACCCCTTTTGAAAACAAAGTTCGCAGTTGCCCCGGGCTTCCCCAAATTTTAATTTTTAATTTATACGGCATATATATTCGTCAACGTTTTTTTTCGGCAGTTTGATTTTGGAACTTATCAGTTAATTTTGGGCGCAATCTTTTTATATGATAGATGTTTTGCTCGGGCTCCAATGGGGCGACGAGGGTAAAGGAAAAATAGTGGATTACCTTGCCGCCAACTACGACGTGATAGCACGTTTCCAGGGCGGTCCCAATGCCGGTCATACTTTATATGTAGACGGTAAAAAAGTAGTGTTGCACACCATACCTTCCGGTGTGTTTCAGCCGCATTGCCTCAACCTTATCGGTAACGGTGTGGTTATTGACCCCGTAACGCTGAAGAAGGAAATAGAAACCATCGTGGCCTTGCAGCCCGATTTGTTGCAGCGTCTCTTCGTGTCGCATCGCGCGCACATCATCATCCCCACGCACCGCGCGTTGGATGCCGCTTCCGAGGCATCGAAAGGCAGCGAAAAAATTGGCTCCACGCTTAAAGGTATAGGCCCGGCCTATATGGATAAAACCGGCCGTAACGGCTTGCGTGTGGGCGACCTCCTGAGCAAAGACTTTACAAAGAAATATGAACAACTGAAAGGCAAGCACTTACAGTTGTTGCAGCAATACGACCAAAACGTGAACTGGCAGGATTGGGAAGAACAGTTCCTGGTGGCAGTGGAGTTTATGCGCAGCTTGCAAATAGTGAATGCCGAATACTGGCTGGAAGGAAAACTGAAAGAAAGGAAGAGAATATTGGCCGAAGGCGCACAGGGCAGTATGCTGGATATCGATTTTGGTACTTATCCTTTTGTTACCTCTTCCAATACCATATCGGCCGGCGTTTGTAACGGCTTGGGTGTGGCGCCTTCCCGCATTGGCGAAGTATTTGGTATTACCAAGGCTTATTGCACACGTGTGGGCAGCGGGCCTTTCCCTACCGAGTTGGAAGACGAGAGCGGAGAGGCATTACGTAAAGCCGGCAACGAGTTTGGCGCCACTACGGGCAGGCCGCGTCGTTGCGGTTGGATAGACCTTGTGGCCCTGCGCTATGCCGTAATGCTGAGCGGAGTAACCAAACTTATCATTACCAAAACCGATGTATTGGATGAATTCAACCCGCTGAATGTGGCCACCGCTTACCTGATAGACGGCGTAGAGACAAAGGAAATGCCCTACGACCTTACATCTGTGGAAGTGAAGCCCGTGCTTAAAACCTTCAGCGGATGGGACAGACCCATCAGTGGTTGTAAAACCTATGAGGAAACCCCCGAAAGCTTTAAGGAGTATTGCGCATTTGTTGAAGATTATTTGCAAACAAAGATTGAGTATATTTCCAACGGAACGGGCAGAGACCAACTGTTGCACCTCAGCGGTAAAAATTAATTTTTTTGCCAAAAAAATTTGGCAAATTCGATAAACTATCAAAATTTTACGCCATCAACTGTATGAGCGCTATGAAGTCAACAAACAAAAAGGAAACCACGAGTAAAAAGAGCGTAGCAGGAAGCGCAAAGCCGGCAGCAAAGAAAGCAACTTCCAAACCCGCAAAGAGTATTGACGAGGACGAAGAGGACGACGAATTGGAGGAGTTGGAGCAGCCCAAGAAGAAAACCGCAGCTAAAAAAACCGCCACCAAAGCATCGAAGAAAAAGGATGACGAGGATGAGGATGACGACGACGATGATGATGATTTTGATGAGGATGATGACTTTAACGATGACGATGATGATTTCGGAGATGAGGAAATAGACAAGGATTTTGAGGAGTTTGAGATTCCGAAGTCTAAAACAAAATCGGGCGGCGCCGGAAAGAAATCCAAAAGCGATGATGATTTTGACATAGACGACGAATTTAAAGACCTTGGCTTCTTTAATGAAGGCGGAGGGTTTGACGACGACGACGACGATTATTAATCTTTGCCGTATTGAACAGGATTATCGCAGACTTCATTATTCCTCACGGGGAATACGATAACATAAAACAAAAGATGCTGTATTGGTCAACACAATACGGCATCTTTCTTTTTGCGGACAGCAACGAATATAACGATGCATACGGGCAATATGATTGTGTGCTGGCCGCCGGTTGCAGGCATAGTATCCAGGGTAGCGATGCCGGGTTGTTAACCCGCTTGCAAGATTGGCATGATGCCCATAAAGATTGGCTCTTCGGCCATATATGCTACGATTATAAGAATGCTTTGGAGCCAAGCCTAAAGTCTCGTCATGCCACAGCTTTAGGTTGGGATGAGTTCTTCTTTTTTCAGCCCCAAGTGGTTTGCACCATAAATAAAGAAAGGACCATGCTAAGTATAGCTTGCATGGAACAGTCGCCCCAAGCCGTATATGCCGATATCCGCGCATGCGAAAACACTATGCGCGAGGATATACCCGGGGTAACCTTCTCCAGAAAAACCGATAAAACCGAATATACCGACAACATTGAGCAACTGCGCCAACACATTAAAAACGGTGACTGTTATGAGATAAATTACTGTGTGGAAGGCTTTGCAGAAAATGTGCGCCTACAACCCTTGCCGGTATACCAAAAGTTGAACGGTATATCTCCCGCACCGTTTTCCGCATTTTATAAAAACGAGCATAGGTATATGATGTGCGCAAGCATGGAGCGTTATCTATGTAAGCGGGGGAGTGAACTATTATCTCAACCCATTAAAGGAACCATACGCCGGGGCGCAACCACGGATGCAGATGAGGCCCAAAAAAATAAACTGTACAACAGTATAAAAGACCGCGCCGAAAATGTGATGATAGTAGACTTGGTACGCAATGATTTGGCCCGCTGCTGCGAGCAGGGTAGTGTGGCGGTAAAAGAACTGTATGGCATATATACTTTTCCGCAGGTACACCAAATGATATCTACCGTAAGCGGTACATTGGCCCGGGATAGAAAGTTTACCGATGCTTTGCGGTACACGTTTCCTATGGGTAGCATGACGGGCGCACCTAAGATAATTGTGACTAAACTGGCCGACCGTTATGAATCATCGCGGCGGGAACTATATTCCGGCACGGTAGGCTACATTACACCGGAGGGCGATTTTGACTTCAATGTGGTTATACGCAGCATGTTTTACAACGAAGAAACGCGATACCTCTCCTATCATACCGGCGGCGCCATTACATACGACAGTGCGGCGGAAGACGAATGGGATGAAATGCGGCTCAAGGCAAGCGCAATAGAGCAGGTGTTTGCCCGATAACCGCTACATTTGCAACCGGAAATCATCCCCTGATGAAAATACTGGAACTGAACTTTGAGCGCACCTGGCGTGGTGGCGAACGACAAACTTTGTATAATATGCAGGGTTTCAGGGCTGCGGGTGTACCCGTGGATATAGTTTGCCGTAAGGGATTTCCCATGGAGGAAAAAGCCCGCAAAGAAGGTTTTGCAACATTTGCGTTTTCCAATATTTTTGGTGTTATCGGCTTCCTCATAACGAATGGCCGCAAGTATGATGTGCTGCACGCACAAACATCGCATATACTCACTTATTGCCTGCTCACGAAGCCTTTTCATGGTTGCAAGGTTACATTTACCCGCCGTGTGGATTTCGTGCCCAAGGGCCGCTTTACTCGCCTTAAATATCGTCTTACCGATAAGGTCATTGCCATAAGCCATGCCATCAAACGTATACTGGAGCAATTTTCCGGCAGGGACATTGCCTTAGTGTCGGAGATATTTTTGAAACGCGATTTAAATGTGGCCCGTGCAAAACAAATACTGCAAAAAGAAGGCGTAGACTTGCAAAAGCCGGTTGTGGCCACAACGGCAGCCTTGGTACCCCATAAAGACCCCATGACTATGGTGGAAACGATAAGAGCTTTAAAAGAGCTGCGGGGCAGCAACTTCACTTTTGTGCACTTCGGGGCGGGAGAGTTCGAGGTGCCTATGAAGGCTAAGATTGCAGAATACGGGTTGCAGGATGTGTATAAGATGCCGGGCTTTTGTCCCGATGTGGAAGATATGTTTTCTGTGTTTGATGTTTTTGTAATGAGCTCGGAAGAAGAAGGTTTGGGCAGCAGTGTACTGGATGCATTCGCTTACAAGGTGCCGGTGGTATCCACCAATGCCGGCGGACTGATAGACTTGGTGAAAGACGGGAGGGGTATAGTGTGCAACGTGAAGGACAGCGGGGCATTGGCAGAGGGTATACACAGATTGCTAAACGATGCAAACCTACGCGAAGCAATTACCGAACGCGCTTACGATTATGTGGTGGAAGCACATGGTATGGCGCACATTACGGCACAATACCTGGATGTTTTTAAAGATTAAAACGACCTCCCTTCGCGCTTTAGCCGGGCGTACTGTCTTATCTTGGCATATTTTATCATTGCGGCCATGGCGCTGAATTTGCACACCAGCAGGCCATAATACCCGTCTAAAAAGCCGAGCTTTATTATATACATTGCAAAGAAGGTCCACTTGGGTCCCAGCCATACTTTTAAAAGGCTGCAATCTTTTCCTTGCGCCACTGCGGCGCGTGCGCTCATTTCGGTAAACTTTTCTATCTGCTTTATATGGTCGGATATGGTATTGAACGTATAATGCAGCAAGTCTCCCTTTAGTATGCCTACAGGCTCTTGGATATGGTTTAATTGCCAGTGTTCGTGCACCATTTCTCCATGCCACTTGCCTTTGGTGCGGTCATAAAGCCTCAGCTTTTTATCGGGGTACCATCCGCCGTGCTTTATGGGTAGACCACAGTAGAAGTTGAGGCGCGCCATGCGATAGGCGTTGTATTTGGGAGCTTTCTTAATCTCACTGATGCTTTCTTGCAACTCCGCAGAAAGTACCTCATCCGCATCTATCGCCAATATATGGTTGTGTGTGGCGCATTCGTCGGCAAAGGCTCTTTGTTTTACATAGCCCATGAAGGCTTGTGTTACCACGCGCGCACCGTGTTGTTGCGCTATTTCACAAGTACGGTCTGTGGATGAACTGTCTACAACAACTATTTCATCTGCCACCGGCATTACCGAGCGCAAACATCGTTCGATGTTCTTTTCTTCGTTTAAGGTGATGATTACAACACTCAGCTTTGTCATGCGTATACTATGGCGGGATAAAGATAGAACGCCATAACTATATTTTAACTTAAAAAGTACGCACAGATGATAGGTGATGCAGCCGGAAAATATTTTTTTCGTATCTTTAGTTATATCCTTTTTTTAATCTTTAATATCAGTGCAGATGGGTAGTATTTCCGGTTTTAGGAGATACGTGTGCATGTGTGTATTGGCTTTGGCCGGTACCACTACGTATGCGGGTGAGCGCAGTGTCGAGGCGAATAAAACATCCGTGTCGGCAAATAAGCGTAATGTCTCCTCAAGTTTTTCATGGACAAAAGAACGTAAGCTTTCTTGGGACGATTTTCGGGGTCCGGTAGGAGGCGAGTTTGGTGAACAGGCTGCTGCGGCCACGTATTGCGGCTTTGGTTTTGAAGCGGGTATGCGAGACGGTGCCACGCACATAGAAGTGTACAACTTGTTTCAGCCCGATAAATCCTGGGCAAAACATGAGCACAAATGCGCCTCCATATTGGCGCACGAGCAGTGTCATTTCGATATTTGTGAGTTATTTACTCGTCGGTTAAAGGCAAGGTTGGAAGCCTGTACTGTTTCCCCGGATAACATGCACGGCAGGCTAAATGAGGCGTATGACCGGGTACGTGCAGAGTATATGGCCTATCAAAGCCGCTATGAACAAGAAACGGAGCATGGTATAATACCCGAGGCGCAAAAAGAATGGGAGGCCAAAATTGCTATGGAATTGGCGCAAACCGAGGAGGATTTCTCTCCTTCAATTACCTTAAGAAAGTAACTGTTGACGCAGCAAAAACTCCAGCTGCGCATTGGATACTCCGAGTTTTTCGGTTAGCTCCTTCTCATCTCGGCGTAATTTATACACGTCGTAAGCCCTTTTTATGGTGTCGTCCAGTTCCGCCTCGTTCCAAGGCTTGGTCAGGTAGTGGAATATCTTTCCTTTGTTAACGGCATCTATCACGGCATTCAGATCGGCATAGCCCGTAAGCAAAATGCGCATGGGTTCGGGGTATTTTTCCAATATCGACTCCAAGAATTCCACACCTGTGGTGTTGGGCATTCTTTGGTCTGTTATGATGATGTCAATCGGTTTGTCGTCCATTATTTTTTTGGCTTCCTCGGCACTGATGGCCGTGAAGATGTTATACTTCATACGAAAGGTAGCCTTGAAGGAAACGAGGTTGTTTTCCTCGTCATCAATATATATGATATTTATTTTATCGCTCATATAGTGGGTTGAACCTTTCAAATGGGTTGGTGAAAAGGCACAAAGACCTAAGGTACGTAATTAAACGGGAAAAATCAATGTATTGAATTAAATTAAATGCTGTATCTCGTTGTTTTATAATGCAAGGCGATAGAAATAATATTGGCCTACATTGTTTTTCTCAAACCATTACCATATCTTACACAAGATTCAAGCTTTGGTGTTTTCTATTCCCCCTGTTGTAATCCGTCAGGATTTCATCACCTTTGTATTTATAACATAGTATCAGGTTTTTTAGATGAATACCGACATCAGAAGGCTTCTCGACCATACCGAGGGATTGAACAGTATTTACACACCGCTGTTTTATCGTATTGGTAATGAAGCAAATAGGCAGGCTTGGACAGAACTGTTACAATCGGGCAAGGCTCTTTTTGTACACGACAGGATAAACGATCAGCTTGCAGAGCTCATCAAAAGCAACAATCCCTCTAAAAGAATAGCGGCGAGCGATTACCCGCAACTGATTACCCGACACCTAAATGGCATACCTGCCGAGGAATACGGAGTTTGGGTGTTTTACCCATGGAGCGGCCGCCTGGTGCACATGTTGGATAAGGATGAGTATGCCGATTTACGTACCAACCGCAACAGGTATAAAATAACTAACGAAGAGCAGGCTGCGTTAGCCACCAAAAAACTCGGCATCATCGGGCTTTCCGTAGGGCAGAGCATAGCGCTTACCTTAGCTATGGAGCGCGGTTTCGGAGAATTACGTTTGGCCGATTTTGACACACTCGATTTAAGTAATCTTAACCGTATACGTACAGGCGTACATAATCTGGGCGTAAGCAAAACGGCCATAGCCGCACGTGAAATAGCCGAGATAGACCCCTTCCTGAATGTAATATGCTTTAATGAAGGCATAACGGAAGAAAATATGGAGCGATTCCTTACCGAAGGCGGTAAACTGGATTTGCTGATAGACGAATGCGACGGACTGGATGTGAAAATCCAAGTGCGTCATAAGGCAAGGGAGTTACAAATCCCCGTACTGATGGATACCAGCGATAGGGGTATGTTGGATGTGGAGCGTTTTGACCTTGAACCGGAGCGACCCATATTGCACGGTTTGGCCGGAGATATAGATCCTAAGGGTTTGTCCGAGCTATCCAACGAAGATAAAGTGCCCATCGTGTTACAAATAGCCGGAGGAAAAGATATATCTAATCGCGGTAAGGCCTCAATGATAGAGGTGCAGCAGTCCATATCCACATGGCCGCAACTGGCGACATCCGTAATTCTGGGAGGCGCGGTGGCCGCAGATGTTACACGTCGTTTGTTGCTCAATCAATTCCGTTCTTCGGGGCGATACTACATCGATTTGGAGCAACTGATTGGCGATTCGCGTAAACGTGAGCCGCAATTGAGGCCCAATCCCTTTAAGCCGCTTACACGCGAACAAACGGACGAAATCATAAAACAAGCCTTGCCGGCTCTTGATTTGCCCGGAGGTTTGGCAGAAATAGATAAAAACACCCTTCATCAATTGCTGGAGGCGGGCAATTTGGCCCCTTCCACAGGTAATGATCAGCCTTGGCGCTGGGTATGGAAGGATAGGGTACTTTACCTCTTTCACGACGAGTTTTATTCTTTCTCCTTTGGCGATTACAGAAAGATTGCATCTTTTCTTACCTTTGGGGCCGTTTGCGAGAATGTGGTATTGAAAGCTCGTCAGCTGCACACACCGGAAATCAACATTAAATTATTACCGCTGACGGAGCAATCACCATTGGTTGCGGTATTTTATTTTACCGACCAAACAACCGAAGGTGACGAAGAGCATCTTTATAACGAGCTGGTTGATTATATACCCACAAGGTGTACCAACCGCAATTTATCAGACAGAGTAGACATCCCGGGAGAGATATTAGAGAATTTGGTGAAAGTGGCCGAATCCGTAAAAGGAGCGAAAGCCATTGTAATGACCGATGCCGCAAAAATCAGGGAAGTGGGCAAGATTGTTGCCGCCTGCGACCGTATGCGCCTTTTAAATGAAGAAGGGCATTACGATTTTGTGAATCGGGAAATGCGCTGGACACCTGAAGATGCCGAGCGTACGCATAGCGGTATAGATGTGCGCACCTTGGGGTTGAGTAAAGGACAGTTGTCTGCCCTCGAAATTATTAAAGACTATGATGTAATAGACTTTGTAAGAGAGGTGAAGGGCGGAGGCTTGTTTGAAGCTGCAACCATACGGTCTGTAAGTTGTTCGTCGGCATTGGTACTGATTACCATGCCAAAGCCTACCGCCGAAAACTATATTGTGGGCGGAAGGTCTTATGAGCGCTTTTGGCTGGCTGCGGAAAAATACGGTCTTGCGGTACACCCGGTTATTTCACCATTATATTTTTTCCCCCGATTGTTGCAAGGCAACGGCGAGGGGCTTACCGCAGAGGATACCGAAGCGGTGAGGGTATTGCGTAAGCGGTTTTTGGAATTGTTTGGCATTGAGGACGGATTGGGTGAGGTGTTCCTGACTAAGCTGGCATATGCGCCGCGCCCCGACATCAAACTTTTGAGAAAACCCGTAGAAGAGGTATTGTATACCGACGTATAATTTTAATGGAAGCGATAATCAGAGCTTTTAGGGCAGTAGACGACCCCGCGTCTTGCGACCACTACATTGATGGTCATAGGCGGGTGTTGGAGGCGTATGGCGTTACGAAAGTCACTTCCGCAAACGTGGAATGGAAAGACGACCCCGATACCTATGTTATCATAGTTGAATCTACCGACCGTACCAAAGTGTATGGCGGTGGCCGGATACAAGTACGTTCCGCACAGGTAAAAATGCCTTTGGAAGATGCGATTGCCCTGCTGGATAAACGCATATACGAGTATGTGGACGAAATAGGCAACTATAACGTTGCCGAGTTTTGTGGTCTATGGAACTCCAAAGAGGTGGCCGGTCATGGTATCGGTAGTATATTCCTCGGCCGTACAGGTGTAGCGATTATTACTCAGTTGCAGATAAAGTACCTGATGGCGCTCTGCTCGCCGGCCACATTGCGCAACTGCCTCAAAGTGGGTTTTGAAATCATTCGCGAGTTGGGCAACAACGGTACCTTCTATTATCCTAAGGAAGACCTGTTGGCCACATCACTCATCATCAAAGACATTGTGAACCTGCCTACCGCCAACCCGGCGGAGCGTGATGCGATTTTAAAACTAAGGGAAAAGCCCGTGCAAGAAACGGTGGAAATGGGACCTAAGGGAGAATTGAAGCTTTTTTATGATATTCGTATTAACAGCACGCAACCAACATAATGCTTAGTCGTTTACTACCCCTTCTTGTAATACTCCTGTCGTTTTGCGGGCAAGCCTTTGCCGGCGATGAGGTTACCTACAGCAACGGTCGCCTGCTGATAGGCGATAAGGTGTATGTGTTTAACGATACATCGGGTGGACACGACCCGCAAGCGGCTTTGGCGGGCGGTGCATTTGTGCGCAATCAAACGTCTACACCCAACTTTGATGTTACTGCATCAACTATTTGGATAAAATTCACGGTACGTAATGCAAGCCAAACCAACCAACTGTTGTTGCAGTTGGATAATGCATTGATAGATACTTGCAATTTGTATGCATTGGCAAGCGGTACGCCCCGCTTACTGGCAAGCTACGGATCGGCGCGCAAGTTCGACCAACGTAAGTATAAGTATCCCGATTTTTTGTTTGATTTGAATGTAGGCGTTGGTGATACCGCGTCTTTCCTGCTAAAGGTAAACAGCACCGAACAGATACTGCTACCCATGATAGTAGGAGAAAGAGAAGCTATATCTCAATCACAAAATACCAAGGATATTATCTTCGGTTTTCTTGCTGGTATCGTGTTGGTAATGACGGTTTACAACCTCTTTATTTACTTCTCCACCCGCGACCGCAGCTATCTGTATTACGTGGCCTACATCCTGTTTATAGGCCTTACGCAAACCACCATACCCGGTTATACGTACAAATACCTGTTTCCCGGCAGTCCGTATTTGTTCAACCTCACATTGGTGCTTGCAGCCTCATTGGCCGGCTTAATGGCAATAGTATTTATCCGCACGTTTTTGCAAACAGCTAAGCTGGTACCTGTATTCGACAAGCTTTTATTGTTCGGTATGGTACTGTATGCTTCCGGGGGCATTATGCGTATAGCCGGGCAAGACCGTATAAGCTATCGCATTATAGATGTGTCGGCCCTCTATGGCACATTGCTTACCTATGTGGTGGTTATCGTCCTGTTCTTTAAAAACTATCGTCCCGCCAGGTTCTTCCTGGTGGCTTGGACCATATTTATCGCGGGTATCATCCTGTTCGTTTTGCGCAATTTAGGCGTGCTGCCATACAATAACGTAACCAACTATACCATGCAGGTGGGGGTAGCCGTTGAGGTGGCCGTACTGTCTTTGGCGATGGCGGATAAGATAAATATCTTCCGCAAAGAAAAGGAGGAGTCTCAGGCACAAACCATGGCTGCACTCGAGCAAAACGCCTTGTTGATTCAGGAGCAAAACGTTATGTTGGAGCAAAAAGTGAACGAGCGTACGGTGGAGTTGAAAGCATCTAACGAGGAACTGAACAAAACCTTGCGCGAACTGAAAGAAGCCGAAATGCAACTGGTAGAATCGGAGAAAATGGCCTCGCTTGGTCAGCTCACCGCCGGTATTGCGCACGAAATCAATAATCCTATCAACTTTGTTACCTCCAACGTGAAGCCGCTGAAACGCGATGTGCAGATGATGATAGACATGATTGAAACTTTTGAAAGCATTTCACTTTCCGATGATTCCATAGATGCAAAGCGGGAAAAAGTAAATGCCCTGAAAGAAGAATACGACTTCGATTACCTGAAAACCGAAATCGATTATCTACTCAAAGGCATTAACGAGGGCTCTTCGCGTACTGCCGAAATTGTTAAAGGACTTCGCGTATTTACCCGTCTCGATGAGGACGATTTAAAACGTGCCAGCATAAACGATGGTTTGGATTCTACACTCATTATCGTGAACAACCTGCTGGATAACCGTATAGAGATTATTAAGGAATACGGTAACCTGCCCTTGGTAGATTGTTATCCGGGTAAGCTTAACCAGGTGTTCCTCAACATCATTACCAATGCCATACATGCCATAAAAACGGTGCATCCGGATAAGGGTGGTAAGGTTACCATAAAAACCTACGCCCAAGGAGATTCCGTATTCATCGGCATAAGAGATAACGGCTCGGGAATGGATGAAAATACCAAGAAGAGACTATTTGAACCTTTCTTTACCACCAAAGATGTGGGCGAGGGTACGGGTCTCGGTATGTCGATAGCCTGGAATACCATAAAAAAACATAACGGAAATGTAACCGTGGAATCCGAACCGGGCGCAGGTACAGAATTTTTGATTGAAATTCCTATTGTTCATAATTAATTTAATATATTAGCGGCGTTGAGCAACAAGGAAAAGATAAAGATTTTATACGTTGATGATGAGGCGAATAACCTCATCAGTTTCAAAGCGTCGTTTCGTTTCGACTATAATATCTTGTTGGCCAATAATACGGACGAGGCCGTTAAGCACCTTGAGGATAATCCGGATATAAGCGTTATCCTCAGCGACCAAAAGATGCCCGACAAAACGGGCGTAGAGTTTTTTGAGGAGATAAGGCCGCGTTTTCCCAACCCCATAAGGATATTAATTACCGGTTATGCCGACATAGAATCCGTTATCAATGCCATTAACCGGGGCCATATTTATCGCTACATCAAAAAGCCTTGGACCGATGTAGACTTACAATCGGCTATAGAGGAAGCGCATAAGTTTTACCTAGCCACCTCCATGCTTGCGGTTAAAAACCAAGAGTTGGAGCGGGCGTATAATGAGCTGGACAAGTTTGCCTATAGCGCCACGCACGATATGCGCGGGCCTATACTAAGCGTGCTGGGATTAATAGGTGTGGCCAAGCTTACCGATGATGTAGGTGAACTGAAGGGCATGATGGATATGATGGAAAGCGCAATGGTGAAACTGGACAACTATATCCAGAACATACACGATTATTATAACTTGCGCCGCGGCCAAATCAAAATATCGGAAGTACAGTTCGAAAATGTAATTAAAGACCTGCGCGATATATACGAAGTAACCAGCAAGACTACCGAAACGCGATTCACAACACAGGTTTCGCAGGCCGAAACTTTTCGTTCGGACGAGGTGTCGCTGAAAATCATATTGAACAACCTGTTGTCCAACGCCTTTAAATACCAGCGCAAGAGCAACACGGAAGACCGGTTTGTGGATGTGACGATAGAAGTATACCGAGGTACGGCCACCATTACCGTTAAGGATAACGGGATAGGTATACCCGAAAAAAGTATCGACCAGATATTCAACATGTTCTATCGTGCCACAAGCGAAGAGCTCGGCTCGGGTTTTGGGCTATATAACGTGAAAGATGCCCTGAATAAATTAGGGGGCACCATAAGCGTAGAATCGGCGGAGCATGCAGGCACAACGTTTAAAGTAGTAATCCCAAGTAAATAAGATGAGTGATAAGAAACTGAACTTTATAGTAGTAGACGATAGTAAGTTGGATTGCTTTATAGCGGAAAAAATTATCCAAAATACAGGCCGAAGCCAAAGTGTGCGCACCTTTCAGCAGGCTACCGAAGCATTGGAATATGTACGCACCCTCACGCCCGACGGAGAACTCATCATTTTCGTGGATATACAAATGCCGCTGATGAACGGCTTTGAATTTGTGGAAGCCTTTGAGGGATTACCGCAGGAAACCAAGGAACCCATTTGCATCTATATGCTTTCCTCCTCCATTAACGAGAATGATATTGCCAAGGTTAAAGGTTACCCCTCCATACGCCAGTTTGTGAACAAGCCATTGACTGCAAGTTCCATAGCTGTAATTTTGGAAAACCATTAATCGGGACTTATTTCACCGCCTCCACGGTGTAACCCTCTTTACGCAACAGGTTGATCACGCCGTTTGGCCCGGGTAAATGCCCCGCGCCAACGGCAAAAAACACCGAACGCTGGTCCATCCGTTCTATTATGCGACCTATCCAACGCTCGTTACGCACATCCAAAAAGTCGGCCATGTTATCGCCGGGAGTGGTGTTATGGGCAATAAAGTCGTGTAGTGCCTGCAAGTCTTGTTGCTTATATGCCGCTACCATTTGTGCGTACATCAGGCTGTCGTCCGATTCTTGTTCAATGGATTTTATCAGGTCGTAGGCTATGCTGTCGGTAGGCATCATTTCCAGCAAGGCCAGTTGTTCTTCCGGCTCTTCCAGGCCCGTTATTTCCACACCCCTCTTTTGTGCCGTTTCCATAATCACGGTTTCATAGGCCAGCGGACTATCGCATTCGGCCACTTTAGAAACTATGAATAATTGCAGCGCCGCAGGCTTCATTTGGCTGAACATGGCAATATCCAAAGATTGGGTTTCGGCAAGGTAGCGCGCCAACTTATTATATTGTTCCTCGGTAAAATAGTCTTTCAAGGTTTTGCCGCTAAGGTCTATCATACCTTTGGCTATGGTCATCATCAGGTTGGGGTCGTCCATATCCATTTCCAGGCACACCTCATCCGTACTTTGCAAGGCTTTTTCCATGGTTTTGGTCCACACATAGTCGGCTGGGCATATCAGGTGTATGGTACCAAACAGGTACGACGGCTTTTTCATTTCCTTGCCGCTCACCCTCCACAGCAGTGAGTGCATGGTGGTATCTGTCGGCAGCGCAAGGGATAATTGCACGCTAAAAAGCGCCGTTAGAATAAGTAAAAAGCGTTTGCCCATGATGAGTTTGTTATTCGAAGAGTAGGGTTATCAAACCTATGCCAACACCCATAAGTATGGCCAAAGTCTTTTTGCGGGTGAGGGCGTGTTGTTTGGTACCGCTCTCGAAAAAAATGGTGGTGGCAATATGTATAAATGCCCCCGCCACTATGGGCACCAGGTACAGCACCGCATCCGATACCGATTGGTAGTAAGTACCCAATAATCCTGCCAAAAAAGCCGCAAAGGGCGTTATCAGCGAAAATAGAACAAGGTATAGAATGGCAGTACCCCGGCTTTTGGTGGTGGAGAATAAGGTAGCCACCAGCATGGCTTCGGGTAATTTGTGCACCGCAACTGCCATGTACAGAGAAGGCTCTGTGGCGGAGGCCCTGTATTCGAAGCCCAAAGGCAAGCCCTCCATAAATGCATGTAAAGCAAGACCTAAGAATATGGAAGTGAGAGGGATATGACCATGATTATGCCCGGGATGAACATGCACGTGGCCATGCTCCAGCCCGTGTGTGATGCGCTGTATGAGCAATTGTACAAAAAAGCCCGCCAAAAGTAGCAAACCCGCATTGGCGCCTATCTCCTCAAAAGTTTCGGGCACCAAGTGCAAAAACGTGATACTCAACAGGAAAGAACCTGAAAATGCCAGCAATACGTGCATTCGGTTATCGTTGAAGCCCTTAAGCCATAAAGGCAAGCTGCCGCCGGCAAGTGTTATAAAAAATAATACGAGGTTGTAGAATATGTGCATGCGTGTGCAGGCTGTGGACGAACGCAAATGTACTTCTATTTTGTAAATGAATAGGGTAGACTGTGCCTATCGCATAATAACCCCGTTTTAACACCTACCGGCACAGATTTTTCCCTTTCTGAAGAAGATTTATTAAATTTCGATACAAATGGATATTCTGAATAACATATATGGCTTGGCTAGTGAAAAATCAATCAGGGCAGGTTCACTATTGATAGCAGAACCGTTTTTGCAAGACCCCAATTTTGCCCGTACCGTAATTTTTATTTGTGAGCATAGTGATGACGGAACGGTGGGATTTGTACTGAATAATCCCACGGAAATAACATTGGGCGACCTTCTGCCCGAGCAATACCCGGGTCCGGTACCCATAAACAAGGGCGGCCCCGTGGAACTCAATACTTTGCATATGCTCCACTCCGTGCCGGAGGAATTGGGGGGTAATGAGATTACACCCGGTATATACTGGGGCGGGTCTTATGAAAAACTCAAGGATATCGTATCGGGCGCAGATACGCATGATGAAGAAATGAAACTCTTTTTGGGTTATGCCGGATGGACTGCCGGGCAGCTGGAAAAAGAACTGGAGGAAGGTTCTTGGCTGGTAACCAACGCATCCAAAGACTTATTGTTTGGCACAGCTCCCAACCAACTTTGGAAAAATGCCATTTATTCCATGGGTAAGCGTTTCGAGATTTTGGCCAACATGCCAATACATCCGCAATTGAATTGATGCCGTATTTCTTTAAGGTTTAGTATTTTAGCCTTTTAGAATAAGCCTTTATGTTTAAGAGCCTTTTGCCAATTGCCTTTGCTTGTATTGTCCTGTCGTCTTGCACCAAGAAAGAGGACACGACCACCGCTTCACCCGGCAGCACCTATTTTTCAATCAACGGGTTTATAGCCGACCAATGGAAGACATTTAAAGGCCAACCTTATGGCATAACGAAAACCGTAACACTGAACGGGAAAACGGACAGTATGTTTACTTCGGCTTTCGAGCTTGATTGGAGTGCTGTGATGAAACCCTTTATTGAATCCGATATCAGTGATCCGAAATTTCTGGGGAAATATAATTATACCGCATTTAAGGACGATGCCACATATACCATCAACCTGTATTACGAGGCTAAAGAGGACAATCTGTTCACCCGTAAATTGCAGATAAGCATAGACGACCTTACGGCTAAAATAAAATCGGTATATATCGAAACGGAAGACGGAGAAACCACACGTAAGTTGTTTTATATACCTGTTAAAGTGGTAAGTATACAGGAGTTTGAAAACATGGGTGAAAGTAACGGAAAGGAATTAAGGGTAGAATACCGATTTTTGTAGCACATGACGAAAGAAGAGTTTGGAAAAATATCGCCCACAATACCCACACAACCCGGTTGTTATAAGTATTATGGCAGCGATGGTGATTTACTATATGTAGGAAAGGCAAAAAATCTCCGCAAGCGTATAAGTTCATATTTCAACAAGGCGGTAGACAATTACAAAACCCGCAGGCTGGTTACACTGATAAACAATATTGATTATACGGTTACCAATACCGAGCACGATGCTTTTTTGTTGGAAAATTCCCTCATCAAGCATTATCAACCCAAGTACAATATCGACCTGAAGGACGATAAGACCTACCCGTACATCGTTATTAAAAAAGAGCATTTCCCGCGCCTCTTTCTTACCCGCCGTCTCATCAAAGACGGTTCGGAATATTTAGGGCCTTTTACCGGGGTGGCGCGTGTACGGGAATTGCTGAACCTCGTAAAACAAAATATACCGTTGCGCACCTGCAACCTCAACTTGGCACCCGGTAATATAGCCAAGGGCAAATACAAGGTGTGCCTGGAGTATCATTTGGGCAATTGTAAAGGTCCGTGTGAAGGTTTACAAACCGAAGACGATTACCGCGAAAACCTGCAACAGGTACGCCACATTATGAAGGGTAACACGTCCGAAGTAGTTAAGTTTCTAAAAGGGGAGATGACTGCCGCGGCTAACGAAATGAGGTTTGAAAAGGCGGAAGTGTTCCGTCAAAAAATAGAAGCGCTGCAAACCTATCAAAGCAAATCGGAAGTGGTGAACCCGCGCTTGGGCAATCTTGATGTGGCATCCATTATTAACGATGATAAGAATGCTTATGTAAACTACATGATGGTGGCCGAAGGAAATATCATTTACTCCAACACCGTAGTGGTGGAAAAGAAAGTGGATGAAGCGGACGAAGATGTATTGGCCTTGGTGCTCGACCGCATGCGCGAAACCTTTAAAAGTATTTCCAAAGAAGTGGTGGTGCCTTTTGAAGTAGACGTAGCCGACAGCACCGTAAAAGTGACCATACCCAAGTTGGGCGACCGCAAAAATCTGTTGGACCTCAGCATGAAAAACGCCGAGGTGTTTAAGCAGGAAGTGCGCAAGCGCGAAACCCTGTTGCTGAACGACGACCTGAAGAAAAACAGCACGTCTATACTGGAGGAGATGCAGGAGGCCATGCAACTGCCCGAATTGCCGGTGCATATCGAGTGTTTCGATAACTCCAATTTCCAAGGGGCATACCCTGTATCGGCCATGGTGTGTTTCAAAAACGGCTTACCGTCTAAAAAAGATTATCGCCATTACCACATTAAAACCGTGGAGGGCATCAACGACTTTGCTTCCATGGCCGAGGTGGTGCATCGTCGGTACAAACGCCTGCTGGAAGAAAACGCAGCTTTGCCGCAACTGGTAATAATAGACGGAGGTAAGGGGCAACTGGGGGCCGCACTGGAAAGCATTTCGGCACTGGGCCTCTTGGGCAGGATGACTGTGGTAGGCTTGGCCAAAAGGGAAGAGTCTATTTTCTTTCCCGGAGATAAAGACCCGTTACAGTTGCCTTATAACAGTCCCGTAAACCTGTTGGTGCGCCGCATACGCGACGAGGTGCACCGTTTCGGCATCACTTTCCACCGCAATACCCGAAGCAAAGGCACGTTTAAGAACGAATTGGAAGCCATACCCGGCATAGGGGAGAAAACGGCTACCGAACTGCTGAAAGAGTTTCGCTCCGTGAACAACATTAAAAGCCTTACCGAGCGGGAACTTACGCGAGTGGTGGGCGCCTCAAAAGCCGCATTGGTTTGGAGCTACTTCCACCCCGAAGAGCAATAGCTTGAGGCTCGTTCGGGGTATTTTTACTTTTTACTTTTGAATTTTGAATTTATCTTGCCGCTCCATGCAAAAGATATTGGTTGCCAACCGTGGCGAAATTGCCCTGCGTGTAATGCGCACGGCCAAAGAAATGGGCATTAAAACAGTGGCCGTATTCTCCGAGGCCGATAGAAATATGCCTTTTGTACGATATGCGGACGAAGCCGTATGCATTGGTCCAGCACCTTCCGCACAATCATACCTTCGTGCCGATAAAATAATAGAAGTAGCCAAGCAAACCGGTGCGGATGCCATACACCCGGGTTATGGCTTTTTGAGCGAAAACGCTTCGTTCTCCAAAGCCGTATCCGATGCGGGTTTAATATTCATCGGCCCCTCGGCTTATTCCATCGAAATGATGGGTAGCAAGATAGCGGCCAAGCAGGCTGCCAAAAAGTTTAATGTACCCATGGTGCCGGGTACCGAAGACCCGATTCAAGATGTGGCCGAGGCCAAGGCTATAGGCGCACGTATCGGTTACCCCATACTCATCAAGGCATCTGCCGGCGGTGGAGGTAAGGGTATGCGCGTGGTGGAAAATGAGGCCGAGTTGGAACAACAGATGCAGATGGCCAAGAGCGAGGCCTTGAGTGCATTTAGCAATGATGACGTGTTTATAGAAAAATATGTGGGCGCTCCGCGTCACATCGAAATACAGTTGATGGGCGACCAACACGGCAACTATGTATACCTGTTTGAGCGCGAATGCTCCATACAACGCCGTCACCAAAAACTGATAGAGGAAGCGCCTTCTTCCTGCCTTACCCCCGACATCCGTAAAGCCATAGGCGAATCCGCCGTGGCCGTGGCTCGCTCCTGTAATTATCACGGTGCGGGTACCGTGGAGTTTCTTGTGGATGAAAACCTGAATTTTTACTTCTTGGAAATGAACACCCGTTTGCAGGTGGAACACTGCGTTACGGAAATGATTACGGGTATAGACTTGGTGAAAGAACAGATAAACGTGGCTCGCGGTCATAAATTATCCTTCACTCAGGATGACCTGAAGATGAATGGCCACTCGATAGAATTGCGTGTGTGTGCGGAAGACCCGATGAACAACTTTCTGCCCGACACCGGTAAATTGGAAATGTATCAGCCGCCCAAAGGTCCGGGTGTGCGTGTGGACGATGGTTATGAAGAGGGTATGGATATTCCCATTTTCTACGACCCCATGATAGCCAAACTGGTGGTGCACGCCCCTACACGCGATGAGGCTATCGAGCGCCTTTGCCGTGCCGTAGACGAATATTACATAAAAGGTATCTCCACCACACTGAATTTCGGTAAATGGGCCGTACGTACGGAGCCTTTCCGTACCGGTAATTTTGATACCAAGTTCATTGATAAACACTTTAAACCGGAGTATCTGCAGCCCGAAAATCCGGAGGCTGAAGAAGTTGCTGCTCTGCTTTCGGCCTACGTATGGGAGCAAGGCAAGAAAGAGGCTTTGTCGGCCTCGGTCAACGGCAACTCGGCCGGCAGCAATTGGAAGTTGAGGAGGAAATAATCCGAAAATTCACAATATCGTTCATAAGGAAAGCGTCGAATTTATCGGCGCTTTTTACTTTTGCGTCTATCGTTCATTATCTGCCAACCACAATCAGCAACTCGGCTATAATTTCACTGACTGCCGTCATCGTTTTTTACGTTATGCCGTTGCTATCTTTATAAAAGTCACTTATTAACATTTGAACAATAATGCAGTGGAAAAAAAATTTCGATATGTCACTATTTTTCATTGATAAAAAAATATAGTTTTAAGTGATTGTTAAAAACAGTATTAAAGAATAAAACTTTCCAAACGTCATGACACGGGTTCTCATAAATTTCTTGCTTTTCGGTTTGATGCTCATATTATCTGCCGTTCTTTGGGAGAACAGGCACATGGCGCTGATTTCCGCTGCCGGTCTGTTTTTGGCCGGGTATCTGTTTAACCATTTCATTCGACACGTAGACCAATTTTTCTCTCGGGAAAAGACTACGCTGAGCCGCAAATTTCCCGGGTAAAACATTTACGTTCTCTTCACGCGGGATAAAGGGTTATTCACGGGTTTTAGCTTATTTTTGAAGCCGTTGAGGAGTTTCAATAAATGTCAGAAAATTACATAGTATCGGCCCGGAAGTATCGCCCACAAACGTTTGACACGGTCGTGGGACAGCAGCATATTACCACTACCTTAAAAAATGCCATTCGCAACAATCATTTGGCGCATGCCTATCTGTTTTGCGGTCCGCGTGGGGTAGGTAAAACCACCTGCGCGCGCATTTTGGCCCGTACAATCAACTGCGAAAGCCCCACGCCCGATATGGAGGCCTGCGGGGTATGTAACACTTGTCGCAGTTTTAAAGACAATACTTCCTTCAACGTATTTGAGTTGGATGCCGCGAGCAACAACTCCGTAGATGATATCCGTAATCTTACCGACCAGGTGCGCTTTGCGCCACAGCAGGGTAAGTACAAGATATACATCATAGATGAGGTACACATGCTGAGTGCCGCAGCCTTCAATGCCTTCCTGAAAACATTGGAAGAGCCGCCTCCATATGCCATTTTTATTTTGGCTACCACGGAGAAGCATAAAATTTTGCCCACCATCCTCAGCCGTTGCCAGATATTCGATTTTAAGCGTATTACCACGCACGATATAGTGGACCACCTGCACGGTATAGCCACAAAAGAAGGGGTGGTGGCTCAAGAAGCGGGCTTGCATGTTATAGCCCAGAAAAGCGAGGGCTGCATGCGCGATGCGCTCAGTATGCTCGACCGTATTGTGAGCTTTACCAACGGTATGCTTACCTACGCAAGCACCATGGAGCATCTTAACATGCTCGATGCCGATTTTTACTTCCGCCTTACCGACCATATACTGGCGCAGGATGTAAGCGGTACGCTGCTGATGTTGGACAACGCGTTGGAGCGCGGCTTTGAGGGTGATGTAATATTGGACGGCATGGCCGAGCATATGCGTAATTTGCTCCTCTGCAAAGACGCTCGCATGGCCAAACTGTTGGACGTACCCAACGACCATAAGCCCATATACCATGAGAAAGCCAACCAGGCACCGCCCTCTTTTATCTTGTCGGCACTTAACGTGATAAACGATAGTGAGCTGAATTATAAGAACGCCAACAACAAGCGCCTGCATGTGGAGATGTGTCTCATCAGGCTTTGCTACGTGTTGCAGGCAGTTTCCGATGCGGGAGACGTAAAAAAAAACACTAATAGTGTAGCATCCGCGGTGCCTATTGCCCAAGCGCAGCCCTTGCCCGAGCCGCCGAGGCCTGCAATGCCGCCACAGGTAAGCGCACCGCAACAAACTCAACACACCCCTGCGCCGGCGCAACCACGGGAAGAACCCCTGTCTCCTGCACCTCGTCAGGAACCGCAACCTATTCAGTCGTCCGTTCCTCAGGCGCCCGCTAATACATATACACCTCCGACACCTGGCCCGGTTAACACATATACGCCATCCGCCCCTGCTCTTTCCGGTTCGGTGGGTTCCGCGCGGCGCATCAGTAAAAACTTATTGGCAGGTATAGACGAGGCGTTAAACAACACCCGCGATACCGGGCCTGTGGAGTCCAAAGAGTTGACTTTGGACATCGTAAACCTGCTGTACGAGCAATTTAAGGAGAAGGTAAAGGCCGAAAATAAAAGCATGCTCTATGCCCAACTTTCGGGCATGACGGTTGAAGTATATCCGCCCGACGAGGTGCGTATTATCACGCCCTCGGCCTTGGCCGACGAATATGCCCGCGACCAGCGGAACATTTTGATAGAATACTTCCGCGAGCACACCGGCATACCCGTGGTGCGCGTTACCACTGAGATAAGGGAGGATAAAGCCGTAATACAAAACGAAAACAAGACGGTACTCAGCAAACAGGAAGTGTTTGAAGTTATGGCCGGCAAAAACCCCGATTTGGGCCGACTGAAGGATAATCTTAACCTACAAATAGAATATTAGTATACCACCGGGGCTAAGGATTTTTTTATACTTTTGAGGCTCCAAAAAAACTACGAACAAAACTTATGGCCGAAGCGATAAGAATGCCCCTGTTGAGCGATACGATGAAGGAAGGTGTGATAGCGGAATGGCACAAAAAGGTGGGCGACAAGGTAAAAAGCGACGACGTTATAGCCGAAGTGGAGACCGATAAGGCTACTATGGAGGTTATGCCGTATGTTGACGGAACGTTACTATATGTGGGTGTGGAAAAAGGGCAGGCTGTGCCAGTGAACGGAATCATGGCCATTATAGGCAAAGAAGGTGAAGATTATAAAAGTCTGCTGGACGGAGAAGGCGAAGCTAAGGCCGCACCCGCCGAAGAAGCAACACGGGCAAAAGAGGAGCCCAAAGAGCAACCTAAAGCGGCCAAGCCCAAATCGGGTGATGCCACCGTGGTACGCATGCCCCTGCTTAGCGATACCATGAAAGAAGGCAAGATTGTGGCTTGGAATAAAAAAGTAGGCGATAAGGTGAAAAGCGATGATGTGATAGCCGAAGTGGAAACCGACAAGGCTACCATGGAAGTGATGCCCTATGTAGACGGAACACTGCTGTACGTAGGCGTAGAAGCCGGAAATGCCGCCAAAGTAAACGATATCATAGCCATCGTAGGTAAAGAGGGCACCGATATTGAGCCTTACCTGCAAGATGACGGTGGCGATGATGCCCCGACTGCAAACGCGGATACAAGTACCGATGCACGCAAACAGGAGGCTGCGCCCAAAGATCAGGAAGCTGCTCCCGCAGAAAATGGTGGTGATGATGGCGGAGACCGTGTAAAGGCCTCTCCATTGGCCAAAATGTTGGCTAAGGAAAAAGGAATAGATATTTCCGCAGTGCATGGTAGCGGCGATAACGGCCGTATCATCAAGCGCGATATAGATAATTACAAGCCGGCTGCGGCACCGCAGAAGGCGCAGACATCCGCCGCGGCACCTCCTGCGGCTATTGCAGGTGCACCGATAGGGCAGGAAGGTCACAAGGACACGCCCGTATCACAAATGCGTAGTGCCATTGCAAGGCGTTTGGGCGAGAGCAAATTCAGTGCGCCTCACTTCTACCTGCGCATGACAGTTACCATGGACAAAGCCATTGAGGCCCGTAAGGCCATCAATGATGTGTCTCCCGTTAAGGTTTCGTTTAACGACCTTATTATAAAAGCCGCAGCCATGACACTGCGCAAGCATCCTGAGGTAAACAGCTCATGGATGGGCGACTTCATCCGTCAGCACCAACATATACACGTAGGTACCGCTGTGGCGGTAGACGAAGGGCTGATTGTCCCGGTTATTAAGTTTGCCGACCAAAAATCACTTTCGCAAATAGCCGATGAGGCCGGTAAACTGGTGGAGAAAGCGCGCAACAAGAAACTGCAACCACCCGAATTTACAGGCAACACCTTTACCATCTCTAACCTCGGCATGATGGATATAGACGAGTTTACGGCAATTATCAATCCCCCCGATGCCTGCATATTGGCCGTGGGTAAGATAGTGCCTACACCCGTGGTAGAAAACAACCAGGTGGTAGTGCGCCAGTTGCTTAAACTCACCCTCAGCTGCGACCACCGGGTGGTGGATGGTGCTGTGGGTGCTCGTTTCCTGCAAACGCTTAAAGCGCATCTGGAGAACCCGGTTACCATGTTGGTATAACTACGTTTTGCAAGATATAAACGATAAAAGCCACCCTAAGGTGGCTTTTATCGTTACAAGCAATATGAGTGCGAGAATTATTGTTTCACAAAAGCTATGCTTTCACTTGTTGTTCCGTTTATAATGTTTATCCTGTATAAGCCGGATGCGAAACTCGATGTGTTTAGTGTCGTTTGTTTTACGTTTTTAACTTCGCTTTGGTAAACGGTTCTTCCCGTAGCATCTACAACGTAAAGCGTATAGTCGCCGCTGCGCTCGCCAAGGTTTATGGTCAACCGGTCGGTTGCCGGGTTGGGATATATTTTAAGTTGTGCGGCCTCTATATCATTAACGGACGTGGTGGCCTCAGATAACGCCATTACTGCGGTATTATAGGCATCCCCGTTTGTTTGAGAGTTACCGTTTACGGCGTTTACCGCAAGGTTCAGAGTTACGTTACCCGTGCCGGTAGCCGGCGCTTTCCAATCGAAAGATACGGAGAAGCCTGAAGCGCCTCCGGTAATAACGCCACTGTGTTCTATAACGTTTATACCTGCCGCCATAGCCTGTTTAGACCCTGAGGGAGGATTGGACAAGGTGCCCGCATTTGCCCCGCCTTTGGTTGCGGAGAATTGGTACCCGTATTTGTTTAAAGAGCCGTTATGCCCCATTATGGTAATAAGGTAATCGATCCCCGGTGTGTATTTGCCGTCTGTTACCGGTTGATTGTCCGACTTGCGCGCTATGGATATCATCGCATGTGTATTTGTATTAGCGGATGTTCCGTGACAGCCGTTGCCACAGCCTGTCGCGGCCACATGGCCCGCCCCGCCGGATGCGGGTCCGGTACTGTAGCTCGTAAGCGAAAAATACAAAGTGCCCGCCAACGCGGTAAAGAGTATGATGTTTCTTTTCATAAGATTAGTTATGCCATAAAGCTACCTGTATCTTACCGAGCCGCTGTTATGAAAATGAGGGTATTAATTATAAATTTTCCGAACGGAGTTTTGTAGTTCGGTGGGGGTGAGTCCTGTTTTTGATTTTATAAAGCCGCTGAAATTGGCTTGGCTGTCAAAGTTCAATTCAAAAGCTATTTCCTTTAGCGAAAGCTCGTCAAGCAGCAACAGGCGTTTTATCTCCAATATCAGTTCTTCATGTATCAGTTCCAATGCGGTTTTAGCCAAAGCGCTTTTGCATATTTCGTTCAGTTTTTCGGGAGAGCATCCCAAAGCGTTACAGTATTCCGATACCTTTTTCCGGTCTCGGATGTGCGTGGTAACGGCGAGCAGGTATTCCTCCAGCAATCTGTGTTCTTTATCTCTGTGGGGGAGTGCCTGTTTGAGCTCTATCAGCGAGAGCAAAATAATTTGCAGGTAGCCATATGCTTTGTATTTGGTAACCGGCGAAAGGTCGCCGTGGTACGACACCAATCTGTCTATCCGTTGTGCCATATCGTACAAATGCCGGAAATCATCCGGTGTACAGGCTATATTAGCCGTAGGCATATACAGGTCATGGTGCTTTACCGGGTTTATATACTCAAAAATATCCTTGCGGAACTGTATCAGCAGCCCGTTTGCCGTATCACGGTTCATCAGGTGCACCTGTCCCGGGTAAATGGCAAACACTTGCCCCGCAGCTACTTCGTAGCGTGTAAGGTCTATGAGTTGAGACCCGTTACCTTGGTTCACGAATATCAGTTCGAAGTAATCGTGACGGTGAAGCTTTTTAAAGTCGTAAGGATTGCTATAATCAAGCGGCTCTATTACCAACAGCTTATTAGGTTGGGGTAGTTCCACATAATCTATTTTTAAGCGTTCCCGGTTCATCGCAGGTAATATTAGGAAACGCCGGCGAAATTATAGCGGCAAAATTGTCATAAAAAAAGCTTCTCGGTAGTGAGAAGCTTTTATGAATTGCATTTGTCTACGCTATATCGGGATATACCTCTATATGGGTCGGTTCTTTCTTCAGTTCCATAAAGTAGAAGAAGGGGAAAGCAAGTATTAGGAATGTGCTTAGGAACATTATCCATAATATCTTATCTCCGGCTCCCATGCTGCGTATACGGGCTATATGTACTATAAAGTATAACAGTACCGCAAATGTAAGCACGGCGCATAATACATAAGTCCAAAGTAATAAGGAGAAATTACCGAGAATTTCAGATAGCCAGCGAAAGTGATTCCAAAGGCTGCTTGTTTCTATTTGTCCGCCTGTCACTACCAAAAAACAGGCTGTCCATAATGCCCATGCCCCTATGGGGCCGAAGCTGAGCCAGGTTCCGTATTTTTTTGCCGTATTTTCCATAATACAATCGTTTAGGTTATCGATAAAGAACTTATCCTATTAACCGGAAAAAGACTGTGCCGCCATGCGGCCTCAGGCGGAAACTTTAACAGGAAGGCAAAACAAAAAGCCACCGTGAAAACGGTAGCTTTTTGGAATATGTTTATAAGTCTAAGGCTATAAGTCTTAGTCTATAGAGGCTGTTTACTTGGCGCCCAAGAAATCTTTTACTTTGTCCTTGTGTACCATAGCTTCTTTAAAAGTGTACGCGCCGGTTTGAGGGCTGCGAACGGCTTTAATCACTTTGGTGTAATTTTTCGCTTCCGCTGCTGCTTTCGGGTCTTTTTTAATCGCCGTTTTTGCTGCTTTTGCCATGACTTATCTTATTTAAAAAATTATTTAATCTCTTTGTGAGTGGTTACTTTCTTCAGAATAGGATTGTACTTCTTCAGCTCGATACGCTCGGGAGTATTTTTCTTATTCTTGGTGGTAATATAACGACTTGTGCCGGGTTGACCGCTATTTTTATGCTCCGTGCATTCTAATATTACCTGAACGCGGTTTCCTTTTTTAGCCATTTTATAATGATGTTAACTAGATTAAAATTAGATTTTTTCACCCTGAGCACGAAGCTCTTTTACTACCGAGTACAAACCGTTCTTGTTTATGGTACGGATAGCGTCGGCGGCCAATTTCAGCGTTACCCAACGATCTTCCTCTACCAGGTAGAAACGCTTGGTTTGCAGGTTGGGCATAAAGCGACGTTTAGCCTTTTTATTTGAGAACGATATTTTGTGACCGGTGATAGGCTTTTTACCTGTTACCTGACAAACACGTGCCATAGTTTTACTTTTTTTAGGACTGCAAAGGTATGAATAATTCAGGATTATCCGCCAAAAAATTAAAAATATTTTTCGGCGAGTTTTTTTACGCAAGTTCCGGGTACACCAAATCGTCCAAATTATCGATGCCGGGCGTGGATTCACAAATGAAGCCTTCTCCGTATTTCACGCCTATTCTTTTACCCAGCAGTGAGTTGCGGCTCTCTATGTTGCCCAAAAAGTTTTGCTGGGAGATGTAAGTCATTGGTTCCGAAGAGTTGGGGTCGTGAAACTGGCTGCCGTAGCATTTTATGGATTCCATTTTGGCCTCCATGGCATCCGATATGTCCACAATGAAATCGGGTTCCAAAAACCTGTCCTGTATCATGTGAAACACCCTTTTGGGGCGCCAGGCCTCTTGTGCATTACCGTTTTCGTCCGTGGTGGGTATCATGCGCAGCCCGGCCAAAAAGCAGGCATCGGCAATCAGCCTTCCGCCGCGTCCGTGGTCGGGGTGGCGGTCTTCCAATGCGTTGGCTATCACTATATCCGGCCTGTATTTGCGGATGTAATGGACTATTTTAAGTTGGTGTTCTTTATCGTTGGTGAAAAAGCCGTCTTGCATGCCGGCATTTTCACGTACCGCGCAGCCCATTACCTTGGCTGCCGCGGCTGCTTCTGCAAGGCGTGTTTCCGGTGTACCGCGGGTGCCCAATTCTCCGCGGGTAAGGTCTAAAATGCCTGTGGCTTGGCCCATGCGGGCATGTTTTATCAGTGTGCCTGCGGCACTCAGCTCTATATCGTCGGGGTGTGCCGCAATGGCCAGTATATGAAGCTTTTGCATCGGGTGCAAAAATACTTGTTTTATCTTAGCCTTATGGAACAAAGACTCAGCTTTATCACTTTGGGCGTAGACAATCTTGCCGCGATGCGGGAGTTTTACATGACCAAATTCGGTTGGCAACCCGAAATTGACAATGAAAACATCGTTTTCTTCCGCCTCACCGGGTTTTTCCTGGGCCTTTTTGGTAAAGATGCCTTGGCCGAGGATGCCAAAGTTGCCGCACAGGGTTCAGGATTTAAAGGCTTTACCTTGGCATACAACTTGCGTTCCGAACAAGAGGTGGATGCCTTATTTACGGATTTGCAAGCTAAGGGGGTGAAGGTGGTAAAAAGTCCCGAAAAGGTGTTTTGGGGCGGGTATTCGGGCTATGTGGCCGATGCTGAAGATAATCTTTGGGAAATAGCTTACAATCCTTTCCTTGAAATGGATGACCAAGGGAATGTATCGGGCCATAAACCTATCTGATAAGGCTATCCGCACCGGCGTAGCGTAAAATGGCTTCCATTTCATCGTAGCGCCGGGCAAATCCGTCCTCGGGCTTAAATTTTTGTTTCACCAGCCTGAAATAATACAATCCTTCCGGCTTACCCGACAGGGCGCTGAGCATCATTTGGCTTGCAAATCGCATCATGCGTTCGGCTTTTCGGGTGCCCTTTACTTCGGCATAGGTTGGCCATTTGGTGGTGTGTATGCGCGAAAAGGCTTTTTCGATTTGCTTATCCGTATAGCGCACTTCGCGGGTATTAAAGTATTCGGTGTGGTGCAGGCTGTCCTGATTGTAATAATACTTGTGTATCAGCCAAGGCATATACAGCATATCCAGGTTGGGGCTAAGCGCCATGTACGACAGTTCTTTTATCACCAGCGTATCGCCGTTCATCTCTATGGTGCAGGTTTTGTTTTCGTCCCACTGCCCGCGAATGGTTCCTTGCGCACAATCTGCAAGCATAAAATCTTTATAGGTGATACGCCCCGGGAAGGTATCGTTGGCCGATTTTTTCTGCCATTGGGCGAGGTGCTTGCCGTTATCAAACGTATAAACAATCGTCGCTGTCGTGTCAATGGTTCGTATATCGGCGGGGCATTTGCAGGCGGGCAGGGAGGTATGCGTGTGTTTGGTGCTTGATGTGCAAGAGAAAAGGAACAGCAATGTGGCTACTACCGGGTAGGCTTGTCGAATAAACGTCGTAATTCCGCTGTTGTTGTTCACCGCCATGTAAAGTTAATCCTTCAACCTGTTTTTTACGTCCATGCGTTCATGTAGTATCCGGATTATTTCTATCGTTTCATTGTGGACGCGATAAAAAATCAGGTGCGATTTTACCTTACTTGCACGGTATGCTTTGCGTACATGCGACATGTCACGACCTCCGTCCGGATGTCTGCAGATATGGTTGACTTCGTCAAATATTAATTTGTAATAGCGGTCGGCGTGTGCCACAGACCAAGTGCGCGCGGTGTACCGATATATGTCTTCCAAATTGGCTATGGCCTTGCGGGAAATGACGTAGGGTAGCACCATTATTTATGCGCAGAGCGTAATTTTTTTAAATGGGCTTTAGGGTCAAAATCCGGCACAAAACCGCTTTTTTCGCCTTCGTCCAATGCCTGCGAAAGCATCTCTTTTTGATGTTCCGTGTCTTCGAGCAGCCTTAATGCTGTGCGCACCACCTCACTGGCAGAGCCGTACCTGCCCGAGGCTACCTCTTTGTTTATGAACTCCTCAAAATGCTCACCCAATAATACCGATGTATTCCGTGCCATGATGTAAATATACCAATTATTGGTACTTTTTTGCAGTCAGCATCCGGATTTTAACATGAAAAACAACTAGGGTTTTTAATGACAAAAAGCCCGCACGATACTATCATACGAGCTTTTTGACTTTTGACTTTTGAATTTTCTACTTCAAATCCGCAATGATGATTTTCTTCATCTGCATCATGGCATTTATTGCATTGGGCGATTCCAAAATCAGGCGTCCGAAGTCGGCGGGGGTTACCTGCCAGCTTACGCCCAACTTGTCTACACACCAGCCGCATTGACTTTCGCGACCGCCGTTGGCTGTGAGTTTATCCCAATAATTATCTATCTCGGCTTGGTCTTCGCATTCTATTACAAACGAAGTAGAGTCGTTAAACTTCATATCGGGATTCTTGCCGTTGATGGCTAGGAAACGTTGCCCGTTCAGCTCGAAGCTTACAGCCATGGGATTGTCCATGGTGATACGTGAATTCGGGAAGATACCGCAGTAATATTCGGCGGCTTCCTTGGCACCGTTTTCAAACCAGAGCGCGGTGTAGATTGGTTTTTTCATATTTCGGGGTGATTAGTATTGTTAATGTAGACTTATCAAAGTTCGCTGATTCTTGGATAGGTTTAATATTCCCGGGCAAATTTTGAGTGAGAAAAAGTACGGATCGGAATGCAAGTGAATTGCATTGGCGTAAACGAAAAAAGCCGCTCATTGAGCGGCTTTTCGTAGTCCGACCTGGATTCGAACCAGGACAAACAGAACCAAAATCTGTTGTGCTACCGTTACACCATCGGACTATCGTGTCTAACGGGCAGCAAATGTACACCGCCTTTTGAAAAAGCCAAAACTTTTCCCAAATTTTCTTTTGAATAATAAGTCACATACGTGGGAAAAATTTAGGCCGGCTTAAACAAAACCCACCACTAAAAACCGGCCTTTTTATGGTAGGTTTGCGCATAGATTTATTAATAGGATTTTCCCATGTCAATAGCGGCAAACCCGCGTCAATATGTAATCAGGTTCATCTTTATCGGCGTTGCTATAATCATGCTGATACGGCTGTTCTTTCTCCAGATTTTCGAGGATAAGTATAAGGTGATGGCCAACGATATTGCCATCTACAAAAAGGTAGTATATCCGCCCCGGGGTATCATTTACGACCGCAAAGGTAAAGCCATGCTCTACAACCAGGTGGTGTACGACCTTATGGTGGCCACTTCAAACATCCCAAAAGATTTGGATACCGCCAAGCTTTGCGATGTCTTGGGTATAGATAAGGCCACGTTTGAAAAGCTGGCCACCAACGTACGCATCAAGGTTGGGCCCATGCGCAAAGGCGCGCTTATTGAAGAACTTACGGCGCAGCAAACCGCGCGCTTCCAGGAAAATATGTACCTGTTCCCGGCCTTTGAGTTGGTCGAGCGCAGTATACGGGCCTATCCCAATGCCACTGCGGGTCTGCTATTGGGTTATATAGGGGAGGTGTCAGCCGGCATGTTGGAGACAGAACGCTATGCCTCTTATCAGCAAGGTGATTACACGGGTATACAGGGCTTGGAGCGCAACTACGAGGAAGTGTTACGCGGCCAGCGTGGTGTATACTTTTTGGAGCGCGATAACTTTAACCGTCCGCGTGAGCCTTATATGAAAGGTAAGCTGGACACGCCCGAGGTGGCGGGTAAGCGGCTGGACCTTTACCTGGATGCGGAGTTGCAGGAATATGGCGAAAAGCTGATGAAAAATAAGTTGGGTAGCGTAGTGGCCATAGACCCAAAAACGGGCGGTATACTGGCCATGGTCAGCTCGCCCGCCTACGACCCTAACCTGATGCGCGGCCGCGAACGTCGTAAAAACTATAGCAAATTATATCTTGATGCGACTAAGCCTTTGCTGAATCGTGCCACACAGGCCAAGTATCCTCCGGGCTCCATCATGAAGCCCATGACTGCCCTGATAGCTTTGGACGTGGGTGCCATAACTCCTTCTTTCGGCTATCCTTGTGGTGGCGGATACTATGCCTGTAGCCGCCGTATTGGCTGTACCCACAGCGGCGGCGGTCACGCCGCAAACTTGCGGCTGGCATTGGCCAATTCCTGTAATGCCTATTTCGTACACATATTTCGCCTTACTGCCGACCTGCGTAAATTTGGCGGTGTAAAAAACGGTGTGCAAACCTGGTATGAGTACTGCAAGGCATTCAGCTTTGGGCAGCCTACGGGCGTAGATATACCTTTTGAGGGCAAAGGCGACCTGCCGGATACCAACCTGTATAACCGGATGTACAACGGCTCTTGGAATTCCTGTACAATGCTGTTTGTGGGCATGGGGCAGGGCGAGGTATCGCTCACTCCCATACAAATGGCCAATGCCATGTGCATTATTGCCAACAAAGGTTATTATTATACACCGCACTTTGTAAGAGCAGTGGGTGGTAACCCCAAAGACCCTGTCTTGAGCAAATACTTGCAAAAGCATGTGGTAACACACATCCCCGATACCACCTTCTCGATAGTGGCCTTGGGTATGCAGGATGTGGTAACGCACGGTACGGGTAAGGTGGCCCAATTGGAAGGCGTAGACGTATGCGCCAAAACAGGTACCGCAGAAAACAAGGCGGCCATCAACGGGCAAGCGGTAAAGATGAAAGACCACTCGGTATTTGTGGCCTTTGCACCCAGGCAAAACCCGAAGATTGCCATAGCCGTTATAGTGGAGAACGCCGGCTTTGGTGCCACTTGGGCCGGTCCGGTAGCCAGCCTCATGATGGAAAAATACCTGAACGACACCATTGCCACCAAGCGCAAAGCGTTGGAAGAGAAAATGTATAACGCCAATCTCATCAGCAGGTATACTTACATCATCGATTCGGCCGAGCGCCTCCGCGACCGTATACGCTGGGAGAACAAGCAGGAGCAAATACGTTTTGAAGACAGTGTGAACCGTGCCCGAGATTCCATACGCTATTTCAGGTGGGTAAAGAAAACATACGCAAACAGATAAAAATGCCTTAGGGGCTATATGAGCGAAAAGAATAAGTCGTTGGTGAGCAGGATAGACGGAATAACACTCCTGCTGTATTTATGCCTGGTATGCATAGGCATGCTTGCCGTTTTTTCGGTAGAGTACCGCAGCACCGACCCCAGTATATTTATGATGAGCAAAAGCCACATGCGTCAGGCTGTGTGGCTGGTTATCTCGCTGTTTGTGGGGGTGTTCATCATGTTTACCGATAGTAAGGTCTTTTCATCGTTTGCCTACCTGTTTTACACGGTGGGCATCTTCCTGCTTATCATTACCATATTTGCGGGTGTGGATGTAAAAGGCTCGCATTCCTGGCTGGGCGTGGGCAACAGTCTCCGGTTTCAGCCCGGGGAGGTATGTAAAATATTCACTTCGTTGGCCTTAGCCAAATTCTTATCCTCTGCCGAAACGAATTTTAAAACCCTGAAGCATAGGTTGGTAGGCGCAGCTTTGGCACTGTTACCTGCGATACTTATCATCCTGCAAAAAGAAACCGGCTTGGCACTGGTCTACTTCTGTTTCTTTTTGGTGATGTATCGCGAGGGCTTACCCAACTCGGTACTTATTATAGGCTTTTCGGCAGTTGCGCTTACGTTGGCCACTTTGTTGGTCGACCGTACGGTGCTGTTTATCATACTCACCGTGTTGGGTGCATTGGCGGCTTATGTCATGCGCAGGGAATTGCGCAGAGATTGGGTGGTGCGTATCATACTGATTGGCGTTTGGGGCATCTGCATTCTCTTTTCGCAGGTGATTGTGCCGTTTGCGTTTAAAAACGTATTGCAAAAACACCAGGTGGAGCGTATCTATTCCACCTTGGGGCAAGATGTGCCGGAAGAATATATTGACGCCGAAACAAAGAAAGGTGTCACCGTTTCCGATTATAACGTTAAGCAGTCCAAAATTGCCATAGGCTCCGGCGGTTTCTGGGGTAAAGGGTTCCTCAACGGTACCTCCACCAAAAACGAGTTTGTACCCGAGCAGAATACCGACTTTATATTTTGTGCCATAGGTGAGCAATTTGGTTGGTTCGGTAGTGCCATTCTCATCATTACTTACCTGTCGCTGATGCTGCGTATACTGTTCCTTGCAGAACGGCAACGGTCGGCTTTCAGTAGGGTGTACGGCTATTGCGTGGCATCCATATTGTTCATTCACTTTGCCATCAATATATCCATGACCATTGGTTTGGCGCCGGTAATCGGTATCACATTGCCGTTCCTAAGCTATGGAGGCTCGTCATTGCTCTCATTTAGTATACTCATTTTCATATTGCTGCGCCTCGATGCCGACAGACAGGTGATGATACGTTAACTTTGCTGCCTATGGCTAAGATATTCCCGTTGTCGGAAGGCGTTTTTACGATAGGACATGATAAGGATTTTGTTCCTTTTGATACGGAAAAGGATGAATTGACCGACAGGCCCACCGGCTCTTTATTGGTGGAAATATTGCCTTTCCTGGTGATTACCGATAAAGATGTGATAGTGCTGGATGCCGGCTTGGGCTATAAAAATGCCGAGGGAGTACTACAAATACACGATAACCTGCGTAAGATTGGTTATGAGCCGGGGCAGGTAACCAAAGTACTGATGTCGCACCTGCATAAAGACCATGCGGGCGGTGTGGTATACAAAGATGCCGACGGAGTGGGCAAAGCTACCTTTCCCAATGCGGATTACTATGTGTATCGTCCCGAGGCCGATTTTGCACTGGCTACGGGTTACCCCTCCTTTCACCCGGAAGATATCGAACCGCTGCTGTCTTCATCGCAAGTAAAATGGTTGGACGGCGAGCAGGGTGTCATAGACAATTATATCACCTTCACGCATTCGGGAGGCCACAGCCCGCAGCATGTGGTGTACCTGATAGACGACGGAACGGATAAAATTTTCTTTGGCGGTGATGAGGCTCCGCAACTGAAGCAAATGAAGATAAAGTACGTGGCCAAGTATGATTTTGACGGTAAAAAAGCATCGGCCCTGCGCGAACAATATGCCGAGCAAGGCCGAAAAGAAGGTTGGCAGTTTCTATTTTATCACGATGTAAAAACGCCTGTGGCAAAACTAAGTTAGCGGCGGCGCAGGCCGGAACGGGGAGTTGTGGTCGTTCTTCTTTCGTTTTTCAGTTGGTCCATCAGCATGGTTTTAAAGTCGCGCTCCGCTTGGTACAAAGCCTGTATCTGTTGTTCGGATATTACTTTCAGCAGCTCGCGTTTATATTGTTTTTTTAGGCTCAATACATCTTCCTGGTAGCGCAATTCGTCGTCATACATCTTGGCCGATTTGCGCACCTGTTTAAGTTCCTTCTCATAAGCATTGTATACCGGCCAAAAATGCACCGACTGTTCCGGGGTAAGGTGAATCTTATCCGTAATGAAAGCCACTTTGATGGAGTGTATGCGCTCCAGCTTCTCTGCTCGGCCGTCCTGCGCATATCCTGCCGTGGCTATGGTCAGGAGCATTAACAATATATATACTGACTTCTTCATTCTTCCGTGTTTAGTACATTTCCGTTTCCCAGCCTGTTTCTTCCAAGTATAATCTTATCTCGTCGTCGGTAAGCAGGTTTGCGTCAAGCTGTGCCGTATTGGTGTTGGCCGCCACGGTATTTTCTATCATCTCCATGTCAAACTCGTCTATGTTTTGTTGCACATACTCGTTTATCGTGCTTTCCGATACCGAAGATAATGCCTGCCTCGGATTAACGGTATGCGGTGTTTGAGACAGGAAATTGTAGGAGCCGATACCCACTCCCAATATCACTATGGCGGCGGCGGCCCAACGCAGGCTTCTCCATACCGGGTTGCCCAAGGGTATGGTGCGAGCAGGCTGCGGTTGAGCCGTTTCCGGCTCGGGGGCTGCGGTTTCGCTTGCCTTTACGGCTGCCAGTAATTGGCCCGGCAGCATATCAAAATAGCCATCGGGTACGCTCTGCGGGTTGTGCTTGGGCAGGGCAAAACCTATGGCCGGTTCCGATACTTTTTGCAGTATGGTTTGTGGCAATGCCTCAAAGTAACCGGCAGGTACGTGGTAGGGTGTCACCCGACCCCAATCGGGGGCGGCTACCGCCCCTGCAAATGCTGCCCTTATGCTCTCCCCGGTATAGTCCGGCAGGCCGGCAAAATAACCCTGAGGCAGGGCATAAGGCATGGCACGCGACATGTCAGCCAAGGGGCTGTTCCATCCCTCCAGTTCGTTCCGTATATCGTTTCTCGTGCTCATCGTTAGTTATTTAGACTATCACAAACGCAAATTGTTTAATTGGTACTCTTTAAAAAAGCCTCAACTTTTTTCACCGCATGGTGGTACGACGCTTTAAGTGCCCCCACCGATGTATCCAACACCTTTGCCATCTCCTCGTAGGGCATCTCATCATAATACCTCAACCCGAATACTACCCTTTGCTTTTCGGGCAAAGCCTGCAAAGCCTGTTGCAATCGCCATTCTATTTTATTGGCATCATATCCCTTCTGTGCTACCAAACGGTTGCTGAGGTCGCTTTCGGTATCGCTGAGCGAAACGGACGATGTACGTTTCTGTTTGTCGAGCCAGGTGAGTGTTTCATTGGTGGCTATACGATATAGCCAGGTATAGAGGTTGGCCTCTTCCCTGAAATCTCCCAGGCTTTTCCAAACCTTGATAAACACATTCTGCAATACATCATTAGTATCCTCATGTTCCACCACCATACGGCGTATGTGCCAATACAGTCGTTCCTGGTATTTGCGTACCAGTTGTGTAAATGCCGTTTCGCGGGTTTTTTCCTCCCGGAAAGCGGCAAGTATCATATAGTCTTCTATTTGTAAGGCCGTTTCAGCCATAAATTCGGGCGTTGCTATGGGTATAGACCAAAATCCGTACCCGGGGTTTAAGCGTGCTATGTTAAAATCTCTTTTAACAAAGTAGCTTTGCGGCAATTTATGTCATCTTTCACACAATTACGAATAGTATTCTTTGGTACGCCCGACTTCGCGGTGGCTTCATTAAAAGCCCTGGTAGAGGCCGGAGCTAACGTGTTGGCCGTGGTTACCGCTCCCGACAAACCGGCCGGACGGGGTATGCAGCTACAGGCATCTGCCGTAAAGCAATATGCCTTGGAGCAAAACTTGCCCGTACTGCAGCCGGAGAAACTGAAGAACCCCGAGTTTTTGGCCGGGCTTAAAGAATTAAATGCCGACCTGCACATTGTTGTGGCATTTCGCATGCTGCCCGAAGCGGTATGGAATATGCCACGGCTTGGTACGGTTAACGTTCATGCCTCGTTGCTACCACAATACAGAGGTGCGGCGCCTATCAATTGGGCCATCATAAACGGGGAGACGGAAACAGGTGTAACAACCTTTAGGTTAAAACATGAGATAGATACAGGTAATATATTGTTGCAGCAGAAGGTAGCCATATTGCCGGAAGATAACATAGGGACTTTATATGAGAAGCTGATGCAAGCCGGTGCAGACCTATTGGTAAAAACCGTAGAAGGGTTGGCCGGAGGAAGCATTACGGAAGTGCCACAGGCCGATGTGGCGACCGCAGACCTGAAACATGCGCCCAAAATATTTAAGGAGACGGGCCTGATAGACTGGAACAAAAAAGCGGAGGATATTCATAACCTGGTCAGGGGACTTTCTCCATACCCCGCAGCGCATACCATATTGCAGGGCAAGGGTTTGAAAATATACCAATCGCATTACGAAACAACCACACACGGAAAAGAACCCGGAACCCCGGATACCGATGGTAAAACTTACTTACGTATGGCTGCGGGAGACGGCTGGCTGTATATAGACGAACTACAACAGGAAGGTAAAAAAAGAATGGACGTAGCCGCGTTCTTACGGGGTTTCCGGCTATAATCTTTGCGCAAAATACTCGATTGCAAGTCGATAACCGTCGAGGCCCAAGCCTGTGATGCAGCCAACCGCCTTGGATGCCGTGAGCGACTTTTGGCGATAAACTTCTCGGGCGTAGATGTTGGAAATATGTACTTCCACTACGGGTATATCAATGGCGGCTATGGCATCGGCCAGTGCAATACTTGTATGTGTGTAGCCGGCCCCGTTTAGGATAATGCCGGCAAACTTACCGCGACAGCCGTGCAGGTAATTTATCAATTCACCCTCGATATTGCTTTGGAAATCTTCTATATGTATATTGGGGTATTGCTTGCGTAATGCCGCAAAGTACTCATCGAGCTTTTGGTTACCGTAGATGTCGGTTTCACGAGTGCCCACCAAGTTAAGATTGGGGCCGTTAACAATAGCCAGATGTAGCATCTTTTCGTAATTTTACGGCAAAATAAAGAAAACGGCCAAATCATTAACTTACAAATCGTATAGGTTTTAATAACGTATGGCTAGAATAGACGAGTTGCTGAAGATGAAGACCGCTAAAGACCCCTACGCAAGAGCGATTGCGGATATTATTTATAGTGGCAACTGGATACTGAACAAAATCAGTGACATTTTGAAACCCCACGACCTTACGGAGCCACAATACAATGTATTGCGCATACTTCGCGGCCAGCAGGGAAACTCCATGAACCTGTATGAAATACAGGACCGCATGATACAGAAAATGTCCAACGTATCTCGGCTGATAGACAAGCTGTTGGATAAGGAACTGGTATCGCGCACGGAATGCCTGCAAAACAGGAGAAGGGTAGACATAAAAATCACCGACAAGGGCTTAGACCTTCTCGCCGTTCTCGACCCCGTATTTATAGATTGCTTTAACGACGTACGCCAAAATCTGACCGTAGAGGAGGTGGAGCAACTGATGCGGTTGCTGGATAAAATGAGAGGGGATTAACCCATGTGGGAAGCCTACATAAAAGGGTTTAAAGCTTATTTACAACTGGAGCGCTCCATGGCCGATAATTCGGTGGAGGCTTACCTGCACGATGTGGCTATGCTGCGCGATTACCTTTCATCCGGAGAAGAGCGAGTAGGTGTGGAGCAGGTTGCGCAATCTCATTTACAATCTTTCCTGGAGCATATCAACGAATTGGAACTTGCCGTAGGCACACAAGCACGTGTACTCAGCGGATTGAAATCATTTTTTCGCTTTTTGTTGTTGGAAGAGGTGATTAAAACAGACCCTACGGAATTATTGGATGCGCCCAAGCCAAGACGCAAGCTCCCGCACTTTCTGAGTGTGGACGAAATAGATACACTGTTTACGGCCATAGACCACAGTACACCCGAAGGGCAGCGTAACCGTGCCATGCTGGAAACCATGTACAGTTGCGGCTTGCGCGTGAGTGAATTGGTGGGGCTGTGCATCTCCAATCTCTACTTGGATGTGGGCTTTGTGCGTGTGATAGGGAAGGGAAACAAAGAACGCCTGATACCCATAGGCGATACCGCCGTTACGCAAATAAAGCTGTATAAAGACTATGTACGCAGCCAAGTGGTAGTAAAGCCGGGTATGGAAGATGTACTGTTCCTTAATAGAAGGGGTAGCTCATTGTCTCGAGTTATGGTATTTAACATTCTTAAAGACCTGACGGCAAAATGCGGGTTTAAAAAGAATATACATCCACATACCTTGCGCCATTCTTTTGCGACACATCTTGTGGAGCGCGGGGCAGATCTACGCGCCGTGCAGGAAATGCTGGGCCATAAAAGCATCACCACCACCGAAATTTATACGCATCTGGACCGTGGTTTCCTGCGCAAAACCTTGCAGCAATTCCACCCGAGGTGGAAATAAAAGCTGCGTTTTTTTGCCGATAATGCCTGTTGTTTACTATGGGCAAACGGAAATCAAATCGACAGATGCACTTCTTTATGCGCATTTTTATCATATAGATGATAATTCGTTTCCAAACGAGAAATATCTTAAATATTGTCATTTTTGATGTTATATTTAAGGAGCAAATTTTTACCTGTGTCTTACAATCGAAGAACCTTTATCCGGTCGGCATCACTGCTGGCTGCCTTGTCTATAACAGATATGGAAACATTTGCCGGCAAACGGCATATGGAAACACAAGACAAAAGCATTGCGGAAGACGATGAGAAATATTGGAGCAGCATCCGCGATTTTTTCCCCCTCACCAAAGAACTGACCTACCTGAACAACGGCACGATGGGGCCGTCTCCCTACCCGGTAATAGAAGCGGTACATACCGCCATGGCCGACTGCGACAAGCAAATGCATTACGGAGGGTGGGAGGCCACAAGCGCTAAACTGGCGGGCTTTTTAGGTGCGAGTGAAGAGGAAATAGCACTGACACATAATGTGACGGAAGGCATAAATATAGCCTGCTGGGGCTTACCGCTAAAACGTAAAGACGAAGTTATCATCACCACACACGAGCATGTGGGCAATGCCCTGCCTTGGCTCAACCGTATGCGCTTGCATGGCATTGTGATAAAAACATTTATCCCTGCACCCACTGCGGATGAAACACTGGAGCGGATAGGGGCACTGATAAACAAAAGAACCAAGGTGATAGCGGTGCCGCACATACCCTGCACACAGGGGCAAATTTTACCGATTAAGGAAATATGCATGCTTGCCCGTGAAAAAGGCATCTATTCTGTAGTAGACGGTGCGCACGGACCGGGTATGCTGGTGATGGACTTGCACGATATGGGGTGTGATACTTACGCAGGTTGCTGCCATAAATGGATGCTGGGGCCCAAGGGTACCGGATTCCTTTATGTACGCAAAGGTTTTTGGGACACTTTGCAGCCCTATTTTGTAGGTGGGGGTAGCGGTGGTAAGACGGATTGGGATGTGCTATCGGACCCGATTAATCCCGGGGATTTTGCGGCATCTGCACATCGGTATTACGGAGGTACGCAATCCACCGCTTTATATAAGGGCGTTGAGGCTTCCGTTGATTTTTTGGATGGCATAGGAATGGCCAATGTGTCGCGAAGGGTGAGGTATTTGGGCAAATATGCTCAGGACAGCTTGTTAGCCCTCGGCGACCGTATACAATTGCTGACACCCACGGAAGAACGCTCTCGTGCCGGGGTGAACGGTTTTAAAGTAAAAGGTATGTCATCTGAAGAGTTGTATAAGAAACTTGCGGAAGAACGGATACGTATACGGCTTGTTCCCGAAAACGGGCTGAATTCGTTACGCGTGTCTACGCATATTTATAACAATCCCGCGGAAATAGATGCGCTGACCGAAGTGCTGCGCAAAGCTTTGGCTTAATCTTACAGAACGGATAGCAAAAAGCCGCACCACTTTATGAGCAATGCGGCCTTAATTAGCGTATTATTTGATATTATTTCTTTTTGCGGTAATCGCCCCTCTTCCACGATTCGAAAAATTCTGCCCAAGCCACGGGATTAAATATTTGCATAGGCGGGCGCTGACCATAGTATACGGCTTCTTGTGCCTGTATTTGCTGATACATCAGCTGGCTTTCCTTGCCATCGCGCGGCATGGAATAGGCCAAAGCCCTAAGCATAAGCGCATTGGTATTTTTGCGGGCTACCTCATATTTATCGTCGGGTATGCTCCAGTGTTTGAAGGCATAGTCAAATTGTTCCCTTGAGGGTAGGGGGCGTATAATGGTTTCGGGGAGGAAGAAGGTATCCTGCACCATCAGTTGTATGGCCGAAAAATAATGTCCCTTAATGTCTTTGGGTACAATAAATTCTTTGGGGCGAAAGCCGAGTGCGGAAAACTGTAGCGTATCACCTTTGAAGGCTACCACGGAGAATACGCCTTGCATGCTCGATTCCACACCGCGATTCTTATTCTTTACCATGATAATGGCGCCCGGTACCGCACGCAGACTGTCGGCCGTCATCAGCACCCCGTTAATTTGCACCAGCTTTTCCGCAGGGTCGCTTTGTGCATGGGTTGCGGTGGTCGACAGGATGCATCCGATTAATCCTATGAAACATATCCAAGTCTTATATCCCATCTCTTCAAAGTTAAGTTTTTACGGAGATTAACGAAGCCCCGATGCCAAGCTTATCGATATTAGCAATAAATGTATTGATAATTAGGCATGATTATACCTGCAAAGAAAGGCCGTAAAGCGTATTTTTGCAGCGCCAAGATTCACTTTAACAAAGGTTTATATGATAACAAAGGAAGCGGTATTACAGGCATTGAGCAATGTACAGGAGCCGGATTTGGGAAAAGATTTGGTGACACTGAACATGGTGCGCGATATAGAGATTGACGGGAAAAACGTGGCCTTTACCGTGGTATTAACCACGCCGGCGTGCCCGTTGAAAGAGATGATTGAAAAGGCCTGTATCAACGCCATTTTGCACTTGGTGGATAAAGAAGCCAAAGTGACCGTGAACCTTACCGCGAATGTGGGTAGTAATCGCAAAGACAATAAAGCGGTGTTACCGGGTGTAAAGAACATCATCATGGTGGCATCGGGCAAGGGCGGTGTAGGTAAAAGCACCGTGGCCGTGAACCTGGCTTTGGGCTTGGCCCGCGAAGGTGCCTCTGTGGGTTTGTTGGATGCGGATATCTACGGTCCTTCCATACCCATAATGCTAGGTATAAGAGAAGAGCGCCCGCAAATGATGGACGTGAACGGCAAAGGCATGATAGTACCGATAGAGCGTTACGGTATCAAAACCATGTCCATAGGTTTGCTGATAGACGAAAAACAGGCGGTGATATGGCGTGGCCCCATGGCCAGTTCGGCGCTTAAGCAATTTATTACCGATGTATACTGGCAAGAACTGGATTACCTGATAATAGACCTCCCTCCCGGTACGGGCGATGTACACCTTACTTTGGTGCAAGCCATACCGGTAACGGGCGCCGTGGTGGTATCCACGCCGCAACCGGTGGCCGCGGCCGATGCACGTAAAGCCATATTAATGTTCCGCCAGCCGCAAATTAACATACCCATATTGGGCGTGGTGGAAAACATGGCCTACTTCACCCCCGCAGAACTACCCGAGAATAAATACTACATCTTTGGCAAAGGTGGTGCCGCAAAAATGGCCGAGCAATTTGAATTACCCTTTCTGGGAGAAATACCCTTGATACAAAGCATACGCGAAGGCGGCGATAAAGGCATACCGGCCATACTGGATGATGACAACCTGTCTCAGAAAGTTTTTGTTCAACTGGCAGAGAATGTGGCGCGCAACGTGTCTATCCGCAATGCCAACCTGGAACCTACGAAGATTGTGCAGGTGGTGTAAAAATTCAAAAGTAAAAAGTAAAAATTCAAAAAATATAGGTGTGCTTATCGGGGTCTTGCAAACAGGTTCCCGATAACACTAAAGCCTGCTACCAATACCGCCCCAATCACGTTCAGCCAAAGAAACGATACGATGTTCATGTTGTAAATGACGATGACGAGCAACTGCGTGACCAGTGCCGCAACAAATACCGTGTTGCCTGCCGTGCGTTTAAGGTAAAAAGCCACCAGGAAAATACCCAATATGGTGCCGTAGAACAAAGAGCCTAAGATATTAACGGCCTCTATCAGCGAACCCATGCGCGTGGCGAACATGGCCACCGCAATGCTGAACAATCCCCAAAACAGCGTATGCAGCCTGCCGTATAACAATTGCTTGGCAGGGCTTATGCCCGCTTTATTAAGCAAGTGAACATCCATAAGCGAGGAAGAAGCCAACGAGTTGAGCGCTGCGGATATGGAACCCCAAGAGGCCAAAAATATCACGGCAAACAACAAGCCTACCAAGCCTTTGGGCAAAGTATGCTTTACAAAATACAGGAACACATAATTGGTATCGGAATTATCGGCACCGAGGCCGGATGTGGTTATCTCATCCTTTACGCGGTTGCGCAAGAGGTCTATTTGCTTTTGTGTGTTTTTAAATTCGGAGACCAGTGCCGGGGGAGCATCACCGTTTTTTCCTGCGGCGGCTATTTGGCGCGATTGCTTTTCGTAACCGGTATGCAGTTGTGCATATTCTCTTTCAATGGCATTGATTTGGGCCGGCCTTACCTGTTTCAGGTTTTCGTAAGCCCGCTCGTTAAAAAAGACGGGAGCAGGCTGAAAGCTATAGAAGGCAAACAGCAAAGCGCCAATCAGGAGAATGGAGAATTGCATGGGCACTTTTACTATACCGTTCATGAGCAAACCCATGCGGCTTTCTCTAAGGTTTTTGCCGGAGATATAGCGGCCCACTTGGCTTTGGTCGGTACCAAAGTAGGAGAGCGCCAGGAAGAAGCCGCCGATGATACCGCTCCAAATGTTATAGCGGTCTTGCCAATCGAAATCGGTGGTGATGACATTGAGTTTGCCCGCCTTACCCGCCACGTATAGCGCATCGGAAAAACTAAGTCCCGCGGGCAGATCGCTTACCACCAGGTAGCCGGCAATGGCCATAGATGCAAGTATAATGAGGAACTGTAGTTTTTGCGTGTGGGCTACGGCTTTGGCACCGCCGCTATAAGTGTAAATGATGAGCAGCCCACCCATAATCACGTTGGTGATATAGATATTCCAACCCATGATGGAGGACAGGATGATGGCCGGTGCGTAAATGCTGATACCGGTAGACAGCCCGCGAGATACGAGAAAAAGTATGGAAGTAAGCAGGCGTGTTTTACGGTCGAAACGTTGCTCCAGATATTCGTAGGCGGTATACACGTTAAGCTTCCGGAAGATGGGAATAAACGTAACGCAAATAACTATCATGGCTATAGGTAAGCCGAAATAGTATTGCACAAAGCGCATCCCGTCTGTGTAAGCTTGCCCGGGCGCAGAAAGGAAAGTAATGGCGCTGGCCTGCGTGGCCATGATGCCCAACAGTACCATGTACCAAGGCATAGACTTATCGGCAAGCAGGTAGCTGTCGGAGCCTGTTTGCCCCCGACCTTTATACACACCGTAGCTGATGATGCCCGCCAGTGTGGCCAATAATATTATCCAGTCTGCAACGCTCATGCCCAGTATCGTGTAAACAAATAGTAAAGGACGATTTGCAGCAGTAATATCACTATTACCGCCACATACCATCCTTTCCAATTCTGTTGTTTTTCCGCTCTCATACGGTTATTTTTTGCTTTCGGGTTTGCCTATCGAAAGCATGTTCATCATCAGGCGAATGGCACCCTTGTTACCCGCGGGTATCTGCCTGAAGAAGGCCAGAGATGTATAGATATAGTGTCCCTTGCCGTATTGCGTATACAGCGTGGCGCCGTTCAATGCTTCTTCGCCCATATCGTGCATGGAGAATACGGGTTTGTAACGCTCGTCCCAACTTGTGGGGAAGTACAGGCCGCGTTCCTGTACCCATCCCCTAAAATCGGCCGCAGTGATTTTATTGGGGAAGTTCATGATTTTGCTTGAGGGGTCCAATACGGTTACTTCGGCATCTTCTTCCGTTACTCGCATCCGTGACAGCGTCATGGCATAGGGGCCTATTTCGGTAGTGGCCATATCCTGCGTGGTGTTGTATTGCATTACCAATGTGCCTCCGTTTTTCACATACTCCAGCAATTCGTGCATTACCGTGGGCATGTTGCGCTCCGTATTTACAATACGCACACCCGTGAGTACCGCATCGTATTTTTTCAGGTTCTTTACCGTCACTTCGGCCGGTGTCAGCACATCAACCTTTATACCCGTGGCGGAGAGCATTTGCGCCACGTTATCGCCGGCGCCGGGCAGGTACGCTATATATTTGGCTGCCGATTTCCAGTCGGCCTGCAGCACCTTGGTATAGGCGTTGGTAAAGTATTGCAGCGTGGGTAGATGCTCGTACTTTATTATGTGCAAGCTGCGCCCGAAGTTGCCATACCCGCTGGCCAAAGTGGTGGTCAGGTACATGTCTTCACCGGTAAGTTGTTTTATCGACCTTTTATCGAAAGTCAGTTCAATGGTGGTATCAATGTTCTTTTTCAGGTTGATGCCCTTCACCATTTTAAATATGCTTGAATTGGGGTAAGAGTTGACAAACAAGCTTGCGTTGTTCACATCTTTATAAGGACGGATACGGATGCGCACATCTATAGAGGTGTCGGGTTTCATGATTACCAATCCCGAAGTAAACTCTATGGAGTAGGGCGGTACAATGCGCAATTCTTCCACCACATCGCCGTGCGTGGGGTCCAGCTTTTTGTAAGACAAAGGCACTTTCACATCAAACAGTTCCGACCCGATTTTTACGGTAACGACGGCGTTGTTCACCGCGGGAGATACGGGGTAGCTCAGCACCTCATCGTTGGGCAGCTCGAAATGCGCCGCTTCTTTTTGCGCTATGGACAGCCAGTAAGGCTCGGTGTAAGGTGTGGTATCGGGCAGGGTGATTTGATAATTGAAGCTGTACAGACTGTCCTTTACCAGTTTAATATTGGTGGCGCTGTCGGCGCCCGGCAGGCTTATCTTCTTCACCCTCACCGGCATATCCGCACGCGCTATGATGTTCATGGTAAGGGCAAGCGTATCACCCGCCACGGCTTCGGGCTGTTTGGTAAACACTTCCGCCATTAATCCGGCGCAGTGCAGGATGATTTGGTTGAGCTCTTCGGTTTTCTGCTCCCGCCAGTATTTGTTTTTAACCGTGGCTATTTCTGCTTTCAGTTCCAGCAGGGCCGGCAGGCTGGCCTCGGGCTGTTTAAAGTCGAAGCGGTTGAGGATATCCGTTATATGCTCGCCTATTTCGGGGCGGTTTACGCGGTTCCAGGTTATATCAATGCCGTCGAACAGGGACGACTCTATCGGTTCCCCGTTCACCACGGTGAAGTACTCTTTTTGCACACCCGGTACACTGGGGGTACCCGCGCCCTGGCTGCGGTGAATGCTGCGGCTGATGCCGGCCAGTTCTCCATAGCCCATGCCTATAGCCGGGCTGTAGTTGCCCACCTCCAACTTAAACATGTCTTCGCGGGTGGTGTTGGAACTGCCGAAGCGATAGGCATTGAACAATATACGTTTGGGTTGCCAAGCCTTACCGTTTACCAATTGCTCGGGGAACTTGGTTTTATCGCCGGCCGCACGGAAGGCCGCTTCTGCTATGATGGCCGATGCCGCGTGTTGCCCGTGCCCGGCCTGTGCGTTGGGGGGAAAACGGCAGATGATAACATCGGGCCTAAAGTCGCGGATGATGCGCACGGCATCTTGTATCAGCTTGGTGGAATCCCAATGCTTAAACGTTTCATCGTAGGTCTTGGAAAAACCAAAATCTACCGCGCGGGTAAAATATTGCCCCGCGCCGTCGAGCTTGCGGGCTTCCAAAAGTTCATAAGTGCGGATGAGGCCCAGGGCCGCACCTTGTTCACTGCCCAATATGTTTTGCCCGCCGTCGCCTCGTGTAAGCGACAAGTAAGCCGTGCGTATGTGTTGGTCGTTTACCATCCAGGCGAGGAAACGCGTGTTTTCATCATCGGGGTGGGCGGCAAAGTATAATACGTTGGCCAGGTTGTTGAGTTGTGCTATCTCGTGGTAAATAAAACCCGAATTGCCGGGCCTTACCTGTTGGGCGTTGGCGCGGGGTAGGAGGCCGGCCAATGCCAGTGTGATTAAAATACGTTTCATATCGCTTATAAAATATAAACCCACAGTATGTTGCAACTGTGGGTGTAAATTATATAGTTTGAACTATTATTTTTTGTTAACCGCGTTAATGATGGCTTCTCCTTTCAACGCATATTCTTTTTCGGAAGGAGTACCTTTTGCCACCTCGATGGATTGTTTGGCGGCGGCTATGGCATCGGCTTTTTTACCTTGCTTTTGTGCAATCCTTGCTTTCAGGTTCCACATGTAGTAAGCTTTGGGGTTGGTTTCCAGTGCTTTGCTTACGTATTCCGCAGCCTTATCCAGGTTTTGGTTGGTTTCGTAATAGTAGTTGGCCGCCTGGAAGTAAGGGATGGCGGGTTGGTTGATGGCCTTATCGATAGAGGCATTCAGGCGCTCTTCGTTATTAGCTTTAACCGGTATTACCACTTTGGTGTTTTCCCAAGTCAGCTCTATATCGCAAGTGTTGAAGGTGATGTTGGCGATATTGATGGTAAACGTTTGGATGCTGTTGTTGATTTTCTTGGGCTTTACCGTGAAGCGGGCCACATCATCGGCCTTATCATAGCCGGAAGCACCCCAGTTGCCCGTGGCTTTGTTCAGGATAACGGTCCATTCGTTTTGGCCGGGGATGGTATACAGGGCATATTCTCCGGGTTTTACCACAGAGCCGCCTACGCTTACTTCCTCACCGAAGGTGATTTTGGTGGCACCGTTGGCACCCGTGCGCCATACATCGCCAAAGGGAACCAAATCGCCATACACCACGCGACCGCGCATGGAAGGACGGCTGTACGAGATATCTATGGAGGAAGTGGAGAACTCTTGACTGATTTTTGCCGTAGGGCTCAATGCGGGCAGTTTAAGGCCTTGGGCATTGGCGGAGAATGAAGCGGCGGCTATCAATAAAGCAAGTGAAATTCTTTTCATATTGTTTGGTGGTTAAAATGAGTTCCAAAAGTAAGGGTGAATGATGTTGCGACAAAAAACTTATTGCCTATGGGGCATTAAAAATATCTTAAGCTGTGCTTAATTCAAAAGTCAAAATTCAAAAAGGTAGTGTGGTGGATGGTGGGGAGTAGCGGGATGGAGTGCATGTTTGTTTTCTCCGTTGCCATCGTTCGCGGTGGCAGGTGCTCTTCACAGGCCACCGCGTAGGTGATGCGTATTGTCGTTGGTGAAGAGCGCCAACGGCGGCGGAAGGGTGTTGTGGTAGGATTGTGCACACAGTGTTAGAAGCATTTGCTATAAGAGTTTAGGAGAGAGCCGATTTGGAATGATATGGAATATATCAATTGTTTGAGAGATTTAGTTGTTTTTTATAAAAATATAATATATTCGTATGGCGTATCGTATTAGTTATTAGACTATCATTCGTTAACAATTTCATCAATAGTATATGCAAGACGTTATTCAACCATTACTTGTAATTTTAGTCGGTGGACTTTTTGCTCCTTTGTTAACGCAATTGATTGAGAAATTTTTGGGAAATTCTAATGCGGAATCTGAACAACGGCCAAGACAATTAACGCCTCTGGAGAGAAAGGTACAGCAAAAAAAGCGCCTAAAACTCTTTACTTATGCTGTTGGAATTCAACTTTTACTTTTCACAGTTTTTTTTCTGTCTTCTAAGTGGATTTACTTTGATAAAAACTATTTCCCGACAAAAGAGCGCGAGTTAATTCGCGAAGGAATTAAAAAGGATAAAGACTACATCATTCCTAAAATGACAATTAGAGTTTATTCTGAGTCTAAAGAAGGTGTTCCATTGCCCGATACTACTTGCAGCGGCAAAAAAATTAATTATTGCTCTTTAATATCAATTTCCTACGAAATTGTGGCATTAAGAGATTTCAATGCTGAAAAGATTTTTCCTGAATATTATGAGGCATTATACGCCACACAGGTTCTTAAAGAGCCGGGAAGTGAAATTGAAGATGATGATAAAAACCCAAAGGATAACATTTGCGTCTATGATATCACTACGACTATGAAAAGATATGAGCGTAAAACGATAACGACCAGAGCTGATTTCCTTTACGAAGAATTACCTATTACAAAGCAATTTTTTAAAAAAGAATTCACCGGCTATAATTGGGACATGTTCTATTATCCTAATAAAGAAGATGACGTAATTGGCGAAGTTGAGTTTCAAATTATAAGTAGAAGTTTAAAATTCAATACGCCGTTAGCTAGTGACGCGATTTTGGAAGATGCAAACCGCAAGCAAATACCAATGAATCCTCAGCTGATTTTAAGTACTGGCGATTGTATGCACTATAATATTATCACGTCGCGAATATCGAGACTAAAAAACAACGAAAGTTTTGGGATTAAATGGAGTTGGGACCATAATACAAGACTTTAAGGTGAGGAGTAATTTATGATTATTTCTCTGCTTTCATCGTTGCCAAGTGATCTTCACCTGACACTAATCGGCTGACATATTTCTCGTCGTTGTACGCCGTGGCAGGTGTTCTTCACCTGCCACAAAATAGGTGATATATATTGCCGTTGGTGAAGACTACCGATGATGGCGAAATAACAGCCGGCATCGCTTACATTTACTGTTGGTGAATGGCTTAAACTACATTGGAATGATTCGATATTTTGCGACATTACTTTTATTGTTAGTAGGATTATCGGCTACAGGACAGAACGAAAAATGTTGTGATACCTACGTTTATGAAGGTTTTATTGTGACAGACCAAAATAAGAAGCTTGAGATAAATCTAAACTTCCTAGTGCTTCTTGATTCTACGATAGTCGGCTCATCTTATTATGACCCCAACCGGGGTTCTTTAAAACTAGTAGGAAAACTGAATCCAGATTTAACGTTCAATCTAGTAGAACGCAACAAACAAGATAATATAACAGGCTTTTTTGAGGGAAAGATAAAGGCCGACTACACCTTCGCCTCAGGAAAATGGATAGGCAGTAAAAAGGAAAAGAAATTTGATTTTGAGATTACACAGGTAATTGGAAAATCATATTGGGATTATATAAAGAAAAATAGAGCATTGTATGAGTACAAAAGCATAAAAAATGCAATCAAGCACAAACGTAAAGTCTTGAGTATAGATGTCGCTAGTCAAGGGCTTGACAAACTTCCAAACAAGCTGTCTCGATTAGACAAAATCGTATCAATAAATCTATTAGGGAATGAATTCAAAACTTTTCCGACGGTTTTAAGCAAGATGACAACTCTTGACGAAATATCTTTAAGTTCCAATCAATTAGGAAGAGTCGGTTCCGAAATAGGAAAGTTGAAAGACCTGCGAATACTAATTATAAACTATAACCAACTTAAAGAACTCCCAAAAGAAATTGGAGAATTGACAAACCTACTCTATTTAGACATCGGTAACAATCTGTTATCTAGTTTACCAGAGGAAATGCGACATTTAACAAGTTTGCAAGAGTTGCATATTGAAAGAAATAAATTATCAGAATCAGAAAAACAAAGAATTAGACAGCTTTTACCAAAATGTATCATTCACTTTTAACAGAAAGAAAATAAGTTACCAATCAGCCCGATATTAGTATGCTCTATAAACATCTTTGGACTCGAACCGCCTCCCCCTTCATCCCCCCAACCAAATTTCTCCAAACCCCTGCGGCACGATACATTTGCACCTCCCGCAATGCTGCGACACAGTACTAAACTCCGCAATACTGCGGGGCAGGTACTGACTACCAAATACTAACTACTTTACAAAAATGAGCACCGTAAACTTAGCCATACAGATATTACCCCTGCATTTGCAACAGGAAGAAGCCTATAAAATTATAGATGCCGCCATAGCGGTGGTGAACCAATCGGGGTTGAAATATGAAGTTTGTCCTTTTGAAACCGTGATAGAAGGTCCTTACGAGCAAGTGATGCAAGTGATGAACCAAATGCAGGACGCCTGTTATGCGGCGGGAGCAAGCACGCTGTTGGTAAACATGAAGCTGCACCGCAGCGCTACCAAAGATTTGGCCATAGACGATAAAATAGGCAAGTACCGCTCTTAGGTGTTACCTTTGTGGGCCAAATTTTTTGTTACAGCTTATGAAACGCGCTCAGCTTGTTAAGGCCATTAGGGAAAAGAAATCGGTATTGTGTGTGGGCCTGGATACGGACATCACCAAAATACCCCAACACCTGTTTGCGGAAGAAGACCCCGTGTTTGCCTTCAACAAAGCGATAATAGATGCCACCAAAGACTATACGGTGGCCTATAAGCTGAATACGGCTTTTTATGAGGCGCAGGGTGTGAAGGGCTGGATAAGCATGGGCAAGACGCTGGATTATATTCCCAAAGACATTTTTACCATAGCCGATGCCAAGCGCGGCGATATAGGCAATACGGCAGAGCAATATGCCAAAACGTTTTTCCAAACCTACCCGTTTGACAGTGTGACCGTGGCACCCTATATGGGCGAAGACAGCGTAAAGCCCTTTATGCAGCACGACGGTAACTGGGCCATAGTATTGGGGCTTACCTCCAATGCCGGTAGTGCCGATTTTCAGTTGCAAAACAGCGGAGACATGTTGCTGTATGAGCGCGTGCTGAAAACCGTGGCCGGATGGGGAACGCCCGAAAACACCATGTTTGTGATAGGCGCCACCCGCAAGGAGCAACTGAAGCATGTGCGCGACTTGCTGCCCGCCCACTTCTTCCTGATACCCGGTGTGGGTGCGCAGGGCGGCGATGTGGACACCGTTTGCGGTGCGGCCATGAACGGCGACGGCGGGGTGCTCATCAACGTATCGCGCGGGGTGATATACGCCGGCAACGATGCCGACTTTGCCAAAAGAGCCGGCGAAGCCGCAAAAGAATACCAACAACAAATGGCCGCTTATTTGTAATTTGGTTTCCTTCTATGAAGGAAAGGTTATTACAGTTTATATGGCAGCACAGTCTGTATAACCCCGCCGGGCTCAAAACCCTGTCGGGCGAGGCGGTGACCGTGGTGCAGCCCGGTATTTACAATACAGATGCGGGCCCCGACTTTACCAATGCACGTGTGCGTATAGGCAATACCTTACTGGCCGGGCATATAGAACTGCATGTACACACCGGCGATTGGCTGAAACATAACCACCAGCACGACGAAGCTTACCAAAACATAATACTGCACGTGGTGTATCGCCACGACGGAGCCGATGCGGGCAATGCGCCCATCTTGGAGCTGGCGCCGCATATCACCCCCGAAGTACTGACCCGCTACGAGGCATTAACCCATGCGCCGCAGGCCATACCCTGTGCAGGGAGTTTGCCTACGGTAAAGGATATAACCAAAGAAGCCTGGATGAGCCGCCTGCTGGCCGAGCGTTGGGAAGAGAAGCTGGGCGATTGGAAAGAACTGTTGCAACAATCGGCAGGCGATTGGCGCAACCTGTTGTATTGGCGCATGGCCGCCAACTTCGGGTTTAAGGTAAATGCCACACCTTTCCTGATGCTGGCGCAATCCATACCGCTAAACGTATTGGCGAAGCATAAAGAGTTGTTCCAAGTAGAGGCGCTGTTGTTTGGGCAGGCGGGTATGCTGGCAGGGGAGTTTAAAGACGAGTATCCCAACCGATTGAAAACCGAATATGCGTACCTCCAAAGCAAGTATAAGCTTACACCCTTGCCGGCGCATCTTTGGAAGTTTTTAAGATTAAGACCCGCGAATTTCCCCACCATACGCATTGCGCAATTTGCCGCGCTGATACATCAATCGCTGCATTTGTTTTCGCAAATCGTGGAAACGCATACGGTTAAGGAAATCATACCGCGGTTGGATGTTACGGCAAGCGAATACTGGGACAGGCACTTTACGTTTGACGAAGAGCAGGAGGCCTCAACCAAGAAACGTTTGGGCTTGTCTTCCGTTCATAACATCATCATCAACACCATAGCGCCCATACAGTTTTTATACGCTGCGGAGCAAGGCACTACGGCCATGCAGGAAAAAGCATTGACGCTGTTGGAAGCCGTGCCGCCCGAAAAGAACAACATCCTCACCACTTGGCAAGATGCGGGCTGGAAGGCGGGGAATGCCGCACAATCGCAGGCGCTTATACAGCTTTATAACAAATACTGCACGCCCAAGCGCTGCCTAGATTGCGCCTTGGGGCACAGCATCATGAAATCGGCGCCGGTTACCGGTTAAACGATATTGTCTTTTTGCAGTCGGGGTGCAGGCTTTCTATTACGGGGCAGGTCATGGCGGTGTGTTCTATCAGCGACATTTCCTTATCCGTATACTGTTGTCCTTTGGGAAAGCTCAGGGCTATTTTTATTTCGCCGATGCGCCTTCTCGGGTCGGCCACCATTATCTTCTCCACATCGCAAGTGGCATCGTCAATATCTATGCCGTGGCGTTCGCACACTATGCCCATGGTGGTAAGGATGCAGGAGGCCAGTGCCGTGGCCACCAAGTCGGTAGGGGAGAAACGTTCGCCTTTTCCGTGGTTGTCGGTGGGTGCGTCGGTCTCTATGGTGCTACCCGATTTCAGGTGTGTGGCTACGGTTCTTAAATCTCCGGTATAAACTACTTTGGATGTCACTTTGTGAATATTTTTGTTAAATTTACGAATGTATCTCGTGACGCGCGAGATGCGGATACTTTTTATCAAGATAAGCCTATATGCAAAGATTCATAAAATGCTGCCTGCTTGCGGCCCTTGCCTGTGGTATACCCGGCATAGGCGAAGCGCAGACATCCACCCCTAAACCCGTACCCGCCAAAGATACCGCCACCGCACAAACGGCTCAGAAAACCGTACCGCCGAGGCGACCCAAACGTCCCAAGCCCATCAGTCGCGAAAGCAGTATAGGCTTGCGTTTGCGTACCGACGGTTGGTCTCTGTTCTTCGATAAAGGCTATGTGAAAAGCGAGGACCGCTTCAGCGATTTGTTTTATGATATACGCCTGTTTTGGGTGGAGTTGGGAGAAGTGAAGCATACCAAGCAGATAAAACGCTCCAACACCGGCGTAACCACACCCGGAGATCAGGCCACACCTTTCGTGTACGGTAAAACAAATAATTTCTATACGTTTAAGCTGGGGTATGGTTTCCGTAAGATGATAGCCGGTAAGCCCGAGCCGGGCACCGTGTCTATACATTTGGTATACGGAGGTGGTATATCCTTGGGCTTACTAAAACCGTATTATATCAATGCGTTGGTAACCAAAAACGGCATTACATCCGAGCAAAGCATCACCTACAGCGATTCTACGAAGGAAGCATTCCTGTCTAAGCCCAACATTATAGGTAGTTCGGGCTTTTCCAAAGGCTTGGGCGAAATAAAACTGGTACCCGGCGTGCATGCCAAATTGGGTTTACATTTTGATATAGCCACGGATAAAAAAGGCAAACTGGCCATAGAAACCGGTATGGGGTTGGACTACTATGCCAAAGAAGTGGAACTGATGGCCGTAGTGAAGCCCACGGCATTTTTGGCCAACTTCTATGCCTCGGTGCAAATAGGCAGACGTAAATAATAAATGATGTAACTTGCATCCGTTATGCAGGAATTGCCGGTAATCAGTTCAGTAGATATTAATCCCTCCGAGGCGCGTGTAAAGAAACCAAACTGGCTGCGTGTAAAGCTGCCGATAGGCGAAAGCTATCGTCATGTGCGCAACCTGGTGGACACGCATAAGTTGCACACCATATGTGAGAGCGGTAACTGCCCGAATATGGGTGAGTGTTGGGGAGAGGGTACTGCCACCTTTATGATATTGGGTAATATCTGCACCCGTTCCTGCGGTTTTTGTGCGGTGGCCACGGGCCGCCCCGAGCCTGTGGATTGGGATGAGCCTCAACGTGTGGCCGAAGCCATACACCTGATGAAGGTGAAGCACGCGGTAATCACCTCCGTAGACCGCGACGAACTGAAAGACGGCGGCTCCACCATTTGGGCCAACACCATAAAGGCCGTTCGTGCATTGAATCCCGATACCACGCTGGAAACGCTGATACCCGATTTTAGAGGGCAGTGGTATAACCTGCAAAACATAATAGATGTGGCACCCGAAGTGGTGTCGCACAACTTGGAAACGGTAGAGCGCCTTACCCGCAAGGTGCGCATACAAGCCAAATACCACCGCAGCTTAGAGGTTATTCGTCGCCTGAAAGACGGCGGCATGCGTACCAAAAGCGGCGTGATGCTGGGCCTCGGCGAAACCAAAGAAGAAGTGCTGCAAACGCTGCGCGACCTTGCCGATAACGGTTGCGATGTGGTAACGCTGGGCCAATATCTGCAGCCCACACAAAAGCACCTTCCCGTGGTGCGCTTCGTTCACCCCGATGAATTTGCCTTTTATCGTGAAGAAGGCTACAAGATGGGGCTCGACTATGTGGAAAGCGGTCCGCTCGTGCGCTCGTCCTATCACAGTGAGCGTCATGTGATTAAAGGTGAGGGCCGCAGACTGTGGGTAGAAAGCCAAGCCACGGCCTGATTTAATTCCTGATATATCCGTATTTTTTAATAATTTTCATACCCTTCAATCAGGTGTATGAAAAGACTATTACCGTTTATCGCAGCTTTGCTGCCGGCCTTTACGGCTTTGGGGCAAGCCAATATATTATCTACCAATCCCGTGGCGGAGCAAGTGATGCTGGGCAATTACAACCCGGCCGATTATGCGGCTGCCAACGTAATCACCGACCCGGCCACCATAGGCCAAGAGATTAACGCGCGTATCTCTCACGATTCCTTGCATGCTTACCTGGATGTTTTGCGCACTTTTGAAAACCGCAACACCGGCTCCGACACCGTATCGGCCACCCGAGGCATAGGTGCGGCACGCCGATGGATATATTCCAAGTTTGAACAATTTGGTGCGGCAAACGATAACCGCCTCGTAACCTCGTATCTGCAATTCGACTTTGATGTGTGCGGTATCAAGCAGCACCGCAACGTAATTGCGGTATTGCCCGGGACAGATGTAGCCGACAAATCCGTAATCATTGTAGAAGCGCATATGGACAGTCGCTGTGCGGGATTGTGCGATACAGCCTGCCTTGCCGAAGGTATGGAAGACAACGGCAGCGGCACGGCATTGGTAATGGAATTGGCCCGAATAATGAGCAAGTACACGTTTAAAAACACCATAGTATTCGCGGCCGTTACCGGAGAGGAACAAAGCCTGATAGGCGCCACGGCGTTCAATAATTATGCAAAGCTTAAAGGCATTAAGATAAAAGCAGTGCTTAATAATGATGTTGTGGGTGGTATCACCTGTGGTAAAACATCTTCTCCTCCAAGTTGCCCGGGGTTTAACAGCATAGACAGCACGCATGTTCGCCTGTTCTCTTCGGGAGGGTATAATTCACCACACAAGCAACTGTCGCGCTTTATAAAGCTGGAGTATAACGAGATGGTAAAGCCTTATGCCACCGTACCTATGGGTATTCATATAATGGCTGCCGAAGACCGTACCGGCAGGGGCGGAGACCATATTCCTTTTCGTGCGGGCGGCTTTACGGCTATGCGCTTCACCTGTGCCAACGAGCACGGTGATGCCGACGTATCGAACCCGAACTACGATGACCGTCAACACACCTCGGGAGACATTTTGGGTGTGGACACGGATAATGACAACAAGACCGATAGCTTTTTTGTAGACTTCAACTACCTGGCGCGGAATACCGTTATCAACGGCAATGCCATAGCCATGGCGGCATTGGGTCCGAAAACGCCCGATTTTTACATGAGGGGTGAAGGGCCGGGCAAGATACGAGTTGTTATTACAGACCAACAACAATACCAACATTACCGCATAGGCGTGCGCGTAAACGGCAACAATGATTGGGACACGGTATATGCCTTTACCGGCGGCACCGAGCACCTGATAGAAGTGAATAAAGATTCCAACTACGCCATTAGTGTGGCGGCGGTAGACGATAAGGGTGTGGAAAGCCTGTTCTCGAAAGAGATAATGATAAACACCGATGTGCAAGATGCTGAGGCGGGTATGCCGGGCGTGGAACTAATGCAAAACAAGCCCAATCCTTTTGACGAAAAAACGATTATCTCCGTATCCGTAAGTAAGGAATTGGCCTATAAGCGCGCCTTTATAAGCGTGGCAGATATGACCGGTAAAGAGATAAAGCGCTTGGATATCAATCTCAAACCGGGAATGAACGAAGTGTTGTATGAGCATGGTTACAATGCTTCGGGCACGTATATCTATACCTTGTTGGTAGACGGTAAGTGGGTGGAGAGCAAACGGATGATATTCGCGAATTAGAAACAGGCAACGCCGGTGAACATATTAGTTGTAACTTTGCGGTAATTTGTAACCGCTGAGTTTTCCTACCCATATAGTTTTACCCGGCTTATTATTAGTTAATGACATTTAGTGAATTGAATATCGTGGCTCCCATATTGGAAGCACTGAAAACCGAGGGATATACCCAACCCACACCCATACAGGAACAAGCCATACCCATAGTACTGGAAGGCACCGACCTTTTGGGCTGTGCCCAAACCGGCACCGGAAAAACGGCAGCCTTTGCCATACCCATACTACAGTTGTTGGCCGGTAGGGCCGTACAAAAAAAGCAATCGCATCGCCATATAAGGGCTTTGATATTGACCCCCACGCGAGAGTTGGCCATACAGATAAGCGAAAGCTTTACCGCTTATGGCAAGCATCTGCACCTGAAGCATACCGTAATATTTGGCGGGGTGCCGCAAGGCGCGCAAACCAAAGCCCTGCAGTCCGGGATAGATATACTGGTAGCCACACCCGGCCGCCTGCTCGATCTTATAGGTCAGAAATATGTGGACCTCCGCAACCTGGAGATATTTGTGTTGGATGAAGCCGACCGTATGCTGGATATGGGCTTTATACATGATGTGAAGCGTGTGGTGGCCTTGCTGCCGCAAGAGCGCCAAAGCCTGTTTTTCTCGGCCACCATGCCCCCCGAAATACAAAAACTGGCCAATACCATTTTGGTATCGCCGGAGAAGGTGGAGGTGACGCCCGTTTCTTCAACGGCAGAGACAATCAATCAGCACCTGTTTTTTGTGGAGAAGCCCGACAAAAAGAAACTGTTGGCAGCCATATTGCAAGATAAAAGCATCGAACGTGTGTTGGTATTTACCCGCACCAAGCACGGTGCCGACCGCGTAGCCAAAGACCTGAATCGTAGCGGCATAAGGGCAGAGGCCATACACGGCGACAAATCACAAGGTGCGCGACAAAGAGCGCTTACCAATTTTAAGGCGGGAGAAACCAGGGTGCTGGTAGCCACAGATATAGCCGCCAGAGGTATAGACGTGGAAGCCTTATCACACGTGATTAATTTTGAACTGCCCAATATCCCCGAGACATACGTACATCGTATAGGCCGCACGGGCCGCGCCGGCGCCTCGGGTATTGCCTTCTCGTTTTGCGATGCGGAGGAGATGGACGACCTGAAAGCCATTCAAAAACTGATAGGTTTTCAGATACCCGTGGTAAAAGGACATCCTTATGCAATGACAGAGCCGGGTGTGGTGAACATACGCCTACCTAAAAACAAAGACGTGGTAAGAAGGCCCGATGCCGTTACCACGCCTCCCGCAAAAGGTAAAAAGCGTTACTTCCACAACAAGAAGAAAAGAGACAACTTTTAGCGGTAATAGTTATTAAGCACGCCACCAAAATAATAGCGTATGCCTACGGATATAAAACTGTATACGTCGTTCTTTTGGTTGGCGTTTACATTGAAATTGTACCCGTCCAAAGTTTCGCCCTGAGACATATTGTATTGCAGGTTAAGGTTGCCGGCCAACTCTTTGGTGAGGTTTACGTTTAGCCCTACGTTTATAGGTATGATAACCTCCGAAGTTTTAAGCGTGGTGGTACCTTTTATGGGCCCTTTGGTGTAACCGTATTCGGTAACGATGGTGGATACGTTACCACTAATGAAACCGATACCCGTACCTACATAAAGGCCGCCCGCTATTTCTTTAAGTTTATCTTCATCGGTAGCGCCAAGAAACTGCCCCAGAGCCAAACGTGCGTTGACATTTACGGCAGAATAATTACTTTCCATAAACAAGCCTTCCGTGGCCTGTGTTACGGTTTTATCGCCCTCGGCCAGTTTCCCGAACTGTGCTTCTACACCCGCACTGATGAAAGGCGTGAAATTATAATCAAGATTACCGCGATACCCGATGCGGGCTTGTTTGGTTTTTAAGTCGCCGTAAAGGGTGGTAACACCTGCGCCTACGGTTAGTGAAAAGCGGTTGGCATTGGCCGGTGCCATATTGTATTGCGCCTTGGCGGTGGCAGTTGACAACGTGAGCAATGCGACGAGTAAAGTTCTTGTTTTCATGATTAAAATAATTTGCGCGGCAAAGGTAGGGTATCGATGCTTGCCGACAAGCATGGCCTGTTTTAATGCTTGGTTAACGGATTTGCAAAAGCAGGGTCTGACACAAATTCATAATCGTTCATTGTATTAAGAAATGCTATTATTTTGCGTTTGTCCGATGTTGATAAGCGAGCTCCTCCTGCGTGTACAAATTCCATTTTGGAATCTATATTGGCTCCGGGTTTTACGCCTTCGCTGTAGAAGTCTATCACCTCCTCCAGTGTTTTAAAGCGCCCGTCGTGCATATATGGTGCGGTAAAGGCCAGGTTGCGTAATGTGGGTATTTTAAATTTTCCGTAATCCCAAGTCTTTCCCGTAATTACTCCTCTGCCTTTATCCCTGTAGTCTGAAGGGTTTTGTGCTGCATCCAGCCCGTTGTTGCTAAAGCCCGGAATCGTTCCTAAAGCGTCACCGTCTGTGCTGTGGCAATGCAGGCAATCGCCCTTGGTCATATCGTTTACCAGCTCGAAGCCGGCAAATTCTTCTTCCGTGAAATATGCCTTGCCCGCAAGTACGCTGTCGTATTTGGAGCGGTATGAAATAAGCGTCCGTTCAAATTGGGCAATAGCCTTCCCGATGAGTATACTGTCAATCTCCACAGCACCGAAAACTTCCCGAAACTTTTGGCGATAAACCTTGTTGCGCGCAATACGTTCTGCGGCCACCGACCATTGCAGGTTCATTTCTTCGTATGTTCTCACAGGGTGAAAAACCTGCGCTTCTATATTCTCGGCCCTGCCATCCCAAAATAGGGTAGGGTACCAGGCGAGGTTAAAGAGCGGTAGCGTATTGCGTTGCATCACAGCACCTCCTCGGCCCATACTAAAAGCATTGGGCGCATCGCTAAACGCATGCGCCTGTTTGTGGCAGTTGGCGCAGGACATGGTGCTGTCTTCACTCAGGATAGGGTCGTAAAACAACATACGGCCCAAAGCCACTCCGCCGACAGTAACCGGGTTGGTTGAATCGCGGGGCATCGCCGGGAAGAAATTCAGCTCGGGGAAGATATACGGCTTGCCCTGTGGTTGCCGAAAGCTTGTAAAAAGCAATGCAACCATACCCAGATTTATTGCACAGATAACTACCCGCAACATTTATTGGCTGAGCGTTACGGTAAAGGTTTGACTCCTTTTATTGGTGGTGACGTTGATATAATAGTTGCCGCGTGGCAAGTCTGCCATATCCACAAAGAATTTGGTAGGCGCTTGCCCGTATGTGCGTACCGTTCTACCCTCTGTATTTACAATGCGTATACTTTCAATGATATGATACTCTTGGAGTTTTTCCGCCTCTATAAACACTCTTCCTGTTGTAAGCGTGGGATACACTTTCAAATAGTTGTTGTCTGCAGCTTTTTTAACAGTGTGAACAAAGGTTTGTTCGGCCATAAAGTTATCCATCATCCATCCTTCTCGCTGATTATCTACCGAATCGGAAACTGAAGTGAATTTTATCAGCACGTCTTTGTTGAAGAAGTAGGAGCGATCGAAGCACAACCAGATATCGCGCCACACCGTATCTGTGCCCGTAAAAGCCAAACTGCCGTTTACGGTGTCCACATTACTGCTGTCAAACCCGTAGAAATTGTATATATACGGATCGTCAAAAACAGAATGCCATGTGTCGCCCGTATCCAAACTATATTCCACAAGCCCCCCATCGGCTTTAAAGTCGTAATCCAACTTTTGTTTCCAACGAATAGCGTGTACGCCCCATGATAAATACCTAATATCCGCATGGATTGAAAACGATGACGTGTCATTTGGGGGATAGTTGTTAATGGTGTCGGTTACCATCACATTGGGATAAGTTGCCGCACTGTCAAATATCATTTTTTGAGGAGGGCCTTGTTGCCATACATCAATCGTATCGGTGGTATCTCTGATGATTAATAGTGCACTAAATCCATTTGTATCTGCTCCGTCAAAATATTGCCTAAGCGACTGCGCTTGTGCGAGCGAGGATGTAAATATTGCAGTAAGAATTAGAAGGTAAAGTTTTATCATAGTCTATAGTTTAAGTTAATTGAAGATAATTTCTAATTTTCAAGTTGAGCGATTTAGGTTGAGTGTTTATTCCTAATATGACATGGCTGTGACAAAAGCACATTGCGTTAGATGTTTAGCTAACGATAAATTTATCCCGCAGATTTGAGAACGAATTATTACTTTTACGCCCTCAAAAATTGAGAAACGGGATGTAGCGCAGCCCGGTAGCGCGCTTCGTTCGGGACGAAGAGGCCGCTGGTTCGAATCCAGTCATCCCGACCCACGAAACCTCAGCAACAGTGCTGAGGTTTTTTATTTGGACCCAGACAAGCCTGCATTAAGTATTTTTAGGAAAGGGTATTCAGACGCCTACATATTTAAGTCACCAAAAACATTATCTTTAGCATTACCCGTTGCAGATTTTAATGAAGTTGTTATGAAGATTTATAAACCTTTATTCTTGGTTTTGCTGCTATTGGTATGCTCGGGTCGCCTGTCTGCCACGCACTTTTACGGGGTAGACCTTTTTTATACCCACGTAACTGGTAATACCTATAAAGTAACCATAGTGGCCTACGGAGATTGTAGCGGAGCACAGTTTCCTACGTTTGCCACAAGCAGGCCGCGTATCCATATCCGCCGCGGTACTACCCAGTTTTTGGCCGATTTTTTGGATGCAGAGCCGCCCAAAGAAGGGGTGGAAGTAACGCCGGTATGTCCTGCGGAGTTGAACAATACCACCTGTAAGAATCCCGCAGGCACCGTGCCCGGTGTAAAGAAGTTTGTGTACTCTAAAGAGTTTACCCTGAGTGGCCCTGCGGCAGACTGGAAATTTGTGTATCTCGGCGAAACTGACGGGACAGCGATAGCCGGGCGCAGTAACAGTCTCACCAACGTGTCCCCGCCCGGCATCATCAGGTTGGAAGCCACGCTTGATAATACCGAGCAGCCCAATTCATCGCCCGAATATACCACCATAGCCACGCCGTTTTACTGCGTAAGCAGGCCCACCAATTTCAATCCCGGCGCGGTGGATGCCAACGCCGACAGCCTGTTTTATGAATTGGTACCGGGTTTTGATACGGCTGCATTGGTTACCTATCTTCCGGGTTACAGTGGCAGCAACCCGCTCAATGTTGTGCCGGGAGCGTTTACCTTCAGCAGCAGTACGGGCCAGTTGAACTTCACCCCGGCCATTTTGCAAAAATCTTTGGTGGTATACCGTGTGTCGGAATATCGCAACGGAAAGCTCGTTGGTACCAGCATGCGCGAGATGACCGTGGTAATTATAGCCTGCGACAACTATCCGCCTGTAGGTTATATCTCCAATGCCAACGGTGCTACGATAATTGACAGTGTAACCGTGCGTACCTGTAACGGAGAGCATGAGGTGGCTTTCGATATTAACCCCACTGATGCCGACAACGGGCAAATTATAGGTATGGTGGTAAACGGACTGCCCGGGAGTTCGCAATTGAACATCACCGATAACAATACCACCAACCCCCGCAGCCGCTTTACATGGAACATGCCGGCTTTGCCGCAGGGCGACTATACGTTCTTTATCACTTATACGGATGACGGATGCCCGATAGCCGGTAAACAAACGCAGGCTTATACCATACGTATTGCCCCCGAACATATAACCTCCGACGCATTACCCGCCGGTTGTCTTAATAGTGGCTTGGTGAATGTGCGCGTGCCTGAAAGCTGGGTACCTTGGAGTTATATCGCTTACAGCGATGCCACACCGGTATTGGCTGCCGAAAATATATCAGGCAGCAAACGCAGCGACAGCCTGGCACCCGGTCGTTACAGGATTGTAGCCAAAAACTCATACAACTGTAGTGCGGACACCATAGTGGATATACCCACGTCCTGCGATTTGATTGACATACCTACGGCCTTCAGCCCCAACGGAGACGGAGCCAATGACATATTATATGTAAGAGGGAAGAACGTAAAAGAAATGCTGCTGCGGATATATAACCGCTGGGGACAGGTAGTGTTTGAAAGCGATGACCTTAAAAAGGGATGGGACGGTGTATTTGCCGGGCAGGAAGCCCCGGTTGAAGCTTATGCCTATGTGCTTACCGGCATTTTTGGCAGCGGAAACACCTTTCATAAAAAGGGCAACATCACGTTATTGCGCTAAAAGATAACACCGAGTATATGACAAACGGCCGCAAATGCGGCCGTTTGTCATATATAAGTTCCATTTTAGCTGCCCGCGAAGGGAGAACCGAATATACCCACTGCCAACTCGGCCCAAACCAAAAACAGAATAACCAATATACCGAAACAAGCCATAAGGCGATATGCCGGCTTCCTTATTTTACGCAAGGTAAACTCCACAGCCAAGCCTGTACTTAATAGCAATATCCCCATAATGATGAAATCGAATGCAGACCATTTTACCTCCGTGGTAAACTGCATGGCGATGAGGGGCACTGTAAGTAATAACGCCGCCGTAATGAGAATGAGTTTCAACCTGCCGTTATGCGTTGTTTTGATATTACTGTTCATGATATAAAATTTAGAGATTTTAAAAGCACTTTGTAATTCAAAGTAACGATGGATTTTCGGATTGACCAAATCTTGAATAAGAAACGCGGTTATTTACCCACATATCAACATTTTAGCCGTTAGGACACTGTAAAAATCACAATACCCTAACACCTCAAATCATAAATAAATCGTAACTTTGCAGCTATTTTTTAGATTGGGGATAGTCCATGGCAGGTAAATACAAGGAATACAAGCAGTTAAACATGCCCTCTATCGAAAGCGTGCAACTCACGCTTTGGAAAGAGGAGGATACTTTTCAGGAATCGGTTAGTCAACGTGAAGGGGCAGAGCCTTTCGTATTTTACGAGGGTCCGCCCAGTGCAAACGGTATGCCCGGCATACACCACGTTATTTCCCGTACGCTGAAAGACCTTGTATGCCGCTACAAAACCATGCAAGGCTACCAGGTGAAGCGCAAGGCCGGGTGGGATACGCACGGCTTGCCCGTGGAGTTGGGCGTGGAGAAGGAGTTGGGCATCACCAAAGAAGATATAGGCAAAAAAATAAGTGTAGAAGATTATAACCGCAAATGCCGCGAAGCGGTAATGCGCTATAAAGATAAGTGGGAGGAAATCACCGAAAAGATGGGGTATTGGGTGGACATGAGCGACCCTTATATCACTTTCGATAACAAGTATATCGAAACGCTTTGGTGGTGTATGAAGCAGTTGTACGACAAAGATTTGTTGTACAAAAGTGTAAGTATCCAACCTTATTCTCCGGCAGCGGGTACGGGACTTAGCAGTCATGAATTGAACCAGCCCGGTACCTATAAGGATGTGAAGGATACCACTGCGGTGGCCATGTTCAAAATAGAGTTGGAATCGGGAGGGGGAAGACAATCCCCATTTGGAAGACAACTGATAGAAATTGCCTCGGAAGCATGGGCAACAGCCGAGGGTAAAACCATAGCCGATGTATACCTGATGGCTTGGACCACCACGCCTTGGACCCTTCCGAGCAACTGTGGCCTTACCGTAGGGCCCAACATCGACTATGTATTGGTTAAGACATTTAACCCCTACACCCACGCACCAATAAACGTGGTGCTTGCGGAAAATTTAGTAAATAAATACTTTAAACAAGAGGGTGAAAATATTGATTTTCAATTTTTTGATAAAGAATCAAAAATAATCCCTTGGGCTATATTGCATCGTTTCAAGGGTAAAGAATTGGAGGAAACTCGTTACGAGCAACTATTGCCTTTTGAGGGCAACACGGCGGAAATAGCCGGCGGAGACCCTTGGCGCGTAGTTACCGACGGGTTTGTGACCACCGAAGACGGTACCGGTATAGTACATACGGCGCCTGCCTTTGGTGCGGACGACTATAAAGTAGGTAAGGCTAAGAACCTGGGACTGCTGATAATGGTAGATCGCGAAGGTAAATTCGTGGACTATGCCGGGGAATTTAGCGGCAGATATGTAAAGAATTATAAGAGCGACCCCGACTATAAGGATGTGGATGTGGATATAGCCGTAAAGTTGAAGCTGGAAGGCAAAGCCTTTAAAGTGGAAAAATACGAGCACAGCTATCCGCACTGCTGGCGTACCGATAAACCCATACTGTATTATCCCTTGGATGCCTGGTTTATACGTACCACGGCAGTTAAAGACCGTATGGTGGAGCTGAACAAGACCATCAACTGGAAGCCTAAGGCTACCGGCGAAGGTAGATTTGGCAACTGGCTGGAAAATATGGTGGACTGGAACCTGAGCCGCAGTCGCTATTGGGGTACACCCTTGCCTATATGGAGCACTGAAGACGGAAGTGAAAGCAAGTGTATAGGCAGTATAAATGATTTGATAAAAGAAGTAGATAAGGCCAATAAAAAATTGAACCTTAATCAGTTGGTAGATATAGTTGAAGGCAGTAAAGCCTACGACAACCAACAGGCGGGAGAAGACCCGCGTAAGGAACTTGACCTGCATAAGCCTTATGTAGACCAAATAATACTGGTATCGGACAGCGGCAAGCCCATGCATCGTGAACCTGATTTGGTGGATGTGTGGTTTGACTCCGGCGCCATGCCTTATGCCCAATTGCATTATCCTTTTGAGCAACACAGCAAGAAGGATTTGCAGCATAATTTCCCTGCCGACTTTATAGCCGAAGGGGTAGACCAAACCCGTGGCTGGTTTTATACACTGCATGCCCTCGGGGTAATGCTGTTTGATAACGTGGCCTATAAAACCGTAGTTTCAAACGGATTGGTACTGGATAAGAACGGTAACAAGATGAGTAAGCGTGTAGGAAACGTGATAGACCCGTTTGAAACCATAGAGAAATACAGTGCCGATGCCACGCGTTGGTACCTCATTACCAATGCATCGCCTTGGGATAGCTTAAGGTTTGATATTGAGGGAATTAAAGAGGTTCAACGGAAGTATTTTGGAACACTTTATAACACTTATCAGTTCTTTGCGCTGTATGCCAACGTAGACGGATTTACGTTTGAAGAAAGATATATACCCATAAACGAACGCCCCGAAATTGACCGTTGGATTATCTCCGCGCTCAATACCTTGGTAAAGGACGTTACCCGTTATTTGGATGATTACGAGCCCACACAGGCGGGCCGAGCCATGGAATACTTTTTGGATGAGCAGTTGAGTAACTGGTATGTGCGTTTATGCCGTCGCCGTTTTTGGAAAGGCGAGTATGAGAAAGATAAAATAAGCGCATACCAAACATTGTACGAATGTTTAGAAACATTATCGCTGCTGATGGCCCCCATTGCTCCCTTCTTTGCCGATTGGTTGTATCGTAATCTTAACGATATAACAGGTAGGTTTGGTGCGAAATCGGTACACTTGGCCGAGTTTCCGCAGGCGGTAACGGATAGTATGGATATAGAGTTGGAAGAGCGCATGACGCTGGCACAGGATATATCCTCACTGGTATTATCCATACGCAAAAAAGTGAATATTAAAGTGCGCCAACCCTTGCAAAAGGTGTTGATACCCATAAGCGGTGAGCACATGCGCGAGCAGATAATGAAAATTGAAGAGCTCGTAAAAAACGAAGTGAATGTAAAATCTATAGAGTACCTTGTTGACACCGAGGGCTTTATAAAGAAAAAAGTGAAACCCGATTTCAAAGCTTTGGGTTCAAGGATGGGTGCCAAGATGAAATCGGTAGCGGCGGCCATTGGCCAAATGACGCAGCACGATATAGCCGAACTGGAACAGCAAAAAGGTTTCGACTTAAATATAGGTGAGGGAGAACAGGTGCGTATAAACATCGGCGATGTGGAAATAATAGCCGAGGATATACCGGGATGGTCGGTAGCGAACAAAGACAACCTTACGGTGGCTTTGGATATCACCATAACTCCCGAACTGCAAGATGAGGGAAATGCCCGTGAGTTGGTGAACCGTATACAGAAAATAAGAAAGGAAACGGGACTGGAGCTGACGGACAGGATAGCGGTAAAGATAGAAGAGTACGAACCGTTGAAAACTGCCATATTAAATTTCAGTGATTATATTTGCACCGAAATTTTGGCAGACAACATAGAAATTGTCTCCGAAATGCCGTCGGGTACGGATATAGAGGTAAATGAAAAAACTCTGAAAGTATTAATACATAAAAATTCTTGATGCTATGGCCACCTCGAAAAAAACTGCCGCAAAGTCGGCAAAAGCCACGGTGAAAAGCGTAAAAAAAGCGGCCCCCGCTAAAAAGGCCGCACCCGTAAAGAAAGCGGCCCCGAAGCCTGTGGCTAAACCTGCGGCAAAGAAGGCAGCCCCGGCCAAGAAAGCTGTAGCCAAACCGGCAGTTAAGAAGAGCGTGGAGAACAAGAAGAACGTAAAACCAGTAAAGACAGTGAAAAAAGCGAACGATAAGAACAAAGCCGCGGCTAAACCCGCAACCCCCGCCAAGAAAGCAGCCCCGGCCAAAAAAGCCGTTGCCACCAAACCTGCGGCCAAGCCCGTAGCCAAAAAGGCGGCTCCGGCCAAGCCTGCGCCCGCCAAGAAAGCGGCACCCGCACCGGCCAAGCCGGCAGCGAAGCCTGTAGCCAAAAAGGCCGCAGCGCCCGCGAAACCCGCAGCACCGCCGGCTCCCGCCAAAAAGGCGGCTCCGGAAAAAGCACCCGTGGCGGCCAAACCCGCACCGGCAGCCAAAGCAACCAGTTCGGGCAAGAAAGTGGCAGCAAAACAGCCCGTGAAGACGGTGACCACTTTTGCCAAAGGCGCCATTCCCGGCCGCTCGGCATCATCGGCCCCCGCACCTTCGCGCAGCAGCATACCCGCTTCGCGCACGGCAAGGGAAGATAAAAAGCCCGCCGTAGTGGTGGCTCGTCGCGTATTGGAAAACAAATCCAAGCAAGCCGACGAGGGAAAAACAATGATTAATTATCAACCTGATTATACACGATCAATATTAGACGAACCGGAAATGTCACAAGGACCTGTGTATCGCTACAGCGATGAAGAACTGAACGAATTCAAAGATCTGATACAGAACAGACTTGAAGCGGCCCGCAAAGAACTGGTATACCTGCAGGGGCTCATTACACGTAAGGATGAGGCCGGTACGGAAGATACCGAGAATCGTTACATGAATATGGAAGACGGAAGCGGTGCCATGGAGCGCGAACAACTGGCCCAGTTGGCCAGCCGCCAAATCCAATTCATCAACCACCTGGAGAAGGCGTTGATACGCATCGAGAACAAAACCTACGGTATATGCCGCGTAACCGGCAAACTGATAGACAAAGCTCGCCTGCGTGCGGTACCGCATGCCACGCTGAGCATCGAAGCAAAGAAAACAATGAGCAAATCATAATTTTTTTGACCGGATAAACATCGGGTAAAGCCGTTCCGCTCAAAGGAACGGCTTTATTATTTTTCTTATATTCATACAATGAAACGATTGCTCTTGTTTTCCCTATACTTGGGCTCGGCCACTGCAGGTTATGCGCAAAGCGACAGGGAAACGATATACATAGACAGTATCACCGTAAAGGCATTTGTTGCCAAGTTACATAAAGACGCGGAGGAGCGAACGGGAGGTAATTACATACCTGTTTTTGACAAAAAAACGGCCGGTGCATGGGTGTCGGAAAAGGATATACCGTTTTTATTAAAGGAAATACGGTCTGAAAAAAAGTGCCGTTGCATGGTGCATCCGTTTTCATCTACCATGCCCCCTAAGGTGGAATATGCCACCATGGGCGGCATAGCGATGGATATTATAGACAATTACCGGGGTAGAATGCCCTTTCCCGGTAAGAGCGCAATAAAATTGCAGGATGGCTCGGATTATCCCGTGTGGTACCGATGCCCGAAGACGGAGCCTGAGCGCGTGGCGGAGATTGAAAAATGGGCAACACAAAACAAAAAGGAGTAGTTATGCAATTCAAAGAAGTACAAAAGTTTAAGCAGTGGTGGTTATGGTTGTTTTTAGGAGTGGTTACCGCCGCCGTATTGACAGGCTCGTTATATACAGTGCTGCACGATGGTAATACCCTGGGATATATAGGTATTGCCTTTACCATAGTGCCTGTTATCATTATGTTCCTGTTTCGCTCCATGCGCTTGGAAACGATGATAGACGATACGGGGGTGTATTACAAATATGCGCCCATACACCGCGGTATGCAAAAGGTGGAGTTGAAGAACATTCGCGAAGCCGGTATAAGGAAGTATAAACCCATAAGCGAGTTTGGCGGTTGGGGCCTGAGAACAGGGAAAAACGGAAGCGAAGCGTTTAACGTATCGGGAAACACAGGCTTGGAGCTTACCTTTAAGAATGGTAAAAAATTGGTGCTGGGTACCCGCAAGCCTGCCGAAATGAGGGCCGTACTGGAAAGGATTTTTGCACCCGGACAGGCACATCATAACATACTTTTTACCGCAGATTAGCGGAAAAAGGCCATGTTGTCTTCAATAAATTCTTCGTTGTAGGTAAGCAGGTACTTGGTGCGGAAGTTGATATCGCGTTCTCTCATGTAGTAATCGAGCGATTGGCTGTCATCCGTGATGAGTTTACGCGTGGAAAGGTTTTGAACAAACGGCGCCGTTACCTCGAAAGCTTTAAGATTATTGGCAAAGGGGAAGTAGAAGTCTTTTTCCACGGCAACGGTATCATAGGCGTTATTGGGTTCTTTGGAGGCAATAAACATGATATCGGCATGAGTGGCACCACCGGGTAAAGAGGAGAAAAGCCGGCAATTGAGTCCCGATTGCGTGATGGTATTGTACACCAATTGTTGGGCAAAGCCTTCGGGGTCTTCTTTGTCTATGCCGTCAAACTCGATGAATATTTTGCCGAAGGGTTGCAGCAAATCTTTCAGTTTATCAAAGCATTCCGCGCTCAGCAGATGTGAGGGTATACTGTCGCCCAACAGTGCGTCGATGATAATCAGGTCGTATTTGGTTTTGCAAACGTTTACATAGTGTCTTCCGTCATCGATGGCGGTATTGGCCACGGCAGATTTCAGGCCGAAGTATTTCTCCGCCAATGCGGGCAAGCGTCCGTCTATTTCCACCGCATCGTAGGCTATGCCGTAGTCTTCGCATTGGCGGGCCAGTGTGCCGCCACCCAAGCCTATGATAAGTACGCGACCGTTTCGCGGAATGCCGGATATTACGGCGCGACTGAAATGTGTATAAAACAGGAAGCTGAAATCTTTATTCTTCGTATCTACCCAGGTTTGCCAGTTGTGGTTTACCAGCATCACGCGGGATTTGATTACGCGGTTGATGCGGCGGTCGGTGTAATCAAAGTCTACCACCTTTACCTGCCCCAAGATACCCTCCGTATGGTATAGTACCGAGTACTTATCGGTTTGGCGATTGCCGGAATTGATGATGAAAGCCACGGAGGCCACCAATGGCAAGAGTAAAAGCGGTACAGACTTGGTGAGCATGCTTTTATCCGGGCGCAGTATAAGAATGGTTAACACAAACAGCGCCACGCCTACGGATACGCACGGAATGGAAATACCGATAACGGGAATGAGCCAGAAACCCACAATAAGCGTGGCAATAACCCCACCCAACGTGGAAATGGCGTACACCAGGCCCGCCGCCTTACCCGAATCGCTGTTCTCACCGATAAGACCTATAAGCATGGGGCTTACCATACCCATACCCAATATGGGCGGGAACAAAAAGAACAGCTGCGATATCACCAACCCGGTGAGAAAACTCATTTCTATGGTGCGCTGCATGATGAAGTTGGCAATCACCGGCATGAGGATAACCAAAGCCGACGCGATGGCCAAAGTGAAAAATAAGGCGCGCTGTCTTTTTTCGTGGCCTTTTTTGCTGTATTCGCCGCCCAGGTAATAGCCTATGGTCAGCGCGCCCAATGTTACCGCGAGGGTAGAGGCCCATACATATATGGATGTGCCGAAGAAAGGCGCCAGCATTTTACCGCCGGCCAGTTCCGCCACCATTACACACGAACCTTCGAAAAAAGAAAGGAACAGTAGCTTTTCGCGCGATATGCCGGCAACCATAGCCGTTTTGTTGTCGTTTTTCAAAACAAGGGATTTGGAAATAAATATAGGGCGATTTTTGCAATCGCCTGAGTAAGCCGACAGATACATTGACAAGCAAACCGTAAATGCTTAACCTGTTTGTATTTATGGTTTACCTCTAAGTACGTATAAATGCTCGTAAGGAGCCAACACCGGCCACGGGAATATCGTCTTATAGCATGGAACCAAGAGAAAACGCCATTTGATTATGAAAAAAATACTATGCTTTGCAAGTTTGTTTTGGACTATTGCCACATATGCGCAATCTTCAGGTCTTGACGCGAGTTTTGCCAACAAGGGCGTATATACCACAAACGGGCATAGCATACCGGGCTATACCAAACTATATGTCACCGGCGACGACCGTATACTAATGGCCTACACCGAGGTGCATCCCACAACCTACAAGAATAAAATAACCATACAACGGTTAACGGCCAACGGTACTGCCGACCTCACCTTCGGTAAGGGCACGGGCAAGGTAAGTGTTACCTACGGTACTTATGAAGAAGCCATAGACGTAAGAGAACTTGCCTCCGGCAAAATACTCGTAGCAATGGCTCCCGTGGTTTACCAAGGCAACAACTACTCCCTTTTGCAACTGAATGCAGACGGAACGCCGGATTCTTCTTTTAACGACAGCGGGGTAGTACATGTGGAATATCCTACCAACATAAGTTTGAATAGCGTAACCGTTCAGGCAGACGGAAAAATACTACTGACCGGCGGCGCCTTGCAGTCGTTGACTCAATATTATTATGTATTGCGCCATAACGCAGATGGCACGCGAGATATGAGTTTCGGCAATGACGGGATGCTGTTGCTGCCCGTAATGGAGCCGGGCTTGCATGCTTATGCCTTGGATACCTTACCGGATAATAAAATACTGGTTGCCGGTACATCTCTGCGGGGTATGCCAGGTGGCACCCGACGCCAAATAACATTGAGCAGATTTAGTGAAAACGGCTTGGACGGAAGTTTTGGCGGTGGTACAGGCAGTTCCACATTCGAAGTGCTAAATGCTTACCAACTCGGTTTATCGGCGATGAAGGTATTACCCGGTGGCGATATTTTGCTGGCCGGCAAGGTGAGTTACAGGTACGAAGGCGCCGCTTATGCATGGCTGGCCAAAGTACATGCAGACGGAGGATTGGACATGAATTTCGGGACCGACGGCATTTTAAGGTTAGACTCGCTGGAAGACGAATTTTCCGTATTGCCTACCTTGGCGCTGCAACCCGACGGTAAGATATTAATGAGCTATGGCCAAAGAGGCGGCAAGGGGGTATTGAAGCACACACTGACCCGACTTAATGCCGACGGAACAACCGATGCAGGCTTTTTCCACGGTGGTAAGCTTGGCGCAATAATACTGCCCGACATGAACTATCCAACAGCCATACAATTACAGTCGGACGGCAAAATATTGTTAGGCGGCAGACATTATAACAGCACCACCACGCAAGGCGCTTACGTGGCACGTTATTGGCATAATGTAAGTTTGGGTGTAGTTGAAAATAATATACCGGCGTCGGTTAATGTATTTCCCAATCCTGTACGGGATGTGTTGAAGATTACCGGCACGGAGAACATGGCCAACTTGTATATTACGGATGTTAGCGGTAAATTGTTGGTACATACTAAGCCTTCAGGTAATTTTACAACAATTAATATGCAGAGTTATCCATCCGGTACTTATATTTTATTAATGCAAGACAACAACGGAGGCAAAACTGCACACGGTATTAATAAGCAATAAGATGCGTGTACTGTTTTTTGATTATTTCTTAACAAAACGGATATTATTATTGCATAACAGACCATCCTTCGTTTGTTTCGGAAGATAATCATATTCATGCTGATGTTTTCAGCCATAAATCGAAGTGTAGACTTTGATTACCTTAGGTATGGCACTGCCGAAGCCAAGAACAGCAAGTTTGACGATATAGATTGTATTACCGAACTGATTGTGGAAGAAATTCAGGATAATAAGAATTTTACTACGGAGAATGATGATGATACCGGCAACCCGATGAATAAAAATCGGGTGAAAATGTTGATACACATCGTGTGGTTTTACGAGCCGGTACAAAAAGATATTCAGTACATACATGCTTTGGCGGAAGATGAAAAGTTACCGCTACATCTCGAATGGCAAATACCCATCTGTAAAGGGTATTGCAATATAGTATCTCCACCTCCGGATGATACATTCCTCTCTTTTTGCGATAAGGCATAATATGCCCGTTAACGATGTCCCGTACGTGTAACCGTGCGATCATCTATCCGTTCATTTCAACAAACACAATAATTATGAGTGCCGGAATGCACCTTATGGTGCGTTGCCTGTACGTTTTGTTTGCGATATGTTTCGCAAACGGCGTATATGCGCAAACGCCACTGCGGCTCACAATGTCGCAAGCCGACAGCCTTTTTTTGGATAAGAACTTAAGTCTGCTGGCTGCAAGGCTTAATGTGGATGCTCATGCAGCTTTGGAAATACAAAGCAGGGCTTATCCCAACCCCGAATTTTCCGCAGAGCTGAATGCCCGCGACCCCGATAACAACAAGTGGTTTCATTTAGGTAATACAGGTCAAAAAGCTTTTGCCATAGAGCAGGTGATACTGTTGGGCGGCAAACGCAGCAACGAGATTGCCATGGCTCGTCAAAACACATACCTCGCAGGGCTGGAGTTGGAGGACCTCTTGCGTAACCTTAGGTATAGCTTACATGGCAGCTTTTATGCCATATACTTCAATGGGCGTACCATTAATAAATACGAGCTACAGTTATCGCTATTGGATTCCATAATCCGCAGCTATGAGATGCAGGCACGTAAAGGCAATGTGGCACTAAAGGAGGTGGTGCGCCTGAAATCGGTATACCTGCAACTGAATAATGATAAAACCGAGCTGGAGCAAGATATATTGGAATATCGGAAGAACCTGCAAATATTACTGCAAACAGACCGGGAAATAATAACCGAAGTGCCGGACAATGCTTTGCAAAAAGCATTTCGCCTGCCCGATCCCGATTCTTTGACCGGTGTGGCACTGGCATATAGGCCCGATAATAAGTTGGCACAAGGTAATGCGGAGCTGGCTGCCCTTAATCTCAAGTATCAGCGCAGTATGGCCGTTCCCGATTTAACGATAGGGGCATCGTATGACCAGCGCGGCGGAGCGTTCAATAATCAAACAAACGTAACGGCCGGCATCCCTATACCGCTTTGGAACAGGAACAGGGGAAACATACGTTTTGCAAAAACGGGGATAAAAATGGCGGAAGTAAGTATCGACTTAAAAGCATGGGAAGTGAAGGCCGAAGTTACCGAGGCTTGGCAAAACATGAACCGCAGCATAGCACAGTATGAAAAACTTACCGGGCTATACAACGATGACTTCTATGCGGTATATGACGGTGTTACGGAAAATTTTAAAAAGCGCAACCTGTCTATTCTTGAGTTTGTAGACTTTTTTGAATCGTATAGCCAGGCGCAAGCCGAGGTTTCTCGTATCCGTAAGCAACTTATTCTCTCTGCCGAGGCGGTCAATTATGTAACGGGAACAACTATTTACCCCTAATCCGAATAATTGAAACATTTTAAAATCATTAGCATGAACAGACTATTCATAATCATGATTGCTTCCGCATTGACGGCAGCATCGTGCAAGCATAAAAACGAGCCGGAGGCTGCACAAAAATTTGTGCTTAGCGATACCATGCTGGCAAAAACAGGTTTTGCCCAAGCTGCGGTGCGTCCCGTGTATGGCAGCTTAAAACTATTCGGTAAAATATCGGCCGATAACAGTCGGATGGCACAAGTATTTCCCGTAGCCGGGGGCAGTGTGGTAAAAGTAAATGTGGAACTGGGAGACTATGTAAAGAAAGGCAGCGTATTGGCCGTTATCCGCAGCGGAGAAGTAGCGGAATATGAACGCCAAAAGATGGAAGCGGTGAATGATGTGACAATTGCGGAGAAGAACCTGCAAGTGGCCAAAGACATGTTTGCCGGCAAGCTCTCGTCGGAGAAAGACGTGCTGACCGCAGAAAAGGAATTGCAAAATGCCAAGGCTTCTTTGCGGCGTATAGACGAGGTGTTTAAGATATACAATATAGGACAGGGGGCCGCTTACAATGTGGTAGCACCCATCAGCGGCTTTATCATAGACCGTAACATAACCGAAAACATGCAATTGCGTAACGACCGTACGGAGAACATTTTTTCCATAGCCGAGATAGACGAAGTATGGGTGCTGGCCAACGTAAACGAAACCGACATAGGTAAAATAACAGTTGGTATGGAAGCCGAAGTGCGTACCGTAAGTTACCCTGACCGGGTGCTGAAGGGAAGTGTTGACAAGATTTTTAACATGCTGGACGATAATACCAAAGCCATGAAGGTGCGCATACGCATACCCAACAAAGATTTGGCCCTGAAGCCCGAAATGAGCGCCACGGTATCGTTGCACATAAAAGAGAATAGGGAGTTGTTGGCCATTCCCGCTTCGGCCGTCATATTCGATAAAAGCAAGAATTGGGTGATGGTGTATAAGGGCCGAGACAATATACAAACCCGCGAGGTGGAGGTATACAGGCAAAATGCCGATACTACCTATATATCAAAAGGATTGGATGAGGGAGAAACGGTGATATCTCGAAATCAAATGCTGATATACGATGCCTTGAATGATTAAAAATTCCCTTAACCAAGCAAAGAAAAATTTATGAACAAGCTGATAAAGTATATCATCGGCTTTTCCCTGAAAAATAAATTCTTCACCTTTTTTTGGGTGGGCTTATTATTGATTGCGGGAATAGTCAGCTATATAAAAATACCTATTGAGGCATTTCCGGATGTTACCAATACGCAGATAATAATTGTAACCGAATGGTCCGGAAGAAGTGCCGAAGAAGTGGAACGTTTTGTGACCACACCCATTGAAATATCGATGAACAGCGTGCAACGCAAAACCAATGTACGCAGTATTACCATGTTTGGCCTGTCGGTTATCAAAGTGATATTTGAAGATGATGTGGAAGACTTTTTCGCACGCCAGCAGGTGAACAACCAATTGCGCAATGTGCAACTGCCTGAAAATGTAGACCCCGATGTGCAACCGCCTTATGGCCCCACGGGTGAGATTTTCAGGTACACGCTTAAAAGTAAAGACAGAGACACTCGAGACCTGCTTACATTGCAAAACTGGGTAATAGACCGACAACTGAGAGCGGTGCCCGGTGTGGCCGATGTAGTTGCGTTTGGCGGACAGGAAAAGATTTACGAGATATCGGCCAATCCCGCACAATTGCAGCAATACGACCTTACTCCGCTTGAACTGTATAATGCCGTAAGCAAATCAAACTTAAACGTGGGCGGCGATGTGATTGTGAAAAACGACCAAGCCTATGTGGTACGCGGTATAGGGCTCCTAGACAGCAAAAAGGATATTGAAAATACCATAGTAGACATCTTTAACGGGAACCCCGTATTGGTGAAAAACGTGGCCACTGTGTCCGAGGGTTCGGTGCCCCGTGTGGGGCAAGTAGGCCTGAACAATAACGACGATGTGGTGGAAGGTATAGTGGTGATGCGCAAAGGCGAAAACCCGAGCGAAGTACTGGCTCGCGTAAAGGAGAAGATAAACGAGCTGAATACAACCGTATTGCCGCAAGATGTGAAGATGGAAACTTTCTATGACCGCGATGTGTTGATGAAGTATTGTACAAAAACGGTTTTACATAACCTTTTGGAAGGTATTATACTGGTAACGGCAATCGTATTCATATTTATGGCCGACTGGCGCACCACGCTGGCCGTGGCCGTGGTGATACCGCTTGCATTATTGTTTGCCTTTCTTATGCTGCACCTGAAGGGGATGAGCGCTAATTTACTTTCGCTTGGTGCGGTAGATTTTGGTATTATAATAGACGGTGCCGTGGTGATGGTAGAGGGCATATTCGTGGCTTTAGACCATCATGCGCATAAGATGGGCATGGAACGTTTTAATAAAGCTGCTAAAATGGGGCTGATAAAAAACACGGGTGTGCAAATGGGTAAAGCTATTTTCTTCTCCAAGCTCATCATCATCTCTGCATTGCTGCCCATATTCTCTTTCGAAAAAGTAGAAGGCAAAATGTTTTCTCCGTTGGCTTACACATTGGGTTTTGCTTTATTGGGCGCGCTTATATTTACGCTTACGTTGGTGCCCTTGCTTACGTCACTATTACTCAGGAAAAACGTAAAGGAAAAAGAAAACTTCTTTACTCGTTTTGTCAATCGTATTACAGCCAAAGCATTTGCAAAAACCTTTGCCAACAAGCGAACTACACTGATTGTATCCGGGGTAATATTCATTGTTACCATGGTTTCCACACATTGGCTCGGCAGTGAGTTTCTGCCGCAGCTTAATGAGGGCGCTTTATGGGTAGAAGCCAAGATGCCTATGAGTTATTCGTTGGACAAGACGGTAAGTACGGTGAGCTTATTGCGTAACGAACTGATGAAATTTCCGGAGGTGAACGGTGTACTCTCGCAAACGGGTCGTAGTAATGACGGTACCGACCCCAGCGGATTTTACTATGTGCAAATGCAAGTGAATCTTAAACCAAAAGAAGAATGGAAACGCAAGATAACCCAAGATGAACTGATAGAAGAAATGGATGCGCGGTTAAAAAATTACCAAGGCATCAATTACAACTATTCGCAACCTATTATTGATAACGTAGCCGAGGCGGTGGCGGGTATGAATGCCTCCAACGCAGTAAAGATATACGGCGACGATTTGGAGGTTTTAGATAAGTATGCCAATGAAGTGATAGCGCAAATACAAAACGTGCCCGGCATTAAAGACGTGGGTATACTGCGTAATATAGGTCAGCCGGAGATGAGCGTTATTTTGGACGAGGAAAAAATGGCCATATATGGCATTACCAAGGCCGATGCACAGGCAGTGATAGAAATGGCCATAGGCGGTAAAACAGCAACGCAAAAATACGAAGGAGAGCGCAAGTTTGACATTCGCATCCGTTACGACAAAGAGTATCGCAAAGATGAGGATGACATAATGATGCTGATGATACCAACGATAACGGGCGCACGTATACCACTAAAAGAAATAGCCAAGGTGAGAAAAGCGACAGGGCCCGCATTTATATACAGAGACAATACCAAACGATTTATAGGTGTAAAATTCTCCGTGCGCGAGCGAGATTTGGGTAGTACCATAGCCCAGGCGCAGCAGGAGGTAAATGCCAAGGTGAAATTGCCGGCGGGGTATAAAATAGGATGGACCGGGGAATTTGAAAATCAAGTGCGAGCTTCAAAGCGGTTGGGTCAGGTGGTGCCCATAAGCCTCGTATTGATATTCGTGCTTTTGTTCATCATGTTCGGTAATGCAAGAGATGCGGGATATGTATTGATAAACGTGCCGTTTGCACTAATAGGGGGTATACTGGCGTTACACATGACGGGTATGAACTTCGGTATATCTGCCGGGGTGGGGTTCATCGCACTATTCGGTATTTGCGTACAAAACGGTGTTATATTGATATCGGAATTTCATAAACAAGCAAAGGAAACGTCTGACCTCACTCAAGCCATTATCAATGCTATAAGAGTAAGAACACGCCCCGTAATCATGACGGCCATGATGGCAGCTATAGGGTTGTTGCCGGCCGCAGTAAGCACGGGAATAGGTTCCGAAAGTCAGAAACCGTTGGCCATCGTCATCATAGGCGGATTGGTAACGGCCACATTGTTTACATTATTGGTATTTCCCATCATTTATCATCGGGCGCTACATCTTAAAGAAAAGAAAAATCCTCCGATGGCATAATCGCTTTTGGTCGCTCCCTTTGCAGCAATGCAGAGGAATAAACGAAAGCCCCTCCTTTGTGAGGGGCTTCGTCTTTGTTGTTTATTAAGACAACGACTTAGCGTTGGTTTTGTTGCTGTTGCTCTTTCTTTTTCTTGTTAGCGTCGATTATGGCACCCGTACCGGCGCCAACACCGGCACCTGCGGCACCACCAATCAGGGCACCTTCACCTTTTTTATTACTAATCAAAGCTCCCGATACCGCACCTACGCCGGCACCAATCAGGGCACCTTTGGCTGTGTTGCTCCAACCCTTCTTTTGTGTTTGCTGTTGGGCGGGGGCATTACCCGCATATCCGTCTTGGTTGTAAGTATTGTATGTGTTGTACGTACGTCCCGATGAAGAAGAGGAACGCTTACGTGTGGCGGCAGTAGCTGCTGCTGCTTTTTCGTTGGCCTGCCTTATGGAATCCTCACGGAGAGCCGTAACTTGGTTCATAGAGTCAATTAACCTTTGATGTGCCATTGCGGTTTCCAATGAGTCTATTCTGCGTTGTTGTGCTTCTTCTTGGGCGTTGTTACAAGATGTGCCCATTAAAACGGAAAGCGCAACTATAGGAATCAGCTTTTTCATAACATTAATCTTTGGTCATCTAATCCCTATTTATAATCGTGCCAACAGGGTACGAATGCGCCGATTTCGACCGGTGGTTTAACAAAACGGGGATTTTGCAATGCATTATTGATTTGCATTCTGCCCTTTAAAGTTGCGCAGCGTGTAGGTGAGGGTAAACATAAAGTACTGTTGCAACACATTGGTATAGCTGTCTTCTATATAGGTTTCCGTAACCGTACGCGCGATAGCCCTGTTTTGATTGAGGATGTCGTACACACTTATCTTGGCCTCCAGTGCCCGGTTTTTCAGGAATTTATACCCAAAGGCCGCATTCCACAACAGGAAATTTTGGTTGAAGCTTTGCGACAAACCGGTATAGAGGTAGTGATTAACATCGGTATTAAATACAAACCCTTCCAAGAAAATAACGTTCAGCCGTAGGGCCGTGTTCTGTGTAAAATAGCTGTTGTCGGAGTTGGTCTGTATCGTGTTGCGTACAATATTGTAGTTGCCCGTGTAAGACAAGGAGAAGTCCACATTCTCGCTGATATTACTACCTAAGGTAAATCCGCCGTTCAGGCCGTAGTTGTTGGAGAAGTTTGTCTTGTCGTTAATAAGTGCGGGCGTACGTGCATAGTTGATACCCCCGTTAATGTTCAGGTTACTTTTTATGAAGTCTACCGGGAAACTGTAGGTAATAAATGACCTACCGTTGAAATACCCGTTAAGGTTAACCGGTCGGCTTAGCTGTGCTCCTTTATTAATCAGGATATTGTCTACCGTTGTGTCTATGTCGGGAATTATGGTTTGATTGCCTATATAATTGTCGGCATAATTGGCAAAGGCGAATGCAAAAAAGTTGGTACCCTTTTGTGTGTTGTTGGCGTTATAGCGTATCACTCCGCGGTGTTGATAGCTTTGTACAAGGTTGGGGTTACCGGTTTTCAGCAATAAAGGATTGGATATATCCACCACGTTTTGCAATTGCGATATGCTCGGCTCATCGGTACTTGTGCGGTAAAACACACGCAGGTTTTTACTCTTGCTCAGTTTATAATTAAGCATGGCATTGGGCAATATGTTTTGAAAGGTGCGGTTAAGTGAAAAAGAGTAGGGGAATTCCTGCTTACCTTCCAGCACGGCATACTGGCCGCTCAGCCCTGCGGAAAGGTTCAGTTTGCCGTCGTTGTACCGATAGCTAAGGCCTGCCCGTTGTGATGTGTAGGTGTTGGCGTATTTGTTAGACAACAGTGTATCAAACAAATCGTACTGCCCCGTACTTGGGTTAAGGTTATTGGTTTCCTTATCGGCATTATTATCGGTAAAAGATGGACGATAGTCTACCTGCAGTTGGCTTTTTTCACTTATCGGTTCGGTATAGTTAAGGCTCCCGGATATGGTATAACCTGCGTTGGCGGTGGTGTATTGTTGGTCGAGTAGGGTGGTGTCGCTAAAAATAAATTGATTAAGAGAATATAACTCCCCCTCACCTTCCTGGGTATTAAGGTCGGTGCGCAGGCTTGCGGAAAGCGTACGTCCTTTCTTGGCAAATCGGTGGCGATAGAGTAAGTTGTTTGAAAAGGTATAGCCTATGTTTTGGGCGGCGGTTTTGTTTTCGGTATTGCTGTTCAATACTTCGCCGGGTAGGGTGTTTATGCCCGATAGTGTTGTGGTGGAATTATTGTCTTGCAGGCTGAGCCGTGGTGTGGCGATGATGGAGTTAAAAGAGTCTATGTTATATTCCAGCCTCAGGTTGAGCCGGTGATTTTGATTTTTGGATGTGGAGCGGCCGTTTTCGTTATAAGTGAGGTTGCTATCGGCAGAGGTGAAATATTGACGTTCGAGACGGGAGTTATTGGTATTATCTGTTGAGTTATAAAAATAGCTGCCCGATACTTTTATTTTCTTACCCCAATTGTCGCTATAGTTAAGGCCTATGGCATTTGTGGCCGTGATACCTCCCTGCTGCCCCACCAGGAAATCGTTGATGTCGGAGCCGCCGCCGCTACCGCCCCTTCCACGCCCTCCGCCGGGGCGGCCACCGCCCCTGTTTTGTCCGCTACCGGTACCAACTACTCCCAACAGGTCTTCGGTATTAAAGTTTTGGCGGTTAATGTTGTTGGCCATGCCTATTAAGGATATCCTGCGGTCGCCGTTGAAGAAGTTTACGTTACCGCCGGCAAGATAGCGGTCATCGGTACCATAGCCGGCATACACCTTCCCGAAGTTGCCGTTATTGCGACCGGGTTTGGTTACTATGTTAATGGTTTTTTGTTCGTCGCCATCGTTAAAGCCGGTGAACTGAGACTGGTCGCTCAGTCGGTCAAACACCTGTATCTTATCTATAATTTCCGAAGGGAGATTTTTTACCGCAGTGGCGGGGTCATCCCCAAAGAAAGGCTTACCGTCTACCAATATTTGCTTCACATCCTCGCCACCCACCTGTAGTTTACCGTTTGTGGTGGTGATGCCGGGCATTTTGTTCAGCAAGTCTTCGGCATTGGCATCGGGATTTGTTTTAAAAGCGCCTGCATTAAATTGGGTGGTATCGCCCAGTTGCTCGCTGCGTATTTGCTTGGCGGTTACGTTAACGTTTTCGAGCGTGGTGGGGGAGGGCGTAAGCGGCAAGGTCCCCAACACCGCATCCGCATTCACTATATTGGCTTTCTGCTCCAACGCAACAAAGCCTATGTAGGAAACCTTTACCGTATAACTGCCCGAGGGTAGGGGACCAACAGAAAAGTATCCGTCGGCATCGGTCACCGTACCGTTTTTTAATGCCGAGTCGGTAGCGGAGGTAACCACAACGGTAACACCCGGCAGCCCTGCAGCGGCGTCGTTTTTATCTACAATTTGGCCGGTGATGTTATAGCCTTGTCCGTATGTACTTTGCGCAATAAGTAGCAGCAATGTTGCTAATGCCTTTCCGAGATGCTTCATTTGTCTTTCGATTGTTTCCGCAACATAGATGGCGCGGAAAAAAGAAGGTTTAATAACGCCTTCACAAATTACTCGTCGCAGTAAAGATTATGCCCGTAATTGTGGCTAATTGCTATTTTCTCAGGGCCAAACGATTGAAGATTACTTGGACCTTTCGTTGCTTTGAAGGGGGTTGTTTTTTGATGTCGTTGAATATCATTCTGTTGCGCGGAAAGTCGAACGTAACGTAGTTATATTGCTCCAAAAGATTGTTGCCGAAGAAGCCAATGGCATCATCCCCTTTAAAATAGCCCTCTTTGGGTTGCACCACAATATGCGCCCGCGAAATCTCCAGCGTGTCTAATTGCAGTGACATGAGTTTTACCACGTCGAGGTATAAATCTCCGCCTACGCCCTTGGCTATAATATGCCCCGTCGCCGCAAGATTAGGACAGGTGCGGTTGATGTCCATCCATTGTCCGTAAGATACGTTAACGTATATGTTACGGCCCGTTTCGGAGCCTACGGCACTGTTGTAGTTCAGGAAACTCTCCAACGTATCATTGAACATGGCAGAAAAACGCGGCACACTGTTTACCAACTCGAACGGGATAAATTTTTGGCGCCCTATTGCATATTTGCTTGCGAATATGAGCCGGTGGGTTTTAAAGTCTATTGTAACGGCAAAGCGTTTGAGGAAATCCATCCCCAAAATTCCGTCTATCCGTTGGCCGTTGAGGGTTACGGCCGAGCCCAAGTCGCGCGTGTTTACCTCCATATCCTTCACCGCCGCATCGCCTGCGCGCAGCATATCTATCTTGCAGGTATTCACCAGTTCTCGGCCCGCGGTACCTACCACGGTATCGTTGCGCCGCACCACAGGCAGGTTCAAAGCTTTTGCAATACGGCTGTCTATGGCGGTATTGGTGGCGGTGGTGTTCAGTAAGAACGTGTAATGCGCTCTATTGGCATTGATTTTCACTTTCAGGAATATCATGGACTGATGATACTGAAAGTTGACCACCGTTTGGGCTCGGGCATGCAAGCCGGCAAACAGCAGCCACGCTATGGTAAGTTGAAACAATCTGCACATAAAACAAGCTCTCCTCACCTATAAAAGACAGTCAGAATCACTGTTTAGGTTGGTTCAACAAGGGCTTGATATTCATTTCATAAGTCTTTTTTTGAGCGTCATCTACCTCTACACCCGCAGTGGAGGGTACAAATGTCAGGGAACCGTCTTTCAGCCAGTTGTTGTCCTCGTATATATGCACAGTAATGCGAGCCACCTGGTCGGTTACCTGTTTTCTTTTATCCTCTGCGGCGTTGTAAAACTCCTCGTCGCCCAATGTGATGTGTACATGTTCATTCTCCTGCACATCTATGCTTACACGGCTGAGGTTGGGGTATGTTTTGAATAGGGTGTCTTCCATTTTACGGTTGTTGGCATCGTTGGAAACCGCTTCTTTACATGATGTAAACGCTATTGCGGTAGCGATAAAGGCGAACGCGAAGAGTCTTTTCATAGATTTTTGGTAGATTTTATTACCTATCAAATATAGCATTATAGCGGCTTTGAGGGATATTCATGATGTATGATTTTTAAAAAACTTCGAAAAGGTTTTGGTGATGTGAAAACTCTGTCTAACTTTGCACTCCCTTAGCGAAAGAGCAACGGGCGAATATGGTTCTTAAGTTGGCTGAAAGGTAGCGTGGTAGCGGGTTTGAGGAGATTGGTAGCTGCACGGATAGCGAAAATAAATTTTCAAGTTTTTGAAAATGATTTTTGGAGAAACGAAAAGCTTTACTATCTTTGCACTCCCTTAGCGAATGAGGGGCGATTGAAAGGAGTTCTTTAATAGGTTGAAAGGTGGTGTGGTAGCGGGTTTGAGGAGATTGGTAGCTGCACGGATAGCGAAAATAAATTTTCAAGTTTTTGAAAATAATTTTTGGAGAAACGAAAAGCTTTACTACCTTTGCACTCCGTTAGCGAAAAAGGGTAGCGAAAAGATAACGAGGCGGTAACGAAAAGCTAACAATGATGTTCTTTAAAAAATGATGCCGGGTGCATCGATGGTGTGGCGCAAGGCCTACGGTTCATAACCGGGACACTGACAGAAGCGAGCGAAGGCTTGCAAGTTCTTTGAAAGATTGGGAAACAACAGCAGTAGAGAGAATTCTCTACACAGGTAAGAGATCGATTTGATAATCGGTCATCACAAATAATAAAGCGTAACAAATTAAGTTACACGTCTAATTTCCGAATAACATTTAATTTAAACGTTAGAGTACGTAATTAGTCAGTGTTCGAACAATCTTTACAATGGAGAGTTTGATCCTGGCTCAGGATGAACGCTAGCGGCAGGCTTAACACATGCAAGTCGAGGGGCAGCAAGGGTAGCAATACCTGTTGGCGACCGGCAAACGGGTGCGGAACACGTACGCAATTTACCTTTATCTGGGGTATAGCCCGGAGAAATCCGGATTAATCCCCCATAAAATAGCAGAAAAGCATTTTTCAACTATTAAAACTCCGGTGGATAAAGATGAGCGTGCGTCCCATTAGCTAGTTGGTAGGGTAACGGCCTACCAAGGCGACGATGGGTAGCTGGTGTGAGAGCACGACCAGCCACACGGGCACTGAGACACGGGCCCGACTCCTACGGGAGGCAGCAGTGAGGAATATTGGTCAATGGACGCAAGTCTGAACCAGCCATGCCGCGTGAAGGATGAAGGCCCTCCGGGTTGTAAACTTCTTTTATTGGGGAAGAAAAGTATGGTTTCTACTATATCCGACGGTACCCAAGGAATAAGCACCGGCTAACTCCGTGCCAGCAGCCGCGGTAATACGGAGGGTGCAAG